>Ga0207732_100001_pt1 | contig 1819014 bp, 1400 predicted proteins | sample A23P1SouthBayCA_FD_187733 | JGI IMG/M metagenome (GOLD analysis project Ga0207732, IMG submission 187733) | Aerobic enrichment media microbial communities from Eden Landing Ponds, California, USA - A23 P3 (4) (SPAdes) | ecosystem: Environmental > Aquatic > Marine > Unclassified | place... | reverse complement strand
CTTGGCCATTACGGTCGTAATCGCCGCCGTCAGGGTCGTCTTCCCGTGGTCTACGTGACCTATCGTTCCTATGTTTACATGTGGCTTGTTTCGCTGAAATGTCTCTTTTGCCATGAGTAAATAAGTTTACAGTTAAATGTTCAGAATCACATCAGTAATTGTTTCTGCACTTGCAGAGCCGTTAGTCGGAATTGAACCGACGACCCCTTCCTTACCATGGAAGTGCTCTACCCCTGAGCTATAACGGCTTGTGCGTATCCCGCATGGGGCTGAGCGGGCGACCGGAGTCGAACCGGCAACATTCACCTTGGAAGGGTGACACTCTACCAATTGAGTTACGCCCGCTTAATGTGGGGGGAGTAGGATTCGAACCTACGAAGGCTCACGCCAACAGATTTACAGTCTGCCCCAGTTGGCCACTTTGGTATCCCCCCAGCGAAATCAGTATGTCAAAATTAATTTCAGCCAAACTTTCAGAATACTCGACGAACCAAGTGAGCCAGCGACCGGATTCGAACCGATGACCGGCTGTTTACAAGACAGCTGCTCTACCCCTGAGCTACGCTGGCTTATCGAGTCTCTTTTCAATATTTAGGCCGACGTTCCAATGCAACAATCAGCCCTTGGCCGAAAGACTCCAAAACTAAGTACAGTTTTTATTTTTGTCAACACAAAATTGGTAATTAAATCTTTTTTCTTTAGAGGCTTTATAAATCTATCAATTCGTGCTCCGTTTGTTGTAATAGTAGAGTATCACCTTAATAATTATAAATATGGCAATAGCTGCTAAAATAATTCTTCCATAAATTGACAGATACTTCCCAATAAGTTGCCAATTCTCGTGCACGATCCATCCAAAGCCGAGTAAAATACTATTCCATAAAAGAGAACTTACTGTTGAATAAAAAATAGTGCTGCCAATACGGGTGTGACTTAATCCCGCCGTTAATGAAATAACAGATCGGGTACCGGCCAAAAAACGATTTGCCAAAATCACCCCCATCCCCCACCTTCGCATCCATGCCCGTACCTTGTTGACATATTTTAGTGGTATAAATCGAAGCAACCAGAATTGCTTTTTCTTTTCCTGAATCAACATTCCCCAGCGACTGCCAATCCAATACATACTCATAAATCCTATTACTGAGGCTACAGTGGTAAGCAACAAAACCGGAACCAATCCAATGACTGACTCTGCAGCTAAGTATCCGCCAAATGCAACCAACACATCACCGGGTATGGGCGGTACAATATTTTCGACATAGGCCACCAAAAAGAAAACAAGGTAAATACTTGACGGAGGAAGCGTATTAATAAACTGTACCGTTTCCTGAACAAATTGCTCAGCCATTATTCACTCTCCATTAATAAAACTACTGCTCTTGCTGATATCCCTTTGCCCCTACCCTCAAATCCTAACCCCTCGGATGTTGTTGCCTTTACGGATACCTGATCAATATCAGCGCTTAAATCTCCTGCAATTACTTCACGCATTTCCGCTATATAAGGAGCTAGCCTGGGCTTTTCAGCTACAACGGTTGCATCGACATTTCCAACGGATAATCCTCTTTCCTCTATAAGTGCTAATGCATCTCGCAGCAGCACCCTGCTGTCAATGTCTTTATAATCATCAGAGGTATCTGGAAAATGCTTTCCTAAGTCGCCTAATGCACAAGCGCCGAGTAACGCATCCGTAATGGCATGGAGCAAAACATCGGCATCGGAATGACCGGACAAACTTTTTTCAAAGGGGATCTTCACCCCTCCTAAAATAAGCGAACCACCGTCTTCAAACCGGTGTACGTCGTATCCATATCCGATACGCATACTATTTATCTTTTTTGATTAACAATTCTGCGACTTCCAAATCCAACGGATAGGTAATCTTAAAGTTGGATCGATCTCCCTCTACCATTTTCACCGTTTCCTCCAGTCGTTCTACCAAAGAGGAATCATCCGTTCCAACAAAATCATCTTCGAGTGCCTGCTTGTAAGCCCGAACAAGCAAATCTCTTTGAAATACCTGTGGCGTTTGAGTCTGCCATAAATATTTGCGCGACGGCGTTTCCTTTATTTCCTGCTGATCATTAATCCTTTTGATCGTATCCTTCGCGGGTACCCCCAAGACTGCCCCACCGTATTGCCGGGCCGCACTGCAACAATGTTGAACGTGCTGAAGCTTCACAAAGGGACGAACAGCATCATGAACTATGACAAGATCAGCCGCAAATACTTCTTGCAGAGCATTATATATAGACTCCTGTCGTGTTTTTCCACCGACCAGGCAACCTCCTTTAATCTCCGACGGAAGAACCTTTTTAAGAATATTTTCCGTTTTCTGTACAAAAGATCCCGAGGTGGCAACTAACACTTGCTGCAACCCATCGAGCGGTAAAAAGCGACGGATAGTCTGCTCAAGAATAGTCTGATTTCCCAGCTGCAAAAAAGGCTTGGGAGTATCTTTCTGCATACGACTCCCCGCTCCAGCAGCTGGAATAATAAGAACTTTGGTAGTCACAACTTAGAGTATCAATATTGAGTCACCGAAAGCAAAGAAACGATAATCTTTTTCCTGCGCTTCCTCATAGGCTTCCATCAAAAAGTCATACCCGGCAAAAGCAGCACCCAACATTAACATTGTTGACTCCGGGCGATGGAAATTAGTAATAACGCCTTCGGTTATTTTAAAATCATATGGCGGAAAGATAAATTTATCGGTCCAGCCTGTACCCGGCTTTGAAATACCGCTTGCAGTAATACTTGTTTCAATAGTTCGTACCGAGGTTGTCCCACATCCTACAACTTTGCGATCATCATCAGCCAGAGCTTCATTAATTTTGGACGATGTTTCTTCAGATATATAATAGTTCTCAGAATCGGTTCGATGTTTCGTCAAATCTTCTACCTCGCACGGACGAAATGTTCCCCATCCGATATGCATAGTGATAGGTAACATCTCAACGCCTTTATCCTCCAATTTTTCAACCAGCTCTTCGGTAAAATGCATGGCTGCAAAAGGTGCCGCAACCGACCCGCGTTCTTTGGCAAATATAGTCTGATACTGCTCTTTGTCCTCCTCACGTGCTTCACGCTCTATATATGGAGGGAGGGGCATCTCACCGATATTATCCAGAATATGATACAACTCTTCGTTTGACCCCTCAAAAAGAAAACGGATTGTTCGGCCACGGGAGGTTGTATTATCGATCACTTCAGCCATCAGATTGGGGCCAAAATATAATTTGTTCCCAATACGAATTTTTCGAGCAGGCTCTACCAATACATCCCAAAGCATGTTCTCCGGCACAAGTTCCCGAAGTAAAAATACCTCAATATCGGCATCGGTTTTTTCTTTCTTACCCTTTAATCGTGCGGGGAAAACCTTCGTGTTGTTATATACTAAAACATCACCCTCATCCATGTATTTGTGAATGTCTGCAAATGTTTCATGCTTGATGGATTGATCTTCTCGATTCAAAACCATCAGCTTAGCAGCATCACGGGGCTGTACAGGTTCTTCGGGAACATTAAAGTCTTCTGTCTCAAATTTAAAATCGGTAAGTTTCATTATCGAACTATGGGCTTTTATTTGTTTTGCTTAACCGGTATTTTAGTCAGATTCAAAGCGTTCCAAATATACTCTATTTTATTCCGTAGGACAAACGGCAATATTTAGCATGGAGGTGTGCCAGAGCGGTCGAATGGGGCGGTCTCGAAAACCGTTGAACCTTTTTGGGTTCCGGGGGTTCGAATCCCTCCACCTCCGCATAGACCTACTATTACCCTGCCAGTTAATCACGCTTTGGCAAGTCCCGCAATTGTATCTTCTACGGTTTTTATTACCTATTAATTTATCGTACTCAGTTCTTTATCTTAGATAGAGACTTTATTATACTTTCTTTGAGAGCTAATCGTTATATTAGCTGTTAAGAGAATATTAGCTGTTAAGAGATTCAAAAACTAGTATCTGTCTTATGATGAAAAAAACAGCATTTATATCAACGGTAAGCTTAGTTGTTTTATTTTTGATCGGGTTAAGCTCGGTTTCTCATGCTCAACTGAGATCAGAAGTCAATAATAGCTCTGAATTGATGGGCCCCATCATCAAGCAAAACGATCCCAGCCAAGGTGCTGATCTTGGCAACTTGTTTAACATGCAGATGGATCACTCCTACTCGATGATGTTTTCGAGCGCCGGCGGACAATTTCAAAACATGAATGCCTATACCAACACTATGCATTTCTTCTTTTCGGAAGATCTGACCGGACGAGTAGACTTATCCCTGCTGCATTCACCGTTTGGAAACAGCATGATGTCTCCAAATTCCAGCAGCGGTATGGATACCCAGTTTTTAATCCGCAACGCTGAACTTAATTATCAGATTAGCGATCGGAGTAACATCAGCATTCAGTTCCAACAGCTACCCAGTTATGGATACGGAATGAATCCATGGTCTTCGGGCATGCGACATAATCCTTTTGTATCACCATTCCATGATCGCAACTTTTGAGTCTCGGATTCAATAATAATTAATGACATCAAAGAATAGCGAAACGAACTCTTTTGCCCTAAACGCTACCATTGGCTTTCTAAGCCTTTTATTGGCGATTCTTATCTTCGGATTATTTACACGAATCATCTATCCGCGTATCGAAAATCAGCGAGCTACAAATAATCCAGAGCTAATTGGAGATATTATCCAACTTGAAGTCCTAAACGGTTGTGGCGTTCCGGGCCTGGCCAACAACTTTACCTCAGCATTGCGTAAAAATGGCTTTGACGTGGTTGAAACCGGGAATTTCAAAAATTTTGATATGCAGAATACCGTTGTTATTGCCCGGACTTTCGACACAAAAAATGCTAAGCGCGTTGCCGATGCACTTGGCATCGCAGAAGAACATGTTTTCATAGAAGCATCAGAAGACTTTTACCTGGATGCTACCGTGGTAATCGGTTCCGATTACAAATCACTTAAATTATAATATATACTATATGACAAAAACATCCCCCAAAACAAATCAACAGTTTAGTAGTTCCAGTGACCAGAGAACGGTTGATTCTGACAAACTTATCGAGGTTATTGGTGAAGCCCTCCTCGACCGCAAGGCCGAAGACATTACCGTGCTTGACGTACATGAACTAACTACATTGGCCGACAAATTTGTTATTTGTCATGCTAATACCGATGTGCAAATTAAAGCGATTGCTGACAACGTCAATAAAGAAACCAAAGAGCAACTAAATGAAAAAGCCTGGCAAGAAGAGGGTCGGGAAACACGCCGATGGGTTATTCTTGATTACGTAAACGTTGTGGTTCATATCTTTAAAAAGGAGCTGCGTGAATATTATGCTCTTGAACGGATGTGGAACGATGCTCCTGTTCGAAAAATAGAAGACAACCAATAGCGTGCGACTACTACTTTATACTGTTACAATTTTTATTTTGATCATTGGCTGCGCTTCCTCGTCACAAAAAAGTGATACTGTGGACTCCTATGAAAACCTGGTAACTATTCAGAAGCCCGGCGATGAACCGTATCAGCAATCAAAAGTGTATATCGACTCTGTTAAAAAATTATCAAATCACGACGAGCCCGCATTGTTGATCAGTGGAACTTTTCCGGATGCCTGCACAAAACTCCAGCATGTTAGCCATCGCACTGTCGACGACTCGCTGCATTTGGATATACAGGCATGGCGGAATCCCGACATGATGTGCTCTCAAGTGCTCACTCCTTTCTCATATATCTATAATGACATCGCCGAAGAAGAAATAAGCACTCAAACAAAAGTAATCGTTAACGGCAGCTCATATCATTTGTAAGATTTATGTCTAAACGAGTCCTCATTACAGAACCCATCATTCCGTCCGTAATTGATAAGCTCAAAAAACGATATCAAGTAGATGTAGGAGAGCGAGGCACTTATAACAACGAGCAGAAATTAATTGATGATATTCCCGCCTATGATGCATTGTTGCCAATGCTCTCTAATCCAATAACAGAAAAGGTTATTGCTGCGGGTGCTAATCTTGATATTATTGCCAATCACGCAGTCGGCTATAACAATATTGATCTTGAAGCAGCCCAAAAATACGACGTGGCGGTGGCCAATACGCCGGACGTACTCACCGATTCCTGTGCAGAATTTACGATCGGACTTATGCTTGCCGTATCGCGCCGCTTAGTTGAAGCGCAGAAATACCTGTTGGACGGAAAGTTCAATAACTGGGAACCGCTCGGTTTTCTGGGAAAAGAACTGAACGGCAGCACGCTTGGCGTCATCGGCATGGGACGTATTGGAACGGGCGTAGCTCGCAGGGCGAAAGCACTGGGAATGCAAATCACTTACCACAACCGAAGTAAAGTGGACTCTGAATTAGAGAAGCAACTTGACGCCCAATACTGTTCAACTCTTCAAGAGCTCGTTGCAGAGTCGGATATCACAACCCTTCACTGTCCGCTCACCGAAGAAACGCATCACCTGATAAATGAAGAGATACTCTCCCTGATGCCGGAAGATGCTATTTTAATTAATACTTCACGCGGACCCGTCGTTGATGAAGAGGCTCTTGCTCATGCCCTGCATAACGAAACAATTGGAGGGGCTGGCCTTGATGTCTTTGAAAATGAACCTGATCTGCATCCCAAACTCAAAACTGCGCCAAACTGCATTCGAACACCACATATTGCCAGTGCCAGCCATAAAACCCGTGAAGCCATCGGCATGCTCGCAGCCGATGCCATCATTGGCGTATTAGAAGGCCAGCCAGCTTCAGAAATTCCCAACTTGATTCAGCCTTAATTTCGGTTCATATTCCGTATCAAGGAACTGATTGTTGAGGCTATGGTTAACTTTTCTTCAAATAAACAATTTTATCGCTGGCTGGGCTGGTCGTTACTGGTCTTGCTTGTAACGCTATTACTCCTCGAGGGATGGCGCTATGGGATAAAGCCATCAGCCGCAACGAATAAAGAAGTCATAGAGAACAGCCTTACCCAAGCCTCCGATTATTTTCAGGAAAGGCAAGAAAGACTACTATCTAACACACAGAATCTGGCGAATACTCTTCAAGTACCGCTTCTTCAACACAGATCCGACCAGTATCTTTATAATACTATTAACCAGATTCCCGACTTATGGGGTGCAGCTTTATATCATGATAATGAACCTGTCATCTGGAGAGGATTTGCGCTACAAAACACTTCCCAAGCTCACGATCAAGATTCATCCACCCCTAATCTCACCCTCAGAAGACATAACAATGTTATTTTTTGGGAGTGCCATATTCCGTTCAGTATTCAAGACAGTTCAGGCACAGTCGAATACGACCTATTTACCACCTATCGGGTCCAACAAAACAATCCTCTCTCTATAGGCGACAATAGCGAATTCAGCCTGTTTAACTCTGATAATTTCTCAACTTCGTATCCCCTTGGCTTTAGCATTTTTAGTGATCCGCCGGCCCAAACCGTTCAAAGTAAGCCCCTAACAAATCTTCAGGGAGATTCTGTTGGTGTAGTTTACGCTACCGCCGATGAATTTGAACAAAACCGGGCAGAGTGGGAAGCAAACAATACCTTTTGGCGATCCATCTTTGCCGCCCTCAGTTTTGCAATCATTATTTTCATCCTCTTTATAGCTGCCGAAAATCTTTCTTTATGGAAAGCCCTCTTGGTACAACTGTTCTTTGTCATCATTGGATGGGCAATTTTCTCCTATTCAAACCTACTATCCTACTGGATACTTTCGATCTCATCATCGGATAGTACAGAGTGGGTTAATTTAGTCACCAATTTAAGTTATTCATTTACAAATGCTGCATTTGCACTTTTTGCCTCTTTAGTGATAACACGAAAGCTGCAGGAATACAAGCACGAACTCAAAGCCGACTGGTATCTAAGCGTCATTAGTTTAGCTGGCATTTTTGGAGTTGTTAATACCTTAGCCATTCTTAGCTTCTTTAAGATGCTATTTCAGGCAACCAATGATGCAGGCGTCGCCCTTCTCGACTTACGCATTTTCCCCGAACCGGGAACCATCATTTTATACCTTGTACTGGGCATGGCAACCTTAGCTGCTGGCAACATACTGGTTGTTATAAATCGTATGTTATTTCGATTTTCTCGCGAACATCTCAAGCTTACTTCCTCAGTATTATCTGTCAGTTTTATCATCAGCCTATTTGTTGCCCAGCTATTTATTCCCGAGCGGTTTATCTTCAACTGGCTGTTCTACAGCAGCATTATGGGATTTATCATTGTACTGACCATTGCCATCACTTATGAAAGGGATCTAAACAATCTAACTAACAAATCACACCTCAGAAAAACCATTATTGGATCCTTTCTCATTGCCATTGTCTGTTTGCCAACAATATATCAGGCAGCCCTCAATAGCACCGATGACAAACTGTGGAAGAGGGCATCAAGCTATGCTCAAGAAGAAGATCACTTTGCAGAACGCCTTACTCGTAACCTGCTCATCAGACTTGAGGAAAGTTTTCGAGGGATTACCACACAAGACCTGCAAGAAAACAGATCCAATTTACAAACCCGATTTACCCAGACGATAAGTGATTATATTTCTCCCAGAAGCAATACCTATTCCTTAAACCTTCAGCTTGTCAACTCCTCAGGAGAACTGATTGGAGATTATGCTACTGACCTCAACTCGCCTAATTGGGTGAATAGGTATAACATATCGACACTGCAGGTTGTCACCGAAATTGAACAGATTACCAAATCCACAATCCGACCGGTTGTGCAATTACCACAACTTGTCAACCAGCAAGAGTATCGCACTTTTTATCGTGGATGGATACCCATTTTCGGTATTTCTGATCAAGAGCCCATCGCCTGGATTCTTTGCTCGGTATACCAGGAGCGTCCAGAATACAATAAGCCTATCCGTACGGTCATGTCCAGGCTTAGCTTTGAAGACCTGAACACGCCTTATCTCTTGCAAACCTTCCAAAACGCAAAGCTTGTAAATTCAGTGCAGCAGGGCTTTACCAACTATTTTCCAAAGTACCGTACCTTAGACGAGAGTCAACTTAATGCTTTACAAAATGATACCCTCATCTATGTAACTAACCAAACTGACACATTCTCGTACCGTACTTTGTTTTGGAATGAATCCCAAGACAACATCATCAAAGCAAGTACTACCCTGCCGGGTTACAGGGTCATTCTTTTTTCATTTTTCCGTTTCAGCTTTTTTCTCTTGTTGATCGGTGGTCTCATTTTGTTAATCAGGCAGGCACTGCCAAATTTCACTTCCCGATTTCTTGGCTCTAACATAAGTTTTCAAGATCGCCTGATCGACAGTTTCCTACTGGCTACCCTAATCTTTCTGGGATTTCTTATCGCCTCCTCCCATTATGCTATAAAACAGCAAAATCGTGATATTGTACGACAAGAGCTGGTTGATAAGCTTGAACGCCTATCTAACACCATTGAGTCGAACCAAGTTATTCGCAATAAAAACCAGCTCGGATCCTCATTCTCATTAGACTCGTTAACTACTCCCCTTGACGTGGACGCCAGCTTTTATACCGGACGAACCGTTACAGAAACCACAACTCCACAGATTTATCAGCAGCATCTTTTGCCCGCAGCACTGCCTTATGATATATATAACCAGCTAATCAATCGCGACCGGCAGGATGCTTACTCAAATGTACGGCTGGCCGGACAGAACCTACTTATCGGCTATCGCACCATCCTAAACAATCAAAGTACACCGATAGCTACTATTGCCATTCCTACGTTTTTAGAATCACCAAAGTACGACCAACAATTATTAGAGACCATCAGCTATCTTATACTCGTTTACTTGTTTGTTTTTGGATTATTTATCCTTGCCTCAACCTTTATTTCAAAACAACTTACGCGTCCTTTAGTTTATATCCAGCGCGGACTCAATAAGATATCGGGCGGGAATCTTGATACCACTATTCCGGTTACCAGTGACGATGAAATCGGAAACCTTGCCGAAGCTTATAACAACATGGTTACCCGACTCAAAAAGCTTCAAAAAGAGTTGGCTGCTGCCGAACGCGAAGCCGCCTGGAAAGAGATGGCCCAGCAGGTAGCCCATGAGATTAAGAATCCGCTTACCCCAATGAAACTAAATGTTCAACACTTGGAACGACAACTCAAAAGCGATAGTCAAAATCCGGAAGAGCTTAAAAAACGGGTACAGAAAATTACTGCCAACTTAATCGAACAAATCCAGTCGCTCAGCAATATAGCATCTGACTTTTCAAAGTTTTCGCAACCCCTGACCGAAGATTTTAAGGAGGTCAATTTAAAAACCATTTTAACCTCAGTCGCAAAACTGTATGAGCACGATGAAAAAGTTACTATTAACCTGGAAGTACCACCGCACCCTGTCCAGGTTCAAGGAATTCAAGATGAACTGAAGCGTGTCATCATTAACCTGGTAAAAAATGCGTACGAAGCGATGCCCGATGAAAACGGAGAGATTGTACTTCGGCTGTACCATCATCAGCAAAATGTATTTATAGAAGTGGAAGACAACGGCAGTGGTATTGCCGAAGACGATCGTCCCAATATCTTTGTACCCAACTTCTCGACCAAATCGAGTGGCACCGGTCTGGGACTGGCAATTTGTAAAAAAATTATTGAGGCCCACGAAGGCGGTATCAGCTTTGCATCAGTCGAAGGCGAAGGCACCACCTTTGTGATTAAACTGCCACAGAAATAACATCCGCTCCCGGCTTACTTTTCCTTCTCTTTTTTTGTACCATACGCGATTCCCTGAAATCGAAATTTTCTCTTTCCTAAAGCAGTATACCCTTAAATGCTCGCTTATTTGAAATCCGAAAAATATAGCCTTCGTAAAGAGGCCGGCATTACACTAAAGATCGGTCTGCCGGTAATCATCGCCCAACTCTTACAAATGTCGATGAACTTTGTGGATACCGTGATGGCAGGGAACCTTTCTGCACAAGATCTTGCGGCAGTAGCTGTGGGCGGGGCTGTTTTTATGCCTTTTATGATGCTTGCTGCGGGTACGCTTATGGCTCTCACTCCTATCGTAGCGCAACATGTTGGCGGACGTAATTTCGATAAAATTGGTGTTAATGTCCGGCAGGGTTTGTGGCTCTGCCTGATGCTGGCTGTTCCCATCTTTTTTCTTATTCGTAATCTTGAGTTTGTCATGCATTTTCTTGATGTAACGCCGGATATTATTCCGCTTGCACAAGGATACCTGAATGCTATTTCATGGGGTGTTTTCGGCGTCTGTGGATATATGGCCCTGCGCTTTTTTAACGAAGGGATGTCAGCAACACGTCCGGCCATGTACTTCGCCCTCGTCGGGGTCTTTGTCAATATTGGAGCCAACTATGTGTTAATGTATGGGAAACTGGGTTTTCCTGAACTCGGTGCGGTCGGATGCGGATACGCCTCCTCACTCGTAGGTTATGTAATGTTCTTGGGAATGCTTCTTTTTACCATGAATCACAAACCTTACGACCGATTCGAAATCTTTTCTACTTGGCGGCTTCCGGAATGGAAGTACCTAAAAGAACTTCTGCAGGTGGGCATCCCAATCGGACTCAGTTCTACTATGGAAGTCACTATGTTTGCTCTTGTCAGCCTGCTGATGGGATCACTTAGCGCTGTGGCCGTAGCCGGCCACCAGGTCGCCATTAACTTTTCAGCGATGACTTTTATGGTCCCCTTCGGACTTTCAACGGCTATTACTACACGCGTCGGTAATGCCATCGGTAAGGGGTCAATAAGTGAAGCTCGCAAGCGAGGCTATCTTGGTATTACCATGGCTACCTTTTTTATGAGTATTACCGCTATAATTATGTACCTCTTCCCCGAACTCATTACCAGCATGTACACTCAGGATGCGGAAGTACAAAAAGTAGCAGTCAGTCTGCTATATATGGCCGCTATCTTCCAAATTTCGGACGGACTGCAAGTCAGCGGTTACGGTGCATTGCGCGGCCTTAAAGATACCACCGTACCTATGGTCGTTAATTTTATTGCCTACTGGATGGTGGGACTGCCACTTGGGTATTATTTAGGAATTACTCGCGGTATTGGTCCCCAGGGATTATGGATGGGACTCATTGCCGGCCTGACAATCGCCGCTATTTTACACAATATCCGATTTTACCTGCTCACAAAAAATAGGTCATAATTAGGAATTCGGAATTTTTACCACAAAATTAGGGTATTATAGAGTACATTCTCTAATCCTCTAATTATAGTGGTAGATGTCAGCATATATTCAAAATATTTCCACAGTGGTTCCTGAACGCTCATATGATCAGGCCTTTTTGCGTGACCGCATGAAGGAATATATCAGCGATAAAGAAATTACGCAGCGTATTATCCATCGCATTTATTCAAAGTCAGGCATTGACAAACGTCATACCGTTATTCCAGATTTTAATGCCAACGGCGATCCCCGATTTTTCTTTCAAGAGGATGGCACCCTAAACGTACCTTCTACCGGAGCTCGAAATAAGTTATACACCCAAAAAGCCAAGGAGCTTTTTGTAGAAACGGCCCGCCAAACGATTGACGAAAATCCGAACGTTGATCGTGCTGATATTACCCACGTTATTACCGTTTCCTGCACTGGATTCTTTGCCCCGGAACCCGGATTTGAAATCATCCAAAAACTGGGGTTACCAACCTCTACACAGCGCTTTCATCTTGGCTTCATGGGATGTTTTGCCGCTTTTCCCGCAATGAAGATGGCCAAATCATTTTGCACCTCTCAACCTGATGCAAATATTCTTATCGTTTGTCTCGAACTCTGCTCGATCCATCTGCAACCCTCGGAAGTCACCGATAACTTGATTTCCGCATCTGTGTTTGCTGATGGTGCAGCAGGAGTAATAATCAACAGTAATAAACCACAAGCTACCAGCAGTTTCGAGCTGACCCAATTTTCTACTGCTATCGCCCAAGAAAGTGAAAAAGATATGGCATGGACGATCGGCGATACCGGTTTTGATATGGTATTATCTACCTATGTCCCAGATATTATTGAGGCAAATCTCAGACAGTCTATCCAACCACTTTTTACCGACTACCAACTTACTGCAAATGATATCAATCACTGGGCACTACATCCCGGCGGACGTGCAATTCTCGATAAAGTACAGAAAAACTTTGGACTTGAAGAAAAACAGATATCTCCATCAAGAAAAGTACTGGCAGAATATGGAAATATGAGTAGCGCTACGATCCTATTTGTACTTAAAGAGTTGTTAGATCAGCCGGCTTCGCAAAATCAGGAAATTGTTCTGGCGATGGCTTTTGGTCCCGGCTTAACCATCGAAAGCGGACTCCTTCAAAAAATTCAACCAAATTGATGCCTTTGTTTCTATCTCAGCGGGATACTGAAAGCCGGGAACGCATGGATAGCCGCGATTGTGATCCGGATGAACTCCAAAATACCTACCACCAATTTGGACGAGTCAACGCCTGGATTTCGCAATGGAGCTATATTTACAAATCTAAAATTCGTCCACAGCTGCAGCATAACGCCCCAAATACCCTTCTGGATATTGGATTTGGAGGCGGCGATATTCCAATTGCATTGACTCGATGGGCTACAGAAGATGGATTTAATCTTTCCATTACAGCTGTAGATCCTGATCCACGGGCCATAAACTTTGTGGCGGAGCTTGATTATCCTCCAAATATAACGTTTTTGCAATGTGGTATTTCCGAATTAAATCCCTCTGAAGAACAGTTTGATTTCGTAATTTCTAATCATCTCATACATCATCTCAAAATCGAAGAGCTTCATAACATTTTAAAACAATCTCGTGCACTAAGCACGACTTCTGTTATTTTTAATGATCTCCGTCGCAGCGACTGGGCTTATCTTTTTTTTAATATTTTCTCACGACCTATTTTTCGCAGTTCCTTCATAACCGAAGATGGACTTACTTCCATTAAACGAAGCTACACCCAAAAAGAATTACAAGCGATTGTCCCGCCGAACTGGAAAGTACAAAACCTCTTCCCCTTTCGACTATTGTTAACCTATGACCACGAATAACTTTTCTAATACATACCAGGTAGTTATTGTTGGTGGAGGACCGGTGGGACTCTACCTTGGCTTGTGTCTTGAGCAGGCAGGTATTTCCTATATCATCCTCGAAAAGAGATCTGCACCACGCCCCGGCTCGCGGTCGTTGGGTATTCATCCAGTCTCACTGGAATTATTTGAGGAGTTGAATATAGCCAGCAGTTTTATTCGTGATGGAGTTACAATTCAAAAAGGACACACCTTTTTAAATAAAAAAAAGCTGGGCGTTCTATCATTTAAAAGCTGTCCAAAACCATTCAACTTTATTCTGGCTCTTCCTCAATACCGAACTGAATTGTTGCTGGAACAAGCCTTGACTGAAAAAAATACCAGCGCTCTGCTCCGTAACGCAACAGTCCATACCATTAGGGAGCATGCACACCATGTCGACGTCCATTTTGAATACAAAGGAAAAAAACATACTGCCAAAGCTGAGTACCTTGTAGGATGTGACGGAAAAAACAGCTCGATTCGCAGGCAGTCTGGCATTTCTTTTAAAGGACAATACTATCCCGATACGTATATTATGGGAGATTTTACTGATAACACCCAGTTCGGTTCTGATGCAGCTATTTTTTTATGTGACAAAGGGCTCATTGAGTCTTTTCCATTACCCAATAATCGCCGTCGGTGGGTTGTCAAAACAGATGATTATGTTGATCAGGTTTCAAGAGAGCAACTGACCTCAAGCGTTTTGAGCAGAATTGGTCATTCTATGAACAATACCGAACATACGATGCTCAGTAGCTTTGGGGTACAAAAACTGTTGGCCGATCCTATGGTTAAAGGGCGTATAATTTTAATTGGGGATGCGGCTCATATCGTTAGCCCCATAGGCGGACAGGGAATGAACTTAGGATGGCTTGATGCCCGTGATTTAGCAGAAACATTACCTCAGGCGCTATATAATAATTTACAGAAAGATACCATCCTAAATCAATATCAAAAACGCAGAGTCCACGCCGCTAAAGTGGCTATCCGAAGAGCAGAAATGAACATGAAATTAGGCAGAAAAATAAATACCCCTTTTTTTCGAAAAATATTGGTTTCTCTTATGCTAAAGTCTCCTATCTCTCAACTTATGGCGAATATATTTACGATGCGCGGCATTGAGCGATGGCCCATTTAAACTGCCCCCTTATTTGTCAAAACGAATTAAAAAAGTTGTCCCGTCCCCTCGTTGAATATCTATGTTTGCCTCAAGTCTGCGAATAAGGACATCAATAAGCCATCCCCCGATGGAACCTGACTCTGTAATAGAAAAATCTTCGCCAATTCCGGTCCCGTTATCAGAAACTTTAAACTCAATAGTCTCATTATTTATTTCCCGAAGCTCAATAATAATCCTGGGATTTTCGATTTCATTACTAAAGGCATGCTTATAGCAATTAACCAATAATTCGTTGAGCAGTAATCCACAACTCATGGCGCGATCGGTATCCAGAGATACATCATCAGCCTTAACTTTTATTTTAACATCTTGAGAGGCATGTGAAAGAATGTTAGCAATCTTATCAGACAATCGCTCGACATATAACTTTAACCTAATCTCATTACCAGGCTTATTGTTATACAGAAAATCATGGACCTCTGTCATTGATTTAATACGAGCCATCGTTTTCTGTAACGTTTCCTTTGCCGTCTGGTCCTCAATATCAGGTAGCTCCAGTTCAATTAGCGCGGTTATCGTAGATAAATTATTCTTTAACCTGTGATGTACCTCCGTTAGCATTAAATCTCGTTCTTCGATCTTGTTTTGAGCTTCCTGCAATTCTTTGGTCCGTTCAATCGCTAATGCTACATGATCGGCCAGTGCCTCAAATACCGGAATATCCTGATCAGTAAAATCACTATCGCGCCTATTTATAGCCTGTAACACTCCAATCACTTTTTTATGGCTGTCTCGAAGAGGTACACAGATAATGTTTTCACTGGTGAAATCTTCAGCTATATCACCGTCAAACAAATCGCTTTCAGTTACATCATTTGAATAGAATGGCTTTCCCTTTTTAACAACCCATCCTGCGATACCCTCATCTTTTTTAATTCTTTTGCCCTTGACCTCTTTTCTAACCGGACCCGTAGGCATGCTTATAATTAACTCATCGGTATTTTCATCCAAAAGCATTAAAGAACTGGCTTCTGCATTCATCACGTTTTGTACAACCTCAACACTCTCTCGCAAAACAGTGTTAAGCTCAACAGCCCTATTAACACTGCTGATATTTTTCAGCAGAATTTGAAGACTACTGCTTGTTTTTTCGTCGTATGATATTTTTCCTGCAATCTTATCCCTATTTGATAATGACATTTTAACCTCAAAGCCCGTTTAACCTGATGTTTTTTACTCTCTTTTCTCTATCTATTTAATATTCTTGATCTTATTTAGAATATATAAAGGAATTACAACTTGATATCAATAAAAAAAGCCCAGACTCTGATCAAGTCTGGGCTTTGACTATTTCGTATTCTAAATTAGCAGGTAATAAACTCTGCTATGATTGTTCAGCTCGATAGTATTCCCGCAAGACGTAATGCAGGATTCCGCCATTGCGATAGTAATCTACTTCAACAGGAGTATCAATACGGCAGACCGTTTCAAAAGAAACCGTTTCTCCGTTTTCTTTTTTAGCGTCCACTTTCACCATCTGTTGTGCTTCGAGCTCATCATCCAAATGGATATCAAACTCTTCCGAACCATCCAGTCCGAGTGAATCAGCTGATTCGCCTTCTTTGAACTGCAGCGGCAGTACACCCATTCCAACAAGATTAGAACGGTGAATACGCTCATAGGATGTTGCAATAACAGCTTCAACACCTAATAGAATTGTACCTTTGGCAGCCCAGTCTCGGGATGAACCGGTACCGTACTGATCTCCGGCCAATGCTACCAGCGGCGTATCATTTTCTTTATATCGCATCGCTGCATCGTAGATGGTTGTGATCTCATCTTCGGGGAAGTACTTCGTATAACCGCCCTCTTTGCCCGGTGCCAATTGATTTTTAAAACGCACATTGGCAAACGTCCCCCGGGTCATCACGCGATCATTACCACGGCGTGATCCATAAGAGTTGAAATCTTTCGGCTCTACACCATGCTCAATCAGATATTCTCCAGCAGGACTGTCTTTTGGAATATTTCCAGCCGGTGAAATATGATCAGTAGTTATAGAATCACCTACTTTAACCAGCGCACGCGCTCCGTTAATAGAAGTAATAGGATCCGGATCTTCACCCATATCCATGAAGAACGGCGGCTCCTGAATGTAGGTGGATTCATCCTTCCACTCATAAAGCTCTCCTCCGCCTACTGGAATTTCATCCCACTCTTCAGATTTGAAAATATCTCCATATTGCTTTTCAAAAAGCTCGGGACGGATAGCATTGTCGAGATGCTCGGCAATCTCTTCAGATGTTGGCCATATATCTTTAAGGTATACATCATTACCATCTTTGTCTTTACCCAGCGGCTCTTGTTCCAGATCAATATCTACCGTACCGGCCAATGCATAAGCTACAACCAATGGGGGCGAAGCCAAGTAATTGGCTTTTACATAGGGATGGATACGTCCTTCAAAGTTACGGTTACCCGAGAGCACTCCTGCTACGATCAGGTCGCCTTCTTTTACGGCATCTTCAACCGCCTGCGGCAACGGACCGGAATTACCGATACAGGTTGTACATCCATAACCCACCAAGTTGAATCCGAGTCGATCCATATAATCTGTTAGTCCGGCTTCTTCAAGATAATCCGTAACTACACGAGAACCGGGTGCCAAGGAAGTTTTGACATATGGGGGAACTTCTAATCCTTTTTCGAAAGCTTTCTTTGCCACAATTCCAGCACCCAGCATTACACTTGGGTTAGAAGTGTTAGTACAGGACGTAATGGCAGCAATAACAACATCACCATGCTCCATCTCAATTTCCTGTCCATTTTTGAACGTTCCCTTATTGGCAAGTTTCTCCTGTGCCAGGTTAAAGCCCATCGTTGGGTCATCACTGGTCAGGCTGCTCTCAAATGTTTCTTTCATATTCGGCAATGCAATACGATCGTGGGGAAGCTTAGGGCCGGCCAACGATGTTTCCACATCACCAAGGTCAAGCTCAAGCGTATCCGTAAATTCAGGATCGGGCGTATCATCCGTGCGATACAGTCCCTGCTCCTTCATATAGCGCTCGACCATTTCCACATGCTCGGGATCACGACCGGTACGACGCATATAGCGCATTGCCTCATCATCCATTGGGAAGAAGCCCATCGTAGCTCCGTATTCCGGAGACATATTGGCAATTGTTGCACGATCGGGTAAACTCATGTTGCTGAGCCCCTCACCATAAAATTCCACAAACTTCCCGACAACACCATGCTTTCGAAGCATCTGCGTTACGGTCAGCGTCAAATCAGTGGCGGTTATGCCCTCACGAAGCTTGCCGGTTAACTTCATGCCTACCACTTCGGGCACGAGCATATATATAGGTTGTCCCAACATGGCGGCTTCGGCCTCAATACCACCAACGCCCCAGCCTAAAATACCGAGACCGTTAATCATCGTGGTATGCGAATCAGTACCTACAAGCGTATCGGGATATACAACCGTAGTTCCATCTTCTTCCTCTCTGCTGAATGCTCCTTTTGCCAAGTATTCAAGATTTACCTGGTGAACAATTCCGCGTCCGGGAGGAACAACTCGAAAATTATCGAACGATTTTTGTCCCCACTTCAAAAACTCATACCGCTCACGATTTCGCTCAAACTCTTTTTCTACGTTATGCATAAACGCATACTCCTGACCAAATTCATCGACCTGTACCGAATGGTCAATCACCAGATCCACCGGCACCTGCGGATTTATGGAAGTCGGATTACCGCCCATACGCTCCATGGCAGAACGCAGTGCCGCCAAATCAACAATGGCCGGCACGCCGGTAAAATCCTGAAGCACAACTCGCGAAGGCTTAAATGGAATCTCTCCCTCAGGGTTTTTGGCATTATAATTCGCTAAAACATCTACATCATTTTCGGAAAAGACATAGCCATCGTACTCTCTGAGCACAGCTTCCAGTAATATACGGATGGTAAATGGAAGCTTACTCACATTTCCATACCCCATTTCTTCCAACTTTTTTAAACTATACAGGTGCGCTTGACCGTTGCCTGTATCAAACGGGGTCTTCGTCTGTAAAAATTTATTCTCTTTACTCATGGTTCTTGATTGTCCTTTTTAAACTTGGCTTAACCTATTTAAATAGGCCTATTTCGTGCCCGTAAGATACAATTAATTTTTAAGAATATCTTATCTTAAACCTTAGAAATTTCATCTATAATACCCTTATTTCAACAAAAAAATCCTGCAATCAAAGCATTTAAGTATGGCTTAGAAAATATTCATGACTTCACCGTTGCAAATGGATTTAAATAAGCCTATTTTTCGAGACTTCACATAAAAGCAATTATAAACAAGTTTTAACCGTGGATACTAACAGTTACAAGACCTACTCCCCAAAACCGAGTGATATCGAAAAGAATTGGGTTCTTGTTGATGCCGAAGATCAGGCGCTTGGAAGAGTTGCTTCTAAAGTAGCAAGTCTACTTAGAGGCAAGCACAAGCCAAACTTCGCTCCGCATATGGACACCGGTGACAACGTTGTTGTAATTAATGCCAGCAAAGTTAAACTGAGCGGCAAGAAATTACAGCAGAAAGAATATTTCCGTTATTCCGGATACCCCGGCAGCGAAAGCTTTACTTCGGCAGAAGAAATGCTGGACCATAATCCTGAATTGGTTATTGAAAAAGCTGTAAAAGGAATGTTGCCAAAGAACAAGATGGGCGACAAGCTTATGACCAATATTCGAATTTATGCCGGTCCGGTTCATGAACAAGAAGCACAACAACCAGAAAAAATCGAGCTTTAATCACGAATGGAACAGAAAAATTTCATCGGAAGAAGAAAGACTTCTACTGCGCGACTCTATATTCAACCAGGATCAGGTGAGTTTGTTGTAAACAAACGACCGCTGGATGAATACTTTTGCACTCAGGCACATCGCAATATAGCCAAGCTTCCGCTTGACGTTACCGAATCAGACGGACAGTTTGATATTTTAGTTAACGTAAGCGGCGGTGGTATTACCGGTCAGTCCGGTGCCATACAGCACGCTTTGGCCCGCGCTCTTGACGATCATAATGAAGAGTGGCACGATGTATTGAAAGCGCATGATCTACTTACACGCGACGATCGTATGGTAGAGCGTAAGAAATACGGTCAACCTGGTGCACGTAAGAAGTTCCAGTTCTCCAAGCGTTAATAGATCGCGTTTATACGTTTTCTTTTTCCACATATACAACATTCAATCACACATATGCAGCTACTCAGTGCGCCGAGTGTCCCAACATCTGTTGGGATTAGCGCCGGGGATGATCTGCATAGAGGATTAACTCAAAAATAAATCTAACCTATGCCTACTACACCTGACTTAGAAGAACTATTGAAATCCGGTGCCCATTTTGGACACCTTACCCGCCGATGGAATCCCAAAATGAAGGAATTCATCTTCATGGAACGTAACGGGATTCACATCATAGACCTCAAAAAGACACAGAAGTTTTTCCAGGAAGCACTGGACGAAGTTACCAAGCTTGCCCGTGCCGGAAAGTCTATCCTTTTTGTAGGAACAAAAAAGCAAGCGCAAGACATTGTTAGAACAGAGGCTATCCGATGCGGTATGCCTTTTGTTACTCACCGTTGGTTAGGAGGAATGATGACCAACTTCAGTACCGTTAAAAAGAGTATCTCTCGAATGGAAGAGATTGATCGAATGAGCAAAGACGGTACTTTTGAAGAGCTTACAAAGAAAGAAGCCCTGATGCTTGAGCGTGAGTATGAGAAGCTCGAAAATACTTTGGGTGGTATTGCCAATATGGGACATCTTCCCGGAGCAATCTTTGTAGTCGATACAATCAAGGAGGACATTGCCGTAAACGAAGCGGTTAAACTCAATATTCCTCTTATTGCAATGGTAGATACCAACAGTGATCCCGATATTCCGGATTACATCATTCCCTGCAATGATGACTCTGCCCGCAGTATTCAGCTTGTCACTTCTAAAATTGCCGATGCCATTATTGAAGGCAATGCTGAGCGAGAAGCTCAAAGTGAAGAGCAAATTATGGATCAAGCTACTGAAGAAGCTCGAAAAGCTGAGGAGCAACAAGTAAAAGAAAAAACCAAAGCTACAGGCAAACGCCGTAAACGTCGCAAGAAGAAAGATTCTGACGACGACTCTTCGAACGAAGAAGAGTAATAAACGGCTGTACTATCCTTTTTTAAACCTAGAACAACAATTTAAATAGCGTAACTCGAACAATGAGTATTTCTGCAAAAGACGTAAAAGAACTGCGCGAACAAACCGGGGCCGGCATGATGGACTGCAAGAAGGCCCTCCAAGAAGCTGACGGTGATTTTGAAAAAGCAACTGAAATTCTTCGCAAAAAGGGACAAAAGCTCTCTGAAAAGCGTGCCGATCGTGAAGCCAACCAAGGCTTAATAGTTACACGCGTAAGCGATGACGGAAGTAAAGCTGCAGCACTCGAAATCAACTGTGAAACTGATTTCGTTGCTCGCAATGATGACTTTCAAAACCGTGCACAACAGTTTTTAGACATCGTTTTTGAAAACCAAATCGAATCTGTTGATGAACTGCTTGAAACCGAACATGATGGACTTACTATCGCTGATCACGTAAAAGACATGGTTGGCAAAATCGGTGAGAAGATTAAGATCAACCGTGTAGTATATGCTGAAACGGATGGTTTCTTCATCTCTTACATTCACCCCGGCAATCAACTCGGTGTATTGGTTGAATTTAAAGATGATGTAGAAGATCCGGAAGTAGGAAAAGATGTTGCGATGCAGATTGCAGCTATGAGTCCACTGGCGGTTACACGAGAGGGCGTTGACAGCTCGATTGTTGAGAAAGAACTCGAAATAGCTAAAGATCAGCTTCTCGAAGAAGGAAAATCCGAAGAGATTGCTGAGAAAGCCTCTCAGGGTAAACTGCGACGCTTCTACGAAGAACGTGTTCTTCTGGAACAGAAGTTTGTGAAGGATAACAGTCTCTCTGTTGAGGAGTATCTCAAAAACAACGATACTCCGCTGGTGAAAGCGTTTCATCGACTCCAGCTCGGAGACGACTCGTAATCATTTTGATTCTCAAAAAAAGGCTACCAATTCGGTAGCCTTTTTTTTATGCTTAAGGGATTATAAGATTGATCAGATCGTATTAAAAAGACAGTCAATTCAATAATTAGTTAGGATAGCAAAGTGAACAGCACATATCATCGGATTTTATTAAAAGTAAGCGGAGAAGCACTTTTAGGAGAACAGGGACACGGTATTGACGGAGATATTCTTACCCAGTATTCCGAGGAGATTAAATCTATACACGACGAAGGATTTGAAGTTTCTGTTGTTGTGGGTGGTGGAAATATCTTTCGAGGTGTTAAGGGTGCCACTGAAGGAATGGATCGCGTTCAAGGAGATTATATGGGCATGCTTGCAACCATGATTAACAGTATGGCACTTCAAGATTCTCTGGAACGAATGGGAGTGCAAACACGGCTGATGTCGGCCATTAGAATGGAAGAAATTGCCGAGCCCTATATTCGTCGGCGTGCTACCCGGCATCTTGAAAAAGGACGCGTAGTCATTTTCGGGGCGGGAACCGGGAATCCCTATTTTACAACTGATACCGCTGCTTCACTTCGTGCCATTGAAATTGAAGCCGATGTTATACTCAAAGGAACCCGGGTAGACGGTATTTTTGATTCTGATCCTGAAATAAACCCTGATGCTGAAAAATTTCCCACTATCACTGGCGAAGAAGTATTAAAACGTCAGCTCGACATTATGGATTTAACAGCCTTTACCCTTTGTCGAGAAAACAAAACGCCCATTATTGTTTTTGATATGAACAAAGTTGGAAACCTGAAAAAAGTCTTGCAGGAAGATGCATCAGTGGGGTCAAAGGTGGTTTGGGAAGATTCGTAGATTTCTTAAATTCATTTTGACTAAATAATAGCATCATCAAAAAAGAATCAAACAACACGCCAATATTATGATACCACCAGAGTTAGAGCCCATTATTAAATCTGCCGACAAAAAAATGGACCAGGCTGTTGCACACTATAAGAAGGAACTTTCTCATATTCGCGCCGGCAAGGCTCAACCTTCGATTCTTGATGGCGTCAAGGTTGAATATTATGGGTCGCAAACACCCTTAAACCAATTAGCTAACGTCAGTGCTCCTGAAGCCCGTCTCCTTACCGTGGAGCCTTTTGACAAATCAGCTATGGAAGAGATTGAAAAAGCCATTATGTCTGCCGGGCTGGGATTAAATCCCAATAATGATGGCAATATTATTCGGATACCTTTGCCAATACTTTCCGAAGAACGCCGTAAGGAACTCGTGAAGCGTGTTAACGAACTGGCTGAAGAAGCACGCATTTCTATTAGAAATACTCGTCGCGATGCCAATGACGAAGTAAAAAAGAAAGTACAGAAAGAATCACTTCCCGAAGATTCTTTATACGAGGCCGAAGAGGAAATTCAGAAATTAACTGATCAGCATACTGATAAGGTAGAAGACCTTTCTGAGAAAAAGGAAAAAGAGATAATGACCGTTTAAAAGGTCCTGTTGCCTAAGCAATAACAGCTTCAAATCAGGGGCTTGAACGGAGTGAAGACTGTTATTAGAACATTGTTACTTGAATCATAATACATGTATATATCCGAACTTGAACTTCAGGGCTTCAAGAGTTTTGCCTACAAAACCAATGTCTCTTTTGATAAAGGCATAACCGCTATTGTAGGACCCAACGGCTGCGGTAAATCCAACATTGTTGATGCTATGCGTTGGGTACTCGGCGAACAGCGCCCTACCCTGCTCCGTTCTTCAAGCATGTCAAACGTTATCTTTAACGGAACTGCCAAGAAAAATGCCCTGGGCATGGCAGAAGTCTACCTAACCTTTGTCAATAACAAAGGCCTGCTTCCCACCGAATATAACGAAGTTACTATTGGCCGACGCCTGTATCGTTCTGGAGAAAGTGAATATCTCATCAACGGCACGACCTGCCGGCTCAAGGATATTACCGATCTGTTTATGGATACCGGCATGAGCTCGGACGCCTACTCGGTAATTGAGCTGAAGATGGTCGAAGAAATCCTTAATGATAAAAACAACGATCGGCGTCGACTTTTTGAGGAAGCTGCGGGCGTTACCCGGTACAAGGAAAAACGAAAGAAAACATTTCGCAAACTCGACGAAACCCAAGCCGATCTTCAACGTGTTGAAGATATTCTTGTTGAGGTTCGTAAGAAAACCAACTCCCTCGAAAAACAGGCTGAAAAAGCTCAAAAAGCGAAGAAATTCAAAAAAGAGTTAGAACATCTCGACAAAGCATTAAACAAGCACGAATATTCTAAAATAAAAGAAGAGCTTGAACCGCTTGAAGAACGTATTGACAATGCGGACAAAGAAAAGAAGGAGATTATTGCCAAGGCGGAAAAGCTTGAAGAAGAAGCCGAAGAAGCTCGCAAGGCATTAAGCAAAAAAGAACGTCAGCAATCTGAAGCCCAACGACGAGTAAGCCAGCTCAACTCTAAAATTCGGGATACCGAAACAACCCTCGAGATTACGCAGGAGAAGATCTCTAATGAAGAGAACGTAATTGAGCAGTACACCAACGATATTGAGCAGAGCGAGAAAGATTTGGAAGATCTCCGGGAAGCCTTTGAAAGCAGCAAAAAGAAGCTCGCTACCTTCGATGATGATCTTGAAAAAGCGGAAAAAAATCTTGCGGAATCCAAAGAGCGTTACTCAGAAATTCAGCAAGAGTATAACAAGGAGCAGGAAAAACTAAATCGACTGGAACAAGAATTTTCTCAGGCGAACCAGGATCTTAATGATCTGCAGACCAAGCGCATTAAAATTGAGTCGCGACTAGAAAATACCGAAGGGGACCTAATTCGCATCCGTGAAGAGATTGAAGATCTTGAAAACGAGATCATGAACTTTCGCGGAGAGAAAAAGCTGGCAAACGAAAAACTTGAAAAAGCAATAAAAGCACGCGACCAGCAACAAGAAAAACTGCAATCTGCTCGTGAGCAGCGCGAGAAACTCAGTGAAAAACGCAATACCCTCAAGGATCAGATCCGCAGCCACCAAAGCAAACTGGATTCCGTACAGTCCGAAATTCAGCTACTGCAGGATATTGCAAACTCCAATGAAGCTTTCCCAAGCAGTGTACAGTTTCTGTTGGAAAATCATGCTGCCCAGTTTTCCCAGTTAGAGGTCGTATCGAATGTACTTTCAACGGATGAAAAACACGCCGTTGCCCTTGAAGCGGTCTTAGCTGATGCGCTCAATTATATAGTGGTTGATACGCTTGATGATGCTCGAAAAGCAGCAACACTGCTCAAAGAGCATGATAAGGGCCGGGCAACTTTTATCCCGCTCGACCAGCTTTCAAACTCATATAATACTGCTTCTGACTCCCTTGCCAATCAAGTTGAAACCGAATCAAAGTTCAATGCCTTAAAAGAACTATTGCTGGGCAATGTCCGTGTTTTCAGCTCTGTCGATGAAGCCTACTCTTCGCTCAACAATAACGGACAGACGGGCGTAACCCTTGATGGGGAAGTCATCACAAATGCACAGTTTTTAAAAAGTGGAAGTAAAAGCAAAAATGCCGGCATCCGTGTTGGTTTAAAAGATAAAATTACCAAGCTGGAAGATAAGGCCGGATCCATCAGCAGTGAGATTCAATCATCTGAAGATCATCTCGAGGACGTTCAACAGCAATATGAAGCTATTGATCTGAACGAACTGGAGCAGGAGCTCAAAGAAAAAGAAAAGCAAGTTCGAAAAATTGAAAACAATATTAACAGCTTTGAGCACAAGATTGAAATCTATCAGAAAAATATTGGGGAGCTTAAAAATAGAAGAGAATCACTAATTGATAATGAGGATTCTTCTCAACAACAGCTGGATCAACTGCAACCTAAACAAAAAGAATTACAGCAAAAGCTAAAGGATCTGCATGAACAGCAGGAGAAGAAAAAAGAAACACTCCACGAACTTGATGAAGAGCGTTCGATTGCTCAAAGCCGATACAACGACGCACAGCTGAAGCATCAGGATCTGAAAAACAAAGTTGAGAATCACGAGCGGGATATTAAACGAGCGCAAGAAGGAATTAAAAACCTAAAGAAACGGCTCAAAATTCGCTCAGAGAAGACCGAAGAGGCGAAAGAACGTATCGACAAGTACCAGTCGACCATTGAGCAGCTTAAAGACGATCTCAGTACCCTTAAAGAGAAAAAGCAGGAGGCTGACAAGCAGCTGGAACAAGCTGAGGAGGCGTCGGGCAAGCAGCGCGGACGCATTAATGAGGTTGAGAAGGACCTGAAGGAAGTTCGCCGACGCAAGGAAGTAAATATGGAACTCGTCCACCACCTTGCGATGTCCAAGGAAAAGTATGAAATGCAGATCGAAAATCTATCTGATCACATCTGGGAAACCTATGGCGTATTAATGGATCAGATCGATAAAGAACTTCCCGAGGATACCGAGCCCGATGAAGCCAAAGAACGTATCGCTTGGCTGCGGCAAAGACTCAATAAAATCGGGGAAGTTAATCCGCTGGCCATCGAAGAATATGAAGAGGAAAAAGAGCGGCTCGATTTTTACGAAGAGCAGGTTGGCGATCTGCACCAAGCCGCTGAAGAACTTCAGGAAACAATAAATGAGATTAACAAAACAGCCGTTGAGCGGTTTAACAAAACGTTCGAAAAGATCCGCGTCAATTTCCAAAAAGTATTTCACACGCTGTTTAACGAGGATGATTACTGCGACCTCGTAATTGACGAGGAGGCCGAAGATCCGCTTGATGCGAGCATTGAAATTAAGGCCAACCCCAAGGGGAAGCGACCCTCAACCATTAATCAGCTCTCGGGTGGCGAAAAAACGCTTACAGCTATAGCCCTCTTGTTTGCCATCTATCTTGTTAAGCCCTCTCCATTTTGTGTTCTTGACGAGGTTGATGCCCCATTGGATGATGCCAACATCGAGCGGTTTGCTGACATGATTCGTAATTTCAGTGAAGAAACCCAATTCATCATCATCACCCACAATAAAAAGACGATGAGCAAAGCTGAAATGATGTACGGTGTAACGATGCCGGAAACAGGCATCAGTCGCCTTGTTGGCGTTAAGCTGGATGAAGTTGCCGAAGTCTAAATAATTCGTCTGCAACATTACCGTTTAGCCTTCCCTTTATATCCCTGTTGTTATCACGATCGAAAGCAACAGTTTTACTGTTATTATTTGTGATGTTTCGCGCTCATCTCCGTATATTTAAAGGCTAAAGAAAATCCAGCAAATAGTTATGGCTCGCAAAAAATTTAACATCCCCGACATTTATCAATCGCCTATTATCAGCAAGGTCAAAGATGCCAATAAAGTAATAGATCCTACCAAAAAAGATCTTGAACCCAGCGTACTCGACTTTGGCCCTGTTCGGTTTTTTGTACCGCGACATTTCGGCTTTTGTTACGGCGTAGAAAATGCAATTGATATCGCCTACGACACCGTAAAAAACTATCCGGAAAAAGATATTTACCTGCTGAGCGAAATGATTCACAATCCAACGGTGAATGAAGATCTACAGGCTCGGGGCGTTAAATTTCTTTTCGAAACCGATGGAACCGAGATCATTCCCATCGAGTCGCTGAACGAGGATGACATTGTGATTGTTCCCGCCTTTGGAACCACTATTGAAATTCAGAAAAAGCTAAAAAAACAGGGCATCGATCCCTACGAATACAATACCACTTGTCCCTTTGTAGAGAAAGTTTGGCGGCGGGGTAAGCAGTTGGGTAAAAAAGGCTATTCGCTGGTAATTCACGGAAAACATTATCACGAAGAAACCCGGGCTACCTTTTCGCACAGCGCAGACCACTCGGAATGTGTCGTTGTCCTGAATCCGGAAGAGGCCCAAATTTTAGCGGATATTATGACAGGTGAACGTCCGCAATCAGATTTTGAAGAGTATTTTGGCCATAAGAGCACGGATGGCTTTGACCCTCAAAAAGATCTCGAACACTTCGGGGTCATCAACCAGACAACCATGCTGGCTACCGAAACGGAAGAAGTGATGGAAATTCTCAAAGAAGCGGCTATCGAAAAATACGGTGAGGCCGACATTCTTGATCACTTTGCCGACACATCGGATACTCTTTGCTATGCCACCAACGAGAACCAATCGGCAACTCTTGCCTTGGCTGAGACCGATGCCGACCTGTCAATCGTGGTAGGCGGATATAATTCATCAAATACCATGCACTTGGTTGAAATTCTGGAGGATTCCTTTTCTACCTATCACGTTAGGGATGCAGAGGAAATCGAATCTCCCGAAAAAATCCAGCACTTTAATCAGTGGGAAAAAGAGATCAAACAAACTGATAACTGGCTGTCGTCCAAAGATCAGCCGGTTGATATTGCTATCACGTCCGGAGCCTCATGTCCCGATGTGTTGGTAGACGAAGTTATGCTTAAGATCCTCGATTATTTTGAAGATACCCGATCAGTAGAAGAAGTGATTGAACCATTTGAGGAAAAGCTGGACGAAGTAGCGTAACGGGATTACTAACTATCAAGTACAATAAAGTATGCTACGCGCCGCGGTTGAAATGATCGCAACTTGATATGATAACGATCATTTTTTTCCTCAATATGCGGAGTCACGAAACCAGTCGAATCCTCTAAAATCTGCTGGTAACTCACATACACGTTAAAAGGATTTTCATCCTGCACATCCGTGTACTCTTCAATGGGCACATCATATTTGATGGTAATAGCGAGTGGACTGTAACTGACCATACGTCCCGGAGGCAAGTTGCGCGTAGTTATATTGACCTGCACCTCTCCTTCAGTATATTCAGCAACTTCAGCCTCAAAACTAACCTCACTTTTCGATAAACTGATTAGTCCATTCGGTGAAGACTCTAAAGGCACAGACCGAGAAATATCCTTTCTGACATTGTTAATTCGTACGGAATCAGTAGACCACTCTTCAACATCTTCGAGAAGTGATGCCGCACCGTCAATAGTAACACTATCGGGCTTTATGATCGGTGAACCTAAAAACCCGTATTGCTCATTGAAATTAACGTTTACAGCAGAACGCACAGGTACTTTTTTTGAAACCCGATCTCCCAACTTCACGGTTAGGTCCTGGGGCTGCACACGCTGAATATTAATATTCAGCATCGCATTCATTTTTTGCTGTACCTGATCAAATAGATCTACCTCAGTATCACTCACATCTATATTTATGGTAGGTGGATTATTATATAGATTTATCAGCTTCCATCCCTCTCCCGTCACGCTTACCGTTGCTGTGGAAGGGAGATCCTCAACTAATGCTTTTTCGGCGGGAACACCTCCAAGTTCAATAGGCAGCTCAATATTTAATGTATAATCACGGCTTAGGTTGACCATCATCCATAAAGCCAGTGCCAAAATAAGTGCTACGATAAAAACGATAATGCGTTCACGACCAAAGCCGGCAATCTCATCCTCACTTGACTTTTGAAGGAGTGACTCCCAACCCGCCAGTAACTTCTCTTTATATTCCTCAATTTTTGATGTATCCATAAATAATTTTCAGATCAATCGATCATTTTTGAGCCCATGTCAATAATCAAATATACATTATGAGCGCACAACAATCTCTTTGATTATTTTCTCGTCCACCTGATCATTTAACTTTTTGGCGATGCTATAACGCTTCATATGGATCTCTTGCCGCCATGCCGGATTTTTAACGTGAACTACTAAGTTTCCATGTTCAAAGTGCAGATTCTCTGTCTGTTCAGCAATTCGTTCACCCACCGTCTGTTCCCAGAGCGATAAGATCATCCCCCGCTTTAATCTTTTGCGATGAGGATATGTATCCAAAAAATCTTTTAATGCCTCTTTTAAAGATTTCGGAGAATTTGATTTATACCGTCCCATAACTGCTACTATTGATTACGGTTTAACAACAGAAACCTGTCCTTGCTCTACTTTGTATTTTCTATTCCGTTCACCATCAAAGGTTATGTATTCATCAAACGGAATAGGATTGGCCGCCGTAACAAAGGTCTGTCCGGCATGTTCAATTAGCGCATTAAGCAACACTTCGGTACGCTGGGCATCCAGATCACCAAATACATCATCCAGCAGAAATATAGGCAGATCATCCAACTCATCTGAAAAATACAAAAGCTGGGCCAGTTTCAAAGCAAGAGCAAACAGGCGATGCTGCCCCTGGGAGCCAAACTTACGTAGTTCAAAGTCATCCAGATAAAAAACAATCTCGTCGCGGTGCGGCCCGATGAGCGTCAGTTCTCGTTCAAGCTCATGATCCTGCTCTTTTTCAAGCTCTGCCTTGTAACGCTCTCGTACGGTTTCTTCATCCTCGGATGGTTCACAAAACGTCTGATATTCCAAATGGGGTTCGTGCCGCATTCCGGATATCACCTCGTACTCCTTCGCCAGGTACTCACGGAATTTATTCAACACCTCGGTACGCTTAGCCACAATACGCGATCCGTACTCCATCAACTGCACATTCCACGGCTCAAGGTAAGCCAGTAAAACTTCGCGATTCCCCCTAAACTCCTGCAGCAATTTATTACGCTGCTTGCGGGCTTTGCGAAAATCGAGTAAATCCTGCAGGTAGGCCGGTGAAATCTGGCTAATAAACGAATCAATAAATGATCGACGCTGCTTGGGACCTTCACTGGTTAACTTTTTATCGGATGGAGAAAGTACCACCACCGGCACCATTCCAATGAGATCAGACAGGCGATCGAGCGGACTTTCATTGACAAATATCTTCTTCCCTTCTCCACGGGAATAGGAACATCCCACATCAAAACTAGCGCGTATATTTCCCTCAAAATGCCCTTTAATCATAAAGAACGTAGCATCCTGATTAACTACGTACATATCACTGCTGGATACAAAACTGCGACTCATGCACAGGTAATGAATTGCATCAATCAGGTTCGTCTTACCCGCACCATTTTGGCCAACGATCACATTCATGTGCGGTGCCCATTCAACCACGGTTTCCTCGTGGTTCCGAAAGTTCTGCAATTTTAACTTTGTGATCTTCATTGGCACCTGCTATCAACTAAAAAAATAGCGCGGGCAAAGACCCGCGCTATCATACCTTAATTACCTAATTTGAAGTCCGTTAGAATCCAAAGGCATCACTACCCATAAATATTGCATTTTCACCCAACTGCTCTTCGATTCGAAGCAACTGATTGTACTTTGCAATGCGATCCGTACGGCTCATGGAACCTGTCTTAATCTGACCGGCATTTGTAGCCACTGCCAGATCAGCAATGGTCGTATCTTCCGTTTCACCAGATCGATGTGAGATAACAGCGGTGTAATCATTCTTATGCGCCATCTCAATGGCATCAAGTGTCTCGGTAAGTGTACCGATTTGATTTACTTTAATAAGGATTGAATTGGCCACTCCCTGCTTTATACCGCGTGCCAAGCGCTCAGTGTTAGTTACAAAAAGATCGTCCCCAACCAGCTGAACTTTATCTCCAATAGCATCGGTTAGCTTTTTCCAGCCATCCCAGTCATTTTCATCAAGAGCGTCTTCGATTGAAACAATGGGATATTTTTCAACCCAGTTGCTCCAGAATTCAACCATGTCTTCGCTGCTTCGCTCACTGCCATCGCTCCATAGGAATTCATACACTCCTTTATCGGCATTGTAAAATTCGGCGGTTGCGGGATCAAGGGCAATCACCACTTCATCACCCGGAATATAACCGGCCTTTTCAATTGCATTTAAAATTACTTCCACGGCCTCTTCATTGGAGTCCAAGTCCGGTGCAAAACCGCCCTCATCACCAACAGCAGTATTATAGTTTTTATCTTTCAATACTTTCTTTAGGTGATGAAAAATTTCTGATCCCATGCGAACTGCTTCGGAAAACGACTTTGCTCCGCTGGGCATAATCATAAATTCCTGCAGGTCTACATTGTTATCTGCATGCGACCCCCCGTTGATAATATTCATCATCGGCAGTGGAAGGACCTTTGCGTTCACCCCTCCGATATAGCGCCAAAGTGGTAAATTAAGAGCATTTGAAGCTGCATCGGCCGCAGCAAGCGATACTCCTAAAATAGCATTCGCTCCTAAGTTTCCTTTGTTTTCGGTACCGTCAACTTCGAGAAGGGTGTTATCAATCTCTACCTGATTAAAGACCTCATGACCGCGTAGTTCGTTGGCAATCACAGTATTTACATTTTCAACCGCCTTGCTGACCCCCTTCCCCAGATAATGATCCGATTCAGTATCACGGAGCTCAACTGCTTCGTGTTCTCCGGTGGATGCACCCGATGGCACCGCTGCTCGACCCACCATATCGTTCGTTAAAATCACATCGACTTCAACGGTAGGATTTCCTCTTGAGTCAATTATTTGTCGCCCTATAATTTCTTCAATAAAACTCATTGTAATATCTTATTTATTGTCGTGGAAATTGTAGACAAAGGTACAAGGTTTTTATCTACAGATAAAGAGAAAAGAAAGGCCAGTAGCAGTTTTTAAGACTTCACAACAAATCGGCTAAATGTATTGAAGAATCGGGTAGTTTAAGCCCCGACTGTGTGGCATACTGGTTGTCAAGGGTCTTACCACATACCGCCGAACGTAAATTTAATCTGTGGTGTCCCAAAGTATTTTTGGGCATCAAAAAACTCCACCCTTGACTCAAAAATCGGTTCTCCGTCTGCGTTATATTCGGTAGGCTTGTATGGCTCCATAATTTGCAGCCCATCGCTGAAGTAATAAAAGAAATATCCAAACTCAATGGTTGTTCGTGAATCAAACTCACTACCTAAATCCACTCCTATTTTAATTGCACCACTATATCCCCACGTGGTTTCTCCCTCACTCCATCCGGTGAAAAAGTCATTCACTCGTTCTACGGGATATAAAAATCCATTGGGGCCTACTTGAAAATCTCGAAATCCATTGGGCTCCCCGTACTCCGGAACTACGGTGTCACTTACATAGGGATAAGTAAAAGCCAAAGCAGGACCGCCGGCTGCGCTAACAAAGAAGCGCATATTATCCTCAATATGGCGAGCAAAGAGACGCTGTTTTACTCCCAGCAGAAAGGGAAAACCTAACCCACGCTTATATTTATTAGGCACAATTTGCTGGCCTGTCAAAAAGCTCTGAAAATTTTGCTCACTTGCATCTCTTATACCTGTTATTCCGGTACGAAAAGTAACTTCTGTGAATGGAGCTACCATACGACCATAGGTACCCCCAATTCCGAATCCAAAATTATTGACAAACACATCAAACCCAAGACTATTATGATAACCTTCTGACAATGGCGTTTTAGGGTCTGACATGTCAATAACTTCAGGCTCTTTAATCTGGGCAAGAGCTGTATCTGACAACCCACTCAACAGCAGTGCCAAGACAAGTACAGAAAATATATATTTTGTCATCGATTCATTCATGTGTGGATCCGCTGTGTTGAACTTTCACTAAGTAATAAACGTATTAAGATAACAATCGTTCAACCAAAAAATTATGAAGATAATTTAGTAGTTATAAATAAATATATACGAACCTACAAACAAATTTGACTCTGAGTATAGAAAAACTTTTATTCAGGCTCTTTACAACCTATCAATCTACCAATCGAAGTTAACATATTATGGCTACTGTAAGCAAGTATCTTGTTTTTGGGCCAGCAGATACACTGCGTAGAATGCCCGAACAGCTCTTTAATGATATTGAGCCTAAGTATTTATATAAATACCAATCATCAGACAACGGCGACGAAGTTCATGTTGCTGTTTATGAAGAGTATGAAAAACAAATTAACGCAAGCGTTACCCTCACCTGTATTATTGAATTTACCGGTAAACAAAATCGGTTTGAACTTAAGAAAACCGGTGGACGCATGGGTTTTCGGGGAAGCTCTCTGGACGAAGAGAAACGCACTATTGATGATGAAGTAATTGATTTTATATTAGACTTTGGCAAACGTTTTGGGCTTACCGTTCAGCAAGAAAAAGAACAACAAGTCGAAGAAGGCGAGTCGTAACTACTTCATCTCCATAATATGAGTAAAAAGGTCGAGGAATGGACTGTCCTTTCCATGTTGGAATGGGGTACTGAGTTTTTTGAGAATAAGAACATTCCCGATCCCCGGCATAGCATTGAATGGCTTTTAGCCGAAACACTCGATATTAAGCGGCTGGACCTGTATCTCAAGTTTGACCGGCCGCTCTCTCCTCAGGAGCTCGACACCTTACGACCGATGGTTAAACGCCGAGCTCAGCACGAACCCCTGCAATACATTATTGGGTATACCGACTTTATGAATACCCGGATTTCGGTCAACGAGCAGGTGCTTATCCCCCGTATTGAAACCGAACAACTTGTTGAGATTATTCTGGAGAAACATCAGTCAGAAGAGGAGCTATCTGCACTCGATGTTGGTACCGGATCGGGATGTATTCCCATCGCTTTAAAAATGGAGCAACCCAACTGGGAAGTCTCCGGGATCGATATTTCTGAAGGGGCATTAAGTCTGGCCCGGAAAAATGCTGAACACAATGATACTGACGTTTCTTTTTCTAAGGGGGATATTTTAAATCCTACCAGTATTTCTATTCAAGATCCTTTAGATCTTATTGTTTCTAACCCTCCTTATGTTAAGCCAGAAGAAAAAGATATACTGGAGCCCCAAGTGAAAGACTATGAGCCGGCCGAAGCATTATTCTTCAATGATCTCGAAAAAATGTATAATAGCATCATTGAATTTGCATTCCAGAATCTGACAAAAAACGGCTCTTTATATTTGGAACTGCACGAAAAATATAGTGATCAAATTTTAGCTCTTTTTGATGAACAACAGTGGTCAGCACATGTAGAAAATGACTATGATAAGAAGCCTCGTTTTATTATAGCTCAGAAGCGCTGAACCGATATTTCCTTCCCTTTTAAGCCATTTATATTAGTTACATATTTTGGACTATTTACTCCATAATAAACTTGTGGAAAACTTGTGGAAAACTTTTTTTCGGCTGGTTTCTGCATATTACTTTTAGGTAAAATCATTGTTAGCGTAATATTATGTACTGTCAAGTGAAATTTGATAGAAATGTGCATAAAATACTAATCCCTTGCCTCGCATACATTTACAATGTTTAGAGCAATGTGGATAACTTTTACGCACGCGGGTAATATTTTTTTGACATCTGTCCTCGAAATTATCATCTTCGTTTCAGATAAAATTGGGACAGCACAAAAATGTGTGGATAACTGTAGGGTATTCTGAGTAATAATTTTAAATATACAAGAGGTTAAGAGACGTTGAGTAATATTTCTTCCGAGGCTGCATGGGAGCAGTGCTTAGAAATTATTAAAGACAATATCAGCTACCAGAAGTTCAAGTCGTGGTTCGAGCCTATCGAACCGGTGAAGCTGGAGGAAAATACGCTTACTATTCAAGTTCCCAGCCAGTTCTGGTATGAGTGGTTAGAGGAACACTATTATGGGATGTTGCGATCTACACTGGCGAAAGTACTGGGTGAGGATGGCAAACTTGAATATTCGGTAGTCCTTGAAAAGTCTGATGATAATACCGATAACCGATCGGTTCGACTACCGCAACGCCCCATGCCGCCGGAAAATAATCAGGGTCAGGAAATTAAAGGATATTCGGAGTATAGCCCGGGTAAAATTGAAAACCCCTTTGTTATTCCGGGTATCCAAAAAACAAAGATCGACTCAAATCTTAATTCAAGCTATGTATTTGATCGCTATATAGAGGGTGACTGTAACAGGCTGGCACGGTCGGCAGCGATGGCTATTGCAGAAAATCCGGGGAGCAGTTCCTTCAATCCCTTCTTTATTTATGGCGGCACCGGGCTGGGCAAAACACACCTTATCCAAAGTATTGGTAATAAGGTAAAGCAGGAACACGGCAATGAGCTTGCCGTCCTTTATATTTCTTCCGAAAGCTTTACGAATGAATTTGTTCAGGCTATTCGAAATAACCGAGCCAGTGAATTCACAATGTTTTATCGGCAGATTGATGTGCTTATTGTCGATGATATCCAGTTTTTCAGCGGTAAGGAAAAAACACAGGAAGAGTTTTTCCATATTTTCAATGCCCTCCATCAGGATGGCAAACAGATTATTCTGAGTAGTGATCGTGCCCCACGTGAAATTCCTGACATCGAGGAGCGCCTTATCTCGCGATTCAGCTGGGGACTCAGCGCCGACCTGCAAGTTCCGGAATACGAAACCCGATACGCTATCCTGGAACGCAAAGCCTCGGATAATGGCATCGAGCTCTCACACAAAGTACTCGAATTTATTGCTCATAATTTCAAGTCGAACGTCCGCGATCTGGAAGGCGCTATTATTAAATTGCTTGCTTTTGCATCGCTGCAACATGTTGATGAAATTGAGCCTCAGATGGCCAAGCGCGTGCTCAAAGATATGATCCAGGAGTCACAGACCACCATTTCTATTGAGCAGATCCAAGATTATGTGTGCGACTACTTTGGCATTGACACCAACAAGGTACGCGAAAAAACGCGCAAGCAGGAAATCGTAGAAGCTCGGCAAATTGCGATGTATCTGTCGAAACAGTTTACCGACTCGAGCTTAAAAACCATCGGACTTCACTTTGGCGGACGCGACCACTCAACCGTTATTCATGCCATATCTACTGTTGAAGAACGCATGCAGACCACTGCCAAGCACAAGCGCATCGTAGAAGAGTTGCATCAGAAAATTGAAGTATCCACGCTGTAACTTATGGAAACCCTGACGCTTAAAAGTCTCTCCTTTAAAGGATATCATGGATATTATGAGGAAGAGCGCAAGCAGGGAAATGATTTTGAAGTTGACATCATATTTTCAGCCGACTTACGCAAAGCTGGAGAAACAGATCAACTCGAAGATACAATTGATTACCAAAAGGTGCTCGGCACCATTAAAAAAGTGATGAACGGCCCTTCCCTTAAGCTCATTGAAACACTCACCAAGAAAATTGGTGACCAACTTTTCGAGCAATTTCCCACGGTCGCATCCCTTAAAGTATCTGTACGCAAGCTTCATCCACCTCTCGACGTAGAAACCGCATATTCTGAGATTACGATGCAATGGCAACGGTAGTTGTAGCACTGGGATCAAACGTAGGCAACCGGCATCAACACCTGATGGATGCCGCTGATTTTTTGGAGCAGCAATCAGAATATCCGTTGCAAAAGTCATCGATCTATATTACAGCGCCGGTAGGTCCCTCTACGCGGGACTTTTATAATGCGGTTGTAGTAATGGAGAGTAACAAAAATCCGAAACCGCTGATCAAAACGTTTAAAGATTTTGAACGGCAACATGGGCGCAGTGCTGATCAGCCAAGATGGAGTGCTCGCACGATCGATCTCGATATTATTTCGTATGGCGACTTGGTGATTCAAACGGATAATCTTATCATTCCGCATCCGGAATATCAGAAACGACTTTTTGTGTTAACGCCCCTGGCAGAAGTTATGCCCGACTGGAACGACCCCAAATCCGGAACTTCCATAGCACAACTAACGTCCGCGGCACCAGAGCTGAGACTTGAAAAAACAGATCTACGTTGGTAACTATGAAAAACGAGTTCGATTTTATTGCCATTGAAGGAGTCATTGGAGTAGGCAAAACATCCCTGGCAAAACTGCTAACCGAACGTCATAATGCACGTCTCGTCCTTGAACAGTTCGAAGAAAACCCCTTTCTGCCCAAGTTTTATAAAGATAGGGAGCGATATGCTTTTCCCACTCAGATGTCATTTTTAGCAAGTCGTTTTCAGCAGCAGCAAGAGATGCTCAGTAAGGATCTGTTTCAACAGATGACCATCTCGGATTATATCTTTGAAAAAGACCGCATCTTTGCCCGGCTCAATCTTGAAGATGATGAACTGGCGCTCTACGATACCATTTTCAAAATTATGGCGGGCATTTCTGCACAGCCTGATCTTGTCATTTACCTGCAATCCAACGTGGATCGACTCATGCAGAATATTAAGGAGCGCGACCGGGATTACGAGCGCGACATCTCCCGATCATACCTGAAGGAACTCAGTGATGCTTACAATCATTTTTTCCACCATTACAATAAATCACCCCTGATGATCATTAATACATCAGAGATTGATTTCGTTAGTAACGAAAAACACTTAGATTATATAGAAGAACAAATTTTCAATCAGCCCATTCGCGGCAATACGCATATACACATCACAGATTAACCGTAATGATTTTTCGCACCCTTTTATTTTTTTTGGTGATGTATCTTCTTATTAAGGTCATCAGCCGACTTTTTCTGCCTTCCGATTCAAAGAAAAAAAGCAGAAAAGGATCAAACTTTTTCTATCAGATGTATCAGCAGCAACAGAATCAGCAGAACCGCAATTCACGGTCCCAGAATTCTTCGAAACAGAATTTTGATCAAATTGAAGAGGCCGAATTTGAGGAAATCACCGACGAGGAAAAAACGACCTCAAAATCATCTGATTAACGCTTCAACATTCCTTATCTTTCGAAGCATTATTTCATTTACCCATAACCTCGAAAGCAGCTATTTCTCATGAACTACGAAGATCAGCTCGAAGAAGGATTATCGCTACTGCACGAAGGCGACTTTGATCATGCGCTGGATATTGCCCATCAGCTACAAAAAAAGGAGCCTGAATACTCTGATGGCTTCCACCTGGAAGGATTGGTATTCCAAAAGCTCAACCAATGGGAAAAAAGTATTGAAGCACTCGAAAAAGCCATTGAGTTGGAAGAGGAAAACAGCGGATACTATAACTTGCGCGGTTTTGCCAACATGCAGCTCGAGAACCTTGATAAAGCTATAGAAGACTTCGATAAGGCCATCGACCTGGATGATTCTCCGGCTGCTCACCGTAACAAGGTGCTGTATATGATCATGAATGGAGAAGCCAGCAAGGCCAATGAATACCTGCTCAATCGTATCAAACAAGATCCACAGGATGTAGAAAACTGGATCTTGATGGGCGACCTTTTACAGCGCGCCGGCCAAGATGAAAAGGCTCAAGGGTTCTATCAGCAAGCCAGAAAAATGGATCCGGACAACGAATACGTCAAGGAGCAGCTGGGCGAAATGTAGCAGGCCTTTTTCCGCATAAATTTTGTTTCTAATTTTCGGGATTAACTCCTATATTTGAGGCCTCGAAAATTTTGACCTTTACCCTGATGGTCCGCCTACACTGACGTTTCGGCGGACTTAACAGGTTTAGTTCCTTATTTTACTTATTGCCCTGGTGGCGGAATTGGTAGACGCGCTGGCTTGAGGGGTCAGTTCCCATTTAGGGAGTGCTGGTTCGACTCCAGTCCAGGGCACCACTCGAAAAGCTGTAAATCGTTGCACAAAATGGTTTACAGCTTTTTTATTTCATCCTCTAAATACTTCGATTACAGATCATATCAAAAGCCTGTAACAGTATCCTTTCCTCTTCTTTTGGCTTTTTACCTTATAACTACTTTCACTCAACTACTCTGTTCTTAATTAATTCAGAATACTCTATATCGGGAGATTAATCAATATGATAGCAACCTCTGTTGCCCTGGCTAATTACCTATACGCTTTCATGAAATTGTTATAGCATATCCATCTTTCATTGAGGGAGCTTAGGTACTTTGAAACATTTGTACCCGTAGTCAGTTGAAATAAACGCATATACGTCAACTTTTAGAAGACAGGTAACCTTTTTACAGTTCGATCGTCATATACGTTCCCTGCTTCTTCAAAGCATAAATTATCATCTATAATATCAGAATCATGAAATTTACAAAGCTACTATCCTTCACTGCGCTATCTTTCCTACTGATCTCTTTTCTTACCGGTTGTGATACCACCAATACTAACCCGGAACCGGGAGAAGGAAATGTTGCCCTCCAATTTAAAACCATTTCTGGCAACACTTCTGCTAAAACTGTCTCATCTGGCATTACCACTTCATCATCCCATGACTCGTTAGTTATTGAAGGGTCGAATGGCACCCTTCGGATTGATGACATCCGGTTTATCGTCGCAAAGTTCAAGTTGGAAGCCGCCGACAGCGACAATGACAGCGTTGAGGTTGAACCCGATGAATTTGAATCAAAAGCTTTCTGGGTCGACCTGCCGCTTGGCGAGGAGACATTAAGCCTGGGCAACAGCGCTATACAGGCCGGCCTTTATGAAGAACTTGAATTTGAAGTCGAAGACCTCGACTTCGACGATGGAGAAGAAGGGGAAGAACAAGAACACACAGCCTTGGCTGATTCCATTCGAACGGTATTTCCCGAATGGCCGGATGAAGCCAGTATGGTGATTACGGGTTCTTTTACTCCCAGCGATGGAGACCCACAATCGTTTAACGTATTTGCCGAAGCTGAAATCGAAATTGAACGGGAATTTGAACCGCCTCTCGAAATCACCGAAGAGAACGTACAACAAGTTGTATCAGTCCGTATCAATCCTACCCGATGGCTGCAGCAAGAAGACGGGTCCGTTTATGATCTTTCACAGTACGACTGGAGTGAATACGGCGAACTGTTGGAGTTTGAAGCCGAATTCGAAGATGGCGTTGAAGAAATTGAGGTAGACGAAGATGATTTCGATGATGATGAGGATGAGGACGACGAAGATGATAATGATGATTAGCCCGTGATTAAATAACATTATCTGTTAAACGCTGAAAAGCCCGGAGTACTGCTCCGGGCTTTTATTATTTAGGCAAGGTTGGCTTGAACTCTCATTGTAAACATCAAAACTTTACCCCCCCTCTTGCTTTCAAGGTAACATAGTCTTCCTTATCGTTTCTGCATGTACGGTTACCTCCTTTAAATTGACACCAATCCCATACCGATATAAAAATTAATAATCGTTTATTATACCTCTCTAAATTTATTCACGAATAAATATTCTGGAAGAATCTCTTTACAAAAACAGCTCTTATTTGTTTCTGTGTAATATAGTATCTATATATAAATAAACTTTTAAACTAATTACGTTGGGTACACCTGTTATGGAACGCACTTATTCTTTTTCGGAAACAGTTATTTGCGGGCTCATTGCTACATTTATGATGTCGATGCTATCATTTTTATCAAGCGGCATTGGCCTGCCTGTTATTGATGTAGGATACATGCTAAAGGAAATTTTTAATCATATCCATGAACAGGCCCCCTACAACATTCTATGGGGCAATGCAGCATACTATATAGGTGGTATTTTATTAGCCTTAATATGGGTTGTCTTTCTGGATAACAAACTCCCGGTTAACTGGCTGGCACAAGGCATTATCTATGGTGTTGTGATATCAATTATTGCTGCTGTTATAGTATCCCCCGCAATTTCTATGGCCGGAGGCGAATCATTCGGCATATTTTATATGGATACCTGGTTTCCGGTACTCAATATAGCAGCAGGATTGATTATGCATCTTGGGTATGGCATTACCTTGTTACTCTGCCTGGAATACTCCGGTCGATTTATAAAGGTTAACTCCTAAATGATTCTGTTTATCGAATGGCTTTTAAGCAAGACTATCATCCATTTTCATGTTCGATTGGCAGATAACTGATCATAAACGTCTTGAACAGTTAGAAGTGCGACACGCCCAGGAGCTCTTTCAGCTTACAGACCAGAATCGAGAATACCTTGCTCAATGGCTTCCCTGGGTTGATTCGGTCCAACAGCCAGACGATACTGTTGATTTCATAAAACAGACCCAAAAACAGTGGGTTGAAAATCAAAGCTTTCAGGCTGCCATCCTTGTAGATAATAATATTGCAGGAACCATTGGACACCACAAAATAGATTGGCAAAACCAGAAAACCTCGCTGGGATATTGGTTGGGCAAATCCTATCAGGGACGGGGAATTATGACAAAATGCTGTTCCGAAGTGGTTCGCCACGCTTTTAATAAGCTGGATCTGAACCGCGTTGAAATTTATTGTGCCATCGATAATAAAAAGAGCAGAGCAATTCCGGAACGCCTTGGGTTCACCCAAGAAGGGAGCCAAAAGGAAACCATTCAATTGAAGGACAAATTTAAAGACCGCATCATTTACCGTACTCTTAAATCAGAGTGGAATAGTAGCGCATAAAAAAAGTTCGGGAATTATTGTCACACTCAAGCTCTCCATTTCGTCTATTAATGTTACCATTGAATTAAAACGTAGCATTATGGATACTACTGACGAAATAACCGAGTTGTCATCAAAAGATGAACCCCGGCTCAAACCCATTGATAATCCCACCGGCATTAAAAAAAAGCTGGCTTACTGGTTCACCAAAAAGAAGCTTGGCAAGGTCATAACACCTGTAAAGGTTGTTCAGGCTCGCATGCCCGAGACGCTTTCTCTCTCGCAAAAACTGATGAGTATTGAGGATAACCTTTCGCTTTCAGATGAACTTATATTTTATATCAAAAGCTTTGTGGCCACACTTAATGGCTGTTCATTTTGTATCGACATTGCTAAAGCAGATGCCCAAGAGAATATTGATATCAGCAAATATGAGCAGCTGTTGAATTACCAATCCAGCGATGTATTTGATAAATCCGAAAAAGCAGCGCTCCAATATGTCGAACAAGCTACCCTTGAAAAACAAGTTGGTGATGTGGTATTTGAAGAGCTGCAAACCCATTATAATGAGAAAGAAATAGTAGAGATAACCTGGCTCAATGCCCTGGAAAATTACTATAACCTGATAAACCGACCTCTTGGAATAGCATCTGACAGCCTTTGTAACTCACAGCCTTAAACCATGAATAATAAGACTAAGATCTTTAACAGTTATCGATCTGAACTTACCAATATTGCTTATGGCATGCTGGGCAGTCTACACGATGCAAAAGATATTGTGCAAGATGGATATCTAAGATGGACAAACGTTTCTACCGATGATATTAAGAACCCGGAGGGATACCTCAAAACCATTATTAGTCGCCTCTGTATTGATCGCCTTCGATCTGCAAAGAATCAGAGAGAAGAGTATTACGGTCCATGGCTGCCACAACCAATAATAGGGGTCAGCAACAACCAACCTGATAGCAATATCGAGCTCCACGATGAACTAACTATTGCCTTATTACACCTGCTTGAAAACTTGCCGGTTGATCAGCGGGCCATTTACTTGCTCCACGATATCTTCGGATATACCTTTGAGGAAGTTGCTGAGATGGTCGATAAGAACGCCGCAGCTTGTCGGAAAGCGGCACAACGGGCCCGCCAACGAATTCAAAGTAATACTCTTCCGGATGATCTACCCAAAGAAGAAGAACAATACATTATTGAGCAATTTCTCCAAGCGCTGCAGGATAGGAATATTGACAAGCTCCAAGCTCTTTTAACCGATGATGCTGTTTTATATTCTGACGGTGGCGGCAAGGCTGAGGCTGCTCCCAAACCTATTATAAGTGCTAAAAAAATAAGCAAATTCTTAGTAAGCATCGCCGATAAAAATGAAGGGCATGTCGAAATAGAGTTCACCCATGTAAACAATCGGCTTGGGTTTAAAGTCTACATCAAGGGAGAACTCCACAGCATCTGGACATTTAGCCTCAAGAAAAATACAATCATAAGAATATTCTCGATCCTAAATCCTGATAAACTCCCCGATAAAAAATGATCGGAAAATTACGTGAATCAATTTAAACTATACCCCATCCCGCCCACTCAATTCCCCTCCCATTAATATCTCTATGTTACCTTTTTGGGCAAGGGCTACTATTAACATAGTTAACTCCCTCATTTAAATATTGCTCGCTTATCGAAAGAATTTCTTTTACAATAGTGTATACAACCAGTAAAAACGAAACTCTATTTGCAATAACACTACATCATCAGATCACTTTCATCTATCTTGATATACAACGAATAGCCTTCTTATGCAGAAAAAAGATTATAGCAAAACATACGAAGTGATCTGGGCCGATATGGATCCCAATCGTCACATGCGGCATTCGGTATATAATGACTATGCTGCCCAAACACGTATCGCTATGTTCCAGAGTTTTGGGCTACCCATTAAAGACATTGCCGAAATGAATCTTGGGCCTATCTTATTCAGGGAAGAAACAAAGTTTTTTAAAGAGATCGGGCTATCAGAACAAATTACAGTTACTTGTAAAGTGCTGACGATGCGTAAGGATGGTTCGCGTTGGTCTTTTCTCCACGAGATATTTAAGCAGAACGGTGACCAAGCAGCCCAAATCATTGTTGATGGAGCCTGGCTAAATCTGAAACAACGAAAGTTAGGAAAACCTCCTGATAAATTATTAGATGTTGTTATGCAGTTTCCGCGAACTGAATCATTCGAATGGCAAAACCAATAGTCAATTAATGTCAACAATTAGTTGGGAAGAATTTGAACAGGTCGACCTTCGAGTCGGAACGATCATCAAGGCCGAGGAATTTCCAGAAGCGAACAAACCTGCTTATAAGCTGTGGATACATTTCGGCAAAGAAATTGGGATCAAGAAGAGCAGTGCCCAAATTACATCCCTGTACTCAACAACCGATCTCATCGATAAACAAGTTATTGGCGTCATAAATTTTCCTCCCAAACAAATTGGACCCTTTATTTCTGAATGTCTCATTACCGGCTTTTACCGAGACGATGAAGGCGTAGTACTGGCAGTGCCCGATAAAAATATCCCTGATGGCAGCAAACTTAGTTAACGGTTAAACTTCGTAATACAAAATACTGTTACATAGTCTAAACTGGGTAGGGAAACCAACTATTATCAAATGGTCATATGCGTACACTTATCCTACTTTTATTTCTTCTCCCATTAGTGGGTACTGTTCAGGACTCCAATGCCCAGGCAGTCTTTATTTGGGACGATATCTCTAACGAGGAGTTCACCCTATGGGCTCAAAACAATCTCCCCTGCCCTGTTTATTTAAAAGCTGAACCCGATTCACTGGATACCAAGTTTGAGCGCTTTGTACCAAAGGGAGGGAAAGACAAGCTTATTCAACTGCCCATCGATTCATTAGATTCTCCTTCCGAATTCAAAGGACAGGTGCGATACCATCTCACGCTTGGTAATCCCAATGCAATTCACGATTCAAGCTATAAATATTTACTGCCCTACCCCAAGGGAAAGTCTCATATACTTATACAGGGAAATAACTCGGCTTTTACCCACAACATGCCAAACTCAAAGTATGCCTTCGATTTTAAGATGCCCGAAAACAGTCTGATCAGTGCTGCTCGCGGTGGAACGGTCGGATTTGTAAGTGTTAATAATAAAAAGGGCGGCGACAATGAGGATTATTTGCAACAAGCCAATAAAATTATGGTTTGCCATAATGACGGAACCATAGCCGTCTATGCCCATCTGCGACATAAGGGAGCCCTCGTCGATGTTGGTGAACAAGTTTACGCCGGGGAAGTTATCGGCTTTAGCGGCAATACCGGATTCTCGACCACCCCACATTTGCATTTTGTTGTTCTGGCCGGATCAAAGTCGGTACCGGTAACATTCAGAGAGCTTTCAGATCCCCTTCAAAGTGGTTTTGCTTATGAGCAAAAATTGAATTTTTCCCTCGAATAAAACTACTCTCTAAGGATCAACCCATCCCTCAAATCCTATGTAATATTCTTGGAAGAGAACGCTCCAAATAAATGTAATTTAATATCTCTCGTCAGCTGATCTTTTTATATTACTATATATTTATTCCAATAAAATTCATCAAATTCGACACGGATGGCAGGTCTAACCTTACAAAAATTCTACATACGAAGCTCCGTACTTCTACTATGCTTTTTGTTCATACCTTTTTTAGGAATTGCCCAACAAGACCGGCAGGAAAACACAACCACTAAGGCTCAAAAAGAAATAAAACTGGGACTTGCCTTAAGTGGAGGAGGCGCCAAGGGATTTGCACATATCGGCGTGCTTAAAGTACTGGAAGAAGAAGGAATTCCGGTCCATATGGTCAGTGGCACCAGCATGGGATCAATAATAGGCTCTTTATATGCCATCGGTTATTCCCCACAAGAAATCGAGGAAATAGCTCGAACTACGAACTGGAATATTCTTTTAAATGACAGTTATCAAATTAATCCACAGCAAATCTCAAACAGTATCCTAAAAAAGGATACCTATCTTGTTACGTTTCCCTTCGATAACAATAAGCTTTCGCTGCCGACCGGCCTTATTGATGGTCAAAACATCTCAATGATGCTCTATCGGCTGATGCTTCCCTTTCATGATGCTAGAGATTTTACAGAGCTCCCCATCCCATTCTCGGCGGTGGCAACCAACTTGGCTACGGGAAAACCAAAAAGCTTTTCCAGTGGCTATCTGCCCGACGTTGTCCGAGCCAGCATTGCCATTCCCAGCATTTTTAAACCGGTTAGCATTGACGGAGAAACATATATTGACGGAGGTGTTGCTCGAAATATACCCGTCGAAGATGTAGAAAATTTGGGGGCCGACTTCGTTATTGCATCCGATGTGGGAGAACCCATTAAAAATGTCGACAGCCTTAAAACATTTGTTGATATACTCTTCCAATCTGTAGGATTTCATCAACAGGAATCAGATACTATCCAAAAAGAAAAAACGGATATCTATATCCGTCCGAATATCAGCGGCTTTTCTACATTCAGCTATGAAAAGGTAGATGAGATTATTCGCCGCGGAGAACAGGCCACCCGGAAAGCACTCCCGAAAATCCAGAAAGCACTGGCAAAACACCAAACAGCACCTTCCGAATTTAAACCCATACGATCAACACGTCAGGATACCATCCTTGTCTCAAGTATTTCACTTAATAATCTAACCGGATTAGTACAGCAGCGACAAGTATTTCTTGGGCTTGATATACAACCACCGGAAACACTTACCCTCTCACAACTCGAACAAAAGATAAACCAACTCTACGCCTCAGGGCTCTTCAGCCAAATATCATATCGCCTGCAAAAAGATCAGAATAACAAGGGCAGTCATCTAGTCATGGAATTCCAACACAAAGAACAGGAATATGCCGGTTTTAGCATGCGATACGACAGCCAATATAAAGCGGCGCTATTATTCGGTGCCTCATTTACAGACAATATCTTTTTGAACGATCGGTTAACCATGCAGCTGAGAGCCGGTGAGATATTGGAGCTTACCGCAGATTACAGCATTCCAACCAGCCTTGTTCCACTTACTCACATGAAAACAAGGTTTAACCTCCAGCGCTCTCCCATCAATTATTACGACCAAAACCAGGCTTTATCAAGCATTGATGTGGAAAAGCTGTCATTTCAACCCTCATTCACCATGCGGTTCTGGCAACAAGTCGATTTTGAAGTTGGCTTCGAAACGGAGCTCTATAACTTAAATGAAGCCATTGGAAATACGCTTGTATTCGGCAATACTACATTTTTACTCAAACCCTTTTTGAGTGTTGATTTCAATACGCTGAATCGCCCCTATTTCCCGACGAAAGGACAAGATCTCAGTTTAAAAACCGAAATTTCAGAGCCCGGATGGGGAAGCTCGTCAACCTTTTTTCAGACTTCCGGCAGGTGGTTCTCTACCATTAAGCTTTTTGACGGAGTAAATATTTCCAACGAACTTTTTGCCGGATATTCTTCTACCTCAGAGTTGCCTCTGCATTACTATTATTATTTAGGAGGCCTGTCTCAAAACCCGGTTTTTGACCTCAAACAGCTACCTTTTATGGGGCATCCTGCGCAACAGCTTCGTGCTGCAAATATCAAAGGCCTCCGTTCAAACCTTCAGTTCAGGATAAATAAAAAAATCTATATCAGCGGGGGTATGAACCTTGCACATCTTGCCGAACAATGGACATTTAATCTGGATCAAGAACGGCTGGAAACCGGATATTCCCTTGCTGTTGGTGCCACTTCAATTGTAGGCCCCATTGAGGTGGCTCTGTCAACTCCAAATCTTACCAGCGGCTATGCCGTAAAGCTTAATCTGGGATATCATTTTTAAAAAATAACGCCCGGAGTGTTATCCCCGGGCATGAAATTAGAAATCAATAGAAACTAATCTTTAGTTGTTCCTAAAATCAGGTTCGGGCTCCGGTTTATTATCAAGGATCTCTTCAATTCGCTCCATAATATCCGGTGTCATCTGATCTACTACATCAATAGCTTTCATATTTTGCTTTACCTGCTCTGGCTTTGAGGCCCCGGTAATCACGGTGCTTACGTCCTCATTTTTTAAGCACCAAGCCAGTGCGAACTGCGGCATGGGAATTCCAGCTCCTTCTGCTACTTCAGCCAACTCCTTCACTTTATTTAGCTTTTGACGACCACTTTCGGTTTCGAGAAGTTTTTCACGCAGCCAGTCGTATTTATCGAGCGACAACCGGCTTCCTTCAGGCACCCCATCGTTATATTTGCCCGTTAATAACCCGCTGGCCAGCGGACTCCAGATAGTAGTACCCAGACCGATCTCATCATACAGCGGAGCAAATTCCTTTTCCACCTTGTCGCGCCGAAACATATTATACTGGGGCTGATCCATCAACGGTGGGCGAAGATGCTCTTGGCGTGCAAAATCATATGCCTGACGGATTTGACGAGCCGACCATTCACTGGTTCCCCAATATAAGGCCTTCCCTTCTTGTATCATCTGATGCATGCCCCGGACCGTTTCCTCAATAGGAGTATGCTTGTCCGGCCGATGGCAAAAAATAAGATCCACATAATCAGTTTGGAGGCGTTCTAATGCGGCTTCGGTACCCTCTTTGATATGTTTAAAAGAAAGTCCCTGATCGTTGGGACCTTCTCCGCCCCAAAATATTTTCGTGGACAGTACCAAATCTGTACGCTTCCATCCTGCTTTTTGAATAATATTACCCATCATAATTTCTGACCGTCCTTCAGCATAGACTTCAGCATTATCAAAAAAGTTGACTCCCGCGTCATAGGCTTCTTTCATCGACTCGTAAGCTGCGTCTTCGTCAATCTGATCACCGAAAGTAACCCATGATCCAAATGATAGCGCGGAAACTTTAAGTCCTGATCGTCCTAAAAATCTATATTCCATAATAATATTCTTGGCTCATTGATAATTTAATTAATAGTGTTTTACAATATACAACTACAAGGATTTTCAACGTAAAATCGTTTAAATATTGGACAAATTAACAAGAACAGTTTAGGGCGGAAATTGGCATTTATAGCACTTATATTGTGTGCAACATGAATGGGTTTCTACGAGATAGAAATCCGGTTATGAATATGATCGCACGAACAATACTATTTTTTTTACTATAGTAATTTACTGCGCTCATTTTTCTCGGTATGATCTAATTTTCAAAAATTAACCAACGAATTTCTGTCATGGCAAAGAGTATGGCTCAAACTGTAGAAGAATACATTGAAGAACTTCCCGAGTATCGCAGAGAACCGATAGAACAAATTCGGGAACTGATTCTGGATAATATTCCCGAGGGCTATGAAGAAACCATTAATTGGGGAATGATCAGCTATGAAATTCCACTTGAAAAATACCCGGACACCTATAACAATCAGCCGCTCAACTATATAGGTTTAGCCGCACAAGAGAATCACAACTCACTTTACCTGATGTCGGTATATCAGGATGAGGAACTCCAAGAATGGTTAGAAGAAGAGTTTGAAAAGGCCGGTAAAAAAATGGATATGGGTCGTTCTTGCCTTCGCTTCAACATGGTTACTGATTTGCCCCTGGAGCCTATCGCAACCATCATAGGTAAACATACGCCGGATGAGTTTATAGAAGCATACGAAGAGATACGTAAATAGATCCCCTTACATTTACTTCTCTTTTATAAACGGTAGGGCCAGCTTTTGTGTTACTGGATGTAACCAAGACGGACGACTTATAATTACATATAATATGGAACCTAATAGAATTACGGCCTTACTGTTTACAGCTATTGCTTTGGTAATATGTTCATCGGCTGTGGTACAGGCTCAAACCAATAAGAATACTGAAACCATGAGCTCAACAACAATGGAAGAAGCTACCTTCGGAGCCGGCTGTTTCTGGTGCGTCGAAGCTGTTTTTGAGGAGGTCAAGGGTGTAAAATCAGCCGTCGCCGGGTATGCAGGCGGGGAGCTCCCGAATCCCACCTACCGCCAGGTATCTTCGGGGCAAACCGGACACGCCGAAGTGGCACGCATTACTTTCGATCCCTCCATTATATCTTACGAACAGCTTCTTGAAGTCTTTTGGCACACGCACAATCCAACCACCAAGAACCGACAAGGTGCTGATGTAGGCCCCCAATATCGATCAGCTATTTTTTATCATAATGAAGAACAGAAAGAAATTGCTGAAAAATCGCTTAAAAAGACCGACAAGTCTGACCTCTGGGAAGATCCTATTGTTACTGAAATAGAGCCTCTTTCAAATTATTCGGTAGCCGAGAACTATCATCAGAACTATTACGAAAATAATCCCAATGCGGGATATTGCCAGGTAGTCATCGCTCCCAAGCTCAAAAAGTTCCGAAAGGACTTTCCACACTTGCTTAAAGATAAGGTGAAAGACTAATACCAAAAATCAGCCGCGATACATCTGACAAGGAAGGATACACAGGTCCTTTACGCTTCTCCATTTTTGCTGAACCGTAACTGGACATAGGTGCCATTATCACTACCTATCTCCCAATCTGCTTCTAACTGCTGAGCAAAGTTGTCGATAAGGTTCATACCCAGTGTATCACTCATTTCGGGCTGCAAATCATCTGGCAACCCTTTGCCATTATCACGTAACCGGGCATGCACCTGTCCACTATCTTCCGTTATACGGATCGCTATCGTGTTTGTACTGTCACTTTGACCATCAAAGGCATGTTTAAATGAGTTGGTGACCACTTCATTCACCAAAAGTGCAAAGGGCACCGCCCGCTCAATATCCAACTCAATGCTTTCGATATCAGTCCTTACATTGACATCTTGGGAAGAACCAATGGTATTTCGAATCGTTTCTACCAAATCCCCGATATATTGATCACAAGATATATTACCCAGGCTTTCGGAATTGTAGAGCTGCTCATGGATAAGCGCCATCGTTTGAATACGGCGCTCACTTTCCTCCAGCGTATCACGCAAGAGGGGATTGTCAGTTTCATACATCTGTAGCTGAAGTAATCCCGAAACAATAGCCAGGTTATTCTTTACCCGGTGGTGAATTTCCTTCAGCATCACCTTTTTTTCTTTAAGTGAGCTGGTTATCTCCTGTTCATACTTCTTCTCTTCCGTAATATCAATATACATTCCAAACCCCGCTATAGGATCACCATCAATATAAACAGGAATAGCTGCCATAATCACGTCGATCGGTTCTCCATCTTTGGTCAGACGCTTGGCTTCCCTGTTAAAACTGTCGGAAGCATATTCTTTCAATGGCATTCGGGGAATCTGTTCACGTTCTTCTTTCGGAACAATAAACTCATCAACATCTTTACCCTTGAGCTCTTCCTCGGCAAATCCAAACATATCTTCAAAGCTCTTATTAATATTCACCACCTTGTTATCAGGATCCACCATTACAATACCCGCCGGCGCATTCAAAAACAGATCGCGGAAAAGTTTCTCACTCCGGCGTAATTTTTCTCTGGCTTTTACCTGCTCCGACATGTCATGACCAACGCCGAGCAAATAATTGTTTCCATCTTGTTTAAATAGCTTACCCGTGAAATAATAAGGTATCTCCTGTCCATCTTTTGTTTTGAGCTTCGATTCTATCTCTGCCTGCCCAACTTCGAAAACTTTACCGATCTCTCGGCGTGCAGCATCCAATTCTTCCTCTCCAAAAAATACCTCCGGCGAAATCTGCTGCATATCTTCTGCCGTATAGCCTGTTTCGTCAAGCAGGTTCTGATTCCATCGGTGATAATTTCCATCCTCATCAAACATGTAGAAAACACCGGGCAAACTTTCTAACAAAGCCTCGTTAAATCGTTTCTCATGCCGCAGCTCCTTTTCCGTCCTTTTTTGCTCCGTAATATCAATCCCAACACACAAAAAATACTGTTCATTATCGATTTCAATGAAATACCCCCGCCAGAAAAAGGGAGCGGTTTCCCCCGATTTTGTTAACAGATCTAACTCTGTGCCCTTTCCTTTTTTTCGTCTAACCCGCTCTATCGCTTCTTTCAGCAACTCATGGTGTTCAGGCTTAATAATATCAAAAGCTGTTTTTGTTTTTAACTCATCACCTGAATAACCGGTGTAGCGCTCGGCATAACTATTCCACTCAATAAAATGGAAATCCTCATCCATCAACAGGTAGATACTTGGCAAGCTGTCTAAAATCGTATTAGTGTAGTTTCGCTGCTTAACAAGCGATCCTTCAATAGCTTTCCGTTTCTCAAAAGCAGCTATAATTCGAGAAACGGTTTTCAACAGCGAAATTTCTTCCTCATCCCAAGTACGCTTCTTTTGCGTATCTGCCGCCCCAATATATCCCTTCCACTCGCCTTCAATGGAAAAGGGAATAACCAAAATTGATTCTACCTCTTGGTCCTGTAAAATAGATTGTTCGGGATCCGGCAACTCATCGATCTGTGCATGGACCTTTTGAAGGGATGACAACTTTTCATGCAACCAGGGAACATCAGAATATTTAAACGTTCGATCGAGGTTTTCGATGATGGGCTCAACTCCGTCTTTGGTTACCTCCAATACCGGATCCAAATAGAGCTCATCTTCAATTTCTTTATTCTTATACAGAAACACACGATCAGCATCAGTTACATCCTGAAGCAGATCCAAACTCTTTTCGAGCGCCTCTGACGAATTACTCTCCAACAGTAATTTTGAGCTTTGAGAAATCACTTTTTCATATTCAAGGCGTTTCTGCAACTTTTCTTCTGCCTTTGTTCTCCGAGTAATCTCCTGCTTCAGCTCTTCCGTTTTATTTTCTTTTAGGGCTATCTCTGCTTTCTTTCGTTCGGTAATATCTATAGAAGAGCCATAAATAAGCCGATCTCCATCCTCATTTTCAATAACTTTTATTTCATCCCGAAGCCAAATATATTCTCCCCCTTTCGTCTTGAAGCGATACTCGTTAATAGCTCCACCATCCTCTTTAATCACTCTGGTGAACTGTCTAAAAACATCTTCTTTATCCTCCGGGTGAATGCGATTCGACCAGCCGTTCTTGTTTTCAACAAAATAAGAAGGCTTGAATCCCAAAATATTTTCGGAATTCTGACTAACAGAAAGAATGGGAAAATCCGATGTAACCGCACACGTAAATAAAATGACCGTTCCGCTGCTAAAAAGCTGTTCTATATCGTCAGAAAAACGAGTGCCTGGTTTTTCCTCCATCTATTATATACCCCTAATGTCAGTTTGTTAAATCACCAAAACCTATTATCGTATATATAAGGATTAAATTTCTTATTAGAAAATACTAATGTTTAAATTTCAATCACCAAACTACTCTCTCAAACTGGAATAGGTTATTTACGAACAATTTCAGAACATTAAAATTAAACGATCGCATTACATTTTAAGTTAAAAACCTGTGTACCAACAATCCTAAACCAATCATCTTTATTATGAAAACTATTGTATCAACCTTTTACAAGATTTCGCTTATTGCGTTCATGAGCTTATTTATAGCTACAACTACAATTGCACAAGAGCGCGCTAATGATGAACCTCGGGTAAGTCCTAATGCCACGGTGAGCCAAACTATTGGCACTACGGATATTACTATTACATATGGGCGTCCTGCTGTCAATGACCGAACCATCTTTGGTAATTTGGTCCCCTACGGCGAAGTTTGGCGAACAGGAGCTAATGAATCAACGGCTTTAGTTGTTTCTGATAACGTAACAATTGAAGGAAACGAACTGGAAGCTGGCACCTATTCACTCTATACTATCCCAGGAAAGGACGAATGGACCATCATTATTAACTCAAAGCTTTCATGGGGTACTCAGTACGATAAATCTAAAGACGTATTCCGATTTACGGTAGAACCTCAAGAAGCAGACTTTATGGAGCGTCTGCTATTCTATTTTGAGGATGTCTCAAATGAATCAGCAACCGTGGTATTACGCTGGGATACGACCAAAGTGCCCTTTACAATTAATATATAAAGCACATTATTTCGAAACTTAATCCTCTTAAATCATCGGTAAGCGGGGAAGCCTTACCCCATCACGGTCTACTTGTATTATTCGTTTTTTTCTGGGGCGCTAATTTTATATTAGCCGAAATTGCTCTTACCGAAATGTCTCCCATTGCATTCAGTGTTTCGCGCTTTGCGATGGGAGGCATTGCTATGTTTTTGGTGATGTACCTGCAATACCGAACCGAATGCAGTAATACTTCATCTGCGGTTCCTTTTTTACCGAAAATTCAAAGGGATGACTGGCCCCGACTGCTATTTGTCTCTGTAATCGGTGCTACACTAGCCCCATGGCTCGGAATTGAAGGATTAGGACTAACCCATGGAGCACGTGCTTCGCTCTGGTTGGCTCTCGGACCAGCTATCAGTACGGGTATCGGATACCTGTTCCGCACCGAACAAATGGGAATATTCGGATATGCCGGAGTCCTGCTTGCCGTAATAGGTACTGTTATTTTGGCTTGGGATGGACTGCAACCCGAACAAGGCTATTGGTTGGGCGACCTCATTCTTATAGTGGCATTAGCTCTCACTGTTATTGAGCTGCATGCTATTAAGCCCTTGGCACGCGAATACGGGTCTGTTTCTATCGTAGCTCTTCGTACTGCTATTGGGGGATCATTATACATTTTAATTGCCACCCCGGATTTAATTGAAGTAAGTTGGCTGTCGTTAGGCTTTTGGACATGGATCGCCATTTTAGCCGGTGGAGCTATCGGAGTAGGGATAGGTCAATGGGTAAAGGTACGAGCACTAAAAATACTGGGACCAACCCAGGTAGTGCTCTATGGGAATATGGTACCTATTGCAGCCTTGGTAATAGCTTGGTTTAGTATCGGTGAAAATCCCAGCCTGATGGAAATCATTTCCGCGGCCTTTATTATCACCGGTGCAATATTTATTCAAGTCATCGACAGTGACGCAGGAGCTACATCAACAATGCGTACACAAAAAGAGGAGGACTTAACCTTCTTCACCGAAACAAAACAGGAAAGCTGACCTAATAACGCAAAATAAAAAGGCGGGCCTGCCGACCCGCCTTTCCAAACTAATCATCTAAACATAACTATCTAGAAATTAAACGAAAGCTGCAGCATGATATTGCGCCTCTTTTATAATTCGTATTTCACCGAAAAGAAAAAGTGACGATCCGCATTGACAAAATACCCTGGCTCGTCAGGGACACCATCAAAGTTGGTATCAACGGGCGCTCCACTCGTGTAATAAATTTCATCTTCCAGATTTTTAACCTCTAAATGGAATGAGAGTTTATTTAACTCATAGCCCAGAGAGGCATTAAAAACCGTATAAGAGGGCAAGGTCATTTCAGGATTATTGGTAAGTTCTAAAAATGATTCGCTAACAAATTTACCAGACAGACCAATAGTCAAGTGATCGATCGGAAAAACCTTTAGCTTTCCATTAACGATCCATTCCGGACTCAAAATCGGTGTTTTATCTGTAAACGTATTTCCCGCTCCCGTAGTAAATGAATCTATCTTACTTTGCATATATGTCATGTTACCTTTAAACGTCAAAAAGTCTACGGGCAGATAATTCCATTGCAACTCTAATCCTGTACGGTAACTATCGGGGATATTCCGACGCTTCTGTACTCCAAAAGCAATCACTTCACCGATGGGCGCAATTTCATCCTGGAAATCCATATAAAAATAGTTCGCCTTAAAGGCCAGATCCTGATAATTCAGTTTGAGTCCTGCCTCGTAATCATCCACATGTTCCGGGTCAAAATTATCGGCACGGGCCTGACTGTAATTTGGGGGTCCCAACCGGAATCCGCCAAGAATATCAATACGAGTAGGTTCTCTGCCCATCCTTCCGGCAGAGGCATAGGCAGTGGTATTTTCGGTAACTGAATAACTGAATCCTATCTTGGGATTGATAAACGTCCAACTCTTCTCAATTGGCCCCTCCGGTGAAATACCGATAAAACTGTAATCCGGATTAATTGATAGCTGCTGAGTTCGGATTTGCAGATCGGCGAATACCTTCCAGTCGCTCTTCGACCATTCTACATTCGCAAACCAGCTGAACTCGTTCTTGTCTGATTTCTCGAAGTAGTAAGGATTATCAAAATCAGGGGCAAATGACTCTTCATTTATCCGATAAAAAAGGTAGCCGTGAATACCGGAGCTAACCTCCCAGTTCCCAGAATCCCAAAACCCGTTGATCATTAATCCGTAACGATCATTGTAAAGGGGATAGTTAATTTGCTCCAGCGTAGAGTCCGTATCAGAATAGGTATAAAAATAGTCGCCTCCCGATCCGCCGTAGTACAGTGACGCCGTTGTCGAAAATTTATCACTAAAAATATGAGTATGCTGCAGCTGTACCAACCGCTGCCCAAAATCATCGTCGTCGTTTTCGTTCAAATAATTCGTTCGGGGATCCTCTTCCAGATCACTCTCAGCCACGGCCATATAGCCCAGCCCATTTTTGGATCCCGCATCAAACGCATTGATCTTGATCATATCATTTTCACCAAAATAGCCACCGGAAAAGAAAAATGAGTGTGAATTCGTTTCAGTGTTATACCGGTAGCCGTCTGACATAATTTTGCTAAAGCTGCCATATAACGACCATTTATCGTCAATCATGCCAGAAGACATGCTGGTATTTACGCGGTAACTATCGTAGGATCCCAGCCCAACTTCCAACTGTCCACCCTGCTCGCGTCCCTCGATATTAATCGACTCAAAATTGATAGATCCGGCATAGGAGGCAACGCCATTGCTACTGGTGCCAACGCCGCGCTGTACCTGCACCGACTCAAAACTATTGCTGATGTCGGTAAAATTAGAAAAGAATACCCCGTGATCGATCATGTCGTTGAGCGGAACACCATTTAAGGTAATATTAATGCGTTCCTGGCTGATGCCCCGCAAACGCATACTACCGTAATTGGCCAACTTAGTACCAGACTCCGAGTATGAAAATATAGCCGGTGTCAAATCCTCCAGGTAATATGTGGGCTGCTCTCCATTATATACCTCCTCGAGCTCTTCCTTTTCAACAATACTTTGGGCCACAGGGTCATCCGATTCAGCCCGTACGCCCTGTATAATAATCTCTTCCAGACTTAGCGACGGACTTAGGTAAATCGTAAGATTATCTTTTACCGAGACCTCCCTCGTTTTGTAGCCTACATAACTGACTCTCAATGTCTCGGCATCCTCGGGAATATCGATCCTAAACGTTCCACTTTCGTTCGTTACTGCTCCATCATTAGAGTCTACCACGTAAACATTTGCCCCAACAATGGGTTGTTCCGTTTCCTCGTTGAGTACCTTACCCGTTATTGTTTGGGCAAAAAGAGATGTGCTGCTAATAAATATTAAGCACAGGAATATTGTGCTTTTAAGTAGTTTGGAAAACATAAGTTCCTCCGTCTTATTAGGTTCATAAGAGCGGGAGATGAACTTGCAAGAAATGCTGATCAATCCAGCAGCGGAATGATTATTTACGCTGCCTTGGTTTCCCTACGCCAGTGTTATCCGGTTCAGGTTCTCAGGGTATGATCTCAGCCTGCTGTTGCAAGCACCCCCAACCTTGGGTGATTTTTATTCAGTCCAAAGATAAGAGCCCTAGCTCGTATCTTCAAAATAAGTTTGAAAAATTAATAGGCTCAGGTGCGTATCCTCGAACACCACTCTTAACATAAAACAATCACGTTGAACAGGATTCTTGTATAGAAATCACATCAAAGATCCTACAACCTTATCAGAAATATTTATTCTATCTCAGGAGCATGCTATTTATGAGTAAATACAGGGTTGCGTGGATAATTTTAGATTAATCGAATATGTACTGATACTATGATATAAGTTCAGAATTAGTTTCTTTCTCTTCACAACCTTCATCAGACTTGTTTAAAAATACAAATAGAGTTTATTATGGATAGTTCTTGGATTTTTACCTCTTGGCAGACCGTTTTTATGGCGCTTATATCAACAATTGGTATTTATATTGTTTTAATTGTATTCACCCGCATATCCGGCCTTCGTTCTTTTTCCAAAATGTCGAGTTTTGACTTTGCTATCACGGTCGCTATTGGTTCTGTCCTGGCCAGTACTATTTTATTCAGGCCTCCATCTTTAGTACATGCCGCGGTTGCGATGGGATCACTTTTCGGAATCCAGATGCTTGTAGCTTATTTCCGAGGCAATTCTGCAATAATGCGCAAATTGGTTGATAATGAACCATTGCTACTAATGAAAAACACGGAAATTATTGAAGAGAACTTAAAAAGAGCGAAAGTAACACACTCCGATTTACGAGCTAAGCTTCGGGAAGCAAATGTAACAAAGATGACCCAGGTACAGGCCGTAGTAATGGAGTCAACCGGTGACATAGCAGTACTTCATCATGACGATCCTAACCATGATTTAGACGATGCACTTCTGGAAGGTGTACAGGGATGGAATAAATAGAAAATGATAGCGATCCCTCTTTAAATCAGAACCTTGAATATTTTGACTCACACTAACTGAGTTTTCCAAATAAGATTGGGGCTACCCAACATCCTCTGATCAACCTGAGCAAAATCCATCAGATTTCACGAAAATATTTCTTTACAAGCCATTGGATAGCCTCACTATCTATTGCCCTACCATAAATACAGCATTGCCAAACAACAGTTTCCCGTTGTACCAAAAAGCACGAAACAGCGGATTATCAACCATATAAACCACCGAACCCTGCCCCATATTCTGCACTCCAAATGTTAGGGTGTTTTCGAGCTCTTCTTCTGCCTTATATCCTACAAACCCACTCATATGAGCATCTTCTTTGGCAACCCCTACATTCCATCCGTCATCCAGATAGCCGTAGGCATCAGCGTCAAGTTTTAGGGAGAAGTAGCTATCTTCATACCCAAAAGCAAGGGGGTGGCTCGTATCCATCGATATCTCAAAAACAGATCCGGTATTACTGCCGGTGATATATTCGCGCTGCTGTTCTCCATAACGATCTAATTTAGCATTCGAGGATGTTTCAGCAGTAGAATCCTCGTTATTCTCCTTCCACTGAAGATCAAACCCATCCTTGCCGACCAGCATATTGTTAGCCTCTTTTAACGCAATGAGCTTACCGCCCGCTTCTACCCATTTTCGAACTTCCTGAAATCGCTCGTCGCTCAACTTATCATCATCAATTGCAGATGGCAAAATCAGCACATCATAATTATTGAGATTAACATCATCAAAATAGCTGGTATCAAGCAGCGTGATGGGATAAGTAATTTGCCGGTCAAAATAGTGCCAGACTTCTCCCACCCTGTTTGAGCTTGTCCCCTCACCGGCCAGTAAAGCTACTCGTGGCTTTTTGAGGTAGAGGACCGAAGATGATCCAAAATCAGGTCCCGACTGTACAAATCCGGTTTCAGCGGTCTGAATTTGTTGACTATGCTTGGCAGCAAGCCGTTGTACTACTTGGTCAAACCGTTCGCCCATACTTTTATTATCAGCTCGTGCAATGATCAACGTTCCCCGATCATACATGCGATCATCAATTTTAAATTCTTCGCTGGCATAACGCACTTTTATATTGTTATTCAATAAATCAGACAACATTCGAACATCCGTTAAATCCTGCCAGCGAGCTAAATATGCATAAGGGGATTCCCCAAAACTGCTTTCCATTTCTTCTTTTGAGTAATCAACCTTTTCTACCTCCAGTTGTTTCTTCAGGGCATATCCTTCAATTCCATAAGCATAATGCTGCTCCCATGCCGTAATATCATAGGTCACTGAATCAGCCAGATCGGGACGAGGTTCAAACAATATACGAGCCATTACCCCCTTTGGTTGATGAACACTCACCAAATAATCGTCTTCAGTGACCCGGATACGTTCTGTTTCGCCGGTTTGGTAGTTATACCCGCCCAACGTTTGCTCACGGGTCGCTTTCCCGTAATCAATCCGGTGCTTGTCTAACAAGCCAAAGAGGGCCTCCAATTTATCGGGATTATTATCACCTTTAACTACAAATGTCTTGTACTCTCCACGGGGATTATTCCGGGCTGTCTGATAGTAATCCGAAAACTCTCTTACCAGTTTCTCTGCATTTTTTGAGCTAACCTCTATGGTCGAAAGTCCGGTTGTAAAATGGTGAGTCAATCGATCGTCAAGGGTTAGTGTATCCCCTTCAGCCTGGACAATGCCCAGCCCCGCCATACTGTGGCCGGCCTGCTCGTAGGTCATGCCAATGGCCCCGTTAAAAGTTGGATAAGTATCTCCATAACTGGGATAGAAAAGATCAAATACTTCGCGGGTAAAATAGAGCCAGTTATTTTTATCAAAATACTTGGCATTATTTTCGCCGATCGTGTACTGAAACTCAGTCTGCCAGTCCGTAATGGCCTTATGAAAGGGCTTAGCAGCAGGGGCAAAGTAATAGGGCGAATTATAATCCTGTTCGTGGAAATCAACGTGAATATGCGGCATCCACTTTTGATATTCGTCCACACGCTGACGACTCTCCTTCTGCGTGAGCCAAGCCCAGTCACGATTCAGATCAAAATAATAATGATTAGTACGTCCGCCCGGCCACGGCTCGTGATGCTCGCGAGCTTCCACGTGGGCATTAAAATCTTCACCTACCATCTGCCTGAACCAACTCACATATCGTTGCCTCCCGTCCGGATTCAACATCGGATCCATAATCACAACGGTATTTCGCAACCACGATTTGGTCTTCTGGTTATCGAGACGTGTTAGCTCATAAATTGTTTTCATGGCCGCCTCACTACTGGATGTTTCATTACCATGCACATTATAGCTGAGCCAAACGATTGCTGTAGAGTCTGTGGAAGGGTCACCCTCTATTAGTCCCGTCCGCTTTAAATTATTAGTTCTTATCTCTTTCAGACGAGCAATATTTTCTTCATCTGATACATATGCCAGCATTAACTCCCGTCCTTCATAGGATTCTCCATATTCCTTGGCTTTTACCATATTTGATGTTTCAGCGACATACCAAAAGTAATCCATTACCTTATAATGGGGGGTCCACTGGCTACCTAACTCATAACCTAAAAATTCGGATGGCGATTGGATCTCATTTTGCGCTTGTACCGAAGTACTAAGCGTTATAAGAAATAACAAACATAAAAGTGTGCGAGAGATTAATTTCATAATATTTGTTGGTGATCAATAGTTAGCAATGCATAGAATGGAGCGTATTCATCGATTCTAAAAACGTCTTCTGTTATTCGCTTAACGCCTCATCAACCTGCTTTACAACGGTATCTACAATGGCATTGGGGATAGAAATCGACAAGTTATAATGAGCAATTTTCCAGGATTCTGCCTTTTTAACGAGCACCCCGGATCCACGCGCCGGCCCCAAGTTAGGCGTGTTCAGCGACTCATCAAACCAAGCCGTTTGTCCGTTATCAGATAGATAAACGTGTCGTTCAACGGGAGTAAAATCCCAGGCCTTACCTTCATCAAAATAAGGCTTAGCCCAAGGTTTGAATTCAGCAACGGTCCATCGTTCGGTAGCATCTGTGCCCATAAAAATGGAGTTGTCACTTGCAAAATGCATAAAATAGCGCTCAAAATTAGCTTCCGAGGCGGCCAAGTGCCAATCATCCAAAATGGTGTTAATTGCTTTTTTCTGCACTTTCCGAGATTGGTCATCCCCTGCCGAGCAACCGGTCATCAACATAACAAGAAGAGGAATGATTACGATATAGGTGATCCTTTTTTGCGTCATAATAAAGAGTGAATTTGTTTTGTGGAATGTATAAAAAATTTCAAAGCCAAAAGGAAGTAATTAATCCATTATAGCGCTGCTAAAAAAGAGTGCTATTTGTTACCTTTATCTATCAGAAAATTAAGAACAAAACTACCCGCTTTTTATGTCTGTAACAAATGATGAAATTGCTGATCGTCTGCGTGAAATTTATCAACTGATGCAACTTGCCGGCGAAAACAGATTTCGTGCTATAGCTTTTGACCGCGCCGCGCAAACGATAGAATCGTTAAATGAGGATATTAGCAACTATATTGAGAATGATTCGCTGACTGATATCAAAGGCATCGGCAACTCAATTGCAGAAGACATCAAATCATACGCCCAAACAGGGACTATTGAAGTGCTGGACAGCCTGCGCGAACGTATTCCCGAGGGCATTATCAAATGGTTAGACATTTCGGGCTTAGGACCTAAGAATATTGCAAAAATTCATGACCAACTGGGAATATCAGAACTTGAAGAACTAAAAGAAGCTTGTAAAGATGGCCGGGTAGCTTCTCTCGACGGACTGGGAGAAAAATCGGCGCAGAAAATTCTGAAATCTATTGAATGGATGGAACAGTTTGACGAACGCTGCCGTCTTGACGAAGCCACCGAAATTGCAGAGCCCATGTACGACTTTCTCAAAGATCAGAAAGGCGTTGAGGACATTGAAATTGCAGGCTCACTCCGTCGATCTAAGGAAACCATTGGCGATGTGGACATTCTCATTGGAGCCAACGAAAAGCATATCTCAAATCTTTTCGATGCCTTTGTGAATCACGAATTGGTTGTCGAAGTGCTGGGTCGCGGAGAAACAAAAAGCTCTATCCGAACCGGGAACGGGAGACAGGTCGACCTTCGTATCGTAAAACCCGAACAGTTTCCCGCCGCTCTCATGTATTTCACAGGCAGCAAAGAACATAACGTGGTACTGCGTCAACGCGCAAGAGAACGAGGACTTTCACTCAATGAATACGGGCTATTCCAGCTTGACGACAATGGGGATACCGATTTCGATCAGCCTATAGATTACAATTCCGAAACGGATATTTATGAAGAGTTGGACCTTCATTTTGTACCTCCGGAGCTGCGCGAAGACCGCGGGGAGATCGAGTTCTATGAATCCCATGAGTCCCTGAATTTGGTAACTGAAGATGATATCCGAGGAGTCCTTCATGCCCATAGCACATACAGCGATGGTAAATTTTCTATAAGGGAGATGGCCCAAGCCTGTATCGATCGCGGCTATGAGTATTTAGGAATGAGTGATCACTCTCAAACCGCTGCGTATGCCGGCGGGCTGTCGATTGATGAAATCAAACAGCAGTGGAAAGAGATTGATGAGCTTAATAAAGAGTTCGATGATAACGGCATTAACTTCAAAATATTTAAGGGAATCGAATCAGATATTCTGAGCGACGGAAGCTTAGATTATGAAGACGAGGTTCTTGAAGGATTCGATTTTGTTATCGCCAGCGTACATAACGGACTGGATATGTCGCGCGATAAAATGATGACACGCTTTCGCAATGCCATCAAAAACCCATATACAGATATCGTCGGGCATCCTACCGGGCGCCTTTTACTCCAGCGCGACGGCAGTGATTTAGATATGAACGAACTCATTGAGCTGGCCGCAGAACACAATACGGCAATTGAAATCAATGCTAATCCCCGCCGACTTGATTTGGACTGGCGTCATGGCAACAAAGCCAAAGAAGTAGACCTGATGTCTTCTATTAACCCAGACGCACACCGTAAAAAAGGCATTGATTACATTTCCTACGGGGTGCGCATCGCCCGCAAAGGCAAGTTCGAAAAGGAGCGTATTCTAAATACCAAAACTACGGAGCAACTTATCGATTGGTTTCAAAACCACCGGTAGCAATTAGGCGTGTTTTTCCGTCGATCCTCGCTTGACCAAAATCGGATCAGAAACCTCTTGAACAATGGGACTGTCAGCTGCACCAATCAGTTTGGTCATCTGCTTTATAGCATTAACACCAATGGTATACATTTTTTGATCAACGGTTGTCAAGTCAAGGTATTTACTTAGCTTAATATTGTCATATCCCATGACAGCGACATCCTCAGGCACCGATATACCCAAGCGTGACAGCGCGTACATTGCTCCCGTAGCAAGGGTATCATTCAAGCAGAAAATAGCTTCCGGAAATGCTCCTTGCTTATCGAATTTGTGGATAGCCTCAAAACCAGATTCTTCTGAAAATCCGGCATGCTTACTTATAGACCCCCGAACAAAGTACTCCTCTTTTACCTCAAGCCCCTGTTCACTTAGATAGTCCTGAAATCCTCGGGTACGCTCTTTCGTCATAGCTGATTTTTCTGCTGCCGAAATAATACCGATTGATTCATATCCCTGACTCACCAAATGCTCAGCAGCAATATATCCACCCTGATAATCATCAACCTGAAAATAGCTGTGCTCGGGATGTGTGGCATTAACCAGTACTGTTTTTACTTCAGTAGCTTGCAGCTGCTTGTGGATCCGTTCGGGAATATCAATTGAAATAATAATCAGCGAATCGGCAATCCCTCGTCCGAAAAACTCTTTCAGGCCTTGTTGAGGAGTATCCGATCCGGTATTGTAAATCATCATATCCAAATCGGTGTGACCGATCTCGTCTTTAATCCCTTTAAGTACCTCATTAAAATAGGGCGTTGTAAATGATGGCACCACTACCCCCAGAAGCTCCGCCTTGCTGCTGGCCAGCTTCCGAGCTGTTAAGCGCGGAGCATAATTCATCTCACGCATTGCTTTTAAAATACGCTTCTTTGTTTTGTCTGAAACCCGCGGTGAATCATTAAGTACCCGGGAAACAGTAGCTGTACTTACCCCAACTTTTTTTGCAATTTCGTAAATGGTAGGTTTCTTAGCCATAGCACAAGCAATTATCTCGCTTCAAAATATAATCCGTTCACTTTATTATTTTATATAACAAGTCTTACAGCACAATTTGGATAGTACATATTTTTGATGAACTATTTAAACTACAAAATAAAACAGGCATATTACGAGTTAATTAGATAAACACCGTTATAGAAACCTGCAATTATGAAAAGGACATTAACTTTCACGTTTACGCTGTTGCTGGGAATATTTTGGCTGTTGAGTAATACAACGGATATTAAAGCTCAACAATCCAAAAAGATAATTTTGGCAGGCTATAAACTTAAACCGCCCGTTTCTACCACCGGATCAGGCCTCGCTACCGTTACCCTGCATGGCGACACCTTAACAGTACAAGGTAAATTTGAAGATTTGAGTACTAACTACTCCGGGGCTTACCTGATGGTGAGCATTCGTGGTCAGGGTGGTAATCAGCTGTACCGCTTAAAAGCCGACCTCAACGATAAGAAAACAGGCGGAAAGCTACTGGGCAAACAAAATCGATTTATACTTTCACCGGCCCAAAAAGCACTATTGAAAAAAGGTGAACTTTATATCAATATCAGCACATTTGATAATCAAAAAGGAGAACTGCGGGGAAATATTGGACCTATGGGAGAATGATTATATTTGATCCCACATTTTATGGAATTACTCTTTTAGAAAACAGGTTATACTCTCCAAAATCAGAAAATAAATATTAAACGCTGACAACATTATTTTATGAAAATTGTTATTTCACCGGCAAAATCACTGGACTATGAAAGCGAACTGCCAACTGATAAAGCCACACAACCACGGTTTTTAGATGAGGCAGAAACACTCAACAACGAACTGGCTCAAAAATCAAAGGATGAACTTAAAGACCTCATGGATATCAGTCAGAACCTGGCTGACCTGAACTACGAACGTTACCAGAAATTCTCTACTCCCTTCAATAAAGATAACGCTCGTCCCTGTATATATGCATTTGACGGATCAGCCTATAAAGAATTAGACGCGTACTCCATTGATGAGTCTCATATTGATACCCTTCAAAATAGCCTGCGTGTTTTATCCGGGATGTATGGTATCCTTCGTCCACTGGATTTGATGCAACCCTACCGACTTGAAATGGGAACTAAGCTACAAGTTAATGGACATGATCGACTATACGACTACTGGGGAAACAGTCTCACCGAAGCCCTCAATGATGAACTTGAAGATGATGAACTGTTTGTGAACCTTGCCAGTAAGGAGTATTTCAAAGCGCTGCAACCCGATAAATTAAAAGTAGATGTCATCAAGCCAAAGTTTAAAGATTACAAAAATGGCAACTTAAAAACGATTGGCTTTTACGCTAAGAAGAACCGAGGTACCATGGCACGTTACCTTATCGAAAATGAGGTGGATAGCTATGAAGGATTATTGGGCTTTAACGGCAATGACTACAGCTACAGCGAAGAACACACTGAAGACAAAACGAAACCTGTCTTTATTCGCTAACAACTACCTTCCATCAAGTAGGGGCACGCTAAGCGTGCCCTTATAATATTTATATTCGGCTAAGTTCGCTCTAATCAGGGATCGGAAGTTTAATACTATTAACTGCCTGCCTTAGCAGTCTTTCCAAGTGGAATTTTATCAACCGCATCAAGCGCAGGAGTAGGATCTCCCATAATATAAAAGTGGATTCCCGGAGCGCCACCTTCTAACAATTCGGTGCATTGTTGAGCTGCCCATTCAACACCAATTTCTCGAGCATTATCAGGATCGGCCTGTACTTCATTCGACAGAGCTTCCGGTATATTCAAATGGAAAAACTTAGGCAGAAAGTTAAGATGTCGCTTGCGTGTAAGAACCTTTAACCCCGGCACTATCGGACACTCTATTCCGGCATCTCGACATTTTTCAACAAAACGAAAATAGGCATCATTGTTGAAAAACATCTGTGTAACAATGTAATCGCCGCCGGCATCAACTTTCTCTTTCAGTCTTGCGATATCAAAATCAAGATTAGGTGCCTCAAAATGCTTCTCGGGATACCCGGCTACCCCAACGCAAAAATTCGTCTCATGGGCATTAACAATATCTTCAAGGTATTCTCCTCGGTTCATATCCTTTACCTGTTTTACCAGATCAATAGCATATTTATTGTAAGTGCCATTTTTGATACGGGGAGTAGAATCATCGTTGGCATCTCCGCGAATAGCCAGCACATTATCGATCCCAAGAAAATTAAGCTCGATCAAGGCATCTTCCGTTTCCTCTTTCGTAAACCCTTCACAAATTAAATGAGGAACAGGATCCACATCGTATTTATGCTTTATGGCCGCACAGAGTCCTATCGTACCGGGACGCTTTCGTTTGATGTGACGCTTTATTGTTCCATCCGGCAGCTCCTCGTAATATGATTCCGCGGCATGATATGTCACATCAATAAAGGGCGGGTTATACTTCATCACTTTGTCCAGTGACTCAAAAACCTTATCCACCGATCCTCCTCTCTTTGGAGGAATAATCTCAAAAGAAATTAATGGTTCCGTTGCTCTACTGTAATGCTCAATGACTTTCATTTACTATACTTTTCTTTGTACCTTTGGGATCCAAAAACTTTTCTGCAAGTTACGCGATTTTCATAGAGAAAATCTAACAGTGTCTAAGGTAATCACTTCGTAGCTTAGTTGAAAAGTTTTTGTGCAACCACAAGCACCTTATAACCTATTACCTGGAAATAACTTACATGAAATTTGATCAAATTACCGATCTGTTAAAAGATCGCATCTTGATTCTGGATGGCGCCATGGGCACTATGATTCAGAATCATAATCTCACCGAAGACGACTATCGCGGCAAACGTTTTGCCAATTTTGATAAAGCTGATGATCTCAAAGGTAATAACGACCTGCTGAGTATCACCCAGCCCGATATCATTAAAGATATTCACCGCCAGTTCCTTTCTGCGGGATCTGATATCATAGAGACAAACACCTTTAACAGTACTTCCATTTCACAGGCCGACTATCAGATGGAAGATTTAGCCTATGAGCTCAATGTTGCGGCTGCAGAAAACGCTCGGGAAGTAGCCGACGAATTTACGGATAAAAATCCCGATAAGCCCCGCTTCGTAGCCGGTGCTGTCGGACCTACAAATAAAACGCTGTCGCTGTCACCGGATGTGGAAGATCCCGGCTATCGTGCAATTACATTTGACCAACTCAAAGAAGCTTACAGCGAACAAATTCGCGGATTAGTTGATGGCGGGGCTGATATCCTGCTTGTAGAAACAATATTTGATACGCTGAATGCCAAGGCTGCCATTTACGCTATTCACAAATTCCAGGAAGAAACCGGTAACGAAATTCCCGTCATGATTTCGGGAACCATCGTAGATCAAAGCGGGCGAACCTTATCCGGGCAGACGACCGAAGCTTTTTGGATTTCAGTATCCCACACCAAGAATCTACTGAGTGTAGGCCTCAACTGCTCCCTCGGATCCAAACAGATGCGTCCCTATATCGAGGAGTTGGCCAATATCGCAGATTGCCATACAAGTCTCTACCCCAATGCGGGTCTGCCCGATGAGATGGGCGATTACAATGAGACGCCTGAGTTTATGGCTGATCAGCTTCGCGATTATGCCAAATCGAATTTTGTGAATCTTGTAGGCGGATGTTGTGGAACAACTCCCGAACATATTGAAGCTATTGCCGAAGAAGCTCAAGATTGTACGCCCCGCGAAATTCCTGAGCAAAAGCCATACTTACGACTCAGCGGACTGGAGCCGCTGGTTGTTCGTCCTGACACTAACTTTGTAAATATCGGTGAACGCACCAACGTGATGGGATCGCGAAAATTCAAGCGGCTCATCAAAAATGAAGAGTACGAAGAAGCACTCTCTGTTGCACGTCAACAGGTAGAAAACGGTGCCCAGGTCATTGACATCAATATGGATGAGGGCATGCTCGAATCCGAAGAAGTGATGGTCGACTTTCTGCAGCTTATTGCCGCAGAACCCGATATTTCACGTGTCCCCATCATGATCGACTCCTCCAAATGGTCGGTACTTAAGGCAGGTCTAAAAGCTGCCCAGGGAAAATGTGTTGTAAATTCTATCTCACTAAAAGAAGGAGAAGAAGAGTTTAAGGAACATGCGCGCGAAATCCTCAACTTTGGTGGTGCTGTTGTGGTCATGGGCTTCGATGAAAAAGGACAGGCCGACAGCTACGAGCGGCGTATTGAGATTGCCGAACGTGCTTACAATATTCTCACCAATGAGGTTGGCTTTGCACCCCAAGATATTATCTTAGACCCCAATATCCTTACCGTTGCGACCGGCATCGAAGAACACAACAACTATGGGGTAGATTTTATTAAAGCTACTAAATGGATCAAGGAGAACCTCCCCCTTGCAAAAGTAAGTGGCGGACTCAGTAACATCTCCTTTTCTTTTCGTGGCAATAATAAAGTCCGCGAAGCCATGCATTCGGTGTTTCTTTATCATGCCATCAAAGCGGGGCTCGATATGGCTATCGTTAATGCCGGCCAACTTGAAATCTATGAAGAGATTCCCGAAAAACTGCGTGAACTTGTGGAGGATGTCATCCTCAACCGTCGGGATGACGCCACTGAACGCCTGGTAGATTATGCTGAGAAGATCAAGGATGATAAAACCGAAACAAAAGAGAAAACTCAGGAATGGCGCACCAAATCCGTCGAAAAACGGATAGAGCATGCGCTGGTTAAAGGCATTGTCGATCATATTGTAGACGATGTGGAGGAAGCCCGACAGAAATATGATCATCCTATTGAAGTGATTGAAGGTCCGATGATGTCCGGAATGGATGTCGTTGGCGACCTTTTTGGATCGGGGAAGATGTTTCTGCCGCAGGTAGTAAAAAGTGCGCGCGTGATGAAGAAAGGCGTGGCACATCTCATCCCCTATATCGAAAAAGAGAAAGAAAAAAATCAAAATAGCGAACCCAAAGCCAAAGTACTTCTGGCAACTGTTAAAGGCGACGTCCACGACATTGGGAAAAATATCGTTTCGGTAGTACTGCGCTGTAACAACTTTGACGTGATTGACCTCGGCGTTATGGTTCCGGCTGATAAAATCCTGGAGGAGGCTCGCAAACACAATGTAGATATTATTGGGCTGAGCGGCCTCATTACGCCCTCACTGGATGAGATGGTGCACGTAGCCAAAGAGCTGAAGCGAGAAAACTTCGAACAACCCTTAATGATTGGGGGTGCTACAACCTCACGCACACATACAGCAGTCAAAATTGAACCAAACTATGATCAACCTGTTGTACATGTTCTTGATGCCTCACGAAGTGTATCGGTAACGGGGAACCTCGTATCTAAAACACTACATGATGAATTCGTTAAGAAAATTAAAAATGATTACGTGAAGCTGCGAGAACGTCATGAGGGGCGTTCCAGCCGCAAGACCTATTTGCCGATACAAGAAGCCCGAGAAAATGCCACTCAAATCGACTGGGACTCATCAGAAATCATCAAACCAAACCAGCTGGGCATACAAGAGTTTGATAACTATCCACTGGAAGAAATCCGAAATTATATTGACTGGGGACCATTTTTCATTGCCTGGCAAATGAAAGGCAAGTTCCCGGATATCCTAGAAGACGAAAAGTACGGCGAAGAGGCACGCAAATTATACAAGGATGCGAATGAATTGTTGGATAAAATTATCGATCAGAAATTGCTCAAAGCCCGGGCAGTTCTTGGATTGTATCCTGCTAATTCGGTAGGTGATGATATAGAGCTCTATACCGACGACGATCGCGAAGAAGTACTCACAACGTTTCATATGCTACGTCAGCAAGCCAAGAAGCGAAAGGGACAACCCAATAAAGCACTTTCTGATTTTGTAGCTCCCAAAAATTCAGGAATTAAAGATTATATGGGCGGTTTTGCAGTGACCTGTGGCATTGGGGCTCCCGAACTGGTCAAGCAGTTTGAGGACAATCACGATGATTACAATGCCATACTCACTAAAGCACTGGCCGACCGGCTGGCCGAAGCTTTTACCGAACTGCTACATGAAAAGGTAAGAACAAATATCTGGGGATACGCACCGGATGAAGAATTAACCAATAAAGAACTCATTAAAGAGCAGTACGATGGTATTCGGCCAGCTCCCGGTTATCCGGCACAACCCGACCATACCGAAAAGCGTATTCTATTTGATCTGCTGGATGTGGAAGATAAAGCAGGAATTACATTAACAGAATCTTTTGCTATGCATCCCGCCGCCTCGGTTAGCGGATTATATTTTGCCAATCCGGAATCGGATTATTTTAACGTGGGTAATCTTACGAAAGACCAAGTTGAAGACTATGCCGAACGCAAAGCAATGAGCATTAAGGAAGTAGAACGTTGGCTGGGACCTAACTTGAATTATGATCCGGAGTAAGGGGAAGTGTTATTTTTAACCAAGGCTTATGAAGCTTTCAAACTTCAGCAAGTCATATCTTTATTTAATTTTCCTACGAATCCAACACGACACGTTCCCAACTAATATCACAATAGCACTGCCAACAACAGTGTACAGTGGCCAAGCAATCACAAGCGGTTCCCCGGGTAGAATAGTATGAATAGGTCCCTCTACCATAAACAGCAACGAGACTAAACCCACGAAGAAACCAATCATGGCATCGGTCTTGTCGGGTTCTGTAAAAAATCGCCCGAGTAGAAAGGCTCCGAGTAATCCCCCATAGGTATACGATGCAATCCCAAGACCAAGCTCTACAACGGCAGGACGCTCTCCCTCCTGCAACTGCAGATAGGCAAAAAAGAAGGCCGATCCGGTTAAAATTACGGCCCATATCATCGTAATGATACGCGATATTTTAAGATCTTCGGCTTGGGTATTATCACTCCCAAAATAAGGCTTATACAGATCCAGTGTTGTTGAGGATGCCAGCGAATTAAGAGACGAACTGAGACTACTCATTGCTGCCGCAAACAGTGAAGCAATAATTAATCCGGACAGACCAACCGGTAACTGCTCTACAATAAACTTCGCAAAAATTTCATCGGTTGTTGCCAATCCCAATTCCTGAGCGGACTGTGCATCGTAAAAAGCGTAGAGCAACAATCCAATAAACAAAAACAGTCCGAACTGTAACGCTACTACTACACCACTCCATACCAAAGCACGCTGACTGTTATTCACGTTACGAGTAGTAAGAAGACGCTGAACAATAAGTTGATCCGTCCCGTGCGAGGCTACGGAAAATATCGCCCCACCAATTAAGGCTGTAAAAAAGGTATAAGGCTGGGCAATAAAATCCGAAAATGACTGTCCGAATCCGAAATCAAGAATTTGCAACTTCCCTGCATCTGCAGCAATGGACATTGCGCCACTCAGGCCATTCGACAAATCAACAAGTATAATTCCTATGGCCAGCGCCGCCCCCCCGATATACACTCCCATCTGCATTACATCCATCCATACAACAGCCTTAATCCCTCCAATAAGGGTATAAATAAGTGTAATAATAGATATCGCCGCAATAGATAACAGATACACTTCGAAGTCAGTCCATCCTACAAAAGCACCTCCCAGGCGAAGTATAATGGCGAGGGGAATAGCTGTTGCAAAAAGACGCACACCATCGGCCAACAACCGGGTTATCATAAAGGTAGTACTTGTTGCATTACGCATGGAGGGTCCAAATCGCTGCTCCAAAAACTGGTAAGCCGTAGTCTGCTTCCCTTTAAAATAGGCCGGCAGCAGAAACTTGCTGACCAAAATACGCCCCACAATATAACCTAACGTAATTTGCAGAAATGTGAGATTCCCTCCGTAGGCTACCGCGGGAATACTGATAAACGTAAGGGTGCTTGTTTCGGTTGCCACTACTGAAAACATAACTGCCCACCACGGCAGCCCTTCCCCTCCCAAAAAATAATCGGAAGTAGAGGACTGACGACCGGCAGCGTATATCCCCAAACCCGCTACTCCAACAAGATATACTACAACGACAATATAATCTATTATGGAAAATTCCACCTATGCGTTCATTTATTGATATTTATACCGATTATTTCAAAGTCGTCATTATAGCGATTTATTTTTAGGATTACAGAACATACAATATTATTAAGCTGAATTATCCTCATGAATCATGTGCAATTCAATTTTACAAAACTGATTGGCATAAGTTTTCATTGCTATCAATACTTAAATACCATTGATTACAACTACTTGATATCTCATAAATCCAACATGGCATATTTATGAATCCCCTTGTGGAAAAACTCTATCAGATTGCTCAAAAACCGAGCAGAACTATTATCGGCTTAATGTCGGGAACTTCGCTGGACGGACTTGATATCGCCTTATGTCAAATTCATGGGAGTGGCAAACATACTGATATTGAACTCCAAAATTTTGAGACCCTTTCCTATGAACCAAGCTTTAAAAAACCTCTCAAAAATATTACCTCCGTCCCAAAAGCTTCAATGGAAGAGGTTTGTCTACTACACAGCCATCTCGGTAATTATCACGGAAAACTAATACTTAAAACACTTTCGAAATGGGGAGTTGACCAAACAGAGATCGACTGTATTGCCAGTCATGGCCAAACTGTCTACCATGCTCCCAAAAAACAGCACAATCAACCCGATATGCCCAATGCCACCCTTCAAATTGGGGATGGCGATCATATAGCTCATAAAACAGGTATTCTAACCATCAGCGACTTTCGTCAAAAACATACAGCAGCCGGAGGTGAAGGAGCGCCGATGGCCGGTTTTATTGATGAGATACTATTTACGCATGAAACCGAAGAGCGCATTCTTTTAAATATCGGGGGCATTGCCAACTTTACCTACCTGCCACCTCACTCATCCGATACAAAAGCAATTACTACCGATACCGGTCCCGGTAATACGCTCATTGACCGGACTGTCAAAAAATATTTTGATAAGGATTATGATCATGACGGTCGTATTGCAAAACGAGGCACAGTACATGCTGCTACGGTTAAAGTCCTCAAATCGGATTCCTATTTCCATAGACCAATACCCAAAACTACCGGCCCTGAAGTTTTTAATCTTGATTGGGTTGAAAGCCAGCTATCAAAAGCGGGCAGTACCAACCTCTCTGCTGAGGATTTAGTTGCCACCCTAACGCGGTTTACAGCAGAAACCATTGCTGAGACGATAAAAATCACTTTGAAAGAAGATTCTCACTCCTCACTTTTTGTAAGTGGTGGCGGGGTTCATAATCCGGTACTGATGGAGTGGCTTCAGGAGCTGTTGCCCAACTTTAATATTGATTCATTTGCAAACATTGGTTTCAATCCCGATGCCAAAGAGGCCGTCATTTTTGCAATATTAGCAAACGAGATGCTTGCCGGTGATGGATTTTCAATAGATTCAACCGGCAATAAAACCATTAATTTTGGGAAGATTTCTTTCCCTGCATGAATACTTACATCGACTTTTATTCAGCAGTAAAAGCAAGCTTTATGTCCCAAATAATTTTGTGGAAATTTAAAATTTCCGGGTTTGACTCTGACTTGGACTTAATCAAATAACATTATTATGCCCAGTAACGCCTCGAAAAATCGTTTAACATACTACGAAAATATTCCCACCAATATATTTAAGGATGCAACAGTAGCCTCAAAACATGTCGGTCAAGAGATTGCAAACCTTATCCGAGATAACAATGCCGTTGGCCAAGCCACCGTATTGGGGTTTGCTACCGGTTCAACGCCTAAACAAGTTTATGAGGAACTTATCCGCCTGCATCAAGAAGAAGGGCTTTCCTTCGAGCATGTTATTACATTTAACCTGGATGAATACTATCCCATGCAGCCTAACTCACTACAGAGTTATGTGCGATTTATGCATGAACATCTTTTCAATCACATCGATATTCCTGATGATCAAATTCATATCCCCGACGGAACAATCGACGAGGAAGAAATAAATGAATACTGTAGCTCTTACGAACAAAAGATACAAGATGCGGGCGGTATTGACATTCAACTGCTGGGCATAGGACGTACGGGCCACATTGGATTTAATGAACCGGGATCGCGCCCTGATTCACGTACCCGACTCATTACGCTTGACCGCATAACCCGCAAAGACGCAGCAAGTGATTTCTTTGGAGAAGAACATGTGCCACGACGTGCTATAACCATGGGAGTGGGTACCATTTTAGATGCTGATCGTATTATCATGATGGCATGGGGCGAAGGCAAAGCGCCCGTCATACAAGATGCTGTGGAAGGATCAGTACGCGAAAGCATTCCTGCCACCTATCTCCAAGAGCACGACAACGCTCAAGTAATCTTGGATGAGGCGGCATCCGAACATTTGACGCGGCGTAAAACGCCTTGGTTGTTAACCACCTGCAACTGGGATGATCACCTCATCCACAAAGGTGTGGTATGGCTCTGCCAGGAAACGCAAAAACCGGTCTTAAAACTAACCGATGAAGACTATAATGAACACGGGATGGGAGACCTTCTAACCCAATTTGGGCCGGCTTACGACATCAACCTGAAAGTTTTTAACGAATTACAGCATACTATCACCGGATGGCCCGGTGGAAAACCCAATGCAGAAGATATAAACCGCCCGGAACGTGCTGAGCCCTACCCCAAAAGGGTCATTGTATTTAGTCCCCATCCAGATGACGACGTTATCTCGATGGGTGGCACGCTAATTCGTCTTGTGGAACATAATCATGAGGTACATGTAGCTTACCAAACGTCCGGCAATATCGCTGTCTTTGACGATGATGTTATTCGCTTTGTGGATTTTGTATCTGATTACAACAAGATTTTTGATATAGAGCAGGAGGAAGCCGAAAAGATGCTCTCCAACGTCAAGCAATTTATAAATGAAAAGGAACCAGCCGAGGTCGACATCGATGAAATAAAGAAAATTAAAGGACTCATTCGACGGGGTGAAGCTAAAGCTGCCGCCCGCTATTGTGGGCTCCCTGAGGAACACTTACACTTTCTGGACATGCCCTTTTACGAAACGGGACGCGTCAAGAAAAAACCCCTATCCCAAGCCGATGTTGATATTATTGTTGACCTTCTGCGCAAAGTAAAACCAAACCAGGTTTATGCTGCCGGAGACTTATCTGATCCCCATGGCACACATCGCGTTTGTTTAAAAGCGATTCTTTCTGCCCTCGACATATGCAAAAACGATGACTGGATAGGTGATTGCTACGTTTGGCTTTACCGCGGAGCCTGGCAGGAATGGGATATCAACGAGATTGAGATGGCTGTACCCTTAAGCCCCCAAGAATTAGCAAAAAAGCGGCGTGCCATTTTTAAACACCAATCCCAGAAGGATCGTCCGCTATTCCCCGGACCTGATGAACGTGAGTTCTGGCAACGTGCCGAACAGCGTAACCGAAAAACTGCCCTGCTATATGATAAACTTGGTTTTGCCGAATACGAGGCCATAGAGGGTTTTGTCAGATATAAAAAACTAGATAAAAGATAAAACCCTATCTGATTTTATCTTTCCTATAATAAATGGACTCTATTGCTCCTCTACCCACTCATAAAACTTTTGAATGGCTTTGCCTCGATGGCTGATCTTGTTTTTTATTTTGGGATCCAATTCGGCAAATGTCTTTTTGTAAGAAGCAGGGACAAAAACCGGATCATATCCAAATCCTCCGGCCCCTTGCTCTTTTGTTCTAATAGTACCTCGACAAACACCCTCGAAGGTATAGAATCCTTCATCCGTAACTAACGCGGCAACAGTTCGAAATTGAGCACCCCGACGCTCCATGGGAACACCCGATAGCTCTTCCAACAGCTTGTCTACATTTTCCTGATAGGATGCATTTTCGCCGGCATAACGGGCCGAATACACCCCGGGACGTCCATTCAAAGCATCAACTTCCAGTCCGGTATCATCAGATAAAGCAGGGAAACCCGTCTCATTATGCACGTATCGTGCTTTTTTTAGAGCGTTACCCTCAAGTGTATCGGCGTCCTCCTCGACTTCTTCCAAAGCAGGGAAATCATAGGTTGATTTCAACTCAATACCCAAGGGGGCCAGTGTCGCACGAAGCTCTTCAATTTTATGCTCGTTGCGCGAAGCTAAAACAATAGTATCCATAATTTTTAATTGTCCCCTCCCTTACTCGGCACCTTTTGCTTCATTCAATATTTCCTGCATTTGATGCCATTTCAAGCGAGGACCGAATTGAGATACAACTTTTGATCCGGCAAGGCTTGCCAATTTCCCGGCTCCGGCAAATCCCATTCCGTTTGTAATACCATACAAGAAGGCCCCGGCATACATATCGCCTGCCCCATTGGTATCAATAGCACTTACATCGTAGGGCTCGATATCAATAAAGGTGTCGCCATCGTAGATCATAGCACCATTGGCCCCCTGTGTAATGACAAAACGCTTAGCCTCCTTTTTCAGGGCTTCTCGTGCCTCTTTTAAATCTTCCTTACCGGTATAAATTTTTGCCTCTTTTTCATTGCAAAAAAGAAGATCAACCGAAGCCCCAATAATCTCATCAAAACGACCTTTGAATCCCTCTACAATAGCAGGATCAGATAAGGTGAGTGCTGTTTTTGCATCATTTTGCTGGGCTATTTTCTTCGTCTTATTCATAGCCTCAAAACCATTTTCTGAAGTAACCAAATAACCTTCGATATATACATACTCGGAATCACGAATGGCCAGTTCATCAATTTCTTTGGTTGAAAGGTTTTGGGTAATCCCCAAATAGGTATTCATTGTTCGCTCGGCATCGTCAGTAACCATCACCAAACACTTACCGGTTATACCGTCTTCTCGCTCCTGTCGATCAAAGTTGGTATCAATACCGGCCTCTTTCATATCCTCCAAATACAGATCACCAAAGTGGTCCTTAGCCACCTTGCAAGAATAAAATGCTTTCCCTCCAAATTGACTAACAGCAAAAACAGTATTGGCTGCTGAACCACCCGGCTTTTCAACCGTTTCCTCTCTGCTAATGTCATTAATAAGGCGCGACTGGGTTTCCTCATCCACCAATGTCATAACCCCCTTCTCGACATCGTGCTTATCGAGAAACGCATCATCAATTTCGAACTCCATATCCACCAGCGCATTTCCAATACCGTAAACGTTGTACTTCTTTTTCATATAGGGATTTAATTATTCATACTGAAATTATGTCTATCAAATAATGAGCGGAAAATACGAACTCTTAACGGTTCAATAAAGTTCAGATCTGCAAATAAAAAAGGCACCTGCCTAATTAAAGGCAGATGCCAAAAACAATAAAACTCGACACTAATCCTTATTGGGAAATAATCGGATCAGGATCACCATCCGGATCACTTGAGGCAGATCCGTTACTTGTTGGATTACCACCTGTAACCAACAGCACTCCTGCTGCATGTGGACTTGCCATTGAGGTACCGCTGATTGTATTTGTACCTCCATCATTCCAAGTAGAAAGAATGTCAACACCAGGTGCAGCATATTCAACTGGGGGATCGGTAGGTCCTGACCAGTTCGAGAATGATGCAAATACATCACTTTCATCCGTAGCGGAAATTGTCCAGACATTATTATACTCAACACGGGCCGGTGAATAATTATTAGCATCATCACCATCATTACCAGCAGCCACGGCAAAATATACGCCTTGGTCAGCTGCATTTCGTACCGCATCATCTACAGCATTAGAAGTTCCACCGCCGAGACTCATATTAGCAACATCTCCCGCAGATGCATTTTGAGCAACATAATCAATACCATCAATAACACCAGAATAAGAACCACTTCCACGACTATCCAGCACTTTAACACCTACTACCGAGGCACCAGCTGCAACACCTACAACGCCACTATCATTATCCAGTGCGGCAATAGTACCAGCTACGTGAGTACCGTGACCATTGCCATCATCAGCACTTTTAGAATCCTTACCGCTAGTAATAAACGTTGCGCTTCGGGTTTCGTCTACATTCAAGTCGGGATGATCCAGATCAACCCCTGTATCAATTACCCAAGCAGTACCGCTGCTTGCTGTAGCACCGCCAACACGGTCAATACCCCATGGGGTTACTTGGTTACTTCCACCATCACCGCCATCATCTCCATCTTTACAGCCCGGCCATGGTGAACAAGCTCCCGGAGGCGCCAACGTAAACATTTGATCCTCTTCTATGTAGTCAATACGATCATCATTCCTGAGGTCTGCCAACTGGCTTTCTGACAACGAAGCAGCGAATCCCTGCAGTGCAACATCGTACTCGTTAAGAAGAGACTTCTCCTCTATGTTGTTATCCGTAAGAATTTGATTACGTACCTCCTTTGTTCTTTCAACATTACCAGCCAAAGATTTACCTTGCGTATCTTCATCCTTGAAGACCACAATGTATTGTCCCTCGATAGGCTGTGTGGTTTCTGATTTTAGTTCTTCTTGTTGATCTTCCTGATCGACATTAGTAGTTGGTTGATCACATGCGGTGATCCCAAAAACAACCAATGCTACAACCAAGGTTCCTCTAAATAATGCGTTTTGCATAATTTATCCCTGATTTATTAAAATTACATTCGCCATTTTAGCGAAAATGAAAGAGCAGGATTAAATGTTTTGATCTATTACCCTAAATTAATTTTGCAACCAAAACTTCCCGCTATAGATTTAAAAGATTGTAAAACACCCCATCCGTTACGGATAAAACAAATAATAAACATTAAAATATCTTAATATTTCTCTCGCAAGCATCTCATCAAGTTCTGTCGAAACATTTCAATAGCTCTATTGTAGACTTTACTCCAACAAGAAGCCACATTTGTCACTCATTTAATCCTAATTTCACTTGTTTATTTTACACCTTTAGGTTTCTTTAACAAGAAATGCCGAAGTCGATTTTATATAATAAGGCTGCTACTAATTTTTAACACTTTTCTGCTATCGTGCACCAGCTCATCCAGTTTTTAGAACAACGCTTATCCCAAAATCTGCCGGGTAGAAAGGCTCAAATCGAGATGGCCCCGGAACCGGTCGATGGGGGTGAAATCCGAGAAATGGAACCCCCACCGGAGGTCAATAAAAGCAGTGTTTTAATTTTACTTTTCCCCAATGAAAAAGATGATTTGGAGCTGGTGTTAACACTCAGAAGCCATGATATTGATCACGGTGGACAGATCAGCTTTCCCGGAGGACGTACTGAGAAAGGGGAGTCCCTGCAACAAACAGCACTCCGCGAAGCAAAAGAAGAAATTGGAGTACCCACTGATAGCGTAACGATCATTGGAGAACTAAGCGATCTATATGTAAGTCACTCAAATAATCTCGTTACACCCTTTGTTGGCTTTACAAATAGAAAACCTGATTTTATCACAAACCCCGCTGAAGTAGAGGAGGTTTTTGCTGTAGAATTACAGTCTCTGCTACATAAAAAAAATATCACCGTCGAAGACTGGGATCTCCACTCTTACACCTACCGGGTCCCTTACTGGGATGTCCACCAAGTTCCCCTCTGGGGAGCCACTGCTATGATGCTCAATGAATTCCTCGACCTGTGCCGAGAATTTGCTAATAAAAAAAGCTAACTCCCTTACGCCATAATGAAGGCCGAATACTGTACTCTTTGTGAACTTGAAACTCCAGATCCGCCCATTACTGATTCCGAAGTTGATGGCGTTTTTTGCTGCACGGGGTGCCTGCATGTATATAAACTACTGCAAAATATGGAGGGGGAACAGGCCGAGCAACTTCGCCGGCAAACCATTCAAAAAAGACATGAAGAGCAGGAAAAAGGCCCCCTTCCTGAAGATTATGCTGAAGCTTTTTTTAAGGTCAATGGTATGCACTGCTCAACCTGCGAATCATTCGTAGAAACATTGGCAGATCGAGAAGATGGTATTTATAAAAGCGAAGCCAGTTATGCTTCGGAAATGATAAAGGTTTATTATGATCCGCAATCAATAAGCCCTGAGTCTCTGCCGGATAAATTAAGTAAGATGGGCTACAAGGTTAAACCTGTGGAATCATCAGGACAAGAAGAGCAACTCAACGAAGTGGCCAGAATTATCATCGGTGGATTTTTTGGGATTATTGGGCTACTGCTATATGTACTTTTTCTGTATCCCACTTACTTAGGCAGTGGAGGTATCGTTCCTTTGACAACCTCAGAAAAGCTGTTCTTTACCTCCAACATTTTTGTGATGACTACCTTTGTTTTGGGATACACCGGCCTTCCTATTTTACGGGGGGCATGGGTTTCTATTTCTGTGCTAAAACCGAACATGGATTTACTCATTACCATTGCGGCCGTAAGCGCCTATTTATATAGTGTCGGAGCACTATTGACCGGATCTACGGAAGTCTATTTTGACGTTACTATGGCCATTATTCTGGTCGTTTCAATCGGTAATTATTATGAAAAAAAGATCAAGGCGGGCAAACAAGATTTATTGGAAAAGCTTACCGAGAAACAACTTCAATACGCGCGACTTCTTGAAAATAGTGAGTCCAAGAAAATATCCATTGAAGACCTTGAGCCGGGTGATCGTGTCTTGGTAAAAGCCGGTGAACGTATCCCCATTGATGGTACTATTATAAATGGTCAAGGCGTTGTTAATGAAGCACTGATGACAGGTGAATCAAAGCCTGTTTCCAAAAATATTGGGGATTCTGTACTGAGCGGCACTATTCTTACCCAAAATGCCCTCACTATCGAAATAGGCGACACCGTTGAAAGTACTATTGAGAACCTGATGCGAACAATGTGGAATATACAGTCGGCCCGACCCGGCCAACAGCGATTGGCTGATCGCATTGCTGCCTGGTTCGTTCCTGTTGTCATCCTTTTGGGAATAGCCACCTTCAGCTACCATATGTTAAGTGGTGCCGGGGCCACTGAATCCATGCTCTCATCACTGGCGGTACTTATTGTTTCTTGTCCCTGTGCGTTGGGATTGGCCACTCCCCTTGCCATTGCCTCGGGTATTCGCAGCGGACTTGAACACAAAATCATTTTTAAAACAGCAGCGGTGTTTGAGGAAAAGCTGGAAACGTCTACGGTCGCTTTTGATAAAACCGGTACTTTAACAACAGGTACAATGCAACTCCTTGATCAAGGAGAAAATGAACAAGCATTGCGCTATGCGGCCCAGTTAGAGCAATATGCAACGCACCCAATTGCAGAACCTATTGCTGTATATGCAATCGATCAAACCAATGTTGAAAATTTCACCTCCTGTTCTACGGGAGTCTACGGACAAATAGATGGCAACCAAATTTTTGTCGGACAGCCTGAATGGATTAGCGATCAACTAAAAGTTACTGAACCCCAATGGGAAAAAGTTAATGTATGCAGAAATGAAGGAAATATCCCGGTTGCAGTGGGATGGAATGGACAGGTAGAAAGCATACTTGTTGTCGGAGATCAAATTCGGACAGAAGCTTCAGACATCGTCAAAAGTCTGCAAGCAGCCGGCAAGAGGGTGGCTATTATTACCGGTGACAGCAAACAAGCGGGAAATGCAATACGTGAAAAGTTAAATCCAGATTTTCTTTTTACGGAAACACGTCCCGATTCCAAGTCAAATATTGTTGAGGAACTACGTAAATTTGGGCGCATTGCAATGATCGGTGATGGAAGCAACGACGCTCCAGCTCTTGCTCAAGCCGATCTTGGTATTGCTTTCGGCAACCTAACGGCTATTGCCGCTGACTCTGCTCATGTTGTTATTCCAAACGAGCGATTAACACTGATCCCTGCTGCCTTTAACGCCATATCACTAACTAAAAATCGTATACGCCAAAATCTGGGATGGGCCTTCCTCTATAACATCATTACGATACCTCTCGCTATTGCAGGAACAATCAACCCACTCTTTGCCGCCGTTGCCATGGCAACAAGTAGTCTTTTGGTAGTAGGAAATTCTTCGCGAGATATGAATCTTAAAACCGATACGTTTTATTCCTGATTATAGCGAACCGGTATTTTATGTAATGGGATCTCTTGGCTTACCCGAGTTGTAGAATCTGCTTCTTGCTGTTCAATGCTTACAAAAAGCTTTGTAGGAATATCGCCATTGGGCAAAGCCCATTCCCCATATATTTGTGCGGGTACTGTTTGCCTTACCTCCCAACTGCTACTATCAATACCCAGTAATATTTTTTTACTCTGTAGCCTTAGGCTATCAACTCGGATTTGCAGCTTCTCCTGACTTGTACTATCCATTGAAGTTATCCCCAACGCAAACCGCCACTCCTGTGCACTCACTTTTACACGAAGCTGATCAATAAGAACTGCCGATTCCTGATTAGCGAAAAGGGTATCTCCCTCACCAAATCCCCGTACCTCTGTTACATTGGTATCATTGCTATTAACATCTTTTTCGTCTTCAAAAATCTGAACATTAATGAGGTTAAAAAGGGTCATCAACTCCACCAGTACAGGAATTCCAATTCCTACAATCACTAAAATTTTAACCAACTTCTTAGTAGAATTATCGGATTTTTCCTCATACATAACGTCTCAATAAAAGATTCTTAATTCGGCAAATAAGACTTTATCCAAAAACAAAAAGCCCTTGTCCGTTTTAAAACTGATAACAGACAAGGACTTTCTTTCATCTAACAAATTTCAGGTTATCAAGAGGGCCTTGGCAATGCTCCGGGTGAAAAGATGCCATCGGCCACCATCTCCCAAAGCGGGAAGGCGTAAGCCAGAATTACCAGCACAAGTGCTAATGTAAACCAGAGTTTCATGTTATCCAATATAGCCGGTGTATGTTCAACACCTGATAATGGTTCCGGAATATGATCATCAACAGGTTTATCAGATTTTTCGCCGGCAAGCCATGACGCCACTACTACCCAAAGAAAGAGTATCAGTGAAATAGTAAGTATGGTTCCACCAATAGCAATCTGCCATTTCATTTCAGTCATCGTTCCAAAAATAGGCTCAAACTCGAAGCCCATATATTCAGGCTCTGCAGTTCGTCGGGGTACCCCTGCAAGTCCGGCACGGTGCATTGCGTTTGACATTAACGTCATTCCCAAAAACCAGGCGTAGGGTTGTATCAAGGCCAGCGTTTTATGCTTGAGCTTTCTACCGGTAAGCTGTGGGAGTAGCCAATATGTAATGGCCATAAAGGTTAGGGCTACTGCTGTTCCCACGGTCAAGTGAAAGTGTCCGGGCACCCAGATTGTATTGTGAATCAACAGATTTATATTCATCGACGCGTTGATCATACCACTGAATCCACCGGCAGCAAACATAATTCCCGCCAAAGCGCAACCTACAAAAGCAGGTCGATCCCACGGCAACTTTCCAATCCATTTGAGATATCCTTTTCCTCCGCGCTGACGCGCTCCGTGCTCCATACTTGCCACAACCGTAAACAACGTAATTAAACTTGGCAACAGAAGCAGAAGCGTACTTGCCATAGCATAGAACTTAAATCCAACCGAGATACCTGGATCAGCATATTGGTGATGGTACCCTACCGGAGTAGAAAGCAGCAAGAAAATGATAAAGACAATCCGAGTCATTGAATCACTGAATAAGCGTCCGCCTGAAAGCTTTGGCAAAATAGCATACCATACATAATAAGCCGGTAACAGCCAGAAGTACACAACAGCATGACCAAAGAACCAGAATAGCGTTCTTGGCAGTAAGGGTTCGATTTCTGTAACCAACCCAAGCGACCATGGAATCAATAGTCCCACAACCTCGAGCGCTAAGCCAATGGTACAAACATACCACATCAGCATCGTAAAGAGGGTCATAAATGAGAGGATAGGAATCCGTTCATTCGGATTTTCTCCACGCCATTTTCGGTATGACCAAAACCAGTCGGCACCCGCCATCCATGATCCGACAACGACCAGCGCCAAACCTATATAAAATAGGGGATGCGCCTGTAAGGGAGGATAAAAAGTATACAGGACCGCAGCTCGGATCGAACTATCCGGCACAAGACCACCCAGAATGGCCACAGTAGCCATAATCGTACCGATCGTCATTAACCAAAACCACGACCAGGTATAAGCCAAATTTTCAGGCTCGCGGTCAAGACTTCGGGTTACCCCCCAGACAAACAATCCGGCAATAAAAAAGGTGGTGAAAATGAGGGCCAGTAACACGCCGTGTCCTGTCAGTAGCGTATAATATTCGCCGGAGTTGAAGAATCCGCGAAATACATTGGTGCGGTGCAGGGCTTGGACAAATCCAAAGAACCCTCCAATAGCAAGCGCTATAAAAGCGACAATGAAATTAGCTTTGGCAACTTTTGCAGCTTTCGGATACTTGTGTATAAATGTCATTCTACCAGATTACTTTTATCAAACTCAGATTTAGGTACTACCTTTATTTTACCCTCCATAACATGGTGGGCCGGTCCACAATACTCATTACAAACGATTCCATATTCTCGTACTTCAGGAAAGATCGTCGTAAATTTTGCCACCTGTCCCGGTATAGCCATCGTATTTAGATTGGTACCCGCGACATCAAAACCGTGCAACACATCAGGGCTTGTTATATAAAAGGTAACCCTGGTATCTACTGGTACTTCAATCGGCTGGGCGGTACCCGGATTAAAGGCAAACTGAATAGTTTGTACATAAACTTCATATTCAGTCTGACCATTACGAGTAACTTCGCGTACACCCGGATTGCCAAACTTAGTGTCAGCTAGGTTTTGAGGATCAATGGTTGCATGATCTCCAATTACCTTTAAATCCATCGCTACAAAACCATACACTACGGTAGCGACAAAAAAGGCAATCAGTACAAAGGATAGTTTTATCCAGAACTGTTCGAACTTATGTATATGCATATTTTTAGTGTGTTAACTATTCTATGATGGAAGGTGCATTTCCGGCAAACTCTACGAAATACATAAATACCCACATCAATGCTACAATGGCAAAGTAGATTAACGTGAGCGTTAATGTTCCGTAAGGTTTATACTCATCGATGGTTACTTCGCGAACAATATCCGGATCTTGTTCTTCCCAACTCTTTCCAGATTCGTTACTGTTCGTTGATTTACTTGCTTCGTCTGGCATAACAAGAGACTTTATTTTGATTTAGCATGCCCAATTGTTTGGAGGCAATTAAGTATTAAATTAATATAACTTCAAGCCATAAATTTATTTAGATTCAATTTGCTGTAAAATCATAAAAACTTTTAAAAAGGCCTTTTATCTATAAAAGCTTCCACGTCCAACCAACTCAACAAAATGGATCAGCCTCCCAAAAATAAGTTGTTTGGATGTGTTTAACCTCTTTCACAAAAATAACATCCAGCTTATCAAAAGAGTATATGCCTTACAATACTATCATTGACGATGCACTCCGCCCTACTTCCATTCCAATAGCAATGCCCATACCACTTAACCCCGCAGCTATAAATCGTTTTTGATCGAGCTGTTTTATAATAGGTGTTTTGGTAGATGAAAATCCCATAATACCCGACCACTCGTTGTCAATCTCCCAAGTGTTCCCAAGCATTAAGGTTTGAGAGACAAAATCTTTAAGATGAGCCTTAATCATTTCGTTGTTCCCAAACTGATCCGTCTGTTCTCCATCTTTATCCAAGTTACGGGCACCGCCGATTAACAACCTGTCCCCGATATTCCTGAAATAGATATAACCGCGATCATGATGAAAGATCCCCTTCCAAGGCAAACTCTCTTGTTCATCCGTGACCATTACAAATCCGCGCGCCGGATTGATCTCAATATCCGACAACAATCTTTTCACAAACCCATTCGCTGCAAATAATACCTTACCTGCTCGCAAACTCGGACCATTTTCAATGTTTACCAACCCATTCTCAGCCACGCTCTGCACGGGACTACTCCATTTAATATCTATACCCAGCTCGCTTACCTTTCGGACCAGCGCCTCCATCATTTTACCAGGATGAAGCGCACCTTCCAGCCTGTTTCGTATAACCGGATAACCCTGAAGCTCACCTTTGGAATATACCTCATCTTCATTGATCAGCTCACTCATCCAATCATTAAAACTATCAATTTGGCTAACTACTTCTTCGAACTCTTTTTCGGATCTAAAAAACTCAAATCCTCCACAGTGTTCATACCCAATTGCCTCTTCCCCGAGCGTTTTCTTCAATAGCTGAAGCCCTTCATAACGACGCTTAATTCGTCTTTTAATATTCTTCTCGGATTCCTTTTTCATATCTGCCAAGTGTTCTCCAATCGAGCCTACACAAGCAAAACCAGCATTGCGAGTACTGGCTCCCTTTGGCAAAAATCCCCGTTCAAGTACCGTCACTCTGGCGGATGGATTTTTTTGCTTATAAAACAAAGCCGACGATAATCCCACTATCCCGGCTCCGACAATAGCAAGATCATACGGTTTCAAGAATGAATCTTCTTCCCAGAACGATGACGAATAACTCATATGTTTATCATTATTTACAAACTAATTGGTCATATCAAAACAAAATAAATAAAGCTCCTTAGCTTTTCGGAAGCGGCTCAAAAACCACTGAGGCCATTAAAGCCGCACCCGTTAAAAAGCATTCTTCATCAATATTGTACTTGGGATGGTGCCAGCTATAAGTCGATTGTGTTTTTTTACTGCCACTTCCCAAAAAGAAGAACGCTCCCGGAAACTCTTGCTGATAAAAAGCAAAGTCTTCACCGGCCATAATGGGATCATCCAACAAATGCACCTGCTCCTCACCCAAAATATTTTGAGCAACTTGCACCAAATTATTCGTCGCCCAATCAGTATTTGTTACCGCAGGGTATCCATAGTCAAAGTCAAAAGTGTACTCACCTCCCGAAGCTTCTGTTACTCCCTTAACAATTGCCTCAATACGAGTTTTAATCATATCAGCTGTTTCCTGGGCAAATGTTCTAACTGTCCCCAGCAACTCAACCTTTTCGGGGATAATATTATGTGCTGATCCTCCGCTGATCTTTCCCACTGTTACAACTGCTGGCTCAGTGGGATTCACATCTCTACTAACAATCGTTTGCAGTTGGCTCACAACTTGTGATGCCATTACTATGGGATCCACCGCCTCATGTGGGGATGCAGCATGTCCGCCCTTTCCAACAATTTCGACCTTGAACTCATCAGGACGTGCCATCAGCGGTCCCTCTTTTACGGCAATTTGCCCGGGCTCCAAGCCTGGGTAGGAATGTAATCCATAAATAACATCTACCCCCTTTTGCTGAAGGTATCCCGTCTCACAGAGAATTCGACCGCCCCCCGGAAGTTTTTCTTCACCGGGTTGAAAAACCAGTAATACCGTCCCTTCTATTTCATCTCTCAGATCGGAAAGAATGTGAGCGGCTCCCAGCAAATTTGCTGTATGAGCATCATGTCCGCAGCAGTGAGCAATCCCTGCATTCTTAGATAAAAAATCACGTTTGTGATCTCCTTCTTCGCTTATAGGCAAAGCATCGATATCGGCTCGTAACGCCACAACTTTTTGAGAAGACTTTCCACCTTCAATTATCCCAACACACCCTGTCTCAAGGGGACGGTCAACAGCAATATCAAGTTCTTCAAGCTGCTCAATAATATACTCAGTCGTCTCATACTCTTGATAACTCAACTCCGGATGGCGATGCAGGTGGCGACGCATATCCACCATTTTGCTGTGATATGTTTTTGCCTTCTCTTTAAATTTAGTTACTTCCATATATTCTTTTTTTGTTGAGATGAGTTGTTCTTGAAAATAGAAATTTTATTGACAGTGTATGAAGATAATTCTGCAACAATATCGATGCATTTATCGTACACTTTTCAAGTTAAACAAATGTATCATTCAATGACTTAGCCAGAAAACTATGATTAAGCGTAATATTTCCTGGGAAATTGTATTAGCCGGTATCGCCTTTATCGGCATTGCCATTTATCTGCTTGCTAATATCCCTTCTGATTCCTCTTCTACATATGCCGTATCGGATTCAGAAAAAAACCTTCGAACAGCTCCAACACCCCCTTCGATGCCGAGTGCCATCGTAATAGACCTCCAAAATCTTAAATCGCTTAAGAATCTTGACCAGCTTCGTAACATCAAAGATTTGGAGAAGCTCAAAGAAGTCGAATTTGAAATCAAGAATCTCGATAAGTTTATACAGCAGCATGCACAGAATGAGATCAATGAGGAAAGTTTAGAAGTTGAATTGCAACAACTCGAGCAGGAACTGCAAAAAGTTAACCAAAATGAATTCAACGTCAAGCTCCAAGATCAAAAACTGTATATCAATCAAAAGTACGATGTAGATGAATCGCAGTGGACAGAAGTGAGCTCCGGCGTTTTTGTATATCAAGACTCGTTCTCTGCCGAAGATTTACAATCGGTCGACTTCTCAATTGAATTTGGAAACCTGAACATCGTAGGCAATGGGTCATCTAACAGTAAAGTCACCCTTCGCGCGACCGGAGATATTGAAAATCCCGCTGTAATTACCAAACAACTGAACATCCTGAAAAATAGTGCTAATTCTGAAGGGAAATTTGAGGTTACCACTGTCAAAGGAAGCTCAATTTCTGAAATGATAAATCTGGAGGCCACCTTGTCTGTCCCCCAGAATATTGCTCTTTTAGCTAAAACATCCGGCGGACATATTACCGCAAGCCAATTAAAGAAGTCCCAAAAACTAAATACCTCCGGCGGACATATTACCCTGTCAGATATTGACGGAACAACCAATGCCAAAACAGGTGGCGGACACATCACCGCCAATAGAGTTTTTGGTGACATAACAATGAGTACAGGAGGTGGACATATCAAGATGGACCAAACTGGCGGAAACCTCAATGTTAAGACAGGCGGCGGTCATATTGACATACAAGATGCCGAAGGAAGCATTACTGCCAAAACCTCCGGCGGCAATATATCTTCCTCTATTAAATCAGTTCAAGATCAGTTGCGCTTCTCCACTTCTGCCGGTAATATCTCGTTATCATTGCCAAAAGACATCGATGCCGACTTGGATATATCCGGCACGTCAGTAAATTTGGAGGACGGATTTAATTTTAATGGTACTAAAAATAGGGGTAGTATTACCGGCACACTTAACAGTGGCGGGCTGCCAATCGTTATCAACTGCGGATATGGAAATGTAAATATCAGCACGAATAATTAATGACTGACCCAACGGAACAACAATCAAAACTGGTAATTACACGCGACGGCTCCCACACAGTTTATTCTTCTCAGTTTGAGCAGCACTACCACAATCCCAACGGTGCTGTAGCAGAGAGCAAGCATGTTTTTTTTGAGCAGTCTTCACTGTTGGATGATATTAGAAGTTCCAATTCTGTTACCATCTTGGAAGTGGGCTTTGGCACCGGGCTTAATTTTCTTTTGCTGATGGACTATATGCGGGAAGCGGGATCAGAGTCTACTATTGATTTCTACTCTGTTGAGGGGTTTCCAATCAGCCCCCACACTGTAGATAACCTAAACTACGACCAGCATCTCAATCATCCCGAACTGGCTGATCATTTACCCGTTATATTTAATGAGTTATCTGACGGGATGAATGATATTTCGATCACCTCTAATATTACCCTTCGTTTATTTAACGGACTTTTTGAGAAGTTCCATCCAAATAACTTACAAGCTGATTACATTTTCCATGATGCTTTTTCTCCAGATGTAAATCCTGAATTGTGGACGGGTGATACATTTAAAAAGTTAGGCAATGTCAGCAGCAGTTATGCAGTACTGACCACCTATTGTGCGGCCTCGCAGGCGCAGGGAGCTATGGCGTGGGCTGGATGGAAGGTTGCCAAAACACAGGGCGCTTTGGGTAAACGAGAAATGATTGTTGCTTCCCAAAGTGAGGAACCGCTGGCAGACTTTAGTCGCATCAACGAAGAGCACTACGCCCGCCGTTATCAAGAAGGAGATTTTGATTAGCTTCCCTTCCCGATAGCAACTACAGCTATCAATAAAAGTTATTGGCTTTTTTCCTGGCTCTGAAAACGCCGCAGCAATCGCCCTAAAAACTTTTCGGCATATACCTTGTTGATATGATCCATGTCTGCCAGTAACACCAACCGCTCTTTGCTGCGCGAAAATGCCACATTCAATAATCGCGGCACAGCCAGTCCGTTTTTCTCTTCATCGAATGGTCGTACCGAATAATGACGGCGTCGGCCGTATTGCTGCTCACCGCTCATTACCGTATCAAAAAGGATGACGTCTTTTTCTCGTCCCTGAAAAGTATGGATCGTCCCAACCTCGATCATTCCAAAATCATTTTCATACAGCTCATTTCGAATATCATACACCGTACTTCGAAACGGCACAATAATTCCGATCTCCTCGACCGGCACCTGATTTTTCAGAACCAGTCGCCTTACCATTTTAATCAAAATATGACTGTGTACTTCATTAACGGGGCTAAATCCACGCCCTTCATCCTTTTGCGTTAGAACCGGACCATACTTTTGGCTATCAATCACATTAACTGTGGGCGCACTACTCTCTTGCGGAGTGATAGCCGGATCTAAATCCTCATCTGCTTCTGCTGTTTTCAATCGCCCTTCATAAAACACCGTGCTCAACACTTCAGCCAGATCTTCATTCAATCGGTACTGTGTATCATAAAAAGTAGTTAAGGGACGATTCTTATCATGCCATTTAAACAAATCTTCAGTGGTATCAGCACCGGATGCAAAAGTAAAAATATCTTCTTCCAGAAATTTACGTGCATGCGTATCATCCGTCAACGCAATCGGGGGCAACTGCATGGGATCCCCAACTACCACAATATGCGACTTAGCCTTGGCTGCAAGCACCATCAAGTAGGGCAAATTGGCCATTGAAGCCTCATCAATCACTACCGCATCAAACGTTTGTCCGTCGAAAAGATCAGACGTACATACCTTGGCTAAGGTAGTAGCCACCAACTGCTTTTTTTCTAACTCAACTCGTTCATTAACCGTAATCAATCGATCAATTTTTTCTTCGAGAGCAGCTTCACCCCCATGTTCATCTACACGTTCCCCCAGCATATTGATACGTTCATCCAGCTCCTGAGGAACACTTTCACCGTGCTCCATCAGGTTATCAATTTCTTTCTGCAGCTTTTGATATTCCCCCAATAGATTATCTAAATTCCCTGCCTTTTCCTTGCCCTCCTGTTTCTTCTGTTCAACATGCTGATCAAAAAGCACATTCGCCAGACGATCACTGTCCAGGGCCATCTCACCAAATCGTGTTACCTTTTCTTCAAGGTGCTCCTTTTCTACTGAAGTTAAAGCCTGTAATGCACTCAACAATCCTACATCCACCGCCCGATTTGTGTTGGCGGCAAACAATACGCGCTTACCCTTGATCAGATAGTTGGCAATCATAAATCCAAGTGTAGAAGTCTTGCCCGTACCCGGTGGACCCCAAACGTAGAGCACTTCATTTTGCAAGGACTTTATAAGTGACTCATGCTGTGATTCATTTCTACGGCTGTCATCCAGTATCCGAGTACTCTCATCATCTGTATGATATTTTTGGGAATCCGGGTAAAACAAGCGCCCCATTCGTTTACGAGCTTCTTTATTATTTGAATCGAGCAGCTTTTCCAGCTCCATCCGCAGCCGACGCAATACGAAATCATTTTCCCACTCCAATTTCACTTTAGGCAACGTGGATCCAAAATTATGCGGAAAGTGAAGCACCACCTTTTCATCCTCCACCGTCACCGGATACAGCTCCAGCTCATCCTCATGATCTTCCATTTCCCCCTTGATGACTTCCGCAAATCGGAGAGACGTATTACGTGATTCAAACTCATAATAAAACGTATTCGGAGGATGATCTTCGCGCCGCTTGCCATCAAAAAGCACATCCCGAGCCGGCTTTGCGCGTACGGTATCAATCTCTGAGGAAACCGCCTCGATCGCGCGATTCAACAACTTTTTTATGTTCTTATCAGACAACTGGTTACTGGTTACTGGTTACTGGTTACTGGTTACTGGAATGTGAAGGTAGAATATGAAAAGTCAACCGCTTCTATAATTCCTATTTTTTCATTTAAAATTCTTAATTTCCTACTGATCCCAAAGCTCGGCACGAATCGTATTTGCACTCTGCTCAGAAATGCTGTACTCAAGCTTCGTTCGCCTGCGTTCAGGAATCTTTTTTTCTACCAGCTTGGCACTTTCTGAAGTGTATAAAATCAGGTCAGTTTCTCGGACAAAAAGGGGTAACGATTCGCCATAGGTAGCTCCGGCTACAAACGATCCGCCAAACTTGATGCTTACCTTTAGCTCATCAATAATCTTGGGTATTGACTGATCATCAGATGTTACTAACCCTATAGTGTCAATGGCTGCACGATCCACAATAGATAATAGCGTATCGGGATTGATGTTATACACAATGGGTAACAGCCGACCTTTTTCGGCAAATCCCCGAAACTTATTTACCAGTTGAACCGGTACAAAAAGGGCATCAAACTTAACCGTTTCGTTATACTGATTAGCATTTAAAATTTTACTACGGACTCCCACTTCTTTTTTAATAGCCTCCGCCAGCATGTGTCCAAGCTCGTTGGTTTCGCCAATACTGGCACAGGTTTCAATACGATCGGGCCAATCCATAAAGCTAAGCTGTTCCTGAAATAACTCATCAATTTCTGATTCATCCAGCCCATAGCCAATCAACTCTTCCAAGAGCTTTCGCATCTTCTCAGCCCCAATTTCAAGCCGATCTGCTTTGTCGAGATTCGTATTCTGCCTTTCTACGATAAAGCCTTTACCACGTTCTCCGCGAATAAGTCCTTCGTCTGCTAAAATATGATACGCTTTTCGAACCGTATGGAAACTGGATTCAAGCTGTTGACCCAGCTCACGGGTCGACGGCAAAGTTTCGCCCACCTGGAACTGCTTGGTTGCAATCATCAGGCGGATGCGATCAGCTATATATTTTGCAGAGGTTTTCAACGGGTACGAATAATGTTAACAATTAACGCACAAAAGATAGGTGTTTCACTGCTCTTTCTCACAGATGAATTAAAAATAAAAAAAGCCTGCTCCGATTACCGAAGCAGGCTTTTCATCAATGCTAAAGAAGTTACTATAAGCGCAGCCCCTCGAAGTTATACTTGAGGGATATCCAGAATGTACGTCCCATCGGTGGAGTTCCCAGCTGGTCTACTTTCTCAGTATCGAACACATTATTTACACTGGCCTGTAATGAAAGACCGGTATCCATAACATCGAATCCAAGCGAAACATCGAGCTCAAACTTTGAAGGAAGCTCTTCTTTATCCGTAAAATCCCCATTATCATCCAACAAGACATTCGTATTCCAGTAGCCGGATAGAAACTGGTAACTGTCTTGCCAGCGACCGTTGATCTTAACAAAAGGATTTCGAAGTGCATCACTGTCAAAGAGCTGTTTAGCTGTAAATCCACCCTTAATTTTTAGGGGTGGTGTATTCAACGGCAGCTGAGCATCGGTAGTCTCATTTGTGAAATCAACCAACTTGATCGTAGATAAATTTGCATTCATACTGTATCGATCGTTGAAGTAGTAATTTAATCCAAGATCGAAGCCCTGCACCTCAGCCTCTCCAAAGTTAATATAGGTTTGCAAGGCTGTGAAAGTGCTACCATCTACCATTACTTGTTCTCCATTACGATATGCGACAGTATTGATTCCATCGGCAACAACATCCGTACCAATGAAATTCTGATACCACGAATAATATCCTACCACATCGATAAAAAGCTTCTCTCCAAAAGCTCCTTTGTAGCCTAATTCCATAGAATTAACTTCTTCCGGTGAAGTAGGGTCAATCGTATTTACAACATTGCCCGAAGGATCTTCAATAGTATATCCCTCGGTATTACCGCCAATTAGAAACGAATATCCCGGTGCAAATAGATCAGGTACTGGTATATAGGCATGACTCTGCAGGATTGTTGGTGTTGTAAATGCACGATTATATGTCGCACGAATATTGTGTCCCGGCACGGCGGTATAAACAACCGACCCCTTGGGACTAAACTGTGTATCATAATCAGTATTGGCATCTACGCGTGCCGCTGCTACCAGCTGCAGTTTGTCTGGCACTACATCGTAATCAAGTTGCGCATACCCGCCGAACAACTCACGACTTATATCCTGTCCTTGTCCATCTGCGAGATACGTTCCCTGCGACTCCGGCAAGTAATTTCGGTAATTCACTCCCGCTACTACATTCAAATCACCGAACTGGTCGTTGTATTGTAGTTCTGAGTCATAAATTTCGGTATCATCGATAAAAGCAACGCTTTCCCGAATGCTTTCAATATCAATCTGATCTAGCGACATACCGGCATTCACCATCGCTTGCACGGCTGGTACTACCTGGTTCAATTGATAACTTCCCGCCTTATTCCCGGTACGAGTAACCTGTGCAAACCAATTCGCATGGCTTACCTGGAATGTCTGGTAATCTACCTGCCAATCCTCAATACGATTACGTCCGTTTCCGGTCAGTGAAAATTGATCAGTCGACGACCATCCATAGGTACCGCTCACTTTCCAATCACCTAATTTGTAATACAGTGATCCATTAATCTTAGTCGCCCCTACATCGTAATCTTCAACTACATCGGTTTCAAATACTGTATTTGCAGCGGTAGGTTTTGTCCCGGCTGCCTGATAGAAATGTAGGCTATCTTCACGCTGAGGTTTAAAATCAACGGCCTGCATATATTGACCGGTCACTTTGTAGCCGAAATTCTCGTTCACTGTCCCGGCTATACGATAATTGATATCACGAAGCGACTGATTCCCCGCTCGTGCCTCAACTGCTACACCGGACTGGTCCCAAGGATCTTTCGTAGTTACATTTACTACCCCCGAACCTGAGTTGGGTCCATAGAGTGCAGCTGCAGGTCCTAACACCACCTCTATGCTTTTTAAATCAATTTTACTGGACGGCAAGAAGTTACCCTGCGGCAACCCTGTACCACCGAGAGTTGCCAGTCGACCGTCAATTAGAAACAGCATACGTGTATTAAAGCTGCTGTTAAACCCACGGGCAGAAATCAACTGCGTATTCATACCGGCATTGGTGTAGTTAACCCCTTTTAAATTCGACAGCGTAGACATAAATGTAGATCCGCCTGAGGTTTCGATATCCTCCAGGGAAACCCGCTCAATGGTTGTCGGCGATTCAAGCAGCTTTTCCGGTCTGCGTGATCCGGATACTACCACTTCATTGCCACGCCACACCGTTTGTTCCAAACCGATATTAAGCGTGACCGTTTCGCCCGCCTCTACCGTTAATTCATCGCTCTCGAATGTGGCATAGCCCAAGTACGTTGCTTTTACGGTATAAGTACCCGGCTCAACTTCTGTAATTGCATATTCGCCGGCCTCATTCGTTGCTGCTCCTTTCGTGGTCCCGATTAGAGCAACATTAACACCCGGCATCACCTCTCCGGATTCTTGGTCTGTTACCGTACCCTCTATAGTCCCTGTATTTTGCGCTGTCGCCCCCATCGCCGAGAACAACAGAAAGCAAAACACTGCTATTATTGATTGTATTTTCATAGGTATTCCCCTTTTTGTTGGGATTTATTATTAAGGTTGAAAATCTACATACTTTACTTCTATGGTTATCAAAGTTTTTAAAACTTTCAAATACTATTCCGAAAAAAATTATTGTTTTATGATTTTTTGGACATGATTCAATAGTGCCTGGTTCGTTATATCTGGCTTTTCAATAAAAGGTGTATGACCACAATCGCTTATTTTCTTACGATAAACCCTACCTCCCTTCGACTGATATTCAGCAAGGCTGTATTTAATCTGTGATTCCATTGGCTGGGGCGGATACTTATCCTCACCAGGCCAACCCCCTCGCAAACTCATTTTACCTTGATACCCCGGATCCGAAAAAGATGTATCCGAAATGATATTATCATCCTTGCCATGTATCCACAGTAGTGGGGGCTTGGGTTCGGCATTTAAAAAATTGTTCAACAACGTTTTATTATACTTCGGTGAAAGCGCATTCACAGGCCCATATCTACCCGGTGCCACACCCGGCCAGTATTCAGATTTCTCAGAATCGCCGGGATAATGCTTATCCCCGGTATGGATTTGCAACATCGCCGTGAGAATATCATCCTCGCGGTCCGCTTTAAACCCCTCTTTCCAAAAAAGCCTATTCATCATATTTCTGGGCGAATACAGGGGATGATCTTTCGAACGGTCGCCCGCAATTAATCGATCAGCAAATGCATCCACAACAATACCTCCTCCGGAACCCGAATAATTAGGATTATTAGCCTCCCCCTGCTCACCGTGGATGCCGCCGAATCCCATCGGAGGACCCGGAGAAATAAGCGTTACTGTTAAAATATCTGCCGCATGCCGTGCAATAAGTCCCCAACAGACAAAACCACCCAATGAATGTCCCACCAGGTGAAATGGGGACAGATCCATTTTTTTAATAAGTGCCGTTATATCATCCAGCCAATCCCCGATACCTCGTGTTGCATCAATAACTTTTTTTTCGGTGTCTCCAAACCCACGCAGGTCGGGTGCAATACAATAAAACTCATCTGCAAATCGCAGCATGAACTCCTCCCATATCGTGGAAGTACACGTATTACCGTGCAAAAATAACATTGGTGTATTCTGTTTACTGCCTACCGTAAGCAGATGCATGCTCAAGCGGCTGGTTTCTATAAACTGCGACGATATTCCCGGAAGATGGTTGATTCTACTCATGCATTATCTCCTTAAATTCTTCTTCCAGATCACGCTTCTGGATTTTATTTGAATCTCCGATCGGCAGCGAATCCTTAAAGAATATATGCTTTGGTATCTGATATCCGGCCAGATACTCCCGACAATAGCTTTGCAACTCATTCTTTGTCAAAGAAGCATCATCCTTGAGGACCACAAAAGCGCATCCGGTTTCGCCCCACTGCTCATCGGGCACGCCAATAACGGCCACTTGCGCAACGGCGTCATGCTCGTAAATAACTTTTTCAACCTGCACGGGATATACATTTTCTCCGCCGCTGATATACATCTCTTTCTTACGTCCCACCATATAATAGTAGCCGTCATCATCGCAGCGAAACAAGTCGCCCGTATGTACCCAGCCCTCATCAATATTTTCTTCGGTGGCTTCCGGATTTTTCCAGTAGCCGGCAAACACATGCGGACCTTTCATCAGCAGTTCGCCCACTTCTCCCTGCGGAACCTCCTCATTGTTATCATTCACAATTTTAACCCCAATATGGAAGTTCGGAAAGCCTACGGATCCCTTTTTGCGAATGGCATCCTCGGCCGGTAATGAATAACAGTTAGGGCCTGCCTCTGTCAATCCATATCCCTGGCGGATAGGAATTCCTTTCTCTTTATAGCGATTAATAATGGGAATGGGACACGATTCGCCCCCACATATCGCAAATCGAACACTGCTTGTATCTACTTCATCAAAATTGGACTCCTCCATCATCATTCGAAGCATCGTAGGAATCCCAAACAGAATGGTAATACCCTCTTTTTCAATAAGCTCATTACATTCAGCAGCATCAAACTCACGCTGTAGCACCAGTTTTCCTCCGTGGTGGATAAGCGGCATCAAAAGGACATGCCAGCCACCGGTATGATAGAAAGGCGTGTTGACGAAAGCACAATCCTGTCCGGTAAGCTCAAGGCTAATCTCAGTATTTATGGAATTCCAGTGAATCTGCCGCCATGAGATCATCGCTCCCTTCGACTTCCCTGTCGTGCCCGACGTATACAGAATCATGGCAATGTCTTCGGCATCAGCCTCATATAATTCAAGATCTTGCTGAGAACTGTCCAAAACCTTTGCAATCGAATTAAACGAAACAACTTCGGCAGTATCCTCTTTCACAAAAGAAAACTCATCAGAATAAACAACCAAGTGAGGATCTGCATCCTCCAACAGTTCATTCAGCCCGGCTTTCGGCAATCGATAATTCAACGGCACCATAATCACTCCAACCTTGGCACAGGCAAAAAATAGGATCACATATTCGACATTATTTTTTGAGACAACCGCCAGACGGTCTCCTGCTTTCAACCCGCATTCCTGCTGCAGGTATCCTGCCAGTCGATTCGCTTTTTGATTGAGCTCTTGATACGAATACCGCTTGCCACCAACTGTATCAATCACAGCCTCTTTCTGCGGCGCATATCGCTCTCTTTTTGTAAGCCAGTTGTTGTAATTCATAATCTATACCGAGGCTGTTGCTTTCTCGTTATCACTTCGAAGTTGAATGCCTTTGTTCTTTATCGCGTAGATAGCAAATCCTGCCATAACCGCACTTGTAATAGCCAAAGCTGCTGCAACGGCAGGATTTTCGCCATCGGCCTCAGAAAACGGTACGCGAATCTGTCCGTAGTACACCGTAAAGTGCACGGTAACCGCTACAAGAGAAGCCCAAATGGGCGCTTCTTTGGGGACATTCTTAAAAAACATGCCCATCAAAATAGGGACAAAAGCTGCTGAGAAGTAGGCATAAACTCCGTTTTGGGCAAAAATACCCACGCTTAACTTTGGATTAACCAACTGCTGCCAGGATAGAAACACGGTAACGATCCCCATAGCCACAATCACAAAACGATTGTACACCAGCTTGGCCGGGAGACCAAAAATATCTTTTTCAAAAATTCCTTTCCCGAACAAGGGCTCGATAATATCATTGGTGATAGAAGTAGAAAGTGACTGAATAAGACTCTCAAGCGTTGATACACCAGCTGAAATTAATCCCAATACAATAATAAGGGCTATAGCAACCTTAAATTCTTTAACGACATACGCCGAAACAATGCCATCCATAGCAAGGGCTTCACCATCTACTGATAAATCAGGAAAACTAATTCGTGCATAAAGTCCTGCAATTACTACTAAAAAGAATAAGAATTGCGTCGTGATACCGACAATCAAATAGCGATTCACATCTTCTTCGCGATCCAGGAGAAGTGATTTCGTCAGAATGTGCGGCTGACAAACGATGGCGATACCCACAATAAATGGTGCCACAAAAATCTCGAAGTAATCACGAAACAGAAAGCTGCTGTCGTTGGTCAGCTGTGTAAGCTTCGGGTCTATAGCATTGAGCTTCTCCATGAAACCGGTTACACCATTACTAAAGTGATCATATCCCGATCCCAATAACATAATTGCGACAATGACCATAAGGATGGCTTGAATGGTATTGGTATACACCATAGAGTTCGCACCACCGTACATCATGTATCCAAAAATAAAAATGACGATGCCCAACAGAACGTAAAATTCTCTGATATTGAGGGTACTTGCAAGTACCTTAGTAAGACCCACACAAATAAGAACGATAAACGTAATAAGCAGGAAAGAAAGAAATCCGAACAGAATTCCAAAGCGTCGGCTGTCGTACATTTTTCGGATCCAGTCGGCCATACTCAGAGCTTTGACATTGGTCCCAAAATTCCGAAACCCCTTGGTAAACAAGATGAGCGAACCCAGTGTTGCCAACGGGAGTGCCAATCCCATAGCAATAACGCCACTAAATCCATACAGCGAAACGAAACCGGGATTGATAATAAACGTCGCCGCACTGGTTATGGAGGCCGCCAATGAAAGTCCTACGGCAGTGGGCGAAAACAATACACTGCCAAGCGCGTAATCGTCCATCTCTTTGGTCTGGCCCGCACCACGAATAACAAAATATAGGATTACTCCAGCATAGCACAGGATAAGCACCCAGCCTGCTGTTACCATTGATGATGACGCTAATTCCATTATTTATAGTTTACTATTAGATCCTGATCAAATTGGTATTTCTTATTTTAGCTCAGCAAAGCTCAGGATAACATTGTAATTAGATTACCATCTATAGGCACAGGCTCCGAAATGGAGTCCTCCACCGGATCCTACAAATACTAAAATATCGCCTTTTGAAATCGAATCACTGCGAAGTGCCTTATCGAACACCATCGGGATAGCTGCCGAACCGGTATAACCAAACTTGTCCATAATAGTTGGAGCTGTCTCACGCTTCAATGAAAGATTATCCATCGTCTCCCAAATCTGGTTGATATTTATCTGTGTCATATAAGCACCGGCAATATCATTCGTATCAAAATTCCCTTTTTGAGCTACGGTCCGAATCATTTCGGTCCACACTTTTGGATTGATTTCCTTGGGAAACTTCTCAACAAACTGAAGACACTGCATTCCACCCTTCGACTCACTTCGCGCTGCGGGAGCAGCTGCGCCACCTCCATAAATACCCATGTGCTTATAATACTCCGGTTTCGTCCGTAAGTCAGAAGCTAAAAATCCTTCATCTTTATTTTCTGCAGGCTCTAATATTACTGCTCCGGCTCCGTCAGCAAAAAGCGTAACCGTCTTTTTATCATTCAGATCTAAAAACCGACTCATCCCGTAAGCTCCAATCACCATTACCTTTTTATAGACCTCATCGGCAACCATCATACTATTGGCTATTGTCAATGCCGTGGGAAAGCCCGCGCAGGCGGTATTGGTATCCAGCGAGGTTGCATTCACCAATCCCATCTTTTGCTGTACTACCGATGCGGTTGAAGGTGAAATAAAATCAGGAGTATCGGTGGCTATAATCAACAGATCGATGTCTTCTTCCTGAAGACCTGCCATATCCAATGCCGCTTTACCTGCTTCTACACACAGGTCACTGGTCGACTGATCTTCCTCCATCCACCGACGCTCGCGTATCGTTAGATTTTCGCGGAGCCAGGTATCGACGTCCTCACCCAGCTGCTCATTGAACCATTCATTTTTAATAACCTGCTCGGGGGCGTATGAACCACTTGCAATAATTTTGGAATATCCCATTAAAATACGAGCCCCCCATCCACTTGCAGTACGGTTCCGGTAATGAAGGCTGCCTGCTCGGAAGCCAGAAAGACATACGCCGAAGCGATGTCTTCCGGTTTTCCGAGGCGTCCCAAAGGCGTCTGCCCTTTTAATTTCTCTAATACCTTGTCGGGAACAGTATTGACCATCGGCGTCTCAATAAATCCGGGTGCTACAGCATTGACGCGCACGCCTTTTCGACCAAGCTCCCTGGCCCATGTCTTGGTAAGACCGATTACACCGGACTTCGTGGCTACATAATTACTTTGTCCAAAATTCCCATATACTCCTACAACGGAACTGGCATTGAGGATAACGCCCGACTCCTGCTCCCTCATTAACTCTGCTGCCGCCTTTCCACAGTAAAACACACCGTTTAGATTTACATCTACGACCTGCTGCCATTCGTCGGGACTCATTTTCTTAAGTGTAGCATCGCGTGTTATTCCGGCATTATTAATCAGTACATCTAACTCTCCCCAGCGTTCCTTCAGATTGCTCATTGCTTGCTTTACGGCATCAAAATCGGTGACATCCACCTTTTCAAAATGAACTTTGTGACCGTCATTTGCCCATTTCGTTACTATCTTATCACCGGTTTCCTTATCCATATCCCATAGTTCAACATGGGCGCCCTTATCTAAAAATTGTTGGGCCGTCTCCCGACCAATGCCACCGGCACCGCCTGTTATTAATACTATTTTTCCTGTGAAATCCGCCATAATCTATTTGTCATTTAAAAAATTTAGAATCTCTTTGTTTACTATTTCTGACTGCTCAAAGTGAATGAAATGCCCGGCCTTATCGACCATCTTTAGCTGGCTGTTTGGCAATTTCTCATGTCCCGATTCCGCTACTTTTTTTGTAGATAAATTAGGGTGGAGCTGTCGGTTTGGAATCAGCATATCCTGTCTACCAAAAATGATAAGCGACGGGTGTGATATACTTGATAACTCTCCCAATACCGGTCCATCCAACATGGCCTGTACTGACCCAGCATAGGCTCGGGCATAACCATCAAAATTTTCTGCTAATCGAATAGCTACCCGGTCGTCTATCATGAACTGGGCCTCCTTTGGGAAATCAAAAAACGTTGCCTTAAAGGTCTGGCTGATGAGGGAATCGGGAGTATGCTTAACAGATTCAGGCGTTACAAAATTGCTCATCATTGTGCCTTCCTGTTCCGTGAAGGTTTCGAACCCGGCAGGAGCTAACAATACCAGCTTACTGATTTTCTCTGGATAACTTATCGCTGCACGCAACGCAACTTGCCCCCCCATGGAATGTCCAACCCACGCAGCTTTTTCAATCCCTAAGGAATCTTGCAGGCTTGCCACTGTTTTAACAAAAAACGGGATCGAGTAAGCTTCTATATCTTTGGATGACTTGCCAAATCCGGGCAAGTCTAACGCGATTACACGATACTTTTCAGATAATGCAGGGATCGTCTGTTTCCAGGCAGGAATGTAACTACCGAGACCATGAATAAGGATGACCGCCGGTCCACGCCCCTTATCCACATAGGCAACCTCTTGTCCATCTTCTACCTGTTGATACTGAACGGAATAGGGGTAATCCAGATCTGCAAAACGGGAAACCTGAGCCTGTATACTGCCTGAAGAAAAGACCAGAAACAGTATACAGCCTAATAAAAATACTGTATTTCGTTTTTTATCAGTCATAGAAAATTAATTTATTAAATATTTGAAAAGTTCCAAACGATAATCAATAAAAAAATTACTCCCTTAATTCCTCATGCTTTTCCTCCCACGCCTCAACAAACTTTTTATTGTACTCATCCATTAGCTCATAAAAGGATTTCATAACTTTCATCTGCTTTTTAATGAACTCAGCATTCTCTGAATCCATCGATTGAGCCATGGTAAGATATTTTTCCGCAATCTCTATGTTACCCTGCATCTTATTGATCTGGTTGGCATAGGCCTTGCCAAAAATATCATCTGTTGCTTGATAATAATCTTTGCGATCCCCTGGAATCCAAACTTTCTCAATCAGTCCGCGTTCCTTAAGGCGCCGACAAATTTGTGAAATGGGCCCTTTGCTCATCTCCAGCTGTTCAACAATATCATCGAGCGATTGTGGGTCTTTGGATATAATTAGGAGTCCTACTATGCGCCCCATTAATGGATTCAGCCCAAAATTACTGTATCCCTCAGCAAAATCAGCTACAATCTGTTGGGTAAGATCTCTATTCTTTGACATAAATAATATTGATAATTACTACTGTGCTAAAGTGCAGTCCTATAATTTGAAACTTTTGAAATTTTTGCAAACAAAATGACATTTATTTTCTTTTCAGCTATTTGCTGATCCAGTCGGGCAGTTGCAATTCATTTTTTTCTTTCTAACATTATTCAAAACAATAGTCGGGGTGGGGCTCCATAGAAAGATCCACAAAATTATAACCCAGTATAATTGAGGAGACTGCTATTAGTTCAAACAAAAATATCAGCTTATCACTGTTAGCCTCCCTTTTCTTCTTGATAGGATTTTTAAGCATTTACACGGGAGTATTTAATGGAATTGATCGAATGGTTCTCGATTATAAGTTCCGATATCTTCAACAGGAAGACCCAAACGACAAAATTGTGCTGGTATCCATTGATGAAAAAAGTCTTTCCTATTTCAATAGCAATGGGATGTACTGGCCTTGGCCGAGGGAATTTTATCAGATTGTTACAGACTATTTCCATCAATCTGGAGCTGAGCTAATAGTATACGATATTCTTTTTGATACCCCTGATTTTGATCGCAGAAATTTATCGGGCCAGATGAGTGATAGGCGCTTTGTACAATCGCTTGAACAAAGCAATAAGGCGATTCTTGCGTTCAAATCTACAGCAAATGAAGATCCTTCTGCTGATATTTCCATAAATAATGAACCACTTATCGAAGCCAACGATATTAAAAATGAGCCGCCCTACAAAGAGCCTCACCTTTTAACATCAAAGCCTCTGGACGCATTTACCAAAGCTGCAACCGGTCTCGGCAACACCGTTATGAATCCTGATGAAGACGGACTTATTCGATCGGCTCATCTTTTTGACAGCCTTGCTCACAAGGGATTTGTTCCCACCCTATCCATGGCAGCATATTTAGAGCTGCAACCAGACTCAGTTTCTCTTGAATGGACCAACACCGGATTACGCATAGGCAAACAGAATATACCTCTGCAAGACAATGGCGACTATCTAATCAACTGGTACGAAAAAGGGGGCGTAAGGAATGGCACATTCCCCTATTATTCATTTCAAGCTATTGTCAAAAGTGCCACTCAAAAAATACGTAACCCCAAGGCTAAGGTATCAGTTCCCCCATCAGAACTTGAGGATAAAATTATTATTGTTGGAGCTTCTGCTGCCGGGTTGGGAGATATAAAAAGCACCCCTATGAGTTCGCTGGAACCATTTCCCGGCATGGAAATACAGGCAACGATCCTCAACAATTTAATAGGGACCAATTTTATCACCCAACCTCCCACCTGGATAGCAATACTGATACTTCTGCTAATTTCTATTGGCATACCCTTTACTGTTGCCTACTCCCGACCTGCAAAAGGTGGGGCTGCAATTTTGGGGATTCTATTCTTGATTATTGGAGTAGGCTTAACACTCTTCATTTATGAACGCATCTGGTTTTCTACAGGCCTATACATTATTACAGCAACAATAGCATACAGTGGTTCGGCAGCCTATAAATATTTTGCAGAAGAAAAACAGAAAAAAGAAATTCGATCGGCCTTTGGTCAATACGTACAACCTGAATTTGTAGAACAACTTATTGCGCAGCCGGATCTATTGAAACTGGGCGGACAGAAAAAAAGACTAACCGTTCTTTTTTCTGATATTGCCGGATTCACATCAATTTCTGAGAAAAAAGAACCCGAAGAACTGGTCTCATTTCTAAATGAATACCTTGGGGCCATGACCGATATTATTTTTGAGCATTCCGGTACCGTGGACAAATATATTGGTGATGCTGTTATGGCATTCTGGGGAGCTCCCATCGGTCAAGACAATCATGCCGAGCTGGCATGTCAAAGCACCTTGAAAATGATGAAAAAAGTAAAAGAATTAGCTCCACAGAATACCAATATTCACTCTCGTTTTGGCATTGCTACCGGTGATATGATTGTCGGGAATATCGGCTCTTACAATCGATTTAATTATACCGTCTTGGGAGATACGGTGAATTTAGCAGCACGCCTCGAAGCTGCTAATAAACAGTTTGGCAGCAGCACTATGATTTCGGAACAGACCTATGAAGGTGTAAAAGAACATTTTTATTGTCGTCAGCTCGACCTGCTGGTTGTGAAAGGCAAAACAGAACCTGTTCGGGTTTTTGAATTAATGGCTAAAAGATCAGCCCCCGGTGCCGAACATACCCAAGAAATCATATCCATTTACCAAGAGGGGTTGGATTACTACCTGGCTAAAAACTGGGATCAAGCAATTGAAAAGTTTCGGCAAGTACTTTCGCTCAAACCAGAGGATGGACCTTCTGAAACATATATCGAGAGATGTTTAAAATTCAAAGAAGAGCCTCCACCAAAAGATTGGGATGGGGTTTTTCACCTAAAAACAAAATGAGGTAATCTTATGGCACGCAGATACATACTATTTTCACTGCTTGTACTATTCATTACCGGAATTACCGCGTTTGTAAAACAGACCGAAACACTTACGATTAAAAATACTGTTGATATGCGAAATGGGCCGGGATCATACTATGAACTTGTGCTGCGGCTTAATACCGAGACGGAGGTATCCGAAATTGAAAAAGAACAACAATGGCTAAAGATAAAAGCTAAAGAAAAAGAAGGCTGGATTCCGCAACGGGCAGCCTATGTAGAAAAAGACGAAAAACAAACATCTCCCGACCAAGAACAGATATCCCAAGAAGCACAGGCAGCTTTTAAAGAACTGGGTGAGCAAGATAGCACAAACGAAGATCCATATGCTTCGCCGGCCCAGGTTGCTGCAGCAGTTAAAGGCTTTGCAACAGACTTTACATCTCGTAAAACCGGTAATAAGAAAAGCCCCATTCTCAATGATTTCAACGGTTTTTTCGAACCCAGTGAATACCGGCAATTTCGAGAGCTCAGACTCCAACACTGGAGCTGGCAAAAAGCACAGGATCGACTCGAGATAAATCCCGACAATGTACCAGGATTAAATCCTATGCAAGAACAAGCGGGATGGGGTATTGCCAATGTAATTGCTCAACAGGGATTGGTTGACAACAAAGAATTGCAGCAGTACCTAACGCATATAGCTTTGGTTTTGGCAGAGAATTCCCATCGCTACGAAACACCTGTTCGAGTTTATATACTCGATACAAATGAAATAAGTGGGTATGCATCGCCCAACGGAATGATATTTGTTTCAAAAGGAGCCTTGCAACTTATGCAAAGCGAAACAGAATTCACCTTCTTTGTTGCCCATGAATTAGCCCACATCGTACATAATCACGGCATTAAGGAAAGCAAGCAGCGGAAAACTAAAATTAAGGCAGACAGGCGCTTCGAAGAGCTGGAAAATGAATTGGGAGACCGAGAGAAAAAATATGAGGAAACAGAAGAAAACCTCAATCAGCTGGCAAACGAAATGTATGAATATACGATCAAAGATCGACTGGAGAAATATGAGTTTTCAGCAGACTATTGGGGTATCATATATATGTATCGGGCGGGATATGATCCAACCGGCGCACTGAAGCTGTTAAAAAGAATACGAAGCCACCAAGGTGACTTTGAAGACAGAATTGGCCATACCAAATGGAAAGGGACTTCATTGCGTGACCGGATTATCAGGATTAACAGTCAAACTGATGGGTTTGACCTACCCCAAAACTTTGGTCATAGTTACAAATCTACCTTTCAACACAAAGTAGGTGTACTGAATAATTAACTTCGTTTTTCAACGAGCTTTTTCAGCTCCGAGACCAGCATCAGCGACTCAATGGGAGTCATTCGGTTGGGATCACAAGCCTCCAGCTTATCGATAAGCTGCTCCGTGTTGGGATCGAGCTGTGCCTGAAACAACGATGGCTGAGTGATCTGCTCCTGCTTTTCCATCTCTTTGGCAGCTTTTTTAACCGCCGCTTTCTTTTTCTTAGCGCCCTCTTCGAGCGTACCATTACTGTCCGTAAGATCTAAACTATGACTTTCGAGGTTTGATAGAATTTCTTTGGCACGCTCAATCACAATAGAAGGCAAACCTGCCATATCAGCCACTTGTATACCGTAGCTGTGATCGGCCCCGCCACGCACCAGCTTACGCAAAAAAATCACTTTATCGTCGTGCTCTTTCACCGACACGTTATAATTAACAATATGGTCATACATGTTTTCGAGCTCATTCAGCTCGTGGTAGTGCGTAGCAAACAATGTTTTTGCAGCAACCGACGGTTGATTATGAAGGTACTCGGCCAGCGCCCAAGCAATACTGAGTCCGTCAAAAGTACTCGTTCCTCGCCCTACCTCATCAAGCAATATCAATGAGTTACGTGTGGCATTATTTAAGATATTAGCAGCTTCGTTCATCTCAACGAGGAAGGTACTTTCCCCCGCCGCCAAGTTATCCGACGCTCCCACGCGGGTAAATATTTTATCCACCAAACCAATATGCGCCTCCTCAGCAGGCACAAAACAACCGATCTGAGCTAATAGGACAATCAACCCAGTCTGCCGCAGAATAATACTCTTCCCTGCCATATTGGGACCGGTAATAATCAGGATCTGCTCATCCTCATTTTCCACATGAATGTCATTTGGAATAAAAGGATCGCCCGGCGGAAGCGTTTTTTCCACGACCGGATGACGCCCTTTTGTGATATCAATTTTCTGATCGTCAGCAATAGCCGGCTTACAGTAATTATTGTGGTAGGCGACCTCAGCAAAACTCTGCAGACAATCCAGTTCAGCGATTGCCCGTGCTACCTGCTGAACATCCTCAGCATACTCTGCAATCTCGATCCGCAACTCCTCAAAAAGATCATACTCCAAACTCTTGCTCTGCTCTTCAGAAGATAAAATACGCTCCTCCACCTCCTTAAGATCGGGGGTAATGTAGCGTTCGGAATTCACCAGTGTCTGCTTTCGGATGAAATGCTCCGGCACTTTATCAGCATGGGTATTCGTCACTTCAATATAATACCCATACACTTTGTTATAGCCGATTTTCAGCGAATCAATTCCCGTTTCTTCGGCCAACTCATTTTTAATATCGGCGATATAGTCCTTGCCGTTTCGAGCGATATTACGCAGCTCATCCAACTCATCATTATAGCCATCCTTAAAAATATCACCATCGCGCAAGCTGGTAGGCGGATCTTCAACAATGGCTTCTTCAATCTTTTCCTGAACCTCAATAAGCAACTTCATGCGCCCCAGTATATCGTTGAGCAGATACTCATCGAGGTGATTAAACTGTGATTTTATGATTGGCGTCTGTGCCAACGAGTCTTTCAGCTTCACCAAATCACGGGGATTTGCACGGCCAACACAAATCCGTGAAATTAAGCGCTCCAGATCACCGACCTTATCAAGCTCTTCCCGTACCTTTTCCCGCACATCGTGATTTACATTCAATGATTCCACCGCATTTAAGCGCGCACGGATAGGCTTCATCCGCTTGAGCGGACGCATAATCCACTTTCGGAGCATTCGTCCGCCCATAGCCGTAGCAGTATCATCCAAAATAGAGATCAGCGTCCCCTCACTGCCGGCTCCCTCCTGAATCGTCGTTGTAAGCTCCAGATTCCGTTTTGTGGAGCCGTCAAGCGACATAAAATCGTTGCTTTCAAACTTTTGAATCTGCTTAATATGTCCCAGCGAAGCCTTCTGTGTTTCTTGGATATAATGCATCAGCGCGCCGGCCGCTACATGGGCTACCTCCAAATCCTCAACGCCAAAACCTTTGAGCGAATGGGTTTCGAAATGATCGGTCAATAAATTATATCCATAATCGCCCTCATACACCCACTCCTCGATAAACGTCATGTTATAATCGAGCAGAAATTCGGGCACATTATTTTTTAGATTTTGTGGCAACAAGAGCTCTGCCGGAGCAATGGACTGCATCAAATCATCGAGCCGATCTTTGGGAACTTCGCTTACCGAAAATTCTCCGGTCGAAACATCAGCAAAAGCGGCACCCGCGGTTTGTCCATCCCAATATACGGCCGCGGCGTAATTATTCCGCTTGTGTTCCAACAGTTTTTCCGACATCGTTACACCGGGCGTAGTAATCTCCGTCACCTCGCGATTCACAATCTTACGTCCGGCCTCCTTCGCCTCGGATGGATTTTCTACCTGTTCACAAACGGCCACCCGGTACCCTTTCTTTACTAACTTGGGCAGGTACGTATCCAACGCGTGATGAGGAAACCCTGCCATAGGAGTTTGATCCCCCCCGTTATTACGCTTGGTAAGCGTTATACCCAACTCTTTACTGACCAACTCTGCGTCATCAGCAAAGCACTCATAAAAATCACCCACTCGAAAAAGCAATATAGCACCCTCATGTTCTTCCTTTATATGGTGATACTGGCGCATCAGCGGGGTTAGTGATTTGGACTTGGTACTCATTTACAAGCAGTATTTTTGTGCTTAGAATTTAATTTTGTAAAGTTCGTTATCTTTTGATCAAATTAGAGTAGCAAAACAAAAGCGAACAATGTAACTTTCGTAAACTCATTAATCAGCATTTATTGATCAGTGCAGAAGTATAAGGATTTCTGGCGGCTCATCGTAAAATTGGTAAAAAAGAAAGACGTCTTTTTTAACGCCTCCGCCATCACGTTTAATATCTTTATTTGTGCTATTCCATTTATACTGCTGATGATTTCGATCATCGGGTATATTCTCTCCTATGAAAAAGCATTTGCCGAAATATTACGCTATGGACGCGAGCTATTTCCGAGTTTTACTTACGAATCACGCAGCAGTGATGTATTTCGAGGAGCCGTAACGCTGGAAACACTCCTTGAACCACTGATCGGGGTGCGACGCATCTTCGGGATTATAGGTACGGTTATTCTGGTCTTTTTCTCTCAAGGTTTTTTCCATACCCTTAAGCACGTTGTCTTCGATATTTTTGAAATTGAAGACCGGCGCCACCCCATCCTCGAGATGGTTTATAACTTTTTTACGTTTGGTTTGGTAGGTGGAGCTTTTCTATTCTTTAGCCTTGTAATTTCATTAGTATCACTAGTATCGATAGATAAATTCTCCCTGCCCTATACCGATATCGTGTTTGAGCTCAGCTGGGTATATGATTTTTTAAACCTGCTTATTCCCATTCTTTTTACCCTCATCCTCTTCTATATCATTTTCCGATATATCAGTGAAAAGCGGATGAAACCCCGAGTAGCATTACTAGCGACAGTCGTTTATACGGCTCTCTTTGAACTTGCAAAGATGGGAGTCGGTTACTATCTCGATTATGCCTTGAGCTCCTATCGCTATTTTTACCAAGGATATACGATTCTTGTTATCATTGGTGTCTGGGCGTTCTATTCAGCAGCCCTTTTCGTTTTTACGACCATTATAGCCAAATCATATCAAGAAGTATTTCTGGAGGATACAAGCAGACAAGAAAATCCATACACGACGATCTCCTAAGAATGAGCAACGCAAAGCTTTCACCTTCATTTTATCAACGGCAAGATGTGGTAACAATAGCCCAAGAACTTGTGGGCAAGGTATTGTGCACCCAAATTAATGGAGAACCTGTAACCAGCGGTATAATTACCGAAACAGAAGCCTACTGCGGAAGAGGCGATAAAGCCTGCCACGCAAACAACGGCACCCGAACTGATCGAACAGAAACCATGTATCAAGCCGGAGGCATTGCATACATCTATCTGTGTTATGGCATCCATCACCTTTTTAATGTGGTTACCAATGTTGAAAACAAAGCTGATGCTGTTCTTATCCGTGCTATCCAACCTCTTGATGGAAAAAAAGAGATGTTGCAGCGGCGCAACAAACAAAACATCAATCCTGCACTAACTGCGGGTCCCGGTCGATTGTCCCAGGCATTGGGCATCACTACTGACTTTGATGGGACAATACTTAAAGAAAATACGATCTGGATAGAGGATCGACAGTTAGGTTCTGGTTCTTCCCTGGTAGCAACGGAACGGATTGGAGTGGATTACGCCGGCGAAGATGCTAAACTCCCCTGGCGATTTTATCCTCAAGAAAGCAATTGGGTAAGCCAAAAATAAAAAAGCCTGTCTCGCTGAGCGAAACAGGCTTTAAAAGAATCTCAACAAAGAGCGTTAGTTCTGACCGCTTTTTTGCTGCTGTTCTTGTGTGATTTTCCGATAGCGCTTAACGACCTCAGGATTTGATTGCAAGGCCTTTACAATTGCTTGAAAACGCTGAGGCTGGAGTCCGTTTTTCTCCATTGCGTTCATAATTTCTTTTTGCTGAACTTTCATCAGTTTCGGCTGAACTTCATCAATCGTTTTCTGCTCTTGTTCAGTAACATCCGCAGAATCAGTTCGAGGATTTCTTTGCTTCATCATAATTTCTTGAAACCGCTCGGGATCCATTTCTTTGTCAGCTAGTAACGAGACTATCTCGGCATCAATTTTTTCATTAACATCACTGGTGACAGAGGCGAATTTTTTCAGCTCTTCATTGGTAATACTATCTGGCTGTGCTTGCTGCATTTTCTGCTGCATAGGATTTCCTTGCGCAAAAACCGAACCGGCCATTAATAAAAAACCAAGTACAAAAGCCGCGGATTGTTTAAAAAACTTCATAAAATAATTGAGTGATTTAAAATTAAATAGATCTTGCTTTGAATTAAGCCCTAATAAGATAGAGATTATTTATTCCGAAATAAAATAACCGCCCAACTCATATGTTGAGTTTCAAATTATTCCCTAAACGTAATGGCTTTCAAACAGGCAACGCATACTTTCGAATGATATTCTATTTTAAGCCTCTATTTACATTATAAAATCAATTCTACAGTATTTTGATATTTCCAGTGTTAATCTCGGTTTCACTGCTGAAATACAAAAATGACTTGTATTCCGGATATAAAACACACATTCTAATATTTTATTGGTCCATATTCATATGCTCATCTTGCTCATTTGTCTCTTCCATGGAACCGTGATTATGTCCCGCAGGTTTACTCCCATCCGGATTTTTATTCATCATACTGGCTTTTCCAGCTAACTGTGCAGCACTGTCAATTTTGAAGTTACCTTTCGTGACAACCTCTTCTCCTTCTTCAACTCCGGATTTAACCACATACTGATCACCAACCCGTGGACCAAGCTCAACCTCCCGAAACTCAAACGTCGGCTGTTCAGTGTTAGGCTTTTGCACGTAAACCACCGAGCGTTCGCCCGTCCACAGTACTGCCGATCTTGGGATAAGCGTCTGCTCTTTGCCACCTGAAATTTCTGATGAGATGACGCCTTCTGCGAGCATCTGCGGCTTCAACCGCCTCTCAGGGTTCGGAGTCTCTACCCGAACAGTTGCTGTTCGCGACTGCGGATCTAGCGTAGGATCGATATAGGTAATCTCGGCTTCAAATGTTTTGCCCGGATAAGCTTCTACCGTAAATAATACATCGTCGCCTTCTGACAACCCGGCCAAATCGTGTTCATAGGCCTCGAAGGTCACCCAAACTGTTGAAAGGTTCGCAATTTCATACATGACGGTACCTTCCATCACGTGATCCTGTTCCGAGACATTCCGTTTCAGCACGTACCCCTCGGCCGGCGATACGATATCGAGCTCATTAATTACCTCACCACTACGTTCGATCTTCTGGATCTCTTCTTCAGGAAGCTCCCAAAGTTCCAACTTGCGACGAGTCGACTTATACAACGATTCATTACTTTCTTTGTGTTTCCTGGTTTCGAGGAGTTCGCGCTGAGCCGATAAGAGTTGTGGAGAATAGATTGAAGCCAGGCGTTCTCCCTTCTGTATTCGGGCCCCCTTGTAATCCACATAGAGCTGAGTAATACGACCGGGGAAATGGGCCGTCACATTTGACACGAGCCGCTCATCAACCGCAATTTTTCCGGGCATGCGCACCTTTTTAACTGCTATATCTTTAACGACTTTTGTAGTCTGAACTTCCGCCAGTCGGGCGGCTGCCTCGGTCATTTTTAATTCATAATCACCGGTTCCGGCACTACTCCCAGAGTCCGTCTCACCAGCCGGAATAAGCTCCATTCCACAAATGGGACAGTTGCCCGGCTCTGATTGTCTTACATTGGGATGCATACTGCACGTATACATAATTTCACCCTGGTCATTGGTATGAGCTTCTTCAATATGCTCATCCATATTTTTCGACTGATCGGGAGAGGCTCCGCCAAAAAACAACCAACCCAACAAGAGTCCTGCGGCTAATATTCCGGTTGTTTTTCCAATTTGTTTAAAATTAAGTGATTTCATGATGTTTGATATTTAGTATTAAATAATAAATCGTGTGATGGGAGCAACAATGAGAGCCATTTTACTTCGCTACTCCAGTTCAATTTCTTTGGGGTTGGTATTATGCTTGCCATACAAATACTCGATGCGTGCAACCGCTGTATTTAAATCCACCAAGGCCTGCTGTTGAGCAAGTTCGTAATCCAACAGTTTGCGCTGAAGTCGCAACAACTCTTCAAAATCCGTAGCCGCCGTACCATACTGTTCGGTCAAAATATCGATGGTCTGCTGGGTACGCTGTATTTGGATATCCTTATAAAGATTCAGACGGCGCTGACCATCACGATAGTCACGCAGCGCCTGATTGAGCTGGGTCAACAATCGATTTTCTGCCGCCTGTCGGCGATCTTGGACAGTACGCAATTGGATATGAGCCTGCTTTTCTTTTGCCCGGTACTTTTTACGATACAACGGTATCTGAATACCTATGCGAGCAAGAAGAGCATCCCTACCATTATCCGTCAGTGACATATCACGTTCACCCGTTATCATATAATCAACCCCAACTCCAAATTTGGGCATACCCTCTTTTTGGGCAGCCCTGATTGAGCTGCGTGCCGAGGCTGCCTCAAAATGCATTTTCTCAAGTGTTGGATTCTTCTGTACTACAATCTGTTGAAGCTCCTTAGATGACTTTTGTAGTATTGTGCTATCCAGGCTATCAGGTGTTTGAACTTTTGTATGTGCAGAGCGATTGAGCAGCTCATTAAACTCCTGTATTGCAACCTCTTTATTATCTTTTTGAAGCTCGAGCCGAGATTTTAGATCCTCTTTTTCGATTTGTACCCGCAGTACATCGGCCTGACCAACTTGGTTGGTCTCGTATTTCTGCGTAGCCAGCGATTCGTAAATATCCAAAAGCTCAATATTCTCCTGCACAATGCGGATAGACTCCTCAATTCTGTAAAGGTTGTACCAACTCTTTTGCACATTATAGAATAATTTATTTCGCACATCCTGAAATGCCTCAAATTTTGCCTGGGCTTTTTCAGTTGCCGCATTACCACGGGCGTTCAGGGTGCCAAACCAGGGGAACATCTGTGTAATTCCAAATCGTGCCTGTTGGGGACCAACCCGAGTCTCTATCGGATTAATAAAATATCCAAAAGCCAATTCAGGATCGGGCAGTGTACTTACCTGGGGCGATTCCTGCAAGGCCGACAAATACTGCCGGTACTGTGCCTTAAGCTCGGGATTGTTTTGAGCGGCCTCTCGTAGATACTGATCAATCTGAGCATCAGTTGTATCTGCCTGTTGACCCATCACAAAGAATGGAGTAATCATAAATATCAAAAATATGATTACCCCCCTTAAACCCCCTTCAAAAGGGGACTTAATAGCAATAATATCTCGTTTTGATGTCCTACTTTGGAATAAGTTTGATACTGTTGGAATCTCAACAAACTTCATCATTTTGAATCTCTTAGGAATTATCATTTTAAACCTCACTGCTTTCTAACTGACGTTTCAACCTCCACTCTTGCCACATGGCATAGAGCACCGGCACCACAAACAGGGTAATAATTTGCAAGAACATCCCGCCCACGCTGGGGATTGCCATCGGCACCATAATGTCTGCACCACGGCCAGTAGAAGTTAGCACAGGGATTAAGGCCAAAATTGTAGTTGCGGTAGTCATCATAGTGGGACGTATTCGTCGGCCGGCGGCCTCTTCTACGGCCGACTTTATCTCCTGCAGGGTTCCGGGATTGTCACGGTCGAACACCTGATCCAAATAGGTAGCCATAACCACTCCCCCCTCGGCCGCAATACCGAAGAGCGCAATAAACCCGACCCACACAGCGATACTCAGGTTTACAGTTCCCATCTGGAATAGCTCACGCATATTTGTTCCAAACATGTTAAAATCCATGAACCATGGCTGTCCGTAGAGCCAGACCAGAATAAATCCTCCGGCCCAAGCCACAAAGATACTGCTAAAAATCATCATAGAGGTGGGCACTGACTTAAACTGGAAGTAGATGATCAAGAAGATCATCAGCAGAGCTATAGGTAAAATAATGGACAGACGCTTTGAGGCACGTACCTGATTTTCGTAGTTGCCGGCAAACTCGTAACTAATCCCTGACGGTACTGTTAGGTTTCCGGCATCGATCTGCTCATCCAAATAATTTTGCGCATTCTCAACCGCATCAACCTCAGCCACAGAATCCTCGCTGTCAAAGATTACATATCCCACTAAAAATGTATCCTCACTTTTAATCGCCTGTGGCCCTTGCCGGTAACGAATCTCTGCCAGCTGTTCCAACGGAACTTGCGATCCTGTTCCTGTAGGCACGAGCATCCGTTTGATCTTCTCCGGATCGTCACGCTGCTCCCTCGCATAGCGCACCCGCACAGGATATCGTTCTCGTCCCTCTACCGTGTTCGTGAGCTGAATGCCGCCCAGAGCTACCTCCAGGTAATGTTGCACATCCTGCATTGACAATCCATAGCGAGCTATCTTTTCTCTTTTGACATCGATTTCCAGATAGGGTTTTCCCACAATGCGATCTGCAAAAACCGACGATGGCTTGATGCTCGGAACCTGCTTAAGCTCTTCCTCAAGGCGAAGCCCAAAATTCTCTATTGTTTGTAGATCTGATCCCTTGACCTTGATACCCATCGGAGCACGCATGCCCGATTGTAACATAATCTGACGCGTTTGAATTGGCTGCAGCTTGGGAGCCGATGTCGTCCCCGGAATATCAGCAGCTTGTACAATCTCATCCCAAATATCATCGGGCGACTTAATGTGATCGCGCCATTGTCGATAATATTGACCATCGGGATCGGGAATAAGTTCTCCACTGTCATTGCGGACGAAATCACCCCGGGAATCTGTACGAAATCGCACCCGATGCCCATTTTCATCGGTCTTATACTCCGTTTTATAAGTAATGATATTCTCAAACATAGAAATAGGAGCAGGATCCAAAGCCGATTCGGTACGCCCCATTTTACCAACAACCGTTTTAACCTCGGGGATGGAAGACACACGCATATCCAACTTTTGCATGACATCCTTGGCCTCTTCAATACCGGCATGAGGCATCGTCGTCGGCATCAACAAAAATGAACCCTCATCCAGCGGTGGCATAAATTCTTCGCCCAACCCCGGGAATGTAGACTCGGCCGCCTGCCATACAGATGTTTCTTCAATATCGAGACCAACTGAGTTAAATCCACTGGAGATAAAACCGAATACCCCCGAGAATCCAAGCCAGATAACCATTGACAATACGACAAGGGATGTTGGAATTGAGAGAAAGAGTTTTTTATTGGTCAAACACCAATCCAAAATAGGACGATAATAATAGATCACCAGCCAAAAACTGCCCATAATAACGGTAAGAAGTAGCCCCACCGTAATAAAATTACCGGCAAATGAAACGCCGGGTCCCAAGGGAAGCCATTCACTTGTTAGCAACCAACTAACTGCTAAAACAATCAAGCCCATATTTAATCTGGGTAGCCAAAGTTGGTACCGCTTATCATTAATAAATAATGATGCACCATTGATCAATCCGAAACCTACCAGTACGATACCGGCCCAAGCCACAAAACTGGCTGCGATAAATACTCCCCCTACAATTAACAAGCTATTCCAAACTATGCGAATAGGTCGTTTCTTAATCTTGATGGAGAAAAACCAGTGGGCAAAAGGCGGAATGAGCGTAATCACAATAATAATCGCTGCCACAAGGGCAAAGGTCTTTGTGAATGCCAGGGGTCGAAACAGCTTACCCTCCGCTGCTACCATAGTGAACACCGGCAGAAAACTGACAATAGTCATCGTAATCGCCGTAATAATAGCATGCGCCACCTCGCTGGATGCTCGGTAAATAACCTCGAGCAGCGACTCTTCCGGGTCAGCCCGATTCATATGCTGCAGCATATTTTCCGACAGCACAATCCCCATATCCACGATGGTACCGATGGCAATGGCTATTCCCGAGAGGGATACAATGTTAGCATCCACCCCGGCCAACTTCATTGCGATAAAGGTCATCAATACAGCAACAGGAAGCATCCCAGAAATAAGAATGGACGTCCGTAAATTCAGTACCATCACCACAATCACAATGATAGTAATCAGCACCTCAAGTGAAAGCGCTTCTTCAAGTGTGCCGAGCGTTTCCTGAATGAGCGTACTGCGATCATAAAAAGGAACAATTGAAACCTGTGACTCTGTACCATTAGCTAACGTTTTCGAAGGAAGTCCCGGCTCAATTTCCTTTATTTTCGCCTTCACATTTTCAATCACCTGCATAGGATTCGCACCTTCGCGGGCCGTAACAACGGCTCCAACCACTTCGGCCCCACCTTTGTCAAGAGCACCGCGCCGCAGTGAAGGTCCGCGACTGACATTCGCAATTTCGCTGATTCGAACAGGTATATTGTCAACCACTTTTACCACTGCCTGCTCGAGGTCTTCAATACTTTTGATATATCCAAGTCCTCGCACCAGGTACTCCACGTTATTCATTTCAATAGTTCGCGCCCCAACTTCAGCGTTGCTTTCTTTCACGGCCTTGAATATTTCTGACATAGCAATACCATACTCCTGCATCTTTTCCGGATCCACATCCACCTGGTATTCGCTGACATATCCGCCGATTGGCGCCACTTCTGCTACCCCCTCAACGGCAGACAAGCCGTATCCGACATAGAAATCCTGGATACTTCGCAGCTCCTGCAGATCCCATCCTCCGGTAGCATTTCCTTTACTATCCCGTCCTTCGAGCGTATACCAGAAAATTTGACCCAGCCCTGTGGCATCGGGCCCCAGTGATGGCTGCACGCCCTGTGGCAGCGTTCCCGACGGCAGAGAGTTTAATTTTTCGAGAATTCGCGAACGGCTCCAATAGAAATCTACGTCCTCTTCAAAAATGACGTAAATGCTTGAAGTACCCATCATAGAACTGCTTCGCACTGTTTTAACACCGGGCACAGTAAGCAGTTGTGTAGTAAGCGGATAGGTAATCTGATCTTCTACATCTTGGGGGGAACGCCCCGGCCATGAGGTGTATACAATTTGCTTATTTTGCCCCAGGTTAGGGATAGCATCGACCGCTACAGGATCTTGAGGCAGCATGTCGATATCCCAGGAAAAAGGAGCAACGGTAATCCCCCAAACAACCATTCCTAACAATAATAGAACGGCGATTAATTTGTTTTCAAGAAAGAAACGTATGGTTTTGTCGAGCATTGAATTAGCGATGAATTATTTGATCAGTGGAATGAGTAGAAATACGCAATACAAATACGCTTAAATTATTGCTTAGTGCGTATTGCGTATTGCGTAAGATTATTGCCTGAAATGAAATGCAGGCTAAGAAAGAGAGGGGTAATCGCTAATTCAGAAAAACGCTGTTCAGCAAAAAGAGGGGAAGAGTGTGTTGTTGCTGGACAAATTGATCCTCGAATATTTCAGGCTCTTCATCATCCAACAAAGAAATATCGAATCTATTAGCTAAATCTACAGCAACAATAGTAATTTTATGCTGTAATATCGCTGGAACATCCGATTGTTCACCATCAACGGCCTGCTCACAGTACGATAAACTCAGGCAATCATCAACATCATTCGACCAATTGTCATGCATTGTTTCGGAAGCTTCACAACAATCGCGTACGTTATGCACTTCCTTATCCATATCGCAGGTTAAGTTTACGGCTGCTGCTCCAGCAGGCAACAGAATATTGCTTGCAAGAAACAACAGTGTAACAACCGCTGCAAATTGATATGTTTTTTTAAGAGTGATCAAAACGCTTTGAAATAAATAATATTCAAAAATAGAAACGGAATATAGACAAATTTCTCCAAATAGTTCAATGCCTTAAATATTTGATCTTAAAATTTACCTCAGACAGCATTTGGAATAACTAAAATTCCCTATTTTATTTTGGGATATTTAACTAACTGATACCGCAAACAACTATTTGAATATGCGAATCGTTTCCCTTTTGCCCAGCACTACTGAAATCGTCACTTCTCTCGGCAAAAAGGATGAGCTCGTCGGCCGTTCTCATGAGTGTAATTATCCTGATGGAATTACCTCACTCCCCTCCTGTACCGAACTAAAATTCAATCCCGACGGTAACAGCTATGCAATTGACCAGCGGGTGAAGGCCCTTTTGCAGGAAGGCTTGTCCGTGTATCGCGTGGATGAAGATCAGCTAAAAACCTTGAACCCTGATATCATTTTAACGCAAGACCACTGCGAGGTGTGTGCAGCTTCGTTTGATGAGGTTCAATCGGCGGTGCAATCAACGTTGGACAGCGATGTAGACGTGGTTTCGGTATCACCCACTGACTTGTCAAGCTGGGTACAGTCGATCCGAACAATAGCTGAGGCCATTGATGCCCAAGAAGCAGCCGAAGAACTTACCAGTCGCATGAAATCGGAGCTGCAGAGCATCCAGCAGAAAACCATTGAACTTACACCCCCGAAGGTGCTTTCTATTGAATGGATGGATCCACTGATGACGGCCGGAAACTGGATTCCCGAGCTGGTTCTAGTTGCGGGAGGCATTCCGGTTGGATCTGAATCGGGAGAACATTCTCCCGAAATATCTTGGAAGAAGATAAAACGACTCAATCCGGATATCATCACGATCATACCCTGCGGCTATTCTATTGAACAGACCCTCTCAGGGGTTTCGGAACTTACCTCTCGTAATGGATGGGAGCAACTGCATGCTGTCCAAAATAAACAGGTATACATTGCTGACGGTGATCATTATTTCAACCGTCCGGGACCTCGCCTTGTAGATTCAGCTCGTATCTTGGCTGAGATCATTCACCCCTCACTATTCCGAAAAGAAAAGCATCCCGAGTGGATTAATCTTGCCACCCATCAATTCCGAGAAAAAGTGACATCATTATGAAAAAGAGAATAGTTATTGTTGGTGCTACTTCTGGCATCGGACGGGCGTTGGCAATTGAATTGCATAAACGCGGATATGTAGTTGGTGCCACCGGTCGCCGGGTCGAGCGACTGCAAGAATTAGAACACCAACTTGAATCGCGAATCCATACTCAGTTTATGGATGTTGTGGAGTTAGATGATACCATCAACCAGCTCCACCAACTTAAAGAGAATATGGGGGGAATGGATATCATTGTACTCAATGCAGGCGTTTCGAACTATCAAAAAGAGTCGGTAGGTCGGGAGGCCGATCTACACGTAGTCGATGTTAATATACGCGGTTTTGCCAACCTGACCAGCTACAGCTTCAATCTATTCGAGGAACAGGGTCACGGTCATATCGTGGGAATATCATCAGTAGCCGGACTTTTTGGATGGGGATTAAACATTCCCTATAACGCTTCCAAATCGTTCGTCAACACTTACCTGCAGGGATACCGTCAAAAAGCTAACCACTCGGATGCAGATATTTCCGTCTCAACTATTTTGCCGGGCTTTGTAGAATCCGAGATGACTGAAAATAAAAAGGGTATGTTCTGGGTACAAAAGACGGACAAGGCTGCAACACAGATTGCCGACGCCATTGAACAAACAAAGAATGAAGCTTATATCACTAAGCGATGGCGATTTGTAGGGTGGCTGGCAAAACTGATACCAAACTGGGTATGGAATCGAATGTAATTCTTGAACTTTAAAACTATTTTCACAAAAGTGTCAAATTTAAGTGCCGGCATACTGCTATTCAATCGTAAGCCCAGCCTGGAAGTACTGTTAGCTCATCCGGGCGGACCCTATTGGTGGGATAAAGATGAGGGAGCATGGTCGATCCCAAAGGGAGAAGTTGAAGATGATGAGGATCTGCTGGATGCCGCCAAACGGGAATTTCAAGAGGAGCTTGGATTCATCCCGGAAGGGGAATTTATTGATCTGGATTCGGTTAAACAGAAAGGCGGCAAAACCGTTTACTGTTGGGCCGTAGAATATCAAATCCCCGATGATTTTATCTTCGCTCCCAATGAATTCGAAATGGAATGGCCGCCCAATTCGGGGAAAACTGAACTATTCCCCGAAATTGATCGCATCGAATATTTTGGCCCTTTCGAGGCACGCAAGAAAGTCAATCCTGCTCAGCGTGAGTTTATTAGTCGACTTATTGATCATTGCAGTCGTAATCAATAAGCCCAAAGTCGCAGTCCCATCCAATCCCAGTAGATGAAAAACAGGGTGAACCCTATTAAGGTGACTGAAATTATGGAGAAGTAAATTTTCATTATAGGATGAATATCCTTTTGCCAACTTCGCATGCTTGTCCATAGCGCACCAACAGAACTGATCCCAAACAGATAGGTAGCTACGGTGATAGCCATGGCTTCCATGGTGCGTTCACCGATTGTCAGCAATTCAAGTTGTGATGCTCCCAATACTATCAACCCGATGCTGCACAATGCTGTAAAGGGCCACCCAAAAAGGGATTGATATGAAAATGTGGTATGTTTTGTGCTGTATTTGCGATAACTCTCAAATGGTATCCAAAATATGCTAAATAATAGTAAGGTTGCCAGCATCCCAAGGCCGCCGAAAAACGCGCCACGGTAGACATATTTTTTCCAACTTCCGGTTTTGACATAAAAATTACTGTCATGCTGCATCACCTGTCCATACTCTTCCGTGCTCATAAAAAAGGTAGAGGACATTATTTTGTCTTCCCTGCGAAATTCATTTTCTGAAACCGGTAACAGTGGCTTTGGAGACCCCATAAATCCTCGCGTACGCAGCGTATCATTTAACACTTCAAGCGTTAATCCCTCAAACAAAACATTCAACGGCATAAACAACTGATTCCGTGGACTGCGATATGCATAATACCCCTCATATTGGTCCAGCTTTTTACCGGATATTTTAACAGTGGATTGTGGCTCCGGCTTTTCGGTATTATCCAGCAAAAACTTTGTGATCGCTTCTCGGATATTTCCAAAACCGTTAGAGCTATTCAAGAGCAGCACATATCCTAACTCATACTCCGGAAAATACATATACTGAGCTCGAAATCCGTCAATACCGCCATTATGATTCAAGTTGGGATAGCCAGCCATTTCAGAATGGGTAATCCCTAAACCGTATCCCTTAGTAAATCCATGTTTGGCAGCCAGTGTTGTTTCAGTTGTTTCCATCCTGCTAAGTAAACTATCAGCAATGAGTTCTTGTCCATCAAGCGATCCGTCATTTAACAATAGTTGTACAAACTTTGCCATATCAATGGGTGAAGAATGTAACATGCCCGCCGGGCGCAAATAAATATGCTGATATTCCACAGGATCATATGTTCCCTTGTATCCGGTAACCATCGCCCCTTTTACAGAATCACCGTAAGCAAACGAAGATTGACTCATACCCAGCGGTTTTAAAATGCTTTTACGAAGGTAATCTTCATAAGACTTCCCGGTTACTTTTTCGATGATATAGCCCGCCACCGCATAGCCAGGATTGGAATATGAATAACGCGTACCCGGCCGCCAGCGCACAACTCTTGATTTCGGATTAATACTCAGGGCTTTTTCAAGAGATATATTAGGGTCATCTTGCGTGTTATAAAACTCACTGAAGTGCATATCATCAAATCCCGAAGTATGCTCAAGCAGATGTTTTACCCGAACCGGATCCGTTTCTTTCCAATGATTCTTAATTTCAACACCGGGTACTAACTCCTGAACCTTGTCATCGAGGCTTAGTTTTCCCTCTTCCACAAGTTGCATTATGCCCATAGCCACGAATGTTTTCGAGATAGATCCCACCCGAAACAGATGATCCGCCGTTACCGAGTTTTTATCGTCATAATCTGCATAACCTACACCGCCAGACCAAATAATAGAATCTTGATGCACCAAGGCTATTCCTGCGCCCGGTATATGGTGTTCCTGCAGTAAAGAATCGACGGTTGTTTTCAGCGAATCAATATCTGCAATTATTGATTCGTCCTGCGTTTGTTGTGCAAAAATATCACCAGAAGAAAAACCTATAACTAATATCAAGAGTGCTATCAAAAGCCCATATTTCTTACGCATATCGTATCCAATTTTTCATTTCCATCCCGCTTCTTATTCAGCTATAATTACGTCTATTCGATTGTATTGTTACAATCAGAATAACGAATACAGAACGCTGCTTATCAATCTAAAGTTAATACAATAGCTACAAACCAAAAGGTGCGAAAACACTATTAATATTAATAATATCAACAAGTTATTATGGATGGTAAAAAATTATTAATGCTCGTAGGAGATTTTGGAGAGGATTATGAAATCATGGTTCCCTTTCAGGCATTACAGATGGTCGGTCATACCGTGCATGCTGTTTGTCCTGGCAAAAAGAAGGGTGATACCGTAAAAACAGCTATTCACGATTTTGAAGGTGATCAAACCTATACCGAAAAACCGGGTCATAACTTTGCCCTTAATGCTACTTTTGATAAAGCTGATCCCGCTGACTACGACGGACTGGTTGTTGCCGGCGGACGTGCCCCCGAATACCTGCGTCGCGAAGATGGCGTGTTGGATATGGTGCGTCACTTCTTTGAAGAGGACAAACCCGTTGCAGCTATTTGTCATGGGCTCCAAATCTTATCCGCTGCCGATGTTATTAATGGGAAAACATTAACAGCCTATCCTGCTTGCGGTCCCGAGATGGAAGCAGCCGGAGCTAACTACAAGGATGTGGAAGCAACCGAAGTAGTGGTTGATGAGAATTTAGTTACTTCGCCGGCCTGGCCGGGCCATCCCAAGTGGTTAAGTGCTTTTCTTGATGTACTTGGAACCAAAATCACACATTAAAACTATTTACAATAAAAAAAGCGAGGAGTTCAATACTCCTCGCTTTTTCATTTTCAGGGATTCAAGATATTAATAACCTGAGTCCATATCTTCTTTTTTCTCATTGTCAGATGGCATAACTACTGCATCAATAATGTGAACTACACCATTTGATGCTTCAACATCTGCCTTCACTACTTTGGCACCATTTATCATCGCCCCGTCAGACAACGAAACCTTGATTTTATTCCCTTGAACGGTTTCTACCATTTGCCCGTCCTTAAGATCGGAAGCCATAATTTTCCCGGAAACCACATGGTATGTTAAAATACTCTGCAGCTGCCCTTTGTTTTCTTCTTTCAGCAGCATATCTAGCGTACCATCCGGCAAATTACTAAATGCCTGATTGGTAGGTGCAAAAACTGTGAAAGGGCCTTCTCCATTCAATGTTTCAACCAGATTAGCTGCTTTTACAGCAGTCACTAAAGTAGACAACTGGTCGGTATCCTGCGCAATTGATACAATTTTATTATGGTGATCAATCTTTTGCTCGGTTACGGAATTTTGTGTAAACGCCACTAACACAACGGCTACCAGCATTAATGCTAAAGTTCTTGAAAGCTTCATATTTACCTTCTATTTTTTATTTAGGATTGTGAGTTGCCAAACATTCTTATTTAATGTTTGGCATTGTGATCGATTAACGCTATTACATTGATCACCATTCACTTGGGCCGGAGATTTCTTAAATTTCTCCGGCCTTTTTATTTCTTCTAACAAGAAGCATTATTTGGGGATGCGAATATATTTCCATCCTTATTTTAGGAAAGATTTGCTAATCTTTTGCTCCCAGTACTTCCATATCTGTAGGCATAACAACACCATCTATAATGTGGATCACACCATTTGATGCCATAATATCTGCTTCGATCACAATAGCATTGTTAACCATAACTTTATTCATCGCTTGAACCTCATCACCCATGTATTCACCTGCTGAGCTTTGAGCCGTGAGTTTGAGTTGAGTTCCTTCTAACGTCTCAATCATAGTTTCTTCACCAATATCGCCAGCATGGATTTTCCCAGCAAAGACATGATATTTGAGAATCTTGATAAGCTCTTCTTTATTCTCGGCTTTCAGCAGACTCTCAAGTTTACCTTTAGGTAAATTGTTAAATGCCTTGTTCGTAGGAGCGAACACCGTATAAGGTCCTTCACTTTTAAAGACTTCAACTAAATCAGCTGCTTCTAAAGCAGTTAATAACGTTGAAAGATCTTCTTTCTCAGCCACTTTATCTGATATTGTTTTTTCAGGATTTAAAACTGAGTTTGCTGCTAATATTGCAAGTGATATTAGCAGTAACAGTACAATTTTTAAAGCTTTCATAATGTTTAACCATTAGTTAGTTATTTTATTCATTCCATTGTAAGCTATTCAAATATTCAGCAGACAATGGTTATTATATTATTTAACCACCGGTTAACTGCACAGTTCCTATATTACATCACAAACCGTATTTTGACTGGCAGTCTCAGAGGACATTCCATTACAAAGTTCTCTACCTAATCCTTGTATCAATATTCCAAACAGATTACTGCTGTTAGGATATCCCATCGTAAAGTCGCAAATTATTCCAAAACTTAACTTCCTCTACTGCCCCCTGTTATTCTTGCATTCATATTTCCAATTCCTAAATAACAAAACAGCCACGCCACTCGATATTAATGCGAAAGGATTGTATAATGGTGCAGTATATTAGGAAATAGCATTTAAATATTGGCTGCAAAAAATTAAAGGAATGGTCAATAGGCTTATACGAGTTTCCCATCACAGCATTCTGCTGTTTATTACCGCCTTTCTCTGGGGTTGCACTTCCACATCTCCCAGCACAGACAATATTCTCGAAAAACTTGAGCTACCGGAGGGATTTTCGGCACAGGTTTTTGCCGATCAAGTACCCAACGCTCGTCAGCTTGCCATGGGAGAAAATAGAATTATTTACGCCGGAAGCAGAGAGGCGGGTGTTGTGTATGCTATAGTAGATAAAAATAAAGATTACAAAGCAGATACGGTTTATACTATTGCCAAAGATCTCCGCATGCCGAGCGGTATTGCTTACCGAAACGGATCGCTTTATGTGGCTGCTGTTAGTACCATATACCGCTTTGATAATATTGCAAACAACCTGCAGAACCCTCCAGAACCTACCGTTATCACCGATAATTATCCCGATGATGGACATCACGGCTGGAAATTTATTGCTTTCGGACCTGATAACAATCTCTACGTACCGATAGGTGCACCTTGCAATATCTGTAAGCCCGATGACAAAATTTTTGCCAGTATTACCCGTATCAATCCCGACGGAACCAATCGCGAAATTATTGCGGAAGGAATTCGCAATACGGTAGGCTTCGGCTGGCATCCAAAAACAGATGACTTGTGGTTTACTGATAATGGTCGCGACTGGATGGGTGATAACCGTCCACCCTGTGAATTAAATCATCTATCCAAAACAGGTCAGCATTTCGGATATCCCTACAAACACGGCCACAATATTTGGGATCCTGAGTTTGGAGAAAAGGGAAAAGCTATAGATCGAAAATTCAAAGACCCGGCCCAAGCTTTAGGACCCCACGTGGCCCCTCTGGGGATGATTTTTTATACCGGAAAAATGTTCCCGGAGGCGTATCACAACCAAATATTAATTGCCGAGCATGGAAGTTGGAACAGAACAGAGAAAATCGGGTATCGTATAATGAAGGTTACTCTTAAAAACGGCAAAACCACTTCGTATGAACCGTTCATAGAAGGTTGGCTTCAGGAAAATGAATCGGTATGGGGACGTCCTGTCGATTTATTACAACTGCCGGATGGATCAGTACTTATCTCTGACGATCACAGCGGCATAATTTATCGCATTAGTTATCAAAACGGTTAAATAAATTATATAAATGACACCACTTCGAAAACGAGGCGTTTATCGAAATGTAGGACTTTTAATTATTCGAATTGGGCTGGGCATCATGTTCATTTTACATGGTTACCCCAAAATGTTCGGCGGGCCCGACACCTGGGTTGAGGTAGGGTCGGCCATGCAATTTTTAGGTATTAATTTTGCTCCTATGTTCTTTGGGTTCATGGCCGGAGTTACGGAATTTTTTGGGGGCATATTTTTACTATGTGGCTTATTTTTTACGCCCAGTGTTATATTTCTTTTTATTGTAATGGTGGTAGCTACTATCAAGCATATTGGAGCCGGAGATGGCTTTGTAAGCTATTCCCACAGCATTGAAATTGCCATCGTAATGGCAGGTTTATTATTCATCGGTCCCGGCAAATACAGTTTGGATCGCAAGCTACAAAAAAGAAATAGAAGACGTTATTAAACAAACACGACTTCTATGAAAGCAATGGTTTTACATACCGTGGGCAAGCCTTTGGAGCTTCGGGATATTCCCATTCCGAATGCCGACAAAAACCAGCTATTATTAAACGTACATACCTGTGGTGTTTGCCGAACAGATCTTCATATTATTGACGGAGAGCTGGAATATCCCAATGTGCCCCTTGTATTGGGACATCAAATTGTAGGTACAGTAGAAAAAGTAGGAGAAAACGTTACAGGTTTCAAAAGAGGTGATAAAGTGGGCGTTCCCTGGCTCGGATATACCTGCGGTGAATGCGAATTCTGTCAACAGGACCAAGAAAATCTTTGCGATAATGCTCGATTTACTGGATACGATATCGATGGAGGATTTGCTGAATATACCGTAGCCAACGCCCGCTTTTGCTTTTCGATCCCTCAGGATTACCCGGCTACTCAGGCCGCTCCGCTGCTCTGTGCCGGGCTCATCGGTTATCGATCCTTACGAAAAACCCACAATGCACAACGGTTGGGATTTTATGGCTTTGGCTCAGCGGCCCATATTCTTACACAAGTCGCGCTCCATCAAGATAAGGAGGTTTATGCTTTCACTCGTCCCGGGGATAAAAAAGGACAACAGTTCGCCAAAAATATTGGAGCTATATGGGCCGGCGGATCTGAAACCTTGCCCCCTCAAAAGTTGGATGCCGCCATTATCTTTGCCCCCATAGGTCCACTTGTCCCACAAGCATTAAAAGCAATAAAGAAAGGAGGAAAAGTCGTCTGTGCCGGCATTCATATGAGTGACATCCCAAGTTTTCCGTACAACGATCTCTGGGAAGAGCGTTCCATCGAGTCTGTAGCCAACCTTACCCGTCGCGATGGGGCCGAGTTCATGCAGATTGCTCCTGAAGTTCCGATTAAATCTCAAGTTACAACCTATCCTCTAACCGAAGCCAACCAAGCACTTGATGATTTACGAGCCGGTAACTTTGATGGATCGGCTGTGCTAACTATCGGCAAGGAGTAACATTGATGCTTAGATAAGTTATGACATAAAGTCCTATTATTTGTATCTTTGCGGGCTATATTAGCAGATGAAATTTAATTCGAGTCATTCAAAACCCCCTACATTCTCATGCACGATATTGTTTTAATTCCCGGAGACGGCATTGGCCCCGAAATCACAGAATCAGTAACCACAATATTAGATGAAGCCGGTGCAGATATTAACTGGATACGCTGCACCGCTGGCCTCTCTGCCCATGAAGAATTGGGGGATCCTCTGCCCGGTGATACCATTGCTGCTATCGAAAAACACCGTATTGCACTTAAGGGACCACTGACCACTCCTGTTGGGGCTGGCTTCCGTTCTGTTAATGTGGCAATGCGCAAAAAGTTTGAACTCTATAGTAACATACGTCCGGCCAAAACCTTACCTCATATCAAAAGCCGGTTCGATGATGTAAATCTGGTTATGTTCCGGGAGAATACAGAGGGTCTGTATATAGGTAAAGAACAGTGGGTGAAAGAAAATAACCACGCCGAAAGTATTGCTGTTGTTACCCGAAGTGCGAGTGAAAAAATAATTCGCGCTGCCTTTGAATACGCAAAAAAGAAAAATCGCAAAAAAGTTACGCTCGTACACAAGGCCAATATTCTTAAATTTACTTGTGGCCTTTTCATGGAGGTCGGCGAACAGATTTCAAAGGATTATCCTGAAATTGAGTATGAAGATCTTATTGTTGATAACATGGCGATGCAGATGGTATTGCAACCTGAACAGTTCGATGTTATCGTAACAACAAATCTTTTTGGGGATATTCTCTCAGATCTGGCTTCGGGATTGGTTGGTGGACTCGGCTTGACGGGTGCTGCTAACATTGGCGATGATACTGCCATGTTCGAAGCAGTTCACGGCTCTGCACCTGATATTGCAGGACAAGATAAAGCAAACCCTATTGCCTTTTTGTTCTCTGCCCTGATGATGCTTGAACATATCGGTGAAGAAAATCGTGCAGACAGAATACGACAGGCTGTGTACTACACATTAGAAAACAAATCGGTTTGTACGCCGGATATTGGTGGAACCGGGTCAACAACTACGTTTACCGAGGCGGTCGTTAAGAATCTAAAAAAATAACTTCTTATTCATCCCTCTTGTTTAGCGCATTGTGTATTTCAAAGAACTTTTGTTGAAATGCCAATGCGCTTTTTTAATTCAACGTCACAAACGAAACATCCATAGCTTCTGTATCCAACAGTGCTACAGTAGCTTCCTCGTTAAATCCATGGACCGTTCCGGGATTTATTGCCAAGGTATTGCCAATAAATTCGACCTTCTTTTCATGGGTATGCCCTGAGACAACCACATCATACTTTCCACTCTGCTCTAATGCTTCCGTAATAGGGGCATCGGTCCCGTGATATAAGGCAATGGTTCTGTCATCAACGACTACTTCACCAAAACTCCCCAAATGTGTCGCTCCTATTTTGCTAAACTTTTGCAAGATCAAATAATGATCCCCGTCATTATTACCAAAAACTCCTTTAAGAGTTAATCCCTCAAAAGGAGGAATGGTAAAAGGACTGCAAAAATCACCGGCATGTAATACGAGCTCAACCTCACGCTCCTTAAAAATAGTAACGGCCGTTTCAATATTTTGAACATGGTCATGAGAGTCTGAAATAAGTCCAATCAACATAGTATTTTTCTTCTGTTCTTAACTTTTTAGATAGTTATAAGATTTTAATGGAGATTTCAAATGATCGGCACCTGGTTAATATTATTGGCTTTAAAAAAAGTAATGTCTATTATTATCACAGTTCTACTATTAATTTAAAACAGAGGCGCTACTATTATGAAGAAGTTATCACTATTCGTATTCATATTATCAATTATCTGTTTCATTGGTATGCCAACCACCTCCACTGCACAAGATTTTGAGGGTATTATTTATTTTGAGATGGCAGATATGGCGAAACAAGGGATGGGCGAAATGCCTTACATGGTGAAAGGAAATAAGGGAAGAATGGAGATAAATCAACAAGGCCAAAAAAATGCCATGCTTATGCTTCCCGAGCAATCCAAAATGGTGATGATTATTGGACAGATGAAGGGTTATATAGAAATGGATCTAAATAATGACGTAGGTAATAACGAAAATGATAAAGCATCGGACGCAGACATGACCAATACCGGTAAAACCAAGACTATTGCCGGCAGGGCATGTGAAGTCTGGAGAATGGACTCCAAAGATGGCACCTTTGAGACTTGTATGGCTAAAGGTATGGGTACTTTTATGATGCCACAAAACCAAATGCAAAAACGCAATGCACCGACTTGGGCTCAAAAATTTGCAGCAGAGGGATCTATGCCTCTTGAGATTGTTGAAATAAAGAACGGGAAGCGAACCGTTCAGATGAAGGCCACAAAGATTGAAGAAAAATCACTTTCTGATGATCTCTTTGAAGTACCGGAAGGATATCGTGATATGAGTGGGATGATGAAGGGAATGCAAAACCGGAATTAAATCCTTAGTATTTACTCATTTTGCAAAAGCGACACTCTGATAAGGATGTCGCTTTTTTAATTTATTGTTGTAAGCAACTCTTCTGCCTGTCTGCGATATTCTTTTTCAGCCTCCGCTTCTATTACATTATGTAACATACTCTTTGCTTTATCCTTACTGCCATTTTTTGCCAATAACTTTCCACCTAAATATCCTGAAACAACATAAAAAGAGCGATTCGCTGTGTCCGGCAGTTCTTCCCCCAATGTAAAAGCCCTGGTATAACAATCGATAGCTGCGTCAGTACGCCCTTTCTTTTCCAGAAGACGTCCCTTCCATGTCAGCAATTCTTCTTGCACCACTTTTAGATCCGGAAGTTCGTTAGCTTCCCACCGCTGTAAATTGTCTTCTATAAATTCCAGTGCCTTGTCATGCCGAGCCTGCTTAAAATAACTCTTCGCTAAAATCCGAACATAGTAACTGTTATCAGGATATTGCTGGTGGAGCTTCTCAAAATTACGAACTGCTACACCAAAATTATTCTCATAGTTGTAGTGTATATTCCCTAAAAAATAAATGGCTTCTGCCCGGGCAAAAATTGCGGTTTTTGATGCCTCCTCTATAGCTTTTAATCCTTTTTCCTTATCGCCATCCGGCAATGCCCAGCTAACGGTTCTTACCACGGGATATTCATCAGGGATATAGTCCAAATAATAAAGCTTGAGCCCCTCCGCCAGTTTCAAGTCATTAAGCTCCGGCTGGATATCAAGAAGATAATTATAAGCCTGTATCGCTTTACGACCATAATTTATGCTGGTTATCCACTCTTCGCGATTTGCGTATTGCCGAGCCATATAACCGTTACTTATTGCTCGAATTAATAGGCCGTCTACGTGTTTCGGCTGACGATGGAGCAACTTGCCCGCTTGATAGTCAGTCTTTTTCATCATCTCAAAAAACTGCTTATCATGGGAGCGATCGTGAAGATCCGTCAATACTCTCCACCATAGTTGCATACCCTCAAAAAGAGTCCATAGAGGATGATTCGGATGTTTATCTTTCCATGTAGCTAGCTGTTCCTCTGCACCCGCAAAATTCAAATTATACACCGAATCTACAGCGGCCTTGGCATCCGTTCTAAAATCCGGATTATTTATAAGTTCGGGAACTTGTGCTGGCACCGGCAGGGCAACAACCAATACAAAGAATAGAAGAAATAGGTAGCGGATAATCTTCACTTTTTTACTCTAATAACTGATTCAAACCTAACTTATTTTAGATGTGTCTTAAACCAGTTTGCCGTTATAGTTAAAACGTTTTCAAATGGTTTAGAAAATTCCTCGTCCTCAAATGGATGGGCAGTATCAAAGGTATGGCCGGAATCAGGGATTAACTCTATTTTCTTATCCTCTGAATTACAATGTTCATACAACTTTTCCGCTTCACTGTAGGGTACTCCTTCATCACCTTTGGAATGAATAAAAAGGGCAGGTATATCTAATTCTTGGACACGCTTTACAGCCATCAGACGATCAGCATTTTTTATAGCATCTTTATAAACCAACTCTTTAACGGGCATTATTTGTCCGGTTCGACCATTTTTTTTTTCAGTAACGCCCTTTTCTTCCCAATCCTTAATCATATCCTCACTCCACCGGGCATTGTAATCGGCAACAGCAGACCACGTAACCACCCCTTTTATTTCGGGATATTCCGCTGATGCAGCCACGGCTGTATGTCCACCGCGAGAATGTCCCAAAACGCCAATAGTATCTGTATCTAAAGAAATATTTCGTGCAGTAATCTCATTTTCCTTTAATGCTTCGATGGCCGTTCCCACATCTTCCAAATCCTGAGTCAGTGTCTCACGGGCAAACAGATCTAACTGATCAAACTCAGTCATACTCTCACCTACCCCATTCAACGAAAAGTTTATTGCTAAAACTGCAAATCCAGCCTTGCTTAGCTCTTGACAACCCTCCGGAAAGGCTCCCCAGTCTTTAAATCCCTTAAATCCATGCAGAAACAATATCACAGGCAGGGATGCTGCTTTATCAACTTCAGGATAATAGAAATCATAATAAATGGGAAGATCTTCAGTAGATGGTATAGAACCGGAAATTTTGGATACTTTTACATTCTTCATGAAGATAATTACGTCTATATGATTTTAAACTTGTTTTACAATTTCATGTAATCTCGAACCGATGTAGGGTAAAGGACTAAATCCTGTCATGCTGAATTTATTTCATCACTGTAGCGTGGCAACTGGAGAAACTTCTTAAAGAGATCCCGAGAAAAAACTCAGCATAATCGTTTAAGATCAGTTGTTAATCAAAATCGAGTGGATCAAGTTTTACTAACTTACGCAGACCATTAATTTCACCTTTCTTGAGGTAGCGCCAGCGACCCATCTTAACATTGTTGAGCGTGAGACCGGCGTATTCAACGCGTTTTAACTTCGTCACTTCAGTACCAAAATACTCCACCATTCGGCGTACAAGTCGATTTCGTCCTTCAAAAATGGAAAGCATAAAACCATCCGGTGTGCGGGCGATGTTGTACGCCTGGGCGGTACCATCCTCAAGCTCAATGCCTTGCGACAACTTTTGAAGCTCATCATCTTTCAGGCCGCGTTCCGTTTCTACCTCGTATGTTTTTCGCACCTCGTAACTGGGATGCATCAGCCTGTTCGCCAAGTCACCGTCATTGGTTAAAATTAACAGCCCCATCGTATGACGATCGAGTCGCCCTACGGGATATACGCGCTTCCCTGTAGCATTCTCAATCTTATCCATTACTGTATCCCGATTGCGGGGATCATCGGTCGTTGTGATCGTATCCTTTGGCTTATTCAACAAGATGTAGACAAACTTTTCGAGACTTAAGACCTGTCCCTCTACCTCCACCTTATCGGTACGCTGCACTTTGACCCCCATCTGGGTGACCACCTCATCATTTACTTTCACCTTTCCCGCAGCAATATAATCATCCGCTTTACGTCGGGAGGTAAAGCCACAGTGGGCAATATATTTATTCAGACGAATCTCCTCGTCTTCATCATAATTCTGGTCAACCTGATGATCAGGCTCCTCAATTTTTCCTCTTTTATTCCTCTTCTTTCTTCGTCGACTCATCCTCTAAATTTTTCCGGATCTTATCCGATTCATTTTCCAATTCATCACTTGCTTCATCGTTCTCATCACTTTCTTCCTCCTCGTCATCAAGCTGCAATACATCCGCTGTATATTCATCCAGGTCAGGCACTTCCTCCTCATCAATTTTTTCAACGGCCTCAATTAATGATATCGCCGTTTCGGTAGCATCCTCATCTTCCGCGGTCTCCTGCAGCTCTTTAAGCTCTAACTGGCGATCAAACAAAAACTGCCGGTGCTCAGCCATATCATCATCTTTGAGAATCTCATCAATTTCGCGCGGCTTCGGAAGCTCATCAATTGAATTTATACCAAAATGCTTTAAAAAGTGTTTAGTCGTGCGATACAACAGGGGCTTCCCAGGAGCATCCAGTCGACCCGACACCTCGATAAGAACCTTCTCCAATAACTGCCGCAACATATAACCCGAATCCACACCCCGTATATCATCCACTTCTGGCTTGGTAATCGGTTGCTTATACGCTACGATAGCAAGGGTCTCAATAGCCGACTGTGATAACTTGCGATAGGCACTTTCGTGCTGAAAAATGCTAAGCCAAGGTTCAAAACGCTTCTTGGTTGAAAAGGTATAACCACCCGCTACATGCTCAATATTAAATGATAAGCCATTTTCTTCGTACCGCTGATTCAGCTTCTCAACAAAAGGCTCTATTGCATCCACTTCCAATCCCAAGTTTTCCTCCCCTTTGGCAATAATCTCACAAATCTTTTCCTCCGATATAGGCTCCGGACTGGCAAAAATTAGCGCCTCGATCACTGAAGACAGGCGCGTACCGTCAACAAATTGGTAGTCTTGCATAACTATATCCCGTTATAGGAAAAATTCTTCTTTAGATTACGGCTGATTTACAAAGGGCATAAAATAACAAATTTTTTACCCTTCATTCTCTTTAATGATAAAAAAGCCATCGTTACCCTGTTTCTGATACAGGGGCATCAAAATATACCCATCTGTTTGTGCGATAATTTTCCCCTCATTATCATTGGCAAGCCACTCTCCTTTCTTAATAGGTTCAAAATTTGAGTAGCCCGGCCGCATTGCAAAACCATCGCCGGGTTCAATAATATGCTGATATACCAGTTCAGTCTCCACCGGCAAATGCTGTGTGTGTTCCTTCAGGTGACGCTCGTACTCCTTAATTTTCTCTACATACTGTTTTTCAATAGCTCCTACTGCATGTAACAACAGTAAAAGGGAAGCTGTTATATTATATTCAGTAAGCTCATTTTCATGTTGTCCTCCCTCTAATCCAAATGAGATGAATCCCTGCTGTTGATAGTACCCTAATGCCGTCCCCCTCAGCGATTTCTCAATCCCAAAAACCATGGGCACATACAAGTTTGATAACAATTTGCGTTGACGAGGATCAGAACTTGTAATACTAAACATGCTCCCTTCAGCCGAGAATGTATGCACATCCGCCAGGACAACCGGCCCCTCACTCTGCTTTTCGATCTTATCAAGGATAGGGAGCAAATGCTTCATTTGCCTACGCTCATTCGATTTGAGCTCAGCTTTCGGGGTAGCTCGAACCTTTTCTATTATTGAAGGAAACCACAGACGATTCATATCCTCGTCAAGATAACGAACCCTGTGCTTAAGAGCCGGCAAATTGGCTCGGAGAGCAACCAGTCGCCCATTAATCCGGGGACGGATACCATCAAGCATATCAAATATATTCTGGGTCGCATCAACTCCGGCAAACTCATTTCCATGCATCCCCGTCACTACTACGACAGTAGGCCCATCAGGATCCCCTTCAACTATCCCTAAAATCCGATCGTCTTCTGTTTCTGTTACCGTGCTACTAATCGTCGGACTCCTCATTCTCCTCGTTATTCAAATGTAATACTTTCAACAATCTGCGTGCAATTCTCATGTAATTCTGTTCGGTAATAATTCCAACAAGCCTGTTATTTTTTACAACAGGTAAACAGCCTATCTGCTGGCTGTCCATAATTTCCATTGCCTCCATAATAGAAGCCTCCGGATGAATAGTGATGGGGTTCTCAATCATGATATCCTCAACCGTCTCTACAACGTTTTCATCATGATTGACGGACTTCGAATAAGCATTAAAAACCATCCGCATCGTTACCAGGCCAACAAGGTGTTTTTTATCGTCCTCAACCGGAACATACCGGATACGTCGCCAATCTATCAAGTTCGACGTAAACTCCAGCAGGTCATCCTTTTGTACCGTAAACAGGTCAGTAGTCATAAACTCTTCGACGATAAGACTCGAAGGCTTCCAGTGCTCAAGATCCTCCATCCGAGCACGTCCCCATTTATGTACCGGCTCCCCTTTTTTCTGATTTTTGATCATAGCCGTTGTTATCGCCGCCAGCGTCTGCTCTTTCGATCCATGCTCTTTCATCAGCGAGGCATAATTATTCAGCATCCAGTGCGAGGGGGTTTGTCCAGCCGTTACCCGCTCCTCAATAATGCCCAAATACTCTGTAATATCGCTGTCATCTATCCCAACTTCTTGTAGTCCTTCTTTGGCTATAGGCAACAGCTCTTCTGTTATCAGATCTACCGCATTAATACGCTGATCATCAAACCATCGCAATTTTGTATCGAGGCCCATCTTAGAAACCGCTATAAAATTCATTCGGGCATCATCAAAATCCATCTCCTCAGAAACATTGGGATGATAATCTCCCATCTTATTCATCAGCCCCAACCAAAAGGCAGAATTTGCCACCTCATCCGTAACAGTAGGTCCAGAGGGACAAACCCTGTTCTCGATACGTAGGTGTGCCTTCCCGTCAGTAATACCATAACAAGGACGATTCCAGCGATATACCGTCCCATTATGCACCTGTAACGCTCGCAAAGCAGGGGGCGTACCTTCATCCAATAACTTCTCCACATCTTCAGTCACCTCCGAACTCAGCATGACCCTATACCGAGCTGTATCTTCCTGGAAAATTTCGAGAATACTTTCGTCCACCCATTGGTTACCAAATGTTACGCGCGGACTGCTTTCCCGTAAGTGATCACCGACCGTTCGCGTATCTACGGATTGCTGGAAAAGAGCAATGCGGGTTTCATTCCATAATCGCTTACCAAAAAGAATGGGTGAACCCACCGTTGATGCCAGTACCGGAGCGGTTAACAACTGAGCAATATTATACTTCGGGACAAACTCCTCAGGTCCTACCTGCAGGTGCACCTGAAAACCAGTGTTACAAGCTTCCAACAACGGAGAATCAAACTTCATTAACAATTCATCCATGCCCTGAATACGCAGATCATAATCACCGCCGCGCAACTTATTGATGGCTTGAGTAAGCGCCCTGTATCGCTGCAACGGGGTCTGGTTTTTCAGATCGATGTCAACCTTGCGTATCGTCGGCAAAATGCCCGTCAATACAATCTCTCCTCCGAGCTCTTCCGTTGCCGCTCGAACTTTGTCAACCTGCGTCTGGAGATTCTCCTCCATTCTCGAAAGGCAATCTCCCTTAAACTCAAGGGGTTCCATATTTATTTCGAGATTGAATTTGGCATATTCCGTCGTAAAATTTCCGTTTTCACCCTCCTGCAACTTTTCGAGTACTTCCATATTGTGAGGCCAGGCTTTGGCCTGCTGATCAACCAGACAAAGCTCCTGCTCAGCCCCTATTCGAATAGGATCAGTTTCAAACCAATCTCCCTCATTAAGCATACGATCCAGCGCTCGAAGGTCTTTCAACACATATTTCATAAAGCGCTGTACTTCTTCCTGACTATCAGCCAATTTTACCCGGGATTCGCCCATAGGCACCTCTTTATTAATTACAAAGGTATCTTTCCGCTGTAATAATCGAATTTATTAAACAGAATGCAAGCCTTCTTTATTCATACCGCCTAACACAATATAGAATCAAATAATTTGATAAAAACAGTCAATAGCTGTTAGCTTATTAACTAAAAGTATCTTTTCAAACTAAACGATATTCAGGCTTTGTTTAACGATTCAATCCATTAAAAAAGGGTAACCGAACTCAATCGGTCACCCTACTATCCCTATTTAAGATCACCTTAGTTAATTATTGCCAAAACAGAACCGGATAATCACCATCCGCCACCTGCCAAATACTTACAAAATCAAATTCTGACATATTGGTCTGGGCTGCACTTCCAGTCATTTCTGCTGTTGTAAGCCCCACAATATTATATCCACCACCGCCCGGCACCCCCTCGGCTTGGCCGGTATTTTCAGTGTCCCAATAACAATTACTGAGTGTAGTATTTGTAGTACTAAACCTTCCTATTAATCCACCTATTCCTGTAGGAGAATTGGAAGTTGAGGGTGAAACCGTTCCTGTTGCATACGAATAATCAATGCGAGTATCCGCCCGATTATCACCGATAAGTCCCCCGATATCGTCTTTTCCAGTTACCTGCCCCTGTGCATAAGATTTAAATATTTGGTTACGGCCAGCGCTTCCTTTTAGATTCTTTCCAACCAGCCCTCCGATTCCATTTATCCCTGATGCATTTCCGGCTGCGTAACTATACCTGATTTCAGACCAATTAATCCCAACCAATCCCCCTACGTCGTTAGCTATTGAAGTAACTTCAACATCAGCAAAAGAGTTTTCTATTGTTCCATAATTATCCCCTACCAAGCCTCCACAGCGTCCACTGGTACAATGTACCTTTCCGGTCACATAAGAATCAGAAATTCTACTATCTTTTCCACTCATTCCAACAAGTCCTCCCGTGGAACCGTCACCGTTAAGATTTACATTTTCGAGTTTTACATTTGTTACTTCTGCTTCGTCTATATATCCAAATAACGCCACATAGCCCTGGTCTCGATCAATGGTTAAATTCGAAATCACAAACTCCTGCCCGTCATAAGAACCAACCAAACTTATTGGGAAAAATCCTTTCCCATTGTTCCAATTTGCCGTTTCTGAAGCATCAATATCATTAATTTGAATAAAATGAGATTCCCAATATATGCTATTCTCTCCAATTTTCTGCAGTTCCTCGATTGTCGAAATTTTATAAGGGTTCGATTCCGTCCCATTCCCTCCAGAGAAATGATTCTCAAATAAAGCCGTTATTGTCTTTGCAGTATCTACCGTTACTGTAATAAGAGTATCAGTACCAGAAACATCGCCCTGCCACTCTACAAATGACCATCCATTAGCGGGATTAGCTTCTAATTCAACGGTCGAATTATACAAAAACTCCTGCTGATCGGGACTTAAGACTACCGAACCCTCCCCGTTTTTGGTAATGGATATTCCAAAATATTTTTTCTCAAACACAGCTGTTACTTCTCGGGGATTATCCACCGTAATCTGAATCGGATTATCAGTACCGGTAATATCACCGGTCCACTCAACAAATTTGTATCCCTTAGCCGGATTTGCCGTTAATTCTACAACGGTTCCGTACTCGTACTCTTTGGATTGTTGCTCAATGATTTTTTCGCTAACTGTCCCCTCTCCTTCAGTATTGATCATAAGCTCATAATTTTTTAACTCAAAATTTGCCGCAATTGAATAGTCCTGATCAACTGTGAGCGAATGGGGATTATCCGAACTGCTTATATCACCCGTCCACCCTGCAAAAACATAGCCCTCATTTGCCTGCGCCTGTAGGTCGACCTGCACTCCTTCTTCGTAAGTACTTTGTCCCGATGGTGATACAGTTCCTCCCTCAGACGGATTAGCGGACAGAGATATATCATAGGTCGCAGTTTCTGTAGTGCCACCGCCCTCCTCTGGATCAGGACCGGTGCTGTTATCACCGCATGACATAAAGATGAGTGAGATAGAGATGATGAATATGGGTAACAATCGTTTCATAACAAGAAATGGTTTTATATTAGTTTTTTTAGTATTAGCTCTCGAGGGATTCTCTACCTACCAAATTCAGACTCCCCTTACCTAATACGTAAAACCAATCTAAAGAAGGGTCATTTTTTTATTCCTAAACCAGATATCAGGTCCCAAAAACCCGATCATACTATTGACTGAAAATCTACTCCAGCGCATCCACATTAACATTGATGCGGACTGAGCTGGCCCCTTTGGGTTTTCGATCATCAAATAGATCAAACGTATTATCAAGCATTTGCTCAATTGCTGAGGCTCCATTGGAAGGATGTATTTTAATAAAGCTCTCCCAACGGAAAAAATTCTGCATTTTTGCAATGGCTGCCGGTGATGGCCCCAATATCGAATCAAAGCTTCCCAGTACCTCTGTCAGACATTCGGTATAGGTTTCAGCCACCCTCCGAACGCGTCCCTCCTGTTCTCCCTTAAATATAAACCTGATTATGCGAGAATACGGTGGATACTGTAACATTTTACGGTAAGCGAGCTCCTGTCGGGCAAATGATTTATAGTCGTGATTTTTTGCTTGCTGTATTGCAGGATGATCGGGCTGCCAGGTCTGAAAAAATACCCTCCCCTCTTTCTCGGCTCGGCCCGAACGCCCGGCCACCTGGCTCAACAGTTGATACATCCGCTCTCCCGAACGAAAGGACGGGAACGCCAGCTCGGTATCAGCATCGATCACTCCGACAACCGTAACATCAGGAAAATCCAATCCTTTACCGACAATCTGTGTTCCCACCAATATATCTGCCTCTTTTCTTCCGAATGCTTTAAGAATTTTTGAATGCGCATTTTTACCCGAAGTCGTGTCAAAGTCCATCCGCAGCGTTTCCGCTTCGGGATACAAATCTGCAATCTGCTCCTCAAGTTGCTGCGTCCCGCTTCCCCGAGATTCCACCGAATCATTCCCACACTCTTTACATCGGCTGGGCTGACGTTCAGAATAACCACAATAGTGGCATCGCAGCTGTTTTTTTGATTTATGGTAGGTCAAGCTTACCGAACAGTTCGGACATTCGGGTATTTCTCCACACGTGGCGCACTGCAGGTAGGACGCAAATCCTCTCCTGTTATACAATAGAATGGCTTGTTCATCCTTTTCCAAAGCCTCCTCAATTGCCTTATAAAGAGGAATGGCAAGTGGTCCTTTCATTGCTGATCGATACTGCTTTAGATCAAGCAGTTTTACTTCAGGAAGCTTCGCATCAAAGGGACGCTCATTAAGTTCTAAGTATTCGCTTTTACCTTTCTTGGTCCCACATAAAGAAACCATACTTGGCGTTGCCGACCCCATAACCACCGGCACATTATTGATATTAGCTCGCATTATTGCTACATCGCGACCATTATAACGGGGGGCGGGATCTTCCTGCTTATACGACATATCGTGCTCCTCATCCACTACAATGAGACCCAAGTTTTGAACGGGGGCAAACACAGCAGAACGCGCACCTATAGCAATACGTTTTTCTCCCTTTTGCAGCGCGCGCCATGAATCATATCGCTCACGGTCGGTAAGCCTACTGTGAAGCACCGCAATGTCGTCACCAAATATAAGGTGAAATCGTTTTACGATCTGTGGTGTCAGACCAATCTCAGGAACAAGAACCAATCCCCCCTTTCCCTGCTCCACGACTTTCTTTAAGGCGTGTATATAAACTTCTGTTTTTCCACTACCGGTTATGCCGTATAATAAATAACTGCCAAAAGATTCTTCACCAATAGATTTCTTGATTTCATCAAAAGCATCCTGCTGCTCATCATTCAAGGTATTAAGCTGTGAAGGATCATACTCCAGCTTCATACTCAAATTTGTAGTCTCTACCTCATCATATGTAAGTAATCCCTCTTCAGAAATTCGATTGAGCGTATAGTATTCAAGCAACTCAAAGTCGGTTAATTCCTTTTGGAACTCAGGCAGTTCTAAATCAAGCAAGACTTCTAATGCTTGTATCCACTTATAATTCTTACCCTCTTCTTGATGCTCTTTGACAATACTGTTGGCCTCTTTTCTACTTTTTTCTTCCTTCCATTGCCACAGTTTATCCGTACTGGGATCCATCTTCATGGCCGGCTGCTCCCAAACTTCCAGCACTTTTTGTCCCACCAGCTTATCAATGATCTTATCGCCCCATCTTTTTTGTGCTTCCACAAGCAGGTAGGATTCGTTCTGCTGAATTTCTTTTACAATTTCAGTCTCATCATCATCAAGAAAATTAGGCAGTTCACGTTCTATTGCTTGTAGATATTTTTGAGCATAAAAATTTAATCCTACCGGAAGGGCTGCTTGTATCACCTCCCCCCATCCACAATAATAAAAACGGTGTATCCATTCGGTAAGCTCTAATAATTCTTTGGAAATAATCGGTTTTTCATCAAGCACCTGCTGAACCGGACGCGTATTAAAATCTGGCTCCTCATCATGAATATTTACGATAACCCCTATTTTTTTATGCTTTTGCAGGGGTACCCATACCCGTTTACCAATTTCAGCATCTGCCTGAAATTCTTCGGGCAAGCTATAGGTAAACTGCCGCCGAACGGCGGTTGGGAATACAATATCTGCGTATAAAGACAAGGCTATCTATTGCTTTTATTTATCGTTACGAACTGCTGCAAAGCATATTCATTCTGTGGCTGTGAGTCAATATATAATACCAATAAAAAAAGGGCTCCGATTCCTCGGAGCCCTTTTAATAGAATACTTACCTTACGATAAGCTTAAGTTACATTATCTACTACTTGCGTAATCAATATCCCAGAACAAGAGTGTTGATGTTTCGTCTCCATCACCACCAAGTGCTGACTCAGCATCACTCCAGTTAGACGAGTTCAGGTTCTGCTCGTCAACAGGATAAATAAAACGAACGGGGATATCATCCTCGGTATCAGCGCCGGGATTATCGGCAAAATACCACGTTGGATGATCCAATCGTCGCCAGTCAGTCCATGCCTGCAGATTGTCATTCATGTATTGACCTAACCACTTTTGTTGGGCTATGGCTTCAATCTGATCTCGCTCCGAACCTGCTACAGGAAATGCTGCAGGACCTTGAGTTGGCGCTTGCTGCAGATAAGCATCTATCTCCGACTGGGTTATACTTGAGTCGGAAGCTGCATTATCCCAGTACTGCATATCAGCTTCAACACCATTGTTATAATGCTCTAAGGCACTTCCGCTGACGTTCCAGCCATAAACAGCTGCTTCGGCCCGGATGAATTCAACCTCAGCATACTCAAGGAGCATACCTTCAAAATCAGGCTGAAGTAATGGACCTCTTACATGGGAATAGTCGATGTAGTCATTAGACTCACCATATAGTCCTCCCACATACGCATCCGGAGTGGTATCACCTGTCGTATCAATCTTTGTGAACTGGATTTGACGACGGGGATCCTCCAGGTTATTCATCATGTCGATGATCGTATTGGCTGCTACAAAGTCATTACGACCTGTATTGATCACATCTTCCCACACCGGATTTCTGTTTGGTGGGGTATTTGTGAATGTCAACGCTAAATTATCTGCGTTAGACTGGAATGCAGCCGGGGAAGCATCTTCAATAGCCGTTTGCGGGTCAAAATCAACCGCACCCGGTGTTTCTGCTACCTGAATGGCCATCCTCATTTTTAACGAATTGGCAAACATTAACCATGCTTCCATGTTACCCGCATAGAATACATCAGCAGCATCACTGAAACCGGGAGTATCATTCGCAACTGCAGTCTCCAAGTTGCCAATGGCCGTATTTAGACGACTCATCAGGTTTGAATAAATCTCAGCCTGATCATCATAGGCCGGGGAAACATTATCCGGATCCAAGGCTTCAGAGTACGGAATATTACCAAAGATGGTTACCAACTGGTGGTAAGCCATAACATTGATAACTTCCGCTTGAGCCTTCATGGCCGTCTTCTGCGCATCAGGCGTAAACTGCTCATCATCAACGAGAGTCTCTGCTCGCTTGAGGTCGTTTAGAATATCACGGTAAACCTCACTCCAGTAATTTGAGGGAATAGATCGTCCCGTCAAATTGTACTGGGATTCATCAGCATAAGTCGTTGCTGCCCAGTACTGAGACATGAACATAAACATGTTGATGTTATAGTTAACGCTTGTTTTCAACGTTCCCAGACTAACGAGAGCGTTGGAAAACAAAGGATCTGCTGTTACTTCAGACGCGGCTTTAGGATCTTCATTCAAGCTTGTTAAATCATCCTCGCACGAACTGAGTACCAGTGCAAATACTAATAAAGGTAATAATAGTTTTCTCATGGTATTCAATCCTAAAATTCAAGTTTCAAGTTAAACGTGAAGTTACGTGTGGTCGGATATGCACCACCTTGATAACCCCGCACGTTACCTGCAACAATTCCTTGCTCAGGATCGGCATGTGGTAGGTTCTTGTGGATAATCCACAAGTTACGACCAATAGCAGATACAGATGCACCTTTAATTGGCCCCACTTTGTCAATCAGGTTCTGTGGCAGATTATACGTTAAACCTACTTCACGAAGCTTCACGTAACTGCCGTCATAAATGAACTGTGCAGCGGGATTTGTAACCCATCCGTAAGCTCCATAGTAGACATTAGCACGCGTCCGTATATCATTTTTGCTTCCATCAGCGAGATAGCCATCGAGGACAACCCCACCGCTATCATTTCCGCCTGTCACAGCATCACGCTTGGGATTACCCAAATCGTTTGTACCTGCTGTTTTAGGATATAATCCAGTTCCCTGACCATAGTATTGGTCAAGAGAGAAGATATCTCCACCCCATCGAACATCTACCAAGAAGTTCAATGACCAGTTTTGGTAATTCAAACGGTTGGAAATACCACCAGTCCAATCGGGGTTCATATTACCGATAATGTTATTAGAGGAAGAAGTTACCTCGTATGTACCGGCATAAAAACCTGAACCTTGAATCAAACGCTTACCGCCATTTTCACTCCAGGATTCTCCATCAAGGTTAACAAAGTCAGTGCCTCGGATTGCACCATAAGGTTCACCCTTTGCAGCACTAATTGTAACAGCACCCTGTGGCGAAGCCAACTGGTAATTATCTACACCCGGAGCAAGCTCTTTAACTTCGTTGATGTTTTTGCTCCAGTTGATATTCATAGTCCAAGTAAAATTACGTTGTACAAGTGGACGTAACGTTGCAGAAACCTCCCAACCACGGTTTTCTACGTTACCGGCATTTACAAACTTCGTTGCATAACCGGATGCACGAGAAACCTCGGTAGCAAGAATCTGGTCAATAGTATTCTGATCGTAGTAGTTCACGTCAATAGTAGCACGATCGTTGAATACGCCCAGTTGCATACCAACTTCCCAACTTTTTGTACGTTCAGGCTTCAGGTTGGGGTTATTCTTGGTACTTGGTAGTGTATAAAGACCTGTAGGCCCAAAGTTTGAAGGACGATTATAGGTATCGTTCAAACTATGGGGCGGTGCTGTATTACCAACTTCGGCCCAACTACCACGAATTTTACCGAATGATAACCAGTCAGCATCAATAAACTCACTGAAAGTAAATCCGGCTGAAACAGACGGATAATAATACACATTTTCTCCGTCAGGCAAACTGGATGACTTGTCGCGTCGGCCTGTAGCCTCTACGTTCAAGAATCCGCCATAATTCAATTTCAAACTCGCGAAATAACCATTTACTGCAAGTTGTTCATCTGTTTCTGCTGGAAACTGAATTGGGCTTGCCGAGTTGTTCAGTGAGTAAACACCGGGAACAAGCAAACCGCCATTTGTTTCAGCAACAGTACTTTGCGTGTGATTACGACGCAAGTTCATTCCAACTACACCGCTAATACGAACATCTTCGTTTAGCTGTTTATTATAGTTGGCAAGAAGGTCATAGTTAAACTCAGCAAAGTCTTGCACTCGCTTATGATAACCTGTCCAGTCGGATCCGTGGCCAATACTACCAACGTTATTACGCTCCTCGATAAGCTGACTGTAACTGTCAATACTTACTCGACCGGTTACATTCAACCAATCGGTGAATTCGTAATTCGCTTCCACGTTTCCAAAATAACGGTTACGCTCATCAGTAGAGAAGTTTTCGTACCGGGTCCAGTAAGGATTGTCCCAGTAAATTGGACTTTCACCTAAACTACCTTGGGCCCAGTTCCACGTTTCGTTCGTGCGATTGCGGAAATAAGCACGACGCTGATCTTCTATATCTACTGATGTATTCCACCACTGGCGGAACATACTCATCATTGTGCTGTAACCGCGAGCAGGGCGTGCACGACCTTCAGTCTGAGAATACTGAATTTTACCGGAGACCGTAAACTTATCGCTTACATCATAGCCGGCAGAGAAGTTCAGCTTATTCTTGTCAAGCTTAGCATTGGGAAGGATACCGGTCGTATTGGTCTGGTTATACCCCATGTTATAGTATCCACCTTCAAAACCACCATTAATCTGGATACTATTAGTAAAGTCTGTACCCGTATCAAAGAAATCTATTGGTGTATTCTCAGGAGCAACCCAAGGAGTAGCAGTCATAAAGTTAGGCCCTCCTTCTACAAAGGCATCCCATTGATAGACAGATTGTCCTTCAAATTTCGGACCATAAGATCCGTCATCCCAAGGGTTACCTATGGTTTCATCAGTACCATCTCCATCTATATCAATTGCCCCAAAAGAAGGCACATATCCACCACCATATTCCATCTGGTGATCAATAAATGTGTTCTTATTAATCTTCTGGATAGTGGCACTGGAGTTGAATGTTACTTCAACAGGACGATCACCCGTCTTTCCACCTTTGGTTTCAATAACAATCGCACCGTTTGATGCACGTGAACCATAGAGCGCTGCCGCTGCAGGTCCTTTCAGCACGTTAATGGATGCAATGTTATCCGGATTGATATCGACACCGGTATTTCCATAGTCATACCCTGCAAAACCAGCTTCAGTACTTGCATCATTAAATTCCTGGTTCGCATAAGGCACACCGTCAACGACGAATAGTACCTGGTTATCTCCGGAAATAGACTTATATCCACGCATTACAATATTCGTGGATCCGCCCATTCCGCTTGTCTGGCTCACTTTAAGACCGGCTACACGCCCACTCAAAGATGCAGCAAAATTATCACTTCGACTTTCAGCAACAATCTCACCATCTACCTGCTGTGCAGAATAGGGAAGATCGTTCATGCTTTGCTCCACCCCATAAGCAGTTACAACAACATCGTCGAGTTGTTGCATTGAAGAGGTTAGTCCAATGTCTAGTGTGACCGTAGACTGGTCAACTGTGACCTGTTGCTCGAATGTGTCATAGCCTACGAAGCTGGCGCGCACGGTATATGTACCGTACTCAACTCCTTCTATTGTAAACTCACCCTGCGCGTTGGTGGCAGCTCCTCGCTGCAACTCAACCACATAGACGTTTACACTAGGCAATGTTTCACCCGAACTTTGGTCGGTTACTGTACCTGTTATTGTCCCGGACTGCGCAAAGGCAGTAGCGGAAAATATCAGGCATAACGTAAATAGAGATAGTAGTCTTTTTACCATAGCCCTGATTTGTTTTAGTTATGATTAGAATAAATCCAAGAGAGTGCCAAGCAAATAGACTTAACACTCTCTTAATGGTCTTTTAACCACTCTCTTAGATATGTAAAATTATTCAAAGTGTAAAATATTCTACAATTTTCAGTCATCACAACTAACTTGACACCACAAAAGCTAAACAAAAAGCTATATCTACTTGTAACGCATCGAATTAAAAGAATCCTTAAATACCAATTCCATTTAAAAGTATCCTATAAATTAGGCGCCACCTTCATGTAAAAGTGTTTTACATGTTCATATACATAAATGTAGAGAGGACGTTATCAAAGCCTGAGGCTTACTAAGGTGAGTTTTAATTGAATATTACCATTATCCAGATAATTTGACCTATTTATTTTTGTATCAAATGCTATTCCTTTAAAAAATTCTCTAATACCTCAGATATTTGTAAGAAAAACACCTACACAATAAAAAAGCACCGAGCTTAATATAATCCGGTGCTGAAAATTACCTGTGTATCTCCTATTTGTTATTGTTTGCTCCAGCCTTTGTAATAATTTCAATCACACCATAACCCGATTGGCTCCCGTACTGTGAAGCTTCTGAATCGGATAATAGCTGTACGGACTTTATTTCTCCCGGAGAAAACATCTGAGCTACATTCGGAAAATCTCGTCCCACTTTCTGACCGTCAACAACAAACAATGGCTGGCGCTGGTCGCTATCTCCTGTTGCAAGATCACCTTTTCCTGAAGAGGTTGTTCCTCGGCTCACTCCCGAAATTCCTCTGGGACGCAATACTACCTTAGCATAATCACCGCTTCCGGAAATCCGAACACCGTTTATGCGACGAAGATGATCTTCTAATGTCATGTTTTCTGTTCCATCAGTACCAGCAGTACTTTCTTGGCCTGTAGTACCGCTGGTTGCACATCCAGCCATCATTAAAAGCGATGCCACAATGATTAGCTTTATCCCTTTATTTAAAACTCTCATATCAATATTCTTTTTCTTTTAAATTTTCCCGATAAAAATGGTACAAACTAATTAACAATAAGTAAAGGCGGCTTCTCCTTTACAATAAGGAACATAGAACAAACTATGATGAAGAATAACTTTGAAAATAAATTAAAGTATTGACGAAATCTCTGCTTATCCCTACCCCAACCAGCCCTCCCGATCCAAACTACGATATTGGATTGCTTCAGCTATGTGATTGGAATGGATTTTTTCCAATCGCTCAAGATCTGCAATGGTTCGGGATACCTTGAGAATACGATCATATGCACGAGCCGATAGCCCCAATGAAGTAATAGCTTTATTCAGCATTTGCTTTCCGGCATCATCAAGCGTACATATTTTACGCGACATCTTGGTATTCATCTGCGCATTACAATATACATCCTCTATCCCCATAAAACGTTGTGTTTGCACCTCACGTGCCCGAATGACCCTTTTTCTTATTTCAAGCGACGGCTCTCCCTTTGATTTACTTGACAATTCATCATAACTAACTTTTTGCACTTCTATATGGAGATCGATGCGATCGAGCATGGGACCGCTTATTTTACTCAGATAACGCTGCATTTGTGACGGAGAGGCGCCACCGGGATCTGTTGGATTATACCAATCGCCTGTCGGAGACGGATTCATGGAAGCCACCAACATTATTCTACTGGGATAACTCACGCTCATGCGCACACGCGATATACTAACAGACCCATCTTCAAGCGGTTGCCTCATCACTTCCAAGGCACTGCGTTTAAATTCGGGCAGCTCATCTAAAAACAGAACTCCGTTGTGGGCCATTGAAATTTCACCCGGCATCGGAATACTTCCTCCTCCAACCAAAGCCACATCCGAGACCGTGTGGTGGGGAGAACGAAACGGTCGTTTCGTTACCAACGCTTCTCCCGTTGGTAATAATCCCGCTACGGAGTGGATCTTCGTTGTTTCCAAGGCTTCGTTAAGTGTTAACGGCGGTAATATTGTGGGTAACCTTCGTGCCATCATGGTCTTTCCCGATCCCGGCGGCCCAACCATAATTACATTATGTCCGCCGGCCGCGGCAACTTCCAATGCACGTTTAACATTTTCCTGTCCACGCACATCACTAAAGTCTAATATTTCTCCCTCTCCATTTTGCCTAAACATCTTTTTGACGTCTATGTTCAATGGCTGATACGAATTTATATCATGCAACCAGCCCATCACCTCTGTCAAATGTTCAAATGCATAGACATCGATACCCTCCACCACGGCAGCTTCCGGACCATTGGCAGCCGGAACTACCACATTTTCCAATCCTTTATCACGTGCCTGTACCGCCATTGGCAATACGCCATTTACCGGACGCAATTTACCGTCGAGCGCCAGTTCTCCTAAAATTAACGTTTCCTCAACCTTATCTGTTTTAATTTGTCCGGATACATTAAGCAGTGTTACAGCAATGGGTAAATCAAAAGCACTCCCCTCCTTGGGTAGATCAGCAGGAGCTAAATTTACTGTTATGCGTCCCTTTGGAAATTCAGCATTGGAATTCTTTAGTGCTGCTTCAATACGATCACTTGACTCGCTTACCGCCCGATCCGGCAATCCGACTAAAAAATATTTTGGCACACCGGTTGACATATTTGTTTCCACCTCTATAAGACGGGCATCAACGCCGATGGTAGAGGCACAATATACACGTGATAACATAATAGCTCCTGGTGAATCATTTACAATTATTTAACGTAGTAAGACCATGTAGCAAATGATTCCTTACAAAAGGAGTTTGTTTTTCAGCAATATAGCACCGAATACCAAGATGAAAACTTACATTATGAATACTTCAAACTCTCGCAAAACATTTACGGAAGAAATACGAGGTACCGTTTCTGAAATTATCAATCAAGTCAAAAAAATAATTAAGGAAGGCAATGCTCGACGAGTAATGATCAAAAACTCGGAAGGCAAAGTCTTATTTCAGTCTCAACTTACTGTTGGCGTAGGCGGAGCAGCTGTTTTGACAAGCATTGCGCCTGTCGTTTCGGCTATTGGAATGTTTGCCCTGTTTATGAACGATGTGAAAGTCATCGTTGAACGCTATCCTGATGAAGAAAACGGCGAACATGGGGACGAATATGAAGTCGAAGCTGACTTTATAGAAATTCGAGATGAGGAAGAAACTGAAACATCCGACAAAAATGAACAATCCCGATCAGAAGAAAAGACAGATAAAACGGTTGGAAAGAATGAAAAGAAGTGAGCAGTGAGCAGTTGGCAAGATATTCCTGCAATCCGCCAACTGCCTACTGCAAATTATTTCCAGTGTTCTTCGGCTACGGCTTCTCTGGAAACTTCCATTTCAGCCAGGTAGCTTTCCGCATCGAGCGCAGCCTTACAACCGGTGCCCGCTGCCGTAACAGCCTGACGATATACCGCATCCATTGCATCGCCAGAAGCAAAGATGCCCGGCATATCCGTTTTTGTAGACTGTCCTTTTGTTTGGATATATCCGACATCATCCATTTCCAAAACCCCTTTAAACAGATCAGTATTGGGCTTGTGTCCAATCGCAATGAAAACTCCTTTCACATCTTCGAGCGTAGTAACCTCTTGAGTCTCATTGTTGATGACTTTTACACCGTCAACGGCATCTTCACCCAGCACCTCTTCGAGTTCGGTATCCCACATAAACTCAATTTTGTCATCATTAAAAGCACGCTGCTGCATAGTTTTTGAAGCACGTAGCTCCTGTCGTCGGTGCAATACCGTAACTTTACTGGCAAACTTGGTTAAAAACGTTGCTTCTTCCATGGCTGTATCTCCACCGCCGACCACAATTACATGTTGGTCACGGAAAAAAGCACCATCACATGTGGCGCATGCCGAAACACCTTTACCGCGCATTTTTTGTTCGCTGTCAAGGCCCAGCCATTTCGCGGATGCACCTGTAGATATAATAATAGACTTAGCTTGTATTTCTACTTCTTCATCAATGGTCATCTTATAGGGCCGCTCATCGAACTCGATATTGGTCACCATTCCGTAACGGGTATCGGCACCAAAGCGCTGCGCTTGTTCGCGAAAGTCCTGCATCATCTGGGGCCCCATTACGCCTTCGGGATATCCAGGATAGTTTTCTACATCCGTGGTCTGCATCAATTGTCCGCCGGGTTCGGGACCTTCAAATACAATGGGATTCAAATCAGCCCGTGCCGCATACAGTGCAGCCGTTAACCCTGCGGGTCCACTTCCCACGATGACAACATCAAACGTTTTTCCTGCAATATCTTCCATGAGTAACTTTATCTGTTTTCACTTAATAATTTCATGTAAAAGTACAAAAATAAGAGGTAAGAATTGAGTCGATATTTCCTATCCCCTTCATAGAACACATCAATTAAGATCCTGCTTATTCTCTTCGATGATTTAAGCAACATAAATCTTACTCCGGAGGGTTACACGTTCAGAGGGGAACCATAAATATAGATTTTACAATGATTCTATTTTATAAATCCTATTTGCAATACTGTGACTTTTCAATAAGTTGTGCTTTAACCTTAAACTTTCGGGTATCTACTGTGATTATAGCTATTCCAAAAGAAACGGACGAACGAGAAAACCGGGTGGCTCTTATTCCGGATACCATTTCAAAGCTTATCGAAAATGGCCACGAGATATGGGTGGAATCTGATGCCGGTAACGCTTCCAGCTATTTAGACGAAGCCTACCAGTCGGCGGGGGCTGAAATTATTACCGATCGTACCAAACTTTTTACTGATTCCGATATCCTTATCAGTATCCAAACACCGCCGGAAGATGATCTCAAACAAATGAAGTCCGAAAGCATACTAATCTGTTTCCTGTGGGCACTTCAAAACGAGGATACTGTTTCCTTCCTACAAGAAAATAATATTACAGCATTGGGGATGGATGCCGTCCCGCGTATTTCGCGCGCTCAAAGTATGGACGCACTTTCTTCGATGAGTTCAATCGCCGGATATAAATCTGCCCTTATTGCCGCCAACGAATTAGATCGCTATATGCCTATGATGATGACGGCAGCAGGCACCGTGGCTCCGGCTAAAGTTTTAGTTCTGGGTGCGGGAGTCGCCGGACTGCAGGCTATCGCTACGGCCAAACGACTGGGAGCCAAGGTAGAAGCTTTTGACATCCGGCCCGCCGTCAAAGAACAAGTGGAAAGTCTGGGAGCTTCCTTTGTAGAAGTCCCTGAATTAGATGAGGAATCAGAAACTGAGGGCGGCTATGCCAAAGAATTGGCTGAAGATGAGCAGGAACGACAGCGGCAAGTTATTCACGAGCACGCAAAAAAATCAGATATCATTATTACAACAGCGCTCATTCCCGGAAAACCTGCGCCGCTTTTGGTAACCAAAGAGATGGTTAAAGATATGCACGCCGGAGCGGTTATTGTAGATATAGCTGCCGAACAAGGAGGTAACTGTGAACTTACCGATCCCGGTGAAACAACCGTAAAAAATGATGTGAAAATTATCGGGCCGCTGAATATTCCAAGCCAGCTGGCCTATCACGCAAGCCAGTTATATTCAAAGAACATGCTATCGCTGTTGAGTCATCTGATTCAAGACGGTAAAGCAACATTCGACTTTGAAGATGAAATTACACTAAATACTACTATTACGCACCAGGGTGAAATTATCAGCCCTATGCTAAAGGATAATTAAAAATGGAGAATTTGGAGTTAATGGTTTTTATCCCATTCCTAATTCTTCATTCCTAATTTAATTACACAGTCATGTCAGGACTCATTTTTAATTTATTTATCTTCGTACTGGCCTCATTTATTGGCTTTGAACTCATCTCAAAAGTACCTCCTACGCTGCATACTCCACTAATGTCGGGGGCCAACGCTATTTCGGGGATTACCATTTTGGGTGCGCTCATTGTTGCGGGACAAATAGATAGTCAAATCGCCCAATATATCGGATTCGTTGCCATCATTTTTGCAACGATCAATGTGGTAGGCGGATTTATGGTAACTGACCGTATGCTTGAAATGTTCAAGAAAAAAGATAAGAACAATGAGTGATTTTTTACCACCATCTATCCAATCGATTCTACCTGATTTAATCCAGCTGGTCTACCTGGTAGCTACCGGTATTTTTATTATTGGGATTAAGCGGCTCGGTTCCCCCGCAACTGCGCGATCGGGCAATCAGTTGGCAGCACTCGGCATGTTTATTGGTGTTGTCGTCACCTTATTCGATCAGCAAATTATCACTTATGAATACATTATTGCAGGTATCGTATTTGGAGCCGCGATCGGTGCCTATGCAGCAAAAAAAGTAGAAATGACGGCCATGCCCGAGATGGTTGCCATTTTTAATGGGTTTGGCGGTGGCGCATCAGCGGTAGTTGCCTGGGGTGAATTCACCCGCTTCGAAGCTTCTGCTATTGCCACGCAGGACTTAGTAACGATTGGTCTCAGTATTCTCATCGGTTCGATTACGTTTACCGGAAGCTTTATTGCATTTGGAAAACTCAAAGGATTCATCAGCGGTAACCCCATCACCTTTCCCGGTCACAACATTTTTAACGGATTATTAACCATTGGTACCCTGGGACTGGTAGGCTGGCTTACGTATGATCCCACCAGCCAACTGACCTTTTGGCTTTTATTCGGGATTGCCCTGCTGCTCGGAGTTTTAACAGTCATTCCCATCGGCGGTGCTGATATGCCGGTCGTCATTTCGTTATTGAACTCCTACTCGGGGATCGCTGCCTCGATGGCCGGATTTGTAATCAACAACAATCTGCTGATTATCAGTGGTGCACTGGTTGGAGCCGCGGGACTTATTCTCACAAATATTATGTGTAAAGCGATGAATCGCACGCTTGGCAACGTGCTTTTTGGAGCGTTTGGCGGAGACGGAGGATCGGGAAGCGGACCGGCAGCAGACACCGACAAAACAGTACGAGAAACTACGCCCGATGATGTAGCCCTGCAATGTGCCTATTCTGATCGCGTTGTAATTGTGCCCGGTTATGGATTAGCTGTTGCCCAGGCTCAGCACGTACTTAAAGAAGTCGCTGATAAACTTGAAAAACGAGGCGTGGAAGTGAAGTACGGTATTCATCCTGTTGCAGGACGAATGCCCGGACACATGAATGTACTTTTGGCCGAGGCCGATGTGCCCTATGACCAACTCTATGATATGGAGCAAATTAATCCGGAATTTAAATCAACAGATGTTGTGCTAATAATCGGGGCTAATGATGTAGTTAATCCCGTTGCCAAAACAGAGCCCGGCAGTCCCATTTACGGGATGCCGATTATGGATGTGGATGAAGCGGAGCGAACGATTGTCTTTAAACGAAGCCTTAGCCCCGGTTTTGCCGGCATTGACAATCCGCTCTTTTATAAAGAATCCAACCAGATGTTTTTCGGGGATGCTAAGAAAACCTTGCAGTCCCTGGCAAAATCCTTAGATGATGTATAACAAAAATATCTCGCTTCTTGTACTATTTTTGGCTCTCAGCATCTGGATCTTGAGTTGCGGTTCAAGCTATCAGATTCCCCGAAATAATACTATCCCTGTCGATTCTCTTGAAACATATTCTGTAGCTGATGTAGATTCAAAACCTGAGCCGATAGGCGGATACAAATACTTGTTGTCCAAAATGGAATATCCCCAAGAAGCCAGGGATAGAGGGATCAAAGGAAAAGTAATTGTCAACTTTTTGGTTACTAAAGAGGGAAATGGAATCGGACATTATATTGAATATTCACCCCATCCAATGCTATCAAAAGAGGCTCTTCACCTTGTTAAAGGAACCAAGTTCACTCCGGGGAAAATAGACACCAAACCCGTTAATACATGGTTTAGCTTACCTTTTCACTTTAGGATGGCTAAAAGGTCAGCCATACAGGATACATTCTGATAAAAATGACAAATAGACTATCCCAACCAAAATAGATGATTTCCTACAACCTTTAAGTCTTATCTTACTCAAATTCAACACATTCTTCAGTGGGTTGGTATACCGCGGCCGATTGCTGATAGACAAGGGTACTTCCCAAGTGTCCCACGTATCCTAAAAATCCACATCCTGCAACAAGCAAAACTGCCAATCCAAAACGCAGATATCGCTTTTTAAAAAAAGCCAAGTACCCTTTCAAAGCCAACCAATCAATTGTGATAAAAGCTGAAAATAAATATCCTGTGATATAGGCCAGGTTTTCGTGCTGTTCTACTATCGTTGGATCACATAATGTGCGTGCAACCTCGGCATCGGCAAGCGAACCCGTATATACCGCAATCCACGCACCAATTGTGCCAATAACTAGTAATAAACGCGCTGACGGGCGAAGAAAATCATAACGCTCATGCAGCCAAAGACTGCTAATCCAAAAGATACTCCCAACTATCAGTAGTGCGAGAGGGATATGAATAACAAACGGGTGGATCAACTCCACCCGCCACATACTTAACGGCTCTTGCATTTAATTAAATTATTTATTCAAGAATCTCTACGCGTAGCGGATCTAAACGCTGTCCTACTTTTTCAACCTCAATGCGCACTTTTTGTCCCGCCGCCAAGCTATCAAACGGAACCGCAGTAGTATCTTTGACAAGCTCGGTCTCTTCAATGAAATAGAGTTCCAAAGTCTGCTCGTCTGAAATGTTTACATATATTTCAGATTCTTCTGCATTAACCTCCTGAATAGTTCCTTCATATGTTCCGCTTTCCACTGTTTCTGTGGATTCACCGCCACATGCCACCATAAATACCAATAACAAAGCGAAGCTTCCGAGTTTTACGATTAATGATCTCATAGTCATTTCTTGCTGAATTAATAATGATTAAAATTTCACTTATAGCACTCAAAAGTTAAGAGCTTTGTATTCATAAACAAATGTATAGATCACGGCAAAGAGCATTTATTGCCATTAAAAAAACTCTTTTGGCTATATAAATTGTGGATTAACCTTCTTCTTCATCACGATCGTAATACTGCATGGCCATCAAAAAGAACACTGTTGCCAATATTCCGCAGCAGATAAATACCGTCATCAGTGCCTTAGCCGCACCGTAGTTCCCGGTAAAAATGGTATCCATCAGCCAACCGGTAAGCGGGGGGCCAATACCAAATCCCACAACGCTAATTACGAATAAATATAACCCGCTGGCCAGGGCCCGCATATTCGGCTTTACCAAATATTGCAGGATTGCTACCGATATTCCGTTATAGGATGATGAAATTACATTTGCCAGCCCAATTAAGATCAGTGCTGTCGTCGCTGACTCTGCAAACAATCCAAAGTAAAACAGCGGCAGGCATCCCAAAGCCGCTATAATACCCGGGACGAATCGATAAGAAGCCGTAAATTTTTGCGCCAGCCAATCAGCAGCTTTTCCTGAAGCCATCACGCTTAACCCCGTAGCCATCATGAACCAGCCATACTGCGGAACAAGAGATCCAGCTTGATGGATATCAGTAAGGACAATACCAATAAATCCTAAAATGGTATAACCGGTAAAGGCCATAAAAGAAAATCCAAGAAAGTGATAACGTACCGTTTTTTTGCGGATGATATATCGTACTACTTCTTTAAAACTCTGTTCGGTATCAAATCGCCGATTTTCTTCGGACTGCGTAATCCCTCTGGGAAATTCCTTAATGACAATCCAAGCTACGACAGCAATCAATAGTCCAAGTGCTCCCACAGCTATTAACGAGGTGCGCCAATCGTAGGCTTCGGCAATTCCTCCGCCAACTAAAAAGGATACCCCGATTCCCACGAAAATTCCTGCAGCATAAATGGAAAAAACAGTACCCCTCTGTTCAGGTTTAAAATAATCCGAGAGCAAGGAATACACCGCCGGACTCAAGGCTGACTCACTCATCCCCACAAAAAAACGAGCAACAATTAGAAAGGTGAGTGAAGTTGCAAATCCACTGACGGCCGTCATCAAACTCCAGACTACCAATCCAGCTACAATCATCAGCTTTCGAGAATAGATATCAGCCAGCCGGCCCATCGGAATGCCACACAATGCATAAATGAATGAAAAAGCAGTACCATATAGAATTCCGACTTGGAAATTACTTAGTGAAAGCTCATCCTGAATGGCTGGCGCCAGCACCGCAATAATTTGGCGATCAACAAAACTGGAAATGTAGATAAGCGTTAGTAATCCCAGCACCAACCAAGCGTAGGGAGAAGAAACCAACTCTTTAGCTTTCTGTTTAGGTAGCGTCATTGCATTTGTTTTCCTTTATTTAGTGAAGCTAAAGGTAGGATAAAATGTTTGTTTATTTCCACCTTAAATAACACTGGATTTACATTATCCTTAGTTATTCAAATTATTTAGAGTTTTATATCCTGAAACAAATTCAGGATGACATCAAAAGAATAATTCACCGCAGAATCATCACAAATGGCGAAAAAAAAGCAGTACGACGACCTCCCAAAGCTTCCCGAAAAAACGAAAAAGCAAAAAGCCCGTGCCAAAGAAATACTGGATAAACTTTATGAACACTATCCCAATCCACATTGTGCATTAGACTACAGAAATCCGTTTGAACTTTTATGTGCTACTATTTTAAGTGCACAGTGTACTGATGTTCGCGTTAATAAGACTACCCCGGATTTATTTGAAGCTTATCCAACTCCCAAAGCTATGGCCAATGCTCCCATCCAGGAACTGGAAGAACTGGTCCGTTCCACCGGATTTTATCGCAATAAAGCCAAAGCGCTAAAACGATCGGCACAAGCTATTGTTGAAAAGCATGATGGGGAAGTACCACAAAATATGGATGACCTTCTGGAATTTTATGGCGTAGCTCGAAAAACAGCCAATGTGGTTCTTGGCAATGCCTTTAACATAAATAAGGGAGTTGTTGTGGATACGCACGTGCGTCGTTTTTCCAACAGATATGGCCTTACCGAACACGAAAAAAATACGGATAAAATTGAGCGTGACCTGATGGCCTTATTTCCCAGGGAACACTGGACTAATCTTTCGCATTTGATGATTCACCATGGACGGAATGCCTGTAAATCGCGTATTTCTGAACCGCCTGATCATCCACTGTGCAAAGAGTATGGGATTGACTGCGAATGCCAAGCGATGAGAGAAAATTGACCAACTACCTATATATCATTCTGAATTCGTTTCAGGATCTATTCCTTACGTAAAGATGCTGAAACGAATTCAGAATGACTCAAGTATTAAGATATGATTTTATGAGTCACGAAAAGCTATTTAGTTCAAAAACAAAACCCATTCCGGAACTACGTCGTGACCTTCAGATCATCCCCGTGCAAGATAATGGCAGTACTTTACTGTACTTTCATGATCAACGGGGATATACTACCCAAGACTTTGCCTTAAAACGGGAGGCGGGACAACTTCTTTCGCTGTTCGATGGACAAAAAAGCATTAATGACCTGGAGCAACATTTAGGAAAGGGCATCAGCAAAGATGATCTGTTACAATTCATACAGCTATTGGATAAGAACCGGGTGCTGGCTTCCGATTATTTTGAGCATCATGCTGAAACACTCGAGGCTGAATATGAGGCCTCACCAATCCATCACTCCGTAACAGTTGGCAGCTCCTACCCTGCCGATCCCAATGAACTAAAAGATTATCTGGATGATGCTTTTGCCAAACATGCTGAAGACAATATCAAAGCTGCCGATTCAGCCAAAGCCCTTTATGCTCCCCATATCGATCCACGGGTAGCACTGGAAAGTTATGTAAAAGCTTTTGCACCCATTCGGGATTTGAAACCCAAGCGCATAATTATGCTGGCCACCTCTCATTATGCCGGACTTTATCCCAACTTATATCAAAACAATCCATTTATTCTGATTGATAAAGATTTTAATATGCCATTGGGCAGAATTTCCCGAGATCAGAAAGCTATTCAGGAATTACAACAGGCCAATACTGACCTCGGAATTTCATTTAATGATCGCGCCCACCGCATGGAACATAGTATTGAACTACACCTGCTTTTTTTGAGCTACCTTTGGGATCACCAATACGAAATTTTGCCTTTTGTTATTCGCGGGCTCGACGACTTGTATTATATGGAAAATGGTCATTTAGGTCAGCAGCTTGATCACTTCTCCACATTTCTGAGAGACAGGTACGGTGACGATAGTGAAACCTTCTTTTTGATTAGTGGAGACTTAGCTCACTTTGGTCAAAAGTTTGGAGATGACGCTCCTGCTGCAACAATGTTTGATGATGTAGCGAATTTTGACAAACAGTTTTTGGAATATGGCTCTAAGAATCAGCAAGAATCTATGCTCGAATTGATGAAAAAAGAATATGATCCCTATCGTATTTGTGGCTTCCCCCCTTTATATACCTTCCTTCAGACTATGCCTAACATCGGGGGAGAAATTTTAAGCTATGACTTATGGGATGAGCGTGAGCGCGATAGTGCCGTAACATTTGGCTCAATTCTCTTTAGTGAACACCTGTCATCTCGAACGTGAGTATGAGATCTTTGTTTTATCACTGCAAAACATAGATTTCTCGCCTCACTACGTTGGGCTCGAAATGACAAACCACTTCGCTACCCTACTTATCGAGAATTTCCATTTTATCAGCGAAGTAGGCAGTGAAATCACGCATATCTTCGGCCATCCCCTCTTCTTCAGTAGCATTTTCCAGTGTATCGGCCATTGTTACCAACGTCTGGTGAAAAAATATTTTCATCTCGTCTTTGGTCATCTCTTTCGTCCACAAATCCAGACGCAGAGTATCCTGTTTCTTGGGGTCCCACATTGATAAAAACATCGCTTTACAGTTGGCAATACCTTCCCCCTCTTTGTCGGTAGCATTCCAATCAATTTTTTCGGGCACATTATTATCGTCAAGCTCTACCGTAATACTTATTTCCTTCTTGTTATCAGACATAATATCATTTTATTAAAAATTTTGGTTTAAAATATTCAAAACTTCTCATTTTTTTAAAAAGTACAGCAAAGTATTTGACCTATTTTATTCATCAATCACGCATATACTACTGAAGCATTAGCAGTTTCAGTATTTATAATAATCACACATACTTCTCATAATGCTAAAGAAGATTTCTGCAAAACCTTAGTAATACAAATCATGTACATGCCAATAATCTTGATTCTAAACTCAACAAAATAACATCTATTATGAAGTTGTTTACCTATACGATGAAGCGTTCCTCAATTTACAAATTACTTACTGCAGTCGTTCTTATAATTTTTCTCTTCATTGGATGTTCGCCCAGTGCCCAATTGCTAAATGATATACCCGTGCATTCAGCAGAAATAAAAGTTCTAAATCAAAATGATGAACCTGTAGAAGGTGCACAGGTTGAAGCTTCAAACGGCCGTAAATCTACCACGAATTCAAAGGGTGTAGCTACCATACGCTTTGGAAGCGTTGGCCTTTACACTGTTAGCGTAATGGCAGATAATTATATGCCTTCAAACTTTACGCTTACCATGCCATCCGACAATAATGAAACGTTTACCCGCCATCTAACGCAGCAGGTTACGTATACTGGAATGAGTGGAATAACGTTTGGCTCAGCCAACATGTATCCCATGATGTTCAACTATTTATTTAGCAGCTTCGGTTATGGCCTTGAGTTAGACTCTTATGAACAATCAGAAATGACTAAATGGAGAATCACAACCGATGATGATGACGGGCTAATTATGAAAAAAGCCTTTCTGAAAGAGTTGGATAATGGCAAACAGTGGTGGCAAGTCGCACTTCTTGAAAAAGATTCCGAACAACCAAAGTATATCGCTGAAATACTCTTTTCCGAAAATCGAAAGTCCATACTCCGATACCGGGAACAGGTAGAAGGTGGAAAAGTACAGGAAAAGCCGGTTTCCGAAGGTTGGTACAGTCAACCCACAGAGCTGACCCAAGAATCAATTGAAGGGGCTCAAGAACAAACCAATGTATCTGTTGAAACGCCGGCAGGAACATTTACAACCGACTTGCTGAACTTTGGAATCACCGGAGGAACCTCTCTTAAAATGTGGCGTGCGGACAAAGAAGTTCCGGGCGGCGTTGTTAAATACGAAACTTCAAGAGAGGGAGAAGTTTTATATGGCAGCGAACTAATTTCGTATGGAAGTGATGCTAAATCACTTTTAAACAGCTTTTAACCCTGCAAATAAAAGGCCTCATCCATCGCAAGATGAATGAGGCCAATATTAATTGCTAATCTGCTATTAAACCATTAATAGCGATAATGATCAGGCTTGTATGGTCCTTCCTTAGGAACATCAATATATTCAGCCTGATCTTCAGAAAGTTCATCAAGCTCTACACCAATTTTCTTAAGGTGCAAACGAGCGACTTTCTCATCAAGCTCTTTAGGAAGTACACTTACCTCCAGATCAAAATCTTCAGGACGATTCCAGAGTGCAATCTGAGCCAACGTCTGGTTGGTAAAGCTGTTTGACATCACAAAAGATGGATGTCCAGTTGCGTTTCCTAAATTCATCAAGCGACCTTCAGAAAGGAGAATAATCTCTTTTCCATTGTCATCAAGCTTAAACAGGTCAACTTGAGGCTTAATATTATCGCGCTCAGAATTTTCTTTAAGCCAGGTCACATCAATCTCATTATCAAAGTGACCGATATTACCGACAATCGTCTTGTCCTTCATATTCTTGAAGTGACGCTCAGTAATGATATCCTTATTACCGGTTGCCGTCACGACAATATCAGCTTCTTTGACAGCATCATCCATCTTCATCACTTCATAGCCTTCCATGGCTGCTTGTAGTGCGCAGATAGGATCAATTTCTGTAACAATTACACGGGCACCGGCTCCACGCAACGAGGCAGCAGAACCTTTACCGACATCACCGTATCCGGCAACAACCGCTACTTTTCCAGCCAACATAATATCGGTAGCGCGCTTAACCGCATCTACACAAGACTCGCGGCAGCCATACTTGTTATCAAACTTCGATTTGGTTACCGAATCATTAACGTTGATTGCGGGAGCACCAAGCGTTCCGTTTTTCGCCATTTTGTAAAGGCGATTCACACCGGTAGTAGTCTCCTCAGAAATTCCGTTGATGCCGTCGAGCAGTTCCGGATAATCTTCATGTACTAATTTTGTTAGATCTCCGCCATCATCTAAAATCATATTCAATGGCTTACCATCTTCAAAGAAGAGAGTCTGCTCGATCGCCCACCAAAACTCCTCTTCGTTCATTCCCTTCCAGGCGTACACGGGAATACCTTGGTCAGCTATGGCTGCTGCAGCGTGATCCTGCGTTGAAAAAATATTACAGGAAGACCACTGTACATCGGCTCCCAGCTCAACGAGTGTTTCAATTAATACTGCTGTTTGTACCGTCATATGCAGGCAGCCCGCAATGCGTGCTCCTTCCAACGGTTGTTCATCCGCATACTCTTCGCGGAGTGCCATCAAACCAGGCATCTCTGCCTCGGCCAAACGTATCTCTTTTCGACCGAAATCAGCCAGTTCAATGTCCTTAACTTTGTAAGGAAGTTTCTCTTTTACCTTCTGTGCCATGAATTTTATTACTTAATTTCCGTTTTGTGAAAGTTTCTAAAAATACAAGATTTACCGACCTTACTCAACAACAGCAAATAAAAATACATTCCTTAGCAAGGCTACTTTTTATTTATGCTTCTTAATGATCTTTTTCAGCTTCTTGTAATCTCCCTGTGGACCGGATGTTCCCATCGATTTCTCTATAAAATTCCCTTCGGCATCTACATATACCTTAAAGGGAATACCCTGCACGCCTAACTTACGATGCAGATTATTTGAATCCATCAGGTATTTAAAGGTATAATCATGCTCTTGAGCAAAAGCTTCGGCATCTTCCTTTGTATCTGTAAATCCGGGTGTAACGGCCAGAACAACAAAACTGTCAGGGTATTCATCCTGCACTTTTTGCATGGTTGGAAAACTTGCCAGGCAGGGCTTGCACCATGTCTCCCAAAAATCAATGAGTACAACCTTCCCTTCAAAATCTGAAATAGAGACTTTGTTCCCGTCAAAATCAGTAAACGTAGCCTGTTCTACATATTCGGCTTCTGTTAAATTTTGATCGGCTTGATTGCCATTTTCAGTTGTGTTTGCCGCTTCCTTCTGCTGTTTATCTGCTCCACCACAAGCAATTGAACTGATTGCGAATAAAAGTATAAATACCCAAGAATAATTTCTCATCTTATCAAATCTTATTGATTATTTTGTTTTATCAAAGATACAAAACAGAGATCATAAGATAAGCATTCAAATAATATCATCCGGGGATACAATGGTGGCACACTCTTGACATCCAGCCGTAATAAATAAAGAAAAGAGCTTTTTTTCTTTACCCAATTTAGGAAAACAGGTTCAATTATTGACTTTTTTCTGTTTTTCTCTCCTTCAGCTAAAAAAAGTTCACCCATATACTTATTGCGAGTATATTGCATATAAGTATAATAATAACACTAATTTATAGCTATGTACAACCGTTACAAATCACTTTTAGCGCTGGCTATAATGCTATTGTATTCTAATATAGCCTTAGCACAATTTACAGTAACCGGTTCAGTAGTAGACGAGCGCACCGGAGAGCTACTTGTAGGAGCAAATATATTTCATGCCGAAACAAGTGCAGGCACGACAACAGATGTCGATGGAGAGTTTACGATTGAATTACCCGGAACTGAGGCCATTCTTCGCATTAGTTATGTGGGTTATATCGCAAAAAACATTAATGTAGATACCAATACAGAAGACCTCGTAGTCGAGTTATCTTCTGATGTAGCGAACCTGGAAGAAGTAGTGGTAACCGGTCTTGCCAGCTCCATAAAAAGAGAAAATCTGGCTAATGCGGTCACCTCTATCTCATCCGCTGAATTGAGAGGGACTACGCAATCCCAAACGCTGAGCTCGGATTTGTATGGCAAAATTCCCGGGGCTAATATCAGTGCCAACTCAGGAGCGCCCGGTGGTGGTATTTCGATGAAATTACGCGGTGTTACAACGATTAACGGATCTTCGGAGCCATTATATATTGTAGATGGCATTTACCTTAATAACGATGCTATTCCAAATGGATCCAATGCTGTAACGGCGGCCGCGGCCGGCGGTAGTGCTTCCAATCAAGATAACCCTGTAAATCGAATAGCTGACCTTAATCCCGATGAAATTGCAAGTATTGAGATTTTAAAAGGAGCCTCAGCTGCAGCCATTTATGGACAACGAGCCTCCAGTGGTGTGGTAATCATTCAAACAAAACGTGGTAGTGGAGGACAGCCACAATTCAGCGTTTCCCAGTCTGTAGGTTTCAATACCATCATCAAAAAACTGGGTGCACGTGATTTTACAGCCCAAACAGCCGAAGGTGCTTTCGGACCTACGGGATTAGCGCTTTTTAATGAAGCCCAAAGCTCAGGAAGATTCCTCGATTACGAAGAGTTAATGTATGGTCAAGAAGGTATGCTGGCTCGTACTCAAATAAGCAGTAGCTTTGGCAATGAATCTACCAGCTTCTATATCAGCGGCAGTTTGCAGGATGATGAAGGAATTATTACAACGACAGGATATGAGAAACAATCAATACGAGCTAATATAGATCATCGGTTTACTAACGATCTAAATATTAAAGTATCCTCAAATTATATCCACTCCGAAACGTTTCGGGGATTAACCAATAACGACAACACCGGCACGACCTTCGGAGTATCGATGGTAGCTACTCCTAACTTCATTGATTTGCGTCCCGATGCCAACAGAATATATCCCAATCATCCGTTTAACTCAGCCAACCAGCTACAAACACGTGACCTGTTTTCAAACGGTGAATTCGTAAATAGAATACTAACGTCGGTTGACGTAGATTACAGCATCATACAGCAATCAAAACATACGTTAAACTTCAGATTTACGGGCGGTGTGGATCACTTCAGTCAAAATAACAAGCTCGTATTTCCTAGCGAATTACAGTTTGAACAAGCCAGTGGAGCACCCGGTACCCTGATAGAAACCAACACCAATAATTTAAACACCAATACCTCAGCACTGCTGGTACATAATTTTACAGCAAGCAATCAGCTTTCATTTGTTTCACAGGCCGGATACACCTCCTTTAATAATGACCAAAACCGGGTTCTAAATGTATCAAATGGAGTGCTTGGTACGCAGACCAATGTAGATCAGGCCGTATCTGTGCGAGTAGATCAGACTAAAATATTTCAGCGTGACCGCGGTTACTTCTTCCAGGAAGAAGTAAACTATGCCGATACTTATATCGCAACCGTGGGATTACGTGGGGATAAATCTGATAGAAACGGTGACGTGAACAAAATATATCTGTACCCGAAAGCCTCACTGGCATGGAATATTACCAACGAAAACTTCTGGTCAGCCGATGCCATTGACAACCTCAAGTTCCGTGTTGCTTACGGACAAACTGGTAACCTTTCCACGTTCGGAGCTAAATTTACATCCCTGGCGCCCTCCAATACCGGTGGATTGGGAGGCGTTCTGCTGACCAATATTCGTGGAGTCGATGACATTAAACCCGAACGTCAGAAAGAGATCGAAGCAGGTTTTGATATCTCCGTCAAAGATGGATTCGCATCACTCGAGCTTACGGTCTATCAAAAACAGATTGAAGACATGTTATTGCAGCGCGAGCTGGAACCCTCAACCGGATTTAGCTTCGAAAGCTTTAATGCGGGAAAAATGAGAAATCGAGGCATTGAGGTAAGCTTGAACCTGCTCCCTGTGAACAGACGAAACTTTAATTGGAATACAAACATCAACTTTTGGAAAAATGTCTCCAAAGTAACTGACTTACCTGTACCCGCTTTTGATGTAGGTGGTTTCGGCACCTCATTAGGAGTATATCGAATCGAAGAGGGGAAATCAGCTACTCAAATCGTTGGCCTTGATCCTGAAGTCGACGGTAATGGAAACCTGGTCACCGATACAAACGGTAACCCGAACATTCTAACGAAGAAACTGGGGGACGGTGAACCTGACTTCCAGATGTCGATGCAGAATGAGTTTAAAATCTTCAGAAACGTAGATTTTTCATTCCTGCTCCACTGGAAACAGGGCGGCGACATGATCAACCTCACGGAGCTATTGTTCGATCTCAACGGGACAACACCTGATTATGATGATACAGACTTAACCTTTGCCGAATACCAGAATCAAGCAGCAGGAATTACCGATGACACACCTAACGGTATTAAACGACTAAGTCTGCTGGGTATCAGCACCGACCAATTCGTACAGGATGCTTCGTACCTACGCCTGCGGGAAATAGGATTGTATTACACCGTTCCCAGCGCATGGCTGGCTAACGTCAGCAACGGCATTCGCGGCATTCGACTGGGTGCTTCGGCAACCAACCTCTTTACCGTGTCGCCCTATCGCAGTTATGACCCTGAGGCCTCCAACTTTGGAAATCAACCTATTGCACAAGGCATTGAGGTAGCACCCTATCCCTCATCCAAGCAATATTATTTCCATTTCAAGATCGACTTTTAATCAAGCAGGTATATTATTATGAAACTATCTAACCAAGGATTTACCAAAATTGCACTGTTAACTGCAGTAATGATGTTTTGGGGCTTCAGCTGCGATATAGTCAAAATCGACGACCGTGCCGATCCCAATAATTCAGAACTTCAGAGTATTCTTGATAATCCTACGCGAGCAGATATTAGCACTCTTGCTGTAGGAACCGAAGCCGGACTCCGCACCGAACTACGCATCTATCATATTAATATGGGGATGATAGGCCGAGAAATGTACCGTTTCCTTTCTGCTGAACCCCGTAATACCGGAGATTTACTCGGTAAAGGTAACGCACAGCTTGATGCCGGATCATATTACATCACCCGAACATGGGCCTCGTTCTATCGAGTCATCCGCAACGCAAATATAACCATTCAAGCTTCCACAACACTCAACGATAACGGTGTTTATTCGGATCAAGAACTCAACAGTGTACTGGGTTTTGCCAAAACCATGAAAGCCTACCAATATTTGATGGCTATCACCCAGACCAATGAAAATGGTATTCGTGAGCAACTCGAAACTGATATTTTCAACGCCGGCGAACTGCTAAATACTGCCGAATCGTACCAACTTATTGCTGACCTCCTGGATGAAGCTGCGACAAACCTGACAAATGCAGGAACGATATTTCCTTTTAACCTATCGAGTGGGTTTAATGGATTAAATACACCGGCAACGTTTAGGGAATTTAACCGTGCTCTTCGTGCACGCGTTGAAGTATATCGACCGCAGCCAGACTGGAACGCGGTTCTTACAAGCTATCTGCCGGAATCGTTTATCGACGAAACGACAGACCTCCGTTTCGGGTCTTATCATCTATTCTCAACAGCTACCAACGACTTGTTAAATCAGGTTTTCGCTGATCCGCAAGCGGGATCGGGCGACAGCTGGGTAGCACATAACTCCTGGGTAGCAGATTCCGAAACCGGTGATCTGCGAGTCGATGAGAAAGTACAGCTCCGCGATGAACCCGCTGCTCTTGATGATCTCACCAGTGATTACGGACTGTTTGTTTATCAAACACAAACCGCTCCCATGCCGATTATTCGCAATGCTGAGCTACTGTTAATCCGAGCCGAAGCATTGGCACAGCGAAATAATGCAGGTGATTTGGATGCCGCCGAAAACGATCTGAATGTCATCCGCAATGCCGCCGGGCTCGGCAACTTCAGCCGCGGTGCGGGAGGCCAGGCCGAAGTTATTGACGAGATGCTCAACCAGCGTCGCTATGAACTCTTCTTCGAAGGGCACCGCTGGGTGGATATGCGTCGATATGACCGATTGGGAGAACTACCTATTGATCGACCCGATGACAATGTTTGGGTTTCATTTCCCATTCCCGAGAATGAAAATATAAGCCAATAATTCCACCTCACTATTAGCAGGCCATCTCAAGAAATTTGGGATGGCCTTTTTTATTTATCCCCAGTCTTCGTTTTTGTATTTTAGGCGACTAATTTTAGGGATGAACAAAATATAGCTCATGGCCACATACGATTTTATTATAGTAGGAGCCGGCATCGTCGGGCTTTCAACGGCTTATAAAATTTCAGAGTCCTACCCCGATTTAGATATCCTGGTGCTCGAAAAAGAAAATAGTGTTGCTGCTCACCAGACCGGCAACAACTCAGGTGTTATTCACTCCGGTATCTACTACAAGCCCAACAGCTATCGCGCAAAAAACTGCGTTGACGGGCGCCATCAACTTGTAGACTTTTGCGAACAACATGGGGTTGATTACGAAATCTGCGGTAAAGTGATCGTTGCCACCGAAGAAGAGGATATTCCCCGACTGAATAATATTTTTGAAACGGGCCAAATCAATGGTATCGAAGGCATCAAAAAGATCGATCCACAGGAAGTTACCGAGATTGAACCCTACGTAACCAATAGTGTAAAAGGCATTCACGTACCCTGCTCCGGTATTGTGGATTTTGTGGGTGTTTGCCAACAACTGCGTACGCTTATTAAACAAAACGGCAACCGGGTGGCATGTGGACAAGAAGTCACAAACATTGATCAAAGTAAAGATGAACTTTCCGTAAAAACCACGACCGATTCTTTCTACGGAAGCTATCTCATTAACTGCGCCGGTTTGTACAGTGATCATGTGGCCGAATCGGCGGGCATTCAACCGGATATACAAATCGTGCCCTTCCGAGGAGAGTACTACGAGCTTAAGGCAGAAGTCGAGCATTTTGTTAATGGGTTGATTTATCCCATGCCTAATCCCGCATTCCCATTTCTTGGGGTACACTTTACCAAGATGGTCCGTGGCGCAATAGAATGCGGGCCCAATGCCGTTTTTGCTTTTAAACGCGAAGGGTACGAAAAGTTCTCTTTTGATCTTGAGGAGACCATCGAAACGCTTAACTTCCCGGGATTCTATAATTTAGCCAGAAAGTACTGGAAAATGGGATTGGATGAGTGGTATCGTTCATTTTCCAAAAGAGCTTTTGTGAAAGACCTTCAAAAGCTCATTCCCTCTATTCGGCCCGAACACCTCAAACCTTCTCCCTCAGGCGTTCGTGCAATGGCCCTAAAGCCTAATGGCGAAATTCTGGATGATTTCCAGTTTGAGGTTACCGATCGCGAAATTCATGTCCTTAATGCACCGAGCCCTGCCGCTACGGCCGGCCTTGCGATTGGTGATGAGATCCTAAAGCGCGCCGAAAACACTTTTATATAATTTGCTTTATAGTTCAAGTCCCCGACACATCTAACGTTCCGAGGACTTTCCTATCCCTTGCAAAGGCCTTCAAATATTGGTATATCTTCCTCCTATGGATATATCTGTTCAACCCTCTACTCCACGCATTCATACAGACGACCAAACCCGCCGCCTGTATGCCAACGATGCCTCCAGTTATGAAGAGTTACCCAAAGGCGTAGCTTTTCCGGAGTCGCAACATGATATTGTCAAACTTGTACAGTGGGCTCAAAAACAAGGGGAGAGTATTACTGCACGTGGTGCGGGAACCAGCCTTGCGGGACAAACAACAGGCGGTGGCATCGTCATGGATGTAGGACACAATATGAACCGGATTATTGAAGTTAACGAACACGAGCAGTTTGCACAGGTACAGCCGGGCGTCATTCGGGATACTTTAAACCGGAAAGCTCAACAATATAACCTACTCTTTGGTCCCGATACCGCCACTACGAATCGCTGTATGATCGGCGGCATGATTGGAAATAACTCATGCGGAATCTTTTCGATCAAATATAAAACTACGCGAGAACATATCCTTGAGATCGATGCCGTTTTAAGCGACGGTTCTCAGGTTACCTTCCAGCCGCTTACCGAAACTGAACTGGCTGCCAAGATGGAACTTGATACGCTCGAGGGACACATCTATAGAGAGATTATCGCACTTGTTCGTGAACATCGCGATCAGATCTTAGAAAACTACCCTCATCCCGAAATTATCAGACGAAATACCGGCTATGCGCTTGATCGTCTTTGCGAGATGCAGCCCTTCAATCCCGACGGGAGAAAATTCAATATGGCTGAATTGCTTTGTGGCAGTGAAGGCACCTTAGCTATGACGGCTTCAGCAAAGTTGAGGCTCGTCCCCTGTGATTCCGAATCCATCATTTTAGTGCCGCATTTTTCAAGCATTCGCAAAGCTCTTGAAGCAACTGTTGAAATTGTGAAGGAAGCCCCTGCCGCCGTTGAATTGGTTGACGATGTCATCCTAAATGCAACCAAAGGAAATATCGAGCAGCGGGAGAACCGCTTTTTTTTAGAAGGTGATCCCAAAGTAATTCTTATCGTCCAATTTGATGGTGACAATGCTAATACTCTTCACCAAAAAGCAGAAAAGCTTTCTCAACGACTTCAAAATATCGGGCTCAGTGAAGCGACGCCTATCATCACTGATGAAGATAAAATGAAGCGTGTATGGAACCTGCGCAAAGCAGGATTGGGATTATTAATGGGGCTTGGCTCGGAGGGGCGTACTCCTACTTTCTGTGAAGATACGGCTGTTCGTGTTCCCGACCTGCCCGATTACATCGATGACTTTCAAAAGATATTGGACAAGCATGAAACCGACTGCGTGTTTTATGCACACGCTTCAGTTGGAGAACTGCATTTGCGTCCGGTTATTAATTTGCAGAAGCCAGAAGAAATTGAAAAGATGAAAAAGATGGCTGGGGAAATTGCCGACTTAGTACGCAGTTATCGCGGATCACTATCCGGTGAACATGGTGACGGACGGGCCCGTGCTCCATACATCGAAAAGGTGCTTGGTCCTGACATGATGCCACTGCTCAAAAAGGTCAAGCAGATATGGGATCCACAAAATATATTCAATCCCGGTAAAATTACTGATCCCAAACCTATGGAGCAGGACCTTCGGTATTCTCCATCGTACCAAAAGCCCAAGGTGCATACCCATTTCAACTGGCGCAAGGAAGACAGTTTTGCGGATGCGATAGAACTTTGCAACGGGGCGGGCGTTTGCCGAAAACTGTCAGAAAGTGGTGGCACTATGTGTCCCAGCTATATGACTACCAGAGAGGAAAAGGATTCTACCCGCGGACGGGCAAACCTATTTCGTCAGCTATTTTCGGGCAAGCAAAAAGAGGCTTTTAAATCTGAAGAACTGAAGGATGCACTCGACTTGTGCCTAAGCTGCAAAGCCTGCAAAAGCGAATGTCCCGCTAATGTGGATATGGCTAAGATGAAAGCCGAATTTACACAGGGATGGCATGAAGAACATGGGATATCGTTGGGCAAACGATTCTTTGGTCAGGCAGCTAAACTGTATCCACTTGCTTCACAGTTCCCACAGCTTTCAAACTGGGCTATAAAACAACCTGTAACCAAAGAATTAATGCAACAGTTCTTGGGGATTGACAAGCGACGCAACTTGCCGACCTTTGCTCATAAAACATTCATGGATTGGTGGAATAATCGCAACGCTCATCCAACAGCAAATCCAACCAGCAGACGAGAGGTCGTCCTGCTAATTGATATTTTTACTAATTACCACGAACCCAAAATTGGAAAGGCAGCCGTTCAGTTTTTAGAATCTCAAGATTGTCGGGTCATTATCCCCGATTTTCACGAGGTAGGGCGACCACAAATATCCAAGGGCATGCTTGCTCACGCCAAAAAAATCTTGGATACCAATTTACCCAAATTAGCCAATTTTGCCGATCTGAGCATCCCCATTATCGGTCTCGAACCCTCAGAAATTTTAACGCTTCGCGATGAATACCTCGATCTTTGTGACGAAGATCAGGTTCACTCAGCACAAATCGTGGCCGATGCCAGCTATACCTTTGAGGAATTCGCCGCTGACTTGCTAGCAAACTCTCCTGTATCCTCAAAAAACAAGAAGGTATTCGTACACGGCCATTGCCATGCTGAATCACTCATTGGAAATTCAGCCATACAAAAATCGCTGGAACGTGCCGGCTATGAAGTCACAATCGGAGACACCGGATGCTGCGGGATGGCGGGCAGTTTTGGGTATGAATATGATCATTATGAGGTATCGATGGATATCGGAAAGCAACGGTTGTTTCCCGCCCTACACGATCTCCCCGAAGATGCATTGGTCTGCGCACCTGGTTTTTCGTGTCGTCACCAGATTAAAGATGGTATAAACTTGCAGGCCGTTCATCCTGCTCAGCTACTTGCTAAAGCTTTCGCCAAATAAAATTCCTAATTGATAGGCAACCCTCATCACAAAACTGCTGTATAGGTAAGAAACAAGCCTTAACAGTCTAGTCACAATTATGGGGGATTTATTATGCTAATAAGCAACCAGCGAAGTATGCTATTTACTATTTTTGTTTCACTATTTCTTATTGTTACAGGATGTAGTGATTCAAGTACCGACCCTAACAACGAGAGTAGTAACAACCAGAATCAATCTGCAAACTTTTCAAGCGGATCCATTGCACCCGGAGAAACCTATAGTTATACCTTTCAGGAAGAGGGAACCGTTGATTATTACTGTACTATCCATACTCCGGACATGACCGGTAAAATTACGGTGACGAGTAATGTAGAAGCAGTAAATAGAGATACCGTTTCAATGGAAAACAACCAGTTTGTACCCGAAAATCTTGAAGTTGCACCCAATACCGAGGTCGTATGGGTTAACAATGAAGACCACAACCACGATATACAAACAGGTACTCCCTCGTCAGGCGATAACGGAGACGACCCAAACTATTAACCTGAAGTCAAAACACGACTACATACTAAGCTCATCTGCATCTGCAGACTTCTATTACCATACCTTGATTTGAGGTTGGGTGCATACGCATCCAACCTCTTTTTTATGCCTCTTGCTTTTTAATGGGATATCCTGCTTCTGTCCAAGATCGAAATCCACCGGCCAATGACTTTACGTTTCGATATCCCATTTTCTGCAGGTTATCAGCAGCCAAAGCCGAACGATATCCACCCCCGCAATACAGTACAATTTCTTTCTCTAAATCGGAATACTCTTCTTCAATATCACGCTCTATAACTCCGCGACCGAGGTATTCGGCTCCAGCAATCCGTGCCTTTTCCCATTCATCTTGCTCACGAACATCTAACAACACAAAATCATCATTAGATTTCTGTTTCTGCCGTACTTCTTCTGGTGTAATTTCCTCAATACGAGTTTTAGCGTCATCAACAAGCGTTACAAAACGATCCGAGTGATGTTTTCCCATGATAATTTAGCTTTAAAAATTTATTACCCTGGATTCATTCAAAACTCTTATTTAATAGCTCGGCAATTTTTGAGATCCCGAAACAATTTCAGGATGACAAGCAAACTTAATTTGAAAAGGTATTCTTATTAATTAGTTCCTGAGCACTTTCAAGAGCTGCATCCGTTATATCCTCGCCGCTCATCAGCGTTGCCACTTCTGTCACATGCTCATTGTCATCCAATGGAACGATACGCGAAACCGTTCGTCCATCCTGTTCTATTTTCTGTACTTTATAGTGCTTGTGCGCCTGACTGGCAATTTGCGGCTGATGGGTAATCGCAATAATCTGGCATCGCTCGGACAGCCGTCGCATCGTGCGCCCCACCTTTTCAGAGATCTCGCCACTTATTCCCGTATCAATTTCGTCAAAGATCATCACCGGCAGGCTCTGCTCGCGGGCTATTATGGATTTAAGGGCCAGCATCACGCGGCTAATCTCTCCACCCGATGCGATCTTGGCCAAAGGTTTTGGTTCTTCGCCTTTATTCGTAGAAATGTATAACCGAACCTCATCACAACCGTGTTCGGTACACTCTACTGGCTGGCCGTCAATTGTGATCCATCCCTGCGACTCCGAGGTCACCATCCAATCCACACGAACCTCAAAATTAGCGTGTGGTATTCCCAACTTGCTCAGCTCATCCTCAATCTGTTGTGAAAGTTGCCCACCCACTTTTTCACGAACTTTATGTAGCTCCTTGGCCTTCTCAGCCAGCACATCAGCCTGATCACTTATCTGCTTCTCTAACTTTTCAATCTCAAGATCAAAATTTTCTGCCAAACTTAACTCTTTTTTGATTTCATGTAGATATTCAATCAGCTCCGGAATGCTTCGATGGTATTTTTTCTGCAGACTATTTAACTGGTTCTGACGCTTGCGTAACTTTTCCAAGCGACTGGCATTGAATTCAATCTTACTTCGGTAGCGTTCGGCAAACTGTACTGTCTCCCGAATACTAATACGCGCTGAGGAAATTTCTTCCAAATAGCTTTCAAACTCCGGCTCAATGCGAGCAATATCTTCGAGGTGCAATTTAATCTGGTTTAACAATTCCATCACATTGATCTCATTGCGATCGCCCATCTCTACAATTTCCCCAGCTTTTTGATCGAGCTCCTCAGCATTATCCAGCAGATGTATTTCCTCCTCAAGTTTTTCTTCTTCTTCCGGATCAAGGTCGGCATCTTCAAGTTCTTCAACCTGGAATTGATACAGCTCCACCTTTTCCTGAAGCTCACGCTCTCGTTTTTGCAAACTGCGCAATTCCTTTCGAAGCCCCACCATCTCATCATACGACTGCCTATAGTCTTTTAATGCAGGGCGTACTTGGGTAAACCCATCAATAACTCCGCGGTGATTTTCTTCTTTGAGTAACATTTGGTGATCGTGCTGTCCATGCAGATCGACCAAATAATTACCTACCTGTCGCAATACTGAAATATTTACTGGTGTATCGTTGATAAAACCGCGGCTGCCCGATGAACGTATTTCCCGCCTGAGAATTAGCTCAGGCCGTGTCTCAACAGCGTTTTCTTCGAGTAATTTATTAACTTCTTCGTATTCTCCTATCTCGATGATAGCTTCGGCAATAGCTTTATCTGCTCCTTGGCGAATCACTTCTGTATCAGCACGTTCACCTAAAATCATGTTCAGTGCTCCAACAATAATTGATTTACCCGCCCCTGTTTGACCGGTTAAAATATTGAGCCCCTCCTGAAAGGAAACTTCCAGCTCATCAATCAATGCAAAATCTTTTATATAAAGTGATTGTATCATAGCCGTCGGTGTTTAGTTAGGCCGTAAAAGTACAAAAAAATGAACACTGATTAATCACCTTTATCCGTTCAATAATTTTCTTCGCTCTATCTTTATCAAAAAAATCCTCTGTATCTCTAAGGAGAATACAAAAAGACTAATTATTGCTTTAAAATTTCACCAAAATAAAAAAGGCCCCCGCTTTTTACGGGAGCCTAATTTGTTTGTGCCCTCAAGGTATCTATCTTAATGAACAGTCATTAGTAAGACCCTTAAGGAAGGCAATCCTTACAAAATAATTTCAGTTTTTTTGTAGTTTTTTCAGAAATTAATCTAAATCCTTATTTAAACCATCTGATGTCCAATAATAACAGCGAGCAATACCAAGAATATCATTTCGAAATTTCCGGAGAAGAAACCTCGGACACTCGTTTAGATAAGTATCTGGCAGCAAAAATAGAAGATACCTCCCGAACCAAGATACAAAAAGCCATAAAAGAAGGGCTTGTAACAGTTAACGGGAAACAAGAAAAAGCATCCTATCCTATTGAAGTCGGTGATGTTTTGGATGTTCGCATTCCTATTCCTCAACCTCTTGAAGTTACACCCGAAAAAATGCCCCTTGACATTGTTTATGAAGATGATGATTTGCTGCTCGTAAATAAAAGTGCCAACATGGTTGTCCATCCTGCTAAAGGAAACTGGTCGGGCACATTGGTTAATGGGTTAATGTGGTATACCGATGATCTCTCGGAACCTGAGGAGGATACCGTCCGACCCGGTATTGTTCACCGACTAGATAAAGATACGAGCGGATTACTTGTGGTTGCCAAAAATGATGAAACCCATCGCATTCTAAGTGAGTATTTTCGTACAAAAGATATTGAACGCACCTATTGGGCTATCGTCTGGGGTACTCCCGAAGAAAAGGAAGGTACAATTACCGGGGCTATTGGTCGCGATCCACATAATAGAAAACGGATGGCGGTTGTACCAGATGAGGAAGGTAAACATGCCACAACACATTACAAAGTAGTCGAATACTTTGATCACTTAACCCTTCTCGAACTAAAACTGGAAACCGGACGCACACACCAAATTCGGGTGCACCTTGCCGATAATAACCTTTGGGTTTTCGGAGATCGACAATACGGCGGAGATTCGGTTCGATATGGTCCTAACACCGGAAGCCGAAAGCAAATGTTTCAAAATTTATTTGCCTCGCTGCAGCGACAGTGCCTACATGCCAAAACACTGGGTTTTGAACATCCCACAACCGGAGAGATGGTTGAATTTGATTCTGATCTGCCGGGCGATTTCCAGCAGGTTCTGGGGATGCTTCGACAGAATTGCAAACCGAAGCATATCTACTGATTAGTTTAAATTAAAAAAGGGAGCCCAATTTGAAGTGGACTCCCTTTTATTTTTTTACGAGCTAAGTAAAAACTAACTCTCGATATCATAGCTCGCTTCTAAAGCTGCTTCAATTCTTGAAACAGATTCTTCTAAATGAGCCTGCGTATAATCATTAAAATCAAACGTCGGCGGAGCAAGACGAGCGTCTAACTGATTTTGCAACATTTGAAGCTGCTGTCTTGCTATAGACCGAGCATCGGCAGGCATCTCATCCGGAGCATCAGTTACCAGTTTCACCATTCGATTCAGATGATTACGCTGTAAGTCTCGTCGATTGGTTTCAATATTCTGGCCGGGTGATGTAAGAACCTCTGACCAGATTGACTCTGTCAGTGCACTCATCAACTCCGGAATAGTCACTGTCTTTTCCGTGCCGAATTTAACCTCTGTATCCCGGATACGCGACAACCGAACCGGATCTAACAGCTCCTCCAAAAGTGAACTTTGAATACCGAGCATGGTTCCATGAAGCGGGTAATCTACGCGTCCGCCGTAGGTAGTACTATTGCCCCAGTGACTCCAGCGGTTGGCACCCATTTTCTGGAAGATATCCTGTGGCAACCTCATCGCATCCGCAGCAAAAGCATAGTTCACAATCATATCGAGTGCTTCCCTTTGTTCTTCATATTCGACTGGCTCAAACGGCATACGTCCATCGGGATCACCAACATGATCACGATACTGATGCTGTCCGCCGATATATTTTACAGCCGGCGTCAATACACGAGCATACTGATAGAGATAACTTTGAAACAGATCCGTTGCCTCGTAGTATGGCGCATTGTCCTCCAATTTTATGTCACTAATCTTGGGAATAAGTCCCTGTAATAATTGGGCCCGCTCTTTTCCCCAAGCCAGCGGATCAGCACCTAAATCAAACACGTTTACATGAGGATCTACAGCCCCGGCTCCGCGAGCATCTTCATCAGTGCCATACGCATGTCCCGGCTGTGCAGCCTGACGTGCAATTTCTTTTGCCCTTTCATCATCAGGGGTATATCCGTACGAAATCACCCATCGATCGTATGAACCCACTCCCGGATTATAATAATAGGCATCTTCGGATTTATCTTCGGGATGTAAATTAATAGAAGGATATTCCATAGCCGAACTGAACACTCCTTTTTCTTCACCCCACTCTTCATCATAGAGTTTATCGAGCGGTGTATCGATAGAAGACCGGAAGTTGTGTCGCAGTCCCAACGTATGCCCCACCTCGTGCATCGCAACCCATTTCAAAGCCTGATCAACAAATTCTTTCGGCACGGGATCTCCTACTTTAATCTCTCCATTAGCCAATAAGAAGCTGTGAATTAAATCAAACTGAGCATTCATTTCACTGTAAAAGGATTTTGTCTTTACTCCTTTACTCATCAGTGCCAGCTCCTTCTCACTTACATTAAAGACCTCATCAATGGCAGATCGTGGCTCAACTAAATTTCGGTAAGTGTTCTTGTCACCAAGTAGCATGCTTGCTTCAAAAAGGATATCAGCATCCATGATTTCCCCGGTACGAGGGTCTACCACCGAGGGGCCTATGGCTCCATAGTAAGGCTGATCGGAGGTACTCCAACGAAGAGTCGGATAGCGAATATCTTCGGCCATTACGCTATCGGGCAACATTTTAGCCCGTACCGCATTTTTAAAGCCTGCATCTTCAAAAGCATCAGACCATGCCTCAACGCCATTCATCATGGCCTCACGATATTTTTCGGGCACGGTATGATCAATATAATATGTGATCGGCTTTTTGGGTGTGCACAATTCTCCTTTATCCACCTCCCCTTCACATTCCAATCGCCAACGGTTAACGTAGCGTTTGAAAAAATCATCGGATTCATCCGAAAAATCCTTGTGGACGGTCATGAAATAACCCGCGCGATCATCAGCTATACGCGGTTCCATTGGATCTTCAGGAAGCTTCACCATCGTATAAAACAACGATAGGGGAATGTAACGACCATCGGCTACCGTTCGAGGAGCGTTATCCTCAGCATTATTAAAGGTAAGTTTGGCTTGAATATTTACATTCTCCGGAAAGGCCTGCACCTTTTCAAGGTGGGAACGACTTTTATCAAATGTCACCCGGCCCGGACGACCATTTTCCCCAACAGCATATTTCAGGCGTTGTGAAATGCCCGACAAGTCCCCCACAAACCAATCGTATACATTGATCAGCATCTGGGAACTGTCAGCATTAAAAGCTTCCACTTTGGCCGTTTCGAGAACCGAGCTTCCGTATGCGAGGTTAAGGGCATTTTCCAAGGTTTCATTCCCCCCGGCCGTGTATCGATGAGGGTGCTGTACCAACATCACTTTTCCTTCATGTTTTTCCATAGATACGACCAATCCCTCAAAAACAGAAAGCATGCTACCACCGTAAAGCCCTGCAGCTCCAATACCCCGTGCCAGCTCAAAGTTCATGAGAAATTGCTCATCCAATTGATCTTTGTTAACCGACAAATAGAGCTCACCATCCTTCTGGTAAAGGTCGAAATAGCCTTCGTACTTTTCAGCTTCTTTGGTCAGCTCTTCATATTTATTTTCTTGCTGTGCTTTTTCATCCTGTTTATCTACAGCCTGCTCGGTCGTTGAGCACGCTGAAAACACAAGACCAATGCACAGTATCATCAGAAATGAGTGTTTCATAACATTGTTTATTGATTGATGTTTAAGAAGTGACATTTTAAATGTAATAAGAAATGCCTTACGGTGTGAGTTGAAAAATGTTTTAAAATGTTAAGGTTATTTAGAAATAATTCTTGTTATAAAAAGAGTTGAAATGGAATAAATATAGGCGTATCTTTGGCCTCTTATTGAACTGCGCCTGTAGCTCAACTGGATAGAGCACCTGATTACGGATCAGGAGGTTAGGGGTTCGAATCCTCTCAGGCGTACTCTTCTTTTTTATCCCAAAAACCCCTCTTATTTAACGATGAGCGGGGTTTTTTGTTGGTATATACCCTATCTACCACCCCACCTTTTCGGGAAAGCTTTTCCCAAATAGCCCCTATTTTCCTTGCTCGGTACTACATTTGGTACTACATTGCTGGTGTACTCTTCAACCAACCCAATCCATACTTATGGCAAGTCTAACTAAGAGAAAAGGGAACTACTCATTAGTTTTCAAAACCACCTTAAATGGCAAGTCTTATAAAAAGACCTATGCGCTGGGTACCAAATACAAAAAGATTGCTGAACAAAAAAAGCTGGAATATCAAAAGCTCTATGATGCTGGAAAAATAAATCCCTTCGATGATGATTGGAATCTCCAGGAATACGAAAAAGAGCAAGAGCTCGATGGCACATCTCTTACCAGTCCAATTATTAATACCCTTCAAAAACAGTTCTTAAAAGATAAAACGAACGTCACTGAGAAAACGAAAACGACCTACCGACAAATCATTAACCAATTTATGGAACAGGTTGGTTACAGTATGCCTGTTACTATGATTAATGCCAGTGATATCAAATCGTTCTGCTTGAAGCCTCATTTAGCCAACGCCTCAAAAAGAAACTACCTGATACATCTCAAATCTTTTTTCAACTGGATCGTAGAAAAAGAAATATTAGAGTCCAATCCCTGCGATAACATTGGGTTACCTAAAACGCGAGATAACCTCGTTAATAAAATTATAGATGAAGAACAGCTCAACGAAATATTTGAAAAGTTCGAAGCCTATCAGCAAAAACACCAAGAGTCTGGGGCAATTTCAGTCGACGAGCAAATGCAGCATTGGTTTATCCCCCTTATCACTCTTGCCTTTTACACCGGCCTTCGCAGGAAAGAGATTATTCAACTCCGATGGGAGCACGTCAATCTCAACGATCGATTCCTACGCGTAACGGATACCAAAAACGGATACGAACGTACCGTTCCCATATTCGATACCCTTTATACCGAGCTAAAGCAGTGGCATGAATTCAATGGAACCCCTAAAAAGGGGCTTGTCTTCCCAAGTCCAAAGTCCGTTCCCAATGGCGAAAAGGCACTCATGGGGGGAAACGTTTCAAAACGATTCAAATACTATGCAACCGAAGAAGCCAACCTAAAAGATTCGATCCATTTTCACGGTCTTCGGCACTCCTGTGCCACCTTCCTTCTGCGCAATGGATTTAATGTGATCGAAGTAAAAAACATGTTGGGTCACAAAAGCCTGGAAGTAACCAACAAATATGTCCACCTGGTAGCTAATGACCTACTCAATACGGCAAACAGAAACGGACTTATCACCGAATCAAAAGATTAAAATTTTTTAAAAAATGTTGATTTAAAAAGTGCATTTTATTCTGAAAAGTCATTTCTTTTTGCGGCTAAAAAATAACGCATCAAAAAGTGATTCATGACAGAACAAGACCCCAAAGATTCTCTTCTCCAAACCATAGCTACCCTGGAAGCCAAACTAGATTTTGTTTTAGACTCTATCATGCTCAAACCTGATAAGTCAAAATATTTGACGGCGCAACAAATCCAAAAAGAGTATGGCATATCCCATCGCACCATCTTAAACCGAAGTAATTTTCATCACGGCCATAAAAAGTACATTCCAAGTTTTCAGGCAAGTCCTCGACGTAAATACTTTGAACGAAATGTGATTGAACGGTTATTTAAACAAAACGAGTAGTATTCTCGGATGACCCTAAATCGCCTTTTTTAATAAATCCAACAAGGCTGACATCACATCCGGATCCAGTTTGAGCTCCGGATGCTCCTCCAACTGCTCATCGATATCCGATACCAGTTCTTTGATTTCGACCATTCTATTCTCCAATAACTTTTTTTGCTTCAGCTCAGTTTTAAGCTCTTCCTCATTGCCTATCACAAAATGAGGCCCTTCCCCCGTCAATAGCCAGTTGATATTAATACCTGCTTCTGCAAAGTGACGTAAGGTTGAGCTATTTACCTCACTTTTTGTCCCATTCTTCAGTTCAGATATAACCGAGCGATTCGCTCCCGTTTGTCGCTGCATTTCCGATACGTTCCCATCGTAATATTCATCTAACAAATACTGAATATTTTCCTGGAGAATATCTTCTTCAATTTCTTTCACGGTATTATTCTATTTATGTCCTTGTTTTTGCTGATTTCCTATCTCTCATTTTTCGTAAAAAAAGTCACCATCACAACGTTTTTTAGTTGTTTTGATGCTATCACATCACTAAATTAGCACCTGCGGTAACGGTAGTGCTTACCTATAACGCGCTTATAATACTGCTAACCTACAATATTAAAAAGATAATTTTGCAGTGCATCCAACAATAACCAAATATGATTTAAACCGACTGCGACTACATATCATAAAGAGTGAGATAATCGATCAATATGATACGTATAACGAGTTCCGAGAGACCCTCTTCCCTAACATTAAACTGAATACGTTCCGGCAGTGGTTCAAGAAACCCTACTACATTTCGGACCTCCGCCTGTGTAAAATGGAACAAGCATTAGGGATTTCAGAGCACACACTTAGCGAACGTATAAACAGTGAGTTTGACCTTCCCATCGACGCCCTTTGTCGGGCGAAAGGAATCCGACTAACCCTTTAATCTATCATATTACCTATGGCCAAAATACGTACCCGCTATACCCTTGGTGATTCCATCGAATTTATTGATACCGAAGGAAGGCCGCGCAGGGAAATCGTCCGCATGATTGAAACCCAACTGGTGGAAGGTTACGACCTCTGGGTGATTTACGGATATGGCGACAACCTCTATGAACTCAACCATGTGAGTGAACACAAAATTTTAATATCTCAACGACAACTACATGAACAGCATCACCCGGGAAGAATCCCAAACGCTATTGTCCCCAAGCAACCGGCAACAACCAACCCAGCTTGAACCCTCTGCCCTATCCGATTCTCAAAAAGAACCATTTGAATACGTCGACAGCTCCGATGCCCTGGATTTTGGATGGTATCGCAACGAAACCGATGGCACCAGTCGCCGGATCGGCACCTTCGACATTGAAATACACTCTAAGATCATCCGCTATAATCCCGAAACATTAAAATGGGATTCCACGCTCTATGAATGCCAGGTGAGTTGGCTGATGCCGGAAACCCGAACCCTGACCCAAAGCGAGCTCTTTGTCTTGGAGCCGGAGGACCTGCTGTCTAAGAAAGCATTCCAGATTCAGATCTTTAAGCATTCCTACCAGTCTGCTCGGTTTAAGTCCGATGATGAAATCCTCTTTTTTATGAGCTTCCTGTGTAACCGGTGGCAGCCGCAGACGGTATATGAATTTAATTACTACGGATTCATCGAGCATCACGGCTACAAATTTTATTTAACCCGGAATGCCTTAATTAATATTCCCAATGATCACTTGCGCGAGCCCCAGTATATCATCGCCCCCAATCCGGATTCCGGGCTGTTCCCCATGGTAGCTGCCGACACTACCTTCTACGTGAAACCCGGAAGAATTGAACCCGCGCCTCTGTTTGACTTACCTTCGCCCACAGATGGATTTTACAGTGAGGAGGAACACCATCTCTATGTCGAGAAAGAGCTCCACTATTTTATTGATACCGTTCGCGACAAATTTGGGGAACTCATTTCCGGCCAACAGCCCGACAAGAAACCGGAAGGATATCTCATCTTCTCCTATATGCTCTCGTTCCTGTTTTTTGACGAAATCTACGGCGTATTTAAACATGTGGTCTTTCTGTACCTGTTTGGAGAACCTTCGACAGGAAAAGGCCAGCTCTCGCAGATCATGCTGAATTTCTTTGGCCAATCGTTTACGGACGTAGATTCCAATCCCACCCTAAAATCAGCTGAAAACAAACTGGCTAACCACAGCAAGATTCCGGTGATTATGGACGAGTTTGTCCCCGGAAAAGGGAAGATCACGCCACAAGTATTTAACATGTGGTACGAATTGCGACAACGTGGGGTAAGCGCCTCCCATGACCGGACCAAAAACGCCTGGAGTCCCGTCCGATCGCAGCTGATGTTCATCTCCAATTACAAACCGACTGAAGATCACTTCCGGTCGCGATGCATTATGATTGAATACGCCAAAGAAAAACGAGGAGATGTACAAAACCTGTGGTGGTTTGATAATCATAAAAAAGAGATGCAACGTCTCTTCCTGTCGCTGCTATACACTTATAATAATTTTAACCGGGAGTTGTTTAAAAGCGAACTGCTCTGGACCAAGCGCTTGCTTACCGAAGCCGTGGAACAAGAACTCGGGCGACGAAGTGACCAAGAAGGGGTCCGTTTCCAGATTAAAGACCGGCAAATCGAAAATATGGCGTCCCTTATTACCGTTGATCTATTTGTATGCCGGCCCAGTGATGTTGCGTTTGCTGAGTTCGTAGGCCAATCTCTTAATGACAAAAGTAAAGCTGCTGCAAGTGAACAGGATCTCCGGGATATGCAAGACCTGCTTCGTGAGTCGCGGGTGTCCACCGAGATATTCCGGTACGGGGTGGAGTTTTTAGCCAATTCTGCAGAGCGCGAAGTCCACCAAACCCCGCTTCAACAATTCCTGGCCAGCATAGAAATCATGAATGAAAACGGGGAGCTTCCCAAACGCTATTACGGTTGGAACAGCAGAGATGGACTGGTGATGTACTGGAGCGGCATCTGGGATGCCTATACCAACTATAACAAGGGACGGGAGTATATCAGCCAGGACATTGTTCGGGAAGAAATAGAATCCCTGGACCTGCATGGAAAAGCCAAAACCAATTATTACAGCTACGAGGATCCGGTGAAAGGCACCGTGAAAGAAAACCGGCATGGTTACCGTATTCCCCGGAAACATCTTACGCCCTCATGGCTGCGAGCGTTCGGGAAACGGGCGGAAGCCAAGCTGATGATGGAACGGGAATCCCAACAAACGTCCAGCGAATTCGCGATGGCCGTAGGTGACAACACTCCACCTTTTTAACCAAAATAGCCGGAAAAATGAGAACGACTAAGAAACTGGAAATAGCATCTTATTTTCTTAGAACCTTCCATTTCCGACCAAACAACACCCCGTAAGTATATAATATATAGTTAGTTAGTAAATAAAAATATATATAAGAAAACCACGAAGAAACGACGAAGAAGTCTAAGATCGGTCTTAGATAACTAAGATGAATCTTTGTCGATTTCTTAGACCGTTAACTGCCAGTTTTTATTACACTTAACACCACCATCTAAGAAAATAAGAAAGGATATGTCTAATTTGGAAAATCTCGAAAACACCAACCGTTCTCCGGTAAAAAAGGAATCCAGCAATGAGAACTTCATGACGATTGGAGAAACGATCAGTTATATGTGTGAAAAACTGGGACGGATATCCCGGACCTCCTTCTATCGATGTGGGTACCGGGAAATGCTGACGGTCCGCAGCTATGGCCGTAACAAGAAGAACGGTCGCTCGGCGATCAAGCTATGTCGAAAATCAGAAGTTGACAACCTAATTAACCTAATTAGGGAAAATCCGCAGGTGGAAAACCTGTAGATGAGAAATATGAAAACAGCTACCAATACCATTAATCCATCTACTGTATTGAATTATATCACTGGACAACTCGATGAAATCAACCGCCAGTATCACGATTACAATAAGCTGCATTTATCAATAGATGATACGGGGCAATTTATTCAGGTTAACTATACCAGTGACGCTGGTATTGATGCTCCGCTCACCAGTTGGCTTGAAATGGAACAGGTTGAGACATACCTCCACAATTACCAGCGAATGTTCTGCCTGGATCACAACCGTATAGATCGTTTTTTCGATATGACAGAAGCTACCGCTATCCTACCTATTTCCTGTCTTCGTCCAACCAGAAAACGTCCGAAGGGCATTGCCAATGCATTTATGTATATGAGACAGGCTTACCAGGGGTTAATACCCAGGCGAAAGCCTATTTCTATTAGACCAAGTGCAAAAGGAAAAGGTCTTTATGATATTGTGGATGGAAATTCGACCTATTTTGTCGCCAAACAGATTGGGATGAAGTCCTTGCCCATTAAAATAGTGGGCTGAATAGAAAACAGAAAAATCCAAGTTTCACAAAAGCAATTTGAATACGCCAACCATTAAGATTACTTTACCATCAATATCTCAAAAAAATATAGTTGAGAATGGATTACGATCCAAAGAACCAATACAGATGTACAATCATCCGGGGAAAGACGATTACTAGAATGGACGATCTACTGCCATTCTATGCTGAAACACTTGAGGAAATCTGCCCTATTGATGAGTCCTTATACGATGACACGTTCGATCAACTTTTAATGGATAAACTTCCTATTTCTGAAAAGGCAATAAGTAACCACAGAACTGAGAATGTTGAAAGTATCCTTGGCATGGTACTTAAACATCGAGGTAAAGTTTATTTGAGCGAACGGACTAAGCAGTTTCTAGAAGATGACGATCAACCCCTCTTCTTTAAAAGTGTATGTTTTAACTTTCAACAACCAAATGCTGCTCAATCAATTACCACAATAAAGGAAGACCTTGAAAATGATATTGCTTTCAAACCATACCATTATGTAATTGCCTTGTTAAAAGCTGCTGATAACGTCGGGATTGAATTAAGCAAAAAAGAAATAGGGTATTTTTGTTTAAACAATCTTGACGTTATGCAGGGTAAAGTTGCAACCTCAGATGTCATTCGCTCAATAATTGAGTACAGAGAGCAAAATAAATCTTTCGAAATTGGACGTCCTGACAAAAAGAGATCTTACAACTGGCAACATATAAAAGAACAGTTTGACTACTTAAAATTTGCAAATCTAATACGAGAAAACGGAGAGAAAGTAGTTTTAAATAGAAATGAAAAAGAAGTTATTAATTACTTTATAAATGACCTATCAAACCCTTTACACTTCAAAATTTATAGTTATGACGTAACCTCAAAGGAACAACGTAAACAAATGTCCATTGATTGGAATTATTACTACGGTTCCTTAGATCATATTGACTTAAAAGCTTTCGCAACAAGCTTAAAAGCTTTATCTATACCCACATCTCCTGAAGACACCAAGACTACTCATGAAATAGGCAATGAAGGAGAAGAGTTTGTATTAGAATATGAGAAACAACTTGTTAAAGAGTTTCATCCGCGCTTAGTAAACAAAGTTAAACATCAAGGTACTTCTAAAGGTTTAGGTTATGACATACTTAGTATTGAAGCAAGTAGGGATAAAACTGATCCTGAATTTGCTCGATATATTGAAGTGAAATCAACAAAAAGAACTACAAAACCAGATCTTGAACAATATTGGGACAGAGTTAATTTTACTAGAAATGAATGGGTCGCAGCTACTCAACAGGAAGATCGATTTTTCATTTACCGTGTGTACTTTACCTCTGAAGGTGTTTATTTAGCAATCATAAAGAATCCAGTTGAAAAAAATGAAGAGAAAAAACTTTATGCAGCCCCTACTAATTATAGGATAGAATTTAACGACGATGCTATTGACGATTTAATCTTTAGTGAAAAAGAAGAGATTTAGGTTTGACTGATATCAACGCAAAACAAAAAAAACTTTTCCCAGATACTGATAACACTAATCTTGATGCTTTTCTAGCAAAACAAAAAAAATTGTTTGATCAGCTTGAAGAAAAAGCACACATATCTTACTCACCTCAATATGAAAACTTAGTCAATTTTCAGGAAGCTTCTACAACCCCCATTCAAAGATGGTTTTCATACCGGGAAGGATATTCAAGTAAATTGATATCAGATTTTATTAAAGAAAAAAATATAACTGGAAATATTCTCGATCCATTCTGTGGATCTGGATCGACTTTACTATCTGCAAGACAAAATAACCTACCCTCTCTTGGATTAGATATAAATCCTTATCCAACTTTAATAGCTAAGGTTTCAAACCAAAACTATACAGCTACTGAGAAAGATTTATTATCAGGTAAATTAGAACAATTTAAAAATCTTGATTTCAAAGAATCTGATCGAAAAATAAATTTTAATTTAATCGATAAAGTCTTTAACGATCAAATTTTAGATAGTCTTTTATGCATAAGAGATGAAATAGATGAGATTAAAAATGACAAGATAAAAAATCTTTTTTTTGGAACCTGGCTATCAATCTTAGAAAGGGTATCAAATGTAAAAAAAGAAGGGAATGGAATTAAGTATCTGTTTACCAAAAGAACTAAAGATGGCTATAAGAATTTAGACCAAGAAAAGTGGGAAGAAAATTATTTTCCTGAAGACAAATTCGCATTTGTTAAACACACATTCATTGAGGTAGTAGAAAAAATAAAATACGACATAAATAATCGATATGGTTCAACCAGTTCAGAACCAGTAATAAAAAATACAAACTGTATAGACTTCGACTATGATCAATATGATAACTTTGAATTGACCTATTTTTCACCACCCTACTGCAATGCGTTCGACTACTTTGAAATACATAAAGTCGAACTTTGGATGGGGGAATTTGTTAACAGTAAATCGGATTTATTAAATCTCAAAAGATCAGGTTTCAGGTCAAATACAACTTCTTTAGGAAGAAAGGGAATTTCTTATAAGAATAAATATATAACAGAATTAACAGACTTACTTCAATCCAGAGATTTATGGGACGATAGGTTGATTGATGTAGTTGGCGGTTATTTTGATGATATGCATAGTTTATTAAATAAACTATATGAAAATACAGTTCAAAATGGATATGTAGCTATCGTGGTAGGCAATTCTGCTTATTCTGGCTGTATAATTCCAACTGATTTACTTGTAGGAGATATTGGTAGAAGAGTGGGATTTAACCTAGAAGAAACAGCAAAGGTTAGACATCTGACTACAAGTTCTCAACAAAAAAAGTATTTAGAACCTATAGATCATTATTTAAGAGAAAGTATAATATTATTAAAGAAATGAATGTAACTAAAGTAGAAGAGTTACCACCCAAAATTGAAGAAGATTCAATACTTTCAATTCAAGAAAACAATGTAAGCCATTTAACTCACGGCATACATAAGTATCCAGGCAAGTTTATACCGCAGCTACCTGCCTGGGCATTAAATAAATATTCAGAAAAAGTTAACTCTAGTTATGTTCTCGATCCTTTCTGCGGTTCGGGGACAACCTTATTAGAGTGTTCAGTTCGTAATTTTAAATCAATAGGTATAGACATTGATCCATTATCATGTCTAATTACGAAAGTTAAAACAACACCAATTCCAGATGATAGACTAAATTATTTGGAAGAAGTGTTTAGCAACTTCCATGAGTTAACAGAGACGAATCATATACCCAAAATAGACAATCTAAGCCATTGGTTTAGCGATGAGGCTGTAACAAAACTAAGCAAATTAAGAACACACATAGAAAGCCTCTATGAGGAAAGAAAGATAAATAAAGATGAATATGATTTTTTGATAATCATCTTTTCTTCAATTATTAGAAAAGTTTCAAATGCTGATAACAGATCTCAAAAAACCTACGTATCTCATACTAGGTTTAAAGAACCTGCAGACGTATTCGAGCAATTTGAAAAAAACTTTAAGAAGGGTGTAGAAGATTTAAGAGAACTTGGAGATATAGTTAATAGTAATTACATCTTACCTAAGATATACAATGAAAATGTTGAATATTTAGATACACTAGGTAAAAATTATGATATAGGCTTAATGATAACTTCTCCACCCTATATAAAATCTATTGATTATATATATAATCAAATGGCTGAACTTTTTTGGGTTGGTGACTTATTTCAGTTAGAAACTCAGCCAAAACAAAATGAAAAAAAGAGAAAGTATTTAGGAGCTAAAAATATTCTTAAAAAGGAATACTCTACCCTAGATATTGAAAATGATAAGCTAGACATTGAGGAACTAGATCAAAATATTGAACAAATTTATTTCAATGATCAAAAAAATGGAGAAAAGCACGCCTATATAGTTTATGATTTTTTTAAAGAAATGGAATTACATTTAGAAACCGCTTTCAATGCTTTACAAGATAATGGTAGCTATGTGATGATCGTTGGGAATAGTTCTGTAAGTGGACTCAAAATTAATACAGCAAAGTTTATTTCAAAACTTGCGCAAAGAGCTGGTTTTACCGTAAGAAATTCATGGGCATATGAGATTCGGAACAGGTATATGGGCTTTGATAGAAAAGGAAAAGGTGGACTGATTGATTGCGATCATGTTTTAGAATTCTCAAAGTAAAAGGCTTACTTCATATGACAGTGAACTATGGGACTATTAACAAATTCTATCGTCCCAATACAATCAAATTCCTCAATAATTAGTGTCATTTTGTACGCTACCCCATTTTTCGGAACACTTATAGGTAGAGGATTTTATGTAGGTACTAATAAAAATAATGTGTAGACATGGATAAACATGAAAGACTGTTGAAAGAGAAATTTCCTCATGCAGAGGAGGATTTGTTAGTTAATCAGAATGGAAAGGATAATTGGAGTCTATTTCGCACCAAAAGCGGTGGAGTTACCATATACTATCACGACTCGGATGACTTTTATATTGTAAATCCTGAAAAGGCTCAACACTATTCATTGAAGGAGATTGCCGAGAGTTGGGAGCCGGTAACAAATACAATGGTTACCACAAATTAATCAATTAGAGAAGAAGTAGGAGTTGAAGCAATACTGTAACCTTCCCTGTTTTCCGAACCATACCCTACACTAAATCCCATATATTTAAATTTATTATTTATTAAATCCCGAAAGTTTAATAAATTCCCTGAAAAAGGTAGCTTAAATGGCAAATTTTTTAGATGACATGCCGGAAGTATTCGTATCCCATACGGATATTTCCTCCCAGGTATCACAGGCAGCAGCACGCGGAGAACTTAAAAAGATTGGGTCCCGGCTATACACAAAGAACCTGACCGATGATCCCGAAATTATTGCCAAACGACATTGGGTCGATCTACTATCTGAATACTATCCCGATGCACTTATTGCTGACCGGACGGCATTGGAAAACAAACCGGCCGAGGATGGATCGGTATTTATCGTATCATCCAAAAAGCGTATTACCGAAATTCCCGGCTTGATTTTTAATCCGCGTAAAGGCCACGATCCGTTGGATAGTGACCGACCTTTTATAAATGGCCTCTACATTAGCTCCGAACCCAGAGCATATCTTGAAAACATGCGACCTTCCCGAGCCCGAAAAGGATCCGTTCCAAGGACGCTTCGGCAGGAAGAAATGGAAGAACGCCTGGATAAACTCTTTCGAGTTCGCGGGGCCGACCACGTCAACAGTATCCGCGACCGAGCCCGGGAGATAGCACAGCAGCTGGATATGGAAGAAGAATATGAAAAACTTGACGATCTCATTGGCAGCCTGCAGGGCACGCGAGATACCAACATCAAATCAGATGTCGGTAAAGCCCGGAAATCTCAAAAACCATATGATCCCGATCGTGTAGATCTGTTTCTCAAACTTTTTGAAGATCTATCGGATTTTGCTCCTCACACTCGTTCTGCGTCCAACCTTTCGCAGGACGAAAGAGTAAACCTTTCCTTCTTTGAAGCCTATTTTTCCAATTTTATTGAAGGAACGGAGTTCGAAGTAGATGAAGCTGCAGATATCGTTTTTAATAATGCGATACCGGCTGAACGGCCAGAAGATGCCCATGATGTAATGGGGACCTTTCGAATTGTTTCCAACTACTCGGAAATGGCAAAAATACCTGAGGACTTCGAGGAGTTTATAGCCTCGTTAAAGAATCGGCATTCTACCGTGATGGCTTTGCGGAAAGACAAAAAACCTGGAGAGTTTAAGACCAAAATGAATGTGGCCGGTAGCACACAGTTTGTAAAACCCGAGCTTGTCATGGCTACCCTGGAACGCGGGTTTGAGATCTATCGCGGCTTGGAATACCCGTTCCAGAAGGCAGTATTTATGATGTTCCTGGTTAGTGAAGTACATCCTTTTTCGGACGGCAATGGACGGATAGCTCGTATTATGATGAATGCAGAACTGGTTGCAGCTGATCAACAAAAAATTATCATCCCTACGGTTTACCGAAATAACTACCTGGCTGCATTAAAGGCCTTAACTCACAATCGGCAATCAGATCCGTTAATCCGAACGCTCGATTTTGGTCAAAAGTATGTGCAAGACATTAATTGGGAACATTACGATGAGGCACGAGCTCAGATAACAACCACGAATGCCTTTATGGATCCAAACGAAGCTGATCAGGAGGGTATCCGGTTACGTTTGCCTTCTTAGGTGCCACTACAAAATATTAAATCCCGATAGTTTAAATTAATCGTATATTAAAGGCCGAAAGGTTAAATAGCCTATACATTTCACCTTATTAACTAACAGTTTTTTATTCGGGTATAGTAACCTTTCCACATCAAAGTATATCGATCAGGCAATTGCGTATTCCCCTTCACATCAAACTGAATAATACTATCGTTGAACTTTGGGATGCTCTTGAAAAATGAGACGAATACTTAGTGAAGCTGGTATTTCAGCGCAAACTATCTATTAACGTAATGAATACTATAGGGCAAAATACTTTTCAAATAATGCTTGTGATTTCTTTTCACCTTCTTCTGTGATCACTACTGATTTGTTCTTCGATTTAGGATTGTCAATAAATCCTTTTTCGTACAGTCGATCCAGATGCTCCCAGCTATGCCCTTTCCAAGCCCGGGTACTAAATTTGTCGTCAAACACCGTAAGCTGCAGTAACGCAAGAACCACCTCGTCAACTTTATCTTTATTGTATTCCATATTCGCAAAATTTAGATTTCGGTTATACTATAGTAATCTATTACCACAAAAAGTTAACTCGAAATCAATTTTGAAATAGAACGGACGAACTGCAAGAATTAAATCCCGAATGGCGTTCTAACAAGAGTGGTTGTCTAAAGGCGGGTTATAGGGCTTGAAAGATATTTTTAGTTTAATTTGGAAGACCGAGCAAATAAATTTGATTAGTCTTTCCTTCGATTATTCCCTTTTCCCATTCATAATTATTGGACTCAATACCACTTAATAACTCATCCAAATCATTAAGGGTATATGCTCTTGCATTTGAAACAGCACCATCCCACCCGAAACAGATTGGGATAACAGGAATGATATAAGTAAAAACAAGTTGCTGCCAAGTCATAGGTCTAACCATGGGAGTTATAAAAAACGTCATGAGAAAGTTAATGGGAAAGGCTATCCACCAAAGACCAATGGGAGTACTATTATCGCTAACTTCAAAGATGCAGACAGGTTTACTACTTTCCTGAAAAGCGGCTAATATATTTCTTGCTTCATGAGGTCTCATATGATGAAAACTTCCGATCATTGTTCGGAGTCCGCTCATTTGGCTATCTAATTGGGTAGCATCAACGGGGGTAGTCAGATAGTTAATATTATTTTCATCTTGACTATTATAGATTTCTGCTGTTTTAGAATCGGGATAGAGGTCCGTTAAGATTAAACTGATGTTTGGCATGCCATGCTTATCACGCAGGATCTGTAGAACGTCAGGCATGGGACCACCGCTTCCAGAGCATAGATCCAAAATCATTGATGTTTCAGATTTTCTTAAAACTTTAGCAAGCAAATCAGCAAGCTTTTCACTAGTTCCCAGTAGTTTGTGCATAACTAAAATTAATCTCGTCATACATCTTCGTAACCACTCGGGGAACCAGGCAAAATCTTCAAATTCGAATAGATGGATACGTTTCATTTATGAATATTTAAGCAAGTTAGAATATATGGTAAGCACTATAAAAATCTGGCGCATAACCGAGAAGCACTGGAATGTCGAAATAGTTATAAAATGAAAGAGAGGCAATCAAATGTCGAAGCCTGTCCGAGTTATAAGGCTTTTTTATATTCGTAAAAAAGTTCTAACGGTAATTTTAAACTGCGTGATGATACAGTTTATATGCTTTTAACAGTTATTTTAACATTAGCTTTCATTGTCAATTTCTTTTTCCAGTTTTTGACTTAAGGACATACCCAATGCGGCACCGATTGCTATTCCTAAAGAAATCCATAAAGGCAGATTATCCGTCAACACTCCAATCGCAGCTCCAATTGCAACACCAAATGACATTCCCAGAACTATTTTTTTTTCTTTTTTCATGGTTTTATTCTATTAGTTACTTGTTGCATAACACGAACTCTTTTCATGTTATTCCTGTTTGTATGTTTAGTATTTTGTTTCACTTATTTTGCTTGAATTATTTCAAAAATCCAATTGGAAATTTCCTCTAGCACTATTGGAGATATTGTTTGTTCCAACTCTTTGTATTCTTCAATTTTGCCTGTTTTACATTCTTGAAATAGATGGTTCAGGTTTTCAAGCTCTACTACTTTATATGCATCATTATTTCCCTTGATTAAAGCATTACGAATGGCATTTTGATTAATACTTGCAACTACTTGCTGATCCTTACTACCATATAATGAAAGCACAGGAATATTCAATTTCTCGAATTCATCTGCAGGATTATAGTTGTAGAAATATTTACTCCAGGGTCTTAACACGATCTCCGTTTCATTCTCAATAAATTTTGAAATATTTTCATCTGAGGCACCTAATGATTTTAATATAGGTGTCAGGTAAACCTCATTATGTGTATGTAATGCATTTCTTTTGGCTGTGGTCTCTAAATCAGAAGTAGCAATTCTTATTGCTTTTCTTACGTTTTCTGCAAATGTATCTTCATCAGGAACCGGAAATGGTCGTAACGTTTTTGATTGTGTTATAGCCACTTCGCTACCTGGTATACCTGTGGCAGCCAATGTTACAATAAATGAGATATCAGAACTTCGATTGGCAGCTAAAGGAGCAATTATGCCTCCTTCACTATGTCCAATGAGCCCAATATATTTTGTATCAATATCTTTTCGCATTTTTAAATAGCTAACCGCACTTAAAACATCTTGAGCAAAATCTGCGGTAGTGGCTTTATTAAAATCACCTGTAGATTTGCCAAAGCCCCTGTCGTCATAACGCAATACGGCGATACCTTTCCGAGTAAGATAATCCGACAGCACTAAAAAAGGCCGGTGTGTGTACATACTTCCATCTCTGTCATGCCGTCCGCTTCCACTAATCAAAATAACCACAGGATAGGCTCCTTTTTGAGTTGGCCTTGTAAACGTACCGGAAAGTGAAATACCCGCTTCGGTATTTGTAAAAAGCACTTTCTCCTCGTAATAAGGATAAGGCTTTTCAGGTTCCTGAGGCCTGTTAAGCTTTGTCATCGATGGATTACCCTGTTTTAGTGCTAGGGTAAGTTTCATATTTCCTTCTCTATAAGTTCCTTCTATTTGACCGGTGGTTTCATTCCAAGTACCTTCATATTCCATTCCAACATTGGAACCGTCGATACTCAATACTCCATTTTCGAAAGTGGTCGATTTTGGTTTGATCTCTGAAACCTCAAAAGTAGGAACAGCCATCGTTGAAATAAGGCCATTGGGTGTGTTCTCAAATAGAAAAACAAATAGGACCTCTTTGTTGTCCGGATTTTTTGCAGTACCGTGCCATACCCCGGAAATATCTTGTGAAAGGGCATTCATTACGGAGAATGCGATTAAAAGTGTTGTTATTAGTAATGATTTCATGTTCTTTATATTCTAATTGTTAGAGTCTATGCCAAATTTTATTTAGCCGTGTTGTTTTAAGGGTTGTTATCAATAAAGGTATCAGGTAAAGTAAAAGTGCTTCTTTATATCGTAGATCTTCTGTTATTCCTCGTCATCAAAAATGTCTTCGATCTGTTTATCAAAAAGTCTCGCAATTTTAAATGCCAGGGGTAAACTTGGGTCATACTTTCCTGTTTCAATGGCATTGACGGTCTGCCGTGATACATCTAAGGCACTGGCCAGATCAGCCTGTGTCCAGTCGCGTTCAGCCCGAAGTACTTTCAATCGGTTTTTCATTTGTATCTTCTTAGGTTAATTAACAGAGAAATGAAATACGAAAGGCTGATTAAAACAATTACTCCAGCAATTTCCGCATCAAAGGGTATCACATTTGTGGCGTCTAACATTGAATAACTGATGCCGCCTATAACGGTCAGACCCAATGAAATTCCCATCGACTCTAAGTGAATTTTTTGTAACATCTCATCCATTTCCCTCAAATGTTTGATGATCGCCATGATCATGCCAATACCAATACCAAAATTCAGCAGTATGACAAGCACGTTAAAAAGATCATTTGATCCCCATAACAACTCGTGTCCAAAAGTTGCTAATGCAACCGATAAAACCCATAGGGTAGTCCAAATTGCCAGGGATACCGTTTTTACGCTGCTCCTCTTCTCCCTGTCACCTGATTTTCTTTTATCACTATTCATATGTAATACCTGTTTGTCTATATGTTAAGTTAACTTTACATATAGTACAGCTATTTTGGATATATGTCAATAGTGCTTTACAATATTATTAATTATTTTTTGCCATTATAAAAGAGGTCAATAGTTTATATGTGGGAAATGAGCTTATTAAGAGAGGGGCTGTTGAGAAATATTTTTGATGTAGAAATAAGTATGAGAAAAGAGTTAAGCCCTTTAACCTAGTCTTATACATACCGTTTCAATACTATTTATTGTATGCATAACATCCAAAAATGGGAGTAATGTAATCTGATCCAGGAAATTGCACCCATTATCTGTACAAATTGAATTGGCTCTTATACACATAATGTGTACAGATAATATATGTTATTCGTACATATTTGGATATGAGATACCTCATTAAGGGTTTCCTTTTATTTCATTCGTTCCCAATACGTCCCATTCTCTGGCAGACCGTTACAGGCCATTCCAGCCCATCCCGGGGTATTTACCCTGATTTGAAATTATGTTACGTTAGCATCAGTGATTAACTAAAACGATGTTATCGCATTATGCTAACGAATGCTGACCCCATACCTGAACCGCTAAGTGACGTTCAAATCGATGCCGACGAGCGCGATTACGCCCAAACCCTCCAAGAGATGGAGCAGGGAATATCGATCTTTGGGCACATCACCGGGATGACCGACAACCTAAAAGAGGTCAGCAAAGAGCTTCCCTACAATTTTCGCCAGCCGTTCAATATTGTCAAAGCGATGTTTCGCTTGCAGCCCGGCCTTTATACCTTACACACCGGAATGGACGGTGATATTCAAATAGGTTTTCGGATTGAACCGGTAGAGTCCGACAGCGATGACCTTATGTCGTCAGCCGCTGGCACAACGTCCGCTGAAAAACCCGACAACAGCTTTTACCACAACCGCATCCTTCGCCTCGAAGGCGAGCTCCACGACGGGGACCGCAAGATTCGCCAGCAGGTCGACGAAATCATGAACCTAAAACGCGAGCTGGCCGAAGACAAAACGGCCACCCTGCTTACCCACCAGAAAGAACTTTCCGAACTCCGGGAGACCCACCGCAACGACATTGATCGCCTCAAAGAACGTCACCGAACCGATCTCAAGGACCTGGAAAAAGAGCTCGGCGAGCTCGAAAAGATAAAATTTCGCATGGAGATGGAGCAGCGAGCCGGCGGCCGTGACGCCGGAAGCCGCATGCTGGATATGCTGGAAGAAAATGCTCCTATGTTTTTCACGGTAATCTCAGGGCTATTTGCCCAGCGGCCCGGAAACGGCCACCCCCAACTGACCCCCGAGCAGGCCGAGACATTGAAAGTGTCCTTGACCCAGTCCATGCAAGCTCCACAATCTTCCCCTTTACCCCAACAAGAACCTCTCCCCAACAACAAAGCCGAACCATCCAAAGGTGCCGAGGAGGAAACTTCTCGGCACCTTCCCGCCAACAACGATCCCAATTCAGCAAAACCGACTATCTCTGGCGGGAAGGCCACACTTAATGGCCAGTTCAGGCCCCCTCACCGCAACGGCCACTCGGACCCCACCCCAACCCCGTAACCGCCACCACCTATGAACTCCGGACATCTTACCCTTTTAAATATGGCCCTCGAATACCTGGGCGACCGGTCCAGCGATTTTTCGGTGTACGCAAAACGCATTACATCACAGCTGACCCTGCTGCAATCCCGTGGTCGGCCGCTTACAACCGGCGACTGGGTCGGAATGGCCAAAATACTTTCTATGGAAGCGATAAGCAGGGATATAGGAGCCGAACGCATTGCAAAAACCGTATATCCCCTTGTGGATGGATTAGGGCAATACGCAACTACGCTATCCTATATCCCTGCCCCTTTCGCTTGTCAACAGCTGCTCAGTCTTAGCGGCACGCAAGTAAGCCCCCAAGTGCGGCGACTGATGACTGATGTCATTGTCCAACTACAAACCCTGGTCAAGGCCAGCCGACAAGCCCCATTTCAACCGAAATAACCCCCATTCGTTATGCCAACTGTCAACCAAGAGCCCGTGACCGGCCTTGGCGAGATCATCCGAACCACCCCAACGCACGGCATGCAGATCTTCATTCCAAACGTATCCTCCTCATATTGAGCAGCGCCTACTCTGACATATCGATTTCCCGCAACGCAGTCCCGACCAACGGTACGGCGACGAGCACACAGGCGGTAGCAGGCTCCCCAACCGGAGATGCTACCGCCCTTATTACCAGCAGCCGCCAGCGGTATCCGGGCATCGACCAGGTACTAATGGTTGCCTCCGAGCTGGTGACCACCTACACCGGACGGGAACAGCTTCGCAATTTAGCGCTCCGTATAACCAACCGTATCCCCCGCAATGCCAACACCGGCCTGCCGAATCTGCGCGATACCCAGCAGGTAGCGGAAGCTATTTACACGTGGATGGTTCGTAATATCAATTACGCAGCCGACCCCTGGAATGTCGAACGTATTCAATCGCCGGACGTGACTATCCGCCAAAAAGCCGGTGATTGTGACGACCACGCCATCCTCGGGGCCTGCCTGCTACAAAGCCTGGGTATCCAAACCGGTTTTCGCATTGTAAGTCGCAACGGACGCACCTATGATCATATCTACGCGGTGTACCGATCCCCTCAGGGATGGAAATCCTTTGATACCACAGTCGCCAAATATCCTGGCTTTGCGTTTGACGAGTCGCTGATCACGAAATCCCGGCACGTCCCGAACGCCTTGCCGAAAGGACTGGGCATCGACCCGATTACGCTTACCGCCGCGGCCACGACGGCCCTGCAAACGGGGGTAACCATGAAAGGCATGTTCTCCAAATGGTTTGGCGCGAAAGATAAAGACGAGCGCATCGCCCGCGGGCAGTGGAGGGATTATCTGATGGCCCAAGGAGTACGATCGGACGTTATTTCCTTCTCCCAGAAAAACAACGAAATCCTCCAGCGATACGCGCAAATCATCCAAGAATTTGGACAACCTGCCATTGATCACCTGAACCGATTCGGAGATCTAGGTAGCTCGTTCATTGCCAGCAGGCAGAAAACGAAACAGAAACAATGGCTTTTGTATGGCGGACTCTCGACTGGACTTCTTACGCTTGGCGGGATTAGCTACTGGGCCTTTAATCACTAATCACTGTTTATGAGTAGCACGTACCTAACCACCGTAGCTATTATTGCCGACGAGGATGACCCCCAAGGGGTCATGACCGGCGACCATCCCATCCCAAACGGACTACAAGGCTGGGAGCAAGATGATCCCTGCCGGTATGCCAACCAGAGCTGTAAGGGCAAGATGTTTGGTGCTCTTAAACGCTGCCGGCGGAAACGGGAGAAGTCCCAGGCCCTTTGCAAGGCTCACGGTCGGAAGCTTGCCGAAAAGAAAAAAATCGAGCAGGAGAAACAGCAGCTTATGACGGCCCTCCAACACAACGTCACCGACACCGCCGAAAAACAGCACACGGCCTCGACGGCCATGATCGCCGGTGCCGCCATTGGAGGTGTTGCCATTCTTGGCGCAGCCATTACCATTATTGCTAAAAAGAAGAAGTCCAACACCAAATCGACCTAACCTCCCCTCTCCTATGAATAGCAGCAGCTACGACAATCTCGATTTCCTTCAGACAACCGTTCCGTTTACCCCCAGTTTTTCCACCAGCGGGCTGCCACCCCAGCCGACCGACTCCAAGAAAACCAAGTTTGGCAGCATCCTCAACGACCTGTCCAGCTTTTTGACGACCGCCGCCGACAGCGCTGTCACCGTCGATGGGATCATTAATGGCGGTAAAAGCGGCTCTGGATCCGGCAGGCTCACCCCCCAGCAACAAATGGCGCTGATGCAAGCCCAACGGGCCAAGGCCTCCTCTGGCAATTTGACCACCGCACTCATTATTGGCGGGGTAGCAATCGCCGGCGGGACCCTCATGTTCTCTATGCTTAAAAAGAACAACAAATAACATGATCACTCCCTCCACCGACACGCTCGCGCCCCATCCCGTGGGGACCTCCCATTTTACTGACGGACAGGTTCCGAATGCTCCCCAGCGTACGCCGGGCAATCCCGACGACAGAATCTATTTCCAACCGACGGTCGAGGTGCAACAAGTGGCCGAGGGAGCGACCATAAAAGACGCCCAATCCATGTCGCTTTGCCAACGCCTGGCTGATGAGCAGAATCCGCCCACCCTCACCGAGTGGTTTCAACGCCACAAAGGAACCCTTGGCTTGATTGGCCTTGGCTATCTCACCGTTCGAATAGTAACCAGACGAAAACACTGATGAGCAACTCCACGTTTACCACTGCCAACGGATTAGGCGAGGCGGGGATCTCTGGCAATATCATAAGCTCCGAGGCCGGTGAGCTCCGCATTATCGGACGTTACCCCCAGCGCGGTCGTCCTAAAACCGGCGTCCCCTTTTCCGTAGATGTCGAGGCGGATATCTACCGCACGTTTTGGAATTCATTTCTGATGGTCGTGTGTCCGGACGTCGTGGTCGCCGCCCTCGATCCGCAAACCCGGAACGTGCTTGCGATATCCCGCATAATTACCAGCATGTGGGAAGGATGTCGCGGGCAGGCCCGTCTCGTGTTTGACCGGTCGTTTGTTCCGGACCGTCACCACCCCGTGATCTTTGAGCTCCACTACAGCAACGTTACCGAAACGAATATAGCACAAGCTAACCCACTGGCTACGTCTAATGTAATGACGCTCGATTTAGATATCGACGAAGGCCAGCAAAGTGGCGTATATGCCCCGCCCACTGAGCCGTGGTATCAGATTGACCTCCCCGACCCCAGTGGTGCATTAAGCGGCGTCAACAGTACGCTCACCAAGGCGCTTTGGCTCGCAGGCATCGGGGCGGGCGTGTATTTCCTGGCTCCTCTTATGCCCGGCATTCGAGACAGCGTTACGGACCTTGCCACCAAGAACGCCAAACCCCGAGAGGCCTGATCATGCAAGAACTTATAGAAGGTCAGGACTACCAGGTGGTGGACGACGGAATGGGTGGGCTGCAAAGCTACTTGTCTCGCACCAGCCGCAATGCCGTCCGCAAAGCAATGAGCATTGCCAACCGGGCGCTGGCCGGCAAGAAAGGCAACGCCGCTACAACGGCTATTCTACTGGCCAACCTCACCGCCGACAAGGAAGCCTTCCGAGCTACTTTTGGCAAGTACAAGCAAGAAATTAACGAATACTTCGAGCATGTGGACCTACAGGCAGCAGGTGAACTTATGGGCCTAGAGGACAGCATCGTCCAGTCATCCTCATCGGCCTTAAGGGGCGCGGGATATGTCAGCGCCGGCATCCTGCTCGGAATAGCGGGAGTAACATTGTATAACCGACAACGCAAACAACCATGAGCTTACGCAAAGGTAGCAACGGACCCCAGGTCATGCATCTGCAATCCGCCCTCTTAGCAATGGGCATCCCCCTTCCCGACTATGGGATGGACGGAATATTTGGTTCGGAAACCGAGTCGGCTGTCATACAGGCCCAGCAAGCGTTGGGCATGCCCCCAACCGGCGTAGCCGACCAGATGCTGATCCGCCGACTCGGGATTGATAACAACGCCCTACAACCACAACAGCAAAAACCATCTACGCCCTCTGGCCTTTGGCTCCTGGGAGCCGTAGCCATCATCGGAATTGGAATTGCAATCAAAAAAGCGACCCCTAAATAATATGGAATCAATGAGTGCACGCGAGCTTTCGAAGCTCAACATACAAGGTATTACCATCGCCCCTCCGTACGGAAAGCTGGTCGGCGAGCCGGAAAAGAACGCAGTTATCTTTATCTGGGGTGAAAAAGGAGCCGGAAAGTCTACCATGAGTCTGGGGCTGGCCGATGCGCTGGCCGAGCACGGACGCATCGAGTATATCCCCGCCGAAGAGCATTTCGGAAAAACCCTGGTCGATCGCGTGAAGCGACTACAGGCCACACATTCTAATCTAAATTTTACCAAATGGAAATCCATTCAGGCGCTCAAAGAAATCCTGCTTAAAAACCGGTCCTTCGCCTGCATCCTCGACTCGATTTCCGTGATTGATGCCAACGCCAAGGAAACCGTCGAGCTGGCCCAGTGGTGCCGCGAAAACGGGATCATGTTTGTCATGGTCTCCCACGCCACCAAGGACGGGCAGTACAAAGGCAATACCAGCATCGCCCACGAATGCGACATCGAAATCAAAGTTACCAAAGAAGGCGGAGCCGAAACCGAAAAGAACCGCTACCGGGAGCTGACGGCCATTGCCGTCCCATTTACGGCTGCCGAGCGAAACATTTCCCCCAAAACTAAGCCAGCGAAACAAAAGACCCCAGTCGACCGCGAGAACCCCGTGGATACCCCGTTTAAAATTACCCTTAAAGAATTGGACAAGCTTCACAAAATACGCTCCTGGAAACGCATCAATTCGATGTTCGGAAGCAAGATGTCCTGCTACGCCCAAAAGCATTCCGGAGAATCCGAAAACGCGCATCTGTCGATCCGGTACACCGCCGATTACCCCAAAAAGCGGTACCTCATGGACCTGCTGCTGGACGGACACCTGGAATACCAGATTTGCACTGAAGGTTCGGCGGGCGGCGTGCTGGCGTGTTGGAAAAAGCTGGTCAGCAAATATGGAGAGCTGGAAATCCGGATTTTCAAACAGGACCACGCGAAAGTGGTACTCGGCGCCAGGGAATACAAGCGACAGGAGCGAGCATTTGCGAACCAACAGCAACAACCGGCCCCCAAAAAGCCCCAACCGAAGGCGAAGCCCAAAAAATCCACCACCAAATCTTCCACGCCTGCCAAAAAGCCGGCACCTCCAAAACAAACCGAACCGGAAATAGATATCCAGGCCGCCCAAAAAAGTCAGGCTAAACTTGACGCCTTCCTAGAAAAAATTATTAGCTAATATCCCATGCGAGACAATCCTGCGATTTCCCCCTTTCAAGATATTACCAAACGAGACTACCACGCCATATTCGAAGATTATGATGGCGATGGTATTCCCAATATCGACGATCCCAATCCTACCCAGCCGGGCGACACCGACACCGTAGAGGAAGTGAAATTCGCTGATACGGCCGAGACTTTTCTGGAGCAGACGCGCCCCCAATACGAGCTTGCTCTCCAGCAGGTCATCGAGAAGCTACAATCGCTAACCCCGGATGCCATCGTCAAGGGTCGGGTCAAATCCTTTTATTCGACCGTTGACAAGTTGCTCCGCAAGCGACTCAAGGCAACGATAACAAAAGCCAAGAAGGACGAGCAATACATCCAGGGGCTGACCGACATGGCCGGGGCGATGATCCAGTTGGATGAGCAAGCCGAGTTGGAGGATGTCGTCACCCAAATTAAACGCGGAGCTGCAGGAGCCGTTTTCGAGCATGAGGATAAATACCAACACCCGGTAGGCGGCTATCGCGCCCATCATTTTATCGTCATGGCTGGCACCGATGGTAACATTCCCGTCGAAGTACAGGTCAAAACCAAGCGCATGGCCGGCATAGCCAAGGCGGCACATACGCCTTACAAGCGAGGCACCTTACATACCGAGGCCATGACCAAGCTGACCGAGCTGGCCTGGCAAGCTGATAAAGGTGATAAGCAGGCAGCCAACAATATCGACTCCCTCCTTGCCGACCCGAAGAAACTAACCCAACAGCTGGCGACCCGGGACAATCCGTCCAGTGAGCTGCAGGTGCTCCAAGAATCTTTTACGGAAACGGTAAAGAAACTGGCGCTAGCCTTTTCGCTCGACCGTTTTCCCCAAGAGCATCGCGACCACGCCTTCGAGCTGTTTCGCGAGCACGGAAGCAGTATTGGCGTCGATTTTGATAGTATTTTTTCTGGGGCCCAACAGGAAACTCCCGTCCCGGAAAAACCAGACATCCAATCATACGGACCCTCTGGAGATCGGCCGGGAGAATCGAAATTTGAGGCCCATTTTTCCGGCCTTCAACTGGAAAATGTCGCCCCTATTAAACTCTCGAAATCCGAGCGACGCAAAGCCAACGAAGCAGCGCTGGCTATCCTCGAAAAAGAAGACCGCGCCATCACTACATCCGATCTGGATCTGCTTCGCAGGTACACCGGCGCCGGTGGACTAGGATATGGCGAAGACCGCACCGGAACCGAGCGCGGCCTGCTTAATGAGCATTACACCTCCTACCCGTTGGTCCAGCTTATATGGGATAAACTGGCGGCCATGGGGCTAACCGGAGGAAACATCCTGGAACCCGGCGCTGGCGTGGGAAACTTCGCCGGATTTCTACCTGACCGCGAAACCTTTCGCATGCTGATGGTCGAACGGTCGGCGGTGAGCGCGCGCATTGCGAGGCTCCTGTATCCGAGCCAGCTGGTCCGGCACGAAAACTTTGCCCAAACCGACCTGTCCCGCTATAATATCACCGGCGTCGTGGGCAACGTGCCGTTCGGGGATATCAAAATTCATACCCAGCGCGACCGGCTAGCCCACCTCAACCCTCGCATCCACGACTACTTTATCCTGAAGTCCCTGGACGCCCTCCAACCGGGCGGCGTCATGGCCGTAATCACGTCGGTGGGCACGATGGACAAGAAGGATCCGGCCATCCGACAAGCGATGGTCCAGCGGGCTCGATTCGTGGGCGCCTACCGGCTTCCCTCGACGGCCTTCAAAGATAATGCCGACACGCTGGTCACGACCGATCTGCTTTTGTTTCAAAAGTACCACGATTTTGAGGGCGACCGGCATCCTGACGCCGCCCATGACCTTAACCGGCTGTTTGCCCATGAGGAGCTGGCCGTCAGCACCGCTGAACATAACGGCCAGTCCTACGAGGCCTACTACAATCCCTATTACCGCAAATACCCACAGCATATTTTAGGTGAGCACATTCAGGGCCATGACATGCAGTTTCTGACCCGCATGGGCGTCAACGGTCAGGTGGATCAGGCGATGACCGACAGCGTCCTCGAAGACCAACTCCAATTTCCCTACCCGTTGCCGGGGCAGATGCCTTTCTACCGCATCCCCGATGAAGGCGTCATGCTCGATACCGGCCGGGACTATCACGCCGGCAATATCATTGTCCACGGAGAAAAATTTTACGAGAAACAGCGCCATTATTTCAACCCACTTACTATAGGCGGCAACGACAAAGCAGGCGACGGACTCCGCAACCGCATCGATTCCGCCTGCCGAATGCTGGACAAATATGATGATTTCGTCACGGCCTTAGCCCAAGATACCGAGCAGAAAGAACCCTTACGCGGGGAATTCAAGGAGTTGCTGGAAACGCACATTGAACAATATGGCATTCCGGACGAAGACGACGATATCCGCCAAGTGTTCCGCTTCGACAGCCGCCTCTACAAACTCACGACTATCGTCAAACGCGATCCCATCAGCGGTGAGCTGGCATACGCCGATATTATCGAGGCAGATTCGATGTTCAACAGCAATTACGTGCCCGCGATCACCAGCTCTGACGACCTGGCCGAGATCGCCATGTATGGCCGCTCCATTGGGGAAGAGCTGACGATCGACTTTTACCAGTCCACCTACAAGGGCGGCACCGCCAGCCGGGCCGAGCTGATTGAAGCCATCCAGAAGCACCCGGATTTCTTTTATAACCCCGAGTCCAATGGCTACGAGTTTCGCTATCAGTACCTTGCCGGCAACGTCCGCCATAAGCTGGAAATAGCTGAGGACAACCAACTGGAGAAAAATATCGGGGCGCTCAAGGCGGTTCTTCCCGAGTGGATCGATGCCTACAGTATCACCGTAGACCCCCGCCACATTTTCACCTACCTGCCTACCGATGTCCTCACCCGATGGATTACCGACGAGCTTAATTACCGTGATGTCCATATCGGCCTGGTCAAGGATAAAGCCGATCTTGGGAACCGCTTCTACATGAAACTCAGAAAAGGGGGCCGGTACATTAAAAATGGAGAAGAAACCTCCGATGACTGGAACCAAGGATGGGGGGAGACGCCCTTTAGCAAAATTATCACCAACTATATCCAGGATTCCAGTTTTCCGCTGGTCTTCTACGATGAGAACGACCATGTCCTGCCAAACATGACCCTCAAACGAGCCAAAGAGAAAGGGCTTTCGGCCCTAATTGAGCGCTCACGAGCCAAACAGCGTACCCATAATGATCAAATGCTCACGCGCGTGCCGCAAAAGTTCAACCACTGGGTCCGCACCAAAGCGCCCAGCGACATTCGGGAACTGATCGAACAGGCCTACAACCATGAGTATAACGCTCACATCAATCCCCAATTTGACGGGGCTACTCTTCGCGTTCGTGGCATGTCCGACACCTTCTATGGCGTCAAGGATTTTGCGGTCTACAAACACAACCGAGCGGTAGCAGAAAAGCTGGTCTGGAACGGGCGCGGGGCCAACTGCCACGACGTGGGCGCCGGGAAGACGCTGGCCTCTATTATCACCTCGCAGGTACTGGCCCAACAGGGCGCCTGCCGCAAACCGCTCTTTGTCGTGCCCGGGAAAGTCCAGGAGAAATGGGTCGAAGAATATTCGATGCTGTTTCCCGAAGCGAAGATTCTCAACATGAAAATGTCGGGCCCCGAGCGTCACAAGGAACTCACCATGGCCCAGCTCTACAACTGGGACGCGATTTTTATTGCCGACCATGCCTTCAAGAGCCTCCCGCTGTCCCCGGCCGTCCAGCAGCAGATGTACGCCGAGCGCGTAGCGTATTTCGATCAGATGATTGAAAACTTTGACGCCCTTATCGAGGAAGACGATGCGCTCAGCTCCACGGCCAAAAAGTCCATGGTACGACGCCTGGAGAAGATGAAAGAAGAATGGGAGGCCAAGCTGCGCAACGTATCCAGCGCCCAACGGCTGGAAACTGATATCTACTTTGATGAGCTTGGCGTGGACGCCCTGTTCTTTGATGAGGCCCATTTCTACAAAAATGCCCTCGGCAGCGCAAAAGCAGCTAAACTGGGTATTGCGGCCAACAAACCATCCCAACGAGCCGAGGATGCGCTCCAAAAAACAAAATGGCTGTTTTCAAAAGTTGGTTACAAGAACGTATTTGTCCTGACCGCTACGCCGGTAGTGAATTCCCCGGTCGAAGTTTGGCACATGCTCAACCTCTGCGCTCCTGACTTGCTGGACAAGTATCAGATTGCGAACCTCGACAACTTCATTAATCAATTCGTCCGCGAGGAAGAAAAGATCGTCAAAAAGACCAACGGGGAATACCGCACCGAGCGCGTGGTAGCCGGCTATTACAACCTCCCGGAAATGCGTTCCATCATTGACGAAGTCATGGACATCAAAAGCTACGATCAGCTGGTAGGATTCTACGAGAAGTTCCCCGACCTGCTCAAAGATGAGGGCGGCCATGTCATAAAAGACGAGCAGGGCCAACCCAAAGCGCTCAAACCATCATTCAAACGCCCCCACGCCGCCAGCAAGCAACAGGTCATTGAACCCAGCGAAATTCACAAATTGTTATTTGACGACATTATTCTTCGGGCCGACAACATTCTCGACTGCATGCGCAATCGCGGATGTGAGACCAAAGACAATTTTTTGGTCATCACCGGCGACGGCAGTAAAATTGCCACGGACCTCCGCGTCTATGACAACAGCTTCGCAGGCGTAGATGGGACCTTCCTGAAACTTGGAGCACTGGTAGATAACGTAGCCGAAAGTTACGCCCACCGGGAAAATCCGGTCCCCGAATATACGCCCGAAAGCATTTATGGCGATTACTTTTCGAAGAACAACCCTGCCCCTGCCCGGGAAAATCCGAACCCCTACGCGGATCCCCGAATCTCCCGCCATGAACTTATCGATAAACTTCAGGCATTACGTCATTTCGATGAGGTGGTTCAAGAAATTCGCGCCACCGAAGGGAACCTCCACGAGGTCCCGGTAGGCAAACAACTTTTGCTTAACAAAATTGAGTCCCAGCGCGAGAAGCTGTCAGACGGCAGCGACCTTACCGAAGAGACGTTCGACCGAGCGGTGATGATCGTGGAAGCCCTGTACACTGGCCGGGAGAATCCGGCGGCCCCTGCCATTCGCAACCAGATTATTTTCTGCGATTGGATCTCCGTGGAAGGCCAAAAAGGCGGCAGTTATCACCAGCTGATAAAGCAGGAACTGTCCAAGGCCGGCATCCCAACGGAGCACATTGCCATTATCAACGGCTCCATTATAGGCACCAAAACCAACGGCAACGATAATTTCGTCTCCTCCTCCGACGACAAGGAAGCCCTCAAAAAAGAGGTTCAGGACGATTTTAATCTGGGCAAATACCGCGTGCTTATCGGCAACCAGTCGATCGCCGAAGGCATGAATCTCCAGAAATGGACCACCGACCTACATCACATGGATGTCCCTTATACCCCATCGCAAATCCAGCAGCGAAACGGTCGTGGACTCCGCCAGGGCAACCAGTACGGAACCGTAAATATCCATTTCTACCTGATGAAAGACTCCTTCGATCAGTACCGACTAGAGCTGGTCAGCAAAAAGCAAAGCTGGATTGATGAGCTTTTCTTCGGAGATAGTCGGGAAACCTCGGCTGACAATGACGGCCAGTCACTGGAATACGAACAGATGGTCGCCGCTACCAACTCCGACCCACGAGTGAAAGAGTTTTTCCAATCCAAGGCCCAAACCAAGGTGCTGAAGGCCCGGATCGAGTCGCTTCTCAGCGAGTCCCAGCGCCTGGAGTCCTCCCTCGGCCAAGCCAGCGGAGATATCGACCGGCGTTCGGAGAAAATGACCTCCACTATTGAGCGTGAACAAGCCCTTATTGATTCCCAACTGCCCACCACGCATGCCGAAGCGCTCGAAAAAGGATTGGTCCGGGTCGGCTGGCTGGACTACAGCGATGAAATCGGCACCATCGAAAACAACCTCTCCTCCGATGGAAAACGCGTGCCCCGATTCCGACACGAGCTCACCTTGGAAGTGCCCAAAAATAACGCCAACGGGCGGGTGCTGTTTAATCTCATCCCTGACCCGAACGCTCCAAACCGAAGCTTCTATAACAAGATCAAATGGAGCTCGATCAAACAAATGGCTGGCTCCCAACTCACGAACAGATTCGGGTGGAGCCTAGACGAGCCGGTACAATCGGGCCGAAGCCTGGCCGGAAATAAAGGCAACATCATTGCCGATGAGTCCGACTTTTACGCTCATTACGAGGTAGATATCGAGGCCGAAAAACAAGCTGCTAATCCTGACGACACGGAAACCACCTATGATCAGATCAAAGAGCGGCTGGGCATGTACAAAACCAAGCGCTGGCTACCCATCATCAAACACAAACTGGCCGAACTGTTCTTGGCCCTGGAGCAGGGCTGGCAACAGTCGGCCGAAGCCCGCATCGAGCAGATCACCTCTGAACTGGCTCGATCCAAGAAAACCTTGCGAGAGCTTGAAACACTACACAAGCAAACGCGGGCGGAGTTGCAACAGGCAAAAACCAACTTGAGGTCCAACCAAGAAACGGTGACCAAGCTGCAGGATGTCGTCAATGAATTAGTCAAAACCAAATTCACCGACCGCTCCGAACTCTACGAAGAGCTGAATCGCATTGCCCCCAAATACGGGGTCAAAGGGACTGTACGCGTCCGCGAGATCGGTATTTATCGCGACCAGCCCGCAGATGAAAAAATTCGCCCTAACCAGTCCGGCAAACAGCCAAAGCTAACGACTCTTCCCATGCCTCTTAAGACCCTATTTGGTGATCCGCTGGTTTACGCTGGCACTATTGGTGAACTGGAATTCATCGACGTTAACGGATTTATGCAACGCATTTTGCCCGAAGACCAGGATCTATCCATGGTTATCGATGCAGCTGGAACAACCCTGTATGGATTCCCGGCAGCCCGCATGAAATTAATTAAAGGCGCATACGGCAGCGACCAAGCCGAGCAGATGTACGAGGAGTTCCACCACTTCCCGGCCGACGGATATGATTACGAGCTCTTTCCACCCGCTGATGCCGAGCTGATTTCCATTGGCCACGCCGAACGGATCATGTACAGCAGCGACAAGGTAATATATCCCGGCGACCAAAAAGGCAATGACCACCATTACTACCATTATTTCGACGACGGGAAGCGACCGGTATTCCAATACGGAGATGTGTATATCATAACCAACCTAAATATTGACGGCCGAGGCATTCTTAACTAACCCCTTATCCAACAATCCTATGACCCAACGAATATTTGCTAAAAATCCAACACACTTGGATGTAATCAAAAACCCAACAACCCCTAAACGCACAACTATGGCAAAAAAACTAACAACGGAAAAAGCTGTCGGCGAATTCAAGCAACAGCTGATCACTGCCGGATACATTGTGGGTGGCCAGGCGATTGGTGCGCAGCTCAACGGGCTGGCCGTCCCTGCAATCCTTGGCGGAACTTCTGCCACGGTCCAACAGGCCGCACGCGTCGGTCTTCCGCTCACTTTAGGCATGGTCTTTACCATGTTCACCAAAAACCCGCACCTCCGCGGCTTGGCCATGGGGCTGGGCGTGCAAGGCGTGATGGAACTGATCAAGTTCGTCATGCCCGACTGGACGCCCTCCCAAGGCCTGATGGAAGGCAGCGAATACCTGTGGGACGAAGACAACCTATCCCCACAACCTGCGCCTCCCGTTCCTCTACCGAAGGAAACCGGCCATGTTTCTCAAATAGAAACAGTGTTTGAGGACACGGTAGAAGTGTAACCTTTCCACTCATAGCTCCACCTGCCAAAGGGACTGCCTGCGGGAACAAGCAGAAGGCCACCATGGCCACCACCTTAACCCCTTTACTAACTACGAACTATGAGCAACCAAATTTCAAAAAAAGCAATTGTACCCGCCAGCGCGCGCATCAAAACCTATTTCGATACGCAACAAGTCACGCAAAACGGCGCTGTCGTTAACTTTTTCCCTCCGAACTCCACCCGGAAGATTACCCGCAACAATTACGTCGGAAATCCCTTCCCGGGAGAGCTCAAGCGCCGCGTGCTGGCCCTTTCCTTTGAGGTAACCAAGCAGTTCATCGAAGATGACGAGGCCAACAATATTGACGCCCGGGGGATCGTAAACTCTCTCAAAGATGCCGGCTGTATCCTGCAGGCCGACAATGACAACAAGGAATTCTTGCGGGTCCCCATCTCCAAGCATTCCAATTTCTCTGGCACAGGCATGCATATGGTAGCGGGTACGGCCAATACCGCCGATGCCCCCGTGGTATTCAAGCGCATTGCTTCTCTGAAATCCGCAGACGAATACCGCCTGGCTGATCCGTTCGATTTAGCCGTCAACCAAACGCTTTCGCTGTCGGTTCACTTTGAAGATGCCTCGGTATTCCCAAGCGATAACGACTGGGTGACCTCCAGCCAAGGCTTGCTGTACCTGCGAGCCAGCATTGTCGTCGCCGAAATGAAACCTGAGAAGTAACATCACCCACCACCGGCGGCTACCGCTGCAGCCGGTGGTGTTTTTTTACAACCGCCGCTAACCAACCCTGCTAATGAAAATTGTAACCAATTTTATTCCCCCGACCGAATCTACGCCCTTCAACCCGGCCAAAACTGTGGATATCCCCGCTGGTGACAGCAAAGAAATTAAGATGAACGGCATGGGTGGAGAGAGTTTCGGCGTCCAACGCATATTGCCATATGCCCCGAATATGGACCACATTCTGGTATCCGCACGGCTCAATGAAGACCTGTATCTGTTTCGAGACCTGCAGCTTGCCGTCGTCCACCAACTGTTCAAAGGGACCAAAGGCCTGCTTGCTCCGTTCATTATCCAAAAAAGTAACAGCCTGGTATTTGAACTCGAAAATGTGGGACCGGTCGAACAACCAGTAAACATCCAGATCATCGGCTACGACCATTTTGGGCTATCAAAGCTACAAGCCATCTACAGCGAGATTTCCGCTCCCATGCCGCAACCCCGATTCCTCTACGGTCATGTTACCCTTCCCTCGGGCGCTGTACATAGTGACATGGGCGTCAAGGCCAAAAGTATTGACGTGCAGGCCCGCCGGCTGGCGATGAGCAGCGATCGACCCGGCGATATTACGGCCAGCCTGAAGGTATATAATACGACCATTCGCAATGAAGTATTTCTGGAGCAGATCAACGACGAGTTTGGACAATTCTATGCCAACGTCCCGTTTATTGTTGGCTCCAATGTGCCCTTCCAGGTGTACACCTCGAACAGAGGCCCTTCCCAAGCCCACGTTAGTTTCCTTTGCGAGGCCTATGTCGCCGGTCAAACAGAACCTGATAATCCATTAACGGTCTAAGCTATGTGGAACACGCTACTTAACGCCCTCTGCGAGCTCACCGGAAAAATGGATGCCCTACTTGACGAACTCCGCAGCGGAGGCCCCTCCTCGGGCATGCCCCAGGGCAACCGCGTTGGCACCTCTATATCTGTTGTGCTCAAACAGGGCGTCAACCCCATAAATCTTGTCAACGGGAACCCCCAGCGACTCGGGATCATCGTCCATAACAACAGCGATGGAGAGTTTATGGTTGCCTTGGATAGCAGTCGCATCGACGACCGGCACTACACCTTCAAACTAAAACCGGGGGAAACCCTTCACATGGACGAGCGCCAATTCAAAGAAATCTACAAAGGCGGGATGATGGGCCTTTGGGACGAAGCCAGCGGCCCGCTGGAAACGTCCAAAGCCCTCGTAACCGAACTCTTCTGGTCCCAATAGCCCTATGAGCGAAATCACCGGCAAACAGTTCAGCGAAGGATTTAAAATGCGAGTGGTCAGCGGCATGCTCGTCGACGGTTCCATCCAGGTGTCATGGGCCACCGGCCAAAAGGCCTCGTCCCAGCTGGATTGGGGACTGGATCCGGATAACCTAGCCACAACTCCGGAATATCACCGCGAGGCCTCCGAAATGGTCCGCTACCACACCCTTTATTTTCCGATTACTTACCTGGATGCCCGCCACTTTTTCCGGGTGCGCTCGAAGACGGCTGGTGACATCATCGGACAATCCCCCATTTATTCGGTGATTACTCCTGATGACGTACAGAAAGTCAACGAGTCCCCATTCGGCATCGCCCGACTTGATATTACTCCTATCGGCACCACCGAATTCGAGTTCCAGCAGTTGTCCTTTACGACCCCTGCTGGAAAGCACGACCCCATCTCTCGCTCCGGGCCGATATCAGCTTCGCTGCAAACAGACCCAGATATTTCGGAAGAACAGCGCCCCGAAACCGGAAACGCCCACACCAATATAATCACCACGATCTCTTAACTATGGATACGATTAACCACAATTTATCAATTGGCACCCCAAAGTCCGGCATGGACCTGTTCTGCAACATTCGCATCGACGGCAAGCACCTGCTTCGCCTCCACAGCGAGTCCTTTATCGGCGGATTTCTACGTGATATCCACGGGATGATGCACGGCGGGCGAACCGAGCGGCTCATCTCCCCGCTGGAACAATATGTCCCTGATTACACCATCACCAGTATTCATATCGTAGATGGCGCCCTGGAAATTTATCGCAGTTATCTGCGAAATGTATTCAGCGGTTCCCATTCTGGAGACCCGAACGGTGAGGAGCCCGTATGGGTCCATATCTGGGGATGCCAGTCCGTCCCAGAGCTCAACGGCACGTGGGAAGTTGAAAGTGCTCATACCAACAATGATTACATCCGTCTTAAAGACGCACCTATGACGATCGACCCTTCTGCCTACCTGGAAGATGACGCCACCTGTATCTCCAAAGCCTATAAAAATATCGCTTCTACCCAACGGTATTGCATGCCCTTCCGGAAAGTATATCCGACGGTGGGGGCGGGCACAAGGCCGCTGAGTATTTCTGATGTTGGGCTGCATAATCCCATTGACGCGCTACTTTCGCGTGGTTCCGTATCGGTTTCCAGCGTCGTTACCGACCAGGAAAAGTCAATCTTTACGATTTCCGCTCCCTTTACCAACGGCACCGGTGGGGACATCACGATTCGTGAGATGGGACTCGTCACCTACATCGCCGTGTCCCGTTATGACCTTAAAACAATTGCAACCCTGCATGCCCGGGACCTCCTGCAATCCGCCATTAACCTACCAGACAGCAAGACCCTAACCTTGGATTACGAATGCCGCTTTGAGCTGGAGAACTTTAACCAAGATACCGATCTGAATGGCACAAACGGCGGATTCCTGGCCGAATTTGCCAAGGGGCTCCGCCGGCAAGCCGTTGAAACCACCCATTCGGGTTGGGCGCGGATGCTCATGTGTATCGGCGGCGGTGGCACCTCGATGTGTGCACTGGAGGCCAATGCTTCGACGGGGGACAAAGGATGGCAGCTTGGGCTCCGACTTGGACAAAGCAACAAGTTCGTCTCCATGACCGACACCGGCCTTTCCCCCGATGCTAGTCCCGAAACCCCATACAACCTGGGCGGCATTACACACGGCACCGAGGACGGACAACTTCTTTATCACGGCATGATGATTGACGATAACGTGACCATCGATGAGGCCAACAATGAAGCCTATTTCAACCTGTCCAGAGTATTTGAAAACCGCGGATCCACCGATATCACCGTTAAAGAGATTGGACTATATGCGAAGAACGACGATAGTACCAACCGCTTCTTGCCTAAACTCATTGCACGTAAAGCCCTGGCACCAGCCGACCAGTTTACCATTATGGCCGGGCAGATGCGCAAGGTAGGCTACAAGATAAAGATGGTGGCCTGATGGGTTCTTCTATTTCCTTGTCAACCGAACTTACGTACGTGCGCCTGCGCGGCCTGATGCCCTACTTCAGTCAGGCTTCAAAGCAATATGGTATCTCGCTGATATTGTTGCTGGCCATCGCTTCCCGGGAAAGTCGCATGGGTCTTGCCCTATCGGCTGACGGCACCGGAGACCAGGGCAACGGCATCGGTATCATGCAGATCGACCGGCGATATCATCCCGGGTTTACCGGTCGCCACAGCCCACTGGACCACCAAGCCAACATCGATTATGGAGCAGAGTATCTGGCGAAACTACTCCGGCAGTTCAACGGGAATACCACCCGAGCCGTAGCCGCCTATAACGCTGGACCAAACAAGGTGCGGACCGCCATTTACGCAGGGCTGCCACCGGACTCGGTAACAACCGGCGGGGATTACAGCCGGGATATTCGGCAACGAAAACAGCAGATCGGCCAGCTACTCGGCCTTTCCAAAGCAACCAGCCTGTCTGTGTACGTGCTACCAATAGCCTTTATCACCCTTGCCACTTATAACCACCTGACCCAAAAGAACAATGAACACTGAATCTAGCTACATCTATTCTGGTTCCCACGAGGATGACGGACTCGGACGTATCCGGCCCGTTATCCTTAATCGCAATCTACCAACCACTCATGCCCCAACGGTGCGCAGCCGAAGCCTCATCCAACCCAAACGAATACCCTTGCCTAAACCGATCGTAAGACCGCGCAGCCTACCAACACTGCGACCGGTTATCGACAAAAATCCCGTGCCACCTCCTAAGAGGCTCACCCCTGTGTCCAGGAAACCGGCAACTAGGCAATCATCGAATGCAACCAATAATCCGGCTTCTACCCCAAAACCCACGGCAGCTGTCACCGTTCAGAAAACGGCAAATAACAAATCGACCAGTGGAAGCGGAGGTATACTGGATGGGACGATCAAGGTCGGAGGACTGGAAGTTGACAAGAAACAGGCCGCCGTCGCCGGTAGTGCCACGGCCGTCGGGCTCTTGGTTTGGAAACTACTTTTTTAACTCACTACAAATTAAACACTGAAATAGGTACTCAATGATAGAAAAATCAGCATATACCCATGGGAACACATGCAAATGTGGATGTAATGGCCGCGGACTTGGCAGCTCAACAGGATTTGTCAGCACCCCCTGCGGTTGTGGGCAAGGCTTGGGAGAATCTCCGGCCGAGGATACGACCGAAACGCAACAGGACCTCATTACGGAAGCCAAAAAATATATTAACGGAGAAATCCCAACCAAAGTAAAAGTGGCAGCAGGCATTGGAGTCATCGGACTACTTTTAGTAGCAAAAAGGCGAGGCCGCTAATATGAAAACCGAAGATTTTACAGCCCTCTTAGACAGCTATGGCAATCACTTCTCACTGTCCGAACTGGAAGTCCAGGGACCCGGAACGATTAACCGTATGGACATCGGATTTTTGCGCTCCTTTTTGGCCTGGCGACAGTGGCATGGCCTCCCGACTATGATTTCCTCGGCTTGGCGCAAAGGAGATCCCAAATCCCACGGCCAAGGGTTGGCCGTGGACGTGCTGTTGTTTAACCAGTGGCTAGTTAGCCAACCGTCTGCGCTCCAGCACTGGCTCCTGGCCACAACCTGGGGATTCCAGGGCGTGGGCTTGTACTTTGATTGGAAATACACCCCTGAAGAAGGCGCCAAAGTACCTGCCATTGGCCTCCATGTCGACGGATGGTCTGGAAACACCCATTCCGAACGCCCGCTCCGGTGGCTCCGACTCGACGGCCAGTACTATTACCAATCGCTAACCGGTGGCCACTTTTATTGCAAATCAAACAAGCAATCCATCACGCTGGATGAGGCAATCAAGAGGTACGGGCCATGAACAACCCACAAACTGATGGCTTCTTCCAAAAGTATAAGGAGCTGATCGTTACCACGATCATCTGCCTGTTTCTGACCGGTATCTACGATTCCATCAACAACCAGACCGCTGAAATAAAGAAGTGGTACCAGCTGATGATTGGCATCAATGAAAAGGTCAAAGTGCACGCTAATAACCTGAGTAAATTGGAAGAAAGCTTGGAAACGCATGTCCAACGGACGGATGATCGTTTCAACAACCATAACAAGCGAATTCGAACCATCGAATTTGAAGTCCTTCCATACAAACCACCCTCAAACACCTTCCCTTCAACCCAAGACACCTCCCATGCCAAAGATCATACGCATCATCATTAAAGCAGTACCGTCCTTGATTAGTTTGTTCAAAAGTAAGACTCCCGACCAAGGAAAGGGAATCGTAACAAGCGGGGTGGCTAGCCTTTCCATAGCTGGACTTATCTCCACTGGAAAGCTTTCTACATCGGGAATTGACGGAACCCTACTGATCGTCCTGTCCATCTTGGAAACCCTGGGGTATTTGTACGGAATGGTAGCTGTTTCTTCCGGTTCTGCTCAAACCAACGGGATAGACCAACTACTTGAAGGCAAGGGAGAAGGCCTACAAAACAAACAGGCAAAAGCCCTGGGACGGCAGTGGCTCAACCACATCCGGAAGAACCAATATCAAAAGCTGCCAGGAAACTCCTTATTTGATGACGACCGCTCCGACCTCCAAGTCGAAGCCATGAATATTTCCCATTATAAAACCCAAAACTCAAAACCGAACAACCGATGACTATTTTCTTAACATTTTTATTTACCACTATCCTGCTACTTACCACCCGTGAATGGATAACCAGCCTGCTAGCTCCGAATAACCTGGCTGAGATCGGCGTGGTTATACTCGGAATGGTTACCCTTTCTGCATCCTTACAAATCCGAACTCTGTTTGAAAAAGCCCAAGATATTCTTCGCCTGTACGGGCAATACACCAATCCCAATAGCGAAAAAGGTAGAAAGCTCTCTCCCCAAGAAAAGGAGCGACTGTTGGATCTTTTCTTGCATGAACTGCGGATTGTAATCGATCAGTTCGGTGGACGTATTTTAATTCGAGTTGGTGGATTCGTCCGAAAGGTATTTAATAAACTTTTTGGATAAGCATATATGCTTTTTAAAAGAGGCAGTTCTAATAAACAAAGACTGCCTTTTTAGTTTTTTTCCCTTCCAGCTATTCCCTAACTTTGGGTTCGATCTAATAAAGCATTTCAAATGCAGAAGATTAAATCCACATACAAGAAAAGCCTGAAGGGCATAACCCTTGCCCTTCTTTTCCTGTTTGGACTGCATTTTCTAAGCATTCACGGGTTTGTTGATAGTCTTGTCTATTGTTTTGAAGAAGACGGGCAGATCAATATCGAGTCTGAGGCCGGCAGCATTTTCTCCATCCCCGCGGAAGATGTGATACATGCTAAAGATACACATCAACATACTACCCCTACTCTTAAGGCGAATCTGGACAATCATAACGATATACCGTTGTCGCTGAACTGTACTAAAGAACAACAAACAACCCGTTTTGATCAGGAACGCACGCTCAAGTTTCTTGATAGTATTCTTTACACTAAGGTTGAAAGCCTCCCGCAATCACGAATCTTTCAACTTGTTTCTTACTCCCCTCCTTTAATTGAGGATACCATAACAGCTTCGCTCAAAACAGTTGTCCGCATTCTCTACAACTAAGTAGTTCCAGCCCTTTCCATATCGCTATTTCATTTGCAAGTAATGTAATCAGGTGAGGAACAGTTATATCCTGCCGGTTCTGCTTGCTCCTTTATAACAGCAAAAATTGGCTGGACTATATGAAATTATTAAGACCATTACTGGCTCTCGGCATGCTCATGCTTGCTGCCGGTTGCGCCACAGAAGAAACCCTTATCGAACCACCTTCAGAAAGCACACTGGGAGATAAAACCTATGAGGCGTCTCCCGCCTTAAATCAGAATGTGAACCCTCAAGATGCGGCATCCCAGGTCACCATTTCAGATACGTTGACATTCTCGGATGCGCTGTCCAAAGCCCTACTCGAAAATCCCCAGCTGCAAAGCTACGGCTGGCAGGTGCGGGTGAAAGAAGCAGAACGCATTCAGGCTTCCCTGCTTCCCAACCCGCAACTGAATGCCGAAATGGAAAACTTCGGCGGCACAGGTCCGTTTGAAGGATACGATGCCCGGGAAATCAAAATAAAGCTGGGACAGAAGATCCTGCTTGGTGCTGATCGCCTCAAGCGCAAACGTTTGGCCGGTGCCACCAAAGAGCTGGCCGGATGGAATTATGAAGCTCAACGGCTTGATGTGCTTACCGGTGTTACCAAGGCGTATATTTCTGCCTTGGAAGCCCAGCGGCAGTGGCAACAGCAGAAAGAGCTGGTGGGTGTTGCGGAGAACCTCTATAACTCCGTCTCTGCACAAGTTAAGGCTGGAAAGGTATCGAAGCTGGCGCAGACGAAGGCGCAGGTTGAGCTTTCCCGCGCCAGGATTGATCTGGAGAACGCACGCAGTCGCCTGCAATCGGCAAGAAGCACGCTGGCTTCCTACTGGGGAAATAAGCAGCCGCAGTTTCAACGCCTGGAAGGCCAGCTGAGCATGCCGTCTGCAGTTCCCGAATATGCAAGCGTGCGACAGTATATTCAGCGGAATCCTGATGTGGCACGCTGGGCTGCCGAACTGCAGCAGCGCGAATCGGCGCTTGACCTGGCGAAAGCCAAAGGCATCCCTGATATCACGCTTAGCGGAGGATACAAACGCGCTGAGGATTTGGGCGCCAGTGCTGCCATTGTAGGCGTTTCCATCCCACTGCCGTTCTTTGATCGCAACCAGGGAAATGTCAGGGCGGCCAGGTACAATTTAAATCGGCTGGAGACGCAGCGAGAAGGCGCCATTTCGCAAACCTATAAGGCTTTGCAAACGGCATACAATCAGCTTGAAGCAGCAGCGCACGAAGTAAACCAGCTGCAAGAGCAGGTACTGCCTGGTGCTAAAACGGCATTCGAGGCAGCCCAGACCGGCTACCGACAGGGAAAGTTTGACTACCTGGAAGTGCTGGATGCGCAACGCACGCTCTTCTCCACCGAAACCCGATACATACAGGCGCTGGCCGAATACAATCGTGCCGTGGCCGAAGTTGAACGCCTCATCGGCACACCGCTCTCTGAAATTTCTGCAAACTAATTTTTGAACGAATATAGCACCACCAATTATGAAGAATCTAACGGTATTATCACTTATCGGACTTCTATTAGGAAGTCTTTTGACAGGCTGTGGATCTAATTCCGATTCCCAGGCCAACACGCAAACCGAACAACATCAACAGGAATCGCAACACAATGAAGAAACCGAACAGCATGCTCAAGAAGTACACCTAACGCAGAAGCAGGAAAATAGCCTGGGCATTAAAGTGGAAACGCTAACGGGCGGCAGCGCTTCTTCAACTATTTCGCGGCCGGCCAGCGTGATGTACGATCTGGATCAGATTGCCAAGGTTGGCCCGCGTATTGAGGCAAAAGTGGTAAAAGTCATGAAAGATTTGGGCGAACGCGTCCAAAAGGAAAGGCCCATTGCCCTGATGAGCAGCGTGAAACTAGGCAAAGCCAAGGCCGACTACATTCGGTTGAGGGCACAGCTGAAGGCCGAACAGGCGCGCTATGAACGCGAGCAGTCGCTGTATAAGCAGGAAATATCCTCACAGGCCGAACTGCTGGATGCTGAGGCCAACTACCAGGAGGCTAAAGCTGAATTGAATTCTGCGGCTGAAGCTCTGCGGCTGTACGGTATGTCACAAAAGGACATCGAAAATATTCAGGCAGGCAGCGATCAGCCCTTATCTCACTTTTACCTAACGAGTCCACTCGACGGGGTGATCCAGGAGCGGGATATTTCGCCCGGACAAACCATCAGTCCCAGTGAGACCCCCATCCACGTAGCGAACCTTTCCAAAATGTGGGTGATGATTAATGCCTACGAGCAGGATATCCGGTATTTGAGCAAAGGACAAAGCGTAAGCCTCTCGGTCCGAAGCATCCCCGGAGAAACCTTTGAGGGAACAACAGACTGGGTCTCTTATAGCCTTGAAGAACAGACACGCACTATGCCGGTTCGCGCGGTTGTTGAAAACCCGAATCGAAAACTGAGGGCTGGGATGTTCGGTACTGCTCGCATATCAACAGGGAAAGAACGCAACGTAGCCATGATTCCAGTGGATGCGGTACAAACCATCAACAGTAACAAGATGGTGTTTGTACCCGGCAAAGAAGACGGCAGCTATAAACCAGTTGAGGTTATGTTAGGCAACGAAAATGAAGGCTATGTTGAAGTTGCCTCTGGCTTGCAACCCGGTGATCAGGCTGTTATAGCAGGAGCTTTTGATTTGAAATCTGCTCTTACTTCACAAAGCCGTAGTGCTGCTCATTAAAAAAGACAAACCATTTGAAAAACGCATTGCATTATTTTTTCAAGAATTTCAAAACTATTTAACCAACTATGATTAACAAGTTAATTGATTACGCACTGAAGAATCGATTGCTGGTCACCATTGGACTGGTTGCCCTGATCGGTGCGGGATACTGGTCATTCCAGGAAGTTCCGACCGATTCTTACCCGGATGTGACGCCTCCCATGGTACAGGTATTTACCGTGAGTCCCGGACTTTCGCCGGTGGATGTAGAAAAGCAAATCAGCTACCCCATTGAAATTTCGATGTATGGAATCCCCAAGCTAAAGCGGGTCCAAAGCACCTCTATTTTCGGGCTCTCTCGGGTGAATATTTATTTTGAAGAAGGAACCGATATCTATTTTGCCCGACGGCTGGTTAACGAACGGCTTGCCAAAGCAGAGAATAAAATTCCCTCTGGTCTTGGGGATCCCCAGCTTGGTCCACTTACAACCGGTTTGGGTAATGTGATGATGTACCAGGTCAAAAACAAGAAAGGAGCTGACAATTCTTTGATGGATTTGCGGACGGCGCAAGACTGGCTCGTTAAACCTCAACTACGAACCGTTCAAGGTGTGACAGGCGTCCTTTCTCTTGGAGGAGATGTACGTCAATACCAAGTCAATGTGGATATGAATGCGCTGGTATCCCGGGGACTTACTCTCAAAGACGTAAAGAAGGCGCTAGGCACAAACAACAAAAATGTCGGAGGTTCTTTTCTTGAGCGCGGCGGAGAAGAATATCTCGTTCGTGGCTACGGTTGGTTCCGCCCGGACAAACAGGGATTGAAAGATATCAAAAATGTGATTATTGGAAATCATAATGGTACACCTGTTTATGTGCGTGACGTTGCTAAAATCGAGTTCGGATCCGAAATAAAAAGAGGTACGATGATTGCCAACCAGGAAGAATCTGTAGGAGGATTCATTCTGAAATTAATTGGCACGAACACTCAGGAGCTGTTAACAGAAGTCAATCAAAAAATATCATCGATCAACGAAGCTCTGCCGGAAGGAATGACTGTTGAGCCCTTTTATTCCCAGGGGCAATTGGTAGAAAAAGCGATGAGTACGGTCCAAAGTGCTTTGCTTGAAGGTATTTTCCTGGTACTCATTTTTCTCTACCTGTTTTTGGGTAATATTCGATCTACCATCATTGTCATTCTTACCCTGCCGATGTCAGTCCTTGTGGCCTTTATCGGAATGAACTGGATTGGCCTGTCCGGTAACCTGATGAGTCTGGGGGGCTTGGCCATTGGCATCGGCATGATGGTTGATGGGGCCGTGGTGGTCGTCGAAAACATCTTTAGGCACCTTGAGGAACGGGACCTCGAAGAGGAGGGCATCTCTATGGTTCGCTTGGTTGGAGAGGCCACGCGGGAGGTTGGCCGCCCGGTGGTTTTTGCTATTAGCATCATCATTACTGTATTCCTACCACTGTTTACGCTTCAGGGGGTCGAAGGCAAGCTGTTTTCACCGATGGCCTATACGATATCATTTGCACTGCTGGGAGCCTTGATTCTGGCACTAACCTATGTTCCGGTTGTGGCAAGTTTTGTTTTTACCAAGACTACAAAAGTATCGGAACCAAAATTGGTAGAGTGGCTGAAGGACAAATATCGACCCCTTGTTGACAAGGTGGTACAACATCCCGTTAGCGTGGTAAGTGGTGCGGTAGTGATGCTCGTTGCAAGCCTGGCTCTGACGCCTTTTTTGGGTTCCGAGTTTGTTCCCACGCTTAGGGAAGGCACCTTTGCCGTTCGGTCGGTGCTGCCGCCAGGTGCCAACTTACCTACAACCAAAGAATACACGAAGCGTATGCAGAAGTCGATGGAAATATTTCCAGAGGTTACCGGCGTGTATTCTCGCGTAGGTCGTGCCGAAGTAGGCGGCGACCCCGAGCCGGTTAATGTGGCTTTTAACATTGTAAACTTAAAACCATTAGGCCAATGGGAATCTGGACGAGATTACGAAGAGCTGCAGTCGGCCATGGCCGAAAAGCTTTCTGCCGATCTGCCGGGCGTATCCTCCAACTTTTCCCAGCCCATTCAGCTGCGTACCGACGAGATGCTCAGCGGCGTGCGCGCCCAAGTTGTTGCCAGCCTGTATGGAGAGGACTTGGATACGCTGGCTCAAAAAGCACAGCGAATCAAAGAAGTTATCCAAACGGTGCCTGGAGCGGTGGATGTTCGTGCCCAACAACAGGGCGGTAAACCGCAGATCCTAGTACGGCCTGACCGCGATCAATTAGCCCGATTGGGCATCAGCATAGATAATTTCCTGAGCACGGTTGAAACCGGCATTGGCGGATCCGTTGCTGGACAGGTGTTTGAAGGTATCCGGCGGTTCAATGTATTCCTGCGACTTCAAGAAGGACAACGCTCTCGTATTGAACAAATCCGAGAGCTACCTATTCGTACGGCTAAAGGAGCCCTAGTCCCGCTTTCTCAACTGGCTGATGTAGAAACATTCACCGGGCCGAAAACCATCTCGCGTAACAAGGCCAGCAGGCGTACCTATGTGCAGATGAACGTCCGCGGACGCGATATGGGTAGCGTGGTAAACGAGATACAACAAAAAGTTAAAGCACAAGTGGATCTGCCGCCCGGCTATTTTATGGAATACGGAGGGCAGTTTGAAAACCAGCGCCGAGCCATGAACCGGCTTTATGTCGTAGTTCCGATCACGATGGGACTTATTTTTCTCATGCTATTCCTGGCGTTCGGCAGCCTGCGATATGCGCTGCTCATTTATTTCAACGTCCCGTTTGCCGTTATTGGCGGTATTGTTGCGCTATTCGTTAGCGGACTTTACCTGTCGGTACCTGCCGCCGTTGGCTTTATCGCCGTATTCGGTGTGGCCGTACTCAACGGTGTGGTCATGGTTGATTACATCAATGAGCTGCGCGATCGCGGCATGGAGATGATGGAGGCGGTAAAAACAGGCGCCGAACACCGATTGCGCCCCGTACTGATGACGGCTACCGTAGCCATATTGGGGCTTATTCCCTTGCTGCTGGCGAATGATATCGGCTCCAACGTGCAGCGACCACTCGCGGCCGTGGTAGTCGGCGGCTTGTTTACCTCCACGTTGCTAACGCTGGTCGTGTTGCCATCAATTTATCGGTGGTTTGCCGAGACGAAGACAGAAGTTGAACTGTAAATTTCCAATTAGATAGACCTGTCGGTTTTGGGAAACCTGGCAGGTCTTAATTAAACCTTTACTGCTATGAAAGAACTAAAAGCATTTATTAAACCAAATATGATTAGATATGTCGTGGATGCACTGGAATCTCTTGAAGACGCTCCCGGTATTACCCTGAGTGACGTGCGCGGCTGGGGACATCCCAAAGAGGGACCGGCAAAATTAGTTGAAATGGTCAAGCTGGAAACTGTGATCCCGACAGAGCGAGTAGAAGAAATAATCTCTGTGATCGTTGAGGAAGGGCAGACCGGTAATTACGGGGACGGAAAAATTTTCGTATCCAATATTGAAAAAGCCGTACGAATCCGAACCGGGGAAACTGATGACGATGTCATACGATGACCAAAATCCCATGACCATCCCCGAGACTGTCACTGCTTGACCGCAGTGGCAGTTTTCTCAAATTATCATACTTTTAGTCTATGGATAACAAACATTTTCATATCAAAAACATGGTGTGCAGCCATTGTGCTGAAGTTCTGCAGGAAAAACTCACCGATGCCGGTTTCGATGTCCAAAAGATTGAACTTGGTGAGCTATATCTTTCCGAAGCTGTTAGCGAGAAAGATTATGAGCGATTGGTATCTATTATTCGCAATAATGGCTTTGACATTATCGATGATGAAAACAGCCGTATTGTAGAACAGATTAAGCAGCTCATTATCCGACAAGTTCGATCAGATGAACCATTGGAAAAGAACTTGTCAGATTATCTCTCTGAGAACATTCACAAAGACTACCAACACCTCAGCCGCCTGTTTTCCGGAGTCGAAGGCAAGTCTATCGAGCGTTACTTTATCCTGCAGAAAATTGAACGGGCCAAAGAACTCATCGTGTACGGTGAAAAACCACTAAGCCAGATCGCCCTGGAACTCGACTACAGCAGCCAGCAACATTTTTCCCGGCAGTTCAAAAAAGAAACCGGGTTGTCGCCGTCGCATTTCAAAGAGATCAAGGAAAATAAACGAAATTCAATTGATCGATTATGAACAATCTGCAGTTAAAGTCAACAATTACCTGTCCTGAATGCAGAGAAGAACTGACTGAAACCATGCCGACCGATTCCTGCCAATATTTTTGGGAATGCCCCAGCTGTGGTACCCTACTTAAGCCCAACAAAGGTGATTGTTGCGTGTTTTGTTCGTTTGGTGATACGCCCTGTCCTCCTGTTCAACAGGAAGAGCAACATTGCTGTTAGCAGGAATCCACTTTTCTATCAATCACTAACAAGTCTGCTGACTGCATGATGCCTTATAACACGCTGTCCCGGATCATTTTCCTCATAATTTTGCACAAGAATAACAAAAAGATGCAAGAGCCTCTTGGTGCCGGAAGTTATTTTGGGAGTAGAAATTAAAGGTCGAAGAAAACCACAGAGTATTATGATTGAAGTGAATGCCCATACTGATGACGATATTCTTGCCATTAAAGCATCCGGAACACTTTCGAAGGAAGACCTGGATGACCTCGAACCGGCTTTAAACAAATTTACAACTGCATCTGATGACCCCCATTTAATTATGATTCTGGAAGATTTTGGGGGATGGCACGATACTGCATCGTTTTGGAAAGACCTGCAGCTTGATGCCGAATACATGGGTTATTTTGATCGTATAGCCATTGTTGGCGAAAAGAAATGGCAACAGTGGGGCACCCAGCTTATGGACCCTATTACAAAAGAGGAACTTAAATTCTTTCCTATCGACCGGGCTGGAGACGCGTGGAAATGGACCCGAGAAGAACATTAACAAGAAATGCCATGGAGAAACTAACGCTCGAGCTTCCCCTTTTACTGCCTGATATTCCCGATACTGAGGATCAATGTGTTTCCCGGCTGATAAATATGGTGGAGGGGCGTGAAGGAGTTCTTCGAGTACATATAAAAAGTAACGGAAAGCCCAAACTCTGCATACATTTTGATCCCGATATAATTACGCTGCATCGAATTAAATCTCTTGCCCGGCAGGCTGGAGCTGAGCTCCATGACAAATTTGGACACCTGTTAGTAGAAGTGGAAGAAATTCCTCATCCTCGGCGGGCTCGTTCAATTACCCGCCGCTTGGAAGAACTACAAGGAATTGTTGATGCCTATGCTGGAGCAACGGGGTGGATTCGTATTGAGTTCAACAAAAGTAAAATTACAGAACAGGAAATTCTGAACATGTTGAAATCCATGAACCTGTCGGTAAAACAACAGGCAGATGGTTTCAATGATAAAAAGCCAATAATTGACGAAAAGGATGGGTCACAAAAAGACGTATCGTATGATACATCAAAAGACCATGCTGACAAACGGACTCATAATAATGATGCCCATGGAGATGGCGAATCACATGATCAACAACACAGCGGTATCTTTGGAGAGAAAACCGAGCTTATTTTATCGCTTATTGGCGGTGGCCTGCTTACTGTGGGATTCGGACTCTCGTTTTTCAGCGGTATCCCCGGCTGGTTATCACTTGTCCTGTATTGCGGCGCTTACTTCTTCGGTGGGTATTACCTGGTTCAAGAAGCTTACACTGAAATAAAAGCCGAAAATTTTGAAATCGACTTCCTGATGCTCGTAGCAGCCATAGGAGCCGCAATTCTTGGGGCTTGGGCGGAAGGATCCTTGCTGCTGTTCTTATTCAGCCTCGGCCATTCTCTGGAACACTATGCAATGGGACGTGCCCGAGAGGCAATCAAAGGGTTAGCGGACCTAGCTCCCAAAACGGCCCTGAAAAAAAAGAATGGAGAAACCAAAGAAGTTCCCGTCGAAGACCTAAAGGTAGGTGACACCATTGTTGTGCGTCCCAATAACAAGATTTCCGCTGATGGAATCATCATTAATGGGGAAAGTAACGTAAATCAAGCACCTATCACTGGCGAAAGCGTTCCCATTGACAAGCATGAATATACGGATATGGAAGTTATCGAGCAGGATCCAAAATCCATCAAAGACAAACACCGGGTATTTGCCGGAACAATCAACGGAAGCGGTAGCTTGGAGGTCCGAGTAACCAAACTCTCCAAGGATTCTACATTATCACGACTTATAAATCTGGTTAATGAAGCGGAAGCTCAAAAATCTCCAACGCAGCAATTTACTGACAAATTTGAAAAATATTTTGTCCCTGCCGTACTGGGCCTCGTGGTCTTGCTCAATTTTGCTTTCTTAGTAATTGATGAATCATATGCTGACAGTTTTTACCGGTCGATGGCAGTGCTGGTGGCTGCAAGTCCATGTGCGCTGGCAATATCTACTCCCAGTGCCGTACTCAGCGGTATAGGACGCGCGGCTCGTGGTGGGGTTCTTATCAAAGGAGGGCGTCCGCTGGAAAATCTGGGTATTTTAAAAGCGCTGGCCTTTGACAAAACCGGGACCCTGACGGAAGGTGAACCTAAAATGACCGATATAATTCCGGTCAACGGATCAAACGAAGCCGAACTTCTACGCATAGCAGTGGCCGTAGAGACACTCAGCGATCACCCACTGGCGGCTGCGGTCGTTCGTGATGGAAAAGAAAAATTAAATAACCCGGATTTGCCAGACGCTGAAGACCTGGAGTCGATCACCGGGCGCGGCGTAAAAGCCAAACTTAACGGTTCCCTTATACATATTGGCAACCTGGAATTATTTGAAGAATCAGAGGGTATAAAATTATCTGATGAACTAAGAAAACAGGTTGAAACCCTGGAAAGCGAGGGCAAAACTACTATGATTGTTAGAAGCGGTGATCGCTACTTGGGGATTTTGGGATTGATGGATACTCCTCGAGATGATGCCAAAGAAGTGATACAAAAACTGCGCAATATCGGTCTCGCTCACCTCATTATGCTTACCGGCGACAACCAGCGCGTAGCTAATGCGGTGGCTGAAGTTATTGGAATTGATGATCCCAAGGGGAACCTGCTGCCGGAAAACAAGGTAGAGGCTGTTAAAAAACTGCGTGAAGGCGAAGGCCATGTTGCCATGGTGGGTGACGGAGTAAATGATGCACCCGCTATGGCAAATAGCACAGTGGGCATCGCTATGGGCGCGGCTGGCTCTGATGTAGCCCTAGAAACCGCCGACGTAGCACTCATGGCTGACAAGATTTCCGTACTTCCTTTTGCGATTGGACTCAGCCGTAAAACAAAATCTATTATTAAACAAAACCTCTGGATCAGCCTGGGCATGGTTGCCATTCTGGTACCGGCGACCATCTTTGGACTTAATATTGGACCGGCTGTGGTTGGGCACGAAGGATCTACTATTTTGGTTGTTTTCAATGCTCTCCGGTTGTTGGGATATGAATAATGAGCTTTATCCTGAAGGAATAACTATTTATGTAAGGAACGGTTGACTATTTATGCGGCGGATGATCTTCTGCGGATTAAACCTATTAATTCTATTACTGTTTACAGGTTTATCTCCTGCAAAGGGATCTTCCCCCTCAAATCTGCAGGACCTTTCAAGCAAAGCTAAAGCAAGTCTTCTTACCATTGAACCGGGAGATCAACTATTTAGCCTTTTTGGGCATACCTCATTGCGGATTAAGGATCCGGTAACTGGTATTGACCAAACCTATAATTATGGCACTTTCGATTTTAATACCGATGACTTCTATTGGAAGTTCGCGCTGGGTAACTTGCAATACTTTCTTTCGATAACTCCTTTTGAAAACGCAAAGAAAGATTACCTGAGAAATGGACGTGCTGTAATTGAACAACGACTCAACCTTAGTTCGAAGCAAACCAAGCGATTATACAATTACCTGCAGACTAATGCCCAACCTGAAAACCGGTACTATTCCTACGAGTTCTTCTATGATAATTGCACGACTCGAATATTTAAAGCTATTAAGGCCGCAACCGGTGATAGCCTCCTATTACAAAGATCATTAAACGCCGATCAAAAAAGTTATCGGCAATTTATTAACAGCTATCTTAGACCTGTTCCATGGGTTAAATTAGGTATCAATATATTGTTAGGGCTTCCTGCAGACGATATTCCCACCGGTCCCAAAACGTTATTTCTACCTGACATACTCAAAAAGATTTTTGGCAATGCTAATATTCAAAAGACTGACACTTCTGTTGCTTTGGTTACTAGCCAAACGATTTATGCTCCCTCGAATAACACGGGCCTCATCCCTCCACTTTTAACACCAAAACTTGCGTTCTGGTCACTGTTTTTTGTTATGGTTCCGTTCGGAATTGCCTTCCCCGAAAAGACATTATTCTGGAGTTGGGTCGATCGCATTCTCTTTAATATTGTTGGCGGAGTGGGAATCCTCATTGTCTTCTTTTGGCTGTTCTCTGCATATCCAGTCACCAAATGGAATGCAAATATCGTATGGACACTAATAGCACCTGTAGGTTTCTTTTTATTCACCACTAAAAAGAAAAGCCCTTCAGAAGCATGGCGACTTACTGAACTAATCATCCTCGGAGTTTTACTTATTTCCATGACATTTTTCTTGATTCACCAAAACATCCCCGCTGCCATCTATCCCTTATTTGTTCTCTTGATTTTTAGGGGATGGATATATTTTCTCCTATCTAACCAACTTATACTTCAGGAGTAGAAATAAACCACAACCAATATGAACGCAAACAAAACGATTAAGAAGATAGTGGTTTGTAATTCCTTCTGAACTAATGACCAGCATTGGGTCCTGTTGTTTTCTTAATTTATTATGATTACCTAATTTCTTATCTTCTTTTCATTCTAGAATTGAAACTATCCGTTGGAAAGAAATATTAGGAAATACCGTCATGCTGTACTTTTGCTGCTGATCATGTTTGCAGCAAATATAACTTTGCCATCCGTACTTCACGCGGTTAATCTGTACTGTCAAATGGAAACCACGCCACAACTTGTGGCTAGTGTTTCTAATGAGTCTGTGGAATGCTGTCCAGAGAGTAACGTAGAGAATGCGAATAGTTCGACTAATACAGACCCAATAGATAGTTGTACCTTCAGGGAAGTTTGCCAGCAAACTTTCTCCCATTCTTTTATTGATCTTAAGACTCTGCTACCTGTCGAAAAAGATTTGACGAAGGCTACCTGGCCGACCCAATCATTTATCTATACCTTTTTCGATGAGGGTCCATTCAGTCATCTTTCGCTGGATACTTTCACTCCCTATCCCACTCCTCCTATCTTTTTGTTAAATAGTACCTTTCTGAATTAGCCACGAGATAGAATTTTATTCAGGTTTTTTACTCTCTCAACCAATACGAGATAACTCCGTCATATTTCGTATTGCATATCCGTTACTCATTAATCATTATTTCCTAATTCAGATTTATCATGCTTGGTACAATCGGCAACATACTAATCAATACCGCTTTTCTACTGGGATTTTTATCCCTGATCGGATACTTTCTGTATTCTCAAAAGGAGAATACGCAATATCTGACGATTTCTAACTGGCTGTTTGGCCTCAAAGGTCTGTTGGTTCTGGCTGCTTCCGGGATACTGCTTTATCTGATCCTAACCCACCAGTTCAACTATTACTATGTCTACAACTATACCAGCAGTAGCCTGCAACTTAAATACCTGATCTCCGCTTTTTGGGGGGGACAAGAAGGTAGTTTTATGTTGTGGATTTTGTTTTCGGCGCTGATGGGATTAGGCCTAATGAAGTGGGTGCGTGAACCGTATCGCGGGCCGGTACTGTTTTTTCTGACTCTGAATCAATTGTTCCTACTTTCAATGATTCTGGGCATTGATTTTGGCAGTTTTACCCTGGGCGCTTCCCCCTTCCGCTCGCTGGCCGAAGCCATGCCCAATGCCCCGTTTATCCAGTCCAATCCCGATTTTATGCCATCTGATGGTAAAGGATTGAATGATCTGCTCAAAAGCCCATGGATGGTCATTCACCCTCCAGCACTATTTTTAGGGTTTTCTATGATGGCCGTGCCCTACTGCTTTGCTATGGCCGCCCTCTGGAAACGCAAATACCACGGATGGGTAAACGCAGCACTGCCCTGGACGCTCGGGGCTAACCTTTCGCTGTTTACCGCGATCTTCTTGGGAGGGTACTGGGCCTACGTCACCCTCTCATTCGGCGGTTATTGGGCTTGGGACCCCGTAGAAAATGCCTCTTTTATTCCCTGGCTAATCGGGACGGCTGGCATCCATACCATGCTCATCCAGCGGAAAAGCTCCACCTCCCAGAAGGCGTCCATCATTCTGGCCATGCTGGCCTATGTGGCCGTGGTTTATGAAACTTTTCTGACCCGGTCGGGCGTGCTTGCCGATTCCTCCGTCCACAGTTTTGTGGACCTGGGTCTATACAATCAGCTTATCATTTTTATGATCGTCATTCTGGGAACAGGCATTGCCATGCTGGGATATCGGTACAAGGATCTTCCATCACAGCGAAATGAATCCAAATTGTTAAGTCGGGAATTCATGACCTTCGCCGGTGCTATGGTGTTGTTCTTAATTAGTTTGGTTATCGCGCTCGGCACTAGCTCCCCGATTATCGGACGCCTTTTTGTGGAAAATCCGACACCGCCGGAAATCAGTTTTTATAACGAGTGGACGATGCCGCTGGCTATATTGGCTGCTATTCTTACGGTATTCGGCCAATATCTGTTCTGGAAACGGCAGGACGCTGAGTCACTGGCCCAAGAACTGCTCTGGCCTGTTGCTGGTGCATGTATGGCAACCCTGGCAACCATTTTTATTAGCGAGGTACGCGATCTTTACTACATGGTATACCTGCTTTCGGCCTGGTTTGCCCTGTTCGGAAATGCTTCCATTATGTTTCGGCTGGCCCGTCAAAAGCCGCGACTGATCGGCGGCTCCTTGAGCCATATAGGATTTGGCATCATGCTGCTGGGCTTTCTGGCCTCCTCGGCTTATGACGGCAATTTATTAGATCATTCCGTGAGACAATACAATCGAGCAATAAAACAAGGCAAGGTAACAGACGAAGATGGAACCATGGTTACACAGCCGGTCAATTTTTTGGAGCTGAAGTTGAATGAACCCAAAGTTGTGAACAACAAATACAAGGTTACCTATCAAGGGTACACCCTCAGCAATCAAGAGCGCCCCGGCCAACAGGAATATAAGATCAAATTTGAACGACTGAACGAACCTGGAAATGATGATACCTTTTATTTGTCTCCCCAGGTATATCCTATGGGCAGGGCCGATACCACTATTAATTGGTCGGTAGATGTAGATGTGATGGCAGGGTTTTTCAGTGATATCTATCTCTATGTGGCCGGCAGCTCCTATGTGGAACACAAGAATGAACAATTCAGAAAAAGGCAAGAAGATAAAGGCAAAAATGTAATGCAACCAGGCTCAAAAAAACTGGAGAAGGCACAACAGGACTCGATCCCGACACAAAAAATCAATCTTGCAAATGGAGACTCGGTTCAGATGGGGAATTATACGTTTACCTTTCAGGAATACAACTCCGTAGATCAATCTCAGCTTCCCGACAGTACCTCTATAGCTGTACGAGCGCTGGTAGACATAACATATGACGCCAACCAAACCCCATACCGCATTAACCCTTTATTCGCTCTTTATTCCGACGGAGGTAAAAACTGGGTATATTCGCCACCTGCTAAACTTGCCAATCATGATATTGAAGTCCAATTTACCCGCGTTTTTCCAGAATCCGGCAAGATTGAACTGACCCTCAAAGGAATCACCGAAAAACCTAAAGAAGAATGGATACTGCTGACGGCCGAAGAAAAACCGTTTGTGTCGCTGGTATGGCTGGGCACCTTTGTGCTGATAGCCGGATTCAGTGTCTCTATTCTCCGCCACTGGGATCGCGAGCGAAAAAAATCAACATAATCCCAAAAATTATAAATCTGTAACCTTAGACTCTCTAAAAAATGAATTACAAACTTTTTCCATCATATATCTTGGCGGCGCTCTTTCTAATTGTTGGAACGTCAGCTTGTACTCAAGAAGAAGAGCCTAAAACAAAGTCGATAAAAGCCGAACCAGTCAATGTGACTATGTACAAAAATCCGAACTGTCAGTGTTGCTCCAAATGGGCTACCTATATGGAGGAAAATGGATTTTCGGTGACCGAACAGCCGACGGATACGCTTTCCTCCGTTAAGAAACAAAAAGGTGTTCCAGATAAACTCAGTGCCTGCCATACGGCAGTTGTCGGGGGATACATCGTAGAAGGGCATGTCCCGGCCAAGGCAGTTCGGGAACTGCTTAAAAAACAACCCAACACCAAGGGTATTACTGTACCCGGCATGCCGTCTCAATCCCCGGGTATGGCGGAAGAGCCTGGACCCGTTGACGTATACTTTTTTAATGGACCCGACCAAGTCGCATATTTTGGAAAGATTAAATCATAAATGACGCTATGACATCAAAAAATAAATATAAATACCTGTTTATACTGGGAGTGCTCATTGCCGCCGGCTTTGCCCTGGCAGACTCACTGGGCTTTTTTAACCCCAAACCGTACACAGCCGTAAATCACGGCTCACACAATCATTACGTCCCTGAAAACCGAGATTCCGGGGTCGGCATCAACAAATTCCCCATGGAGAAACCAGGACCCAGAGAGATAATTACGCCAACCGGGCAAATCGTCCTAAAGGATAAATGGAAGTCTCAACAAGCGGATTCGGTAACTCAAAAACCTTGAGACTAATAACACAATACTGCTTGTCATCTAGCTCCTTTACTATGGGTATATGGAGAAAATTGATTGTTCAATAGATTGATATAACTATGAAATACGTTATCTACTTAACTTCGTTGCTATTTATCACTGCTTGTGGAGCCAAACAAGACAATGGTCCTCAACAGCAGGCCCAGAGTGATGGGAAAACCGAACCTGTTAAACGGCTTGACCCTGCTTCGTCTCCGTTGTATCCGGCCCAAAAAGAGGCACAGGCTACTAATTTTGAAGTGGATCTTCTGAACGAAGAGACCTTTCGCCTTTCCAATCAACAGGGAAAGGTCGTGCTGATGAATATCTGGGCTACTTGGTGCGCCCCATGCCGAGAGGAAACAGCCGACCTGGTGGATTTGTACGAGAAGTATAAAGACGAAGGCTTTGTGACCCTCGGGGTATCGGTTGATGAGCAAGGCGAATCGGTAGTTCGTCCCTTTATAGAGAAGTATGATGTCACCTACCCTATGTACATCGACACCGACAGAACCGTCATGGATAAATACGGCGATCTCTTCAACACCATAAGTTGATAATTCCTCAATTAGTGCCTTGCCTATTCCAGCACTTCCGCCGGTAATAAACACTTTTTTGTTTGGGAGCTTCATAAATACTGCAGTGTAATGTTATTACTTAATAGTGAAATACCTTTCCCATTATTAAATAGAAAGTTTTCCCGGTAGATATCTTACGTAATTTTTTTCAAAGCACATCAATTTCAATCTTCATAATCATATTGTAATCTGGATCCAATGAAGTACTCTACAATCCCGGACTCAAAAAGGGAATTGCCAGGTTTAACCCCCGAATGATTAGCAATATTCCAACGAATGCAATAAAATAGGGCGAATAGTTTTTGAGCTTTCTTCGCACCGATACCGAGATAAGCCCACCTGCTAGGCTTACCCCCAGCATGGCTGGGATAGTACCAAAGCCGAATCCCATCATAAAGTAAACGCTTTTGATTACAGTGCCCGAAGTTAGGGCCGTGGCTAATCCCATATAGACAAACCCGCAGGGCAGCAGCCCGTTCAGGAGACCGATTACAAAGAGCGATCCTGTGGTTCCCTTTTTAAACAGGGATTTAATGGGAGACCCCGCTTTTTTCATCAGCTTGGAGGGATATGTTTTCAATTGGTTTAGTTTGTTCCGTAGCCTTGAAATGGAAAGTCCAAGCAAAATAAATACTCCAACACCTATCGACAGCCACTGCTGAAAACCACCGATGGAAATCATCTTGCTTAACAGCCCAACCGCAGCACCCAAAAAGGAGTAGGTAATGACCCGGCCAACATTGTAGACCAGCCGGGATGCTACCAAAGAAGACGTTTTTCTGTCGCTTCCCGGCAGCGCCAATGCCAGCGGGCCGCACATTCCTATGCAATGAAAGCTGCCCAAAAATCCGAATGTCATACCGGCCATGATCCACTCCATAACAGATGTTAACTAACGGATTCAAATTTCATTTTCCGCGATGAATTTGCTACTACTAACAAGCTGCTGCCAGCCATTGCTATGGCAGCAAACAGCGGATTGATAAGCCCGGCAATTGCCAGGGGGATCGCAGTGATGTTATATAGGAACGCCCAGCCGAGATTCTGCCGAATGCGTTTCTTGGTCTGTTCAACCGCACGGAAGGCCATTGTTATTTTAAGCAGATTGTCTTCAGGGATGACAACCTGGGCCGAGTCGGCCGCAATGGCGGTCAGATCTCCAAAAGCAATTCCCAGATCAGCATCGGCCAGAGCCAGCGCGTCATTGCTTCCGTCGCCGATCATCGCTACCGAACCCTTTTCTTTCAGGTTTTTGATAATTTCCGTTTTGGATTCCGGGCGCACTTCAGTAAAGAGAAAGTCGGGCTGCAGTTTCTGGCGGATGGGGCGTGCCGCCTCTTCACTATCACCGGTGATGATAGCAATTTTTTTGCCTTGCCGTTTCAGAGATCGAATAAAACCTTCGGCCTCTTCCCGTATTTGGTCTCCCACAACCAACAAACTCTGAACCTGTTCATTCCAGGCTACACCCGTTGAAACATATCCCTGCCGTCGGGCTCGAGAAATGCGGGACCACTGTTTAGATGTAATTTGGCATCCATTCTCCTGGAGCCATTCGGGCTGGCCGACATACATTGTTTTCTCGTCTACCTTACCGCTTACCCCTCGGGACGAGTTTTGGAACTGATGCACATTGATTGCATCAGGTGATTCTCCAGTGATTGCCTCGGCTACCGGATGCGAGGAATATTGCTCCAAGGCACGGGCGTACTCCAAGGCTTTCGGTGAATTGCCTTCGTCGAGCAAGCGCATGTTGCCGGTGGTCAATGTTCCGGTTTTATCAAATGCGAGGATATCCATATCACTTTCCTCTTCAAAAGCGGCTCCCGTCTTGAAAATGATGTTATTTTTAAAAGCATCCCGAAGACCCGAGGCGACCGCAAGCGGCGTAGCCAATCCCAATGCGCATGGACAGGAAACAATGAGTACTGAAAGAGCCACGAGAAGAGCTGAGCTGGCTGCGGTACCACCTACTAGGTAAAACACAAAAGTAACAAAGCCTAATAGCAGAACTCCGGGAACAAACCAGGCAGCAATCTTATCAGCCAGACGCTGTTTGCCCGGACGACTGGCTTGAATATCCCACATCAGGCGAATCATGTTTTCAATGGTACTTTGCACCTGCTGATCCGTCTGAATGGTAAGGGCATTTTGTGTGAGCACCGTTCCGCTCATAGCTCGGTCGCCCGGCTCTTTGGAAACCGGCAGGGATTCGCCCGTGATAAGCGCTTCATTCACCACGCCTTTACCTTTGATAATCGTACCATCGACAGGAATTCGTTCTCCCGCTTTAACAAATACTTCATCCTGAGGGACCAGTTCATCAATTTCCATCATTTCGAAGCTTCCGTTTCGCCGCACACGAGCCTGCTTAATACGGTTTTCCATTAACGCATTGAGCAACGAGTTTTTATCTTTTTTGATCCGGTTTTCGTAATAGTTACCGAAGGATACCGCTATGATGATGGCCATAGTCACATCAAAATAAAGCTCGTTTAATCCCATGCTCAGAGCAACAGTACTATACAAATAGGCGCTCAACGCTGCTATGGAGATTAGCAAATCCATATTCGGTTTCAGGACAGAGACAGAAACCCAGGCCCCTCTTAAAATAGGCCAGCCGGTAAAAAACAGCACGATTGAGGTCATTGCCCATACGTTACCCAGGAAAAAGTATCGGACTTCGGGGGCGAAAGGAATAACAAAGTCTCCGGTCAAATAAAGCGGATACAGTACGAGGATGTACACAATTAAACCGTAAAGGCTGAAGATAGTCCCCAAAATCAGACGAATAGTAGTATTAGATTTTTCATCCCCCAAATCACTTCCCCTTAGGTGTGCCCTATACCCCATTTTGCTAATAAGATCAGGCAATTCTTCCTTGCTCAGGCGGTCGGGATCATAGTACACCTTTACCATCTCGGAAGCGTAACTGGCTTCGCTTTTGTAGATGCCGTTCTGCCGCCGCGCCATCGCCTCGATGAACGATTCGCAGGTCGAGCAGTGCATACCGTCCACTTTCAAAAATGCCTGTTCGGCTTTATCGGGCGGCTCCTCGGCTTTGGCTTCCCACTCACGGTGTTTACGATTGATGGTTTCCCGGCGAACCCGTTCTGCCTGTTCGGCATCGAGTTCCTGCAAAAGCTCATACACGTGTAGGCATCCCTGGCAACAAAAGGTACCCTCTACGCCAGGATCTGTTACAGGAGGATCAGGGGTTGGGAGATCACATAGTGTACATGTATCAGCACTCATATCAGCTGAAGAAAGGATCTTTATCTTTCTCTAAACATACAATGCTTAGTAGTCTTTATCCATTCTGACGATTGCGATAATGGGACTTACCAATTAAATTTAAAAAGTCGTTATTAAACCGACTAAATATTCAATATCTACAACTCAGTGAATCCTTAATTTGGGTAAACATGAGGTATTATCTAATAAGAAGGACATATTTAGAATGAGCTTATTCAATGAAAATGTATTACCCGGCGAAACAGGCAAAATATTTCGAACTAATGCTGAAGAACCTGCTGAACTTCGAAAAATAGCGGAAAATGTTTTAAAGGTTGATGGAGTACATGATGTAGGAATAAATACGGAGACCTATCCCGTGGAGTTTACCATTCATGCCGATGATTTTTCTATAGTTCCCATTGAAGATATCGAACAAGCGGCACTTGATTGCGGATTTCATCTCATCCCAAAATCCAGATTGTGAGAGCCTGCGTTTTTTATAAACGATCTGTCATCTGTATGTTAGACAGCTGCTATTTCAGCAGCCTTTGACAAACTCATCCAACTCTTTTACATCCGAAAATAACAGGCAACGGATAACCAGAAATATGAATAAAAGTACTCAAGATAAATCCAATAAACTCTTTGGCACAGATCGGCGTGTGGTAGCCCTTGGGATTGCAAGAATGGCCGATGCTTTAGGTAATTCCTTTCTTATTGTGGTAATGCCGCTTTACATCGCCAGCGGAAGTGTATCGGGTAATTTTCTTGGCCTCTCTGAGTCACTGATTACCGGTTTGGTATTGGGACTCTTTGGCCTGGTAACCAGCGCCTGCCAACCGTTTGCCGGACGACTATCTGACCGAGCCGGGAAGCGCCAGCTGTTTGTACTGTTGGGACTAATCCTTTTTACGATCGCCAACTTCTCCTATGTGCTGGCCCACAATTATCTAACTCTGCTGGTTGTCCGAACAATACAAGGGATGGCTGCTGCCTTGACCATTACGGCTAGCCTTGCTCTTGTCAGCGAATTGAGTTTACCCGGTAATCGCGGCGGAAATATGGGCGTTTACAACTTCTTCCGGTTGATAGGTTTTGGAATTGGTCCGCTGGCCAGCGGAATCCTCATTGAATCCGGGCCCTTTACGCTACCCATGGTTGGTCAGATCAACGGCTTCGTGGCTGCTTTTTGTGTGGCTGCAGGCGGAGCATTCCTCAGTACCGTGCTTGTTGCCTTGTTGGTGCTGGACCCCGAGGAAACACAGCCCAGTACCAAGTCGATGGCCATCCGGTTCCGCTCGCAAGAACCGGGCCGCGTCCTCGACCCGATTTTCACGCTTGGGTTAGCCACATTCATTATGAGCTTGGGATTTGCTTTGCTCACCTCCATCGAGCCGGAGGTCAACCAACGGCTCTCTCAGGGCGCGTTCCTGTTTTCGGTTGAATTCAGTATGCTGATTGGAGCACTTGCCATCGTGCAACCGTTAGTTGGAAAAGCCAGTGACTGCTATGGACGTAAGATATTTATTGTTGCGGGCTTAATAGGTCTAGCACCCATAACCCTGGCTCAGGGAATGGTAACGGAACCCTGGCAAATGATACTGGCCCGCGCCCTACAGGGAATAAGTGCAGCAATGGTGTTTGCTCCGGCCCTTGCGCTGGCGGGCGACCTTACAGAAGAGGGACAAACCGGGGCTCAACTATCCGTTCTGACCGTATCCTTTGGCTTAGGTATCTCAGCCGGGACTATTATCTCAGGATATACTATCCGGTTTGGTTTTATAACTCCGTTTGCCGTAGGTGCCGGACTGGCGGTTCTGGGTATAGTATTGGTTCAAACACAAGTGCCGGAAACTAAAATAGATCCAGTTAATCACTAATTGGCAGATCTGTCATGTCCTAAATTACTCGTTTCAGTCTTTTGTTCGCTTCATCAGAATCATCAATATAATTATAAAATCTTTTTGTAAATCGACTCTATTCCATTGGTATGTCTTTTATTATGGTCTTCAAATGTAATGGTTTATTTTCCCTGCGAAAAAATGTTTGAGACCTCCCGTCATTCAAACCGTATAGTAAGATTAAAGGAATTCTAATTTCATCCTTTTAAAAGAAGGAGGTTGCTTGTCCGATAGTTATTCAAGTTGATTTATATTTCACTTGCTTAACCTCCCTATACTTTCCGCTGGCAATAATATCCCGCAATTCTTATCTGCCAAACGGATGTCAAACCGTATCTTACATATTATTCTGCGGGCAGCGCTGTTTACATCTGTCCTGGCCGTGATCATCCTCGGTTTCTTCCTTGTAAAATTTTCTATGCAAATCCCCATTCGTTCGTTGTTCAGGTATTCTTCCGTCGCCCTGGTGATACTTGCGGTGATCTTGGTTGGATAAGGCATACACGAATTTCAGGAAGCGGGATACCTGGGGATAAGTTCATTTCCACTGCAATGGAATCTACCAACCGTCGGTCTTTATCCCACCCTGCAGACCATCGGGGCACAATTCCTCATTACGGGTATTATCGTTGGTCTTTGGATGTATAGCAATCACCGGGCCGCTTTGCAGGAAGCAGGATGAAATTAAACAGGCTGATTAGATGTTTTAACAACACTCTTGGCACGAATGAAATTATAACCTCTCTAGCCAAAATAAATACAGTAGGCAAAAGATTTTTAACTCAAAAATTCTTAAATTAACTGATACGTTAAAAACTAATGTGGTCGTTATATTTTAGTCTGTGAGAAATAACAATTTCATACTGCCAGAGTTAACCCACGATAAGGTTGGGGCTATTTTCTTCGCTTTCCTTATAGTATTTTGTTTCCAACTATCTGGTGTTCCGGCTTATCAAAATAGTTCTGTCCCGGATTTTGGCAAATACCAACAAGAACAGGGTAAAGGGGAATCAGAAACGTGGGTATCAGATCGTTCCGGCGACTTACAGCGCTTAACAACATCAGCAGTTTATGATTCTCAGCCTTCCGATTTTCCCGGAAACTCCACCAGAAATCTTCCTATACCTGACATCTATTCAATAGATCTGCCGGTTGATGATATTGATACCCATCAGGTCAATCATCTCTTGAACTCCCGCCTCTCTATTACCCTTACCCCGGCACGTACCCTTACCAATTCATTAGACATTTTCTATCAATTACCGATAGAAAATGTCATTCTTTCCAATCTGCGAACTGTTGTCCTTCTGAATTAGGCCCTTCTCTTTCCTTACAGTCTTAACTAACAGTTTGGTACTAACCGATTCAGCTAACGGCTGATAATTTGATTTCCAATTGTCATAAAAAACAATTGAGAATTGATATGCCCGAGTTACTTCCAGAGAAAGAATTAGCAAGAATCAAAATCCCAAAACATCACAATAATAACCTTAAAGTCTTCTGATTATGCGTTTATTTACCTATCTGCTTCCCATATTACTCTTTTTATCCGCCTGTGGCGGAGGAGAACAACAGCAACAGGAACCCCAAACCACAGAACCGGAAACACAACCGGCGCAAGCCCAAACCGAGGATGTCCGGACTATTGACATCATCGGCGTGGACCAGATGAAATACGTGGTCAAAGAAGAGGACGAACTGATCGGAACGGCCGGAACAATCAAAACCTCCAATGGAGAAACGTATTTGCTGCTCAAAAATATCGAGGCGGATCCGGGCGAACAACTACGTATCCGGTTGACTACCGTGAGCGATCTCCCATCCTCGGCCATGGCGCATAACTGGATCCTTCTGAAGATGGGTGTCGATCCGGCGGATTTTTCGAAGGCAGCCACCCAAGCAAAAACAAACGATTATATTCCACAAGACAGAACCGGAGATATTATCACGCATACCGACTTGGCTGCCGGAGGAGAAACCGTAGAAGTCACATTTACCATCCCGGAGGAAACCGGAGAATACGACTATCTGTGTTCCTTCCCGGGACATTTTACAGGGGGAATGAAAGGCAAACTTGTTGTTCAGTAATTTTAATCATGTTGTATACAAATCGGGTAAATCGATGGCGATGTCATACGATAACCAACGTGTCCCATCACAACCCCGAAGGCTGTCGTCTCCGGATAGGAACGGCAGCCGTTCCCTTGACCCAGAACCGAGATAGTGATACCTGCTCTTATATGCACAAAACCTGTCACTATCCCGAAAAGCTGCCGCTGCCTGACCGCAGCGGCAGCTCTTCATTTTTAAACTTATACTTATAAACACTCATAAGGTTAACTCCTGATAGCATGACCAATTCAACATTGTATAGTTCAATTCTCCACTTTTTTAAAAAGGATTCGGCAGCGGGTGTGATGCTCCTTTTTGCCACTATAGCCGCTCTTTTGGTGGCCAACAGTCCGCTTAGTGAGGCCTATCATCATCTTATGGAACTGGAATTTGCTATCGGTTTCCCCACTCTCATGATTGAGCATTCGTTTCATGAGTGGATCAATGACGGGCTAATGGCCATCTTCTTCCTGCTTGTCGGACTGGAGATTAAGCGGGAACTGAAATATGGAGAATTATCTTCGGTCCAGTCGGCCCTCTTGCCGGTAATTGCCGCTTTTAGCGGAGCGGCCCTACCGGCGCTTATTTTTTGGGGCTTTAACGGTGGTATGGAGTATATGGACGGATGGGCCATCCCCATGGCGACCGATATCGCATTTGTCATCGGGGTACTGGCCGTACTGGGATCAAGAGTGCCTGTCTGGGCCAAAGTATTTGTCACCACTATCGCCGTAGCGGATGACCTTTTTGCCGTACTGGTAATTGCTATTTTTTATACCGCGCGGATAAATATAGGAGCCCTAGGAATAGCCTGTATATGTCTACTTGTTCTGCTGGCATTTAACTATAAGAAGGTAAACAGCTTAGCTCCCTACATGCTTGTAGGTTTTGTGATGTGGTGGGCGGTACTGGAATCTGGGGTACATTCCACCATTGCAGGTGTAGTACTGGGATTTGCCATTCCTGCCAGCCGTGGATGGAGCATCGAAAAATTGACAGAGTATGCCCAAGAGGGATTTGACCTTTTTAAGCAGGCCGCTGACGAAAATTTGCCGGTAACCAGGGAGCAAGCCCTTCATCACATGGACAAAACCGTAGTGCACGCCCAGTCGCCGCTTCACCGGCTGGAACATACCCTGCACAACACCGTCTATTTTGTCATTATGCCCCTGTTCGCCTTTGCCAATGCAGGATTGGTATTTAATCCTGAAGTAATGACGAAGGCGTTCACCTCCACGCTTGCATGGGGTATCACACTGGGACTGTTCTTTGGGAAACAACTAGGAATTTTTGGAGCTACCTGGCTACTTACCAAACTGGGCTTTTCTGGGCTTGCTGATAACAGGGAAACATGGAAAGTGGTTTATGGAGTGGCTCTGCTGGGAGGTATTGGATTTACGATGTCGCTGTTTATCGCAGACCTTTCGTTTAGCGATTTCGAGCTGCTGGAATTTTCCAAGGTTGGCATCTTGACCGGTTCCATAGTCAGCGGCCTTTTCGGATATTACTTTTTAAGCCGTACCCCGGAATATGGAGCCGAAGTCCAGCAACCATACGATGTCCCGGAACAAATTACTTTGGAAAATCCCGATGACACATAATGCGTTATGCCCACTACTACTTTTAATCTAATAAACAAGGTTTGTCTAGCATCTTAATACAAATATCATCACCATGTTGAAAAAGCTTTTTGAAAAACTAAAAAAACGTTGGGGAGTTGAAGACTTCTGGCAGATCGTATTGATCCTGTTCATTTTTTCCATCACAGGAATGACAGCGTTGTACGTACGAAAATTTGCGTTCGAATGGTTGGGCTTCGATCAACAGACTCCTTTTTGGGAAGAAGCGGTTACCTGGATGGTGGTTGTATTCCCCTCCTATCAGATTTTCTTTCTCCTGTATGGGTTTATCCTGGGGCAACTTGATTTTGTCTGGCGTTTTGAAAAGAAGAATTTCCGGCGACTCAAGGGGCTTTTCAGGAACCTTTTGTCAAAATTCTAACTGTTATGTGCACTATGGATGAAACCGCCCAAATACAAATCGGAAAGTGTCTATGGTAGAGTAAAGGCAGATAAAGCTCTGTTCCAAAGCAAAAAACTAATTAGAATTTAGAACTGAGGATTTTCTTTTGGATCGAAACACCGTAACCGGATTAGTATTAATATTTATTGTAATGATTGCATGGGCCTATGTTACCATGCCTTCGCAAGAAGGGCTGCAGCGCCGACAGGCGGAACGGGCTCGTCGAGATAGTATTGCTGCTGCCCAAGCTGATACCCAAGGACGAGCTGCGGAAACTTTATCAGAAAAAGAAGGGAATAAAGAACAGCAAACAGAGCCGGAAGAAGGAGAAAGAGAATCTCAAATATTGCGTCAGGAAGGAGAAGAACAGCAGGAGATGGGCATGTTTTCTGCTGCAAGTATCTCGGGTACCTCCAAAATTACTGTAGACTCTCCGCTGTACGAAGCTACATTTACCAATGTGGGCGGCGGTCCTTCAAAAATTGTTTTCAAAGATTATGAGACCTGGGATCACAAGCCGGTGCAGATGATTAAGGATACGGCCGAATCGGCCTACTCTCTGGAATTTCTTACCTCCGAAAATTACAATGTTAAAACAGATGAGCTTGTTTTTGAGCAGCTTACGCCGGAAGAGGAACTGTCAATTGGCAAGGATGATTCTACTCAGATACAATATGCACTGAATATCAGCGAGGATAAACGGCTGGTTTATACCTACACCTTGTATGGCGATACCCATCAAATGGATCTCGATATAGCATTTGATGGCCTGCAACAGAATGTGGTTAACAGAGAATTTGATTTTGGATGGAAATCGCCGCTCAATTTTACAGAAAAAAAACCCCAAACTACTGAAGCCACCTATATGTCAGCCTACGCACATACAGGTGATGAAACTAAACGGCTCAAGATCAGCCAAGCGGGACGCGATACACAGATCTATAATGGTGATATCGACTGGGTGGCAACCCGTACCAAGTTCTTCACGCAGATTATTAAAACTCAAAATCCCACAGAAAATGCACTGCTGGTTGCAGAACAATCAGGTGCCACTGATCTATCTACAACAGAACATCGCTATCAGTCTTTTATTACCACGGATATTTCTCAGCAAGGTACTGCTTCTTTCCAGATATTTATAGGTCCGCTGGATTATCATTTACTCAAGGATTATGAAGACCAAGCTTATAATATGGTTGACACCGGCTACAGTTGGTTGAGTTGGTTTTCATATCCACTCGTTAAATACCTAATCATCCCCTACTTTAGCTTTGTGGATAATTTTATAGGTCACGGCCTAGCGATTATTCTTTTTGCTGTTCTTATTAAGATGGTGCTTTATCCCCTGACCAAAAAAAGCTATCGCAGTATGGCAGCCATGAAAGAGCTGCAGCCTAAGATGCAAGAGATAAAAGAGAAGTACGAGGACGACCCCGAGAAGCAACAGAAAGCGACGATGAAGTTGTACAAAGAAGAAGGGGTAAATCCGCTGGGGGGCTGTCTGCCCAGACTGTTGCAACTGCCTATCTTGGTTACATTATGGCGTTTTTTCCGAAATTCAATTCTTAGCCGCCAGCAAGAATTTTTATGGGCCAACGACTTGTCGGCTCCGGATTATATAGTACACTTGCCTTTTGATATTCCATTTCTCGGAGATCATATTGCGGGATTTGTACTACTGATGACAGCTTCGATGTTTGTTCAAAGTAAGTTTACCAGCGGGATGGGATCGGGAAGTAGCGGGGACAGTTCGACGGGAGGTATGAATATGAAGGCTATGCAATATGTATTCCCATTTATGCTACTTTTTATCTTCAACAATTTTGCGGCCGGACTCAGCCTCTATTATCTAACTTATAATATTGTTTCTATTGGTCAGCAGTTAGTTATTAATCAGCAGATTGATAATGAAAAAGAAGCTGAACCTGAAAAAGTAGTAGCCTAAGTAAAAAATCGACAGTTACCATGAAACGGCAATACCACATAATCATTATTTAACCTGCTAACTATAACGAAATTAATTATTCTAATATTTTTCATTTCAGTTTAAAGACATACCGCTATAAGGTAAATAAAAATGGATCGGATTATTATTTCTTATCCACTTAAAAATTGGCAATGTTTAGAATGCCTGCCATCTAATTATTATATTTAGATCGATTCTAAATAATACTTATTCCTGCTATGCGCCCAAAGATAATATTGTTCCTGTTTATCGGATTAGTCCTCTTTTCTAACTCCCTCCAAGCTGCTAATGACGAACAACAATCTCAAAAGAAACAACTCCAGGTATTGATAAACCTGTTGGATTATATGGGAAAAGATTATCCCAATGCGGTTAAAGCTGGAAAGATAATTAACCAAGAGGAATACCGGGAAATGAAAGAATTTAGCCGCCGGGCGTTAGAGGTGTTCCGAAACGTTGAGCTGGAGGTGGACCGGTCCTCATTTTCACAGTTATCACCCATGTTTAAAGAGCTGCAACAGAGAATTGGAGAAAAGAAAAAGCCAGAAACAATTTCTAAACTAACCTCGAATATTCGACAAAAGATATTGGAGATGAATCTGATCGAGGTAACGCCACCTCACTGGCCGAATTTAGAGCATGGCGCCGAAGTATTTGCTTCCCATTGCCAGTCCTGTCACGGTACCGATGGCTTCGGCGACGGACCCCTGGCCGAAAACTTAACTCCGGCACCTTCCAATTTTCATGACTCCACGCTGGCAGCAGAGCTCTCACCATTGCAAGCTTATAATACCATCCGGCTGGGTATTGACGGCACAGGAATGCGCGCCTTCGGGGAACTCTCTGAGCAGGAGGCCTGGGATGTGGCTTTTTATATCAATTCGCTGAATTATGTCAAAGAAGTGCCTTCAGATAAACAACAGCGTATCGTGGAAGCGGTCAAGGACACGGCCAGCCTGGAGACATTGACGACGATACCGAATAAAAAGTGGTATACTTGGCTGCAAAATCGGGACTTCGATCCGTCGCAGGCCATGGTGGTACTGAGGTCGATGGATCCTTCCCTGGAACAAGCCACCCGTCCCGATAAAAAACAATCCCTGGCCCATGCCACCGAGCTTCTAAAGCAATCCGCTGAGGCCTACAGGCAGGGAGAATCGGGACGAGCAGGTACATTGGCACTAAATGCGTATCTGGAGGGAGTAGAACCGGTGGAAGCGCAAATCAAGGCCACCAATCCCGCGCTGGTATCCCGCATCGAGAACCAGATGATCTCGGTTAGGTCAACTATCAAAGAAGGGAAACCGGAAGAGGCATTAAAAGAAAAAGTGGAAGCAGCTTCGGCTTCCATCAGGGAGGCGCAAGATATCGTCGGCCGACAGGGATATTCCTTCTGGTTTTCAGCCGTAGCAGCTGGTTCAATCCTGCTGAGGGAAGGGCTGGAAGCATTTCTTGTAATTATGGTCATACTGGGCGTGCTGAAATCCGTAGACGCACAACAATCCGTCCGGTATATACATGGAGGCTGGCTCCTGGCCGTCATTGCCGGGGTCATTAGCTGGTTTTTTGCCGATGCTTTGATCGGCATGAGTTCACTAAGCCGTGAATTGATGGAAGGCATCGGTTCGCTGGTCGCCGTGGTTCTGCTGATTTATATCGGTTTCTGGCTGCACAACCGGACCCATGCTTCCCAATGGACCCGCTTTATAAAGGAAAAGATTCACCGGCTGGCGGATGAAAATAATCACTGGGGACTCGCTTTTTTGTCATTCGTTGTAGTGTTTCGCGAGGCTTTCGAGTCGGTTATTTTTCTTTCTTCTATCAGCATCAAGACCGATTCTACAGGAAAATCAGGTATATTGCTTGGTACAATAACGGCAGGGGCGGTTGTGCTGGCAGTCGGTATCCTGCTCATGAAAGTTAGCCGAAAAGTTCCGGTCCGCTCCCTGTTTAAATATTCCTCCTTTGCCCTGTCCATTTTGGCCCTAATTCTGGTAGGCAAAGGAATTCATGAATTCCAAGAGGCCGGCTATCTTGGGATCATCAGCCTTTCGACCTCTATTGATTTTCCTCTACTCGGGCTGTATCCTACCTTGCAGACTTTAGCGGCACAACTGATTACGCTTGTCGCAATCCTTGGGCTTTGGCAGTACAGCAATCGGCTGGCAGCAGCCAATGAATAATCTGTTTAATTCCCATTGATTATCAAATTCATTCGGATCAAATATGTCTTCAAATAACAAGCTTTCGCTGTTTGATGCCTGCGGGATGGCTATCGGCGGGATGGTCGGTGGGGGTATTTTTGCCGTATTGGGAGAAGCCGTAATGACATCAGGTAACGCCGCCTTTATCAGTCTGGGTTTGGGTGGTGTTTTAGCCCTGATTACCGGACTTGTCTACGGCAAGCTTACCGTTAAATTCGATGAGGCGGGCGGGAGTTTCATTTTTATGGAACATATCACCAGTATCCGGTTTGCCGGAACGATCAGCTGGTTTCTGATATTGGGTTATATTTTTACAATCAGCCTCTATGCCTATACTTTCGGAGCCTATGCCGGGCGCCTGTTTGGTTTTGGTTCGGGCCCGAACTTCTGGTTGGGCAGTGGCGTGGTTGCCCTCATTACCCTTCTGAATTTATCGGGTGTCCGGGAATCAGGAATATCAGAAGACATTCTTGTTTATACCAAGGTAACAATCTTGGCCGGGTTGATCGGAATCGGATTTGTGACGGTCCACCCGGATAAGATCTATCCAATAGTCAACCAGGGCGTCGGCAGCACCATCCAGGCCGGGGCGCTGGTATTCGTAGCTTACGAAGGTTTTCAACTGCTGACGTACGACTACAATACCATAGAAAATCACAAAAACAACCTTCCGAAAGCGATCATCATTTCCATTACGGCCGTATTGTGTATCTATATACTCATCGCATTTGTCCTCACGGGTTCGTTGAGTGCAGATACCATCGCCGAGCATAAGGAGACGGTATTGGCGATGTTGGCCGAGCCTGTCTTGGGGCAACCAGGAGTCGTAATAGTTCTTGTGGCAGCTGTATTTTCAACAGCATCCGCCATACTGGCGACTATTTTTGCCATCTCCCGGCTGGCCAAGCGTATTGCCGACGACGGTCAGCTTCCCCATCAACTAACCGACCGAAAACGATCGGGAGTCCCGGTTAATTTTGCACTGCTCATGGCGGCTCTGGCGATCGTTGTACAGTTCTTTGGAAATCTTGAACAGATAACCACCTTTTCGAGCCTGGTATTTCTCTTCGTTTTCTCGATAGTCAACTATATGGGCTACAGACATGAGATTTTCAAGGGATGGAAGAAAGGGCTGCCCATTCTGGGTTCGCTGGGATGCGGGGCCGCGATGGGATTACTGCTTTATGACATTTATACCACCGAGCCGACTACACTTTATGTCGTACTGGGGATCTCAATCGTTCTCTTGCTGTGCCGGGAAGCCTACATATGGTTTCACTCAAGATATAAAGGTATTTCGGAATAAGAGACTTGCCGGAGCTACAGTTCTTAAAGGGGTCATATACTATGGAGCTGTGAGCATTATACACAAAAGCAAAATAGTGGGCTTTTCTGAAGAGATGCAATCGTCATTGAAATAGTGGATAAAGAAACCAAGATCAACGAATTTCTAAATACTCTGTTTGAGCCTTTTGAAGCAATTGAAAATGGCGGACTTAATAACCATGATAATTTTCATAGCTAAAACGACAAATTTTGGGATTCCCCTTATTTGAAGTGAACCATAACGGTCATTGCGAGGTTATAATTTCAAATTGTTATGTACCCCATTCTTCAGGAAGAAGCACTTCATATTGCTCCAAGCCTTCTATAGAAGATATGAAATCTGTTTTTTCATGATCTGATTTCGGATTCCTAACTTCTGAAAATCCGTCGACATCCATTACTCGATTGAATCACTGGTTCTTGTTTTTAACAGTATAAATTTTCCTCTTGTACGTTTAGTTATCAATTCGGCCCGTGTCGCGACCACAAGATTCTGGAACCAGCCCTCGCTAGCGGCTTCTATAATAGTCAGATCATAAGATGAGGACAAACTCATAATGCTGTGTGGAATTCTATCCGTGACCTCTAAATTAATCATATGCTGGGCCTCCTGTTTATTATACATCCCCTGTCCAAATTTAACCAACCCCTCATAAAGCTCTGCCAACCGTTCCTGTTTGGCTTTATCATTCCGATTAAGATCAGAAGAAATCATATGATGCAGGTCAATATCGGAATCCTGAAATATTTCCAATATTTTGCCAACCTCCAGCTTTAAACGGGCTTGCTGTGGATCATCAATTGGGATAAAGACATTTTTAACATTTCTGAAATCTTTGCCACGGAGTACCAACACATCACAATCGGCATCACGCATAACTTTGTCAATGTTGGAACTTATTACTGCGAGCGGATGGCTAGAGGTCCCTTTCCACCCCATTACGATCATATCTACTCCATACTCCTCTGCCGAATCAATAATGGCTTTCGATGGTTTTTGTGCAAGCCTTATTATAGAACTCACCTTAACACCTCGTTCGGCAGCCTTCTTCATCAATTTTTCAATGATCCTCTCGGGGCGCTTTAGGTCTTGCTGTTCAATAGTATCAGATGACTGTTTACACTTGGTGATTGCATGAACCAGCAAAAGATCTGCGTTACGAACTAATGCGGCCTGCGTCGCAAAGTCGATCAATTCTTCCGCTGTTTCAAGCTCGGAGATAGGAACTAGGATCCGGTAGCTATTTTCATTAAGCAGGGATAGGGATTGCTCCATTACCACTGGTGATAACTTATTATTACATTCTTTTTTCCGGACGAAGGTATAGTAGCTTAGGAAGGCCAAACCAATCCCACTCATTCCAAAAGCCCAACTAAGAGATGAAAGGTGAAATTTAAAGGCGACAATACCGAACGTCAGTATGGTTCCTAGAGAGGAAATGGTTTCATAAATAATATTACTTTGAGAGATTTCTAAAAATTCATTCATAATTTTTATTTTTTCTCATTCAAATAGATAATTAGACTTACTCCCCGCTTAATTTTTCATGAAACTCCAGTACGGATGCGCTGGCAATAAACAACGAGCTGTAGGTACCCAGACACAGGCCGATTAATAACGAGAAGGAAAACCCTTTTAATGACTCTCCACCGAATACAAAAAGTACGGTAATAACAAATATGGTGGTCAATGAAGTAATGACCGTTCGACTCAGCGTTTCATTCAGACTTTTATTCATCAGCTCCAATAAATCCATTTCTTTATGGAATACCTGGTTTTCACGGATCCGGTCAAAAACAACAACCGTGTCATTTAACGAGTATCCCACAATCGTCAGGAATGCGGCAATAATTGTCTGATCGACCTGGATACCGAATGGCAGGATCGTTCTAAAGAGGGTGATCATTCCGAGAGTTATCAATACATCATGTATAAGGGCAATGATGGCCCCCGCCGAGAACGTCCATTTCTTAAATCGAATCAGAATATAGATCGATACTACAATGATCGAAAAAATAATGGCATTCAGTGCTCCCATCTTCAGATCTTCCGCAAAACGGGGCCCGACCATATCGGTTTTTATAACCGATATGCCGGTATCGGGATACAGTTTGTTTATGCCGGAAAGAATGATATTCTGAACCGTATTGATCTCTCCGGAGTGATCGGTACGAATAAGGATTTCTAATTCAGTACCGAATCGCTTTACTTCAGGCGTGCTGCCCAGTGATTCGGTAAGCTGTGTTCTTATTTCTGTTGCATCAACGGGTTTCTCAAATTCGAGAACAAACTCCTTCCCTCCTTTAAAATCGATTCCGTATTCTATGCCCATTATTAAAAAGCCGATGAGGGAGGCCAGGATTAGTAGTCCCGAAAAGATGAAAGCCACACGCCTGTAGCTCATAAAATTAAAATTTGGTGTCTCGAACCATCGCATAATTATTGATCCTTGTTTTTGTCTTTTTGATGTGGCTGGTGTAGATGAGAATGATCTGTCGATGGAACGAGAGGTTTTATTTAGACTACAACACGGGAATAGTCCTATCCATTGTTGTAGTCTAACCGGACACATATTAGAATGTCTACGACCGGTAAACTGATAGCCCTATAACATGAGTATCAAAAACTGAAGCTCCTCGACAGAAAAGAGAAGGACAATTAAGGAGCGCCAATGGCTACGCCACTTTCCATCGGACAGAGTGCAATCCTTTTAGCGGGGGGCTGAGACGGGAAAGACGGGGACTGAGAATAATAATTATGACCAGTATGAGAAATAAGCACATTCTGAGGAATCGTCTCATCTTCATCCGGTGAAATAGAAATTGGTAATGACGAATCTACGAAAGACAGGGTCGGCGAATCAGCTGTAGTCTTATGGGATTTACTATCAAAAAGATCGGATATACTGTAAAGCTCCGGAAATGGAGATAGCTCTGGCTCAAGGTGTGTCTGTATTATCCCAGAATCAAAATGGGTGAATGGGTTTTCATATGAGGTGAAAGCATGATAGGAATGGGTAGGCTGATTCTCTTCAACCCCCTGCGAAAAAGAGACTCCCGGTCCCGTAAGTAGGAAGACGAAAGCAGAAAGAATCGCAATATGTAGGCGAAGCCGTTTCATTAATCCCAAATGTAGCTATTAATTTTCATCTCTCAAAAATGTTGGATGCATTGCCCGACGTAAATCCTGCTGTTAGAGATACAACCACTTTCGGCCATATCATCAATGTTGTTTATAAAAGTGTTTCCCTTTTTTGATCGGTTATACATTACTGCTCTATTCAAGTGTATATAATAATTTTACTATAAAGACAGTTAAAAGAAAAAGCAGTAGTCTCTGTTCCTGAGACTACTGCTTCCTGATACACTTGATTATTTTTAATCCTTTGTTTTTTTCTTCCACTGATCTATAGCAATTGGAATAATAAAGAACAAAGAAGCGATAATACTGATAATAACAGTTGTTAAGTCGATATCCATTTCGATATTTTTTTGTAATTAATATACAGCTCCGTCTAAGTCGATGGTTAGTATAGTTCCGTTAAAAAAGTGCAAAAAACTCAGACAACCGATCAGACCGCTGCGGAAATCTGAGTGGTATACGGTTTACAAAAAGAAATGGAAAGGGAAAATAAGCTTTCTAGTTGTAAGGCCCGGCTCAATTAAGTTTCCAAATCTGATACAAAAAATTAACCATTGTTCTATAACAGATTCAGGAGCAGAACTTTTAAATGATTCAAATTTCCGTTCTGTAGTAGATTGGACTTGAGGTTCCCGATTTGTTATTTCAGCCGGACTCTCTGCCTGATGATGGATAGTATACAAGTTGGGGGACCCGACCGGATAACCCAAGGGGAACTGAGAGTTTTCCGTGGATTGTATAGCAGCCCAGCCATGCGATGAGCCCGTTTCCGCTACAGAATTTGACGGTAGCTGAATGGCGAGCAACAGCAGTAATATTTTTAGTAGGCTTTGCATAAATTCATAAAATAAGAAATAGCAGAAGAAAGTTAGATATTTGGCATGTAATGTAAAAAAGCTACTCGTATAATTTTAGAAGGCAAACTACTTTTCGGGAAATCTATTCCCATAGTTCCTTTTCGGTACTATAAATAGTACTATACTAAATTCCCAAATCTGAGCCATTTCACGCACAGCAATATCACGCTTTAATTACGGATTAGGAGACAAATATCTCCAATGAATTGGCTTCCCAGTTTTCATATTAGTTGTTACATATGATGTAACATGACATCCCAAAATCAGCCTTTCTGAATCATAAAGCCACATATCAGTTTGGCTTCGGAACAGGCCAGTCAGACAATCCAGTTGCAATGCTTGCAATAAGGGCCGCTTGGAATGGGATTACAGTTGGTATTTAGTTCTTTGGTTTTACTCAGTCAGACAAACTTACAGGAGTAGTGCAGATAACCTGGCACACGCTATAAGCGCCCGTAGCTCAATTGGATAGAGCGTTTGGCTTCGGACCAAAAGGTTGGGAGTTCGAGTCTTCCCGGGCGTACTCAAGTACAGTGCCCGTCATTTCTTGGCGGGCACTTTTTATTTTGGTTTCATTTTATCCTAACTGGGGAAACACGGGAAAGCTCATCTTTTCTCCATCCTGATGTGACAAATGATGGTACATGAAATTTCATCCTCAACCGATCTCTAACTCAAGCAATTAAAAACTAAAATCCATACCCTAACTCTCAATAAGTTTCTTGAACAAATTACAATTTGCTTGACCTATGTATTCTTTTTGATACCTTTAATCCCTATCATAAAAACTTTTTAAGTAGGGTTCTTGACCTATAGTACTTATGTCCCTAACAACCTGTCCCAAATGTGGTACTGTCGTGACAAAACGAGCTAACGTGTGCCATAACTGTGGACAACCATTAGATCAAAAAGAGAGCTCGTCATGGGGCAAAAAAAGTATTGACGATTATTTGCCTTCACTTCGCGTTAGTCTTTTCATCCTTTTCGGATTAATAGTATTAATTTTACTTCTTGTCTTGTTAGGTTTGTAGTGATGCAGTAAAAGGTTAATCGGCTTATAGCATATCTCAATTCCCCACCCTTAAAATTCCTTCAATTAATATTGCGAACTAATGATAAATTTGTACCTTTTCGCTCACTTGCTTTTCCAATAATAACAAGATACGCGGTATGGCTGAACCAGCAGGGGACCAAGAACTAGCTCGCGACCTTGGCTTTCTCGAAGCATATACCATAGGGGTTGGGACCATGATCGGCGCCGGAATCTTCGTCCTCCCTGGCATCGTGGCAAATAACGCCGGGCCGGCCGGTATGATTTCATTTGCCATCGGTGGCGTTGTTTCCTTACTCACAGCACTTTCTTTATCTGAGCTGGCCACGGGCATGCCCAAGGCTGGTGGAAGCTATTACTATGTGAACCGTGCGATGGGAAGCTTCTTTGGATCCATTGTTGGATGGAGCATGTGGGCGGGTCTTATGTTCGCTACGGCATTCTATATGCTGGGCTTTGGACAATATCTGACGTTCTTCTATGGCAATATTCCCGTGGCCTGGTCTGCCTTGGGAATGGCTTTTCTGCTTATTGGCGTGAACTATCGGGGCGTGAAAGAAGCCGGAGCCCTACAGAATCTTATCGTCATATTACTAATTGGTTTTATTCTCGTCTTCTTGGCATTTGGGGTATTTAATATTGACTGGTCCGTCTTTAAACCTTTTAACCCCAACGGGTGGGGAGCGGTGGCTTCTACGGCAGCAACCGTCTATGTATCATTTATTGGCTTTGAGGTTATCGCAACCAGCGCAGAAGAGATAAAAAATCCCGGGCGCAACCTGCCACTATCGATGATTGCCTCCGTGCTGACACCTATGGTATTCTATGTACTGGTAATGCTGGTTTCTACAGGCGTGCTGCCGGTCGCGGAACTTGCCGGTTCGAATATACCCGTAGCCGATGTCGCAAGCGAGTATCTTGGCACCATTGGAGCTTTAATGATGGTGGTAGGAGCATTATTGGCAACCGTATCCAGCGCGAATGCGTCTATTCTCTCTGCTGCACGGGTCAATTTTGCAATGGGCCGGGATAAAATTCTTACCAGCTGGCTCAACAAAATTCACGACAAATTCCGCACGCCCTTTCGAGCAATCCTGATTACAGGAGTGGTTATTCTGCTACTCATTGGCATTGGGGTTGGCATTGAAACTCTGGCTGATGTCGCCAGTTTTCTGTATCTGATCACCTATGCCTTGGTTCATATAGCCGTCATTGTGATGCGGCGAGCGGAACCTGAGGATTACAACCCTGATTTTAAACTTTCTTCCTGGGCATATCCCGCCATTCCCTTGCTTGGATCAATATCATGCTTGGTCATCGTAGCTCAAATGCGTCCGCTCGTCATGATTATCGGTGGAGGTATTATCCTGTTGGGCATCCTTTGGTACTTCGGATACGCCGCCAGTCGTGCGATCAAACCCAGCTTGGTTGGTGATGCCATTGCCGCCAGAAGCCAAACGCCAGCCCCAAATGAGCGTTATCGCATTGTCATTCCAATGGCTAACCCCCAAACCGAACAACATCTGATCAATATTGGAGGAGCAATTGGGGCCAACTACGGGGAAGCAGAAATTGTTGCTGTTAGTGTTCTTGATGTTCCTCAGCAAACTTCTCTTCAGCAGAGCGTTCAGTATGAAGACGAGCGTGTCCGCCGACAACAAGATCTGTTAAATAGTGCTCGGGAAACTGCACAAAACTCTGGATTAGGCCTTCGCACCCGGGCTATTGTTGCTCACAGCATTAGTTCAACTGTGTTAAACGTACTAAAAGAGGAACGTGCTCAGCATCTCGTGTTAGGCTGGAGTGGCAAACGTAAGCGATATCAACATATCCTCGGATCAAATATCGACCATATCGTTGATGAAGCCACCTGTGAAATCACGCTTGTGAAAGCAGGCAATCAGCCGGTTAAGGATATTGTGGTATTAATCGGGACCGGACCAAACACGATATTGGCGATAAAACGTGGTTACGATTTAGTTTCCAGTACTAAGGGAGCATCTCTTACCTTACTAACCGTTCAGCAACCAACTACAGATAGCAGCACCGACCCTGAATCAGAAGGAAAAGGGCTTATCCATTCGGTGACGCGGGAAGCTGGGCTGGATCCTGAACAATTTAGGTCAGAAGTGCTAATATCAGATAATGTTCGCGAGACGCTCCTGGAAGCCGTTGAAAGCTACGACACCGTATGCATTGGTGCAACGCGAAGTACAGCCATACGGCAAGCGTTGTTTGGTTCCATCCCAGAAGAGATTGGCGAACACTCGGATGGCACTGTGATCATAACACGGAACAGAGAATACAAGCCTCGCTCTGTCACAGAAGGCATCATCGAACGGCTTTCAAGATAATAAGATTAATTCGTCTCAAGTAGCTTGTCAACATCTTCCTTACGCCCCACTAGCAAAAATCGATCTCCTTCTTGAACTGTTGTTTTTCCCGACAAAATACCAATCGGCTTATATTGCTTCTCTGGGCCAATTTCACCACTCAAGTCAATCAGTCGTTTTATTGTAATAAGATTTAACTCGTAACGCTTCCGTATTTCAAGCTCTGCCAGGGTATACCCAACCATCGAGGTGGGTGCTTCTACCTCAAACATGGCCAGCCCCTCACCAATATCAAACACATCCGACATCCCTCGGCGAACCAATGAAGTGCCCATGCGCTCTGCTACCTGTCGCTCGGGATGAATAATATCAGTTATGCCAATTTGTTCCAGTATTTGCTCTTGAATCCGGCTTCCTGCTCGTCCATACACCTCTTTAACGCCAGCATTAAGCAGATGCATGGCAATAAGAGCCACCGGTTCAAAGGTTTCTCCAATAGAGATAATGGCAACATCCACATTGGTAATGCCATGGCTTTCCAGCAACTCAGGGTCGGTGGCATCAAAGCAGATAGCATCGGAGACGTACTCTTTGACCTGATTGATATGATCCATGTTATTATCGATGGCAATGACATAGGCTCCTTCCTCGGAAAGCTTTTTCGCCAACGCACTTCCAAAAGCCCCAATACCAATAATTGCAAAATGCAGTTCATTTCGTTGCTTCATAATAGAAACCGTTATTCATTTGAATTAAGATACCATAATATCTTCTTCGGGATACTTATACTTATTGGTATCCACTTTACTTGCAAAGGCGGCCATAAACGTGAGAATCCCCACCCGGCCTAAAAACATAGAGACTACAATAATAAATTTTCCCCACGAAGTTAGATCGCCGGTAATACCCCGCGACAATCCGACTGTAGCAAAGGCCGAGACCTCTTCAAAAAACAGATCCATGAAGGCGTGATCTTCCACCAGCGATAATAAAATAGTACTTACGCTGATACACGAAGCCGCCAATAGAATTACAGTCATAGCACGAAAAATCACGCGATTCGGCACGGTTCGCTTAAATAGTTCCATCTTGTTATATCCCCGAATAGTCATCACAATAGACCGCATGACAACTGCAAAGGTTGTTGTTTTGATTCCGCCTGCCGTCGAAGCCGGTGATCCACCAATAAACATAAGAGTTAGCATAACCAACGTTGCTGATATTCCGATGGCCCCAGTATCAATCGTATTGAATCCGGCTGTTCGCGTGGTAATGCTCTGAAACAGGGAAGCCATGACCTTATTTCCCCAAGAAAATCCGGCCAACGTCCCGTTCCATTCCATAGCTAAAATAAGTACAGCGCCAGCTGCAATAAGGACGGCTGTAGTAACAAGCACTGCTCGCGTATGAATGGAAAGCCGTCGCCGCCAACGAGACTGATTCGTTCGCTTGCGAATCATCTCCCAAATAACGGTAAAGCCTAATCCACCCAATACAATGAGAACCATGGTAGTGATATTAATGCCCAGGCTGGTTGCATTGGCCCCGTCGGCAAGGCTGTTCGTGAATAGCGAGAACCCGGCATTACAGAAAGCTGAAACCGCATGAAATATTGAGAACAAAATCTTTTGTCCATGACTGGGAAAGGAGACCTCCCAGCTCAAATAATATCCCACCGCACCTATGGCCTCAACCAAAAATGTAAATCCGACCACTCGTTTTAAGGTAGCGGTCACCAAACTGGTGTTACTTTCCCCAACGACATCTTTCAGGGTATTCATTTGGCCCACGCCTAAACCGCCGCTGATAAACAAGAACAGAAAAGTGGCAAAGGTGACTATTCCAATTCCACCAAGCTGTATTAAGGTTAGGATAACCAGTTCACCAAACAGCGTAAAATGCGTAGCGGTATCAACGACAATAAGTCCCGTCACACAAACGGCACTCGTCGATGTAAACAGTGCATCAATAAACAGTAGTCCTTCTCCGTCCTGCGTGGCACCAGGCAACATCAGCAGTAAAGTACCTGCTGCTATTAATGACAAAAAACTATACACCAGAAATCGGCCCGTATTTTTTTGCTGGCCCAACAGATCCGGGAGATATTGCACAAACTTTACGATAACAATAAACAGCAAATACCCCTTTAGCAATTGTAGGAATAAAGACTCCGGATTACTTGCATCACCGACAAAGAAATCGATAATCCCAATGGTCGAAATACTGATATCTATCAGAAGTAGGACTGAAAAAATGGAGACGACGCCTTCAAACCATCGTTTTTTTAAGTAGGTAGTGCGATCACTTGTCAGCACTAAACGTGCAAGAAAGCTGGCGACGAATCCAAAGAGGATCCAACCCTCTATCTGGCGATTTAGCTGAACCAACTCTGGGGTGAGCTCAAATCCAATAGGAATAAGAATGCTGGCTACCACCAGCAAACTTAGAATCACGTTAAAGGCTCGTATATACGGATGGGCAACCTTGTCGATTTCATAAATATCATCCTGCAGGAAATGCAGAAAGAGGTTCATTTTCTTTTTAAAGGTCCGCCAACGCCGTCGCAACGCAATCCACTTTTGTTTCCAATTGTAGGGAAATTTCATAACCCGAACCTATTAACTTATTAGCTGACTACAAATACCTTTTTTATTGCAGTTGCTCAATGTCGAAATGCTCTTCTGATTGATCTCCGCTATCCTCCTCGATGTGTTTTACGCAATACGTATGGATGGAATCTTCACCACTGGGATAGGTTGACACTTTTACTTTCACGTTGGAAACGGGCAGGAGCTTTTTCGTCTGTTTCTTTAACCCGTTAAGCTCCCTGCTTACTTTTTGAATGCGAATGTCAAGGTCATTCAACTTTGATTCATATTGCTTTACCTCTTTCGAAAATGCGATGGACTCTTCATAGGAAAGGTGTTCTTTGGAAGCTGTAGGCTTCTGTTGCCGTAGCTTGCGACGCTGTTTTTTAAGCGACTCCAGCTGCTGCTGATGTTCAAGAATAGATTGCGCTTTTTCGGCAAGAAGATGCTCGGTCTGTTTGACATTATTCATAGATGTTACCATTGATAATACCTTTGGTTATTTCTGCTCAAGTTGACTGAGATCAAACTCATCAAACCCGTATTCATCCAGGTAGTTATCAATTTTCTTAATCAGGTTCTTCATGGCTTCTTTTTGGCTGGTTCCTTCCGCTTCAAAGTCCACTTTTAAATTGTTTTGTCCCGGATGTACAGCTTCAGCCCTCACCTTTTCTTCGATGACCTTACCATGCAGACTTCCATCATCTACCATAACTTTGTAGAGTGCAGCTCCACGATGTGTGCCTAAGAATTCCATAACTATCTGTCTTTTTTTGTTTGGGGTAATGTGAAATAAAAACGGCTTCCAGTCCCGGGCGTACTTTCTGCCCAAATACGGCCACCCTGAGCCCGGATAAATTCTTTTGCAATGGAGAGTCCGAGTCCGGATCCCTTCCGATCTTTTTGATCCTTATCCACCTGATAATACTTGTCAAAGATCTTGTCCAAATCCTCGGCAGCGATTCCTTCGCCCGTATCTTTCACGGCAAACTGGACGAACTCCGGGTCTTCTGCCAAGGTAGCTTCAAGGGTAATCTGTCCATCAGGTCCAGTATATCGTATGGCATTGGAGATAAGATTTACCAGCACCCACACGGTCTTTTGCGAGTCGGCCTGTACGTTTGGTAGATTCCCATTCACCTGCATCCCCATTGAAAGATCTTTTTGTGAAGCCTGCATAATCATCGTCTCATAGGCATATTCCAACAACTCCTTGGGAACCGTCTCGCTGGTGCTGACCTGAATATTACCCGACTCAATTTTGGTCAGATCCAACAGGTCAGAGGTGGTTTGCTTCATTCGGCGAACATCTTTTTGGATGCTGGAAACCAACTCCTGCTGTTCCTCATTAAGCATGCCCACGCGATCGTCTCCCAGCAGGCGAAGGCTCATATTGATGGATGAGATTGGGGTTTTAAGCTCATGAGAGACGACGGATATAAAATTTGTTTTCGCTTGATCCATCTCATGAAAACGCGTGACATTTTTTAGGGTAATGATGTTTCCCAAATGCATGCCCTGGTCGCTGTCCTCTGCTTTACGATCACGGGGAACGGGAACCACCTCAATGGAATAATAACGTTCCTTTTGATCCCCAACCTTCAGATAGCCGACTTCATCCTGGCTTTCTCCTGACAATGATTGCATGATTTGATGAAATAGATCACTCCGGGAGGCTACATCCGGGGCGTACTGTCCCACAATATCCTCTTTTGGCTGGCCGATAAGCTCAATGGCTTTGTCATTGGCAAATAAAATGTCATTGCCGGCATCCAAGCCTATGACCGCATCCCCCATATGATTGATAATGGTCTCCACGCGCTTTTTCTCGCTCATGATTCGGTCGAGATTGCTGTTTTCGTACTCTTGCAGCTTCCGGGCCATTTTGTTGAACGCATCAGCGAGCTCTTCGTACTCATCACCGGTGTGAAATTCCAGCGATTGGTCATAGTTTCGATTGGCAATTTCTTTAATGCGCCTGATTAGCTCATGAATAGGATCAACAATGTAGCTGGGAAAACGAATGAGCATCAGGATACCCAAAACAGAACAAAACGCTCCTATCACGCTCATATAAAGGGTCACACTTGATGCCGTTTCTTGGGCAATACTATTCTTCCTGTGAATAGCATCGACATTCATCGTGGTCAGCTGACTCAAATTTTGCTGCAGACGATGATAGGCTGAGGTTAAGCGTTGATTAATTACTTGTGCAGGTGCGGCTGGAGATTGAATGGTTGAGGCGAAAATCCCAATAAAATTCTCGTAATTCTCCTGCAGATGATTCGAAAGCTCCTGTTCCCCTGTTTCTGTAATATTGGCAAGCTGCTTGCCCAACAGCTCTTCAAACCGTTGGACCGATTGCTGATAACTTTCCTTCTCCAACAGGCCAATAGCGTTTGAGCTACTTATAGCCGTAACTTGCGAGGTATATACATCATTTAACGTTTGTTCCATTTGCTGGGCGTAGCTAACCGACCGAATGTTATCTTGGATAATTGCCCCCGAATTTTCGGCAAGCGTATTAATAAATACGGAGCCGCTAATCCACAGCAAGATTACAAATCCTGCCAGCAGGCCAATTCCAACGTAGAGTTTTGATTTTATACTGATATTCATAGCGGGAGTCTTTATTGCTAAAAAATGAAAATATTGTGCCAACGGGGTATCACTACGCAATATAAATGGATATTCGGGATTTAAAGCATATAAGAAAGGGCACCTAAAAAATGAAGAGTCAAACAAATAGTAATAGTCTCCCATTTTGGGAAGATCGGCATCCCAATTTGGGAGAGCTTACAGGTCATATTCTTCGATTTTTCGGTACAGCGTGCTGGTTCCAATCCCCAATATCTGGGCAGCTTGGGTCTTGTTCCCGTCCACCTCATTCAATACGCGCTGTATGTGCGCTCTCTCGACCTCATCCAACGTACTTGACACAGTGATATCTGCTCCGTGATTCTGGCGTAACTCCGTTGGCAGCAAGTCCGCTGTAATGCGATCCCCATCGGCTAATACGGCTGCCCGCTCGATAATATTTTTTAGCTCCCGGATATTTCCTTTCCACGGATAGTCTTTTAGCAGGTTCAGTGTTTGATCATCAATCTGCCGAACGCGATTATTGACCCGTTGCAGGAAGAAACTGGCCAGCATGGGGATATCCTCTTTGCGTTCCCGCAGTGGCGGGATCTCAATAGTGAAACCCGCAAGCCGGTAGTATAGGTCATCACGAAAAGCTCCGTGTTCGGCTTCCTGCTTTAGGTTTTTATTCGTTGCCGCGACAACACGAATATCAACGGATTGCTGCTTGGTGTCGCCCAACTTGGTAAAGGTTTTATTTTCCAAGAAGCGCAGGAGTTTAGCCTGGAGTCCAGGGGCCATTTCACCAATCTCATCGAGAAAAAGGGTTCCCCCATCCGCTTCTTCGATCAATCCTTTCTTTGATTGGTCAGCACCAGTGAACGCTCCTTTTTTGTAACCAAACAGTTCAGACTCCAACAAATCCTTGGGAAACGCGCTACAGTTGAGTGCCACAAAGGGACCATTCTTTCTGTCGCTGGCCTGGTGTATGGCCTGTGCAAAAAGTTCTTTCCCCGTACCTGTTTCTCCCTGCAGCAGCACACTCATCTCAGAAGAGGCGACCTTTTTCGCCATCTCTTTGGCCTCGATAATCGGGGTAGATTCTCCGATGATGTTTTCAAAACTGTATTGGCTTTCCATGCGCTGCTCCAAATGCTGGAGCTTAGACTGCATCTGCGCTTTTTCCACAGCTCGTTCAACAACCACGTGGATGTGATCGTCTTCATCTCCCTTAGTGATATAATCAAAAGCTCCCTGCTTCATGGCATTCACCCCATCCTGAATAGTTCCGAAGGCCGTAATAACAATTACCTCAATAAGCGGATACTCCTTCTTAATACGTTCCAGTACCTCTAATCCATTGCCATCCGGTAGTTTCACATCTGTGACAACTACGCTAATCGGCTCCTTTTCAAGTATAATAAATCCCTCTCGCACGTTTTTAGCTTGAAAGACCTCAAAGCCTTCCAATCCAATTACGCGGGCAAGAAGATCACGGAACCGCTCTTCATCATCTATGATCAGGACATTCTTCTTCATATACGACTATCTCAGGAGGTAATTAGCAATAGTTTCTGAATGAAATATAGAGTTTTGATTCATCAAGTTTAATTTCATTTCAACAAACATGCTTACCCATTTGACTCTCGACCATGGTACAGGCCTTATATTACTGGTGAATTGCAATCCCTAATAAACAAGAGGTATTGTTATGCCACTTAAAAAAGGAGAAGTTTATCGGTGCCCCGACGATCGTTGCGGCTGCGAAGTCACCGTAACTAAAGGAGCACCCAGCGACTGCTCGGGGACGCAAAACCCGACCTGTTGCTGTGGGAAAACGATGGTCAAGAAAAATTAAGAGTAATTAGGCATCTGGGGTATAATACCTCAGATGCTTCAAATTATTGGTTGTTATGATTGAGGATATGGAGGAAAAATATGACGGGATCACCACGTACAAAATTGGTGACGTAGCCAGGCGGGCAGATGTCAACAAAGAGACCATCCGGTACTACGAGGAGCGGGAACTCATTCCGCAACCAGATCGTCGTCGCTCAGGCTACCGGATCTTTACCCAGCGACATATTGATCAGATTACATTCATCAAACGTGCCCAACAGTTAGGCTTTACCCTCACAGAGATTAAAGAGCTACTTGAATTACGAGTCGATGAAAAAACATCTTGCTCAAAAATCAAGGAAGAGGCCCGGCAAAAGTACCAAGATGTTGCCCAAAAGATTAACGATCTACAACGGATCAAAGAGACGTTAGCTGATCTTATTGATTCCTGTTCGGAAGATGGGCCTATCGGAGATTGTCCGATTCTTGAAGCCTTGGACGGCAACAGTGAAACCGGAAGGCAACTTAGAAGATGAATCATCAGGTAAAACTACAATCCACGATCACGTGTCCTGACTGTGGGTACGAGTCCAACAAGACCATGCCGACTGACTCCTGCCAGTATTTTTGGGAGTGTCCGGAGTGCCGGGAAGTCTTGAAGCCCAAACAAGGAGACTGCTGCGTGTTCTGCAGCTATGGAGACACCCCGTGTCCACCGATGCAACAAGATAAAAAATGCTGTTGATAGATAGCCAGAAATTACTCGGCGATAAATTTCCTGCACTATTTTTAAACCAGGTATTTGCCCTCCCTACTATCTCTTACTCCTTGTATTAAATGCTACTTGCAGGCTATATAATTTCCACGTATCATTTATTTATATACATAGAACGGTAATTCCACATTTTGATTAGGGCTGGTATTCAGGGGTAATGATAAAAGAATGGACATCCAAAATATTGATTTTTTATTTTCTGAGAATCCCAACCCCATGTGGATCTATGACCCGGCGGACTTATCCATCAAGCAAGTAAATGAGGCGGCTTGTGACCTTTATGAATACGCTGAAAGCGAATTTCTATCAATAAGTATTTCAGATCTCCATCCCCAAGGCGAGGTCCCAACATTAAAAGAGGAGGTTTCAAAACAGATTGACACCTTTAATAATGCGGGCATCTGGAAGCATCAAAAAAAGAACGGGGACCTGCTGTTTGTCCGCCTGCTTTCGCATCCCATTTCCCATGATAACCACCAGTACAAACTGGTATCCATCCAGGATGTGACAAACAAAATCCAGTATCGACAGGAACTGCAACTGCTGCTGGAAAACAGCCTGGATGGAATCATGCTCACCAGCCCCGACGGCCGAATCTACCGGACCAACCAAGCGGCATGCCAAATCTTGGGGATGTCGGAGGATCAAATTATCGAATTAGGCCGGGAGGGGCTCGTCTATAAGGACGAGAAACTTCAGGAGGCACTTGAAAGACGCAGCCAGACCGGAGCGTTCTCCGGGGAACTGACCTTCATTCACCGCTCGGGCCGCAAAATTCCTGTTGAAATCAGCACGTCTGTATACACCAATATGCAAGGAGAACGACGAACCAGCATAGTTTTTCGAGATATTACTGAGCGCAAAGAAACCGAGCAAAAACTCCAGGATATTGTTGACCACAGCACCAATCTATTTTACCGCCATGGGCCTGATCACGTGCTTACCTACGTAAGCCCGCAGTCCGAGGAGTTTTTGGGGTGTTCCCCTGAAGAGGCAAAACAACAATGGACCGAATTTTTAACCGATCATCCTATTAATAAAAAGGGAAAGGAATATGCCGATAACGCTATTAAAACCGGCCAGCCACAACCCCCTTATGAATTACAGCTGGAAAAGAAAACCGGTGATAAAATTTGGGTTCGCGTCAATGAGGCTCCGGTAGTAGAAGATGGAAAAACAACTGCTATCGTCGGCTCTTTAACGGATATAACCGAGCAAAAACGATACGAAGAGCAACTGCAAGAAAGCTTGGAGCGTTACCACTATGCCACAAAAGCTACCAATGATGCGGTTTACGACTGGGATATCACCAGTGACGAGCTTTACCTGGGGGAAGCGTTCAACGATATATTTGGTCATGACGCCGGCGTAAACACCTATTCTTTGGAGGATTATACCCAGTTTATACATCCAGAGGATCATACTGAAGTTCAGGAATCGTTTGATCGGGTCCTAAAAGATCCCTCCAAAAATCATTGGAAACACGAATACCGATTTAAGAAAGCCGATGGCGAGTATGCAATTGTCGTCGAAAATGGATATATCATTCGCAATGAAGACGGTGATGCCATTCGCATGATCGGCGCCCTAAGGGACGTGACAGAGCAACGAGAACTGGAACAACTCCTTAAGCAAGCATATAGTATGGCCCACATCGGAGCGTGGGAATTAGACTTGGAAGAAGAGGCCTTGTATTGGTCCCCCATGACCAACGAGCTACACGAGGTTGGCCCGGATTTTGAGCCGGACTTCGAAACAGCCCTCAATTTTTACAAGGAAGGAGAAAGTCGAACAGCCATCAAAGAAGCGGTTAAACAAGCTATTGAAAACGGGACGTCCTGGGACAAGGAATTACAGATCGTGACCGCCAATGACAATGAACGATGGGTTCGTTCGAAAGGAGAGCCGGAAATAATCGATGGAAAATGCCGGCGACTTTATGGGGTATTCCAAGACATCGACGAAATAAAAACAAGAGAACAGGAGTTAATAAAAGCTCAAAACAAAGCCGAGGAAAGTGAAGCTCGGTACCGTATGCTATTCGAAAACATGAATACCGGGTTCGTGCTTTTTGAAGCGGTTCTAAACGAAGATGGCAACCCGGTTGACCTTCTTATACTTGCTGCCAATAACGCTTTTGCCAAAACTACCGGGTTGAGCTTAAAAGATGCCATTGACAAGCGCCTTACAACGGTGTTACCAGGCATCGAAAAGGATGAAGCCGATTGGATTGGAAGGTATGCAAAGGTTGCACTTACCGGCAACACAATTCAGTTTGAAGAAGGCTCGGAACTATTAGGAAATTATTATAATATTTCTGCTTTTCCGGCTGGTCCGAAACAGTGCGCTGTCACGTTTTTGGACATTACCGATCGCAAGCGGTATGAAATGAAATTAGCTGAAAGCGAGGAGCGGTTGCGCCTGGCCACCGAGCAGGCAGATATTGCCGTTTGGGAATATGATTTCAATACGAATTCCATGAGCCGCTCCAAGAATCACGACCAGTTATATGGACTTGACTGGCAAGACAAATGGGATATCAATACATTTCTAAATTCCACACATCCCGACGACCGGGAGTATTCTCATTCCTTCATTCAGAATGCTGTAGCCCCGGGCGGGCCTGATGATTATAGCTTTGACTTCCGTGTAGTGTATCCCGACGATTCAATACATTGGTTATCGGTAACCGGACGTGTCATTGAACGAGATGAACGGGGACAAGGAGTCATAGTGCGCGGCACATTGACTGATATTACAGAACAAAAACAGCATGAGCGGGCGTTGCAAGATTCCCTTAAAGAAAAAGACACGCTCCTGGCCGAAATACATCACCGAGTGAAAAACAATTTGGCCGTGGTCTCAAGTATGATGCAACTCCAGGCCTTTGATGAAGATGACCCAACGCTCAGGCAAAAATTAACGGACAGCGTCAGCCGTGTTCAAACTATGGGAACAATCCACGAACTGCTCTATCAATCAAAAAGTCTTTCAAGCGTAGAATTCGGCACAAATATTAGAAAACTAGTAACCAATATTGCTAAAACGTTTCAACCCAAGATTGATTAAGATATTTCATATGAGTTAGAGGAGATTAATCTGAATATCAACCAAGCCGTACCGGTTTCCCTTATTATTAATGAAGTTGTTACGAACGTCTTCAAACATGCCTTTGACGATAAAGACCAAGGAACCCTTCAGCTGGAAATAAAAAAAGCACATAGCATTGTCACACTTCGAATATCAGATAATGGAAAGGGGCTTCCACCGGATTTTCAGGCCTCCCAGAATACCGATTCGTTGGGACTTCAATTAATTAACACATTGTCTCAGCAATTAGACGGTAAATATAACTATGAATCTAAAGGCGAAGGGACCCACTTCGTACTAACCTTTACAAAGGCAGATGTAAAAGGTTCAAGTAATGCATTTATTACAGATATTCCTCCTGCAAATAATGCGTAAAATAGATACGCTTTAATTAGAATACTCTTCCTTGTCGAACTAACAACTTCTGATAGGATTACCATATTTTCTACAATAATAGATTCGTTTGCAATGTAAATCAGCCATATAAACACAGGATAATTTTCGGGAAACCATTTCCCCCAGTTCCCCTTCGGTACTACAAATAGTACTACATGAAACCCCAAAATCGCGGCCTGTGCCACGCACAGCAATATCTCACATTGATTACGGATCAGGAGGTTAGGGGTTCGAATCCTCTCAGGCGTACTCTCTACTAAGCCTTTGAATAGCAACAACTTACACCTATTCAGAGGCTTTTTTGTTTTGATTAATAATGAGTTGAGATTTGGATTTGGGTCACACTTGGGTCCTATAATACTGTGTACTACCTCTAATCATTATTATTTAGCTCCTATATGATCCAGATGGAAGGTCATCACGATTGCCTGAAATTGATAAAGTTTATTTAAATAATAGCCATCAACCGCTCCTTGATTCCCTCCCAGTGCTGATTGAGATTAACCGTCCGAATCTCAATTGGATGATCTTTATATCGATACTTCAGATTATATTCTTCTGAAATCGTAGGATACAATAGCATCCCTTTGGTCTTAAAATTACGTGGAGTACCATTCTCTTGATGCATCAAGTAGCTATACAGTTGATAGAGATTTCCAGACTTTACCTTATCAGTTTCATAACTGTTTTGCATCGTCTCTTGATAATACTTCGTATCTATGATGATCTTTTCATCTGGCTTCCGTAAAGTAATGTCGGTTTCCATTCTTGGGAGGAACTCCAGGTTAGTATCATCATCGGAATCGAAGCTCCAATAGATATACTCTCCGCTGACATCCCACTCAGGATGTTCAACTTTATAGAAGTTCAGTACAAACTTTTCGAATAGCGTAGCCATCTTCTTTTCATCACGGGTAACATCAGAAAAGGTCCAGGTACCCTCTTCTTCGTTGGGCAACTGATTTTCATAGATAAGCTGGCAGACGTTCAGTAAAAACTCATAGAACCGATTATTCCTGTGGATCTTTATTTGGTCAAACACAAATGGACTAAGATCTAAAATCTGGATCCGAGGGAACCGCCGTAGAACCTTTCGGATATTATCTCTTATCCTTTCATCCAGATCAGCAGCATACAACAGCTTAAATAAGGTTGTATAAAGTATCTGGTTATGCAGTATATCAGCCGAATACTCATCATAGCTACATACGGCGCGCAGCCGTTGGAAGGAATTTTGTTTAACAGATTTGCTAACTTCCAATTTTCCTTTTACCCCAACATTTTCCTCGGTAACTGCCACATAATCATGTTCCAGCCCGCGCTTCAGAAGAATGCGGGATCCATTAATTAACACCTGGGAAAGTAATTCGAGAAGATCATTTGTACCATCAGTAGAAACATTAACCCGATCCTTTTCCTCAAGCTTGTCCCAGGCATAGCAGAGCAAAAAATATATGTTTTCAACAGGTATCTGCATGTAGTTAGCGGCTTAGTTTTTCATACATCTTTTTTACCTGATCGGAGTTATCAAACCAGATCTCTTCAAGTAAGGGTTTAATCTCATACTCAATGGTTTCCTGATACCACTTATCCTCACTTTGATTGTTTTCGAATGTACAAAAGTAACTATGACCGATCCGAAATCCCTCATTCAGATCTTGTTTAATAACCTTATTTACTTTTTTAATGGATGACTGGATATGGCCGCTCAATGATTGGGAAATACCCTGACTATCAAGGAAAGCCAAAAAATTGTCTTCAAATTTTGGTTCTAAGCTTATGAAAGCAAAACGGCGGCGTAGAGCATAATCAATAATAGATAGCGAACGGTCCGCGGTATTCATGGTCCCTATGAGGTGCAGGTTGGGGGGAACGTAGAAGGTATCTTCTTCATCTTCAGCATAAGTAAGCTTAGTGGCAAATTTAGGATCTCTTTTATCAGCTTCAATAAGCATCAGTAGCTCACCAAAAATCTTACTCAAATTACCCCGATTAATCTCATCAATGATAATGAAGAAATCCCGTTCTTTGTGGGTATGTGCTTTTTGGCAAAACTCATAAAAGATGCCATTGCGAAGATTCGTACCACTTTCGGTTATGCGGAGTCCCTGGATAAAATCTTCATAGCTATAAGATTGATGAAACTGTACAACCTCAATCTGGGAATCGTTTTCATATCCCATAATTTGATAAGCCAGTTTCCGAGCGATAAACGTTTTACCCACTCCGGGAGGCCCCTGCAAGATAATGTTCTTCTTGCGTTGTAGGATTGAGATAATCTCATCAAACTTACTTCTGGACAAAAAGGGTTTATCTGGATCTTCATCAAAATCGTACGGCTTCCGGGTACTGCTTTCCAACTTTCGCTCTTCGGATATATTCTTTTGATCAATCGTTGCCCGAATAATATCATACTCCTCTTCGGTCAGGGAAAAAAGGCTGCCCTGATTGTTGATAAACACCTCACAGTCTTTGAGGCTGGGATCACTCTTTAACTCATTCCAGCTTACCGGTACTTCAAGTTTTTCAATAACCTCAAACTCAATAACTTCCCCTTCATCTTCGGATTGATGCAGCTCTTCGGTAATCTGCATGATAGCCCGAATCTGCTTTGAAGGGCTGCTCTCATATCCAATTATTAAATCCCCAGGCTGGACCGACTCAAAATACTTATAGATCCTTCGTTTATTTCCCTTCTCGTTACGAGACGTATAAGTTTGCCGGTCTCCCACTTTCTGATCGCTAAGGCTCCATATAGATGGATTGGCATTTAGCCACCAATAATTAGTCTCTGTTTGCTCATCAATTTCAGAATCTATGTCTTGGGTCGTAGCATCAACTGTACTATAGTCCAAGTCATGCTTATCAAAAACTTCTGACAACTCAGGATAGAGACGCACATACTCATTAAAAATGAACTGCCACGTTTTAGTTGGACTGAATGTGTCTGGCCGGAACAGATTGGTATAGTTCTGATAGGTTTCTGACTTATACTCATAAACTTTAGTCGTAAGCCATTTCATCTTGCGTTGATGGGGATATTTATCCCCTTCATGATATTCATATTCACCGGTAATAATACCAATCCCTAATACTTTATTTACACCCTGATTGGCAAATACAACATCCCCTATTTTAGCCGTTTTAAACAACCAAGTATTCCAAGTTTGATTGGATTCACTATCAGTGGGTAGCCCAGCCTTTTCGTTGAGTTCCTGCCTGCTCTTGGCATCGGAAATATCCCCCATTCCAAGATCCTTATATCCCACCCCAATCCTTTCTTCTTCTTTAAACCAATCCCAATCTATGGCCTGAGATCCTGGACTAAATTTAAAATAATTACGAGGACCTTGATTACGCTGTAATATCTCTTCTTTTAACTCACGATGTATCTCTACTATTCCTGCATAAGACGATACATTTTCCAATTTTTCTTCTGGCTGACCCTCATCTAATGAATCTTTTAAGGTCCTACCAGCCATTAATCCAGCCTTGGGCTCACTGCTGAACCTGATAAAAAATTGGTAGGCTTCTTTGTGTGATTCTTTACTTGCGGGATACAATGCTAACCAGCAAAAATCTCTACCCAAATTTCTGACACCGTTAAAATCTACAAAATGGACTTTGTAATCAGGTAAATCTAATTCTATAATTAAATCATTACTGATCTGTTTTAAATATTGACGCACTGTTTCTTTTACAGCATCTCGATAAAAAAAGGTATGAAATAAAGACCAATATCTTTTCCAGTTTGAAAAAGCATCTGTTTTTTTAGTGGAAGATTCGATCGTATCCAACTGCTCTTGGGGCAAATACTCAAGTTCCCTCGTTTTTTTATCAATAATGCTTCCTTTTATTATTTCAACAGTCTCTGGATTGAACTCATCACCATTTAACAATTTTCCTGCAACCTCGGCGCGAAGCATGTTGACGGGCTCATACCCCAAATTAGGATCACCATATTCCTCATAAATACTGTTTAGCTTATCTCGATCCAGACTTTGCAAAGCATCAAATAATGCCTGGTCATCCTCCTCATAGGTTTGATATTTCTTGGCCAGCTTTACGAGATATTCAAATTGTTTTTCCATAATTATGGGTCTTCTGTATTAGAACTTTTATGCCTTTTGAATGAAGAAGCTTGCATGTCCACTTTCTTTAATACCATTCAAAACCAGCTCTTCACTGCATCCTAAATCTTTAAAAAGATATATCAAAAGAAGATATTTTAGCTTGATTTCCCTTTTCAATAGTTCTACTCCTTTCAGGGCATCTTCTTTAAGGTCTTTGTCGTAATGGGTATAGTAATTTCGATTCGAAACAGTAGTGTCAACAAATGTTGAAGCTTCAATCCCGAAGTACTCCAAGGTTTTGGACTCAAAAGAACCTATAAAGACTTTTAGCTTCTTCCTTAATGAGTATTCATTCGCATATTTGATTGTACTATTAATCTTTTGTTTTAAGGCATGATTACTCTCTGATGGGTAGCAACTCATTAGTTTATCAGTAAGCTCCTCATACCTATCCTTTGATATATATAAAGTATCTTTAGTTAACCTGAAATATGCTTCAAAGGCCTGAGTTAAATTCAAAAAACGTATCTCTTGATACGTATCTGATTTGTAATAATTAGCTGTGAATAGATTAACAATTGATTCAAAACTATTTTTTAGATCAAATAAGTTATTTAGCACTAAGTCTATCCTATCCTCAATATCTTGGTAGGTGATTACCATATCATGGTGCATCTTTTTCTGGTAGTCATTATCAAAGCTTCTTGACCTAACAATCTGTATTGAGCCCCTATCCTCTTCCAAGCTCTGTGCATTAATAAACTGGGTAGAACAGGCGGTATCTACACAAAGAGTCAAAAAATTTTGTATAAGTTTAATGCAGTCTACCAGATAAGCAATGGATAGCTTTTGATCAGATTTTAAAATCCAAAAAGTAGAGAAGTCAATTTCTACATGAGTACCAAGAGAAGTTCCTAATTTAAATGAAGAAGATGTTTCAAGTGTAAACTTCTCACTTTGTATCTCAATCTCTTTAGAAGGCAAATGACTAATCGAGACTCTCCAATCATCCGTTAATATACCGTCGTAATTAAAGCAGTCATGATTAAACCATTCATCCAGATTTGTATAACTAAATGAGATTATATCAAACTTTATATCTTCTTCTCTTTCATATAAATTGCCATAAAAAATATATTCACAGGAATAGGTCACTTCGGTGAATTTTTCCAATCCACCCTGAGCATTTTTAACTAAATTATTTATCAGTGTTAAATCTTGCCCACCATTTTTTGTCCCGTTAATTATACTCACTTCATCCAAAGACCCTGAGAACTGACCATATAGAATCAGTTTAATTTCATTGTCGGAGCCATATTCAATCCTACCATTCACAATGTTTTCAGGAGCTTCTGGTCTCCAAAACTCTCCTTTAATTGTAAAATCAGAATTGAAGGATAGATTCATATCGATAACGAATTAGTTAATCTACAACTTCCTCGATGATAGACATCTCTTCAGGATTTATTTTATACAAATCATTGATCAACTGATTTATCTCCTCCTCATATTCCACTTTCTTCTCCGCCAACTCTATATTAGCCAGTAGCTGTCCCAGTTTCGACTTAAAATAATTAACCGTAGATCGGTTCACCGTCTCCTTGAGAAAAGCCTTGTTGATTGTTTCTCGCAGTGATTTCTTCTCTAATTGCATTAAAGCCAACTGATTGGGGATGTAAATGATTTTTTTTAAAACAGAATATAATAAAGTAAAGATAACTATCGAGATACCATATACTGAGTATAAGAAAACAATAGAAAAAGCCTGCTCCTCCCAGGCAGGCTCAATGTAACTCTCTTGATATTTTCATAAGCAAATAATTTACTTCGTATTTTCAATCCAATTCTAAAACAACCTTATTATCATTTCCAAACACCTGAGGGATTTGTTCTCTACCGTAGAGAGCTCGTGCCTTATAAGGTAACCCATCAGAGGAATCCGTTAAATATTTTCGTAGTTCTCCAACTGTAATTTTTTTATCTCCATTTAGATCTGCATTTCCTTTTACTCCTTTTAGAAAAAAGTAGGTTAGTAACCCATAACGTTTTTCCGTATACCAACTGGCTATCTGACTTCCACTTGCTGCAGCCACAACCACAACATCATCCCCTAAATTTTCGGCAGGATTATTTACTTTTATGCCAATCGGTGAAGCTTTGTTTATTAACATTTCACCCGACCCGGAAGCACCAGAAAAACAAGCATCAATTACTACGGTTGTAGAGTTGGAATTAATTTTTGAAAGATTTTCATATAACAAGTCCAATTTATATCCTGTTGCATCTAAATTATTGGTATTGCCATCAACGGGCATCAAATAACCAGTACCGTCATCAGTACTTGGTGCCCCATGACCAGAGTAGAATACAAATACATCACTTTCTCCATCATGGACTAAATCCTGAATCCTACCCGGTCCTGATTCTGTTCCAAATAATGTTCTCATATCGCCCAAGGAGGCATTTTCATAATACAAAATGTTTCCAGGCTTAAATCCGAAAGTTGTTTGTAAATACTCACGCATCATAGAAACATCACGGAGGGCATAAGCTACATCGGGAGTATCCCCACGATAGTTTTGATTGCCAATGATAACAGCAATGGCATCACTATTTATGTCATTAGTTTTTGGGATATTATTTTCAATATCAACCTTTAGGGAAGGAGCTTCACGATTTCTATTTTCTTCAATTTCTTGACCCTTTATTTCTAATTCACGCATAGTTAATTGTTGCTCATCCATTTCAAGGCCAAGGCTTTGATCAGCAACTCCATATTTACCATTCGATTCCTCAACGGTCGCATTGATAGCAAAACTTTCCGCTCGGTTATTACTAAAAGCTTCAAACGAAATGTCATGCCAGTCTCCAGACTCAAGTTTTCCAATAGTTTCTGAGTATGTTCCTCGTTCTTTTCCACCAATAAAAATGTTATCTCCAGCACGTAGACTAACTTTGACATTTTCAGCCGTACCGACGCCTTTATTTTGAACTCTTACTGTAATATTAACAACAATACCCGGCTTAATAATACCTCGTCCCTGGTCGTCTTCAGCGGCTACGTCTGTAATTTTCAAATTTGGAGGTCGATAGGCAAGAGTAGGAATAGTTAATCGAATAGGAGCTGGTTCAAACCCACTCGCTTCTGTAAAATTAAATGTTATTTCAGCCTCACCATCCTGTATATGCTTCTCCCCCCTTAAGGTGAGAGAAATACTACGTTTTTCACCAGGTTTTATATTTCCGACTTGTGCTTTTAACCCCTCAATGGCAGAGTTAGTATTTCCACTAATTTGAATATTCTTTGCTGGTCCTTCTCCTTCATTAGAAAGGACAAAAGTAATCGTGGCATTTTCCTTTCCTTCTAATCGATTATCTCCATTTGAATCTCTGTAAATTGGATCTGACACTTTTATATCAGGAGGTCTCGATAATTTTTTTTCGCTTAATTTCTTGTCATTAGAAGGGACAAAATATTTTAATTCATCTTTAGAAAAATTAAATGCCATCGACGCTTCCCCGACCACAATTCCAGATTCTTTATAGTATATACCTCTGAGAAAATTGGACGTGTTGCTTTCTTTTGGTATCCAGGTACTTCCACCATTATTAGTTTCCAGAATTAGACCATTATCTCCAACACACCACCCTTCATTTTTCGACACAAAGAAAACGTCATTTAACCATTTTTTTGTTCCACTTACCTGTTTATCCCACGTTTTACCCCCATCATCAGTTTTTAGAATTGTACCATTTTGTCCAACTATCCATCCATGCTGATTATCAACGAAATAAATTGATCTTAACCAATTACCTGTGTACTTGATTTTGTTCCAGGTTTCACCGCCATCAAATGTATTAATAACTGTTCCTTTATTTCCTACAATCCATACATTTTTTGAATCAAGAGCATAAACACTTTCGAGAATTATACTTTCGTTGAAATATCGTTTTTTCCAGTCCTTACCTCCATTACTTGTAGATAAAATCAAGCCATCATTTCCAACAATCCATCCATGTTGACTTCCAAAGAAATAAACTCCACGTAGAGATTTTTCAACATTGGACTCTTGTTTAGTCCATGTGTCCCCTTTGTCTTTTGTATGGTAGACTACTCCGTCACTCCCAACAATCCAACCTTCATTAGCATTAGTAAAATATATACTTTTCAACCACTTATTGGTTTTTAAGTCTATCCTTGTAGGCTCACTTGATTTATTAATCTTTAATACTGTTCCATCCCTTCCAACCATCCAAGAAATATTTTCATTGGTAATATGAACATCATTGAGATCATTTTGTTGATCTAATTCATAAATATTTTGCGAATTAGCTGGTGAAGTAGAAAAGATAAAATACGCAATCACACATGACTTTATTATTCTTACAAGAGTAGCTTTATTCCCCAAAACCATATTTAAGATGTTTATTTATTTATAAATAAAGAATCTAATAATTATGATGCTAAGAATCATTAATTGTATTTTTTTTAGCAATAACCTTTCACTTGGTCATTTTATGATTCCCTATTCTTATCTGTAATCGCATTGGCCTACTTTGGAAATACCTGATAGGAGACGTAAGATTGAGCCCAATGATCTCTTGGAATTTTCATTAACCACCGGTTAAGCTCGAGCCAGTTAGAATTGTACTTCATATCAGTTTGAAGCTTATCATATGATACTTTTTCCTTAGTCGCTATACACAACAATAGTTCGGCATATTTCGACTTAGGATTGTCTGATTGAGACTGAAGAGTGAATGATAATTTATCTTTCTCTTTATCATTCGGGATAATGCGCTGAGTACTACCATCTACAAAATTTTCTGTCATATATGCATTTGGGAAAAGAACACTTACCTTGCCACCCTCTGTTATGGAAAAGATGGTTATGTAAGCATCTTTTGATAGTTCAACTGTTAACTGCATTTCTCCACCTACAGTAAATACAGGCTTGTTTATTTCCATCTCCACATCAAAATATTGATCCCGAGATTCAGTTTCTTTGGCAACGGTAGCAGAGTAGTGTATATAAAGGACCTGGCTACTCCCCCACGAGAATTTTGGTTCACTTTCCTGAATTATACGTCCTGAAACCGAATTTCGAACCAGTTCTTGATATGATTCAAACACATCGTTTCCACTTTCTGTAGCAATACTCACATTTGCTACATTAACTCTTACCCCTGTAACCTGCTCAACCGCTCGTTTTCGCGCCTGCTTCAGAAGATCGTCTTCCACCTGCATTCTACTTAAGTTCGCAGGTACTTCCATACTATCAATCACAGTTACCCTCTGTGATTTCGAAAAGTCTGACTGAGCATTTGCAGGATTAGGTAAAAAGAATGTTGCTATTAAAAAAGTGAGTCCAATTAATATATAGCTATATTTTTTTATGGGGGTAAAAAACCTATTCATCAGGAATACATGATTATTGCTTAAACTTTGAATCTTATTTATCCTCAAGAAGGAAACAATAATATAAATTCCATGAATGAAAAAGAAGCCTTAAAACTTGCCAGAAAATTCTTGAGTAATAACATTGAATTGGAAGTACATTCCGAATAATCCCCCCCAAGTAGGATATACCGGTCTAATCCCAATAATGAAATATTAATCAGTTTTTCACTGCTCGATGAACCAAGGGTTGGATCATCGAAATTCCTTTCCGTTTCAAAAGTTGATGGGACAGTCTGTTTTATTGGTCATAAAGGAGAGTAATGTTACTTCCTCTTACCCCTAAAACAGTCAAGACATATCAAGATTTTGCGAGCATCACGACCATCAATATACTTGCTACGAGCTCTAAACACTATTTATGCTACAATATAATCTTGAACCTGTATTCACAATTTCTGCCATTAAATTATCTCCTCATACATTCAAAAAACCAGCTCACTTAACTGCTCGCGTCGTGCTCTCCAGGAGGGCATATATTTATCCAGCAGCTTCTTAAATCGCTCGTTATGCAAACGTTCTTCTAAGTGCACCATCTCATGGACAATTACATATTCCAGACACTCGGTCAACTTTTTGACCAGCTCAAGATTGAGGATGACCTTTTGATCCTCCGTAATGCGCGACCCCCATTTGGTCTTCATTTGGAGGAATTGTCAATCCTTTATTTCCATTTTTTGCTCCCACTTATCAATCAGCGACGGGATCTGATTCTTTAACTCCTTCCGATAAAACTCTTCAATTACCTCTTCCCTTTTCTCCCGGCTGGAACCGGGACGTATATACAGGTCCATATACTTTTTATTCGAGAATGCAGCCTACATGCATAGGAAAACTATGCTGCTAAAGATCCAGAAGTCACTTATCCATTATTTCAAAGGTCGATTAGTTTTGTTGTTATTTTTTCAAGGTAAATTTCTTGTGCCTAACTCTGTAATATTTCAAGAGAACTAATTTGAAATGTGACTCATAGTCCGTTGACGTATCGCCAACAATTATGCTATTGTAAATCTAATGGATATTAAAACTAAAATAGGAAATAGAATCCGAGAGCTTCGGCATGATCGGGATTTAAGTCAAGAAGAGTTCGCACATCTCTGTGGCTTAGATAGGACCTATATAGCAAGTATAGAACTTGGTAAAAGAAACGTATCTCTTGTCAATTTAGAAAAAATTGCTAAAGGCTTTGGGATTTCGTTAAGTAGATTATTCAAGGACTTATGAGTAAAAAAGTAAAAATTTACAATGACGAAATTAAAGAAACTGTAATTGGTGAATCTCCTGACTTTCCAAAATACACTACGCAACTTATAAATATAGCCAACCAAAATGCTCAGGGTACACGCCCCAAGGTTGTAGGGCAAATGAGCGATTTAATCCAAGAGTTTGACGGTAGGACATTTGAAGAGTGGAAAAATTGGTATGAGAAAAAGCACCCTAAAGCCCGTAAAAAAGCAAGTGATAAAATTGAGAAAATGGTCAATAAAATGAAGAAGGCTATGTCAAAGATTGACCGTGAAATGATTGAAACATGGGTTGAGGACTTAGTACTTTACAAAACTTTTGCCGGACTACGTTTTCAAGAAGCTATTTTAAAAAAAGTGGCTGACATGAAAAACACAACTTATCAGCTTGCTAATAAAAGTGATGAGAGTAAAGGTATCGATGGCTATATCAATGGGGAGCCAGTGAGTATAAAACCTACAACATATAAGTCAAAAGGCAGTTTATCAGAATCAATAAATGCTGATATTATTTACTACGAAAAGAAAAAAGGTGGAATAACGATACAATTTGATTTCTAATCCACGGCTTCCATGAAAAGAGTTTGCTCACCAAGTACGAACAGCATTATTTATTATTTCAAGACTCGCATCTGATGTCAGCGTATTTTGGATAATAGGTGCAAAACTTTTTTCAATCTCATAGCCTATACTATTTCTGCCTGATGACATTGCAGCAAGCAAGCTTGTACCAGTACCTACAAAAGAACCAGAGACAAAACCCCCGCCCAGCACAAGATCAAACTCTTGGATATTGTTCAAAATCGCTATTGGGAATCGGTATCAATGTCGTCAGGCATTGAAGAAAAACATCCGTGAACAGCGCAGACGGAAGCGAAACCAGTATTAACAATATTTTTACGATTTTTGAAAAGCTCTTTAGTTCAAGCTAAAGGGCTTTTTTTATCGCTGATGAAATATCTGCTACACCACTTGTTTTCAGGTCTTTGCTATCTTGCACCGCATTTGATTTTGGAATGATAGCATGACCAAATCCAAGCTTGTTGATCTCGGTAAGACGGTGATCAATTTTATTCACCGTCCGCACTTCTCCTCCCAGCCCCACTTCTCCTAAAAATGCTACTTTATTAGAAATCGGCTTATCCAAAAAGCTTGATACTAATGCCAGGGTTACTCCTAAATCAGCAGCCGGATCGTTCACTTTTAATCCCCCCGCTATATTTAGGTATACATCCTGACCAGAAAACTGATAGCCCCCACGTTTTTCCAACACTGCCAATAACAACGATAGGCGTCGATGGTCAAAGCCTGTAGCCGTGCGCTGTGGTGTTCCATAGTTGCTGGGCGTTACCAAGGCCTGTACTTCCACCAATAGTGGACGCGACCCTTCAATCGAGCAAATTACAGCATTCCCACTTACCTTGCTGTTGTACTCTGAAAGAAATAGCTGAGATGGGTTTAGCACATCTTCCAGCCCGGTTTCTTTCATTTCAAAAACCCCGACTTCTTGTGCCGGTCCAAATCGGTTTTTTATACTGCGTAGCATTCGATAATTGTAATTGCTGTCGCCTTCAAATTGCAACACGGTATCTACCATATGCTCCAGCACGCGGGGACCTGCAATAGTACCCTCCTTCGTTACGTGTCCAATGACTAACGTGGTTATATCCTGCTTTTTAGCCAGCTGCTGCAACAGCGCCGCACACTCCTTAACCTGCTGAATGCTTCCGGCCATACTTGTTAACTCTGTACGATATACCGTCTGAATAGAATCAACAACTAACAGATCGGGATCAAGTTTCTGTGCTTGTTTAAGCACTTTATTAATGTCCGTTTCGGTATATATGTAGAAGTTATCTGAACTTACTCCCAAGCGTTTTGCGCGCTGTTTAATTTGTCCCGCTGATTCTTCTCCAGCACAGTACAAAATCTTCAACTCCGGATTTGCTTTCCCAATCTGCAGCGTGAGCGTACTTTTTCCAATACCGGGGTCACCACCAATTAGTACAAATGAACCTGAGACGAATCCCCCGCCCAGCACGCGGTCAAACTCCTGAATCCTGCTCAAAAACCGCTCCTGTGATTCGGTATCAATTTCGTCGAGCTTTTGCGGGGGCTCTGATTGCTCAATCCCCTCTACCTTACCTTTATGTTCCTTCTCGGACTTGGTCTTCCGTTCTACCTTGAATTCCTTAAACGTATGCCAAGCGCCGCAATTGGGACAGTTCCCCAACCATTTGGTAGAAGTGTGTCCACAATCTCCACAAACATATTGTATCCGATCTTTAGGCATAAATACTCGTTATTTTAGGATGGTAAATCGCTCTCAATCTTTTCTTCGGCAGCCTCATCACTCAAAGTATCTACCATGGAACGGTTGATATACCAGGTCGTGGCCATCATTCCCAATCCAATACTTATATAATAACTGATCACCCGCCAGGCAAAAACGGCTAATCCAATAAAGGCTTTTCGATCCATAAGCGGACCTTGAAAAATTGCAAACAGTCCCTCTACCCCACCACTACCGCCCGGAGTAGGCATTATAAGAAAGGCCAGATTCATAGCCAGGCTGCGCAAAACTGACAAGATAACATCAGCCGGGAGTAAACTCAGTACTACAATTGTCGGCAGGGCAATTCGACATAACCACGACATTGTAGATAGAAAAAATGCTTTGAACAGAAAGCTCTTGGGTTTCTTCCGAAGCTCGTGTGCATACTCAACCAAATTATCAACTTCACCGGCCACAGTATCTTTCCAACGTCGCAAAAAGGGAAGTTTAAATAACCAGTATACAACTTTGCGAATAGCATTGGGATTTTTCAATACACCGTAAGCCATCAGGCCAGCATAACTTAGCAAGCCCACATATAGTAACATCATAGACGCATGGCCGATGAACCCTGTATTGTTGGGAACTACCTCAAAGAAAAGACCTGAAACCAGCAAAATTGGGACAGCCATTGCAAACCAAAGCTGATCTAAAAGCAGGCTATAAAGCATGATGGCTGTAGATTGCCCAAAATTAAATCCCTCTTTAGTCAATGCATAAGTCGCCATGGGAGCACCACCGACTACCGATGGGGTAATTGAGGATGTAAAATCCCAGCTCAACATTACCCTGAAAGATGCCACCCAATCCAGCGCTTTCTCTGATAAATACCTGATCTTTGCAGCTGAAAACCCCAATCGCATAAAAGAAACTACTATCGCAATAAAAATACCCGGAAGTCGCTTCGCCTTAAGATGCGTTAATACTCCGGGTGTGTATGTTAGCCAAATGACAAATGCCATTGTGGCTACACTTAATCCAATAGAAATAAAGAGATATTTTTTGGAAAAATATCTCTTTGGATCCTCTTGTATTTGTTCTTCTTTCTTTGACAAAAAAGTAGGTCTACAGTAATTAAATAGTATCTATTTAACGTAGGGATTTGGTATAAATCAATGAAAAATACATGAGATACACCACAAAACGAATAAAACGATTTCACTTCATAAAAAAGGCCTTATGGAAAACTCCATAAGGCCTTAAAAGTTAGGATACTTATTATGCTACCGTAATATCGTCATCAAGGTAAACATCCTGGATGAAGTTCAGCAGTTGAATGCCCTCTTCCATAGGACGCTGAAATGCCTTACGCCCACTGATTAAGCCCATGCCACCGGCACGTTTATTAATCACAGCTGTACGTACAGCCTGGGCAAAATCATTTTTGCCGGAAGAACCGCCCGAGTTAATCAATCCCGCACGCCCCATGTAATCATTAGCTACTTGGTAACGAGTCAAGTCGATGGGGTGGTCACTGGAGAGCTCGTCATAAATATCCTCATCCAACTTTCCATACGAAGAATCGCCCATATTAAGCGCCTTGTATCCTCCATTAGTGGTTGGCTGTTTCTGCTTGATGATATCAGCCTGAATAGTAACACCCAAGTGATTCGCCTGACCGGTAAGATCTGCCGCAGCATGGTAATCTTCACCATCTACTTTAAATGCAGAATTCCGAGTATAACACCAGAGAATAGTAGCCATTCCCAGTTCATGCGCCCGCTCAAATGCTTTCGCCACTTCCTGAATTTGCCGGCTTGATTCTTGAGATCCGAAGTAAATAGTTGCTCCAACAGCAACAGCACCCATATCAAAGGCACGTTCTACCGACCCAAACATAATCTGATTGTACTCATTGGGATAGGTCATCAACTCGTTGTGATTGATCTTAACAATAAATGGAATCTTATGAGCATATTTGCGCGCCACAGATCCCAACACTCCAAAAGTGGATGCTACACCATTGCATCCACCTTCAATAGCAAGTTGAACAATTTTTTCCGGATCAAAATAATCGGGATTAGGTGCAAAAGACGCTCCGCCCGAGTGCTCAACACCCTGATCAACAGGTAAAATGGACAAGTATCCTGTTCCCCCCAATCGACCATTATCCAACAATGTTTGCAAACTTCGCAATACACGCGGATTTCGATCAGATCCTCCCAGCATATCATCGACATATGTTGGGCTGGGTAAATGCAATTTATCTTTTGGAATCGTTTCACATTCGTGTGTCAGCAGATCTTCCGCTTCATCACCAAGTAATTCTTCAATACTTTTCTTTGCTAAAGCCATAGCGTAGCTCCCGGGTTTAACTAAAATTATTTCGTTTTAAAAGGTAATTAATATAAGTGATTCAACAGGAAATGACTAGTCAACAATAAAACAATATCGTTGATCAAACTGTGAATTACCGCTATCGATGTTCAGCAAAAAAATCAATATCTTTATTAGTCATTAGAAGAAAACAAATAAGCAATTGTATGAAAATAGGTGATATAGATCTCGGTAATAAACCCATTTTACTTGCTCCGATGGAAGATGTGACGGATTCTCCATTTCGTACTATCTGCCGCCGCAAGGGGGCTTCTGTGGTATATACCGAATTTATCAGTTCAGAAGCCATTGTCCGAGACAACGATCAAGCCCTGCACAAAATGGATTTCACTGAAGAACAACGTCCATTTGGCGTACAAATTTTTGGCGGACGGGAAGAAGCGATGGAAGATGCTGCCCAAACAGCCGAAAAAGAAAATCCTGATATCATTGACATCAATTTTGGATGTCCTGTTTATAAGATTGCAAAAAAAGGAGCGGGTGCAGGATGCCTGCGTGATCTCGACATGATGCAGCGCATGGCCGCCAGTGTTGTTGATGCAGTTGGTGATGTTCCGGTAACCGCCAAGACCCGTCTTGGCTGGGATGATCAAACCATTAAAATCCGCGAAGTTGCTCTGCGCCTGCAATCTGTTGGCATCAAAGCTCTTGCCATACACGCCCGAACTCGCAGTCAAAAATATAAAGGCGACGCCCGCTGGGATTATCTGAAGTATGTAAAAGAAACACCCGGTCTCGAAATTCCCATTATTGGCAATGGTGATGTTACTTCACCCGAAGACGCCAAGCGTATGTTTGACGAAACCGGTGTTGACGGGGTAATGATTGGCCGCGGCGCTATCGGCAATCCCTGGATTTTCGAACGTACGCGCCACTATATTGAGACCGGTGAATTACTCCCCGAACCTACAATCGAGGATCGCATAGACCTCTGCGCGGAACAGCTGAGGCGATCAGTTGATCATCATGGTGAGCGGTACGGTGTTATAATTATGAAAAAACATTACGGCCAATATCTGAAAGGAATCCGTAACAGCCGTCAACTGCGTGCCGAAATTATGAAAGAGTCTGAGATGGATCCCATCATAGATTTACTCATGAACTTTAAAGAACAGGAAATGTTCGCAGTGGCATCATAACCTCTCTTTGATAACACTCACAGTATTAACTTAGCATTTCACGTAGCATGCGAGCACTTTCTATGGCATTGCCACCCGGATTGTTAAAATAAATCTGTGCTGTCCTTCCTTTGTCGAGCTGCTTTTGTACAATCTTGGCCCAAGGCTCTAAATCCGACTTTTTGTAATTGTATCGATACCCCATAAGTCCGTGAAATCTGATATAAATAACGTCTGCTGTAGGTATACAATCGTTCGGGAATTCACCTGAACTCTGCCACACAATAGCTGCATTTTTATCTGCAAGCATATCATATACTTCCTCATCTAACCATGAAGTATGTCTAAACTCAAAAGCGAACTTCTGATCTTCTGGAAGTTTCTGCAAGAATTTATCAAGGCGTTCAGCATTCTTCTTAAAACTGGGTGGAAATTGCCAAAAAACAGTTTTAAGGGATTCTCCCAACCGACGGACGCGACTTAAATATTGATTTAAAGCATCATCAATATCTTTCATCTTATTGTAGTGTGTAATCCGCCGATGACCTTTTACGGAAAAACGAAAATTGGCAATAGCTGTTTCTTTCCAATTGTCAACTGCATTTTCTGTAGGGATATTATAATAGGTTGCATTAACCTCTACAGAGTTAAACTGCTGTGTATAATACTCAAGGTAATCTTTTTGCGAAACATCCTCCGGATAAAAGTCGCCCCAATTTTTATACGACCAACCGCTTGTTCCAATCCACAAATCTGTCATAATTACCGTGAAAGTTCAGGAATCTATTTGAAAATGTAATCCAATGGAAAAGAATAGTGGCTCGTAATCAAAAGTAACCTCATCCTGCAGCAATCTTGCAACTCCCAACTGCGATTCAACTTTAACATTTTTCCAACCTAATCTGGCAAATACAGCCGGCTCCAAAAATGTTCCGGACTCCGTTTCTCCCAAACTCATACCGGAAGTTTCAAACTCTGAAAAGGTCACCTGAGATAAACGTAATAGCAATCCTGTTTCAACGACTGAAGTTTCCAATCCAATATTTGTTTGAGCAAACACTTTGTTATAACTGCCTTCCGCTCGTACCTCATTAGGACCAAAAACATCATACTGATCAACCGCTTCTGCTTTTCCTAACCCAATACCGCCAAGGGCTTCAAAGCGCCCGATATCTCCGATAGGGTGAAAATATATTGCGCCAAATTCTCCATATCGATGCTTGTGGTAATCCTCTTCAGTGTCATTGGTTGTTTCATCAGTTTTAAACGATGCAGATCCAAAGATACCGACATGATCAAACATCGAATAAGCTAATTGTATATCACCGCCGTTGGTACCGGCATGTGCGGCACCGTGTAGTTCCCCTTGTTCCTCCATCAGATTAGTTTGGCGGGCATTAGGTACATACACCGGTGCACAAGAAGCCAATATCACTATAGCAGCTAATAATAAAACTGAAAGTTTTACATCCCACATAAATCCCCCATTCCATTTTGCTGTGATTGCTAATAGTCAAAATACCATTAGCCAGCCAAATTTCAACTCTCCAAGGTCAGTCCATGAATTAAATGAATCAAATGGGCTTCTCATTCGTATAGTGGGAAGCAACATTCCAATAAAACAAAGCCATATGTTTAACCGATTCCTTCGTCTGCTTACAGTGGGCATCAACGCTTATAGCTTCTACTCCAACCCAGTCCGCTTTTTCGCAACACTTTTTAGTTTACTCCTAATCCCCTATCTGACTTATATTTTATGGGGCAGCATACTCATAATAATACTGGCAATACTGGGAGCCTACTTTTTATACAAAGTAATCCAAACTTCCCTCCAAATTAGATCAACCTATCACTGATCGTTACCCTGATTCAGTGTTTCACTATTTTTGACGAGCTCAATTGGCAGTGGCTTGGATTCTGAGCCCGTATAAAAAGAGACGTGCGGAAACGGAATTTCGATTCCTTCTTCATCAAACCGTTTTTTTATCTCTTCCTGTATAGAATTTTTTAAAAATATCCACTCATCAACGGGAGCCCATATTCTAAAATCCAGATCGATAGAAGAAGTACCAAATGCCTCAAAAATAATCTGCGGCTCCGGCTCGCTAAGTGAATGCTTATTCTTTTCGGCTACATCCAGCAAGATCTCACGCACTTTTTCTATATCCTCCTTATAAGCTACTGAGACCTTTGCATTAAATCGACGAATCGGAAACCGAGTCAAGTTAATAACCTCTGTCTTAATGATGGTCTCATTAGGGATACGCACAAACATATTGTCAAAAGTGCGAAGCTTCACTGATAGCACATCAATAGACATGACAATACCTATAGTGCCCCCAACATTAATAATATCATCTACCTTGAACGGTTGTTCTGCAATCAGGAATAAACCACTTATAATATTTGAAACGCTCGTCTGCGAGGCAAAACCAAGAGCTACCCCTACAATTCCCGCACCGGCAAGCAGCGGAGCCAGGCTGATGCCCAGCTGACCCATCACGGTAATGATCATCAAAATGATACCTGAATAAAAAACCACCTTCCCAGCCAGCATACCATAGTGAGGAGCATATTTTTTGGTGAAGAATCGACGAGCCCATCCCCTCAGTAGTAACAAAACGGGAATACTTGTCACAATAATTAGCAGCACCCTTATAATCTGGTGCACTGTTTCTTCCGGCAAATAATTGTAAATATTAAATAGATCCATTGGTATAAAATAATTTAACGATCAATCAGAGGAGAGTCTTTAAAAAAGCGTTTAAACGTTCTAGTAGCTAAACTCTTTTGTACCTGTTTGCGCGGCTTGGTGAGCAGCTGCTTCTTTGTCATCCCATCGGGAAGTTTGCCTGTCATGATTACCTCGCTGTGCAAATCTTCTCCTTGAAAAATAATCTGGGTTTCATCCGCCCAAAGCTCATTATCATGTAAATACATACTCAAACGTTCAACCCGGAAGCAAAAATTGGAAAAGGTGAGCTCTTCATCAGATTTATTGACAATTTTTATCGGACAACTTACCAAATAAGGCTTTTTATCTACCTGGGATAAATCTCTGCGCGCTTTAGTCATAGCATGATAACAAAGCTCTCCTTCAGTAAATGTGCCAAACCAGGTACGCGAGAGCTTAGCAGTAGGCAATTCGATCAATTGATAATTATTGTTAGCCAGCGATATACGAACCCAAATAGGTATACGCGTAAATATTTGTATCCGGGTTTCAGAACTCACTTTTAAACTATATTCCGATTGAACAACAAGTGGTAGATCGGGATAAACCGGCGAAACATTAACTTCAGGAGAACTATTTTTATGCGCCCAACGCGACCATTCCACATTTTTAGGAGGCTGATCGGACATAGCTTTTCGTTTTAGCTCATCTTTATACCCATGGGCAATCCAAACCTCTTCATTCCTATATTTCATCCACAGATGCAGATCCCCAATGGTAAAATATTCCACTTTGTTTTCTGCAAGCGATCTATTTCCCCAAATCTCGTGCTCCATATATCACCGTCTTATTAAACATTTTATATTTCCGATGTGATAACATCTGTACCCATAAACGGCTGTAAGACATCAGGAATTTTAATGCTACCATCTTCCTGCTGATAGATCTCCAAAATAGCTGCCACAACTCGGGGCAATGCCAGTCCCGATCCGTTGAGCGTATGCACAATTTCGGTATCTCCATTTTCTTTACGCCGACGAATCATCATTCGTCGTGCCTGGAAGCTCCCAAAATTAGAGCAAGAACTTACCTCCAGCCATTGCTGTTGGCCCGGACTCCATACCTCAAGATCGTACTTTTTAGATTGTGTAAAGCCCATATCTCCGGTACACATTAACAAGGTGCGATACGGGATATCCAGCTCTTCCAGCAATGATTCAGCATGCTTTCGCAGACTTTCCAGCTCGTCATAGGCCGTTTCAGGATGAACAATCTTAACCAGTTCAACCTTGTCAAACTGGTGCAGCCTATTTAAGCCCCGTACGTCTTTGCCGTATGATCCTGCCTCACGTCTCCAGCAAGGTGTATAGGAGGTATAATAAAGCGGAAGATCGTCATCCTCTAAAATCTCATCACGGTGGAAATTTGTTACCGGGACCTCGGCCGTGGGAATTGCAAAAAACTCATCCCGGGGAATTTCATACATCATATCTTCTTTGTCGGGAATTTGTCCGGTACCCCGCGCCGAATCTTCATTTACAAAATAAGGCACCTGCAACTCGGTGTACCCAGCCTCAGCACCTCTATTCAAAAAGTAGTTAATCAGCGCACGCTGCAACCGTGCTAACGGACCTACATAAAAAGGAAAGCCCGCTCCCGTTACTTTGGCACCACGATCAAAATCAATCCAACCCTGCTCCTCGACCAGTTCCCAATGGGGCTTGCGCCAGTCTTCCTTATCAGGATCTCCCCACGTCTTAAACACCTCATTATCATTTTCGGTTTGTCCAACGGGTACAGATTCATGCGGAACATTAGGTATTTTGAGCAACAGATCTTCACGGGCTCTTTTTAATGACCGCAGCTTATCTTCTTTTTCCTGAATCTGTTCCTTAAGCTCGGTGGTATAAGAAATAATTTCTTGAGCTTCCTCTTTTTTGCCCTGCCCCATTAACTCACCAATTTTCTTGGCTTTTGTGTTGCTTTCGTTGCGCAGGTTATCCGTTTCTTCCACCAGTGAACGCCACTGCTCATCAATACTGATGACTTCATCAACAATCTGGGGATTTTCCTCCCCCTTATTTTTCATAGCTTGCTTAACTAAATCAGGATTATTTCGGATATACGTGACGTCTAACATCGAGTAAATTCTTTAAAAATTTCGTTGGCAGTTTGGCTTAAGATAAGAGAGTTTAACGAAAGGTTTGAACCCAAAATATTTGAAAAACCTTTTTCCTAAAATCATCAAAAACTCTTCAGCAACCCCACTCTAAAAGCTTGATATCCTAATTTATTTAGGCTATTTTCATAAAAAAATAGAAAATTAAGGACAAGTAAGATATTATGGCTCAAGGATTAGATGAAATTGATATTAAAATATTAAACCATCTCCAAAAAGATGGGCGGTCACAGCGCAATAAACTGGCAGAAATTGTTCACCTGTCCGTTCCCTCTGTGTCAGAGAGAATGCGTAAGCTGGAAGAAAAGGAACTAATTAAAGGCTACACAGCACTTCTTGATTCCAAGAAATTTAAATTTGATATCACTGCTTTTGTGTTTGTGGAAGTAGACGGCTCAGATAATTATCCTATTTTTATTGAAAATGCAGTGGCAGAACCGGAAATTCTGGAATGTCACTCTATAACCGGAGACGGATCACACATTTTAAAAATTCGAACTGAAAACACCTCATCGTTCGAACAGTTGCTCTCGAAAATTCAATCCTGGGATGGGGTTAGTAAAAGCCGATCAAATGTTGTTCTCAGTAGTTTTAAAGAAACTACTAAACTGCCTATTGAAAAGACCGTTGATCCCAAATAAATCTCTTTTCCCTGTACATTGAAAAACGCTTGCTTACGTTATTTCTTCGTTTCGCTTTTATTACTCGGAGTCTCACAAACTGAACTTTACGGTCAGACCAGACTGGGGGTAATTTGGGATACCCCCAATAATCCTGACTCAGCGAATGTACAGTTGCAACAATTTCACCAACTTGGCATCACGACCTTGGAAATAGATACTCCACCAGCACCTCAGGTGTGGAGTCAGATCGACAGTTTGGGATTCGGAGTGTATGGTAACTTGGGTATTAACTTTCCTCTTACCCACACTTTTGCCCATCCCGATTCCAGTCTCATTACCTATATCGAAAAAAACGTCACAAACTATCTCTCAAAGCCCTCAGTAAAGGCAATAGGACTATTTAATTACGGCAGTATATACGAACCTGCTTTTTGGCAAGCAGTTGTTTCATATGCTAATAATATAAAGCAGGCAAAGGAAATAGATTTATATCACAAAAGTAGAACGACTCTCCCTACAGACAGCACTATCGTTGCATTCACAATTATTAACGTTCCGGTTACACCCGAAAACTTTAATTCACTATCTTTTTCACCTACAGATACAAGCAACTATCTTTATTATGCTCCCTCAGATGAACTAAAACCTTTTTTAAGACCGTTCAAAAATTTTGTATCAGCAGTAAATCAATCTAAAAACAATACTATTTTTATAGAATCCGGATGGCTTCTTATGATGATTGAAAAGCATCCGGAATTTAAAAACGTACTCCAGAGCCTTTCTTCTGAGTCAGAACTGGTTTTTCCTCTTCCTAATGAAACCGTTCCCGCACCCGACCATTCGGCCTTACCCATGGTCTTACTTTTGTTTATCTGGGGAACCGTAGCGCTACACTATAATACGAGCCCATTGTACCGAAAATCGATATTTCGATATTTCACAGCACACAAGTTTTTTGTCGATGATATTTTCAAACGACTCATCCGGTCTCCGGTACCTGCTATTATTATCATTCTGCAAAATGCACTATTGTTATCAATATCCACATATGCCGTATTCTCGGCATTGTTAACTCCACTGGGGCAGGAAGCTTTTTTCTATCACTTTCCAGGGCTTTCGGTAGTCGGTAGCAGTCCGATATCAATTTTTATATGGACTTTGTTACTGGCATTGCTTTTTTCGCTTCTCTGTATAGTATGGCTCTATTTTAGTCACAAGCAAGTAAAATCAATCACACAGATAGCAACTATTTTTGCATGGCCGTTACAGCTAAATTTTCTCCTTTGTACCGGGACAATAACTTTCTTCTCAGCATCAGAAACTGGAAGTGCTACTCTCTTTACAGCTCTGGCTCTGCTACTATTCTTACTAAGTTATACCTTTTCAGGACTGGATATCAGTCGATTTGCAAGATCTAAAACCAAGCATCTGTTTAAAACAATTATTCCTTACGTGATATTAATTGCAGGATTTACTATATGGTTTTTTACTAATGATCAGTGGATAGATATTCTAACCCTGACATTGAATCTCACATAATCTGCTTTCGGAGTCTTGCTACGGGAATATTCAGCTTCTTTCGATATTTACTGACCGTACGACGTGCTACTTTATAACCTCGCTCTTTCAGTTTTTTAACAATTGCTTGGTCGCTGAGCGGATCCTGCTTATCCTCATTATCAACAATTTCCTGCACAGCATTTTTCACCTCTGTACTTGATACTTCCTCTCCGTCTTGCGTCTCGATCCCTTCACTAAAGAAATACTTCAACTCAAAAACCCCAAAATGAGTCTGCACATACTTACCATTAACCACACGTGAAATAGTCGAAATATCCAGATTTACCCGCTCGGCAATATCTTTCAGAATCATTGGCTTTAGCCCTTCTCCGTGCTTAAAGAAATCTTCCTGCAGAGCCACTATCGTTTTCATCGTATTCATCAATGTATTTTGCCGTTGACGAATAGAATCAATAAACCACTGGGCCGACTCTATCTTATTCTTGATAAAATTCTTCGTCTCTTTCGTCTGTTTCTTGGGCTTCTTCTTTTTCTTGAGGTCGTCCCACATTTCTTTATAGCGTGGAGAAATTCGCAGCGGAGGCACATTTCCATTATTAAGCGTAATTACAAAATCCCCTTCCTCTTCCCCTTCAATATCTCCCTTTTCAGCCGGTTGATAATAAACCTCAAAATCAGGCTCAATATAGTTGGACGTGTCATCGACTGCAGTTCCCACGGCTCCCGGCTTGGGATCCAATCCCGTAACACAATCAAAGGCCGTTTGCAGTTCTTCATTATCAATATCAAGCTTCTTTTTAAGCTTCTTAAAGTGCTTTTTCTCAAAAAGATCCCAGTGATCACGCAACATTTTAATCGCGTCATCACGCCCTTTCTCATCATCCATCAATTCAAGCTGTACAAGCAGGCAATCCCGTAGATCGCGTGAAGCGATACCTGGTGGATCTAACCGCTGAATCTCTTTCCGTACTTTCTCGACTTCCTCTTCATTGGTTAGCGTGCCATGGTTAAACGCGATATTGTCTACTACTGCCTCAATCTCCCGGCGAAAATATCCATCCTGATCCAGCGAGCCTAGAATCTGATCTGCAATTAATTTTTGTTCTTCATTGAAATCAAGTAGGCTAACCTGCTGTTCAAGTTCTTCCAATAATGATTCGTGATAAGGATTCGGCAAGTCCCGCCAGCTTTCATCTCCTCCACCACCGGAATAACTGGAGCCACGACTATAATTTTCTCCGTCGTACTCTGTGTTTTGCATAAACTCATCCCAATCGATCTCTTCATTTTGATCAACGGGATCCAGCTCCTGCTCATCGTTCTTCTCTTCTTCCCATTCTGTCTGTTCTAACTCATCAAAAGAATCTTCAGGCTCCCCCTCCTCCAATACCGGATTCTCTTCCAGTTCGTCTTTGATACGCTGCTCCAAGGCCACCGTTGGTAGCTGCAGCAACTTAATATATTGTATCTGCTGTGGCGACAGCCGCTGCTGTTGCGACTGCTTTTGGTTCATCTGCTGGCCCGTTTTAATCATAGTACAGCGGCCTCACTATTTTCGATTCTCATTTCGTGACATCTTTCTTCAAACTCATCATACCAATCCTTGCCGTATCGACGGAGAAGAGGTTCTTTTAGAAATTCAGACAAATAAATATTCTCTTTTTCCCCTTTCTTACAAGCCGCCGAACATAATTTGTTAATATATTCAAAATTTGCGTACTCTGTTTCGCCCACCTTTTTCAGTCGAATGGGATACAAATGACAACTTATCGGTTTTTCCCATTCAATGCGACATTCAAGAAATGCTTTTTGAATAGCACAATAGGCTACATCATCATCGTAAGTAACAAAAATACATTCTTCATTATCACGGCACGATAATTCTAATCCATTTTTCGATTGTTCTACAAGACCCTGCTTTTCAACTGTTTTTCGAGCTCCAGGATGCAGCTCTTCCTCCAAAAGTTCAAAAGCCTGTTCTAAATGAGGAAGCTCATCCTCCGCAACAGGAGCCCCCGCATCACCTACTACACAACACGCTCCTTTGCACTTCGGCAAATCACATGCAAAACGCGCCGTAGCAATATCGTCAGATAATATGGTGTCTTGAACTCGAAACATTTCAAATTAAAATACCTTTTCTGACGACTAATTTAAAAACAGAATAGAAACAATAGCAGATTATAATAATTCAAAATTTTTGCCTGCTGTTTGTCGGATAGCGCCCTGCATTTCGAGCTCCAGAAGCTTTGGCATCAACTTATGGGTTTTTATTTCCAGCTGTTCAGCCAATTGGTCGATGTGCAAAGGTTGTTCATCCAACGCTTCACAAATACCTGTCGATAGATTATCCAACTCCATAGATTGCCATTTATCTTGAGAAGATCGGGACTTATCCTCAGAATCTGATTCAGCCTCCTTCTCCTCGATATGGATACTTATTTCGCACAGGATATCCTCAACATTCTGTACGAGCTTCCCCATACCTCTCTTAATAAGGCTATTGCAACCAATGGCATTGGGATGACCGACCGGATGGGGAATTACGAATACCTCACGGTTCTGATCTAATGCGGATTTTGCAGTAATCATGCTTCCGCCCTCCAAACCCGATGCTACTACAAGCGTTCCCAAGCTCATTCCGCTTACAATACGATTACGAACGGGAAAGTTCCCCATCTCTGGGGCAGTACCCAGCGGAAACTCAGAGATAATAGCACCACCGGTCTCTACAATCTCTTTTGCCAGTCCTTTATGATCACTCGGATAAATCCAATCGATGCCCGATCCCAGAACAGCCACTGTTTTTCCTCCGGCATCCACCGTAGCCTGATGGGCTGCTCCATCGGTCCCATATGCTAATCCGCTGATAATCGTTAAATCATGGTCAACCAGCTCTTTTGCAAATTTCTGGGCCATCTTCTTTCCATAGTTCCCTACACGACGTGTACCAACAATAGAAACGGCATCAGTATCGAGCACCGAGCGATCACCTTTGATCCAGAGCATGAGGGGTGGATCGTAAATTTCACGCAATAATTGGGGATAATCATCATCCCAATACGTCATAATTTGTGCGCCGGTCCGTTCGGTCTTTTCAAGAATACGGTCGACCTCATCCCACTCATTAAAACCCAGAACCTCCTCGGCCGTTTTGGGACCAATTCCGCGTATGGATTCCAACTCGTGGCGATCAAGGCGAAAGATAAGCTGTGGATGCTCAACAGACTGCAACAGCAGCCGAATGCGCTGTGCACCCAAATTATCTAACAGATGTAAGGCTACAAATTCTCTTACCGGTGGTTTATACGTCTTCTCTCGTTGATTCAACTTCTTGTAATTTCTCCCAGATGATTTCTTTAAGTTCATCTATATGGTAGTTGGTTGCAGACGAAATTTCAACTACCGGGATATCTAAATCAACTTTTTTCTCTTCATCGAGCTCATAATTCTCTTGGAGATCCATTTTTGTGATCGCCAAAACTCGGGGTTTATCCAATAAGTCGGCCCGATATTGCTCCAATTCCTCAAGCAGGGCCTTATATTCATACTCGATATCTTGTTGCGAACTAACCATAAACAGCAGCACGTTATTGCGTTCAATATGACGCAAAAACTGAATGCCCAGTCCGCGCCCGTCGTGCGCTTCCTCAATAATTCCGGGAATATCCGCCATCACAAATGTACGGTAATCCGGCATTGTAACCACTCCAAGGTTAGGCTGAAGGGTAGTAAACGGATAGGAGTCAATTTTTGGCTTTGCACCGGACATTGTTGAAAGGAGTGTGCTTTTACCTGCATTAGGGAACCCAACAAGACCGACATCAGCAATAAGCTTAAGCTCAATTTCGATCGCTCGTTCTTCACCCTCTTCTCCGTCTTGGGCATGTTGTGGGGTCTGGTTGGTAGCACTTCGGAAGTGCCAGTTTCCCAGTCCACCTTTTCCACCCTGTGCGACTACAATTTCCTGCTCATGTTCAGTAATTTCACCGAGTCTTTCTTTCGTATCGGCATCATAAACCACACAGCCAAGTGGCGCTTCCAGGATCTCATCTTTCCCGCTCTTGCCCTTCTTTTTGCTCGGGCCTCCACGCTCTCCGTCTTTGGCATTTACGTATTTCCGATACCGAAGGTCAAGAAGCGTATTCAACTGCTCATTTCCTTTCAGAATCACATCCCCGCCGTCACCGCCATCGCCCCCGTCGGGTCCACCTTTAGGTACGTACTTTTCACGGCGGAAATGAACCGATCCCGGTCCACCGTCCCCACCCGTAACATAAATTTTTGCGTAATCGGCAAATTGAACTCTACCCATATTATAAATTTTCTAAGATAAAATTGTTCATCATTTTATAGAGGTGGCTGCGTGCATTGCCTCCATAAATGGCATGACTTCTATTCGGATAATACATCGACTCAAACTGAACGCCTTCAGCCACCAACTTATTCACTAGCTCAACAGAATTCTGAAAATGAACATTGTCATCACCGGTGCCGTGTACTAACAAATAATTTCCTTCAATCTGATCGGCATAGGTCAGAGGAGATCCTTTTTCATATCCCTCGGGATTCATTTGTGGCGTCTGCATAAAGCGCTCGGTATAAATAGTATCATAAAATCGCCAGTTTGTTACCGGTGCTACTGCAATTGCCGTATCAAAAAGATCACCAGCTTGCGCCAGTACCAAGCTCGACATATAACCACCATAGCTCCATCCCCAGATACCTAATCGATCTTCATCAATAAAGTCATAGGTTTGCGTTAGATACTTGGCAGCATCAATCTGATCGACAACTTCATACTGACCCAACTTTTTATAGATCTGTTTCTCAAAATCACGACCACGAGCACCTGTCCCGCGATTATCAACACTCACCACAATATAGCCTTGCTCGGCAAGATATTTGTGCCACATCGCCCGCTGTCCGGAACTAAAACTCTTTGTTACCGTCTGGCTACCCGGACCGCCATATACATAAAACAGCGTAGGGTATTTCTTATCAGGATTAAAATCAGAAGGCTTCATAACATACCCGTTAAGTGTAGCCTGCTCTAACGGTATCTCGATATACTCCTTAGATGGCATTGCATACTCCGTTAGCTTTTGGTCCAGCTTTTCATTCTCTTCAAGCATCCGTACTTGTGTTCCATCCCCTTCGTGCAGGGTAAAGGTTGGCGGACTTCCGGGCGACGAAGTCGTCTTAATATAGTACTCATAATCACGACTCATATTAACGCTGTTCCAAGTTTCGCCATCGCTCAGCTTTTTCTTTCCGCTGCCATCAATATTGATACTGTACAAGTGCCGCTGTAGAGGAGATACTTCTGTGCTTACATAGTAGATTTTATCTGAATTCTCATCATATCCCAGATAATTAGTGACCTCCCAGTCTCCTTTCGTAATCTGACGAATCAGCTTGCCGGACATATCATAAAGATAGACATGGTTATATCCAGACTCCTCGCTCACATAGATAAACTGCTCACCGTTCTCCAAGAATTTCAGATCATCATTCACATCTATCCAGGCATCCGATTTTTCTGTTTTGATAATCTCAGTATCTCCGGTATTCACATCAGCCAGCATCAAATCCTGTTTATTCTGTAGACGATTCATCCGCCGGATAGCTAAAACTTCAGGATCTTTCGTCCAATTGATTCGAGGAATATACTGATCGTTTTCGGATCCCACATCCATCCACGTGGTTTCCTCAGATTTAAGATCATAAACGCCGATTTTGACAACGGCATTTTTTTCACCGGCTTTGGGATATTTAAATCGTGTTAGCCCGGGATACAACTCCCCCCAGTCTGTCATAAAGAACTCCTTCACATGAGACTCATCAAATCGATAAAAAGCAATTTTTTCTCCATCGGGAGACCAGTACCACGCCTTCGCGATGCCAAACTCCTCTTCATAAACCCAGTCGGTGGCTCCATTTATAATATGATTGAATTTACCATCCGTAGTAATGGCCTTCTCTTTTCCGGTTTCTAAATCCACCAGGTATAGATTATTATCCTGTACATAAGCCGCTTTGTTTCCCGAAGGTGATAACTGCGCGTACTGCTGCTTCTGATCAGATTGTGTCAGCTTTTGGGTTTCTCCGGTTTCAAGATCATAGACAAAATAGTTTTCCCGCGTACTTCGTCTCCAGATCTGTTCAACATCAGATTTAATTAAAATTTTCTTCTCATCCGAAGAAAACTGGTATCCCTGAATAGGTATTGGCTTATCTCTGCCTTCAACCTTCAGATCGGTAGCTGATACAAGAACTTCGTAATCCCCTTTAACGATATTGTACTTCCGAAGTTCAATATCGTTTTGTGTACGCTCCAGAGCCGTGTAAAACTGTCCATCCTGCATCCAGTTTACATTGCGTATTTCTTCTGGAGAAAACGTTTGATCAATAACATGCTTAAATGCAATTTGTTTCTTGTCCTGTGCCAGAGATGGCTGAACCAGCCAACCTATTGCAAAAACAACTAAAATCAGTTTTTTCATATAAAAGATGATTTTAATACTAAGAATGGCGCCCCGAAACATCGGAGTGCCATTCCAACAAACATTGGGCGATAGGAGATCGCGCTATTAATTATATTGAAATTGTATTTACTCCTCGAATTTGTGAAGCAAAATTTTAATGAGCTTGGTAAGCTTCCCTTTTAACTGTGGTCGAGGTGTAATAAAATCCAGAAAACCATGCTCAAGCAGATATTCTGAGCGTTGAAACCCTTCCGGTAAATCACGACCTATAGTCTGGCGAATTACCCGAGGGCCGGCAAAACCGATAAGTGCTTCCGGTTCGGCAATATTGAAATCACCGAGCATTGCAAAGCTTGCTGTCACGCCACCCGTTGTTGGATTCGTCATCAATGAAATGTAGGGGACACCGGATTCTTCGAGCTGTGCCAGCTTGGCCGAAGTTTTGGCCATCTGCATCAGGCTCAAAACACTCTCCATCATGCGCGCACCACCAGACTGAGAAATAATAATAAGGGGTTTTTCATGTTCTCGGGCATGATCAATAGCCATACCGATTCGCTCACCTACAACCGAACCCATACTACCACCGATAAAATTGAAATCCATACAGGTAATTACGACATCCAGATCGTTCATCTTGCCAATGCCTACTCGTACAGCATCAGTTTTCCCTGTCTTTTCCTGATACTCATCGAGGCGATCGCTGTATTTCTTACGGTCTTCAAATTCCAACGGATCAGTAGGAACAATATCCTGGCCGATCTCCTCAAACTCTCCCTTATCAAATAGGAAAGAAAAATATTCGTCGCTCCCAATCCGGAAATGATAACCGCTCAACGGATCTACCCAGAGATTATCCTCCAATTCTCGTCGGTGCACCGTTTCACCGGTTTTGGGCACTTTAACCCATACGCCCTCCGGCATTTCTTTACGCTGATTGGTTTGTATATTTTTGTCTTTTCTCTTAAACCAAGCCATATTTGTCCTGTTTCTTTTAAATGATTCCCAAAAATAATGATTATCGGTCGAAGCTAAAATCTTTTATTTAAAACGCTTTTTACTTGCACACAAACTATCTTTTTCAGTTATAAGCTAAGGTTTTGTCCAAAGAAAATTGCATTTAGAAATAATCGACTTGTTGTATGCCAATAACTTCGAAAATTTGGATCATCTGCAAATAAGATAACATTCCCCTCTCCCTCATTTCGAACTACAATAGCAGAAGTTCCGCTGACCTTTTCCAGGTTTTCTTCATTAATATGTCCTCCCACAAACGGCTCTTCGGTATATTGAGCCACAGTACCATAGGGATTTTTACTTTGCTTAAGAAACAACTTGCTATTTTTTATAAACAACTGTCGTCGATCTGGCACCCCAAAAGCGATTGGGTTAGAGGGATCAATATCAGCTTCCAGAATAGTACCCGGAATGGTATCTGCCCGCCATCGGTCAGCCTGTTCCTCGTAGTTATAACGCTCTTTTGATTCAGTCGTATCCTCGGGAAACGTCTTAATTAAATCCTCACTAACCAACTCCTTCTCAATAGCCCACTGAGAGGCGTCTTCGTTAGTAATAAGCACTCCACCGGTCTGTACCCAACGGTGCAGTTTTTCTACAGTATCCTCGCTCCAGTCACTATAATTACCATCCACAAGCACAATCGTATTATACCGCTGCAGGTCAGTTCGAGGAAATTGTCGGTTACGAATCTTGGTGACTTCCATTCCAACATGCTTATTTAACAAAAACCAAGCTTCTCCAACTTCGTAACTGCTGGTTCCTTCCCCTACCACCATAGCTACTTCAGGTTTATCTATGGGACGAATATTCGTACTTCCCAAATCAATGCCTGACGGAGTCATCCCGGTATCTACCGAATAAAATGTAACGTTATGTGTATCAGCTATAGAACGTAACTTCCGGTATAGTTCATTAGGACTGATCTCCTGCTCACGCACTGACACCACAATACTTCCATACCCAAATTCTTCTTTATTATTTGATGCGATATTTGCTGTAAAGGGTTTATGCGCTACACGTGTTACCAGATCCGAATCCAGCATATCATACAAGGCCGGCGATGAGTTATAGTCAGACCACTTCAGCAAGTAGGCATAGTCCGATGGTCCGCCCTTAACGGTTCCGTTACGTTCGGGTAGTTTGGTAACCTGATCTCCTTGAAAGTTCTGAACTTTTTCCGACTTCAACTCTTCATACTCTATTCCATAACCATGCACCAGCGACCAACCGGTAATATCATAAAACACACTATCGGGGAATGAGGTATTGGCCTCAAAAATATCATGGATCACCCGGTAATGAATTTGATCCGTCGGAACCATATAACTGCTTCCGGTCTTAAACTCTTTACCATCTTGTTTGATATCCGAGCTTAGTTCATAAACATCCAGACGATGCTTGAGCATTAAATCTAAAAATTCATGGGTTAGAGAAGGGTTATCTTTATCCCCAAAAACGTAAGCTTCCACAGGCTGTGATTGAGCTTCTTCAAGTGCCGAACGGAAAAAATCTTTTTGATACTCGAAGAGTTTTTGTTTCTCATTCACCGCCGCCCGAACCGTAGCAATACCTGTATGCAGATGCTTGCGGATCGTTGAACGAAATGTTACTTCTCCAGCATTGCTTTCTTGCACTAATCCCCGCGAACTACCCACTTCAAAAGTAACGCCTATACCGCCCTGTATATCGGGATAGGTAGAGCCATAAATAGGAGAAATATTATCAAATATCTCCTTTGTCCAATACAATGCTCCAAGCTGATCAAGGGCATCTGTATGGTATTCAGCCAGCAGAGGATTCATAACCTCATAATGATAATCCGGGATGATGGGATTCCAGGTCCGAACCGGCTTGGTCGGCTCTAAATAATAAGTGCTATTGGTTCCCATTTCATGAAAATCTATCTGAATATTGGGATACCACTGATGGTAAAAGTCCACGCGGTGTTCACTCTCCTGCTGTGTTACAGCAAACCAGTCTCGATTCAAATCATGCAGAAAATGATTTGTTCTTCCGCTCGGCCAAGGCTGATTGTGTTCGGCATCAGCCGGATCAGCAACCGGCGGGAAGGATTTGAAACTGTTGTGATAATGTGCAGCCCGATCACGTCCGTCGGGATTTTGAGCCGGATCAATATGTATTACCAACTCATCCAAAAACTTTTGCGTTTCTTCGCTTTGATTAGCAATTAAATAATAAGCTGTTAACATCGCTGCCTCACCACTCGAGGTTTCATCTCCATGCACACTGTAGTTCAGAGCAACAATAGACTTTCCCTTTTCGGGATCCAAGACCGGAACGTCGGGATCAAGTAGCGTAAGATGTTCTTCTCGAATATTATCGATATTTGAATGATTTTGGGGCGATGTAACTGTCAAAACTACTTGTGGACGTTTTTCATAGGTTTCTCCAATTACTTGGAAACTTGCCTTATCTGAGATACGGTCCAGTTCTTTTAAATATGCTACAATGCGATCATGCCTTGTATAATGCGTACCAATATCGTATCCCAAAAACTGTGCAGGCGATGGTATCTGTTTATCAAATTCTCCTTCACTCACTTCGGGAAAGTAATAATCGTTTTGCGCAGTGGCATTACCCGGGAGCAGTATTCCAGCTGTAATCCCCAATATTGCTATTACCGTTGCTATATTTTTAATGCGTAATTTCATTTTTTCCCTTTTTTTTATAATTGTAGAAATCCTATACAACAGTTTTTAAACCATCATCCAAATTGGACAAGGGCTATTTTATTTCACCTGATTCGATGTATAATACTTTGGCTCAAATAATTCAGGATCCTCTTCTCGATAAAAATCAGAGAAACCGGCTTGGTATAATTTAATGAGTGATTTTGCCGTTATTGAAGTGATACCAGAGGTAGTTGCCTTAGCCAACACCTGCTGATCAATTCTATCTAAGCCTGTTCCAATAACGATATCACCCTTTCTCAACATCTTTTCAAATGCCTTAATCGGTATAACTTCGACCTCATCTTCTGTTGATAATATTCCATCAGTAAAAGTAAACTGCTGATGATACACATGAACACGCCGGGCATCAATAATGCTGTGAATACGATTAGCTTTAGCATTTTCCCGGCTTGCCTGCATGGCAAACGAAGCCAGCGTATTTATCCCCACTAAGGGTACCTTAGTTTGAAAAAGGAATCCTTTAACTGCACTTGCACTGATGCGCAAACCCGTATAAGAGCCCGGACCCTCACTCACTAAAACAGCATCAAGGTCTTCAATTCGAAAGTTGTGCTCATCCTGCAGTTGTTCAATAAAAAGAAAAAGTTGTTCAGAATGGGTACCCCGTTTATTTGTCCGTTGCTCATAAATATCTCCACTCTCATCACAATAAGCAACGGAGCATACATTGGTTGCCGTTTCTAAAGCAAGCAGCATTTTGATATTTCTTTTATTATAACGATTCCTGTTAGAAGAATATCAACCCGTATGATAACTCTTATTCTTCGATAAGCCATGAGCTGTTACTGAGTTCAACCCAGCGGTTGTATAACTTATACAACGATGGAAAATAATTAGGGGAAAAATTCCGCTGATCAATATTTATCTGATATCGATAATTAAGCTGTCCGGCCGTATTATTATATCGCTCCACAAACTCAGCACCGGAAAACCTTATTGTTCGATCATCATTGGTATCTACGCTGTAGCCCTGTGGTAACTTAATTGAGTATGACAAGTTTAGTTTTTCGGGAGCATCAAGAGTGATCGGCAGATTTCGGTCGGGGCCTGAGAATGGATTTTCATCTCTGTATCCCACAACCAACGGGCTGAACTCAAGTCCATCGGTAAAACTCGTAGCATAATTCCCAATCTCAAAATCAGCGCTAATTACAATTGGCCTTCCATATCTATCTGCATTATTAACTACCACATCAGAGGTACTCATTTGAGGATATCCATCGAATAAGGTTTGGCGCAAAATATCGCTATCGCTGCTCCCATCCGCCCTTTTCTGTCGTATTATCTGGGCCGGATAGCCCTTCTGCACGGCTTCTACCGTTCCCCGAAGCGCACCATCCCGATCAAGTTGGGCATCAATTTGAACCTGTATATCAAAAAGGCTTTTATCGGGATTAATATCGATCCATTCATATTCATTTTTTCTCAGTACCAGACCACGACTCCCATAAGTATCAACAGGAATCAGCCCCGGTTGACTATAGGGAAATCCCGCATCCATCAGGTATAATTTTCCGTTAATCTTTGAACGGACCATCATCCCGTTAAACTGATAAAAAGAAGGGAAATCCATGTTGATTTTTCCTGATTGTCGGGTCGAAATCAACACAGGATTTGCTTCTATATCGGCCGCACGAAGCATCGCAACAAGCGTCTGGTTGATGGCCGCCTGATTGGAAGGCTCACCAGATAGAACTTCTTCTCCGGGAGTTTGACTAAAAGCCGTATGCTGACCCGAAAAATTAACGCGCTTATTCAGATGGTGATAAATACTGTCCTGAACCTGATAGAGGGGAGCACCATCCAGTGTCTCCGCTATTGAATCTCCCACAGCTTCAGCTTCTTTATTATTGTTAATAAGCTCCCAGGGATCTGTTTTTTCTCGAATTCGGGCGACAACAACTTCCCAGTTATTCTCAAGCTGTTGTCGCGGTATCCCAAATTCGCTCAGCAACAGTTTAATCTTTCCCCGATAATCATCCAGCGTAGATATATAAGCCTCTTCCTTGACGGGTGGAATATCTCGGGCCATCCAGCGCTCAGTAACAATTGGCGGGGGCTGAGGAATGGTAAACACTTTGGGAACCGAACTCGTATCGGTATACACTACATCGTGCACTATCTTTCCATCAAAGTTTTCAGTATACGACTTATATCGTAAATATCTGGGATAAGTGACTGTAAGTTTCGCGATGTCTGTTGGCACCTTGTGAGAAAAATAAAAATCGGGCAGCTCTTCGATATAACGGCGCTCGATCGTATAGCGATATTCAATAACCGCTCCATCCTCAACAGCAGGCATGGCAAATTCTTTGACATTGTAACGCGAGTTAATATTTATAGTCCGAATATCCTGCTCCGATAAAGCTATGCGTTCACCGGTGGGCAAATACGTATAGGCTTCAAGGGAAGTAATGCGCTCCATATCATCCTCAAAGTAATATGGTATCGCGACCACCGAAGCTTCTCGAACCGAATCATCGAAAACCTTAATTCGAACATGATGCTCTAACACTGCTAATATTGACTCATCGGCTTCTTGAAAGGATACATTCAGTTCCTTGTTAGTAATTCGGTACGGGGTATTTTCATCCGGTTGCTGCATCTGAAACAACGAGTCGGGAATATTACCAAATTCGGCATCCGGCATATTTTGGGCTGAAGCCCCGCCGATACCAAACAGAAAAAAACATACAGCTATTAGAAAAAATCGATCCAAAAGAAATGCCATCAATTCAAATTTAGAACTCAATAACGTGTAACAAGCCGATTCATTCTGTAATTAAATTTCATTGATCACAAATCGGCCGTTATTATATATGGCCTCAGCCCGTCCCTTTAGCGTTTCACCCAAATAAGGTGAGTTTTTGGATTTAGATTGCACCGTTGATTCAGCAAACACCCACTCCTCATCAACATTGAAAAGGGTTAGATTCGCTTCTGTACCTTCTTGTATTATAGGGATCTCTAAATTCAAAATCTCACGCGGCTTTTCTACAAATTTGGCTAATAATGTTTGCAGATCAAGGACATCAGAATCCAACAGTCGTTTTACACTTATGGCCCAAGCCGTTTCCAAGCCAATAATTCCATTAGGAGCATAAATGAACTCAACTTCTTTTTCTTCAATCGCATGGGGCGCATGATCGGTGCAGATTGCATCAATCGTACCATCGGCCAATCCCTCAATCATTGCATCCACATCTTCCTGCGTTCGCAGCGGGGGATGCATTTTTACATTGGTATCAAAATCACGCCGTTCAATCTCCTCGTCCGTTAAATCAAAATGGTGGGGACAAACTTCGGTCGTTACATTGATGCCATCAGCCTTAGCTTGTCGAACCAAGTCTACCGCTTTGGCCGTACTAATATGCGCTACATGTATATGTCCACCGGTAAATTCGGCCAGAAGAATATCGCGGGCAATCATCGTCTCTTCAGCTATGCCCGGCGTACCATCGATTCCAAGGCGTGCCGATACTTTTCCTTCGTGCATGTGGCCTGGACGCGAAAGCTTTAGATCCTCTTCGTGATTAATTATCGGCATCTCCAACATCGAAGAATATTCCAGCGCTACACGCATCAGCTGTGAATTATAAACCGGATCACCGTCATCACTAAACGCTACGGCGCCGCCCGCTTTCATATCACCCATCTCCGCAATCGATTTGCCTTCACGCTCTTTAGACACACAGCCAATGGGATGCACATCGACAGCTAATTTCTCTGAATTTTTCTTAATAAACTCAACAACGTCTCGGGTATGTATGGGTGGGTTCGTATTGGGCATACAAGCTACTTCCGTAAATCCCCCAAAAGCTGCAGCAGCACAACCGGTTTCTATCGTCTCTTTATGCTCGTAACCGGGCTCACGCAGGTGAACATGCATATCCATCCATCCTCCAGAAAGATATGATCCACTTGCATCAAAGATCGTCTCATTATCTTTTTGGGGATTTAATGCATCACCAATTTTAGAAATAGTCCCATCCTCTATACGAATGTCAACCGTCTCCGAACCATCAAAATCTCCGCCGACCGGCCTGACGTTCTGGAGTAATAAATTAGGCGTGTAACTCATAAAAACTTTCCGTTATTTTTGTGAGCAAATATACATGTTTTCAATAGAATTCAATAACCCGTAAATAGCTGTCAGTTATAAATCATCAAAAAATAAAGATAACTGCTGAATATTGACTACTTAACGCTTTTTTAAAAATGGATCAATCGGATCTTTTTACGCCCCAAATTCTATCGGTTTCAGAGTTAACCAACGAAATAAAAACCCTGCTCGAAGGTAACTTTCTTGATATCAAGGTAGAGGGGGAAGTGAGTAACGCCTCTACCAGCCGGGCAGGACACACCTATTTTACTGTTAAAGATGAGGATGCACAACTTTCTTGTGTTATTTGGCGCGGGGTTAATCAGCGGCTTGGTATTGAGCTTGAAGATGGACAACAAATTATTGCCGGTGGTGATATCCAGGTATATCCTCCCCATGGGAAATATCAGCTTATCGTACGATCCGTTGAACAAGCAGGTAAGGGTGCGCTGCAGGAAGCCTTCGAAAAACTGAAGAAAGAACTCAAGGAAGAAGGCCTTTTTGATGACGAGCACAAACAAGCATTGCCAAAATTCCCTTTTAAAATAGGTGTTATTACCTCTGCCACTGGAGCTGCCTTTCACGATATCCGTGACACGCTTCAGCGTCGCTGGCCAGTGGCTGAAGTGTTACTCCATCATGCAAGCGTACAGGGCGTAAATGCTGCCCCACAGTTGGTTAAAGCAATCAACTGGTTTTCTCAGGAACAAAATGTAGATTTGCTCATAATAGGTCGAGGGGGCGGTTCGCTGGAAGATCTCTGGCCCTTCAATGAAGAAGCAGTAGCTCGTGCGCTATTTAATTGCAACATTCCAACCATCAGCGCTGTGGGACACGAAGTGGATTTCAGCATCACCGATTTTGTGGCGGATGCCCGTGCTGCAACACCAACCCAGGCCGCAATTCTGGCGGCGCCTGACATTAACGAAGTACGTATGTTTGCCGATGACCTAACTACCCGCCTTCACGATATTATAGAAGAGCGAACAACTGAACAAAAAGAACGTATCCAACAGCTGGTGCAGTCACATGCCCTGCAAGTAGTACAGCAAAAGGTGGCAAACAATCATGAAAAAGTTAATAGTTTGGTAGATCGTATTCACCACCGACGTGAAGTCCACTTTATGCAAAAACGCAATAAATTTAAGGAGTTACATCACAGACTGGAACTACAAAATCCCAATGCAGCCCTTGAACAAGGGTATTCACGTATATGGCAAAACGAAAAATGGATCCGTTCTGTTGATGAATTTGACGCTAATAAAAAAGCAACTATCGAATGGAAGGATGGTAAAACAACCATACATTAAAATGAATACCATGTTGCGACCGTTTATCGGCACAAGTTTTTTAATGAAATACTCATCTCATAATTAACATTTTGAAGGAACTCGTTACTATCTAAAAGAAATAAATTAATTTTATGGAAATGTATTTACGATTATTGGGCGGGGTCATTCTCCTTCTCCTTAATGCATTTTTTGTAGCTGCTGAGTTTGCCCTTACGCGTCTCCGTCAATACAAACGTGAAGAGCTAGAAGACAGTGCCGGCCTTAATCGTGCCTGGAAAATGACGGAAACTCTGGAAATCTATCTTACATCCTGCCAGATTGGTATTACTACAACAAGTATTCTTCTGGGAGTTATTGCAGAGCCTGCTGTTACTCAACTAATAGAATTAGTTATGCCGGCAGGAACTATCGGTTCCTTCTCTTCCCATACCATATCAATCATACTGTCAGTTACAGTTATTAATCTCGTTCATACGATCTGGGGCGAACAAGCTCCTACCTACCTGGGGATAGAGCGCGCCGAAACGGTAGCCCGTTATTCTTCTTTTCCACTCTACTGGTGGACCTATGCTATTTATCCTGTTCTGTTGTTTGGGGATCGGGTAACAAAAGCAACATTAAAACTCATTGGCGTAGAAATAGATCGTACCTGGCTTAAAGAAGACTCCGCCTCCGGTGATATCCGTTCGGAAATGGTCAACCTTCTTAAAACAGAAGGAGTCTCAGATGACCGTCGTGAAGAGGTCATTAATGCACTCGATATTGATGAGATTACCGTCAAAGAAATTATGGTGCCACGAGAAGATATTATTAGCCTAAGTACAGAGAAGTCATTCCCAGAAAACCTGAATGTCATCCGAAGTCACATGCATGCCCGGTACCCGCTGGTTGGCCAAACACTTGATGATTTCAAAGGCATACTATATACCCCTCAAATAACAGCTAACACCGAGAACCTTATAAAGGGAGAAAAAGAACTTGATGATTTTGATTGGCCTAAAATGACTGTCGAACATGACTTGCCTGTCAGTAAATTGATTGACCATTTTCAGCAAAAAAATCATGAGTTAGCATTGGTACAAGAGCAGGGAGAGATTATTGGACTTGTCACACTCACCGATGCCATAGAAACGATTGTAGGTAGTGCCGAAGATCCGCTGGATCTACTAAATAATTGATTAGTGCAAATTGTAATAATTTGCTTTTTTACATTATTGCTTTCAACATTTTTAACAAATTATGAGGTAATTGCTTGTACTTCAATTATATAACCCCATTTAACTTTTTCAGTCTCTATGCTTGAGCAATATCGCATTCAAATCGACTACAAAACACGTGAGCGTCAAATTTTAAATGCCCTGTTGGCACTGGTTACCGGATGTCTCACGCTCATTTACCCGAATTTCCTTTACCTGATTACAGGCGGATATCTTGTTTCTTTGGGCTTATTATTTATAGTATTTCGACTTTCACCTACGCTTTCAGCAATACCCATCGTAACGGGAGTACTTATTTTTATTTTTCCGGAGCTAATTCCCGTCACTTTTGCGGCCTTTTTAGGGCTGTTTGGTTTTATCCTGCTATTCGGTTTTCAATTTTCCATTGTAGGCGCCATTACGCTGATAATTGCCTTACTTATAGTTGCAAACCCTGATTCTGTGGCATATTTCGTTGCCACCTTTTTGCTGATCTATGCTGTTTCAAATCTTATTCGATTTTATCAGGATTGGAAGGGTCAGAGCACACAGTAACTCCATAAAAATTTCAGAAAATCTTGCGGATTCTACACTCAAAGACTAAATAACTAATGCCATGAAAAACCGAGATCAATCTGTAGAATTGCTACAAACGTTTATTGAAAACAAAAACCTCAGGCATCATTGCCATATGGTAGCTACCGCTATGGAGGCCTATGCCCGTAAGCTGGATAAATTTCACAAGGAGATTGAAGCGTGGTGGACGGCCGGACTGCTGCACGATCTGGACTGGGAGAAGTTTCCTGAGGAACATCCTAAAAAGGCGGTTGAAGATATCCTCCCCGAGGAGGGATATCCCGAAACAGTTATTAATGCAATTGAAGCGCACGCCCCCGGTCGAACGGGACGAGAACCTGAAACCGAGATAGAACGTTATCTGTTTGCCTGTGATGAACTTTCCGGATTTATGAATGCCGTTTCTCTGGTGCGTCCCAATGGTTTTGCCGATATGCGAGTGAAATCAGTTACCAAAAAGCTTAAAGACAGCAGTTTTGCAGCGGATGTACCACGCGACGATATCAAAAAAGGGGCCCAGCTGATTGATACCGATCTTAATGATCATATCTCCTTCTTAATTGAAGTGTTCAAACAAAAGCCCCAAACTCAGTAGAAGTATTTTACTCATCAGGAGTTCCCACTTGGGCGGGATAGCACCCAAGCACCTTTAGCGAACTGGCTTCTTGTTCTAACTCCTGAAGGGCCACTTGAACCTCCGGATTGGCAATATTTCCTTCAATATCCAGATAAAACTGGTATTTCCACGGTTCGTTGGGCTTGGGTCGTGACTCGAGCTTTGTCATATCAATGCCGTGATCTGCTATAATATTCAGGCAACCAACAAGCGCTCCCTGTTGGTGCGTAGTAACCATCAGCAAAGAGGTTTTGCATGGTATCTGCGGATCAACCTCCACCGGTTGACGACTAACCACCACAAAACGGGTAAAGTTTTCGGATTGATTGGCTAAATCACGCTTCAAAATTTTAAGCCCATAAATATCTGCTGCGTAACTTCCGGCGATGGCAGCTTGGGATAAATCTCCATCTTCCAGCACTTTCTTGGCCGACATCGCAGTGTCGATGTAAGATTCGACTCGACAATCATGGAGCTTTGCCAAAAAGTTACTGCACTGTGCAATAGCCTGGGGATGTGACATAATTCGGCGGATGCGATTAATGGGAATGTCTTCCAATGCCAATAAGCAATGAATAATCCGAATCGCTTCTTCTCCAACAATATGCAAATCATCATCAGCTAAAAGATCATAGGTTTCATTAATGGAACCTGCGGTCGTATTCTCGATAGGCAAAATAGCGTAATCCACCTTTTTGGCTTTTACCGCCTCAGCAGCCTCACGAAAGGTGTCATAGCCGAAACAATCAACCTTGCTATAGCGCTCTTCAAAATGTCGATATGCAGCCTGATGACTGAAAGCTCCATCAGTTCCCTGATATGCTACCTGAACAAGATCTGCCTCCTTATCAACGTTCTGATGATCAACTAATGAATGTCTCTGAAAACGTACCGAATGATGGATAATATCCTTAAACAATTGCTCGGCAAAATAGGGGTCAAGACCGGCTTCACGAGCCAACTTTGTAATTTTGGACAGCAGTTCTTCTTCCCTTTCAGTATCTCTTATATCAGAATCATCACCGATTTTTAACTCCGAAATTTCACGTACTAATTCCTGCCGCCTGGCCAAAGAATCGACAATCTTTTTATCGGTTTCATCGAGTAATTTACGTATGGAGTCAAGTTTATCAGACATTAATAATAAGATGGTATTAAACTGAATAGGAGTTCATAGAATATTGTATTCCCATCTTTAATGAAAGAATTATTGACTGATTCCTTACTATAAAAACAAGTTATCCCCCTAAGACCTTAGACAAATAGGTCTTATTAAGGCAGCTTCAATTTGCAGTCAATTTATCTGGGGATGACTTAAGATCAAGACGTCGATTTACGATACCGGAAAATTGCGGCAGGTAATATTAGTGCTGCCATAAGGGTTAACATGCCAACAAGATGTTGAATATCAACCCAGCCCGCTCCCTTGAGCATCACCCTTCGCATAATTTCAATAAAGTGTGCAACGGGATTTAAAATGGTGAGCTCCTGTGCCCAAACCGGCATACTTTCAATAGGAGTGAACAAACCACCCATCAGGATAAAAACAACCATAATAAACCAAGCAATAAACATCGCCTGTTGTTGGGTGTGAGTAATTGTGGAAATAAAGAGTCCTATCCCCTCTACTACTAAGAGGTATATGCCCCCGATAGCAAGCAATAACCATACACTGCCCACAAAAGGAACACCAAACCCAAAGCGAGCAATGGCAAGCCCCAAGCCAAGCTCAAACAACCCAATCACCCAAAACGGCAGCAACTTGCCGGTAATAAATTGGTAGCGCTTGATAGGAGTCACATTCAACTGTTCGATGGTACCTATTTCCCTTTCGCGTACTATATTCATTCCTGACAAAAACATCCCAATCATAGAAACCAGCACGACCAATATACCCGGTACCATATATTGAATATAATCCAGGTTCGGGTTATACCAGCTTGCAGGAATAATATCCAAACCAGCCCTTTTTGCTAACTGATTCGTTGTAGCTTCAGTAGTTATTTCATTGCTAAAATCTTGGATAATCGACTGACCGTAGCCCTGTATTAAACCGGCGGTCGCTCCATCTACCGCATCAATATTCATTTGGACCGTGCTGGGCTGCGCAGATGAAAGATTCCGTTCAAAACCTTCGGGAATTACTAACACCATCCTGATCTCATTTTTACGCATCTCCTCAATGCCCTGATCCACATCAAAAGAGCGGCTTTGCAGGTTAAAATATCCAGAAGCTTCAAGCTTATTGACCAATCGTTGTGAAGTAGCCGACTGATCAAAATCAACCAGGTGAAAGTTCACTTCCCGGAGTTCATAGGTAGCTGCAAAAGACAATAGCACCAGCTGCACAATGGGCATTAAAAAAATGATAGGCAACATGCCCTTATTACGAAAAACTTGGAGAAACTCTTTTTGCAACAAAAATCTAATGGTTCTCATTGTAATCTCTCATTAAAACTTTTGATACTTAACACTATAAAAAGAAGGGTCATGCCTCCCAGAATTGCCGTTTCTTTCCAAATCATAAGTAACCCTACATCCTTCAGCATAATACTTCGTACGATCACCAGAAACCAGCGCGCAGGAATAATATTACTTATGACCTGCAGGAATACCGGCATACTCGAAATAGGAAATATAAATCCGGAAAGTAATACGGTCGGCAATAGTAACCCTGCCAGAGAAACCATCATAGCCGTTTGTTGGTCGTCTGCTCGCGCAGAAATAAATACCCCCAAAGCAAGGGCAGTAAAAATAAACAGCAATGATTCAGCCAGAAATAGGCCATAAGAACCTCGAAACGGTACTCCAAAAACCCAACGTGCCAGGGCTAAAATAGTTAGTACATTTACGAACGCCAGAACTAAATATGGTAATACCTTTCCAATAATGATCTGCCCCGGTCGTAAGGGAGATACGAGTAAAATCTCCATATTCCCCATCTCCTTTTCACGGGTAATCGAAATGGAGGTCATCAACGTAGAAATGAGCATTAGAATAACGGCAATGAGACCAGGCACAAACAAGTTTACACTCTCTAGCTGAGGATTAAACAGCATATTGGCATTGGTGATAATACCACTTTTTTGGGGCTGCCCTTTGTCAGCCATCTCCTGCTGGAAATCCACCATAATAGCGCTGGAGTACTGCTGAATAAGCTGAGCCAAATTAGGATTTGAGGCATCTGTAATCACATTAACCGAAGGGCGTTCACCACGCTGTATCTTCCGGGCGAAATCAGCTTCAAAGACCAGTACCTCATCAATTTCTCCTTTCTGAAAAAGGTCGTCAATCTTATCGTATCGCTGTACCTCTCCCACCACCGTAAAATAGTTGGAGGCATCGATTTTATTAATCAGTTCATGTGTAACTTGATCTTGCGAGGCATCCAAAACCATTATATTGGCATTTTCCACCTCATTTCGGATGGCAAACCCAAACAATAGCATCTGAATAATCGGCATCCCAAAAAGTACTACAAGGGTACGCTTATCACGATAGATCTGCTTAAATTCTTTGACGACGAAGCCGACAAAAGCCGCAATTTTATTTTGTATTCGATTATTCACCACGATCGGCACCCCGGGCCAGCCTTATAAATACTTCTTCAATATCATCGGCATCAAATTGCTCTTTGAGTCCGGCCGGTGTATCTAAAGCATCAATACGACCATCCACCATAATTGAAACCCGATCGCAATACTCGGCTTCATCCATATAGTGTGTAGTCACAAAAACGGTGGTTCCTTCTTCAGCCACTTTGTAGATCTGCTCCCAAAACTGTCGCCGTGTAATGGGATCAACACCGCCGGTGGGCTCATCGAGAAATACAATATCCGGTTCATGGAGAAGTGCCACCGAAAAAGCCAGCTTCTGCTTCCATCCCAAGGGTAATGAACCGATCATTTTATTTTGAAGCTCTTTCATCCCAAGCATATTCACGAGTTCATCCGACTTCTGCTTAATCTGTTGGTCTCCCAAACCATAGATACCACCATACAGCCGGATATTTTCGCGTACTGTTAGATCCTCGTAAAGTGAAAACTTCTGACTCATGTAGCCAATACGTTTCTTAATCTGCTCAGGCTGCTCATACACGTCATAACCGGCAACGGTTGCCCCTCCCTCAGTGGGGACGAGCAAGCCGGTAAGCATGCGCATGGCTGTCGTCTTACCGGCCCCATTAGCGCCCAGGAATCCAAAAATCTCTCCCGCTCCCACTTCAAATGAAATATGGTCTACCGCGGTAAAGTCTCCGAATTTTCGTGTTAACTTTTCTGCTTTTATCATCGGGTTATTCATAGGTCCTCTCCTGTTCCATCAGGCGCATAAAGGTATCTTCAATATCGGGCTCAATAGTTACAACTTTTGGATTGATCACCCCCTTTGATTTCAAATAACCCATTATATGCTCGGTCTGTACCTCTTCACGCTTATCGGTGTAATGCACATACTCACCAAAAGGCTGTACTGATTCTGCATGCTTATAGGAACGAAGTAGTTGAATAAGCTGATATTTGTTCTCTGTCTTTATAGCCCAAAGCTTGTTATCAAATGTCTCTGTGATACGCTCCGGAGTATCTATAGAAAGAATTTGCCCATCTTGCATGAGAGCAACGCGATCGCACTGCTCAGCCTCATCCATATAAGGGGTTGATACCAAAATGGTAATATCTTCTTCTTTTAGGCGATGCAGCATCTGCCAGAACTCTTTGCGGGATACCGCATCTACCCCAGTGGTCGGTTCATCCAGAAATAATACTTCCGGTTTATGAATGAGTGCACAGCTCAAGGCCAGTTTCTGTTTCATTCCCCCGGACAATGCCCCGGCCAATCGATCTTTGAAGGGTTCCAGCTGACTATAAATAGGTTTAATCAAATCGTAGTTGGCATCAACGGTAGTGCCAAACACAGATGCAAAAAACTTCACATTTTCTTCCACCGACAGATCTTGGTAGAGCGAAAAACGGCCGGGCATATATCCTACACGTTCACGAATCTGGCGATAGCCGTCCACCACATCCAAGCCTAAAACCGAGGCTTCACCTCCGTCGGGCTTGATCAGGGTAGTTAGTATTCGAAAAATGGTTGTTTTCCCTGCACCGTCGGGCCCTATCAAGCCAAAGAGTTCTCCTTCATCCACTTCAAAAGATACTCTCTTAACTGCTTCTTTGGCACCATATCCTTTGTGCGTATTTTGTACACTTATTGGTTTCATAATAAAAACGTGTTATGCTGAATTTATTTCAGCGTCTACAATTATAAGCAGTGTTCAAGATCCTTAAACCCCGAATCCTCGGGACGCAGCAAATTCAGGGCGGCATTATAGCTAATGGCTAAAAGTTCACCTCACCCGGTATACCAATTTTTAAAACTCCATCGGGATTTGGCACTTTTATCTTTAGAGCGTAAACCTGCGTGACACGCTCCTCCTTCGTCTGAATCATCTTGGGTGTAAACTCTGCCTGTGATGCAATCCAGCTTATTTTACCATTCAGTTGTTGATTCTCTTCCGCATTTTTATCAACCAATACCTCAACCGATTGTCCTAACGTTATCGATCGTAGCTGAGCACCACTCACGTACGCTCGCAATTCCAGCGTATCTAAATTTGCAATCTGATAGAGTGGTTGTCCCTGACCAACTAGCTCATGCGGCTCAACAAAGGTCGTAAGCACTGTCCCATTTACAGGATTGATTACATGGGCATCGTCAATCTGTTGCTCAACCTGATTAAATCGAGCATCTATCGATTTAATTTCTGCACGCACCGACTTTTTCTGCGTTTCCAACGACTGAATTTGTTTCTTCATGGTTTGCACATTTCCTTCAGCATCATCCAATTGCTGTTCAGTAGCTGCGTTATCCTTTCGCATTGCTTGAATTCTCTGCAGTTTTTTTTGAGCCGTCTCCAATTTTTGTTGCTGAACGGCAATCTCTGCATCAATAGTCGCTATCTTTGACTCAGCTGCTTCCCGCTGTGAACGCAACTCATCTTGCTTCAGATTCAGCTGTACCGTATCAATTACTCCTACCTCTTTGCCGACCGCAATAGTTGCTCCTTCTGACACAGTAAATGATAACAGTTCCCCGGACGTTTTTGCCGAAATAGTTGTTTCTACTGCTTCAAACTGCCCGTAGGCATCCGACTTTTCATCATTTGCGCATCCACTAATCATCAAAATTGAGAGGATACTCATAAATACTATATGCAATCTATTTATTTTCAATTTCATCATGTTGTCTTTACCTGTGTTCTGAAATGCCTAATGTTGTTTTATAATCGATTTTAGATTGAACCAACTTTGTTCGATGAATCATCTGCGACAGCCGAGCCTGCGTAACCTTATTCAGCTCTGTGATATATTCCGTAGCAGTAACATTTCCGTTTTTCATCTGACTCTGTTTCTCATTCACCACTTTTTTTCGCAACGCTATAATCTGGTGATCCTGCTTCAACTTCTTCTCAAACAATCTTATCTGCTCTCTAATCTCACTCAACCTTGCTTTCAGCTGACGCTCAAATGCCCGTTCTTCTTCGGATATTGTTTTCTGCTGCTTCCGAATAATCTGTTCTTTTCTTGTTGCATTCTGTGCATTCCAAAAGTTCCATCGTAGTCGCAAACCAACCATGTAAAAGGCATGAAACTCATCGTCAAATACGTTGTAGCCCGGACGTCCGTAAGAAGCACTCCCAAATGCAGATAGCGTAGGCCATTTCTCAGTTTCAACTAATTCTTTCTGATAGCTCAACGCTTTCCGATTATTTTCAAAAAGGGCGAATTCAGGTCGTTGCTTCGGCATTTCCTCCCCAATAGGCAAATCAACTTGTGGCATTTCCAGTCTACTTTCGGAACTTAATTCCTCTCCGATAAGATCACTCAACATTTGATATCCCGAAACAATATTAGATCGGATTTCCGTAGAATCCTGTCGGGAGTTGATGAGCTCGGCTTCCAGCGTGTATCTTTGACTGGGCAGTAGCACCCCATGCTCTACTTTAGAGGAAACCTCTTTGATTTGGGTTCTAAGGTTTTCCATCAGCGTGCTGATAACGCGAAGCTGCTCCTGAGCTAACAGTATCCCAAAGAACACTTGGTTAACCTGATCTCTAATTTGGCGCAATTGTACTTCAGTAGCTTTGTTCTTTCCCTGCCCGTTGATTTCCTCAATCTCTTTTTTGATGCCTATAGCACCACTATTGTAAATAGTCTGCGAAGCCTCTACTGTAGCTTTATATTGATCCTTGCTGAGCTCAGGAGCGGTAAACTGGCCCCCTGAAGGAAATGGGAGGTCAGTTACCTCAGACTGGTAAGTTGCAGTAGCACTGAAATTGAGCTGTGGATATCCCGCCGAACCCGCAATTTTTTTGTTGAGCTCCGTGATCTCGTTTTGCAGATCAATCTTTTGCGCAAGCGGATAATTATTTACAATCTCCCTGTGAATATCATCGAGCGTAAGGGTATCCACAGGTTCAGGTTGCAAACCTATGAGGGTAATGAGGAAAAGTAATGCGGTTACCATGGCAATTATTTTTTAACTGCATTCAAAATAAATTTCGGGAGCTCCTTCTTGCGTTGCTCCAAAAACTGCTGATACTGTTCATTGTTCATCTTAAAAACCGTCTCAATCATAGGCCGAGCAATTAATGGGAATACACAAAGGCCAATCGTGTTGATGATAAATTCGCGGGGATCAATATTTAGCATGCTATCCGATTCAATTTCTTGCCGAATTTGCTTCACAAATGTCTCTGGGATTTCAAAACCCATATTTTTTACAAACTCTTTGAATCGATCGGGGTGCTGATTCATCTCATGAATAACAAAGCGCGGCAGATGAGGATGCTTTCTAAACATCTCGTAATAGGTTTCTACCAGCTTTTCTATTTTGGGAGTAAGCGCCAAATCTGCATGCAGTACTTTTAGTATTTCCGGGAAGAATTGGCGGATACTATCCTGAAATACTTTTTGAAAAAGCTTGTCCTTGCTACGGAAATAATAATGCAGCATCGATTTGTTAATATCTGCCTCGTCGGCAATTTCCTGCATTCGTGCCCCGGCAAAACCACGTTCCTGGAATATCTGTTTTGCCGCTTCTAATATCTGTTGTTCGGTCTCTATTTCTTCTGACATAATTAAATCTAATTCAAATTCGTCACTAATTTATAATATCTAACCATACAATTCAACTATTTAGTTGAACTTATTAGTTAGTAAAAATTAAAATCATTACTCTGGGCTTTTACCCGGATATTTAAACAAGCTTAGCATGATATTGAGAGGAGACTTATGGCCTTCAAATAAAAAACCCCGACAGCACTCAAAACGCTGTCAGGGTTAGTCAAATAGACGTACTGTCTTTACTCATCGGATTCTATGCTCAGCTATCCGATACGGTATTTTAATTCTTCGATCTTGCTGAGAATTTCGCCTCGATCCATTTCCTGGTATCGCTCAGGCAACAATTCTTTAGAGGTGCATTCAATAACAGCACTGAGGGTTTGCAGCTCAATCTCCTCGGGATAGGTGGGAGGAAGGAAATCGTTTAGAGCTATATCTAAAATTTCTGGCGTAACCTTGTCTAAATCACGTGCAGCTGCGCGGAATTTTGCCCGTGTGAGTGCGGCTTCCATATCTGCACCGGAGAACGTTTTTAACCCCTGCTCAATAACCTGCGGGATATATTCTTCAGTCAGCTGTAAGCCAGTTTTCTTTTTCATGGCATTAAAAAGATCTACCCGTTCTTCTTTGGTATGGGGTGGAAATAATGCCAAGTGCTCCTCAGCTCTTCCCTGGCGCTTAAGGTCCACCGGCATCAGATCGGGACGTGCCGTCATCAAAAACCAGATAATTTCACCGCGATTTCGAGTATCACTCATAAAAGTAGCGATTTGCGAAAATACGCGACTGGAAACGCCACTGTCTCCACTCGCATCTCGATCTCCCAAATAGGCATCGGCCTCATCAATCATCACTGCTACCGGTGACATCGCTTTAAGCAACCCAAGAATTTTCTCCAGATTCCCTTCCGTCACTCCCTGCCATTGGCTCCGAAAGTTTTTCAGTTTTACCATTGGAATACCTACCTCACTTGCAAAACAGGTCACCAAAAAAGTTTTCCCAGTCCCAACAGGACCGCAAACCAGGTATCCCATGGGAAGCACATCTTGTCGGCCAGACTTTAAGGCCTTAACAGCATGTCGTAGATGTTCTTTGACCTTAGTATGCCCCGCTACATTCTCAAGGGTATATTCTGTTTCTACAAACTCCAACAGTCCATACGCCTCGGCCTCAATCAATTCTTTCTTTGCCTCAGATAATCGATCGTGGGTGATATTTTCTTTATTCTCTCGGGCATTGGAAAGAATGCTTCGAAGATTTATAAAATTTAATCCGGCCGTCTGCTGAGCCACAACTTTCTCGCTGACATTAGAAAATGCCTGAAATTCTTCATCAGAAGATTCAAAATTGATAAACTGCCGGCGTTGCCGCTCATCCGGAATATTGATTTTGATATCTGTGGTGTAAGGGTTTTGTACCAGCGTTTTATTTAAATCTGCGAGATTTTCGGTGAGTAGTACTGTTGTAAAATCTGCCGCTAAAAACATGGGATCATGCGCCCATCGTGAGAGATATACCATTGCTGTACGATCTTCTGATCCGCTGGTTCCGGCTTCGTTCATAGGCACAATGGTATCAGCATAATCAACAATCAAAGCAATACTCTTTTTATCGTCTATGCGAAGTCGAAAATACTGCTCCAGCAGCGAAAAAACCCGCACCGGATCTTTAGGCACCTTATTGGCGTAGTCCGTACCCATCAATGAATCACGTCCCGACAAAGCACGGTTAAAATCTTTTTTCGACTCCCCATCGCGAAAGTAAATACCCGATGAACGATCATAGAAAATGACATAATCACGTGCGCCGAAAAATTCTTCAGACAAAAATGATTTAAGACGCACAAAATCTGTTTGGTCTTTTCGCTGCAGTGGAACCAAATCATGTACATTTCCATGCAGGATAAACTGGTTAATCGTACGACTTAAATATTTCTGGGCAAACTCCTGCGCCCAACTGGGATAATGGTCAAACATAAACGTTGAATTTGGTAGAAATGATCAGAGTTGATCCATCACAATTACTTTGACGGTCTCGATACGACTTGGCGTGGCTTTGCTAATAATAATTTTTTTTCCATCAATTAAAAGCTCTTCATTCACTTTGGGAATACGCCCCAATTCATTGATGATATACCCGGCTATCGTTTCATACTCCGTAGATTCCTCCGGCATATCAATCTCGGGAAATTGTTGGAGCAAATCTTCGATCTCGACTCCTCCACTCAAAATATAACTGTTGCCCGATATCTTTTTCAGGATTCGATCTTCTGTATCATATTCGTCCTGAATATCTCCGACGACCTCTTCTAAAAGATCCTCGATGGTAATCATCCCGGCCGTACCTCCATATTCGTCGATAACGATGGCCACCGAAATATTGGAACTACGGAATTCTGAAAGCAGATCTTTCGACTTTTGTGACGCGGGAACTAACTTAATTGGACGTATTATCTCAGACAAACTCTTGGGATTACTAAACAGGTCATAGGCAAAAATAACCCCAATAATATCATCGATAGATTCTTGGTAAACCGGTAGCTTTGAAAAACCCGATGAAATAAAAAGCTTTAGCGTTTCGTCGATACTGGCATTTTTTTCAACTGCTACAATATCAGTACGCGGTATCATCGATTCCTTCACGCGTTTATTCGAAAGCTCAAGCACATTGTGAAGGATTTCAGAATCATCTTTATCCAAATCATGCCCTCCGGAATCACGCAGCTCCTGAAATATCAGCTCTACATCTTCTCGTCGAAACACTTTGCCCGAGCGATCCACATCCGGATTAATAAACTTAATAATCAAATCGGAAAATTTATCAGCTATAAAGATAAGAGGCTTAAATAATTGATTGCATATTTTTTGAGGAATCGCAATTATCTTCATCCACCAGTCGGCATTTATGCGAAAAAGTGCCTTCGGAACTATCTCACCAAAAAGCATAATCACGACGGAGGCAATCACCGTCTGAATTACCAACACCAACGCCTCGGAAGGCATTGTTCCCATCCAACCTTGATATATTTCGGTAATGGGACCTACCAGAAATATCGTCATCAAGGTAGCATACACTACATTTACTACATTATTGCCCACCAATGTAGTGGTTAAAAAGGTTTCCGGGTTATGGATAAAATCATTTACTATACGGCCCGTCCATGAAGCTTTTCGGGATTCTATCTCCAGCTTTAACCTGTTAGAGCTGACAAAAGCTATCTCCGACCCTGAAAAAAATCCACTGAGAAGAATAGTTAATATAATGATAAGTATTTCAGTCACTTAAAACAGTTTTATTTCTTGGGCAATTTGGGGCGTCTTCGTGAAACTTGCTACAACAGCAATACCATTGAATAATCCTAAGAGGATATAAATATCAGGAATCCTTATTTTCCTTTAAACTCAGGTTTCCGTTTTTCGAGAAATGCGGACGTTCCTTCCATACAATCTTCGGTTTCGCAGAGTTCACCAAACAGATCCGCTTCTACCTGGTAGCCCGAACGGTGATCAGAATGATAAACAGCCTTGATAGCATTTCGTATAGCAATAGGGCCATTTTTCAAAATATTATTTAAAAGCTCTTTTGATGATTCAAATGGATCAGCACTTACTTCATTAACCAAACCAAGCTGGAGAGCCTCTTCTGCCTTCACCTGTTTACCGGTCAAAATCATTTCTAAGGCACGAGCTTTCCCTATCAAATCGGGAAGTCGTTGCGTACCGCCATATCCCGGTATCAATCCCAATCCAACTTCAGGCAATCCAAAAACTGCATCTTCACCAGCAATACGTAAGTGGCACGCCATGGCCAACTCTGCACCACCACCTAAAGCATATCCGTTTACGGCAGCAATAACAGGCTTGCGGGTATCTTCAATAAGCTGAAAGATCTGCTGTCCCTTTTGAGAAGCCATTCGCCCCGACCGATCATCCAGCTCACGGAGCTCCTTGATATCAGCACCAGCCACAAAAGCCTTGTCACCAGCTCCCTTCACAATAACAGCATTGATTTCTTCGTCTATTTGAATAGCCTTAAACACATCGGCAAGCTCATTTAAAACCCCATCATTTAAGGCATTGAGTTTTTTGGGTCGATTGATAGTAACAGTGGATATTCCCCTGTCATCGGTTTCCAACGTAATAGTACTAAACGATTCACTCATAAATATTTTATCCCTTAACACGACTTGAGGAGTCAACCTTAGAGTCGGTTTCTTTTTCCTGTTTTAGTTCATCTTCGATTTCCAAAAAATCAGAATCTAAATCAATATCGTCAAGATCAGAATGAAAAGGCAAAATATCTCGATCCAGGTCATCAATCAACTGGGAGGTTTCCTCAACTTCCTCAAGAAGATTATCAAGCTGGAATCCAATTTCTTCAGGATTACTCATTGTCATAGATTGCTCATAAATGTATCGAATGGCATCTTCTATCGTTTCAAGATGCGTCTCACAAATCAGATACTTTTCTTTGGCTACCTCAAACTTTTTAAGGCGTTTCTTCAAAATACCTACGCGCCGAGCTGTAGTTCGCTTTAACCGTTCCGACTCCATATTCTGCATCTCGCGTTCTTCTTTCTGGACCTCCTGTTTCAAACTTTCCTCTACCGAGGTATCCATATATAGTCGATATCGCTTATGCAGATCCAATAAGGTAAGATAATTCGAGAGAAGTTCTTCAATCTTATCTCTAATATTTTCCAATAAGCCTTGTGAACTGTATGGCAGCTTATCAAAATTTTCTTTAATTAATTTTGCAAGGTGCTTCAACACCAAAAAGCGTTTCTGGCTTTTTTTATCGAGGTCCTGGAACGTAGATTTTTCCCTCGCAGCAGGGTTTTGTTCCCGCACCTTTTTCAACTTTATGTTTTTTCTAAAACGGGGCAGTCGCGGAACAATACCCAGATACATTAGCTCTACAGCAAATGTCATCGTCAGGACTAGGCTCGAAATAAGCCCCATACCACTCATCGCAAAAGCAGAAATAGCCGAAATTAGCAGTACTCCTAAATTAACAGGGTGTAAAAATGCTTCACGCGTAAAATTTATGGTGTTATCATCACTCATAATCACTACTCGTCTTCAAGTTCATTGCCAGGCTTGTCAGAAACTGCTGACGAATTCCTGCCAATTGTTTTATTTACCTGGATATTATTTGCCTGCTCTTCGATCTCATTATATAAGAGTCCCATTTCTAACTTGACTTGCCGCAGGGTATCTTTTGCTTTCGACTTCCTTATCTCTTCATCCATTTCTTGCTGACTTATATTATCCTCACTTTCCTCTACAAGGCTGTCCATAGCCAAGTCAAGGCGAGCCTCGACTGAAGCCAACTTATGCTTCACCGAATAAAGAAAATCATCAAAAGAGTTCAGCATCTCTGTTTTATCCATATTTTTTAACGCACTGGCGATATTTTGCGTACGCTTGGCCCGTGATGCGCGTTCTTTTATCTCACGCATCTTGCGATAGTGCGCCTTGTATTCTTCTTTGAGGCGTTCCCGTTCACTTTTGCTATCGTTAGCCATGGTTAAAAGCCACATTTAGGATTTAGATCGCTCTTTGTTCCCAATCGTTTTACCCTGTTGTTTCTCAGATGTTTGCTCATCAATTTCAATTTCTTCCTCATCGTCAGATGAACCTACACTCTTTTCTTTTTCCGGGGCATCTACTTTACCCATTTCGGCCTTGAATTGCTCTACCAGCTCATGGGCACGCAGTTTTTCCGCATTAGCTTCGATCTCCATCGTTTCTGTGTCGATGCTATCCAATGCCAGTTCCATACGAGCTTCATTCTTTGCGGTTTGCTCATTAAGCCGGTTAACCATTTCATCATGGGTCTGATCAAGTCCCCCGGTTTCAAATTGCTCTAGCGCATCGGCAATTTTACCCTGCCATTCAGCACGTTCACTGGCACGCATCGCTTCTTTTGCTTCTTGAATCTTGCGATCCTTTTCGCGCATAAATGCTTTTTTAACTTTGATCGCCTTTTCATAAGCCTGCTCAGCAAACTTTAACTGCTCTTTTGATGTCTCCAGATTCTCTTTGGCCTTCTCAAGCTGCATGGCATATCCTTCGGCGATATCGTCACGATCTGCCTGGATAGCAGATTTTATCTTAGCCGTTAAATCCTCAATCTTCTTCTCCAGCTTGTTCACCTCTTTCTGGAGCATAATTTTATTCGCCTTTACTGTGGCGATATTCTCATTCATCTGGGGAATCTGATCGTTTAAATCCCGAATATTCTGCTCCAGAATTAGTTTCGGGTCTTCCATTGAACTTACGAATCCACCAAATAGCGACTTGATTGCTCGAACGAATCTTTTAAACATAATATTATCGATTTTATTAATCTTTGCCCTGCCCTTTAGTACTATTTTAATACCCTTAGTACTATAAAGTTATGTTAATTTAGTGATATTGCAATTAATTAGTGCTTACGCTTTATAATTCATGCACGCCGTCTTTATCAACGCGATGCGTAATCATAGTCAATCTTTCTGTCGTCTTATCACGAATTGAAAACGCATTTTTCAACTCATCAATTGCTGTGTCTGTTAACTGCTTGTTATTCGTATATCCCACAGCTAATGTTTCACCCTTTTTAACAGAATCACCTATTTTCTTCTTTAACTCTATACCTGCAGCCGGATCGACATCATCTTCCTTTTTCTTACGTCCGGCTCCCAACTCAAGCGAAGCCATCCCTATACTGTAAGCATCGATTTCAGAAATATATCCTGCTTCTGTAGCTGAAAACTCAAAAGAGTATTCAGCATGATCATAAGCCGAAAAATCTTTCAATACACTTGTATCTCCGCTCTGCTCTTCCGTCAACTCTAGCCACTTATCAAAAGCCTGACCATTTTGCACCGCTTTCCGACTCATTTTGACCCCTTCTTCAATGGTATTAGCCTTACCGCCCAGCATAATCATCGTCCCGGCCAACATGTGCGTAACTTCCATAACATCTTCCGGCCCCTTCCCTTGTAGTCCCTCCATAGATTCTTCAACTTCCAGCCAGTTCCCAACTTTATATCCCAATGGCTGATTCATATTGGTCAGATAAGCCACAGTTTCTTTGCCGAAATCCTCACCTATAGCAACCAAGGTTTCAGCCAACTCCTGGGCATCTTCGTGCGTTTTCATGAACGCGCCGGACCCAAATTTTACATCAAGTACCAACGCATCTATGCCCTCAGCCAACTTTTTACTCATAATACTCCCGGCAATCAATGGAATAGACTCTACCGTAGCCGTCACATCGCGCAGTGAATAGAGACGTTTATCAGCCGGAGCCACCTCTTCAGTTTGTCCCGCCATCACCATGTTACACTTTGCCAATATCTGTTGATACCGCTCCAAGCTTATATCAACTGTAAAACCAGGAATGGATTCCATCTTATCAAGGGTACCGCCGGTATGTCCCAATCCCCGCCCGGAAATCATCGGCACAGGTACGCCATAACTGGCAACGATGGGTGCCAAAATCAACGACAACTTATCCCCCACACCACCTGTTGAGTGTTTATCCACCTTCTTCCCGGGGATATCACTAAGGTCAAGTACGCGCCCCGAATGAAGCATAGAATGAGTCAAGGCCGATGCCTCATCTTCATTCATGCCATTTAAAAAAGAGGCCATCAAAAAGGAACTCATCTGATAATCAGGAACTTCATCTTTCGTATATTTATCAATGAGATAAGAGATTTCATCTCTTGTTAATGTATTGCCGTCTCTTTTTTTTCGGATTAAGGAAACAATATTATACCCTTTGGTACTCATAAAATAATGCTGTTAAATTAGTTTTACAGTGACTTAAATAAATTAATCGCTATAAGTAAAATCCCTGATGATCAACGTTTTAGCCGATCAATATCTGTATAATATACAGTCTTATCTACCTGAAAGTGTAAATTTACAACTTTTTGATCCTGCTGAAGGATTACCGGGCGAGGTTGAAAAAGCTCATGCCCTTCTCATTCGCACGGTAATCCCCATAAATAAAGAGACACTGCCAAATATTCCAAAGAACTTACGTTTTATAGGTACTGGTTCATCAGGCACAGACCATGTGGATCGACAATATCTTATAGAAAATAATATTCACTTGGCTGATGCCGCCGGTTGTAACGCTCGATCAGTTGCTGAGTACATAGCAACATCACTTATACTTTGGACGGAAAAAAGAAACAGAGATTTAACCAGCCTTTCGGTCGGCATTATTGGGATGGGGCATGTTGGCTCAGAAGTAATCAATATCTTGAATAACATAGAATTACAAACGGTAGCATACGACCCTCCTCGTGACCAACGCGATCCCGACTTTTCAACAGCATACCTTGATGAGGTATTGAGTTGTGATATACTAACCTTTCATACACCGCTTAATAAAAAAAGCAAATACCCCACGTATCACTGGTTAGACCAAGAAAAATTGAAAGGACGAACATTTGATCTAATTATAAATTCAGCCCGCGGTGGGGTAGTGGACGAAAAAGCCCTGCTCGCCGCAATGAAAAAAGGAATTATCAGAGATATAATTATTGACACTTGGGAAAATGAGCCAAAAATTCATCTTGAGACTGCAGGAGCTGCATTTCTAAAAACCCCCCATATCGCAGGGTATTCGGTACAGGCCAAAGAGAATGCCTCAAAATTTATTGCAGATAAACTGATTAATGTCTTTGAATTAGATTATCCAGTTCAAGCCAACGCAACTGGGAATATCACTTTTAATAAAAACCTTTCCCAGATTGATTCACTTTCCTCCCTTTTGGCAGAACTTCATCCCATCAAGGAATATGAGAAACAATTAGCAAACATTGTCAGGGATCATCCCGAAAAACGGGGGGAACTGTTCAATAAATTACGTGCAGAATTTCCGCTGCGACAGCAATTTGCACAAATTCATCTGCCCAAAATCTACTTCGATCATTTTTACACCCTAAAAGGGTTGGGATTTTCAGCAATTAACTGATTTTAAAAAGCCGTTTAGCATTTTCATCGGTAATCGATTCCACTTCGTCAACTGACATATCCATCACCTCAGCCAAACGCACGGCGGTATATTTTACAAAGGCTGGTTCATTGCGTTTGCCCCGCTTGGGATCCGGCGCCAAATAAGGAGCATCGGTTTCAAGCATCATACGGTCAATTGGCAGCTGAGCTACTGCTTTATCCACACCGGCATTTTTAAAGGTGAAAATCCCCCCAATGCCTAACTCCAGTCCCAGATCAATAGTACGTTTCCCTTCATCCGAGGACCCGGTAAATGAATGCCAGATTCCTTGTAAACTACCATCCTGCTCTTCCTCAATGATATCAAGCAGATCGTCGGTACTTTCACGATTGTGTAATACAATAGGCTTCTGCACTTCTTTAGCTACCCTGCAATGCATCCGCAGGCTTTCTTTTTGCCGGGATTTATAATCCTCACTCCAATAATAATCCAATCCTGTTTCACCCACTGCAACGTATTCCGACTGGCTACAGAGGTCATACAGTTTTTGTTCAGATATCCCTTTGCCGTCATTCACACTGGTGGGATGAATGCCCGCCATTTTATGAAAGGTAATCTCAGGATGTTGAAGCTGATCCATTTTCGGAAGCGAATCCAAGTCGATAGCCGGCAAACAAATATGAGATACACCTGCTTGGGCTGCACAATCTAAAACGGCATCAAGATCCTCTTCAAATTGGTCGAGATAAAGATGACAATGGGTATCAATCACGACTGTTGGAGGGTTGTATCTGAGTGAAAAGTTACCAGTCGATCCATCGGGTTCTTTACAAACAAGCCCGGCTTAAGATTATGTTTATGCAAAATCTCTTTGATTAATTCCTGATGGGCATAAGCAACTGAACCAATAAAACGAACTTCGTAATCTGTCGCATCATTATAATTTAGTAAGATACGAGAAATAAAACTCTCGAACCCCTCATACAACATTTCTTTGACAAAAGGATGATCGGGATGATCGCCCAAAAATGCCCCATAAGAAGCGACGAACCTACTTTTCTGTTCACCGTCATACAATTCCCTGGTAATATGATCGAGCGACATATTATAATTTTGTTCGAGATCTTGTTTTAGATCTTCGGGAACCTCAAAACGAAAATATTTATTAATTAGCTTCTTGCCGAAATAGCCCGCACTCCCTTCATCCCCCAAAATAAAGGCCAATGAAGGTATATGTTCGACAATTTTCTCTCCATCATAGAGGCAAGAATTGGAACCGGTTCCAAGGATACAGGCAATACCGGGCTTATTGTGAAAACAAGCTCTTGCTGCCCCTAGCAAATCGTGATACACATTGTTATTGGAATCCGTAAAACAGGAATCCAGCGCTTCTTTTACAACCTGCTCTTTTTCGTCGCTGTCACACCCCGCTCCGTAAAAGAATACCTCATCAATAGATTCTTCGAGTTTGGGCAATAAGTTTTGGCGAACAACGTCTTCAATACTATCTGTTGTATGATAGTAAGGGTTTAACCCTTCCGTAAAATGCGTTTCGGTCTCATCATTAACCAGACACCATTCCGTTTTTGTAGCACCACTATCAGCAATTAGAATACTCATCATCAATTTTCTTTTATTAATTCCGCGCCAAATCTAAGCAATTTTAGGGTCATCCTACAACCATAGATCAAAGATAGAGACTATCACAAATTCTACCTATTATTAGTTGCTTTGCAAATGTATAAAAATACTTATTGGGGATGAAACTTACCTATAGCAACTATCTGAAAATCGATGAGCTTCTGGAGCTACAACAGCTTCAGTCTGATCCGGAAGAGCACGACGAAATGCTCTTTATCATCATTCATCAAACCTATGAGCTCTGGTTTAAGCAAATTTTACACGAAATGGATAAGCTTCGTGATGATTTAAAAACGGGCAAAACCTGGGCGGCTGTCAAAACGATGAAACGCATATTAACCATACTAAAAACGATGGTTGCCCAGATTGATATTCTGGAAACCATGACTCCACTGGAGTTTGAGAGCTTCCGTGGGTTTTTAGATGAAGCCAGCGGATTCCAATCAGTACAATTTCGCGAACTGGAAATAGTATGCGGACATCGGTCCGAACACATCCTTAAAGTCCACGAGCATCAACCTCAATACGTCAATCGGATGAAAGAGCGGATGGCTGAACCTACGCTCTGGGAATGTTTCTGTAAGTACCTTCAGCAAAAAGGGTACGACGCCAAAATGCCGGAGCGTAAACACAAGAATGGGTTACTTTATGATCCATCAGAAAAAAACCAGGAAATCTTACTCGATATCATGCAGAACGATCAAGAAACGGCTATGCTCTGTGAGTTGTTTGTAGATTTTGATGAGGGAATGCAGGAATGGCGCTATCGACATGTTAAAATGGTGGAACGTACTATTGGAAATAAAATGGGTACCGGAGGCTCAAGCGGTGTAGACTACCTCCGGGAAACGCTGCACCAACGCATATTCCCTGATTTATGGGAAATTCGATCAGAAATTTAAAACCATAGCATTAAAAAACTGTTTAAATGTCACACGATATAGATCAACTTGCGCAAGAACTGGCTCCCCATTATTCCCACTTTGATGTAGGCAATCGGTTACTTTTTACAGGTCATTCCCATCAAGCCTGGCCCGATATTGCCAGAGAAGGGCTGCAAGAAGCATTCGATGTTGCAGCTTCTGATGTAGATAACAAATGGGAAGTAGCATTTGAAAAAGTTGAACAATTGCGCAGCTACCTCCGCAACTTTTACGACGATCCCAACGGGATGTACTGCCTGGGAGAAAACACCCATCACTTGCTGGTATCGTGGCTATCCAGCTTTGACCTGCAGAACAAACCGAAAATTATTACGACCGACAGTGAATTTCACTCTATGTCGCGACAGTTAAAACGACTGAAAGAGGAGGGGCTTGAGATCGTTACGGTAGAAGGTCATGCCGATAATATAGTTGAACAGATTGACAACCAAATCGATGATCGGGTATCGGCCGTAATGCTGTCGCGAGTCTACTTTAACAGTGGAATCATAAATCAATATATCAGTAAAATAGCTGAGATCACCAGAAAGCAGGACATCCCCTTACTGATTGATGATTATCACGGAACAAACGTGGTACCACTTTCTCTTTCCGATGAAAACCTCGAGGATTGTTTCGTTCTAATCGGTGGTTACAAATATCTGCAATGGGGTGAAGGAAATTGTTTTTTACGATATCCCAAAGATTGCGAATTACGCCCTGCAATAACCGGCTGGTTTTCTTCCTTTAGTGAACTTGATGAATCGAAGGAAGACGAAAAAGTATCTTATGCAGATCCCAACCAGCTTTTTGCCAGTGGCACTTTTGATTCCACCTCCCAATTCAGAGCGGCTAAAGTTGTAGAGTTTTTCGACAAAATGGGTTTGACTCCTCAGGTACTCTACAAGCAGTATCAAACCCAAATAACATTACTGCGAAATACCTTTTTAAACAAAGATTTTGATACTGAAGTTATTCAGCTTGCACATCAACAACCGGTCAAGAATATTGGTGGATTCATAGCCCTACAATCCCCTTTTGCACGAACTATCAGGGCAAAACTAATGGAAAAAGAAGTTTATACTGATGCCCGGGGCGATATCCTCCGCTTTGGCGTAGCCCCTTACATAACCACTCAACAGATCAGCAAAGCAATGGATGAGCTGGAAAGTGTAGTCTCCAAAATAAATCCATAGTGTAAGGATTCGCGGCCTAACTGATCTTACTAAATAGACTACCGATAAGTTACAAGAATGAATTTTAGGAACATATCTTGGTGATGGGTGGTGCGCTTTAAGATTATGAGAAGATAAACTGACACTACGTTGTCATTATTATTTAATATATTGACCGGTGAAAACACAAAAATCTAATTACTCTTTCATTTATGTCTGACAATAAAGATCGCGAAAAGGCACTCGAAATGGCCATCGGCCAAATTGAAAAACAGCACGGCAAAGGTACGATTATGCGGCTTGGCGATGAAGCCACCCAAGATGTACCAAGCATTTCTACCGGATCTCTCATGGTAGATTATGCACTGGGCGTGGGCGGTGTTCCGCGTGGACGTGTTACCGAAATTTACGGGCCTGAAGCCAGTGGTAAGACAACACTTGCACTTCATATTATTGCCGAAGCACAAAAAGCCGGAGGATATGCCGCTTTTGTCGATGCCGAGCATGCTTTCGATCCCCGTTATGCCAAAAACCTGGGAATTAACACCGATGAGCTACTTGTATCACAACCTGACAGCGGTGAACAGGCCCTCGAAATTACCGAAACTCTTATCCGATCTGCAGCTCTTGATGTTATTGTTGTTGATTCTGTTGCGGCCCTTGTTCCCCGCGCTGAGCTTGAAGGAGAAATGGGAGACTCCCATATGGGGCTGCAAGCTCGTTTGATGTCGCAGGCAATGCGGAAAATCACCGGTATCATCAATAAAACCCGCACATCGGTAATTTTCATTAACCAAATTCGTGAAAAAATCGGGGTTATGTTCGGTAATCCTGAAACGACATCCGGCGGACGTGCTCTCAAGTTTTATTCTTCTGTCAGGATGGATATCCGTCGCATTGGCTCGCTCAAAAAAGGCGACGATATGGTTGGAAACCGTACTAAAGTAAAAGTGGTTAAGAACAAGGTTGCCCCTCCCTTTAAAGAAGTTGAGTTCAATATTATTTATGGCGAGGGAATTTCGCGCATGGCTGAAATCCTCGATATGGCTGTTGAGTTTGATATCATTGAAAAACGTGGCAGCTGGTATCGCTATGACGGAGAACCTATTGGTCAGGGTACCGATAATGCCATCGAATTTCTTGAATCTGATCCCGAACTTACCGAGAAAATAGAAAAGCAGGTTCGAGAGCAGATGAATCCTTCTGAAGAGAGTGAAAAAGCAGAAGAAAACGGCCAGGAAAAAAATGAGGAAGAAGATTCTGACAGCGACGATTAGTCATGGCCGATGAATCAGATCAACAATTACCCGGAGCAATAAGCTCCATCAGCGTTCAAAAAAAGAATAAAGAGCGCTATTCTATTTTTGTTGATGAGGAGTTTCTGGTCGGTGTTTCTGAGCAGACGCTCCTCAAATTCAACCTTGCCAAGGGGGATACTATTACGCATGCTTTACTCAGAAAAATTGAACGTGAAGAGGGACGATTTGCTGTTAAATCATATATGATGAAGCGTCTGGGGAGTCGCGACCACTCTCGGAAAGAATTATTTACCAAAGCAATACGCAAAGAATATCCCAAAAATATTATTGAAAACGTTCTTGATGAGCTCGAGGAAAAAGGATATTTGAATGATACCGGGTTTGCTGAAAAATTTGCGCAAGATAAAAGCCATCTCAATAAATGGGGTCCCAATAAAATAAAAGCGCACCTCTATAAAAAAGGAATTTCGGGCGATGTAGCAGAGCAAAGCATTCAAAAAGTATTTCAGGATAAAAATATTAAAGAGGTTTTATTACATTTGGTTTTAAAGGGGAAAAGGCGCTTTTTGAGAGAAGAAGACCCCTATAAACGAAAGAAAAAAGTGGTCGACCATTTAGCCCGAAAAGGATACCGAGCCTCAAATATCTATAGACACATAGATGAGCTAATGAAAGCTATTGAGCAATGAACAATATTACCCTTGAGCGCGTAATAAAATCAATACTGGGACTTGCTGGTATTGCTGTCATCGGATATTTACTATTTAGATACGGTACGCTGGTAGGATACGCAATAGTAGCCATGATATTCAGCTACATTCTTGATCCGCTGGTAAATCGGATGCAATCAGCCGGCATGAATCGGACCTTTTCCATCACGCTCACATTAAGCGCACTTGGGTTAATCCTCGTATGGATCTCGACCAATGTTATTCCAATTGTTGCAAATCAGATGGTGGAATTGGCCAGCCAGCTGAACATGGAGAATATTCAAAGTATTACCCAAAAAATTGAGGGTCGACTAAGCCAAAAGTTTACATTTATTCCTGATAAATTTCTCAGCACCAATATCTCATCGGTGCTCCAAGAATTATTTGATGTCGGTGAAATCCCCTCTGCGGTTAGTAACATCATCGGCATTTTCACGAATATCTTTTCAGCTGCACTTATTATTCCCTTCGCAACCTTCTTCTTCTTAAAAGATGGAACTAAAATTCGTCGCGATATACTAAAGTTAGTTCCGAATAAATATTTTGAAACAACACTTAGTCTTATTGATAAAATTGAAAGTCGTTTAGGGCTTTATTTTAGAGGAGTAATGCTCCAAAGCCTCATTATTGCTTTCACTTCTTGGGTTGGATTATCAATAGTTGGCCTCAATAATTCTCTTTCCGTGGGTATTGCCGTGGGTATTGCTAACACCATACCCTACTTTGGACCCATTATCGGATACATTTTATCGATTGTAGTTTCTATAATTGAAATTGGAAATTTTTCTCTGGTCCTACCTTGTATTCTTGCTATACTGGCAGTACAAATCCTTGACAATGTAGTGCTACAACCACTCATCTTTTCGCGCTCTGCCGATATTCATCCTGTCGCCATCCTGTTTATTATTATGATCGGTGCCGAAACTGCCGGCATCCTTGGAATGTTAATTGCTGTACCCATAGCAACTATCATCAAAATTACATTTAATCAGATTAGCTGGAGCTTCAATAATTACTATGTTTTTAGAGCGGGCAATTCCTCAGAAACAGAATAGAACATCTAAAATCGACTCTTAATCTGTCTGCTTTTTTATTTATCTTTGCGGGCAAACCGATAACTATCTTGCTCCTTTATCTTGATTAATATTGTAGTATTTGCCTCGGGATCGGGCACGAATTTTCAAGCTATCATTGATGCTGTCAAAAGCGGACAGATTAATGGACGCATTGTCGGTCTTATTACCAATAAAAAGGGAATTCAAGCTATAGATCGCGCCCAAAAACACAACATTGATCACCAATACTTAAACCCCTCCGACTTTTCTTCCTATGCCAAGTATATTGAAGCTTTGATCGAGCAACTTGAAAAATGGGATACACAGCTTATTGCCCTGGCTGGTTATATGATTAAAATTCCATCTGAGATAATTAACAAGTACGAAGCACGCATTGTAAATATTCATCCTTCTTTATTACCAAAATATGGAGGAAAAGGATTTTATGGGATGAACGTGCACCAAGCTGTTATTGAAAATGAAGAAACAACATCGGGCTGCACAGTGCATGTTGTTACCGAAGAATACGACCAAGGACCCATTTTGGGACAGAAAGAAGTTCCGGTAAAGAGATCGGACGATCCCGAATCCCTGGCTCAACGGATATTGAAGGAAGAGCATAAATTATTTCCCAAAGTAATTGCCAAATTAGCTGACCAAATCAACAAGAAATCTAACCCTTAATTACACTTTCAAATCGTGTCATTACAACCACTCGATTCTCTCCCCACAAACCCTCTAAAAATAAAAAGAGCCCTTCTCTCTGTTTCAGATAAAACCGGCATTGTTGAACTTGCCCGCCAGTTACATAAATCAAATGTAGAAATTATTTCTACCGGTGGAACAGCCCAAAAGATACGCGAAGCCAACATTCCGGTAACCGATGTCAGTGACATTACCGGATTTGAAGAATGCCTGGATGGGCGAGTCAAAACGCTTCATCCCATAATTCACGGAGGGATCTTGGGGCGTACTAGTTATCAACCTGATGTTGATGAAATGAATCGTCTGGATATTGCTCCCATCGAATTGGTTGTGGTTAACTTATATCCCTTTGAAGAAACAATAGCAGATCCTAATTGCAACCCCGCCATTGCCACAGAAAATATTGATATCGGCGGTCCAACGATGATTCGTGCTGCGGCCAAAAACTTTGCTCACGTCTGCGTATTGACATCCCCCAAACAATATAAAGAGTTTGGCAAAGAGCTTAGTACACACACTGAAATTTCATTCACAAATCGCCAGCAATGGGCCACCGAAGCTTTTAATCATACTGCCCAATACGATGCAGCCATTGCCAACTACTTTAATGATCTGGAAAAGAAAGACGGTAAACTTCCTCAACAGCTAAATATTTCATTACCTAAGTCTCAATCTCTTCGATACGGTGAGAATCCTCATCAAGAAGCAGCGGTTTACGGGAATCAAAATGGATTTATCGACTGCTTCCACGGCAAGCAGCTCAGCTTCAATAATTTTACAGATGTTGACGCAGCACTTAATCTTATTGCCGATTTTAGAAATGACGATCCAACCTGCGCCATATTCAAGCATACCGTTCCGTGTGGCGTAGCCGTCTCTGATAAACTTGCTGATGCTTGGGACAAGGCATTTGCTACAGATACAATGTCTCCTTTTGGCGGTATTGTTGCTGTTAATAAAGAGCTGGATATCGAAACAGCCCAGAAGATTGATGAAATTTTTACAGAAATTATCATCGCACCATCCTACAGCAAAAAAGCGTTAGAACTATTTCAGCAAAAGAAAAACCGAAGGCTTATCCGCATCAAGAAGCTTCCAAACACAACGCAAAACCTTCAGTTCAAATCTATTTTTGGCGGGGCTTTGATCCAAGATGCCGATGTTAAAACGATCAGTAAGGAAGAGCTAAAAACAGTTACTGAAAGAAAACCAACAGAACAGGAGATCAAAGATCTGCTTTTTTCCTGGAAAGTTGTGAAACATGTTAAGTCAAATGCAATTGTATATGCAAGGGATGGGCAAACAATTGGCATTGGTACCGGGCAAACGAGTCGCGTCGAAGCATCGGAAATTGCTATTGCAAAAGCTAACCAAGAAGGACTTTCACTGGAAGGAACGGCCATTGCCTCAGATGCCTTTTTCCCATTTGCCGATGGTGTTGAAGCAGCGGCCAAAGCAGGTGCAAGCTGTGTAATCCAACCTGGTGGCAGCATCCGCGATGACGAAGTAATTGAAGCTGCTAACGAGCTAAATCTGGCCATGGTCTTCACCGGTAACAGACATTTTAGACACTAAAATAATCAACAATTTGGTTTTTACTATTAATCCTGATTAATTCGCAAATAGACTTACAAAATTGTATTTTCATTCTTTGAAATTATTCAGGCGATCAACTTGATTACAATTAGCTCATCTACATAACATAATCATGGACAAACACGCATCTAAAAAGAAGAAGGATCAGCAAAAGGCAGGCTGGTTTGATTGGCTATATACCGACATAGCTATTGACCTCGGTACCGCAAACACACTCATTTACTCGCGCGGCGAAGGCATTGTACTCAATGAGCCTTCTATCGTAGCGCTGAACTCACAAAATGAGCCGGTAGCAACGGGTCACGAAGCCCGACTAATGCACGAAAAAACACATAAAAATATCCGTACCGTTCGCCCGCTCCGCGATGGTGTCATCGCTGATTTCGAAGTTGCCGAGCAGATGATCCGTGGTATGATTGACAAGGTTAAAATGAAATGGTACTCAAGCACGAGACAGATGGTTGTTTGCGTGCCCAGCGGTATTACAGAAGTAGAACGCCGAGCCGTTCGTGACAGTGCAGAACATGCCGGAGCTAAAGAAGTACATCTAGTTGATGAACCAATGGCAGCCGCTATTGGAATTGGCCTCAACGTCCATGAACCTATTGGAAATATGATCGTGGATATTGGGGGCGGTACTACTGAAATTGCCGTTATTGCTCTTTCAGGTATCGTGTATGCACAATCTGTGCGCCTTGGCGGTGATGAGCTTAATGATGACATCATCAATTACTTTCGGCGAAATCACAATTTATTAATCGGTGAGCGAACAGCCGAAAAGATTAAGTGTGAAATAGGTTCTGCTGCTCCTTTGGATGAGGAGTTGGATATGGAAACCAAAGGACGTGATTTAGTCAATGGTGTCCCCCGAATTCGTCACGTCTCTTCGAAAGACGTTCGAGAAGCGATCTCTGAATCGGTCAACACCATTGTGGAATCGATCACCAAATCGCTTGAACAAACTCCTCCCGAACTTTCGGCTGATATTCTTGATCGGGGGATAATGCTTACCGGTGGTGGCGCAAAATTAAAAAATCTAGATAAGCTAATTATTGAAACTACTGATCTTCCTGTCCATATTGCTGAAGACCCATTGACAGCCGTAGTACGCGGAACGGGAGCAATTCTGGAAGATATCGAATATTACAGAACGGTCATTTCTTAAATCCAGAGAAGGTGAATGCGATTCAAACTTCCCAGCATAGCTGATGCGAAAGATCATATAATAACAGCCCTGATTCTGATTATTGCTGTGGCACTGATGATCGGACGATATCAAGGAGGGCTCAACAACCTGCGAAAAGCATCAATAACAATATTCAGCTACTTGGAAGAACCACTTTCAAATGTTAGGGTATACCGTCGGGCCCTAAAAACGAATACCTATTTGCGGAAACAGAACGTCTTACTCTTAGATGAACTAAGCCGCCTAAGAGCTGCAGAGCAACGAAATGAACAGCTACGGGAGCTACTGCAATTTAGCAGCGAGAGTAATCTAAGCCTATATCCTGTTCAAATCGTGGGCAAAGAACTTAATCAAATTACCAACTCTCTTACCGTGGATGCCGGACAAGAAGAAGGTATTACCAATGGCATGCCCATGGTTTCATCCGAAGGACTTGTCGGAAAAGTGATCTTGTCGGCAAACGGCTATTCGCAAGTTATGCCCTATTTCAATACCCTGTTTAGGGTCAGTGCAAAACTTCAGCAATCCAACGCCTACGGCATCGTCTCATGGGATGGTGATAGCAAAAAAGAACTACAGCTTAATTATGTTCCTCAAACTACAGATGTTGACACGGGCGAAGTTGTCGTCACCTCAGGATACAGCAACCAATTTCCGCCTGATATTCCTATCGGAAAAGTACTGAGAACCGAACCACAGCAAGGAAAAGAAACGCAACGCGTATATATAGAGCCGTTTGTGAACCTATTTGAAATTGCCGAAGGCTTTATTGTAAAGTTTAAGCCGGATACTACTATCAAGAATCTCAACGAAGATTATGAAAATCTTTTACAATGAATCCTGAACGTTTTAAAAACTTTGGCATCGGGGTTGGCTTCCTTCTAATTCAAGTAATGCTTTTTCGGCATCTTAAAATCATACAAATCCAACCCGACCTGATACTTATTTTTTTGGTGTGGTACATGGCACGTAAAGACCGCACAGCCGCTTTACTTATGGCTGCAGGATTGGGATTTTTACAAGATGCAATACTTGATCTTTGGGGACTAAATATGTTCTCCAAAACGTTATTAGTATTCATGAGTTACAACTTCATCCCAAGCGGATCAAAAAAACAATTATTAATTGGACAGGTTTTTTTGACTATTGCTATTGCAGCTTTAATTCATAATCTCATATTTCTTGGGCTCAATGTCGCTATTCAAAGTTACACCGGAGAACAGTACTTCTGGCAACATCTGATTGGTAGCAGTCTGTATACTGCTTTTGTAGCAAGTTTCATCCAATTATTCAGAACAAACTAATACAATGCCATCCCGAAAAAAAATACGTACTAAAACCTCCCTCCGGGTACTACAGGTATGTATTATACTTTTGGGGCTTATCATTTTAGGCAGATTATTCCAGTTACAAATACTTCAGTACGATACCTATAATCCCCTCAGTCGAGAAAATTCACTACGTCAAGAGGTTATCAATCCTGCCCGGGGATTGATCTATGATCGCAATGGCAACCTTATTGTTGACAATCAACCGATCTATACCATAACCGTAACACCAGCCAGTTATGATCCTAAGAACACTCCAATTCTGGCTGAACTTATGGATGTGCCGGTAGAAGAAGTCGAAAAAAGAGTACAGGAGGCCCGCGACTATTCCTATTATCGATCGTCCCGCATTTTTACCGAGGTCGATTTTGAAACATTTTCGATCATCCAGGAAAGCATTTGGCAACTCCCGGGTGTTGGTCACCAGATAGAAAGCAAACGCGACTACCCCATAGACAGCTTAAAGGCATCTCACATTTTGGGATATTTGCGCGAAGTATCTAAAGAAGAATACCTGAGGACAGAGAGTTATCATCTTGGTGATAAAACGGGCAAAAGCGGGCTTGAAATGGCTTATGAAGAACACTTAAGGGGTACGCTCGGTACCAAGTATATTAAAATTAACGCCATGGGACAGAATCTGGGCCCGTATCAGGATGGAGCCATAGATGAAAATCCTGAAAAAGGATCTGACTTATATACGACTATTGATACCGAGCTACAACTCTTGGCCGAAGATCTTATGCAGGGCAAACAAGGAGCTGTCGTGGCATTAAATCCCGATAATGGAGCTGTACTTAGCATGGTAAGTGCTCCCGAATATGATATCCGAAAATTGTCGGGCCGTCTCGACAAAACCTATTGGGATAGCATCAACGCCGACACGACCAACCCACTATACAACCGCGCAGTCTCAGGGAAACAACCTCCCGGCTCTACCTTTAAGCCTCTTATGGCGCTGATGGGATTGGAACTCGGAATTATCACCCCTGAAACAGAAATTGACAATCCTGGTTATTATTCTCGCGGGCGCCGCTATAACGACCTTGCTGATCCCGGAAAGTATGATGTGGGCAAAGCTCTCCAGGAGTCCAGTAATACCTTTTTCTTCTGGTTAATGGATAAAATTGCCACTCAAAAAGGTCTTGATAAGTGGCACGAACTGGCCACCTCTTTTGGACTTGGGCGTCACAATAATATTGATATACCTAATGAAGTAGCAGGAACCATTCCGGACAGTACCTTTTTTAACCGGGTGCTGGGCGAAGGTAAATGGGGCATTGGCGACCAGCTTAGCTTAGGTGTTGGTCAGGGATTTGTAGCTGTATCCCCTCTGCAAATGGCATTAGTAGCTGCTCAAATTGGTAATGGGGGACATAAGGTCCAACCTCACTTTGTTAGTGCAATTAGACAAAATGACGGAACCATGATGTTGACTAATCCCGAAAAGGACAAAATTGAATGGGTCGATGCCAGTGAAATATCAGTAGTAAAGGACGGTATGCGCAGAGTTGTTACCGAAGGCAGCGGTCGCTATTATGCCGATCTGGACAGCGTTAAGGTTGCCGGAAAAACTGGAACAGCTCAGAATCCGCATGGACAGGATCATGGATGGTTTATTAGTTTTGCTCCGGTTGACGATCCGAAAATTGCCGTTGCTGTTCTTGTTGAAAACGGAGGCTATGGGTCAATTTCTGCTGCCCCTATTGCCTCTCTACTCATTGAGCAATACCTGACTGGAGAAATTGACCGATCGTATGTATACAATTATGTGAAGACTTTTGAGCCAAGAAAACAAACGACTGATGAAGAAGAGGAAGAAAATATAGATGATCAATCTCAAGGAACTTAGCTGGTCGCTTGTCATTATTTGGGCAAGCCTTATTGCCGTGGGATTGGTAGCTATTTACAGTGCTACACAAGGTCCCGTAGCTGAATTTCTACCCAGTTATATTCAATTCAATTTTTATAAACAATTAATTTCCTTTGGGATTGCGGTACTCCTTTTAATAGGACTTCAATTTATCAACCCGCGAACCTTTCAAGAGGGTTCCTATGTATTTTATGGAATTGGTATACTGTTGATGATTCTCACGCTCTTAATCGGAAAGGAAGTAAACGGGGCGAGAAGCTGGCTTGTATTGGGTCCTTTCAACCTGCAAGTAAGCGAATTGATGAAAATTGCTACCATCCTTGCTGTAGCTAACTACTTGACCAGCGGACGAAATATATCGGCAGAGAATTTAAAATCAGCCATTATTGCGGTTTCACTTATAGTCCTACCCGCCATCTTAATCATTATGCAAAACGATATGGGGACGGCAATTATCTTTTTTGCATTAATTCCGGTAGTGCTGTTTTGGTCAGGACTGCCCTACGGCATTTCATTATTTATTATATCTCCTGCCATCATCGGTTACCTCACTATTATCTCATGGTACTGGGGACTTATTGCCGCAATAATCATTACACTTGCGATCTTTATAATACAGCGACGTACATGGTTGACCTTTACGTCATTCGTTACCGGAGTTTTACTTGTTATTGGTATTCAAGTTGCCCTTAACCAGGTATTACAACCCCACCAGCGAGCTCGCATAGAAGCCTTTACAAACCCTTCTTTTGACCCCCAAGGTGCAGGATGGAACGTCATACAAGCTAAAACAGCAATAGGATCGGGCGGGATATACGGGAAGGGATTTCTTGAAGGCACACAAACACAACTTCGTTTTCTACCCGAACAATGGACTGACTTTATTTTCTGCGTGATCGGAGAAGAGTTTGGGTTTATTGGTGCCGGATTTACTGTTCTACTACTGCTTGCACTGACATTACGGTTATTGCGAATGGCCTCTGTCCATAAACATCCCTTTGCTCAATTGGTCATGGTAGGAGTATTAACCATTTTCTTCACTCACTTCTTTATAAATGTAGGGTCGGCCACAGGCTTATTACCAGTCATTGGGATTCCCTTACCATTTATCAGCTATGGAGGATCAGCACTTATCACCAACACACTGATGCTGGGAATTTGCTTGAATCTCGATTTCTATAAACGGCAGTTCAGTATTTACCGATAATTTTTATTCTTCTAACTTCTTATCGGTGCGTAAGTTGAAACTCTGTCGATGAAATTTTGTTGCACCGTACTTCTTTAGACCCTCAAAATGCTTAGCTGTAGGATATCCTACATTGGTATCCCAGCCATAATAGGGATAATCTTGGTGGAGCTTAATCATCCACTCATCGCGATACACCTTTGCAATGATTGAAGCTGCAGCAATACTCATCGATCGGTCATCACCCCCAACAATACATCTGTGCGGGCACAATCCTGAACTAAACCGATTCCCATCAACAAGCAGATAATCCGGATTCGCCTCCTCAGCTTCGGCACATTTTGTCATCGCTTTAATAGATGCATGCAGGATATTCAGTTTATCAATTTCGGTGGGGCTGCACCATTGAATAGTCCAATACAATGCTTCTTTTTTGATTTGCTTTGTTAGTTGTTTGCGTTCGCTAAGAGTAAGCTTTTTGCTGTCACGAATCGCCTCTACATAAGTCCCCGGCTCAAAAATAACCCCCGCTGCTACCACTGGGCCCGACAAACAGCCTCGACCCACTTCATCAAGCCCCATAACCCGTTCATATTCTTCTCCCCAAAGCTGGCGTTCGAACATAATGCGGTCTGTGGAACCAATCTTATTTAAATTACTCGAATTATTCATTACTATGAATTAAAAAGGTTTCTAAAGCGTTAGGATTACGCAAGCTAAAGTCAATCTTTTTACTATGCATTTCAAGTACCAACAATGGGATGAACGGTTCGCAAAGGACAAGGGGAAATCCCCTTTTGATTCCCTTTGGGATACTTTCCAAGAATTACTAACTATTGCCAGCGGTGATGTTCAACAAGCCCTCCGTTGGCTTACAGAGCTTGATAATGATTATGATCTGACGGATCAATTTGATGATTATAATATTGGTGATTTTGTCGATGAACTGAAAGAACGTGGTTACATCGAGCAAGATGATAACCAAGAAATATATGTAATCACACGCAAAACAGAGCGAAGCCTGCGCCAGCGATCACTGGAAGAAATATTCAATAATCTTAAAAAAGGCGCTACCGGCAACCACCAAACTGACCATACCGGCAAAGGCCTGGAACGGCAGCCAGAAACGCGTAAGTGGCAGCAAGGTGATGATATTGCCAATATCGACAGTGTAGGTACCATGATGAATATGTTGCGACACAGCAACATTGATCAAATGCAGCTGCACGAAGACGATATACGCGTTCATGACACCGATCACTACACATCAGTAGCTACGGTATTGCTGATCGATCTAAGCCACTCTATGGTGCTTTATGGCGAAGATCGCATTACTCCCGCTAAGAAAGTGGCCATGGCACTATCGGAGCTTATTTTGAATAATTATGCCAAAGATTCACTGGATATCGTAGCTTTTGGTAATGAAGCATGGAAAGTAGAAATTGAAGATCTTCCCTATCTAAAAGTCGGTCCATACCACACAAATACCCAGCAGGCACTTGAGCTGGCTCGTCACACCCTACATCGTCGCAAATTTGCCAACAAGCAGATTTTTATGATCACAGACGGTAAACCTTCCTGCATTATCGAGAATGGCAAAATGTACAAAAACAGCTTTGGACTCGACCGAAAAATTGTGAACAGGGTATTAGATGAGGCTGTTAAATGTCGACGCGATGATATTGACATCACTACCTTTATGATTGCCAGAGATCCTTATCTACAAGATTTTGTTCGAGAGCTCACCGAAGCAAACAAAGGACGTGCTTATTTTGCATCACTCGATAACTTGGGTGGGTATATTTTTGAAGATTATATCAAAAACAGAAAGCGAAGGGTTAAATAAAAAAGGCAGCCCGTTATGAGCTGCCTTATAATATTCTCCTATGATTACCTGCCTTAAATTCCCAGCTCCTGCATTACCTGATCGGTAATATTATATTTCTCCTGGGCTTCGTCAGAAGCATAAAGAATAATCATATCACCTTGGCTAGTCGTTGTGTTAATCACATACGTTAGTCCCATATCTTCGGCAACTGTACCAACAGCATTATCAATCTGATCGAGAAGCGGACCTACCAATTCTTGCTGTTTCTGTTGTATCTCCTGCTGAATCTGTGATTGATACTGCTGCAACTCAGAATTCAACTTACCAAGCCGTTCTTCTTCACGTTTACGAGCAGACTCATTGATTACATCCGCTTTTTGCTGATACTCAGTAAGCTGTTGTTGAAAGTCTTGTTGCTTTTTACTGAATTCATTTCGCTTGCGTTCTATGAAGTTTTGCAAGCGCTGCTGAACAGCCTTCATTTCAGGCATTTTATTTAAAATGGCTTGCGGGTCAACATAACCTATTTCCATTTGTTGACCTTGTGCCTGTGCGCTAGAAAGACCTGTAAAGCCAACAGCCAAAAAACAAAGTAGTGATATAGAAAGTATTCGTTTTAACATAGTATGATGTGTTTTCAATTAATTCTGGTCAGATGTTTCGTTGATATATTGTAATACTTGCTCAGTAATATCCAGTTTTTCGCTAGCAGCGTAGTAGACAACACTTTCGCCATTTGTAGTTGCCTCGTTAATAACAAAGTCGAGATCATTTCTTTCTGCAACTGTGCTAATAGCCTCGTTCATCTTATTGTACAGTGGTTCTAACAGCTTGGCTCTACGCTGCTGAATTTGTTGCTGGAGCCCCTGCCGAAATTGGGTCATTTCAGTTTCCATTTGGGCAAGCTGCTGTTCTCTGTTTTGTATTTCGGTCTCAGACATACTATCCTGGTTCTGCTGAAATTCAGCAACAGCATCCTGGAATTCAGTTGTTTTCTGTTGCAGCTCTTGTCGCTTTTCTTGAATAAAACTATTTAATTCCTGCTGTACTTGTGAACGTTCAGGCATCTGAGTCATTACTTCCTGGGTATTCAAATACCCGATATTCAGCTGTCCAAATGCCGATGTACTTACAACAAAAAGAAATAGGAAAAATAAACTTGCTAATTTTCTAAACATCAGATCAATTTAGCTTTAGGGTTCAATTATTTCGGCTTGTGAGTATAAAAACTATTTTTATCAATTGCTTGGTTCATTTAACGTAATACCAAGCTCTTGTAGTACCTCTTCATTTAAATTCCATTCTTGTTCGCCAAAAAGCATGTTAGAATTTTGGGCACGATCAAATACAAAGTCGAAATTTTGATCGTTGGCTACCTTATTGATAGCTTTAAAAACCTTTCGCTGAATTGGTTCAAGCAGTTCTCTCTGCTTTTGAAAATATTCACCTTTAGCACCAAATTTTTCATCTAAATACTGTTGGCGCTGCTGTATTTTATTTTGAATTTCCTGCTGTTTTTTCTTTTTAAGCTCTTCAGTATATAAAATTTCTTTAGCTTTAAAATCTTCCTTCAGCTGCTCAATCTCCTGTTCCATCTTATCCAGCTGTTTATTCCATTCTGAACTGATCGTACTCAATTGTTCCTGAATTCCCTGGTATTCAGACATTTGTGACAAAATCTGATCAGTATTCACATAGCCTATTTTCTGATCTTGAGCAGCAGTAATGCTCGCACAGATCATCAATAAAAAGCATGCAATAGCGGTATGTGAAACTAAGTTTCTCACTATTCAAAAGGAGCTCCAATGTTAAACAAGAACTGCCATTCGCCTGCCGGAATAGGATTGTTCGGGATAGCTACCCCATCTAAACGGTATCCGTAGCTAAGATCAACCAATCCAAGAATTGGCAGATAAATTCGAGTACCAAAACCCACCGCTCGTTTTACGTCAAATGGTGAGAATTCCTGTGTATTAGCGAATGCATTTCCGGAATCAAGAAACATATATGGATGAACCTGTGCCTGCTGCTCAGTTATTGCAGGATAACGAAGTTCAAACGAATACTTTGTATATAATCGTCCGCCGACCGGTTCTCCATTTTGTATTGGGGAGATGGAACCATTACGTCCACCGGGGAAACCACGAAGATCTATATTATCATCCAGAAAACTTTGGCGCTGCTGCATCTGGGTACCTCCCAACTTAAATCGTTGAAAATCGCTTCGCTGGCTATCAGTCAGATAACCCAAATAACCATACTCAATCGTATTGGTCATTACCAGTTTACCGGCTACAGTGGTGTGGTTTTGATACTTCGTCTTCAACTTATAGAACTGTGAAAAACCAGGGAATGGAGGTGCAATTTCACCGGAGAGACTCAACTTCGATCCTGTGGTAGGAGCAATAGGATTATCTACAGAATTACGCTCCAATACCTGCTTTATACTTGCAATGCTTGACGTTCCTTCTGCAAGAAATGAGGCCCCGCCTGCAACATCATACAGTTGATAAGAAATTACCGAACGATGGGTAAAATAGTCATCAGGCCAGTTCAAGCGCCTGCCGAGAGAGACACTCCCCGAAAGTAATTCATTACGAGAAGACATTCCCCGATAGCTGATTAAATCATAGCTCATATTTACGCCCAGTGATAAAGGTCTTCCACCTAACCAGGGTTCTTGAAAACCAAGGCTGTAACTCTGATAACCACTGCCCGTAACCTGTACGCCCAAAGATAATTTCTGACCATCACCAGAGGGGATTGGATTCCATCCCTCACCTTTAACAGCACGCTGGATAGAAAAGTTGTTAAAATTCAATCGTGCGGATAAAATAAGTCCAATACCTTGTCCGCCAAAACCACCGGAAAACTCAAAATTATCGGTACTCTGTGATTCATCAAGCTGATAATTAATATCAACAGTGTGGTTTTCGCGATCAGGTGAAAGGTTAGGTGTAATTGCTTGCGGACGAAAATATCCCAACTGACCCAGTTCGCGAATAGTTCTTACAATGGCCTGCTGGCTATATTTCTGACCCGGCACCGTTCGTAGCGTACGCCGTACAACATCGTCGTGCGTTTTATTATTACCGGAAAAAGACACCTCCTCGATATATGCAATCTCATCTTCGTAGATGTTCATATTTAAATCCACAGAGTCTTCACCTACAACCTCAATCTCAGGCTCAACTCTGAAAAACAAGTATCCAATATCTCGATAGAGACTGGTTATATCAGTACCTTGCTGAGAGAATTGTATCTTATCTTGAAACTTTTTCTGATTAAAAACATCTCCTTTTTCAAAGCCTAATACCTCAGTAAGCCGCTCATCGTTATACACGGTATTTCCTTCCCATCTAATATCCCGCACCTTGTATTGCGGCCCCTCATCAACTGTTAAGTTAACCTTTATCCCTTCTGCAGGGGTTTCCAGAAACAACAATCTATGCTGCGTATATGGAAACGTATAAACCGAGTCACTTGTAATGCGGAAATCAAGGAATCCATGTTCGCCATAGAAATCGCGCAAATTTTCTTTAGCTGTCTCAAAATCTTCTTCTTTAAAAAGCTTTTTGGAGAAAAACTTCCACCAACGATCTTCATTAATCTCGTCAAGTTCTTTCCGTAATTTTCGATCGGCAAACTCCTCATTGCCATCAAATGTAATCTCTTTAACCTCTAACCGTTCACCGGGATCAATATTAAAATGAACCGTTACACGATTACGAACCGTATCCGGTTGAGATTTCTCAATTTCGATATCAGTATACCAATATCCTTTATTGTCGTAATATCGCTGTATAGTATTCCTGGCCTGGGCTAATGAGGATTCGGTTACGGCATAACCTCTTAGCAGAGTAATCTCCTCTTCAAGATCTTTTCGATGAGATCGTTTTGTGCCGTGAATCTCAAAACCTTCTAACCGTGGCTGTTCTTGCACTACGATCTTTAGATAAATACCACCCTGTTCACGATCGGTCTCAATTATTTCAACATCAGAAAACAATCCAGTTCTGTGCAGACTCTTAATAGCTCTCGACAAGTCCTGTCCCGGAATGGTAATCTGGGTACCAACCTGCAGGCCACTGGTACCAATCACAAACTCCTCTCTCGATGTTGTTAATCCCTCCACCTCTACTCCCAGCACTTCGTACTGCTGGGGACGATTATTCATCGGATTCTCGATATCTATTGAGGTATCCTGAGAAAAGCCAGGATTATAAATGAAACAGAGGACGAAAAGAGTAACTAATAATTTCTTCACGTGGGTTCGTTGTTGAAACAAAATTGAGCTTACGATATTTATATGAAAGGTTAGGGTGTCAGCTCTTGAACGTATAGACCTGAGGATTTCTTTTGTGAATCCTCAGAAACTTTACCAAATCTACGTTCTCGTTGTTGAAATGATTGAATGGCTTTATATAATTCCTCTCGGCGAAAATCCGGCCAATAGGTTTCTGTTATATATAGTTCGGAATAAGCCAACTGCCACAATAAAAAGTTACTAATTCGATATTCACCGCTTGTTCGGATAATCAGTTCCGGATCCGGGATATCAGCCGTAGACAAATGAGCACTTATCATCTCATCATCGATCTCATCAGGATCAATATCACCATCTTTCACTGATTGGGCCAGCTTTTTAACCGCTTCCGTAATATCCCAGCGCCCCGAATAACTGAGTGCCAGACAGAGTTGTAGCCGACCATTATCCTTGGTTAAATCGATAGCTTCCCGCAATTCTCGCTGACAACTTTTAGGAAACCGATCGATCTGTCCAATTGTTTCAAGCTTAATATTATTTTCATCCAGATTGTCGGCCTCATTTCGCAATGATCGAGCCAATAAACGCATCAGAGCACTGACTTCCATCTTGGGACGCCCCCAATTCTCAGTCGAAAACGCATATAACGTCAAATATTTAACTCCTATTTGTGCGCATGCCTCGGTCACATCCCGAACAGAATCTACACCAACTTTGTGCCCATAAGAACGAATATTGCCGCGACTTTTAGCCCAACGTCCATTGCCATCCATAATAATAGCGATGTGTTCAGGGATTGCCCCCTGCTCTATCAGTGTGGACTGTGACTCCTTGTCACTGCTATTCTGTTCTTTATTTGTGAGCGAAATTGGTTCCAATACGTAGTATCCGTGTTTTATTAAGCTATCAATATTAGAGTATTATACCCGTTATTTCAAGCTAATAAGAATTATAATTTTTCAAATTTTTTAGTCAATGAAATCATTTCAATAAGGGCAAGCGCAGCTTCTGCACCCTTATTTCCTTTATCTCCTTTTAGCCCGGCGCGTTCCTGTGCCTGTGCTACGTTGTCCGTTGTTAAAACGCCAAAAACCACGGGCTTATTACCCTCTAAATTAAGATTGGTAACTCCTCGGTTTGCGGCCTCACAAACATAGTCAAAATGGGGCGTATCACCTCGTATAACAGCTCCAAGCGTTATTACGCCATCGGTGTGGTCTAACAATTTCCGGGCTGTAAATGGCAGTTCATACGCTCCGGGACAATGCGCAATCAATATCTGTTCGTCAGCAAACCCTTTACTTTTGAGGGTTTTTAGTGCTCCCTCCAATAATTCATCCGTGATAAAAGAATTCCATTTTGCAATGGCAATACCAATACTAAACTCATTACTATCGGTATCACCCTGTAAAATATTTTCTGCCATAATTTAAACTTTGAGTGCTTTTCGCTGATCGGTCAACCGAACCAATCGATGCACATATTTGGTATTAATAGTGACGACTCCAAAAAATTTCTGGTATTCTTTATCCCCACCATGAAAATCACTGCCACCGGTCTTCAGCAAATTATGTTTTTTAGCAAATGCCTCTATTTGTTTTTGTCGATCGTAATCGTGGCTTGGGTGAATAAACTCAATACCGTCAACTCCAGCGTCAACAAGTTCTTCGAGTTCGCTCTCAGAATATAAATTCCCGGGATGGGCTACGATAATAGCACCACCGGCCTCTTTCACACTTTCAATAACTTCATGGTGGGAATAATACTCATTATAAATGCTACCGAGAGACTGATCACTCAGGTAACGAATAAATGCTTCTTTAAAGGAAGCCACATAGCCCTTGTCAATAAGTACAGAAGCAATGTGCGGGCGGCCAATATTACTACCGTTCGCCTCGGCCTTAACCTCTTCAATATCTACATCGAGTCCTTTTTTTGTGAGCTCATTAACAATCCATTTACCGCGTTCCAACCGAGAGCGATAATGCTGAACCAACAAATCAGTTATGACCGAATGATCCGGATCAAAGCAATATGCCAACAGGTGGCACTCACGACCATTAAAATCCGAGGTGATCTCGACTCCGGGAAGCAATGTTATATCATTTTCTTCAGCTTCCGCCACCGCTTTTCGATAGCCACGAATAGTATCATGATCCGTGATAGAAATGACATCCAAATTATGCTTTTTCGCATTTTTTATAATTTGCTGCGGCGTTGAATGTCCGTCGGATGCTGTTGTATGAATATGTAGATCTGCTTTAGCCACTCTTAATTAGATCCTGCTAAAATACCGTTATAGTGTTCATTATTCTGCAATATCGAAAGGGCTTCCTTGACCACCTTATCATGTGGCAGCCATGCAGCCGTTTGTCCCCGCTGACCTTTATATCGTGCTATTAATTCCAGGTATAACCTTCTTTCGAGATCAGAACGTTCTCGGACAAATTGTTGTTTCTTTTTTTCTCCAATAACATTTTTCAATCTCTGTATATGTTTCTTGTCCTCATCCTCTATCCCATTGAGCAACGAATCGATTTTCGACAAATGCTTTTCGGAGGGCGTTTGGTATTGGAAATCCGTCTCGGAGACGAATGACAGAAATTCGTTGTATAAAACATCCGAACCAAAAGATTCACTCAAGCTATCATGTGTTGCCGCATACTGATTGGCAAAATTAAAAAACATATTTTCTCTCAAAAGAGATGTTTCCAGTAGTGAGGGTTCCTCGTCGACCACCTTTACATCCGGAGCAATGCCATTGCCGTCATATACCGTTCTCCCATTACGGGTTTTAAATTTTTTTCGCAAAGAATCGGGTTTCAAGACTGCACTATTATCGTCGTCATGGGTATAGGTTATCGACTGAATGCTACGCCCGCTGGGTATGTAATATCTCGAAATCGTCATCTTAAGCGCAGTATTATAAGAAAGTTGAGTCACAGTCTGCACCAACCCTTTTCCAAAACTTTGCTCTCCTACAATAACAGCCCTATCGTAATCCTGAAATGCTCCGGCCACAATTTCAGATGCGCTGGCACTACCGCCATTTTGGAGTACCGCCAGTGGCATATCCGGCACAATGGGCGTTTCTCCCGTTCTGAAAAGGTTATTGTGCTGGCTTTGACGCCCCCGCGTTTCTACAACCACTTTGTTTTGGGGTATAAATTTATCAACAATCCCCACCGCCTCCTCTAATAATCCACCGGGATTATTACGCAGGTCTAAAATAATCCCCTTAAGCTGAGTATTTGTGGTAAGGCCTTCAATTGCCTTCCGGACTTCGTCTGCCGTGCCTCTTGAGAAGCGATTCAATAGGATATAACCTATATTCTCAGACTCTCCCACCAAACCCGCATATCCTACATTGTTTACCTCAATACGCTGGCGTTCCAATTCAAATTCTAAGGGGTTGTCTAAACCGTACCGTTTAATCGTTAACGTAACAGTGGATCCCAGTTCTCCATCTATTAATCCCTGCACTTCCTCAGGCATCAAATCCTCGACCGATACGCCATCAACTTTCTTAATAACATCCCCCGCTCGAATACCTTTGCGATGGGCGGAGTATCCTTCTATTGGAGCAATAACTACGATTTTGCCGTCCCGAAACCCCACATTCAACCCCACCCCACCGTAACTGCCACGACTGATGATTTCCATATTTTGCTGTTGCGCCTCATCAACCATGACGGTATAGGGATCGAGCGATTCCAACATCGCATCAATCCCTTTGCGCATCAGTTTTTCGGGGTCTACTTCATCCACATACTCCAGAGAAACCGTTCGATACACTTCACTGAAGATGGTGAAATTCTTTTTGATGAGGAAATATATATCCGGATTACGTGCTACACCTATAAGCGCCAAAGATGTCAGCGCCAGTAAGCCGGCAACTATAAATTTCCTCATTTTACTCATTGAAGAATATCTTATTTAATCTTCAACTGTTGACCAACAAAAATTCTTGATCCATTGAGATTATTTAAGCGCTTTATCTGATTTACTGACACACCAAACGAGTTCGCAATCTGAATAAGCGTATCATTAGATTGTACGGTGTATGTAATATTTTCCCCATCATCAGCTGATGCCAAATAGGCCTCCGTTATGTCTTTGCCGGATCGTTGCTCACGTTCCAACTGCTGCTTCTTGCTAAACGACATACTGTTAATCTGACTGTAGTACGACTGTTTTGACTGGGGAACGTAAATGGTCAGATTTTCTCCCGGACGAATATAATTTGATGTGCCATTCCAGGAACGTATTTGCCATGCCCGTACATCGTACCACTCAGCTATATGCCCGATTGTATCACCTTTTTTTACCTTATAACTAAGCTTGGCTGAGTTCGCAGGAGCTTTCGATTTTGATCGTCCCTTACTTGTTGATGTATTCCCTCTTGGCTGGTGGGTTGGTTTGTTAACAGCAATCTTTTCACTGCTTCCCGGTGCCAATGGCACTACAATTTTTTGACCGGGATAAATGGTATTTGACAGACTTTCATTCGTCTCATAAAGCGCTCGTACCGAAGTTCCGTATTTCCGAGCTATATATCCCAAAGTTTCTCCTCTATTCACTGTGTGCATAGCGACATTCTGACTACGTTGTTCTTTGGGGATATCTTCGTAATTCGCTGCAAATTGTTCCTTCGTTCCTGTCGGCAATTTTAATGGATAGCTATTTCCCGGCGGTGTTGCCCATCGAAGCAGCTCGGGATTATACTCTTTCAATTTTTCTGTAGTAATACCTGCCGCATCAGCTAAGGCATCAAGCGGCATCAGAGGCGCCACCTCAAAAACTTCATAGTCATATTCATCAGCCTCGTAGGTTCCTGTGAACCCAAACTGTTCCGGATTCATCTCAATCATCGTCGCTGCGATAAATCCTGGCACATATCCCTGTGTTTCACGTGGTAAATAAGGCAATGCTGCCCAGTAATCCTCCTCTCCGGCAGCTCTAATCGCTCTTTTCAAACCACGGGGACTAATATTGTAATTAGCAATAGCCAGATGCCAATCGCCCCAGATATTATAGAGATCTTTTAAATGTCGGGCTGCTGCTCGGGTGGCTTTTTCGGGATCTTTTCGCTCATCAATCCACCAATTGACTTCCAGTCCGTACATGGAACCTGTTGCCCGAATAAACTGCCACATTCCAACGGCCGAAGCCCAGCTTCTTGCCTCTGGATTCAATCCACTTTCTACCATTGCAAGGTGAATGAGCTCAGTTGGTACTCCCTCATCTTGAAATATCTTTTCCATCATCGGAAAATACTTCTTTGTACGCTGCAACCATGTTTCCATGACTTCAGGACGTTTAAGCGTATAATACATCAGATGACGATTTACCTGGCGGTTTTGAACCAGCGGCACTTCGGTTTTGGGAGTTGTAATGTTATCCGGGAGTACGTATCCCTCATTTTCACTCATCCAGTCATCCTCCTTAGAGTACAGCTCTTTTTGTATAGCAAAGATTTCGCCCTTAACCTTCTTCGAAGAATCTTCAACTCCATAAAACTCTCGGTATTCGGTCATTACCGATCGATACAAGGCACTAAAACGCTGATTAGACTGTACTTCAGGATAAGTATCTAAAAGAGTCTGCATAGCATTAAGGGCATCAGTGATATGAGTCTCGGCACTCAGCGGATCATCCTGAATTTGGGCCTCAATCGCATTCACGTGCATACGATATATATCGGCAATACGGCGCATCAAATCTTTTTGGAAATTATCGAGCTTCGCTTTCGGCTCGATTCTTTCCGCTGAAAAATCATCATCGCCCGATACCATAGGATTATTATAGGGAAGCAGCTTGGCAGGCATCGGGCTTTCCTCCAGCTGAATATCTTCATCCTGTTGTTGTGCCAATGCGGGAGTAAGACCTATGATTAAAACAAAAACAAGTAAAAACTGTAGCTTATTCTGCATAGAATTCGTCGATTATAAAATTAAATTTTTCGATACCCTCTTAATAATAACGTCAATTTCGATTAGTTGTCCAACGTTGTACCAAAGGCCATCTCCGACCAGTCCCGAAAGCCTTATCACTAACTTTTAATACAGGAACCGCCTGAAAACGCTTGTACTCATTGCGATCAACCAGCGCAATAACTTCTTGTACAGTATCAATATCAAATCCCTGATCAGTAATTTCTTCAATTGAGAGCTGCTTTTCAATATAAGCCTCCAGAATAGGATCTAAAATATCATATTTTGGCAAACTATCTGCATCTTTTTGATCGGGACGCAATTCAGCACTTGGTGGCTTCTTAATTATAGCTGATGGGATGATCTCCTCTCCATAATATTCTTCATTCAGCCAACGAGCCATCTCGTACACTTCAAGCTTATACAGATCTGCTATCACCCCTAATCCTCCGGCCATATCGCCATATAGCGTACAATAACCGGTAGCCAGCTCAGATTTATTGCCGGTATTTAACAACATATTTCCAAACTTGTTGGAGTATGCCATCAATAATGTACCCCGAATGCGCGGCTGCAAATTCTCCTCGGCTACCCCAAAAAGATCATCTCCGAATATTGGACTTAAAGCAGTATTAAACTGATCATACAGATCTTTGACTGCTATTTTATGGAGATCAATTCCAAGATTTTTCGCCAGCTGTTGAGAATCAGTAACGCTTCCTCCTGATGAAAATTCTGATGGCATGGTGATACCAACCACATTGTTACTACCTAACGCCTCCGTTGCAATAGCTGCGACCAATGCAGAATCAATGCCTCCGCTTAATCCCAACACAACATCATTGGCAATACCTGTTTTATCGAGATAGTCTTGTAATCCTAACTTCAAAGCACTAAACATCTGATCAATCTTTTTGGGAACCTGTGCAGGAGGTAAAGCAATACTTTCTAAGATATCTGCCTCAGGCTGCCAGCTAAGATCAATATGAGCCTCTTCAAAAAGCGGTGCCCGTCCCACCACCTCTGCATTACTGTTAATAGCCATTGAGTCGCCATCCGAAATCAACTCCGTGTTTCCTCCTACCTGATTGGCATAGAAGATAGGTACCTCTAACCTTTCAGCATGTTGCTGCAACATTTGTTGACGTTTACTCGGCTTTTCTTTGGCATAGGGTGATGCTGAAAGATTGAAAATTGCCTCTGCCCCTCTTTCCACCAACTCTTTTGCGGGGTTTACATCATAGGTCAAATAAGACAGCTCAAAGTTATGCCATATATCTTCACAGACGGTAATACCAATTTTCGTACCTTGAAACTCAATACATTCAAAATCATCATTGGGTTCAAAATACCGAAGCTCATCATACACGTCATAAGTAGGAAGCAGCGTTTTGTGTACTTCTGCTATTATTTCTCCGCTCTGGGCCAGTAAAGCGCTATTAAAACATTTTCGGCCGGTATTATCATTGGGAGTTGCTGTCCCAAATAAAACAGCAGTATCGGCAGAATTTGAAATGATACGATCATTCGCTTGATAAATAGCATCCAAAAAAGACTGGCGTTCAATCAAATCCATTGGCGAATATCCACAAACCACTAACTCCGGCAAAACCAACAGATCCACATTATCTGCTTCTGCCTTTGCCATAGCCTGTTCAATTAGTACAATATTGCCACTAATATCACCTATAGTTGGATTTAATTGTTCTAAACGGATGATCATGAATCAATGATTACTTATCTGCAGAATATACTTTTTTACCATCCATCCAGGTCTCGAGCACGTTGATTTGCCAGATCTCAATTTCCGGCACTTCAAAATAGTCACGATCTATGAGGATGAAATCAGCCCATTTCCCCGGCTCTAAACTCCCGAGCATATCTTCCTGATGTGCAGCATAAGCAGCATCCAATGTAAATGAACGAAGGGCCTGTTTACGTGTCAAACTTTCAGATGGGTACCAACCGCCTTCGGGATTTCCTTGATGATCTTGCCGTGTTACCGCTGAGTATAAGCCGTAAAATGGATTCACATGCTCGACAGGGAAATCTGATCCGGAAGCCAACGTGGTCCCCTGATCAAGAAATGTTTTCCAGGCATAACCCCCTTTAATGCGTTCAGGGCCTACGCGATCTTCTGCCATATTCATATCACTTGTAGCATGCGTGGGTTGCATAGACGCGATAATATCAAGCTCATTGAATCGTGGAATATCTTTTGGTGAGACAATCTGTGCATGTTCAATCCTGTTTCTAAGACCTTGTTCATCCAGACTGTCTTTCGCATTTTCAAAGGCGTTGAGCACCTGTCGATTGGCTGCATCTCCAATAGCATGAACGTTTGTCTGGAATCCATTCGACATTGTTTTTAAAACCATCTTATTCATCTCCTCCTGAGTATGGAACAGTAAGCCCGTATTGTCGGGATCGTCAGAATAAGGTTCCAGCATAGCGGCCCCGCGACTGCCCAACGCGCCGTCACCATATATTTTAACGCTTCGCAATGCCAGAAGGTCATCAGCGTAAGAAGTAATAGGACCATTCTCTGCAAGCTTATCAAAGGTATCTCCGGCACCGCCAATCATCGCATAAATGCGCGTCGACAATTTTCCTTCATCGGCAAACTTTTTGTAAAGCTCCCATGTGTCTGCTGAAACACCCGCATCATGAACACTCGTCAACCCTTTGCTACGCATTCGCTGAAGAGCGTTTTTCAACGCCAGCTGTTGCTCTTCATCTGTTGGCTCTGGAATGTGTGAAGCAATAAGTTGCTCAGCTTCATCGACAAAAACCCCCGTGGGTTTCCCGTTTTCATCTCGAATAATTTTTCCACCTTCCGGCGCTTCCGTTTCTGCGGTAATTCCTGCAATTTCCATTGCTTTGCTGTTTGCCCATCCCGCATGACCATCGACCCGGCTCAACCAAACCGGTCGATCACTAACCACCTCATCAAGATCTTCGGCTGTGGGGAAATCGCCATCGCCCCAATGCGTATGATTCCAGCCCCGACCTTCAATCCACTTCAGATTGGGATTTTCAGATGCATATTCCTCGATATGCGTCAATGCCGAGTCCAGCGACTTGATACCCATCAAATCTACATTCATAAGCATATTGCCTAATCCCATTACGTGGGCATGGGCGTCAATCAGACCGGGTAACATAACCTTTCCCTCCCCATCAATCACCTCTGTAGAAGCATCAGCAGTGAATGTGGTATCACTATAAACATCTACAACCTTACCCCCTTTGAATTCGAGGGCACTAAATTGCATCATATCGCCATCATAGAAGGTATATCCTGTAACATTTTGGATGACTGTTGTTTTTGAAGATTGATCACTCTGGCAAGCAAAACCTACAAAAGCCACACAAAAAACAGCTATAACTGAAAGTCGAAGAGTATACATAAGAATAGATGTGGTTAAAAATTAAGCTTCTAAATTTATGACAATCCCATTAGGATTAAAAAATAGATTATTATCCTACACGTAAGAAGCTATTAAAATACAGGATAGTTAAACCGTCGGTCCCAATTTTGTATTTTTTCTATAAGGCTGGAAGGAGCAAAATCTAACTCCGAGAGTTTATCAACAGGCATCCATTGCAGATCGTGCAGTAGCTGACGATCCCAAGATAGCTCAGGATCTTTACCTAATTTTTCGGTACCGCTCGTTTTTTTTACTTCAAAGAAACATTCCACAGCGTGATACGGCTGACGCAAAAGCTCATTCACATGCACTAACTCATGGACTTCCACAGAAAGATTCGTCTCTTCTTTAAATTCTCGTTTAAGACAATCCTTCATCGGTTCGCCAAACGTAAGCCCGCCGCCCGGTGGCATCCAAACCAATTTATCAGTAATGGGAGAGTGGATTTGCGCTAACAATACTTCGTCATTTTGGATCAGCACTCCACAAATCCGTACTCGCAATTTATTGGTAAATGTCTGGTCTGCCACCATAACTTGTCCTAATTAATTGATAACAACCTTTTCCCTTTTAATAGGCTCCGCCAAATCATTCTCTTTGGCATGCTTAAGACTGGCCTTCACAAAGTCTACAAAGAGCGGCTGAGGATTATTTACTGTTGAGCAATATTCGGGATGGAACTGAACACCCACAAACCACGGATGATCGGGCAATTCAATAATTTCAACCAGATCGCGTTCGGGATTAAAACCGACCAGGTTCATTCCGTCTTCCACCAGCTTGTATCGCAAGTTGTTGTTCACCTCATAACGATGGCGATGACGTTCCTGTACAAGCTCTTTGCCATAGGCCTTATACGTCTTGGAGTCCTTTTTGATCTTACAATCATACAATCCCAGCCGCATAGTACCCCCCTTATCCTCAATGTTTTTTTGATCCGGCATCAAATCAATAATCGGATACTCGGTATCTTCATCAAACTCAGTACTGCTGGCCGTTTCCCATCCACATACGTTTCGCGCAAATTCGATAACGGCACATTGCATTCCCAGGCAAATTCCAAAATAAGGGATTCCATTTTTCCGAGAATAGTTGGCCGCCGCCAACTTCCCGTCGATACCGCGTCCGCCAAAACCGGGAGCTACCAAAACGCCCGAAACCCCTTTCAGTTTCTCATCAACATTTTCGGTAGTCAAATCATCCGATTGTATCCAGCGTATATTTACTTCGCAGTCGTTAACTGCTCCTCCGTGTATCAATGCTTCCACAATAGATTTATACGCATCGTGATGCTCCACATACTTACCAACAAGAGCAACCGTAATTTGTGTAGATGGATTTCTTACCGCTTCCACAAATCCTTTCCAACGATCCAGGTCTGCTTCACCGGCATTGAGCTTTAGTTTCTCAATCACGCGCTTATCCAATCCCTCATCCTGCATTAAGAGCGGAACCTGATAAATACTTTCGGCATCCAGTGATGCAATCACATCATCGTACTCCACATTACAAAACTGGGCAATTTTATTGCGGATGGTATCATCAAGGGCATACTCAGAACGCGCCACTATGATATCGGGTTGCAAACCACTTTCAGAAAGTGTTTTTACCGAGTGTTGCGTAGGTTTTGTTTTGAGCTCACGTGCTGCTGATAAATACGGTACCAGCGTTAAATGAATAGAAAGCGTATTCGCTCTTCCCACATCATACCGCAACTGACGAACAGCCTCAATGTAGGGTAAACTTTCGATATCCCCTACAGTACCCCCGATTTCCGTAATCACCACATCATAATCATCGGATTCACCCAGTTCAATAATATGTGATTTAATTTCATCGGTGATATGGGGAATCACCTGAACGGTTTTTCCCAAATATGCACCCTGACGCTCTTTGGAAATAACGTCATTGTAAATACGTCCGGTGGTTACATTATTCTCTTGAGAAGTTTTTATATCCAGGAAACGCTCATAATGGCCCAAATCAAGGTCGGTTTCCGCGCCGTCCTCGGTTACATAAACTTCCCCGTGTTCGTAGGGATTCATTGTGCCGGGGTCCACATTAATATATGGATCAAGCTTTTGAACCGTCACGCTCAATCCGCGTGCGACCAACAAGCGTCCCAGCGATGCACAAATAATTCCCTTTCCCAATGAAGATGTAACTCCGCCCGTTACGAAGATATATTTGGTGGACATATCAGATCAGTTTGATTAGGTAAAATTAAAAATAGAATGTTTCCGCTCACCATTCAAACCCGAATGAATATTTTTTGAAAATTTATCCCAAAATACGCCTTAATATTGTCGGCCAGGAATAGTATTATTATTCCAATCTAAGGATCAAAAGAAAAGCCTCCTAAATGAATTTCTCACACCTCCATAATCATACACAGTTTAGTATGCTCGACGGTGCCGCGAGCATCAACCAGCTGATCAAGAAATCCAAAAAGCACGGCATGCCCGGAATTGCCATTACTGATCATGGCAACATGTTTGGAGTACCAGAATTCGTAAACACAGCTAATAAACATGACGTCAAACCTATTATCGGCTGTGAATTCTATGTAACCCCTTCCGGGATGGAGGACAAAAAAGATCGCACCCGCTATCATCAGGTGCTGCTGGCTAAAAACATGACCGGGTATAAAAACCTATCCAAACTGTGTTCATTAGGTTATACCGAGGGGCTATATTACAAACCGCGCATTGATAAAGAGACCCTGGCCGAGCATGCTGAAGGACTTATTGCCACTACCTGTTGTATTGCCAGCGAAATTAACCAGACAATTATCAATAAAGGTGAGAAAGAAGCACGTGCCATTTTTGAATGGTACCTCAATCTTTTTGGGGATGATTATTACATCGAACTGCAGCGTCACGGACTCAATGACCAAGATCGTTGCAACGAAATCCTCGTAAAATGGTCGAAAGAATATAATGTCAAAATGGTGGCCACAAATGATTGCCACTATGTAGATGAAGAGGATTCAGAAGCTCATGACATTTTGCTGGCCCTGCAGACAAATGCAGACATCAATGATCCCAATCGGTTTCGATTTACGGATGACAACAACAACCTGAATACCGATTTCTACCTGAAAACACCTGAGGAGATGGAGGAACTGTTCAGCGATCTTCCCCAGGCTATTGACAATACCAACGAGATCATCGAAAAGGTCGACAATATTGATCTCAGTTCTGAGCTCTTGCTTCCGCATTACAGCATCCCGGACCAGTTTGACTCGATGGATGAATACCTTCGTCATTTGACGTATGAGGGAGCAAAAAAGCGCTACGGAGAAATCACACAGGAAGTTAGCGAACGAATTGAGCAGGAACTAGGCATTATTAGTCGGATGGATTTCTCCGGCTACTTTCTAATTACCCAGGATTTTACGACTGAAGCTCGAAAACGCGATGTTTTCGTTGGACCGGGGCGAGGTTCCGCTGCAGGCTCCGTTGTTGCCTACTGCTTGGGAATTATCAATGTAGATCCTATGCGGCACGATTTGCTATTTGAGCGTTTTCTAAATCCCGAGCGCGTTAGCCCGCCGGATATTGATATCGACTTTGATGACAGCGGCCGCCAGGAAGTAATTGATTACGTTGTTGAAGAATACGGCCGCCAGAATGTGGCTCAGATTGTAACCTATGGCACGATGAAAGCCAAAACGGCCATTCGTGATGTGGGGCGTGTCTTGGGAGTACCGCTGCAGGAAGTAAATCGAATCACGAAACTTTTTCCAGACCAACCGGGCCTTAATACTTTTGATAAGGTCTTGGATAAATCAAGGAATCCGGAGTCGGCAAATGATATTCAGGAATTATTTGAACATCCGGATCCCCAGATTCAGAAGATGATGCGATTTGCCCGCACGCTGGAAGGTTCGGCCCGACAGACGGGAGTGCACGCTGCGGGCGTGATTATCGCACCGGGTGAAATCAGCGAATATGTGCCGGTGGCACTATCCAAAGACAAAGAGTTGATTACCCAGTACGACGGTCCGCATGCTGAGGAATGCGGATTACTTAAAATGGATTTTCTTGGACTAAAAACACTGTCCATTCTTAAAACATCCATAAAATACGTCGAGAAAAATCACGGTATCCATTACGAGTTAGATGAAATCCCTGAGAACGACGAAAAGACCTTTGAGCTCTATCAGAAGGGAAACACCATTGGCACTTTTCAGTTTGAGTCGGATGGCATGCGCAAGTATCTCAAACAGCTGAAACCGACCGAACTCGATGACTTAATTGCCATGAACGCCCTCTATCGTCCGGGTCCCATGCAATTTATCCCGGAATATATCGACCGTAAGCACGGGCGCTCAGACGTAGAATACCCACATCCTGATTTGGAAGAGCTCCTGAAGCCGACCTACGGCATTATGATCTACCAGGAGCAGATTATGAAGGCAGCTCAAAAAATCGCCAATTACTCCCTCGGTGAAGCGGATTTGCTACGTCGGGCCATGGGTAAGAAGAAGAAAAAGGTGATGGATGAGCAGCGCGAAATTTTTACCAAGCGCGCTATCGACAACGGCGTTTCCGAAGAAAAAGCCGAAGAGCTTTTCGATATCATGGCCGAATTTGCCAATTACGGCTTTAATAAATCGCACTCTGCGGCTTACTCCGTAGTCGCATATCAGACCGCCTTTTTTAAAGCCAATTACCCGGCAGAATATATGGCGGCTGTCCTCAGCCATAACATGGGTGACATTGACAAAGTGTCGAAATTTATTGAGGAGTGTAACCGTATGGGCATTACCGTGGATCCACCCAACATTAACAGCGGACAAGGTAAATTTGTGGCTGTGGATGGACGCATTCAATACGGTATGGAAGCTATTAAGGGTGTAGGATCAAATGTAGTTGAGGAGATTGTCAAAGAGCGTGAAGAAAACGGGACATTTGAATCTATCTATGATTTCGCACGGCGTGTGGACTCCAGCGTCTGCAACAAACGAACCCTGGAAAGTCTTTTCCAGGCTGGAGCATTTGATGAGCTGAATCCCAATCGTCGGCAGCTTTTACAGCATATGGAGATTCTACTCAGTTATGGTTCGCGTGTACAGGAGATGGAAAACTCCAACCAATCAGATCTATTCGGCGATGGTGGCGATAATTCATCAGCCATAGATGAACCTCAACTGGAGCCGGTTGAGCAATGGTCAAATATTGAACGTCTTAATAAGGAACGAGAACTGATCGGCTTCTATCTAAGCGGCCATCCCTTAGATAAATTTCAGGAAGATGTTCGTATTTTTTGTTCGCATACCTTAGATGCCGAAAAACTCAACCAACTTAATGATGGAACAGACGTCCGTGTTGCCGGCATTATTACCAAAGTAAATCGTGTAACAGATAAAAAAGGACGTCCCTTTGCTTTCCTCGAAATGGAGGATCGCCACGGACATGTGGAAGTTGTTGTATTTAATGAAGTCTATGATCGGTGCCTCGGTATGATCCAAGAAGATACGCGTGTTGTAGTTGATGGCAGCTTTGACTCATCCCGCGGAAAGCTACAGGTTATCGCCAATGGCTTTGAACGTATTGAGAGTATGCGCGAAAAATACCAGGATCAGATAGAGTTGAAGCTGGATATCGACACTAACTATGTTGATGAAGATGATCTGGAGCAAATGGCGCAACTTTTTAAAGAGAATCAGGGAGAAACGAATGTACGCTTCAACGTGTTGAGCAGTGAGGCTAAACGGCCATTTGCTATGCACGTTCGTAAATTTGTTATTGATCCCAATGAAGAATTGTTGGAAGGTTTAAGATCTATTGTAGGAAAAGAAGCCGTTGCTTTAAACCGTTATAATGGTAACGGCAGGTAAGATAAGTTTTGATAATGAATTCTATAATAAGAAACGATGTGATAATTGGATGATATTATCCGATATTAACATTGTTGAATTGAAGGTTATTTAAATAACAATTAATGAAGATGAAAGAAATATTATGAGTAAAGCAATCGAATTCACAGACGATTCTTTTGAAGACGAAGTCATTAATGCCGATGCTGAAAAACCTGTATTGGTCGATTTCTGGGCAGAATGGTGTGGCCCCTGCAAAATGGTTGGACCAGTAGTTGAAGAACTGGCCGAGGAGTTTGAAGGAAAAGCAAAAATTGGCAAAGTAGATGTTGACTCTAATCCTGAAACTTCTACAAAATACGGTATTAGAAGCATTCCGTCCCTGCTTATTTTCAAGGACGGCGAAGTAGTTGATCAAATTGTTGGAGCAGTACCAAAAGCACAACTAAAGAAACAGCTGGAAGCTCAACTGGCGAACTAAACCGCTTTCAGTTATATTGAGCAATTTAAACAAAGGGCGATGAGGTTTTTACTTCATCGCCCTTTTGTTTTTAAGTTTTTATCCTTTTTTCAGTTATCTAACCGAAAAATAATCGTTGCCTTGGAACCCCCTTTCGAAAATTCCAAATCATCGGCATACTGCCTGATCAGATAAACTCCTCTTCCGCTCTCATTCAATAAGTTCTCTTCTTTTAGGGGGTCAGGAATTTCTTCGGGATCAAAACCTTCGCCTTCATCTTCAACACTGATTGTCAGAATCCGATTTTCTTCGTCCAATGCTGAATGTACAACAACTTGCTTTTCCGGATTCTTATTATTGCCATGAATAATTGCATTATTTACGGCCTCGCTAAGTGAGAGCATAATACGACTGGAATCCTCATCATTTATATCAGCCCATTGCTTGAGTTCATTGATAAACGGCTCTAACCGCTCCATCTCTTCAAACTTGGAATCTAAAACAAGTTTTTTAGTATCAGATTTTGACATGAATAAAAGGTATAAGGCTGATTGTCTCTCATCGAGATATTCCTAAAATGCAAAATGACTAAGCATACAATCCGCGAAGTTTTAGCGTCATAGCTACTTTATTAATTCCAAACACGTATGCAGCCTGACGTAGCGTAATATCATATTCATTACGTACTTCAAACAGGTTGTCAAATGCATTGCGCATCATCCTGTTAAGACGACGATTTACACGTTCTTCAGTCCAGAAATATCCTTGTCTATCCTGCACCCATTCGAAGTACGAAACGGTTACACCGCCTGCATTTGCAAGAATATCAGGTACTACCATAATTCCTTTATCCTCCAGTATGGAATCGGCATTGGCCGTTACCGGACCGTTTGCACCTTCAGAAATAATTCGGGCATTGATATCACCGGCGTTTTCGCGATTAATCTGATCCTCTTTTGCCGCAGGAATTAATACATCGCACTCCATCTGCAGCAGCTCGTCGTTGGAGATCTTCTCAGCTTCAGGATATCCCTCAAGCGAATTATCGTTATTTTTGGCATACTCTATTGCCGCTGGAATATCGATACCGTTTTCATTGTAATAGCCACCTGAGATGTCACTGATAGCAATAACCTTCGCACCCTGCTCGTACATAAGCTTTGCACTTACAGAACCAACATTCCCAAAACCCTGAACGGCAACAGTGCACTTGTTGGGCAAAATACCAACCTTATTAAGTGCCGCCAATGTAACCGTTACCACGCCGCGACCTGTAGCTTCCTTACGTCCATGGGAGCCACCCAGAATAATAGGCTTACCCGTAACTACTGCCGTTTCCGTTTTATGAGCATTCATGCTATAGGTATCCATCACCCATGCCATAACTTGCTCATTTGTATTCATATCCGGAGCAGGAATATCACGGTCAGGCCCAAATACCTCGAGCATGTTCGCTGTATAACGACGGGTAAGCCGCTCCAGCTCACCATCCGAAAGCTGTTTCGGGTCAACACGCACACCACCTTTGGCTCCACCAAAAGGCACATTGACGATAGCACACTTCCAGGTCATCCACGCGGCCAATGCATTCACTTCTTCAAGCGTTACATCCGGTGCATAACGAATTCCACCCTTAGAGGGTCCCAGCAAATTATTGTGGATAACACGATATCCTTCAAAAACACGAATATCCCCACTGTCCATAACAATGGGGATAGAAACGGTAACCTGCTTAACAGGGCTAGCCAAATATTGGAACATTCCTTCATCAAGCTCAAGCACTTCGGCAGCAAAACGAAAACGCTCTAACATTGATTCAAAAGGAGATTCTTCATCAAGTTTGGGCCCGGGTTCCTTATAATAACCGGTGGTGTACATATTTTTGTTGTAAGGCATAAATTGAGATTAAAAAAGTCTGATCTTGTTACTGTTAAATACTATAAATCTTTTGTGATATTAATTGTCTTTACAGCAATTTTTAAGAGACAGAAAGGTATAAAAAAATTATTAGATGATATAGGTAAGATTTGAGAAGCACATGTTCTTAATTTCTGTCGTCACGTCTTAGATAATATAACATCATTCCCCCATTGTTACACAATAGCATGTTGCATTTGAATAAAATTTAATGTTGATTCTACACATTAAACATACAGAGATACGTTATAACGTCTTTTCGAGGTTAATATCATTGCTGTAATAATAACATGGATACTATGGACGCAAATGTTCTGGTATTAAATAAAGATTACCAACCATTAAGTATTTGCTCGGTACACCGATCGGTAAAACTTCTGTTCTTGGATAAAGCCGAAATGGTTCACGACTATCCTGAGCGAACCATTAGTACAGTGTCTAAGGATTTTTCATATCCCTCGGTTATCCGCTTACGGCGATATATTAACATTCCTTATAATAAGATCGTCTTGTCACGCCACAATATTATGAAGCGAGACCATAAAACCTGCCAGTATTGTGGTTCTTCGAGAAATCTCACGATTGATCATGTATTACCGAAAAGTCGTGGTGGTAAAGACACGTGGGAGAACCTCGTAACAGCCTGTAACACCTGCAATGTTGAAAAAGGAAATCGCACGCCCGAAGAAGCAAAAATGCCGTTGAATCAAAAACCATTTCGCCCCATCCATATTACCTTTCTACAATCTATTCTTGGTGGTGTTCAGGAGGATTGGAAACCTTATCTCTACATGTAATATGCTAGACATATCTCCGTTAAGGAATACCAAATTCTCTTCATAAGATATACATAAAAAACCCTTATCTTTGGGGTTCATTCACACTTTATAGAATTCAACCAGTATCATGAGCAGTAAAGGACGAGTATTAGTAGCTATGAGCGGAGGAGTAGATTCCTCTGTTGCAGCTGTTATGCTCAAAGAACAAGGATATGATGTCATCGGAATTACGATGAAAACATGGGACTATTCCCGTGTAGGTGGTAAATCCGATAAAGAAACCGGATGCTGCACCCTTGAATCCATGAATGATGCGCGACAGATTGCCGTCAACCATGGCTTCAAACATTTTATTGTGGATATCCGAGACGAATTTGGCGATTGGGTTATCGATCGTTTTGTGGATGACTACATGAATGGACGCACACCCAATCCCTGTGTTCTATGCAACACGCATATCAAGTGGGCGGCATTGTTGCGCCGAGCCGATAACCTTGGATGCGATTATATCGCTACTGGTCACTATGCCAATGTACGCGAAGAAAACGGTCGATACGTTATTTCGAAGGGACTTGATCCCAAAAAAGATCAGTCGTATGCACTTTGGGGCGTCGAACAAAAGCATTTGGCGCGTACCATATTTCCGTTGGGAAGCTACGAAAAGACTGAAATTCGTGACATGGCAGAAGAATTTGGCCTAACAAAAGTAGCCGATAAGCCTGACTCCTACGAAATCTGCTTTGTTCCTGATGATGACTACCGGCGATTCTTAAAAGATCGTGTTGATGGCCTTGAAGAACGTGTCAAAGGCGGTAAGTTTGTTGATCAGGATGGAAATATTGTAGGCGAACATGAAGGATATCCCTTTTACACCATTGGCCAGCGCCGGGGTTTAGATCTGGCACTCGGTAAGCGTGTATATGTCACCGACATAGATCCAGAAACCAATATTATTACCATTGGTGAAAAAGAAGATCTGGTCGCTACTACATGCAAAGCCAAAAATATCAATTTGAGTAAATATGGCAAAGTGCCTGGTGGTGAAATGGAAATTACTGGGAAAATTCGCTATAACGATGACGGCGTTGTTGGTCAGCTAAAACAATTGGGCGATGACGAAATCGAAGTTACCTTCCCAACCGGACGTGAAGCAATTACGCCCGGTCAGGCGGTTGTATGTTACGAAGGCGATGATGTTGTCGGCGGAGGCTGGATCCACAAAGTAAATGTGGATACCAACGTTCTGCAAGAAGTATAATCTTTTACAGTTACGAAACGTTAAATAGCCTGCTCGTTAATTCGGGCAGGCTTTTTATTTTTAGTGAAACTTTGTATTTGTTTTTGATGTAAGAAAAAATAACCCAATTATTTACCTAAACTATTTTGACCATGAAAAAAGCGTCTTATTACCTATCGGCCATGCTCTTGGTTGCTTCTTTTAGTCAACAGCCAGCCTCAGCACAATTCGAGGGCAAAATAAGTTATACCAGCTACAATTATTCTTCTGAAGGCGTTGAGCAAAAAGACGATAATTTTACGCTGTATATAACCCCGGATCGCATTCTATTGCAAGGAGAAAAGGAATATGGGTTTATGGAATCCATCCAAACAGAGGGAGTGCTGGTTCGCCTCGACTTCGAAGATTTTGTATTCCTAACCGGCAGCAATGAAGCACTCAAAATTTCCAAATCTGATATTACCTCCATGATGAATATGTTTGGAAATGGACAGAGTGCCACTAAAGCATCTGACAAAGCCGATAATGTTGATTACGAACGTACCGGTGAATCATCGACTATTCACGGATATAAGGCAGATAAATTTATTTTTAGAGACGATGAAGAGCCTAACGAACATACGGAAGTATGGATGACGAAACAGCTGGATGTAAACTGGGGCATGCTGGCCGAATCCTGGAGCGGCAGCGCTGAAACTATTATCAGTAGCTTGCCCACAAACCTTGTTTTTAAAGAAAAATATTTTCCACTCAAGGTTGAAGTATTTGAAGATGATCAGCTGGTCTCACGGTTAGAAACTACCGAAGTAAACCCTTCTTCTGTTGCCAGGGCTATGGTTCAGGTTCCCTCAGGTGTTAAAGTACTCAGTTTTCAAGATTATCTCTTCCAAAAAATGAGTCAGCAGTAGATCGTATATTTAAGTAATGAGTATTGAGATAACATTTTGCTAAACCTTGCTCAATACTCATTACTGATCATTGCCCATCAAAGCTTCCCATCAGGTGCATTTCTCCATCCGGTTGAGATGAACCTCCATCAGACTCCAGCGTAACGGCAAATGAAAAATCCTTGCGTTTATTCAAGCCATCCAAATTTTCAATCAGAAATAACACTTCTCCATGATTATTCACTGAAAATGAGCGGATATCTATGGCCTTGTTATCAAAAATAGCCCAAAACTGGTATTGTCCACCCTTACCCGCATCCGGTAACTCAGCAAGCTGTACAACAGCTCTATTATTCTGCGAATCCCAAATTACGTTGCCATATCCAAAGGGGTTCGCCTCCATTCCCAGTAACCTCACCACATGCAGCTGACGGGAATCCATCACCGAAAGCATCTCCTGCAGCTCATTCATCTCATTTTCAAGATCAGCTATCTCCTCTTCCTGGCTAACGATAGTACTTTCCTGGTCACTGATCTCTGATCGCAATGAAAAGGCATAGAATACCAAGCTCAAACAAATAAAACCTAACACAATTGATGTAACTAGGGTAAGAGATACATGAGTTTCCCCTGAATCAGCTTCTTCTTCAAAAGTTTCCTCATCTGATGCCGCCCCCACATGTTCCAAGGAGTGGTCGCTATCCCCTTTATCCTTATCTTCCACCGCTTCAAGCAGCTCTTCTCTCAGCTGCTCCGGCGATGGGTCATCCCTATCAGAAAACAAGAGATCATTACCCTTCGTGCGCATCTGCTGATAAAGCTTGCGCTCCTCTTCTGTCGCCTCATCCAGCATCTCTTCGAACCGCATTCGTTCATCCTGCTCAAGAATATTTAACACATAGTCCGCGCAAAGCTCTTTGAACGTTCTCCTATTCCCTTGTTGTTTAGCCATCGCACAATGTATATTTGATGAATATTACGTAAGTCTTTATCACACACAATAGATATTAGCAAACCAGAACCAAAAAAACTATTAATACGTGCCCTGGCTTCTTAGAATGACACTCGTGGTAGCTTCGTTAATGCTACCCGCCATACTTTACCTATCATTTCGCTATTACGCAACCTTCAAATCACACCTTCAAAAATGGCTGGTCTCCATATTGCTGCTCACATTCTACGCTTATCCCCTCTGTGCTCTTATCGACTTTTACAGTACCGGCAGTATTGATCTTCTCGACTATCCCCAACCTTTGGCCTACTGGTTCTGGTTTGGACTTATATTCGTATTTCAGCTGGCAACCTGGGTTATAGTCACCGACCTCATTAAATTAGTTGCAACCTATTTTTATGGGGATAAAAACGTGATTAGCCGGTGGTATCCTCACCTAATCGCAGTACTTTTCACAACTATATTCCTGTTTACCGCAGCAACAACTTACCTCCACACAACTCAGGTGCAAGCTCAGCATCACACTATTTCCATAGAAAATCTCTCTAAATCACTCCAAGGATTTAAGATCGTTCATATCACTGATATCCAGGGTGATGAATATACCGGAAGTGATGAAATCCGGAACTATATCAAGCATGTAAATAAGCAAAGTCCCGACCTCATCATTTTTACGGGAGATCTAATCTCATACGGCACTGACTTTATTGATATGTCGGCCCAAGAGTTGGGCAAAGCAAAGTCAAAATATGGAACCATTGCTGTCGTCGGTGATCACGATTACTGGGCAGGACTCGACAATATAGAACCTGCGCTCAACAATCAGAACATCCCCCTGCTGCAGGATGAAAACCACACCATCCAAATTAACAGTACCAGCAACATTACCATTACCGGTGTTACCGAGGTGTACAGTAAACAAGCCGATCCCACCGTCGTAGATTCCCTGACCAAAAGTACTGGCAACAGTGCTCTCAAGATATTTGCCTCCCACCAGGTCAATGACCAATTGATATCAAAAGCACAACAACAGAACTATCATCTTATGCTATCCGGGCACACGCACGGCGGACAAATACATGTGCCATTCATGAGTATGAATTTCTCGGCTTCACAGCAAGAAACCCAATACGTACAGGGACTCTACTGGGAAAACAGTCTGCCGATCAATGTGAATAACGGACTCGGATTTACACTGGCGCCCATTCGATACGAAGCACCGCCCAATATTTCAGTCATTACGCTACAAAAGAAAGAGGACTAATCAAACTAAGAAAGAAGCTCCATCATTTTATCAGGATCATTTGTTGGTAACTCACAAGCATAGTTCTGACAGACATAGGCAGTAGGCTTACCATCTTGCATTCCAAAATCAGACAGGTAGGGGGCTAAGTCACGAATCGTATTGTCCTCCGGATCATGGAGAATAATAACCGATCGCGGTAAAAAGCGGTCGTGCAGCGAACGTTTAAATTGATTTATCCTAGAATCATTTTGGGAACCGGTGATAACAATTTCCCTGGTATCTCCCTCCAGAAAATCCACACCCTGCAGAGCTGCACCAAAGCTCGTCGGTGCTTTTTCAATACTGTGGGAAAACAACTTGAGCGATTCATCCGCCATCTGTTCCCACTCCGTATTTGCAGTCATTCGCCCTAAGCGAAGCAGATTCATCAAGGCAATAGAATTCCCCGAAGGCATGGCCCCATCATAAATTTCTTTCTTACGTCCCAGCAGTTCCTCTGCGGATTCATCCGTGAAGTAAAAACCGCCGTTTTCATCATCCCAAAATTGTTTTACAAATTGTTCATTTAACGAAACAGCATGCTGTAGATATGTCGTTTTAAATGTAGCTTCATACAGTTCCAAAAGACCCCAGACGACAAATGCATAATCATCGGCATGTCCATCAATAGCTACATCTCCATTGCGATACCGATGTTTCAAGCGCCCATCTTCAGTTAGTATTTCATTTTTGATAAATAACCAGCACTGCTCCGCTTTTGTTACATATTCCCGATTGTCAAAAGCTGATCCCGCCTTAGCCAATGCCGAAATTATCAATCCATTCCAGTCGGTAAGAATCTTATCATCAAGCAGCGGATGTACTCGTTTTTTGCGCTCCTCTAATAATTTCTCTCGAATTGATGCTAATACAGAACGGAGCTTTTCAGTCTTCATATCTCGTTCCCGGGCAAGCTCCTCGAATGACTTTTGGAGATGCGGGATATTCTTGCCGGTTTTGCGACCCGTAGCCTCATCATGATAATTACCTTCATCAGTCAGGTTATAGGCTTCAATAAAAAGCTCCGCCTCAGCCAACGGCAAAAGATCTCGAATTTCTTCAGTGCCCCACACATAAAACTTACCTTCTTCTCCCTCACTGTCGGCATCCTCAGCAGAATAAAATCCACCGTTTTCGTCCTGCATCTTACGTATCAGGTAACTGCAAATTTCATCTGCCGTCTGCCTGAATAAGTCGTTCTTGGTGCACTGCCAACCTTCGGTATAAGCCATCAGCAGCATCGCTTGATCATAGAGCATTTTCTCGAAGTGCGGTACCAGCCACTGCTGGTCTGTTGAGTAGCGGTGAAATCCTCCACCCACTTGGTCAAAAACGCCGCCCCTCCGCATTTGGGTAAGGGTTTTCTCCACCATCGGCAAAGCTTTTGAATTTTGATGACGATCGGCATACCGAAGTAAAAACATCAAATTATGCGGACTCGGAAACTTGGGGGATGAACCAAAACCGCCATACTCTTCATCAAATTGCTGCTCGTACTGGTGATAAGCCTCATCTAAGATATCACTATCTAAAGGACCGGCCGGTGTAAATGCATTCGACTTCTGAAAAGCAGTGACAATTTCATCTGTAGAATTGATAATCTTCTCCCGATTATTATGCCAGAGTTCAGAAATCCATGGAATAAGCTCTCGCATGCCCGGGCGACCCTGACGCCCGACTTTTGGGATATACGTCGCCGCATAAAAAGGCTTTTTATCAGGCGTCAAAAAAACGTTGAGCGGCCATCCGCCACTACCGGTAAGCATCTGACAAACCAACATATACGTATTGTCAATGTCGGGACGCTCTTCACGATCCACCTTAATATTCACAAAAGCACGATTCATCAGTTTCGCAACCTCTTCATCCTCAAAAGACTCATGTGCCATTACATGACACCAGTGACACGTCGCATACCCGATTGATACGAGCACCGGTTTGTCTTCTTCCTTTGCCTTTTTAAATGCTTCTTCTCCCCAAGGATACCAATTCACCGGGTTATCGGCATGCTGCAGCAAATACGGACTCGATTCATTGGCCAGGCGATTTTGATTGTGATCAGGAGAATCCATCATCTACTTTTTATCTACATCTTTTGAAAAACGTTCGCTGTAATCCACGATAAAACGATCATACTCTTCATCAATAAGATCCGTTGAAATCAGGAAATCGGCCGACGAGCGATTGCACGCCATCGGAATATTATAAAGCACTCCAATTCTCAGCAATGCTTTCACATCTACATCGTGCGGTTGAGCTTGCAACGGATCCCAAAAAAAGATCATCATCTCAATCTTATTCTCTGCAATAGCGGCTCCTATTTGCAGGTCGCCCCCCAGCGGTCCACTGTTAAAACGATTTACATCCAAACCCACAGTTTCGGCAATCATCTTGCCTGTCGTTCCAGTCCCAAACAAGTTGTGTTTAGAAAGCGATCCCTTATTAAAATCGCACCAGTCAATTAAATCCTTCTTGCGGTTATCATGGGCAATGAGAGCAATATTCTTCTTTTTCTTCATCTTTTTTGCCCCAGGAGCTACAGGCTGCTGAGAATTTTCTTTTGCGTTCATATCAAATATGTATTTAAAATGGTTAATTCAGGCAGGTAAGCTACGGTAAGTAGCGGTAGCTCTCAAGCTATATTTTGATATGGAAACAGCCCTAAATCGCCAGTCGTAATGGAGAATCACCAACCTGAATCCGCTTGATGGAAAACGACTCCTTCTCAAATCCTTTGAGACGAATATTTATATCCTCAACCCTACCTTTGCTATCAGAATCCTCAAGCATTTCTTGCAGATCGTACCTGCTGAATACTTTCTGAGAAATGATAAGCTCGTTTTCCGATGCATAATCCACAAACCGGGAAGCAATATTTACTGTGGAGCCAAAATAATCAATGCGGCTGTTAAGATTAACAGCTACACAACTTCCGTGATGGATTCCGGCCTTAAGCTGAAAATCATCAGTAAAGCGCTTGTCATCATCGATCATCTTTTGAGCTCTTAAATAAGCTCGCAGGGCTTGTTCAGGCTCACAAAACACTGCCATCACCGAATCACCAATTGTTTTAACAACAGCCCCATGCTCTCTGGCTACAGCCTGGTGTAGAATTTCAAAGTGATCGATGACTCGACCCACTGCTTTATCGTCTCCTTCTTCGTTATACATACCGGTCGAGTCAAACAAATCAGTAAACATCAAGGTCAAATTATCTACTGAAATCTTTTCACCCTTACGCAATACTTCATCCGCAAACAGATTTCTAAACAGTTGCGAAGAAGTTGCCTGCGCAGCACTTACTCCATGTAATGACCAACTCTTGCGCTCAAGGGTAATTAGTTGATTTTTATCAGTTGTATTTTCAACACTTAAATTGGGACTATGTGCAATATGCACCTCTTCACCGGAGAGCCCTGAGGGACTAATATTCACGTGCACGGTATCATCCCCACCCTTATCAACATGCACTATTGCCGAACCCTTTGACTGAGTTGACCGCAATATATACTCCCCGGATGGCAAATCCGTCATCAAATAACGCTTCTGCCCGGGCTTCAAAAACTGCTGTAACATCACATGTGACTTCTCTTGGGGTCCCCGGATGCAATATTGATCCTTGTTAATTTTTCGAATAAGCGGATGCGGGGTAAAGCTGAGCTGAACTGTTTTATTAAAGTTGACCTTGAATTCCTCCTCACACTTATCACAATAAATCGGCTCATGAATCTGATTCAATGTTTTTACCGACTCTTGGATACTTCTGCAAGCAGGACAATACAGATCCCAATTAAAGTTTAACAAATCAGCTTTAGCCGCGTAGACAAAAACCTTAAAAACCTTCTCTTCGGATAACCCCCACTGCTCGGCAAGTTTAAGTGGGGAAATCTGTTTTAGTTCCACATCATCAGCACGACGAATAAAATCGATTATTCGCTCTAACACAGCGGCATCAACCTGACTATTATAGAGTTGTTCCTGAATCTGTTTGAGCCGCTTTTCACCACCACGTACCAGTCCTTTGTCCTTAGCGATTTGATAGGGAAGCCGATCACTTATAGCCAGCCGGTCATATGTATCGATCACCTTTTTTAAGCGACGCTTTACCAGTATTTTAAGCTTTAAAGTTGTCCAAAACGAAAGGAACTTATTCCGGGGAATAGCCCAAAGCTTAACAAGTAATCGGGTTCCCCTCTCATTTTCTTTTAAGTCAATCTGAATTTTTAAATCCTTGTATGCTCCAGACTGGTAATGTCGAACAACACCAAAGCGGAACGGGTATTCCCATTCATAAGGCTCTTCTTCCCAAACCTCATATCGATTAATTCCATTATATGATAGCTGGATTAAATCCTGATCTACCGACTGCGTAATATGAGCTTTCTGAATACTCGGCTGTTTCAAATCCTTAAACAAACGATTTGTATCAGTGATAAATGGCCATATATCTTGCGGAAGTGCATTAATCTGCCTATTCCAAGATAATTGTACCGTCTTATCAATCATTGATCTATACCCACTTATAAGCTTAAAAGTTCTGCACAATTGACTTCGTAAATTAATGCAGTAAGCGTTATATTTATGCCCTTCTTTATTTAAAAGAGCATAGAAATCATAATCTGTTACAAATCTTTAAATTCATTTTATGGCAGTTGAACGAACTCTTACAATCCTAAAACCAGATTGCGTACGAAAAAATCTAATTGGCGAAGTTACCCGCCGCATACAAGAGGCCGGATTTCGCATTGTTGCAATGAAAATGACTCGTCTGACGAAAGATACTGCAAGCGGATTTTATGCCGTTCACAAAGAACGTCCATTTTTTGATGAGCTTGTTGAATTCATGAGCAGCGGTCCCTGCGTACCTATGATTCTCGAAAAAGAAAATGCTATTGAAGATTTTCGCGAATTCATTGGTGCTACCGATCCAAGTGAAGCAGAAGAAGGGACTATTCGCGCCGATTTTGCGGACAGCGTAGGTGAAAATATCATTCACGGTTCAGACTCCGTTGAAAATGGAAAAAAAGAAGCTTCCTATTTCTTTTCTGAAGCTGAAGTAGTGGCTAACAAAGCCTAACTAAATTTCGGGGATATGCGAGCTTCTACTGTCCTACTTGCCATTTGTAGTTCCTTAATCTTATGGGGGTGCAACTTAACGCATTCCCAGCCAACGGTAAAAGTAGGTGCTCACGTTTTGCTCGACAATCATCTTAAAGAGATTGAAGACAAACGCGTAGGGCTTGTAATGAATCCTACCGCCCGCGTAGAAGGCTCGCATATGCTTGATACTCTCCTTGCTCGAGACGTTAATATTACCGCACTCTTTGCCCCCGAACATGGTTTTCGCGGAGATATTGGAGCCGGAGAAACTATAGAAGATGGCATTGACCAATCTACCGGGCTACCTGTTTTTTCACTCTATGGAAAAACACGTATCCCCACTCCCAAAATGCTTGAAAAAGTAGACATGTTACTTTTCGATATTCAGGATGTGGGAGGGCGATTCTATACCTATAATGCTACGCTTGGTAATATTATCGAAGCAGCGGCTGCAAAGGATATTCCGGTCTGGGTTTTGGATCGCCCAAATCCTGCCGGTGACTTGATTTCTGGATGGATGATGCAAAAGAAACACCACTCTTTTGTGGGGAAATATCCTATTCCCATGGTTCATGGCATGACGCTTGGAGAATTGGCTAAAATGATGGTGGGTGAACAATGGGTTAAAAATGCCAAACAAGCTACTGTTCGGGTTATCCCCATGAAGGGATGGAAGCGCACGATGAAATGGTCTAAAACAGGATTGGATTGGATTCCTCCGTCTCCCAACCTGCCCAGCTTTTATCACGCCTATGTCTATTTGGGAACCGTTCTTTTCGAAGGCACCACTATATCTGAAGGGCGTGGCACAGATAATCCCTTTCTGCGAGCTGGATCACCGCAAACGAACCTAACTACTTCCCATATTGCAAAACTACGTCGCCAATTTTCAGGGGTCAATATTGAACGGCGCACTTTTACTCCGGAAGCTATTCCCGGCAAGGCTTCAAACCCCAAATTTGAGGGCCAACGGTGTCACGGAATTGCCATACAAGTGACCAACCCTGATGCATTTAACCCGGTCGTTCTTGGAGTCGAGCTTTTATCAACAATTCTCGATGCCACTCCAAACGCTTCACTCAATGATTATATGCCCAAGCTCAGCGGTATTGACAATGCGATGCTAAAAGAACAGCTTGAAGATGATACTTATTCCAATAATTGGAAGAAAACAGCTACCGAGTTTAAGAAAAAGCGCAAACAATATCTCTTATACGAATAATACTTTAGTCCTGTACTTTCCGTTTCCACTCATAACAAAGTAGCGCAGCGCTAACCGAAGCATTCAGCGACTCCACATTGTTTTCCATAGGGATACGAAACTTATAATCACAGTGCTCCAGGGTTTTTTGACTGATGCCACTACCTTCATTACCGACAACAAATGCCAACGGGCGATCGACCTCCAAATCCCACAACTCTTGATCCCCATCCATATCCAGTCCACCAATCCAAAAGCCTTCATCTTTAAGCTTCATAATGGACTGATTAAGATTGCCTGCACGGACAATGGGAATGCGTCCCGCCGTACCGGCTGATGTCTTATGAACAGTAGCATTTATAGGCGCCTGCCGATGCTTGGGAACCAACACAGCTGAAATTCCCGCCGCAGCAGCAGTTCGCAACATCGCCCCCAAATTTCCGGGATCCTCAATTTCATCCAGTAAAAGAATAGCCGGGTAGTTGGAAGTGTCTATAGTATCAAGCCAGCTTCCAAAATCCATATACGATATTTGGCTCATCAGCGCTACTATGCCCTGGTCATTTACGCTGCCCACAAGATCATTAAGTTTGGAACCTGGAACGTGTGAAATAGGTATACGATGTTGGGATGCTAACTTGAAAATCTCGGGGAGTTGAGAATCGTGCAACGAATCACGAACAAAAATCTTTTGCATGCGTTCGGCTTCGTTCCTCAATGCCTCTTCAATAGAATTGCGACCATAAACGTAAATATTTGTCTCACTTTCTGTCATGATAAATCGGGGAATTGAAATATTAATTATTTCGTTTAACTTATAACTACTTAACGGCTTATTAAATAAAATAAGGGGATACCTATGAAAAATAAGAATCCAAAAGATGATTCATTTCCATCCTCTGAATCTCCCAATATAAAGGATTCCATACAGAATTCTGTTATTTCTCATTATGTAGAACAAACCCACTCACTTTCAACATTCTACATGATAGCTGCGATATCCCAAATCGTTCTGGGATTGACAATCGTTACGGTTTCCGTGCTTGGACTTATCCAACCACAATGGCTTGCTACCGTATTGATAATGATCGCCAGCGTAACAACTATGATTGGTCTTTATCTTCTGTATATTACGGCTGCAAAAAGAAATAACCATAATTCTTTGCTACGCAACGCTATGCAGCGGATTATGCAACACAAAAACTGATATGACAGATTTTAGCGATTCTGAAACACAGGAACGACTTCAATCTTACCTTACTGTACACCTTAAAAAAGATGAACTGTCACTCTCCGAAAACGAACAGGTGGATGCCCTTCAAAAGAAAAAACGAAATAAGTGGATTCAACTTGCCGTAAATATTGCGGCTATTCTATTTTTTGGCTACTCCTTTTATTTCGATATCACCCAGCTTGGGCAAACCTTTTTCATCATCATTTTTGCTGTTTTTGTAATCAATGTAGGTCTAATATTCTATCAAAAGAATCAAATTGATGAGCTATTGGAATACCTACAATGGAAAATACAGCATGAGAATTAAGTTTCTCTGTCTTATTTTTGCTCTTGGCTCAACTTTTACTGTTAACAGTCCGGCCCAATCATCTATGATGCAAAAATATAACTTACCTTTGCTTTACAATGATGATGGTGACGATTTTATCATTATAGCTCATCGCGGTGCCAGCGCTTACTACCCCGAGAATACAATGGTGGCATTTCAAAAGGCTGTGGAGATGGGGGCTGAGATGATCGAGCTGGACATCATGATGAGCAAAGATGGAGTTCCCATCGTATTTCACGATGCTAAACTAAATAAGCACACCAATGGTAACAGTTATGTAAGGAATTACACTCTTAATGAGCTGAAAAAGCTGGATGCGGGTTCTTGGTTCGACTCCAAATTTTCTGATCAAAAAATTCCTACTCTCGAAGAAGTTTTGGAGTTTGCATCAGGAAAGATTGCACTCAATATCGAAATTAAAACTGAGGCAGTTTCTGATAAAATTGAAAACGGTATTGAACAAAAAGCACTACAACTTGTTAAAAAACATGGGATGGAAAACCACGTGCTGTTTTCCAGTTTTGACTACCGCGCCGTTCGTCGCATCAAACAATTTGATTCCAATGTGCCGGTAGCACTACTCTACGATAAAAGTCAATCAAACCGATTATTACCGCACCAGCTGGTCGAAAAATATAATGTGGACGCATTCAACTGCAGCTATCGACAACTGAAAAGAAAGTGGATGACTGACCTCAACGAACATGATATCCCAACGTTTATTTATACCGTAAATAGCAAAAGAAAAATGCAAAAGCTTATTGCGGGTAGCGTTACCGGGATATTTACCAATAAACCTGATCTGCTAAAATCCGTAGTAGAAAATTATCATCTAAACAATACAACAGATTAGTCAGCACGTTTACCAGCCTATTTTCCTATTACCTGCAAAAAGATCCTACGGTCCCTCGATTTATTATCATGATTTAAAATTACGACTTGTTGCCAAGTGCCCAGTACCGGTTTACCATCCTGCAACGGCACCGTTATTCCAGGTCCCATCATTGTAGCCCGCATATGTGAAAAACCATTATCATCACCCCAGGTTTCCCCGTGACGGGTAGTCTGATCATGTGGAGCAAACTCTTCCAGTTTATCTTTCATATCTTGCACCAACGCAGGCTCAAACTCTATTGTTGAAATTGAAGCAGTAGAGCCGATCGGAAAAACATGGATGATCCCTTCCGAGAATCCGCTTTCCTCAGCAAATTGCCTCACTTGTTCGGTAATATTTTTAATATCAGAAAATCCCTCAGCTCCAATCGTAATCTCTTTACTAATAATATCCATATCCTTAATTCCTTAAGTTATCATATAAGAATTCCTGCAGTGCTAAACGATACTTTTCTCCTGTTTCCCAGAATCCGGAACCGTGCGAACCTCGAAGTTCAACAAACGTTTTGGGTTCATTGGCCGCTTCAAAAAGTTTTTCGCCGTGCTGGTACGGGACAATTTCATCATCTCTGCTGTGGGCCATAAATAGTGGCGACTCAATCTGCCTAATATTCGCAAGTGTGTTATAATCATATTTTATGATGGAGCGTACCGGCAGCCAGGGATATAAATCAGCACCCAAATCAGCAGCTGAGGTAAACGTTGATTCCAGAATGGTAGCAGCTGGCTGTTTTTGTACTGCAAGCCACGAAGCAACTGCTCCGCCCAGCGATCTTCCCATAATCACAATGTTATCATCCTCTATTTCTCTTTCTGCCACCAAATAATTCCAGGCTGCTCGAGCATCTTTATACGTTCCCTGTTCGCTGGGACGTCCCTCGCTTTTTCCATATCCGCGATAATCAAAAATAAAAACATTCAGTCCCAAATTATGCAACAGTTGAATCGTTTGCAGTCGACCTGAAATATTTCCTGCATTCCCATGGAAATATAAAAGGGTATTCTTACTGTCGGACGGAATATACCAGCCGTGAAGACTCAAGTTATTTTCAGTTTGGAAAGTAACGTCTTCATATGACAATCCAACATCCTCGGGTGTATAGGTGATTGATTTTTGAGGATGATAAATCATCTGTGACTGCAGAAAATACATCAAGATAACCAGTAAAAGATATCCGACAGCAACACTTAACAGGATCCATAAAAATGACTGCACAATTCGCAAAATTGATTAGATGAATTGAAATTCATTGCCCCCAAAGATAACAAAAACTATTCGCCCGTCTTCAGTACATAAGTTTGCAATCGTTGATGGCGTGCCCCATCAGGATGCAACTTGCTCTCATAAAGGACAAATTTACTGACGGGGGTATCTGTAATGGCAAACTTTTTATGCTGTTTAATAAATGAGGTAACCGCTCGTTTCGATGTATTCTTTGTGCGTCCTAACGTAATGTGTGGTTTATACGATCTATTTTCAGGAGCGATCCCCATTTTCTCACACCGCCCCTCCACTTTTTGATGCAGCTCCTGAAGGTTCTCATTTTTTTTAATACCTGCCCACACCACTTTGGGCTGTTTACCCTCCGGGAAATACCCAATCCCTGCAATCGTCATGGTAAAATCCGGATGAACAATGTTATCCAGCTCACCCCGCAACTCACTGGCAGTCGTTTTATCAACATCTCCTACAAATTTTAGGGTGAGATGCATCTGCTCTTGAGGCTGCCACCGCATCCCATCAATAGGCTGCTGCAAGTCCAGCAACTTTTGTTTTACCCGCTTTGGCAAAGGAATAGCAATAAATAAACGCATAGAAAAGAGTTAATGATAGCGAACCTCAAATTCTTCGTACTCATCATCAGCTTCCTCTACCGTAACGTCAATATTGTCAACCCGACTGGCACCCGGCCCCTGCTCACAACGGTTTACCATCTCCCTGATGTGATCCATTGGTCCCGCAAAAATAGCTTCTACACGACCATCGGGTAGATTCTTGACCCATCCGAAAACCCCTACTTCTTCAGCATTTACTTTTGCAAAATGACGGAATCCAACTCCTTGTACACGTCCTTCGATAAATACATGCGCCTGTTGCATAATTGTTATATCTATGCTTTTTATTAAATCTTGAACTCTCAATTGTTTAGTGATCCACGGCTAATGTACTAATCTGAAAGGAAATCTCGAACTTTCACGAATTAAAGTTCTAAAGTTTGTATAATTCCGTCAAATAGATTGTTCAAATTTTTGCTCTGAAATAGATTTACTTATGACCCTCACGCAACTGAAATATATTATTGCCGTCGATCGATACCGCCATTTTGCCACTGCTGCAGAAAAATCCTACGTCACCCAGCCCACTCTTAGTATGCAAATTCACAAGCTGGAAGAAGAGCTCGGAATAACTATTTTTGATCGATCCAAATCACCCGTTATTCCCACGGAAATCGGAGAAGAAATTATTGAGGAGGCTAAAAAAATTATCAAGCAGTCTAAGCATATTGAAGATATCGCTGCCCTAAATGATGATGAGCTGCGAGGTACTTTCCGTATCGGAATTATTCCCACAGTTGCTCCCTATCTGCTGCCACTCTTTTTGCGCAACTTCCGGAAAAAACATCCCGAAGTTCGACTCATATTCGAAGAAGTGGTAACCGATGAACTTCTCGATCTCCTTAACCAGGATCACCTTGATATCGGTATCATAGCTACTCCAGCCGATCGTGGTAATATTTTTGAAGAAGATCTCTATTACGAACCTTTTTTAGGCTATGTATCAGAAGATCATCCGCTTGCAAAAAAAGATCGTCTTTCGGTAGACGACTTGGAAGTTACCAATTTATGGCTGCTTAACGAGGGACATTGCTTTCGTGATCAGACCGTAAAATTGTGCAAGAAGTTCAGGAAAAATAAGCTCGATAATCCAAAAATTGAGTTTGAAAGCGGCAACCTGGAAACGCTGAAACAACTGGTCGAACAAAATTTTGGGATGACCCTTCTTCCATACCTTGCTAAAAACCAAATAAACGATCGATGCGCTAAAGCCCATTTGCGAGAATTTGACGATCCTGTTCCACGCCGAAAAGTGCGCATTGTATATGGACGCGAATATCTCAAGAAAAATATCATTGAGGCTTTCAAAAAAGAAGTGATGTCATCCATCCCTGATGTACTCAAGAAAGAGGAGGAAGGATTTTTAGTGGAATAGCTTGTACCCGACTCAGCTATTAATTTTGTCAAATATTACCTACTTTTGAGGCTTATTTTTAAATCTCAAAAATAGATCTCCATCTTGGACCATTCCGTTCTACTGTGGTCGATATTCAATGTGTTTATAATTGCGATGCTCATTGTCGACCTCGTCGTACTTCACAAAGAGGATGAGCCTGTCAGTATTAAAGAAGCCCTCTACTGGACGGCCGCCTGGATTGTCCTGGCACTTATTTTTGGTATTGGGGTCTATTACTATATGGGAACCCAAACGGCCCTTGATTATTATACCGGCTACCTGATCGAAAAGTCCCTCAGTGTCGATAACATCTTTGTCTTCCTGCTGGTCTTTACCTATTTCAAAGTTCCTGATGAGTTTCAGCACAAGGTACTTTTCTGGGGTATCTTTGGAGCCCTCGTTATGCGCCTGATCTTTATCTTTACCGGTGTGGCACTCATAGAACGTTTTCACTGGATTATTTATGTGTTTGGGGGCTTCCTCGTCTTTACAGGCATTAAATTAGCCATGGAAAAAGACAAAGAAGTACATCCCGAACGAAACCCCGTATTAATCTTGGTTCGCCGCTTTTTCCCAACGACCAAGAATTATCATGGCTCCAAATTTTTCATCCGTAAAATGGGTCGGCTTATTGCCACTCCTCTATTCATTGTTTTGGTGGTTATCGAGACAACCGACCTCGTCTTTGCCCTTGATTCCATTCCCGCAATTTTAGCAATTACACGTGATGAGTTTATTATCTACAGCTCTAATGCTTTTGCAATATTGGGACTTCGAGCCCTCTACTTTGCCGTCTCAGGTATTATGCGTCTTTTCCACTACCTGCACTATGGACTTTCCCTAATACTTATCTTTGTAGGAATTAAAATGCTACTTTCAGACTTTTATCATATTCCTACTCCCTACGCATTAGTATTTATAGGTGGCACACTTGCTCTCTCGGTTATTGCTTCCATCTTATATCCAAAAGAAGAAGATCCAATCAAAGACGAAAACCTCCGCGACGAATAATTCCACATTATGGATTTGGAAAGCTTTTCGACAAAATGGTTCACCCTTTACTATTCGGTACTGGCTATCTGTTTGATTGGTGCCGGAGGATATCTTACTCTAAAAAAAGATAAGGTAACTGCCTATTTGATTAATAAAGCGGACCAAAAAAGACCGCCTATACTGCTCATCCGGATCTTAAAGTATTTCTTTTTTTTCACTCTTCCCGGCCTCATATTATCGTTTACCCCTTTTTCATGGATTGAACTTCTCTTTACTATTTGGAGTTTATTGGTTGTATACATCGCCGGGCTACAGCTGGTTCGGTGGGAGCAGAGTCGAACGCTTATTAAATCCAACAAACAACTGCCCCACATTATTAAGAGAAGCGGTGCCATTATGGTGGCAGTGGGTTTAGCTATATTTCTGCTGGCATACATAGTAATAACCCGACATCCAATGTCATGAATATCACTAAGGCGGGATACCACGGTATTCTGCTTCCAAATCTTAATATCGGTTTTGACTATAATGGGACTGACACCCAGCATACCTTTATTTCCCACGCCCATGCCGACCACATGCCACGAAATCGCACGAGCAGCGTTTACTGTACGTCCAATACGCTAAAACTGATGCAGCGCCGTGGTTACAAAGGCGATGCTACGGTTTTGGATTTCGGCGAATCCATAGAAACTGAAAAGGCAAAGGTCACCCTATATCCTGCTGGACATATACTTGGCTCTGCAATGGTATATGTAGAATCTGATGACGGCTCTGTGCTCTATACCGGCGACTATCGCACGCCTCCGTCCCCGGCTTCAGAGGGATTTTCTATACCCGAACAAGTCGACCATTTCATTACGGAAGCCACCTTTGGACTGCCTATCTATAAATGGGATTCCCATGAAAACCTTGGACAAGAAATTCGTTCATTTGCTTCAAACTCTCTCAGGGATGGATACACACCTGTATTTTTAGCCTATAACTTGGGCAAAGCACAAGAAGTAATGCATCTACTGGCACCGCTGAAACAAAAAGTCCAAGTTCATGGGGCAGGATACAAGATGTGTGATGTATATGAAGAAGCTGGAATTGATTTGGGGAATTACGAAACGTATGATCGAAATACCTGCGAGGGCAAAATCCTGATTACTACCAACTCTGCACTTAATAACGGTTTTGCATCCAACGTCCGAAAGAAGCGAATTGCCTATTGCTCTGGCTGGGCGACCCGAGAAGCGGCTCGCAATCAGTTGACTGTTCACAAACTCATTCCCCTTTCCGATCACCTAGACTTTTTTGAGCTGATTCGCCTGTGTGAAGAATTGAGACTTCAAAAAGTCCATATTACCCATACCCCCAATGCCGATGTTGTTCAGCATTATTTGGATAAACGTCATATCGAGTCACGATTTTTAGATATGGAAATGGAAGAAGATGACTAGCTATGGCTGAGAACTCTTTTCAACAACTGGCTGAAACCGCGCAACGGATCAACGAAACGCGTAGTACCAACGCGAAGATTGTTTGTTGTGCTCAATACTTTCAGTCGCTTGAGGAAGATGATTTAAATCTTGCAGCTCAATTCCTGGGTGAAGGAGCTTTTTCATCGATTTCCGGGAAAAGAACAACAGTGGGAAGTCGCACATACTCAACCTGCGCGGCCGAATTCTGTGAGATCAACTATGAAAAAGTGTTTAAACCATGCAAAACAGCACTTGGCAGCGCTTCCGAAGCTATTGAAAAGTTGATGCAAAACATTGAAGCTGCTCGCAATAAACGCGAACCAACTCAGCTAACCCTTCAAGATATCAAATCGATCTACAAGGATATTTATAGCGTTTCTTCTCGGGCAGATAAGCAACAAATTCTCTGGAATACCTGGAAACAAATGACCCCAGTCGAAATCAAGTTCTTCATCCGAATTATGACCCGTGGGTCACTACGTATCGGCTTCGAAACAAAAAGCGTGGTTTCTGCACTAGCCAAAGCTTTTAGTAAAAATATTGAGGAAGTCCGTTATGCCCATATGATTACCGGAAGCGTTGGGAAAACGGCTGTGCTCTGTAAAAATAACAACTTAGATAAGGCCACATTCAAGCTCTTCCATCCACTGTCATTTATGCTCGCTTCACCAATAGAGAGTCGCGCTGTTGAAAACCTGGATGGATACGTAGCTGAAGAAAAATTTGACGGCATGCGGGCTCAGGCACATATCAGCGGACAACAAGTAGAACTATATTCTCGTGACCTCAATGACATCACCCATTCATTTCCTGAAATTGTACAGTTTTTTATAAAAAAAGATTTGCCCGATTTGGTCTTGGATGGCGAAATATGCGTGTATAAAAACGATGAAATCCTACCCTTCCAGCTACTCCAAAAACGGATGGGACGAAAAAAGCCTGGGAATAAGATCATAGAAAAATACCCGGTCTTATTTATCTCCTATGATCTACTTTATCATGTTAACCAGCCTATTTTCGAAAAAGAACTCTGGGAGCGTCGCAATTTACTTTCCGATCTCTCTCAACTTTACGAGCTGCCCATCACTAATCAGTTTGAGGTCGAAGGTAATGATCATGTTGACGAACTATTTGAACGTGCTTTGGCCCACGGCAACGAGGGTTTAATGCTCAAAAAAATTGACAGTACTTATGAGTACGGTCAGCGCAAAAAATCATGGCTTAAGGTCAAAAAACCTGGCGGCACACTCGATACGGTCATGATGTATGCGCATGCCGGATCAGGAAAACGCGGGGGATATTATTCAGATTTCACGCTCGGCATCAGGGTAGCAGAAGATGAGCGCTATGAAGAAGAGTTCATTCCCATTGGTAAAGCATATGGTGGTTATACGGACGAGGAAATGAAGCGATTAAACGAACGTATCAAAGATCTGACGGTAGAAAAGTACGGACCTACCTTGGGACTAATTCCAGAAATTGTTATTGAGCTTGAATTCGATGACATCCAAAAAAATAAGCGGACCAAAGCAAATTATTCACTTCGACTTCCTCGTTTTAAGGCTATTCGTTGGGATTTATCGCCCAAAGATGCCGATACGCTCAAGGATGTAGAGCAATTATATCAAAAGAAAATTGATAAAGAGCGATTGAAACAAGAAGAAAATCCATCTTTTTATATTGAACAGAAAGATCAGGAAACAAACACTGAATGACAGGGATTAAAATATTTTATCCCAATCATGTATTTTTAATTTACAACATATTATTATGAGTAACTGGACACTTAAATCCATACCACCGCACGACTGGTTTCTTTGCTTGGATATTGATCAGTACTTCGATCATGAACACGATCCTGAACGTGTGTTTGAAGAAGGATTTACCCGCCCCATTCCTTTAGAAAATCGTGACATACTTGTAACCTCTTTTTTTAATGGGAATCCGGATAACCCTGAGTTTCACTTTGAAAGTCCCGAATCACTAAGCAAAGATGAAATTGAACAAGCCAACAAAAGCTTGGCCCGTATTTTAGGTACCAATATCGATCTACGCCCTTTCTACGATCAAGCCAGTAATGATCCTGTTTTAGGTCCACTGCTCACAGAGTACTATGGATTCAAACGCATGGCCCGCGCCAACCTCTTTGAGGATACGGTCAATCGCATCATCCAGATGCGGCTTTCGCATAAACCTACAGCCAAAAAGATGGTCTATAATGTCCGCAAAAGCTATGGCTCGCTTCTAAATACCGGACCAGATAACATTCCGGCCTGGCCCCGACCTCATCAGCTTATTAAAGCCACTCCGATGAGCATACGACAACTCGATCCCGGTCCTACCAAACGCAAAGGAGAGTTCATCATTGGCTTTGCCGAAGATTTGCTATCAGGGGAACGAGACTTACATCATCTGGAAACGTGCCGGCCTCAAGTGTTTTACGACACTATTTCAAAAGTACGAGGCGTTGGCCCGACTTCTGCCCAGCAGCTAATGCTTTTCCGAGAACGCCCCGACGCTATTTTCCCCAGCAACAAAAAGAAAGGCAAAGAAAAGGGCCATAGACGCTGGATTATCCTTAATTATGGCGGCGATCCGGATAATACCTCCGAAAAGGAATTTCAGAACATGATTTCTAACTGGGAAGGATATGAGGCAGCGGGTCTCGAGTTTTTATTCATAGACTGGATAATGAGTGAGAAGGAAAAACAACAGAAAAGTTAGAAATCTTTGTATATCAACTATCCCTCTTCAAACAGCTCTTCGTCCGGGCGAATTTTAATCAGCGTCCGCCATGCCTTATAGAGCAATCCGGACGACACAACTGCTACTACAGTAATCAACGAAGCCAACATCCACTTTCCATAAATCCAATAGCCGGTTGCAAAAAGGGCTCCGTAAACGGCAATACACCCCAGGACCATGCAAAGCAAACCCTGAGGAACGCGCCACGCCTCATCTTCGAGGGGTTCCAGATCTTCTCCCTTTTCTTTAGCACGGTTTATTACCTTCTGCCAACCTGGTCCCCCGGGCCGTGCTGCCTCACAAAAATTAACGAGTGTTTTATGATCAGTGGGTCGTGTCATAAATGTTACCGCCAGCCAACCGATAGTTGTAATAATCACGCCGATGATGAGTTCTTGCCAGCCGGTTACTTCCGGAAGTCCTGTATAGGAATGGACAAACTGAAAATATAAAGCGACGGCAAAAGCAATAAACATAGCAGCAATTTCACTCCCCGCATTAATACGCCACCAAAACCAGCGAAGAATAAACAGAAGGCCGGTACCGGCTCCAATCTGTAAGATAATCTGAAAACTATCGAGCGCATTTTGCAAAAGCAATGCAAGTGCCCCGGCTACAATCATCAAAATCACAGTGGAGATACGGCCAACAGCTACTAATTCTTTTTCTGAGCTATCAGGACGCACAAACCGCTTATAAAAGTCGTTCACCAAATATGAAGATCCCCAATTAAGGTGTGTGGAAATAGTAGACATATAGGCAGCTGTCAACGACGCAACGACTAAGCCCAGCCACCCTGTCGGGATAAACGTAAGCATTGCCGGGTATCCCATATCGTGATCGGCTACCCCCGAAGCATTGGGAAAAGCCTCTTTTAGATCTGCCACTTCCGGAAAGACAATAATTGAACACAATCCAACAATAATCCAGGGCCATGGGCGCAAGGCATAATGGGCAGCATTGAAAAAGAAGACTGCAGCAATGGAGTTATTTTCATCTTTGGCAGCAAACATGCGCTGTGCAATATATCCCCCTCCTCCCGGTTCAGCGCCCGGATAATAGACGCTCCACCACTGTATAACCAACGGGATGATAAAGATACCAATGGCCTGCGAAGGATCAGAGAAGTCAGGTAAAATATTAAGCTGACTGACTACTTCTTTGTGTTCCAGTAGTCCACTTAATCCGCCAACTTCAGGGTGATTTAATGCCACATAGGCAGCAATTAAACTTCCGCCGATAGCTAAAAAGAACTGAAAAAAATCAGTAAGCAGTACCCCACGCAATCCTCCGAGCGAGCTGTATATAACCGTTATAAGACCGCCAATTACTACTGTTTCTACGGGCGTCAAGCCCATTAATACACCACTTATTTTTATCGCTGCCAGAGATACCGTTGCCATTACAACCACGTTAAAAATAAACCCAAGATATACCGCACGAAATCCACGCAGAAAAGCGGCCATTTTACCGCTGTAACGCAGCTCATAAAATTCAACATCTGTCAACACACCAGATCGTTTCCAAAGATTAGCATAAACAAAAACGGTAAGCATACCCGTAAGCAGAAAGGCCCACCACACCCAATTACCCGAAACACCATCAGTACGGACAATATTAGCAACCAAGTTGGGGGTATCTGTTGAAAAGGTAGTGGCTACCATTGATATCCCCAACAGCCACCACGGCATGTTTTTCCCGGCAGCAAAAAATTGCTCAGAATTCTTACCCGCCTTGCGCATTACCCACACACCAATAAGCAAAGAAAATAATAGATAGGCTCCTATTATAGCCCAATCAATGGGTGCAAGAATCATGGTTATGGTATAAGATTATGATTGCTTATCCGAATGATCTCTAACAAACGTAATTTTAATCAGATGCTCAACGGCTATTTTAATATCACCATATCAAACTTTTATTGCTCATAGCTCAGTGCGTTGTGAGTAAATACAGATTTATCCCCTCGATAATGTACTTGTTTCGTACCTCCGTGTGAATCGCAGTGATTTCATTCTCTAAAACCAGATTATGAAGCAAAACCTATTCCAATACATCGGGAGCCGGATGACACCAAATTGGAATTAAAATAAAAAAGCCCCGTCCCCAAATGGGGACGAGGCTTATAAATCGTCTTATGAAAGACGGTTTGTCAAGAACGGCTAGCTTACATCATGCCACCCATTCCGCCCATTCCGCCGGGCATTCCGCCTCCCATACCGCCGCCGGGCATACCACCACCGCCGGCAGGTCCGTCATCATCATCGTCGCCTTCAGAAGGCTTGTCAGAGATGAGGGCTTCAGTTGTCAGCATTAAGCCGGCAACAGAAGCTGCATTTTCAAGAGCAGTGCGCGTTACTTTTGTAGGATCGATAACGCCTGCTTCGATAAGATCTTCATACTGCTCGGTTCGTGCGTTGTATCCAAAGCCGCCTTCACCTTCAAGGACTTTCTGTACAACAATGGAACCTTCAGCACCAGCATTATTGGCAATAATTCGAAGCGGCTCTTCAAGCGCACGACGAACTATTTTAAAGCCAACTTCTTGATCTGGCACTTCACCTTCTAGCTCATCAAGTGCTTTGCGAGCACGGAGCAGCGCAACACCACCACCAGCTACAATGCCTTCTTCAACAGCGGCACGAGTAGCGTGGAGTGCATCTTCAACACGGGCTTTCTTCTCTTTCATTTCTACTTCAGAAGCAGCTCCAATGTTAAGTACTGCAACACCGCCGCTCAACTTAGCGAGACGCTCTTGCAGTTTCTCACGATCATAATCAGATGTGCTGGACTCAATTTGTCCTTTAATCTGATTTACACGCGCTTGGATGTCGTCATCTTTTCCTTGTCCGCCAACGATTGTAGTATCGTCTTTGGTGATGTTTACGCGATCAGCAGTACCTAAGAAATCAAGCGTAGCATTTTCAAGCTTGTATCCACGCTCTTCAGAGATAACGGTACCGTCTGTCAAGATCGCGATGTCTTCCAACATCTGCTTGCGACGATCGCCAAATCCAGGCGCTTTAACAGCTGCAATCTTGAGCGATCCGCGCAGCTTGTTAACAACCAATGTAGCCAGCGCTTCGCCTTCAATATCTTCAGCGATGATAAGCAGCGGCTTACCGGTTTGAATCACTTTTTCAAGGATAGGTAGCAGATCCTTCATGTTACTAATCTTCTTATCGAAGATCAGAATGTAAGGTTCCTCCATCTCTGCGACCATATTTTCGGAATCAGTCACGAAATAAGGTGACAGATATCCGCGGTCGAACTGCATACCTTCAACCGTTTCGAGATAAGTTTCAGTACCTTTGGCTTCTTCAACAGTGATAACACCATCTTGACCAACTTTTTCCATTGCATCTGCAATGTTTTGGCCAATTTCTTCGTCACCGTTGGCAGAAATAGTACCAATTTGCTTGATACTTTCGAGGCTGTCTCCAACAGGTTGGCTATTTTTACGAAGCTCTTCGACAATAGCTTTCACTGCTATGTCGATACCTCGCTTCAATTCCATCGGATTAGCACCGGCAGTAACATTCTTCAGACCGGTTTGAATGATAGATTGAGCAAGAACAGTAGCCGTCGTTGTTCCGTCACCGGCATTGTCACTGGTTTTGGAAGCAACTTCTTTTACCATTTGAGCGCCCATATTTTGTCGCTTATTGGACAGCTCAATTTCTTTTGCTACCGTAACACCATCTTTTGTAACTGTTGGTGCACCGAATGATTTCTCGATTACTACGTTTCGTCCACGCGGTCCCAAGGTGACCTTGACAGCATTCGCAAGCTTGTCAACGCCCTGCTTGAGAGCATCGCGCGCTTCCATATCGTAATGAACTAATTTTGCAGACATAATTGCCTATTTAATTTTTTTGAGTTTTTATTTGAAAAAATGTTGAAAGAATTGCGTTAGTCAACGATTCCAAGAATGTCGGATTCTCTCATAATCAGATATTCTTCGCCATCCAGCGTAACTTCAGTGCCGGAATACTTTCCATACAGCACTTTATCGCCTTCTGATACCGACATATCAATCTTGTTACCGTTTTCTACCTTGCCAGGACCTGCAGCAACTACAGTTCCTTCCTGAGGTTTTTCTTTTGCTGAATCGGGAATAATAATTCCAGATTCGGTCTTATCTTCCGCAGGTGCTGGCTGAACCAGAACACGATCGCTTAACGGTTTAATTTTAGATTTAGCCATAAGTATGACTCCTAATTTTAGTTATTAGTTGAAATTTGAAATTCTTAAATCCAGCAATATTGCTGTAAATACGTTTATGAAATCCTCTGTTTGAAATCACATCAATTTCAACAGGGTTATAGATGAGCAAGTACCATACCAAACTTTGAGAGAAATATACTTTTATCCCAGCACCGCCGCTAAAAGCCTTAAAACAGCTAATTAGCGATAGTTTAAATTCCGATCAATAAAACACTAAAAAAGAGTGGTCGAAATTTCAGGTCAAAATGCCATCTTCTACAAGTTGTGCTGTCAACTTTTCATATTCGGAGGGCTCCCAAGCCTCGGCCCGCTTGTCAAAGTCGAAGCCATTGGGCTGGTTGTCTTTACTAACGACTGGCTTTAAAGAGTTACTTAACTTTTTACGGCGCTGATTGAACGCGGTTCGAACTACTGATTTTAGATTTTTATCCGAACAGTTTAACTCCCCTTTGTCAAAAGTCAGCTTTACAATAGCACTTTCTACATTGGGCTGCGGACTAAAGCAGTGACGAGAAACCGGAAAAAGAATTTCGGGCGTACACATCAGCTGTGTTTGTACACTCAATATTCCATAATCTTTGGTTCGAATATCGGCCACTAATCGCTCGGCTACTTCTTTCTGCATCATCAGTAATGCATCGGCCATAAGATATCGATTCTCAAGTAATGAAAACAAAATCTGACTAGTGATATAATACGGAAGGTTACCTACCACATGCGTGTTTTCTTTTCCAACAGATAATTCATCCCAATCAATATCCAACACGTTTTCGTGATGAATCTTCAGATCATCAAATTTTTGCTCCAGTACTTCTATCGCCCGCTGATCGAGTTCTACAGCAACCACATCTTTAAAACGATCAAGCAATGCCCCCGTCAACGCCCCTGTTCCGGGACCAATTTCGATCACACGATCCCCTGCTTTAGCGGGAATAGCCTCAGCAATTTTATTGATGATATTCTCATCAGTTAAAAAATGTTGCCCTAAACTCTTCTTTGGTCTAATACTCATATATATTATTTGAAAATGTGGGGGTTAATTATTAGGAATTACAGTAGTTACATTTTAAATCCTAATTCTTAGTTTCGAACAAAACCCCGAGGATTTAAATAAACAATTTAAACTTAAGTTGTCTTTTTGCTTAGCGTCAGTAGGTAGATTAAATTAGGCTATGTTACTTCTCGTAAAATAAATCAATATGGACATTAATCCCCTGGAAACAGAACAAATTGGAATACAGACGCTGGAAAAACGTCTGATGAAATCAGAATCTAATATTTCCCTAAAGATAGGAGTACCAAAGGAAGTCTCCAATGATGAGCGCCGAATTTGTTTAACTCCGGGCGGTGCTTCGGTATTGATAGCCAACGGGCATGAAGTATTTATCGAACAAGATGCCGGTGCCGAAGCCAACTTTACCGATCAGGAATTCGCCGATGCCGGTGCCGAGATTGCATTTAGTATTGACGAGGTATATAAAAAATCGGACATGATTGTGAAGGTTGCCCCTCCGTCAGATGCTGAATTAGAACTTCTTGAGCAAGATCAAACGCTCCTTTCTGCACTACATCTGGGCAATACCTCCGAAGAATTTATTGATCTGCTAATCAATAAGAATATTACAGCCATCGGCTTTGAGTTTATCAAAGGAGATGATAAAGAGTTCCCCATTGTTCGCATGATGCATGAAATAACTGGGTCCATGTCTGTACAAATTGGTGCTCACTACCTGGAGAAGACCGAAGGCGGACAGGGTATTATGCTGGGTGGCATTTCCGGAATTCCTCCTGCTACTGTTGTAATTCTGGGAGCCGGCATTACCGCCGAATATGCCGCACGAACCGCATTGGGATATGGGGCCCAGGTATTTGTGATGGACAATGATCTGGCGCGGCTCCGACATCTTGAAAATGCCCTTGACCGACGCATCATTACCGCTACAGCCAATTACCAATACCTGTCATCAGCATTACAGTATGCTGATGTTGTAATAGGGGCAGCAATGTTTGAAGGAGAGCGCGCCCCCTGTCTCGTCACCGAACCTATGGTAGCTTCCATGAAACCCGGAAGCGTTATAGTAGATACGGTAATTGACCAGGGCGGATGTATCGCCACCAGCAGAGCTACCACACATTCAAAGCCTACATTTATGGCACATGATGTAATTCACTACTGCGTACCCAATATTCCATCCAATGTTGCCCGCACTGCTACCTATGCTCTTAACAACGTGATAGTGCCGTACTTGTTAGCTATCGGTGATGCGGGAGGAATTCGAGAATGCCTATGGACAAACACCGCACTGCGCAACGGTACCTACGTTTACAAAAAGCATCTCACAAAAAAGTCACTTTCTAAAATTTTTGACATGCCTTACCGCGAAATTGAGATGCTGATTGCCAGTCAAATCTAACACTCTATCTATGAATTTAAACAAATCGGCAAAAATAGTTCTGGGTATATTAACGTTCCTCCCTTTGCTATTTTTAATTAGTACGCTGGGCTTTTTTGTTTTTAATTTTTTCTCAGTGTTTTTCTCTCAAGAACCGGAAATGCCCATGATGCTGTTTTCCTACCTGAGCTATGTCCTTCCCTATCTCTTTCTTATGATTCTGCTTGCTCTGGGGCTATTCGTTTTTTATATCGTTCATATTATTCGAAACTCTTCTTTGGACACTGAAAAGCGAATTCTATGGATCGTAGTTGTGTTTTTTGCTTATGGAGTTGCTTTACCTATCTACTGGTATATTCACATTTGGAAAAACAACGCTGCCAAAGCAACAAAAACTGATCAAATAACAGGCGATTACTATGAACCAGGAGCTCAATCCCAAGAATTTTAAACGTATCAGCATCATAAACTGGTTCCTGAGCGTACCTTTTTTCATGCTTTTTGCCTGGCCCTACTGGTATCTTGCAAATTTATCAGGAATCGAGCAATTCATTATTTATACAGGATGTTGCCTATTTTCCATCCCCTTTATGATTACCATTCTTCATGGACATGTTACCATGGCACTGGGCGAAGCACATCGCCATCACTATTACAATTGGCTGACCGATCATCCTCTTACCTACGGCTTGTTCTTTCATCCTATGATGGTTCGAACGAGATTTCGACTTATCCTATTAGTGATAAGTATTTTACTTTTCATTATTGGTTCTTTTCTCTCAAAATAAAAAAGGACACACCAACCTAATGATGTGTCCTCACAATATTGCTGAATTAAATTACCGATCAGTATGCAGTTCCTTTTATGATTTCTTCTACCACACTGGGATCAAGCAACGTTGAAGTATCGCCCATATCATCGGTTTCTCCGGCCGCAATTTTACGTAGAATACGACGCATAATTTTACCCGAGCGCGTTTTCGGCAATCCATCAACAATCTGAATTTTATCCGGTTTAGCTATCGGACTAATTATTTTTGAAACCAAATCATCGACTTCCTTCTTAAACGTTTCCGGCTCCGAAACACCGTCATCGCATGTCATAAAGGCAAAAATACCTTCGCCCTTCACATCATGTGGGTATCCCACAATGGCAGCTTCTACTACTTTGGGATGTTCATCAATGGCATTTTCGATTTCAGCTGTACCCAATCGGTGACCAGAAACATTAAGCACGTCATCAACACGACCGGTGATACGATAGTAGCCGTCCTCATCACGCCGACAGCCATCACCTGTAAAATAATAGCCGGGATAATCCTTAAAGTAGGTTTCCATATACCGCTCTTGGTTACCCCATATTCCGCGTGTCATGCCCGGCCATGGCTGTTTAATCACAAGATTCCCTTTAACACCATTGCCACCAACCTCTTTTCCGTCATCATCCATTAATGCAGGCTCAATGCCGGGTAGTGGCAACGTAGCAAACCCCGGTTTTGTTGGCGTCACTCCCGCCAGTGGGGAGATCATAATGCCACCCGTTTCTGTTTGCCACCACGTGTCCACAATTGGACATTTCCCATTTCCGATCTTGTCGTGATACCAGTGCCACGCCTCTTCGTTAATAGGCTCTCCAACCGTTCCAAGCACTTCCAGCGAGCTAAGATCGTACTTGTTGACATATTCAATATCTTCTTTCATCAGCGCCCGAATAGCTGTTGGAGATGTATAGAAATGCGTTACATTGTACTTCTCACAAACCTCCCACAGACGACCGGGATCAGGATATGTTGGCGTTCCCTCGAAAATGATACCGGTTGCACCGTTCAGAAGCGGACCGTATAAAATGTAGGAGTGCCCTGTAATCCAACCCGCATCGGCCGTACACCAATAAACAGAATCCTCTTCAACCTGAAATACATTGCGGAAAGTATAGCTTGTATACACCATATATCCACCACAAGTATGAACTTGTCCCTTAGGCTTACCGGTCGACCCAGAGGTATAAAGAATAAACAGAGGATCTTCGGCATCCATCTCTACGGCTTCGTGCTCTTTGGATGCATTTCGAATTAAAAGGTGCCACCATTCATCGCGTCCTTCCTCCCAGTTGATATCGCGGTTTGTGCGCTGGCATACGATTACTTTTTCGACGGTAGGGCATTCTTCGAGTGCTTCATCAGAAATATCTTTAAGCGGCACGTGTTTTTCTCCGCGACGCAATCCATCATTGGTGATTAGCATTTTAGCATCACAATCCTGGATACGCTCGGCCAGCGATTGTGCAGAAAATCCGGCAAACACAATAGAATGCACCGCACCAATGCGAGCACAGGCAAGTGCTGCAATCATCAGCTCGGGTGTCATGGCCATATAAATTGCTACGCGGTCGCCCTTTTCAATCCCTTTGTTTTCGAGGACATTGGCAAAACGACAGACATCCTCATGCAACTGTCGATAGGTAATCGTCCTACGAAAAGAATCTGGGTGGTTCGGCTCGAAAATAAATGCCGTTTTATTACCGATGGTATTCAAGTGGCGGTCTAAACAGTTTTCAGTAATGTTTAACTTCCCACCCTCAAACCACTTCACATTCCCATCTTTGAAACTTCCGCTATGCGTTTCATCCCATCGCTCACGCCAATAGAACGTTCCTGCCTCATGCTCCCAAAATTTTTCTGGATTTTTAATGCTATCGTTATAAACCTCTTTGTACTCTTCAAACGAATCAATATTTAACCACATAGCAATTGTATTTTAGTTGGAAATATTCTTGTCTCTCAAACCACCTTATTTTAAATAATTAAAGCAGATAATCAAGTCAACTAAAGAAACAAATTATATTTAAATCATTTCCGTTAATAAATCTTACCCGATTTGAAATAAACAAGATTTCCATCTTAATGAAAAGCAGCGGCTATCAAAAAATCGAACAATGGTTTTCCCGCCGGGGGTGGAACCCATTTGACTATCAACGAGAAGTCTGGAAAGCTTTTTTATCCGGAAAACATGGATTACTGAATGCCCCCACCGGGAGTGGTAAAACATACGCCCTCTATATGCCTGTGCTCATCAACTGGATTGATAAGCATCCCAAAACCTATACCGAACTCGCTGACAACGGACTCCAGCTTCTATGGATTACTCCGCTCAGAGCATTAGCCCGCGATATTGAGCAGGCCCTTCAACAGGTTGTTGATGATTTGGATATCCCCTGGCAGGTAGCCCGACGCACAGGTGATGTCTCATCCTATCAAAAGCAGAAAATGAAAGAGCAGATGCCCGAGGTGCTCATTACCACCCCCGAAAGCCTCCATATCCTGATGGCTCAAAAAGGGTATCAAGATTACTTCTCTAACTTGAATGCGGTTGTCATTGATGAATGGCACGAACTCCTGGGATCCAAACGCGGTATTCAGGTAGAGCTTGGATTGTCTCGATTAAAACACCTGCGACCTGAAATAAATATTTGGGGCATTTCGGCAACGATCGGCAACCTCCAGGAAGCACACGATGTATTGCTGGGAATCGACGAGAACAAAAATGATTCTACAATCATCAGAGCAGATGTAGAAAAGAAGTTACAAGTACAATCTGTTCTGCCCGATGATGTCGAAAAATTTCCATGGTCCGGACATTTAGGCACAAAACTTCTCCCAAAGGTTTTGCCCATTATTGAAGAAAGTCGCTCTACGCTCATTTTTACTAACACCCGTTCCCAATCCGAGATTTGGTTTCAACAACTATTAGAGGCAAAGCCTGAACTCGCTGGTACTATAGCATTGCACCATGGGTCATTGAGCAAAGAAGTTCGTCGTTGGGTTGAAGACGCATTGCATAAAGGCAAACTAAAGGCAGTAGTTTGTACTTCAAGTCTCGATCTCGGGGTTGATTTCGCTCCTGTTGAAACGGTGGTACAAGTAGGAAGTCCCAAGGGAGTGGCGCGTTTTTTACAGCGGGCCGGACGCAGTGGCCATCAGCCGGGGTCAACCAGCCGCATTTTCTTTGTCCCAACCAATGCCCTTGAACTCATCGAAGCTGCTGCACTCAAGACGGCAGCGACACAAAAAGTAGCGCTGGAAAGTCGTGATCCTATCCTTAAACCATACGATGTACTAATCCAATACCTGATCACTCTGGCCGTTTCAGATGGATTTAAACCCAATCAAATATATGAGGAGATCAAAACGACCTTTGCCTACCAAACTCTGACTCAAAAGGAGTGGAACTGGATAATGGATTTTATAACAACAGGTGGTCAATCACTGACGGCCTATGACGAGTATTCCAAAGTGATTGAAGAGGAAGGTCTTTACAAAGTTGTTGATAAGAAAATTAAGCGTCGCCATCGCATGTCGATCGGAACAATAATAAGCGACACGATGATGAGCGTGAAATATCTGAAAGGCGCACGTCTGGGAAGCATTGAAGAATGGTTTATTGCATCACTAAAACCGGGAGATACATTCTGGTTTGCAGGACGAAGTCTGGAACTTGTACGAACCAAGCAAATGACCGCTTACGTTCGCAGGGCAAATACATCCAAAGCCAAAGTACCCAGCTGGATGGGCGGACGTATGTCGTTGTCTTCAAATATGAGCACCATGCTCCGCCGTAAAATACATCAGGCTATTGAAGGCTCGGCCAATGATATCGAACTAAAAACGATCCAACCTATTTTAGATGTGCAAAATGACTGGTCAACCTTGCCCGATGAGGATGAACTACTTATTGAACAAACCACTTCTCGCGAAGGCCACCATCTATTCTTTTATCCATTTGAAGGACGTTACGTCCACGAAGGGATGTCAGCCCTAATTGCCTACCGCATTTCACAGCTCACGCCGATCACTTTTTCCATTGCCATGAATGATTACGGATTTGAATTGCTATCAGATAAGAAAATCCCCATAAAAGAAGCACTTGAGCAAAACCTTTTTTCTGATGTAAATCTCGTCGAAGATATCTTTTCGAGCCTTAATGATACCGAGCTGGCCAAGCGGCGATTCCGAGGTATTTGCCATATATCCGGACTTATTTTCAAAGGATTTCCGGGTCAGCAAAAAGCCAGTCGACACCTGCAATCTTCATCGAGTCTGTTTTTTGATGTATTTGACCAATACGAGCCAGACAATCTACTGCTCCAGCAGGCCTATGACGAAGTACTTTCCTATCAGCTTGATGAAGTCCGATTACGGAAAGCTTTAAAACGTATCCAATCCCAACAAATAACACTTAAAACCACCGAGCGATTTACTCCGCTGGCTTTTCCAATTATGGTTGATAGGTTACGTGAACGACTGAGTTCTGAGAACCTAATAGATCGAGTACAGCGAATGCAATTACAGCTCGAAAAACATGTATAAATTACTACCTTATGGCTCCCAACGTTACACCATGAAACATGTATTTTCTTTTTTAAAACAAGATAATCACCTTTCCATCCTCTTATGATACCCAATGCCCGGGCCTTTAAATTAAGGCATCAACGTCTCTGGCTATTAGCTCAAAAGGCAATCTACTGGCAAAAGCGAAACATACTTTTGATTGCTGATCTGCACCTCGGAAAATCCGGGCATTTTAGAAAGAGTGGGATTGCCGTTCCTGAGGAAGTAGCACAATCAAACCTCAACAAACTTGACGACATTCTCGAGCTGACGAGTCCCGAGCATCTCATTATCTTAGGTGATCTCTTTCACAGTAATATTAATAATGAGTGGAAGCAATTTATTGAGTGGCGGAAAAACCATGCCCAACTGGAAATAAGTCTGGTTATTGGAAATCATGATATTCTTGACGCCGAAAATTATCACAAAGGCCTTATAAATGTATTCAAAAAGTTATCGATAGATCCTTTTCTATTTGTACACGATATTGAAAATCTCTCTAATCAAAATAATAATGAATACACCCTATGCGGCCATATTCACCCAGCCGTTCAACTGAAAGGCCGTGGGCGACAAGCAATGAAATTACCTTGTTTTTATTTTAGAAAGGAATACGGAGTCTTACCTGCCTTTGGCAGTTTCACAGGTACACATGTGATAGAACCAACCACTGAAGACCAGGTTTTTATGATTGTTGATTCTACAATACTCTCCCAAAAAGAACTGCAAAACTAATATTCTATTGACGCCATTTTCGTTTAAAACAGTGATGCAATCGACTTAAAATACGCGACTTCTTAGTACGTACATTGGCACCACTTATATCAAAGTGAGCACTGGCTTCTTTGGTAGTTGCATCGGGCTTATCAATAAAGTATTCGATAAAATTACGTGATTTTTCCCGGAGTTCATTCAAGCAGGCTTCAAGAATAGCCTGTCGATCCTTATCCATTAGATTCTGAAACTGCTCAGCGGGATCCACCAGATGATCCTGATGATCTTCGACAGGATTATTAAACCGATGCTGCTCTTTGGAAAGACGGAAATACTCGTGCCGACATGCACGTATCATATAGCTGAAAATATATTTTTCTTCTCGAATATTATCTTTCTTTATCTGTTCATAGACATTAAGAAATGCCTGCTGCGTACATTCCTCTGCGTCTTTTTCATTGGCATTTAACACCACTTGTAAGTAATCCTTAAGTCGATGCATCAGTTCTTCCAGCAGCTCATTGGCCTCACCTTCCCTATTCTGCTGAAGAGCATGTACTAATTCCGAATAATCAACTCTGGAGTTACTCAAAGTACCCTATAAACCTAAAATTAACTGATCCACTCATCACGAACTGAACAAATAAAGCCTTCCGTAGTCATTCTGTTTTCTAATATATAACTATTGAATTGGCAAACAAATATTAGAATATAATTCTATAATAGAAACTGAATTAATTTTAAATTATTTAAAATATTATTTATCTAAATATTGATATTTCTTGTAACATATTATCATTTATTACTCTTGTAATCTGGAGTAAAACATAATTAGAAATAAAAATTTAAATTATAATATAAATTTGTTACAAAATAATTTTATACATAATAGCTTTCAGGCAAAGCTTTTTTTGTAACAAACCGAACTTTGATTACTCTTGTAATCAACTACCAGTATATCCTGAAAGTACGAATATGGCTTTTCGGGGATACACTGACATCAAAAACGTTACAAATTTAATCTAAACACAAAATCAGGAATCAGTTATGAAATCTTTGACCCACAAACTTCTCGCTATGATCTTCTCCGTTGCCTTGTTCACCGGCTGTGCCTCAGTTACCGACCCCGGCCTTGACACCCAGGTCCAATCTGACATCGAGCAGCCTGCCGAAGTTAACAGCCCTGACTTTGGGACCGAAGCCGGCATGGACCCTATCGTTGATCGACCTGAATAACTTCTACAGTTAAATCTTAACTCTCTCGTTTTTAATTAAAAAACTCTCTCTATTATGAAATCTTTGACCCACAAACTTCTCGCTATGATCTTCTCCGTTGCCTTGTTCACCGGCTGTGCCTCAGTTACCGACCCCGGCCTTGACACCCAGGTCCAATCTGACATCGAGCAGCCTGCCGAAGTTAACAGCCCTGACTTTGGGACCGAAGCCGGCATGGACCCTATCGTTGATCGACCTGAATAACTTCTACAGTTAAATCTTAACTCTCTCGTTTTTAATTAAAAAACTCTCTCTATTATGAAATCTTTGACCCACAAACTTCTCGCTATCATCTTCTCTGTTGCCTTGTTCACCGGCTGCGCCTCGGTTACCGATCCCGGCCTTGACACCCAGGTCCAATCTGACATCGAGCAGCCTGCCGAAGTTAACAGCCCTGACTTTGGGACCGAAGCCGGCATGGACCCTATCGTTGATCGACCTGAATAGTTATGTATTAATATCATTAATTAATTATGGATTTACGACCAAAATATAATAGCTTCAACTATCCCTAAGTAAAAATATCAGCCCAAACTTGGTGATATGTTCCTAACATTGTTAATTGGCCTTTTGCAATTAAACGTTGCAGCTACTGACAGTAACTTGGTCGAGCAATCAAAATCGCAGGCCAATTACTATATTAATAATATTGAAAAGCACCATAATGTTGAGGAAAATATTTGGGCCTTAACAATACTTACTACAGACCATCCCAAAGTCCGGAAGACAGTAGAGAAAAAAATCAGAGAGAATAATTACAACAACGAGGCACTATATTTATTCCAGGATATAGAGTCCAAATATGCTGATCAGCTTGAAAAGATAGTTTTAAAAACTGGATCTAAAAAATTACTGGTCGACTTATTATTAGTAACAGAGAGTGACAAAAAGAAAATTTATCAGAAATTTATATCAAAATTTAATATCGGCGAACAAAATAATGCTATCGACTATCAAGCATTATTCCAAGCACTTTTAAATGGGGAGAATATCTCTGATGAAGTTCTAATTAATAAGTCGTTTAACCTTCCCCACCTTTTCTTATTATACCGAACTCATAATCAACTTAGTGATACTTATATAAATACTTTATCCAGTAATTGGAGTTCAAAAATTGGCTCAGAGCAAACTCTTCTTACATCTCTTTATCTCGCCAGTTATCTAAGACTTTTATATCTACAGTACAATTATAACCAAACAGCTAAACTATTTGATCAAATAATTGTAGATAAGTGGTTCCCTAATTCCAACCTTAGGCTCAGACTTTTTAAGTATTTAGAGTATTCCATGTATCGACTGGGGTATTATGACCGAAGCCTTAAGATTGTACGTCAACAAACCTTACCTTTGGCAACCTATCTGACGAAGGAGCAGGAACGAATCAGGATCAAACAACTGCAAGGAGTTTATCTTTATAGCATAGGAAAAATTAAAGCAGCTGAACAAATATATAGTGACATATTATCGGAGATAGAAAAAAATGAAATAAATATATCACGCTCCTCCTTATATAATAATATAGCTCTTGCTTACCATAAGCTGGGCAAGTATAACAACTATTTAGATTTTCAATTCAAAGCTCTTTCTATTGCCGAGAATAAAAATAATTATGATCACCAACTAAATATTTTAAGAAATCTATTTGTTTATTATAGAGAATCAAATAATCCAGATGAAGCTATTAATTATTTAAGTAAGGCGGAAAAATTAGCGACGAAGCAAAACAAAAATAATGATCTAGGAACTATATATACTCTTTATGGATCATTTTACAGAAAATTCAAAAGTAATTTTCAAAAAGCACATTCATTTTATTTAAAAGCCACGTCTGTACTAAATTCAGAAAATAATAAGCGCCAGTATTTAAAACTGTTAAATGAGATAGCTTTAACTTTTGAGGAACAAAAAAAATATGCCCAATCGTTAAAAAAGCACAATGAAATAATCTCATTGACAAACCAGGAAAAAGGAATAAGCTATATTGATGCACTTATCAACAAGGCACAAATTTATTTAAAGAAAAAAAACATAACTCAAGCCCAAGCCCTAATTGAGAAATTCAAATCCTTTGATCTAAACCAACTTGATTTTAATCAAATTGTTAAAGCAAAAAAGGTTGAGGCTGAATATCTCTATAAGACTGGCCAAAAAAACAAAGCAATTGATATTCTCAAACCTACCTTAAATCAAATTGTTGTACGAGCCCAAAGCAGTGCCGATCTTAAATCCGGGTTTTGGCATGTAGAGGATGAATATCTCGATGCCTTTGAACTGGCAACATCTATTTATATGGATACGGGTCAACCCGGCAAGGCCATTGAAAAATTGGATCAGCTCAAAACCATTAATGATGCCTCACTCTATCAAAATCCATTGGTTAAGTCGAGCTTGCTAAACGAATCGGAATTAACAGAATATAAGCAGATCACAAATCAGCTTGATGTCGTTCGCAAAAAACTTCTAACTGCACCTGAGGACGAGAAGTTTGGGATCCGGCAGCAAATCAATCAGTTAAATACCAAAAAGCGAAAATATGATCGCAAGCTGAGTAAGAATATCGACCTGGACCCTACCTCCATTCGCCAAATTCAAAACAAACTGTCAGCCCGGGAGCTCTTGCTGCATATAACTGAACTAAAAGATACATACTACATCGCAAAAATATCTCGTACTGATATTGATCTTAAGACGATTAAACTGGATGAAAATATGAGAAATCTGTTTAGCACTGCTGCTCAACAGATTGCAACACACGAGACAAATCTCGACTCTCTTTATACGATTTCCCAATTGCTCGAACTAAAAGAAATTCCCGATTACGTTAATAAAATCACGCTTGTTCCCGACAGCTATTTCTATCAGCTTCCATTAGATATACTGCCCTTAAAGAAACCTGCTAAAAGCTATAGCTACGGGGAAGCCACGTATGCCATAGAAAAGTTCAAGACGCAATACTTAACTACCCTCGAAGAGTTCAAAACTCCTAATCCCCCCTCATCGACTTCTAAGGAGAAGATGAATTACGTTGGATACGGGGTATCCAATTTTGACAATTACTCCAACCAATCATTGGTACCGTTACCTTATGCTCAATCCGAGGTCATCAAAATTGCAGAAAACCTTACTAATCTTTCGCGGGTTGAAACCTACACCAATGAGCAATCAACCAAATCCACCTTTAAGCAAACAGCTCCACACTCTCGAGTTATCCATTTAGCCACGCATAGTGAAGTCTCAGAACGTGACCCGATGTTTTCCACTGTCTATTTTAATAAAGCCACGACCGACAGCGACAGCACTTTTGACGATCGGTTTTTTGCTTATGAATTATTTGAGCTTGATCTCAGCAATGAAATGGTAATGCTTAATTCATGCGAATCGGGATCGGGATCATACATTCAGGGGACCGGGGTAATGGGTATCAGCCGGGCATTACGATATGCCGGCGCCGAATCATTAATACTCAATTTATGGTCGGTAAATGATATGCTTGCCTCCGAATTTGCTGTTCAATTTTACTCAAACTTAAATAAAGGAAAATCAAAGGCTGAAGCGTTGAGAGCTGCAAAAAAACACTTCTTGAACACCAACAATGCGGATCCTCATTTCTGGGGACCCTATATGTTAATTGGGAATACGGATCCAATTGTTGAACCCCAACAAAATAAAAACATGGCAATGGCCGGAACATTTATATTCTATTTCTTGCTCATGGTTGGACTCTCCTATCTTAGCCAGCGAGGAATCATTTTTTCGAAACAATAATCAGGTTGCGTACAGGTAATAGTTTTTAAAAAAAAGACGGAAAAGCACTCTCTCAAGATAGAAAAGAAGTGGTCATTCACCCATAGATAGTAGTGATGAATAACTATCTTATCCTTGTACATGTTCCTAATATTAAGCAGTACAGCGATTTCCGATCAATCGGATAATGCATTTAGGTAACTTTGAGCAACTCGGCGATATGCTCCGTTTAGCTCATATGCCTTTTCAATATTCGTTCTGGCATCAACCAGTTGATCCAAATGGAAATAAGCATTACCAATATACCAATATGCCTTCTCTAACATAAGTACATCGACACTGTCTTGGTGAGCTACAACTTCTTCGTAATGCTCAATAGCCTTATCATAATTCCCATTATTGTAGTAAAGAGAACCTAAATTAAGACTTAGTTCGGCGACCCATGCCGGTTCTGTCGCATTCTCAAGCTCAGACTGCAACAATGATATCGCTTCATTTTCACGTCCGGTATTCGCAAGCTTAATCGCATTCCGTATCACCTCTTTATCAGAAGAAGTAGCAGAAACGGCCCCATCACCGGAACGATAATAATCAAGCTCTATACTTGATACAGGTTCCACCGAAGATTGCTGTTGGGTGGAGATATTCATCACACCCACTACTGCAATAAGCAGTGCAATTGCCGCAGCTGCTGCATAATACCAGTACTGCTTCTTATCTGTACTTTTTTGCTCCTCTCTTTTCTGCTCAATGACGGCTTTGAGATTCGCTACACTTTTGAGATAATCCAAGTGATAACCATCCTGAATTAGCTCAGCCCATAATTCATCAACTTCCTGAGCGGAAAGCTGACCATTTACATACTGGTCAATTTTCTCTTCCAGCTCTTTCTTGTTAAAACTCTCGATCATAATTTTTTTCCTAAAAATTAACACGCACACTCAATGCATTTACGTGTATAATAATGTTAATAAACCTCATTCATTTATTTCTTTTTGTTCATAATACAAGAGTAACCTGATACCTATTTGTTACAAAGTTTTCACCCCGAATTACTCTATTCAAATAACGAGTTGCTATAAATAGCTTTAAACGTAATTATTGTGTACTTATCCTGCAAAGATTAAGAAAAACTAATACCCCAACCAGAATATATTCTCCTAGGATTAATACACTTTATCGAAAGGGTATCGCATTCCTTTTTTCAATAAAGTAAAGTACTATTAAACTTCTATCTTATTATTACTCACACTAAACCTATGCTATCAGATAAAATCACTGGTATGATTCGTATATTACTAATTACTCTTCTCCCCCTGCTAATCATAAATACTTCCTACAGTCAATCTTCATCAACTGAAAAAAATATATCCCTGGATGAAAAAATCGGGCAGATGCTTTTAGTAGGATTCCGGGGAACAGCACTATCTGACACCAATCATATTGTGCGTGATATAAAAAAGTATCACCTGGGGGGTGTTATCCTATTCGACTATGACGTTCCTTCAAAATCATCGGAACGCAACATACAGTCACCCAATCAATTAAAAACGCTTATTAGGGATCTTAAGAGTTTATCTGACATCCCACTTATTGTTTCTATCGACCAAGAAGGCGGCAAGGTAGCCCGTCTAAAACCATCGATGGGGTTTCCCGATATCAAGTCGGCAGAATATCTTGGAAAAGTAGATAACGTTGACAGCACCAGGTTCTATGCGCAAAAAATAGGACGGTCATTAGAAAATCTTGGAATAAACATGAATTTTGCTCCCGTTGTTGATCTTAATGCCAACCCCGATAATCCTGTGATTGGCACCTTGGAGCGCAGCTTTTCTTCCAATCCCCAAAAAGTGGCAAAACATGCTTCAATCTACATTAAAACACTCAATAAATATGGCGTCTGGTCGGTACTAAAGCATTTTCCCGGACACGGAAGCTCAAAAAAGGATTCTCATTTAGGCGTAGTCGACGTTACCGACACTTGGTCTAAGAGCGAGTTAATCCCCTATCGCAAGCTTATTACCAAAGATCTGGGAGATGCCATTATGACCGCACATATTTTTAATCGGAATATTGACCCCGATTATCCCGCCACCCTTTCCAAACCTACTATTACCGGGTTACTGAGAAATCAATTAAACTACCAGGGAGTAGTCATTTCTGATGATCTCATGATGGGAGCTATTCGCCAAGAATACGGTCTTAAAACTACCATCAACAAAGCTATTAATGCAGGCGTGGATATCTTGGTATTTGCTAACAACTCTATTTATGATCCTGAAATTGTTCCTAAAGCCTATAAAATTATCCACGAGCTCATAGATCAGGGAAAAATCAATCGCAAACAGATCAACCAATCTTACGAGCGGATAATCAATTTAAAAAGCCCGAATGAAAAATAACCATTATGGAAAAGTACACCTATCAATGGTTCATCCAACAGTTTCAGAGAACCAAGGATAATGCCGAAGATTTTATCCTATCAGTTGACGAAAGACTCTTTCTAAAAGCACCTACAGAAAAGCAGTGGAGCATTGCAGAATGTTACAGTCACCTGATAAATTACGGGGATCTATATTTTGATAATATTACTTCAGCCATATCGAAAAATGCTGATACAGCAGCTTCTCTCAACAGCCCTTTTCCACCCCGCTGGTTAGCTCAGAAAATTATCTCATTTTTTGAGCCGCCTTACAAAATGAAGTTGAAAACGATTAGCGCAATGAAACCTGTTGACACCTCGGAATATAATAGGATGGAACTACTCGATGAATACTTAAATTTGCAAGATCGTCTAATCGGGCAACTTGAAGATGCTCACCAAAACAATGTTCACCTCGGCCAATCAAAAGTTACCCATCCCATTTTTTCAATAATCACAATGACGATGGCGGAATGCTTTCTCCTGCTTGAAGCACATCAGCGCCGGCATCAGTGGCAGGCAGAACAAACACTGCAAATACTAAAAGAGCATCAATCACAAGAAAGTTAAAACGTTATCCCTTTCATTTCTGCCCCCTCCTAATTGGGCATAACACTACGTCCTCACTATCTATTAATAATATTTGTTCTCATAAATCGAAGAAACCTATATACACATAGATGTTGTTGAATTTATTAGTATAGAAAAGGAGACTGTAAATAGAAGAGTTTTGAGTCACTGATATCTATCCTGGATAATATAGATCACCAGCCCAAAAAACCTAATCGGTTTCCTAAAGAAACGGGATTTTCATCACAAATAGGTGAACATTTTGTAAAACCTCTTTTGCTTGATCAATAAATCATAAACCGACCGGCCGCTACGTTCTTTATACGTATAAAGGTAATAAACTTTAATGATATTGGAATTTTTTCGGATGATATTCGCGTTATAGACCGGTCCATGAGATCAAGCACAAATCATATTATTGCTGTAGTACTGGAAGGCAAAATAACCCTCCGCAAACTAATTAAAGCTATAACTCTATTTATGTAGCAAGAGGTGACTGTTCAACGAACAATCAAAAATTACGAGTAACCCGGATTTTTTAATCTGGGACATAGTAACAGATGTCATCCATAAATATATTTGACCATGAACACCTTTAATCCCGAAACATTTGAGACCAAATTTGCCATTTCTGATATCGCCACGGATCTATATATACAGGGTGATGGGCAGTTCTTAATCAAAGACATTGCCAAAAAGATAGATATTACCCCAGCCGAAGTTTTTAACTATTTCCCCAACAAAAAGTCGATTCTTGAATTTTATTATGCCTCGCTGATCATCCGGTATGAGATGATGATTGACGAAATCGATGACTTCGATTCTTATACCCTAAGCGAAAAGCTATCCAATTTTGCGTTTACCACTTTTGATATGCTCCAGGAAAAAGAAACCTTTGTAGAAGCAACACTCTCCGACAATATTCTCAACAGTTTTACCAAAACGGATTTTGAAAAAGAAATCGAGCGGCTTATCAAAAAGTTTCTCGAAAATGACGATCACATAGCAATCTCCTCTACTCTGGTATTGAACTCCTATTCGTACACTTTTCTGCGCAGACAATATCTTGAACTCCTCCGATTCTGGTTGAATGATTCCAGCGAGAATAAGGAACTTACTATGGAGCTCACCGATAAGGCTACGGCCGTATTTCAAGAACTAATGTATAATCCTGTACTCGATAAAAGTTTTGATCTGGTTAAGTTTTTGAATGCCAACAGAAAAGCTTTTCTCAATAATATTCCCATTGTAAAACAGTTCTGTTCAAAAATAGAAAACGAAAATTTATGAGTAATGAATTTCCATCCTCCAAACTTGAGCGCGGTAAAATATTTGCAAAAACCGGACTCAAAGTTGGGACAAATTATGCCAAGCGATACCTCAAAAAGTCAGTCGGCAAAAAAGAATCCGAGCAAGAAGGCAAGCAATTTCATACCCAGAATGCTCGAGAGGTATTTAACGAATTTACAAAACTCCGCGGCACAGCACTAAAGATTGCCCAATCCCTTAGCATGGACGATGGAATGTTACCCGAAGAGTTTGCTGAAGTAATGAGCGAATCGCAGTATAGCGTTCCTCCCATCAACAAAGCCTTAGCCCGCTCAATCATCAAAAAGGAGCTTGGGGATTATCCCGAAAACCTATTTTCGGATTTTAATACTGATGCCATCGCTGCCGCATCCATTGGACAAGTGCACGAAGCCAGACTTAAAAATGGACAAAAAGTTGCGGTTAAGATTCAATATCCCAATGTGAAAAATACCATCCACTCGGATATGTCGATGGCAAAAACACTGATGAAGAGGATCGTTAGCGGCAACGGAAATTTTGATGAATATTTTGATGAAATTGAGGCTACGTTGATGGAAGAAACGGATTACCATCAGGAAGCAGAGTATCTCAAATATTTTAACAAGCGTTTTTCTCAGGGTGATATTGTTACCCCAAAATATGTGCAAGAACTATCTACCGATAAAGTGCTAACAATGTCCTTTATTGAGGGTCAACATTTGAAAGAATTTTTAGCCTCAAACCCCTCCCAGGAAGAGCGGAATCACTTTGGGCAATTGCTATGGGATTTCTTTCATAACCAAGTTGAGCAACGAAATTTCATCCATGCCGACACGCACCCGGGCAACTTTTTCTTTCGCGATGATGGGAAACTGGGCGTAATTGATTTTGGGTGTGTGAAAAAATTCTCTGAGGAGTTTACACACAACTACATGCAGCTATTGCCCAAGCATTTAAAGCAAAACGAAGAAGAAATTCGGGACCTTTATTTAAAGCTGGATATCATTAAAGAAAATCCCAAAAATCCCAAAGCTGAAGAAGAGTTTTTCCAATTCTGCAAGGCGTATGGAGATACTTTTGCCAAACCATACATGGGAGACGAATTCAATTTTGGTAATCCGGAATTTAAGGAAGAAATAAACCGCTATGCTCGCGAACTACCCATCCAAAACGAGCCTCGAGGCGATAAAAACTTTATCTATAGTACCAAAGTCCATATGGGGCTTTACAGTATGTTGATGAAACTAAAAGCCCAAATTGATACCGAACGCAGCAAAAGGCTTACCCGCAATATGGTTGATACCATGAGTCAAGAGAAACTAAGTTAGATGCCTCTCCGGAGAATAAAAAAGCCTGCGGTTTAAACCGCAGGCTCATCTATTAAATGTAAGGAATGTTACTTCTATTCTTGTATATCATTCAAGAATCGAAAGAAATCACTTTCTGTTGAAAGAATAAGGGATGTTTTATCATCAAGTGCTTTGTTGTACGACTCCATCGTCCGGGTAAAGTCGTAAAGCTCTTGCGCTGCATTTGTTTGATTATATGCTTCCGCATAAATAGCTGTTGCTCGAGCATCAGCCTCACCACGGATCTCTTCCGCCTCGCGAAATGCCTCTGATTCTATGGTCTGCAATTCGCGCTCTTTTTCACCATTGATTCGAGCCGCTTCTCCCTCACCTTCTGATCGGAATTTATCTGCGATACGATTACGCTCACTGATCATTCGATCATAAACCGTTTGGCGTACATCCTCAACATAGTTTATCCGTTTAAAGCGAAAGTCGAGCACCTTTAGACCCAGATCAGATGCACGTTCGTTGGCCAGCTGCTGAATCATTGTTTGGATAGAATCGCGACCGACCGAAATATCAGCCAAAGTATCTTCCACAATCTCTGTAATAGTGGCATCCGATTTGGGGTTACGATTGGACGTCCGCACTACTTCTACCAGATCATGAGAAGCTACCGCATTCCGAGTTTCTCCATCCAAGATATCATCAAGACGAGATTGAGCACCTCGCTCATCACGTAATCGTTTAAAAAACTGCAGAGGATCAGTAATCTGCCAGCGGGCATAGGTATCCACAAAAATAAATTTTTTATCCTTTGTTGGAACCTGATTACGATCACCGTCCCATTCCAGATAACGCTCATCAAAGTAGTGAGCTCGCTGAATGAACGGAATTTTAAATTTCATTCCCGGATCAGTAACCGTATCACCCACAGGGTCACCAAACTGTGTGACGACAACCTGCTCGGTTTCGTCGACGATATAAAAGCCATCAAATGCTATCAGAAATAATACTCCTAAAACAACAAGTAGCGAAATGCTTTTCCAATTCTTCATATCTAATTACCCTGACTATTTGAGTTAGCATTTGCCTTATTCACGTTTACGCCATCCATCTGCATCTGGAGTAACGGCAAAACGCTATTCCCATTTTGGTCGGTTATGATTTTATTACCCAGTTTCGGGAGAATATCCTCCAGCGTTTCAAGATACAGACGCCGTTTCGTAACCTCCGGAGCTTTGACATATTCTTGATAAAGCTGGTTGAAGCGTGAAGCTTCACCCTCGGCACGATTTACGCGATTTACCGCATATCCCTCTGCTCGTTGAATCGTTTCCTGAGCTCGTCCCTTTGCACGGGGAATTACTTTGTTATACTCAGATTTCGCCTGATTAATGAGTGTTTCTTTTTGTTGCTGAGCTTCATTAACCGCGTTAAAAGATGGTTTTACCGGGTCGGGAGGATTGATATCCTGTAGCACAATTTGCTCAATACGAATACCCGATTCATATTCATCACAGATTTTCTGGATCAAATCCTGCGCTTTCATGGCAACTTCAGCACGCCCCACAGTAAGTACCTCATTTACCGTTCGATCTCCCACTATCTGGCGCATTGCAGATTCAGAGATATCGCGTAAGGTTTGCTCCGGATTACGAATTTTAAAAAGAAAATTATAGGGATCCGAAACACGATACTGAACAACCCATTCTACATCCGCAAGATTGAGATCTCCGGTAAGCATAAGTGATTCATCCCTGTATCCCTCTTTCTGATAATTTGATCGTACTCCAGCACTCGTTGTTCGGTATCCGAATTCATGCTTTAACTGACGTTGAATAGGTACATACCGAACTTCCTCTATAAAAGGTGCTTTAAAATTCAGGCCGGGATAAGCCGTTCGAGTAAATTCACCAAATCGAGTTACAACTCCCACTTCTTCGGGATTCACCGTAAAAAAGGAGGAAAAGGCCACCACCACAACGAAAACTCCCAAAATGATGTATTGGATATTACTGCCTAACTTCTTGAGTTGTGGCGGTATATCCATGCCAGAAAAATTATTGTCTTGTGCCATATAATATTGGTTTTCTTATTAGAAAATGTTTAAATCGTTGATTTACAAACCCCTATATCTTGAGGCATATGATAGTGGTATCATCGACCAATTGATAGTCGCTAAACTTCTGAACTTTCCGTTTAATATCCATCGATACTTCATTGCTTGAAAGTTTATCCGTGTCCAGTGACTCGACAAGCGATATCAAACTATCAAAACCGAAGCGTTCGCCCTGAGGATTTACGGCCTCCGGTAATCCATCAGAATAGAGTAAGAGAAAATCCCCCTTTTGTAACTGTACCTCATACGCCTGATAATCCACATTCGCCTGCAATCCTAAGGGATATTTGGGAGCCGGGGTATTGATAAATTCAGCATTTCCCTCCCGTTTTAGAATAGGCAAACAGTGTCCTGCATTTGCCAATTTCAGTATTCGGTTCTCAAGATGGTATTGGGCAATTATACAGGTTATAAATGTTTGGCGATCAGTACGGGTGTGCAGTGTGGGAGCAATTTCTCGCAGAATGGAATCCGGAGTATCTTTATGCAGACGTGAAAGTAATAAACCGCTGGTAAAAACGGCATGCATAGCAGCCTTCATCGCTTTCCCGGAAACATCCGCAATAGTCATATTTAAGACCTGACTATCTGCCGTACCGTTACTACTGACAATGTAATCAAAATAATCTCCGCCCACCTCAAATGATGGCATAAAAAAACCGTACACGTCTATTCCCTCTGCTGAAGGAGGACGTAGTGGCATTAACTTAAACTGGCTTTCCCGGGCAATCTCAATCTCTTTTTCAACACGCAGGTGATTCGCCATCCGTTCCTGATATTCCGGAATATATCCGCCCATCTCCGAAACAGAATTCCCGTACTTATATGCTATTAGTCCATAAACCAGGGGTAGACCCAGAATAAAGAATTGCGTCCATGCGATATAAGCTACATTCATACTTGCGGATCCCCAATACGGCATCACCAGTAAGACCGACATAAATACCCACCATCCTGTAGCAAAAGACAGGAGCCCAGACCACTGCATTGTATAAATGGCAACAGCACCTATTGCCGTAAAAACAATCAGATCATACCACTTAGGACCCAGTATTTGGAATAAAATCCCAGACCCCGAAAAAAGAACCCCAAGAAGTAACATACCAACTCCGTAATAGAGCCAATTATTTTTAATCTTAGATTGCAAAAACCCCGTTGTAACTCCCACATGTCCCAACGAAATCAGCCAGGCATTAATCCATACCGCCATATTGATAGTTAGAAGTTTGGGTTGCATGCTTGCCTCAGTAAAGCCATTTGAACTGTCGGCCTGATAATACTGAGTACCTAATAAGTATAGACTAACTCCAAGGACACCTAATAAGACCCCGGCCAATGCATATCCGCGCAGGAGTCCTTCTCCAGTTTCTCGAAAGAAAAAACGTTTTTGCCAAAATGCATCTAATAAATGTAACTGCTCCTCATCTTCAGAACGTGCCATAGCTTCCCACCCGATATAGGCCAATGCTGCATATAACCCTAAGATGGCTGCAAATATTAAGTTATTAAGTACAAAAAGAGCCTCGCTTGTTTGATTCCAAAACCCATTCATAGTGTTTATAAGGTAGAATACACGCCATCCCAGCACACCTAACGTAACACTGATCAAAATAAATAATGCGCGACGCCACTCGACCTGTCCCTTGTTTATATACTTTATACCCAGAAAAACAATAAGAATAGCCAGAATTGCCAGTGACCCAAACCTTGTTGCAAGATCTGCATTACTAATACTTTGAGGGGGATCTATTTGTTCGGGCTCAAATTCATCCAATGCCTTAAATTTTTCAATAGAAACCCCATACTGAACACTAGCCATATTGGGGGTATTCCTTTCACGAATAATGGGGCGAACCTCAAGAGATAGGCTTTCGGGACCTGACAAATCACTCTTTTTGTCCCATTGGAAAACCATATTATTTCCAACACGGGAATCCGATAATTCTATCGAATGCTGACCAACCCCGGGTTCTGTTGTCAACAGGGTATCTCTAATATCAACGTAATCAAGCTGGTAATTCTGGAGGTTGTATCCCAATATATCCTGTACAATCCGATTGGCTATTGAAAACAAGGAATCACCGGAAACGAATGTTGGATTAGGATTATCAGCATATTTTGAAAGCCGACGTACGTTTCCCTCTTGATCGTAGCGGATATCAAGACGTCCCAGCTCACTCATAAAATCACTTGCCTCATGGGAAAACCCATCATCTTTACCTTGGGCTATGCCAATACTAACCTTCCACCCAGAAAGATGCAGCCCATTTTTATTGAGTTTTGCCGGAGAGGGAAGATTATCTCCAACCGAGTCCTTCAACGCTTTATAATAATTCAGATGCTGAGTTCGCTCGGTCATAACTTGCAGGCTGTCTAAAGAAAAGCCAAGCCGCTGAGAAAGCTCAGCAGTTCTATGCTCAATTGTAGATTTGCTCTGCTCAACAGGTGCTCCGGCGTTAAAGGCAATAAAAGAATGCAATACAAAAAATGCTGCAAATCCAATAACTCCCAGGAATGTCCAATATGTTAACCGTTGCCCCATATACTAATGATTTTCATTTTCTCAATCTCTCTGATCATCCAATCTAAGGACTCACTATCATGAATAATTAAGTAGAATCCAATATACAACCATCAACGAAAATACCCTACGAAATTCCACAGCTAATGTTTCCATCTTTTAATATTACAGATCCTAAGAAGGGATAACACTAAATCATTATAAAAATAAAAAAGCCGATGGAAATAAACTCCACCGGCTAAAAACTATAATATGACCTTAAGATTCAGCTTTCTGCCTCTTCAGTTTCTTCCTCACCGTCAAAAGCTTTAAATACCATCTTCAGGTCATCAGCAATTTCTACTTTGGTACGCCCCTCAATACGATGGCGTGGTATCATTGCTTTAATTTCTCCATCTTTGAAATAAGCAAAAGCTGGAGAAGAAGGGGGATACTCACTAAAGTACTCCCGGGCTCGCTCTGTAGCCTCTTTATCCTGTCCGGCAAAAACCGTTACCATGTGATCAGGTTGAATATCCGATTCATCAAGCGCTATTTTTACGCCTGGACGTGCATTACCTGCAGCACATCCGCAAACGGAATTAATCACCATTAGCATCGTGCCATCATTATATTCATCCATAGCACGATCTACATCGTCAACGGTTTTCAACTCCTCAATACCCAGATCGGTTAATTCTTCGCGCATCCATGAAACGTCAGGGCCTGCTCCAAGTCCAAATTGCATAACTAAATTTATTTATTTCGGCTTTATGTGTATTGTCAAATATAAGGCTCAAATATGAAGTATGTAAGAAGAAAAGCACTCCGCATTACACGGAGTGCTTTCAACCTTCTAAGAACCTAAGCCCCTTATTGAGCGTCGTTGTAATATTCATTCACTTGATCCCAGTTGACCAAGTTCCAGAAATTGTTAACATATTTACCACGCTCGTTCTGATAATGCAGATAGTATGCGTGCTCCCATACATCTACACCCAGAATTGGTGTCAACCCATTCATATACGGGCTATTTTGATTAGCCGTTGAAAGTACTTCAAGGCTACCATCTTTATTTACGCACAACCATCCCCAGCCAGAACCAAACTGACCGGTTGCGGCATTATTAAACTCCTCTTTGAAATCCTCAAAGCTGCCAAACTCTTCCTCAATAGCAGTACCGATATCACCGGTAGGTTCTCCGCCGCCATTGGGAGAAAGAATCGTCCAGAACAATTTGTGGTTCGCATATCCACCACCATTGTTGATCACGGCTTGTCGAATATCTTCAGGTACTTCTGTAATACGCTGCAGAACTTCCTCAATAGACAGATTGGCAAATTCAGAACCTTCTAAAGCAGCGTTTACTTTATTGGTATATCCCTGATGATGTTTGCCGTGATGAATTTTCATCGTGCGTTCATCAATATGTGGTTCCAAGGCATCATAATCATAGGGTAGATCAGGTAGTTCGTAAGCCATAATAATAGGTTTTTGGGTTTAAATAGTTATTAATAATAAAAATTGAAATAATGTTATCTCATTACGGTGCAATACCTTAAATTTAGCACCTTTAATGCATAGTACCAATCAAAAATAGATTTCAAATCGTTCCATCAAATGTCATTTGGCCGAACGTAAGAAATGGAGATTTCTTCCTCATTTTGTTCTATTTTTCATAGATATAAATTCAGTTTCACTTTTAGTTTTTAAATTCCATTATGAGTCGAGATTACGATATCATTATTATCGGAACAGGGCCCGCAGGTTTCTCGGGTGCCATGCAAAGTTCCAAATTTGACAAAGATGTTTTAGTTGTTGAAGCCCATAAGAAATATTTGGGCGGGACATGGATCAATACGGGAACCGTACCCAGCAAAGCCCTCCGCGAAGCCGCTAAAAATATCCTCGATTTCAATGAGCAATTTGGAGACCACGAACGTAAAAAGCCCTACGAACGCTTTCAGATGGGCGACCTACTGCAATACAAGCAGGAAATCCTGGAAAAAGAAAATCAGAAAGTCAAAAATGACCTGATCAAAAATGAGGTAGATGTAGCTCGTGGCTTTGGTCGCCTAAAAGATAAGCACACGGTAGAAGTAGAAACACATATCGGATCTACGGAAACGTACACAGCAGACTTTATCTTAGTTGGTACAGGGAGTAGTCCCATTCCGCCCCAAAATTTTGAGGTTGATAACGATAAAGTGCTGGACTATAAATCCATTCTTGAAATCACTCATATTCCCCGTCGGCTGGTCGTTATTGGATCTGGCGTAAATGCTATAGAATATGCTACTATCTTCGCCGCTTTGGGAACACGTGTTACCCTATTAAACAGCAAGAAAGACTATCTCACCTTTTTAGACCAAGAAATTAAAGAGCACCTCCGAGATTCGTTTCGTAAAAAAGGAATTACAATTAAAAATAATGTGAGTGTTGAAGATGTTTCTTTCAGTGCTCTTCGAAATTATACCGAAGTAAAATTCAGATCTAAATCAGAGGATAAACGCCTGCAAGTCATCGAAACCGAACACGTACTCTTTTTGGGCGGACGCAAATCAAATATCGATGGCCTCAACTTAGACGCCGTGGGTGTTAAAACCGATGACAGAAATTTTATTGTCACTGATGATTCCTTTAAAACAAATATAGACAATATTTATGCCGCCGGCGATGTAATCGGCTTTCCGCGATTGGCTTCGGCTTCTTTCTCACAGGGTAGACTGGCTGCTTGCAATATGTTCGGTATCCCGACCCTCGAAGTACCCGACCAGATACCCTTCGGTATCTATGGTATTCCGGAGATCTCAAACATTGGTATTACGGAACAGGATGCTGAGGAAAAGGGCTTGGATATTGCCGTTGGACGAGCCTACTTCAAAAATATTGCCAAGGGAAATATGAGCAATAATTCCGAAGGTATGCTCAAGTTAGTTTTCGACAAGAACTCCCTCAAACTGCTTGGTGTACATATTTTAGGAGCTGATGCTGCAAACCTCATCCATTTGGGACAATCGGTTCTGTCATACGGAGGCGATATCCGATACTTCATCAATCATGTAATGAATTACCCAACCCTAAGCGAAGCCTATCGTATAGCTGCTTTTAATGGAGTCAATCGTGTTTATAAAGCAGGAGTTAAATACGAAAATATTCTTGAGGATAAAGACGGAAAATAGGTTCTCGTTATCCTCTATTGAGCTCCAAAATACTATACGTAGTGAATGGCCATAGGCAAGCCCGTAGAATCTGTAGGAGGATCTTCAGGCAAAGTTTTCATCTCTTTTTCCGTTGATTGAAGAGCAAACCAGGCCAGAGACATAGCATCCACAATATCATCTTCATCCACCTGGTTACGACGATACTCTTCCTTAATATCACGGAAAAAATCATCAGCATATTTGCTTCGATCTTTTAACAGCTTCAAACGATGACGCAATCCCTTTTTGGTAGCTTTCTTTTGCAGGATCGAGTTGTTGCCATTTAAAATACGAAACAACAGCTCCGGATGACTTTCAAAAACCTTCCCCTGCAGCTCTTCATTGTTTTGCAAAAACTGATCTACCGTTTTGATATTCGGCGTAATATTCCAGGCTTGAGTGGAAATTTTTTTGCCCGTAATTTCGTAGCTGGTCATCGAAGCCTCGGCATAAGTCGGAGCATACAAGGCCGGGCGAATGGGCGGATTAAATACGCTGGTTTGATAACCCGGGCCTAAAACATCCCGAAGTTCATCATCACATTCTCGCACATACTCCTCTTCCGTTAAGCCAATCGGCACATCTATAAAAATCCGGTCAAATTTTTCAAAGTACTCTTTCAACTCTTGATCTGATTCTAACAGCCAATACCCGGCGTCTTCATCGTCTAAACTAATCGCAATCCAGCCCGCTCGACAACCGTCAACTCCTAATGTTTTCAAATCTATAATAATTTAATTTTCTGATTCCTATTCCTGAGCTGCTTCCTTGGCATATTTTTTCAGCTCAATATGCAGATCGTCTAACTGATCCTCATCCACAAAATCAGGACTATTATCCATTAGGCTCTGCGCCTTCTGATTTTTTGGGAACGCAATTACATCACGCAAACTGGTTCCTCCCGTCAAGATCATTATAATACGATCTACACCGAGAGCTATACCCCCGTGAGGTGGTGCTCCATATTTAAAAGCATCCAACAAAAACCCAAAACGCTTTTGCGCCTCATCCTCATCAATTCCTAATAACTCAAACATGCGGGTTTGCAGTTCCCGATTGTGAATACGAATGGATCCACCGCCAATCTCATAGCCGTTAAGCACCAAGTCGTACGCTCGGGAACGAACTTCTTCAGGATCCTCATCGAGCTTATCCAGATCTTCGGGTTTTGGTGCCGTAAAGGGATGATGCAATGCATGATATCGATGATCCTCTTTACTGTATTCCACCAACGGGAAATCGGTGACCCACAAAAAGTTGTAAGCATCTTCATTAATCAGGTTGTGTTCTTTACCCATCATTATGCGGAGCTGTCCCATCTGACTATAAACTTCAGTCGACGGCCCTGCAAGAATAAGTACCAAGTCTCCCATATCAGCTTCGGCTCTTTCGACCATCGCTTCAACCGTATCATCCTTCAGAAACTTACCTACACTACATTTTACTCCGTCATCCTCATTCAGCTTGATATAGATCAATCCAGCTGCACCGGTCTCTTGTTGCACACGCTCAGTTAGCCGATCAATAGCACCTCGACCCATATCTCCCTGGTCGGGGACCGTAATACCAAGCACCGCGCCTCCTTTATCAACTGTGTTGGAAAATATCTTAAATTCAGAATTGGCAACGAGATCAGAAAAATCTGCAAACTCAAGGCCAAACCGTGTGTCCGGCTTATCCGTACCATAGGTCTTTATTGCCTGATCGTACGTCATTCTTTCGAATGAAGTCTCAATTTCTTCCTCAACCGTATCACTCATGATTTTTTTCATGAGTCCTTCCGTGGTTTCCATCACGTCTTCCTCATCCACAAAAGACATTTCTACATCTATCTGTGTGAACTCGGGCTGGCGATCTGCACGAAGATCTTCATCTCTGAAGCACTTCACAATTTGAAAATATCGATCAAAGCCAGATACCATTAACAGCTGCTTATAGGTCTGTGGACTTTGCGGTAAGGCAAAAAACCGGCCCGGATTTACGCGACTGGGTACCAGATAGTCACGTGCCCCCTCGGGGGTACTTTTCATCAATACCGGTGTTTCGATTTCTAAAAAATCATTGTCATAGAAGAACGAACGCGTTGACTGGTAGAAATCAGAGCGTAAAATCAAATTATCCTGGATCTCCGGACGTCGAAGGTCAAGATAACGATGCTTAAGTCGAAGCTCCTCACTTGTTTTTATACCGTCTTTAATTTCGAAAGGGGTTGTCTCAGCCTTGGAATAAATCTCAAGGTCAGTAACGCGGATTTCGACGCCACCGGTCGTTAATTCCGGATTAATATTTTCCTCACCTCGTTCTTCGACAACGCCTTTTATTCCGATCACGTATTCCGTTCGAAGCTCTTCGGCCTTTTCATGAAGCTTATCATCAGTTTCATAAAACACGATCTGTGTTATACCATAGCGGTCGCGCAAATCAATAAATATCACACCGCCCAAATCACGTCGTGTTGCTACCCAGCCATTCAGCACTACCTCTTCGCCGGTATTTTCTAATGTTAATTCAGAACAGTGATGCGTTCTTTTCCAGCTCATAAATGTTACTACTTTCTAAGAATTTAAAATCGTTTTTCAGAAGCTTTGAAAATAAGTAATATGACAACCAATCGCTTATTCTTATTTCCCTTTCATCAGACATTTCTGAATTTCAACTGCTTTGATTACTTTATGTTTATAAATAGATCTATCAGACAATTAATATCATTGACTGGTGATGGTATAAACAAAGCTTACCCATGGCTAAAATCTCTGTTCTTATAGCAGATGATCATGAAATCGTACGATTTGGCATCAGTACGTATTTATCCTCATCTAAGGATATCGAAATTGTAGGCGAAGCCTCAACGGGAGATGAATGTATCCAGCTATTCCAAGAAACACATCCCGATATCTGTATTCTCGATATTGATATGCCCGACAAGAGCGGAATTGAAACGGCAAAGGAGATTCGGGAATTTGAAGAAGAAACTAAAATTCTCATCCTCTCTATGCACATTAATGAAAACATTTTGCGGGATGCCCTTGAAGCCAACATCAATGGATATCTTTTGAAAAATACTGAAAAAGCGGATTTACTGCATGGAATCCGGGCTATCATAAAGGGTCAGCAGGTTTTTAGTGACCCAATTTCTGATTTAATGAAGGAGTCATTTCTAAGCAAGGGTAATCAGCCCAGCAGCCACGACCACTATAATATTACAGACCGAGAACAAGAAATTTTACAACTTATTGTTGATGGCCTGACCAGCAAGCAAATTGCTGAAGAATTATATATCAGCCCTCGCACCGTTGATACCCACCGAGCGAACCTGATGAAAAAACTTGAGCTCAACAACATTGCCGACTTAGTTCGATATGCCATTCAAAACAAGTTGGTTTCAGCAGATTGAACCAAATACGTACTTTTACGTAGACAAAATACCAACTTATAGCTATTGATGCTGGAGTCAATGTGAAGTACATTATAAATGCAAATGGGGTAATAGCCGTCTGTAGATGATATTTAGCAGTTATCTGTGACAGGATAACTGCTAATTTTTTTGGTACCTATCCTGCCTGATCAAAGATAATTATTCTAATAGCCCTTCTTCTAACGATCTCTTTTCAAATAGGTCGGTTGAAACACTTCTCAATAAGCTTCGTACCCTTCTTCTCATCATAACTGAAATACATATTCTTTTTGTTATGCAAATAATAAAAATGGATAAAAAATATACCGGTCTCTTACCCCTCCTTTTACTCTTTTTAATAAGCGCTCTTTTTACAAACAAAGCCAATGCCCAAAAAGGATTAGAAGTCAAAAATGACACGTTAACCGAATCTGTATTAATTCACCCGGTAATAAAAACTAAAGAAGATGAATCATTATTCACCAGAGAGCATACTTATCGCAAGCAACTAAGGTTAGGGGATCAACTTGCCCGCGATTTTGTGGTATCCAACATTGCCGAAGATGGCAGACCCATTATCTATAAAAATGAGGGTGAGAAAAATAGTGATTACTTCAGCTGGAAAAGAGAGGTTCTTGCTCCGTTTGATGCTAAAGTCAAACGTATAAATGACCCTGGATCAACTAATAAACCGGGCAATATGGACCGAAACGAAAGACCCGGACTTATCTTTTTTGAAAAAGAAAATGGACTTAAACTGATATATGCACATGTTCAAAATATTATGGTCGAAAAAGGGGACCATGTGGAGGCAGGTGAAGTCGTCGCGAAAGTAGGAAATAATGGCAATTCACGTGCTCCTCACGTGCATGTGGGCGCCTGGAAAAATAAAACACCCCTACAAATCCAAGTAGATTTATATGCCGTTCAACGAGAGTAAGAAGAGCAGAAAATTGATCTCAACTAACTGATTTTATCTTTACAAATAACAAAACCCGAAGTCTTTACAACTTCGGGTTTTTGCTGTACCGTGGGGCGGATTCGAACCGCCGACCTCCGGGTTATGAATCCGACGCTCTCACCAACTGAGCTACCACGGCATGCTGATCAAATCAAGAGTTGCCAAATATAAAGCAATTCTTATTAAATATTAAGTGCTGCCTCTAACTTTTTTCAATCCGTCCAACGGAAAACCGACATCTTTTTTTGAGGCTCATCGAATTCGCCTTATTTTCCAGCTTACAAATTCAAAATACATTCTAAGCACTGAATTCCGTTATTTCTCATGGCAAAGAAAATTACCAAAAGAACCGAAGATTTTTCACAATGGTATCAAGATGTAATTCGCGAAGGTAAACTGGCCGACCACTCTCCTGTGCGTGGCTGCATGGTCATTCGTCCCAACGGCTATGCCCTCTGGGAAAACATGCAGGACTCGCTGGATCAGATGTTTAAAGATACCGGTCATGAGAATGCATACTTCCCGCTCTTTATTCCAAAATCATTTTTGTCGAAAGAAGCCCAGCACGTCGAAGGCTTTGCCAAGGAATGTGCGGTTGTTACTCACAGTCGTTTGCAAAGCACCGATGATGGTGTAGAGGTGGATCCCGATTCTAAACTTGGAGAAGAATTGATTGTTCGTCCCACTTCTGAAACGATTATCTGGGATTCTTATCGTGACTGGATTCAATCCTACCGCGACCTCCCTATCTTAATTAATCAATGGGCCAATGTGGTTCGTTGGGAAATGCGAACGCGCCTTTTTCTTCGTACCATGGAATTTCTGTGGCAAGAAGGCCATACCGCACACTCCACGAAAGAAGAAGCCGTGGAAGAAACCCGGCAGATGCTGGAGGTCTATCGCACCTTCGCCGAGGAATATATGGCTATGCCCGTAAAAACGGGAGTTAAAACAGAATCAGAACGGTTTGCCGGAGCGGTAGATACGTATTGTATTGAAACACTGTTACAGGACAACAAAGCATTGCAAGCGGGAACTTCTCACTTCTTAGGACAAAATTTTGCCAAGGCATTTGATGTAAAATTCCAAAGTGCAGAAGGAGAACACGAATATGTATGGGCCACCAGCTGGGGCGTTTCTACCCGACTCATTGGCGGATTGATCATGACGCACTCCGACGACCAGGGCCTTGTACTGCCTCCAAAACTGGCGCCAAACCAAGTGGTTATTGTCCCTATCTGGAAAAGTGATGAACAACAAGAACAAGTGCTCGATTACTGTCAGGAAATTATTGATGAGCTCGACGCTCTTAACATCCGCATAAAACTGGATGACCGAGAAAATATGAGTCCCGGCTGGAAGTTTAACGAACATGAAGCAGCGGGCATCCCCTTGCGCTTGACGATTGGCCCGCGGGATATCGAAAACAACAATGTCGAACTGGCTCGTCGCGACACACTGGACAAAAATATCGTCAGTCGCGAGGGTATTGCCCAAAAAGTTGATGAACTGCTCGACACCATCCAGGATGATCTTTATGAGTCGGCTCAAAACCGCATTCAGGAAAATACGCACTCTGTTGATTCATATGACGAGTTCAAAGATGTGATCGAAAATGAAGGCGGCTTTATCTATGCTCACTGGGATGGAACAGCCGAAACCGAAGAGAAAATTAAGGACGAAACAAAGGCTACGATTCGCTGCATCCCGCTTGAAGATGGCGAAGAAGGGGAATGTATGGTAACGGGCGAACCTTCTAAACAAAAAGTTCTTTTCGCTCGCGCCTACTAAACAATACCTATGGAGCAGTCGCCCGTAGACAGTACACTCAATGTTTTTGACCGCTTTGCCGAGGAAGGGATAGCACGTCTGATTTCTGACCTCGGCAATCCATTATTGATGCCACCGGCTGTATTTCTGGGCGCCTCTATTCTTTTAGGCCAGCCACTGTTTGCAATATTACAAGTTACCGGTATCGCTGTAATCTGCTACAGCATACTACCATTTCTGCTCACACTTTTCATGTTTCGGCGTGGTATCATCCATTCTCTGGATTTGCCACTTCGAAAAACGCGCACCTTGCTGTATGCCTTTTCTATTCTGAGTGCAACGATCGCCTCTTTAATCATTTATCAACTCACTCCTACCCTCCATTTCTTTATTTTTATTCTTTCACTTGTTTTCTTAACCAATTTAACGATCTCCTTCCTTCTTAACCTAAAATGGAAAGTAAGTATACATTCGGCATCAGTATCGGTAGCAGGTACTATTTATTATGTTATTTTTCTCTGGGGATATACCGAACTTCATACTATCACATTAATTTTATCCTTAATTCACCTTTTACTACTTTTACCTTTGATGATGTGGGCACGGTACCATCTTAGTGTTCACTCATTGACAGAATTATTTGGCGGAGCTATCGCCGGAGTTCTGCTTACAATCATTGAGCTAATCATATTTACAACTATATGGTAAAAGAGACCCTCGACGCGCCCTACTCTCACTATCTGTTTGATACAGAACTGAGTCAAAACATTGACCGGCGTACCATTGAAGAAATGGGAATCGACGGTTTCACACTGATGGAGATTGCCGGATCTACAGCCGCGAAGATACTACTTCAGGAAAAAGAATTAACGCACGGTGTCTACCTCTGCGGGAAAGGAAATAACGCCGGTGATGCTCTTGTGGTAGCACGATACCTCCTTCAGCATAATGTGGAAACAACTATCGTGTTTTTAAGTGGATCAAAAGATCTTTCTCCCGATACCCAAAAGAACTTGAAGCTTCTCAAGAAGTTCAATTCTGACGACAAGCTAACATTTTTTGATAGTTGGGAACAATTCACCCTACCAGATGAATTCGACTTTATCGTTGATGGCATGCTCGGTACCGGGTTGACCAGCAATGTCCGCGGCGATTATACTCAAGCAGTGGAGTGGGCGAACCGACAACAACAGCCCATTTTCGCTATGGATATCCCAACCGGCTTGCATGCTGATTCCGGTAAAACGATGGGATGTGCAATTGAGTCCGATACCACATTCACCTTTGGAGGACGTAAATTGGGTTTATACCTCAAGGATGGCCCCAAAAAAGCCGGCTCAATCCGTTACTGTGAGCTTCCATTCCCCAACGAGTTTAAAGAAGATTGTAATACCTACCTGCTTGATGAGAGCTGGGTTCAGATGAAAACACCTACTCCCGGTCAGCACAAATATAATTCAGGCGTACTTTATATTATAGCTGGATCCGAGGGATTGACGGGGGCCGCCATTATGGCAGCTAAAAGTGCTTGGGCAGAAGGATTGGGAGCCATAATCCTAATTTGTCCACGGGGAGTGCTTTCTGTCTATGAACAAGCACTGCCATCTATTATTAAGAAACCTGTGGGACATCGTGATGACTACCACTTCAAGGCCGACCACGCAAACAGTGTCTTAAAAATACTGTCCGAAAAAGAAGGAGCCCTGCTACTTGGTCCCGGTTTAGGCAGAGAAGAATCAACTGTTCGCTTTGTTAATGAGATCCTCTCACAAAACAACAAGCCCACGGTTATTGATGCTGATGGGTTATGGTGTCTTGCACAAGTTGAGATTGAGAATTTTTCCAAAACTGATCAATCAAAATGGGTTTTAACCCCACATCCCGGAGAGTTACATCGTTTGGTATCCGACACTGGATTGCAAGAAGATTCCCGTTTACAAACAGTACGAAAATATGCACAAACCGTTGGCGTTACCATACTTGCAAAGGGGATGCCCGGAATAGTTGGAACACCAGAGGGCAAATCTTATCTAACAAACTACAACACTCGGTACTTTTCCAGAGCCGGCAGCGGTGATGTGTTAGCCGGGAAGATAAGTGCTCATTTGGCTTTTGGCCAGCGGCCTACAGTTAGCTGTGCCTATGGATTATTGAATGGTAAACAGAAACTCGAACATTATTTAAAACATCATCAGGATTTACCTGAACCACGCGATTTTATATGAAAATCTCTTCCACTATTTATTCTTTCTTATCGAATCACAGCTATTTATTACCCGCTGGGGTAATCACACTAACACTGGGTATGCTGTTGTTAACGTTATTACCCGCTGACACTATGGGCGAAAACCAGCTTTGGGAATACGACAAATTAGGACATGCCATACTTTTTGGCAGTTGGTCGTTATCGGTTGGACTTTACTACCAAATTCATAAATCAAAAGCAGTAAAACTCTGGATTATATTTGTAAGCGGCACCGCTTTTGGATTACTAATTGAGGTCTTACAACATGTACTGCCCGTTAATCGGCAAGGGGATCCTGTCGATTTTTTATTTGATGTACTGGGATGCCTCGTAGCCATTTGGCTTTTAAAAACAATATTGCCAGAAGAAACTGAGAAATAATGTGTCGATCAGAAGAATATAAGGGCATTTTTTGGTAAATAATCACAATTTGAAAAAATAATGGAATAATTTGCCCTCTTTTCCTGTTATTTAAGTGGAGATTAAGTAGAATAATTTGTTTACTTACAATTCCTAATAAATTTATTTCAATTTAACGCGGAGATTTAAGCATTATGGGTTCTGAAAGAAAAAAGCCACAGGCTGATCTTAGAAATTACTACACAATCTTTTTGCAGCTGGGCATGGTTGTCGTCCTACTAATTTTCATTACCGCAATGAAAGTGCAGTTCGTAGCAGAACAGCAGGATGTTGACCTTACCCAAGAGCAGGAAGTCGTTGAAATGGAGGAGGTAACACAAACAAAACAGGAAGAAAAGCCACCACCCCCTCCACGTCCACAGGTACCTGTTGAAGTACCAAATGATGAAATTATCGAGGATCAAGATATTAATATCGATGCCGAGATTAATATGGACGAACCTCTTCCCGAGCCGGAAGAACCTCAAGAGGAAGAGGAGGAAGACTTCTTTGTTGCTGTAGAGAACATGCCTGAACTAAAAGGCGGTTTGGGTGCACTACAACAAAAGATTAATTATCCTGATATGGCTCGAAAAGCGGGTATTGAAGGAAGAGTTATTATCCAGTTTATCGTAAATGAGCAGGGACAAGTTGAAAATCCCAGAGTTATTCGAGGAATTGGCGGTGGCTGTGATAAAGAAGCATTGCGTGTTGTAAAACAGGCTGAGTTCGAACCGGGTCGTCAACGTGGTAATCCCGTTCGCGTTCAATACAGCCTGCCTATTACATTCAAGCTGCAGAATTAAGAATTTCTCTTAACATCTAATTAGTAAAAAAGGCCTGCTTTTTAGCAGGCCTTTTTTTATTGAAAACTATCTAAGAAGCTTAGCAAACGGCTATTGACCCATCCTTCATGAAATGAACTGCCGGTATTGTTCTTCAAAAGCTTTCAGCACTTTTACCAGATTCTCATATCCCACTAAAGTTTGAGCTTTTCTACATGGTATCCAGCTCACCTTTTGGATGTCTTCTTCGCTTTGAGGTTCAAACACAAGGTCCGAATCATCCGGAAATTGCATCCCAAACCAATGTGTGGTTTTCCCATAGTGTATCCCGTCCTGTTCGTATTCGTGATAGGTTTCCGGGAGTTGGAAAACAATTTCAGGCAAAACTGATACTCCAACCTCTTCGCCTACTTCACGAACAGAACACTCTCTAATGGTTTCCTCTTCTAATTTCCCTTTGGGTAGGTCCCACACACCACGGCGAAATATTAGCAGGACAGATGGATCGGTATTTTTCTCCCTTTTAAAAACAACACCTCCTGCCGCTGTAACGGGTTCAACAATATCCATTACTCCTCTTGATCTCCTGACTCTTCACTGTCTTTATCTTTCTCATCAGCGTAATTCATACGCAAATTATTCAATGTTTCAGTCAAATAACTTTTTAATTGATCAGGAAGATTCCCCTCTGTGAATTCTTCGAGCATAAGCAAGGTATCAATAGCAAATTTAGCTGATTTCAGATCCCTTTCTGTGCTTCCCGTCTGGGGGTTTTCCAATTTGCCCATCCCCATCATAGCAATCTGCTGATGCTGTTGCACCAACATCATAAAAAGCAATTGCTGCTGTTCGTCTTCAGATAAATTATCTCCATTGTAATTTGTCTTATCCATACCAAAATAATTTTTTATTCTAAATTGATCTTAAAATAAGCTCTTTAACGTAAAGAATTAATTTTTACCTGCAATCCTTTTTCTTAAAAAACTCTTTAAATATTGTCAGCAACCAAGTACTTTAGAGGACTCCATCACAAAATAATTAATGAATATAATCCATTGCATGGCTGTTCTGAAACCATTTAAAGCTTGGCACCCTGAACCAAAAAACGTAGAACAAATTGCTTGTGTTCCTTATGATGTTGTAAACGTCAAAGAAGCACGTTCACTTGCTGAAGGTAATCCCCAAAGTTTCCTCCATGTTGTGCGACCCGAAATTGATTTGCCGGAAGGAACCGATCCGCATGATGACGAAGTGTACGACAAAGGGGCAGAAAATTTGCACAAATTTTTGACGAATGGCACGCTGCAGCAGGAAGATGAACCGCAAATCTATGTGTACCAACTAATACGAAACGGACGACCTCAAACAGGTATTTTTGCCTGCGTATCAGTGGAAGACTATGACAATGAAGTAATACTCAAACATGAACTTACACGACCCGCAAAAGAGGACGACCGTACGCGCCATATCCTCACGCAGCAGGCTCACGCAGAACCGGTGATGCTGACGTATAAAGATGATGAGGAGACTGAAAACCTTATTAGTCAAACCACCCAGAAAAAACCTCTTTTTGAATTTAAAGCTTCTGATAACGTCATCCATAAATTATGGCGAGCAGACAAAACGAAAGCATTTGTTGAGGCATTTGAATCAATCTCTAACCTGTATATAGCCGATGGTCATCATCGGTGCAAAAGCGCATCCCGCGCAGCGGAACAGAAAAAAAGGAATAACCCGGATCATACTGGTGATGAGGAGTATAACTTCTTCCCGGCCGTTATTTTTCCTATGTCTAACATGAATATTCTTCCTTACAACCGTGTGGTCCATAGAATCCCCGATAATTTTTTAAGTACGCTACAGGAGGAGTTTAACCTTACCCCCAATGGGTATGCTAAGCCATCCGAAAAAGGAACAATAAGTATTTATATAGATGGGTCCTGGTACGGTATGGAACTTCCATTGGATCAAAATCCCAACAGCGTCCAAAAACTTGATGTACATCGACTCCAAGAGTTTGTACTTTCTCCTCTATTGGATATTTCTGATCCCCGACGAGATGAAAACATTTCATTTGTCGGCGGCATACGAGGTACCAAAGAATTAGAAAATCTTGTGGATAACGGAACGGCTGACCTAGCTATCAGCATGTTCGCTACAAGCATAGAAGAACTGGTTCAAGTATCTGACGAAGGCCGACTTATGCCACCTAAATCAACATGGTTTGAACCCAAGCTACGATCGGGACTACTCGTTCATACTTTTTAATTGCTAACATTCTATCAATCCACCTATGAAACGTGTTCACAACTTTAGTGCAGGACCTGCGACACTACCACTCGAAGTATTAGAAAAAGCCCAAGAAGAACTTACCAACTTTCAAGATATGGGACGATCGGTGATGGAGATCAGCCACCGAAGCGCCCAATACACTGAGATCGACCGGCAGGCAAAAGCTCGTCTCCGAGACCTTCTCAATCTCGGTGATAATTTTGAAATCATGTTTCTTCAAGGCGGTGCCAGTTCACAATTCATGATGGTTCCCTTTAACTTTCTGGATGAGAATCAGACAGCTGATTACATCGACACCGGACGATGGTCAAACAAGGCGATCAAAGAGGCAGAAGTTTTTGGCAATGTTCATCGCCCTTACAGCAGTAGTGAAAGCGGGTATGATCGCGTTCCATCCAACGATGAACTAAATTTTAGTGATAACCCAGCTTATGTCCACTTTACCTCAAATAATACTGTTGCAGGTACCCAGTTTCCCAAGGAACCCGAAACCAATGGCATTCCACTGGTTTGCGATGCTTCATCGGACTTTTTATCCAAGCCCATAGACGCATCTCGTTACGGGATAATTTATGCCGGGGCTCAGAAAAATATTGGACCCGCCGGGGTAACGGTTGTCATCATTCGCAAAAATTTCCTGCAAAAAGCAGATCCCGAGGGTGTTCCGACTATTTTACAATATCAAACACATGCAGAAAAAATATTTAACACTCCTCCTACCTTTAATGTCTATATGGTTAATTTGGTATTAGAATGGATTCAGGACAAGGGGGGCTTGGAATACTTCAAATCCTTTAATGAAGAAAAAGCCGGACTACTTTACAGTGAGATTGATCGTGATGATTTTTATCGCGGTGCCGTCGAAAAAGATTTTCGCTCACTCATGAACGCCACTTTTCGACTTCCATCCGAAGAGCTCGAAGCCAAGTTCTTAACAGATGCGGAAGAACACGATCTCTATACCTTAAAGGGTCATCGAAGCGTAGGGGGTATCCGAGCCAGCATGTATAATGCTTGCCCAATGGAAAGCGTGGAAGCACTGGTTGATTTTATGAAGACGTTTAGAAAGAAAAACGGATAAACCGCTTCTATAAAGTTACATCAAGCCAAATACGGTTAAAAAATGATCAATCATATTTGGTACAAAAATCAACAAATAAAAAATACCCCAAAGAGCTCCTGCAAGATGAGCTTCGTGATTTATCTTGCCGCGCTCTTGTTTACTGGCGTACATACTGTAGATTAAATAGAGGATCGCAAAAACAAATGCCGGGATGGGAATGGGTATCAACATCAAATAAATTTTTTCCATCGGGAATAGAAATATAAAGGCGAAAAGAACTGAGCCTACTGCACCCGACGCTCCCAACGTAGCATAGTTGGGATCATCCTTAAATTTTATGACTGATGGTATCCCGGCCACAATAAGCCCCGTCAAATACAAGCCCGAAAAGTAACCGGCACCTAATATCCGTTCCATTATGGGACCAAAAAAGTAGAGAGTAAACATATTCACAAAAAGATGGCCCAAATTAGCGTGAAGAAATCCTGAAGTAATAAGCTCGTACCACCTATTTTCCCTAACGGTGCGATAAGGTTTTAGATATCCCCTTTCAATAAAGTTGGGATACAGATATAAGGCTCCCAGCGATACAATTACGTTGGCAACAACTATATAAAATGTCGCAGGATAACTTGCTATATAATCTTCCATATACGGTTATTTTTGATCATCGAAGATAGACAAGAGTCCATTCGATCTCCAATTTATTTTTCTTAGACTTGCTATCAAAGCATCATAGTAGTTATATTTGACACTTCTTAAAGCCGATGTAGCTCAGGGGTAGAGCGATTCTCTCGTAAAGAATAGGTCGCTGGTTCGAATCCAGTCATCGGCTCAAAACCTCTCTTCTTTTTTAGATATATTTTTGCTGTACGAAACAAAATCAACTGTATCCAGTTGCAAAAAATTAACTTGGTTTTAGTATAAGCGCTGTGGATTTTTATATCCTGTAAAAATATATTACTGCATCCTTTAACCCTGAGGTATTATTACTTTGCGACTTCTTCTCCTATTTATCTTGGCGATCAGTTTCTTCATAAGTTCTTGTGGTACAACCTCTCGGTTTGGTAAAGCTGATGATGCGCCTAAACCCAGCAAAACTGGCGAAAAAATCGAGGAAGGAGTAGCCAGCTGGTATGGCCCCAATTTTGATGGCAAATTGACAGCCAATGGAGAAATCTATGATATGTATGGTCTGACGGCCGCTCACCGGACGCTTCCCTTCAATACCGTTGTCAAAGTTCGAAATATGGACAATGGGAAATCGGTTACAGTTCGCATTAATGATCGCGGACCCTATGCTAAAAATCGTATCATTGATCTATCCAAAAAAGCAGCTGACGAAATCGACATGTTGGGATCTGGAACAGCACCTGTTGAGCTTATCTTATTGGAAGGAGACTTAGAAAACTCTCGGATAACCGATATAAAAGTACCCACGTACACGGTACAACTTGCCTCCTTTAACCATGAGCATCAAGCACAATCCCACGCCAAAAAAATACGCGGTGCCCACGTTGAAAAGATAAATATGGGTAACAAAACGGTTTATCGTGTATATCATGGCGTCTATACCGATAAAAATAACGCTCGTAAAAAACAGCGACAGCTCAAGCGACAGGGATTCAGTGGCTACGTTAAGCAGATCGAAAATTAGAGTTTTAAAAAGTTGCCCATTCTTGGAATGTAATCTACCCATATTGTGGTTGTAGCACCTGAATTAACCATACATATTATATACAGATGAAGAAAAAAATCATTGTCATTGGTAGCGGCTTTGGTGGGCTTGCTACCGCATCTCGACTATTATCACAGGGATATGACGTCGAAATATTTGAAAAACGGGACAAACCCGGCGGCCGCGCTTACGTTTATAAAATGGACGGCTTTAAGTTTGACGGCGGGCCAACAGTCATAACAGCACCCTTTTTATTTGATGAAATTTTTGAAGCCGCCGGTAAGAAACGGGAGGATTATTTCGAGCTTGTGCCCTGCGATCCTTTTTACCGGATATTCAATTCTGAAGGACAAAAATTTGATTATAACGGAGATCACGACTTTGTACTAAATGAAATTGAACAATGGAATCCAGCCGATAAAGAAGGGTATACCAAATTTCTTAAAACAACCAAAGCAATTTTCAACAAGGGGTTTGTTGAACTGGCCGATCAGCCGTTTTTGAACCTGTGGGACATGATTAAGGTAGTGCCTGATCTCATCCGCCTACAATCCCATAAGACGGTCTACAAGTACATCGCACAATATATAGAAAATGATTTCCTGCGCAAGGTTTTCTCGTTTCACCCCCTATTGGTGGGTGGAAACCCCTTTGATACAACTTCCATCTACGCAATGATACACTACCTGGAACGCGAATGGGGAGTACACTACGCTATGGGGGGGACCGGATCTATTGTAAATGCTCTGGTTCAGTTAATTGAAGAACAAGGGGGTGAATTCCATTATAACGCCGAGGTAGATGAAATAACAATCACCAATGGCAAAGCAACGGGTATTCGGCTAAACGATGGAAGTGAACATACTGCAGATCAAGTAGTATCAAATGCAGATGTAGCGTTCACCTATCGCAATATGATCCCAGAAAGTGAACGAACAACGTGGACAAATCGTAAGATTGAGCGGACGAAGTACAGCATGTCACTTTTTGTCATTTATTTTGGAACCAAAAAGCGATATCTGGATTCTGAACTCGACCATCATAATATCATTTTAGGTGAGCGTTATGAAGAACTGCTCTCCGATATATTCCATGATAAAAAGTTGGCTGAGGATTTTTCACTGTATCTGCATATGCCCACAAAGACCGATCCCTCTCTTGCACCGGAAGGCTGCGAAGGATTTTATGTGCTTTCCCCGGTACCTCATTTAGACAGTGACACCGACTGGGATCAAAAAGCAAAGCCATATCGCGATGCCATCATTTCGTTTTTGGAAGAAAACTACCTGCCCGATCTCGAAGAAAATATAGTAGTTGAACACCATATAGATCCCCTGCATTTCCAAAAGACCCTCAACAGCTACAAAGGATCCGCCTTTTCGGTAGAGCCTATTCTTACCCAATCAGCATGGTTTCGACCCCACAACAAATCCGAAGATATAGATGACCTATATTTTGTAGGTGCCGGTACTCATCCTGGTGCGGGACTCCCGGGTGTACTCTCATCTGCAAAAATTGCTGAAGATTTGATCTGTAACGAGAATGGATAATTTCGAATTTCAATAAAAAAGTCCCGGACACTTTTAAAGTGCACGGGACTTCATTCATTTCAAACTTTATGTCTTATTATAAAGGCAGGTTATCATGCTTTTTCTGAGGCACTTGATCTACCTTATTCTCAGAAACCTCCAGCGCACGAATTAACTTTTCCCGTGTTTCGCTGGGCAGGATTACGTTATCAATGAATCCACGTTCCGCAGCTTTGTACGGATGCGCAAACTCTTCTTTATAATAATCAATAAGCTCCTGCTCTTTGGCTTCAGGATCATCCGCAGCCTCAATCTCTTTGCGGAAGATAATTTCAACTGCCCCTTTTGGCCCCATAACAGCAATTTCAGCCGTTGGCCACGCTACGTTATAATCCGCGCGGATATGCTTGGAATTCATCACGTCATACGCTCCGCCGTACGCCTTACGGGTAATGACTGTCATCTTTGGTACCGTGGCCTCGCAAAATGCATATAACAGCTTAGCACCGTGTTTAATGATTCCACCCCACTCCTGATCCGTGCCAGGTAAAAAGCCTGGAACGTCTTCAAATGTTATCAATGGGATATTAAATGCATCACAAAAACGAACAAAGCGAGCACCCTTCAGCGAAGCATCGATATCCAGTACTCCGGCCAGCGAAAGTGGCTGGTTAGCAACTACGCCTACACTTCGTCCGTCGATTCGAGCAAAGCCCACTACAATATTGGTAGCATAATGTTCGTGAACTTCCATGAACGAGTCTTTGTCTACAATACCCTCAATTACTTCCTTTATATCATAGGGTTTGTTGGGATTATCAGGGACAATATCATCCAGCTTTTTAGCCTTGGCAGAATCCGGCGCTTTTGATTCTTCTCGCGGAGGTTTCTCCTCACAATTCTGTGGCACATATGTTAAAAGCTTGCGAAGCTCCTGCAGGCAAATAGCATCATTTTCTTCCGTAAAATGGGCAACGCCCGATTTCGATCCGTGAGCACTGGCACCGCCCAATTCTTCGGAGGTCACCTCTTCATGCGTCACGGTCTTCACCACATTCGGCCCGGTAACAAACATATAACTGGTATTCTTGACCATAAACACAAAGTCGGTCAGCGCCGGACTATAAACCGCCCCACCGGCGCATGGTCCCATTACCGCCGAAAACTGGGGCACTACGCCCGAGGCCATACTATTCCGCCAGAAGACTTCGGCATAGCCGCCCAGCGATGAGACACCTTCCTGAATCCGTGCGCCGCCCGAATCATTAAGACCAATAATGGGTACGCCATTTTTCATCGCCATATCCATAACTTTGCAGATCTTTTCGGCATGGGTCTCCGACAAAGATCCTCCAAAGACGGTAAAATCCTGACTAAATACGTAAATCGGTCGCCCGTGAATCTTTCCAAAGCCGGTAACAACGCCATCGCCGTCAATTCTTTTATCTTCGAGACCAAATTTATGACTACGATGTTTTACAAAAGGGTCAATCTCTTCAAAAGATCCCTTATCCAGTAAAATATCAAGGCGTTCGCGCGCCGTCAGCTTTCCCTTGTCATGCTGCTTTTGAATTCGCTCTTCGCCTCCGCCCTTTTGCGCATCTTTACGTTTTTGTTTTAGTCGCTCTACCTTTTTATCCGAAGCCATCTAATTTTCTTGTTTATTGCGATTTTGTTTTTCCAAAAAATAACTCTGCAGGCGATCAGTAAAATCCACTGCTTCCTCAGAGTACATATCAACTAAATTTCGTTTGAAAATATCTTTCTCAATATACTTACTAACATCCTGCCAGCTATCATAGGCGGCAATATCCTCAATTGCCTGATCAAAAGCACGGTCAGATCCGCGGAAGATCTCCTCTATAAACAGCTCTTCATCGTCCGCTAACATATTACGGAGATTTTCGATCTCCTCATCCGAAGCATTTTCCTTTGTCAAATCAATAATAGGTTCATCAATAAAACCATCCTCATCGACCTCCTCGTCTTCTTCAGCTCCGAGCTCTTCTTTATATTCCTCGATCTCATCCTCACTCATGTAGCGCATCCACATAGGTGTCTCTTCAGAGCTATCTGTAATCTCAGTGTCCTTGTCAGGTTCTTCTTGTTCTTCTGTGGGTGAAGCGCTTTTTTCTGATAACGAATCTTTTCGTGTTTCTTCTTCTATCTCATCGGAGATATCTTGTTTCTCTCTCTCTTCCTCTTTCTCCTTGTCTTCGTTCTCCTCACTTTCCGATGTTACTTCGTTCTCCTCATCCTCTTCAGCTTCTTCTTTAAAAACGGCATTTAGCGAATCATCCTCTTCATCTTCTTTTGGCTCATCTGACTTCACCTGCTGATCCTTCCCTTCCAACTCCTGTTGCTCACTATCCTCAGCTTCTTCTCCTGACTCATCCTTTTCTTTTGATACTGAGGCAGAGGGCTTTTTATCATTTTCTTCGTTCTTCGAAGGCGGCTGATCCTCAAAAAGTGAGGATTGATCATCTTCATATCCATCAAAATCCAGCAACTCCGGTGATGAAAGTACTTCGATAAATTCAGCTCGACTAAGAACAGTATTCATCAGATCAAACTTCCGGGCAATCCGAGGCATCTTTTTATCCTCGAAAAATAGTCTCAGCAAATTGGTGTCAATACCGTCATCCTGCAGCTGAAAAAGAGGTTCCAGCATTTGAGCCCAATTTAAAGGAGAATATCCCGAAGTTAACTTTTGATCAGCCTGAGTAATAATAGTTGAGCAGCGCTCTTTGCTCAACGTTTCTAAATCCTTCTTCTGAACATATCGAGAAAGCACAACAGCAAAATGTCGATATACGACAACAGCCTCTAATCGCTGGTGCAACTGTTCGGCCGAAAGCTCATCTTTAGCTCCAAAAATAACGTCCGGAACATTCTTACGCGGCTGCACAAGTATCTCCAAAACATCAGAAACGGCCGTTTCAATTACTGCCTGTGCATAACTGGCCGGCAGACGGGCTTCATCTTGAATAGCATCAATAAACTGTTGCCAGGCATCGAGCACCGCATCCACACCGGTATTTGCCCAATCTGTTTTGGGGATATTCATCGAATCGGAAAGATTACGCTTTAGCTCTACGCTAATACGGCGAACAATAAAAGATGGGAACTCCCAAGAGCGAAGTTCTTCAATACGATAATACTGATCGTTTTCGGGCAAACGATCTATTAACTTCTGCGTTATTTTCTGAATGCTTTGTCTCATAATTTTTGGGAAATATATTGTCTAACGAAAGGCAATACAACCTAAGAACGGCTCAATATGTTAAATCCTGAGAATCTTTTGAAATATCCTTTCTATTTTGGCCGACAAATTTATAAACGCTGTGTCACCAAAGTTTTCATTTAGGATTTGATGATCCCTTATTACCTTTGGCCTATGGTTACGCTATCCGTCAAACAGTTAAAAAAATCTTTTGGTCCGAATATCATCTTTTCGGATGTCTCCTTTGATCATCAAGCCAGTGCCCTTGGTATTGCCGGGCCTAATGGCTCAGGAAAATCAACATTTCTTAAATGCCTTGGCGGACTTTTGCCTCCAACTTCGGGAGATATTGCGTGGAAAGATAATGGAACTGCACTCAATAAAACAGCTCTTAAAAACAAATTGGGATATGCCGCTCCCTACATCAATCTTTATAATGAGCTGAGCTGCAGGGAAAATCTGGAGTTCATTTCAAAGATGCGACACCAGTCGGATTTCATTAAAACGATTGATTTGTGGATCTCCAAGGTGGGTCTACGGCATGCTATCAATCAACCGTTTGGAAAACTATCAACGGGACAGCAGCAACGAATGCGGCTGGCTTCGGCACTTTTTTATAATCCTGACATTTTACTTTTGGATGAGCCGGGATCTAATTTGGATGAAGCGGGCCGAGCGCTGATTACAGAAATAGTTACAGCTTTTGATGCCCCTGAAAAACTGATCATTATAGCATCAAACAATCCCGATGAGCTTGATCTCTGCGAGCGGGTCTTTTCTATTCAAGAAGAAACTTTTGTAAAATAGGATCAATCCATCTGACAGGTTTCACCTTGGCAGCACTCCTGTACATTGATTCCACAACTAGCACACTGGCCGTGGCCATGCACCCAAACCAACGGTGCTTTGGCCCCGCAATAGGTACACCGGCGTTTTTTTTCCGAATCTTCCGAAGCAGTTGAAATCGTTTGATTTGCCATAATTACGATTGTGTTAATTCCTCATATGCTACGCCAAGATTATCCGAGAGAGTCCAAAAATCGGCATAGAGAAAATGATCGAATTCTTCGAGTGTTTCTTTATTGGTTATCTCCTGCTTGCTCAGCCCCTGTTCAATCCCTTTCTGGGCATAATTCAATACTGCTGAAAGATAGTTCTCCATCACCCCCAGATCATCCTTGTTACCTGTTACTCCATACTCTGGTTTGGCATGACCAAAAATATAAATAGCATCAGAAGGATACTCATCCGCAACAGCTGATAAAATTTTGATCCAGCTTCGCATGGAAGCGCCCGACGGCCGATCGGTATAGGGATTCATCCTATTAAATACTAAGTCGCCCATATGCACAACATTAGCCTGCTCAAAATAGACCACTGAATCTCCACTCGTGTGCCCGGGTCCATAGTATTTGGCATGAATGGTTTCATCTCCCAAGTCCATTTCCCAGCTCTCGGAATAGGTAGTATCAGGAAACGCTGTATTCCCTTCACCTTCACTCTCCTTATTTGCTTTCTGCATCAGTTTCGGCACATTATCATGGGCAATCATCTTTTCAGCTACACCTTTAAATATCGGATTCCCACCGGTATGATCACCATGATGATGCGTATTGATAAGCAGATTTAATGGCTGATCCGTCTTATCTCGCAGTCCGTTTAGGCAATTTTTTGCAGTTTTGGGGTATTGAGAGTCAATAACCGCCATTGCATCCGGTGATGCCAGCCAACCAATGGTACCACCCCGTTCTGTAAAATATCCGACATTGCGGCGAAGTGTTTTGAAACGGCCTTGGTTATTGGCAAAAAGAGATTTAAACGGAAGGGCAGCTCCAGCTGCCAACATGGAAGAATGAAATAGAAATTGACGTCGGTCCATAGGAGCAAAATTTGATTGTTGTTATTCTTTCCGGAATTAATTCACATTAACGAAGTCTATTCAGTGGTTCAACCTCTTTATAATCATCACCATTCCGGACGATATTAACAATGGTTTCTACAGGGCCAGATCTTCACGTATTAACAAAAGAATTGCAGCGTGCGGACAGATAAGATACTTCTCATTCTCGAATTCGATTTCATGGGCTTTATCCTTCAAAAAGATCGCTAAGTCCCCCTCTTCAGCCTGCATCCCAATATACTGTGTTTGGCTTGTTTCTTTCCAGGCTTCATCTACCTCATTAGAAGGGATTGGATAACCAGGTCCCGTCTTAACCACATATCCACTGTGGATATCTGCTTTTTCCTTAACTGTTGCAGGCAGTACGAGTCCGCTTTTAGTCGTTGTTTCCATGTCCCGCGGCTTAATAAGCACACGATCGCCAACAACAATAAAATTTTCTACTGAATTTAAATATTCTTGAATCATCACAATTATTTACTTTAAAAAATCTGCGATTGTATAAACGCCCAAAGTTAACGTGTTTGTATAACAATCTGAACTAAAGATTCTCTCCATATCCACTAAAATTATGGACTTAACAAATAAGCTATGCATTGTTACGGGAGCTAATTCCGGAATCGGCAAAGAAACCGCCCGTAGCTTTGCTGCCGGTGGTGCCTACGTAATTATGATCTGTCGTAATGAGGAACGTGCCAAAACTGCTCGACAGGATATTATAGATGATACAGGTAATACCGGCATCAAGATTATTCTTGCTGATCTGGCCGTACAACATGATGTGCGTTCTGCAGCGCAACAGATCAATCAGGAGTTCGATGAAATTGATGTACTCGTTAATAATGCCGGGCTCATTGCTAATGAGCGGGAAGAAACCATCGACGGCATTGAAAAAACGCTGGCCGTAAATCACCTGGCTCCCTTTCTGCTAACCAATTTACTTTGGGATGGTCTTGAGCAATCACAGGGTGTACGAATAATCAATGTATCATCTGAAATGCACAAAATTGGCGCTAAAGTATTTGACTTGAACAATCTTCAGCTTACCGATAATTATTCTGCCATGAATGCTTACGGCGTTTCCAAGCTTTGCAATATTATGTTTACTCATGAACTGGCTAAGCGAGCAAAAAATAACACTATCACTGCTTATAGCCTGCATCCGGGGGTAGTTGGAACGCAATTAGCCGAAGAAGCAGGATGGCTGACGAAACTTTTTTATTGGGTGGGAAAACCGTTTATGCGATCGCCAAAGTTGGGGGCCGAGACAACTATTTACCTGGCAACATCTGAGGAAGTCACTTCTGCAAGTGGCCAATATTTTAAGGATAAGGAAGTAGTTAAACCCGCTGCCATCGCCTATAATGATGATATCACTTCACGGCTATGGGAGAAAAGTGCCCAATTGACGGGATTATCCTAATACAAAAAATCGCTTCACGCGAATCTTTCGGGATCGCCAGATTAAATTACCGACTTTATCTTCGGTGATTTTATTCTCTTGCGTATCACTATCAGAAACCTCTTCCGGCATTTTTTCTTTAGCCTCATCCAAATGAAGATTATCCAAGAAAAGCTTTAGCTGGTTGCGATCGAAATGGGAGTAGCGATTTTCTAACGCTTTAATAACATCGGGCCAAATTTCGGGTCGCGCCGACCATTCAATACCCAAACCTATAGCATTCTCAGGAGCATCTTCACCCAAACATATATTCAACCGTTCATTAATATCGGTGGGTACTGGTTCATGACGCAATAATTTGGGGCCCAATTCATCACCGTTGGAACGCGGGAAAAAACTTTTCCACATCTGATTTGTGTAAGGATGATGGTAGTAAACCTCATACCGTTTACTATCCTTACGTAATTGTTTCATCTCATTTATAAGGGCAACCTGTTTGTCGTGATCAATAATATACATGGCATCATGTTCTTTTAGATTCAGGGTTTTATCCCCGAGCCAACATCAATATCAGTAGCAACTCCATCTATATGTACAAAACATTCTAACATTTGTTCCTTTAATACATTTATTTTCTTTAATCCTTCGATTGCATTCGGTTAAAGAATATCTCATACTTCCTTTTGTGATGTTATTTAAACGCCCAGCACCTTCAATTAAGTCAACTATTGATGGCTATCAGAACCTACCGGAATCCCCCATCGCTAAAACCTATATGCACCATTATTTTATGGGGATTCTTTTTGGCAGTGCCTATTGCTGATTCTATGGGACAATCCACTTTTGACCGTGGCAAAAGATACTATCACCAGAGAGATGCCAATGCTGATTCCTTTAAAGCAGATCCTACCAATATTAACCGAGCTATTGATCTATTCAAAGCAGCCTTAGATCAGAGTATTAAGCCCGAAGAGTCAGCCACATATCTCCTGCGGTCTTACTATTTCAAGGGGATGTTTACCGGGATTAGTGAAGACCAGCAAAAGGAGGTATATGACAAAGGACGCGATTTGGGAGAGAGGATGATGGAACGCTATCCCGATTCAGTCCCCATTAAATTCTGGTATGCTGCCAATATCGGGCGCTGGGCAGATGTACACGGTTTTGTAAAGGCTGCAACCAACGGCATCTCCAAAAAATTGAGACGAGTCTGTGAGGAGATTATTAAAGAAAACCCCCGGTACCAAGACGGAGGAGGATATCGTATTTTAGCACAGGTCCACTTTTATTCCCCCCATATCCCGATTGTTATGGGCTGGCCCTCAAAAGACAAGGCATTCGAACTTGTTCAGAAAGCTTTGGAGATCGCACCAGACAATCCCACAAATAAAATATTGTATGCTAATATATTACTCGAATTTGATCAGGATGAGGAAGCAAAAGAACAACTCCACCAAATCAAACGCATGAGACCCCGAGCCTCTCACACCGTTGAAGATCGGTACGTTCAATATCGCAGCCAAAAGCTATTCGAGGAACATTTCCATTAACGCAACAGGTTTAAAACAAATCCAATGACATCTCTGCTAAGCTGATCCTCTTTAATCCGCCCGTTAACCTGCTGATTAGAAACCGTTACCTCCCCATGGAATGAAAAACTAACTTCTTTATCTTTACTGTTGGGGGCCTTCAATGTGATCCTGAGATTAGGCTGACTCCCATCCCATTCAATTGGCTGTTCCAACGGAATAGAAAAATCGAGCATGGGATCTTTAAATCCACCGCCGGTATCGATCGCAGAAAATTCCAGGTCGATGTTATGAGATTCATTGAGATCAATATCTTGCCCATCCCATGTTAATGACGTTATTTCAGCAGAAGTCTGTATTTTCATTTGGGTACTATCTTGTATTCCTTAATTTCAGTCCAATAATAGGCAAGCTGATGATCTTTTAGAAATGCTATGGATAAGAAAGAATGTCCCGGTTGTGCAGTAGAAGTGGATGCCGATGCAGAGATCTGTCCCATTTGTGGATATGAGTTCCCAAGTCAGCCGATACATTATCAAATCGCAGCGTGGATTATGATTTTGTTGCTGTTATTATACTGGGTGGTTTTTTAGAATCATTTCGCTATTCAAAAATTACTATGAACTTACTCTTTGAATTTATACCCGTAGATGATGTCCCAAAATTACTTGGTCGTACTCTGACCAATAATCCGATATATTAAGTTCTATGACTGGGCCTATTATAGGTAACTCCAAGGAGTTATAGCTATACATTTCTGAACTGGTTCAATAACGTATAGAGTTACAATGCTTGAAGCATGCAGAGGTTGTATCTACTATCTTCAAGTGTAACTCAGCGCAAGGCCGATTTTATTACCAGGAAAGAATCCCCGTTATATTTCAAACGGGGATTCTTTTTCTTAGGACTAAATTCTCTTGAAGGTTAATGATCTCTACTCTGATGTTACTAGTCCCAAAACTGGCTTTTAACTCAATTAGCTTCTCTTTTGATGGCGCTGAAGTATTGCGTTACCTGATGGTTATATTTCTGCTGTATGATCAGCCTTGACTGTTTAGTAATTAATAATGAAATAGTTTTATTACCTTTCGTCGCTCATATGATACAGGATAGTTTATTAGATAGGAAGAAAATTCATGAACCAGTTCAGAACCATATAGAAATTGTTAGAAATGATTTTGTGTAGGTGTAAGAATAGATTGGGTTTTAGAAGAGGTGCCAGAACTTTTTCAAGCATCTTGACCATAACCATTATGCTTTTGCTAGCGCTAATGCCTTTGGTCAAATCAGAAGCTGTTGCTTCCCAAAACAATAACATTAGTATTATAGCGGACTTGCTGGTAGATAGGAACAATGACGCCCGTCCCGATCGGCTGGGTAAGAAGGTCACTGTAAGAGGTCGGGCTACGGTAGGAACCAACGTTCTTAATAACCAATACCTGCTTCTTTACGTGCAAGACCACACAGCTGGTATTATGGTCTTTTCCGATACACTGGAAGTCTCCGTATCGAAAGGTGACAGCCTGCTGGTAACCGGTACGCTCAAGCTCCATGCCAGCAAGCCTGAGATTGTGGTTGACGATCTAGAGGTATTACACTCAGAAACCCGTAGTCCTAAACCAAAACCACTGAGCCAGGCTTTTACGGATCCTGAAGGACACCGTGGATTGCTAGTAAGCGGGGAGGCTATCGTAAAAGACAGAAACCCTTCGAAAAATATTAAGATGCTTCGAATCTCACCCACTAACGGAGGTGCCGACTCACTTCACATCTTCGTATCTCGGGCTAATATTCATTATGAGAACTTTAACTTTGATGCCCTTGAAGTGGGAGACCGGATCCACATACGTGGCATTCTTATCCGATATATCTCTGACTTCACTGGTAAAACGCTCTATCAGGTCTTGCCTCGTAGGCCAGACGATCTCACTATGAATAACTTACAGCCAATGGTAAGCGAGGGATCATTTATCTATGCAGATACTGACACCACATCAGGGATTATTTACATGTTACTCGAAAGTGGTCTGTGGGGATATAACTTGTCCAACAAAAGCTGGCGTTTCTTAGATGCCCTTGAGGATTTTGAAGAATCGTTTAAAACCTATGAATTCGGCTTCAATGAAAAAACCAATGTGATCCAATTATGGTCACGGGGGATGGGAAAGCTTTTTAGTATTAACCCCGAAACATATGATATTGAAAGAGAAGACCATTCTGCTGAACACCAGAACCAGTTTGGACATTTTCCCTTTTTCCGAGACAGTACGCTTTATGCTTTCGGGGGATTCGGCTACTGGAATTACCACAACATGATAATTCACTTTAACCATTCACAAACTCAGTGGGGGATACAGTCTGTTGGTCCTAGTTCACCGTATCCCAATCGCCGGATTCCCACAACAGGTATGTATGATCGCCAAAAGGATCAGCTATATATTTTCGGGGGACGTGGCACTGAATCAGGATATGCTGGAGACCGAAATGCAGTTGCCCAAGATTATCGAGATATCTGGAGCTTTTCGTTTGATAGCCAACAGTGGAACAAGATCATGACTCTTGAACAACCCGAAAATGGGGCGGGTGGAATCATCCATCCATCAAAAATAGGAAAAACCAACAAGGGATCCTCCTCATTATATCTTCCGGAGAAGCAGCTATGGTTTATTCCCACTGTTGAACCTAACCCATTACATGACACCTTTTACTTCAGGACAGTAAACTTATCAACGCAGAATACAAGAGGAATCACATCACCGGATTTTGATCGTTCTAATAACTTTATCCCAACAAATTATTTTTATAATCCTGAGGCTGATGAAGTGGTTTTTGTAGGAATCGAAAATCTCGCAAACGCTAAGAGCTATCCCGTACGTATTCACCGAATACCCGCTGATTCCCTGGTGGGAAAGATCAGTGATCCACCTTTTTATCTCTCCGCTAACCTATACTACTATCTGATCGGACTATTCGTAATCGGAGGATTTCTGTATTGGTTCAACAAAAATATGAGGAATGGTAAAAAGGCAGAAGAACAAGAGAGTGAATCCCTATCCTATCACTCACTTCTTCAGGCCAGCTGGTATAATGGCCAAGAGAAAAAATTGTTAGAGTATATGCATGGGCAGGATCGATTTCTGAATTCACAGGAGATCGAAGAGCTACTGTGGAATGATATAGAATCTTACGACTATCGCCGGAGACTTCGGAACGACATTCTCAAAGAAATAAACAGGAAGTTTAAAAAGCACTTTCCCGAACTCGAGCGTTTAATTCTTCGAAAAAAAGATCCCAATGATAACCGTCGCTATCTATATGGGCTTAATAAACAGCTCATCGAGGATTAGAATCCCCAAAAGAACTTGTTAAAACAATTAAGGCATATTTGCCCTCCTTTTGGGGTTGAAGAGTATTCTCGGTAACAATGCGATAACAACTGCTGTGTGTATAGCCACTTAGCAAACAGAAAGGTACTTTTCAGCAACAAAAAAGGCCCTTCAATAGCTATAATCTACTATTAAAGAGCCCTAAAAGTCGGGACGACTGGATTTGAACCAGCGACCCCACGACCCCCAGTCGTGTGCTCTACCTGACTGAGCCACGTCCCGATTGCTAAATTTCAATATTTAAAAAACTAAAATCACTTCCTGTGATTAGCGTTGCTAAAGATAGGGCTGTCGGTTGCAAAACTCAACCTATTCTTCAATAGATTGGCACAGCTCAACAAGTACGCCATGATTATCTTTTGGGTGTACAAATGCCACCAATTTGCTGTCAGCTCCAAGGCTGGGTTCATCGCTCAGCACCGTAAAACCTTCATCTCGCAAGCGATTAAGCTCGGCATGGATATCATCCACTTCGAAAGCTACGTGATGCATGCCTTCGCCTTTTTTGGCTACATATTTAGCAATCACTGAATCCGGATCTGTAGCACCCAACAGTTCCACCTTAGACTGCCCTGTTTCAAAGAACGCCGTTTCCACTTTTTGCTCTTCTACGACTTCGCGCTTATAGCATTCTCCGTTCAAGAGCTTTTCGTAGGTGTCTACCGCTTCCTCCAAATCATCAACCGCTATACCGATATGATCAATATGCATAATAATAGGATTCAGAATATTGTAATTCCGTATTCAGCAGTTTCCTACTCAATACTTGTTATTCATAACTAATTAACCGATAAACTCACATACTGTAGCGCACGAACTCCATCAAGATTGAGAATGGGTTGTAACTCCTCATCCGACATACTTTTGTCTACCGAAACAGCTGTAATGGCATTCTCTCCTTTCTTTGTACGGCCCAAACTCAAATTTGCGATATTAATGTCTTGATTTGCCAATGCACTACTGACCGAGGCCAACATTCCGGGCTTATCTACATTTTGATACATGATGATATCACCCTCCAGGCGTAACTCAATGCCAAAGCCGTCAATCTCAACAATACGGTAATCCTCTTCACCAAACACCGTGGCAGAAATCTTCTTGTAATCTGCTCCTTCATCCAGTTTGATGGTAATCAGATCATTAAACGTTTTTGTCTGACTGGCAGTGGTTTCACGGATGTTAAGACCACGTTCCTCGGCATAATGACGGGCATTGATAAGGTTAACGGATTCACTCACGTGATGTGAAAGTATTCCCTTCAGGATAGAATCTGTTAACACATCCGCAAACTTGGTACAAGTTCCGCTGTATTCAAATGAAAACTCATTGGCATGCTCGGGAGCCAGCTGAATCGCTACGCTGCCCAGCTTTTCAGCCAGTTTTAAATATGGTTGTACCTCTTTATTGGTGATCAGCGATATCGATTTTCCGTTCAGGCTTCCCTTAAAACTTTTTTGTTCCAGAGCATCGGCCATCTGATGGGCAATCTGCTCAGCCACTTTTTCCTGTGCCTCCTCAGTAGAAGCACCAAGGTGTGGCGTAGTGATTATCTGAGGATGTTTTAATAATTCGTAAAGTTCTTCGGTAGGAGGCTCACTGGAATAAACATCCAGTGCAATACCTTCAACGTATCCCTCTTCAATAAGGGTATTCAGATCCTCTTCTTTGTAAATGCCGCCCCGAGCACAGTTCACCAAATACATTCCTTTTTTGAGCTGGTCCGCATTATCCATCGAAATCATATTTCGAGTCTTCTCAGTCAGCGGAGTATGGACGGTCAGAAAATCAGCCTTACCAAGCAACTCATCCAATTCAAGCAATTCCACACCCAAGCTTTCAGCTTTCTCCACCGATGCGAAAGGATCATAGGCTTTAATTGTCATTCCGAATTTTTTCATACGCTCGGCAACTTCACTGCCGATCTTGCCCAGTCCCACAATACCAAGCGTTTTGTTATGCACCTCGGTACCCATGTACTTTTTTCGATCCCATCCGCCACTTTTAACCTTATTGACGGACTGAGGAATATTCCGAGCCAGCGCTAAAATCATCCCACAGGTATGCTCGGCCGTTGAAATCGTATTCCCGTCGGGGGTATTCATTACCAGCACCCCTCTTGCCGTAGCTGCGTCAATATCAATATTATCAACTCCTACTCCGGCTCGACCTACCACTTTTAAATTCTCTGCCGCTTTCAATACCTCCGGAGTTACATCCGTAGAGCTCCGCACTACAATACCGTCATACGACTTTATTTCGTCAAGCAACTCCTGTCCACTTAAATTGTGGTTTCGAACAACCTCTATTCCGCGTTCTTCAAAAACTTTCTCACAAAGTTCATCAACATTATCTAACAATAATACTTTATATGACATGGATATGTGGAATTATGATTGATTTAAAATTCAGCAAATTCAGTTATCAATTGTTTGACTTCCCCTATTCCTTTTTTGTCTTTTGTTGAACTGACAACAATAGGCACTTCAATATTCATTTCATCTAAAATTCGTTGTAATCGAAATTTAGATTGCTGCTGCTTATTGTATGAAAGTTTATCAGCCTTCGACAACACCACAGCAAACGGCAGTCGATTCGTCCCCAGCCAGTAGAAAAACTCCTCATCAAGATCGCTGGGTTCATGCCGAATATCCACTAAATGAAGAACTAAGCGAAGTGTCGATCGCTCCAACAGATAATCTCGAATATCCCGTCCCCAGCGCTCACGTTCTTCTTTGGATACCTGTGCATAGCCAAAACCCGGCAGGTCAACCAAAAATAACTTGTCATTCACCTGGTAATAATTCATCTGCTGCGTTTTGCCCGGCACATTACTGGTACGCGCCAATCCCTTATGATCGACCAAGGCATTAATCAGGGAGGACTTCCCTACATTCGAGCGACCTGCAAAACAGATCTCAGGAAAATAAGGATCCGGACAAACATCCAGTGAAGGAGCACTCGTGACGAAATCAGCTTTTTTGAAAGGCATTATATAATTTCGTTTTCCTCTTTTTCGATGCCAAAGTTAACAGGAACGGGATACTCTTCCGTAAAGCAGGCAGTGCAATATCCTTTGGGGGATACATTGGCCTCTTTTACGGCGTCAACCAATCCATCAGGCGATAAATACCGGAGACTATCCACACCGATCTCTTTGGCCATTGCCTCAATATCCTGATCAAAACGGTTGGCCATTAGTTCCTCAGGGGTTGGAAAATCCATTCCATAATAACATGGACTAATAATAGGCGGAGAACTCACCAAAAAGTGAACCTCAGCCGGGTTATCCTGCCTGATCATGTTAACCAGATAGCGTGAAGTCGTTCCACGCACAATAGAATCATCTACAATAATTACAGAACGACCTTCGATGACGCCCTGTACTGTATTAAACTTAGTACGCACTTTTTGATTTCGGGATTCTTGTCCTGGTGATATAAAAGTGCGCCCCACATAGTGATTTCGAATCAACCCGATCTCAAATTTGCACTCATGTCCTAATTTCTGATTTTCATGCACATATCCCAGTGCAGCAGTATTACTTGAGTCCGGCACCGAAATTACAATGGGCTTTTTATCACCGGGTGCATTTCTAATCACCTCATCAAGCGGATGTTCTTTGGCCAGATACTTCCCCAAATTACGGCGGACCTTATCCACATTTTCACCAAATATCTTACTGTCGGGACGTGAGAAATATACATACTCAAAAATACACTGGCTCGTGTCAGTCCCGTACTCTGCATCCAGATGGTACGATTCCGGCTCGGAGTCGGCTGTTGCATCCAGATCCATAACCAACACTTCCCCGGGCTCAATGTCGCGAATAAATTCGGCATCAATAATATCAAATGCGCACGTTTCACTAGCCACACAATAGGAGCCGTCTACTTTACCCAACGCTAACGGTCGAAACCCATTGGGATCACGAACTGCAATCAATTTATCGTCAGTTAACATCACCAAGCTGTAAGCTCCCTCAACCTGCTCAAGTGCGTCTAACACCTGGCCCAGCTGGGTTTCTTCTTTACTATGAGATATAAGATGAAGGATGAGTTCAGTATCTGACGTGCTCTGAAAAAGGACTCCTTCTTCCCTGAACCGATCGCGAAGCTGCTTGGCATTTGCCAAGTTTCCGTTATGCCCTATCGCAATATTACCGCTGCGATATTGAACACGAAACGGCTGTATATTCGCCGGATTTTTTGAGGCACCCGTCGTTGAATATCGATTATGGCCAATAGCTGCCGTTCCTTTCAATTCCTTTTCAAAAATCTTTTGATCATCAAACACATTGAGCACCAACCCAAAATCTCGGTGAGCGGGCATTATCCAACGGTTTTGATCTTCATCATAATAGGAGGTCACAATTCCCGCTGACTCCTGCCCTCGGTGTTGTAATGCGTGCAATCCGTAGTAGGTGAGAAAGGCTGCGTCGGGATGGTTTTGCATCCCAAAAATGCCGCAATAATCGCGTGGCTTGTCGATCATTAGCTAATTGATAAGAATTGGTTTCCAGTGACTGGGAAGTTAATAAAAATAGCGCAGTATGTGGAACCAAATGATTAATTTATTTTGGTGGTTTGGAAGTATTATCCAGCCTTACATTTACTTCGCTCATATCTACGGCAGTAGAAACCTCAGAACTGAACGTGAAACAATTTTTGACTAAGGCCGTGCGTGCTTGATCCATCAGCTCTGATTTTACATTGGCCAGAAAAATCTCCTGCTTGGAAACATCCACCTTAATCCAGAAAAAACCGGTTAATTCTACAAAGTTTGGCGTAAAGCCGGTAGTTTGAACCATGGGGTCCGGATTTCCAACTACGTTCTCATTATCTTTTATAACTTCCAACAGAATACGACACGCCTTTTCGGCATCATCACGGTAATCAATTCCAATTGTAAAAGAACCTCGGCGCAACCCGTCTCTAGTATAATTATACAGCGGCTTGGCAAGTAACTGTGAACTTGGAATAAAAACGTCACATCCATTGGCCATTCTAATGTGAGTATGGCGTAGTTCAATATTCTGCACCCGACCGATAACACCTTCGGTCTCTATAAGATCACCGCTAGTAAAGGGACGACTAAAGGCCATAAAAAATCCCGCCAGAAAATTTTCGCCAATATCCTTGAACGCAAATCCCAAGATTATAGCAGTGATACCCCCGCTTGCCAAGATACTGGTTGCGATACCGGATAACCCCAAAATATTGAGCGCTACAAGAATACCAATAAGAAAAATGAGAGCATAAATTAACTTCCCGAAGAAATTCACATTCGATGATGTCAGCGGAGTCTTGTCTAATACATTTTTATAAATCTTACGACCGCCTTTTGCGAGAAAGTGAAACAAAATGAGGATTATTACGGCAAAAAGAAGTTCGGGAAGTTTTTCCAAAAATTGTTCAAAAAGCTCTTCAAAACGACGGTATAAAATTTCCATAATCCCTTTACTTTTTCTTGAATGATATTCAAAAAAACAATTGCAAACTCTCTAAACCTCAAATCGTCATCTCGACCCAGACTACACCTAAAGCTTCGTCAGGCAGACGGTAGGGAGAGATATTATTTTTGAGTGTTTAATGGTAAAATATTTTTAACCGGATATTTATCATCCCAGTATAGAGGATGCGAAATGGCATCAGGTTTTACCTGTCCTCCTCTAAGAAAGAGAAAAAGTATTAGTTAGGAAACTTATTTTTGAGCGGAAGCAAAAGAAAATAGTCACACCTCTCTCCATAAGTGATTCACAAATAAAAAAAGCTCTTACAGATATCTGCAAGAGCTTTTACTGAGAGAGCGGGAGACCGGAGTCGAACCGGCGACCTTCTCGTTGGCAACGAGATGCTCTACCGCTGAGCTACTCCCGCTAATACGTCAAATCCTTCAAAAAAGAGGTTCTAGGCTACTTGACTGCCAAAGGATTCCCTCTTTTCAAAGAGTCCCAAATATAAGGCATTCACCTTATATATATCAAGAATAATTAGCGTTTTTCTACAAAACTTTTTAGGCTAAAAAGGCTTAAAGAACGATAGTCTCTGACCGCTTGGGACCTTTGGATAAAATAGTAAGTTCTACACCTAAATAATCTTCAATAAATTGCAAGTAGTCTTTTGCCGCCTTAGGAAATTCCTCGACGGTAGCGCAGTTCTCCAGAGATTCATTCCAGCCGGGCATGGTCTTAAAAACCGGTTCAATATTCTCAACATCAGGCAGATCCAGGGGGAAGACATCAGTCTCTTCGCCTTCGATGTTATAAGAAGTACACAGCTTTATTTCTTCAAAATCGTCAAGAATATCGAGCTTAGTGAGTGTAATTTCGTTCATCCCATTTAAGCGCACCGCATATTTAAGAGCAACCAGATCAATCCAGCCGCAACGACGAGGACGCCCAGTCGTGGCCCCAAATTCTTGCCCTGCTTCACGCAGTTTTTCACCGGCATCATTGGTCAACTCTGTAGGAAACGGACCATTACCAACGCGCGTACAATATGCTTTGGTAATTCCCATCACTTTATTGATAGCCGTAGGTGGAATAGCCGAACCGGTGCATGCCCCTCCTGAGGTTGGACAGGAGGAAGTCACAAAAGGGTAGGTTCCATGATCAACATCCAGCAAGCTACCCTGAGCCCCTTCCAGTAAAATTTCATCACCGTTTTCTATCGCATCATGCAACAAGGCAGAAGTGTTAGTAATATACGGTCGTATCGTATCGGCGGCTTCAAGCAGATCATCAATAATAGAATCAGCCTCAATGGGATCATGTTTGTAGACGTGCTGTAAAGCTTCGTTGATATCCAAAATATTGTCTTGCACTTTTTTGCGTAGTGCTTTGGGATGTAAGAGATCCGACATTCGAATCCCCACACGTGATACTTTACTCACATAGGCCGGACCAATACCTCGGCCGGTGGTGCCAATAGCATCATCACCTCGATGTTCTTCTTTGACCTGATCGAGCAACTGGTGATAGGGAAGAATTACATGAGCCGAACTGCTGATCTTTAAGCGATTTTTAATATCACCGCCGATAGCTTCCACTTCTTTGATCTCCTCAAGCAGGGCAAATGGATCTATAACCACTCCATTACCAATAATACAGGTGGCATCTCCATTGAAAATACCTGATGGAATGAGATGAAGAACAATCTTTTTGTCATCAAATTCGAGGGTATGCCCGGCATTAGCACCTCCCTGATACCGAACAACGTAATCAGCATCTTTGCTAAGCAGATCCACTATTTTCCCTTTTCCCTCATCGCCCCACTGGGCTCCTACAACAACACGAATGGCCATAATATCAGTTTGACATAAAAAAAGGGGTGAACAGTCACCCCTTTTCTAAATTAAATTTAAAATATATTACTCTTCCTCTTTTGAATTGCCGTATGATTGAACCGCTTCTTCGAGCGACTTAAAGTGCTTAAAAACGGTAATCAACTTAGTCACAACCAACAGGCTTTCGATCTTATCAGTGGCATTTGCGATACGCAAATCACCGCCTGCTTTACGCATCGTTGTAAGACCGCCAATAAGCATTCCCAAGCCCGAAGAATTCATAAACTTAACTTTGCCTAAATCGGCTACAACATTCGTTCGATCCTTTTCGATCAGCTCGTGAAGCTTTTCGTTTAGCTTAACAGCATCAGGGCCACCCATCACATTGCCCTTAAACTCAATTACTACACAATTATATCGTTCTGATACATTAAAATTCATTTGGTTGCTCCCCGCTGGTTAATATTAGGAGTTAATTTAATAGTTAAGCTTTTTCTTTGTATCGCTGAATTTCTACAACCGCTGAACTTGCTACAAACAACGAACTGTAGGTACCAATAATAACACCAAGCATCAATGCAAAGGAAAAGCCTTTAAGCACTTCACCGCCAAATATAAATAGAATGGTTACCACAAAAAAGGTAGTCACAGAGGTAATTACAGTACGACTCAAGGTATCGTTCAAACTCCTGTTAACCATCTTATCGTGATCCATCGTTTTATACAACAGGCTGTTTTCCCGGATACGGTCGAACACTACCACCGTATCGTTAAGCGAGTAACCTACAATAGTCAAGAAGGCGGCAATAATCGACTGGTCCATCTGCAAGCTAAACGGCACAATATCTGCGAGGAAGGTAAAAACTCCAACAACAATTAATACATCGTGAAACAATGCTGCCACCGCGCCAGCAGAATACGTCCAGTCTTTAAACCGAATGAGGATGTAAATAAAGATCACGATCAATGCAAATATAATAGCATTCAACGCCCCCCGTTTGAGATCTTCGGCAAAACGTGCTCCAACAATATCTGTCTTAATAACAGAGGCCGGGTTATCCGGATACACCTCCGACATGGTATTGGTAATGAGCGATTGTACCGTAGAAATATTCTTGGGGTTATCTGTACGGATTAAGACTTCTTCCGGTGAACCAAAAAGTTTGACAACCGGCGTCCCATCCAGCGGCTCCGAGAGTTCAGAGCGAATATCAATAACATCAACAGGCTGCTCGAACTCAAGAACAAATTCTTTACCGCCCTTGAAGTCAATGCCGTACTGCAATCCTTTTGTCAGGATTCCAAAGATAGAAGCCACAAGCAGAATGCCGGAAACGTAATAGGCAATCTTATGACCTTTCAGAAAGTTAAAATCAGGATTTTCAAACCATCTCATAATTAAAGTCCCTTATTATAAATGTTAAATTTCTTTGTTATTAACCGAAGCTAATCTCGGCAGATTTATCGCGTGTCAGGTAATCTACAATAACGCGTGTAATCACAATTGCACTAAACAATGATGCCACAATACCTGCCATCAGGGTAACGGCAAAGCCTTTAATAGGTCCAACACCAAAACTATAGAGAATAATACCTACAAAGAACGTGGTGATGTTGGCATCCATAATCGCACTCATGGCGTTGGAGTAGCCGCCCTCAATGGCAGCGCGAATCGTTTTACCGGCTCGCTGTTCCTCCCTGATTCTGTCAAATATCAGTACGTTGGCATCCACGGCCATACCGATAGTAAGAACAATACCCGCAATACCGGGTAACGTGAGTGTTGCCTTAAAAGCTGCTAAAATACCCAGTATAAATATGATGTTGAGCATCAGTGCGAGGTCGGCAATAGCCCCACCGGTTCGGTAATAGACCATCATAAAGATCGCTACAATAATTAGTCCGATGATAGTCGAATAAAAGCCGGCCTGAATTGATTCCTCACCAAGGGTAGCACCAACCGTGCGCTCCTCGACAATATCAAGGGGAGCAGGAAGAGCACCCGAAAGTAATATGTTAACGAGGTCTTCGGCTTCGGTAACACTTCCCAGACCGGAAATAGAAGAGCGACCGTTAGAAATTTTTGTCTCTACATTGGGATAAGAGTACACATATCCATCAAGGACAATTGCAATCGGCTTGCCAATATTTGCCCCGGTGATACGTGCCCAGCGTCGAGCACCCTCTGCATTCATATTCATTGATACTCGGGGCTGATTGGTAGCCTGATCAAAATTAACGCTGGCTTCGGAAATAACATCTCCGGTCAGCTCCACTTCTGATCGCACACCAATAAGCTCAAATAACTCTTGGCCCTGCTCAGTCTCCGTAAATGGCGTTGCGCCCCACATCAGCTCAATATTTCGGGGCATCAGCTCCTGCACTTCAGGTCGCTGCAGCAATTCATTTACGCGAGCAGTATCTCTACCGGTGGTATATCCAAAGGTATAAGGATTCTGACCTCGAGGATTTAGCACTTCAAGCAGTGGATTTTGAGCAGCTCCCTGCTCAACGGTATCGGTAGTATCTGCCGACACCTGATCGTAATAACTTACTATGCGATCTTTCGCATTGCTGATTTGGTCCGGTTCGCCTACTAATCTAAATTCGAGGCGGGCCGTACCCTTCAACAGGTCACGAATACGCTGTTTATTAGCCACTCCGGGAAGCTCAACCACAACACGGTTATTTCCCTGCTTAAAAATCGCAGGTTCGGTTACTCCATAGCGGTCAACGCGCGATCGGATAATCTCCATCGCCCTGTCCACTGCTGATTCCCGCTGTTTTACTAAATACTGCTGTATTTCTTCGTTTGTTGATCGTCGCGTGATATTTTCGGTATCAGAGCGATAGTAACGACTTAATCGACCATCGGGATTACGCTCTTCAAACAACTGAACCATCTCCTCAATAAAATCAGTATTATTTTCGAGCGCACGCTGCTTGGCATCATCAACTACATTGATAAGTGTTGAGTCCGCATTTTCGCCCGCTAATTCTTTTAGAAATTGTGCTGTACCAACCTCTAATGTTACGTGCATGCCGCCTTGCAGGTCAAGACCCAGCGACAAAGAGTTCTGACGCAATTCTTGCAGACGTTGCGCATTTTCTTCCACATATTCAGCACGCTCGGCTTCCGGCAAATCATCAATATAATTTTGCTCCAACGTATGAACCACTGTCGGCCACAAATAATAAATAGTAAGTGCCAGAAAGGCGATAATAGAACCTATTTTAAATCCATTACCTTTCATAATAAATCGTTTTAAAAATTAAGAATAGAATTTCGTTAACTGTACAATACCCGCTTCTGCGAGATATAATTAAAGAATAGAAGATCTCTGTTCAACTACGGAGCACCAATAGCAATCCCGTCTGTCATCGGTTGCATTGCCGTAGCGAAATAATCATCAGCATCAGTTGTGTAAGCATCGATATCCCAAATAAATTCGGGGATCAGTGATGCAGCAGTAGCTGATCCTATTGCTCCGTTCTGATCCAGTACAATAGAAACGAAAGCTTTTGTAACGGAGGGAATAGGTATACCGGCCATAGCGTTACCGGTTTGAAATTGACTCCACTCAATTAACAACAGCTGATAGAAGTGCATTGAGGCTGTTGATTCCGCAAACGAAAAATCAAAGTTCGCGTTATTACTTCGTACAAACTGAGATGCTTCTTTTATAAATTCATTCAAATTACCGGCTGATTTACGAAGATCATCCAGTTCCTTTTGCAACCCAATGCCATAAGAAGCCTTGACCTTGGTATCCAACCAATCTGCAAAGTCCTGTGAGGAACGGTTAACTTGAACTTGCTGAACCATATACAAGCCAAAGCCTGTACAAATCACAGCAATTACAGAAAGACGAATTATATATGTGCGGAGTCGATTCATCAGTGGCAGAAAATAGGGAGAATGTAAGAACGGGACAAACCTTTTTCTGCTTTCCTAACATACCGTCTCCAAAAGCTCCTATGAGAGTCGTAAACTCATACTTATTATTCTTCCAACCCCGGCTGATGCTTTTGAAAAAACATATCGTCAAGCCAGCCATAAAATATGGTAATCATCAACCCGGCAAACGAAGCAAACAAAATATTACTCGAAAGGGGCATCTGTGAATACAACACAGTTTCGAACAACACTGTTATCAAAACAGTGAGCAATACACATACCAACAAACATTTTGCGAAAAAACTCATATAAGCCTCCGGTTTTTGTTAGAAGGATATATGCAATAATGTCGAAAGTACTTCAACCTGCCAAATTTTGGCGGATAAAAATCTAAAACCTTTCTTCGACACACCTTTAAGAGGCCGTAACCGCCTGTTTATCCTCTCGATCAAACTCCTCTTTCAGATATTGCCCCGTATAACTTTCATCCATCTTGGCGACCTCCTCTGGAGTTCCTTCGGCAATAATCTCACCACCACCAATCCCACCTTCGGGTCCCAGGTCGATGATCCAATCTGCTGCTTTAATGAGATCGAGATTGTGCTCTATCACAATCACGGTATTTCCTTTGTCCACCAGCTGCTGCACCACATCAACAAGCATGCGAACATCCTGGAAGTGCAATCCGGTTGTGGGTTCATCCAAAATATATAGCGTATCACCTGTACCCACTTTGGCAAGCTCTCGAGCAAGTTTAATACGCTGCGCTTCACCGCCACTCAGCGTGGTACTGGGCTGACCCAATCGCAGATAGCCGAGACCAACATCAACAAGCGTACCCAAAATACGATTGATAGCGGGCACTGAATCAAAGAAGTCATGAGCTTCATTCACCGACATATTTAATACATCAGATATATTTTTACCCTTATAATAAATTTCAAGGGTCTCCCGGTTATAGCGTTTGCCATTGCAAGTTTCGCAATCTACGTACACATCCGGCAGAAAGTTCATCTCAATTTTTCGAACGCCGTCTCCATTACAAGCTTCGCAGCGACCGCCCTTTACATTAAATGAAAATCGCCCTTGGTCGTAACCGCGTATTTTGGATTCCGGGAGCTCCGCAAAAAGCTTGCGAATATGATCAAAAACCTTGGTATAGGTGCCGGGATTTGAGCGGGGGGTTCGTCCGATCGGACTCTGATCCACCGAAATAATCTTATCCAAATTATCAATGCCGTGCACTTCATCAAACGGCAGTGGCACTGATTTCGAGTTATAAAACTCCGACGAAAGAATGGGCTCCAGCGTCTGGTTGATCAGGGAACTCTTTCCGCTGCCACTTACACCCGTTACGCAAATAAATTTACCAAGCGGGATATCAACATCTATATCCTTGAGATTATGTCCACGTACTCCTTCCAGCCGAACCGACTTACCATTACCATCACGCCGTTCATCTGGATAAGGAACAACCTCCTCATCTTTTAAAAACTTGGCTGTCATTGAATCCGGATCGAGATCTTCGGGCTGTCCTTCGGTAACAATTTCTCCACCATATTCACCGGCCCCGGGTCCCATATCGATTACGTAATCCGCAGACTCAATGGTTTCGCGGTCATGTTCTACCACGATCACACTATTTCCCAGATCACGAAGCGTCTCAAGCGAATTGATCAGTTTGATATTATCTCGCTGATGAAGGCCAATACTGGGCTCATCCAAAATATAGAGCACGCCTACCAGCTGCGTACCAATCTGGGTAGCTAAACGGATGCGCTGTGCTTCGCCCCCACTAAGCGACTGCGCTTCACGATCCAGCGTCAAATAATTCAGGCCAACATTAAGTAGAAAGTCCACGCGATCCCGCACTTCTTTTAATACCTGACTGCCTATCTTTTGCTGCCGTTCGGTGAGATCAAGATTATTAATTGTATTCCGAAGTGTAGTAATATCCATTTGCACCAGCTCATCGATCGTATATCCATCAATACGATATGAAAGTGCCTCTTTATTGAGCCGACCACCACCGCATTCGGGGCAGTCAATCTTGCTCATAAAGGCCTTCGCCTTGTCACGCTGTTTGTTAGAATTGCTCTCCTCGTACTTTTCGTAAATCATATTACGCAATCCCTTAAAGGAGTGCTTATAGGTGACGTTATCATCACGGAAATCATAACTGACGTCATACTTAGTATCTCCTCCCCCCTCAAAAAGCAGATCCAACTGCTCCTCGGTAAACTCTTTGATCGGCGTTTCAAAATCGAGTCCCACCGAATCGAGCACCGCTTTTATCTGTTTAAAGGCAAAAATATCGCGGGGTTCTCCAAGATACCGAATGGCTCCCTCCTCAATGGTCTGTTCTTTATTGGGAATCACCAAATCGCGATTTACATCATAGGTATAGCCCAAGCCGTCGCAATGCTGGCAGGCTCCATAGGGAGAGTTAAAGGAAAACATATTAGGAGCAGGATCCTCGTATGCCAATCCACTTTCGGGATCAAAAAGATTCTGTGAATACAGATGATCCTTGAATTCCACCTCTCCATCCTCTTCCTGAGGCACAGCCAAAATCACATTCCCCTCGGCCATCTCCAGCGCCAGCCGTACGCTTTCAGCGATGCGCTTTTCACTTTTTTCGTTGATCACAAACCGGTCGACCACTACTTCAATATCGTGCTTCTCATAGCGTTCCACCTTCATATCCTCTTCCAGGTCCATAAATTCTCCATCCACTCGAACCTGTACAAATCCCTGCTTCATCGTCTGCTCAAATAACTCCCGATAGTGGCCTTTTCGTCCTCTTACCACGGGTGCCAAGCAATAAGCTTTCGTACCTTCAGGCATATCCATAATCGTAGACACCACCTGATCCGCCGTCTGCTTTTCCATCTTGTTTCCCGATTTCCACGAATACGGTACCCCAACGCGGGCATAGAGCAAACGCAGGAAATCGTATATCTCGGTAACAGTGCCTACTGTTGACCGCGGATTTCGGTTAGTCGTTTTCTGATCAATAGAGATTACGGGGGAAAGTCCGTCTATAAAATCGACCTCAGGCCGTTCCATCATCCCCAAAAATTGTCGGGCATAAGCGGAAAGCGATTCCAAAAATCGACGCTGACCTTCCGCATAAATGGTATCAAAAGCCAGCGATGATTTCCCCGAACCGGAAATACCGGTAATAACGACAAGCTCTTCGCGGGGTATATTAACATCTAAGTTTTGCAGATTGTGTTCGCGCGCGCCACGGATAACTATATTTTCTCGCAAAGGTAATCCAGATTTTATGATTCAATAAAACTTTAAAAGATAAGGATAAATCGTATCTTTTGAAGCCTATATTTAAAACTGATTTTCGGTCTTGAAAACCAGTGTAGATAACGGGAAACACCGTCATTTCATTCAATAACCATGGAGCAACTTTCTATCGATTTAGCATCTCTTTTTAAATTCTGTTTTCAGCAGTACAAATCGTATGCATCTTTTATTATTGGGGCAGCCCTTACATTTATTGTTTTAGCCGTAATTCCACAGGTCTATTTTATGATGCGCGCTCCCGAGACCCCCACCGTAGAAACGCAATTTATTTCCTTTTTATTAACCGCAGTGCAAATCTTCTTAAGTCTCGGCTTTACCAAGCTAATGCTTCTGCTCGTGCAGGATGCCCCTGTTAGCGTTGCCGATATGTTTAACAACTTCCGTATCTTTTTCAGCTATTTTGTTGCCAGTTTTATTTACGGCCTGGCGGTTTCTGTGGGATTACTTCTGCTCGTACTTCCAGGCATCTGGATCGCTATCCGATTTCAGTTTTTTCCCTATTTTATCATCGAGAATGGCGACTCATCATTTACTGCCCTCCAGAAAAGTTTTAATTTGTCACAAGACCTTCTCCTAGAACTCTTTGTATTCGGAGTTGCAGTGGTATTTCTAAATCTTATCGGGGCCCTGCTGTTTGGAATAGGTATCATTTTCACCTATCCCCTGACAACCATGGCTACTGCTGTCATCTATAGGAGCTTAATCGAAGAATCAGAGACTATCCCTGCCAACTCCTACCAACCCTGATCAGGGATCTTACTGCAAAGGAACATAGATTAGCATTCAGGGTTAAAGTATGTCACACAATTTAATCCCAAAAGAGCAGTAACGTTTTACTATGCCAAAGATCGTCTGGAAGGCCATCATTATAATAGGTATTGCCACACTTTTAGCCTCATGTAAAACATCAGAACCTGCAGAATCGACCAAAGACTATTTATTTCCCTATTTGGAAAATCAGCAAGTAGGTTTTTTGGATACTACTCTTAATAAAAAAATTGATCCCCAATTTAAATTTGTCGACAACAAAACTTGGCCCTATACCTTCTCTGAGGGATTAGCAGCCGTCAATTTTATGGGAACGATCGGCTATATCGACCGCCAAGGAAATATCGCAATTGAACCAAAATTTGATCATGCCCAAAATTTCAAAAATGGCACTGCTTTAGTCCGTAATAATGGACAGTACGGATTTATCGACCGAGATGGCGAATATATTATTGAGCCCAAATTCAAAAATGCGGGAATATTCAACAATGGTCTGGCCCCTGTACAGACACAGAAGAAAGGCAGCTGGGGATATGTCGATCACGATGGAAATTTTCAAATCCGGCCACAGTTCGAAAAGGCCACCCCGTTCACTGAAGGGCTGGCTCGTGTTCGAACATCAGAACACAAAGAGTGGGGATATATCAATCCCTCAGGTGAAATGGTAATACCTGCAAAATACCAGCGGGCTAAATCATTCTCAGAAGGATTAGCTCCTGTACAACTGGGATATAAACAGTGGGGATACATTAATAAAAACGGTGCCGTTATCATCGATTCAAAATTTTTGAAAGCCGAACCCTTTTCTGAGGGAAAAGCAGTCATCGCTATGCCTGTTGATAACCAGAACCTGGAACAGAAAAAATACGGTTATATTAATAGACAAGGAGAAATCATTATTGAGCCCACCTATGAAAAGGCTTTTTCATTTCAAGAAGGACGAGCAAAAATTAAAATTAACGGCAAGTTTGGATTTATTAATAAACGCGGCCAACTAATTGCAGATCCCATCTACGATAACGCCTGGGACTTCAAGGGCGGTTTTGCCATGGTTAAACTTGGAGGGAAATACGGTTATATCAATAAAAACGGTGTTTTTGCACTGGAACCAATCAGCTAAAACTTTGGTTTATTCGTGTCACAACTTTTAACACCCTATTACTTCTGATAATTGCTCCTATCCGTAATTTTCGGTAATCTTAGAGGTTTTATCAGAAAGGACAAAAAATCGCTCAAGCTTTAATGTATTCCAAAAAATCAGTGGCTTCTGAAGTAGCAAATCCCAAAGACTGGTCTCCCCAATCCTGGAAGCAATTTCCAGTTAAACAGCTTCCAACATATCCGGATCAAGCAGCACTGGAGCAAGCCTATAATGAATTACAAAACAACCCTCCCCTGATTACCTCTTGGGAGGTTGAAGCACTGAAGAAAAAGCTGGCTGATGTAAGTGCCGGAAATAGCTTCTTACTGCAGGGCGGCGACTGTGCCGAAAGTTTTGCGGACTGTAAGTCCCCAAAAATTGTAAACCTGCTCAAGGTTTTATTGCAGATGAGCTTCATTCTGATTCATGAAATGGAGACCTCCGTCATCCGGGTAGGACGTATTGCAGGGCAATATGCGAAACCGCGATCGCGAGATTACGAAATCGTTGACGGAGAAAAAATCCATAACTACCGCGGTGATCTGATCAACAGTATTACCCCAACCGAAGAAGCACGTAAGCCCGATCCCAAACGATTAATTGAAGGATACAATAAGGCGGCACTTACGCTTAATTTCTTGCGAGCACTATCGGATGAAGGATTTGCTGACTTGCATCACCCCGAATATTGGGAGCTCGACTTCATGAAAGAAAACGAGTACTACAAAGAGTACGAGGCGATGGTAAACTCCATACAGAAAGCAGTTAATTTTATGGAGACCATTACCCCCAATGAATTTAGTACGACTCAAAAAATTAATATTTACACCTCGCATGAGGGATTGAATTTATATTACGATTCGGCTCAAACACAACAGGTTCCTCGTCGTGAGGGTTGGTATAACCTGAGTGCCCATATGGTTTGGCTTGGAAACAGAACACGCGATCTGGGGGGTGCCCATGTAGAATACCTGCGCGGCATTCGCAATCCAATTGGCATAAAAGTTGGTCCAAACTATGATCTGGATCATACCATGAAATTGATCGAACGGCTGAATCCGATCCACGAGCAGGGAAAAATTGTACTCATTACCCGCTTTGGAAAAGACGAGGTGGAAAACGGGCTTCCCGATCTTATCAAGAACATTAAACATGAGGGTATGCCGGTCGTTTGGAGCTGTGACCCTATGCACGGTAATACATTCAAGACAGATGAAGACGTCAAAACTCGTAATTTTGATGCCATTGTTTCTGAGATCCGCAAGACCTTTGCCATCCATCGCGATTTGGGCAGCTATCTCGGAGGGGTTCACCTCGAACTTACCGGTGATAATGTTACCGAATGTGTGGGCGGCGCTAATGGTCTGCACGAGGGACAGCTTCACAAAAATTACGAGACTTACTGCGATCCGCGCCTTAATTATCAGCAGAGTTTAGAGATAGCATTCCTTATCGCCAAGGAGTGGAATCAGAGCTACGGATAGGCTCTTACTATGAATAAATAGTTATTCCGATTTATTCATAGAAAGAATATCCAAAAGCATTCTGCCACAAATACAGCGGAGCTGACGGTTTGACCAACCATGCAGTGACATTTTTTTCTTACCTGCTGACACCTCTGAAATTTTCGCGCCCTATCTATGGCTGAATGACAGGCTTTTGCTTTTTAAAGGCCATTGGTACAGCTCTTGCAGCCATAAAAGTGAGTTTGAACAAAACAAATATTCCCAATATAAATTCACTTACGAGGTGTTTATTATGACTTTAATGAGATATTCCAAACCCGGTAAAAATGCATTAGACAAAAACTTTTCAGACATCATGGATGAATTTTTCAATGATGTCGTAAATGATCGGCGCGGTAATTTTATCCCCAGCATTGATATTTCTGAAACTGACAATCAGTTTCAAATATCTGCTGAACTTCCAGGTATGAATAAAGAAGATATTGATATCAGCCTGGAAAACGGACGACTTGCCATTAGCGGTAAGCGTAGTTTCGAAAATGAAGAGAAGGGCAAAACATTTCATCGCGTCGAAACAAAATATGGCTCTTTCGAGCGCTCTTTCCAATTGCCGGACAATGTTGATGAGGAAAGTATTTCAGCAACTTATGAAAACGGATTGTTGAACATCAGCATTGACAAGAGCGAAGACAAAGTGAAGAAACAAATTGAAATTAGCTAACCTCAGCTAATAAATGATTCCCAATCCGCGGGAGTTGCCATGAACCGCAGCTCCCGCTTCTTTTTTTTAATCAATAGCACAATAATTTCCTACTCTCGGATGTTTATTGAACTGTCAGAAATTCAAAATTATTAATCTCGATCTAAACTGAGTTCATTATGGAAAAAATTCGTTCCTCTAATTTGCTATGGGCTTTTGCAGCTGTATTGATTGTCGGTTTTTATACCGTTGATATGCCGACAAACAATGCATCGGTGCTTTCGTTGCCTGATTTTTCCTCCGATAAAAAAGTAACCCAATCGGAGAAAGCTCCATCAAGAACCATTGGCGAGCTGAATGATGCTATTGTTGAAATCGCTGATAAATCAAAGCAAGCGGTAGTAACAGTCAAAGTAACGCAAAAGGTTGAAGCGCGACCAAGTCCATTAAGCCAATTTTTCGGTAATCCGCGTCAAGAACCCCGGGAGTATCAGCGGCGCGGGCACGGCTCCGGCGTTATTGTTTCTAAAGATGGATATATTCTAACGAATAACCATGTTGTAGAAAACGCCAGTGAAATTGAAGTAACACTTTTTAATGACAAGAGTGCTGATGCCGAAATTATCGGCACTGATCCATTAACGGATATTGCTGTAATAAAAATTGACAAATCCGATCTAAATGTCATTAAGCTTGGCAGCAGTAAAGATCTGCGAGTAGGCGAAATGGTACTTGCTATCGGTAGTCCATTAGAAGCAAACCTTGCCCACTCCGTTTCGATGGGAATCGTTTCTGCCAAAGGTCGTTCTATTGGCATATTGCAACAGAGCGGCGGGTATGAAAACTTTATTCAGACTGACGCCGCCATTAATCCCGGCAACTCCGGCGGTCCTCTTGTGAACATGGATGGTGAATTGGTTGGTGTAAATTCTGCTATTGCATCACGATCAGGCGGAAGTGACGGCATCGGCTTTGCCGTACCAGCAGATATCGCCAAGCGTGTTATGAAATCCATCATCGAAAATGGACGTGTGGTCCGTGGTTTTCTTGGCATAACCTCAGGTGGAGAAGTAGATGCCACCATGGCACGGGCTCTTGACCTCGAAAAAGCATATGGTGTTATCGTATCAACCGTTCGAGAAGATGGTCCCGCCGATGAAGCAGGATTACAGGAAGATGATATCATCCTAACAATCAATGGTGAACCTATCAGAAGCTGGGGAAGCTTCCGTACTACTGTTGCTACTTCATCACCGGGAACGGAGATAGAGCTTGGCATTAATCGAGGAGGATCTGAGAAAACTGTTACCGTTACGCTTGGTGAACTCCCCACTGATCTGGCAAACAATATGCAGCCTCAAGAACGTAGCCAAGATATTCAGAAGAAACTTGGCTTTTCAGTAGAGGATCTTACGCCGCGTATTGCCCAAGAACTGGAACTCGGTCAAAATCAAGACGGAGTGGTAGTTACTCAAATATCGCGACAAAGCGAGGCCTACCAGCAAGGACTGCAACGCGGATTCGTTATTACAGAAGTTGATCGGCAGGAAATTTCCAATGTGCGGGATTTCAACCGAGCCATGAATCAACTCGTTGAAGAAGGTAAAGATGTTGTGTTGCTTCGTGTAATTACACCCGGCGGCAACAGCCAACTTATTGCTTTTGAGCTCTAAAAGGTTAGCACAATCCCTGATAAAAAGCCCTTCGGTTCGCCGAAGGGCTTTTTTTATGACAAGCTGACGAGTTTTATCATAATTTTTGACAAAACGTTAGCTTTTGGATTGTGGCACCTTATTTGCTCTATTATTAATGAAATTGAAGAAAAAGCTCTATAATGGCACAATTTCATTATGGAATATAAAAACTATTACGACATACTCGGCGTTAGTAAGAATGCCTCACAGGATGAAATAAAGAAGGCATACCGTAAGAAAGCCGCTAAATATCATCCTGATAAAAATCCTGACGATCCTTCGGCGGAGGAAAAGTTCAAGGAAGTGGGTGAGGCATACGAAGTGTTAAGCGATCCCGAGAAGCGCGAACTTTATAACAAAGTTGGCAAAGACTGGAAAAAGTATCAGCGTGCCGGCGGATCTGCCGATGGATTCAACTGGCAAGATTATGCCCGACAACAAAGCCAAGGTCGAGGTGGTTTTAGCGGTCAGCAAAGTTATCAAACTAATTTTGACCTCAATGACTTGTTTGGGGGTGGCGCCCGGAGTCGCGGAGGAAGTAGCGGCAGGGGCGGTGGATTCTCAAGCTTTTTTGAAACCATTTTTGGAGGCGGTGGCAATCCGTTTGAACAAGCACAACAGCAACAGTCTCGTGGAAGACGATACCAGAGTAACGCCCGAAAACAAAGCAAAAACGGGAAGCAAAACATCAAGGCTAATGTAACTATTTCACTTAAAGAGGCTTATGAAGGAACGTCCCGAACCCTCCGTGTTGGCGGAGAAAAAATGAAGGTTAAAATACCTGCCGGTATTAAAGACGGGCAACGGCTTAAGCTGAAGGGCAAAGGCCGAAGCACTCTTTCCAGAGGAGCGCGCGGAGACCTCTATTTGACTGTTAATATTAATATGCCCGAGGGATACGAACGTAAGGGTAACAATATTTACTATGACCATCCCATTGATCTTTATACGGCCGTACTGGGTAGAGAAACTGTAGTAAATACGCTGGCAGGTAAAGCCAAGCTAAATATCCCCGCCGGGACTTCAAGTGGCAAGCTATTTCGATTAAATGGTATGGGCATGCCTGAATTTAAAAACTCATCAAACAAAGGAGATTTACTTGTTCGGATCCAAATACAAGTGCCTGAGAAACTCTCCAAAGAAGAAGAAAAGCTATTTAAACAACTGGCCAACAAGTAAAATCAAAAGAAACTTTGGAAACAATGGTTCGGGCATCAGCTCGAACCATTGTTAATTTTACCGTTATGAGACAATCCTTTTCTTCTCAAAATCCCGAAAATTAACATAGATTGATATAACCAGCGCCATAAAAAACAAGATCGCTGTTGCTGTATCCACTAGAGCAGTACTAAAATTCAATCCCGTTAATAACTCTACTAAAAACTCAATATAAGAAGCTGGCATCTCGGTATATCCCAATTCCTGCCGTACCTGCCAATGCCAATCGGTGCACGGACAGTATCCGAATCCATACCAAATCCCCAGAATAAACCACGAAAACGCCGTAAGCAGCAAGGTGGCAAAATTCCATCGGCGGGTTGCCTCCCAGATCCATCCAAAAAGATTAAAGAGGATCAGTGTTGTGTGAAAGATGATAAAACCGATATCGAGCAAGGTATACATCTCAAAAAATGATGTTAAAAATCCCAAAAGCATTTACCTTTCTTCTAAAAAGTAGTGATATTCAGCTCCTTACAAAACACCAATACAACAGCTTTAAATCATGGTCTTCATTTTACTGATCGTTTCCCTCCTATTCACCCCTTCAGATGACCTTTCAAAGAAATATATGTGGGGACAAAACGGCCATCGTGTCATAGGTGATATTGCTGCTGATTACCTGACCCCCGAAGCACGGGAAGAGATCGATCGTGTGCTTGGACATGAGTCAATGGCTATTGCCAGCACCTGGATGGATAAAATAAAATCTAATCCTACTTATGACCATACACACGACTGGCACTGGGTTACCATCCCCAATGGAATGACTTATGAAGATACCGAAAAGAACCCCAATGGAGATCTGATCAATTCTATTCGAACATTTATTGAAGAACTCAAAAGCGGTAGCCTATCTGCCAAGGAAGAAAAGAAAAAACTCCGCATGCTTATTCACCTTGCTGGTGATATCCATCAACCCCTGCATGTAGGCAATGGTGAAGATCGCGGTGGCAATGCTACAAAAGTCGAATGGTTCGATGAAGAATCAAATATTCACCGCGTTTGGGATAGCCATATGATCGATTACACGGAGCTCAGCTATACCGAACTCTCCGCAGCAATAAATCATCCCTCGGATCAACAGATAAAAAAATGGCAAGAAACGAGTGTTCTGGACTGGGCGTATGAAGCCATAGAGCTTCGGGAGCAGGTCTATGATTTGCCCGAGGATCATGAGATTGGCTATAAATACCAGTACGAAAATCGTGACCTGCTGGATCGTCAATTACTCAAAGGCGGTGTACGATTGGCCGGCATACTAAATGATATTTATGGTGAATAATATTTAGTAGACCTATAAGGACACGGTGCACCGTGTCCTTACCTTTTCTCGTAATAACTGCATTGGCTTCTGCTTTGGACCTCTCCGATGTCTCGAACTTAACCAAATACTTCCTCCATCACATCTTCGTGGACGGCAATATCTCCCTCGCTAAAAAGGACAAATCGTATGAGCGAAACATATTCCAGGGTATCAACTCTTTCTTTAACAGTTTTAAAAGCAACGCGTGCAGCATCATTCATCGGATATCCAAATGCCCCGGTTGAAATAGCCGGAAAGGCAATCCGCTCGATCTGGTGATCCTCAGCAAGGTCCAGTGCCTTTTTATAACAGTTAGCCAACAATTCATCAGATGGTTCATCTCTTCCATAAACGGGCCCCAAACAATGAATGATATAGTCGTTCGGCAAATTGTGTCCACCCGAAATAACGGCTTCACCCGGCTCTATCGGTGCCATTGATCGCGTTTCTTCCGTGAGCTCAGGTCCGGCTGCCCGATGAATTGCTCCTGCTACTCCCCCGCCAATTCGGAGCTCCGCATTAGCAGCATTTACAACAGCATCAATATCCGATTGGTTGGCAATATCTCCTCTTTTCAACTCAATTGTTATATCTGACTGCTTTGTTTCTCTCATAATTGTTCCCTCTATTTCATATTTACTAGTCAAAACATAAAATGTATAACTCAAATTCAATCACCATCCCAAGATAACACAAATCCAACTTTATGAAGTATCATACTGACAGATAACTGTCAAACAGACTCTATCTCAAATTTAAATAACTAATTCCCTACCATAATTACAGTTAACAGCCCAAAGCGTCATATTAAAGAGCAATAACACTGAAATTTAGGCACATTTTAGGATTCGGTACGATATTGGCTTTTATAATAGTGAAATAATAAAAAGGAAATTTTCACTAAGTATTGATTCATTATGAACTTAGATAAACTTACACTAAAAGCTCAGGAGGCCGTTCAAGCAGCAGTTGATCTGGCCTCCAGTAATAACCACCAGGCGGTTAGTCCAACTCACCTCCTTATGGCTTTCCTGTCTGATTCCGACAACGTCATCAACACAATTTTAAATAAACTAGGCGTGCGGATTCCACAACTTAAAACCGAGCTTGAGCAGCGTATTGATAAGCTTCCGGTTGTAAAAGGAGCATCCGTATCCGGGCAATATTTGTCGAATGATTCCAAAGAAGTCTTCGATAATGCCCAAAAATCTGCTGACAACCTCGGCGATGAGTATATCAGCTCAGAACATGTGCTTATCGGGATGCTGGAATCAAAAGGCGAAGCCGGCAACCTGCTAAAACAAAACGGCGTTGCCAAAGACGATATTCTCAAAGTACTTGAAGACGTCCGCGGATCCCAAAAAGTAGATGATCCCAATGCCGAAAGCCGCTATAACGCCCTCAAAAAATATGGTCGTGACCTCAACGAACAGGCCGAAAAAAACAAGCTTGACCCGGTGATCGGTCGCGATCAGGAAATACGCCGCATCATGCAGATTCTATCTCGGCGTACTAAGAACAACCCCGTGCTGATTGGTGAAGCCGGCGTTGGTAAAACGGCCATTGCCGAAGGACTGGCCCTGCGTATTAACAAAGGTGACGTACCCGAAAGTCTTAAAACCAAACGTATTGTAGCGCTTGATATGGGCGCCCTCATGGCCGGAACTAAATTCCGAGGGGAGTTCGAAGAACGACTCAAAGCTATTGTCAATGAAGTTCAGGAATCTGAAGGCGAAATTATTCTCTTCATTGATGAGATTCATACCCTCGTAGGAGCCGGTGCTACGGAAGGAGCCATGGATGCAGCAAACATCTTGAAGCCTTCACTGGCTCGTGGGGAGCTACATGCCATCGGTGCTACCACGCTTGATGAATATCGGAAACATATCGAAAAAGACCGCGCACTGGAGCGACGAATGCAGAAAGTATTGATTAATGAACCATCTGTTGAAGATACGGTTTCTATCCTACGTGGTCTACAAGAACGATATGAGTTGCATCACGGCGTTAAAATTCGCGATGAAGCCTTGGTCGCGGCAGCTGAGCTCTCACACCGATACATCAGCGAACGGTTCCTGCCGGATAAAGCTATTGACCTCATTGACGAAGCAGCTTCTCGCTTACGACTTGAAATTGATTCTATGCCTGAAGAGCTCGATCAGGTTGAACGTCAAATTCGTCAACTCGAAATCGAACGTGAGGGACTCAAGCGAGATCAAAACGAGGAAAAAATTGAAAATATAGAAAAAGAGCTCGCAGACCTCGAGGAAAAGCGTAACACCATGCGCAATCAATGGGATACCGAACGGGATCTCATAAAGAAAACGCGCGACCTAAAGAAAGCTATTGAAACAGCTCGCAATGAAGCTGAAAAGGCCGAACGCGAAGGCAAGTATGACAAAGTTGCCGAGTTGCGCTATGGTACCATTAATCAGCTTGAAAACGACTTGGAGGATACCCAAGAAAAACTTGAGGAAGTACAGGAAGGCCGTGCCATGCTAAAAGAGGAAGTCGAATATGAGGATATTGCTGATATCGTATCTCGATGGACCGGCATCCCTGTGCGTAAGATGCTTCAAAGCGAGCGTGAAAAGCTTGTCCACCTCGAAGAAGAGCTGCACAAGCGTGTAGTAGGACAAGATCCCGCCGTGGAGACAGTATCGAATGCGGTACGTCGTTCACGCGCCGGACTGCAAGATGCCCAGCGACCCATTGGCTCATTTTTCTTTCTCGGATCTACGGGGGTCGGTAAGACTGAACTTGCCCGATCACTGGCTGATTTCCTCTTTAATGATGAGGATGCCATGGTACGAATTGACATGAGCGAGTACATGGAGCGCCATAGCGTCAGCCGATTGGTAGGTGCGCCTCCCGGCTATGTAGGATACGATGAGGGCGGTCAGCTTACCGAAGCTGTACGACGAAAACCATACTCGGTAATCCTGCTGGATGAGATCGAAAAAGCCCATGCCGATGTATTTAACATGTTGCTGCAAGTGCTCGATGAAGGTCGCCTCACCGACAACAAAGGTGTAACGGTCGACTTCACAAATACCATCATTATCATGACCAGCAACATCGGCTCACACTTGATTTCAGATAAAATTGAAGAAACGGGTGGCGAATTTACCGATGAAGTCTATAATAAGCTTCAAGACAAACTGATGGATCAATTGAAGAAACAGATTCGTCCGGAGTTCTTAAACCGCGTGGATGATGTGATCGTATTCCATCCGCTGGAGAAAGAACACATCCGGGAAATTGTAGATATTCAATTACAGCGTGTACACAAGATGCTCGAAAAGAAAGACATCAAGCTTTCGGTTTCTGACAATGTCAAAGACTGGCTGGCCGAACGGGGTTATGATCCCGTATATGGAGCACGACCGCTTAAGCGGCTTATCCAGACAAAAATCATTGACGAGCTCGCTACCGAACTGATCAAGCGTGAAGAAGAAACTGAAACGCATTTTGAAGCTACCATCAGCGAAGATGGGGAAAGCATCGAATTTGCGGAAGTTTATGATGATGCCGAAGCTTGGGCAGGATAACACGGATTCACAGTTGCTGTGATAAATGAATAGCGCGGGAATTAATTCCCGCGCTATTTGTATTTACAGTAAATTTTCTGGGTTCAATCCTCTAATTTGATTTCAACAAAACCATCTTCTGAACGATCGACTGATCTTCAAATTCTAATCGGCAAAAATAGACTCCTGATGCATAACCGGATGCATTCCACGTTTCGGAATGGTTATCGGCTTCATAAAATTGGTCTGCAATTTCATGAACCTTCCGGCCGGTGGCATCCCAGATCGTTATCCGAATATTACCAGAATTTTCAATGCTGAAATTAATAGTCGTTGATTCCGAAAACGGATTGGGATAATTACCTTCAAGGGTAATCTTATTTTCTGTTTCAGTCGACTCACCAATCTTAGCATCCACATGGTCGCGAATTTCAGGCAGTCGGACATATAAATTTTCACCCGGACACAACGTATTACACCCGTCACGATGCCCACTGATTGTAAACAAGTTTAAGGCGCTCGACGAGTGATAACTTCGAGTAGTTGGATCAATATTCTTTTCATCGGATTTCCATGCCAGCAGCTCTTCTAAATTATCTAAAACATCCGACGATGGGGTAGTCTCTTCAAAATTTCCCAACAGACAAACGCCCATAGTATTAGAGTTCGTGCCACAGAAATGAGCACCCTGCACTTCATCATCTCCGTTGACCCATCCCCGTCCCTGATAAATAACACCATTCGGATCAATCAACCAGTTATAACCAATATCACTCCAGCCATTGGTATTAACATGATAATCCCAAATGCTACGCACCACTGCCGGCCAGTCAGATGAAGAATTGGTACCTGCCGAATGGTGTACAATCTGATGAGTTACATTTGTTAGCGAAACTGGTCCACTTGGATTCTGACCGTCCGGGCAATCCCATTCTGTGCGAGTTGCATAATCGGGCATCGGATAATTATCGTTCTCTGACTTCTGCCCCTGAGGCTGCTGAAAGGCTTTCTCTTTCAGCTCATGGAGCGTTTCTTCTGAAGTAGCACCCGGACTGGTAAACGAGAAACGCATTGAACGAAGTAATGAAGAACTCCCAACATTATTCATCACAATCCTGAATTGAATAATTCGGGTAGTTTCAGGCAAATACTGTAATCCCCCTACTATGGTATCTTGATGTGTAGTCAGGTGCTCGTCTTTATGAACCGTTGTCCATTCCAACCATTGTTGAGAATCTGTCAAAGATCGGATTTGTAATTGGATATTATCAGTCTTCTTTTCAGAATCATGGATAAGGCGATTACCAACTGCCAAAAAGGGAGCAATACTATCTATCGGGACAGTTATCTCTTTGGAAATTAGGATTGTCCGTTGACTGGAATCGTCTGCCTGAATTCCTTTCGCTGTCTGCCTGACATTACTGACGGACTTTAGTTTTTCAGTCGTACCAAAATCAATATCAACATACTCGGTTTTAATATCCGACGAATCCTTAGCCCAGCCCGACTGATTTTTATTCCCCTGTTGAGCATTCGCTGTCACAGCCAGCAGTAATAAGATTAATAATCCACAAAGCAAATTGCCAACTGAATCCATACGTAAGGTATTCTCTGACTATTTTTCATTAAAACGGAGCAATTTTATTGAGAATCCAGATATGGTAAATACGTAGAATAGAAGCTATTGTTCCCTATTGGCAAATTCTTATTTGCAATGGATACATTAGTCATTCAGCAAATTCTCAGGATTCAAACCCTCCAAATCATCCGTAATAAACTTGCGCCCCTCGCGGATTTTCTCCCCATCCAAATATACATCGGCACCTATACATACCAGATCCCAGTGAATATTACTCTCATTGCCATTCGGCGCAATCTCATAATCATTGCCGAGCGTAAGATGATTCGATCCGTATATTTTTTCATCAAAAAGAATATCATACATCGGTTCATCGATAATGGGATTCAGACCAAAACTGAACTCTCCAAACTGTCGGGCTCCCGCATCGGTATCCAATATTTCTTCAAGTGCTTCATTGTTTGAGGAATCCGAATCAATAACAACGCCGTCACGCACTTCCAGCTTCACGTATTCAAACGGCTTGCCCTGATACACGCTGGGTGCATAGGTAATATGTCCGTTTACTGATGAAAGAATAGGAGATGAAAAAAGCTCGCCATCCGGAATATTTCGTTTCCCAAAACAGGGTACCCAAGTCTGATCTTTTACCAAAAACTCAATATCGGTCCCTTCTCCTTCGAGACGAATCATATCCGTTTCTTCGAGCCGGGCTTGTAGCGGCTTCATCGCATCGGCCAGCTCAGTATAATCCAACAGACAAGCTTTATAATAAAACTCTCTGAATCGCTGGGTTGGCATCTTGGCATTCATCGCAAATGCTTCTGAGGGATAGCGCAGCACCACCCAGTTAGTATTATTTACGCGCTCTTTATAGTGTACGGGATCTACAAAATGGTCGGCATATATTTTATTGGCCTCCTTACTCACATCGGCCTGCTCATAAATATTCAGAGCCGCACGTATTCCCACAAAAGCGTCCATCTTTTTCATGAGTGGAAGCTGATCGTTTTCCGTCTGTCCTTTCCAAAATTCTTTATCCCCGGTTTCTACAAGCATACGACGAATTTCAGTGTCTTCGATCTGTACATAGGGATTAGCATCCATCTCCCGAGCATATTCTACCAATGCCCGAAGCAGACCAATACCATTTAGTCCCACCAGCTGTAGCATTACATTTTGTCCCTTTTCTAACTCACAGCTGAACTCTAAGATTTTCTTCGCTAATTGCCGATCTTCGTTTGAATACATGATTATTGTGATTTGAAATATTCTGTAATTAATAGCTCTTAGTTATTGGATAGCTTGTAGCGCATGTTTTCCTTTAAAAGAAAGTAAATGCATCGAGATCCTGAAACAAGTTTGCAATGACACTATTTTAAAAAGGTCTCCCATCTAACTACTCAAGAATAAACCTAATAATCATAATTCCACTTCAGGTCTACGCCCTGCCGGATATCATTTCCCTGTCGCAGAATCAACTTCAGATCCTCGCGCAACATATACTCCAATAAAAAGCCCGTATCCGGCGTTGAACCTGTGATAACGTTCTGGATAGCAAAGAATACTTTGGGGTTCAAATACCAGCCGGTAGTAATTGAGGTTCCCGTTTCTCCACCGGACCGGGTGTTATCAATTTTTACTACATCTATACCAAGCCGCTGGGTTGCCAGCGCTTCAACCCGATCCAAAAGGACATCCAGAGCTACATCTGCGGCTGTTGTATTGCTTCCGGAACTGGCTACAACCTGCTTCCAAGAATCCAAAGCATAAAAAGGCTGACCAAACAGTGTATAGCTTATAATATTTTCGAGCTCCATTGGTGGCTGACTCTCATATCTGAACTCAGGTTTCTCAACCGTACCTTCAATAATATACCAGATTACAATATCTTCCTGAGTCTGCGGAGGTTCATATTTTGTTCTAATCTGAAGCTGTGGATTTTCCGGATTACCGCTAAACGTTACGACCCCTTCTTCAAGGTTAAAACGTTTTCCAAAGGGACGTGCATACCCATTTGGGGCACTCATATCTCCAAAAAGCTCCAAGTCACTTCCACTTTTTTTAACCAAATCCAATACCCCGTCTAACTCAAGTTCCATTTCAAGGTAGCGCTCATTCCGGATAAAAAATCGCCTATTAAATCCAACATCCATATCCAGAGCCATAGAATCATAAATATTAACTGATGTGGTTTCTTGATCCTCAGAATCCAACTGTACGCTTTCAACAGATTTTTCACCGAAATTATCCAGCTTGATAAAGCCACTTAGAAAATTGAGGCTCCCAGAAATATTCGGGCTTGTAACGGTTCCCCGAACCTGTGTATTAAGGTTGATGACAGCATTATACTCAGAGGTATTGGCCGCGCGAAAGTTTTGAGCATTTACCGTAATATCCATCTTTCCGGGAATTAACTCCTCCAATGCAATTGTACCATTCGCTCGAATATCACCACTTCCACTTTCAGCTGTAAAATTGGAGAGTCGAATTTGATCGGGGGCAAACTCAATTGTTGAGGCTACCTTCTCAACCGTAATTCCAGCCGGTACTAAATGAAACCTCCCGCCTATCAACTCCAGATACCCATCCGCCTTCAAATCTTCAATGGCTCCCTTAACCTGTACAGAGCCATCAAGACTACCTCTCACTTGTCGCATAAGCAACGGATCTATAAAATCGTTAAGAGCCCTCAGGTTAAACTCATTCGTCTCTATATTTACAGCAATATGATCATGCTGTTGCGGCAAATTAACCTGAAAGGTCTTCATATCGATGAGCAGGGGAAACCGAGCACTAATTTGTGCCGCACGTTGCTTTAGCGACATTACAGTAGCATCCAGTGTGAGTTCCTCATCGGCGTGCCGGTAGTTTGCTCCTGCCGTTACAGAATCGATTGCGACACCCGACAGTACCGCATTTTTTAGGGATAAATCTGCATCGAATTCAGGATCACCGGCCGTACCATCAAGCGTTCCCCAAAACGAAAGGACACCAGTTGTTTCCATATTTTCCATTTCCCCAAAAAGAGATTGGAAACGATCGATAGATATATCCGATACTCTAAGATCACCTGATACCCGCTCTTCGAAAAATGCTTCTTCAAACGTCTCAGGATCACCCAGTTTAAAAGGCAAATTAGTGTGCCCGCTAATAAGCTCTGCTCCATCATCCGTGAGTGATAATGTACCCTCTATACGCTCATCAGCAATATCCGTGAAAATCGACAACGAATCGAAATCTGCCCCTTCGAAGGAAATCTCTGATAACAATATATCGCCCACTGCCTGTAAATCGGTACCCCGTCGGTCGATATTGAATTCCCCGGATAGCATTCCCTCAAAAAAGGTCTCACCCAATAAACTGCTCTGAATCACTGCTGTATTCAGATCATTTCCCCTTACAAAGCCTCGCTGTTCATCTGTACTGATAATTGGTAACCCAACCTCCAAAAATGATCCATCTCCCGAAGAAATACGTAGCGGTTCTATACGCAGGCTATCATTTTGATACTCCAACTCAAAAGACTCCTCAAGGGTCAAAGTTCGAAAATCAGTAATAAGATTTAATTCACTGGTATTTATGCTAATAGAATCTGTTGCTACCCGGTAGGTTCCGGACTGTTCGATACGACCTTCTGAGGAACTTGAAAACTTAAAATCATACTGCCCCCTGGCAGTCTCATTCCTATAATCGCCCCGCGTTTTAAGACTTAGGTTTTGGAGTCGAACCCCCGAAAAAATCGGTTCTTCCAGGTTTAAGTCGGTCAGATAAAACAACGTATCTCCAACATTGATATCGACTGATCCTCGAGCACGATCGGCTGTGAAAAGTGAATCATATGCTATGTTATTAACATCCAACTTTCCAAGAAACCGAAGGCCATTATCCTTAAACGGACTTAATGTACCCGTAACATTGCCTGCAGCCTGTAACTCATCAGCATCTATCAAGGGGGCCAGTGACGATAGATCCTTAAGTTCTAGATCTAAAAATAATTCATTGTCGACATTATGTAAGTTCAGAAAATTTAACTGACCACTAAAGGTTCCATCTGCAATACCACTTTGCAACTGGGTACTGTCAACGGTCACAACGCTATCCCTTATCGAAAAACCAGCATAAATAGCATCAACTTTCTCACCATTAATAATAGAGGAATCGACCGCTACCCTTGATTGAAGCCGCATATTTGCAGGCTCAAACCCCGTTCCCTTTCCGGTGATGTGCCCATTTAGCGACGTACTAAAGTTCTGTCCTACCAACAACGTACCCAAATCCAACTCCTTAGTTTGCAGCTGATACTCATACGATGGTGTTGTCGTCATGCCCCGCATCGAAGCGGCCATTTCAATATATCCGTCATAAAAGTTTAACGTCCCATCTGTTGTAAAGCTATCCCTGCTAATCCGACCACTTACTTCAGTATTTGTAATACTGTGTCCCAACATAGCCCCCTGCTGCATATTCAAAGCATACTTCCATGGTTCCTCCTGTGGATACCAATTTCTACCCTCAAAGGTGAAATCAAACGTTAAATTTCCGTCATAGCTCATATCCTGCATCCAGTAGCCCGGGTTTACTTTCTCACCCAGAACATGGCCTTTTAACAAAGGATACTCCGACCAAATGTCCTCGGCCGACAAATTGAACTTCATCCTTTGTTGCTTCTCAACCCCTTCCATTGATAAGGCAAGAGAGCTATTTTTGACTTCTGCCTGACCCGATAATTGTTGCAAATTATAAGTATCGGTTTCGATATCAGATGCCGAAAACGAAAGTTCTCCGGCTGCCTTTGTTAGATTTGTAATATTTGCCCGCCCATTAAATGATACATCCAACTTTTGCAACCGCGGATAGGTCGTATCAGCTAATAACGTTGCCAGATCTATTGCTTCGCCTGTGGTTCGAACCCGCTCTACAACCAGCTCGGATTGCCACATAATACGACTCGTCATTTCGAATGATCGTATCCCTGTCCCCTGCATGGAAAGCCCAAGATCAAACTGCTCTGGATTTCCCCGTACTGAAAACGTTACATTTACATTTTCCCGAATAGGATATTCTTCAATTATAGCTGCAATATCAGACCAATAAACCGGCGTCGATTCAATTCCCAACTGTACACTCGTATCAGCAATATCAGCATATCCATTGGCTTCAATTACCGATTTTCCCGTCGCCAGCATCAACTTTTCGAGCGTTATCTTCTGGTCATTTGCCGAAGCCGCAGCCTTCAAGTCGAGCGATTGGTCCAAGTCCCTCTCGGTGATATTTAAAGAGAAGTCGCGCAGATCTGCTTGATAAATATTGCCATCATAACCAAAACTGCTATTAATATTTAATTGACTGATATGATAGCTCGATCCCAATGGCAAGCTATCGGATTTTACAGAGACAGTACCGTCATCCAACAGAAAATTTGAAATATGGAAAGGGATCATTGCTGATTCTGTTGTGTCCGAAGACTCGGCAACCAATCGTTCAACATTCCAGCCTTTGGAATTCTGTCGGGCATTTAGTTTGGGCTGATAAACTTCCAGATCAGTAACAGCAATTCTTCCTCCCAATAAAGCCCAAATATTGTACGAAGCATATACAGAGTCTACGCTTGCAACGGTATCTTCTTGTGTTAATGTAAGTTGGGATAGGGTAACCTCTTCCCATAAATCGCCCGACAACTTTTCTATAGACAGCTTTGCAATGAGCTGGTCATTCGCCGTTGAAACAATAGTGCTTCGCACCCAATCTTGAACAAATGTGGTCTTCAGTGATAGGCGAAACACTAATCCAAGTATAAAAACAGCCAAACACAGCCAAAGTAATCGCTTGCCCCATCGTTTTAAGATATTATCACTATGCTTGTTGTTCTTCTGAACCATTAAAATGCCTGCCCTATACTAAAATGAATACCTATACGGTTCCATGCATTACCGTAATTCGTGCCTTGGTATATATCCAAATCCTGATCAGTAGGATTCAGTTTGTATCCAATATCGACCCTTACCGGCCCCAATGGTGATTGATAACGAAGTCCGCCCCCTATCCCAAACTGCAGGGGACGTCGAGGAACACGAGCAAAGGTTTCCCAGATTTGTCCACCATCTAAAAAGGCGGCCATCCCCAGTCCATTAATCAAAAATTCCAGTTCCTGACGTATCTCTACATTAAATCCAAACATGGCCCTACCCCCAACAGGAACGTACTCACTGAATCCGGTACTGTCGACTCGTACCCTTTTCGGCCCCAATTCGTGGCGATACCACCCTCGTACCGAATTGGTTCCGCCCAGGTAAAATCGGATGTTACTGGGCAACGAATCTGAAGAAGTATGGAAAAGACCACCTCCCTGCACTCGCGTTGCCAGCATGGTTGAACTCGAAAGCCTCGTGAAGCGACGGACATCTGCAGACAATTTTTGAAAGTTAAATGAGGCAAACCCAAAAAATCCGGAAGATTCAAGATAGGGCTGTATAACCCATCCTTCCTGCTGTCGACCATACCCCTGACTATAATAACCGGTTAATTGTAATGAAGACAAATCGTACTCTAACGTTGTATCCGGCAAACTAATATCTCTCTGCCTGGAAAGCTCCTGGTTTTTCGTAAACTCATAGGTGGCTGAGGCCGTTAACTTTCGGCTGTACTGATAAATAAAACTATTGGTTATACCTGCACGCAATAATTCGTAATTGCTCTCCAGCAGATGTTGACCAAATGGGGATATGATAAAACTGCTTTTGGTATTGTACACATACGGAAATTGATACCCTATATTTATGTACTGCTCAATAAAAGATCCTCTTGCCGTTATACTAAAACGGTGACCTCGATGGGCTACATTCCGATGAGTCCAACTGGCTTGCCCCCGCAGCTTATCCTCTGTCCCAAATCCTGCTAATAACTCAACCGAACGTTGTTCATTTTCGCGAATCCGCATTAACAAATTTAAGGTAGAATCTTGTGGCTGATCGGGAATACTTATCGTTGCAAATCGAAACAAATGATGGTTAAAAAGCTCTTGCTGTGCCTCCTGCAGCTTTTCAAGACTATATTGTTCGCCTCGTTGTAATGATGCCTCGCGCAGCACATAATTTTTACCAATGGTTTCAATACCTTCAACTTCTACCGAATCAATATACGTTCGGGGACCTAAATTTGTCTGTATAGAAATATCAGCCGAAAGGGCCGAAGAATCTATAACTGCATCAATATTAACATCGCCATAGGCATATCCCATATTTTTAATCATATCTGAAAATCGCCCAACCACCTCAGGTTCCTTTATCATCTCATACCGATTCCCTTCCTGGTAGTGGTGCTGGCTTTGCACCCGTGCAAATGCAGCGCTTTCCCAGACCTGCTGCACATTTTTATCTGCTCCCTTAATTTCATATTCAACATCCTGTATTCGAACAGGAGTGTTTTCCTCTATTATAAAAAATACTTCTTTTTTCCACTCTTTATTCTTTGTTTCAATACGATATGCTACCTCAACATTTATAAATCCTCTCCGTTTATAATAATTGCGGATACGGATTACATCTCGCTTAACGTCTTTTTCATTTAACTCAAAACCCGTCTTATCCCAGAATTTTAGTTTCTCTCCAATTCCCGGAGCTTCTGTAGCAATCTGGTTTTTCAAAACCATTCCTGAATATGTGGTATTGCCTTCAAAGGAGACATTCCACACCTGAGGAACTTTCTCGGCATCATCAGATATATCTTGAGCTGCAACTGAGATGACACCTGAAAATATCACCAATATAACCGAAACTATATATTTCAACAGGACAGGTAGCCGCACGCAGATCTTTTTGAGGATTGACAAAGTATGTTTGAAGATATGATCAAAAAAAGCTAATCAATAATAAAATTCATCAAACGATTAGCAAATATTTTTTGATCGCCCTAAAAACAAATCATGATTTTAAGTAATTTGAATAGTACTTTCGACTTCTGCATGAAAGACAATAATAACCTGTTTGCCATGGCTAATTGCATGTACAAAGTTTTATCGATCCCTGTTTTCCTTCTTTTATTACTCTTTGGGGGATGTTCTACCTCCGAGGAATTTTCTGGTTATCCCTATGATCCAGAAGGAGTTACCGAAACTTCTGACAAAGAAACAAATCCTCATTATACAAGAGTCATAGGGGTTAATGACGGTAAAATATGGGTTAGTAATGATTTCCCCGGTGCCCGAATGAGCGACTTCTATCAGGTCAACGATTCCCTATACCGAGTTACCATCAACCCGGAACGCGATGCCATCAATAACAGCCCCTGGTATGCGTTTCAGATCTGGAGCACCCAACCGGATACTATCAAACTACAGCTGGATTATGAACATGGCCAACACAGGTACATTCCGAAACTAAGTGACGACAGTCGGCATTGGCAGCGTATTGACAGCACCAACTATTCCGCCGATACTACGCGGGGTACTGCGACCCTCACACTCAGTCTCGAACGTAAACCGCTTTGGGTATCTGCACAGGAACTATTAACCCAAAAAAATTATACCAGCTGGACCGACTCACTGGCTAAAAAACCGTTTGTTTCACACGATACGGTGGGATTTTCTCACAACGATCGCCCAATCGTAAAGCTCCATATTTCTGAAACAAATCCCAAGCAATCGCGCGGTGTCATGATTATTACGGGACGGTTGCACCCCCCTGAAGTTCCTGGCGCAATTGGTACAAAAATTTTTATAAACGAACTTACCTCTGATACTGCCCTCGCTCGTGATTTTAGAAATAATTTTGAAGTCTGGGCATATCCCTTTGCCAATCCCGATGGCGTACAGCAAGGCCATTGGCGCTATAATGCTCGTGGGGTAGATCTCAATCGGGACTGGGAGCATTTCAATCAGCCCGAAACACGGGCCATCCGCAATGATCTACTTACTCTAAAAGGTGACAGCCTGCGCAAAGTCTATTACGGCATTGATTTCCACTCTACGGATGAAAATATCTTTTATCCCATTAATCGTGAGGAAGAAACTTTTCCCGACGATTTTACTTACCAGTGGATCGACTCCCTAAAAAAGGAGTATCCCGACTATCCCATCGAAGTTGAACCCTTTCCACCGAATTCTCCCATTACCAAAAATTGGATTTTCCACACCTTCGGCGCCGATGCCGTAACGTATGAAATTAGTGATACTGCTCCTCGTGATAGCATGAAAGCAGTAACCCGCGAAAGTGCTCGCATAATAATGCAACAACTACTTGATGAAATTAGCAACTAACATTTAAAAGCATATCATCCAAAAAATAGGCGCGTCTATTAATACCTCATTATTCATGATTTCTTTATCTTCGATTGCTATAATCGGCATTGTTAAATTACAGGGATTCTAATCCCTTAAAACCAACCGAGCTTTTATAAACCGATGGCACATTCGCACGACCACGGACATCATCACGGTAAGGACCAAACCGAGGGACGTCTGTGGATTTCCATTATTCTCAATTTTATTATCACTGCTGCAGAATTTATTGGCGGAATGATATCCGGCAGTCTGGCTCTACTCTCTGATGCACTCCACAATCTAAACGATACCACTTCGCTTGGTATCAGCCTGGTGGCAAGAAAAATTTCCAAGAAAGAGGCCAACCGCGACAAAACATTTGGCTATAAGCGCGCTGAAATCATCGGTGCTTTCATCAACCTCATCACCCTTGTCATTATCGCCCTCTTTCTGATCAAAGAAGGGGTTGAGAGATTTTACAATCCCCAACCCATCGACGGCATGGTGATGTTCATTGTGGCTATCATTGGGTTGCTGGGCAATGTGATAACTGCCATTCTGCTGTACCGTGATTCCACCGAGAACTTAAACCTCCGCAGCGCCTATATCCATATTCTGTCGGATGCCTTTTCATCGGTGGGAGTTATTATCGCAGGTATATTAATCCTTTGGTATGAGGTATATATCATCGATACTATTCTTACCCTCATTATTGCCGGATACATTCTCTGGCACAGCTACTACATGCTGCGACAAACCATCAATATTTTGATGGAAAGCACCCCGGCCGATATCTATATTCCGAACGTACAGCAAGCCATGACCGAAGTAAACGGCGTACTTGATATCCATCACCTGCACGTTTGGCGACTCGACGAAAAAAATATACTCTTAGAAAGTCACGTTGTGATAGATGAGGAAAATATGGGTCAGATGGAATCCATAAAATCAGCTCTCAAAAATTTACTAAGCACCGATTTTGATATTCATCACTCTACCCTCGAATTCGAGTTTGAACCCTGCGAAGAACATCACGAAAGTCCCTGCAACTAAATTGATTAACTATGAATTCTACCCTCAAGTCGTTACTGGTTTCACTTCTCCTCGTAGCAACATTTACAGCTTGTGGACCTGATGCGCTCTATGACCTCAGTGAAGACACGTTTCAACTCCGAGACTCCGACAGTACACTGGTCAACTTTCCAGCTGACTTCAAGGGAGATGTCTCGCTCATAACGTTTATTTACACCAACTGCCCTGATGTATGTCCTGCGATCACAGCCAATATGACCAATATACAGCGCAAACTCGACGACACTACTGGCATCAATTTTATCGAAATCTCTTTCGATCCTGAACGCGATTCTCCTTCTGTCCTTAAAGAATACCGGGATTTGTATGGTCTCAATGAGCAATTCACCATGCTTACCAGTCACCCAAATGACAGTGATTTACTGCTCGACAAGCTCGATATTGTCGCCGAAAAAACCATCATAGACTCCCTCGGCTACGACAGCACCAACTACGCCATGCGCCACTCCAATACTCTTTACCTGATGGGCCGCCAAGGCTACATCCGTGCCGAATATCCGGCACACCGCGTCACTTCCGAACACGTTAAAGACGATATAAACTACCTCCGATCAGAATGAAACCTATACAACACCTATTGCTTATTTTACTATCCGTCTGCTTCCTGCTTTTAGGATGTGGTTCTGAATCGAATTCTTCTAATGAGTCCGACACTACTAACAAAGTCGTTCTCGGAAAAGTTACCCTCGACAACGCCTGGGCACGTCCCGGCTCACAACAGGGGAAAAGCGCTGCATACCTACGCATCTCCAACGGTACCGCATCTACCGATACCCTTCTATCATTCAGCAGTGATGCCGCCGAGAGTGTAGAGCTACACGAATCCATCAAACATGACGACGGCACTACCAGCATGCAACCCGCAGGACAGCAAGTTATTCCATCCACTGAAAAACTCCAGCTCCAGCCCGGTGGTATGCACCTTATGCTCATCAACTTGAAAAAGGACATAACCGTTGGTGACTCACTGCGAATTTCCCTGGATTTTGCTCGCGTCGGCACGCTTACAGCTACTGTCCCTGTACAAATACAGCAGTAATCCGTTAGAATACTTCACATGTTACAATCTATAATAGCAGTCGGCGTAGGCGGTTTTTTCGGTAGCATTCTTCGCTATCTCATCAGCCATTATATAAATATCAGTACCCACTCTACTTTCCCATTTGGCACTCTTACAGTAAATGTTGTTGGCTCATTATTGATTGGAATTATTATCGCCGCCACACTCGAAGGAGATCTCACCAAATCCATGCGGCTGCTTTTTGCAACCGGATTTTGCGGTGGCTTTACGACGTTCTCTTCGTTCTCTTATGAATTCTTTTCTCTGCTGCAGCATGAACAAACCGGGTATGCCTTTTTATATGCTACTGCCAGCTTTGTTTTAGGATTAGCTTTTGTCTGGCTCGGTTTTCTTCTCATCAAATAAAAAAGGACGGGATTTCATCCCGCCCTGAAAACAATCCTAAAACCGATCACTCTTGGATATTAGAAGTATCCTATCATTCCTCAAACTGCAGAATATTTGCCTCTGAACCACTTGGAAGTGAGATATTCAGCATGTTCGAAATGGTCGGGGCAATCTGTGGGATCGCTGTTTTCCTACTGGTTTCTCCCTCCGGCACATTCCATCCGTAAAAAAGGAGGGGCACGTGCGTGTCATAGTTATACGGTGACCCGTGAGAAGTTCCCGTCGGATAATCCGAATCCAGCCAGCCTGATTTCAGCTGAATAAACACATCTCCCGAACGATCATAAAGAAATCCGCGCTGATACATCGCCTCTTGTCCACTGCTATAGCGTTCATACTGGTAATTATATGCCGTATTCGTTGATTTGACCCCCTGAAACTGCAGCAGAAAATCAGCTGCTTTTTGCTGAACCACCTTTAGCGAAAGCCCATTCTCATCGACTAAATTACGATCTAAATATACCTGCTGATTCGTATAGTCCTCGATCCATTCTTCATTACCAAACTCCGTCTTTAAAAATTCTTCGAGTTCATCCACAGCTTTGTCACTATCGAAATAACCGCCAGGCAGGTTTTTATCGATCAACTCCTGGGGCACATCTACCACGCCGTGGTCGGAAGTCAGCATTACCAAATAATTTCCTTTTCCCACTTGTTGATCAAGATAATCGAGTAAACCTGCAATATTGCGGTCGAGTCGCAGATAAGTATCCTGAAGTTCAACAGAGTGCGGGCCATACATATGCCCCACGTAGTCGGTAGAGGAAAAGCTGACACTCAGAAAATCAGTAACATCCCCGGATCCCAAATCCTCACCTTCTATAGCAGACTTAGCCAACTCTGCAATTAGCGTATTACCAAAGGGAGTTGAACTAATAATTCCGTATTCATCACCGCGGTTTGCCCTTAAATTATGGGGAAAAACTGGAGCATCTTCATTCTCAAACGTTCCTTCATAAGGCCTGTTATCGGCACTGCTCTCGGTATATTGATCCATGGGCAAGAGCGTCTCCCAAGTGCGACTTGCAAAATCTTTGGCCAACTCTCTGTCATTAAAATCTCGTAGCCATTCCGGAAGCTCAGAAACATACCAGGAACTGCTTACAAAATTACCGGTTTCTCCTTCATACCAATAAGCAGCATCTCCAAGATGACCCGCCGGAAGCACTGCTCCACGGTCTTTGATTGAAACAGCAATCACTTTACTCTCAGGACTTGCAGATTTTAGCTCATCGGTAACGGTAGTACTCGACAAATTGCGAGGCGACATTTTCCCCGCGTCACTGTCAGTACCGATTGGTGAAACCGTGGAATCAGAAACAACATACATACTCCGATCGATATTACGATCGTACCAGGCATTTCCAACAATACCGTTTACAGATGGAGTTGCACCCGTATAAACCGAAGCATGTCCCGGCCCCGTATAGGTTGGGAAATAATTAAAGTGGTTGTTGTTAAAACTAAATCCCTGCTCGACTAACCGTTTAAAGCCATCCTCTTCAAATTTATCCCAATACAGTGGAATATAATCGTAGCGCAGCTGATCGACCACAATTCCAACCACCAGCTTGGGATTATCAGCTGCAGATTCAGGGTTAGGAGTTTCTTGGGCCCATCCTGTTGAAATAAACATCAACAACATGAGAAAAATACTACAAATGGTTTTAGTCAATTTCATAAGTCGCCTGTTTTTGAATTTCATTATCTGAGGCCAAAAAGTAACTTCTTTTTTGTAATTATCGAATTATGATTCTGTAAAATAATTTAGGCCTGCTAGTGTTAGCATATACTATGATAATAGCATCGGCCAATAGATAATGAATAGTTTTTTTAATACTTTAATAGCTGCTACTTTTTCAGAAACCAAATAACAAACTGCCAAGTGATTAATGCCATAAAGCATATTTTCTTTTTCGCGCTCATTCTTGCGTTAGGTAGTGTTATATCCCAGCAAAATGTTGCTCAATTGGGTAATATTGGCAGTTCTGAATCAAGCTCAAAAACGTTTTGTCAACAGCTTACCAACGGAAGTATTTCTCAACCTTCCCCAGAAGTTGATCCCCTTTATCAACATGCGTCTAAATCGAATGCCGATGACGCACAGCCCAAAACCATTACGAGCTGTAATTTATTAATGAATCTCCTTCCGGCAGAAAGTGATTTTTCTCTCAACCCCGGAGAACAGCATCTAAACATCGGCTTCTATAACACCGTACTTTCCTCTCAAATATTTGTATTTCAAGAGCCTGACCCTCCTCGGCTCGGTTGATATATATCCGATCTGATTTTTTCTCTCAGGTCGAACTATTCTTTTATATCAGTAGCACCATTCGATATACCTACTATGGTTCGCTATCTGATCATTTATTAACTCAACCAAATTGAAATGCAGAATTATATCCAACTTTCTGAAAAGAAGGCCGAAGGTATCTTTAGAATTATGCTTAGCCTGATTTTTATCGTAGCGGGTGGAAACCACCTGTTTGCAACCTCTGCCGTATCCGGCAGGCTTCAAAACTCAGAACTAGGAGCCTGGCTAACCACCTATTTTCCTGCTGAGCTGCTGGTATTGTTAGCAGGTATCGGCTTGATGGTAGGAGGACTTTCGCTTCTACTGGGATTCAATACCCGGCTGGCAGCATTATCACTATTTCTCATTATCATCCCTATTACCATAGTTATACAACTGCAAGGGCTTCATACTTTAGGACCACTTTTAAAAAATATTGGCTTGATGGGTGGACTCATCCATTTTATGGCTAACGGCAGTGCTCATTATTCAGTAGATCATTATCTGGCTAACAGACAACTTGAATACGAAAAAAAATTTAGATTATGAAAACTTATAAACTACTTTTTCTTACTCTTTTTCTATTTGCAGGAACTTTTATTTCAACGCAAGCACAACCATCTACAAGCGAAAATAAAACATCAGCAATACAATCCAATGAACAAAGCAATAACTATGCACTTCTTGTCCGTAACTACAATCATCTAAGAGCGGCCGTTAAAACCGTTGAAATGATGACAGAAGATGACCCAAATGCTGTTAATAAGTTTGAGGTAGTCATCTGCGGCAAAAAAATAAGGAATATTAACAAGCATAAATCACTTATTAATGAAGCCCAACAAAAAGGCATAACGTTGACAGCTTGTGGAATGTCCATGAATAACTTCTCGATGGATAAAGAAGAGCTGCCTGCAGGTGTAGGCGTTGAATCCAATGGACTTATCCGCATCTTTAAATTGCAGGAAAAAGGATATAAAACGATTACTCTTTAAACTGATAACAGATGCAATCATTAAAACAACGTAAAGAGTTAATCCCGTTACTTGCAGTAGTTATACTGCTTGGGATTGCCAGCTATGATTTATTCAGCGAACAACAGGATAACGCTGCAATCGTTAATTCCGGAAAAATGATTGATCCCTCAACAATAAGCGGTCGAGCAGCCTGTGAGGTTCCCATTCCGGATATATCAAAGCGGAAACAATCAGAACAACCTGCCTCCGAGGCAAAAGAAATTTCCAACTAAGAATTTAATTAATCATGAATTTCTCTCGATTTTCAACAAATATATTTTTCATTATCCCAATAGCCCTGTCAATAATTGCATGCGGCACCCCAAAAGAACGGACCTCTGCTGATAACGCAAAGGCAGCCGCAGGGCAAACTGCTAACACTCAGAACTCATCTCAACAAGAATTTAAAATGGGCCCTGACTTTACTCTCGAAACAATGGAGGGTAAGAACTTTACTTTGTCTGATCATCGAGGGAAAGTTGTAGTGCTCAACTTTTGGGCTACTTGGTGTGGCCCTTGCCGAAAAGAGATCCCCGATTTTATGGAGCTCCATAAAGAGATGAAAGATAACGGCGTACTATTTGCCGGCGTTTCTCTTGACGAGCAAGGCTGGGAAAAAGTCCGTCCCTATGCCAATGATATGGGCATAAATTATCCTATTATGGTGGATGATGGAAACGTTTCTCGTCAATATGGCCCCATTCGCGCTATTCCGACCACATTAATTATTAACAAAAAAGGTCAAGTGGAATATGTAGCACCGGGAATGCTTACAAAAGAAAAGCTGAAACCTATACTTACCAAGTTAGCAAATCGATAGCACATAATTTTATATATGGATTTATGAACTCAACAAACGAAAATAAAACACCAGGTTGGAAACGAGGTCTTATAGAATGGGGCATTATTTTTGCTATCGGGGCTATTCTTTATGCCACCGGATGGCATACTGAGGTATTAGGTACCTTGCAGCGGGGAATGCTATGGACCGGACTCTTTGATGCCGATACCTCCAAGATTGAAAACATCGACGGCCCCATGCTCTCCGATTCAGATTATCGTTTTACCATGGAAACCGTTGATGGCAAAACCCTATTGCTAAATGATTTTCAGGGTGATGTCGTTTTCGTTAATGTGTGGGCTTCATGGTGTCCGCCTTGCGTAGCCGAGATGCCGACAATCGAAACCCTATATGAAAATGTAGGTAGTCAGGATAATATCCGATTTATCCTTCTTTCCATGGATGAAAAACATCAAAAGGCAGTCGATTTCATGGAGAGAAAAGATTTTGCAATGCCCTATTACTTTCCTGCCTCTCCACTGCCCGACCAGTTTCGCAGCCAGTATCTGCCTACAACCTACATCATCTCAAAAGAGGGGCAAATCGTATACAAAAAAGAAGGAATTGCCGATTATAGTTCAACCAACTTTGCGCAATGGTTGATTGAACTTGCTCAGAAATAATCAATAAATACAAGATAAAGTCCACTTGAAAGTGGACTTTATCTTTTTTCAATTGCTACATCCAGCGACGTACTTCAGATTTATATTTGTGATATTCTTCTCCGAACTTTTCTTCCATTACTTTTTCTTCAGGAATAATCTGATAGCGATTCATATAAGCAATAAAAAGTGGAAGTATCGCAAACACCAGCACATTGCCGAGATAAAAGCCATAGCCTATTAAAATAAGCAGCAGTCCCACATACATAGGATTTCGCGAAATGTTATAAACTCCGCGTGTCACTAAATGACTTGCTTTGTTTGGCTTATGAGGATCAATTGAAGTGGACGACCTATAAAACTCAACCAGCCCGTACGTACCAAATAGTCCACCCATCCCCAAAAAGAAGAAGCTCATCCACCACATAGTTCCAAACGATGCCCAACTAAAAACAAGATATTGATCAATCCACCACATAGTGACAGCTATGATCAATGTAATAACTGCAGGTGGAATCTTGAGCTCTAATTTCATGAGTTTTTCATCTTTTTTTCTTAACTATCAATAGTGTGAACTTAATAAAAAGATTTTTTTTAACTGCACCTATATTGAGGTAAGATAGACTAAAGTTATTACTTGCTATGCGTACTGCACAAGAGGCTAAACAATTCTGGGATGATCGCTATTCGAGCGGGAATTATATCTATGGAACACAACCAAATCTCTTTTTTAAGGAACAAATCGATAAACTTGAACCTGGTAAATTATTATTACCCGCCGAAGGAGAAGGACGCAACGCAATTTATGCAGCACGCGAAGGCTGGCAGGTTGATGCGTTCGATATTAGCCAAAAGGGACGTAAAAAGGCACTGGAGCTGGCAAAACGCAATCACGTTACCATCAATTATTCCATCAGTAAATACAAAGACTATGAGTTAACTCCAGAGCACTATGATGTGTTGGCCCTGATCTACGCCCACTTACACAAATCTAAACGGCGTAAAATTCATCACAAAATCATTACAGGATTAAAACCCGGCGGACATCTTATTCTGGAAGCTTTTTCAAAAAAGCAATTTGGCAATGAGTCCGGCGGGCCGCAAGATCTGGAAATGCTTTACGATTTAGATGAACTGCTTGAAGATTTTAACGAGCTTACCATCAAACGCGCCGATGATATTGAAATAGAATTAGAGGAAGGAAAACACCATGAAGGTACAGCAAACGTAATCAGGCTCTTTGCTCAAAAATAAAAGCCCGGCATACTCCGGGCTTAGGCAATTTGGCAAATATACTCTACCGTTTGCTTGCTACGCCTGCTTCAACCAAGTCTTGAAATCCACCGATATTATAGACATTCTCGAAGCCGTTTTTCTTCATGAGTTCTGTGGCCTGACCACTTCGGTTACCTGTACGGCAGTACAAATAATATGTCTTCTCCTTGTCAAGGGAATCCAATGAAGCCTCAAAATCTCCATTCAACAAATTAAGCTGATAATTAACATCCGCCAAATGCCCCTCGTTATATTCCTTCTGGGTGCGTACATCAATAATCACACCGGGCGTTTCGTTCACCTTTTCCTGAAACTGCTCAGCATTTATCCGTGTATTTTCAGCGCCGTTTTGTGCACAAGCTTGTGCTACAAAAAGTGTCATCACTGCTATTAATCCAATAGTAAATAAACGTCTCATCATAATATTTATCACTTTTACATTTATCATTCTTTTTCAAAACCCGCATTTACGAGGCTCTGTAACCCTCCTATATTATACACATTTTCAAAGCCATTTCGTTTCATCACCTGCGTAGCTCGTCCGCTGCGTGCCCCCGTCCGACAATACAAAAAATAATTTTTGTCTTTATCTAACTTTTCGATGTTCTCCTCAAAATCAGATGAGGAAATATCATAGTTATAATCAGTCTTTTTAAGATGACCACTGTTGTATTCACTTTTGGTTCGGACATCAATTACAACACCCGGCCCTTCCTGCAACAGTTCTTTAAATTTCTGAGGGGGTATCATGTCTTTAGAATTTTTCAATTTATTGAGATAAAATAGTGCCACTGCAACACCTATTAATATAATTACTGTTAATGCATCCATCCTTAAATCGGTTACGTTGTATTTAGATATTCATAAAAATAATATAACCGCCCATCCAAATAAGAAAGACAGCAAATCCTTTTTTAAGTCTTTCATTAGATATTTTTCCTGCCACTTTGTTTCCGATTAAGCTACCAACGGCACCAATCAAACTAAAAACCAGTACCAGTTGCCAATTTACACTCAAATCCAGTCCATTGAGAACATCGAGGTATTTATAAAATCCGCTAAAACTTTTAAGAGCTATAATCAGCAGACTCGTTCCTACGGCTAATCCCATTGGTAATCCGCCTAATAACACCAGCGCAGGCACAATCAAAAAGCCGCCGCCTACACCAACTAGTCCCGTCAAAACTCCTACAGCAAGCCCTTCGAGCACAATCTTCCACCAGGCATGTGATATTTCATTTTCACCGGCCGCCTTGATATGATTTTTGTCCCGAAACATCATAACAGCAGCAACAAGCATTACAACTGCAAATAACAACAACTGGAATGTACCGGATACGAATTCAGCAATCATAGCTCCACCGTACGTTCCCGCCATGCCCGGTAATCCAAATAAAATGACGCTGCGCCAATGTACTTTTTGTTTTAGAGCATATGGGATAAAACCGGCGAAACTGATAGCACCCACGATACCGAGTGATTCAGCAATGGCCACTTTTTCTGATTCTCCCGCCAAGTAGATGAGCACCGGAACCGTCAATATAGATCCGCCGGAACCCAGCAATCCCAATGATAATCCTACCAATAATGCCCCAATCCAAGATAATATCATAATAGACCTAATATACAATTAATTCGGATGGTCGGCTATCAACCGACCATCCGCAGGTTAGGGGATCTATCAAAAACAGAAGTGCTAACATTATAGTTAACCTTCTGTTTGCTCATGGGAAATTCTTCCTCTTATAGCATCTAAGCTTACAAAAAACCATCACCCAAATAGCAGATTAGCTTTTTACCTTTGCCTCGGTTTGCGAACTTTCCTCCACGCCGATACCCAGCTTGGCAAAAATCTGTTCGGCCAAACACCAACTTGTTAGCGACGACTGGAATAAATTCAGTCCTACAAAAAGGGTTAACAGAAACCAGTAGGGACTCACGAAATATCCCAATGCCACACTTACGGTTACCAGTGTACCGGCCAACATACGTATAGCACGTTCCATAGGCCGCATTATTGAACAACTTGCGTTTTGATCACTCATAATATTGCTTTGTAGATTATTGATATTAATTCTTTGTTATGCTGATTCTTCAACACTCAATGAATATGCATGCAGCGGATTCTGTTTCTCAGCTCCCGTTTCTTTGTTATAGATTGTTACTTCCTCCATAACTCGCTTGACACATTCTTCGTCTTGTATTGAAAAGAACAGTGTGGAATATACCCCGTGTGCATCCTTTGCAAACCAGTTCGAGATATCCGGCTGATACTCTTCGGTTCTAAAACCATGCACATTGGTTTCGCTGTAAATCGGAACCTTCTGCCGTGCTAAAATTTTGCGCACGTCATCGGTGTACTCTTCGATACTTAGTATGATTAATAACTTCATAATATGATGTTTTTGATTGTTGATAATCACGACCGGGCTCACAATCCCAATACCCGGCCGTGATATCTGCTTAACCTTACGTTTGCTCTCCTTTGAGCTCCTTCACTTTGTTCTCTACCATAAAGTAGATTAGCGGTATCATAATCAGGGTTAGTGCTGTGGATGCTACCGCGCCGCCCATCAATGAAATTGCCAGCCCCTGGAATATCGGATCGAACAGTATTACTACTGCACCGATTACAACAGTGCCCGCTGTCAACAAAATGGGCATGCTACGTACGGCCCCGGCTTCGATCACCGCCTGCTTAAGCGACTCCCCATCATCCAATCTTATGTTGATGAAATCGATCAACAAGACGGAATTTCGCACCATAATCCCGGCCAGGGCAATCATTCCAATCATGGATGTAGCCGTAAAGAAGGCCCCCAGCACCCAGTGCCCCACGAGAATACCAATCAACGAAAGCGGTATGGCAATCATCATAATGATGGGTACTTTGAAATCCTGGAACCACCCAATGATCAGCATATAGATAATCACCAGCACCACGGCGAAGGCAATTCCCAAATCGCGAAATACCTCGTAGGTAATCTGCCATTCCCCGTCCCACTTCAATGTATAATCGTCGGTCATAAACGGCTGTCCGGCAAATATTTGTGAGAGGTTATAGCCTTTTGGCATTTCAATATTATCGATCTCTTCGCCCGTGTCGAGCAGCGCGTACACCGGACTCTCGATTTCACCGGCTACCTCAGCCAGCACATAGGTTACACGCCGCTGATTTTTCCGGTGAATACTCGATTCAAGGGTATCCTCAGTTACAGTCACCAAATCAGCAACGGGGATCATCGTTCCTGATGCGGATTTCATATGTAATTGCTTGAGCTTTTCGATATCAGAACGTCCGGCCTTCGGCAATTTTACCGTAATGGGCACATCGTTCAATTCTTTTTCACTGTAAAGACGTGATACATCCTTCCCACGCAGTGCCATCGTCACAGTTTGTACCACTTGCCTGGATGAAATACCCGACATCATCGCTTTTTCGGTATTTACATCCAGCTTGTACTTCGTCTGTGGTGCTTCCACCATCCAGTCGACATCAACGATGCCCGCTGTTTTTTCGAAAATGCTTTTTACCCGATTTCCAACACGCTGTCGCTCATCAGTATCCGGTCCGTATACTTCGGCTACAATCGTAGACTGTACCGGAGGTCCGGGCGGCACCTCTACCACTTTCACATTGGCATCGTACTTTTCGCCCACCTTTTGGACCATGGGACGAAGTCGTTTGGCGATAGCGTGACTTTGATCGCTGCGCTTACCCTTATCGATCAGGTTCAACTGTATATCTGCCACGTTGGGACCTTTTCTCAAGTCGTAATGACGTACAAGTCCGTTAAAATTGATGGGGGCATTATCACCGGCATAAATCTGATAATCCTTAATTTCCGGCACGTCTTTTAAACTAAGCCCCACTTCACGAGCAACGGCGTTGGTACGCTCCAGCGTAGTGCCTTCGGGCATGTCAATAATAAGCTGCACCTCATTTTTATTATCGAACGGAAGCATTTTTACCTCAACCATTCGAAATACAAACAATAGCGTTGAGGCCAGAAGCAACACTGTTACACCGATAATAAACGCCCATCGCTTGAACGTATTTTCAAGTAGCGGCTCCATGGTACGAGCATACCACTTATAGATGAACGTTTCTTTGAGATCGTATTTCTTCTCCTCGCCATTTTCATCCTTCTCAGCATTACCGTGCGGCAGCAGAATATATGCCAGCCACGGCGTGATAATTAGCGCTACAATCAGCGAGAAAATCATGGCCAGTGAAGCACCGATAGGCATGGGACTCATATAAGGTCCCATCAATCCCGATACAAAGGCCATCGGCAGTACCGCAGAAATTACGGTAAAAGTAGCCAGTATGGTGGGATTACCGACCTCACTGATCGAGGCGATGGCCGCCTGCTTAAGCGGGAGCTTCTTCATCTTAAAGTGCCTGTGCATGTTTTCAGCGATAATAATCGAGTCGTCCACCACAATACCTGTCACAAAAACCAGCGCAAAGAGCGTAATACGGTTGAGGGTATAGCCGAACATGTAGTACAAGAAGAGCGTGAGCGCAAAGGTCACCGGTACCGATAAGAATACAACCAGTCCACCGCGCCACCCAAGCGCAAGAGCCACCACAAACGTTACGGCCAAAATAGCAACCAGCAAGTGTTCAAGTAATGAAATAACCTTGGCTGAGGCCGTCTTACCATAGTTACGTGTAGTCGTAACATTCACATCGGCCGGTATTAAACTACCATCAAGGTTATCGACTTTTCGTTGGATTTGTTCGGCAATCGCCATCGCATCGGCGCCCGAACGCTTGGCTACCGAGATGGTTACCGCGGGATACGATTCACCCGCATTCAAACCGGTTTCCTGTGCTTTTTGGTGGCCTATCCCGTACGAGACATATTCGGAAGGCTCCTCCGGCCCATCTCGAATCTCGGCAATGCTGTGCAAATATATAGGATCGCCATTTTGCACATCTACAACAACATTCCGCACCTCTTCGGCGGACTTAAAAAAGTCGCCGGTATCAACCAAGTACTCGGTATCGTTACTGCTGAATGATCCGGAGGATAGCTCTTGATTGGCCGCCTGTATTTGTCCAACTACCTGCATCGGATCAATGCCGTAAGAGGCCATTTTATTCTTATCCAGATTTACCGAAACCTGTCGGGTTCTCCCGCCGTGTATATCGGTCTGGGCCACATCCTCTATCTGCTTGATATCCAAGGCCATCTCATCGGCTACGCGACGCAAGTCAAAGTCACTATATTTGTCGCTCCATAACGTCAATGTCATAATCGGGACGTCATCAATAGAACGAGTTTTTACCATGGGTTGGGTCGCCCCCTCGGGAAACCGATCCATGTTTTTCATAATCTCATTATAGAGCCGAACCAAACTACGCTCTACGTCTTCGCCCACGTAGAAACGAGCCGACACCATGGCCTGGTCGGGCATGGAGGTAGAATACACATATTCGACGCCTTCAATATTGGAGAGTACTTTCTCGAGGGGGATCGCAATATTTTTTTCCACCTCCTCGGGCGTTGCCCCGGGATAGCCGACAAAAATATCAGCCATCGGAACATCAATTTGCGGCTCTTCTTCGCGCGGAGTCAGATAGGTTCCGTAAAATCCCAGCGCCAGAAACACAATCATCAGCAAAGGCGTCAACTTTGAATCAATAAACCCTTGCGCAATTTTTCCTGCAATTCCAGTCTTCATAATGATATATCTAAATAATTTCTATTTACTGCGTATTTACTTTGCGACCTTCGCGTAGCGGCTGGTTAACCGAAGCCACATACGATTCGCCCTGCGATAGTCCGGACAATACTTCTACCCCTCCGGCACTTTCGTTGCCAAGGCGAACCCAGCGAAGTACAATTTCAGATTCATCATTCAGCGTATATAACCCGGTCAGCTGTCCGCGCTCAATGATGGCAGACTTGGGCACGACGATCGAACGATTGCTCTCAGTTACCAATCCTACCTGGGCGAACATGCCCGATTTTATGCCGGGATTCTTTTCCAGCTTGGGCAGCATCACCTCAACAGCAAACTGCCGACTTCCGCGATTACCGGCCTGATTAATATTTTTCACAACGCCAATACCATCGCTGTAACCGGCGGCCTTGATATCCACCGAAACAGTGTCATCATAATTGAACAGCGAAATGTTGCTTTCGGGAACCGTTATATTCACTTTCATGATGCTTTCCTGTTCAAGCGCAATAATAGGCTGTCCCGGTGCGGCCATGTCTCCTTCCGAAGCCATCTTTGATACCACATATCCGTTAAAAGGAGCCGTCAACCTCGTATAGTCAAGCATATCTTCCACTTCCTGAAGCTTACTTTCCAAGGTCTTTACTTTGGCTTTGGCCATCTCGTACTGCGTGGATATATCATCCAGCTCCTTTTGAGTAGCACTTTCCTGCTCATGCAAATTCTTAATGCGATTGTAATTGGTCTCCACATTATTCAGCGCTGCTTTGGCTTCAATCAGGCTTGATTCAACCTGACTTTTCTGCGCCTGCAGATTATCATCTTTAATCTGAATCAACATGTCACCCTTGCTGACATAGTCTCCTTCTTCGAGGTCAAGCTGGGTGATTCGTCCCATTACTTTGGTACTCATGTTGACGGTGCGATCACTGCTTACCGTACCCGAAAAGCGGTGAGATACTGTTCCCTGCACATATTCTGCAGTCTGTGTATCTACCGTTATGGGCTGATCTTGCGCGGGCTGTTCATTGTCAGAAGAACTGCACGAGACCCCCACCAACATTAACACTACAAGTGCAGATAATAGTCTTCCTGATATGTTCATGATGCTATATTTCATTGTTCTATTTGTTTGATTGTTAAAATCTTATGGGAATATTAGTAAGGCATTTCACGCTCAAGCAGCAACTCGAGTGTTGCTACACTCAAATTATATTGATAGAGCGCATTGAGTCGCTGCAGCTTACTTTGGAGCAACTTAGTTTCGGCCTGCAGCAAATCAGTCGTTTTTTCCATGCCCTGCTCATAGCGATTATTTCGGATGCGAAAATCTTCTTCGGCCTGCTCAACAGATGCCTCAGCAAACTGAAGCTGTTCCTGTGCCTGGTCAAGTGAGCGCTGTGCCTGCTGAATCTCCATCTTGTTCTTAAAAAGGCTGCTTTCGTAGGCCAGCTCCGCCTTTTTCAACTGGGCTTTGGATTCCATCACCTTGCCCACATTTTGAAAGCCTTTAAACAGATCCCACTTGAGTGTTGCCCCAATCATATAACTGTCGCCCTGCGTACCGAAGGGCACTTCATCATTAAACTCATAGCTCCCAAACAGATTGATACTGGGGATAAAGTTTAACGTTGACGAACGCTGCATCTCCTTCGCAGCTGACATCCGGTACTTCATCGCCTCCAATTTGGCATTTGTTGCATTTTCGGCATCAATCATCTCATCCGAAATGCCGGGACGCATTTGCAGGCTGTCCGTAGCCTCAATGGCAATATCCTCTTCGATATTCAGCAGATACCGGAAATTATCCTGCACGGTTTTTCGCTGGTCACGAACTTTTGACTGCCGGCTTTTTAGCTCCAGCACACGCACCTTTGCCGCCAGATAATCGGCCTTATTGATCATGTCCTGCTCGTAATAGTTCTTGGCCTGACGTTCATTCTCCTGCGCCACCTCCAGTGATTTGGTAATCACCTCGTCCTGCTTCTCCATTAACTGAAGCTGATAATAGGTGTCCTTCACCTGGTAGCGGACATGCTGAATGGTCCCCTCCATCTGCTTTTTAGCGGCTTCCAGCTGATTTTTTACCGCCCGGCGCTGAAAAATCGCATCCGCATTAAACAGCGGCTGCTGCGCCTTAAACGTAGTGGTAAAGTTATCATAAGCATCGGGATCGTTTAGCCGCGTTGGATTAAAGTCGGCCTGTGTCACCGCCTCCTGCTTCAATTTAAACCCGAAAACATTGAGGGGATCATTCGTCGAAACTCCCGTTTCTTCAATCGAGAGCTGCGGCAAAAACGTAGCATTAGTTTGCCGATACTGTGACCGGACTTTCTCCATATCCGCCTCGGCCATCCGAATCTCAAAACTGGCCTCTTCAGTAATAGCAAGCGCCTCCTGAAGACTCATCTCCCGAACGTCTGTCGCATCGGTGGTATTAGATTGAGCCATCACTGACTGAAAAGAAAACACCATTACGCCAGCCAACAGCACTAATATTTTGTTCGCTACCTTGTCTATAATTCGCATTGTATTCCGTATTGTTTGATTATGTTCATCAGAGTGTTTCTTTACAGCTGATCGATTACTTTCTGCAATCGTGATCGCACTTCATCAGCAATGGGGTGCAGCTCGTCGTTCTCAACCGCCTGCATTGAGGCCACCGGATTTACGGCCGAGATCTCCACTTGTCCGTCTTCATGCTCTTCAACAATCACATTGCAGGGCAGCATTACACCTATTTTGTCTTCTTCTGTAAGAGCCTTGTGCGCAAATTCAGGATTGCACGCACCGAGAATTCGGTACTTTTTAAAATCTACGTCCAGCTTTTTCTTTAGGGTGTCCTTCACATCAATTTCGGTAAGTACCCCAAAACCCTCTTCTTTGAGCAGGGCTGTCACCGTTTCAATAGCTTTATCAAATGACTGATCGGTTGTTGCAGAGTAAAAGTATTCCATAACACTGTTGGTTTGATTGTTTTTTGTCATGCATGAATATAGGGACAGAAACTATAGTTGTCAATACAAGTAAATACATATATTCAATAGTCTTGATATATATTCTTTATAAAGGATAATTAAAGGCTATAACAGTAATATAGGAAGGGAAACATGCACAATACAAATAAATAAACTTGTATTAACAGGTATTTGATTTAAGTATTTTTTTATTTAGCTTATAGCAAATATGACTAATAACGAAGCAACTATGGATTTAAAGGAAGGCATACCACTGCACAAGCAGATCAGCGACTGGTTAAAGCAGGAAATTGAAAGCGGAGCTTTAACATCTGATGAAAAACTGCCCTCTGAGAATGAGTTAAGCCAAAAATTTGATGTGAGTCGCGTAACCGTTCGGAGGGCCCTACAAACCCTTGAAAATGAACAACTGATTTATCGCTGCCAGGGACTGGGTTCGTTTGTTACTGATCAGCGTACGCACCAATCATTTTCTATCCTTAATGATTTTACCGAAGAGCTGGAAGGCTCGGGCATGGAAGCAAGCTCCAAGCTGATATCATTTGAACAAGTCGATATCAGTGAGCAAAAGGACCTGCTCTCGTATTTGGATATTGAAAACAAAAAAATAGCTGTTCAGTTAGAACGTGTTCGACTGGGGGATGGTGAACCTATTGCTTATGACATCACCTGGATGCCTATTTTTTATGGTCAGCTGATTGAGGGATATAACCTTGAGGAAACAACTATCTTTAAAATCTTGGAAGATGAATTCGATATTCCTATCGAAAAGGGATGTTATCGCATTGAAGCATCAATGGCCGACGGCAAGTTAGCAAAACACCTGAATGTAGATCCGCAAACACCACTGCTATTAATGAATCGCATTTCGTACACCATTGGGGAAAAACCAGTGTATTACCAAAAACGATATTACCGAAACGATAAAATGGTGTTTGAGCTGATGGCTGAACGGAGAGCTTCGAATACTAATGCTGATGACGAACTACCTTTTAAAGAAATGATTCCTGTTTTTAAAGAACAATCCTAACTGCTGTACTCATCCTAATTAATTAAAGACTTATTATTATGAAAAAGAACATGGGAACGATTGATCGCACAATACGAACGCTGCTTGCTATATTAGTAGGGGTTCTTTATTTCATGGACGTTATAACAGGAACAACTGCCATAATTCTTGGTGTATTTGCAATAATCTTTTTAGGTACCAGCCTGATAAGTACCTGTCCACTATATATGCCCTTTGGCTTGTCAACACGAAGGAAGAAGTAATTTCTGATTTCCATAACAGCATAAGTTACAAGGCGACCTGCAATGGTCGCCTTTTTTATTTCTCCTCCCTATCATCCTGAGTTATAAATCGGCCCGTAATAAGTTGCCCTACAATCTTACCAAAAAATCTCTTACACTGTTTATTTGCAGAGTGTCAAAAACTATTTGAACTATGACAAGTAATGACCAACATATAACGCTTTCCCCTGTTAATATTACGGTTATTTACCTTGTTGTGGCCGGAATATGGATCGCCTTTACTGACACTCTGCTTGAGTCACTGGTTACTGACGCTCGAGCTCTTTCCATTTTGCAAACCTTCAAGGGCTGGTTCTACGTACTACTTACAGGGGCCGGCTTATATTGGCTGATTAAAAAACACGAGCAACAGCTTCAAAAAAAGGAAGTTCGACTCGAAAATTTGCTGGGCGAAGTCCAATCCGAAAAAGAGCTCAAAGATGTTTTATTTGAACGGATTCCCATCCTCATAACCATTTATGACCCTGACTTGGAAGAGTTCGAAGTCAACAGAGAGTTTGAAAAAGTAACCGGCTGGACCAATAAACAAATTGAAGAGGAGGATATTGATCTTCTAGAAGCAGTTTATCCTGATATGGAAACCAGGAAGGAAGCGGTAGCATTTATGAATAATCCGGGGGTCGGCTGGAAAGAATTTGATCTAACTAAAAGAAACGGGGAAATAATTCCAACTAGCTGGACCGATATTCGCCTTACCGATAACACTTCCGTGGGCATCGGTATTGACATGACTGATATTAAGGCTTCGCAGACAAAAATAAGAGAGTCAAGAGAGTTGTTAAAAAAAGTTTTCGAGAGCCTAGAATCAAGTCTGATCATTCTTGATTTCGAGAGCCGCACCATTATAGACTGTAATAAAAGGACCGAAGACCTATTTGGTTACAGTAAAGAAGAACTTGAGGGTAGCTCAACCCGCATGCTTCATATTAACGATGAAAGATTCAAAGAGTTTGATGAGATAGGGAAAGACGCTCTTACAGAAAAAGGAGTATTCCAGACCGAATATAAAATGCAGAAGAAAGACGGGACCATCTTTCACTCTGACCATACCGTATCGCTGGTTTATGATGAAGAAGGGGAAATTGATAAGGTGGTAAGTGTCATACGTGATATCACGGATCAAAAAGAATACGAGCAGAAGTTGCAAAAACGGCAAGAACGACTGCAACGGTCACAGAAAATTGGCCAAATCGGGGACTGGGAATATAATACCGAAACCGGAGAAATTACGTGGTCTGACACCATGTATGAAATTTATGAACGTGACCCGGAATTAGGTCCTCCCTCCTATGAAGATATTATAACATACTATCACGAATCGTCCTCAGACAATTACCAGCAAGTGGTTCGACAGGCCATTGAGAACAAAAAACCATACGATATTGACATAGAACTAATAACAGCAAAAGGAAATAAAAAATATACCCGAGCAATTGGAATACCAATTACGAATGATAACCAGGAGGTCACAAAATTATTAGGTATTGCACAAGATATTACTGAGCGTAAAAAGTCAGAAAGAGAGCTTAAAAAACGGAAAGATTTCATTGAAACCACATTGACCAATTTACCTATTGGGGTTGCAGTAAATACCATTGATGATGGTCAGGTAACCCTAATGAATGAACAGTTTACTAATATTTATGGTTGGCCCCGGGAAATTCTACATGATGTAGACAGTTTCTTTAATCATGTATATCCTGATGAGGAGTATCGAAAGAAGATCAGGGAACAGGTAATGAAGGATATAGAGAGTGGAAATCCGGAAAAAATGCAATGGGAGCGCATCTCTATAACTACACAAGATGGCGAAGAACGGATTGTAAACAATCAAGCTATTCCATTGTTTAGCCAAAACCTGATGATTTCCATTGTAACTGATGTAACAGAACAGCATAAGCTGGAACAAGAATTAAAGAAAGAAAAACAGCGATTTGAGCTTGTGGCCGAGACCACAAGCGATGTTATCTGGGATCTGGATTTTGAAAATGAGGAACTATGGTGGAGCCAAGGTTTTGAAGAAACCTTCGGCTATGAGCGGAAGGGGCTACGCGAAAACTATAAGGCATGGGAACAATACATCCATCCGGAGGATCGAGAAAAAATTACTAGAAGCTCCAATCAAGCGCTGGAATCTGATGCAGAGCAATTGACCCTACAATATAGGCTGATAAAAGCGGACGAATCTATTGCTCATATCGTTGATCGTGCTATCATCATCAGAGATAATGAGGGCAAACCGGTCCGCATGATAGGAACGATGGATGATATTACTGAACGCGTGGAAGCAGAACAGCAACTCCGTGAATCAGAAGAAAAATATCGCTATTTATTTGAAAATAATCCCCAGCCCATGTGGATATATGATCCCAATACGCTGGAATTTGTTGAAGTCAATCAAGCATCCGTCAATCACTATGGCTATTCCGAAGAAGAATTTATGGATATGACACTGCTTGATATCCGCCCGAAGGAAGACGCTGAAGCATTAAAAGAAAATGTAAAGCAAAATAAAGGAACCACCTCATATTCTGAAGAATGGGTACATCTTACAAAAGATGGGTCTCAGATAGATGTAGAACTATCAGCAGCTGACGTTCATTACCAAAAGAACAAAACCTATCGGCTGGTTTTAATCAATGATGTAACCGAACAAAAACGACTGCAAGAAAAAATTATACAGTCGGTTATTGAGGGTGAGGACCGGGAGCGTAAACGTATTGCACACGAGCTGCACGACGGACTCGGTCAATACCTGGTAGCAGCCAGCATGAATCTGCAATCAGCCAAAACAGATATTGAAAAATTAAGCGAAAAACGACAGAACCAGTTTGAAACAGGAATGTCGCTTCTTAAAAATGCCCTCTCTGAAACCCGAAGCATTGCACACAACCTGATGCCCAAAGCGATTTCGGACTATGGACTTATTGCCGCCCTCAAAAATCTTATCAATGATTTTGACAAAAGCACTGATATTGATTTTCAGTTTACTCACAATTACAATCAACTAAAGCTTAACAATCAGGCTGAAATTAATATTTACCGCATATTCCAGGAAATAATTACCAATGCCGTTCGCCACTCAGAATGCACAAAAATAGATATTGGATTGCAACTGAAAGAGGATTCACTTACAATGAAAGTGAAAGACGATGGCATTGGCGCGCAACTGGATACAAACGATGAACAAACCGGCTTGGGCTTGAGAAGTATAAAAACAAGAGTAAGCAGTCTTAATGGATCCCTTGATATTACTTCAGAGCCTGGCACAGGGATGGAAATCATGATTACCATCCCCGAAGTAAATAAACTAAAATCCAACAGTTCGGATCATGGCTAATATCAAGATATTATTAGCGGATGACCACGATATTGTCCGTGACGGAATAAAAATGTTGCTGGAAGATGAGGTAGGCTTTGAAATAACAGCAGAAGCAGAAAACGGGAAAGAGGCCATTAAGGCGTGTAAAGAACATGATATCGACTTGATTGTCATGGATATAAGCATGCCTGAGATGAACGGTATTGAAGCCACAGAAAAAATTAAAGAGGAGTTTCCTGCAATAAAGGTCTTGGCCCTTACTATGATGGATGAAGATCAACACATTCGCCAGATGATTGAGGCCGGAGCCTCGGGCTATATCCTGAAAAGTTCCGACAAAATTGAGCTGGTCGATGCTATTACCACTATTTTAGAAGGCCAACATTATTTCAGTGATGATGCCACCCAAAGCGTTATGATGGATCTTGTTAAGGGCACAACAAAAAAAGAAAACTCTGACCCCGGGAATATAACCGACCGGGAAAAAGAAGTCCTTGAACTAATTGTAAAACAGTATACCAATCAAGAGATTGCCGAGGAATTGTATATAAGCACCCGTACGGTAGATGCCCACCGCCGAAACCTTTTGCAAAAGACAGGGGCCAAAAATACAGCCGGACTCGTGACTTACGCCATCAAGCATGACCTGGCAGATATCGAATAAATATCTGCTCTTCCAAACACCGCTCCCGCACGAACCATTTATTCCATTCCTACTCTAATGAATTTTCTTTTCGCAGGTATAGGCTTTTTCACCTATCTCTAAAATAGGCTTTTTAGGTTATATCCAGCCTATGTCAAAAATAGTAGGTTTGTGTATATCATCTCAATAATTCAAGGGCATGCATATACTACTCGTTGGCAACGTATCTTCTATTACTACTACCATTAAAACGATGCTTCAGTCCATCGATAATTCTTCAGTTCAGCATACTGATTTAGCTAAACTAAAGAAGTCGGAACAACCAGAAGCTAAGTATGACCTCATTGTGGCCAACATTGAGGATTTTGACAAACCATCTACAAAGGTAGTTTCTAAAGTTTATACACAATTCCCCGACATCCCCTTACTTGTTATTCATTCATACCTTAACAAAACACTGATTATGCCGATGATAAAGGCGGGGGCTACCGGATACATTCAGAACAATGTATCAGAAAGCCAGCTCATTGAGGCTGTACAAAAAGTCGCCTCCGGAACGAAATGTATTATAGCAGAAACTACCTAATGTACAATACGCTTTTTTCGTTATTAAAAATATAGGCTTTTCACCTGTTTCCTGAACTTGCCCAATTGATGATTTTATGACCGTATTATCATCAAGCCAAACATTATGACTGACTCAGATATTTCTAACGTTACTTTTGACAACACTTTTCTTGATAGCCTGCTGGCGCACGTAGCCATTATAGATGCCAACGGGACCATTGTAGATCATAATGAAGCATGGAAAAACTTCAATGCAAATTCAGCGTCCATTAAACGTCCTAATATAGGCGCTAATTATTTCGAAGTCCTACAACAAGCTATTGAGAAAGGCGATGACTATGCGCTTAAGTTTTTATTGGGATTAAAGAATGTTTTAAATCAAAACAAAAAAGCCTTTACCCTTGCCTACCCTCTAAAAACAGAGACCAATTCTTTCTGGTTTAACTTGACCATTCGTCCCTGTAGTGATAACAACTCTCATTTTATAATGATACATGAGGATATCACAGCCTCAATGAAGGCCAAATACGAAAAGCAGGAAAATGAAGATCGTTTTGAAGTAAAGTTTGAGGAGAGCCTCGACGGTATTTTTATCACAGATAGCGAAGGAACTATTTTAGAAGCTAATCAAACAGCAAGTAAGATTTTGGGCTGGACACAGGATGAGCTTTTGGAAAGCTCACTGGACACCGTACTGAATACTGAAGATCCCAAATATCAGGCTGCGGTTGAACAGCAAGAAAAATCAGGCACCTATTCGTTGGAACTCGAATTCATTAACAAGCAGGGCAATACCATCCCCGCAAAAACAACCTCGCGAAGCTATCGCAATCCGGATGGCAAGCTAAGATCTATTATCTCTTTTCATGATCTCAGCCAGTGGAAAGAGGTTGAAAGCGATCTCATAAAGAATAAGAATTTTACTGAATCGGCACTGAACAGTATTCCCGGCGTCTTTTTAGTACTCGACCGTGAGGGCAATATCGTAAGGTGGAACGAGCACATGACCACAGAGCTCGGATATAGTCCACAAGAGTTGTCCCAAAAAAATGCCCTATCTTTTATTACTGATGATCAAAAAGAGGCCGTTCGTAAAAAAATGGAAGCGTGTTTTGAGAACGGCGAATTAGCTATTGAAACCAAAATCCATGCTAAAGAAGGGGGTATAAAGGACTTCTTTCTCTTTGCGAAGCGCTTTGTACAAGATGGGGAGCCCTACCTTGTTGGTGCAGGTATTGACATTACGGATCGTAAAAAGGTTGAGCGAGAAAATCGCAAAAACCAAATCATGCTGGAGCAGCTTTTTGATAATTCTCCGGTGGGTATTACCATTGTCGATAATGATGATAAGATCCACAAAGTAAATGATAGCTTTACTACTATTTTTGGATACTCAGAAGATGAGGCAATAGGTAAAAACATCAATAAGCTCTTAGCACCCAAGAGTAAAAAGCATGAGGCAAAAGCCATCTCTCTGGCTACGCAAAAGGGAGAAAGCCTGCAAACCGAAACCATTCGAATGCATAAAAACGGAAAAGAGGTTCCCGTTTTAATCGGTAGCGTACCTGTTGAATTAGAAGATGAGATCATTGCTATCTATGGCATATATGTAGATGTATCCACTCAGCACGATTACCGTGAGAAAATAAAAGATACGCTCCGAGAAAAAGAAGCCCTTCTTTCGGAGCTGCACCACCGTGTAAAGAACAATCTCGCTCTCATTGCCAGCCTTGTAGAACTGCAGCTTTTTGACGCTGAAGACGATAAGTTAGAAGGAGAACTGGAAAATATTAAGAATCGTATCATGACGATCGCCTCTATCCACGAGGTACTGTACCAAAATGGTAACTTTACGACCATCCCCTTCACCAACTTTCTTCAGGAACTGGCAAATTCTCGAATGGTTCAGAACAAACGGGACACGAACCAAGTACAAATTAATATTCCTTCCGACGAGGTTTCTCTCAATATCAATCAGTCCATTCCCAGTGGATTATTGTTGAATGAAATCCTCTCATTGATATTTAAGTTCACAGACAAAAGTAAAAGCTCAGTAATTGATATTCAGTTGCGGGAATATGGCAAAAAAGTGCATCTGATTATAGAGGGAGATCAGATTATTAACTGTCCCGATGAAGCGAAAAAAAGTAACTCATTACATAACATTCTAATCCAAACGCTGGTTAAACAGATCGGGGGAACACTGATTTGGCCAAATCCAGAAAGCGAATACCAAAAGTTTGAGTTCTTTTTTACTAAAGAAAACGGATCCAGTCCCGCAAGTGAATACCTTGAAGTAGCTGAATAACAAGTTTCCTACAGGACCGTGGATTTATTCTAATCCACGGTCAATTTCAACGGCGAACACAATCCCCATTGTGTTAAAGGCAGGCCTCTCCAAAGGTCTGCCTTTTTTTGTTTTGATTATGAAGCCAATATCTCATTTATCAAAAAAGTTTCATCCAAAATTGGTTTTTGCAGGTCAATGTTTATCATAGACCTTATGAAGGAGTTTTTCCAAACAATTTTACGCCCAGACCTCATCCGCTCTACTTGGCGAAGGGTGATCCACCTCTGGAAGCCAATGGCCGCGTGGACCATACTCGTATGGGGTGTCATTGCCACTATTTTAGCCCCTATTTCGTCTGCCGTACTTGGGATAGAATTTTTTCGCAGTGGCCAACTTATAATCGGAAATGAACAACTAATCTCGTGGCTGTTATCTCCCGCCGGCTTAGGTTATTTACTGCTTGGGACTACTCTGACTCTTACCGGTTGGATACTTCGATTTGCCGGTATCTTCCAGATTGTAGCAGATGATATCAACAAGCAATCGGTGGAGTTTCGACCTATTATATTTCGTATTCTCAGCAAAACTCATCTATTATTCCGCCTGTGCTTGTTCATCGTAGCAACAGGACTACTCCTTTTACTACCCCTTGCGGCGGGCTTGGCATTGATCTATGAACTATTACTGGATAGCTATGATATTAACTATTACCTCTCCGCAACTCCTTCTGAATGGCATACTGCCATCATAATATCAGTAACTTGGCTTTTGGGCTGGATGTCGGGAGTTGTTTATCTGACCCGCTGCTTTCTGTTTGCGCTACCCACATACCTGCACAGTCAAAAATCCATTAGAGAATCACTGCGGTATGCCTGGCATATTGGCCCACAAAAATTAAACCCCCACTTAAGGCCTATCCTTTCTGCTATCAGTTTTTGGGTAATCCTTCGTTTTATAGCAGATCTTATTCTTTTTACTGTCTCCTTCGGGTTAATAAACTGGGTAGGCGACTTCACAAATAGCTTACGAATCGTTGCACTGGCAACAGGGATATATGTAATAGCCTCTCTCTCCCTTGATGCCCTTATCTCTTTTCTGGGATTTTCGCATGTAACAACGCTTATCACAAAAGTATACTTTCAAGACTTTCAGCAGGTCAACACTGCATCTGCCCCACTCTCTCGAAATAAATTCAGAAAACTCGGTTCCATTTTTAAAAACATCTTTCGTCCAACCCACATCTTTCCGATAGCTGGGGCTGTTATTCTCATCAGTATTGGTCTCAGTAGCTATATGATAGAACATATCCCAGAGACAAAGAACAGCCAGGTTAAAATTGTAGCACATCGTGCCGGTCCGGCTCCTGCTCCGGAAAACACACCACACGCACTTGATCTTACTATGAAAACAAAGGCTGAATGGACAGAGATTGATGTCCGCCTAAGCAAAGATAGTACAATTGTGGTAACACATGACTTTGATCTTATGCGTATTGCTAATAGTCCGGCCCCTATCTCTGATACCAACTATAATCACATACAACAAATCCTTAAAAACGCTTATTCGACCGGTAATACTTCTCACCAACAATTACATACTCTGGATGATTTTTTAACTGCAACCAAAGGGAATATTGGCCTCATGATTGAACTGAAGAAACCAACGGAGGCTTTAGCACGTAAAGTTATTGGAGCTATCAGAGCAAAAAACATGGTGAATGACGTCGTTCTCATGTCTATGGACCTCGATGTCATTCGCTTCATACAAAATATAGCTCCAGATATTACCATAGGCTATATCTCTGCTTTTTCGATAGGTGATAAGAGTCAACTGCCGGTTAATCTGCTAGCAGTACATCACCGAGTAATTTCTGCTTCTCTAATAAATAAAACAGAACAGCAGGGCATAAAAACCTATGCCTGGACCGTCAATAGGGTCAACACTATGGCAAATATGATTGAATATAACGTGGATGGTATTATTACAGACAAACCTAAACTTGCGGTGCGGATAAGGGAAGAATTACAAAAGTTATCGGCAACCGAACGGTTTTTACTACAGTTCAACCAGCTTATAGATTTTAATAAATAAGCATGCTGCTAATTAAAGCTTCCAAACTTTATCATAATTTTAAAAATACCCTGCTCGCATATTCATAAATTTGCTTCTGTTTAAAATCTCTTACATAATGGAAATTAAAAGATAACTACTTGTCAAATAGTTATTCATCAATTAGAAGCAACTCATACCTATTTTTAACAAACTGCCAGACTATGAAAAAACTATTTTTTACCGTTGGTATCGTATGTTCACTTTTCACCGTTTCACTTGCCCAGTCCGAGGAACCCTTTGCCCGCTTTCCGGCTATCAGTCCAGATGGCTCTACAATTGCATTTTCTTACCAAGGGGATATCTGGACCGTGCCGACTGAAGGCGGACGTGCCTGGCGGCTAACTTTGCACGAAGCGTATGAAGCTTATCCCAAATGGAGTCCCGGCGGAGGACAAATTGCCTTCACCAGCGACCGCCATGGAAATGATGATGTGTTTGTAATGGACAAGAATGGCAGTCAAATCAAACGACTCACCTATCATTCTACCGGAGACGAATTAACCGGATGGACGCCTGGCAACAGTGTTATCTTCACCACGAATCGACTATATAACCAGGTGGAATGGGAGCCGGAAATTCATACGGTGGGAGCTGAAGGCGGCACGCCAGATCGCTTCTTTAACTCTTTTGGAATGATGGCGGAAATGAGTCCCGATGGACGATTTTTAGTGTTTGTCAGAGGTTACAATCGCGAATTTCGTAAGCGGTACCGCGGATCAGCAAACAAGGATCTATGGCTCTACGATCTGGAGAACGAAAGCTATCATCAGCTTACCGACTTTAAGGGAAATGATATGTATCCCACCTTTACCGATAGTCGAACCCTTTACTTTTTAAGTGAAAGGAATGGGGCTCATAATATCCACAAAATGGAATTGAACGATAACGGCAGCCCGAACTATTCCCCCATTGCTATTACCAATTTCAAGGATGACGGTATTCGCTATTTTGATATAGACGACCAAGAACAACGTATTGTTTACGAACGCAAAACAGGTCTTTTTACCCTTAACCCCCAAGAAGAAAACAGCCAGCGCCTAAATCTGGATGTTACTCAAGACCAACGTTTTTATAATATTGAACAGAAAACGTTTACTGAAGAGGCGCAAGAATTTGATGTATCCCCAAGTGGTAACTGGCTGGCATTTGTAATCGAAGGCGAAATTTTTGTCAAGCATAACGACCCGTCCAAACAACGTTCGGTAAAGGTAACGGATCATCCCTACCGCGATCGTGATGTGGCGTTTTTAAATGATTCTACACTGATATTTGCCAGCGATCGCAACGGCCAGTATGATCTATTTTCCCTTCGTCCGTCACAAAAAGATGTCAACGATCTTTTTGAAAGCCTCCAATTCCAAACGAAACAGCTCACCGATACCGAAATGGGTGAACGCAATCCCGTGGTTTCACCCAACGGAGAAAAAGTAGCTTTCAACCGCGGACGCGGACAGCTGGTGGTATCAGCAATTTCAGGTCGAGATAATTTAGGAGAAGAAACTGTTTTGGTAGATAATGGATGGGCCGAAGCCAGTGATGTAGCCTGGAGTCCTGACAACAAGTGGCTGGCGTACTCCATGCCCGATCTCGATTTCAACCACGAAATTTATATCCATCCCGCAGATAACTCTCAGGACCCGGTTAATATCAGCAAGCATCCCCGTCCCGATACTGATCCCGTCTGGAGCCCCGACGGCAGCAAGTTAGCTTTTTTATCGAACCGTAATAACGGCAATGACGATGTCTGGTTTGCATGGCTCAATGAACGTGACTGGCAGCGTACACAACTCGAGTGGGATAAAAGTGAAAAATCCGAAGTCGTCTCAGCAGAAGATACGGTGGGAGTGAATGTATCAATCGATTTCGAAGGTCTTTACAAGCGACTGAAGCAGGTTACTTCGATGCCCGGTGATGAATCAAATATTGCTATCTCCAAAGATGGACAAACATTCTATTTTGTGGGCGATGATGCCGATGAAGATATATATAAAGCGAAGTGGGATGGCAGTCAGATCTCTGCTCTTACCGATCAAGGGGTGAATCCGTACGACCTCCGCTTGAATACCGACTTAAACAGCCTCTATTTTATGCAGCGCGGTGGAAAGATCGGACGCTATAGTTTGGAAAAAAATAGCATCGAGCAGTTGCCTTATCGTGCGAGTATGAAAATAAATCATACTAAGCAGCGTGAGCAGATCTTCGAAGAGGCATGGCGAAAATTGAATGTTAATTTTTATGATCCCAATTTTCACGGTCAAAACTGGACGGCTCTTAAAAAGCATTACAAACCCTGGGCGCTAAAGACATCAACTGATCGAGATTTTCAGGATGTAGTAAACATGATGCTCGGTGAACTTAATGCCAGCCACATGGGCTTTTATGGGTCAGATCGCGCCGAAACACAAGAAACCAGAACCGGGCTTATCGGTGCTGAGGTGGATCCCGTTTCTAATGGCGTTCGAGTCGTTCGCGTCGTTCCCAACTCTCCAGCAGATCGTGAAGCAAGCACCCTAAATCCCGGAGATATTATCACCTCCGTAGGAGGACAGGAAGTTGACGAAGTAGATAACTATTACAGCTTACTATCCGACAGGATTGATACTCCAACCCTGCTAAAGGTCCAGGATTCTGAAGGAGAAAGCCGTGAGGTGGTCATTGAGCCTACCGGTGATCTCGGCGATCAGCTTTATAATGAATGGGTTGAAAAGCGCAAAGAACTAACCGATGAATATTCAAATGGCAGACTGGGCTATATTCATGTTGAGGGAATGAACTGGCCCAGTTTTGAACGTTTTGAGCGTGAGCTTGTTGCTACAGGCGAAGGCAAGGAAGGGATCGTGATCGACGTACGATATAACGGGGGCGGCTGGACCACTGATTACCTGCTAACCGTGCTAAAATATCGTCAACACGCCTATACCATTCCCCGGGGAGCTACGGACAATCTTTCAAAAAATAAAACAAATTTCCGCGAGCACTATCCCTTTGGTGAACGGTTGCCACTTTCCAGCTGGACCAGACATTCTATCACCTTGGCCAATCAGAACAGTTACTCAAATGCAGAGATTTTCTCCCATGCTTATAAACAGTTGGATCTCGGTACATTAGTCGGTGAACCAACGTTCGGGGCTGTAATATCTACCGGCGGGGCCGGACTAATGGGCGGCTCGTATATTCGACTTCCATTCCGAGGATGGTTTGTTAAAAACACCAATAACAATATGGATCGTGTTCCGGCGGTGCCAGATATTGAAGTCATAAACCCGCCCGATTACAGAACCGGTCAAGACAAACAGCTTAAGCGTGCTGTCGATGAACTGCTCAATCAGATCGACAGCGAATAGGACTGATAGCAACATTTTTCACCTTTCATATAAGCACCGGCTTTAGAACGTCGGTGCTTTTTTTATGCATTCCTGCGAATTGCTTTGGTACAGCTATTGCACAGGTGCAACACTTTTTAGTACCCCTCTTATCTACCGATTGGTAATCACTATAACATCCCCTCGGTTCATCCTGGTATATGCTTTATAAACAATTACCAGAAGAACATCTGTGGCACATGACTTGCATTTATAAAATATAAAAATGGCAATCAGTGCATCCCGTAAAAAATTTATGAAGATGCCTCAAACCAATAATGAGAGGTGAATATTATGAAAGCACTTGTTTATCACGGCCCCGGAAATCGCTCTTACGAAGAGAAGCCCAAACCTACCATCCAGAAGACAACTGATGCGATAGTAAAGATTACAAAGACAACTATTTGTGGGACTGATCTCCATATCATGAAAGGAGATGTACCCGCCGTTAAGGATGGGACAACCCTCGGTCACGAAGGCGTAGGAATTATTGAAGAAGTTGGTGAAGGGGTATCCAACTTTAAAAAAGGCGATCACGTTTTAATTAGCTGTATTACCGCCTGTGGAAAATGTGATAACTGTAAAAAACAGATGTACTCCCATTGCGAAGATGGGGGCTGGATTTTGGGACATATGATCGACGGTACCCAGGCCGAATATGTTCGAATCCCGCATGCCGACACAAGTCTGTATCATATTCCAGAAGGTGCCGACGAAGAAGCATTAGTAATGCTCAGCGACATTTTACCCACCGGTTTTGAAGTAGGCGTGCTCAATGGCAAAGTGCAACCCGGTGATGTGGTTGCCATTGTTGGAGCGGGTCCTATTGGGCTTGCAGCATTACTCACTGCCCAGTTTTATTCTCCGGCCGAAATTATTATGGTTGATCTCGATAACAACCGTCTTGAAGTATCAAAAGAATTCGGGGCTACCGATACCGTCAACAGCGGGGATCAAAATGCTGTCGATAAAATAATGGAACTCACCAATGGCAAAGGAGTAGATGTTTCCATTGAAGCCGTTGGCGTTCCTGCAACATTTGACATCTGCCAGGATATCGTCAAAGCCGGTGGGCAGGTTGCTGTAGTAGGTGTTCACGGCACCAGCGTAGACTTTAAGCTGGAAGAACTGTGGATCAAAAATATTACTATGACCACAGGATTAGTTGATACTTATACCATCCCCATGCTGATGAAAACCGTTGGATCCGGGGAACTGGAGCCCGATCAGCTGATCACCCATCACTTTAAATTAGATCAAATAATGGAGGCTTATGACACCTTTGGCAATGCTGCTGAAGAAAAAGCCCTGAAAATCATTCTCGAAAATAAATAGATAGATAAAAAACCTTCAACTTATCTGTTTATAGATGAAAAGCCTGTGCTTTTTAGTGCAGGCTTTTTTATTAGGTCATTGTACCCTTTCTACAGGATCTAAAATTCTTGTCGTTAAACCCGCCGAGACAGAAATATTTTGCACTTTTCATTTGCTATATAGATTTAATCTAAATAGTTTTGCCCATGTTATTTAGAAACGATTTAAATAGCTGAAATAATCTTTTGAAACACATTTCAACTAATTATAAAATTAACTGTATCAATGAATCTACACCATAAATTATCGAAAGGTTTATTTGCAGTATTAAGCATATTACTCCTTGCTTCTGCTGCTACATTTGCACAAACAGGGCAACTCGAAGGCGCTATAATTAATGCTGAAGAAAATAGTCCATTACCCGGTATCAATGTTGGAGTTGCGGGCACAACGCTTGGCGCTGCCACTAATACCGATGGAAAGTTTGTTATTGAGAATATTCCCGTTGGGTCTCACACCATAAAAATTTCCGCAGTGGGATATGAAAGAGAAGAACGTAATATCACTATTACTGAAGGAGAAACAAGTTCGATTACCGTTACACTTGAAAGAGATGTTTTGGGGATTAATGAAGTAGTTGTTTCTGCGACACGAAGTATCGAATCCCTTAATGAAGTTCCGGCATCAGTCAATATTCTGCGGGAGAAAGAGTTAAATGATCAGCTTGCCTTAAGTTCAGATCTCAATGATATGCTGGCCAAACAAGTTCCGGGTTTTGCCCAAAGCACGGAATCAGCGAGTAACTGGGGACAGAATCTGCGTGGCCGTGACTACCTGGTACTTATTGACGGCATTCCACAATCAACGCCACTGAGAGCGGTCAGCCGTGACCTGCAAACTATCGATGCAGGAGCTGTAAGTCGAGTAGAAGTCATAAAAGGCGCAACGGCTATTTACGGCAATGGCGCTACAGGAGGACTTATTAATTACATCACAGCCCTACCCCAAAAAGATGGCTTTGAGTCTATCAGTAAAGTAGGATCAAATATTTCCCTTTCTGCACCTGAGAATAGCATGGGTTACCGCTTTTCGCAACAATTTATGGGTCGCAACGATCAGCTAAGCTATAACCTCAAAGGATCGTTTGAAGAAAAGGGGTTATACAAGGATGCTACTGGGGATATCATTCCAACCAATCCACAGGGACAAGGCGGACTTTCCGATGCTTCCATCTACAACCTATACGGGCAAGTCGGATATGATATAAACTCCCAGCATCATATAGAAGCAACGTACAATTTCTACTCAAATGATCAGGAAACAGATTATGTAACTGTTCCGGGATCGTATCCAGACCAGAAAGCTACCGCGCAAAAAGGAAACGTTCGCGGAGAACCACAGGGAACTCGTGCTAATCATAATGCTCGTATAAATTACAGTTGGCTTGATTTTATAGGCAATACCTCTCTCGATGCCACGGCATATATTCAGGATTATGAGACCGTATTTGGTTATACAACCTACTATCGAGATGGTGGACAGAGTTACCTCCTTTCTGAAAAAGCCGGCTTTCGTCTAAACCTGGACTCTCCATTTACACTTTCTGAGTATGTAGAAGGTTCTATTGTATATGGTGTAGATCTGCTGAGTGATAATACCCAGCAAAAACTTCTGGACGGTCGGACGTTTACACCGAAAATGCAGATGGACAGTTATGCTCCCTACGCCCAGATCAAGGCTATATTCTACGATAACTGGGTACTAAAGGGCGGCATGCGTTACGAAGGTATCAATATTGACGTACCCTCGTACACTACCGTAGAGCGTATTGATGGTCAAGGAGGCTACCAGGGCGGTGTTAATATTGAAGGTGGATCCTTGGATTACAGCGCTTTTACCTATAACCTGGGACTTAGCTACAAGAAATTCCAGGCCTTCAATCCCTATGTAAGCCTTTCACAAGGGTTCTCAATTGCTGATCTTGGACGAACACTTCGCAGTGCAACAGAACCAACCACCGTACAACGTATTGATCCCGAGCCGGTCATCGTCCAAAATTATGAGCTCGGCGTTAATAGTTCCTTCGATATTTTCCGAGGATCTATTTCCGGATTTGTTAGTACGTCCGATTTGGGATCTTCCTATCAAGTAGACAATGATGGTAACTTTGGTATTGTGCGATCCCCTGAAATTGTATACGGTGTTGAAGTAAGTGCCAATGCCCGGCCAACTTCAAATCTTGGTCTTGGAGCTACTTACTCTCTGACCGAAGGACGATCGGATAATAATAACAATGGTAGCTATACCGATCCCGTAGACGAGTTTTTGGTCAATAGTCGTATTTCACCACCTAAGTTAACAGCCTACGCTGAGTACCAGTTTACATCAAAGTTAAATACCAAAATCACCATGCTGCACTCTGGCTCAAGAGAACGTTTTGAGCCCAGCAACGGAAGTTTCGCTCCTTATAAAAATAACGTGGAAGCCTATACGGTTTTTGATCTTACATCAACCTATGAGCTTCCTTTCGGGTCATTTAGCTTGGGAGTACAGAATCTCTTCAATGCTGATTATTTCCCAGCTATTTCGCAGTGGGCCGGAGCATATTTTGGTACCGGATACTCCAAAGCACCGGGAACACGGTTAAATGCAACGCTTAAAGTACAGCTTTAATCCCACATACCCTTTAGCTGTCGGCCCCCTTGCAGGTCGACAGCTTTTTTATTGTATATGAGTAAACGCTTTCTTCTTTCAATACATAAGTGGTTAGGACTTTTTGCTGGCATCTTTATCCTGATAATGGGATTGACAGGCTCAATCATCGTCTTCGATGACGAGATTGAGCACTTTATACATCATGATGTCATCCATCAACCGGATTCTAATGAACCTGTCTCTCTCGATCAGGCCTATAAATCCATTATTGAAAAACATCCCAACCGAGATGTCCGCTTTACACATATTCCCGAGCAGGCAAACAGGGCTATTGAAGCAGAAATCCGTCAGCCCGATAATAGACGATACCTGTACATTCATCCCGTAAATGGAAAGATTCTGCGAGACCTCGACAGCTACAATACTTTTTCATACTGGATGCTAAAGCTACATTACACGCTACATTCAGGATTTTGGGGTGAAGTTATCGTTCTTATTGCCGGATTTATGTTTATCTGTTCGATAATTACCGGTTTCTGGTTTTATCGAAATGCTCTGTGGCGAGTACTTACCTTTAAAATTCGCCCCCGTTTTCGTGATCTGAAATCCTGCTCCTCTGAACTGCACAGAACATTAGGTATCTGGTCTCTCATCTTTAATTTCATAGTAGCTCTTACCGGTATTGTTATTATTTCCATCATTGTGATGACCAATGCAAAAAAAGAAGGTCCCGATCCAATGCCTGATCCTCCAGCAGTGAAAACATCCATTGACGCTCTAATGGCTCAGGCACAGCAAACCTATCCCAGCTTCGATCCCTCCTACATAGGAATGCCTCGACAACCTGATGGAAAGATCACCCTATACGGTCACACGAATACCGACTGGCCTATTCATTACAAGTTTTCCAACTATGTACAATTTGATCCAGATACAGGCACACAAACGAACTCCTTTTTTATAAAAAATCAGCCGGTTACCACTCACTTATTAAGCTTTACCTATCCACTTCATTTTGGAAACTGGGGCGGTATTTTGATCAAAATACTCTACTGCTTATTTGGATTGACGCCGGCCATTTTATCCATCACCGGATTCATCATCTGGAAAAAGCGCAATGAACATAAACGGAAGCTGAAAAATGAACGGAAACAACGACCAATAGAAACGAAAACAGATAGAGAACAAATAGCTGTCCAGTCATGAAGAATACCACCACGGTTCTTACCCAAAGAGATAATCTCTGTATTGAACAATGCAGTTGCTGTGATAACATACATTTGATGTATCAGAACCTGCTGCTCAAATTTACGCCCGAAAGCTTTGCTGACTTTGAATCGGCATTAAGCAAGCTGGAGTTCGAAAAAAGAGCCGTGACCTTTGGTGATGGCTCCGATAAGATGTTGATCAACACTCCTCAAAAAGAAATTCAGCTGTGCTTCACCAAGTCAGAATTTGAACTGCTGCGTGAGTCTCTTAAAGAAGCACTATTGATGATTGAGGTAAGTCAAATTTTGTATTGCTAATCTCAGGCAAATTTTTGTTTTGTACCAAGAAGCTCCTACTTCCCCTATTGCACTCGCATTCAAATAACCCTGCCCCAATATTTAGACTTGGCTAAATATTTATTAAACCTTATCTTAATTTTAGTTAAGACTAAAAATTAAGATTGTCTCGATGAAAATATTTGTCCGCCTCCTATTTATACTTCTGACATTTCCTGTAATTGTGACTGCCCAATCACAAAGTGGTACAGTCAAGGGCGTTATAAACAGTGATGGACAGCCGGTAGCCGGAGCCAATGTAGCGCTCACTGAAATTCAGAAAGGTACTGCTACCAATGACAGTGGACAATTTGTTATTACAGATATTAGGCCGGGTACTTACGAACTATCTATCTCGGCTGTGGGATTTTTCTCCCATCACCAAGAAATATCCCTTAAAGAAAATGAAGAGGTCAGCCTCGATATTACGTTAGAACCAAAAACCGAAGAACTGGGACAATTGGTTGTGACGGGTACCATGCGCAAGACGTTCGTTAAAGAAAGTCCCGTAAAAGTACAGGTCGTCAGCAATAAGCATCTCCAAAATACCGGTGCGAACAATCTAATGGAATCGGTAAACTTTTTGAACGGCCTCTACCAAGAAGTCAGCTGCGGAGTCTGCAGCACAAACAGCGTGCGTATTAACGGGATGGACGGTCCCTATACCGCTATTTTGATCGACGGGATGCCTATTATGGGCGCCTTGGCATCAGTCTATGGACTGAATGGTATCAACACCAGTACCATCCGCAATATTGAGATAATCAAAGGACCCAATTCCACACTGTACGGCTCCGAAGCAATGGGGGGAGTCATCAATGTAATTACGCAGGACCCGTCGACCACTCCCCGACTGGCAGTCGACGGTTCGTTTTCTACACACAAAGAGGCCAACCTTTCATTAACCCACGCTGCTAAATGGGACAACACCCAAACTCTGATCGGAGTAGATGGCACCTACTTTGATACTTTTCTCGACCAAAACGAGGATGGCTTTGCCGACGTTACCAAACGCAAAAAGCTGTCGCTGTTTAACAAGTGGAACTTCGAACGTTCCAAAGCCCGACAATTTGACCTGGCCTTCAAACTCTATTTCGAAGGTCGCCTGGGAGGTACCGAAGATTACAGTAAAAACCTCCGAGGAAGTGATGAAATTTATGGAGAGTCCATCACTACAAAACGTTTTGAAATGCTGGGAAACTATGATCTGCCGATATCTTCTGAAGATATTCGGGCAGAATTTTCTTACAGCTATCATCAGCAAGATAGTTATTACGGAACTTATCAGTACACAGCTGATCAGCAGATTTACTTTACCAACCTAATTTGGGATAAGCGCTTTACGCCCTGGCGACAGCTTTTAGTTGGGGCCACTTCTCGCATCGATGCGCTTGACCAGACCTTTGATGGCATCCACCTGGGACAAGGCTCGCGGGATACTCGCTTTATTCCGGGGATCTTTTCACAATACGAACATAATTTTAGTGCGGATTTTAAGATGTTGGGTGGTATGCGAATAGATCATTACGATGAACACGGACTCATCTACTCACCCAGAATAAATGCCAAGTTTGACTTTTCTAATCACACTACCCTTCGCCTGAATGGCGGGACGGGATTCCGCATCGTGAATCTTTTTACCGAGGAACATGAGGCACTGAGCGGATCGCGCCGCGTTGTCATTGAAGAAGAGCTAGCTCCCGAACGATCAATCAACGGTACTATAAACCTTAACCAAATTATAGATATTGGAACCAGCGTGCTTAATGTCGACCTCGATCTGTTTTACTCTCACTTCAGTAATCAGATCATCCCCGATTACTCACAGCCCAACGAAATTCGCTATAGAAACCTTGATGGCTATTCGGTATCACGCGGCATTTCCCTGAACGCCGCCCATAATTTTCCATCACCACTACAATACTCTATTGGATTTACCTACCAGGATGTCTTCAAAACGAATAATGGAGTTCAAACGAGAGTCCAATTTGCACCCGAGTGGTCTGGCGTATTTACCGCAAGTTATACTATACCTGCTACAAAAATATCATTGAACTATTCCGGCAGGATAGTTGGAAATATGAAGCTGCCTGTATACGAGGGATATATTACAAAATCACCGGTATTTTCAGAACATAATATGAAGATATCCCGTAAATTTAGCGACCGAATATCAGCTTATATTACTGTAAAAAACCTTGGCAATTACACACAAAAAAATCCAATCATTGCAGCTGATAAACCCTTCAGCGATGAATTTGCCACCGACCACGTTTATGGGCCACTGCAGACCCGTCGGTTCTTAGCAGGCATCCAATTTAGACTGAAATAGCAAAAATAGTTGGTTTCTTACCTTTTAATTATATCTCTGCAACAAAGATATTCTTCGCCACTTCATTTCCAATAACCCGCTCTTTGCCTTCAATCAGAAGCGTAACCGGACCATCAAACGGCTCTTTCTGCTTAATTTGTACCTTTATACCCGGAAGCAGCCCTACCTTTTCCAGATAGCGCAGCAGTTCCGGATCCTGGTCTTTAACGCGACTAATGATATACTCCTGCTCCGTTTCTCCCTCAACAAGAGGGTGGGCATCCATTTCGGGCATTAATCCGTCTTTGGTGGGAATGGGATCACCATGTGGATCATGGGTGGGATCATCAAGAAGCTGGGCAATTTTATCCTCGAATCGTTCCGAGATATGATGCTCCAGCTTTTCGGCCTCATCGTGCACCTCATCCCAGGAATACCCCATCACCTCCAGCAGATAGAGCTCCAGCAGCCGATGGTGACGTATTATTTCGAGCGCAATCTTCTTGCCCGAATCCGTTAGTCGTGCTCCCTTATACGACTCATAATCAACTAATCCCATCTTATCCAGCCGCTTAACCATATTGGTAGCCGACGCCGACGACACATCCAGAGAATCTGCAATCTTCGTTGTTGAGGCCCCTTTGTCTTCTGTCTCCAGGGTATATATCGCTTTCAGATAATCTTCAACAGCCTGACTTAATACCATCTTGAAAACTTTTTATGCTTTATTTCTATTGCCTTAATATATAGAATATCTCCATATCATTACATCTCTACTCTCTCAATTAATATCTACCCCATGGTTCTTCAAGTATTGTCTAAATGATTTTTTGCCAGTTAAATCAGATCCCACGAAAGCTACAAGTTTATCAAAAATATGAGCGGGTAAAAATCCCGGCTGCCTTCCTATGGTATTTCCTTCTTGGTCCAGGAAAATAAAAGTCGGAGTAGAACTAGCTCTAAACCGACGTGCCAGCTGCTGTTCGGTCAGAGAATTTCCGTTAAATACTATTTTCCGATCCGACTCGATATCAACCTTTACCGGATAAAAATATTTGTGCAGGCTGTCCTGTACGGTTTGCTCCGGGAATACCTCCTCATACATTTTTTTGCAATATCCACACCACTCAGCATCAACAAAAAGCATTACTTTTTTGTCATTTTCTTTCGCTAACTCTTGAGCTTCGGAAAGTGATTTCCACTTTATATCCGATTGGGCTGTTGCGGGTAATATCCCGATAAGCAAAATAAATAAACCAATTAGGAATCTTTTTACACTCCACACTAATCTCATTAATAGTACCTATTTTTCATTCTGATCGTTTAACTTCATAACCATAATCGTCATATCATCATGTTGTTTTGCCTTACCAATAAAAGACTCCACATCTTCTGCTAAGAGGTTTAACATGTCACTAGCTGATTTATGGACGTTGCTTTTTATCATCGCATTCAATCGATTTGTACCATAAAAGTTTTGAGATTCACTTAACGCCTCAACAATTCCATCAGTATAAAGGACAAGTACATTGTTATCTTCTATGGATAATTCAACCTCTTCCAAGTGCTCATCAAAATTATCCCTCGACAAGCCAATACCAATTCCCGCGGGTTTTAATTCTTCCAATTTCTTTGTATCACCGGCCACTCTAAGTATTGGATTATGTCCGGCCCGAGCAAAACGAAATGTTTTCTCTTTCAGATCTATAATCCCATAAACCAATGAGATAAACGTCCCTCGCTGGGCATTGTCATAAAATAAACGATTCACTTTCTTCAAAATTTCAGCCGGTGAATCAATCTCTCGACAAAGACTGTGAAGAATTCCCTTGATAAAGGTCATATAAAAAGCGGCCTGAATGCCTTTGCCGCTCACATCTCCAATAGTTACTGCAATACGGTGATCATCAAGCTGAACGAAGTCATAATAATCCCCACCCGTTTCGTATGCCGGCTTACAAACTGCGGCTAAATCCAGATTCTTAAAGTGCGGGGTTTCTACAGGCAAAAAAGATTGCTGAACATCCCGTGCAATTCTGAGCTCTTGCTTGATACGTTGTTCCTGTGCCAGTTCTTCAACATAATCAGGGACATAACCTGACAGCGACTGCTCCTTCTCTCCCTTGATGATGAATAAGACTGCTGCGACTGTATTTCCAAATAAAAAGACCACTAAAAGAATAAATGCAGGCAGATCTGGAGAACCATTTACAAGCCAACCGCTTGAGGATTCAAGCATTAATACAAAAAGGAAATGAGTAAAAAAGACTGTCAGAATATCCCATTTTAGAAAAATAGCGAGGAAAACAATACCTAAGATCCCAAAAAGAACTATCTCCGAAACGGCCGGACCAATATTTTGGAATGTTGGTATAATTAAAATAACACCAAGAACGACAACTAATGAAGCCAGCCATTTTCTTTTATGAGTGCTATAAAACTGTGTTGCCGCAACTGCAAAGATGCACAATGCAAATAACAAGCTAAACCAAAAACTATTTAGAAAAAGATAAATAGGTGCCCAGGCTGCTTCGTGGGCAAGAAAAGTGCGTTCGATTTCAAGAAAGAGATTGGGAGCAAACGAAAGGGCAACAGTCCATATTCCACATAATATAAACGCCAGTACTATTGATCGGAGAATCATTTCTCCGATAGGCTTATTAAAAAACTTCCCCTGTCGGAGATAATCATAGCTGTACAATTTTTGTGGCCAGTATTGGCGCATAATCGAATCTCCTACAGCAAATAAAGCAAATACACCTACCGAAGTGAAAGCACCCGAAAATCCCATCTGTAATGCTAATCCAAGCAGGTCCATCGATTGAACATTGATCCCCATTGTCAAACTTGTTCCCCATTCTTGTAAGAAGATTGTTGCCGGCACAACCAATCCGGTCAAAATACCAGCAATTAATGCCGAACGAGTGTCGATTGCCCGGGAACGGATACGAAAGTAAAACAGGGTTATTAACGCAAGGATAAAAATGGGCACAATCGCTATCCTGCTAATTTCTAACAGCCCGGGCATATTTTGTTCGGTACCCTCTGGATTGTAACTGGCATCAAGGTTCACCAACGCTCCACTGGAAAGAAGACGAACATTAATACGAAGATCCTGTCCCATTACCGGGGCCGATGTATTTACGGTTACATCCGCGATAGCCTGTGAATGAACGGTCTCAATTTGAATATCTGAAAATTGAAACTGTCCAGGATTCCAACCGCCGATCTGCAAATAATAACCTGCCAACCGTTCGATATTAGCCCTTTGGAATGTATGCGAGCGTTCTGTATTAGTGACATCCGTTGTATCCGGAGTCGAATCACTGTTGTAATCCTCATCGAAATCAAATCGCAACACTCTATCCCAGGCTGAATCAGGCAAAGTCTTCCACAGATCTAAATTAGCATCGGCCTTAAAAGCATGGATTAGAGCCTTGCGATGCACAGGATAGTCAGGCAAACTGTTTTGTGGATTTAGAAATTCGATCAAACGACCCTGCTCATCAAGCCGCAAAGCAATATTCTCATTTCCATCACCTGTAGCTTCAGAGTCCTCTCTCGTATTGGAGAAGCTGATATTCCAGTAATAAGGATATAATCCCGACGGCAAAGAGTCTGACACAGCATTAATAAATTTCTGGCGACCGTTATCAAGCTGTAAACTGTCAAGTAAGTCGGTGTTACTCTGCAGTCCAACGACCGATACTTGCTGATCATCAAGAGAGTATCCTAAATCACTAATAACCTGATTCGCCGTTGCAGCGACCGAATCTTCGGCCATTGTTGTTTGTATAACACTGCGCGGATCCTGTGACGGATAATTCAAGAAAAATCCAAAGACACACAGCAATCCCACTGCAATAAAAATGAAGTCCCCGACTCCAAACGCCGTATTTTTATGAATAATGGACATGCAGTTTTTGACTGTAAGATATTTCTTTTGTGTTCACGCACGAATATGCCAAATTGTTACGTGAATTTCTGCTTTCTACATTAGCTGATTTAAAAATGTGCCTTATTGTATTCTCATATAAACAAAACGCTGATTATCCCTTAATTTTTGCTGCCAATCGTGATGAACACTATGAACGTCCTTCGCGAACAGCACAATTTTGGGAGGAAAATCCGAATATCTTAGCCGGCAAGGATTTAAAAGCTGACGGAACCTGGATGGGTATCAACAAAGATGGAGAGTTTTCAGCGGTGACCAATTATCGCGATCCTGATATTGAAAAAAAAGATCCACCGAGTCGCGGAAAATTAGTGCTCGATTTCCTACAAAACAATGAGAGTGCACCGGAATATCTTTCAAAATTGCAGTCTCATGCTGATCAATATATGGGTTTTAACTTATTGGCGGGATCACTAAATAAACTGGGCTATTACAGCAACCAGCAAAACGATATCCTATTATTAGATTCCGGATTATACGGACTCAGTAATCATCTGCTGGAGACATCATGGCCAAAAGTGCAGCGGGCAAAAAAGAACTTGAGTCATATCATTCAAGATGATTCTATCGCCCCCGAACCACTCTTCGACTTATTAGCTGACGACCATGAGGCGCCCGAGGAAGAACTGCCCGACACCGGAATCCCAAAAGACATCGAAAAGAAAGTTTCCCCAATCTTTATAAAGAGTGACGGATACGGCACCCGCTGCTCAACAGTTTTACTGATTGATCACAATGGGAAAGCCACCTTTGCTGAACGACGATTTAAACCAGGAACTATGGAGGTAGAAGAAGAGAACCAATACCATTTTTCTATTGAAAAATAGCTTCTTCCAAAGCAAATCCGGCAGCACAAGAGGATCCATCCTATTGATTTCATTGGGCATATTCCCCAAGAACATGGAAATCACCTACTTATCAAAGGCCTGAGGATATTCACCCTCAGGCTTTAGCATTAATAATCTTACACAGAGATCAATCCAACGAAGTGCTGGCTGCTTCTTTGCCCTCAGGGGTATATTCTTCGGGATCGGGAATTTTGCCAAATTGGAAAATAATGGCCACAATTATAGCTACTCCGGCCGGATAAATGATCCATGCAGGAACGCCAAGTACCATGATGGCAATTAAGCTCGCAACACTAATTACACCCACAATCATCGCATAAGGCAACTGAGTATTGACGTGCTCAACGTGATCGCACTGGGTGGCAATAGAACTGAGAATGGTCGTATCAGAAATCGGCGAACAGTGATCTCCCCAGACCGAACCGGCTAATACCGAGCTGACGCTGGCGTAAATTATTTCGGCCGTCATCGCATATTCTAAGCCGGTATTATTACCAATCTCCCAAGCCAACGGTACCACAAGGGGCATTAAGATACCCATTGTTCCCCAACTTGAGCCGGTAGCAAATGCTGTTAACGCGGACAAGATAAATACAATAGCCGGCAGCCAATAAGCATTCAGTGTTTCGCCGAATACACTCATCAGGTAATCAGCGGTACCGAGCTCAACAGTCTGAGCACTCAAAGCCCAAGCCAGCACCAATATCAACAGGCCGTCGAACATGGTATGCATCCCCTCCATCATGCCTTCGAGCATCTCCTTTGTCTCAAGCAGTTTTTTTGAAAGCGTCATTATTATCGCCACTGTAACTGAGAGCAATGATCCCCAAAGTAATGCTTTGTAGGAATCTGCTGATTCAATTATGGCCTGTACAGAACTCCCCTCTCCGGTAATAAATAAACCGGCAATTGTACCTACTACAAGGGTTACGATGGGAATTACCGCATTCGACCAATGTGACACTTTCTTCGTTTTTTCATCATCCTCAATCTTATCCTTCCACAGGTTATAGGTATCAAGTTCAGGGTTATGCTTCGCCTTATAAAGATTGATACGTGAGGTGAGCATGGTAGCAAAATCACGGCCCGACCAGGCAATAAGAATCACAAAAAGGATAGTAAAGAAAGCATAAAAATTATAGGGCAACGAGCTCAAAAAAACCGCGTAAGCCGACTCGTTAAAATTGGGCATTTTCTCAGATGCATCTGCAATAAATCCCACCATCGCTCCGATCCACGTACTTACCAATGCTATGGTTGCTACCGGGGCTGCTGTAGCATCTACCAGGTAGGCCAGCTTAGCACGAGATATGCGAAGTTTATCGGTGAGCGGGCGCATGGTACTGCCTACCACCATTGTATTCGCATAGTCATCAAAAAAGACGACAAACCCCATCAGGGAAGTCATCAGTTGGCCGTGCACCTTTGTTCTTACAAACTTAGTAACGCGTTGAATTACACCCCGCGTCCCACCATTGTCGGTGATAATACCCACCATACCCCCGATGAGAATAGTAAAAATGATAATGCTCATATGACTTTCATCCGCGGTAGCGGGTACGATATAACCGTCGAGTGCCGTAAAAAAGCTGGAAAAAACGCCGCCAAAGGAAATATCACCTGCCAAAAAAGCACCGCACCAAATCCCCAAAAACAATGCGAAAAGCACCTGGCGAAAAAGTAACGCAATGCCAATAGCTACGAGTGGTGGCAAGATACTGAACCAGCTCCCTGCCTCAATTCCTGTTTTAGCAGTTTCTTCGGCAGCTTGTGCCGCATCCGGAGAAGCATAACCAAAATTCATCAACAGCAATACTGAAAAAAGACCGGCTAAAACAAACAGTGCTTTCCGCTTCATTGAATCAATATTTGATTTACTTTTTTATTAATCGGTACCAAACGTACAATTGATCAGTGAAAATACAATCTCTGTAATAATTTGCCAGATTTTTTTTGAATCCCACTATTCCCTGTGAAAAATATAAAACCCTGAGAGCTTCAAAGACCCTCAGGGTTTATATCTAATGCTATTTTAGGCTTAAACTATCCCAACTTTTCGATTGCTGTTTCAATTCGGCGGATAGTAGTCTCTTTGCCAAGCAGCTCGATAGTTGGTGTCAAGTCGGGGCCATAGCCCATTCCTGAAATGGCAACACGCAGAGGCATCATTACGGGACCAAAACCAACGTCGTATTCTTCTATCACTTCTTTGATCTTATCCTTCAGCGTCTTGGCCTCGAATGCACCTTCGTCGAGGTCTTCAATCTTCTCGACATAGGCTTCCAACAGCTCAGCACTATCATCATTCCATTTTTTAGCAGCCTTGTCTTCGTACTCCTCGGGATCCTCAAAAAAGAATCGCCCCATCGTTACAAAGTCCTCAACCTTACTAACACGCTCTTTCATCAATGGAATAATCTGCTTCATATACTCCTCATCCGGATCAAGATCGTGCTCTTTAGCAATCTCTTGCACACGCGGCCAAAGCTCATCGGCCGATTTTTCGCGAAGATAGTGCTCGTTATACCAGATCAGCTTTTTATAATCAAATACCGCACCGCCTTTACTCACGCGATCCAGTGAGAACATCTCGCAGAGTTCTCCCAGCGAGTGGATCTCTGAATCATCACCCGGGCTCCATCCCAGATAAGCCAAAAAGTTAACCAAAGCTTCCGGCTCAAACTTCTGCTCGATATAGTCTTTAGTGTTTATCGGAATACCTTCGCTTTCGGCTTTACGTTTGGAAAGTTTACCTCCACTTGGTGACATTATCAACGGCAAGTGGGCCATCTTGGGCGGCTCCCAGCCAAAATATTCGTACATTAAAATGTGCTTGGGCGTACTGCTGAGCCACTCCTCCCCACGAATTACGTGCGAAATTTTCATTAGATGATCATCCACTACATTCGCCAAGTGATAAGTCGGCATTCCGTCGGATTTGAGTAAAACCTGATCGTCAAGCCCCTTGCTTTCAAATGATACAAAACCGCGAACCTCATCTTCAAAACGAATGGTCTCACGACGTGGCACTTTCAGTCGAATCACATATTCTTCTCCTTCCTCCAACTTGCGCTCGACCTCCTCTTCGGGCAAGGTCAGGCTGTTCTTCATCGACATGCGAGTAATAGCATCGTATTTAGGCGACGGATTACCTGACTTTTTCAACCGCTCTCGCATTTGATCAAGTTCCTCTGGCGTATCAAAAGCGTAGTAAGCATTGCCCTGCTCAACAAGCTGTTCGGCGTATTGCTCATACATATCCTTACGCTCACTTTGTCGATAGGGACCCACATCACCGGGATTTTCCGGACCTTCATCAACGTCCATACCGGCCCATTTAAGCGAACGTTGGATATCTTCCTCAGCCCCTTCTACATAGCGAGCCTGATCAGTATCTTCAATGCGGAGCACAAAGGTCCCGTCGTTGCCCTTCGCAAATAAATAATTATAGAGTGCCGTCCGAAGTCCACCAATATGCAACAATCCTGTGGGTGACGGCGCAAAACGTACACGTACACTACCTTCCATAAATCTTGGTAATTGGATTAATAATAATTTCTACTCAATGCACCGGAAAATAAGGCTTATGGGGCACTTGTGCTAATATTTAACAATTGACAAGTAATGAGTGACCGTGAATTTTTAATTCTTAATTTTTAATTCTTAATTCCATCATCAATGCAACCAAATGAACTTTGTTGATAGCATCACTTCTAATATGAAACTTGCTCTTTTAACCCCCCAGTTTGCCCCCAACCTGTACGATCTGGCCGCCATGCTGCAGGCCGACCAAATTATATTGCAGGATGTGGAGCGTTGGTCACGCAAAAGCCGTATCCATCGCGCCCAAATTCGTACTCCCGAAGGTACGCAATGGATTAATATTCCCATCCGGACGGAGGACCGAAAAAAAGCTGTCAAAGATGTTTGCATGGACCATTCTGAAGATTGGGTTACCCCATTGCTTCGAACGCTGAAATACAACTATCGCAACAGCATCTACTACGACTTTTACGAGCCCGAAATTGAGGCGGACTGGCAGTCGGCTTACAACTATACCTACCTGATGGATTTTATTCTCTACATCCAAAAGCGGCTTTTTCGCTTTATGGATATCAGTATTGATTATGTATTTGCCAGCAATCTTTCGGATTATGACTCCAACCCGGATTTGCTGGCACAGCGTTTAGGTGCCAATACGTTATTCCAAGAACATGACAGCCGCCACTACCAGCGCCAAGCTGAACAAAATAGTGATCCTGACTTTGAACATCCCAAATACCATCAACACTTCGAGGGGTTTGAGCCTTGGTGCTGCATTTTGGATGTGCTCTTTCAATTCGGTCCGGAAAGTTTTCGGATTACCGATCAGCTTAGCAAAAAAGTTGAAGGTTGAATATTAAAAGTTTACCCTTAAAAAACTTCATCATCTAACTTTATAACATTCAACCTTAAGATGGACTGCCAAAAACATCTGTTTTCATTATCCGATGACCATCATTACCTCAACTGCTCTTTTCTATCACCCCTGCTACAAAGAGTAGAAGAAGCCGGAGTTCAGGGAATTAAAGGGAAAAACCGCCCTTGGGAAACGACCCCGGATCACTTTTTTGAAGACAGCAATATCCTTCGATCACTATTTGCCAAACTCGTTAATGCTCCCAGTGCTAAGGATATAGCTGTTATGCCAGCTGTTTCATACGGACTGGCAACCGTGGCTAAAAACATTGATCCAAATAAAGGCAGTTCGATTGTTATTGCAGGAGAACAATTCCCAAGTAACGTATACGCCTGGAAACGATTTTGTAAGAACAACTATTGCCAGTTAAAGATTGTTGATCCGCCTGAGGGGTTCGAAAATCGTGGAGAAAAGTGGAATGAACGAATATTGGATGCCATCGACTCCAATACATTGTTAGTTGCCCTCGGCAATGTGCACTGGACAGACGGCACGCTTTACGACCTCAAATCTATTGGCACTAAAACGCAGAAAAACGATGCCTACTTTGTGATTGATGGCACACAGTCTGTTGGAGCCATGCCCATTGATGTGCAAGAAATTAAGGCCGACGCCCTAATATGTGCCGGCTATAAATGGCTGATGGGCCCCTATGCCATAACGCTCGGCTATTTTGGGCCTAAACTACAAAACGGCATTCCTCTTGAAGAAGGATGGATCGTCCGCAAGAATAGTGAAGACTTCAGCGGCTTGGTTGATTATGAAGATGATTACCAGCCGGGAGCTCAACGTTTTGATATGGGCGAACGCAGTAATTTCATATTGGTACCCATGATGATCGAAGCGCTCAACCAGATTTTGGATTGGGAGCCTCAACATATACAGACTTATTGCAAACAATTAACAGCAGATCTTGAGAACGATTTACCCGAATACGGATATCAAATTGAGGACCCGGAATGGAGGGCCCGACACATGTTTGGCATAAGATTGCCTAAGTCTGTATCCCTTGAAAAACTGCAGCATAAACTGGATGAACATAACATACACGTTTCAGTGCGGGGTTCGGCAGTACGTATTTCACCCAATGTTTATAATGATGAGCAAGATATTGCTATGTTATATAATGTACTTAAGGATGTGACAAGTGATACCTAAAGAATAATTTTACCAGCCGGATCAAACCATGACAAAGGAAAAATCAGATAACCCAAAACAAAACTACTGGCGCGTCTTTTGGATTGGTCTTGCTTACATTCTGCTGCTGGGCCTGTTTACATACTTTTTTAACCTCCCCATTTAACCGTTATGCACTGGATTGACTGGCTTGTTCTGATTGCATTTCTGGGATATACCATCTGGGATGGTACTCGACACGGCAAGGAGAGTGAAAATATTGAGGGCTTTTTTCTTGCCAACCGCTCGATGCCGTGGTGGGCCATGGGACTTTCTGTGATGGCAACCCAAGCCTCAGCTATTACCTTTATCGGCACGACGGGTCAAGCGTATGTTGAGGATATGCGGTTTGTACAGATCTATCTGGCAGTACCTTTTGCCATGATCATCCTCTGCATGACGCTGGTTCCATTCTTTAATAAGCTGCAAAACTTTAGTGCTTACGAGGTACTGGAAGAGCGGTTTGGCCTCTCTACCAGACTTTTTACCAGTTTCCTTTTTCTGATGTCGCGCGGGCTGGGGTTAGGAATTATTATTGCGGCTCCATCTTATGTTCTTGCTATACTGCTCAACTTACCGCTTTCTACAACGATTCTGATTATTGGGATTACCGCAACACTTTATACGATGGTCGGCGGCATCAGCGGAGTCATTCGCACCGATGTAAAACAGATGGCAGTAATGATGTTCGGCCTTGGCTTTTGCTTTTACTGGATTCACTATCAGCTGCCTCCCGGCGTTGATTTTAGTGATTCGCTCTATCTTGCCGGCACGCTCGGCAAGCTGGATGCACTTGATATCAGCTTCGACATCAGTGAGAAGTACAATATTTGGACCGGTGTTTTTGCGGCCCTCTTTTTGATGCTCTCTTACTTTGGTACCGATCAAAGTCAGGTACAGCGTTACCTTACAGCCAAATCGCTGAACGATGCCCGAAAATCGTTGCTTCTCTCTGCCTATGCAAAAGTACCGATGCAGTTTTTCATCCTCCTGTTGGGCGTCATGCTTTATGTCTTCTATATCTTTGGATCGGCACCGATAACCTTTCACAGTACCGATCCGGTAGCCGAAACAGAACAAACTGAACTTGCCGGCGAAATGCTTCAACAAGAGTACCAAGCTGCTCACATGCAACGAAGACAAGCTGCTTTAGATCTGCTCGATAAAAAATCACAGGCAAATGCAGAAGCTTTCAGGCAGGCAGACCAACATCTTAACAAAGTTCGTGAATCAGAACTGGAACGTCAGGAAGAAATTACTGAATCCAGCCGAAACGACACGAATTATATTCTGCCTTATTTTATTCTCCATGAAATTCCCATTGGCATTATCGGACTTATTGTTGCCGGAATTTTTGCTGCTGCTCTTTCGAGTATCGACAGTGAACTTAACGCCCTTGCCACCATCTCTATCGTAGATTGGTATAAACGGCTTGATTCCAGGGACCGCAGTGAAACGTGGTATCTGAAGTCGTCGCGGTTTACTACAGTGCTCTGGGGATTGCTGGCAACCGGGGCCGCCCTGGCTTTGGGCGAAACACGATCTATCATTGAATTGGTTAACAAAGTCGGCAGCTATTTCTATGGATCTATTCTGGGCGTTTTTGTTCTCCTGCTATGGGTAAAACGAGCAAATGGGGTTGGGGCAATGACGGGACTCATCTCAGGAATGGTTACGGTCTTTTTCTTTGATCGTCTCTTTGAACATCCCGAAACGGGCAACTGGCAATTAATTTTTCCTTGGGAAGAAACCCCAGAAGGTTTTACTAAAGCCATTGAATATTTATGGCTGAATCCCCTTGGAACGGTAGTCGTTGTTATTGTGGGGGTTTCCATAAGTATACTTTGGAAGAAGGTGAGCGACTAATCATTACGCTGACAGCTCAAAATTGGCATTATAATTCAATAAAAAAGCCCCGGCTATAAACCGAGGCTTTAAAATAAATAAGCTGTTATCGCTTTTAGCTTTCTGGATCAAGGATATTTTCAATCCGTACTTCAACATCAGCCAAGTGTGCTCCAGTAGCACGATCCCGAACACGATTTTGCGTATTCTGCACATCGTCTAACAAAATCTGCAACTGGTTTCGTACTATTGGTCGAATGTCGGACTGACTGACATTAACATCGGTCCAGCCCAGAAATTCCTTGAACGCTGATGGAATATCCGGAAGTTCTTCGGTCATCAAGTATTCCATGCGTTCCAGGTATGCACGCTGAAGGTTACGGCGGTGCACGCCAATTGCGCTATTACTATCGAGCTCCGACCAGATGCCGTTTCTAACGTCATCCATCATTTCAAAAGCATCGTAGGTATCTTCTGACGATCGGGCATCAAACTCGATAAGCCGGGCGATGCGCTGCGGATCGGTAAGGTCGTTAAGTACCCTCACTTGAGCACTTCGCATGTTATCAACAACTGTCGATTGATTGATGCGACTCAGCACATCTTCCTCTAATAACCAGTCAGGAGTCATAAAACCATAGTCAACCAAAAAGTCCATCGCCCGCTGTTGTGTTTCCTGGGAAACGAATGTATAGACCGGACCTTCCTGATTATAGGTTTTATGATTTTCGTACACTCCACCTACATTTTTCGTGACGTGTCCCATGTAGCGATTCCACTGGGCAACAACATTGCTGTAAAGTTCTTCCAGTTCAGCAAAATTGGCACCGTCGCGTTCTGTCCACTCAACTAAGTTCGAGGTAATGCGCTTCAAGTTGGCAATACCGAGCTCACTGGCCTTCATGGCATCGTTACCAAGGTCTTCGTTTTGTGAGCGAGGATCGATCTTGTTACCCGTTTGACGACCGTAAAAATATACCGGGTCATCAGCACGCTCACGAGTCCATTCGTTAAGCTTTGCTACTTTTTCCTCGTCGCTCATATCTTCAGGGAACCAGGTATAGCCCCACTTAACCGCCCACTTGTCATATTCACCAACGGCCGGATGGAAATCTTCGACTCCATCACCGGGCTGTGCGATATAATTAAAGCGGGCATAGTCCATAATGGATGGTGCCGTACCGTGCTTCTCGGTAAATGTCGGTGATCGAAGCGAATCGACCGGATATGCATAGCTTGATCCATAGTTATGGGGTAATCCAATAGTGTGTCCAACCTCGTGTGCCGAAACGAATCGTATAAGTTCACCCATCACTTCATCCCTAAATTGAACAGCACGTGCATCGGGATTTGCTGCAGCTGTTTGTACGAAGTACCAGTTGCGCAACAGGTTCATCACGTTATGATACCAACCGATATCACTCTCTAAAATTTGTCCTGTCCGTGGATCATGTACATGTGGCCCATATGCGTTCTGAATATCCGACGCAAAGTATCGGATTACCGAATAACGCACATCTTCAGGGCTCCACTCGGGATTTTCTTCTTCGGTGGGCGGATCTTTTGCAATAATCGCATTTTTAAATCCAGCCGCTTCAAAAGCTTTTTGCCAATCCTCAACGCCCTGCTTTAAATAGGGGCGCCACTCTTTAGGCGTAGCAGGATCAATATAATAGACAATGGGATTTTTGGGCTCTACGAGCTCACCATCCAGATAGGCTTCTTTATCACTGGGCACCAGTTTATATCGCGTGATGTACTGTTGCTCATTAGCCTTGTGCCGCTCCGTCCCATAATCGGTTTGCTGTATGCTAAAATATCCTACCCGTTGATCATAGGAACGAGTCTCCCATTTCTCTTTAGGCAACAATACCATGCTATGGTTTATCTCCAACGAAATTGTACCTGTCGAAGAATTTGACGGTGGATTTGAAGCATCATAGGTCATCCAGTTACGCGCCTCAATATTCTCCGGATAACTGTTGATATGCTCAATAAAAGAACGGTCTGTGTCTAATCGACGTACACGATATTCTTCCCGCTCATCGCTTTGCAAGCCGAGTGCCGGAATATCGCTGGCAAACAATTTTGTTACATCAATCACTACTCCGGAAGAATCCTTACCGAGCGATTTTACATCAAAAGAAGCGATGATAGGCTCAAAGTTTGAGTTTTGAACCGCTTCGTACACCGGCAGTGAATCACTGGCCACATTTTCGTAGGAAACGTGACGGAGCAGAATCTTATCGTCCTTTTTCTGCCATCGTACAACTTGCGTGTTTAACTTTTCGCCGCCATATCCAATTTCATCTTGCGTTTCCGCAATACGGGAAACGAGTAACATTTCGCGACTCAATAGCGAATCAGGAATTTCGTAAAAATAATCCTTGTCAATCTTATGGACATCGAATAATCCTGTATCGGTTTCAGCCTCGTCAGTGATAACTTCACTGTACGGCTTAATACCATTATCTGATTCCGAAGATGATGGCTCACCGCCTTTTGATCGGTCTTGAGCATTTTGAGTACTGGCGCATGCCCCTAATAAACCGACACACAACACCATAATACTCAATCGCTTCAATTCCTTGAAGATAGAATAACTCATAGATGGTTTTTTATTTTAATGTTAGTTTGTATTGACTGTTAAAGTGAGGGCTGTAACGAAATGAATCAACTATAAATCACTAATTAGATGTAAAAATATATTTCAACTACAACCTTGAATACTCTTCTCAACTTACAAGAACTAATGTAAAGTAATTCCATAATCCCCAATTAGTCAATTTGCTTAAGCTTTATTACCTTAAAACAGCCATCAGTAACCAAAAGAATATCATTGGAACATCTACTTTACTTTCTTAAAGACTTAAAACAGGTTGGAGCAGTAGCTCCAAGTTCTAAGTTTTTGGCCAAGGATCTTGTGACCCAACTAAAAGAGAAACTTGCTGATGCCAACTGCAAACCTTTAAACATTCTGGAAGTTGGAGCCGGTACAGGCTCGCTGACCAAACAGATAGCAAAGCTTCTTCGTCCCCAGGATTCTTTGGATATCGTTGAGATCCATAAAAAGTTTTATCAGATTATCGGTTCCAAGTATCGCCTGAATGATAATATTCGTATTCATCATGCTGATATTCTAAACTTTCATCCCCAGAAAAAGTACGACTTTGTATTTTCAAGTCTTCCCTATGAAAACATGCCGGAAGAGATAACCAAGCAGATCTGGGAGAAAAAGCTCAACCTCTGCTCCACAAAAGCATATATCAGCTATTTTAAGTACTTGAAATTCGGGGATTTTAAAAGCGACTTTGAGGAAAGTATTGTTAATACCTACAAGCATAACAAAAAGATTGTCTTTCTAAATATTCCTCCCGCCAAAATCTATACCCTCGAAATTAATAAAACTGATAAAGAGCAAGGCACTATCAAAAGCTCCAACGTAGCGTAATCAGAAAAATCCCAAATTTAGTACGGCCAGCAATAAGCTAAATAAGAACGCCCATCCGAAGCTATCAATTTTCATCCCCTCAATAAGCTCATCCACCAGCATCAACATTAGGGCATTGATGACAAGGATAAAAAGTCCGAATGTCAGTATGGTTATGGGCAGCGTTAGAAAAACCAAGATCGGCTTCACCAAGCTATTTATAATTGCTAAAAGTATTGCCACCCCAATTGCTGTAAAGAAACTTTTAATCTGTACTCCTTTTAGAATATAGCCAATTACAAAAATTCCGATACTGTTTACTAATAGTGACCAGATCATAAGAATTATCCGTTTTTGGTTAGAATTTGTCTACCATACGGATAATACTCCCAAAGGTTTTAGTTGTTATCTTTTCAACGCTTCTATCTTATCAGATAACTCGTCGAGGGCTTGACGACATAGTGAACAAAATTCTGAGACCTTCTCTCCTAAATCATCAGAGATTTCTCCCGTATTGGCTTGGTTCTCAATATCAAGAATGAGTTCGTGGGCCCGCTCCATCCCCATATATTTTAGATTGGGCTTAATTTTATGGGCTTGCTTATAGAGCTGCTGCCATTCCTCACCCTCGTAGTGCTCCTGAATGTTTTCAATAGCTGAAGGAACATCCTCAAGAAACACTTCGGTGGTTTCTATGACAATGGAATCATCACCCATTGCAATTTCGCGTAAATACGACAGGTCGGTTACCGGTTTATTATCCACAGAAATACGCTTTTACATTATACATAATTGTATGCTGTTACCACATACCAAATACGCATTTCTGCTATTGCATTACAAATTAAACTTTGTAAGTAAGCCGTCTTTTTATCCTGTCAACATTACGATACCTACAAGTACCAACAATGTTATTTTCAGAATCAATGCCTTCCAATTTTTCATAATAATATGCCCAAAACTAATTTTTACACTTTATCGGAAAAGCAACTAAGTAATAATCAATCCTTCATTTAATATCAAGTTATCAACATTGATATTTTTAAATACAATCACCTTTTGCTATCCGATTGTGCTTTCAAGAGAAATATACAGGCATTTTGTTACAAATTATTCGAAATAAATTAACTTCCCTAAGTTTTCCACATAGTTATCCACAGAAACGAGTTATTGTGTGGAAAGATTGGTTTTTTGTAGCCGTCTGGAGTTAAATACGACATTTATAGAGCTAAATGCCATGGCGGCTTCCGCCAAAACGGGATGCATCATTCCCATTACCGCCAAGGGAATCATTACCACATTATAAAAGAAAGCCCAGAAAAGGTTTTGTTTAATCTTTTTAAAAGTGGCTTCACTTAACTTGATCGCTTGCACGACCGACTGTAGTTCTCCTTTTACAAGGACAATATCACCTGATTCTATAGCCACATCAGTTCCCGTACCGATGGCGATCCCCACATCAGCCTGTGTTAGTGCAGGTGCATCGTTAATACCATCACCTACCATAATTACTTTGTTATCGTTTGACTGCAGGCGCCTAATCTCATTGGATTTCTGATCGGGAAGTACGCCCGCTATCACCTGTTCAATACCAACTTCCTCTGCCACAGCACGGGCCGTTCGTTCGTTATCGCCGGTAATCATAACCGGAGTAAATCCCATCTGTTTAATAGCAGCAATCGCACTTTTACTGTCTCCCTTAATGGGATCGGCAATAGCAATCAGTCCAACCAGCTCACCATTCACACCAACCAAAACAGTTGTCTTGGCCTGATTCTCATACTGTTCAATATCGCCTTGTGCATCACTACCAACCGATATATTCTCCTCTTCAAACAATGACGTATTACCAATAAGAACGTTTTTTCCTTCAATCTCTGCTCGTATCCCTTTTCCGGTAATAGCCTCAAATCCGGATGCATCCCACAGTTCAAGTTCTTGTTCTTTGGCATAATTAACAATGGCCTCTCCCAGAGGATGCTCGGATCCCCTTTCTGCAGCAGCTGCATATTTGAGCATTACTGCTTCCTCCCAATCTGATAATACCTTGATATCCGTAACCGACGGTTCCCCCTTGGTAATCGTTCCGGTCTTATCAAAGACTATCGCATCCGTTTCGCGCAACAGTTCAACGGCTTTCCCCTTTCGTATTAAAATACCATTTTCGGCTCCAAGACCCGTACCAACCATTAGGGCTGTGGGCGTTGCCAATCCCAACGCACAGGGACATGCAATTACCAACACTGCAATAGCCGCATAGAATGCCAGCGCTACAGAACCCATGTTAGGATTTATCCACGGAATAAATCCAGATGCCCAAACTGCAACCTGGCCGAAAAACTCCGGAAACAGCATCCATGCACCCCACGTAAGAACTGCTAATCCAATAATAACCGGTACAAATACAGCAGTAATACGATCGGCAAATTCTTGTATAGGCACCTTAGAACTCTGCGCCTCCTCAACCATTCGAATAATCTGGTTTAGAAAGGTCTCACTGCCAACCTTGGCGGCTTGCACCTTGAGCGTGCCATTTTTATTTATTGTTGATCCGATCACTTCATCGCCCTTCTCCTTGCGAACAGGCATCGATTCACCTGTTGCAAGCGACTCATCTACACTACTTTCTCCGTCGATGACCTTACCATCCGTAGGTATCTTTTCACCAGGGCGGACAATCATCACATCATCAACCTCCAAATCCTTTACGGGGATAGTCATCTCTTTGCCATTACGAATGATGGTCGCCTCTTTGGCCTCCAACGTCATTAAATTCTTTATTGCTTCAGAAGCACGACCTTTCGCCTTGGTCTCCACATAGCGTCCTGTCAGATGAAAGGCCATAATCATACCCGCGATACCCGCAAAGCTGTGGAACGGTGGTGCCATACCAAACACATGCAGCAGGGCTACAAATCCTGTTCCCAATGCTGCCAACGACCCCATAGCAATAAGTACATCCATATTAGGGGACCCGTTGATCGCTGATCTCCATGCTCCTTTCAGCGTTTCCCAACCAGGATAAAAAATGACCACGAATGAAAGAACAATCATCAACAGCTGATACACCATTTCCCCGCCGAGCGCATAGCCCGCAAACATTTCGGGGATCATCAGCAAAATAATAGGGATGGTCAGTGCCCACGACCACCACATCTTGTGATAGGCTACATCAAGTTTTTTTTTACCGGTTACATCCGGATCCTCTTTTTCATCATCTTCCTCCTTAATATCGTAACCGGCATTCTGTACCGCTTGTTTTAACATTTCGCGGCTAATCTCACCGTTTTCAAACTCAACAAACGCTTTTTCTGTAGCCAGGTTAACGGAGGCCTTGCTAACTCCTTCCACTTCAGAAAGAGCCTTTTCTACGCTGTTAGCACAACCGGCACAATGCATGCCTTCGATTTGCAAAGATTTTTTCATCGCTATATGGGTTCTGTTCTAAATTACACCTGAATATAACAGCTCTGGACAGCTCATCCCTTACAATACATCAAAATAGATGTGTAAAATTTTTGGATACTAAATACTTATACCGCGTCTAACGACTGACGGCCACGCTCATCGCTGTGGCTACGAAAAGAACTGACCGTTTCTCCAGTTATTTTTTTGAACTGGTTGGAAAGATACTGTACGCTGCTATAATTAAGTTTCCATGCAATCTCGCTCAGCGTCAACTCATCATAGGTGAGCAACTCTTTCACGCGCTCAATTTTCAGGTTGATGATATATTTCTCAATGGTCACATCTCCGTAATCTGAAAAGTACTTGCTCAAATAACTATAGTTGTATTGCATCTTCTCTTCCAAAAAAACAGAGACATTATCAGGATCTTCGGTGTCTTCAAGATACTTGAGATAATCGATAAGCTGAACCTTTATCTGCTCGAGCAATGCCTTGTCGTTCTTTTTGAGAAGCTCGAATCCTTTATCAACCAATTCTTCGCTTATCTTTTCCATTTCATCTGAACCAACCTCGTCGGTAACAGTAACTTTACCAAGCACAACAGATTCAACCTCGAATCCCAGATCTTCCAGCACTTGCTGTACTGTCATGATACAGCGGTCACACACCATGTTTTTGACTTGCAATGTTGTCATAACTCAATAAAACGCGGCAAATTGGAGAATCGTTTACACCTTGTAGATATCTCATAGAATACAAAAGGGCAAAGCTTTTGCAGCCTTGCCCTCCAAAACTCTCACAAGATAATACTATTCTACCGTTACACTTTTAGCCAGATTTCGTGGCTGATCAACATTGCAGCCGCGATTCACGGCAATATAATAGGAAAGCAGCTGTAGAGGTATGGTCGTTAGCATCGGAGAAAGGCAATCTTCGGTCTCCGGAATCGGACAAGAAAACTCAGAAAGGTCAATAACCTCATCATTATCTTCACCCGTTATCGAAATAATGCGTCCCTCACGTGCTTTCACCTCTTCAATATTGCTTATCATCTTCTCATTGGTATGATCCGTAGCGGCAACAACCACCACAGGCATCATCTCATCAATAAGTGCAATAGGCCCGTGCTTCATCTCTGCTGCGGGATATCCTTCAGCATGGATATACGAAATCTCCTTGAGCTTCAGCGCTCCCTCTAATGCCACTGGGAAGTTGTATGTTCGCCCCAAATACAAGAAGTTCGGTGCATAACTAAACAGGCGGGCCATATCTTTAAGATCATCGCTATTATCCAAAATCTTCTGCACCTTTCCGGGAATACGATCCAGCTCTTCAATCAGTCGCGCCGCATAATCCTCATCAAGCACACCTCGCCTTTGTCCCAGCATAATAGCCATCATCGCCAGTACCGACACCTGCGTCGTAAATGCCTTGGTGGATGCAACCCCGATCTCCGGTCCGGCATGCGTATAAACACCCGCGTCGGTATCCCGGGCAATGGTTGATCCCACAACATTACAAACCCCGAGCGTTAGTGCTCCGCGCTCTTTGGCCGTACGCAGGGCTGCCAACGTATCCGCCGTTTCACCGCTTTGCGAAATCACCAGCATCACGTCATCTTCATCAATAAGGGCTTCGCGGTAACGGAATTCCGAAGCGTATTCTACCTCCACAGACAGTTTGGCCAGATGCTCAAACAGGTATTCTGCAACCAGACCGGCATGCCAGCTAGTACCGCAAGCCGCAATAATCAGTCGCTTGGCATTCACCAACTTATCCAATACATCGGCAATACCGCCCAGCTGTATAGAATGATCTTCTACGTTAAGCCGTCCGCGCAGACAATCCGAAATGGCACGCGGTTGTTCAAAAATCTCTTTGAGCATAAAATGCGGATAACCACCTTTCTCAATCTCCTCAATACTCATCGCCAGCTCATGGACTTTCTTCGTAAGCGGCTCATCCTTGATGGTCTTCACCTCATACCCATCTTTCGTAACAATGGCCATTTCACCATCATCCAAATAGATCACCTTTTTGGTGTGCTCAACGATGGGCGAAGCATCCGAAGCCACAAACATTTCATCATCACCAATACCCAGCAGCAACGGCGACCCTTTTCGGGCAACGATGATGCGATTGGGCTCTTCAACATTCAAAATGGCCAATCCATACGTTCCTACAACCTGCTGCAGGGCCATCTGAACGGCTTGTTCAAAGGTAACTTCTTCACCGTCCCCATTTTCGTAAATCTCTTCAATCAACTGAGCAATAACTTCCGTATCAGTATCGGTATGGAACGTTCGTCCTTTATTCTTCAGCTCTTTCTTTAGGGTATTGTAATTCTCAATAATGCCATTATGGACAAGCGCAATTTTCCCCGATTCACTTACGTGAGGATGAGAATTTATATCATTCGGTGCTCCGTGTGTTGCCCACCGGGTATGCCCAATACCAACGAGGCCGTCACTGGGATCAGCGTTTAACTTTTTCTTGAGGTTCTGGACCTTCCCTTTTCCCTTCTTAATATCCAGCTGACCATTAAGCAAAGCGATACCGGCAGAGTCATATCCGCGATATTCAAGGCGCTCAAGCCCTTTTACAATGATATCACTTGCCTTCTTATTTCCTATATATCCTACAATTCCGCACATAGATTTCTTGTATTATTGTATTTGTTTCCTGATTCTTATACTGTCTCTCTCAGACTGAGAATTGAACAATACTAAAGTTATCATTCTGGCAGATATTTTGAAACAATTTTAATTAATCATTTATAGGTATAACCATGCAGCTGTGTTTCTTTGAAGATGAAAAGCTGACCACTTTTCATCCTCTAACCTTAACTCGTCCCACAGATAATCTTCGCATTGGTATTTTAACGCTTTCGGAAAAATGGGAGTATGCGGCACATCCCAAAAACATCAATCGAATAAGCCGTCCGGAGCTCAACGGACTGTTTGAAGGCGACGATATATCAACGGATGAGAACTGTATCTGGATCAACAGCCGGTATCTGCCCACTGAACAGCTGGTTATGCAAGTCAACAACTTAAGTGAAGGCCAATACCTGACATGTGGAGAGACGGTCATTGCCGCCAATGTTGATGGTGCAACCTCTGGGCAGTGGCTTGAAAAGGGTGAACCTGACTTCAACACCCTTTTTGTGCTCGAATCCAACGATTTTTTATCTATCAACAACCTCTGGGATTTGTTCCAGCTAAACGGACAAGAAATTGTTCGAGATATTGATTTGCTGGAAATAGACAGCAAGGTAAATGGCAGCGTTTCTGATCAAGCCGTACTGGAAAACAGAGATCAGATTTATATTCAGGAAGGAGCCACCATTGAAGCCGGCTGTGTGCTCAATGCTACGAAGGGTCCTATTTTTATTGGTAAAAACGCCACCGTCATGTCGGGGACTCACATTCGTGGACCAGTAGCCATCTGTGAAGATGCGACTGTTAAAATGGGCGCCAAAATTTATCAGGATACCACTATCGGACCTGTCTGCAAGGTAGGAGGCGAAGTAAACAACTCCATATTCCACTCCTATTCTAATAAAGGTCACGACGGATTTGTCGGCAATTCTATTATTGGACAATGGTGCAACTTAGGGGCCGACACAAATACCTCAAACTTAAAAAATAATTACAGTACCATACGTATTCCCGACTGGACCGACGGACAAGAGATAGAAACCAAGCAGCAGTTTTTTGGAACAATCATGGGTGACCATTCCAAAACAGCCATCAACACACAGTTGAATACCGGTACCATCTGTGGAGTCAGCTGTAATATTTTTTCTAATGATTTTCCTCCCAAACTCATACCCTCATTCAGTTGGGTAGGCTCTAATGTCATTCAAACCTATCGACTGGATAAGGCTCTTGAGGCCATGGAAGCCATGATGGCGCGCCGCGATGTATCACTCACCGAAGACTACAAACGGATGATGAGAGCTATTTTTGACACCAAAAATCACCCTCAATAAATACCGCTTGTAAAATATTTGGATAATAAATAGGTATTGTCCCTAATTAGCTCTACCTTGAAGCGTTATATTTAATTACCCACCCAGTAAGTTACTTCTTTGAAACGACGCGTTAATTCAACTCTTTTCATCAGACAGAGCAGACAGGTGTACACAAAGACACAGTTATAGTTATGAAACAAGGAAAAATAAAGTTCTTCGACACTAAAAAAGGATTTGGATTTATTGCACCTGACGAGGGCGGCGATGATATTTTTGTCCACAGAAACAATGTCGAGAACCTCGATTACAACCAAGGACTTGAAGACGGCGAAGCCGTTGAGTTTGAGGTAGAAGAAACTCCTAAAGGCTTAAGTGCTACGAACGTAACAAGCCTGGATTACAAATAGATCCGAGATTTTATATTGGATTTTAGAAGCCCGCTTTTTAGCGGGCTTTTTTTATGGGATATACTTTTGGCGGCAACTTGCCTTTTAAAGAAGGAACGGTAAATAAGTAGCTAATCGTGTTTCAAATTAGTGATGAAAACTCCTATATTTGTCACGCTGAAATTCTGGCGCCATTTGCCCAAGTGGCGGAATTGGTAGACGCGCATGCTTCAGGAGCATGTGGGGATCTTCCCCGTGGAGGTTCGAGTCCTCTCTTGGGCACTCAGATCCCTGTAAGTTATTGGCTTGCAGGGATTTACTATTTTAGGTACAAAGATAGGTGCAAACAATATTTAGAAGAATTCTCTTCTTATTCCCTCAATTCACTATATCAAAATAGTATTATTAATTGCATTTAGGTGCAAATATGCATTAGTTCCTCTGTTTATTTTTCTACCTAAAACTATAAATAAATCAAGATTAGTATGTTCAATTTCAAGAGTAAACCACTCATCTACACTTTTATCGTTCTTATCTCATCATCATTGATAGGTTGTGCAACTATTTTTAAAGGTTCCCAAGCTGATATAAATGTCAATTCAGCCCCATCTGATGCAACTGTATACATCAATGGTATTGACAAGGGATCTACCCCTCAAACTATGTCTTTAGATAGAGACGAAGACCATATCTTAACATTCAAAAAGGATGGTTACAAAGATGTTAAGGTAGAGGTTAATAAAAAGTTTGACGGTGCTACTACTATCTTAGGAAATATAGTTTCCTGGGCATTAGTCGGTATTGTTGTAGATGTCGCAACTGGAGCAGCTTACTCATTGAAACCTGCAGATGTACAAGCTAACCTAAATGAAATGAAGAATGCTGGCATAATTGACAAAATACCCGAACAAAAGAAAAATGGTATCACTGTCATTATGTTAACTGAAAAACAGTGGAAGCAAGTAAATACCGCTGAATAAGCTATCAGATTTTAAAAAAACTCTCAGGCGTACTCTAAACCCTGTAAGTCATTGGCTTGCAGGGTTTTACTTTTTTAGGGTATATCATAGATATAACAAAATGCTATTATTCAGCAAATTGATATTCCAAATCAGTAGTTCTTATATCAGCATTATTTAGATCACTTATTAGATCTAAGTCACTACCTGCATCTATACTTGTAACTATGCTTGGATTAGTCGAATGAATATCATAACCCAAGCTATCTAACTCTTCGATAACTGTTTCTGATGGATGTCCATGTTTATTTGGCCCAACAGATATAGCTAAGGGAGTTCCGGTCTCAAAATTTCTCCTTTTCCAAAACTCCTTATAATGATTTTCAATCGAACCATGATGAGGTACTTGCCCTAAGACCATGCTTTTATCAAAGTTTTTTAACTCCTTTATCCCAATCCTTTTAAGGCACGATTTAACAGCATCTGCGGTCAGAAGTATTTGCCATTCATTTGACTCTATTGAGGTAACTAATGAAAGGAGGTTTGGACTAGGTTGTTTTTTCAAGCTTAAATCATCCTTAAAAAAGGTCTTATAGAATTCATCCTTTTCTTCTTGTGATGGTGCAAGAATTCTTATAAAAACATTATCTGTTAGTTTTATATTGCTAGTAAGGTCATTTATTAAACCCCGTTTATTGATTAATCCCTCTTTATCTAATTTCGCAACCTTTCTGAAAAGATTAGCAAGAATGTTTTTATCTTCATAAGGCATCAACACAGACTCTAAGTATTTTCTATTTATATCTGTTGTATACCCAAATAGTTCTATCCCTATATTAGCCTTCTCACAATAATCCAAAATGTCGTTAAATCCAGTATAATGATCTCTATGCGGATGTGACAATAGGAGAAATTTAATCTTTTTAATTTTCCTATCGATTATATGGTCAAGCGCAGGATTATCACCGTCTAACTTTCTGCTATCAATTATACCAATCCCCTTTTCATCCCACTCTATTATTATGCAATCTCCTTGCCCAACATACTTAAATGTAACTTTTATCACTCTTGTTTACTTAAACATTTTTTAATCTATCGTTTTATGCTCAATATCATCTAAGTCTGAAAATTCTGGATGGTTCTCAAAGTTTCTTTTATCAACTAACTTTTCTCCATTATTTATTGTAAAAGAAATTTTGCCTGGTTTTTTAAATACTCTAACTAGAATATACTTTCCAGCTTTTAAATCATGAATATTTGTAAATAAACTTTTATCAAACAGTCGGGTTTGGAACTTTTTATTTTCTCTATCTACAAGGCAATCTAATTTTATTGTCGATTTACGTATCTCAATAACCCTTGCATCATAATTTTTAATTTTACTCCAATTTTCATTAACCCCGACAAGAGGTTGAGATTTACTTGAAGCATCTTTTTCAAAAAGCTCTGAATATTTAAAGTTAATATTTGATTGTAACTCAGAATACACCCTTCCAATTAAATTTTTAGCTGTCTTAACCTCATCTTGAATATTATCTTCATCAAAATCATAAGGCTCAGAACTCATTAAATCTTCTGAAAATAATTTTCGTTGTAAATCCTTATCTGAACTCATGATTGGATTGATTTTATTAAATTATTTTTCCCTGACTGAATTTTCTTCATTTCCATATAATCAAACTCATTACTAAAACTTTGTAAAGTATTATTTACTAAGCAACCTTCAGTTGGAGTTTCATCATCTACAAAAGCCGAATAATTAAATAGTGATAAGTTATGCTGTTCAATATCATCAGGATAATCAAGTGGCCCAAACGTGCAATTAAAACCTAATCCCTCTTTATCTAGTTGCCCTTCCAATACAACAGCACAATCACTGGTAGAGTTTATATTGGGCAAATTAATAAAAAAATTCTCCTTAAAGGATTCATAATCTTTATAAATACCTGGAAGAAGATCCCACGTTCTTAATCTAGAATATTCAAAACCTACAAAAGTATCCAACTCTTTAATATCATCTAGCAATTCATAGAAAAACCTTAGCTTATTATCATAATCATCTAGATTTGTCGTTTGTCCAATCACTATTACACCTAGGTTATTCCAGTCTGCAGTTATTATCATATCATCTTCTGGAAAATTTAAATATGCTCTTTCACTAGGTCGATTAACACTTTCAAAGCGCACATTTTCTGCAAAGGCTAAAAAGGGCGATACCAATTTCCTAACATGCTGTGAAAAATCAGTAATGGTGTTAAATTTTAATTGTAATTCAGTTTTTAATTCAACCATTTCTTTAGAGATTCTTTGCTAAATATTTTATATAGCTATATAAATAACTATTTATCCAATTAAAATCATTGTTAAACAATTAACTAATAACTTACATAATTTTGTAAAACAGTGAGTTATGGGACTATAAACAAGACCATTATTAAATAATTTAACCACGAGGAAGTCATTAAATATAAATTTCGCTTCTAAGAGCCTATCATCAGATGATTAATACCAATAACCAGGCTAATTAAATAACTGAATAATATATTTAGCGTTTATTTTATATAATGAAGTAAATAGAGATCAATCAACCCTACTGTTATGGAACGTCGTCTTGAATCATCCTCACTGGATGAACACCAAATGGAAGAGTTAGAAACTCTTCTAAAGAGTGAAAAGCTGCCCGCTTTAATTGATTCTTCCGGTAATCGGACAGAGCTTCCCAAACCTATATTTGAGATGCTATCCGACATTGTCCAGCATGTTAAAAAAGGGCACTCAATTTTTATGATTCCTGAGGATGAAACACTAACCACCCAAGCAGCAGCCAATTTCTTGGGGGGTTCAAGGCAACATTTGGTTGACCTTCTTGAAGAAGGAGAAGTTGATTTCCACTACGTTGGAACCCACCGAAGAGTGTATTTCCATGACCTAAAAGCGTATGCTGATAAAAGAAATAGCAAACGCAAAGAAACCTTGGATGAGCTATTCGAAAAGATAACCGACGCCGGAAAATATGACGCAAGCTATCAGGGTGATGATAGCTGATTATAAGATTTTACTGGATGCCAATGTCTTAGCCAATTATGCTGTCTGTAACCTTTATCTAAGGCTAGCAGAAAAGCCTCGACTCTTCTTACCTAAATGGAGTCCGGATATCTTAGATGAAGTTTATAATACTCATGTAAATAAATTAGATTGGCCTGAAAAATTGGCAAAACTCGTTTCAAGATGCTGTACGAGATGCTTTTCCCGAAGCTATGATAACAGATTACCAAGAATTGATTCCGGTCATGACCAATGATTTGTACCCCGAAAAACCAATGTTCGTGAGGGAGAGGGATTCGAACCCTCGAGACCTGGAAGGGCCTGCCGGTTTTCTGATATAGGTTGTTGGACCGCTTACTAATTGACTTTGCGACCAATACTGCGTGAATAACTTGGCTTCTATTGGTCCGCTTCTGCTTAGGATTTTTAGCCAATGCTAACTTAAAAAACCAAGGTTTTCCTATCCCCGGAAGCAAAGGTCATACATAGCTCATAAAGGGCGATTTCGGAAGTGAAGAAATTTAGGCCCCCGAGCCGGCTATCCTTAAAAAGGAGAGTACAGCGAAGTCTTTCTGCTTATAAATATGTGCTTTAAGGCGCTTAGAAGGGTTAATTTACATAATTAGCCATTATGCGACAGGTTTTATGGCTTAAGAAGAGCTTTTGGATATTAGGAATACAGTTTCCTACTATTGTTTTAGAAATACATAAATATAGGCTAGGCCAACTACAAAAGAGCTTACTAGGATATGCTATCCCCTATTTTAACACCCGCAATCGGAATTGTGACAATAATTAATTTAGCAGTTGTTTCATATGTAGCTTATCAACAATTTCATTTAAAAAAGACAAATGTTAACTACCAAATACACCATGACCTTTATGAAAGAAGATTGAAAGTTTTCCACGAAACAATGGAACTCCTTAGAAAAATTGTAAATGAACAAAAACCAAGCTGGAATGAATTACTCACTACACTAAGAAAAATTGAAGATGATGCGTACTTCCTTTTTGGTGATGAAATCCATGAATATATTAAGACCCTAATTGATAAAGGGCATGAGAAAAGAAGATTAAATCGTAAAATGGATCGGATAAATCCCACAAAAGATTCTGAATCGAGAGATAAAATGGAAAAAGCCTTAGATACAGAGGAAGAATTAGAAAGTTGGGTATTCGATCAATTTGATATTTGTAGGGATAAATTCGGCAAGTATTTATCTTACGAAGATTTTATAAAATAGGCAGTTGGGTTAACCCACACATTTTAGTTTTTAAGAAAATTAATATGAATTCAGCTTTTTTGATAGTAGCCATAATAGCTGCAGGTATATATCTTTATTTCAAACAGACAGTAGTTCAAAATCAAGAGAAATCGGAAGTAGATTTTCGAGATAGTTCTACTCAAAAGGGAGCTCCCTCACTTGACAAAACGATTGGCGAAACAAAACCAATATGTCCCTATTGTGAAACTAAATTAGAAAAGAAACCTTCCAGAAAGAAACAATGCCCTCATTGTGAGAACTATATTTATAAAAGAACTCGTCCATATGATGATGCCCACATTATTATTAGAGAGGATCAAATTGAAGATATGGAAGAACAATGGGCAATAGCTAATGGTCAATATGATTTATATAAGAAAGAGCAAAAACGAAAAGAAAGGATAAAAAATAGGTTAACTGATCAAAGTGGCAACGAGCCTACTAAAGAAGATGTAGAGTTTAGAGCTTTAAATGAAAAAGCTACTGAATATGAATTTAGAGGTGACTGGGGATTTGGTAGAAATATAAGGTTAAAGATGGCACAAAATTTAGGAAAACGAGAAAGGTTTTATCTAGCTTTTCGAATGTATTGCCATGTTTGTTTTATCGATATCAATGGTCCAAATAATACGAGTGGAACTTCAAATGAATATCCTTACTTCACTCCTAAAAACGCAATTTTGGCTCCAGGTGTAATTAGTCTCATGAAAGATTTGATTGAAACTTTGAATTATGATACCGAAGAAACCAGAAAGGAATTTATTGAAGTAACGACACCAATTCATGATGGAACGCCAACACCAATTTCACCCGAAAAAGCTTGGCCCAAACTAAAAAAAGAATTGTTTTAAAGACATGATCCCAGTCTAAGATGGACTTTTGGGTATTATGGATACAGTCTCCTGCTATTGTTTAGAAATGAAAACCACCTCACCTCTAAGGAATTATTGAACGCTTCATTTATTGACTCGTAGATCTTCGCCAAGACTTCGGCTATCTGTTCCACGGCTACATGATCGTCTAGGTCCTAACTAATCATCACATGAAATTTTTGTTTTTCACTTCTGGAACGCGCGGTAAATTTTCCCATTTCTTTTACAGCCCGTTTGTGATCGTTAGCCATTGAACTTTAATACGCAAACCAACCGGAAGGCTCCGGGTCTTTATCAATTCCGGATCACTTTTAACTATAAGGGTTTGCGTGTTTTATTGGAGCGCTTACAATCATCCTTCAACCTCCAAAACTATATCTGAAATTTTGTTAAAATCCTCCTTAATGGCTTCCAGTTGTTCGACCATTTTATCATCTGCCGGTGCTCCTTTATTCAACCTTCTTGCCATCTGGTTTAAATTATTTGTTGCTCCAGGTATCTGCTCATAAAGCACATCCAAAAACTCCCCTTTTGTTATTTTCTTTGAGAGTTTTAATTCTTGCTGATTTGTAGCAAAGGGTTCCTCGGCCGGGGGCAATTCTCCGAGAGCAACCTTCCGCAAATAAGCTCCTTTTGAAACTCCCTTCCCTCTACTTTCTTCACCCTGTTTTTTTATCCAATCATGTTCTTCTTGGGTACACCAAACGCCAATCATTTTATCTCTTTTCCCTCGCTTACTATTACTCATTTTTCTCTGTTTTAGATTCATATTTTCATCCCCGCAAAGGGAGGGAATACCCCCCCTTGCGGGGCCAAATTATACTTTGAGCAGTCGGCGTAGCCGAGCTGTGAATAGTCCAGCCGTGTAATGTGTCATTTGTTTGAGCGAAGCGAATATCAAATGTTAAACATAACACACTGCTGGCTATCATAAATCAATCGTGATTTCTAATCTAAGATTGAGTATAGCAAGCAGGCAAGCTGAGGTTATGTAAACTATGTGCCACATAACCTATTGCTTGCTATCACTCTTCTGCCAGATTACCGCAAAACCTGCATAATTTTAAGCGCTATTTTTTGATGACTTTCCTTCAAGTCATCCATCATTTCGAGCATTTTATCATCGACCGGTTGCCCCGAATTTAACCGCCTTGCAATCTGGTTCAGATTGTTGGTAACCTTTGGCATTTTTGAGTGGAAAATTTGCTTTAAATCCCGACGACTCATTTCGCTTCTAACGGGTACGAGTTTGTCTTCATTATAAAATGGTTCCTCTGATTGGGGCAAGACGCCAAGAACCACTTTTCGCATATAGTGGGTATAGCTAATTCCATGTTTCTCAGCTTGTTTTTTTATCCAATCTCGTTGGTCTTCTTTTAGTGAAATGGATGGGGTATATCTTTTTTGTTCATTCATTAATCAAATACCTTTTTTGGTTTATCTTTTTGAGGAAACAATATTAGGCAGGTGTAGCATTTAATTTTAATGCGTCATTGTCGTCACTGTCGTCACGATCAAGAATATTTAGTGACGACGTGACGACAGTGACGACGTTTTACATTCCATTACTTTTTATGATATGTAATCTAGCAGAATTGGTACGCTTATATTCATACTCAATACCCACCTTTCTTAAAGCTGGTGCTAACCTTTGAAGCCTATTTTTGAGGGTCCTGTTAGTAGGTAAATATTTTTGATTTACATCTGGATACATTTTTCGGATTCTCTCTAAAAGGTCAGTAGCAGTACCCTGATATTGAGTCTCTTGTTTAACAATGTTTCTTATTGCACAAGCTGTGTAATCACTATCCAGACCAGTTTCAATTGCTTCCTTTTTATTGTTTTTATAGTCATTTAACAGGGTACCACTCTCCCAATTGAATGCAGTTTCACATCTTGTTACCCATTCTGCAAAATCAGCCATTCTAGGTAATTCCTTTAATTTCGGCTTTACAGCTGCAAGACCAACTGAGATGGCATTATACAATGCGCCTAAGATATAGGGCTGTTTCTGCTTGAACTCATCCCATAATTTACGTTCATCTCTCCTTTCATCGCTGGGAATAGCCGGCAAATTTAGTACAATAGATCGATCCAAAAGATCCCCTCGGGTCGCTATCTCATCAATTCCGTTTAATATGATGGGCCGCTTTACTTTGTAAATCTTTTCATCATCATCAGTGTAAAGAAGCCGAGTACTAAAACCTGTACCTGAACAGATTCTACAAAGGGCATCGGAAAGCCACTTTTTAAGCCCGGACAGATTGTCTAAACAGAGTACCCGAGAGTTTTGAGCTTGAATAATCATTTCTCCCTCATCTTTTGGAGCACTTCGTATTGGCGCACCATTCGGATCAACTAATGAACGTAATATCCTTGCTGTTGTGCTCTTTGCACTTCCCTGTTCACCTTGTAGCACTAAAATGGGGCAGGCAATCTCTGGATTATGAGCGGTCAACAACCAGGCTATCAGTAACCTAAAATCAGAATCTGATTTTACATTGAGGAATTTACGCAAATCATGAATACTACCACCTTTAGCCGGTCTAGGCAGTGATCTCATAGCTTTAGGACGCCAAAAATTCGATATTTTGCTTGTCCCTTCCTGCCAGCCAACTCCCGTTATTTCAATCTTATTCGTGCCATACTCACTGGCTCGATCGATAATTATTGTTTCGCTTTGCTTAGACACACGAACGTTAACATTTTCAAGAACTGAATCATCATATAACGTTTTACTAACTGCTTGTTTTAATACTCTATTTATGGCATTATCAGAAGGCACTTCCTCATGAAAGTCATAATATTTCCATTGTAACCAGCTCTCAAACTGTGAAGATTGTACAGGATAGCAGTGGCCATTAACCCTTGCCCACCCCCGGTCACTTGAATCTCCAAACAAGTGCAACTCGTTAATTATTTCCATTAGCTTTTCCGACGTACTTTTCTCGTTACTTTTAGACATGTGGTTTTACTCTTAATTTCTTTTGTTGATGAATTTTGAGTAAAGCCGTAAGTTGATATACGGTTTTACTCTTGGGCTTGGAGCTAGAGACTCCAGGCCTTTTTATTTTTGTTTAGATTGGATCTTGTGGTTATTCAAATACTCTTCGACATCATCTATATGATATCGTATAGTACGGTGACCACTTTGTGAGTAAGAGAGCTGATTAGAGTCTCTTAAATGCTGTACATGGCGTCGCGAAACTTGAAGCAACTCCATTACATCATCGGTAGTCAGCCATTCTTTTCGGGTTGCCTTTCGGACGGCTGGGGGAACCGTTTCTTTAACATATTGTTCTACTGTTTCCGCTATAAACTTTTTCAGATCGTCTCGAGTAGGTATATAAGCTTGCATATTGTAATTGGTTTGTGTGAAATTTTCATTTTCCAATTACATGATATAGCGGGGGGATACTGGGAAACAATACCGGGAAATAGGTGGAAAGGCGGGAAAATCTCAAAAAACAAGAATTCTTGAGAATTATATGCGTTCAATTTCTGCAAGTTTATCAAAAAACTTAATCCATCGACGCTCAGGTTTAGTAGTATCTTGATTATCTTTATCAGGTAAGGCATCCGGACAGTCAGGATCTTTCCTAATTTTTCTTACTATCTCAGCTATAACATTTTCATCACGGTAAATCATAGCATAACGCATTACAAACACATAATCGTCAAAAGAGTAAGGAGAATGGGGGTTCTTGGAACGCTCTTGAAATTCCTGAGCGGCTATTTCTGGCATCATATCACTAATGGGTTCTTTCTCACTACTAGATAAATCATTCCATTCTGGCACTTTTTTATTGATGGAATGATTTAAGAAAATATAATTGAGTATTCTCTTTAAACCAGTTCTATGAGCATCATATAATATTATTTGATCATTGTACTTGAGAGCTTCCTTACAAGAAGACTTCATTCCCACAAAATCCCAGTCACCATCGAATATTGAATTCTGTAAATTCTCTTCCGAAAATTCATTTAAATGGTTTTTATAAATAGAATGCCATAAAAAAGAATAAGAGTTAATTCCTTTTACATTATTTCGCTTCAGTTTTAAAAGAGTCCAAGTAATATCTCGGAGTCTATCAATTCTTTTGGCAGATAGATTATTAAATAATTCCAGTATTCTTAGATGTGTTCCATTTTCTAGAAATCTCTTTAATTTTTGGAACGTTTTATGATTTGAAACCAAAGGCCAAAAAAATCCACGACCTATTGCATTTACTTTACTTGCTCTTAAATTTTCTTTTTTACTGATTTCTTCATCTATATAATTCTTAATAGTTATCAGGTTGTTAGTATACTCTACAGTATCATTTTTCGAATTATACTCAGTAGCATAGAGGTTAAAATAAAATTCTGCATACGCCCTGTGATAACCATATTCTTCTATCGATATACTCGGTTTCTCCATATAATTTGTACTAATGTTTGTACCTAATATTTTTAAGTAATTGTTTTTTATTAATATAGATCTTCTCCTTGTGGCCTATCACCAACTCTAACAGGTAATCTAAGACCTCTGAATAAAATAAGACTATCTATTCCAATGATTCTAAATCTACCAGCCGACTTATTTTTAGTTTTGCTTCGTGGGAATTTTAAATTCCCTGCATAAATTCGTCATCCAATGGAAAATGAACATTATTACACCCCCCTAAATCTATATCCTCTGATTCAATAGAATTAGAAACACATTCTAATAAGCCCAAAGCCCTATTAATATTAATTCTTGTATTCTCCCAAGCTTTAATAGCAGTATTTATATCATCGTCAGTTAAGCTGTTCTCTTGAGCTCATTTTCTAATTCCTTTTAAAATTTCTTCATGCAAATCTATTTTTAATTTTAGATCTTTAAGCAAATTATGATTCTTTAGGGGGACATGAGGTTTAAGAGTCTGAGCAAAGTTAATTTTCTTTGTATTTTCTGAATTATTCATAGAGATCTCTTTTTAATTTTATTGCCTGTTTTATAGGCCAAATTACTAACTAGTTAAAAGTTCCTTACATATCATCTAGCTTCTCTTTATCAAAACCTTCTAGATAATGTTCTGGTGATTTTTAAATAAGCATGTCTTAATACTTTGCTAATCTAATATAAATATAGCCCTTTCTTACGGCCATAGTTATCAGAAGGCCGTCTCCTTGATGAGAGATTCCTTTTTCTGCTTTGGGTATTGCTTTATTTCATACTCACGCCTACATGCTTGAGAACGATCAGGATGTCCTTCAACAAACACTACGGCTTTTGGTGGATGGGCTTGAAGGTATTTAGCTCCTTTCCCTTCCTTATGTTTATACCAACGATGGATAATATTATTCGTGGAACCTGTATACAAACTACCATCTGTACAGCGTATCATATATACAAACCAACTGTTCATGAATAAGTATATTTACTTATTAGTCTATAAAATAGTGGTTCGGTTAGGTCCCATATAATCTTCCACTGATTATCTGCTTTGATTTCAACCATTGACAGTTTTCCAATCTGGCTAAAGATTATCTCATATAGCAACTTTATCGCTTGCTTTCCTTTTACTTCTTGCCCCCCAGCCTGTAATGTGTATACCATCATCTGTGAATCTCAAAGCACCGACGATCTGCGTTATTATTTATATAGATTTGTTCCACCTCGGACAGAGCATCTTTGAGGTCAGATGGTATATGAATACTCTGCTGTGTAACTGATTTTAGCTTTTGTAAGCTTTTTATTGACCACTAAACTGCTGCATCATCCCATGCATAAATGTGAACTACCACTTTGGGCATCCGGATACGGATAGATAAGGGCATATTCTCCCGGTGTTAAAATCAACTAAAATAAGGTTTCCTCTTCCTTTATTCATATATATCAAACTGGCATTATGAGGAAAGATACCCTCATTTTTAATACGAAATGTAATTAGTTCTGCAGAAATAGTAAATCTTAGTGGTCGGCAACGGGAATGTGTTTTCCCGAGTCCCGACCATTTACAAGTAACTACTCAACAGTAAACTCTTTTACCATTCCAGCGGGGTTCGTCAGCTCAGAAATGAGCACATAACGACCCGGGGTCAGATCAATTTCAAAATAGGCAGTAGATCCAACGGGACCTTCATGCGTCCCTCCTAAGAAAGTTGCCGGTGCGGGATCAACCATGCCTTCCACATTTAGCCAGTCAATCCAGTGGGCTACGCTGTCAATATCTGTCTCCGGGTCAAGTTTGGCTAGGTGTAGGTCATGACCAAATCCTACCTCAGGATGCTCTTTAAAATTCACGGCAACCATCTTCCTTCCGGTAGTAAGATCTCCCTCTATCGCAATGTCATAATTAGTTAACGTCAAGGTGAGGTCGGCTTTTGGCGGTGTGCCCTTATTTTTACTCTGAGTGACCTTCAACTCCCGGGTCATGCCCTCCAAGGCATGGAACTCGCCTTCCGGCGTTTTCATATAGCATTCAAGTACATACGAACCGGGTTTTAGATTGACCGTATATTCAAGCACCCCTCCTGGTTGGATAATTCCTGGACCTCCCATGGGTTGTAGCGAACCATACCATTGGGGCAGAACCTCACCTAGTTTTTTTCCAGCCTGAGGCTTACTGATTTCTCCGTCTCTCAAGGATTTCCACACCTCATCAATAGGAACGCCAATCTCATTGATATAGTCATCCATTGTTTTATGGTCGGGCAACATACTCATGAAAAGAAAATGATTATACTCGCCTTCATTATTGAAGGTGATCTTCGTCCAGCCAGCAGGAACCTCCTCCGGGGCCTGGAACGCGTAATCAATGGCTGTAACTTCGAGGCTATTCATGCTTGCTGAGGCTTCTGCCAGGTTGAAGCTTTGAAGGTGGGATGCCATCTGCTTATTTGATTGACCATAAGATACGGCCGAGATTAGAAAAGTAATTCCAAGACTAAATATTATACTTTTACTCATTATTGCGTCTCCATTTTAGTTGATTGTTGGTTAGGTTGTAGAACTTCAAGAATGCCCATCATCCCGTCATCCTCGTGGTCCAGAATATGGCAGTGGTACATCCATTTCCCAGGATAAGTGTCGTAGTGAACGATGAAACGAGCTTTCTCTCGCTTGGGCAGGTTTATGGTGTCTTCCCATCGCCGGAAGGTGACCGGTTGGCCATTTCGGCTTATTAGCTGAAACTGAAAACCGTGCAGGTGAAAGGGATGATCCATACCGACCAGGTTTTCCACTTCCCATATTTCCGTGGCCCCATAAGGAACCGTCACATCCACCCGGTCCAAATCCATCTTTTTGCTGTTTATAAGTCCTTGACTCAGCAGCATCGTCTGGGTGCCGGTAGCTTCCACCGTATCGATAGGTGGCACAAATCGAAGAGTTTTGGGTATTTGAGCTAACTTCGTGGTCTTTTCTTTCGAATAGCTGACCCTTAATACATCTTTTGTTTCCGACCAGTCTTTCGGTCTGGTATGAGGCATGTAGCGATCGTAGGGAAGAGTTTGAAACACATACTCAGCATCCTTTTGGCCGGTACCCTGCACTAGAATCTCCGCCCTTTCTCCATTGGATAAGATGATTTCCTGTTTCTCAACAGGTTTCTCAAACAATCCCCCATCACTGCCTATATGCCAAAACGTGTGTCCCTCCAGAGCCAGCCGGTATATTCTTGCCCCTGAGGCGTTAATAATTCGCCATCGCTGGGTTTCTCCCTTTCGAATATCGATGGTGGGCATAATCTGATCATTGACAAAAAGGACATCCCCTTCCCTGCCATTCATCTCATCCATGCGGGCTTGTCGGGTACCCGGATCCGGGAAGTCGAGTTCTCCTTCCTCGGTGAATCTATTGTCGGATAGCAGGATAAGCTTGCTGCTAATACTATTAGGGAGTGGATCTTCTTTGGGATGCACGATCATGGCCCCATATAATCCCATGCCCACCTGCCAGGCGGTGCGATGATGTGGGTGCGGATGATACCAATACGTGCCGGCCGATCCCGGCAAAATCGTATATTCATATACGTACTCCTCTCCAGGGGCTACGGCATGCAGGGGACTTCCGTCGGCAGCAAAGGGCAATTTAATGCCATGCCAGTGTACGGTCGTCTCCTCCGGCAAATTATTTTTAAATCGTATGGTTACCTTGTCTCCTTCGGTGACCTCAAGCGTTGGCCCCGGCACCATACCGTTATAGGCATATACGTCTGTCAGCTTACCTGGAAGCAAAGAAAGACGATCTGGTTCAGCAACAAGGCTGACCTCAACGGTATTAGGCTTGTCAGATACATTCTCTATTGCCGGGGGATGGCGTAATAACTCCCCTGGCTTGCTTGCTAAATTATACTTGCCAGGCATTTCCGCAGAGCTATCCTGCAAAGCAGCACCATTATTGACCTGTGAGGTGAGTTGAAGCTGAGTGGGCTGGGCCATACCGAAGATGGCACCTACCCATAGTATGAGTACAATCCCTATGAAATGTTTGCGCATATATGATCCCTAAATATTTATTCCTCTCTTGAAATCCCAGCTTATATAGTATTTACATCACCTATAATAATAAGGCATAGATATAAAAGTTAATATATTTTTAATATGCAAGTAAATATATCCTATAAAATTTAGTCTGTGTGGGTAAATATCTTCGGGAAACAATCATAAAACAACTCGTAGAATTACTAATTCGTCTTATTTACTTTAACCCAATCGCACAGTAACCTGCTGTAAGGTAAAGCATTATAATTGACAATAAAGTTTTTAGTGCTATATTGATTCGTTTTAATAACAGGGATCGAGGGTAAACACTAACGGGGATACTTCAAGAGTAGGCATATCTGCGGTAGCCCAATAACATACGATTTGTTTATGATACTACGGGCTGCAACGCTATGCATCATTTTATCTGCATGTTCTCTAAAAGTTTTAGGCCAACCCGCCGCTGTAAATGTAGTGTTGGCATCAAATGAGACAAAACCCTATATCGTACAGGTAGAAATAGCCAATCACACATTTTCAGGCCCCGATGAAATTTCCAGTGGATGGACCACCCTCTCGCTAACCAATCACAGTGATGAGCATCACCTTATGATGACTCATAAACTGCCGCAAGGAGTAAGTCTGCAGGATGCCACCGCAGCGCTCGAGAATTGGAAAAAGAATAGAGAGCCTGCGGAATGGTGGAGTGAGGAAGGTGGGCGTTATGGGGGGCAAGGGCTGCTAGCACCGGGAAAAACCGGCCTTGTTACCATCTTTCTAGAACCGGGTATCTATTCGCTGGTCTGTGGGTTTACTTCGGAAGATGGAACTCCACATTTTGATAAGGGAGTCCCATCATATCTTAGGGTTACCAGCGAATCCAACGGAGCACCAGAACCGCCTGCCGATTATGAGATTTTCTTTGAAAACAAAGGCATCACAACAGACAAACCTGTAGTAGCCGGTCACCATACCTTTAAAGAACTTTTTGACACCTGGCATGATGTACAGCTTGCAAGGTTGACGGAAGATGTAAATATAAAGAACCTCAAAGACTGGCTGCCAGAGTGGAAAAGCCCCACCCCCGTACCTTTCATTGGTGGTCTTGAGCCACTGGAACCCGGACGTATCGCCTATTTTACCGTAGCTGTCACACCGGGGAGGTATGCCTGGGTCTGCAGCAAGCATCCCAAAGATCAGGTCATTCAATCTTTTACCATCAAATAAAAATCCATCCAGTATTTGAATCTATACAAGCGACCTTTGTTATAACTACAAAAAAGACACCATGACGTATCTTCAAAAACTATCGCTATTTACTACCGCACTACTATTCATCAGCCTACCGCTATTGGCCCAGCCGGAACCGGAAGCCGACCCCAATATCATTGACCTTACCGCCATGGACTACGCTTTCGGCATGCCCTCGGAGATCAAGTCGGGTTGGGTGACCTTTCGCATGAAGAATATTGGCAAGGAAGAACATGTAGCCGTACTCGAGAAAGTCTCGGATACTCTTAGCATAGAGCAAGTTCAGAATATGACCACTACATCTTTAGAGTCAGGAAATTTTGCTCCGTTATTTCAACATACACAGAATGCCTGGGGAGGGCCCGGGCTGCTTTCTGCAGGCTTAACCGGAGAGACCACGGTTTATCTTGAACCTGGAATCTATGTTATGATTTGCGGAGTTAAAACTTCGGAGGGAAAATTTCACTACCAGGAAGGAATGATCAAGTCCTTGGTCGTTCAGGAGAGTGAAAACCAAGCATCAAAACCTAAGCAGACGGTAGATATCACTTTGTCCAACTACGCTTTTTCAGCAAAAGAACCTCTGGGTAAGGGTGATCAAATAATCAACATAAAATCCGAGGAAAGTGGAAATCATGATCTACATATAGCGAAACTCAAGCCTGGGCAAAGTCTGGATTTATTCCGTAAATGGATGCGAACCGTGGAAGCTCCTTCCCCCTTTGAGTTTATCGGAGGGGCGGAGCAGACAATACCCGGAAACCCATCTACTTTTAAAGTGGAGTTTACACCCGGCAGATATGCCGTGGGTTGCCACAGCCATGCGGCATGGGGTGAAACCGCTCTGCTGACTATTCCTGAAGAAGGCTCAGCAGAACTCTCCTCTTTTTCGGAAAAGATGGGAACCATTGCCATTGAAGCAACCGAAAAAAACCTAAAAGTACCTGAGGAGATAAAAGCCGGACCGTGGAATTTCGTTGTAAAGAATACCACAGAATCTCCTCAAATGTTTTTGCTGCACAAAATGGATGAAGACAAGACGGGTGAAGATTATGTAGGTTTTATGGAGAGTATAGCCTTTAAAGGAAAATTTATTCCCGGCAAAACTATGCCTCCATACCAGATGCTCCCACTGATTGTACCACCCGTTATGCCAGGCGGGGAAAAGGAAGTATTCGTTCATATCTACGAGGGCTCTTATGTATTGTTGGGCCCGCTCACTCCCGGAGTACCCCTGCCGAAGGCCTGGAGTCCAGAGATTATTCATGAAATCACCGCCAAATAATAATACATACCATGACTTACTTCAAAGAACTATCCCTAATTACTACTGCATTGCTATTCATCAGCATGCTCTTATTATCCTGTGCGGAAAACGAGGCAGATATTTCTTCCTCCGAACCCTATGTTGTAGACGTTTATGCCGCAGAATATGCCTTCGGCATGCCATCAGAGATAAAGTCCGGCTGGGTGACCTTTCGGTTTGACAATAAGGGAAAAGAGACGCATGTAGCCCAGATCTATCATTTGGAAGGGGATATCAGTTTCGATGAATACCGTTCGATTCTTTCGGCGGAACCACGCCAGAGAGTACCTCATGAAAGCGTTATGGGTGGGCCGGGCCTGCATACTACCGGTGAATCAAGTGAAATAACTATTAAGCTGGAGCCCGGCAGCTATGAAATTCTTTGCGGGCTTGTTACCGAAGAAGGGGAGCCACACGCTTATCGGGGGATGAGAAAATATTTTGTGGTGACTGACGAAGTCGGTGCGGAACAGCCCCCCAAGCCGGATATGCGTATCGCCTTGGATGAATACCACCTGACAATTGATGGTGAGCTGCAGGGCGGGTCCCAAACGGTAGAAATCGATGGCCATCATACAGACTTTGATCTGCATCTGGTTACTCTTGAGGGCGCATCTACTGTTGATGAGGCGTTTGATTACTTCTCTGATTTAAGAGATCCCACCCGGGCAAAAATATTGGGTGGCGTGGAAGAAGGCCATACCAGTTATCTGACCCTACACATTACACCGGGGGATTATATTTGGAGTTCCCAGGAGTACGGACATTTCGGAATGTATGAGAAGTTTGCCATCAGCCCGGAGGGGAAGCAGATCCTAAAGGGCGATGCGTCAGGCGATACCGAGCAAATTGACGTCCGGGTAAAAGAAAATGCTATAGAAGCACCGGGGGAACTGTTTTCGGGAAACAAGAAAGTGGCATTCCATACCGATGATTCCCAAACGCATCAGCTGCGTTTTGCCAGTTTAAAAGAGGATTTCACCCGGGAAGATTATCTAAAAATAATGCAGGATCGGCAGGACGGGATTTCCAATAACGATGAATGGCCATTCAAGGGATACCTGATAAACGTTGATCCAATCACTGCAGATAATTCGGAGAGTTTTACTCTAAGGTTGGAATCCGGCAACTATCTTCTCTACTGCGCAGAAGATGATCAGGAGGGTGTTCCCCACAGGTTGTCTGGAGAAATGAAGAGTATTTCTGTGAAGTAGTGCGTAGATAAAACTGATCAGTCTTTTTTATAACCATCAAAAACATATTATGATCTATTTAAAAAAAATATCACTGCTTGCAGTAGTGCTGCTATTCATCAGTCTGCCGTCAATGGCACAGTCACAATCGGAAACCGAACCCTATGTTGTAGACCTCATAGCTAAGGAGTTTTCTTTTGAACATCCACCTAAGATTAAATCGGGCTGGGTGACCTTTCGTTTTAAAAACCAGGGTAACCTCACCCATGTAGCCCAGATAATGAAGCTAAAGTCTAACCTGTCGGCTGCAGAACTAGATTCCACATTTAAATCAGGAGGTTATCCCTCCACTACGAAAGTAATGGGTGGGCCGGGTTTACATTCTGGGGGCATGGCCAGTGAAGTGACAGTTTACCTTAAGCCTGGTATCTATGTTATGAGCTGCGGTACCCGCATGAAAAACGATGTTGCGCATTTTGAACTGGGCATGGTTTCCCGTCTGGAGGTGACTGAGGAAATAGGTGCTGAACATCCGCCGCAGGCAGACATGTCTCTGACCCTGGAAGACTATCAAATAAAGATGGGCGGGGACTTAAGGGCCGGTAAAAACACTCTTAAGATTGATGGCAATAACACCGACTATGATGTGCACCTGGTAGCATTGGAAGGGGAATCTACCGAGAAGGCCGCATATAACTATTTTAGTGACCTGCAAGACCCGACTCCGGCGAAACTTCACGGTGGAGTCGAAGAGGGACATATCTCCTATTATACAGTGGATATTCAGCCCGGGAATTATCTGCTCAGTTCACAGGAATTTGGCGTCTGGGGAATGCAGGAAAAACTGAGCATTTCTGACGGCGGTGACCTGACGATACAGGAAAAGGTGGATCCCCAAAAGCTGCAGATTACAATGGAGGGATATGATATCGCCATCCCCGAAGACATTGAGACGGGAAGATATCAGATAACCGTTAAAAATACGGGAACATCAGCACATGAGCCGGAGATATGGAAGCTGCAGGAAGGCAAAACTGCTAAAGACTGGCTTCATTGGATGGAATCGAATAGAAAAGACCATGAAGAAGGGCATCATAATCATACCGTTAAATTTCCGGGCGAAGGCTATGGAGGAATTAGATTTGATACTATAACGTCCACGCAGGAGCAAGTACTCACGTTTAATCTCGAGCCTGGCACCTATGTCGCTGTTTGTTATGCGGAGAATGAAGAAGGGAATTACCACATCGAAGAAGGAGAGATTGTTCAGTTTGAAGTACAGTGATCTTTGATCAAGACGAGATACTAAAAACCATAACAACGATGCATAATACCCAAAGATTATCAATACTAACATCGCTGTTATCGATGATCCATCAGAACCTTTCATTTGACTAAAAAAATTACGTGACTGCACAAAAAGTGAGAAAGTCTAAAAAGAATAATTCAACCTTTTCAATAACCTTCTTTGTAGGAATGGCGGTGTACATGACGGTTATTGTTATCGCCGGGTTCTGGCCGACCTACTTCGGACATTATCTTCTTGGTCAGGAGCTAAAAGAAAGTGGCTTGGTTGAAGTATCGGGGAAAACCCATATACATACCTTCGTTTTTATGTCATGGATGGTGCTTCTTTTATCACAAACGTTTTTTGCTGCTCAAAATAACATAAAAAAGCATGTTCGGATTGGCCGGTATGGGATTGGTGTAGGGGTGCTTGTCGTGGTTTTTGGGTTGGCGATGGCTTTTTTCCGAGCTGAAGCGGTAGTGTATTTAGAAATAGCTACCTGGTCTGAGATTTTTCCGTTTAAGTTCTTTTTAGATGATCCGTTCGTATTGATCTTTGAGTTTGCTATTCTCCTGGGCCTTGGCGTTTACTATCGGACCAAACCGGCCGCTCATAAACGATTTATGCTTTTTGCTACCATCGCGATAATGACGGCTGCCGCATCCCGGCTGCATTACATCTTCGGGCCATGGAGGTTGGAAATCGTGATTGCTTCCGTCGTTATACCAATCTGGGTGTATGACTTGTACAAAGAAAAGAAGATTCATTCAGCTACTTTAATTGGAACAGGCATTGTAAGTATATACATCATTAGAGCTTATCTATTATAAACTGCGAATATTTTGTCCCGAAGAGAAACTTGAAATCACTCAACAAATAAATATCTGTCATAACATAAACTCAACTGCATTATGAATAGTTGTAATTACAATCGAACATTAAAAAATGCTTTTGTTCACCTAGCAAAGACAATGGCAGTAATTGCCCTCCTGTTATTAACAAGTTCTCCAATGCTAGCCTTTCAGAGCGATGGGGAAATAACCGAGGCAAAAACAGCGTCACAGAAAATTGATTCTGTTTTGGCCGACTTCGATTCTCCGACTTCTCCCGGCATCATCGTCGGCGTATGGCAAGAGGGAGACTGGCTGTTTAAGAAAGCATACGGAATGGCAGACCTTTCTCAAGGGCTTGCTATTACGGAGGACACGAAATTCAACCTGGGATCTGTTAGCAAGCAGTTTTTAGGTTACGCCTTTGCTTTATTGCATCACAAAGAAGAGTTATCTCTTGATGACCCGGTATCAGACTATGTGGACGACTGGCCGGATTTTGAGCACGAGGTAACCCTGCGACATATGCTTACGCACACCAGCGGTACTCGTACTGCTTATGATATGTTTGGAATAGAGGGACGAGAACTCAATGATGATTTTCTTCCCAAAAGAAAAGCCTACGAAGCAATCCGGCAGCAAGGAAAGCTTGACTTCGTTCCGGGCTCGAAATGGTATTATAACAGCATGGCATTCACCATTCTCGCAGATATCCTGGAAACAGTGACAGAAACGCCGGCCGATGAGTGGATGCAAACTCATATATTCGACCCCTTGGATATGGACGACACGGTGATCGAGACCAAAGTAAGGCAGGTATTTCCCGGTCTTGCCGAATCCTACGAGGAAGATTCGGAATTCGGATATATCGAGTCTCAGTCCAACCGGGCTATTTTCGGGGCTGCTGATGTAATTACCACTATCGATGATATGGGGAAGTGGGCCGATAATATCTTGCATGGAAAAGTTGGAGGGCCAAAGGTGGTAGACATATTTACTGAGCCTTTTATACTCAATGATGGGGAAGATCCTGAATATGCACTTGGCATTGGGGTTACTAAATGGCGAGGACTGGATACCTATTATCACAGTGGTGGTCATGCGGGCTTTGTCAGCTTTATTCGAATATTCCCTGAATTAAATGCTGCTATAATTGAGCTGTCCAACAATAACTCCCCCAATACGGACACCATGGAGATTTCCGAATGGTATTTCGGAGAGCATCTGTCGGAAGAAGAGGCCGACCCAGAAAATGAAATTGCCAGTGATCCCGAAATCGAGATCTCAAACGATAAGCTGAAGCAGTATACCGGTCATTTTCTGGAAACCACCAATGAGGGACTGTATGCGTTAAATTTTGCGGCCACTGATAGCGGATTATCCTATCAGATTAATTATATCTCTGAGTATTTCCCATTAAAACCTGTAGGAGAGCATCTTTTTTATAATTCAAGATTTAACAATAATGTGGAGTTTGTTGTATCTAATGACTCGATAACTGCACTTAAAGCCACATTTTCTGATCAGGTTAATGAATACAAAAGAATTAAAAAGTGGGCCCCTTCTCAGCAGGAACTCAAAAATTTTGAGGGGCAATATGTAAATCCTGAAACCCACACGATATACACCCTCGAACTGCCGGGAGAAGAACTGGTAGCAAAACACAAGTGGAATCCTGACAGGGTATTAACCCCCTTTAAGAAAAACATCTTTTATGGATTTTATACGATCCTTCAGATCGAATTTGCGATTGATGATCAGGGCCAGCCCATAGGGTTTTATATGCACGATCCCAACTTTCAGTCCCTCTGGTTTGATCGAATAGATATAGACGAAGCGGTACCAGTATCCAGCAATGATTAACTTGGATGATTAAAGTAAATTGGTCGTAATTGTAGCGGCAAAATATTACAGCTATCAACGCTTTGACCAACAAAAAATAAATGTGAAGGTTGAACCCAGGGGGTAGCTTTATATAGCAGGGGTATGCTTTTCTGAGAAGACAAAATTTAAAAACAACATCGCATGCGGGCCCTGGTTAATAAATCAAGGCAGGGGTATTTCTGTGAGAATCCTAAAGATCCGAGTTAACTGCCTGAGCCCCCCTCCCTCTTGATAAAAAAGCCCCAAGACGTAATGCCTCAGGGCTTTATTATGGCCAATGCCGGGAGGCTAAAAACAAGGCACAATGAGTGCAGCCCCTTAAAAGCTGCTAGTCTCCCGTTCCAACCCGGGGATTGGTATCATGAAAGACGCCTTCGGGGTTAGGGTACCAAACCCAGGCGTGAAGCCCCCATACCCCCGCATCCTCTACGTGATGCCAATGGTCATGATCGCCGGGGAAAAGGTCAGGTAGATCCTCTTCGGAAGACACTAACACATCAGGTACAAGGTACTCTACGGCTACCAGTTTTCGGCTGTTCGGATCATTGGGATGATGGACATATACCAGTGCTTCTGGCATTGTTATATCAATGTTTAAGTCCATTAACCCACCATTTATATAATGGTATCCCATATTGGGTATAAAGGGTGTCCCCTGTCCATATCCGTCACTTTCTGCCATTGTCACATCATGATATTTGGCCGTAGCGGCTCGGATTTGACCAAGCATATTGTGATTGATAGCATTTTCCGGACGCTGTGAGTGTGTATTGAGTTGTTCAATCTGGCCATTAGGCATTGTCCCCTGATTTGAAACCAGAGAAGAATCACACCCCACACTTACAACTAAAACGCCTGCGAGCAGAATGTAAAGGGAATTGGTTAATAGGTAAAAATAAGCTCTACTAAGATATATTAGCTGTTTCATCGGAACCTCCATTTTTAAGTTACGGGGAGGCCGTCATGTAGTTTAGAAGGGCAATAGACTAATGTAACTGTATTCTATTAATAAAGTTCCTATTATTAAACAATGAACACATATAGAAAACAATTTATATAAAACTACAATTGAAAGTGCATAAGATCATATGAACAGGTTAAATTCGAATTCAATAAACTCGTAAAAAAGGACCTTGATCAGAAAAAGGAACGAAGTATTTCTTCACTCGAAGAACTTATATGTAGGTTAGGGGTGTCTGTTTGATTTTTTAAAATGGATTGGGATAAGGCGTCCCTTTAATTATTTATAATAGTTACCAAGCTTTCTTCCAACGTATTCGGCTCCTTCTTTAGTTAAATGTCCTAGGCCATCTATGTAATGTAAACAAGAACCTACCTGTGGGAAATAACCTTTTGTGGCAAATCCTTCCTTCTGATCAGTTACTACCTGCTCTATTGCCTTTGCGATATATTTATGTTGCCAAGAAGCCCTTACTTTTTTGAATGTTTTTTTAAAGGGTGAATTTTTAAAATCACAGTTACGTGTGCATTGGCAAGTCTCCTTGTCAGGCCCACCGACAATCGGCTGTAAAATGATTTTTTCTACAGTAGGCAGTTTTTGTTGTATAGTATCTATAGCTTTTTTAATGGCACCTGACCATTCTTTTACATTTTCACCATATGCTCCACTAATTGAGAAGAGCACACGATCAGGGGCATCGGAATTATTATTGCAAGGCGATATTATACTTTGATTCCACCCATCGTATTCCGGATTTGCCCATTGATCGACGCCGCCGCCCCCTTTCCAAAGCAGTTGCCAGCGATTATTTTCAACAATCGACTCGAAGATCCCGCCAGTAATATACCAGCCGAAACCCGGACCAGGCTGATCTTTTGACCCAGTTTGCCCCACCTGGCTAAAACCAATTACTTGGGTACATGAATAAATCAGATGATCAGAGTCTTGGGCAAGTATTTTCGTACCATCTCTCATTAAAAAAATGAGGAGTATCAAAAAGATAATTTTGCTTACGAATGAAAAAGAAAACAAGAGGTATATAGAGTTGTAATTCATACCTAGTAATATATTAATAGATTCCACATGTAGCACCTAATGACCTTACCCATAAGGCGAGTGCAGGACAAAAGTGAAGCCCTTTTTTATGCTTTTATAATTTTAATCTCCCTTATAATTACCAGCCCTTTTCTTAAGATAGGAATGGATCGCTTGTATTTCTGAATCTGTCAGGTGTGAGAGATACCCTTTAGCAAGTTTCGTCATAAACCCAATTTCCCGACCTCCAAGCGCCTTTCCTTGCCGCAACAATGTTTTAAATTGATGGGTCGAGTAACCAGCTCCGACAGCTAAATCAGCGGTTTGCCAGTAACTATCTTCCCCGGATAAATCTTCTCCATGGCAACGGGTACAGTGCGTCTGAGCTAAGTACCGGCCATAAATTACGTCCCCATCACTGGGTCGAGCTGGCATGGGAGATGAATAGATATATTCATCAACATCCGGCTCCCAACCCAAAAATACATGTGCAAATCCTCCGCGAATCAAGTCGGTAGTACTCAATGTATGACCGTAAGTAGAAGGCAAATCTACATTACTGAGATCGGGAAGACTTCTAATGTAGGCAATGAGTGCTTTTGTGTCAGTATCATTAAGATGATAGTACGATTCACTGGAAGGCATGTCCCCTCCTATAGCTGTTCCATCTTTGTTAATTCCATAGCGTATAGCTTTAACAAGTTCGGCGTTACTATATTGATGGCGAACTTTTGTGATATTAGGGCCCACGCGTTCTTCGGTTTCACGGCCTTGCAGCTGGTCGCCATGGCAATACGTACAGTGTAGTGTTTGTGAAAGCCGTTTGCCCCTGGCGATAAGTGTGGAATCGAGAGGTACCGAAATTTCAATATGTGAGGGAACTCGCTTATTGACATTTTGAATTCTAGCTACATCATAATCCTTTCTTAACTGATACGCTTCCCAGTAAAAATATCCGGCAAATAGTATTATCAAGCTAACAATGATCAGGATAGCTTTTGCTGGCCATTTCATAAGCGTTACGGCATGAATTTAATAATTTACTTTTTTAATTGAGTATCAACTTTACTTTCAACATGCTCTATGAGGTCTGTGATATCCTGATATGTCCTTTCGCTATGATTGTTAAACTTCACAATAATCATATCACCAGAATTATACGCCTCGGTCCTTTCCCTGATCTCATGTAACAGCGTATAGGTCACCGGATAATCTCCCGGGGTCCCCTCTACGTCTTTTACTGCTTCTACCAAACTGCAACGCAGGCTGTAGGCCGCGCCCGAATTGGAACAGTCTCGGTTATGTTCAAAATCGTCATCGGGACTCCAGCCCTCTTCGGTGGACAGTAGTTCGCCCATCTTTTCTATAATCGCTCGGTCGGCCTTTGTATATTTAAAATCAGGTCGCCTGCATTGTTGACACTGCATACTTTCCACCGACATACCAGCTTCAATGTCATTAACCCAGTCTCGAAATAACATGCCATCAGACCGGTAATAATAAAACAGGGATCGATCCAAGACTGTATGTTCTCTTCCCCCAAGTGTAAATGACCGGAATTCGGGATCACTTTTTCTAATATCATCCCTGTTGTTTTGAATCAACGCTGACACTTCAGGCTCCTCCGTTCCTGCCAGTGCAAGGAAATAATGTTGACTTTTGTCATAGGCCTGATCCACCTGATATAATTCAAGATTCGTCAGTTGTTGGCTTGCCGCTGACATATAAAGTTTTTCGATACCTATATTTTGGGCGTTGAGATTTCTAAATGCCCCATGGTTGTTATATGCTTCCTCCATATTCCACGAAGTTAGATCCGCTTGTTCTATTGCCGATTTCCGGTAGGCTCCTGCTGCATCACCGATACCCACTACACGAGCTTTTGGATAGTGATTAGCAACAATATTTGCATAAAAGGGGGTCGCCAATCCTCCGGCGCTGCTTCCACTTACTACAACGGTTTTGGGATTGGGGACGTTATCATACGCCCACTTTAGTGCCGATCTGCCATTTGGGTATCCCTTATGATGGACGGTAACCCCTTTTTCAGGTCCATCTTCGGTTTGATAACGATAGGTGGCTACACTGTCACCCATCACCACATCTCCCGTACAGGTCGGGACATATACCATCGTATAATCATTAAATGGATTATCGGGATGAGATAGGTTAAAGATTCCCTTCTTATTTCTAGGGTCATTGTTTGCCAGGTTATATGCGTAAGGGGTGGGATCTGTTTCCGTGGCGCATTGCTTACCGGTCCAGCATGCACCACCGCCGGTAAAGTATACTAACAACTTGTTGAAATTGGCCTTGCGGGTGAAGTATTTAAATTCCGAGCCATCGGCGCAAGCGGTTTCACCACCGGGTGCATGGGCTTGCCAGTTTTCAGAAGTGGTTGTTGTGGCAGACTGGCCGTGGACAGACTCAATCCCTGTCAAGACAACAACAATAAGCAGGACAACAAACAAGACAATTAAAGAAATCCCTTGACGAAATCTTTTCGCTGTACATATCATAATAAGCTCCCTTTTTAATTAAATGTCAGGGGAGCCATCGTAGATGTTACAAATGGGATAGGATAGCCAGTCAACACTTATTTAATATCCAAGTAACTTAAGATATGTAATAAAATCAAGCGTGATGGTCAAAAACGGCCCATTCCTTCATAACGTTAGAAGTGCAAGGGGCAAACAGAGAAACAATGTTTCCTTGAAATAACTTGTTAGGTTGTTAATACCAACATCCTTGTACCAGCAAAAATTAAGTTAATTCCCCTATCTCATGATAATCGGCCATCGCTGTATCGAACTGTAACAAATTATACTTCCCTTTTAAAAAGTATTGGAACAAAGAGTTGTGAATCATATTTAACAATTACATTCACAATTATAAACATGGGGTATTATGATCAAGATCAAATTAGGGTTTATCCTCCTATCTTTTCTTCTCATCACAGCATGTGGAAGTCCCGATCAAGAAAAGAAGACAGACAATAACATTGAGACACAATTGGTAAAGGAATCCGACTCACTATCAAATGAACTTTCGTCCGCTAGTGACTCCGTGGAGAAAAAGGTAAATGATTTGCAGGAGACCTTAGACAATCTGAATAATTAATCGTAACAGGATATTACATAATTTCATTATGAAACGACTATCAGAAATAACAATAGCTACAATTCTGCTGCTATTCATTGCAGCAAGTGTTAGTATAGCCCAAAACAAGAAAGGAAATAAGGGTAATAAAGGAAACAAAGAACAATCAGAGAAGGTGGAGCAAAAAGCAGAGCGTGCTGCCGACAGCCTCAAGACCCGGCAAGGCAAAGCGGATTCCTTACGCCAGAAAGCCAAGGGCCAAAAAAACAAAAAGGGCCAGGGGAATGCTTATGGTAAGAACAAAGGTGATATTACAGGTCGTGAGTTCGGACAAGCACGAGCAGCGGCTGCAAAAAAGCTCAAAAATGATATCGAACAGTTGGATCAAAATGTAGATTCAGCGGAAGTAGCAGCTGAACAAGCTGAAGAACGAATAGAACAAGCCGAAAAAAGACTGGAAACAGAGGAGTTAACCAAAGAAGAAAAACGACAAAAAAGACAACAGATTGAAAAAGCAAAACTACAGCTTTCTGAGCTTGAGCAAATGATTAAAAGTGAAAAGGCTAATCTGAGCAAAGCTCGTAATAAGCTTGACGAGATAGCGACCAAAAATGCTGCAGATAATACTGTAAGCGAACGTGAGGATGATGATCAGAATACAAATGAAGATGATTCAGAAGAAGATAGCTAAAAACTATCTATGAGTACATTACGTAAAGGGCCCGATTATCAAATTGGGCCCTTTTTATTTTCTCTTGAAAAATAATTTCCTCCTCTCACCTACTCGCAGTAGTACTTGAGCAATAGTTGGATTTTTATTACATAACAGATGTTGTGGTGTTTCTATTCATCTACTCAGATTGGTGCCTACCCCTACGCATATAATCAAATACCAATAAAACCGACGATCTCATTATTTTTCTTATCGTAACGAGAATAAGCCCCTACCTCACAGGTTATAACTTTCCCTGACTTGGTGATAAACGGTATTATTAACCGTTTTTGATTACTCTCGGGATCGCTCTTCTTATTTACGCACGCTAAGTATATTTGAACAGATTTCCAGCTTGGACATGATTTAATTAAAAATTCCTTGCATATCCTCATCAAGCTTTTCTTCATCGAAGCTTTTCAAATACTGCTCAGTAATCTTCAGATTAGAATGGCCGAGTGCTTTACTAATTGAATATAAATCAAGCTCTTTTTTTAGAGCATAATTGGCAAATGAGTGACGGGCAATGTGAAAACTCACATTTACGCTTATACCAGCCTTACTTGCCAATTTTTTAAGATTACGGTTCACAATTACATTTTTACTACTAATTTCTCGCCGTAGAGTATCACCATCCTCATATTTACGTTCTAAGAGCGGAAAAATATAATCAGAAGGGGTAGTATCGTTTGTTTTATAATGATTTAGGATTTCCAGCATCGGTTGCTGTTGCTTAATGCTCTTCAAGGAGTTGGTCTTATTCATGCGATATTTTAGACGACCATCAATTAAATTACTCCAGGTAAGACAACATAAATCCCCAAACCGTATCCCAGCATTATAAAAAGAGTACATAAAATAGTTCCTGGTATGCCAAAGCTTAGAACCTTTCTCTAGATCAAGGGCCTTAATATCATCAATTTGTTTAGGGCTTAACTTTACCTTTTCGACCTCTTCCGGTTTTACTTTCTCAAAAAAATCAAAAGGATCATGCTTATTTTTTTTCGATTGTTTAGCTTGATTAAACATACCTTTTATGCGTTGCAACTTTCTCCGAACGGTATTGGGACTATTACCTTCACGTGATCCATCTTTTTTCTCTGGCCCTCCCTCAGTCAACAAAAATCTTTGGAAATCGGAAAGAAAGTCCGCATCAACATCAGATAGATTAACATTTCGATCTCCTAAATATCGCTCAAGGTTATTAATCACCACTCCCATCTTGCGATGCGACCAGTAGCGGTCGTCTTCCTTTAATTTTTTTCGATATTCCTTCGCATAGCTAATTAAATTTCCTGTTTTTTTATCTTCAAACAGTTCTAAAATACTTTCAAACGTCGGCTTTTCATCACGTTTGATTAATTCCATTCGCCTTTGCTCCACCTTGTTATATATTCTGCTCAATTGGATATTAATGGTCCTGTAATTATCACAAGTTTTCCGGACCTCTCTGTGACGTGACTTTTTAGGCTGATAGAATTGATCTGGCTTAACGTCAATACCAGTACTTTTATATCGGGATTTCCGATCTATAGTAACACGCAAATAAATTGGTATCGTCCCATCATCCTTTTTCTTTCTTTTAAGCTGCGTAAAACCGAATGTAAAACTCATGGAATTAATTATCTGTTTGTACTTTTCATTTGGTACATCAAAAAGTACAAACAAAATATGTAAATACCCATAATAATGGGCTATAAATTTTACACAAAAATGCATTTTTATCTTTTAAACGTGGTTTTTGCACTTCATGTATGCAGGCGAAAGAATATGTTCGAGTCCTATCTTGGGCACTCAAAACCCTGTAAGTCATTGACTTGCAGGGTTTTACTATTTTAGGTGAAAAATGGGTGCAACCAAAAATACTTATCAATCATCTTTATTTGTTTTATCCTTATCCGACTGCTTAATTCCTTCTTTAAATGACTGCTTGACCTTTTTGAGTAGCAACATCATCTGTGAACCAAGCACCTTTTCAATGTATGGAACACAGGCCCGTCCGTCGCCATGTTCGCCGGATAGTGAGCCATGATAGCTCCGTACTAAGTCGGCAATTTCTCTATTACGAGGGTCACCCGCAATGAATACTACTCTTTCAACCCATCATACAGTTAGTTTTCCAAACTTATTTGACATACTTGCCACACAAATAATCAGCTATTAAGACTAGACCTCCTAAAAACCCACCGCCCAATATCTGTACGAAAGGCAGAAGCACTATGGCCACTCCCGCCTGTGCATTTTGTGGAATATCCGGCGTAAAATAGAAGGTTTTCACATACACCATTAATGAAGTAGCTACCAAAAGAATGGCAATAATCAACACCAGCCAGGCTTTTAACCCTTTGTCATCTATCCTATAGCTTAGCAGTCCTAAAACTGCATAGGGACTTATGATCAAGCACAGCATTAAAATATCAGAGATGAAAGAACTTACTGTAAACTGATATTCTACCCAAGGGGTTGCTTCTATCAAAAAAAATATCATCTTAGTAAGTACCCCCAAAAGCAAAATTATGCGAGATATTTTCGGAATCATTCTGCTGTAATTATCTGAATCCGAGCATTCATCTTATTATTTATATGTGCCATATAATGTAACCAAAGACAACTCCGATCACATCACAAAATATCTAACCGGGATTTTGAAGATACAAGCTGTAATATCTTGTTATAATCTGTTATTGCCATCCTTGTCTACCTGATCACAAAACCATTTTTATACATTTCTGAATTTATCGTACATTAAAATTCACTTTTCACAAGATATCGTTTAACTATGCGTGTAATAGGTATTATCCTAATCGCCATTACTATCATTTCTTGCGCCTCTACGCTCCCCCCCGTCGAGCCTTCATCAAGTATGATGAAAAAGGCTGATACCATTATCCTTACATTTAACGAAGCCCCCTCCCAAGCCTATGAGAATTTTGAAACCCATTTGGGGAATCAAGGATTTACCGTAATACGGTCTAATGAACAACCGCTTACACTCGAAACGCGGCACAAAAAATTTGACCCAACCATCCTGAGACTTTTCGGAAGCTACTCAATGAAGGTAAATGCCACAATGAAAGATTCAGCTCTCCACATAACAGGTACCCTGGCCAGCGGTACCCAGGTCGAAAATGCAGGTGGAAAGAACAGTCCCGTCAAAGATGGATGGAATAAGTTGGTTAAATTGGCCAAAGAATTTCCCCACCAGCAGATATACTACAGCAGAAATTAACGGCTACTTCCGTCAATATTCCGATCTGAGAGCTCAATATACAAGCTCCTGATCGTCTGCTCTACGGGCTGATCGGTCTGTACAGAAATAAGATTATCATCTCCAATTTCGCTTGGCGGATGGTATCGATTTTTGAGCACTTCAAAATCTTCCAAGCGGGCATCCGATACCACCTCATCGTCTTGGTCGCGCTGCTTCAAACGTGATTTTACCACCTCTTCAGGAGCATTGGCCTCCACAAAAAGATAGTCAACACCTTTCTCTCGAAATCGCTGCACCAGCTTTTCGCGGGACCTCCTGTTGCTAAAAGTTGCATCCAGAATCACACTTTGTCCCTTTTTAATACACGCTTCCATCTTCTCGGCAAGTGCCTGGTAGGTTTGCTCCGACATTGATCGGGTATATAACTGGTCCCTTTCTTTGTCCGGCGTTCGTTTCTGCAGTGGAACTCCGGCCATAGACTTTCGGATGCGATCAGATGAAAAGCGATCAATATTTAACTTCTGCTCAAAATGCTTGGCCAGCGTCGTCTTCCCTGTCCCTACGCCCCCCATAAATAACAACACGATAGGCTTGGATCCCAGTAAAGCATATCGAAGGGACAGATCGAAATACCGGGAGGCTGTTTGGGCAGCTTTCTTACGGTCCGCCTGCGGCACCTCCTCTTCTGTACTTTGCAGACTTTTGACTTTTCCCTTTACATAGGCGCGGTAACACTTGTAAAAGTCAATGATCTCCAACAGGTCGTGATCGTCCAGCTTTTGGGCCATTTGATCAATAAAATAGCGTTCTTCCTTCCAACAATTGTTGAAGTCCAGATCCATGGCAAAAAACGCCAAATCTACTGCTAAATCCCCATAACGGAACCGGTCGTTAAACTCAATGCAGTCATAAATCTGTACGTTATCGGGAGTAATATGAATATGCTCCAGGTGTAGATCACCGTGACCGTCAACAATACGCTTTTGAGCAACTCTGCGTTCAAAAAGCTCACTGCGACGCTCAAAATATTGATTGTTGAAATACTGTATCGCCCGATACATGTTGTCATCAATCGTTTCGCCGACAAAGACTTTGGTCTGATCAAAGTTTTCATCAGTATTCACCTTAATACGCTCAATTTCCCCATACTGCAAAATCTGTTTATCCGGCTCCTGATTATTATAGAAGTCAGCCAGCTTATCCGCTACACGGTCAAGGTGTGATTTTTTGAGTGTGCCGTTTTCCAGATAGCTGTGCAAAAAGTATTCTTCGGGCAACTTCTTCATCTTTACCGCGTATTCTACTACGGCATCAGTGTTTAAATCTTCTGAGATTTGATACCTACCATCCTCTTCTATTACTGATACAACCCCCAGGTAAATATCATCCGTGAGTCTGCGGTTCAGTTCAACTTCGCGGTGACAGTATTTCTTTCGTTTGTCAACGGAGCTGTAATCTAAAAAGCCAAAATCTACCGACTTCTTAAATTTGTAGACATATGGAGGTGCTAAAAATACATGCGAGATATGTGTCTGTACATGCTCAACCGTTTCCGGATGATGGGGATAAGCACTTGTCTTTTGCAAAAATGTTATTAGCCGGGAATCCATTGTATTTGATCTTACTCTTTTGGATAACTTATTGCTAATCATCAACAATTAGCGACCTACATTTTAAGGTAATAAATCACCCTTCCAAAAATCAGCATTCTTACTAATTTTCTTTTTCACACTACTTTTTACGGGAACTAATTTATCACTGCTAAACTATAATTAACGGTGTTATAATTATTTTTTTATGTAAATTAAAAATTCATCAATGAAACTATACTGAGGACAAGAGAGACATGAAATACGCCATATCAATTTTGACAGCTATTTTTTTATCAGGCATTTTTAGTATTAATGCTGAAGCCCAACTCCTAAACCGGCTCAAGAAAAAAGCAAAACAAGCTGCCGAGCAAAAGGCCGAAGATAAACTTACCGAAGAAGTAGAACGCGCTGCCCAACACGCTGTTGAACGCTCTTGGGATTCTATATTTGGAGATATCTCCTCTGACAGCAGCGGCAAGCGACTCCCGTTTACAATGGGCAGTAATGTCAAAACAGAGAATGCCTACCACTTTAACATCGTAACCACTATGGAAATACAATCGGTTGGGAAGAATGGAGAGGCCGAACCACCGATCATCATGGCTATGCATTTTCCCAAAGATGCGATGTATACCGGCACCCGATTCGAATCTGAAGAAATGAAAAAGGACGAAGGCGACCTTTTTATTATTTACGATTTCAAGAATGCCGCCATGCTGATGCTCATGAGCAATGAAAATGACAAGTTTTCCTTTGCTTATGACTGGCAGCAACAAATTGAATCCACAAAGTCTGATTCGCTATATCAGAATGATATCGACTGGGAAGAAGTAGATGAATGGCAGAATTATAAAAAAATAGGGAGTAAAAATATTCTGGGATATGACTGCGATGGTTACAGATCGGAAACCAACAATGAAATTATTGAAGTATGGGTCAGCCGTGATGCTGAATTCGGAATGAATAATATTTTTCAAGCCAATGCCAACGTTAAACAGTTGAAGGGTAAAATCCCTGAAGACTATCCCCAGGGAATGATCATGGAGATGCTTAATGAAGACCTTATAAATGGCGGTAAAACAACGGTGAAGGTCATCGACATCAATAAGAACGCCAATATCAGCTATTCCATGGCTGACTATCCGGCCATGAGCTTCGCTGCTAAGTCACCCAATAAATAAGTCATATTAATATTGATATAATCGACAGTCATCCCTATCCTCATCTATCAAATACGAAAAATTAATGTGTGACGAGTTATCATGGAAGAGCTGAAAGTAAAAGGGGAAGTAGTCGAAATTCTGGAGGAACAATCCGGACAGGGTAAAAATGGTCCGTGGAAGAAACAAGATTTTATCCTTGAGACCCCCGGCAAATATCCTAAGAAAATTTGTATCACACAGTGGGGCGACAAAATTGATCAATTTAATGTGCAAGAGGGAGAAGAAGTAACAGTATACGTTGATATCCAGAGCCGGGAATACAAAGGAAACTGGTACACCGATGTGAAGGCATGGAAAGTGGAGCGCGGCGACGAAGCCGGCTCACAAGAAAATAATCCCGATGAAAACGTCATTGATATGTCCGATATGGATCACGACGTGCCTTTTTAAGGGTTAAATAACTTGAGCTATCATATATACCGTGCCAGCCATCATTAATAGGAGTAATATTATAACGCTATAAGCTTCAACAGCACTGCTGCCATTCTTTTTCATTGCGCCTACTGTTTTTTGAATGGGTACTTTCCATATCCATACCAAGAGAGCTAAACCTAGTACTATTGCCAGCAGAATAAATACCATGGGCTCATTTTGAATGATTCATTTTTTATACGGCATAAAATTACAAACCATACGCTCCGTTTGCATGCTCCTTAACTTGCACTTTTAATCTTTTCTTACATTATTGGATAATAATTATATCGGGATACCAATAATATATAATCAAAAATAAAAGAGGAGAGCATATGAACTGGTACATCAAAGTATTGCAACAGTACACCGATTTTGAAGGGCGCGCCCGCCGCAAAGAGTACTGGATGTTTACGTTGGTCAACTTTTTAATCACGATGGCATTACAAGCCCTTACCTTTATGGTTGCAGGAATGAATCCTGAATCTACTTTAGGACTTTTCCTTTCGGGGATATTAGCCCTTTACGGTTTAGGCGTTCTTATTCCAAGTCTTGCCGTCACCGTTAGAAGATTACATGATACGAATCGGTCCGGGTGGTGGATTCTTATTAACTTTATTCCCGTAATCGGATTCATTGTAATGCTCGTCTTTTTGGTTCAAGACAGTCAACCCGGAACAAACCAGTACGGAGAAAATCCGAAGGGCAATGTTGATACAGCTGTCCTATAATTAACTGTACGATTTATAGTACGCGTCGGGCTGCTAAAAATCGATTTCGCCAATAACTTTTACCGAGCTTACTTATCATTACGCCGTTCGAAGTGGAGGCATGTAAAAACTCACCGCTATTAACGGCAATGCCTACATGCAGGGTTTTACGACCGGTTCTGAAAAATACCAGATCACCGGTTCGTACCGCAGCCCGGCGTATACCGTTTCCCACATTCAACTGTTCGCGCGTATTGGTTGGCAGGTCGATACCAAAATAGTCGTCAAAAATAACATTTACCAAGCGTGAACAATCTACGCCTGCTTGTGATGCCCCTCCGAGCACATACGGTGTTCCTTTCCAATCACGGTATGCCTGCATCAATGAAGCTTTGGCCTCGTTTAATGATGATACCACCATAGTCCTGTTTGAAGCCGAGGACTCCTGATCTGATGAAGCCGTATCATCTGCAGCAGATGACGAAGGATCCCTCTCCCCTGCTTGAGCAGGATTATTGTCTGCTACGGTACCGCCTGTCGGATATGATGATCGCGGAACTACTCCACAACTCATGGCCAATCCGCCGATCATAACAATTATTAAAACGCTTCGAATATGCATTTCCTGCCGGCTCTAAATTTTGAACTTACAATCTCCTTTAAATGATCTATATTTAAGGGTTTAAAGACAACCTTAAATTAAGTGTTTTTATTACGATGCAACTTCTGGTAAATATTGATCATGTTGCCACCCTCCGCAATGCGCGCGGGGAAGGATATCCCGATCCTGTTGAAGCAGCAAAAGTGTGCGAAGAAGCCGGAGCCTCAGGCATCGTCTTTCATCTGCGTAAAGATCGCCGTCATATTCAGACCGAAGATGTGTATCGATTAAAAGAGACCGTCAAAGGCGACCTTGATTTTGAGATGGCCGCCACCGACGAAATGCTGAAGATCAGCAAGGATGTAAATCCGGAACTGGTGACCCTTGTTCCCGAAAGCCGTGAGGAACTTACCACTGAGGGCGGACTCGATATGGAAACGGTTTTTGATGATTTTCACAATCGGGTATTTCCAGCTTATACGGATACCGACATTGCAATCAGCCTCTTTATTGATCCCAACGAAAAAGATATTGAACTGGCTGCTGAGCTGGGCACCGATGCTATAGAGCTACATACCGGAACCTATGCAAATGCATCCAATGATGCGGACAAACAAAATGAGCTAAAACGCTTGCATGATGGAGCGAAACTGGCTCACAAACTGGGTATGAAGGTCAACGCCGGACACGGTCTAAATCTTGACAACCTACAACCCTTGGTAGAAACAGTCCCACATTTGAATGATATCAGCATTGGGCACGCCTTAGTTTCATCTGCCTTATTTGATGGCCTTGATGAAACGGTAAAAAAATTCGTGCTCATTATGAATAATGCTAACTAACTGTATTAATTTTCGGAGCTAAAACCTCCCAATACTTATTACTATATGGAAAATACTAAAGATCATCGTTCGGGATATGTTGCCATCTTAGGCAAACCCAACGCCGGCAAGTCTACCTTGATGAACCGTCTTCTGGGAAACAAAATTTCAATTACCACTCATAAACCTCAGACCACCCGTCATCAAATTATTGGGATTCACTCCGAAGAGGATATGCAAATTATCTTTCTGGATACGCCCGGGGTCATTGACCCCAAATACGAGCTTCAAAAGGCGATGATGAAAACAGTAGATCGAGCCCGGACTGATGCCGATATCCTGCTGCTTATTGTGGACGTAAAAGATCATAACATCCCGGGGCGTATTTACAAGATGTTCTCCTCCATGAAAAACAAACAGATATTCCTGATCATTAATAAGATTGATAAGGTTACTGACCAGGAGGCTGAGGGAGTCGCCCGTAAACTCCAAGATGACTTCGATTTTGACGATACATTTTTTGTCTCGGCCCTAAATGGGAAGGGGCTGCAAAACCTCATGGATAATATTAAGGACCATATTAAACCGGGACCGCCCTTTTATCCCAAAGATATGCTAAGCGAGCAGCCGGTGCGATTCTTTGTGGCCGAGATGGTTCGTGAGCAGTTGTTCTTGCTTTACCACCAGGAAATTCCGTACTCCTCCACTATTGATATCGTCCAGTATGATGAACGTGACGACCTGGACTACATTAGCGCGGACATTATCGTAAATCGCAATTCGCAAAAAGGAATATTAATCGGGAAAGGCGGTAAGGCCATCAAAAAACTGGGAAAGAATGCCCGGGAGGTTATCGAGGATTTTGTAGGGAAAAAAGTGTACTTGGATCTTCACGTTAAGGTCCGTGAAAAATGGCGTGAAGATCCGAGTCGCGTGCGACATTACGGGTATTGATCAATACCTAAAATGCCAACTCAAATAGCCGTTGATATAACATCTACTACCATGGCAAACTTTTCAACAATCTTAACTCTATTTTTTACCGTCTTAACCCTATCTCTTTCTTCTCCGGCACTCGCTCAAGATTCCGGCGTTCTCGCTACCAAAAAAGATTCTCTGCGCGGCTCAATTACAGCTGAACGCGGCTGGTGGGATGTTGTTTATTACGATTTACATGTCACTATTCAGCCGCAGGATTCTTCCATTACCGGCTATAACAATATCACCTACCGCGTTACCCAAGAGCCCACACAAATGCAGGTTGACTTACAAGACCCGCTCATCATTGATCAAATAACACAAAACGGGAAGTCCCTTGATTATAACCGGGTTAAAAATAGTTATGCGTATATGGTGGATATGCCCGATAACCTCAAAAAAGATTCCCTTTATACCCTCTCGGTTTATTACCAAGGCATGCCTAAAGTAGCCGAAAATGCACCCTGGGACGGGGGATTTGTCTGGGCACAGGATTCACTTGGAAATCCCTGGATAGCAACAGCCAACCAGGGATTGGGTGCCAGCGTCTGGTGGCCCAACAAAGATCACCAGTCCGCAGAGCCCGACAGCATGAGCATCAATATTACGGTGCCCAACGAAATTAAGAATGTCTCAAACGGACGTCTTCGTGACACTACCCGCCATGATAACGGCATGACCACCTGGAGCTGGTTCGTATCAAATCCCATAAACAATTATAACATAGCCGTGAATGCCGGCAACTATGTGAATTTCAAAGATACGTATAATGGCAAAGGTGGCACACTGGATCTGAGCTACTGGGTATTGGAGCACAACCTCGAAAAAGCAAAAGAACAATTTCAGCAGGTCAAGCAGATGATGCAGTGCTTTGAAGAATGGTTTGGGCCTTATCCATTTTATGAGGACAGCTTTAAATTAGTCGAAACACCTCACTTGGGAATGGAACACCAGAGTGCCGTGGCCTATGGCAACAAGTATAAAAATGGATATAAAGGAACGGACCTTTCCGGAACCGGATGGGGACTAAAATGGGATTTCATCATTATTCACGAAGCAGCCCACGAGTGGTGGGGCAACAATATCACCACCAATGATGTGGCCGACATGTGGATACACGAAGGCTTTACCAGCTATGCGGAGTCCATTTATACCGAATGCCGGTTTGGAAAAGAAGCAGCCGCCGAATACAGTCGGGGATTACGGGATCGTATTGAAAATAAAAATCCCATGACCGGTAAGTATGGCTTAAATAATGAAGGGTCCGGAGATATGTATTACAAGGGACACAATATGCTGCACATGATTCGTCAGATTGTAGATAATGACGCTACCTGGAAAAGCATTCTGCGCGGCATCCAAAAAGAATTTCGCCACCAAATAGTAACCGCCGGTCAGATTGAACGCTATATTATCGAACAATCCGGAAACGATCTGGACGACGTTTTTGATCAATATGCGCATTATGCTGATATCCCAACCTTCCAATATTATATTAAAAATGATGTTTTATTTTATCGGTGGGAAGCCGATATCGATCATTTTGATATGCCCTTGAAGGTCACTTTAACTGATGGGAGCTATGCATTTATCTATCCCTCGTCGGATAGGTGGAAGCGAAGTAATCTATCACTTTCAGATACTGACAGTTTTAAAATCGACAAGAATTTTTACGTAAAAACAGATTCGTTGTCATCCCGATAAATTGATACTTGTATCGTAACAGATAATCGATTATGTTTGATTTGAAATTAAGAAGCCAAGACATGAAACGAATACAAAAACATATTTTCTGCCTCTGTTGTATGTGCATGTGTATGCCGCACCTGCAACCGGAGGACTGATTCGTTTTACCCTTGTGAAACAGATTCAAAGCCCTTCGGTCGATCCCGAAGGGCTTTTTTAGTTTCTATACGATTGTTCTTTTGATTTAGTGAGCACTCTTATCCAGAAAAGCTGAGGGATCAGGCCCGAAGACGCTTTGGCAACCGTCCCGCACCTCACCGTGCGGGGAAAAGGTGCCACTTCCTGCTCCGGTTATCCGGGGAAAGATGAGGGAACAGGCCCATACTCATGGTGAGTATGTACAAGCCTCTTCTGAGATCTTTACCCGACCGGTGCAGGATCTTGGAAGAGGCTTTTTTGTTTGAAATAGGATGTTAATTACAAAATCACATAACCATAAATACTAACACCATGAGTACTAACGGAAAAGAAGAACGCAATTTAAAATACGAAACACTACAACTTCATGCCGGACAGGAACCCGATCCTACTACCGGATCACGCGCCGTCCCCATTTATCAAACCACTTCGTACGAATTCGATGATACCGATCACGCAGCTGATCTATTTGGTCTAAAAGAATTCGGTAATATTTATACCCGGATTATGAATCCCACCAGCGATGTTTTTGAAAAACGCATTGCCGCATTGGAGGGAGGTGCTGCAGCTGTAGCCACAGCTTCAGGACAGTCGGCCCAATTTATGACCATCGCAACTATTGCGCAGGCCGGTGATAACATCGTTTCAACCAGCTTCCTTTACGGGGGGACCTATAATCAATTTAAAGTTACCCTACCCCGACTGGGTATCGATGTAAACTTCGTGGAAGATGATAAAGTAGAAAGCTATGAAGCTGAAATCGATGAGAATACCAAGGCGATCTACGTCGAGTCTATCGGTAACCCCCGCGGCAATGTACCAGATTTTGAAGGACTGTCTGCCCTGGCTGAAAAATACGGCATTCCATTAATTGTTGATAATACATTTGGCGCTGCCGGATCTATCGCTCGACCCATAGATTACGGTGCCAATATTGTTACCGAGTCGGCTACCAAATGGATTGGCGGACATGGTACCAGCATTGGGGGCGTTATTGTAGATGCCGGAAACTTTAATTGGGGTAATGGCAATTTCCCGGTCTTTACGGAACCTTCTCCCGCTTATCACGGACTTAATTTCTGGGAAACGTTTGGTCCCGATGGTCCCTTCGGCAATATCGCTTTTGCTATTCGAGCACGTGTTGAGGCCCTCCGTGATTTCGGATCCGCACCATCACCATTTAACAGCTTCCTACTCCTTCAAGGACTCGAAACTCTGTCACTGCGCACCGAACGTCACTGCGAAAATGCGCTTACATTGGCCAAGTGGCTCCGTGAGCAAGATGTCGTAGACTGGGTAAACTACACCGGACTCGAAGATCATCCTTATCACGAACGCGCCCAAAAATATCTAAATAAAGGAAAGTTTGGGGCCGTTCTGACCTTCGGTGTCAAAGGCGGGTTTGATTCTGCCCGAACCTTCATTGAAAACGTTGAAGTAGCCAGTCACCTGGCTAATGTTGGTGATGCCAAAACACTGGTTATCCACCCGGCATCAACCACTCATCAGCAGCTAAGCGAAGAGGAACAAGCCTCCAGCGGCGTAGAACCGGACTTAATTCGTGTTTCGGTAGGCATAGAGCATATCGATGATATTAAAGAAGACTTCAAAATCGCATTTAGTAAAATCAAACAACCCGCATAAATAATAATCCATCGGATGGCACATTCAGCCATCCGATGGGTTATTAAACAATATCAGGATGACATTTTTATTATGAGCAATAAACAATCACATACTTTTGAAAAACCTTTTGTTACCGAGGGAGGTGCAACAGTTCCTGACCCGACCATAGCATATCAAACGTGGGGAGAGTTAAATGCCGAACGTGACAATGTTATTCTGGTCTGCCATGCTCTTACTGGAAATACATCGGCTGACCAGTGGTTTGAAGGAATATTCGGCGCAGATAAAGCCCTTGATCCCACGGAGTATTTTATTATTTGCCCCAATGTGTTGGGCAGTTGCTACGGATCAAGTGGTCCCACGTCCGTCAATCCCAACACCGGAGAACGATACCGGGCCGACTTTCCCATAGTCACTATCCGCGATATCGTGCGTATCCAACAGCATCTTCTGGACAAGCTCAATATCAACGGAATAGAACTCGTTATCGGGGGATCAATGGGCGGAATGCAAGCACTGGAATGGTCCATCACGGATGACCGCCCGCAATCAGCTGTTCTTTTGGGAATGGGCGAAAAGCACCGTCCTTGGGCAATTGGTATTAGTCATACCCAGCGGCAAGCTATTTATAATGATCCCAATTGGGATGGAGGATTCTATTCCGAAAAGAATCCCCCCAAAAAGGGATTGGCACTTGCTCGTATGATCGCCATGAACAGCTATCGGCATCCCTCCGATTTTGACAAAAAGTTTGGGCGTCGATTACAGAACGGTCAATCCCAATACGAAGTGGAATCGTACCTCAATTATCAAGGCGAAAAACTTGTAGATCGGTTCGATGCGGTCTCCTACGTACGCCTGACCCAGGCGATGGATTCCCACGATATCAGGCGAAGTCGCCCGCGAATCCAAGAAATACTTGCAGCATTAACTATTCCGATTGTCGTTGTCGGTATCGACAGCGATATGCTTTATCCCGCAGAAGAATGCCAAGAATTGGCAAAGCTACTGCCAAACGGACGTTACGAAGAAATTTCTTCTCCACATGGGCACGACGCCTTTTTAATCGAATTCGGGCAACTTAATCCTATTGTACAATCACTACAATCAGAACTATCAGAACAAGCGGTTTAAATCAAAATGTCATACACAAAAACACATACCCTTAAGTTCGGCGGTTCTTCATTACAAAACTCAACACTGATCCGTCAATCAGTCAACATCGTAAAGGAGCGAATTCAGAAAGTAAAACCTGTTGTAGTCGTTTCAGCTATTGGCGGAGTTACTGACAAGCTGATTGAACTGGCCGACCGTTACCCAACAAATAACCATGTATCTTACCGGATTCTAAATGATCTTGAGAATCAACACCGTCGTATTTTTGACGAGTTGGCCTCTCCGGGACATCCAAGGCGTGGTGACCTGCAAGATCTATTCGGTGAGCTAAGAATGACTCTTGAGAACGAAAATTCTCGGAATAAAAATTTTAATGCATGGAAAGATCAGATTTTATCGATTGGTGAACGAGCCTCAGCACTAATTTTTGCTGCTGCTCTCTCGGAACAAAATATTGATTCGGTTTCATACGAGGCCTCCTATTTTATTAAAACTGATTCCACCTTCGGCAAAGCACAAGTGCAACGAGATGCCACCCGCAAACTGATTCAAAAATATCTTTTCCAGTCAAAGTCGGTACCTGTAATTACCGGTTTTATCGGCTCCAACGATCAACAGCAAGTTACAACGCTCGGGCGATCAGGCTCCGATTACTCGGCCGCACTTATTGCCGATGCGCTGGATGCAGATCACCTTGAAATTTGGACTGATGTGGACGGTGTGCTTACGGCCGACCCGCGCTGGGTACCCGATTCAGAATCTATCGAACGGCTCAGCTTCGGTGATATCACCGAACTCTCATCACATGGTGCACGCGTTATCCATCCCAAAACAATTCAACCCATCCAAAACAAAAAAACGACCGTGTTAGTAAAAAACAGCTACAATCCCCAACATCCCGGCACACTCATTACATCCGACTTTAACACCAACGGCTCCCTCAAAACGATCACTATCACCGGTCCGTTTGTAAGACTGCAAATTGACCAAACCTATGCTTACGATTTGTTTGTAAAGCTGCATGAATGGAGTACAAACAAACCGGATGCCAAGCCCATAGCGTTTACTCAACAATCAGAATTTGAAGCAGCTCGTTTTTTGCTCAAACAATCATTTTTTGAGGAAATCAAAGAACAGCTCTCCACATGGGCAGCTAATCAAAATACACTCTTTACCCTTGACGACAACCTCTATAAGCTTAAAAAATTTAGTAATCGTTTTAACGAGAGTGAAACGTTGTCGGGACAGATTATTTCCCTGCTTGATAAAAATGACATCCATCCGTTAAACATCGAACGGAACAAAGATGATCGATTTATCTCCTTTTTGCTGCCCGAAGAAGAGGCCCGTCAGGCCGGCCATTTGATCAATAATATTATTTCTAAAACAAAACCTATCGTCAACCTTTTTGTAGCGGGCACCGGGGCGGTTGGAAAAACACTCCTGGATCAACTAAAAAAACTGGAGGCCTCTGATTTTCAACTTAGATTGATCGGTATCTGCAACAGTCGAAAAATGCTGTGGAATACAGAGGGTATTGAGCTGGATAAAGCGCTTAATTGGAACGATGCAAAACAAACGAAATGGGATACCCTGTCGGACAAACTCACAAAAGCCCACCAGCGAAATATAATTTTTGTGGACGCCACCGGCAGTGAAGAAGTGGCCCGACTATACCCAAAACTATTTGCCAATGGAATCCATATTGTTACGCCCAGCAAATTGGCCAATACCTTTGAACAATCATTTTTTGACCAGTTGGAAACCCTGACTAAAAAACACAACACCTCATTTGAATATGAAACAACGGTCGGGGCAGGATTGCCGGTTATTTCTACAATAAATAACATGCAATCCACAGGCGATCAAATCTCTGAAATTTCAGGTGTTGTTTCCGGAACCATGACCTACCTATTCAATCAGCTTGAACAAGGGATTCCGTTCAGCAAAGCCATTATTGATGCCCGAAAAAAAGGCTATGCCGAACCCGATCCACGTGATGACCTTTCCGGAGAAGATGTGGCTCGCAAATTCTTAACACTTGCCCGGACGCTGGGCCTCAACATTGAACGAAAAGAACTGCAGGTGGAATCATTAATTCCAAAAGAGTTGAAACACGTTGACGGGAAAACCTTTTTAGAAAAGTTATCGGATTATGACAGTGAATGGAGACAACGCATCCAAACAGCAAAGGATCGGTACGAAACTCTACGATATACCGGCAAGCTACAAGACGGTAAGATTACGATTGGGATAGAATCTGTTCCAATAGATTCTCCCCTTGGTCAACTCAAGGGAACCGATAACCTCATACAAGTTTATTCTGAGTATTATAATCAAACACCCTTGGTGATACAGGGACCGGGGGCCGGGAAAGAAGTAACGGCAGCAGGCGTGCTAAGTGATATCCTTAAGACTGCGGATCAGTTAATCCTATATTAATCAACATTTTATAAGAGTTTTTAACCAAGGTTAGATTGCTTTAAAATAACTGTTTTTTATCTCTGTATTCAATAACATGGTGATAGACGCAATCAAGAATGTCCTTAATATCCAACTTCTAAAGAGAAATACATATTATGGAAAAACAAAAAAATAAGAGAGTTCTCAAGCAAGAGTTGAAGACTATTTGCCAAGAGTTGCAAGAGAAGATGAACATCATCAATGATTCTACGGGCAAAGGACATGCAAATGCCCGTTGAGAAAGAGGTTAACGATCTACATTACAGCTAATTACCACATGATAGAGTGGCTATTGGGGTAGTCAACTCTGTAAAACAAGAGGGCCGATCGGAAGATCGGCCCTTTTTTATTGGAAAATCATTTATAAATCCCTACCACACTCTACCACACCTCCCCCATTTTTAACATTCCAGCATTTAAAATATCCGTAGGACCATAAAAGTGCCTATATCATACCTGAAAGCACTTTTTATAGTCCCATACTAAATTTCCATTCTACTGAATTTCTTTCTCCTGAATCTTTCTGCAATAAATGCTTGACAAATTACATCCTTTAGGGGTACATTGTGGGGTGAAGTGGGAGAATGTGGGAGTTCTAAATCCACTTGTCGAATTCGATAATACTTGCTGTTAATTCTGGGGACCATATGCCAAGTTTCAAGGGGCAATACGAACATAGTGTTGATAATAAAGGACGCGTTAGCTTCCCGGCTAAACTGCGTAAAGCCCTCAATCCCCAGGCGCAAGAGCGTTTTACTATTTTAAGAGGTCTTGAACCCTGTCTTTATCTGTACCCAGAGGATGAATGGCAGAAAGTAGAGAATCAGCTCTCCCAGATCAACAGCTTTACTAAAGAGGGTCGCACAGTTAAGCGCAATTTCCTGCGTTTTGCAGAAGATGTGAACCTCGATAATCAGAATCGCATTCCTCTCCCTTCACAATTAACAGACTGGGCCGGCATAGATGGCAAAGCCATTTTTATCGGTAGTGGCGAACGTATCGAGATATGGTCGCCCGAAAAACTGGATGAAGTTGACTCCGGCCTTGATTTCGAATCGTACCAAGAACTTTTTGAGCGCGTGATGGGTGACGATGACAACCATAATGACGAACAATGATACATATCATGAGCATCAGCCGGTACTGCTGGAAGAATCCGTAGAGTATTTGATTACGGATTCCAGTGGGATCTATATCGATGCTACGCTCGGCGGTGGTGGACACAGCCTGACATTGTTATCTCACCTAAATGACGACGCTCAGCTTATCGGTATTGATCAGGATGACGAAGCCCTGGCGGCCGCAAATGCACGCATAGGCGACGACAAACGATTTTCTTCCATAAAAGGCAATTTCGGTTACCTCTCCAGGCTATTACCCCCAGAACTACATGGAGAGGTAGCCGGAATCCTTCTTGACTTAGGACTCTCAACACATCAGATAAAAGAAGCGGAACGCGGATTTACGTTCCAAAAAGAGGGACCGCTCGATATGCGCATGAGCAACCTCCGCGGTATTACAGCATACCAGGTGGTGAACGAGTACTCCTACGAAGATCTGCGCGATGTTATTTATCACTATGGTGAAGAGCGCAATAGCCGTAAAATCGCAAGTGAAATTATCGATCGACGTCCCATTGAAACCACTACTGAACTTCGCAATGCCGTGGAGGCCGTAGTTAAGGGTCAATATCAGATAAAAAGTGTGGCCCGCGTTTTTCAAGGAATACGCATCGAGGTTAACCGTGAGCTGGATATGCTCCGCAAGGTGCTCGAGCAATCGCTTGACGTACTTAAAATGGACGGCCGCATTGTTGCCATCAGCTACCACTCACTGGAAGACCGCATCGTCAAGAGATTTTTTAAAGCGGGCAATCATGAGGGCAAAATTGAGAAGGATTTTTATGGTAATCCGCTGACTCCCATTGAAGAAATTTCCGGCGGTATTATTCGTCCCACAGAAGAAGAGATAGAAAAAAATCCCGCATCACGAAGCGCAAAAATGCGTGTTGCCCAGAAAATAGAAATGCCGGAGGTGAGTTGATATGCTGATAAAATCTCCGATGAAAAAAGACAAGGTCAAGAAAAACCGGCGATCTAATAACAAAAAGTCGTCTCGTTCATCCAACCGTATTCTTATCAATGGTACAAATAAAAACAAACGAACCAATGGATCAGCTAAAAAGAAAAAGGGATTATCCCTTCCCGAGCTGAAGCCCTGGAAAGTAATTGTTGGTGCTATTGTATTAGGGGCACTGGGCATTCTTTACCTCAATCATGTATTTGCTACTCAGCAACTGTTGCGTGAGGTTAATCAGCTTGAGGCCGAATATAATCGTGTTCATCGAATGCATACCGACTATAAACTTATTTATGATCGGATGATTGGGCCCGCCCAAATCTATGAAAATGCTCAGGAAGCAGGCTTCATCAATGGCGGACCTGCTGAAAAAGTAATTGAGGTGGACAAGTAGATGAAAAACACTCGTTCTGCCATATTAAACCGGATGTTTATGGCCTTTGGCTTGGTATTACTAATACCTGTTGCCATAGGTCTACAGCTTTTCCGCGTGAATTTTGTAGAGGGAGATGAGCTACGTAACCTCTGGAACGAACAAGCTATTGACTATATCTCCATACCGGCGCAACGGGGTAATATCTATGATCAAGACGGCAGTCTGCTTGCGACTAACAGTGTTGTTTACAAAGCTGCCATTGATCCTAAAGTTGAGGAATTGACAAATTCGCAAGTTGTGCAAATCTGTGATACCCTGGCAAAATATACCGGTAAATCTTCACGGCACTACCAGAATAAAATAAAGCAGGCCCCTAATCGGTCACGATATGTGGTACTTAATGAAAGTATCGATACCGAAGCACATGAAGCATTGCGTCAGCTTAAAATTAGGGCCGTAATTCTGGAAGAGGAATATAAGCGAAATTACAACTTTGGGACATTAGCAGCTCATACCCTTGGCTTTGTAAATCACGATCTTGACGGCATGACGGGGCTTGAAAAAGAATATGACAACCAGCTTCGTGGTGAAGATGGAGTACAGCAAGTTCGTCGCGACCGAAATGGAAACATTTATGCTTACTTGGGCGCCCCTCGAAAACAACCGCAGCAAGGACATTCCCTACACACCACTATTGATTCTCATATTCAGGCTATTTTAGAAGAAGAACTTAAAGCCGGGATTGACAAAACCAGATCCACCAGCGGTTCCGCTATTGTTATGGATCCCCAAACAGGAGCCATTAAAGCGATGGCTAATTATCCCACATTCAATCCCAACAATCCTGCCTCTCTTAACAGTACGAACCGCAGGAACTTCGCGATCTCGGATATGATCGAGCCCGGCTCTACTTTTAAACTTGTAACGTCCATAGCAGCCGTTGAACAAGATAAGGTACAGTTCGATGAACAGTTTGAAACTCCTGAAGATGGCAAAACACTCATACACGGTCAGTGGATGCGCGACCATGAACCCATGGGAACTCTGTCGTTCCCAGAGGTGATCCAGAAATCTTCAAACGTGGCTACAGCTCAAATTGCCATGCGGCTGTCAAAAGACGCCTTCTACCAATATGCGCGTAATCTCGGATTTGGCACCCCCACAAATATTGATCTTCCTAACGAAGAAAGCGGGCGCCTTCCGAAACCATACGAATGGAGTCAGGTTACCTTGCCCTGGATGTCAATAGGATACGAAGTACAGGCCACCCCTATTCAGATCGCACAGGCCTACGCTGCTTTTGCCAACGAAGGAACAATGATGCGTCCCTATTTAGTAGAAAAGATTACAAGCGGTCAAGGTGAAGTCATTGAGAAAACAAACAAGGTGCCCGTACGGAAAATTGCCAAAGAATCTACGATCAATAAGTTATATCCCATTTTTAAGGATGTTGTCTCTGATTCGGGAACCGCTGAATATGCCCAGGTGGACGGACTTTCTATTGTAGGCAAGACCGGCACAGCCCAAAAATATATCGATGGACGATATCGCAACGAATATCGCTCTTCGTTTGTAGGCGTATTTCCTGCAGATGACCCTAAATACGTATGCCTGATTGTGCTTGATGATCCTGATACGTATCCCCCATACGGTGGAATTACTGCGGGGCCTATTTTCAGAGAAACTGCAAACCGTATTGCCGGCCTGGATAATGAGATCGAAAAACATATCCTTCAACAAGAACAAAACGATGAGGTTTGGGCTTTTGCTCCCGATCTAAAAGGACTGACAAAGAAGGATGCAAAAGCCCTATTACAGGAACAACAATTACCCTACAAATTACAGGGAAATGGTAACTGGATTACAGAACAACAACCTGAAAGTGGTACAGAGCTAACACCAACTGACGAGATAACATTATCGCTATCTAACACCATTGCAGAGGCTGAAATACAGGAATTACCCGACGGATATTCTCTAATTCCCGATGTAGGCGGTATGAGTATGCGTAAGGCAATGGTATTGCTAAACAACCGTGGATTTGAAACCAAAATAATTGGGTCGGGAACAATATACAGACAGTTCCCCCGTCCCGGCGATATGATGAAACAGGGACGAACCGTTATCATTCGCGGAAAAGCTAAACCACTGGAATCGCTAACAGCAAATAAATCAACCGAGTGACATTCGATAAGCTCATATCACTTTGCAAACCGATCGACGTCTCCGGACCGGAGCCAAACAGCATCGGTATGCTCCGTCAGGATTCCCGGAAGATTGAAGAAGGGGATGTATTTATTGCTATTAAGGGATTCCAGGTTGACGGGCATTCTTTTATTGATGATGCCATAGCCAATGGGGCTTCCGTTATCATCTGTGAAGATCCGTTTTACTCTGATGATGAAGTATCTGTTGTTGAGGTTCCGGATACGCGTTCCCTTATTGGACCGCTGGCACAAGAATTTTATGACAATCCCGCCAATAAGTTAACGCTTATCGGTATAACCGGAACTAATGGCAAAACGACCGTTGCCAATCTGGTTTACCAGACACTGCAAAATCTGGGTGCCAAACCGTCCCTATTGGGAACAATTGCCAAACGCATCGGTGATCGTGAAAGGGAAAGTAGTCTTACAACCTCAGACCCTATTGAATTAGCCAGTGATATGGCTCAAATGGTAGAGGCGGGATCAACACATTTGGTTATGGAAGTTTCATCACATGCACTTGACCAACAACGTGTTCATGGTATTAGCTTTGAGATTGCCGCATTTACCAATCTCAGCCACGATCATTTGGATTATCACGATGATCTGAAATCATACGCAAAATCAAAAAAGATATTATTCGATAACCTTTCTCCCGATTCAACTGCTGTTATTAACGGGGATGATGACTATGCCAGTTTTATTGTGATGGATTGTCCTGCCCGCGTCATTGACTTTAGCTTCAATAAAGCTCTTGAAGTTGATTGCCAAGTGCTTTCAAATACTATGGATGGACTGGTTGTCCGCATTGGAAAAATCATGATTGAAAGTCCGTTAGTGGGCACCTTCAACGCTTACAACTTGAGTCAGGCTTTTTTAATCTGTCGATCCATGGGATACCAAGATGAAGAAGTAAAAAATGCCTTGGAAGCTTCTACCGGAGCTGCAGGCAGACTCGAACGTGTTAAAGGCTCTGAAAAAGATGGAAACCCCGTTGTGCTGGTAGATTACGCCCACACCCCGGATGCATTGGAGAATGTGGCCTCTACACTGGCTGAAATCAAAACTGAGGGGCATACACTGCATATCGTTTTTGGATGCGGAGGCAATCGGGATAAGACAAAGCGACCTAAAATGGCCCGGATCGCTGAAACGTATGGCGACAAAGTTACCGTCACTTCTGATAATCCACGAAACGAAGACCCCGATGCTATCATCGATGCAATAATGGAAGGATTTGACAATGCAGAACCTATTATACGAATTACCGATCGAAAAAAAGCTATAAAGCAAGCTATTAAAGACGCCGACGCTAGCACCATGATTTTAATTGCCGGCAAAGGGCACGAAACTTACCAGGAAGTTGCAGGTAAGCGTCACGATTTTGACGACTGTGCTATTGCGCGAGCAGCATTAGGTAACAGAAATTCGAATCCTAAAAACAAGGATACCTAATGCTATACGAACTCCTACATTGGTTAGAAGTTAACTATCAGCCGCCCGGCTTTGGCGCATTTGAATTTATTACGACCCGAGCAGCTATTGCTGCAGCCATGGCCTTATTCATTAGTGTTATGATTGGCCGACGTATTATTGAATGGCTCGAGAAAATGCAGTTGCGTGAAGTGATCCGCGAAGATATTGGGCTGGACACGCATCTTGGCAAGGCGCATACCCCTACTATGGGTGGACTAATTATCCTGTTAGCTATCCTCATCCCGGCAGCTTTTTGGATGAAGATGGACAGTATTTACACCTGGATGATTATTCTCGTCACATTCATCCTGGGTGTCGTCGGCTTTGCTGATGACTACATTAAAGTAGTAAAGAAGGACAAATCAGGCTTAAGTGGAAGGCTCAAAGTGGCCGGGCAAATTACCGTTGGTTTATTACTGGGTCTCACCCTCTATTTCTGGCCGGAGTTTCAGGAATTCAATACCCTGTCTACGGTACCATTTTTGAAAAATGTGAATATTGATTATGCCGTATTGGGTGAAGCACTCGGCTGGGTCATTTATATCCCGATGGTCATTTTTGTGATTACGGCTGTAAGTAATGCAGTAAACTTAACCGACGGTCTCGATGGACTTGCAGCAGGAACATCAGCTATTGCAGGCCTTATTCTTGGGATTTTTGCCTATGTATCCGGTCGAACTGACTTCTCGGACTTCCTCGATATCATCTATCTGCCAGGAGCCGGAGAGTTGACCATTTTTGCAGCTTCATTGGTGGGTGCCTGTATGGGATTTCTGTGGTACAATGCCCACCCCGCCTCTGTCTTTATGGGAGACACCGGATCACTTGCGCTGGGCGGTTCTTTTGGTGCCCTGGCTCTTATGCTACACAAAGAACTGTTACTGCCCATTATTTGTGGAATCTTTTTTATCGAAACGGTTTCAGTGATCATACAGACCACTTATTTCAAATATACAAAACGGAAGTTCGGTGAAGGGAAACGGGTCTTCTTGATGACTCCGATTCACCATCACTTTGAAAAAAAAGGATTACCTGAATCTAAAATTGTAATTCGCTTTTGGATTATTGCCGTGCTCCTTGGAATTCTAAGCCTATTAACCCTTAAGCTGCGATGAGAGAAGTAGTAAATAAACATATCGTTGTTGTGGGAGCCGCCCGGAGCGGGCTGGCAGTGGCATCCCTGTTAAAGCGAAAGGGAGCCAATGTATTTGTAACTGATCACGGGACTATTGCTGATTCTGTAAAAGAAAAGCTTAACAGCCTTGAGATCGATTTCGAAGAAAACGGACATACAACCAAAGCGGAACAGGCAGCATTTTTAGCCATTAGTCCCGGTGTACCTACTGAAGCACCTTTAGTACAAAAGTATCTAAAGAATGGGAAAGAAGTGTTTTCGGAAATCGAAATAGCCAGCTGGTTCAATAAAAGTCCCATTGTAGCAGTAACCGGTAGCAACGGAAAAACAACCGTAACAAATTGGCTGGATCATACTTGGAATAAAGCCAGACGTGAACATATAACTGGCGGGAATATCGGATATGCATTCTCCGACAAAGTTGATCAGACATCCGAAAACAGTGAAGCCTTGTTAGAAGTCAGCAGTTTTCAGCTGGATCATATAGATAGCTTTCATCCACAAATCAGCGTGTTGCTAAATGTTACCGCTGATCATCTGGATCGATATAATCATGATTTTTCGAACTATGCGAAATCAAAATTTCGAATTGTTGAAAACCAAACCGGTGAAGACTGGTTCATCTATAACTATGATGATCCAACTATTGCCGGACATGTAGCTGCTATTAAAAAAAAAGAAGATATACCGCGGCTGCTACCCTTTTCAACGCACAAGGATCTTTCAGAAACAGACGGAGCTTTCGTTCGAAATCAAAACATCATCTTAAGAATCAACAAACAAGAAGAGGTACTGATGCCAACTCGTGAAGTCAAACTTTCTGGTAAACACAATTTAAGCAATGGACTTGCTACAGCCCTTGCTGCTCGTGCTTCTGAAATTAAAAGTGATGTTATCCGGGAAAGTCTTCGCACTTTCGAAGGGGTAGAACATCGTCTTGAATTAGTGCGGACTGTTAATGGGGTAAAATATATCAACGACAGTAAGGCCACTAATATAAATGCGGTTTGGTATGCCCTTGACAGTTTTGATGTCCCCATGACTATCATTCTCGGCGGACGTGACAAAGGAAATGATTACTCAGAGTTGGTTGAACAGATCCGAGAAAAAGTCCACACCATTATTGCGATAGGTGAAGCTCGTCCAATGATTGAGGAGCAACTACAATCCGTAGTTCCCAATTTTAAAACTGCTGAAGATATGAATGAAGCCGTACGATCAGCCAAGGACGTAGCTAAGCGCGGTGAAGTAGTATTGCTAAGCCCGGCATGTTCCTCTTTTGATATGTACGACAATTATGAGCACCGAGGAAATGAATTCAAAAAAGCTGTAAATCGACTTTAAAAAACTCAGCCTTGAGTTTTCAGTTATCCCATTAAAAGATAGCTGAAAGCTGAAGACTGAAATACAAAAATTATGCTATATACAACGCCAAATAAAAATATCTCATCCATACTGGGCACCAGTACAGATGACATTGATACCCCTAAGCAAGGGAGTGACCGTATCTTGCTGGTATCAGTGATTCTGTTGATGATATTCGGAGTTCTGGCTGTGTATTCATCCATCGCCTTTTTTGCCGAAGCAAAACACACTACGGCCGGCAGCCTTGTTGTAGGTCATGCCGTAAAGGTGGGTATCGCTTTTCTGGCCATGCTTATTGTCTCAAAAATTGACTATCACCTCCTGGCTAGGTTCAGCCGGCTTGGCGTAGTATTGAGCTGGATCCTGTTAATTGCCGTTATGCTATTCGGAAATGAAGTATTCGGGGCCAAAAGATCACTAAGTATTGGTGGTGTTTCATTCCAGCCGGCCTCCTTTGCAATACCGGCATTGCTCATTCACATTTCTGTGCTTCTGGAGCAAAAACAGGAATACATAAAAGACTTTAAACGCGCATTTCTGCCCATCATGTTTTGGGTGGTTATTACATGCGGCCTTATCGGGATTGAAGACTTTAGTACTGCAGCCTTGCTGTTTTCTCTGTCACTTTTAGTCATGTTTGTCGGACGTATTAGCATGATGCAGCTAAGTACCCTAATTCTCATCGGCGTTATGGGGGCCGGTGTTTTGATTTGGCAATCTCCCGAGCGACAGAGCCGCATCGATCAGTACGTAGACCAAGTAGTAGAAATAAACAGTACGAAATTTAACATTGAAGAAGGATATCAAGCCCAACAGGCCCATATCGCTATCGCTCAGGGCGAACTATTTGGAGTAGGCATGGGTAAAAGCACTCAACGTAATTTCCTGCCGGCCCCTTACAACGATTTTATCTTTGCTATCATCGCCGAAGAGTACGGGCTATTTGGGTCCGGATTGGTCATACTGATATTTACCGTCATCCTGTTCCGCGGCATTGCCAAAATCGCTAAAAATGCTCCTGACATTATGGGAATGCTTATTGCCGTGGGTTGTACTCTTACAATTGTGCTTTATGGATTTATTAATGCCGGTGTTGCCAGCGGATTACTTCCGGTTACGGGACTGCCTATGCCCTTTGTGAGCTATGGCGGGACAAACATTCTATTTGCCGGCATCATGGTTGGCATTCTTATGAATATTTCAAAATACGACAGCAGTAAAAAAGCAGTGTTTTATGCATAGTGCTGTAAGAAAGGACATATCATCGCAGACCAGACCAGACTCCGCTGCTATGGGCAATATAAAAGTGCTCATAGCAGCCGGAGGTACTGGCGGTCATGTGTACCCGGCCATCGCCATTGCCGATGCGCTGCGGGACTCCCACGCCGATACTGAAATACTTTTTGTCGGCACAAAAAATCATATGGAATGGGAAGCCGTATCAAAAGCAGGATATAACATCACCAACATCTGGATTAGTGGCTTTCACCGCCGTTTTACTCTTAAAAACCTATTATTCCCTCTAAAACTAGCAACAAGCATCATTCAGAGCTTCGGTATCATCAAAAAGTTTAATCCAGATATAACAATTTCATGCGGCGGATATGTTGCCGGACCTGTAGGCTGGGTAGCTACTAAACTGGGTATTCCCCTTGTTATTCAGGAGCAAAATAGCTTCCCCGGGGTAACTAACCGAATGCTGGGCAAAAATGCAGAGCTTATTTTTACTGCCTTTGATGATGCTGAAAAATATTTCCCCAGTGATAAAACACAACTTGCCGGCAACCCCACAAGAAAATCCCTCAGCCAGGAAAATCGTGAAAAAGCATTACACGCATTTGATTTTAGCAGCAATAAAAAAACACTGCTAATACTGGGTGGAAGCGGAGGTGCCAAAAGCATCAACCTAGCGATGCAAAAACATATTGAAACACTCCATAACGATTTAGGACTCCAAATTATCTGGCAATGCGGCAAACGCTATTACGACCAACTCCGCAAAGATGTACAACCACACAACTTTGGACAACTGAAATTTAAAGATTTCATCTATGATATGCCGGCTGCTTATGCAGCAGCTGATTTAGTAATTAGCAGAGCCGGGGCGCTCTCTTGCTCTGAGCTTGCTTTAACCGGGAAACCAAGTATTCTGGTACCGTCTCCCAATGTTGCCGGCGATCATCAGACAAAAAATGCGCAATCTATGGTTGATGCCGGAGCTGCAAAATTAGTAGCTGACAACGAATTGAAAGAAAGATTGGCAAATATGGTTCAAGAAATTATTAATGATGAACAGCAACTTAAAGAAATGAGCAAAGCGGCTAAAAACTTATCGCGACCCAATGCCGCCCAAGAAATAGCAACCGAATCACTAAAATTAATCACAAAGGAAAAGCAAAATTAGTGTCATCCTGAATTTATTTCAGGATCTAAATGGTCCTACTTAATAGATTCTGAAACAAGTTCAGCATGACATGTTCGAGATAAAGTGAATATATAATGAGTAAGCAAATACAAACACAACCGATTTTTGGAAGAACCCGCCATATCCATATGGTTGGGATCGGCGGCATCGGTATGAGCGGCATGGCCGAGATCTTGCTACAGAAAGGATATCACATTACCGGTTCGGACGCGAATATGGGTGAAACTATTGAACGCCTTCAGGAGCTCGGTGCTGAAATATCCATCGGTCATGACAAAGGAAATATCGAAGGTGCCGATGTGGTAGTGTATACCAGTGCGGTTAAAGCTGAAGAAAATATCGAAACCAGTGCCGCACTTGAAAAAGGAATACCCGTTATCAAACGCGCCGAAATGCTTGCTGAACTTATGCGCATGAAATACGGTGTAGGGGTGGCCGGCACTCATGGCAAAACCACTACTACAACCATGATTGGCCACGTGATACAGGATGGCAGTTTTGATCCAACTATCATGGTAGGTGGCAAAGTACACAGCTTTTCAAAAACCAATGCCGTAGTCGGTAAGGGCGATATCATTGTCGTTGAAGCGGATGAATTTGATCGAACGTTTTTACGACTTACTCCAAGCTTAAGCGTTATCACCAATATCGAGGCCGAGCACCTGGATATTTATGACAGTCTCGAAGATGTCAAAGAAGCATTTATTGAATTTGCCAATAAAGTTCCGTTTTACGGAGCCGTAGTACTTTGCCTGGATGATCCAAATGTCCGAAGTATTATTCCTGAGATCGAACGTCGTACTACTACCTATGGGTTAACCCCCCAGGCACAAATCAGGGCCGTTGATATTGAAGTCGATCATTTTAACAGCAAATTCACGGTTATCAAGGAAGGAGAAGAGCTTGGTGAGATCAACCTCCAGGCACCCGGAGAACACAACGTGAAAAATGCGCTGGCAGCTGTAGCGGTTGGGCTCGAACTTGATATCGACTTCAAAGATATAAAGTCCGGACTTGAACGCTTTGAAGGAGTATTCCGGCGTTTCCAACTGAAGACTGAAAAAGATGACGTAATAGTGATTGACGATTATGCTCATCATCCCACAGAAGTACAGGCTACACTTAATGCAGCGCGAAAGGGATGGAAAGATCGTCGCATCGTGGCCGTTTTTCAGCCGCATCTGTATTCACGAACTCAAGAACTTTATAAAGAATTCGGGCTCTCATTCTTCGATGCTGAAGTGAGTGTAATTACCGATGTCTATCCGTCGCGTGAAGAACCCATTGAAGGAGTAACCGGAAAACTCATTGCCGACGTAGCTAAAGAGTACGGACATCGAAAAGTGCATTATGTAAAAGACAAAAACGACTTGCCGGTGAAGCTAAAAGATATTATAGAGCCGGGTGATGTCGTCATCACCATGGGAGCCGGTGACATTTATAAATACGGCGAACAATTTGTAGAAGCACTGGAAGCAGGAATTTCAAAATTAAAATAATAATCATGTGTCATGCTGAATCCGATGTGTCGGGACAGGCTTTATTTCAGCATCTGTAACGATGAAATAGTTGAGAATAGACCCTGAAAAGAGTTCAGGGTGACATTAAATTTAATAAATGACTAAAAACGAGCAACATACCGAATCTCAAAAAAATAGTAACGCTTGGCCTTGGATTGCCGGTGCCATACTTGTTCTTGGATTAGCAGTTATGGCCGGACTTTACTGGGACTCAACGATGAAAGTACAGAGTGTACAGTTTGAGGGTAATCATTTTGTGTCAACACAAGATCTGCAACTGGTAGAAGTTCCAACGGGTATGAATCCCGACAGCATGAATTTTGGGGAAATCAGAAATCGATTTGAGAAGTTGCCGTATGTCAAACAGGCTGACATCAGTGTATCCCCGAACGGGACTATCAACATCCTAATAACAGAACGTCAGCCTGCTGCGCTATTGATAGATAATAAGAAGAAAATTTATGTCGATGATGACGGCATCAAGCTACCAATTGTACCGAAAAAAACGGTTGATGTGCCGATTCTCTACGGATTTAGGGCTACACCAATGCAGGATACGCTACAAAGTAAATCTTTTAAAACCATTTCAAATTTTCTGACAGCTGTTCGCAGCAACAATGTTGCTGATGCTACGATAAGCGAAATAGCTTGGTCTTCATCGAACGAAGGCATTGTAGCACTGACGAATCAAAATGGAGTAAAACTAATTTTTGGTAAAGGAAATTTTGATACCCGACTTCGCAACTGGGAAGCGTTTTATGGCAAAGTCATTAAGCAAAAGGGAATCGAAAAAATGCGTTCAATTGACCTGAGGTTTGAAGGTCAGATTGTTACGCGTGAAAATTAAAACATGAATTTAAATATAAATTGATCGTCATCCTGAACTCGTTTCAGGATATAACAAGGAATGAAACGAATTAAGATGCTGAAACAAGTTCAGCATGACATGATGACTAAATTAATCACAATAGTACGTGGATAACATTATGGAAGAACAAGAAGATAGAATTGTCGTTGGTCTGGATATTGGCACTACTAAAGTATGCGCGATTGTTGCATCCATCGATCCACAGGACAGAATAAATATTCTGGGCGTAGGAAAAGCCCCGAGTGATGGACTAAATCGTGGCGTGGTTGTAAATATCGACAAAACGGTAAATGCCATACAAACAGCTGTTGAGCAAGCCCAACTGGCTTCCGGAATTGAAGTAAATTCCGTGAACGTAGGTATTGCCGGAGACCACATCCGCAGTATGCGCAGCAAAGGCGTGATCACCATCAATAATCGCGATAATGAAATTACCGTTGATGATGTTGAACGTCTGCTAGAAGATTGCCAACGCATTATGCTACCAACAGACCAACAGATCATCCACGTCATCCCCCAGGAGTTTGTCGTTGACGGTCAAGACGGTATCAGTGATCCTGTAGGCATGAGCGGCATGCGCATGGAGGCCGAAGTCCATATTATTACGGGTCTCGTTTCTGCCGCTAAAAATATATACCGATGCGTTGAACGTGCCGGCTATCAAGTTGCTGATATTATTTTGGAGCCGCTCGCCTCATCCTATTCCGTACTTGATGAAGAAGAAAAAGAAGCCGGTGTGGTATTGGTTGATATTGGCGGTGGCACTACGGATGTGGCTATTTTCCAAGATAATACAATCCGCCATACGGCTGTCATTGCCATTGCAGGTAAAAAAGTGACTGATGATATCCGTGTTGGATTAAGTGTGCTTGATGATCAAGCTGAGAAATTAAAGCGGGAGCATGGCGAAGCATATGTGGATATGATCGAAGAGGATGAAGCCATTACTGTGCCCGGCATTGCAGGACGTCCACCTAAGGAAATCACAAAAAGCATTCTCGGCAAAATCATACAGGCTCGTATGGAAGAAATCCTGGAAATTGTTGCCATCGAAGTTAAACGAAGCGGCTATGCCGACAATCTAAGTGCCGGAGTCGTACTTAGCGGCGGCGGCTCGCTAATAAATAATGTCTGTCCCCTGGCCAATGAAATACTCGGCATGGATGCCAAGATCGGCAAGCCGATCGGGCTCAGCGGCGGACTTATTGAAGAAGTAAACAATCCAATTTACGCAACGGGTGTGGGACTAGTTATGCACGCTATAAAGACCGGTTCCGGACCTACAAACCAAGCTATTGTTCCGTCATCTACCAAAGGATCAAGTGTAGAAAAAGTAATGAATCGCATTGCAGAACGGATGAAGAGCTGGTTCAAGGAACTTTAAAAAAAATGCAGGCAGCCATATCTGCTGTCAAAAAGAGAAAACATATAGCAATCAAATAGCAATAAACAGTACACAGCAATCTAAAAAAGGAGTAAATATTATGTCTAACCTAAACTCTCGTTTTAGTTTTGACATCGACGGTCAAGACAATGCGAAAATAAAAGTGATAGGTGTTGGAGGCGGCGGAGGTAATGCCGTTAACAACATGATCGAAAAAGGCCTGACCAGTGTGGAGTATATCGCTCTTAACACTGATGCACAGGCATTAAAGAACAGCATGGCTGACCTTACCATCCAGGTGGGGGCCAACCTTACCAACGGACTTGGTGCCGGAGCACGTCCCGAAATTGGCAGGGAAGCCGTGGAAGAAAATCGACACGAAATTGAAGAGGCCATCGAAGGCGCCGACATGATTTTTGTTACGGCCGGTATGGGTGGCGGGACCGGAACGGGAGGTGCCCCTGTTGTTTCAGGTATTGCCAAACGCAAGGGTATCTTAACGGTTGGTATTGTAACCACACCATTCGACTGTGAAGGTCCAAAACGGATGAAATACGCGCTTGAGGGTATCACTGAGCTCAAGAAAAATAGTGATACCGTCATCGTTATTCCCAACGAGCGATTGATGGATATCGCCGACGAAGATACCACCTTGCTCGAAGCCTTTGAACAGGCTAACCAGGTTCTCTATAATGCAACTCGCGGCATTTCGGATCTCATCCTGATGCCTGGCCTTATTAATCTTGACTTTGCCGATGTGCGGACAACGATGCTCGACGGTGGTGCTGCCATCATGGGTGCTGCTAATGCAACGGGCGAAGATCGCGCAGAAATTGCAGCTCGTGAAGCCATTAACTCACCACTGCTCGATGGGGTGAGCATCAACGGTGCACGCAATGTATTGGTCAACATTTCTTCCGGAGCAAATCTCGGAATGCAGGAAACCAATACGGCAACGAGTATCATCCAGCAAGAGGCCGGAGAAAATGCTGAGATTATTCTCGGTACAGTGCTCGACGAAAGTTTTGATGATGAGCTGCGAGTCACCGTTATTGCTACCGGATTTGATCTGGCTGAAAGCAACAAAGAAGCTCGCGTAGCTCCCAATGAAACTAAGAAAGGGACTCAAAAGAAAGCCGATGACGATAAACTGGATATGCCGAAGGCCAGTGATGTTACCGGACACAGTCGATATTCCGCAACGAACGAACCGTTCTACAAAGGGGAGAAAAACCTCAAGCAGATGGACCAACCGGCATTCCATCGTCGCGGACTTAAAAACGTGCGTCCCCTTAACGATGATGAAAAAGAGGAAAAAGAGATGCAGGACGAGCAGGAGAAAAGTAACGAACTGCTCAACAATCGCCGCGAACGAATCGACAAGACTGATTCCGATCAGCCGGCATTCCTGCGAAAAATTATGGATTAATCGTTGATATAAATCCTGTTTAGATTGCTATCTACTTGACAAATGACTGGTAATTACCAGTTTTATTAATCCCTTTACTCTGGGATTTTGATTGCTATAAAATGAAAAGGAGTCCTTTGATCGGGACTCCTTTTTCTTTGCTTTCCTTTTGAAACGTTGTTTATATAACAAACATGCCGTACAATCGTATGCAGATACTGTTTTCAATAAAGAGTCGAATTTTGTACTGTTAATGCTTTAATATTCAACTAAAAGTTATCACGATGCGGTTTTCAAAACCTTTTTTACTCTCTGTTATCATTCTCCTTTTTTCTTTCCATTCTCTGAAAGCCCAAAAACAAAACCTTGAGCCCGAAGATTATGACCAATGGCAATATATTTCTTCGACCGAACTTTCTGCAAACGGGAACTGGTTTTCGTATAACATAAGTTTGGAAGATGGCGATGGCTGGCTGATCATCAAGGAGGTCGGAGCCGACTCCACTGAAGTACATAAATTTATGCATGGAGAACGAGTTGATTTTTCCCAAAATAACCAGTGGGCTGCTTTTTTGATTGGAGTCTCTGAGGATAAAAAAGAACAGCTCGAAGAACAGAAAAAACAGGTTCGTTACAAATTGGGCCTGATGAATCTGCAAACCGCAAACGTAGATACGTTTCAAAATATTCAGGAATATTCTTTTTCTGATGACGGGAAATACCTGGCTATGAAAAAATACAAACCTGAAGAAGTTGAAACTGATGGCACCGACCTGATCTTGCGTAACCTCTCCCGAAAAACAAATCAGTTGATCGGTAATGTTTCAGAATTTGCCTTTAACGATAGTGGCTCAAAACTGGCTGTTCTGCTCGATTCAAACAAAAAACTCGGAAACGGTGTACATCTATATGATTTACCCTCCAATCGTATTACCGTGCTAGACAGTGATACAGTAAGTTATAAAGATCTGAGTTGGCACGAGGATAAAAACGCCTTGGCATTTTTAAAATCTATAGAACATAAGGATTACAAAGATCCCACTCACCGCATTTTAGTGTTCAAAAATCTTGATACGACACCAAGGCAATTCACATTTAATCAGCAGAAAAGCGATGCTTTTCCCGAAGACTTCCGCGTTGTTGACTTCCGATCCTTGAAATGGTCAGAGGATGGCAACTCTCTGTTTTTTGGTATAAAAGAGTGGACAAAAGCCGAAAAACCTGATACCACAAAAGAAGAGTCCAAAGATGAACTGGGTCCCACAAACGTAGAAGTCTGGCATTGGCAGGATGACGATATCCAGCCCAAACAAGAAGTACTGGTTAATCAACTTAAAGAGGATAACCATCTCTCTGTCTGGCATCTTGACAAGCAGACTTTTGTACAGCTTGGCACCGAACAATTTGAGCAGGTACAGCTTACTGGCAAACAACAACATGCTGTAGCATACGATCCGCATCCTTATGAGCCGGCCTTCGAGGAAAACTGGCGGGATATTTATTTGATAGATGCTAACACCGGTGAATCCCAACAAATCCTGGAGCGTCACGAGCAGGTACGTACATCACCTGATGGCAAGTACCTGTTGTATTTCAAAAATCAGAATTGGTGGACTTACGATATTGATAACAAAAAACATCGCAACCTGACGAAAGATATTGACACACGATTTGAAAACTTTACAAACGTAAATGGCCGCGAACACCGCCGTCCCTTCGGAACAGGTGAATGGTCAGAAGACGACTCCTGGATGTTACTTTATGATCAGTACAATACTTACAAAGTTTGGGCGGATGGCAGCAATTATCGAAAAATTACGGAAGGTAGCAAAGACAAGATCCGCTATCGCCAGGTTCGATTTGAGTATGACAATGATGGTATCGCAACGAATGAGGATATTTACTTTTCGATGTACGGGGATAAAACGAAAGATCGTGGATATGCTCGTATTGACGACAGCCAAACGGCTGAGACGCTGATGTATGATTCCAAAATGTTTAATAGCCTTGCCAAAGCAGACTCAACCAAAAACTTCGTTTATCAAAAACAATCGGCCACTGATTCTCCCGATTACTTTCACGTAGATAATGATTTTAACGATCCGATAGCACTGACGTATACTAATCCTCAGCAGGACAAATTTTACTGGGCTGACGACAAACTCATTACCTTTACCAACGAAAATGGCAAAGAACTCGAGGGACGCCTCCTTTATCCCGCAAATTATGATCCGGACAAAAGCTATCCCATGATCACCTACATTTATGAAAAGCTCTCCCAATCAATGCATAGCTACAGTATGCCATCAAAGAAGAGTCCCTATAACGCGCGACGTTACTCTTCTGAGGGATATTTCGTCTTTCTCCCGGATATTACTTACGAGTTGAGTGACCCTGGAATGTCTGCTGTTGAAAGCGTCGTTCCGGCTGTAGAAAAGGTCATTGAAACCGGCATGATCAACGAGGAACAAATTGGACTTACCGGACACTCGTGGGGAGCGTATCAAACGACGTTTATCATCACACAAACCGACTTATTTAATTCTGCTGTTGCCGGTGCTCCGCTTACGAACATGATCAGCATGTATAATTCGATCTACTGGAATACCGGTACGACCGACGCACGTATTTTTGAAACGAGTCAAGGACGATTTCCTGATCCCTGGTGGAAGGATTGGGATAATTTCATAGACAATTCACCTATCTTTAACATGGAAGGCGTACAAACTCCGTTACTGGTTGAATTCGGTACGGATGATGGTGCCGTCGACTTTAACCAAGGTGTAGAACTATATAATACCATGCGTCGCATGCAGAATCCTTTTGTAATGCTGGTTTACGAAGGGGAAAATCACGGTCTGGCTCGCGAAGAAAATCAAATTGACTACGCCACCCGCGCCTTTGAATGGCATGAACACTACCTGCTCGGAAAGGAAGCTCCGGAATGGATTACAGATGGACTTCCCTACCTGGAACGACCCGCAATGCAGGAAAAAGAAGAGCAGCAAGACAATTAATTTTCTAATCTCTTTATTCGGAATTTTTGGTTGCTTTAAAATGAAAAGGAGTCCTTTGATCGGGACTCCTTTTCTATTGTTAATTTAATAATTTACTTGCCTTAATATTAGTCATCATTCAGGAGTATAGTTTCGATCAAAAAACCTCGACAATCAACTTAATAGCCATTGCAATGGCTAATAGCGAAAAGGCATACTGTAAATAACGACGATCAATTTTTAGATTAAACAACGCCCCGATAAATCCTCCTAACAATCCACCAACTGCCAGCGGAAAAGCCGCTCCAAAATCTACATACCCCCAGTTAAATTCTGTAAGTGTTCCTATCCCATTTTTGGCCAGTCCGAGCTGGATCCAACCTGAAAGAGAAATCAATACAATCGCCAGAGAAGAAATACTTACTGAGCGAGCAAAGCTTTTTTTAAACACCAAGTTCATCAGCGGTACCATCACCCCTCCACCACCAATACCAGCTAGGGCCGCTACAAAACCCCCGAGACCACCGGTTGCAAATGACTGCGGGAATGTTACAGGCGTTTTATTCTGATCAATTTCATTTTTATCCCGCGCACCGCGCCGATAGAACATATATGCCACATATAACAACAGCAGACTAAAAAAGATGACGAACACCTGCTGGCTGTAGTATGGGGATGTGATTACCAACTTACCCAGGTAGACGCCACCCGCTCCCATCAAACCAATGGTTATACCCTCTGACCAATAAAAGTTCTTCTGCTGAAACTGTCGTATCGAACTCCCAAAAGCTGCAATAAAGGTGCAGAAAAGTGAGCTTCCAATAGTTAAAACTACGGGGTTAGCAATGCCGGCATCGCTAAATACAATAAACAAAATGGGAGTAAATAAGATACCGCCACCCAAGCCAAAAAGCCCGGCGACAGTACCTGCTAAAACTCCCAGAAATAAAAAAATAAGTATCTCCATCAGATTGTAAACTCTCCTTGCATCACGGTACAGGCTTCCCCTGAAATTTCCACCCGATCTTCTTTATAATGACAATATACCGTTCCTCCGCGGTGTGAAACTTGTCGTCCAACCAGCTGTTGCTTTCCTAATCGATTGCTCCAATACGGAGTCAACATCGTGTGGGCCGATCCGGTCACCGGATCCTCATCAACACCGGCAGCGGGAGCAAAAAACCGTGATACAAAATCGAGATCATGCCTATCGGCAGCACCCGTTACGATGATACCCCGCACATCGGCTTTAGACATCGCTCGAATATCCGGATTTAAGTTGCGAACCTGCTCTTCAGATTCTACCACATACAAATAATCGGTATCACGATAGAGCTCTTGAGCCGGAACACCTACTGCCTCCTCCAAAAAATTGGGAGCCTCCTCCCGATTTAATGCTGCAGTGGGAAAGTTCATCACAAGCCGATCCCCCTTTCTTTGAACCTTTAATTCCCCACTGTTGGAGTCAAACCGAATGATTTGCTGATCGTAATTCAAGTGCTCAAAAAGCACATGGGCCGACGCCAGCGTCGCGTGCCCACACAAATCTACTTCGGTAGTAGGGGTAAACCACCGCAGCCGATAATCCTCATCTTGCTCGACAAAAAAAGCCGTTTCGGAGAGATTGTTTTCCATGGCTATTTGCTGCATGAGCTCATCGGGCAACCATTTATCCAACGGGCATACCGCCGCCGGGTTCCCCTCAAAAGGTTCTGAAGCAAAGGCATCAACTTGGCAAATCGGTAATTTCATCTCAATAGTGATAATTATTTTTAACGGAATCTCCCTGTGGAATTAACAATTATTTTACTCTTTTCAAATTCATCATTTCCGCGGGAAGAAGCTTATATTAAGGCGTATTTTAAACAATTACTTTTTTTATAGATCCTGAACCAAGTTCAGGATGACAGGAGACAGAAAACATAAATGCATTTATTCCCAGAACATCTAAGTAATAAAATTGGATTTGAGTCGATTCGCGAGGCTACCATTAAAAAAGCCCAGTCAGACATGGCTCGTGTTCAGATCAAATCCTTAATGCCTTTTTCCGACCGTCAGGTTATAGAACGCCGGCTGGCCCAGGTCAAAGAGATGATGGACTTGCTGTTGAACGACTCGGCCTTTCCCCTTCGTAACCTTCACGATGTCCGTGACTATCTCGATAAAGCTCGACCCGAAGGCAGTATTATTCCACTGGAAGCTTTTGTAGAAATTTTGGAAGTCAGCATTACTGCGCGTGTCGTTAAGTCGTACATCGACCAGAGAAAGGAACACTATCCCGCCCTCAAAAAAATTGCCGTGGGTCTTATTCCACTCAAAGATCTGGAGGAAATCCTTCAAGATGTACTTACTGAAAATGGTGAACTCCGAAGCGATGCCAGTCCCAAGCTGCAATCCATCCGAAATAAGATCAATAAACGTAAAAATGACCTGCGTACGACTATTAACCGGGTAATGGGACGCCTATCCAAGCAAGGTATGACATCTGATGAAGGCGCCACTATTCGCAACGGACGTATGGTGATTCCGGTTCAAGCCGAGTACAAAAGAAAGGTCCAGGGTTTTGTCCACGATGTATCTTCATCAGGACAAACGGTATACCTGGAACCGGTGGAAGCCCTTGACATCAACAATGAAATACGTCAGCTCGAATCGGAGGAAAAGCAGGAGATTGAACGCATACTCCGCGAGCTAACAACGCATGTTCGGCATCAGCGAGATTCCATCCGGCAAAATCTGGAAACGCTAACTACCTTTGATGTCATTTCGGCCAAAGCGCAACTAAGTATTGATCTGGATGGTTTTGTGCCCGTTATTTCAGAGTCTTCCCATCTATATCTGAAAGAAGCTTACAATCCGCTCTTACTTCTTAAAAACCTGCAGCTTTCCGAAGAAAAACAGGAGAAAGTGGTTCCCCTTGATATGGAGCTTTCTGAAGATGAGCACTGCCTTGTCATTACAGGCCCCAATGCCGGCGGTAAATCGGTTGCCTTAAAAACACTGGGATTATGCAGCATGATGATTCAATCAGGATTTGCTATCCCGGCTCGCGACAGCTCGGAAATCCCCATTTTTGACAGCATTTTCGTGGATATGGGGGACGACCAGTCCATCGAAAATGATTTGAGTACCTTCTCATCGCGATTGGAATGGATGAAACATACTTTGGACCATGCCAATGACCAAAGCTTGGTTCTGATTGATGAGGCCGCAGCAGGTACCGATCCCGAAGAAGGCGGTGCATTGTTTCAATCCCTCATTGAAATCCTGATGGAGCGCCAAGCCAAAACCTTGGTTACGACCCACCACGGTTCACTTAAAGTTTTTGCCCACGATCACGAACGTGCGGTCAATGGTTCAATGGAGTTTGATCAGGATACCCTTTCACCCACCTACCGTTTTAAAAAAGGTGTGCCCGGCAGCAGCTATGCCTTTGAGATTGCTGAACGGATGAAACTTCAGGACGAACTTCTGCACCGATCCCGCACACTGCTGGGCGAAGCTAAAAGCGATATGGAAACACTTATTACCGAGCTCGAATCCAAAACGCAGGAAGCCGAAGAGCTCAAAAAGAAATACAATCAACTGCAATCCAAAACACAAAAAGAGCGGAATCGTTACGAAGAAAAACGCTCTGCTATTGAAAAAGAAAAAGAACAAATCCGAGAGAAAGCACTTAAGGAAGCGAAAGAAATTATGGACTCCGCCAACCAAAAAATTGAGGAGGCGGTACAGCGAATTGTTGAACAGGGTGAAAAGGATGACGAAACAATTAAAAAGGCTCGAAAAGAGGTAGAGTCCCATCGTAAGAAAGTATCATCCGAGCTACAGGAATTAGAGAAAAAACAGGAACATTACCAGGATTCATCCGAACAGCCGGAAGTGGGTGACTTAGTACGTTTAAAGGACGCCAATACAACCGGAGAGTTAAAAGAGATAAATGGTAACAAGGCAGTTATTTCGGCCGGTGGCCTACGAGTTAAAACAAAATACAACAAACTGGTAAAGGTTGAGGATGCTTCGGATCGCAAACCAAAAAAACAAAAGGTTAAAGTCAATTTTGAAGACGGCAACCGATTCAAGATGGTAAAACCCCAACTCAGTATTCGGGGCATGCGGGGTGATGAAGCTATGAAGGAGGTCCAGCGTTATATTGATAACGCTTTGGCCGCTGGCAAAAATGATGTGCAGATCATCCACGGGAAAGGCGAAGGCATCCTAAAAAAGCTGGTCCACGAATATTTGGACAAACGCAGAGAAGTTGAAGGGTATGAGATGGCTCCTATTTCACAGGGCGGAGCAGGTTGTACCATTGTAAGGTTCCGATAACTATAATTTCTGGAGTCTACCCACTCTCAGAGAAACACCAACTCCTCCAAATGGCTGTTCGGTATTAACATTAAAAAAACTATTAACACCTACTCCCAAAAACTGAATAGGCTGCCATGATATTTGTCCTCTCAAGGGAAATCCAATAGTTGTTTCTAATGGGGCTTTTGTTCCCCTCCCAAATAAATCAGAATACCCATTACCTCCTACTACTGCCACTCCTGTTCCAGCCGAGAGATAAAAAGAACGATAGTTCATACTTCGACCATAAGTCAAGGCAATATCCCATGTCCCATTTCTAAAATCTAAATCTGTACTGGTGGCACCTATTGAAAAAAGATGGTCATTATAATCTATTCCCAACCCTGCTTGTGAACCTATTCCCAATGTAGTGACGGCGGGTCCTCCATGAATCCAAAACGAAATATCCGTATTTGTCGGTTTTACCTCCTGCCCATAGCTTTGCGAAAAGCTTGCAAAAAATAAGATTATAAACCAGCAAAAAACGAGCAGTTGTGTCCTGCCATACATATGTTTACTGCCTTGATAGAACATATCTTAAAACCTTGTATTCACTACATTAGCAAAATCAGAACCAAATGTATATGAAAGTGAAATGGCCCCATAAATGGAAAAGTCAGTAGCTAACTCTTTTTGTTGTAGCAAAACATCTTCTAAAGATGTTTCCCCTATGGGTAGGGAAAGTTGATCCTGAATCATCTCAAGCCGTGTATAAAAACTAAGTGAAAGACCTTCCGTCAACCGAATTGAAACATCTCCAAACATTTCTGCTCTTCGCTGGGCAAAATCGTGCAAATAATGTGACCCTTCGACTCCTCCCTGTATCTCTCCCCATGGTTGTTTTATCCGTACCGAAGCAGTTAACTCCTGATTAACTAAATGTTCGCTATTTTTTTGAAATATGGTTTTTTCATAATAATCAGCATATGCATATCCAACTCTATAAGTAAAAGTAAATGATTTACGAGTGGCTTTCTGATAAGGAAATATATTGTATTCAATACCTGGTGTTAATCGGAATCGGTGTTTGTAATTGCGATCATTTCGTGTCAAATAATCTCCAAAAACTCCCAGAGACCAGTGATCATTAAGACTCTTGATTACATAACTGTTAATTCCGTGTCGGTGACGTCTACTTGTTACCGGTTCGTCTTTTCCTTCGCGATCAATCTCAACAAACTCGTAGTTGAAATACGGTCGAATCCGGATCTTCCATTCATCAGTAACATGATCAGCATAAAACCCCCATCTCGAATCAAATTCTTTTTGACTCGACTCTAAATCCAATTGTAAACTTCCAGCATAAATTTCGAATACCCAATAATTCCAGGGATCTTCGACTTCTTGATCTGAACGTTGTTCAGGTTCACCGCCAAGATATTCAAATCGAAACATTGAAGGATCAGAAACTTGTATAGCATATCCCGCAAGTCCCGTCTCTATTACTTCGTTTAATCCCTCTCTCCTTTCATCAGCAGAAGCTTCTCGGTCTACAACATGATTTAAGGTATACTCTATATCTTTAAACTCTCTCCGTCCAATAAAAGAAAGTTCGTACTGCCGACCACCACCGCCCGTATTTACATACGTAATAAAAAGATGGATGTCTGCAGGTTTCGGATCCCTCACATAATTAACGAATGTAATTTCCCGACGTATATGATCATAGTCGCAGGATTGACAATCGATATAAACACTAAGCTCAGAGGATTTGGGAAAATCACCTGCTTCTTGTGCTTGTATCACCGGAGTAAGACCAAGTAAAACAAGCAACAATCCCATCCAAAATTTTCCATTATTACCAAACAGATTGATGACACTGAAAAACTCGCAAAAAATGTGATGGCAATTTTTAAAGTTTCTTTTATACACTACAATTATTCTGATAATCTCTGCCAGACATACTTAAAAGCCATTCTTACATCTGACTGTTAATACTTAATTCAATATAGATAAACTCAAAGGAAGGCTGATGGTAATAAACAATGCTCGATTAATCAGCATTGATTAAATATTAATACAACTTTTGGCCGTTATTTATATGTTTTTACATTGTATTTTATTTTGAACAAGTGATATCATCATAGAGTATCATTCTTCTATAACTCTTCCTTGATGATCTCCAAAATAGAATTCCAGCTCCCCTCAGCCTGCTCATCGACTGTAATATCCTCTTTTCCCAGTTTATCAGTCACAGCCTGATCACCGGAAATAATATGAGGATCACTAAAATTAGCATTCGGAAAAGCTGCCAACGTACGATTGATTGAACGACGGGAGTGAAAGATTACAAACTCCGGTTGATGGGCTGCAAAGTCTTTTCGGTATGCTTCCAATTTATTTTCCTGCGGACCCTCCAACGTAAACAATACCAATTCATTGACCTCCATATCAAGTTCGCGAAGCAGGGCAGGTAGATCTTCGGCAGTTTTATCCCCGCAGGGATAAAGCGTTTTGCCGATGCGCTTAATTCGCAACATAAATTCCAGCAGATCAATAGCTTTTCCTTCTGAATGCGGATGTACTGCCGGGATACCCTGCTCTTCGAGATAGTCTGCTGTATGTTGATTGAGTGCCAAATTCAGCTGATTACGTGCCTCCTCCATCTTGTCAAACTCTTGCAACCAACTTATCCAAAACTGGGCATTTCGCTTACTTGCAAGAACAATATTCTCATACTCCTCAATATTCTCCAAAGCATCCAGGATATCTGCATTATCTTCCAGCGCTTCGTAACGCTCAAGGGGATAATGTAGTATGCTCAGGGGCTTCTCCTCCAGCTTAGATCGAAAAACTTCAGTATCTTCTTTTGCTGCTGTCAATAAAACTGATCGACTCATTATTATTTCAGTACTTAATTTTTAACTCTAATTTTTGATCATTAAATAATTCCCTGAGGATATCAGATAGAGAGTATGATTAAAACAAACCCGTTTTAACCAAAATTCATTTAAATTGACATCCTAAAACATATATCCCACACCAATATAAATACGGCTTACATCCTCAGAAAATCCAATTTCCCCGCGTAAAATAAAATCAGGATTTAAAATAGACATCGACCCACCGAATCCCACGGTTTGATGGTATCCTTCAAACAAATCATTTGCATTATCTGTTTCCGTAAATACACGTCCCGCATCGGTAAAAAGCTGTCCCCCAAATTTTAGGCCGTAAAATTTGGGAAATTTAAGCAACCAGGTTCGTAGTTCCAGCGTGTAGGCCAATGAAGTGTTTCCCTTAAAACGATTCAGCGGATATCCTCTAAGCGTATTTTTATCACCTAACGTAGACAGTTCCCAATACGGAGTATCGCCTGTTGCATGACGCGCTTCTAATCGATTGGCAATCGTTAGCCAATCAAAGAGATAAAAATATTGGCGCAGCTCAAACCTTACTGTAGCTAATCCATAATTGCCAATCCACTTGGGTGCTCCGCGAACTTCCAACTCAGCCCTGTTACCACGATGGGGATCGAATTCGCTATCACGATTCTCCCAAATAAGCCCCGTATTTAAATTATTGACCCAGCCGCCCTCACTTCCGTTAGGCATTTGCAAAGCAAAAGATGACTGTTCATCACTTACATATGGGATATGATACTCAGTAGCAGCACCCAGCTGTAAATCAAGCTGTTTGCGACCCACTTCATATATCGGTTTCCGAATGCGATAATCCAGGCTGAATCCTATCGATCTAAAAAAATAGTATTCATCATCCCATCGGTCATCGGTAAACGTGGTTTCGTTTCCAATCCCAAAAAACTGATCTTGCGTATAGCGGTAAAAATAAATATCTGCTATCGATCTTATATCCCGACCGAAAGTTCGAGTCTGTTCATATCGAAGATCCACCTCAACAAATCCCTTCGTAGTAGCTATAGCCGACGTCTCTAACAAATTATTAAACGGTTGTTGGTTTCCGCGATAGTCGTATCGGCTAAAGATGAGTCCACCCAGCAATCCTTCATTCGAACTATAACCCAACGCCGGAACCAGTGCCGTTGATACGGAGTCCGAACCTACCGGAGAAACCGTCATCTGGGCATTACCCGACGAACTCATCAAGAATAATAAGAGGAATAATAACGATGCGTAGCGAACCAAAACGACCATATTTTATGATTCGAGGAGACCTTCTTCCTCTAAAATTTCGAGTGTATCTACTGCATGACGCAAGTGGGGAATTACGATACTCCCTCCTACAACCAGCGCCACGTTTAAGGCATCAACAATTTCATCTTTTGTAAATCCACTTTTCGCACTTTGTTCCAGATGATAATCGATGCAATCATTACAGCGCAGAACTGCTGAAGCTACTAAGCCCAGCAGCTCCTTAGTTTGAGCCGGCAGTGCACCATCTTTATAGGTATTGCTATCGAGATTAAAAAAGCGTTTGATACCTAAATGATCGAGATCAAACACCTTTTCATTTGCTTCTTCGCGTTCTTTACGAAATTCTTCCAGTCGGTTGCTTTCTATTTTGCTCATCCTTTTACTACATTCTGTTTGAAAAAAGACCTGTTAAGATACGACTTATTCTCAGGAAGTTTAATCATAATTCCAAGCCGGACGGCCGAGACTCCTTATTACCTGTGAGCAACAATAATACACGTCCTAAACATAAGCTTGTAGTTCTGGGTGACAGTGTCAGCCAGGGATTCCAAAATGGAGGGATATACCGCACTGATCTCAATTTTCCTAATTTTTTGCGTCAGTGCTGGGAACCTAAACCTGATTTTGATCAGCCACTATTTACCGCCCAGGCAGGCATTCCCCTCAATCTCGAAGTTTTGGCGCGTGGACTTTCGGACGAATTTGGCGACTCTATTGAATGGAATGAATATCTGCCGGCCATCACTCACCTGTACTCGACCCTGCGGCGTGTGAAGCGTTACTGGGAGGGTAAGATAAAGCCCCTTAAAGAAGAGCGGGATATGCCCTACCATAACCAGTCGATTTGGGGATTCGCCATGAATGACACCTGGATGATCACTGAACAGCACAGCCGCGAATATATCAAAACCCAGCCCGAGACCTACTCGATCTTTGATATGCTTCCCGACCACGCCATGTACGTTACTGCGCGATTGGTTCTCAATCCATCATTCGAAGACAAGTTTAGCCAGTTCACACAGTTGAAAAACGTCGAATACTTGCAAGAGCACGGAGGTATCGAAAACCTCATCGTTTCGGCAGGACATAACAACGTTATTGGGGCAGCATCTGATCTGAAGTATGAACTCTCCGAGGAAGAAGATTTAGAGAAATTCCCCTCCAAACGTAGCTATACGGTCTATCGCCCCGAGCACTTTGAACAGGAGTATCGAAGACTGGCCGAAAGGGTCAATAAAATTGGAGCCGAAAGGGTTATCACCCAAACCATCCCCTATGTCACAATTCCACCGGTTACCCGGGGCGTAAACTCAGATAAATCGCGAGAAGGTCATACCGGATATTTTGACTACTATACCCGCTTCTGGATTTGGGATGCTGATTTTGATCCCGACAAACATCCTCATCTTACCAAGGAGCAAGCCATTTCACTTGACCAGCACGTAGATGAATACAACAACATCATCCGGGAAGTTGCTAAAGAATACGGTTGGATTACTGTACCCCTTAATCGATATGTGAGCGGTATTGCACGACGTAGACTTGGCGGCCAAATGCGACTGCCTTATCCCAAAGACTTCTGCCAGGCCATGAAGCGAAATCCAGACACAAAACATCTTGTAGAGAACCCGGATAATCCCAAACTCAGTACTGACTATTTGCGTATTGACCGTAACTCAGAAAAAGTATACAAGGGAGGCATATTCAGCCTGGACGGCATTCATCCCACCACTATTGGATATGGACTTATTGCGCATCTATACAAAGAAACAATGGAGAAACACGGCATTGATTTTCAACGTCCGCTGGACTGGGATCATATCATAAAAAGTGACTCGCTGGTAACAGATCCACCTTATGTATTAGTAGATCTAAGAAAATTCCTGCGTTTTCTCTCAATGGGCCGGCAAGAAAAACTGTCGGTGGTAGGAAACAGCTTACTCAATCAATTGATGGATATCTTTTCGGCCCGAGACTAATCCCCTTTCAAAAAACCTTTATGGGTTTTTAAATACACATTAGGAGCAAATAAAAATCAATTTTCTATTTAGAATTAGTCTATATAGTTATTATTTTCTCTCGCTAATTATAATTAATATAAATAAACATAACCGGAAATGTTACGCACAGCACTATTCAAATTCGTGTTACCTGCCCTGGCGATATCACTAATTATATCCTCGTGTGATATCCTCGATAGCAATGATGATGACTCAAGTATTCAAGCTCCCGATACCTATGAATTTACCCGCAATGGAGAGTCAACAGTTGCATACCCCGGTCAAAATGATCGACTCGACATGGTTGAAGAAATGAAGGCCTATATTGCCACATCTCATGACGGGGAGACTATTTCCAAGCAAGTCCTAAACGACATGTTTGAAAATACGAACGGAGACGGAGGCGGGCACTTCACCTTTGAATCCCAAAAACAGCTCAAGAACAAAACGTTTGGCCCCGATCTTGACGACAATCTATTTGAGAATATTTTCGCTGATGCAGAAGCCGCCAGCGAAAATGGAAGTGCCGGTATTCGTGCCAATAATGGTCGAGCAGGATTGCTCGAGCGAGAAGGCAGCGGAAACGATATTTTAGTTGATGCCAAGGGACGTGAATTTACCCAGCTCGTAGAAAAAGGATTGATGGGCGCCGTCTTTTATCATCAGATTTTCAATGTATACCTGACCGACCAGAAAATTGGCCCCGATGTTGAAAACAGTGAAACCGAAGAGGGAGCCAATTACACCACGAAAGAACATCACTTTGATGAAGCATTCGGCTATTTTAATGCACCCGCTGATTTTGAATCGGATTGGTCGGATTCACGCACCGATGAGCTTCGGTTCTGGAGTAAATACTCCAACGGCTCTGACGAATTCCTTGGCTTCAATGATGCGATTATGGAAGCATTTATAAAAGGACGTACGGCCATTGTAAATGACAACCAAAACGAGCTGAATGAACAGGTTGATGTACTGTATGAAGAGCTTGAATTGCTTTCTGCTGCAACGGCTGTTCATTATATTAACAGCACGCTAAGCCATCTTAACAATGGTGACACCGGAGAAGCCTTTCACGCACTTTCCGAAGCCTGGGCGTTTGTTAATGCACTGAAATATAACCCCAATAGAAAAATTACACACGAACAGATTGACCAGATCTTAAACACTGATTTTGGTGAAAATGGTAACTTCTGGAAAGCAGAACCTAAAGATCTGAACAACGCAAAAGATACGCTTGTTGACACTTACCCCGCTCTTGAAGACGTAGAAGGTGAACTTTAAACATTTTTAACTCTCCGGAGCCAATCCGGTCTATACCGGTTTGGCTCCTTTTAATTTAGATCTGCCATGTTACAATTCAACAAACTATCGCTTTTACTCATCCTGGCAATTTTTGTTGGTGCCTGCAGCAGCACTAACTCAGACAATGAAACCAACTTCGATCGGGCTGCAATGCTCGAAAACTATGGTAATAACATCATTGTGCCCGCATTTGAAGATATGCAAGAAGCCACTAATGAGCTGAAAACAGCAGCGCAAAACTTTGAAACCGAACGCACTGTACAGCAGTTGGAAAACCTGCAAAACCAACTCAAACAAACCCGGCTTGCCTGGCAAGAGGTAAGTCCATTCCAGTTTGGACCGGCAGAATCAATATTGCTTCGCGCCTCCCTTAACACCTACCCGGTTGATACCGACAAGGTTCAGAATAATGTGTCTTCGGGCGACTACTCCTTTGGCACCATCGACAGTCGCGACGCTACCGGCTTACCTTCATTGGGATATTTACTGCACGGCGTTGGTGAAACACAAGAAGAAATTTTGACCATGTATACTGCCGACGTGGATGCCGAAAACCGAATGACATATCTACTCGGAAATATCAATTTCATTAAAGAAAAGGTTGATACGGCAACCGAAGAATGGCAATCATCCGGCGGTGATTATATCGGGATGTTTTTGAGTGAAGAGAATGCAGGCACTGATGTAGGAAGCTCTTTAGGCATGCTTATTAACAGCTATGTCAAACATTATGAACGCTTTCTGCGCGATGGTAAAATAGGCATTCCCGCTGGAGTGCGTAGTGCAGAAACTCCTCGTCCCTTAGCGGTAGAGGCCTATTACGCCGGATATTCTGTTGAACTCGCTTCAGCTAATTTACAGCAGGTAGGAAGGATTTTCACCGGCGGTGATAGTAGAGGATTGGACGATAATCTTGAAGAACTCGGAACCGAAGACCTATCTAATGAGATACAAACTCAAATTGATGAGGCACAGTCTTCACTCGATGGACTCAATGACCCACTTTCCCAACAGATTGAAGAAAATAATGACCCTGTCTTAACCACCTACCAAGAAATGCAGCAGGTGGTAGATCTTCTCAAAGCCGACATGACCTCCATCCTGGGCATCACTATCACTTTCCAAGACACCGACGGTGACTAATAGCTCATGATTCCCGAGGCGATCAAAAAGCATATTACAGGGCGCATTTCCATTGCCCCGCTGGCGGTATTCCGTTTCCTTTTCGGATTCATTATGCTCGTCAGCATCATCCGTTTTGCCTGCAATGGCTGGATTTACGATCTCTATATTAAGCCCGACTTTTTTTTCACCTTTTACGGATTTGACTGGGTCACACCGCTGGGTGAAACCGGCATGTACCTATTATTTTTGGGGATGGGTATCGCTGCCCTATCCATCATGCTCGGCTACTATTACCGGGTGGGTATTATCTTTTTCTTCCTGGCCTTTACCTATGTCGAACTCATCGACAAAACCAACTACCTGAATCATTACTACTTTGTCAGCATCGTCAGTTTTTTGCTGATGTTTGTGCCTGCCAACCGTAGCTTTTCCATTGATGTTCTACGCAAACCCTCGCTCCGTCGCGAATACGTGCCCGCCTGGACGATCAACATTTTTAAACTGCAACTGGGACTCGTATACTTTTTTGCCGGCGTTGCCAAACTCAATCCGGACTGGTTGCTCAACGCCATGCCGCTTCAAATCTGGCTGCCCGCTAACGCTGACCTCCCAATCGTTGGTCCACTGCTTGAATACACGGCAAGCGCCTACATTTTCAGTTGGGCAGGTGCCTTTTACGATCTCACCATTGCCTTTTTCCTACTCTGGAAACGAACCCGAATCCTGGCATACGTGGCCGTGATTGGATTTCACATGTTCACGTGGTTCCTCTTTCAGATCGGCATGTTTCCATTCATTATGATTCTGTGTACCCTCATATTTTTCTCAGCCGATTTCCACAAAAAAGTTATTAAAGTCATATCAGGTTTGAGAACATATCTTCCGTTTTCAATGCCAGAGTCAAAAACCGCAGAGAAAAAAGATTATCAGCTTACTAAAAGCATGAATGGAATGATAAGCAGTATCCTTATCATTCATTTTGTCCTTCAGTTTTTACTGCCGCTCCGGTTTATGCTCTATCCCGGCAATCTTTTCTGGACTGAACAGGGATTTCGCTTTTCATGGCGGGTTATGCTGATGGAGAAAGCAGGCCATGCTACCTTTCATATGAAGAATCCCGAAACAGGAAATGAATGGCAGGTTCGAAACTGGGATTATCTCACTCCGGAACAAGAAAAGGAGATGTCCACTCGACCGGATATGATTCTACAATTTGCCCACTATCTTGAAGATCAGTACCAAAAAAACTTCTCCGGGGATGTGATAGTTACTGCAGAATCTAATGTGACTTTAAATGGGCGACGCAGCCAGCCGCTGATAGATCCAACTGTAGATCTCACCGAACAAGAGCGGGGCTTTGCTCACAAAGACTGGATTCTACCCTTTAATGAAGATCAACAGAATTGGTTCAAAAATCTGCAATGATGAAACTTCGTGCACTATCCTTTTTACTTTGTTTTACTCTATTCTCTTTTGGTGTAACATTTGCTCAAAGTTATACTTTATCAGGTACCGTTACTGATAACAGTGGTGATCCTATTGAGGAGGTTCGAATTTATGTTTCTGAAGATAGCTCAAACAACGGGAACGCTGTACCCGTGCGATATCAATCCAAAACCTCCACCAATGAGCGGGGACAATATATCATGCGCGACCTGACAGCCGGCAGGTATATTGTTATCGCATATTATCCCGGCAAGCAAACGCAAAGCCAAACCGTAAATATCACGAGCAACACGGAAAAGAATTTTGAGCTTAAGGGTTTTGAAAGTGAAATGGCGGAAGTTGTCGTGGACGGTAAACAACAGCAGCAAACAAGCGGAATCACCCGCCTGCAAGCCGTCGAAGGAGTAACCATCAACGAGAGCAAAAAAAATGAAGTACTTGTTCTTGAAGATATGGTTGTTAACAAAGCGACAAACAACAACCGGCAAGTCTATTCCAAAGTACCCGGGCTGAACATCTGGCAGAGTGGTGATGCCGGCATACAAACCAGCGTGGGCGGACGCGGGCTAAGCCCCAAACGAAACTCCAATTTTAACACCCGGCAGAATGGATATGATATCGCCGCCGATGCACTCGGATATCCCGAAAGTTATTACACGCCTCCCGTGCAGGCCCTTGAACGCATCGAGATTATTCGAGGTGCTGCATCCCTACAGTATGGAACCCAATTTGGTGGCATGCTTAATTTCGAATTTAAAGATGGTCCCGAAGATACCCCTTTCGAGCTAAATACCAATCAATCGGTGGGCTCCTTCGGATTATTCAATTCCTTTAATAGCGTAGGTGGCAAGAAGGGAGACATTCGTTATTATGGATTTTACCAGTATAAAACCAGTGATGGATGGCGGCCAAATTCACAACTTGATCAGCATACCGCATATGTTTCCGTTGACCTCAACCTAAGCGAAAAGCTAACGTTGACGCCAGAGTATACCCACATGTATTATCTGGCACAGCAACCCGGCGGTTTAACAGACGCCCAATTTTATGAAGATCCGAGTCAATCGAACCGAGAACGCAATTGGTTTAAAGTAAACTGGAATATTTTTGCCCTTGATGCAGATTACATTTTTAACAGTAAAACCAGGATTAACAGCCGCTTTTTTGGCCTACTTGCCGGTCGCGATGCCCTTGGCAACCTGCAGCGTATAGATCGCCTTGATTTCGGTGGAGAACGCGACCTGCTTAAAGATGACTTCCAAAACTGGGGCAACGAAACACGCCTTATACACCGCTATAATTTTCTCAACGGCATCTCTGTTTTCTTGGCCGGCACCCGTTTTTATAACGGCTATACACATCGCCGACAAGGCAATGGCCCGGCCGGGAGTGAGCCCCGATTCCGATACCTTAATCCTGCGAACCTCGAAGGATCCGATTTTGATTTGCCCAGCCAAAACCGATCCGTCTTTATCGAAAATATTTTCAATATAACGCCTAAATTCAGCGTTACGCCGGGCATCCGTTTTGAATATATTAAAACCGAAGCCGAGGGCTACTACCGAAATATTGTAAGAGACCTGGCCGGTAATATACTGGTTGATGAGCGCATTACGGAAGACCGAAGTCGCAAACGTTCGCTCGTGCTTTTTGGCATCGGATCGAGTTATCGTCCGAGCAATCAACTTGAGATCTACGGGAATTTCTCCCAGAACTATCGCGCCATTAACTTTAATGATATCCGTGTGGATGTTGGTAACCTCGAAGTGGATCCAAACCTACAAGATGAGCGTGGTTACAATATGGATCTGGGGATTCGCGGACAGGTTGATAATCTATTCCAGTATGATGCAACTGTTTTTCACCTTTCGTATGAAGATCGAATCGGAACAGTACTGCGCACCGAACCCAATCCAAAATTTAATGGCTTAATCGATCGTACTTTTCGGTATCGAACCAACATCGCCGATGCCAAAATATACGGCATAGAATCATTTGCCGAGGTTGACCTGCTAAAACTTTTTAAGCTCGATACACAAACACGTCTCTCAGTTTTTACAAACCTGGCACTTATTCAAGCCACATACACCGAGTCTGATGAACCCGGCATTGAGGGTAATGACGTAGAGCTCGTTCCCCCACTGAATTTTAAAACGGGACTCACTTTTTCAAAAAACGGTTTTGAAGCGTCTTATCAATTTTCCTATGTAGCTGAGCACTTCTCTGATGCTTCTAATGCTCTCCGTACTCCCACAGCTATCGAAGGCATTATCCCATCTTACAAGGTGATGGATTTATCGGCTAAATACACTTTTAGCCGTTTTACATTGGAGGGAGGAGTCAACAACCTCATGAATGAGAAGTATTTTACGCGACGGGCTACCGGCTATCCCGGACCGGGGATTATTCCGGCTAAAATTCGAAACTTCTATTTTTCTGTGGGGATAGAAATTTAGAATATGCTCTTATTGTTGCAAATAAAATATTTTCTTGCGACGGGCATGCCGCATGAGCGACTGACAACTAAAAAAGTTATCTCACCCCGACAGTTGTAGGAAGAGAGATCATATCCTTTACTTTATTTACGAACAATTTCCGGTTGGAAACATGATAATTAGCGTGGGAACTAATTCCCTGTTCAGAATAATCAGCTTTTCTTCGTAGCATCTGGTCAAGATAAATTCCAATCCACTCCTACAATTAAAAAAGCCCTGTCATTGCTGACAGGGCTTTAGAAATACAAACTAAATGGAACTCTAAATAAGTCCTACTTCGCGAAGCAGATTCAGTGTTCCTTCCAACTGCTTTAACTGCTCGTAATCATACTCAGGACTTAGCTCAAAGGCCTCCTCAGCATTGAGCATATAATCAGGCAGTTCAATATCACGAATTACCGGATACTCATGTACTGATTCTGCTGCAAACTCTTGTGCGTGCTGCGATAATAAGAAACTTAAAAACCGCTGGGCTTTTTCAGAGTTCTGAGCGGTAGTCAGTTGCGCTGCGCCGGTTACCATCGCCAAATTACCCACATCACCTTCAGCAAAATGATACATTTTTACATTTGCATCAGGATTAGCTTCTCCACTTTCCATGGATGTATCAGAATCCGAATCTGTATCTGAATATTCGCCTCCTGCACCTCCGTGTTTCATTCGAAAAATGTAATAATGATTGGTAAGTGCAATATCAATTTCACCGCCGGCAAGGGCTTGTAACATCGGTGTATTTGAGCTGTAGGATTTTGGATTCAGGTTCTGCATCCCTCCCAGCCATTCTTTAGCAATATCTTCACCTTCGATCAGTCGCATACTTGTCATAAAATCATAAAAACTGGAATAGGTAGGCGTCCACCCTATCCGGCCATCTAATTCTTCCATACCGGTAAGGCCCATCACCGATTCAGGGAGATCATTGGGATCAACCTCATTAGGATTATACGCTAATGTTCGAAATCGTACGGTCACCGGAATCCATTCTCCGGATGAAGAAGTATAAGAAGCCGGCTTTGATGTCAACGAGTCGGGAAGTGCTACCAGCTTACCTTCCTGTGATGCATTAGCTAATGCCCCGGTCGTATTGGCCCAATAGATATCGGCCGGACTTTGATCGCCTTCTTCACTCATTACGGCCAGCAGCTCAGCATCATTACCGTATCGGACTTCGATATTGACCCCAGTTTGCTCTTTAAAGTCTTGCACCAGCGGATCAACCAATCCTTGACTTCGTCCTGAATATACAACCAACTCATCTTCGGCAGTATCTCCACATGAACTCAAGAAAAAAGCAGCGATTCCTACTGCCAATATTTTCAAAATATTTTTCATAATTATAAATCCTCAGTCTTCACTTCTCATTAATATTTTATTACTATCATTTTAGTGTGAGTAATCACACTAAGCTTAATTAGATTAATTCTAATTAAAGCACAAAATGTATTGAATTTATGATACAATGACCAATAAAAAACAATCGGTTGGCATACTTGGAGCAGGAATTTCGGGGTTATCAGCAGCATATAAATTATCCCAAAACAATATTAACATAACGGTCTATGAAAAAGACAACCAAGTAGGCGGAGCTATTAAAACAAATAGCAAAAATGGCTGGCTGGTTGAAGAGGGACCCAATACTCTTATGGTCAAATCGGAGGCAGTTTGGGATCTGCTTAGAGATTTGAATCTAATAACCAGCAGTATCGAAGCGAGCAAAACGGCCAAAAAGAGGTTCATCGTTAAAAATGGCCAACCCACTCCTCTACCGATGTCACTGGGTAGTTTTCTGACTACCAATCTCTTTTCTGTCAAAGCAAAATTTCGGCTACTCAAAGAACCTTTTATTTCTAAATCAAATAAAGAGGATGAGTCTATTGCCGACTTTATCACTCGTCGCCTGGGCAGCGAGCCACTGGACTACGGCGTAAATCCTTTTGTATCCGGAATTTATGCCGGTGATCCCAAAACATTATCAGTCAAGCACACCTTCGAGCCGCTCTGGAAGATGGAGCAACAGCATGGGAGTTTATTAAAGGGGCTGTTCAAACGTGATCGTAAAAACGATTCTCCAAAGCGGGCATTACTCTCTTTTAAAAATGGAAATCAACAATTACCTCAGACAATTGCTGATAATTTTAGAAAAAGTATTCAGACCGAAACCAACATCCAATCTGTTGTTAAGAATGACAATAAATGGATTGTTAATGGGCAGCAAAACAATAGTGCCTTTTCTGAAGAACACGATGTTATTTTATCAACACTTCCGGCACATTTACTTCCTACTATTTTTGAAGACTCAATATTCAAGCCACTCAATAGTCTATCCTATGCTCCACTCAGCGTTGTTGCATTAGGCTTCTCCGACGAGCAAATTGGCCATCCTCTAGATGGCTTCGGAATGCTTATTCCCGAAGCCGAAAACCGAAAGACCTTGGGCGTGCTATTCTCCTCGTCACTATTTCCCGATCGTGCACCAGAAAGTCACCACTTGCTGACATGTTTTGTGGGAGGTGCGAGGAATCCTGATTTGGCAGGAATATCCAAGAAAGGATTACAAGATATTGTTCTATCTGAGATTAGCGAACTGCTGAATATCACCGGGAAACCGGTATTCTCGCATTTCCGCTTTTGGCCAAAAACGATTCCCCAATATGAGGTGGGATATGACCACATCCTCAATCAAATAACAGAAATTGAAAACCTGAAAACAGGTCTATTTATCGATGGCAACTTTCGGGGCGGCGTCTCCGTACCCGACTGTATCTTATCAGGATTTGAAACGGCTGAAAAAATACAAACGTTTTTAAATGGACAGTAATTTTTATCGGAGTGGGTAACCTCCAATTCTGTTAAAAATTTAGTACCTTCATACACAAAATTGACAAGCATTATTTCCCAAGAAAATCCGAAATAAAAGCAATCTATTATTATGGCTAATGCATTTTTTGAAATTCGGGAACCAGAAAATGAGTCCTATAACTCATATGCTCCCGGTACGCCCGAGCGCGAGGAGCTCCGCAAAGAACTGGATCGATTAAAGAATCAAGAAATTGAAATTCCTGCGATTATTGGCGGCAAAGAAATAACAACTGATCGCCAGCAAGATGTGGTCATGCCCCATAATCACAGTCACAAGCTGGGAACCGTACACCTTTGTGGTGAAGAAGAAGTAGAGATGGCCATTGAAACCGCTCTTGAAGCTCGCAAAAAATGGGCGGATATGCCGTGGCAAGATCGGGCAGCAATATATCTAAAGGCTGCGGATCTTATTACCGGTCCATATCGCTACACCATGAATGCCTCTACCATGCTTGGGCAATCGAAAACGCCCCATCAATCCGAAATTGAGGCTGTCGGAGAATTTGCTGACTTCCTGCGCTTTAACGCCTATTATTTGCAAGAAATATACAAAGATCAGCCTTATTCCCCGGATGGTATGTGGAATCAAATGGAATATCGTCCACTTGAAGGTTTTGTCTTTGCGGTTACGCCCTTCAACTTTACCGCTATTGCAGGTAACCTTCCACTTGCCCCCGCATTGTGTGGTAACGTATCCCTTTGGAAACCGGCGTTATCCTCCATCTATTCCAGCTACTTTATTATGAAAGTATTAAAAGAGGCCGGTATGCCCGATGGCGTAATCAACTTTCTGCCGGGTCACGGTCCTGATGTTGGCAATCCGGTCCTGGAAAGTGAACACCTATCAGGCCTACACTTTACTGGGTCCACCGGTACGTTCCAACACTTGTGGAAAAGCATCGCCGACAACATTGAACACTACAATACCTACCCCCGCATCGTGGGTGAAACAGGAGGCAAGGATTTCATTTTTGCTCACGAATCTGCGGATGTCGATGCTGTTGTAATTGCAGCTATTCGAGCAGCCTACGAATACCAGGGACAGAAATGCTCAGCGGCTTCTCGAATGTATTTACCAGAATCCATTTGGCCTGAGTTTCGAGATAAGTTCCTCGACGAAGTCAAAGATGTGAAGTATGGGGACGTAGAAGACTTCACCAATTTCATGGGGGCTGTTATTGATCAGAAAGCATTCGATAATATCTCTTCCTACATCGACTATGTTAAAGAATCTGATGATGCCGAAATACTTTACGGCGGCAACTATGATGATTCGGAAGGATACTTCATCGAACCGACACTGGTTCAAGCACACGATCCGAAGTTCAAGACCATGGAAGAAGAGATCTTTGGTCCCGTGCTTACCGTATATGTCTACGAAGACGACAAGTTTGACGAAACGCTCGAGCTGTGTGACAACACCTCACCATATGCCTTGACGGGTGCTATTTTTGCCCAAGAGCGCTATGCGCTTAATAAGATGGCGGATTACCTTCGTCAGGCAGCTGGTAACTTCTATATCAACGACAAGCCGACTGCAGCCATCGTCAATCAGCAGCCCTTTGGCGGAGCTCGCAAGTCTGGAACCAACGACAAAGCCGGAAGTGCTGCCAATCTGATGCGCTGGATTTCGGTCCGTTCCATCAAAGAAACGACCGTTCCGGCTAAAGATTGGACATACCCATATATGGAGAAAGAATAATCATAGATCTTGAAATAGAACTTACCCCGACACTTCGGGGTTCAGGATGAGGAATAACTAAAAAAGCTCCCGATCTCTGATCGGGAGCCTTTCTTATATGGAAAACTTATTCTACAGAAGAATGATAGAACGGCTGATAAAGCATAACCTATGAGTCAATACCCAAATCCTCTTTCAGGTTGTTAAACGAATCCTTGACACTGTCAAGTTGATCGTCAATACTTTCTTTAAGATCATACCAGTTTTCGTCAGCTTTGGCTCTTAACTCTTCCAAATCATTTTCAAGCTTATCCTTTTTATCGTTGAGGCTTTCCCACTGTTTTTGGAGCTCAGATTTTTTTTCTTCTGACTCCCCATCAATTTTCTGTTTCAACTCATCCATTTCCTCTTCCATTTTAGCAAGCTGCTCCTCAACGTTATTAAGGAATTCCTGCTTTTTAACTTCCACTTCCTTTTGAGCTGATTGTACCGTTTCTTCAACCTCTTCCTGGGCTTCCTGCGTTCTTTGTTCTGACTTTTCGGTACAAGCAACAGCTCCAAGACCAAATAAAATTATTACCAAATAGATTGTTAATTGCTTCATGACAGAATAGTTTATTTTAGCATTCGTTGAATAACTTAATACCTATCATTTTAGTCCAAATCCCACAATTTGTTCCAACAATGATTTTGGGTTAGGCTTTTTAGATATTAAACCGAATTTCCTTTTAGACAATCAATCAACTATGAGAATCAGTATCTTGGGCTGCGGATGGCTTGGCCTGCCGTTAGGCGAACGGCTTCGCGATGCAGGACATCGGATTAAAGGATCAACAACCAGCAAAGAGAAAATACAACTCCTCAAGGGAAAAGAAATTCAGCCCTTTCTACTTGAGTTAACACCGGACTTACATTGCGAAAACTGCAATGACTTTTGGGCTGCCGATGTACTTGTTCTCAATATTCCTCCCGGTAGAAGCAACAATAATGTTAAAGAATTTCACCAGCAGCAGATACAAGCGGTCATTGATCGACTGGTCCATTCCTCTATAAAATTTGTAGTATTCATTAGCTCAACATCTGTATATCCTGAAAAGGGTGGAATCGTAAGCGAAGAAGATACCGAAAAAGGAAAGGCCACCCGTGCTTCTGGGAATGCTCTTTTGGAAGCAGAAAAGATGCTTCGAAAACAATCGGGATTTGAAACTACGGTTATTCGATTCGGGGGATTATATGGTCACGACCGCCACCCTGTTAAATACCTGGCCGGACGAAAAAATATTTCCAATGGGAATGCTCCCGTCAATCTCATCCACCAAAAAGACTGTATTAATATTATTCAAAAGGTGATCCAAGAAGAAATTACTGGGCAAACGTTTAACGGCGTTTCCGACGGGCATCCACCGAAAAAGATGTATTATCCCGCAGTAGCCGAAGCTATGGACCTGGAACCGCCAACTTTTGAAGACGACGAAAGCAAAGAGTATAAAATCGTTTCGAACAGAAAATTAAAGATGATGCTGAACTATAAATTCACCCATCCCAATCCCATGGATTTTTAGCATCTTAACTTTGAGGATTGTAATCCATTCCAACCCACTCTCTGTTCTCACCACTTTCAATTGCCTTGTGGATAAAATGTACCCCGTGAGCCCCATCCCTCACTTTGGGAAAGTCCAGTGCTAATTTATTAGGTTTGTCTCCTGACTGCTGAGCGGTAATTACCTCTGCAACATTCGAGTAAATATTAGCAAAGGCTTCTATGAATCCTTCGGGATGACCGGCCGGAATACGATTATTGTGTTTTGCCGCAGCAGAGAGATAAGCATTCCCTCTTTTGTGGATCTCTTCCGGTCCGTCAGGATACTTCACCTGTAAATAGTTGGGATTCTCCTGCCTCCATTCAAGGGCTGCCTCATCCCCATATAATCGAATTTTTAGGCCATTCTCTTCTCCTATGGCAACCTGAGATACAGACAAGATTCCACGCATTCCATTTTCGTAATGCAATAAGATGTTGGCATCATCCTCAAGCTTACGACCTTTGCCAAAGGTGTGAATATCAGCAAATAACTCTTTAAGCTTAGTCCCCGTAATATAGCGTACTAAATGTTCTGCATGAGTTCCGATATCAGCTACAGCGGCAGAAATTCCCGCCACACTGGGATCCAAGCGCCAAATATCCTCTTCCTTCTCTACCGAATCAGACAACCAACCCTGAGGATACTCAACCACAACCTTTCGCAACGATCCCAGCTTCCCATTCTCAACTAAAGCTCTTGCCTCCTTCACCATCGGATAACCGGAATAGTTATAAGTAACCGCAAAAATTGTATCATGCTCATCTACCAGTCGGCAAAGCTCTTCTGCTTCTTCAAGGGTATTTGTCATGGGCTTATCACAGATCACATGAATACCTGCTTCTATAAATGTTTTACATACTTGATAATGCAAATGATTCGGCACTGTAATGCTCACCACATCTATACGCTCATTATCAGGTAACGAAGCTTCTCTTTGAGCCATCTGCTGAAATGAACCATATACTCTTTCATTGGCTACACCAAGCTCCCGACCCAATTTCTTGGATTTTCTGGGATCAGAAGAAAATACTCCTGCTGTAAGCTCCATCGTACCATCCAAATTAGCGGCCATGCGATGGACCTTACCAATAAAACTACCGGGACCTCCACCCACCATTCCGTACCGAACTTTCCCTTTTTGATCCATCTGTAACTTTTCGGATTATACTTTTATATGCGCTGTAATATATAAATCTTTTGTCCGCTTGACGATCTACTCAAATCATATATCTTATGTACAAAATAACTCAAGGATTTTGTTGCTATGGAAAAGAAAATACACAGCTACGAATCAGACGAAATTACAGTAGAATTTGATAGCAAACGCTGCATTCATTCTGCGGAATGCGTTAAGAATTTACCCTCGGTTTTCAATCCAGATAGCAAACCCTGGATTACCCCCGAAGAAGCTTCTGCAGAAAAAGTAAAAGAGGTGGTACACCATTGTCCTACCGGTGCACTACAGTACAAGAAGGCCAAGGAGAACGAACTTCCGGCACGAGAGAACACTATTACCGTTGTACCCGACGGACCATTATACCTGCGGGGCAATATTGAGATTCAAAATGCAGAGGGTGAAACGTTACTTGAAGATACGCGAGTTGCCATTTGCCGATGTGGGGAATCTGAAAACAAACCTTTGTGTGACAATACACACAAGGACATTGACTTTGAAGCACCGGCTTCATTCGATAAAGCCAAACTGCATCCTACAAAAGACGGTGAACCATCTGAAAATAAACTAATTTTAAAATTGATGGATAATGGACCAATCTTGCTTGAGGGTACTTACCGGGTACATTCTATTGCAAATGAAGCTGTTAACAGCTCCAAAAATGTAGCCCTTTGTCGCTGCGGACAATCGTCCGGCAAACCATTTTGCGACGGTACCCATAAAGAAGTGGGCTTTGAGGGATAAGCTGATTTAGCCATTTTTGTTCACCACGGGCTCTCACAGTATCTGAATAAGAAAACCATATACCTTCACAACAGCTTCATCTGCCATCACTATATACTGCCATTCAAAAATATCAATCAATGTTCAATGTAAAGAATATTGATTGGATCGACTCCAGATAAAAAGTCCAAATCACCTATGCAGAAACTTTTTTTGATCATCGGTTCAATCGCTATGGCCTTTGCTGTGGGATTAGGTGCCTTTGGCGCCCATGGTTTAAAAGAAATACTTACGGATGAAATGCTGGATATCTTCGAAACCGGCGTCAAATACCACTTTTATCATGCTATTGGATTGTTAGTTATTGCTCTTGTAGCACAACTCATACCTAACTCTTCACTTCTGCAATGGTCGGGCTGGTTAATGCTTGCCGGAATCATCATATTTTCGGGCAGCCTTTATGTACTTTCAATAAGTGGAATTCGCTGGATGGGAGCAATAACCCCTATTGGCGGCCTATGCTTTATTCTGGCTTGGATATTGCTGGCCATTGCAAGCTGGCAAAATCTATAATCCAATATCCACTGCCTCAATATTTCAAAAAGTACTTGCAGTTCCCGATCATTATTATATTTTAAGACTAATTATTAAAAAACGTCTCATTTTTCTTGAGACTATCATCTATTACTTATAGACGCACAGTTATACCAGATTAACCAACATTAATATTTAGTTTTATATCAGCAACACATAACCTGTAGGCGTTTTTTAAAAACAACTCTTTACCAAGTAATCATTTCACATGAATTTAGAAGACTTCAGAGAATTTTGCATGTCATTTAACGGTGTAACAGAGGATTTTCCTTTTGATGATGAGAAAACCGTTGCCTTTAAAGTGATGGGCAAAATTTTTGCAATCACTGATGTTGATGAGTTCGACGGCGTAAATTTAAAATGTGATCCTGTAAAAGCAGCTATGCTCCGCGATCTATACGAAGATGTGCAGCCGGGCTATCACATGAATAAAAAACATTGGAATACTGTTAATCCACAAGGAAAGCTTGATGATGAGATTATCAAAGAATGGATTAAAGATTCCTACAACTTAGTCGTGGAAGGATTATCACGCAAAAAACAGAAGAAACTTGAAAAAATGGAAGATTAAGAGTCTTTTTACTTATTGCTTGTAAAAAGATTCTTAATCCTGTTAAGGCTTTTCTTTTCAAAATTCCATACAAACTCAAACTGCCCCATTATAAAACCGAACAGCAGAAACAAAAGCTGATAGGCCGGAAAGACAATTAGGGCCCAAGCAATAATCTCTAACCAAAGAGGGGTTGACGACCCGATACCAATCCAATCAAACACAATCTTTCTCACATAGAGGGTCGATATTCCTGTTATCGAAAAAATAAACAGGATTAAAAGCAGACCGCCAAAGGTATCGACGCCCCATCTCTTTTTCATTTTTTCAATGAATTCACCCACCACAACCCTCATGTTATACGTTATTTAGGGCTACTTTTATTGACTCGTCAGCAGCTTCAATAGTTTTTGTGAGGTGATCTTCTGTAAGCGAATTCGCCAAGAAGAGAGACTCGAATGGAGAAGGCGGTAAATAAACACCGTTTTCTAACATCTGATGGAAATATGCTTTAAAAAATGCCTGATCTGTCGTATTAGCGGTTTGAAAATCAATTACCTCTTCCTCTTCAGTAAAAAAGATACTCAACATCGATCCTACCTGATTAAGCACAAACGGCACCCCGTGTTGCTCTAAAACATCTTTGAGGCCCGTAGCCAGCTTAACGGTCTTTTCCTCCAGCTCATCGTAATGCATTGGATTCTGATGTAACTCCGAAAGCAATGCATATCCGGCTGCCATCGCCAACGGATTACCCGAAAGTGTCCCGGCCTGGTAGACATTTCCTACTGGAGAAACAACATCCATAATTTCCTGTTTCCCGCCGAAAGCCCCAACCGGCATTCCTGCACCAATAATTTTGCCATAGGTCACAAGATCAGCAGTAACCCCATAACGCTCTTGTGCTCCACCCATAGCTACGCGAAAACCCGTCATCACCTCGTCAAAAATAAGAACGATATCGTGGGCGTCGCATAGTTCTCGAAGTCCGGCTAAAAATCCTTTTTGTGGCGGGATACATCCCATATTGCCTGCAACAGGTTCTAAAATGATAGCAGCAACCTCGTCCTCATATTCAATTAACAGCTTCTTGACGGAATTCAAGTCATTGAAATTAGCGGTCAATGTATCTTTTGCCGTTCCTTCCGTAACGCCGGGGCTGCTGGGCTGGCCCAACGTAAGTGCTCCACTTCCCGCATTGATCAAAAAAGAATCGCCATGTCCATGGTAGTTCCCCTCAAACTTGATTACTTTATCTCGTCCGGTATACCCTCGAGCCACACGAATGGCACTCATGCATGCTTCGGTTCCCGAATTGACCATGCGGATCTTATCCACTCCGGGAACTATCTGCTTGACAAGTTCAGCCATCTTAACCTCAATCTCGGTAGGTGCACCAAAGGAAGTTGATTTAGCAGCTGTTTCTTTAACTGCTTCAATCACGGGTCCATAGGCGTGTCCCAGAATCATCGGACCCCATGAGCCTACATAATCGATATATTCTTTACCATCAACATCTGTGAGAATAGATCCTTCAGCTTTTTCCAAAAAGACGGGTGTTCCACCAACCGATTTAAACGCTCGAGCAGGGGAATTTACGCCTCCGGGAATAAATTTCTGTGCTTGCTCAAATAATTTTTTACTCTTTTCTAACATAAAACTGTTTACAAAATTTAACTGAGTTCTCATCCTGAAGTCGTTTCAAAACCTGTAACTCATCAATAAAAATGCTAAAATAATTTCAGGATGACATTAGATATTATTTCCTATTGGTTCCTCAATACCATAGATGCCGCCTTTGCAAAATAAGTAGCAATCAAATCTGCACCGGCACGTTTAAATCCAACCAGTACCTCCATCATGGCTTCTTCTTCGTTCAGCCAGCCCTTTTCAGCAGCAGCCTTTAACATAGCGTATTCTCCGGAAACATTATACACCGAAACCGGTACCGAGACGTTTTCTTTTACGGCTCTAATTACATCCATATATGGCAGACCAGGCTTTACCATCACAATATCAGCCCCTTCCTGTTCGTCGAGTTTTGCCTCCTTAATAGCTTCTTGAACATTGGCCGGATCCATCTGATACGTTTTTTTATCACCGAATCCGGGCGCTGAGTCCAGAGCATCCCGAAAAGGGCCATAGTAGCTGGAGGCATATTTCGCACTGTAAGCCATAATACCCGTATGCTCAAAACCTTCCTCATCCAGTGCATTACGCATCGCTCCAATGCGACCATCCATCATATCAGATGGCGCAACCATATCTACGCCAGCCTCGGCATGGCTTACGGCCATTTTTGATAACACTTCAACGGATTCGTCATTCAAAATTTCACCATCCTCAACGATACCGTCATGACCATAGCTTGAATACGGATCCATTGCGATATCAGTCATCACCAACATTTCGGGAAACTCTTCTTTAATCGCTCGTACGGCTTGTTGCATTAACCCATCGGGGTTAAGCGCCTCGGTACCCTTATTATCTTTGAGTTCATCAGGCACTTTGGCGAATACCAATACTGATTGAATACCTACTTCTTTCAGTTCTTGTATCTCATCCATCAGCAAATCCAGCGTATAGCGGTAGTAATCCGGCATGGATGGGATTTCGACTTTCTCATTTTCGCCCTCCATCACAAAAACAGGAGCTATAAAGTCAGCCGGTTTCAAGTTGTGCTCGGCTACCATATCACGCATGGCTGCCGATGTTCGCAATCGTCGACCGCGTATAAAAGGAAATTGCCCGTGTGTCATTTTAAATAAAATTTAAGTTATACAAACTCTTTGTAATTATTACTCTGTCATTTAGAGCAAAGCGAGAAATCCTTGTTCACTAATTACCAAACAAAGTCTCTCTCTCCCTCCAATCGAGATCATATTTCAATTCAAATTTCCTTCTGCCTCACCATATTCAATCCAATCAATAGGATTTTTTAGTCGATCAATAAGGTAAGCTTCTTCACTTCCTTCTTCGATATCAAAATCATAATCCCATCGAACGCGTGGCGGCAGACTCATTAAAATAGATTCCGTTCGACCGTCGGTTTTTAGACCAAATAATGTTCCGCGATCATGAATCAAATTAAACTCCACATAGCGACCACGTCTAATCTCCTGAAAATATCGATGTCGGTCGGTGTATGACTCCTCCTTGTGTCGCTCAACAATCGGTACATAGCTATCTAAAAAAACATCTCCCACCTCGGTTGTAAAATCGTACCAATCCTCAGCCGAACGCTCTTCATTGGGACGTAAATAATCAAAGAATAATCCACCAACCCCACGCCCTTCCGACCGGTGATCATTGTAAAAATACTCGTCACATTCTTTTTTAAATCGAGGATAAAGATCTTTGCCATGTTTATCACAGGCATTCTTAAGCACCTGATGGAAATGAACAGCATCTTTATCCCACAAATAATAGGGTGTCAAATCCGCGCCGCCGCCAAACCACTGATCGCGCACATCATTCATATTGGAATCATCATACAACTCAAAATAACGATAGTTCGCATGTACGGTTGGAACCATCGGGCTTTGCGGATGAATCACAAGTGAGAGTCCACCGGCCCAGAACCAACCCTGTTCCACCTCAAAACGTTTACGAATCAGCTCGGGCAGTTCTCCATGCACGCTGGATATATTGACACCTCCTTTTTCAAAAACATCACCCTTTTCAATCACGCGGGTATGTCCTCCACCTCCGCCATCGCGATCCCAGTCATCGTGTCGAAATCTTGCTTTGCCATCAATCTCCTCGAGGTGACCACAGATCTCATCCTGGAGATTACGGATATAAGATTCAAATCTATTTTTAATACTTTCTTTCTTCATACACTTAATCTTGGCCAAAGATATGAACAACCAAACTCTGCTTTTATCTGTGTTAATCTATGACTGAGTATTCTTTCACGGTATCAACAAAAACTCGGGCATTATCGACAGGAATGTTTGGTAAAATTCCATGTCCCAAATTTGCAATATAATTCTGAGTTCCAAACCGATCGATCATTCGTTTGGTCTGCCGTCGTATTTCATCTTGCGGCATCATCAATTTTGAGGGATCAAAATTACCCTGCAGTACAATATTTCCACGTGTTGCATCGCGCCCATATTCGGGCGTAATCGTCCAGTCAAGCCCCAATGCAGAGGCATTACTTTTAAAACTAAGTCGCTCAAGTGCATACCAACTACCCTTGGCAAAAAGAATGACCGGCACCTCGTCGATGGCATCACAAATCTCCATTAAATACGGCATCGCCCATTCATTAAAATCCTCAGGACTTAGTAATCCCGACCATGAATCGAACAGCTGTACCACTTGGGCACCGGCTTCAATTTGGGCTTTCAAATAATCAATCGTCGCCTTCGTCAATTCTTTCATCACGTGCTTGGCTGCATCAGGATGCTGATACATAAACGCCTTCGCCTTGGCAAAATTTTTAGACCCTTCGCCCTGCACCATATAGCAAAAAAGCGTCCAGGGCGCGCCGGCGAAACCGATCAGAGGCACACGTCCGTTAAGTTCTTTACGCGTAAGTGTGATAGCTTCCATCACATGATTAAGTTTACCAGGAATATCCTCCGCTAAAATTGAAAACGCATCATCCACACTACGGATAGGATTATCCATCACCGGACCCTTTCCTTTCACCAGGTCCACATCAATGCCGAGAGCCTGTGGGATGGTGAGAATATCAGAAAAGATAATAGCAGCATCAGGCTCTAATTCGTCAATAGGCTGGATGGTAATCTCACAAGCCAGCTCAGGAGTTTCCACACGCTCGAAAAAGGTGTATTTCTTGCGAAGTTTCATATACTGCGGCAAATAACGGCCGGCCTGACGCATCATCCATACAGGCGGACGTTCAACCTCTTCGCCGCGGAGCGTTCGGAGTAATAAATCATTTTTAAGTGCTGGAAAATCGTTGTTCATAAATACTTTTTTGATATGGCTACAGATCTACATGGATTAAAACAGATATATCTGTTGCAACCTGTGCTAATCGGCGGCCTCTGCATTTTCTTTATTAAAAATATAGTCAGCTGTGGTGCGCAAAAGCACTTCAGTGTCGGGCTGTTTGGCAATTTCTACGTGTTGATCGGAATGTTCTTTAAGCGCTTTAGCCGTCGTAGGACCAATAGCAAAAAGTGGTGGCAACTCCCCATCAAAGCCGGTGCCTTGAGCAAAACCTTCAACAGCACTGGGACTATAAAACAGGATACCACTCACCGACTTATTCGGCATTTCCACCGGATTAATAATAGTTTCATACACCTCCAGCTCAATCACTTCTATGCCATCATCCTGCAGACGGTCAGTCATCTCATCTCTGCTCAAATTGCCATGGAAATAAATAACTGAATTACTCTTTCCTTCCTGGATGATCAATTCAGCCAGATGTTTACCATCCTGCGTTCTCGGAATTTTAGCATCGAGTCCCAACTCCTGAAGGGCATCCCGGGTTTTTGATCCCACCGCAAAAAGCTGTACTTCGGGCCGCACCTGCAAACCGGCATTCATTAATTCTTCTAAAGCCTTAACACCATTGGCACTTGTAAAAACCCAATCCGATTTCAAATTCTCATTGATCACTTTGAGAACACTATCCCAGTAGTCGGGAAAGTTGAACTGCAGCGCCGGCTCAATAATGGGCTCCAGCCCCAGAATACGAGCGTACTCAAACTGCTGTGCAGACAATGGTCGCGTTACTAAAATATTTCGTTTGTCTTGTCGCATTTAATCACGAACAAATATGTATCCTGAACATTCGTCGACCCGATCATTCGGGATTTCAGGATAGATTCAAATTACTACGTTACAGATGCTGAAATAAATTCAGCATAACAGTAAACTTTCTTACTCCGATTTCATTTCATTAATAACTTTAATCGCACCTTCACTGAGCAGTGCTTGTGCAGCAGAGTGGCCAAGCTCACCGGCTTCCCCGACTGATACCTTTTCCTCAAAATCATATCGCTCACTGCCATCGAGAGTCAGGGCAACAGCCTTAAAATGAACGTGCTCTTCTTCAATGAAAGCATAGGCTCCAACAGGCGCGCTACATCCCGCTTCCATATCGTGCAAAAAATCACGTTCAGTAGTCGTACAAAGCGCCGTTTCATCGTGATTCAATTGCGATACGATTGTTTCCATCTCGCTGTCATTTTCACGGATCATCACAGCCATAGCTCCCTGAGCCGCTGCTGAAACCATCCAATCCAAGTATTCACTTATATGATGACCAAGATCGATACGTTCCAGACCGGCTGCTGCAAAGATAGCTCCGTCCCAGTCTTTGTTCTCTACTTTTTCGAGGCGGGTATTTACGTTTCCCCGGATATTTACAATTTCATGATTGGGAAAACGATTCAGCCACTGCGCGCGGCGTCGGTTGCTGCTTGTGGCAATCGTGGCTTTATAGTCAGGATTATCTAAAAAGTCGGTACCATCAGGCGCAACCAGCGAATCACGTGCATCGGCACGCTCCATGATTGCTGCCACTTTCAAAGGAAGAGGATTCTCCGTGGGCAAATCTTTAAACGAGTGGACGGCAATATCGATTTCGTCATTGAGTTGTGCATCATCGAGTGCTTTTGTAAACACTCCCTTGCCCCCCATTTCTGTAAGTGGAGTGGTCAGATCCAAATCACCTTCTGACTTAACAAAAATAAGCTCGGTGTCATGGCCGAGCTTCTGCAATTCCCGGGCAACCTTTTCGGCCTGCCACGTCGCCAACTCACTGTCGCGCGTTCCAATACGAATCGTTTTACTACTCATCTCCGGCTTTGGTTTCAAGTTTAAACATATCATTCACCACCTTGGTCACCTGTTCCGATTCGTGATGATCCCGCAAATGTTCAATGGAATAGGCTGCAATTTTATTTACAATCCGTCGGGTTAGATTTTCAACCTTCTCCTTATCTGTATCAGAAATTTTATTTTTAAAGAAATCGTATTCGTCTTCACGAATGGAATCAAACTTATTGGTCAATGCCTTGATGGTAGGTACTACCTTCTGTTTGCTGAGCCAGTTTTTATAATCAGTTAGCTCATCTTCGATAATTTTCTTAACAAGTGGAATATTTTCTTCTCGGCGGCGATAGGCTTCGTCAGTCACATCCGTCAAAAAATCCATGTTAGCCAGATCGACAAAATCCATTTCGCCGATTTCAGGATCAATATTTCGCGGCACCGACAGATCTACCATCACTTTAAACTTGGGATCAAGCAGTGAAGGCTTCATATCATCGAGCGTAATAACCGGCTCTTTTGCTCCTGTTGCCACAATAATCAGATCAGCCTCGGCAATTTCTTCAGGCATCTGCTCCATATCCGCCACCTGAAGATCAAACTTATCAGCCACAAACTCAGCACGCTCTCGCGTCCGATTAATAAGTGTGAGCTTTCTGGCTCCGAGATTAATCAAATTCTTGCACGTGACCTTTCCAATCTTTCCGGTACCGACAAGTAAAATGTTTTTATCTTTCAGATTATCGAAGGTCTTCACCGCAAACTTTACTGCCGCATAAGCAGTAGTAGCTGCCCCTTCTCCGAGCGAAGTTTCGTTGCGCGAGCGTTTGTGGGCACGGAAAACATGCTGCATCAACCGGTGAAGCTCACCGTCCACAGCATCCATTTCACTGGCCAGCTCATACCCTTCTTTCACCTGCTTCACTACTTGAAGGTCACCCAAAATTTGAGAGTCGAGCCCCACTGTAACCTGGAATAGATGCTCAACTGCCTGCTGCCCTTCTTTCTCAAATCCGTAATTATGAAATTCATCCAACGAAGCATTAGAATACGTAACCAGAAGGCGAATCAGCTCCTGCGGGGTAACATCCTGCGCAAAAATCTCTGTACGATTACAGGTAGATACAACAAAAAGGCTGTTGATACCTTCGCGCTTGGCTCCTTCAATAAGCTCTTTTTTTTGAGCTTTTTTCAGGCTAAACCGTTCGCGAACATCAATGGTTGCCTCCCAGTGATTTACGCCAACAGCACAAAAATCAGTTATTTGTGGTTGTTCTGACATCTATTTAAGCAGAAACTTTTTTAGATGTTTGCTCTTCCTGTTCAATATCAACTTCGTGATCTAGCTTATCCAAAACCTGATCGGCCAGGGCTTCAATATATTTTGGATGGTCATTAATACCTTCCATCACTTTCAGGTTTTCAAACTCATAACCTTCCTCTTCGAGATCCTCTACGAGCTCAACTCCCAACTCAAACAATGTTTCCACGTGATCAGTCACAAAAGCAATCGGGATCATAAGAAAATTCTTAATCCCATACTCGATATGGCGCTCAACCAGCTCAGCAGTATTGGGCTGTGTCCACTTCTGCGGGCCTACCTTGGATTGATATCCCAACCAGTAATCATGGTCGTACCCACGCATCTCCATTATGGCTTCCATCGTCTGATTAATCTCCGTTGTATAGGGATCACCACTCTCAACTTCGAGCATCGGCGTGCCGTGAGCACTAAAGATAAAGTGTGTTTTATTACGGGTTTCCTCATCCATCTCGGCCAGAGCCTCATCAATGCGATCGTTCATCGCAGAAAGGTACTTTTCATCGAGATGGTAATTCTTAACGTGAAACTCTTTCCAAGGCGTATCGTGTCCAAACTTCTCATCACGCTTGGTTTCCCAATCGCGGTAGCTACTGCCGGTTGTTGTCCATGAAAACTGGGGATACAGTGGGACCATCACCGCGTGGGTAATCCCATCCTCCTCCATATCTTGCAGAGTCGTCTCAGCAAATGGCAACCAGTAACGCATACAGGTATAGACCTTCACAAACTGATCCTCAGGCATAATATTTTTGAGATACTTCTCAAGCCCACGCCGCTGCTTTTCAGTCAGACTGTTGATAGGTGAACAACAGGTTGAAACTATACTTTTCTTACGATTCAGGCAGTGCTTGTTCCCCATGCAGCCCTTGGGACAGCCATTGATCTCTTCATAATCCTCCTGAACATTGGGAGCCCGAAACTTTGATATAACTTTCGCAAAAAAGTCTTGAAATTTTCCACCGCCTAATTTAATAATGTCTTCATCCCTAAAAAGATTATACAAAAATGGTCGAACGGCATAGTCGGCAGTGGGACCACCGAGGTTCATCAGTACCACACCTATACGCTTCTGTTCTTCTGGCATAAAACTTTCCCTATTTCAAGCCTGCAAAGGCTCATTTTACATTTCAAAATTCAACTGAGCACAGTCCTCAGTTATCATGGTGAAGAAAGCCATTCTTTGTGAAGGAAATTTGAAGAAGGGCTACCAAATTTTATTTAGAACGAGTCTAACCGAAAGAATTGAGATACCACCTATCCCTTAGGTAAAGTAAACCAAAAACGTGTTCCCTGTCCGACTTCACTTTCGACATGGATTTCAGAACCATGACCTTTTATAATACTCTTGACCACTGCCAAACCGAGACCGGTACCACCCTTATCCCGGGAGCGTGCCTTATCCGTTCGGTAGAATCGATCGAATAAGCGATCCAAATGCTCATCCGATATACCAATCCCCGTATCTTCTATAATAACCGTCACTTTAGAATCCTTCGTTGTATAGGTTAGATCCACAGATCCTTCATTCGTGTACTTCAACGCATTTGAAATCAAATTATCCAATACCTGTTCAATTTTTCCGGGATCACCAATAACGTCACAAGAATGCTGGTCAATATTTAATTCCAACCCTTTTTTGCCAGCTTGATCACTATACCAGTCTTTTATATGGCGTGCCGTATCAGCCAAATCAAATTTCTGCCTCTCCACAAAGTACTCATCAGAATCGTATCGCTGAAGGATCTTTAAATCTTTAAACAGGTGTGAAATCCGTTCGGTCTGTTTTTTGGCGGTAGCAATATATTTATCCTTTTTCTCCTCTGACAACTTATCAAGTTCCAGCATATCAAGCGCACCGGAAATAGTATGCAAAGGATTTCGAATTTCGTGGGTGATATCTGCAAAAAACTGGCGCTGCTTCTCGGCAAACTGCTTTATCTGCTCGGTATCTGCCCGCAGCTTAGAAGCCATCTGATTAAGCGATGTAGCAAGGGTACCAAACTCATCACTTCGGCTAATATCAATCTCCCGATCCACATCCCCGTCAGCGATATCCTGGGCCGCATCTTTTATCTGTGTAATAGGCTTCGTCACGTATCGAGCAATCCAAATACTTACAATCACAACCAGCCCTATTGAGATAAACATCCCGTAGTAGATGATCCAGCGAATAGTTTTTATCGGCTCATAGATCTCATCCTTGAATTGAGCAGCTTGCAGATACTTTGCTCCGGCTAAAGGTTGATCCAAGGACACATAACTTGTTAACACTTCCGAGTTTGGGTTTTCTGGAAGCAACGGCAAGTTGTTGCGAGCTTTGACGCTCTCCATAACACCAGCTGTCAATCTCCGGGACATAGGAATGAGCGTATCACTACTGGCAAAAGTATTTAGTTGTTGTCCGGTAGAATCATATATCGCCAACTGATATCCCGAAGTGCGCGCAGTTTCACGCAATCGCTCTTCAAACCTGGCGTCATCTCCTAAACTGGATACCGTTACTGCTAACCACCGCGTATCACGCTCCATCTCAGCACGCCCTTCTTCAAGCAGATAATCCCTTATAAAAACAATGGAATAGCTGCTAATGGACGTTATCCCAAAAATCAATAGCAGAATAAAAGTCCACGCAAGTTTTGAACGGATCTTCATATTAAAGGTGAAGCTGATTATTGGGTTTTATTCATTTTGTAATAAAATCATTTTTACAAACCTGTACACTCAGATTCACCAATGATTACACCTTTACGACTTCACGATTCAGGCCGTAACCGATACCACGATAGGTTTTAATCACTTCTCCGGCATCTCCCATTTTCAGGCGCAGGTTTTTAACATGTACATCTACCGTCCGGTCAAAGACATATCGATCATCTTCGGTAATATGCTCCAAAATCTCCTGGCGCGTATAAACACGTTTGGGATTCTGATAAAAGAGCTCAATCAGCGTATATTCGGTCGATGTCAGATCTATTTTTTCGTCATTTACATACAACTCCTTGGCATCGGTATCCAGATAGGTATCACCGTACTGCAGCCAGTTGGCATTTTGGGGATTTTGACGACGCAGAAGCGACTCCACGTGTGCCTTTACCAAGGGAAGGCTGGCCGGCTTGGGGATGTAATCGTCGGCACCGAGTTCGAGTCCCTCAATTTCATCCTGTTCTTCATCTTTAGCCGTTAAAAATATTACCGGAATGTCATTCAATACAGGATGGCTGCGAATGTGCTTGCAAATTTCCTTGCCGTCCACATTAGGAACCATAATATCGAGAATTGCCAGATGTATTTCTCCGGCATGCTGCTCAATGAGCTCCAGCGCTCGATTACCCTCATGGGCTACAAGCACCTCATAATCATTCATCTCCAGAAAGTTTGCCAGCATCTCTGCCGGTTCCTCTTCATCTTCAACTAATAATATGCTATGCTTTGGTCTCACAATAATTAATTTTGCTTACAATAATGAGTCAAAAACAGCTTTTGCTTATAAATCGTTGACTGTAATAAAATAGCAAACTTTGTTGAGTATCTGAACAAACCTTCTGATGGTATCATATCTACTTGTCAAACTTAACTCGTTTACGCATTTTGAACGACACTAATCCTCGTGTCATTCTAACAACTTCTAATTACCTATTTCATAATGTCATTCCAAGATAAAATTGCCTGGATTACCGGTGCTTCTTCGGGTATTGGAGAAGCCCTTGCCTATAAGCTAAATAATCAAGGAGCAAAACTAATCATCTCATCACGCCGCAGAGAGGCTCTCGAGGAAGTTAAGCAGAAGTGTAAAAATCCTGCTAACGTTCATATCATAACGCTTGACCTTGTCCAAACAGATCAGCTGGCGGCCAAAGCCGAAGAAGCACTCAATATCTTCGGACATATTGACTATCTCTTTAATAATGGGGGCATTAGTCAACGTTCGGAGGTAACCGATACAAAAATGGAGGTTATACGCAGAGTAATGGAAATTAATTTTTTCGGAACCGTAGAATTAACCAAAGCGGTTCTCCCCTCGATGATTGAGCGCCAGTCGGGCCATATTGTGGTTACCAGCAGCGTGATGGGCAAGTTCGGCACTCGCCTCCGATCAAGCTATGCCGCTTCTAAGCACGCACTTCACGGATATTTTGATTCCCTGCGTCAAGAAGTTTTCGATGACAATATAAAAGTATCCTTAGTCTGTCCCGGCTTCATCAAAACGAATGTCACGAAAAATGCCCTCGAAGGTGATGGCAGCAAGCATAACAAAATGGGTAAAGGACAACAAAACGGCATGCCAGCTGATGAGTTTGCTAAGAAGCTTATCCCAAAAATCTTAAAAGAGAAGGAAGAGATTTATATTGGGGGAAAAGAAATTTGGGGCGTCTATCTAAAACGGTTATTCCCACGTCTGTTGAATAAAATGCTGCGTAACACTGAGGTCACATAAAAACTCTCTTTTATAGCTTGTAATTCATAATCACCCAAGGCGTTTACGCTTATTTAAATACGCCAGCAGTGCCATATCAAAATCGCTCTGCGTATCCAACTGTTCGAAGTCAATCTGGAACTCACTGCAGGCCATCTTAAATTTATGCGTTAGCTCCTCAACTTTTTTCTGATAATCCTCGCGAATCTGGCTTGGCACCACCTCCATTTGTGATCCGGTTTCCATATCCTGCATTATCAGTCGACGATCCGAAAAGTCGAGGTCCCGTTCGCTTTTTTCTTCCAAGACATTAAAAAGTAATACCTCATGCTTAGAGTGACGCAGGTGCTTTAGGGCTGAAATTAGCTGATCATGCTTATCTACATTTTCAAACAGATCAGTTAGCACAACAACAAGACTTCGATGATTTAGGCGCTCGGCCACTTCGTGCATCGCCTGCGCGGTAGCAGTTTGGCGCTTGTTCTTATCAGCATTCTTCTCCTGCTCCAGTAAGTTCTCGAACTCTGCAAACAACATTCGAAGATGCGAATACGATGACTTTGCGGGAATAAAATTATTGATGCCTTCATCAAAAGTAATCAACCCGCAAGCATCGCGCTGTCGATTCATCAAATACATAAGCGAAGATCCAAAATGGATAGCATACCGAAGCTTGCTCCAGGGGCTAAAATACTTATAAAACATTGAACTGCTGGTGTCTAATAAAACATAGCAGCGGAGATTCGTCTCCTCCTCGTACTTTTTTACATAAAGCCGTTCCGTTTTGGCATATACTTTCCAGTCGATATGCTTGATCTCATCACCCGGATTGTACGGGCGATGCTCGGCAAACTCGACACTGAATCCGTGATGAGGACTTTTATGAAGCCCGGAGATAAAACCCTCTACAATCTTTTTGGCACGGAGTTCCAGCGGGGCCAATTGCGATAATAATTCGTGATCCAGCAGCATATCGTTGTTTCTTTTCAGTTGAAGCTTTAAACTAACGAATCTTTCCCTAATCCCGTATTCAATAATAGGAAGAGATAAAAATGGGTTTAAAGTTTATTCTTTTATACAAATGGTTATCTTAGGAACCCAAATTAGGGAAGAACCTTTCTGAAATATTGTAACTAAGTTTAATATCTATGGCGCAAGTAATTACATCTGCAGATCAAATTGATTTCACCGTTGATGAACGTCCATCCATGCCGTTACCTACCGAGGTGCTCATGGTACGCCCCCTGCACTATTCTGTAGATTATGTTATTAATCCCCACATGGCGGACCAAGTAGGCAAAGTTGATAAAATTGAAGCCAACAACGAGTGGAATCTCGTACGATCGCTTTTCGATCAAATTGGGATGAACATCCACGTTATTGAAGATCAGGAAGGACTGCCGGATATGGTGTTCTGTGCTAATCAGAGCTTACCCTATATCGACGAAGATGGTAACGAGCATGTATTTATGAGCATCATGCATGCCGATGAACGCAAAGATGAAGTCCCATACATCGAGCAGTGGTATCGGCAGAATGGCTATGAAATTCACTACTTAGATGAAGATAAAATTAGTGATTTCGAAGGATGTGGCGATGCCATATGGCATACCGGAAAACGTCTGTTATGGGGTGGATATGGTTATCGTTCTTCATTAGACGCCTATGAAACTATTTCTGATACTTTTGACGTACCCATTTTAGCTCTCGAACTCGTTGATGAATCATTCTACCATCTGGATACCTGCCTTTGTGTATTGGATGAACATACCGCCCTTATTTATCCCGAAGCTTTTACAGATGAGGGACTCGAGATGATTAACAAAATGTTTGATACGGTGATCCAAGCATCCAAGTATGAGGCCGAAGAACTTTTTGCCTGTAATGCTTCGTGCCCTGATGGTCGGAATGTGATTATTCAACAAGGCTGTACCGATGTAAATAAAAATCTGCGCGATAATGGATTTTCTGTTCACGAAGTAAGCACCTACGAATATCTCAAAAGCGGCGGAAGTGTCTTTTGTATGAAGATGTTGCTGTGGTAGTAGGTGTTGAGGTTCGAAGTGCTATAGTTTCGAAGTTTACCTCATCTATTATTCCTCAAATATTTAATGAGAGCCAGAGTTAGATTCCTGGCGTCACTTGCTTTGCTATACACTTCTTCCAAATCACTTTTATTAATATATTTCTGGTCATAAGCCACATAAAGCAAGCTTTTTACTTCTTCACAAGAACTTTGGGTATAATCCAAAAACCTTATAAACTCTTTTGATGAATATCGAGCGAAGCCTTCAGAAATATTCGTCATAGCAGAAACTGATGCTCTTTGAATTTGGTCTCGTAATCCAAAATCTTTCCGAAACTTTGGCTTTTTAGTCAATTCATAAACTTGGTAGACTAATTTTCTCGATTCTTTCCAACAATCTAACTTTTCAAACTTTTTTACAGTCGACATTTTACAGAAGGTTTATCGTTCTTTAGAAGTAAGATCATTATAAACCTTAATCCTTACAGTGGAACTGAACTTCAATACTCCAACACTTCGAAACTTCGAACTTGATGAAACACAAAGGAGAATCCCAGGGAACTGAATTTCGCTGCGCCTATTGCGGAGAAACCAACCACACCTTCGTGGACCCCTCCCAAGGCAATACGCAAAAATATATTGAAGATTGCCAGGTATGCTGTCGGCCGAATAAACTTTCTGTTTCCTATGACCAATGGAATAAAGAGTTCATCATCCAAAGTCGTCAAGCCCAATAAATATTTTGGAGTATAGAGGATTGAAGCATCCTATCCTCAATATGATACTACCCAGAAATCTTCTATACTTATATTAAAACTCCCGTTGAAAATAGAGCTTCCTATTTGTATATTTCTACAGTTTTGCGCTGGAGCTGAATAAAGCGCACAAATTTTGAAATCTTGATTTTCCAACAGTACTCTTTTGATCTACGAATCTACAAAATTTGAAGTAGATGGCAGGCTCAACTGCCTCAAAAAGTTTCCGAACGGCACTTCGATTCGGAAATCTCACATTCCATTCCCTTTTTCAAAATCCGACTCTTTGTTAGTCGGATTTTTTTTATGTCTAAACTTTAATATCACAAAACCAATATACCCTCACTATGTCACTCTATCCAAGAGATAAAGCTATCATTGCTCTATCCGACGGTACCGTGGAACACGGCTTTGCCATTGGTAAAAAAGGTACTACCGGCGGGGAACTTTGTTTCAATACCAGTATGGTCGGCTACCAAGAAATTTTTACCGATCCCAGCTATTACGGTCAGCTAATGATGATGACCTATCCCCATATTGGAAACTACGGCACTATGAATCGTGATGATGAAGCCCGGAAAGTTATGATTGCCGGACTTATCGTACGCTCTTTTTCGTGGGAACACAGCAATCAACAAGCCGACGGTAACCTCCAGGAATACTTGGAACGCAACGAAGTGGTGGGCATTACCGGTATCGACACCCGAAAGCTGGTTCGCCATATTCGCAGTAAGGGTGTAATGAACGCCGTCATCTCATCTGCTGAACTCGACGAAGACAAATTAGTGAAAAAAGCCAAAAACTGGGATGATATGGTTGGCCTTGAGCTGGCGACCGAAGTTACACGCCGCGAGCCGCAAACTGTTCACAGTGATGGTCCTTTTAAAGTTGCCGCCTTTGACTATGGAATTAAGCAGAGCATTATCGACAACTTAGTTGATCGGGGATGCACGCTCCGCGTCTTTCCCGCCAAAGGTAATTTCAAGGAAGAACTCGATAGCTGGAATCCCGACGGATTCTTCTTTAGTAACGGTCCCGGCGACCCGGATGCCACAGCGGAATATGCTCTGGATGCAGTTAACTATGCCAAAGAAACCGGAAAACCGATATTCGGAATTTGTCTCGGCCATCAGCTAATGGCACTATCCGAAGAAATCCCAACAACCAAAATGTTTGTGGGTCACCGTGGAGCCAATCATCCGGTGAAAAACCTGGAGACGGGACTAGTCGAAATCACTACTCAAAATCACGGCTTTGCGGTGGATGAAGAAGCGATTGACGAGTCAAAGGTGGAAGTAACACACAAAAACTTGAATGACGGCACCATTGAGGGACTGCGCTTTAAGAATTTCCCCGGCATGTCGGTGCAATATCACCCCGAAGCCTCACCCGGCCCTCATGACTCTCGATATCTATTTGATCAGTTCCTGGATATGATCAAAGAAGGAAAAGGACAACCAGCATAGATCTCATAAGTTCGTATGAACACGGTGCTCCGTGTTCCAACTAATAATTATAATCTATCAACGAATAGACCAGCAAAAAACACATGCCACGACGCGACGACATTAACAAAATTCTTATCATTGGATCAGGACCAATTGTAATCGGTCAAGCTTGTGAATTTGACTATTCCGGATCACAAGCCTGTAAATCACTTCGGGAGGACGGATACGAGGTTGTGCTTATAAACTCTAATCCGGCTACCATTATGACCGATCCCATGATGGCCGACGAAATCTATCTAAAACCACTTACCGAAGAATCCATCAAAGAAATTGTAGAGATTGAAAGTCCAGATGCTGTTCTACCTACGATGGGTGGACAAACAGGCCTGAACCTAACTCGAAATCTGCAACAGGAAAACTATTGGACAGAGCATGGAATTAAGGTCATTGGCGTGGATATCGATGCCGTTGATATTACGGAAGATCGCCAGCAATTCCGCGATCTAATGGACGATATTGATATCCCCCAGTGTCGTAGTCGCGCGGCCGAATCCATGCTAGAAGCCAAAGAGATAACCGAAGAACTCGGTGGACTACCGATTGTAATTCGTCCATCCTTTACTATGGGTGGGGCCGGTGGCGGTATCGTTTGGAGTGAAGATGAATTTGAACGCAAAGTACGCAGAGGTCTCGAAATGAGTCCGGTACATCGCGTGCTCATTGAAGAGTCTATTTTCGGGTGGAAAGAATATGAACTTGAACTTCTTCGCGACCCCAATGACAACGTCGTCATTATCTGTACTGTCGAAAATATCGATCCAATGGGCGTACACACCGGTGACTCGGTAACTGTAGCCCCCTCCCAAACGCTTACCGACAAGCAGTTCCAGATGCTTCGCGATGCAGCCATTAAGATGATGCGTTCGATAGGAACTTTTGCCGGCGGTTGTAACGTACAGTTTGCGGTAGAGCCGGGCAGTGATCGTTTTGTAGCTATCGAAATTAATCCGCGCGTAAGCCGGTCATCTGCTCTCGCCTCCAAAGCAACGGGATATCCCATTGCCAAAATTGCTACCAAACTTGCCGTAGGATACAACCTCGACGAGCTTCCTAATCCCATTACCGGTAACACCTCGGCCTGCTTTGAACCATCTATCGATTATGTAATTGTGAAAGCCCCGCGCTTTAACTTCGAGAAATTCCCCAATGTGGATGAAGAGCTCACTACTCAGATGAAAGCAGTGGGCGAAGTAATGTCGATCGGTCGAAATTTTCCCGAAGCACTCAACAAGGCATACCAGTCTCTTGAAATTGGACGCGCCGGATTGGGCGCCGATGGTTATAATGAAATCAATCGCAAAGATGTCCGGGAACGACTCAAAAAGCCCTACTGGGATCGCATGTTGAACATCCGAAATGCATTTAAGCTGGGCGCCTCGGTCGAAGAAATTGCTGACATCACCAAAGTAGACCCATGGTTTCTACAACAGATCAGATATATGGTATCCCTCGAGAACCGTACCGAAGGGCAATCCCTTGATACCATCTCCAAGGACGACCTGTTTGAACTGAAACAAGCTGGTTTTGGTGATAAGCAGATTGCCTGGATGCTCAGCCAAAGCAATGGGAAAGTCACTCAGAAACAGGTGCGTAAAAAGCGACACGAGCTAAACCTCAAACCATCATTTAAGGTTGTAGATACCTGTGCAGCAGAATTCCCCGCAGAAACACCCTACTTTTACTCTGCTTATGAAGGGGAAAACGAAAGTGAGGTATCCGACAAAAAGAAAGTGCTCATCTTGGGTAGCGGCCCCAATCGCATAGGCCAAGGTATAGAATTTGACTACTCTTGTGTCCATGCCGTACAGGCTGCCCAGGAAATGGGCTACGAGACCATTATGATTAATTGTAATCCCGAAACAGTTTCAACTGATTTTGACACCGCTGACAAACTCTACTTCGAGCCGGTCTTCTGGGAACGCGTGATGGATATTTACGAACACGAACAACCCGAAGGTGTCATCCTACAAGTAGGAGGACAGACGGCCCTGAAATTAGGCAAAAAGTTCGTCGAAGAGGGGATCAAGATTTTTGGCACTGAATTCGAGATGATCAACTTTGCCGAAGACCGCGGATCATTCTCAGAGTTTCTCCGGGATCTCGATATTCCATTTCCTTCTTACGGAACGGCAGAAGACGTAGAAGGTGCCCTTAAAATTGCGGATCGCATTGGCTACCCGGTGCTCATCCGACCCAGCTACGTGCTTGGCGGACAGGGAATGCGCATCGCTGTTAAACAAGAAGAACTCGAATTCTACACCGAACGCGTCCTCGATACCCATCCCGAAAATGCATTCCTCATCGACAAGTTCTTGGAGGATGCGGTTGAGGTAGATGTAGATGCCGTTTATGATGGAGAGGACATGCATATCGCGGGCATCATGCAGCACATTGAACCAGCTGGTGTACACTCGGGCGATTCAACAGCCGTAATTCCGACTTATTCACTAAGCGATACGGCTATTGAAAAGATCAAAGAGTATCACGAAAAGATAGCTTCCAACATGAATATCAAAGGGTTCTTAAACGTGCAGTATGCCGTTAAAGGCGATGACGTATACGTTCTGGAAGCTAATCCGCGGTCAACACGAACCATTCCTTTCCTTGCCAAAGCAACCGAGCGCCCCGAAGCACAAATTGCTGTGAAGGTAATGCTGGGTGCCAAGCTCAAAGACTTTGATAAAGAAGATTTAACCTCGAAGCTTAAAAAATGGGCAATCAAAGAACCGGTATTCCCATTTGATAAGTTTCCTGAGGTCAAAAAAGAACTCGGTCCTGAAATGAAATCCACCGGAGAAAGCATCTACTTTATGGAAGATTTCAACGACGAGCATTTCAAAAAACCATACGAGTTTAAAAACCTTTATCTGAGCAAGTAATAACCTTATATTTACCTACTTTTTAGCGGATGCCATCGTACAGAAACGGTGGCATCTATATTTTCATAACTGAATCCCACTTTCAGCACATTAATTTATAATTACGATTTACTCAAAGTTACCGGGTAAATCAGATTTACCAGTAATAAATGATTAAAGAAGCACGCAGCAAACTCAATAACGTTTTTGGATTTGAGGATTTTCGTCCTCTACAGGAAGATATCATTTCGAACGTTATGGACGAGAAAGATACACTCGTCATCATGCCCACAGGAGGCGGAAAGTCACTCTGTTATCAAATCCCCGCACTCCTTTTTGATGGACTTACCATCGTTGTATCACCGCTTATTTCGCTGATGAAAGACCAGGTTGAGCAGCTACAACAATATGATATTCCAGCTATTTATCTTAACAGCTCGCTTACTGAGCAGGAATACGAGCATAACGTACAGCGGCTAAAAAACAAGGAGATAAAGCTGCTATACCTCGCACCGGAAACACTGCTGATGGAACGAACACGCAATCTGCTTTCCAATCAAAATGTCGATCTCTTTACGATTGATGAAGCACACTGTATATCGGAATGGGGACACGATTTTCGTCCCGACTATCGTGAGCTCACTAAGGTTCGGGAAGACTTTCCCGGTGCAACATGCCTGGCTCTGACAGCCACAGCAACTCCTCGCGTGCGCCAGGATATCAAGGATGTTCTGGAATTTGAAGAGTCTGATACATTTTTAGCCAGCTTTGATCGCAAAAATCTGTTTTTAAAAGTAGCTGACAAAGAAGATCCGGTGGAACAAACACTCGATTTTCTCTATACGCGTAAAAAACAATCCGGGATTATTTACTGTTTCTCTCGTAAACAGGTAGAAGAACTTTTTGTGGAGCTGAAAAAAGCTGGGCATTCCGTTAAACCCTACCATGCGGGATTATCAAAGAAGCTGCGTAACCGAAACCAGGAGTTATTTATTAGGGATGATGTCTCTATTATCGTAGCTACTATTGCTTTTGGAATGGGGATCGACAAACCCAATGTGCGCTTTGTCATGCACTACGATATGCCCAAGAATATCGAATCGTACTATCAACAAATTGGACGGGCTGGCCGTGACGGGCTTCGTTCGGATTGCCTGCTTCTCTACAGCCGATCTGATAAGCAAAAGATTCAGTACTTCATCAATCAAAAAGAGGGTAAAGAAAAAGAGGTCGCCGAAAAGCACCTCAAAGATCTTATGAAGTTCTTGGAAACTGATGAGTGCCGACGTGTTCCGCTGATGAAGTATTTTGGCGAAACCTATGAAAAAGATGAATGTGGCATGTGTGATAATTGCTTATCAGTAGATGCCGAAGTAGAAGACCTAACCGTGCAGGCACAAAAAATGCTTTCCTGCATCGTCCGTACAAACGAAGAGTTCGATGCCTACTATATAGCTGATGTGCTGCGTGGATCCACAAAGGAAAAGGTGTTGGAAAATGGTCATGATGAGCTTTCTACATACGATATTGGCAACGAGTGGGCCAAAGAACACTGGATTCTACTGGCCCGCCTCTTGGTTAATCAAGAATACCTGAGTCGAGAAGAACAGCATGGTGCTCTACACATTACCGACCAAGGGAAAGCCGTACTGGATGGCAAAGAAAATGTATTTGGCGTACTCGACCGCAGCGATACCGTCGTCGATGACGAAGCAATAGACAGAACTTCTGCCGATGTCGAAAATAATTATGACAAAGACCTATTTGAACAGCTGAAAAAGAAACGTAAAGAATTGGCCGATCAGCAATCGGTGCCGCCGTATGCTATCTTTCCCGATACTACACTTATGGAGATGGCGTATTACTATCCCCAGTCCAAGGATAACTTAATGCCCATCTATGGAGTAGGCTCGGTAAAACTGAAAAAATATGCTACTGATTTTCTAAAAATCATCAACAAGTACTGTCGGGCCAACGATGTTGAAGAAAATACCGAATCATTGCAGGAGAAAAAGAAGAAACAACAGGAGTACGGTGAGCCGTATATGCGGATTGGCAAAGAGTTTAATGCCGGCAAATCTATTGATCACCTAGCCGAACAGTTTGGTGTTAAGGACGTCACAATCATCAATCACCTGAAAAAATATCTCAAAGAAGGACACAGCATACGTCCGGAAGGCATTGTTAAAGCTTCTTCTCTTTCTACCCGGAAACGTGATGAGGTTTTAGAAGTTATGGAGGAAGTCCCAACGCATATGCTGCGCAAAGTATATACCGAGCTCGATAAATCGGTAAGCTACAGTGAGCTGCGTATTATCCAACTATATTACATGGCAAAAAACAAGAAGTAGTTTAAGCGGGGCGGTGTATTATTTACCAACTCCTATATGTAAAGGGAATAAAAGCACCGTTTCCTAATTTTTTACTAAAGAAAAGTAACCGCTTTCCTCTTGCATTTATATCACATCTGAGGTGATCTTTTCTTATCATTCGGAGTGCAATAACCTAAACCCGAATATTTTTTATGAGTTCTCGCAATCTCGTTGTGGCATTTGGCGGTGTTTCTCCGGAGCATGAAGTATCAGTGCTCACAGCTATGCAGGTCATAGCTTCTCTGAAAGAAACAAACTATAATATCCTTCCGCTTTACATTTCAAAATCGGGCCGATGGCTAACAGGTACTCCCCTTCTGGAAATGGAAAACTATCAAGATCTTGATGAGCTCAAAGGGCAGGCTACTGATTGTACTTTTTCTCATGACAATTTAGGAAAACCGGTACTACTGGAAACAGAGAAGAAGGGCTTCTTCAATACATCTGAAAGCTATCCGATTTATGCCCTTATCCCGGCTTTTCACGGCTCGGAAGGAGAAAACGGGGCTTTTCAGGGCACATGCGAAATGTACAACATTCCCTATGCAGGCAGTGGCGTTTTTTCGTCAAGCCTGGGAATGGACAAAATAAAAGCGAAAGATATATGTCGATCTCATGACATTCCTGTTGTAGAGGGATTTGACTTCTTTGAATCAGAATGGGTTAAAGATCAACAATCTATTTTGACGCTTGCAAAACAGCTCGGCTATCCCGTCATCTTGAAACCCGTCAACTTAGGCAGCAGTATTGGCGTTTCAAGAGCTGAACATGAAGATGAACTTGTTGAGGCCGTAGAAACAGCTTTTCGTTATGATGAGAATCTGATGGTTGAAAAAGCCATTTCGCCCTTGGTTGAGATTAACTGCTCGGTGTTGGGTACGGTCCATAACCTCCAAACAAGTGTTTGTGAACGTCCGCTCGGCCAAGACGAGACGCTTTCTTTCGAGGACAAGTATCAGTCCGACAACGGATCCCAAAAAGGAATGGCATCAGCCGATCGTGAAATTCCCGCAGATATTTCGGATAAACTTACAAAAAGCATTCAGTCGCTTTCAGCGAAGATTTTCAAACTATTTAGAGCCTCAGGCATCGCCCGACTCGATTTCTTAATCAATGGAGATACCAAGGAGCTCTATTTTAATGAAATTAACACCATCCCGGGTTCATTCTCATTTTACCTTTGGGAAGAAAGCGGAATGAATATGCGCGAATTAATGCTAAAGTTAATTGACATAGCTACCGAACAGCATCAGAAAAAGGTCGGAAGGATCCGTTCTTATGATACAAACCTTCTCAACGAAAAAGCTGTTAAAGGAATTAAGGGCTTAAAAGGAGCTCAACAAGAATCGTCGGACAAATAATTATTAACTATAATTTTCGGATCATGTCATTATTTAGCTCGCAAAACTATCTACCTGTACTCATTGTATCATTGTTGCTGCTATGGGGTTGCAAACAACCCGAAACGGTTGTTATTGATGATTCCCCCACCGTTATGGCTCCTTCTGATACCACTGAGCAGTATCCGACCGCCGATGACGATTCGGAGTTCCGAAAACTTGTTATCGGTGAATACCAACCCATATCAAGTTTTGATCCTCTGCTCGCTGATAATGGAGCAACGATGCGGAGCCTGCAACTAATTTATGAGGGACTTGTCCGCCTTGATACCAACGGGGATATTATACCTGCGATAGCAAAAAACTGGAATATCAGTAATGATTCACTTTCCTATACATTTACCCTTAATCAAGATATTTACTATCACGACAGTGACGTTTTCAGCACGGGTACCGGACGACGACTCACCGCCCAAGATGTGAAGTTTGTATTTGAACGAATGGCCAAAGCCGGCAACCCACCTACAGCAGCAAAGCTGTTTTGGAATATTAAAGGTTTTGAGCCTTTTTACCAGGAACAGCATAAGGTTTATGATCCCCAAAAAAGAACGCTATCGGATATCTCAGGCATCCAAACCCCAAATGACAGTACTGTCGTTTTTAAACTCCATGAGCAAGATCCTCAGTTTTTAGAAAAACTGGCCACCCCCTATGCCCTCATCTATCCGCAGGAAGCTGTCAATGCCACACAAAATACTTTTGCTCCCGTCGGTACGGGTCCATTTACCCTTTCATCTCAAAGAGCAGATTCAACTTATATCTTTGCCAAATCTCAAAAATATCATGCTTCTGCCTCCATCAAACTAAACAGAGTTGATATTCTTACAAGTAGCTCTGAATCTAACCTCATGAAACAAATGGGATCGGGCGAAATCCATCTGCTTCCCGAGCTTGGGCCCAATATAATTAAGAATGTGACTTCAACTGCGGGATCACTTAAAACAGGATTTAGTGATCGATACACGTTAACGAAACGGGACCAGTTTTACGACGTCATAATCCGTTATAATCCGGCTGCAAATATTTCTAATGCAAATGCCAAACGCCTCTCACAGTTGGCCTATAGCAAAACCTCATCTTACTTTGAACAACTGCCGGGCTCCCTCGTCACTGCTGACTCTACTGCAAGTAAACTTTCTTCGGACTCAACCCTTACTGTGAAAAATCTGTATTCGGTTTTCTCGGAAGACCCATTTACACGGACATACCTGGGAAACCTTTCTAGAATATTAAATCAACAGGGAGTCAATCTGGAAATGACCAAATTTCGAATCCCTACAAGAAACACCGACCTGTGGGTCACTCAGCATTCCCCGCTCATTAATGACAATAAGGATAAGTTAAAAGATAGTTATCCCGAGTTATGTCGCTTTCGGGTGTATCCTACGGCACTACAGCGCAACGAAATAACTGGACTTGATTTCAATCGATACGGATGGTGGCTTGACTTACGCGATGTTTCCCTCCCCACTCTAGACAAATTAAATTAATACTATGAAATTTGCGGTTATAGCAAATCCCCGGAAATATTCTGTCAAGAAACCGTTTAGTGACCTATTATCGTGGTCAGATAATCACGATGTGAAGGTTTACTTTTGTTCAGATTTAACAGAGTTATACGACGGAGACGATCACCCCTCTGCTACCATTGTTAAAGATGAAGAAACTGCCATCGATCAAGCAGATATCATCATTGCCCTGGGCGGCGACGGTACTATGTTATACACCGCTCGTCTGATGAAAAGTATTCAAAAACCAATACTTGGTGTCAATAGCGGCCGGTTAGGATTCATGGCCTATACGCAGAAAGAGAATCTATACCAGGCGCTCAATTATCTTGTCGAAGACAAATATCGGATTGAAAAGCGTTACTTGCTGGAAGCGAAGGATAATCAGGGTGATATTTATCACGCCCTGAATGAGTTTCTTTTTTCAAAAAAGGACTCCACCTCAATGGTGAACGTGAGCGCCGAATACAACGAGATGTTTATCAACAACTATTGGGCAGATGGATTGATCGTCGCCTCACCCACGGGTTCCACGGCTTATAATCTATCTTCCGGCGGACCCATCGTGATGCCAAATACCGATGTTATGGTAGTAACACCAATTAATCCTCATACACTTACCACCCGTCCACTTGTATTGCCGTCAGATAAGCATCTTAAAGTGACAGTACAAAAGCAAGATCACGAGGTGCTATTTTCCTATGATGGACAAATCAAGGAGATTTCCGAATATCCATACGAGGTCAATATTAAACGCTCAAACTTTACCATTGATCTGATTGAACTGCCCAACCAAAGCTATTTTGACACCCTCCGTAATAAGCTGATGTGGGGCATGGATTCGAGACAACGATCTTAGTGTTGAATGTTAAAAGTATTAAGGTTCTAACACTGAAACATTCAACCTTCAATATTTATACTTTGAACCCTTTCAGTCCCTGATATTCAGGAGATAAAATATTATCTTAAACCTGAAATTTTTAATCTCCAAAACTATTAGTCTCATGAAAGTAACAGTAGTCGGTGCCGGCGGTAATGTCGGTTCAACGGTATCTATGGCCGTAGCGCAACGTGATTTTGCTAAAGAAGTTGTCATGGTCGATATCGTGCAAGAAAAAGACGGTGATAAAATTTATCCATCAAAAGGACGTGCCCTTGACCAGTGGGAATCTTCGCCCATCCATCAGTTTGATACCAAACTGACCGGAACGGTTGATTATGAAGATACAGCCGGTTCTGATGTTTGTGTAATTACAGCAGGTGTTCCCCGTAAACCGGGAATGAGCCGTGACGACCTGCTCGAAATTAATGCTAATATCGTTCAGGATGTTACTGAAAAACTTGTTAAGCATTCTCCCAATACTATCATCATCGTAGTATCCAATCCCCTTGATGTGATGGCACAGGTTGCCCTCGAAACGAGCGGATTCGATTCAAGTCGTGTAATGGGTATGGCCGGTATTTTGGATACAGCTCGCTATCGCTCGTTCCTTGCTGAAGAAATTGGGGTTTCACCCAAGGATATACAAGCACTACTGCTTGGCGGACACGGAGACACTATGGTACCCCTTCCCCGCTTTACTACAGTTTGCGGTATGCCGATTACCCAATTTATTGATGAAGACAAGCTTGAAGAAATTGTTGAACGCACCAAAGGTGGCGGCGGTGAACTTGTGAATCTCATGGGAACTTCCGCTTGGTACGCACCGGGCGCTGCTGCCGCACAAATGGTAGAAGCGATTATGCTCGATCAAAATCGTGTATTCCCATGTGCTGCTCACCTAAACGGCGAATACGGACAAAAGGATCTGTTCCTTGGCGTACCTGTGAAACTGGGAGAAGGCGGTATAAAAGAAATAATAGAGGTTGACTTAAACGACGAAGAACAACAACTTTTAGACGAGTCGGCTGATCATGTACATTCTGTACTTAAAGAATTCCGTCAGCTGATGGACAAATAAATCGCAATAAATTGAGGACGTAAGGCCCTCACTACTTGCATTTTAAAAAAAAGGACTCCGCAGATCATACCGGAGTCCTTTTTTATTGTGAATACCTTCCAAATCAACTGAAATTTGGAAGGACGTTTCCTCATCTTGTTTTCAGTTAATATGCATTCAATATTCAATTCTCCTACCAAACCATAAGCAGATGAAAGGAACCTCCTGACTCCTGCCTATTATTGAAAAACACTTTTATATCATTCATTTTACGATGCTAAAAAACCTTCATAAAAAAATATATCAATATAATTATGAAGACTGTTCATCATTTAATAACCATTTTGTTGTTATCATTTATCGTAACAAGCTGTAGCACATCCGGTGCATTTCGTTCAACTAATCTCACTGAGGTTCAATTAACTGAAGCCAATTACGAAGTGGTAGCTACGAGTGTAACCGGTGAAGCCACCGCCGGATATTTATTTGGAGCAAGTTCAGGTATTGGAAGTCAACAAATGCAAACATTTGCCCTCGCACGTGTTTCTGGAAGCGGAGAGATATATGGAGAAGCAATTGAAGATTTATGGCAAAATTTTCGCAGAGAGAATGATGCTGTGGAGGGACGTAATTTAGCTCTTATCAATGTTCGCTATGATACTGATGCCCTTAATTTATTCCTTTTTACACGACCAAAAGTATCAGTTAGGGCTGATGTGATTGAATTTAAGGAATAACTTGAGAACGAGAACTTCCTTTTCTCTAAATTATATTCAACCAGGGCACTTAGCACTCACAAACCGACGCAAAGTGTTGTGAGGTACTATTTAAATTATAAAAAGGACTCTGCAATCTATAGCAGAGTCCTTTTTCATTTTACCATCTAACCAAAGAAAACAGTTAGAAAAGGCCTGTAATAACTCCGTTATCATCTACATCCATATCTACTGCTGCCGGCCTTTTTGGTAGCCCCGGCATCAACATCATATTTCCACAGATAATTACTAAAAATCCGGCTCCTGCAGATAGTTGTACATCCGTTACGGTGAGCGTAAAATCTTTGGGCGCACCTTTTAAAGTAGAATTATCTGACAGTGAAGATTGTGTTTTGGCAATACAGATTGGGAGATCTCCATAGCCCAATTTCTTGTACCTTGCGAGATTTTTAAGGGCCTTTTTCTCAAAATAGATATCATTTGCCCCATATATCTCGGTAGCAATAGTATGGACTTTATCCTCTACCGGCTCATCCAAATCATATAGCGTAACTTTCTCAGGAACCGGGTTGACCTCTGCAAGATCAACAGTTTTTTCAGCCAGTTCTGTCACCCCTTCACCACCTTTAGCAAAACCGTCGTGGGCGGCACATTCTACGTCCATCTCTTTACAAAATTCATAGATGCGATCAATTTCATCTTGGCTATCGCCCTCAAATTTGTTGATGGCTACCACTATAGGTGCCTTAAACTTTTTCATGTTTTCGATGTGAGCACGAAGGTTCTCAAGACCCTTTTCAAAAACCTCCGGATCATTATATCCATTCTGTGCCTGTTCTACTGACAACCCACCATGGTATTTTATTGCGCGGCAGGTCGCTACAAGTACCACCGTCGATGGCCAGATATCGGATGTACGGCAAACAATATCAAAGAATTTCTCTGCTCCCAGGTCAGCCCCAAAACCAGCTTCTGTTACCACATAATCTGCAAGCTTAAGACCAATCTTATTGCCTAAGATACTGCTTGTACCGTGAGCAATATTGGCAAACGGTCCGGCATGAATCAGGGCAGGCACATGTTCAAGTGTTTGTACCAGGTTCGGCATAATTGCCTCATTCAAAACCACTGCCATTGCTTTGTGGGCATCCAAATCACGAGCGCGAACGGCTTCACCGGATCGCTTATATCCAACTACTATTTTTCCAAGCCGCTCTTTTAAATCTTCGCGCGAAGTCGCCAGCGCCAAAATAGCCATGATCTCCGAAGCCGCAGTAATCAAGAAGCTCGACTCCCGAGGCACGCCATTTACTTTACCTCCCAATCCAACAACAGTATTTCGGAGGGCTCTATCATTCATATCCATCGCACGGTTCCATAATGTATTTGTCACATCAATATCCAGCTCGTTGCCTTTATAGATATGATTATCCAACATAGCTGCCAGCAGATTATGCGCTGTTGAAAGAGCATGGATATCCCCATTAAAATGGAGATTTATTCGCTCCATCGGTATTACCTGCGAATAACCACCGCCGGCTGCTCCCCCCTTGATACCAAAGACAGGGCCAAGAGACGGTTCCCGGAGGGCCACAAGTGGCTTCTTACCTATCTTTTGCAATCCCTGACTCAATCCAATTGATGTCAATGTCTTGCCTTCTCCGGCAGGGGTAGGTGTCATCGCCGTAACGAGAATAAGCTTGCCATCGGGACGGTCTTTAAATTTCTCCAACACATTCAGTCGTATTTTTCCGGTATACTTGCCGTAAAACTCAAAGTTTTCTTCATCCAGCTCAAGATCCGCCATAAACTGACGCATATGATTGAGAGGGGCATCCTGCGCAATTTTAATACTTTCTTCCATAGTGATATTTATTTATTTCAGACTCCCAGTATAAAATTCCTATCCAGCTAACATCCGACAGTATTGAAAAGCCATTATTAGACAAAAGAGTCTTTTATTTCTTTTAGGAATGAGGCTAAGAAGAAATGTAACAAAGCGCAATATTTAATTGGCTTTGAAAAATTTTTTAGGAGCAGAATACCCCTGTGCTATTCATACCTTCCAATAGTTGGGCACCCTAAAAATAATTCTTTAATCACTGATTACATTACGGAGCCGAGACCAATACAATATCTTCGGCAACCAATCCTTTCTCATTTTCAATGAGATCAAATTCGAAAATGAGATCACGACTGGGCAGAAAATCAGTATCAAAGTTACTTTCAAACTGAGAAATATGAGCAAAGACCGTACTGTATGGAGATTCCTCAAAACGTGAATCAGTAATCCATAGGTTTTCACCTATATCGGTTAAGAAGCGCAGGAATCCGTACCCGTCGTTATGAGAAAAGTCGTAACAGACACCGCGTACACGAGAGCCCGGCTTACCCCATCCATAAGGTGATTCGATTGGCAGCAGACCCGGAATTAGATAGCCCGAAATATAAACATCCGACTCTTTCTTCAGATTTTCAGACATATCATCAAAACCGACAAGCTCGACGCGCGTACCCTTTCGCTGAACGGCATCCACCACACTTACATAACTTCCATTATTAGTCAAAAGTACAATTTTATCCAGGTCATCGGCCTGCGTAACCATATCTACGGCCATATCCATATCGACTGTAGACTTTGTAATAACCTCCTCCGTTTCTTCATCCCTATAATATTGTACAGGTTCTTTTATCACCTTGTATTCGAAATCGCGCAGCACTTCGCTAAAGCGTGTCGTTTTATCCTTATAGTCTTGATCTTCTTCGGCCCTTCGCTCATCAAAAGCCAAGTATACATTCATGCGGGAGGGAGTCATACCATCGCGACAGGCAAACTTGCGCAGTACATCGTACCGAAGACCAAAACCGCCGTTCATAGTTACATTTACCGCGTCAACATAAATACCAACTTTGCCCTTCATAATAATATCACCAAATAGTTTTAAATATTTGAGCTAATAGTTTCTAAAAGGGGCAGGCGTTCCCTAAAATGAACTATTCAAAACCGGGAAAATGGTCCTACTTCTTTTGTAAATAATTTGGTATTGCCAACAAGACCATGCCTGCTCCGCCTATTAATAACACTGTAAAGCGACTTGTCCATTCCGACCCCATCCACTCTATTACCCAAGGCAAGGCATACAATGAACCGGCAGCAATCAACATCATCAGAAATGTGCGTGCAAGTTGATAATTAACGGGATACACGCTAACACTTTTATAATAGAGCATTATCGCCATAGAGGCATAACTTAGAAAGGTAGCATAAGCAGATCCCATCATTCCGAAATGGGGGATCAACAAAAGATTGGCAACGACAGTTATTCCCGCCCCTATTAGCGTAATAACGGGCAACACTTTGGTTTCCTCTTCGATAAATATCCCGGCCGAGAAGTTCATATACCAGCCCTGAAACCAGTAAGCTCCCAACAAAACAGGCACAATACTCAAGCCCGACCAATATTGTTCGCCAACTAAATAGACATCGAGCACCGGCACTTTAATCTGGACGATATGCTGGGCAAATAAGGCAACGATCAGAAAGCATATTCCGGCAACTACATTAAAATACCGAAATACATCCCGATAAAGGTCAGGCGCATCGGGGTCGTCGGACTCACGTAAAAAGAAGGGCTGCCATGCCATTCGAAACATCTGCACCAGCAGTAACATAAATACCGACAGCTTATAACAAGCACTATAGATACCCACGACGTCATCAGGAGTCATCTCCGGACTATATAGCTCTGCCACCGTAGATTGGGATAGATAATTACCCAGAAAAAAACGGTCCAGTGTTTCGTTGATAGCATAGCCAAGTCCTGCCGGCACAAAAGGTAATCCAAACCTCAGTGCTTTACGAAATAGGGGCGTATCCCAATTCCCCGAAAGCATAGGAGCAGTAGCGATCCAAAGAGCAATTGCTGTTAATCCTGAAGCAATGAGACTTGCAAAAAATACCGCCTCGATACCCCAACCAAGTCCGAGAATCAGATAAAACTGCAGTCCGACATTCACCAGAATGTTCCCTGTTTTAAAAATAGCAAACAGCCATTGTCGGCGGACTAAGCGAAGTTCAGCAAAGGGGACCAGCACCATCGTATCAAACCAAAGAATGCCTAGCATCATCCAATAGAGATTTTGGCTTCCCGTGGATTCCAAACTCATGGCCGGCATTAAAACAGGAGCAAGAAAAACAAGAGCTACTACCAAGACTGTAGAAAGAGCTCCCAACCCCATCTGCAGGGTTTTAAACACATTTTTAGCCTGATCCCGATCTTTGGCATAGCGAAGGTAGGCTGATTCCATCCCAAAGGTGAAAATAACATTTAGAAAAGCGAGTCCGGCATAAACCAAACTCACCACCCCATACTCTGATGTGGGAAACACATCAGTATGCAGCGGCACCAGCAGGTAGCCAATAAAACGAGCTAACACACTGCTGATACCATAAATAAGTGTATCAGAAAGTAGTTCGCGTAGCTTTTTCAAATGTGAAAATTAGATTGTACTGTATAGCTAAACAAAGATCTCTTCCTACGATTGAAATGACAAGTCAAAGGTTATTTGCTTGCTATTAACTTTTCAAGAGCATGTACCCCAAGCAGATAGCTTTGTTTCCCAAAACCGGTAATAATCCCATTTGCTACTGCTCCCGTTAGCGTACGCTCCCGAAACTCTTCACGTGCATGAATATTGGAAAGATGTACTTCCACGATAGGAATATCAATGAGCTCAAGTGCATCACGAATTGCTACTGAGGTATGCGAAAACCCTCCAAAATTAACAATAACCCCATCAAAGTCACTTGCCAAAAGCGATTGAATAGCTTCAACCAATTCTCCCTCTAAATTACTTTGGAAAAACGTCATTTCATGGTCGGGAAACGAGTTGATAAGCAGCTGTTCAATATCTTTAAGGGTGGCAGCCCCATACTGCTCGGGATCGCGTTTACCAAGCATGTTTAGATTAGGACCATTCAAAACTGATATTTTCATAAGGATACCTCAGCGGCAATCTTATCTTTCAACTCAACCATCCGCTCCTCACTGACCGAAACGTTATGTCCCAGCGCCATCACCTGATTTGTTTTATATAGAGGAATCAAATGTACATGGGCATGCGGTACTTCCAATCCCTGAACAATAACGCCGGTCCGCAGCGGATTCAGCGCCTCATCGATGGCCTTAGCAATATGACGGGATACCGCCATGGTACTCTGCATCAGCTCGTCCGGCAGATCAAAAAAGTAGTCAATTTCCTTTTTAGGAACCACCAGTGTATGCCCTTCGGCAATGGGATTAATATCCAAAAAAGCAATATGACTGTCGGTTTCAGCTACTTTATGGCACGGAATTTCACCCTCAATAATTTTTGTGAATATCGTAGACATAGTAATTATTGATTTTCAATTATTAGATCTTGGACTCAAAGTATAGTAAAAACGCTGCAGTTATAATTTTTCATTTTTAATTCCTAATTCATAATTCATTCTATCTACAACTACTTGGTAGCCCGATATTCCATTTTAGACTCATTTACTTCAATAACTCCCTCACCAATTCCCCAATCCAGGTAACCCAGCACTTCTGACAAAACAAGAAACAAGGCACCCTTTTTTATAGCATTAGCAAAAATATGATACGACAAATCCAATAACGTCATCGGTTTTTTACGCAACAACTGTTTAATTTTCTGATATCGCTTTTGGTGTTCGCCAAGGTGATGATCAACAACAGAGGCAGCTTGTTCTATTATTTCTCCATGGCCGGGTAGCACTAACCCACCCTGCTCGCGGATCCACTTCAGTGATTCGCGATACTGCAATAAGCTTCTGTTCCGTTGATCTGTTTCTGCATCAAAATTAATTAACGCATTGGTGCTGATATGTCCCAGCAATAGATCGCCACCAAAAATTACTCCGCTGTCACTAATATATGATACATGACCGGGAGCATGGCCCGGCGTATGCACAACTTCGAACGAAAGATCTCCGCTATTAAGCAGTTCTCCATCTTGAATCCATTCAGGTTCAATCGCCAGCTGAAATTGCTGCAGCCAATCCAGCTGATCCACCATGTTCTGAATATGATCTTCAGGGATACTATGTTTTTGGAAAAAGGCTTCAAATAATTCAGCATCATCATTTCCACCAAAATTCGATCTCTCCAGAGGATGTCCGAACACCGTTGCTCCCGCACGATCAGCAAGCCGGGCAGCCTGTCCGTAATGATCAGGATGTCCGTGCGTTAGCCAAATCTCATCGATGTCCTCAATTGATAGCCCCTGTTTATTTAAATGGCTGGAGACACAATCAAAAGCCTCATCAGTATATTGACCGGTATCGACCAGTACATTTTTTTCGTCCTTTATCAGATAACTAAAAACATCACCCACGGCAAACGGAGTGGGAATTTTAATAGGAAAGATAGAATTTTTTCTTAAAATATCGGGGCGTAACACACTTGTTGCTTTAAATTTCAAAATACGTTGAAGGTACCATTTTTTTACCAAAATGAACCAATATACTCTACCTTTATTCCTAATTTCAAAGAAATAAAATTTTACTCGTTTTTTCCTTGAAATTAGTTACTCGAAATCCGTATATTTGGAATCTGTTTTTGACCCAAGAGTCGGTAGCTCAGTTGGTAGAGCAACGCCCTTTTAAGGCGTGGGTCGTGGGTTCGATCCCCTCCCGACTCACAATATGCAATGAAACTCTCTCTAAGCCTCTGCTGGTTGATAGCCTCAGAGGCTTTTTTTGTATAATTCAGAGTAAAAAAAGTAAAACGGTTGAAGAATCTTGGAATTTAAATACCGTTAACTTTCGTTGAATGTGATACATATTTATCCCAACTTTAGTTGATTTCATTTAATTCGTTTCTATGCCCGAGAATAAGAAGAAGCAAAACCCGAACAAAAACGACAAAAAAAAGAATAAAGGACTTCAAGGCCCCGGTGGTAAGCATCAGTATACCTTTTACTGGATTGTCTTAGCAGCGCTGTTTGGCTTTTGGCTATTCAGTTCGCAAAGCGGTGGATTTTTTGGCGGCCCACCCACCATTGATTACAGCGAGTTTCGTAATCAAATTACCTCCGGAAATGTCGAGAAGGTTCTTATACAGGGTGAACAGGTCACGGGGGATCTTAAAGAAGCAACGCGTCTCAAGGCGGCCGAGAACGATACGACCCACTATAAAAGCTTTAATACCTATCTTCCTTCTTTTGGGGATGATAAATTGATGAGCATGCTCGAGGAAAACGAGGTGCAGGTAGAAACACGACCCAAAAGTGACTTCAACTGGTGGACGGTACTGCTCTGGGGACTACCCCTTATATTCCTGATTATGATCGGCTTCCAATTCTTCCGACAAATGCGCATGCAGGGACAGAACATGTTCAAAATCGGAGAAAGTAAAGCCAAGCTGCAGGATGCTGAAACGGTCGACACAACATTTGATGATGTAGCCGGACTTGAAGGAGCTAAAACGGAACTTCAAGAAGTCGTCAGCTTCCTTAAAGATCCCGAGCAATTTGATTCGCTGGGTGGAGAACTCCCTCGCGGACTATTGATGGTAGGGCCTCCCGGTACCGGTAAAACATTACTTGCACGAGCAGTAGCCGGCGAAGCGGGCGTACCATTTTTTACGATTACCGGTTCCGATTTTATGGAGATGTTTGTGGGCGTTGGCGCCAAGCGCGTTCGCGATATGTTCAACAAAGCCAAAGAAAAAGAACCCGCAATCATCTTTATTGATGAAATTGATTCAATCGGTCGTAAACGTGGAGCCGGACTCGGCGGCGGCCATGACGAGCGCGAACAGACACTCAACCAATTGCTCTCCGAGCTCGACGGATTTGAGAAAAACGAAGGCGTCGTTGTAATGGCCGCAACAAACCGTCCCGATATTTTAGACAAGGCATTGCTGCGTCCCGGCCGTTTTGACCGACAGATTACAGTACATCTGCCCACGCAGGAACACCGTGAACAAATTTTGGAAATCCACTCTAAGAACAAGAAAATTTCGGATGATGTGGATATGGAAGAAATTGCCCGTTCAACACCCGGCTTTAGCGGTGCCGATCTCCAAAACTTACTCAATGAAGCCGCTCTTATTGCTGCCCGATATAAACGAAAAGCCATTGAACAGCAGGATATTGATCAAGCTCGTGACAAAGTAATGATGGGACTGAAACGCGAGGGCATCAGACTTACTGACCATGAGAAAAAGCTGTTAGCTTACCACGAAGCCGGACATGCTATTGTAGCGGCGGTATTACCTAATACCGATCCCATCCACAAGGTAACCGTAATTCCACGGGGACAGGCCATGGGTGTCACTATGCAGATGCCAGACAAAGAGAAATATTTGTATGAAAAGAAATATATGCTCGATCGCATGGCTGTAATGATGGGTGGACGTGCTGCAGAAAACCTCATTTTTGACACGGCAACAAGCGGTGCCGAAAACGATCTCAAGCAGATACGGAAGTTGGCACGAAAGATGGTGCTCGACTGGGGTATGAGTGAGAAATTTAACAATATCGCTTTCGGTAGTCAGCGCGAACAGGTATTTCTTGGTGAGCAGATGGGTAGCTCCAAAGAATATAGCGATAATACAGCCCGTGAAGTAGACGAGGAAGTCCTCAGAATACTCAAAGAGGCGTATGATCGTGCAATGACCGCTATCACCGAACACAGAGATATACTGGATAAACTCGCTGATGAACTTATCGAACACGAAGAGATATCCGGCAAAAAAGTGATGGAATGGCTTAATGGATCAGCGGACGAAGATGATACCGCTGAAGAAGAGAACCGGGAGATAACAGAGGATGATACTACATTAAAAGAGAACGAAGAGCCCGCTGACGAAGAAGAGTAGCAATAAATTGTCTGAAGTCTGAAGCTTTGAGGTTCTAAATGAATTTATTGCAATCTTCATATAAGGTATAGCAAGCTCAGTTGTATTATTGTCTTGGTACTTTTGAATTAAAAGCACCGATATCATGATTGATTATAAAATCATCTTTGAAAGCGGAGTAACTGAAACAATTACCGCCGGCAGCATTGAGCTAAACGATGTATTAGACAAAGTTGAGGTCAAAGATGATGATGGCAACGAGATTGATGGGGTATACCTAAACTTTGAGGACATTTCGGCTATCATTCCTCAGTCGTAATAATTATACATTTGCACCCAACACCTGATAACCAAGCCTTTCCTATAGGTTTTTTATCTACATTTTCGTAAGGTTATTTTTATCAGGTATTTAACTTATTGTCAATTTAGGAGGGAATATGCTCAAAGAGTTTAAAGAGTTTGCCATCAAGGGAAATGTAGTAGATATGGCTGTGGGTATCATCATCGGGGCAGCCTTTACCGGTGTAGTTCAGTCACTTGTTAAAGATGTATTGATGCCTCCATTGGGACTACTGATGGGAGGAGTAGATTTTTCAGAGTTTTTTGTTGTGCTCAGAGAAGGCAGCATCCCTCCTCCATACGCTACCATATCTGCCGCCCAGGAAGTAGGTGCCGTAACCTTAAATTATGGGCTGTTTATAAATACTGCTATCAGCTTTCTGATCGTAGCATTTGCCGTATTTATTTTGATACGCTACATCAATAAGCTAAAGCGACCGGAGGAAACGCCCGAGCCGGTGGCTCCATCAATTAAAAAATGTGACTACTGCTTTTCTGATATTTCTGTAAAGGCAACTCGTTGCCCACATTGTACTTCGGAGTTAAAAGAATAGTCTATAAGACTTTATTATTTAACCCCTCGGGGTTTAAGGTCTATTCGGATATGCAATATCCAAATTAAGCACAATTCTTTCACACAAACGCCACAACAATTAGCATATATAATACGGCACCTATTCCCGCAGCCATAAGAGCCAGAGGAATCTGTGTTTTAACGTGATCCATCAAGTCACTACCGGTAGCCAGTGACGAAAGTATGGTTGTATCCGAGATAGGTGAACACTGGTCCCCAAAAACACTGCCGCCTACGACCGCTCCAAAGCAGATTGTAATAAAGAATGGATCAGGCAGTATGGCCCAAGCCAGCGGCATCGCCACCGGGAATACTACCGCATAGGTTCCAAATGACGTACCCGCTGCAAAAGCAATTAACATACATAACCCCATCAAGATGGCAGGCAAAAACGTGGGCGTGATGGAATCGCCCACCATGGCAACAACATATTCAGCCGTACCCACCGACTCGGCCACCTCTTTCAGTGTTACCGCCAGGGCCAATACAATAGCCCCAATCGTAACTCCTTTGCAACCATCAATGAAACCATCCATCACTGTTTTAAGCTCCATTCCCTTAGCCAATGCTATAAACATCCCCACGAGTACGGCCAAGACAAAAGCCTCGGCAATCATCAGCAGCGGATCCTCGGTATTTCCCATAACATAAAAGGTGATTATATAAGGAATAATTGCTACCCCAAGCAGCGTACCAATGGGACCAAAGAAATCAATCAATCCCGAATTATAATCTTCCGGGATATCCATTTCTGTCAGTTCTTTCGAGGACATCGGATCAGAACCGTCCCGATCCAGCTTACCGGTTTCCCGAGATCGTTTAATGGCTTCGCGCATTTTTTTACTTGGTATCCATGGCAACATCTCCCAGGCAAAGAGTAGCGTCATCAATAGAGCCAAAATGCCATAAAAGTTGAATGGAATAGCCTGAATAAAGAAGTTGACAACATCCTGATTGGTCTCAAACAGTGGAATCGTCCCTACCAGCAATCCCGCAATATAGAGCGGCCAGACATTGAAGGGAATTACCGTAGCAGCCGGAGATGCGGTAGAATCTACCATATAGGAGCTTTCTTCGTGCGAAACGCCCTGCTCATCCGAAATGGGGCGAACAGTTGCTCCGGTTAAAACTGTACTAATAGTCCCCCCTTGATGAAAAACTAATCCCATCATCCAGGTAAAGAATTTGGCGGACCTTGGTCCGCGCACAACCTTATTTGCGGCCCACTCTGCAAAACGTTCGGCCCCTCCGGTGCGTGTCCAAATGCCGATCAGTCCACCAAGCGACCAAAGATATACCAACAAAATAAGCGCAAAATCCTCAGTCCCAATTGACGGTATCAGGTAAGCGTCCACAATATTGATGTTGCCGGAAATAAATCCTCCCAACACAATACCTACAAACAATGAACTCACCACTTCTTGGGTCCAAAAGGCTAATACAATAGCAATAAGCGGCGGTAGTACCGACCAAATCCCGTAATGGTCACCGTATTGGGGAAGTTCACCCGCAAAAATAATTCCCAATACGATTACAATAAGAGCAATAACAATATTAATCCGATTTCCTTTGGATAGCTGAGAAAGCATTGAATTGTTGGTATTTGTCATCCTCTGTCTGGTTGATGTTCAAAAGGTCAGTGCAATCTGTATAAAAGCGGCCATCAAATCAAATGGCATATTCTCGCAATAAATCATCATTTTGCTATATTAGGCCTCACAATATTTGGCGAATAGATTAGGGACATTATGAGCTACTCTGATTTTGGTTTTACAGAATACCTGCGAAGCATACTGGCAATTGCCACATTTTTTCTGATCTTTCTGCTGTTTACTCCAATTATTCTATCTCTTTTACTCATATCCTTTGGCAAGGCCTCCAACTTAGTTGTTGAAAAAATTGCCCCCATCATGGTGCGTCCGGTCATGTGGGTAAGCGGGATCTCTTTCGATGTAAAGATGCATACTGATGAACTAACCAGTCCCGCCGTCTTTATCATTAACCATAGCTCTACGGTGGATGTCCTTACCCTATTAGCCCTGGGATTACCCAAAGTTCGTTTTGTTGCTAAATGGGAATTTCAATACAACCCTGTTTTTCTGATTTTGGGGCGACTCACCGGCCAGATTTTCATTAAGCGCGAAAAGACTGAAAAAGCCATTCAAACGCTTAAAAAAACACATCGGCGCATTAAACGTGATCAGCTTTCCGTGATGATGGCACCCGAAGGTTCCCGTAAACATCCCGGCATTATCGGACCCTTTAAAAAAGGTCCCTTTCGGATGGCTATGGATCTGGATTATCCTATTGTGCCCATCTATTTTGAAGGGAATCGTGAACTTAGCAAGGGTGGTACCATGATCACTAAATCTGGCCACGTTACGGCCCACATTCATGAAGCTATTGATGTGTCAGACTGGACGGTTGACAACCTGCATGAGCACATCAAAGAAGTTCGACAACTATATTTGGATTGGGCGGGTGTCGAGGATGATGATGTTAAATCGATTTCCTAAATAATTATTTGCTAAATGAGCATTCTCAACATTGAAATTAAAGCCCGCTGCGATCAACCCGATCATATCCGTAAAATACTTCGCGAGCACAATGCTGATTTCAAAGGTACCGATCATCAAATAGATACCTACTTTGAAGTGCCTGAAGGAAGACTAAAATTGCGACAGGGTACGATCGAAAACAACCTTATTTTTTATAAGCGTGACAATCAATCCGGACCCAAGGCCTCAAATATTGACCTTGTCCCTGCAGAACATCCCGAAGAGCTACATGCGCTGCTCGATAATGCACTGGATACTAAAGTAATTGTGGATAAACAACGTGAGATTTATTTCATCGAAAACGTAAAGTTTCATATCGATGAAGTAAAAAAACTCGGAAATTTTGTAGAGATTGAAGCAATCGACGAAGATGGCACCATTGGGAGGGAGAGATTACAGGAGCAATGTGAAAAATACCTCCGGCTATTTGGAATCACCGATGACCAGCTCATTGCTCATTCCTATTCAGATATGCTCCTCGGAAATTAATCTCACTTCTTCAGCAATAACATTTTCTTTTCTACCCCTCAGTTGGTTACTTGCATTTACAATTGGTCCGCAAATAACCACTGTTATGAAATATATTTTATCATTAGATCAAGGTACTACCAGTTCTCGGGCCATCCTGTTCGATCGTCACGGTGCTATAAAGGCCATGGCACAAAAAGAATTCGAGCAAATATTTCCACAGCCGGGCTGGGTCGAACATGATCCCAATGAAATTTGGTCATCACAAACCAGCGTTGCTGCTGAAGTCGTTACAAAAGCTGATATCCGACCCAACCAAATTGCTGCCATCGGTATTACCAACCAGCGCGAGACAACCGTTGTTTGGGATCGCAAAACAGGTAAACCCATCTACAATGCCATTGTTTGGCAAGATCGGAGGACAGCCTCCATCACTGACCAGCTCAAGGATGAAAGTCTCGAAGAAACCTTTCGTTCGAAGACGGGATTGGTGCTCGATCCCTACTTTTCAGGCACTAAAATTAAATGGATCTTAGATAATGTAGATGGTGCCCGTCAAAAGGCAAAGCGGGGCGACCTGCTATTTGGCACGGTAGATTCCTGGCTAATCTGGAAAATGACCGCCGGCCAAAAGCACGTCACTGATATCACCAATGCCAGCCGAACGTTGCTTTTTAATATTCACGACTTTAAGTGGGATAAGGAACTTTTACAGATACTGGACATCCCCGAATCCATACTCCCGGAGGTAAAATCATGCAGTGAAATATACGGACATACGGCCGGAAATATTTTTGCTGCGGAAATACCTATTGCAGGTATAGCGGGAGATCAGCAAGCAGCCCTGTTCGGACAAATGTGCAATCAAAAAGGGATGGCCAAAAATACCTACGGCACCGGTTGTTTTATGCTAATGAATACCGGACAGCAACCCATCAATTCCCAAAATAAATTACTTACAACCATTGCCTGGCAAGTCAACGGAACTACCGAATACGCACTCGAAGGAAGTGTCTTTATAGGCGGGGCTGTTGTACAATGGCTTCGTGACGGGCTCGGAATTATCAATGACTCATCAGAAATTGAAGAACTGGCTTCTCAAGCTGAAAGCTCAGACGGTATATACCTGGTCCCTGCTTTTTCGGGTTTGGGAGCACCGCACTGGGATCCACACGCTCGCGGAACTATCACCGGCATTACGCGCGGCACTGATGTCTCCCATATTGCCCGAGCAGCATTAGAAGCTATTGCGTTTCAATCTGCCGACCTGCTCAAGGCAATGGTGGCTGACTCGGAAATCGATCTCAAAGAACTTCGTGTTGACGGCGGCGCTTCTGTTAATAAACTGCTAATGCAATTTCAGGCCGATATCCTGGGAGTTCCCGTTATACGACCTAAAATAACCGAAACGACAGCATTGGGGGCTGCTTATTTGGCCGGACTTGGCGTAGGTTTCTGGGATAATATCTCCAGTATTGCTAACCAGTGGAAAGCGGGCACTACTTTTTTGCCCGACATGGATGATCAAAAAATTCAGGGTCATTATGCGGGATGGCAGCGGGCCGTCGAACGCGCTAAAGGATGGAAACAAAAATAACGTACACCAATCACTTTACCATGGATCGCAATAAACTCCTTCAACAAGTACAAGACGATACCGAAATATGGGACTTCATTATTATTGGCGGTGGAGCCACAGGATTGGGTGCCGCGGTTGAGGCCGCGTCCCGAGGATATAAAACCCTACTTTTGGAGCAGCATGATTTTGCCAAAGGCACTTCGAGTCGGAGCACCAAGCTGGTCCACGGGGGCGTACGTTACCTGCAACAGGGCAATGTGGCGCTTGTTTTGGAAGCCCTTCGCGAACGCGGACTCCTTCGCCAGAATGCGCCACATCTGGTTAAAAATCAGTCCTTTATTGTTCCCAATTACGATTGGTGGGAAGGCCCCTTTTACGGAATCGGACTGAAGATTTATGATAAATTAGCGGGCGATTTAGGATTGGGCCCCTCTAAAAACCTATCCAAAGAAGAAACCTTAAAGCATATTCCCACACTTGAATCCGATGATCTTAACGGTGGCGTAATTTATTACGATGCCCAGTTCGATGATTCTCGTCTGGCTATCAACCTGATGCAGACCATTTTTGATCACGATGGCGTGGCTCTAAACTATATGAAAGTGACCGATCTGCTTAAAGCCAATGGACTGGTTTCCGGGGTCAAAGTCGAAGACCAAGAAGGGGATTACGATATCGAAATTCAGGGACGTGTTGTCATCAATGCCACCGGGATGTTTACCGATGACATCCGCCGAATGGATAATCCAAAAGCCAAACGACTCATGAAACCGAGTCAGGGAGTACATTTAGTTTTGGACAAATCCTTTCAACCGGGCGAAAGTGCAATCATGGTCCCTAAAACTGATGACGGACGCGTCCTCTTTGCCGTGCCGTGGCACGATCGCATTATTGTTGGCACCACCGATACTCCCCTCGAAAAACCGTTACTGGAACCCCGTGCCCAAGAAGAAGAGATAGAATTTCTGCTTACCCATGCCGCCCGCTATCTTACCAAAGATCCTAAACCCGAAGACGTGCTCAGCGTTTTTGCGGGTATTCGACCGCTTGTTTCACCTGAAGGTGACGATGATACGGCATCAATTTCCCGCGACCATACCCTGCTTATTGATCCGTCGGGACTGGTAACAATTACCGGTGGAAAGTGGACAACCTATCGCAAGATGGCCGAAGATACCGTCAACGAAGCAGCAGTAGTGGCCGGCCTTGACGAACGGGAGTCCGTAACTGAAAACCTGCGTCTGCACGGTTGGCTCAAAAATACCGATGCCGCAGATCCCTATGAACTTTACGGCTCCGATGCGCTGGCACTCAAAAAGATTGCCGGAGAACATGAAGGCTGGGATAAACCCATTCATCCAGACCTTCCCTATACACCCGCCGAAGTTGTTTGGGCAGCCCGTAACGAGATGGCCCGCACAGTCGAAGATGTGCTCTCACGGCGCACACGTGCCTTGCTGCTCGATGCCCGAGCCAGTATTGAAATGGCCGAACCGGTAGCTGATCTTTTAGCGGAACAATTAGGTCGAGACGATGAATGGAAGCAGCAACAAGTCGAGGAATACACCGAGTTAGCTAAAGGCTACTTATTGACCTAAAAAAGTTATTCATTCCGGAGCAGAGCGCCGGAAGGAGGATTCATAAATTACTATAACCAGAGCTGCAATTAGAAATATATTAGATCCATCGGATAGACACGACAAAGCCTCCAATGGAATTACAATTTGCCGCGTTGCATTAAGGCCACGTTTTCATATTTTCGGGAGTCCTCAACGAATTTCAGCATCCACTCATGGTCGAACATAATCCCGAAGCAAAGCAAAAACAATCTGAAGAAAGCGAACAGCGAAAAACCGATGTTTCGTATCGCCGACAACCTAATACCATTGCCGAGCACCAGGTTCGAGGACAAAAAGTTCTTCTCCGTTCCGATAATAATATAGAGCTGCAAATTACCGTTCATACCGATGAAATCATCCAGCTGAAATACGTGCTTGAAGGCGATCGTCCCTCTAATTTTTCCTATTCTATCGATCCGCAGTTTGAGCCCAAAAACCCTGCATTTTCGATACAAGAAACAGAAAAGTATGTTGAAATAGCTACGGATTCACTCCTGTGTCGTGTATCACAAAAAGATATGAAGGTCAGCTTTTGGGATACCGACGGTACCTTGTTATGTCAAGATGCCAAACCCTTCCGGCGCAAAGACAGCATTATGAAGGGCGTTACCGAAGTAAAAGTTACCAAGGAAGCACCCGGCGACACCCATTACTTTGGATTGGGCGATAAAATCACTGACGACGGCACACTGCGTGGGCATTCATTTGAAAACTGGAATACTGATGCCTACGCTTATGAGCTGGATGAGCATCGCGATCCGCTCTACCGGAGTATCCCTTTTTATCAAGCACTTAATAGCAATGGCAACGCCTACGGCATCTTCTTGGATAACACTTATCGTTCCCATTTCGATTTTGATTCAAAAAATAAGAAAACCTGTACCATTTCAGCCGATGGCGGATGCATGAACTACTATTTTATCTACGGTCCAGAGCTAACTACGGTATCCGAACGGTACGCCAAGCTTACCGGCACGCCCGAGCTACCGCCCCTGTGGGGACTCGGCTACCACCAGTGCCGATGGAGCTACTACCCCGAAGAGCGAGTCCGAGAGCTGGCCCAAGTCTTCCGTGACAAAGAGATTCCCTGTGACGCCATCTACCTCGATATCGACTACATGGCCGATTATCGCGTCTTTAGCTGGGATAACGATCGCTTCCCCGATCCAAAAAAATTAATCAGTGATCTCAAAGAAGAAGGCTTTGAAACCATTGTCATGATCGATCCGGGTATTAAAATGGATGAGAATTATGAAATATATCAACAGGGATTGGAAAACGACTATTTCTGTAAACGTCCCGATGGCGAACTGATGATCGGTCCCGTCTGGCCACCTAAAACAGTTTTCCCCGACTATACGAATCCCGAAGTGCGCCAGTGGTGGGGCGACCTCTATCAAGACCTGCTCACCGATAAAGGAGTCAGCGGCGTATGGAACGACATGAACGAACCGGCCGTCTTTGAAGTCAAAGCTAAAACCTTTCCCGATAACATCCGCCACCATTTCGACGGATATTTTGCCAGCCATAAAAAAGCACATAATATCTACGGCATGCAGATGGCCCGTGCCTCATACGATGGCATCAAAAAACACCACAAAAATAAACGCCCCTTTCTGTTAACCCGCGCCAACTTTTCCGGCGGACAGCGATATGCCGCCCTGTGGACCGGTGACAATATCGCCAACTGGGAGCACCTCCGTCATGCCCTCGAGCAGTGTGTGCGGCTCAGCATCTCCGGATACTCCTTTGTGGGGACGGATATCGGCGGCTTTGTCGAGCAGCCCAGCGCCGAACTCTTTACTCGCTGGCTGCAGCTGGGCGTCTTCCACCCGCTCTTCCGCAACCACACCATGGGCTACGAAGAAGAAGGCGCTGATGTCGTCAAAGAAGACCAGCAAAAACAGAAGAAACTACAATCCGATGCCGACCAGGAGCCGTGGACATTCGGGCAAAAATATACCAATATCAACCGCTCGGTCATCGAACTTCGCTACCGCCTGCTGCATTACCTTTACACCGCATTTCACCAATACGTAGAAGACGGCACCCCAATATTACGTCCCGCAGCCTTCCACAACCAAGACGATGCCAAGTCTGTAACCTCGCACGACACCTTTTTGTTTGGGGATAAGATTCTGGTTGCGCCTGTTATCAAGAAAGATGCACGCAGTCGAAAAACCTATCTCCCCTCGGGCAAATGGTACGACTATCGCACCAACGAGCTCCTTGAAGGTGACCAAACTCACACCGTTGAAGCTCCTATTTCAGAAATTCCCTTTTTTGTAAAAGCGGGAACGGTACTGCCCCTTCGCGAAGTGATGCAATACACCCGCGAACGCGATCCCGAACTGTTGGAACTCAATGTGTACTACGGAACGCAACTAAGCGAAAGCAGCCTGTATGAGGATCAGGGAGAAGGGTTTTCTCACAACGAGGGCAACTACCGTTTAACCAAATTTCAATTTAAATCGGATCCCCAAAATAAAACCGTAACGATCACGGCCGATCGTGAGGGTACTTTTGATCCTGAATATGATAAAGTAAAAATCAATCTCATCGGGCAATCATTTGAACCCGATCATATTGAAATTGACGGACAGTCTGTCTCACCATCCGAAGATCAAGGCGTATTCACATTTAAAATCGATACCGATTTTAAAACCATCAAAATTTACTGATATCCCTGATAGTAGTCACAGGGATTCCCCTATATTTTTAAGTCCCCCTCCTTATTATTCTGTAACTACTTGTTTTTCTAAAACTTATATCTAATAAAAAGGGGAGACTATTATGAGATCACTATTCGCGTTTATCCTGTGTATCTGTTTTTCAATTGCTATCACATTCGATGCTGTTGCCCAAGACATGCCAAAGGCCAAAAAGATGGAGGGACATATCTGGCACCAAGTAGTGATGGTGAAGTTCGAGCCCGGCATGGCTGATTCAGCCGCAAAAATCATCAACAATCATTTTATGAAAGCCGGCATGGAGATGGATTCAGATATGCCCGGTCCGCAGATTATGCGCCTTCGATCCGGCGAATGGGACATGCTGATGGTCTGGACATTGAAAGGCATCGAGGATATGAACTGGGAGACGTCGCCCGATGATGCTAAATGGATGGCTCAAATGGCTAAGCAGGAAGGCGGTATGGATAAAGCTATGAAGCTGATGAAAGACTATGTATCGCTCATCGATAATTCTACATCGTACTTAGCCACTACCCGTGACATGCCCGCCGAAGCGATGGGCAGTCGGGAGTAAATATATCATTCGAACATCATTAGATAGCAATTGTAACCTTTGTTGCGGAGCAAATTAACATTTAAACTGCGCGGGAATGAATTCCCGCGCTAATAGAAAGACCGTTTATAATTCCCTCCCTGCGAGGATACGGGATCGATTCGGCGGGTTTGTTATATTGATTGGGTTAGTCCTAAGAACACACCCCGGTTTTTGGAAAACACAAAAATCCCCTCTCAAGAGAGGGGATTTTATTCCTGCTAAATTCTAATAATGCAACCCGAAAAATATCTCATAATTACGCCGATGAAGGGAATTTACTATTGCCATGACCACTGAAGCAATCTCTTAAAAGCACATCTCAAATCCCCTCCATGGGAGGGGTGCCGAGACCTTCGAGGCGGAGTGGGTCGTTAATACCGCAGGAAGAATTCCCGCGCCGGTGATTATCAATCATGGCATTCTTCAATTCATTTCAAATTCTCTTACCTTTATATTTTTGTCCAGTTCATCAACCATGAGATAAATTTACAGCTAAATGATTCGGGTCACTCTCCGCTTTTACGGTGATTTAAACGACCTCCTTTTCGGTGGATTTACCGGCCCCATGGTACAGCGTAAACTGCCGGGACCTACTTCCGTTAAAGACCTTATCGAAGGATGCGGCGTACCTCATACCGAAGTAGATCTGATCCTGGCTGATGACCGCCCGGTCGACTTCTCCCACCTCATCCGGGAAGACCAATCCATTAGTGCCTACCCCTTTTTTAACCATCTCGATATACCCGCAAGCAAGCGCCTGCAAAAGCCCACCCTGCCCCACAACCGCTTCTTGGTCGATACCAACTTAGGTAAGCTAGCTCGCTACCTCCGGATGGCCGGCTTCGATACGGCCTATATTCGAGAGCAAGCAGACGAAGAAATCATCAGCCAAATGCTGGGAGAACAAAGGGCGCTGCTCTCCCGTGATCACAAGCTACTGATGCATAAAGTGGTGGAATACGGTTACCTGCCGCGGTCGGATGATCCTGCCGAACAGTTCCGTGAAGTATGCCGCCGTTTTGATCTGCTTGATAAGATCCATCCCTTTTCAAGATGCCCGAACTGCAACGGTGTGCTGCAATCCGTATCCAAAGAAGATATCACCGATCAGCTTGAACCCCTTACCAAACAGCATTTTGAGGATTTCTCACAATGCGTCGACTGTGGACAGATTTACTGGGCCGGCTCACACCGACGCCGACTGGATCCAAGAATAAAAGAGCTATTCAACCGAACCTAAGTACAAGATTTTTATAAATTCATTCTGTGTATCCACATCTCGTCCCAAACAAATTATTTCAACTTATCTATAATCTCCGGTATCTCTTTTTCCTCGAACGTCCGAATAAGCTTAAGGGTATGGGGAAGCAGAAATCCAGGGGGATCAACCACTTTCTTAGCCACCTTCGCGATGTGTTCATCCATCTCGCGAATAATATGTTCCTTCTCCTGCTCATCTGCATGCGTCAGGGTCACAGCAGCATTCCATGCGAAATCCCGCGCCCTCCTGATGCTGAAATTCACAACCGCCTCATCGCTTTGCTTGCCTACCCAGTCGATCAAAAACAGCAGCGGTGATGCCCGTGAAATGCGCACCTGCATTTCATCAATCAGTTCCTCTAGCAGGATATTCACCGTCATAAAATCCTTCTTAAGGGATTGTATCTGTCCGTCCGGAACGGTCTCGGCCGCTGCTATTCCCAAGTCCAGGTTGATATGTGCATTCATACCCAGCAGAAGGTGCTGCAAGATAACCGGTTTTGGGCCGCCGGGATCCACCGCCGCATCGAAAGCGATCTTCCATACCAACGATACCGGTTGGTCGTGCCGGTAGCCCCAAAAGGCACGAATATACTTCTTGGCAAAATCGACATCGAATCGCTCCATGCGCCGGGCATCCTCGAACTGTCCTTGTGCTATCCCCTCCGCTATCTTGGCCGTGGTTCTACGATATACAAAGGCAAAAATAGCCAACGGACTACCTTCTTCTACGGTAGTTTCGATGATATCATCGAGCTCATCTAGTACTCCGTCAATAGATTTTATTTCTGACATAGCTATAACCTTCAGTTAGATGACATTTAATCTGATTTTCTTTATTAATCAAAGTATAATGTTATTCTTAAAACATTCATTATTAATTGGGTGTAAGTTTTTACATGACCCTAGATAAACAGATAAGGTTAGCTGCTTTTAACTGGCTGAGTGATCAAGTAGAGAAACACGGTGATGTACTCAACCGGGATAAGTTGAGACAGGGTTTTGAATTCAAAGGTACACGAATCCCATTGGTTTCTCCTCAAGGTATTTTTAAACCCAAACAACTAGATCTGCCGCTGACCATTACTACATCACCCAAGGGGCCTTATAAAGATAGTTTTGATGAGAATGATTTTCTGCTCTATAAGTACAGAGGCACTAATCCGATGCACCGCGACAATATAGGATTGCGCAAATGCATGCAGAAAGAAATTCCGCTCATTTATTTTCATGGTGTTGTACCCAGTAAATACTTGGCCGTTTGGCCCGTATATATCATTGGTGATAACCCCAATACTTTGACATTCAAAGTGGCAGCTGACAACCAGTATGAAATTGAGTATGACGAAAACAAACTCAAAGAAGAAAATAATTACCGCCGAGCTTATATTACTTCTACTGTGAAAAGACGGCTTCACCAGCGGGGATTCCGAGAACGGGTTATGGCCGCTTATCAATCACAATGCGCTTTCTGTCAGCTAAAACATGCAGAACTACTCGATGCTGCCCACATTATTCCCGACAATGAGGATAAAGGAGTCCCGTCGGTAAATAATGGTTTAGCATTATGTAAGATTCATCATGCAGCTTTTGACCAGCATATTATTGGTGTTTCTCCTGATTACCAGATTAAAGTAAAAGACAACGTACTTCGAGAAAAGGATGGGCCGATGCTGAAGCACGGTATTCAAGAATTGCAAGATCAAAAACTAATATTACCTAAATCGAAGAAAGCGTGGCCGAAGCAGGAGTTTTTGGAGGTGAGATACCAAGAGTTTCAAAATACGTAACAAATAGTACAAAATGACAATTATTAAAGAAGCCCAAAAAGACCAACGAGTTATAGGGCTATAAACAAGCCCTGTATAAAGTTAGATAATGTTCAAATCCAGTCCAGGGCAATACAAGAAATATATTTTAAAGCTACTTCCTCTATTTCGCTTATCCTTTCGAAATTTCTCCCTTAAAATAAATACAGAATAGATTACCCCACCACCCTATTTATTTTTTCTAATTGACAACATTCTATTATATAATGTTTTGCCAGAGCATTATACCCTTTAAACCTTAGGAAGTAGATATATGAATGTATCCCGATTTCTAACCCTTGCCGCTAAGCCCGTGTTATTCCTGCTGGAATATCTGTTCAAGCTCGCTGCTGGGGTTATCGGCATGCTTGTGTTGGGGGCCGGCGGTTCTTTTTTTAGTAAAATGGGAACGGGCTTCAGCTCTATTGGGAATGTTCTCAATCAAATCGCTGAATGGCCTGACAGGCTTACCTATATCGGCACCGTAGTTCAGGATTATAACACCCTTACCGCCTCAGCATTTAACGAACGTTACGGTGGAAATGCGATAAATCGGCTGATGGAATTACTAAACGAAGGCGTGGCCTATGGACAGGCCGTATATCAAAATATTACTGAACAACCGGTTATAACCATTTTAGCGACCCTTATTGTTTTTCTTCTCTTTTATATCATCGGTCGGGCCTGCCGCTTTTATCGCCAAAAGGGACAGGGTTCTTTTCTAATTAAAAAAGAACGCGAACTTGGAAAACGGGTTTTTGATCAGCCGGAAACCTCTTGAAATAAACAGGCAAACTTCTATAGATCATAAATAAGAGTGATTGGGATTAGTTGTTCCCCTCCATTCTGGGCAAACCAACAGCCACATTATTTCAATTTCATGATCTTCGCCGCTCGTTTGGGTCCGATTCCTTTAACGGATCGAAGCTCTTCTTCGGTGAGCTCCATCAGGGCTTCTTTGCTTGTGATGCCCATCTCCACCAAGTTTTCGGCCACGCGGCTGGTCACCCCGTCAATATTGCTCAGCTCCTCGATGATCTGCTCGTTGGAACCCACCCTGCCTTGCTCGGCTTCGGCACCCTTTTCGGGAGGGGATTGTGAGGTCGTATGGTCTTCTGCAGTCGGTTTGTGTTGTTCTTCCGTTTCCGTTGGTCGCTCCCATTTTTTGCAGAGCCAGTACCCGCCGATGGGCAGGGCCGCAAGGAGTACTATTTTCAAGAAGAATCGCATAGTTTTAGGATGCTTATACAAACAGTTTATAAAAGTATAATCAAAAATTTAATACTTTCCTGCAATACGGTTTTCCTGAAGTATTTTCCGTTTTTTCACTCAGGGGGTCTGGAGGAATTGCGGGAAGGAAAAGCGCCAAAGCATTAGATGGTTTAGAGCAAAAGCGTACTTACGAATATCAAAAAAACAATATCTACAATTCCCACCAGCGCTTTTTTCGACTATTTTCTGGCGACAAAAAATAGTCATATCCATTGCATCAAAATAAAAGAAACACTACCGATGTTTTTGCCAATAAAGAAGTAAACCACTCCAATAACCTACTTTATTTTATCCCTCAATAAACCCATCAGTCCGCCAATCGTTGCCGCACCACCTCCCACCAACATCCAGATGGCTTTATCGGAACCGGATCCGCCAAACAATTGATCCACCTCAGATTGAAACGACTGGTATTCTTGGTATCCGAAATACAATAATAGTAGTCCACCGACCAGTAATGCTGCTGAAATAACCTTTCTCATGATATACCTTATTGGTTTTTAGTATACCCATAGCTACCAAATTTGGCGGCCAACAACAAGGCGACCCAAGCTTAAATATTTACCGCGGCCTTTACTGCTATTGTTCCGCGGGGATAATCACCGTTTTCAAATTCTTCCAGCTTACAGCTAGTACAATCACCCAGAGCAATGTCCACAGATTCACAATAACGGGCGACCCGATAATGCCTGTCTGGTCCAACACGCCCTGCTGATACAGCGCGTTCATCCCGATAATGACGACCAGCACATCAAAGATAAACGGCAGTAAAAGAAATCCGGTAAATCCCCACACCCGCTGGGATGATGTTATGCTTTTCCAGCAGCGTACCAGCGGCGGCAAACAGATCGCGGTTACCATCACAATAGCCAGGGCCCAAAGCAGGTTGTCTCCAAGATAGTCACCCAAGAAATATTTGAGTTCCATGAGCTCATCTCCCATTCCCATTAATGCGGTAAAAATTCGAGCAAAAGGCATGCTTCCAAAAATTAAAGCAAAGCCGACAGACTGTATTCCGGGTGAATTATCATACCGATTGCTCAGCAGATAGTATCCAAGATAAATGATCAGGTAGGTAAAAAGAGGTCCTGCTAAAGAGGCTATAATTGTCAGATCACCTTCGCAACAAAGCCCCCAGGTATTAAAATTTCGTTCCCCCCAGCATCCACAAATGATCCGGCCCACTACGGTATGCGCAATCTCGTGCAGCTCGTGCATCACAAATAAGAGCGCGACAAATGCGGTTGTGTTTTTTAAGGTAAGATTCAGTTTATATTCCGATGCGATCTTTTTGGCAGATTCTAAAGCCATTTCCTAAAGAATTGCATTTGAACTATAGTGATTAATAACTGCCCTAAAGCAGTTTTTTTAATCTATTATCTTGTGCAATTTTTGCTACGAATGATCTTTAGTAGTGTTACGCTAAAATATTTTCATTGCCTGAATCAGCCACAAACACACAGGCCGATTGCGTAGTTTCCACATACGATCTGAGCTGTTCCAAGTCTGGATCATTAGGTAATCCCATAAGATCAAGATCGGCTTGCGGGGCGTTCTGCAATGCTTCGTTAAAAGTCCCAACCTCCACATGTTTTAGGACATCCGGCAAACGGGCCGCATCCAACAGGTTATCAAGATAGCGATATGCTTCTTCAACCTGCGAATCTTCCACGACTGTAATAACTCTCATCTGTGCATTCCAGTTCATCTTTAATTTATAGGCTGTCAACAGGGACAGATCTACATTACCAAGCTCCATACTCAGGTCCCAGTCGGGGCTCTGTTCTCGTATCCATACATTGATAGCAGAACTCCGACCCAGCTGTGCTATAGGATCTTCAACATACAGCTGTATCCCCATCTTATTATGCCGTGCCTCGTTAATTATAGAGTGGATCTCATCATCGTACCGCTTGTGGCTCGGCAATCGCAGGAAAAGTATATTAGGCTTGAAAAATGTACCTTGCAACGTCTGCAACGAAGTCAATACCGCCTGTCTAAAATCATCCGAATCAATAATACTCCACCGGGTATATACATTTTCCCGGCTGAACGACATTGCAAAATCCATCAACGACTCCCCGAATTTGCTGTGGTCTTTGGTGCCTCCCATACCTACCAGTTTTACAGATCCCTTGGGATATACCAGGTTGCGGATAAGACTAAAGCTGCCTCGCAGTTCACGGGCACTGCGCACCGGCACCAATAGGTTGGCTTTCCAGGCTCGTTCGTTATTTTCGGGAAGTAGTGAAACACGTTTCGCTGCCCATTCTGCCAACGAAACAAAAAGACCACTTCGCATATCCCCGTAGGGGACCTTGAGTTTCCTGTTGGTAAGATACAGGTAGATAAGAATTACCAGGCTAAGAGCAATAATGCCAAAGGTAGAATTGATGATAAACATCGTGAATAAACACCCAACGGTTCCCAAAAATGGAACAAATTTAGGAATGGGAAACGTCGGACGAAAACTGATCATATCCATCTGCTGCTCAATAAAGACCACCAGGTTAATCATCATATAGGTGATCAAGAAGAACATGGTGATGAGCGGAGCGATGGTATTTAAATCCCGAAGCAGGAGAGTCGCCAGTACCAGTCCTCCGGTCAGTAGAATAGCATTACGGGGCTCTCCGTTTTCGGCCAGCTTCGAAAAGACTTCTCCACCCGGAAATATTTTATGATCGCCCAACGCCTGCAAAATACGCGGTGCCCCTACGATAGAGGCCAGCGCCGAGGAAAAGGTAGCTCCCAATAATCCGCCCAGCACCGCCGGGGCCCACAGCGCGTAATCGATCATTACGTTATAGTTGCTCACCAGCTCATCGACCGGCGCTACTTTGGCCATCCAATAGCCCGAAGCCATATAAATCACATAGCTGATAGCAATAGCCGAAAGGGTACCCAGCGGTATGCTTTTCTTGGGATTCTTAAGCTCACCCGACATATTTGCTCCGGCCATAATACCGGTAGCCGCCGGAAACAGAACGGCAAAAACCACCCAAAAGCTGACCCCCTGGAAATTCTCCTCCGGGGCACCGGGGAAATCACCCCACCACTGAATGCTATGCTCCATGGCTCCCGTAAAAACAGTAGCACCAACAGAAACCAAAGCCCCTACAATTACCGCTAAAATGATGTACTGTATGCGAAACGCCAGTTTGGCACTCAAAAAAGCAACCATAAAAAGAATGCCAAATACTGCCACATCTACTAAAATGGCATAATGGCTGGGAAAGATATACAGCCACCCCTCCCTGAAACCAAAAATATACATGGTAATGGCAAAGGTTTGCGCAAGGTATAACGGCACACCCACGCTACCGCCCACTTCCAGTCCCAACGATTGTGAAATTATGGAGTATGCACCACCTGCTTTGATGCGAATATTAGTCGTAATACACGACATGGAAAGTGCCGTAAAGGTGACAATCACAAAGGCAAGTGTGATAATCATCCATCCGCCCAAAAGTCCGGCATTCCCAATAACCCAGCCTTGGCGAAGAAATAAGATAACGCCCAAAATAGTAAGCAGCGTGGGAACAAATACTCCGCCGAACGTTCCGTATTTTTGCTGAACGGTGGATTCCCGCTCTTCTACCTGCTCTTGCAGCGTCGCTTCTCCCGGAGTTTGCTCAGCCATACGCAATCATCTATTAATTTTAGCTTGACTTGGAAATAACAATAAACAAAACTTCAAAAAGATGTTATAATTTTACTAAGTATTTCTAAAAAATTGCTTACTCATCTACTGCTAAACAGACTTCTACCTCGATTAGCACAAATTCTTGTCCAGCATAATTCGAAAATCCTGTCTAAACCCATACCTTTGCCCACAGTACTCATCGCCAATTCCCATCCTATCATAAGAACCCATGAGAAACGACGACGTCATCCAAAGTATTCGATATATGCTGGATCTGAACGATAATGAGATAGCACATATCCTAAAGCTACGGGGATACAAACCCGAACGAGGTGAAGTAGCCCACATTTTTAAGAGTCAGAACCTGCCCGATGATGAGAAGGGAGAAGATTGCGGTCACGTTCTCATGGCTTATTTTTTGGATGGCCTTATCTATTACAAACGGGGAAAGAGTAAAGATCATCCGCCCCGTCCCATCCAAACACCGGTTACGAATAATATGGTGCTTAAGAAGCTCCGGGTAGCATTTAAGCTACGTGAAAAAGATATGCATAGCATTTTGGAACGGGGAGGATTTTCGATATCCAAGCACGAGATGAGTGCCCTTTTCCGTCGTAAGGGACATGATAATTACCGGGAATGTGGGGATCAGATATTGCGGTATTTTTTAAAAGGATTAACCGATCGGATAAGAGATTAAAGGACTTTTTTTATGAATGATTATGAATAATCAAGAAGACATAAGCCAAGCAAGAAATTATGAAGCCCTTCTAAGCTGTTGGTTGAATAGTTTCTTTCCACCTTTTGGCATGAGGATTCTGTGGTTGAGGCATACAGAATGTGAATGAGCATTTCATACCGGCTCGATCGGGAAGCTCGCACTTTAGTCAAAGGACCATTGAAATGCTCACATTCAAAGGCCGAAACCGAATTCAGAATTCTAAGCGCTTGATCTTTTGGTTCGTTTTGGATCAAGCCAAAATGAACAAGGAAGAAAAAAAGCTACTACATTGACAATCCCACCTCAGAAGGGGGGAACACTAAATTACTCCCAGCAAATTAACAAGTTCGCATGCATCATTTTTAATTCAATTTCTGCTATTAACTCCCCACACAATATCCTTATATTAGGTGGTTAAAAACAAGCGGATATCCTATCCACTCTATCTTTCCAATTCTTAATTTAAAATTTCTGTTATCGTGAGCGATCAAAAAGTCATCTTTTCCATGGAGGGCGTAAGCAAAGTTTACAAGCCCAACAATTTCGTTCTTAAGGACATATACCTCTCCTTTTTCCACGGAGCTAAAATCGGCGTACTCGGCAACAACGGCTCCGGTAAAAGTACCCTGCTGAATATTATCGCCGGTAATGATGAAGAGTATCAGGGTAAGATATCACGTAATAAAGGCATTACTTTTGGGATGCTTCCCCAAGAGCCCAAACTCGATCCCGACAAAACGGTCAAAGAGATCGTACAAGAGGGCGTTCAGGAGCAGATCGACCTGCTGGCTGAATACGAAGAAGTAAATGCTGCTTTTGGTGATCCTGATGCTGACTTTGAAAAGCTGATTGAAAAACAGGAAAAGTTGCAGGAGAAGATCGAACACCTTGGCGCCTGGGATCTGGACAGCAAGCTGGACCAAGCGATGGATGCCTTGCGCACCCCGCCCGGAGATACAACAGTAGAAGTACTCTCGGGTGGTGAGGCGCGCCGCGTAGCACTCTGTCGACTGTTGCTGAAAAAACCGGATGTCCTCCTGCTCGACGAGCCGACCAACCACCTCGACGCCGAATCGGTGGCATGGCTCGAACAGCACCTGGATCGCTATGAAGGTACGGTCATCGCCGTAACCCATGATCGCTATTTCCTTGATAATGTTGCAGGATGGATCCTCGAACTCGATCGAGGCGAAGGTATTCCTTTCGAGGGCAATTACAGCTCCTGGCTGGACCAGAAGAAAAAACGTCTGGAGCAGGAAGAGAAACAGGAATCAAAACGACAGAAAACACTGCAAAAGGAACTGGAGTGGATACAGCAAAACCCAAAAGGGCGCCAATCCAAAAGTAAGGCCCGGATTAATCAGTACGAGGAACTGCTATCCGAAGAGCGTAAAAAACAGCGCGAAGAGATGGAGATTTTCATCCCTGCCGGTCCTCGACTGGGTGACAAAGTGATCGAAGCAAACGATGTTTCGAAGGGCTATGATGATCGACTACTTATTGAAGAAATGAATTTCAGTCTGCCACCCGGCGGCATTGTGGGTGTCATTGGTCCCAACGGCGCAGGAAAGTCAACGCTTTTTAAGATGATTACCGGTGAAGAAGAGCCGGACAGCGGTACTATTGAAATCGGCGAAAGTGTTGAACTTGGCTATGTAAATCAAAAACGTCCGCTTGATCCCGAAAAAACCATTTGGGAGGAAATCTCTGGAGGCAAAGATATGGTCAAGCTTGGGAATCGGGAATTGAATTCAAGAGCGTACACTGCCCGGTTTAACTTTAGCGGAAGTGATCAACAAAAACGATGCAGCGAGATTTCAGGTGGAGAGCGAAATCGCGTCCACTTAGCAAAGATGTTGAAAGAAGAGGCCAACGTACTACTTCTTGATGAACCAACCAACGATCTGGACGTGCATACGCTTCGGGCACTGGAAGAAGCCCTGCTCGATTTTGCAGGTTGCGCCGTCGTCATTTCTCACGACCGCTGGTTCTTGGATCGTATTGCTACACACATGCTCGCATTTGAAGGCAACAGCCAAGTGTACTGGTTCCAGGGCAACTACTCGGAATACGAAGAAAATCGAGAAAAACGATTGGGATCAAAGTATCACCCTGAACGTGTTCAGTATAAAAAACTGATGCGAGATTAGGGAAAAATTGCTAGCGCGGGCATTAATGCCCGCGCTGTTGATTCTATACGGCTTAACTGTTTTGACACGCCCCGATTCTGTCCTCTTAAAAATACTAACTATTACTCTCCAGATTTCTCTTCTAACAACGGCAGTTCGGAGTCTTCTCCTTCCGTAAGCTCATAGCCCCACTTTTTGAGCAACGGTTTCTCCATGGATTCATCGCGATATTCATCGGGAATCAGGATAGGAATTCCATAGATCACCGGAAAGTAGCGGCCGCATTCAGCACAGCTCAGGAGAGCTTCGAGAATTTCGCCTTCTTCACCTTCATTAATGATATCGATATCCAGGTCATGTTTATCGATCGGACAGCACAGTTTTTTCAGTAATGATTCAGTCATTTTTTTATCTTTTTAACCACTAAGACACATAGAGTATTATGCTTAGTGATCTTAATATTCTCTTAGTGGTTATGCCTATTCCTTCAACGTCTGTTTGTATTTTTTCGTTATTTTTCGAGGCTCTTTTGAATTCAGAATCCCCGAAATCACCGCTACGCCGTTAAAATCTAACTCATCAAGTTCACCAATATTTTCGGGCGTAATTCCACCGGACAAAAACAGCGGCATATCTGTGATTCCTCGGGCCTTTCGTACCGTTTCAGGCTGTACAATGGGACAGCTTTCCACCGAAGGCGACGGGAACATCGCGCAGAATGAGACGTAATCGAAATCATGATCTTCGGCCCATTTAACGACCTCCAGATCGTTGCTGCATGTGATTCCGGCGATAAAATCGCAACCGACTTCTTCTTTGATATGCTCGAAATTTTCAGGGATTGACTCAAAATGAATCCCGTGAACATCAGTATTTTTCAGTAGCTCCCAATCATCATTGATCAATACCGGCACATTGTATTTGTCAGCCATCTGCTTGATATAGGTAATTAATTGCTCTTTATCATAGTCGTTCATCCCATCCGGCCAGTGGTTCCAGATCTGTAAAATTCGGATACCACCTTCGAGCGACTGCTCAATTTTGTCCAGTAGTTCAGCCTGTTCCATCGTCGGATCAACGACCAAGTATATGCCGTTTAGTTTATTATTTGTCATAGATTCAACATTTTGTTTTAGTCATCTCGCTTGATCTCCTTCAAAAGGACTTTAAAACTTACTTCCAGCCCTTCTCCATCGCTTTAAAAAATGCATTCCAATACGGATCATTACCATCGAACTCAAAGGTTTTTTCTTTTCCACTTTCAATAAGGATGGTTCCTTCTTTTAAATCCGTTAATTCACCAACCACCGTTGCCGGGATCGACTGATCCTGCAGATGGCTGACCAAATTATGCTCTTGCCCATCGCTGACAGCCATAATCATTGATCCCGCTCCAACACAATAGCGATGATCAATTTCAAAAAGCTCGCAAATATTTCGAGGCGCCTCTCCAACAGGCAGCCTGTCGCTGTCCACTCGAAAGCCACAACCCGAAGCTTCAGCCAACTCAGAAATACCGCCCAACAATCCCCCTTCTGTGACATCATGCATAGCTTTTAACTCCTTATTCGGGGCCAATACTTCAGTCGCCATAAGCGCATCCTGCAGCGATGAGGTACGATAAAAATTTGTGCAAGCCTGCTCATAGATATCAGAGCCACACTCCTCTTTCACTGTTTCAGGAAAACTCTTCGCCAGGATTGCGGAAGAAACCAATGCACTTTCTTTAGTTACTATGATTTTATCGCCCGGTTCGGCACCGTCACTTGTAATAATTTCATCCAGCGGTGCCTGCAAAAACATCGTACCGCCCCCCGGCGTTGTCGAATCCTGATCGGGAACCTGCGCGGTATGTCCACCGGTTATAGCAATATCTAATTCTTCACACATCCGATGGATATGCGACCAATAGGTCTTGAATTTTTCAAGTGTAAAATCTGCAGGCAGATTCAACGTAAACTGGGCATACTGTGGAGCAAAGCCGGTAGTAGCTAAATCGTTGACCAGCAAATGTACCGACAACCAGGCCGATTCCTTAAGTCCCAGAGAAGGAATTAACGAGAGCGGATCACTCGAAGTCGCCAAGCCATTACTATTTCCAAGATCTATAACGGCTGTATCCACTCCGAATTTGGGACCGGTAATAACCTCACTGCGCTCTCGGCCATGTTGTGGGCCAATTATTTCCCGAAAAAGCTTGCTGTTGATCTTTCCACTGCTGTCTTCAAATGCACTCATAGTTATTCGTTTTCCTCGACGTCAGTTAGCTTTACATGCAGTCCAAAAAAGTCGCCTATCGGCAGTCCCCAGCGCTGAACGGGAAACCATTTTGGAAGACCGGTAGCCGTCCACTCGATCTCGTACAGTCGTCCCTCCAATGCCTCGTGAATCGTACTAATCAGTTTCTTTGGCGTATAAAAATTAGCGGTTTCGTAATAGGGATTTGCCCCAAAAACCTCCTGCACTCGCCGGCGCATCACTTTTGTAGAATTGCGATTCATGATACCGAAAATCATCCCGTACTTCCCAACTCGTACCGCCTCACGGATTACCTTGATTGGATCATCGTAATAGGCGAAGGTGGCAATGAAAGCCAGTGCATCAAAGGTATTATCCTTGAAGGGCATGTGATGCGAATCAGCCCACACCAGATCACCATCAAAATGTTTATTCCCCTCGCCCAGCATGAAAGGAGAAATATCTGCTCCTGTAGCTTCAATGCCGATTTCCTGCCACCAACGGGTAAAGCGCGTCGTTCCACAGCCGTATTCCAGCAGCGTCTCAACTCGCTCATCTTTTTGGATGAGTTTAGCCAATACTTTCTTCTGCCAGATCTCGGCCCGTTTATAGCGACCTTCGTAGTAGTCCTCATATACTTCGGTATGCTCACGATTGAAAAACCATTCCTCGCGCTCCTGCCACTGTTCAAGTTTTTTGGTGGCCAGCTCGAAATTTTTCTTTTGGATATTATTGCTCATTGCATCATCATAACTAATTGTAAATAGCTTCGGCTTTCTTCCGGATAATAACAGGCAGGCAATCAGCCAGAAAAAAGCTCACAATGAGCGGACAGGCTTCCCTACGCTGGTATTATCCAGATCAGGTCGATGGGTGTGATCTCAGCCCCGCCATGCGAGGCACCCCTGAAAGCTTAAAGTAATGATTTTAGAAGGATTGGTAAACAACTATTACATCGAATTCAGACCATATCTTTCTAAAAAGGGAACAGTTCCAACTATGGCTACACCAAGTCTGTTTATATCCGGTTACAATTCCTCTACGGAACGGGACATAAGCCCATCGCAACCTGTACAAGGAATGAGCCCACAATCAGTCCGATAGCCGTGACCATAACTACAGATCCCCACGAAAAGCGTGTATCTTCTTCTGTATTATTCCTGAAAAATCTAATCATATCACGTCTCTATCATTTCTTTTTCAAATAATGCATTGAAAAATAATTTTTCTCATCTGTCCATACTTTCTCTATCGAATACCAATCAGCAACCAACTCTTCAAATTCCTCAAGGCTGTATTTATATGAATTTTCGGTATGAATAGATTCTCCCTCCTCAAACCCAATTTCATGATCTCCGACAGAGACCATCTGTTTATCTGTTGATACCAAGTGCATTTCAATCCGTCCGGCCCCTTCATTATAAAATGCCTTATGGCGAAATTTTTCGATCTCAAAGTTCGCATCCAGCTGACGATTAATGTGAGCCAATATATTTTTATTGAACTGAGCTGTAACACCCTGCTGATCGTTATAGGCCGATTCGAGAACATCTATCTCTTTCTTGAGATCTACACCGATAAGCATTTCTGAGTTTTCACCCGTTATACCGGCGATATTTCTTAAAAGTTCCTGCGCCTCTTGTGGATCAAAATTGCCAATTGTTGACCCCGGAAAAAATACGACCTGATTTTGACGTGATCCCTCTGTAATTGGTAATTCAAAACGGGATGTATAATCTGCAAAAACAGGGATGATAGATATCTTCGGATATTCCAAACGCAACCGGTTAACGGTTTTCAATAAAAATTCTTCAGAAATATCCACCGGGATATATGTGGAAAGGTATGACAACTCTTCAAGTAAAAACCGAGTTTTGTAACTGCTTCCACTACCCAGTTCTATCAGCATTACATCTGAACCAATATAGTCTGCAATTTCTTTGATATTTTTTTGCAGAATTTCCTTTTCGCAGCGAGTTAGATAGTATTCGTCAAGGCGGGTAATCTGTTCAAACAAATCTGATCCCTTCTCGTCATAGAAATACTTGCTGGGAAGCTGTTTTTGAGACTTTGACAATCCCTCCGCTACCTCTTTCTGCATGAGATTGTCATCAACTGATGAAAAATCTTCCATATAAGAACATGAGCATTATAAAACTATTGCACAGCTAAAACGATAGGTTTGGTCTCTATCGTTCTCTATAGAAATAGATTTTTTTATTCGTAGAGTCCTTACCACTCTTGATCTTTACCCCTTTCTTCTGATTATATTGATAAACAGCCGTTCGCATGGAATTGACGCTTTTATCATCTTCGTAATCAATCTCGATAGCTTCCCCACCAACTTCAAGTTTGTCAAGTGCATCTAACAAAGGCTTAAACTTCGAAGACCTTTTCTTTGAAGTATAAATTTTTTCTCGATCTACAAACTTAATATCCATATCAAGTATATTTTTAAACTATTTCAATAAGCATATATAAAAGATACAATTTAATTTATAAAATAATATAAATACGAACTATATAGACTATATAAACATGCGATATAAAAAAAGCTTGCAGGAAATCCCTACAAGCTTTGGCAAAAATATGATAAAATAAACTTATCTATTATTGAATTTCATAAAATTGTTTATAAACGTAATCCCAAAAATCTGCTAAATTTGAACCTTTATTATGTGGGTTTTTTGATTTTGTAGATTTCATTGCATCAACACAAGCTTTTTCTTTGGCATCATAATAAGCTTTTAACTGATGCGCAGTGGGGTCCTCAATCATTTCTTCGAACTTCTCAATTTTCTCAGGCATAAATAAAAAGGCTTTGGTTCTTTTTGTTACATAACGGTAAAAGGGGGCAAAATGTTTCCTCCCAATTTCTAATAAAGCAGTTTGTCATTGATATTGCAATACCCAGCTGACAAATCTCTTTTGATCATAATATTAATAAGCATCCGCTATTGCTGGCACGCTCCTGTTAGATTGATCTGGTCCATTTGTTTTTGAAAGTCCAATAGCTCTTGCAAGAGTTTAACATGTAATAAATCATCACTTCGCTCGATGATTTTCATTTAGATTATTTAATTACTGTTGAAAGTTTTTATCAGATATGCACTTTTATGTCTATAAGACTTATGTACAGAACGAGCATTTACCAAAACTAATCAAGGAAGGAAGGAGTATTCAAAGGTTATGCTAAAATAACAAATCCCTGCAAGCTAACCACTTACAGGGATTGAAGTGGGCGCTGCAGGATTCGAACCTGCGACTTCTTCCTTGTAAGGGAAGCACTCTAAACCGCTGAGTTAAGCGCCCGTTTTTAGAGAGCACAAATATACGGATATTCTTTAATCTCGCAAAACAATTTATTGAACCTTTGGCACCAGAAAATTATAATTAGGTTAACAGTGTTAAGTTAATGCTTGACTTACGATTTTGATTCAACCATTTTAGTCGTAAATACATATTCGTTGGTTCTCATTTCAACATTTTTATTATGGCAGATCAATCAAAAACCCACACTCCTTTTGAAGCGGTAATCATAGATGGCGGACGTATTCCATTTCAACGCTCGGGCACCGGATACAAAAAACTGATGGCTTACGATTTGGGCCGCATAGCTATTGAAGGACTCATGGGCCGCGCCCCAATTAATGGCGACGATCTTGACCGCGTGATTATGGGTACGGTTATTCAAGAGGTTAATACCAGCAATGTTGCCCGTGAATCGGCACTGGGGGCCGGCATACCCAACAGCGTGCCGGCACACACCGTAACGCAGGCTTGCATTTCATCAAATCAGGCTATTACCAGCGCCGTTGAACTTATTCGGTCGGGGCAATCAAAAATTATACTGGCCGGCGGTACCGAAACAATGAGCGATATTCCTATTCGGTTTCGCAAAAAGTTTCGTCAAAAGCTGTTGGATGCCCGCAAATATAAGTCACTGAGTGATTTTCTTAAGTTTTTCAAGGGGCTTCGTCCTTCTCATCTACTGCCTGAAATTCCGTCTATTTCAGAATTTTCAACCGGAGAAACCATGGGCGAAAGTTGTGATAAGATGGCTGCTCGTTTTGGGATCAGCCGGCAAGACCAGGACGAATATGCGCTTCGCTCCCACCAGCTGGCAGCCAAAGCAACCAACAAAGGCTGGTTGGATGATGAGCTTTTACCGGCCTCAGTACCTCCCGACTTTGAAACAATAAAACATGACAACACCTTTCGGGAGGATACTTCCATGGAGAAGCTGCAGAAATTGTCCCCCGCATTTATTAAACCGCATGGCACTATCACGGCCGGGAATTCCTCGGCCTTAACCGACGGAGCTTCAGCTTCTATCATCATGGAAAAACAGGAGGCCTTGGATCGCGGACTTAAACCAAAAGCTATTCTTAAGGCTTATACCTATGTAGCCCAAGATCCCGAAGATGAGCTCTTACTCGGCCCAGCCTATGCTACGCCTAAAGTCTTGGATATGATGGGGTTGGAGCTTTCGGATATTGACGTTTTTGAATTCCACGAGGCTTTTGCAGGGCAGATCCTGACGGTGCTTAAAGCACTCAATTCTGATACTTTTGCCAAAAAGAAGCTGGATCGTAACAAAAAAGTAGGCGACATCCCGATGGAGAAGTTTAACTGCTGGGGCGGCTCACTTTCACTGGGCCATCCTTTTGGGGCAACGGGGACGCGACTGGTGACAACGGCAGCCAATCGCCTGTATCATGAGGACGGCGAACTTGCACTCGTTGCCGCATGCGCTGCGGGCGGACAGGGTCATGCCATCATCCTTCAACGCTTCGAGGGTTAATACCAAGATTTTTAATTACTCAGTCATACTATTATGAGCTATCTAAACACGGAAATTCAAGACAACATCTTAGTTGTAACGCTAGATCAACCCGATTCTAAAGTAAATAAGCTTACCGAGGAACTGATCTCAGAAGTTAAAGACCTGCTCGATAATACGAATCCCAGCGATATTAACGGCATCGTAATGGTCAGCGGAAAAGAGAACAATTTTATTGCTGGCGCTGATGTTGAAATGCTGAAAAACAAGAAGGCTCCTGAGGAAATTGAGGACTTAAGTCAACGCGGAAACCGGTTGCTCCTTCAGCTGGAGAACTATCCCAAACCAGTCGTTGCCGCTATTCACGGCTCATGTCTCGGCGGGGGCTTGGAAGTGGCCATGGCCTGTAATTATCGGGTGGCCTCCAAGCACTCTGATACGGTCATGGGTCAGCCGGAAGTACAACTGGGACTTTTGCCCGGAGGAGGTGGAACACAACGACTGCCCCAACTTATTGGCGTACAAAACGCCCTTACCTATATGCTTACCGGCAAAAACATCTACCCGCGCAAGGCTTATAAATTGGGGTTAGTAGATGAGCTTACCCATCGTGATGCGGTTCTTACCGCGGCCAAAAATGCGGTGGGCAAAATAAACAGCGGAAAGTTTGAGCGCGAGGATAAGCGCAGTCTTGTACATCAGCTGATGGAGGGCATGAGTCCGTTACGCAAAATCATCTATTCACAGGCGCGAAAACGAGCAAAATCAGAAAGCAAAGGTAACTACCCTGCCCCCGAAAAAATTATTGACTGCGTACAGGAAGGATATGAAAACGGTATGCAGGCTGGATTAAAACTGGAATCCAAAAACTTTGGCAAACTGGCAGCAACGCCCGAGTCGGAAGCAATGGTAAACCTCTTTTTTGCCATGCAGAGTGCCAAGAAAAATCCTGACAAAGAGAAGGCCAAAGAGATTCAAAAGATTGGAGTCTTGGGAGCCGGCCTTATGGGATCCGGAATAGCAGATATAAGTGTTAATAACGAATATCGTGTACTATTAAAAGACCAAGAGGTAGAACAGGCTGCCAAAGGGAAAAAATCTATCTGGGATGACCTCGACAAAAAACGTAAAAAAAGAATTATCTCTGAGTTTGAGCGCGACCGTATTGCCAGTCATGTAACGCCAACAGCTACCTATGACGGATTTGAAAATGTAGGGCTTGTCATTGAGGCCGTCTTTGAAGATCTGGATCTTAAACAATCCATCATCAAAGAGGTAGAAGAGGTTACGCCCGATGACTATATATTTGCTTCTAACACCTCTTCGCTGCCAATCAGTAAAATCGCTGAAGCTTCGCGCCGCCCGGAACAAGTCGTAGGCATGCATTACTTTTCGCCGGTACCCAAAATGCCGCTCCTCGAAATAATTACGACCGATCAAACCGCTGATTGGGTTACCGCTACTGCACGAGAAGTAGGTATCCAACAAGGCAAACATGTCATAGTAGTCAATGATGGCCCTGGCTTTTATACAACCCGGATTCTGGCGCCCTTTATGAATGAGGCGCTCATGCTACTCGAGGAAGGTATCTCCATAAAAGAACTGGACAACCACATGAAACAGTTTGGGTTTCCCGTTGGTCCGGCAGCTCTGTTTGATGAAGTGGGTATTGACGTAGCAGCACATATTACCGAAGTACTTAGCGACCTTTTTGCCGAGCGCGGTGTTCATCCCAGCAAAAAGCCGACAGAACTTTTTGAAGAAGGTTATAAAGGCAAAAAGAACAAGAAGGGCTTTTATATGTACGAGGATAAAAATGGAAAAACGAAGAAAACCGATCCAAATAAAGATATTTACCAATACTTTGAAGGAAGTGGGCGCAAGTCTATAGATAGACAAACAGTGCAACAGCGCATGACGCTCACAATGGTAAACGAGGCAGCCTGGTGCTTGCAAGAAAATATCCTGCAAAATCCTACAGATGGAGACCTGGGGGCTGTTCTTGGTCTTGGATTCCCTCCCTTCCTGGGCGGACCATTCCGATATATCGATCGGGAAGGAGCAAGTACAATTATTGAACGATTGGAAAAGTTTGAACAAGAACATGGCTCGCGATTTACTCCCGCAGATATCTTAAAAGAGTATGCGAAAAATGACAAGAAATTCCATTCGGAATAACTTCTCTATGATATCGTCTCGGGATAAGAATAGTAGCATGAATCTATATAACCCTATATGACAGACAAGATTTAAGGTATTCCCCAGAATTGGAGCAAGCCGCCAAAAATACTATCTTTGTACACTCTTTTAAATACGTTGATAGTAATTAAATAAGTTATTTCATGTTAAATATCGCACTATTATTAATGGGTTCTCCTGATGGCGGCGGAGGCTGGTCAAGTCTCATCTTCTTGGGAGCTATTTTTGCCATCTTTTACTTCTTTATCATCCGACCACAAACGAAGCGGCAGAAGGAGCTTCAAGAAATGGTTGACAACATTGAAAAAGGAGATAAAATTGTAACTTCTGGTGGAATGATTGCCAAGGTAACCACTGTTGATGAAGATACCGTACTGGCTGAAATTGATAAAGGTGTAAAAGCGCGGTTCAAGAAAAGCTCCATTTCGGATGTAAATCCCAATCAAGATTAATTAAGTCTCCAGAATTACATTATGGGCGCAGATATCAACTTCGATAGTATAGAAGACGCTATCGAAGATATTAAAGAAGGACGCATGGTCATTGTTGCCGACGACGAAGATCGTGAAAACGAAGGCGATTTTGTGATGGCGGCAGAAAAGGTGACCCCTGAAGCAATTAACCTTATGGCTAAATATGGCCGTGGACTTATCTGCGTACCCATTACGCGTGAAAAGGCGTACTCCCTGAACCTTGATTATATGGTAACCGAGGGTGCTGATCCCGACGAAGCCGCATTTACGGTATCGGTCGATCACAAAGAGCTTACCACCACAGGAATCTCTGCTGGTGACCGCGCTAATACTATCAAGGAAATGATTAAAAAAGATGCCAAACCAGGTGACTTTCGACGTCCGGGTCATATATTCCCGCTTATTGGCACTGAAGGCGGTGTTTTGCGACGCGCCGGGCATACTGAAGCAGCAATCGACCTGGCTCGACTTGCAGACCTACAACCGGCGGGCATTATCTGTGAAATCATGAAAGATAATGGAGCAATGGCGCGATTGCCCGACTTGGTGGAAATTGCTGATGAGTTCAATATGAAACTGATCAGTATTAAAGACTTGATTTCTTACCGCATGCAGAATGAATCGCTGGTGCGCAAGGTCGTGGATGTGAACCTCCCCACCATTTACGGAGATTTTCAACTCCATGCATTTCAAGAACGACTTACCGGGGATCATCATCTCGCGTTGGCCAAAGGAGAATGGGATGAAGAAGATCCGGTATTAGTACGAGTTCACTCTTCATGCATGACCGGAGACATTTTTGGATCTAAACGCTGTGATTGCGGAGAGCAATTGCATCAGGCACTGCTTCAGGTCGAAGAAGAGGGACGTGGCATTGTCCTATATATGAATCAGGAAGGCCGGGGTATTGGATTAGTAAATAAGCTTAAGGCATACAAGCTGCAAGAAGAGGGCTTGGATACTGTTGAAGCCAACGAAGCCCTTGGTTTTGAACCTGATGCCCGTGATTATGGCGTTGGCGCACAAATCCTGCGCAATCTTGGGATATCTAAAATGCGGCTCATGACGAATAATCCCGTCAAGCGTGTCGGCTTAAAAAGTTTTGGACTGGAAATGACAGAACGCGTACCCCTCGAGGTCGGTGCTTACCCTGAAAATGTAAAATACCTGAAAACCAAGCGCGACAAGATGGGACATGATCTAAAGCTTGATGAATTAGATCCTCACAGCCCTAATTTTATAGACAGTATTGTTACGGAAGAATAGTATAGTATTAACTGATTTATTCGTATATCAGTTAGTTGACTGATAACCTCTCTCTTCAAAAACTATCCTTCTACAGGACGCTGAATATCAGCGTTACTTTCTTCGCTTGATTGGTCTTGGCGTTTTGAACCCGAAAGGTTCTCCGGTACAATGCGCCTGTGGAATACCAACATAGCAATAATAGCAGTGCTGATAGCAACATCTGCTACATTAAAAATGTACGGAAAAACGGGATAGCCGCTGACCCTGAGATTAAAGTGAATAAAGTCGATCACATGCCCCTCGAGCAAGCCGCCATAGGATTCAATATATCCCATAATAAGGCGATCAATGATATTTCCTATGGCTCCGCCAAGGATCAATCCCATACAAAGAAGGTACCCAACCGTAGCCTCTTCTCGATTATAAAGTACGTACGACAGAATAGCGATAGTAGCCAAAATGGCAATGCCGCTGATCACTTCTGTTGAAGCCCAGCGCATACCCAGTGCCATGCCCGGATTTTGGGTATAGTTAAAAGTAAGCCAGCCCGGAATAAGATCAGCATAATGCCATTGTGGATTAAGGCGAATCCAATGCTTGCTAAGCTGGTCCAAAAAAATCACGATCAGCGCCGGGGCTGACAAGGCTGTTATTTTGCGTGTATCCAACTGAAAATATTATTTACGCTTGAGTTTTGCATCAATGCTAAGCTGGGTATGGGGCACAGCTTCAAGCCTCCCCTTGGAAATTTTCTTACCCGTTACTTTGCAAACGCCGTAGGTTTTATTTTCGATCCGCTCTAAGGCATCATCCAGGTAACGAATAAATTTCTTTGTTCTGTTAAAAAGCATGTACGTTTTTTCACGCTCTTGAGCATCCGTTCCGGCATCAGCCATATGGAACGAGTATGCCGACTCATCGCTCGCATTTTCCATGCTGTCGCGCAAGGTACTTTGAAGCGATTCAAGCTCTCGCTGAGCCTCTTCACGTTTTTTCAAGATAATTTCTTTGAAATATTCCAGCTCCTCATCTGAATAAGGGGAAACGCGCTCTGTATCTGTATTTTCATTTTTTGATGATGCCATAATTAGCTCACTATCTTAATTAGGGTTCCTTCTAATAGAAATGGTTGATTCACTATCGCCAATCTCCCAACTTTTTACAAAATCTGACACTTCTAATTTTTCGAATGAAATTTCTTCTGCCAGAGTTTCGCTTTTGATATAATCCTTCATCGCTCTTACTGCTTCTTCAATCTCTTCAGAGCTATCAAAACCAATAATAATGCGATCTTCTACATCAAAATCTGCCTCTTTGCGCATATTCTGAATACGATTGACAAATTCGCGAGCCAATCCCTCCTGGACAAGCTCTTCGGTCAACTCGGTATCCAGAGCTACACTTAAACCTTTTTCGGTCTCAACAGACCAACCTTCCAACCCGGTGCGGATAATTTCAAGACTATCTTCACCAAGCTGTACAATACCCTGGTCACCCAGATCAAGTTCAATAGACCCGGTTTCTTCGTATTCGGTAATCTCTTCGGTTGTTAACTCAGCAACTTTTGATGCCACCGGCTTCATCTTGCTCCCCAACTTACTGCCAAGCTTAGGATAATTAGGTTTTGCCGACTTGTGAACAATTCCAGAATCGTCATCCACAAACTGTACTTCCTTAACATTTACCTCGTCCAGGATAATTTCTTTGACCGATTCAATGGCCTGTCGGTCTTCTTCTTTTTCGATTGGCAGAATGATACGTGACAACGGCTGGCGAACATTGAGTTCCAACTTATTCCGCAAGCTCAACACCATGGATGAAATATGTCGCGCCAACTCCATACGATGTTCCAACTGCTTGTCAATCGCTGTTTCTTCTACCGTCGGATAAAATGAAATATGTACCGACTCTTCATCAGCTTCGGTCACCTCATTCAACCGCTGATAGAGCCATTCTCCCAAAAACGGGGCAATAGGGCTAATCAATTTAGCCAAGTCTACCAGACATTCATACAATGTTTGATAGGCGGCCTGCTTGTCAAGGCTTTTACCCTCTTTCCAAAAACGGCGACGATTTCTGCGCACATACCAGTTACTAAGTTCATCTACAAAATTTTCAATGGTACGCGCCGTTTTGGTAGGCTCGTAATCATCAAGGTACTCATCTACCAACTTCACGGTTGTATTCATGCGGGAAATTATCCAACGATCCATCTCCACACGATCACTAACCGGAATTTGAGAGCCGGAATACGTAAATCCGTCGATATTGGCATACATTGCAAAAAACGAGTACGTATTTACAATAGTATTAAAGAATTTACGCTGTGTTTCCTGAAGCCCATCCTCACTGAATCGAAGGTTTTCCCACGGCGAAGAATTACTCATCATATACCAGCGAACCGTATCAGCACCATACTCCTGGATAACCTCAAACGGTTCAACGGTATTGCCTTTAGACTTACTCATTTTATTGCCGTTTTCATCCAACACAAGCCCGTTGGATACCACATTTTTATAAGCGGGCTGATCAAAAAGCATCGTTCCCAGCGCGTGCAGGGTATAGAACCATCCGCGCGTCTGATCAACGCCTTCGGCAATAAAGTCAGCGGGGAAATTCTCCTTAAACTTATCTTTATTTTCAAATGGGTAATGCCATTGCGCAAACGGCATCGATCCGGAATCGAACCAAACATCCATCAAGTCGGGAATACGTCGCATTGTTCCGCCATCGGGACCTTCCCAGGTAATATCATCAATATGGGGACGGTGCAAATCGAGCTCCTTATCATCGGGCAAGCCCGCTTTTTTCTTGAGTTCTTCAACACTACCAACCACTTCAACATGCTCGGGATTCTTATCACTTACCCAAAGCGGAATTGGGGTACCCCAGTAGCGTTGACGCGAAACCGCCCAATCCACATTATTTTCAAGCCAGGTTCCAAAACGTCCGCTTCCTGTACTTGGCGGCTTCCAGTTAATCTTCTTGTTGAAATCCACCATTTTGTCTTTCACATCCGTAGTACGGATAAACCATGATTCCACCGGGTACTGCATCAACGGTGTACCTTTGCGCCAGTCATGTGGATAGTTGTGTACATACGTTTCATGCTTGTACATCAGGTACTTATCCTTGATGGCGCGTGCAATTTCACTATCGGCATCCTTGAACCATTGTCCCTCAAACTCGGGTACCTGATCAGTAAATTTCCCGTCTTGATCTATCGGATTAAATAACGGGATATCATGCTCCTGTCCCATTTCATAGTCATCAGCACCAAAAGCAGGTGCGGTGTGTACAACACCGGTACCTTCTTCCGTTGTCACAAAATCGGCTGAGACAACCCTCCATGCATCATCCTTATCAAATTCTTCAAGCGCATAATCAAATACCGGGTCGTACGTCCAGCCAACCAGCTCTTGGCCCTTATATTCTTCTACAATCTCATAATCATGGTCAATAACTTCATCGATGCACTCCTTGGCCATGATATAATACTCAGTGCGATCACCCTCGGAGAGTTCGATTTTGGCGTAATCGAGATTAGGATTCACCGCCAACGCCATATTTGAAATAATCGTCCATGGCGTGGTCGTCCAGGCCAAAAAGTACACATCCTCGGCCATTTCCACCTTAAACTTTACAAATATAGATGGATCCTGAACTTCCTCATAGCCCTGAGCAACCTCGTGCGAAGACAATACCGTTCCACTGCCCGGTGAATACCACTGAATTTTATATCCTTTGTAAACTAAACCCTTCTCGTGCAGCGTTTTGAAAGCCCACCATACTGACTCAATGTAATCGTTGTCGAAAGTAATATAGGGATCATCCAAATCAACCCAGTAAGCCATACGGGTGGTAAGCTTATCCCAGAGATCTTTGTATTTGAGAACACTGCTACGGCACTTCTCATTGTATTCGGCAATACCATATTCTTCAACCTGCTCGCGACCCTCGAGATCAAGCTCTTTTTCTACCTCAATCTCAACAGGAAGACCATGCGTATCCCAACCGGCCTTACGATCAACACGGAAGCCCTTCAGGGTTTTGTAACGGCAAAACATATCCTTAACCGTACGTGCCAACACGTGGTGAATGCCCGGCTTGCCGTTTGCCGTAGGCGGCCCTTCATAAAAGGTGAAGGGAATCCCATCTTCGCGAGTGGATACACTCTTCTCAAATATATCATTCTCCTTCCACCACTTGAGGGTCTCGACTTCGAGTTTTGAAAAATTTAGTCTTTTGACTTCGTCAAATTGTTTACTCATACAGGCCGTTATACCTTCTCTTTTGGCTTTTATAAAGCTACCAATATAAGAGTTTTCTATTCCTTACAGTAGCTTAAGTTTTCTAATAATTTTTTATCTAAATAAATGAACCCCTAAGATACAAGTCTTAATTCATCAATTCACATTCTGAGGCGTATTTTACATTATTAGCGACCTATAAAAAGCATTGCGCCAACAATTTGCAAATTAGAATTGCGACAAATCTTTACGCTATACTTTATTGTCCTCAGCTATTATTTTAGGGCCTATAATCTAAATAAACGAAATTAAATAATTGTCTCTATTTCATGGATATACCCGTAGAAGTCCCTATAACCAGAGAAAATCACTATAAAATTTGTTTTGTATGCCTTGGCAATATTTGTCGTAGTCCAACCGCCGAAGGAATATTCCAACACTTAATTAACGAACGTAATCTTGAAAACCATTTTGAGATCGATTCAGCAGGCACCTCTGCCTATCATGTTGGGGAATCCGCCAATAGTAAAAGTCAACGTACTGCCCAAAAACATGGCATTACACTCCATTCAAAAGCCCGTCAATTTGAGAGTTCTGATCTGGACTACTATGATTTGATCTTGGCGATGGATAACGAAAACCTGCAAAATGTGCGCCAGATAGCCCATGACGATCACGAGGATAAATTAGGTCTTATGCGTGATTTTGACCCAAACCCCGGTGACGGAGAAGTTCCCGACCCTTATTACGGAGGGCCAGAAGGATTTGAGAATGTATTCCAAATCGTGAAACGAAGCTGCGAAAATTTGCTTGATGAACTTGAAACACATGTAAAAAAATGATCCCGAATTCTGTCAAACAGCATATTCAACAAGCAGTAGACCAACCCATAATATCATCTCAACAAGTTTCCGGTGGTAGTATTAATCAAGCAGCAAAAGTTACGCTGGGAGATAAAACAAGCTGTTTTTTAAAATGGAATACATCAGCTGATCCGCATATGTTCATCGTTGAGGAGAAAGGACTTGAGCTGCTTAAATCAGCTGATACCAACCTGCGCATCCCCTCAGTATTAGCCACCGGACAAACAGACGAAGGCACAGGCTTTTTCCTGCAGCAATTCATATCCGAAGGTCGGTCACAACCGAATTCCGCCAGTGATTTCGGCCGAGGACTAGCACAGTTACACAAACATCACAATGAAACCTATGGTCTGGATCACGATAATTTTATTGGCCGACTTCCCCAATCCAATACCCCTCATGAAAACTGGATTGATTTCTTTATCCAAGAACGCATGAAACCCCAGCTCCAAATGGCCACTGACAGTGGAAAACTGGGATCTGATACTGTCAGTAGCTTTAAGAGGATGTACAAAAAACTGCCCGATATCTTCCCGGATGAACCTCCCAGCTTATTGCATGGCGATCTGTGGGGCGGAAACTACTTTTTTGATCAGAAGGGCAAAGCTACTATTTATGATCCGGCCGTATATTACGGGCATCGCGAAATCGAGCTGGCATTTACGCATCTGTTCGGGGGATTCCCAACCAAATTTTACGATGCCTATGAAGAGGCCTACCCGCTATCATCCGGCTTTTCACAGCGCAAGGACATCTACAACCTATATCCCCTGCTGGTGCATACTAATTTATTTGGCGGTAGCTATGCGAGACAGGTAGAGGGTATTGTTCGTCAATTTTAACGGTCATACCACTCGAAAAGCTTGTTCAGTAATAAGTAAATGGTATTTTATTTTTGGAACATAATTTCTTGAAACAATAATCATACAAACATGACAACACCCCCAAAACGTATTATCAGCTTGGTTCCAAGCCTCACGGAACTGGTTATTGACCTGGGCCTGCAAGAGCAACTGGTGGGACGAACCCGGTTCTGCGTACATCCCAAAGAACAAGTCGACGAAATCCCTATTATCGGCGGGACAAAAAATCCACGGCTGGATAAAATTCGAGATCTTAATCCCGATTATATTATCGCGAATAAAGAAGAAAATCGTCCTGAAGACATTGAAGCACTTTCAGACGACTTTGAAGTCAACGTCACTCAAATTGCAACTATTGAAGATGCACTAATTACTATTCATGAGCTTGGCAAAAAGTTCAATACATCAGAGAAAGCAGAAAGCTTGATCAGTGATATCCAAAACGTACTCAAAGATCGCCCACAGGTGTCCAAATTAAATACGGCCTATCTTATATGGAAAGATCCGTGGATGACGGTAGGCCGCGACACCTATATCCATGATATTATGAATCACTGGAAACTGCCCAATGTATTTGCAGATCAGAAACGTTATCCAAAAATAAGTCTTGATGATCTAAAAAAACAAAATCCCGACCTTATTTTATTGAGCAGCGAACCATATCCTTTTAAGGAAAAACATATGGCACAAATTGAGGAAGCATGTCCCGCGGCCCGCGTACTGTTGGTAGAGGGGGAATGGTTTAGCTGGTATGGATCGCGCATGAAACAGGCCTTTCAACGCCTCAACGGCTGGCGCAAAACCATTGTTTAAAAAAGAGTTACCTACTGGCAGTTGTAAATTGTTATACTATTAGTAGTTAATCGTTGGTTTCTTATGAATACTATTCTATCACATAACCGGGTCATATTCACATTCCTTTCAATTATTGCGCTATGGGTCATTTCCATTTCTCCGGTTTGGGGGCAAAATCAAACTGTTGAGGAACAAGAATATATCGCAGCCCAAACTGCCTATATTGACGGGTTAACCGCTTTTGAGAACAATAATTACGAGGAAGCAATAAGCCTTCTAAACAGGGCTTATGTAAAACTTCCGAACCATCCCGGAATTAACTTCGCACTAGCCGATGCCTATCTGCAAATAAATGACTATGAAAATGCAGAGTACTATAGTAAACAGGCTCGTATTCTTAACCCTGAAAACAAATGGTACCACCTTCAGCTTGTTGAAATTTATAAGGCTATCGGTAATAACGAGGCTGCTGCCAAGGAGCTTCGAAATGCCCTTACTCATCATCCCAAAGATACCGACATTCTGTTTGATCTTGCTCAAACCTATTCCCAATTGGGAAAGCTGGAACAGTCGAACACAGTGTATAACAAGCTTCTGCAACTAAAGGGAGAAATGATTTCAATACGGCTTGAGAAGCTTAAAAATTTTAATAAGCTGAACATGAAAGATTCAGCGATTGTTGAATTGGAGAAAATCCGGACGATGGATCCGGGCAACCTCTCTACACTTCACCTCCTGAGCAATTACTATTTGGAACTAAAGAAACCAGATGAAGCTCGTGATGTTATTGGCAATGCCCTTGAGATCAATAGCAACAATCCGAAATCACGGATGATCCTGGCCGACATTTACTTGACGCAATCCAAATGGGATAGTGCAGAAACCACCCTCCGACTTCTTATAGACGATTCAACATTTGGCAATAAAAGCAAAGAAGAAGTCGCCCACTTTATTTATAACAAATACAAAAATGAGCCTTCAAATCCTTCGATTCAACAGATAGCAAATAGCATATTCAAAAAACTTATACAACATTCCCAGGCAACCGGCAAAGCATATGCGTTATCGGCAGATTTCTTTTTGAACACGGATCAAAACAATTACGCTCTGCGCGCACTTGAGCGGGCAAATGAACTAACTCCCTCAAATGATTCCGCCTGGCAAAAAAGACTGCAACTTCTGCTTGAGCAACGACGATTTGACGATGTGATCGAAACAGGCAAGCAGGCTATTCAGAATGTCCCTCAAGATCCCATCCTGCTATATATGCTCGGCAACGCATATTTGTCTTCTCGTCAATATGAAAAGGCCGAAGAACATCTCAAAGAAGCATCAACCCTCCCTGCACGTCGCCCGCTAAAAGCCAACATTTTTGGCTCCCTGGCCGACACTTATGCGGGTCTGGAAGAATGGGATTCTGCTTTTGAATACTATCAGAAAGCCATAGATCTGGATAGTCAGAATCCTGTTATTTACAATAATTACGCCTATTATCTATCCCAACAAGAACAACAACTTCCCAAAGCAGAAAAACTGGCGCTTCGGGCTTTAGAGTTTTCACCAAACAATACTTCGTTCTTGGATACCGTTGGATGGATATACTATAAACAAGGCCAATTGCAAAAAGCCCAAAAATATATTCGGCAAGCTGCTAATTCGGCTGATCCCAGCGCTGATATCCTGGAACATATGGGTGATGTTTTACTTAAACTTGATAAGCCGAACGAGGCCAAAAAGTGGTGGCAAAAAGCGCTCGAAAAAGATTCAGCAAAAACACATCTCAAAGATAAAATTTCGGATTGAACGTGAAGCTACATCAACATTTAGTATACTACTTGATATGGGGATGTTTATGCTTGGCAATGATTTCCTGTTCGAGTACCCAAAAACTTATGGACGACAATTTTCGTTCATCCCAGGCAAACCTATCTCAAGTCATTAACCAATTGCCCAATTACAGCAATAGCTTACAAACTGCTAAAGGTAAAGGACGAGCCATTGTAAGCGAGCCGGGCAACACCGAGCGTGTTACCATCCGTTTTTCCAGCAACCGGCTAAAAAGCTTGGTAACGATCCGCAACGGCATCGGTATTGAAGGAGGAGAACTACTAACGGACGGAGACACCCTTCTTATTTATAACAAAGTAGATAAATATGCACGGAAAGTGCCGGTACAGGGAGCAAACCTTAGTCGCATAAACCGGCTGGCTTCCCTCAATATTTTGGATATGCTTAATTATCCCATCAAAGAAAAAGATGTTAAGCAATTTCTGGAAAATGAAACGCTATACCAACTACAGTTAAAAAGCGGTACAAAAGTTTATATCCATAAAAATTCACATACGATTCGACAGATCAGGCAGCCTTCATCTACCAATCTGCCGTATTCAAAAATTGAATATGAGGCCTACACCTCAATGAAGGGGTTCACCCTTCCACGTAGAATTAGTATATTCGGGCTTGAGGGTGAATCAAAAATTGCTTTACAATTAACAGCATTAGAGCTAAATACTACGCTTGACACATTAACAATTACATTGCCAGACGATATTCCCATTTATCACGAATGAAAAAAACATGTAGTCTCATAGCGATTATTGCCTGCTTTTTGATGGCTCCCGACCTCCTGTTGGGGCAGTCCGCTATCATGAAGGAGTTTAAGGAGCTACGAGAAAATGTTGTCGAAAAGCAGAAAAATACCCGCGCTGAAATTGAACGACTCAATAAGCAAATTCAGCAGTTTGAACAACGTCTACAACGAGCAGATGAAAAATATGAAGCGCTGTACCAGAAATACCAAAACTTAAAACAGCTCATTGCTCTTCAGGATGAAAAGCTCACTCAGCTACAGCAGGAACAGTCTCAAATCCAAGAAGAAATCACTATTACCACGGAATCGCTGAACGCTAAACGAGCACAATTAGAGCGGCTTATTGAGAACTATAAACAGACGTTGAGTTATCTGTATAAGCATGGACGTACCTCCCAGCTGGCACTTATTTTTTCAGCCTCCTCTATTAATCAAATGCTGATACGCTCTTTTTATCTCGAAAAATTCAATAACTATCGTGAGCAACAGGCTCAGGAAATTCGTCAAGCCGAAAAAGAACTTGAACAAACCAAACAGCAGCTGGTTAAAGCACAAGAAAAAAATGAGGAAGTACTACAAGAGATTCGAAATGAAAAACAGAAGCTGGCCGAAAAGAAAGAGCAGCAAGAAAAAAATGTAGCCCTGTTGCGAGAGAATCGGGAAGAGATCAACAATAAATTGAAGGAGGTTCAGCAACAAAAAGACAACCTTAATAATACGCTGACTGATCTCATCCGCCGGGAAGAAGAAATACGAAAAGCCCAGGAGCAAAAGCTTCGTCAATTAGAAGCCGAACGACAGAAAAAACTGGCTGCCGCCAAAAAAATTGAGGATGATGCCAAACGAGCTGCTGAAGTTGAAAAATACTCAGAGCCTATAAAGCTTGATAATTTCCTGGACTCCAATAAAATGGAAGAAATTGAAAACCGTTTTGCCTCCAATAAAGGCAAGCTCCCCTGGCCGGTCGATAGCAGAACGATTGCCGAACATTTTGGCAATAAAGTGCATCCCGTCTATGGAACAAAAACACCCAACTTGGGAGTAGAAATTGTAACGGACGCCCAATCTTCAGTCGAAGCTGTACACGAGGGTTATGTACTTGATGTACGGCCTGTCCCCGGCTATGGTGATATGATCTTTGTTAAACACGGTCGCTTTATCACGGCTTATGGTAACTTAAGTCAGGTTATGGCTCGTAAAAGTGAAGTATTGAGTCAAGGTGATATTCTCGGGCTTTCCGGCGATGAGGATTCCCCAAAAGGTGAAAGCCTGTTTTTCCTCATTCGTGAAAACGACGAAAACCTGGACCCTGAAAACTGGCTCCAAATGGAACCAATATCCAGCAACTACTAAATTAGCTTCCCCTTCTTTTTGTTGGTATTTTCAACATCATTTGAAAATAGAATTCGCTTAATTTCGATTCCGGTTCATCTTTTTATTAACACGTAATCAAGTTTTTTCCATGACCAACTGGCAACGTACTTTTGCATTCATTAGCGGCTCTCTTGTTTTCGGACTATTGTTCATCCTCATCTCTAACAGCTTTATCCAATATGTCGCCCACGAAGGCACTACCGGCTATCTCTTTCTATTCGGTTTTGGACTGATATTCCTAAATCTCAACTTTGGCATCAGTCGCAGGTTTGCTATTAAAGCATTAAACCCGGAAGGAGTTGCCTATACCATGGCACTTCTCACTATTTTGCCAACTATTTTCTGGGTCTATACCAAAGATGTGGGGCTACAAGAACTGCAATTAGTATTTGTACTAACCGTTATTTTCTCGGCCCTTTTAGGTACCTATTATGGCTTGCGCCGTGGGGCTATCAAACGTCAACGATATATTCAACGTCTTCGTGAAGCAAAACAGGATATCCCTGATTCGCTAAAACGACCCCATGACGATCTAAGCAAAAATTAGCACCGACCTATTAATTAAACAGGTAGTAATCGATTCCAATGTTAGCCTGTAGGTTTCGACTGTCAGCTTTAAAAAGACGATCGCTCTCCCAGTCATAGCCTATCTCAGTAAATATTCCTAATGAATTGGTAAGCCGAACAGCCATTCCGGCCCGGAGTCCAAAGCGAACTCTAAAGCCCATGTCTTTATCAGTATTAGCAAGAGTGCCCATTGCTAAGTTATTTCCAAACAATGAGTTTAATTGCACATATGGCTGTAGTTGGTCCGTTTTAAAGGGGTAACCGCGAACGACAGGCCCAATACCCCAGCTTCCTATCCCAAAGTTGGCGTCTTCACTATCTGTAAAAAAGCTGGTTACTACCTGAAAGCCTACTCCCAGCCGGGGAAACATAGTACGTACATTCCGATATACAAACTCAAGCTCCGAGCTGCCATCAAAATTCAGGGAATCGACATTGCCCTTATAATGCAAATCGCTGAGCCAATGAGTATTAGCTGTCAATCCGTGGATCCCTACATCATAATTTAAGGGACGTATCCCATTATTGTTGGCTGATGAATTTTGTGATTGAGCATAAATAACATTGGAAAGAACACCTATCGATAAAATCAGTAGTAATGCAGATGTTAAAATCTTGCAAGATCTTACAAATACCTTCTTATTCATTGTGCGTTAATTTATTACGATATACGATTAAAACGGACATTCAATGGCGTCTAAAATTGCCCAATTAATTATACAGTTACAATAACTGAATTAAATCTTTAATGTTGCCTTTTTTACGTTCTATAAAACCCTCTTGGTTTACTACAAATTGGATATACGTTTTTAAACTGATATACTATTTTTACAATTAATTTTTTATGACTTGGGCTACTTTTTAAACTATTCATTATATAACGATGCTTAAAAAGCTACTAACAGTTCTCCTGACCTTTGTTTTTCTGCTCCCCGTTTTGGGCGTCTCCCAAACACAGCAACCCGATTATTTTCCCAATCGGCTTATTATAAAGTATGAATCAGACCAAAAACTCCAGCAGATTCAAAGTAAAATTGGCAATAATCCCAAAACAGCTGTTCAGCAACTGCTTAACCAGTACGGTGCCCAAGTTAGCCGTCCCCTTCTTTCAACCAAAGCTCGTCAACTGGTAAAAACTCAAAAAATGCCGGCTGCAAATGATGTCCTCCGCATTCAAGAAGTTATTTTCAGCCACAGTATTGATCCGGCCCAACTTGCCTCAAAAATTAACAGGATGCCCGGCGTAGCCTATGCTGAACCTCGATATATCCGCTATATGAGTGCGCAACCCAATGATCCGGATATCCAGAAATTTGTGGATGCCCACAATTTTACTGATGCCTGGAATCTAAGCCAAGGCTCTCGAGATATTATAGTTGCTGTAGTAGATGGCGGAGTTGATTATACGCATCCCGAGCTAAATGAAAATCTCTGGGTAAACCAAGAGGAAATCCCCCCTACCACTTTTACACAGGCCGATGAAAACGGCGATAATGAAGTAACAGCTTCAGAAGTACGGACTTATCTCCAAGATAATGGGAGTGACTACAATGGCGATGGGCAGATAACGCTCGAAGATGCCCTGCATAATGACTCTGATTTTACAGACAATATCGATAATGATAATAATGAATTCACCGATGATCTTTTTGGATGGGATTTCTGGGAGTCTGGTAGCAACAATCAAAATATCACCCAAGACAATAATCCTATTCATGATGCCACAGATCACGGTACGCACGTAGCCGGTATAGCCACAGCAAACACAAACAACGGACAGGGCGTTGCCGGGGCTGCTTATAATGCCACCTATATGCCTGTAAAAGCCGGTGGGGCCCCAAACTTTGAAGACGTTATTGGCTTTGGGTATGAGGGTATTTTGTATGCCGCAAATAACGGGGCTGACATTATCAATTGCAGCTGGAGTGGCGGATCGGCCTCTGAATCTGAAGTAGATATCATAAATCTTGCCACACAAATGGGGGCTCTTGTCATTGCTTCAGCTGGTAACGAGGCCAGCAGAACAGGATATCCCGCCCGTTATGATAAAACAATAGCAGTAGGCTCGGTCGATACAGAGAATAACCGCTCTTCCTATTCCAATTTTGGATATAAGCTGGATGTCCTGGCTACGGGAACCGATATTCTCAGTACCTCATTTAATCACAACTACATTTCTAAAACCGGTACCTCGATGTCTGCCCCTGTTGTAAGCGGACTTGCGGTACTTGTTAAGGATCTTCACCCCAATTGGGGAGCTGAGCGCATAGGTATGCAGATCCGTGCTTCTGCCAATTATATTGATGATTCAAATCCTGACCTCAAGAATCAGCTTGGCCATGGTTCAATCAATGCCTACCAAGCATTAAATACTAACCTTCCGGGCCTAAAAGTGGTATCTCAAGAATTCATCAACAGTGAAGGCGATAAGCTTTCACTCGGCGAAGAAGGGACTATAGAAGTAAGGATAACCAATGTTGGAAATAATACATCCAACCTTGAATTGGAGCTTTTATCGTTAAACGAAAGTGAAGTAGAACTGCGAAACTCTCAACAGCAATTGGGTAGCTTTGCTACTGGTGACACCGTTGATTTGAGTTTCCCAATTACGATTGCAAGTGACTTTGACCTTACCGAAATGCCGACCTTTCGTTTAGAATTTCGGGACAACAGTATGAATTATGATGATTTTAATGCCCTCGTTTATGAAGATATGTTTTTTGAAATTCTTGCCGGCAATAATGTAAAAACATCTTTTGGGGCAGAGGGTACATTTGGTTTTTCTGACCCACTGTCCGGGCGCGGTGGTGTTGGTTTCATCCCTCGATATCCCGACGGTTCCGGCGGATATCAAGAAGGGAACAACCTGCTTTTTGAGGGCGGACTTATAATGCAATTTAATGAAGAGCTCCTTGATGCTGTTCGCACTACTGATGGGCGGGTCTCACGTGATTTCCTTCCCCAAGATGCTGTTACCGTCGAACCTACAGACAACTCAAATGGCCTAAAGGGATCTACCCGATTTGTAACCTTAAATGACAGTGCAAAAAGAGCTTCCATCCAACTGGAGACTTTTGCCTATGATGATCCTGGCATCCGCAATGTAGTTTTTGTTAAGTATACTATCACGAATCCTACTCAATTTGTGATAATGAACGATATGTACGTCGGCCTGTTCAACGACTGGGACATTGGAAGTAATAGCGGTAATAACAATATTGCATTTAGTGAAAGTGATAGCTTGCTCTATATCTCAGATGCCTCCTCATCAAGTAACCAACCGATCGTTGCCGTGGCACATTTAGGGCCACTTTCAGGTGCTCTTGCCATAGATAACACGATTGAGGGAAGACAGGACTCAGTCACTTTTGGCATTTATGATGGTTTTTCTGATGCTGAAAAGGAAGCTTCACTAACATCCGGAACGGTACGAACAGACCTACAAAACACGGATGTTTCTGCCGTTACCAGCTCGGGTCCTTACACATTAAATCCTGGCGCTAAAATAACAGTGGGATTCGCCTATGCCTTTGGAGATGATTTAAATGAACTGCGTAATCAAATTGGCGAAGCGCGTGCACGCAATCTTTTTGAAGTTTCTCCCACAGGCCAAGCCACTGCCGATGAGGTTCCTCAACAAACTGAACTTTTTCAGAATTATCCCAATCCCTTTAGCGAAGAAACCAACATTCATTTCAACCTTGAACAAGATTCCCATATTACAATAACCGCTTTTGATGTGTTGGGGCGTAAAGTCCGTGAAATCGCTAATACTAATTTAGAAGCCGGGGCCCATTTTGTAACATTCAATGCTGATAATTTAAGCAGTGGAGTTTATTTTATTCGCCTTGAAACTGATCACGGATCACAAACAATTCCTATAACGAAAATAAAAGCTCTGTAATACATCTCTGACTTATCTATACACCCATATTGGATCCTCTTTTCTCAACATTATTCCACAATTTGCCTAACTCTTAGAATAAGATAGAAATCTGATAGCCATTTCAGCATTCTGATATGAAGACAAACCTACGACATGTACCTCATCTTCGAGCTCCCTTCTGGTGCTTCAATGGTCATGTTCATACCATAGCCCGCTCTTTATTTGGGGATACCGGGCAACCTCCTTTGGATGGCATTGAGATTCCGACACCCGACAACGATTTTCTGGAACTTGACTGTCACATTCAACCGGATTCCGATGCCATCATCACCCTTTTCCACGGACTCGAAGGCTCAACCGAACGATACTATATGGTTGAGCTCATGAAGGTACTTATCAAAAATGGTTATTCGGTAGCAGGAGTAAACTTTAGGGGCTGTGGGTCAAAACTCAATGATCAGCCTCGATTTTATCACTCTGGAGAAACCAATGATTATCAAACCGTTTTCAACTGGATTTCAGATAACTATCCTGATAAAACAATTGGAGCCGTTGGTTTTTCGCTGGGGGGCAATGCATTGGCAAAATATCTTGGTGAAACCGGAGATGATAGCTTGGTTAATACCGCTGTTGCCGTATCGGTACCCTACGACTTGCGACTCGGTTCAATCATCCTGTCAAAAGGATTTCACCGTATTTACGAATACCGCTTTCTACGGACATTACGCAAAAAGCTTCATATGAAACAAAAGCAATTCCCCGAATTACCCCACTTTAACGGGTCTACTATTTATGATTTTGATGATAAGGTTACAGCCCCTCTTCACGGTTTTGATGGGGCCGACGATTACTATGAACAATGTTCTGCGCGACGATTTATAGATAGTATTAACATCGACACCCTTTTCATTCATAGTAAAGAAGATCCGCTTTGCCCTATTGAGGCTATGCCTTTGGCTAAGATAAATCAAAACCCGTCTACTGATTATATCATTACTGAGCAGGGTGGACACGTTGGCTTTTGGAGTAAACCCCGCGGTTGGCTCAACTTTATAATTGAAAACTACTTGAGTAGCAATCTATAGGAGTTGTCTATCCCCCATATCGATAATTTCATAAAACTGATCTTGGGTACCTCTTGATAAAAACTGTATTTTAATACACTCAATTTTCGAACATCAAAAAAACTCACATGGTCATCATTGTTGGTGCCGGTCCCATAGGATTGGCCACTGCTATTGAACTTAAACGAAAAAACATCCCTACAAAAATTATTGAAAGAGGCTGTTTAGTTAATAGCATCTTTCACTATCCTAAGGATATGACCTTTTTCTCTACTTCCGAGCGGTTAGAAATTGGCGATGTCCCCTTCATATCTCACAACCCAAAACCAACGCGCCGCGAAGCGCTGGAATATTATCGTCGTGCCGCCGAAAGCTATGATCTGGATATCCATCTCTACGAAGAAGTGCAGAATATTTCCGGCCAAGACCAGGCTTTTACGATAAAAACTGATCGAAGCAGCTATGAAGCTTCAAAAGTAGTGGTAGCTACCGGATTTTACGATGTTCCAAAAATGATGAATATCCCCGGTGAAGAACTCGAAAAGGTTCGTCACTATTATGATGAAGCCCATGCCTATGCCTGGCAGGATGTGCTTGTCATTGGCGGGGGAAACTCAGCTGTTGATGCTGCACTGGAAACCTACCGTACGAATGCCAACGTGACAATTGCTGTTCGCGATTCGCAAATCAAAGAATCTGTCAAGTATTGGGTGAAACCTGACATTCAAAATCGCATTAAAAATGGGGAAATTACCGGTTACTTTGATACCGCAGTGAAAACAATCAGGAAAAATGAAGTCGTCTTGGATACTCCCAACGGACTAAAGACCATTGCTAATGATTTTGTATTAGCTATGACCGGTTATAAACCTAACTTCGACTTGATGAAGAGTTTTGGAATTAATCTTACTGATGATAAAGATAAGATGCCTGTATATGATGAGAAAACTCTCGAAACTAATCGCAAGGGAATGTATGTAGCCGGCGTCGTTTGCGGCGGAATGGATACCAGCAAATTATTCATAGAGAATACGCGTGTCCACGCCGAACATATTGCAAATGATATCGAACAAAAGATAGGATAAAAAAAGAGAGGGTAAGCGACCTACATCACGCCGCTACGACCTCCTACCGCTGCTACCTTCCGGTCCTGACGGAGTTCAGAGGGAGCTGGCTGCGTAGGGCCTACCCTCGAAGATCAAAGATACGACTTTACTGAGGTATTTGGCAAACTAAATTCCTCTGAAATATCATTTTTATTCTATTATAAAAACCCCGTCCCAATCCTGAGGAGGCGGATTTTCTTTTAATGCCTTAGAACGATTTATATATACCAGAGATGGATTTGTAGAAATAAAGGAATCATCGTTCGGGACAATACTTTCCAACTCCGAAGATTCCTGAAATAATTCTATGGCCTGATCCCACGCTTTATTTTTGTAAGCTCCAACTCCCTGTTCAAACTTCTCCTTACAAGCAAAATCATCTTCATTCATTTTGTCGCGAAGTCCCATGATCTCATAGACCTCCACCGACTCCGTTCGTCCTTTTACAATAATGCGACCAAGATACCTAAACACACAACGTTCACCATATTTTTCAGCTTCTTCCTTGGTACTCTTGGTAACCATCGTATAAGTTCCAAACTGCTTAGCTCCACTTTCGCACCGGGACGCGAGGTTTACATTGTCCCCCATCATGGTATAATTAAACCGACTTTCCGACCCCATATTTCCTGTTACCATCACTCCTGTATTAATGCCAATACGATTTCGCATGTGCTCTACAACTTCTGGCCAATATTTATCCTCTCTCCTCCAGTGTTCCCGTAAATTAGCCAGTTCATAGTGCATAAGCTGAGATACAATACACGCTTCATAAGCATGATCTTCGCGCGGAACAGGAGCGCCAAAAAAGGCTACAATCGCATCCCCGATATATTTATCCAGAGTCCCCCCGTGTTCTTGTATAATGTTCGTCATGGCCGATAAATACTCATTAATAAGCTTTACCAGAGTCTTGGCAGGCATCTGCTCAGAAAAAGTAGAGAACGATTGAATATCACTGAAAAAGGCCGTCATATAAACTTCATCACCACCAAGCTCAGGCTCCTTCCCTTCTTCCACCATTTCATCAACAATAGCCGGCGAAACATAGGATGAGAATAATGCTTTTATACGGCTTTTCTCACGCTGTTCCTCAACATATTGATAACTCTGGGTAGCAACATAACCAACTGTTACTGCCGTCAGCATTGCGACGACATCCACCACCATGTTAAACGCCAAAAAAATCCAGATCACAATCCCTATAATAGATAAACTCACGAGAAAGTATAATCCAAAACCCCAAAATCCAGAAAGGCGACGGATAGCAAAGACCATCACAATAATAGCAATAGCCAAAAGGACCATATTTTTCCAGGGATCAATATGATAAATATAATTTCCTGATAAAATAGTTTGGATAGCATTGGCATGCATTTCCACTCCGGGCATAGTACCCTGTTCAGCAAAAGGAGTTGCATGCAAATCATGCAGCTCTGGCATGGTTGCTCCAACCAGCACAATCTTATCTTCAAAAACATCAGTATGCCTTAAACCAAAATTGGGATCAGAAAATGAGTTTATCTCAAATGTTGAATCTTCGGAAGCAAGAACAATGCTAGAATCGTCAATTACAGTCTCAAACGAATAACGGGGAAAAGTACCCGAAGGTCCAAAATAATTTATCGACATCAATTTATTCCCGACCTTGGGAATGTGGTATGGTCCAAAATCCAAGTATTTCTCAGTTTCATTGATCTGGTTTGAGTCAATCCGGGAATATATTTTCAGCAACTCCAATCCCAGTGAATAAAGCTGCTGCTCATTATACTCGAGATTCAATATATATTTTCGAATAGCTCCGTCACTATCGTAATGAGCTCTTACTATGCCGCTCCGACTGTTATTTGCATTTTGCAATACGCGATTAGGCTTTACGTGCATGAGTGACCTTGAGCTACTGCCCTGTCCTCTGCTCTGTTCTGTACTTTGGATATTGGAACCCAAAACAACATTACCATATTTATCTATTACATCTGCAAATACCGAGTCGTTGGAAAGATTATAGTTGTCCCGCTTGTCAAAAAGCACATCAAATCCAATCGCTTTTGCTCCTGCTTCATTTAGATGGTCTACAAGCTTTGCATGTAAACTCGTAGGCCATGGATATTTATATGGTATCTCCTGATCGGCCTGCTGACTAATCGAAACTATTACAATAGATGAGTCTTCTATAGAGATTGGACCGCGCAGCTCAAACAGCTGATCCGTTACATTCATTTTAAGTTCCGTTGCAGGAGGAGAAAAAGCCAGCATGAGGGTCAGTAACAAGCTGCCAAGCAGCAGTCCCGACAAAACAAGATTACTTTTCCATGTCTTTTGAACTACGGCCATAATCAAAAGTTGAAAATATAGCGCAGTTGGAGCAGATGGTCATTCGGATACACAATAGAGGAGGAGAGCAAATTACGAATATTCGAATACTTAAAATCTATAAGAAAGGAGTGTCGTTCACTTAAATTATACCTCGTCCGAGTATTTATCATAAAAGAATTACTTTCTCTTATCGATCCATCCTCTGACATGCCCGGCATGTAGTAATCATCAAATGAGAGCTGCGGAGTATTATTGTTATTAGTTACTAACGGAATAGATTCAGCCCTATTTTTGGTAAAGGCCAATGACATTTCAAGGTTTAGTTTATCATCAAAGATGAACAGGCTTCCCCCTACATGTGCACCAAAAATATTCACATCATTAAGACCCCCAGATGTTTCTGAGTTGTTGTAATTAAATCCAATATTTGTTTGTAGGGGCAGATTTTGAAATCGATTCACTACACGAACCGAAATGCTGTGACTTTCTGCATCTCCATACTCAAACACCCGATCAGAAGTATTCAAGAGGGAGTAATTGATACTGGCATTATGGGAAGCTCCCAGCAGAGAAAATTCCTTGCTAACCGACGCAGTAAACTGATAAGTATCAGACTGCCGGGGTGATACTGTAGCAAGCGTATCTCCATTTTGAATCGTAATATTCTGTACTGCCGCTTGCTCCGGCGTACCGACGACAGATGCTACAATCGGATTATTCAATTCTACTTCGTTATCTCTGGTACGCTTCATCACACCCAGACTAATCCTTGGCCAATCTTGATTAAGCGGATACCAGCTAATATTACTACGGTAGTTTATAGTGCCCGTGGTAGCGTCCCTGTTATTTACTACGTTATCACGCAGGTTGTCGTAACCAAGTGTTACATATAGCTGGTTCTCAAATAATTGGACGCGATCTCTCAATGAAAACCCGGCAATATCTTTTCGAATTGTTGTATTCGCCAGAGAGTTATATCCCGGCCCGACCCATCTATAACGTATCCGAAAATCGTTATTAAAATAGCTAAGTCCCAATTGAGACTGACCCGCCAAAATACTTGTTGGGAAAAACACCCCTGCTGAACTACCTGTAGCATCATCAAAGCGAATAGGTAATGTTTCCATATTTTCGTTGATAATGATAAGCCAAGAAAGACGATCAAGCATATTTTCGGTATCTTCAGCAATATCGAACCCAATACGATCAGCCGCCTGTTGTGTTAATATTCCATCAGAGATATCCTGATTAAGTAAACTAATCGCTCCATCAGCTTCAAAATGAATGCGATTATTGTCAAATTGTGCCTCTATATCCGATGCGGCCACAAAGTTACCTCTGGGGGTTGGATTCCCACTTACACCGAGCTCATCCGGATTATTTTCCAACTCCTCTCGATATTGGCTATTAAGATTATTTGCAAGATCAGGATTTATAGCCATCACATCATTAAAATCATTAATAAGACGAATTGAGTTGGTATCATCTTCAACCTTAATCACGTTAATACCAAAATTAAACCGGTCCTCTTTCTGGAATCCAATACGTCCACCGGCAATATTGCGCCGAAATGTTCCATTGTCTGCAGTACTTAGTGCATATGAACGAGCTGTGTTTTGTTCCCCTCCGAATGCATATTCTTCGACAGAAATTTCATCATAAATATTATTAATTCCACGTCGCAACTTTCCATAAATAAGCTGCAGGTTTAGTGTTTCACTCCAAAAATGAAACCCTGCATTAATACCCTGCATGCGTTGACCGGCAATAGTATAGGTATTGAGTGTTGGATACACATGGCCCGCCTCAAGTTCAAGCCAATTACCAACATATAAATTAAGTCCATAGCGATTTTGGGGCTGTAATCGTTGATCTTCCTGGGTTGTCAGCAATCCGAAAGCCGAATAAGAAACCTTCCCCTTTTGCCCGGATATTCTGACATTCCCACTCAACGCATCATTTGAATATCCACCCACCTGCTGATTACGCGCGCGTAGCTCCACGTTTCCCTGCGGCATCCAGCTTTTCTTCTCCCTTTCATCTCTCAAAGTACTTCCAGATTGACCGGGAGTTATGACTGAAAAATTCCAATCAGCAAGAACAATTGTGCTATCTTTCTTTTTAATTCTAATCTCAGCCTTATGCTCTCCCATCGATAAACCCTCGGGAGAATAGGTGTAAAAGTAATCACTGGCATTCGCTTGCTCGGTCACATCTTCTTCATCAACATACATACGAAAAGAAGATGAAGTATCAATTTCACTGGGATCATAAAACAAGGTCAGTGCTACAACCACATCCTGCTGTAAAACAGCCGAGCCGGGATCAGGTGAAAGAATTGTATAATCAATACCAGTTTCTTCTACAAAACGTTGCCGATCATCTTGCTGCGGATCAACGATCTCAACACGAACAGGACTTCCGGAAGCATTGTTACGTGGATAAGTAAGGGTCTCACCATTATTTAGATGAATTTGCAAATAATACTCCAGCTCACTTGCCTGCGTATCCTCAATTGTTAACTCTGTTAAGAAACTGGAAGATACAAGGGCTGCGTGTTTTTGACGGAATCCCATTTCACCATCTATCTTGTAAAAAATATATGCATCAGATACATCATTTGCATTAACTGATGGTGCTGAAAAACGAAGCTCAAACGGGGTGTTTCGTTCAACAAAGGTAGGTTTCTGATGTTGTATCGGGACAGCCTCAGGAATTGATAACGCCTCCACATCAAGACATACTATGCCTGTAAAAGCTATAAGGAATACTATCTTTTTTATTAAAGCTACCCCTTTCACCCGTAATAGTATCTAAAAGTTTTTAGTTTTCATTTTCAAAGACTTTCATTTCAATGACCCTTTCTTCTCCATCCTCATTGGTAAAACGCACTTTATAAATCGTTGGCTCAAGCTTCTCGTTCATTTCAGAATACTCTGCTTTTCTTTTCTCCAGCTCCTCATCCGTCAATTCTCCGGATTCTATAGAACCATCCTCCTGAACTTGACCATACATCTTTTCAGAAAGCGTAACGCTTTGTCCGGTCTGCTTTGATGCCACCTCTACGTTCCCTTCCTCAACCCAGAAATAATCATCAACGGTAGCGCCAAAAGAAGTTCCTTTTACAGATGCCACTGCCGAATTTGTGGTCACCTCAAAATCTTGTGACCCCCGTTCCGATACATTCAGCAGTATCTCTCCCAACTCCAATCCAATACGAGTGCTTGTATTTTGCTTATTCTCGATGTTACCCTGAATAATTAATCGGGAATCAGGCCTTATTTTGGCAATACTTTTATCCATAAACTGAACTAGGGCAAAACCATTCTGATCAGTTCTTAATGTATCACCATCAAAAAGGGGTTTGCCTCGCTCTTTGATATCTTTAAACTCTCCATTTTTCTCAATTCCGACACTTGGCTTGAACTTTTGCACAAAAGCCAAAGGGCGATCATTTGCGTCATAAACTTGTGCTCCGATGCCCAACACACCCATTACCAATAGCAACAAAAAGTATTTTAGCAGGACTTTCATGACAATAATTAATTTTCTATCAGTATTGACACATCCCCTTGCTCGTTTCTTCTATCAAGCTCTCTCAGCTTTTGTACAGCCTGTCCACTACGAAAGCTCTGTCCCTCAATTTCTACAGACTCAAGCGAAAAACCATTTTTACTAATCTCTCTAAACCGGTCACCTAAAATGCGCTCCAGGATTCTGGATACTTCTATCGCTTGTTGATCGCCAGATAATTTATGCATATCTGCGAGAGTAAAAGTCCAGATCTCCGATTCTCTTTCCTCAATACCATCATTTGTTTCCAGCTGACTCACAATTCGCCAAAAATATCGAGTACCGGGTTCTAAATTCTGCACTCCCGAACTGGGATATTGAAATCCAGAACCATCAACAAGAATATCCAGCATTTCATAATCCAGCAATGAACCAGATCCGTTTACCCCAACCAATTGAATAGGCTCTGTACTTATTGCTCCGTCCATCAATGACTGTGGGCTTTCATCACCCTTTGACGCTACAACCACCAACCGATAACGAACATCTAAACTACCCTGCCACTGAAAATTTGGGTATCGGCTTGATATAATAGTTTCAGAACCTACCTCACCTCCCGGTGAAAGCAGATAAAAACCAAGAGTCTTTTCTGCCAGATTTATGCCAAAACTGTCCGTTTGAGAGGCAAGTAATTCTCCATTTACTGAACCCTGATACAATTCTACCGTAATCCGATATTGATCAGCCGGAAGAGAAGTTGATCCCTGAAGTCCGTTATAAAACTCTCGTCCTCGCTCTGTGAAATTATGTTCAAAAAATATTCCCTCCTCAACGCCCGGCAATCCATTCCCCACGTTATTATTATTCACAAATAACTGTTGCCCAGGATCTAAACTAAATGGACGCCCCGAAATCTGCCGAACCTCTAAAATTCTACCAACTTTGTTGGATTCAACGACAACCCGTAAATAAAGATCGTTTAAAGATTCTGAACTATTTTGGTTTTGAAGGAATAACCGAAATAAGGAAGGACCTTTCAGATCATTAGCCAACAATGATTGAATATTTATGACCTGAGAATTCTCCAGCGTTTCATCGATTTCGAACTCCATAGAAAGCTGGGCAAAAGCTGGCTTTACATTACTTACCAGCAATAAAAAAAACAGAACACAAACAACCTGTCTGATATGTCGTAACCACATTGATAACCTCCCGTAATTATTACAACCTTTGCTATCAGTTGTTTATCAATTAATATCCCTTGATGTTTAGATATTAATTTAAAAATCTTGGAACATTTGTTCCTATCCCAAGTATGAAGCAGTGTTATTCAAGAAATGCGGTTCTTGGCAGAAATGCAAAACAAAAAAGTGGAGCTACGGGGACTTGAACCCCGGACCTCTTGCATGCCATGCAAGCGCTCTAGCCAACTGAGCTATAGCCCCATTTGAGAGTCGATAAATATAAGGAACTTTTATCGAAAGTTACACCCATTTACCAGATTAACTTTATTTTGTTTTTGATTATATTAGATAACATATTGTAGCCAATAGTTTTAACTAGCATTTATACTTTTTCTGGAAAACACTATCTTACAATTCATCACAAATCAACTTTTAACCTACACTCGTAACACGATGATTAATAAACAATTAATACTACTTCTTTCTTCCGTGTTTCTTGGGATGGCATTGCTTTCAGGCTGTGCCGGTACCGAAGAACTTAGAGCCCCTTCCGACCGTGATATGGAATATCTTCAATCATTAGATGAAGAGACTCTTCGCTCTCTTGATACTGATGACGATGGTCTTAGTGACTGGGCAGAAATGAATGAACATAACACTGATCCACTGAGCGCAGACAGTGACGACGATGGTCTCACTGATGCCGAAGAAATCAATGAATATGAGACAGATCCTAACAATGCCGACACTGATGGAGATGGTCTTGAAGACGGCGAAGAAGTTAACTCTTATGAAACCAACCCGCTGGAAGAAGATTCTGACGGAGATGGTTTAACCGATGGCGAAGAGGTTAACGAATACAATACGGATCCGCTAAGCGCAGACAGTGACAACGATGGTCTCACTGATGCTGAAGAAATCAATGAATACAATACAGATCCTAATAATGCTGACTCTGACGGTAACGGTTTTACCGACAGCCAAGAAATTGAAATGGGCACCGATCCCAATGACAGCAATGATCCTCCTTTCCTAAAGAAAGATGATCTTGGAACTGTTAACTTCGAATTTGATAAGTCAAACATTAATGATGCCGCTGCTCGTATTCTGAATGATAACATCAAGAAATTGATGAATTCTTCTAAATTCCGAATTCGTATCGACGCTTATACTGACCACGTTGGTGGCGACCAGTATAACTTGCGTTTGAGTAAGCGACGAGCAGAATCCGTCAAACAGTTTTATATTGAGAATGGCGTTTCTGAAAATCGCATTGAATCTCGCGGATTAGGTAAAGCGCCTCAACCATGTATGGATCAAACGGAAGAGTTAGGCTGCCGCAAGAACCGACGTGCAGAGTCTCATCCGTTAAATCCTTACCAATATGAGCCAAGTAACTAAGGATTAACCGAATCCTATTAAATTATTAAAGGCGACCTCGCTTCGAGGTCGCCTTTTTTTATTCTTCCCTTAAAGTAACAGCCTTCCTTTTTTAGCTAATACTTTGCTCAAATCCCTCTCCTATACCTTTTTACATCATCACCGCTTGTAGTTATGGTCTAATAATAATTTTTCCGCACGTTGTCATAGTTTGATGATAGCAATATCAAAAGCTGATACCTTCATCATTTTCAAGTTCAGAAGCTGTCGATCCTATCACCTCTACCTTTTTTATAAAATACGTACAGCGTAAGTCCAAGTAATAGAATTCCAAGCAAACCATAAACAAGCTGTAAGGGCGGTTCTGCGTGATAACCAACCATCAACACTTCCACTCCGATCCAAACTATTAAGGCTATACTGATTAAAACTGAGCCCGGCCATCCCCAACCTTTTTGCTGATATAAACCGTATAATACCATCATTGGACCTATTCCAAGTACAACAAATAGAATCACTCCGGGAATCAAATAGCTTGTAAATGGTGATCCCTCTAACAAATTCAGTGGCATTTGCAGTATTCCTCCACTCGGGTCCAATACAAGAGCACCTCCGCCATAAAGTCCGCTAATCCCCTGGAAAAACAGTAAGCCCATAAGTAGATAGAAACTGAGCGATCTGGATTCAGCTTTAGACATAGCTGGGCTCTTTAATATTTCGGAGAATCGATACCGAACAAAATATAGCCACCACTGCAAACAGTGGTATGATAATAATGGCAGGCATAATCGGTTGCCCCAACAATCCCATGGCAATTATTTTTGCCGTAAGAGCAACCATTAAAATAGACAGAAAAATAACGTATACAGGAGCCAGCAAATAGCCCATGGGGCTACCTTTAATGAACAGTGCACCTGATACAAATGCCAAAGGCAGTAAAAGTGCCAAGTCCAATCCTTGAACAATAAGCGTAGTATAATGTTCAACCTGCAATGGAATTATTGTGCCATCAAAAAAAGGCGGAACTACCACACCCAACCATAACAACCCGATAGTTATACTGTTAAAAACAAGAAAACCACCCACAATTTTTTTCGGAACAGCCTGCCCGAAATAGCTGGACAACTTATGTATATCAAATGACAAGGCCGTAAGTGAAAAGCCAAAAAATGAAGCCCCAAGTAACACCACATAACCAAGGAAAAGGATATTGTACATTCCCATAACCAAGTAGAAAAGATAAGTCACCAGGAAATATCCCAATGTGCCCGCCAGTAAAAGTCGTCCTTTAATTGAATCTTTGCGTGCCCATACCAACGCTATAAATAACAAAGGTACTCCCACAAAAAGCGTAATATAATCTTGCGCAATACCTTGCGGTGCCACATCCTTTGACATATGCTTATAGATACCTTTACCATAAACAGTAACGGTTTCACCTCGAACTGTTTCTACATCATAGGGACCGGGACCACCCGATGAGAATATCCCCACGGATGCAGCAATTACTGCTAACAAAACAATCATCGATGACAGAAGGGTAATCGTTCTCCTGTGTTCCATGCTGTAAGTGTATTTAGGAGTTTTAAGTACTAAATCCAATATATCCAAAAAAAGAGAAATCCCCGCAGTATTTGGCTACGGGGATCTGACTTTTAAAGATATGTTAAAGCTGTTTACAGTATCCAACTTAAGGTTCCAACAGCCCAGCGACCCGGCATTTGAGCACCAAGTACATCCTGGTTTTGCTGATCAAACACATTATCAACTTGCAGCCCCACTGATATGTGGGGAGTAATCTCATAATCGACCTTCACGTTCCATAAACTGTAAATTGATGATCTGAACGCATTAATACTTTCGCTTTGCGTTGCCTGCCTCTTTTTCCAAACAGCACTTACTGATCCATCTACCGGACCATGACTGATGCTGACAATTCCATTTACCAAGTGTCGGGCATAATTGGATATGTACTTAGAAGCAACATTCTCATCCCCAAAAAAGTCGGTAAAGGCATAACCCAGCGTGCTGTTAAATAGCCAGTTATCACCCAAGTTTTGGCTTATGGAGAGCTCCGTTTCTACTCCTGTAGTAGTTACGTTATTAATGTTTTGGGCATACAGATAATCTCCACCGGATTGCAGATTACTATCATTGCGGATTTGTGCCGTATTTGTCATTGCATAATCAATCAGATTCGTTGATTCACGGATAAATCCGGTTGCAGAAAAACGTACGTTCTCCCAGGGAAACAGGTCAGCTCCCATCTCACCGGACCAAGCCCGTTCGGCCTGTAGCCATGGATTACCAATGTTTCGCCCTTCCGTTAACGGACCTGATAAGTTGGTAGAAATAAAACGCTCTGTATAACTCGGAGCACGAACACTACGTCCCCCCGATGCCCGCAATATCCACTGTTCCTGCTGATAGGAAAAGCTAACCTGTGGCATCAACTCTGTGCCGTAATTATCATCATGATCGATCCGAACGCTTCCGGATAGGGTCATCGGATTAGTCGGTTGCCACTGCACCATTGTAAAACCTGCGTAATGCCAGTTACTGTGATCCCCCCTATCATTACTTCTAATCATCCGGCTATCCAACTGCGCACCATACGTAAGATCCCAGCTATCCGATAGTTGACGATATTGATACAGCTGTAATGCTCCTCGAGAGGTAGTATGATTATTACCCGGGAACTGTGGATTGAAAATATACTCATCATTCGTACGCTTAAATGACCCTTTTATAGTTGTTATACTATTTTGGGTGCTTCGCTGCAATCGCATCTGGTTCCACCACATTGAAACTGTTTCAGTAGCCTCATCTAATGGACTCGCGGTATAAAAATATTTAGCATTAAAATCGCGAAAGTCGTACCCTGACCGGAGTGCCAAATCCCAGTTATTATTTAGCTTTACTCCTCCTGAAACCGAACCGTTAGCTATATTAAACCGGTTTTTATAGTTATTAGCTAATTCTTGTCCGGGACTTTGATGCCACATACCACCTCCGCTAATACGATACTTTTCGGTGCTGTGGTAAAATCCGCCCCGCCCCATTTTGAGATCATTCTGTCCGTAACCACCTTTCAGGTGAGCAGTAGTCTGCTCCTCATTTGACTGACTTCCAAATGTATGTGTAATAATATTGATGACACCACCCACCGCATCAGCACCATATTGTGCGGCAGCAGGACCGTGGAGAACTTCAATTCGCTGAATTGCCCCCGGGGCCACCGGAATGTTAGAATTGAAATGAGCCGTAAGCGGATCGTTAATCCGCATACCATCAACCAGTACCAATACTTGTGAGAACGTACTTCCACGCAGGCTGAAATCCGACTGCGTGCCAAAGGCACCACGCGATTGTACCTCCACCCCAGGAATATATCTCAGCATTTCGTCAGGGGTATGGGCAGGAGTAGTTTCAATCATCGGAGCTGAAATTGTTGTAATGTTACGCCCCGATCCCGCAGCTGTTTGTGGAACCCTACTGGAAGAGATCACCACCTCTTTTGAAACTACCAGCGTGTCTAAAGTTTTGGCCTCCTGAGCTTGGGTAGAATGAGGAACTCCTACCACCATAAACAGGGAAATTAAAATTGCCGAAAATATTGCAGATATGGAATCCTTGTTAGATAGATACATTTTACAAATAGCTTTTGATCAATCCTTTTTTGAAGATGCTGAAGATATTAGTGGAAATCCTTCATTGAAAGAAAAACCCCCATCTTTTCTTCAATATAAAAACCCCGATGAGACTATTTCATCGGGGTTATAGCACAAAAAATAGATAAATAAACGATTAATGATTTTCGAACCATTCCAAGATATGTGCAACCTTACTCATCAAATTGCTCGGGCGACTGGCAATGCCATGTCCCGAACCGGGGATACGGACCATTACCGATTCCACTTTCTGTAACTGCAATGCCCTGTAATATTGCTCAGTTTCAGACATCGGCGTACGATAATCCTCTTCACCCGTCAGTAACATCGTTGGTGTTGTTACATTGCCCACCAATGATATGGGTGACCGATCCATGTAGTGGTCACGATTTTCCCATGGAAAACCCTGAAACCAATATTTATGATATGAAGAGCCATCTGACGTTAACACAAAACTATACCAGTTGATTACCGGCTTTGCTACTACTGCAGCATTAAAGCGATCTGTTTGACCAATAGCCCAGGCTGATAATACTCCGCCGCCGCTTCCGCCAGTAATGTAGAGACTGTCTGCATCCACATATCCTTTGTTAATTACAGCATCTACCCCCGACATCAGATCATCATGATCTTCGCTGGGATAATTCTTGTCGATATAATTCCCAAACTCTTTACCATAACTTGTACTCCCGCGTGGATTCGTATATACAACCACATATCCTCTGGCCGCCATCAGCTGTAACTCCGCAGTAAAGCGATCACCATAATTGGTATGCGGACCACCGTGAATTTCCAGAATAAGTGGATACTTCTTATCGGGATCAAAGTTGGGAGGCTTAATGATCCATCCCTGAATTCTCTTGCCGTCGTAAGAAGACTCGTACCAAATTTCTTCGACCTCACCCAGTGTTTTATGACCGAATAGATCTTTATTTATTTGAGTCAATCTATTCATGTTACCGTTTTCATCAGTAACGGCCACATCTCCCGGATGGTAAGGCGTGGCATAGGTGTAAGCGATATTCCCCTTGGAAGTGACCGTATATGAGCCGCTACCATAGGGGCGTCCAATTGTTGTTCCGCCACGATTATCGGCAACTTTTTGAATCTCATTGTTCCCATCCAAAGCTAGTAACCCGATCTTGCCATTACCCTCATCATCATATTGCAGGTATAATCCATCTTCGGTCCACTGTAGATTACTTACACTCCGATCAAAATCATCTGTCAGGGTTCGTTTGTCAGAACCATCAATATTCATCACGTAAGCATTACTTAGCTGGTAACTGTCCATATTATCATCATATCCCAAGTAAGCAATCTTATCTCCATCCGGCGAAACTACAGCCCCATAATCCGGTCCGCGCCGATCAGTAAGCTGCGTCATTCCCCCATCTTCAACCGAAATCTTATAGAGTTCAGTGTCGCGTTCCTTATACTGCCAATCTTCTTTTCGGTTGGATGAGATAATAAGATGCTCTCCATCAGCCGTCCATTCGGGCGAACTGTGATTGAAGTTACCTTCAGTGATTTGTCGAGGGGTACCGCCTTCGGCCGGAATTATGAACACATGAGTAAACCCATCCTTAACAAAACCTGATGCCCCATCACGGCGATATTCCAAGTCATCAATTACGTTAGCCGGTTCAGCCCAATCAGCCCCATTTGGTTTGCCGGGCAGCGAAACCATGGGCTTGTCTTCACGAGGTACAAACATAGTAAATGCTATATAATCTCCATCCGGTGACCAAGTTATTGAACTCGGCGACTGTGTCAGATTAGTAATTTTAGCCGTTTCACCGTTATCCATCCAGCGCATATACAATTCACTCGAACCGCTTTTGGTAGATGCAAACAGCAATCGATCTCCACTGGGTGACCACCGAGGCGAAAAGTTATTATTATTGCCAGACGTCAGTGGTCGATGCCGACTGCCGTCCATATTAACAATCCACAGGTTCGAGCGACGGCTATCTTCCATAATATCCATGAAATTTCGCTGATAGACGACCTGTTCTCCATCAGGCGAAATCTGGGTGTCGGAGACGTACTCCAGATCAAATATATTCTCGAGCGTTAAAACATCTGATTGCGCTTCTGCACCCGTTGAAAACAGAAAAGCAAAAATTACAAATAGGCATAAGTAACGTAGGTTTTTCATAGCTTTATGATATAGTTATATAAATATGAGTTTACCATCTGTACGTAAAAATTTCTAATCTCTGATTAGCCCCGAAGGATAAGATACCACACTTTCGTGTCCGTCTTTTCCAACTGCTGATACTCCAAACAGATAATTGTCGATGACAATATTTTTGAGTGTAAACTCACTAACATCTCCTACGTATCGCTGGCTTTCCCACAGCGGCTTTGACGTTGGACGCCAATAAATTTTATATCCCTTGATAAGGTCACTGTCCGGCTTTTCCCAGCGAAGAGTGGTTGAGGGTTCTACCGCACCACCTATTTCTACATTCTTAGGCTTTGGAGGTGCTTTCGCTAACGAAGCCATCGCCACCGCATTTACTGCCGTTAATTTCTTAGCATAATCAAAATTTACATGCTCGATCACATCTCCATATTCGATGCCGTCTTCGGTGCGGATATCCTGGTGCTGCTGTATATAATTTTCGTGCGCTTCCATAATACGAACACCTGCAAAACCGGCCTCATTGAACGGACGATGATGCCCGCCACGACCAAAACGATCCAGACGGTAAATCAACATCGGATCCATTTGTGGCATATAAAGTTCGGTGGTTTCATAGATATAGCGAGCCAATTGACGGGATTTTCCGTCATTTTCTCCTCCGTAAAAGCGTTTCATCTGCAATTCGCGCTCAGTGGCTTGGGATGAATAGGGCTCAGAAAAGATGCGGAATTCACGGTTATCAATCACCCCGTCAATGCCTTCAATATTTCCGATCATATCATTATTCAGAACGCCGATAATATCCCAGCCTTCTTCTTTAGCCATCTCCGCCATATGACGTCCGCCATACAGGCCTTGCTCTTCGCCCGACAATCCTGCAAATATGATACTGCTTTCAAACTCATAATCTGATAAGACCCGTGCTGCTTCGATTGCCCCTGCCATACCGGAAGCGTTATCATTAGCACCCGGTGCATCAATGGTATCATTCATCACATCCGAGGCGCGGCTGTCAATATCACCACTCATAATCACATAGCGATTCGGATGCGTATTTCCTTTTAGCACCGCATAGACGTTCACTACCCAGGTATCTTCGTCTATACGACTCTCAGGATCGCCCTCTACCAGAGTACGCTGCTCCCGAACCTCAAGACATCCACCGCACTGATCACTAATTTTTTCAAACTCTTCTTTGATCCATCTCCGCGCCGCACCGATACCACGGGTATCAGAAGTGGTATCCGACATCGTATGACGAGTTCCAAAACCGGCCAGCGTTCGAATATCTGACTCCAGCCGGTCAGCACTTACTTTATCAATGATATCATACATCTGAGGGTCAATACTAAGATCCTGCCCCTGAGCCGTATATGAATATGTAAGAACCAATATTAAGGGGAAGAGCAAAAAACGTTTCATAATCAAAAGTGATTTAGTTAGATGTTTTAAAACAACTTAGAGCCACAATTTTCTAACTTACAGAATTCGCACTTTTATGCGAATTGGTTTTACAAATTAAAACTTTTTTTGAAATCACTTCATGAGTTTGCATAATTAGCCTGTTGCAGTTACGACTTAATTTTCAGATATGATTGATGATGACAATATTGACGGGCAACCCGAAACTACGAAGTCGCGGCAGATTTCCAGCCGAGAACTTTTATTTATCTCAATTTTATCGGCTACTGCTTACCTCATCCTCGCTTTTCTAATTTACCGATATCTTCTCGAAGAACCCCTTAATATTGCTTTTAATCATGGCTATACCGTATCAACTCAACTCATTATCGGGATTCTATCCGGCAGTGCTGCAGCAAGTATAATCGGGGTAATCATAAATCACACCAGCGTTTCAGAGGTCTTGCATGATTTTTATATCGTCGACATGGTTTCAAAACTGAAGCTTTCCAGATTTGACCGCATTCAGCTTTCGGCATTTGCCGGGGTAGGTGAAGAACTACTTTTTCGCGGTGCCATACAGCCGTTGCTCGGTATCTGGGTCACCTCCTTTATTTTTATCGGCATCCACGGTTATTTTAAATTCAAATCTGCAGGACACATGCTATTTGGCCTGACGATGTTTGGGCTCAGCATGCTGCTCGGTTACCTTTTTGAATATAGTGGCCTAATTGCCGCAATGACTGCTCATGCTGTTTATGATGTCATTATGTTACGTATAGTACAGATAGGAAAATAGAATTTTAGTTTGTTATCAAGTTGAGAGAACAAACTAACACCTTCCAATAAATGCTTGTTCAGTTTAGCAGAAGCTCATCTGTATGGAATACTCTCGATCTCATAACTTTTAATTAGCCATTTCTAAAAATAAGCCCCCAATCGTCACCGTTCTTCCAGGCTTTACCGACATACGTTCCATAGACCATAATCTCCTCCCATTCATCAGGCGTAATATTGATTGGTTCATACGATGGATTCTCCGGTTGCAAGGTAATACCATCCTCTTTTTTTCGAATAGTCTTTAAGGTTGTTTCCCCCCGATAACGAATAGCACCAATCTCTCCATCTCTGGGCTCGCGGGGATCAATAATAATATAATCGCCGTCGCGAATATCAGCATCAATCATACTTTCTCCATCTACAATCAAGGCAAAATAGTGATCGGATTTTTCAGGATGAATCTCTACCGGCAAATGCCCGAGATTTTCACTAATAGCCTCATGCATAGCGCCGGCTGCAATACGTCCCTTAACAGGAATGCCGGGATAAAATCCACTTAACTCATTCCGCTTAGCAGGATGAATATCGTAATCTCCCCGACCATGCCTTGTTAAATAATTTTTCTTGGTAAGTGCCTGCAGGTGTTGGTAGATACTGTTAGAGGAACTATACCCAAACTCCTGCTGCATATGTTCATAACTAGGAAACTGCCCATAATCTTCATAAAAGGAGAGAATATACTCCCAGAGTTGTCGCTGCTTGTCTGTCAGTGATTTCATATGAAATTATTATACATAACATTATGAATAAATACATGAAATAATATAATAAAAATATGAAAAGGAATTTTGTAAGGATTTACTTCCCCAATGGTCTTACTAACAGATAAGCCGTTGAATAATATTCAAGAGAGAGTAGTTTTTTGAGCCCGCCTTAACCGGCGGGCTTTTTTTGTTCGCAACTAAATAATTCGATCCTCATCACTTAAGTCTGGAACCGTTCCTCGGTATCCGAACACCCATTTTACCAGTTTAACCATCCAGGTGGACTGACTCTGAACATACCACTGATCTGCAGCCCTTCGAACCCCAAGCCCATACGAAGGATAGGGGTGAATAGTATCAGCAATATTTCTGAGTGTGACCCCATTCCGCATCGCCAAGGCATATTCCCCAATGAGATCCCCGGCTTGCTTTCCATATATTGTAGCCCCCAATATTTTACCGTTCCATTCCTTGGCAAAAACCTTAATGAGTCCTTCAGTAGACTCATCGGTAATTGCACGATCAATTTTATCATAGGGAAATCGATATGTTTTGTATGAGGTATCCCTTTCCTTCAACTCTTTGTCTGTAGCCCCCACGTGTGCCAGCTCAGGATCGGTATACGTACTCCACGGCACATGTTCCCGATCAATCTTCTTTGGTATTTTAAGAAGTGCATTTGTCACCGCAACTTTGGCCATATGCTCAGACATATGCGTAAATTGGTATTGTCCAGTCACATCACCCACCGCATAGACATGCTTTAGGTTTGTCCGGCACCGATCGTCAACGGTAATACCATTATCTTGATGTCGGATGCCCGCTCTTTCCAATTGCAACCCCTCACAGTTGGCTGTACGTCCGGCAGCTATAAGTACTTCGCTCCCCTCCCAAAAGAACTGATCTCCATTAACTTCTGCCTCAATGCTATTTTTTCCATCTGAATTTTCTGATATCTTTTCTACATCAGCAGAAAGTTTAAAATTAATACCCTCATTCTCCAAATACTCTTGGAGCATTCCAGTTAACTCCTTATCGTCGTTTGAAAGGATACGCGGTAGCATATCAAATACAGTCACCTGTGTACCCAGCCGTTGAAATGCCTGTGCCATTTCAACACCAATGGCTCCAGCCCCAATAATCGCCAAGCTTTCAGGTTGCTCCTTGAGTTCAAAAATTGTCTCATTAGTATGGTGCGAAATCTCCTGAATTCCTTTGATGGGAGGGATCATAGCCTTACTACCTGTGGCAATAATAATATATCGTGAAGACACCTTTCTATTCTCCTCATCCTTTACAATACGAACGGTGTGGTCATCAACAAATAATGCCTGGCCAAATTCAATATCCACACCCATTCGACGATAGATATCCGGATCATCCGCTTCTTCATAGACATCTTTCCGCTTAGATCTGACGTGCTCCATCACAGACGAAAAGTCCAATCCCTGTGATTTTCGATAACCAAACTTTTTGGCTTCGGTTACGCTTTGTGCTACTTTCGAAAGATGCAACAATGTTTTACTTGGAATGCAACCGTGCCATGTGCAATCACCCCCAAGTTTGTCGACTTCCACCATTAAGGTTTTAGCCCCAAAGTTTGCGCCCATACCTGCTGCAGTAAGCCCACCGGCTCCAGCGCCAATTACAAGCAAATCATAATCGTACTTCATACCTTATTGTTTTTTCGTTTACCCTTAATTCGTTGATAGGTAGAGTAGAGCCCATACGCAAGCAGAAATATGATAATCAGATAGACCCACGAAGGAATATTTTCACCAGCTACTAATAGATATAAATAAGCTGAAGAAAGACAAAGGCCTGTAGAAATAACCGGCAGCGCTATCTGTTTGTCGCGTTTTAAATTTCTGATAATCCAAGCTACAGATCCCATAAAAAAAGGAATCGCACCAACATAAATAGCGGCAAAAATATAGGGATTTACGCTATAATCAGCCGACAATCCCATCATCCAATCATGCAATGTTTCTAATATCAAAGTCAAACCTACAATTTTAATTTATTGAATTACTCAAAAATACTCCTGAAACATTATCAAAATGCTGAAGCCACTTAGATGCTCCACCCATGTAGCTTCTTACTATTTACAATCTGTTTTTTTCGAATGACTTTTCCTACTATTTGGTTTTACACTTTCATCACAATTAAAATCGTAAGAATAAAGAATCTATACTCGTCAAGATTTCTAATATTATATATCAGTTGGTATAATCTTTCTTCGTTGCTTTTTTATCCCTGCAAATCACAGAAATATAAAACTTAAATCATATTTATAATGAGTGACAGCTATTACAATCCCAAGGACCTAAAAAAGTTTGAAGATGTTGGCGAATTTGGACCTGAATTAGCAGAAAAATTCTTTGATTACTATGGAGCCGTTTTTGAAGAAGGAGCACTGAGTGCTCGTGAAAAAGCGCTGATTGCTCTCGCAGTATCCCACACGGTGCAATGTCCTTATTGTATCGACGCCTATACAACCGAAAGCCTAGAAAAAGGAGCAAGCGAAGAACAGATGATGGAAGCGGTTCATGTGGCGTCAGCAATCCGCGGCGGATCATCACTTGTACACGGTGTGCAGATGATGAACAAAACAAAAGACCTGAGCATGTAATGCTCTATAGAACCAATATTTGTATTTCAGTCCAAATACTTTTAGAGCATACTATACACATATGATTAAATCGCTTAAAACACTTAGTCACGACCTTTCGGATCCGGCATATCAGTTAGATGTGCTCAACAATTATTCAGAATCACTGCGACAGCAGCCTAAATTTAAGGAGAAACTTGAAGAGGTTGACCTCTATCCGCTTCGTCCTACCGGCATCGAAATTTTTCAGATTAATGTAGGGTACATGTGTAATATGACCTGCAAGCACTGCCATGTGGATGCGGGGCCGGATCGTGATGAGGTTATGACCAAAGAAACCCTTGAACACTGCTTGGAAGCTTTGCGAAACTCCGATATATCAACAGTAGACTTAACCGGCGGTGCCCCGGAGATGAATCCCCATTTTCGGTGGTTCGTTGAACAGGTGTCAGACCTTGGTAAAGAGATTATTGTGCGGTCGAACCTGACTATCCTAACCACAGCCCCCAAATATCAGGAACTGCCTGAATTTTTCGCCGAACACGATGTGGAGGTAACCTGTTCGCTGCCTTTCTATAATAAGTCCCGTACCGATCGTCAGCGCGGAGAAGGTACGTACGACCGTTCTATTGAAGCACTAAAAAAACTCAACGAAATCGGTTACGGCATAGAGGGGTCCGGACTCGAGCTAAACTTGGTTTATAATCCAACAGGAGCTTTCTTACCCGGCAGTCAAGAATCACTTGAAAAAGAATTCAAGCGTCAGCTCGACCGCAAACACGGCATACGTTTTAATAACTTATTTACCATTACCAACCTGCCCATCAGCCGATACCTTAATTTTCTACTGGAATCAGATAATCTGGATGAATACATGGATCGACTAATTACCTCTTTTAATCCTTCCGCCGCCAAAGGAGTTATGTGTCGCAATACTATTTCGGTGGGTTGGGACGGAACCCTCTATGATTGCGACTTCAACCAGATGCTGGAAATGCCGGTAGAAGAGGAAGCCCCGCAGCATATTAGCGAATGGAATGAAGCCAAGCTTAACGGCCGAGAGATTAAGATCAATCAGCACTGCTTTGGCTGTACAGCCGGGGCCGGCAGCAGTTGTGGAGGTACTACAACCTAAGGAGAAAGTTCATTATGAATAAACAAGAAGGCAATTCAAACTACAGCGATAAGGTGCTTATCGTTTTCACTAAGAATTCTGAAAGGGGGAAGGTTAAAACAAGGCTTGCTAAAACTGTTGGTGATAAGAAAGCGCTGCAGGTGTATCAAAAACTTTTAAAAATCACCAAATCTGTTACCGATCAACTGGACGTCTCCAAGCAGGTTTGGTATTCTCGGTTTATCGACAATGATGATTTATGGTCGGAGGATGATTACGAAAAACACCTCCAAAAAGGAGATAGCCTCGGCATGCGAATGCAACATGCATTCTACAAAGCATTTACCGATGGATATCAAAAAGTAGTAATAATCGGAAGCGACTGCAGCGAACTCAGCCCTAAAATAATAGAACAAAGTTTTCGAGATCTCGAAACTTCTCAGGCTGTTATTGGACCTGCCAGCGACGGCGGATATTATCTGTTGGGAATGAGGAATTTCTATCCCTCTCTTTTTGCGGGTAAGTCATGGAGCACTTCTTCTGTTTTTGAAGAAACCATCCGTCAATTTAATGAGATGAATATTTCGTACGAAAAGTTACCTATCCTCAACGATATTGATACCGAAGCAGATCTCAAGGCTTCAAATTTGGTTATCAACCTATGAGTATCAGCATTATCATCCCTACTCTTAATGAAGCCGATTCTATACCCGAAACCATAGAAAAGGTACGGCGGCACAGCAATGATCACATTCTGGAAACTATTATCGTTGATGGTGGAAGTAATGATGCAACAGTTGATATAGCCAAAGCTACTGATGTCAAGACCTTTAAAAGCCCTGAAAAAGGGCGGGCGGCACAAATGAATTTTGGTGCCAAACAAGCAACTGGAGAAATTCTCTATTTTTTACATGCCGACACTCATCCCCCGAACAATTTTGATGACTCAATCAACAAAGCTGTAAAAAGGGGTTATCACGCAGGGTGTTTCCAGCTCACTTTTGATGATGATCATTTCCTATTACGACTTTACGGATGGTTCACCCGTTTCAATATTGATCTTTTCCGCTTTGGGGATCAAAGCCTATTTATTAAAAAAGATACCTTCCACGAGTTACAAGGTTTCCGTGAAGATCATATAGTAATGGAGGATCAAGAGTTCATCCGGCGTATCAAGCAGAAATTTTCTTTTATAATACTTGATGACCATGTAATTACTTCAGCTCAAAAATACCGGGATAATGGGATCATAAAGCTGCAATTAGTCTTTACGCTGATCCTTCTGCTTTATTATATGGGAATTGAGCAGGGTAAACTCGTAAAAATCTATAAATGGTTTATTGATTAGCCTACCCAAGACCTTTCAGGGATTTAAAAACTCCACCCTATACCAACCGTGCCCCAAGGCATGAAAGGCCAGCTTTCAAATGTTTGCCCTGCAAGCTCGATATCTTTGTTATTTAATGTATAGCCGAGACCAATTACAGGGCTCAAGTACAAGTTTCCGAGACCGGTATTCCAGTGGTAGCCGCCACGAAGTCCTATCGAATATCCGGTATGCGTTGTACTCTCTTTAGTGGATTTCAGCGTAATTTCAGCAGAGGCTACTCCAAACTCAGGACCAATATAGAACCCGTCCGTTCCGGTGATAAACCGCTCGGCTTGGAAAATCACGCCTTTGAGGCCAGTGGTAAAGCCTTCGTTTCCGTGCTGGGATTCTGGAACCGTGAGTTCCCCGTAGGCCTCGATGCTGTAGGTCCACGGCCCCTGCTGATAACTTCCGGTGATTCCTGCTCCACCCAGAATATAGGCGACCGGCTCTGTTTCAATGCTGAATTTCTGAACCTGTCTCTGATTCTGAGCATGAAGCGGTTCCATTAGTGTTACGATGAAAAGCAATGCGAATGTTGTGATTAGTGACCTCATAACAATTCGATGTACGTTTTCATTAGCATTCTTGTGATAATGTTACAATTGCTCTGGTCGTAATGTTACGATTGTTCTATAGGTAGTTCCTCTATCATCCACTCGGGATACCCTTCGTCCAAACGTTTCGCATTAAATCCTTTTTCACGAAGCAGCTCGACCGCATCATCGGCGAACACGCAAAACGGACCACGGCAGTACGCCACCACCTCTTGGTTTTTGGGAAGCTCCTCGATCTTCTCGGATAACTCCTCCACCGGAATATTTAGAGCTCCGGCAATGTGTCCCTCATCAAATTCCTGCTGCGGGCGGACGTCAATGACCGTTGTCTCTTCATTCTGCATTTTTTCAGCCAGCTCTTCGCTTGTCAACGTTTCCAGGGATTGCCGGGATTCCCGGAACTGTTGCATAACCCGTTCTATTTCAGCAATCCGTTCAATACCCAGATCTCGAAGGGCCTTCCAGGCCTTATATACACTCAGTCCTGCGAGTTGGTAATACACCCGGTTTCCATCACGCTGGGTCTCAACCAACTGGGCCTGCTTCAACACTTGCAAGTGCTGGGAGGCATTGGCCCCCGTGATGTCTGTTTCCTCAGCAATTTCGGCGACCGAGAATTGTCCCTGAGCCAACAGCTCCAATATTTCCAACCGATGTGGGTTTGACATAGCCTTTACAATATTAGCCAGTTGCTGATACACTTTGTTTTTAAACGTCCGTTTTTCCATATCTCAATATTTCTTTTCCGTTCAGTGAAACATAAAGCTAAGAAATCGTATACAACTATTCAATTAAACTATTGAATAGTTTATCGAAACCTCTTATGTTTTTCATCCACTGAAATAGTAATCCAATTAAACCTATTCAGATATGAGCAATACAACACCTATAGCCTGTGATCTCTCTGCAATAGCAGAAGAGAAGATTGAGGATCACAAGCACAACGCAGAAACTATTTTTAACGCCATAAACAAAGTTCGGGAAACCGAAGATGGATATGCATTTCGGCTTCCTCCGGAGACGGACCTCATCAGCAAGGCGGGATCCTTTATTAGCAGAGAACGCCTGTGCTGTCCGTTTTTTGAGTTCAGCATTACGGTTCCGCCCGAACAGGATCCAGTATGGCTGACCCTTACCGGTCGTACAGACGTCAAGCCTTATATAAAAGAAACACTTTTGCCGAAGCTGGATGCTCGCGTAGTAAATATAAATTAAACTGTCTATCAACTATGAGTTCTTCAGTCACACCTAATCAAAAAGTAGCCGACCTACTGGATCGCCATCCGAAGACCTACCGGGTATTTCGCAAACACGGCTGCCCGGACATGCGGGATGGGTTCTTCTCGCTGATGGCCCGCATTATGAGCATTCGCAATGCGGCCCGTATTCACCGGATTCCGGAGGATCAGCTACTGGATGATTTAGAACAGGCCATAGCGAACAATGAAGTGGCCGGCGGAGATGTCGAACTTGCATCAGAATCCTAATACAAACCAATAATATTATGCAAGCACTCCTTTCCGCCCTACAACAAACGCAAGTTATTGCCATGCTCGCAGGACTGATTCTACTGTTTTTATGGGAAAGCCTGCATCCTTTTTACGAGCATTTCCGCGGATCATGGAAAAACCGTGGCAAACATGCCGTTCGAAATCTCACGCTCGGAGCTCTCAACTCAGCCTTGGTGGCTATTGTTTTTGTCGGACTTTGGTTTGCTGCTTCGGTCTGGGCCGACGAGTACCAGTTCGGAATCATGCACTGGCTGCAGGATGGTATTGGCCTGCCGGCATGGGCCCATGCTGTTGGCGCCGTACTTCTGTTCGACGCCTGGAGCTACGTCTGGCATCGCATCAACCACGAAATCCCGTTTTTCTGGCGATTTCATCGGGTTCATCACTCCGACCCCAACATGGACGTGACGACGGCGAACCGTTTTCACATTGGAGAGATATTCTTTTCCTCCTCGTTCCGTATTCTCATCATCGGATTGCTTGGGGTCTACCTGTGGGAGCTCGTGCTTTACGAGACGCTCATGTTTGCTGTGGTCCAGTTCCATCATACCAATATCGATATTTCAGAAAAAGTGGATCGCATGCTCCGAGCAGTCATCGTATCACCCAACATGCATCGCGTGCACCATTCGCGCTGGCAGCCGGAAACCGACTCCAACTACAGCTCGCTGTTTTCGTTTTGGGATCGGCTGGCCAAAACCTTTCGGCATAATCCCCATCCGGAAAACATCGAATTGGGACTGGATGAATTTGACCGCGATAAAGATCAAACGGTAGCAGGCATGCTTCGCACGCCCATAGCAAAACAAAAGCGAGACTAATTGATAATTGAATAGAATTGGAACGAAAAAATTTCGAACACTATGTTATCAACAATTAAAAACTATCTAGCACGACAAGCGCGAAATCCCTTTGGGTGGTTTGGGCGAATTGTAGCTCCGCTGGTTTTTAATCACGAAAACCAACACATGGAGGATTTTGGCCTAGAACGTATGGACCCTCAAAAGGACGATTATATCTTGGAAATTGGCTTTGGTCATGGCCGGCTTCTCTCCAAGCTGGTTCAACAAGTTACGGAGGGCAAGGTACATGGCATTGATATTTCCGAGCAAATGGTCAAGGTGACGACCAATCGAAACAAGGATTGTGTTGATAATGGGAAACTTGCCCTCAAACAAGCCTCCATTGCAGATATTCCCTATCCCGAGGGCAAATTTGACAAAGTGTTTACCTGTAATACGATCTACTTCTGGCCTGATCCGAAAGAAAATATTAAGGAAGTAAAACGAGTCTTAAAACCGGGTGGAAAACTCCTCTGCGCTTTCAGAGATAAAGATCTCATGCAGAGCAAAAGTTCGGCCGTGACTGAAAATAGAGAAATATTTCAGAACCTGTACCCTCCTGAAGAAGTAAAACAACTATTCCAGGAAGCAGGTTTTAAGAAGGCACAAATACATGCGAAAATAGCAAATTCCGAAACAACTTTTTTAGCTGTAGGGACCCGATAGAAAATATTTCTTTTGCTAAAAACTTAACTCCTCTACTTTCGAAAAATTTTCAAAGAAGCTTACGGGATGCACTCTGCATCCCATAACAAAAAGCAGTAATATCAGTACAATGCTGTTGTTGCTTTCAAATCAAAAACAGATCCATGTCTAGAATCCAAAAATTCTTACCTGTACTTTTTTTGCTGCTGTTTATTTGCTCATCCGCATACGCACAAAAAATAATCAGCGGAACCGTCATTGATGCCCAAACACAGGAAACACTGCCCGCTGCCAATATCTTAATCAAAGACACCTATCAGGGTACTATCACCAACAGCACTGGCAATTTTTCGTTGACGATACCCGATTCGCTGCTGCCGGCCACGCTTCTTATTCGTTATATCGGGTATGAGACTCAAAAACTGGCAATAGGCCGGAACTCATCCGCAAAGCATAATATCTCTCTGAAACCATCCGTAACCCAAATGCAGGAAATTGTAGTTACGGATGAGGATCCCGGAATGCGAATTATGCGCGAAGTTATCAAACGAAAACAACAATGGCGTAAGCAGCTCGAAACCTATCGCGCAGAAGCATACACCCGGCAAACACTATCAAACGACACGGCCATTGTATCTATTACGGAATCAGTTTCGGAAGTTTTCTGGGACAAACAGCGGGGCCACCGCGAGGTACAAAAATCCAAGCGACAGACTGCTAACATCGAGGCTGCAAGTAACTTTGCGGGAGTAAGCTATCTGCCTAATTTTTATGATGACAACATCCAAATTGCTGAGTTTAATATGGTCGGCATTACTCATCCCGATGCTTTGGATTACTACGATTTTAAGCTGGCAGACCAGACCTCTCTGGATAATGAAACTGTGTATGAAATTGAACTAACGCCCGACCGAAAACTTCAGCCTCTATTTGTAGGAACCGCCTATGTACTGGCGGATGAATATGCCCTTATTGAAGTAAACCTAACCCCAAATGATGTGGTCACATTTCCACCCCCCATAAAGTCATTCAATACTAATTACGAACAACAGTTCAACAACTTCGGACAGGATTTTTGGTTACCCGTGGATGTACGTATTGGTGGAGATATCAAAATAAAAATGGTGGGCCTGGACTTTCCGATGATCAAATTCAAGCAGCTTTCCCGCATCACCAATTACGAGGTCAACACCTCGCTGCCCGATACTATATACGAAAACGAGGACCGATTTAGCGTTGACAGTACTACCGTTCAATCTGACTCACTGATTGCGCAACAGATTAATACCGTTCCGTTATCATCCGAGGAAGAGCTGGCTTATTCCACCCTTGATAGCACTGCCACCCTTGAAAAAGCGTTTAAACCCAGCGGTTTTTTAGCAAATCTTTTAGATGACGAAGAGGATGGTAACGAATCAAACTCCGGATTTCTGAGCTTTCTGGATGAAGTGCCCGGAAATATTGCCCCAGATGCGAGGTACAATCGCGTAGATCAGGCGTTTTTAGGATTACGCTATAACATTGATGCTACCGACCGGCTCAAGATTCGGGGACAGGGTGGTTACAGTACCGGCTACCGCGAGTGGAGTTATGGCGGTGGACTCACTATAGATTGGCTTCAGCAGAATTGGGGATTCGCGACACTTGGTGGCGATTATCGCGCTGGCACCAAAACCCGGTACAATTCTCAAATCTACAGTCCATATTATACTATCATTCCCAACCTGCTGGGACACCAAGGCTATTTTGACTACTACCGGGCAGAAGGATTTCGCCTTTTTTCAGGTTGGAATTTGCCACATAGCCTCTCTCTCGAATTTGGATATAATCATGAGCACCAGACATCACTGCCCACAACTACCGCTTATGATATTTTGGGTAGCTCTAACTTTCTTGCTAATCCAGCAATCCCTGAAGGAACCCTTAGCTCTATTGATATTACCACTGGATATAATATCGATGAAGGCTATAATTTTGGTGTAACAGCACAGAAAAAAGTGCAATTTACTATCGAGCATTCTTCGGATGCGCTTGGCAGTGACTATGAATTTACTCGCTATGCGGGATTTATATCATGGTCATTTCCAACATTTTATCAACGACGGTTTTTATCCAATACGCTCGACTTCAACATTACGGGTGGGACCTACAGCGGAGATCTGCCACCCCAAAAGTGGGGAATTATTGATGGCACCATTGGCTCTACCGCTCCATATGGAGTAATGAAAACAATCCGAAATCGCCCCTATCAAGGACAGCAGTACCTGTCCATTAATGTCGAACATAACTTTCGTACCATCCCCTTTGAACTGTTGGGATTACGACCATTGGTAAATAATAACATTGGTTTCATCGTCTTTGCCGGCGCAGCTAAAACATGGCTTCATAATGATAATTTCTTATCTCAATCGGGATTCCAACCAAGACAAACTAATGGCACTCACTGGGAGGTTGGAGCATCACTCAATGGGATATTAGGATTAATTCGTTTGGACCTGGCTACTCGCATAGACCAGCCCGCCATCCTCGTCAACATCAGCTTAGCACGCCTATTTTAGATACTCCGATAAATCGGAATAGGGTTCCACCTTTTATCTTTTTTTTATATACTTAGACTCATTTTAAATAGTGAACTTATCTGTCCAAATGATGTTCGATAGAAAAAGCTCGGCAAAAATCCTATACTCAGCATTAACCGTTATTCTCTGCGCCCTTGTAATGCTCCAATGCACAACCGAAAAAACCGATAATAATGGGTCAGCATCCCAGCAAGAGCTTAAAAAAGCAAAGGAAAATACGCCAGAACTGGCAGTTGCAATGGGACAATTGCAAACTTATCACCATAAATTTGCTTTAGCAGTTGAAGCAAAGAATTATCAATTAGCTAATTTTTATTTACATGAAGTCGAAGCTGCTGCTGATGGTATTAAAGAAAATATTCCCTCATACGAAGGTTATGACATCAGAAAATTCATGAAGATAATGTTTGATTCTGATGTGGAGCCATTAGAAACTGCATTAGCTAATAAAAACTGGGATAAGGTTAGGCAAAAAACGATAGACCTTACCAACTCCTGTAACTCGTGTCATAATGCAACGGCTCACGGATTTGTGAAAATCACTCCCGGCTTTGATAATAATCCCTTCAATCAGGATTTTTCAGTTTCAGAATAATTTTTAAGAGGCAGAAAGGTATTAAATGGGGACTATCTTATCATTTCGGCGGAAAGGCGCTCCTAGCTTTTTAGCTTATTCTTTCCGCGGGATAATAAACCGATAGTGACGGCAAAAAGGGCTGATCCCAGTATAGACCAAATAATAGGAAAGGTTTCGCCACCAACCTCAATAGGCAAAATATAGGTGAGTCCCATTTCTGCAGCCAGCCACTTGCCAATCAAAGCACCAATAAAGCCTACAACAGTAGAAATAAGGCATCCTCCCAGTGAATAGCCCGCAATACTTTGACCAATAGCTCCACAGATAGCGGCAATCACGAGAAGTAATAGAAAACTCATATAATCAAATTTGTTTAGTCGGATTCATCCAAAATTACCGCTGATTCAAGCGGCTTAATAACCACGGCGTCATTCGGCTCAAAAAGCACTCGATTATCAGTATGCACCAGGTATTTCTGCTCCCCCAGCTGCACATGATAGGTAATATCATGCCCCTTGAACTCTCGACCCAATACGGTACCCACGTTCTCCGGCTTTTGATCAGTGGGCTTTTCCAACGTTAAATGCTCGGGCCGTATAGAACAAAGCACACGTCCGCAGGCATTACAATTCAGGTTCATTGGCCCAAGCTTGGTAGCCACTTGTGATCCCCCGTCAGCATCCGCGTGGAATAAATTTGTGCGGCCCAGGAACTGCGCAACAAACTTAGTCTTGGGATTGTAGTAGACCTCTTCGGGCGTACCAATCTGCTCAATTTTTCCGTCATTCATCACTGCAATACGGTCTGCAAATGAAAGAGCCTCCTCCTGATCATGAGTTACAAGCAGGGCACTCATACCTGCCTTCTTAAGAACTTCGCGTACCTCTTTCCGCATAGAATCGCGTAACATTGCGTCTAGGTTGGAGAACGGCTCATCCAGCAGTACCAGTTTTGGCTTAGGGGCTATAGCTCGTGCCAACGCAACTCGCTGTTGTTGTCCCCCTGAAAGCTCACTGGGATTGCGATCTTTATAATCGCCCATCCCCGTCCGGCATAATACCTCTTCGGCATAAACAAGACGCTTGTGTTTTGGGATATCAGTGAGCCCGAATGCTACATTTTCAAGTACCGAAAGATGAGGGAACAGGGCATAGTCCTGAAACACAAATCCAATACCTCGATCCTGAGGAGCCACATGAGTCTGGGGAGACTCCAATAACTTTCCATCCAAATAAACTTCGCCTTCATCAGCGTGCTCAAATCCTGAAATAAGTCGGAGGCACGTTGTTTTACCACATCCGCTCGGCCCCAGCAGGGCAAATATTTCATGCTCTTTGACTTCAAAATCCAGTCTGTCTACAACCGGACCGTTTTCGTCAAAAGATTTTGTTAAATTTTTAACAGTAAGTAAATCATTCATCATCTCTTCAACTCCTTAGAGAATAAAAACCCCACAAATAGGGAGGAAAATAACAAAATTAACAGTGCAAAGGGAGCTGCTTCTGCAAACATTGCTTCTCCCGTATATGACCATACATTCAACGCCAAGGTATCAAATCCTATAGGCGATAATAAGAACGTTATTGATAACTCTTTCATTGCAGATAAAAAAACCAAGGATGCCGATGCAATAATTCCACCCCGTAACAGTGGCAAGGTCACTTTTAAAAAAGATTTTATAGATGAATACCCCAATGACTGCGCGGCCTCCTCAAGGTCTTCAGGAGCCTGATATAACGCACTTCGTACGGGCCCAATTCCTTCTGCCAAAAAATGCAGCGAATACGCAATTACCAATAATAGTAACGACTGATACAATACGGTAGAAACCTGCAAGGAGAAAAAGACAAACGCCAATGCAAAAGCAAGCGGCGGGGTTGCGTATCCCAAATAAGCAACTCGCTCAATGGGATTACTTAACTTTGTCTTATACCGAACTCCAATATAAGCAAGGGGCAACGCCATCAAGGTAGTCAAAACCGCAGCAGGGGCCGACGCCTGCACAGAGTTTAAAAAAGCCTCATATAAATTACCGGCCACGGAGGCAAAGGCTGTTTGATTTAGCCAAAAAACTATAGAGGACACTGGTAAAACGATAGCTACCAAAAATAAAATCCCCACAAAGGTATACGCAGGCACAGCCCACGGACCCAGTTCCAAGTAGTTTTTAGCTTTAGAAACCCCCCGTCCCAGACGATGAAATATTGCTTTTTTAAGCATTTTATATTCTAACACTAATGCACCGGTTGTTAGTGCTAACAACATAAGCGCCAGCCAGGCCGCGTAAATACGATCATAGGCGGCAATATATTGCAAGTAAAGAGCATAGCTAAACGTTTCAAATCGCATCAGCGAAACCGTCCCGAAATCACCAATTACATGCAGGCTTACCAGCAGCGAACCCGCCAGAAGGGCCGGCCTGAGTTGGGGTAATATTACTTTAAAAAATGTTGATTTAGCATCATGCCCCAGTGAACGAGAAACCTCCTCAATAGATCGATCCATACCGGAAAGCGCTGTACGTATATTCAAATACAGGTAGGGAAATGTACAGAGCGTTAATACAATGAGTGATCCCGAAAATCCATTAATGCGCGGTATTGTCCATCCAAACCAAGCCTGAAAAGTACCGTTGTATCCCCCCAGCCCCAACAATGCATAAGCCATGACATAACCGGGAATAGCAAGGGGTAACACTCCCAATATGGTAATAAATTTTCGGGCTTTTATTTTAACCCTTACCGACAAGTAGGCTAACGGCAAAGCGATCAGGATGTCTAACAATAACACCCCGCATGTCAATAACAGGGTATTGCCAAGCAGATATAAATTACGTACCCGGAAAACAACATTGTTCAGCATCTCCGGTGACGCATCAAAAGCTCTTATCAATAAATAAACAAGAGGTAATAAAACCCCTGTTGCAATAACTCCCGCAATAAGCAAAAGGTACCAAGGGGGAGATTTACTATTTGTTTTTGTGCCTATAATAGCGCTTATCCTTCTCTGAGAAGTGAAAAATTTAGATCAAATCTAAATAGAAACATCCTTGATAGCAACCTTTAACCTTAAATTATTACGCCTTTCTAACCCCCAATGACAATTCGAAAAAACTTAAAATGATCTTTTTATTTAATTAGTTTTGTACCAATCCTTTTTTTAAGTAAAATTAAGATTGAAAGCGCTAAAAAATCATCCCAATACATTAACAATACAAGGCTTATGAAACGAGTAGTTATTTTCCTCATAACTTCGGCAATGGCAATCAGTATGTTACAGGGCTGCGGTCCAAGTGAAGAAGAAATTCAACAGAGAGAACAAGCCCGGCAGGATTCATTGGAACGAGTTAAACAGCAGCGTCTTGAACAACAACGACAAGATAGTATTGAGCAAGCCCGACAAGATAGTATTGAGGCTGCCAAAAGAGAAAGACAACGTAACAGAATAGAATATAATAGCAACGGACCTTTTGCTGTTCAGGTTGAGGCATGGCGCTCAAAAGAAAAAGCTGAAACACAAATTCAAAAATGGGTCGATCGAGGCTACGAAAATGCTTACGTCGTAAAGATGGGTAACGAAGAGACCGGTGATATTTGGTTCCGCGTACGCTTAGGACGTGTTGACTCTAAAGATATGGCCGAAAAACTGCAGAATAAGCTCATGCGAAACCATAATGAAAAATCCTGGATCTCAATGGCCAAAGATGAACAGGGAAAATCGTCTGAGACGGAAAAAAAGACTACTGAGGAAAAGGAAGAATAACAAACCTATTGAGCATTTTGTATCAAAGCACCGCAGTTAATACTGCGGTGCTTTTTCTTTTAATGCCGGCCAAATTACAGTTATAATCGAAACATTGATGAAAAACAATTTATCCCAAATACCTACTGACCTTAATCAATTGGATAACTATCTGGATAGGCGGGAGTCAAAATGTGATTTAAAGGAAGGGGCAAAAGCCCAGATAATATGGGGGTCACAAGACCCGGGACAAACAGAATATGCTATTGTTTATCTTCATGGTTTCCGGGCTTCACATCCCGAAGGAGATCCCGTTCACAAAACTGTTGCTAAGACCTTTGGATACAATCTCTATTTAAGCCGAATGAAAGAGCATGGTATCAAAAGTGACTATCCGCTGTTATATCTCACTGAGGAAAAAATGCTCCAATCTGCTCGCTTTGCTTTTGAAATAGGCAAACGTATCGGGAAAAAAGTAATTTTGATGGGGACCTCTACCGGTGGGTCGCTTGCTCTTTACCTGGCATCAAAACCGGAACATCAAAATAAGATTTCATCCCTCATTTTATATTCTCCTTTAATCAATTTTCATGGGATAAACGCAAAACTTTTAACGAGTAAACTAAGCCGTAATATTTTAAAAATCGTACCTGGTAAAAAACATCTCATTACAACAAAAAACACGACTTATGCAGAAGACAAAATTTGGAATAAGCGCTATGCCCTTGCAGGGGCACTGGAGCTGGGAGCTTTTGTTGATCATTATATGAGGCCTTCTCTTTTCCAAAAAGTATCACATCCTACTTTTGTAGGCTACTATTACAAAAATAAAAATGAACAAGATACCGTCGTTTCCGTACCTGCCATTAAAAAAATGAGTCAAAACTTAAGTACTCGCACAAAGTCCCTCCATATTTCGAACTTTCCAGAGGCTAACAGCCACGTCATATGCAGTTCGCTTGTATCAAAATCCATTAATAGTGTTATCGATAACACCACAACATTTCTGAAAGGCCTTGACTCCCATAAAAATAGAGAAATATCGGGCTAAAAGGTATCTACAGGCAGGTAGGAAACGTTTAATTTATTAAATATTTGTAGAAGATATTGAAATTACTGTATATTGAAATGCGCTCAAGTAGCGTCTCTCTTGATGAATAGTCAAGGCCTCACGACTGATACTCGTGAGGCCTTATTTTTTTTGAATCATTTCTCTCTTCTTTCCGTAAGCCTTACGCAATACAAATATGATATTATATACCGGCTTATACCACTCCAGATAAATTTTTAGGCATTTGCTCAATTTTACGTACCATGTTCGTAAAATTTTTTATGTTTAGTCGTTCTTTCCATCGGGAATAGTTTTCTAACAACAAATCCGCAGTAATGAAAAACTTTAAAATTAATCACAGAGAAGTTCAGTCCTATGATGTTCTGGAGCTTTGCGGTGAATTGGATGCTCATACAGCCTCTCAATTAGAGGATTCTCTTAAGAAGCTGATTGATCAAGAGAAGCATCAAATAATAGTCAATTGCAAACAGTTAGATTACATCGCAAGTGCAGGTTTGGGCGTGTTTATGGCATATATTGAGGATGTTCGTTCGTTGGGGGGGGACATCAAGCTATCAAACATGAACTCTAAAGTATATAACGTATTCGACCTGCTGGGATTCCCCTCGCTTTATGACATCGTAGAGGACGAGGCTGATGCAATCAAAAAGTTTGAAAAAGAAGAAGCTGAATCATAATTACCTTGGCAAAATCTACTACATATAGTATTTCTGTACAGGCTTCTACCGAGCACTTGGCTGAGGTACGGAATTTTGTTGCTAAACATGCCAAAGAGTTTGGATTCAAAAAGCAGGATGTTGCCGACATTCAGCTTGCCGTAGATGAAGCTTATACCAACATTATTAAGCATGCCTATAAGCATGATGAACACAAAACAGTAGATATTGAGCTGGGATATAACAGTAACTTGTTCTGGATTTCTTTGATGGATACCGGAGATGCCTTTGACCCAAGCAACTACTCAAAACCCGATGTTCGACAGAAGATCAAAGAGAAAAAACGAGGTGGTGTTGGAGTTTACCTTATAAAAAAACTTATGGATGATGTAGAATACCACACTGAAGGTTCGGTTAATGAAATCAGGATGATAAAAAACAAATAAAACCTTGAGCAGCTCTTCCAACAAACATGAAGCAGGGCATTCCAGATTTGAGCTAAAAACGCTGCTTGAGACTTCGCGAATGCTTATTGAGTCTCAAGACATGGATTTTGTTCTCAATAATCTTCTGCTCATCACAATGGGTAAGCTGATGGTGAGCAAAGGCATGATAATACTTTATCAGCCCGGCACCGACAACTATATTATCTCTAAATCAAAGGGCCGAAACTGTCCTGAAGAAGGCCAAACTATTTCTTTTGATTGGGATGAAGAGATAGAAGAACAATCGGTGATACAATGCGGTGTTGATGATTTTGAAATGCCCGAGCTTATTGACGGTGATCAACATTGCACGTTTTTTAATCTGCAAACCAGCAATGAACATATTGGTTTTTTATGCCTCGGCTCCAAAGGAAATAAACAACCGCTCAATCAGCACGAAGTTGAGTTTGTTGAAAGCCTCTCTATTATATCCTCAGTAGCCATTGCGAACTCCAGAATGTTTACCGAACTGCGGCGTATTAATCGGATGCTCGATCGAAAAGTGTATGAGTTAAATACGCTATTTGACCTCAGCAAGGATTTCAACATCCTGGTTGATCGTGAGGAAATTATCCGGATTTTCAAGTTTGCCATGCTGGGACAGATGCTGATCCGCAAGTTCTTTTTCGTACTTAAGCATGAAGATGAACACAAGATGATGGCTGTCAGTGGGATCAGCGGCAAATTGTCTGACGATGAGGTGCAGCAATTATTTTTACTGGATGATGACCTCACCGAAGTAGATGAAACCTTAAAGAAGGAAATTCCATTTTTAGCCGAAAATAAAATTAAAGCTCTTATCGGACTTCAATTTCAAAGTGAACGCGTTGCCCTAGTTGGCGTTGGAGCACGGGCCAACGAAGAGGAGTACAGTACCTCCGACTATAATTTTCTGCAGTCACTCGGAAATCTTGCTGTTCTTTCTATCCAAAAAACATACCTGCTTGAGGAACGCATTGAAAAAGAACGGATGGAGGAAGAGCTCAATATTGCCAAAGGCATCCAAAAGGGGCTACTCCCTGATCCAATTCCAAAGAGTGATGAACTCGATATTGCTGCAACTAATATCTCTTCGTATCAAGTGGGCGGCGATTATTTTGATATCTTAGAAGCTCCTGAAGACAGGCTTCTCTTTGCGATTGGTGATGTAACCGGTAAGGGCATGCCCGCGGCTCTCCTGATGGCCAATCTTCAGGCCATGTTACATGTATTGCTTCCTGTTGATATATCTCTGGCGGAAGCCACCGGGCAAATCAATGACATTATTTACCAAAATACACCCAGCGATAAATTTATAACGTTCTTCTGGGGTATTTTTAATCCCGAAAATTACCAGTTTCATTTTGTTAACGCCGGCCACAACCCGCCAGTTCTGTTACGATCTGGGAGCAATGAAGTAGAAGAACTAACAGAGGGAGGGCTTATCTTAGGGGCTATGTCTACCATGACGCCCTATGAGGATCAGACAGTTACACTTTCAAAAGACGATCTCTTGGTTTTCTATACAGACGGTGTAACAGAGGCCAAAAACGAAGATAATACCGATGAGTACGGAGAGGAGCGATTATTTGACTGTATCAAAAAACACCGTGATATGTCTTCCCAAAAGATACAAGAGGCAATAATTAAAGATGTCAAAAGCTACTCAAGAGATATACAGTTCGACGATGTAACTATTATCGTTCTCAAGGTTAATTAAATAAGCCCATTACCCCAAAACCGGTTCCTTTCTTGTTATCTTCACTCATGGTTAAAATGCTTTCATAAGTGTTATATCTGTTTTTAATTTCCTTGACATACCGCACAGTTTCTATTCCCCGTGTAAATCCGTATCGGGCATCTTTATAATACTTTCGGTGCATTAACTTAAGAAGAGCATCTTCAACATTTTTCCACTCATTGGGATTCTTATTCTGATCAATCGCCAATCGGCGGGCATCGGCAATATGACCGGGACCCGCATTATATGTGGCAAGAGCAAAAGACCACTTATTCGTGCTGTCCATATATGAATAGTGATCAAGATGTTCTTTAATAATACGCACACCCTCTCTGACATTCGTTTCTACATCATAGAGTTTTTCTTCATTTGAAACTTCAGAAAAACGGGGCATAACCTGCATGAGTCCCACCGCACCAGCCCAGCTTTTAGAATTGGGATTGAATTTTGTTTCCTGTGCTGCAATAGAAGCTACCAACAGCCAGTCAACTCCGGCCGAATCAGCTACTTCCTTTATTAAATCATCATAGGGAGAGATTATGCCCGACTCTCTGCTCGACATTTCGGGGTTATAGTATTCCGCAATCTGCTGGCCTGACTCGAAATATCGTTGACGTAACACATTTAAAAACGTCGAACGCTTGGGCTCTTCCCCCACTTTTCCAAATCGAAAATGCTTATATAAAAAGCGATTTAGTTCCGTTTCAAGATCATTGGCATTGTTACGAATAGCCCAGGCAATAGTATCGTTTTCAGCGATTGTTGGTCCCCTGACCAACCCCTGCATATACCTGTTTGATGCACTAAAAATATTGTCATCTGCCACTGTTGCGGAATGCTTGTTACTCGATATTTCAAATAAAAGGGCTTCCGTATCTTTCGTATTGGACACCTGATTTGTCACCAACTCAATTCCCTGATCCTTTAAATTTTGCAAGCGATAGTAATAAGAACTATTCCGGCGTACCGTAATAGGTATTTCACGCTCTGCCACCCCCTCGATCGTTTGGGGAGGATCTTCTATTTCATCTGAAAACACCAATACCTGGTCAACCAAATTATAAGGACGCGTAAACTTCACATACTTTTTGCGCTCTTGGGTAGCTGTGTAATTGGCAGCTATCAAATCTCCCCTCCCACTGTTAAGTAAATCATAGGGGTTTTCATTGGGGCCGATTACAACCACTTCTAAGGCAAGGTCGTGCTCTTGGGCAAACTTGCGAACAAGCTCATATTCAAATCCCCATTCAATACCTTGATGCAGAAAGTAGGTATTTGAACTGTACCGGGTTATCATTTTGATAGTCCCATCCTGCTTTATATCAGGATAATCACGATCAACTGGTTCAGTTACCGTTACGTTTAACCCCTCTTTTGTATTTCCATCAACAAATTGATCAATGTCATCAGTGTTTATGCATCCTGTACTTAGAAGTAATACAGAAAGAGCACCTACCACACTGTTACGTATTGTTGATGGAATTAATGTCTTATTTTGCATAATACATCAATTGGTTAACGCCAGATGAATACTATATGCAAATATTTTTTACCAACGTATATTTTATCTCTTGAGGGCAAAATACCCAAAATTCTTTAAAAGTCGGCTATTTCAAGGAATTTCTAATGTTCATTAATATCCTATTATCAAATACCGATCTCAGTTCTGTAACGGATACATAACTGAAAATACATATTAAAATTGCCCGCGTATTGCTACAATACAGTTTCTTTCAGTGACACTCATCCCTGATGAATAGGGTCAGCAATATTGCATATCTAATATTTTCCAATAATGAAATTAAGCGTTCTTTCTACAAGCTTAAACGTAACCGAGGACTGTAACCCTTACTGAAGTACAGGGGAACTATAGATTAATTCACTGTACAACACGATTATCTGCAGTTCGTTTATTATTTACTGAAGGGGACACTGAGACATATCTTCCCTCCTGAAACCTACATTGTCGAGAAACCTTTATTTAAATATTTTCTGCTGTAAATTCCCAACTAAATACTCTTACATCCGCTACAAATTACTTTATGAAGAAATTCCTGCCTTTCCTCCTTTCTTGTTGTTTTATCATTACTGCTTTTAGCTCTCTACAGGCGCAAACGGCCACTATAAAAGGTCAACTCACTGATGATAAAAGCGGGGAACCTATTCAAGGGGTGAATATATATTTATCAAACCAAGAAACAGATTTTTCAAGTGGGGTTGCTACCAATCAGGAAGGGCAATATACGTTTCGGGAGTTAGCAGGCGGAAACTACCGTTTAAAAATTACAGCTGTAGGATACCAGCCATCAACAAAACAGATTGCCCTGAAAGCCACTGAGACACGAGTTCTGGATATTAAACTCCAGCCTATCAAATACCAGCTTAGTGAAATCGTAGTAAGCCATACCGAACAAGATGTCCCCAGTACTACGACTATACAACGCATAGAAGCTGACGAGATAAATAATATTGATCTTGGTACCGTTGCCGACGTGGCACGCTTGCTGCCGGCTGCTCACGTTGCTACCAACTCACGAGGACAAACCATCCTCTATCTTCGAAACTCTGCTGATCGGCAGACTGCACAGTTTTTTAATGGGGCCCTCATTAACGTGCCTTGGGATAATCGAGTTGATATCGGCTTTCTTCCTTCTTCAATGCTCGGAGGCATAACCGTTTCGAAAGGAGTGCCTTCGGTCGTCTATGGAACAAACACTATTGGAGGAGCCGTAAACTTTCGAGCTCGCTCGTTAACAGACCAGAAAAGCCAAACTGAACTTAAAATCTCAGGTTCATCGCCGGGGTTGGGCGGAGCATCAGTGATTCATATGGGCACAAACAACAATTTTTCATACACCACTGAGGTCGGTTACACTAAACAATATGATTATAAGCTCCCCGATGGAGCCACCACGCCATACAGCCAGCCATCAAATGAAACCAGAGTTAATACAGATCGGCGTAATGCAAATCTATTTTTTGAAGGGACGCAACAATTCGAAAACGGTGCACGCCTGAGTGCCTCCCTTTTTCATGTGGATGCAGAACAAGGCGTTGCTCCCGAAAGCAATCTTGATCCTTCACAAACAAGCGTACGCTATTGGCGATACCCCACTATTCGTCAGTCTATGGTTATTTTAAACGGAAGGGTTCCGCTGGATTCGGATACCCGCCTTCGCGGATCGGCGTGGTTTAATCGGTACTCACAAGATATTTACCAATATCAAAGTGTTGATTATGAAAATCTGGACCAAACACAGGCTGACCTAGACCTTACCGGCGGACTTCGTTTTATCCTTGAGCAAGACATTGGCGACGGACAGCTCGATATAGCATTAAACACGCTGACAACTCAGCATGAACTAACCATCGTACCCTATCAAAATAACAGCGCACAAGCTGACTCAAACGATACGTATGGACAGCAAATTTACAGCCTCGGTGCCGAATACACTTTCCCCTTAAGTCAGGATTTAATAGCTATGCTGGGCCTAAGTTATGAAGGAAGCGCCATCACCAATACCGGTCCGTGGGAAAATCAGGGATATGAAAATTATTTATCATCCACCCTCAGCCTTTCAGCAGGATTAACCTACAACATTTCTGAGCAATTTCGGCTGCGATCATCATTTGGTCGAAAACCACGATTCCCAACCATGCGCGAACTGTATGGCGGTGCACTGGGAAAGTTTGTTCCTAACCCGAACCTGAAACCTGTGACAGCCTATCTGAGTGAAGTTGGCATGGAGTGGCTTGGAACTACTTTCAGTAGCTCGCTTACTGCATTCCTAACCCGTACATATGACACTATCGACAAAAGAACCATCCAACAAGGCCCCAATGCAGGTAAAGAACAACGTATCAATCTCGATGGAAGCCGCATATTAGGGGTAGAGACAAAACTAACGACAACCCCTGTTGAGCAATTATCAATCGATGGTAGCTTTACTTATATGTATACCCGGGGCTTCTTCCAGGGCGATCCTCGAAAACTGGATGAAAAACCTGCCTGGGTAGGCAAGCTGAATGTTTCATATGACTTGACAAATCGCCTCAACATATTGTCACAAACCGAATATACGGGCGGAATCTATACCCGCACCGAACAAAATAATTTTGTGCTGTTACCTGATGCTCTCATTTTTGACGGCCGGATCTCATATGATCTCTTTCAGAATAACCAAAGTTTTAGCGGAGGCGAAATCTTTTTCCGAGTCAATAACGTCACTAATGACTTACGCGTCCTACAGCTGGGCCTGCCAGGTCCCGGACGCAAATTTCTGGCTGGCGTTAAAGTCCAATTCTGATTTCATTATTATTCCTGAGTTTTTCGCCTCCAAGTCAGCCCCACACCAATTAGTATGATAGCCATAGCTATTATTGAAGCAATCGGAGGCAACTCTGCAAACAGGAAAAAAGCCAATACTGATGCCAAAAGCGGTTCCACTAAAATAAGTGTCGAAAGCAACGTGGGGGACACATATTTAACGGCATAATTCATCGATCCATGACCCAGTATCTGCGGGCCAAAAGCCAATCCGGCTCCGGCCCAAACTCCTATTTTAGAAATTTCAAGCAGGTTTTTCCCCATCACTACGGCCATTAACACACAGGCTGCAGCCGCATAAAAGTATACCGGGAAGACGTAATCAATCCATTCGCGTTTTCTGCGAATTTTTTGGCCAATAAGAAGGTACACTACAAAAATAATCGCAGCAGTTAACGCAAGAAAATTGCCAAACAACGGGTCGGCAAAATCCTGTTCTATCTGGCTATCGGATATTCCCAGTAATACCGACCCGGAAAATGCCAACAATACTCCAATCCACGTTGTTTTTGCAAAGCCACGCTTAAACCAAAGTCGCTCAACCAGTATCATGATGATAGGATGAATGGTCACCAACACCGAGGCTGAAGCAACGGAGGTATAATAAAGGGAAGAAATCCAGAAGGTAAAATGCAATCCCAAGCATACGCCCGATAACGCTATCCACAACCGTTCTTTGCCTTTTCCGGAACGCTGCTCCCTACTTCTCAACCAAACCCAAAAAGGAAAGAGCATAGCCGCTGCAAAAACGGTACGATAAACAACCAAGACCAATGGGGAAGTGTCCGACGCAAAACGAACCAGGATGGGAGCAAAACCAAAAGCAGTTAATCCGGCCAGCAGGGCTGCCAGCACTTTTACTTTTGGATACTCCTCAGCCATATCACAAAGATAAAATTGAAATTATATTACCGGATCCGGTCCATCGATTTGACCAATTCGATATCATCTTTGATCTTTTTGCGAGCATATAACTGAGCACCCAGCGCCAACACCAATAATCCCAACCCAAGGGTTTCATCCCATAAGAAGGTACCGAAGCCGCCCAGTGAAATATAAATACCTATTGCAAAACCAATGGTGATTAATTGAATGATCAGTAAAACACTTACCCATTTGCGATGGTTTTCGCGATTTTGATATAGAAAAATTGTTCCCAGCGATCCAAGTGAAGCAATAGTCAAAATGATCGCAAAACCGAGACCAATCCAAGCTTGGGGATCATTCATTGCATGGCTGTAGAGCGCATTAAAAAATACGCTTCCATTCAATAGAAAAGCTAAAAAAAGGAGTACTGATTGAATCCGTTGTATCACGAGTCAGGCTAAAAGTTTAATTTCATTTAACTGCGATTGGCAAAGATACCATTTTTTGCAGAGTAGGTCATCCCCAAATATCTTAACTATACTTAAAAAAGCCCAGGCATTCCCCGGGCTTTTTGTCATATTTTGATATTGTTGTTATTCAGCCTGTACCCAGGAATCTGCCCCTTCCTTACTTTCAACACCATCCGCTTCGGGTGCTTTCACGATAATACCAGGATTCTGATCATTGAAAAAGAACATATTTACATTTCGTCGTCCCTTTTCAAACAGATAATACATAACCGGCACCAAAATAAGTGTCAGGAATGTCGCAAAGATTAATCCATTGATAACAGCAATAGCCATTGGAGCCCACCAAGCCGCTTGTTCGCCTCCCCAATAAAGGTATTCTCCAATATTAGTGAAGAACTCGGCCGGAGCACCTACAAGCGTAATGAAGTCCAAGTTAAAACCAATCGCGAGTGGCACCAGCCCTAACGTAGTAGTCAGTGCTGTGAGAATTACCGGCCTAAAACGAACTTTTCCTGCCTTTACGAGTGCTTCGAACAGGGGCATGTTATCACGTACACGAAGAATATCTATGTAATCAATTAATACGATGGCGTTGTTCACTACCACTCCGGCCAGTGATATCACACCAATTCCTGTCATGACTATGACAAATGGCATCTGGAAGAACACCAAGCCAAACAAAACCCCAGCCGTTGACATTATCACCGACGTCATCACAATAAAAGGCTTACTAATGGAATTGAACTGTGATATTAGAATAAATGCAATTAAGAAGAGGGCAATTAGAAATGCCATTGACAGAAAGTCTATAGATTCCTGTTGATCTTCCTGCTCTCCAGTCCATTCTACACTATACCCTGATGGAATTTCATTATTAAGATAATTATTCAATACCTGTTGCACTTCATTTAGTACAGCATTTGGATTATAACCCGATCGTACATCCGACATAACGGTAATAACCCGCTCTTGATCAATGTGTTTAATACCGCCAAGCCCTTCACTCATCTCCCACGATGCTACACTCGATAATGGGATTTGACGACCCTCATTCATGACCGTCAGATCCTGGAGAGCACTCATATTATCACGGAATTCCTCATCCAACCGAACAGTAATATCATACTCATCCTTTCCATCTCGATATTTTGATGCTTCAACACCATTAATCGCTTGTCGTACCGTATTACCAATCTGGCTTGTTGACAACCCATAAACCGCAGCTTTTTCACGATCAACATTGATACGTATCTCGGGACTTGGTTCCGGAAGGTCACTTTCTAGTCCGGAGAGTTTGCTATATACCGAATCGTTCTCAAGCATCGTTACCACTTTCTCAGATACCCGCTTAAGTACATCCATATTTTTTCCGGAAATCTCCAGGTTGATCGGCTTGCCTGATGGAGGACCTTGCTGTTCTTCTTCAACAGTAATATCAGCACCCGCTAATCCTTTCCCAAAATTCGAACGTGCATACTCCATGGCATTAAATGTGGTTCCTTCCCGCTCTTGATAATCCACAAAATTTAACACCACCGTGCCCAAATGGGAAGAGTTCCCCTGGTTACCACCGGGTCCCGAAGTAATAGCAGATCCTGCAGTACTGAGCACAGATTCTATATCACTATTATTAGGTATAGCTGGGACCCGATTATCTATAGAATCAACGATAGTCTTAGTAAACTCGACATTAGTGCCAACCGGTGCTTCAACCTGCACATAAGCGCGTGCCGGGGGGATATCTTCGGGGAAAAATTCAACGCCCGGATTAAACATCCAAAATGTGACAAAGCTTGAAAATAAAATCAGAAAAGAAATTCCAACAATACTCCAACCGTTATTGAGTGACCAGCGAAGCGAAGACTCATATTTATCCAGCACTTTGTCCAACCCTTCTTTTTGCCACCAACTTCCCATTGGACTCATGATATACCTGTTTGATAGCCAAGCCAAGGCACCTGCTAACAACAGCATCGACCACGTCAGAACATCAAATATCATTGCAATAAGAAGACCAAATCCGGCTATTCCGCCAAGAACCATTCGCCCCCTATTCGTCATCTTTGGCTGATCAGAATCTTCCTCTGCTTGATCCAAATTCATAAAAAGGGCACAGAGCACCGGATTCATTACCAAGGCTACAAAAAGCGAACTACTAAGCGTAATAATCAGTGTTTTAGGCAGAAAGCTCATAAATTCGCCTACAATACCCGGCCAAAAAAGCAGGGGGAAGAAAGCGGCCAGAGTTGTTAACGTTCCCGAAATAATAGGAACAGCCACTTCTCCTGTTCCCTTTTTAGCAGCCGTAAAATTATCGTAGCCTTCCTCAATATATCTATAGATATTTTCTACCACCACAATGGCGTTATCTACCAACATACCCAGCGCCAAAATGAGCGAGAACAACACAATCATGTTCATAGTAATGCCAAGCGCCCCAATAACGATAAACGAAATAAACATCGACATTGGGATCGCAATACCCACAAATGATGCATTACGAACCCCAAGGAAAAAGAGCAAAATCCCAATGACCAGAATAAGCCCGGAAATAATATTATTCTCCAGGCTGCTTACCATCGACCTAATGTCTTTACTCTGATCAGAGGTAATCTCGTAGTGCGTTGTAGGGGGGAGCATGGGTACCTGCTCATCCATTATCGACTTTACAGCCGAGGAGGTCTCCAGAATATTTTCCCCACTTCGTTTTACAATGGATAGAGATATAACTGAATTGTTATTGAGCTCTGCATAGGTTTCACGATCCTTGAAGCCAAACTCGACATCCGCAACATCGCGAATATAAATGGGCTTATCGCTTGGTGCATCGATGACAATATCCTCGATAGGTTCTACCGACTCATATTCACCGGGTACGCGTAGTAAAAATTTCTTGATTCCCACATCTATATTGCCCCCCGGTACCGTAACGTTTTCAGCCTGTATGGCAGCAACCAAGTCGGTAAACGTAAGTCCGTAATACTTAAGCTTGGGTAGGTTTACATCTACCTTCACTTCTCGCTCAAGCCCACCGGCCAGATTAACTTCAAGCACCGAGGGGATTGATTCTATGCGGTCCTGAAGATCCTCGGCTATTTCTTTAAGCTGCACCAATCCATACTCACCCGATATATTTACCTGCATGATCGGGAATTCGGAAAAGTTTATTTCTTGAATGATCGGATCTTCCGCATCCGTAGGAAGTTCAGGCTTTGCCAGGTCTACTTTTTCCCGCACCTTCTGGAGGGCATCATCAATATTCACATCCGAATTAAACTCCATGTTGATATTCGAGTATCCCTCTGCCGACGTTGATGTCATCTCCTTAATATCTGAGATGCCACTCAACTCTTCCTCAATCTTACGTGTTACCAAGCTCTCCATATCCTCAGGCGACACTCCGGGATACGTAGTAATCACCATAATATTCGGAATAGTAATATCCGGAGAAGACTCTTTAGGGATTGTCAGGTACGACTGAATTCCTAAAATCGCAGCCAGTACAATTAATACTAATACACTGATGCGATTATCGATCGAGAAGGAAGAAAGACCAAACTCTTTCTGGTCTTGTGGACCACCCTTCCCGTTTTCTGATGGACTGTTATTTTTTACTTCTGACTTGCTCATTATTAAATAAACTACTCGTTAGAAATTTGTCCCTGCAATTTGGCCGTCTCTTTGATCGACTATATTAATCCGCATCTGATCTTGTAGGAAAGACGAACCCACCGTAATCAACTGGTCACCAACATTGAGACCTTTTTCAACAACGACCTCATTTTGATAGGAAGCACCCAGTGTCACCTTCTGCATTTTTGCAATTTTATTGCCATCAGCATTTTCAGCAACAGTGTACACGATATCATCCTCTCCACTTTGAAAAACAAACTCCGCAGGAATAACAATACTTTCGTCCTGCTGTAGGGTTCTAAGCTTTACATTAGCAATCATATCCACTTTGTAATCTTTTGAACCAGGAGGCAACCGCATCTCTACCTCAAAAGTACGAGCCTGAACATCGATGCTTTTTCCTACAAAAGTAATAGGGATACGCATTGTATCGGCTTCTTGAAAATCAAACCATACATGAGCCTGATCTCCCTTTCGTACGACATCTGAATACCTTGAAGGAACCCCCGCTGTTACTTTCAATCGATTCTTACCTATCAAGCGCACTAATACAGCCCCGGGCGTTGCCATTTCTCCCTGCTCCAGCAATATATTTTCCACAGTAGCATCAAAAGGGGCTTTCACCGTTGTTTTTTCGATATTAACTTTTACTGCTTCAAGAGACGCTTTGTTTTGCTCATAATTATATTTTGCATTTAAGTACTCGATTTCTGAGCCCACACTATCTTGTTCATACAACCGCTTTAGTCGCTCATAGTTTTCTTTTGCTTGTGCAGTTACAGCTTCCAGTCGTTCCCGTTCACGAATAAGCTGTGAATCATCAATCTTCAGAATAGGTTCTCCCATATTGACATCATCTCCGGCCTCAACAAAGTATTTTTCTATCCGTCCAGATACTTCGGCAGAAATACGTACATCATTGGGAGTTCCAACTGTACCTACCAACTTTAAATATCGTTCAAAAGGTTGCTTTTGGATTTCCTTTGTTTCAACATTTACCGTTTTAACCAGTTCTTCTTGAGTGGATTCCTGCTCTTCAGAACATCCTGCCAATAAAATAAGGCCTAAAAATGTCGTTAGAATCGATCGCTTAATCATAATATTCAGTTCTAAAACTTTATTTTACTCGTTTAATGAGGGTTTGTCGTTATCTACAAATGGTACCATTCCAATAGCCTGGTCATATTCTGCTTTGGCCGACAGATAATTGAATACCATTCGCGCATAATTTACTTCTGCTTCACGCAGCTGAAGTTCAGCATTGGTAACATCCAGCTGCGAACCCAATCCATTTTCAAGACGGGCTTGTGCTCGCTGATATCCTTCGCGAGCCAACTCTAAAGCTTGCTTACGCACAGGTGCCGTTTCTATCGCTTGGTTTAATGACTCCTTAGCAGACTGTATTTCATTTTTGGCCGAGCGTACCGCAGCTCTTTTTTGCTCTTCAAGATTTTTCTTCTCAATCTGTGCAATATCCAGGTTGGACGTCCGCTCAAACCCTTGAAAGATGGGTACCGATAAATTCAGTCCAAATGTTTGTGTTCTCACACGACGCCGATCATTACCAAAAAAAGTAGGTGTCCCCGGCTCCTCGGCTCTCCACCCTAAATTGTAGGATGCCGTTAAGGAAGGTAAAAAGCGACTTTTTATTGCCTTAATTTCTCTATTTTTAAGCTGATTCTGGGTCTCAATAATCCGAATATCACCTCTCAAATCAGTCGCAACATCAACCACATCAGACTGGGCATTTTGCTGATAGGGTGTCATATTATCGACTCGCTTAATATTCTTATTAGCTTCATTTGAGGCTTCCTGGGCCGTCACATTATATGCATTCAGATCTCCCTCCACAGAAAAGTCCACATTTAAAGGTACTCCAAGAACTACCTTAAGTTCGCGATAGGCCTGTTGCACGGCATACTTTGCTTCTGACAACTGTGGTTCCTGATTTTTTAGCTGAACTTCGACCTGTAATACCGCATACTCATCAACAAGTCCTGCTTTAAGACGAGCCTTATTTTCTTTTAAATTTTCCTGAAGTCGATCTACAGTGGCTTGCTGCAACCTTAACTGCTCTTTTGCCACCAACACATTGTAATAGGCCAGTCGAGTTTGAGTAACAATCTGCTGGGTCGTTGCTCTAAGGTTTTCAGCTTGGGCCTCTTTAAAAACCTTTGAACTACTTATTCCAATAAATGCTTCTCCCCGAAACAGGGTCTGCTCAACCGATAAATTGCCCTGCCAGTTATTATCTTCTCCGACGGGAATTGCTCGCAAAGGTGAATTGGGATCATTGGGATTTTGCGGAAAAAAGAACACCGGCAATTCCAAGTTTCTGGTGTATCCTGCAGTTGCAGTCACATCAGGAAGTACAGAACTCCAAGCCTTCGTAACCTCTTCATCGGCAATTTTTAAATCAAAAAGAGACTGTTTTATCTCAGAATTATTTGCAAGGGCAACTTTTATCGCCTCAGTAAGCGCTAATGAATTATTTTCTTGAAGAATTCTTGAGGTCGAAGTGGTATCGACTTGCTGGGCTTTTATAGGTACAGATACCACTAACCAGATCAGAAAAGTTAAGAGACTCACTTTCTGTATTGAACGGTATAACTCTGAGGCAAAATCATTCATAAAGAACTTAAACTTTTCTCGTGAATTTATTTTAGCGTGCTTCATTTTAAAGGCTCATTTTTACGCACTTACTTTCCATTTGTTTCAATATTCTGACTATCGGTCATCCACCGTTTTCGAGCATCTTCACTGGCAATTCCGGTACCCACCAGCTTTAAAAAGTTTCCAAACAACGTATCTACCGAAAGCTCCATTTCATCAAGCATCTCAAAATGATATCCTGTACCATGCATATGACTCATTGCGGTAATACCGCGCGTACTCGAAAGTATCACCACCGCCAGCTCTTTGGGATCATAACTGTCATTTACCGTACCATCCTGCATCCCGATCTGAAGCGCCCGTATCATAAAATTCAACGCCTCCCTTCTATTTTCCTCGCATTGTTCTGCATGCTTGCTATCTTTGAGCTCATTGACATCGCTCAGGGATTCATAGTACATAAAAGCATTATAGTAGTTGGGGTTTTCCCTTACGAAATTGAGATAGGTTTCTCCCAGTAAGCGAATTAATTCCAACCCTGTGTGATCATGCCCGCCGGCAAAAACTTTGGCAAACTGACTATTTAACAAGTCAGAACCGCGCTGCGTTATGGCCAGATAAAGCTCCGTCTTATTTTTAAAATAAAGATAGAGTGTACCTTTACTCAGCTCAGCCTCTTCAGCGATTTCATCCATAGTAGCCTGCTCGAGACCTTTTGAAAATATAATCCGTTCAGCGGCATCAATAATCTGATTGCGCCGCCGCTCTTTTTCTCGTGCTTTTCGATCCTCTGTTCCCATACAACTATTAATTAAAATGACTGTCAGTCAGAAAGTGACCAAAGTTAAAAGTATTCCTCTTTAAGTACAACATTTGCACTTAAAAAATTCCCGACATCACATAAATATTTGTAATGCTCTACAATACTCTCCCAATTATACCCTACCTTTACGGTTCTATTTTACTTCTCAACTTGTATTTATCTCATTGAATTTTTCTAAAAAGTCTATTGTAGAGTTCTCTCTGTTTTTAGTAGCAATCATTTGGGCATTAAACTTTTCAGTCGTCAAATACTCCCTTACCGAAATTGATCCGCTTAGCTTTAACGGGCTGCGATTTATCTTTGCTGCTGTTATTATCTGGATCGTGTTATTCTATCGTCGACAACTATTTGTCATCCCAAGAAAAGATTGGCTACCACTCATCGGCATGGGATTACTGGGAAATCTCGTATATCAGGGATTATTTATTATTGGCATTGACTATACCTACGCGGCGAATGCTTCTGTTATGCTGGGGACCATCCCCATCTGGGTCGCTCTCATCAGTCATATCTTTAACCTTGAGCAGATGAATATCTTCAAAGCACTCGGTGTTGTAGCTGCCTTTGCCGGTATCACCTTTATTATTTCCGGAGGTAATAATACGTTCTCATTTAGCTCTGACACTTTTCTGGGAGACCTGATTATTATTGGCGCTGCCATTGTCTGGGGCGGCTACACAATCCTCTCCAAATCATTTCTAACACGCTATACACCTATTCAATTTTCGGCTATTATGGCCACCATTGGCGCAATTGTTCTTTTTTTGATTGGGTTACCGAATATTCTACATCTTCAGTGGACACAAATTTCGGCAGCAGCTTATGGCGGAGTTGTGTACAGTGGACTGTTATCAATAGGAGTAGCATATCTCATCTGGAACTATGGTCTACAGACGGTTGGAGCTGTCCACACGGCAACCTACCAAAACCTTGTGCCTGTCATGGGACTGTTCTTTGGGATTGTGTTACTCAATGAACAACTAACTTTCCTCCAATATACCGGCTCCGCACTGGTAGTATCAGGAATTGTATTGGCCCGATGGAAAAAAAGATCAGATCCCAAGGTTGCGGCCGCAGATATTAAAGGCGAATAGTTGTTAAAATCGGTAGGAGATATTTGCTTTTGCGCTAAAGCGCTCCCTTGTAAAATTTGGATATTCGGAAGAATCAAATCCCACATTACCCCCTATAAACCAAGTTTCGGACAAAGCATACTGACCATCCATGCTTATGGACCAAGAGTCTAATGCCGCAACATCATTGGAAAACTCTATCTCTGTTGGTGCTGAACCATAACCACCATTTAGACTCACATACGTTTCTGCGGTTTCAAAATAACGACGCGTTACCATATTCAAGGACTTTGATGTTCCTCCCGATGAGGGCACCAGGTAAGTACGGGCAGTAAAAAGATAACTTCCCAAATACTTTGTGAGCGATACGGTATAAATATCAGTTTGGGAGGTTCCAAAATCCAAATACCGCATACCGACCTCGAGCTCAAAAGCCGACGGCAACGACTTATAAAGCGAAAGCCCAAACCTATAGTCCGGATAAATGGAAGACTGTGAATACCCACCGCTTATATAAGCATAAAGTCCCTTTGCTATTGATGGATAGGCATCCATGTTAAACTGCACCCCATCCGACCCAAACCTTCGGGCATATTCAACTCGGCCGGTTATAGAACCTATAGCGGTCTGCCGGGTTAATCCGAATTGTGTAAAATGCCAAGGATCAAAAATGGCTCGAAATCGATCATAGCGATAAGAAATTGTTGCCCGATACTTCATCTGCTGCAGCTGCGCATCCCTTAATCCCTCCCGCGCCTTTCGATTACTGGAATCATCTGCAAGTATATCCTCATAGACCTGTTCCGCCCCTTCATAGTTTTCCATTGCATAAAGAACAGACGCTTTTAGCAACATAAATTCTGTGTTGTCGGAATGATACTTCAATCCCTGGTTTACTGTTTCCAGGGCCGCATTCATTTCTCCTGACCATCTTTGCGTATCGGCCAGGGCCTTTAATGCCCTACGATTTGGGGGATCTCTTTCCAGCACATATCTCAATTCCTTCTCAGCCTTTTTATAGTTGCTTTCCCAGCTGTACAGTCGCGCTATAAAAATTCGGATGCCGTGATAATTCGGGCTTCGCTCCAACGCTTCATATGCGTACGTCCGGGCCGTTTCATAGTCACCATTGTCAAAAGCCTCGGTACGAGCTTTTTCATATAATTCATCGACAGAAAGATGGTCCATACTTTGTGCCATAACCGTGACATTCCCAATGAATAAAAGCCCTATACAAATCGTCAGTATTTTTTTCATGATTGAATCAATTGTTATAGCCATCACAAGGGCATAGATTATTTACCAATATATTTCCTTAATTTCGGTAGTTCCTTATAGTCAGCATCCAACTTCTCAAGCTCTTCGTATGTCTTCTGAGCCTTACTTCGCCTTCCTAACTGACCAAGAATTTTCACTTTCCGTTCTAACAATGACTTATCTTTGGAGTGATGTTCGAGTCCTTGGTCAACTACCCATAATGCTGTTTCATAATCACCCTGCCAAATCTCATTATCCGCATAAGCGATATAGGCATCCTTGTACGTTGGATCTTCTTCTAAAACCTTTTTAAAATAGCTCTCTGCCTGTTCATAATTTCCCTGCCAGGCATTCGTTCTCCCGACCAAGATTCGCACATCGTGATATTCGGGAGTTTGCAACAATATCCGTTTTGCAATAGCGCGAGCCGCTTTATAATCACCTTCAAAAGCCCGCTGTCGTGCTCGCTGAAACTGCTCGTCAATTGTTAGCTCCAACGAATCCAATTGTGCAAACAACGTATCATATTCAGATAAAAACGCGTATTTCTCCAATGAACCTACATTATCATTTTGTTTGGGATACAATCGATTGCTTTCTACTACAAAACTATTTAACGACTTAAATCTATTCAGCTTTTCTTTCAACTGCTTTTTTGCCTGAGGATCATCGCTACGACTTAGCAAAAGATTTTCCTTGAGCGTATAAAGCTCATCCCCGAATAGGTAATACTTGACATCCAGATAGTCCGAAATACGATTTTTATTACGCATAAACGGTACCGACTGCTTACTCTGAAAGATTTTAGTCGTATCCAGCAATCCACTTATCCAGTGTACCTGTTCGGACATCTCCAACTCCGTTTTTTGATCTAACATCGCCACAAGCGACGGCGTAATTTCGGCATGTGTATTCACCGACTTAAAGTGAACCGGCTTTTTTAGCTTGGGTGAATACATGATAATAGGCACATGGTATCGTGAGATTGCCGTTGTTTGCGGGACCGGAATAAGCCAATGATCACCTGTGATTACAAAAATGGTATTTTCAAATTGGGATTGGTCCCGATACGAATTCATAAAATCCCTAACCGCTTGATCAGCAAATAACAACGTGGTTAACTCATTTTGATACTGCCTGTAGGATTCTTTCTGGTTTGGGGAAAGCCCCAAGGTCTCAAGACGACTTGTGAACTCCTGCTTGTATTTTTCTGCATTGGGAACCGTAAATGGGGAATGACTTTGCAGGGTGTGATAAATCTCGAGTCGTGGAAAGGTGTTGGCGGTATCCAACAATTCGGCCGTAAACCCCAGCATGGTTTTATCATCAATGCCCCAGTAGTTCGCTTGGCTTTTAGACTCCGGGGTTAACTTTTCCAAACTTTGCTTATTTAACACATAGTCGGTTCCGTGATACTCCAGAAAGAAATCGAGACCGTCAAAATAGGTGTCATAGCCGCTATAAAACGCTGTATAATAGCCTTGCTCGTCAAGAATACTAATAAGCGATTGGTGATTAGGATAATCGGGACCAAGCTCCATAAACCCATGCCGCCCAAACGGAAGCGATCCCAATAGTGACGGTACCATTCCGAATGTTCGGCCTGAAAGACTGAGGCCATTTTCCCAATAAAGCCCCTCTTGTGATAGGGAATCCAGATAAGGGGCAAAACCAGTCCACTGGCCGGATGGTCCGATAAATTCTCCCCCCAAACTTTCTACCAACAGAAATACGATATTAGGTGGACTCTCAAACTCTTTAAAAAAAGGTCCCAGCACATCTTCCTCATAGTTAGCTGTCTGTAGTAATGGATATTCTTCCGAATCAAAATTTGACGATCTCTCTCCACCCCAATCGACGGTCTTTACACTCTGGCTAATAAAGTACGACAGCTTATTAGCATACTTTTCCTGCTGGGCTGGCGTAGCATTAACGCTTGTCACAAATAATGAAACCACAAAAAAGGCTGCAACTCCACCCAAGCTACTATAAACCAAGTTTGGTCGATTCTTCTCAAAAATATGCACTGATTGTAGTTTCCTGACTAATAGATACACCAGCACATAAGCGGCTATAATAACACCAATACCGGCTACTGTCACCTGCTCGGCTGCGAGAACTGTAGTGGTCATTTCGGTCAATGAATAGGCCCAAAACTCCGCTCCCAACGGAATTTTCGTTGCTCCAAAATAAGATATCAGTAAAGTGTTTAGAATCCCTATCAGTACAATAAGATGAGCTGTCACCCGATCTGCCAATCTTGGTTGCTGATTTTTTTTAATACCCAGTGAGAAAAGAAGTACAGTAGGAGTTAATATTACTCCAAATTGAAAATCTCTAACCACTGAAGCCCAAGCATACGAGAGGTCTATAAATCCACTACCAAAGTTCCAGGTCCCAAGCATCATTTCATAACCCCTGCCCAAGAGAAGTATACCCAAAGTAAAAGCAAATAACTTTAGTACCTGAGGTAAGTAAAAAATGTTTGGAGCTGTAGTTTTGTTCATCCCTGCGTGGACTTCCACATATTTCTAAGAATTAAAAGGTTACTCATCATATAGGACCTTCCAAGATACAAATACTAAAAAGAATATTAAGATTTTTTAATATAAATCATTATACTTTCTTAGTTAGCATAAATAGGAAACTGCCATATTAGGTTTCAACGGCAAAATAGGAGGCAGTTATGAATCAAATGAGTTCATATCACAATCTGGCTAAGGGGACTAAAAGTTCTGTGGATAAAAATACAGGAGCTTCACAATCATCTACACCCAAAAATGAAATTCTTATCGTGGATGATGATGACCTCAGCAGAAAACTAATTAGCAGACTCGTCTCAAAAGAGTTTGACTATGAAATTGCAACAAAAGCAAATGGAATTGAAGCTCTTGAGTATGCCCGGGAACACATTCCTTGTCTGATCATTTTAGACTTAATGCTGCCCGGAATGAATGGATTTGAAATCCTTAAAAAAGTTCGTGAAGATCAAATATTTGACCAGACAAAAGTAGTATTGGTTTCAGCAAAATCGCGGTCAGAAGATATTGAACGTGGCTTTGACCTTACTGCTGATGAATATATTACCAAACCCTTTCAACCCAAGGAATTTGCGGCTCGTATCCGAAAGTTATTGACAAAAGCTGCTTAGGGCGTATATTGTGGCATGTTTAATTTTGATATCGCCTTACAGTCGCTGATCGGGCTGACGATCTTTTTGGCTCTCCTATTCCTTTTTTTACTGGGATATACTTTTTGGACCCGGAAGAAACAACAGTACTGGAACAGCTATGAGCAAAAATTCCGTGATTACTTTTTTTCCCTGATCTTAGACTATACGGAAGAATCCGATCCAATGCTAAGTGCAGATGATATCATCAAAAAAATAAGCAAACGATCAAAGGATTATTCATTTTTTATCAAGCTGCTAAATGAGCTTGACGACATCCTGGATGGCACGGAACGCGAGCGACTTGCTGATCTTATAGAGCACCGCGTTTTTACCTCCTTCTATCAAAAAAAGCTGTTTGAATTTTCTACGGATTCCAAAATCTACGCATGTGTCTATTTTCAAAACAGTGGCAATATTGACAACCGCATTTTGGCCAAGCTTGTCACGATAAGCAAATCAAACAACTTGAAATTGGCCTTTGCTGCTACCAAGGCTCTGCAATCGGCTGAGGACTGGTCAATACGAAAGAAGGCATTATTACGATTCTTCAAACGAACTGATATCTCAGAGCTTATGGTGGCCGAGCTCCTTCATATTTTTGATACAGGATTGGCTGAAGACCGCGAACAAGTTGGAGAAGCACTCAAAGACTTGCTGTTGAAAAAAATAGACCCCGACATTAAAAATATTATTGTCCGATATATGGGATATCAGCAATTTTATGAATGTGATGAATTTTTGTATCAGTATCTAAATCGGGTTCATTTTAGCCCCAAAAATTTTTCTCTTATTCGAGGGCTTATTACAGCTCTTGGTGAATTATATTATACCGAAGCCGCTTCTACGATCAGAAATTATTGGGAAAAGGAGAACAACACGCCCATTCGGTTAGCCAGCGTAAAAACGCTCAGCATTTTTGCAGATAAAGAAAATTTATCTTTCTTACTACAGCATCTGTTAAAAGTTGAATTTCCAGTTCGGAAAGCCATTATCTATGAATTCATGACGAAAGGAGAGGAGCGTATAGAATTGCTGACTAAATTTATTAAAGAAACCCAAAAATCACTTAAAGAGATTGCTCTTACACAGAAGTCACAAGAAGAACTTGATCCTCGTTTGGATAACATATTAGATATTACATCAGGGATTAAAATAGCCCTAACTCACCGACTCAATAAACCCTATGCTTGATAGCTTTTCATTTTTCAATATTGCTGAGCAGTTCATCATAGGCTATTTTTTTACTATTAATACCGTTTACTTAGCATTGGTCGTCGGGGCTCTTATCTATGTCCGAAAACAAATGCTGCACCGCAGTGTCGTAAAAGCAGATGCCCTTTTTAAAACGGAGCTTTTTAAATCAATAAGCATACTCGTACCTGCCTATAACGAGGCGGACAATATTGTTGAATCAGTGGAATCGTTACTGAAGCTGGAATATCCCGAATACCACATCATTGTCGTCAATGACGGAAGCGCCGATGATACACTGCAACGACTTATTGACCATTTTGATCTGACTGAAACGGACATTTACTTTGAAGAACAGATCGAACATCAGCAAATACGGAACATCTATCGCTCCCCAGACACTTCTATGCTTACCGTCGTAGATAAGAAAAACGGTGGCAAAGCAGATGCTCTCAATGCCGGCATAAATATTGCCGAAACTGATTTGGTTTGCTCAATCGATGCGGATTCCATCCTTGAGCAGGATGTTCTGAAAAAACTCATTCAAACATTTATAGAACATAAAAATACCATTGCAGCCGGTGGCGTTGTTCGGGTTATTAATGGTTGCAAGATCGAGAATCGAGAAATTCAGAAGATTCACACCCCAAAAAATTTCTGGGCTCGACTGCAATCAGCTGAATATATTCGCGCTTTTTTATTTGGACGTGTTGGATGGGACTACTTTAAGAGTCTGCTTATCGTATCAGGAGCATTTGGTATTTTTGATCGCCAAGCGGTTATCAAAGTAGGAGGGTACTTAACAAATACGGTTGGCGAAGATATTGAGCTGATCGTCCGCCTGCATAGCTACCATCTTCGGAATAATGAGGATTATCAAATCCGCTTTCTTCCCGAACCCATCTGTTGGACAGAAGTACCTACTGACTATAAGAGCTTACGCAACCAGCGCAACCGATGGCATCGAGGCTTGGCTGATTCGCTTTGGAGACACAAATACATGCTTTTTAACCCCTCTTATAGTCATATCGGAATGTTTGTAATGCCGTTTTTCCTATTTTTTGAACTTCTTGGTCCCATTGTCAATATCCTGAGCTACATTTACCTGATTATTGTAATTTCACTGCCAGCCTATTTTAATCTTACCTTTATTCTGCTCTTTCTGGCTGTATCTATCATTTATGGGATGGTGGTTTCACTCATTGCTATTTTAACTGAAGAGATTGTATTCAAAACATATGATAGTTTTAAAGACGTGGCCATTTTGAGTTTATACTCTTTCCTTGAAAATCTGGGATATCGACAAATCCACGCATGGTGGCAGCTCAAAGGACTGATAGACTTCTTTAAAGGCAAAAAAAGCTGGGGTAAAATGACTCGAAAAGGGTTCAAAGAGTAATTTATAGATGCTTAATCGCAATGGTTACTGTAAATTGTGTACCTTCTCCGGGATTGCTTTCCACTGATATGTTTCCATCTAACTCAGCAACCATTCTCCGCACATGATGTAACCCGATCCCAAAACTCTCTTCTCCTTCAGTTCCTGATGAACCAAAAACTTTCTCCCCACTATTAAAGCTCTCAACCTTATCCTCATCCATACCTATACCATCATCCTCAACCATAATTTTTAATAACGATTGTTCTTCAACTTCTTCAGTCGTATATATAACCTTAATCGTCCCCTCATTGCCAGTAAATTTTATACCATTGGCCACAAGGTTATTTATGATTTGCACTAACTGTTTCGCGGAGTAAGGAGAAATATAGTAATCAGCATCATCTTTTCGCTCAATCCGAAAGTTTATATCTTTCCTTTTTGCTGACGGTATATTTAGCTTTTGAACCTGTTCAAAAACGTTCTTCAATGGTTTCTTATCAACTCCATCAACCACTCCCTCCTGTTCATCCGTTGATAGCACCCTGTCAATTTCCCCCACAATGGCATTTGCACAATCTTTAATCATTTGCAGGTCATCCGTTGAAACTTCTATCTGTTCATCTCCCTCATCAGTCATTAGTAAATCAACGATACCTACTATACCATTGATAGGATTTCGGATATCATGATTTAATGTTCGAAATCGCTCCTCCATTTTGTGCACCTTTCTATTTGACTGGTGAACCAACCTATCCTTCTGAAGATACTGTACAACAAGATCGGCCAGATATTCTAGCTGCTCTTTTTGTTGGTTCGTAATCTCCTTTGTTTCCTGGTCTAATACACAAATAGAACCGATATTTATATCTTCATCGGTGGTTAATTGAACCCCGCAATAATACCTGAAATAGGGCTCCCCCGCGACATAACTACGATTGCTATATCGAGTATGACCTTTTAGGTCCCTTACTTCGTAGGGCTTACTTTCCTGAATAGTATCCATACAAACACTTTCTTCGCGCGGAATGACCTTCAGCTCCTCCTCGGTTCGGGCAATCGTCCATTGGTTGTACGCATCAATAATATTTATTTCACATACCGGAGAATCGGTAATTTCCTGAGCCAATTTGACGAATGGGCTTAGCTCTTGGTGATACGAGCTATAGTCCAATGCAAATGAGGCAAGATGATCTACACGATCAATTTCCTGTTCCATAAATTTGATGTTTTAACCCTAAAGCACATTTTAACTTGGAAGAACCCTAAACCTAATATATAAAAACGATCCTACACTCTTGAACCGCCACTCAGCAGATATAAAATAGCCATCCTAACAGCCACGCCATTAGTAACTTGGCTTAAAATAATCGATCGGTCGCTGTCCGCCACCTCGCTTTCCATCTCCACTCCGCGATTCACCGGTCCGGGGTGCATTATGGTAAAGTCGGGATATTTTTCGAGATGTTTCATCGTAATACCAAAGAGCTGATGGTATTCGCGAATACTGGGGAAGAGTTCGGTACCATCTTCCTGCCGCTCCAGCTGGATACGAAGTGCCATTGCAATATCACACCAACCAAGAACTTCATCTATATTGTGGGACACCTCAGCACCCAGTTCATGAACATAGGCTGGCATCATCGTTTTGGGTCCACAAACCGTAACATTAGCTCCCAATTTCAATAATCCAAGAACATTTGATCGTACTACGCGACTGTGTGCAATATCCCCAATGATTGCAATATTCTTTTCTGTTAGATCGGAATGGACCTGCTTCATGGTAAACATATCAAGCAGGGCTTGCGTAGGGTGTTCGTGTGCACCGTCTCCCGCATTGATAATAGCGGCATCTACGCAACGCGTCAAAAAGTGGGGCACACCGGGACTTTCGTGACGTGTTACCACCATATCAATTTTCATGGAACTGATATTACGAATGGTATCTTTTAGCGATTCCCCTTTTTTCACGCTCGAAGATCCCTTAGAAAAGTTAACCACATCAGCCCCCATACGCTTTTGAGCCAACTCAAAAGAAAGGCGTGTCCGAGTACTATCTTCATAAAACAGATTCACGATCGTCTTATCACGAAGTGTTGGCACTTTGGGGACGGGACGATCCAAAATCTCTCGAAAATATTTGGCCTGCTCCAAGACATATAAAATATCTTCTTTGGAATAGTCTGCCAGCCCCAAAAGATGTTTGTGGGTGAATTCATGATCGCTATCCTGCAGCTCAATATCTTCAGTCATCTACTCAACCTCCTCGTCGGCATTTTCTGCTACATAAACTGCATCTTCATCATCCAAAGCTTTAACCCTTACGCGCACTTCTTCCTGAACATGTGTGGGAAGCTTTGTACCTACATAGTCGGCACAAATGGGCAGTTCACGGTGTCCCCGATCAACCATACAGCAAAATTTTATACTGCGCGGACGTCCGTAATCCATCAAGGCATCCATAGCCGAACGAACCGTTCGGCCAGTGTAGAGAACGTCATCCACCAATACTACATCGCGGTCGTATAGATCGAAAGGAATTTCCGTTACTTTCACCTCCGGCATCTTTAGCTTCGTTCGAAAATCATCACGATAAAAGGTGACGTCAAGCACTCCAAAATCGATATCATACTCAAACTTTTCTTCGATGTGTTGCAAAATCCGCCTACCCATATGCACTCCCCGCGTTTGCATACCGATAATGGCCAATTGATTAGGATCGTCATGCGGCTCTAAAAACTGATGGGCAAATCGCAGGTAAGTGCGATTCAAATCTTCGGCCGACATTATTTTTGTTGTATTCAAACGTTGATCCTCACTCGGTCTTTTATTCAATCCAAAAGAAGAAAGAATGTAGTCAATGCTTATTACGAACTCAATACTACGCAAGAAGATAGTCTGTTATTAACAACCGGACAAATTTCCTATGACTTTTATCAAGCTGCAGACAAAACAACGCCAAAAGACTAATAGATTTAATAAGAAAGCCCGACCACTTACAAGCAGCCGGGCTTACAGTCCAAAGTAAAATTATTCTTTTATTTATTCGGTTTCATCCAGCGTGATAGTACCCAAGTTTGTTTGTTTATCCTCTTCAACCATCACATCATTAATTGTTGTGTCCGCGTATTGCTCAATGGTCGGTTCAATACTTACATCATATTGACCATCTTCCAATCCCTGCAGTAGGAAACTGCCCTCTTCATCGGCCTGTGTAGTTGCTGCAGTATCATCATCCATGATAGCATACACATTGGGAGCTGCCTCTGCCGGATCCACACTGCCTGCAATCGATCCTACTTCAACTTCCTCACCTTCTTCAACAAAAGCTTTAAGAACGGGTTTCAGGATATACTTGCCACTTTTCCCAGCCTTGTGTACAGAACGACCGGCATCAAAGTCGACAACAACATCCAGCTCATCACCCGCTTCAAGGTCGGTCTCAAATTTAATCTTATAACCAGACTGCTGTCCGCTCGGTACTTTAAGATTGCTGATAGTGCTGTCAACCATTACGGTGTTATCATTTCCAAGAATCAGGCGAAGCTCTCTGTAATGTCCCGGATCCAAATCCACCTCTGCCAGTAACGTATCAACACCATTTGTAAGCTCTAACAGATTTACGTTCATTGGCTCAACAGGTAAATCAATCCATTCACCATTATTATCACTATCAGTAGTATCACTTTCGGCCGTATCACTCTCTGCAGGCGTATAGTGAATTCTTAACCCCTGTACGTCAATATTAACCTGCTGATAATCACCGGGGGCATCAGTAAGTGTTACTTCCATATGTGCTTTTCCATCTGCGGCCTCGCTAGTTTCTACATTTGAGCTGATATCACTGCACGCAATAGCCAAAACACCCGCAACTATTAAGGATAACCCAATAGTAAAGAGACGGGATGGATTGAACTTCATTTTAGATAATTCCATAATAAACTCCTCACTTTATTAAATAATATTTTCGTTCCTTGCTCTCATTCATATCCGAACCCAACACTTTTGTTCCGCTCTTATCTTCCATAACATCTCGAATAACGGCGAGGGAATCCTTATTTTCTCTCGTCATAACAATGAAAAACAAGCTCAGATATAATGAACAAAGCTTTTTTCCTTGACCGGGATGGTACGTTGAATGTGGATTACAATTATGTGCATAAGCCGCAAGAATGGACGTGGTGCAACGGGGCTTTAGACGCTTTGCGATGGATGAAGGAGCAGGACTTTAAAATTATTGTAGTAACAAATCAGTCTGGCATTGCCCGAAACCGATATACCGAGCGAGATGTACAACATCTGCACCACTGGGTTGATGAAAGGCTGGCTAAAAAAGGCTTATATATAGATGACTGGCTTTATGCACCACATCATCCCGAGCATGATCTCAACGAGAAATATGCTCCTGAAGACCGCAAGCCCGGTACGGGTATGTTCAAAAAAGCTGCAGCCAAGCATGACATTGATTTTAGTAGGTCATACATGGCAGGGGACAAAGTCACCGACCTGAAACCAGCCATCGACTTGGATATTATTCCTTTCTTTATCCGATCACGCCATGAACCCGACCAAGACAAACAATGGCTGAGAAATCACGATATTTCAACTTTCGATAATATTGGACAAGTTATCAATACCTTACCAAGCTAATTGTAGCACATATATAACTTTTCATGCTTTAAACAACATTTTTTAGTAATGTTATTTTAACCGTTACTAAAAAAGTGAGAGTGATGAAACGCTTTCTTCTGCTTTTAAGCGCACTATTATTTTTCAATAGTTTTGCTTTAGCTCAGCTAACCACTCCGGACTCTGCCGGAAATATCCATCCCTATTGGTCACCCACCGGTAACGAAATTGCTTTCGCTGCCGCGATTAATGATAATTTTGACGTTTATGTAGTTAATTTAAGCAGTGGAGAAGTTCAAAATATGAGCCATCACCCTGCCAATGACTATTATCCTTCGTGGGCCCCCAACGGCAAGCGTTTGGCTTATTTTTCGGAGCGTGAACGTCAGCATTATTATGATCTGAAGTATAAAGATGAGGACCAACAGGAAAAAGATTTTCCCATAAATTCGGCACGAGATGTTGATATGCCCTCATGGTCTCCCGATAGTCGAAATATTGTATATCATTCAAGTGAGGATGGCGACATGGATATTTATTTGCGCGATTACCGGGGTAACCACATCCGCAAGCTAACCAACAATGAAGAAACCGACGTATATCCGTTCTTTTCGCCAGATGGTCGACATATTCTTTTTCTTTCCGATCGAGATGGTAACCTGGAAATCTATAAGATGCGTCCCGACGGCCGCAATCAAACCCGGCTCACCTACTCCCCACATTCTTATGAGGTTGACCCTATATGGTCACCCGATGTAGAAAAAATTGCTTTTGCCTCAGATCGAAACAAAAACTTTGATATTTATGTGATGGATGCGGACGGATCAGATACCAAACAACTTACTACGGATCCCCATTTTGACCTTGGTCCGCAGTGGTCTCCGGATGGCAAATATCTTGTATTTTCATCAAACCGTTTTGGCAGCTTTGATATCTTTACCATACAAGCAGATGGTACAGATCTAAAACGATTAACCGGACACCCCGGGAAAGATCATTATGCCTCATGGTCTCCGGATGGTGATGAAATCGTTTTTAGTTCTGACCGAAGTGGAAAGTCAGAAATTTATCTGATGGAAAAAGACGGGAGCAATTTGAGAAAATTGAAAATTAATATTCATCAATAATATCCCCTTCTATTACAACAAATTAGCCCAGTTGGTTTTTTGTCCCAAGAACCAGTCTGTTTATAAATAATCGCCTTTATCGTACGCCATTCCTATTGGTCTCAAGCTTATAAACCGCATTAGGTGCGGTCAAAAACAATGTGGACCCATCAGAACCTCCCCATGCCAAATTCGTAATTCGATCAGGAGTTTCAACTTGTTGTAGTACTTTGCCCTCGGGAGAAAAAACCCACAAGCCTCCCGGACCTGTAGAATACAAATTACCATCCGTATCAACTTTCATTCCATCGGCCGCACCCTCCGCATTCGACTCCATTTTAGCAAATATTTTTCCATTTGATAACGATCCATCGTTATTTACATCAAAAGCACGGATATGATTATGACGAGTATCATTGACGTACAATCGGGATTCATCCGGTGAAAAGACAATCCCGTTCGGTAGATCAAAATCATCAATGAGCAACTGTAACCCATCCTCCCGGGAATAGCGATACACTCCGTTAAAATCCAGCTCTTTATCTTCGTCTGAAACGCCGAAAGATGGATCCGTAAAATAGATCGAACCATCCGACTTCACGGTCAGATCATTGGGACTATTGAGCCGTTTACCATTATAACTATCAGCTACTACGGTAAGCTCTGTATCCTTTGTTAATCGTGAGACAAGACCATCATGCTGCGCCAGTAACAAGTTTCCATCCCCATCGAAAGTGAGACCATTAGAATGACCACTGGGTTTTAAATATATGACAGCCCCTTCAGCAGGCGTCCATTTGTAAATAGTGTTAGCCGGAATATCACTAAACAGTAAATATCCGGAATCATGCCAGAGCGGACCTTCCGTAAACTCATACCCGTCTGTAATAATTTTGGGCTCAGCCTCTTCATTAATAATCTGTTGCCCAAAAGTTATCATAACTGGTAAGATGATCATCATTAATAATGCTAAAATAGCTTTCGATAATTTTTTCATAGTAATATAGACTGTTTAAAATGCCTTAAAATCCAATTTTGTTTTCCCTGTGAGTAAGCAAAGTAGACTCATACATTCAAGATCGCAAAAAGTTACTAAAGAATCCTGGCCACTTAAAATCAGAGATAGAGAATACATACTTTTCCTAGTTGGTAAAATATTTAAATCCAAAGCCCTAAAATTCTTGCCATTCATTTGTTATATTAACCGCTCAATTTTGATACGGTATTTAGGGATGTTCACAATATCCTATTTTGACGAGCTAAACTGAGGTAATTACTAACTATACGATTGTTGTTATGAAAATTCATGAGTATCAAGCGAAAGAACTTTTAAAAGAATATAATGTTGCCGTTCCAGCCGGGGTAGCAACTGATTCAGTTGACGAAGCAGTTGATGCTGCTAAAGAGATGAAAGAAAATGGATCATCTCTCTTTGTTGTTAAGGCCCAAATTCATGCCGGTGGGCGAGGTAAAGGAAAAACCAAAAACAGCGGTGTGAGCGGCGTAATTCTCTGTAAAACGATCGATGAGGTGCGCGATGCGGCCGAATCGCTGCTTGGCGACGTACTGGTTACCAAGCAAACCGGTGAAGAAGGACAGAAGGTACAGCGCATTTATGTTACCGACGGTGTAGATATTGAACAGGAATTTTATCTCGGCATTCTGCTCGACCGCGCAAAAAGTAAAAACGTCATCATGGTTTCTACCGAAGGCGGTATGGATATTGAAACCGTTGCCGAAGAAACCCCTGAAAAAATTGTCAAAGAATGGGTTGAGCCGGGGATGGATCTACAGCACAATCAAGCTCGACACTTAGCTTTTGCACTCGGCTTGGAAGGCGATGCCTTCAAAAAAGCTGTGAAGTTTATCATGGCGCTGTACAACTGCTATCTGGAAACAGACGCCAATATGGTAGAAATTAACCCGCTGGTTCTTACTCCAAGTGGCGATGTGATGGCGCTTGATGCCAAGATGACTTTCGACGACAATGCGCTCTTCCGTCATCCCGACATTGAAGAACTACGTGATAAATCAGAAGAAAATCCTGTTGAGCTCGAAGCCTCCGAATACGGTCTCAGTTATATTAAGCTTGATGGAAATGTGGGCTGTATGGTAAACGGTGCCGGTCTTGCCATGGCTACCATGGATATCATTAAACTTTCCGGTGGCGAGCCAGCCAACTTTTTAGATGTAGGAGGTAGCGCCAATGTTGAAACCGTCAAAAATGGCTTTCGCATCATTCTTGAAGACAAAAATGTCAAAGCAATTCTCATCAACATCTTTGGCGGAATTGTCCGCTGTGACCGCGTAGCAAACGGAGTCATTGAGGCAGTCAAAGATCCTGAAATTGCTGAAAAAGTGGAAGATGTACCCATCATTGTTCGCTTGCAGGGTACCAATGCCGAAGAAGCAAAAGAGATCATCGACAACTCAGACTTGAATGTGATCTCTGCTGTTCTGCTTAAAGAAGCAGCCGAAGAGGTCTCGAAAGTATTGGCACCTGCCTCATAAACCGATTAGTAGTTTAGAATACTCTAACCCTGTCAGAGTAATTAACTCTGACGGGGTTTTTTATTTAACGGAACAGCCAGTGTAACAAATCGGTTTTGTTGTCAAAGTATTCTACAAAAATACAGCTGACCATCATGCAGAAAATACTGCAAATCACTAACATCATATCCTTTATTATTACCATCTTCTTAAATTACTTGGCTGGTGCCGGACTCATCAATGGTCAGACTATAGGTGATATTTCAGCCCGATATGAAAATTTGTTTACACCAGCCGGCTACGCATTTTCCATATGGGGTGTGATTTACTTCATGCTTGCAGGGTTTGTTATTTACCAGGCTCGGAGCCTTTTCAAAAATGTCAATAACGACGATTTTGTCCTGCAAATAGGCTGGTGGTTTGTAATTAGTTGTATTGCTAACAGTCTGTGGATTATCGCCTGGGTACAAGACTATATCGGACTATCCGTTGTTCTGATAACTGTTCTATTGTTTTCATTGATAAAGATTGTCGTCAATACCAACATGGAACGCTGGGATGCGCCTTTTCCAAAAATTGTCCTGCTTTGGTGGCCGTTCTGCTTTTACTCGGGATGGGTCACCGTAGCTACTATTGCAAATATCTCAGCTTATCTAACAAAAATAGGTTGGAATGGTTGGGGCCTCAGTGATACAAGTTGGGCTATCATCATGATTATTGCCGCGGGCCTGATCAACTTAATGATGATTATTACTCGTAACATGCGTGAGTTTGCGGCAGTAGGCATCTGGGCACTCGTAGCCATCGCAGTTGCAAATTGGAGTATACATCAATCAATAGTAATAGCAGCTATCACAGTATCCGCAATCTTATTTATTGCTATTTCAATACACGGTTACCAGAACCGCCACACTGCTCCCCACATTAAATTCAAGCAAATGAGAAGCGGATAATTCATCTACTACAAATAATATATTGTTTTGCTCACTTTTTGTTTTTAGTTGCTCCCAGATAAATAGCAGCCAACACAATTGCAGCACCGACATATTCGAGCGTAGTAGTCGGACGATCGAAAAAGAGAATATCCCATCCAAAAGCCAGTGCCGGCTGTAGCAGTAGTGCCAAGCCGGCTACCGAGGCATTTACCTGTGGCAACCCCTTGGAAATAGAAACCCATCCAAGAACCTGACCCATAATGCCAAGTCCAATTAAAGCTGCCCAAGTCTGCAGGTCCGGTATGTTAAATTGTGCGCCGGGTTCAATCACAACCGTTATCCCCAAAATAGCTGCCGACATCAGGCTAATCCACATCATGTTAGCAATCAATGAAAAGCGAAGTTCATATCCAGCTGACTGGGATTTACGTAGCGTAAGAATATAAAGTGCGTATGTAAGTGCCGTAAGTAATCCGTAAAATACGCCCATCTCTACGGCACCCCCTTGCTCTCCCCATCCCGTTCTGACAATCATGAACAGCCCGATGACTGCGAAAGGAATAGCAACCAGCAGACGCCAACCAAGTTTTTCTTTTAGAAAGATAACGGCCAGTATAGCTACAAAAAATACCTGCATATTACCAAGTATGGTAGCCAGTCCCGGCCCCACAAAATTAATACTCCGATGCCAGAAAAACAGATCCATGCTGAACAGAAGAGCACAAATAAACGGAATGGCCAGACTTTTTATCCCAAACCATAAGCGATCCTTTCTAATAACCGTTACACCCAGCAAAATAAGTCCGCCAAAGAGCATCCGATAAAAAGCAGAAACCGTTGGTCCAACATTAGCCAACTCCACCAACACAGAGGTAAAGCTTACCATTGCGGCACCAAAAACAATAAACCCAATGGCACGCAATGAGACCCGGGAATCAGTCATGGTTAAATATTTATTAACAAGAAATTATGCAGATTATAGAAATGAAGAAGTTAACCCATCTTACTAGACTGCGGCATCTGTTTTTTACACTCTTTGTAATACTCCTCGTATTGGCTGATAATCTTACTCATCTCAAATGTTTCAGCCTGCTTTCGGGCATTTTGGGCAAGCTCTTGGTGTAAAGACTCATCCGATAAAATCTTAACGGCATATTCGCCCATGCAATCAATGTCATCAAGATCACATAAATACCCTGTTTCCCCATGGATATTCACTTCAGGTAATCCCCCTATATTGGAACTGATTACCGGTACACTGCAGCTCATCGCTTCAAGGGCAGCCAGTCCAAACGTTTCTGATCCGGACGGAATCAAAAACAGATCAGCTATCGACAAAATATCCTCCACCTGATCCTGCTTGCCAAGAAAACGAACCTCGTCACACATCCCCAGCTCGCGACACCGCTGTTCAGCACGCTGCCGATCGGGCCCGTCACCAACCAAGAGTAGCTTTGCTTCAATGCCATTCTCCAAAATCCGTGCAAACACACTCACTACTTCCGGCACCCGCTTCACTTCTCTAAAATTAGAGACGTGAACTACCACCTTTTCATCATTCGGACAAATGGCTTTTTTGAAGTGGGTTTGATCGGATTTTTGAAAGCGATCCAGATCAATAAAATTAGGTATCACCTTGATATCTTTCTTGATATCAAAACGTTCGTACGTTTCATCGCGCAAATATTCCGAAACCGCCGTAACGCCATCACTCTGATTAATTGAAAAGTCAACCACATTCTTATAACTGGGATCGCTTCCCACGATAGTAATATCGGTGCCGTGCAATGTTGTGATCAGCGGAACATGCTCTGCCTTTTCTCCTAATATCTGCTTCGCTAAGTATGCGCTGGTAGCATGTGGTATCGCATAATGCACGTGCAAAATATCAATCTTTTCATATTCAATAAGGCTAGCCATCTGATTTGCCAGCGCCAGATCATATGGTGGATATTCAAACAACGGATAGGTATTCATGTTCACTTCGTGATACGATATGTTCGTCCGAAACGTATCTAAACGAGCCGGACGCGCATAACTTAACATATGAACATTATGATCGCGCTTGGCCAATCCCTTGGCCAATTCCGTGGCAACAACACCGCTGCCTCCAAAGGTGGGGTAACAAACAATTCCTATATTCATCTAACAGTTTCTTATAAAATTAATCCGGTATCACTTATTGTGACCTAATATTTCTTACCAACAAAATAAAAGTGTATCTCATTTCCTACAATCCCATATTAGGTGCAAAGTCAGTTATCTATTATATTAAAGGCTTGGGATTTTTTGGAGATCCCCTGCATCCAAACACACTTTTTGCTAAAAAACAGATATCAACCTATGGCTGGTCATTCCAAATGGTCTAATATAAAGCATAAAAAAAAGAAAGAAGACAAAAAGCGGAATAAGATTTTCAACAAGCATCTGCGTGAGATTTCTGTTGCTGCACGTGAAGGCGGCGGCGATCCGGAAATGAATCCCAGGCTTGACACAGCCATCAATAATGCCAAAAGTGATAATGTCCCCAAAGATAACATCGAGCGTGCCATCAAAAAGGGTACCGGGGAACTCGACGAGGGCGACGGCAAGTATGAAGATGCCACCTATGAAGGGTATGGACCCGGTGGTATTGCGTATTTCATTGAAGTAACTACGAATAACTATAATCGTACGGTGGGAGAAATTCGCCACATCTTTTCATCTCACGGGGGCAACCTGGGAACTGACGGATCCGTTGGATATCTGTTTGAACAAAAAGGAATGATTCGCATTAAAAAGAAAGACCAAGATCAAGAAATTGATGAAGAAGAATTTATGCTGCAAGCTATTGATGCCGGCGCAGAAGATATTGATACCGACGGCGAGGTATTGAATGTAACAACGGGCCGCGAATCGATGTATGAGGTTAATGACGAGCTCGAGCAAATGGGCTACGACATAGAATCTGCAGAGCTGATTCGCATTCCCATGACCGAAGTGAAAGTAGAATCCAACGTAGCAGAATCAAACTTTAAGCTAATGGAAAAGTTTGAAGATAATGACGATGTATCCAACGTATTTACGAATATGAAAATGGATGAAGAAACGCTGGCCATTGCGGAGCAGATGGACTAAGTTTTACAATTTTTAGCTCTGTTTTTTCGTTAATGGGATGAACATTCAATAAGGACAGTACAATGAGATACATTTGGGCTTTGCTGATAAGTTTTTTACTGCTGGGAGCTTCTATCGAAGATGCCCGAAAGGCCAACGAGGCCTATGACGAGGGTAACTATGAAGAGGCCATCTCACTATACAAAAAAGCGATAGATGCTGATCCGGAGAATGCCAAACTCCATTTCAACTTGGCTTCAGCCCTGGCTAAATCGGGACAAAGTGAAAAAGCCATCCGGACATTTGAGCAGTATAAATCAATGACTACCAGTGCTGAAGAAAAAGCAAAAGCCAATTATAATATTGGCAAGGTATTATCTGATAATCAGAAGTGGGATAAAGCTGTTGACTATTTTAAACAGTCGCTTCGATATATGGCTGGCGATGCCGATGCAAAACATAATTTTGAGCTTGCCAAGAAAAAGAAACAGCAGCAACAGAATCAGCAAAATAAGAATAAGCAGAACCAACAAAACCGGCAGAAGAATAACGAGCAAAATCAGGATCAACAACAAGACCAACAGCAGCAAAATCAACAAGATCAACAGGACCAGCAGCAAAACCAACAGAATCAGCAAAATAAAAACCAAAAAAAGCAACAGCAGCAGTCTCAAAAAATGAGCAGGGCCCAGGCTCAAAAGATATTAAACGCCCTGGAACAGAAAGAGAAAGAACTGCTTAAAAAATTCAAAAAACAGGAAACGGAGTCCAGCAAAAGTTCCAATGAGAAAGATTGGTAAATTATTTTATACAGTCGGTTTTTTTCTGGTTTTCGTACTCCTTGGGAGTTCATTTAGCTGGGCTCAATCGAATGTCTCTGTTGAAGCCAGCTTGTCTCAGACCACTGTTTATACCGGTGAACGTGTTAGTCTTTCGATTGAAATAAGTGGAAGCTTTAACAATGTATCCCGACCCGAACTACCCCAGTTTGAGAATTTTCGTTTACTGAGTAACAATCCCTCCACTTCTCGAAGCTATAGCTATATAAATGGTCAAAGTACGGTTTCATACACCTACAGCTACTACCTTATCGCCCAGAAAAAGGGGGATTCCCAATTGCCTGCCGTCAGTATTTCTATTGATGGAAAAACCTATACCACTGACCCTATTCAGGTTAATGTAATTGATCGCAACGAATCAGCCACATCAGAGAATTCATCGGAACGCCCTGATATTTTTCTGAAACTCGAGGTTTCTGATGACCAACCGGTAACCGGACAACAAATTATTACAGATGTTATTTTATATTTCAGGGATGGATTAGAAGTTAATTCTTACCAGCCTGTACCCGGATGGAAAGCTGAGGGATTTTGGAAAGAGGAGCTGGAGAACTCCGGACGTCCTCGAGCTGAATCTACTGTTTTAGATGGTATTCGATATCGCAAAGCTCGGCTGCTACAATTTTCACTTTTTCCCACGAAGTCAGGTGAACTCGAAATTAGTCCCTATAAAATTGTTGTTGCCGTCCGATCAGCTCGATCCGGTAATGATCCATTCAGTAGTTTCTTTAGCGGGTTTGGTAGCAACCAACGTGAGGTCGAACTATCCAGCGACCCTATAACGGTCGATGTTCAACCTCTTTCTCCTACCGATGGGGCCACCTATCTTGGTGCCGTCGGCGATTTTGATATTTCTCGAAGTATCAGCACCAACAATGCCCTTGTCGGTGAATCTATTGAAATTGAAACACGCGTTAGAGGATCGGGCAATATTCCTCTTATCTCAAAACCTAATTACGATCTACCCGACGGACTCGAAATTTACGAGCCCCAAGAAAACATGAGGCTTAATCGTAGAAACAGTACTATTAGCGGTAGCAAGTCATTCACTGATGTTATAATTGCTCGTTCACCGGGTAATTATACCATCCCAGCAAAAACCGTTTCGTACTATAACCCGGCGCGCGACCGATACATATCTACTACCCTCGAGTCGCTCACCTTTTCTATTGATGAGAATCCAGAAGCTATGGCCGCCTCAGAGGGCCCCGGACAATTACCTGTTTCTCCCATTACAGGTCTTGCCAGCTGGATTACCGTATCACCGGAGCCGGCAGATATATTGGAAATATGGTGGTTTTGGGCGGGAGTCTTGATACCACTTATTACTGCCGGAGCAGCATACTGGCGAAAACTGTATACCGACAGAATGCAGACGGATACAGCCTTTGCCCGATCGGTTAAAGCAGCTGACAAAGCACAACAGCGTCTTCAAAAGGCTATCCAAGTATCCGAAGAGGGAAATATCAAACAAGCCTATAACCTCCTGCAAAAAGCAGTCACAGGTTTTATCAGTGATCGACTAAATATGCCGGAAGCAGGGTTATCCAATCAAGATTATATTGAAGCACTCAAAGAAAAGGGCATTGAAGAGAATCTTGTTAAAAACATCCGAATGCTGCTGGACAAGTGTGCTTCTATCAGCTATGCTCCCAATACTACCCATGCTTATCTTAAGTCGCATGTTGGGCTGGCAGAAAGTACGCTCGAAAAATTGCAAAAAGTATTATAACCGTGATTACCAATCGATTTACCAAAATATTTGTTTTTCTACTTCTTATTGGTGGATTTGCTACTCTCAGCTTTGCCCAGCAAAATGCTCAGGCGCTTTTCGATGATGCCAATGAAAAACTCGGGAAGGGTAACTATCAACGAGCGATATCGTTATATCAAAACCTAAAAGACAACAATACTGTTTCTGGTGCGCTATTTTTAAATATGGGAATCAGCTATCAGCGTATCGATTCGCTGGGAAAAGCAAAGTATTATTTTTTAAAAGCTTCTCAATTTGAGGAGACAGAGCAACAGGCCCAAAAAGCACTGGAGTTTGTGGAATCACAATTCAGTCGCCAATCAGCCGTACTCCCTAAACTACCCTGGGATATAGCTACCGGATGGATGCAAGAACATATCGGGGCTAAAAACATTCTGTTGATTGGAATCATTACACTAAATATTGGGGTTCTCATTTTTATTGCACACTGGTTTATGCAGGCCTATCCCAAAATATTACGTATTGGGGGGCTTTCTCTCATTATAGCAGCCTTGCTTATTATTACCGCAAGCTTTTATACACAATATATTAGCGAGCGATACAGCAAAGCAGTGATGGTAACCGATCAGGTAGCGGTTTTAGAAGAACCCGTTGAAGAAGCTCCCGTTGTAAGCCGTGCCTATGAAGGATATTCATTTACAGTGGACCATCGACAAAGCAATTCACAGCAGGGCTGGTCATATGTGCGCATGAGTAACGGGCTGTACGGATGGATTCCCAACAGCGAGATACTTATACTCTGACTAACACAATATTGCGTATTTTGTACTGCGTTTTTATCTACTCAAACGAATTACGAAATACGCAGCTTGATAATTTTCCAATAAGGACAAACCATAACCATTTTATTATGTCTGAAGTAGCCGACTATATTGATATCAATAAGGAACAGTTCAAACATGAGCTGTTTGACTTTTTACGCATCCCCAGCATCAGCACCGATTCGGAATACAAAAATGAAGTCATTGATGCCGCAAATTTCCTGCTTGACAAGCTCAACAACCTTGATCTTGATCGAGCAGAAGTGTTTGAGACAAACGGCAACCCCATTGTGTACGGCGAGCTAATTACTGATGAATCAAAGCCTACCGTGTTGGTTTATGGTCATTACGATGTACAACCGCCTGATCCCATGGACCTGTGGGAAACGCCCCCCTTCGACCCAAAAGTACGAGACGGAGATATTTATGCCCGAGGTGCCAGCGATGACAAGGGGCAGTCATTTACGCATGTAAAAGCACTGGAAGCCTATCAAAAAACAGGTACTGATTTCCCCGTAAATATTAAGTTTATCTTTGAGGGAGAAGAAGAAATCGGATCCCCCAACCTCGTGCCTTTTATCGAGGAGCACAAAGATCTGCTCGAATGTGATATGGTACTCATTTCTGATACGGCCATGTTTGCCGAAGATACGCCATCTATTACGTATGGCCTGCGCGGATTGGCTTATATGGAGATCAACGTTCAGGGTCCAAATAGAGATTTGCACTCCGGCGTTTATGGAGGTGCTGTTGATAACCCCGCCAATGTGCTCTGCGAAATTATTGCACAGTTAAAAGATGAGGACGGCGTTATCCAGATTGACGGATTTTATGATGATGTTGTAGAGCTTACGGAGGATGATCGTGAGGCCTATAGCAAACTTCCCTTCGATGAAGAGGAATATAAAGAAAAGCTTGGACTTAAAGCACTGAAAGGAGAAAAAGGATACAATACCCTGGAACGTACGTCGGCACGTCCCACGCTTGATGTGAACGGTATGTGGAGTGGCTACCAGGGCGAAGGAGCTAAAACGGTACTTCCCGCCAAGGCAGGTGCCAAAGTAAGTATGCGCTTAGTCCCCGACCAAGATCCCAAAAAAATTGCGAAGCTCTTTAAAGAGCATGTTGAGTCGATTGCTCCCGACACTGTTACCGTTGAAGTAAACGAACATCACGGCGGACATCCGGCCATAACAGATTTAACGTTTTACGGATTGCAAGCTGCAGCCGATGCTTTTGAAGCAGTGTATGATAAAGAACCTTTTTTCACACGGGAAGGTGGATCTATTCCTATCGTCGCAGATTTTCAAAAAATATTGGGAGCGCAATCCATCCTAATGGGCTTTGGCCTCAACAGTGATGCCATCCATTCGCCCAATGAAAAATTTGCGCTGAAGGATTTCTATCGAGGGATTCACACCTCCGCAAAATTCTTCGAGCTGCTGCCCGATTACAGCTAATATTATTTAATTTTTGCTAATGAAAGGCCGTGAATCTATAGTTCACGGCCTTTTTATTTTAACTAACTATTCATCCGTCCTATATCGCTCAAACCATGCGATAATATTATCAACCTTATCAATAAGCTGGCTGGGACGATCAGATATAAAATGTGATGCCCCGGGTATCTCCACATAGGCTGTTTCAATCTCGCGTATCTGCAGTGCGCTATAAAGCTGTTTTGCTTCGGAGGGTGGTGTTCGCAAATCATCTGTTCCAACCATAACCATGGTCGGCGTTTCTATATTACCAACCAGCGAAACGGGAGAGTGCTCCCAATACGCCTCAAAATTTTCCCATGGCTGACCCGGATAGCGATAATGTGCATAACCGTAATAATTATCAGCCGTCAGAGTCTTACTGATCCAGTTCATTACCGGTTTGATAACCGCTGCAGCTTTAAAACGATCGGTCTTGCCAACTATCCATGACGTCATCGTTCCGCCGGCACTTCCCCCTGTCACAAAAAGGTTGTCCTCATCGATATATCCATTTTCAATCACAGCATCTACACCATCCATAACATCATGATAATCATTTCCGGGATAATCATGGTATAACAAGTTTCCAAACTCCTCTCCAAACCCTGTACTGCCGCGGGGATTGGGATAGAATACCACATACCCGGCCGAAGCAAATAGCTGAATTTCAGGTGAAAATCGATCGCCGTAGTTAGAAATAGGTCCGCCGTGATTTTCAACCACTAACGGATATTTTTTATCGGGATCAAAATTAGGCGGTTTCACAATCCAGCCCTGAATTTTTCGTCCGTCTACTGATGAAGTGTACCAGATCTCCTCCACCTGCCCTAGATCACGATAATCAAGCAGTGCTTTATTCAATCCGGTAATTTTCGCCCGTCCATCCTGATTCCTTGAAGTAGTTGCGAGCTCCGCAGGATAGTAGGGAGTGGTTTCATTATATGCGATCCTGCCGTCATTGGCTACTGAATAAGAGCCGCCGCCATAGGGACGAGCAACCGTAGTTCCTCCTACATCCTTGGCCACAACAGAAGTTTTTCCGTCGAGAGTCGTATAACCAATCTTGGTATTGCCTTCATCATCATACATAAAGTACAACCCTTGGCCATCCTTATCCCACTGAATTGATGAGATACTTCGGTCCAGACCAAGATTAATTTTTCGTTTCTCACCGCCGTCCGCATCCATAACATACAACTCGGTGAGCTGATAAGTCTGTACCTTGTCATCATATCCAAGATACGCTATTCTTTCCCCGTCGTGGGATACTTTGGGACTATAATCCGGACCATCACGGTCAGTCAGTTGTTCAATATTTCCATTTTCCACATCTACTGCATACAGCTCTGACTCCCTGCGTTCGTGCTCCCAACCCTCGTTCAAATTGGCAGAAAAATACAGTCGTTCCCCATCACTGCTCCACACGGGATCACCGGAGTGATGGTAATCACCCTTAGTTATTTGACGTGGGGCACCGCCTTCGGCAGGCACAGTAAAAATATGCGTGAAGCCCGGATCTATATAGCCTGATCCATCGGACTGGTAATTGAGCCGAGTCGTTACACGAGGGTTATCCGCCCACTCTGCTCCTTCAGGTGGTTGTTTTGAATCTGCCAGTTTAGGATTGGACTCCTTCACCTTCATATTGAAAGCCAGATACTCTCCATCAGGTGACCATGAGAGGCCGCTTGGTGACTTCTCCAACTGCGTAATCCGTGACAAAGCACCACTCTCTATCCAATAAACATAAATTTCAGCGCCGACCTCTTTTGTTGAAGAAGTAAAAGCAATCCTGCTACCGTCCGGCGACCAACGCGGGCTACTTTCATTGACATCCCGGGTAGTAAGCTTACGGTGATTAGAACCGTCGGCATCCATTATCCAAAGGCGGGATATTCGCTTGTCCTTCATTTTATCCATCTGTCCCCGAGAATACACAATATGTTCTCCATCCGGAGATACTTGCGGATCTTCAACCCATTGTAGTTCGAACACATCCATGCCGGTAAAAGGTTGCACAGATTGGGCAACCGTCGTAATAGGTAGTAGAAGAATAATAAAGAGAGGAAACAGTAAACGTTTCATAAAAAATAGTTTTATGGATTTGAATAGGCTATACTACAGCAAACCTAAAGTCTGATTACAGCAATGATAGCTATTTGAATACCGCGCTTCAATTTCAAAATCACTTTTATATTACTCAGATCTTCTATAGGTTTTTTATATCTATATGTCTTGAACTTTATAGCAACTATTAAACTAAGATGCGAGTATTCACCCACTACTTAAAACTGGTTCTTTTGGGATGTCTTTCCATTGTAATAGCAAGTTGCGACCTGTCAAATGATGAGGAGTTCGAAGAAACCTACACCTACTCCTTTCAACAAGATAAACAGTTAGTTGTTGATACTACCTCAAGACAAGCGACGGGGGATAGCACACAAACCATCCTCAGTGTATCGTCACAGTCGGGAGATAACCGCGTTTTCCATTATGAAAAACGCATTACTGCTCCCCCTAGAGTTATGGATGGTGGCAGTGTTACCACAGTCTATTTCCAAATACCACCTGAAACTGAACGATTTACATTTGAGGGAACGGAATTAACAAATGCCAACGTCTACTTTCAAAGAAGCTGCTTTTGTCCCCTTATCGGAGCCCTGAAAGTTGAAAGTGGGTTAATAGAAGGGCAGAAACTCAGTGAAACCCTTTGGAGCATTTCGGCCTCTTTACAACCGGAAGGACCAGAAACAACATATAATATTAAATTTGAGGGCGCATTCACTTTGAATAACAATCAAGAATAAATATCAGCTATTCTTCTACAACAGAATTATCTACTACTCCTTTTTGGAGATCGTACTTGGTGGCATACTCCGATTCATCCACAATAGTTTTGGGATCATTATTTTCATCCACAATTACTACCTTAGGCTTAAAGTCCTGAGCTTCTTCGGGGGTCATCTCGGCATAGGAAATAATGATTACACGATCCCCTACCTGCGTTTTTCGCGCTGCCGCTCCATTTAGACAGCATACACGCGAACCCGCATCACCGGGTATGGTGTAGGTTTCAAGACGTGCACCGTTAGTAATATTTACGACCTGAACTTTCTCATAGGGAAGGATTCCTGCTTCATCCAACAAATCTTTGTCAATCGTTATGCTCCCCTCATAATGAAGGTTTGCCTCAGTTACCTTCATCTGATGTAACTTAGATTTGAACATCGTCAGCTTCATGGTCGTAGCTATTTTTCAATAATTAGATTATCAATTAAACGGGTATCTCCCAAGTAAACGGCTCCAGCTAAAATATATTTGCTGTCAGCCTTGGGTTTCGAAACCGGTTTCATCTTCTCAAAAGAAAACAGGTTAAGATAATCAATTTTGAACCCTTTTGCTTCTAATTCGTTTTTCTGATGTTCTAACAACAATTGTACGTTTTTCGCCCCATCAGAAATTTGCTTGCCCACGTATTGGAGAGAACGATATAAGCCGGGAGCCAACTTACGCTGCTCGTCATCCAAATATTTATTTCGACTACTCAGCGCCAGCCCATCATTGGCCCGTTTAATCGGTCCCATAATCAATTCCACATCATGATTAAATTCAGTCACCATCTGCTGCAGGATACGAAACTGTTGTATGTCTTTTTGACCAAATACAGCAAAATCAGGCTCAATAATATTAAACAGCTTATTAACAACCAGCAGAATTCCCTCAAAAAAACCGGGTCGCGAACCACCATCCATATATTCATTAAGCTCGTCAACCTCGATACTTAAATACTGTTTTGTGGGATACATAATCTCATCCGTCGGTGCAAATACAGCAGAAATACCTTCCTCCTCGCACTTTGCCAGGTCGTTTTCGAGTTCCCTTGGATATTCCTCAAAATCTTCGTCGGGAGCAAATTGCTCAGGATTCACATAGATCGATGCGACGACTTCATCGGCATGCTTCCGGGCTAAGCGAAAAAGAGACAAGTGCCCCTCATGGAGAGCACCCATCGTCGGCACAAAAGCAACAGTATTACCCTCTTTTTTCAGAGATCGTACCTTCTCACGAATGTCATCTACAGTTCGTTTTGCTTCCATATAACACTCAATAAAGAAGGGGTTTATCGCAATAAACCCCTTCTTTCAGATTATTAATTTTGGGATAACTAAACCGCACGATCGGGATCAAAATTCTCCAACAGCTCCTTAACACGGTTGAGAAATGCACCGCCATGGGCACCGTCAACAATTCGGTGATCATAACTCATAGACAGATACATCATCTGACGGATTGCTATAACATCGCCTTCGGAAGTTTCACGGACAACCGGGCGTTTTTCAATAGCACCCGTTCCCATAATGGCAACCTGCGGCTGGTTAATAATGGGAGTTCCCATCAAGTTACCAACACTTCCGTAGTTAGTAAGCGTAAAAGTACCGCCCACAAGATCGTCCGGATTCAGATTTTTATTACGTGCCTTCATAGCTAAATCATTCACGGACTTGGCTAATCCAACCAAGTTCTTTTCCTGAGCTTTTTTAATAACAGGAACAATTAATCCACCCTTACCACCTTCACCCAGCGCAACTGCCAAGCCAAAGTTGATATCACGCTTGAGTATGATTTCATCATTCTCGGTATCCACCGAACTGTTGATAAGTGGAAATTCACGCATGGCCTGTATAATCTTCTCAATAAAGAGAGGCGTGTACGTCAATTTAACACCGGCCCGCTCTTTAAATTCCTGCTTATTGGCCTCGCGCCAACGAACAAGGTTTGTAACATCGACTTCGGAGAAGGTTGTTACGTGTGCCGATGTCTGCTTTGAGCGAACCATGTGCTCTGCAATCATTTTGCGCATGCGATCCATCTTAATGCGCTCAACATTCTCGGATGGTCGCTCAATATCGAGCTCTCCGGCAGATATAGAACGCTGTTCGCCTTGTGCCGGAGCTGACTCTTTCTTGCCGGGCTTACTTAGTCCTGATTTCTGTGAAGCAGGTTGCGCTGGCTGTTTCGGCTGAGACTTTCGCTCCTCAAGATAACTCATTACATCTTCCTTGGATACGCGTCCACCCTGACCGGAACCCTCAATACTTTCAAGCTCTTCCTGTGAAATTCCTTCTTCCTTAGCAATAGAACGCACCAGCGGAGAGTAAAATCGTCCGTCACTGCCTATACGTTGCGGCTCTGATCCCCCGGAAGGTGCTCCATTCGTGCTCTTCGCCTGTGCAGGCTGTGATTCTGTTTTCTGTTTAGATGTAGTTTCCTGTTTTGTTTTCTGAGTATCAGTCGCAGTAGAACTTGTTGTATCGGCTGAAGCAGAGGCTGCTTTTCCGGTTGCAATAATTGCAATGGTTTGACCCACTTCAACGGTATCACCTTCTTCGACCAGAATTTCTACCAGCGTGCCGGCCTGTGGTGATGGAACTTCTGTATCCACCTTATCCGTAGAAATCTCGAGGAGCGTTTCATCCTCTTCCACTTCGTCACCGACAGACTTCGCCCATTCGATGACCGTACCTTCCATCACAGATTCGCCCATCTGAGGCATCTGAACCTCAATGCGCTCTCCTTCCTCATCGGTATCTCCCCCAGAAGATTCTTCAGATGTTTCTTCTGCAACTACTTCCTCTGCTTGTTGGGACTCTTCCTGACTTTCATCGACCTGTTCCTCAGACTCTTCAGCAGCACCGCCTCCAGTATCTGAAGTATCAGCTGCATCAGGATCGGTTTCGATAACCGCAATGGCCTGTCCCACTTCAATAGTGTCTCCTTCTTCAGCTAACATTTCGATCAAAATTCCAGCTTGGGGAGAGGGTACTTCAGTATCCACCTTGTCGGTAGCAATTTCCAGAAGGGTTTCATCCTCTTCAACTTTGTCACCTACTGCTTTCGCCCATTCAATGACAGTGCCTTCCATTACCGATTCGCCCATCTGGGGCATTTCTACTTCAACTCTGGCCATCGTTACTCAGATTATGTTATTAAAAATTTGAATATAAATACCTTAAATAAAATTGCTGGTTCTAACGTTCATAAAACAGCTATCAAAGATCACAATAAATGGGATTAGATCAAAATATTTAGGGCTACAGAACAGATATTTAAGTAACCAATTAGTTAGCCTATTAGTTATTCTAAAATCACATTACCAAACCCTTAAGTCCAGAATCGCCAAGCTAACAGAAGGCAAGTTGCGGAAAATATTATCCCAAATATTAGAAACAAACGATCAGACAGCCATTCGGGCAAGAACAGGTCCGCCACCGATCCGACATCCGCCCCCTGTTGCTCGGCCAAATCCGTGAGCGGACAGCGCCAGTCGTTCAACACCAAAGCCAATAGTTCTACAATCACAACCCCAAAGGCCCACCACGTAAGCATATTTATCTGATCCAGCGCCGCAGATATAAATACATATATGGTACTTATTCCAATCAGAAGAAAGAGGATAGAATGAACCAGTTTTATGTAAAAAACGGTTTTGGACATTATTCATTAAAGCATTACAAAACTTGAAAAGCTCATGCCATCCATAACAAAACTTGCTTATACAGATGCTGAAATAAATTCAGCACGACATTAACCTTTTTGATAAAATTAACGCTAATTATTTACCACGATTCATTCAACATCCAACGCTTGTTCCAAGTCCTCCAGCAGATCATCTGCATGTTCCAAACCTACGCTGATGCGGATCAGATTTTTGGGGGTTATCGAACCTTCCCCTTCGCTGCTGCGGCGATGTTCCCACGTACTCTCGACCCCACCAAGACTTGTTGCCCGACCAATCAATTTAGATTGTCCTACAATGCTAATCGCTTCTTCGGCATTGCCGTCAATCAAAAATGAAATCATACCGCCGAAACCGCTCATCTGTTTTTTGGCAATATCGTGTCCGACATGAGTTGCCAAACCCGGATAAAACACCTTTTCCACTTTCGGATGATTCTGCAGAAACCGGGCAAGGGTAGTAGCATTTTCGTTATGTCCTTTCATACGATACGGCAGCGTTCGGGTACTTCGAACCAACATCCAGCAGTCATCAGGGGAGGGAACCGCACCCCCAACGCGTTGTACAAGTCTTATTTTTTCAAATTGTTCATTTTGCTCTTTTGCTATCACTGCACCACCCAATATGTCACTGTGTCCTCCAAAATATTTTGTTGTAGAATGAACAACTAAATCTGCCCCTAACTTCAATGGCATCTGATTAATGGGGGTCGGCCACGTATTATCCACACAAACAATCGAACCGTTGTCGTGTGCCAGATCACTGATTGCTTCAATATCCATAATATTCATTAGTGGATTAGAAGGAGATTCTACCCAGATAAGCTTTGTACTTTCAATGATATGATCCTTAATATTTTGCAGATCAGTCATATCAATAAAGTCAGCCTGTAAACCCCACGGCTTCATTAGTTTGTTAACCAGTTTACGATTGCCGGCATAAACATCTTCAGGGATAATAATATGATCACCCGGCTCCAAGGATCTAAGCACAGCCGAAGCTGCAGCTACACCACTCGAAAATGCCGCAGCTGCTTCCCCTTCTTCCATCACTTTTAAGACCTGTTCCCATTGAACTCGATTGGGGTTTTCGAGTCTCGTATAGTGCCAGTCCCCCTCGGATCTTCCTTTCTTATCCAGCTGGTAAACCGTTGAACGATGCACAGGCGGGACGATATCAGGATTATCATTTGCCACTTCCATGGCGGCGTGTATGGCTTTGGTTTCCGTACGCATTTACATGTGAGTTTTTTTGGGATTCAATACAATGGTAATCATTTGCCGATTCTTTTTCAGAAAGAAAATCCCGCCCGTAGCAAAGCTACGGAACGGGACCTTTATCCGTTAAAAACCAAATATTTAAAATATTCTTAACAACAAGCGGTCTCTTCAGCGTGATAACTTTCGCTCTCTCCAAAAGTATGGAAAGCCTCCCACTCTACGCCTTGGGGATCAGTAATCCAACTTTTATCAGAATTAGCATAACAGCAGGTAGTCTCACCTTCATCACGGCTTAAACCATGTGTGCGGTCAATGTTTGAACGCAGTTCAAGAAGCTCTTCTTCCGACTCTGCCTCAATACCCAGATGTTCGATACCTTTGGCTCCCTCACGTTCGGCTATCGAAAAGTTAACGCGGGGATCATCAAGCATCCACTTTGCGTAATCTTCTCTTTGCTTGGTTGGGGCTGTACCAAAGAGTGTGCTGTAAAATTCTACTGATTCGTTTAGGTCATTCACTTTTAACATTACGTGCATACGTTTCATAATAGTCACCTTTAGGTGTTTTAAGTTATAATTAACCGTTTACACCTATGTAGTCGGGCCCCAACCAAAAAAGACGCAAAATTAACTCAGATTATTTTGATTTCTCTGATATCTTGGGATTATCCCTTTATAGACTTGCTTGAAGCAATACTTCCGTCCTACTGAATTGCGAATGTAGAACAAAAGGCAAAAATGCTAATTTTCTATCGATATAGTAACAAACGCAATCCGGATGTTAATTCAATTTTGATGACCAAAAAATGAATCAAAAAAGTCCCGGAGAAATCGTAGATTTTGCACTTCCTGAAACAAAAAAATCAAACATAACTTTTCCTCATTAACAGGTTGAAATATAATTTTCCCCGCTATTCGCCCCGGACCCCAACTTTATAAAACCTATAACTAAACCATAGCACTTGCTATATGTTCGACTTTACGGTTATAGTTCGGCCTAAGAATTGGAAGCTGAGACAAAAGAATGCGATTGTGGGTTTTTGTACCGGTGATTTTCTAATCTCAGATGCATATATAGAAAAGGCCAGCCTGAAAAGACTGACCCTTATTATGAGTTCATTAAGTTAGACCGTTGAGAAATGGATTCCTTACCGATTCTTTCAGCTATGCTTAGTTTTTATATCACGGTTCTCTCCAACCGTCAACATCATCTTAGGATGTAACATTTTCTATAGTTAAAAGTTTTTATACCTCTCAAATACAAGACCAAATACCTGGATTGTCATTTCTCTTCCATCTTCTCCAATCATACTAGTATATGTCACGAACATTGTTTCATCAGTTCCCAGATCAATATTATTAAGAACCATCTCTTCAACTTCAGGTTTGTCCAGAGCTGGGTCTAATGCAATAATAATAGGGTCCGTAGTTTGAATAAATGTTGATTTTGGTTTCCAGTCACTACTTGGCACCCAATCTTTGCCCAGCGCCCCCAAAGAAGGACCTAAAGTTATTTCTGCCGTTAACAACCCTGAAGAAAGTTCATCAGCCGATACTTCAACAGGTTCTGTCATGCCGCGATTGACAACCTCGCCGTTGTTTACCTGAAAGCTATGGAGCACAAGGTCGAATTTAGAAAAGTCAGTCTGGGAAGGACCCTCTATGCGCACGTTATCCTGGTAGTAATCCCACGTAAAATCGCTGGGGGTATCGTTTATCATATTTTCTAACCCGTCAGAGGGTGCGGTCTCTAACCCTACGGGTGCAGGTCCGGGGTCGGGGGCGCTGGTATCTTCACAGGATATGAATACCAGCGGGATAATAAATAATAAGACTACAATGCTAAATAGGGATCGTCGCATAATTGATAAAAGTCTAATATTCGGATTAGCGTCTGAGTTGATGAAAGTTTTTATTGATTGAACATCTGACCTTAAAATCCGATGGCCGATAATTTCTTTACTAATATCCAGTTTAGTATAGCCCTAATAGATTATAAGAGCTATTAGTTTAATAAAAACTTATCAGTAATAGACAGAAAATCAAATATTTGATTACCCTGACAGGTTCCGAAAAGAATAAGAAATGGGGACTTGATGATGAAAAAGTTAAGGCCATCCAGTGGGTATATGAAGAATACGTCAAAAAAGATCGTTCACTTCAGCAAATCGCCATCGACATTGGAAATCGCTTCGATTTCTCTATCACGTATAGCTATTTAATTACGGTATTGAAAGAGCGGTGCGGAACTCACTGGGAAGTCAATTTTAAAGCAGAGGATAAACCTTTTCCTTTCAAAGTCCCTCGGATACTGTCTGATCACAAAATTCAGGCCATCAAGGATAGATTAGCCCATAATAACACCAGCAATCGTAGTGATGTAAAGGGTAAATATTTACTTGCTGGTTTTATTCGGTGCATGCACTGTGGAAAAAGCCTACACGGCCAAGCCCCGCACGGCGGTAAATACAAGTACTATCGTCATCCGTGCAAACTGGCCGATACCTGTGATGCTTTTGGCTCTGTGCCATTAGATAAAATTGAGCACGCTGTTTTTCAGACTATATTTGAAAACATCTACGACGCCCCAACTTTTGAAAAAGCTATCAAAAATTCGCTACCTGACGAGGATCTGATTGAGGAGCTTGAAAATAAAATTGAGACTAAAAAAGAGCGTAAGAAAAAGGTCAAAATGAAGCGTTAAAGATTAGTATATGCAGTTCTAAATGATACCCTGGAAGAGGATAACATCAAGGAAACTGACAAAGAATTAAAAGAAACCGAGGAGCGTCTGGATAATGAAATAGATAACCTTAAATATAGTCTCGATAATCTACCCGACCCAGTGGAAGTCAAAAAAGAGGCCCATCAAGAACGCAGGAGGCTCAAACGCAAATGCCAGTCCAAAGAACACCTGCAAAGCATGTCATTCCATGAGAAGAAACAGCTTCTGCATTTCTTATTTGACGGGAAGGCGCCCAACGGTGATGACTACGGTATATATATTGATAAAAGAGGCAAAGGCAAGGATGCTGAAATTGATTACTTCATGTTCGGTCGTATTACAGGACTGCGGACAATCAAGAGAGATGATATAGATTACTTTCCAGAAGAGGACGATGATGATAATAGAAATGGAGGTAATTCATCTACTCCAAAAAACCATAACTCGCACAGGAATTTGGATTATAAGACTAATAATTTTGCTACAAGCCAAAAGGGACACTTCAAAGAACTTTGGCTTTACACATTACCATGACAACCCAATATCCACTTCTCACAATTCATCTCCCTCTTTAACAGTCGTCACAGGAATCTTCTTCACTCTCATCTCTAATTTTATGATAAGCCACAGCACGTCCCTCTTCACCGAATTGTACCTCACAGCAAGCCGCCAAAACTTCGCCCAGTTTTTGTCGTGCCCGCTGCACTCTTGACTTAGCTCCCGACAATGACAATCCCAGATCATCAGCAATCTCCTGCTGGGGTTTCCCCTCCACATCAGCCATCTTAAGCGGTTTTCCATATTTTTCAGGCAGCTCATCAATCATCGGAATAAGCCATGAAAGCACCTCTTCGTGAACATCGTGTTCCCCTTCGAACTTGTTCAAATCCAGAGTCACGTCTTCATCTCCTCCCGTTCTGATATCATTTCCGGCCGGCTCTTCTTTATCTCGTCCCTTTTGGCGATAGTGATCAGCCAACGCGCGACGGGCTATCCCAAACACCCACGACTGCACGCGATCTTCATGGCGTAGCTCATCAATGCCCTTGTGGATGCGAATAAAAATGTCCTGAAGTACATCTTCAGCTTCCTGGTCATTCGAAACCTTTGACCGAATAAACCCGCGCACTTGGTCACTGAATTTGCGCCAGAGGATCTCGGTATTTAAGGGATGGTCTGACATTCTCTGAAATTTCATTATTCATTATGAGTAATAAATATAATTCAAAACTTCGCAAGTAATAGCAATCTCCTTTTCTAAGGAGGAACTCACTGGTGAATTGGGCTAAGCTACTGAAGTCCCTCTTGACGAGGAGAGATTTAGGGAGATCATTTGCCGCGAATCGCTTTTATCCTCTCGAGCACGGGGGGATGTGAATAGTTCAAAAACACGTAAAACGGATGGGGCGTCAGATTCGACAAATTATCCTTCGAGAGTTTTTTCAACGCGTCAATCATGGGCTCTTTTTTGTAGGTCGTCGAAGCAAACTCATCAGCTTCGAACTCATATTTGCGGGACAGTATCTGCATAAAGACCGAAACAATCATGTCAATAGGTGCATAAAGCATTCCAAAGAAAATGAGACCGGCATACACCGACATCTGCTCCATAAAAAATGCATCGTACAATCCTTCAGAATTTAGAAAGATCGATAACAAGAAAAACATAATCCCGGTCTGGGCGATACTAATCGCCATGTTCTTGATGATGTGCTTTTTCTTATAGTGACCAATTTCGTGAGCCAGCACCGCCACCAGCTCGTCTTCCTCGTGATTATCAATAAGCGTATCGTAGAGGGCTATGCGCTTGTTTTTACCAAAGCCGGTGAAAAAAGCATTCGACTTACTGCTGCGTTTGGAGCCATCCATCACATATACGCCTTCCATCGCGAAATTGACTTTATCGGCATAATCGCGAATCTTCTTGCGCAGATCACTCTCCTCATCAAGCGGTTCAAAATCATTGAAAATAGGCATAATCCAAGTGGGCGCTATAAATTGGATAAAAAGTGTAAATACCGTTACCGCACCCCATGCATATAACCACGCGTATTGATCGATAAACGTAAAAAATGCCAATATTCCGGCCAGCAGCGGTCCGCCGAGCAGAATGCTCAAGCCCAACCCTTTTATCAAATCCAGCACAAACGTTTTGGGCGTCGTTTTGTTAAAGCCATATTTCTCTTCAATTACAAAAGTGGAATAAATACTGAAAGGCAGAGATAGAATCTGTTTGGCAAAAATTAACACTCCAATGTATACTAAGCCAGTCCAGATAACTCCGAGCTCCCAGCTGCGCACAATCTCATCAAGCCATTGAAATCCGCCGGCAAACCAGAAAACAAGCAACAGCCCCAGATTAAATACCGAAGTTAGAATACCAAACTTCGTCCGCTCTTTGGTATAGCGCTGAGATTTGTCATAAGTCTCCTCATCGTAGACATCTTGAAACTCTCCGGGTAATCCTGTGTCGAGTGATTTTAAATTCAGGTAATCGCTAACCAGGTTGAGGATAAAATCAATAGCCAGCGTAGCCAGGATAATTACAGCAAAAATATTCATCTATTTATTACCAGATGTGAGTTTAGATTTTTTAATTCTGGTGAGAGCCTATTATAAAATATCTATCTCATCGTCGGATACAATAGTAGTGCCCCACCCATCATAACTTCCATTTTTAGCCGTGGCTAACCGTTCAAAAAAGTTTTTGAGCGCCAAGAGTCGACCTTTAGTAGGTTTGATTTCCTTTTTAGCCAAGCACAACCAACTATCAGACGACTCGGAATAATGTACCGAAGTATCAAACTGTAAATTCATCAGGCAAGACTTGGTTACATAGGCATCCCATTCGGTAGGGAAGTATAAAAAGAACTCCATGGACTGCGCTACGTCCGGATCACCCTCCGGCGTCTCAATGTTATTAACTGCCATTTGTTCTACTGTTTTTCGTGCCATCGTTAGTAAAACTATTTTTTAGCTCTAATTCTTCCTTAATTTCATCCCCAAAGGTACGGAAAGTGAACGATATCATTAAATTCATAATTAATATGCCTAATGTTGTGTTGTTGAAAGAAATTCATAACTTTCCCGCTCATTTGTTCAGATTAATAATTTACAGGTATGGCTGATTTACGACGCGAACTTGGCTTTTGGGATGCTTTAACCATAGGAGCCGGAACCATGATTGGAGCCGGTATTTTTTTACTGGCGGGAGTGGCCTTGGAACTTACCGGTCCCGCAGCCATCTTTTCCTACATAGCCGCAGGAATTATCTGCATCATCACGGCCTCAAGTGCTGCTGAACTTGCTACAGGGATGCCTACCTCCGGTGGCGACTACTTTTTTGTATCACGATCACTGGGACCTGCCTTTGGGGCTATTTCTGGTGTAGGAATATGGCTTAGCCTCACCTTTGCTATCTCCTTTTACCTTTTCGGATTGGGCGAATATCTCAGCCAGTTCATGCCCCTCACCCCTTTCTGGGGCGCTGTATTAGGTGGTGTTTTGCTCATTATCCTAAATATTGTAGGGGCTAAAGAATCTGGCCGGATGCAAGTTGTCGTTGTTCTTACCCTCTTTGCTATTTTGGGTGGATTCAGTGTATTCGGCTTTTTTAATATGGAGACCGCGAATCTGAATCCATTCTTTCCCCTGGGCACAGAACCTATTTTCACTACTACCGCCCTTGTATTTGTCTCCTTTTTGGGATTTGTGAAAATTGCAGCTGTGGCCGAAGAAATTAAAGACCCTGCCAGAAACCTTCCTCGAGCACTTATCGGTTCAGTAGCACTCGTTACTGTGTTATATGTAGTCATTCTTTTGGTGATTGGAGGAATATTTCCACAGTCCACCATTCGTGAAGTTAAAGATCCACTCACAACCGCTGCTCGACAAATGCTGGGTGGCTTTGGGGGTGTTGCCATCATTTTTGCGGGTCTTCTTGCCACCCTCTCATCTGCCAATGCAAGTATTATGGCATCATCACGCATTAATCTGGCCATGGCCCGCGACCGTATGGTCCCCAACTGGCTAAGTACAATTCATAAGAAACTCCTTACCCCTTATCGCGCCATCCTATTAACAGGTCTGCTGGCACTTGGTTTTCTGTTAATTGAAAGCCTGGAAGATCTTGCAAAAATTGCCAGTGTCCTGCAATTATACAGTTATGCCGCCTTAAATATTGGTTGCATAGTACTGCGCGCTGCGAACCCCGATTGGTACAAACCGAGTTATCGTACGCCCGGTAATCCTTTTGGTCAACTTTTGGCAGCTATTGGATGTTTGGGCGTGATTATTTATTCGGGACCTTTTGCTCAAGTTGCGGTTGTAGTTCTCATTGTTGTAAGTCTTGCCTGGTATCTAACATGGGGACGAAACAGAGTATCTATAGACTCTGCCATACCGGAATTTAAAGAGCGTTGGGCCGAACATGGATTAAGCTTATTCTGGCTGCCACCTGAAGAAATTGAAAAAGAAGAAGTCAAAGAATGGATTCCCTCCAAGCGCCCACTTAATACCAAATCACCGCGGCACTTGGTGACCGCACTGGCCAATCCTGAACATGAAACCGACTTATTAAGACTTGCTCAGTTTATTTCCTCCGGCAAAGAAGAGCCCGGAGTTGTTGAGGGGATGCACTTTATTCATGTGCCTTATCAAACACCCATTTCAACCATTAGAGAAAAGTTGGAGCAGCGGCCTTCGATACAACGCAAGATTGATACTATTTTGGAACAATCGAGCGAAGCTGCAGAACATATCCAAAACGGGTACAGGGATATTCTCAAAAAGACCGACTTCCGCTCTGTGACCGATGCGGCCCACGAGGTATTTGGCGCGATGATAGAAGAAACCCAATCTCGCGAAGCTGATATGCTGCTAATGGGTTGGCAAGGCGGTTTTAGCGTAGGACGGATATATAATTCTCCTGTCCAGCGTATTATCAAAAACTTAAAGGCCGATGTCGGCATCCTCAAAAATCGCGGTCTCGAAAAAATTGATTCCATCTTGTTACCATGGGGCGGGGGACTGCATGCCTGGCTCGGACTTGAACTCGCTGTGCGCATCGCTCGTATCCATGATGCAGAACTTAAAATTCTGAGACTGGTTAGAGAAGGTACGAACATAGACGACGAGCGCGAATCCCTTCTAGAGACTATCGATCCATTGGTAAACGATTTTGATAAATTAAATCTGGATATTCGCTTAGCTGAAGATGTGACTTCTGGTATTATGGCTGATTTTGAGGATGACGCTCACGACTTGGTCATTATTGGAGCATCAAGGGAGTGGGGCATACGCAATGTACTTATCGGAACAATTCCAGATATAATTGCCGACCGTGCTCCGTGCTCGGTACTAATGGTACGCCGATACGTTTCCGAACACTGGAAAGTGAAAGCAAGTGAGGGGTTCAAACGAATCAGAGAAAATCTTGGGCTAACCTCTTCACCAGCAACCAACCAGGAGTAACAGTGTTCATTAATACATAAACTAAAATGAGGATTCCCTGCCAGTATTCGGTGTATGGGAACAATCATACACTGATAGAAGCGTATTATCGTTAGTTCGTTTCCAGCATTTTATCGACGTCCTCTTTGTTTCCAACCAATAACAAGCGATCTCCCTCTTTTATTTCTGTACTTCCTTTCAGCATACCAATCGGCTCATACTGTTTTGGAAGGCCAATTTTTTGATCCGTTTTACTCAATCGTTTTATCGTGATCAGATTGAGCTGATAGCGGTTTCTTATCTTCAATTCCTCGATCGTATATCCGGCCATCGAATCTGGTGCTTCCACTTCAAACATGGCCAACCCTTCTCCAAGATCAAATACATCCGACATACCGCGCCGTACCAGTGAAACTCCCATACGTTCGGCTACCTGTCGCTCGGGGTGAATTACATCGGTAATGCCAATCTGTTTTAGAATCTGCTCTTGCGTATACGAACTTGCACGTCCATACACTTCCTTAACTCCGGCATTCAACAAATGCATAGCAATGAGAGCCACTGGCTCAAATACTTCTCCAATTGAAATAATTGCTACATCAACATTCGTAATCCCATGTTCTTCCAATAGTTCGGCATCTGTCCCGTCAAAACAGATCGCATCAGAAACGTAATCCTTTATCTGTTCGATATGTTCCATATTATTGTCAATAGCAATGACATACGCGCCCTCTTCAGAAAGCTTTTTTGCCAGAGCTTTTCCGAAAGCACCAATTCCAATAATAGCAAACTGCAGTTCGGTCCGTCGTTTCATCATAGTTGAAAATTAGTAGTTAACGTTATGATACCATAATACTTTCTTCGGGATAACGATATTTTCGGTTGTCGGCTCGGCTTGCAAAAGCAACCATAAATGTCAGTATCCCAACCCGGCCGAGAAACATTGATACAATAATAATACTTTTCCCCCATGAGGTTAAATCGCCCGTTATTCCTCGCGAAAGTCCCACAGTAGCAAAGGCAGACACTTCCTCAAACAATAGGTCCAAAAAGGCGTGATCCTCAACAATAGCAAGTAAAATGGTACTTATACTTATGCAGGAAACCGCCAGTAAAATGACGGTCATAGCTCGAAATATAACCGAGTTGGGAATCGTGCGTTTGAATAGCTCCATTCGACTGTAGCCGCGAATGCTCATAGTCATCGATCGAACCAAAACGGCAAAAGTAGTTGTTTTAATTCCTCCAGCTGTAGAAGCAGGGGACCCGCCTATCAACATTAAAATAAGCATCCCCAATATAGCCGGTATGCCTATGGCACCGGTATCCATGGTATTAAAACCGGCAGTTCGCGTGGTAATACTCTGGAAAAGCGAAATCAAGAACTTATCCGGAGTAGAATGCCCCGCCAGTGTTTTATCCCATTCCAAAACCAGGATCAATCCGGTACCTGCCACAATTAAAATTCCTGTGACGGTCAATACTACGCGAGTATGTATTGATAGGTGGCGTCGCCATATTTTCTTTTCATTTCTGCGCTGAATAAGTTCCCAAATAACGGTAAAGCCGATTCCGCCCACGACAATTAAGATCATTGTGGTAATATTTATAGGCCAATTAGTAGCATTATGGGCATCAGCCAAACTATTGGTAAAAAGCGAAAACCCGGCATTACAAAAGGCAGATATGGCGTGAAATACCGAAAACAAAAACCTCTGGCCTTGTGATGAGAATTCCATATCCCAACTGACATAATAAGCTACTACGGCGATAGCCTCCACGAGAAATGTAAAGCCCACTACTTTTTTCAATGTAGCGGTTACCAAACTGGTATTCTGTTCGGCGACCATCTCTTTAACCGTATTCATTTGCCCCACACCAAGCCCACCGCTGATAAACAGAAATAAAAAGGTGGCAAAAGTAATGATACCGATACCGCCGAGTTGAATGAGCGTCATAATAACAAGCTCCCCAAAAAGGGTAAAGTGTGTAGCCGTATCCACCACAATCAATCCCGTTACACAGACAGCACTTGTGGATGTAAACAGTGCATCAATAAATACAAGCCCCTGCCCGTTTTGGGTAGCGCCGGGCAACATTAGCAAAACAGTTCCCGCAGCTATAATTGAAAGAAAACTATATACAAGAAAACGAGCCGTATTTTTCTGATCCTCAAGCAACTCAGGCAAGTATTGCACAAATTTGATAATGACGATAAACAGAAGGTATCCTTTCAAAAATTTCAGGAAGAATCCACCGGCATCTTCAACATTAAAAAACAGGGTCCCTATAATATTTGTTGTGGTGACAAAATCTGCTAATACCAACAGCGAGAAAAAGGAAAGCACTCCCTCAAACCAACGTCTCTGGAGAAATGTTCTTCGAGAAGTTGTTAAAATGAATCTCAGTAAAAAGTTTAGGATAAATCCCAAAACCAACCAGCCCTCAACCTGCCGATTTAGCTGCGTCAGCTCAGGTGTGAGCTTAAATCCCAGGGGAAGAAGTAAACTGACAATAACCAATGCGACAAGTATGGCCGAAAATCCCCTAAGATATGGGTGAGCAACTTTATCTATCTCATAAATATCGTCCTGTATATAATGGAAAAAGAGATTAGCTCTCTTTTTAAACTCTTGCCAACGCTCTTGCAGTTGTACCCAATTTTGTTTCCAACGATGCGGGATTTCCATAGATCATAAAATAGCAATTATTGATTATCGATAAACCATCAATACATATTAATCTTTCTTATTTTGAAGCCACATAATGAATGATTGGATACATTAAGCTGTTAATTATTTCAATATTAAACTAAGAATATGATTTCGTCATGGATTTCACTGATAAACATGTGATCATAACAGGAGGAGCAGGATCACTGGGAGAAGCAGTCGTACAATTATTATTGAACTTGGGGGCATCCTGCAGCGTACCCTGCTTCAATCAAGATGAATTCGACACTTTTCAGTTTTCTAATCATCAAAACGTATTCACAAAGGTGGGGGTAGATTTATCCGATGAAGGTCAGGCACAATCATTTTATAAGGATGCGATTGAAGCCAACGGCTTTCTCTGGGGATCCATTCATATCGCCGGCGGTTTTGGTATGGGATCGATCGAAGACACCTCCAAAGCTGATTTTATGAAGCAGGTTAACTTGAACCTGGTCACCTGTTACAACAGTTGTCGTGCTGCCGTACAACATTTTAAATATCAGGGCAGGAGCGGACGCATTGTCAATATTGCCTCGCGTCCTGCATTGGAACCGCGCCAAGGGGCCGGGATGACGGCTTACACTACATCCAAAGCCGGTGTTGCCGCACTTACTGAATCGCTGGGTGCAGAAGTAGTAGAAGATGATATATTGGTGAATGCCATTGCACCCTCGGTAATTGATACTCCGCAAAATCGTGAAGGCATGCCCAATGCTAATTTTGAGAAGTGGCCGAAACCTAAGCAGCTGGCCAAGCAAATTGCTTACTTGGCTTCTCCTGAAAATGAAATAACCCGAGGCAGTATTGTTACGGTATACGGCAAAAGCTGATTTTATTAAAAAATTCCCATACAAATACCCGGCTCTTTAGAAGGGCCGGGCATTTATTAGTTCAGACCAAACAATATCAATTGATTTGCTGATAAACTATGGACAAGTACCCCACTGCGGCATTTTAGCCGAGTCAAACTCAAAAGCAGCACCACTGGAGAAATTAGTTGGCTCAGAAGTAATCTGATCAACACACCACCCGCTGAGGTCTTGATCAAAGGCTATGGCATCTCTAAACATGTTTCCCATATCCGTCACACTACTGACATCCCAATTCCCAATATCTTGATTAAAGACTGTAACACCTATAAACATACCTCCCATATGCGTAACACTGCTCACATCCCAGCTCCCTAGGTCTTGGTTAAAGGATTTAGCATACACAAACATGGAGGACATATCCGTCACGCCACTTACATTCCAGCCACCAATGTCTTGGTTAAAGGAGGTGGCATCATAGAACATAACGCTCATATCCGTTACACTGCTGACATTCCAGTTTCCAATATCTTGGTTAAAGGAACTAGCATCCCTAAACATATTTTGCATGCTCAGCACTCTACTTACTTCACAGCTGCTAATATCTTGATTAAAGGATTCCGCACGTCTAAACAAGTTCTGCATATTTGTTACATTACTAACATCCCAACCGCTAATATCTTTGCTAAATGATTCGGCCCTCAAAAAGCATTGGCAGAAATAGCAGTTACGTCCAACACCTAACAAAGGGATGCAGGACCTAATTTAGCTTGGAAATGACAAAACCGTCTACATTTTTAACTTAATTCCCCCCTTCTACGGTGTGAGGCAAGCTCCCCATACCGACGTGTTGGCTGAAGTAAGTGGTGCATTGGTTGAGAAATTACTGGACTCAGAACTGATATTGGTCACACACCAGCCGTTGAGATCACGGTTTTATGAAGAAGCATATTAAAATTTGATGCATACAAGTCACGCTGTTGACACCCCAGCCTCCGATATTTTTGTAAAAGAAGAACTCCAATTAAATGTTGAATATAATTGCCGCCACTTTAGCCAATCTCCTTTTCATCCAACTCGTTCTTGGCAGCATTGTATCCCTCTGTAATCATCTCGTCAATATCTTTGGTTTCGCTTCGGCTAAACTCGGCCAGGTTGGGCTGGATAAGTAGATCTACTTCATTCAGGTTTACGTTAGCCAGGTGTTTTAAAGCAATTTCAAGCGTATTATTCAGGATATCCAAAATATTTTCGGGGCGCTTGTACTGTCTATGAGCATTCAAATCCACCCCGATGGTAAATTCGGCACCCATATTTTGAATAGCTGAAAGCGGAACACTCTCTTTAAGTCCACCATCCACCAAAAGGCGTCCGTTATATTCAATGGGTTCAAAAAGCACGGGAATACAGGTGCTTGCCTTTACTGCTTCGGAGACATCTCCTTTATCAAGAATAACTTTTTCACCGGTAGAAATGTCAGTTGTTACTGCGGAAAATGGTATATCAGCATCTTCGAAGTGAACATCCCCTAAATATTTATCCAACCGTTTTCCCATTTTATCATTGTTCAGTAATCCTCTTCGCGATAAGGCAATTCCAGAGATATCCGGCCAGTCGAGATCAAGGGCTATTTGCTCAATTTCATCCACCGACATACCAAATGCATAAAATGCTCCCACCATTGCCCCAATACTGGTGCCCGCAATACAATCTATTTCAACCTCAGCTTCTTCTAACGCACGCAAAATCCCTACATGAGCAGCACCCAATGTAGCCCCACCACCCAAGGCCAAACCAATATTCTTTTTTGTCTTGCTAAATAATCCCATACAACAAATAGTTTTTAATTAATTCCTGTTTGCTTATCCACAATGTACAATTAATGGCGGTAAGAAAGGAATAGGATAAGAACTTCTATTGTTTAGTAAAATCAATAAGATCTATCGAGACTATCTATTTTACTATTAAAAAGTTTGACATTAAATTAAATGTGGGTTAAAAAATTTTACTATAACTCTAACAGATCAATATCCATGAGTAACCAACCACTGTTATTTACCTATAATCTGTCTGGTCTGGAATTAGCCAATCGCATGGTAATGGCCCCCATGACGCGAAGTCGTGCCGGTGAAGGAAATGTACCTACCGATCTAATGGCTAAATACTACCGACAGCGATCATCTGCTGGTTTGATTATAAGCGAGGGCACCCAAATTTCACAACAGGGTATCGGCTACCCGTGGACGCCGGGCATCCATACCAACGAACAAGTTGAAGGATGGAAGAAAGTAACAAATGCCGTTCATGAAGAAGATGGGAAAATATTTGCCCAGATATGGCATGTTGGCCGCGTATCTCACCCACGCTACCATGACGGAAATCCACCGGTAGCCCCCTCTGCAGTAAAACCCGAAGGACAAATTTTCACTGCGGATGGCATGATGGATTTTGTTACACCACGTGCTCTTAAAACCGATGAAATACCAGGCATTGTAGAAGACTATGCCCAAGCCGCACAAAATGCCATTAAAGCTGGTTTTGACGGTGTGGAAATTCACGGGGCCAATGGGTATCTCATAGATCAATTTCTAAAAGACAGTACTAATAAGCGTTCTGACAAATACGGTGGTGGCCTTAAAAACCGCATCCGGTTTGCCATAGAAGTTATTGAAGCGGTAGTTAAGGCTATCGGAGCTGACAAAACGGGTATTCGATTTTCACCGGCCGGACGTAATCAGGGGATCAGCGATTCCAATCCCAAAGAAACATTTGGCTATCTCTTGGAACAGCTCAATGAGTTCAACTTGGCCTATGTTCACCTGATGGAACCTATGAATGATGTCAGCAACCTTGAGAACTACCCGACCGAAGTCACCAAATACTTTCGGGAAATATATAACGGTACTATTATTACCAATGTCGCCTATGATCAACAAAGTGGAAATGATGCCATTGAAGACGGCATAGCTGACCTGGTAGCCTACGGCCGACCATTCATTGCCAATCCCGACCTTCCTGCTCGATTTGCAGCCAATGCAGAGCTTAACGAACCCGACAAAAGCACGTTTTACGGCGGCGATGAGAAAGGATATACTGACTATCCGTTTATGAGTAAATCCACCGAAATAGCTGCCGAATAACTTGATCTCCTGTCTGATCTTATATTGGAGAGGGGCGTTTAACACAAAGTCCCAATATAGATTTTTATACAGGAACCGCTATTTTGTACTGCAAATGTAAAACAATTAAAGTTTGAAGTAATCATTTATGTCGCATTATAAAGGCATCCATCACATTACCGCTGTAGCAGGAGACCCTAAACAAAATCATCAATTTTATACACAGGTTATGGGGCTGCGATTAGTGAAGAAAACGGTAAATTTTGATGATCCTTCTGTATATCATCTTTATTATGGAAATGAGTCAGGGAATCCCGGCAGTATTCTCACTTTTTTCCCCTGGGAACATTTGCAAGACGGTGACCCCGATCGCGGACAAGTCGTAGCTGTTTCATTTTCAATTCCAACCGGCTCTAAAACTTTTTGGTTAGATCACTTGCGTAACCATGATCTTGATATCGAAGAACCTTTCTCCCGCTTCGGAAAAGAAATAATTGGCCTGCAAGATCCTGACGGATTACACCTTGAACTTGTACTCGACCCCAAGGCAAATAGTATTGAGGGGTGGTCGGACGGACCTATTCCTGAAGAGTATGCTATAAGAGGATTGCATGGAGCTACTCTGGCAGAAGAAAATTACTCCGGAGCAGGCAGATTGCTCGAGGAATACCTTGGCTTTCAACTAACCAATCAGTTAGATAATAGATATTTATACGAGACGGAAGCCGACTTCGGATCAGTTATTGAAATTATCGACGGATTTGACCTTAACGGGCGACCGGGCAAGGGTACGGTGCATCACATCGCTTTTCGGGTAAAAGACGAAGATGAGCAGCAGTCCTTAAAAAAGAAACTCCTCAACAAGGGGTATTACCTTACCGAAGTTAAAGATCGTGATTACTTTAAATCGGTCTATTTTCATGAGCCAGGAGGAATTCTTTTTGAAATTGCTACTGATCCACCCGGCTTTACCCGTGATGAAGAGCTGGATAAACTTGGCTCATCTCTGAAACTGCCCGACTGGCTCGAACACGAACGTTCTGTAATTGAGAAAGAACTTCCAACACTAAACAGTTAGTTAACTACCATGTCTAAGCACAGAGGACTACATCACATTTCGGTGATTGCCAGCGATCCCCAAGACAACTATGATTTCTATGTCAAAAAATTGGGGATGCGCATGGTCAAGAAAACAGTTAACCAAGATGATCCTACAAAGTATCATCTCTTCTACGCCAATGCCAAGGGGAGCCCCGGCTCGAGCCTTACATTTTTCCCGTGGCCGCGTGCACGACAAGGATCAGCTGGCACAGGCGAAGCTACGGAAGTATCATTTGCTGTTCCGGAACAATCACTTGACTTCTGGCAAAGCCGTTTAAAAGATCATAATATTCCTCATAGCAAACCCTTTGACCGCTTTGGGAAGACACACATTTCATTCAAAGATCCTGATGGACTGCAGCTGCATCTGGTTTTTGACTATGATGATGCCCCTCACAGCTGGGAGCAATCCCCCGTCCCCGAAGAACATCAGATACAGGGATTTTGGAGCACAACGCTAAAACTTAATCAGATAGCACAGACCGAAGACATTTTAACCTCTGTTTTAGGATTTGAGAAAAAAGATAGCGAAGGCAACCTCATACTTTACCAAACAGAGAGCACACTCGGCCACAGCCTGATTATTGAAAATATTGACTCCCAAGCCGGCCAAAATGGAGCGGGTATTGTTCACCATGTAGCCTTCCAGAGTGAGGACGAGGAAGATCTTACCAAAATGCGCTTCGAAATCATTAGGCGCGGATTACAACCGACTGAAATTATTGACCGGCACTTTTTCAAGTCGGTTTACTACCGGACCCCCGGCGGCGTGCTTTTTGAAATGGCAACAAACGGTCCCGGTTATTTCGTGAACGCTGACCCTTCCGAAGACCAGGCAGAAAAACTTGAATTAACTCCTTGGCATGAACCAAAACGAGCACAGATAGAAGAGGCCCTGCCACCTATCAAAACCTAAATTTCACTAATATTATCTATGTCCTTATTTCGAGTCGATCCCGAAAGCCCTTTTAATGGCCCGCATCAAAATCAGCAGGTCGTCACCGGCGGCATTAATGTTGATAATGCCAAAGTAGCCATGATTTTAATCCATGGTCGGGGTGCATCGGCTCAGAGCATGCTGATGTTTGCCGATGAGTTTGATATCAATAACATCCACTACCGAGCTATCCAGGCAAAGGGACATACCTGGTATCCGCGTTCATTTATGGCCCCCAGAGAGATGAATCAACCGGGTATCAAAAGTGGGCTTCAGGCTATAAATGACCAGATTTCAGAGTTGAATGAAGCAGGCATCCCCACAAACAAAATTATGCTTCTTGGTTTTTCACAAGGGGCATGCCTGACAACAGAATTTGCAGCACGACATCCGCAACGCTATGGTGGCATTATTGGGCTCAGCGGCGGGTTGATCGGTGATGAAATTGATCCTCAAAGCTACAAGGGATCCATGGAACAAACACCGGTATTCTTAGGATGCAGTGATCGTGATCCCCATATCCCACAAGAACGTGTTGACCTGACTGAAGAAATATTCCAACAAATTGGTGCTAACATCACCAAGAAAATATATGTAGGCATGGGACACACGGTCAATCAAAACGAAATTCAACACGTCCAAGACCTGATCAAACAAACTATTAATGAAGAGTAACTTTTTGCATGGTTAAACTAATACTGTAGAGCATCACTAATACAGTCTCTTAAACCCGCAACTGTGTTTAACGGTAACTAAAAACCCTTGTTGTGAAAAAACATACCGCTACCAAATCACTTTTTTCACTGCTGATCCTTGCTGTGTTAAGCGTTCTGACACATTCCCCCTCGCTCGGAATTTCCACCGGTGATACCACTGAAGTTGCACAGGATGAACTCAGTATCTTTAATTCCGGAATTTTTACAACGGCCAATGCAGATTCCAGTAACTACCTGACTATTGGCGGAGCCCTCCGCTATAATCTTTATCTCGAAGATTACGGAGGCGCTATTGGTGAACAGGATAGCGAATTTACTTTCGACATGTGGCGCATCAATGTTGAAGGACGCGCCGAGGGAATCAATATAAATTTCGAATATCGGTTTTATCCTACTTTTGGAACCCACTTCATCAAGCAGGGCTGGCTGGGCTACAACTTCTCAGAACAAACCAATCTACAGGTAGGAGTCACCCAAGTTCCTTTTGGGCTGCTACAATATGCCTCCCATAACTGGTGGTTTCAACTCCCCTACTATCTGGGATTGGAAGACGATCATGACATGGGAGCAAAACTTACCACCTCCAGAGGTAACTGGGATTTTCATCTGGCTTATTTTATGCAGGCCGACCCCAATGGCATAGCAGAGTTTGCTCCACAAAATACGGCTCGCTATTCATATGATATCGTCCCCTCTCAAAATCAAACCAATACTGAAACCAGTCAATTTAATGGACGTGCCGTCTATAATTGGCAGCATGGCTCAAACAGCAATACAGAACTTGGTGCTTCACTTCAATATGGAGGAATCTACAATTCAGAGCTCGATGAAGTCTCTAACCATTTTGCTATTGCCCCACATATCGATGGTACGTATCGCAACGTTAATATTAAGGCCGAATATATTTACTACAATCATAATGCACAGAACGATGTGGGCAACACCACTGACGTCGTTCGAATGGCGGCCTATGGCGTAGCCCCTTACGATGTTGCGGCAGAAGGCAATATGTACGTACTCGGTGTTTCATATTCCCATGATGTGGATTGGGGACCTATTTCAAACCTCACGTTCTACAATAATTATACCTACCTGGATAAATCCAATGAGACATTCACCGACTCCCAGCATAACGTACTTGGGGTGATGGTTACTGCCGGTAGATTATATACCTATTTCGATATCGCCTCAGGCAAAAATCAGCCCTGGCTGACGGATAATTTTGGACAAGGATTGGGAGCCGGCGTCGATGATCCCCGCTGGAATACGCGATTCAATATCAACATTGGATACTATTTTTAATAGCATTCATTACAGTTATAGCTGCCCCCTCAGTCATTCGAGGTAATGATCAAATCTTTATTCTACTTGTAGACATTGAACTCATGTAGAAAACACAGATCTCTCCCGCTGGTCGAGATGACAGAAACAAATATAATCTACCGAACTTGTCATTTCGAACGAAGCTTAGCGTAGTGAAAAATATTTGCTTTAAATAGCAATAGAAAAAGCCCGGATCTTTAGACCCGGGCTCATACCTAAAAGATAATGAAACAATTACTTTGCCGGATGTACATACTCATCCATTTTGATAACATTGTTCTCGCGATTAATATCAGCCATTCGTTTTGATGGATCGATCTCAACACGCTTAATCTCTTTGGCCGGTCGATCAATTTCTACCGTATATGTTGGATTGACCCACGGCCAGTCTTTTTTGATGGTGCGGGGAATAGCAGGATTTTCATTCGGCTTGGTATTTCGCATGATTCGCATCGGAATATAGATCTGCTCCTTACTTCCATCTTCATACGTAACCATCAGATCAATCGGCATGGGCATCAGGTCTTCACGTTTTAGGGTTACGTAGGTAGATCCATCCACACCTAAAAGAGAAGTGATTCCATAATCAATATGCTTGGTGCTCTCGATAAAGTACTGATAGTACCAGTCCAGCACCATATTTGATTCCTCTTCCATTACCCGAAGAAAATCGCGTCCGTCCGGATGCTTAAACTTCCACTCTTTGAAAAAGCGTTTCATTCCGCTATCAAACGTTTCGCCGCCAATGATGTAGCGCAGCTGATTTAAAAACACAGCACCGGTAGAATAGGAAGCCGTTCCATAAGCACGATTGGTATGGAAGTGGTCGGCATGGGTATCGAGTGCTTCCTGATCACTATCTTCCACAATACTATAATACGACTGGTATGAACGTTGGTGTACGTTTTCCCCTTTTCCGTCATTAAATAGTTCATCCATGGTGAGTGCAGAGGCATAAGTCGTAAAGCCTTCATCAATCCAGGGATAGCGGCTTTCATTATTAGCTAACACACCGTAATACCACATGTGGATAAGTTCGTGAACCGTAACGCCAACGAGGCTGCCCAGCGACCGATTTCCTGTAACTAAAGTGCCCATAGGGTATTCCATCCCCCCGTCTCCACCTTGAATAACTGAAAACTTCTCATAGGGATAGTCCCCAAAGTTTTCGCTCATAAACTGAAACGCTTTGACTGTATATTCAGGCAACTCCTTCCAGTTTTCGCGAAGCTGCTCTTGGGAGTAACGATCGGCATTTACTGCCACCGTATCTTTTTGATAAAAGAAGTGTAGCTTAGGTCCATTTGGAACCTGAGCTGTCGTATGCGTAAAGTCGGGATCTGCCCCCCACATAAAGTCATGAACCTGATCCGCTTTCCAGTGCCAGGTCAACTTTTCTGAGTCCGGACGATCATATTCTTCAGCATAACCGTGTCCAATATCTTCGGGATTCTGCAAGTGTCCCGTTGACCCCATTACATACGAACTGTCAATCGAAATCTCGACATCGAAACTACCAAAAACGCCATAGAACTCGCGGCCGACATAGGGATTGGGATGCCATCCATTATCATCATATTCCGAAATCTTGGGATACCACTGACTCATCGAAAACTCAACCCCTTCCTTATTCATCCAGCCACTGCGACGAATTTGCCGCGGCACCTGGCTTTCAAACTCCATATCAAAAACAGCAGATTCTCCCGGCGCAATAGGTTCATTCAGGGTAACCTCCATGACTGTACCTTCCACATCATACGAAACGGCATCACCATCCTGTTTTAGACTATTTATGTGGTGGTAGCCAATCTCATCCTTGGGTAATTTCTGAATGCGGTCACGCACACGGCTATCCGGATCTTCGATCGTCCGCGAACGAACATCCATCATACTATTCGGCTGAAACGCATTGAAATATAAATGATAAAATACTCGGTCCAGTGTATCAGGCGAATTATTATGATACGTCAACTTCTGGGTTCCGGTAAATTGATGGCTTTCGACATCAACGTCGATATCCATCTCATACTCTACCTCTTGCTGCCAATAATGTTCATCCTGCGCATGAACGGATAACGTAATCCCCAATAAAAGTAGCGGTAAAAGTAGATGTCGTAATTTCATAATGTCGTTTTTGATTAAGAGTTCGATATCAAAAATGGAAAAACTTTCTAACTCCTAACAAGGAGCTTCCAATATTGATTTTATTTTTAAAAAGTATTGCGACTCGCAAAAGCACGCCCCAACGTGGCTTCGTCAATAAATTCAAGTTCCGTTCCCATTGGTATGCCGTATGCAATGCGCGTTACCTTCACATCATCAAAAGGTTTGAGCAATTTGTTGATATAATAGGAGGTAGCTTCACCTTCCGAATCGGGATTGAGCGCTAAAATTACTTCGTCTATCTGTTCGTCATCCTCATTGATCCGCTGCATAAGCTGTTTAATACGAACATCATCGGGCCCAATATTATCAAGGGGAGAAATAACACCGCCGAGCACGTGATAACGGCCGCGAAACTCATTGGTTTTTTCAATCAGAAATACATCCTGCGATTCTTCAACTACGCAAATTTGTCCAGTTTGACGTTTCGCATTTTGACATATAGAACAGGGATCACCGTCGCTAATTACGCCACAGGTAGAACAGCGCGTAATGGATTTTTTGAGATTAATTAGTGCCTCTGCCAAATTAATTACCGATTCGTCGTTCTGTTTAAGCAGAAACAAAGCAATCCGTCGCGCTGACTTTCGTCCCGTCCCCGGAAGCTTGGCCAATTGCTCAATAGCCTGCTCCAGTATTTCTGATGTTCCTTCCATGTAGCAGTTATTTGTTAAGCTATATGTCACCCTGAACTTGTTTCAGGGTCTGTAATCATGATAGATGCTGAACCAAGTTCAGCATGACACGGTAGTTAAAGTCCCAATTTGCTCAAATCCATACCTGGAATTCCACCGCCGGGCATAATATCTTTATAGGTTTCCTGCATGCGTTCCTGGGCCGCTTCTTCAGCTTTGTCAAGCGCCTTATTAACACCAGCTACCACCAGGTCTTCCATCATTTCGGCGTCATCGGGATCAATAACATCCTTATCCAGGGTAATGCTCAAAATTTGACGCTTGCCGTTGGCTTTTACTTTAACCATACCGCCACCGGCTTCAGCCTCAACTTCAAGCTTTGAAAGTTCTTGCTTTGCTTCTTCCACCTTTTCTTGAAGCTCGGAAAACTTCCCGAACATATTTGCCATATTCTGATTCATAACAATAGGTTTTAACGTTTTGATATATTTAATTCATTCAACACAATCTTTCATCGATTGTATAAAGATAAGAGTCTTAAACTACTGATTTAAATTATAATCCAATTCAGCGCCAAAGAGTTCAACCAGCTTTTTGATCGTGGGATCACGTTCCTGGAGTTTTTTAAAACGCTCATAAGGACTCATTGAATCTTCTCCACTCTTTTCCTGCTTTTGAACAATACAGGTAAGGTTGAGAAAAGCGCCAATTTCATCCTCCAAAAGCTTACCAAGACGACGCCTGTTTTCATCCACTATCTTTTTAGCAAAATCATCATTAGCCCGTAACTTTAAGTCTCCGTTTTTTAATTCAACGGGATCTACGCGCTGCATCTGAAAATAAAGCATTTGCGGTACGTGGTGGCGAAGATTGTCTAAGTAATCATCCCAACAATCATTTATTTCTTGAAGCGAAACATCTTTGGGAGCCCGTTTTGTTGCTGTTTCACTTTGTGAGGCCTGTTGTGATTCGGTTGTCTCTTTTTTGTCCTCATTTTGAGGCTTGGGATTGCCCAACGACGAAGCTCCAAACAGGCTTTCAAACTCATCTTCTTCATCAGCCTGTTGTCCCTCTTCATTGACTGTGGGTTCACTTGTAGTGGGATGCTGCTCTTTTTGCGTTGGTTCTTTTGAGGATGTAGCCTGACCATTTGAGTCGGCTGGTGCTGACATGCTCTCAGTCGTGTCTAACGATTCTTCTGATAACTCTTTAGAATGAGGCTTTGCCTGCTGCTCTTGCGAAGCTTGTCGATTTGATTCAGAAGTCGACCCTGCTCCAGTTGATGCCGTACTTGGTTGCTGTTTATTCTCTTTGGAACCCTCATCACCTGTATCGATTTCAGATGATGAAGACAGCTCAGAATTATTCAGCTTTTTTTTTACCTGCTCCAACTCAGCAAGCAATGTATTCAGCTTTTGGGTACGCTCCATGTGGATAAGCTTAAGGAGCGTTATCTCAAACTGAATTTTAGGCTGATGCGCTTCCTTAATTTTATACTGCGCCTCACTCACAATGTGAAGCATGCGCATCAGGTCATCCTCGGTAAAAACTTTAGATGATTCCCGATATCGCTTTTTAGTATCGGGAGATGCTTCGACTAAATGCATCTGGTCTGAGCTCTTTGCCACATAAAGATTTCGCAGGTGTTCGGTTAACCCAACCAAGTATTCCTGGATGTCATACCCTTCTTGCAGCAGATCGTTAATCAACTCAAGCCCGTGGCTGGCATCTTGTGCTTCCACCGCATCCATAAACTCGAACATGCGTTCAGTGCTCACCACATTGAGTGCTCGAAGCAGCTCATCGTGTTGAATATTATTGCCGCAAAAAGCAATAGCCTGATCCATCAGTCCGAGGGCATCCCGAAGCGCACCGTCGGCCTTCTTGGCAATTACATGAAGCGACTCCTCGTCAATATTGATGCCTTCATCCTCGGCTACATTGGCAAGGCGTTCAACGATTTGATCCACGCTAATGCGTTTAAAGTCAAACCGTTGCACACGGGATAAAATGGTCGGTAGAACCTTGTGCGGCTCCGTTGTAGCAAAAATGAAGATTACATGATCGGGGGGCTCTTCCAGTGTTTTCAGCAGGGCATTAAACGCCGACTTGCTGAGCATGTGAACCTCATCGATGATATAGATCTTATAGCGGCCGTTTTGCGGAGGAATGCGAACACGTTCGCGCAGGTCGCGAATATCATCCACACTGTTATTTGAAGCCGCATCGATCTCGACAACATTAAGCGTCTGATTCAACGATTCCCCGTCAACATCGCGATCGATATCATTCACCGTTCGTGCCAGCACACGCGCCATAGTGGTTTTCCCAACCCCTCGCGGCCCACAAAACATATACGCATGAGCCAATCGGCTTTTTTTGATGGCATTCTTCAGCGTACTGCTGACATGCTCCTGTGATACAATATCATCAAAAGAAGTAGGGCGATAGGTACGTGTTAACGCGCGATAATTATCAGACATCAGAGGCTCTTGTTGAGCTATTGGTTATTGCTTAAAACAACGGATAAATCTACAAAAAATGAAGGCCATTTCGCAGTTGAATTTAGGCCTATTAGCGGTGATGCTTCTCTCAAAAAAGGCTGTAAATAATGTATGGCACAAGAATCTTTATTTTGGCCTATGCCACTTCAGATCTATACTCTGTTTGCTCCCGCTCCTGATGGTATAATTCACCATGTTGAAGGCTCATAAATTCTTGCTCTGAAACTTTGTACTTACGGCGTGCCTTTTCCAAATCTTCGAGTGGCTCATACATTCCGTCATCAGCCATGGGAAACGTTCCAAAGTGCATCCCAATGCTCCTTTCGGATTGAAGTTCTTTATGAGCCTTAACCGCTTCTTCGGGGGACATATGAATAGCCTCCATAAACCAGCGGGGCTTATAGGCTCCAATGGGAAGGATGGAAGTATTTATGGGTCCTATCTGGTCCTTGATATCTCTAATAAAATCCCCGTAACCGGTATCTCCGGCAAAGTAGATGTTGCCAGAGGAATTCTCTAAAACATATCCACACCAGAGGGTTTTGTTACGATCAAAAAGACCACGCCCAGAAAAATGTCGCGCCGGCACAGCTGTCAAAGTAATATCATCGCCTAATCCATATTTGTCCCACCAGTCCATGCGGATGGTTTTATCCACCCCCTGATTGTGTAAGTATCTTTCCACACCGAGGGGAACAATGAATTGGGGGTCAAATCTATTTTGCAAATACTTTACCGTATCAATATCCAGATGATCATAATGATTGTGACTAAGTAAAACCGTATCAATATGGGGCAGATCATCGAGGTCGACACCGGCCGGTCGTTTTCGCTTGGGGCCAATCCATTGGTAGGGACTTGCCCGGAAACTCCATACGGGATCGGTGAGAATATTTTGTCCCTTAACCTGAATTAAAAAAGTGGCATGATTTACAAAAGTGATACGATGAGAGCCATTTTCGACTGTAGGTTTGGGAGCAGGATAATCGGGCAAATCATTTTTGGTATACGTATCCCAAATACCCTTGTCATTACCACCCAACCACCATTTTAGCACCTCTCCGTAATGATGGGTTCCGGCACCATCAGGATTAACAAACTTTTTGCCGTCAAAGTGATTGGAATCATCTTCAACATATTTTGGGGCAGATAATAATTTATCTACAACAAAAAGGGCAGCTAAAAATGTAATTCCAATTGCAAATGGCCAGATCATCAATACCTATACATTCATTTTACATTTCAAGTGGTTACAACTAATTCAGCCAAGTTTTGTTTCCCCTGAATTTTATCAGCCTAATTTTGAAGATGTTTATTGAAAAAGTCAAAAATACGAGAGTACTCATCGTACCATGCATCAGGATCTTCAAAGCTGTGGCGTTCTGAAGGGTACATCATCATGTCAAACTCTTTGCCACCGGTTTGTATCAGCTTCTCGATATACTGAGCAGCATCCTGAAATCCTACATTATTATCAGTCAACCCATGTAAAATAAGAACAGGATCTTCGAGTTCTTCAACATAGGTGATGGGCGAACTGCGGGCATAGTGTGCCGAATCAGCTTCGGGCGTTCCCAGTCGCGGCTGCGTGTACCACGGATTAGTATGATAGTAGTTTTCCCAGTTCGTAACTGCACGCAAAGCTGCAGCAGCATCAAAATAATCGGGAGCTACGCTTGTAGCATACAATGCCATAAATCCGCCGTAGCTGCCCCCGTAAATCCCCACGCGTGACGTATCGGCCTGTGGATAATGCTCTGCCAAGTTATCAATACCGTCAATAATATCCTGGGTCTCATATTTACCCATCCAATTTGTGACATCTTCGCGGAATTCACGGCCATAACCGGTGCTATGACGATAATCCACTTCAATCACGTAGTAGCCGTGCGCTGTTAAATATTGATGGAACATATATTCTCGGTAATAATTATTCGACCACCCCTTGTACACATTTTGCAGGGAACCCGCCCCATGTACAAAAACAACTACCGGAGAGCTCGACTTTTCCTTTCCATTGACAGGTTCCAAAACCGACATCGACAATTTCGTCTCTCCATCCCTGGCAGTAAAACGTATATAATCTTCTTTCTGCCAGTCTATTTTGTTAAATCGATCCGGAATGGTTTGTGTCAATCTTTTTTCTCCGGAATCATTTTGCAAATTCAGTGAATAAAGTTCGAAGGGTTCATTAAAGTAGCTGTACTGATACACCAGGTGCTTTTTATTATCACTCAGTTCAAAATTCTGACGGTACCCTGTCTCCGTCGTAAGTTTTTCTGTTTCATTTCTGCTGGTATCCAACCGGTAAATATGGCGTTCTCCGGGTCCAACTTCCGTAGAGGCGTAAATAACTGTTTCACCGTTGAGCCATTCCGCCCATGGCACTTCATACTCTCCACTGGTATGTTGCTGCAGATTGGTCCCGTCGGGATTTACAGTATAAATATGATTCCAGCCGTCCTTTTCAGAGAGTATCAACAGCTTTTTACCGGATGGAGCAAAAGCAATTTCAGTGTTATACAGCCACCCCTTTGTCGAATCTTCAAATACTGTTGTAGGTTTATTTGAACTGAGGTCAAATACCTTAATATTACGTTTCTTCATGGGCGGACCGGTTATATCAACGGCAAGATAGTTACCCCCGGCACTTATATCAGTATCGATATATCCTTTATTTTCCAATATCAGATCAATCTCTTTAGTTTGTAAGGTGGCAACCGAAACAAGCTGTCGAGCAATCCCGCGCCGTGTAGAACCGGGCTTTACATATTCACCAACATATTCCGGAAAATAGTACTCTTCATAGCCTGAGGTATCATATTGAGTGAGGATAAGCTTGTTATTTCCTGCCCAACCATCAACGCTGAAACCTGGCTCATCTTCTTTTTTATTGGTAACCTGGGTCAGCTTTGATGTACTGATATTAATTATCCAAATGTCTCCGTCCTGAACAAATGCAATCCGTTCACTGTCGGGGCTCCACATTGCCCCATATTCCTCTGCCTTGGAATCAATCAGCTGCTTTTTATTAGAAAAATCAAGATCTGCAATCCAGACATCACCTTGCTCATGGTACAGCAGCTTTTGACTATTGGGCGATACTCGGAAATTTCGTTCAACCTGATCGGAAGTAAGAGCACGCTGCCCACCGGTAACCGGACGCCTAAACAGCTCCTCCTCTGACATAGATGAGTCATTGGCCTGATAATAAATCTGGGACTGATCGGGAGAAAAGGAAACGATATCGGGATTATTTCCGGCCAGCAGTGGATCATAGAAAATAGATTCTAAGCTTAGGGTATCAAGACTGCTTTGCCCAAAAGCCAGTGCTGGTAAAAAAAGAAGTACAAAGAAAACCTTAATAAATGATCGCATAGAGAGAAAGCCTATTTTTAGTTAACGGGTCGATAATAAAGAAAGGTTTTGTGAGATGGGCAAAGAATGCAACAAATTTTTACTCTTTTACCTCCCTCAAGCTAATCTTAACGATTATGAGGTGTATTTTTCTTATGGGCGGCAACCATTGCAGCACCAACAATGCTGGCATCATTTAAAAAGCTGGCTGCCTTAAATGCCGTATTAATTTTAATAAACGGAAATGTTTTATCTGCTTTCCGGCTTAACTGTCCGCCCAGAATAAATAGGTCCGGATGAAAAATTTCTTCAAAATGCTCAAGCACAAGTTCCAGTCGCTTAGCCCACGTTTTTTTGCGAATACCTTCTTCTTTGCGTGTTTTATTTGAGGCGTGTTCTTCAACCGAAATACCCTGAATTTCTATAAGTCCCAGCTCAGTGTTGGGCACCAATTTTCCATCCATAAAAACAGAAGAACCGATACCGGTCCCTACCGTAAGCACAACTGTTACCCCGTCCTGATTTTGCCCGGCGCCAAAATGCATTTCTGCCAAACCGGTCGCATCTGTATCGTTAATAATAGAAAACTCGTTGTCAGTGATCTCAGAAAATAGTTGTTCAGCATTGGCATCAACCCAGGAGTCATCAATACGTTTGGCGGATAACACAATACCTTTATTCACCGGTGCGGGAAAAGCACAGCCTACAGGGCCATCCCACTTGAATTCCTTGCTGACAATCTGGTGCATCTTAGCAAGTATCTTATGAGGCGTTGTATCCTCAAGAGGCGGGGTGCCTTTTCGTTCTGAAATAATCTTCCCCTTATCTGTATCTACAATACAACCTTTTATTCCATAGCTGCCGATATCAATTCCTAAGACTTCCATAAGATGTGCTACTTCTCAATAAGCACCCAGCCCTCATCATCAATCATACGCTTGGCTTTTTTCCATTTGATGTCGATCACTTCGCCGCTGTTCATGTTCTGAATTTTAACATAGTCGTTACGGCCGGGTTCTTCTTCTACCGTTACGGGCTGCGGCTTCTGATCGCTTCGCTGTTGCTGCCCTCCATTTTGTTGGGCTCCGCCTCCAGACTTAAAGCCCATATTGGTAGCATCAGAATGCTGCGTTTTAGCACGATTCATATCTACTTTGGCCCGCTCTTCTGGTGCTTGCTTTATTTTCTCTTCGTCAGCCTGCATCTCCGGAATAGCCTTCCAGATCAGTGAGATAGCATCTTGATTAATTTCATCCAAAAGCTGCTTAAACATTTCAAATGCCTCTTTCTTGTATTCAAGCAGTGGATCTTTCTGACCGTACGCACGTAAGCCAATACCCTCCTTCACCGAATCAAGCTCCCGCAGGTGATCCATCCATTTGCTGTCAATGGTGGAAAGTACGGCGGTACGTTCCAGAGCACGTGCCACTTCTTTGCCTTCATTTTCATAGGCCTTTTCCACATCCACAACAACCCGCAATCGGCGAATACCATCGGTAAAAATAACCTGCACTTTCGTCGGCTTGTTATCGGCATCCGACTCTTTAATATTTTTGATAACCTGATACAACGGTTTGGAGATCATCTCCTCTTTCTGACGGTAGACCTCATAAGCCCGCTCAATAATATGGTCAATGAGTACATCGGGACCCATCTTACCCATTTCATCACGGTCAAGCTTGATATCAACAGCTAAGAATCGCAGAATCGTGTCGCGTAGCTGGTCAAGTTCGCCCTGTGGATAATGCTCTTCAACAACACTTTCTACAAGGTCTTCAAGCATATCATAAATATCGCTGCGAAGTTCATCACCCTCCAGCGCATGCTTTCGTCGTTTATAGATAACCTCACGCTGATTATTCAACACGTCATCATATTCCAACTGTTTCTTACGAATGCTGAAGTTATTTTGCTCAACCTTGCTCTGCGCGCGCTCCAGTGATTTCGTAATCCATGAGTGCGTAATGGGTTCGCCTTCCTCAAAATTGAGCCGTTCCATCACATTAGCAACCCGATCAGAGCCAAAGAGCTGCATCAGATCATCTTCAAGGGATACAAAAAACTGCGATTCTCCGGGATCACCCTGTCGACCGGAACGTCCGCGGAGCTGCAAGTCAATTCGACGCGATTCATGGCGTTCCGTACCAAGAATTGCAAGCCCGCCTCTTTCTTTAACACCGGGCGCCAACTTAATGTCGGTACCGCGACCGGCCATGTTAGTAGCAACCGTAACAGCACCCGGTTGACCGGCATTTTCTACAATTTCACTTTCTTTTGCGTGGTGCTTCGCATTCAGCACATTATGGGGAATTCCTTCACGTTTAAGCATCCGGCTGATCGTTTCTGAAACATCCACGCTGGTAGTACCAACGAGCACCGGCTGTTTTTTCTCATGGTATTCCCGGATGCGTTCAATAGCCGCATTATACTTTTCGCGCTTGGTTCTAAATACAAGATCTTCTTTGTCATCCCGGATTACCGGTTCATTGGTAGGAATAATAACGACGTCAAGATCGTAAATCTCGTTGAATTCACCTTCTTCCGTTGCAGCCGTACCGGTCATACCGGCCAATTTATTGTACATACGAAAGTAATTCTGCAACGTAATGGTTGCATAGGTCTGTGTCGCTGCTTCAACACTCACATTTTCTTTAGCCTCAAGAGCCTGGTGTAACCCATCAGAATAACGACGCCCTGAAAGGACACGCCCGGTATGCTCATCAACAATCTGAACTTTGCCATCCTGCACAATGTATTCCTCTTCACGCTCGAACAGAGTATAGGCTTTAAGCAGCTGGTTTACCGTGTGGATACGATCGCTACGTTCAGCAAACAGGCGGTGAAGCTCATTCAGACGTTTTTCACGCTTCTGTGCAACCTCCTGCTTGGCCTCTTCGATCTTTTCCTCTTTATATTCCTCACTCCAATCGTCATTATCTTTAATTTTCTGAATTTTCTCTTCTCGGAGCTCATCCATCTCTTCATCGAGATCAGTGGTCTCGGTACCGAGATCGGGAATCACAAAAAATTCTTCATCCTCATCGGCTTTTGTAATAAAATCCTGTCCCTTCTCGGTCATCTCGATGTTATTCATCTTCATATCCACCGAGTAGTAGAGCACTTTATCAACTTCGGGCAATCGACGGGCGTTATCCTGCAAGTAAAACGCTTCTGTTTCCTGAACCAGTTTCTGGTTTTCAGGAATCTGCATCATCTTGCGAAATTTCTTGTTCTTTGGAAATCCGCGCTGAGCACGATACAGGGCAAGTCCCGCCTTCTCTCTATTTCCTTCTTCCAAATGATCTTGGGCTTCTTTCACAAGATTTGCAACCAATTTCTTCTGGGCACTAACTAAAGACTCAACCCGGGGCTTGAGCTCTTCATATTTTTCTGATTGTGTATCTTCGGGCACGGGACCGGAAATAATAAGCGGCGTTCGTGCCTCATCAATAAGAATAGAATCAATCTCATCAATAATGGCAAAGTTGTGGTCGCGCTGCACCAGCTGTTCCGAATTAACAACCATATTATCACGGAGATAGTCGAAACCAAACTCGTTGTTGGTTCCATAGGTTATATCAGCTTGGTATGCCTTACGACGCGGCTCAGAATTAGGATCATAAAGATCAACACAATCTACCTCGAGGCCGTGAAAATTGAACAGGGGTTCGTTCCATTCGGCATCACGCTTGGCCAGGTAATTATTCACCGTAACAATATGCACGCCCCGACCACTAAGTGCGTTCAGATAGGCCGGCATAATAGCAGCCAGCGTTTTACCCTCACCGGTTTTCATCTCAGCAATTTTGCCCTGATGCATCGCAATAGCACCGGCGATCTGGACATCATAGGGCACCATACTCCATTCGTTCATATTGCCACCAACCATCCATTTTTCTCCCAAGAATCGGCGACAGGTATCCTTCATCACAGCAAATGCTTCAGGAAGAATCTCATCCAATACCTCTTCAATGGTATCGGTTTGCTCCTGCTTTAAGTCATCCAGTTCTTCAGCAAGTTCGCGCCGGCGATTTACCGACAACTCCTCATTACTGTTGAGAGTCTTCTTTAAAGACTCTATTTCTTCATCAATTTCTTTGGTAGCCTCTTCTATTTGTTGACGAAATTTTTCTGTTTTTTGCTTCAGCTCCTCGTCAGAAAGCTGCTCCATGCCCTCGTAGTGTTCATTTACTTCTTCAACGATGGGCCAGATCTTTTTAAGATCTCGATCACTTTTGGTACCAAAAATTGAGGTTAAAACATCTCCAACCGTTTCGGTTAATGTATCGAACATAAAATAATACGGGTCTCGTGCAATTTTTGTGATTTGTGAAAGTTACAGTATACGCAGTGCCTGTTCAAATTATTTAACGGCATATGAGGTATTTTTAAAATCATCCCAATACCCACGCACCTTAATGTAACCGATAATTTAGGGTTCTTATTGTCTAATTTTATTTTTATTTTAGGAGTCTCTCTAAGAATCGAATTCTCATAAACCAATTTGTAACAATGAAACGTACTTACCAACCAAGCAGCAAGAAGCGTAAATCCAAGCATGGTTTCCGTAAGCGCAATAGCAGCAAGAACGGAAGAAAGGTGTTGAAGAAGCGTCGCAAAAAAGGACGTCACAGCTTAACTATCAGTGATGAAAAAGGACCCAAGTAATTATATTTCTGGCTTTGGTGATGACGTAAGCTTACCCAGGGCCAAAATATTAAGGGGCCGGAAGAACTTTCAGCGTCTGTTTGAACAAGATGCACAAACCATCCGCAATACTCTTGTGGATCTGCGGTTTAAGATTTTGGAATCAGATTCTTCCGGCTGCCTTATGGGATTTGTCGTCAAAAAAAGCTTGGGAAAAGCCAATAAACGAAATCGCATGAAACGGCTTCTTAAAGAAGCATATCGGCACCACCAGAACATCTTATCTGAACCCATTGAAAATGCCGGTAAAATGTTTCATGGGGCGCTGATGGCAAAGACGACAAATGCAAATTATACTGATGTGGAACAAAATGTTATCGCTTTGCTAAGCAAAGTTCGAGATCAACTCTCTACTACTTCTCCCGGCCATTCATGAAGTATCTCTTTATAGGACTTGTCCGCTTATATCAATTAGTTATATCTCCCTGGATGCCCAGTAGTTGTCGATACCACCCAACTTGCAGCCAATACAGTATCAAAGCATTTCAAAAGCATGGTGCACTCAAAGGATTGTGGCTGACTATAAAACGGTTGGGCAGCTGTCATCCATGGAGCAAAGGGGGACATGACCCAGTGCCGGAGCAAAAACATAATTAATAATTCAGACTGAGGATTTCTTTTGGATCGTAACACCGTAACCGGATTTATATTAATATTTTTAGTAATGGTTGCATGGACCTACTATTCCATGCCATCAGAACAGGAACGACAACAACGGCAGGCAGAGCAGGCTCGTCAGGATAGCATAGCTGCTGCACAGGCTGATAGCCAACAACAAAATCAGAAACGGGCAGAAGAAGTAGCCCAACAGCAGGCGGAACAAAAAGAACAAGAGGAAGAACCTGCACGCCTAACCCAAGAGCAGGAAGAAGAGCCTGAGATGGGTATGTTCTCTGAGGCCAGTATTGAAGATACCGCACAAATTGTGGTTGACTCCCCGTTGTATAACGCCACCTTTACCAATGTTGGCGCAGGCCCGTCCAAGATCATATTTAAGGACTACGAAACATGGGATCATAAACCGGTTCAGATGATTAAGGACACTACTGAATCAGCGTACTCATTGGGGTTCCTTACCAGTGAAAATTATAATGTGGAAACTGACAATCTTGTTTTTGAACAAGTTACTTCCGGTGATACCCTTTCCATTGGTGAAGATGATAGTACCGAAGTTAAATATGCATTAAATATCAGTGATGATAAACGTCTGATATATACATATACCCTTTTTGGAGATTCTCATCAGATAAAATTAGATGTTGAATTTGAAGGACTTGACCGGAATATCATTGGCGGCAACTTTGACTTCGGATGGAAGTCTCCTCTGAACTTTACTGAAAAAAATCCGGCTACTACCGAAGCCACCTATGCATCGGCCTATGTCTACACTGGTGGAGAGATGGAACAGCTTAAATTAAGCGAAGCCGGACGCAATACTCAGGACTATAATGGAACTATTGACTGGGTTTCCACACGAACCAAGTTTTTTGCTCAAATCATAAAAACGAGTAACTCTACAGAAGGAGCACACCTTATTGGCGAACAGAGTGGAGAAACAGATCTGTCAACCACCGAGCACCGTTATCAATCATTTATAACCACTGATCTTTCACAACAAGGTACCGCCTCATTTCACATGTATGTGGGTCCATTAGCCTATTACGCTATGCAGGAATATGATGGAACCACATACGGCATAGTCGATACTGGGTACAGTTGGCTTAGCTGGATTTCGGATCCAATCGTTGAGTATCTCGTCATTCCATATTTTGGTTTTGTTGATAACTATATGGGATACGGATTTGCTATTATCCTCTTCGCCATACTAATCAAAATGGTGCTCTACCCGTTGACCAAGAAAAGCTACCGTAGTATGGCAGCTATGAAAGAGCTGCAGCCCAAGATGCAGGAGATCAAGGAGAAGTATGAGGATGATCCCGAGAAGCAACAGAAGGCTACTATGAAGCTATATAAGGAGGAGGGCGTAAATCCTTTGGGCGGTTGTTTACCTAACCTGCTGCAGCTACCAATTTTGATTACCCTCTGGCGTTTCTTCCAGAACTCTATCATGATTCGCCAACAGGAATTCCTATGGGCCAGTGATCTCTCGGCACCGGATTATATTCTAAGTCTCCCTTTTAGCGTGCCATTTTTAGGCGATCAGGTAGCTGGCTTTGTATTGCTGATGACCGCCGCAATGTTTGCTCAAAGTAAACTTACCGGCGGTATGGGTCCCGGCGGTGGCGGAGGAGGCGGTGCCCCCGGCGGTGTTAACATGAAGGCCCTACAATATGTCTTCCCGTTTATGTTGCTGTTTATCTTTAACAATTTTGCGGCCGGACTTAGTCTCTACTATCTAATTTACAATGTTGTATCTATTGGTCAGCAGCTGATTATTTACCGCCAGATGGATAAGGAAAAAGAGGCGGCAGCAGCATAAGAATCGTAAGTTATTAGTCATAAAAGGTCCCGAATTTCGGGGCCTTTTTTTATTTTTAGTTTCTCTTATTCGTAAAAGAATAATAGAGCTTCTACCAAGAAACATAGATGTCTGATGAAACTTGGCAGTTCATAAATCATCCCTATATTTGGTCTTATGTTAAGTATAGCGAAACACATTTATCCCCGGGTGGTATGGCGCGACCGGGAAAAGAAGCTATGGAATCCTATCCATAAAAAAGCCCTAAAAAACCTTCCTGAGGAACGAGTACGCCTGCGAATTATGGAAGCATTGATTCAAAGGGGATGGTCCAAACATCGCATATCAACCGAAGAAGCTATTGGCAAGATCGGTGATAGCTCTATGCGAACCGACCTGATTTGTTATTCCGAGCAATTTGATCCAAAACTGTTAGTTGAATGCAAAGCAGAGTATATATCCATATCTGCAAAAACTGCCGAACAAGTAGCGCGATATAACCAGAAAGTGGGAGCACCGTACCTACTGATGACCAACGGTATTGCCGACTTCTGGTACGCCATCAATAAAGAATCCGGCAAAGTGAAAGAACTACATGAACGCCCGGATTTTTTAGATAGCAGAGAACAGCTGGAGCACGACTTTGATCATTGGAAGAAGCGCGGATTTGCCGGTGAAAAAGCATCACCGGAATTGAGGCTATGGCTTGAAGAAATATTGGCCAATATTTGGTTGTCGAACAATAATGATAAGGTCCAATTTTTAACATTCAGCAATAGTCCTTCTGATCTCGACCTTAATCACTATTATAGAATCGTACAAATATCAGAGACCCGGCGTCTGGCCTTGACCACATTAAACACCGCCTTTGGTGGGAATCGCCTTGTGGTCATTCTCAATAAGGAAGGGGAAAACAAGGCCGTCCTGGAAATAAATCTTGATGTTCTTTTTGCCGACAAAAAAGGCAATAGTTCGGTGTATTCTCGGAAGGGCATTAAAACCTTTGATTTTAGTAATTACATCGATCTGGAATCCAAAACCCAGGCAGATTATCTTGTGAAAGAGATTGATCATTTGTTTATGGAGCATGTCGATTAATTTACGCTCTGATTAGTTTGTTGGATACGATTTTTACTGTAACTTCCATCTCTCATTTTCATTAAAAAATTTTGTTCTATGCATCATTTACATCGTGAAAAACTGTTCTCACTGCTTGATGACGAGGAATCTGCCATCGTTTATATGAAAGGGGCTGAATTAATGTATCGGTATGATACGGACTATGAATTTCCCTTTCGTCAGGAGTCAAATTTTTGGTATCTGACCGGTGTAAATGAACCGGACTTTCATCTCATCCTTGATCTTAAAAATCAGGATTATCACCTGTTTGCACCCAACCGTGATGCCCAGTACGCAGTATGGCATGGACGTGTAAAAACAAAGGAGCAGCTTCAGGATGAGTATCAGCCCGACCATCTTCATTACGAGGCCAAACTACCCCAGGTCCTTCAAGAATTAGCTCCCGAGAAAATTTACTGCGTTGAAGAGGAGCAAGCCGAATTTATTGAACAGTTTGAACGTGAACTACCTATCGATCTGGATACACTGGATAATGCCATCACCCACTGCCGCGTATTTAAAACAGACTGGGAGCTCGACCAGATGCGAGAAGCTGCTCGTGTAAACAACATCGCTCATAACGCTGTTCTCGAAGCACTAGAACCCGGCAAGTATGAACACGAAATGAAAGCCGTATTTGATTATCATCAGATCAAAAATGGCCTGATGCAGGATGCCTATAACGGCATTTTTGCGGCGGGAGAAAACAGCGCAATTCTCCATTATGTTGAAAACAATCGCGAGATATCGGACGGCGACCTGTTTTTGATCGATGCTGGATATGAATGTAATGGCTATGCCTCAGATTTTACCCGCACCTATCCTGCTAACGGAAAGTTCTCCGATACCCAAGCAGAAATCTATGAGGCCGTTTTGGAGGCTCAAAAACAAGTTATCGAAGCAGCAAAACCCGAAGTGAAAATGGAGGATCTGCATATTCTGGCAGCGCGCGTTATGATGCAGGGTCTTAAAGATGCCAATGTCGTAAAAGGATCAATCGATGATCTTATGGAAGAGGATATTTTCGCCTTGTTCTTCCCCCACGGACTCGGCCATTTTCTTGGACTAGACACCCACGATGTAGGCGGATATCCCAAAGGCGTAGAGCGCATTGAACGTCCTGGTATTAAGTATCTGCGAATGCGGCGAACCCTACAACCGAGTATGGTACTAACCATAGAGCCGGGACTCTATTTTGTTCCTGCTCTCTTAAAACCCGCCCTTGAAGATGACAAGGCATCAAAATTCCTGAATGCTTCAAAACTAAAGGATATGATGGACTTCGGAGGTGTTCGTATTGAGGATAATATCATCATTACTGAAGATGGGTGCGAAAATATGACGAACGTTCCCAAAGAGCGGGATGAAATAGAAAAGGTTATGGCTGGGTAATTTATTGATATATATTAGATGGGACCTATGAGAGATAAAGCTCACTGTTGAAGTGGGCTTTATCTTATTTTACTCATTATTATAACAATTCAATCAGTAGATATGACTTTCAACAAGAGAGAGCAAAAGCTATCAAATTCATTACCTTGTTCACTTAATTATACCCTGCTATTACTTTCAGGAGCTTGGTTAGTTCTTTTAATAAGTTTGTCGGCTGATGTAGCAACCGCCCAAAGGGTTGGTCAAACTTCCGAAGGCACTACCTCTTTTTCTATAAAGGTTAGCAGCATCTCTCCTGCTGCGGGAGTATCTTATGGTATGAGTAATTCTAGTGAATTAAGATTACTTGGCTTTGTAACGACTTATTCAAATCTATCGCCCCACGACAATCAATTTTTTTTAGATCTTAGTTATCTCCGATATACCAACTGGGTGAAAAGTAAAACGTTAAATGCCTACTGGGGACTAAATGTAAATATGCTATTTGAAGATTCGCTTGTTGGACCAGGATTACTGTTAGGATCTTCATATCTGCTAAGCTCTAAATTTGCCGTTTTTGCAGAGGTTGGCCTTAATGCTTTTATAGATGGAAATGGCAGTTCCACCATTGGGTTACACAATTCTGGGGTCGGAATTAAAATAGGCTTATAGGCTTACTAACAAGTGAAGCCCACTTTTAAAGAAGGCTTTACTCATTAAAACTATCGGGCAGATCATTTTCGTAAAGCACAACATCACCGTCTTGGGCGTATTCTTGCATGGCCCGGTTCGCCTCATATAGGCTACTTACCGTGTTCACATTTTCCATTTCAAAGCCGGTGGATGCGATACCTTCCTTGATAGCCTGGGTTTGATTTTCACCAACCAGGATGACCATATCCAAACCGGCCTGACCGATTTGCACACCAAATTCTCGGTTTTTTTCCTCCTGTATGTCACCGAGCTCTATCATTCCGGGTGTGATAATAATTTTGCGTCCGTTGCTAAAGGCGGCCAGTGTTTCAACAGCATTTTTAGCACCCACTGGATTGGAGTTAAAGGCGTCATCAATTACAGTAATACCATTTTGTGATTTCAATTCCAGACGGTGCTCTACCGGCTCCATGCGCGAAGCGGCCATGGCCATCGTGGTGAGGCGCAATCCCAATGATCGGGCAACACCCACGGCCAGCAGCATATTTTGTGCATTGTGAGACCCCAGAAGCTGCATGCTAAACTCCTGTTCCTCCTCATTAGCCGATACTGTGAACGTCATCCCTTCGGGACCGTACTGAATATTCTTAGCACGGATATCACCGGATTCAAACCCTACAAAAGTGACCTCTAGGTCATCCCGCCCATTAGCCATCGCAGCAACTCTTTCATCATCGGCATTTAAAACGGCTTTTCCGTTTTCTTTGGTACGTTTTACGATGGTGGACTTCGTTCGGGCAATAGCATCCTGAGAACCGAACGTTTCGAGATGAGCAACTCCCACATTAGTAACAACCGAAATATCCGGTTCAGCGATATCACAAAGTTCATCGATATTGCCCTCATAACGAGCACCCATCTCGAGCACGAGAATCTGGTGACGCGCTTCCAGATCGTTGTTGATGACCTTACAAATGCCCATCGGCGTGTTGTAACTGCCCGGGGTTGAACAAACAGAATAACGTTCGCTCAACAGATCACGAATCATAAACTTGGTACTCGTCTTACCGTAACTTCCTGTAATAGCGATGACCATCAGGTCGGGCATCTGGGAAAGTTTCTGTTTGGCCAGTTTTATAAAATGACGATGTACATACGCCTCAATAGGTTTTGTAATTATTGCAGCAGCAAAAATTACAAAAGGCAACAAAGCATTTCCGAGCACCCATCCAAAAGCCAACAGGTACATATCTGCGGCATATAAAGCCGAGTTTTTGATCGCCATCTCGGTAAAGGGTATATATCCGGCATAAGAGATATAAGTGGTAGCCGCGGGTAATAAGACAGACAAAAGTGCAAATGGGATTGTGAGTCTAATCATTCGGGGAGTAAATACAAGCGGCTTTTTTGATTCTTCTCCACTATAATAATTGAAGGGACCAAACCATGAAATCCCGAAAACTGCCAAAATAATTATGGCCGCACTGCCGGTAACTGCATTGGAGAGGAAAATCAGTAAAACAAAAATAATGACATTATATAGTACATGCTCAACCGTTATGACCCGCTGATTCCAATGCTGCACAAGCCAGTGCCAAAACTCATTGAGCTTGTATCCATTTTGTTGAAAAATGTGTAGAAAATAACGTCCCCGAAGCAAGGTATGACGTGCCATAACCAACACGAAAACCAAGATCAGGATATCAATAAAATTTAAATACCAGTTCAATATATAGCAGTTAGATTAAAGAGATAGCAAATGATGAACGGTCGCTAAAGTTTGGAACTTCCGTTATATTAGCGCACTAAACAAAATAGATAATCTTTCATCTAAAATTTGTTCAAATATATGAAATTAATAATCCCAATGGCAGGTCGAGGCACGAGAGTTCGGCCCCATTCACACACCGTTCCCAAACCCCTCCTACCCGTCGCCGGAAAGATGATTGTAGAACGCATTGTAGAGACGTTTGCGCGCACGCTTGATCGCAATATTGATGAAATTGTTTTTATCCTTGGTCCTGATTTCGGGCAAGAGATTAAAGATGCTCTAAAAGCGATGAGTGATCGCCAGAATGCCGAGGCTACCTTTAGAGTGCAGAAAAAAGCCGAGGGAACAGCCCATGCCGTATATTGTGCCGAAGAAGATCTGGATGGAGAATGCATAATTGTTTTTGCCGATACCATTTTTGATATGGAAGGTTCGGTTTCTATTGAAGATGCCGACAGCGTTGTCTGGCTAAAAGAAGTGGAAGATCCTTCTCGCTTTGGCGTTGCTGTTGAAAAGGATGGCAAAATTACTGATTTCGTAGAAAAGCCTGACGAGCCAATTTCGAATCTCGCAATTATTGGTGTGTACTACTTTAAGGATGGTGCCGAGCTTAAGAAAGAGATCGAATACCTGTTAGATAATAATATTCGTGGTAAAGGGAACGAGTTTCAGCTTACGGATGCTCTTGACCGATTGCTGAAAGATGACAAAGTATTTAAGAAGGCAACTGTAGATCAATGGCTGGATTGCGGTACGCTACCCGCTTGGCTGGAAACCTCTGGAATTATTACCGAGAAAGAATACGAAGAAGTTGACAAAGATCGTTTTCCCGATACCAAGATTATCCCGCCTGTTTATATTGGAGATGATGTAGTGCTCGAAAACTGCATCGTTGGCCCCAAAGCCAGTATCGCGGAAGGATCCAAACTCAAAAAGTGCACCGTCAAAAACAGCCTGATTCAGGAACATGGTCAACTCGAAGACTGCAACATCGAAAATTCAACAATCGGCCGACATGTTGAATTGAAAGATGTTGACCAGGAAATACATCTTGGGGATCATTCAAAGATTGGCGTAGAAGTTTAGTTTACTATCACAAGCGCGGGATTTAAATTCCGCGCTTTTTATTAATGCTACTGCTCAGAGTTACGAAAGAGCAAAACTACCTTAAAACCATATCAAGTATCGAGAGTTGATTTACTATATGCTGACATCTCATCACTCACTATTATTGACTATCAAATAAAATCCTCGAGCGGGCGATTTTGATCAGCATCTCTTAGCGTATCGTGCACTTCTTCGTGACTGCCCTCCGGCTCCAGATGGATTGTGACAATCACATCTCCCTTAACGGCATTGATAAGTCGTTTTTCAAGGAGCGTCGCCTCATCATGAGCCTGCTCCAAATTTACATCTTCCTCAAATATGGCATGAAACTCAATCCATGTTGTACTGCCGGTTGTGCGATGCCGCAAATTATGAACGTTGATCATAGAGCCGGGCAGCTCTTTGGATAATTCCTTACGAATAGCTTTATCTACCTCCGGATCGCGGGAATCCATAAGTCCATCTACTGAATATTTGAGCAGCTTAAAGCCCTCATACATGATATAAAAGGCCAGGGATATAGCGACCACAGAGTCCAAAATAAGGAAATTAGTAAACTTAATGATGAGCAGTGTAACAACCGCTCCGGCGCTGGTCCAAACATCAGTAAGAGTATGTTTGGCATTACTGACAACAATCATATTCTCTTCTCGCTGTCCGACTTTTAACAGGTAGCTGCCCAAGGCGAGATTCACAACGCCCGCACCGCCAATTAGATAAACACCGGTCATGAGCTCGCGCAAATTATATCCATAGAGATAGTTTTCGACGGATTGATAAATAATTGTGATGCCTGCAAGAGTGATAACAGCACCCTCAACGCCCACAGACAGAAATTCGACTCGTTCGTGTCCATAAAGGTGTTTCTCATCTGCAGGCTTAGTACTCAAAAGCAATCCATAATAAACAAATGCCACAGCAAGAACATGAATTACAGACTCTGCAGCATCGGACAAGGCAGTATTAGAACCCGTAATACCAAAGCCCGTAACTTTGAGAGAAAGGGAAATCAAAGATACCAGCAGGCTAATGCGTAAGGCTGTTTTAGCAGGAGATATATTCACTAAAATTTAAATAAATGTTGATTATAACAGGGCTAAAAGATTACGCAAAGAATACCTGAAAGCAAGTGTATTTGTTCTTATTTTTACGCTCGTTTTATGACAAGTAATTAATGAAAGACAGCGAAGTGGAAGATATTCCTCCAAAGCATCAGAAAGTATTTAAAGAAATATCAGCAGCCGGAAAAACGGTTGATCAGGAGGTATATGTCGTTGGCGGATATGTGCGCGATTTCTACCTCAATCGTACCAAAGATGCCGATAAACTGGACATTGATTTTGTGACAGTCGGGTCGGGTATTGATTTGGCCAGAGAAATTGCCGACCGCCTAAATGCCGATAACCTTTCGGTATATAAGCAGTTTGGCACTGCGCACATCAGGCATAATAACATGGATCTGGAATTTGTGGGAGCACGCAAAGAAAGTTACCGCAGTGATTCCCGGAAACCTCTTGTGGAGGACGGTACGCTGGAAGATGACCAACTGCGCCGTGATTTTACCATTAATGCGCTTTCCTGGTCATTAAACGAGGAAAACTACGGGCAACTTGTAGACCCCTTTGGCGGAATACAAGATCTCAAGAAGAAACTCATTCGCACCCCGGTAGATCCCCTGAAAACCTTTGAAGATGATCCTTTGCGAATGATGAGGGCCATACGTTTTGCTACACAGCTACAATTTGATATCGAAGAACAGACATATCGTGGTATCGAAGATATGGCTGAGCGCATTGAGATCATCTCCAAAGAACGTATAATTGAAGAGCTTAATAAAATTGTATTGTCCGAGAAACCTTCTATAGGATTTGATCACCTATTTAAAACGGGATTGCTTGAACATTTCTTCCCCGAGATGGTAGAACTGCATGGGGTTGAGGAAGTGCGTGGCGTTCGTCATAAAGACAATTTTTGGCACACGTTAAAAGTACTCGACAATGTTGCTGAAATGGGCGGCGACCTCTGGCTTCGGTGGGCAGCCATAATGCATGATATTGCTAAACCGGCTACCCAGAAATTTGTAAAAGGAACAGGATGGACGTTTCACGGTCATGATGCGCTGGGCGCCAAATGGGTGAAACCCATTTTTCGGCGACTGGGATTACCGCTCGACGAACGAATGCGGTATGTCCGCAAGTTAGTGCGCCTGCACCTACGTCCCATTGCTCTTGTTTCTGATGATGTCACTGACAGTGCTGTTCGTCGTCTCATTTACGAAGCCGGCGATGATATTGACGATCTGATGACCCTTTGCCGTGCCGATATCACCAGTAAAAATGACTATAAGGTACGACAGTATAACCGCAACTTTGATTATGTGGAAAAGAAAATTGAAGAGGTTGAAAAGAAAGATCGTATCCGCAACTGGACCAATCCAATTGGCGGAGATGAAATTATGGAAGCCTTAGATCTGGATCCCGGACCAGTAATTGGAGATATCAAAGATGCGATAAAAGAAGCTATATTAGATGGGGAGATTCCCAACGAGCACGATGCTGCTTATAACTATATGATGGACATTAAAGATCAGTTCTTAGAAAAGAATTAAACACAACTTTATGGCTAACGACGTCTGGATTGCCGATTCCTATGCAAAAATTAATTTAGGGTTACACGTGCTGGAACGGCTGCCCACCGGTTACCACGCCATTGAAACCGGGATGTGCTTTTTGGAATGGCGTGATCATTTTGAGATAAAACAGGCTCCCAAAATGAAGCTGGAAATGGATGATGAGAATATCCCGACTGATGACACTAATCTCATCAACAAAGCCATTGAAACCCTTGATCGATACATCGGACTCCAACATAATTATCTAATTCGCGTGGACAAGCGCATTCCTGCCGGAGCCGGACTTGGTGGGGGAAGCAGTAATGCGGCACTTACTTTGCGGATGCTGAATAAGATCGAAGAGTTGGGACTTACCGACGATGAGCTTATCGACCTGAGCCGCAATCTTGGTGCCGATGTCCCCTTCTTTATCAAAGGGAAAACGGGCATTGCCAAAGGTATCGGCCATGAAATAGAACAGCTGGATTTACAACCTAATTTCTGGATCGTTACCTGTTTCCCGAATGAACAGAGCAGTACAGCTGAAGCTTATCAAAACTGCGTGCCCGACCCTGATCCGGAATTCAATCTAAAAGAGATACTTACCGAAGAAGATATTGACGAATGGCAGTTTATCCTCAATAATGATCTGGAGAAATCAGTATTCCCGCGTATAAACGTGTCCGGAAATATGAAAGACCAGATGTATGAATTTGGGGCCACCTATGCTTCAATGACCGGGAGTGGGTCGGCCGTATATGGCATCTTTGAACAGGATTTTGTAGCTACCAATGCTTACAAAGGGTTGCTGGAGCTGGATTTCCCTACTAATATGACCCGTCCAGGCTTTGAACCTGATTATGGAATTTATCGAAAAGCATAAGTTTTTATTGGATGCAAACGTCCACTCTTAATAAAACCAAAAAAAAATAAGTATACTCGGTCTATCACTTTTGTAGCTTTTCTGAGCCTATACCAGAACATTCAAAATAATTGCACCTCCGTCATTTTGTACTTTTAATTCTTGTATTTTCCTCATTACTTAATTTGTCACTAATTCAGCAACTTAACCGCCTCCATTGATGTCAACCGATACCACGCTCAACCCCCGAACCGGAATGGATGTTGATTCCTTTCGAGAAGATATTAAACAACATCTACACTATACCTTAGCTAAAGATAAATTTTCTTCCACAGATTGGGATCAATATCGCAGTGTAGTATTGGCCGTAATGGACCGTCTTCACGACCGCTGGATCAACACCCAGCAAAGCTATTATCAAAATGAATCAAAGCGGGTATATTACCTGTCGATGGAGTACCTGATTGGGCGATTAATGGATAATATGCTCATTAATCTGGGCATGCAGGATGTGGCGGCTGAAGCTATTGAAGACGTAGGATTTGATTATGATAAAGTGCGCGAAGCCGAAGTTGATGCCGGACTTGGAAATGGCGGACTTGGTAGACTTGCAGCCTGTTTCCTTGATTCTATGGCTACACTTGGCGTACCGGCGCTGGGATATGGCATCCGTTATGACTACGGAATTTTTGACCAGGATATCGAAGATGGCTGGCAGATTGAAAAACCCGATATGTGGCTGCAATATGGCTATCCCTGGAGCGTCGTACGTCCCAAGAAAAAATTTAACGTACAGTTCTATGGAGAAACCTCAGTTAGTGAAGACAGCAATGGCCGTCTGCATTACGACTGGGTGAATACCCATAATGTAACGGCACTGGCTTATGATACCCCTATTCCCGGCTTCCAGAATGATGTAGTAAACAACCTTCGCCTCTGGAAAGCAACCTCTGACGAGGGTTTTGATCTTAAAAGTTTTAATCAGGGAGATTATATAGAAGCGGTACGCAGCAATCTGCTTGAAGAAAATATATCGCGGGTACTTTACCCCAATGACAAAGTATTTAAGGGTCAAGAGTTGCGGCTTAAACAGGAGTACTTCCTTGTTTCTGCATCGCTGCAGGATGCCATGAATCGCTTTAAAAAACAATTCGACGATCTTCGAAAGATTCCCGATCAAATGGCAGTACAATGCAACGATACCCATCCAAATTTAGCCATCCCCGAGCTTATGCGCATGCTGATGGATCTGGAAGGGCTGGAATGGGAACCCGCCTGGGATATTGTTTCGCAAACCATCAACTATACCAATCATACCCTAATGCCCGAAGCGCTTGAGAAATGGCCGCTTTCGCTGATGTCGAACCTGTTACCACGTCATGTGCAGATTATCCGGGAAATCGACCGGAGATTTTTAAATTCTATTGATATTTCCGGGGATAATCGCGACAAAAAGAATAGGATGCGGGTAATAAGCAATGAGATGGATGCACGCGTGCGGATGGGAAATCTTGGTATCATTGGCGCTAAAAAAGTAAACGGAGTGTCAGAGCTGCACAGTGATTTGATGAAGAAAACAATTTTCAAAGATTTTGCCGACCACTATCCCGAAAAATTTACCAATGTAACAAATGGCATCACGCCCCGCCGCTGGCTCCGACAATGTAATCGTGAGCTGGCTGACTTAATTTCTGATCGCATTGGAGACGATTGGATTACACATTTGGATCAGCTGCATGAGGTAAAACAGTTTGCCGAGGATAAAGAATTTCAAGAGGCATTCATGGAGATTAAACTGAGCAACAAACAGAAGTTGGCTGACTATATTAAGGATACCATGGGCGTGACCGTAAACCCAAAATCTATTTTTGATATCCAGATTAAGCGGATTCATGAGTATAAGCGTCAGCTTATGGCATTAATGCATGCCATCACGCTTTATAATCGTATTAAAGAGGATCCGAATGCAGATATCGAACCGCGTACACTGCTCTTTGCAGGTAAAGCAGCTCCCGGCTATACGATGGCGAAGTTGCATATTAAGTTGATTAATAATGTGGCCGAAGTAATTAACAATGACCCCGAAGTAGCCCCTAAGCTTAAGGTCTTATTCTTGCCGGATTACAGCGTATCACTGGCCGAAAAAATGATTCCTGCCGCAAACTTGTCCGAACAGATCTCTACTGCTGGCATGGAAGCCTCCGGAACCGGGAACATGAAATTTGCCCTGAATGGAGCCTTGACCATCGGTACGCTGGATGGTGCCAATATTGAAATCCGAGAGCAAGTCGGGCAAGACAACATCTTTATCTTTGGACATACCGTAGATGAAATCGAAGAAGTACGAGCTCAGGGATACAACCCCCAAGAAATTTATGAGTCAGATGAGGAACTCAAACGAGTAATCGACCAGATTCACGAAGGGTATTTCAGTCCCGAAAATCCCGAGCTCTTTCATCCCATAACAAATGCACTGCTAAATCAGGGTGACTACTTTATGGTACTGGCTGATTACCGCAAATATGTAGAAAAACAGAAAGAGGTAGAAGAGAATTACCGCGATCAGTTTGATTGGAATCGCAAGGCCATTATCAATGTAGCTAATATGGGACATTTTTCATCTGATCGTTCTATTAAAGATTATTGTAATCGTATCTGGGACGTTGAAGTAAATCACTAACTCCAAAACTACCTCACCTGAATACCCAATAAGTGCAGGCAAACTCAACTATCTGTGGCTTTTGTGTTTTTCGCTTGAAAAGACGTAACTTTTCACTATTTTTATTTGTATGCTCAACCAAATTATAGCGTATGGCTAAAAACCTAACAGAAGATAACATCTTTTTCCTTACCTCTGCATTTGCCCGCAAGCTGGGAAATCAGGCTGATAAACTACTTGAAACAGTTGGCTTATCTTCTTCACACGCCCTGCTACTTCATTTAGTCAATAAAAATCCTGGTATTCAACCCAGCCAACTGGCAAAAATGCTTCATTTAAAACCATCTACCATAACTCGGCTGGTTCAAAAACTAGAGCGCCGTGAACTCGTTGAAAAACAATCAGAAGGCCGAGCTACCAAAATTGTATGTACAAGTGAGGGGCAAAATACCGCTAAAAATATTGAACAGAAGTGGGAGAGGCTCATCCAACAAGTAAGAGACGTATTAGGCGAACGCTATGTTGACGTACTATCAGAGATGATATCCAATGCCCTGGATACAGTAAAAGAGAAAGGATATTAAACCCATTCAGAATCCCAGATTTATTTGCTTCGAACACTTCCAACAATCTCTAACAACACATTAGGGTTGTAGAGATTTATACGTTATTTCAATACCAATCAAATAGTTTTATGCAGTCAACTATAATATTACTGCACTCACCCTTCTTGTAACAAAAACGTATACCACCTCTCTTATTAATACCCGTAAGATACTTGGGAACAATTTCTCTCAGTATCCATAAAAAGTAAAAATCTCTAACATCGGACTAAATTAGGGGTATTATGGTTAATGATTCGGGATTTACTAAATTCTTATTGTACTTGTTGCTCTTTCCCGCACTCTTTCAGGGTGCACTTATTGAATATACATGGGCCGCTGGCGATCCGATTATCTTGATGGCCGCCAAGCGCTTATTTCTACTGCTCCCGGCTTTTGCTTTTATTCTAGGATGCTGGATTACCATTCCGGCCTTGTTGACAGCCATATTTAGACACAATAGAAAAAGTTATATCATCACACTTTTCATCACCTGGTGGGATTTGGGTAAAGCAATCGTTTCGTTCTGGGGTGGGGTTATCCGTTTTTTCTTCTACTTGGTTGTTGCCCTACTGGAACTTCTAAAAACACTTGTCTTGGGGATCTGGTCCCTGATTCAATCTATTATTCTCATGCCCTTCCAGATGTTGGGTAAAGCTTCACAAAAAGTCGTAGGTTCCAAGGTACCATGGATTGCCGTATTTTTGACGCTATTCTGGGTACTGGTCGAAACCATCATATTTACCTATGTAACCACCCCGCTTGTACTTGATACGATGTCTAACATTACGGGAGAGCAGCTATCAGTTATAATGGTACGCATTCCACTTTTCACCTTTCTGTTTTTCATTGTATTGGGCAGTTACGCAGTTCTTTCTACCTTTGTAGATTCGGTAAAAGAAAAAGATATCTCTCAAATCCTTGGTATTGGTGCTATTGAAATCATTGTACTCTTTGTAGAAGTCGTATTTCTTTATCGTGAATTTGTAGATGCGTTAGTACCTTGGTTTTCATTATATGCCGAAAACTTTCAGATCAGCATGATGGGGATACTTGCAGTCGCTGCCTTCATGTGGTTTGGTATTCGAAGCCTCTCGTGGTTTCTCTTTGCTGCATATGGTACGCCTACCATTATGTCTATTATACAGGGCAAAGGGATAGATATGAAAACCACTTCTAAGAAAAAATCAAAACAGAAAAAAACTTCTTGGGACTTTTCCAATGGCTTCATGCAACAACTGAAAGATGATGCCGACTGGGTACAGAAAAAGGGCGAAGATCTTTTAGCAGCCTTTATGCTACCACCCCTGCAAATTATTGCTGCCGGGATCAACTTTTTGACACTCTTGGTTAGTGGTTCTCATCTATTTGAACTTCCTTTTAAAAAACTTGATGACATTAAGCCAAGCAATGTGCTCATCGAAACCATCTCCAAAAAGAGTGAGGAACTAAAAACCTCGACTTCTTCAAAGTAGGTTTGATTATGAATATGTATCTCAAAAAACCCAAAGGTATACTTTGTGCATTAGCTGTACTGGCTGTTATTTTTTCGGGATGTAGCCTTGAGGGTGAGCCTAATCCTCGTTTGTCTCTGTTTATTGGTGTAGATGTTAGTGGCTCATACGTTAATAGCGGCCACTATGATGAATCGATAAGCTTTTTAGCTAACTACATTTATGCACACTTAAACGGATTGGGAGAGCTGGAAAAACCAAATGAGCTTTTTGTAAGCTCAATTGGTGGGGCCAAACCGGGGCAGCCCAAATCATTTTATCCTATTCACGTATTTGAAAACAAATCTGTGGAAGGGATTGAGGAAAAACTCCGCGAATATTTTCCCAAAGAAAAACAAAATGATCTTACCGACTTCAACGCTTTCTTTGAACAAATTGCCGAAACAATTCGTGCAAAAAACCTTGTATTACGACCTGTTTCTATTGTTATGCTAAGTGACGGGGTTCCGGATATCACAAAAAATGAGCAAACTGATTATCGTAGTATTAAATTAAGTCCGCTGGAAAAACTATCTCGGAATATTACCATCCGATTACTTTATACCGATCCCGTAACCGGTAAAAAATGGCGAACTAAAATCCCTCGTCGACGAACAAAGATATGGACACAAAGTGCAGAGGTTATGTCAACATGGAACGATTCCACCATCTTTTTCCAAGATTCTTCTCTGGCTAAACAAGACCGCTGGCTCAAGTGGACTAAAGATAATGTAGATTTTGGTGTACGCGCCCGAAGGGTAGATTAGCCAGAAACCTTATCAGAAAATTGGAATACAAAGATAGTGGAGCTATAAAATTTGTAGTATGATTCCCTTCATTTTACTTCCCAATTCTCCTAAAATGCTATGGATGGGTTAGAAAGCACCTAAAAGAGATTTGCCTGTTCATTGTCTTCCTTGGGGGCTCGTTCAATCTTGGGATTGGTGATTTCGCCCTGCTCAACCTTAAGCATCCCGGGCTTAAACTTCTTCCCATAAATTTGTTTTGCAATACCCTGCAGTGCCTTTTCTCCACGGGGGGTAATAAGCAACCGATCATGGTCATCCAATGACAAGAAGCCGAACTCTTTTAAATCATTAACAATCATATATGCAAGCTTGCTGACAGCACCGCAGTTTTGCTCCACGTAATCGCGCCGTGGTGCTTCTTCATCAGCAGCATACACGAGTCCCAGAACATTCATTTCAACTTCGGTAAGCGGAAAACCTTCCGAACCTCGACTCAGTGTCCCATCCCAGGCCTCTTGACTGTAATACCGCCCAAACCACCATTTTCCTTCCTTAATAAGCTTATTGGTTACGGTACAGGCAAAATACTCCCCGGGTTTTGTTTTTTTGGGAATACCCCGATCACGATACATCGAAACTAATGTTGCCAAATCCAGTTCGTGAAGATTTGGCGGATAGCTGAAATATCTATCTGATTGTTTTTCCATGACGTCTCAAGTTAGAAAACTGGAACCTTATTGTCATGTTAAATTTTTACATCAGGAGAAAGCTGACAAGCAAGAAGTAATAAGAGTAGAGCTTTTCTCGTTCTATTCTTCTCGCACTACTTTCCTTTCTCTGTAATAAGCTGCACCGCAATATCCATATTCACGTCTTCAGGATCAAAATCATCGGGCAGACTAATATTAGTTTTACCATACTTGATATAAGGTCCGTACCGACCGGTCATTACGCGGACCTTCTTTCCGTTTTCGGGATGATCCCCGAGCTCCTTGATAACATTACTCTTACGCGACTTTTTATTCTTTTTCTGCTCCAAAAGCTCAAGTGCACGATCTAACTCAACTTCCAGCACATGATCACTTTTTCGCAGTGATGCAAAAGTGCCGTCATGCACTACAAAAGGCCCATATCGCCCTACTCCTGCACGAACAACCTCACCTGTCTCAGGATGTTTACCGAGCGGTCGTGGCAATTCTAACAATCGTAAGGCCAAGTCCACATCTACATCTTCCGGCTTCATATCTTTAAGCAACGATGCACGCTCCGGCTTTTTATTATCCTCAGTCCGTTCTCCAACTTGCACATAAGGACCATAACGTCCATTTAGTACATAAATCGGCTCTCCCGTTTCGGGGTGATTTCCAATAGACTTAGGGCCTTCTTCTTCAGCCTTAATCAGTTCTTCTAATTTCTCTACCGTAATATCACTCGGCTTCCAACTTTCAGGAATAGAAGTCGTTAGCTCTTCTCCATTAACCTGCTTTTTTATGTATGGACCATAACGTCCCACAAATACCTGAATATCTTCAAGATCCTGAATCGGGAGAGCCAGCTGACGGGCTTCTTTGGGATCAATTTCATCTTCCTGCTCCTCTACCTTAGCCTTCAATCCCTTTTCGCCATTGTAGTACGTTTGCAAGTATTCCTTTGTATCCAACTTGCCCCTGGCAATTTCATCCAGTTTTGTCTCCATTTCTGACGTGAAGTCACTGTCTACAACATCATGTAGATTTTCTTCGAGCAGCTCCGTAACAGCAAAAGCCGTAAATGTAGGCACCAGCGTTTTACCATCGGCTTCGCAATACCCTCGATTTTGGATAGTACTGATAATGGACGCATAGGTACTCGGACGACCAACGCCCCGCTTTTCAAGCTCCTTTACAAGCGTTGCCTCGGTAAATCGCGCCGGCGGTTTAGTCTCATGAGATATGGGTTCAATCCCCTCTTCAATCACTTCTTCCTCTTCGCTTAGTTCAGGCAAAAATTTCTCCTGATTTTCGAGCGCTGCATCAGGATCATCACTGCCTTCTACGTATGCTCTAAAGAACCCTGGGAATACAATGGTTTTTCCACTGGTCTTAAATTCAGCCACTTTCCCGTTGGCTTCCGCTTTGATTGTCACATTCGTAAACTCGAGCTCAGCCTGCTCCATCTGTGTTGCAATCGTTCGTTTCCAGATCAGATCATACAATCTAAACTGGTCACCACTTAGCCCAGCTTCTTCGGGCTTTCTAAAATAACTACCTGCCGGACGAATCGCCTCGTGAGCTTCCTGGGCATTTGATCCGCCGCCATAATTTCGAGGCCGATCAAATAAATACTCTTCTCCGTACTCATCTTTTACCGCATTACGTGCGGCATTAATTGCTTGTCCCGATAGCCGTGCAGAATCGGTACGCATGTAAGTAATATATCCGTTTTCATATAGCTTCTGTGCCACCCCCATCGTACGCTTGGCAGAAAAGTTCAGTTTGCGGTTCGCTTCCTGCTGAAGGGTAGAGGTAATAAAAGCAGCCGAAGGATTTCGCTTCTTGCGATTCTTTTTAACTTCAGAAACCTCCCATTTTGCTTTGTCAAGATCATCCCGCAGTTCTCCGGCTGTTTTATCATCCAGCAGAACAACTTTCTCAGGCTTTTTGAGCTTCCCGGTATTTTCATCAAAATCTTTTCCGGAAGCCAATCGCTTTCCATCCAAATGTGTAAGGTCGGCTTCAAATATATTGCTGTCATCCTGTTTATGAAGCTGTGCTTTCAAATCCCAATAGCGAGCAGAACGGAACTTCATACGTTCCCGCTCACGCTCAACAAGGAATCGTACCGCCACAGACTGTACGCGTCCCGCAGAAAGTCCGGGCGCAATCTTTTTCCACAGCAACGGCGAAATAGTATAACCAGCCAGGCGATCAATAATTCTTCGAGCTTCCTGAGCATTTACAAGATTCATATCGATATCACGGAAATGATTAAGTGCTTCCTTAATAGCCTCCTCCGTAATCTCTCGGAATACCATGCGTTTGACCGGCACATCCGGATTCAATAGCTCCGTAAGATGCCACGAAATAGCCTCGCCTTCGCGATCTTCATCCGTTGCAAGAATAAGTTCATCTGCATTCTTAAGTTCTTTCTTGAGGCGGGTGACAACTTTCTTTTTACCACGTGGAATAACGTATAGTGGCTCAAAGCCCTCATCAGTATTTACGCCCAAGTTTGCCCATTCTTCACCTTTAAATTTCTTGGGTACTTCTTTAGCATTGGCGGGAAGATCACGGATATGCCCCATTGACGAATCGATGGTATAATCCTTAGGTAGATACTTCTTGAGCGTTTTAATTTTAGTGGGTGACTCTACAATTACAAGAGACTTCATAAACCTCGTTTTCTACAAATTCTTGATCACTTCCTTTAACTCGGAGGCATGATCTTTAGTATTTACTTTTTCAATAATGGCCTTGACCGTACCGTCTGTGTCGATCACATAAGCAGAACGTGTTGGCGCCTCGAATTTATTGCCAAACATATTTTTCTCTACAATAGAATCGGTTGCTTCAGCAAATTTATAATCGGGATCGGATGCCAGCACATAATTAATACCTAATTTTTCGGCGTAGTTTTTATGTGATCCACAACTGTCTTTACTGATGGCTATAAGGTTGTATCCCTGCTCATCAAACCAATCGGCATGCTCGGCTAAGCTTTTATTCTGCTTATCACAGCCCGATGTATTGTTGCGCATATATACCGATACAATTGTCGGTCTATCCAATAAATCCTTAAACTCAACAGTTTTTTCTTCACCGTCTTTGACGATATCGAGCGTAAAATCGGTTTTAATCTGTGTTCCTTTGTCAATCATATGTGTATTACAAAATCATTTTTATGATATGTGATGCAACTACTAACTGTAAATACGGTCACTTTCGTTCTTTATCTGATGATTATTGCATCTTTTATAATAAAGTGATCTGCAAGATACTGCAATAAATCATTTTGATTGCGGAAGGTACTGCTTTTAGTTGAAGATAAGATGAAGGAAGAGAAGCAAGAAGTGAAAAGTAAGACAAGCAATTCTTTCAACTTTTCGCTTCTTGCTTGCCCTTCAACAAGAATCGCGCTACGGCTGCTACCATAATACTGTGATGGATAGTACCATCGGCCACATAATCCAGAAACTTCTCCATTGGTAACAAATGTACATTAATGCGTTCATGCTCGTCTCCTGCCGGCTTTTTGGATGTTATTAGCTCACAACCTTCCGCCAAATACAAATGCGTATTATTAGTCATTATGGCAGGATTAGAACTCACTTTGCCCAAGCTGCTCCAATTCTTTGAATGATATCCTGTTTCTTCAACCAGCTCTCGTTTAATGGATTCCAACGGCTGTTCTTTAGGATCAACCATCCCACCCGGAATTTCCAAGGTCGGCTGCTCTATGCCGTACCGATACTGTTCAACCAACACTACCTCCTTATTTTTAGTAATGGGGATTACATTTACCCATTCCGGGGCCTCTAATACATAAAAATCCCCTTCACTTTTATCCTCTTTTGCTTCCAATCGCATTTTTCTCTGCAAAAGATTAAAAATTGGTGTATGATATTCCTTATTTTCATGGACTACCGACCACGGTTCAATAGTAAATTGGAATGATTTTTCACTCATAAGGCTAACAGGTTACGATTTATGTCTGATCGATTTGAATTTGAAACAGAAGAAGTAAACTCCCAAGAAGAACTCCACGAGCGCATGGTTGATGCCTGCGATGCGATGGAGAATATTTATCAAAACGGTGAATATCCCAAATTACTGGTCAAGAGATCGTGGTCCAAACACAACCCTATTATTACAGGAGAAATGGCTAAGCCCGAAGCCTTTCGATGGTATTTACTGCGCGAACTCAAAAAGTTGGGCGAAAAAGGAGCGGTCATAAAAATCATTCCATCGCGTGAACGGCTCCCACTAAATGATCCCGACCTGTTAGATAATACCGATGAAGACGACTGGGACATCACCCAAAAAAAGCTGTTTCTATTCAGCCCGGAGCGGATAGAAATCTCTCTTAATCGACTTGAGCATTATACCGGCACTGATCCGGAAGATTTTCAGCGTTATATTCTTTTTACGAACTACGATATGCACGTTGATGTTTTTCAGGAAATGTTTCCTGATTGCGTAGGGCCGGCTCGAGAAGGTGTTCAAATGCCTGCGTACCATCATAAACTTGATAACAACAAGGGAGTCACGCTCATCAATATTGGTGTAGGACCCTCAAATGCGAAAACTATTACGGATCACGTTGCCGTTCTTCGACCCGATGCTATGATTATGGTAGGCCATTGCGGAGGACTGCGTAACCACCAAGATATTGGCGACTTTGTACTTGCTACCGGATTCATGCGTAATGATGGTGTTTTGGATGACATTCTGCCGCTAAATATCCCCATTACCCCCAACTACTTGATGAATGTTTTCCTGAAAGAAGTGCTGGATAAATACAACCGGAACCATCGCATGGGCACCATCTTTACTACGGCAAACCGAAACTGGGAGTTCATCAAACGGCGAACGGTAGAACAAATACATATGAGTCGCAGTATTGCTGTAGATATGGAATCAGCTACAGTGGCCACCAACGGCTACCGCTATCGTATCCCGAATGCAACCATGCTCTGCGTCAGTGACAAGCCTCTACACGGCCAGCCCAAGCTCAGTGACGACGCGCAAGAGTTTTACGAAGACTCTAAACAACTCCATGTTGAGATGGCCGTTGAAGTCCTAAACATGTGTAAAGAAACCTATCCCGAAGGATTGCCCAATGCCAGCATACGAGCAATGAATGAACCATTGATGGGTGGTCCCGACGACGATTAATTACATATCAAAAATTAGTTATTTAAACCCGATAGGATTTTGAAATCCTGTCGGGTTTCTTTTTTTTAACCAAATATTCCATTTATTTACTGTTAAACAGCAATAGTTTATTGTTTTTCAATAATTATTTATTGCAATTCAATAACATTTCTTATTATTTATTTATGAACATCAAGAAATAATTTAACATATGGCTTGGAAATGGTTTAAAAACGACTGGAGCATTGCAGGCTTTCTACTCTTTTTTGCACAGCTTGCCTGGGCGATATATCTCATTTCATTTGTCGTTTTCTCGATAATTTTTCTAATCGGAATAACCGGGATGTTAGTAGGTACATTCGCGTTTGAGCCAATTCCCTTTTTGGATTTACCAGCCCGGTTTGAAATCCAAGACTTTGCAGAATTAGTCGGGAGTAGTCAGTCGGTATATTTTTTTGAGAGCCCTATACTCGAATTAAATATCAGTTCAATTGGCACTGAACTCCAATACAACTGGAGCTATTCTTTGGCGAATATAATGATACTCGGCCTCGATGGGATTATCCTGTACGGACTCACCTTACTTAAGCGAATATTACGAAGTCTTCGATGCGAGGAACCCTGGAGTAAACAGAATTCGAAAAACTTGCGAATAATCGGCTACCTGATGGTACTTGCGGTCCCCTATAAATACAGCATCGGCTGGCTTTCATATCTGATCATAGAGCAAGTGAAACTGCCAGAATCAATTTCGCTATTGTGGCCGCCGGTTGCCTGGGAACTGGGACTGGCGGGCCTGGCTGTATTACTGGTGGCCTATATTTTTGAAGAGGGCACGCGCCTGTATGAAGAACAAAAACTAACCGTATAGCATTATGAGCGGATTCGGCAAAAAATCGACAGCCTACATTCGTTACCTGATTGTTAATGCATGGTGGTATCTTTCGTGTTTAGCGGGAATTTTGCTCCCGGCCCTACTCACTTATGGGTATTTCCAAGATCCCCATTCTGATACTATAATGGGGATAAATGTACCACTGGCAGATTCATTGGTAGCGTTGAAAAACCCTGAACAATATCAGTATATCACTGTTGATTCGGCAACAGGTCAAGTAGATTTTAACTATCTCTTGCAGAATAATCCTACCTTATACATAGCATGGGCACTCTTTTTCTGCGTGGTATTGGCACTCATTATTTACGGGATTTATCAGCTTCGCAATCTGCTCAAATCATCCGTAAATAATTCTATCTTTACCGAACAAAACGTCGGTCGCATCAAAACCATGGCCGTCATTATCATACTTATTGATCCACTTCGATGGATACAGCATCACTTCATGTTTAAGACACTCGGCAATATTATTCCACCCGAAACCGCCAACATTCGCATCGGCTTGCAGATGGTGGGGGATGATTGGACGTTTATTGTAATGGGACTATTGGTATTTACCCTGGCTGCCGTATTCGAAAAAGGCAACGAAATGTTTCAAGAACTAAAGCTTACCGTATAATGGCCATTAAGGTTAACTTAGATTTGATGCTGGTTAAGCGAGATATGACGCTAACCCAACTTTCTGAGGAGGTTGGTGTTACCATCTCCAACCTTTCCATCCTAAAGACAGGCAAGGCCAAAGCCATTCGATTCTCAACGTTGAATGCCATTTGTGACGCACTCGATTGTCAACCGGGCGACATTTTAGAATATGAAGCAAGTGACAACAATAATTAACTCAATATACCAGCAGCATTTTTCTATCAAACAAATAAGAATATATGATTTTGCAAATTGATAACGTTTCCAAAACCTTCAAAAGATCAGGGGACAATTCTTTTCATCTCGATATCGACCATCTTGAGATACCTGAGGGTAGTTTTACCGCAGTATTGGGCCCGAATGGATCAGGAAAATCTACACTTCTAAAAATTATCCTTAACCTTCTTTATGCTGATTCTGGAAATATCTCCCTGATGGGCAGAAATCACAAGCAAAAGGAAGCACGTGCAAAAGTAAGCTATCTCCCCGAAAATTATTCATTTCCCGAGAATTATACAGTTAAAGAAATGCTGCATGCCTTTTCCGAGCTCAAAGAATCAACACCGGGACAGATAGACCGAAAAATTAACAAGTTGGCAAGTGCCTTCAATGTGAACTACCTGAACAAAAAGATGAAGAATCTCTCTAAAGGGATGTCCCAAACGGCAGCTCTTATGCATACCTTTTTAACTGATGACCAGTTTTATATCCTTGATGAGCCATTCAATGGACTTGATGCGGTACAAAAGAAGGCGATCATGGATTACATCTTCAGCCTGCAGCAAGAACACAATATTTCCATCCTTATTACAACACACATACTCTCAGATATCGACAAAACCTGTGATACTCTCTATCTCATTAAGAATGGGCATATTATCAACTCGGCCTCAAAAAGTGACATAAAAGAAGAGTTTGGCTCAGTTGAAGCCTATTACTTAAACCATTTTGAATCTAAAGATCCTGCTACATTATGATTCGTTTTACTGTACGGACACTTCTAAAAAATAGAGTATTATGGGCATGGCCCGGTATCTTCATCCTTTTTGTAGGCGCCATAGCTGTATGGGGTGGGATCTCACCAGCTCCCTCAAGTTCCTCATACTTGATAGAGTTAGGTGATATTGATTTACCGGCCGGTATGATCATCAATCAAATCGTATCTATGGTAATCCTTATCACCATTATTGGAATGCCTACCCATTTTGCCGAAAGCTTGAAACCAGAACGCGCCTCACTACTCTTATCCAAACCTATATCACGAACCGAATTTTTCTTTTCGGACATTGCAGGCGTAAGCATCATCTATATCTTGTATGCGGCCATCAGTGTTATCCTGTTGGCCTTACTAACCATTGTGCATGGCATACTCTTTCCATTCCAACATGTCATAGCTCTCCTTATATTTTTACCACTTACACTGATAGCCTATTATATTACAATTATTCTATTCATTATACTTACCAACTCCTACCTTGGCGGGGTATTACTCGGCTATTTTTTGACAGGGTTCTCTGCACTATTCATTAACGTCGAACAATTTATGAAGATGGTTAAGCTATTCGGATTAGAAGATACCTATGCGGTAACAATATTCAAGATTGCAGGCTACTTTATTCCCAGTGCAGCAGCCTTCCAACAAATCATGCAGGATATGTTTAACAGCGGACTTTCGAGTATAGATCTGTCCCTATTTGGATATGCGTTTGCTACCTGCCTACCATTTTTATTGTTGAGTTATTACTTGCTCCAAAAGAAACAGTTTTAATTTTTAATTATATATCCAGCATTATAGCATTAAAGGACAGATCAGTCTGTCTCAAGCAACTCTTAGACCTCTAAAGTCGCTTTTTGGTTGATGTCATCGATGGCAGTTTTCAGTACTGCCATTTGCCCTTGCAATTCTTCGGATGTAGCAGCATTTTTCTCGGCCATATTAGCAGTGTGATCTGAAGTATCAGAAATTTTGCTGATATTGCCTTTCAGCTCCTCAAGCTGTCTCATTTGTTCCTGTCCCACTACATTAACATCACCGATCCATGATTCCAATTCCGTAATTTGAGTAGCAATCTCTTTTGAGACCTCTGCCCCTGCCTCAGCCTTCTCAATATTTTCTGCAATCATTTCGCGAATATCGGTGGCTGCCTCAGCAGTTTTCTGGGCTAACATTCGAATCTCCTCGGTAACAACTGCAAAACCTGCACCGGCCTCACCAGCCCTTGCTGCTTCTACAGCCGCATTGAGAGCCAACATATTTGTTTGTGCTGCAATACTATCTATGGTTTCGTTGATCGTAAAAATACTATTGCTCGAATTTTTGAGATTTGCCATCGACTGTTTCATCTCTTCCATATCAGATACAATACCCTGCACTTTCTGCTTTACCCGTGACGTCTTGTCATCCAAACTCTCTATATTTTCATTCATTTTTGCTATGGATGTTGTTGACTCCGTAACAACTTGTGTGTTATCGGCTGCATTCTGTGCTAACTCCTGCCCGGCACTGGAGATAAAATTAGAAGCTTCGTTGGTATGCTTGGCTGATTCACTGATATCATCCATAATTGTATAAACCTCAGCATTATTGAGGTATTCACGCGTTAAGTTCAAAATAGAACTGCTGATCACTATAGTCTCAACTATAACAAAGATGGCATGCAAGGCTACTAAATCCCAGCCACAACCATAACTGAATACTTTAATAGGAGTCCCTGCTACGGCCATCTCATATTGCTGAGCAAGATTAAATAGCGCATGATGCACGGCCGTAGTTAACGCAGCAGTCAACACCGGGGCTATATCTTTATACCTGATCAAGAAGGCAATGGCTACAAAAATATGGAAGTGCATTTCAATCCTTCCCATATGCTGCTGTATAAAAATCATGGAAAAAGCCATAAACGAAGCCCCAATCGTAATTCTACTGAGTAAACTTCCGGGGTTCATCCTATACACTAAGAAGGCTATACCTGTGATGAGTGCTCCACCGACAAATCCAAGGAGATACGTACCGTAGGTATATGCTGTAAGCGTGGATGCAACTGCCCAATGGACAACCAAAAGTTTCAGCATAAATTCATCTGTCTGCTTATACGATTGGTGAAGGGCTTGCCTCACTTTATTAGAAATATAGCTGGTATACGTTGGGAATAGATTTGTCAAAAGATCCTTCTGATTATTCATATTTATATAGCTTTAACGATTACACTCGACTGTTCAATCTTTCCTTTAGTTTAAATTGTCCTTCAATATCTTTCTGATCTCTGATGCCTTTGTTGAATTGGCAAGTACCCGTAAAATCCTCCAGCTGTCATCTTCCTTTTCCAATACAAAAAAGTGGTCGGTATGTAGTAAGGGAGAGTAATCATCAGCAGGCTTCAACTCCAATGCAAAATCACTGATTATTTGGCCTCGTTCTTCTTGAGGCAAGTACGTACCATTGATATTATCTGAAAACTGATATCCATAGTTAGTAGCTGATAATGAGTCTGCCTGTTTGCGGACATCTACAAATACCGCTCCCATAGATTTTGTGGGATAGGCAGTTTCAATTGACTCAAGCACCCCACTCAACTTTGTGAGCGAATTAGGGCAAACTGAGGCGCAACCAACAAAACCAAAAAAGACTATAGTAAGATCATGCTTTGCAGTAGCAAGAAATGACGGAGTTTCTATTTCTTTACCTTCGATTGGATAGGAAACACCAAAATAGGAGTATCCAATAACTAAACCCGCCGGAAGGAATAGCAATACAAATAATAATAATGCTGAAAGTGTGTTTTTCATCCGAAAAGCTTAAAACCTGATTTATTACTTTATCGGACATACTTGACGAATATTAAACTCTGTACGAAAAAGCTGGCTTTAAAAAACTGAGAAATGAGATTGGCTTTAATATCCTAACTCCTTATCAGGTATTGGAACTTCACAAAAAACTGACGATTTGTTTCTTTGAAACCTCTAAAGCCATTAGGACCAGACTGATCAAAATAATTCAGATAATCCGTCATACCTATATAAAATTTAGTGAACGGATTAGCTTTGTAATAGAGGAGGGGATAAACCTGTAGCTGTTCGTTAAATGAATTGTACTGCGTAATTACACGGGCAAACAATTTTTTCGAGAAGTTATAGTTCCCATTCAATCGGTAGATATCACCGCTAAAGTATTTTTCCTCTCCATTTGCAGCCGAAAGTTCTGAATAGTTATAGCTGAGTGACATCTCCAGACGTGAGGTGGGTTTTACGGTCGCATCTGCCGAGATATTATACCCTTCACCCAGCGTTGGATTCTCCTGCCGGTTAACGTACTTTCCAAAATCAACATGTGTACTCAGCGATAACGCATTCAATGGATTGGTACTCACATTAATCATGAGACGATTCATCTGGGTAAAAAGCCGACCTCGAAATCGCTCGTCATTAAGGGGCAAAAAGCTTATTGATAAATTCGTTTGTCCGCCAAAGTTATTGCTCCACCGGGTAAAGATATATCGCTCCTGGAACTGACCGCTAAAATCATATCGCCAGCCAGTATTTACACTTATATTTCCCCTCGATAACCAATCCCATTCTGGATAGTAAGAAAGGCTTTGCGAGGCATCCAATCGACGCTGGTCAACCTGGTTAATAAACCCACTTTGAGTATGAAAGGTTGGTGAATAAGACGTATAACCAAATGAAAAATCATAATACTTCGCTTGGCGTGAGAACTCAGAAGCAAATAATGTGCCCCCGAACTGCTCCCCATTAAAGGCAGCATCATATGAACTTTCGCCGAGAGGTCTCGGATCATCAAAAAGTTCCGGATCATCTAATTCTTTGGTATTAGCATAAGCAGCCTGTCCGCTAAAATAATAGTTATCAGTTAACAAAATGTTCCAGTCGATACTTCCAACATAATTATGTCCCTCTTGTTGATTGCGGGTTGTTAATAATCCACCAACATGTGACTCGGATCCAAAATTATATTTCCCACGCACCACATTATTATAGGCCCCAACATCTGACTGTACCAGCGAGCTGCCGTACCGGCCGGGTATAATGATAGGCGCTTCGCGATCGTAAGCTGTCAAAAGGGCAATGCTATAATCTTGTGACTGATGCGTTACTTTTCCCGCCGCAAGTGGTCGATTAATCGTACGAGAATAAAACAGATCTTCGCTTGTGCTAAACAAATCACTGCCCTTCTTAAAAAAAGGGCGCTTTTCGGAATAATAGAGTGCAAAGGTCTCATTTGCAGAAATTTGGGCTGCGTCTGTTTCTACCTGGCTAAAATCCGGATTGACAACAGCATTAAGAGAAGTCGTTGAAGTAGGTTCATACATAATGCTGCCACCAATACGGCCCTCAATCGGACCATGATCCAAACCTGAGTTCGGACTATTTGCATCATTAATAGTACTGCTTTGATAGCTCATTCCATACGGTAGCAGTTCTACTGTATTTGTATTTTCGATATCCTCCATCCCTGTCAACTCCCCATTTTGACAAATCAAGCATGAATTATCCAGATCTACTTCGCTCCAGACAAACTGATAACGACTATTTCGCGGATAATTTCTGATGAACTGAATAGACCAGTCGTGAATATTACGCTTAGGAAAATTGAGGCTTTTGAAGGGAATCTTCATCACGCCGCGGTATCCGCTATCGGTAATTTCCCCATCCGAATACCACAGCATATCAAAATTCATGTCCTCATTATTACCGGTGCGCATCCCATCCATTTGTATCCCCAATGGATTAATAAAAAGCTCATAAGCCTGTTGGTTATTATTGAAGGGGTCTAAAAATATTCCCACATAATCATCTCTAAAACTATCATCACGATCAGAAATATTGGCTCTGATATTTTTTGGATTGGGATCCTCACATATGAATGCAAAATATAAGTTTTGATCGCTATATAGCACCTTTACCTCTGTATTTATCCATGCCTTCGACTCATCGTTTGGTTGTACCTGATGTTTGATATAAACCGATTCTGCCTGTTTCCATGCCGGATGGGACAAATCTGCTGAAATATCAAAATCCTGCTCTATGGCATGGGGGGATATTTGTTCGAGCGTATCCGAAACCTGTTGCGCTTTCGAGACACTAAATGCAACGGTCAAGAACATAATTATCGCGAAAAATAGTCGTCCGGTGGGTATCTGAAGCATGTATCAGCTATATTCTATGAATTAAGATCTTTACTCACTGTTGTGAATTTTTCTTACGAATAATTCACAAAATGTTACGGTAAAAATCTTATAGAAATATCAGAAATAACAGTTTTAACCTTTAAAAGGTTGTTAAAAATAAACAAAGATATTCTCATGCTATCAGGTTTTTTGTAAGGATTTACAGTGCCACTGCTCTTACTAATAAACCTAAATCAAGAGAAATCAATTATGTCTGATCAAGAACAGTTCGAAGCTAAAAACTTTTTAAAACGTACCGTCAAAGAGATGAATCCCGATGAGCAACCTCGTGAAAAGTTGACCAATCACGGCAGTGAAAGTCTTTCTGATGCAGAGCTGTTGGCGATCCTGTTACGTACAGGCAGCCCAAAGATGAATGTCATACAGATGTCGCAAGCCCTGCTCGATCACTTTGACGGGTTACGTTACCTGGCTCGCAAGGGGTGGCAGGATTTAAAAGTAATACCCGGTATGGGCAAGGTGAAATCACTCACTTTGGAGGCTGTATTTGAACTTTCACGACGAATTCAAATGGCCAGCCTGGGCGAACAAGTGCAAATCACATCTCCGGAAGATGCGGTTGCCTATTTCGGCCCCAAACTACGTGACCTCACCAAAGAGGTATTCATGGTAGCTTTTCTCAATAATGCTAAAATCGTGATGGGATATAAGAAGATTAGTTCCGGAGGTTCTACGGCTACGATTGTTGACCCGGCAGAAGTAATGCGCCAAGCCGTGATGAATGAGGCAAACAGTATTTTGCTGCTACATAATCATCCCAGTGGAAACAACAAGGAATCCAAGGCTGACATCCAGCTTACGAAGCGTATCACTAAAGCAGGAAAACTTCTGGGTATTCCGGTAGATGACCATATCATCATTGCCGGCGACGGCTATACCAGTTTCCGTGCTAAAGGACTTTTGAAATAGGAATTAGGAGTTATGAAGTTCGAAACATTAAAAACTCTGAAAAATCCTAATTCTTAATTCTCAATTTCTAATTCAACTGCTTATATTTAGCGCTCTTTTAATTTTCAGCAACACATCAATTCATGAAGGATTACCTACGCTCCATTATCAATCAATCGCTACATCAGTTTGATCTTAGTGATGATGACATCTCTGAAATTCAAATTGAAAAACCGAATCAACCCGAGCACGGTGATGCCGCTTCCAATATTGCCATGAACCTGGCCAGCGTACTCAAGATGAATCCGCGCAAAATCGCCGAACAAATTGTAGAGGAGCTGAAATACGATGAACAAAAAATCCAATCCGTAGAGATTGCTGGACCGGGATTCATCAATTTTCGATTCGCAGAAAACTATCTATTTAATCAACTTGATGATATTCTAAAACAGGGTGCCAACTTTGGAAAATCAGACGCTCTGAAAAATCAACGTATCCTTGTCGAATTTGTAAGTGCCAATCCAACCGGCCCCCTAACAGTGGGACATGGACGTAATGCGGTATTGGGTGATACCATTGCCAACCTGTTGGAGTGGACAGGTGCCGAGGTAGATCGTGAATATTACTTTAACAACGCCGGTCGGCAAATGCGGATGCTTGGTGAAAGCGTCAGAGCTCGCTATTTACAGCTATTAGGTCATGAAACCAAGTTACCTGAAGATGGCTACAAGGGAGAATACATTAAAAATATTGCACAAGAACTCATTGCCGAAAATAGTGACAACCTGGTTGAGGTCGAAGAGGTAGATCCTTTTAAGGATAAAGCCGAGCAGATTATTTTCAATGATATTCAGTCTACCCTCAAGCGGATGAATATTGAAATGGATTCATTCTTTAACGAAAAAGAAGTCTATGAGGATGGGTCCATTAACCAGACTGTAAAAATACTCCGCGAGAAGGATTTAGCATACGATAAAGATGGGGCCACTTGGTTTAGAACAACAGAATTTGGCAAAGATCAGGATACGGTACTAATTAAAAGTAGTGGTGAACCCACGTATAGACTGCCCGATATCGCTTATCATGCAAACAAGCTCGATCGCGGCTATGATCAATGTATTGATGTCTTTGGCGCCGACCATATCGATACCTATCCCGATGTGCTATCCGGAATTGAAGCACTGGGGTATGACCGGTCAAAGATAGATGTTGTTGTATATCAGTTTGTAACGCTGGTAAAAGACGGAAAACCATTTAAAATGAGTACCCGTAAGGCCAACTTTATTACACTCGATGAGCTGATGGATGAAGTTGGGGCTGATGTTACCCGCTTTTTCTTTGAGATGCGCGACCCAAATACGCATCTTGAATTCGATGTCGGACAAGCTAAGGAAGCTGGTGAAAAAAATCCTGTCTTCTATCTCCAATACGCCCATGCTCGTATTCACAGTATTCTGCGAAAAGTAGAACAAGAATATACTTTTGATGTAGAAGATCAGCCCAACTTAGAATTACTTTCTCATGAATCCGAAACGGCTCTTATCAAAAGCCTTCTCCGATTTTCAGAAATAATTCAAAGTGCAGCTGACAGCAGGGAGCCGCATCGACTGATTAATTACCTCGAAGATTTAGCTTCAATATTTACCTCCTTTTATCACGACTGTCGTATCTTGGGAGAAGAAGAGGGGCTTGTTCAGGCTCGATCAGCATTAGCAAAAGCAACAGCTCAAGTTCTTGCTAACGGATTGGGAATTCTAGGTATTTCTGCTCCGGAAAAGATGTAAAAAATCGAAAGCAAATGGTTGAATGTTTAGTCACATCTTTGACCTGTAACATTTAACACGTCTTTTTATGCCGGTATCAACTTCGTAAAGCAGACGATCCCTTTTGTAAACTGATCGGCAATCGAAAATCCGGCACGATCGAACATCTGATTACTATCCTCAACGGTCCAAAATGTAAGTCCTCCAAGACCGGCTGAATCCTGCATCAACCGAATATACCATGTGGGTGATTTAATCAGGTGCATCATAAAAAACACCCCGTCTTTTTTTATTACACGACGAGCCTCATACAACACTTTTAACGGATCAGTAAGCTCGTTTAACGTACCTCCCATCATCAGCCCGTCAAACGTTGCTCCAAAGAAAGGAAGATGTCGTGCATCAGCTCGAAGTAAATACAAATCTGTTTGCTCGGCCTCCGCTTTCATCCGTGCCTCAGCAAGCATCTGTCGAGAGAAATCAAGAGAAACTACATCACATTGCGGCTGCCCCTTTTTAACTAATCGACCATACAGCGCCGTTGAACAACCGATATCCATATACAATTTATTGGCTTGGGGATTCAACCAATTGATCAAAAATTCTTTCTCTTTTTGGATGGGAAACTCCTCTCCAGTTAAGATAGACAAAGAACGTTTACGCCAGATGTCCTCATAAACTGCTGCCGTCACTTTCCAGTGATTCGAACTCTGGGCCCATGTCATTTCTGATGAATTATCTCCCAACAAATCAATAATATTGCCCTCTATTTCATACTCGTCCCCTTTATTGGAACAGATAGTTCCATTGAAATTTTTCTGCAGATCGGCAACTTCTGAAGGAATAGTTATCGAAGCGCGCTCATATTGGGGAGACCTAATTTCGAGAGACATAATGGTTTACGACCGTTGATTGTTTGAAATATAAAGACGATATACGTACTCCTATCTAACCCAAGGTGATACGCAAATAATCAGGCGGGTGTTACAATTCTGACTGACTCTCTTTCTGAAGAATCAACGAAATTTGAGCTCCCTTTTGCACACTCAGCATTTCCTCGGCATTTCCTTTGTTTATGCCAACCTCAAGCATTCCCGAACTGCCAATATAGGCCACCGGTTCACCTTCGGTAACTTCGCCGAAGGTAGTCTCAATCTTATCAAGGATGGTATTGCCCACATAAATGCGCACATTTTTATCCCCAATAACATCTTCCAGAAGTTCCTCTGAAATATTGGTTATCAAATTGCCAAATTTATCTATATGAATAACCATCCCCTCTAATCCATCCTTGTCAGCAATAGGCACCGTCCAGCGGTAGCTAACCAGGTCGTGGGCAGGGTCTCCAAGCTCTTCTAACGCTACGCCCTGACTCAGGTGAGCAGCAACAGGAGCAAATATATCACGTCCGTGAAAGGTATTGGATGGATTATCTCTCCAGTATTCTTTGTTGGTCAATCGAACGGCTTTATAATCAACATCCGTGGCAAGCAGCGAAAAAATCCCATTGTCAGGACCAACAAAATATTGACCCGCCATTTTTAAGGCGATAGCATCACGGTCTGTTCCCACACCCGGATCAACGACAACAGTGTGTACGGTCCCCTCAGGAAAAAGCATCGCTGAATTCTTTAGAATCCACGATCCGGCCATAATATCCTGCGAGGGTATTTCATGGGATATATCAACCAGCCGAACATCAGGTGCAATATTCAACATGGCAGCCTTCATGGCACCCACATAGTAGTCCTGCAGACCGAAATCTGTGGTAAGAGTAATCACATTACGCATAGGTATTAAGCATCACCGGCATAACAAGCATCAGAATACGCTCGTTTTCTTCTTCCTCTGATGGTTTTACAATTCCGGCCCTGTTGGGAGTAGAAAATTCAAAATAGACTTCTTCATCATCAACATTACCCAAAACATCGGCAAGATATTTAGCATTAAAACCGATCTCCATCTCATCATCACTGTATTCACAGGCGATCGTTTCTTTTGCTTCGCTGCTCATATCAATATCCTCTGCCCGAATAGTTAGCTTGTCGGAATTTAGCTGCAGGCGAATTTGACGAGTTGTTGAGCTCGAGAAGATAGCTACACGCTTAACTGTAGCCAGCATCTGCTCCTTGTTGATGATCAGCGTCTTTTCATTGTCTTTGGGAATTACTGACTCATAATTAGGGTATTGCTCGTTTATAAGCCGGGTAATCACAATGGTATTCCCGCTTTTGAAACGCGCATGATCTTCGGTAATGGTAAGAGCACACTCTTCATCGTGCAGTGCCTTTTTTACAAGATTCAACGCCTTTTCGGGTACAATAAAGTCAACCTCTTTATCGCTGGTGAGATCCTCCTTGATGTACTTTACCAAACGGTGACCGTCGGTAGCTACAAACTTACTTTCCTCGGGACCGATATCAAAATATACGCCCATCATAGCAGGACGCAGATCATCATTGGAAACGGCAAAAAGTGTTTTATCTATGGCTGTAGTTATAACGCCTTTCTCGGTTTCAAGCGTATGACCTTCATTGAGATTTGGAACTTCAGGAAACTCATCGGGGTCTTCGCCCACAAGCTTATAGGTTCCCTTGTCCGTTCGGAACTTGATATTGAATTTTTCATCCACCTGAAATGAAACAGGAATATCCGGCAACTGTCTCAGGGTTTCTATTAAACGATGAGCAGGAATTGCTACCGCACCTCCTTCATCAATATCTGCATCCATCGACTCAAGGATAGAAATTTCAAGATCCGTAGCGGTAAGGCGCAGCTTGTCTCCATCACTTTCAAATAAAATAGTTTCAAGAATAGGCAGAGTCGCCTTATTGGGTACCGCTCCTGATACAGCGGATAATGCTTTTACCAGTTCACTGCTTGATACGTTGAATTTCATAGATAAATATTTTTAGGCTAAGCGTTCAACAGACCTCAATTATTAGTCTGAATAATAAGTACCTTATACTAATAAATACTTGCTCTCTTAGCAACCATATAACCCCGGCTTTCTACAACTAATTTTAGGAGACTTGACCCCTCTGAATTTTGTATTTCGGGATGTATACATACTCAAAAAAGGACAGAAATTTCCTTATATTCAGTCTCGCTAAAATCTTAGCAAAGTGAGTCCGGATTAACGTGCAAATACTTTTATTGGGGCCTACTGCCGTAGGTAAAACCAACCTCTCTATAGAACTGGGCCGGGTGCTCGATGCCGAAATTATCTCCACTGATTCCCGCCAATGTTATAAATATATGAATATTGGCACCGCCACACCCACCCAAAAAGAGCAAGCCGGCATACCACACTACAATTTATCCATCATCGATCCCGCCACAAAAGACAGTGTTGTTAATTTTTATGAACGGGCTATGGAGTGGAAAAAAGAAATAAGATCGCGCGGTAAAAACGTATTATATGTCGGAGGAAGTACCCTGCACGTGCAAACTGTTATACAACCGCTTGACGATGTTCCCGAAGCTAACGAAGATAACATTGCCAAGCTTGAACAACAGATCCAAGACAAAGGAATCAAAAAACTGTATAAAAAACTACAGGAAGTCGATCCCGATTACGCACAGAAAATGGACGGGATGAATACCCAGCGCATTGTCCGTGCTCTCGATGTATGGTTGCAAACCGGACGCCCGTTTAGCTCTTTTCACTCTGATGACGATACGATATCTGTCCCCGATGATATGGTAGTTTTTGGGCTACATCGCGATCGGCAGAAACTATATGATCGCATCAACCGCAGAGTGGACCAAATGTTTGAAAAGGGATTCCTGGATGAAGTTCGCACAATCCTTGATATGGGATATACGTTAGAAGATCCCGGATTAAATACAGTCGGATATAAAGAAGCGATCGCTTATTTGAATGACAAAATATCCCGTGAACGGATGATTAAAGACATGAAAACCCAAACTCGGCGTTATGCAAAGCGACAGCTTTCATGGTTTCGACGCTGGGATTTTATTAACTGGATTAATCTGGACCAAAACAGTCAATCGGAGGCTCGCAATTTTATCCAGTCGCAGTTAGCAGCTAAGTCAAATAAAGATTAACTTTACCCTCATTAAAAACGAATAATTTTACACAGCATGTATAAGGCTACCGTAAACGTAACACTCCGTAAATCAATTCTTGACCCCCAAGGTAAAGCAGCACAGAACGCATTAAAAAACCTCGGCTTGAATGAAGTAAACCAGGTTCGAATAGGCAAACTCATTGAGCTTGATATTGACGCTGACAACAAAGAGGAAGCACACAAAGTTGCCGAGACAGCCTGTTCAAAGTTGCTTGCTAACGAGGTCATGGAAGACTTTGAAATTGAGATCCACGAAAACTAATTAGCTATAGCTATGAACCATCTGCCTTTTAGCTTGTTAGTATCTAACTCGGGGGCACAAGAGGAACAAGAAGCTCCCGATATTGATGTTGATGTTCTCGAGAAGGAAAAGGAGGACGAAGATGAAAAGTCTCCGTGGAGGGTCATTCTCTACGATGATGACATTCATACTTTTGACGAAGTTATCGGACAGCTTATTAAAGCTCTCGGTTGTACACAGGATCACGCCGAAGAATTAACCTATAAAGTGCATAACGAGGGTAAAGCTGAAGTCTATGAAGGTAGCTTCGAAGATTGTTTTGAAGTCAACGGCGTGCTAAAAGAAATTCAACTTGTCACCGAAATAAAAGGATAAACCGTGTCTGCTACATTTGGCGTAATTGTATTTCCCGGCTCTAATTGTGATCACGACGCGTATCATGCCATGGCTCATGTCATGAACGCCGAAACAAAATTTCTATGGCATAAAGATACCGACCTTTCGGATATCGACTTTCTGTTGATACCCGGCGGATTTTCATACGGGGATTATCTCCGTTCTGGTGCCATTGCCCGTTTTTCACCCATCATGCAATCAGTTATTGAGTTTGCTGAAAAGGGAGGTCCCGTACTGGGTATCTGTAATGGATTTCAAATATTGTTGGAGGCAGGATTGTTGCCCGGAGCCATGTTACATAACAAGGATTTGCGTTTTGTGTGTAAGCAAACACATCTGCGTTGCGAAACATCAGATACCCTATTTACACGGAATATTGAAGAAGGTAGAGTACTACAAATTCCTGTAGCTCACGGTGAGGGAAATTACTTTACGGATGACGATCAATTAAAGAAGCTCCAGGACAACGACCAGATTGTCTTTCGCTATTGTGATTCACAAGGTAATGTCACCGATGAAGCTAACTTTAACGGTTCAGTCGATAATATCGCTGGTATCTGCAATACTCAGCGTAACATCCTCGGTATGATGCCGCATCCGGAACGTGCTGTTGAGCAACTGATTGGATCTGATGATGGCAAGCATATTTTTGAATCTGTGTTGAATGAACTCGCTGTTGCATAAACCAGCAACAACTATTTTATGTCCAAACAATCATCCAACAAAACGCTTTACAGCCGCGGCCTTACCAAAAGCTATAAAAAGCGTACCGTTGTTTCTGATGTATCTATTGATGTAACACAGGGAGAAATTGTAGGACTTCTTGGACCGAACGGAGCGGGTAAAACGACGACCTTCTACATGTTTGTTGGGCTGGTAACACCCGAAAGCGGTGAGATTTTTTTGGATGATAAAAATCTTACCGGCATGCCGATGTACAAACGAGCTCGTCTCGGAGTTGGCTATCTCTCCCAAGAGGCAAGCGTATTCCGCAATTTAACCGTTAGGGAAAATCTAGAGTCCATCCTGCAATTCTTTGACTACTCGGATAAAGAAATTAATAACCGTGTTGAACAACTTATTGAAGAGTTTGGGTTGGAGCGCGTGGTTGACAGCAAGGGATATAGCCTGTCGGGTGGTGAGCGGCGTCGAACTGAGATTGCCCGGGCTCTCGTTACCGATCCAAAATTCATCCTCTTAGATGAGCCTTTTGCCGGCGTTGATCCCATTGCCGTTGAAGATATCCAAGAAATTGTGGCAGACCTAAAATATCGTAACATTGGAATTTTTATTACTGATCATAACGTGCACGAAACACTGGCCATTACAGATCGCGCCTACCTGATGTTTGAAGGACGCATCCTCAAAGAAGGATCAGCTGATGAGTTAGCCGAAGATGAAGAAGCCAAACGCCTCTATCTTGGAAGTCAATTTAAGCTGGATCGTTATGGTCGACAACAAGAAGAGTAGCACTAACGAATTTTAATCCTAAATAGCATACTAATAAAATGGAAGAGATTTCTGTACAGTCGTTAAAAGAGAAAATCGATGGGGATCAAAACGACTTTCTTCTTTTGGATGTACGTGAACCTTTCGAGCAATATCAGTCTAAAATTGATATTGAAAACTCAGCTTTAATTCCTGTTGGAGAACTGGCAGACAGAATTGATGAGATTGAAGATCAAAAAGACAAGCAAATTATCTGTCTTTGCCGCAGCGGCGGACGCAGTGCTCAAGCGTGTGAACTACTGCAAGAAGAAGGGTTTGAAAATGTAAAGAATCTCAAAGGCGGTATTAACAAATGGGCTAAAGAAATTGATGACAGTTTGCCCGTTTATTAGACCATTGCCGCAATCTGATTGAGCAGCTCCTCATTACTATCGGTATTTCTAAGTACCTTAAGCAAACTCTGCATCGATTCTTTCGGTGACTTTTTGAGCAAATATCGTCGAACCATATTCCGTTCTTCCATGGAATCACCAATAAACTTGTCTTCATTCCGTGTTCCCGAGGCACTGATATTTATCGCGGGATAAATGCGATCGTTTGCAAGCTCACGATCAAGTACAACTTCCATATTTCCCGTACCCTTAAATTCCTCAAAAATGAGATCGTCCATTCGGGAATTAGTCTCGATAAGACAGGTAGCAACGATAGTTAACGATCCGCCACCCTCAATTTTTCGGGCCGAACCAAATATCTTTTTAGGAATCTCCAGTGCACGTATGTCCAAACCACCTGAAAGCGTACGCCCACTACTTTCCTGAATGTTATTATAGGCCCGTCCTAATCGGGTAAGGGAGTCAATCAGCAATACTGCATCATCTCCCATTTCAGCCTTTCGTTTTACATAGCCCAGAGCAAGCTCCGTAATCCTAATATGGCTATCGGTAGGCTTATCATTTGAGGATGCAAACACTTCTGCATCCGTTGACCTGATAAAATCGGTTACCTCTTCGGGACGTTCATCCACCAACAGTATTCCGGTACTTATATCGGGGTGATTTTTGGTCAGGGATTCAGCAATTTTCTTCAACAAAACCGTTTTACCGGTTCGTGGTGGCGCCACAAGCAAGGCTCGCTGGCCTTTACCGATAGGAGCAATTAAATCCATTACTCGCATCTCAATATCTTCAGGATCAATACCCAGTTCAATATGCTCGTTCGGCATAATGGGGGTCTGCAATTCAAAACGAGTAGCTCGCTGCCACTCCATTGGATCACGTCCATTTATCTTCTCAATAGAATAAATATGCCGATATCCTCTTTCATCTTCCTCATATTCTCCCTCAATCTCCAACCCGGGACGAAGATTATGCTTCTTAACTTCATCAGGTCTTAGAAAAGGATCGCTGGGCTCGTAGCTAAATTCATGGTCTTTTTCTCGAGCAAATCCGTAGTTCTTTTCATTAATTTCAACTACGCCTTTATAACGACCGGCTACTTCCACATTTTGATTGTCATTAAATCGAGGCACAAAAACATTCTTATTTTTGTTGCGACCGCGATTTTTATTATTTCGTGAACGTCCCATTACATCCAATGATTTAACTTATTACCTACATATCTGGCGTTATATAATTAAAACTACTAACACACAGAAAGGTAGGATGTGATTGTGATTTAAGAATTGAGAGGTGAAAAAAGCAGTACAGCTAAAATGCTGTACTGCCGAATTGAATAGATAAAGATAATAATCTTTACCGTTATTTAAAATTTACCGAACCGTTGTGGTTTCATTAATCCAACCATAGCATTCCATAAGGGAAGAATTAATTTCAAAGCTTTCCCCTTCCTCCAATGGTGGTTTCCAGAAAAATTTCTCAGATTTAGACGGCGTTACCGGTTTGTAAGACTGATACTTTCGATCCACTTCATTAGCTGTATTAGGATCTGTCTGTTTGGCTTTATCCAAATAATCTAAGACCAACCAGTAAACAGCCTTATCTTCAGGCGTCAGCTTTCGATCGCTTGTGCATTGACTTACTGCGCGAGCATATACATCAGCAATCTGTATATAAGGATCTCCCCAACCATTGTTATAATTGATTGCCTGTCGGGCAAATCTGCGCGCACTTTGCAACTTATCTTGGTTTAAGTACGCATCCGAAATATTCAGAGCAATTTCTGCTCGTTGCTTATCCGTCGATGCCTTATCCATCGCTTCTTTAAAGTACTTGATGGATGTATTATAATTGGCATTATTTTTAGCAGCCTCAGCTACCGCCATCACATTTTCATAGTTCGGATTTAGCTCATACAGCTTCTGGCTTACTTCACGCACCTTTGCAGCCATTTCCTGGCTTTGATAAACATCCCGCAACTTCGTTAACACTTCCTCATCCTCAGGATTATTTTCCAGCTCGCTTTCTAAAAATGCTATTTGTTCCTCAGGCGAATCGAAGAGGTCTTCTCTTATATCACTAAATGAATTTAACAATTTCTGAGAAGCATGGGGCTCTGCTTCTTTCATTACAGCCAAGGCCTCATCCTTTTTGCCACCAGAAGAAAACTCATTAAGTATTCTTTGTATATAATAACCTTTTGCTCTTTTAGTAAGCGCCTCCGGCTTTAGCTGAAAAGCCTTATAATAATCTTCTGCCGCACGCATAGAAGCATTACTAAGTAGATCTGAATGCGTTTGAAGCATTCGACCTCTTTTTATATACCAATCAAATTTTGCATCCGTATCTTCTGAAAATTTCTCGAATGCCCGGTCAAAGATCAGCAGTGCTGTATCTACATATGCTTCTTTCAGAGTAGGATCTTGCTTTTTCTGAGCCACCTCACTATATGCGGTGGTAAGGCGATCAATCTGGCGTGTTAATTCAAATCGCGAATATCCTTCAATTGTTTCTGGCATTGCTTGCCACATCCAGCGGCCAAACTTTATGGCCTCTTCAAAAGAATCATTCTTATAGTTTTCATAAAATATTGAATAAGCCTGTATTTCACTCATTCCACTGGGTGGCTGTGCAGAAGAATCTTCGGTCTGTGCCAACGACCAGCTGCTACCTAAGAAAATAAAAGCAGTTATTAATATTAACTTTTTCATAATGCTAACATTTTACTGTATGGTTCAAGTTTAAAACTGTTACTAAAGCAATTTATTGTTATTGAAGCTTCGGACGGAAAAACATTAATTCAGCTAAATTCAGCGTCAACCGTACTCCCCAAATATTTTCTTGTGCCAAACTGGAGGTTTCTGTGCCTCTAATTCCATATTCAAAACTTAAATCTATGGAAGAATTTGACCTCGGCGATCGGATTCCAATTCCAAACGCAAACTTTAGTGTATTAATTCGCTGTCCGTCAATATCGAGATGTCCCGTATCATAAGAAGCACCTGCCCGATATTTAAAGCTGGATAAAAATTTATTCGATCCTGTGACATAGGGGAAATACTGCACTCCTAATCCCATCTTGTATCGATCTACAAACAGTTGATCTTCAGAAGGCTTGAAATCATTTTCATATCCCGACCAACCTTCATAAAGCCCTTCAAGACCTATCATCAATAAATTACTGGGACTATAGCTTACCCCGCCACTGACTTTCATTGGTAGTTTAATAGGACCTTCTCCATTTTGCAAATCTTTAGTCAAGTTTAGAGCCCCATTATCGACGGTACCTGTTTGTTTTCGCTCTGCATTTAGCTCTACCGGAAGATCAACCGTTGCTCCTATTCCCAGCTGGTCGTCTTCTTTCAACACATTCGGTAAACGAATAAATGTTCCGAGACGATGGCCGAAACTGTGTCCACTGGTTTCGATAGTGAAGTTGGCATTACGATAAGGAGATTGTGGGAATCGCGCCACATACGAATCATCCATCGATAGGAAATATAGTGACGTGGCATATCCTACAGATATATTTGAATTAATTCTCCATCCAAGACCTAATTCAGCCCTGTTCAATCCGCCACTGCCACGATTTTCGATATTGAAATCAAGTGTTTCTCCCTGAAAGCCATCACCAATTACACGTGTCTGCTCCTCATATATCCGAAATTTTGACTCCGTTATGGGCGTAAAGGAACCCGAAACTCCTAACTCACCTCTAATAATAGGTAACTGGAGCTGAAACTGCCCAACCGAGAAGTTTGAATTTGTAACACTTCCTGTTGCATCAGTGGCATTATAGCTATTAACGCCAATTTCACCTACACCAAGACCATAGACGGTATTCCCCCAATGAGCGGGATTTGCAATTGTTCCTACAAACGTTTCATTAAAGGAAACCCCCAACAGTCCCATAGATTGGGCCGCTGAATTACCAATACCTAATGGATATCCAATACCTATCTGGGAATAAACAGATCCACTTTTAGCCTTAGCATCACCTGTTGTCTGAGCAGATGCTATAGAAGTTCCAAAAACCAGTAGTGTTACTATAAGAGCTAACTTTTTCAACGCTAATTCTTAATATTTTTTAAAGAGGTAATTATAATTTTAGGCTTCAATCCATCTGGAACCTGATTATCATCTGTCATAATAAGAGTAGATTTTATAACACCATCATTTGGAAGTGTTATAAAGAACTCTCGATCTTCAGGAAATCCATTTCTTATGATATTTTCGACCAATCTTGTAACATCGAATCGAAAGGTCCCATTTTCAGCAGAATAACTACCCTGCAATCGTGTTGGATTATTTAATGGCGCACCCGGATCAATATTTTCAGGCAATCCATCGGGATTAGCCAGGTGTAAAAACGCCACCTGTTCTTTAGCCCTCTGTGTTGTTGAAGGCTCTCCGCCTAAGCTTTGTTCCAAAGCAGCGGTGTTTTCGTAAAGAACCAATTCGGCTCTTGACAAGCCCGGAGGCTGAATATCCAACTCTTCAATTCCCAGCCTCTTAAAATTAAGTACACTTTCATATGTACTGTGCAAAGAAATTGACCCCTGAGGTATGGTATTACTGCTTCCCCTTTCTAAATGATATCCCCACCTATTTAGGGAAACATCAAAGGTATCCGCCTCGGGATGCTGAATGAAAAAACGTGTTGAATCTCGATAAAGCGGCAAAATTTTACTGCTATTTGAGGAGACCAGTGCTAAGCCGTGTGCCTCATATTTATAAGTCGAGTCAACCGAGCCTGTCGTATCGTCTTTGGAATCTTCGGCATAGGTACGATACTCATCCACCCACCCTGAAGCAATATCTGACAAGTTGACCATCAGAGAATCTTCCGTACCAACAGAGAACTCACCAATTTTTTGAGACGAAAGACTAAGTTCTTCATCAACTTTCAGCACACGATCGCGCCAATACTGGTTGATTTGGTACAACTCAAACTGTTGCGTACCATCGGTATTACCGAAAACCTGATCCCGATCATACATAATCTGCAACAGCATTTCTCCATCTGCTTTCATAGTATCAGATGATGCCGGCAGGTTAGGCTTCAAATATCCTGTCGCAGTCAGGCTTCCAAATAGCGGGTCATCAAAATTACCGGCCGAAAAGAAGCTCTGCTCACCGGAATAAGATGTGGCATCTACAGCGTTTAATCCATTAATAATTAATGTGTCTCGAACCACTTCGGAGGTCGGATCTGTAATTTCACTACCTACCGAGCCCGGGTTTTCACAGGCGCTAAATCCTATCAAGACACCTAAAATTAAAACTAAGTGAAATGATCTTGCTTGTTGAAAGGAGATTTGTATAAAATTTTGCAACGAGATACTGCTCTAAATTTATGATTCTTCCGTTTCTTCTTCAGTTCCGGCAATCTCATCGTAATAGTCGGCAAACTTATCTGAAACATCTTCAGGCGATCCCTGAATTTTTCTTGCCGAAACACCCAGCTCTTCAAACAGATCATCTAATTCATCTGTTATATGATTGCCAGTAACAACGTGATCGCTGTATTTTAAACCGAGGGTGCGTAAGTCAACGTTCTCTCCCTCAATAAGATTGTCTTTATCAACAGAATCGGGTAAGCCAACCAGATCTAACAGCTTTTTGTTGAATACTCCGTTGTTTTCAGGATGATGGATGTTATAAATAACTTCTGTATCCTTAAACAGATCCAGATCATTATATTTTTCTTTGGCAAGCAATGGAATTAATCCTGCTGCCCAATCGTGGCAATGAATAATGTCAGGCTCCCAACCCAATTTTGCCACTGTTTCTAAAACACCTTTGCTATAAAACACAATCCGTTCGTCATTATCATCATAGTGCTCATCTGTTTCCGGATTCATGAACATAGCCTTACGCTTGAAGTAGGTATCATTATCCAGAAAATAGACCTGTAGCTTAGCATTGGGTATGCTGGCCACTTTTATACGCATGTTTTCTATCTTTTCGCCCACTTCAATCTCAATACCAGACAGACGAATTACTTCATGCAATCGATTTCTGCGATCGTTAATCGTACCATATTTCGGTAACAAAATACGAATCTCGTATCCCTTATCCTGCAATGACGCCGGCAAAAACCGGAGCAAATCAGCTGTATGTGTCATTCTGGCAAAGGGAGATATTTCTGCGGCAGCATATAATACTTTCATAGATAAATACTAATGGATTCGTTGATTATTTATTGTTTATTCGTCGGATTCTTTCTTTTCCTGATCCGCATAAAGCTGACTCATCTCTTCATCATCAAGTGAATAGAAATCAAAAAGTGTATCGCCTCGCAGCCCCAGACGCAGGGTTTCGACAGGAATTACTTCTGAAGGCTGTATATTGCCTAGATTTACATTACTTCCAAACTTACGAATAAACCAAACCTGCTGTTCTTTCTGAGGAGCCTCAAAGATCAAATTCTCTACAGGTACTGAGTCGGCAATTTCATCAATAAGCCCGGATCGTACCTCACCGTTGGGACGAAACACACCTACTGTTCCACTTTCTCGTGCTTCGCAGATAATCTTTGATGCCCCGGCTTCGAGCTCGCGCTCAATCATTTTAACCCACTTATAGGGAGGTATGATATCATTGGGGTTTTTACTGCCTATTTCCGACAATATGGTAAAGTGCTTACTCATCTTCTGAATAATCTCCACCTTCCGCTTATCGGAGAGCCATATTGTACCATTTGAGACCTCGGCATGTTCGATATTAAATCGATCTAACAGCTCCATATACGCATCAAGCTGATCTCGCAATACGTAAGCCTCAAAAAGCGTCCCCCCAAAATAAACGGGGATATCGGCATTAGAATATACAGCCAGCTTTTCTTCGAGGTTTTGCGTTACGTAACTGGTTCCCCAACCAAGCTTCACGATGTCAATATATTTGGAGCAAGAACTGCAAAAATCCTCAACTTGTCTAACACTCAGACCCTTGTCTAAAACAAGCGTCATTCCTTTTTCTCGAGGTTTCTCAGTACGGTTTGGGAGGTGATTGAGCTTAAAAGCCATTGGAAATTATAAATTTGACAAATTAAACGGACAAATATACTAAAATGGAGCCTGTTAATAAAATCTTTTACGTCCTTTATTCTTATGGACCTGTTGCTATACATCTACTCAATGAACAATGACAAACACATATTACCGCAGCTCTCGCTCGGGCTTCAATACCAAGGCCGAATAAGGTTCCATCCAAATGTGCTGTTCTTCTCCAAGCCCATAATGTCCTCCCTTATTTTTCCCTCCGTAATATTCCGACTCACTATTAAAGACTATCCGATATTGCTCTCCTTTAAAGGGACCAACCGAATAATCGGATATCTTTCGATCTGAAAAGTTCAATACAAATAGTAGATGATTAGCCGGATTTTTTGCCTTCCTCAAAAATGAAAATACCGAGGGTTGTTCTTTGCCCAAGGCTATCCACTCAAAGCTAGTGGAATCCTTATCCAGCTGGTGCAGCGATTCTTCCTGCTTATACATACGGTTTAGATCATCCACCAGCTTTTTAACCCCCTGATGCCGCTTGTAATCCAACAAATGCCAGTGAAGTGACCGATCCTCAGCCCACTCGCTTGTCTCTGCAAATTCATCTCCCATAAACATTAATTTTTTACCGGGATGTCCAAAAAGGTAGGTGAATAGCAGGCGAAGATTAGCAAACTGCTCCTCTTCGGTACCTGTACTTTTCCATACAAGGGGTTTTTTCAGATGTACAACCTCATCATGCGAAAAGGGGAGGATAAAGTTTTCCGAATGATTGTACATCATCGGAAAAGTAATCTTGTTAGGGTCGGTCTCGCGTTCTTCCGGACTTTTTTGAATATACTTTAGAGTATCATTCATCCATCCCATATTCCACTTGTAATCAAAACCGAGCCCATCATTATGAACAGGTGTTGTTACTCCGGGCCAAGAAGTGGACTCTTCGGCAAACGTTAATATTCCCGGAAATTCGCGATGGATCATTGTATTAAAATCTTTCAAAAACCGAATAGCTTCTAAATGTTCATTACCTCCATACTTATTGGGAGTCCATTCACCAAGTTCTTTCGAATAGTCTAAATACAGCATCGAAGCTACCGCATCTACGCGCAGGCCATCAATATGATATTTATCACACCAGTAGTGTGCATTCGATAATAAAAAATTTCGCACTCCTTCCTTGCCGTAATCAAAAATATAGGTACCCCAATCTTTCTGTTCTCTTTTTTTAGGATCCTCGTATTCATACAAGGGGGTACTGTCAAACATTTGCAACCCTTGTTCATCCTTTGGAAAATGACCGGGCACCCAATCCATGATCACCCCAATGCCATGTTTATGACATTCATTTACGAAGTACATAAAATCCTTGGGATCTCCCAGACGACTGGTAGGAGCAAAATAACCTGTAATCTGATATCCCCAAGAGGGATCATAGGGATGTTCTGCAATAGGCATTAGCTCGATATGCGTAAATCCGGAATCTTTTACATAGGGAACCAGATCATGCGCTAACTCCCGGTAACTTAAGTATTCATCATTATTTTCGCCTTTTCTTTTCCAAGAGGCGAGGTGGACTTCATATATAGATATGGGACGTTGAAATGATTGTCGTTGCTCTCGGCTTTCCATCCAGTCGCCATCATCCCATTCATAATCCGACAAATCGTATACCAGTGAGGCTGTTTTGGGACGAACCTCCATAGCATACGCATAGGGGTCTGATTTTAAAAAAGGAGGGGCATCCTCAGCTGTTTTCAACTCATATTTGTACAAAGCCCAATGCTCAATATTGGGAATAAAAATTGTCCAAATGCCCGTGTCTTCATCTTTATCCATAGGATGTTGGCGCCCATCCCAATTGTTAAACTCACCGACAACGCTCACTCTATAAGCATTCGGCGCCCAAACAGCAAAATATGCCCCTTCATCAGTGAAGTGGGACCCCATAAAGTTATAAGCTTCGTGTTGATGTCCCTCTTGCCAGTACTGCTTATCTTTTTCTGTTAAAATAGTTTCCAATAATTTGGGGATTAGGGCTTTATCAAATTTCAAGGGATATAATTAATGCAAAATAGACCAAATAACAACCCCGTCAACTTACAATTTAATCTTAACCAAATTACTACTGGGGGATTAATCAGGATAAACAAAACAGAGCCCTTTTCTTAAAAACAATCATAACTGATTATCATATATTGCTTTTTCAATTAAGCAGATGAGCAGGCTACTCTAAAAGAAACAACGATAACCTAAAGCTGATTGATATATAGAAACTATACCCTTCGTTCTAAAATGAAATAGAGAACGCATCCTATTTTTCTTCAACTTTTCTCTTCCATTGACTGTATCGATCACGTTGGCTCGTCACCTTTTTAAGATAGTTTCTGGCCTCAGCATATTCCAAATTCTTACGCAAGTATGCATAGTTCTCTTCCGGAGACATCGTGTTAATTTTTGAAAACGCCTTCGACAAACTAGTGCTACCCGTGTAAGCCACTGCCACATTACCGGCACCCGTATTGTAGGCACAAATAATCAAATACTCGCGGGTTAAATCATCTTCAGCACGATCAAAATAATTGGACTCCATAATATCTATGAAGGTTGTTCCCATCTGAATATTATTGTCCGGCTGGAATAAAAATTCTTTGGTAGGAATACCATCTTCATTAAAAATTCTTCGATAGGCATCACGTCCTCCTGTTGTCGGAACCAACTGCATCAACCCATACGCATTGGCATGAGAGGCAGCAGTAGGATTAAAGTGAGACTCAACGTGAATTATTGCAAATACAAGAGCCGGATCGATATCGTACTCTCTTGAGAATTTATATATAAAGTCCTCAACTTTTTTCGCTCTTTTCTGTAAATGATCATCGGAAAGCTGAAAATCGACATATACGACATAACGCTTTTCACCATCGCCGCCCTGCACCTCTTTTGTCTTTGTACTTTTTTTAGCGACTTCTTTGGCATATTCATCCACGGACTGATTTTCGGGTTTGTTTAGTTGGTCTGCTAAAACCGGCTCATCAGTAATCTCTTTATTGGGTACATTTTCTGTTTCAAAGCCTTCTCTTGTTCCCTTCAATGTCAAAGCCTCAGAAATCTTTTGTGGCATTTCTTCCCTCACCTTTGCAGCTTCTTCTTTGCTCTCAGCAATTACCTCAACCTGACCACTTCCTTTTTCAAAATCCGTTGATATCCGCAGGTTGCCATTATCCTTATATTCAACCCACTGCTTTTTGGAGCGCTCCTTAAAATCACCCCACTTTTCTTGCATTTCTTTTTTAAATGCTTGGTATTCTTTTTCAAATGCCTCTCTATATTGCTCATACTCCTGCTCAGAACTTGCTACGCCATTTTCAATATTTCCCAAATACTTCTGATATCCCTCTTGGTACTGTTGTTTATAATCTTCGAAATCATCCTGTGCCCAAGCAGATGAACTGCCCAAACAACATACTGTAATAAAAAACCCAGTGAGATATCTTCCTAAATTATATAATCCTTTTTGCCTAAACATATTTTGTCCTCTCCCAAATATTGAAATTACCATCACTAACACGGTTGGCAATATTATTATCTCCCTTTATAAAAAAGAAATATCCCGACCCCGGAAAATAGGATCGAGATATTTTAATACTTAATGGCAATTACGATCCCAAACTATTGTTCAGAAGGCATACTGCCATTTTTCATCTCTTCAATCGACTTTTTCATTTCTTCAAACCCTTTTGAGGCCTTGAACTTCGTATAAAGCTCTTCATCTTTGGAAAGTGTGTTTTCAAGTGCATCGTTCAAGGCATTTGCAGCTTCACCAACAGGCAAACGCACCAGCATCAGCACCTCATGCTTGGTATTATTATCACGCTGATAAAACTTACTCCTGTCGACATCTACACCACGTAATGTCTGTTGCCCAACTGATTTTGATACATCAGTGAATACTTCGCTGTAATTACTATTTGCCCCTGACGTTGTCTCTTCAGCAAAGTTTTTCTGCATGGCACTTACTTCAGACTCAAGCTTAAGAGTAAGAGCCGCTCGTCCGTTCTGCAACGCTTGCTTTCTGGCCATGCTTCTGCGAGAAGATGTTCCCTCTCCGATCGCATAGATATATTCGCTATCGCTACTGGGTGGATTAGTGTACCAGCTCGGCAAATCACTGCCTGCATTATCTGTGGCCGACTCTGAACTGCTACAACCCACAACTAAAAATCCAGCTACTAAAAAAGTGAGTAGTATACGTATTTTCATAATGATCCCTGTTTATATTTGATGATGATTAAAGTAGTCCATATTGATGAACTTATTAAAAAGAATGATTCGATTTTATGGAATATTAGTTTAAAAAATTTTATCAGCAAATCACATTTGTTTGACCAGTAACTCTACTAATTCTATCTATTGTACAGATAATAATTCGTTATTAATAAAACTCCCGAGCTCTGACGATAATTTTTCCTGAACAGCCTGTACCGCTCTTTGGCGCGCATACTTTTCATTCATACTCCCTTCCCGGCCCTCAGCCATAAAAGTACTAAACCATTGCCCACTCTCCTTGTTTTGTGCTTCAATCTGCAACGCCCATTGAATAAACTCATACTTTGGACGATTTAGGTCAATCGGCTCCATTACAAGATTAATATTCATCTCAATCACCGGATCGGATGCATTATTATCCACCTCGAAACCTTCGTTTTGCAACTTTCTGGTAATATCAGATCGGACTTCTCCGGGCACCTCACCATCCTCTACTAACCTTACAGTACAAGCTTTTTTTGCCTCTCTATACTCTTGGGTAATTTGCGACAAGGCCACATCTCCTCGCGCTCCCTGACCAGATAGAATAGCCCGCTGATTTATTAACATTTCATTTACTCGTGCCGTGGCTAAGGCTTGTTTCAGATAGATTAATCGATCTAATTTGCTATTCGTCTGTCCGGCATTTTCACGAAAGGAATTAATCTTGTCATGGTTATCCTCAATTTCTTTGCTATACAACTGAGCTGTTTCCATACGATCCATTGCAGCAAGAGCGTAGAACGTACCGTCTGCAGCATGGTGCATTTCTTTTATTTCTACATTCCTCATCTGTTGGTCCGAAGTAACCTCTGATCGGGTAACTAAATTTGTATTCTCCCGTGTTGTCACCCCTTCCTCAGAATCTGTAATTTCTTGAAATTCATTAACGTATGACTCATCAACCTCGACCTCAGACACAAATATTTGGGCCAAGTTAGATTGTGCCTGAGTGCGGGCCCCCTCTCTCGTAGGAGAAGAACCAACCGCCATTAAAAACTGATTATCGCTATAATGATCTGATGGGTTATCTACCCAAGCAGGCAACCCCTGGCTTTGGGCTTCCGCTGTTGCTGAACACCCATAGGTAAATACCAGCATGCTGAGACTTGCTAACAAAAACAGTTTATGGCTTATGCTGTCTATTCTCATATATAAATTTCACTTAGTTAGAGTAAATTGATGCGATTGGTTCCAACCGTTCCTGCTCCTCTATATTTACATTACGCGCCTCGGAATACAGCAATTTGCCTGCCGGCGAATAATAATTAAATGTTACATCATGTTCCCCGGCAGGAAGCTTAATTACATTAGTATAAACTTTGCCGGGCATTGTTTGCCAACCACGCAAGTCAGCCTGCTCTGTAGCTTCTCGGGCTCTGCCTCCCAGGAAGTTGGCGACATCTCCCGCGATAGAGCCATATTCATCTTCGATTGCACCAGCAATCCCTTCTTGGGCGGCCGATTTCAAAATTCCTCTAATTGTTGCTCGAGCAATAATAATGGGTTTTTTAATCTTGAATGTTTCCCGGGCTACTTTATCCATCTCTTCAATAATCTCTAACCGAGTACTCATAGTATCATTAACAACGGCTTCAATAACACCTACCCGTGAGGGTCGCATTTTCAGCTTCGGGATAGCAATTTTTATCCCTCTACCATCAAAATTTAGATCAGTATTAATACTATTATCTACCTTTTCAGGGGCATTCCCACAAAAAGCCATTAACATTGTATTGTATTGCTCGGGATGTCGCACCTTGGTAAAGGTAGAATCAAACCTCAGCTTTGAATCAGGCATTGCCTGGTGGTTGTTTATGGCCTTTTTCAATTTATCCATTTCGATCCGAGCCCCATCTTCTTCTCCGGCCTTCGCATAAAGGGCACTTGCCAAGTAATGGCTTAGCGGACTATCGTGAATACTGGAAGTGCCGGCTTCCCACTTTATATCCTTCTCCGTGGTATCAGATTCAGCCATCGCGCTTGCGTATTCACCATATTTCTGCTCTGCCTCAGAGAGCTTTTGTGCAATACGCCGAGCTTCCACCAACGCACTATCAAACTCATCCATTTTCAGGTATCCCAAACTCTTAAATCCATTCAGATAGACATCTTCATAAACCTCTCCATTATAATCAAGCTGGGTATCATTACTTATAAATGCACCAATCCCGGTTTTTATACTTTTTGTAAAAAGCTGATCTATATATTCTTCCGCATTTGTAAAAGATTTTACACTTTTTTCGTAGTCACCCTTAAAATAATTTATTGTTCCCTTTTCCAGTGCATATAACACACGATCTTTAGCTTCATATATCTCATTATCTTTTAAGCTATCAGCAATACGAGCAGCCCTTTCATAATTACCGGCCTGAAAAGACATACGCATCTGATTCTGACCGCTCATCAGCTTTTGAGAACCACATGCTGAGATAAATCCCACATATATCAATAGGAATAATCCCCCAACTACCTTTCTATTAAGCATGAAGCTGATTCTCATAAGTTTAACCATCCTTTGTGTGGAGAAGGCTATTATTGCACCCCACCCTGCTTTGCCAAAATACTAAAGATCTTCTTACTCTCTTTTTTTCGTGCTCTTCAAACAGTCCGAAAAACCATTGAATTAAAAACTATAAATACCTTAACGATAAATTACGCAATCACCATGTTGTTTTACTACGCTCAATCATCTTCTTGATTTTTTTGTTGCCTATCCAAGCCTTTCGGTTCGTTTCAACATTAATCAATTCAAGATTAATGGTATAGAACTTAGCAGCCCGCGTGCCATCCAAATTCTTATCTACATTGGACTCAATGCCTCCAACCAACATATAATCGGCGCCGAGCTCCTGCGCAAGAGCAGCAGCAGTTTCATATGAAGCATGCTGCTGCTGATCATCGCGTTCGGCCCTTATTTGATTTCTCTGGTCAGGATCTGCTACAATCTCCACCTTTTGGCTATTAACAATCGCCCGCTCTATTTCTTTAATAAATATATCCGTACGGATATGTTCAGCAGTATTATTTCTAATATCACCCACAATTAACACCGGTGAATCTACATTTTGCAACCACGCGGCCGAAAGAATATCAGATGTCATATCTTCTGCCACCATGCGGGCATCAGTGTCATTCCAGTTGCCCGATAGATCCGATTGGGAACCGGGATCTACTCTCTGAACACTCTGTGTAGGACCGCATCCCCAAAAAAGAAATGCTGCAATTAATGAAGGTAGTATCATTCTTGTAAAGGCCATAGGTCGACTCTCTGAAGTTTGTAGGATTTGTACCCGTTAAAATTTTCAATATTTGAACATGCTATTTTTCAAATAAGATTTCAAATCTTATTCTTATTTTTCATAAAATTCTACCAAACACTACCGGAAGGAGCCTTACTTTCTTTGATAAGAAGGATTAATAACTTAATTATTTAGCAGATTAAATTAATCCAGGAATAACTTAAATATTTGTAACTCTGATTGTTTGAGGTTACTATTTGTCAAAATAACTCATCTAAACTTGAGGGATTTAAAGCTATGGTTAAGGGTACATTTAAAAACAACTTCTATTGTGTTTTAACGATCTTGCTTATGATGTTGGGCTTCTCTTTTAATCCTGCACAAGCCCAAGATTTCGAAGAGTGGAAAGAAAACTATCTCCAGGAATTTCAAGAGTTTCAAAATGAGTATGACAAGGAGTTCTATGAGATGCTCCAAAAAGAATGGGAGGACTTTAAGTCTGAGCACAGCCCGGACTTCTATGAAAAACCGAAACCCAAACAAATTCCTGTCGCAAACGAACCCCAACCTACAGATCCCCAATCCAAAAAAACACAGGATAAAGCCGATCCAAAAACGGAAAACCCAAAGACCAGGGAGGATCAGCAATCTCCAGAAAAACACCACCCTCAAAAAGAAAATGCCAAAAACACTCCTGAACGACCAGAGGATAAATCAACAAAGACCAAAAAAGGCCAGAAGATTAATGTTACTCCTAAATCCGTCAATCCCTCTAAAGGAATTACAACTACCTTCAATCCATCCATTAAAAAGGCCGAGGTTCGCTCAAGGCAGATACAATACTTTGGCATTCCAATTAACTATAAATATTACACTGCCTACGAAAAGCAATTAGAAAAACCCGTTAACCGTAAAGCCATTGCAGAATTTTGGAAGCATTTAAGTACCAAGGATTATCCGTCCTTCCTGGAACAAGTTCAGCAAGTAAAAAAGCAACTCTCGTTAAACGACTTTGGATATGCCCAACTACTGCATAATATTGGCACACAGATTTATGGGCAACAAACAAATGAGGCTACCCTATTTACATGGTTTATGTTAACACAATCCGGTTTCGGCACCAAGGTAGCCTACAAAAACCACCAAGTACACCTGCTGGTCAAAGCCACACCACACGTTTTCCAAAAGTCGTTGACCATGAATGGGGCAAAATATTATGACATCCAGTTAGTCGAAGATAACAGAAGCCTTCCTGAAAGGTTTTATACGTATAAAGGAAATCATGCTCAAAAGGAGGGGAAGCCTATCAACCTACTTTTTAAAGGACTTCCCACATTACAGCAGGAGCAAGAACAACGAAATCTGAAATTCACTTTTCGGGACTCCACTTATTCGATCAGTATTCCGGTGGATGTCCAAACCGTTAGCTACTTTAAGAATTATCCTCAAGCTGATTTAGACCTATATTTTAACAGCCAAATAGAAAATAGCGAAACACACTCGGCTTTGGTCCAATCCATAGAACCGCTGCTAAATGACAAATCTACCATCGAGCAGGTAAACCTGTTACTTCGTTTTACGCAGCGCTCTTTTGAATATCAGACCGACACCGAACAGTTTAATACTGAAAAAAAGATGTTCCCCGTTGAAACGCTTTACTATCCGGCATCAGATTGTGATGATCGCGCTATTATGCTTGGGTACTTACTGGATCAACTTACCGATCTCCACTATATCGTAGTACGTTATCCGGGGCATTTAACTCTTGCGGTTCATTTTCCCGACGAGAAACCAACCGGCGAACGCATTAACGATCCTATCACCTATAATGGAAAACGTTATTATGTTTCAGATCCTACATATTTTGGAGCTGATGCAGGGATGATCATGCCGGATTACCGCAACATACAACCTTCTGAAATATTTGACCTGTAGAGCGGCTGTTTACTTTTCAAATTCGATAAAGGCCTCTTCAATATTTTCCGGCTTTTCAGTAAACCTGCTAACGATCCATGTTGCCAGAAAGCTAAGTGCAAAAGCCGGAATTAATTCATACAGATTTTCTTTTAATACCGGAATATAGTACCACCCAATTGTTACTACCGTTCCGGTAATTAGTCCAGCAAAAATGCCCTTGCGGGTGGTTCCTTTCCAATACAAAGCAAGTATAGAAGTAGGACCAATCGCTGCTCCCAATCCGGCCCAAGCAAACAGCACTAACCAAAAAACCAACTCTTGAGCCACCAAACTAAAGACCAAAGCTATAGCTACCAGAATGACAACAACAACCCGGCTGTAAAGCACCAGCTTTCGCTGGGTGATCTCCTGCCCTTTTTTGATAATCTTATCATATAAATCACGAACCACCGATGATGCTGCCACCAGAAGCTGTGAATCTGCCGTAGACATGATCGCTGCAAAGATTGATGCGACTACGATCCCAAAAATTATGGGATGCAAATGCTCTTGTGCTAAAGCGGGATAAAGGTTTTCAGTATCGGCGGCCGGCAACAAGTCTACTTCGGGAAAATAAACCCTGCCTGCCAGACCTATAAATATAGCCCCCCAACCCATCAACACATTCCATATTGTACCCACAACTGCCGACCATTGCAACTGCTTAGGATCATCTATAGACATATAACGAGAAAGAATGTGCGGGTTCCCCGGCGAACCAAGTCCAATACCCAAAAAACCGAGAAGTCCACCAAAGCCAATAGCCATAGGATCCACAAATCCCGCCTCCATGCTATTTAGCTCTGATAAAACCTGAGGTAACCCACCTGCCTCCCAGATAGCAATAAAGGGCAGCACCACCAACGCAAAAATCATAAAAATAGCTTGAAACATATCGGTAAGACTAACGGCCAAAAAGCCTCCCAATACTGTATATCCCATGATAATTATCGCTGTAAGAATGATGCCGTTTGTTTGCGTAAGTCCAAAGCTGGAGGCAAAAGCTTTACCACCCGCAACAAATTGCGCCGAAACGTAACTGACCATAAAAATCAGGAATACCACTACCAGGGCAATGCGCAGATAGCCATTGTTGTCGTTGAATCGCTCGGCAAAAAAGTCGGGGACAGTTATGCAGTTATAGGTCTCCGAAAAATTCCGGAGCCTTCGGGCGTAATACAAAAAAAGAAACAGCTCAACGATAACATACCCCATTACAGCCCAGACGGCCGAAGCTCCCTGAGCATAGGCCATGCCGGTTACTCCTACCAGAAGCCAGGCACTACGTCCCGATACCACAGCTGAGAGGGCTACCACAAAGCGATTTATCTGCCGCCCGCCGATAAAAAATTCGCTAATCCCTTCCGAGGAGAAGCGGGAAGAATATATTCCTATGCCAACGAGCAGCAAGAGATAGCCAACAAATGCACCAACCGCATATTCATCTACCGCAATCGAGATGACCTGTGTTTAATCCATTATCCCGAAATTTTACACGATAAGATAAGGCCACTGCCAATCCGATGATGAGCAGTGGCACAACAAACATTATTAGATAAAATGAGGTCATAACTAACGAAGCATATTATCGCTGAATCAAAGACTAATTATGGGAAAATACCCATCTGATTGTAGATGATACCAACCTTATTAATTGCACTTAGGAAAGCTGCTGTACGAAGGTCAATTCCATGTTCTTTGCGCAACTCATTCAGCTCGTTATAAGAGTTTATCATTGTTTCTTCGAGACCGGAGTCTACCAAATCTTTTTCATCTGCACCCTGAGCCAGTACGCCCATTTCTGCTTCTGAAAAAGTACGGTCAGAAATATTTTCAATGACATTTAGTATTTTGCGATAACTACTTTCCTCAAATCGTTTTTCCATGCGTCCAAAGCGGACGTGAGAAAGATTTTTCAACCACTCAAAATATGATACCGTTACCCCTCCTGCATTCAAATAGCTATCGGGTAATATAAGTGCCCCTTTTTCTTTTAAAATATTGTGGGCATTAGCCGTAGTTGGGCCGTTAGCCGCTTCACCTATAATCTTTGCCTGAATATTGGAAGCATTCTCTTCATTAATCTGATTTTCAAGTGCAGCCGGTATCAGGATATCGCATTCAGCTTCTAAAACTGCAGTATTACTTTCAAGCTCTTTGGTATCCCCAAACCCTATTATGGAACCAGTGTCTTCTCGATACTCCATTAGGCTTTCAAGATCTATTCCCTCAGAGTCATAAATAGATCCTTCAATTTCCGCCACCCCGACCATAATTGCACCGCCTTGTATCATATTCTGGGCTGCATGATAGCCTACATTTCCGAGTCCCTGAATAACAAAAGTCTTGCCTTCCAACCCAGGCTCCAATCCGAGATCTTCCATATCCTCTTTGTTCTTACAAGCTTCCCGTATCCCGAAATAAACGCCACGGCCAGTTGCTTCGGTGCGTCCGCGCACCCCGCCCTGGGGAATTGGCTTTCCTGTTACACAGGCTTCCGCATTAATATCCGACTTTAACTGTCGATAGGTATCCAGGATCCATCCCATTTCACGGGCACCGGTACCGTAGTCGGGAGCCGGAACATCAGACCCCGGTCCCAAAAAGTCTTTTTTGATCAGCTCATAGGTATAGCGGCGGGTAATGCGTTCAATTTCATCATCCGAAAATCGAGATTTATCAATTTTTATGCCTCCTTTAGCCCCACCAAAAGGAACATCAACAACAGCACACTTATACGTCATGAGTGCCGCCAAAGCCATCGTTTCATCTTCATTTACAGTAGTACTAAAGCGAATTCCTCCCTTCGTCGGCAATTTATGGTGGCTATGTTCTACCCGCCAGCCGTGAATTACTTCGATAGACCCATCATCGCGTTCAAGCGGAAAAGTAATATGGTAAACGTTATTACATATTTTAATTTGATCAAGCAGCCCCTGATCAAACTTAGAATATTTGGCTGCTATATCGAAGGCTTTATTAACCTGAGCAAAAAATTTATAATCGGACATAAAAAGGGTTTTTAGCTGATGTAATATTTTTAAAAATCTTAGAATCTCATTAGATCGACAATCGCAATATTATTACAGAGTGTCAACATTTATTACCCCTGTTTAAACATGGCCGTATGAACTTTCTTCCACTGCTTGGGTTTTCCATCCGTATGCATTAGCACTACCTTTTTAGCAGTAAACCGGATATAAAATTCACGACCTACATTGTTAAGAATTTTCTCTTTCTGAGGCTGACTCAAATCCCCGTATAGCAAGCTGAGATGTGGCATATAATCATTTTTGTATTCATCCGGACAATCAAATAAGCGACATGCATTATCATGCAGATGGGTGAGTCCTTCATTTTGTTCTACATGGATAAATAGCGATTGGTAAAAGGTGTTTAGGTATCCGGCTTTAGTAAGTTTCAATTCAAATGGAATTACCGATGAGGCCAGTGTATCTGTTAGGGCTTCAAGTTCTGTTTTTGACGCTGTTAGTCCCCCAAGAAGGGTTACATGAGGCGAAAACACAGGGGTCTCATACTTTCTACTAAGCTCTTTAATACGCTGCTGTAATTTATAGGCTGTATCACCTGTGGGTTCCAACCATAGTGAATATGTTGTGGATTGTTCCATAGCTATGACTCATTATCCCTCTGAAAGATTAAATATTTCCTGCATTAAATATACAGTAAACCAGCCCTTTTGAAACAGTGCGAATTAAATTAAAACAATCTCTACTTATTTAGTGGCAAATAAACATGCAAATGATCTGCAGTGCCCACATGACGAATCGTTGACAATCCGAGAAGTTTAAACGAATATTCAAATACCCAGCTCTCCCATTCTGACCGCCCTCTGGTACGTAAATCAACAGCATGGACATAACCACTCGGCTGCACGTAATGCAGCGATTGTTTATTCTCGGAGAGCCCCATTCGCTGATAGTCTTCCGAGCTGCGTTGGATATCCGTTATAACGACATCACTATCTGCAAGCGTAACAGTCGTTAGGGCAACCCGCATTATGGGATGTAATGAACGATAATAGGAGTGTATCTCTTCCGTTTTCGTATTAAGGCTCGAATAATACAACACTCCATAAAACGTATAAGCTGCCACAATCATTAAAACTCCCTGTAACATATACTTCAGAGCTTTATTTCCCATCCCAAATTTGTAGACGAAAATACCTCCATAAAGCAATAATAATATCACCGTTACCATACACCCGATCGAGAGGGCTACCCATCCGTTTGTTTGATAGGTGTTGTACATATATATCGAAGTCCTGACAAGCAGAAAAAAAGGAAGAACTAAAGCTAGTATTCCCAATAAAATGCTTAACACCATCTTCTTCCAAGAAAACGAAGAATCACTTGGCCGATTGCTTTCGAGTTCTTGCAACTGCTGATCAAACTGATCATTCAATTTTTTGAGCTGATTAAAAGATAGGCTCTGCTTTTTATCCATGGGTGTTGTGATATAACTAACGTCCACTTTTTCCACGACCGACCAAAAGAGAAGTTACATCACTCTAAAATAAAAAAGGGTCCTGGTCGAAACCAGAACCCCAGTACAACTCATCACAATCCCTGCTGCTAATTAAATAAATTTTGGATAACAATCCAATCTATCTCAAAAAATAATGCCGAACTTGAGTGCCCTTTAATTAGCAAAAAACAGAACTACGCGTGTCCCTCATCAGATTGTAAATAAAAAACATTCAAAATAAACAGAACCGCTATGCTCCCTAAAAAGCCAAATACTAAACTTCCCGGCATATTAATCAGTATGGCTGCGCTTCCAATGACAACCGCCCCGATGACACCGGCAATGAGGTTGGGTACAAGCTCAACGCCTTGTTTCCAAATACTCACCTTGGTAAGTGCTCCGGCTATCATACCAGCAGATATTAGCCAGAATATCATAGTCCCATTTAATTCTTCCATTCCATCTCATATTTTATTTTTAAAATGATTTACACAAAAAATATACTTTTTTAATCGATTTTGGAACCGATTTTTTTACTATAAATCTATCCTGATCCCGTATATTACTTAATATTCTCTCAATTGTTGTTCAATGGACGAATCAGACATCCGTAAAATTATCCATATTGATATGGATGCCTTTTATGCATCTGTTGAGCAGCGTGATTTCCCCGAGTATCGAGGCAAACCCGTAATTGTAGGAGGATCACCCGAGGGACGCGGAGTCGTGGCTGCCGCCAGCTACGAAGTTCGAAAGTACGGCGTTCATTCGGCTATGCCTGCAGCCAAAGCCGTTCGCTTATGTCCGCATGCCATTTTCGTGAAACCCCGTTTTGACGTTTATCGCAAAGTATCAGAACAGATAAGGGAAATATTCTTTGAGTTTACAGATCTTGTTGAACCGCTCTCGCTCGACGAAGCCTATCTTGATGTCACCGAAAACCACATTAACCTGCCCTCTGCCACGCTGATTGCAAAAAAGATTCGCAAACGTATCAAAGAAAAGACCCGGCTTACTGCATCAGCAGGCGTAGCACATAATAAATTTCTGGCCAAAGTAGCTTCAGACCTGGACAAGCCCGACGGACTTGCAGTGATTCTCCCCGAGGATGCTCAGGATTTTTTAGAGAAGCTCGAGATAGGCGAATTCTATGGGATAGGAGAGGCCACCGAATCTAAAATGAAATCCCTGGGCATTTATACGGGGAAAGATTTAAAGGAATGGTCGGAAATTGATCTAGTTAATGAGTTTGGCAAAACAGGCCGGTATTACTATCGTATTGTCCGAGGTGTCGATAATAGGCAGGTAAAACCCCACCGCACACGCAAATCGATAGGAAAAGAACGCACCTTTTCAGAAGATGTCGATGACCTTGGGTGGGTTAATAACTTTTTGCGGGAACTATCCGAGAAAATTGCCCAGAGCATGAAGGACAAAAATGCTGCCGGAAAAACCGTGACGCTTAAAGTGCGATACGACGATTTTGAAACCATCACCCGCAGCACCTCTTTCAGTCATTATATTAACGATGCTGAAGACATTGCCCATACTGCTATTACACTGCTTGAAGAAACACAGGTAGGGGAACGTAAAGTACGTCTGCTTGGCATAACCCTTTCGAACTTAAACCTGAACGAAAAAGGACATTTCAAGCAGTTGGAAATTCCCTTTGAATAAATCGTCTGTAGGTTACCACCTATCCACCCTGATATTCAACCCCACACAACTCTTGATACCAACTTTTTTTCCTTATCTTTAGCAGCAATAATGACTCATACGAATCCGCGCATATCAACGGCAAACGCCACTTTTAAAATGAACTACACTCTTTCCGATTTTGACTACGAACTGCCCGATGAATTTATCGCCCAAAAGCCGGCTGATCCGCGCGATCATTCTCGCTTGCTTGTCTACAATCGTGAAACAGGCACCATCACCGATGATCGGTTTTATAATATTTTAGATTATCTACCTCGTGAAACCACACTTGTGGTCAACAACAGTAAAGTGGAAAAATGCCGACTCCTTTTTGACGACGGAAAGAAAGAGATCTTTATTCTCGACACCGCCAATAATACAACGGTCCAGGCGATGGTACGTCCCGGCAAAAAGTTTAAAAAAGGGAGAACGGTAGATTTGACCGATACTATTTCTGCTGAAGTATTGGATATTGATAATGAAGGATTGCGGACACTAAAAATGACCCCTTCACTCGATAGCCCAATCTATAACCAGTATAAGCACACCCCTTTTCCACCTTATATCGAGCAAAACGAGTCGTTGTCAGAAAAGTACCAAACTGTTTATGCCGATGACTTAGGAAGTAAGGCCGCACCAACTGCGGGACTTCATTTTACCGATGAGCTTCTTGCCGAAATCCAGGAAGAAGGCATTGAACAGGCCGGAGTAACCCTGCACGTAGGACTCGGAACCTTTGCGCCGGTCAAAGCCGACAGTATTGAGGAGCATACCATGCATTCAGAGTGGTTTAAAATCACAGAAGAAACAGCTGAACAACTAAATAGCGCCGAACATATTACCGCAGTGGGGACTACCAGTGTTCGCGTTTTAGAATCAGCACTCAGAGAGCATAAGCAATTTACATCCACCAAAATGAATACGGATATCTTCATCCGACCCGGCTTTGAATTCAAAGGAACTGATGCACTAATTACGAATTTTCACCTACCTAAAAGCACCCTTTTGATGCTGGTGGCAGCCTTTACCGGTTATGATGAGATGAAAAAAATATATCAGCACGCCATCGATGAGGAGTATCGTTTCTACTCCTTTGGCGACGCCATGCTGATACTTTAAAACAATAGCAATTAACTATTAAAGGTACTAATTCTTCAATAGCACAAAACTATTATGCTTCAGGATTATCCTGCTGTTGTTGCATCTCCTTCATTTTCTGCTTCATCTGTTGCTGAGCATTTTGTGCTTCGTCGCCGTCAACCATTTTAACTTGGTTTTTGAGCGAAGTAGAAAGTTCTTCTACATCATCTTCGGAGAGTACGTCGTCCAGATCTTCTACTCCAACCTTTTGTAGCAGGTTATAGATCATGCGATTGTGCAACATCTGCTGGGCAGCAGAGCTCAACTGCATCAATTGTTCCTGTGGAACCTGCGCGCCGGAAAGTTTAATCTTGTTCATAACCGGCTCAAGCAGGGTCTCAATCTTCTTGGACATCTGCTTCTCCAGCTCCTTAGCGTCAACATTTTCCTTACTTGTTATTTCATTCCCGTCAGCATCGACTAACTTCATAATTTACAAATACTTTGATTTAGAATTACTTCATGTTTTAAACACAGTCTTACAGGATATCGTTTATTTTCGGAAACGGCAAACATGAGACAGTGAAAAGAAATAGTCGTTTCCCGGGAATACCCAACTGATCAAATAGCCACAACCTCAAACTAACAGGGTACATCTACATCCTTCCACTACTTTTTCAGACTATTTAGCAATTAGTTGACCCTTCTCTCATACTGGCAACGTATTACTATTATACGGCAAAGTGTTACATCTACTAACAAATTGAAAATAACTCACCCATTTTGAACAAATCATTATTTATCATTACGCTATTAAGTGGACTACTACTATCCAGTTGCAAATCCACCTCTACGGATAGTGGCAATACTACCACGCTCTATCAGGTAACACTTAGTTCATCCCCGGCTGAAGGAGGTAGCGTAAACCCGATAAGCGAAGAATATGAAGAAGGCAGCATCCAAGAAATTACTGCCACTCCTAATGAAGGTTGGCTCTTTGTAGAGTGGAATGGAGACTTCACCGGTACTAGTAGCACGGCTGAAATTACCGTTGATGCAGATAAAAACATTGAGGCAACCTTTAAAAAGAAAGAATACCCACTTACCATAATCACTGAGGGAGAGGGAACCGTTGATGAACAGGTCATAGCAAATAAGAGCACAAATTACGAGCATGGTACGGTAGTAGAGCTTTCAGCCCATCCTGCCAATGGATGGAAGTTTGTAGAATGGCAAGGGGCCGTAACCGGTAACCAAAATCCGCAACAACTTACCGTGGACGATCCCAAAGACGTAACTGCTATCTTTGAAAAGAAAAATTATACGCTCACAGTCACTACTGATGGACAAGGGACGGTGAGCGAACAGCTCATTCAACAAAAAACAACCGATTATGAATATGGAAGCTTAATAGAAATAACGGCCAACCCGGTTAGTGGTTGGCAATTTGTGGAATGGCAGGGAGATGTGACGGGCACGGGGAATCCCACTCAAATTACAGTGGATAATCCGAAACAGGTAACAGCAGTATTTCAAAAGAAGACCTATACACTTACAGTAAACATTACGGGACAAGGTTCAGTATTAAAAGATCCCGACCAACAGGAGTACGAACATGGAACAGCAGTTGACCTCACTGCTTCTCCATCTTTGGGCTGGACTTTTGACAAATGGCAGGGTGATATTACCGGTACCGATAATCCTACTGCCCTGACTATTGATAATCATACAAACGTAACGGCTGTCTTTGTTGAACAAAGTCAACCACTGTTTTATTTGGCTACTAACGGAGTCACTATTAAATGCGAAAATGCCCAAATAGATGATAGCGGTACGGTAAATGGCATTACTTATACTAAGCGAAGTAAAACACAGGTTACTCCATCCAATGCAGAAACAACCTGCACCAGTGGGTTAACCAGTACGCGTTTCCTATTTAATGGAGCCTCTTCTTTCAATGGCGACATCAGCAGCTGGGACGTAAGCAACGTGACAGATATGAGGGGGATGTTCTTTGATGCCACTTCATTTGCAGGCAACCTCGAGTATTGGGATGTAAGCAACGTTACAGATATGAGTTTTATGTTCTCTAAAGCTACATCCTTTAACGGCAACCTCAACAGTTGGGAGGTAGGCAGTGTAACAACAATGGAAGGCATGTTTGATGGGGCTAGTGCCTTCAACCAAGACCTAAACAGTTGGAATGTAAACCATGTTACCAATATGGTTCATATGTTTCGTCAAGCGACCTCTTTTAACGGAGATATCAGCAATTGGAATGTTAGCAACGTAACAAATATGCGTGGTATATTTGCACAGGCCTCATTATTCAACGGAGATATAAGTGCATGGAATGTAAGCAGTGTTATTTATATGGATTATATGTTTACCTCCGCCGAATCATTCAATCAAAACCTTAACAGCTGGAACGTGAGTGGTGTTACAGCTATGGATGGTATGTTTAGCAAGGCTACATCCTTTAATGGCGACATTCGTGACTGGGACGTAGGTAACGTGGGTCCCATGGATTATATGTTTCAAGAAGCGGAATCTTTTAACAGGAATATTAGCAACTGGGATGTAAGCAGCGCAACCAGTATGCGCTATATGTTTTCCGATGCATCCTCTTTTGATCAAGATCTAAGCGGTTGGTGTGTGGCCAATATCAGCTCTTATCCTGATGGATTTTCCTCAGGAAGCCCGTTAAGTAACAACCACAGGCCAATATGGGGAACATGTCCATAAAAACATCTGCTTACTTTTTTAAACAATCGTTCTCAACCTTAAAGAAAGTTATCACTAAACCATGATGCTGGCAGGTGTTATTCCTCAAAGACCAAGGCATCGGGATTAGCACCAAGCTCTTTCAAATATTTAATCATCGCATCATTAAATGACGGAGGTCCGCATACATAAAAAGGCTGATCAAAATCATCAATCTGATCGGCTAAAAAAGCTTTATCAATAAATCCATCCAAATCAATATGCTCGTCGGTGGACTCATCAGTAATCACATTGATAAACTGATCTCCCAGCATCTCTTCAAACTCATCTTTTAATATGATATCCTTTTCCGTTTTATTCGAAAAGATTAACCTGTTTGAACCAATTTGATCCTTCGCATGCAAATCACGTATAATTGCAATAAACGGTGTTACACCGGCACCGCCTGCCAGAAACACGCCTTCTTCCGTATATTCAATCGTTCCCCAAGCATCGTTAATGATTAATTGATCGCCCTCTTCAAGCTGACCAATTTGTTCGGTCACCCCATTGTGATCGGGATAGCTCTTAATAACAAACTCCAGGTAATCATCATCCTGCAGATTGGTAAATGTAAAAGGACGTTTTTCATCACGCCAACCGTCTTTGTCGATAGCTACCTCCGTAGCCTGACCCGGAGTGAAGGAATAACCATTGGGCTTTTCAAGTGTATATGACCTTACATCATGCGTAATATCTTCAATATTTAAAATCTCGACCTTGTGACTCATAGCTCATGCTTTCTTCTAATTACCATTCACTAAGGAAATGCTTTTGGACATTTAATCATTCAAAAAAGTTTTGGAATTATTAAGAGAACGAACTTGTTATTTAGTTCAACATTAAACTAATTGCAAGGAATAAATCGACTATATGCAATATACAGACGAACAACCCGCAAAATTAGCGGATACAGAATACCCCATTCACAAACTGCTTAAAAAAAGATGGAGCCCACGAGCCTTTTCTGAGAAATCAATTGACACTGAACTGTTGAATCAACTTTTTGAAGCTGCGCGGTGGGCACCCTCATCCTATAACGAACAACCCTGGCGTTTTATCGTAGCTCGCAAAAATGATACCGAGGCCTATGAGAAACTCGCTTCCGTAATGAATGAATTCAACCAAAGTTGGGCCATGGATGCACCGGTGCTGGTATTAGCCCTTACCAAAACAACCTTTGGTTTAGATGGCAGGGACAATCCTCATGCAGGACACGATTTAGGACAAGCTATTGCTCATCTTACTTTCGAAGCCACCAAAAACGATTTATATGTCCATCAGATGGCCGGCATATCCCCTGAAAAAGCACGTGAACTGTATGATATATCCAACGACTACAACCCAATGACCATGTTTGCAATCGGTTACAAAGGGCAACCCGAATCACTTGATGAGAAAATGCAGAAGCAAGAAACCTCGCCACGCATTCGAAAAGATCTGGATGAGATTCTTTTTGAAGGCGAATGGGAAGAATAAATAATTAACAATACCGAAGTTTAGAAGCTGCTGATCATCACCGATCAGCAGCTTTTGTTATCTACTCTCCTTTTAAGTTTTGCTCTAAAAAACGAACCGTTTTCTGCCAGGCATCCTCAGCGGCCTTTTCAACATATCGCATTCCGGATGGATTTGCGAACGCATGGCCTGCTCCTTCATAAATATGAATAGTATTCTCGACGCCGACTTCATTGAGGGCTGCCTCAAATTCCTTAACCTTCTGGGGTGGAATTCCACCATCCTCTTCACCAAATATTCCCAGTACAGGCATCTCTAACGTTTTAAGTTTCTCCGTATCGGTTACGAGTCGTCCATAATATATTACTGTAGCATCAATCTTTTTGGGATGGGCCAATGCGGTATTCAGTGACCATGCCCCACCAAAACACCACCCGATAACTCCGACGTTATTCGCCCCTTGTTTTTCGGTGAGATAACCGTACGCCTGAGTCAGGTTATCCAAGGCTTCTTCCTTATCAACAGAACGGGCATAAGTCCCCGCACTATCAGGCGATTCCGCCACCTTACCATTATATAAATCTACCGCCAGCGCCGTATAGCCTTCACCCGCCAGCTTGTTCGTCATCATTTGAATATTATCATTCAATCCCCACCATTCGTGAATTACAATAATCCCGGGAGCATCCATAGCCCCTTCTGGCCTGGCCAAATATCCCGAAATTTCTTGTCCTCCTACGGTAGCATATTGTACTTCTTCTCCGGTCACATCTGCTGATTTTTTTAGATTCTGTGACGCATTTTCAACCGGGGCGTCCCCTTCGTGCTCTCGATCCATCCGATCAACGAAATCTTCTTCCGGACTATCACTGCATGAAACTAACAGCAGCGCCAGTCCCACTACCAAAAATACACGTCTAAGTTGATGCATAATCTGCTCATTTTTTATTGCGGTTATACTCTATTAATCAAAATATGAGCCGAAAAGTTGCATGATTTCGTATTTACTGTCTATTAATTGCAAAAGATTCTCCGGATAAACCTCTTAAAAAGAGCTGAATTTGAGGATTCGCCTCATGATCTGTACAATGAGCTAAATTTGATGGGAATAAATTATACCATTTATTCCCCTCGGTTTATCAAGAGATATAAACATAATAATTAAATATCGGGGTATATATGAGTTTTGATTTTAGCAAAGCAAGCCAATCGTTTGATTCGCTTCCCTACAAAGAGCGTATTAAATCGGTATTGCACTTGGTTAAAAGCACATTCACAATCATTGGCAAAGACAAAGACATCATCAAGCCATGGATACGGATGGCCATTTACCATTCCATAATGGTTACCTTAGGCTTTGGCGTATTCTTTTTATTTCAATTTGATCAGGGAGGATACGGGTTACTATCTCTTTTCCTTGCCTTTCTGCTATTTTTGTACAAGCATTTTTATGATAACAAACAGGAAATACGCATGAGCTGGACCGTCTACGAGACGATCATTGGCAATGATCCCTCATATGTTGGCGCTACAAATGCCAGCAAAAAGTTAAGCTCACAAATCCGAAAAATAGCCTGGCTCGACATCTTGATGAGCTTTGTAAACAAGAGTAAGTTTTTTGGGGGTGGAATTGTAAAGATGATCATCAGGCTTTTTATCACAGGATTAGAAGAAGTCTGGGACCTGGCCAACCACTACCTGCTACCATCGGTAGCCGTGGATGATATGGATATTACCCCGGCCGTTAAAGAGATGAAGAAACTTAAAGACCGTGTCCCCGAATCCCTGGTTGGTATCTTTGGGATAGACTTTCTGGGCCGTGTTGTGAGACATGTTACGATCCCGGCTTATATCTTATTATTTATCATTTCGGCAGCAATCGGATACTTCGGCAGCAACATTTTTCCCACATCTACAATCGAAGTTGGAGGAGATCCGGTGGTCTTTAGCTGGTTACCCGTTATCACAGCACTCTGGATCGGCAAACTATTCAGCAGCCTGTTTGAACGTACGATAACCTCTGTCAAAGTAGTTTACTTTACTGTTTTTTATACCAAGATCACACATCCGGATCGCATTCGTGAAGATATGCAGGATGAACTGGTTGACTACCTCAAGCTAAAACAAGTAGATGAGGTAGATAACCTTGACGAACAGGATGTAGAAGAATCCAATTAGAAAAGTATTAACATAAATCTGGCGCAAGCTTTTACACTTGCGCCAGCAATTACATCAATAAATACTTACCAATATTCTACTCCGTTGCAGGAGAAACACGAATAATGCCGTTTTCAGTCTCTGTAGCAATATAGATATTACCATCAGGACCCTGACGGACATCACGTACGCGTCCGGCGTCTTCGAAGACCTTTTCTTCACCGACAACCTTGCCGTCTTCTAAATCAACATGCATCACATAACCAAACTTGAGAGACCCTACGAGTAGATCTCCTTTCCATTCTGGAAATTTATCGCTGGTTACAAACGTCATACCTGAGGGAGCGATAGACGGATCCCAATACCACTCAGGCTGTTCCATACCGGCCTTGGCCGTATCATCAGTAAAAGAGGTTCCATCGTAATTGATGCCAAAACTAATTTCAGGCCACCCGTAATTATTACCTGCTTTAATAATATTGATCTCATCGCCACCGCGCGGACCATGTTCATGCTCCCAGAGCTCTCCCGTTTCAGGATGCAGATCCATGCCTTGTGGGTTGCGAATACCATAAGCAAAAATGGCGTCTAATCCCTCTTGGCCTACAAAAGGATTATCCTCAGGAATGGATCCGTCCTCATTCAAACGATAAATTTTTCCGGCATCACGGGTGATATCCTGGGGATTTACATCACGAGCCCCGCGATCTCCAACCCCAAAAAATACGTGCCCCTTGTTATCAAAGACAATGCGGCTGCCAAAGTGAACGCCACGCTCAGTATTGGGTTCAGCCTTATAGAGTACTTCTTTATTTACGAGCTCCGTGCGGTCATCATTAAGTTTCGCTCGCATCAATGCGGTATTCGCACCTTCACCGCCTTCAGGACTGGAGTAGGTTAGATAGATCCAGCCATTTTCTTCATAATTGGGGTGTGCTTGTACGTCAAGCAATCCGCCCTGACTGCGCGCCCAAACTTCCGGGACTCCGGCAATTGGTTCATCAGCCAGGCTTCCATTACTGAAGAGCCACAAGTTACCGCTCCGAGCGGTGATTAACATATCGCCGTCAGGCAGCCAGTCCATACCCCATGGCACATCTACCTCATTGGTAATGGTCTCCATGGTGTATTCCGGATTCTCCATGTTCTGATCCTGCTCGGCATCAGCCTCTGGTTCATTTTCGGAGGTCGCATTGCAGGCAGTTAAAAATACTACAGCTACAAATATTGTAAGATACTTATGCATTTTGTTGCTCATAATAATTTCTGTCTATTCCCTTTATGGTGATATAATAATGAATAAATAATTAACACCATTCGTTCGATAATTGCCAATGATGCACGTAAAAAGTTATGAATATTATGCTTAGGTAGTAGTCATAAAGTATTTTTATAACAAGTAGCCAATCAAATGCTGATGTAAAGCTCACCGGCAGTGGTTACAACCACTGCTGAAAGGACATGATTTTCGGTTGTAATTTGTATAGCAAAGCGGGATATTTAGAATCCTTTTAAAACGACCTGCGCCCGTAGCTCAACTGGATAGAGCGTCTGACTTCGGATCAGAAGGTTAGGGGTTCGAATCCTCTCGGGCGTACTTATTTATAAGCCCATGACTCACAATGAGTTATGGGCTTTTTATTTGAAATAGTTCATCAATAGAAACAGATCACCCAAATTTGGGTATCAGAGGATGCATGGTGCAAGGCACTCTACCTCCGTTAACACTTTGTAAAGCGAGTGGGATGTATCTGAGGCATCTCCCATTGCATATTGTTTAGGCCAAAGATTCAATTACGATTTCTCAATATACGAAAGAATATATACTACACCCATGGGGATTGATTGGAGGCCTGTGCAATTTTTGCCGTGTCTATGGCAATCACCAGCTCTTCATTGGTAGGAATTACCCAGACTTCTGTTTGGGATGAATCACTGCTTATTTTCTGCATCTTGCCCGATTCCGTTGATTCATTTTTTTCAGGATCAATTTCAATACCCAGTGATTCCATATCTTCAAGAGACTGCTGACGAACCATTGCCGAATTTTCTCCGATTCCGGCGGTAAAAATAATGGCATCACAACCATTTAAAGTTGCAATATAGGAGCCTATATATTTCTTCAAGTCATGGCAGAATACATCAATCGCCTGCTGACAGCGACGATCCCCTCGCTTTGCTTCTTCAGTAAGTTCTCTCATGTCTGCCGCATAACCGCTCAGTCCCAATAAACCACTATGCTTGTTCAACAGTGCGTGCAGGTTATTGAGAGACAGCTCTTCTTTTTCAACAAGGTAAAAGAGGATAGACGGATCAATGTCACCTGAACGGGTGCCCATTATCATTCCTGATAGCGGAGTGAAGCCCATAGAAGTATCAATCGACTTGCCGCCTTTTACAGCTGCAACGGAAGCACCGTTTCCAAGGTGACATGTAATCACCCGGGTATCCTCCACAGGTTTGTCGGTCATGTTATAATATTGTCGGCTCACATAATAGTGTGATGTCCCGTGAAATCCATATTTCCGAATTTTATAACGGCGATATAGCCTGTTCGGAATGCCGTAAAGATAAGATTTAGCAGGGAGTGAGTGATGAAATGCCGTATCAAATACTGCAACATGTGGTATTTCAGGCAGATACTTCATTGCGGCTTCTATTCCTTTTAAATTCGGGGGATTATGAAGCGGAGCCAGGTCGAATGCCTGCCTGATGGCATCCTTGACATCTTCATCAATGAGAACCGAGTCTTTGAACATTTCACCGCCGTGAACAACCCGGTGACCGACAGCTTTAATATCATCCGTCGATGAGATTGCTGTATTATCTGAATCCATCAGAAAATTCATAATTTCCTCCAAAGCCTTAACGTGATTCTCGATCTCACGCGTATCTTTTATCGATTTGAATCCTGCAGGCTCATGTTTAACAATGGACGTGACCGCCCCGATACGTTCCACGACACCGGAGCAGACCTCTTTTTGTTCAGAGGTTTCAATGAGATTGTATTTTACGGATGAACTGCCGCAATTGATCACAAGTACGATCATTATATTCTTTATCCAGAGGTTGAGCGATTAATATGAAATGAGCTTAATATAATGAAGGGGAATGAATTTTTGATAAAGGTTGGAGAATTCGAGTTGCAATGTGGTGATTTTCGCAGGATTTTAGAAGTTTGAGAAGGGTATAGAAGCAGACAGACAGTAAAGAGATTTTAGTTAGAAAAGTTGGAGAGAATGCCATATCAGAGTGGGTGCAAGAGGGTGCTTCAATTAAATAGACAAACGCCTATTTAACATTCGGTAAGCATGCAAAAAATAACGTTACAACCATGTTTCAGCACTCTTTTATTGTTTTACAGGGATTTTTATTTAAAGTCTCTGGTTTTCATATTTATCTCCCTATCAACTGTTAAGTTTAAAAGAGCTTTTATTTATAAAAGTATTTAAGACTGCAACTAAAAAAGGAGGGTTGGAAAGTTGGTTTCCTCCTAATCCTACAATACTTTAAACAGAATTAGGGCTACAACTACAGACCGTTGCCGCAACTTTTAATCGTATCTCTTTTAAGTTATACATTTTGTGATATCTCTTTGCATCCCTTCTAAAAATCGAATATAAAGTTCCATCAAAGAACTTAGTCCGCATGTCCAACACTCAAAAAGTAACGTTCAATAACAGCACCAGCCGAGAATTCAGTAAAACCGTAAAAAAAAGGGTGGACCAATATTTTGAGGAGAATGACATCTCCAAGCATGCCAACCTGCAGATGGTTATAAAAACCATCATTTTATTATCAGTGTATTTGGGATCTTATGCCCTGATTATCTCAGGCCAATTTTCGCTGGGAACCATGTGGGCCCTATGTGTTCTGATGGGTATTGGAATGGCCGGTGTGGGCTTTTCCGTATCCCACGATGCCCTGCACGGAGCCTATTCTTCCAATAAATATATTAATCGTGCCTTGGGTTATACTTTTGATATGCTGGGGGCCAACGGCTATATCTGGAAGATAACACATAACATCATCCACCACACCTATACGAATATTCACGGGCACGACGAAGATCTTGAAGTATCGGAATTTATACGCCTCTCCCCACATTCTGAACATAAGCCTATCCATCGCGTGCAACATATTCTGGCATTTTTCGCCTATAGCCTGGCTATGCTTTTCTGGGTTTTTGTTAAGGATTACAAGAACTTCCTCAAAACAAATATCGGTCCATACAATGATAAGACGCACCCAACAAGCGAATGGATTAGCTTGTTTGTAACCAAGGCTCTCTTTTATACCTATATGCTGGTTCTGCCCATGCTCCTGCTCGATATCACCTGGGTCCATCTTCTGATTGGGTTTACAACCGTGCAACTAACGGCAGGACTTATCATTGGTATTATCTTTCAGCTTGCCCACGTTGTAGAGGGCACCGACCATCCGGTACCCGATGAAGATAATATGATTGACGAGCACTGGATGATTCACGAGATGGTAACCACCAATAATTTTGCGCGTGACAACAAAGCCTTATGCTGGTTTGTCGGCGGATTGAACTTTCAAATAGAGCATCACCTGTTCCCAAAAATATGCAGCGTACACTATCCTGATATAAGTCCTATTGTTGAGAAAACAGCCAAGGAATTTGATATCCCCTACAACCACCACGAAACCTTCTTTGGAGCCGTGGCTTCGCATTACCGTACGCTTAAGAAATTTGGGGATCCTGAATTCACCTATTCAGAAGCGCAGGCGTGAGGCTGACAACACCATTCCGACTGGGTCATCCCCAGCAGACCAGCAGAGACTATTCCTACTTTAACAACTGCTTAGAACTCAACCTGAATTCTGAGTTGATATAGGTAACATCTTTGCCAAGTTTGGTGAATGTATTACATAGACCTGACTTGTTATAAGCTCGATGTTACATATATTGTTTTATCGACATTTTTAAAATTTTTTTTGCGAGATGATTTCCAAATAACCAGAACATAATTCCATGGCTGACCTAACAAAGCAACTAAGCACCGAGAGGGGAAATGTTGCCATCATATCGGTCTTTGTGGTTCTGGCCCTGTTCATTATTGTCACAACGCATTATGGAATAAAAACACTCGCTTCGGTCCGGGCCTATGTAGGAGCCGAAGGCCAATGGACCAAAGCCCAAAAAGAAGCTACAAACCTGCTTATTCAATACAGCGTTAAAGAACAGCTGGAGTTATACAACCAGTTTCAGAAAGAGCTGGAACTGCACAAGGCCTTTAAAGATGCCCGGCAAACACTGAGCTCTGCGAATCCTGATCACGAGATGGCATTCAGGAAATTTCAAACGGCTGATCTAGATCCCAACGATATTAATCTGATCATATGGATTTCTCAATTCCACGATGAAATTTCCTGCCTACGGCAGCTACTTTCCAGACAAAACGTAATTACAACTAAAGCATTCTAAATAGACATCACAGACCAATAATTTTCACATAGGTATCAATTATGTCCCAAAAAATTTTCGAAAGAAATAATGTTACTATTACAGGGGAGGGAGAAATACCGATCCTGTTTGCCCATGGCTTTGGTTGTGACCAACATATGTGGCGATTTATAACCCCGGCATTCAAAGAGAAGTTCAAAGTTATTCTTTTTGATTATGTGGGGTTCGGCAACTCTGATACCAGCTCTTATAAAACTGAGCGATATAACACCCTCCATGGTTATGTACAGGATGTTTTAGAGGTTATTGATGCTTTAGAACATAATGATGTAATATTCGCAGGACATTCGGTAAGTTCAATTATCGGTGCCCTGGCATCTATTAAGGAACCTCAAAAGTTTAAGCACCTGATTATGATTGGTCCCTCTCCCTGCTATCTCAATGATCCTCCTGAATATTATGGAGGATATGACCGTAGCACTATCGAGGAACTACTGCAACTAATGCAAAAAAATTATATCGGCTGGGCGGAATTTTTCGCCCCTGAAGTCATGAAAAATGAGGATAAACCTCAATTGACAGAGGAACTCGAGGAAAGTTTTTGCTCTACCGATCCCGTTATAGCTCATGAATTTGCTAAAGCCACTTTCCTTTCTGATAATCGGGAAGATCTCCCTAAAATAGACGTACCTGTACTTATCATTCAGTGCGAAAATGATTCTATAGCACCACTGCGAGTTGGTAAATATGTGCATTCTCAAATCAAAGATAGCACGCTGGAAGTACTTCCGGCGAATGGCCACTGTCCGCATATGTCTGATCCGGAATTGACAATTGAAGCGATCGATAATTACCTGAACCAAGACTTAACAAGATCATGAACTCTGTTTTAAATAAAATACCCTGCGGTTACCTAGAATTTAATGATGAAGGAATACTGACACAGGTAAACAACCGCACTTGTAATATATTCAACTATACAGAGAAGCAATTAATTAATAATCATATTGAAACAATTCTGACACCGGGTGCCAAAATTTTTTATCAGACCCACCTGTTTCCTATGTTAAAAATGAAAAAACAGGTGAATGAAATTTATTTGACCTTTCAATCTAAAGAGGGAGAAAATATCCCTGTATTGATTAATGCCGAGCGGATTGTAGATAACGAAGAGCCAATAAATCGCTGTATTGTTCTTCAAATGGAGCGTCGCTCCGAATACGAAGACCGAATTCTTTATGACAAAAAGAAAGCAGAAAAAAAGAGCGACAAAAAGGAAAAGCTTCTTTCTATGATGTCACATGAACTGCGTAGTCCATTAAATGTAATTCTCGGGATGGTCGATTTATTATCTAATGAGATTAATGGTAACGCCGGGAGTGAAGAGCGTAAATATCTGGGTCTTATAAAAAATGCCGGTAAAGATCTGGCTAGATTGGCTGATGACATTCTGAACTTTGCCAAACTTGAATCTGGTTATTTTGAAGTCAACAACGAAGTAGTTCTACTTGAGGAGGTTCTCATGAATTCCTTTATGATGGCTATGCACGAAGCTGAAGACAAAGGAATCGAACTAACCAGAAGTGAAAAAACCGAGATTAAAGTGTTTGCCGACAAAGACCGACTTAAACAAGTCATCATGAACTTATTAACAAATGCCGTCAAATACACTGAGCCAGGGGGCGAAGTGATCCTAACTACGGAAAAAGAGGGCCAATATGCTAAAATACATGTAAAAGATACTGGCATTGGAATCCCCGCCGAAAAAATTGATCAAATCTTCCAGCCTTTTAACCAAATGGATAATGATGGCTCAGGCTCAAGTAAAAGTGGATTTGGGCTGGGACTCCCAATCAGTAAAAAACTTGTAGCCCTAATGGAAGGTAACTTAACAGTGAACAGTGAAGAAGGTGAAGGATCTATTTTTTCCGTCAAGATTCCACTGGCAAAGAACTAACTAAAAGTCATCCGCTCACTATTAGCTTCTAGTGCTTTTTTAAACTGCCTGATAAACAACGGTATAGTCTGACAAGAATAAAAATGGAAGAATTCGATTTCTGAGAAAGTAAATCTCCTTCACTTTAGGTACTTCTGCAAATATTTTTAACCCTTTAAGGGCGTCCGGAACAATTCAGCGCACTCCGAAAAACGTTCTGCCAACCCTACCATCACCAACCGATCTCCGGGATGCAATTTAAAATCACCGGCGGGATTGCCAATGGTTTTATCATCCCTTTTAACAGCTAATACGGTTAAATTATATTTATTACGGAGCTTTAATTCCTGGAGTGTTTTCTCAGCTACCGACGCTCCCTCACGGACAACCACAGCACGCGTATGTAACCCCTCCTCATCAAGCCCTTGTAGCACCATCAGATGAGCCTCCTGCACACTACCTCTCATAATTTTGTAATCGTGCGCCCGCAGGGTTTGTATATGATCTTCAATTTCATCCTGCGGTATCATATAAGCGCCAAGTACTTGGGAGAAGATCCGTACCGTAGTCTCCATCTCCTCGGGAATTACATTGTCAGCTCCTAATTTTTCAAGTTGGTCGACCTCTGACAGATAGCGGGTACGCACAACAATTTGGAGTGTCGGATTGTGATGCCGTGCTATTCGAATAATTCGGGGACTTGTGGAAGGATCATTTGTAGCAATAACCAGCATTTTGGCCTTTTCGATGCCCGCCTTTTCAAGTATATGAAAACGTCCCGCATCCCCGTAGATAGCAGGTATATCATTTTCTCTCATCTCTTCCACTGAATCGGGATTCATTTCAATAATCACGTAGGGAATTCCGGTTTCATGCAGCACCTGTTCTAAATGACGGCCGGCAGGTCCGTACCCGACAATGATCACATGATCTTCTAAGTTGTGCTTATAATCGTTGCGTTTTCCCTTTGAGTCTTCTCCCAATTTGCTAAGTGGCGTGCGGCTAAGCAGTTCTCCTAATCGTGGACCTGTATTTAACATAAAGGGCGTTCCAATCATCAGTAACACTGAAACAGCAATAAATATTTGTGACCCAAGTTCTCCCATTCCGGCAGGACTCATACCTGCAGCACGTCCGGCACGCTCCAACACAAATGAAAATTCACCAATTTGTGCAAGGGCCAATCCCGACGCAGCAGCAATGCGAACAGGATATCCCAGCGTAAGCAACCCAGCCGAAGTAATAATCAGTTTTAGCAAGATGACAAAAACTGCAATACCCAATAGTAAAAGAGGATATTCTATTACGTAGCTAAGGTCCAAAAGCATTCCTACTGAGACAAAAAAGACAGCATTAAAAATTGTCCGTAACGGAAGAATTTCACTTAATGCCTGCTCACTGAATTCGCTTTCACTCACCACTAATCCCGCCAGGAATGCCCCAAGTGCCAAACTCACATTGGCCATACTGCTAAGCGCAACCGTCCCAAAACAGACCGCCACTACCGTCAGTAAGAATAGCTCCCGATTCCTGGTTTTAGCTACTTTTTCCAATATCCAAGGCACAACTCGTCGGGCCAAAACAATAACAGCTAAAATGAGGAGCACAGCCTTTCCCAGTATCCATAATATGTCAAAGCCCGACTCGGATTGTCCCGCCAGAATTGGAACCAACAATACCATAACAACGATGGCTAAATCCTGGAAAATAAGTACTGCCAATGAAAGCTGACCGGTAGGAGTATCCGTTTCTTTACGTTGGCCAAACAATCCAAGTACAATAGCTGTACTGCTGAGTGCAACCAGGAATCCAGTATAAATTGATGTGTTTAATGAGACATCAAAGAGTGATAATAACCCGACCACTACAAGCGTAGTGACAGTCACCTGTAAGCCACCGCCTATAACAATAGCCTTTCGTATTCGATTTAACTTTTCGAGGCTGAACTCTATACCAATGGTAAAAAGCAGCAAAATAACTCCTATTTCTGCAAGTATATCTACCAGCTCCTGATCCGGCACTAATGCCAAGGCATTAGGACCAATAATCACCCCGGCAATTAGGAACCCTACAATAGGTACCAAGTTAAGCCGATAACATATATAGGCAATCCCCACACTAACCATGAAGAGTGCCACAAGCTCATTTAAAAACGGAAGTCCTACAGCTAAAACCATAAAGAGAAATTATGACAATATATTTTTATAGGGCAAGTAACTGATGCCAGAATTAAATTTCAGATAAAGTAATTATTTTTTCTTAGCAACCTCTTATTGAAAGGGGATTTAATATAATATAACAGCATCCCTTAAAAAATGTCCTTTTCCTATCTTGACTCCTAAAATGGGTAGAGCCTTTATTAGTTCTTACTGTTTTATCACAGAGTGAGAGTCTCAAGAACATTTCAAACCTTTTTATTTTGCTTGCACATACAAATATAATTGCGCGTTACTTAAAGTCAACCCAAAGGGGCATCCTAATACTAAAACCGCATTTTGAATTGACTTAATGCTCCGCAAAAACAACTTTTACGCCTATTGAGGAAGCTAAAGAGCTTTCGCAAATTTCTTACAAATACCGATCGCCCCAGGCCGAAGCTACCGAGCCCACATATTTTGCATCTTCTTCATTAGTTAACAGATGGTCGGCATCATCCAATGAAATAAAGCTTTTGGGATGCTTTGCCAACTTGTAGATATGAGCTGCATTATCTATTCCCACAGTATTATCTACCGGTGAATGAAAAATAAGCAACGGCTTTTCCAAATTTTTGATCACTTTATTCATAGCCTGCTCCTTAAGATCATCCAGAAATTGCTTTTTTATCGTAAAGACACGGCCGGCCAATTTAACCCTGGCTTTTCCTTTTTTTTCTATCTCATCCTTTTTGTCCATAAGAAGGTGAGCAACATGTTCGGGATTACTGGGTGCGGCAATCGTTGCTACCGCTTCGGCCGAGGAAATATGGTGAGCTGCCTGAAGCACTGCAGCACCTCCCAGTGAATGACCAATCAACATGCGTGGAGCAGTCCACTCCTGTTCCATATATTTAGCTGCCGCTTGCAGGTCATCGATATTGGAGGAAAAGTTAGTATCGGCAAAGTCGCCCTCGCTTTCCCCCAGCCCTGTAAAATCAAAGCGAAATACGCCCATACCGTGTTCGGTCAATGTACGACTAATGCGCCCTACCGCCCGCAGGTTTTTACTGCAGGTAAAGCAGTGAGCAAATAATACTGACCCTTTCGTAACACCCTGGTCCGGTTCATCAATTCGCGCCGCAAGGTTTACTTTCTGACTCCCCTCAAACTCCACCTTTCTGCTATTCATAGCTTATCTCCTTAGTAATAATTTTTTCGTGTTGAATACAATCACAACTATCTTTATCTATATGCGCTTAAAGGCAACTAATATATGCAACATGCTCAAATGGTTTAAGAGACATCGTAAGAGTAACAAATCTTACGAGACAAATGAAGAGTGGGTTCAAGCCCTTAGCTCTCCTGTGGATGAGCAAGCTGTGAAATTGCTGCGTGAAAAGCTAATCAACGGACTTAAACCAGCCTTGCATAAATATGTTGATCGTGAACTGGACCAGTTTGTTGAGGATGTAGCCCAGGACGCCCTTCTTAAAGTGATAGATAACATTGATTCTTTTCGCGGAGAGAGCAAGCTCATTACCTGGGCCATGAAAATTGCAGTGAGAGAAGGTCTTACCGAACTTCGGCTTAAGCGTTATGATGATATCTCAATTGAAGATCTAAAACCTAATGATAATAGTCGTGAAGTGTTTTCACTGTCCGTTGCCAGTGAAGAAACAAGTCCCGACCGCTCACTGCACGAATCACAGCTGGTAGATAAGGTAATGCAGATTATTAATGAAGAACTTACCGACAAGCAGAAGAAGGCCATAAATGCGCTTATGATTCAAGGATTGCCTATGCCCGCAGTTGTTAAACTAATGGATACCAACCGTAATGCACTATATAAGCTGGTTCACGATGCGCGACTCAAAATTAAAAATAAACTGGAAATTGAGGGAATTGATCCCGATAAAATGCTTGATAAACTGTAAGACTTGTTTACCTAATAACATCAGTGATGACAAGTAATAATAGATATCACCAATTTTAACATGGAATTGACGCCCGACATATTAAAAAACTTGATTAAATCAGCCCAGATGGCTGACGAGGATGAAATCGGCTGTAATGATTGCTTTGAAGAGCTCCATGAGTTTGCCGAAATGGAGCTGGCCGGAAAATCACCCGAAGAAGCCAAACCCTTGGTAAAAGATCATCTTGATAAATGCGGCAGCTGCCGTGAAGAATACCAGGCTTTACTTGAAGCCTTGAGAAATATTGAGAATGGTCAAAAATAGCCTCCCAATAAATATTACCGGTCAGGTTCCTTCATTATACCTTTTGCCAAATCATCGGCTATAATAATAACATTGAATATACTCAGAATTTTGTCATAGATAACTTTGGTACTGGTATCAGCATAAAACAAACCAGTGTCGTAGATACTGACTATATTGTTGTGGGAAGTGCTTCATTAAACTTTGCTGTAGCATTTGAAAGTGAGCCCTCCGATGGAACTGATTTAAACTTTCAGCCTGTCCAAGAAGAACTTCCTGTTATTCTTACAGACAATGAAGGTAATCGATGGGATGTAATTGGGTATGCTGTAGACGGTCCTCGACAAGGAGATTTATTGACTCCTGCTAAAGCATACACAAGCTACTGGTTTGCTTGGGGAGAATTTTTCCTTTGGGGCCATTTCTAATAATTTGAAATTGACCCTTCTTCATATATAAAAGAAAAGATAGGTTATGGTGTTGATATCATTAAACAGAAAGAGGCTGACGGGAAACTCAAAGACATCTACAAAGAGTTAGAACAAGAACGGGGAAAGCTGGGAAAAATTCACAAACTATAATACCTACACCCCAAAACTATAACTGCACATATTTTGGATCAGGCAGGCAGCATTCCAGGTCATTAAAATTAACGGTCAGAATGAGAGCCGGGCTGTCGGTTTGACCATCCCAATCCCGACCATCGGTAATATTACATACGGCTCGCTTCTCTTTCAATCTTTGGTAACATTAAAAAAGAAAGCGGATAGCATTTCCAGCCATCCGCCTTAGTAGGGATACAATGAGATTGCATATTAACTTGTCTATAGGTTTCCAACTTTCTTATTCAAGGCATTACCCTTTAAGGCATATAACAAGGATACAGCTATAATTAATACTTGAAATTCCATTCCTCGTCCGCCGTTATTACCCATATTGATCGAATTCCATCCATATTGAGCATGCACCATTACAATAGCACCAATCATAATAACAGTAAATATTAATCCCGCTATACGGGTTGTCCATTCGGGCCCAAAGCCACCCCACAGCATTAATAAAGCGCCGCCAATCTCAGCAATTCCAAGCATTAATACCATTGCAAAAGGCATTTCCATCATAGCAGATACATCCCCTGTCATAGCTACTTTTGGAAACCCATGATAAATAAATATTGCTGCCAGCGACAATCGTGGTAACCAATGTGCTATTCCCGATAGTTTATTTAGTTGATCCATATCATCTTATTTTGTTCATAATTATTTGTTCAACTATTTGATGATGTAATTGCCATTCATCTTACCTTTTTCCACCAATTTTTGATTAACACCAATTGGTAATAGACGATATAGATGCCCTTCAAAATCAACAACCAGCCAGTAGCTCATAACATTTGAGGAAGAATTTTTCGCAGGTACTTCATAAATAGATATTTGGCAAAGGTGGACATCAAAATGGATGAATCCATCACTCTGGCAAAGACTGCTTTTAAAAAGTAAGATTATTCCTCTCATGACCATCAATAGATATTACCAATCCCAACAAGAACCTCTGATATATGAATAAAGTAGCAATCGTTGTGTTAGCTGGAACAGAATCTCATGAGTCACTTGGACGCATTGTCAATGCACTTGAACTGGCAAAAGAACTTCAAGATCATGACGATGAAGTAAAAATCATCTTCGATGGTGCGGGCACAGAATGGATTCCTGAATTAGAAGATATAGAGCATGACGCCCACCCTCTCTATAATGCTGTAAAACAAAATATTTATGGGGCTTGCAGATTTTGTGCAAAAGCATTTGGGGTATTTAAAGAGATCAAAGAATCCGAGATCGATCTCCTAGATGAATATGATCAACATCCCAGCTTGCGAAATTTTATTACTAAGGGATATCAAATAATAAACTTTTAACAGTCACGCCTTTTATTGAATTTCCCTGACATTAGGATTATTCCCTTTTACTTTTTTGGGAACATTAATCTTCATTTATTGTGCTCCTAAAATCAACCCATCGGGAAATTAGTCATGATTCTTTCTTTACTGCTTTGGACGGCGGTAGCCATTATTGCAACCGGCATTCTTTGGAAAGGCAGCGACTGGTTGGAGCACTCCAGCGAAGGACTTTCTATCTACTACGAACTGCCTGATATTGTACAGGGAGCATTGGTGGTCGCCATCGGTTCCAGCTTCCCCGAACTGGCGACGGTGGTACTTTCTACAATATTACATGGCGAATTTGATCTGGGGGTAGCAGCCATTGTGGGTTCCGCTATATTTAACATTCTGGTTATTCCTGCTGCTGCCGGTCTGGTTTCTAAAGATCCGCTGGAATCGAATCGTGACCTGGTATATAAAGAAGCCCAATTTTATATCATCTCAGTAGCCGTACTGATCATTACCTTCTCCTTTGCCGCTATTTTTAATCCCATTAGCGCTAAAGAGGGGATCATATTGGGAGAAATGGACAGGTTTCTGGCCTTACTTCCGTTGCTACTCTATGGCTTCTACATTTTTATACAGTATCAGGATACGATGGATTACGTCTCTGAACGCGATACAAGTAATATCAATCCACTCAAGGAATGGGGCATGCTCATAGGTAGCCTCGCAGTCATTTTAATCGGAGTTGAACTTTTGGTACAGTCAGCCATCAAATTTGGTGAAATACTGGGTACCCCTTCATTCCTATGGGGCATTTCGGTCGTAGCAGCCGGGACCAGTATTCCCGATGCTTTTGTGAGTATAAAGAAAGCTCAAAAGGGAGATCCCATCACCTCAATGGCGAACGTGCTGGGCAGCAACATTTTTGATCTGCTCGTCTGTATTCCCGCAGGTGTACTCATAACCGGTGCTACCGTAATTAACTTTTCTGTTGCTGCTCCGCTGATGGGCGCCCTTACGCTGGGCACGCTCCTTTTATTTAGCTTCTTGCGTACCGATATGATATTAGACCGGTGGGAGTCAATGGCACTTATTTTCTGCTATCTGCTATTCCTGCTGTGGATGGGACTCGAAAATTTCGGAGTTATCGATTCTATCCCTTCATTGCCTTAATTATTCCTTAGAAGCTACTATCAGAACGTATATTGAATAAGTAATGTCCCTGTAGTGGTACCACTCTCTGTATGGGTAGTGTTATCCTGCATATCAACTTCAAACGTTCCGGACTCATCGGTAAGAACCAAATCACCTTTAATTTGGCTGTCATTTACAATTTCCCATTCCAACTTTAAATCTTCACCGCTGGCAACCTGGTATTGCAACGTCCACGATACTGTCTGATCGATATTGCTGCGGAAATCTCTGAAAAGTTCCAAGTCATTAATTTCAAAATAAGCGTGCAGGGCTCCTTCAGGCGGGGATGGAGGGGCATCCTGATCCACTCCCTCATCAAAGCCATCACTGCCCCTGCTCGACTGCCCAAACCTAAGATCTACCGAATCTCCGGCACTGATAGCAAACATCTGGACTGTATATACAGACCGCAGGTCATTAAAATTAGCCGTAATGTCGGTGTCATCCGTTATCGTGAAGGTGACCGGATTATCATTCGAACTCAGCGCTCCGGTCCATTCTCGAAAAGTAAATCCATTATTCGCCGTAGCCTCAATCGTTATCTCTGTGCCTTCCTCATAGGTACCGCCAGAAGGATCAACTGATCCCCCGTCCGCCGGATTTTTTAATACTGATAAATCGTATTCTACTGGTTCCGAATCATTATCATCACCATCATTGCCAGGTCCTGTCCCACCACCGGAACCGCATCCCCAAAGCATAACAGAAAAAAATAACAGGAGGTAGGTCTTCTTGATCAAGTTCATTTCAGGGAGTCAATTTTTATCTTACACTATTACTTAAATTATACGCTGTATTTACCAGGTATATTTTTCAGCCTTTCAGCTTTTTTAAGAAAACATTTTAATTCTTAAATAAAAATTGGTGATAGTAAATAATTCGAAGACATCATTCTGTAACCCTCACAAGACTTATATTTAATGTAGAAATGCTGAATAGTGCATTTGTGTCACAAATTGTTTTAATTGGTAATACACCTTCATAAAAAAGCAGGGGGCTAACATGAAGAAACTACTTTTATCTTTTGTACTGTACTTAGTCTTTTTTGCATCTGTATTTGGACAGCAACAAGATGACCTCTACAAGAAAATTGACTATCTGCAAGTTAACCAAACACAACTCGATCGGTTCTTAAAGGTAGCTGACAGAGATCTGAAATCTGGATTTTCCTCTCTTCTTAAAAATGATGATGTAAAAGGATGGTACTTATACAAGGTGAAGTTTCCGGGGGGAGAGAAAAGCAACTATAACTTTGTGAGTATCACCGTTTCTTCTTCGATAAATGATTTAGGTGATTACTTTTCCGACAACAATACACCCGGTTTTGTGCCTTCTCCTACAACCAAGGGAGGAACGGAACAACTTTCCAAACTTGCTACCCTTATTAAGTCTGAAATATGGCGGGTTGAGAATAGCGCTTATGCTGATACGGGATCTACCCCAAGTCGATATATGTCTATGGACTACATGAAGGTAGCACCGGGCAAAAGTCCAGATTATTTAATGCTGGAAGATGAGATCGCCAAACCCATTCACTTGGAACGAATTGAACAGAATCAAATGGCCGGCTGGGAAGTATATTCACTTATTTTGCCATCTGGAATGAATTATAGCTATAATTTTGCTACCGGAAACCATTTTAAAGAGTTGGAACACTTCGAGTTCGGCTTGAACGAAGAAATAATCCAACAAACCATGGGCGAAAACAGCAATGTGCCCGAGCTTTTTGAAACGATCTACAACACAAGGGATCTTATCAAAGTTGAACTCTGGGAACTTATCGATCATCTACAATAATCCTTGTGTATAACAACCTATTGCAGGTAACGGCCACAGCCTCTGTAGGTTTCACCACCTACCGTTAGCGTTACTGTTTGCGGAAAATCGAAGCCGCTCATGCTGTCGGTGCAGGGAGTATCTGCAATTACCAATTCAAGGGATTGCTGCGCGCTTTTTGTACGATAGACGGTTCGCTCTCCTTGAGGATCCATCTCGGGGGAAGGTACATCAACAATTAGGGTATCCCTGCCATAGTTTCCCACATATTTTAGCTGGCTTTCTTTTTGAATCTCTACAAACCACCCCGGTTCCTGCCCCAAAGCCCTAAAGTCAACACCCCTGAGTTTTGCTGCTGCCCATGAACGCTCCCGGGGCACAGACTGACAGGTCATAAATGAGCCTTGTGGCTTTTGAAGGATGGCTTCGCTACCCTTGCTCCAGTACAAAAATGAATCGCCCTCATACCTAGCACCGGACCCAGCTTTTACCGGCAATACCTTCAGCGTAGTATCGGGCAAGAAAAGCCAAGTACTGTCTTTGGTAACATGAGCAGTAAAATGAAGAGTATCACCACAGTTGTATGTAAAAACCTGTTCTGTTTCAATGGATTCAAAACCGGGTAATCCAGCAAACTCCTTGGTGCTACTTTTTTCCTGCGTTTTTTGCTGTGTTCGCTGCTCACAACCAACTACTGCGATACTTAAGCTTATAAGAACTACTAAATAGATATAGTTGCTTTTATAAAACGTCTTCATCCTACAACAATTTATAATAAAAAAGGAGGGCACCATACAATACCCTCCCTATACAATGATATCGCTGATTTGATCCCTAACTCTTATCTACAGAGTATTTACCGGGACCAAGTAAGAAAATGACTATAAAAGCCACTAAATATAATACCGGTAGTTCCATATCGCCAAACCAGTCACCACCAGGAAGGTGTACCAAAAACACCGCCACTGCCATATTTATCGTTAATATCAGTGAAGCAAGACGGGTCCAAAATCCTGCTATAATCAAGAGCGAGCAAATCCCCTCAGCAAAAGCAGCTAAAATCAATGATGCTGTTGGACCAATCCCTATAGGGTCCAAAAATTGAAATTCGCCTCCGAAAACGCTCATCAGCTTACCCCAGCCATGACCGTAGAGCATAAAGAAGGCTACAAAAATTCGAAAAATTGCTGCCGAAGTTCCGGCATCTACAAATTCACCTAACTTGGAAGAACGTAATCGATCTAACATGTTACCCCTATTTATTATTTAGTGTTTGTTTTCTTATGAATCAATTTAATGTTGAATTATACTAACAAATTAAATCCCTTTTGCATAATTAATTACTTGACTCTAAATAACATTCCCTCTGATATTCATTATGATGGAAAGAATATCCTGCGTTTTCTGATCACAGATTATATATCAGATAGCTATAGGAATAAATTCTAAGCATCCCGGCAATTTTAGTCGCTTTCTATTTGTTCATATCTATCATATAGTATCCTCTTTAATGGTAAAACGAAAAGCAGCATAAGCCATTAAAGTAGCAATACCAATAGTAGCAATAGCTATTGACAGTATGGATTCCATAGCCATACCCATATCAATAGCCCAGCCCATTAGAAATGGGCAAAGCGCCGTACTCAATACCATCAGCGAAGAAAATACCGAACGTACAGTGCCAATAATATCAGTGCCATATAGCTCGGCCCATAAAGCCGATTTTATATTGCTTCCCATCCCCATGGTAACACCAATAAACAACATGTAAGCGAAGGCAGACCAGCTGCCGGGATGATAATAGGCAAACACCAACCCGCCTCCAAAAGGCAGTACATAATAGGGGATAAGCGTTTTCGCACTAAAATAATCTATCAGCGGGCCTATTGAAATGGAGCTTACCACTCTGCTGGCGGCAAAGGCTACAAAAGCTGAAGCAATTAATGTCGCCGACCACCCAAGCTGTTCAGCAATCGAGACCTGATATAAAAATAACCCCGTTGCCCAAAAAGGTGGTAACAGCACCACGGGCGTTACCAACCATATACGGTAATCTTTTGCCAGCATTCGATATACCTCCCAGCTGCTGTCGGTCGTTTTGGGATCGTTTTCGGTATGTTCAACCTCTTTGTATTCGCTCTTGCTTAGGATATAACGAACAAGCGGAATAAAAAACAGGGCAATCACTAATACGATAACGCCCCATGTTACGCGCCAACTAAAAATACCAAGTAGCCCCGCAATGGCTAATGGCAAAATTCCTTCCCCGATAGGATAACCGAGACTGGAAATACTGAGTGCCTTGCCCCGCTCATGCACAAAGTAACGTGCCATGGCAGTCTGTGCTGTATGACTGCTCAGTCCTTGTCCCGACAATCTGAGCAGTACCAATCCCACAAATAATAGCGCTACATGCCACGACACCGCAACCGTTATACTTGCTACCAGCAATCCCGTAATCACCATCTGGCTATACCTCCGAAGAGGCAAGTCATCAATCCATTTTCCCAGATAGGGTAATAGTCCGGCACTAATAAGCGTAGCTACTGAATAAAGGCTACCGAAAGTTGCATTGGATAACGAAAAATCCTTCAAAAAATAGGGAACAAACAGAGAAATCAGAAAGGTTTGTCCAAAGCTGGACATGAAAGTGAATGACAGGCCAAATGATAGGATTCGTTTTTCTCGGAGGGCAAAACTCAGATAGTTCACTAAGGTGATACCATTTTATTGTTGTGTGAAATGAAGCCCCAAAAATACAGCTATTTATGGGCAACCGAAACCTCTCACCCTCTCATAATTCCTGTTTCTATAATCATAAATCAGACTGCCACGGATACAATAAATCAGGGCCTGAACACACATTTATCCCGACATTGTACTCTTATTAATTGCCTTTGCGCGTAAAGGGATAGGATCCTCCGGCTTGATTCAAGGTAAAGTGCTGATACTTTCCGTTTTCCAGCGAATCAAACTCCATAACTAAACCGGCCGGATCAAACCGAAACTTGGTTTTACTATTCGCTGTTAATGGAAAAGACTGTTGTCCCGTCGCCTGAGCCTTCAACGTTTTACCATCAATAAAAACTTCGATCTCCATCGGTAGCTGATCAGTAGTATAAACCCCGACATATTTTTTCATCTGATCAGCAGTGAGCGAAATAGTCTTTTGATCAAAACTGGGTATTTCAAAATCACGGCCATAATAAATGCTCAAGGCTCCAATTAAGATATCGTTCAAGCTATATTGCAAACCATTGGTCGTAAGAGCAATCGCAACATCCTGCTTTGGGAAATAGGAGAGATGTGATTGAAATCCATCGATACCTCCATTATGACCAAAAGCATACTTGTCGTGAAAAGGCACTTTTATGAGGCCTATCCCAAATCTTTGTTCAGTTGAGGTCATTTTGTCCAGCGAATGCTGAGAGACAAGCTCTCCTTTAAAAAGCGCCCGGATAAAGGTAATCATTTCTTCGTTGGTTGAAACAATGGCACCGGCTCCGCCCGGTATGCTGAGATCTGTTTCGGGAGCGGGATTCCATTGTTCACCTGAAAATCGATACGAAAGCGCTTCGTTGCTGGACGGATCGATATCGCCCCCATAATAGGTACGCCGTAGATTCAACGGCTCAATAATCCGTTTCTGAAGCTGATCGGAATAGCTTTCACCGGTAATGTCCTCCAAAACAAATTGCAGCAATACGTAGTTGGTATTACTATAGCTGGTTTGAGCACCCGGCTCAAATTGTGGGTCATCCTCATAAAATATCTGGAGCAGCTCCGCTTTTGATCGGGACTCGGTCATCCAGTTAGGATAATCAGAAGCATTGGTGAAGTTATACAACCCCGACTGGTGACGAAGCAAATGTTCTATTGTTATACTCTCTGATTGCGGAACTTGGGGATAAAAATCTGCCAGTGAGGTCGATAGCGAAAGCTTATCTTCTTCTACCAGCTGCATAATCATCGTTGCCGTATAGGTTTTAGTAATCGATCCAATGCGATATTTGGTATCAGCATTGGCCGGTGTGCTGCTTTCGATATCCCTAAAACCCACCGACTTTTGGTACGCCGCACTCCCGGCCGAATCAATGGTCAGCGATCCCATCATCTTATTTTCTTCAGCCAGTTTCTCCAGGTAGGTATCCAGCTTTTTCTTATCAAATGTTGCTGACGTTTGACCCAACGCCAACGATTGCATCAAAGCAATAATCAGCAATAACAAAAACACGGTTTTAAATCGCAGCACTCTCATAATAGCCCCTTTTTAAATTTGTATAACCTCTTAACAATTGATTTAAAGTATAATATTTCGCCCGCAATTATCAATAGCAAATAACTTGAAGTTAATATGAAGTCTGCTAATTTAAGGGGTCATATTCTTCCCAATAGCTGACTAATGGAATATCATGTTCGAAAATATTGAACCCCACAGTTGCAATCCGCCCGGCACTCATTTGGAAGAGGTTTCACATGCCGGTAATACAGTGCGATCCATCGAAAAAGCCATTATCATGGAGCATCGCTTTGCATTCTTTTTTTGGATGAAATGGCGTAACCTCCTTAGCGATGAGGGTACCCTGCATCAGCCCGCACCCACACTGGTAACTATTGATTGGCACCGCGACCTGGCTCCGGTCCCTGACGAACAGAAATCTGCGTTAGAACAATTAGACCAAAATAACTTCTCAGACATAACCAACTTTGTTTGGGCACAGTTCGATCAAACCAATGACAGTCACATCTTATGTGCCACTTGGCTCAATTTGATTGGCGATATTATTCTGCTTCAAAATACGACTGACTACCAGCAAAGCACTGTTAAGGATATGAATGGAAATAGTCACGACATTTATGAGTTTCGGGACTTAGACCAATTCCAACAATTTATGCTCGACCGAAATGACCAAAATATTTTCTTCGATATTGATCTCGACTACTTTGTGCACGGCAAGGGCAAACAACATTACTCTGAAAATTTCCATCGCTATTCCAACGATGAAATCAAGCAAGTTATTGACATTTCTAAGCCGGTATTTCAACATATCATCCCGAATATCGACGGTGTTACAATTGCACTTGAACCGGGCTACTGTGGTGGCATTGTAAATTCTTGCCAGATTATGGATCAGTTTCACTCCCAGCTTTTTACCGAGACTAATAAGTGGAGAACTCTTTAAATGGCTTGTCTATCGACGCCACTATTTGCAATTCCAGAGACAATGCGGATCCAGCCATAGTTTTTAGTGTATATTATCATGAATCAACGGACCGTCAAATATATCAAACAAATTTATCTAAGCACTATCCCTAACCAAACACTTTTGTATGTTTAAGGTGTATACCAAAAAAGGAGACCAATATAATTTCCGTGGCTGACAGTACTGATTTTTACGCAAATCTTCCTGTTGTAGAGGATTTTTTTGACGCCTCAAATCAAAAAAACTTCCATACCCTTCCCCATGATTGGTATGTAGCCGTTACTGACATTGTGAACTCTACCGATGCCATTAGCAATGATCGTTATCGGGCCGTAAACATCCTGGGAGCATCACCTATTGTAGGTATCTTCAATGTAGCCGATCGTGATACAATCCCATTTACCTTTGGTGGGGATGGCGCTTCGTTTTGCTTTCCACCCAACCTGCTTGACGATGCCAAGCGAATATTAGGAGGGTGTAAAACCATTGGCAAAACGGAATATGATCTTGACCTGCGTGCTGCTGCAATTCCCATTTCGTATATCCATGAACAGGGACACGAGATTCAGGTTGCCAGATACCGAGCATCAGAGTTCTATATTCAATCCATCTTCTCGGGCGGTGGTTTGAGTTTTGCTGAACAGGTATTAAAGAAGTCAGACGGTAAAAAATACCAAGTCTCCGCACTAACAAATGCAGAATCAATTGACTTTAGCGGACTTGAATGCCGCTGGCAGAAAGTAGAGCAGCCACAAAATGAAGTCATCACCATGATGATTAAAAGCAACCCGGCTATCGATCCTTCCCAACAGATCTATGAACAAGTTTTACGAAAAATGCGGGACACCTTTGGCTTTGATGACAAAACTAATCCTATTAATGTACCAGGACTTTCTATGACATTATCCTTCTCTCAACTAATGGGAGAAGCACGAATACGAACGCACGGAGAAAGCTGGATTAAACGTATCAGCTACATTCTGAAAGTGCAGCTGCAAACCATCATCGGTAAGATCATGATGGCTATTGATTACGAAACATCGGCGACTCACTGGGGACTCTATAAGTCGGATCTGGCCATGAACTCTGACCACCGCAAGTTCGATGATATGCTGCGCGTAGTAATCAGTGGTAGCACATCCCAACGCAAAGAGTTTGAAAAATTCTTGAATGAACAGTTTAAAGAGGGGAGGCTGGCTTACGGTATGCATCTTACGGATGCTGCTGTAATCACCTGCATGGTATTCCAATATCAGCACGACCATATTCACTTTGTTGATGGCAGTGGCGGAGGATATGTTTCGGCGGCTGAAGCACTAAAAAAACGTCTTCAAAGTCTTAAATGACGTTTTTGCAGTCTCAGCTTGTCAAAAATTACTTTTTATAATCTGCTCGTTTGTCAAAATTTCAATCCCCTTTGCATTGGCACAGCATTTGTACCATTAAGAATGCAAATGTGATAGACGTCCATCACACTCATGAGTAATTAGAACTGCTAAATGAAAAACGTTAGGAGGTATTTGCTATGCTGATGAGAACAAACAAGTTTCCAACATTGTTCAACGATCGAGGACGAAATCGAAACACGAATACTCTTCGATTCTCTGATATGCTTGACGAAATGATGGAAGATGCATTCTCGCGGAGCAAAGGGACATTCATACCCGAACTCAACGTCTATGAAACAGATAAAGAGTTCGAAATAACTGTTGCTCTACCGGGAATGAGCAAAGATGATATCAACATCGGATTTGAAAATAACACCATTACAATAAGTGGTGAGCGTACGCTGGCAGAAGAAGACGGCACCAAATATCATCGCATTGAAAGCCGTTTTGGTAAATTTGAACGCTCACTACCACTGCCTAATATCATTGATGAAGAAAACATTAGTGCCACATATGACAATGGGGTATTGACAATTACGGTACCCAAATTAAAAGAGAAAGCCGGTAAAAAGATTGAAGTAAATTAACAGCAACCGGCAGGACCTATTAAATAAAAAAGCCGCGGATTCCCGCGGCTTTTTATTATTGATTTTATTTTTGTCAGGAGGCTTCCTCTTTGGATTCGCCCTCCCTTCTCTTCTTCAATTGATCCATAACGATTGGAATTATAAAGAACAGTGATGCTATAGCACTGATAATAACTGTCGTTAAATCTATATTCATTTTTAAAACTGTTTTAATGCATTTTCAGATATACCGATTCCAAATCTTCAATGAATTTCGGCTATATCAATGTATAATTGGCAAAGCTATCAACTCACCTTGATAGCTTATAAGACATATAAACAGCTTATAGAAATACGTGAAAGGGGAAAATATATTTTAAAGAGATTGGAGCTCTATCTATGGAATCATAAATCTTGAGGCAAACGGCTGTCCGGTTTTCTGAAGCTGATACAATAAACTTATGTACTGCTGACTGCTCTCGCTCTTCTACCGACAGCCATGGTGCAGGAATATTATTAGTATTAATTACACTTTCTGCCTGATGGAATGCATTTAAAAGATTCGGCTGTGCTAAGGGATGTGTAGATTCTGCACTTCTTTCCCCTGCCGGTGAAACCACAGCACTCCTTTTCTCCACCATAGGGTCCCCTTGAACCAATGAATGTCCAAAGAGCAATACCGAAAACAGGGCTAACAATATGTTATGTATTCTTCGCATCAGCAGTAATATATAAAAGACAGCATCCGGTTGCAGCCATTATAGATCGTAATAAAGTTAGTACATTGATCTCACTTCTTTAGTTGATCGATATATGGATTCGGTACATAACTCGTCAGCCAAATACTTTTCTCACTTTCAGATTGGAAAAAGTCATACCCCTCACAGCTCATTCGCCTTGAAAATATTAAAAGAATCACCGGCTCCCCATGCCGTCCTCCTACGTTGCGCGCTTCATCCACCGTGGTAGATAAATGCACAAAGTTTCGACTTTGGGCCTGAAGACCATTTTCCAAAATAGAAGCCACATTATTCCGGGCCGTCCCGTGATAAAGTTTCTCGGGCGGAGTTTTCGGTTTAAGCTGTAAGTCTACATCAATAGAATGACCATAACCCGCCCGGATATATTTACCGTCACTGCTCAAAATAAACCGCTGCTTCGAACTGTTTTGCATGATATCTCGAATAGCATTCCGATCTATATATCGCCCATCTTCTTTTGCCTTCTTAATCAACTCGGATACCTTAGCCCACCCGTTCTCATCCAGCTCAAGGCCGATAGCCTCGGGATGATGACGCAATACGTAACTCAAAAACTTACTGAGTGCAGTTGAATCCATCTGCTAATCTCTAATTATCTTTTCGGCAACCACCATAGCCCTTTCATTTTAAATGATTAATAGATATATAACATTTCCCTTTGATGGCACTAACACAAATCAATAGTCAGATTATGGAGCAAGAGGTTAAAGAATTCTCACTTCGAGCAAAATCTAAGTGGGGGATGTTCTTTCTGTTTTCTCTGGTGGGCGGCCCCATGCTATATGCCGCATACCTGAATTATAATGTTGGGGAAATTCTTTTTTCTGCCCTCATGATCACCCTATTTCTGCTTTGGGCTGTAGTTATTGTAATTGCAGTTGGATTTAAAATTAAATTAACAGACAGTTCTCTTCACCGGCAGGGATTGATTTCGCCAAACATAATTGACTTTAAAGATATAAAAGCCATTCATTTTGGCTCCACATGGTCCAACTTTTATGTAGAGTCGGATGACAAAAAAATATTTTTCGGGAAAGATTTTGATGATCATGAAGACCTACTGCAAAGTATTGTTGATGAGGTTCGTGCAGTTAAAAGTCTTGAGGACGTAAAATTACTGGGTGATCCCGAAAATATTGAAGAGTTTGTATAAAGCAGTTGAGAGAGGTCATTTACATAAGAAAATCCCCTCCTGCAAAGCAGAAGGGGACATCCAGATTAGCTATCTTCCTTATACTTAGTTTTCAACGGTCTTTTTTTCGACTTCAATTTCAACGTCAGGGCGCTCTTGCTGCTGTCCTTTCAGATATTGATTAAACCATCGCATCATACGCAGGTTATAATCATAACGTGCGGTTGCGTTTCGGTTCCCATGTCCTTCTCCCGGATACAGTACCAGGCGAACAGGGGTATTGGTGCGCGTTTTAATATGGCGATAAAGCTCATACGACTGACCCGGATCAACTCGCGTATCTTCTTTGCCGTGCATAATCAACAAGGGCGTTTCTGCTTGTCCTGCGTAGTAAATAGGACTTCGCTCCAGGTACTTCTGATAGTCTTCCCAAATACGCTGGCGGGTATGTACCAAATAGAGCTCTTCTGGAATATCACTGGTTCCCCATTTTGAAATATTATCACTGATGCCCACAAACATAACGCCTGCGGAAAAGCGATCGGTGTATTTTGTCGCCATCCATCCGGTAGCATATCCACCATAAGAGCCGCCGGTAACGCCTACTTTCTTATCATCTACCAGCCCTTCTTCTATCAATTCATCAACACCCGCAACGATATCGTCAAACTCTGCTCCGGCCAGATCGCCCTGGCTACTCTTGGCAAATGTTTCTCCACGACCGGTACTTCCTCGATAGTTGGGATAAAAAACGAAATATCCCTGAGCGGCACCAACCTGACCTGCATCAGAGTAGTTTGTCACCCAGCCATCATTGTAATGGGCTTCGGGCCCACCGTGTACGGTTGTAATCAGTGGATATTGTTTCCCTTCCTCATAATCAACAGGATACACCAAAATACCCTGGCTTTCGGTGCCATCATCCGCTTTCCACGTAACTACTTTTTGTTCACCCAGTTTTTTCTTTTCTAACCAGGAGTTCGTATTCGTCACCCGTTTGACATCATTCCCCGACAGCTGATAGAGCTCTTGGGGATGGGAAGCAGAACTTGCAGCAAAAACAGTGGCTCCGTTTGAAGCACGAGCAAAAGAGGAAAGGTTGGCATCGCCTTTTCCTACAATCGTATTCATACTTGATCCATCAGCATTTATACTGCCATATGTTGACCAGACGCCCTCACTGCTCAGATAGTGCAACTTATCATTTCCCGTCCATTTAAACTCTTCAAACATTCCCTTGTATTGCGGCTTTAACTGGGTAGGCTCGCCACCATCTGCGGAAACAACAAATAATCGCCCGGCTATTGTGTCATGAATATCGGCTCCTGCAATCATTGCCAGTTTGCTTCCGTCCGGGCTCCAGTCAAACTGCCCTAACTTGCCTGCATGATCTACTTCAGCAAGTACCTTTTTGCCTTCGTGATCAACTACTTTTACTTGCTGCTTCATGTAATAGTCATCAACCAAAGGGGTAGGGGCAACTGATATAGCTAACTTTTCTCCATTGGGGCTCCACCGCATCTGATAAACGGATCCTTTTACCTGTACCTGATGTGGCCCGTGGTCTGGCATGTCTACATTTGCAACATAGCCGCGTCGCTGTTTTAGATTTTCTTCATATACCTCCGGATGATAGGGCAGCGAAGAGCGCTCAAAGGTGATCGTATCTTGCGCCATAAAAGCAATATGACTTCCATCAGAGGCCCATTCGTAATCCCCAATAGCGGTTTCAAAAGAATAAATCTTCTGGGCTTCTCCGCCATTCATAGAAATTTCGTACAAGCTCGTCGTTTCATCTGATGAACGTTTTCCCAAAAACGTAATAGAATTATGGTTGGGACGAAAAGCAATATCGCTTACGCTCATCGTCGTCACATAAGGGATCGAATTACCTGTAGCCAGATCCGCAAGATACAAGTGATAGCTTGCCGGTTTATTTTCCTTTTCCGGATCCGCTTGCTTCTGCAGGGTATAAATCGCCTTATCTTCAGATGGAGCAATCGCAATCTCATTCACCTGCTGCATTTTAGCAACATCTTTTGGGGTTAATCCCTGATCTGACTGTGCCGCCAATGGCTGAACGGCCACAAAACAGATCATTAACATAAATAACGTAAGTTTTTGTAGTGATGATGGTATCATACTTATTCTCCGACTTTATTGATTATTTTGAGGATATCATATACTCATTAGATCACCCTTCTATAACATAGAAACAGCGATTCATTGTTTCTTTAGTACTTAATAAACTGTTTTTCGATGCTATTTTATTCTTCTACGTCACGCTCGATATCAAAAACTAACGAGAAACGGCTGCCAAAGTCCCCGGAATTCACCTCCAGCTGACCATTTAGCTGAGTCGTTAAGGTATTAATAATTGTCATTCCGAGCGAAGATTGTTGATCAATATTAAAATCTTCCGGTAATCCAATACCGTTATCGGTTACATTCAATTTTATTTGTCCCTCGTTTTCTTCAATTGATATGTTAATCTCGCCTTCCTCTTTATTTTCAAACGCATGCTTGTAGCAGTTTGTAATCATTTCGTTAAGCAGTAACCCACAGGGAATAGCCTGACCAACCGTTAACCGTATCGGCTCCATGTCCGTATGTACACGAATATCCTTCTCAAAATCGGTCATCGAATCTTCAACCATATTCAGTAGATCGTCTATGTATTTATCGATGGCAATTTCCGAAAATGTCTCCGAGCTGTAAAGCTTTTCGTGCACCATTGCTATCGACTGAATGCGCGACTGGCTTTCCTTTAATTTTGCCAACAGGCTTTCATCATTGGTGTTAAATACCTGCATCTGTAATAACCCGGAGATAATTGCTAAATTGTTTTTTACCCGGTGATGAACCTCCGCCAGCAGTGTTTCTTTCTCTTTCAGAGATTTTCGTATCGTCTGCTCATTTCTTTTATGGTCTGTATTATCACGCACATAAGCAATAAGACGTTTTTGTCCTCCCATTTCATAAAATGCCGTGTGAATTTCAGTGGGGAACTTGGTACCATCCTTCTTTTTGTAAATTCGCTCCCAGGCATCATCACCTGTTGTACTTATATTCCCGAATGTTTTTGGCTGTTTACTATGATATTCCTCAGGGGTCAGGTCCAGCACATGCATTCCAATTAGCTCTTCTCGGGAGTATCCAAACAATTCACATGCCCGCTTGTTACATCGCAAAATGGTACCATCAACATGGACTTCGAATATAGCGTCAAAAGACAGCTCAGTAAAAGTACGGTGTCGCTTCTCGCTTTCTTCGAGTTTCTTCTCAGCTCTTTTTCGCTGCGTAATATCTCGATTAATTCCTACCCAATACTCGTACTTCCCGTCATCAGTGGGAAAGGGGGCCATATCCAACTCAACCCAATACGGGCTACCATCCTTCTTGTAGTTTATAAACTCCTCCCGTAGTGATTGGCCCTTTTTAATCTTTTGATTGATCCGGTCCAATGCCTCTTCTGAGGTTTCGGGTCCGTGCAAGAAAGTAGGCGTTCTATTAATAATTTCTTCTGATTGATAACCGGTAAACTGCTCGAATGATTTATTAACAAATACAATTCTTGAGTTCAACGGCTCATCTTGGGGAGCTTTGGTGATTATCACCATGTCATTTAAATTATCCAGCGCCAACTGCTGTAGCTTTTCCCGCTCTCTCACATTTAGCTGTTGTACCTCTCTGTCTTGATTTACTTTTACAAGCATACCAACGAACTTCTCGCTATTCTCATCGGCAACCAGTTCCACCTCGTCGCGTAGCCAAATATAGTACCCGAACTTATGTTTGAACCGGTATTCTATCGTTTGGGGACACCCCATCTCAAGATTCCCCAAGAATGAGGTTACTGTCTTCCGATCTTCCGGATGTAATCGGCTTAGCCAGCTAAAATCATCGGCTGTTATTTCTGGTTGGGAATACCCCACAAGGCGGCTAATATTAGAACTGATATCGACATAGGAAAATCGATCATCTCGCTCTCGATGATAACATGCGATCGAACTTTTTCTGAGCAGTTTACCAAGTCGAAAATTGACCTCACTGCTGTCATGCTCTCTGTATCCCATTAATCCCAGAGGTCTATTCACATTCATTAGCCAATATTCTTAAAATAAAAAAACTAATGCAGAAAAGCGGGGGATGATAATATCACTTAATCAGTTTTGGTATTGCTTTTGATGATCCCCAAAATATCAATACCATATATCTCATAGCTAACACACTACGAATTCATTTGATATGGCAAATATCAAGATAAATATGTGGTCCGGACCTCGTAATATTTCCACGGCCATCATGTACTCTTTTGCTCAACGCAGCGACACCCAAGTGGTTGATGAGCCCTTTTATGCCCATTACCTGCTACAAAGTGGTGCCGAACATCCCGGACGCCTAAAAGTACTCGAAAGTCAGCCCAAAGACCCTTCTATAGTGATGAAAATCCTGATGGAAACGGGCACAAATTCTGATGTGCTTTTTATCAAAAATATGGCCCACCACATGATCGAAATGGATGACATCCTGGAGCAGCTTTTTGAAGAGTTTATCCCTGTATTTTTGATTCGCAACCCAGCAGACATGTTACTTTCGCTTGACAAATCGCTGCCCGACCCAACGCTACGCGATACCGGATACCAGCACCTGCTTGATCTATTTGAAACAGCCGAAAACGGCAGTTTCCCTCTCATTGTTCTCGATTCAAAAGAATTGTTAGAAGATCCGGAATTTGTATTGTCAGCACTGTGCGAAAAACTGGGCATCCCGTTTGATGAAGCTATGCTTTCATGGCAGCCGGGTCCTATTCCCGAAGATGGAATATGGGCAGAATACTGGTATGACAATGTCCACCAGTCAACAGGATTTAACCCCTATACTCCTAATAACGAGAGTCTTCCTGATCGCCTAGACCCCCTTTACGAACAGTGCAAGTCGATTTACGACCGATTGTTTGCACATGCAATTAAAAAATAATACTAACTAACAATTATTCAGTATTGAACTATGGATACACATCCCACTATCCCAGACCCTCGTAATAAAGATATAAAAGTTTGGATTGACGGTGAGCTATATGATCGTGAAAAAGCCAACATTTCAGTCTTCGACAGCTTAGTGCAAGGCGGTGATGGCGTCTGGGAAGGTCTGCGCGTTTACGACGGAAAGATATTTGCGCTCGACGAGCATCTCGAACGGTTACAAAATTCGGCCCACGCCATGGCTTTTGATAAAGTTCCGTCGAATAAGAAAATAAAAGAAGCTATTTTTGCTACCCTTAAAGCCAACGGCATGCGCGCCGACACACATATTCGACTGACACTTTCGCGCGGCAAGAAAGTAACCTCCTACATGGATCCCCAAGTTAATCAATACGGGCCAACGCTTATTGTGTTGGCGGAATGGAAACCTCCTATACACAAAGATAAAGAAGGGCTTCAATTAGTGACCTCTTCAATACGTCGCAACCCTCCGCAGTGTATTGATTCAAAGATTCATCACAATAACCTTATCAACAATATTCTCGCAAAAATTGAAGCCAATGTGGCCGATGCCGATGGTGCTGTCATGATGGATATTGAGGGTTATGTATCTGAAGTAAATGCAACAAATATCTTCTTTGTCAACAACGGGAAAGTGCTGACGCCTTTTGCGGACAGCTGCCTCCCGGGCATTACACGCAGTATCGTCATTGATCTCTGTAAAGAAAATGACATCCCAGTAGCAGAAAAACGAATTAGCATGGCTGAAATGTATTCTGCCGACGAGTGTTTCACAACCGGCACTATGGGTGAACTCGTTCCTGCAATCGAAATAGATCAGCGGAAGATCGGTGACGGAACTAAAGGACCTGTTACAGATCAGCTGCAAAAGCTACACCGGCAGCGAGCTCAAAAAACCGGCGAACCGCTTCCTTTTTAACAGAAAATATCGGCAACACATTGGCAGTATCTCCCAACATATCTTTTGATAACGTAACGTTTAACTTCGAAAAGGAACAGATTGTAACGAACTTCTCATTTGAAGCAAAGCCCGGACAGCATACCCTTTTAAAAGGAGAATCCGGATCAGGTAAGAGCACACTTTTAAAGCTACTTTTGGGATTTCATAACCCCAAGGATGGTTCCATTTCAATAAATTACAAAAGCTACAATGCTCGAGAAGTCCGAAAACAAACGGCCTGGCTGCCACAAGATTTAAACTTAGGGTCCGGTACAGTTGAAGAGGTTATGGTTAAACCATTCGAATTTGCAGCCAACCAACCCTCCCGAAATGAACGCGCTCTGCAAAATCGGAATAAAACCTTAAAAGCATTAGGGCTAGCCCCGGATATCCTTGACAAACAGTTTCGTGACCTTTCCACGGGACAGCGTCAGCGCGTTGGGTTAGCAATTTGCCACCTACTCGACAAGCCGCTCCTCCTGCTGGATGAGCCGACCTCTGCCCTGGATGAAGCATCAAAACAAAAAGCGGCAGAACTGCTGCTCAACAACAAGCGCACCGTAATTTCGACTTCTCACGATCCGTTCTGGGTAGCCAAAGCTGATAATATAATAGAACTCTCATAATGGAAATTATTGATATCACCTGGACGCAACTCGGAATTGGCTTCATAATCATGGTGGTGCCGGCCTATATTTTGTGGAAGTACCGAACCGGACTAAACAGGAAACTATTAACCGCTTCGATTCGGATGGTGCTTCAGTTACTCTTTGTTGGTTACTACCTGCAGTATCTGTTTGAATATGACAATCCCTGGATTAATGCCGCATGGATTTTTGTAATGGTGGCTGTTGCCGATTTTGCCACTATTGATCGAAGCGACCTAAAACGCAAATGGTCAGTAATTTTACCCGTCTTCGGAGCCACCTTTTTTGGAATTATTATTATAGATCTGTTTTTCCTGGAAATTGTAATACAGCTTCCAAAGCTACTGGCCGCACAATACACCATACCCATAACAGGGATGGTGTTGGGCAACTGCTTGAGGAGCAATGTTATCGGGATCAATGCCTTTTACTACAGCTTAAATGAACATCAGGAGCGATACCAGTTTTACCTTGCCTGTGGAGCGACACGATCCGAGGCAGTACATTCATTTTTCAGTAAAGCACTACAAAAATCAGCCAATCCCACCCTGGCATCCATGGCTACCATCGGACTCGTTTCTTTGCCCGGGATGATGACGGGTCAAATTTTAAGCGGCAGCTCACCGCTTATTGCCATCAAGTATCAAATTATGATTATGGTAGCCATCTTCTCTGGAACCATACTATCGGTGTATTTAGGGATTGTTTTCACCAATAAATTTGTTTTTAACAATACTGATATGCTGGATGAGACCATCTTAAAGAATTAATACGTTTTATAACTGCCAACAATCGTTCTGTCACAATTTTTTTAAAACAAGCCCCGAGTTTTATAGGTTGATTTACAAAACCTAAAAAGATCCTAAGATCATGAAGTTTTCAAAACCACTTGTCGTACTTCTTGCTGCGGGATTACTTGTTTCGATTCTGGGCTGTTCCACTTCTGGAACTACAAATAAGGAGACCTCCCAGAAGACTACACCGGAAAGTAACTGGACCCTAAAAGATCATATTCGCAGAACAGCCAAAGCATTCATCACCGGTAGTCCGGGTAGCGAGCGGGTAATCATCCGCGGGGTAAGTACCACCAACAGTCCCACAAGCCAGCCGTTATTTATCATTGATGGACAAAAAGCTGGTCGAAACTTTGCCAATGTGAACGAGATGCTATATCCCGGAGAGATAAATTATATTGAAGTTCTCCCTCCCGGCAGAGCAGCACGATATGGTATGGAGGGACATTTCGGTGTTATCCGTATCTTTACAAAAAATCAGTAAGAATAGTGGTAAGTCATTATTTTTTATTTACTTAATTAACAATAAATACCTATACTGCTAAGTACCTAATATTGTTAATCAAATCCCACCGTTATGAAACGATTAAACTTAGGTATATCGATAGGATTATGTGTGCTACTGCTTGGGTCATTAGGGTGTGCTACTACCAGCCAACAATCTAACCAAGCCCAGACTAGCGAATATACCAGCTACTGGACCCTTGAAGACTTTCTTCGCCGCGCCAGCGGAGTACAGCTCAATGGCAGTGGCAACGACATCCAAGTCATTATACGAGGCCAAAAATCCATTAGTAATCCGTTTGCACAGCCGTTATTTGTAGTGGATGGCCAAAAAGCAGGACGAAGTTATGCTCGCGTTTCGAGCATGTTCTCCCGAGGAGAAATCAACTCTGTTAAAGTACTTCCCCCTGGTGCGTCTGCTCAATACGGCATGCAAGGACATTATGGAGTAATTGAAATAGAGACCGAATTTGCAAGAAATCGGAATTCCTAATTCGAGGCCGCTTAGAACTATATAAGGATTAGGTCCACTAAGTTAATTGCCCGTTGGAGCTACAGAACGTTCCTGAAGTGCGCGACCTACGCTCAAAAATGAAATTCCTTGTTGCTGCGAAGTGCTGATATTCACTGCTTCAATAACAGGCGGATAGATAGGACTTTGCGAATGCCACCGTACAAGAAAGTTAGCTCCGACACCGCCTCGCAAATCGGTTTCTTCGATCACATACGATGTTGATGCCAGTGGTCGAATTTGCTCCGTTGAATCCACATACTGTTGAACCAAATTTCCTTTTGAATCATAATAGGCAACTTCAGTAATAGTAAAAGGGCGGTAGGGATCTGCATTGCGAATACTAAGTGTAGTCGTCAGGTTAAATGTTTTCTGACGATTTTGCTGATAGATGTGTGAGTAAACGGGTACATACACCAGTTGTCCCATACTACTTTTCTTTCGATCAAAATCAGCAGGTTCCTGCTGTAATATAGTACCACTTGAGCTTTTCTGCTCTATGACCTTATCTGATTGCTCCCTGTCAGAAGGTGGCTCCTGTTCCGAAGTACATCCTCCCAACAAAATCCCCAACAAAAGAGTTAGTATAATACGCTGCATAAATAATTAAGTAAGATAGTTGGTCGGCTTTATTTTGTAATCAAAATATAACCATTGCTTTTCAAAGTACTAATCTGAACCATATAAAAGTAATAATATTCCAAGCTTCAGTTTTGCTTCAAATTCATTTGTTATGTTTGGATTGTCATGAAACTATTAATTATTGAAGACAACGAGGATTTACTGCAGAACATCCAGACGTATCTGAAGCGTGAAGGATATATCTGTGAATCTGCCAAATCATATTCAGCCGCTTTCGACAAGGTGATGTCATATACCTATGATGTGGTACTCATCGATATTATGATTCCCGGCGGTTCAGGCCTCCAGGTTTTGAGAGAGTTGAAGTCGGTAAATCCCGAAACCGGTACCATTATCATATCAGCTAAAAATGCCCTGGACGACAAAGTAGAAGGGCTGGAATTGGGCGCTGATGACTATATCACCAAACCCTTTCAGCTGCCCGAACTACACGCGCGTATTAAAGCTGTAAATCGTCGGCAACAGCGAGATGGCAAGGAAATTATTAATGTGAACGAAATCTCCATCAATACCAAAACAATGGAGGTTACGGTGGATGGAAATCCCGTAAACCTTACGCCCAAGGAATACGAGCTGTTGCTTTATTTTTCATCCAACAAAAACCATGTGCTTTCAAAGCAGACCATTGCTGAACATCTTTGGGGTGACTACGTCGACCATCTTGAAAACCTTGATTTTCTCTATCAACACATTAAAAATCTGCGTAAAAAATTAGAGAACGCCGGAGCTGATGATTATATCGAAAGTGTCTACGGCATAGGATACAAATTCAAAGTCCACTAATTAACATGAAGCTGATAACAAAATTTGTCCTGATTTACCTTACGGTAACCATTATTGTGCTGGGTATAGCGGGATTTGTGTCTTATCATATTATCAAGGGCGAACTCGACAACGAACTTAAGTGGCGCTTTTTGGATCGCATTGAACGCGTAACGTACCTGCTGGAACAAGGAGAAAACCTTGAAAGCACCGTGCAAGATGACGATGACACCAATTTAAAAATAGTGGCCCTACCAAATCGTGTAGAACCAGATGTGGAAATTCGCGACACCTTGGTTTGGCATGACCGTCTGCAACAGCGCGAACCCAATCTGAAAATGGTAGCTTACCGAAATGTTGACGGGTCCGGTTACCGTATTACAACCTATGGAGCTCTTGTTGAATCTGATGACATCACTGAGGCTGTAATACAAATTCTTCTCTGGATTTTAGGCCTGCAAGTGATTGGTGCGGTTGGCGTCGGCTTTATCGTCTCAAATCGCCTTTTTAAGCCGTTTCGGAAAACATTAAAACAAATCAAAAACTTTACGCTGAAGGATAAAAAGCCGATAACCGCTGAAGAAACATCCGTAAGCGAATTTGACGATTTAAATAAGTTTGTCGAAGAAATGACCAGTAAGGCAGTATCCGACTACAAGAATCTCAAAGAGTTTGCCGAAAATGCCTCACATGAGCTTCAAACCCCCCTTTCCATCATCAAGGGAAAGCTGGAACTTCTTACACAAACGGACCTTTCGACTGAGCAGTACAAATTTGTAGAGGATAGTCAACGATCGGTAAAAAAGCTATCAAGGCTTAGCGAATCGCTGGCGCTGCTTACAAAAATTGAAAATCACGAGTTTACCGAAACAAAAGAAGTCAACCTATCAGAGCTGATTACTGAAAGTATTCAGTCTTTTGATGAGTTTATTGCTCTTAACGGCCTAACAGTTGAAGCCGAGGTCGAAGATGATGTTACTGTACAGATGCATCCCGTACTTGCAGATATTTTGTGGACAAATCTTTTCCAAAATGCCATAAAACATAATGTTAAAGAAGGAAGCATTGATATTTCATTAAACAGCCAACGCCTACGCATATCTAATACCGGGGACCCCCTCTCCTCAACACCCGAAGAACTGTTCCAGCGTTTCAAAAAAGATAGCGTCGATTCCAACTCTATCGGACTCGGCTTAGCGATAATCAAACGAATTGTTGATCAATATCATTATACCATTTCATATACCCACAAAGATGGTTGGCATACAATCAACATTGATTTCCAACACTGAGAAATCTTCAAATTTTATTCAGTATTCGTTCAGTGTTTGAACAGTATCACCTGTTATCTTTTTGAACAAGATAAAATTAATCACTGATATCTTTACCAAAACAAAAGCATGAAAAAGTTAACCTTATCACTTTCCCTGCTATTCCTTTTTGCAAACTCTTCCTTGGCTCAAACTGAGGGCACTGTAACAGGCACCGTTGTAGATCAAGAAGATGAGCCCCTGTCCAGTGCTTCGGTAGCCATCTACGACTCAACCCAGTCCAATATTATTACCGGTGCCTCTACTGACGGCGGCGGGAACTTTTCTATCGATATTTCGCCCGGCCAATATGTGTTGAAGATCACCTTTCTTTCATTTCGTCCCTACACCCAGGAGGTCCAGGTAGTAGAAGGCGAAACAAATGAGCTCGGCACCATTGCCATGACACCCACCGCTGAAGACCTTGGAGAGCTTTTTGTACGCGCCGAGCAATCAGAAATGCAGATGAATTTCGACAAGCGTACCTTTCAAGTAGGGCAGGACATCACCAGCCTTGGCGGCTCTGCAGTAGATGTACTCAATAATGTGCCTTCCGTTTCTACAGATATTGATGGAAATATTAGCCTTCGTGGTAATGAGTCAGTCCGAGTACTCATCAACGGAAAGCCCTCAAGCATGGTCAGTGGCGATGTCGATGCCCTTAACAGCATCCCTGCCACAATGATTAAATCAGTTGAAATTATTACAAATCCCTCATCCCGATATGCCGCAGAAGGGTCCGGGGGAATTATTAACATCATACTAAAAAAGGATCAGCGTCGGGGATTTAACGGTAACTTTCAGGTTGGAACAGGACTTCCCGAAGAGTATGAAGGATCAGCTAACCTCAACTACCGTGTTGGAGATGTAAATCTGTTCTTCAACGGGGGACTGGATTACCGGAGTGAACCTGAAGGCGGGAGCTCTTTCCAGCGTTTTTCTGGTCCCGACACGACTTACATGTATCGAGAACAAACCGATTCGCAAGAGTCAGAACTTGACGGTGACCTACAATTTGGGGCTGACTTTTATCTCACAGAAACCCAAGTGCTAACTGCGAGCGCCTATGTTAGCGCCGAACAAGAAGAAAATAATGAAGACATTACCTATACTGATCTGGAGTACAGTCCGGGTGCTTTTACTGGTGATGTATTAGAAGAAACCTATCGCGAAAACAGACAGGACGGCGACGAACAAGACTTTGATGTAAATCTGGATTACGAAAACAAAATCGACGGCGACGACCATAAACTGGTGGCCGACGCGAGCTTTGATATCAGCCAGGAAAAATCCACAAATAATATTGAAGAAACAGTTCGCCAGGGAAATGCCGATCCGCTCATGCAACGTGCCATTGATGAAGAAGAAGAGATGGACTTCCGCTTTAATGCCGAATATGAGCGTCCGATATTGGGAAATGGTACGTTTGAAACCGGTATTCGCAGCGATTTTGAGTGGATGGATAATAGCTATCTCGCTGAAACTATGGTTAACGGCAATTGGATAGAAGAACCAAGCTATACGGACAACTTTAAATATCGAGAAAATGTGAACGCTGCTTTTGCCATCTTGGGCTATGAATGGAATTCACTGTCCGGACAGGTAGGATTACGACTTGAAAACACCCGAATTAGTACTGAGGTAAAAAGCACAGGGACCGAAGCCGATCAAAATTACGTGAACTTGTTTCCCAGTGTATTTCTAAGCTACTCCTTTAACGAACAGCAATCGGTACAAGCAAGTTACAGCCGGCGCCTAAGTCGCCCTTGGTCGCGCATGCTTATCCCATTTGATGACTTTGATGATCAGCGCAGCCAGTTTACGGGTAACCCGAACCTAACCCCTGAATTTAGCAACTCCTACGAGCTCGGATACCTGCATTACTGGAAATCCGGATCTCTGCTCACAAGTTTTTATCACCGGTATCGCACTGATGTTATTGAGCGAATCACCGAAGCAGAACAGGGCGTTACGCGAATATTCCCCATCAACCTTGCTACTGAGAAGGCCTGGGGGGTTGAGTTTTCGGCCGACCAGGAAATAGCTGATCGGCTGAATCTTACTGCTAATGCGAACCTGTTTCGATCTAACTCAGAAGGTACCTACCAAGACCAAGTATTCAGCAGTGAATCAGAAAATTTCCGGGCACGCATGCGTCTACGGTGGGAAATTGTTGATGGCTTGAACTATCAAGCATCCATGCGCTACCGCGGGCCTAATGAAACTACACAGGGTCGTCGCGAAGGGATGACAATGATGGATACCGGGCTTTCCAAAGATCTTATGGATGGCAAAGCTAAAATTACGCTAAACATCAGAGATCTGCTCGATTCCCAGAACTTTAACTATACCGCTGATACTGACGGGAATCCTGCTACAGACTTCTATACACAGCGAGAATTCAGCTGGTCTTCGCGGTCCGCTACTATTAGCTTCCAATACTTCTTTGGAGAACGCGACCAGCAACAACGAAGAGATCGAGGACCAGGAGGGAATGGCCCTGAAGAAGGAATGGGAGATATGTAATTAAGTTAATTGTGATTCAAATTAAGCTCTGGAGTGGTTATCTTTGTGTAAACAACATAAATCGAATCTATGAGCTCTGTGATTGAATCGTATAAACTTGGCGATATTGCCGTTGAAATAAGTGAAACGGATCATCCCAATAAACTAAAGGTAGATTGTAACGACGGGAACTTTCACTCCGAGTTTACGATCCGTAAATACGAATACGAAAATTATAAGCGTCACATGAACCAGCGCATCAAAAACGCTTATGACAAGCAGTATAAGGAAGAAGAATAGAAGTTAACACAAGTAGATACTTGTAAATGTCCGGTACTTTCGTAGTGCCGGACATTTTTTATTTCAAGAGGTTTTTAATTCCCCAGCATCTCCTTTCTCCAAAGGGGGGGGATCATATACGTTATTTCTGATACCGTAGATACTTAATCTTATTCAAATAGGTATTCCCCGGTGCGCTGCATATGCATTAACCGCTCTATGCGATCTTCGGTTTCGGGATGCGTAGAAAACAGGCTCATAAAATTTCCTCCACTAAATGGATTCACCGGAAACATATGCGATGTAGATCGCATGGCCGTATCCGACACATTCATTGGAATTTGCTCAGCTGCTTTTTCGATACGCTGCAATGCTGATGCAAGCTGCTGTGGCTGACCGCATATTTCTGCCCCTACGCGGTCGGCTTCGTATTCGCGCGTTCTGCTAATTGCAGCCTGTAACATTGTTGCAGCAATAGGAGCCGTAATCAAGACAATAAGTGCCACAAACGGATTTGATCCCCGATCACTCCCGCCTATCGGGATGAAATATGCAAACTGCGCCAACATCGTTAGGGCACTAACAACTGTCGTTACAATGGTCTGTGTGAGTATATCACGATTTTGGATATGGGCTAGTTCATGTGCTATGACCGCCCGGAGTTCATCCTCATTAAGGGCCTGCATAATACCTTCTGTAACGGCTACCGCTGCGTTTTCAGGATTGCGTCCCGTTGCAAAGGCGTTGGGCTGGTTCTGGGGAATGACGTACACCGCTGGCATTGGCAGGTCTGCCTTGCGCGAAAGTTCTTCGATCATATTATACAATGCAGGGTGTGAACTTCGATCCACCGGATGCGCATCGTACATCCGAAGCACCATCTTATCCGATTTCCAGTAGCTGAAAAAGTTCATTGCCATCGCAAATACAAAAGCAATAATTAGACCCGTAGATCCGCCCAAAACCTGTCCTACCAGCATAAAAAGCACGGCAGCGAGAGTCATTAAGAAAACCGTTCGCAAACTATTTCTATTCATATCAATTGTTGGAAATTTGCAGTTTATTTTTTCTATCTGTTAAACGTAAAAATTGTTGCTTTGTTTTAGTCTCATAAACAATATTTCTTCAAAAAAAGTGTCGGGAAAATGTGACATAGGTTATCTATTCAATGGAATGGCAAATGCCTCTCATATTGTTAAATAATTCTGTATTTGTGCGAACAAATATGGAACCAAATCTACAGAGGTGATCACTATGCCACTTACGATGCAACGTATATCTGCAACAGATCTTCACGATCGCATGACGAGCGAGAATCGTCCTGTTTTGATCAATGCGTTGTCGGAGGAAGCCTTTGAGGCGAAGCGCATTCCGGGTTCTATCAACTTTACGGAACATAACCTCGAATGCGCAACAAATGTAATTCCTGATAAGGATCAGGATATTGTAGTCTACTGCGCCAATTCGGATTGTGACGCCTCAACCAAACTTACCGAAAAGCTCACAGAGATGGGCTACAATAATGTTTGGAACTTTGAAGAAGGCTTAGCAGGATGGCGCAGCGAAGGCTATCGCCTCACAGGCACCGATGTAAGCTAACATATATCACTTTTTGATTTTGGTAAGTCGCGGTCATTCAGTTGGCCGCGGCTTTTATTATTTTGTGGCTACTCTTAATTAAAACTTTGTACTGCAATCTCTATTCATGGAGCAACATATAAAAAAACTCGAGCAGCAAGCCCGTAAACTTGAAACTTCGACAAAAGAGAGAAAATCATTATTAAAGCAAGCCACTGATTACGGCGAAGACTTTTTGTCATCCCTTGCCCAAAAACCTGCTTATGTGGATTCCGAATCCATGGGTAAAGGCGTATACGAACTCCCCTTTGAGGAGAAACCGAAAGATTTTGATCACCTGTTAGCAGTTTTAAAATCAGAAGTCGACAAGCCGGGCCTAAACCCCGCCTCGGGAAAACATGCTGGCTATATTCCGGGTGGCGGACTCTACCCCTCAGCCATTGCTGATTACCTGGCGGCCGTCACTAATCGCTATACCGGCGTTTTCTTTTCATCTCCTGGCGCTGTACGCATTGAGAACATGTGTATCCGCTGGATGAATGATCTCATCGGTTACCCCAAGGGAGCATCAGGAAACCTAACCTCCGGCGGTTCGATTGCTAATCTTATAGCACTGGTTGCTGCGCGAGATGATTCAGATATTAAAGCCAAAGATTTTAGCCAATCAGTAATTTATACTACCCAACAAGTTCATCACTGTGTAGTAAAAGCTATCAAGTTCGCCGGCCTGCGGGAAGCCACCCTTCAAACCATCCCTATGGATAGCCGTTTTCGAATGAAAACTGATGCACTCGAAGAACAGATTAAGGCCGATCGAAAAGACGGCTTAATTCCGCTGACCATCTTCGCATCTGCCGGCACCACTGATCTCGGTGCCGTCGATCCTCTCAACAAAATTGGAGACATTGCCAACCGACATAATATCTGGTTCCATGTAGATGCAGCATACGGAGGCTTTTTCCTGCTCACCGATCACGGCAAAGAGGTAATGAGCGGCATAGAAAAATCAGACTCGGCCACCATCGATCCCCACAAAGGATTATTCCTGCCCTATGGATCAGGGGCACTGCTCGTCAAAGACGGTAAGAAACTCTACGATTCGCAGCACATGTCGGCCAACTATTTACAAGACACCTATAAAGCCACCCAAGAAGCATCGCCTGCTGATCTATCGCCTGAGCTTTCAAAGCATTTTCGCGGCCTGCGGATGTGGCTGCCGCTCCAGCTTTTTGGCGTTCAGCCATTCCGCGCTGCACTGGAAGAGAAATTATTACTAACCCGATACTTTTACGATAAGATACAGGATATTGACGGCATCGAAGTCGGTCCGGATCCTGAACTTTCAGTAGCATTTTTTAGATATGTGCCCGACTCCGGAGATCCTAATACATTCAATAAAAAGCTCGTCAATGAAATTCACCGCGATGGTCGTGTTTTCTTATCCTCCACCCATCTTAACGGAACTATATACTTAAGGCTGGCCGTACTCAACTTTCGAACACATTTAGAAGATATTGATCTGATTTTATCGGTACTTCGAGAAAAGATTAATTTGCTGGAATAACAGCTACTCTACTGTTTCTAAAAAATCTATTTCCCGAGCATCCGGTATCTCTAATTCACGCAATAGCGAATCAAATCGGGAATCATTTCTTATGTCACTCCATATAGGATCTGACAATATAAAATAGAGCTTCCCTATTTTGTCATCAGCCGCACGCTGTAAATGGAAAAATACTTCATCATATTTCTCCATTCCCAAATATACTAAGGCAATATCCACCGGGGTGGGGATATAAGTATCATCAACTTCGCCAAGCTGCAGCATTTCTAAAAAATGGTTGGCCGTATCATCCATACCAAGACGAGCAGCAATGTATATTAAATGGGGAATATTTTTTTGCTCCTGGAAAACAAGCTTTTGATACTGCTCAAATTCATAGTGTGCCTTCTTAAGCTTCTCCATTGCAACATAATTCCATCCCCTTCCCTCTATAGCCGGCAAAAACGTTGCGTCCAGCTCCAAGGTATAATCAAACTGTTCTTGGGCATCAGCAAAGCGACCCACATTATAGTAAGCTCTGGCAAGTTCAGAGTTAAACAAAATGTTTGCAGGCTCCAAAGCTAATGCTCGCTCAATCCACGATAAGCTCCTTTCGTTTTGTCCGATCATATTTAAAAGCATAAAGTAACAGTAACAAAGCTCCGAGCTATCGGGATTTATATCAAAAGCCCGATCAAACTGTTCTTGAGCAGCCTCATAGTTGTGGTTTAACAATACCTCAATAAGGGCTTTTATGCCCAAGGCTAACGGATTATTAGGACTATACTTTAATACCTCATTTATATTTTCTGCAGCTTTTTTGTAAGCTCGCTGGGGCGCCATTTGTCCCAGGATTCCAAAAAACAAAAAACTCTTGGCCAGCGCCGTTCGAGAATTTTCATTCCTCGCATTTTTTTCAACAGCCATATTAAAGTTTTTCATGGCCTTGCGCACCGAAGCGATGGAATACTTTTGCAACTCAAAAGTTCCTTCTAAATAACGTTCGTAATCTCCTTTTCTAATGGGCCTTGTATTTTTCTTTGGCTCCGGTCTTAAATCATCTCCTCCAAAGCCTTTTTGAACTTTATTCAATATCTCTTGAGAAATCCCATCCTGAATTTCAAATATATCCTTCAAATGATGTTCATAGGTTTCTGACCATAAATGAAATCCCCCTCCCGTTTCAATGAGCTGCGCCGTAACACGAATCTTATCCTTGTTTTTTCGTACACTTCCTTCCAAGATATGACTCACCATTAATTCTTCACCAATGGTTCGTATATCTACATTTCGTCCCTTATAAGCAAAGGCCGAGGTTCGGGAAGTAACATTAAGCCGCTCCATTTTGGTTAGTCCGTTAATCACTTCTTCGGTAAGGCCATCACTAAAATATTCGAAGCCCTTCTCATCACTCATATTCACAAAGGGCAATACGGCCAATCGATTTGTAATCCGACCACTTTTGGCTTTAATTTCTCGCGCCGTTGGTACATTAATCCCCTCATTCGTTACGGCAAAAATTGAAATGGGATACTTTACATTCTTCAGTTCAAATGTTCCCAGCTCCTTGGTCCTTATATCCCGGTGATTTCTAACTTCATTATGTACTTTCTGTGAAATCAAAATGCCCCCTGAAATAGCCAGTGGTTCCAACCGGGAAGCAATATTTACCGCATCTCCATAAGCATCTTCATCATTGTAAGCGATATCTCCCATATGCAGCCCAATGCGGAGTGGTAAATAGGGATCAGCCAAATCATTCTGAATTTTAATGGCACACATAACAGCATTATAAGCACTGTTAAAAATAGTGAGGGCTCCGTCGCCGTAGTAGTGAAGTACCTGCCCGTCAAATGCTGTAGCTCTCTCGTTCAGCACCTGGCGATGCCGCTCCTTTTTTCTATTCGCTTTATCTTCGTCTTCCTGCATCATAGCTGTGTAACCGACAATGTCGGTAAACATAACAGCTGCAAGCAAACGGGTTGTTTGGACGCCCATTATAGCCGTATTAAATTCCGGTCTGAGATATCAGATCCGCGCTTTTCTTTCAAACCCTTTGTAGTTCAAACATACATAAACCTTTGAATAAATATCGGTTAGAGTGTGTTAATTTTTCGACTAATAAAATGACTTTATGCAGTAAGCCAATTTAGGATCGTATCTAAAATTACCCCCTTCCTTTCCTGTGAAAACCCGTTTCCCGATACACTACTATCCATCCCAAACAACGACTGGTGTATAGGACCTGCAACAACAGGATAATAGCAAAGTGCAAAAATGTTCATGAGTAAATCCTGGACACTTACGGATGCAATTTCATAATTTGCCGCAGCATCCGTTAACTCTTCCTCAAAAGCTTTAACCTGTAGCTCCACCTGTTCCTCAAAGATAGGCTGCAACCAATCTGACTTTCTACTTATTTCCGTAATTACAAAAGCCAAAACCCGGGGATTTTGATCTGCTTTTTGCAAACTGTTTTCGATGAGTAACTCTATCTTTTTAAACAGCGAGACATCCTTTGATAGAAGATCATTCAGATCTTCAAATATTACCTGCACCGATTGCCTATATACATGCTCAAAAAGTTCTTTTTTCGTATTAAAATAATAATGGATCATCGCTTTGGTTACTCCGATCTGATCGGCAATATTATGGAGTCGAGCCCCCTCAAATCCATGCGTCAAAAACTCGTTACGGGCCGCCTCAATAATTTCCTGCCGGGTATCTTTCGACTGCTTACTCATAGAACTAAATAGTTAGTTAGTGTGTTTACTTAAAGCTAACCGTTACTTCGGGAAAGGGCAAGCTATTAATTGGATGGTTAGTACCAACTGCTGCTAAAAGAACCACATGCTGACTGATAAACGATAGATGCTTAACTATATGCATCCAAACAACTAAATATTGGCTACTTATTTTTCAACATCATTATAAATTATTTACTTGTATTGTTTCCAATATCCTTTTTGATAACTTAACAGCATGAAACAGCTAATTATTATCACATTCTTTGCTTTTTTCACAACGGGAGTTTCAGCTCAACCTGATACAACTGTCACCGACTCCGTTCAACAGGCAAGCTCCCGACCGATCGTAACCATGATCTCGGTAGAAGGATCAATTTCTCCTACCACAACCAATTATATCAATCGGGGAATAAAGACGGCGCATGAACAAGGTGCTGAAGCCCTTATTATTAAGCTCGATACCCCCGGCGGACTGTTAGAATCCACAAAGAATATCGTTCAGTCTTTTCTTGAATCCGACGACCTGCCAATTATTGTATATGTTGCACCCGAGGGTGCGCGTGCTGCCAGTGCCGGGACATTTATCACCATGGCCGCCCATGTAGCAGCAATGGCTCCTACAACAACCATAGGTGCCGCATCTCCCGTGCAGATGGGGGGAGGACAATCTGATACGGTCATGCAGAAAAAGATTTTCAATTACTCCGAAAGCTTTATTGAGAGCATTGCTAATCGGCGTGACCGTAATGCTGAGTGGGCCAGATCTGCTGTTCGAGACGGAGAGTCAATTACAGCAGAAGAAGCCCTCGAGCTCAACGTAATCGATCTTATTGCCTCTGATACAGACGAACTCCTCCAAAATATAGATGGCCGTACTTTCAATGGAGATACGTTGGTAACAAATAATGCAACCATAGAAGAAGTACCAACAAACTTTGCCGAAAAATTCTTTAGCTTTATCATGCGCCCCGAGGTAATGCTCATTCTCACGATGATTGCCATTTATGGCATTATCGGTGAGGTGACAAATCCGGGTGCCATTGTACCCGGAGTAGCCGGGGTTATCGCCCTTGTGCTTGTACTATATGCCTCTGCAGCCATGCCTATAAATATTGCCGGATTTGCACTTATAGGGTTAGCCATAATCTTATTTGTTGCCGAAGCTTTTACCCCTACCTTTGGATTACTCATAGCTGGCGGCTCTGTATCTTTCTTCCTGGGAGCACTTATGCTTTTCCAGGATTTACCCGAATCTATGGAGCTTTCATGGGCATGGCTTGTCCCAGCCACCATCTTAACAGCTCTCTTTTTTATCTGGATTGTCACTGAAGGAATTCGAGCACAGTTTACCGATAGCAAAACAGGTAAAAGTTCAATGATCGGCAAGCAAGCTGAAGTGGTTGACAGGATTGACAATAGCAACGGAAAGGTTTTCGTGAACGGAGAATACTGGGATGCAGTTAGCGATGAAAGTACGATCGAAGAAGGAGAACTATGTGAGATTACCGAGATCCAAGGACTTAAAATGAAAGTAAGACCTCTATCAAAGTCACCAAATACTAATAACGGATAGCAATATTTTAACAGCTATTACTAATCCCTAAACAAGAAGCTTATGGAAAGTTCGACTCAATTTTTTGATATGATAACGTGGATCATCACTATTGCTGTTTTAGCAGCAATACTGTTGCCGCAGATTTTTAAAATACTTCGAGAGTATGAACGTGCTGTTGTCTTTCGGCTTGGTAAATTTCATAAAACCAAGGGACCGGGACTTATCATGTTGATCCCCTTCATCGATAAAATTGAGCGCGTTGACCTTCGGGTGTTAACGATCAACGTAGATCGACAGGAGGTTATCACCAAAGATAACGTTACGGTACACGTTGATGCTATTACCTTTTTCCGCGTTATCGATGCCGAAGCAGCCACCATACAGGTAGAGAAATATATCCACGCCACTTCGATGCTGGCACAAACAACCTTGCGAAGTATTGTGGGACAGGTAGAACTGGACGAATTGCTGGCCGAGCGCGATAAAGTAAATAAGAACATACAGGAAATTATTGACCGCCAGACTGATCCATGGGGAATTAAGGTTGTTTCCGTAGAAGTTCGCGATGTAGTACTTCCCGAAAACATGAAGCGTGCTATGGCTCGTCAGGCCGAAACTGAGCGCGATCGTCGAGCAAAAGTGATTAATGCCGAGGGTGAATTCCAAGCAGCTGAACGACTAGTCGAAGCGGCTACCATGATGAGAGAAGCCCCAATGGCACTACAACTGCGATTCCTGCAAACCATGAGCGACATCAGCGAAGAGAATGCTACTTTTGCCTTTATGCCGCTACCAATGGAAATGCTCGAAGTCTTTAAAGATATGTCGGGAGTAGATATACCTCAGATCAATGACGATTCTAACGACTCGGATGAACAATCATAGTCAATTACCCGAATACTAGTTGCAATTTTATTTAATGCTATTTTACTGGCGCGGCCTATCAGGCTTGCGCCAGTTTTTATTACGAATGATCCATTAGCTTCTGATGTTACTGCTGTATAACAAGAAATAAGTCCCGCGGCCCATGAGAATTCTATCAGTCCTCATATTTATTGTTCTTTTACCCCTAACAAGCTGCCATGCACAACAAGAAAAAAGTAGTACTACCAATCCCGAAGTAGCGAAAAATTCTTCGGAGATCAAGCCCTATAATCCCTATTATTCCCGGACGGACACAACCAAACTAAATCTCCCCGACTCGGTTTGGAAGAAGATTCTCAAACCCAAAGTCTATCATATTGCTCGTGAAAAGGGCACCGAACGAGAATACTCCGGCAAATACTGGGATTATAAAGGCAAAGGCACATATCATTGCGCAGTATGTGGTAACAAGCTCTTTGAATCGGAAGCAAAATACATGAGTCATTGCGGCTGGCCCAGCTTTTTTGAACCGGTGGGATTAAACAGCGTCAAATTTAAACCCGATAACTCACACGGAATGCAGCGCACGGAGGTACTTTGCGGACGCTGCAACTCACACCTTGGACATATCTTTAATGACGGGCCGCCGCCAACAGGCAAGCGTTACTGCATGAACTCTCTTGTATTGGACTTTGTACCAAACGACAGTACAGAAAAGAACTGAGTGTTCAGTTTCCCAAAATACGATTGTACAAACGGTCCCACATATCAGCTCGCATATCAAAGCTGGGTTCGAATTGTTTAAAGCCCGTAACCTTGGTTGAATCGCTGTTAAATCTAAGTTTATAGTTCCAAACAAACGGGGTAGAGTCGTCAGTAAGCCATAAATCTGATCGCCCAAATCGAAGATCGTGAACAATCAGCCCTTCAGGCTTTATCTCAGCCGCATAGTATCCGCGTGAAAACCAAATAAGTCGCTCAACCGGAAGCTGATTGCGATACGGCTGCAGCAGCTTCTTATTTTGAGGAACTGCTTGAAAATTGATTTCATCATCTTCGTCAAAGATTGAATACAGACCGGCATAGAGCGTATCATTGGCTTCGACATAACCTGTCCACAGAAAAATATTTAACGGTGATGGGGTGGTCATATACTGCTCCGGATTAATCTGTTGCTGTGCAAAGTTTTTCTCAAACACCTCATTTACATGATGTTTAACCCCAAAACCTAAAAACAGATACACCGAACTTAGGCCAATACCTAACCAGTTAGACCACCTCCGATTATGAGACTCTCTGTTAAGAATAAGGGCAATTATCAATCCCAGTAACAAGGGAAGCGTATAAAAAGGATCAATAATAAAAATAGAGTTAAAGCTGAGTGAGTAATTGCTAAATGGCTGAAAAACCTGGGTGCCATAGCTCGTACATACATCTATAAAAATATGGGTTAGAAAAACCAAGAAAACGAGCACCGACCAGTCTTTCCATGTCGTATCGCTTTTTTGATACCGTTGTAATAACCATCCAAATAAAGGAGCAGCCACTACACAGAAAAAAAGTGAATGCGTAATCCCACGATGAATAGCTAATGCCTGTACTTCTGAAACAAAGGGTGAAGCGAGCACATCAAGGTCGGGTAATACGCCAAATGCCGCGCCAAAGAGCGCCGCCTTATTTCCTACTTTCTTTCCCAACAGGGCTTCTCCTACTGCAGCACCAAGCGTAATTTGTGTAACGGTATCCATTTAGCTTTTAATAGTTGTTATTATGAAATATTCAGTAAGTCCCTATACCAAATACCTCGAAACGGATAGGGGCACTTAAAAGTTCAACTTTGCTTCAGAATCGAGTTGTATGTTAAGACCATTCATAAAGTATAACATCCTATTACATTTTATCATGAACCTTTCGGTTAATTTTTTGATTGTATAGGTACGATTCTTAATCCTGAATATTATTTAAAATCCATGAAGCTTTCCTTATTTCAAAAAGTATGCTATTTATCATTGTTAGTGCTTGCCTCAAGCTTGGTCATTTCCTGCTCGGAAGATAGTAATGAAAATAATCCATCAGTAAATAATTCGTCATCCACAACGCCGTCCGTTGAAGCAGTAAGAGCTCGTTACGGGGCTCTTCCCCTTTCAGAACGATTGAGCGGAACGGTATATGCTAAAAACCAAGTTTCGCTTTATCCCGAAATTTCCGGGAAAATCGCTGTCGTCCATGTGCAAAATGGCGAATATGTGGAAAAGGGAGCCCCTATCGTTTCCCTTGAGGATAACCAATACCGGGAACAGGTACAGCAAGCCCGTGCAAATTTGCGGATTAATGAAGCACGTCTCAAACAAGCACGTGCTCGATATAACGAACTCGAGGCACAGTACAAGCGAACGAAACAACTTAGTGATCAACAGCTCTCGAGCGAACTTGAAATGGAAACACTGCAAGCCCAAATGTCGTCTGCCGAAGCCGATGTGGATTTAGCCGAGGCCCAGCTGGAACAGGCGAAATCAAGCCTTCAAGAACAACAGGACTTGCTTTCAAGGACAGTCATAAAAGCACCCATATCGGGAACTGTAGGTCAACGCAATGCCGAAACCGGCATGCAGGTGAATAGCAGCACACAACTTTTTACTATTGGCGATCTAAATAACTTACGTGTGGAAGTGGTCTTGACCGACCAGATGCTCGACGATATTGAGGTTGGACAAACTGCACATATCTATACCGGTTCCAATGCTAATAATAGTGACTATCTCGAAGCTAAACTTTCACGTATTTCTCCATTCCTAAATAACGTAACTCGAAGCACCGAAGGAGAAATTGATGTTCAAAATACAGATAACAAATTGCGCCCCGGAATGTTTGTGCCCGTTGATATTCTATATGGCCAAAGTGAACGCGCTACCTTAGTACCCACCAGCGCAATTTATACCGATCCCAATTCAGGCAAAGAGGGCGTTTTTGTAGCAACTTCTTTAGGATCAGAGGTACAGCCAACCGAACAGGTTGACCCCCAAAATCCTCCACCTCTTACAGAACCCACTGAAGTACAGTTCAAACCAATTGATGTAATTGCGACCGGTCGCATGGAAGTGGGAGTTGCAGGAATTGAACCCGGTAACTGGGTTATTACCGTTGGACAAAATTTGTTATCACCGGGAAGCCAGCAAGCCCGTATTCGCACCAGCTCTTGGGAACGAATTATAGCGCTACAGGGGTTGCAGCGTCAAGATCTATTACAACGCGTTCTGGATCGCCAAACCGATGTCAATCCCTCCTCGATTCAATAATTTTATACTTGATTACTTACTGCCATGAAGATTACTAAAACCGCTGTAGAACGCCCCATCGCCACCACGATGCTTTTCCTCATCATCATCGTATTGGGAGTTATGTCATTTCGATTTTTACCGGTCGATTTATTGCCACCGGTTGAATATCCGCAGCTTACCGTAGCCACGGAATATCCTAATGTTGGACCCGAAGAAATTGAAACCATCATCACCCAGCGCATTGAAAATACTATTGCCGGAGTACCGGGTGTAGAACGGGTCCGTTCGAGTTCATCCGAAGGACGTAGTAGGGTAACGCTGGAGTTTGCTCAAGGTACTGACATTGATGTTGCAGCAAACGATATCCGCGCCGCATTAGACCGGGTGCGCGATGAGCTTCCTCCCGAAGCCGAGCCGCCCCGAATCTGGAAATTTGATCCCAATAACTTCCCGATTGTTATCGTCGGAGCAAATTCAGATATGAACCTGCAGGAGCTCACACAAATTCTTGATCGCGAAGTAACCAAGCGCTTTGAGCAGGTACCCGGGGTAGGCTCGATTGACATCTGGGGCGGAGTATACCGAGAAGTCCATGTGGAAATAAAGCGAGATAGGCTGATTGCAAGTGGTCTCTCATCAGCGGAGGTACAGCAGGCCATTGCCAGTGAGAATATTAATCTACCGGGCGGGAATGTGAATTCCGGTGTGCAGCAGCTTTATGTCCGTACCCTCGGCGAATATGAGAATATTGATCAGATTGCCAATACTATTATTCGAATGGTGGATGGCAAACCTATTCGTGTTAAGGATGTGGCTGAAGTACGGTGGGGATATGAAGACCTTAACCGGCTTGTGACCATCGACAAAAAACCGATGGTACGCTTCGGAATCCGTAAGCAGACAGGGGCCAACACGGTTGCAGTCGCCGAAGATATTCGACAGGAAATTGACAAGGTGAACAACGAACGACGAGATATGAACCTGTTCGTTACCACCGATCAAAGTGAGTTTATTCAAAATTCTATTGACAACGTTCAAAGTTCGGCCATTTGGGGGGCGTTACTGGCCATTGTGGTACTCTATCTTTTTTTACGAAACGGTTCGTCAACGTTTATCATATCGCTTGCCATCCCCATATCTATTATTGCAACCTTTGGCCTTCTGTATTTTAACGGCTTAACACTTAACCAAATGAGCTTTGGCGGACTTGCCCTGGGGGTGGGCCTGATTGTTGACAACGCCATTGTGGTACTCGAAAACATCATAAGGCTCAGGGAGGAACGCGGTAAAGACTTAAAAGCCAGCGCGCTGGTTGGTACCCGCGAGGTTGGCGGGGCCATCGTAGCCTCTACGATAACTACATCGGTTATATTTTTGCCGGTGGTATTTATGCAAACCATATCGGGCAGTATTTTTCAAGAGCTTGCACTGGTCGTTGTTTTTGCGCTGTTCTGCTCCTTGTTTGTGGCTCTTACCCTGGTACCCATGCTATGTAGTAAGTTTTTGACAGTGCAGCCTGATAACTCAGAGAAAGCCACAAAAAAGAGTTGGTTCCAGCGGACATTCGCCGCTTTAGAACAACGATATACCAACTTCATCGAATATACCCTTCAACATAAAACAGCTGTTTATACCATTACCGGCGTATTGGTACTTGGATCGGTGTTCCTTGTACCCCTAATTCCTGTAGAGTTGGCTCCTCAATCAGATGCCGATGAAATTGACGTAGACTTTATGATGGCTGAAGGCACTAACATCGCCGTACAAAACGAGTATCTTAAAGAGTTAGAAACGGTGGTACGTGCTCACCTACCTATGGATGATGTGGAACATATTACAACAGATGTTCGTGACGGACGGGCTGAGGTTGAAATTGCTATGGTTGACGCCTCGGAGCGCTCCATGAGCACATCTAAAATAGCCGATCAAATTCGAGAAAACGTTGCCGGAACGGTACCCGGTGGTGACATCCGCGTAAGTGCTCAATCCGGGCTGTGGATTTTACGGCGCATTTTTGGATCGGGCGGCGGAGAAGCAGTTGAGCTCCAGCTCCGCGGATATGATTTAGAACAAGCCAAAACGCTTTCAGAAGATATTAAAAGACGAATGGAAGAAATCCCCGAAGTTACGGGAGTTCGTACCGATCGGCGTGAAGGCCGGCCGGAACAGAACCTGATCTTTGATCGCGATAAAATTGCCGATTTGGGTCTCACCGTGAGTGGCGTGGCCCGGGTGATCCAAACAAATGTGGGAGGTAGTCGGGCCGGCACCTTCAGGGAAGGAGGTGATGAATTTCCTATCCGTGTCCGCCTGCAACCGGAAGATCGCCTTAGTACCAAAGATCTGGAGAATATTTCAATACGTACAGCTAATGGACAAGTATTGCCCGTAACCGCAGTCGTTTCCCAATCCAAAGGTCGCGGACCTACTGACATCAACCGTGTAAACAGTCAACGGGTGTCATACATATCGGCTAATCTTGAAAGCGGCGTGGCCCTTGGCGAAGCCGTCGAAAAAATTCAGGCTAAGCTTTCCGACATGCAACTGCCCGAAGGGTTTTCCATTGTCTATGGCGGCGAATATGAAGAACAGCAAAAAGCAGCTGCCGACTTTCAGCTTTCAATTTTTATGGCACTGATACTTATTTATATGGTGATGGCAGCCCAATTTGAACGATTCTTTGATCCGCTGGTTGTTATGTTTTCAGTTCCCCTTGCTATTATCGGGGTGGTTCCAACACTTATGATCACCGGCACAACTATTAACATGCAAAGCATGATGGGTGTAGTAATGCTGATAGGAATTGTAGTAAATAATGCCATTGTATTGGTGGACTACATTAATTTAATGCGAAGAGAACACAATATGGGTGTCCGGGAAGCGGTCATTGAATCCGGCAGATTACGACTGCGCCCCATCCTGATGACTACGCTCACTACTATTTTGGGCCTTTTACCGCTCTCCTTCGGCATAGGCTCCGGGGCAGAAATCCAGGCTTCTTTGGCTCGAGTGGTTATTGGAGGCTTAACGGCTTCAACGCTTATTACCCTGGTATTTATTCCTGTGGTATATGTTTCCGCAGAAAGCTTACTGTTAAACATCAGATCACAAAGTTGGGTACCCTCATGGATGGCCGGTGAAAAAGTTGAGCCGGTAAAAGCATAACAATTCACCTAATTATTATAAAAGCCCGATGGAGAATGCCATCGGGCTTTTATTTCTTGGATATGTATTTCTCCTTATTAGATCTCGTCCGTTACCTCCTCTTCTGTTTGGCCGGCAATAAACCATGCTCCCCCTGCCAATGCTAAATCTTTAAGCAAATTGGGCATGCTGGATTGCATCTCACCGCCAATGACAGCCGGCAAATGTATACTTAACACAAAAACCAGCAACATAATCCCCAGCAGGATAGTAGCTAACCGAGCCTTCCGTTCAATCACAATACTTATGCAAGCAGCCAGCATCGCCAATCCCGTTAGGTACACCCAGAATACTCCTCCCGGAATGGGCACCATACCCGCCATTTGACCTGCATTCACAAAATGTAAGATTCCAAATACACCAAATGGCAACGCATATAAATAACGACCTATTTTAGAAAACATAACCAAACCTCCTTTTAATTAAGGTTGAAGCACACAAACTTATAAAAATATAGTTTAATGTTAATATTTTTTTGGTTTTGAAGCCCTCAGCAACATTCTAAAACAGAGATTTTTGACCTTATGCACAACTGCAAGCATAGAAGAGGAAAGCTAATGCAGTAATGCAATAGATTGAAATCCTATCCTTAATCCTCCTCGTATATCAAAAAAAATCATCCCTTATTTTTGCCCCTTAGGACATCTAAACGCCTATTTTGAAGATTAATAGTAATAATGTTAGAAAAAATTCCCTTTTGGAACAGATCTTGTAACTCTATCTAACGAACCACAAAAACAACATAATCTTCTAAACCATAAACTAACCAGAGGTTCTATTATGAAGACGTTACAACACATAACCAAGTCGATGAGCTTGGTATTACTTTTAATCTTCGGGGTTGTCGGAATGGCTTCTGCTCAATTCGATCGGGATCTACAATATTATACCAATCCTGATCAAACCGGGCTAAACCAGTTTGAGGCACCCTTTGAAACAGACGTTGAATTTGACGGCGTAAATGTCCGCATCGGCGGCGCTAATACGCTACAATTCCAAGCACTTTCTCAAGACAACGATTTGGGAACACTTCCAGAATTGGAAAATAACTTTAACCTTGCTACTTCAAACTTAGATCTTGACGTAGCACTTGCAAGCGGCCTTCGCATGCACTTACGTACGTATTTGACCTCGCAACATCACACTGAGGCCTATGTCAAAAGTGGATATATGCAGGTAGATCGTCTTGACTTCATTTCTGAAGGACTACTTTCTGGCCTCATGGACAAGCTGCGTATTAAAGTTGGTCACATGGAGCTCAATTATGGTGACAACCATTTCCGTCGTACCGATAACGCTGCTGCTATTCACAATCCATTCGTAGGAAACTACATCATGGACTCCTTTACGACTGAGGTAGCCGGTGAGATTTACTACTACAGTAACGGATGGATGGGAATGTTCGGAGTTAGCAATGGTAAACTAAACCAAAGCGTTGTGGCTGGTGATATTAAGACCCATGCTACTGTTTATGGTAAGTTAGCTTATGATAAGAAAATGAACGAAACCACACGTTTCCGCTTAAGTGCATCTATTCTTAATGTTTCACAATCTCCTTCTATCTATCTGTACAGTGGAGACCGTGCCGGTTCTCGTTACTACTCTGTAATGGATGATGGTTTCAGAAGTGGACGTTTTGCTCCAAGTTTTACCCCTGGCTATGGACAACCACCAGCTGCTGGAGAAATGACTGCCTTTATGCTGAACCCCTTTGTTAAGTTTGGCGGCCTCGAATTCTACGGTGTGTACGAAAACACTACTGGAAATATCAAAGGCAACGATAGCCGTACCTTCAACCAGTATGGTGCAGAAGCACTCTATCGCTTTGGAGCCAATGAAGACTTCTATCTCGGACTTCGCTACAACCTCGTTGACGGAGAAATGACGAGCGGCGATATTGAAATTGATCGATTCAACATCGGCGGCGGCTGGTTCTTAACCAAAAACGTAATGGCCAAGCTTGAGTATGTAACACAATCTTATGACGGCGAAGGCTATGTTGGAACCAAGTACGATGGTGGCGAATTCGACGGCGTAATGCTTGAAGCCGTAATTAGCTTCTAAGAAGTAATTTAACCATAGGAGCAAACGACTTATCTCTAAGTCTAAGTTCCGATCCCCTGATGCGGTGTTGCCTGTGAAACGGCAACACCGTTTTTTATTTGTGGGCATATCCAAAATGGTGAATAAGATATTGGCACTAATAAACGAGAGCATCAATAAGGATTACTATACTTCATTTCTTTAGCCTTCTTTTCCCTCCGGTATATCTCAAAATAGAAGTAGAACTGCCCCACAATTTGCCGTTAAACTGCTTCATCTATTCCGTTATTTATACCAGACCTTCCTAACTATGCCAACTGTTAATATTAGAGGCCCTGTACCCTCATATTTCAGTATTTTTCTGTCCCACACTGGCTTTCTAAGAGCCTAGAAAAACAAACATAGTATATTGACATGTCTCTAATTCTCAGCCTATGCTAACTGAAAGCAGGTTGAATTACATGGCTGCAAAATATAACTATGGCTGGTGTTGCAAATACTTTGAATTCGCAAGACAAGAAAGAGGCAGGCATCGTTAATACTAGGGAGGGCATCTTTGTATTCCCTCATTGTTCTAATCTAACATTAGGAAAAGATTGTTTTCAGAAACAAACGATCTGCTTTGCTAAAACGATTACTTTACTATTGACGGATGGGGGAGAGGTGATAGTTGATCTTGTCGATCAGCTCCTTAAAATCGAGAGGCTTAATCGCAAAGTCATGCGCCCCGTCGATGAGTGCCTTTTGCGTTACTTCAATCTCAACATAAGAGCTCATCACAATAATCTTGACTGAAGGGTACCTGGCCTGGAGAAAAGAAAATAATCCGTTGCGATCCAAGAGCTGGCTATCTACAATGATTAAATCGATAGGTTTCGTAGTCAATACTTTTTGTGCTTTTGTTGCGTTACACGACGTATAGCAACGAAAACCCTCTTCGCTGAGGATAAGCTGAAGAGAGTCGCGCACTACTTCCTGCTGATCAACAATAAGGATTGACTGAGACTTCATGAAAAGCAAAGTGGTTAGCATTACTACGGTTATCGTTATTAGTAATGCAATTACAAGACCACTTTTACTATCAATTCAAAATTTATTAAAAACAACCCTAAAACAATGCTAAGACATGTTTTAGAAGAATTTTTTAATATCACTCATTTTTCAATTGCAGAGCTGCAACAAGAGTAATACTGCAGTTTGCATTAGTGCAAGCTTATGTTTTTAAACTACCTATCGGAACCACTTTGCAAATATAATTTTACCCATTACTATCGTACACAGCATACTTTAAACAGCCTATTTCCAATAAATACCAGTGGTTAAGATAGTTTGGAACGATCGTTGCATTATTAATAGCAGACAAACTATAATAACCCAATAACCACAGTTAAGAAGGGGTCACTATGAAATCTTTATTTACAACACTTTTAATATTTTTATTTACCATATCAGGCAATGTGCTGGCACAGTCTGATTCGTATGAAATACTCGACAAGAGTACCATACAAGTTGAGGGAACTTCCACTCTGCACGACTGGACCTCTGACGTCGAAGAGTTTACTTCGTATATTAAGTTTAATACAGCTGCATTAGAAGGCGATACCTTGAATAATCCGGTGGAATCACTTTCACTTACCATCCCGGTTAAAAGCATCGAAAGTGGAAAAGGCGGCATGAACCGAAGAACATATGATGCACTTAAGTCTGATGATTTTCCCAACATCATGTTCCAAATGAATAAAGCCGAGCTGATTAATGCCGACTCTGCTCTTACATCTATGGAGCTCAATGTAGAAGGCAATCTAACCATCGCCGGAACAAGTAAAACCATAACACTACCTGTAACCGGCACCAAGCAGGATGACGGCTCATTTAAATTTACAGGCGAATATGAACTCAACATGAAAGATTACGATGTTGATCCTCCATCGGCCATGCTCGGAACTATTAAAGCCGGAGAAATGGTTACAATACCTTTTGAGATTTATGTAGGTAAATCCTAATAAAAATCTATTAATGCGCCCCGCTACCTCTCTATTGTCCTCCTCTATATTGGAAAAGGTTAGATGGCAGTTTTTACTGCTGCTAACCCCCTTGTTAATCCTTGCCAATATATCCCAAAGCGGGGCGCAATCTTATCTCTTAGAAAACGTCACTATCGAAAAAGGAGGAAAGGTTTGGATTGAAGGCGAAGCCGGCATGATAAGCTATCAATGTAATGCCGAAAACCTATCAGGAGTCGGTAGAATCAATAATAGTCAATCTACAAATTCCCTGAGCGGCGTTAAGAAGAAAGATGGCGACATTGAGATCTCGGTTTCGCTACCCGTTGAGACACTCAGTTGCGGCAAGCGTGCGATGGACAAAGATATGTATGAGGCACTAAAGTCTGACAGCCATCCCAACATCAGTTACAAACTTTTAAGCGCTCAACTGACTGATGAAGAAAATGATACTACCGGGTGGATGAACATTCATACCCGAGGTATTATGGAAATTGCCGGCGTACAGGATACCACCTCTTTCACCGTACAGGGGAAATTGTTAAGCGAAAATAGGTTTCAAGTAAAGGGATCCAAACACATCCACATGGATACCTATAACATTGAGCGACCAACAGCTATGTTGGGCCTTATTAAAGCCAGTAAAGATCTAAGTGTCCATTTTGATGTTATCGTTCGTCTTGAAGATACCAGTAACACTAATAATTAGTCATTAACGCCCAGCCGCTCCATTTTACGATACAGCGTAGAAGGATCAATACCCAGCAACCGCGCCGCCTCAGATTTATTTCCTTCAGTTCGTTTTAACACGCTCTGTATGTGATGTTTTTCAAAGACCTTAATCGCCTCATCCAACTTATCGCTATCCATCTCAAAGTCATCGCTCCCTGATGATTTTTTAAATGATGCAGGGAGATCTTCAATCGTTAGAAAATCACCATCACTCAATAATACAGCCCGCTCAATTACATTTTCAAGCTCACGAACCTGGCCCTTCCACTGATAGGCCATCATGGCCCCCATGGCATCACTGGTAATCCCTTTGAGATTGTGTTTCAGTTCCTTGTTGTACTTCTGCAAAAAATGATGCGCCAGCAAAGGAATATCTTCTTTGCGCTGCTCTAAGGGTGGAAGTGAAATTTCAACCACATTTAATCGATAGTACAAATCATCCCTGAAATTGCCCTCCTCAACCTCTTTTTCAAGATCCTTATTTGTAGCCGCTATAATACGGGTATCAAACGAGACCATTTGATTGGAACCCACCGGCTTTACTTCCCGCTCTTGGATAACGCGAAGTAAATTCACCTGCAAATTTAACGGGATCTCGGCCACCTCGTCCAAAAAGACCGTGCCACCATGAGCGGCCACAAACACTCCGTCCTTATCAGCATTCGCCCCGGTAAAAGAACCTTTTTTGTGGCCAAATAGCTCAGACTCTACCAGGTTTTCTGGGATCGCCCCACAGTTAATAGCTAAAAAAGGTTTCTTTGATCGATCGCTGTTGGAGTGAATGGCACGTGCCACCAGCTCCTTTCCGGTACCACTTTGACCGGTAACCAGCACATTACTCGTTGCCTGGCTGACTCGCTCCACCATTTTATACACCTCTTTCATGGCAGAACTCTCACCGATAATATGGTTGAAGTTATACTCCTTGTCGATCTGCTCACGCAAATATTTATTTTCTTGCGCCAGGCTCTTCTGCTCCAGCAAGTTTTTTATCCGGATCAGCACCTCATCAAATTCCAGCGGCTTTAAAATATAATCGGCAGCCCCTTTCCGGAGTGCCTGAATGGCCGTTTCAATGGTACCGTGAGCCGTAATAATGATAGTCAAGGTATCCGACGAATGCTTCAAAGCATATTCAAGTACCTCAATACCATTCACATTTGGCATTTTAAGATCAGTAACTATAATATCATAGCTTGCCTTATCTATCGCATCAATAGCCTCGCTACCATCTTTTACCGCGGTGCAGTTATAGCCTTCGTCCTCAAGTACTATAGTCAGGGATTCCCTGATACTGTCTTCGTCATCTGCAATTAAAATCGATCCGTTCATAAATTAATTTTTAGTCGGTAGTTTGATAATAAATGTTGTTCCTTCCCCATAGTCCGACTCCACTTGAATAGAGCCGCCAATCTTGTTGATAATACCGTGACTAACCGAAAGCCCCAAACCGGTTCCGCTCCCCACTTCCTTCGTTGTAAAAAACGGTTCAAAGATACGAGATTTATGCTCCTCTTTGATTCCTTTTCCTATATCTGAAACCGTTAATTTAGCCATCCCATCTTGCTCCTCCGTCAAGATTGTCACCTTGGGGTTATCCTCCTCTTCCATCGCATCAACAGAATTAAGCAAGAGGTTCACCAGCACCTGATGAATTTGATCGGGTACACAAGAAACAAGTGGCAATTGGGGAGATAAATTCATCTCAAATTCTACATCCCTGCAGCGCGCGTCATGTTGTAATAAGCCCACCGCCGATTCTATAATCTCATTAATCTGAACATTCTCAGACTGCATACTCGAGGGACGGGAAAAGTCCACCAAGTCGCGAACAATTTTATTAATACGCTGGATATGATCGCGCACTTTTTTAAGCTGATCCTGTATAAATTCGTCATCCGTCTTGCGTTGACAAACCTGAACAAGAGATGAAATTGCTGTCAGCGGATTGCCCACCTCATGTGCCACCCCGGCAGCCATATGTCCCACCGTAGCCAGGCGTTCAGACTGCTGAATTTGTTCCTCTTTCATTTTTATATCCGTAAGGTCGCGTAAAATCTGAGATCTACCCACAATCTCATTGTCTTTATTACGGATATAGGACTCTGTCAGATTAACCAATTTTTTTTCGCCTGTTTTTGTCAGTCGCTCCGTCTCATAGTTGCTAACATTCCCTTTGAATTTCATCCCAAACTCAATGCACTCCAGCTCTCTCATTTCAATAAGTTCATCGGGCACAATTTTGGTTATTTCCCTCCCGAGGATTTCCCCTCTCTGCCAGCCAAGCATATCCTCTGCTCCTTGATTCCAGGATGTAATGTTATTCTCATTATCTATAGAAATGATCGCATCAGCCGAATGCTCAATGATGTCACTGTAGCGCATTTTAGTGGCTTCGAGCTGATCCTCGTAGTACTCGCGGTAATTATAGACCGTCCATGCCGCCCATACCATGAGCATTAGAGAAACAATAACACCGCGGCTGAAGTAGAGCCACTGCATTGTTTCTTGAGATGTATCCTTAAATAAAGTTTGGTCAATAATCTCAAAAGCACCAAATACAACTCCCAAAATAATAAGAGAGGTGAAAAGCAGATAGCCCATCCGAGCCTCACGCAAAAATCGAACAATCTCTTTCATGCCGTACTCACTTTAATCTTTCTCATGGTCAACAAACTATAAATTACCAACTGCCAAGCAAACGTCGAATGAGCACAATTTGACCAATATGATAGGCATTGTGATCGACAATTAGCATTGCTTCTCTGAATAGGGTTTGCCCGTCTCCATGTGGAAAGGGATGCTGCAAATTATTTTGGGGATCTCGAATCAGCTCACGCATCTCCACAATACCGTCTTGAACGGCCTGTACAGATTCCTCTAACTCTTCCTGGCTCTCTGGCTTTGACCTTTCGGGCCAGTAATCATCGGGCCAGTCGAGCGCATCGTAATCCGGGTTTTTGCAAAACTCCAGGATGTCCTCTTGGCCAATACGGATATGCTCGATAAGCTCCCAAATAGTATGGGGAATACCTTCAACACGAATGCCGGACTGCTTAAAGGTTAACCCCTGCACTGCTTGTTTGAAGTCGACGTGTGCATTTTTGCCGTCGAGTTGCTCAAGCAATAACGATCTTATTGTTTTTTCTGATCCCATAGTCTTATACGCTGATCTAAATTCGTCAGGTCGTTAATGTAATAACCGTAGATCGAAAGTCCTCATTCCGAATGACAGAAATAAAACATAGAAGAATAGGGAGAGAAAAATGGCTCTGAGAATGGTGTTAAAATAAGAAAAGCCCTGCGTTTGCAGAGCTCTTTTTCAATCAACTGTTTATAATATAATGGAATTACCCTATACGGAACAAGTATTTCTGACTTACCATAACTAATAGGTAAGTAATCTATAATAAATAGTATTTAAACTTTCTCTATTATATAATTGTTATTAGTTTAGATGAGGAAAATAACTGCATGTAATACTAAACGATCATTTTTATTTGTGCTTTATGCCCAAGCAAATTGGCAATCTTACTCTTTATTCCGTCGATGACCTTCATGAACAACTGGGGCTCAGCAAAATGACGATCCGAGCCTATCTCAGGGAAGGAAAAATACGGGCCCGCAAGTTGGGTGTTAAGTGGTATGTAACCGAAGAAGCTCTAAGGGAATACTTTAATGAATCCACCGGCGGTACAAAGACCAAAAAAAAGAAGCCCAAGAATTACCGTTACGTGGTTAAGGGGATTAACGACTTAGTTAGTGAGCAGGAAGAATGTGAAACAATTGATGAGACTATTGAATGCATTGAAGAACAGGCAATTATTAGCTTGTTTCAGGTTGCCATTGTTAATCGAAAAACTGATGAGATCGTAGAGCTCATTAAGGCTCGTGATTTCCTTGACCGCCATACATAGATCACCCTGACCGAATGGGTATTCATCCAAAAGAGGCTTATTTTAACCACAGATCAAAATATTTTAAACCTAACTTCTTTTATGCTCAAAAAAGACGACACGAAACTCGAAATTTTTGGATTTGGCGACGATGACAGTGATGAAGACACCTTTTACTGCTTAGTAAATACAACTAAAAATCCGGATGGGATAGATCTTGAAAAACTTTCCAATGCAGACCCTCGAAAGTTTGACGAAGTACTTAACGAAATGGGCTGCATTCTGCTTTTGCGCGGGGATGAAGTTGAAGAACTTATCAACAGGGGTGATATAACCGATACAAATTTACATAAATCGCTGTACGAACTGGCTGTCGATGAGGGGATTATCGATTAATAACATTGCAACAGGCGGATCAATCTAACATGAAGTCGAAAAAAAGGATTAAGAATTCACTGGAAAGGGCCCTTCTTGCTGCCACCAATGCCAGGCACGCAGAATAGCTACCATTGTTTTTCCGTCTGATATTTCCCCTTTATGGACCATATCAACAGCGGTTTGAAATGGTAGTCGCTCCTTAACCAGAAACTCATCATCGTCTACCTGCTGGTCAAACGAAGTGATATTCCATGCAGTATAAAGATGAATGATTTCGTCAGAGTAACCGATACCCGGGTAATAATGCCCAATATATTGAAAGCACTTGCAAGATAGGCCCGCTTCCTCCTGAAGCTCGCGACGTGCCGTTGAGCCGGCGTCTTCATCGGGATCAATTTTGCCGGCAGGCACTTCGTAAAATATTTGTGCCATGGGGTATCGAAACTGCTTTACCATCATCACATCTCCATTTTCAAAAATGGGGACAACCGCCGACGCTCCGGGATGCTTAATCCATTCCCGAGTTGAAGTCGTACCGTCGGGCAACGCCACTTCATCAAAATAAACGTGGAGTAGGCGTCCGCTAAATACTTTTTGAGAGGTGAGCTTATGTTCAACAAGTTTATCAGAATCGTACATAGAAATTTTTTTATGTATCTTTTGGCTGTTCAATCAAGACAAAGTAGGCGCGAATTATAACAAACAATTAGGTTTCAATTGTCAGAAACATTTAACATAGATCACAAACAGATAGACGTTAAGCAAGACCTGTTTACATGGTCGAACCTGATCTCGCTGTCGCGCATTCTGATCGTTGTGCCTGTCGTTTACCTGCACTATACCAATGGGCAACAAATCACCTGGCTTATTACCGCGCTTGTAATATACGGCATTGTATCTGATTATTTGGACGGGTTTGTAGCTCGTATGACCAACCAGGTGTCGGAATGGGGAAAAATTCTCGATCCCGTTGCTGACAAATTTTGTGCTTTTTTCCTATTTCTGTACGCCACTTATGTCGATATTATCCCACTCTGGTTTTTCCTGCTCGAAGTCGGTCGTGATGCCGTCATTGTCATCGGGTCCGCATTTATTCAGCACCTGCGCGGCAAGGTGGCCATGGCAGTTATGTCGGGTAAAATAAGTGTTAATGTACTGGGATTATACTGGATGGCGGCCTTTTTCTTTCCGCAAGAAGTAGAAGTGCATTTTATGCTGATGGGAGCCTCGGTAGCCCTTATGTTTTACTCCTTCTTTGATTATCTTCACCGGTTCAACCTTATTCGCAAAGGAGTGGAGTTTAACTGATTATTGTAACCGTACAAATAAAACGCTCTGCTCAATCATGTATGTAAATCCTGAAATACATTCAGGATGACACTTTAGTTTTCAAATTCGACGCACACTATGGGTTTTTTAGAAAAAATTGGTCTCAAGAAAAAAGAGAAAGTTGAAAAAGGAGTTGAAAAAAGCCGCTCCGGTATCATGAAGAAGATCGGCAAGGCTATTGCCGGTAAAGACACAGTAGATGCCGCCGTGCTCGACGAACTGGAAGAGATCTTAATTACCTCTGATGTAGGAGTCTCTACCACACTCGAAATTATCGATCGTATTGAAGCGCGCGTTGCTGAAGACAAGTATCTGAACAGTGACGAGCTGCAGCGTATCCTGCGGGAAGAAATCATTGCTCTTCTCAAAGATCATTCACCCGATAAGCCCGCAGAATTTGATGCCGAGTTTCCCCAAAAGCCTCACATTGTGATGGTTGTTGGCGTAAATGGCGTGGGCAAGACAACCTCCATTGGCAAGCTGGCTCATCTTTACAAAAAAGCCGGGAAAAATGTAATGCTGGGTGCCGCGGATACCTTTCGGGCGGCGGCCGTAGACCAGCTGAAGATATGGAGTGAGCGCGCCGGAGTCCCTATTATTCAGCAGGGACAAAATGCCGATCCCGCCGCTGTTGCATATGATACAGTAGAATCGGCCAAGGCCAAAGATGCCGATATTGCGTTGGTAGATACGGCCGGACGATTGCATAACAAAAAATCGCTAATGAATGAGCTCGCTAAAATTAAGCGCGTGATGGGTAAAGTGGTTGACGGTGCTCCCCATGAGGTACTGCTGGTGCTCGATGCATCCACCGGACAAAACGCCATGCAACAGGCCAAAGCTTTTACCGATTTTGTAGACATCACTGGTCTTGTACTCACCAAGCTGGACGGCACGGCAAAGGGCGGAATCGTTATTGGAATTTCAAACGAACTGGATGTTCCGGTAAAATATATCGGGGTGGGCGAAGAGATCGAAGACCTACAGGTATTTGATCGAGAGCTTTTTGTCAATTCTATGTTTAAAGACTAACCCCTACTCCTACGAAAAGTGCCGATGTAAAATCACTGTTCCATTTTTTTGTTTTTATTTTTCAACTTTTAGTGATACCATTTGCCTGTACGGTATTTTGTAGCCAATCCGCTTAGTATGGCTGTTACAAAAACGGCATCCACTTATCGGGGTATTCTTTTATCTACCTTATTGCTATTAACCCCATTAATGGGATGGGGACAAGAGCGTGTCAATGACGTCTCCCCAGGTGAACAACTCATGCAAAAGGCAGACTCCCTTCAGCATGCTGCCCGGTATGATTCCTCTACCTATTATTATCAAAAGGCCACTGATTTTTTTGAGAAGCAGTCAAATTTGAGACGCCAACGTAATGCGCTTTTCCAGATCAGCCTAAACAAGGCTGACCAAGACGATCTCAATGCAGCTGCAACCTTTCTTGAAAAAGCCTGGACCTTATCAAGGGAACACTTTCCCAATGATGCCATATTCAAGCTCCGCTACTATCATCAAAAGGGAGTTCTGGCAGAGTCCAACGCCAAATACCAAGCCGCACTGAATTGGTATCAAAAAGGGCTATCACTCGCAAATTCGGTTGAAAACAGCACGATATTTGAGGTCCGGATGAATACCGGCATTGGAGAAGTTTATTCATCGAAAGGTAACTACCAAAAAGCCATAACCCAGTTTTCTAATGCCCAAGACAGCTATCACCGTAACGAGCTAAAAGATCAAGCACTGCTAAGCCGGATCTATAACGGCCGCGGCACGGCTCATCAAAAAATGGGGGGCAAGCAACAGGCACTTAAATTTTTTAGGCTTGCTCTTGAAATAGACCAGCAGCGCCTTCCACACCCCCATCCCGAGCTTTCCATCCTGTATAATAACCTAGCACTGGTATACTATTATCAAAGTGATTACCAGCGGGCACTCGATTATATGATAAATGCCACCAATGTCTTGGCCTCTTTTCATGGAGAAAATCACCGCTTGGTTGCTGCCGGATATAACAATATTGGCGTAGTCTATTCCGAAATGGGTGAGATGGAACAAGCGGCCAATTACCTCAAGAAATCATTGGAAATCAAAGAAAAACTGCTTGGCGCTAATCATCCCGAGGTGGCCGTCGGCTACCAAAACCTGGGCGCAATCCACTCGGATATCGAACAATATGATAAAGCCATAACTTACTACCAGAAGTCTAAAGAGATTTACCAACAGCGTTTTCCCGACGGGCACCCTGAGTTGGCTAATGTATACGCCAATCTGGGGCAGGCCTATGGACAAAAAGAAGCTTACAACAAGGCACTCGATTTCTACTTTCAGGATTTAAATATCAACCGCCGAATGCTGTCGGATGACCATCCTTTTATTGGCGATACCTACACAAAAATCGGGCAAATATATGCCGAAATGAGTAATTACCAAGAAGCTCTCAGTTATTATCGGCAAGCAATGGAAGTGCTTCTTACCAATTACAGTGACGAAAAAACCTTTCAAGAACTATCGCTCGAAAATGTTGTTTATCCCGAGCTGCTGCTTAGTACTTTGCGCTTTAAGGGAGAAGCACTCTACCGGGCAGGCAGTCAGAATGGAAATCCTAAGCAGCTGGAGCAATCCCTACAAACCTATCTGCAGGCCGTTAGTTTTATCGACGAGCTGCAACGATCGCTGGACCGGAGCAAGTCAAAATTTTTACTTAGAGAACGCACGGTTGATATCTACCGGAAAGGGTTTAAGACCGCCCTTACCCTACTTCGACAAACCGGAAAAACAGACTACAAACATCACCTATTCTACTTTGCCCAGAAGAGTCGTAACCAAATTCTGCTGGAGCAAATACAGGAGATGAATAATCAAAGTTTTGCTCAGATTCCCGACTCACTAATTAAGCGCGAAAAACATTTGCGCGAATCCGTTACTGAGTTACAGCGAGAGCTTTCCGAGTTTGCAGTTCGGGGAATGGCTGGCGACTCGCTGAAAAGAATATCTTTGCAGGATTCGCTTTTTCATGCCCAAAAGACACTGCAAAATCATATTCAAAAGCTGGAAGACGAATATCCAAAATATTATGGGTTAAAATACGAACCACCTGTTGCTAACATATCAGAAATACAACAAAATCATATATCTCCATCTAAAACAATAATCTCGTATTTCTTTAGTAAGGCATCCTTATATGCCTTGGTGATCACCAATAAATCTTTTGAAGTACAGGAGGTTGGCACCGACACCCTGCTCGATAAAACCATTACCGATTTTCGAGAAACCATTCTTGAAACCACTTCAGTGGATACCTTTGCTAATCAAAGTCATCAGCTGTATCAACAGCTCATTGATCCTATAACAGAATATATTACGGGTGAAAATCTCCTTATTATCCCCTCGGGTCCACTGCATTACCTGCCTTTTGAAGCACTGCTGACACGCCCAATATCAGAAACTGAAACCAGCCGATTCCATGATCTCCCATACCTGCTCAACAAGCATAGCATAAGTTATGCCCCTTCAGCGGGGTACCTGAAACTTCGCGCCCATCAGGAACAATCTCCCAAAAAGAAAACCCTTGCAGCCTTTGCACCAAGCTTTAAAGATCTCACCGCTTCTAAAAGCAGAGAAGTCTATCCGCAGGTTGATCGCCCCATTTCTCCGCTGCTTTTCAACAAAACGGAAGTTCAGTATTTGGGAGATTTGTTTAACAGTCCCGACGGATTCTTTTCGTTCCTCAAATCAAAGAAAGATGAGGCTGACCTATTTGTCGATCAAAAGGCTACTGAATCAACATTCAAACAAGAGCCTCTAACAAACTATCGTTATATCCATCTTGCCACCCATGCTTTTCTGCAGGAAGAAGACTCAGAACAGTCGGGGATACTCTTTTCCATATCCGATCGGCAGGAAGATGGTACTTTATACGCATCAGAGATTTATACCCTGCAGCTGCAGGCTGAACTTGTTACGCTTAGTGCCTGCAATACGGGCATGGGGACCTTTAAACAAGGAGAGGGAATCATTGGACTCAGCCGGGCCTTTCAATATGCGGGAGCTCGAAACCTGTTGGTCTCTCTATGGAGAGTAAACGATAGATCTACGGCACAGTTGATGCGTAACTTTTATGGCCAACATGATAATGGTATACCAATGCCCATGGCACTGCAACAAGCCAAACAAAAGATGATTGACCAAGCCGAATATGCACACCCCAAATACTGGGCACCGTTTGTTATCATCGGCCAATAAAAAGGCCATGCCTAAGTAAAAGGCATGGCCAAAAGAACTAACCTACAGTATTTAATATTTACTTAAGTAACACTACCGGTGTCATCATCGTCACCATCACCGCCCGTTTGCTCGGGATCAGGCATAGCAAGTGAAAAATACTCTTCGTTGAAATCAAACATAATGGTCTCCTGATTTTATTTGGATTATTTGTGAATACCCATCCTCAATGAAGATGCTATTTAAATATTTTATAATTAAGACTCAACACCAAACTTTTTATCTTTTGACAGATTCTGTGTATATATTCAGGAGTTATTCGACACATCTAAATACGTGGTGATATTGACTATTAGGGTATGAAACGGCTTCTCATTTGCCTCACACTTTTTATCTGCTTCCCCCTATCGGGTATGGGGCAAAGCATACAGCTGGCCGATTCCCTCTATCAACAGGGCAGGGAATACGATCAAAAAGGGAAAATGGCAGAATCGGAATTCTACTACCGGGAAGCCTATAACTTATATCGGCAATTCCAGGATACCGCTTCTTGGCTGAAAGCCGGAAAAGAATATGCCAGCGCCATGGTATATCGCTCGAAAAATGAGCAGGCCATGAAACTATACCAAAAATTGCTGAAGGTCGACCATCCGGCCAACGACAGCTACAATCGCGGTGACCTTTACACCAGCATGGGGTGGTCATCTAATCGGATGGGAAAAACAAATCAGGCCGAAAATTATTATAAAAAAGCCCTACCATTGGCCCAAGAGTCGGGTGACAGCCTGCTGATCGGTACCGTATATAATAATATGGCCAGTGTCTACTCTCGCAGAGGTAACTCCCCCAATGCGCTCGAAAACTATCAGCAAGCCCTTAACTATTATACGAACAAACGGTTTAGGGCCATTACCTTATCCAATATTGGAGGGGTTTATGCCGAATTATCCCTTTATGATAAAGCCCTGGAACATCACAATAAGAGTCTGGAAATTCGCAGAGAAATTGGTAGCGTACACCTATTGGCAAATATTTACAATAGAATTGGGATAGCACAAAGTAACCTTGCCAATTATGATCAGGCATTAGTTTCTTACAAACAGGCGTTAGACAATAGCCGTCAGGCGTCGACCCCCAAACTAACGGCAAATATTCTTAACAACCTGGGGGTCCTTTATAAAAAACTGAGCGAATACGATAAAGCCATTGATTATTATGAACAAAGTCTGGCTATGAGAAAAGAAATATCCGGCCCGGGGGCTATTGCTACAACAACAAACAATATCGGGCAGCTCTACTGGGACCAAGGCAATAAAGAAAAAGCAGCCACCTATTATCGCAAGGCGCTTAAGCTTCGGGAACAGGTCGGTAACCCTTACGATATCGCCTCCTCGTTAAACTCCATGCTCCGGTTAACCGTTGAGCAAGAAGAATTTAAGCAGGCTACCGCCTACGCCAACCGGCTTAAAGCCATGGGGGATTCCACCGATAGTTACGATATGCTGCAAAAGGCCACTTCATTTTTAGGGCGGATAAACCAAGCTCAAAACCAAGATGAGGAAGCCCTCCAGCACTTCAAGAAAGCCCATAGCTACAGCCAGTATTTGTCGCCCCGGCGCCAGCTTGCGCCTATTAAAGATCTGGCCCGGCAGTATCACAAGCTTGGCTCTGACAGCGCCGTTAGCTACGGGCAAAAAGCCATTGATATTATTGAGCAACATCGTTCCAACGCCGGGGCCCTTTCGGATCTGAAGTCAGGGTATTTTGGCAAGCATTCCGATTTTTACACCGAGGTGGCATCGTGGGTCTTAACCTACACTTCGGATATTTCCCGGGCGTACAAATTGGTTGAACAGGCCAAGGCCCGAGCACTCAGCGATGAGCTGGTAAAGGCCTCCCAGAATATTGACGAGCAGCTGCCCGAGAAGGTTCGCCTTGAGCGCAGTCAAAAACGAAATAAGATTGATCAGCTCTACAGTCAGCTTGAAAATACCGTTAACGCCCAAAAACGGGAAAAGCTGCAGCAAAAAATACGTAATGCTGAACTTGACTATGCGTCATACGAAAATGAGCTGCAGAGCGAACATCCCAAGCTCAAATCACTGCAATCCCCCAAACCTATTAGCCTCCAACAGGCCCAAAACAGTGTAGACGGACAAACCGCTATCCTGGAATACGCACTGGCCGGCAACGAGCTGTTGGCTTTCATGATCAGCCGAAACAATGTTCAGGTTGAAACTATATCACGATCGAACAATACCGCTGAGCTTGCTACTGAACTGACGACCATGGTAACCGATTTCAAGGATGCTATTCTCTCAAACGCTTCGCGCACGCGTCTGCGCTCAGAGTCTGCATCATTGTATAATTTACTTTTAAAACCTTTCAAGAAGGACCTCGAAAATTATTCTAATCTTACTATTGTCCCCGATGGGGCACTTGCCTACCTGCCGTTTGAGGCTATTTCGCAAGGTGACCAGTATCTGATAGAAAACTTTAACATCAAATACGTGCCCTCACTAACTAGCCTTACCCTTTTAAAAGATCCCGAAACCCTAACTCGTAAAGATTTGCTGGCCGTTGCAGGGTCCAATTTTGTCCGCAATAGTGAACGCAGTTTACAACAGAACAATTTGAGTAATCTCCCATCCACGCTTATTGAAGTTGATTCCATTGCTGCCCACTTTCAAAACGCCTCAATACTAAAAGATGAGCAGGTATCTGAACAAGCCCTGAAAAATTTACTTCATCAAAATAATTACCAATATGTCCATTTGGCCACTCACGGTATTATTGATGAAAATCAACCCAATCGCAGCGGATTAGCTCTTTCTACCGAGAACGAACTTTCGGCTTCCTCCACCGAGGATGGCATGCTGCGGAGCTCCGAAATTTTCGGGATGAACATCAATTCAGATATGGTGGTACTTAGTGCCTGTAACACAGGGCTGGGCAAAATGGTAGGCGGTGAAGGTATGCTGGGCATGCAGCGATCCTTTTTCTATGCCGGCACTTCTACGGTTGTGGTAAGCCTCTGGAATGTATACGATCGGTCAACAGCTTCGTTCATGAATGAGTTTTATAAGTCACTTCTACAGCAAGATACAAGCAGGGGCTGGATCGATGGAGCTTTGCGCTGGATCGGGTGGGAGCAATCCATTCCATTCGGGGTCAAAGCAAAAGCCATGCGCGAAGCCAAACTGAAGATGATTAAACACCCGCTATTTAATCATCCTGTATATTGGGCGCCTTTTATTGTAGTAGGGCGATAGTAGATCATTTAATTCCTCTAATTATCACTCTTGGTAATTTCAATAAACTCCTGATTGTCAACAAAAGGGGGATTCTCGGCATTGGCAATCATCACTGTAGTTGCGTACATCGTTCTCAAAATACTTTCCATTTTTTCAAAGCGGATTTTATGCACTTCATCAGACGGACGATGATAATCTTCATGAATACCCGTAAAGAAAAAGGCAAAAGGCACCTTTTTACGTCCAAAATGCCAGTGGTCACTGCGGCGATAAAACTGCTGGGGATCATTTAAATCGTTGTATCTTTTATTCAGTGTTATCTCTCCAGACTGCTTATTGGCAACCTTAATAAGGCTATCAAGATCTGAAGAAATAAGTTCCGCGCCGATGATATAGGCATATTTTTCAATGCCTTCGCTTTTGTGCGTAGAATCGATTCGGCCGATCATATCCGTATTTAGATTTGCTGCTGTCTTTTCCATCGGAAATACCGGATGATCAGAATAGTAGCGGGAGCCGAGCAATCCTTTCTCTTCCGCCGATACATTTAAAAACAAGATAGACCGCTCAGGTTTTATTCCCTTTTTTTTAGCCTTGGCAAATGCTTTGGCTATATTCAAAAGCCCAATCGTACCACTTCCGTCATCATCTGCACCATTATAAATACGATCTCCCGTGGAGTCCGGCTCTCCAATACCCACATGATCATAGTGCGAGGTCAACACCACCACTTCCTCTTTCAATTCCGGATCAGCTCCTTCATGTAAAGCCAACACATTTTGGGAAGGTATTACTTCTTTCGATGAATAGGGGATTTGTGTCAATTGATAATGCAGTTCTTTGGGCTGAAAATCGGTAATGCTACCAATCAACTTTTGACGATAATCGGTCAATTCTTCTACGGACTTCAAACCCAGTAACTTAACAACCAATCCCGGTTTAACAACATTGTATCCACCGCTAAATCCACTGGAACCCCCACTTTCCCTATAAGCTAAACTCATACGTCCGGTTTCTCCAAAGCTACCCTGCATTTTTTGGGCTATTACATCAAACTCTCGAGGCTCCTTGGCCGGTATAATTAATATACCTGCCGCTCCCTGCCGCATGATCATCTGGAACCGTTTCCGGGCATCTATCTTGGGATCAATAAGTGTATCCCCATCTACTACATTCGGAGTATTCTGAAACACCATCACCCACTTATTTTTTAGGTCAACACCATCCAGATGGGCTACTCCGCGTTCCTGATCGCTAACGCCAAATCCCGCAAAAACAACTTTTCCGCTCAACGTATCAGTACCTCCAAATAATCGTGCAAAATCTGCTGTTTTACTTTTGCTGGCTACTGATCGGCTGATTCGTTCTTTTGCAGTGCCGTCTTTTGCATACATTTCAAATACAATGCTGTCACTTTTTGTTGCATTGAGCTCAAAGTTTTGAAAGTAACTGTCATTATCACCAACCGGCTTAAGTCCCAGTGCTTCATACTCATCGGCAAGATACTCAGCGGCTTTTTTTTCGGAAAGAGTCCCTGTTTCACGTCCCTTCATGGAATCGTGAGCAAATGCCGTTAAATGGGGCCTTAAATAATCCGCTGATATCTCCTGCTGGAAGTCTAACAGTTGTCCGGTCTCAGTAATGTATTCCGCAGGTTGATTCTGGCTCGATGGCCCTGATCCCGCACAGCTTACGGCAAATATCAACAGACCAACAAGAAAAGGTTGCAGGTGGATCTTCATAAGTAATGCTCTTTCTTTTAATTCTGATTTGCTTCGGGGGTGCCAATAATTTCATCGACAGGCTTTAAGTCCAGATAAAACTCCGTCGGGTCATCGTCTTCAACATACAAGTTGATCTGCCGCTCTTTCAGCATCTCTAAAATCGCTAAAAAAGTGACCACGATCTTTGTCAGATTTTCAAGCTCACTACACATTGCTCTAAAAGAAGTGCGGCCGCTTTGCTGCAGGCGGTCCAAGACATACTCAGTCTGCTCTTCAATGGTAAACTCTATCTTTTCAACGTGATGTACACTTTTCTGCTTTTTGATATCGGACAATACCTTTTTGAAAGCTGACATCAAGTCAAACATGGTTACATCCTTCAAGGCCTCACCGCTGGCCTGCTTATCAACCTGGTCGACTTTGGTATATCCGCGAAAATATGATTTCTGGGCTTCTTCAGCCACATCTTCCATCTTCCCGGCCATCTCCTTATAGCGCTTATATTCAAGCAGCCGCTGTACCAATTCATACCGGGGATCGTGTTCATCAAACTCCTCATCAGATTCCTCTTGGGGAAGCATCATCTTGGCCTTAATAGACATCAGCATGCTGGCCATCAAAATAAATTCGCTGGCCACATCCAAATCCAGCTCCTCCATCAAGTTGATATACTCCAAGAACTGGTTGGTGATATAAGAGATAGGAATATCATAGATATCAAGCTCATCGCGCTTTATAAAAAAGAGAAGGAGGTCGAGCGGACCTTCAAAGTTTTTAAGTTGTACTCGATACATTAACCACCGTTCCGATTTGGGCTATCCACCTGATTCTAATGGGATAAAAAGAAATTATTTATAGCTTATCTACTCAAAGTTAATGTAACTGTTGTTTATTGCCTAACTTTTTATAGTTTTTACATCAACGTTGGTTCTTTGGATTATAAACTATGGATTACGCAAATTTAGTATCAGCCATACAAGAGAATAATACTCAAGAGACAAACGAAATCATCGAGGCGCTGCGCCCAAGGTTAATCGCATTCCTGCGCATTCATATGAATGCGAGTCCTTCCGACGCGGAGGATTGTGCCCAAGATTCTCTTCTTACCTCACTTGAAGTGATCAAGGAAGATCGATTGAACAATCCGGACCAGGTGGTCTCATATATTCTTTCTATTTGCAGGAATAACTACCTTAAAATGCAGAAGAAAAAACGTCCTGAAGCAACCGATGAAATTCCAAATGAACATCAACAAGCTCCTACCCAGCTACAATCTCTGCTGGATGAAGAGCAGGAACGCTTACTCGAATGGTGCCTGAATCAGCTTAAAGAGAAATACCAGGAGTTTATGCAGTATTGGTTTGATCATCCTGATTCCCATGCCAAAAAAGTGGCGGAGCACTTTGATATCAGCGTTAATAACGTATGGACACGAAAACATCGGCTTATTCAGAAGCTTAACGACTGCTATCAAGAAAAAAGCAAATTATAATGTAAGGATTACGATTCTCAAGGGTCTTACTTACAGACCTTGAGAATAAAGGTGGCTTAGCACTGTTTAAAGCTTATAATTAACCATTTAGGAATGAACAAAATATCAAGAGACATAGAGCTGGAACGAGAGATTGATGCCTATGTTAAAGGCAACCTCTCAGAGCAAGAGGCCCAGAAGCTTTGGGAAAAGCTACTCCAGCGTCCCGAATATATCGAGCTTTTAAAAACTGAGTTGGGCGTAAAATCAATTCTAGAAAAGCGCTCTTCCAACAATTATTCCTCTTCTACCGAGGAAAACAGTGTAATTTATTCCATACAGAGATCTTGGAAATGGATGGCAGCCGCTGCTGCAGTAGCACTATTGGTTGTCTCGATTAACTTTTTTCAACTGGATACGAATAAATCTTTACAGAGTGAAACACCTGCCCAATTTAATCTGGCAGAAAACCTTTCTTCTGCGGAAGTATTTCGCAGTCAAAAAACAGAAACACTTCCTGCAGATTCACTGCTAAATCGAGGGTTCGAAGCAGCACTTTCGGGTGATATTTCAAAAGCAATAGCCGCCTACGATGAAATTATCAATAAGTACGGTGATAAATCGGCCGCTACAAAAGCATATTTAAATAAAGGAATCATACAATATAACAGCGGTGGATTCGGAGAATCAATCGAATCATTTAAGGCGGTTATAAAAAAAGACACAAAAAGAGATGTCTTAAAAGAGAAAGCATATTGGTATATGGGTAATGCCTACATCAATATTGAACAACTGGAAAAAGCACGAGAGGCTATTCATAAGGTTTACTCCATGGATGGTATTTACCGCAAACCCTCTTTCAGGTTACTGAAAAAGCTGGACTACAAATTGGGCAATGTGGATTACGATAACTTTGAAGAACAGATCAAAGAAGACGAATAAGCTTTCGAAACTTTGCAAATAATGAGTTAATTTACCGTCCGTAAAAGTCGGTTAACTCATTCCACACTTATTTTGCAAAACCCTCTGTTAGACGCTTCTGACAACGACCAAGAGTTTGAACGAACGTTGCGTCCAACTCGTATCAGCGAGTTTATCGGACAAAAGAAAGTTATTCAAAATCTCTCTGTTTTTATTAAAGCAGCCCAAAAACGTGATGAGGCTTTAGATCACGTTATTCTTTCGGGACCTCCCGGCCTGGGAAAAACGACCTTAGCCCATATCATTGCTAATGAAATGGGGGTTCAGATTAAACCTACCACAGGACCTGTTCTCGAAAAGCCCGGTGACCTTGCAGGCATGCTTACCAATCTCGATGAGGGCGATGTTCTTTTTATTGATGAGATTCATCGGCTTAATCCTGTTGTAGAAGAGTATCTGTATTCAGCCATGGAAGACTACCAGCTGGATATTGTCATTGATTCCGGGCCCAATGCCCGTAGCATCCAAATTGAGCTCAACCGCTTTACTTTGGTGGGTGCTACTACCCGAAAAGGATTACTGACCGCACCGCTGCGGGCTCGTTTTGGAATCGATATGCGCCTCGACTACTATGATGTGGAACTTTTACAGCGCATTGCACTTCGTACAGCCAGCATTTTGAATATGGGCATCACGGAAACCGGAGCACATGAAATTGCTCGACGTAGCCGGGGCACCCCTCGAATTGTCAATAAGTTATTACGTCGTACGCGCGACTTTGCCCAAGTAAAAGATATGGATACTATCAACGATGAAATTGCTGATACAGCCCTCAATGCCCTCGATGTTGACGAGAATGGACTGGACGAGATGGATATTCGTATTTTAAAAGCCATCATTGAAAACTATGAAGGCGGTCCTGTGGGATTGGGCACCCTGGGTGTTGCCGTCGGCGAAGACAAGGGTACTATTGAAGAAGTCTACGAACCATACCTAATTAAAGAGGGTTTTCTTCAGCGCACACCAAAAGGACGAATAGCAACCCGTCAAGCGTTTGAATATTTAGGAGTAAACCCTGACAAAAAAGACAGTGATTTATTTAATTAGATGTATAAAAAAATAACTAATAAACACTCGGTACAATATCTCCGTTCATTTAATAATATTAAATAATTCAAATATAATTATTTAATATTTTAGGGAACCAATTCTCCTGATATGTGATTGTCAAGTATCACAATCCTTAATTAATCACATATCACAATGGAAACAACAACTCACAATCCCTTACCAAAACTGAGGACATTTCTGTTCAACAGTTTTGTAGCTATTCTATTGGTTTTTACGCTGCAAGCTTGTAGCGACGATGATGATGGACCTACAACACCTGGTAGTGAACAAACTATTGCAGAAATTGCTCAATCTAATGATAACTTCAGTGATCTGGTTTCAGCTCTTGAAAGTGCAGGCTTAATTTCGACCTTGCAGGGCGAAGGACCTTTTACTGTATTTGCCCCCACTAATGACGCTTTTGCCAATTTGGGTATAGATGTTAGCAATCTGACAACCGAACAACTAACTGAAATTCTCAGCTATCATGTTCTAGGTCAAAGAGCTACTACAGCTGATATCAATGGGCAATTTTCCGTTACTGCATTCGCCGGCGGCGACCTATTTATTTCAACAGCAAGTGGTGATGTAGTCCTCAACGGTAATGCTACTGTAACCGACGCTGACATTTTAGCTTCTAACGGCGTTATTCATGCTATTAACAACGTATTATTGCCAGACTCCTATCTCGATATAGTCGGTCTGGTATCTAAGCGATATAACCTACAGTCACTGGAAGACGCTGTTGTCAGTGCCGGACTAGCCAGCACGCTACAAGATGAGGAAGCCAGTTATACCGTATTTGCCCCGTCAAATGCCGCATTCAGCGGGGTCGATCTATCCGGACTTTCAGAACAAGAAATTCAGGATATTCTTACCTATCACGTTCTGCCAAATGAAGTTCTTTCCGGTGACCTCCAGCCGGCCCAGGTTGTACAAACGGTTAATGGAACAGAGTTAACTATTGAGGCTGCTGATGGTAGGGTAACACTTACGGACAATTCCGGGCAAACCTACGAAGTTACACAAGCCGATATTCAGGGCACCAATGGTGTGGTGCATATTATTGACGGTGTTCTTGATCCCAACCCAAATATCGTTGACGTAGCTATAGCAGACGGTAACTTTACTACATTGGTTGATGCTCTTGTACAAACTGGATTGGACGAAGCCCTGCAAGGTGCCGGACCGTTTACAGTATTTGCTCCAACGGATAATGCCCTATCGGGGGTCGATCTAAGTGGATTTTCAGAACAACAACTTGCTGAGATCCTGCAGTACCATGTAGTGAATGCCAATATACTATCAACTGATTTACAGGCCGAACAATCTGTAGAAGCGTTAGCGGGCGGCAACCTTTTTGTTACTGCTGATGGAAACGTAGTTGTCAATGATATTGCAACTGTTGTATCAGCCGACGTAGAGGCCTCAAATGGAACAATACATGCCATTGACAATATATTGCTCCCTGATAGTTATCAAGATGTGGTAGGAATTGTATCCAAAAGATATAGCCTGCAAGCACTCGAGGATGCCGTTGTTACCGCCGGGTTGGTCAGCACCCTGCAAGATGATCAGGCAAGCTACACGGTATTTGCCCCTACAAACGCAGCCTTTGATGCTGTTGACACGAGCGGATTAACCCAGCAGGAATTGGCAGATATCTTAACATACCATGTACTTCCATCAGAAGTACTTTCGGGTGATATTTCTTCCGGAACGGTTACTACCGTTAATGGTGCCGACTTAGAAATCACGGTCAACAATGATGGTAGCGTTTCGCTTACTGATGGAGCCGGAAATACCTACAATGTAACAACCGTTGACTTGGAAGGTACTAATGGAGTCGTCCATATTATTGATGGCGTATTGCTCCCAAGTTAAACCATAGCATTTTTTTACCCGCACAATCCCTGATAAAGCCGTACTCTGTAAAAGGAGTGCGGCTTTTTCTTTTGAGAGATCATTCTGCATAATTATACAGATTTTTGTAGCTTCAAGGCTTCTTAATAATCACTATTTACACGAACTTTTTACTCAAATGAAAAACCTTTTCACTTCCGAATCCGTATCAGAAGGTCACCCCGATAAAGTCGCTGATCAAATCTCTGATTCCATTCTCGATGCTATGCTCGAACAGGATCCCGACTCACGGGTTGCCGTCGAGACATTGGTAACAACGGGGCTTGCCGTTATCTCGGGCGAAGTTACGACCGACGCCTATGTAGATGTGCAAGAAATAACTCGCGATGTCATCCGAAATATTGGTTACACGAAAAATTCGTATCGTTTCGATTCGGAATCTTGTGGCGTTTTGACAACTATCCACCAGCAAAGTCCGGATATTGCTCAAGGCGTAGACGAAGGAAAGGATAAAAAAATGGGAGCCGGCGATCAGGGCATGATGTTCGGCTATGCTACAGATGAGACCGAGACATATATGCCTATGACGCTGCAATATTCCCATGATTTACTTCGGGAACTGGCGCATATTCGCAAAGAAACGGCCCTGTTGCCCTATCTGGCTCCAGACAGCAAAAGTCAGGTTACGGTAGAGTATGATGACGAGGGAAATCCCAAAAGAGTAGACACCATTGTTATCTCTACACAACACGATGAAGGGATTGACCAAATAAAAATCAAAGAGGATCTTAAAAAGCATCTTATCCCGGAAGTTATCCCAGAAGAGTTGATGGATGCAGAAACCATTCTCCATGTGAATCCCACAGGAAAATTTGTGATTGGCGGTCCTCACGGAGATACCGGACTCACAGGGCGTAAGATTATCGTTGATACCTACGGCGGGCGCGGTGCACACGGCGGTGGAGCTTTCTCTGGAAAAGACCCATCAAAAGTAGATCGAAGTGCAGCCTATGCCTCTCGACATATTGCTAAAAATGTGGTTGCCGCTGATCTTGCCGAAGAATGCCTCATTCAGCTTGCTTATGCTATCGGTATCCCCGAGCCTGTTTCTGTGAATGTAAATACGTACGGCACCGGCAAAGTAAAAGATGCTGAGTTGGCTCAGGCTATTAAACAGACTTTTGATCTGACACCGGCGGGTATCATTAGCCGTTTCAACCTAAAACGACCTATTTATTCCAAAACAGCCGCATACGGACATTTTGGACGCAGTGAATTTCCCTGGGAGAAACTGGATTATACCGACAAGCTAACTAACGCTTTGTAAACATCGTTAGTCAAGCTTTTAAAACATTAACTTATTAAAAAAGAGGCCTCTCAAACACAGAGGCCTCTTTTTTATTTTATATCCTCTTAAATAAGGATGGCAGGACAGCCTGCTACCCATCAAGCATATCTTTCAAAGCATCCTTAGCCTTATCCATTAAACCCTTGGTGGCTGCTTCTTGTAAAGCTTTTTCTAAAACAGGTTTAAGAATTTGCTGTATTGTCTGCTCCATGGTATTGTTGCCGGTGCGACCAATACCTTCAAGTTCTATTTTTGAAAATTTGGCCATTACAGAATTTTCACTGCCAATATCAGCAGTTAAGGTTACCTGTCCATTCTCTACCAGCAGATAATCAACAATAAGGTTTGTCTCCGAAGATGATGAGCTCCCCATATTCCCGGTAAGCGCATCAAAGTTATTGCCCGTCGCTTTTTGCTCATAGTAAAGCTCCGGTTTTCGAACTCGCACTTCTTCAACAATAACAGTATCCGAAAGAAGGGATGACAACTTCATCTTTATTGAAATCTCTTGAAACTTGGCGGCAGGCTTATCACTAAATCCTTCGGGATTGTGAATGGTAAATCCCTTTATCGTTCCTGAGCCATTCAAGAGCGATATTGATACGCTTTCTACATCAACCGAGGTATTAAGCACCTCGGCAGTGGTGCTCTCCAGACTGGATTGCACCATGTTGTCGATACTCACCGAAAGGATGAGTGCGGCTATAGCACCAATTACAATAATAGCAAACAGAACCTGAAAAACAGGTTTTAAATCTAATTTTGACTTAAATAAACTCATATGCCCCAAATAATTTTTTGTTATTGGAATATAACAGGCTTCAACCTAAATATTTGAGAAAATAAAAAGGCATGGAAATTGAAAATATTTCCATGCCCAAAGAAGTTAATGCGCTATTATCCCGGGTTAGTTACCCGACCCTCCTTCAATGGTTTGGCCAAAAAAGATGGCATTCATAAACAGCTTGTTCGTACCAAACCAGAAGGCCCTGAAATTGGGATTGTCAGTCATCGAGATAACTTGTCCACTACCAACATCACTCACCACTATAGCGGCTGTTCCCGACAATTTTTCCAGATTCTCGTCTGAGACATACCCACTAGCCAATGGATTATCGGTATAATAAAGTGGAGTAGCATAGGGATTTTCAGCCTTTTCTAAGAAGAGTGTGCTATTGCGGAAAACTGTCAAGTCCTCATCATTATAGCCATATCCCAACGGATGGGTTAGATCAAGCTTGGTATTAAAAATAGTTCCGCCAATGTATTGGGCCCCGCGGGCTTTACTCATATCAGCATACGACTTAGGCGTTACCTGTTTTTCTTCTTCAGATTCTTCCTCCCCATTCACGTACTCAATATTGGCCAGGCCATTTTTTTCGGCCCAATTATTGGCATATTTAGTTGTAATGAGGGTCCCGCCTTCTTGAGTCCAGCGTTTAATCTTTTCAACCGCTCGCTCAGATAATTCATCATAATTCCCATTCACCATCACCATTACATTATAACGGTCCAGGTCTGCTCGTTCTACACGATCCATCGGAAAGAGCGTAGGGGGCATATCAAAACGCTGATCCAGGAGGTGCCATGCTTCACCCACTTCATACGAGCTGGCTCCCTCACCGGAAAGCAATGCAATGTTTGGTTTTTGGAGATCTTCAAAAGAACCACTACCCAGATCAATTCCGCTGGGGGTAAGTCCTGTTCCAACGGAATATACCGTCAGGCCATCATTATCTGCAGCTCGTTGAACAAGAGCATGAATTTTATCCCGGTCTACCGACTGTGGTCCCAAGGGCACCAATATGGTTCCGTAATCAAACTTTTGCGTGCCATCTGCGGTAACACCCGTAAATGGTTTAGAAGCAACTTTTACACGTACACCCGCATCAAGCAGACGATTTACCGCTCGCGGTGCGTAATATTCATCCCACTCAAACACATAGGCATAGTCACTTTCACCACCCAGCACTTCTCCGGTTGGGAACTCTGGCAGCCCATCGACCTTATTACCAAGGAGATCGTCACTGTAATCACGGCCTTCCAGCTCTGCAAAAGGCAGATTAAAAGCATAGGGCATAGTCCAGGCCGAGACATCATAAAATAAACTATCTGTAAACGTGGTACGACGCTCGAACAATGCTTTAACAAATCGGTACTGCTTTTGGTCTGATGGAATTACATACGATGAGCCGCTTTTGAAATTCTCTCCATCCACGGTTATATCTTTCTTCAGGTCATATAAATCTACTTTGTGGCGACGCAAGAGTTCAGCCAAGTGATAGGTTCGCGCTTGATCTTCTTCGAGACCAAAAACGTAACCCTCAATATCAGCATCCTCACCATCACGCTTGGCTTGCTTATAAAAATTGCGCTGATAATTCAGGATCTCCTCCCGTAAATTCTGAGAAGCTTGCCAAGTCGAAAGTGAAGTCAAAAACTGGTTCTTTATGGTAAACGGGAACTTCAAAACACCGTGTATGCTTTCCTGTGCATGGCCCCGTGAACTGGCCTGCTCAAAAAGAATTCCGATACTTCCATTTACATCGGGATAAGTGGAGCCTTTGCCATAATAAAAATCATCAAAACTCTCCTGTGAATAATACAATCGCTTGTTTTCATCCAGGATCTCGGCATGATAATCGGCAATGGCCTTCGTCAGGTTTTGGTTTTTCTCAGGCGTAATGGGATGGGTTCGTGACTGTATACCCGGCTGGAAAAAATAGGTGGAATTCGTACCCATCTCATGGTGGTCAGTCAAAATATTGGGCTTCCACTTGTGGAAATTGTTAATGCGTCCCTGACTTGTGGGATGCTGAACCAACATCCAGTCACGGTTCAAATCAAACCAGTAGTGATTGGTACGACCGCTCGGCCAGCGCTGGTTTAGCTCCATACTATTGGGATCGGCTACCATGTTTTCACTCTTGTGCGTGTTGGCCCAGCTGGCAAATCTATTTAATCCGTCGGGGTTTAAGCTTGGATCCAGTAAAACTACACTATTCTGCAGTTTGTCTTCGATCTCCTTGCCCTGTGCGGCTGCCATATAATATGCTACAAGCATCGAGGCATTCGAACCACTCGATTCATCACCGTGGATACTATATCCCATATACACTACAATGGGCATATCGGCTGTATTTAGTTCATCAGATTTGTCCGGCTCGGTCAGTGCAACGTGCTCTTTGCGAATCTGGTTGATGTTGTTGTGGTTCGAAGGGGAGGTGATCGTCAAATAAACCAGATCCCGATCTTCATAGGTTTCGCCAAATTTGTGCAGCGTTACCCGATCGGATGCTTCAGCAACGGCATGCATATACTCCAAAAGCTGATCATGGCGGACATGCCATTCTCCAGGCACCATTCCCAATACTTCTTGAGGCGTGGGGATGGATTCATCGTATTCGACATCCTGTGGGAGGTAATACTCCATAGAGGCTTCGGCATCGGCCGGGCTTTGTGCCTGCACCGTGGTGCCGATGAGTAAAGCCAATAGCGAAACAAATAGTATGCGTAATTTCATATCCTGATTTTTTAAATTAACAAAAGCGGTTCGTGCCATAGTGTAAAGGTTATAAATGAAAAATGTTTTAAAAAAATAAAGGCATCGACCGTAAAGCCGATGCCTTTTAAAAGTTAGTACAGTAATCGGACAAATAGTCCCATCACCTTTAACTAAATGAATTACGCATATCTAAATATAGCTGCTATTGAAGAGCCATTAGGCATATCCTCTTTATCAAGTGCATATACATTACCGCTTTGGGTCAGCGTTTTGATAGCTGCCATATTAATCAAATCGTATTCTCCGTTTTGGGGTTCTGCGCTGTGATGTACCGTATCGCGCTCCATATCAAACCAGCCCCAGCTGTGCTCTCCAATCGGCACAAACAGCGATTCAACTTTCCCATAGTAGGCCGCTTCTACAATTTGAGATAAATTATCTGACTGTTTTTCCGATCCGGAAAGGTCACCAAATCGCTCGATATCTTTATACATACCTTTCAGGAAGTATGATTTTATAACCTTCCAGCCCTCACTTTTTATGTCATCATTACTTTTGGGATCAGTATTTCCGGAAACGGTTTGATCCAGCAGACGGCTATAACTATTAACTTTTTTATATTCAGCAATCGCCTCGTTCACCCCGGCAAGAATCAAGGGATCATTTCGTTTCCGCAGAATTGAAGTCACTTCATTTTCAACAGATTTCAAATAATTTATAACTTCTTGGGTATTGGTATCACTTGATCCGCCTTGACCGTGGAATATCGCTTGAGCATTCGCTCCTTGACCGGCATGATGCTGAAGGTTTGTCTCATTAACATCATACTTCAAAAACTCTTCCAAACTTTCGGGTGCTTCTTCAAGATCAATTTCTTCAACATCAGCACGTGTACATTTGAGCAGCCGCATTTTCTTTTGACTGAGTGCCAAAATACAGAATGTCCCTTCCAGCGTAATCATAGGCACCAATGGAGTGATTAAGAAGTGATCGTCCACCATCACCCGCTCATTAAAGGCATGAGGAATTCGATAATACTCAAAGTCATCACCACTGATAAACAATGCTAATCCCTTTTCATTATGTCGCCAAAATTTTGGATTGTCCAATAATTTTCTTGCCTCGTCCAGCAGCTGATCAATCTCTTGTTCTCTGACCTCTCTGTCTTTTAATTGCTCAACAGCCTGAGAAAGCAAGTTCTTTAACCGAATTGGGTCTTGCTGAACCTCCTCACCGGCTTTGTGCGTGGGTAAATAAATAGATACACAATGTTCACCTTCTTTTTTTGCAAGGTCGAGGATGTTTTCACGCGTAATCATAAGTACCTCCAATATTTAATTAACTACCAGCTTGTTTTGCTACAAACAGTTTTTCGAATTTTAAGATTCAAAAGCAGCTAATCGTTTTAATGCTGATTTCTGTTATTTTTTGTAACAGTAGTATAACCAAATAAAGCTATAGATATTACAATGGTTTCTCAATCAGCCGAGAAAGAATCTGTCTTCGGACAACCCGATAAAAATACGCTTTCACAATACCATGATGTGTTGATGCGCGCCGAACGCGGTGCCCTCATGGCAGACGCACACGTGGGATATGTCATGCCAATAGGTGGAGTCATGGCCTACCAAAATAAAGTATCTCCCGTTGGGGTGGGATTTGATATTGGCTGTGGCAACATGGCCGTAAAACTGGATAAAACCCTCTCTACGTTTGATACGCCTGCTGCATTAGATATCATTGAAGAGCGTATTCAGTTCGGATTGGGTAAACATAATCCCGACTCTCCTGACGATCATCCGATTTTTGATGCCCCCGAATGGGATGCCTATCCCAACAAAAAGATAACATCGTCGCTGAAACAAACTGCCCGCGAGCAACTCGGTACCGTTGGCTCCGGGAATCACTATGTGGATCTGTTCCACGACGAAGACGATCATATCTGGATTGGCGTCCATTTCGGCAGTCGGGGCTTTGGCTACAAAACGGCACAGGGATTTATGAACCTCTCTCAGGATAAAGACTGGAACGCAAATTTTGAACAAAAAGAGGTGCTCCTTGATCTCAACACACCACTTGGCCAAGACTATTTTGCTGCCATGAATCTTGCCGGTCGTTATGCCTATGCCGGCCGTGAATGGGTTAGCTATACACTGGCCGATGCGTTTGATGCTACTATTTTGGATGAAGTTCACAATAATCACAACTTTGCATGGAAAGAAGAACATAATGAACAAGAGCTGGTTGTGGTACGAAAAGGTGCTACTCCGGCATTCCCCGGTCAGCGCGGATTTGTTGGCGGCAGCATGGGAGATATATCAGTCATCCTCGAGGGGAAGGAATCAGACCAAAGTAAAAAGGCTCTCTATTCCACCATTCATGGGGCGGGGCGATTGATGTCACGTACACAGGCCAAAGGTGATTATCGCGGACGCGACCTGTCAAAATCTGCTATAAAGCCCGACATGATTTATGATAGGCTGCAAGAAAAAGGGGTGGAACTGCGCGGTGGAGGACTCGATGAGGCGCCCCAAGTATACCGTCAACTTAAAGACGTACTCAATTATCATCAGGATACCATAAACATTGATCATTATCTTTATCCTATAGGAGTTGTAATGGATGGACCTGAACAATTTAAACCGAACTCCTAAATGACTTTTTCAAAGATCTTTTCGACAGGCAATACATCAAATAGATACTCCTCTTTTAGTTTCATTCCCAATTTTGTTATTGTTCTCTTTCAAATTTGATAACCTTATCAATCATAGGTTCCTGTTATGGCTGAAGAGTCACAATCTGCTGTGAGGGATACAAAAAAGAATAATAAAGGAGATACTGATCGCTGGCAGGGAATAAAACAGAGTTTGGGACCAGGCCTGTTGATGGCAGCAGCAGCTATCGGCGTTTCGCATCTTGTACAATCCACGCGTGCCGGGGCTACCTACGGTTTTGCCTTAATATGGGCGTTGATTCTGGCCAACTTTTTTAAGTATCCCTTCTTGGAATATGGTCCACGCTATGCTGTTGCTACAGGGGAAAGCATGATTGAAGGATACAATCGCCTTGGCAAATGGGCTATCGGCATTTTTGTGATTTTCACTATTGGTACCATGTTCGCCGTACAAGCAGCCGTAACCATCGTAAGTGCCAGCCTGGCAGCCGAGCTTACCGGTATTGCCCTTTCTCCATTGGCGTGGAGTGCCATACTGCTGGCGATCTGTATTATCCTGCTTATTTCGGGGCAATATTCTGCCCTCGACGGTGCTATAAAACTGATTATGGTAGTACTTGCGGTATCCACAGTAGTAGCACTGGGCGCTGCCCTTTTCCAGGGAGGACAACACGAAGTTGCCAGCTACTATCCTGATATTTGGGATGTAGCCGGAGTATCTTTTTTAATTGCCTTAATGGGATGGATGCCGATCCCCATTGATGCTGCCGCATGGCACTCACTATGGACGCTGGAGCGCGAGAAGCAGACACAGTACCGTCCCAAGCTCAAAGAATCACTCATCGATTTTAATATCGGCTATATCGGAGCGGCTTTGCTGGCGTTAGGATTTCTCCTGCTCGGCGCACTTGTGATGTATGGAAGCGGTGAACAGTATGCAAGCAGCGGAGCCGTTTTTGCCAATCAGCTGTTGGGATTATACACCGAAAGCCTCGGTGACTGGCTCTACCCGGTCATTATCATCTGTGCCTTTACTACCATGTTTAGCACTACCCTCACTGTCACCGACGCCTATCCGCGTGTCAGCCGCCGCATGCTGGAAGTCCTCATGCCAAATACTATGAAGGGAAAAGACAATCTCCGCGTTTATCGCGTTCTCATTGTCGTTATTTCTCTGCTTTCGCTCGGCGTGCTGTACTTTCTGGGGGACTCATTTACTTTGATGGTGGATCTTGCAACTACATTATCATTTTTAACCGCCCCTGTATTAGCATATCTCAACTACAAACTGGTAACCGCCGAACACATGCCGGATGACTGCAAACCCAAACCATGGCTTAAATGGCTTAGCTGGAGTGGATTAGTCTTCCTGACTGGTTTTGCTCTCGTTTACCTTTACTGGATTTTAATCATGTAATATCAGCTAACCAACGGGATTGTCTCTCCATTTTTTTCGGATGATTCCATAATGGCCCGAACGATGCGAATATCTCGCAACCCATCTATTCCCGGTACAATAGGATCGCGCCCTTCTTTAATAGCGAGGGCTTCATTATCCATCTGTCGCGCCTGTTGATGATGGGGGTCGGGCGGTAATTTTTTGCCGTCGCTGGTTTCTCCCTGCACTCCACTATATGTTTGAAATGGTTGCAAGAGATACCATCCATCGGTGCAATCCACATTTAAATAATTTGTGGATTTGCCAAAACTGGTTTCGCCGAAAGCCATTACGCCATCGGGAAACTTGAGTTCAAACTCGGTGAACTCATCCACCTCATCATAGATATCACGCTTCGACCATTGCTTCCCGCGGACCGCAATCGGTTCCATATTTGTGGAGTAACGAGATGCATTAATAGGATAAACGCCCATATCATAGAGAGCGCCGCCGCCCATTTCAGGATCACGGCGCCAGCTATCAGCTGAATGCCTTCCGTTATAACCTGCTCCGCTTTTCACTTCCTGAACCGCACCATAGGTTTCCTCTTTTCCATATCGGATAATCGTACGATTATTGGGCTCGTGCTGTAAGCGGTACCCAATCGACAATGAAACCCCATTTTTGTCGGCCGCATTGATAATCGCTCGACATTCCTCGACATTCATCGCCATGGGCTTTTCGCACCACACATGCTTACCGGCTTCGGCCCCGATGATAGAATATTTGGCATGAAGACCCGGTGGGGTCACCACATAAATGATATCAATATCATCATTATTCGCTACCTCGTGCATATTTTCATAGTTATATACATTGCTATCGGGAATATCATATTTGCGCTGCCATTTAGGAATCTTATGGGGTGAGCCTGTTACAATTCCCCGCAGTCCACAGTGCTCCGTCTTTTGCAGCCCGGGAGCCAGACGGCCGGTACTGTAACTACCCAATCCCACCAGGGCCACCCCCAGTTTTTCTTTCTGTTCTGATAATAAGATGTTGGGAAATCCAAAAGAAGCAACAGCAAAGGCCGTTCCCGCGGTTTTAAGAAAATCTTTTCTGGAAAAATCGTTAGCCATAATATTCCCTTTTATTCAATACCATTGTATGGTTATTCTAACGAATAACGGCCAATTATCATTTTTCAGCTCATTTCTTAAAAAGATTATTTTGATCACCCGGAAGCCTGGGAGGTTCTAAGTCTGTATCAAGAGCATCATTTAGCTTGCTGATAAAATAGGCAGAAAGCTCCGGAGATTTCCGCTCTTTATTCTGGTGGACAAAAAAGTGGATATTATCCAGTCCCTGATCAGTCCAGGTCGTTAGCCGTTCCACCCACTCGTCGAGCCGGCTAAAGTCTGTCTCGTGGTTCGCACCTACGTACCGAATAAAAGCCTCATTATTCGTCAGTCGCATGTGAAGCAGATCGCGCCGACCGGCCGTATCCGTTATAAGATTGGTTACATTATTCTCTTCCAGCAGTTGATAGAGTTCGTCGGCCACACCGGAATCAGCAAACCAATCGGGATGACGAAATTCTATAGCCAACGGTACCCCTTGAGGCCAATGCTCCACAAAATTGGCCACCCGATCAAAATACTTGGGCTTAAAATTCCCGCGCAACTGCAGAAAAGTAGTGCCTAACTTTTCTTTGAAGTGAAGAATACTGTCATAATAGTTATCGGTGGCTTCCTCAATACCATTTAGCCATTTCAGGTGGCTAATGTATCGATTTACCTTGGGGAAAAACTTGAAATTATCGGGCACCTTGTTACGCCAAGTTGCAATCTGGTCTTTATCGAAAGTGTTATAAAAGGTGGCATTCAGTTCTACCGAATTAAAATTCTTTCCATAATATTCGAGCTCATCGCCCACGCCTTTCGGATAAAAATTCTTTAGATCTTTCTTGTTCCATTTTGCACATCCCACAAAAACATTCGGAGTATCCAAATCACCATAAGCCGAAAGCACCTCTTTTGTTTTGGGATGGTCTTCAGGTAACGCAAGATTTTGGTCTCCGGGATTATCTACACTGCCAAATTTCATAGAATTCTATTCAGTACCTGTTTTAATGAATTATTGATAAAATGGTAACGATATCTCAATACAGTTTTTACCTACAAGATAGGTATAGCCTATAGTATGCGAAAATCATCCAGGTTAAACCATATTACAGTAACCGAACTCCTTTTACTACCCAAGCAAATAAAAAGGGATCAGCTACATTTTACTGATCCCCTTTAACAGTTTTAAATACCTTCGTTAATTATTTTTTATCCGCTGGCATCATAAAGGGCTCAATTTGCATGCCATGCCTGTGAGGTTTGAAAGCATCAAAACCGGTAGGCAGTTGTACTTCCTCCATTTGTATTTGCTGATCTTCTGTCATTCGCTTAGCCTGCTGACCTATGATCAAATCAATTGCTCGTGAAAATAGAGGTTCTTCCGGGTCCCCAAGCTTGGGCTTATTTAAAAGGTTATCTGCTGTAATCTCAGTAACGCAGTTATCATTTGTATCATCGACACAACGTCCATTTTCATATCCAGTCGGGGCAAAACCATTGGGATATGCCTGGCCATCAGCATTCACAATTTTTACGACAATCGGCTGTATGGCTTTCTTATGGTCGGGATTAGCCTCATCACTATCCAAATAAGGGGCAGGGGCATCATAGAGGGTAAACGACCCTTCATCTTTCCCAACCGTTTTTAGGCCTATATATGTTACTTCTCTATGGGGCAGCAAGCTATTAATAACCGTTTCGCTGGCCGATGCTGTCCCTGAACTCGTCAATACATACAAATTATTCAATGACAAGTTGTCCATTGGTTCCGAATTAACAAACTCTCCTTCGTTATTCCGCTCAATTTCACCCTCTTCATTTTCCAACGGCACTTCATCTAAGAAGTATACTTCGCGATTATTATTTGCAGCCCGTTTTTCATTGTATGAGAACTCTCCAAACTTTGTTGAGCTCCCGAGTCCGGAAATCAAGCTGGTAAGCAACTGACTGGTTATGACCGACCCACCACCGTTGTAGCGCAAGTCCAACACAAGTTCATCTACGCCCTGGCTTTTAAAATCAGCAAATACGTCATTGAGGTCTTGGTGTGAGTTCGTTTGAAAAGAGTTGTACATAAGATAGCCAATTTTCACACTGCTGGTATCCACTACCTTAGTTGTAAGTATTGGATCTTCGATAACCTGCTGGGATTCCACTGTGACCGTCTTATACTCTTCATAGTTTACCTCTCCTCCTGTGGTATCAATCTTTGCCAACGTTAAGTCGTGGGCCGAATCGTTTGTCAACAGGTTAAGGTAATTGTTTACCGTAATTTCATTTCCATCAACTTTCGTAAACAAATCCAACCGCTGCAGGCCGGCATCATCAGCAGGAGAATTCGGGATAATATAGCGTACATATCCCACTAATTTCGTTTGTTGATCATCTTTATAGTAAAACCCATAATTAAAACCTAAGGCCGCATAAATGCCATCCTGCTCGTCTTGGTATTCCTCATAGTCATCGATAAAAAAGGAAAAATCATCATTAGGATGTCGCAAGGATTCGAATAGTGCTTCAGCGTCCGCAAAATCTTTCAGGTAGTTATTGAATTCGGTGTCATTATCAAAATAGTCGTCTCCGAGTTCCGTAACATCCCCCTGCCAATAGTACCAATAGTTCATGGCATTCCATACAAACTGCTTTTCGTCAGACGCTTCTTCACCATTTTCATTTCCGGGATCCGAATCTGTTGGGCTTGAATCACTACAGCCAATCATTACTGCAAATAATAATACCCAGATAAATCGCAATTTTTTCATAACTTTTGTACTAAAATTAAGTATGAGCTGTTATACACTTGTAAACTAACTCCAGTCCATTTTTATTACAATGAAGTTTATTACCGTACTATTAACATCTTTATTTCTATTTTCATTTGGATGCTCTTCTACAGAAAATACAGCAAGTAACGGAAATATTCAGATTTTAAATGCATCCCATGATAGTTGGTCGCGTTCACCCATGGGTAGTTCAGACGTACCGGAAGTGGGGACGGACCTGAAAATTACTGTTAAGAATTGGTCATCCAAATATACTCCCGAACATATCATTTATAACAATAGAAAGTCTCTATCTGCAACTGTTAGCGATACTATAGAAGGTAATACGGTGATTTTCGGCAAGATTATTCGATCTTCCTCCAAGCTTCCCAAAACTTCTGAAACGGTTTCCAAATCAGATCGGTTAGTATATAGCAACCAAGAAGGAGAAGAATTTTATATTAAAATCACTAATTGGAACTCCTCAAAAAATTAATCTCTTCCTATTCGTTGGGATCAGGGAATTTAGTATATTTGGATAGATTATTCACCTCATGAAAAAAATACTGCAATACATTCGGGAGCCTATCAATACCATTACTCACGGCATAGGAGCTATTCTTGCCGTCATTGGGTTAGGTGTACTTATTTATGAAGCCATCCAAAGGGGCTCTATCAGTCACCTTATTGCCTTTTCTATTTTTGGCCTCAGTATGATCCTGCTCTACACGGCAAGCTCGCTTTACCACGCCTTACCCGTTAAACAGAAGACCTTAGAGCTGCTCCAAAAGCTGGACCACAGCATGATTTATGTACTTATTGCCGGGACCTATACCCCAATCTGCCTGTTGGTGCTCGAAGGCGGCTGGAAGTGGGGGCTTTTTGCTACAATTTGGAGTCTGGCCATTATTGGCATCATTAAGAAGTTCCTGTGGATGAATGCTCCCCGATGGCTTTCCACCTTGTTTTACCTGGGGATGGGCTGGCTGGCCGTTATTATCTTTCCCACCCTGATGGAAAAACTGCCAATGGCCTTTTTAGTATGGATTGGCATTGGCGGACTGGCATACACGCTGGGGGCTGTGATCTATGGCATTAAAAAGCCGAATCCTATTCCCAACTGGTTTGGCCATCATGAAATATGGCACCTGTTTGTAATGGCCGGCACATTCTCACACTTCTGGGCTATCTACTATTACCTTCCCGGATATGCAGGATAGATAGCTTAGTTATCGGGATCCCTATGTCCTTGTCCTTTCTCCGGCAATTAGAGGATCATAAAAATGTTGTTCATAACTCTTATATTGATGATTTAAACAACCCTTTATGTAGGACAACGTTATAATTAATCCATAAAACGGAAGCATGGTTCGTAAAGCACTCTCACTTCTCTGTTTTATATTTTTATTCTGTGCTTCTTCTTTCGCCCAGTTCTATCCCACGCAACACCGTCCTCCCAACCAGAACTGGCAACAGCTAAAAACAACCCACTTTAATTTTATTTATGGTCAGGGAAATGAGTCCCAAGCCTTGGAGCTGGCAAAAATTATGGAATCCCAGTATCCCATTGTTCAGAGTCTCGTAGGCGGGGAGCTCAAGAACTTTCCTATCATTTTAAACAACTATAATGACCGCTCTAACGGTTTTGTCACTCCCTTTAACTTCCGGTCGGAGATTGAGCTTCCACCTATCAAAGGAAAATCTCTAAATCCCCAAACAGGTGATTGGCTGACCAATGTGGGGCCACATGAGCTGGTCCATGCCCTACAGTTCAGCAACCTGGGGGAATACAATATCCCCCGTTTCGTCAGCCTTTTTTCTCCCGATCTGGCACGCATGTTTCATGGCGCTATTCCAATGGGGATGCACGAGGGCATCGCCGTATATCATGAAACCGAACAAGTGAATGCTCACGGCGGCAGAGGTCAATATCCTTTTTTTACCAACCAGTTTGAAGCTACTTTCAACAGTGACCAACGCTGGTCGATGGGCCAGCTTATGCAGACAACAAGCTATACGCGTCCGTTTGGGCGCCACTACATTGGTGGTTATGAATTCACCGACTGGCTGCACTCGAAGTATGGAGATGATATTACCCGACAGGCTCTCGACTTCTATATGGATTTCCCCTTTCTGGGCTACGGCGTGGCCCTGCGTCATGCTACCGGTTTGTGGCCCGGACAGCTCTATAATGATTTTGAATCATATCATGAAGATCGTCTAAATACAAAGCAACCCACTTCTCGTTTTTTAGAGCTCGATGTGCCGTACGAGGGGTCGGAAATTCGGCGGCCAAAATGGCTGTCTGATTCCAAGCTTATCTTTTACGGATCCTTTTATAATGCCCGCTCCGGCTTCTATACCTATGATTTAGCCACTCGAAAAATGCAGCACCTGATTACCACAAACTCTGTCCGTGACTTTCAGTATGATTTGTCTGCCGATCGTTCTCAAATGATTTTCAGCTATTATGAATCTCATCCGATTTACGACCATACAGCTAAAACCGAATTAGTGCAATACGATTTTAAGACACATCAGGAAAAGCAGCTCACCAAAAGTGGTCGGTTGTATGCTCCCGTTTTCCATGGAGATGAACTTCTTGCTCTCAAGACACATCCGGCCCGGTCGAAACTGGTTTCCCTAAATACCTACAACTATAGCGAAGAAAAAGAGATTTTTTCAGCTCCGAATCAAGAGATTAAAACCGTATCCATTCACCCGGAGCACGGGCAGCTCGCAATTGTATCCAATAAAAACGGACAGCAAGCCCTGTGGATTACCGGCAGAGATGATATTACTGAGCAACTGCAAAAAGAGCCCGATATAGCTTTTAAGAAGGGCTCTGTTTTTGATCCCGACTGGCACCCAACGGATAACAAGTTGCTTTTCAGCGCTGACTTTTCGGGCACAATGCAGCTCTACGAATATGACTTGTCAAGACAACAGATTCGACAAATAACCGAATCGAAATTTAATGCTTTTGAAGGGAGCTATAGCCCCGATGGCAATCGAGTGGCTTTTGTACTGCAAGAAGACAACAAACGACTGCCTGCTGTATTGGAGCAAACAGCATTTTTAAATAACACGGTGAAAAGAACTCTTTGGGAAAAACGCCTATCTCCAAAACCGGTTGAATTTACTGATATCATAACCGACTCGGTTGCACAAACTTCATCTGATTGGAAAACCTCCCCCTATTCATCAGGACTGGACTGGCTTAAACCACGGACTGTTCTGCCTTTTGCGGATGAAGTATCTAACAATAATAACTATCAGGCTGGCATATCACTACACAGCGTCAATACATTGTCGACACAGTCCTACTCGGCAGATCTATCATATTTTAAAGAGCGAGGATGGTACGACATTACCTATCAAAACAAAACGTTTTGGCCGGGCTTTAAACTACGCGCTTTTAACGAGCCCTCGTACCGATCTGCTTCAAGTCTTGGTATATTGGGACGACAGGAGCGAAGTCTGGCTTTTAGTGTCCCACTGAAGATAGATCTTAATCAAAATGTATACAGCACTTCACTGTTTGTAGCGCCTGAAATACGTCAATCTCAGATCCGCTTTTATGATGCCGGTTTTAACGATACAATCTCAGACTTTGCCAACATTACAGCCGGCAATATCTATACGCAACTTAATTTTCGACTCCAGCAAAACATTCGGGATGTCCAGCCCAATACAGGGATTATTTTGTTTTCAGAAGTTGAACATTATTTGTCAGGCGATGACCTTACAATTGGATCTCCCAATAATGAAGTCACCTTTTCATCACCGAATGCAACAGCGCTCCGTGGGGGCCTATACGGATTTATAGCTCCGTTTAAACGTTGGAATCAATCCTTACGGATAGGAGTGCGTGGCCTCACACAGTCAGGACTGCTTTTTGATAATCAATCCATTGTTTCTGATGCGTTCGGACGCCGTGTTTTTGGCAGTGCGCACAATCTGCTAAGCGTTAATACTCGCTACACCATCCCGTTGTTTTATGTTGATGACGGAGGCCTGCTACTTCCTCTCTACCTTAGTAATATCTACCTGGTTGGTTTTACAGATACAGTTTTTAACCCTAATCTGAATAATTGGCAAGATCATGGAACCACAGTATTTGGATTGGGCATTCGCACCCGTTTTCGGATCTCAAATCTCAGCTTCGATATTGGTGTCGGCGTTGGTTTTGAAACGCGAGGCGAAACACGATTTTTTATAGGAGATTTTTAGTTATATACTTATCCCATAATATTAAGTTCACCATATCATATGAAGCTATTCTCTTTATTTTCTCGAAAGATAATTCCAAGTGTGCTGATCAGTATTCTGCTCTTGGCCGGATGCAGCGAGCCGGAACCAGAAGAACCTGATGCCGACCGAAGAAAAAGTCCCATTGCCATTGCCCAAAAAACTCATGAACCGAGTAATACCTATATCAAGATAGTATATGGGCAGCCCTATAAAAAAGATCGCCAAATATTTGGTGATCTGGTACCTTATAATCAGGTGTGGCGGACGGGAGCCAATGAGGCAACTGAACTGACAACAACCAAAGAAATCAGCTTTGCCGGCAAGTCGCTGGATGCCGGCACCTATGCGCTTTTCACCATCCCCCGTGAGGATGATGAATGGACGATCATCTTAAATAATGAATTAGGACAGTGGGGCGCTTTCGAATATGACTCCACTCACGATTTTTTACGCGTAGATGTGCCTTCTGAATCCACAGAAAAAGTAACCGAAGCGTTTACCATTCGTTTTTCTAAAATTAAGGGGGATTCCACGAATATTATCATTGAGTGGGATCAGGTCGAGCTCAACATTCCGGTCAATTTCCTCAACAGCAACTCACCTACCTAATTCTAACAATAGTTATATTATTAGTGCTAAAAACATTTGAATAAGCAATTCGTATGGTCTACTCGTTATCATTATAACAAACCATACTATTTGCTCATGCAGAAGTCATGCGATTACATTTCTACCTTGCTTATCCTTTGTGTGATTGTACTCATAATTCCCCAATTCAGTTTAGCTCAAGCCAATAATCAAGATTCCCAAAAGGTTAAAGTCATGGTATTGGGGACGTTTCATTTTCACCATGCTCCCGACTACTTTGATATTTTATCTCCCGCGAATCAACAACAGCTTGATTCAGTTATTAACTCTATCGCTGAGTTCGAGCCTACAAAAATTACATTGGAAGCATCCTATAAAGACTCGGCAAAGTTTGACAGCTTGTACCAACAGTTTCGTGCCGGCAAACACCAACTAACCAGCAATGAGCGGCAACAACTTGGTTTTCGCCTGGCCGACCAATTTGATCACGAAACTGTTTATCCCGTCGACTATATTTTGAGATGGCCTTACCAAGAAGTTATGTCGTGGGCTGAAAAAAACCAGCCTTCTTTCTTGGAATTCTATGATCAATGGCAGAAAAAGGGTGCTGTGTATGAAGAAGAACTCTATAAGAACGCAACCCTCACCGAGCATTTACAATGGCTCAACAGCAAGTCGTATCGGGACCGACTTAAAAAGTTACGGATGAAACGACTAGAACTTGGAGCGGGATCAAACTTTGTTGGTGCAAAACCAATATCCTCCTCCTATGAGCGCAATCTTAAAATATTTGCCAATATTATAAAATATGCAGAACCGGGTGACAGGATTATTGCCATTTTTGGGGCCAGTCATGGATACTTTTTGCGAGAATTTGTACAAATGCATCCCGATACAAAACTGGTCGAAACGCTGGACTATCTTTAAAATGTTATTTGGCAGAAGTACTTTCTTTTACTTTTTCCAACAGTTCTTCAGGCACGTCCAGCTCCATACGCAACAACATTGAGGCGTGGGTTTTACCCTGGGCATCCAATTTTAAAGATACCGTTCCTCCGCCGCCTAAACTTTCGTGGAGCACAAAATTCAGCGCGCCGATATTGGGCAATTCATAGCGCTCAACTTCTCCTTTACAAATATGCTTCATATGCTCCTTAACGACATCAGCTGTGAGATTTTCTTTTAAGAAGGGATACACATCCGGATGCCGGGCAATTACTCCCACATTACTACCGTCTCCCTTGTCGCCGCTGCGTCCGTGTGCTATTTCGATAAGCTTTACTGTAGCCATAATATATTCTCTGCATTCCTTTTTCTGTTGTGGATAAAGATAGATTGATGAACGCCCCCCTGCAAGCCAAAAAAATTTCTTTTGCGCAAACGATTTTAAACTGAGTTCCGTTACATCAACTCACATATACTTTAATATCAAACTATATAACATTTATGAGTTATTTCGACAAGATTTCTGACATCTATGATCACATTGCACAAGGAACAGCTATGGATGCATTTGAACAATATTACGCCGAAGATGTCACCATGATTTTAGAAGACGGCACCGCGGTTGAAGGAAAAGATGCCAACCGTGAACGCGAAAATGAATTCTTTAGCAGTGTCGATGAGTTTCACGGCATCGAAGTAAAAGGTATAACGTCCAACGAAGACGAAGGCATTACGGCTGTTGAATCTACCATGACCGTCACCTTTAAAGGAACTGATGAACCTATAGACCTCGAGCAGGTTGCCGTGCAGCACTGGGACAACGATAAAATTGATACCGAGCGATTTTACGGAACACAGACGGACTAACACAACCCCATGTCCCGTTACCTAAGCCCTCCTGTTTCAGGAGGGCTTTTTTTAATGATGGCTCATAGTTCCTACCGGATTTTGAGTTGTAGATAACAAATTGGTGGAAGGAGAAAGAATCCGTAATTTCCACGCGCTTCATCTCATCAACTTTTACCACAGACATTTACTTCAAATAAATCATTTTTTCTCACAATGAGTAAACCAAAGCGCGTAGTTGTCACCGGATTAGGAGCCTTATCACCCCTTGGTAATTCTGTTAATGAATTCTGGTCCAATTTAATTGACGGCGTAAGTGGCGCCGATCGTATCACCCATTTTGATCCCTCACAATTTCGCACGCATTTTGCCTGCGAACTCAAAGATTACGATCCTTCCGACCATCTGGAACATAATATGATTCGTCGATCGGATCCCTACAGCCAATATGCGTTGGTTTCCACCGACCAGGCCGTTAAAGATTCGGGACTCGATTTTGACGAAATGGATCCTTTTGATACGGGCGTTATTTGGGGGAGCGGCCAGGGAGGAATGAAAACCTTCGAAGATGAAGTTAAGAATTATACCCAACGGGACTTCAATCCACGCTTTAACCCATTTTTTGTCCCCAAGTTGATCATCAACATGGCTCCCGGGCTTATCTCTATGAAATACGGACTCATGGGCATCAACTATGCTACCGTTTCGGCTTGTGCCACCTCTAATACGGCCATCATGGATGCGCTTAACTATATCCGGTGGGGCAAAGCTAAAGTTATGATCACCGGCGGTTCTGAAGCAGGTATTACCGAAGCTTCCTTTGGCGGATTTTCGGCCATGCGCGCTATGTCGCAGCGCAACGAGGATCCTAAAAGTGCTTCTCGTCCCTTCGATAAAGACCGCGACGGTTTTGTGATGGGTGAAGGAGCAGCCACTCTTATCTTGGAAGAGTATGAACACGCCAAGGAGCGCGACGCCAACATTTATGCCGAAGTTACCGGTGCGGCCATGACGGCCGATGCCTACCATATGACGGCCACGCATCCCGAAGGAAAAGGGGCTACTGCGGCAATGAAACAGGCACTGAATGATAGCGAGCTCAATGCCGAGGACGTTGATTACCTGAACACCCACGCAACTTCTACGCCAGTAGGCGACATCAGTGAAATAAAAGCAGCAGTAAATGTATTCGGCGAATCACCTGATCACTTAACGATTGGAGCTACAAAATCAATGACGGGGCATTTGCTCGGTGCTGCCGGAGCTATTGAAGCTATTGCCAGCATCAAAGCAATTAATGATGATGTAATCCCACCAACTATCAATACCGAAAATATTGATGAGGACATTCCATCCTCACTGGATATTATTCGGGATGAGGCCAGAGAAAAACAGGTGGATGTTGCAATGAGCAATACCTTCGGTTTCGGCGGTCACAACGGGATTGTAGTGTTTAAGAAGGTTTGATCGATGCATCATGAGTAACGAACGATGTAGCTCGTTACTCACTCCAGGGCGGAACAATGCCATTCATTCGCGCATAGGCAATTGACTGACCCACGTGCTCACTTTTGTGGGTAATCAGCTGCATCAACACCGCTTGACCATTGACGGTTCGCCCGTACATCATTGTTTCTTCGTGCAGCTTGGAGATGGGCATTTCTTTCATTGATTCTTTGACATGCTCAATGGAACGCTCCAGAATTGACACCACATTTTCTTTGCCCGTTATCGACTCAATATTATCTATATCCACATCATCGGGCGCCGGAATGCCAAGTGAGCTTTCCAGGTAATAAAAGTTATAACGTGCGATGTGAGTATACACTTCTTCTACAGTCATCACCTCTTCTTCTGGGCCCCAGGAATATTTATCCGCGGGCATTGCTTTGGCCAGCGAAAGTACACGCGAAGCATAATCAAAATGCCTGCTAAATTGATCTTTAAAGTTGTTGGATTCCTGAGCCTGTAAGGGCTGAATCCAGCAAAACATTATTAACATCGAGAGTATAACTATTGTAAATTTTTTCATAACCAATCCCTTTTATTGGGTTCTAATACTACAAACCTATATTAAAATTAATTGTTACTTCCATTCGTCTTTTGAGCACGATTATTAAGATGCGACTTTTCAATGTTTGTAAAAAATTGCCTCAACGAATGCACCAGCAAATCTTTTTCCACATCATGAATAGGGTGCCCGGTCCCAGGCAAGACCATCATCTCTGAATTATCTGTTTTTCTATAGGCTGCTATAGTTTGCTCAAGCCCGGCTGTTGTATCGGAATCCCCAATATGAAATCTAATGGGACAATCGATCTGTTTCCATTCATCTATTTCAATGCTAGGATGGACACCCAAATACTGTAACATGTCCCGAGTGTTATTCACTACCCGTTCCCAACCTGACAGATGTTTATCTTTTAGCTTATCAACAAAGTGAGGAACTTTTTCTTTCATCTTTTGCGGATGCAGGTACTTGCTCTCTCTATCTGCTATCTCTTCATTCCATTGTAATATGGTACCCAGCGTTGATACTCCTTTAACTCTTTCGGGATAATCTTTTGCCAAGGACAGGGCAACATAACCGCCCATACTATATCCAAAAAAGTTCGCTTTTTTCAACCTGTGTTCATCCATATACCCCAGCACATTTTCAACAAAGTAGGAAATCCGAAAAGTACTTTCTGTCGGACCTGCTTCACCATGGCCTTCAAAATTGATACGGTGTACGTCAAAATGTTCTTTAAGCAGCGGGAATATAAAATCAAATTGTTTTGATGTTCCCAGCGCACCGTGTAATAATATTAGAGATTCCATATCTCGCTTTTTAAAGATGAACTTGTCTCATGATAGATACGATATCATCGTGATATCCCAAAATTTAAGCATAGCATGTAATTTAACTCTTTTTCAGTCAGAATTATTAACTGCCAGTCTCTGGATAACGCATCCTAAAATAAGCCCACTTCCCGGATTCATCAGTGCACCTTCCCGCAAATGTATGATTTCCTTTATCAGCCATTTTGCAAGTTAGTAGCACTTGCTCTTCGGGCTCCTCAAAAGAAAAATAGAGGGTATCATTTTGTACGCGTGGATCCCGCGTTTCCATCACCGTGCTGTCGGGACCCATAATATCTATTGATAATTTCCCATTAACGTACGAAACATCATAGGTAAGAGGATTCTCCATTTCCGGATGATTCATCGGACTTAGTGATCCAGCCCAGTTTCCCGGTTTGAGTTTATCATTCGATTTGCAACCTATCAAAAGGCATATAGTTATGCCCAAAAATACATATTTCATCCAGATAAAAATTAGTTAATAGATTTTTCAAAGAGTGGATTTTTTACTGAGCGAAAAATATTACGCAAAATTCTATTTCAGAACAATAATTATGACTTAAAAAGACCTATTAACAACCACAGGGGTTTTACAGGATACAATTTCTTTTCGTTATGTATACATTATTACCAGTACAGAAGCTATACAGCCAATAACATACAGCAAAGTATATCGGCGAAATCGACTTGGATTTTTAGACTTTGGTACTGCCCCATTAAGCGTTATGGTTCTCTTGGTCGTAACTTGGATAAATAAAAGCATTATAAATACACCCGTCACAAAACCCATAATAAAATCGATCATAACAACCACCTATTCATTCCACGATACTGTGATAGCAATATTCTCTTTGGTATTCCATTCGACCGGGATTTCTAATCTATTATTGCTTTCATTCCAATTAGTCGAAATTACGTTTTCATCAAGCTTTACTTGCCGGGGACGATCTCTAAGATTATGAATCACCAGCTTAATCTGTTTCTCTGATGCTGAATAGTTCTTTCCAATGTTGGCCTCCAGCGTAACCCTTAACACATCCTTACTTTGATTCGCCTCAAAAGTGAGTAGCTCATACTTGTCCTTTTCTACAGCACCTCTTGTAAGACCATCATCATTATACATCTCCGAATTCGATTGGTCGACCGATGCATCGGTATAGTAGTGGAGCGTAAGATTTCTGCCACTGTATGCTTTGGCATGTTGTCTTAATTTTGTCATTGGGATAAAAGCTCCGCCGCGGACAAAGGTGGGAATAGTCGTATCATTTACAGCTACTGTCGCCACTTGTCCACCTTCAAATTTTTGATCGGTATAGAAATTATACCAGTTCGATCCTTCCGGAAAATAGACCTCCTTTTGCTTTTTATCGGATTTAACAATTGGAGCCACTAAAAAATCATCCCCCCACAAATAGGCGTTATCATAGTTGAATAGTTTTTCATTCTCGGGCTCCTCAAAGAAAAGTGGCCGCATCAACGGTGCCCCGGTTTTATGATTCAGATGCACCAAGTGATAGTTATACGGCAATAACCGGTAACGCAATTCAATCGCTTTCTTGGATAAAGCCTTGGCGCTGTCGCTCCGAAAGACCGGCTCACTGGGTACCGCTTCCTGTGCATGGGGACGATAAATCGGTTGAAATACCCCGTACTGCATCCACCGCACATAAAGCTCGTCATCCAGATTATCTCCCGCAAAACCGCCCAGATCGCTGTGCATATAGCCAATGCCCTGCATTCCCATCTGCAGCGAAATTTCGGGTTGACTTTGCAAACCGCCCCAGCTGCGAGCCACATCACCCGTCCACGGAATGATGCCAAAGCGCTGCGACCCCGAATAGCCGGCACGCATCAAAATAAAGGGTCTCATATCCGGATCGTACTCATAAAACGCCTCATCTACCAACTTTGCCCATTGATGTCCGTAAATATTGTGGACTTCATCCGCGGTACCCGTGGCGTGAACGGCTTCGGATGGATGAACTTCAGGCTCACCAAGATCGCCCCACATTCCCGTAACGCCCATGCTCAGTAAATCTTTATAAATATTCTTAAACCAGTTGTAGCCCTTCTCATCAAAAACATCGATAATCCCGGTATTGCCGAAAAAGAATTCAAATGTTAACGGATTGCCCAACGAATCTTTAGCCAGCACGTCATTTGCAACGGCTTCATCCCATCTTTTTGAGGTTGTTTGCACGTATGGCTCGGTTATTAAAATAGTCTCAACGTGTTCTTCGCGCAGTTCGTCAATCATCTGCCTTGGCTTTGGGAACGAATCAGCATGAAAGGCTAAGTTACCCATATTTCCTTTCATCTCTTTGCCAAACCAAAACAGATCCAGGATGATTGCATCCATCGGAATTTGTTCGTCTCTAAAAAGCTGAGCCGTTTCCAACACTTCTTCCTGTGAGTGATATCCAAATCGACTGGAAAAATTTCCCATGGCCCAGCGCGGTATCATCGGCTGTTTACCCGTAAGATCGGTAAAGTTATCTATAATATTTAACCACGAATTACAACTAACTATCTGGTAAGTTATCTGCCCGCTAATGGTCTCATAGGCCAGAGTATTGTTATTATTGCTATCCAGATCCAAAAAGCCTATCGGAGCATTATCAAAATGCAGCAAGTATTGTTTGGACGATAATACCACAGGCATGGTATAATTGAGCAGCTCACTTCTATCTCCATATCCATAGTGCGCTCGATTGTACAACTCCAGCCGGTGCCCCCTTCTGCTCATATTCAGAGCCCGGGCACCCCCGCCATAAAGAGCCTCCTCTTCGGTAATCTGAAACTGTATCGTTTTAAGGGAATCTCTCCTATAGCCACTCTCCCTAATCATCAGCTCATTCCCACGGTAATAAGTAATTTGAAAAGGTACTTTTTGGATCCGCGCTGTTATGCCCTTTGATCGCAAAACCAATGAAGAATCAGTTTGAGAAACATCAACGGGAACCTGTTGTGGTTCTAACACTACGGCATGCGATGCCTCCTGAAATGTTTCCCCATCAGGAATAAATGAAGTCTCAATAATATTCGGCGTATAAAACTGAAGGCGATAGGTACCGTCACTTAGGTGTATTTCGAAATGGCTTTCTTTTTTTACCACTTCCTCAAATACGCGATCAACAGACTGGGAGAGTACAGGCTGAACGGTGAATACAAACAGGAGTATAAACAGTATTATTCTCATCAATATATACCTAAGGAGTAAACATTTATTCATTGCCGGGGTTGAAGGTAGGATTATTTATCTCTCCGTTCCAATACAGTGTGCTACCAATTACCAGCTCATAATAGGAAGATACCCTAAAAATGCGTTACTTCTTTTTTAATCAATCATAAATATACGGGGAGCTATGAAATATTTATCAATAATGAGCGGAATATTAGCGTCTGTTTTGCTGGTAACAGCATGCCAGCCGCAGAACAGTAATAACGAAAGAGCCTCTAACGGGATCATTACAACAGGTGAATATAAGGGGAATGAATTTACTATTGCTACGGGCAATGAGGATGAAATATTTATGGATATGGCGGAAGCCTTCAACCGCATGGATGCCGAAGCACTCTGGTCATATTCAGCAGATACAGTCATGATGCGTAGCGTTGAAGGAGTAGAAGTTGCGCTAACACAGGCTGACATGGCTGGGTTCTTTGCCTCGGCAGATTCTCTAAGCTGGGATATTGATGCTGTTATTCCTGTAAAGATTACGGGTAGCAACCAAGTTCGCATTTTTGTCGACAGCCGCGAAGTGGTCTATAGAAAAGACGGCAGCGTGATGAAAAAGCACCTCTTTGAGGAATTTACTTTTGAAGATGAAAAAATGATTAGAGTCCGCCAGTGGGATGCAGCAATGCCCGATAGTACAGAAAGCATATAGCAAGCCCGAAAAAGGTAGGAGGATCAGCCAGAAATTAATTCAATCTTATCAATTAGCAGCTCGAAATCCTCGGCCTTCTTATTGCCGATCAAAAAGCCGAGCTCTTGAATAGTCTTGTGATGAAAGTTGGGCTGGTCTAATCGGCGGCCGCGAAAAGTAGGATATAAATCATTGAGTAACATGGTAATATCCTGCCACTCACTGGTAGTTTCAAAATAAGAGATATAAGAGTGGGATGCCTGCTGATCATGTTTGACGCGAAACTGATATCGCTTTTCATCGCCCTTTAGCCGCATTCTTATTTTATTCTTGGGATTTACTTCAAGGTCAGCTGGTAAATAACGTACTGAGGAAAAACCTCCGTTGTTTTCCAACGATATGGTTCCGCTAAACAGCCCGTATCCCTCTGGGCTTAGGGTGATTTTACCCCGCGAACGACCACCCATCACCACATCATCTACCGTTTTCCAATTTTGCAGGCTGACATCCTTATTAAATTCAAAAATAATCTGTTGGGGCATATCACTAATTTTCCATGTTCATCTGTCCCGTTGCAATCATCCAGTGATGACGTTGATGATGAGCTCCCTCGGCCAATAACCCAATATATCCCAGTGCTCGAATTTTTTTCACTTCGGATGCAATATCAGTTGTGCACTTCACAATCCAATCACCTTCATTCTGCTCGGCCTGTATGTCCCAGCCTTTCTCCTTTTTAAGCATAGTTGGATGCATTTTAAGCAATCTGTTTAGGGCTTCCTCCGCACGTTCTGTATTGGGCTGAACCTTAATTTCAACGCCATTTTCAACCTCTTCCCTGGAAACTACTTCCACGTCTTCTGTAAAAGCCTTCATATCAAGCAGGTGTTGACGCAAGGCCTCTAAATTAACCTGTTCCCAATCGGTATTAGGATTAGCTTCAAGCTTTTGCACTACCTCCTGAATCGTCCCAAAAATATCGTTCCCGGGCTCAGTAAGCGGCGTGCCTTTTTGATGCATGTTGTGTTGAGCATAAGCAACTCCGGTAACTCCCAATAACATTACCAGAACCGTTAACTTTTTTACAAAAGAGGTGTTCATCTTAAGAGACATTGTTAAATTTATGTTTTTATGAATAGTTATTTAGACTCTTAGCATCTGGCATACTACGTAAGTGATACGTATCAAAGAAGTGTACCAAAAAATCCATTCTTTGATCAAGCCAATTGCTTCATCACTACTATAATTAAATTAACTCAACCAATCTTGCACCTGATTGCGGTGTAAATAATCCCTATCACATATAGACTGCCAAAAATTTCTTTGTTATAACGAGCCATCCATAGCGGTAGATAGATGTCAAAATTGTCTTCCCGATTTTCGGTATACCGAGCGGCGATAGGGGTAAGGGGACATTTCCAGTTATTTACTGCCAAAATCAAGACTTCAAAAGATACAACAGCGCAAAGTATCCATGCAATCCTAATACTACCCATCCATGCATACACTGGAATAGCCACAATGCATCCGGCAAAAAACGCCCAGACCAACGTATGAATGAGCTTGATAGCTCGTAATGTCGTCTTTGGATTCATCAGTTTACTATTTACAAATATAACGCAAAATGCCCCAAATTTACCTCAATTAATTATGGGTGTCTGCCATCTTGTACTTTGGATCTCTGCTCATAAAATCCCTAAAAACACCGTGTGACTTACTCCTATTAATATGTAAACTACTGTTACCTTTATCCAAGTCAATACAATTTCGAATACATGCTCAATGTTTATTTGATAACTGTATAAAAAAGAACAAGGTCCACACTAAAAAAGCCCGCCAAGAAGTATCGACGGGCTCTTAAAAATACAGTTTAACTACTTAATTCTGTTGAGTACTGATATCCGCCAGCCTACTTCGCAATGATACATCGCTTTTTGATACGCTTAAATCGAAATCATCCAAAAACAATTGCCAAGTACCTTCACCATGTGTTTGTACATAGCGTTTTTGAAATTCATTGTCATCATCAAGTTCTGCAAGACCTCTGTCCATAGAACTGATAATCGCTATTTGATTTTCTCCGTGTAACTGTCGCTGATAGACATTGTAACGACCATCATGATCTTGGTCGGTATTCGCTTCGTACCAGTCGTCCAACATTCGTTGAAAACGAGCCATTTCTCCATTCTTAACGGAATAGGTTGTTATCATAGCTGTTTCATTTAGTTGCTCCGATGGATTTTGCTCATATTTACTCATATGGCTCCACCATTCTACTCTCAAAGGACCATCCAGCAGCGGCTGCACATTATCCAGCCAATCCTTTCCATGAGCGTCCGTGTATTCCACATTCTCATGGCCGGTCCAGGTTAACGGCCCTTCAACACCTTGGTAGGTGCCGCCAAAAGGACCCGATTCAAAAAAGAAAGCTAATACTGGCGACTCTTGATGAAAATTTTGGTTGTGTTCCATCCAGGCAGTCTCAAACTGACTTATATTGTTATTTTCAGGTGTCATGCTGTAAACAACAAAAACCTGTTTTTCATCTTCCATATCTTGCGCAGTAACAACCGTTGTGCAAAACAGTAGAATCACTCCCATAATACTTATTATTATTTTACCCATATTTCTTCTCTGCTATTATATTAAGATTGAACTTGTAGATAGCATTTTCCGGAATTAGAGACAATTTATATAATCCATAAATATAATAATATCAACCAATTAGGTATAAGTACCGACGGGTAAATGAGTACTATAGCTTAGGATGGAAACCAAAAAAATTATAAAAAGAAGGGGGTGGTTGCCTAATTCACAGTTTATTTTGTTATGCTATTCTTCCCAAATATGTACGTGGTCTTCAATATAGCTTTCAACAGTATTTGGCCTTTTATCTAAAAGATGCCCAAGCGTGGGATCCACCTCTTCCGCCTGTCCAAACCTTAACCCTGTGTGAAGCATGGTTTGAACAAGCGACTGCATGATCCCCAGCTTTTTTCTCACCAACAGGTGATATAAATATCCAGGTATCGATGCCGGGATGTATTCAATATCTCGACCTATATTCCTGCTTAAGATATCAGCAACCTCGTAAAACGTGTATTTTCTGGGTCCTGTTAGAGTATATGTTTCACCGGAATATTTATTTATAGAAGTAAGCATTTGAGCCGCAACTATTCCGACATCCCGCAAATCAACAAAAGCTATATTTCCGTTACCGGCCGGTAAGTATAGTCTGTTGTCTTCCATAATATCATCCCGATATGCCGAAGCCAAGTTTTGGGCAAAGAACCCCGGTCGCAAAATAATCCAGTCGTTGGGTCCCTTCCGAAGTTGCTGCTCTACCGCATGGTGCGGTACTAACTTATTGTCTGCTGCACCCGCTACCGACAGGAATACTATGCGTTGAACACCTCTGCTTCTTGCAGTCGAAATGAATCGATTAAGAGTATTCTTTGTATCAGATATAGACGGTGGCCGCAACAAAAAAATGGAACTACACCCGGAAACAGCAGAAGAAAATGAATCAGGATTTTGAAAGTCTAAATATACAGATTCGGGTTCCGACTCATTAAGATAACCTTTTTCGGTACTCCTTGTAGCTATTCGAATGGTCGTTTTGGGATGACAAGCCTGCAGTGCCGAAACAACTTCTTGACCCACATTTCCTGTTGCTCCGGTCACTAAAACTCTTTGACACATAAATATGGGTTAAAATTAATTATTCTCGATCTGGGCAAACGGCAGAACCTATCCATGGGACGATACCCAAAGCTACGACTTATAAGCAATTTCCTTGGCCCTGCTTAATTGTTGAAGGTACTTTTTTAACCGTTCTATTTGGTTTTCTGTATGAACCGGAAGTTTTATTTTAACAGTGGATCCTGCATCTTTTGTTAGTTCAATTCGGTTCTTTTTCACTTCAACAGCTTTAACCGATGACCAATTATATTCCCTTTTGCCCCAAATCGTACTGTGATTTTTTAGGAAAATACCTTCATCATTTATAACAAGAGCTTGATTGCCGGCTATACCTGGAAAAAAAGCAAAAGCCAGACTACAGGCAATACCGGTGAATGCACTTATCCAATCAATCACACCCTCATATTTATACACAAAGACGATAGCTCCTATAAAAAACCCAAGCATTAGTGTCCCTATAAAACGAATAATTCGTATATAAACCGTGTTGGTATCAACGTTCAGTTTAAAGGGTTTCATAATTACTCTCTCTATAAAGAAATTTATTTTATTAGCATTAGGGAATAGATTTCTTAGCGTAGAAGCTACCCCATAAATTATCAGATTTATAAATAATAATTGGAAAGCTAAAAAGCCAAGTATTAGCAAAAATAAACCCAAAACGGGATCAGGTATTCAACATCTCAGATGGGTAGGGAATAAAAAAATAAAGCCCCACATATTAACAGATGTGAGGCTTCAACGAGAGGGGTTATTTATTCACTAATCCTTACTTCACCGGGCTCCAATAGGCTCCACCATCCTCAGCAGGATTTGCTGTAAGGTTGGTAACGGTACCTGATCCGTCGGAATTGATCCTGTAAATTTCCGTATCATGATCACGATCTGTCTCAAATATCAGATATTTCCCATCAGGCGACCAGCTGGGAAATAACTCTTCATCATATTTTTGGCCATATATATAAGTCCCCCCAGTACCGTCGCTATTAAGAGTATAGATGTTGTAATATCCATCCACGAGTTGAGATACCGCAAATTTACTCCCGTCAGGAGACCACCGGGGATAGTAAACAGTATCAACAGCACTGTTGTAGGTATTTAACTGTTTCATCCCGGTTCCGTCATAGTTCATTGTGTAAAGAAGATACTCATCTGTCATTACTATTCTACTGCCACTGGGCGAATAGTCAGGTTCAAAACCGCTTTGAATATGTTTTCTATTGCTACCATCGACATTTACCTGGTAAACACCTGAGAATACAAGCTTTTCGTCATCGTCCGACCAGCTGGGGATAGTCGGGTTTCCCTGGGAGGGAGAATAATCGGTTACTGGCTTAATATTTGAACCATCAGCATTCATTACGTAAATACTGTCAGCCCCATTGCGGCTGCTTGTAAAGGCTATTTGCATACCGTCATTGGAAATTACGGGGTATTGGTCTCGGTAAGTGTTATTTGTAATCTGCCGGGAATTTGAACCGTCTGCATTCATTACAAATATCTCAAAGTCCCCATCTCGGTCACTGTGAAATACAATTTCATTCTCCAGGATATCTTTACAATTTACCGAAAAGGTGTTGCTGCTTGTCTGCCCGGCCGTAATTGAAATAGTTTTGGGGTTGCTTCCACTCACCGAACAGTTTTTTGATAAATCACTTAGTTCTACTTGATGATTTCCTTCCGACAAATCGTTGATGGTTACCTTTTCATCAGTTTGCACGTTTTGACTACTGGTATCATTGATTGAGAGTACATAACCGTCCTCGTCAATATCGCTGCCCGTTGAGGATATCGTCAAGTCGAGCGTACCACTGGTAACCGTTGGTTCTGTATCAGGATTTGAATTGGTGGGGCTATCATCACCACCACAGGCGACAAATAGAATGAGCATTAATGAACATACGATTGGGGTATACTTATGCATAACTATGATTTTTTTCTCTTGTTAATATGAACTCCTTAAAGGAGTAATGGGATATGTTTGTTTGTTAGCCAACTAATTTCCCCAAATATCTATATTAAAATTTTCTAATACAAGAATCGGGGTCAAATACCTTGATTTAACAACTTCTGTCACTATAGGCAAAAAAGTATCTGTAATAATAAAATTTAATTCCGTCCGGAGAAGGGCATCAAGCCGTAACTATATTCGATATTAAATAGCTTTCACAAGATGGTATAGTCAATTGGTTAATAATAACCTTTATACCTAATCGGAGGAGGGTTAATGCTGGCAGGAATAATAACTCTTAAAAAGCTATTAAATTGAAGTACGTTTCCTTTTTTACCCAAGGCCTGATTTAGGAGGCAGGATATATCCCTATAATTGACATTTTTGATTTAATCCAACCAGTTAGTTAATATGAAACGAGGGTCCAAAACTTACGTATTCGCCCCAAAAGTCGAATCTATATACAGTCAGATTAAAACTTACAGCTTCTCCAAAGCTAATGGTATTCTTTAAGAATAGGCCAAATCTGGAAAAATTCGTCTTCTCTGTTTCATAAAAATCCAACCAATCACCTGTCCAGCCCGCACCAGAAACATATTTTTCTACACCGATTTGATAAGATCCGCCGCCACCAATACTCCAATCCACTTTTCGGTTAATAAGCTTATAACTTATACCTAAATCAGAATAAAGACTTCGGTGATAATCTTTAACATCAACTCCGGATATTTTTTCATTTGGTCCGATATCGACGAATCCGTTTAATCTAAAATCTGCATTTAAATCGCCGAAAAGATTATGTTCGATTACCAAATTGGGATTGAGTCCCCAAAAACCTTTGTTAATTGATCCGGCTCCATTTATACCGCCCTTTAGGGAAGTTTGCCCGAAACTTAAAGAGAACGAAAGAAAAATAATTGTGAATGATAGAAATAGCTTCTTCATTGAAATTGAGTTTGGGTTGGTATAGGTAACAATCTTGACCATAACCGTATAACCGGCGCAAGTATTGATGTTGAAATAGCAACTAACGGAAGAAGATGCGTAAAACCAAGAGGAGCAAAGAATTGGCGAGGCCTGTCCGCGTTAATGCCTTGGTTAGCCGTACTTACTATTTTTCTATAGCATTCTCTTTTAGATGTTTGGTAACTTCCTCTTTGGAAATGTCTTTTGACAGAAAGTCTAAGACCAAGTCTGCAAGTTCCAGATCATAAGATTCCTCAACTTCATATCCATTGAGATACAAAAAAGTCAAGGCAGAGGCTAAGGCCGTTCGCTTATTTCCATCGACGAATGGATGCCGGATCGTTAAACAAATGATGTAGCTGGCCGCCATTTCGAATAGGTCATTGAGATACTCTCCATCAAAACTTGCTTTAGAAGCATCCGCGCAAGCTTGGACGTCTTGTTCTTCTCGTATACCTGGGTCGCCACCTGCTTTTTGAATCTCTTGCTCATGGATGAATAAAATGTCTTCCATAGTTAGAAAGGAAGGCTCTTTCATTATTCACCCAGTTTATCTAAGGATTTACGATGCTTCTTGCTGACTTCTTGATAAGCAGACTTTGCATCAACTTTTTTAATCAAAAGTCCTTCATCTTGTGGGATGATTTCAACTTGGTCATCATCTTCTACCTTCAACAGCTTAAGCAGGGCTTTTTCGAGTAAGACACCACGACTGTTACCGATTTTTTGAAGTTTCTTAATCATAATATTGTTGCTTTATGTTCTTACTATGTTATTAACATAAGAATACGAAATAAAAAGCAAAAAAGTATATAAGAAGGGAATATTTAATACGGCTAACGACCTGGCGCATATGATGCGCACGACAAAATGTTGAGTTGATAAATAATGAACGAGAATTTAAAAAGCCAAAAACTAGCAAGACCAGGCGAGGTGCGTCCCCTAAATGCGGGTTATATTTTAAACAGTTTTTGTTAGTTACCCCTGCCTGCTTCAACGCCTTGCTGGAATGCTTCGGAAAGAGCTGCCATATCAATAAATACAATCCAAACTACGAGTAGAACTACACTGGTAATAATAATTTTGGATTGATGCTTTTTAAACTTTTTGAAAAAGCTCATCCCAAATAGGGCTATACCACCGAAAAGACTTAGATCTACGAGAAGACCACCTATAAATTCTAACATGATGAAGTATTTAATTTAAAGTTTAAAAATATAACGACATTGCACATAAGGGGCGTGCAAAATGACGCCGAATTTGCTTAAAAATGTACTACGGAAACTGACCAAATTGAAACCGGAAGCCAACGGCGAGGCACGTCCCACTTAATGCGCGGGGTATAGAACATTAATTCCAGCGCCCAAATAGCTCAAGCCCTATACCAGTATTTAATAGATTAAAAATCAAAAGGATTGCTATCAGTAAACAGGGCACCCAAAGTAGGTAAGCCACTTGCGTTCGGAAATGTTTAGTTGCAAAAAAAGTAATTACAAATGCTATTAATGCATGGGCAAAACCAACAAAATTTAGGTGCTTTATATTATCAGACATGCCTAATGCTACAAGTGCTAAAAAAACAAGGATAGCTTTAGCAATTTGTTTTGTTTTTTCTTCTTTGACAGTAAAAAGCATCCCCACGATAAGAGCTATAAGCGAAACACTTATTGCCGACACAGAGAACCATATGAAATTATTATAAATGAAATCTGACATGTTCTATAACGATATTGCGCATAACCGGCGTGCAATATAATGTTGATTAAATAAATAATGACGGAAAGCTAAAAAGCCAAAATCTGGCAAGTGATGGCGAGGCACGTCCGCGTTAATGCGCAGGATCTTTCCAAAAAGGAAGTCCTCACTTAGATTAGAGAGTATCAACCCTAACTAATCCAAGGAGGACTCCATGACCTATGTAGGAATAGATCTTCACGCTAATAATATGGTAATTGTAGCAATTAACAGCAACGGAGAAGTGATCCGGGAGGCCAAGTTGCCGACTTCCCAGCGAGCGTTGGAAGATTTTTTTAATACATTTGATGGGCCCATCAAGGCCGTAGTCGAATGCACTAGTAACTGGTATTGGTTGTCGGACTGGTGTCGAGCCAATGGCGTAGATCTGAGGCTGGCCCACGCGAAGATGGTCAAGGCCATCAGCTATGCGAAAGTAAAGACGGATACTGTGGATGCGAAAACCCTGGCGGAACTACTCAGCGCGGACCTTATACCGGAGGCCTACCAGGTGCAACACGACCGACGAGAGTTGCGGGAGCTGACCCACGGACGCCTCCGGATGGTCCAATGGCGGGGCAAATTGCAGTCCGCGTTGTGGGGACAAGCCATCAAATACAACGTGCAGATCAGTGGAAATCAGTGGCGCCAGCTGAACCAATTACAACAATGGCTTGGCTCACAGTTGCCACCAGCCGCAAACCTGCAGGCCCGGCTGTTAATTGAGCAAATGAGCCAGTTGCAGTCCCACATCCATCGGATAGAAGAAGAAATCGAGCGACAAGTTCCCTTCGGAGAAGTGGCCGAGCGGCTCATGGCTGTGCCGGGGCTTGGAAAGGTAGGTGCCTGGACAATCCTGGCAGAGATCGGGGACATCACCCGATTCCCCAGTGCCAAGCAATTTACCAGTTATTGTCGGCTGGTACCAGGGGCCAAAGACAGCGGCGGATCCCATCGCCATAAGTCAGGAAACAAGGATGGGAACCGGTACTTACGAGCAGCCTTTGGCCAAGCGGCCGTCTCTGCTTATACCCATTACAAAGTGGTAAAGAAATTTTATCGCAAGATTAAGCGTCGAAGTGGTCGGCCCGAGCCGTGGTCGCTAAGGAGTTGGCCAAAGGCGTCTGGCATATGCTGACGAAAGACCAGGAGTATAAAGGATTTAAGGGGCAGCCAGTAAGGGCTGCTTCCCAAACCTGCTGGCCCCAACCGATAAGCCCGAACGCCTAAGAGGGACTTTGAGCCCGTGCGCGGGATTGGGACATCGGTTGGCTGGCCGGTTAAAGATCTGGGATAGTGGCATTGTGAATGCTACAGTCTCTGTCCATTGATGGAGAATAAGCCCGAAAAGGGGTTTGGATGCCGGCAGGTAATCCGAACGTGATCAACGATACCGGTTGCCAGCGATAGGTTTGAACCTAGGATTTATTGAAATGCTGTAGCTAGATGTAGGTGAGGACTGTCTGCTTGACATTTTCCTTTTTAAAGGGGTTAGGCCAAATTATTTTCCAATAATATTTAAATCTCGATATACATCGGCAATTTCAGATCCATGTCTTTGCTCCACTTCTTCTATAAAGTTCCCTTGCCTTATGTCATTTATCATAGAATTATATTTTTCTTTCATCCAACTGAATTTGATTCTTAAGTCAGCCTTAGAAAAATGTGATGAGCCTCTCATTCCACTACGTATTACATCTGCAAGTTTCTTTACATATTTAGGGAATCCAATTATTGGTTCATCAAATTCTGCCATAGTTTTAGCAAAATAGTCAACATAAAACATCCCATCAGTATCTTTGCTAAGAAGCTCATTCATGATGTATTCTTGATCTTCCTGAGCATTGATCTCATCTTGATGTCGTGTTGCTAATTCTATGATTTTGCGATCTAATATTATTCTTGGGTAAAGGGCTGCCTTACTTTCTAATAGATGGGTTGATACTAGTGCTGGTCCGAATATTATATTTTCATCATGGATAAGTTTTCCAAATCCTACTGCTCCTCGACAAAGAATGCCTTTGTCAATGAAGTTGATAATTAAAAGCTGCAAATTCAGCAGAGTGTAGAATATTTCTCCTTCTGTTTTAAGATTAAATGAGATAACAATTGTGTCAGAAAAAATTGAAATTCTTTTGTCACCCCGTTCTATTTTATCTATTCCAAGTTCAACTGTATCACCAACATCTAATACATTTTCAATGATTTTATAGCAATTATAAACCTCATCTATTTTTTCTGGATTGTCTTGGCCATGGCTATCAGTTGTTTCTTGAATCATTTTCTTGAAGCCAAGAATATCAATAAAAGCAATTACTCTTTTGCTATAATTCATGAATTGGATTATTTGGCCTAACCTAGTCTTATACATATCATTCAAATACTATCTATTGTACTCATAATATTCAAAATAGCCCATAAAGTAATTTAAGACATGCTTTTAATAATATTATGTGTATAAATAGGGGTAGGGCTAATACACATAATGCATATTATGTGTACTAAAAGGCTGCCTTCTTTTAGCTTATCATACCCATCTCAATGATTTCCTCACCCATCTCGGCGGCTACTTTTTTTACTTCACCAGCGGTCTCCGGATCCACAATGGCAATAAGTCCAATCCCCAGGTTAAAGGTCGCCCGCATGTCATCTTCGGGAACGTTCCCCAACTCCTGAATCAGTTCAAAAATAGCGGGTCGCTCCCATGCATCCCAATCTAACTTAATAGTTAGTTTGTCCGGTACTACGCGCTTTGTATTCCCGATAATGCCGCCGCCGGTTATATGTGAAAAGCCGTTTACACCATCTAAATCCCGTAGTTTTCGAATAACAGGGAGGTATGACTTGTGTACCGAAAGCAGGGCATCTCCCACGGTGCTCCCCAGTTCGTCTACATGGTCGGTTACTTCGTATTTCGAAAACAGTACTTTTCGGGCCAAAGAGTAACCGTTGGTATGCAGGCCGGTGCTCGGAAATCCCAGTAACACGTTACCTCTCTCAATATCCGAACCGTCAATTACCTTCTCGCGGTCTACCATCCCCACAATGGTTCCCGCCAGGTCAAATTCTCCCTCACTGTAAATATCCGGCATTTCGGCAGTCTCCCCGCCAATTAACGCTACGCCATTTTCTTTACAGGCCTCAGCAAATCCCTTAACCACCTGGTAACCTACGTCCTGCTCCAGCTTTCCGGTCGAAAAATAATCGAGGAAGAACAGGGGATCCGCGCCACAAACGGCAATATCATTGACGCAATGATTTACCAGGTCTTGGCCAACTGTATCATATTTCTCGGATTTGAATGCAACAATTAGCTTGGTTCCTACCCCGTCTACGCTGCTAACAAATACGGGATCCTCATAACTGTTCAAGTCGGGACGAAAGAAACCGCCGAAGCCACCGATATTCTGTAATACCGCATCACTGTGGGTTTCTTTAACGAGACCTTTTATGGATTCAACCATCTCCTCTCCGGCTTCAATATCAACACCGGCATCTTTGTAGGTAAATTTCTTTTTACTCATTACGGGTAGCTGGGAATTTTATTTCGCTTTTCAAACTGATATGAATATAGCCAACTTGGTTCTCCTTTTTAAGAAATATTTCTCCACATTATCCACCGGAAACCCTTAATAGTATTAAATAAATAATATTTGTAGTACATAGTAGTTAGTGTGGAAAAGTGGATAACTTTTTAACACACAATATTCAATTAGCTAAAAGAAGAATGTGGATTATTTTGTGGATAAAAATTGTAATAAAAACAAGTAGTTAGAAGAATTTATCATGAGTTATCCACAATTCACTAAAAAGTGCATGTCAAGAAAAAAATGTTATCGACACCAATATCTTACTGTATAACTTGTGGAAAATGTTATTCTGTTGTTGAAAGCTGTGGAGAAATTTTGTTGGTTTTGGTCGATCTATTTTAAGAAGAAGTTATACACATACTTATCCACAGGGTTATTAACATACATAGATATGAAAATAGTACTTCAAAGGGTATCCGAAGCGAGTGTTTCAGTAAATAATGAGCGCATTGGTGCGATTGGTCACGGGTTGATGTTACTGGTTGGGGTGCACGAAGATGATTCCAAAGAGCAAATACAGTGGCTGGCCGATAAAACATTAAAGTTGCGTATCTTTGATGATGACGAGGGGAAAATGAATCTTTCGGTTCAGGATGTTGGTGGCGAAATTTTGGTGGTACCTCAGTTTACATTATATGGAGATTATGAGCAGGGAAATCGACCCAGCTATTTTGAGGCAGCGGGTCCGGATAAAGCAGAAAAACTGTATGAGGAAATGATTTCGTATTTTAAAAAGCATTCAGATCTCAATATTGAGAACGGCCGTTTTGGTGCTTATATGGATGTGCAGCTCCACAACGATGGGCCTGTTACTTTGGTCATGGAACGGTGAAAAATCTGTATAGTTTTAATCGGTATATAGTAGGTGTCATTCGTAATCGTTTTAGGATCTGTAAAAAGACATATTAATAGACGCTGAAATAGAATGAAGATGACATGATTTTTTAATGGATTAATGAATATGTCCGTAATCTTTCTATTTATAGATGGGGTGGGACTTGGCAAAGCAGGGGATACGAACCCCTTTACGCAATCTACCTATCGGGGATTTTCGGCGATGGCCGGAGATCAGCAGTTCACTGAAAAAGCCGCCGAGCAAACGCAAACTAACCACTTGTTTAAATTCGTAGATGCCCGCTTAGATGTAGAAGGATTACCACAAAGCGGTACGGGGCAGACGGCCCTGTTTACGGGACAAAATGCTCCCAATGAAATAGGAAAACACTTCGGCCCCTTCCCGCATTCAGGTATAAAACCTTTTTTAAAAGAACAGAGCCTGTTTATAAAAGCAAAACAACAAGGAAGGTCCTGCAGCTTTATCAATGCTTATCCGGATATATTTTTTGAAAAGGCGAGAAAGCGTAATCGTTGGAGCTGTACAACCTTAATGACTAAAAGTGCTGATATTCGTCTGAATACTGCCCGTGTAGTGAAGGAAGGGAAAGCATTAACTGCCGGGTTAACACAACAGGCCTGGCGGGAGCACCTTAATATTGACGTACCTCAAATATCCCCGGAGCAGGCCGCGGATCGCTTATTGGAACAATCCGAGTATTATGATCTGTTGTTGCATGAATATTATTTGACTGACAAAGCGGGGCACAGCCAGGAAATGGAGAAGGCTAATCAGTTTTTAGAAACCTATGATCATTTTTTATGGCATTTGATTAGAAATAAGCCAAGAGATACAACTATAGTCTTGTCCAGCGATCATGGTAACGTGGAAGATTTATCCATTAAAACACATACGCTTAATGCCGTACCGCTTTTTGTATATGGACCCGGGGCTCCTAACTTTGTAGATGCACAACGTATAACGGATGTAACACCTGGCATTTTAGATACTTTAAACAAATAATTAACTGATTAGTCAGTGAATTCGATAATATCTGCGCGTACCCCTACCATCACTTTGCTATAAATAAACAGGTTTAGGATATCCGTGTCATAGCGTACGTTGGTGAGGGCAAGGCGCTTACCGTCAATAGTACCATTATCTTTTTCATAATTGATCCACAGATCTTCCAGTGCTTCCTTATAAAGCATGCCGGTGCCTTCTACACGTCCGATTGCAAACGTGTTGGTGGTAAATCCGGTAGAATAGCTAAAGCCCAAAACATAGGCTGATTCAGAATAACCCGAAACATTGGTAGCGGTTATGTTGTAGTTGGCCCGTTCCAAATTTACCTGGGTTTGGTTCCCTGAAAGGAAAGCTCCGGATGTGGTACATCCTGATATAAATAATGCGGTTATGATAGCAACCCCGACGATCGTATTTTTCATGGTATTAATGGTTTAATAAGATGAATAATTAAAATCCTGATGAAGTTATTCACCTTACAAAGGAAGGAATGCAGGGAAAGCACTATAGAAGAGATCGGGTTTTCCCCTACTTGTGTAAATTTATTAAAATAAAAAATCCCCCTTCATACAGAATTAAGAGGGATCTTTTAAACCCTGAGATGTGGAACAGTTATTATCAGCTATCCAGCGTATTCTTAATTCTTGCAAATATCTCTTTAATTGAGCCGACGCCATCAATTTTTTCAACGACGTCCTGTTCTTTATAATAATTTAGTACGGGCTCTGTCTCTTCACGGTATACCGACAAGCGATTTTTTACTTTTTCGGGAGAATCATCCGAGCGACCTTCACCGCGACTTAATATGCGATCTATTAGTTCTTTTTCGGGGACTTCCAGCTGTAGAAAGGCATCAAGGGTTTTGCCTTTATTCTCTAAAATTTCATCGAAGGCTTGGGCCTGGGGAACGGTACGAGGAAATCCATCTAAAATATATCCGTCATTGTATTTATCATCGTTAAGTTCTTCCTCTACAAGACCTACTACTTTTTCATCGGGAACCAGGTCTCCTTCATCCAAAATGGCTTTTACTTCTTTACCGAGCGGCGTCTCATTTTTTATGGCAGACCGAAAAATTTCGCCGGTAGAAAGATGGGGAATTCCGTATTCTTCACTGATGAGTTTGGCCTGTGTACCCTTGCCGGCGCCAGGAGGACCGAAAATTATGATGCGCATAGTTTTTCATTAAATTTAAATGCTTCCAAATTAAGTGATGATGAAAATAGGGCAATCATCAAGTATATTCAACGGTAAAACGAAAGTTAATGGAGCCTCTTATTTTTAATCTTAGACAAGCTTTTTAATCCCAAATCAATTTGGATGTATGAGTAATTCAAAAAAAATATTACGATCGATTTTAGTAGTGCTGCTATTTCTTGTAGCTCATTCCACGCAGGCACAACAAGAACCTAAATTAGAAGCGGGACCTATGTTGGGGCATGTGGAGATGCAGGAAGCAAATCTGTGGATACAAACGACAAAACCTACCTCCTTTGAGTTGACCTATTGGAAGAAGGGTCAAAAAGAAGCTCCCAAACAAGTATTCAACAGTTCAACCTTGGCGCTACAGTCTAATACTGCGCAAATTAAACTCACTGATTTGGATTATGGAACGACCTATCTATATGAGCTAACTATTGATGGGGAAAAGGTTGATTTACCGTATAAAACGGAGTTTAGGACTCAACAACTTTGGCAGTGGCGCAAGCCGGCACCGGATTTTTCCGTTGCTATGGGATCCTGCCTTTATATTAACGATTCTGAGTATGACCGTCCGGGAACCCCATATGGAAAGGGAACGAAAATTTTAACGCACATCCATAAACAGGATCCTGATATGATGTTGTGGTTGGGAGATAATGTCTATTACCGTGAACCTGACTTTTATTCCAAGGAACGGATGGATTATCGCTATCAGGATGCGCGCAATACCCCGGAGATGCAGCCTCTCTTGGCCAATGCCATCAATTTAGCAACATGGGATGATCATGATTACGGACCCAATAATTCTGATCGATCATACCGCATGCGCCGGGAAGCGTTGGAAATATTTAGGAGATATTGGGCAAATCCGGGATATGGAACCGGTGAAACGGATGGGGTATTTACCAAATATAAATACAATGATGTTGAATTTTTTCTGATGGATGATCGCTACCACCGGGCACCAAATCAGCTTAAAAAGGAAGGTAAAGACTTCTTTGGGGATGCGCAGCTGCAGTGGTTGATGGATAGCCTGGTAGGCAGTAATGCGACCTTTAAGATTATAGTGGTAGGAAATCAGGTAACCAACAAGATGAACGATCACGAGTCGCTGGTGGCCTATGGTGAGGAATATGAGCAGCTCCTGAGTTTTTTAAATAAGCATAATATTCCGGGGGTTATATTTATTTCCGGAGATCGGCACTTCACCGAGCTGTTGAAAACAGATCGGGAGGATTCCTATCCTATTTATGAATTTACCTCTTCTCCGTTGAGCAGCGGGACCTATGGAAACCTGAATGAATCCGATGAATATGATAATCCACAACGCGTAGATGGGACGTTGGTTTACAAGGATCAAAACTTTGGGATGATGCACGTTGAAGGAGACAAAGATAATCGCCGGTTGGTTCTTGAAACCTATGGATCGGATGGAGAAAAGCTGTGGGATTATACTATCCACGAAAAAGATCTTACAAATAAATAACTAATAAGCTGCTTATTAATCATTTTTCGTTATATATTGATAAAGGGAGGCTGTCAGTCATTAACAGTCTCCCTTTTTATATATCTATTATTAAATTGTTGGTACTATGACTTGGGAGGAAATTTTTAGTTACATCCGCGACGTTTTAAATATTCAGCTGTTTACGATCAGTGAAGCGCCGGTAACGACGGCTTCCATACTTATATTTTTTCTGCTTCTCACCTTTTTTATTATCGTAGGAATTTTTGCGCGTCGAGCCATAAACCGCAGAATATTCAAGCGTTTCAAAATTGATGAAGGCACGAGTTATACCCTTTCTCGAATTACCCAGTATGTTATAATTACTATTGGGGTACTTGTTTCCTTTAATTTTGTAGGGATTAACCTGAGTAGCCTCACGGTTATATTTGGACTCCTTTCTGTAGGGATTGGTTTTGGGTTACAAAATGTAACCTCAAACTTTATTTCGGGACTTATTATTCTTTTCGAACGCCCCATCAGCGTAGGCGACCGCGTTGTAGTAAGTGATATCGAGGGTGATATAATCGAGATTAATATACGTTCGACGATGGTGCGGACCGTCAATAATATTTCTATTGTGGTTCCCAACTCAGAGTTCGTATCCAAAGATGTTATCAATTATTCGCATGGCGATCCCACCTACCGGCTGGATGTAAATGTCGGGGTTTCGTACGACTCAGACTTGGATACAGTATTAAAAGCACTCAACGAAGTGGCTGTTAATAATAGCAATGTGATGAAAAATCCCGAACCCGAAGTGCACCTCATAGAGTTTGGAGATTCGTCTTGGAATATGCAGTTGCGCTCCTGGATACCCAATGTTAAGGATTATCCCAAAATTCGCAACGAGCTCAACCAGGCAATTGTACGAACCTTCCGAGAATATAACATTGTAATTCCGTATCCCCAGCGTGATTTGCATATGCGAAGTTCAGTAAAGTTGCCTATTGAGGAGAAAAAGGCCATGGAATAAAAAAGTAGCACCACGAGAAATCGTGATGCTACTTAATTAGAAGAGATAGTTTTGTGTTAGTTATCGATGGGAATGGATTCTTTATCCATTTCTTGAATTAAGTCCGAAGCATCACCCTGTAAAATAGGTTCTATGCGTTCAAACTGTGCATCCACTTTGGCTGCCAGATCCTCGTAAACAGCATATTGCTGCTCGGTAGGTCGCCCGTCACCGGTACCAACGGTATTGGCTAACGAAGCCAGCTTGTTATTCAGTTTAATGGGATAGTTGAGCACATCCTGAAACGACTCGGCTTTGGTTTGCATGAGTTCGCCTTCGACATCAGAAAGAGTGGTTAGCATGGACTCAACCCGCTCTTGTATTTGTTCATTCTTAGGATTATCTGCTTTTATCCCGTTGAGCTCCTCCCGTATTTCTCGGATACGATTGATGGTTTTATGCGTGGTATCCAGCTTGCTGATAATCGTCTGATGCAGATCGAACTGTGCTTCGAAATCATCCTGTGATACATCAATACGCGGATCTTTAGTGATCCCAAAGTTTTGACTCATAATAGTTTGATCATCAACAATCAGTCGAACCTGGTAGGTACCCGGAACGGCCGTTGGTCCGCGGGTAGAACCGGCCCATAAAATTTGTCGCCCTTCGAGGTCTGTAGCCCCGGGATATCGCATATTCCATACAAAGGTATTTTGTCCCTGTTTGGTGGTAAGTACATCAGAGGGCACATCATGTTCTTTTTCGTAAAACTCCTCCGACTCTTTTACTTCTTTACCATCCAGATCTTCCTTGTTAGAAAACGTTCGAATCACGTCTCCATTGGATTCGGCAAATTGCAGCTTTACTTCCTGATCGGAGATTTCACTGTTGATATTGTAGTGTACTACAACGCCATCTTCGGGATTTTCGCCCAGCGTTTGTCCGGGATCGGGTTCGGTATGGTTGCCAAACAGGTAGGTTGTTTCCGGTTGATAGAGGTAATAATCGGATTGGGTGACTTGGTCACTAAGCTGGTGTAGCATGGACAGATCGTCCAGCACCCAGAAAGAGCGGCCCTGTGTGGCTACCACAAGGTCTTTGTCCCGCTCGTGTACTGCTAAATCAGTAATGGGTACAGCGGGCAAGTTAAGTTGAAGCGGCTGCCAGAGTGCTCCGTCATTAAATGAAACATATACGCCTGTTTCGGTTCCGGCATAAAGAAGACCTTTTTTGTTTGGATCTTCGCGAATAACGCGCGTGAAATCTTTTTCAGGGATACCGGTTGTAATTTCAGTCCAGCTTTCCCCGTAGTCATCAGTTTTATAGAGCATTGGCTCAAAATCGTCAAACTTATAACGGGTAGCCGCCAGATATGCAGTGCCGGCATCATGGGGAGAGGGATCGATGATGCTGGCCATGGCTTCGGGCATCCCATTCGGAGTTACCTCGGTCCAGCTGTCGCTGTTATCGCGACTAATATGAATCAGTCCGTCATCTGCTCCGGTCCAAAGCACACCCGGTTCAACCGGCGATTCAGCAAAGGTGAAAATGGTATTATAATATTCGACACTCGTATCATCCTTGGTAATGGGTCCGCCCGATTGCCCCTGCTTGGACTTATCGTTTCGCGTCAAATCCTCACTGATGGTATCCCAACTCATACCCTCATCATCTGAGCGGTGCACAAACTGCGATGTGGCATATAAGATATCCGGATCGTGTGGAGAGATATAAATCGGGAAAGTCCATTGAAAGCGATATTTTAGATTTTTAGCACCGGCGCCCATCGGGTTATCCGGCCACACATCGATTCGGTCACTTTGATCAGTAAATTCATTAAATTTATTAAAGTATCCGCCGTAGCTGCCTCCGTAGGTCACATTTGGATTTTCCGGATCGGGTGCAATATAGCCGCTTTCTCCACCGGCCACAGGATGCCAGTCGCGTTCGTCAATGCCATAATCGGCTGTACGGCTTTTAATGCCTACAGTACTGTTATCTTGCTGGGCTCCGTAAATGCGATAGGGAAATTCGTTGTCGGTAATTACCTGGTAAAACTGGGCCGTAGCATATTTGTGATAGGATGACCAGCTTTTCCCTTCATTATAGGTGACTTGTCCACCGCCGTCGTCGGCAACAACCATACGGTCTCCGTTATTAGGATCGATCCACAGATCATGGTGATCACCGTGCGGCGTACCAATGCGGTCAAACGATTCACCGCCGTCGGTGGATTTATAAAATCCTACATTAAGTACATATACCTCATCTTCGTCTTGGGTATCGGCCACAATATGGGTGTAATACCAGGCGCGTTGACGAAGGTTGCGATCACTGTTAACGCGATTCCATGTTTTACCGCTATCATCAGAGCGGAACACCCCTCCATGTTCACTTTCAATAATTGTCCAAATGCGGTCGGGATTTACCGGAGATATAGCTACGCCAATTTTACCCATCAGTCCTTTAGGCATGCCTGGACGCTCCGAAATATTAGTCCATGTTTCGCCGCCGTCGGTACTTTTATACAGGCCACTGCCTTCTCCACCGCTCGACATTTTCCAGGGATTACGATAGGCTTCCCAAAGAGAAGCGTATAATATATTAGGATTGGTAGGATCCACTTCGACATCAACAGCCCCCGTGTATCTGTTATGATATAATACTTTTTGCCAACTTTTACCGCCATCCGTTGTTTTATAGACACCACGTTCTTCATTGCCCTCGGTACCAAAGGCGTGACCCATTACTGCTACCCACGCTACGTTCTCATTTTTGGGATGTACCGCAATTTCACCGATGAAATGGGATTCCGGCAAACCGATATGTTCCCAATTTTCACCGCCATCAGTCGTCTTGTAAATACCATCCCCGGCCGACATATTACCGCGGATGCACGTTTCTCCCATTCCCGCATAAATAACATTACTGTTAGATGGTGCTGATGTAAGGGCTCCTACAGAACCCGTTTTAAAATCGCCGTCTGATACGTTAATCCAGTTTTTACCGCCATCGGTGGTCTTGTAAACCCCGCCACCGGTAAATCCCGTATAGTAGGTATCCGGTTGGTCAGGATGACCTGTAACAGCTACCGAACGACCACCCCGAAAGGGTCCTATATTCCTATATTCTAAATTTTGCAGATATTGGGATTCGAAGGATACTTCCTCAATTCCTTCAGCTTGATCTGATCCGCCAAAACGCTGTGCTTCGGCAGAAAATGAAATCCCTATAAAAAGCAGAGCAATGAAAGCTCTTACATACCATTTGTATTTTTTATGTTGTTGTGACATATATCCCTTTTTTGTGTTGAAGTTGGCTAATCCTATGGTCGAAAAAGCAATGTATAAAAAATTATGAGTGGCGTTAGGTAAAAAAATGTGAATCGAAGTAAGATACTGCGTTATTGTAAGGTGTAATCTTTCTGCATTATCGTTATTTTCTTGATCTATGAAAACAACCGGATTTATAGCCAGACGTTATTTATTTTCGCGCAAGCATATCTCGCTGATCTCTACCCTTACCATCATTAGCATTATTGGGGTAACCATTGGTACGGCACTGCTCATTGTTGTGCTTTCGGTCTTCAACGGCTTTTTTGATGTAATTCAGGGGTTACTCCTTCAGAATGACCCCGATCTGCGAATAGAGTCAACAGCTTCAAGCTCCTTCCTTTTTACCGGAGATATGGAGCAGAAGCTTTCTGATATTCCGGAAGTTCAGGCGATGGCGTCTTATGTGGAAGGAAAAGCACTACTGGCCTTTGAGCAAAGTGATGACAAAGTAGTACAGGTGCAGGGGATAGATCCTGACCAATATTTTGAAGTAAACAACTTTAATGAGAGCATCAATGAGGGTACGCTGGACTTATCCGTTCGTAATAAAAAACCCGGAATGTTAATTAACGGGCGGGTAATGAATGAGCTAAATCTCAGGATTGAGGATGACGTGGTTTTGCTAAGTGCGGCAGGAATGCGCAAATCGCTAACCCAATTTTCGCTTCCTCGAAGCTTTAGATTTCAAATTCGGGGAAGTTATTCTCAGGTTCAAATTACCGAAGGAGCGGGTGTCTTTATTGATAAAGAAGCAGCACAGCGACTGTTTGAAATGCGGAATGCCGTTTCGGGGATAGATTTACGTATATCAAACACCGACGAGGCTGAATCAGTGAAACAAAAATTGCAGGCTACGCTGGGATCCGATTATAAAATATCCACCTGGTACGATTTACAGAAACCGCTCTATGATGTGATGTATCTCGAAAAATGGAGCTCCTATATTATTTTGATGATTATCGTGCTGGTAGCGGTGCTTAATATTATCGGATCGCTCACGATGATTGTCATCCAGAAAAACCGGGATATTGGGATACTGTTGACGATGGGTTTTACTCCCTCGGATATAAAGAACATATTTGTCCGGCAGGGATTTTATATTGGTATTATTGGATGTGTTATTGGCGGGGGAATAGGACTACTTCTCAGTTGGATGCAACAGCAGTATGGCCTTATAAAACTTTCTTCGGCCTTTATTATTGATGCCTATCCGGTAAGTATCAGCTATGTAGATGTGAGCATTGTGCTGGCGGGAAGTTTAGTGCTTTGTCTGCTGGCCAGCTGGTATCCCGCCAAAAGAGCTGCGCAGGTAGAACCGGCCGATGCGATCAGGTACGACTAATGTGGCTATTCCTGCAGACCTAGCTTTTTGCAAATAGAACTGAGTTGTTCCAACTCTTTGTCGGTAAGCACATCAAACTCCTTTTTGATTCTTGCCAGATGTTTGGGAAAATACTCGGATATGAATTCTTCTCCCTCATCGGTGAGATGGATGAGCATCGATCGGCGATCTTCGGGATCTTGGTGACGTTCCACCCACCCGCTTTTTTCCAGGTTATCGATCACAAGGGTGATATTACCGCCGCTTTTAAGAAGTTTCTCACCAAGCGCTTTTTGGTTTAACGGGCCTAAGTGCAGCAGCGCTTCCAACACCCCAAATTGACTGATGGTTAATCCCACATCACTTAGTTGTCTGTTCAATCGATTATTTAAGGAGTCGGTGGCACGCATTAACTTGATAAATGCGTTTAGCGTTTTTTCTTCTCTTTCACTGCCTTGGTAATGTGTGCCCATTACTTCTAACCTAAATTATTGAATATTAAATAGCGCAGGGTAAAATATATGATATTGATGCTGGGAAAGCTACTATAGCTCGTAACTAATTGTTACTGGGGCATGGTCGGATAAATCCCATTCCATTTCAATCGTGGCTTCTTTAGCGAGCTTCAGCATTTTCGGGCAGCTCATGTGATAATCAATGCGCCAGCCTTTGTTTCGCTCTTTGGATGCCGCGCGATAGCTCCACCAACTGTACAGGTCTCCTTCGTCTTCATGGAGCCTACGATAAACATCCTCAAATCCGGTTTGCAGCAGGCGCGTAACCCATTCCCGTTCCTCAGGTAAAAAACCTGAAGTATTTTTATTTCGCTTTGGATTATGAATATCGATAGGTTTGTGACAGATGTTGTAGTCACCACATATTACGATTGGTTTCTCTTTGGATAGAAACTTCTGTGCAAAAGGGAGTAAGCAGTCGAGAAATTCCATCTTTAGATCTTGTCGCTCGTCGCCGGTGGTTCCGCTGGGCGCATAAATGGAAAAGACATATAAGTTCTCAAACTCTGTCATCATCACACGCCCCTCGTTGTAAATCCAGTCCACCCCCATTCCTTTTTTAATACGGATGGGCTTCTGCTTCGATAAAATGCCCACGCCGGAATACCCTTTCTTTTCTGCGGTATGATAAGCTTCATGATAATTCAGCTTCTTCACAGGGTTTGGAACCTGATGCTCCATAGCGCGCAGTTCCTGTAGGCAGATAATATCTGGATCGGTTTGATCAACCCAATCTGTAAAACCATGGCGGTGTGCCGCGCGAATGCCGTTAACATTGAGAGATGAGATTTTGAGCATGGGGTTGCTAGCTAAAGAATACGATTATAATGGGTATAAAGTATTGCGTAGTTTGGATTCCGTAGAAATGGAGTGGCAACACAACAAGGAATACGATTACCTGCTTCTTTCTTATCACTTAGCCTTCACAATGGCATAATTTCGCTTCCCGACCTTTAGCGTAAACTCGGTATCATCTTTGAAAGTCACACTGAAACCCTTGTCGGAAACTTTTTCGTCATCGATAGATATCCCGCCTTGCTTGATCAGTCGTTTGGTTTGACCATTACTATCGGTAAAGCCCGCATCCGATACAATATCTAACAGTCTGACTTCAGTGCCTGTCTCATATTCCAAGGTAGGAGCATCTTCGGGTATTTCATCGCCAACAACCGTTTTTTCGAAGTGTTCACGAGCTTCATTTGCGGCTTCTTCCCCGTGGTACATGCGCGTGATGACCAGCGCTAATTCGTGCTTGGTGTTGCGCGGATCTTTTTCTGCTTTTTCTTTGTATTTGGGCAGCTCATCCACATTAATATCAGAAAGCAATTCAAACCAGGAATAAATAAGATCATCAGGAATAGACAATACCTTGCCGTACATATCATTGGCATCTTCGGTAATGCCGATGTAGTTATCGTATGATTTCGACATTTTCTTGGTCCCGTCGGTTCCGACCAAAAGAGGCATCATTAGAGCAATTTGAGGCTCTTGCCCGTCATCTTTTTGAAGTTCCCGGCCTACAAGTAAATTAAATTTCTGATCGGTGCCCCCAAGTTCAACATCCGATTGCAAATGTACAGAATCTTGACCCTGTGCCAGCGGATACAAAAATTCGTGCAGCGAAATGGGTTGGTTGTTCTCGTAGCGCTTAGAGAAATCATCGCGTTCAATCATACGGGCGACCGTTAGTTTTGAGGTCAACTTAATGACGTCCGCAAAGTCCATCTTGCCCAACCACTCCGAGTTATATACGATCGTGGTTTTGTCTTCGTCTAATATCTTCGTAGCCTGGTCGAGATAAGTTTCGGCATTTTCTTCAATTTCTTCGGGTGTAAGGGATGGACGTGTTTCATTTTGCCCGGTAGGATCACCAATCAGGGCAGTAAAGTCCCCGATAATGAGAATAGCCTCGTGACCGAGATCCTGAAATTGGCGCAGTTTGCGCAGGATGACCGAATGCCCCAAGTGGAGGTCGGGCCGGGTAGGGTCGCAGCCCAGCTTTATCTTAAGGGGTTTATTTTCTTCCTTGGATTTTTTGAGCTTTTCGACAAGCTCTTCTTCAGGTACAATTTCAACCGTACCTCTTCTAATTACTTCGAGTTGTTCGTCAACAGGTAAAAAGTTCATAAATCGTTAGGAGTTGCTCTGTTCTAAAAAGGGAAAATTTTCAATTGGATTATATTGCTCGAACGTCTTCTGAATAGTCGTTGTAAAATCTTCGGCACCGGGATACACGGTAGCAACCGCATCGTAAGCCCAGGGGGCCAAATAGATAACGTATGGGTAAGTGGCCGAATTTTGGCGATATTCTTCAGAAGGAAAACTGAATCCGGCAAGAATTAATAAGATAGCACTAATAACTATGCCGCTTTTCAAAAAGCCGAATGCAGCGCCTGCAATACGATTAACAAAATTCAGCTTAATAGTTTCTAAAAACTTTTTGCTTAAAAATGCTGCAAGGTGAACAAGGGACAAGGTCCCTACAAAAATAATGATGGCTGAAATAAAGGGGACAAAAGAAGCCCCTTCTTCGAAGAGTGGACTGATTGCTGCACCAACCGGCTCCATATATTGAAAGGTAAGAAAGACTCCTAAAATAATGCCTACAATACTGAGCACTTCCTTGATAATTCCATTCACAAATCCTCGGTAAGCGAAGAACGTTATTGGAATTAAGATCAGGAAATCAATCAGGTTCATCGAGACGGGATTAGGAAAGTTCTTCTTTTACAACCTTACTAACAACAGATCCTTCTGCCTTTCCTTTAAGCTCTTGCATAAGAGCGCCCATAACTTGCCCCATGTCAGACATATCCTCGGCGCCCATTTCTTCAATCTTTTCTTTGGCTATATCACGTACTTCCTCCTCAGAGAGCATTTTCGGGAGATAGGAGTTGATGATCTCCAACTCATCTTTTTCGGCATCGGCCAGATCACTGCGGTCTCCTTTTTCAAACTGTTCAATCGATTCCTTCCGCTGCTTAGCGGCCTTCATGAGCACCTCAATTGTTTGCTCGTCAGAGAGTTCTCCTTCACCGTCTTTACGTTCACTTATTTCCCGTTCCAGTAGTTTAGATTTAAGGGATCTAAGCACGCGCAGTTTATCCTGCTCTTTATCTTTCATAGCCTGTTTCAGGTCGGCCATGATTTGATCTTTAATAGCCATAAGTATCGATTTTAAAATTGTTGAGGATCGAATAAGCTCATAAAAAAAGGCTCCACCCACTCATGCGGATGCAACCTTCATATCAAATAAAGAAAAACTCTTAGTCTTTATTTTCGTTAATAAAGTCCCGCACGTTTTCTTCATCGATGATGGCTTCTTTATAGCCGTATTTATTGTTAGCTGTTTTTTGAGCTACAATAACTTTGGCCATGCGCCGGTCGTCCGACGTTTTTTCTTCTTCTTTGGTTCCGAAAGTTTTCTTCTTAGCCATGATGCTGGTTCTTAGGTATTACTTATTTGATTTCTTTGTGAACGGTATGCTTGCGAAGAACCGGGTTATATTTCTTCAACTCCAGTCGATCGGGAGAATTGCGTCGGTTTTTTGTAGTATGATACCGAGATGTGCCCGGTGCTTCGGTGCATTCTAAAATTACTTGTACTCTGTTTCCTTTTGCCATAATCCTTTTGGTTCTGGTTATCAGTTAGTTGTTATTTGTGATGAATGGAATCAACAACTAATAGCTAACTGTTAACTTACTTAAACGTCTTTAATGAGAGTTCCTTTTTTTCTTGCTTCTTTCAGCACGGCATGGATGCCTTTTTTATTGATTGTACGAAGCGTTTTGGCAGAAACTTTCAGTGTAACCCACTTATCTTCCTCGGGGATATAAAACTTCTTTTTTTGCAGATTCTGCTGAAACTTATGCTTCGTTTTATTATTTGCATTTGAGGAGCGATATCCATTTTGTGCTCCTTTTCCAGTAATGTCATCTTTACGTGCCATGATACGAATAAAACGTTATTTTACATTTCTCAGATAGACTGGAAAAATAGGCTTATTCCCTAAAAAGATCAATGTTTCTTTTAGAGATATTTTTTTCACATATTAAGCCGTTCTGGGGGAACAAAAACAGGAACTTTAGGAAGACTTCTAATAGGGGGTAAATTTGTTTTACGAGCATATCTCGACTTATGCCAATAAAGGCCATCACTTTCTTTGATTTTGCCTATTTATGCCCTATTTTCAGGCGTCTTCATCATTATTTTAAACCCCATTCATACCCACATTTATGGCGAAAACTAAAGGATCAGATTACAAGGCGGAAAATATTCAGGTTTTAGAAGGTCTGGAGGCCGTTCGAAAACGTCCGGCGATGTACATCGGGGATACCGGTCAGCGCGGACTTCATCACCTTATTAATGAGGTGGTTGACAACTCCATCGACGAGGCCATGGAAGGTCATTGCGATGTAATGGATGTTACCATTAATGAAGACGGCTCTATCACTATTACCGATAATGGTCGTGGGATTCCGGTTGACGAGCATCCCAAAATTAAACTACCTGCCGTTGAGGTTGTACTTACCAAGCTGCACGCCGGAGGTAAGTTTGATAAAAACACTTACAAAGTATCCGGTGGATTGCACGGTGTTGGTGTTAGTTGTGTAAACGCACTTTCTTCTCACTTTTATGCGGAGATACATCGCGACGGTGAAATTTATGTGATGGAGTTTGAGCATGGGGCAACCGTGCAGCCACTGAAGGTGAAAGGTAAAACCGACAAAACGGGAACAACAATTACGTTCACCCCTGATTCGGAGATTTTCAATCAGACCACTGAGTTTAAGTGGGATATTATAGCGGAACGGATGCGCGAGTTAGCGTTTTTGAATCCCCAAATTACGATCAATCTTGAGGACAAGCGTGAAGATGATCTCTCCGAAACATTCCACTATGAAGGTGGGGTAAAGGACTTTGTTCAGTATCTGGATGAGGATCGGGAGACTATGATGGAAGAACCGATTCTTATTGAAGGTGAGGTTGATATGGTGCCTGTTGAGTTAGCTATCCAATACAATGGCAGCTATTCTCAAAACGTGCATTCATACGTTAATAATATTAACACGCGCGAAGGCGGTACTCATATTTCCGGCTTCCGCCGTGCACTTACCCGTTCGCTTAAGAAGTATGCGAAAGATAATAATCTTATAAAGAGTGATATCAGCGTATCGGGTAGTGATTTCCGTGAAGGAATGACAGCTGTACTGAGTGTGAAGGTTCCTGAGCCGCAATTTGAGGGACAAACCAAAACAAAGCTCGGTAATTCTGAAGTTCAAAGTGCTGTTGAAGTCATCGTTTATGAACAGATGAACGAGTACCTCGAACGTAATCCCAAGATTGCCAAGAAAATTTTAGAAAAGGTTATTCTTGCTGCCGAGGCCCGACAGGCAGCTAAGAAAGCTCGTAAGCTTATTCAGCGTAAAAGCGCCATGAGTGGGGGCGGACTTCCCGGAAAGTTAGCTGATTGCTCCATTAAAGATCCGAAACAAAGTGAGATTTACCTGGTTGAGGGTGACTCCGCCGGTGGATCTGCAAAGATGGGACGTAATCGTAGCTTTCAGGCGATACTGCCGCTTCGGGGTAAGATTCTTAACACTGAAAAAGCCAAGATCAACCGTATCCTGGAGAATAATGAAATTCAGGCTATGATTACGGCTTTAGGAGCTGGAGTAGGCCACTCTGAAGATGATTTTGATCTCGAAGAATTAAGGTATCACAAAATCATTATAATGACGGATGCTGATGTGGATGGCTCCCACATTCGAACATTGTTGCTTACGTTTTTCTATCGATATATGAAACCACTTGTAGAAGGTGGGCATGTATATATTGCAATGCCGCCGCTGTACAAAATTACGGACAGTCAAGGCAATATTGACTATGCATGGGATGAAGAAACCCGGCGCAAGTTGGTGAAAGAGCATAGAAAATCCCGCTATAAATTTGATGTTTCTCGTTATAAGGGACTTGGTGAAATGAATCCCGAGCAGCTTTGGGAAACTACAATGGATCCGGAAACACGAACACTTCAGCAGGTAACGGTAGATAATGCCGCTGCTGCTGATAAGCTGTTCTCCAGGTTAATGGGATCTGATGTACAACCTCGGCGGGAGTTCATTGAACGCAATGCCAAATACGCAACACTCGATATTTAAAAGTGCTTACGTTTGCTAAATGTTTGAGTGTTCAAGTTCGTAACATCAATGCTGCACTTTAACACTTGAACACCTTCGCACTTAAAATACTTTCAGGAATCTAATTTTAACACTGTACTAAATATTATCCATGGCAAGAGATAAAATTATACCTATTGCGATAGAAGAAGAGATGCAGTCGGCCTATATCGATTATTCGATGTCGGTTATTGTATCTCGTGCCCTTCCCGATGTTCGGGATGGTTTAAAGCCGGTTCACCGACGTATTCTCTATGGGATGAGTGAGCTGGGGATGCTTCACAACAGAAATTATAAAAAGAGTGCTCGTATTGTAGGTGAGGTGCTCGGTAAGTATCACCCGCATGGTGACTCGGCCGTTTACGATTCGATTGTTCGAATGGTGCAAGATTTCTCCTTACGCTATCCCTTAGTGGACGGACAAGGAAACTTTGGTTCTATTGACGGTGATTCCGCAGCAGCAATGCGTTATACGGAAGTTCGTATGGAACGTATTGCCGAGGAAATGCTTACGGATATCAACAAAGAGACCGTCGACTTTAACGATAACTTTGATGATACCCTTCAAGAACCAACGGTTCTCCCGGGAATGCTGCCGAATATGCTGCTGAACGGAGCTTCAGGTATTGCGGTGGGGATGGCCACAAATATGGCGCCACATAATCTGACAGAAACCATTGACGGTATTGTTGCCTATCTGGATAATCCGGATATTGAATGCAAGGAGCTTATGGAACATATTCCTGCTCCTGACTTTCCTACTGGCGGCATCATTTACGGTTATGAAGGAGTAAAGGAAGCCTATGAAACCGGTCGTGGAAAAATCACCCTTCGTGCCCGCTGCACAACCGAAGAGTTGCGTCACGGACGTGAACAAATTGTAATTACTGAAATACCCTACCAGGTCAATAAAACGACCTTGGTACAGAAGATTGCCAAGCTGGCTCAAAACGAAAAAATTGATGAAATTTCTGAGATCCGTGATGAGTCTGATCGTGACGGAATGCGCATTGTGGTAATACTTAAAAGAAATGCCAATACAGGCATTGTGCTCAATCAGCTTTATAAGTATACACAGATGCAGACGACCTTTGGGGTTATTAGTTTGGCGCTTGTGAAAGGGCGACCAAAAGTAATGCCGCTTAAGGAGCTAATTTATCATTATGTAGAGCATCGTGTTGAAGTAATTATTCGACGTACGCTTTATGATCTGGATCAGGCGGAATCGCGTGCACATATTCTTGAAGGTCTTAAGATTGCGCTGGATGATCTTGATGAAGTGATTAAAACGATCCGCGCCTCCGATAGTCCGCAAGAAGCGAATGAGGCGCTACGTTCCAAGTTTGCCCTTACGGATATTCAGGCAAAAGCCATTCTGGATATGCGCCTGCAGAAGCTTACCGGACTGGAACGCGATAAAATTGAGCTGGAATACAACGATATTGCCGAGAAAATTGAGGACTATCGCGAGATTCTCGCTAACCGTGATCGCCAGAAATCTATTATTAAGGATGAGCTTCTGGAGATTAAAGATCGGTATGGTGATGAGCGCCGTACGCAAATTGTGCACTCTGCCGAGGACTTCAGCGTTGAGGATATGATCGCCGACGAGGATGTAGTTGTTACTATCTCCAACAAAGGCTTCATCAAGCGAATGCCGGTCAGCGGTTACCGCCGACAAAAGCGCGGTGGAAAAGGAATGAAAGGTACCACTACCAAAGATGACGAATATGTAGAGCATCTTTTTGTCGCGACTAACCATAATTACATTCTGTTCTTTACGGAAAAAGGACAATGTTATTGGTTGAAAGTCTATGAGATTCCCGAAGGTTCGAGAACCGCACGCGGACGTGCCATTGTTAATCTTATCGATATAGATAAGGATGACTCCATCAAGACATTTGTTCCGGTGAAAACGCTGGATGATGAGGAGTACATCAACAACAATTACATTATTATGGCTACGAAAGAGGGTAAGGTTAAGAAAACGACCCTCGAAGCTTATAGCCGTCCGCGCCGAGATGGAATTATTGCCATCAACATAAATGATGATGACTCATTGCTTGAAGCTGCTCTTACAAATGGTGAAAGCAATATTATTCTAGCCAATAGAAAAGGACGAGCCATTCGATTCCACGAAGATGAAGTCCGTGATATGGGCCGTAATACTTCCGGAGTTAAAGGGATGGATCTTGGTAACGATAACGAGCTTGTTGATATGGTTGTTATCAAAAATACCCATGGTGCTACCGTTCTGGCGATTTCTGAAAACGGTTACGGCAAACGTTCGCTGGTCGAAGATTACCGCGAGCAAAGTCGGGGCGGTAAAGGAGTGATTACGCTCAAGGTTACCAAGAAAACCGGAGAGCTTATTGCTCTTAAAGATGTCTCCGACAAAGATGACCTAATGGTAATCACTGAGGGTGGAAAAGTAATCCGGATGAGTTGTGACGGAATTCGAACAATGGGTAGAAATACGCAAGGTGTTCGAATCATGCGTCTCGATACAGAAGGAAAGATTGCTGCCGTAACCCGCGTTGTCAACGAAGAAGAAGACGAGACCGTGTAGCAGTAAATTATTGTTTCTTAAGCTTATAAAGTGAGCCCTGTCAGAAATCGAATTCTGACAGGGCTTTTTATTTTAATCGATTTCTGTAATTCCGGATAAACTTTCTTTCAAGATATTTGCTGATTGGGTTAGCCCTTCTATTTCTTCGTCCGTAAGGTCAGGAGTGATTTTGTTTTTTACCCCCTCCAGGCCGATTACACTTTGGAGGCTCATACATACATTGTTGATACCGTATTCATTATCCCAAGAGACACTGACAGGAATGACACTTTTCTCATCTTCCAAGATACCTTCAACGATTCGAGCGATTACAACACCAATAGCAGTATTGGTAAAACCTTTACGATCGATAATTTCATAAGCGGCATTTTTGGATTTTTGAAAAAGGGTGTTGAGGGCGTCTCTATTATAGGGCTTGTCCATAATCGTATTATGTTCAATTGGCTTGCCACCAATGTTAGCTTGGCTCCAGATCGGTACTTCTGAGTCACCGTGTTCTCCCAGGATATAAGCATGCACTGATCGGGGATCAACGCCATAGTATTCGCCAAGGAGAGCTCGGAAACGTGCAGTGTCCAAAAGGGTACCTGTTCCAATAATACGATGCGGTTCACGACTGCTTAATTGCTGTGAAACATAAGTCAGAATATCGACTGGATTCGTAGCAATAATAAGAATGGCATTGGGAGCATGTTTGTCCAATTTTGAAATAATATCTTTGAAAACAGCAGCATTTCTGTTTAAGAGTTCAAGTCGCGATTCATCTGGAGATTTTTGTCCCACCCCGGCAGTAACAACAATAACCTGTGCGTGTTTAAGATCTTCATAACTTCCAGATCGAACCTTAACATTTCCCACCAAAAGCTGACCATGCATTAAGTCCATGGCTTCACCCTCAGCTTTTTCTTTGTTTTGGTCGATTAATATAATTTCACTTGCTATCCGCTGATTGAAGAGGGCATAGGCTGCGGCCACTCCAACATTACCGGTGCCGATAATACCAACTGTTCTTCGCTGTATCATAATCTATTTTAAGTTTTTTGAATTCTATGATAGTATTTACTTATCAATCATTTCCTTTAATAAGTTCTGTCTTTTTTCTATTAAAATATCTGGAGAAACTAATTTTACATCTTTCGGAAACTGTAACAGCCATTCATTAATGAAATCCAAATTATCAAAATAAAACTCGATCCTAAATAAATTAGGTTTAATTTTGTTTTTCTTAAATATTTTTGTCGGCAGATTGGCCTGAAACCGCTTCAATGCCTTTTCAGATACATCTACTATTATTTTATCCGAACTGTCGTCAGATCGGAAAATAAGCCCCTCCACGTCGATTTTACCATATGGGACGAATTCTTCGTCCAAAATTTCAATATCTGACATCCGATCGAGTACAAAGTTTCGGGTATCGTCTCTTTTATGAGAGTGACCTATTGCATTCCAGTGGTCGCGATAAAAAACGATAATATAGGGATCGACTTTTCGTGAGGTTATTTCTTCTGTTGATTTCGAATGATAATCAAAACGAATGGTTTTGTTTTCTGCGATGGCATTGCTGATGACATACCAGTCGCCCCCCTCCATCTTTTCTGCGCCAAAATTTAGGTATGGGTCCACAACCGTTCGTTCTTCCAGTGATTCCATAAAGTCGCGCAGTTCATCCGGAACCACTTCTTTGATCTTCAGCTCAACGCCCTTGGCATCTTCAATAAGTTTTTGGTCCACCTGGGACTTTACAAAGTTGAGTCCCACCATAATGGTAGCAAGCTCTTTATTTGTGAACATTAGGGGAGGAATTTTATATCCCTGCATAATGCCATAGCCATGGTACTTGTCATGTGTGACAGGGACATTCATTTCTGAAAGAGCATTGAAATCGCGGAATACGGTACGGCGACTGATATTAAATTTGTCGGCAATTTTATCTACCGTAATGCGGCTATTTGATTGTTGAAGCATAAGGATGAGCTTCATTCTGCGCTCGGAACTGTTCATCAATAAATAGGGTAAATTTTGAGTAAGGGATGAAGGTCGCAATATAAGTGAAACCGCAGAGATTCTCAGTTAAGAAAAGAAGGGAAGGTTAGGATTTTTCGACGACAATGATAGCTTTGCCGCTATAAAATTCATGGCCACTGGAGAGGTCAAGACATGTGATATTTATCGGGGCGGATATATTATTTAGCTCATCCTCAAAATCTAACCCCTTGTACAGAACCATCTTTTCCCAAGATAAATGGCTGGTCATTTCAATGAGATCGCCGATTTTAAAAGCGTGTTTTGAGACGAGAATACATTCTTCTTCAAGATGTAAATCCTCAATTGAACCGTCTACTATACCAATATTATTTAAACTTAAGTCCCGTGCTATTTGCTTGATGGCCAGACACTTTTTGGTGACCAAATCATTAAGTACAAAATGTTTGTCGGGATGGGTGGTGGCTAATGGGAGACCGGGTAGCCCACCGCCGGTTCCGGTGTCGAGGAATAGTTTGTTTTTTTGAAAGAGTTCCATTGATGAAAGGAGCAGGGAATGACGAATATGCTCCCAAGTAGTTTCACGTGAAACGTCTCGACTAACGAGGTTTACGCGATTATTCCACCAAAGCAGTTTTTCTAAATAGGATTCGAGCTCACTTCGAAATTCTGCAATAAGTTCATCGATCTGAGTAAATGTTCCACGTGGAACGTTTTTTCGAATGATATTATATTGTTCCACGTGAAACCTATTTACTTATATTTAGTTGTTTAGGTAAACCATTAGTACTGATATATCACTGGGAGTAACGCCGCTAATTCTGCTGGCTTGACCCAGTGTCTCAGGTTTAATGCGCTCCATTTTTTGCTGACCTTCAGCAGAAAGGCTGTTTATCTTGTCATAATTAAGTTTCTCTGGGATGAGGGTGTCTTCCTGTTTTTTCATTTCCTCAACCATTTCAAATTCCTTTTCGATGTATCCGGCATATTTTATCTGAATCTCTACCTGCTCATACACAAGTTCATCAGTAGTGATTTCGTGGGCTTTTGCTTTGAGTTCCGGGTCGGCATTCATCAGGTTAAAAATAGAAAGCTCGGGACGAGGAATAAGGGTTTTTGCTTTAACCGGCTGGGAAAGGGTGGAGGTGTCTTGCTCCTTAAGCATCGGGTCCATTTTATCCGGATAGACCGTATAATCCGCGAAAAGATCATGAATTTTATCGATGGCATCTTTTTTTGTGTTGAATTTTTCAAAGCGTTCATCAGAAGCAAGGCCAATTTTATGTCCGAGCTCAGTAAGGCGTAGATCGGCATTATCCTGACGAAGTAAAATACGATGTTCGGCACGAGAGGTGAACATCCGATAGGGTTCTTCGGTACCTTTGGTAATAAGATCATCAATGAGTACACCGATATATGCTTCGGATCGTTTAAGGATGAATTCTTCTTTACCTTGAACTTTTCGTGCTGCATTGATGCCAGCCATAAGTCCTTGGCAGCCGGCTTCTTCATAGCCGGTAGTACCATTGATTTGTCCAGCGAAAAAGAGTCCTTCTGTAATTTTGGTTTCCATGCTGCGGCGAATTTGATACGGTGGAAAGTAGTCGTATTCAATAGCGTAACCCGGCCGAAGCATTACAGCATCCTCAAATCCTGGGATAGTACGCAGTGCTTTGTACTGGACGTCCTCTGGCAGGGATGTGGAAAAACCATTTAGATACATTTCGTAAGTATTCCATCCTTCCGGCTCAAGAAATAGTTGGTGACTGTCTTTGTCAGAAAAACGATTGATTTTATCTTCAATAGAAGGACAATATCGTGGGCCTGTTGATTCAATAGTACCATTGAACATGGGACTCCGATCGAAGCCGGAGCGCAGCATATCATGGACTTCCTCATTCGTATTGCCGATCCAGCAGGTAAGCTGTTCTTCTCGGGATGGAAGAGTCTCCGTCATAAAGGAAAAGGCATTGGGATCTTCATCTCCATACTGAATTTCCAGCTTGTCGTAATTAATTGAGCGACCGTCAATACGAGGAGGCGTTCCTGTTTTAAGTCGACCGACTTCAAAGCCAAGATCTTCAAGTGCCGCAGAAATTCCAATCGACGCTCGTTCACCTGAGCGACCTCCTCCGAAATTAGTGTCACCGATATGCATTAAGCCATTGCCGAAAGTGCCGGTAGTAAGGATTACGGAATCTGCTTCAAAGACTTGTCCGGTTGAAGTCTTTACCCCCGTTGCTCTTTTCCCATCGTCAGTGGTTAACACATCTACAACATTATCCTGGCGAAAATGAAGATTCTCTTTCTTCTCGAGTTCTTCTCTCATGGTTTTGCTATAAAGAGCCCGATCACTTTGGCAACGTGGACTCCACATTGCCGGCCCTTTACTGGTATTCAGAATACGAAATTGTACGCCGGATTTATCTGCGACTTTGCCCATGAGTCCACCTAGGGCATCAATTTCTCGGACTAATTGACCTTTAGCAACACCGCCGATAGCCGGATTGCAAGACATTTTTGCAATGGCGTCAAGGTTCATAGTTATGAGTAATGTGTTCGCACCAATTTCTGCAGCAGCGCCCGCGGCTTCACTGCCTGCGTGACCGGCTCCAACTACAATGACATCGTATTTTGGGAAAAGAGAATCCATAATATTTCTAAGTGTATGTTTTTATTACACTTATATTATTAAATATATTGAAGTTATTGTGTTTGTCTCAATCCTTTATTGTTATCGCGACAATATTGAGAGTCTCCAAAAATAAGGGTTTTTGAGCAAAATATTTAGCATCCCCATAAACCCAATCATTCTTGTTCGCCCATAAGATGAGAGGGCTCTTCTTTCTCATTTTCAAGGCTTTCTACAGCTCGATTGATATTTAAGTAAAACTGTTCGGGGCCAATAATATTTTCCAGCCCGGACTTTTTAAATAGATCACGTACCGGACCTTTGACACCTGTGAAAATAACATCGATGTCACGATTTTTATATTCATCTGCTAATTCTTTAAGAGCGTGAAGTGCACTAGAGTCCACCTTGTTAATTCCGATGGCATCGATTATGACTTGATCCAGGTTTTTACCGCTTTCAATTTCAAGTTCTTCTAATTTTTCTTTCATATAGGGGATATTTGCAAAATATAGGGAGGCATCGATACGGACGATAATTGTGTGGGTTTGTGTAAGGCCTTCGGGATGTCTTTCTAAATCGCGATAGTGATCAGTATCAGGTAGCCGACCAAGCATTACAATATTTGGATAACTGCTACGATGAATCACAATTCCAAGGGATATCAATACCCCAATTCCTATTCCCTCAAGAATACCCAAGGCAAGGGTCGCAAAAAATGTTACCATCATAAGAGCAAACTCTCGTTTGCGAACTCTCCAAAGGAATTGTGCTTCTCCCACTTCAACAAGACTGGGAACTGCAGTAATGATGATAGCGGCCAATACCGTTTGAGGCAGATAATAGATAAGGGGAGTTAAAAATACGACCGTTAGTAATACAAGAGTTGCACTTATGAGTAAAGAAATACTTGTTTGGGCTTTATTTTGATTGTTTACTGCTGTTCTTGAAAAGCTGCCGGCAACGGGAAAGGCATGAAAAACTGAACCGATCATATTTGAAAGGCCAATACTGAATAGTTCTTGGTTTGAGTCAACTTTGTAGTCGGGATTACGGCGAACCATTGCTTTTGCCAACGCTATAGATTGGGTATAACTCAAAAATGCAATCGCCAATACAGTAGGCAAGAGCTTCCAAAATGGAAATTCAGAAATATTGGGTAAGACAGGAACGGGATAGCCCTCTTCTACACTGCCTACCGTATTAATGCCCATCTGATCTAATTGAAAAGCCCAGACAAGAAAAATAGAGACTATTACAGTAATAAGTTGAGCAGGAAGGGAAGTATTCCAAATTTTTAATAACAAAATAAACGCAATAGCACTTGCCCCCATCATAAATGTTGGCCAGTGGATGTAGGATAAGTGGGAGGTTAAATCAGCTATTACGTTGATCACATATTTACTTCTCACCAGATCAAGGCCAAATAAATTACCCGCTTGACTGAAACCAATGATAAAGGCCGCGGCTGAAGTAAATCCGCTGAGGACGGGTTTAGAAATGAAATTCATTAGAAAGCCCAGTCGAAAAACCCCCATAAGGAATTGGGTGATACCAACAAGGAGGGTAAGAGCCAATACTAATTGTATATAACGAGTACTGCCCGTTTCAGCGATACTTCCTACTCCGGTAGCAACAAGAATAGAGACAATGGCAACGGGACCAACCCCCAATTGGCGGGAGGTACCAAAAATGGCATAGATTAATAAAGGAACAATAGAAGCATACAGTCCATAAACGGGAGGGAGTCCCGCCAGCATGGCGTAAGCCATACTTTGAGGAATAAGTAAGATACCAACTGTTAATCCTGCTCGTAAATCTTTCTTAAAATCAGAAAGCTGGTAATCTCTAAGCCAATCAGTTATGGGAATATATCGATCCAGCAGCGATTTATTGCTGTATTTCATTTTGTAGATTAATCAATATTTAATTGACAATCGTATTTGCAAAGGTTCCCAATTTTAGTTAGCAATTAAAAATCTGTTATCATTCCACCCTTAAAGAAGAAACAGATATTTTTGATATGAAAGCAATTTCTAAAGCCGTCATTCCAGCTGCGGGAAAGGGAACTCGGATGCGTCCGCTCACTAATTATTTAACCAAGCCGATGTTGCCGCTGGGAAAAAAGCCGGTACTGCAGCATATCATCGAAGAATTGAAAGAAGCGGGACTACATGAAATAGCTGTGGTAGCAAAAAACGAAGATCAAAAGATGGTCAACTATTTTGAGGATGATACTGCGGTACAGTTTATCTTTGATGATTTGTTATCGGGACCAGGTGGAGCAATCTTAAAAACAGAGTCGTTTGTAAAAAATGAAGATTTCGTGGTGGTCTTTGCTGATGCTCCCCTGGAAGGTTCGGAAAGATCGAGATATTTAAAAGATCTTATATCCCTGAAAAGCAAAGAGGGTGTGATGGGGGCATTGGCAATTTATCCTATAGGTAAAGAGGAGGTCTCATCAAGGGGAGTGGTAAAGTTTGAAGCAGATAGATCTAAAGATGATAAAACAGTGCGGTTAACGAATATCATAGAAAAGCCGTCAGTTAAACCAGAAGATCCATGGGCAACGGCGTGTCGATATGTATTAGATCATAGGATTTTTGATATACTTAAACGAACAACACCTGATAAAAATAATGAACTGCAGCTTACACCGGCTATTAGAAAAATGATTCAAAATGGAGATATGGTGTTGGGATATCCGTTACCAGACGGAATAACCCGTCATGATACGGGAAATTTTGAGGGCTACTTTAAAGCATTACGAGCGTTTATCCCATCACAATAAATGAGTTATAGCAGTCCTTCCTGAACCAACCATGTATGACAATCCCGAACAGATTTTTCAACAGGAGGAATGCTATATCCCAATTCCTTTATTGCTTTATCACTGGAATAGACCACGTTTCGTGTCATGAGTTTTGCAAGTTCTGGGGTAAGGTCAGGTTCATTTCCTGTCAAATATGAAATACCGGCCTGAAAATAAGCTGCCAGCTTGAGAATAGGGGCGGGAATTGTTTTCGGTTGTGCAGAAAGGTCAGATACTTCTGCGATGATAGATACAAATTCTGCAAAGGTACAGTTATGGCCTCCTAAAATATAGTTTTCTCCATCACGTCCATTATTGACTGCAGAAATATGTGCTTTTGCAACTTCTTTAACATGAGCCACACTCATATTGCCACGCGTAACGCCCGGAAGGTTATTATCCCGCAAAGCAAAAAATAGGCGTCCCCAGTTGTTGGTATCATGCGGACCCACAACCATCGCCGGATTCATAATTACAACTTTCATGCCCTGGTCGCGAGCTTTTAGTGCTTCGCGTTCGGATAGCCATTTGGTACGTTCATAGTTAACCCAGGAGTCTCCACCGAGTTGAGGACTTTCTTCGGTAATGGTCCCGTCCATAGTACCCCAAGCTGAGACACTTGATGTGTGGATAAAAGTTGATACTGTTTTTTCGGAAGAGGCCCGGACCATATTTTTGGTTCCGGTAACATTAATCTCGCTTTGGCGATCATTATTTTGGGACCACATGTTTGTATCCCCGGCCAGGTGAAAGATAACATCAGTATTTTGGGGAATAGCGTTTTGAAGAGAAGAAAGATCAGTAATAGAACCTTCAACTAATGTAACGGGCAGCTGTTTTATGGTTGATAAATCTGATTGAGCTCGATGTAAAGCAGTGACATCCCAATCCTTATCAACAAGTTGTTTAACTAAATTGATACCAATAAAGCCGGTGCCGCCCGTAACAAATGCACTCTTTGCCATAAATGTTGTTCTGCGTTTAAAGTGATTGTTCAAGTTATGGCAGATACAATATTAGTTTGAATATGAGCCAAAGGTGAAGGAATCCCAAAATAAAAAGTCCTAAACTGTATTAGAGTTTAGGACTAAATAGAAAGAGAATGGCAATGTTATTGATCTTTATGCCAATCCAGAAATTCAACAATCGCCCGCCAAACAGCTTCCATTTTCGTTTCGGCTTCAGATTCGAAGGTGGTGTCATCATCAACGACAACCATGCAGGCTTTATCTTTGATAAGCACGGAATAGCCCAGATCATCCTCAATTTTTATGACAACCGGCATAAGCCATTTCCAAGCCAGGTGAAACTTCATATCTTCAAGTTGGAGAAACGCTAATGGGATGTCTTTTACATCATCCTGGTCTATTTTAATGGTCGATCCCATCAGATCTTCGATCAGGCGATTGCCCTTATTAATTTCTTCTTGGGTCATAACAGTATTTTTGGTTCTTAAATATTTACAGCTCTAAAATACAGAAAATTAAAAAGGGTACAACGTTAATTAGGAGACTAATGACACAGGTTCGTTTACAAAGCCGCTACTGCTTCCTTTTTTCGATGTTTTCTTGAAAGAGAATGAAATTGTAGTGCCCTGTTCTGTAGAGCTGATATTGTGTTCGCCTTCAAGCTGCTTTAAAAGGGTATCAACAAGTTGAAAGCCAAGTGAACCATTTTGAGAAATTGACGAAATGTGATCAGGCAAGCCATTTCCGTTATCAGAAATAGTTAGCGTAAGCACTTGGTCGTCGTTTTTAGATAAATCTATAGAAATTTGGCCTGTATCTTTTGTAGTAAAAGCATGCTGTAAGGCATTGGTCACTATTTCGTTAATGATTAAGCAGGCCGGTACAGCCTGATTAATATTAATAGTAACATGAGAAAGGTTGAGGTCAAAATCGACCGTCGGTAACTGATCATATACATCATGCAAATTTTCGATCAATTGTCTTATACTTCTATCGAAGCGTAATTGGGCAAGGCTATTTGACTGATATAACAGTTCATGAATGGATCCAATGGTCTGGATGCGAGTTATGCCAGAGACGAGCTTTTCTTTTAGTTTGGGACTATCTTCAGCGTATAGCTGTAGCTGCATGAGCCCAGAGACAATAGCCAAATTATTTTTCACCCGGTGATGAACCTCTGATAGAAGAACCTCCTTTTCTGCCAAGGAGTGTTCAAGTTTAGCTTGGGTTTCCTTTAGATCTGTGATATCCATAGCACTTAAAATTAAATACTTTTCATGGTTTTCTTGCAGAACTTTAGAATTAAGAACCAAGGAAATGGGATTGCCTGTTTTATCATTGATCACCCATTCTTCATTCGGAAAAGATTGCCCTTCTAATAGTTGTTGAAAATCATGATATCCTTTCTCATAGTTATTTTCACTTAGCAAATGAGAAAAATGACGTCCGACAATTTCTTTTCTATTGTATCCCAAAATGTTTACAAAGGCATTGTTAACACTATCGATGATACCCTCTTCGTTAATAACGAGGATAGAAACATCAATAGTTTCCAAAATAGAATCTGTATATCTGCGATTTTTCTCCAGCTCTTTGTCTTTGAAGTAGAGTAGCGCATATACACCTGCTGAAGCGATAGTTATGAAAATGATCCCTTTAAGAATTTGTATGTTAAAAAGGGAGAAGGGATTCCCATTTATATTTGCAGCAATAAAATCAGTCCCGATGATCCAACCATATCCAAACAAGAGAAGCATTAACGCAATAGCCTTGCTACTTAATAGAATTCTTTTAATTCTCATAATTAAGAGTCCCTTATATTTATTACTCAAATATAATTTTGTTGATAGCAGAGGGTAATATCGATCTAAGTGAGTACTGTTAATACTTTTATTTTATATGAAGAGAAAGAGTTCAGTGGATAATTCATAAATAATTGATCTTAAAGAAAGAGCAATGATAAATTATAAAGGTCGGTAGTCTATATAAATGGGCTTACTTTAACTATAAAGGTATAGGAATAATTCAACAATTCAGTTACAATTTTTTCAGTAACTATTTGCAAAATTAATCGTCATACAATTGAGCAGATTTTGAAGGATTCGATTCTGCTGTGATACATGTTTCTGCTAAATGGATGATTCCAAGGAAAAAGAATTTCAATTAATACAGGATATTTTGGACGGTCAGCAAGATCGTTACAGGATACTTGTTGACAGGTATGCTTCGATGGTATTTAGTATCGTTGGCAACTTTGTGAATCGAAAAGCTGACAGGGAAGAATTAGCCCAGCAAATTTTTGTGAAGGCTTATGAACGGTTGGACTCTTTTAAAAAACAGTCAAAGTTTTCTTCTTGGCTTTACACTTTGGCAAGAAATCATTGTTTGGACTACGCTAAAAATATTAGGAGATCAAATAAGGAGTTCGGGGAGATGGAATCCCATGAGCTTGAAGCAAATATGAAAGTAGAAGATCTTCCCAATGATGATATTGAAAGACAGGAACAGGGGGCGATACTGGAAAAAGCCCTCTCAGAAATAAAACCGATTTATGCAGAGGCGTTTTTAATGAAGTATCGTGATAACATGACATACAAAGCTATGGCAAAGCGATTAGATGCCAATGAAGGAGCACTGAAAGTCCGCGTGCATAGAGCACGCAAGGAGCTGAAAGAGTATATCAACCAATATAATTAGGAACCCATGAATATGGACAAGGAAGAAATACTGCGTAAATACCTGGATGGTGAACTATCCGGTGAGGAGGAGCGGGAAGCCCTTCATACGATAGCAGAAGACCCACAGATGCGGGAAATGCTTTCTTTTGAAAGATCTGTCCGTAGTACTGTTAACAGTACAGAAATCTATGAGCAGCCGGAAGTGCCCGAGGGATTTACAGAGCGGGTAATGCATAGCATTGAGCAAGCAGAAGCGGGTCAACCCGAATCAAGCACCTCGCTAACAGAAGAGGTTAAAAGCTGGATCCAAAGTTTATGGAAACCAAAGCAGATACATTTGCGACCGGTGTATGGTGCTGTTGCGGCAATGATTTTGGTGATTGCTATAGTGATGCCCTTTTATTTCACTGATAACAGAGAGCTGCCTCCCGTAAATAACAATATGCAAGAATCGATTCAGCAAGTTGCCCAAAGTCAAAGTCAGGTATGGGTGCGCTTTGTATATATAGATGAAAATGCGCAATCCATAGAAGTTGCCGGTGATTTTAACGGCTGGGAGCCTGTACCGCTTGACAAGCAGGAGGTAAACGGTGAGCAGGTTTGGACAGGATTGGTTTCAATGAGCAGAGGAGAGCACCGTTATATGTTTGTGAAGGATGGAGAAAAATGGGTAACGGATCCAATGGCGCCTATGCAGCGCGAAGATGGATTTGGCAATAAAAATGCAGTGATATACTTATGAGAATAGGTCTCATTATTGTGATGTTATTAATTTCTATATCGCATGAAATATTAGCCCAGGATTGGCAGACTGTTTTTTCTGTTGACTCACGGATAGGGTATTCGACGAATACCTATTTAAATCCCTATTATGGGGAGTGGGATCGCGCTGAAAGTAGTTCTTTTGGAGTGCTCTCGGGAATTGGGCAAAGCACATGGTTTGGGAACCAAGACATGGTCGAATTAACGGGGGTGGCTGTCTTGGAACCTTTCTTTTCCGGGTTAAATACGTGGAAGGGAGGTTTAGCACTGGGCAGATATCAGCACCAATTTAGTCATTCGGTAAGTGGAGGAATAGAAGTGGGAGGCAGTTATTTCAATGCCTCTTACAGCCGAAGCATGTTTTGGGCCCAACCTACAATAACATGGTCTCCCACACCATTCAGCCAGCTTAAAATGAAAGCGGGTTCGAACTTTCGGTCTTACCAAGATTATATGGTTGACAGTGTATCGACCTCTATTAATGATCGCTCTGACTTATATGCTCTTGAGTTTGAAACCTGGCCCAATTTCAACTGGCAAATATCTTCGGGCCTGTATGGGAATCTCGATTCCTTTCCGAATATACAGCAGGGATTTAGTTCGTTTGTAGCTGCCAGCCGTATCTTTAAAAAAGGCTCCAAGGTTAGATTTAAAGTTGGTCTTGAACAGTATCAAAATGAACAAACTGTGACTACTGGTGGAGGTGGTGGGGGATTTCCACCTACTGGGGGTGGGCCACCGGGTACAACAACAGAAACTATAGAGGAAACAAATCGCATATTTCGGCTGGGGATTGAAGGCAGTATTCCTATTAGCCAGCAGCTGACCGCTTTTGTGAGCGCAGAAGGATTACGTTATAACACAACAGCTACCGATCAAAATATTACTGACCTGCAGGTTTCCGGTGGAATTAGGTTGACTTTACAGCCTAAATCGAGAAGTGAGAAAGGAAAAGTAACACCGGACTGGAATAATAGAGGAGAGACACAGCGTGTAGAGATTTCCTATTCAGGCGATGGGCGTATTTACTTGGTGGGGGATTTTAATAACTGGTCACGTCCGGGTATTCCACTCGTGAATATTGAGAAGGATAAGCACAGAGCCGAGTTGGAGCTGGATGCAGGTTCTTACGAATATAAAGTGTTAACTATTGAGGGTGGAGAAGAAAGCTGGATTAAGTTTTCCAGCGAGACATATACCGTCGAAGATGGATTTGGCGGACAAAATGCACTGCTATTAGTTCAATAATTTAAATGAAACGAATATGATGAAGGTTTTAAATCTACATATAAAGGTTCTCGCACTTTTGGTGTTTGTCTGTGCCTATTTGGGTATTCCTGATACAGCCCTTGCCCAAACAGAGGCGCTGGACAAACTGGTAGAGCGAGCAAATAATACGGGAATAGAGCAATCTGTAATTGAAGATCTCAAGGCAAGGAAAGAGGCAAGAGGGTTAAGTAATGAACAGTTTGTAAATATGATTGAACCTGCGGTACAACTTGCTGAGAACGATTTGCCGGCAAACCATGTGTTGCAAAAAGCGCTGGAAGGATTATCAAAGGGAGTACCCGATGCGCGGATTGTTCCTTATATAAATAGAATGGCCAATGCTACTCGTCAGGCAGCTGGAGTCGTTGACCCGTGGATGGCAAAACCAGAAGTTAAGAGAGTATTGGGAGAGCGAAAGAACTCGATGCCGGGGCAAAGTATGCGAAACAGGCTTATAGAGTCATCCTCTCGAGCTATAACTCAAAATATTCCGCCAGAGAATATTAACCAGCTTTTAACTGATATAGGTAATAGATCAGTGTTGTCGAAAACAAATGGCGCTAATATCATTTCAGCGATGGATATCGTTTCGGATTTGCCTATGCGAGAGCAGCCCGAGCTGACGCGGTCATTTATTGTTCGGGCGTTAAAGGGAGGGTTTGAATCCGGTGAATTTCAAAAGTTGCCCATGGCTTTGAATATGGCACAGAAGCGTTCCCAGATTCCGGCATCTAACATTATGAGAGGGGTTGGGAATCAGTTAAATAAGGGAGTTTCGGCGCGAGATATTTTGAAAAAACTATTTGATGGAAAGATAGGGGGCGGCCCGCCGGGCGATATCCCCAGAGGAATGGAAGATAATCCTGGAAAAGGGAATAGGGGCAACAATGCGGGGAATGGTTAATTTGTTTCTAAAACCACAATGTGAAATTTCTTGTCACAAGAAGTCCATATTGACCTCTTGTCTTTAGAAAAGGGATAATAAGTTCCAATAAATTATCACCCTCTTGTAATTATGGTTATTGCCCCCTTAATTAAATATTGGATGTAAACTTATAGGGATTGACAAAATAGAAGGGATAAAATTATGAAGCAGATTGGAAATTTGTTGAATTGGGAATCATTAATATTTCGTAATTAAGCAGTAATTGGTGTGTATATAAGATAGATTATAGTATCATATTGTCTGTATATAGGTAATATGTTTATTGAAAGAGCGAGTATTAGAATTGATTAGATAGCATTGACTTAATGTTAAAACTTTCTAATGTTGAAATAACATTGTCATAAATTGAAAAATTATGGTCGGTTACGGGGAATTATTACAGACAATTGGGGCGATGGTGATTTTTTCGCTGATATTACTTAGTGCCACTAGCATGATTCAGCGAAACACCTATATGCAGATAGAGGGGGAGCTTGAGCAGGAGGTTATTGCATTGGCGCAAGATATTATTGAAGAGGCGCGTACGAAAGAATTTGATGAAGTTTCCGTTGACGCAGCGGCTCCTCCCGCAGATATTCCCGGCGATTTTGCAACCCTTTCTACTTTGGGCCCAGAGGCCAATGATGATCAAAATGGAGATGGAAAAGTGAGTCGCCATGAGTTTGATGATTTTGACGACTATCATGATTGGGATGATGTGATAGAAACGGAGCATGGAGAGTTTAATATTCAGGCAGAAGTTTTTTATGTGGATGAGACGAATTACGACTCAACGAATACACAAACGACGTTTAAGAAATTACGGGTGTATATAACCAGCAAATACTTGAATCGGCAAAATTCTGGTAATCTCACATTATATAGTCTGGAATTTGTTAGAAATTACTACGCTGATTAGCGGGGGGATAGTGTTATGAATATAGGTTTGGTGACAAGTTATGTTATTGGAGGAATGCTTTTGATAGGGATTCTTGCTATGAATATGTCCTTGTCCAGTAGTTCAACAGAGTTAACGCTTACACAAACGACTCGTGAGAAGGCAAAGGGGGTAAAGGAGTTCATAACGCATGATATCCAAAAGATGGGATATAATCGGGAAGGTAAAACAACTCCCATACTTGAGGTTGGAGAAAGCAATAAAATTGTGTTTTACAGTAATATTGACGATACGGAAAGTAATCAGAATACAGATGTAGAAAAAGTCACGTGGGAATTTCCAGGAGCCCCTTTGGATAAAGGAAACCCAAATGCTTACGAGTTAGTGCGGACGGTTGAACATCTTGATACTGGAAATATTGAAAAGACCCCGATTCGCCTGGGAGTTACTAATTTTGAAATTAAATATTTTGATGAGTATGGCAAGTCGCTTAGCCATGCGATGAGCCCTCCCCTGTCATCCTCAGAATTGACAAATGTAGTTCAGTTGTATATCACCCTAGAACTACAAAGTTCAGCTAAAATAAATCAAAATACGGGTGCAGGTGGCTTTGTGCGTACAATCTGGGAGAAGCGTTTTTCCCCGCCGAATTTAGAAGAGATTTAATTAATAATTAAGAGGTGTTATTATGGGACGAGCAATGTTAATAATATGTGCCGGCATGTTGGTTGCGCTCGGCATTGTAGCAATGGGAACGTCAAGTCAGGGCAAACTGATGACGGAAAAAACAGTTGAGTATGCCCAAAAAACACAGGCATTGAATGCAGCACATACAGCTATTCAAATTGTGACGCAGGAGATCAATAAAAAAGGCATCGAAAACATGGATCAGCAGTATGTTGATGATAGAAACAGCAGCAATTCGTGGACTCCTTCGACAGTTAGTGGTGCTGATATTGTGCTCTCAATAGAGTTTTTAAATAGTGACTGGGAAACTAATCCGTATTTCGAAGAAGATAAGTTGCGAGTAAGTTCTAAAGCAACGATTGATAATGAATATGAGTCCAATGTGAAAAGTGTATACGTAGTAGCCCCCTTCAGTAATCTGGTGCCCGACTTTGCCGGCGCCCTTCAGCTGCCTACTGGTTATGGTTCATTATCCGTGGATGGTAATGCACATGATATTAATGGTACAGACCCTAATTGTAGTGATTCGAGGCCACCAATTGCAGTAAATAATTCGCAAACAAAAGATGGGTTGCAAAGCCATGACTTGAATCTGGATGGTGATATTGCCGTAGACAATCAGTTAGATTATGAACCTACCGATGAACTCATTGCGCGACTTGAAAATTCGGAAAATGCAACTACGGTCAACTCCGATTATAGTGAAAATTTAGGAACTGCTGAAGAGCCTGGCGTCTATTTCATTGATGGACAGGTAAGTTTGACAGGTCAACAAAGTGAAGGATATGGGATTATGGTTATTAAAGATAGCGCCCATATGGATTATGAGGATGAAGATGGAAATACCGTTAGCATCAGGGGTAATTTTGAATTTAACGGCTTGGTAATATTTGAGAATGCTCAGCTTTTCGATGGAAGCGGGACCCCTACTATAAATGGTTCCGTATTGGTGGGTGATACCGATCCGGATGATACTAATGAAATAGAGGTAGATTTAAGCGGTAATATTTCAATAAATTACACGTGTGCCGGAGAAAAATACGCTAAGATGGGAGCTGCTAATACCGTAAAGCAGAATAAATATACTCGTGTGGTTTCATCCGAAGAGACAAGCCTTGTGAAAAATTAGGGTTGCCTTCTTAATAAGTGCTACATAATGTGGGCACTGCCGATGCCTTTAAGGTCAGCTTTTTGGAAAGAGAGCTTAAACCTGGCCCCCTCTTCTATAGATTCATAAGAGTAATCGGCATCAAGCTGTTGGGCAAGGGTGTTGATGAGCTGTAAGCCCAGCGTTTTATTATTCATGACTTTATCAAAATCAGGGGGAAATCCTTTGCCATTATCTTTGATAGACAATGTTACTGCTTCTTTATCCTCCCTGGCTGAAACCGTAATCTTACCTTCCTGAGTGTCATCCTCAAAAGCATGTTTTAAGATATTCGTAATCACTTCGTTTACAATTAGGGAAGAGGGGATGGCTTGGTTGATATTTAGTGTTATAGAATCAACCTCAAAATGTACATCAAGTTCAAAATCAGTTTGGAACGTTTCTGATATATTATTCACTAATTTTCTAAGGTTGTCACCGAAATCAAGATTTGAAAAACTTTCAGACTGATAGAGTAGCTCATGTATTGAGCCCATCGTTTGGATTCGTGCTACACTATCAAAAAGTCTTTCCCTGAACTTTTGATTATCCTCATCAAATGCCTGAAGCTGCATCATCCCGGCAACTACTGCCAGATTGTTTTTTACCCGATGATGAATTTCAAGTAGCAGCGTTTCTTTTTCTTTGAGTGATTTACGGAGCTGCTTTTCATCCTTTTTTCTTTCTGTAATATCTCTTCCCACACAAACCCAGTAAAGAGAGTTTTCAGGTCCTTGAACAGGTGTCATAGAAACCCGAATCCAGAATTCTTCTCTATCTTTTTTATAGTTTATAAATTCAGCATCGCAGGATTCCCAATTATCCATATGCTGTCCCAGCTTTTTTCGTTCTTGTGGATCGGTTTTCGGTCCATTAAGCATATGCAGGGTTTTTCCCTTGGCATTTTCTGGGGAGTAGCCGGTCATTTTTGAGAAGGAATCATTGACGTATAATATTTCGCGGCCTGGGGGATTACTGGCTTGTCCTTCAATAATAGCAACAGATTCTTTAGTACTAGCAATAGCAGATTCAAAAAGCTGAAGCCATTTACGTTCTTCCCGTTGCCGGGTGATGTCCTGCATAGCACCGATAATACGTGTGGCATTGCCGTCGTCGTCGGTGACAACAAAAGCGCGATCATAAATATATTTATAGGAACCGTCTGCTGCCTCAAAGCGGTATTCTAACTGAAGGCGTTCGGTATTGTTATGTATGGCCTCATCCAGTTGATCAAGAATGTCTTCTCGATCATTGGGATGTAATTTATTACGCCACCAATCGGCAATATCTTGAACCTCTGTTTTCTCATATCCAAACATGTCGTAGATATTCTGATTGTATACGATAGTGTCGCTCTCCAAATCGAGGTCCCAAATGGTGTCGCTTGTAGCTTTTGATACAATTTCGTAGCGTTCAACGCTTTTACGGAGTTCTCTTTGATGTTTAATTTGTTCGGTAACATCTTTTTGTATACCGATAAAACCATCACAATGGCCATTGCTATCAAAGATGGGATCAAGGGTTAAGTCAAACCAATACTTGTCGCCACTTTTAGAGTAGTTGAGAACAATTTCTTGGAGAGGTGCTTGTTTTTTAAAGGCCTCTGATATGCGTTTCATCTTTTGCGGATTATTATCAGGTCCTCTGACAATATTACCGGGAGATTTTCCAATGACTTCATCAAATTGATACCCAAGCATATCTTCAAAAGCACTATTAACCCAGGTAATGCATTCATTGGGATCAGTCATGAAAATGACATCCGTAGTTTTGGATGCTACCAATGCGAGTTCTTCGAGTTTTTCCTCATACTCTTTTCGTTCGGTAATATCCTGAAGTGATCCAATCATTCGTATGGCATCTCCATTATCGTCGCGAATAATAAAGCCCCTTTCAAAAACGGTGGCATAAGATCCATCCTGCTTTTTAAAACGGTATTCCTGCTCCCATTTTGACTTAGAAGAATGAAGGATGTCACTCAAACTTTTTTCTGCGTCCGGGATATCTTCAGGGTGTACATTTTGAGCCCAGTAATCAATGGAGTAGGTGCCTTCTTCAATATCATAAATAAACTTGTCATGATAACTGTCATCCCAGTAGAGAATATCTTCTTTTAGATCCCAGTCGTAGACAACATCGTCGGTTGCCTTGGTTACATATTCATACAGCTCCAGGTTTTCTTGTAGTTTTTGCTTACGTTGAATACTCTCTGTAACATCACGTGAATTTGCTACAAATCCATTTACAGCTGGATTGTTGAGCATATTTGTTACAATACTTTCAATCCATCGCCATTCACCATCTGACTTTTTGAATTGAAAAGGGGCGAGTTCTACTCTTTTTTTCTGCTTTAGGCTTTCCAGAGCGTTTGCAACTCGCTGTTGATCATTTTTATGAATATAATCGAGAGCATTTGTTCCAATGAACTCCTCAGGTGGTATTCCAAGTATAGCATTCGAGGTGGGGGCCACATATTTATAGTTGCCTTCAGGATCAAGTATAGCAATTAAGTCTGACCCTTCTTGTACTAATGACCGGAACCGCTTTTCGCTTAGTGCAAGTTTCTTTTCTGTTTCAAGACGTTCGGTAATATCATTGGCCACAACCATTTTGGCTTTTTGGCCATTAAAGGTAACAAGGGTGCTACGGATGTTTGCCTGGATTTTTGTGCCATCCTTTTTTTGATGAGTATGTATGCCGCTTTCATGGATTCCCTCGACTGATAATGAATTTTCCAGCGTATGCTCCAAATGGGGTATTTCATTTTTGGGACGAATGTCCTTGATTGTCATAGACAAAAATTCTTCCCTGCTATATCCATAATGGTCAATGGCATTCTGATTTACATCAATAAATTGCAGCGTTTGTATATCATATATCCACTTGGGAAGGGGGCTCAAATCAAAAAGCTCTCGATACTGTCTTTCTGACTGGCGAAGAGATTGATTAATACGGTTACGTTCAATGCTGTATGAAATGCTTTTATAAAGAAGAAACGGATTAAGTTCATCTTTCAACAAGTAGTCGGCAATACCCATGCTCAATGTCTTAAGGCCGAACTCCTTGTTTTCATAACCGGTGAGTACGATGATGGGTATTTGGCCGGATAATTCTGCAATATTGTGTACCAGTGATTCTCCGCTGGCGTCGGGCAATGTCAGGTCCAGTAATATGACGTCAAATATATCAGACTCCTCGAGGATCTTTTTTGCATCAGAGAAATTGGAAACATGAGTGATTTCTGGATATTCGGCCTCTTCGTGTAGATACTCTTGGATAAGCACAAAATCACCGTGGTTGTCCTCGATAACTAAAAGTTGCAGGTCTTGTTCTAATGCGGTCATGGTCTACTGATTATTTTGCTTTGCTGGGTAACTGCACAATGGAAATCCAAAAGTTTTCAATAGTAGATATTACTTCTATAAATTTATTGACCTCTACCGGTTTGGTGATGTAACAGTTAGAATGGTTTTTATAGGATTTATTGATGTCAACTTTGTCCGAAGAAGTGGTAAGCATAATAACGGGAATATGTTTAAGTGAATCCGATGTTTTGATATGCTTTAATACTTCGTGGCCGTTGACTTTGGGCAGGTTAATATCCAATAATACTAAGTTTGGCTCTTCGGCATCCTCATACCCTTCATTTTGTTCCAGGTATTGTATAGCCTCCCAACCATCCTTAACGACGGATAGAGAATTGGCAACCTTACCTTCTTCAAGGGCCTCGGTGGTTAGCACGATATCTCCTTCATTATCTTCAACTAAAAGTATGTGTATTGGATCCATAGATTATACGGAGTCATTGTTTTTCTTTACAATGTGATGTTTACCGATCGTAAACGTAAATGTGCTTCCCTGTTCTTGATTCGATTCTATCCATATGTTGCCGCCGTGTTGTTCGACAATTTTTTTACTGATCGCCAACCCCATGCCATTACCAGTGAATTTGTCGCGTGTGTGGAGTCGTTTAAAGACGGCAAAAACCTGATCGTGGTACCTTGGTTCTATACCAATACCATTATCTGATACTTCAAACTGCCAACAGGTGTCTTTTTCTTTTGCCTCAACTGTAATTACAGGCCGTTGTCCGTCTGATTGATATTTAAGGGCATTTGTCAACAAGTTCTGGAAAAGTATTTTAATGGAAACAGGAACCAAATGCATAGTGGGCAGATCGCCGATAGAAATTTGGGCCTGTGTCTTTTTGATATCAGCAGTCAGATTTTTGAGAATACCATCGACCAACCGGTTTAAATCAGTTTTTTCTATGGTAGTGTATTTTCTGCCAATACGCGAGTATTGTAATAGGTCATCAATGTTATCCCCCATCCGTTTGGCGCCATCTACCGCATGATGGATATATGTATGTGCTTTATCGTCGAGCTGTTTGCCGTATTTGTTTTTTAGTAATTCCATGAAGCTGCGTACCATACGAAGCGGTTCTTTGAGATCGTGAGAGACAGTATAGGCAAACCGCTCCAGCTCCTTGTTTTTGGCATTAAGGTTTTCTACCGAATCTTCCAGCTTATTCTTCAGATGTTCTTGCTTCTCAAAAGCAGATTGTAATCCGTTAAATAATTTTGGTATCAGAAATACGGCAGTACCACTCAAAAATACGAGGTTCGAAGAAACGGCAATCCAGGAATCGAGTGGATATTCTTTTTCTAAAATAGAACTGGCAAACCCGTAATGAAGGGCAATCCCAAAGTAGATACAGATGAGCGTATTTAGTAATAACGTTAAATAACCATACCGTTGATCAAGGCTGACCAATACAAAGACAGTAATGGCAAAGAGATATAATAGGCCGGGACCCGTAGAACCGAGATAGTGAAGCATTACAACGGAGGTAGAATATAGGGCACCGTTGAAGATAATTTTTCGGGCAAAAACAGAAATGCCGGGCATAAAAGCTACAGCTAAAATCGAACCAAGGGTAATAAAGTCAGACAGTAGCATTCCGGTCAGGGAAAACTTGTAAGCCATGTAAATGCCGGGTACCAACACAATTATACTCAAGGGGATTAAAAAAACGACCGTAGTTGCGAAGAGATGGTTTTTCCAGTAATACGTTGAGCTTTGCGGAATGGCAGGAACCGTACAATTACTATATATAAAAGATCTATATGTGATCCAGAGTTTTTTCAACAGCTGTGTAGTATTTAGTGTCTGGTCAGTTATAAAGTGATACCTAAGTTCTTGTAGTATATGCTGAAATATAAACGGCGGGGTTTGCCATTAAGCCTATAAAGGGTTGTGTGATTACGCCGGTTTACGGATTGTAAAATAAAACGTACTTCCTTTTCCTTCTTTTGACTTCACCCAAATTTCGCCACCGTGTTTTTCTATTATTTTCTTTGATACCGATAATCCAATTCCCGTTCCTGCATATTCATCCTGGGTATGTAGGCGTTGGAAAATAGTAAAAATATTATCCTGAAACTCTTCCTTTATGCCAATACCATTATCAGTAACGGAGAACTGCCAGTATTTATCGGTCTCTTTTGATGCAATCTTAATCACAGGTTTTGTGCTCGGGCGGTGGTATTTGAGAGCGTTGTTAATGAGGTTTTGAAAAACCTGTTGGATTGGAGTTTTAGAAGCTTCAATAACTGGGAGATCACCGAAAGTTATTTCAGCATCGTTCTCCTCAATAATGGATTGTTCTGCCTTAATGATTTCTTTTACCAGATCATTTAGATCTATCTGGTCCCGTTCAAAATCATTATTATTCATCCTTGAGTAATTAAGCAGGTCCAGGATAATGCGTCGCATTCGATAAGCGCCATTAACTGCAAAATCAATATACTGTTGCGCTTTTTCATCGAGTTGGTCGCCGTACTTTTGTTCCAGGCGTTCAAGGAAGCTTGAGACCATGCGAAGGGGTTCCTGGAGGTCGTGTGATGCCACGTAAGCAAACTGTTCTAACTCCTCATTGGCAGTTGCTAATTCTTCGGCGTGTTCTTCCAACTCTTGGTTTAGCTGTTTAAGTTGCTCGTGATTTTCTTTTTGTTCGGTGATGTCAGTAAGAGAGCCAACTATGGCTATAGTTTTCCCATTTTCTACCACCGGAGCTTCATTAACGCGGACCCATATTTTTTTGCCATCCCTCTTTTGTAGCTGTAATGAATAGGCGGGTTGGATTTCTGCGGTTTCAATTGCTCGCTGGGTATGTTTAAATCCTTCTTTATTTTTAGGATGGTCTGTGATGAATTCGGTCCATCGCTGCTTCGCTTCTTCAGGAGGATAGCCCAGAAACTCTTGTGCTTGTGGACTTACATAATTAAGTACGTGATCGGTATCGTGCCGGTAAAACATGTTGGTGCTATGTTCTACAACGCTACGAAATTTTAGTTCTATTTCTTTACGAGCAGTTATGTTCTGGGTACTTCCAAATATTCGTATACAGTTTCCGTTTCGAAACTCGGGTTCTCCTACAGCACGGATCCAACGCTCATTGTTTTTGGCCGTGATTATTTTTAGCTCAACATCAAAAGGGTTCCCCTTTTCAATAGCTTGTTCAACAGCATCCAATATTCGCTGACGATGCTCTCCCTTTTTATAAAATTCAATGGCTGTTTCTAAATTGGGATTAAAGCCATCTTCCACTTCATGAAGCTTTTTTATAGCATCAGACCAGAAAAGCTCCTCATTAACTAAGTCAAGCTCCCAGTGGCCAATATCTGCTATTTTATAGGCTTTATCGCGCTGACGTTCGGCTTCTTTTTCTTTAGATATATCTACCATGAGGCCGCGCAGGCGATCAGGTTTCCCATTTGCAGAAATGACAGTTACATAATCCCGAAGCCATACGACTTCGTCATTAGCATCAAACATGCGATATTCAAAGGAGTGGTCGACTCCTTGTTGGGTCTTATGATGACAATAATTTATGGCCTTCTGGCGATCATCGGGATGGATATGTTCTTGCCAGAAATTAGGGTTGCTAAGCCACTCTTCGGGAGTAAATCCCAACATTTCTTTAGACTGTGGACTTATATAACAAAATTTAAAAGTATCCGCATCGGCTTCCCATACAATACCGTTAACGGATTGTAATAATGACTCATACCGAGTGTGAGTTTTCTTAAGCTCGACACGTTGTTCTTCCTGTTCTTTGTAACGGACTGTTTCACGAAGTACAGAAGGTCCAAGCTGGTTCAGGTTTTGCTTTGATATATAATCTGATGCTCCCTTGAGTATACTCTCCATAGCTTTTTCTTCATCGGGAGAATCGGATATTACAATAAAGGGCAGGTGGGGGTGATTGTCTCGGACGATGGTTAGCGCTTCAGCTAAGGTTAAGGAGGGATGGGGGAAAGAACTAATAATCAGGTCGGGGGGATTATTTTCGAGCCGCTCAGTGAGCTGGGCTTCCCTGCTAATAACATCCAGCTGCACAGTTATCTTGATTTTATCCAGCTCTGACTGGATGAGGTTAATATCGCTTTTCTCCTCCCAGAAAAGTAAAATTTGGGATACCCCGCTCATACTCAATGCCCCTTTTTAGAAACCCAGCCTTATTAACAAATCTTAAAATCCTTTAATATGATTATAAAACACAAATGGAATTTGTCCAAATTATTTAAGGTCGTCAGCAGATATAGTATTAATCTTGGTAGGTATACTATCAGCTGAAACAAAAGTATGGAAAACCAAGAAGGGCTTAATTATTAATATCAAGTAGTTATGATCACAAAAGGTCTTTAGGGATAAAGGCGAATTTTGCTTCATCCGCAAAAATGAGGTGCAAAACCTAAGGTAGTGCGGCAAGCTATTTTTTAGCTTGTCTCTTTAAATTGAAGCGTTTTGGGAATAACAAATTATCGTTCGGAGAGTCTGTTAGGCCTCAACAAGATTGCTGTTTGCGTGTTTATTTTTTGCATAGTATTGATCAATAGCCTTAAAGACTTTAACCATCGCTTCTTCGGTATATATACCGCTGGCATAAATATTTTTCTTCCCGTTCGAAAAAATCAGGAATGTTGTTCTTGAGAACTGCCCAAAACGTTCTTTGACTTTATAAAATCCCTTATAGCGATCTGTCTGATAATATTTTCTGAAGCTTTGTTCTGTATTCATGATATAATGTCCTCGGTATGGAAGTGCTGCTTGGGTTGTGGGGTTTGGGTACAGTTAAACATATAAATGGCTGACCTTAATAAGTACAAGAGGTAAATGGCCCTTCGCAGTGTAGTGGCTAATTTCAATTAGATGATAAGCACATTATTTCATTAAGGGAAATTAATGTTTGTAAATAATTGCCTTTATTTAATGGAGCATTCATTGGTAGGATTAGATCTTGCTTGCGGCGAGAATCAAAGGTGAGGCTGTTTCAACAGCGGCAATATTTATAAGAAAGGACAATATTGCCTTTTGTTGATGTTTGAAACGATTACATATTAGAATGGGCTCCCGTAACTTTTTTATTGAATGTAAATGAAATTTCAAATCCATCTTCCGTATGAGCTTCATACTCTGCCTGTAACTGTTTAAGTAACATATTTACAATGGTAAGTCCTAAGGTTTCAGAATTGTCGAAGGAAGACTGATCAAACCCCCTGCCATTATCGCTGTAATAAACGTTATAAGTATTATTGTCACTTTCAGTGATTGTTAGGTTGATAAAACCCTCTTTTTTGTCATCAAAAGCATATTTAAGGGAGTTTGTCAACAGTTCGTTAAGCAGCATTCCCAGGGGTATAATTTCATTGATGTTCATATCTATGTCGTCAATATCAATATTGATATCTATCTCATCCTTAATCTGCAGAGTATTAGTTATTGTATTGACTAGATTAGAGATATAGTCTTTGACATTAACCTGCGAGAAGCTGGAGGCTTGGTATAAAAGTTCATGAACTTTCGCAATAGAATGAATACGGTTGATACTTCTTTCTAAGGGAAGGCGTGAAAAGTCTTCTACAGATAATTCATCCAGTTCTAAGCTAAGGATGCCGGAAATAATAGCTAAGTTATTCTTCACGCGGTGATGAACCTCTTGTAGCAATACGATATTTTCTTTTTCCGCTTCCACACGATCAGTAATATTAATTGCACTACCGATCACATAAGGGCTTTCATTCAGGTTAATTCGGCTCCCATTCATGTAATAATGGTACTCCTTGTCATCCCCACCAATTAAGACGGTTTCAAGTTCGGCATACCCCTCCTTAAATGCTTTTCCAATCAGCCTTTTGGCTTTATTTTGTTCTCTTGGAGCAACCAGTGTTAGAGCGTTGGTTTCTTGCAGTTCCTCTGCGGTTAAGTCGAAGAGCCGTTCAACATTTTTGTTGGTTCTCGCAAATGTCAGATCCTTTCCAACCATATAAAACAGCCCCGGGATACTGTCCAAAATATCGTTAAGAAGAGAAACCTGCCTGCTGATACTTTGTTCTAACTCTTTTTGATTAGTAACATCCAATAAAATAGTATCCCATTGAATGGTGCCGTCTTCGAGCTTTTTAGGGGTGCCACGTCCGTGAATCCATTTCTGTTTGCCACTGGGGTTCTCTATTCTCCATTTTTGATCCCAAGGTGTCAGCTGTTCAGCCGATTCTTGAACGGACTGCCTTACCATATCAATATGCTCATCAATAATTTGCTCCCATAGCAACTCAGATGATTTCATTACTTGTTGCGGGGTTACTTCATGTAAATCTTCAACCCCTTCGCTTACAAACATAAACTCATCGCTGCCATCAGGATACAATCGATATCGATGTACCATACCATCGATGTTATTAGCAATATTCCGCAGCTGTGCTTCTTTTTCCTGAAGTTCTTGCTGCGTTTGTTTTCGTTGGCTGACATCCTTGAAATATACTGACAAGCCTTCTTCTGAAGGATAGGCACTAACATCGAGCCACATCTGCTGGGGCGGATAAAATGCCTCAAAATGTACGGTTACTTGTTCTTCAACGGCTTTATGATATTGATCATAGAAATCCAGCTCAACGGCCTCTTCAAACACATCCCAAAGAACTTCTCCGACAATATCTTTTTTAGGTGTATCAAGAATCTGTTCGGCTTTGGTATTCCAGTAGGTTACCACCCAGTTGTTATCCAGTGCAAAAAAGCCATCGTCAATACGTTCGAGAATGCGGGATTTTTCTTCTTCTGCTTTCTTTTGTTCAGTAATATCTTGTACAATACCGTGCAGTTGTTTGACCTCTCCACTGTTATCGGTTTTGGGGATGCCCTTTATATGAACATATTTTTCATTTCCTTTTTCCGTTTGAATCCAGGTATCATAACGGTACGGTATTTTTTCGTTGATAGCTTTTTCTACTTTATCAAATAAAAAACTTTCTCCAGAGCTATATAGTTGGAGCAGTTCTTTATAGGGAGGTTCACCCTTGTCAGGATCCCGTTCCATGATAGAAAACATTGTAGGAGACCACGTTACGCTGTTTTTTTCGATATCAAAAAACCAATCACCAATTTTTCCGATCTTTTGAGCTTCATCTAACCGATCACGCTCGCGTTTAAGTTGTTGTTCTGTTTCGATTTGTTCGGTAATGTCTTCCTGTATTGAAAAGAACTGTATAACGTCTCCATTGCCGTTCATAATGGGAGTAACATCCATTTTTAACCAGTAGAGCTGTTCGTCTTTGGTATAATTTCGTATTACTTCCGAAAATGATTGACGGTTATTAATTTTGCGAGCAATACGCTTAATGGCTTCAGGATCAGTTTCCGGACCTTGTAATAGATTTCCGGGATTTTTACCTATTACCTCTTCTTTGGTATAACCGGTAATTTTTGTAAAAGCTTTATTCACCCATTCGATTCGTTCATCAGGATCGGTGATAATCACCATGTTTTTGGTCTGTTGTGCTACCCTTGACAGCTTATTGAGTTCGTTTTGCTGTTCTTTGAGATCTGTTATATCCGTTAAGGATCCTATAATTTCTGTTGTCTTTCCATTTTTCACGACAGGAGATTCATTCACCCGAACCCATATTTTTTTTCCGTCTTTTCCTTGCAATTGAAGTTCATAGGGTTGCTGGGTCTCTCCCGTTTGTATCGCTTTTTTCGTATTTTCCAACCCTTCTTCATTTTTGGGATGGTCAGTTAAAAAATCGGTCCATTCTTGCTTGGCCTGTTCGGGAGGACAACCTAAAAATTGTTCTGATTGGGGACTTACATATGTAAGTTTATGGTCGGTATCGTGCCGATAGAACATGATAGTACTGTGTTCTATCACTTGCTGGTAATCTTGTAAGGTTTTTTGTGTTTGTTTTTTTGTTTTGCGCTGTGCCGTAATATCTTGCGTGCTGCCAAAGATTCGCACACACTGCCCATCTTCTATTTTAGGGTCCCCAATAGCCTTAACCCACCGTAAATTGCCTTTGGCTGTAACAATTTGGGATTCAACGGAAAACGGTTCGCATTTTTCAACAGCTTTGTCAACAGCATTTCGTACTTTCGTACGATGTTCTCCTTCTTTATAAAAAGAGAGGGCAGCCTCTAAAGTTGGTTCATAATCCAATTCTACTTCGTGGAGACGCTTTAGCTGATCAGACCAGTGGAGATTATTATTTTGGACATCGAGTTCCCAATGGCCAATGTTTGCCAATTCATAGGCTTGTTTTTTGTGCACCTCATCCATAAATCCTCATACTTAAAATAGCAACATTCCCCAATATAGAATTTGTATCTATAACATGTACCATAATAGATTTAACATTTAAATCCAATGGGTGGCAATAGGATAGCCACTGATAGCCTATTTTTATTCACTGTAAAGGGTTGCAGGATTGTTGAGGATAAGTATGATAAGTAGTAGATATTGAATGTCAATAAAAAAGGCCTGCAATGTTACTTGCAGGCCTTTCATTGAGGGTATAACAACGACTTCATTTAGCAGAAGTAGTTGTTATTAGTTTTGGGACAATTCCACAGTTCCAATATCATTGGTTCCTTCAACGGTCACATCCACGCCGGTAACCGTTTTTTCACTGTAGTTGTCGTTTCGAGGATTAACCGAAACATCATATGAACCCTCTTCCAAGCCAATCAGCTTAAAATATCCATCTGAAGTATCAGCAATCGTTGAGGCAAGTGTATCTGAGTTTGCAATTGCATAGACAACGGGTTCAGCTTCAGCGGGATTCGCCGTCCCTTCAATATTTCCGGTAATGGCTTTCTCTTTAGCTTTTATTACGGGCTTCAATATATATGGACGTTGATTATTTTGACCGGCTTTTACAACAGATCGACTGGCATCAAAATCCAGCAGTAAGACATATTCAATATCTTCTTCGATCTCTGCATTAATATTAAGTTTTATACCCGTTTGCGCTCCGCTAGGTATAAACATATCGTAAATATTGCCATCAATTTCGACACTGTGGCCGTCATTACTTAGGATTAATCGAATTTGTGGATAGGTTCCGGCCTCAAGTTCGGCACTTCCAATAACAGTTGTAGCACCATTGGTTAGCTCCAACAGATCGTATTCCTGTTGTGGCTCGTTAAGTGTGACCCAGCCGTCTGAACTACCTTCTCTATTTACTTCCACGCGTTCAATGAACACGTTTACAGCATCAGCAGAATCAATTGGAGCATCAGCCATCTCAACGGTCATCGTACCTGATCCAGAATCTGAATCTGTACCACAACCGACAAAAATCATAGACAAGCTTATGAGTAGCGCAATTGGTAAAAGTGTTATTCTTTTTATCAACATAAAATTAGTTTTTTAAATTATTGGATTGAAATCTATTCGGTAAGTTCGCGGTATTTTTTTTCTATGCGTATGACGATCGTAAAGCCAAATGGTTACATGTTTTCTGTAATTGGTGAAGTGTGCTACATCTTTTCTTAAAAGGGAAGTACTTTTAGTTGTTGATTTAAATAACCAGGGGTTTGTTGTTATATAAGGGAAGGGGAGAATCCTTAGTTTCAAAGCTGAAAATAAAAAGGCCTGCAAAGTTAATTGCAGGCCTTGCCTTGAGGGCAATACAACGACTCCTTCAGAAGAAGCAGTTGTAATTAGTTTTGGGACAACTGAATCGTTCCTAATTCATTAGTTTGATCGACCGTTACGTCAACACCGGTCGTATCTTTGGATTGATAGTTTTCGTTTGTCGGATCGACCGAAACAGTATAGGAGCCTTCTTCGAGACCGATGAGTTTGAATGAACCGTCAGCGGTATCCGCTTTTGTGGAAGAAAGTGTATCAGAATCTGCAATTGCATAAACAAACGGTTCTGCATCGGCAGGTTCTACGGTTCCGGCGATATTTCCGGTAACTGCTTCGTTAGATGCTTTAATAACGGGCTTTAACAGATAGTCAATACCGGACTGTTCGTTTCCACGTTCGACCACAGAACGACCTGCCTCAAAATCAAGTAGCAGGGTATAAGTAATATCCGGCTGGATTTCGGCATTTACATTTAGCTTAATACCCGTTTGGGCACCACTTGGGACAAACATACTGTGTTCTTGGCCGTCGACGACAACACTGTGTCCGTTGCGGTTGAGGATAAGTCGAATTTGTTCATAGGTTCCGGCCGGTAATTCTGCAGATCCGAGCACGGTTGTTGCACCGTTGACAAGCTCCAGCAAGTCATAGGATTGTTGGGGACTGCTGATTTCTACCCATCCGGTATCAGTGTCGGCATTATTTACTTCGACACGTTCAATAAATACATTGACTTCTTCATAATTAGCGGGAGCATCATGCATTTTTACTTCCATGGTTCCCGTTTCGCCCGTTGTTCCAGTTCCCGATCCGTCACATCCGACCAGAACAATAGAAAGCGTTAACATAAGTGCTATTGGTATACTAAATAGTTTCTGTTGTATCATAATATTTAGTGGTTTATTGAAAAAAGGTGAGTTAAAAACAATGGGGTTGTGATTTATTTCGTCCATATGACGACTGTCCTGGCAAATCGTTACATAGAAATTTCATTTATTTTTAAGTAACAGCGGTAGAAATTGGAAATACCAAAACCTGCATCTAAAATATTAATAATTTTTAATATTAGTAAATCTTAATATTTTGGCTTGTATAGGTATCACTTCTGACTATCTTGTAAACAATATATTAGGCTTATTAAAGGTGTTGGCTATGCAGGCTAAGACTCATTCATCATGTTTGTTGAGATTATTGATTAATATTGACAGAAGTGATTCCTTTATCATTTAGGAGTTATTCATAGGGTCAAGGCTTTTTAAAAAGTATTTAGGAGTACGTTAACTTTTATAAAATCGGATAGTATTAGATGGGGTATCTAAAAAGAAAGGAATTTGAATATTCCATTGTATTGAGAGTATTCTCATATACAATGGGAATAATGTTATTATTGGTCATAGAAGCGGATGCAAGCATGTCTGATTCTACGAATGTAAAGTCAGTTTCCGAAGTATTGGTAGATGCCAATGAAAATGGGGAATTGGATTTGCTGGACCAGTATGTTAGGGTTGCTGGTCGAGCATCGGTGGGGTCATCTGTATTAAGTGAGCAGAATCTGATGGTGTATATACAGGATTCCAAGTCGGGCATACTCGTATTTTCAGATACGCTGAAACAAGATATTGCCACCGGGGACAGTCTAATTGTATCAGGTCGGTTAGAGCTGTATTATGGAAAACCGGAAGTTCTGGTTGATACGGTTAAAGTGGTTGAAGCTGATTCGCGAAGTCCAACTCCGATTTCCCTCCGGGATGCCTTTGAACATCCCAAACAATATTTGGGTATGCTTGTGGAGGGGGAGGCCATCATTACTCGAAAAAATATAAGCTTTGGCTATGGAACATTAAACATATCTCCTTCGGATACCTCTGAGCTATCTCTAACAGTGTACGTAAATGATAACCACAGATATATTAATAGTTTTGATTTTAAAACACTGCGTATTGGGGATCATATTAGAGTAACCGGAATCATGGACACCTATACGTTCCAGGAGTCGGGAAGAACGATCTATGAAGTCCTGCCTCGTACTCCTGATGACTTAGAATATGTAGGGATACCTCAACGATATGCAATATACCTGCTTTGGGGAGGGGGCTTCGTTATCCTGTTGATTGGGGGATGGGTGTATTCACTAAAAAAACAAGTTCGCTCCCAAACAAGAAGTCTGCAGCAGGCACTTGAGGATAAACAACTTCTAATGCGAGAAATCCATCATCGAGTAAAGAATAATCTCTCGATGATCTCCGGGCTCTTGGATCTACAAATTGATACATCCAGCCTTAATGAGGTCAGAGATAGCTTGGAGAACAGCAAGTCTCGTATACAATCAATGGCTCTAATACACGATAAACTCTATCAAACTGAATCATATCAATCGGTACGTCTTGATAACTATCTACAAGAGCTTGTTGAGGCTATTCATAAAACATTCTCTGATAAGCAGAACAATGTTGACTTGCATTTTTCTCTTGACCCATTAGAAATAACTATCGATAAGGCGGTAACCTGTGGATTATTGGTTAATGAGTTGGTTGTGAATGCATATAAACATGCTTTTGATTCTGCAGGTCAAGGAAAGCTGAAAGTAAAACTTGAGAAACATCAGGATAAGGCTACACTGATTATAGCAGATAACGGGCCCGGATTACCTGATGATTTTGGTGCCGGAACTGACAGTCTGGGAGCGATGCTTATTGATACCTTTGCAACCCAGCTTGAGGCCGAACTAGATATCAACGGCGAAAATGGGAGTACATTTTCATTTCATTTCCCATTGAACTAATAGAAAGAGGAAGACTTCTGCTTTCCCAAAACAAAAAAGCCCTTAGCTCGCAGAAGAGCTAAGGGCTTATGTCGAAGCGATCCGGACGAGATTCGAACTCGCGACCTCCTGCGTGACAGGTAGTGACAATATCTTATTTCATAATTTCTCATAATATTTTATAAAGAGCCCTAACTTATTGATATACATAGCTTTATGGTGTGATATTCGTTCTCATAAGGTTGCATGTCTTACCTAAATTTGGCATAGTACCTCATGATTGGGCTGTCCCATGGCTGTCCCAGAGATTTATCCATATTGAACTTTGAAAGAGGTGCAAATGCAAACCAAGAAGCTAACGCATACTTATATAAAAAACATAGATCCTCCAGATAGAAGGATAGAGATTTATGATGAATTGATTGACAACTTGGCTGTAAGAGTTACTCCCACTGGCTATAAAACCTTTATCTATCGTTATGGTGCAAAGGGAAAGCGTTATACCATTGGAAAGTTTCCTAACGTAGGGCTGGCCGAAGCACGGGATATTGCTAAAGGCCTTGCAGCTGATATAGCAAAAGGCAAGGATCCCCAAGAGGAGAAAAAAACAAAAAGGAAGAAAAAAGACTTGCCCACATTTGGAGAGCTCGTTGAAGAGTTTAAGAAGTTACATTTACCTACCCTGCGGGAAAGTACGCGAAAAGAATATGAGCGAATTATTGACAATGAACTGCTTCCTGACCTTAAAACAATTCCTGCTAAAGAAATAAAGAAGGACTGAATTAGGGATTTGTTAGACAAAAAAGCACTCAAGGGTAAGTCGCCAACAATGGCTAATCGGATTAGGGCTCGGTTATCAAAGATATATAATTTTGGTATTGGTAGGGGTTGGGTTGAAAGTAATCCAGTGCAGGGAATACCCACTTATAAAAACGGTAATACGAAGAGGGATAGGTTTTATAGTAAGAAGGAAATAAAAGAGTTGTGGAAGTTCTTTGAGATGCAGAAAGAACCCACCCAGTCGGTTTTGAAAATGTTGTTGATAACAGGTCAACGTAAAACCGAAACCATGCAGATGAAGTGGAGTGATCTTAACAATGGAATCTGGACAATTCCAGCTGAACTGGCAAAGAATAAGGAGCCTCATGAAGTGCCGCTTTCTAAAATGGCTTTAGGTATTATTGAGGAAATGAGAAAAATAAATGGAGACAGTGATTATGTGTTCAAGTCTCCACAAAAAAAGAACGAACCTATTTCGTGGTTGACCAGAGCAAGAGTTTTTATCCAAGAAAATTCCAAAGTTCCGGATTTTCGCCCTCATGATTTAAGACGTACTGTTGCAACTTATATGGCTAAGTTAAAAGTGAGTCGCACTGTACTTGGTAAGATACTTAATCATAAGGGATTGGCCGGAGATACACAGGTAACAGCTATCTATGATCGCCATAGTTATACTGATGAGAAAAGGGAGGCATTAAGCCAATGGTCAAACTATCTGAGAAATATAATTCATAAAACCTAACCACGAGAATTGGCTATGAAATTAAGTTATACAAATGTGGCTGGAACACGTATTAAACTTACTGATATTAGTAGTATCGTTTATGGGAGTGCCGAACCTGCTTTGGAAGATGAGTTCGAAAAGAAAATTTCTGAATTTTGGAAAGTACTTATACAAAAAAACTCAGACCATGGAATAGGAGAAGTTAAGGCGATGAAGGAGTTATTGATTAATCAAATTGATAATTTAGATAAAGATAGGTCCAAACTAATGGACGAGTTAGCTGAGAATATGAAGTTTATGCTTGCTTTAAATAAGAGTAGAGTATTTCTAAAAAGAAAACTTGATATAATAGAAGGCTTTTTAGCTATTTATGCCCTCCAGGGAGTCGTTGAGGTCTCTGACAAAGAAAAGTTCAATTTATATGAAAAGACGCATTTAGGATATGCAATTGAAAGTGTTTCTTTAGCTATTTCAAAGAGTGAGCAGTCAGATAATAAAGTTGAGACTATTCGAGCCTTTCTAACAGCTTATTATTATTTCAAAGAGACTTCATTGGGGCTTAAAAAGATCAGGAATTTTGTAATTGATGAGAACAGTAATCAGACTGTTGTAAATCAATTACGGGAAACAGGCAATAGTACCTTAAATCATTGGAAAAATAAATTGGAAGAGAAGATTGATCAGATAAAACAAGATTCATTGTTATTCGAACAGAAAGAAGACGATTGATAGTCGTTCCAATACTCTTCCAATACTTTTCCAATAAGTTTTTTAAGGCTGTTTTTACTCATCTCCAGTAATATAGGATCAAGCAATCGCAATAAACACAATGCTTGATCATGAACAATCTAATTATACGTCCCGCAGAATTAGCAGAGAAACTATCCATTTCTATTGCCACCCTATACCGGATGAAAAAAGCCGGTAAGCTCCCTCCCCAAGTAAAAATCCATGAACGCGCCGTAGGATGGAAAGTATCTGATATTGAAAAGTGGTTAGATGAGAAAACGGAAATGAGTGAATCCAAGAAGCCTTCACGATAATGGATTCCTCAATTTACATAAAAGTGCCAGTTGAGATGGCTCAATACTGTTTAAGGGAAAATCATGTAAGAGAAGCCCAAGTTTATTTAGCCAGCTTATTAGAATATCCTGGAAAGGTCCGGATAGAAAATGACCCTACCAAAAATATTTCAAGTATTTGTAAGGTTTCAAAGCGAACAGTGAGACGCTCATTTAAATGGTTGCTTAAACGTGACTGGATGGGAAAAGATATAACTAATGGATGGTTTTTCTTTCGGGGATTAAATTGGGTTCATCAAGTAGAGGAATGGAAATATTGCCGAGGAGCAATTTTGCAAAGTAAGGATTTAAGCAAGATTAAAAGCTTTCTTATCGGGACTGTTATATCCAGTCTCGTAAAAACAGGGAGGGTATCGGGAACAGGCCCAAAAAGTAGGGGGCCCGAGCAGTCCCGATACCCTATTTCCCTGTCTACTCTAATGAAGGTACTAAAGGTTTCAAGATCAACTGCCTACAACTATAGAAATATGGCTGAAAAATTAGGTTATATCAAAATGGAACCAAATTTACATCAAGTTATGAATTTAGTTCCCGAGGATATAAAACACATCAAGAAAAATAATATTAAGCAGGTTTCCGTCGATCTTTTTGGTTCACCCAAATCTATTCATGTTTCAGCTAATCGATTACGCATAAAACGGGGGTATGTTCATATACAAAGACCCAACATTATATATCCAATGATTCATTTAAAGAAGAGATGACACTGAGTATGTTATTATACCTACGGTATAAGGTATTAAATTTTGTCGATTTCTCATTTAGTATCAGTTGGCTTCATACAGTTCATGTATCAGCTGAAACGTTCGGTGCGATAATTCCATTGCAAGCTTTTTATCTATCTCAATCTCATTATGGATTACTTCGTTGGTTCTTTTTCGCAAAGTGTGACATTCTTCTTGCAGGGATGAAAATTTATCCATCATGCAAAGTAAATCGATTTGATCCATTAGAGTGATTTTACTGAGATTCCATTCATTTCTTTCAGTTATTTTATTCTCCCTTAATCTATCATCCCAGAAGTCCAATTTTTTATTCCATAGTTTAGTCTCAGTTTGATCATCAAGTTTGTTTTTGACACATAAGTCTTGGATTGAAATTTCCATTGTGGTTCTTAGTAAAGTAGCGGCTGCTAAATGCTTCCATAGAGCAAGGCATTCTCTGATTTCCTTAATATATCTTTCAAGGGATTCAGGAATGACACCGGCTTTAATCACAAGTAAATTAGCACGTACCTTATTCCATACGTAGTCGTACTCACTGAATGACATGCGGTAATCATCAGCAAGTTCTTCTAATTTGGCATCGGGAAATTCCGGTTCAAGGAACTTCAAAAATGCTTTTTTAAATTTTTCATCTGCCTCATTTAAGAAACTCTCAGGTATATTTGGGTCACCATGAATAGTTAACTTTTGTAGTTTTTCTCTCAAGCCTGATAAATACTCATTTTCAATTGAGAAGACGGACTCTTGCATCAGATCTAATAATATTTTGCCTTTAGTTTTTTTATACTCAACAAGATATCCTCCATCCTTATCTGATATTCCCTCTTCACCAAGTTCATGGTATTTTTTTAATCCTTCTAAAATCTTTGGAAATAATTCTTCAAGCCGTTCAATCCTGTTCTGTAGAATACGTAGTTTCATCATAGTTTTACACTCCTGTTCGGTAAAGTATTTCGATTAAAGACCATGCTAACTGCCAAAAGATCACTGTGATATGACTAACAAATGTTTTAATAGTTAGTTCTTTCTTTTAGATTAGTCAGTTACAGAACTAATTTAATTGTACTAAAAAATATGGCCAATAATCAGCTTGACACCTCTGCCCTTGTAAACGGGCTCTGGGATGATTAGAGTAGAATACCAGTTATCTAAATATACAGTAAGCTCTATGCTATGTGGTTTTAGGGATAAAGAAACGCTGAACTTCTGACATGTCCGAAATTGATCTTAAAACTCTTAAACTATCTGACATTTCAGAGTTGTGTGATGATTTCTATGAAAGGACGCTAAGAAGAGATCTCAAAGAACTGGTCAACAAGCAGGTTTTAAAGGCCAAAGGTGAAAAGAAAGGGCGTATCTATTACCTGAATCGATCATAAGTTTATGGGACATTTTTCGGACATTTGAATGAGAAAAATGATAGTTGATAAGCAAAAATTGGCCTTAAAACGTCCTTCCGGATCCAGAGATGGATTTTTTAAAACCCCAATGATGTATACTTATAGGACATTTAACGGACATCGTATATTTTATTCAGAGACAAAGTTGTTATTCCAGGGATCATTAATTTTGATAGTTTCTGAATAATTGTTTAGCAAATAAGCAATCTCCCAAGCCTTTTCTTCGGTAATTTCTCTATTCAAGGTGATCTCCAAATGTTCATATTTCTCATACATTCCTGGGGTGTTAATAGGTTCCGAAATAATTGTCAATCGATCATTCTCATTTGAGACGATAAATCTCTGTTTGGTTGCATCAATCTGGATATAAGCCATTCTTTGTGAGTTTATTTGAAAGCCAATCCCATAATAAGACCCTAACAGGTGAGAAGACAGGGGTAGATTATTTCTTGGTTAGCTCTTCTACTCGTTGAATGATTTCATGAGGAGCAACTTCCAATGCATGAGCCAATCGAAATATTGAAAATAAGGTAGGCTGATAAACTCCTCTTTCCAGATCAGATATGAAGGTTCGGTTGAAGTCACCCAGCTCGGCCAGCTTAGCTTGGGACAGGCCTTTGGACAGACGCATTTCTTTGATGGCCAAGCCAAATGATTGTTCGATATGTTCTTTTTCTCCCTGCATCAGGGAGAAGTAAAGCGAAATGTCCAATCAAAACGACATGGTATACCATACAAAAAAATGTATATTTATAGCCATAGGTAATGCTCTTGATGGAAATGTTAATTCTATATGATTAAATAAGTTTGTTTATCAAATCAATAAACTTATTTATCCAAGCCTCAATATTATAAGACAATGGATCAGGAACGGGCCAAAATACATGCAAAATTCAAGGGAAAGGCTTTTGAATGGGAACGGATGACATATGAGCAATTGGCCAAAGAAATGATGGTGCTGGAGGAAAGAGCTGGGACTTCGATTTCAAGAGTCATCAATAAGTATGGCCATTATTTGGTTATGGGATGTATTTTTATCCTCATTTTCATCGTTTTCTGGTTTGTTGTAATCACTCTTTCATCGAGGGTAGCTGAGCTCTTCCCAGATAGGCCAAATATACGGTATGTATTTGTCGCAATTACCTTTGGACTCTGTATGAGTTTTCCTTTTTGGGGATTGTCCGAGGAGAAAGTAAAGAATCTATGGTCCCCGATGAAGAGGTGGGGGAATAGGGTAAAAGAACAGCAGGAGGCTTATGCAAAGCTTCAAGCTGTGAGATTTTACTATCAAAAGAAGAAAGAAAACTCTAATTATCCCACAAATAATTAAACGCTATTTGGTAAGTTTTTATTGATATTTGATAATACTTACCTCAATTATTACGCTTACAATATAAAGTTTTAGTTTGGGATAGAATCAGTATGTTGAAATTAATAAAGTATTCTATCTACATATTCATAGCCCCCCTTGGAATTGGACTTATACTGGTAGATTATTCCTTCTTTATTATATTTTTTGGTGCCTTCATTGTGGGGAGTGTGATAATTTATCCTTTTAAAAGAAAGCTTGCTGAAAGTTCTTCTCAAGGAATAGTAATTTTGTTAATAGTTCTGTCCGTAGGATTGGGATACATAGCTTATTTCCCAACTATGGACAAGGAGATTGGCTCGGGTACCGGTACATTAGCTGTAAAAAAGTATAAGTTAACAATCAATCCAATTAAAAAGGCGGAGGGTAATTTTGAGATTAAAGAACAAGTCTTATTAAACTGTCAAAAAGTGAATGCCATTTGTAATAGAGATAGTTTAATTACTTATTCAAAAGATACTGTTACAAGCTACAATAGGGGTTTGTTCTTTAAGGAAGTAAAAATAAATCCGCTGAATATAAATTCGAATGGTGAAGTAAAAATATTTAAATCAAAAAAGGAATCATTGAGTTTTCGACTCTGTAATTTTAAATGCCCAGAGTCAACTATCAGAATTATAAATTTTGATATAGGTTCATTTTATAAGGCTAAGTACTCCGATGTCAAAACACATAAATATTTCAATAATCAGGAAATTAGATGGAGTTCAAACTCGATTGATGATGGAGTAGTATTTTCATATTTCCCAGCTCCATTTAATTATTTTTCAGGTATATTGAAACCAATAGCTGGGATCACTGGGATTGGAGAATATCTGATTGCCATATTGAGCTTTGTCACAGGAACTATAATAGGGCCATTAATTATAGAGTACTTAAAACAAAGGTTACAGGATATATTTGAAGTTAAGGAACAGGTTAGTACTTAAATATTTTTAAACCTTTTGCAGTATTAAGTTTTATAGAAAGTTAAGACTCATTAAAACAAGGCTGAAATATACGTTTTGAGGTCGAAAACAAAGGTGATGGACAAACTTGTCTTGTCTTTTGGGTATTGCTGTAGTAGTTCCGAATATGGCGTTCAAAGCGTGTTATCGGCATGGTGTTAAATTAGTTTAACAGGCTGTCGGCCTCTATGTGCAGACAAGTTTATTTAAATGGTATTAAATCAATACCTGGAATCATGCTGCTGGAGTGGTTAAGATTAGGCACTTTAGCAGTCTGGGGCGCATAGTTTGAAACCCCGCAGTAGTTAAGTTCAGATGATTAATAATAGTTCTTCTATTTTAGGTTATTTAGTTTCTTTAGAGCTTGATAATGCCTCTTCGACATCACTGTTAACCAAGTGGACGTAAATCATGGTAGTTGATAGGTCGCTATGACCCAACGCCTTTTGTACAACGGCTATCTCCTTCGTGTGCTTATACAGTCGAGTAGCAAAGGTGTGGCGCAGCGTATGAGGACTAATCTTCTTATTGATTCCGGCGCGCTTGCTGTACCGACGGATCATAGCCTGGACATACCGGTCACTGAGTTGATTTCCTTTGGAGTTCTTCGACATTGTTGTGAAAACATATTCCGGTAATTCACTAAGTTCTTCTGTTTGTCGATCCTTCCATTCCTGGAGTGCTGTTTTATCATCAACACCTCTCCAGTTATTATTTTTGATAAACAGTGTTCGATCTTTCATACCCTTTCCTTCTCGGATCATAAGGATCTCCGTAAGAAATTCGATGTCCTCCCAACGAAGGTTTACCACTTCGGCCAGTCTCAGGCCCAGACTAAGCATCAGTTGCATCATTACTTTATTACGATGACCGGTAACGTAACGTGGGTTGGCTTGGGCTGTTAACGCCTGAATTTCAGCTTCATTTAGGATCGTAGGGAGCTTCTTTGGTCTGGCCATAGCATCTAAGGTTAAATTCCAGGATAGTATGTATAAAATATATTATACATACTATATAACAATAATTCAGATGTATAACACTTTGAAAGATAGGATCAGGTCTAATACATACTATTTAACGTGAGTTGATAAGATCAAAGAGACCGATATGTTTGGCCAAATGTGCAGAAAGAATATGACTTTCCCTGGGATTACAAATCATTCTTGAATTTTAAAAGGGGGCCCCAAAGCTAATTTCAAGAAGGGGGTGCCAGGCAAAAAAAGTGGGTCCCTATTTTGGCTGAAATGAAGATCCCCATTGGGGAAACAGAATGATTTAATTTAATTTTCCTTTTCTTCTTTCCTTTTATAGTCAATTAATATCCAACCGGCGTGATACATTATTAAACTAAATATCACAAAATTAAAGTTGGTATGAGTGATTCTCCAAGAGTGTGGTGAATCCCCAAAACTAAGAGCAATTTGGCCCAATATTACAGGAATAAACCAATACCAATAAAAAGTACTTAAAAAACTCCCGATACGTTCGGCGATATTCTTTGACATGAGTGAAAGTATTTAAACTAATCTATGGCGATTGTAGTCAAATCTATCCCAATTTCTTTCGATGAAAGGGACATAATATTTTGTAAGATATTCAAATGATATAGCGTGTATTAGAGAAAGTGGAAGTAAACATGTATATAAATTCTGTACCACAGATATAAAGGTTACTGGCATAATGAACACCAGTAGAATTGGGAAAAGAATTATGCCGTACATGGTATATGAAGTGCCTTTATAGAAGAGATAACCGGAGTAACCTGCCTCCGCGAATGAGAATAGATTTGTTAAAAGTACCAACACCGATGTAAAACGTAACAAATTCCAAATTTTAACTATAGTTTTGGTAGAGTCTGATGCATTTAAGGAGGAGCTAAACACATTGCTACCCCAGTACAATATTAAACCTGTCAATAGGAATAGGGAAACGTTTATATAAAGCGCCTTTTTACCAGTCTTAGTGAATGGTCTCATAGTAGCATATAAATGTTTTAAGCAATTATGTAAAAATGAGATTTGTATAATAATTCATTACTGTATGTACTAAGTTGATGACAAATAGTCCAATGCGTTGGTTTAGTAATCTATGTCTCTAAGTGATCAGGAGAAAGTCGAATTATTTATTGAGCGAGCTAAACTATCAGGATTTAATCCTCTTGTAGTCGGACCAGAACATATGAATGATTATGCCAATGAGCTGGCAAATAGATTTGGTCAGGATAGATGGGACTATTATGCTACCGTGGCCGCGATCGGTTCTGTATATACCATGATGATTAAAGAGTTTGAGGAAGATGGTCAATCCGATCTTATAAAATTATATAAGAATGCTATCAATGAATGGGATAAAGACGCACTTCAAAAGATTGATGAGTTAATGGAGTTTGTTTTGAAACATGAAATTACATCGAAAAGAGATTATTATACTTGTATTGGTATTTGGCTTATAGAGCAGGTAAAGGATTCTGAAATTGAGAATGGTAAAATGGATATAGCAACAGATCTTGGTAAACTTATCAGGACAAATATGAAAATTGCTATGTTACATTGAATGAAAAGCCTTGCATCGGCTCATGTAATTCTTATATGATTAGCTGCTTTAACTAATCCAAGTAAGTCTCCCTATCCAGCCCATACTTATCCATCTTATTTTTAAGAGTATTTAACGCTATCCCCATTGCTTCGGCTGAATGGGTTTGGTTTCCATTGTATAAACTCATGACATAATCAATGTGTCTTTTTTCTATGTCCTCCAGTAGAAGCGATTTCTCGCTGTCATTTTCTTTAACAAAGCGTGGTATATCTTCTGCGGTTACTTTGTTTTCGGAGAATACATAGAGTCGCTCAATGAGATTTTCAAGCTCGCGGATATTGCCCGGCCATCCATAACCCCGAAGTAGGCTTCGAGCTTCTTTTGATAGCTCAAGCTGAAAGTCCTTTTTAAGTGTCTTCTTTTTTTGTTCTATGAAGAAGCTAATAAGCTTTTCAATTTCGTCTTGACCTCTCTCCTGCAAACTGGGTAATTCCAATGGTGCTACATTTAGTCTATAAAAAAGATCCCATCGAAACTGGTCTTCCTTACAGAGTTCTACTAAATCTTTATTACTGGCAGTTATTATTCTTACATCAACTTTTTCAGGTGTCCCGCCAACCGGCGTAATCTCTTTCTCTTCGAGAACTCTAAGTAATGCTTGCTGCATATATGATGATATATCTCCTATCTCATCTAAAAAGACTGTTCCTCCGTCTGCTTTTTTTAAGATCCCCTCTTTATCCTCATTAGCACCAGTAAAAGCTCCTTTCTTATGGCCGAAAAGTCTGGATTCTAAAAGATCATCATTAAAGGCCGAGCAGTTAATAGGAATATATGGACTGTTATGTCTGATAGAGTTTTCATGAATAAAACGAGCAAGGTGTTCCTTACCAGTGCCAGTCTCTCCTTGAATTAAGGTAGTTACGTTATCGGTTTGGGCAACTTTATAGGCATTCCCATAAACAGGTTTGATAGAGTCTGTTATCAGATAATCTTCGGTATGTTCAAAGGTATCTGATGAGGTTTGCTTCTGTTTTAGAATAACTCCCTTGGGTATTTCTGTAGGCTCAACATCTATGAAGAGACGTTCAGGTTTATCGTCATCGGAAAAACGGGGAGACCTGAGTTGGATTAAGCGGGTTTGTAATCCAAGGGTTGTATGACAAATGTACCAGGCCAACTGCATCGCAGAGGTACCGGGAGAAAAGAAAATATCTATCTCATAATCTGAATATTCTAAAAGAACTTGCTCGACTTTTGTTTTGATCTCTTTGAGATCAATAGGATCATCGATACTAATGATCTTTGCCTCGATATTATGTTTGGGGAAGTCGGCATCAAGTTTATTTTTAAGTTTGATGACGGGAAGGTTCTCATTTGATTCAGTTGCTAATAGGAGATGCTGATCATAGTCTTCCTGCTCAAAGAAGTATTGATGGTAATTATATGTCGGCCCAGCTGTATTTACCTGGCCGTTATCGAAATCATTATTGTAGGCAAGCCAAGAGACGAGTATTCTCATATCAATATTTGATAACTATATTAAATTATTGATAGTCTAATATACATATTATGTGGATTTAATGTCTAATTAGGGGTTGGTATACCATTTGTACTAATTAGTACACGAACTTGAAGTGAAAATGTAGATAGGCAGTATGACTTTAGCTGATGCAATTGGAAAGATACTTGATAAAAATGAGCGCCCAATGTCTATATCAGATTTGGTAGATGTAGGTATGTACTTTGAGCAGCTTGAGGTGGATGAGGTTACTGAAAATGACATCATAAAATGTGTGAAAGAAAATAATGATCAGTTTGAAATTCGAAATGGGTTTGTATCTATAGTTGGCCAAAAGTATTCGGAGGAAGATTTATCGGAGATCATTGAGAGATTGAGAGGTGAGTTTGGCAGTGAAGGATATGATTTATTTATCATAATACTTTTCTATTTGAGATATAGTGCCACAAAGGAAGTGCTTGGGCTCAAGGGAGATAGGTACCATGTTGAATATGTCTTGGAGGAATTGAAGGTGTCAGATAATGGTCTAAATACTGATGACCTGATAGATCCGTTTAATGCAATTTTTCATGATTACTTTGGAAAGTCCCCTCAAGATTTTGCCGATAATGGACCAATATTTGAGATTCACAAATTTGAAGTGGTTGGAGAGAAGAACCTACCCTTTAAATTTTATAACCTTTTATCTAATTACGATTGGTCGCTTTCTGCAGTTGATGTAGAAACCTTTGATGCTTTTATAGGCAGGATATTTAAGAACTTAGTTCATCGTACTGGTCATGGCGAACAGTACACACCAAATCAACTTTCAAGATTTATAGCTCAGCTGTTTAACAATTCACAACATGAAAAGGTTTTAGATTTACAGACGAGTTATGGGGAGTTAACTGCTGAGTTTATTAAAAATAGTTCTTATCAACCCAGTATAACTCTCGGTCAAACAGACCCAAGGATACTCACTTTATCAGCTCTAAGAATGATATTACTTGGTGTTCGAGAGATAAACCTATTAGATAATCCGATCTTTACCCAAAAAAGCCCGTATGATCTACTATTAACTGTACCACCGTGGGGGCGACTAAGCAAAAGCTTCTGGGAGAAAGCTTTAGAAGGTAGGGATGTGCCGGTTAGATCTTTGGAAGAACTTTATGTAAAAATTGGTTTTAGTAGGCTTCGAAAAACTGGAGAAGCATGTATTGTAGTACCAGAAGGTTTTTTGTTTAGGGATAGTTCTTTTTTAAAAAATTTCAGGGAAAAACTAATTAAAAGAAAAAATCTTAAAAGTGTTATCTACTTACCCAGTAGGACATTTGCTCCTTATACAGGTATCAAAGCTTCAATTCTTATATTATCGAAGTCAGAGAGTGAAGATTTACCACAGTTAATCAATGGACGGGAGTTAACAACTTCTAATGGTAATTCCAATAATATTTTTGGAGAAATTCTGCGCATTTATAGAGAGAAAAATGATGAAGCCAGCATATCGAGATATGTCACATGGGATGAGATTGCAGATAATGAGTATAAACTTGGATTACAACGTTACTTTAATCCCAAAGTCTATTCAGAATCTTATTTAAGAGATCAGGATGAAGAGATCCTAAAGTTATCAGAAGTTTCAAGTAGACTTAAACTATCTCGAGAAGAAGTAGATGGAAGTTATCCATTGATTAATATGTCTAATTTAGCTGATGATCCTGTTGATCTTGTATTAGATATATCCAATCGTTCCACCAAATCAGATTACAATTCCAAGTTAATGGTTTTGGATCGGGATGCGGTATTGGTTGGTAAGGTGGGTAACAAACTAAAGCCAAGCTTGTTTAAATATGAAGGGAAACCTATATACGTAGGCAAAAATGTTATTGCATTGGAACCTAATGATGATTTGGATTCGGAGTACTTGATAAGTGAACTCAATTCGGAATTTGTTAGAGATCAAGTTTCGAAACTTCCTAAAGGATCGACTATACCTAATATTCGGATAAAGGATCTGATGAGCATATATGTCCGGATACCACAAAGTCTAAATAAACAGGCTTCATATTTTAAAGACTGGATAAAAGGGGTGGCTAAGTCAAGATTTGCAGAAAATGAAAATATTAGTTCTCGTTTAAAATTAGTTGAAAAAGATTTTCTTTCTGGTTTTAAACATGATTTTATGCAAATTCTTGGAAATGTATCTTCCGGTATTAATAACATTTCCAATTATATTCAGGCATTAAATGAAAGGGATATAATTTCTTTGGAGGAACCTGTTGCACCACAGTTTCCGGGTGAAGAAGTAAAACCAGAAGAAACTATTAAAGGTACGTTAGATCGAGTACAATATAATGTACAATCGGCCATCGACTTTTTGGAAGTGGAAATGGACAGAATTGTGAGTGGAGTTGATAAGGGAAGGTTTCAAGAAGTTGAATTATTACAGTTTTTAAAAGATTGGAAACAAGGAGTAAATATTGATGATACCTATTCAGTTCGAATAGAGAAAAGTGAAAATTGGCCATCTAAAGGACTTACTGTATCTCTTGTTCCTGCCTTGTTTAAAACGGTACTTACAAATCTTCTGGACAATGCTATCAAGCATGGGTTTACGGAAGACAAATCTGATTATGAGTTTGTTTTGACTGTTGGCTTGATTGAAGAGAGGGATGGTTTTTTTGCAAGACTTTTAATAGCAAATAATGGAAAGCCGTTTCCAGATGGATATACTTTTGAAGATTATGTTACGGCAAGAACATCCGCTGGAAAAAATAGAGGTACCGGTTTGGGAGGGGCTCAAATAAAAAGGATAGTTGAAGAGCATGACGGCATATTCCGAGAGCCTGAAAATCCTATGCCGGAAGAAATGTGGCCAGTACAATTTGAAATTTTAATGCCAATGATAGAAGAAGAATAATGGATAGACCTATAAGTGTATTACTCTTGGATGATGAAGCGGACAAAATGATTGACTTTATTCAAGAAGCAAAAAGTGAGCGGGTACTGATAAAGGAGAAGCTGACAAATGCCCAGGAGGGTATTCAAGAAATTCGAGATAATTATGATAAATATGATGCTGTAATTTTAGATGCACTATTCTTTGAAAAACCAGATTCAGCAAAATTACGTGATGCCGGTGCTCTTGCTGATACACTTGCTGAAATTAGCAGATTAGTTCATGTTGAAGAAAAGTATCTCCCCCATTGTATCTATACCGGACATTTTGATAAAGTAAATTCAGACACAGTTACGCGAAACAAAGAAGTGTTTGTTAAGGGCCGTGATCAGAAAGAGATGTTTACGTATCTGAAAGATGAGGTTTCAAAATCCGATGATTATGCGATAAAAAATAAGTATAACGATGTGTTTGAAGTATTTGATCGAGGTTTTATGCCAACGGATAAGATGCCAGATTTAATAGAAATATTGGCACAACTTGAAAGTGATGCTAAATATAATAGAGATGGGGCATTCACTCCTCTAAGAAAAATGTACGAAGCTTTTGTCAAAAGCTTTTATGATGAAGCATACAGTAATGATAAGGATCAGGATCTGGTTCCTTTGGACCTTTTTTCTGGTGATTACGATGAACGAGTAAATATTAAAGGTTCCTGGTTCTATTTTTCAGGGATGGAGATAAGAGATCAGAATGGTAACACAATTGTTGGTAAAAGGTCAGAAAAAGTTTTCCCAGAACACATAAAAAACTTAACAAGTGGATTTGTAGATTTGGTACAAACAGAATCACATGATTATCCTGAACCTGTAACAAAGTATGCTTATCGTTCAGCTGTTAATACTTTGTTAGAATTGTTATTGTGGTACAAAAACTTTTGCATCAAAAATTTTAAATAGAAATACGTTGGCGAATGGCCATTAAAAAAAGCGACCTATACTCTTCCATCTGGAAAAGCTGCGATGAGCTGCGTGGCGGGATGGATGCCTCTCAGTACAAGGATTATGTGCTGACCATGCTCTTCATTAAATATGTATCCGATAAGTACGCGGGCCAGGAGGATGCCCTGCTGGTGATTCCGGAGGGATCCAGCTTTGAGGATATGGTCAAGCTCAAGAACAAAAAGGATATTGGGGATAAGATTAATAAGCAGATCATTGCTCCGATTGCCGAAGCCAATGATCTGAAAGGAGTCATTGACCAGACCGATTTCAACGACGATGAGAAGCTGGGCAGCGGGAAGGAGAAGGTAGAGAGGCTCACTAACCTTGTGGGTATTTTCCAGAATGAAGCGCTGAATTTTGCGGATAATCGCGCCGGTGGCGATGACCTGCTGGGCGATGCCTACGAATATCTGATGCGCCACTTTGCTACTGAATCCGGGAAGAGTAAGGGACAGTTTTATACACCTGCGGAAGTGTCCCGTATCCTAGCCAAGGTGGTTGGAGTAGAAAAGGCCGACAGCCCGACTGACACTGTATATGATCCGACCTGTGGAAGTGGATCCCTCCTGCTGAAAGTGGCAGATGAAGCGGATGTTGATATTACAATTTACGGGCAGGAGATGGACAATGCGACCTCGGCCCTGGCCAAGATGAATATGGTGCTGCATAACCAACCTACGGCGGTGCATAGTATTAAGCGAGGTAACACGTTGGCCGATCCCAAGTGGACGAATAACGGCGCGCTAAAACGCTTTGACTATGTGGTGGCTAATCCGCCTTTTTCCTATAAGGCGTGGACAAACGGGCTGGATCCGCAAAATGATTTTTACAATCGCTTTGATGGGTTTGGGGTACCGCCCAAGAGTAATGGTGATTACGCTTTTCTGCTTCATATCGTGAAGTCGATGAAGAATACCGGCAAGGCAGCGGTTATTTTACCTCACGGAGTACTGTTTCGGGGCAATGCCGAGGAGGAAATTCGACGTAACCTGATTGAACGTGGCTATATCAAAGGTGTAATCGGGTTGCCGAGCAACCTGTTTTATGGGACTGGTATTCCGGCTTGTGTGTTGGTGCTGGACAAGGAACAGTCTGGAACGCGTGATGGCATCTTTATGATCGATGCCAGCGAGGGCTTTAAAAAAGATGGCAACAAGAATCGCCTGCGTGAGCGGGACATCCACAAGATCGTGGACTATTTCCGAAGCCAGAGTGAGGCCGATGGTTATGCTCGGATGGTTCCGTTTGAAGAAATTCGAGCCAACGATTACAACTTGAACATCCCGCGCTATATCGATACCACCGAAGATGAGGACATTCAGGATCTCCAGGCCCACCTGAAAGGCGGGATCCCTGAGCGGGATATTAACGAGATGGATCGTTTCTGGCAGGTGTATCCCACGCTGAAACAGGACCTGTTCGAACCGCTTCGGGAGGGGTATATTGCACTAACGGTGGATAAGGACGCTATTAACGATACTATCTTCGCCCATCCGGAGTTTCAGCAGTATCAACAGAAATTGGATAGGGTATTTGAAGAATGGAAGAATGAGCATTACGAAGACTTGAAGGGGATCACCAAAGACACCAGTCCTACGGAATTTATAGAAGATCTTTCGGAAGATTTGCTCAAGGCCTATTCGGATACCACGCTCATTGACAAGTATGACGTCTACCAGCACCTGATGGATTACTGGGCCGATACCATGAAGGATGACGTCTATATGATTGTGGAGGACGGATGGAAGGCCACCCTGGAGCCGGTGCGGACCAGCACGGGCAAGATTAAAAAGGGACAATTTGAATGTGAGCTGATTCCCAAGTCATTGGTTATTGATCGTTACTTTCCCGAAGAGCAGGCTGAGATCGAGCAACTGAAACAGAAGCAGGAAACGGCTGACCAGACCATGGATGAGCTGGAGCAGGAACATGCCCACGAAGACGGGCTGCTGGGTAACTGTCTCAGTGATGCGGGTAACGTGACTAAAACGAACCTAAAGAGCCGGTTGAAGGAGATTAAAAACAGTCCCGAAGATGCAAAGGAATACGAAGTAGTCCGGGAATACAAAGATGCCTACGATGCGGCTTCCAAGGCTAAAAAGAAGGTGAAGAAAGCCGAGAAGGCGCTGCGTAAGAAAGTGAACGAGAAATACCCCGAACTAACGCCTGATGAGGTAAAAACGCTGGTGGTGGACGACAAGTGGCTGCCCGACATATGCGGAAAGATCGAGGATGAGGTGGAGGCAGTTTCCCGAAGCCTTACCCAGCGTCTTAAAGAGCTGGCCAAACGTTATGATCGCGCCGTTACTGAAATTGATTCAGAAGTGGATACGCTGGAAGAAAAAGTGAATGATCACTTGGAAACGATGGGGGTGGAATGGAATTAGTTACTGAAAAGCCGTTAGCAAAAGTCATTCCCGAGGGATATAAACGGACTGAAATAGGTATGGTTCCCGAGGATTGGAGGATTCTTAAACTGGAAGACTATACTACAAAAATTGGAAGCGGTATTACACCAAGAGGGGGTAGAAAAGTATACAAAAAGGAAGGTCGCCCTTTTGTAAGAAGCCAGAATATAGGTTGGGGATATTTAGATTTAGAAGATTTGGTTTTTATAGATGAAAGGACTCATAAAAGTTTTGATGCAACCGAGTTATTGGAAGATGATGTTTTGTTAAACATAACAGGAGCTTCCATTGGTAGAAGTGCAATGGTTTCCGACAAGATAGTTGGCGGCAATGTAAATCAGCATGTGTGTATTATTAGAACCTTGAAAGATTACATTGAGCCGGAGTATCTAAATTATTTTTTGATCTCTGGTTCTGGTCAGGATCAGGTTGCCAGTCATCAAGCTGGAGGTAACAGAGAAGGATTAAATTTTGGACAGATTGGAAAGTTCAAGATCCCCCTTCCACCAACCCTCGAAGAACAGCAAGCCATCGCCGAGGCTCTGAGCGATGTGGATGCCCTAATTGCCGAGCTTGACGTCTTGATCGAAAAGAAGCAGCAGGTCAAAAAAGGCGCCATGCAGCAGCTGCTTACCGGTAAAAAACGGTTGCCCGGGTTTGAAGGTGAGTGGGAGGAGAAAAGGTTGGGGAATGTGCTTTATGTACAAGGTGGATATGCCTTCAAAAGTACCAATTTCCAAAAGTTTGGTGTTCCTATTATCAGAATATCAAATATTCAAGATGGTGCGATAGACTTAGAAGAGTCAGTATTCTATTCTCCTGATTCACATATTCCCAATGAATTTAAGATAGAAAAAGGTGAAGCATTAATTGCGATGTCTGGTGCTACCACTGGGAAGGTTGGTCTTTACAGTCATGATCAAGTAGCCTACCAAAATCAACGCGTTGGTAAGTTTGTCGTGAATGATTCAAGACATACGGATGATTCTTACATATTACATTTAGTCAGCTCTGACCATTTCAGAAAGGTTCTTTCAAAAGAATTAGAACAGGGTGCTCAACCTAACGTCAGTGCTAAACAATTGGAAGGCTTAGTATTTAATATGCCTAATGATGTTGAAGAACAAAAAGCCATTGCCAATATCCTCGGCGACATAGATGCGGAGATCCAGGCTTTGCAGTCCAAACGGGTCAAGTACGAGCAAATAAAGCAGGGTATGATGGAGGAGCTGCTGACGGGAAAGACTAGATTGGTGGAAACTACTAAAGAGGAAGAGCAGGCTGGTTCTGCTGAGCGAAAACGAAGTTGGGCTTTTGAAGAGGCGGTAATTATTTCAACACTTATTGAACACTTTAGTACCGAGGACTTCTTTCCCAACCGTTTTCGATACGTAAAGTATTCGTATTTACTCAAGCGTTTTAATAAAATGGGTGTAAATCGGTATCTCAAGAAGGCCGCAGGTCCCTATAATCCACAGACGCGCTACGGAGGACCTGAGCGAATTGCCAAAGAGAAAGGCTATATCACTCCAGTTTCATCAGGCGAATTTGAAGGGTTCAGGCCGGGTGATAACGTTGAAGAAGCAATTAATTATTTTAAGGACTGGTATGGAACAGACGTATTGGATTGGCTTGAAGAATTTCGATATACAAAAAGTAATAGACTCGAACTTTTGGCTACCGTTGACAAAGCAAGAGTTGAATTAGAAGAAGATGGACGGGCTGTGACATTGTCTAACATTAAACAGGTTATTGAATCTGACCCTGATTGGAAACTCAAACTTAAACGGGAAATATTTTCGGATGAGAATATTGAAAGAGCTGTTAAAGAATCTTATAAACTATTTGGATCATAATTAGAAGTAAAAGTTGGATTTTATGGGTGCAAAATATTCAGAACGTGTTAGTGAACTATTTGAACATTTTATTGGTCAATTCTTATTAGCTAAGAATAGCATTCTTACCCAGCACAAGAATGTATTAATAGAAGAGGTGATAGGTGATTGTTATGATAGATATGTCAAAGGAGGTATAGAGGGCGATCGAAGTTACAAAGAAAAGATCAACGAGCAGTTTGGTGATGCCGAATTTGAAACAAGATTGGTTTTTGCTCATGCAGAATGGTTATGGTCGTATGCAGTAAGCGATATTAATGAGGATACCAAGAAAGGGTATACCAGGTATCTCCTGAATTTAGAGGAAGACCAAAGTTTTGAGTTACAAGACGTGTATGCCATAGGATTTGGCAGTGGTGGAGAACGCCATACAAGAAATAAATATAGTGAGATTAAATTTTCCTTTCTGATTATCAAATACTTGTTTGAAAGGATCGAAAGTGGTGAACTTACAACAGTTGAAGAAGTAAAGGCCCGAGTAGAACAGATCTGTTTATTTAAAAAGTATGGTACAGAAAATGAAGCGCTTGATTTGAATGATCCATTTTTTAGCGATATAACCAGCGAGCAGCTGGCCATGCCGAATATTCTTCTTCACCTTGCTTATCCTGAAAAATATGAGCGTATTGCTTCGAATAAAGATAAACGATTGATCTACAATTCATTTTCTCCCTTGCTTGATGAGGAGGTTCGTGAAAATGAAAATCTAAATCTCGATGAGAAGCTCAAAATACTGCGAGATCTGCTTACTGATCAGACCGGAGATTATATAGATTTTTATAATCGTGACTTAAAAAAGGTTTGGAATTACAGCTTAATAGAAGATGACTTTGATGAGATTCAAGGGTTAGAGTATAAAAAGGCGATCATCTTGTATGGTCCACCGGGTACCAGTAAGACTTATTCGGCCAAACAACTTGCTGAGACTTTGATAACCAAGTACTATTTAAAAGACAAAGGGAATGTTGCCTCCTTTTTTGATCAACTGGATAAAGACTACACCGATAAAAATTATCTAAAGGATCGGATCCATCATTTGCAACTTCATCCCAGCTATACCTATGAGGATTTTGTTGCGGGTATGCAGTTGCGGGATGATGAGACAAAAGCAGTTGAAGGTAAATTATTTGATATATGTGAGAAAGCAAGAAAGGATAAGAGAAATGACGAACGGGATGATATTCCCCACGTTTTGATCCTGGATGAGATTAATCGAGTGGATCTGTCTCAGTTATTTGGAGAAGTGTTTTCGGCCTTGGAAAATCGTGAAGAGCCGATAGAGGTTAGCGTTCAAAATGAAGACGAATTTGAACTTACTATACCGCGTAATTTATACGTAATAGGTACAATGAATGAGATTGATTTCTCATTGGAACGAATCGACTTTGCACTGCGGCGACGTTTCCTATGGTTTGAATACCCATTCCGGACAAATAGATTGAAAACAATCGTTAAAGATAAGTTTGATAGATTCAACGGTAGTCTTAAAGAGGATGAGTTGGATCGATTTACTCGAAATGCCAACCAATTAAATAAGAAGCTGACTTCTTATGATGAGTTGGGAACCCAGTATCAGGTAGGGCATACTTTCTTCTCTGAAATTGCAGAAATATATGAGAGTTATTTAAAGCTACATGATAAATCATACCTGCAAAATAAAATTTACAAGAATCGAGGCGATGGACCTGCCCAAAAGCTTTGGGATTATTCGATAGAACCTATTATTGATTCCTTTTTCGGTAGTATCAATACAGAACTGAAAAAAGATCGAATAGAAGAGTTAAGGAAGATATACTTTCAGGAGTAACCAGTGGATACTACAACAATAACAAAAATAGAAACTACGGACTGTACGGAGTTTCCAGAGGACTATGATGATATTATTCATGATTTTGTAACAAAATCGGACCAATTTGAGCGCTTTCGATTTAGTGAAAGCCAAGATGATTTACCTATCGCCTTTTTTGACTATAAAGAAACCAATTGGAGAGCAGGAAGACTTGTAGGGGATGCACAATTTGAGTCAAATGGGAAGGAATATTTACTGTCAATTAATCCCAGGTTTGGAGAAAAGCATCTATTTTGGATGTTGGAAGAGATATTCAATGTTCGTCTGATAGAATCTAAACACACCTATGACAGATCGGAGTCAAGGCAACAATTGATACGTAAATTGATAGCTTTTCTTTGGTTGAACCTTCTGGCTAAAGGGAATCGTCACGGACTTCCTCGTATATTTCAAAGCAAATCTTATTACGGAAATAAAATAAGAGGACGAATTAATGTCAGAAAATCCATCATTCCGGTAAAAACAGAACAAAAAGTTGTAAGTACATACAGGCAAAAGAAATTTGATGAAAGAATAATACGATTGTTGAAACAGGCGTATGAGATTTTATTATCGGACTATCACTTGGGAGAAATCGTACAGCCTCAAAACGCTAAATATGCACTGGACCAATTAAATCGAATTAAGCTGCCTTCACGGCGATTAACAGATCAAGGGTTTAAAAACATCAAAGTGAAGCGGATTTATCAGTCATTTAAGCCTGTACTTAATTTGTCCTGGGATATTATCAAAAACAACCGCGCCGGAAATCAACGTGAGAGTCAAAAGCAGTCGTTTAGCTATTTTATCGATATGGCCGAAATCTGGGAAATGTATCTCAGATCATTACTTGAAAAAAGACTTTCTATAGAAGGGTGGAGTTTGTTGGAACAAAAGGTTGTGACTTACTCGGACAAATTGTTTAAGCGTGGGTTGATACCTGACATCGTTTTTAAAAAGGGAAATCAGGTAATCGTACTTGATGCTAAATATAAACGAATGGAATTTGATCCCAATGATATTGATAGATCAGACTTCTTTCAGATTCATACCTATATCCAATATTACCAGCAAAAATATGAAGTAATTGCTGGTGGGCTATTGTATCCTTTTTCAGAAGAGTTTAATGAGAACAGGCAAATTCAAAGTTTGAGTGAGACCCTGTTTGGTGAAAGTTCAGGGGATACAAAATTCTTTATCGACGGTATAGATTTAGCAGACTGTGGAGAGGATGATTTTGATTTTGACAAAAAAGAGAAAAAGTTCTTGGATAGAATGGTTAGGCATATCGTGTAACTTGAATATCATCAAGATCGAGATTACCGAAGGCATTTTTGTCCTCCGTATGAATTGGTATAAGCTTGTCAGGATCAATATCTCGGATTAACTTTTCTAACGTTTCAATTTGGGCGTGTCCGCTGCAGTGGATGTGGTGAACATCTTCGTTTTTCCAGATGCCTTTAGTGTAACCGCTCCATTGTGAGTACACGAGCGTAATGTTATTCAAAAGATGATCATCAATAAGATGGGTCTCCACATATCTATTCGATTTAAGCACGTATTTTTTAGGGTTGTTCTGAATCCTACTCTTGGTAATCTTTGCCCGCGAAAATTGGTTGAGCTGCTCCTGTGCTATAGCCCGGGTATTGCTGTCGGCAGCAAACAAAATTCCGATATTGTTCCAAAAGTACTGGGGAATCTTGTCCGAGATAGGTTTCAGCTCCTGGAGTGTATATGCGGTGTAGGGATCAATAATCAGCGTACGGCCTGTTTTTAAACAGGCTTTGAATACACTAACCAGCCGATCAATATTCTGAGAGGAAAAAGTAATGAGGCAAAGGTTGGAGTTATCTTTCAAAAGGTCAGTAAGTTTATCTTGTACTTCTTGTTCTGTTTGTATGCCTTTGTATTTTCTGGTCAGTAAGGTCCCCTCAAGGATAAACGAATCAATATTGTCAGAGAGCTGTTCTGGTAGTTTCTTGGTCATATATTGTTTTCGGCCGTGATCTCTTATATCTCCGGAATAGAGGATGTTTTTGTCACCGTCGGAAATCAGAAAAGCCCTGGAGTCAAAGCCCGAATGATCAATTGCAATGGGTGTTACGGAAATGCCTGCATTTGGAATCGTAATGTCTTCTTTATCCAGAGCAATGACGTTGGTGGGCTTGTACTGCGTATGACCAAATTTGTACGCGACTTCGATAATTTTTTTGCATCCATGGCTCATGTAGATCGGAGTATCATGTTTTAGCCAGGTTAACATTTCGTAGTGATCGGGATGTGGATGGGAGATGAAAATGGCGTTGGCCCGTTCGGCAATATTATTAAACGTTTCTGAGCTAAGTGAAGGGTTAGCATTTACTGGTATGCCGGCATCTAAAAGAATTGAGTGGTCACTGGACTGAATTTCAACACAGTTCCCACCCAGCGTGTTGGCTCCCTGGTGGATAGCTATTTCCATGGATCGTTGTGCATATTAGTAGGATAGTGGTGATCAATAGTGAATACTCCAATATTTAGTTTTTTGAGCAGTTCGAAAAGGTTGTAATATCGGTCTCTGTTTTCTGGTCGTAATTCTCTTGGTATGCCTGCAATTTCGTTGGTAGCGTAAAGAACTGCGTAACGGACGGCAAACTTATTATTTTGATGCTTTATTAGGTTGTGTTTTTTATAGCGATGAGCAAGCACTTTTTTAAAATAGTTTCTAAGCTTAGAGTAATTGGTTAGGTGACCATAGGTCGCTATTTCCAATCCGGCCCGTAACAATGTTTCATATTTGTGATCTTTGGAGGCCCTTTTTAGTTCTATCAGATAAAGAACCTTATTCTTTCTGTTATAACTGATTAAGTCTATTTCACCATAACTTTTAGCATTATCTATGTTTTCTTCTCGCTCACTAAGTGGTACTTCGTAGTCTAATATTCTACCCAATTTTGTTACTTTATGACCATATAGAGATTTAGCAAAAATCTTTTCTACACTGCTATTATTAAACTTTATGTCTACTTTATGATGACTACGTTCAAAATAGTCGTTTCGTTTGCTTATTCCCTTTAATGGTTCAAGTATTTCTTGGCCTGTGTTAAGTTCAAGAAGCCTTTTTGCTATATAATCTGTATAGGGTTGTTCGGTAGTTCCTCGGGGACCCGTTCTATTAACAATTTCCTCATCATAAAAATCAATATAGTTTTTTGAACTTGTTAATTGTTCTATTTGTCTATCAATCTTTGAATAATAGTCTTTACTCATCTGATCCCTTTAAACTAAGTTGATGTTTTCTTGAACATACCGCTGAACGATCTTTTCGTCCTTAAATCGTTTATAAAACGTGCTTTCCAGTAGCTCATTCGGTTTAAAACGACTTAGATACCGGATATGCGGTTCTGCTTTTTCCATCATTTCCTCTTCCAGCCCGTACTCACAAAAGAGTTCGTAGTTGTACTCATATTGCTTAATGCTTAACAGAGGAAAGGTATCCTTTTCTATCTGAGCTCGTTTTTCTATGAACTCTAATTCTTCCTCGTTGGGTTGTGCGTCAACTGTTTCCGCCCCAAATATTTTTTCTAAATCCTTTTGGTTAACCGCCATATAAATTTGTTGGTCTAAAATTAGTTGGTCACTCTATTACTTATACGTTGTAAGTCGAAAATATTTCAACAGATTCGAGGAATCCTAATGTTTATTAGCTATCTCTAATATTATTGATCTAAAGAATGGTACAGTTGTAGTAGAACCGCGATCTATAGTTTTACCTGTTTATTAAACATTTTTCCCTTTTATTTACTATAAATATTCATGTGATAAGTAGATTTATATAATACTAAAAATATAACATGAGTGACGTTGGCCAAATAGAGCGTAATACCCAAGACCGTTTAGTTAAGCTATTTCAGAAACGACTGGACTATGATTACCTGGGGGATTGGGAAGAGCGGGAGGATAACAGCAATGTAGAAGTAGAGCTGCTTCGCCGCTTTTTGAACCGGCAGGGCTATGATAAGCCCCTTGTCGAGAAAGCTATATTTGAGTTGGGACGAGCAGCCCAGTCTCAAGCCGACTCGCTCTACAATACGAATAAGGAAGTGTATAGGCTTCTTCGCTATGGTACCGAGGTACGGGCTTCCCAAGGAGAAAACAAGCAGACGGTTCACTTTATCGACTGGGAAGATCCGCAGAATAATGATTTTGGCATTGCCGAGGAAGTATCGGTCCGTGGCCAGCATGACAAGCGTCCCGATATAGTGCTTTACGTAAACGGGATTGCAGTTGGAATCCTGGAGCTCAAACGGTCCAAGGTATCGGTCAATAAAGGGATACGGCAGAACTTGGACAATCAAAAGCCGGAGTTTATTAAATCCTTCTTTAATACCATGCAGTTGGTCATGGCTGGTAATGATACAGCAGGGCTACGCTATGGTACCGTTGAAACGCCGGAGAAATACTACCAGAAGTGGAAAGAGGATACGGACGAGGAATTTAATTATCTGTTAGATAAGCATGTGGTCCAGCTATGTAACAAAGAGCGGTTAATAGAGGTCATTCATAATTTTGTTCTCTTCGATGCGGGAACAAAGAAAATATGTCGTCCGCATCAATATTTTGGCGTTAAAGCCTCCCAGGAGAATGTAAGAAAGCGAGAAGATGGGATCATCTGGCATACTCAGGGAAGTGGCAAAAGTCTGACCATGGTTTGGTTGGCCCAGTGGATCCGAGAGCATGTAGATGATTCGCGAGTACTGGTCATTACCGACCGTATTGAATTGGACAAGCAAATCGTTCGCGTCTTTGATGATGCCGGAGAATCGATGGAGCGCGCCGAAAGCGGATCTGACCTGATCGATAAGCTAAATAAAAACGAGTATCCCCTAATTTCCTCACTGGTCCATAAGTTCGGCACCAAGGATGAGGGAGAGTATGAAAGCTATATCAAAGAGATCCGCCAAAATCTGCCCAAGGATTTTAAAGCCAAAGGGGATATTTATGTTTTTGTAGATGAGTGTCACCGCACGCAGTCCGGCAAGCTGCACCAAGCTATGAAAACCATCCTGCCGGATGCCATGTTTGTTGGATTTACGGGTACGCCGTTGCTAAAAAATGACAAAAAGACCAGTCTTGAGGTATTTGGTCCTTACATTCATACCTATAAGTTTGATGAAGCAGTTGAAGACAACGTGGTGCTGGACTTACGCTATGAAGCTCGGGATATTGATCAGAAGATTACCGACCAACAGAGCATCGACGAGTGGTTCGAAGCAGAAACAAAAGGGTTGAACGATGTGGCGCGGGAAGAACTGATGAAACGCTGGGGGACCATGAAGAAGCTGCTCAGCTCGAAAGATCGTTTGCAAAAAATAGTCTATGACGTTGCAAAGGATTTTAATACAAAAAACCGGTTATGTACCGGACAAGGTAATGCCTTGCTTGTAGCCAACAGTATCTATGATGCTTGTAAATTCTATGAACTTTTCCAGGATACTTATCTGGCGGATCATTGTGCTATTATAACCTCCTACAACCCCAGTATCGATAAGATAAAGGGGGAAAGCACCGGCGCGGGTGAAACCGAGGAGCTCCATAAGTATAAAGTGTATGAGGATATGCTTGACGGGAAGAGCACTGAGCAGTTCGAGGAAGAGGTCAAAAAGAAATTTGTGAACGAGCCCGCCCAGATGAAGTTGCTCATTGTGGTCGATAAACTGTTGACCGGCTTCGATGCACCACCGGCCACCTATCTATATATCGATAAACCAATGCAGGATCATGGACTCTTTCAGGCAATTTGTCGTGTAAACCGATTGCATGAAGACAAGGAGTACGGTTACGTTGTAGATTATAAGGATTTGTTTAAGAGCCTGGAGCAGTCCATAGCTGACTATACCTCCGAAGCCTTTGAAGGATATGATAAGGACGATGTTGAAGGTCTATTAAAAGATCGGTACGAGCAGGCCCGTAATAAACTGGATGAAGCACTGGATGCAGTGGAAGCACTCTGCGAACCTATTCATCCCAAAACAACCAAAGAGTTTATCCGATACTTCTGTGGTGATCCCGAAAACGAGGAGGATCTTCAAGAAACCGAAGAGCAACGGACGACGCTATATAAGTTGACCTCTTCCCTGATTCGAGCCTATACCGACATTGCCAATGAAATGCTGCGCGCCGGATATACCAAGCAGGAAGCCAAGGAGATTAAAGATCGGGTACAGTTCTATTCCGACGTTGGTGATGAAGTGAAACATGCCAGTGGTGATTATATCGATCTGAAAACCTATGAACCGGGTATGCGTCAGCTAATCGATATGTATATCAGTGCCGAACCCAGCGAGAAGATTTCAGCCCTGGATGATTTGTCGCTTATCGACCTTGTAGTACAACGGGGAGAAGATGCAGTTAATGAATTGCCCGAAGGAATACGTAACGATCCGGAAGCTGTGGCTGAGACGATTGAAAATAACATCCGTAAGCGTATCATTGAAGAGCGACCAACAAATCCAAAGTATTTCGAAAAAATGTCTGATATTTTGGAAGAGTTGATCCTAAAGCGCAAGCAGCAGGCGTTAGATTACAAGAAGTATCTCCAAGAGCTGGTTGAACTGACCAAAAAAGTCAAGCAACTTGATGGACAAGATTATCCGGAACAGATTAAAACATCTGGGCAGAAAGCCTTGTATGACAACTTGAATAACGATGGTGAGCTTGCCAAAGTAGTTGATAAAACCGTTAAATATACCGCCAAAGATGGCTGGCGCGACAATAAAATCAAGGAGCGGGAAGTTAAACGAGCGATTAAACGAAAGCTTCCAGAGAGTTTTAGCATACAGGAAGTCTTAGATGTAATTAAGAACCAGGATGAATACTGAGCAAACACAAATAACTGTTTCTGGCATTGACATAGATGTCATTAAAAAAGACATCAAGAACATGCACCTGTCGGTCCATCCGCCTACGGGACGGGTACGTATCTCCAGTCCCAAGGAAATGGAAACGAAGTCTATTCGACTGTTTGCTGTTTCGAAACTCGGCTGGATCAAGAAGCATATTCGGAATATGCAGGAGCAAAATCGTCAGCCGGAACGAGAATATATCCAGCGGGAAAGTCATTACTTTCAGGGTCAACGGTATTTGTTAAATATTATAGAACATGATGCCCCACCAAAGGTTGGGATCCGCAATAAAAAGTACATGGATCTGTATGTACGGCCCGGTAGTGACAAAGAGAAAAAGAAAGAAATTATCAAAGAGTTTTACCGGTCTGAGTTAAAAGAGCAGATCCCTCCACTTATTGAAAAATGGGAAGAAAAAATGGGAGTCCAGGTGAACGACTGGATCGTTCGCCAGATGAAAACGAAATGGGGATCATGCAACACCGATGAGGGACGCATCATACTTAACCTGGAGCTGGCAAAAAAGGCTCCAGAATGCTTGGAGTATGTCATGGTACATGAGATGGTCCATTTGCAAGAACGGCTCCACACGAAGCGATTTAAGGCTCTCTTGGATAAATATATGCCCAGCTGGAAGGAACGGCGCGAGGAGTTGAATGAGCTGGTGTTTTAGTATAAAATGTTATTAAACATTTTCAATCTTTGAGATATACCATTCGTAAACTGTGAAAAAGTGATTTAGATTTTCATCGTCTGTTAAATTTGTAAAGGGAATGGTAGGTCTTTTGGTAATATTTGATTCTGGAATATTTACATCCGTAATCTTATTTAGCTTTTTAAGAAGCTCCAATCTCAAATCTTTAGAGTTAAAGGGTTGTTTGTTAGCATACCATTGGAAATAAATCTCAACCTCACTGCTGGTCCAAACTGCAAAAGCTTGGTGTTTTATATCGTTTCTAAAGAATTGCGGGACAAATGATCCTCTTGTTTTACCTTTTCCGAACCAAATATTGTCTGCTTTTTGCTGAGCCCAATTGAATAATTTTCGCGCAACTTGAACTTCTTTTTCTGGGGCGTCCTCACTTAGAACTTTGAAGAAGCGTTCCTTAGTCCAATTATCTCTACGACTATAAGAGGAACTTTTACGTTTTTGGGCCTCACTGGTGTTTCCATATATAGAGGGTACAAGAGTTTGGAGGCCATCTGATTTATATTGTTTTATTTCCAAAGCTAAAACAGTGGCCGGATCCATCTGCTCGTTTACAAACTCAACAATTCGTTTTAATTCTATAGGTATTTCATCAGCCAGAAATATCATTCGAATTTTACCAGCTGTTAAATTTGTTTTCACTTGATCCCAATACGTTTCATAGTCAGTATCAAAAGCATTTCGTATTAATTGTTCTGGATCTTCATTGGTGTTTTCACAACGGGTTTCCAGAATGGATATAATCTGCTCGATAGGCCAGTATGTAATTGCATTAGCCGCATAGTCAAACATTTGGCCAACAACTTCTCTCCGAATACGAGTATCAGAACTTCTTTTAACTTCTACTAATGTTGGAATGCCATCCTGATCCAGAAAAAGATGATCAAGTGACCAGCGATTGCCTCCGTCTTCTTCACCCGGTACGCCAACTTCTCGATCTACTAACAGCCATGATCTGGGTTCTTCGGGATTAATCAATTTTCCGGAAAGTAGATTAGGATAGTTTTCGAGTAGCTCTTGGAAAATATCTTCACTTTGAAAATCAGTTTCCTCAAGTTCTACTAATTCATTTTTTTCATTGATTAGAAATATCCCTGTAGGCATAAATTATGTTTTTGGGTTTAATAAGATTTTAAGAATCCTACTTATAGTCTTCTATTATTTTTGCAATAGGATCTAACGATCCATTCGGATCCGTTATAATATTTTGCTGTATCTCTGCTGCAAGCTCCCGTTTACCTCTTGTCATACCGAAAGCCATTCCAATTACGAAACCAATACAAAATGCGGCTCCTATCAAATAATACATTACTATAGAGTTTAATATTGGTTAGGTTTCTAACATTAATTTCTTTCTTCTTTTTGGAGATATTCTTCTCGTAAATCTGCAATAAGGTTACCCTCCTTTGTTTTCCAACTTGTCCAACCATTAACTGTTTGACGATCACTACCCGCATCTTGAATACCTGCTAATGCAGCATAGCTCGGACTGCTAAATTTTTGGCCCAGTAACTCTAACGATCCGTCATCATGAACCAAAGCTGAATATTGTTTTTGCTCACCATTTCTGGGTTTGTAGTCCATAATTAATTCTTCATTTACTGAAATTAATCCTGTCTCAATTAGATCTGAAATTGACACATCATATCTTGTAATTTCCTGTCCTGATTCATCAACTCCTTCTTCTTTTTCGGTGTCAACTTCTGGTTTGAACTCCTCTGGAAATTCATAAACAACGTTTGATGAGTTTTTAAACTCTACAAACTTCGAGATAACCCAGAGCTTAACATTATATTTTAACGTTCTTGCCCATTCTTTTAAGTCAGAAGAAATGTTATCAATCGGAACACCAATGACTGGTTCCTTTTCTAAAATATCTTGGATAACCTTTCTAACATTTAGTTCTTTAATTCCAAGCTCCTGAAATTTTTCTTTGGTTGTTTCATCACTTGAATAAGTTTCAACAGCTAAATCTTGAATAACTTTTTTTGAATAGGGTTGTAGAGAGGCAATAACTTGTTTGGAAACTTGTGGCGCAATATGATTCCAAACTGTGTGATGTAACAACTCAGCTTCAACTAAATACCATTTATGGGATGCTAAATCTATGGCAAACCCATCGGGGATAGTTCCTGCACCATCACCTGTTTTAATTTTCTTTTTGGGTAAATAAATAGAAGAAGGGCCAAAAATATGCTCGTAATTATCTATGATGACTTGTTCAAGTTCAGCCTCATTGTCAAATGGTGACTTGATGAATTTTCTGTCGTTTAAAATCAGCATTGGGCAGTGGTTGATTTAACTTTGATCTAAAAGTGCTTTATAGGCTTAAATGGTAGGTACCGGGGTGTTGAAAAGAATGCATAGGAAAGAGTAACCAATAATAGATAAGTAGGCAAGAATGGGTGAGGCCTGTTTATGTAAAGCTCCTTTTAAAAGGGTTAGCGAAGTTAATTTAAATTAGGGTATTACTTTCAATAAAAGACAATAAATTTAATTTGTCTGACCGCCCATTATAGTATTCTGTAAATACTTTTAGATTGAAGATTATAGCTCCTTCACTCTCTTCTTTATAGTTTATTACTTCAATTTCTAATTTCTCAAATTTTGTGTTCAACATTGCAACTCTTGTTACAATATGATTTAGGCAGCGGCTCAATTTAGGTGCAGGAACTTCTTTTGAAAATCGTTTACCATCAATGTTTCCAAATACTTGGGAAGGGCTGTCAAAACCTGATCTTTTCTTAGCAATACATTTTATCTTACTTTCACCTGTTATTATTTCAATATTCTCAGCTACAAGATCATTTTCTGAAATAATATTTGAGACTAATTGAATTACGCGTCGGTCAGTTAGATCTTTTGTTGGGCCAAGGTTAAGCTCTTCTTGTTTATCAAAAACAAATAGACTAAGTGCAGCTGCTTGGGCTATAAAATTTAATTCTAAGGCATTCGTAATATTCTTAAATCTTGTGAATGTTATTTTCTTAGAGTTATTCCTATCTATGAACTTTATATCATTTTGGGTCCCATATTCGAAGCTCTTATGGCTTATAGAATTTCTTATGAGTTTATCCACCCCCAAGCAAAGTAGATCTATGTCGTTTTGTAAATCGTCCGTTGGATGTTCTAATATTTTTTTGGATTTATAGGACAGATCATCCTTAAAGTGTTTTTCAATGGGAGCATTTGCATCTCTTTTATGTTCAAATATAACATCAAGACCAAAGACTGGTAAGGTAATAGTGTGTTTTACCAAAAACTCATAAAGCGTATGATATTTATCCATTAAAGCCTTGAATCGAACCTCAATGTCTGCATCTTCCACCTTTTCTAACTGTACAATACTATGATGGAGGTCTTCTTGTCCCTCCATGATTCTGCTCATTGTTGTGTTATAACCCTCAACAATTTCATCCCTTTTTCCAAGTCCAAATAGTAAATTCAGAACTTCAATATATGCCCTTATTATATTCTCCCAATCCTCAAGAGGATCTTTTTTGCTATGAAAAAGGGTTTGGGCAGATTGGTATCCTGCTACAATACTTGGTAGTAAGTTTTCAGGAATTTCATCAAGATCACGATCAAATAAATCTTGGATGCGTTCTTTTATGTCAGGTAGCATTAGTAAAAAAGGAAGTACTGTATGCTCCCTTTCAAATGATTTCTTGTTTCTGTTGTAATAAGGAAGACTCATGATGAAATTTTGTTTATCTAATCAGTCTTATTGAGATAAAATGAATGTTATTCATTGTGTTCGTAATATCCTAAAAGCCTTTTTTAGAATTATATATCAAAAAATAGTCACATTCTTTGGTTGATTCGAGTACATCCTAATACAGGTGTTGAAATATTTATTTAATCCATTAGGCCTGACGAGAAATAGATATACAATAATTTGAATTACAAGTAATGAATGTATTTATCTCAACAAAAGAAGAGTTTGAAGGAGCAATCTATAAAGCCATTAGAGAAGCAACCAAGAGGCAATGGTTAACAACTAATGAAGTAATGGAGATGCTTCAATGTTCACGCCGACACATTCAATATTTAAGGGATAGCCGTCAGATTCAATTCTCACAGAATGGTCGTACTATTCGATATAAAATTGAAGATGTTGAGGCTTTTTTGAACGGTAGAAAAGTAAACAAAAATTGAACATCTATTTACTATCGTACGAAAGGCCAATGGCGAATCCTCTCATATTCTTCTCCGGATCCGAAAATCAAGAATACAGCAACCAGGACGGCAAGAATTATAGCGAGTAGTGATAAAACGGGATGGTCGTCTAGGAATGGGAATATGGAAAATACAGTCGTTATTAGGACACCGATAAATGCTAACAGGTAAAACAATCCTATTATTAATAGTGGTATTATAAAGAATATGAATCCTAATCCCAGAATAGGGTTAGGGAATGAAAAATCAGCAATTTCAACTGTTGGTCCTGAATAAAACGCACCAATAAGTATCATTACAAAGCCAGTAATGAAAAGAAATATAAGAGATCTACTTACATACTTTTTTGCCTTATTTTTCAACTTCGCATAATTCATTAATAGCAGCTATTCTAATAAACCAGTTAAGTTTCTGTACCATAGATTTTTCTAAATTCCAGTTCAATTTCTAATCTAATTTGCTTCACCTCCTCAAGTATGGGATCAAGTTCATCTTTTCCCCATATACCAGCAACATAAGTGCCATGATTAACCTCTTTATTCCTCTTTATATCTTCTGGAGACAAATCAAAAAGCCCATTATGGTAAATTTTGATAAAGTTATCGATTGAACCAATCATGTCATCTACTTTCTTTCCTAACTCTTCTGAAAATATTAGTCTGTTTTTTTGGAATACTATTTTGAACTCATGTCTAAATTTTATCAGTAGCTCAACTTCTTCTTTTGGTTCAATTGGTTGAGTAAAATTTTCACCGTTTTTTATATAATCGAGATGCCCAGTCATCTTCTGAAACTTTTGATAAATCGTGTGAATAGCATCTAATTGTTTTTCATAAGTACTACTAAATTTAATTAGATCTTGATCGAGTGCCGCCTGAAATTCTTTTAGTGATTTTTGTGGTAATGATTCAATTGAGCTTTTCAAATAGCTAACTGACAACCAAATTATGAGTATGAGAATAATGAATAGTATTATTCCCCAAGTGCCAAAGACTGATTGAATTTGTTCTAATTTAGAAATTACGTTTTCAATATTTTCAATATCCATTAATTTCTGTCTTACATATTAAAATTATTCATTCGATTGGCTGACTAATTTAATTGATTGTCTAAACTTTACAGGTATTGAAGTTAACCGATCAACTAAATTAAAGATATTGGATAGGCACTTATTATACTAAGAGGTTCCCAAATGTGTAAACTATAATAGGCAGGTGACGAAGATTTTACTGTCCCATAGCTGTCCCAGAACGATCTCATTAGTTTTGAGGAAGGAATAATTTATAAACAAAAAAGCCCCTAACTCTATGTGAGTCAGAGGCTTAGTTTGTTGCGATCCGGACGAGATTCGAACTCGCGACCTCCTGCGTGACAGGCAGGCGTTCTAACCAGCTGAACTACCGGACCAAATGAGAGCCCAAATATAACGACCTTTTACCTCCTATGTCAAGCATAATTTATGCAATTTTTGTTCTTTTGATTCACATAGGGATTTTATTACTATAGGAAAAAATTAAGCCAATTTATTTTATGTATCAGCCCACATTTGTAGAGGTTTCCCACGATATTAGTGTTGAGGTCATGCCTACTTATTTAGAAGAAGAATCAAGCCCTGTTGTTGATAAACATGTATTTGCTTACTTCGTAACTATTCGAAATATGGGAAACCAGCCGGTACAATTGCTGCGAAGGCATTGGGAAATAAAAGACTCCGGGGGACAAGATCATGAGGTGGATGGAGCAGGTGTAATTGGGTTACAACCTACCATTGAGCCGGACGCCGAGCATGAATACAATAGCTTTTGTGTGCTAAAATCGTATCGCGGTAGTATGCGCGGGTATTATACTATGGAGCGTAAGGATGGGAAATTAATTAAAGTGCGAATACCGGAGTTCTTACTTACATCACACCTATTGAACTAAATAAAAAGGAGGACCGCAAGTATCAGTTACGGCCCTCCGTCGGGATGGTGATGGGATGTATTAGGGATACATCATATCTAACTGTTTAGTTCCTTTTCTATTGCCCTTAAAATCTCATCGCTCTGGGGTTTAACATCACTTCGATAGCGATGAACCAGATTTCCGTTCTTGTCAATAAGAAATTTTTCAAAATTCCACTTTATTTCGCCGGTAAAGTCAGGATTTTCAGCGGTCGTCAAGTAGGAAAACAAGGGATGCTGATCATCGCCTTTAACAGATACCTTTGAGAACATTGGAAAACTTACATCATAATTCACCTTACAAAACTGTTTAATCTCTTCGTCCGTTCCCGGTTCCTGTCCACCGTAGTTATTAGCGGGAAACCCCAATATGACAAGCCCATCATCACTGTACTTTTCATATAATGTTTGAAGACCTTCATATTGCGGCGTATAGCCACACTCGGAAGCGGTGTTGACGATTAACAAAACTTTTCCTTCATATTTATTTAATGATGTTTCTTCTCCGTCAATGTTTGTAGTTTTGAACTTGTAAACGGAATCTGTAGTTGTGGTATCAGTTGAATGTAAAGACATTGATAATAGTATTATTAAGAGTCCTACGGTTTTCATAGATTTTGCATACTTATTTAATGGGTGGTTTATATGAAATGTAAAGCTACAATAAAGAATTCCCTTATTTTTGAAAAAAGATATAAAGGATTAATCTCCTACGTATCAGTTTTATTTATTCTGATGGCTGTAAATACAGTACCCTTACAGGCACAGATGTTCTCAGTGGGCGAAACAACATCTAACTATAACCGCCCCATGTCTGAATTATTTATAGGGATGGGACCCATAGATGCTAATTTTAAGGGGAGTCTCGGGGTAGACGGTGCGGGAGCTTTTGAATACAGTGGACCAGTGATCTCAATAGGATATAATACCCCAGGAGTGAATTTATATCTTTCCACGGGGGGTAAGGTTACGGGAGTAGAGGACAGATCGTATTTTCATACCGGCGGGAATTATAATTTTGGGCTTAGCCTGTATCGAAGTCCAAAGGTAAGTGTTAGGGTTCCTCTCCGTATTACGTCCCAATACACAAATATTACAAGTGATAGATCCTGGATATATTCAACTGCAAGCAGATTCCAATTTGGGATGATTGCGGTTGGAGGCGGATTTAAGGGAATGTGGAAGCCTGCCAAGAATATACGAGTTCAAGTTGGAGCAGTTCCCACATATGGATTTTCGTTTGCTACAGGTGGATCGGTAGGTGGATCAATAGGAACGGTTACAGCCCATGGAAAGCTATATTTTGATCGTTTGTTTAACGATAAGGGATTATCAATTGGATATAAATATGACTTTCGCAGTTATGATATCGAGGACGATATCTATGATTACGATTTGAAAGGGCATAGTTTTGAAATAGGAATTACGTTTTAAGCTGATGAAAACTGAAAAATTGCTTTTAGAACTTGAGGAGCTTGTTGAACAACTGGGCTATACCATTCGAAAGGAAAAAGGAACATTTCGAGGGGATTCTTGTGTGATGGAGGGACAAAAATTAGTGGTTCTAAATAAAAAGAAGCCCGAGCAGCAACAGGTGGGATTATTGGCTCGTGTTCTTAAGAATAAAGATCAGGAATTAGCAGATATTTATATAAAACCGGTGATTCGAAAGCAGCTTGAAGAGCTTTGGAGTCGATTTGAGAAGTACAAGGACAGCGAAATTGAAGAAATGGATATTGATATTTAGACGATGGAGTTAACGTTTTTGGGTACCGGAACTTCGATGGGCGTACCAACAGCCGGTGGATTTGGGAAAGAGCAAATCGATGGTGATCCACGCAATATTCGCTGGCGATGTTCAGCGTGGATACGAACCGAAGAAACCTCAATTGTAATTGATACCGGACCCGAATTCCGACTGCAAACCATTCGTGCCGGACTTTCGGAAATTGACTTGGTGCTTATTACGCATGAGCATATGGATCATATTGCAGGACTTGATGACCTGCGGCCATTCTGTTATAAGCAGGATCAAACCATCCCCGTATATGGCAGTTCTACTTGTTTAGATGCTATTCGCCGTCGCTTTGAGTATATGTTTGGTCCCAACCGTTATCCCGGAGCAACGGATATCGACCTGCAGGAAATTAGTGAGACGATGACTTTTCGAGATTTAGAAATTACCCCGCTTCCTGCTATCCATGGCAAAGTTACAGTGTTGGGCTACCGGGTGAATGATGTGTCTTATATTACGGATGTCAAAAAGCTGCCGGATGCAACGAAAGAAAGCATTCGAGGCTCAAAAATAATGGTGCTAGACGGATTGCGGTGGAAGCCGGAGCATCCTACACATATGACCATTCCTGAAGCGGTGGATATTGCCAACGAGCTTGATATCCCCCAAACGTATCTCTGTCATATGAACTCCTATGTAAATCATGAGGAATCCAATAAGCGACTTCCTGATCATGTTCGCTTAGCCTATGATCAGCTGACTCTTACTATTGATTGATAAGGACTCCTCTAATTATACAAATCGCTTTAGGTCGTCGTCCTTTCGAAGCTTATTGACCACCTTTTTAACTCCCTGAGAACTGTCCAGATCACAAACTAAAATGGCACTATCCGTTTCTACCACCGCAAGATTTTTAACGCCGACAAGTGCAATCATTTTGCCACTTTCACTTTGGATAAGATTATTCTTTGCATCAGCGGTGGCAGATGTATCGGTTTGTATGACGTTACCGTTCTCATCTTTTGATCTCAAATCGTAAACGGCCCGCCAGCTTCCTACATCATTCCACTCAAATGAGCCGGGAACAACAAAGACACTATCCGATTGTTCCATAATTCCATAGTCGATAGAAATGGAGGTGCAGCCATAATAAAATTCATTAATAGCCTCTTTTTGATTATCCGTTCCCACCGAAGACTTTAGTTTTTCCACTTCATCAAAGATAGTGGGCAGATGCTGTTTGAACTTCTCGAGAATGGTTGATGCCTTCCAAATAAACATCCCACTATTCCATAAGAAATTACCCGACTTAACAAACTCTTCTGCGGTATCGAGATCAGGTTTTTCACGGAACTGCTTCACCGTTTTAACTTGGTGGCCTTCAATGTTTTCGGAAGTATCCTCATCAAACTCAATATACCCGTAACCGGTTTCAGGATGATTGGGGTTAATGCCAATCGTAACAAGGGCACCGGGTTCCCGGGCTTTGGCCCGAGCGGTTTCCAAAATGGATAAAAATGTCTCGGGCTTGCCAATCAAGTGATCCGCGGGCAGGACAACCATCGTTCCATTGGGATCTTTCTCCTCGATAAGCGTGGCAGCCGCAGCAACACAGGGTGCGGTATTTTTACCCACCGGTTCACCTACGATATTATTGGCCGGTACGTCTGGGAGCTGCTCTTGCACCAAATCTACATACTTGTCGTTGGTTATAACCCAGACACGATCGGCGGAAACCAGGGGTTTGATCCGATCAACAGTATCCTGCAGCATGGTGCGGTCGCCGAAAATATTCAAAAATTGTTTAGGGCGATTCTCAGTACTGTGCGGCCAGAATCGGGTGCCCGATCCACCGGCCATAATTACGGCATGTAACATATAAGTAAATGGACGTTAGTGTTGATGAATTTGGATAGGGAAGGTATCGAAAATCCGAACAAGTGTGAAGAATTTTGTCCGTACTATTATGTCTTCAAACGGTAACGGTGTATTCTTCGTCGAGGTGATGCTTGTTGATTAGATAAATAATTTCCCGGGCGGACTCTTCAAAGGCTGTACCGGGATAGTGCTCTACAATTCTTTCGGCGGCAAAAATGGCTTCAAGATATTGTTTGTTTACTACCTTCATCCGAGCCTTTTGCAAGATAGGCATTGCCTCATGTGATCCGCAGGCTGTGATAAGCCCGGTAATGAGAAAAATGATGGTTGTTTCGGGATTATTCATTGGTATATAACGTGATATTTAACTGGTGCGATCAGCTTTTGATGCAGGGAAATCAGCTCTGCTGAGCGTAAAACTAAATGAGGAACTGACATTAGGTGTACTTTCAATAAACAGCTCTTCATTATGAGCCTGTATGATATGCTTTACAATAGCCAGTCCCAAGCCGGTGCCTTCGCCGTCCTCTCGAGAGCGAGACTTATCTACGCGAAAGAACCGCTCGGTTACACGTTCAATATGCTGCTGACTAATTCCAATACCGGTATCCTTTACATATACTAATAAGCGGCTTTCATCTTCTGCCCACGGTTTTACACCAACGGTTACTTTACCGCCTTCAACATTATATTTAATAGCATTGTCTATTAAGTTTATAAGAACTTGTTTAATTTGGTTGGGATCGGCCCTGACGATGTGATCTATCGGGATGTCTGTTTTAAGTAATACGTCAGCTTTTTCGGCTTTATATTGCAGGTTATTAACGATCTCCATGATCGTCTCTTTGAGATTTATATTTTGGATATCCGATTTTAATTCCCCGGTCTCAAGCTTGGAGATCTCCATCAGGTCTCTGGTGAGATAAATAAGGCGATTGACGTTTCGCATTGCCTTTTCAAGGAACTTTCTGTTAACCTCCTCATCATCTATTGCACCGTTTAGTAAGGTTTCGATAAATCCCTGGATTGCAAATATTGGTGTTTTAAGCTCATGCGATATATCCCCTATAAACTCTTTACGATAATTTTCAATTCTGTTGAGGCGCTGTATTTCGCGCTCAACGGTTTTACTGGCTCGCACTGACTGCTTGATCAGGTAGTCGAGCTCATCGTGATTTTTTGTTTGAAGTTCCTCGTAATCCCGGAAGCGTTTCTTCAGGATGTTTTTGTTAATTTGGTCGAGGATTTTCAGGCGGTGAAATTGCTGCTTATATGTTACGAAGTATACGATTACTCCTGATAACAGGAACATTCCACCGCCAAGAAGAAATGATTTTGGCAATGTAGTGTCTAACAAAAAATGAGCTGCAATACCTACGACGATACCAATGAACAGTGCTGAATACAGGGCACTGCGAAATGCAAGGAGGGATGATTTTTGGAAAGGTTTTTTCCTCATTCTTTAAATTTATAACCGACTCCTTTAACCGTTTCAATATATTCGCTGCCGATCTTCTCACGAATTTTTCGGATGTGGACATCAACTGTGCGATCAACGACATAAACATTGTTACCCCAAACTTGGTCAAGCAATGTTTGCCGATCTAAAACTTTGCCTTTTCGGCTTGCTAAAAAGTAGAGAAGCTCAAACTCTTTGCGTGGCATTTGAAACTCCTCATCACCTTTAGTAACTATATATCGATCTTTGTCGATGACGATATCATGTACCTCAATCTTGTCCGTCATTTGACTGGTTTCCTCAAACCGGCGTAAGACAGCATTAATCCGGGATATTAATTTGGTGGTACTGATCGGTTTGGTAATATAGTCGTCTCCTCCCTTATCTAAACCCTCAACTTCTGTTTTTTCATCACCGCGGGCCGTCAGAAAAATGATGGGAATATGCTTGAGATTTTTATCGGCGCGCATGCGTTCTACTACTTCCATGCCGTCCATCTTGGGCATCATGATATCCAGCAGGACAAGGCTGGGGTTGTGTTCCCGGGCCATCTCCATACCCTCTTTGCCATCTTTGGCTTTTATGACATCATACCCTTCTTTCTTAAGGTTATACTCGATTAAATCGAGAAGATCCTGTTCATCGTCGACTACTAAGATGGTTTGTTTGTCAGACACGCCTGAAATATTTATTGCTGTGTGAAATTAAGGTAAGAAAAACATTGCTGATAAATTAAGACGCAATAGTACGAAGCCCCGTCCGCAATTGAAACAGCAAGCCTGTTAAATAATTGTTATGAATTTTGGGATATAACGCTATTGTACAGCAAGTACTGATATGAGTGAGGTGAATGCTATTTATCCATCTGTGAGAGTGCCTTTTTGACCAGCTTTTGTACGTTGCCATCAAAGTCTTCCCCCTTGGCAGCAAGCTCGATCGACTCCTCGGCATCCCGCTTTTTAAAGCCAAGCGATTGTAGGGCAGAAACCGCTTCCTCTTTTACATTGCTGCTGATGGATGTCGTACCGTCGGAAGAATAGGTGGCATCTACCATCTCAGAAATTTTATCCTTTAGTTCAAGGATCATGCGTTGGGCCGTTTTCTTGCCGATGCCCTTAATTTTTGACAGAGCAGACTTGTCTTCTTGAACAATAGCCCCCGTAATTTCCCGGGCGGGAAGGCCGGAAAGAATTGTGAGGCCAAGTTTAGGGCCAACCCCTTTTACCGTGATCAAGAGTTCAAAAAGATCCTTTTCATTTTGATTGGCAAAACCAAAGAGTCGCTGATCGTTATCGGTTACGTGGTGATAAACAAGTAATTCCACCTCATCGCCTGTAGTCGGCAGCTCATCATAGGTTTGATTGGATATTTCAAGCAGGTAGCCCACATCACGGACATCAACAATAACTTGATCAGGAGACTTATCGTGGATAATACCTTTTAGATATGCAATCATGAAAAATGGAGACGTTTTATTTAACTCTGTCGGGATTATTTTCTACGAAATCAGCCCAGCTTGACTTACTGTTATTCTGATGCGTTTTCTTTTGGGATTCGGGGGCTTGCCGGTTAAAACTGTTTTGCTTCATCAGGTGACACCATGCCACGGCCAGCGCATCAGTGGCATCTTTGGATAACTTTTCATTGGGCAGACTAACGGTTTTTCTCAGCATAAATGCTACTTGTTCCTTGCTGGCGTTGCCGTTGCCTGTAATGGATTTCTTTACTTGTTTGGGGTAATACTCCGTGACCCCAATATCCTGATTAGTGATAGCCAGCATGGCTGCTGCTTGGGCCCGACCCAGTTTGAGCATGGCCAGTGGATCTACTCCATAAATAGGTGTTTCTACGGCGCAGGCATCGGGATTAAAGGAGGAAATAATCTTGGAGACTTCCTCGAAAATATACTGAAGCCGATCGGAATGATCATCCATGTGTGCCATCTTCAGTACATCGCATCGTAGGGCAACCAGTTTATTATCCTCTTCAGTGAGGATAGCGTAGCCCGTATTGCGCGAACCGGGATCGATACCAAGAATGACGTCAGCCATAACTAAATCCGTTAGGTTGATTTATTTGAATATAACAGATTTAAGCTGGATTCCTCATCCCCAAAATAGTATTGGACTGAAACGCTATTCAAAAGTTTCAAAGGTGTCGATCCGTTCAAAATAACTGGTGGCAGCTTCTTTGACTTTGGGAGCCAACAGGATTGTGGATACCATTGTAGGAATCGCCATCAGGGCAAACATGCCGTCGATTAAGTCAATTACGGCGCCGATTGAAGCAACCGAACCAAAAATGATAGATCCAACATAGAAATAGTTGTACCAGTGCTGTTTATCTGCTCCAATTAGATAGCCCAGGCATTTGGTCCCGTAATAGGAGTAGGTGAGCATTGAGCTGATGGCAAAAAATACCACACAGATGACCAGTAAGTACGTACCAAACTCTGGAAGCGCTTCATTAAAAGCATTAAGGGTAAGTGTTACTCCGTTAGCTTCGGTTGATTTCCAAACGCCGGTGACCAGAATGGCGAGGGCAGTCATGGTACAGGTGATAATCGTATCAATAGCAGGACCGAGCATGGCGACCAATCCCTCGCGGACGGGCTCTTTGGTTTTAGCCGCGCCGTGGGCCAGGGCTTCGGTACCGAGTCCGGCCTCGTTAGAGAATACGCCACGTTGAATTCCAATAACAATAAGGGATCCGACCGCACCCCCCATAACGGATTTACCGGTAAAGGCATCGGTAACAATTAGGCCGAGATAATGAGGAATTTCTGTTATGTGAGCAGCCAGGATAGCGATTACGCATCCCACATAAATCACAACCATAGCAGGAACCAGTTTGGAGGTCACTTTTCCAATACGGGTAATACCACCGAAAATAACGATAGAGACCAATACAACCAGTACAAGACCGGTGATGAAGTCGCCTCCAATATGTGCGTTAGCGGTAACCCATCCTTGGGGAATATAGATACTGTCTCGTAATATCTGTGTCAGCTGGTTAGCTTGAAAAATGGGTAATGGACCAAAAATACCGGCTAATGCAAATAATCCGGCCAATGGTTTAAAAATATATGTCCAGTTGTCTCCCCATTTCTTTTCGAGACCTTCACGGATAACATACATGGGGCCCCCTTGCACTTTCCCTTCGGAATCTTTCCCGCGATACAAAATGGCTAGGGTACAGGTGAAAAATTTAGTGGCCATACCTACAAAAGCGCTAACCCACATCCAGAAGAGAGCACCGGGGCCGCCCATAAAAATAGCTACTGCCACACCGCTTATATTACCCATTCCAACCGTTGCAGCAAGAGCACTGGACAGTGCTTCGAAGTGGGTGATATCGCCGGGGTCATCGGGGTCATCATATCGACCTCGAAGAATATTAAGTGCGTGTTTAAAATACTTAAAGGGGGCAAAGCGAGAATAAATCAGAAAGAAAAACCCGCCGCCTACCAGTAGGTAAACAAGCGGCATGCCCCACATAAAACTCGAAAAAGCGCTAAGTGCCTGTTCTATAAATTTCAAACTATAAGCCGGTTTAATTAATATTTTGGAGGATGAATATACTAATTCGTTCGGGTAAAGAAGATAAAATCAGTAGCTGGAGGGTCAACCTTTGCATTTCGTAACAATTTGGCGATCTGTGCTCGGTGATGTTGGCCGTGAATAATTACATGATATAGAATGTCAGCGAGGGAAGTGTCGTAGGGGGTACCTTTTGAGTTGGAATAAGAGATCATTTTATTCAAGCTATCTCTGTGAGTACTAATCAATTTCTTCCATTGTTGATTGAGAGTCTTGAGTTGTTGCAATGCTTCGGGTAGCCCATAATCCGGCCAAATGGCAATATCTTCCAGTGATTCGCCTTTAATGCGATTTATCCACATTTGTTGTGATCCTGCAATATGGGCAATGTATTCAACGGCTTTCTCGGCCCCTTCAAAATCGAGATTATCTTGAAGACTCAACAAAACTTGTTCGTTGGCCCAGTTATCGTACTCAAATAATCGAAAAAGACGATCTGCTGATTCCATGATCTTAGGTTTTATTGAATGTACTCAACGAAGGTTGAGCATATCAGAAATGATAATATAATACAAATTTTGAAGTAGTTGGGAGCCATCCTATTTTAGTTGTTTGATAATATTAAATAAATAACGGTACAGCTATGCTGCTTGCTCTCGATATTGGCAATAGCAATATTGTAATTGGTGCTTCATCAAACGGTAAATGGAATCACCAGTGGCGCATCCAGACCGATACCGATAAGACGGCCGATGAATATGTGGTGCTTTTCAATAGTCTGTTTAGTGAAGCAGAACTTGGATTCAGTGATTTCAATCGGATTATAATTAGCAGTGTGGTACCTCAGCTTACTCAGACGATCAGCGAGGTTTTTGAGAAAAAATCTCATACGGAGGCATTAATTCTGGATGGAGAAGTTGAGACAGGGCTTAAGATTAAGCGTGTAAATCGCAAGAGCGTGGGTGCAGATCTTATTGCGGATGCAGTTGGTGCTTATGAATTATTTAAGGATGATTGCATTATAGTAGATTTTGGGACAGCAACTACGGTGATGGCGGTGAAGGCCCCCGGAGAATTTATCGGCGGATCAATTTCTGCGGGGCTGAAAGTGACTATTGATGCCTTGGTAGGAAAAACCGCTCAGCTTTCACAGATTCCATTGGAACCTCCAAAGCAGGTTATTGGCGGTAGCACGATGGAAGCCATGCAGTCGGGGCTGGTGCTGGGGCACTTATGCATGATTGAAGGATTAATCGATCGGATGCAAAACCAGTTGGGTGAATCGGCAAAAGTAATTGCTACCGGAGGGCTATCAGAAAAGATAGCTGAGCATACCGATTATTTTGATGTCATCGATCCCATGCTAACACTGGACGGCTTGCGCATCATTATGGAAAGGCAGTAAAGTAATGGCAAACGAAAAATCCAGATGACAAAAAGGAACGTCTGGTTTTATTAATAGTATAAAACCATTTGTCTTTTTGCTTCTCTCTTTTGCCTCCTCAAACTCCAAAAAAACTCGAAATACCATTTAGGATAAACTGCACACCGATGGCCATGGCGATAAAGCCCATCATCCGGGTAATGGCATTCATTCCGGTGGGACCGATATATCTTGCAGAAAAGGGCGCCAGCCGCAATACTCCGTACGAAATAAGGGCTACCACCACAATGGCTGCACTTGTAATAACTAAGTCAATGAAACCTTCTGCCTGGGAAGCTAATCCGATGACAACAGCAATACTGCCCGGTCCCGAGAGCATAGGCATTGCCATGGGGCTAAAGGAGATATCTTCTTTTTCTTTAGCAGCTTCTTGCGCTTCATCTGATATCTTTTTTTCTGACACGTCGGGATTTAACATTGCATAGGCAGCACGTAAAATAATAAGTCCGCCTGCAATGCGGATTCCCGGCAGGCTGATACCGAAAAAGCTCATAATATAGGTCCCAATTAACAGAAAAATAATCAGCACCAAGAACATGTAAAAAGAAGATTTCTTGGCAACATAGATCCGTTCGGTATCAGTATTGCGATCAGTTAGGGAAAGAAATACCGGCATGGCCGCCAGAGGGTTTGCAACCGATATGATGGAAGTAAAGGCAGCAATAAAAAGGGCGACCGATCCGGATATGTACGATGTAAAAATGTCGCTTTGACTCAAAAATTCTTCAAACATAAGTGCCAAAGATAAAAAATGGGAGGTAAAAGTTGAACAGTTTTTATCATGAAGATTGCTTTTCAAATGTTTAATTTAACCTTAGATTTAGGCTTCAAATATTAAGTGTTTAATAGATTATTGATGAAGAAAAAAGAAGTACAGAATTACGAGTCACTAGTAAATGCAACCCGCAAGATTGTAGATCGTGGAGATACATCGCGCGAGCATAAACTGCAACGGATCTGTGAGTTGTTGGCTGAAAATGTAGAAGCTTTTGACTGGGTTGGATTTTATCTTGTTGACCCCGACGCAGATCGGGAGCTGGTACTTGGCCCGTATGTAGGTGAAGAAACCGATCATACACGCATTCCGTTTGGAAAAGGCATTTGTGGTCAGGCTGCTGAAACTAATGAGACGTTTGTAGTTCAAGATGTGAGCAAGGAGGACAACTATCTGGCATGTAGCGTGCATGTAAAAGCAGAGATTGTTGTGCCGGTTAAAAAGGATGGAGAATTTGTTGCAGAGTTGGATATTGACTCACACACGAAGGATTCTATGACCGATGATCATCGTGAGATGCTGGAGAGGATTTGTGAGACTGTCGCCTCACTGTTCTAACAAAAATGAATAAATCAATTATGAAATATTTGACAGCTATCATTGTTGGATTTTTTTTGATAACAAATATGGGAGCTGCCCAAAATACCGACGAAGTCCCACAGCTGGCGAAACCGGTAGAAACGGGGGAAAACTATAAGGTATATGGCAGTGAATTTCCGGATGATGCCCGGTTTTTTGCACCCGGGTATTTGGTGCGTAATGCCGATATTTTTAAAGGAGATAAGGTGGCTACAAAGGGAACTATAAAACAAGTTTGCCAAAAGAAGGGATGCTTTTTTATGCTCTCTGCCGGCGATCAAAAAATACGCGTGACTTTTAAAGATTATAGGTTTTTTATCCCTACCGATGCGGTTGGATCAAAAGTGCAGCTGACGGGGACCTTCAAGGTTAAGCCGCTTACCGAAGATCAGGCGAAGCATTATGCCGAAGATGCGGGTGAAGATCCGGACAACGTAGAAATGACAGAGAAAGAGTATAATATAGTGGCAACCTCGGTAAAGATAATTGAGGAGAACGAGGGTTAACGTACCTTACAGATAAGCCCGTTGTGGGCTTTGATATATCCGGCGCGCAGGATATCAAACCCATGTTCCCAGGCGTAAAGTCCCATCTGTTGAATATCCATAAGCTCCCGGTAACCGTAATTCATATAGTCGCTCATTACGGTATAAAATGCTTTACTCCGCAACTGATTTCGAGGAGTAGTGAGAATGGCATAGCCATTCGGTTTTAGGAAACGGCGGTGCATCTCAAAGGCCTCATGCTTGTACTCATCTGGGAAGTGTTCAATCAGCCCAATACTAACCACAATATCGAACTCCTTGCCATATTTTAGGTTTCGGATATCTTCGACCACAAAATCGATATTCATATCCTCTTTATAGTAGACCTTATGGTTGCCGGTGGCGGGATTGTTGCCCAGAAATGGATATTGAGCGGGGAATTTACCATAGCGGTCGGTTTTGCAAAACTCATCGTAATCCACCAGTACGGCATGTCCGCCGGGATATTGGGCCATCAGTTGCATGGCCTCGTAGCCATCGGCCGCACCTAAAAAGAGCACTTCGGGGATTTCCACGTCGAGATCTTCAAAGAGAGCCCGTTTGCCTCGTGGGTCCCATATGGCATCTTCTACGCGGTGTACCTTATTCCATACTAAAAGCTGCACGAGTTCTTCGAGCGCTTCGCCTGCCCCATGAATATCCATGCTCATTAGGTTTTTCCAGATAGCTGAACGTGCTTGCTGCTTTTCTTCAGGTACGTCTTTGATAAATAGCTGATGAAACGATTTGTTGAAATGTTTCCATCCCTCCTTGACGCCCATGCGTTCGCCGTGTTCCTCCTCCCACTTCTTTTTGCCCTCAGCCCATTTGTCCACTTTGTAGGGTCTGTTGACCTTCTCCCAGCTCAGGCTTGACCAATCGGTAAGACTGACGTCTTCAAAAACATCGGGTGGTGTATCGCGGAGATCACGAACATGGGTAGCCAGCCGTTTAAAATACCCAACCTCGTGTTCGGGATGTTTTGTGGTAGTTTGGGCGGATTTATCCATAGTGACGGCAATTATTTGTGATTATATTTTTATTATAATCAACCGAGGGATGAAAATCATAAGTTAAATTATTTGGCTATAGGATAGGAGGATTTGTACGCTCGTAACAATCATTGGTGATTAACGTGAGCAGTTTGTTGGATAAATTTTAATAACAAGGGATGAAAAATGAAACGACTTCTATTAACTCTTCTGGGTTCACTTTTACTTTTTACAGCAGCTATGGCACAAGCACCATGGCCTGATTCAACGGCGCTCGATTCGTACATGGATGGGTTGGTTAATTCTTATATGCAAGAAAATGATATTGCTGGTGCTACCGTGGGTATTGTCAAAGATGGAGAACCGGTGTTTCTCAAAGGATACGGCCATGCTGATCTTGAAATAAATAAGAAGGTAAATTCCGACAGCACGCTTTTTCGTATCGGCTCGATATCAAAAATGTTTGTGTGGACGGCGGTAATGCAGCTCGCAGAGCAGGGAAAGCTGGACCTCGATGAGGGTATCAATAAGTATATAGAGGATTTTCAGATTCCGGACACCTTTGAAGAACCAATTACACTAAACCATCTGATGACTCACACAGCTGGGTTTGAAGAATATTTTATCGGACTTTTTGCAAGAGATACTACCAGGCTTCGTCCGTTGGGCGAAATTCTTTCCGATGAAATGCCGGCGCGTGTTCGTCCACCGGCCGAATATTCATCGTACTCAAATCACGGTACGGGTATGGCCGCCTACATCGTTGAGCAAGTGTCGGGACAATCGTTCGAGGAATATGTTGAGGAGCATATTTTATCACCGCTTAATATGAACAGAACGACCTTTCGCCAGCCTGTTCCCGATCACCTGGAAGAATATCTTTCAAACGGATACTCTTTTGAAGGCGGAGAGTTTAGGAAGAAGAATTTTGAGTACGTACCACTGGGTCCCGTTGGTGCCGCCAGTGCTACGGCAGCAGATATGATCAATTTTATGCAGGCGCATCTGCAATATGGTCAGTTGGACGATAGCACTATTCTGGACTCAACCACTGCCCGGGAGATGCAGCGTCCAGCTTTTCGGCATCATCCCAAAGTCAACCCAATGTGGCACGGGTTTATTGATATGAGTCAAAATGGGGTAGAGATAATCGGTCACGGTGGTGACACGTTTTGGTTCCATTCGTCCATGGCCTTGTTTCCTGAGCACGACCTCGGATTGTTTATCTCATTTAACAGTGCTGGTGGAAGTGGGACGTATGGAGATGTACTTCGCGACTTTGTGGATCACTATTTTCCCGAGAGGAATCTTTCGTCCGATACATTACAGATGAGTCAGGAAGAGCTTAACAGGTTTGCCGGGAACTATCGGGCGAATCGCTATCCGAATAAACGATTTACCTACGTGATGGCTCTGTTGGGATCCAGTACCGTGGATGTTGCTAGTGAAGATACTTTGAAAACAATGGATGACGGGAAGGCAAAATTCTGGATACCAGTTGACAGTCTTACCTTCCGAAACACAGAAAGCTCCAATGTTATTGCTTTTGAGGAGAATGAAAATGGAAAGATAACGCACATGTTCCGCGACAATTTGCCTATCATGGCGTTCGAAAAAGTTCCGTTTATATCGAGTCAAAAGCTGCACTTTACACTTTTCGGCTTGGCAGGCGGAGCATTTTTGCTGACGCTTATTTATTGGCCGCTGGCATTCGGTATCCGCAGAAGGTATCAGCCAGAGTCCTATGCAAAACAGCCCATCAGTTTTGATAAGAAGACCACAGCGTGGTGTAATGCATTAGTCATATTAATCTTTTTTGTGTGGATAGGAGTAGCGATTAGTGGTAGCAGTGGCAGGGCTATAGCTTATGGGATTTCGACTTCATTAAAGGTTGCATTTGCCCTGCCACTCATTTCGATGGTGTTAACTGTAGCAATGGGATATTACACCTTTAAAATATGGCGACAAAGTGAAAGCGGAATTTGGAGCCGCATTTGGTACAGCCTACTATTTCTGTTCTCGGTTACGATGTTGTGGCAACTTAACTACTGGAACCTGTTGGGGTTTCAGTTTTAATTTGATTCAACCCATATAAATCAAATTCCAAGGTTATGTTGGTCGTTGTTCAATAATCCGGTAGCACTGATGGTTGGTTGAGGAAAAGCTCATAACTTCTTTAGCAATGTTATATCCAGCCTATTTCAAGGCTGTACGTTCATACTTTGTGGCAGGGCTGTGATCGTCCATTTGTTATATCGTGATTTTAAGACGGTGTCGAAGAGTTAATGGAATCTATTAAAAACCGGTTCTATCTATTATTCAGTGTTTTGTGCTACGTTGATGATGGCCGTCCCCATCGTGAGGATATCATCCTTGCCCACAGGCCAGGTAACGCGGAAACTTCCGTCAGGCAGTGCGACAAGTCCCTGCGTTTCTCCACCATTTATAAAACGTTCAGAACGTGGGCAGGTCTTGCGATTTGAGATTTTCTTATTCCTGCTGAACGTTTGACCACCATCATATGAGATGGCAACATAGTGCTGAAAGCAGTCGCCTTCTGAATCATTACGCCGATCGTTCCAGGTGACGGCTACAACCCCATCGTTATTAACAGCAGTCATGGCTGTGCTGTGATTTGAATTAAATCCGCCGTCGTTTACACGGTTCGGTTCACTCCAAGTCCGTCCACCATCCCGGGAGTGAACAGCCACTACCTGCAGGTGACCATCAATAATAGTGGTCCACGCGGTGTAAGTACTTCCATCAAACTTGCCTCCCGTTTTGTCCACTGCAAGGGAGGGAGCTTCGAGCCCTTTGGATGTTAATCGTTGATCCCCGGCAGCGTTGCCATATACCAATTTTTCACCAATATGATGAGGTCCCGACCATGTTTCTCCCTGATCATCAGAGATTAGAAGTAACCGTTCACCGCGAGCGATTCCCTCGCTTCTGGATTTGTATCCGTGATAGACCAGGTATGGAAGAAGTACTGTTCCATTATTCCGTACTACTAAATCTGTTGGTGTATTAATGTTTTGATTATCGGAAGAGATGATCGTGGTTTCGCTGAAACTTTGTGCACCATCAAGCGAGCGGTGTGTCACAAGAACATGCTGTCTTTCTTTGGTATCGATTGTTTTTGCTGCCGCGTAGATGGGAAGCGTTGAGCGATCAGATTTTTGAGCGGCCGCAATCCACTGCCGATCATGGGTTAACTCTTTATCAATATGCACGGGCTCAGACCACGTACGACCACCGCCAGTAGAATGCCAGACGGTGAAGGTTGGTGTTATAGTCGTAAAGTATGCTCGTCCATTGCCATCAAAGGCAAGCATCGGATCGCCACCGGGGAATACACCATTATTTCCATTTTTCACGTTTTGCCATGTCGAACCGCCATCCCATGTTGCATAAACGATTGAGGAATCAGTGGATGTGGACACGGCAGAAGCGAGCATATTATCGGGATTTGTGGGATTTGCCGCTAAGAACGTTTCAACCAGTGGAAAGGGCGGTTGGTTTGCAATTTGTTTAACCTCGCTAACAGTGATAGAACTGTGAGAGCTGCTGCTTTGAGCGTGGGCCAGCGTTATTGTAGCGATTCCAACTACTACGATGAGCAAGAATAATTTGCGGAATATCATATTAACGGAAATAAGAGTTGAATAGATTGTGAAACATCAACCTAACAATCGTCTTTGGCGTGGTGTACTAACGAAATCTTAAAAATGTTAATTAAATGTTAACGGGTGGAGGTAAGGAATTAACTTTTATAAATTTTAAAAAAGCGAAGTTGAATAGATGATTAGATATGGTCTTCTCTCCCCAAAAGATATATCTGGTTATTGCGCTCACGCTACTGGCCCTTGTTGGTATTCTCGTAGTTCAATTTTTTTGGGTTGATGCTGCAGTTGATGCAGAGAAAAGTCAGTTTGACCGAGAGTTTTCTGTCATTGCCCAAGATCTAAGAAGTGATATAGAATCGGACTCGCTGCTTCAAAAGCCGATACTAACCTATATTTCGGAAGTCCCGGGTCAGCACCCCGACAGCCTCTCTGAAGAAAAAAATGCATTCAAAGCGCATCTGCGTACTACAATCGATTCTGTTTTCAACCGGAACAAGATGGATATTGAATATGAGTTTGGACTTGTATTACATGAACCCGGCTGCAGGGACGGAGCCGAACAAGAAGAGGTCTTGTTTAGCACGATGTCTGCCCAAAACTCTGATCCCATCCTAAATACCAAGTACAAAACCTGCAACTGTGTGCTGAATGATCAGGCACATATTAACTTCTACTTCCCCAACAAAAGTTTCTTTATTGCCAAACAGATAGGATGGATGCTTGGGCTCTCTATTCTCTGTATTCTAATTGTTGTGGGATGTTTTGTCTTTACTATTATGACGATACGTCGGCAAAAGCGACTGGCTGAAATGAAGAATGATTTTATCAATAATATGACGCATGAGTTTAAGACCCCCATATTCTCAATATCACTGGCCTCCAAAGCGATTAGAAAGATCGAGGAGATTCAAGAATCCCCCAAATTAAAGAAGTATCTCAACTTAATTGACGATGAAAACAAGCGGCTCAAAGATCAGGTCAACAAGGTGTTGCAAATGGCGCTGGTCGATGCCAGTGAATCACGCCTTAATAAAGAAGAAGTGGATATCCACCGAGTTATCAAAGACGTTGCCAGCAGTTTTGACCTGAAGTTGGAAGAACAGGGTGGGGCCATTAATTTCCAGCTTAATGCCAACAAGCACTTGATCAAAGCGGACGAGACGCATCTTTCCAATATCTTTCGGAGCCTAATTGATAACGCCATTAAATATTCTGAGGAGCAGCCCGAAATAGTGATATCCACTCGGGACAAGGAAGACGGCGTTTGCTTTAGCATTGCGGATAACGGAATAGGGATGGATTCCCAAACCCAGGAGCATATTTTTGATAAGTTTTATCGTGCGCAGTCGGGGGACCGCCATGACGTGAAGGGATTTGGTCTGGGCCTCAGCTATGTGAAAAATATTGTAGAAGCGCATCAGGGCTGGATCAAACTCAAAAGTAAAGTTAACAAGGGGAGTACGTTTACCATTTTTCTGCCCGCTTAATATTCCGTGTTATGAGTAATCAGCTGTTACTTGTAGAGGATGATGAAAATTTGGGATACATCCTCAAAGAATACCTACAGATGAATGAGTTTGCTGTTGACTGGGCAAAAGACGGGGAGGAGGGATTGTCTGACGTAAAAAGTAACGATTATGATCTCTGTATCTTGGATATCATGATGCCGAAAAAGGATGGGTTCACGTTGGCCAAAGAAATAAAAGATCTCAATAAAGAGTTGCCGTTTATTTTTCTGACGGCTAAAACGCTGAAAGTTGACAAGCTAAAGGGATTTGATCTGGGAGCCGATGACTATATCGTAAAGCCGGTGGATGAAGAACTGCTAATTGCCCGAATTAGAGCCGTCTTAAATCGCTTTGACGATGATCCGTCGGCCGATACAGGTACATATACCGTTGGCGACTATACGTTTGAGGTGGACAAAAGAAGGTTGGTAAATGGTGATCAAGAACAATCATTAACACCTCGGGAGGCCGACTTACTAAGCTTGTTTTGCGAGAGAAAGGGAGAGCTATTGACCCGAAAACATGCACTGAAAGAAATATGGGGCGAAAAAAACTACTTCAACCGACGTATTATGGATGTCTATATTTCAAAGCTTCGAAAGTATTTGTCCGATGACCCTGATGTGGAAATAAAAAATGTGCACAGCAAGGGATTTATCCTCTCTGATTGATTCCCCTTCTTTACGTCATCATTTCTTATAGTGGAGTATTCTTATAATATATATTAGCCCCCATAATTTAAGTTTCGTTAACGTTTTTAAGGTTTTGTTAGCGCAATTTAACCTCTCGTTAACTCACACTTCGGTCATATATGCGTATGATCAAGTGAATAATAATGAGTAACCAAACGGAGGTTAATTATGAAGACGATCAAAATGATAAGCCTGCTTTTTATAGCTTTTTTCACACTGGCGATTACGGCAACAGATTTAATAGATGAAAAGGGCAGTTGTTCAGTTCCTGACTCTAAATTGGAGCAACTGCCTGACTTTAAGATGGAGCTGCTCGACTCTGGAAAAACATTCGACAGCAACGAGCTCAACGGCAATTATGTGCTTGTTGATGTATGGGCGCCAAGTTGCGGAGTATGTGTTGACCATGTTCCAAAACTTCAAAAGCTGAACAAAAAATATAGTGACGCAAACTTTGAGATCATAAGTATTGCACTAAGCAGCAAAGAAAAGGTTCAGAAGTTTCGTCAAGAAAAATATCCGATGCCCTGGAAACACGGTTTGGCAGAGAGAAGCAGAGATGGCAAAATAGTTCAGGCTTTGGAAGTCAAAAGCACTCCTACCTATTATTTAGTATCACCTGAAGGAGATGTGCTTGCTGATAATGAGGACTTTAAGGAAGAAGGCAGCTTCACTGGTATTATTGATCAATATCTGTGAAGCAAAGATAACAACCAGCAAACTACCCTGGCAAGGTTAACTCCTTGTCGGGGTTACTTTCTATAGCCACTTCAGCACATCATTTTTAGGTTTTTCCACCTGTACATAGCTTTCGAAAATCTCGCTGAGGCTGGCATCTTTTTGCAGTTCCTTGCGGGTTTCCGAATCGAGGTAGGCAATAATTTTTTGATTATGGAGGATGGCGATATCGTCGCAAAGGTTTTCAACAATCTCCAGAATATGACTGGTGATAATAATGGTAACTCCTTTTTGTTGCAGGCGATTAAGGATGGTTTTCATTCGTCCGATTGAAATCACATCGATACTTTCAAAAGGTTCATCTAAAAACAAAATTTCAGGATCACTCAGGATAGCTGCACAGAAGGATAGTTTCTTCCGACTTCCGGCGGATAGTTTGTTAATTTTTGCATGCTCAAATTCAGTAAGGCCTAAATATTCCAGCAGAGAATCCATTTTGTGTTGACGTGTTTTGGAGTCGACCTCATAAATATCACAGATGTAGTGTAGGAAATCGTGGCTGGAAAAGTGTTCAAAAAGAAGGGGCGGCTGAAGTACTGAGGCCACCTCATGTTTAATCATAAGCTCATTTTGCTCATTAAGTTCACGGCCGTTTATAACAATTTTGCCTTCATCGTAATCAAGTAGCCCGGTCAAGATGCCAATCAGCGTACTTTTGCCGGCGCCATTGGGTCCGATGAGTCCAAAAATATTTCCCTGTGGAACAGATAAATCAAAGTCTGTCAGTACGTCCGTATCCCCATACGATTTTTGAAGTCCGGAAATTTGTATAGCTTGATTCATGGTTAAAATAGTCGTGTGTTAAACTTATTGACCGGAATTGGCCCACACTTTATGTAGAATATGTCTGTTAAAGGCACGTACTAACAGATCCATGTCACGCCAAAGATAAATTCCGATAGCTATGATTAATGCTCCCATTACCCAAAGTCGATAAACCTGGTATTCTCCCAACGGTGCAAAAACAGCATATCCGAGTCCAAAAATTAAGAACATCATCATAAAGGTGACTTTTTGGGAAATGATGGGATGCTTGAAGCTAAAGGAGGAGTAATTTACTTGTTGGTAATAATAAAATGATGCCCAAAGAAATACGAGTGTAAAGCAAACAAAGAAGAAGGTGTTGGCAACATAGATTTCAATAACTGATCCCAATTGTGGTAAATAGATAATTTCAGCGGTTGTAATCAGATAAAATATGAGTAGGGGAACAACAATAATCCCTAAAAAGCGCTCTTTGAGCTGCTTTTCAAATGAGACAGGAAACTGTTTGTGAAGCAGGAACTCTTTGTTTTCATAGCCAAACATATTGGCCATTCCCATTGCAAGAAGTGCTACGGGGATAGCGGCCAGCATTATAGGAATAAGCAGGGCGCTGTAATAACTATTGCCCAACTGCAGCAGAAGGGGAATATATACGGCAGGAATAAGTGCGATAGTTAGTAGCTGCAAACGGTTGTACGAGTGAGAAAATACATAATAGTAAAACTTACCGGCATTGTGTCCCAGCCATTTTTTGAGATAGTACCACCGCTTATTACGTTTAAATATATTTCGCTCTCTTACTGGTTTTTGTAATCCTTCTCGTGTTTTGAAAAAGTGATCTCTAAAGATCATGAAAATAAGCAGGGCACTGAATCCATAAATGGCCGATGCCGTAGGCAGGTTATAGGAACCGGTGGCCGTGTATTGCAGCAGCCCGCCGGGAGTATAAAAAAGGTAGTTGTTGATGATTTCTATACTGGGCAGGTAATGAACGATGATTTGTTCAAACTGGCGTGAGATAATCGCAATCGCTTGTATTGTGCCAAAAATCAGGAAGAGTGCACTAAAGATGATGATCTTAAAACGCTTTTCAACAATTTTGAGAAAACGGTGTTTAATGGAATATATAACCGCGTAATTGAGCAGGACTACCGTAATGACAACCGGGATGTACATCAGGTTTTGAATCTGCATCAGCAAGAAAGCCAGCCAGGTGAAATTGTAGATGAGGTTGAGTGGATGAAAAAAACCTAATAGGTTGAGATGCCAACTTAGCTTTTTTACGGGGTATCCGTATGCCAGGAGCTTTCGGTTCTCTTGCATATTGAGTAGCCGAGTGCTGGTGAAGGAAAAGTGGAGAATCCACAGAACATTGGCGAAAATAAGGATTATGAGCTGATGAATTTGGTCAGTGAGCCAGGGTAGTTGACTGGTGACCATGGGATTTTGATCAAATAGAACAATAACCAGGGCGGAGCCGAGAAGGTTGGAGAAGAGGATCAGCAGGAAAATAATATATCCTATTACCAGAAAGCTCTGGAAGTTTGTGAGCCTGTTTAAAAACGCAGACCAATTAAGATATATAAGCTTACGCAGCATGATCCATAGATGAATTCAACAGTTCTGTAATGTTCAAAATAGCATTTCGGGAATCAAGCTGACAATATTATCTTTTAACGTTGTTTAAATCCTGAAGGAAATGACGATATGACTTCAAAAAATACGCTCAAATATATTTTTATAGCTGTGGTTGTTGTGTTGGCATCGCTGGCCTTGGCTGATGCACTCGGGTACTTCAATCCGAAACCTTATACAGCTGTATCACACGGCTCACATGTGCATTATGTGCCTAATGATCGGGATCCCGATGTATCTATTGATAAATTTCCACAGCAAGAACCGGGACCCCGCGAAAAGATAACGCCCACCGGGCAAATAGTGCCAATAGATCAGTAATTTGTTACTGCCCCTTCTTTTAGAAATTAATTAGATTAGCCTTCCTTTACCCTTGGGTGACTAAGAAAATTGACGGTGGATCGTTGGTGTAGTTTGAGTGGCTGAAAATGACAGGCCGAGAAAACAATCAAAAAAATTAGTTCTTATAGATTATAAGAGCGAAGATACAGTCAATTTGACCCCATTTAGTAATATTTCACGCATATACTAAGTGTAAGTGATTTTGTTAATGAATTGGTTTGATATTACAAATATTTACATTTATGGTTTAAATGAATTCAAAGTATCATCAAGATGCTTTTTAATTTTCTTTCATCAATACTAATCAAATAAGCATAACTATGACTTATTTAAAAGAGAATAACTTATTAATGTTTGTTCTATCGCTATGTATAGGATTGGTAATGGTAATAGGTTGTGAAGGACCGGAAGGTCCCCAAGGTCCAGCAGGACCGGAAGGACCACAAGGTCCACAGGGTGACCAAGGACCTCAGGGCGAAGAGGGAACAGCTAATGTAATTTACTCCGATTGGACAGATTTTGATGATTCTAACTGGAGTAGCCTGCAAAATGATTTTGGAATTGATTACAGGGGATATCCGGTATCTGTTCCTGAGCTTGATTCTGCTATGGCTGCAACCGGAGTTGTAAAAGTTTATGTCTCATTTGTATGCTGTACCGATATTGATCCGCTTCCTGTTGTTATTGACAACGATAGTAAAGTGCGGTTTCAATATGAAGAAGAAGAAATTCAAATAAGATATCAACTCTTCCCTGACGCTTCGGGAGATCCCGGTACTTTTGGCAGTGGCAATAGGTATCGATATGTACTTATTCCAGGAGGGCAGTCTGCCAGTAAGACCAAAAATTATGAAAAAATGTCCTATGAAGAGCTTCAGCAGCGCTTCAATATTCCTGATGAAGGATCAGGAGTAATACGGAACGTCAGAACCAAATAATTACTAATCCAACGTTAGCTGCTTTGAAAGGCTGTACTTCATTTTGAAGTACAGCCTTTTTATTTGGAAGATCATAGAACAATTATGGGATTATAACACATCCTTCAAGTATTGTCTGGTAATAGTTACGAATAGGATAAGTGGAAATAATAATTTTTCATAGTAATCCCCTCTTTTTAGAGTTGTTATGTATCTCTAATGAAAAAAAGAGGCCTATTGGCCCCCGGATAGCAGGAGAAAATACCTGCATTAGTTTGAGCTAATTCGGGATTGGCTTACGTATTAATAGGTGTAGCAGTGATTGGTTCAAAATCACAATTATAAATTGAAAGAAATATCAAGAGATATGGATAATTTGTTGAATATAAAGTTATATATTGTTAGACCATCTATTAAATTGCTGGTACTGATATGTATGATAATAGGTGCCGGTTTATTAGCAGCATGTGAAGGGCCGGCCGGGCCTGAGGGGCCACAGGGGCAGCAAGGGTTGGTGGGTCCTGCTGGTGAGGATGGTAGCGAAATGTATGCCGGGGAAGGAGCCCCAGGGTCAGATATGGGAAGTAATGGTGACTACTATCTAGATAAGAATACAGGCGAAATTTATGGCCCGAAAACAGACACCGGATGGGGAACACCCTTAATGTTGCGAGGAGAAGATGGCAAAGATGGCAGTGAAATACATGCAGGAAGCGGTTCTCCTGCAGATACCCTTGGTAGAGTTGGAGATTATTACCTCGATCGCAGTAGTACGAGACTATATGGACCTAAAACAGATAGTGGATGGAGCTCATTTGTTTATTTGAAAGGGCCAAAGGGAGATCCCGGCGAAGATGGTAACGCCAATGTTATATCCAGTGGCTGGAATCAAATTCCCGCAGGCGATTGGTCACAGAGTGGGGCGTATGCATCTCCTTTCGATATTTCTACTTATCCGATTACAACAGCCAGTGGAGGTTGGTTCAGCTTGAATTCCGTGGAGCAATTAAATGGTGCGGTCTTTGTGTACGTAAGGGGCCTCGGTAAGCAGTCAGGGGGTCGTGATACGGATGTGATACAACTGCCTACTCATGCCACTGTTTCCGGGGGCGGTGAGTCTGGCGGTATTGAATTACGTTTTACGCACGGCGGAGACCCCAATTACGCCATGTGGATTATGGTCAATGTTGGACTACAAAGTGGTACGTGGGATACCAGTTATATGATGAATACCTATTTGCCGGATTTGGAGTTTAAAGCCGTAGTTATTCCTGCTACAACGTCTAAATCTAACAAAATGCCTCCAATGGACTATTCAGATTATGAGGCTGTAAAAGAATATTTTGATTTAGATAGCTAAAGCTGATGAATTGATAGGATAAAAAGAGGGCTTGAGGATAACTAACTGAAGCCCTCTTCTCTTTCCCATTATTTCTATAGTTCCTCTTTGAGGTAGTGCCCCGTATGACTCTCTTCAACTTCGACGATTTCTTCAGGCGTACCGGTGGCAACTATTTGTCCCCCGGCAAAACCGCCTTCAGGTCCAATATCAATAATATGATCGGCACACTTGATCACGTCTAAATTGTGCTCAATGATAATAACAGTATGCCCATTATTAACCAGCTCGTTGAAGGAATCAAGCAGTTTAGCTATATCTTCGAAGTGAAGTCCGGTTGTGGGTTCATCAAAGAAATAGAGCGTGCTGTCTCCGGCTGACTTGCTAAGAAACTTGGCTAGCTTCACGCGCTGTGCTTCTCCACCGGAAAGGGTAGGAGCGCTTTGACCGAGTTTGAGGTAGCCGAGCCCTACATCTTCAAGCGTTTGCAGTTTGTTGGTGATCCGTTCCTCATCCACAAAAAACTCAATGGCTTCTGAGACCGACATATTTAGAATGTCGTGAATGTTTTTGCCGCGATATTTAACTTGTAGCACATCTTTGCGATATCGCTTGCCACCGCATTCCTCGCAGGTTAACTCAATATCGGCCATGAACTGCATCTCAATTTTCTGGATGCCTTCGCCCTGGCAGGCTTCGCAACGTCCGCCGGGCACGTTAAAGGAAAAATGTCCCGGTTCGTAGCCCATAATTTTTGATTGACGTGTATTGGCAAAAAGGTCACGAATGCCGTCAAATGCTTTGGTATAGGTGGCGGGGTTGGAACGCGATGACCTGCCAATGGGGGACTGGTCAACCATTTCAACTGAGTCAATATAGTTTGTCCCGGTAACTTTACGATGGTGACCGATTTTATCGTTGTATGTGCCCATCTGGTTTTGAATAGCCGCATACAGCGTATCGTGAACCAGGGTGGACTTACCGGACCCGCTTACTCCGGTCACACAGATAAGTTTTTCGAGAGGGAACTCAACGTCGAGACTTTTGAGGTTGTTTTCCATTGCTCCCTCAAGTTTGATCGTTTTTCCGCTCCCCTTTCTACGTTTTTCGGGTACGGGAATTTCTTTTCGCCCACTGATATATTTACCGGTGAGGGTGTTGGCTTCTAATAGGTTATCATACGAACCGCTGTAGACAACCTCTCCGCCGTGTATGCCTGCAAAAGGACCAATATCTATGATATTATCGGCCGCTTTTATCATCTCAGGATCGTGTTCTACAACGAGTACCGTATTGCCGATATCACGGAGTGATTTTAAAATGTTTATTAAGCGATCATTGTCCCGCGGGTGCAATCCGATAGTAGGTTCATCCAGCACATAAAGGCTTCCAATCAGCGAGCTGCCCAGCGAATTTGCAAGGCTGATGCGCTGAGCCTCACCACCGCTTAATGTTTTGGCTAATCGATTTAATGTAAGATAACTGAGTCCAACTTCATCAAGATATTTGAGTCGTTTACGAATTTCAAAGAGGACCTGTTCGGCCACTTCCTTTTCAAACTCCGTAAGCTCCAGGTTTTCGAAGAAATCCCGGGCGTGGCCAATCGTCATTTCGGCAACCTGGCCAATGTGTTTATCGTTTACTTTCACATATAACGCATCTTTTCGCACCCGATAGCCTTTACAGTTGGGGCATCGACTGTATCCGCGATAGCGCGAATAGAATACGCGCATATGCACTTTGTACGATTGGCTTTTGACGTCCTCAAAAAACGGACGAATACCAATATATTCGTCTTTACCTTCCCATATAATTTCTTTGACTTCATCATCAAGTTCTTGGTAAGGAGTATCAATAGGCAGGCTGTATCGTGCTGAAACTTTGATGAGGTCGCGAAGATGGCGACTGAACTTTTCACCGCTATAGGGAGCAATAGCTCCGTTACGGATCGTTTCTTCGGGATCGGGAATAACCAGGTTCTCATCGATGCCCGAAACTTTACCAAACCCTTCACATTTATCACAGGCTCCAAACGGATTGTTAAACGAAAACATCTGTGGTTTGGGCTCAGTGAACTCCATACCGTCACGTTCAAACCGCTCACTGAAATTCAGCTCTTTACCATCGCGAATTTTAACTGAGCAGCGCCCACTGCCTTCCTGAAAAGCTGTTTCCAGGGATCCTGCGATCCGTGTTCGTGTATCCTCATCATCTTTTAAGATCAAGCGATCTACCAGAACCCGATAGAACTCTGCATTGATATCATCCGGGTCTACATCATCCGTTGTAAGATCTAAAATGCTTTCGTCGTCGATATGGAGCAGTCGGGGGTAGCCTTTCTCTTTTAACACCCTTAGCTCGTCTTCAAGCCCCTTTTCTTCATGCTCAGGGATAGAAAACAGCACATAAAATTTAGTTGCTTCGTCAAACTGGTTATGCAGTTCTTCAATGGCTGTTTTGGTACTGTCTTTATGAACCTCTTTTCCGGATTTTGGAGATATGGTACGACCAATACGTGCATAAAGCAGCCGCATATAATCGTAAATCTCGGTAGTGGTACCGACCGTAGAACGCGGATTCGAAGAAGTGGTTTTCTGCTGAATAGCCATGGCCGGAGAAATACCCTGCATGAAATCAACATCGGGCTTGTCCATGCGTTCCAAAAATTGCCGCGCGTAACTGGAAAGGCTCTCTACATAGCGGCGCTGTCCCTCGGCGTAGATAGTATCAAAAGCCAGGCTCGATTTCCCCGAACCGCTGACGCCGGTAACCACCGTCATCTCGTTCCGTGGAATTTCTACATCAATATCTTTGAGGTTATGAACGCGAGCCCCTTTGACAATAATAGGGCGATCTTCGTCGGTTTGTGATTGGTCTTTATCGGAGATCGTTTCGGTCTGAGACATTCAGTTATTTTTGCGTTTTTATAAACGGGTAAAGGTACGAATTTTATGACAAAAAGTGAGGTTTTATTCCATAGGAGACAATCATTCAAAACATACCTGATTATAAATACGTTCGTTTATGATGACTCGAACAAATGATACAAAAGAGGATCCGCCATCAGTTTCAGGACTTTTCATATTGGAAGGGATAGTCCTTTTTATAGGCTTGCCATTGCTGGAGTTTTTGGGATTTAATCCACTCCCTAAACTGGTGTTGCTTGTTTTGGTTGCATTGTATTGCGGTTATATGCTTTGGCGGGATGCTACATTTGGTAAAGGAATGTTTCGAAGGTCTGATGTTAATCAGATCAGCAAGACGATACTACTACGTCTGCTGATTATCGCACCAGGATTATTAGGGTTAGTGTGGTTTTTACATCCTGAACAACTGTTTGCTTTTCCAAGAGAGCAGCCTTGGATATGGATGCTCGTGATGGTGTTATATCCGATTGTTTCGGCATTGCCTCAGGAGTTTATCTATCGCACGTTTTTCTTCCATCGATATAAAGGTGTGTTCTATTTCAAGAACAGTGATGTTCTATTGAGCGCATTGGTATTTTCTTTTCTGCACATGATATATGGGAACTGGATAGCAATTGGACTCAGTTTTGGCGGCGGTATATTATTCGGACTCACTTATAAACGAACTCAATCCCTATTTTGGGTTACGGCGGAGCATGTTTTATACGGATGGTTGGTTTTTACGCTGGGCCTGGGAAGATATTTTTATGGCGGATTTTAATGATGCGGTATCGGCTGTGAAGTTTCTATAGAAGAAAATTATATTCAGTTACTATTATTAAATATGTCAATGCAAAATAATTGTGGAAAATGAGTCTTGATGTATCCCCCCAACAGTTTAAGTGCTGGATTGATGAAGCCGGCAAACTAGTAGCATCCCACTATCAAGAGCATAGTGAGGCGAAGGTTTTTGCCGGCAAAAGTCCTACCGAAGTGCAGGAGCTTCTGGGTGAACCTTTGCCGGATGATCCGCAAGATATGGGCTCCCTGCTGGATGAAGTGGGTGAAAAGATATTAAGCACGATTACCAATAGCGCCGGTCCGCGTTATTTTGGATACATCACGGGCGGAGGAAATCAGGTGGCGGTGTTGGCAGAGATGATCAAGGCATCGCTTAACCAGAATAATTTAAAGTGGCACTCATCGCCGGTTAGCACTGAGCTGGAGCGACTGGTGATGCGTTGGGTGGCGGAGTTTATTGGCTATCCGACGAGTAGTGCAGGAGTGTTGCTCAGCGGTGGATCAGTGGCAAATTTTAATTGTTTGGCTGTAGCACGTACTATCAAGGCACCGGTTGATATATCGGATGAGGGGATCTATGGCTCCCAGCCGATGACGGTTTATGTTTCGGAGGAAGGGCATTCTAGCTTTGACAAAGCGATGGATATGCTAGGTTTGGGCAAGAAGTATCTGCGCAAGATTCCGGTTGATGATAAATTTCGTATTGATCCCAACCAGTTGGAGGAACAAGTTCGGACTGATAAAAATGCGGGACTGCATCCCATTTGTGTTATTGGAGTGGCGGGTACGACCAATACAGGTGCCGTAGATAACCTGAATGCCGTAGCCGATATATGTCAGCGCTACGACCTGTGGTATCATGTTGATGCGGCCTATGGAGGACCAGCTGCTAAAGTTGAGCGGACCAGTGATTTGTTTTCGGGAATTGAGCGGGCCGATTCGGTGGTGGTTAATCCCCACAAATGGCTATATGTCCCTTTCGAAGCGGGCGGTGCCTTAGTCAAAAATCCGGATCATCTTCGAAAGACGTTCAGCACCATCCCCGATTACTTAAAATCGGACGAGCAAAATAGGGGTCGCACTGATTTGATGGAGTACAACCTTCCGCTTACTAAGGAGTTCAAGGCTTTAAAGGTTTGGATGACAATAAAGGCGTTTGGTGCTGCTCGTTTGCGCGAAGAAATAGCTGCTGATATCAATAAGGCTAGGTATTTGTCGGAGCTCGTAGAGTCGGAGGAAAACCTGGAACTTATGGCCCCGGTTCCACTATCAATTGTTTGTTTTCGATATAATCCCGGCGGGATGGCTGGGTCGGCTCTCAATGACTTGAATGATCAAATTATACAAACAATTGAGGCAGATGGACGTGTTTTTCTAACGGGTACCAAAATACATGGAAAAACGGCACTTCGGGTTTGTTTTATAAATCCTCGCACCGAGAAAGAAGATATACAATTACTGCAAAAGGTAGTTTTGGAAATTGGCAGTGAGTTGATGGAAAAAGGGGTTTAAACGGGGAATAGAAAGAGTAAAAATTTAATATTGATGAGTATATGTTGCCTATAAATACAGTCATATCATCAACTTAGAAGGCGTTATTACAGGGGGTGTTATTTTTGACATGCGGGTTATTTTCGTTACCTTTTTTAAATGTTTTTACAGCCACTTTTTTTCGTGTTTTAGTAAAAGAATCATCTACACATAACCAAACAATTAGTACACATTAGTTTATGGATTTATTTGATAAGCTTGAGTCCAGACCAAGCCCATTAGGGGAATTTACTTCGGATGGATACGGATATTATACCTACCCCAAACTTGAAGGTCCGCTCGGTCCTGTCATGAAGTTTAATGGTGAGGATGTCATTGTCTGGAGCATTAATGATTATTTGGGCATTGGAAGTAATGAAGAAGTGAAAGAATATGATGCTCAAATCGCTCAGGATTACAGTTTAAGTAGTCCGATGGGTGCCCGCCTGATGACGGGTAACTCCACTGAGCATGAGAAGCTGGAAGAAGAGCTTGCCGACTTTGTTCATAAGGATGATGCTTTTCTACTTAATTATGGTTACCAGGGCATTATGAGCGTTATACACGCGCTGGTAGATCGCAACGATGTTCTTATTTATGATGAACTGAGCCATGCTTGCATTGTGGATGGAAAACAGCTGGCTATGGCAGAAAAGTATGTGTTTAAGCATAATGATATTGATAGTTTTAAGACGCAATTAGAACGTGCCCACCGTAAGAAAAAGGATGATGGAGCAGTTCTGGTGGTAACAGAAGGCGCTTTTGGTATGACCGGTGATCTGGGCATTTTAAACGAAATGATTGCGCTTAAAGAAGAGTATCCATTCCGTTTGCTTGTTGATGATGCCCATGGAGTAGGAACGATGGGCGAAGACGGTTCTGGTACGGGAACACATCTGGGCTGCCATGATGGGATTGATCTCTATTTTGGAACTTTCGCTAAAGCATTTGCCCTGATTGGTGCTTTTGTTGCTACCGATGAACGTGTTGTAGAATTTCTGAAAGCAAATGTAAGAAGTCAGGTTTTTGCGAAGTCGGTACCGATGCCAATTGTGAAGTCTGCGCGCAAGCGACTCGAGATGATTCGTAATAATCCACAGTGGAGAGAAAAGTTGTGGGAAAATACGAATATGCTGCGCGGCGGACTCAGGGATATGGGCTATAATGTATTGCCTGCCGAATGTCCGGTAACGCCTGTTTTAACAAAAGGAAGTACCGACCTCTGTCAGCTTATCATGCGTAAGATGCGAGAGGAGCACGGTATTTTTGTAAGCGGTGTGGCATATCCGGTTGTTCCAAAAGGGACGGTGTTAATTCGTTTGATACCGACTGCTGCTCATACCAAAGAGCATATTGAGAAAACACTCAATGGTTTTGAGGAAATTAAGGATATGGTATTTGCTGAAGCAAAAAAGCAGAAAAAGAAGATGACTGCTTAACTTGTTACCAGTATTGATATTTTTTAAAGCCCTGTCCATTAGCCGGTGGGGCTTTTTTATTTCTTGTTTTTAACATCAATAGCATGATTTATTGGTGGGCATTATGGGCAACGCCGTAATGCTTCTTGTTCCATTATAAATAAAAAAGGACGAGCCTGAACCCGTCCTCTTTTATAGTATTTAATTTATTATGCTACTTCGATATTAAGAAAAGAGCTTCTTGATCAGGCCGATAACCCCATCTTTCTGATCTTTGGGAGAATCGCCCTTCTTACCACCGCTGAGCTTATCATAGCTTGGCCGCGGTAATTGAAGTTCATTATCCTTTTTCTTTTTGCCTCGTCCATTATTGCTGCCGCGCTTGGATCGGTTATCACGTTTACCACCTCGTGACTTTTTCTTTTTCTTCTTCTGTTTCTTTCGTTCTTCAAGCTTTTGCTTAACCTTATCAGGGAGCGGCAGTTCTTTGGGCGCTTGTCCCAGACTGTTTTCTAATTCATTTATATCACTGCGATCCTGTTTGGAAACCAGCGAGACGATCCTTGAAGCAGTCCCCGAGCCGACTAAATTAGCGCGGTAGCGATACTCATTGGGATCGTTGGGTACGTCATAGTTGATTACTTGTGTAACTCGATCTAACCCAAGTTCAGCGGCTGGGATATCGGCAACCAAGAGGTATTGTACGTCACCGTTACTAAAGTTAGCAAATCGCTGCGATTGCTTTTCATCTGAAAGCTTGCCGTGCAGACTTGTAGCTTTCATGTCATTTTTGCGCAGCGTTCTATAGAGACGATCTGTTCCACGTTTTGAGGCTGTGAAAATAACGCAGTTATCATGAGGCGTATCCTCAAGATGGGCCATCAAGGTCGTTATTTTCATGCGATTAGGCACATAGATGTACCCTTGTGAAAGATTTTGGTCAACTTTGGGAGGTTCTGTCAACATACCCGGTGTTTCATCAAAGCCGATCGCAATGGGATCTTCAGTATGCTGTTTTGTAAGCTCTTTGACATCATCATTAACCTCATTAGAATAGACGAGGGTCTGATAATCGCTGAGTACACGTTTTAAAATGTTCTGGATTTTGTCCTGTAGGTTCAGAGCCACCATTTCGTCAGCGGCATCAATAACTACTAATCCAACGTGTCGGAATATAAATCTCAGATCTTGGCAGACATCCAGCAAAGGACCGGGATTGCCCACAATAACTTCCACTTCACTTTGAATAGCCTCTTTTTGTTCTTCGAGGTCCGTATCCATATCGATGGAAGCGCACTCAATTTGAGCGTGATACCCCATGGCCCAAACCAATTCGTCAATTTGTTGAGATTCCTCGGGATTGGGTGTTAGTACTAGTACCGAGGTACCGTCTTTATCTTCTCTTTTGTTAACTTGCTCAAGTGCAGGTATAACAAATGAAGCAATTTTGCTGCTTCCTGGTTCGGCTTTTATAAGTGCATCATTGCCTTCCAGTACAGCTGGGATTACTTTTTCTTGTAATTCAGTAAGCTCAGTATAATTAATGTCTTGAAGCCCGCTCATTATATTGGGGCTCAACGTCATTTCTTCAAACTTCAACGTTCTAACCTTTCATTTTATTAATGTTTGTTCTTCATGCATTCGCTTCAAAACCAAGCGATGCGTATCAATAGCAGAATATACAAAACTTATGCCGTTTGCTCATCTGATTTCGTTGTTTCTTGATAGCCTTTTTTAAACAGCGGATCAACATAAAGTTCGTGACGGCTCTTCTTTATGTAAACGAGTGATCCCCCTAACATTATTGCCATTCCCATCAATCCAAGAATACCCGCTTCGGGCCCAAAAGAACCGCCGGTAAAAAAATCAGCCCCGGATTGCTGAATCTGGAGCATAGAAAATTCGATATTTTTACCGCTCACGGGAAAGCCGAGAATACCAGCCATTACAAAATTCCAGCTAAAATGAAGACCGACAGATAAGCCCAAACTACCGGTTAGAACGTATGGGATAGCCAAGACAATACCGGCTAAAATAATATTGAACGTAGAGATAAACGAGGCGTTGGGATTAAAAAAGTGCATGAAGCCAAAGAGAGAAGAAGTGAGTATAATTGCTGTAACAAGGGCGCCATTTAGTCCCACACCGGGGTACTTTGATCCCTCGGTGAGATTGAGAAGTTGGTAGCCCCGCGAAAGCAACTCTTCATGAAAGCCCACCATAAGCATAGCCCCAAAGAAGCTGATAATGCCCGTAAGAAAAGGGGTCTCCAATTCTGCTTGCCAACCATATTCAATGATAGTGATCCAGCCCAGCAACCATTGAATAAGAAATATAGAGCTTATGGAAACAGTTGCAATCAGGCATCCCGTAAAAAAGTCTTTCATCCATTCTTTGTTGAAGTTAATCCCGTAATTAAAGAAAGAGCGTTTATCCAACAATCTTGCTGCAAGCCAGACACTTAGGATGATTCCCACAAATTGAGGAATGGTAGTATATATCATTAGCGGATCATCCAACATTTGTTGCACGCCCAGAATGCCAAAACCGACGAACAGAAACATGAAAATGAATTGGATTAACAGTCGCCATCCGGCTCTGAGGCGCTTTTCGTTCTCATTAATAAAGATGTTCATAGAGAAAAAGAAACATTAGCAGTTTAAATTCGGTTACCTTAGTATAAAGGCAACATAATCTACGTGAAAAGCTAAAGGAAGTCATACATTTATGAGTGATCGTTTTGTTTTAGAGGCATCCAAAGAGGAAGTCGAAGAACTATTTGGTATATCAACGGCACGAGATGATTTTTTTAAGCCGAATTATAATATAACGCCAGGCTCGCTTATCCCGGTGATATATAAAGAGGATGGAGAACGAAAAGTCTATAATTTTCGCTGGGGATTGATTCCGCCTGACGCTGAAGAAGAGATTGAGGGTAATGACAATTTTGTTGTTCCGGCTGAAGAACTTGAAGAGGATGAATGGCTTACGGAATGCATAGAGCGGTGCCGTTGTCTAATTCCTGCTAACGGATTTTACAAGTGGAAGTTTAGCGAAAAGAAAAGCACACCTTTTTATATTCGGTTGCTCTCTAATGAGCTGACAGCCATAGCCGGGATATATTCTGTTTGGGAATCCTCGGCAGGGCGTGATGTGTATTCCTGCGCAATGCTTACGACGGAGGCCAATACGCTCATTCAGCCGGTTGATGATCGGATGCCTATTTTTGTGCATCCTGATGACTATGAGCAATGGTTGGGAGAGGGTGAATTAAGTGAATCAGAGTTGGAGGAAGTTATGAATGGCTACGCCATGACCGAATTGACGGTCAATCGTGTGTCTGAAGATGTTAATGATCCCGAAAATAACAGTCCTGAGCTTATTCAGCCGATTCCGAAATAGGAAAAAGACCGACGGATGATCCAAGCAGTTGACGAATTTATTGTTCGCCTTCTTTATAAATTCGCATGGTGGGATATGCTAGCTCAATGTTATCGTGTTCATCAAACTTATCCAGAATATCTTCCCAGATAGCCTCCCCGAGACTCCGTCGCCGCCGGGGATTGGAGAGGTGGCGAATTGTCAGATTAATACCGCTGTCACGCACATCCGTATAGACCGTAGGGGTTAGGTAACGATAATGGATGAGATACGATTTCTTGGCCCGGCTCACTTGGTTTTGGGCTTCTTTCACGTAATCCTTTAGGTGTTTGTCGGCAACATCCTGAAGAATGTGTTTTGCTTTCTTCCAGTCACTTTCAAAGGTGACGAGCACCTGCAGCTCGTTCCAGATAAACTCAAAATCGCTGGTATAATTGGCCAGGGAGTCATCAAACACCAGATGATTGGGCACGTGGATAACGCGACCGGTGCTTTGGTCGGCATGTACCCAGTTGCCAATTTCCAACAGGGTAAACTTAAAAACACGAATATCAATTACATCTCCTTTGACATCCCCAACCTGAATGCGATCTCCAACATCAAAAGGTTTGCGCCACACCAAGAATATCCATCCGGCAAAATCAGTGACGGGGCCTCTCAGCGCAATGGCTAAACCAGCAGAAAGTAGCCCTAAAAAGGTGGCCAGTGATTGCAATCCTTCAAACCAAATGCGCCCCACGACCAAAAAGCCAATGAAGACGGCGATGTAGGTCATATTTTTACGCCATTTATACTGGGCTTTGGCATCCGGCAATTTTCTGTTGATAATGCGTATAGCGATAATACGAACCAGCCAAATTACAAAGATGGCCATGATAGAAAGAACAACCTGGTAGGTAATACCGGGCGAATTCTGAATAAACTCTTGTACTCTATTTGGAAAGTCTGGCACGGCTAATTAATTAGGAGATGAAATATTTATTAATTCAAATAGTTATTATAGGTGCATTACAACTAAATTTCTATTATATCTTCATTGGAAAGAAAAGGAATTTTGAATAACTTTACGGGTCTGAAAATCACCGTCACATAGTTTATACTCATGCTTTATACAATTATACTTTCGATAATTACACTTGTCAGCGTTCTTTTGGTAATTGTAATTCTCTTGCAACCGGGTCAGGGACAAGGAATTTCCGGCGGTTTAGCAGGGGGTCAAGCAGGCGGGCAGGGTCTTGGCGCTCGTCGCACAGCCGATCTTTTGTCAAAATCAACGACCGTACTGGGTACGGCTTTGCTGGTGCTGAGCGTACTGGCGAACTTTGCTATTGAACGAGGCGGTACAACCGAAAGTGCAGTACAGCAAAGTGGTGTTGAAGTTCCGGCACAACAGGGTAATGGGTTGAATGATGCATCCCAAACGCCATCAGCAGTACCTGAATTGCCCCAGAACCAAGGTGGCAATAACGGTGGTGGAGATAACGGAGGAAGCTCAGGAGATGATAACTAACTCCTGACCAAGTAAGGATTTTACAGCCCGATTTCCGAAGAGGAGATCGGGTTTTGTTATTGGCTGTTCATGATTTCGGAAAGGAGTCGATGTGATTTAAGCCGCTGGTCGTGATCATAAATATAGGTGGCGGTCATAATCTCATCGGCAGCGGTTTTTGCTACGAAACCTGAAAGCTCTTCTCTCACCGTTTCTTTGCTCCCCACGAATGTGTATTTCAACATCTGCTCTACCGCCATCTTTGTAGGTAAATTCCAGACTGTATTCATATCGTCAACAGGGGGCGGCATGGGATCTCGGTTGCCGGTGACTACGCCCATGAACATCTGCTTTAGGGATGTAGATAAAAAATTAGCCTGCTCATCCGTATCAGCTACAACAATATTAACACAGGGCATTACGTAAGGTTCATCAAGCTGCTTAGAGGGTTCAAACTTCTCGCGGTACACCTGCAGTGCTGCATGCAGCTGTTGGGGTGAAAAGTGGCTGGCAAATACATAAGGTAATCCCAGGGCAGCCGCCAGGTGTGCACTGTCTGTACTTGATCCTAAGATCCATATCGGCACTTCGGTTCCTTCTCCGGGAATAGCGCGTACATCAGCCGAACTGTTATCCGGAGAAAAATATTGCTGCAGTTGTTTTACATTTTGAGGAAATTGTTGTACCTGCTGTATGCGGTCGGGACGAATAGCCTGCGCTGTTTTTTGATCGGTGCCGGGCGCACGTCCAAGTCCCAGATCAATGCGATTAGGATAGAGCGTAGCCAGTGTGCCGTAGTGCTCGGCAATAATCAAAGGAGAATGATTTGGCAGCATTACTCCACCTGAGCCAATGCGCAACGATTCGGTAGCTTCTGCTACATGTCCCAGCAGAACTGAAGTGGCCGAGCTGGCAATATTTTCCATATTATGATGTTCAGCCATCCAAAATCGGGTATAGCCCCAGTCTTCTGCATGGCGGGCTAAATTCCGGCTGTTGTTAATGGCATCAGCGGGGGATTGTCCTTCGGTAATAACAGCTAAATCTAAAATGGAATACGTTACGTCAGAGAAGGGGTTTTTACTCATGGTTTACTTAAAAGCTTTAAAAATTAAAACTGAGAAATGTCACTTAGAGGGTAGGTTTATAACTCTTTAGTATGCTCAATCTTAACGGAATCAAAATGAGTGGCGGGAAAGCGAACGGTCCAGATACCGCGTAAATCACCCATTGAGAAACCAGTAGCCTGATCTTTGGGATACAGTTCCTGAATCGTAGCTAGGTTTTCTTTGCTGATGTCTTCATTGACCTTACCGTGACAGTTCAGACAGAGAGAATTGGTAATAGTGATTGGAGCATGAAAGGTGATTCTGTTTTCATCGGCATAGGTAACAGGTTTTAACTCGTCACCCGATTCCAACTTGTCGATATATTGTTTAATAACCTCGACTTCGAGTGAGTCGGCGGTATTGTATGGGGTGCGCGGCTTATGGCTGGCACGTCGTATACTTACATCATGATGTTTGGAAAGGGAGTCGGTAAGGGGAATGGCCTCTACATTACAAAACTGCAGGGCATGTTCTACGCCTCCTTCTGCTATAGCATTTTTGAGGTTTGAGCTTAAGGTTTGGAACGTTGCTTTAGCAATTTGTTGTCCCTCATTAACAACAGCCGTTGTGTCGTAGGAAATCAACTGTTCCTTTTCTTGTTGTGATTCATGCTGACAACCAAATCCCATGGCTAAAACAAAGGCTATTAATATACCATATCGCATAATGAGTAGGGCTTAGGTTTATAAGGATATCACCTGTAATCTAATAGAAAAGTAGCTGCTCTGCTATTCAATGTTAATAATTTGTCCGGTGATGAGTGTTTTCAGGCTTTTTTCGTAGCCGTTGACGACGTGCTCCATTTTGGCAGGTGTATGACCGGGAAAGAAGTCACCGAGCGCATCAGCGGAATCTTCGACCAGAGCAGGACTTACGGCATTGATGCGAAATCCTTTCTGCAGGAATTCTCCGTAAGCGCCGGTTACAAATCCATTGACTGCGCCATTGATTGTGCTTAGGATGGTTCCCTGTGGAATAGGATCGTCAGAAAGAATACCGGATGTCAGCGTAACACTGCCACCCTCGTTCAGGTAATCCAGAGCCGTAAGTGCTACATTTATTTGTCCCATCATTTTGCTCCGAACCCCTTTCAAAAAGTCCTCATTATTAGAATTAGGTAACGGTTTTACAGGTGCCGATCCCGCCGTGACAATTACGGCATCCACGGATCCTGTTTCTACAAAGAGGTTTTGAATGGATTCAGGGTTGGTAATATCCACCTGTACGTCGCCAGAACTTCTACCGGCAATAATTAGCTCGTTTTCAGCATCAAGTCGATTTGCCACTTTCGATCCAATTGTGCCGGTTCCACCTATCAGTAAGATTTTCATAACCACTAATAAATTTATTGAAATGTTTCTATAAGATATCCTTAGGATGGATATTTTTAGATCCAAAGGAAAATATATTCTTCAAATAGGTGGGATAGGAAGAGTTTATTATATATAAAAATATACCGCCTTTGATTGGAAATTACTTTCCGATACAAAACCGCGAAAAAATGGAATCCAAAATATCTTCAGTGGTAATTTCGCCGGTTATGGTTCCCAGATCTTTAAGGGCTGATCGCAAATCAATGGAAAGGAAGTCGCCGGTCATGCCCTGATCAAGCGCTTTTAAAGCACTGCGCACATTTTCTTGGGCATTTTGAAGTGCATCGCGATGCCGGCTGGAGGTGACCAGCAGACTTGACGAGTCATACTCTTTATTTTCGAGCGCCCGCTGCTTCATCAGTTTTTTGAGTTCGTCAATTTTTTCACCTTCCAGCGCCGATATCTTTAAGTCGTAATCCATGCGTTCGTCCTCAATATCCAGTGCAATATCATTTTTGGTGCCGATAAGTACGAAGGGGGTATCACCGGCACTTTTTTGAAACCGGGCAATATCTTTACGCTCTTCTGGGGTTACCTCCTGCGAGAGGTCCTTAAGATAAACCGCCAGATCAGCTTTTTCGAAAGCTTCTTGTGATCGTTTAACGCCCTCGGCTTCAATGACATCCTCAGTATCACGAAGCCCGGCTGTGTCGGTGAGTTGAAAGCGGAGTCCGTCATAGCTCCAATCCACGTCGATGGTATCACGCGTAGTGCCCGCAATATCAGTTACAATCGCACGCTCTTTGCCCACCAGAGTATTTAGCAGGGTAGATTTGCCGGCATTGGGCAGTCCGATAAAAACAGTTCGCACACCGTGTTTAACTAAGCGCCCAGTTTCGTAGGTGGACAGCAGATTATCTATCTCTTCATCCAATTCTTTTAGAAGTCGCTCCAGTTCTTCTTTGTCAGCAAACTCGACGTCTTCTTCCACAAAGTCGAGCTCGAGTTCTACCATGGCCGTCGCATCAATAATCTGCTGTCGGAATTGTTTGATGTGTTTACCGAGCTGCCCTTCGAGCTGCTGGTGAGCGGCATCCATCGCCTTTTGGCTTTTAGCGTGGATGAGATCGGCAACAGCTTCGGCTTGACTGAGTTCCATTTTGCCATTCAGAAAAGCCCGCTGGGTAAATTCCCCCGGTTCAGCGGAGCGGATGCCAAGTGCCAGCATGGCTTCTAAGACAGCTTGGGTAACGAGGACACCACCGTGACATGAAATCTCAACTGTTTCTTCCCCGGTGTATGATTTTGGTGAGTGAAACAGTGTAGCTAACACTTCATCTACTACGTTATCGTCTTGATCTATAATATTACCAAAATGTACCGTATGGGATTCCTGTTCGGTGAGATCTTTACCGCTAAACGCTTCATTAACTTTGGCAATTGCATTCTTTCCCGATACACGGATTACCGCAATACCTCCTTCGCCTACAGGGGTGGCAATGGCCGCTATAGGTTCTTTCTGGTTGATTTGGCGCTGTTCTTTTGTATCGGGAGTGGGTTCCTGTTTTGTCATAGCAATAAATATAAGGGGTTTTGTGCCTTATATCATTCAAATAAAAAACCCTGTCAAAGTACTGTACTCTGACAGGGTTAAGGGAAAAATATTCTGAATTATTACTCTACATCGCCCATTAACTTTTGTACAAATGGACTTGCAATCAGGGCAATGACTCCACCACCGCCTACAATCATAGCTACCCACCAGAAGAGGCTGGTTTCAGAAAGAACTTCAAGCTGACCGGCCATAAGACCTGCAAAGAGGTTCCCTACGGCAGCTGCCACAAACCAGATTCCCATCATTTGACTGACGCGAGATGGAGGTGCCAGCTTTGTCATGGATGAAAGTCCTACAGGTGACAGACAAAGTTCACCGGCTGTATGAAGGAAATAGGTGACTACCAGCCAGGCAGGGCTAACTGGGTTTGCTTCAGTGGCATTGGCAGCACCCCATGAAAGGACAAAGAATCCGGCAGCGAGGCCAAAGAGTCCCAAACCAAATTTAACAGGGATGGATGGATTAGCATTACGAGCCGCTAACCAAGTCCACATAAATCCAAAAATAGGTGCAAAAACAACAATGAAAAAGGGATTAATAAGTTGTAGCGTACTGGCAGGTGTTTCCCATCCGATACCAATGCGCTGTATGAGCCACCAAAGGAAGATAAGAATACCAACCGAAGAGACAGCAACGACACCTTTTGCAAAGCTCCATAAGTCATCTCGTTTATATACACGGTAAACTACATATAATATTGGAATAGCAATTAGGGCAGTAATTAACAATGCTACCCCGCCATCAAGCCAGGCAATGTCACCAATGTTTCGGTTGGTGAGGTCTTTGGCAAAGAGATTCAGAGAAGAACCGGCCTGCTCAAATCCACTCCAAAAGAGCGCGGCAAGAAGAAACAGCCAAAAGATGACGCCAAGTTTCTTTTGCTCTTCTTTGTTGTGTCCACCAAAGAAGATGATGTATCCAAAAAAGATAATGGTAATTGCAACGGCAGCACCACCAAGGTATTCAGCAAGTGTTTGTAGCGTAATATTAATGACACCAGAACTCATCAAGAAGGTGAAAGCGACAATACTTGCAGCTACTGCTGAGATCGTAGCATAAAATGTACGACTGCGCGCTTGTAGAACTTCTTCACTTTCCCCGGTTTTTAGGTTTCCGGCATTGCCCAGAAATTTATAGCCATACTTGTATGAGATCAGTCCGAGCACCATTCCGAAGCCAGCCAGGGAGAATCCCCAGTGCCAGTTGTAGCCTTCGCCTAAAACACCGCAAAGCAGAGGACCTAAGATGGCACCAAAGTTAATGCCCATATAAAAGATGGAGAATCCCGCATCGCGTCGGGCTCCGCCCTCAGGATAGAGGTCGCCAACCATGGAGCTTACGTTGGGCTTAAGCAGTCCGGTACCAATTACAATAAGTGCCAGACCGAGGTAGAAAAATTCAATCCAGGGAACAGCCATGCTAAAGTGTCCGGCGGCAATAATAACACCACCTACAAAAACAGCTTTACGTTGTCCCCAAAGTTTATCAGCAACCCATCCACCGGGCAGTGAAAGTACGTATACGAAAAAAGTGTAAAGTCCGTAGATAGCTGTGGCTTTACCAACGCTGAATCCCAAACCGGGATTCGCGGTCATCGTTTCTGCTGTCATATACAGAACGAGCAATGCCCGCATTCCATAGTAACTGAAGCGTTCCCAAAGCTCAGTAAAGAATAGAGTTGACAGCCCCCGCGGATGACCAAAAAAGTCATTTTGTTGGGCGGCGTCTACCGTCCCTGTTTGTTCGTTTGCCATTGAAACTGGTGTTTATTTAGAATTGCAATTCCCAATAATACAATTGATTTACGCCGTGCATGATAATTAAACCGACATAGTGAAGCAACTTTAAAGTTATTCTGTTGTATAGCAACGTAAGCTGAAACGTTTTCACTGTTTTAAATGGTACGCAATGCCTATTAAATTTATTACATTGCCTAAAATCCGAAGAAAAAAACAGTAGTGATGAGTACAGATAAAGGTGTTGTCAAAAATATTAAAGCACCAAGGGGAACGGATCTGCAGTGCAAGGGTTGGCACCAAGAGGCCGCCCTGCGCATGCTGATGAATAACCTTGATCCGGATGTAGCTGAAAAGCCGGATGAGCTGATTGTCTATGGCGGAAGCGGCAAGGCGGCGCGTAACTGGGAGAGCTATCACAAAATTGTTGAAACGCTGAAACGACTTGAAAATGACGAGACGCTTTTAGTACAAAGCGGTAAACCCGTGGGCGTATTTCGGACCCACGAAGAAGCCCCGCGCGTGCTTATTGCCAATTCCCACTTAGTGCCAAACTGGGCAAATTGGGATGAGTTTCGTGATCTGGAAAAGAAGGGGCTTACAATGTACGGTCAGATGACGGCCGGTTCGTGGATTTATATTGGTACGCAGGGAATTTTGCAGGGCACATACGAAACTTTTGCGGAATGCGCCCGCCAGAAGTTTGACGGCACGCTCGAAGGCCAGCTGCTGGTTACGGCGGGACTTGGTGGCATGGGCGGTGCACAACCGTTGGCGGCTACGATGAACGGGGCAGTATGTATCGCCATAGAGGTGGAGGAAAGTCATATAGATCGCCGTATTGAAACCGGTTATTGTGATATAAAATGTACCAATTTGGATGAGGCTCTCGATAAGGCACTGGATGCCAAAGAAAAAAGGGAAGCGCTATCTATTGGGCTGCAGGGCAATGTGGCTGAGGTTCTGCCTAAAATGCTTGAAAAGGATGTGATTCCCGATGTGTTGACGGATCAGACTGCAGCTCATGACCTTCATCTTGGATATATTCCGGCTGGAATGTCGGTCGAAGAGGCCGCTGAAGAACGCGAGCTAAACCCCGACATGTATCAGGAGGCAGTGCTCGACTCGATGGTAACCCACGTAGAAACGATGCTGAAAATGCAGGAAAAAGGAGCTATAACCTTTGATTATGGCAATAATTTGCGGGGACAGGTTGCCGATCATCGTGGTATGGAAGAGGCCTTTAATTTCCCCGGATTTGTGCCTGCTTTTGTACGTCCGCTGTTCTGCAGAGGATCGGGTCCGTTTCGATGGGCAGCGCTGTCCGGTAATCCCGAAGATATTTATACGACTGACCAGGCAGTATTAGAGACTTTTCCTGAAAAAGAAGCCCTTCACCGCTGGATTCATAAAGCGCAGGATCAGGTGCAGTTCCAGGGATTGCCATCTCGTATCTGCTGGCTGGAATACGGAGAACGCGCCGAAATGGGTGCCAAGTTTAACTGGCTTGTTAAAAATAACAAAGTAGATGCCCCGCTTGTTATTGGTCGAGACCACTTGGATACTGGCTCGGTTGCATCACCCAACCGCGAAACCGAGGGCATGAAAGACGGCTCCGATGCTATAGCCGATTGGCCATTATTGAATGCTATGCTCAATACGGCAAGTGGAGCAAGTTGGGTTTCTTTGCATCACGGTGGAGGTGTAGGTATTGGCTACTCTATTCACGCAGGAATGGTTTGCGTAGCCGATGGAACCGAATTGGCCGATGAGCGTCTGCAACGCGTGCTGACCAATGATCCCGGGAGTGGCGTAATGCGTCATGCGGATGCCGGTTATGATGAAGCTGTTAAAACGGCCAAAGAGCGTGGCGTAGATCTTCCGATGGTGGAGTAATTGATGCAGAACTCTATACCCAAGCGCATACTTCCTGTCATTGTTTTTGCCCAATTTGCCGGCACTTCGCTCTGGTTTGCAGGCAATGCCGTTATTCCTGATTTAGTGCAAGAGCTGCATCTTACGGAGATGGCTGTCGGATATATCACTTCGGCTGTACAATTTGGTTTTATTTCTGGGACGCTGGTCTTTGCTTTTCTCAGTGTTGCGGACCGTATTTCGCCGAGCAAGGTGTTTTTGTGGTGTGCGATATTAGGTGCCAGCGGGAATGCACTAACAGTTTACAGTGGCACATTTACACTGTTGATGCTCAGCCGGTTTGCCACGGGTTTCTTTTTAGCGGGTATTTATCCGGTGGGGATGAAGATCGCTTCAGACTGGCACAAAGAAGGGCTGGGAAAAGCATTGGGCTATTTAGTTGGCGCGCTGGTATTAGGTACGGCTTTTCCACATCTGATTAAGTATTTCAGTGCTGACTTGCCGTGGAAGATCATTCTCTTCGCCACCTCGTGGTTTGCTACCATTGGGGGCGTGGTTCTTTACTTTGCAGTTCCTGATGGACCCTACCAGGGAGATAAGGGGGCATTTAAACCTTCTGCCATAATTCAACTATTTAAAAACAAGAACTTTCGCTCGGCAGCTTTCGGATACTTTGGACACATGTGGGAACTCTATGCTTTTTGGGCTTTTGTCCCCCTCATGGTTGCTTATTATAGTTCAGTTAATGGAAACATGTATGGACAGACCTCGCTTTGGGCTTTTGCGATCATCGGTGTTGGAGGCATAAGTTGCGCAATAGGCGGACATTGGTCCGTTAAATCAAACAGTAAAACAGTGGCTTTGATATCATTAGTTGGTTCGGGACTTTGCTGTTTGTTGGCACCCTTGATGTTCGATCTTCCATTTTATCTTTTTGTCGGACTCTTACTGGTTTGGGGACTTTTTGTAGTGTCTGATTCTCCGCAATTTTCAACGCTTGTGGCACAATCATCAGATTCAAAGTATGTGGCTACAGGACTAACGATTGTCAACAGTATTGGTTTTGCTATTACTATTGTCAGTATTCAACTAATTAATATGATGTGGGCTCAATGGCAAAGCCCAGTGGTATTTTTAGTGTTAGGAGTAGGTCCGTTTTTTGGGGCTATATCTATTATGCGATATGAATTAATACCACATCGTGAAACTCCATAGTTCAAGAAACGTGCAATAAGATCTAAAGATCAACGAATCTATTACCTATGGAAATAATACTGATTATTGTAGGGGCGTTATGTATTCTTGCCGGACTTATCGGATCTTTTCTTCCTGTAGTTCCAGGCACGCCGGTAGCCTATTGTGGGTTACTGATTTTACAATTGGCCACCCAACCATTCTCAGCTACGTTTTTAATTGTCTGGGTTCTGATTGTTGCTGCCATCATGATTTTAGACAATGTGATTCCTGTCTATGGGACAAAAAAATTCGGCGGATCCCCTTATGGGATCTGGGGTAGCCTACTGGGCATGGTTGTTGGGATCTTTTTCTTTCCTCCATTGGGTATTATTGTTGGGCCGCTTATAGGGGCTTTTGCCGGAGAACTTATTGGCGGAAGAACCTCTGATCGGGCACTAAAATCAGCCCTTGGATCATTCGCCGGCTTATTGGTCAATACGTTGATGAAAGTGATTGCCAGCGGAATTATGGGATATTACTTTATTATAAATGTTTTTTGATTAACCGGATTTTTGAAAGATAATTACCCTGTCAGCAGGGAAATCCACCGAGGCGTTCCAGTGATCGGCCAGCCAGTAAAAGGTGTCTTTGGTGTAAAATGTGACGTGGGTTATATCGAGTCGATAGTGCCAATCGGCAAAAAAGGGGACATCATCTTCAGCAATTTTAGTCATTATACCCAAATATCCGCCGGGTCGCAGGCAACTCCACAGTCGTTCTAATTCTTTGCCGGGGTGGAAGAGGTGCTCCACCACTTCAGTAGCGGTAATAAAGTCATAGGTTTCATCAAACACAGAGGGATCATCATCATAAAAAGAGTCATAGATTGACATCTCATGACCTGCTTCCTCAAACATTAGATTTAGTGTGGGACCGGGCCCTGATCCAAAGTCGAGTCCCTTACTTTCTGGTTTCAATAGCTTGTTTAGTGGATTAAAAAGCTGACCCAGAAAATTGCGGTATCCTTCATCCTCAGGGTCATTTTCGTGGGTTTCATATCGCTCAAATTCCTCATCGGTTGAGGGACGGTCTTTGGGTGGAACAAAGATTAGCCGGCAATTTGGACACCGGTAATAATCACTGGCATAGTGATCCGACTGATCTCGATAAAAAAGTTGAACATTGGTTCCATCGCATAATATACAAGAAGATATACCCATATAGAGCTAGTTCTGATTTAGTTCTTTTTGTAGAAGATACAAATTACAGCCCCCTTTCTTTTTATCAAGACTGGAGAAAACTCAGGAGAATCAAAAAGGTGTATTGGTAACATATAGATAGCCGGAATAATTTTTATATATTAAATGAATGAACGTTCATTCATAGTTGTTGTATTCTCCAGCAGTAAGAAAAACCTATTAAAATGACAGACAAAAATACCGACAAGCGTTCCGCTTTGTTATCAGCCACACTAGACCTGGTAAGCAATCATGGGTTTCATAATACCCCAATGGCTAAAATTGCCAAGCTTGCTGATGTCTCAGCGGGGACCATCTATAATTACTTCAGTAATAAACAGGACCTTGTAGATAGTCTTTACCTGCACATCAAAGATGAGTTCACGAATGCTGCGTTTCAGGGTTACGATGAAGAAAAGCCTGTTAAAGAAGGGGTTAAGCTGATTTGGTTTAATATGATTGAGTATAAGATGTCAAACCCAAAGCAGGCAAACTTTCTATCTCAGTGTGAGAACTCACAGATTGTATCAGCTTCAGTGCGTGAACAGGCACTACAACATCTGCAACCACTACTAGATCTTTGGGAGCGCGGCCAAGAAGAAGAGATAATACGAGATGTTTCTCCCTACCTGCTTTATGCCTATGCCGTCTATCCACTGTCATTTTTTGTAGCAGTTAAGAAACGAGATGAATTTCACCTAACACAAGAAATGCAACAACACTCTTTTGAGATGGCGTGGAGTGCCATCACAACAAAATAACAGAACAAATATTCGAACTTTAAAAAGTATCAGATGAATAAAGTAATAAAACTAGCAAACAGACCAGTTGGAAAGCCTGAGTTATCGGATTTTTATTTTGAAGAAATCGATAAACCTACTCCTTCAGAAGGGGAGGTGCTATTGGAAGCCAAATATGTATCGGTAGATCCATATTTGCGTGGTCGAATGAGTGAAGCGGAATCCTATGTAGAGCCATTTGAGCTGAACAAACCTATTAGTTCGGCTATCGTAGCAAAGGTAGTTTCAACTAAGAATAAAGAATTTAATGAAGGGGACTATGTGTCGGGCGAGCTGGATTGGAAGGAGCTCCAATTATCGGATGGAAAAGAGCTACGGAAATTGGATCCTGATGGAGCCCCGCTTTCTGCGAACCTTGGAATTTTGGGAATGACCGGCATTACCGCCTATATAGGATTAACAGAAATAGGCGAATTAAAAGAAGGGGAAACATTAGTCGTTTCCGGTGCTGCAGGTGCTGTAGGCAGTGTTGTGGGACAGATTGGAAAGATCAAAAATTGTCATGTTGTAGGTATCGCTGGCTCGGATGAAAAAGTTGAGTTATTAAAAACAAAGTTCGGCTTTGATGAAGGAATCAACTACAAAAAGACAGAAAATATGGGGGAAGCTATTGCTAAAGCAAGTCCCGATGGCGTTGATGTGTACTTCGACAATGTTGGCGGGCGTATCTCTGATGGGGTGTATCAAAATATGAATGACTTTGGCCGGGTAATAAACTGTGGCGCTATTGCCCTGTATAATGCTACCAAAATGCCGACCGGCCCCCGCGTGGAACCAATGCTGGTCCAAAAGCGGCTTACTATGCGAGGTTTTATTGTAGGAGACCATCAAGATAAGTTTGGCAAAGCAGTAAAACAGCTGGCAGGATGGTTGGCAGAAGGAAAGCTAGAGTATTCAGAAACAATAGTAGAAGGCTTTGAAAATATTCCCCAGGCCTTTTTGGATCTATTTGAAGGGAAGAATCAAGGAAAAATGATCGTTAAAGTTTAAACCATATCATATACAGAATGCAAAATTTCGACTTTTACAATCCGACAAAAATATTATTTGGTGAAGGAAAAATTGAAACCATAACCGAAGAAATTCCAGATGATGCCAAAGTGCTGATGACGTACGGCGGTGGAAGTATCAAGCGAAATGGTATCTATGAGCAGGTGATCGAAGCACTATCCGGTTTTGAAGTTGTTGAATTTGGCGGTATTCCCCCGAATCCCGAATACGAAGTGCTTTTGGAAGCATTAGACGTTATTAAGGATGAAGATATAGACTTCATGTAGGCCGTTGGCGGTGGATCGGTTATTGACGGCACCAAGTTCCTGTCTGCAGCGGCACTGTATGATGGGGATGAACCTTGGGAGCTCTTATCGGACCCCATTCGCGTGGAAGAAGGTTTACCCTTTGGGACGGTCTTAACGCTTCCCGCGACGGCATCTGAGATGAATTCCGGTGCTGTGGTATCGCGTGAAGAGACCAAAGAAAAATTAGCGATGGGCGGTCCAGGACTGTTCCCAAAGTTTTCGGTATTGGATCCCACTGCTGTTAGAACCGTACCCGAGAGACAGTTGGCAAATGGGATCACGGATGCGTTTACGCACGTACTCGAGCAATATATGACGTACCCTGCAGGAGGACATCTGCAGGATCGTTTTGCCGAAAGCATTATGCAGACTCTTATTGAGGTGGCTCCAAAGGTTATGGAAGACCCGTCTGATTATGAGGCCGCCTCTAACTTTATGTGGAGCTGTACGATGGCATTGAATGGATTAATCCAAAAGGGAGTACCCACTGACTGGGCCGTGCATGCAATGGGACACGAACTTACTGCTTTGTATGGAATAGACCATGCGCGCACACTTGCCATCATTGCTCCCCGCCATTACGAAGAGAACTTTGGGCACAAAAAAGAGAAGCTAGCTCAATATGGAGAGCGCGTTTGGAATATTACTGATGGGGATACCGATACAAAAGCAACCAAAGCTATTGAAAAGACCGAGTCCTTTTTTCATTCCCTCAATATAGATACAAAACTCTCTGATTATACTGATGATTACGAAGAGACTGCCCAGATCATAGCAGAACGCTTTAAAGAACGCGGATGGACCGGGTTGGGCGAGCATAAGGAGTTAGGTCCTGATCAGGTGAAAACCATTGTGGAAAAGAGCTACTAGCATTTAAATAAATACAAGATCAAATTGAGTAAAAGTAATATTACTATGGACATTTTATTTGTATTAACATCGCACGATGAATTGGGAGATACTGGCAAGAAGACCGGTTTTTGGGTCGAAGAATTTGCCAGTCCCTATTATACCCTTTTAGATGAGGGGGCAAATATAACACTGGCGACTCCCAAAGGTGGGGCTGCTCCTGTTGATCCTCAAAGTGAAGCCGACGATGCCCAGACAGAAGCAACAGAACGATTTTATAACGATGAGGAAACAAAGCAAAAAATTAACAACACAAAGCGTATTTTGGAGATAGACGCAGATGATTTTGATGCGGTATTTTATCCTGGTGGTCATGGTCCGCTTTGGGATCTGGCCGAGGATGAAGAATCTATCTCACTCATTGAAGCCTTTAATGCCCAGGGGAAACCCGTTTCATTTGTTTGCCATGCACCGGCTGCATTGAAGAATGTGAAAGGAACAGATGGAGATCCCTTGGTTAACGGTAAGAAGGTAACCGGCTTTTCCAATGATGAAGAAGCCGCCGTTGGTCTTACTGAGGTTGTTCCATTCCTGGTTGAGGATATGCTGGTTAAGAATGGAGCTGATTACAATAAAGCCGAAAGTTGGTCTCCTTATGCTGTAGAAGATGGGAATCTTATCACCGGACAAAATCCTGCCTCATCAGAATTGGTAGCTAAAAAATTGTTGGGGAAGATCTAGCATAATCACTCAAGGCAAAAATAAAGAGGGACAGTGCTTAAATTGTACTGTCCTTTTTTTGTGAGAAAGTACATACTAAGTCCTCAATGGAATACTAATATGAAGAAAACTTAAGTGTATGCCGAGATCGTAAGTTGGGCAACTGCCGTGTATACCCTATCTTCGGGAAAATAAAAGCAATATGGCATTCAGATGATTACGCTACAAAACCTATACTCAGATTTATCCGAAAGCATTGAAAGTTTTAAGCAAAATCCTGAATCGCTACGTGCCTCTCGTGATATCGTGGAACAGGCGTTGGACCGAGATGAACCGATGTATGGAATTAACACGGGCTTTGGCGCCTTGGCGAACAAACGTGTAAGTGAAGAACAGCTTGAGCAGCTCCAGCGCAATCTAATCCTGTCCCATTCTGTAGGGGTGGGAGAACTCATTCCCAAAGATATTTCTCGATTAATGCTGCAGCTTAAAATTCACGCGCTGGGATTGGGTAATTCAGGAATATCCGAGAAGACCTTTGATCGGCTAATCTATTTCTCGGATCACGACCTGATTCCCGCTATGCCTGAAAAGGGAAGTGTAGGCGCTTCTGGTGATCTAGCCCCGCTGGCACATATGTCGCTTCCGTTACTGGGTTATGGATTGTTTTGGGAGGAGGATGGTACCGATACAATTCCTGCAGAAGAGGTCTTAAATGATCATGATTTGGAACCTATTAACCTCCAGCCTAAAGACGGGCTATCGCTGATCAATGGTACGCAACAGATGGGCGCGTATGGAGCGTATGTTTTGGAAAAATCGTTGAACATATTGAAAGCTGCTGATCTGATTGCGGCCATGAGTTTGGAGGCGCTGCAGGGTAGCATCAAACCGTTTGATGAGCGCATTCACGAAATTCGGCCGCATAATGGGCAACAAGAAGTAGCCCGAAATGTACGAGCGCTTTTGGTAGAAAGTGAGATTTTGGAGTCGCACCGTGATTGTGGAAAAGTTCAGGATCCGTACTGTTTGCGTTGCGTCCCGCAGGTGCACGGTGCCAGCCGTGACGGATTACGTTATTGTCAAAAAACAATTGAAACCGAGTTGAATTCGGTAACGGATAATCCCCTCGTTTTTGAAAATGGCGATATCATCAGCGGAGGGAATTTCCATGGACAGCCGTTGGCTCTGGCGCTTGATCATGCTAAGATTGCGTTGGCAGAACTGGCCAGCATTTCCGAGCGTCGGACCTACTTGTTGCTCGAAGGCCATGATGGGTTACCGGAACTACTGATGGAAGAGACAGGCATTAATTCCGGATTCATGATTCCGCAATACACCTCGGCATCGCTGGTGTCAGAAAATAAAGTCTTATGCCATCCTTCATCGGTCGATTCCATTCCTACAAGTTTGGGACAGGAAGACCATGTGAGTATGGGGAGTATTAGCGCGTTAAAGTTGCTTGAGGTGTACCAAAATGTAGAGCAGGTGCTGGCTATTGAATTATTTACGGCGGCACAGGCACTCGACTTCCGCAAACCGCTGAAGCCGGGGAAGGGCGTGGAAATTGCGCATAAGTTTGTGCGTGATGCCATTCCTCATGCGGAGGAAGATCATTATTTTAAAGACGATATCAGCAAGGCGGTAGAGGTGTTACAGAGCCGAAGTATGGTAGAAGAAGTCGAAAAGGAACTAACTCAGCTGGTATAAGTTCTAAACTGATAGGTGTAAAGAAAGATGCGCTGCCCGCATTCTACAATACGAGTACAACGATTTTAGTGTACCACTTTCAAATCCTCAAAATCAATAAGTAGATTAACAGGTCGAGGGAAGGAAATTACGTAGGCATCTTTATGAAAGTCAGTCATAATTTGTTGGATATTTGATGCATCCTTGATTTCGGTTAAGACCCCAATCAACACTTCATAGTATTGCTTGCGCTTGATGATGAAAATCTTTTCTTCAGCATCTTGCACCGAGTTCACTAACATATTCACGGCATGATCTCTAACACGTTGAGCAGTTGGCAAATTATAGGAAGCAAAGATTTGTACGTAATGTCCGGCCGGTAATAGTTCGGCCGCACCGGTTTTTTGATTGACTGGGATAGAATTGATTTGGCCTTCCATATTTGCAAAAGCCATTTCAAGGTCATCCAAACGCTGCTCAAGGAGATTCATGCGTATTTTTAGAGAATCGATTTCTGCTCTGTTATCACCAATGGCACTGTTGAATCCCCGGTGATCTTCTCGGTTCTCTTTATCTATTTTATCGATCTTGTCAGTCAAAGCCTGAATGCGGTCGGCTTGTGCCATGAGTGTATTATAATCTGAACGGTTCAGATCCATGGGAAATGGTTTCCACGATGGATGAATAGCACTTGGTTTTCCAAAGTTAAGGCGGATGCCAGCGGTTAGCGAATTAATCAGATCGGCCCCCCATCCTTCGGTCTCGTTATCCATTTCATTTGATCCGATATGGTAATCGTAGTGGGTGAATAGATCTATGGTATTTGATAATTTATAAGCGATGCCGGCTCCGAGATTATAGCTCGAGTTATGGTTATAGATTTTTTTATTCGGGTCGCGGTAGTTGTATAGGTCATACCCCACACCCGCCGTTAAAAAGGGATTAATTCGCTCAGTGATTAAGTTAATCATCAAGAGTTGATTGAGGTTAATGATGTTTCTGAATGAGATCATATTCATTTGTGTCTCAAACGGATAATCAAATCCTTTAATCTGGGTCCGTTGATAACCGAGCTCGAGCGACCAAGCTGGGGTTAAGGCGTATTGTAGGCCCCCGCCAAAAGAATAGGTGTCTTTGGTATTAGTGCTGAAGTTGCTTGAGAGAAAATATTCCCCCCGATTGGTATCGCCGAGACTTGCTCCCCCATTGAAGGTGAGGCTGATCTTGCGAAATTCATATCCAAAATAGTCTTGTGCAAAACCGAGTGCTGGAATGATTGCAAAAATACACAAGACCAGAAATCCCTTTTTAATTGATAATGTCATAATATACTCCCTTTTGAGCCGTATTCTATAGATTTGCAGAACTACTTGGCTGTCGTGTTTTTAGATACTTTTACTCTCTGTTATTTTTCAAACTCTAAAAAATCTACGCAGAATCCCTTATTAAGTCATGTTTGAATCTTCTAATTATTGGGAGTAATAATTATTATTGTGTGGGTGATAGCGAGAAATAAAAGTTATTGTTAATTAAGCTAAAAGGTATGCCAATACTTAGAAACATCGGGTTTTTAGCAATGTGCAAAGATGAAGGCGGGCAGGGAGAGATTCATCCCATAAAAAATGCAGCAATCGCCTGGCAAGATGATACCATCTCTTGGGTGGGAACCGAGTCTGATTTGCCTTCGGAGTATAAAGATGAGGAAGCGTTTGATGCGAAGGAGAAAATGGTCATCCCGGGCCTTATAGATTGTCATACACATCTGGCATTCGGGGGGTGGCGTCCCGATGAGTTTGCTATGCGGGTACAAGGGAAAAGCTATCTTGAAATTGCTAAGGCTGGTGGTGGAATTCTGTCAACGGTTAAGGAGACGCGAAAGGACAGCGAGGATGAGCTTTATGAAAAAGCAGCCGGTTTTTTAAAGGAGATAGCTAGGCTTGGTGTTACCACAGTTGAATGTAAAAGCGGCTATGGATTGACAGTGAAGGATGAGCTGAAATCACTGCGCGTGTATCAGCGACTGGCTGAGGATCAGCTAATACAGATTGTTGGTACTTTTTTAGGTGCGCATACCATACCACCGGAATATAAAGACAATCGACAAGCATATATCGATTTGGTGATAGAAGAGATGATTCCGGAAGTGGCTGAGCAAGAGCTGGCAGAGTTTTGTGATATCTTCGCCGAGGAATCGGCTTTTACGATTGAGGAATCACGCCGTATCCTTACAAATGCAAAAGCAGCGGGACTAACGCCCAAGCTGCATGCTGATCAGTTAACCTCTTGCGGTGGAGCGGAATTGGCCGCGGAGATGGAGGCAGCCAGCGCCGACCATCTTGAAAAGATTTCTGACGCAGGAATTGAGGCAATGGCTAAAGCCGGTGTTGTGGGGGTAACGCTTCCATTAGCTTCTTTATATACCCAGGAGGAACCGCTCAACTGCCGGAAGTTAGTGGATGGTGGAGTAGAAGTAGCAGTTGCTACAGATTTTAACCCGGGTTCGGCGCCCAGCTTTGACCTTCCGCTGGCCATGATGTTGGCCTGTAATCAGGGACGAATGAGTCCGGCAGAGGTATTGAAAGGAGCTACAATCTATGCAGCCAAGGCGATTAAGAAAGATATTCAGGTGGGTTCTATCGAAAAAGGCAAATTAGCTGACTTTGCTATTATTGATGTACCCAATCCCGATTTCTGGATGTATCATTATAAGGGGGCACAATGTTTAAGAAGTTTTAAAAAGGGACGAAAACTTATTTAGGAGTTTTAATAAATATCGTCGACATAGATGCCACGAAATTTTAACGCTGAAAGGAGAAACGGAACGGTTTTGTTCTGTGATATTCGCAATTTTACCCATTTGTTTGAAGCAGAAGATCCGCTGAAGGCTGTCGCTTTTGCAAACTCCGTATTGGCTGAGTTGGGAACGGTAGTCGAGCGGGGCGGCGGTGCTGTAGACCGATTTACTGGAGATGGGTTTCTGGCACATTTTGGAGTGACCCAAGATGATGATGCTCATATTGAAAGTGCCTGTAATGTAGCTATTGAAATGCGAGGGGCATTACAAGAAATAAATGCGCAACGGTATATAGATGTGGAGAGCGTAGTGTCTATTGGGGTTGGTATCCACAGTGGAGAGGTGGCATATGGCGAAATTAAGACCGATCACATTAATCAGAAAACTGTGCTTGGCGATGTAGTAAATACCGCGGCTCGTATTGAAGAATTGACCAAGTATTTTTCGGTGGATATTTTGTTGTCGGAATTTAGCTATAAGAGGGTTAGCAAAGATTTTAATTTTAAAAAAATGCCAGCTCGAAAGTTGAGTGGAAAGAAAAATAAAGTTATTACGCATTGGTTACTGCCGATGAATTAGGAATAAAAGTGTTTTTATAAGATGGATATTACAGTAGAAGATGGGAGTCAGATAAGTGAAAAAGCAGTTGAGGAACTAAAGAAGCACGCGGACATGATCGAGTGTGAGTGTCCAGCAAAGCTGATGGAGATTTTAGAGCAGGTACGGGAATTTACGAGATATACCGAGGAGTGTATCGAGAAATATCCCGAGGATAAAACAACACATAAGTGGCTCAAATCTTCATCGATGAATATTGATCAGTTGCTATCGACAACACTTATCCAGTTGGCTCGCTATGAGGGGTTTATTAATGAGGACAATGAAATAGTCGAGCGGGAAGCGGCTCAGTAACTGGAAAAATATATTTAAAATAGGGATTCCCCTACATTGTTTTTGGAACTTCCAACGGTTGTAAGTCGTAGTAATACGACATTTATTAAACTTATATAGTGGAGGAAGTTATGGCACCAAAAACAATGCGAAAAATGAAAAATGCTGTTTCATGGTTTGAGATTCCTGCCAAGAAATTGAGTAGAGCAAAGAGGTTCTATGAGTCTATCCTTGATATAAAAATGGAGGATATGGAGATAGATGATGACCTTAAGATGACCATGTTTCCAGTTGAGGAAGGAGGGGTTGGTGGAGCAATCTGTGAACAAAAGAAGTTTTATAAACCCAGCCATGAAGGATCTTTGGTTTATATCAGTGCTAACCCTGACCTACAAAAAGTGTTGGATAAAGTGGAACGAAATAGGGGCAAGATCATCCAGAAAAAAACGATCATAACTGATGAGTATGGTTATATGGCTATTATCGAGGATACGGAAGGTAATCGCGTAGCCTTACATTCTGAACATTAAACTGTAACATCCTAAAGTCTGGATTGGAAAATGCTGTCGACAAAATGTTGACAGCATTTTTTATTAAAGAAATTGTCTCGTTAGTATATAGCGATATCAATAGTTAAAAGGACGATTGTTTTGATTGCTACGATACTCTTTTTTGTTGCCGGACTCATATTGCTTATTGGCGGAGCTGAACTTTTGGTGCGTGGGGCATCTGAGCTGGCCGGCCGTTTGGGGATGACGCCGCTGGTGATTGGATTAACAGTGGTAGCTTTTGGTACTAGTGCCCCGGAACTTGCCATTAGTTTGCAGTCGGGAATAGCCGGGGAAGATGCTCTTCTTTTAGGTAATGTAATTGGCAGCAATATTTTTAATGTACTGTTTATTTTAGGTATTTCAGCTATTCTTATCCCATTAGTTGTCTCCAAAAATCTAATTAAACTTGATGTCCCCCTGATGATTGGAGCTTCAATTATGCTTTATTTTTTCGCCTGGGATGGGGTGATAAGTCGAATTGAGGGAGGGATCCTCTTTGTTTCCTTATTGAGTTATATTGGATATTTGGTTTATGATGCTCGAAAACAATACCACACGAAGTCAAAGGAGAAAAATGCACAGGCTGAGGCATCAAGTCGCTATTGGGTGTGGGATATCGTATTTGTTCTTTTTGGTTTTATCCTCTTAGTGGTTGGCGCACGATGGCTGGTTAACGGGGCTGTAACTTTCGCTGAATATCTGGGAGTAAGCAGTCTTGTTGTTGGGCTAACCATTGTTGCCGCAGGAACTTCACTGCCCGAAATAGCTACGTCGGTATTGGCAAGTATAAAAGGAGAACGTGATTTGGCTGTTGGTAATATAGTTGGCAGCAATTTGTTTAATATAATGTGCATTGTTGGTTTAACGGCCATCGTATTACCGGATGGCATTACAGTACAGCCGGGGGTGGTGGGGTTTGATATCCCTGTGATGATTGCAGCATCAATTGTATGCTTACCCATTTTTATTACGGGTAAGTTGATCAGCCGTTGGGAGGGTATCTTCTTTTTGGGATACTATATTGCTTTCACAGCATATTTGATTTTAACAGCTACCGAACATCATTTGCTGTCTTATTTTAATGCTGCCATGGGATGGTTTGTGTTGCCCATGACATTAATGACGGGACTTTTTATGTTGGTCAGAGAATGGAAAAACGGAACAAAAAAGATTTAAAATGTCATTATTAAAACAAGTGTCGGTAAGTGTCCCAAAAACAAGGGATGATGATCCGAGAATTGGTCAATTAATTGAATCTGATCTCAGTAAGAATGATACACCACGGGCCGTTATTATTGGTTTTCCGTCAGATAAGGGAGTGACCATAAATGGTGGACGTGCCGGCGCAGCGGATGCCCCCGAGGCTATTCGGAAACAGTTATATAAAATGACGCCAAACTCTGAAAACCATGATGCTTTTGTAGAGTTAATAGGTAATATGCGGGATGTTGGGGATCTAAACATTCGCTATGAAGTGGAGGAGGATCAGCAGAATTTAGGTAAGGTATTGGCAAGTTATTTAGAGCAGGGAGTAATTCCCATTATTCTTGGCGGCGGTCACGAAACCGCTTTCGGTCACTTTGCCGGATATGCAGAAGCAGGATTGAAAACAGCAATCTTTAATTTAGATGCACATTCCGATGTGCGTCCGCTAAAAGAGGGGCAAGCACATTCTGGCTCGCCCTTTCGTCAGGCTATAGAACATGAGAGTGAATGCGCCGAAATGTATTTGGTGACGGGATTGCAGCCACAATCTGTGGCAAAATCCCATCTGCGGTATATAAAAAACAGCGGTGGTGAGTATATGTTCAGGGATGAAACAAACATCACCTCTATTTCGGGATTATTTCATCAGCATGAGAGTGATCGACTCATGGTCACGTTTGATATGGATGCTGTTGATCAATCGCAGGCTCCGGGCGTAAGCGCCCCTTGTGCCAATGGTTTGCCTTCCGATTTGTGGATCACAGCTGCATATTTGGCCGGACGAAATAAGCAGGTCACCTCTTTTGATTTGTCAGAAGTAAATCCCCGCCACGATAGAGATAACCAAACGGCCAAGCTGGCTGCGCTTACAATCTGGAATTTTCTGTTGGGCCTAAGTGAGCGGGAGTAGAGTTCGGTTTATAGAGATTGCTCTAATTTAGATAGGGTTGAAGGTTCGTAAATAAATCGGCTGTAAACATTAAGCGTTTATTCTGATTATCTTATCAGAATAATTTAGCAATTATGGAACCTTTGCATAGGTATATATGGTTTGTGCCTATCGGTTAAATAAATTAGAAAAAGGCAAAGGAGGTCCATGTACAAATTATACCAGGAGCAGCTATTAGATACTTCAGCAGATCAACTTTGGCAGTTTATATCGCATCCGGCGAACCTTAATAAAATAACGCCTCCTGAGCTTGACTTTACGATTATCAGTGAGGTTCCGGAAACAATGTATAATGGCTTGCTTATCGAATATGATGTAAAGCTTCCTTTGTTAGGGGAATCGGAATGGATTACTGAGATCAAGTATATTATCCCTGGCAAAGAGTTTGTTGATGAGCAACGGATAGGTCCATACCGATTTTGGTATCACCATCACAAAATTGAAGAGATGGAAACGGGAGTAAAAATGATCGATCAAGTAAATTATGTGCCTCCCTATGGAATATTGGGAAGAATTGTAAATACCTTGCTGATCAGGAGTAAGCTGCGTGATATTTTTGACTATCGAAAACAGGTGCTTCATCAGCGGTATAACAATTGACCCCAGCCTATGAAAGAAGTAAATGTCATCCCGAACTTATTTCGGGATCTGTTAACGATAGATGCTGAAACAAGTTCAGCATGATATTCCGCCTAGGGCCGAATCTTGATATCGATTTTCTCCGTGGGATCCTGCTCCTGATTCCGGATCGCCAATTGCTGAATTACATTGTTGGAAAGCTCTACAAACTTTTGCGCTGATTTTGTTTCCATATCACCCAGTACAATAGGTTTGCCATCGTCACTGCTTTCGCGGACTTTCTGTTCCAGTGGTATTTCGCCCAGGAAGTTGGTGCCCATGCGATCCGCCAGATTACGAACACCGTGTTTGCCAAAGATATAGTATTTCTTATCCGGCATATCTTCGGGTATGAAATAGGCCATATTTTCAACCATGCCCAATACCGGCACGTTTACCTTTTTGAACATAGCAACGCCTTTACGGGCATCATCAAGGGCAACATCCTGCGGGGTGGAAACAATAACAGCTCCGGTCAGTGGAACGGTTTGTACGAGTGTCAGCTGGATATCACCGGTTCCCGGCGGAAGATCCAATACCATATAATCCAGTTCGCCCCACTCTACTTCATTCATAAATTGTTTAACGGCACTGGTTACCATGGGCCCGCGCCAGATCATGGCTTGATCCGGGTCAACGAGCATACCCATTGATAGAAAACGGACTCCATATTTTTCTTTGGGTATAAGCTTCTTTTGAGTTGTAATATTGGGTCGCCCGTGGGCATCCATCATCGTGGGAATACTGGGACCGTAGATATCCGTATCCAACAGTCCAACTTTTGCACCGGTACGCGCTAATCCGCAAGCGAGATTAACGGCTACGGTAGATTTGCCTACGCCCCCCTTGCCAGAAGCAACTGCGATAATATTTTTAACGCCTGAAAGGACTTCCTCATCGCCTTGTTCCTGCTGCTGTTCTTTTTTCTTGCGATGACCTTGACCCGGGAATTCGCCCTTGTCCTCATTATTGCGGAATTTCGAGATATTTACCGCCGTCGTTATATCAAGCACGGCATCCTTATCCACAAATTTTCGAATCGCATCCTCACACATCTCCTTCAGTTTGGATTCCAGTTTGGGATCTTTTTCCGGTAGATCAATGGTGAAGGTGATGAATGAATCCTGAACAATAAGATCTTCGATCATGTCGAGAGTGACCAGATCTTTCTCCATCTCAGGATGCATTACATGGGTAAGTGCCGTACGTACTTGTTGCTTGTTAATGGCCATTGGGTAAAAAGTGTTCTGTTCGTCGCTAATTTTTTCAGTCTTGAAAGATAAGGATTTCTTCCCAGATGCTAAACGCTGATTAGCTAAAAAGAATTCGGTCTAATGGCACGTGTATCTCAATTATTAGGGAAAGGCTATATGACTGACAATTCCGTGGAGTTGCGAACATCAGGCTAAAAAACCATGAAGTCTGCCTAAAGCAGATTTGTTTTATCCTTAGCCAATGAAATTATAGCTAGGAACATTATTCTAATAATGGGCATTCCGCAAAGAGGATTATCAAAGCAAATGGGTGTTCAATTACGATTCTCTATTCTATTGCGAAATCCGTATTTTGGGCGACTGTAAGTTTGGAACTGAAAGAAATGTAATGCTACCATGTTAAAACGAACGCCTTTTTACAATCTTCACGAACAAGCCGGAGCAAAACTTATCGACTTTGGCGGATTTGAAATGCCCGTGCAGTACGACAGTATCCGTAAAGAACATAACGCCGTGCGCGAGAAGGTGGGTATGTTTGACGTCTCACATATGGGTGAGTTTTATGTGACGGGTGAAGAGGCGCTGGATTTAATACAGTATGTAACAATCAATGATGCCTCAAAATTGGTGCCCGGCAAGGCTCAGTATTCGGCTATGTGTTACGAAGACGGGGGTATCGTTGACGACCTTTTAGTATATATGCTGGAGGAAAATGAATATATCTTGGTGGTGAATGCTTCGAACATCGAGAAAGATTTTGAGTGGATTGATGAGAATAACTCCTTTGATGCCGATCTGAGTAATCTTTCAGATGACACTTGTTTGTTGGCAGTACAGGGACCTAAATCCGTAGAAACGCTGCAAAAGCTGACAGATACTGATCTTTCGGCCATAAAATTTTATACCTTTGAGCTGGGGACCTTGGCAGGCTATGATGATGTGACTCTTTCGGCTACGGGTTATACCGGCGAAAAGGGATTTGAGCTTTACTTTAATAAAGATCACGTTGATTCCGAAGGTATCTGGAATGCGATTATGGAGGCAGGCGAAGAATTCGGTATTGAGCCCTGCGGACTTGGCGCCCGTGATACGTTGCGCCTGGAGAAGGGTTTTGCGCTTTACGGCAATGATATTACCAAAGATACGCATCCGCTTGAAGCACGCATGGGTTGGCTAACTAAGTTGGATAAGGGTGACTTTATAGGCCGTGAGGCTCTTCTTAAAGCAAAAGAGGAAGGGCTTTCACGTAAATTGGTGGGTCTTACTATTGATGATAAACGTTCTATTCCGCGAAAAGACTATACAATTTTTAATGATGAGGATGATGAGATCGGCTTTATAACCAGTGGTTCCCGTTCTATTACGCTGGGCACTAATATTGCTATGGGATATGTGGATGTTAGTCACGCAGATGAGGGAGCATCAGTTTTTGTAGAAATCCGAAACAAAAAAGCCGAGGCTACAGTAACAAAACCACCGTTTGTAAAATAAAGGTGGTTGCAGAAAGGAATAGTTACTAATATATCAATTGGGATAAACAGAGATCAGGATATTACTTATAGCATATGAAAAATCAAATTGACGTGTTTTCGTCGGCTCACTCTTTTAAGGAAGAAGATATTCGGGACAAGACTGTGGTGATGATTGATGTACTGCGAGCCAGTTCAACGATGGTCACAGCATTGCAAAATGGTGCGAAGGGTGTTATTGCAGTTGAGGATATGGACGACGCCAGCAAAATTTCGCATAACCTGGATCCCAAAAGTTTTTTGATGAGTGGGGAAAAAAACGGAGTAACTATTGAAGGATATGATTTAGGTAATTCCCCACTGGAACATACCAGAGAGGTGGTAAATGGAAAGACGATTATCCTGAATACTACGAATGGTACAAAGGCGATTCGGCGCTGCAGCTTAGCGGACCAAATTATTGTGGGTTCGTTTTTGAACCTGGATGCCGTCGTTGACTATTTGCAGAATATTGATGAAGAGGTGCTGCTGGTTTGTGCCGGATGGCGGGGGCGGCTGTCACTGGAGGATATTCTTTGTGCCGGGAATATTATTTACGAACTTTGTGGAGGTGATTTGCCAGATGAGGTCAGAGACGGAGCAAAAGTTGCTTTTGGTCTTTATGAAAAATTTAGTGATGATATAGAAAAGAGCATCAAATCATCGAATTATGCGATACGCCTCAAAGATATTGTAAGTAAAGAGGACCTTGAGTATTGCTGTCAACGCAGTATTACGGATATTTTACCGGCACTTAATGAAGGAATCATTACAGATATAAATGGCTAAGAAAAGTAGTTCAGATAGTTTTTTGGGAGGCCTTTCGGAATCCCGGAAAATGGAAATACTGGGGATTTTGGTGATGGCCGTCGGAGGCCTGCTTGGGTTTAGTATTGTTACGTATAATCCTGCAGATTATACGCTCATCCAATCACTGTCGACGGATAGTTTATTTGCTTTGGATCAAGGTCCGGCCCTGCGCATCCAAAATGGATTAGGTGTTATTGGGGCTTACTTAGCGCACTTTTTTGTCCACCTTCTTTTCGGGTATATGAGTATTATTATGCCGCTAATCATCGTGGGATACGGGTGGTTTATTTTCAGAAATCGAGATATAGGTCTGATGTTGTGGCCAACGGCTTACGGCATCTGGAGTATGGTGTTATTGTCAGCCGTTTTAGGGTGGCTCAACACCAATTATGACTGGGTTGAATCTGTATGGAATGGTTCGGCCGGCTTTTACATAGCTCGCATTCTGCAAAATATTACAGGTATCGGGTCTATTATTATTCTCTCGGTATTGTTGCTAACGACCTTGCTGGCACTGCTCGATCGCGATCTCCAACACACCGTGGAGCGAGTAAAAGAATGGATTGATAATATTAAGGCCTCGTATGCCGACTGGAAAGAACGACGCCGCCAGAAGAAAGAGCAAAAAAGAAAACGAAAGCAACAGGAAGCTGAGCAGAAAGAGATTGAAAAGCAGCGGCAGGCCGAACAGCAGATGCGTAAAAAATCACAAAAATCAGAGCAACAACAGGCTGAGCCCCAACCTCAAACGAAGACTAAACCTGAAGAAGAGGAACCGGAACCCCGATCTATTGATGATATTGTAGAAGAGTCGCAGAAACGCGATCGGGAACGAATGCGTCAGCAGAAAGAAGAAGTGAAATCACTGGATCAGCGTCCCCGGGCGGATATAGAAAAGAAGAAAATTGCCGAGGACGAGGAAGACGATGTCGATATTTCGGTATACGTCGGTGAGGGGGATGAGCAGGCCGATGAGAAAGAGCTCGATAAGCAGAATAAGGATAAAGCCAAGGAGGTGCCCAAGGTTCGCTACAAGTTCCCGACGATAGATCTGCTGGATTCACCCCCGAATGAAGGAAATGAGGTTGATCTTGAGGAGATCAAAGAGAACAAGCGCATTATCCTCGATAAGCTGAAGCGACACAATATTGAGATTCGTAGCATTAACGCGATTGTGGGTCCCACGGTTACCCTTTATGAGCTTGATCCCGCACCGGATGTCAAGATTAGTAAGATTGAGAGCTATGCGAACGACCTGAAAATGGCTACGGCGGCGAAAGGACTACGTATTATGGCCCCTATTCCCGGACGCTCGGCGGTAGGAATTGAGGTGCCCAATGGATCGCGTGAAACTGTATTTATTAAGTCAGTCATTAATACCAAAAAATTCGTAGAAAGTGATTATGAGCTTCCGGTGGCCTTTGGTAAGACCATCGAGAACGAAGTATTTATGGTTGATCTGACAAAGATGCCGCACTTGCTTATTGCCGGTGCCACGGGATCGGGTAAAACAGTGGGTATCAATACAATTATTACATGTCTGCTGTACAAATGCCATCCCGATGATCTGAAATTTGTAATGATTGATCCCAAGAAAATTGAGCTCTCGCTGTTTCAAAAAATTGAAAAACACTTTTTAGCCACACTTCCTGGTGCCGAAGAACCTATTATCACGGATACCTCTGCAGCGAAAGAAACGCTCGAAAGTCTGACCAAAGAGATGGATGAGCGCTACGACTTGCTCAAAGATGGGATGGTCCGCGATATTCGAGCATACAACGAAAAATTTGACAACGGGGAGCTTGATGAGGATGAAGGACACCGCCATCTGCCCTATATTGTGGTGCTTATTGATGAGCTTGCAGATTTAATGATGACGGCCGGAAAAGATATTGAGGAACCGATTGCCCGATTGGCTCAGCTTGCTCGTGCCGTTGGTATTCATCTTGTTGTAGCAACACAGCGTCCGTCGGTGAATGTGGTTACCGGAACGATAAAGGCGAACTTCCCGGCACGTATCGCGTACCAGGTGGCCTCAAAAGTGGACTCGCGTACTATTCTTGATACCGGTGGCGCCGATCAGCTTATTGGTCGCGGTGATATGTTATTTACCAACGGTGGCGGTATGACCCGAATCCAGAATGCTTTTGTATCCACTGAGGAGGTGGAAGAAATTACTGATTTCATTGGAAATCAACGAGGATACAATAATAAGTATGAACTACCTGTTTTAGAAGATGAAACCTCAGCAAGTGGTGACATCCCTGATCCACTGGATGACATTGATGAACTTTTTGAGGCAGCTGCGAAAGTTATTGTACTGCACCAGCAGGGATCGGTATCACTGTTGCAGCGTAAACTTAAGATCGGCTATAATCGTGCCGGACGAATTGTTGATCAGCTCTATAATGCCGGTATTGTTGGCCCTTACCAGGGCAGTACGGCGCGTGATGTGTTAGTTGACGATGAAGAAGAATTAGAAGAATTATTAGATGATCTGGAAGAATTTGACCGATAAAGTAACTGTAGTTCTCATTATAATAATTATTGGTTTGGGGTTGCCCTCGTTGGCTTTGGGACAGGAGTCCTATTTCTCAGACTTAAAACAAACGTTTGAGGATGGGGCTATTTTTAAGGCTGATTTCCATCATCAGACCGTGGATTCCTACACTCAGGATACAGTTGCCAGTAATGGACATATTTGGGTTGGGAGTCAGCAGTACAGAGTAGAGTCTGATAATAAATCGGTTGTTGTAGATGGAGAAACATCTACGGTGTATGATGAGGATAGAAATCGTGTTATCATCAGCAAATATGAGCCGGAAGATGATGACTTTGCGCCTTCGCGAATTTTGAACGGTGTTGACTCCACATTTACTGTAGAGACCCAGGAAAAGCGAGAAGGTAATATTTATATATTATTGTCTTCTGATGATCCTTTTGCAATATACCAGAAGGTCGAAATTTTTCTATCCAAAGGTCTGCTGCCGAAAAAAATTAAAGCGATAGATCCGGCTAATAATGTAATTACCACGACCTTTTCTGAAGGGGAGTTTATGGATCCAAAGGAAGGGATTTTTACTCTTAGCTATCCTGAGAGTGCCGAAAAAGTTGACATGCGAAACTAACTTACTGTTAGATATTAATGTATAAAAAAATAATTAAGATCGGGCTCGCACTATCACTGGGAGCCCTTTTTCTGTGGTTGGCTTTTCGTAATGTGCAGCTGCAAGAAGTATGGGAGTATTCGAAGAATATCCAGTTTGGATGGTTGTTCCCCTTCGCAATTACAGCTCTGTTCAGTCATATCTTTAGAGCAGAGCGTTGGCGCCTGTTTATTGAACAGGATAAGGAAGAGCTTGATCGCATTACCTTGATCTGTGGGGTGTTGGTTGGATATATGATGAATCTTGTTGGGCCGCGTTTTGGAGAGGTTTCCCGTCCGGTGTATGTAGGCAAAAAGGAGGGATTGAGCAGTTCGAAATTAATGGGCACAATTGTCTTGGAGCGTGTGATTGATATTGCAGTCATGGCATTTCTTATGGTTGTGGTATCGGTATATGTTATTGCCGACCTTAACTTGCTGCGACAGATTTTTGGGGATGAAACCATCAATTTTCTCACCAATGAATCGAGCTTGCTCACTTATTTATGGGTAGCGTTTTTATTGGCAGCTGTTATTGGCATTGGTTTCCTGTTGATCAAGTTTATAGTCTATCTTGGGTCCAGGTTTGAAGTTCTCCGAAGCTGGATTTTTAAAGCCAAAAGGGCCTTTATTATGTTTAGGAATGGACTGCTGGCAGCACGTGATGTAGAGCGATGGTGGCTATTTATTCTTTATACGGTTTTAATTTGGTTGTGCTATACATTGATGACCTACATTCCATTCTGGATGTTTGATATGCAGGAGGCATATAGTCTGGATATGCTGGATGCGCTTGTTATTACTGTTATTTCTGCCATAGGTATTGCTATCCCGTCGCCCGGAGGATTGGGAACCTATCACTATTTTGTAAAACAGTCGCTATTGGTATTGTTTGCTGTACCGGCAGTTACCGGTATCGCTTACGCAACGGTTACACATGGCGTGATGGTGTTATTCGTTTCAAGTATAACACCCATATTTTTGTTTATTGATAAGCTTCGATCGACCAAGGCAGGAGAACCGGTCGTATAGTTTATCTAAATAATATTTTCAGGACTTTTTGCTATAAGGTAAACCCTGTAGCAATTCTCTTATTCTTTTTTCGTTATTCGAAACAGATGTACCGTAACCGGGTATAAAATGACCTTAATTGAGACATTAATCGTTGCTAAAAAATTAGTACCTTTAACACTGATTTTAGAGCTTATAGCAAGAAAAATTATATGAAAGGGATATCAGCAATAGCATTTATTATCGTAACCGTTTTGGCGGCTAATCCTCTGATTGCTCAACAGCAACAGGATACGGAATCATCGATGCTACCGGAGATCGATCCACAGGATATTGAAATACGCAGTCAGTTTCAGGCCCGTTTCCCCGGTTTGCGCCGACAACCTATTTTGGGGTTTGATCCCAATCCGCGAGTATATCAGATAAATCCTAATCGTACCCCCTTTATGGAAACGCATGAGCAGGTTGTAGCAAATCTTCCGGTAAGCCAACTCTCCCGCCCCGAACCACCAGCTTATCTTTCTTTTCCCTATGCGTCAGCCCAGAATCTTTACAGCCGATTAGGCTTTGGAAGTTTTGTAAGTCCCGAGGCGGAATTTTGGGGGGTAAAGCGTTTTAATAGTAAAAGTTATATCGGTGGCGACTTTGATTACTCTTCTTCTGATGGACACTTGGATAATCAAAACAGCAGTTTTCGCTTTTTTGATGCCAATGCAGAATATGCCACAAAGCTGAATAAAAAAAGTCAGCTGACAGTAAATGGGGGATTCAAAACGAGCTTTAATAATATGTTTGACCTGCCTGCTACTACTATCCCGGCCAATGCTCGAAAAGAGTATAATGGGTTTAATTTAGGAACCGAATTTCAGCATTTTAAAAATACCATTACCGGTTGGAAAGCAAGTGCCGGTATTCGTTATTACAATATAGATCTGAAAAATGCGGATGCGTCATCCGGAAAGAGTGAAGAGCGAGTGTATAATCTATCGTTAGCTAAAAGATGGGCCGGTGGAAGCACTGACGAGACGTTTACTGCCAAGGTTGGTGCTAAAGGCGGGAATTATGAAAATGCCATCGCCCAAGACTCTTGGCTTACCGCTCAGGGTGGTCTGGTGTATGAGCGACAATTTAATTATACAACTGATATTACGGTAGACGCCAGTGTCTATTATGCGCAAAATAATGTTGAGGAAAAAATATATGTGGGTCCTGAGGTTACAGTAGAGCATCCATTGCTGGATATACTGACAGTAAAAGTTACGGCCGGGGCCCAGCCATATCTAAAGACATTAGAGCAGCGGCACACAGAGAATCGATTTTTGACCGTGGATAATACCCTCCGGCACTCCTATCGCATGTATGGAAAAGGGGAAGCCAGTTTCGAATACACCGATCAGGGAGAGTTTAACTTTGGGTTCCAATACGAGGATATATCGGACTACCCTATTTTCCTTCGTTCCAATAACGGAGTGCCCGGTAATCCTGTTTATGGGTTTTACGAGATGCAGTATCGTGATGCTTACAAAGTATCAGCGTATGCGAGTGTAGTGCATCAGATAATACCTAAAAAATTACAAGTGAATGGGAAGGTCTACTTGCGTTCTCCTAAACTTAAGGGGGGAGGACGTATACCATTTGAGGAAAAAATAGGGGTTAATTCTGGATTAATGGTACGACCTTTTGATGGCATTACTTTCGAAGCTTGGGCTGATTATGTAGGTTCACGGAGAACCTTTCAAACAGATGAAAAGCTGGATGGTTTTTTATTGCTTGGTGGCCGGGCAGATGTACAAATTACAGAGCGGTTTGGAGCCTATATAAAGTTGGTAAATATATTAAGTCAGGACTACGAGGTTTGGCAAGGATATAATGAGCGACCGTTTCAGGCGTATGGCGGGGTAACAGTAAAGTTATAATGGGAATGGATAAAAAGTTTATCAAAGCTTTTTCTGAGGTTATACGTGAAGAGATAGCCCGGAAAAATGACGTATATCTTGAAGGCGTTGGCCGATTCGAGTTTGAACATCAGAAACAATTTCAAAAACAGTATGACAGCGGCCGGGTTGTGATGATGCCGCCGAAGGATACCATCACTTTTATTCCGGAAAACTAATTGGGGATATGACTATTGATAAGGAACAACTGATATCACTTCTTGAGGAAAAAACAGGACTGGAACGTGAACAAGTTGAGACACAGCTTTCGGAGTTGATAGGCCGGATCCAAAAGGCAGCTGAGGAAAATAAAACCTTTGAGGTCGAAGGGTTTGGTACGTTCAGTATGGAGGACGGAAGTTTGCAATTTGAGCCGGAGGATACTCTTGAGACGGAAATCAATAATAAGTACGCGGGTATGAAGCCCATAGAGCTTATAGGAGCGTTTAAGGAGCCCGAAAGTGATGAGGAAGTTCCCGAAGTAAATATGAGTGAGGCAGGATCTGATGATATAGATACGGAAGATAAGTGGGCTTTTGATGCTGATGCAACTGAAAAAGAGAAAGAAGAACAAGAAATAGAAGCGACGGCTTCTGACGAAGGGTTGGATGAGGAAGAGCCGGATACAGAGAAGGTTACAGGGGCAGAAGAGGTAGTAAAAGAAGAAGATCAACAAGACGCAGAAGAAGTTTTCGACGCTGTTTTTGGAACAACTGCCGAGGAGCCGGAAAAACAGCAATCCGCAAAAGAACCGGAGCCTGCTGAAGACATTGAAAAAGAAGAGCCCAGAGACCCTATTGGAACTATTATAGTTGCTGTAGTAGTGGTATTGGTTATAGGTGTTGGCGGGTGGCTAATTTATGATTTCGGGTTATCCGGAATGACTAATAATGAAATGTCAACAACATCACCTCAGCCTACCGAGACGGTAGCCCCTACTGATGATAATACAAAATCAGAAGAACAGCCGGATCAAGGTGAAGAGGGTATGGAACCTGAGCAGCCGCAAGCAGTATCAACAGGAGAAGAAGATGCAGAATCGACCTCGACTACCCGGCAGCAAAATGGTTATGGATTGATGGGGGAACCCAATCAGGCTATTGCCAATGGTTATACGATTGTGGTACATTCTCTGCGTGACCAACAGCAAGCGGAGCAAAATCGTCAGCAACTACAGGAGGCCGGGTATCGTGCACTGATAAGCCAGGCTCAAGTAGAGGGATCTACTTATTATCGTGTGGGTATTGGTCAGTTTGAGACAGTTAGTGATGCCCAGCAGGCAATCGGTGATATTCCAAAGCGATATCGCGATAATAATTTCATAAAAAGAATTCAATAATAGACTCGTAACTAAATAAAACTATGCAAGCGTTATTCTTTTTGCTCATACAAGCACAAACTGATACTGTAGCCGCTGATACGTTAAGTATGGCTGCAGAACAGGAACAAATGTCAATGTTTGAACTGCTGGCAGAAGGCGGGGTGCTTATGATTCCGCTGTTTATTTTGTCGATCGTAGCGGTATACGTTATTGCCGAACGCTGGCGCTCGCTGAATAATGCGCGAATAGAAATCGATGGCTTTTTACGCACCGTTGAAAGCATGTTAAAAGATGGCGACCGACAGCGTGCGCTCACTTATTGTGATGGCATAGATAAACCATTGGCACGTATTCTTAAGGCAGGTATCCGCAGATTGGGACGCCCCATTAGAGATATTGAAGATGCTATCGGTAATGCCGGCAAAAAGGAAATTTATCACCTTGAAAAACGAATGAACTGGTTAGCTACGATAGCGGGTGTTGCCCCACTGGTAGGATTTACGGGAACGGTTACCGGCATGATTGAAGCCTTTATGGACATACAATCGTTGCAGGGTAATGTAAACCCAAGTGTATTAGCCGGCGGTATCTGGGAGGCATTAATAACTACGGCAACAGGATTGATTGTAGGTATTATTGCCTATGGATTTTATAACTTCTTGTTGGGTAAAATCAATCGCATGGTTCACGAGCTCGAAAATGCATCAGCAGATTTTATCGACTTATTGCAGGCACCATCAAACAAGAAAGAAAAAGAGCGTGAGAAGGTAGGATAATGGACTTTAGAAAAGATGATGACCGTATGGAGCCGCTGACGCTGTTTTCACAGTCGTCACTGACAGATATTGTATTGTTGCTCCTGATTTTCTTCCTGTTGACTTCGTCGTTTGTTACGAACTTTGGAATTAAGGTGGATATCCCCAAAGCAGAAACCGGGGCACAGACCGAAGCCCAGTTTATTACCGTTGCCGTAACCAAGGACGGACAGTTTTATGTTGATGGTAAGCCTACAAGTAGTGGAATGTTGGCGTCAGCACTGCGCGAGGCCAGAGGAAACAATACCCAGGCTACACTTGTTTTAAGAGCAGACAAAGATGCCATCATTGATAATGCGGTACGCGTGATGAATATTGCCAAAGCACTGGATCTAAAAATTGTGATGGCAACAGAGCAGGCAACACGGTAAGACCGAACACCCTTATGGAGCAACCTGTATTCAATAACGAAGAAGATCGTTTTGCCTTGGCCATAACGGGTGGGGTACATGTGGCCCTGGTTATCGTTTTTTTGCTTTATACCTTTTCTATCGAGTCGAATGTACGACCCTCTTTTATTGAGGTAGAGTTTGGGGAGTTTAAAACGGGAACGCCTGCAGAATATGCCGAGCAGCAGGCCGAACAGGTGGCCACCCGTCCTAATCCTTCTGAGACAGAACCCGAAAATCCGGAGCCAGAAGAACCGGAGCCGGTTGAAGAACAGCAGGAATCTACCGAAGAAACGACGAAACCGGTAGATGCCCCCGACCAAACTGAAGAAATTGAGGAGGAACCGATTGAAACACCGGAAACCGATAAAGTAGATCCGCAGGAGGACACCGAAACCGACGAGCCTAAAGAAGTAACCATTCCGCCGAAGACAGAAGAAGACGAAGTACAGCAAGAGGGCGCAGAAAGCAGCGGCGATGAACAAGGGAATACCGGAGAGCTTAATGCTGATCAGGGAACGGGGAATGAACAGGAGAAGTCTGCACCCTACGAACTTAATTGGGAAGGGGATATCGAACGAAATCCCATGGTACAACCCTTACCCGATAATACAACCGACGCCGAAGCAACGATTACTATTCGTTTTGAGGTGAAACCGGATGGTTCTATCGGGAGAATTGTACCTCTCAAAAAAATGAATCCTGAACTGGAACGTGAAGTAATGCGAACCCTGCGCAGTTGGCGTTTTTCCCAGCTTCCTTCAGGAGTACCCCAACAATCACAATGGGGGACGATCACCTTCCGCTTTGTGTTAGAATAAGTCCTTTTTTAAGTATTGCGTTGGAGTATTGGACGAAGATTTTAACATGAGTAGATCTCTTTAAGCATCAAAATAAATTCTTAGATTGAATAGGTGGGATTCGATTTCAATTCAGTTCGTCTTATTGAATAGATTATGAAATTTTTTACTTCGCAAATCAGCTACTTCCTTTCAAACCGCAATACCAAGGTAAATATAAAGCGGTTATTTCGATTCTTGGGAGCGCTTTCGGCTTTGATTATTGCGTACAGCGTTATTTTTCACTTCATCATGCTGTATGAGGGACAGCAGCACAGCTGGGTAACCGGATTTTATTGGACACTTACGGTGATGTCTACACTGGGCTTTGGGGATATTACTTTCACCAGTGATTTAGGCAGAGCGTTTTCAGTTATTGTATTACTCTCAGGAATGATTTCACTGCTAATACTTCTCCCCTTTACCTTCATCGAATTTTTCTATGCTCCCTGGCTCGAAGCACAATCGAAAGCACGGGCCCCTCGGGAATTGCCCGAGGATACCAAAAACCATGTGATCATCACGCATTTCGATCCCATCACAAAATCACTGATCGAGAAATTGGACCAATATAATTATGAATATGTTCTCTTGGTTACTGATTTACCCAAAGCGCTGGAGCTGTATGATGAAGGCTATCGGGTTGTATTTGGGGATCTGGATGACCCTGATACCTATAAGCAACTTCGTGTAGAACAAGCGGCTATGGTGGTTTCTATTGGCACGGATATGGTTAATTCTAACATCAGTAATACCGTTCGTGAATTGGATGAGGATGTAACAATCGTGACTACGGCAAATTCTGCTGATTCGGTGGATCTGTTGAAAATGGCCGGTGCAGACCATGTTATTCAGCTGGGACAAATGATGGGGAAAACGCTCTCGCGTAGAACTATAAGTCAGGATTCACGTGTGCATGTAGTGGGACGTTTTGAAGAATTAGTGATAGCCGAAGCCACTGCTGATGGCACTCCCCTAGTTGGAAAAACAATAGCCCAAAGTAACCTGCGCGAAGAGTTGAATATTAATGTCGTGGGAGTATGGGAGCGCGGTAATTTTATTAAGCCAACACCGGATACATTAATTAACAAAGAAAGCGTTTTGCTTTTGGCGGGTTCGGTAGAGCAGCTGCGTAGTTACGATGAATATATGGCAATCTATGGGTCCAATGATAAGCCTGTCATTATTGTAGGCGCCGGACGGGTGGGACGTGGAACGGCAGAAGCATTTGAAGAGCGGGGGATGGATTACCGTGTTATTGAAAAAGATCCTGACCGTGTATGTGATAATGATAAATATATTTTAGGAGGTGGCGAGGATATTGATATTCTGAAAAAAGCGGGTATCGAAGAGGCTCCCTGTATTATTATGACGACTCATGACGACGATATGAATGTCTATCTGACTATTTATGCCCGAAGGCTACGTCCTGATATTCAAATTATAAGTCGGGCCACCCTGCAACGCAATGTATCGACGCTACACAGGGCCGGAGCAGATTTTGTAATGTCTTACGCCACGATGGGTGCCAATGTGATATTTAATATTCTCGAGCGTAACGATGTGGTTATGATTGCAGAGGGACTGAATGTGTTTAACCTGGAAACGCCGAAATCATTAGTTGGCAAAACCCTTTTAGAATCCAATATCCGAAAGGATACCGGATGCAGCGTATTATCCATTAAGCAAAATGGACAACAGAAAATTAATCCACATCCAGAGACCAAACTAAACCCCGACAGTGAGTTAGTTTTAATTGGAAATGTAGAACAGGAAAGCCAGTTTATGAATCTGTATTTTGAAGAACGATAAGTAATTAGCCACCTAACAATGTCTGTATAGATATTAGGCAGATATCATAAATATCATTTAGCGACAGGGTTAAATTCTCAATCCTTTTTTGAATTTAATAGTATTTCTCAACCCCATTCGCACGCAGTTCCTTATTTTGCCTACGAACGCTTTTCTTGTAATTCCTCAATGGCTTTGATAAGTGGGTCAACACTTCCTCTTTTAAGTCGGTTATTTACTGCTTGAGGGGTGATATCAAGATGCTTAGCAATCATTTTTTGTGTTATATCAGCATCGATCATCATTTTCATGACCTCTTTCTCAGCTTCATTACGCTTTCTGTGTTGCATTTGTTTTCGATTTAAAAGTTGTTTATTTATAAATTGAATATTTGTTTATTCACATAATGTGAACTTATAAAATGTAGACATTAATACAAAGTGAATGAAATATTAGAACGTATTAAAGAGGCATATCATTTAGAGACAGATGCGGAAGTTGCCGATTTTTTAGATATCAAACCGAGTACCCTAAGCATGCAGAAGAACAGGGGAAGGTTAGATCTCGAGAGAATAATTGAGAGATGTAGTGACTTAAATAAAAATTGGTTGCTGGATGGGGAAGGCAGGAAAAGAACAGTTGATGGGGCTTATACGCAAACGCCTATTCCAATTTATACCTCTTTGGATATAAAAGATCTGAAGCCTGATTTTAAAAACAGTCCAAAAGCGGGAGACATTTATACTGATATTTCCAATGGGCTTGGTGGACTTTCGGAAAGGGACAATTTGATAGGTTACGTTAACTCCGGAAATGAGATGGCACCAATAATAAAAGAGAACGATATTGCTGTCATCAACCTTGGTGAAGAGCCTGTTCATGATGAAATATTTCTTATTGCTTCCTCCCATGAAGCTTCGTTACGACGTCTCCAAAAGGAACAGAATAAGTTAATTGCGGAATCCCAAAATGGGAAGGGAACCCCTATCGATATTGACGTCAATGAACTCCACCGGTGTATTGGGAAGTTACTTTGGGTGATACGAAGAGTACAGTAATGCCATAATATAGTTGATTCTGGAATAGGGTTTTTGCTCAAAAAATATGGTCAGAAGTTCTGGGGAAACAACCTTTCTCAACATGCTATGTTATTCTTTGCATGGTTGAAAGTTGATGATGTAGTCAGGCTATGATGGTTTTATGTTTTAGTTTCCTTAGTCCGATATTGAGATATTAGTTTCTTTGCCAAAGGGATGTACCATTGTTTAAATGGTTTGTTTATACTTTATCCTCATTATAACTATTTAACTAAAAGCATCGGACTGTGAATAATACTACAACCTTTATCATCATTGTTACTTGTGTATTCTTATTAGGGTCTTCGATAGGTTATGGACAATCTGATACATTGAGTAAAGAAAATCAGATTAAGGCCGCTGTTAGTCCTGCACCTGATGCCATGAAAGAGGGAGCCAAGGTTTTGGGATACGATGGCTCCGGAAACCTTACTACCTTGCGAGAGGGATCAAACCAGCTGATTTGCATTGCAGATAATCCTCAACAGGATAATTTTCATGTAGCTTGTTATCATAAGGACTTAGATCCGTTTATGAGAAGAGGTCGCGAATTAAAAGCCAAAGGGTTGTCTCGAGAGAAAGTGGATAGCATTCGTTATAGAGAAATTGAAGAGGGAGAAATTGCGTTGCCGCAAAAACCGATGGCGTTGTATTCGTTGACGGGATCTAAGAATGGATTTGATTACAAAACCGGGATGGTAAAAAATGTTTCATCGCTTTACGTGATTTATATTCCATATGCTACAGAGGAGTCCACCGGATTGCCGAAAAAGCCTGCCAGCAAAGGCGCTCCCTGGATTATGGAGCCGGGCACACCCTGGGCACATATTATGGTTATGACTGGCAAAAATGCATATAAATAATAGCTCTTAAAAAGAATGACCCATCTGTAAAACAGGTAAACAAATTTAGTCTTGCTATAAAACCATTAGATATTTTTAAGGTGGTTGATTTTTTAAACTCAGATTATGAGTATTATTAAGCAGTAAAGACAGTCAAGGAGAGACAACAAAATTTAGTTTTAGGTAATTAGGCTAGTATGGGTCAGTGGTTCACAAGATGTGCTACTTGTATAATAGTTGTGTTTTCGTGTTTATTCCTCTTCGGAGTAAATGAGTACGATCCGGAGCCCTTAACGTATGAAGTACAACCGGGCGATACCTTATATGAAATTGCAGCCGATTTCGGCAATTCTATCTGGTGGTTTGATATCTATAAGGCAAATGAAGAGAAGATTGATAATCCAAGATTTATCTTTCCCGGCCAAGAGTTAGAGATTCCCATCTATATTACCCAGGATTTTCGGCTTCCTGTCACAACCGATGAGTTTGACAGAGTATTAGAAATGAGTAAGAAGTTTGAGCGTCAAGAGAAGAATAAAAAGCTTAAAAAGTTCCGTAAAGCCTTTAGTAAATTAGTTGAGAAAGGAGAAAAGAAAGAGAAGAACGTTTCCAGAGTAGAAGAATATGAGGGGCTGGGACTTGGCGGCTTGATACTGGATGAAACCCGTAGCAAGATGGGCAACAATTTCTACTCGGTCTTCTACAAGCACTGGAAGGATCCAAAGGACGTACAGAATTTTACGATTACCGTTTCGGAACAGCCCATGCCTTCTCGAGGAACGATGGTACAGGTGGAAATTGACAACCAACTTGTGTTTAGGAATCGCCTTGAGCCGCGATACTACAAAACGGAGCAGGCGGCAAAACAGGCAGTGAAGATTTGCCAGCGCAGGCTTCAGCGAATCGTATCAAATGAAAATGAACTAGCAGGGTATTAACCATGAAGAGATTAATCACTACATTTTTTGCAACAGGGATTCTGGCCAGTTTGATGTTGCTGGCCCCGGGACAGGCAGATGCACAGGACTTTGTGTATGAACCGACGAATCCTGCCTTTGGAGGCAGCCCTGTGAATTACAGCTGGATGATGAATTCTGCCAACAGCCAGAATAAATTTCAGCGTTCTGGTAGTGGATTCAGCAGAGATCCGTTGGCTAACTTTGAAGAGTCTTTGCAACGACAGGTATTGTCACAATTGACGCGACAAATTATTGGGGATCGTTTCGGTGAAGGAGGTATTGATTTGAGTGAGCGGAGCAACTTTGAATTCGGGGAATTCAATATCAGTGTCAATCCCGGACCGGACGGTGTAAGTATTCAGATTCAGAATATATTATCCGGGGAATCGACGACTGTAACCATACCGTCAGGTTTTAGCGGTGGGAATTTTGGAGGAAGTTAACGCGAAATTATTAACAAAAGAAGAGTTATAAATGAAATTGCACAAAGAATTTAGGAGCTGAATCAAATAAGGAAGGCAGCACCAGGGGGTCTTCTCCAACCGAAGGGTTAGGAGAAGGGAGGACCTCTGATGCCGCCCATTGAAAATATTAAAACATCTTAATATAGAAAGATGTGATCACTTCTTCAATGGGGTACCGCCTTCCGTACTGTTCGTTCCTATGTGATCCGGAGATAAGCTCCCGGATCCTATTCCGAAAAACGGAATACTAATTAGTTGGCTTATTAAATCTTCAATTAATGTGAATAAAAACAACATAGGGGTAACCTATTATGAAGAAGCTAACAACACTACTTTTTGTTCTGGTATTTGCCAGTTCAATGGCATTCGCTCAGAACAATTCTTCGGACTTGGATCAAGAGGGCACTGGTAATAGTGCTGACATTGACCAAATATATGACGCTGGTCAATCTTCAGGCACAAATCATGCTATGGTTTATCAAGATGGACAGTCTAATGAGGTTCGAGGCCTGAACCAGAAGGGTGCCGGTAACTACTATGGTATAACCCAGATTGGTGAGGGTAACATTGTACAATCGCATCCTGAGCAAGGTGGCCAAGGTGGGGTCAACAGTTATGATGGCTTCATCCAAATTAGTCAATTTGCTCTCGAAGGTGCAGATGGTAATAAAGTTTGGGACGCTGACCAAGCCGGTGAAGGAAACTTTTTAACCATCACACAAAATGGTGGAGACATTGCCAATGTCGAAGCTCAGGTATCAAAAGGTTCAGGTGAATCAGTTAATCAAATCTATATCACTCAAACGTTTGGAGATAATAAAGTGGGTGAATATAGTGATAATGGACCCGGTGCTTACCAAGAGGGTAGTGATAATGTTATGACTATTACCCAGAGTGGTGGTGCTTCTGCCGGAACAGAGAGCAAGATGGTAAGTGGAGCTGACGATACATTTTTCAGAGGTAATGCTGAAGGTGGTCAAGCTCTTGTTCAGCTAGGTGAAATGAACTTATTGAATATTAACCAGAATGGTGCCAGCAAAGTTGAGTATGCCATTCAAACAGATAATAGTAATTATAATGTAACTGGCTGGAATACAGCAACCATTTCACAAACTGGTGATGATCACATGGTTGATCTTGAACAACACGGTGCTAATAAAGCAACAGTTACACAAACCGGTGGTAATCATTCGGCCTCTGTTTGGCAATCTGGTAGTAATACTGCAACCATCACTCAAAACTAATAGAATCTAAAAGTGACTTGAAGGGAAAGGGATTTCCTTTCAAGTCAATCACTACAATAAATAAAATTATCGACCGGAGAGGATGGAAAACTCCTCTCTCGGTTTTCTTTAAACAGCAAGATATTATTTTAACAAACTGTAATTTCACGTTATCAAATTTAATGCATAGTAAAGCAGTTACGATCTGCGGCATATTTATAGTGGTATTCATGTTTGGCTCTTGCACGACAGCCTTACAACCGTTGGAAACCGAGCGGGTAAAGCCGGGCATTCAAAGCAAGGTACATGACGAATTAACCGAAATGCCCGAGCCCCAAAGCAAGGTGGTGGCGGCTGTATATAGGTTCCGAGACCAGACGGGGCAGTACAAACCCTCGGAACGCGGTGCAAGTTGGTCAACAGCCGTAACGCAGGGCGCAACATCCATCCTTATTAAGTCGATGGAAGATTCCGGATGGTTTACACCCATCGAGCGAGCGGGAGTTTCGAACCTGCTTAACGAGCGCCAGATTATTCAAAAGACACGCCAGCAAAATAACCAAAGTGGGCAGCTACCTCCCATGTTGTTTGCCGGCGTCATTCTGGAAGGCGGTATTATTGGTTATGATACGAATGTAATTACCGGGGGTGGGGGTGCGCGACTGCTTGGTACCGGCGCTTCAGGTCAGTATCGTAAAGATCAGGTAACGATTTACCTGCGTGCCGTTTCCACCAAAACAGGAAAGGTGCTCGAAACCGTGCATACCACCAAGTCCATTATATCCCAGGAGCTCCAAAGTGGAGCGTTCCGCTACATCGATACGAATAGGTTGCTCGAGGCCGAAGCGGGATTTACCTATAACGAACCGCCAGTGATGGCCGTAACAGAAGCCATTGACGAAGCGGTGAAAATGCTAGTTATTAATGGAGAAAAACAGGGAATTTGGAGTGCCCAGGATACGACCGAATTCAACCAGTATGTTGAAAAATTTGAAGAGAAAAAGGAGTGGGAGCAGCGGGCGCAAACCGACTATTTTGGGTTGAACAACAATGAAAAACTCCGGTCAGGATTAAATGTCTCTGGAAATATTATGTTTGGCAGTCATATAGGCAGTTATCCTTCGGCTAATAATGAGATAGGGGCTTCTCTGAAAGCTGAATACTTTTTTAGTCCCCAATTTTCGCTAAAAGGAAATCTGGAACGATCGAATGTGGGAGCACAAAAGGTGTTTTCAAGACCTTATACGGCCTTTGATGTAACAGTTAATAAATACTTTATGCCTAATTTAAAGTTTTCACCCTTTATTGGAATTGGAGCCGGAAATATTACCTACGACCGTAAACCTAAATTTTCGAATAGGGGATATTTTCCAACGGTATCTGCCGAAGCGGGATTGGATTACCGGATATCAGAACGAATTGGAGTGCAGGTGGGATTTAATTATCGTTATTTGATTAGGGATGGCATTGATGGAATAAGTAAGGGTACAATACATGATCAGACATGGAACGTAAGTACCGGCGTAAGTTATTCGCCGAAGTTTTTGCAATAAATTATCAGAAAATATGATACTCACTTTGAGTAAAAATATTCATAAAACACAAGGAGGCTCGCTATGAAATTACGCAAATTACTAATTACGGTCTTTGCAATCCTATTTATGGGTTTTGGGACAGCTTTTGGACAAGAAGACGAAAGAGAAGGTCAAGCAATTAACAAACCATTTGCAATAGAAGATCTTAGTAACCCAGGAATAGAACACAACAACGCATTTACGGAGTTTGGGCTACAATATTTCCTGTCATTTGGTTTCAATATTCCAGAAAATAATGTTGGGTCAGGAGGAAATGTGGCAATTATTGAGCAGGTCGGTGTCGAGAATAGAGCTGAGTTAACCCAAAATGGAAGTAACCTTTTTGGCAAGATATATCAAGAGGGAAACTTGAATACCGCGCTTGTTGAACAAAAAGGTAACCAACTTATTTCGATAGTAAGTATGCAAGGGAATAACAACTATTTGGATTTTATGCAGGACGCAGATAACAAGGGAGCATATTTCCAATTTCACGGTAATAATATGCAGTTCAATGCTAAACAGACTGGTTCTAACTTTTCATTATCACACCGAAATTCCAGTATACCTGCTATCAATATTGAAACAACCCGTCAGTCCCTGCCAATAATCATTAGTAATCATTAATTTTAGAACGCATAGATATTTCAAATATGAAGATTAAGCATTCGCTATTCATAATTTTATGCTTTGTAATACTATCTGGCTGTTCTAAGGAAACCATTACGCCCGAAACCTTTGGTAATATTGATGGTCAGGTTTTAAACAGTGAGACCGAAGAAGGGGTTGGCGGGGTTAATATTACCACTTCTCCCGCCACAAACTCAATATTAACAAATAAGGATGGCAGTTTTGGTCTTAATGAAGTTACCACCGGTAATTATAATGTAACGGCCAGTAAGTCCGGTTATGAGTCAGCGACAGTAAGCGTTAACGTCCGTGAAGACAAAACGGCAACGGCACAGATTTTTCTCGATCCCGAAGGTAAAAACGGGGAGCAAAGTTTAACAGCCGAAGTTACCGCTTGGAACCAGAGGACAGTTGATGTGGATACCACAGACAGTGACAGTACATTTGTGGATGTAGAATACCAAGTGATGAATAACAGTGAAGATATCGATATAGACGAATACGAAGTTTATTTTGATATTTATACCTCTGGTGAAACGTTTTCTAGGGAAGAAGGGGATACAGCACTTGCTGCCGGCGAAAGAAATATTGGGGAGTTTTCAAAATATGCTCACCAAACCACAATAGATTCTGTAGTGGTAAGTGGTACCTATGCCGAGTAAGTAGCCGGATGGTTTTATATAGTTAGATCGGAGTGGCTGTGTTATCTTTTTAATATGAAAAACTCGCGTAAAAAATATTGGTTTTATAGGGTTGTTTCTGTTGTTGTACTGGCAACACTGGTATTCCTGTTGAAATATGACCTGAAACGGCTTATTGATACTGCTCCCTTGTCACCTTCAACTCCGGAAACACAGCAGTTAACTCCCCCGGATTCATATTTCTTTTCTCCCGATAGTAGCATTCCGGATAATGGGACACTAAGCGATTTGGATTATATTGATAAACCAACGGTACCATTATATCAGTATTCTGAAATCCTTGAACCGAATATTCAGAAGAATATTGACACCTCTGGAATTACGGTTGAAAGGATTGCGCTTAAAAAACCAGAGAAAGAGGAGGGAACTGGGGTGATTCAACAGGAGCAATCAGGTACGGATGTATTTTCGGATCTTCCTGATATTGCCAACGAAATTGGTTTCAGCTGGATAGCCAATAATCACTGGGAGGCAATTAATTTTAATTTAACAAGGTCGAAGAATCGTAAGCCGTCAACAAGAATTGTTCAAGTGAATAATAATATAAGTTATCACGATGTTGGACTGAATAACGATTTGGATGATCAAGCCGTTAGTAGTTTTGGTAATAGGCGCATAGTAACCCATATTGGAAATTTCAATTATACGAGCCAAACATTGTATAATACATATAATTCTGATTTGATTGTCAGCTCGATAGGGGATTACAATTCAACTGTTCAGAACGTTTTTAATGCATATAATGCACGGCTTACGGTAACCCAGAACGGGTCATTTAACAGAGTAAAACAAGATATTTATTCTCGAGACGTTTTTGGTACGTTTAACCAAACTGAAAGCCAAGTACGACAATTCGGCAGTTATAATTTGTTCAGGTCGCAACAAGTTGGTGTATCAAATACCATAAAGACGATTCAGCGGGGTAGTTTTAACAATGTTGATATTACTCAGCGTGGGAACCATAACTCCGCGCAGGTTCATCAGTCCGGGCAGGGTAATACTGTGACTATTAATCAGAATTGAGGCGACGAAGGGGGGCAGTAACACCTCCCCACTAAGCCCTACCAAAGCAGGTTAATTAAAAGAGAGTAAAACAGCTCCGCCCGAAGTTCGTGCAGACACTTTTGGCCCACCGCCATTCAATTTGCCATCTATTTCATTATTCTCCATATCTCCCGAAAAGTTATTGAATGTTCCTTGGACAAAAGTGCCCTTCAACTGCAAGTCAACACCGATGTTTTTTGGGATAGTAATATTCACATTTCCACCACTTGTTTTAAGATCAACCCATTGATCTATAGAGGTAAGATGGGCTTTTATGTTGCCACCGCTTGTTGCTGCCTTAACACTTCCACTAATATCTGAAAGCGTAACATGTCCCCCGCTTGTTTTGGCTTGTAGTGTGCCGCTTACAGTGTTGGCGGTAATGTGTCCACCGCTTGTTCGAACATCTAAATCACCTTCAATGTTGGATATATTAATATGTCCGCCGGATGTTTTAGCTTCTAGTTTTCCCTTTAGGTTTGCCAGATTTAGATGCCCTCCGCTTGTGGCAATCGTTTGATCTCCTTCAAGGTTCTTTGCCTCAATGTGTCCTCCGCTTGTTTTGAGATCAGTTCTCATCTCCTTTGGGGCAAGTATCACAAATGAAATAGACGGGCGATCGTTATTCCATGACGACCAGCTACTATTCTTTTTATGTTTGGCAATTGCTTTTATAGAGTTCCCGGATTGTGAAATGTCAATCTCCCATTTGTCAAGATCAATGTCGCTTGGTGTAAGGTTATTGCCATCCTTTCGGACGTACATCTCAACACGAACCGTATTCGAATTTGAACCCTCAACGGTGATATGTCCCCCCCCCGAGGTACGGGCCTGAAGTTCTCCGGGTGTGTTGATATTAAATTCTTCAACGCGGTAAGGGTCATCCTGGTCGAATGATTCGGGATTAACTGAAGCAAATGAAGTACCCATTAAAATAAGACTGAAAATGAGTGAAAATGTCAATGCAATTAAAACTTTGGATAAGTATATATTCCGTGCAGTCATAAGTCCTCCTTGTTTTATTTATGAAGTCGCGTTTTGGCTATACGCTATTCATTCCAAAAGTGTTTCACAATGTGGGATTCCTGATGGGTTTTGAGGTAGGAGAGCTGCTATCAATTCATTATTTTCAGACAGCTTAGAAACAGGATAAAATGAAAGTTACTTATGAAGTTACCATTTGTACTTGCCAAGCGGTTTGTGGCGGGAGAATCATTTGACCAGGCGATGCCTAAAGTTAAAGCGCTGAATGAAAAAGAAATAAAAGTAACGCTCGACTTGCTGGGTGAAAATGTGGAAGACCGGCAAACTGCAGATGAGACCGTCGAGAATTATATTAAGCTTTTGAATGATATCAACGAGTCGGAATTAGATAGTACGATATCAATCAAGCTTACCATGATGGGGCTGGATATCGACCGTAACTACTGCAGAGATAATGTGTTCAAATTACTCGATGTTGCCCGTGAAAACGATCAGTTTGTTCGTATTGACATGGAGGGCTCTGACTATACGCAGATGACCATTGATATTTTTAAGGAAGCCTTTCAGGAATATGGCAAGCATGTGGGAATTGTAATTCAGGCCTATCTACATCGTACGAAAGAGGACATCGAAGAACTGGCTGAAATTGGGGCTGATGTACGACTTTGTAAGGGGGCTTATAAAGAGCCTAAAGATATTGCCCTGCAAAATATGGATGATATCCGCGAAGCATTCAAAGAGTATGCTGAGGTCTTATTGGATAAGACACCCTATCCCCGTATTGCAACTCATGATGATGAACTGATAAACTGGACTAAAGAATATACCCAATCAAACGATATAGGAAAATCCCGATTCGAGTTTCAGATGTTGTATGGGTTGCGTCAGGAAACGATGGAAGAGTTTGCGGCTAAGGACTTCAATGCACGTATTTATGTGCCCTTTGGTACCATGTGGTTTCCCTATTTCAAGCGCCGCCTGATGGAACGAAAAGAGAACATCTGGTTCGTCCTCTCCACATTATTTCAGAAATAATATGGGGATCTCACCTGAGGTACATCGGTATATACTTGCCGTCCTGTTTTTAATAACAGGCATACTCCATTTTGTAAAGCCGAAGCTCTTTACCAACATTATGCCTGACTATATTCCTTATCACCTTGCAATGGTATATATCAGTGGCGTAGCAGAGATTATTGGTGGATTGGGAATCCTGTTTGAGAAGACACAATTATGGGCGGGATGGGGGTTAATTCTGCTGTTGATTGCTGTATTCCCTGCAAATATCAATATGGCAGTCGAATCTATTCAGAAATCGGGTTACGCTTCACTATTCAGTATTGTAACGATCCTTCGCTTGCCGCTACAATTTGTGCTGATTTACTGGGTGTATTGGGCATGTCTTAGGTAGAAGTTAAAAGCAAGAAGTAGAAAAAAGAAAACTTTCACTTCTTGCTTCTGACAACGTTATATTTATTTCATGATAAACTACAAACGGCTTAATAAAAATCTACTTCCAATTTTAATTGGTGGTGGGTTACTCTTCATTCCACTGGTCGGTGACTTTCACATTGAGTCAGCCATACTTATCTCTTTAGTGGGATGCTTTTGGGGCGGAATTAAGGCAAGCAATCAATCCCTAGAAAACGATTTTTATGCTGCCCTCAGAATTATCGGGTATTTATTTTTGGTGGGTTTGCCATTGCTTGCAAATGCTTTTTTTACAGGCTGTTTTAGTATACACGGACTGGCATTTTGGATACTCTTTCCCGCGCCCAGTGTGTTTTTTGGATATGCAATTGGACGACTAATTCGCAACTCCGGATTGCCATACGCCAAGACGATAACGATTGGGGTGCTTTTATTTATTGGAGTGGGCATTTTATTAATTGAATTGATGACCTTTCCGCAGGTTTATTTCTTTAATCATGTATGGGGCGGTTGGCCTGGTCCCATTTATGATGAGATTGTGAAAGTAAATATAGCAACGGTCTTTTTTCGAACCCTAACCTTGTTATGGGTTATTCTTCTGTGGCATATTCCGACCTTGGATAAGAGTCGATATGCGAAATGGATTGTGGGTGTTTCAGCGATCGTGATTTTTATGGGTTATACACAGCTAACGGAGGTTGGTATTCATTCTCCACGCTGGTACCTACAGAAGGAATTGGGCGGGCATCAATCGACAGAACACTTTGATCTGTACTACGATCAAGATCTTTACAGTAATTATGAAATTGATTTGCTGGCGAAAGAACACGAGTTTTATTTTGACCAGATTTCGAGTCAGCTTGCATTGGCTGAGCGAGATTCTTCGAATAAAATCGAAAGCTATTTGTACGGGCATCCCTGGCAAAAAAAGCAGTTGGTGGGCGCCAAGTTCACCAGCTATGTACCGGTGTGGCTGGAGCAGGACCAACTGCATATTGCCAAGCAGCAGATGCGGTCAAGCCTTAAGCATGAGCTTGTACATGTCATGGCCAAACAGTTTGGAAATTGGTTTAACGCCAGCTGGAGCATAGGTTTAATTGAGGGTATTGCTGTAGCTATTGCCGGAGGTTCCTCATCGACATCGACCATTCATCAAATGGTAGTATCTGAAAAGCCATATCCTTCTGCAAAAGAATTGGAAAAAGCGCTTTCGTTTTGGGGATTCTACGGTGGACGTTCGGGCGCAAATTATACCACCAGCGGATCGTTTGTACAATATTTGATGCAGAATTATCCAGTAGAATCCTTGAAAAAAGCTTATCGGACCGGAAGTTTGCAACGAGCGTATCAAGTAGATTGGCAAACATTGGTGAATGAATGGCATGCGATGTTGGATACGGTTGAAGTGGATTCTTTAGATCAACAGGTTGCACGTCGTATTTTTGGTATGCGATCGCTTTTTGAGAAAGAGTGTCCGCATATAGTTTCTGACTTTGCTGCTGCCCATGATAATTATCGTTTCTCTATGGCAAACCAAGATACGGTACAGGCATTGAATTTTTTAGATCAGGCTTTGGTTGAGGCGGATAGCGCTAAACCGATAAAAACAGAATGGAGCTATCGTAATTTGGTGGGCGGGCAGCCTCTAAAAGTACGTCAGGCCGCAACACTGAGTGATACCACAGTAGATTTACAGCTTCTTTATGCGGATGCCTTTGCCATGGTTGGAAATTTGGAAATGGCAGATCGACATCTTTCAGAAGGTCAAAAGTTGTATGAGGGAAATCCGGACTCGCTGCTAAAACCGGCGTTGGAAACGCGAATTAATCGTCGCCAATGGGAAATATATCGGGAGATGACCTATAACAATACTCTGCCTGATTCTGCTTCATTTGATGAAGCACTATACCGGACAAAGGTACGAAGTGTACGTAAAGTCATTGAACAGGAGCGGTGGGATGAGATGCAACTGTATGCAGCTCTGCTACTGGGGAAATCACTGCAGCGAAAATATTTTGATGACTACCAGCAGTTGATCCATCACCTTGCGTTTCAAAATGATATGAATTTGGTTGAACAGCTCATTGAGCAGCTAAGAGAATTGCCACTGCGAAATCGCTATCGTGATCGATTGCAACAAGAGGGGGAGTGGATGCAGTTTTTCGAAACGGGAAGAGAAAATGGGAGTTATGATTAAATATTTATTGATTTAGTATAGTCTGAAAGAAAATATAAAAGGCAAAACACCGATATGAAGGAGTATACGCTATCTTTTTGGGAAGCGAATATGTACTCATTGTTAGTTTATATTCCTATTATCCTAGGATACTACATCCCCTATGGGCTTCTTTATGGATGGTCATCCTTTGGAGTAGATATCATTCAGGGAATTGGTAATCCGTTGTTCTTTTTAATTATTATTTTTTTGGGAATTGCTCTACATGAACTTATTCACGCTTTAAGCTGGTGGTGGATGGATGATATTCCATGGGAGAACATTCATTTTGGATTTAAGTGGATGGTGTTGACGCCTTATGTTCACTGTCCCGAACCAATAGAAGTAAGGAATTATCGCTGGGGGGTAGCAATGCCAGGTATTATATTAGGTGTAATCCCCTATGCATTTGCCCTTATCTTCCAGAATGGGTTGCTGCTGGGATTTGGGTTCTTTTTTACTCTTGCGGCCAGCGGGGATATATTAATTTTGTGGTTACTGCGTGATGTCAGATCCGGTAAAAAAGTGCAAGATCATCCTGATCTCATTGGTTGTAAGGTTCTAAAATAAAAGACAAAGTATTTCAACGTTATGAGTAATCGAAAATTTGTAGATCACTCAAATTATAAAGAGTATCCTGTTGAGGAGATGCGTCAACGTGCTCGTTCGTTTTACGAAGATATGAAACGGCGTAGGACAGTACGTGATTTTTCGAGCAGAGACGTTCCGATAGAGGTAATCAAGGATTGTATTCGGGCAGCGGGAAGAGCCCCCAATGGAGCAAACAAACAGCCTTGGCATTTTGCAGTAGTTAGTGACCCTGAATTAAAAAAAGAAATTCGAGAGGCTGCGGAGAAAGAGGAGCAAGAATTTTATGAGCGCAGAGCTACAGATGAATGGCTGGACGCCCTGGCCCCTCTCGGTACTGATGCTGAAAAACCTTTTCTGGAAGAAGCCCCCTATCTCATTGCCATATTTTCTGAGAGTTATGGAATCAGCGAGGAGGGTGAAAAAGAAACCCATTATTATGTGAAAGAATCAGTTGGAATTGCTACCGGAATGTTGATTACAGCTATTCACAAAGCCGGTTTGGCTTCCCTTACTCATACTCCAAGTCCCATGGGGTTTTTGAACGAGATTTTGGACCGCCCGGAAAATGAGCGCCCATTTCTTCTTTTAGTGGTAGGATATCCCAAAGAGAATGTAAAAGTTCCGGATATCAGTAAAAAATCATTGGATGAGATCGCAAGCTTACATCAATAAAGGAATAGGTAGTGAGGACTTTCTTTCCCTTGTAATGGTCGATTTTAATAAAGTCAGAATAAAAAATATATTGGAATAGAGAATTTATTAGACCACACTGAAATAGTTCTTAACGCTCAAAAAAAATTAAATCATTGTCTGAAGCTAATAATACGCTTTTAGAACGGTATAGATTGGCACTGGATGGGGCCGATATAGGCATTTGGGACTGGGTGGATATTGATAAAAAAGAACAGTGGTGGTCATCCGAGTTTTATAATTTATTGGGATACGAAGAGGAAGAGATTGAAGCCAATATTGATAATTTCAGATCACTCCTGCATCCCGATGATGAGGAAAAGGCATTTGGTGCTCTGGAGAATCATTTAAGTGCCGGTACCGGTGATTCCATAACATTAGAATATCGATTACAGACTAAGTCCGGAGAATACAGATGGTTTCAGGCTTCGGCGAAAGCCACTTATGATAAGGATGGAAATCCGATTCGTATGGCCGGAAGTATTATCGATATTAATAATCGCAAAGAGGCAGAGCTAAACTTGGAAGAGGAGCATAATCTGCTTCGTACTATTATTGATAATATTCCGGCATGTGTTTATGTAAAGGATATGGACGGTCGCAAAATAATAGCGAATCGGTCCGAGTATGAATTGTGGGGCTTTGACCGGGAAGAGCAGATCTTAGGAAAAAGAGATTCGGATTTGAACAAGGAAGGGATTGCAGCGCTCTCGGAAAATGAAGACCGGCAGGTTTTGGAAACCGGTGAACCTATTATTGATAAGGATGCCTATACCGAAATTGATGGGAAAGAGTATGTGTTGCTGGTTTCTAAAATCCCTTTGAAGGACAGCAATGGAAATATTGTGGGATTGGTTGGTATTAGTAATGATATTACTGAGCGCAAGAAGATGGAGGATAAGCTGCGTGAACGAAATCAGCAGCTTGAAAAGCTGAATAATATGACGAATAAAATTTATTGAGTTGTTGGTCACGATCTTAAGACTCCGCTGTCATCTATTTTGGGTTTATCTGATTTATTGCTTAGTGAAACGGATGATGAAGAGGCTTTGAAAGAAAACTTGAGTATTATTCGACAGTCAGCGCTAAAGATGTCTGACTTATTAGGGGATCTACTGAATTGGGCGCGCATCCAAACAGATGATCTATCCCTAAATAAAAAGGAGTTTTCAATTTGTGAAACAGTACGGGATACGATTGAACTACTTGCGATTATTGCCGAGCAGAAGGATATTGATTTACAGTTTAGCAGTGAGCAATCATTTCAGGTTTATGCTGATAAACAACTGATTGCGACGATTGTCCGGAACTTCATCTCAAATGCGCTTAAATTTTCTGATGAAGGGGATACAATAGAAGTGAGTGTACATCGTGCTAAAGAGTACTGGAAGGTGTCTGTTAAGGATGAGGGAATGGGTATGTCTGAGGAATACGTCGAGCGGCTTTTTCATGAGCGGAAGCATCCCCAAAAAGAAGGAACTCAAAATGAAAAGGGAAGTGGTATTGGATTGAAACTTTGCAAAGAGCTGGCCGAGCGGCACGGTGGACAGATATCGGTCAAAAGTGAACTAGGCAAAGGATCCACATTTACCTTACGTATTCCATATGGTTAGCATCCCCAGTAAATAATCATGCAAAACGATCTGCCAGACGGTTTATTAGGTACCCACTTTCCTTTAGTGCCTGTGAGGCAAACTTGCCAAAGAAATCGGTAACAGATTCGAACTCTTTGATGAAGCCTTCCTTGTCGTCATTTTTGACCATTTGTGCCAGTTTCTCGTTGTGTTCAATGAATTTAAGCAGCAGCTCCCGGCGCTCTTCATTGGCGAAAACAATATCTGCATAGAGTTCTGCACTCTGGGCAAAAATACGTCCTGTCATCATCAGTTCGGCGCGGTAGATGGGAGAAGAGTAATCGAGAATATCCTGTGGTTTTAGGTCATAGGTTTTCATAAAAGAGCCGTGGGTGAGTGCCACAAAGTGACGCAATCCCTGTACCATGTGCATTACGTGATCGTGCTTTTCGGCATCGGCCTCAACTACACGCATGCCCCATAGCTTGGATTGTTCGATTACCCACTCCGACGATTCTGCATTGCGTGCCGGACAAACAACCATTAGCTGCTTGGAGAGGTTATCGACATCGGGACCATGCATGGGGTGTAATCCCAGAACAGGGCCGTCGTGAGCTTGTTTCATCGCCTCAATAGGTTCAGTCTTATTGCTGGTAAAATCTGCGAGAATAGTTTCTGAGCTTAGCTTAGGTGCCAATCGCTCAATGACCTTAACCGTTACGTTAATGGGGACAGCGACGATGGCTAAGTCAAGTTTGGGGGCAATTTCTTCGAGTTCGTGCCAGTTGTGTTTATCGATCTTATAAATATGATGTCCTGATTGATGTGCGATGCGGGCGTATAGGCTTCCCATTCCTCCTTTTGCTCCTACAATAAGAATGTGTTTGGGCTCTTCGGTAGCACGTGGGAATTCATTAGAAGATTGGCTGGCTCGCGAGGAAGCCATGATCATTCGCAAAAAATCTTCAGCCCAGTCGGGATCAAGATTATGAGCGCTGGCCATTTCACGAAATTTTTTTGTCTTTTCATCTTCCCGTTTGGGAGCAAAGATAGGCAACTGGTTTTTTATTTTTTTATCGATAACCTCGTGCACAATTTCCCTTCGCTCGGCCAGAAGTTCAAGGAGTTTGGAATCAATTTCATCAATGCGATTACGTTGTGGTCCGAGTTTCTTTTCTGTTGGAGTCATAAACTATTAATCTAAAAAACTACAGTATTGTGCTTAATACGTCTTAGCAACTAAAGCTGGCTAAAATACAAATTTATCTTTCGTGAAATAAATTTATCGGTAGATTAAAGAAAGAGTCGAAGGTTAGAAATTAAATGGAAGCTTTACTGTTAATTGCCCGAAAAATATGGGATTTTAACAGAATGATTTAGCGCTATTTTCGTTTTATTACAATGTGAATAGAAAGGATTTAAAAGGTTATTTAATACTATATGTCCCATTTTGATTTACAATCTCCCTGGCCGCCGGCCGGGGATCAGCCCGAAGCTATTGAACAGTTGGTAGAGGGTGTTGAAAACGGCGATAAGTACCAGACGTTACTTGGAATTACCGGTTCAGGGAAAACTCGTACTGTATCGGGTGTGATTGATGAAGTCGAACGCCCTACGCTGGTAATGAGTCATAACAAAACATTGGCTGCACAGCTGTATCGCGAGCTTAGTGATTTTTTCCCGGATAACCGGGTTGAGTTTTTTATCTCCTATTACGATTACTATCAGCCGGAGGCCTATCTTTCCTCGCAGGATAAATACATCGAAAAAGATCTGTCGATTAACGATGAGATTCAGCGGCTTCGACTTCGTGCTACGAGTTCCCTGCTATCGGGTCGAAGAGACGTAATTATCGTCTCTTCGGTAAGCTGTATATATGGTATTGGTTCTCCCTCTGAGTATGAAAAGCTTATTATTAACCTGGAGACCGGGACGGAAGTTCCGCGGAATAAGTTGTTGTATGATTTGGTGGACTTGCACTATACGCGGAACGATCGTGAATTTGAGCGCGGTACTTTTCGGGTGCGCGGAGACGTTGTAGATCTTTATCCTGCCTATGCAGAGCATGGATTGCGCATCTCGTTCTGGGGCGATGAAATTGAAAAGATGGAAATTGTCGATCCGGAAAGCGGTGATGTGCTGGATAGTGTGGATGAATTTCGCATTTATCCTGCATCACACTATGTAACGACTGAAGATCGACTTCAGGAAGCCATTGAGCAAATTCGGGATGAGCTGCACTGGCGTATTGGGACTCTTAATGATGAAGGAAAGCATCTCGAGGCTAAACGGCTGGAACAGCGAACCCTCTTTGATATCGAAATGATGCAGGAAATTGGATACTGTTCCGGTATTGAAAATTACTCCCGTTATCTGAGTAATCGTAAGCCGGGCGAACGTCCATACTGCTTGTTCGATTATTTTCCGGATGATTTTCTGCTGGTTGTGGATGAGAGTCACCAGACAGTTCCGCAAATTTCGGCTATGTACGGTGGTGACCGATCCCGTAAAATTGATTTGGTAGAACATGGGTTTCGATTGCCTTCGGCAATGGATAACCGTCCTCTTACATTTGAAGAGTGGGAAGAGGTTACCAATCAGGCTATCTTTGTGAGTGCTACGCCCAGTGATTATGAGCTTGAAAAGAGTGGTGGCGTGGTTGTAGAGCAAATTGTACGTCCAACTGGACTGATGGAGCCTGAAATTGAAGTGCGTCCTCTTGATAATCAGATTGATGACCTTCTTGAGCAGATTCAAGAACGTGTCAAAAAAGGCCATCGGGTATTATGCATTACGTTGACAAAACGACTGAGTGAAGAGTTAAGTGAGTATCTGAAAAGTGTCGGCATATCGGCGGCATATATGCATAGTGAACTCAATGCGATGGAACGTGTAGAGGTGCTGTTCAAATTCCGTCGCGGTGATTTTGATGTACTGGTTGGGATTAACTTGCTTCGAGAGGGAATTGATATTCCTGAACTCAGCCTGGTCGCTATTCTTGATGCCGATAAAGAAGGATTTCTGCGCTCTGAAACCTCGCTGTTTCAGATTATCGGTCGAGCGGCGCGAAATGTTGAAGGGAAAGCCATCCTGTATGCTGATAAAATCACTGATAGCATGCAGACGGTGATTGACGAAACCGAGCGTCGTCGTAAAATACAGAAAGAATACAATGAAGAGCATGGCATTGAGCCAAAAACTATCGAGAAAGAATTGAAACCGCTTGTTGATCCGGCATTGATTTCGAACAAAGATTTTGATCTCGATGATAAAGATACAGACGGCCAAGATCCGCTTGAAGTAGTGAAAGTGGCTGATGAGGGGATTAAGTACAAAGCAAACCCGGCCATGAACGAAGTGACTTTTGATAACAAAGAGGAATTCCTTGAATATCTTCAAGATTCGATGTACACGGCTGCACAAAATATGGAGTTCGAAGAGGCAGCCCGTATTCGCGATCAAATAGAACAGCTTAAAAACGAGTTAGATTAAAAATTATTAAGCGTGGGAACTAATTCCCACGCCAGCAATGAATAACCCAGTATGAGTACGTTAGCATATCTTAAGAGTTTTTTTAAAGACAAAGACGTCGCTTCGGTAACGCCCACATCACGATTTTGCGTGCGTACCGTTTGTCGGCCGATCGATTTCTCTAAAGACATTACCGTAGTTGAATATGGAGCCGGGGCGGGCGTTTTTTCTCACTATCTGCTTGATCATATGACGGCCAATTCTCAACTGCATCTTTTTGAAACCAATGCAATTTTGTTTGAGAAGCTTCAACAAATCGATGATCCGAGGACCATGTTTTATGATCAGAGCGTAGAATATGTATCCGAGTTATTACCCGAGCATATCAGAGGGCACGTCGATTTTATTATCTCCGGTATTCCTTTTTCTTTTTTGGATGCGGGAGTTAAATCGTCTATTCTCGACCAAAGTTATAAATTTTTGCGCGATGGCGGAGAGTTCCTGGCCTATCAAACATCAGGACATCTCGAAGAACCATTGCGAGAAACCTTTGGAAACGTAAAGACTTCCTGGGAATGGCGTAATATCCCACCTATGACCGTTTATGAGTCAACAAAGGAATAGTTTTTCGAGGACGGATTTGATAGGATTCTTATATTTTGAAATAAAAAAGCCATTCCATCCATAGTAAAGGGATAGAATGGCTTCAGATTTTTTGTCTGCCTATCAACAGATCAAACCAATAAAATCAACGCAAATATCGACGAAAACTATTCTTCTTCGTCAGCGTTTTGCGCTTCTTTTTTAGCAGCAGCTTTTGCTTCTGCCTCTCGGTTCAACTCACGAACCTCATCTCGGTTCTGATCTTTCTCTTTAATACGAGCAGATTTTCCTTGTCTGTCGCGCAGATAATAGAGCTTGGAGCGTTTAATATCACCTTGACGCTTAAGTTCAATTTTGGCGATAAAAGGAGAATGAAGCGGGAAAATACGCTCCACTCCAATATTTCCTGCGGAAATTTTGCGCACCATAAATGTTTGGTTAGCGCCGCTTCCGCGCCGAGAGATTACGAGTCCCTCAAACTTCTGGATTCGCTCTTTGTCGCCTTCGCGGACGCGATAGTGCACAACAACGGTATCCCCGGTTTTAAACTCGGGATACTCATCGTCAATTAATGTCTGTTCTGCTAATTTTAACTTATCCATAATGTTACCTTACTACTGTTCGTTTCGAAATTTCTTATAAATATCCGGACGTACTTCCTTCGTACGCTCAAGCGACTGTTGACGTCGCCATTCCTTCACTTTTTGATGATCACCTGATCGCAGCACTTTCGGCACTTTCATCCCTTCAAATTCAGCGGGACGCGTATACACAGGACCTTCCAGTAAGTTCTCATTTTGGAAAGAGTCCGTAAGAGCACTTTCAGAGTCGCCTAAAACGCCGGGCAATACTCGTACGATGGAATCAACCATCACAAGAGCCGGCAGTTCGCCGCCCGAAAGCACATAATCGCCAATGCTGTATGTTTTGGTGATTAATGAATCTATTACACGCTGATCGACACCTTTGTAATGGCCGCATAGAAAGATGAGATTTTTATCTGTCGACAGCCTGTTGGCGTCTTCCTGCTCAAACGGTATTCCGTTTGGAGCGGTAAATATAATCTCATCGTAATCCCGTTGGCTTTGCAGATGCTCAATACATGAAAAAATAGGCTGAGGTGTTAAAACCATGCCAGCACCGCCGCCGTAAGGATAATCATCTACTTTATTATGCTTGTCCTCGGTATAGTCACGCAGATCATGAGTATGGATTTCAACCAACCCTTCATCTTGAGCATTACCCACGATACTGTGTTTTAGAGGGCTCTCCAAAAGCTGTGGAACGGCCGATATGATATCAATGCGCATCATACTATACACCTTTCAGTTGTTCCAGATTTCTGCATTGAATTTGTTTTGATTCCTCATCAATATCGGCAACATACTCATCCACAATAGGGATGAGTAATTCTTCTTGCTCATTTGTAACCACCTGTAGTATCGGATGTGCCGGGTTTTCCAGCATTTCTTCAACTGTACCAATGGATTTTCCCTCACTTAATATTGTAAAAGAGGTTAGATCCAACGGCAAAGCATCCGTATCCAGCAGAGATTCGACGATCTCGCGATCAGCAAAGACCGAAGCATTTTTAAGGTTTTCGGCCTGGGTGCGATCCGCTACGTGTTCAAATTTTACAAAGAACGAAAGCCGGTTGTTTTTTTCTTGCACCCGAACCGACTCAATTCGAGCGGGGACTAAATCCCCTCTGGCCGTTTCAAGACGAGCCAGATCAATAGCATCAAAAAGTGTTGGCGCATAAACTTCGGGAATGATTAATACTTCTCCCTGTACGCCGTGTGATCGGGAAATATATCCGATCTTTTCGTACTGGTTTTCAATTGGTTCCAGCATAGCTTGGCTGGTGGACTCCACTTAATAGTGGGATCCACCTACTTAGCTTATTTAACTATTTTCTTTCTTGTCATCCAAAGCACGTTGAACGGTTACCCGATCTTCGTCTTCAGGGACAAAGCCTTCAAGCTCATCAAGAGGGGTGTTTTCGATATGTTCGATAGCCTCTTTGGCTAACATATCAGTAGATACCTGTCCTTCTGCTTTTGATTCTTCTTCATCCTCATCCGCAGTATCTTCGGTATCTTCCTCTTCATCGTCATCAGAAGCTTCAACCTCTTCCTCTTTGGTATCTTCTTCCTTGGCTTCAGCTTCTTCAGTAGATTCGTCCTTGTCAGACTCCTCTTTCTGAGCTTCGACTTCCTCAGTCTCATCTTCATCAGCGGCCTCTTCTACCTCTTCGTCGGCCGGTTCTTCTTGTGCCTCGGCCTCTTGCTGATCTTCCTCTTCAGCTACTTCTGCTTTTTCATCAGCTTCATCCGAAGCTTCTTCTTCATCAGACTCCTCGTCATCATCAGAAGCAAGTGCTTCTTGTTTGGCTTTCTCTTTGGCAGCTTCTTCAGCTTTCTTCTTAAGCTGCTTTTGGAATTCCTTTTCTTCGGCTTCCAAGAGTGCCTGCTGACGTTCTTTGCGCGTAGGAACTTCTTTTTCTTTTTCTTCGCGTTTTTCACGCCATTCAGCAAGAGCCTCTTCAATTTCTTCTTCCGATTTACCCCAGCGAATCAGATGCATTTCGTACATGATCCCTTCATTCTTGAAAATAGAACGAACGGTATCAGTGGGCTGGGCTCCTTTTTTTAACCAGTGAAGAGCACGCTCACGATTTAAATCAAGCTGATTCTTGGGGGTTACATTATCAAAACGACCTAAGTCTTCAATAATACGACCATCTCTGGGTTTGCGGTTATCCGCAACAACAATGTGATGGATGGGCCGCTTTTTTCGACCTCTACGTTGTAATCTTATTCTTAACAATGGATTATCTCCTTAGTTATAATTTTAAATTTGCGTTGATTTCAAATAGAGGATATTGTCGGAATCTTGCGCAATATATTTTATATAAGAGATGCCGAGCTGGGCTAAACAGTCGGCATCAATGGTGTTAACCAAATGGTAAATCTCCTCTCATTCCCTTCATGCCTTGCATTAATTTACCCATCTTACCCATGCCAGAGAACGACTTCATCATTTTCTTCATCTGCTCAAACTGCTTTAGCAGATCATTGATATCCGAAACGCGTGTTCCGGAACCTTTGGCAATACGTCGCTTTCGAGTGGCATTTAAAATATCCGGATTGTGTTTCTCTTCCGGAGTCATTGAGCAAATAATTGCTTCTATTGGCTTGAAGGAATCTTCATCAATTTCTGTGTCAGATTCTTGCAGGGCTTTACCGGCTCCCGGAATCATTCCTACGAGATCCGAAATATTACCCATGCTTTTAACTTGCTGCAGCTGCTGATAAAAGTCATCGAGATCAAACTCATCAGACTTAATTTTTTTCTGCAGCTTTTGTGCTTTTTCTTCATCAAATTCTTTCTGCGCCTTTTCCACAAGTGATACAACATCACCCATACCGAGAATACGCTTCGACATCCGCTCGGGATAGAAGGGAGAAAGGGCATCCAGCTTTTCGCCGGTGCTCACAAACTTGATCGGTTTTTGGACCACATTCTTTATTGAAAGGGCCGCCCCACCGCGGGTATCACCATCAAGCTTGGTCAATACTACGCCATCATAATTGATGACTTCGTTAAATTCTTTTGCTGTATTAACAGCGTCTTGTCCTGTCATAGAGTCAACAATGAACAATGTTTCATGTGGCTCAACAGCTTCTTTAATTTCAGCCACTTCGTTCATCATCTTCTCATCCACGTGCATGCGCCCGGCCGTATCAATAATAACAGTGTCAAGAGCCAGGCTTTTGGCCATGGAAACAGCTTCTTTTGCAGCACGAACCGCATCTTTCTGATCAATAGAATAGACCGGAACGTCGATTTGGTTGGCCAGCGTCTTAAGCTGGTCAATGGCAGCCGGACGATAAACGTCTGCTGCCGCTAAAATAGGATTGCGGTTGTTTTCCTGCTTCAGATAACGAGCCAGCTTGGCGCTGAAGGTTGTTTTACCGGAACCTTGCAGGCCGGCAATCAAAATAACCGTAGGCGGTGTGTGTGCGACAGAGATATCCACACGCTCTTGACCTAAAATATCGGTCAGCTCATCATGTACAATCTTGGTAAACTGCTGACCGGGATTGACGGCCGTAAGCACATCTTCGCCCATTGCCCGTTCTTTGACCTTGTTCGTGAACTCTTTGGCAACGTCGTAGTTCACATCGGCATCGAGCAGGGCCCGACGTATTTCTCTCACCGTCTCCGCAATGTTGACGTCGGTGATCTGAGCTTCTCCTTTCAGCTTTTGAAAGGCGCTATCTAATTTTGATGAGAGATCTTGAAACATGTGTTCGTAATTATCTGATCTTTAAAGCTGTTCATGAATTCCCGAATAGAGCATGGGAATAAGAGTCCCGCAAAATAAGGACATTTTTTTGTGTTATCAACAGAATTATTTGTTTGAAATAACGGTAAAGATTTAGAGAAAATGTGTAATGACAGTTTTTATATTTCTTTTATTATCTTCCCACAGAAATCTATTGAATTCTAAGAAATTGAGGATCGTAACTTATGGCTGACGAACAAGGATATGGACTGCTTAAGGGAAAGAAAGGATTGATTTTTGGCGCACTGGATGAGCGCAGTATAGCGTGGAGAATCGCTTTAGCCTGTAAACGAGAGGGGGCCGAGTTCTCATTATCCAATGCCCCGGTAGCTCTTCGTTTTGGAGATCTTGATGAATTATCCGAAAAAACAGGAGCAGAAGTGTTCCCTTGTGATGTGACCAACGAAGATGAAATTGAAGAGTTGATGGAGAATGTAAAAGAGGAGCATGGCCAGATTGATTTTATGCTTCATGCTATTGGGATGTCCCCCAATGTGCGCAAAAAACAAGATTATAAAGAGTTGAATTACCAGTGGATGCAGCAGACGATGGATATTTCAGCCATTTCACTGCATAAGGTAATCCGCTATGCCGATGAGGCTGATATACTTGCTGACGGCGGAAGTATTGTTGCGCTTTCGTACATAGGTGCACATCGTATATTCTCTAAATACAGCGATATGAATGACGCCAAGGCACTGCTTGAAAGTATTGCTCGTAATTACGGTAGCCGTTTGGCTGATCGAGGCATCCGCGTTAATACGGTTTCGCAGGCACCAACCAAAACTTCGGCAGGCAAAGGTATCAAGGGATTTGATGGAATGTATACTTTCGCCGATAAGATAGCCCCCATGGGTAATCCGACGGCCGATGAATGTGCGGATTACTGTGTAACACTGTTCTCCGATCTGACCCGAAAAGTGACAATGCAGAACCTTTATCACGATGGTGGATTTGTTACGTCCGGTATTGACGAGCAGATGATTAATGATCTCGCAAAAATATATGCCGATGATGAAGGTGATGAGTAACGCTTAATTTCTCTTTTCAATTTGCGATTCAATGCCCGATACTTTTAAGGTGTCGGGCATTCTTTATTTGAAAGTTTTTGTGCTGCTTTTAGTACGGAGTTGAATATGATAAAAAGCCACCATCCCCTTTCTCCCCCTCAAAGGAGGCAACTTATTGTTTTTTGTGAGTAGTGAGATGAGAAAGAATTAAATTATAAAGAGCACTAATTATTTTTAGCTTTCGATCATCTCAGGGAAGAGTTGTTACTTTGCTTTTTTGTTGTTGGAAGGCTCAGTTATGTGGTTATTGGAATTTCTTTAAAAAATGTATCCGGATTTTAATCTTTTCACGAAAAGCAGTTAATTACCAACGGTTTTAATTCTAAAAAATAATAGAATCGATGAAGCGATTGTTTGTATTAGCTTTAACTCTTTTATTCACTGCGGCCACCGGATTATCCCAGGACCTTCCCACAATAAATGAGAAAACACAGGGACTTGAAAAAGAGGAGGGGTATTTTACCTATTACTGGGATGATAAAGCCGGTAAAATTTGGCTGGAGGTCGATAGGTTTGATGAGGAATTTTTATACGTTAATTCCCTGACGGCAGGTGTCGGTTCTAATGATATTGGACTTGACCGCAATCAGCTGGGTGATGACCGTATTGTCAAGCTTGAGCGTCGCGGCCCCAAGATTTTGATGGTTCAGCCTAACTATTCTTATCGAGCGATCACGGATAATCTCAAAGAAAAGGAGTCGGTGCGCGATGCCTTTGCCCGATCAGTACTGTGGGGATTTGAAATTGCTGCTCAGAATGAAGATGCAGTACTTGTAGATGCCACGGCTTTTTTGTTGCGTGATGCACATGGTGTTAGCGAGCGTTTACAGCAACGTAACGAAGGGAATTTCAGCATAGATAAAAGTCGCTCGGCGTTGTATCGCGAGGCGATTATGAACTTTCCAAAGAATACCGAATTTGAGGCAACGCTGACGTTTACAGGCAGTAATCCCGGGGGACAGGTTCGCTCGGTGACGCCAACATCAGATGCGATCACCGTACGTCAGCATCATTCTTTTGTAGAGTTGCCGGATGATAACTTTAAACCCCGAAAGTTTGATCCCCGAGCGGGATATTTTGGTATCAGCTACCAGGATTATAGCACGCCGATTAGTGAGTCACTGACTAAGCGATTTATTACAAAGCATCGGCTGAAGAAGAAAAATCCAGATGCAGAGATGAGCGAGCCGGTGGAGCCTATCGTTTATTATCTGGATCCCGGAACGCCGGAGCCTATCCGTGGGGCCCTGCTGGATGGCGCACGTTGGTGGAATGAGGCTTTTGAAGCGGCCGGATATAAGGATGCATTTCGTGTAGAAATATTGCCCGACAGCGCCCATCCTATGGATGTGCGCTATAATATGATTAACTGGGTGCATCGTTCTACGCGAGGTTGGTCATATGGCACATCGGTAGTAGATCCCCGCACTGGAGAGATAATTAAAGGACACGTACTGCTTGGATCGCTTCGCGTACGGCAGGATTATCTAATTGCTGAGGGACTATTATCACCATATAAAGAGGGTAAGACTTATGATGAGAATGATCCTATGCTGGATATGGCTTTGGCCAGGATTCGACAGCTTTCAGCGCATGAGGTGGGGCATACGATCGGGTTAGCTCATAACTTTGCGGCAAGTACAAATAACCGTGCTTCGGTTATGGACTATCCGGCTCCCAAAGTAAGGATCACGCAAGACAGCACACTTGATTTATCTGACGCTTACGATACGGGTATTGGCGAATGGGACAAGGTGGCCGTGAAATATGGTTATAAGGATGTATCGAACGTGCCAAGTGAAGAGGCAGCCTTAAACAGTGTGATTGAAGAGGCTATTGATGAAGGGTTACTGTATATCTCTGATGCGGATGCACGTCCGGCGGGAGGAGCACATCCGAAAGCCCATTTATGGGATAATGGCGAGAATGCGGTGGATCAGCTCCATCATATAATGGATGTCAGAAAGATTGCATTGGAGAACTTTTCGGAGTCAAATATTCCCAAAGGAACCCCTATGGCGGAGCTTGAAGATGTGTTGGTACCAATTTATTTATACCACCGCTACCAAATTGATGGTACAGCTAAGCTAATAGGCGGTCAGAATTACAGTTATAACTTACGCGGTGATGACCAACCGGGTCCTGAACCCGTGCCGGATTCTACGCAGCGATCGGCTTTGGATGCCATGCTCAACACGCTATCTGTCAAGCAGTTGGCTATGCCGGAACGCATTGTTGAACTGATACCACCGCGTCCCATTGGTTACTATGATTCTCGCGAATTATTTAATAGTCATACCGATCCCACCTTTGATCCCATTGGAGCGGCTGAAACAGCGGCTGCAATGTCAGCGAAATTGTTGTTCAACACTGAGCGTGCAGCAAGATTAGTAGGTGCTGAGGCTCGTGATGCGGATAACTTGGGGCTTGGCGATATGCTTGATACGGTAATTGTTCAGACGTGGAAACAACCGTTTAAAAAGGGTTATGATGGAGCGGTGCAAAATACGATAAATCATGTGGTTCTTTACCAGATGATGAATTTGGCAGCGGATGAAAATGCTTCTTCGCAGGTGCGCGCAGTGACAAACTTCAAGCTTGAGGCTTTGCGTGAATGGATGCGAAATGAGGCAGAGAACAAGGCTGAAAATGAGCAGCGTATCGCTTCTCTGCTTTATGGCTACCGAACATTACAGCAATTTAAGGACAAGGGTGAGATGTTTATGCCGACAAAACCATTAAGTCCACCACCGGGTTCACCTATTGGTAGTGATGATAGAATATTTATGCAATGCAGTTTTCGTAGATGATTGAACCGAATGAATTACTCGGCGCCTATGCCAACGGTATTTTCCCGATGGCGGATTCCCGGGATGATGAGGAAGCAAAATGGTATACCTCGAGCCGACGAGGAGTAATACCAATAGATGATTTCCGGGTTTCCTCAAACGTGCAGCGTATAGTTCGAAATAACCATTACCATATCAAGTTTGATTATAATTTTCGCCAGGTTATGGAAGCCTGTGCCGACCGCGATTCAACCTGGATATCTCATGAGATTATTGAGTCATACTGTAATTTGCATGAATTAGGTCATGCTCATTCGGTAAGTGTGTACAATAAAAAATGGGAGCTCATTGGTGGACAGTATGGGGTGTCGCTGGGAGCAGCCTTTTTTGGAGAGTCGCTTTTTGGGTGGGCAAAAGAAGCCTCAAAAGTAGCATTGTATTGGACACATCAGGCATTAAAACAGGGAGGCTTTGAACTATGGGATACTCAATTTTGGACGGAGCACCTGGCACGGTTCGGATGTATTGAAATATCAGCTGAGGAGTATGACGAAAAGTTAGAATCGGCGTTGGAAAAGGATGCAATGTTTGAGGCCGTAAAAACAAAAGTTAAATAAAAAACCCTCAGAATTTTGAAGATCCTGAGGGTTTTTTAAGTAGGATGGATCAAGCTTTTAAAGAAGCCGCTTCGTGTACTTCACGCACTTTCTTTTTGATACCTTCAGGATCAAGTCCAACCTCGTGGTGAAGTTCTTCCTGCGTGCCGTGTTCAACAATGCGATCGGGGACTCCCATAATAGTCGTTGGAATATGATGGGGTTTGTCAGCTAAGTATTCAGTTACTGCACTTCCGAAACCTCCTAATTTAGTGCCATCTTCAATAGTGATAATGCGTTCGTAAGTGTGGCAAATTTCGTCAATTAAGTCGGTATCGAGCGGCTTGGCAAAGCGCATGTTAAAATGTCCCACGTTAATACCTTCTTCGGAAAGATCATCAGCGGCTTCCATTACATAGTTGCCGAAGGGACCAAAACTCAAAATGGCAACTTCGTCCCCGTCGCGCAGCTTTTGTCCTTTTCCAATTTCCATATTCTTAAATCCTTCTGGATAGTCCATGCCGGTTGCTCGGCCCCGTGGATAGCGAATTGCCCAGGCACATTCCTCATATTTTGATGCGGTGTACATCATATCGCGAAGTTCTTCCTCATTCATCGGGGAAGAAACAATCATATTTGGTACGTTACGTAGGTACGAAATGTCATATAGGCCGTGATGTGTCGGGCCGTCGGCACCAACGAGTCCTGCGCGGTCGATACAAAAGACAACGGGTAATTTCTGAATAGCTACATCATGAATTACTTGGTCGTAGGCCCGCTGGAGGAAAGTTGAGTAAATAGCAGCAAACGCTTTTTTACCTTCTGCTGCCAATCCGGCTGCAAAAGTAATCGAGTGCTGTTCTGCAATGCCCACATCAAAAGCACGGTCGGGATATTTGTTCATCAGCGGCCATAGGCTCGATCCACTGGGCATGGCAGGTGTAATACCCACAATGTCCCCATCTTCATCAGCAAGTTCGACGATTGCCTCACCAAAAACGTGCTGGTATTTTGGGGGTTTGGGATCAGTGTCAGGATCAATCTGTTTGCCTGTAATTTTATCGAAGGGACTACTTTGTGCGTGCCATTTGGTTTGCTCACGCTCGGCGGGTGCAAACCCCTTCCCTTTAACGGTAACGGCATGTAAAAGCTTTGGGCCCGGAATATCTTTTAAGTCTTCTAAATGCCGACGCATAGCATCCACATTGTGTCCGTCAACAGGACCATAGTATTTAAAACCTAACGCCTGGAATAATCCGCCGGGTGTAATAGCTGTAGAGATAGCTTTTTCAAGGCGGGACGCAACATTACGCATCTTTTCCCCGGCCGATTTAAAATGACCGAGCATATCATAAATTTCGTCGCGCAGCTTGTTAAATGTTTTGCTGGTCGTAATATCTGTTAAGTACTCTTTCATTGCCCCCACGTTGGGGTCAATCGACATATTATTGTCGTTCAGGATGACCAGGATATCAGAATTCATGGCGCCGGCATTATTCATGGCTTCGTAGGCAAGTCCACCGGTCATGGCTCCATCACCAATTATAGAGACGACCTTTTTGCCAGATTGATCAATGTCGCGGGATACAGCCATTCCAAGTCCGGCTGAAATAGAAGTACTGGAGTGGCCTACACCAAAGGTATCGTATTTACTTTCGCTGCGCTTAGGGAAGCCAGAAAGTCCGCCATATTTGCGGTTAGTATGGAAGTTATCACGACGCCCGGTAAGAATTTTGTGTCCATATGCTTGATGACCTACATCCCAAAGCAATAAGTCTTCAGGAGTATCATATACATAATGAAGGGCCACCGTCATTTCTACCACTCCCAAACTGGCTCCAAAGTGCCCGCCGTGAATAGATACGATATCTATAATAAAATCACGGAGCTCATCACATACATCTACAAGTTGCTCGGGGTCCAGTTTTTTAAGATCATCAGGCGAATCAATTTCTGCTAAAAGAGGGCCAGGAGTTACTTTTTCAAATTCCATACTTAGTTATTCTTTTTCGTTATCATCGGTATGTTGATCCGCTACTTTCTTGATACGTAGTTCGGCTTCTTCAAGTGTTTCTGTGCAAATTTTAGATAGTTTGATTCCTTCTTCGTAGAGATCAATGGACTTTTCCAGTGAAATAGACTCGTCTTCAAGTTGATTAACGATGTCTTCTAGTCTTTGTAAAGCCTCTTCGAAGCTTGGTCGTTCCTTTTCGGCCATAAAAATTACTTAAGGATAAATAGATGCTTTCTCAAACCATATAAATAAAAAGTTTTAGTGATCAGATTCCAACTCTTTTTCTCATACGATGGAATGATGATTTGGGGTATATAGAATTTTAAGCGTGTTTAATGCTTATAGATGTTTTTGCCATCGGAATAAAGTTGTAGGGCCCCTTCCAGACTGGTATAGTATACGGTAGGAATATACCGTTGTAATCTGATAGATGCCTGGGTATGCGGATGCCCAAATCGGTTATGTTTTGCCACTGAGACAACACCTATCTGAGGAGTAGTTGATTTAAGTAGGGAAGAGCCGGAGCTGGTTTTGCTGCCATGATGACCAACTTTGAGGAAGTCAGTGTCCATCATTTTAGGATAATTTGTCAAGAGTTTCTCTTCTTGCTTGTGTTCAGCATCCCCCATGAAAAGGAATTCCGTGTCTCCATAAATGAGTTCAATAACCAGCGAGCGATTGTTGACGTTTGATTGAGAGACAGATTCCTGGGGACCGTAAATGAATACCTTTATTGCTGGATCAATGAAGATCTGCTCACCGGCGTGTAGGGATTTGGTAGGAATCCCATGATCAAAAGCCTTTTGATTGTATGTTTTGTAAAGTGTTGAATTATAGTCTGTTCCTGAGTTATAAATTGTATCAACCGGTACAGAATCAATAATTTCAAGAATGCCACCGATATGATCTGCATGGGGATGGGAAAGAAAAATGGCATCCAGCTTATTGATGCCCTCTTCTTTCAGGTGGGGTATGATAATATACTTTGCACTATTGTAATCAGGTTGCCAGCGACCAACATCAATTAGAAAATGTTTGTTGTTTGGAGTGGTAACGAGCGCGGCATCACCTTGTCCTACATCAAAAAACGTAAGGCTTAGTGTAGCAGGATTAAGTTTGTGAATAATCCGGCTTCCCTGATGAAGGCAGCAGACTAATAAAAGTAGGATTAAAAACTTCCACCGAAGTTTGGGAATGCGAAGAGAGGCAATTAAAAAGATGATGACAATCCATATTCCGAAAAATAGTAGACTGTCAACGTGAACTTGAACCCAGCTCCATGGTAGGTTGGCAGCAATGTCTACAAACTGGTGGAGCCATTGCAAGAATATATCCACGGGATAATTCAGGGTTTGGGCTAAATCTGGTGCAAAAGGGTTGAGTAAAAGTACGGCCAACCCAAAAGGAACGGCGATTCCCAGAAAAGGAATGACAAATGCATTTGCCAGAGGGCCTATGAGGGAAAATTCCCCAAAGTAATAGGCAAGTAAAGGGAATAAGCCAATTTGAACAATAAATGAAATAATGATGATCATGAGAGGCTTGCCGTACCAGCGGAAACGAATCCAAGCAGGCAACCATCTTTGAATAACAGGTGCGGTTAACAAAATAATATAAACGGCCCCAAAAGAGAGCTGGAACCCGATAGAAAACAGGTCTGACGGGTTGATTAACAAAATGATAAGTGCTGCGACAGCCGTCAGATTCTTAGAGTCACGCACTTTATGAAACAGCTTGCCATAAGCCAATAGTATGCCTACTAATGAAGCTCTGGTTACAGAGGGAGAAAAATTTGTAAGCCCGGCGTAAAGAAATAGCGTGACAATAAGCAGGCTAATCCCGATATGTTTCCCATATTTGAATGTCCAAAAGAAGGGAATTACCAACCAGAAGGGAAAGAGTAGAAATCCTACATGCAAGCCTGATACGGCCATGATGTGGGAAAGTCCGGCCCGCGAAAACGAGATTTTATCTTCTCGTGCCAGCTCGTTTTTATACCCGATTAACAGGGCTTTGGCCAGCGGAGAACTTTGGTTGCTGAAGTTGGCATCGATAGTATTGAGTACGTGTTTTCTGAAAAAACTCCACCGCCAAATACTATGGACTGGAGTTATAGAGATGATTTGTTGCATTCCTACTTGGCTGTAGATGCCTTGAGAGGCAAGATATTGTTTGTAGTTAAACTGGGACGGATTCCTTTTTTCTTCAAGTGGATACACAGTACCCTCGAAAGTTATCCTGTTTCCCAGCTTAAAGTTGGAGGGGAGATCAATATCGGCGGGATCGAGTACAGCGCGTAACTGATATGATTTATCCCAGATAAGATTATCAGGAAAAATGGTGGTATCTATATTAACATCGACCTGAAATTTGCCGGTACTGGTTTGTTTAAGCTGCTGGATGGTCCCGCTAAATCTAAGTTCTTCCCAAGTGTAGGCATTAATAACTTTGGCCTTTTCGGGGCGATCACGATAATCCCAGAAAGAATGCCATGTGCCACCGAAGCTAACAATGATTCCTAAATATGATAGGATAACAAGAGTATCGATATGATTATTTAAAGTTTTGCGGAAAGCAATTTCCGATATTAAGTACAGTAAAGCAGCCACTCCAAAAATAAGTGCCCAACCAGATAGCGTGGGATCAACCTGATAATCTACAATGATCCCCAGCGCCAGTAAAAGTGCAATCCTGACTGCAGGATAGGATGCGAAAGGAAATTGATATATTTGATGAATACCCACATTAGTATGACCGATAAGCAGGTTAAACCTTACAGCTATTAAATGATGTTATAACTAATTGAGGAGCTTTGAAATGAGATCTGCGGTGCTTATAATTTTGCAACTGTGAAATATTAACTAAAGGACATATTGATATGGGATTAGGGAAAAAATTTATTGGTTTGTTGGCTATTGTGCTTGTTGTAGGATGTACGCAATCAGATGGCCAGCAGGAACAGCAACAGAAGAAGGATTGGGCATTGGCATTGCATGGTGGGGCGGGTGCTATTTCTGAAGATCGTCCCGATTCGGTTAAGCAGGCTTATTTTGATGATTTGGATGAAGCACTGACAATTGGAGAGGATATCTTATCAAATGGTGGTTCTGCTGAAGATGCAGTGGAAAAGGTCATTAACTATATGGAGGATAATCCTCGTTTTAATGCCGGTAAAGGTGCTGTGTTTACACATGACGGTGAACACGAGCTGGATGCCGCATTTATGATTGGAAATACGCGTGAGGCCGGAGCCGTAACGGGCGTCAAAACGGTAAAGAACCCTATCACTCTTGCCCGAAAGGTGATGGAGACTTCTGAACATGTGATGTTTGCTACGGAAGGAGCCGAAAGGTACGCAGATAAGGTAGGAGTGGAACGAGTAGATCAAGACTATTTTTATACTGAATCTCGATATAAAGCTTTGCAGCGAGCTTTGGAACAAGAGAAAGAAGATGATGGCAAGCAGTCGAGTCTTGTTCCCTATGAAGATAAAACCGCATTATATGCCGACGGAGAAAAGTTTGGTACGGTCGGTTGTGTGGCTGTTGATAAGAATGGACAAATTGTTGCGGGAACGTCAACGGGCGGAATGACGAATAAGAAGTTCGGTCGTGTAGGCGATGTGCCTATCATCGGTAGTGGGACTTATGCCAGCGATTTAGTGGCGGTTTCGATGACCGGCTGGGGTGAAAAAATTATGCGCGCTGTATCCGGACATACGGTAAGTGCATATATGAAGTACAAGCCTGCAACATTGGAGGAAGCCGGGGACTATTTGCTACAGGATGTACTGAATCCCGGAGAGGCCGGAATGATTGCAGTAGATAAGTATGGAAATATTTATATGGATATGAATACCAACGGCATGTTCCGCGGAAGTTCGGATTCAGAAGGGAATCGAGAAGTAGCTATTTGGGATTAGAAGTAGAGAGTGTTGAAGTGTTGGAGTAATTTTATACTCCAACACTTTGCACCTCAGCACTTATTAAATCCCGTTATGGAATTCCTCGCGCAATTCTTGGATGTAAATGCCAATGTCATTGCGGAGTGTAAAGAGTTGTTCGTGAAAGTAATAATACTTCTTTTGGGTGATGTACGAGCTTCCCTTTAGATCACGCTGTAAAATCATCAGAGCATCATTGGAACAATACAGCGCTTTTTTGGTGTAGGCGATATTGCCGCCGAGAAAGTTGCGATCAAATCCAAAACTGTATCCGCCGGCAATTTTGGCTCCTATTTTTAAAACATTGCCGATGAATTCATTAAAATCGGGCGTAATATTCTTGGGGTTAATGGTTTCGGCCCATTGAAGTACGGTGGCTGCCAGGGTGCGAGATGTGTTGTATATGTAGAGCGTATCGATTGATCCCATATTCGACATTGCAAAGTCGTCACTGAGTTCTTTCCATTCTTCACCGGCGTCAAAGTCATTATACTCGTCGTCTTCCTCAAGAAAGAAATCGTCCTCAAAATCGTCAAACAAATAGTCTTCCCACTCTTCTTCGCCCTCATCGTCATCATCGATCTCTTCGTCGTCTTCGCCGGGGAAATAGGCTTCGTCGATGAGCAGTTCTTCTTCAATAAAGGCGTCCACTGCATCAAACTCGTCTGAGCTCTCCTGCAGAAGCTTTAGCCACCGGGGAATGTCGCCGGAGTGTTCAGGAATAATGAACTTTCGCAGCCGGGAACTCTTTCGTTCAATTTCATTCAGGTGAGATGCCCATTGATGCTCATCCCAAATATCATCATTAAAATCACCGTTAAACATAGGATTAAGGTTGGGTGATAGGGGATTGTTTGCTTACATCCTCTTTTTAAAAATAGATTCTCTGTAAATTAACGCTTTTCAAATTAAAATTGATATAAATTTTTGCCGGTAACTTTTCCGACTTAAAAAAGTAAGTTCTCTTATTTTATCGAGCGTTGAACTGAATCGGAATAGTTATAAACATATCCACAGCTTCACCATTGCGTTTGCCTGGTACGAATCTGACAGCATAGATGGCTTCACGAGCAGCTTTTTTGTACTGGGAGTATTTATCTTTTTCAAATGAAACTTGCTCTACCTTGCCCTCCTTGTCAACCAATATGTTGGCTTCTAATGTTATGGTTGATGTCTGTTTTGAGGTATTTGGAGGGTATTTTAACTGCTGATAAAGAGCTTCTAATCCACCGATAATAGCAGGAGTGGTTTCGGTCACCACTTTTACATTTTCTTTGGTTACTTCCGGTGCAGACTTAGTCTTATCTGAGGTACTACAGCTCAATAGCAGAATTGAAAAACCAATCAGAAAAATACGGCTGTAGGGATATGACATTAGAGCTGAATTTTATGGTTAGGGTATTAAAGTTGTTGTAGTACTCCGGTGATTACCTCAGTCATGTCTGGTTCCGCTTCACCGGCAGCTTCCAATACTTTCTCAATATCAACAGGTTCAAGGGCGTCGGGAAAGCATTCATCGGTAATCACTGAAATGCCAAGGACATCCATACCCATATGAACGGCAGCAATAACTTCCGGGACGGTGCTCATGCCAACTACATCAGCACCAATGTTTCGAAGAAATCGGTATTCAGCTTTTGTTTCCATCGTTGGACCGCTAAGGGCTAAATAAACCCCCTCATGCATTTTAATCCCCTTTTCCAAGGCTACTTTTTCTGCCACTTCCCGCAAGTCTTTTGTATATGGGTCACTCATGTCGGGAAAACGCGGACCGAGCTCATCATCATTGGGGCCGATCAGGGGATTATCCCCAAACATATTGATATGGTCGTTAATAAGCATGATGTCACCGCGGGAATAGTTGGGATTCATTCCGCCACAGGCATTGCTGACGATGAGTGTTTTGACACCCAGAGCATTGAGCACGCGAGGGGGGAAGGCAATTTGTTGCATGGAGTAGCCTTCGTAATAGTGAAAGCGCCCCTGCATAGCTACGACCTTTTTGCCATTGAGAGATCCAAAAAGGAGTTTTCCGGCATGGCCTTCTACTGTTGAGTCGGGAAAGTGTGGGATGTCTGAATAGGAAATACTGTCAACAACATCGATTTCATCGGCCAATCGACCAAGACCAGTTCCGAGGATGATTAAATAATCCGGTTGTTCGTCAGTTTGCTTTTTAAGAAAGGAAAGGGCTTCATCACGTTTTCTTCGAAATTCTTCAACGGTATCTCTTTGCATAAATACAGTAAGCTTAATGGTTCAAAAAGGTTACAGAAAATATAAAAAGCCTACGTAGATAGGAAATGACAATTACTGGTAAGTACTATTATAGTAGATATGAAATGTCCTGAAAGTTAGTCAAGCTCGTCAATTAAATCATCAATATTTTCGCTACCGGGGGGCATGCTTTGGCCCTCGTCATCGAGCTGTTTATCATCTTCATCAAAGAGAGCTTTGCTACGGCGATTGGCCTGTTTGCTAAGTTTTTCAGAAAACTCATCTTCTTCGGCGGGTAGATCAAAAAGAGCTGCCTCATCTTTGGAAAACTGTTCCAGTGATTCCTGAGCCATTTCCAGGTAGGATCGGATACCGCTAATAATTTCTTTTCGTCGATCAAGCAATCGGATGATACTTTGCCGTACTTGTTGTCGCTGCTGGGTGGCTTCGCGAATAATAGATTCAGCCTCCATTTCGGCTTTTTCAATTTTGTTACGGGCGTCTTTACGGGCTCCTGTCAGTTTTTGTTCTGCTGACTCTTTTGCGGTTTGCAGCGTTTCGTGAAGGGCCTCTTCAACACGCTCGTAATGCTTGAGTTTTTCCTCGAGCTCGTCGATACGGGTTTCGAGCTCACGGTTTTTCGCCACCATGTGTTCCCACTCATTCGACATCAGGTTTAGAAACGCCTGTACTTCATCTTTGTCGTAGCCACGCAGCGACTTGTCAAATTCCTGCTGTTTTATTTCGAGAGCTGTTAATTTCATAATAGGTATTGGCTGTCTGTCAAATAAAGTGGTTAGTTTAACATGCTATTCCCGCAGCATGTTCCGCAAATTATTTTCGTTGTTACCATTAGATTCTGATTTTTCCGATACATTCTCGGAGTCATCAAACTCTATACTTTCTTTTGGCGCTTCAATTTGTTTTGATGAATCTTCCTCTTGTAAACTTTCAGTGGAATCCTCATCAGTAATTATTGCCTCAAGGTTTTGAATACGGCGCTGTGTATCTTTTTTATGTTCCATGAACGCACGTGCCAGGCGGTTGAATTCCTCTTCGGGTACTCCGCTCTTCTTTCGGTTGATCCATGTTTTAATAAGTCCAAAGGTCTTTGCGGCCAAGAATCCCACTAAAGCAAAGGCACCAATTGACCCTACCAGTGCTACTACCATTTCTTCAAAACTCATAGCTAAACCTTTTCTTTTTGTTGAAGATCATTTGTGAGGGTGCTGTCCGAGGATGAAGTTTCAACGTGACGATAGTTTGGTTCTTTTTCGTCATCCTCTTCTTCATCAGCTACGATAGCCTCAAGATTTTGAACTCGTTTCTGCATCTCTTTTTTGTGTTGTTCAAATGCATGGTGAAGCTCTTCCAGTTCCTCTTTATTTGTGGTGTCGGTCCCACAATGGCGATTATCCATCCACTTTTTCAGCAATCCCGTGGCGCAACTTATCGCAACAATAGCTACAATAAATTCTGGTCCACTCATGATTTATTACGCTTTTTATTTGCAATATTAGAAACTTCCTGTTTGTTCTCTTCAACGGTTGAGCCTTCGTCAATTTCAATTTCTTCCATCCCTCGGCCTGCCCCGGTAGAAAAGTCATCAGGTTCCCCGGCAGCAATGGCTTCGAGGTTTTCGATCCGACCTTTTAAGGAGTTAACCAGTTTTCGGAGGTCTTCGACCTCTTCCTCATTCTGTCGGCTTTTATTCATCATCGTCATCTTGTTTTTTTGATACTCAATGATAAATCCCCCTATGATTGCCACCAGCGGTATAAGTACCCAGATCCATGCTGCCATAATAAGCGTTATTTTAGTTAACCTTTTGTAATGTACTAAATCTCAATAAGATTGAAAGGTTTTATAACGATATTTTTGATCAGTAGTTACGTTCGCCAAATATAGCACGGCCCACCCTCAGCATGGTAGAACCTTCTTGTATGGCAATTTCCAGATCATTTGTCATACCCATAGAAAGCTCATCGAGCTGTACATTGCCTGATTCATAGCTGCGATGTTCATCTCTTATTTTTTTGAGCATCTTAAATTCGGGGCGCACTTTTTCCACTTCTTCAGGGTCAACGAACGTTGCCATCCCCATGAGTCCGCGTACCTGTACATGGTCAAGGCCTTGTGCATATTCGAGGATCTCTTTTAGATCTCCGGGTTCACAGCCACTTTTTTGTTCTTCCCCGCTGATATTAATTTGTATCAAGGTGTTAATGACACGGTCAATACGTGATGCCCGTTTTTCAATTTCGCGTAGATACTTGCTCTTTTCGATAGAGTGGATCCAGTTCACCCGCTCAACCATGTATTTTATTTTGTTGGTCTGAAGGTTGCCGACCATATGCCACTGTATTTCTTCATTCTCATATTCATCCATTTTATCTTGCAATTCCTTAGCCCGGTTCTCACCAAAATGGATTTGGCCGCACTTGTAGGCTGATTTAATATCCTCAAGGGGTTTTGTTTTGCTAACGGCAACAAGTGTTATTTCATCCGCATCGCGACCTGCGCTTTTACAAGCTTGGTTTATTCTGTTTTGAAGTTCCTTAATATTATTACAAATGTCTTCGGGCATAAACGTCCAGTTTTCAGGTATATTTAAATTAAGCTAAATGTTGATATTGATTGATAAACAACCATATATCACTTTAAAAATAAGCTTTTAAGAAAGGTATTAAAATGGTATTTTGTGAGTCTGAATTAAAGAATCGAATGTAAATTGATAGTTCACACACTGAGTATTTTTTATTTCGACTCTGATATATTTTTACATCGCCTCAGGTGCTGTAGAACCGCAACTTTAAAGCACGGAGGCCGATAACCCAAATGAATATTCAGGTTCGGCATATATCCACCTTCCTAAATCAGTGGGCTCCGCCCAGCACAAAACTCGACTACGATAATGTAGGTCTGCTTGTCGGCGACCCGCACCAGCAAGTGTCAAGAATTCTCACCTGTTTAGATGTCACGCTGGATGTTGTTGATGAAGCGATTGCAAATAATTGCGATCTGATTGTTGCACACCATCCTCTTATTTTTAAAAGTATTGATCGGATCAATCCTACCAATGAGCAGGGTAAAATTATTTTTAAACTCATTAAGAATGATATAGGATTGATTGCTGCCCATACTAACCTCGATGCAGCTCTCGATGGAGTTTCTTTTGTATTGGCCAAAGAGCTGGGACTTGAAAACCTGAAGTTCCTTGATAACAGCTACAATATCAGCCGGAAAATTGTACTGACAACCGGTCATTCCGATAGTGATTCTGTGCTTAAATTATTGAACTATTATTCGGCTGAGGAAGCGCATTATTATAAGGTGGAAGGAAAAAAAGACCATCAGTACACCTATGAGGCAATTATTGACGAACACCATGTTGCTGATTTAGAGAAAGAGCTTGAAAAGAACGGGCTGTTACATCATGGCAATTTTCAGGTAATGGATGTTGCCAGCCCGTCGAAAAATGTAGGTATGGGGGTCGTTGGTTTTTATCGGGATAAGGGATTGACCCAAGAGCAGTTTCTGGATACGATAGCCAAGGAGCTTGATGTGAAAGCCGTTCGCTTTTCGGGGTCCGTTGATCGTATCAAAAAAGTGGCTGTTTGTGGCGGCGCGGGTGTTTCACTTGCCGGAAATGCTATTGCCGAAGGAGCTCAGGCGTTTGTTACCGCCGATATAAAATATCACGATTATTTTACTGATACAGATAATTTTTTACTGGTCGATGTAGGCCATTATGAAAGTGAAGTGCCGGTGGTGGCGGCTCTTCAGCAAGAACTTACTGAGGCATTTGAAGACCTGGAAGTTCTTGAAACCGAAGTAATCACCAATCCAATGCAGGTATATTTGCCTGATGTTAAACAAAATCCGCAGGAATAAACGACGTAATCTAATTTATGGAAGAAGTACTACAACAATTAGCAAATCTTCAATATATCGACAGCAGAATAGACGAGCTTAAGCAGCTGCGTGGCGATTTGCCGGAAGAGATTCTGGATATTGAAACGGACATTAATCGGCTGGAAGCGAAAATCAGTCGCCTTGAGGAAGAGAAGAAAGAGCTGAAAGTTGAAAGAGATAACCTCGAGCTCGAGATCAAGGATGCTGAGAACAAGATGGAAAAGTATGAAGAACAGCAGATGTCGGTGCGTAACAATCGCGAATATGATGCGCTGACGAAAGAGATTGAATCACAAAAGCAAGTGATCGAAAACTCAGAGTCTCGCTTAGAAGAGATAGAGAAACGTCTTGAAGAGATTGATCCTGAGATGGATGAGCTTCAAGAAAAGCTTGATGATGTTAAATCGCTGCACGAAGAGAAGAAAGAAAATCTAAAAGAGGTAAAGAAGGATACCCAGAAAGAGGAAGACATGCTTTTAGAGAAGCGTGAGGAAGTAGAAGAAAACATCGACGAGCGCTATCTAAAAAGCTATAAGCGTCTCCGTGATGGGCTTTCAAATGGCTTGGCAGTTGTACCTATGGAACGGGGAGCAGCATTGGGTATGGCTCTACCTCCGCAGACCCAAGTTGAAGTTCGCAAAAAGAATAAGATTATCATTGATGAAAACAGCGGTCGTATTGTAGTGCATCCCTCATTTTTTGAAAATGCCAAGGAAGAGCTTACGCTGTAGAACGTTTTTTATAGTCTGACTGTTTTTATAGATGTACAGCATTTTATACGATGTTGTGCATCTTTTTCGTTTGTAGATAGATTTCGGTTCTTTAATGTTATGGAAGGAACTATTGGGATGATCGGGTAATCGCCCACCCTAGGTGGGAGGAAAGTCCGAACACCAACGAGCACCGTGCTTCCTAACGGGAAGATCCCGAGTCTTCGGGATAGCCAGTGCCACAGAAAATAGACTACCTTCCCGATTCGTTGGGAGGGAAAAGGTGAAAAGGTGAAGTAAGAGCTCACCGCTCCGGTGGTAACATTCGGAGGCAGGGCAAACCTCACGGGGTGCAAGCTCATGCAGGCTGTGCGCCGCTCGTCGCAATACAGCCGGGTAGAGTGCTCGAGCCCCAAAGTGATTTGGGGACCAGATAAATGATTACCATCCCGATACCGTCGGGATACAGAATTCGGCTTACAGATCATCCCGAGTAAATATATCAAAAGGCCGTCCGAGAGGATGGCCTTTTGTCTTTTGGGAGACGAAGACAAATATCTAAATGTTAATCTCGAAAGATTACTTTTTTCAAAACTACTATATTAGCTCAACTACTATAATACTGGGCGGGATCTTGTTGATAAAACTCCCTGAGTTGGCTGTAGAGTTGTGGATAATTGCTCTTAAGCCCCTTTGGTTTCTCAAAAAAGAGTTCTGTGACAACGGCAAAAAATTCTGCAGGATTGGTAGCGCCATAGTCATCAATAAGAGTCTGCTGGTTTTGTTCAATAGTCTTTAGAAATTGCCGGTATTCTTTACCCAGAATTCGGGCCCAGGATAAAAAATGCGAGTCGCCATAATCCTGTTCTATCTGATCCGTAGCTCCATACTCATAGTCCAACTGATGAGCAAATTCATGGAATACCAAGTTTTGTCCGTCGTGAATATCAGATGCACCTTGCTGAACTTCGTTCCAGGCTAACACAACATAGCCATGCGACCAAGCTTCGCCATGGCGTTGTTCAAAACCCTCTTCGACAAAAATTCCGTTATTCCGCTGTTTTACTTTAGCTACGTATTCTTTGGGATATACGAGCACCGACCGTAAATCTTCATAAAAGTAAGAGAGATCTTCGGTTCCCAGTAAGAGTATAGAGGCCTGGGCAGCAATGCTTATTCTAATCTCATCTGTGATTTCAAGGCTGGCACATCCTTCGAAACGCTTTTCGTCCAGGAAAATTTGTGTCAGTCCAATCAGCTTTTTCTGTAGTTTATCGGGTAGAGAATGATAGTACGGGACGTTCTTTTCTAATATCGCAAGCCGGTCATCTGGAAGCCCCTTTTTGAGGAGACGTTTTCGCCGCCATTTTTTAAACCCGAACATGGCAAAGCAGGTTACATGTTAACTTTGTAGGTGCCTTTGTACTTGCGTTCCAGTTCGCGTCTGGTATCTCGTTCTTTGATGTCTTCGCGCTTGTCATGTTTTTGTTTACCGCGTGCTATACCGAGCAGGATTTTTGCATATCCTTTTTTGAAATAAAGTTTGAGGGGTACAATAGTGTATCCCTTCTGAGAAACTGCTTTATCAAGATCGGCAATTTCTCTTTTGTTTAGAAGCAGTTTGCGCTCACGTCTTTCGTCGTGATTGGTATAGGAAGCTTCTTTATATGGTTTTATATACATATCCCGTAACCAAACCTCCCCATCTTTCAGGTATGCAAAAGATTCACTAAGGCTGGCATTACCCTCACGAAGTGATTTTACCTCACTTCCCCGTAATACGATACCGGCTTCGTAGGTTTCCTCAATATGATAATCGTGCCGTGCCTTGCGGTTTTTTATAGTTGGATTGGAGTTGTTGGACATGCTTATTGTTTGATTGATATACTTTTATTGAGAATGTATCATTATATTAATATAAGCTTTAGCCAGACCGTGTAAAAGCAGATGACAAAAGTGAAAAGAAAGGTAATTCTCGTTCACATTTGCCACTTTACTTCTGCCGTTTTCTAATAATCAAATCCCAGTTCATTCAACTCTGAAATAATATCGTTGCCGGGTGATTTATCTGGCATAGTGTTGTATATACCCATTATTTGTCGGATCTCCTGTCGAGCCTTTTCGTTGTCAGGATTTAGTTTGAGCACCTCTATAAATTGTTCCAGTGCAGAAGTCATTCGGTCACGCATGGTGCTGTCTTCCGGTCCCCGGTACTCTAGGTACAGACCGTAATTAAGATAGGTCTTTTCTTTAAGTCGGGGCAAATCCGCATCTGTTTGTTCAGGGTTAGCATTTTCTAAGATATCTAACGCCTGGGTATAATTGTCTTCAGCGATGAGTTGATTCACCCGATCAGAGATATTTTCAGGAGTCTCATTTGAGCATGAAATAAAAAGTAGAGCAATGATTGAAAGGAATAGGTAACGCATCAAAATAGAAGGATTAGGTTTTGCGGTTAAAAGGGGTAAAGATAACGATTATTAGATCAAATACAGTGGATTGGGGCTAATGCAGAGTACGAAAATAGCCATACTGAGCCAGCCCAAGAATTTACGGGTGGGATCAAGTTCACGTTCGCGCAGGGCCGGCGGATGCTCAATGCCCACAAAATAGGCGATAAAAAATGACCAGACGACCCAGATTAATGAACCGGATGTGGTGATGTTGCCCACAACTAAAAACAGATAAAGTGCGGTGGCTGCTAACGAGGTCATCCAGACAGGTAAAGTCCAGTTGATATCGTCGCGGAAGGCTTTGCGGAGCAGCATCATTAATACGCCGCCCCAAATTGCCCAGCTTAACAAACCGTAACTGGAATCAAATTCTCCAAGAGATAGATGGATGAATGGGATGGCTTCGATTCCACCAAGCGTAACAAGCACGGCAAAAAAGATACGTGCTACAGTTTTGTGTTTTTCAAACCCTATTAGCGAGTACAAAATATGTCCTCCATCGAGCTGACCAATAGGTGTTAGGTTAAGTGCCGTAAAGAAGAGTCCCAGCCATCCCGCAAATAAAAAGGGATAGTGATACATTTCCCACATGGGCGGTACATTTTCAAATAATGAAGCCAGGAAGCTGTAGAGCAGCGTATCTCCAACAATTAAGACATTACCGTTTGTTTCTTGCGGCGGGTTGTCGGGAAAGACCCCATATTGGGCTACGTATTCTTTGACTGCTTCGTGACCAGCAAAATTTTGTATAAAAGAAGGATCGGGCAATGTCGAAAATCCGTACAGCAAGACTCCCAAAGACACGATAAACCCAGCTAATGGGCCGGCGGCTCCAACATCAAACATTTTATAGGTGTCGTTAATCTTTTGTTTGATGCGGATGACTGCGCCGACCGTGCCAATACCTAATGGGATGGGAATAAAATAGGGCAGCGTTACTTTAATATGATGATAGAGTGCTGCAAAGTAATGGCCGAATTCATGCACCCCCAGAAATCCTAAAAGGAGGCCGGCAAAAAGGAGGCCGCGGTAAAAGTCGGGTAGGGTTGGGAGGGCAAGAGGAAACAATGAGGGTTCGAAACCTACAAAGCCTGCTCCTGCAAGTGAAACAGTAAGAACGGTGATTAAAAATAAAGCCAGATGTTTGGTTACCGTTTGGGAATCAAGGTCGCGCTGCATGGTTTCCCAAATGGTAGGTTTGGCAGTAAAGTCACTTATTTGAAATCTTGTAGTCTCAGTGGTGGGTTTGTTATCCAAAGGTGCTGCTATGTTTTAGGATTTTCTTGCTATAGGCATAGTCATACATCGAGCGCCGCCGCGACCACGACAGAGTTCGTGGCCTAAAAAACTGATGGCAATTTTTTTGTCTGTAGGATCAAAGGGGATGTTATTGTATTCCTCGATAAATTCGTATTGATTCATCAGTTGATAACCATGTTCCTTCAACTCATTAAAAGTGTTAGTGTTTCGTTCATATCCAACTATGACGCCGGGTGCTATTGCAAAAACGTTAGCACCGTCAGTCCATTGTTCACGAAATTGATTGGTACGCTGACTCCCTCCGCAATTAATGAACGTTAAGTTACGATCCAACAGTTCCTCAAGGGCATCTTTTAATGAAGGTTTAGATTCCGAAATGATAGTTCCGTTTTGTGATCGCAGAGCAACCACGTTATTACTGCGTTCGGTAATCGCCGGAGGAAAAACTACGCATTCGGTTTCACTGGCAAAGGTGAAAATAGTATCCAGATGCATGGAGGAGCGTTGCTTGGGAATATCAACGGCAAGAACATGGTCAATGCCTCGCTCTAACAATCCCTCGGTAGCATTCATTAATCCGCTGAATGAGGTGCGTTCACTCATGCCTATAAGCACTACCTTATCAGAAGCAACAAGAACGTCGCCCCCCTCAATAGATTCTTGATCTGAAATTTTTATGGTCTTCTCTTTAATATCCTGAAATAACGGGTGAAACTTAATTAGTGTTTCCATAAGCACTGCTTCCCGAACGCGTGCTTTTTTAGCAGGACGTGACAAAAGAATGCTTTCATTTACCACAGCAGCCAGGTCCCGAGTAAATAAAAGGTTCGGAGTTGGATGCATATTAAAGTTGGGGATGGAGGGAGTGGCACCGTCGATCACAAAGCGCAGCAGTTCATTAGCTGTAAGATCATGCAAGCTTTGTTCAATGGCTTTTAGGTTTTCTTCCGGTAGTCGCTTGATCAGCTGCTCAATAAAGTATTTTCGAGCAGCCTCTGTATTCAGAGCTTGGCCAAACAGATCCGTAATTTCATGAATTTCGCCATCTTCGGGCATGGCAGCTTTAAAAACTTTTAGCATGTCTAGATGCTCCTTGCGCGCGTCGCTTTCAAAAATGATATCATCAAAAAGAAGTTCATCTTTGAGCTCGGGATTAACCAGTGAAACTTCTTTGCCGGGAGTATGGACAATAACGTTTTTTAATAATCCGGTTTCGGAGGTAACGGATAACTTCATGAATATTTTTTATTAAGTAGATTAAAAAGTTGGCCGATAAGGATATTACTCATGGCCAAATATACGTGTTGAACAGGCAATATTTAAATTGAGATTTAGGTAGATAATCCAAAAACTTTTTCTCTATTTTAATCGCACGATTTTAAGGTTAATGCTGTTTCAAACAGTAATCAGATGGTAAATAGAATTTATTCCCCAGTATAATGTCAGCTAAGAAGTCAGAAATAGAATCTCTTGTTTATTTGTTGGATGATCCGGATCCATATGTGAAGTCGCAAGTTCGCAGTCGCTTATTTGAACTTGGGGAAACGGCGGTTCCGCTGCTTGATCAACAAAAAAGTGAGACCACTGATGCCGAATCACGGGAACTCATTAATGAGATTATTCAGCATATTACCTTTGGAAGCGTAGAGCAGGATTTTATGGACGTACTCGAGGGCGGGCTCACGAGTATGAAACAGCTGGAAAGCGCCGTGTTTATCTTGTCTCGATTTGATAACCCCACGCTGCGCGAAAGAGAATACAAGAAAAAGCTCGATCGATTTGCTGATATTATTGCCGATGATGTTCGGTACTCGTTGAGTGAGACACAGAAAATGCATAGAGTTCTAAACTTTGTGTTTGAGGAGTTGGAGTTTAGCGGCAGTACGAATGACTATTATAATCCGCACAACTCCTATATGAATCGTGTGATCGATCGGCGGGAGGGGTTGCCTATTTCGTTGGCTCTCATTGTGTTATTTATTGCGCGTCGTCTGGATCTTCCATTTTATGGAATCAACATGCCGATCCACTTCATGATGAAGTATCAAACGGCGAACGAAGAAATCTTGATTGATCCCTTTGACCATGGGAAAGTCGTTACCTATGATCAATGTTATTACTTTTTGAAGCAGAATGGAGTAGAACCCCGCACTGCACATTTTCAAAACAGCAGTGAAGAGGATATTCTTTCTCGATGTATTCGAAATCTCATTAAAAGTTATGAGAAAAGGGATAAGCTGGATACAGCGGAGGGTTTGAAGAAACTATTGAATACGGTAGAGATAATGGTCGGTGAATAACAAGATTGATGGCATTCAATCTGTTTTAAATTTTGAACTCTATAAATAATTGATGATTTTACAAGGCGCCTTTTTAGGCGTCTCTCTTGATGAATAGTGGAGGCCCTACCTTGATCGGTGGGGTCTTTCTTTTTTTGCCCATTCTTTTAAAGCAGTTGTTTTAGAGTTTAAATCCAAAGGCATCTTTCTCTTCATTGGTAAACTCAAAAGGATTTATTTGTTCTGCTAGATCATAAAAAGAGATTGCTTCTTCTTTATTTCCGCTAAACTTGTGGATATCACCGGCCAGTTTATAAAGCATCGGATTTGCAGGTGCGTGATCCATCAGCTCTTTTAGCTTAGGTATAGCCCCGTCGAGATCTTTGTTTTCAACAAGGATAGCAAGACGATATAAATCAGCGCGCAGCGAATCATTTTGTGGTTTAAGTTGACTGAGATAGTGTGTACACCGCGAATAGATATTACGGTTGAAATAAAAACGCACCAGTTGATAGATGAGTGGTGCAGGAATATCAATGTTGTTGAGCTTGTCTTCGAGATGACGCATTATTTCGCGCTCCTCCATCACCATAAAGAGGTGTACGAGCTTACAAAGTGTTTCCTCGTCGTGCTGGGTATTTAAGATTTCTGTTTTTAACTCATCGGTAAAAAGCTGTTCAAAATACTGTTGGATTTTTGGTTCCGGGAACAATGGATTTACCAGATCGTCAAGGGCCAACAGCTGATCGAATGTGCTGAGTGACTTCAATTCATCCTCAGAAAAAACATCAATATTCCATTTTTCATTAAAATAGGACACATTTTTCCAGTATTGTTCGCTTTCTGTATCCAGATCCAGGGAAAATGTGGTAGTGCCGAAGTGGTGTTTTAGCTGGATGTGTGGAGCAATACCGACTTTGAAATCTTTGGAACGCGCTTGGAAACATAGGTCAATATCCTCGAAAAATGCCAGTTGGAAGGCCTCATCCATCCTCAAATTTGCCTCCGCGCGCAACATCATACAAAAACTGTCGAGATATTCTGCACGAATGAGATCAGAATCTTCTTCTTGTACGTTCTGAGTAGATTGATCTGGATTCAACGTTTTGTTTGTCGTAGGGCCTACAATAGCATACTTGGGGTGAGACTCCATCAAGTCCCGAAGCTGGGATATAGCGTCATCGACAAACTCAATATCGTTATGGATGATACAGGCATAATCCCCATTTATTTTCTCCATAGCTTGATTCACGGAGGCGGCAAAGCCCACGTTCTTTTTGTTGGTGATCACCCGGCAATTTAAAAAGTTCTTTTCTTTGAGTTCATCCAAATAATCGTGCGTGTTATCCAAGCTGGCGTTGTCAACTACAATGAGCTCGAGTTCAGACGTATCGCAATGCTCTGAAACCGAAAGCAGACAGTGTTCAAGGGCAGGTTTGCCGTAAGTGGTTGTCGGTATAATGAGGCTCACGATAACATCATCTGGATCCGATGGCTGATGTGTTTTGGGAGCTGTTTCTTGCCGCTGTTCTTTCTCCTGCTTTTGCTTCTTTTGAGATTTTGAAACCTGGTGCTTGAGTTCCGAGGCCTCTACATATCGGCGCTTTTTTTCAAGGATTTCGATTTTGAGGTTGCGTGCCCCACTGTGGCTTGGATTGTGTTCCAATACCTCTTCGATAAGCTCCAGGGCCGAATTAAATCGCCCATCCTGTTTCATCTGCACTGCGTCGTTAAGCAGGTCGTTATCATATGATTTTTTTGATTTCGCGGGGAGCTCTTGGATGGTATCAAGGATCGCTTCTCGCATTTTTCCGCCGTAGTCGGCGCGACGAAGCAGGGTTAATAGCAGTTCTTGACGAAGGATAAAGTCGGGTTCCGTAGCTTCAAAAAGGCTGCTTGGAGAAAACCAGCTTTTGGTACTTTTGATCGACGAAACATCACCAAGCCGTGCTGCAAGCTCAAGTCCGTGGAATTCTTTTACATAGGGATTAAAGAACCGGTTGCCTGTTGAAAGGGCTGATAAATCCCAGATAAACGAACCGTTTTGGGGCCAGTTCTTTTGCTGAATAAGATCAATCCACTTTTTATAACTGGTTGGCAGTTTTTGGTTTTGAAGTGCCAGTACACTATCGGTTGATTCGGTAAGCTGTTCCAGCCGGAGGCTTAGTTGTTCAATATCAATTTCAGCAATAGTCTGTGGAGCCCAGAAAAGTCGACCGTTTCGCTGGGATAAAATCTCATTGAGTGAATTGCCTAATCCTGCCGGTTTATCATGGGTAAAATAGAAGGTTTGTTCATGCTGGTAGTAATCAAGGACTGATTGTATAACTTCATTACTGTTGTCGGTAGATCCGTCATCAACAATAAAAAGTTCAAAAGGTATTCCTGAAATTTCATAGAGTGATGTTAGGGTAGACTCGATAACATCACGATGATTTTGCACAACGATGGATACCGTAAGCAGCGGCTTTTTGGCCATAAGTAGCAACCCGAAATTGATTGTTAGTTCATTGAAATATACGAGGTGAGAGATAAAAGGCGAAAAGTATTCAATTGGGTAAATATGTTAATAGGATATATTATGGGTTTCAATATTCTCATAATGGAGTTTATGTAGAAGTAACGTTCAATTTTTTTATAATAGCTATACAGGGGATATATATTATAGCTACTAACTTACACTGTATATGAATTTTCAAGAAATACGATTTTGGACATTAGGATTAGCCATAGTTTTACTTTTACAAAGTTGTGGATCGTTAGAAAACACCTCCGGTGATCGTGCTGTTACTTATAACCATGACTTTAATACAATGGTGGAGACGGTAGAGCAAGCCATTCGGAGTAGTTCGCTAAATATAAGCTTTGCTCAAAAGTCGGATGATGGAAAGAAGTATACTATTATTTTTAACTCTCAAGTTGCTGTTAATAATCAGTCTGTTCAGCAGGACCAGGGAGAGGTTATTGTAGAACGCCTGGGTGATAAGCAGACCAAAATAATTATTACAAATCCTGAGTATCACTTCTCCGTTCCTTCTCACCAACGAAAGGAATATGACAGAAGATTAAAGAATCGAATTGATGATATTTTGGGTGAATAGCATTCGGTTATGATGCGGTAGGCTGTTTTAAATATATTTCTTTGTAACAAATGGGGTCTAAAAACCTCTTTGTAGATTGCGGGCTGTAGTATGTTTTGGCAATTCTTAGTTAATAAGAAAAATAATTTAGGGCGTAATAATGACCACTGAGAATGATTCGCGCATTTCCAGTGAGGGAATGGATAAAAAAATCAAAAAAAATAGCTGGGATAAGAAGCAGCTGGGAATGTTGACCGGTGGGATAGCTCTTATCGCCGTGTTTGTGTATAGCTTTGTTTTTATGGATACTCGCGCTACCCTGAATGTGGATAGGGAAACTATACGCATCAGCACGGTTCAACAAGATTCTTTTCAGGAGTTTATTCATGTTACGGGTACGGTACAACCCATTCAAACAATGTATTTAGATGCAGTAGAAGGTGGAGTGGTTGAGAAAGTTTATAAAGAGTCTGGTGCAAGGGTAGAGCAGGGGGATACGATTGTTGTTCTCTCCAATTCTGACTTACGTCTTAATGTTTTGCAACAAACCTCTGCTATTTATGATCAGATTAACCAGACACGCAATTCGCGTCTTAACATTGAGCAGAATACACTGAGTTTGAAAGAGCGATTGGCTCAGGCAGAAAATCAGCTCGAAATAATAGAGTCCAATTATGAGCGCGAAAAGAAACTATTTGAACAAAATCTTATTGCCGAGCAACAGTTTTCTGAAACACGAGAAAATTATGAGTATCAGCAAAAGCGGTACGATTTGATCTATGAATCATTTAAGCAGGATTCCATAAAATCGAGTCAACAGCTTCGGCAAATCGATCAGTCGCTGGAGCGTATGTGGACGAGTTTAGAGGCCGTTCAAAATATTTTAGATCGCTTGGTGGTGACGGCCCCCATATCGGGCCAGTTGTCTACTATTGAGCTTAATCCCGGACAATCCATTGCATCAAGTGAGCGAATTGGACAAGTCGATATTTTAGATAACTACAAGGTGCGCGTGCTAATAGATGAATATCACCTCTCGAGAGTTACAACAGGATTGAAAGGAAGGTTTGATTATAATGGACAGACACATCACCTCGAGATTGCCAAGGTATATCCTGTTGTGGAAAATGGCCAGTTTAAGGTAGATATGGAGTTTGCGGATCAGAGCCCCGGTGATCTTACTCGCGGACAATCGCTTCGCATTCAACTTATGCTTGGGGAATCGGGAACGACATTAGTAATGGATAGAGGGGGGTTTTATCAGGAAACCGGTGGTAACTGGGTATATAAAGTTACGGAAGAAGGCGATAAAGCGATAAGGCAAGACATTCAGCTTGGACGCCAAAACCCCGATTATTTTGAGGTGTTATCCGGCCTCGAAGAGGGAGATCGCGTGATAACTTCTGATTACGGTTCTTTCGGTGAAAATAAAGTGCTAAACATAGAGTAAGCCATGTCAATATTCGAAACTTTAATGCGTTAGACTATGATCAAGACAAATAATCTTAAAAAGGTGTATACCACCGATGAAGTTGAAACGACAGCACTTAATGGTATAGATTTGCAAATAAATGAGGGAGAGTTTTGTGCTATTATGGGTCCTTCGGGATGCGGAAAATCAACTCTATTAAATATTTTGGGGCTGCTCGATAATCCCACAGAAGGGACGTACCAATTTCTGAGTTATGAGGTTTCCAATAAATCAGAGCATGAACGGGCCCGCCTCCGGAAGGGAAATATCGGTTTTGTATTTCAGAGTTTTAACTTGATTGATGAACTAACTGTTTTTGAAAATGTAGCACTTCCATTACTGTATCTGGGGATACCTGAAGATGAGCGCAAAGAAAAGGCAGAATCTGCTATTGATCGTATGAATATGATGCATCGACGTAATCATTTTCCGCAGCAGCTTTCCGGCGGACAACAGCAGCGTGTAGCTATAGCTCGAGCAGTTGTGGCAAATGCAAAATTAATTCTTGCTGATGAGCCTACCGGAAATCTGGACTCTGACCATGGAGATGAAGTGATGAAACTACTGTCTGAGCTTAACGATCAGGGTACAACGATTGTGATGGTGACCCATTCCCCACACGATGCCGGCTATGCTGAGCAAACGATAAATCTCTTTGATGGAAAAATAGTACAGGAAGAAGTCGAGGAAGGTTTTCACGTGTAATATGCATCGGGGTCTGTATTTATCTCCACAATTGGAACCTTGCAACCAAGTTTATCCTTCAATACACTGATACAAACGTTTAGAAGGATATAACAAGTTATTCAAATTGTGAAGATATTAATCAGCTTTATCAGATGGGTAGGATGTTGGGTACTGTTAACTTTTTTGATTGGTATTTTTAATGTTGATGCCCGTTCCACATCTCCGCCCGATTCAGTATCTCTTCAACAAATACAACATAGCACATCTACGATTAATTCTGTAACCAGCTTGTTGATTAAACAAGAGGATCAGCAGTTAGCCGAATTCTACTTTGAAGGGATGCAGGAGGGGGAACCAACTAATATTAAATCTGCATCAAAGAGTATTATTTCACTATTGGTGGGCATAGCTGTTGAAGAGAGATATCTTAAAGGCGTTACCCAACCGATCAAGGAATATTTCGAAGATTATTTTCAAGCTAATCCTGATTCTATAAAGGAAACGATTACAATTAAAGATTTGCTGACGATGAGATCCGGGTTGGAAACTACCAGCTTTCACAACTATGGTCGATGGGTCATAAGTGATAACTGGGTTAAATTTGCATTGGATCAGGCGCTGGAAAAACAACCCGGCGGTGATATGGCCTACAGTACCGGAACATCACATTTGTTGTCGGTAATCTTAAGTAGGTCCACCGAAATGAGTACCCGGGCTTTTGCCGAAAAATATCTGTTTTCTCCTATGAATATAGAAGTAGGGGGATGGGATCGCGATCCACAAGGATATTATATGGGCGGAAATAACATGGCACTAACTCCTGCTGATATGCTTAAGATTGGGCAATTAATGTTAAGTAGGGGCCTTTATAAGGGACAGCGCATTGTCTCTAAAGATTGGATTGAAAATTCTTTAAAAACCTATACTCGCAGTAATTTTAACCCTTACGATTACGGATATATGTGGTGGAACAAACCAGTCGGTAGCTATAAGGTTTACTTCGCCTGGGGTTTTGGCGGTCAATACATTTTTATAATTCCGGAGCTTAATGCCACTGTTGTGTTGACCGGCGCACTGGAAAATGCTACTCAGTCTCGCAGTTATAAAGAGCCCGTTTTTAGACTTTTGGAGGAAAAGATTATTCCCTACCTGCAGTCTTCAAAATAATGCATTGTTAAATTGTCTTAAATCGAGGTTAATTTTGTAACAAATAGGGGGCTTTTTACTCTTCTATTATATCATTAGTGATATTATTGAGAGGCAATTAGGTTTTAGATACTGAGAAAGGGTATGATTAAAAATTATTTGAAGGTTGCTCTTCGTAATTTGGGTAAGCGAAGAGGATTTACATTCATTAATGTATTGGGGTTGGCAGTAGGTATCGCCAGTTGTTTACTTATTGCAGCCTATGTATTGCATGAGCTTAGTTATGATAAGTATCACGAAAAGTCTGAACGCATATATCGGGTAACGCAAACAACACAAACCTCTTCGAAGAATGAATCCGGTGCTACAACGCCTTTTCCGGTAGCTCCGACACTGCAAAGTGACTTCCCCGGGCAGATAGAAAAAACGGTTCGCTTTTTTGATATGCAGGAAGAGGTGCGAACGATTATAAATGCCCAGACCGAAGAGTCATTTCGCGTGGATCATTTCTACGTGGTAGATTCTACTTTTTTTGATGTTTTTTCTGCTGATCTTGTTCGCGGGAATCCACAAACAGCCCTTGATGACCCGATGTCAGCGGTCGTTACTGAAGAGCAGGCTCGCCGCTTTTTTGGGGATGAAAATCCTATTGGCAAACAGGTGACGTTTAAAGGTGTGAAGGACTTTACGATAACCGGGGTGATGAAGGCTTTGCCTAAAACCTCACACTTCCAGGTTGATATGTTAGTATCGTTTAACAGCTTACCTGAGTTATATGGTACTCGTGAGTTTATGGAGCGCTGGTTCTGGAATCCCTGCTGGACCTACGTGTTACTTAAAGATGGTACTATCCCACAGGAGTTGGAAGTCCAACTTGCTGGTTTTGTCGATAAAAACTATGCCGATCGCGAAGAGGGGGAAACAATTACGTTGAGTTTGCAATCCCTTACTGATATTCATCTTTATTCTAATCTGGATCAGGAGATGGAAGCAAATGGCTCTATTTTTTATGTGTATTTGTTTACGGCGGTGGCTGCTTTGATCTTGGTTATAGCGGCTATCAACTTTATGAATCTGAGTACGGCCCGAGCTACTGAAAGAGCACGAGAAGTTGGAATGCGAAAAGTGCTCGGTGCACAACGAAAGCAACTTTTTGGACAATTTATGGGAGAGTCGATGCTGATGACGGGATTGGCATATGTGGCAGCACTCTTTTTGGTCTATTTGTCATTCCCTTGGTTTAATAAACTTTTGGGTATTTCATTAGGAGTCGAAGGGCTATACAGTTGGAAGATAACTGCGGGACTGCTGATTTTATTTTTTGTGGTGGCATTGCTTTCGGGCTTATACCCGGCGTTATATCTATCCGGGTTTAACCCTACATCCATTATGCATGGCTCCAAGGGAACACAGGGAGAGGCCAGAGAAAAACTACTGCGAAAGGGATTAGTAGTATTTCAATTTACCCTTTCTGTAGTTTTAATTATTGGTACTGTTATTGTCTATTTACAGTTGCAACACCTGCAGAATAAAAAAGTGGGTTTTGATAAAGAGCAGGTTGTAGTAATGCCGATTACACAGACGCTTATTGCCTGGGAGTTTGATCAGTTTAAAGAAAAGGCGCTTAAAAGTTCCCATATTATCGGCCTTACGGGGATGAGTAAGGTTTTGGGATCTGAGAGCCAATTTTATTCAAAATATTCCCCGGCGAACCAGTCCGATGCCCCACCTACCAATATGACACTCCATGTAAAGCACGATTTTCTCGAGATATATAATATCCAATTACTGGCCGGGCGCAGCTTTTCCCGTGACTATCCCGCTGATGCTGAGAATACTATTTTGATTAACAAATCCATGTTGAATCAAATTGATGCTGAAACCCCGCGCGACGCATTGGGAACTCGATTTTATTATACAACTGCAGAAGATGAGCGCGAACCTTTCGAAGTGATTGGCGTTGTTGATGATTTTAATTATACGTCCATTAAGAAAAAAATATCACCGCTGGTGATTAACTTAGTGAAAGAAGGGCGTCCAACTGTTAGGAATATCGAATTTGCTACAGCAAAATTGGCCCCGGGAAGTATTAAAAATGGGATAGATGATCTTAGAAAAGTCTGGAAAGAAGTCAATCATATAGATCCATTTACATACTTTTTTCAGGATGAGAAGCTGCAGGAAATTTATGAATCTGAAAAACAGATGAGCAGTGTATCGGGCTTCTTTACGTTGCTATGTATATTGGTTGCGTGCCTGGGCCTTTTTGGACTTGCTTCTTATACGGCATCGCGACGAACAAAAGAGATCGGCATACGAAAAACGCTGGGTGCAACTGTTCCCAATATCGTAGCCCTACTGTCGAAGGATTACTTAAAGCTCATCGTAATTTCAAATATTATAGCTTGGCCGGTTATTTATTATCTGGCGGTGCAATGGCTACAGGAGTTTCCCCACCGAATAGAACTGGGATGGAATCTCGCAGCTATTTTTGTATCAGTGGGTTTTACGACAATTATTATCGGTCTCTTGACTGTTAGTTATCAATCCCTGCGTGCGGCGCTTATTAATCCTGTTGAAAGTATCCAACAAGGATAGTAGCAGGCTCTCTTTCTTTTTTGGTAGGCAGTAGCGATTATCCCTCAAAAAATGTAAAATATATCTTGAGAGTTTATAAAAGCACAAAATAAGAAGAGAGGTAGCTATGAAGGAGAATAAGATAAAGAACAAAGGTCAAGGTACGATATTTGATAATAATGCACTCGAGTTGATGACCAAAGCACCGGTGTCTGTATCAGTAACAATTTATATCAGCATTGTTATCGGATTACTATATATCGGCTATATAAGAGGGATAGCGACTTCGCTTGGAACCGTGGTGGCCTTGTTTTTGGGAGCCATCTTTTTCTGGACTTTCTTTGAATACCTTTTCCATCGGTATATCAATCACCTCGATGAGTATTTTCCGGATTCGAAAGTTGCCCATACAATAGCTCATACCATTCATGGAATTCATCATGAGTATCCGCGAGATAAGGAACGACTGATGATGCCGCCCATCCCCGGATTGCTTATTGTGGGATTACTTTACCTGGCTTTTTCTCTGGTATTGGGGGAGGGGGTCTATCTTTTTATGCCCGGATTTATGACCGGTTATCTGATGTATGCTTCGGTGCATATTTCTGTACATAAGAGAAAAGTGCCAAGGGTGCTTAAAACACAATATAGGCACCACGCCTTGCATCATTATAAATATCCGGATAAGGCTTTTGGTGTTTCTACAACGTTTTGGGATCGTGTTTTTGGAACCATGCCGCCGGAAAAGTAAATTCAAAAGAACGGTTTGTAATACTACTCCGTTGAAGAAGGTAGACGGAGGTAATGCTATACCAAAATTTTTCGCATGGGAATCCGCAAATATCATCTTGGTTGTACCGGTTGGAGCCTTAAAGATTGGGTTGGCAACTTTTTTACCGACGATGCCAAGCCGGATGACTTTTTAAAACAATATTCCTCGGTTTTTAATGCTGTTGAGGGGAATACTACGTTTTATAATGTTCCTTCAAAAGAGACTCTGAGGAAATGGAAAAAGGCAACCCCCGATGGATTTAAATTCTGCTTCAAGTTTCATCGGTCCGTTACCCACGAGAAACGATTGGAAAATGCTGGGCAGGATATTCTGAGCTTCATAGAAACTTTTGATCCCATTGCTGACCGGCTGGGACCGTTTCATATTCAATTGCCACCTAACTTTTCACCGGAAGAGTTTGCACGGTTAGAAAGTATCGTTGGGCTTTTGCCCAGTTCCTACCACTATGCGGTAGAAGTACGCCATCCCGATTTCTTTAACCACGGCCGCCAGGAGCATCGTTTAAATCGATTACTTAAGAGTTACAGTATTGATCGCGTAATTTTTGATACGCGAAAATTACATACTATGAAATCTGAAGAATCCTCAGTGTTGGAGGCAAAGAAAAAGAAGCCTAATGTACCGGTACGGTTTGATAATACAGCAGCACGTCCCTTTGTGCGTTTTGTGGGGTCTAACGACCCTGTAGGGAATGAACCCTATTTGAAAGAATGGGCTATTGTAGTTGCCGACTGGATTAAAGAGGGGTTGCATCCCTATGTATTCATCCATACTCCGGATAAAGTAAGTCAGCCTAAAAACGCCCGGAGATTTCATCAATTGTTGTCTGATTTGGTTGAAATTGATCCCATGCCCGCGTGGCCCATCGATCGGCAAAGCAAGCAGATGAATCTGTTTTAATCTATTAGAAATAACAGAATTTCGAGGAGCATGTCCTAATAGAGGGGTGATATATGCCCGAAATTTCCTTATCTTTACAGGCTTTTGAATATCCAACCCTGAGATCTTTTTCATGTCCAAGACCGATACCAAAACCAAACAGCAGCAAGAAATTATAGAAGAGGCCAAGCGCAGGCGTACGTTTGCGATTATTTCGCACCCTGATGCCGGTAAGACCACACTTACCGAGAAGTTGTTGCTTTATGGTGGAGCTATCCACGAAGCGGGATCCATCCGCCAGCGTAAGGCCAACCGCTATGCGGCATCCGACTGGATGGCTATCGAGAAAGAGCGTGGTATTTCGGTAACCTCATCGGTACTGCGATTCGAAAAAGACGGCATTAAATTTAACTTGCTGGATACTCCTGGTCACAAAGACTTTTCCGAAGACACCCTACGAACACTTGTTGCGGCCGATACGGCGCTGATGGTTATTGACGTGGCCAAGGGGGTTGAGGAGCAGACTGAAAAGCTTTTTGAAGTCTGTAAGATGCGTGAAATCCCCATTATTACCTTTGTAAATAAGTGTGATCGACCCGGACTGGAACCGCTGGAAGTCATCAGCAATATTGAAAACCAGTTGGGCATTGAACCTATACCCGCATCCTGGCCATTGGGATATGGTCGAGATTTTCAGGGCATTTATGATCTGATCGGCAAGAAATTGCATCTACAGAAAAAAGAAGAACATGGGGCGAAAAAGGCTGAGACCGAATTATACGATCTGGAAGAGGGCGTTGAAGAAGCACGCCTCTCTGATTTTGACAAGGAGAAGTTTCGTGAAGAGGTGATGCTGACCGAAGATATGATGGAGATGATGGATGATGAGGCTTTTGCCAATGGAAAAGCGACCCCCGTCTTTTTCGGTTCGGCGCTTAACAACTTTGGGTTGGATGTATTTTTGGATTACTTCTCAGAGTTGGCGAATCCTCCGCAGCCGTATCAAGATGAAAATGGGGAGGACCGTGATCTTGACCGCGGGTTTTCTGGGTTTGTCTTCAAGATGCAGGCCAATATGAATCCTGATCACCGTGACTGTGCAGCTTTTATTCGTATTACGTCCGGCAAATTTGAACGCGGACTCCAGGTGACTGAAAGTAATACTGGCAACAAAGTAAAGATGTCCACCCCGCATACCCTGATGGGGGACGAACGAAATATTCTGGAAGAAGCCTATCCCGGAGATGTCGTATCGCTATTTAATCCCGGTTCGTTTCGTATTGGCACAACGATCTACAGTGATGACCCTGTAAAGTTTGATGTAATTCCACTCTTTACGCCCGAACACTTTATGAAGGTTTCCACCAAGGATCCTTTCAAACGAAAACAGTTGCGCGAGGGACTTAAGCAGCTGGCCGAAGAGGGGGTTGTGCACGTATTTGAGGTGCCTAACGGCGTTGGCAATGAGTTGCTGCTGGGAACTGTTGGTGCCCTGCAGTTTGATGTTGTGAAACACCGTATGTCCACGGAATATAATACTGAGTTGCATATGAATTCGGTTTCGTATCACGCGGCGCGCTGGCTGAGTGATGATCAAGAGGTTAGTGATAAGCTGGAGAGTAGCTATTCAACACATGTGACAACGGATATGGAAGGGAACCCTATCGTATTATTTGATAGTGGTTATGCGCTAAACCAAGCTGAGGAAAAGGTAGGTGCTGAAAACCTCTTCAAGTTCAAGCAAAGCTGATAATGGTATTGAGATTTTGAGTAGTGAGATATGAGGTTCTCACTACTCAATACTCACGATTAATAACCTAAATTACTTTCCTCCGTTTGCCTGCAGATCTTGAATACAAGCTTCATCAAGAGAAGGAACATCTCCACTTATATTCTGGAAGATATCACCGGTTCGTACTGAAGGTGCCATCAAGCATTCATCGTTTGTGCAATGAGCGCTGCTCTCCGTTTTGTGATCGGACTGTGTAGGTGTACCGTTGCCAACTAGTCCCATGTTATGGCCAACTTCGTGGCGCAATACTGTATTTTCAACCTGTTGTTCGCTAGGGCTTGTAGGGTCAGAACTGCTTATATTGTCAATTGTTTCTCCAAATAGAGCCATTGAGGTATTCCAGTAAGCGATACCTAACACATTATCTTGTTTAGCAAACTTCCCATCGACAACCACAATATAGGCGTGGAGCGTATTGCTATTGGCTTCGGTATAATTGTCACGTTCCTCGTCTTCAATGGTGGTAATCATGTCTGTAGAATAGGGGCCATCGCCTCTGGCAGGTATTCTGTTGGTGTTAATAGTTATACTTTTTTTATTGAGCCTATTGCTTAAGAAGGATTCTAAGCTACTTATAGCTTGTTCTGTCGGTTCGTATCCTTCCATATAATCAAGTTCTATTTCGAGATGGCTATAAGAATTACTTTGTAAAAAAGCTTCGGCCGATTCTCCGGTTCCAGCTTTGCTGTTAAACTCCTCTTGTGGCGGATCGCCCGGATCCGTGCTGGAATCAGAACAGTTGTTGACGAATACTGCCAGTGAAAAGCAAAGGATAAAAAGTGATAAGCGCTTAAATGATTTCATAATAAAGGTGTTGGTATAAAATTAAGTTTCGTTGATAGATATCAGATCCGGTCGTTCTTAATATGCTTTCTCTTAGAATTTGTACAATGTCTATGTTCCTCCGTTGGCCTGTAAATCAGCGATGCAATTGGCGTCAAGAGGAGTAATTTCCTCATCCCCAACTGTATTTCCGATGAGATCGGTCGTTTGTGTAGCATAATACATCAAACATTGATCGTTGTCGCAGTGGTTCCCATGATCTTGATCTCTGTGTGGTTCCTGCATCTCCGTTCCTGAGTTGGGAATATCAACAAGTCCGAAAAGGTGTCCGAATTCATGTCGAAATGAAATAGCTTCTACCCGGTAGCGAGAGATCGAGCCGGGGCCACTACTGGCTTCATCATAAGCAGGGCCAAAGAAGGCATTTGACGTATTGTAATAAGCAATGCCCATCAAATCCCGTTCACTGTAATTTCCATCTACAATCATGAAATAGGCTGCCAGTGTATTCCCCTGTGAAAATGTCGAACGTTCTTCGGATTCAATGTTTCGAACGTCATTGGCACTGTAAGAATCTTGATTTCGGGAGTCAATTCGGGTTGGTTCTTTGATTGTAATCGAATTTTTATGCAGGCGTTGCTCAAAAAATGCTTTCAAGCTGTCGATTGCTTTCTCATTCGGCTCATAGCCAGGCATGTAATCCACTTCTACAACCAGGTCAGTAAAGTTGGAGTCTGCAAGAAAATCATTGGCCGACGTACCGGGATTTTGAATATGGGAATAGGATTGTTCAGGCTCACCGTTTTCGGGTCCGGTTGAGTCCAGGCACGATTGGAAAATAAATGCGACAAAAATTGCTATAATAAGTGCCGGTAAGTACGATCGGTTTCTTTTCATAAAATATTATAGAGTGAACAGTTAACAATTTGTGAACACTTTTTTTAAATGGATCTGCAACTAAAAAGTTTCAACAATAAATATGGATGATACAGAGCAAATAATTGATAGGTTAGATCTATCTCCCCATCCCGAAGGTGGTTATTACAGGGAAACCTATAGAAGTGAACTAAACGTGAGCGTATCGAATGATGCGAAACGGTCCGCAGGAACAGGGATCTATTTTTTACTTACGGAGGGAGTTTTGTCTGATTGGCACCGCGTGCGATGGGATGAACTCTGGCATTTTTATGCAGGCGATACACTGGTTCTGGAAGTCATTGACCAAGACGGAAAATTATATGAAGCAAAGCTTGGTGAAACTTTTGGTCAAGATGTTGGATTACAGCAGTTGGTTCCACATGATTGTTGGCAACGTGCTTACTGCTTGGGGAGCTATTCACTTGTGGGATGTACGGTAAGTCCCGGGTTTGAGTTTGAAGATTTTGAGATGATAGAGCCTAAAAAATTAGCTCAAAAATATCCTGATATTTCGGAGGAAATTTTACACAATCCAATATAAGAAAGCGAGTTTAGTATTATGCTTTTACATCCCAAAGAATTGTAGAGTAAAACCTTATATCTCTCGTCTATAATTCTTAAATTAGAGCGCTTTTAAAAAGTGATCGAATGATTGATTTATCAAATTTCTGATTCTAAGGATTTAAGGTGTGAAATCAATCATTCAACCATTTTTATTCAATAAATAAATCAAGTAATCCCATGGCAAAAGAATTTGATGTTTGCGTAATTGGATCAGGGCCCGGTGGATATGTGGCCGCGATCCGTGCTTCACAATTAGGTTTTAACACAGCAATTATAGAAAAACGTCACCTCGGCGGTGTTTGTTTGAATATTGGATGTATTCCTACCAAAGCGCTTTTGCGCTCTGCGGAAGTCTATGAAAGTATTGAGCATGCCGGTGATTATGGAGTGAATGTGGATGGGTTTTCTGCCGATTTTGGCGGTATGATTGACCGCAGCCGGAATGTAGCCAACAAAATGAGCAAGGGCGTTCAATTTCTCATGAAGGCCAATAAGATCGACGTCTTTGAAGGAAAAGGCGTTTTTGCTTCTAAAAATCAGGTGAATGTACTTGATGACAACGATGAAGTTATCGAAGAAATAAACGCAGATAATTTTATTATTGCTACGGGTGCAAGTCCGCGTGAGCTTCCGAACCTTCCTATCGATGGTGAAATGATCATTGATTCCGAGCGTGCTATGCAGCTCGAAGAACAGCCCGACAAAATGGTGGTTATTGGTGCTGGAGCTATCGGTGTTGAGTTTGCTTATTTTTACAATACTATTGGAACCGACGTGACGATTGTTGAGCTTCAGGATTCCCTGGTGCCGGTTGAAGACAAGGATATTGGTAAAGAGCTCGGCAAGATTTACAAGAAAAAGGGCATGGACATCCGCACCGGAAGTACCGTTGAGAAGGTTGAAAAAGACGGTGACGGCGTCAAGGTGACGATTAAATCCGGCGATGACGAAGAAGTGGTTAAGGCCGATGTAGTGCTTTCGGCCGTTGGCGTCGTTGGTAATGTCGAAGGTATTGGACTTGATGATATCGGTGTCGAATACGAAAAAGGCGCTATAAAAGTTGATAAAGAGACCTATCAAACATCTGTTGAAGGTATTTATGCTATCGGTGATGTGGCCGGCGGACCTTGGTTGGCGCATAAAGCATCACACGAGGGTATTAACTGTGTTGAGAACCTTGCAGGCGAAAATCCTCAACCGATGAACTATAATAACATTCCGGGTTGTACCTACTGTGAGCCGCAGATTGCTTCCGTTGGCTATACGGAAGAACAGGCCAAAGAGGAAGGCTACGATATAAAAGTCGGCAAATTTCCGTTCTCTGCGAGCGGGAAGGCAACCGGACTTGGCCACGAAGAAGGTTTTGTGAAGGTTATCTTCGATGAAAAATACGGTGAATGGTTGGGTTGTCACATGATCGGCTCCCACGTTACAGAGCTAATTGCCGAAGTAGTGGTAGCTCGCGACCTGGAAACCACCGGACACGAAATTATCAGTGCCGTCCATCCGCATCCAACGATGTCAGAAGCGGTGATGGAAGCAGCCGCTGAAGCTTATGGCGAAGGCGTGCACTTAGGTTCGTAAGATCTGTTATAAATTCGTTTAATAAACCCACAGGGATTTTCAATTGGTAGTCAAGTCAATTGATTATTTTTAAATCCTGTGGGTTTTTTATTTGGCTATCCTTCTACTTAATTATTTTTGCCGGGAAACGGCATCGTATGGAAGTTGTAAATTTGTTTGATTTGTGTAGTCTTTTAATCTTCAGTGTGCCGCCCAGCAGCTCAACTCGGTGATTCATTATTTGCAATCCCATGCCTTCGCTGTTTGTTTCCTCGGGAGAAAATCCTTCACCATCGTCCTTGATCTGTAAATGGAGCTGATCATTTTCTCTTCTGATTTCCACGAGGATCTGCTTTGCATTGCCATGGATAGCAGCATTTTTTATGGCTTCCTGCGTGATGTGATACAAGTTTGTAGATAACTCTCTATTGGTAATCTGATCTAATACTTCATCGGACTCAAGAACACATTTTAGATCATGAACTTCTTGGGAACGACGCATGAGGAGGGTGAATGCATGAGATACGCCTTCCTGCTCCACATCAATAGGTATAATATCGTGACTTAGATTTCGAATGTTGTCAATTTCAAGATCTATAAGGTCTTTGATTTCATTAATAATTTCACTGAGTGGAGGCGATATGGTTTTTTCCCCGTTATCAGTTAGCTCATTTTTGAGCTCATGAATCATAATTTTTATCGTTGCAAGTATTTGACCCAGATTGTCATGCAAATATTCCCCCAGCTCCCAGCGTTCGGACAGGCTGTTACTTAGGATCTGCTTTTGTAGGGTTTCACTTCGTTCAACCTCTTCCTTTAGCTGCTGTTCTGCCTTTTTGAGAGTAGTAATATCCACAAAAGTAAGAACTACACCGTCAATTTTATCATTAATAGTACGGTAGGGGCGCAGCCGCATAATATATTGATGGTTTTTATCATCAGCTACGACCTTTTTTATCGTTTCCAGCTTTTTACTTACGTGTTCTATATCAGATTGGATGGAATCATAATTGAGCTGGTGAGTAATGTGTTTAAAAGGGCGCCCCTTGTCAGAAGGAATCAGATTAAAAAGATCGGTTGCTGCAGAAGTGAAAAATTGTACGAAGTTATTACCATCGATAAAGAGCGTAGCAATATCAGTGGATTCCATCAGGTTTTTGAGGTTGCTGTTCGCCTCATTTAGCTTATCGATCTTGTGTTCGAGCTCGGTATTTACGCTCTTAAGTTCTTCATTGACCGACTGTAGTTCTTCCTTGCTGGTTTCGAGTTGTTCGGTCGTAGATCGTAACTCTTCATTCATCGACTGTAGTTCCTCGTTAGAAGCCTGGAGTTCTTCATTCGAGGTTTCGTATTCCTCAATCGTGATATGGAGCTGTTCTTTGGTGTGTTCCAGTTCTTTTTCCAAGGCTTCAATAATATCGGCCTCTTCTGCTGATACATCTTTGATTTCCTCTAATGTTTGCGGATGGCTCTTGCTGATATCGGGATCTTGCATAAACGTAATATGCAGTAATCCATCCGGAGCATTGGGTTCCATTATTTTTCGTACTATAATTTTATAGTTACCCGTGGAATCCCCAATATTGAGGGGTACTTTTTTTGATGTGAGTGGAGCTTCACCTTGTTTCGCCTGAAATAGCAGGCGGCTGAGGACTTTCCGTAATTCAGGTACGATCATATCCATAATATTCTGGCTTGGTTCTCCGCCGGAATATTTTAGAAAGCGATCAATATCGGAGGTTGAGTGGAGTACCTCGTTATTCTTATTAATGATGACACTGGCAGGTTCGTACTGTTTGAACAGCAACTTGTGGTGAAGATTTTCAATACTGCTATGTTGTCTGTGATGTCGGTTTGGGGTTTGTGATATTTTTGCGTCAGTACTTTCTTTGGAAAGCGGATAATGCGGTAGGCGAAACTGAGATTTTGTTACCGGATTTTTTCGATAAATCTGGTATTTACTGTTTTCGGGATTAAACAGATTGGTGCCTTCTAAGATTGAATCAGACAACCCCAAGAACAACCATTTTTCCGGTTTTAGAGCATAATGGAAAAGGTTAAATACCTCCGATTGTAAATCGCGGTTCAGATAGATTAACAGGTTTCGGCAACTGATGAGATCAAGTTTCGAAAAGGGGGGGTCTTTGAGCAGGTCGTGATGGGCAAACAGTATCAGGTTGCTTATATTTTGTTTAACCTGGTATTGTATTCCCTCTTTGGTAAAATATCGGGCAAGGCGCTTGGTAGATATATCTGAAGCAATAGATTCTGGGTATTGACCTTTCCGTGCTATGTTCAGTGCTTCTTGATCAATGTCGGTGGCAAAAATTTGTATGCTTGGTGCTTTTTGAAGCTGTTGGGCATATTCATGCAGGAGGATGGCAACTGAGTAGGCTTCTTCTCCCGTAGCGCAGCCGGGTACCCAAACGCGAATGCTGTCTTCTGAACCTTTATCTTCAAAAAGCTCGGGAATAACGATTCTTTTGAGTTCCTCAAATGCCTCTGGATCCCTAAAGAAGTTGGTTACGCTGATAAGTAGATCTTTGAAAAGTTCGTTAATTTCAGAAGGGTTATCTGTGATAAAACCCAAATATTCGGAAAGAGTCTTTATATGCGTGATACGCATTCTTCGCTCAATTCGGCGAAGAATAGAAGAGCGTTTGTACTGGGAAAAATCATGACCCATTTTGGCATTTACTTTTCCGAATATATTGGAGAGGATTTTAGCATCATTTTCGGGCAACTCTTCGGAATCTGAAATTTTTATCTTTTTAAGGCTCTTCCGGTACTCAATAAGCTTGCCAGGCATTTCATTGGCCGGGAGAACAAGATCCGTAAGGCCCGTTTGCAGTGCACTGCGGGGCATCCCGTCATAGGAGGCTTCTTCAGGGTCTTGACTGATTACAATACCGCCGTATTCCTTAATATTCTTAAGTCCGATGCTTCCATCGCTGCCGGTACCGGATAAGATGACGCAGGCGGAATGGCTGGTGAGAGTTTTGCCCAGCGATCGAAAAAACAGATCTATAGTAGTAAGCTTTTTATCTTTTTTGTCCGCCTCGGATAAAATAAGATGCTGATCTTCTACGGTAAGCAGTTGGCCGGGTGGAATAATATAAATGTGATTGGACTCTATTCGGGTCTTTTTGGAAACCTGTGTTACCGGCATGGACGTATGCTTTTGCAACAACTCGGCCATACTACTTTCATGGTCGGGAGACAGGTGGATAATGACGACAAAAGCCATTCCGGGATTTTCGGGCATGGCATCAAAGAATGATTCGAGGGCTTCCAATCCACCCGCCGACGCCCCAAGCCCTACAACCAGAAAATCATTATCATGTTTTTCACTTTGGGGATGTTTAGTCATTGGATAATACGGTTCTAAATTGTTGCTGCACGAGATGAATGAAGAAGTTTATACCTTTAACAAGGTACTATAAATTATAATCTTCTACATTTTTAAGGGTATTTAAAATTACGGAATTGTTGACCGTTGAAAACGTGAATTGCGTACTATAATGAAACTGAGCGTATTTGATGTAGTATCAGGTATTAAATTTTAGAAAAAAAATGTATTTGAACTGATGCAAATTAATTATCTTGAAATAAGAAGGATGTTTAGAAAGAGCCTAATACCTAAAACGTAATGATGAAGGAAATGATTAAAATAGTTATTGCGGATGATCATCCCTTTATTCGGGAGGGGATTAAGAAGGTGGTGAATGGAGAGATGGATTTGGATGTAATCGGAGAGGCAGAGGACGGCAATGAATTGCTATCCATCCTGAAAGAAAAAACACCGAATATTTTAGTGTTGGATATCACGATGCCGGGTAAAAGCGGGCTTGAATTGCTAAAACAGCTTAATAATTCGTACCCCAAGCTGCCTGTTCTTGTTTTGAGCATCCATTCTGCAGAGCGATTTGCCATTCGTGCGCTAAAAGCCGGGGCCTATGGATATTTGACGAAAACAAGCATTTCAGATGAATTGATCAAAGCTATTCGCAAGATTGTCACGGAAAAACGAAAGTATATCACTCCGGAAGTAGCTGAACAGTTAGCTTCCCAAGTGGATACAAGTAAAGAGGGGGCCCTTCATGAGGATCTATCGGATCGAGAATTTGAAGTATTGTGCTTGATTGCTTCGGGCAAGGATGTAAGTGACATTGCTGAAGAGCTATCGCTGAGTCCCCAGACTATTCATACTTACCGGACGCGAATAAAAGAGAAGATGAATATAAGCTCGAATGTAGAAATGACCCGCTATGCTATTGAAAACGATCTCATTGAATGAGGTTGTTCTTATTTAAAAAACCATAGCTGATTTAAGGTTAAATCTTTGATGCAATTTTTCAGGAATAAGTATTAGGGTGTATGTAGCCCGGTAACTTTGCCCTTTTCATCCCCTCCCTTTCAAATAGCAGAGTTACAGCTAGTATATCTCTGCTCATTTCTATCTGAAGTTTCCATTTAAAAAGGAGAAATCCGAATACCTATTGCTTTAGCAGGAATGGCTTGTAAGAATAATTAGTACAAAAAAGTAGTATAAAATTTTAGCTGATTTATTTGCCGATATCAATAAACTATTCACAGAAAGTGAATTTCAGACCAAAGAAGTTATAAGAGAGAGCCAATGTTCGGGTAATCGAACATGAAGATGTGGGGTGTAAAAGCCTCACATCTTTTTTTCTCGTTATTTGAAAACTTGTAAGAATGAAGAATCAGGTACGGCCCAAAATATCAGGAAACAGATAGGTTGAGACTTGGTGGTTTTTTAAATCACAAATCGAAGAAATATGGAACAGAAAATATCTATTAAAAAGCCCGTATTGTTGACACAAAATGATGTCATGATAGATTTGGTCAATAAAGTCAAACATATAGCTCAGAGAGGGTGTACGGCTTTATTAATTAATGGAGAGAACGGGACAGGTAAAGAAGTTATTGCTCAGCTGTATCATTACTTTAGTTCCCGCCAAGCTAAACCTATGGTAGCTGTTAACTGTGGGGCTATTACTGCTGATCTTGTTGAAAGTGAGCTTTTCGGTCACGAAAAAGGAGCATTTACCGGAGCCCATGCCCAAAAGAAAGGATGTTTTGAGCTTGCCGATGGCGGTACTCTTTTTTTGGATGAAATTGGTGAGATGCCTCATCCCATGCAGGTAAAATTACTGCGTGTTGTTGAGCTTGGTTCATTCCGCCGAGTGGGTGGAACTGAGGAGGTACATGTAGATATTTCCCTGATTTCAGCAACAAATAAGGTACTAATCGAACAGGTAAAATCTGGGAGTTTTAGAGAAGATCTGTTCTACCGAATAAATGTTATTGAATTATTCATTCCTCCGTTGCGGTATCGCAAAGAAGATATTCCATTGTTGGTAAATTATTATAAAGAATACTATATGGAGTTGTATCATTTTAATAACATAGAATTTTCTGAAGACTGTATGGAAGTTTTCATGAGGTATAACTGGCCGGGAAATGTTCGTGAGCTTAAGAATGTGGTAGAGCGATGCATGGTTTTGTGTGAAGGCGAGAAAATTGAGCTGGAGATGCTACCGCCCAGACTTCATAAGGCGAATGAGCTTTATCCGGTAGATTTAGACAATTCTTCAGATGAGATGATGCAAATCCCTCTAGGCATCAGCCTGGGTAAAATTGAACAACATGTTATTGGACGTACCCTGCAATCTGTGGATAATAATAAGACCGAAGCAGCTAAAATACTTGGTTTTACGCGAAAAACGCTTCATAACAAGCTCGAAAAGTATGAAGATCAAAGCCGCAAGGATTAATACCGTTTTTGTGGGTGAGAGGTTCCTTCAGTAGTTATTGCCCTTCACCTTTTGTATCTTCATAGGGTTATGAATACGGTTGATTTTTATGATTTAGGTCATGCCCCCTACCGCCCGGTATGGGATCTGCAAACGGCTATTCAGCAGCGCCTGGTTGATGAAAAACTTAGTCGACGGAAAAAGCAGAAACTCTACAAGCCGGGTGACGAAAGCAATGATGTGCTTCTCTTCGTAGAACATCCCCACGTATATACTTTGGGCAAAAGCGGTGATAAAGAGCACTTGCTGAAGGGGATGGCCGAACTTTCAAATATCGATGCGGAATTTATCGAAATTGATCGAGGCGGAGATATCACCTACCACGGGCCCGGACAAATTGTTGGTTACCCCATCTTGGATCTCGATCGCCATTTCACTGATATACACAAGTATTTGCGCTATCTTGAGGAAGTTATTATTAGAACGTGTTCCGAATATGATATAGAAGCGGGACGCCTTGATGGGTTAACTGGTGTTTGGGTTGGCGATCAAAAGATATGTGCGATGGGCATTCGTTGCAGTCGATGGGTTACTATGCATGGCTTTGCTTTTAATATAAACGCTGATCTCAGTTATTTTAACCATATTGTGCCCTGTGGTATTACGGATAAGGAAGTGACGAGTCTCGAAGACTTGTTAGGGCATAAGATTGATGTATCTGAGGTTAAAGAACATCTTCTTGATCATTTTCGGGAGGTATTTGAGGTAACCATAACAAAAGTGGATTCCCTGCCTGAACTGAACGATCAATTTTCGTATCTTAAAAAATCTGATAAAAAAGTAGCATCGCAATAATCTTTTTGATTTAGTTTCATGATTAAAGAACTCAACGTCGTAGATCGTAACGAAACCACCCAGCGTCGCCCGGATTGGCTGCGGGTAAAATTGCCATCCGGTGAAAAGTTTAAGGAGGTTTCGGAGACTGTCCGCAACAAATCACTCAATACCGTTTGCTCAGAGGCTCGTTGCCCGAATATGGGGGAATGCTGGGGCAATGGTACTGCTACCTTTATGATTCTGGGTGACGTTTGTACGCGTTCTTGCTCATTTTGTGCGGTTAAAACAGGCCGGCCGGTACAAGGATTAGACTGGGATGAGCCGCGGCGCGTTACTGAGGCTGCCAAAGAGATGGATCTAAAACACGTAGTATTAACTTCTGTAAATCGTGATGAACGTGAGGACGGCGGTGCACCTATTTTTGCGGAGTGTCATAAACAGCTTCGCGATGCGATTGACGGAGTAACCATTGAATCTCTTATTCCCGACTTTCGAGGCGTATGGGAGGCCCTGCAGATTGTTATTGATACGCCGCCCGACGTGTTGAGTCACAACTTGGAAACAGTACCTGATTTGTATCGCACCATTCGGCCACAGGCAAAATATGAGCGTTCGCTCGAATTGTTACAGCGTTGTAAAGATCAGGGCCTGCGCACCAAAACAGGCATCATGGTCGGCTTTGGCGAAAAGCGTGAGCAGGTAATTGAATTGATGAAAGACTGTGTGGATCATGAAGTTGATGTTCTGACCATCGGCCAGTATATGCAGCCTACAAAGATGCATCAACCGGTAGAGGAGTGGGTCCATCCTGATCAATTTGCAGAGTATAAAGAGATTGGAGAAGAACTTGGCATTGAGCATGTTGAAAGTGGTCCTCTGGTTCGTTCTTCCTATCACGCAGAGAAACACGTATAATTTTTATTCTCACGTAGTTGTCCTCAAGATTTTTTGTGATCTTTTATATTTCAACTGGTTAGCATTTCTCACTTAATAAAAAGGTATGATTGCACTTGGAGTTGTTTTGCTGTTGAGTTATTTGGTGGGATCCATCCCTTCATCAATATGGGTTGGAAAAATTGTCAATGGAGTTGACATTCGTAATCACGGCAGTGGAAATGCCGGGGCTACTAATACCTTTCGATTATTGGGATGGCAGCCGGGTGTTGCTGTATTAGCGATTGACTTTTTTAAAGGCTTTGCCAGTTCGTATTGGATTAGCCAGTTCGCTTATCATATCGGGTCCGGCCCGGTGAGTATGTTCGAATTCTGGAGTTTAGATCCTTTTCTGAGTATAACATGCGGTATTGCTGCAGTTGTGGGACACATGTTTCCTCTCTATGCCAACTTCGAAGGTGGAAAGGGGATGGCCACAGCTGCCGGGATGCTTTGCGGAATTGAGCCTGTGTCTGTAGGAATAACAGCTGCAGTATTTTTAATAGTATTGCTTAGCAGTCGATTTGTGTCATTAGCATCGTTAGTTGCTGCTTTTGTTTATCCACTGGTACTTGTAGCTCTTCGGTACGGCTACAGCTGGGATATTGATGGGAGTATTCTGATTTTTGCCGCTATCATTGGCTTAGCTATTATTGTCAAACATAAAGGGAATATTAAGCGCTTGATAAATGGCACAGAAAATAAAATAAGTTCTTTTAGTCCGGCTGTAGGATGGCTTAACAAAGAAGAAAAACCCCAATCAGGTAGCTAACTGTTGTGAAGAAAATAACCATTGTTGGTGCAGGTAGTTTTGGAACGGCATTATCAATTGTATTAGCACGGGCTGGAAATAAGGTACAGTTGTGGGCACGCGAAAAAGAGATTGCCTATTCTATTAACAAAAGGCATCGCAATCCCGCCTATATTTCTGATGTAACTTTGCCGGATTCCATAGAGTGTTCGACCGATCTGGAAGAGTGTTTTGATGATCCGGAAATGGTTGTTTTCGCCACCCCATCCCATGCTATGCGCGAAGTGGCTGAAAATATAAAGCCACATCTTAATGGGGATGAGATGGTGGTAAGCGTTGCCAAGGGTATCGAAAATGATACCTTTATGACGATGTCTCAAGTACTTAGCCAGGTGCTCGAAGGGACTATTGTAGATGACCATATCGGAGTGCTTTCGGGTCCCAGTCATGCCGAGGAGGTAAGTAAATTTAAGCCCACTACAGTTGTAGCAAGTGCCAATTCCAAACGCACTACGCAGATTATACAGGAGACTTTTTTAACTCCCATGTTTCGGGTATATCTCAACTACGATATAATTGGCGTTGAGATCGGCGGAGCCGTAAAAAATATAATGGCTATTGCCGCCGGCATAGTTGATGGGGCTGAGCTTGGTGATAATGCTAAAGCAGCGCTCATAACGCGCGGGCTGCATGAAATGAAACGACTTGGTATGCAGTTGGGGGCTTCACAGGATACCTTTTCGGGCCTGGCGGGCATGGGAGATCTGATTGTAACTTGTACCAGTGAGCACAGCCGCAATCGCTTTGTAGGATATAATATCGGTCAAGGAAAGAGTCTGGATCAAGTTATTTCAAAAATGAATATGGTAGCTGAGGGAGTAAAGACAACGCGCTCAGTTTTTGATTGGAGTAATAAGCTTAATATTGAAATGCCCATTACCGGAGCGGTTTATCGGGTTCTTTTTGAACGTGAAGATCCAAAAGATATGCTTTACGACCTGATGACACGGAATCCAAAAGAAGAAATTGTTATTTAAAGTGCTAAAAGGATAGAATGCTGTAAGTTCGGGAAGTTCATTTGAACTTAATATTTTGTTCTTATCTTCGTTTGTACTAAAAAAGATTGAGTGGCTATGTATTCTCAAAACCATAGTGCGGCCTCGCTTTCTGAGATGGATTACCTCGATGTGAAGAATCTGGCTCAGACCGGTGAGGGGATGTACCTGGAATTTAAGCGCACGATTCCATCAGCTTACAAGATCGCCCGAGAAATTGCCGCTTTTGCAAATACCAAAGGAGGTACCTTGCTGATTGGGGTAGATGATGATAAGTCGCTCGTGGGGGTAATGGGATATCAGGAAGAAGAGTATTTGCTTGATAAGGCCGCCCAAAAGCTATGTGAACCTGCTGTGGATATTAAGATTGAGATCGTGCACTTTGGCGATCGAGATCTTCTGGTTATAAAAGTGCCGGAAGTAGTGGATAAACCCGTTTATGTGAAAGGGGATGATGAACAGATTGTATTTATGCGGGAGGAGGATCAGAATAAAGTAGCCAGCAAGGAACTTATCGAAATTATAAAGAAACGAAATTCGGATGAAGGAGTGACCTTTGAGTATGGACCGGATGAGCAAAAATTATTTCGATACTTGAATGAATATGGTGAAATAACCGTTAAAAAATTTGCACAGGTTGTGGATATATCCCGAGAAAAAGCTTCGACAACCTTGGTGAACCTGGTAGCAGCTGAAATATTAAATTTGACCCGAAAGGATAACACGGATTATTTTACGTATTCACAGAAAAGCGAACGTTAATCTTTAAGTATCTCTACAATGCCTGCAGAACCTGAAGACAATTTAGATAGTGTCATAGCTGATCTCGTTGATGATGACGATGATGAGAATATGGAACAGAATGGCTCTCCATTGGAAGAAATGCAGGCATCTGCTGAGGTGGAGTTCAGCGGTCCTGCCGTGCAGCTTACAGAACGTGGCGCTGATCAAGTACGGCATATTCGAGAGGATGAAGATCTGGATGAGGATCTTTGCTTGCGTGTAGCAGTTGAAGGCGGGGGTTGCTCGGGTTTAAGTTATAAACTTGGCTTCGATTATGAATCTGAAGAAGATGAAGTAATCATCAGTCAGGGGATAAAAATAATTGTGGATCCGAAACACATGATGTATCTAAAGGGTATTTCTGTGGATTATCCTGACGGACTCGATGCCCGTGGATTTACTTTTGACAATCCCAATGCCAGCGAAACTTGCGGTTGCGGATCTTCTTTCGCAACCTGATTAATGTAATCCTTAACGTGTTTCGGGGTGGTTTTTGGTCATCCTGGATTTGGTTCAGGATCTATTTCGCATCTCTACTATACTGTTCCACAATTTCTAATACCTTGCTCACCGGCAGTTCCTCAACGGTGTGTCCATCTGTGCCCGTCATTGTTTCAGCATGGAAAAGTGAGTTAATGATGGCTTCTTCGGTTGCTTCATTTACGGCCATAAAAAGAGGGGACATAGCACTATTGCGAAGAACGTTCTGGGATTTGATACTTTGATCAGAATGATACGGAATGCGGACCGATTCGGCTGTAGAAAATGCAATGACATAATCTCCGCTTCCGTTAGATGCAATACCACCTGTTTTTGCCAAGCCAAGCATGGCGCGCTTAGCCAGTCGTTTTAAATTACGTGCATCAAGGGGAGCGTCGGTAGCAACAACAATCATGCATGAGCCGTCGGCCGTTTCGTTGAGTTCATCGCTGAGGTAATACTTTCCTAACTTTTTACCCACAGGTACGCCGGCAATCTGCAGTACGCCTCCAAAATTGGACTGTACTAAAACACCCACTGAGTACCCTCCTAAATTTTCAGACAGTTTGCGAGAAGATGTGCCAATGCCTCCTTTGAATCCAAAGGCAATCGTTCCGGTTCCGGCTCCCACATTACCCTGCTCAGCTTTGGCTGAGTTCGCTTTTCCAATAGCAGTGAGGACATCCTTTTTGGTTACATGTCGGCCGCGGATGTCATTTAAGTATCCGTCATTGGTTTCACCTACTACAGGATTTACAGAATGAACGTCATCATTTTCTGCAAAACGGAATGTATAATCAATAAGTGCGTCAGCGGCTGTTGGTACACTCAATGTGTTGGTTAAAATGATGGGCGTCTCCAGGTTGCCAAGTTCTTCGATCTGAGTAGAGCCGGCCAGCTTTCCGAATCCATTGCCAACATATACAGCAGCCGGGACTTTCTGCTGAAAAATATTGCCATCGTGTGGCAGAATGGCAGTAACCCCGGTTCGGATATTATTTCCTTTAATGATGGTTTGGTGTCCGACTTTGACTCCTTGCACGTCAGTGATCGTGTTTTGTGGACCCGGTTGCAAGACCCCAATTTCAATTCCATAATTACGAATATTTTGATCTTGAGCAGAAAGGGAAAGTGGAGCAACAAGGAGGAACAAAAGAAGCAGCTGTGGAAATTTGTTCATAAGAGAAAATAAATTTGTTTACTGTAATACTTGAGTTGAAGATAAGAGTGTGTAGTTGGAAAAGGTAATTAACACAAAAAAGCCCTGCTATACTTTTAGGATATAACAGGGCTTAAAAAGTGAATTAGAAGTTAGAAAAATGTTAAGGAATAAGTTTCTCAGTTCATTTTTGCTTTTGTTTCCATCAACAATTCTTCGATTTCGTCTTTTCTGATATTATAGTGCTCATTGCAGTAATGGCATACGAGTTCTTGTCCCTCGTCGCTAATTTCCTTCAGATCTTCGTAACCAAGCATTGCGAGGGCATCTTTGAAACGTTTGCGGGTACAGCGACAGAAAAAGTCTACTGGTTGACGATCAAGCTCTTTTACCTCAATAGGATCCATTGCTTTTTCCATGATGTCATCAATATAGAGATCATCGGCAAGCATTTGACTGATAGAGTCAAATTGAAGCATTTTTTCCTGGAGTTGCTCTATGACGCCTTCCGGCGCATCCGGCATGCGTTGGATCATCAAGCCACCTGCTTCAGTGATTTCGCCGTTTTCGTCGATTCCGACATCAAGCAAAATGGCCGAGGGTATCTGTTCTGATTGTACCATATAATAGGCCAGATCATCTGTAATATTACCGTTGATGAGCTCAATGCTGCTGTTCCGGGGTTCTGCTTCGTTGTACAGCGTTTTGCTTACAGTCATAACGCCTACTCCTAACCCTTCACCAATATTGGTATCGCCATCATAATTGATTTCTGCTTGGGGATTTTGAACATAGCCCCGAACTTCGCCTACACGATTAGCTTCGGCAACGAGTAGTTTTACAGGACCTTGTCCTTCTACTCGCATTTTAATGCGTTCTTCGCCTTTTAATTCTGATGCCATGAGCATAGTACCGGTAAGGGCACGCCCGAGTAAAACAGTATTTAGCAAAGATAGCCCATGTTTTTTTCGGGCCGCTTTAACCACATCCGTAGTTTTGACTACCGATATTTTAAGGGTTCCGTCCTTTGCAATGCCTTTTATAAGGCGATCTTTCGTAACAAAATCTTCTTTTGAAATCATAACCGTCTAAATTTTTACCTGATTGATCAAGGTATAACAAAAAAGGCGGCCCAAAGATTTGAGCCGCCTTAATATAAGATTTTAAATATTGGTTCTACAGGTTGGCATGTTTGTAAAGATCGCCAATGTGACCTGTAAAACTACTCTGAGAAGTATATATATTGTGGATTTTGCCTACATTGCCCATACGCTGTTCGGCAAGAATATTTGAGGCTGTAAAGGTTGGGGTGTCATTTTCCTCCGAATAATTCAGGATATCCAGAATGGTATCATAAATTTTTTCTGCCTGACCGTGAGCTCGTTCCTCGTTATATCCTTCAAGTTCGCTGGCAACGTTGATGAGTCCGCCGGCATTGATCACATAATCTGGAGCATACAAGATGCCTTTATCCAACAACATTTGCCCGTGCTTATCTTCTTCATCAAGTACGTTATTTGCAGCACCGGCAATAATATCGCAATTGAACTGATCCATGGTATCGTCGTTGATAATACCGCCAAGAGCACAGGGACTAAAGATGTCAACATCTAAGCCGTAAATATCATCCGGATCAACAACTTCAGCACCTACTTTATCGGCAAGAGCATTTACTTTGTCTTCATAGATGTCGCAGATAAATAGTTCAGCTCCTTCTTTTTCCAGGAATTCAGCAAGGTAAGTGCTGACGTGACCGGCTCCCTGAATCGAAATCCGTTTGCCTTCCAGCGAATCCGATCCGTAAGCTTTTTTGGCGCAGGCTTTCATTCCCTGATATACGCCATAAGCAGTCACGGGTGATGGGTCGCCGCTACCGCCAATTGCTTTTGGTAAACCGGTTACATATTTGGTTTCCATGCGAACCCATTCCATTGCTTGAACATCCGTACCCACGTCTTCAGCGGTAATATAACGTCCGCCAAGGCTGTCAACATAACGACCAAAAGCACGAAATAAGGCTTCACTTTTTTCTTTACGGGGATCACCAATAATTACGGCTTTGCCACCGCCAAGATTAAGTCCAGAAATGGCTGCTTTGTAGGTCATTCCGCGAGATAATCGAAGCACGTCGCGAATGGCTTCTTGTTCATTATTATAGGGCCACATACGTACGCCACCCAATGCCGGTCCCAAGGTTGTGTCATGAACTGCTAAAATAGCTTTTAGTCCCATCGTGGGTTCCGAACAGACGACAATTTGTTCATGCTCGTAGTTTTGTAGCTTGTCGAACAGTGGAAAGTCCTCACTTAGGTCGGCAGCTGTGTTTTTTTCTAAAGTTGTTGATTCCATGATTATATGGTTTAAATCATTAAAACTATTGTTCTAAAATCAGTTGTTTTGAAAACCCCAATAGCACAAATTTCTGGTTTCAGTATATTTCTCTTATTACGGCAGTGGATTGAATGTAAGCATTGAAATCTGAATAGTCGGTTTAAACAAAGTATTGGAAGGTACAAAAAATGGTACAAATTTAGTAGTATTTTGAGGATGATTAGGGTATCTGGCAGTCAATAATATGTTGTAATGTGCATAGTTTTCATGATGAATTTTACTTCGGATATTGTATTTTAATTAATAATCATTGAGAACCCCTTCGTTTTATGGAAGGGCAGTATGGCTATTCGGTTTGATCGCCGGTACGCTGTTTATGACAAAAAAGAAAAAAACAGATAACTATGTCTTTTCGCTGGGTCTTTACTACGCCAGAGAACGAAGAAGCTGTATCAGAGTTACAAGATCAGCTGGGAGTTCCTCAAAAAATAGCCCGCCTCCTAGTATTGCGGGGAGTTGATACATATGATAAAGCAGAAGCTTTTTTCCGTTCTGATTTGAGTCAACTCCATGATCCTTTTTTAATGAAGGACATGGATAAGGCTACCACCCGATTAGCAGAAGCAATCCGTAACAGAGAGCGAATTCTTATCTATGGAGATTACGATGTAGACGGTACCACTTCTACAGCTATCTTATATATTTTTCTTAAAGAGTTTGGCGTTGATGTAGATTTCTATATTCCTCATCGTTTTAAGGAGGGGTACGGAATCAATCAGGATGGTATACAGTATGCTATTGATAACAACGTTGAACTGATGGTTTCAGTGGATTGCGGAATAACAGCTGTTGAAGAAACAGAGCAGGCCAAGGAGCAGGGTATCGATGTTATTATTTGTGATCATCACAATGTAGCTGATATTATTCCTGATGCGGTGGCAGTGCTCGATCCCAAGCGCAACGACTGTAACTACCCTTTTGATGGACTTTCAGGGGCTGGTGTTGGATTTAAGCTGATACAGGGTACGATAAAAAAACTTGGCTTGGCAGATCGCATTGCCTTTAAGTTATTGGATTTGGTAGCTATTTCTATCGCCTCGGATATTGTTCCTATTGAGGATGAAAATCGAATATTGATGCGCGAAGGACTTAAGCGTATTAACTCAGAGCCTCGCATAGGTATTAAGGCATTGCTGGATCTTATAAATTTAAGTGTCGGGTCAATTTCGACATCTAATATTGTATTTTCTATAGGTCCGAGAATAAATGCCGCCGGTCGCATGGGAGATGCGACTAAAGCGGTGCAACTTCTTATTTCTGATACCCCTGCGGAAGCCAAGTCGAGGGCTCATGAGTTGGAAAGCATTAATGTAGCTCGGCGGGACAAAGATTCAGAAACCATGGAAGAAGCCAAAGCCATGGTTGACAAAAATTATAACTTGGAGAAGATCTCATCAATGGTGTTACACCAGCCCGACTGGCACTTGGGGGTGATCGGAATTGTAGCATCTCGATTGGTGGATACTTATGGCCGTCCAGCGGTGATGTTGAGCACGGTGGATGGAAAAATTAAGGGCTCGGCGCGAAGTATCGATGGGTTTAATATTTACGAGGCGTTTAAGGAATGTGAAGATCTACTTGAACAGTTTGGCGGCCACGAATATGCTGCTGGATTGACAATTGCCAAGGAAAATCTCGAAGAGTTTCGCCAACGCATTAATGATATTGCCGCAGAACGACTTTCCGATGAGGATTTTAAACCCGAGCTAAAAATTGATTGTGAACTCGACCTCAGCAATGTGAATATGCGCTTTTGGAAGCTGTTAAGCCAGTTTGAGCCATTTGGCCCTGGGAACTTGCGTCCCATTTTTGTCAGTCGCGATGTTGAAGTGGTAGGGGTGCCAACAATTGTGGGTAAGGGGCATCTTAAGATGAAGGTTAAGCAAAACGGTTCCGGTGCCTTTGATGTCATTGGATTTAACATGCACGAGTATCTGCCTGTAATTCGAAACGGAGATGACAACCAGCTGAATATTGCGTACTCGCTGGAGGAAAATGAATGGAATGGTCGTCGTACATTACAAATACGTTTGCGGGATGTTGAAGTAGAGTAAAAAATGGCAGAAAATCCCGGATATCCTCTTTGTATAAAGTTCAAAAGATTTTATATTTGGCAACTCTTATTCGAGTTGGGACTGTAGCTCAGTAGGTAGAGCACGCGACTGAAAATCGCGGTGTCGGCGGTTCGATTCCGCCCGGTCCCACGCAAAGCCCTGTATTCTTGGTTCAAGGATGCAGGGCTTTTTGTTTTTACCCCACCAAATAGTTGAAGACATATTATATTGGCAAAGCGAAGGGCTGATAAAAACCGTTAGAATAAATTTGGCATTTACTGCTTGTAAGATTAAAAAAAATTAATTAGCTTATATTAAAGAAATTTAATATTCGTTAGAGCTTTTTTAAGTTATAAGGAGAAATTAGGAATTAGTATGAAAGACGGTCAAAAGGGTAGAGTACTTATTGTGGAGGATGATATGTTGCTTTCAATGGTTGAAGAGCGACTTATCAAACGGTTGGGCTTTGAAGTGATTGGCAAAGTTACAAAGGGAGCTGATGCAATTGAAAAGGAGGAAGAGCTTAATCCCGATATCATTGTGATGGATATTTCGCTGAAGGGAGATATGGATGGTATTGAGGCAATGGAAGCTATTCGTGAAAATTCAGATGTCCCTGTTATTTATTTATCCGGCAGTGGGGATCGCTATTCGTTAGAACGGGCAAAGAAAACAGGATTTACCGATTTCTTAACAAAACCTGTTACTGGTGGTGATTTAAAAGAACCGCTCTATGCTGCAATGAATAGTCATAAAGAACAGTCAGAAAATAACAGCCAGGTATTGAAGTCTGCTTAATCAGTAAGATTGACAAGTATCCTGCCTACTTGCTGACCTTTCAGAATCCGATCGATTTCATTGTCCAGTTCTTGTAAAGAACATTCTCTGCTTAATTGCTCTAAGTTTTCTGGTTTCCATTCTCCCGCTAATTTCTCCCATAATTTCCTTCGCAATTCCATTTCGCAATTTCCGCTGTCCATTCCTGCCAAATGAACTCCGCGTAAGATAAACGGATAAACATTGGTATGAAGTTCATGCCCCAATACATTGCCGCAGCAGGCAACGGTGCCGTTGTGTTGGGTTTCACGTAACGTAGTGTCTAACATGATGCCGCCTACGGTATCGATAGCTCCGGCCCACTTGCTGCTAAGCAGAGGGCGAGAGGTTTCATCCTGTACCTCATCTCGATGGATTACTTTTGAGGCCCCCATATCATGCAAAAAAGTTTTTTGATCCATTTTTCCAGTGGCGGCAGTAATCTTATATCCCAGTTTAGACAAAATGGCAATAGCCATGATGCCTACTCCACCGGTAGCGCCAGTTACCAAAATGTCGCCGCTGTCTGGATTAACATTATTGTGTTGCAGGTGATGTACGCCGATAGCAGCGGTAAAGCCGGCAGTGCCTATGATCATGCTTTCACGGAGCGATAACTGTTTTGGCAGGCGGACAATCCAGTCTGCGGGTACTCGAATATATTGACCGAATCCGCCCAACATATTTTGTCCCAGATCGTAGCCGGTGATAATTACTTCATCACCGATTGAAAATTGAGAGTTACTACTTTCTGCAACTGTACCTGCTGCATCGATCCCGGGAATATGCGGATAGTTTTTCGTAACTCCTTTATTCCCTGTTGCAGAAAGTGCATCTTTGTAATTTAGGGATGAGTATTGAACTTCAACTAATACTTCGTGATCGGGTAGTTTCTCTGTGCTCCACTCCCTGACAGCGCGTTGAAATGAACCATCAGATTGTTCTTCAACGACCAACGCTTTAAATGTATTCATAAGAATTTAGTAAGCTTTTTTAACCACTTTAGTTTTCCTTTATAGGGTGGGTATCGCAATGAAATATCCAGCCAGTTACCTTTCTTCATGATGCTTTTTGGATGAGTAAAAGTATCAAAACTTGTTTTTCCATGATACACTCCAAAGCCGCTGTTGCCAATTCCACCGAAAGGAAGATTGATATTTCCAAGGTATGCAACAGTATCATTGATGCAGCCCCCGCCGAATTGGAGCTTGTTCATAACTTTCTTCTGATTGTTGGTATCAGTAGAGAAAAGATAAAGCGCCAGTGGCTTTGATTTTTTTTGCAGTAACGAAATGATTCCATCTAACTCACTAAATGACAAAATAGGAAGAATGGGACCAAATATTTCTCCCCGCATTACAGCGTCATCCCAGTTAACCTCGGTCATTATAGTAGGTTCTATATATCGCCTCTTGGAGTTGGTATCGCCGCCGAAGAAAACTTTGTCATGGTCAATGAGATTAGTAAGTCTGTTAAAATGTTTGTCATTGATGATGCGTGCATAATCTTTGCTTTGACTGGGATCATCTCCATAAAAGGAGCGAATTTCTTGTTGGATGAGACGACAGAGTTGCTTGTGCTGAGAGGTGTGGACATATACATAATCGGGGCTCACACAGGTTTGGCCGGCATTGATAAATTTGCCCCAGGCAATGCGCTTGGCCGCGAGCGATAAATCAGCAGATTGGTCTACAATGGTGGGAGATTTCCCGCCCAGTTCAAGTGTAAGAGGCGTAAGTTGTTCAGCTGCTGATTTCATAATAATTTTCCCAACATGTGTACTCCCAGTAAAAAAGATATAATCCAATGGCTTGGAAAGGAGTGATTGCGTTGTTTCTGCATCACCTTCCTCCACATACAAGAAACCGGAATCAAAATTACGGTTGATTAATGTTGCAAGAAGTCCGGAGGTGTGCGGTGCGTGCTCGGATGGTTTAAGAATAACGGTATTACCGGCAGCAATAGCACCTATAGCTGGATTAAGCGCCAGCTGTACGGGGTAGTTCCAGGGAGCAATGACGAGCGTAACGCCATAGGGTTGGGGCTTTATATAGCTCCTTGAAGGAAAGTTGATAAGAGAACTTTGTGCCTTTTTTGTTTTGGCCCACCGATCTATGTTTGCAAGCAGGTGGTCTATTTCTTGGTAGAGAACAAAAAGCTCCGTTGCATGGGATTCAAACGGTGGTTTTTGAAAATCTTCATCAAGGGCTTCATAAATTTCCTGCTCATGGTTTTGTAAGATATTCTTCAATTTCTGTAGCTGTTCCTTCCGGAAAGATATATCCAGCGTTTTTCCAGAATTGAAGAATTGATGCTGCTTTTTTACAACCTGTTCCATTTTGATTAACGTTAAATTTAAGTTCTTCCTTTAAACGTATCCATAGAGTGGTAAACCTGAAAAAGGCGGCCGGCTACAAAATCAAAAGCTCTGGTAGGTAATATCCCTTTTAGAAACGGTAAGATTTTGACCATAAATGGTTCCCGGAGGTGAATTTTATCCTTCTGTATAGCAGATATAATTTTTTTGGCGATATCTGCTGCATCTAACAATGGCGTAAGCAGAGGCGGACTCACGCCTTTAAAAAGACCAGTATTAATATAGCTGGGTTCTACAGTAGTAACATTAATATTGGAATTAGATTCGAGTTCCAATCGCAGAGATTCTGACCATCCAATAACGCCCCATTTACTGCCGGCATAAACCGACATCTTGGGGTTGGCCATACGCCCGGCTGCAGAAGCAATATTAACAATATGGCCTTGGTTTTGATTAATCATGGCATCTATAAAAGCTTGAGTGGTATGCATGCTACCCAAAAGATTTATCTTGATAAGGCGTTCGATATCACTACGACTGTGATCACTAAAATCACCTCCTACTACCGTGCCTGCGTTATTAATCAGGATATCAATATGACGGTGTTCATCCAATATTTGTTCGGCAGTCTGATAAACTTGATCAGGGTCAGATATGTCAACGCGATAGGTAAAAACCTGTTCGGAATAATCTGAAAGTGCATTCAGGCTCTTCTCAATATTGTTTTCATCAATGTCCCAGATAATTAGTTTTTTGGCATTATGCTTTAAAGCTTCTTTGCCCATAAGAAAGCCAATGCCACCGGCCCCACCCGTTACTAAAATATGCTTGTTGTTAAAAGTACTCATAGACTAATCATGAAATATGTGTAGGGATCGTTTTAAATATTAACTAAGGATAACAGTTATTATCGCATATAATCTAAACTATTTGAAAAAATATTCTCATGGATAACTGAAATTCCAACATCAGATGTGTAATTAATGGTAGCTTAGCAATCATAAAAAAAAGTATTACTTTAAGGCCGATAAGTATTGGAAGTTATATTTAAATCAAACAGGCAAAAAATGAAGAAATTATTGATTACAGCTTTTGTTTTAGGCGTATTTGTAGGTTGTATGGATTCTCCTATTGATCAGGTAGCTGAAACCATCACCGAGAAAAGTTTGATGACGCCTATTACAAAACTTTCTTCGGATGAGTTCATGGGACGGGCAACCGGGACGATAGGTGAATTAAAAACAGTTGATTACTTGGTTAGCCAGTTGGAGGAGTACGGCTTGCAGGGCGGAGCAGAAGATGGTGGATTCGTTCAGGAAGTTCCCCTTGTGGGGCAAAAGACAGGACAGAATACTAAGGTAAGCATCCGCAAAAATGGGAATGTTGTTCATCAGTTTGATTACTATTCTGACTTTGTGGCCTGGCCGTCTAACTTGGAAGAAGAGGTCTCTATCGATGATGCCGAAATGGTGTATGTCGGATACGGTATTCAGGCTGCTGAAGAAGATTGGGATGATTTTAAAGGTACTGACGTAAAGGGTAAGATACTGGTCGTAAAGAACAATGATCCCAGTGACGATCCCAATCTGTTTGGTGGAGAAACGCGATTGTATTATGGTCGTTACGACTATAAATATGAAAAGGCACGAGAGTTGGGTGCTGCTGGTGTACTGATTGTGCATACGACTCCCTCGGCCGGATATGGATGGGAGGTTGTTGCCAACAGCTGGAGTCGAGAGCGGTTTTATCTCCGTGATAATGAGGCCATGGAAAATTCTCCAACCAAATTTAACGGGTGGCTTACAAAAGAGGCCAGCACTAATTTGTTTGAAAGTGCAGGACTGAATCTTGAAAATCAGCTTGAAGCAGCTGAAAGCAAAGATTTTAAACCGGTACCTTTGGAGGGATTGTCAATGAGTTTGGATCTGGAGGCCCAGTATCGTCAGCAGGATGCTAAAAATGTGCTTGGTGTTATTGAAGGAAGTAGCGAACGTTTGAAAGATGAATATTTAGTATTTACTGCTCATCACGATCACCTCGGTGTAACAAGTTCGGTGGAGGGCGACTCAATTAATAATGGGGCCCTTGACAACGCCGCGGGTGTGAGCGCCGTATTAAATATGGCCCGGGCATACAAGGAAATTCAGCCTCAGCTTAAGCGGAGTATATTATTTTTGTTTGTTGGGGCAGAGGAGGTAGGGCTGCTCGGATCACAGTACTGGGCTGAAAATCCTACCGTACATCCCGGAAAAGTGACGGCAAATATCAATCTTGATGGAATGAATGTATATGGTAAAACAAAGGATTTAGTGCTTATAGGCTACGATCGGAATAGCGTAAGCGATGTGATTGAAAAGGTCTCCGAAGAGCGGGGAAGAGTTGTGAAGCCTGATCCGCATCCGGACCGTGGCTACTTTTATCGATCGGATCACTTTTCACTGGCTAAAAAAGGAATACCGGCTATATTTCCAAACCGGGGAACCGAATTTGTTAACAAACCGGAAGGATACTCTGCTATGGTTGACAGTTTGCAGGATGCCAATTACCATAATGTCAATGATGAAATAAATAAGCATTGGGATCTTTCAGGAATGAAAGCAGATGTCCGCCTGTTTTTTGATGTGGGATATCGCATTGCCAACGCTGAGGAAATGCAGACTTGGCGGCAGGGCAATGAATTCAAACAAACTCGATTGGATATGATTGAAAAAGCAGCATCTAATTAAAGTATAGTTTGTCTTTTGTATTACTACAAGATTCAATTTGAAATAAATTTTAAATGTATACCCCTATTCAGATGAAGAAAGTATCTATTACCTGTGTATTAATTGCCGGATTAATTTTTGGGATGGGAGCATGGTCTCATGCAACCGCACAAGAAAATTCGAGTGACCAGCCGATAACTATTGTTGAGTACAGTGATTATCAATGTCCGGCCTGCGCCTATTTTCATCCCATTGTTGAAAAATTAAAAGAAAAGTATGGTGATCAGCTCCAGGTTAAGATGAAATACTTTCCATTGAATTCCCACCAGTATGCGGCACTGGCGGCTCGAGCTGCGCAAGCGGCTAAAAATCAGGGTAAGTTTTATGAAATGCACAGCTTGCTGTTTGAGAATCAGAAGCGATGGTCGGGTTCGGGAAGTCCCAGTTCCATTTTTGTGAACTACGCTCGAGATCTGGATTTAGATATAGATAAGTTTAAAAACGATCTCAATGCTGCAGAAACCCAGAAAATTGTGATGGAGCAGCGACAAGAAGGGCGCAACGCTGGGGTTAATGCTACCCCTACCTTCTTCATTGAGGGGGCGAAGGTAGATCCGCTCCCGCGCAATTTTCAGGAATTCGATCAGCTGATACAGCAATATATTGAAGAATAAAGGGTTATTTGCAGATACTATGATTTACGAATTTCTTAACAAAAAGCCGGATTATCCCGATTCGGTATTTGTGGCCCCCAGCGCTGATATTATCGGGGATGTTGCAGTTGGAGAAGAAAGCAGCATTTGGTTCAATGTTACTATCCGTGGAGACGTGAACTGGATCAAGATTGGTGAACGATCGAATATTCAGGACAATACGTGCATCCATGTGAGGAATCAGACCGGGCCCACCCAAATCGGAAACGAAGTAACGATCGGCCATAATGCTATGATTCACGGATGCACGGTAAATGACCGGGTGCTTGTTGGTATTCATGCCACGGTACTTGATGACGTTGTTATAGAATCTGATGTGATTGTTGCCGCCGGAAGTTTGGTACCGCCGGGTAAACGACTGGAATCGGGATATTTGTATATGGGAAGCCCTGTTGAGAAAAAGCGTAAACTGTCAGATGAAGAGATCACATCAATTAAAGAGCACTCTGATAATTACGTAAAATACGCTCGTGCTTATATGCAGAAAGATACCTATGAGAGTAATCCGTTTTACGATGTGAAGGAATGATTAGCACGAGGAATTAGGAATAAATTTTATCTGTGTAATAATTTTTAATTTGTAATTCCTAATTCAGATGTCCGGAATCTACCTCCATATCCCTTTTTGTAAGCAGGCCTGCTCTTACTGTGACTTCTATTTTGTGACGCGCACATCGGAGCGGGAGCATTTTGTTCAGCGATTGGTGGAGGATATAAAAAGTTATAGTGATACAAGGTTCGCTCGGGAAACGGTAGAGACGATCTATTTTGGAGGAGGAACGCCTTCGCTGTTGGAACCGGCGCAATTGGAGCAAATTATGGGAGCACTTTATGATGTGTTTGACATCAATGCTCGTGAGATTACGTTGGAGATGAATCCTGATGATGTATCAGCTCAATTCTTGGCTGATTTAAAATCACTGGGTATAAGCCGAGCCAGCATGGGCGTACAAAGTTTTGAGCCTGAATTGTTGGAGTTTATGCACCGTGCTCATTCCAGTGAGGAAGCGTTACAATGTTTGGAACTGCTCAGTGCATCCGAATTTAATTCCTTTACCGTTGATCTAATTTACGGAAATCCCGGACAATCGGTAGAGCAACTCGAGCGGGATGTCAAGAAGCTTCTACAGTTCGATCCCCCGCATATTTCGGCTTACTCTCTAACCATTGAGCCGAGGACTCGTTTGGGAAAACAGGTTGAACTGGGACGTATCGCACCACCCGAAGATGACAAGGTGGCTGAACATTTCGATATTATTAATCGGATGTTTAGCAATCAGGGGATAGAACGCTATGAAGTAAGTAATTATAGTCTGCCGGGGAAAGAGGCTGTTCACAATAGTCATTATTGGGAGCACAAAAATTATTTAGGTTTAGGTCCCGGGGCACATTCGTTTTGGTGGGCTGATACCGCTGAACGATGGGAAAACGAACAGGATCTACGTAAGTATTTGCGCGATAAGGATCATCCTGATAGAGAAGAACTTTCACTAAAACAGTTGGCAGAGGAACGATTAATGATGGGCCTGCGCACGAGAAAGGGAGTGGGTAAAGAAGAACTTTCTGAAGAGTATGACTATATCTTAAGCAGCCGACAACTGGATTATCTGAAAAATCGTGAGGAGGAGGGTAAGGTTGAAGTTGATAAGAGAATTAACTTGACTGATGAAGGAATAAAAATTACTGATGCGATAATTTTGGATTTAGTAACGTTGCATTAGATTGCTTATCTATAGCAAGTGAAACAAATGATTACCAACCGAATATCAGGCTGATGAAAGCAAGTTTTAAAGCATTTATGCGGGAGATTATTGACTATGCCGGGCTGTTTCCGCCGGCAGATCTTTCGCTTGATACCTCTCTTCACAAATATAACAAGTATCGTAATAGTGATGATGCCTGGATGCTTTCTCGATATATCATTCCCGCTAGTCGATTAGTTGAACTAAAGCCCTACGACGAAGCGCTTTTTTCTGAGGAGGATCCTTTTGTTTTTTCTGTACTGGGAAAGAGAACGGAAACGATTTCGGATTACAAGGAACACCTGCAGGAGATTGCAACTGCCTTAGAGCAGTTCCATGAAAACCATAAGGGTGGTGTTCAAACGGATGTATTGGAAATTAAACTTCCGAAAGAAGCTGTATTTGCCAGTGATGCTGACCTCCTTGCTGATATTTATGAAGAAACGGCCCGTCATTTTGGAAATGTGACTGTGTTTCCCCGCGATATTTTCTTTGAAGGAGTTTTTGATAAAAACTGGGAGAAAGAGATTGGGGTAATTTTAGAATCCATGAACCATTATAACGGTGGCTCATCATCGGATAATACAATAAGAACTGGCTTCAAATTACGATGCGGTGGGATAGAGGCCTCGATGTTTCCATCCATAGAGCAGGTTTCTTTTACATTAAGTAAGGTGCGAGAGCAGGATTTAGCATTAAAATGTACAGCAGGGTTACACCATCCTATTCGCCATTATGATCATTCAGTTAATACGAAAATGCATGGATTTTTTAATGTATTCGGTGGTGCTATGCTTGGATATGCTCATGATTTTTCTAACGAGCAGATGCAGGAAGTTATTAAAGAAGAGGACAGCGATCACTTTTCCTTTACAGATACCGGTTTTCAATGGAGGGATTTTGAGGTAACAACAGAAGATATTGAAGAACTGCGAGAAGTGGCGCTTATTTCCTTTGGAAGCTGCAGCTTTGATGAACCACGCGAAGACTTACAAAAACTTGATTTGCTATAATTTATGTGAATTAACTAACTCCTAATTTTTAATTCTAAATTTCAGTATGCATCCAACAAACGATCCCAACTTAGAATCATTTATCGAGGTAGATTCTGATTCGCATTTTCCCATCCAAAATTTGCCATATGGAGTCGCTCGTTCAAAGGATGATGGAGAAGTATTTATTTGTACAGCTATCGGTGATTATGTTGTCAACCTCACCGAACTCGATGCTGCCGGTGTTTTTGACGGCCCGGAACTGGATGGTAAGCCCGTGTTTCGTGAACGGACTCTAAACAGTTTTATGGAACTTGGGAGGTCAGCTTGGGCTGAAGCGCGGTCATATATTAGCACATTATTGAGTGCGGATGAACCGGCGTTGCGTGATAATCAATCCCTTCGAGAGCGCGTGCTTACGCCCATGAATGAGGTTGAGATGCTGCTGCCTGTAGATATTGGGGATTACACCGACTTTTATTCTTCCGAGCAGCACGCCACAAATGTGGGAAGTATGTTTCGGGATCCCGAAAATGCACTTAAACCTAACTGGAAACATCTGCCGGTGGGATACCACGGACGAGCGAGCTCGGTGGTCATAAGCGGTACTGATTTGCATCGTCCAAAGGGACAGATTTTACCGCCTGACAGTGATGATACGCCTATTTTTAGCGAATGTAAGCTTTGTGATTTCGAACTTGAGATGGGTTTCCTCGTTGGCCCCGGAAATGAACTTGGGAATCCTATTTCGATAACAGACGCTGAAGATCATATTTTTGGGCTGATGTTAGTGAACGACTGGAGCGCACGTGATATCCAGAAATGGGAATACCAACCACTTGGGCCATTTCTGGCAAAGAACTGGGCAACATCGGTTTCGCCCTGGATTGTTACGCTTGATGCGCTGGAGCCATTCCGCATAGAAGGACCTGACCAGGATCCTGAACCTCTCCCTTATTTGAAGTCAGAAGGCAATTGGACGTTTGATATTAATCTGGATGTATTTTTACAGAGCGATGAAATGGATAAGCCGCATAAAATTTGTGCATCCAATGCCAAAAACTTGTACTGGAATATCGCACAGCAGCTAGCTCATCAGACGATTACAGGTTGCAATGTGCGTCCCGGCGACTTGTATGCTTCAGGAACGATTAGCGGAAAAGAAAAATCCTCGTACGGAAGCATGCTGGAATTGAGTTGGAAAGGTACCGAGCCGATCGAACTGCCCAATGGGGAGACTCGAACATTTTTGGAAGATGGGGATGAGGTAACGATGACGGGTTATGCTGATACCGATAGTTATAGAATTGGATTCGGTGAAGTCACAGGCAAGATCTTGCCGGCTAAAGAGATAGGGTAGGCAAAAAGGAGAAGCAAGAAGAGATGAGATGTATTCTAACTTCTTGCTTCTCCTTTCTTATTTAACAAGCGTCATTTTCTTTGTAGTAACTTCACCATCAAGGATGATGCGATAGAAATAAATACCCGAAGCATAATTCTGCCCGTTAAATGTTTCTTTATAAATGCCTTCAGTTTGGGATTCATCAACAAGCGTAGCGACTTTCCGTCCCAATACATCAAATATTTCAAGTTGTACCTCTTTCTGCTCAGGTATGCTGTAGCGGATGGTCGTTTGTTTATTGAATGGATTGGGATAATTCTGTTCTACCCGTACGATCTGTGGATCAATGGACTGTATTGCCAAGGCGTATCTTGTTCGCTGGTGATACGATCCATTCGTTGCGACAAGTCCAAGCTTTTCAATTTCATCCCATCTCCAGTTGGTTTCGGAAAAAACGGATTCTTGTTGGCCGCTATATATTATGAGGGGTTCAATACTCCCATCCTTAAAATAGGCCAGAACCCCTAATCCTGCTCTCGGGTTAAGCAGTTCTGAAAGGGAAAAAGCAATGCCTCCGGGGAAGGGAGACTGAACACTTTCGAAATATTTTGCTGATAGTATATTTAGAGTATCTGCAGGTTGCGTAACATCTCCTCTGTAGTTTTCACTGATGCTTGGGGTTGGATAAAATGAGCGTTCATCAAAGCCAAAGCCCTGTGTGGCATTGTCACCGGAAGCATAGTGCCAAAGTTGTGATTCGATATAATTTCTGTTGAACGAATCAGTCCCACCCAGCTGAGTGGTAATGGCACCGACCATTGAAATGAATGGATTATTTTTGATGGTTCCCCAGACATCCACCCAGAACTGAGAGCCAAACTTTTCTTCAAAAAAAAGGGCCCAAGTGATATCAGAATACGAGCCGGGATAGAAACTGCTCGAGGGATTGTTGAAAATAGAGTTGTCGGAGGCAATATAGTTGTAGTAATCGTTGACGTTATCGTATACAACTTCTTCCATGAGGGTGGCATCCATCTCCAGCCAGAGGCCCGTTTCGCCTTCCCATTCATTAGCTTCGTACTGTACGGCATGTTTGAATTCGTGGGCAATCGTTACTTTTATTGCACCAACTTGATCGCCCTCGGGATCATCATTCGGAGGAAAGCCCTCAGCGAAATCATTTTCAATCTGGATGTAGGTTTCACCTGTGCCGGGGGCTATGGTCTGTCCGTAGATGTTTTCCAGATTCCGGATCTCAATGTCATAGGTTTGGCCCTGGGGAATGGGGTCGGTATATCCAAGCTGATTTACTTCATGACGATAGGATGAGTCGGCTGCAGCGGCCACCTCTTCCACGTAATCAGGTACTCCATCGGTGTTACTATCTTCGGGTGGAACGGCGTGGTCTCCAGAAGTTTCGTAATGGATGGTAAAATATCCATCCGGAGATTGGTAGGTTTCGGAAGCCTGTAATGTGGGATGAGACAGGAATGATTCTATTCGATTAACAGTCGATGAGGAAAGTTCTGATTTGTGTCGATGAAAGTCAGAGGTGGCAGGGGTACCACATTTAAGGGGGTGATCAAAATCTAAGGTCATATTGTTGGGTAGATCACCCTTGGCTTTGGAAGGAAAAAACTTGTAGAGTACTTTTTGATCCAGAGTTATATCTCCTTGCTGGTATGCGCGATCTATTTTCTGGAATGGATCGGCCTTTTTAGGAGTAGGCTGCCCCTGAGATTGGGCAGTACTGATGCCGAGGCTGAATAATAATGAGCACAAAAAAAAGAGCTGAAGAGAATACTTCATCAACAGGACAATATTTTAAGACAAATGAGGTTCATTTCTTGGAAAATTACCCTTATTTTTGGCATCTGCAAATTATGAGAAAAGAAGAGCGACAAAATTCATTATGTACGAAGTAATTCTCTATTATAAATTCACCCCTATAGAAGAACCTGAAACGTTTTGTGAGGAGCACAAGCAATTCTGCAAGGATCTTGGAATTAAGGGACGTATCTACATCAACGAAGAAGGAATTAATGGAACTGTTGGAGGTACGCCCGAACAGGTATCGCAATACAAAGAGCATCTGACAAGCATTCCTGGTTTTGACGGTATTGATTTTAAGACTGATACCAGTGAGTATGTGCCTTTTCCGAAGCTAAAATGTAAAACCCGGGATGAGCTGGTGTCTATTCATAAAGAGGATGTTGATCCTGATGATGGGGGAAACTATCTGGAACCGCATGAATGGAAAGAAGTGCTCGAAAATGAAGACGACTACGTTCTGATTGATGTACGCAATGATTACGAATCAAAGATTGGCCATTTTGAAGGTGCGATAACGCCCGATGTGGAGAATTTTTATAACTTTCCTGATTGGCTTGAGCAGGTCGAAGACGAAATCAGCAAGGACAAAAAAGTATTAATGTACTGTACGGGGGGAATTCGATGCGAAAAATTCTCGGTACTGATGAAAGAGAAAGGTTGGGATGATGTAAACCAGCTACACGGGGGGATTTTACGATATGCCAAAGAAGAAGGCGGTGAACACTATAAGGGTAAATGCTTTGTGTTTGATGACCGCTTGGTGGTTCCTGTAAATGAGGACAACTTGGAGCCCATCGCCCGTTGTGAGATTACAGGAAAACCGGCTGATACCTACATCAATTGTGCAAACATGGAGTGCAATAAGTTATTTGTGTGCTCCGAAGAGGGGGCTCGCATGATGGAAGGGTGCTGCAGCGAAGAGTGTCGCCAGAGTGAATACAAGCGACCTTTCGATCCCGAAAATGCCTTTCGTCCATTCCGCAAGTGGTACAATTATTTTGACGAGGATTTTAAGGAGCGCCAGTTAGAAGAGGAGAAGTAGCGAACTTTGTGTGTCTTAGTGTCATCCCTCAAAAAAGGCCTTTGCAATAGATGTAAAGTGAGAGGGGCGATCCAGGAATGCATAATGTCCTGCGTGATCTATAACTACCAGTTCTGCATGTTCTATGCCTTCTTCCATTCGTTTGGCCTGATAAAGCGGCGCGGCTTCGTCATTTTCGCCCCATAGTAAAAGAACCTCATGCGGGATTTTGGGGAGGTAGGGCTCCAGGTATTCGGTCACGGTTTTAACAAACGTTTCGCGCATTGTGCCTTCGAGCTTGCTGTAGTCGCTGGAGCCCAGCGCTTTCCACAGAGAGGTGTTGCGCAACCAGCCGAGGGCTTTTCCCCGGAGGGAAGGGGGCAAGATCAGAAACGGAGCCTTAAGTAGTTTGGCCGTATATTTTCTTAGATAGTACTTCCATCCCCGCTTGGGTTTCATGCCCGCCCCACCGGTGATAAGAACTTTGTTAATATGTTGCTTGGCATTGGGGCGTGCACAAAGTTTGAGCGCAATGCGCCCCCCAAAAGAGTGGACAAGTAGATCGACAGAATCAAACTCTTGATTAGCTATAAATTCTTGGATCAGATCCGCATAATCGTCCACACTCCACGATTCATGAGGGATCGATGAGTTGCCGAATCCCGGCAAGTCAAAAACGTAGCAGTCTCGGATATCCGAAAGCTGTTTTGCCAGTGGCATCATTACTTGTTTACTGCTGCCCCAGCCGTGTAAGATAATCAGCGGCTTTTTATCCTGTACCCCCACCCGATTGTATGAGAGGGAAAGATTGTTGTAGTGGTATATTTTTGTTGATTCTATCATCAGAAGCCAAACATCGAATTAATTTTGACTTCAAACAAGAGCGATTTTTGTAAGGATTGTTTGATTGAAGGGTCTTACTTGTAGGGGAACAATCAAATAAAGAAGAAAGATCATGAAGAGAGGATTATTTTTCTGGCTAGAAAAATTGAAAATCGCACCCGGTGAGAGAAAGGCTATATCTGGATTGCTGGTACTGCTTGTTTTACTGGGCGGATTCAATCTGGCGTTATCGCCGTCGGTTCCGTTTGAAGATGGGGAGTATCTCGAACTTGAGCAACAGTTTGCCGAACGCACAGCCATGCTCAAAGCAGAGGAAGAAAAACTAATGGAGCAGTATTATCCTCCTTCCAAAAAACAAATTGCCGAGACTCGGATTGATACGGTATCAGACGATTCGACTTCTAATAAAGAAGCAGGTGATACTGTTGAAGAGGTACGGGAAGCCGATCAGAATACAAATAAAGAGCGAATAAACGTTAATAAGGCCAATAAGGAAAGATTGGAAACCTTACCGGGCATCGGTCCTACTTATGCAAAACGGATTGTCACTTACCGCAATGAAAACGGAGCATTCAAGTCGTTCGAGGAGCTTAAAAATATTAAGGGCATTGCTCAAAAACGATTGGATAAATTGATGCCATTTATCAAACTTAAGGATTCAGAATAATGCAATTGAATCCTGATGGCTACACGTATTTTATGGGCGGATGATGAGATCGATCAGTTAAAGCCGCACATTATTTTTTTAGAGAATAAAGATTATGAGGTTACGCCCGTAACCAACGGCAAGGATGCTATTACCTTAATCCAGGAACAGTCTTTTGATATTGTTTTTCTGGATGAGCAGATGCCGGGCATGGATGGGCTGGCCACGCTCAATCGAATCAAATCTATTCAGGCGGGTTTGCCGGTGGTGATGATTACAAAGAGTGAGGAGGAGTCGATTATGGAGGATGCGATTGGCGGCAAAATTTCGGACTACCTGATTAAGCCGGTGAATCCGAGCCAAATTGTACTGACTGTCAAGCGTATTCTGGAGCGCCATCGTATTCGCAGTGAAAAGTTTGCCCAGTCATATCTGCGAAATTTCAATGAAATATCCGGGCGCATACATGAAGAGACCGGCTGGGAAGAATGGATTGAAATATATAAACAGCTTACCCAGTGGGATATCGATTTAGAGTCGGGCGATGAATCATTGCGACAGGTGTTGGCCGATCAATATCAGGAAGCCAATAAAATGTTTGGTCGATTTGTTGCGAGGAATTACAAGTCATGGCTCAATCAATCAACACCGCAACGACCGGCTCTTTCCACGGATATTGTTCGTGAATATGTTTTACCGCATGTTAAAAATGGGCAAACTACTCTTTTTTTAGTAATCGATTGCATGCGGTATGATCAATGGTTGTTGTTCCAACGCCTTTTGAATGAGGATTATGCTATTGACACTGATTTCTATTATTCCATCTTGCCAACGGCAACTCCGTATTCCCGGAATGCTATTTTCTCTGGTTTATTCCCACTCGAAATTGAAGATATCTATCCTCGGCTGTGGAGTCAGGGCGAAGATGAGAGTTCGTTGAATCAGTTTGAGGAGGAGTTGCTTAAAAAGCAGTTGAGCCGAAAAGGCATAGATAAAAAAGTGAAATATGAGAAGGTTTTACGAACAGATGAGGGGAGAAATGTTGCTGATAATATCCACAATTATCTGCAGGTTCCGTTGAGCACTTTCGTATATAATTTTGTGGATACATTGGTGCACTCAAGGTCCGATTCTGATATTCTTAAAGAGATAGCACCCGATGTGCCGGCTTTCCGCTCCTTGACTAAAACCTGGTTTCAGCACTCTACATTGTATGAAATCTTTAAGCTGTTGGCTGAGGAAGAGGTAGTCATTGTGGTTACCAGTGACCACGGCGCAGTGCGTGCACTTCGTGATACGAAGGTATACGGTGATCGGGAGACATCAACGAGTTTACGGTACAAATACGGCCGAAACTTATCGGCCAATGATGACGCAGCACTGATCATTGAAGATCCAGCTGAATATAAATTGCCCACTCCAGGGCATTCCAATAACTATATTATTGCCAAAGAAGACTATTATTTTGTGTATCCCACCAACTATCATCGTTATCAAAACAGGTATCGGGATACCTTTTTGCACGGTGGAACCAGCATGGAAGAGATGATTCTTCCAATTTCTACATTGCGACCCAAGTCAATGTTGTAATAGACTTCTCACCCAAGAGCTTGTATCTTCTTATTCTTTTTGATTAATAGGTATCTATGGAAAAAGAATTTACAACTACATCCCCTGATGAAACTATTACCAGAGGGGAGGGATTTGTTTCCTCTCTACAGGCTGGGGATATTGTTTGCCTTCAGGGTGGTTTGGGGGCAGGGAAAACACATTTTGTAAAGGGAATGGCGGAAGGGCTGGGTATTGAGAGCAGTGAAGTTAGTTCGCCCACTTTTACACTTATCAATGAGTATGATGGTGATAAATTACTCTATCATTTTGATTGCTATCGAATGGAATCGCCTCGCGAAGCCCTTGAGATAGGAGCTGAAGAATATTTTTACGGTGATGGGATTACGGTAATCGAATGGGCGGAGCGTATTGAGTCACTTATTCCGCCGGAGGCTATCTGGATTTTTATTGAAGCACCTGACAAGAATACCCGAAAATTTGTCATTAGAAAAAGGGAGTCGTAATCCCGTATATTATGCGACCATGGCAACGAAAAAAAGACTTCCATATCGCTTAGATCGACTGCCGGTTATATATCCGTATAACCGACGAGCGGATAATAATATTCAGCTTGGAGATCTGGTTTATTACGGACCTTGCCCCGAGTATTACGGGATCGGTGAGGTGGTTCGTTCCTTTGATGATTATTGTATTGTTGATTTTCGCCGAACCGGAGAGCTTAATATTGAGAAAGATGCCATGGCTATGAAGTACTTGATTCCTATCCACAAATTGAATTTAGGACACATCTTAAAAAGTACTTAATGCTTTTATAAGACTGATTCTCCATCATTGCTGTTGAATCAGATCAATTCAGCTTTATTCCAGCATCTTATCTTTTGCAAAATCTGTATCTTCCAGAATATCCCCATCTTCTTTCTTGCCGAATATCCAAAGTATAATACTTGCGGTTAGTCCTGGATAAAATGGCTCGATTCCCAGATAGGTATAATTGTACATGCCCTCGCTGGTGATAGTACCAAGAATAAGCCAAAGTAATGACACGCCAATACTGCCAATCATGGTGGGAAGCACCCATTCTTTTTTGAGTGTAAAAAATCGTAGGTAGACCCCCATTACGGGAATGAGCAGGCCTGGAATCATCACTGAGCCAATCACATACCACAAGTCTATTACACTGGGATAGATGATGATCAATAAAATTCCTAACAGTGCGGCAGCTAACGTGCTGATCCGAGTGAGGGTGTTGTTTTTTGTATTGGGAAAGATCTTTACCAGCAGATCACGACCCAGTGTTTGGCCAGATAGAAATAGATAACTGTCGAGGGTTGACATAATGGTAGCTAATAGTGCGACAAAGAACAGACCTTTTAACCCGATGGGCAAAATCTCGTTGGCCAGGTAGGGATAAACCATGATAGGTTCGGCTAAGGAATCACCGAGTATAGCAAAGCCGTACATACCACTGAAAACAGTTAGGAAATCAAAAACTGACCATAATAATATTGAGATGAAGATCCCTTTTTTAGCAGTTTTAGGTGATTCTGCAGCCGCGGCACGCTGGTGAAAACTGGGATCTACAAACGTCCACAGCGCAATAAAAAACCAAACAAGAATATATTGGAGGTCTTGTCCGCCGGTAATATCTCTGAAGTCGGAAGGTACAAAAGCCCATAGCTCCCCAAAGCCACCGAACTCTATACCGGCAAAAATCATCAAGACGGTGAATCCACCGAACATAAGCACAATTTGCAGCATATCGGTATGGACGACAGCATTGAATCCTCCAAAAATTACGTAGGCAACGGAAAATAGTGCTACGGCACTGGCGTACCACAAAAAGTGGCCGGCGCCACCGGTTAGATACTGAAAAATTAGTCCGAGCATCAGAATATAGGGGGCCGGACTCACGAGTATAAAAATGGGGATGGCAGAAAAGCGCCCGGCCGTATCCCCATAAAAATTACCAACAGCTTCGGGTAGTGACAGTGCTTTATTCATGCGTATTTTTCCGGCTAATAGCCAGGCAAAAAGGGCTGAAAATACGTAGAAAGGGAATCCTAAAATAAGCCAGGTAGAAATTCCATTTTGATAGCTGTATTCCCCAATACCAAGAATGCCGCCATACCAGGTGGATACAAGGGTAGCCACAAAAGCAGCCAGACTCATTTTGCGTCCTGATAGCAAAAACGACTCCTCATCCGTTTCTTCCCAGTCGCGTTGCCAGGTGAGGTAAACCAGTAGCGCAAAATAACATAGAATGAGTCCCCAGTCGAACAGCGTAAATTGTAGTTCAGTCAACGGTCAATGATTGTTTTAAAAATGGGTGAAAGATATTTGAATAAGGATAGGGGGTCAATCATTATTATGCTTTACAAACATCAATAGATCGCCCTGTTTATGAGTGATTTGAACCGGATTATCGATTACTTCGTTAGATGATCCGTCTCGCACACCATTTTTCAGGAACTCATTATTGAGCGGGTATTTTAATCCTTTGGTAGTAATGCCGGTTACTTTTCCCGAAAGGGGAAATAGCGAGAGTTGTGTTCCAATGGTAAAATCATCTGAAAAGGTAGGAGGCAGTAATCTCGTTTCACCAAAATTATCAGCTATTCGTATTTGGTCGAAGTTTGGAGAAAATTGCTTGAGGACAGAGAGATTTTTTAGCGTTTGATCCAGTCGGTGTCCGGTAGCACCCAAAATGTAAATATGTGTCCCCATCTCTTTTTGGGCATGTTGAAGGGCTTTTTCCAGGTCGTTGAGTTCTTGGCTTGGTTGAAAAATAATTTCGGCTGATTCTTTATCGGATCCTTCATAGCTGTCGAGATCACCAATAATTACATCGGGGATAGTGCCCAGCTTTAGCGCTATATTGGCCCCTCCATCAGCGGCAATAAGGTGGTCTGTTTTCGCTCGATATTTGTTGAATAATTGTTCTGATGGCGGACTGCCGTTACAGAGAATTAAAATCGAATTCATAAAAAGCCCTTTTAAATGATTTTAACGCTGTTTTGTTTGTAATAATACAGTAAAAAGAAGTAAGATTTTACTGATAAAAAAATATTGCTTTCTTCAAAGCTATATACCATTTTATTAAGCTTATTTTTCGCGCTATAAACAGCCATTATGTTTGAAGAACTCATCCAAAAACTGCAAGAATTTGACACCGTGGGTGTTTTTTCGCATATCCGTCCCGACGGTGATTGCATTGGTGCCCAAGTGGCGGCCTGTCTCTGGTTGGAAAAGAATGGAGTAAATGCTATTGGATTTAATGATGATGACGTTCCACTAAATTTACAATGGCTTGCCGATTTCTATCCTATCCAAAAGCCGGATGAGAAATCCTTGAACAAATGCGATGCGTTCTTGGTGTTGGATGGCAATTCCCCAAAGCGTTTTGGCAGCTATTCTGATTATATCCAGGATTATCCCAAACCGTCATTTATGGTTGATCATCATCCTGATCCCCATGATGGTTTCGATTTAAGTATCTCGGTTGAGGAGGCCTCATCAACGTGTGAGCTTATCTTTCATCTCTTTTTACAAAATGACATATCTCAAGTAGATGAGAAAGTGGCGAAAGCCCTTTATACCGGTATTTTAACGGACACCGGGTCGTTGCAATACGACAGTGTTACCCCCGAGACCATGAATATTGCCTCGGAATTATTACGGCTTGGTGAGTTTCGTCCCAACGAGGTGGCCGAAAAGGTGTTTTCGACGAAAAGTCTCAACCAGCTGCATTTGCTTAGCAAGGCGATGAGTACGATTGAGCTATTTGAGGACAATCAGATAGCCATTATGTACGTTACTAAAGAAATGCTGGAAGAAACCAATACTACTAATGACGATTGCGAAGGTTTTGTTGCCTATCCACTGAGTGTTGCTGGCATAAAAGCCGCAATATTATTTAAGGCCTTGGGCGATGGCGTTAAAATGAGTCTTCGCTCCAAAAGTAATGATGTTGATGTCAACAAATGGGCACGCAAGGTAGGAGGCGGAGGCCATAAAAAGGCATCCGGTGCATGGCATCCGGGACCGCTCGAAAAAGCGATTGAAGATTTGGTAGAGATTGGAGCCGAACAGCTTGTTAGCGTAGATAAGTCGTAATAAATTTGGTTCATTTTTGATGATTAAGCAATCCGTTTTAAGTATAGCGGTAGTTCTGTCTGTTTTAGTGGCAGGATGTTTAGATAAGCAAAGCCATTCACAGTCCGAAAACAACGCTCAAACGACAGAAGCTCTAGGAGCGAGCATGTCTACGATTATCGATGATTCTGTGGCTTCTTCTGGTACTACTACTCCTGTTCGGGATGAAAGTGGATATCAGGAACCTATAGAAAATAAGCAAAGCTCCGACGATCAAATAAGTACGAGTCGCCAAACAGCCATAACAAGAGCAGTTAAGAAAGTAAGTCCGGCTGTGGTGAGTATTACGGTTACGGAAATGGTGCAGGGCGGACGTCGGCTCGAGTTTAGCGAATACTACAATCGTTTTGTTCCGGTACCTATCGAGCGGGAGGTGAGTAGTATGGGGTCCGGGTTTATAATCAGTTCGGATGGCTTGGTAGTTACGAATCAGCACGTAGCTAATCGACAGGCTAAGCGAGTCGTTGTTTCTCTCCCGAATGGCTCGCAATATGAAGCTAAAGTGCTTGGAGAGGATGAGCTTGCCGACTTAGCACTGTTAAAGATTCAGGCCGATAAAACTTTTCCCACCGTAGAGTTTGGCGATTCTGACAGCGTGTTAGTAGGTGAATGGTCGCTGGCAGTGGGCAATCCGTTTGGGTTATTTGAGTCAGCCAAACCATCAGTAACGGTGGGCGTGGTTAGCGCGATAAATCGTGATTTTCGTCCGAACCCCAATGAGCCGCGTGTGTACATGGATATGATACAGACTGATGCTGCGATTAATCGTGGTAATTCAGGTGGGCCATTGGTAGACAGCGAAGGAAAAGTTATCGGGGTAAATACCTTTATTTTTACAGGCGGTACAAGCGGCGGCAATGTGGGGCTTGGCTTTGCTATTCCCAGTAACAGGGTACAAAAGATTATAAAACAGCTTTCTACCGCAGGAGAAGTTACTTTGTCATACGATCCCGGTTTTAGCACTATAGAAATGACGCGCCAATTGGTGTTGAAATATAATCTGCCGGCAACACGGGGATTGCTTGTTAATAGCGTGAATAAAGATGGTCCGGCATTTGAGGCAGGAATAGTGCCGGGTGATATTATTTTAAAAATCGGGGAAGAACGCATTCAAAGTAAGATGCATGCGCAGGCTCTTTTCCGGGAATATCAGGAAGGAGATTCGATGCGGGTAGAACTGTATCGCAAGGGGGATCGCTATGAAACCAAAATGTACTTGCGCAAGAAGGTGAAAGAATAGCGTTCTATAAAAGGCTATTTCCGATTTAAAAACTTTTCTACACGCTCTTCATGAAGGTCACTTTCCCAGAACTGAGCAAATGAATCGAGTTCAGCTTCGATAGCCTCCCATCGTGCGTGAGTGATACGCATGGCGCCCTCTTTGAGGTTTTTTATAAATGAGCGATCATTTTTTATAAGGTTTTGAGCCCGCTCCCAGATCTCATCTGTCCAATTGCTACTTCCTGTTATGTCGTCGATGAGATTATGTCGCTGAGCTGTTTGGGTATCTATTATTTTTGCCTCTGCCAGCCAGAGCAGGGCGGTAGAACGTCCTACTTTTTCCACAAGTCTTGTAAGTCCTCCCCAGCCCGGAGGTAAATAGAATTTACCTTGTGTAAAGCCAAATGTAGCGTGAGGGGCCGCCATTCGAAAATCGAAAGCGAGCATCATTTCACAGCCACCTCCATAGGCGGCCCCATTAATGGCTGCAATTGTCCAGCAGGGCAGTTGTTCAATACGTTTTAAAATGGCGAGCATGCGCCGGGCCATTGGCTTTGCTTCTTCTGCTGTTTTGATAGTGTGAAACTCCCGTAGGTCGCCACCCGAAATGAAGGTTTTTTGGCCCGATCCCGATAGAATAAAACAGCGAATGGCGGAATCTTGCTCGATCTTATCAAGCAGGGTTTCAAGTTCATCCATCACCGCAAAGTTGATGGCATTGTGTGATTCGGGCCGATTTATGATTGCCCGGCAAACATGATTTTTTTGTTCGATTTTTACAATGCTCACTGTTAGATTAAGGCTTGTTTAAAATTAGATACCAAAACGAAATCTATATGTATCTTGTCAATAAAGAAAAGATAAATCGGTCGCTTTCGGCAAAAATCGTTGATGCACGCGTGGCCCAGGTATTTAATACGTTTAAAGATGTACTTTTCACATCCTCTTTTGGTACCACTTCGGCTGTGTTGTTGCATCTGGTAAGTAGAATTAAGCCCGGTTGCCCGATTTACTTTATTGATACCGGATACCATTTTGAAGAGACTATAGCTTATAAGGAACGCTTAACGCGCCTGCTCGATTTAAATGTGATTGATTTGCGTCCCGATCCGGCCCAACATGCTCATACATTTAAAGAGGAGCTTTGGGAAGAAGACCCCGATAAGTGTTGTGATATTAACAAGGTTGAACCTTTAGATCGGATTAAGGGGGATTACAAGGTTTGGATGTCTGGACTTATTGGTTTTCAAAACAGACATCGCAATAGTTTGCCTATTATGGATGATGATAATGAACTCATAAAGTTCTATCCGCTTATTGACTGGAACTCATCCCTGGTAGAAGAATATATTGAAAGCCATGGTTTGCCCGAGCATCCGCTGAAAGAAAAAGGATTTCATTCAGTAGGATGTACGCACTGTACTTCTAAGGGAGAGGGACGTGAAGGGCGTTGGAGTGATCTCTCAAAAACCGAATGTGGGTTGCATCGCTGATGGATTAGAGATCTGATTAGACGTCTTCTACTTCATAATCTATTTCCTGTTTTTGGGAGTTTTTGAGTAGCCATTTTTGGTACTCTTTATTCCCTTCCTGCTCGGAAAGCTGTAACGAAATAATGCAGGGGCACTCATAGCTGTGCAGATCTTTGACGCGCTTGGTAAGATCTCTGACATTGTGATATGGAGTCTTTGCAATCAGTATAGCTTCGGTATCTTCAACAATCTCCCCTTCCCAGCGATAGATAGTTTCCATGCCATCAATAATATTGACACAAGCTGCAAGGTTTTCTTTTACAAGCTTTTTACCGATTGATTTAGCCTCTTGTTTATCTTTTGTAGTAATGTAAACCAAGCGAAGGTTATAAAACATGGTTCGTGTCGTCAGGATTGGTGTTTGGGTGTACAATTGAAAAGTACAAAATTGAGACTATGACTCATAGCCCCATTACTAAAAAATTGAGTATTATTAGTGTTGATATCAGAGAAAAAAAGCCATATTTTTCGAGACTCTCAAAATCTGGCAAATGTAAATATTTGCTGGTTTATTGAGCATTTGCGAGAGTGGCGGAATTGGTAGACGCGCTAGATTTAGGATCTAGTGCCTTTTAAGGCGTGGGGGTTCGAGTCCCCCCTCTCGTACATACATTTTTATATCACTTTACCGTTCTAATAAAATACTATTTGGAGTAGTCCTGTGGAAATAACAGTCAATGATATCACCTCGGTAGATAAAGAGTTAATTATTTCGGCCGATCGCGAAGATTTGGAGCCGAAGTTCAAAGAGGCTTATAAAAAATATAAAGGGCAGATTAATATGCCGGGATTTCGTCCTGGAAAGGTGCCTACAAAGATTATTCGCAAACGTTTTGGAGACGAAATAGAGCAAGAAGAGGTCAGTAAATATGTTCAGGAGGTTTTTGAGAATGAGGTAGTCCCTGAATACGACCCTGTTGGCGAAAGCCAGATGTTAGAGCTGAACTGGGAAAATGATGAGCTTGAGGCAAAGTTTAAGATAGGAGCTCGTCCTGAATTTGAACTGACTGATCTCAGTGAAATTGAAGTGGATCGTTTGGTCCACGACGTTACTGATGAAGAAGTAAAAGAAGAGCTCGATCGCCAGTTGAAGCAACAAGGTAACTGGGAAGAAGTAGAAGAGGAAATTACTGAAGACAATCGCGTTACCGTTGATGCTATTCCATTGGAAGATGGAGAGCCCGACGAAGAGAATAAAACCGAAGAGACTATTGACTTGACCAAAGAGGAATCAGAGCAGTTTCGCGATGATCTCCTTGGCCATGAAGTGGGAGATGAGGTTGATGTTGAGATCGGACATGATGACCATACGCACAGTTTTAAACTGATTGTCAAAAAGGTTGAAAAGCTCCACAAGGCTGATTTGACTGATGAGTTTGCCAAGCAGGCCTCTGATGGAGAAGCCAAGAATGTGGATGAGTTTAGGAGCCTGATTAAAAGCAAGATTCAGAACTATTACGATCAGTCAGCCGACGATCTGTTTAAGAACGATATTATTGACTCGCTTGTTGATAAACATGACTTTGACGTTCCGGAAGTGTTTAAGAAACAGGTGCAAAATCAATACGTTGAGCGTGTAAAGCAGCAGTCTCAGGGACAGTTACCTCCTGATTTTGATGAAGATGAGTATAAGGAGAATATGGAAGATCGTGCGATCCGCGATGCTAAGTGGTTTTTCCTTAATGAGAAGCTGCAAGAAAAATTTGACGATATCGAGATAAAACCCGAAGATATAGACCAGCACTTAGAGGCTGAGGCTTCGCGTTATGGTATTGAGGTTGATCAGATGCGGAATATGTTTGCACAGAATCCGCAGCAGCTTGAGAGTTTGAGAAACAGTATTCGCGAAGACAAAGTGTTTGACAGGTTAAAAGATGAGGTTGAAATCAAAGAGATTGATAAAGAAACCTATCAAGAAAAACACGACGAAGATATTGAGGCATAGTGCCTAAAACACTAGTAATTGAACTAAACTATTATTTCTGATTCACTTATGGAAAAGCAACCATTATACGAAATGCCAAGCGATGCAGGGAACACAGATCGAATCCAGAATAACAATCTGGTGCCGATGGTCGTCGAAAAGACGGAACGCGGGGAGCGGGCTTTTGATATCTATTCACGCCTGCTTAAAGATCGTATTATCTTCTTGGGTACACCCGTAAATGATACAGTGGCAAGTTCTATTGTCGCACAAATGTTATTTCTTGAGTCAGAAGATCCCGAAAAGGATATCAATTTGTATATTAACAGTCCGGGAGGCGTTGTATCATCAGGTTTTGCCATCTATGATACTATGCAGTATGTTAAATGTGATGTTTCTACTACCTGTGTAGGCATGGCAGCATCCATGGGTGCTCTGCTGTTAGCAGGTGGAGCAGCAGGTAAGCGTAACCTATTACCGAATTCCCGTGTTATGATTCACCAGCCGTTAGGCGGGGTGCGGGGTCAAGCCAGTGATATCGAGATTGAGGCACAGGAGATTTTGCGTATCAAAAAACTGATCAGTGAAGTTCTTGCTGAACACAGTGGTAAATCAGTGGATCAGGTTATGGAAGATACTGACCGTAATAAATGGATGGCCGCTGAAGAAGCAAAAGAGTACGGTTTGATTGATAACATTATGAAGCGAAACAAAAAAGAAGAGTAAGTTTAAAGAATTCAGTTAGAGGACAATGAGCGACCAAGAAAATAACAACGAAAAAACAATTCACTGTTCGTTTTGTGGACGATCAAGCCATGAGGTAAACAGCATGGTCGCCGGCCCTAACGATGTATACATCTGTGATCGGTGTGTGGCGGATGCCTCCGGAATTGTTAAAAGTGATCTGGCTTCCATGTCGGAAAAGCGGGAAAAGAACTATAAGCCGCTGTTAAAGCCAGCCGAGATAAAATCCCGACTTGATGAGTATGTCATCGGGCAGGAAGAAGCAAAAAAAACACTTTCGGTAGCAGTCTATAATCACTATAAGCGTATCAGTTCGGAATTAGGTGATGATTTTGATGATACCGAAGTAGAAAAAAGCAATATTATGCTACTCGGCCCCACCGGTTGTGGGAAGACCCTATTAGCACGCACCATGGCCGATATTATCGATGTGCCCTTTACTATTGCTGATGCAACGGTACTTACCGAAGCGGGTTATGTGGGAGAAGATGTGGAAAGCATCCTATCAAGCCTGTTGCAGGCCTCTGATTATGACGTAGAGCAAGCTAAACGTGGTATTGTTTATATTGATGAAGTCGACAAGGTGGCCCGCAAAAGTGATAACCCATCGATAACGCGCGATGTTTCAGGTGAAGGAGTGCAACAGGCACTCCTTAAGATCTTAGAAGGAACAGTAGCAAATATTCCCCCCAAAGGTGGACGTAAGCATCCAGAGCAGAGTTTTATACAGGTTGATACTTCGAATATCTTGTTTATTTGCGGTGGTGCTTTTAGTGGACTGGAAGAGATTATAGCTAAGCGACTGTCGGTAAGTTCTCTTGGATTCCATTCTGAAGATCAGGTAACATTTGATAAGGATGATCCCGATATTTTTACCCATGTTGAAGCGCAAGATCTACAGCGTTATGGTTTGATCCCGGAGTTGATAGGTCGTTTGCCTGTAATTTCAGGGTTACACCAGCTGGATGAAGACGCGATGATTAAAATTCTGGTACAGCCCAAAAATGCACTCGTAAAGCAATATAAAAAGCTTTTCCAGATGGAAGGTGTTGAGCTCGTATTCGAAGAGGAAGCACTTGAAATTATTGTTGAAAAAGCTCTTGAACGCGGTACCGGTGCACGTGGGCTACGATCCATTATGGAGAAGTCCATGCTGGATATCATGTATACCCTGCCATCTATGGATAATATTGAACGATGTGTTATTACACGCGAGACGGTTTTGGATGAGGCACCGCCAGTTTATGAAAAGCGAAAAGCTTCTGCTTAGAAAATAGATAAAAAAGTTTCTGAAGGCATCATCGATTCGGTGATGCCTTTTTTATTTTGTAAAATATACCTGTATGTATTTTATGAGGTTATATATTCTATCTTTATTGGTATGAGAATCCAACTTACATCCAACAGAATAAATATTGTTTTAGTGGGATTTCTTATTCTGCTAGGAATTGGTTCATTTGCTTATAATCAATATTTGGTCAATAGAATTCTTACCCAAGAGCGCTCAGGGATTGAGTTATGGGCAAAAGCTATAGAATATACTGGGAATCCCACCCAAGAAGAGATTAGTCAGAATCTATTGGCTGCTTCCAATTATCTTAGGACCAATGCGAGTGCTGCAGTCCCAGATAGTGTGATACAGATGATTGAAGAGGCTGAAGCCGATCGTACCTCCCAAACATTCGTTACGCAAGAAATTGTATTAAGTGAGGCGCGTTTTCAGGTTCCCCGTATTATTGTTGATGAACGGGGAGAGATTATTTTTGCCAACCATGTTGATGAACCCTTAAATCAGGATCTTATTGATCGATTTGCCGAGATTAATGATCCCATCGAAATTAAATTAGGTAATGATGAGTATTCTCAGACCCAGTATGTGTATTATGGCGAAAGTCCGACCGTGCGGTATCTTCGATACTTTCCGTATATACAACTTAGTTTATTAGCGGTATTGCTCGGTATTGGCTATGTCAGTTATCGTGCGATTGCACGGTCGGAACAATCAAACCTATGGGTGGGAATGACTAAGGAGGCTGCTCATCAATTGGGGACGCCTCTGTCCAGTTTATATGGATGGGTGGAGTTGCTCCGCGAAGAAAAGGATGATGATTTTACACAGCGAATATGTGGTGAGCTTGAAAATGACATCAGTCGATTACGGGGGGTAGCTGAACGATTTAATAAAATTGGCTCGGAGCCAGAGTTAAATACTGAAAAGCTGAATCCAATTTTGGAAGAAGTTGTCAATTATATGGAGCAGCGGCTACCCCAATTGGGTAAAAATGTTGATGTAGTTCGCCATCTGGATTCCAGTGTTCGTGCTAAGGTTAATCCGGACCTCTTCCAATGGGCGCTTGAAAACCTGATTAAAAATGCGATGGATGCTATCAAAACGAATACTACAAAGTCGTATGTCTCAGTGAAGCTGGAGCGGGTAGAAAATGAGGTGTTTATTGATATTACTGACTCGGGGGTAGGTATTGAAAAGAAATACCAAGGGGAGGTTTTCAAACCGGGATATAGCACTAAAAAACGGGGTTGGGGATTAGGACTAAGTCTGACAAAACGAATTATTGAGGAATATCACAACGGGAAACTGATTATCCATAAGTCAGAGTTGGGAGAGGGAACTACGATGCGTATTATATTAAAGGCAGTTGAAAAGCCGGTATCGTCAGAAGATGACGAAAAAGTGGCGAGAGCATAGCGGATAAATGGTATTAGTCCTCTTTATAGCCCCGTTTTTCGGCGTATTCCTTGAGTTGAGCCTTCAGAAGGTTTCGTCCGCGGTGTAGACGTGATCGGATGGTACCGATCGGGACATCCAGCATATTGGCAATTTCTTCGTACGTAAAGCCTTCCACATCACAAAGTAATACTACAGTTCGAAAATCTTCCGGCAGTTCCTCCAGTGCCTGAGAAATATCATCGTCAACGAGTTCACGAAACATTTTATCCTCAAGATCAGAGGTGTCTGTGCGGTCGGCCCGGATTGTTTCGTAAAACTCCGAAACTTCGTCATAATCAACCTGGTTGGGCTGCTTCGACTGTTTTCGGTAATTGTTTATATAGGAGTTTTTGAGGATACGGAATAACCATGCCTTGGCATTCGTACCTTTTTCGTAACTGCTAAAAAAGCGGAACGCTTTTACAATAGTATCTTGTACAAGATCCTCAGCATCACTTGGGTCAGAAGTGAGGCGAAGGGCAAAGTTATACATAGCATCCAAATGAGGAACAATTTCTTCCTCAAAATCCTCCTGTTTTTGGATCTCCTCTTTTGTAAGTTCGGCCATCCCGATAGCTTAACTGTTGATGGTTAAGTCAGTATTATTCAAATAATGTAACAAGTCAGTGTTACTTAAGAGTAACACACTCAAATTAATAGCACTTTCCTCTAAATTGAAATATAACAAATCTTATGATATCAATTATGGTTTTAAAACGTTAATTGTTTTAGCTGATATACCTTATAGATAGTTTGTATAAATGTTCTTATGGTCTATCAGTTAAACACAGATGTTTTTCACTTTTAGTTTCTTACGAAATAAAGTTACTAATAGACGATAACCATTAGATCATAGATGGCATGTGTCCATGCTGCCATGCCAAACCCACGCCATAGATAGATAGCGTTTAACGCCAGTCCAAACAAGAAACGAAATAAAAATGAACCCAATGTAAAGGGATCACCGAAAGCGCCCACATAGTGAACTAAACTGAAAATTACGGCGGCTAAAAGTATTGCAGAGGCAAAAGCAACGGATTGTTTGGAAAAAATTTTATTAAAAATAAAAAGCAGGATTGATACTAATATGACCCGAAAAAATAATTCTTCGTATAAACCTGCTCCCAGTGAGAGAGCTAACTGTTGTAACATAGTTAATTTCTCGATGGGAGATGATTGAACTATTTGCAACAATCCACTTACCGTAGTATTAATTAAAAGAGCCAGAAAAAAAGCGTAAAAAGAGGCTTCGATAAGCATGGTGAAGAAGTAGCCCATCTTCAACGAAGATAACTTCTTCCGTTCGCGATAGAGGACAAAAATACCAGCGAGTGCTACTAGAATAAGGGTAATTGAGAGTACGTCTTGACCAATGTATGAGAACAGTGTTTTTATCCATACATCAACAGAGATACGAACGACTTGCTCTGAATCAGGTTGTGCTAAAAAGATGAGCACTTCGTACAGTAGAAGCAATGGAAGGCTGATTAAATAGCTGTACAGAAGCGTATTTGTGGATGAAAAGTAATGTTTGATTGACTGTCGTATGTTGCTCATTGATTTTGATAAATAGTGACGGTAGGTAGATTGCTACTAAAGTTCAGCGTTCTCCAGGCTGCAGATGATAACTTGAGGCCATTCCCCGAATGTCGGTCATTAATACGAACATACGCGCCTCGATTATTGTCGTTATTTTCAATATAAATAATTGATCCGAGCGAAATATTTGAATGTGCTGCTGTTAAATCATTTGGGTTGTAAAGCTCTCCATTCGTAGTAGGATTACCACGCTCACTTTTACCGTATTGGGATACCGGTGTAGATCCCAAATCCTGCATACTTGAACTTTTCAAGTATGGGTTTTTGTATGTTCTGGTTGGAGGAGCTAAAACGGTGACCTCATTTCCTTCTTCGAAACGGTTTTTTTCAACCGAGGGGTTTAATGCTCGAAATTCCTGTTCATCCATACGGAATTTGTTGAGTAAGTCTTGCAGTGACTTTGTATTTCCGCTTACGGTATGAACCATGAATTTACCCTGCGGGGATGATTCAATGTCATTGTCAGCAACAGAGGGTGGTGGCGCTGGTTTGCTACGAACGGTTAGTTGTTGTCCCACCCGGATGGTATTGGATGTCAGATTATTAAGAGACTTAAGTCCTTCAACAGTCATATCATGCTGTTTGGCAATCTTATAGAGGGAATCACCGCTTTTAACGGTATAATAGCTGTTGCGCTGCGCTTCCTTTTTTACGACCAGTGACTGTTGTTCTTGGTTGTTAGATTCAGACGGGTAGATCGTTAATTCCTGTCCCACCTGAAGGTTATTATTTGAAAGGTTGTTCCAACTTTTGATTTCGGCAATACTTACATTGTACTGCTTGGATATGGAAAAAAGGGTTTCTTGTCGCTGTACAGTATGAGTGATGGCAGAATCAGATGAAGGGGTGCTAACAAGCAGTGTTTGCCCGACTGATAGCTCATTACCGCGCAGATTATTCCATTCCCTGATTTGCTCTACTTCAATATCGTATTGTTGAGCAATACTGAATAGTGTTTCGCCTTGCTTTACAGTATGTGTTTGACTTTGAGCAACGGTGAGTGTTGTAAGCCCAACCAATAAAATAAAAAGGAGTACTAATATTTTATACGGTTTTATCATCCTCATCAGCTCGATTGTTCTTCTATTTCTATTTCAAGTTGTTGCAGTGCTTCTCGCAATTCTTTTTTTGTGCGTTGTTCATCCTGTTCATCAGCAATTATTATTCCTTTTTGATACAGGTTTTGGGCATCATCTAGTCGATCCAGAGATTCATATAATTTGCCCAGATGATAATAAACACCAACATAGTCGGGATCGCTCGACAGAATATCTTCGAATAAGATACGTGCCTTTTTAAACTCTCCCTCTTTGCGGAACTCCAGTGCTAGGGCGAACTTTGAAAAAGAGTCACCGGGATTATTTTTTATCTGCCGGGCCAGCTGTTTAATTTTTGACTGTTGGTTAGAACTCATAACGTATTACGCTAACGTTAAAGTTGTACGAGGTATTTTATGTTCCGGTAAAAAGATACAGAAATTGGGAGAAGATCTGTTACTCAACATATAGGTTCTCCACTAATATTTATTGATTATGTTTCTGATATTGTTCTTCGATTTCCTCAATCGAATCGCCACCGAACTTTCTTAAAAATGCATTTGCAAGTACAGGGGCAATCACGCTTTCCATTACTACAATAGCACGTGGGAGAGCACATACATCTGAGCGTTCGTAGCGAGTATCTTTCTTTTCTTTTGATTGTATATCAACGGTGTCGATGGGTGTAAGCATCGTAGGGATGGGTTTCATTACACCACGAATGATTAACGGCATACCTGTGGTGACCCCACCCTCGAGTCCGCCCATACGGTTGCTCTTTCGTTTATAAGAATCATCTTCATAGATAATTTCGTCGTGCACAACCTGACCATGTCGTCGTCCGGATTCAAACCCTTGGCCAATTTCTACTCCTTTCATTGCTTGTGTTCCCATAACGGCTTGTGCAATCTGACCACCAAGCTTGCGATCCCAGTGTACAAAACTGCCAAGTCCTTCTGGTAGACCAGTAACAACTACTTCCCAGTGTCCGCCAAGCGAGCTTCCTTCTTTGCGACGCTTGATAATAAGATCGCGCATCTGTTGCGTTAGTTCTTCGTCAAGGCATCGAACGGGGGATTCATCCGACTCTTCAAAAATTGTTTCCGCTCCTTGTTCGATAAGGGGATCAACGATATTGCGTACGTCTTCCCAAGAGTTTTCATAACCTACACTGCCTATGCGAGTTACATGTCCGCCAATTTCAATGCCAAAATGCTTAAGAAGTTTTCGAGCAATAGAACTGCAAGCCACGCGCATAGCGGTTTCACGGGCACTGGATCGTTCAATAGCGGGACGTATATCGTCATATCTATACTTTTGCACGCCTGTTAAATCGGCATGGCCGGGCCGGGGAACGGTAATTTTTTCAACATCATCGCCGTCGCCTTCTTTTGCTAACACTTTGGGCCAATTAGAGTCGTCTTTTTCATGGGCTCGGTTAGGCATTTGCAGTGCGATGGGTGCGCCTGTTGTTTTACCGAATCGTACGCCTGATGAAATTTCGGCACGATCCTTTTCAAATGCCATGCGTCCGCCTCGGCCATATCCTTTCTGGCGCCGTGCCAAGTGCAGTGCAATTTCGTCTTCGGTGATAGGAAGTCCGGCAGGTACGCCTTCGACAATGCCTGTTAATTGTGGACCATGCGATTCTCCGGCCGTTAAATATCGTATCATGCAGATTGAGTATTGTTTTTAGATGGATTCATATTCTGAATGAAATCGTAATTGGAAACTCTTTCTTCAAGCGTTCGAAAATCTTCGCATCCTTCTTCGCGAAGGTGCTTGATACGTTCAATATCGCCGAGAACGATGAGCGAGTCTCCGACTGATATTTTATCATCGCTACCGGGATTGAAGCGGATATTTTGTTTGTCCTCGGGGATAATGGCAATTATAACTACAAAATACTTTTGGCGAATTTGTGCTTCGGCCAGGGTTTTGTTGGCAAGCTCGGAGCCTTCGAAAATCTTCACTTCATCAAATACGTGATCTTGTGTGGTGCCTCCCAATATTTGATCCATAAATTGATCAACGTTAGGGCGTAGGATAACATTCGCCATTCGGTCGGCCCCGATTTCGTAGGGAGAGATAACTTTATCGGCCCCGGCGCGCTTAATCTTTTTTGTATTATGATGATGATTTGTTCGCACAAGAATAAAGAGTTCAGGATTTAATTCTCGAGCTATGAGGGTTGTAAATACGTTATCCTGATCGCGGGAAAGCGTGCAGACTAGCCCCTTTGCTCTTTCAATGCCGGCTTCTTTTAATATCTCTTCATCCTGAGCATCACCGTCAACGTATAATAGTTTGTCATCTTTAATTCGTTCAATACTACTTTCCCTGTTGTCAATTACTACTATGGAGATATTAGCATCTTGAAGTACCTCTGCTATGCGATGACCTATGCGCCCATAGCCGGCAATAATATAATGCTGATCCATTTTTTGCAGTTGCTTTTTCATAGCACGTAACCTAAAAATTTCGCTTTCAAAAATAAGTTGTGTCGTTTGAGAGGCAATATATGAGATGACCCCAATACCCATTACAAAAAGAGCCATTGTTAAAATACGCCCACCTTGTGAGAGGTTTGTTAGTTCTGCAAATCCGATAGTGGTTATTGTGATAAAGGTCATATAAAAACCATCAAAGAATTGCATGCCCTCAATAAAGTGGTAGCCAAACGAACCAATTATAAATACAACCACCAGAATGCTAATAGCTATAGCTATTCGAACCACTATAATATTGTCAATAATATCGTTGTAAAAACGGAACATATAATGGTTCTTGTTGTGATTGATTTATAGTAGGTTAATATAGTTGAAAAATTAAAGCGTATGAAATGACAACGACGTATAAATTTAATAGTTTCCAGCGTTCTTTTAGCACAACTTGATTTATGGAAGCATTAGAAAAATTAGGAAAATATAGCCTGCTGTTATACAGGTCGCTGCGCTCGTTATACGAGGTGGATACATATAAGAAAAACCTTGTTAATGAGCTGTTAAAAATTGGTTACGAATCGGTACCTATCGTATTACTGACGGGAGTTTTTACCGGTGCAGTAATGACTATCCAAACAGCATACCAGCTCGAAATTGCCTTTATTCCTATTTCGGTTATTGGGGCCATTACGTCTGAATCTCTGCTTATTGAGCTTGCAGCCGTGATAACGAGTTTGGTATTAGCCGGAAAGGTGGGGGCCCGTATTGCGACAGAGTTGGGAACCATGCGCGTGAGCGAACAGATTGATGCTCTGGAATCCATGGGGTTTAATTCAGTGTCATTTTTGGTGCTACCCCGTGTTCTGGCAGGACTCATTATGTTCCCCATGTTGTATATTTTTGCCAGTATTTCGGGAATAGTCGGGGGAATCGTAGCAGGAGCTATGTCGGGAGCAATTCCGCCTGCCGAGTTTATACAGGGCGCACGAGAATTTTTCTATCCATGGGATGTTACCTTCGGTATTCTTAAGGCTTTTGTGTTTGGCTATGTGATTACTTCCGTTTCATGTTTTAAAGGATATTATGCCTCCGGAGGAGCTGAAGGGGTGGGAACTAGTACGACACAGGCTACAGTTTTAAGTTGTATTTACGTATTATTAGCCGATTTCGTACTAGCCGCAGTATTTTTATAAGTTTCGAAAAAGTAAGATGATAGAGATACGCAATCTTAAAAAAAGTTTTGGCTCCAACCTGGTTTGGGAGGATGTTTCGTTTGATATTGACGATGGGGAAACAGTGGCTATCATTGGTCGATCGGGCTGCGGCAAATCAGTGCTCGTCAAGCATTTAAATGCGTTAATCTATCCTGATTCCGGAGAAGTGATTATTGACGGGGAAAATGTGTTTGAGCTGGAGTATGTTGCTTTGCGAAAAATGCGCCAGCGATTTGGGGTGTTATTTCAGGGGTCAGCGCTTTTTGATTCGCTCAACACTTTTGAAAATATTGCATTTCCGTTGCGTTACTTTACAGATTTTTCTGAAGGAGAGATTAGGAATAAAGTAGAGAAAGCGCTTAGTCTGGTAAATCTTGAGGGAACCGGAGAAAAATCACCGGCAGAATTGTCTGGAGGTATGCAGAGGCGTGTTGCTCTGGCCAGAGCAACTATTTTGGAACCTGACTTTCTAATATATGATGAACCAACATCCGGACTTGACCCCCAAACATCTTCTGAGATTAATAAGCTTATAATATCGATGGCCGAAAACTTAAATATTACATCTATTGTTGTTACTCACGATATTCACAGCGTACTCGAAATTGCCGAAAAGGTAGTATTTCTTGAAAATCAAGGGTTATGCTGGTACGGAACAGTCGATGAAATGCGTAGAAGTGACAATGAAGAACTTATGGACTTTATTACAGCAAGCGAGTATCAAATAAGAAATTAACAGGAGTTATTTTGAAGATTAGCAACGAATTAAAAGTAGCAATAACAATTTTAGCAGCCATTGTATTGGGCTTCATCGGATATCGTATGATGAGTGATTTGCCCATATTTCGGCAGTCTCAGGTTATCCACTCTACCTTTGAGCGCACCGATGGACTGTCTCCCGGCAACTATATATACATTAATGGTGTAAAGGTAGGGTCTGTTAAAAAAATGGAACTGACCGAAGATGACAGCGTAGCTGTAACGTTTAGTTTTGAGCTTGGAGTGGATATCCCTCGTAATTCGGTAGCATATCTGCAATCATCGGGATTGTTGGATGAGAAAGCTATCGTTGTAGAGCGAGGTGACTCACCCGAGATGCTTGAATATGGAGATACAATTAAGGGAAAATACCGCGAAGGTATGATGGAAACCCTAAAAGGAGAAGGACAAGAGCTCAGCGAAGATGTATCGGAGTCATTCGAAAAATTAAATCGTTTTCTTGCCCGGCTCAATGAAGTACTTGATGAGGATACGAAAGGGCGCATAGACAGTGTTTTCCAAAACCTCAATAAAACGTCTGATGACATTGCTACTATTTTTGATAACAAGCGCACCGAGATAGAATCAAGCATCAGACATGCTGAGCGATTTTTGGCCAATGTGGATACGATAAGTTCCAATAATAAATCAAAGGTTGATTCAGTGCTAACAGGCTTGGATAAATCGTTGAAAGAGCTTGAGCTTCTTAGTAAAGATCTGAATAAAACGAATAGCGAGCTGCAGGAAATTCTAACCAAAATTAATAATGGAGAAGGAAGTCTTGGGAAGATGGTCAACGATCCGGCGCTGTATGATAACTTGGAAAGTATGACCCGTGAGATGGACTCCTTAATTAAAAATATAAACGAGAATCCCCGGGAATACCTTAAGCACATGCGGCTTATCGAGGTATTTTAATATTTCTGATCGGTGCTAAGCAGTAATCTTTCCTATCCAAACTGTTTCTAATAATTTCTGGGTTTGTCAGATTGCTCTTAGTACTGCCTTCTTGTATATTTGGAAGCTTGTGAACAGCATAAAGAATGTCATTTTTGAACCAATTAAGACGTAGATAAGAGGATTTTATGGGAGTAATGGACAAAATGAGAAAAAGTACCGGGGCAATTCTCTGGATACTTATTTTCTCATTCGGAGTGTTATGGATGCTCGCTGATACGAACATGTTTGATGTTATTCAGCAGGGACCGCGTACACTTGGATCGGTAAATGGTGAATCAATTTCGTTGGAAGAATACAATAATCGTCTGCAGTATTATACCCAGCAGTACTCTCAGCAAACGGGTAATTCGATGACCCCTGAAGTTCGAGCGCAATATGAGCAACAGGCATGGAACGACTTGGTAAATAGCAGGTTGTTGCAAGATAAGATGGATGATTTGGGTATCCATGTAACGGATCAGGAAGTAGTAAATATGATTACTGGTCCCAATCCCGATCCGCTTATCAGGCAGAATTTTTCTAAAGAAGATGGAACTATTGATCGTGTAGCCCTGCAATCCTGGGCAGAAGCTCCCGAGAATAAACAGTTGCTTATTTCTATTGAGCAGCAGATGCGTCAAAAGCGACAGCAGCAGAAAATGAGTAATTATCTGCAGTCATCAATGGATGTAAGTGATTATGAGATTGAACAGTATTACATCCGCAATAATACATATGCCGATGTGTCTTTTGTGCGGTTCCCTTATGCTGATGTCGGTGACAGTGAGATTTCTGTATCCGAAGATGAATTGCGTGAGTATTACAATAATAATCAGGATAATTATAAGCGTAAAGAATCCTACCGCATAAACTATGTGAGTTTCGATAAAACTCCTACCAAACAGGATACGGCTCGAACCTTTGAAGAAATGAATCGATTGCAGTCTGATTTTGCAACTGCGGAAAATGATTCGCTCTTTTTTAATCGCTATCAGTCATCTACGCAATACAGTGTAGAAACGATTGCAAAAGATGAAATCCGCGATCTTTATCAGCCGGTACTGGATGTAGAAGAGGGAGAAGTCACGGATGTAATACAGGATGGCGGACGACTATTTTTGCTTAAGAAGCTGGATGCAACGTCCAATGATGTTACGTTTACGGTCTTTAGTCGTGATATTACCGCTGATCCGATTGCAACGATTGATGCCCGTGCCGAAACGGCTGATGACTTTAGCTTTTATGCACAGGAAGATGGTTTTGAGGCAGAAGCTGAGCGGCGCGATCTTGAAATCAGGGAAGGATTTGCCACCAAGGGCAATAACTTTGTATCAGGTATTGGTCAAAGCCGGCAGATTATGCGCTTTTTGGAAACAGCACATGAAGGCCAAATATCTGATCCTTTAGAGCTCAATGAACAATTTGTGGTTATTAAGGTAAGCGAAATTACGGAGGCCGGAACGGAACCTTTTGAAGAAGTTAAAGGTCAAATAGAAACGGTTGTAACAAATAATAAGCGTAAACAGCAGGTTGTCTCTAATGTTGAAGATCTTATCGGTCAAAATAACGATCTGCAAGGTATTGCAGAGGCAGCAGGCAAAGAGGTAATGACTGTTGAATCTTTGGCTAAAAGTGCAGCTACTATTGAGGGGGCCGGAAGAGAACCTAAAGTTGTGGGAGCTATTTTTGGTTTGGATGATGGCGAACAATCTTCTGCCATTGAAGGGACTTCAGCAGCTTTTGTTGTTCGGTTGGATGAACTGTATGAGGCGGATTTAGATGGTCTTACATCTGATGTGCGTCAGCGGATTCGTCAGCAATTGCGTCAACAAAAAAATCAGGCTTTTATGAATACCTGGATCGATCAGCTTAAGGAAGAAGCAGATATTGATGATAACCGAGCCCAATTGCTGCGCGGCTAAGTAGCAAAAATATAAGTTATACTTTTAGGGCAAGGAGGAACGCTTCTTGCCCTTTTTTGTTTTGAGGATATCTGGCGATTGCAGCAATTTGATTAGTGATCATATTATGAGCAAATCGGATAAAAAATGGATGAAGCTGGCGCTCGAGATTGCCGAGCGTGGGGCGGGCTATGTATCACCTAATCCCATGGTGGGATGCGTGATTGTATCTGTTGATGGCAAAAAGATTGGTCAGGGATATCACGAGCGATACGGTCAGCCGCATGCCGAAAAAAATGCGGTTGATTCCATTAACAATCCTGATTTGCTTAAAGATGCTACCGTGTATGTTACACTTGAGCCGTGTGCCCATCACGGGAATACACCGCCTTGTTGTGAGCTGCTTGCCGACCTGCCGATCAGCAGAGTAGTGGTAGCGATGGAAGATCCTACTCCCAAAGTAGCTGGTAAAGGTATTCAGCACTTACGCGACCATGATATTAAGGTTGATGTGGGTGTGATGGAGGAAGAGGCAGAGCAATTGAATGAGTTTTTTCTGCACTATCAAACCCATAATCGTCCGTTTATAACGCTCAAAATTGCACAGACACTTGATGGATATATTGCTGCTCCAGATGGCGATTCGGAATGGATAAGCGGTCCTGAATCTCGTGCCTTCGTTCATAAGTGGCGCAGCCAATACGATGCCGTAATGGTGGGGCGAAACACGGCTTTACTTGATAATCCCCGGCTTACGGTGCGTCATGTTGAGGGCCGGCAACCCAAGCGTATTGTTATTGATGGTCCGTTGGACTTGCCGCGCGATTTAAATTTGTTTACGGATCAATATGAAGAAAAGACTATTGTGTTGACTCATAACAAAGAGAAGTTCGAAAACGAAGTCGATCCGATGTTGAATATGCTGCAGTCGGATTATTTTCGTGGGCAGACATTACTGGTGGATGAAAAAGACGGCCATACTGATCTGGATGAAGCAATGCGTGAATTGGCGCATGTGCCGGTGACTTCTATTTTGGTTGAAGCCGGACAGAACTTAGCTTCTGCGTTATTACGTCAGCGGCTGGTTGACAAAGTGGAGTGCTTTATTGCTCCCAAAATGTTAGGCGGTGGCACAAAATCGGTGATGGGAGTTGGGATCAACAGGATGTCGGAAATTATGGAGTTCCGTGATGTGCAATGGCGACAAGTAGGCCAAGACTTGCTCTTTACGGGTTATCTTTAACTATAATCATGAAAGGTTGGAAACGTGTTTACAGGAATTATAAAATCTGTTGGTACCATTGCAAATATTACTTCCTTAGATGACGGTAAAGAAATCAGCATTGCCAGTGATTTTGCGGATGAAGTAAATATCGATCAAAGTATAAGCATTAATGGCGTTTGCCATACCGTTACGGCGTGTGATGTTAATACCTTTACAGTGCAAAGTGTTGCAGAGACGCTTCGGAAAACAAATATCGGTGATTTGCAAAAGAATGATCTGGTTAATCTGGAGCGTTCACTTCGTCCGGATCAATTGCTTGACGGACATATCGTGCAGGGCCATGTAGATGCTACAGGATATATCAAAAAGATAGAACAAGAGGGTACTGATTGGTTGTTTACAGTTGAATATCCCAGAGAGTACAGCAATTTAATTGTTGGACGTGGAAGTATTGCCATTGATGGTATTAGCCTTACGGTGGCCAATGAACAGGATAATACCTTTACAGTGGCTATTATTCCCTATACGTATGAGCACACCAATCTCAATGCAAAAGAAGTGGGGGATACTGTGAACCTAGAGTTTGATGTGCTGGGGAAATATGTGGTAAAGTATTTGGAAAATCGAGAGAAGTAGAGTCCTTATACTTCTATACACTAATGGCTTGGTGTCTTTAGGCGTGGATTTATGTCGTATCGAAAACTTCGCAGATGGACCCTTCTGAAGAAGTGTTGGCCATTAGTTGTTAATATAATTAAGTAACAAATCCTATTTCAGGAGTTATGCCTTGCCCTTTTTTTGATAAGGACATTATTATGTTAATAATTTTTCCAGTCATTCAGGGGATCGTATTCATCAAGAGTTAAGAATGAGCTCACAAAATTGACATATATCAAGAGTATTTCCTGTCATATGTCAATGGAAGATAAGGTTGCGAGCAGTATGTTAAGCATGAACAAACTGTTTAACATCAAAGTAATAATACAATGACTACTGCAACGAAAACCTTATGGATGATTGATCCGACACATTCGGAAGTACAATTTAAAGTAAAGCACTTGGTAATTTCTACTGTTACCGGAAGTTTTGGCTCTTACGATGGAAAAATTGAAGCTGATAGCGACGATTTTGAAAATGCCAAAGCAACGTTTACGGCTGATATCGACAGCATTTCAACCAACAACGAGGATCGTGACCAGCATTTGAAGTCTGATGACTTTTTTAATGCGGAAGAGTATCCGCAACTGAAATTTGAATCCACAAACTTTGAGAAAGTTGGGGACGGAGAATACAAAGTCACCGGGGATTTAACTATCCGCGACGTCACCAAAAAAATTGAACTGGATGTCGTACACGGTGGTACTGTTACCGACCAATATGGTCAGACTAAAGCCGGATTTGAAGTTGAAGGAAAGATTAACCGAAAAGAATTTGACCTAACATGGAGTGCCGTAACTGAAGCCGGAAACGTAGTTGTGGGTGATGAAATTAAACTGCAGCTAAATGTACAGTTTATTAAAAATTGATTTTGACAGCTAACGTCCCATATACCTATAGCGGGTATTCTCTTCCGGAGGATATCCGCTTTTTTATTTGCTGATAATTCCCTGTACATTTTTAGATATCTTAGATTAGCAAATTTGCATAAAAAAACGGCGGCAACTGCTAAAGCCGACAACGAATGTATAAGGTCCTAAAAGAAAGTTTTGAGGAGCATGTTTCGTTCTCCGACGAGGAATGGGAGATGTGCAAAAATAACTTCCGTCCCAAGCGAATGCTCAAACGCCAATTTCTGCTTCAAGAAGGCGATGTATGCCGTGAATTAGCTTTTGTAGAGAAGGGTGCGCTCTATTCTTATACGGTAGATTCAAAAGGCAACCAGCATGTGATACGTTTCGCCTTTGACGGCTGGTGGATTGCAGATCTACAAAGTTTTTTTACGCATAATCCGTCTACATTTAATATCGAAGTGCTGGAGGACAGTGAGCTGTTAATGCTTGACCGCAAGAATCACGAAAAGCTTTTGGAAGAGATTCCGGGCTATGAACGCTACCACCGCATCATTGTGCAAAATGCCTATGTAGCTCTCAAACGACGGGTGGAAAACGGGTTAGGTCTTACGGCTGAAGAAAAATATGCCCGGCTAATAGAGCAAAATCCACAATTCATGAATCGGGTGCCATTGAACCTTGTGGCTTCTTACCTGGGGATGAGTCCCGAAACATTGAGCCGAGTCCGCAGTAATTTCAGCGGTTAATTCAATACATCTTGGAGCGACTCATTCCGTTCAATAACTGATTTGGCAAACGGACAAAGTGGAATTACTGTCAATTCATTTTTACGAGCATAATTCACCGCATGCTCGACTAAGGCTTTACCTACTCCCTCACCGCGCAATGAATCCGAGACTTCGGTGTGATCGATAATAATTTTGGTGTTCCCTGCTTTTGAATAGGTGATTTCTGCTTTTACTTTTCCATTTTTTTCTACGAAAAAGGATCCCTTGTTGTCTTCATCTTTGTGCTGAATATCCATATTGATGTATAAAGTTGATAGCATAGTGCTAATTTGCACCACAATACTACGTAAACCTTATCATAATTAACAATAGTAACTTTCCTGAAAAGCTTTTTTTGATATATATCAAGAGAATTTCTTAGCACATATCAATGAGAAGGGTTTGGTGGCGAGTTATGTTTGCTGTAACAAATTGAAACTGTAAACAGAATAAGCTTTATGGGTGTTACCAAGCAAACAATCGCAATCATCGGGGCCGCTGGTAATTTGGGTTCTGCAATTGCAAAAAGTATAGCGGACGGTAACTACCGACTCCTGCTTTTTGACAGAACCAGCGAAAGGTTGGACTGGCTAATGGATGATATTCAAGCGAACTATCCGGATGCAGAGCTTAGATCTATGGATTGTGCCTATGACTGCAGCTGGGAAGCAGATATAATTATTTTTGCAGTCCCTCATAGAGCCGAAAAAGAAATTGCTGACAAGATACGGGAAGTAGCTACCCAAAAAATTGTGATTAGCACTGCCAATCCCGTAGATCAAGATTTGAGCAAATTGAATGGAGAACAGCCCCCGAGTGCAGCCGAAAAGTTACAGCACTCGTTACCGAATTCAAAAGTCGTTAAAGCGTTCAATACTACCTTTGCCGATGACTTTGAAAACCTGATCATTGCCGGCAAGCGGTTGGACGCTTTTATTGCAGGAGATGATGATGAAGCTCTTCAAACCGTCTCGGAACTTGTGAAAACAGCTGGATTCAACCCCATTATAGCCGGGGATCTGACGGTTAGCAGCACATTGGAACGAATGCAGCTGCTGTTTAGATAGCTCGACGGTTCGGCTAAAAAATGGAATTAACTCAACCTTTAAACTCTAATAATCAACATTATGATACTTATCACAGGAGCAAACGGACACTTAGGATCGCAAACCATTGATTTTCTATTGACGAATAATTCCGATGCGGATGTTGCCGGGCTTGTCCGGAGTGCAGAAAAGGGCGCTGAGCTGAAAGAAAAAGGCGTTAAAATTAGAATTGGAGACTACACCGACTATCCATCGATCGAAAAAGCAGTTCAGGGCATTGATACCTTGTTATTGATTTCCTCGAGCACGTTAAAAGGACGAACTGATCAACACAATAATGTGATTCAAGCTGCTAAAGAGGCCGGCATCAACCATATTTTTTACACCAGTATTGTTGAAGCTGATAAAGAGTTAAGCCTACTTTCGCGGGATCATGCTGCTACGGAGAAGCTTATTAAAAATTCCGGCATCTCCTATACTATTTACCGAAATGCATTTTATATGGAGTTTCTACCGCTCTTCTTGGGCGATGCATTAGAAACGGGTCATTGGGCCTTTCCATCCGATGGTAATGCGATCAATCTGGCACTACGCTTGGAAATGGCCGAAGTCTTGGCAAACGGACTTGCGAATGCCGAAGAACACAAGAATAGCATCTATGAAATAACTTCAGCTCAGGCCTATTCGCTCGAAGAAATTGCTGATATGCTGAGTGAAGCCTCTGGAAAAGAGATCAGCTACAGCGATATCTCTGTTTCTGAGTTTGAGCAGGCGTTGACCGAAGCCGGGCTTCCCGAAGAGCAGATTGCCATAAGTGTGATGACCGCTACAACTTTCGTTAATGGCGCGCTTGACTTTACCTATGATGATATGCAGAAGCTGCTCGGTCGCAAGCCTACCGGACTGGAAACCTATATATCAGAATTTGCAAATCAATAATTATTCACTACTACTTAATCTAACCAACCATAAATCAATAAAACCAATGAAAAAACTAATCTTTATTCTATCACTCTTCATTCTTCCCGCCAGCGTCTTTGCACAAGATACCTGGGTAGAAGATCCGGCGCATTCCAAGCTCGGATTTACCGTTACTCACTTGGGCATCGCTGACGTGCCCGGATATTTCGGAGACTATGATGTCACCATTGAAGCATCAGAAGAGGATTTCAGCGACGCAAAAGTCGAGCTGACCGTTCAGACGGCTTCTATTGATACGCGCGTTGAAAAGCGAAATAATCATCTTAAAAGCCCCGACTTCTTTAACGTAGAAAAGTATCCGACGATGACTTTCGAAAGTACGGGTATCAAGGAAATGGGCGATGGCAAGTATGAACTTACAGGTGACCTGACGCTTCATGGTATTACGAAGCCAGTGACCGTTACCATGTTGTATCGTGGAAATATCCAAAACGAAATGACTCAGGGTAACCTTAAGGCTGGTATTCAAATTACCGGTATGATTGACCGCTCTAAGTTTGATCTCGGTGGTAATTTCCCACCGCCCATGATCAGCAATGATGTACGTATCAAGGCTGATGGTGAGTTTATACTACAAAAGTAACACGTCTTTCATGGCGATGTATGAGGCCCGATTATTGCTCGGGGTCTTGTAGATCTCCACCAAAGAAATCTTAAAACGAATAACTGATTATTATGGAAACCAATTATACGACGCCGCCGGAAACCCAGATCGGACACGTGCATTTAAAAGTGTCTGATCTGGATCAGGCCCTTGAGTTTTACCGTGACCTGCTCGGTTTTGAGCTAACCACCATGTATGGTGAGAATGCGGCCTTTTTGTCAGCCGGCGGCTATCACCATCACATTGGGCTCAATACCTGGCATAGCAAAGGAGGTCCGCCTGCGCCCCGCAATAGCGCCGGGCTCTACCACACCGCCTTTCTATATCCCACGCGAAAAGACTTGGCTAAAATCCTTCAACGACTTATTGATGAGGGATATCCCATTGATGGAGCCAGCGATCATGGTGTCTCAGAGGCGATCTACCTAAAAGATCCTGACGGCAATGGTGTGGAGCTGTACCGCGATCGTCCTCGTGAGGAATGGGAATACACCGAGGACGGCTCGGTTAAGATGGTTACTCAACCGCTTGATGTGCAGGATTTACTGAAAGAGTTGAATTAAAAAACACTTTGAATATGAACTCAACAAAAACTAATCATAATAGAAATATTTTTTATCACAACGAATAAATTGAAAATAACATACTGGATTACTACTGGGATTTTCAGTGCTATGATGCTATTTAGTGCCACGATGTACTTCATAAGTCCCGACATGGCCCAGACTTTTGAGCATTTAGGATTCCCAGATTACTTCCGAATAGAACTGGGCATAGCCAAAATAATAGGGGTGCTATTATTGCTTGCTCCTTTTACAGGACGTCTTAAAGAATGGGTTTATGCCGGCTTTACCATCAATATGATTTCAGGCAGTATTGCTCACGAAGCAGCGGGCGATCCCATATTTGCTGTTCTTACTCCCCTTGTATTGTTGGGAGTTTTAGCGGTCTCCTACGTAACGCTCCAAAAGTTGGACGAAGAGATCGAGCCTGCTTTTGTAACGCAGCTTATTGGTTCAACTTCGTAGACAAAAAATACTAATGATACACATCGTCAGGTCAAACAAACGACACAAGGTAAGCCGGGAACCTTGTACTTCTCGGTTTCTTCTCTTGGGCCGAACCATATCGGACGCCAGTGATCATGGTATTGCTCAAATCGGGCGGTTGGAACACGCCACACTCGAAGGCGGGGCACTGGTACCGATGCACCTGCATCAGAACGAGGAGATTCTCTCCTACCTGCGCAAAGGCACCATGCATCACAAGGATAGTGACGGCAATGACATACCCATTCACAATAAAAATCTGATGCTGATGAATGCAGGGAGTGGTATGCGGCATGAAGAGGATGTCCGCGAGGGTGATGAAACCATGGAGATGCTGCAGATTTTTATCCGTCCCAAAGTGGACGGGCTAAAGCCGAAGGTACAATTCTATGAGTTGGATAAAATAGAAAGCCTGAATCAATGGCGACTGCTTGCCGGACACGAGCGATCCGAAGCCCCGATGCTATTTAGAAGCGAGGTGCTGTTTTATGATTTATATCTGGAAAATAAAAACTCCATACAGATCCCCAACCTGCATGGGCTTACCGGCTTTATGTACCTGTTCAGCGGAAGTGTGACTATTGAGGGTCACACCGAAGTGGCTGGGGAAGGTGATCAAGTAGTTATCAAAGATGAACAGTTGACTCTCAAAGCCAATGAGGATTCGGATCTGGTCTTTTTTGTGTTGGATGAATCTGCATCCTATAGCCGGAATGGGCTTTATGCAAAGTGAGTGGGCAACACTTTAAGCGGTTAGACTGTATGTCTAAGAACCGAGAAATGTCCTCTGTGTCATCCAGGATGAACTACACCTTAGCTCGTGAAAGCCTATTCCATTTTAGTATTAATAAATGTAGAGGCCCTAATACCCTTTGTTCCTCTGTTATAGACTTAATTCATCCAATAATTAAAATCCACGTGGTCGCCGTCCGCTGTTGCTGGAGGACCGTTCTAAGTTGTTAAGCCCGGGCAGTTTTTGGAAAATACTTTGCAGCTGTCCCGCATTCACACGCAAGGAAAAGAAGTAGTATTGGTTATCCCCAAAGGGATTCATCGTAAAGGACAGATCCCAGCAGTGTAGGTTGCGGTTCAGTGAAAACTGGGAAGGAGTAAGCTCTTTTGCGACAAGATCATAACCGATCTGGGTCCGAAAATCCCATTTAGGAGTGAGTTTTAAGTTGATGTTACGTGCGTTGATCGTGGCTGATTTATTATTATCAGTATTCGGGGCCGGACTTAAGTTCCAGCGATAGCTGAAATCAATAGAAAAAGAGAGTGGAGAATTAAAGTCCCGTACCGGTTGTCTGTTGAAATGCGGATCAACCGGGTGAAAAATACTCTGGTTTAATGGATTATACTGCTGCGGATAATGTGGTTTGTTATTCGCTTGTAAGCCGCCTTCGCCCCACTCCACGGAATAGCTGGTACTGGTGGAAAAGGAGGTGAGTTCAAAGGGTTTATTGTCTGTTTGAATCAAAAAATCGTCAATGCGAGTGCCTTGTTTATCACGGTCATAAAAGTTGAAGTTGGCGTTGGCGCGAATACTTAACCCCGGCAAAATTTTTGCTCTTAAGCTGGTATTTAAATTACTGAGTTTAAGACTGTCTGCAGCAAAGTTATAGCCCGAACTTAGACTTAGTTGCTCAATTAGATTTATGATTCTCTCCTTTTTTTCACCAGTGGAATCACGCTCTACTTTTTTGGCTTCAAAGGTATTACTAAGGCTAAAATTGATTGAGCGTTGTTCTCTGCCGGTCGGGCCACGAAAGACTTCATTTTCAAATATAGAATATTGTTGGGTAGGAATAGATCCATCCGCACGTGCTGAATCAGTCTGTACCGTACGATAGTATCCCCAAAAGTCGCTTTGGAAATTAGGGCTATAGTTCAAAGAGATAGAAGGAGTAAGAACATGGCGGACACTCTGGAAGTTGCCGATGTTCAGGTTCATTAATCCGTAAAGCTTGGTACTGAAATTCAGATTTGCACTAAATTCTCGGGCTGAGGTAAATCCGCGGACTTGCTCTTCTTCAACGCGAACCGAATCGGGATTGAATGTTTTTCGAGTTGAAGTGGGATACCAATATTCGGTGAAGTCGCCCCCGAGACTAACATTAAGATATTGACTGGGAATAAGTTGATTCATTCGCATATCAACCTGCTGACGAAATCCATAATTGTAATGGTCATCATTGCCAGTGGCTTCCCGGTATTTGGCAGGATCAAGGAGTGCCTCAAACCAATCGACGTTGGCAGAGTCACCAGCTGTTGGTTGAAACTCGAAGTCGGAGCTGAAGCTATTCCGATAATTTACCGTAAGGCTTTCATACCATTTTGACTCCCTTCCGCCAGTTTGCTGATCTCCCGCAAAAGGGGTAAATCGTTTGGGATTAAAGGTGATTTCAGGTCCCGAAAGGGTGGTTACATTGGTGGCGAAATTCTGGTTATGCCGGATGGATGCGTTAAAATTGTAGTCCCCTTCGGGATGTCGATATCGATAATTAAGATTAGAGCGGGTGCTTGTTTCGGCACGTTCATCTGGATCGTACGAGTTGCGTTGATAGTAATCTTGTGTACGCAGGTTAATATTAGCATCGAGATTGGCGTAGGGAGAAAAGTCCTGACTGTGATTAATGCTCAAGGATTTTTGGACATTCGTACTAAAGTCAGGATCAGTAGGTTCGAGTCCGCTATTCTCTTTTGAATACCCAATTTCGATACCACCATTTAATTTGTTGCGGATACGGTAGTTGGACTGTGCATTAAAGTAATAGGAGCCGGAGGTAAAAATATCGACAGATGCCTGTCCTGTAATGTAATCATTAAAATACTGGAACCATCCGAAGTTTTGCAGCCCTATGCCCCGACTCTGCCGCTGCTGATAAGCATAGGTGGGTTCCAGCAGTCCCGATTGTTTTTGATCAATTTTGCCGGGCAGGTAACCGAATGGGAAAATAAGCGGATAAGGTATGTCCAGAATGTATAGTCGAGCCCGTTCAAAGAAAATTTCTTCTTCGTCCACTACCTTCATTTTAGCGGCTTGTATGTAATAGTGCGGATGATCGAGTTGACAGGTAGAATAGATGGCATCCTCGAGATAAACCACGTGCGGACTTTCATTTTTTACCTTTGTACCGATCAGGTTACCATCTTGTACGTTAACACGGGCAACTTCGAAACGTCCTTTCTCCGTTTTGTAGTTAAAGTCTATCCTGTTGCTGCGCACGCGGTCGCCGTCACGGATCAGAACGGGTTGTGAGAGCGTATCCTGTGGTGTTTGGGTGTTTGCACTTACCAGGTTGCTATCGAGGTTCATAGCTACTTTTCCGGCTTTTAATTCTCCCGAGCTGTGGACAACATTGGCCGAACCAAATAGGGTGGCAATACGTTGCTTTTCAAAATCGAAAGTCAGCGAATCGCTGGCTTGGAAATTAACTTGTCCCTCTTGTTTGGGCTGGCTTGCCGATTGCTGACCTTGTTGGGCGCCCGGCCGTCCTTCCGGAATCATTTGCTCTTGCAGGGTGTCCTGAACGGCCGTAGTATCTTGTCCCCAAACGGTTTGGGGTATCCCCAAGAATAGAAGCAGCATCAATCCCCAATATCCGCAAAAATATTTGAACGATGTATTCATGCGATTGATGCCGGTCGTGCGTTAAGCAATGTTAGGATGTTAAGAAGAATGTAAGCTTATATAGTATAAGGCAGAAGTGAAAAGAAACGAAGTTTTACAAGAGGCCTGGTTATTCAAATTCTTTGATTTTATAAACTGTTTCTCCTTCTTTTTTCATGCCATATTCTTCACGGGCGATGCGTTCCAGCAGAAAAGGGTCAGTTTCAAGGTTTTCAATTTTCTGTTTAAGAACCTGTGTTTCCTTTTTTAGCTGTTCCTTCTTTTCTTTGAGCTCGGTTTTGCGCTGGATGAGTTCGACGCGTGCCCAAATGCTATAGGTATCGATAAAGGTAAACCATACCACAATAATGCCTCCCAGGATAAGGGCCAGAAAAGATTTGCGCCACCGCAAGGGATTTAATAGTTGGTAATTCATCAGCTTGGTTGCTTTAGGCAGTAGTAATAGCGAACATTAGGGTCGAAAATACCACAATTTACAGATCAAACACAACCAAATGAAGGGCAGGCTTTTTCTATTATATGGATTCTTACTTTTGTTGCCGTATTATCTGCAGGCAAAAGGGGGCGTTCAGGATACGAGTTCGACAGAATGGATAAAGGTATATTTTAATCAGCCTGCCGATCATTCGGTTGCATTGCCCGGGAATATGAGTAAAAGTAACGCCGATCTGATAGGTACGCTCGAATCGCTTATCGAAGAGGCGAACTGCAGTGTAGATTTAGCTATTTACGACCTGGAGCACCCGCGAATTGGTAGAGCACTGGCGGAAGCGGCGAAGCGGGATGTAAGGGTAAGAGTGGTGACCGATAATTATAACCGAACTGATGCCGGGAAAATTGATTCTGCCATGTGGGCCATGCTCCGGGGAGCTGGTATAATTTCTATTGATGATGACGGTGATGTATATGAGCCTGACGGTAATATCGCTGACAACGATTTGGTTAATGCAGGGGCCGATATGCATCACAAGTTTGCAGTTATTGATGGTTTAAGTTCCACCCCTAATGATGACAAGGTTTGGACGGGATCGACCAACCTGACTTATACCGGAGCTTATAATACTAACAACACCATCATTATTAAGGACAGTGAGATTGCTTCGGCTTATCTTCATGAGTTTGAGCAGATGTGGGGAGATGATGACGAAACACCGAATCCGGCAGCATCAAGGTATCATAAAGATAAATCGTATGTGGGTGAGAACGTGTATTTTGTGGGTGATACGAAGGTGGAGGTCTATTTTTCGCCTATCAACAGGTCGGGTAGTAAACCCAGCGTTATGAATCGATTGGTAGAGGTGATTCGTGCAGAAGCTCAGCATGATTTGGGATTTCAGGCGTTTGCGATTACGCCGAGTATTCCGCTCAGCAGAACGATTTGGCAGATGTCGGCCACCGGGGATATCGAACTTAATGGAGTTATTGACCCGATGTTTTATTATCGGTATAAGAATAACGGTGATATTTGGGCAACGCCGGAAGCAAATGTACGTAACCGGATGATTTTACCGGCGAATGAAATGCGAAAGCTGCACCATAAGGTTATGCTGGTGGATGCCAAACATCCGGACCCATCTGACCAAGGAGTGACCATTGCCGGTTCATATAACTTCTCAAAAAATGCTGAAGTAAATAATGATGAGAATCTGCTGATTATTTATTCCGACCGCATTACCAATCAGTTTTATCAGGATTTTCGTGGAGTGGTTCGGCGTGCACAGCGAGATGCTGATGTACCCGCCCCTATTATCGATCCAGATCGATGGTATTCAGTTGAGGAGGTTTCAGATGGCAGCCAATTTGCCATAGAGGTGCTTCCGGGTTTTGAGTATGGGGTAGAGTTCTTAGGGGTAAATGTGCCACGAATTTATGCGGGGCAGGACTCTTCAGACTATTACGCTAATGAAGCTGCGGAGTATCTTAGAAACCTGATATTAGTCGGTGAGGTAAAGTTGCAGGGCGCATCGGGAGATCGACCGGATGCGGGCTATGGAGCATTCCAGGCATATGTGATGCTGAAAACGGAGAAGGAGCAAGTGATAGCCCTAAACAAGCACTTGCTACAACAGGGTTTTGGACAGTACGAGCATTATTACGCGCAGCATCCCGACTCGGTGATTGCGTACAAGCAATATGCCGAAAAGGCCAGACAGCGAAAAGTAGGGATGTGGCAACATTCGGAAAAAGTGGGAGAGAAGGTTCCGCGCGAGGAGGTGGGAGGAGTTGCTGAGCCGTCAGAAGCTTTTCCAATTAATATTAATACGGCTGGTGCTGCGTTATTAAGGTTGTTGCCCGGTATTGGACCGGCATATGCTCAGCGTATCATTGCGTATCGTGAGCGTAATGGATTGTTTTCCGATGTTGAACAGCTCAAAAATATAAGGGGTATTGGGCCCAAGACGATGGAGAAGCTGCGTCCTAATGTAGTTGTGGAGCGGGAATAACTGAGAAATGCACAAATTTTTATTTTATTAATAGGCGGTTTTGGATGAGTAGACAACGTTTGTAATGATGGCAGATCGAGACTTTAATTTGATGAACTATGAATGAATCTATTGATGCCTTACGCTTGAATTTAGGTGAGGAGGGATTGCTGGTGATGAACATATCGCTGGCTGTAATAATGTTCGGCGTGGCACTGGAGTTGTCAGTTAACGACTTTAAGCGTGTTGTTAAAGATCCAAAATCCACTATCGTAGGTATCCTGTCGCAGTTTTTCTTACTTCCGGCGATAACATTTCTGTTGGTGTTCTTTTTTGAACCTCATCCGAGTATGGCTTTGGGTATGTTTATGGTTGCGGCTTGTCCGGGTGGTAATGTTTCAAACTTCTTTTCGTTGCTGGCCAAAGGCAATGCAGCACTGTCGGTAAGTATGACGGCTATTGTAACCACCTCGGCCATCATTATGACGCCCTTTAACTTTACCCTCTGGGCCAGTTTGTATGAGCCTACGAGTATAATTTTAAGAGATATACATATAAATTTATGGGAAGTTTTTAAGATAATTGGTTTAATTCTGGGGATACCTCTTATTTTGGGAATGAGCCTCCGCCATTATCAGGAAACCTTGGCCCAAAGAATATCAAGTTGGATTAAGGGCTTTGGAATCGTCTTTTTTGCGGGATTTGTGCTCGTAGCTTTTGGTATGAATTTCGAAAATTTCTTGAGTTACGTTCATTTGGTCATCGGGCTCGTATTTTTTCACAATGCTTTTGCTCTCTCGGGCGGATATGCACTGGCATCCATATTTAATCTTCCCTACAAAGATCGAAAATCCATTGCCATCGAAACCGGTATCCAAAATTCCGGATTGGGACTGCTGCTTATCTTCAACTTTTTCGAGGGCTTGGGTGGTATGGCACTTGTTGCTGCCTGGTGGGGAATTTGGCATATTGTCACCGGTTTGGGCATTGGATGGTATTGGTCAATAGGAAAATCAGCATTACAACAAGTATTTAGCAATGCGTAAGAATTATCTGTGGTATCAATTTTGGCGGTACGGTATTATTCGTCCGGCATTGAGTCTTTTCTATTCGGACATGAATGTGATTGGGAGGGAGAATATACCGGAAAATAAACCGGTTATGTTTATCGGAAATCATCAGAATTCTTTTTTGGATGCCTTGCATGTCGTTAACAATACAGAGCATTTTGTTCATTTTCTTACCCGCGCCGAGGCGTATGGAAATCCCCTGTTGGATCGCTTTTTCCATTCGCTGAATATGCTTCCGGTTTATCGCGCCAGAGATGGTTTCGGAACCATTAAACGCAATGAGCAAATTTTCGAAGAGTGTTATGAGCGTCTTGCCCAAAATGATGCCCTGCTGGTGTTTGCTGAGGCAAGCCACGTTATGGAGCGGCGAATTCGTCCGCTTAGTAAAGGATTTACCCGCATTGTTTTTGGCGCGGAGGAGAAATATAACTGGGATATGGATCTTCAGATCGTACCGGTAGGTATCAGCTATGGCAGTCACCGGAAGTCTAGGACTCCGGTTCGCATAGAGTTTGGAGAGGCGGTTCCAGCGTTGCAATACAGGCAAGAATATCAGAATGATGAGCGCGATGCGGCACAAAAGCTGAAGATGAATATTGCCTCCCGGTTACAAAATCTTACGTTGCATATTCCCAATAAAAAATATTACGCTTTATACCAGCTGATGCTGGATGAGTTGGAGCCTAATCGCCAAGAGCTGCTGGAACCTGAACTGGTGAATCGTCGTGCAAAAACGATTAGTAATCAACTCAATGGTGAGCTGATTGAGGAATCTGAAATTTTATTGCAAAAAGTTGACCAACACGATATTACCGTTCAAGAGATTACAAATCCTGTTTCCATTGAGTTGAAGGATATTATGTTGAGTCCTCTTTATGCTTTTTCATTACTTAATAATACACCGCCTTATCAGCTTATTCGATGGTTGGTGAACAGCTATTTGGAGGATGAGGCATTTGAGGCTTCTGTGAAGTTTTTGGTGGGATTAATGTTGCCGCTCTATTACCTGGTTATTGCGCTTATCTTATCTTCTGTAGGATTGAGCATGCCCTGGATCGGCGTCTACATTTTGGGAAGTCTGGTAACAGCTCCCTTATTTGTGCGGGGCAAAGATTTGTTGGTATCCAAACTGTTTGACAAAAAGAAGCGCTCAACATTATTAGATAATGAGAGCTTTGCTGAGCAGTTAGACAAGTTTAAAAACTTGAGGTCCCAACTGTTTAATGAAAAGAAAGATTGAGGGAGGAGTTAACGCCCTTGTGTAAAAGCATTCTCAAAATGCTTAATGTCCGGAGCTTCGTTATTTTTCTGGAGGATTGAAATAATATCGAAACGTACTGGGACGCCATCCATTTTACGTTCATAGATCCAGGCTTCAGCTGCTTTGTAGACGTTCTGAATTTTTTCTTCATCTACAAACTCTTCGGGTTCACCAAAGGTGTTTGAAGAGCGTGTTTTTACTTCTGCAAAAACAATACAGGTTTCATTGTCATAGGCTACGATATCGACCTCAGCCCGTTCAAAATGGTAGTTCCGCTCCAGAATGGTATAGCCTTTCGATTCAAGATATGCTGTTGCCAGCTCTTCGCCCTCATCGCCAATTTCGCGTGTCGTTTTGTTACTCATGATGTTGAGGTGATGACGTAGAATCTGATTTTGTGCCTGTAATGGTGTGTTTCATTTCGGCCAGTTTAACCAGATGCTTCAGGAATTTTAAGTTTTTCTTGTTGATGTATGGCAACAGTGCTTCCGTAAATCGTTCGAACATCTCCAGGAACTCAGTAAACTTTTCGATTCTTTCCCGGAAATCTTGCTCTTCTTCAGAGAGAGTTTCTTGCTCTTCAAAAAGATCAAGCGTTTTGTTCAGGTTTTGTCGAATAGGCGCTACCTCCCGTTGCTGCCGCTCCCTGATAATCGTCGAAACAATAGTCCAGACGTCCTTCTCGGCAGTATAAAAATCCTTGCGGTTGCCCTTGAAATGTACTTTGTGGATTAGTTGCCACTGCAGTAAGTTGCGCAAGTTCATGTTCGCATTGCCGCGAGAAATATCAAGCTGATCCATGATAGCGTCGGTATCCAGAGGATCAGACTCAGCATACAAAAGGGCATGGATTTGAGCCATCGTTTTGTTGATGCCCCAGGCCGATGCCATCTCTCCCCAAAGCAAAATAAATTGCTCTAATGCTTCTTCATGTGTTTGGGAGCGAGATTCATTCACACGCTTGGGATTGGATTAGTTGGCCTTTTCGGTTTTTGAGGCAGTTCCGTTCGAACTGCTTGAAGATCCGTTGGCTTGTGCCTTTTCTTTGGCCCGCTTTTCCTTGCGGTCACTGTCTTTATAATCTGTAACATAAAAGCCATCGCCTTTATATACAACGCCGCCACCGCCTGAAATGACGCGCTTCACTTTTTGTCCGGTTTCGGGACACTCGTCAAGGGCGTCATCTTTAATACTTTGCTTGATTTCAAATGTAGTTCCGTCTTCACGCTTGTATTTATATGTTGGCATAGTTAATAATTTTTTTATTTAGTTCTGATAGCAGTAAATAATAGCATAAAATGTGCCAAACTCGTTAGTCCGTACAAATTTACAGTTATGCTATGTTAGTTCTTGCAGGCCCGTTTGTAATCGATTGATTGCTTCCTGCAGGTCTTCCATAGATGAAGCATAACTGAGTCTCATGCCGTTGGGTTCCCCGAATGCATCGCCGGGTACAGTTGCAAGTCCGTGTTCCTCGATCAGGTACATGCATAAATCGGTACTCGATTCAATGGATTCTCCACTTGCAGATGTAGTACCGAGATAGTGAGAGATGTCGGGGAATACATAAAATGCACCGGGCGGTTTAAAGCATTTGAGTCCGTCTATTTTTGATAAGGCCTCAACAATATAGTCACGACGTTTTTTAAACGAACTGCGCATATTATGGACAGCATCAAGGCTACCACGATAAGCTGCTTCGCCCGCTTTTTGTGAAATGCTGGATGGGGCAGAGGTTTCCTGGCTTTGAATTTTAGCAACGGCATCGGCAAATGATTTGGGAGCAGCCAGGTACCCCAGCCGCCAGCCTGTCATTGCAAATCCCTTTGAAAACCCGTTAATAAGTACCGTACGTTCTTTAAGTTCCGGTGCGATATTGAGGATACTTACATGATCATCTTCAAATACGATATATTCATAAATTTCGTCCGAGATAATATTTACCCGGGGATGATCAGCAAGCACATCTGCTAAAGCTTTAAGTTCATCGGCGCTGTAACACGTCCCCGTAGGATTAGAGGGCGAACAAAGCATCACCGCTTTGGTATTTTCGGTGATGGCACCTTCGAGCTGCTCCGGGGTCATACGGTAGTTATTTTCGAATGAGGTGCGTACGGTTACCGGAGTGCCGCCCGCTACATTGACCATTTGGGGATACGAAACCCAGTAAGGCGTGGGAATGATAACCTCATCACCTTCATCAACCATGGCCAGCATACTAAAGCCCAGAGCCTGCTTTGCTCCGTTGGTGCAAACGATTTGAGCGGGATCATAATCGAGCTGATTGTCGCGCTGCAGCTTGTCGGTAATACTTTGACGCAGCTCGGGGGTTCCGGTATTCATCGTGTAGCCGTGGAAGCCATCATTGATGGCCTTAATGGCAGCGTCGCAAATATGTTGCGGTGTTTTAAAGTCAGGTTCCCCGGCACTTAGGGAGACGACAGATTTGCCCTGACGTGTTAATTCTTTTGCTTTGGCAGAGATAGCCAATGTTTCGGAGGGAGAAACAGCTTGCGCTCGTTTTGATATCATAACGCTATCCAATCAGTTGCTTGAGGTCAGTTTCAGAAAGAACTGAAAATAGAAAAAAGAGCGCTCTATTTCTATGCGTTTATAAGATGGACTTTGTGTAAAGGATACGGGAAGAAATTAATTGATGACTTCAATGCTTTAAAGTTAAGGTCAGATTGGTCTGAATTACTTCTCTTTGTCCTTGAACTTTTCCCGCAGCGCCTCCGCCACGTGTTCGGGCACAAAGGAGGATAGGTCGCCATCCCAATACGCAATTTCTCTGACGAGCGAGGCAGATATAAAGGTAAGCTGTTCGTTGGGCATCAGAAAAACGGTATCTACTTCGGGGGCAAGGCGGCGGTTGGTTAGGGCCATGCGGAATTCATATTCAAAATCCGAGACCTGTCGGACGCCGCGCACCAGCGTTTGTGCATCCCGTTCTTTGGCAAAATCGACCAAGAGGCCGGTAAACTGTTGAATCTCAACGCGGTCAGCCCATGGTTTGTCTGTCAGACATTCCTCAATGAGGGCTTCGCGTTCATCCCCGGAAAAGACCGTTTCTTTCTTATTGTTTACGGCAATAGTAATGATAACTTCATCAAAAAGTTCGGTGGCGCGCTCAAGAATATCCAGATGTCCGTAAGTGATAGGATCGAATGATCCGGGATACAATGCCAGCGTTTCCATAAATAGTAGGTTTAGAATTCAATTCCAGGTTGATCAAGAAAAATACTTACGTGGGTGCGCCCATATTCTTTGTAATATGCGCAGTGTGGGTGATCAGTAAAATTATGCCGCTTATCATGCTCCAGGATGAGCCATCCGCCTTCGGCCAGCCAGCCGTCAGAAGTAATAGTTTCGATCATCTCGTGCATATAGGCGTAATCGTAGGGCGGATCAGAGAAAATGATATCGTATGGAAGCGGCATACCTTCCAGAAATTTTTCTACCGGCGATGTCACTGTTCTAATTTGATCACTTACATCAAACTCGCGCCCCACACTTTCGATATGTTTGATATTTCTACGATCACTGTCGACAAATAGTACTTTTGAGGCTCCTCGCGAGATAGCCTCAAAGCCCAAGTTGCCCGACCCGGCAAAAAGGTCTAATATGTTGGCGTTACGGATATACTTTCGGGCATCAAGTATCGAGAAAAGCCCTTCTTTTGTACGAGCTGCTGTGGGACGTACGTTTAGGGTGTTTGGAATATTTATCTGTCGGCCTTTTAGAGTGCCGGTTATGATACGCATGTGCTGCTGTTTCTGTTTTTGAAAACCTTATTTAGATGCAAAGGTACAAAAAATAATACTGACTGAGATAATTGGCCAATTACTTGGGTATCAATCGTAATTGAGTGCTAACATAATCGCTGGAAAAGCCGATTCGAGGTTAAAGCCATAGGTTTCCTCATCAGCTTCAATTTGAATTTTGTCCAGGGTATCCATTTTGGTGATGGTACCGGCGTCATCCCAAAAAGGCTCCAGAATCTCAATAACTTGAAAAGCGTTTTCACCATAGACGTAAATCTCTTCGTGTAGGCCGCCCATCCAGTTAAGCTGTTGCGTATGCTGCAACCACAAATAGGGAAGGTCTTGAGCTTCGTCGTAGGTTATATACGTAGCACCGCGTAGCTTGCCGAGTATAAATGAAGCGATGGAAATACAGTTTTGATAACAGCATACCGTCATAAACGATCCACCGGGATTTGCATGTTGTACCCAACGAAGCCCTAGTTCAAAATCACTGATCAAATCAGTTGTAGAAGCATTTCCGGCTAGTTTTTGAAAACCTTCGAATGACTGGTTATTGCGCAGAAGAAGAAACTTATAATCTTGATTGCTCAATGTGTACCAGGTGGGCTGGATGTTTTTGCGGTCAACACCGCTCATCAAGATGTTGATATGCTTTTCGCGTTCGTCGGAATCGTCATAAACGATTTTGGGAACCGAAGTCCAGCATTCTTGAGTAGGCAGTGAAAGAATACGTAAATGCCGTATTCCGTATTCTTCCTTGAATTGATCAATGGTTTGTTTGATACCCCGAAAATGCTGCTCGGAATTTCCAAGCAGCGTTTCGGTAATATCGAAGTTAAAGTCATAACATCCTATACGCGCCAGCTTTTGCGGACTTGATGGATCGTTGACAGCATAAAAGAGCTGGTCTTTAAAAAAGCAAAGTCCTAAGCAAGGATGTTGTTCCTCCATCTTTCATTATTCCCAACTGGCAGCGTTAAGTTCGGTCGTATTTTCAAGCGATCCGATGCGATCTTCCGTATCGGGATCTTCGAGCAGATAAATTTCGGGACGGAGGGTATCGTTGAGCGTATACTCAAACTTTTTGTGGGGTGGACGCGGTGAATAAATCAGCGAGTCTGGTTTATAGCTTTTATTTGGCTCTAAGGGCGCAAAAAGAGAGTCCCCATTAGCAACCATAAGCGAATCCGTTTTCAGGTAACTTACAAGCGTGTCAAGACCACCATCAGTGGGGGGGAAGGTATCTTTATCTTGTTCATATTGAACCAAGGCATCGCGGACAAGCCCCATCCGATGACGCACTTTCTCCGTCATCTGTTCGCGTTCAATAACTTCTTCGTAAGGATCAATAATTGAGTGGTACAGCCAATACCCTAATACAACAATGACTATTCCCAGTACAATACTTAATATTCTATTACGCTTTTCAATATCCATGTGCAGATACGTATATAATTAAAGTGGTTTTTGAAAATATGACTTTGAAAATACATGCCGACTTGCTGATATGCAACTGCAAGTCTAAAATTGAAAATTTTCCCCAATATTAATTTTAATACCTAATGCATGTTTTTATCCACTATTTGATGGTGTCAGGTGAAAAACCTTTTCTGTCAGAAAAGAAGATAGTCCTCGTCGCTTAAATTTCTGCAGCTCTTCAAGCTTTGATTGTTCGTGTATGCATTTAAGTTTAAACCAATGCCCAAACAGTTTTTTAAGCTCTTGTTCATCCACCGAAAAGGGAGGTCCACTCATCTCACTTTGATTATATTCAAAAGTCTGTATTAACAGTTGGGTATCAGAATTACTGAGTTCAATAGTCTTATTTGCATGCCGTGAGCGTTTTTCAGCAGGTAGAGCGATGATGGATGCCTTATCGTAGATGAGATCCTGTGAGGGGATTTGGTCAGCAGGAAGCTTAGCATAGTCCCCCTGCCACAACACCAGCGAGTCGGAACGGTAGATTGAAAAACCGTGACTATAATCCTGAGCAAATGATTCATTGTGTTCCTGCATTACATACTGAAGAGCTTTTGGGGATACCTCTACGCCGGTAACTGTATCACAGTGATCGGCAAGCCACAGCAGATCAAGGGATTTGCCACAGAGCGGGACAAGAACTTGTGCCTCAGCGTTCATTCCGAGATGGTTCCACAAGTTAGGAAGCGGCGGATAAACGGTGTCCATATGCCAACCGGTATTTCCTTTTTCCCATCGGCTTTGCCAGTAACTTATTTCCACATTGAATGGTATTTTCGTTATTTTTTTCTCAATCTTATCCTTTTAGCAAAATAAAAAAGATTTTTATGGAATTTGATTTCGTTTGGATCCCAATTGCAGAAGTTGTTTATGCAATGTTTTTGGGTGGCCTGATGGGGTTAGAGCGGGAGTTGGCCCAGAAGCCGGCAGGATTGCGTACTCATATGCTTGTTGCCGGTGCGGCTTCGCTTTTGGTAGTACTCGGAGATTTTATGATCCAAAATTATAGCGGGAGTTCATTTGTAAAAACTATTCAGGCCGATCCCATTCGTATTATGGAAGCTATTATTACCGGGATCAGTTTTCTTGGAGCAGGAACAATTATTTTTAGAAATCAGGACGAAACTGTAGAGGGCTTAACAACAGCAGCGTCGATCTTATTTGCTGCAGCTATTGGTATAGCAGTAGCGTTGCAGCAGTATATATTGGGGACAATTCTTACTATTATTGCTATCGTAATTTTGTTTGTATTGGGTTATGTTGAACGGTTTATTAAGCGTTTGGCTAATCGAGTGCCGGGCGATAAATCCAACGATTAAAAATCACATTTCTTAGGCGGTTGAACCGAAAAGTTCTCAATCTTGCGATTCCTAATATTATCAGCAACCTCTCGGTACCCTTGCTGGGAGCTGTTGACACAGCACTGGTAGGTCATCTTGAGGAAGCCTATTATCTGGGAGCCATTGCTGTAGGAAGCATGATTTTCAACTTTATTTTTTGGGGATTCGGGTTTTTGCGGATGGGCACAACCGGAATCACAGCACAGGCATTTGGGGAGAAAAATAAGACTGAGAGTGTAATGACGCTGGCCAGGGCGTTAACTGTGGCCATTGTGTTTGGCATTTTAATTGTACTGTTGCAGGCATGGATTGCCGACTTTAGCTTTTGGCTGGTAGAAGCATCTCCCGAAGTGGAGCGTTATACCCGCATTTATTTTGAGATACGAATTTTTACTGCTCCGGCAACGCTGTCGCTGTACGCTATTAATGGATGGTTTCTGGGGATGCAGAATGCCCGCTACCCAATGATTGTCACGATATTTTTGAACAGCCTTAATATTGGCCTTGATGTGCTGTTTGTCTACGGCATGGGCATGACGGTAGATGGTGTTGCACTGGGGACGCTCATTGCTCGCTATGCCGGGATAGCGCTGGCAGTGATTCTGCTTATCTATAAATACCGAAGCTGGTTAAGCGGTTATGTGCATGACCTTTTGCTTGAGCTGGAAGCCATCAAAAACTTCTTTTCGGTGAATCGTGATATTTTTATCCGTACGCTCTGCCTCATTTTTACCTTTTCTTTTTTTACGGCAAAGTCTGCTGAGTTTGGAAATGTAGTGTTGGCCGCCAATTCGATACTCTTGCAGCTCTGGATGATGGTGTCCTACGGTATTGATGGATTTGCTTATGCCGCTGAAAGTCTGATTGGTCGCTATACCGGGTCCAATCAGCAAAAGCGGGTGAAGCTGGCTGTAAAATACTGTTTTATTTGGGGGACAGGTATTGGTGTGGCGGCATCACTGACATATGCGATTTTTGATGTACAAATACTGCAGATTTTTACCAATCAGCAGGATGTGATCGATACAGCCATGGTTTATTTTCTTTGGACGATTGCGGGGCCTACGGTGAGCAGTTTTTCATATATCTGGGATGGCATTTTTATAGGAGCTACGGCGACAGGACCGATGCGTGATTCTATGATCATAGCTACGCTGGTAGTATTTCTGCCTGCATATGCTATTGGCGTACATTATTTTGGAAATCACGCTCTTTGGTTGGGAATGACGCTCTTTATGTTGGCTCGCGGTGCCACGCTCACCTTTTTTGCCCCCAAGCACATTCTTAAAATAAATTTATTCTCGAAAGCGTAATTAGCTAATAGGTTTTAAGTTGTTTATAAACAAAAGTAGTCGAAGATTATGAAAACGGTACTATTGATGCGCCATGCAAAATCGTCACATGGAGCTGGGAAGCACAAGGACTTTGATCGCCCGCTAGCCAAGCAGGGAGGTATTGATGCTTCGCAGATGGGATTATTTATCAGGAAAACAGAAGTCTATCCCGGTCATATTGAAGGATCTACTGCTAAGCGGGCTAAAGAAACGGTGGACCTTCTTGTTAAGGCTGCTGATTTAAAGGCTGATATCGTCAGTTGGAATGAAGATCTGTATTACGGCGGGGCCCGAGATTATTTTTCGGTGGTACATAAGGCGTCTGAGGAGACAGATCGGATCATGATTGTGGGACATAATCCACTCCTCGAAGAAATGGCCTCTCTTTTATGTAATGGTGAAGGAGAATATGTGGTGCGAATTCCTTCGGGCGGGTTGGTTTGCATTGAACATCCTGCAGTAGAATGGAAGCAGATAAAACCTGGTACGGCTCGTTTTCGATGGATGATGATACCCAAGCTGTTACAAAAAATGGATTAACTTTTAGCCAGTCACATCTTCATAATCAGCCAGACGAGAACTTTCGTCCTCCTCATCAATGAGTTCGAGTATGTGGGAAACGGCTTCGTGAGGATCGCGATAAAAATGATCTTTGCCCACAAATTCACGTAATCCTGATTTGTCGATTACATCACGTATCGGCCCTTTAAGTCCGGTAATGTAAAGTTCAATATCCCAATTTTTAAGGGTGCCCACCATCGTTTTTATTTGTTCAACAGCTGTAGTATCGAGGGTATTTATGGTACTGCCATCAATAATGACATAGCGTGTTGACTTATTTCGCTGCCGGCTTTTCTTGATGATATAATCCCGGAAAAAGTCAGCGTTAACGAAAGAAAATGAGGCGTCTACACGAAGAATCATTAGCCTATTAATGGGTTTGGCCTCGGGATTGCGTTCTAAATCTTTAAACAAGCGCGTACCTGGAATAATCCCAAGCTCTGCTACGTTGGGTCGGCTGTATTTGTATAGCATGTGAATCATGGAGGCGACAACGCCAAGTAGAATACCTTCTTGTATGCCTATTAAAAGAGTACATGCAGCCGTAAAAATTGCAATGAATCCCTCGCTTCGCTTGGTTTTATAGAGAAATTTAAATTCGCCAATATCAATGAGGTTGAGGGCCGAAACAATAATAATGGCCGCTAGTATTGGCATGGGCAGGAAGTAGAAAATAGGAGTCAAAAACAGAAGCGTGGCGATGATAACGACAGAGGTTATAATATTGGCCAGTGGTGTTTGGACGTTAGCCTGCTCTGATGCCGCTGATCTCGAAAAACTGCCAGAAACGGGAATGGATTTAAAAAAGCTGCCAAAGAAGTTAGAGGCGCCAATGGCTACCAGCTCGTGGTTGGCATCGATAATATAATTGTGGCGTTTGGCAAATGTTTGCCCCAGCGAAGCTACGCTCATAAACTGGACGAGCGCCAAGGTAAGAGCCGTAGGCAAAAGCTCCCGCATATTATTAAAATTTATTGCTGGCAGAGAAAGTGCGGGCAATCCTGTTGGAATATCACCCACTAATTGGATTCCGAGCTGATTAGCTCCTAATATCCACGATAAAAGAATACTGAGGGTTAAGATAACCACCGAAATGGGGAATATGGGTTTCACATATCGAACAATTGCCATTATAACGATAGCGATGAGCCCCCAGGAAAATGTTTGCCAGTGTATCTGATCAAACTCCCAGGTTAGTTCTTCAATAAGAACAAAAATGTACTGGGTTTGGGAAAGCTCGATTCCCAATAAATTATTGACTTGGCTAAATGCAATAATGATGGGAGCTGCAAGTGTAAAGCCGGCAATAACCGGGCGTGAGAAAATATTAAGGACCGATCCAAGTCGCATCGATCCCATCAACAGCTGCATGCCACCAGCCATCATGGTGAGTAAGATTGTGAGCGTGATATAGCGATCAGTGTTCGGTTCTGCAAGCAGGCTAACCCCCGCAGCTACAATCAGCATGTCGATGGCTACGGGACCGATAGAAAGGTTTTTGGAGGTACCCAATAGTGGATATATAAGCAATGGAATAACACCGGCATATAATCCGTAGATGGGTGGGACGCCTGCGATAACGGCATAAGCCATCCCCTGGGGGATAAACATGACACCCGTCGTAAGGCCGGCTGTAAGATCGCCACCAAACTTTTGGCTGTCATAGTTGGGCAGCCACTCGGCAATTCTAAATGTTTTTCGTAGCCATTCTTCCATTTATAAATAAGATCCCAATAAGGTGAATTGAACCCGGAAAATAATAGTTATAAAATTTCCTTGTCTATTGATAATTAGATTATAGCTCGTAATATAGATTTTATAAAGGCCAGATAATAGGAATAAAGATGGTAGCAAGAATCCAGAAAAGGAAATTTAGAGGAAGGCCTACCTTTGTAAAGTCGGTAAATTTATATTGTCCTGCCCCATAAATAAGGGTATTGGCATGATGTCCGAACGGAGTGATAAACGTCAGGCAAGCGGCATAGCTAACTGCTAAAACCATGGGTTGAGCATTGACCCCAATCTGATTAGCTATTTGAATGGCAATGGGGGCTAGTAATGCTACAGATGCATTGGTCGAAATTACTGCTGTTATTGACATGGTGAGCAGATAAAGTCCCGATAAGACCGCTATTGGTCCGAAATCATACAATACGGAGATTACGGATTCTGCAATAAGGGCTGCCGCTCCTGTTTTGTCCATGGCCGTTCCCAACGGAAGTACGCCCACAAGAAGCATAATCACTTTCCAGTTGATGGCATTATATGCTTCTTCTGTAGTAATGCAGCCGGTCAGAATCATCAAGATGACCCCGGCTGGCGCACTGACTACAATAGGAGCAAGGTTAAAGGCCGCAGTTCCCACAACGCCCGCTAATATGGCCAAAGCGATATAGGTTTTGTCCGTGCGGGGTCGCATGATATCTACTTCGGATGATATGACAAATGAGGGGTCGTTGCTGATATCTTGCAGGCGATCACTACTCAGGCTGAGCAGAAGTGTATCGCCACCGGAAATATGAACTTCTTTCAAGTCTTCCTGTTTAAGCTCTCCGTGATGGCGAATGGCTAACGGGATAGCCCCAAATCGTTCGTAGAAGTCAATATCCTTGAGTTTGCGCCCCTCAAGTGTTGATTCGGGAGCCACGGCGGCTTCGACCAGGGCATCACGTCCGTGTTTAAGGTCTACGTCCACCCATTCTGAGCTGGGTACTAGTGAAAGGTCTTCGCGCCTGAGAAGCTTGTCAATTTCTGAGGCTCTGCCCCTTACCCGAAGAATGTCACCGGCTTCAATCTTCGTTTTTGTACGTGTAGCAGAGGAGTCGCTGGCTGTTTTAAAAATGCGAAGAATATCTAAATCAAGCTCCTCAGTGAGGTTTTCTTCATCTAAAAATTCGCCGACCAAATGAGATTCTGGTTCAACGAGTAAGTCAGTCAGGTAGCCCTGGATTTGAAAGTCTGTTGTCAGCTCATCGTCTTTCCGACGAGCAGGAATAAGATTATATCCCGCCAGGTACATGTAGAGAAATCCCCCGGTAAGTAAAATGAGCCCCATCGGCGCAAAATCAAACATTGTGAAGGCTTGGCCACCTCGTTCCTGGACTATGGAGCTGACAAGCAGATTTGTAGAGGTACCGATAAGCGTGTTGATTCCGCCCATTATGCCTGCAAAGGCCAAGGGCATTAACAACTTAGAAGCACTGACGCCTATTCTTGCTGCTATATCAATCACCACCGGGATAAATATCATTATTACGGCGGTGTTGTTCATAAATGAGGAGGCAAAACTGACAAACAGCAGCATGATAAAAAGCCACAGCCAGTAATTTTTCTCCATCTTATCACAAAAAAAGTTGCCGGCTTTATTTAAAAGCCCGGTTCTTCGCACTCCTTCGCTGATAACAAACATTGCTGCGATGGTAATGGTGGCCGGGTTACTGACTCCAGCAAAACCTTCTTGTGGGGTAAGGATCCCTGATGCTAAAAGACAAACCACCAGAATGATAGAAGCAACATCAAAGGAGACATAATCGGTTGCAAATAAGAATAGGGCAACCCCCAGAAGAGCAAAAATAAAGAGTATTTCGAATGACATTTACGAAAGTCTTTTATTTGCGGTCTGTTTTCGGGATCATTTTTCTCTTAAAATCTGCATTTCTCTTAACAAGCTTGAGTCGTTATACATTTCCGTAATTCGAGAGATAATATGTCGAATATCGAGGTTGACTGTATGGGATAATTCGGGCATATAAAGAAGATCATTGACCATGCTTGAAGAGTTTCTTTTTACGATGATGCCAATCAGTTTCCCATTGTTATTTAGGACCGGGCTCCCTAAGCTTCCTCCCGTCATATCATTGGTTGTAACAAAACTTTTTATTCCGAGATTACCATCAGTTGATATCGCTGTAGATTTGTTGGGCCCTTTTTCTTGTAGGTTTTTAACCCGGCCCATACTTAGGCGAAGCGTCCCGTTCGCATCGGGATCGGTAATCGAATCGTTGCGAAACTCAAGCAATCCTTGTACATAAAGTTCTTGCGCCGGTTGCAAGTAGGGTAGATGCTGAGAATAGTTCTGGCGACTGAATTGGTAACTGTTCAGTAGTTCTTCATAAAGTGTTATTAATTCATCTTTGGGATGATTTCGGATACTGTCTGCCGGAAGACTTAGAAACTGCTCGGCGCGCTGAAGATCAAAAATGATTGATCCTGATTGCTGTTTTTGCAGGTAGGCTTGAATACTTTGTTTTAGTTTCGCGTCCCGGGTATCGTCGAAAAGTTCTATGAGATGAAAGGGGACTTTTCCCTCAGGCAAAGAAGCCAACGTATAAAGCATATCCTCGAGTATCATAGTTTGGGCTTCGATATTTATTTCATCCAGAATATTTTGATGCCGTTGTAAAAGCGCTCGCTTCTTGGCGCTGTTGACTTTGGCATTTGTTGTATCGCGAATATGCTGATAGTACGATTGGTACAGTCCGGCTATTTGCAGGAGCTTACTGTTATTAATGGTATTGATTAAGGCAAAGAGAAGATCGCCGGTTTGGGAGGCTATGCTATAAGATTGATCAAGCTGACTTAGCACACGACGGTACTTAAGGTTGCGAAGGGAATCTTTTTTAATCCACTTCTTAAATACTTCTTCCTCTGCTTGTTTTTTGGTAATGATGTTGTGTTTATCAATCCCCTGTTGTAATGCTTGGTAATAAGTAAGATTGTGATTAAGTGAGGAGCGAATCGGGGCGTTTTCGATGGCTTTTGTTGAATCCTGCCCGGCTGCGTATTTGTTTGCATTGAGAATAGTTTTATAGGTATCAATAAGTACTGGATTTCGAATTTCCTCATAGAATTTGACTGCGAAGCTGCTTTCATAACGCTGCGTTTTACAGGGGAAACCAAGGCTTAGCGTAACGTCTTGAGGGTTGGGTTCGTTATCAGCTATTTCGATATGTTTCTGAGGTCTGAAAGGAACATTGGTTTTGTTATATGGTTTGCTTTGTCCATTCGGGCTTACATATCCTCTCAAAAAGGCGTAACTGGCTATGTTTTCGATGTTGGGATTTGGTGGAGCATGGACCAGTCGGACATCTCGAATTAATTTATAAACTAACATAAATTGTCGGTTACCGCCCCAGGTATCGTTGATTTTCACCACCAAGTTATTGCTGTGGGATTGCCGTTCAGCAATCATTTCCTCTTTGATCTGCTGAATTTGCTTTTTCTGCCGGCGATAGGTTAGGGAGTCAGGGAGCTGTCGGTTGATCTGGTCAGTTACCTCTTTCTGTTCAATAGTGATAAGCAGGTTATAGTCTTCGAGCGGTATTTCTTGTTCTCGAGATTCCGCAGAAAACCCATTGTGAAGATAGTTTTGGTTAATATTGCTGTTTTGTGCAATACCCTTGATGGCGGTACTGTAATTGGTGAGAATAAGCCCATTTGGGGATACAAATGACCCGGTTCCTGCTTGATTGTCACCGATTTTTATCTTTGCTACGGCTTGGTTAAGGGAGGGGTTGTCAGAGCTATACAATTCTTTTTGTGAAAGGTTAATACCTTGTGATTGAACTTTTTTGTAGAGTGATCCGTGGATTTGCGGGAGCAGCCACAACCCGGAAAGGTCCGAGGTTCTATCGGCAGAAACTGTTGAACGCTCGCTTGCAGTATTGGTGGAATCAGATTGTTGGACATTTGCAGGAGAGGAACATCCTCCTCCAAAAAGAAGGAGTAGCAGGATTACTGAGAATGAGCTTCGTAATATGTTGAGAGCGGCTTGCTGCATGAAAGCGTGTGTTGAATAAAATTTTGTGGATGAAGAATTACGAAGGTGCGAAGATTTTTTCTTACATTAAAGCGGTTTGAATGTTATTGGTATTAAAATTGACTAAGATTTTGGATTATGAATTACAAGCACAAGTTTTTTTATCTCTGTAAAACGCCACTTAGCGCTGAAGGTCCCGAGGATGTTGAAGTTATTGACCGGGCTGAAAGCAGTGATGAATTCCCTGAGCTATTTAAAGAGTATGAGGAACTGCGATCTCATGCGTTTAATGAAGATAAGCTTTACAGCATTATCCGTGCTGATGACGTGTATGAGATTTTGCGTACGGGCACGGAGCAAGAGGCCAAGGATATGGCTTTTGACAAGGCTCAGAAGGAGATTATTACGAACTTGCAGCATAGGGTGATGCAGGAAGATGATAAAGAGGCAAAAGCCATTCTTAAAGAAGTGCATGATGTTGAATCGTAGTTGATTTGATATTATCTGCAGTTTCGGACCCGGTTTGTAATGGCTAAAAAAAGACCTTTCTACATTGTTAAGCAGGACAAAGATATTTTTGTCGTCGACAAGCCGGCCGGATTGCTCGCGGTTCCTATCCCCGATAGTAACGTCAAGAACTTATTCGATCTTGTAGCCGATCACCTTGCCAAGCACGGGGTTCGAGTGGGTGTGGTGCATCGTATTGATCGATATACCAGTGGGCTGATGGTGTTTGCCAAAAATGAAAGAGCCTATGATGACTTGGTTGAAAAGTTTCGCAACCATGAGCCCGAGCGGACTTACTTGGCGATTGTACGGGGGGTCGTTGAACAGGACGAGGGAGTCTTGGAGCACCATCTGAAATTGATTAAGGAAGGATTTCGTAATATTGTTGTTGATCCCAATGAGGAAGGGGCTACGCCGGCGCGACTATCATATAAGGTCAAGGAGCGATTTCTGGAGAATACATTGGTAGAAGTACAACTTGATACGGGGTTGAAAAACCAGATTCGCGTGCAGTTTGAAAATATTGGTCATCAGCTGGTGGGTGATCAGCATTATGCCCCTGAGGAAGAGGGAGAGCCGCTTATTAATAGACAGGCGCTGCATGCATGGCGATTGGCATTTAAACATCCCCGACACGGGAAAAGGGTAAACTTTGAGGCTAAGATTCCTGCCGATATGATGCGCCTGATTGATCGATTTCGATGGAAAAAGGAGGCCGAGACTTGATGAAGCTTATTAGCTGATATGGAACAGCTGCTATAGTTTTGGCCTAATAAATACCTCATTGTCAAAAGTTAACTTCATTAAATACTATTATCATGGTTATGAGAGTTGGTGTTTCGGGATTTTTCAAGTTGATATTATTGACGGGACTTTTTGTCATTGCCGGGATGTCGGTACAGGCCCAGGATCAATCATCATCTGATTTTGAGAAGTTCCGGGATCAGTTTAAAAAAGAATATTTTTCTGTGGGGGGATTGCTCCAAACGGTAGGTGATTATCAGTTTGAGCGTATAGCCGGCGAAAATGGGTTTTCGGTAGGCAATGCACGGTTAAAGGTGTATGGTGAATTCGACAATAAGTTTGGTTATCAGTTGCAGACAAACTTTGTGAGTAGTAATGCCCTTCTTGATGCCAATATGTATTATAATCTGACACCCAATTTTTCGATCAAGGCGGGATTGTTTAAGACTCCTTTCAGTTATGAGTATTTAACCGGGGCTGCTGCAACTGATTTTGTAAATCGATCGTCGGCGGTTAACCAGCTTGCTCCCAAACGTCAGGTAGGATTTCAGCTGCAGGGAGATGTTGTGGATGGCAAACTGAAATATAGTGCCGGAATGTTTAATGGCAATGGTTTTGGGAGTAATCAAAATGATGATGACCGATTCTTGTATACTGCGCGTATTGAGGCAAATTCCGGGGTAGGGTCTGGGCTACAGGATGGTTTTATGATGGGACTGAACGCTACCTATGAGCAAAGTGAAAGTGCTACAACAGGAGCGGGACTGCTATCACAGGTTGCAGGGGAACAGTTATTGGTTGGCGCCGATACGCGTATCAGCTATAACAAAATGATGTTGGCCGGAGAATTTATTTATTCAACGATTAATGCTGACGCAGGTGCAGAATATAACCCCTTTGGTTACTATGTAACGGGCGGTTACTTTATAACTCCGGAAGCGCAGATTCTTGCCCGCTGGGATTATTTTGATGGAGATTTTATCGGTGTCAGTTCAGAGTCTGTTGTGGGCGGCTTTAATATTTTTCCATCGGATTTTTCCGAAGTGCAACTCAACTATATTTATCCCCTCGATCTTGATGCTGAATTTTCTCAGATATTAGTAAACCTTCAGATTGCATTATAGGTATTTCCTACTTTGCTATTCCTAATCTATCAGGGAATATCTATATTGGTTATAAGTACCTTTTATTGGTTTCTTGGAATGATTACCCCCATATTCCTGTATTGATAATGTGATAAAATCAAAAACAGAGAAACATGTTCTTACAGGATTTAAAAGAGTTTTTTTGCGAACTCTTAAAAGAGTATTTCAAGAGCAAAAATAAACATTATTACTGCAGCGTAAACTGTAACTGTAGAAATAATTAGAATAAAAAAGTATTAAGGTGTTCAAGTATGAGTACCATGACAAAGGGAGATAAAGCAATGGAAATTAATATCGGAATAAGTGAAGAAAACCGTAAAGAAATTGCCGATGCACTTTCCAAGGTGTTGGCCGATTCATACATGTTGTATTTGAAAACGCATAATTATCATTGGAATGTAACCGGTGAGCTGTTCCATTCGCTCCATGAACAATTCGAAGAGCAGTACACCGAGCTGGCAGATGCGATTGATGAAATTGCCGAACGCATTCGGGCGCTTGGATATAGGGCACCCGGAACATTTAAGGAGTTTAATGAATTAACCTCTATTGGTGAACAGCAGGATGAGCCGGAAGCAATGGAGATGGTTCGGCGTTTAGCTGTCGGTAATGAACAGGTGCTTAGAACTGCGCGAGAGGCACTCGAACCGGCAAACAACGCTGAAGATGAGGCCACGATCGATCTCTTAACAGAGCGCTTGCACGTGCACTCGAAAACAGCCTGGATGCTTCGCAGCCATCTGGAATAAATTAGATTAACTCCTAACTCAAAAACAATATTATTATGGCATCACGAGAAGAGTACATAGATAAATTAGAGAAGCAGCTCAGAGAATGGAATACTCAGATTGATGAGCTTCAAAAGCGTGTTAATGAGGAGTCTCAGGATCTGAAAGCCAAACTCGACGAGCGAATGGATGAGTTGAGAGAAAAACGTTCTCGTCTGCGTTCAAAATTGGACAAGATCAAAGACTCAGGCGATGATGTTTTTGAAGATATAAAAGCGGATAGTGAAAAACTTTGGAAAGATGTTAAGAAAGGTTTTTCGGAGATTCGCGAGATCGTAAAAGAATAATTATTAAGTGATTAATATGAAGGGTAGCCCGTTAGGGCTGCCCTTCTTTTTTTGAATAAATACTAATGTTAAGGGAATAGGGTATGGAAAATATTAATTCAATTGTTGAAAGTATTGTACCGATATTAGTTCAATACGGGCTTAAGGTATTGGCCGCTGTTTTTGTGCTAATTGTTGGATGGAGTGTAGCCGGTTGGTTAAGTAAGAAAGTTCGCAGGCAGTGCGAGAAATCTGAAACAATTGATGCTACCCTGACTCCGTTGCTGGCCAAGATTACCAAAATAGTTGGGCTTACTGTTGTAGTGATTTTTGTGTTGAATATGGTAGGTATCCAAACGGCCAGCTTGGTAGCTGTTCTTGGGGCAGCCGGTTTAGCTGTTGGTTTGGCTTGGCAAGGTACGCTTGCGGATGTTGCAGCAGGAGTGATGCTATTGGTAATGCGTCCTTTTAATGTGGGAGACTCTGTTGATATTGCCGGTGTTTCGGGCACAGTGAAAGAAATTGGGCTTGTTACGACCAAGATGAATACGTTTGATAATGTGGCCATGATACTACCCAACTCGAATGTATGGGGGACCAATATTAAAAATATGTCTGAGAATGATATCCGACGGTTGGATATGGTTATCGGTTTTGGCTATGATGACAATATCGACCATGCTATGGAAACGATTAAGGATGTTTTAGATGGAGAGGATCGTATTTTGGATGATCCGGCGCCACAGATTGCTGTTTCGGAGCTTGGAGGAAGTTCGGTAAATCTTATTGTAAGGCCATGGACCACAAAAGAGGATTACTGGTCGCTGAAATTTGATTTAACCAAGCGAATAAAAGAGCGATTTGACGAAGAGGGTATTAACTTCCCCTATCCTTCTCACGATGTATATATCCATAATGAGAATTAGTTTCTGTCTTTAGAATTGAGGCGATAACTACAAGGCCGACCCATTTGGGGCGGCCTTTTTTGTTTACGGATGTTTTGATATCTCAGATGGATTGTAATAAGTTCCACAGAAATATTATCTTAGTTACTTACACTCTTGAGGAGCTAAGAGTTTAGAAGCAAAATTTCGAATCGCCAAGCGTTAGAATAGAGGTACCTGTGAACACTACTATGGAAGAGAACAAGGAAACATCCCAACATGTGTATGAGGATGAATACGTAATTTTAACTTTTAATAATGAGCTTTTCCTTAAAGGGGACGATCAAGAAGATCGCGAGAAGCTTTGTGAGGTAAGTCCTGATGATCTTGAGGATAAACTTACGGAGCTAAAGAAGGCCTTTTCGGAGCTTCAATCGAAGGTGGAAGAAACGCTTGCCGGCGATGTGACACTTGAGGATCTGACTTCACTTGAAGATGAGATTAATAGCAGTAAAGCCATAGGAGACTACGACGAATTGAAAGAGCAGGTCGAAAAGAAAAAGTCGGAGCTTGCTGAAGGCGAAGCTGATGACGCATCAGGAGAGGAGGAAAACGGAGAAGAAGTTTCTGAGACAGCAGAAGAGGAAGAATATCCTGTGCCAGAGGCTTCGGAGACTAAAATGGAAGAAGCCGAAACTGAGAAAGAGCAGGACGATGGGGATACTGCTGAGAGTGAGGAGGAAGAACAGCAAGAAGTGGTGGCCGAAGATGAGGCTGATGAAGAGTCTTCAGAGGAAGAAAGTCCACTGGATTATTACAAGGAAATCGTAAGCAAGGCGCAAGAGTTAGCCAAGCAGAATGATTGGTCATATGTATCGGTAGAGCTCGATAATTTAAGTCACCGATGGGCCGAAGGTCCAGATGCGGATGATGAGCAGATGAAAAAGCTTTACAAAAAGTTCAATGATATTGTTGATGATTTCGAAGAGCGTAAAGAGCAGCATTATGAGGAGCTTGAAAAGAAAAAGAAGGAGAATCTCGAAACCAAGAAAGAGCTTCTAAAAGAATTTGAGGGTATTGTATCTAATGAGACCTGGACAGCCACTCGTCGGGTAAATCAGATGAAAGGACAATGGAACAGTACGGGTCCGTTGCCCAATGGAAAAGGAGAGGAGCTTGATAAGCGATTTGAAGAGCTGCTCGATACCTTTAACGATCATAAGGTAGATCGCTTGGTCCAGAAGCGTCAGAAAGAGGAAGATAACCTGATGCTCAAGTTGACGGTTCTTGAGAAGATGGAAAATGTCGCTGAGTCGATGACGCACGAGACCGAAAACTGGGATGATATTGAGGAGCAATTTGAAGATCTGACCAAGCAATGGAAGAAAATTGGCCGGGTTCCAAAAGAAAAATCAAACGAGGTGTGGGATCGGTATAAAAACGCACAGGATGAATATTATGATCGTAAGTATAAATATGATCCCGACCACCAGAGCAAGGTAGACAAGTTCACTCATAAGAAGGAAAAGATTATTGAAGAAGCAGAAGCGTTGCTGGAAGAGGATGATCTGGCAACAGCTGCTCGAAAAATTAATAAGCTTCACCGGCGGTGGAAGAAGGTAGGTAACCTGCCACAGCGTGCCGAGGACAAATTATGGTCGCGATTTAAGTCTGCTACAGATGCTTTTAATGAGCGTAAGGCGAATAATCAGGATAAAATTCGTGAGCAGGAAGAAGAGCACTACCAACAGAAGCTGGAGCTTATTGATAAAGCCAATGAAGTGAAGCATACCGATGATTTTGAGAAAGGTCATTCACAGATGCAGAGTTTCATGGACCGGTGGAAGAAAATTGGTCCGGTGCCGCGTGATAAGTCAGAAAAGATATGGAAGCAGTTTAAAGGGGCGATGGATGAATTTTATGATCGCCGTCGTGAGCACTTCAAGGAGGTTAAAGAGGAGCGTAAAGAGAATCTGGAAAAGAAGAAAGAAATCCTTGAAAAGCTACGCGAGCTGGGTAAACATGACGATCCTATCAAGGCGGTAGATATTGCCAAGGATTTGCAGGAGGAGTTTAAAAATGCAGGCTATGTGCCCATTAAACACAAGAACAAGATGTGGAAGGAGTACCGGGAGGCTTGCGATGTGATTTATGATCGCATGCGTGCGGCTAAATCAGGTGATAAATTTGATCAAGAATTGGCTAAGGCAGATTTGGATCCCGAGGACAGAAATGAAATCCAAAAACTGCGCAAAGAGTATAACAAGATTAAAAAAGAAGCCAAGCAGTTAGAAAAAGAAGTTCTGCAGTACAAAGAGAAAAAAACCTATTTTAAACCTTCCAGCGGTGGAAATAGTTTGCTCGATGAGGTCGAAAACAGGATTGAGGAAGTAGAGCAAAAGTTGGAGAGCAAGCAGGAAAAGATGGAATCAATTACGGAAAAGATGGATCAAATTCGAGAAGAATCAGGGGGTTAAATACCTTGTTTCTTTTTTGGTTCATTCTGCCGGCCGTACTGTAATAAAAACTAGCATGTATGCCGCTGTGGTGGGAACGAATAGTAAATGATGTTACAACAAATAAAATTGATAATCTACAGCGGTTAAATATTTCATATAATGATACGGGTTCATGGGCGATACTAAGAAAGAGATAGCCGTAACTTTTTGGGGCGTTCGTGGTTCTACTCCCTGTGCCAATAAAGAAAATATGGAGTATGGGGGGAATACTACCTGCTTGGAAATTAACGTGCCGGGGACCGATGAAATATTAATTCTGGATAGCGGGACGGGTATACGTAATTTGGGAAATAATATTATAGATCGCCCGGGCCAAATTCAGGGACGTATTTTTATTACGCATCCCCATTGGGATCATATTCAGGGCTTCCCCTTTTTTAAACCTATCTATGGATCCAAAAATCATTTTAGCATTCATATGCCCGACCAGGGTGAGGAGGGAGGCTGTAAAGATATTTTGGATGGGCATCTTACCAAAACCTTTTTTCCTGTAACACTGGATATGATTGATGCCAATCTCGAGTATGTAACTCAGCCACAGGAGCGTATAGATTATAATCACTATGAAATTGAGTTTATGCTGGCCAACCACCCCGTTCGAACGGCCGTTTATAAAATACATATTGACGATAAACAGATCGTTTTTTGTCCGGATAATGAGCTGGGGGCCTTGGAAGATCAGGAATCTACCTTTCAAGATCGTATGAAAGAGTTTGTGCAAGGGGTAGACTTGCTTATTCATGACGGACAGTACAATCGCAAATCCTATAAGGAGAAAAGGGGATGGGGGCATTCGGCTTGGGAACACGTAGTTGACTTTGCAAAAGCAACGGATGTGCAACGTCTTTTTATTACTCACCATGATCCCGATTCCGACGATGAAAAGCTTTTGGCACTCGACGAATACCTGCAAGTAGAATACGGGGAGTTATTTATAGAGGTGGGATTGGCCAAAGAAGGTAAGGAAGTACTGGTTTAGCCCATTAAAAAGAGGGATGCCTGAATACACAAGCATCCCTTTTGTAGTAAATAATTATTTACTCCTATCTAAAGATAAAATCGAACACCCAGCGTACCATCAATATCAAAATCAGTTGATGGCGCGACATTGAGAATGGGTGCTGCCTCCAGAAATAGACCTATCGGGGCATCCTCAAAAAGATAGTTAATGCCTACCGGTATTCTGGCTCCGATATAGGAGTCGTTTTCGCCAAGCACCAGTCGCCCGCCGATCCCATAGTATAAAGGCAAGCTTCCCTCATCAACTTCGCTGAATATGTTGTAATTGTGCCAGAGATAGTCGGCCTGTAGGGTGATGGCATCATATCGTCCAAACGACCAGGCTACGCCTACATCAATAGCATTACCGTTGCCTGTCCATGATTTGGCAGTCAGGCCCGTAGGTTCCCCCACCATAAACCCGATACCAAGGTCTTTGTCGGCGTCCTGCGCATGACTAATAGTATTCAATGATAGTGTTACAAAAACTGCTAATAGTGTAACGGATAGTATCTTTTTCATATATGAATTAATTATTTGAGATTTATTCAAAATACGATCCACCTTACTTAAAAGGAAAATGGGAGAGATAGTTCCGAGAAAAGATTATCGAGCGATTTATATACGCACAATGCTGTTATATAAATTAGCAGAAAGTGTTGAAATGTGCCTTTTAAAGCATATCAGGCTGTTTATGAGAGTAATCCTAACCGAAGACTTAACATTATGCTAATTTTAAGATTTGTATACTCATATTCGCAAGACAAGAGTATAATAAGTCGCTCAAGTTTTTTATATTAGCGAGCGATTGGGGGCGGCAAGGTTAAGTTATATTGTCTTCTGTTCTCAACGGTCTGTTATTTTATGTTTTGCTCAAAATCACGTGCTCACCAAAGGCACAACTCTAATCACTAATCAAAACGAACATATCTATCTGATTATGAAACGTTACTTAATTTTACTGGCAGCAATCTTTTTGCTACCGGCTATTATGTTCGCTCAAGGTACTACCTCGGGTTCCATCGAAGGAACAGTTGTAGATACTCAGGGTGAACCACTACCGGGCGCAAATGTTGTAGCTATACATCAACCTACTGGTACCCGATATGGTACCGCAACTCGACCCAATGGTCGTTATTCATTTAAGAGCGTTCGCGTTGGCGGCCCTTATCAAATACAAGTTACATTTGTAGGGTTTAATGCCAATAAGAAAGAAATTTCTGAAGTTCAGCTTGGTGAAACAGTTGAGGTTAATTTTACCCTGGAAGAAGGTGAAATGACCTTGGATGAAATTTCGGTAGTTGCACAAGCTGATGAAACCTTTAACCGTGACAGAACAGGTGCAGGTACGAATATTAGTAGTGAAGAAATTAGCCAAACGCCTACGCTCTCACGTTCTCTCGGAGACTTTACCCGACTAACGCCCCAAGCAACCGGCGGTGGAAGTTTCGGCGGAGATAACGACCGTTATAACAACTTGCTTGTTGACGGTGCTACTCTGAATGATGTGTTCGGATTGGGTGAAGGAACGCCCGGTAGTCAGGCAGGTGTTAGCTCCCCTATTAGTATTGATGCTATCCAAGAGTTTAACGTTGATATTGCTCCCTTTGAAGTTACCAATAACAACTTTACCGGTGGGCAAATTAATGCCATTACAAAGAGTGGTACTAATGAATATACTGGTGGAGCTTATTATCAGCTTCGTAATGAGAGTTTTGTTGGAAATTATGTAACCGAAGATGGGCAAACTTCTGAAGACGTTACATCATTTGATGAGAAATATCTGGGTGTTAACCTAGGTGGTCCTATTATTAAAGATAAACTGTTTTTCTTTGTAAATGCTGAATTCAAAAGAGAAACAGCTCCTATTACAGGCGGTATCTTAGGTAGTGGACAGGATAATAGTTTTGATATTCCTGGCTCTACATTTGATGAGATCAAGAATATAGCCCAAAATCAGTATGGATATAATCCTGGAGATTTTGGGAATAACATAGATCAGACGCAGGATAACAATAAAATTCTTGCCAAGATTGATTGGAACATTAACCAAGATCACAAGCTGACGTTCCGCTACAATCACGTAGATGCAACGGATGAAGAGGGAATTGGCCGTGGTTCTTCTTCATACAGCTTTTCTAATCGCCAGTACAATTTCAATAGTGCACAAAACTCTTTTGTTGCTGAGTTGAATAGCAGTTTTGGCAATAATATGTCTAACACATTCCGAGCAGTGTATACACGTATTCGTGACTCCCGGGATGTAGTAGCTCAGCCTTTCCCAGAAGTAAGTATTAGTTTGCCACTGCAAAATAATACGGGTGACTTTGGAAGCATCAGTATGGGAATTGACCGTTTTTCACAAGCAAATGCGTTGGATCAGGACCTGATCGAAATTACTGATAATTTCACCTACATTCGGGGAGATCACGAATTTACGATCGGTACCAGCAACCAGATTTTCAAGTTCCGAAATCTCTTTGTTCAGGATGATTTTGGTTCTTATACATTTTGGAGTGTTGATGGTTTTAGAGATGGAAATCCTGTAGAATATAACTATAGTTATTTATTGCCAGAGGGTAATCGAGCAGCGGAATTTAATGCTATTCAGTTAGGTGGTTATGTTCAGGATAAGTGGACTGTACAACCTAACTTGAAGCTGACATTTGGTTTGCGCGTTGATGTTCCCATTATGCCAGATGATCCAACCTATAATCCTGATGTGCCGGACGCATTTCCTGGATTTAGTACAGATCGAGTGGCCAGCGGAAATATTCTCTGGTCACCTCGCTTTGGCTTTAACTGGGCTCCTGAAACGGGCGAATACACTACGCAAATTCGTGGTGGGGCGGGTATCTTTTCCGGAACGCCACCATTCGTATGGATTTCCAACCAGTACAGCAATACCGGTGCCGACTACGGACGTGTAGATGCATTTCAAGGTCCTTGGGCTGGTGGACTGGGAGATGGGTTCTTTAGTCCCGATCCCGATGATCAGCCAACACCTGGTGGAAATAATGGTTTAAGTCCTGTTAATACTACAGAGGTTAACCTCATTGAAGAAGATTTTAAATATCCGCAAGCAGCGAAGTTTAATCTTGCTGTAGATCAGGATCTGCCTTACGGTGTTACAGCTACTTTAGAAGGTATATACTCGAAGTCTATTAATGCTGTGGTTTATCGTAATATTAATGTTGAACAACAGGATATAACTCCTTACGGACGTCCCATTTATGGGGAAATTGACTATAACCCAAGTTTCAATAACGCTTCTGGTGACCCAGTTCGTGTTGACCCACGTTTCACGAATGCTTTGGTATTGGATAACACCAACAAGGGTTATAACTATAGCATTACTGCTGAGTTGAAGAAACAGTTTGACTGGGGCTTGCGGGCAAATGTCTCGTATACCTATAATCGCGCTGAAAGTGTGAATAACGGAACGTCAAGTCGTGCTATCTCCAACTGGCAGTACAACGAAAACAAGGACGTGAATAATCCTCGAATCGGTACCGCCGATTTTGAGCGACGCCATCGTATCTTGGCAAATGTTGGTTATACTTTCTCATGGGCCGAACGCATGCGTACGACTATCTCGGTTATCTTTGATGGCCGATCTGGAACACCGTTTAGCTGGATATACAGCGGTGATGCCAATGGAGATAGTCAGTTTGCTAACGACTTAATGTATGTGCCGGAGTCTGCTGACGAAGTTGTTATTACAGATAATGGAAGTGGTGATTGGAATGATTTGAATGACTGGATTGCCAGTGAATCGTCACTGAATGAGTATCGCGGAGAAGTCGTACCACGTGGAACGGCACGCGAACCATGGACGAACTTCCTTGATTTCCGAATCAATCAGGAAATTGAGACTTTCAGTGGTCAAAAGCTTGAAATAACAGCGAGTATGTTTAACGTGCTTAACTTCTTAAACGAAGATTGGGGACTTCGTGAAGGTGTAAGCTTTAACAATTACTCGGCTGTTAACATTGAAGGATATGTTGACCAAGACTTTATCAATGGAAGAGGATCTCAGTATAATCTTTCCAGTGACGATATTGGGAAACCAATTATCAACTTCAGCCCAGATAATGTGACAGATGATGAGATCTATAATACGTTTAATTTAAGTTCTCGTTGGCAGATGCAGATAGGTCTTCGTTATTCATTCTAACGAATTGCCTATAGATCAATTAGTTTCAAGGGCTCCGAGTAATCGGAGCCCTTTTTTATTTAAACAATTTCATAAACCAGGGCTGTAAAGCCTTTTATATTACGTTATCTTTATGTGCATATTGAATACATAAGAATTCAAAAACATCAATCTATCCTGTCATGCCGTTTATGAAACGAAGAGTATTTACGATTTTATTTTTGATAGTATGTGTTGGGTTTATCGGATGTAATAGCCAACAGCAATCCGATCCCACAAAAAAGACATTATTGGTTTCCTTTGACGGTTTTAAATACAATTATTTACAGAAGACCGATACCCCTCATTTTGATTCTCTTGTTGCTGGGGGCGTTCAGGCCGAGGGATTGATTCCCGTTTTCCCAAGTAAAACGTTCCCGAATCACTACTCTATAGCAACTGGGTTATATCCTGAAAACAGTGGCTTTGTAAATAATACCATGTACGATCCTAAGTGGGATGAGTGGTATCGCATTCGCGATCGTGAGGCCGTGGAAGATGGCAAATGGTACGGGGGCGAGCCGATCTGGAATACACTGGAAAAGCAGGGCATTAAGACCGGAACTATGTTCTGGGTGGGTTCCGAGGCTGATATCCAGGGTATGCGTCCAACTCACTGGAAAACGTATGACGATGATATGCCCGGTAAAGCACGGATCGATACGGTGATAAAGTGGATGACGGATTCTGGTGAACAGACCGTGGATTTTGCTACGCTTTATTATAGCGATGTGGATACAAAGGGACATCGCTATGGAACGGACTCAGATTCGGTAAGGCATGCCATTGAACGGGCCGATCGGCTTATGGGATATCTGAAAAAACAAATGAAAGGAGAGAGTCTTTGGGATAAAACCAATATTATTGTTCTTTCTGATCACGGTATGGTGAATCAGTCGGCCGATAAGTTAATTCGATTGGATAACATTATTGATCTGGATGATACTAAACGCGTAATCTGGGGGCCAGCAACCATGATTCAGCCCAAGAAGGGCAAAAAAGAAGATGTGTACCAGGCATTAAAATCTGCCGAAGAAAACTATCGTGTCTATGAAAAGAAAGAGCTGCCCGAACGCTATCACCTGAAAAATCACCGACGCGTGGAGGATATTGTTATGATAGCTGATTTGGGGTATACCATTCTGGATGAGGATTATCAGGATGATTTTATAGCATCACTGCCTCGTGCAACCCATGGATATGATAATAACCAAAAGGCAATGCAGGCGTTCTTTATTGCTCATGGACCTGCGTTTAAAAAGGGAGCAAAGGTTGATCCGTTTCAGAATATTCATGTTTACGAGCTTATTAACCATCTGATGGAGACGAAACCCGCATCCAACGATGGGTCGCTTGATAGTGTAAAGGTGCTACTTAATGAAATACCAACGGATAGATAACTCTGATAGGTTTATTAGTCCTTATTAGGATTTTCACACTGGAAGGCTAAAATTAAGAGTCCATCTAAATTAGTCTTTGTGCATATAAAACGTTGCATCTATCCGCTGAAGCCGTGATATTTAGTCCAATTTGTAAACATCAAAGAATTTTTTAACCCAATGGCATACGTAGTAACAGAACCATGCATCAACTGTAAATATACCAACTGTGCGGCGGTTTGTCCGGTTGATGCTTTTCGGGAAGGGCCAAATTTTCTTACCATTGATCCCATCGAATGTATTGATTGCGATGCTTGTGTAGCAGAATGTCCTGTCGAAGCCATTTATCCCGATGATGAAGTGCCCATGGAGTGGGAGCACTATATTGATCTTAACGAGCGACTGGCTGAAGAATGGGCTGATCACGTCATTAATCAGACCAAAGAGGATTTACCCGATGCCGATGAGTGGGCAGAGGTTGAAGATAAGCTGGAGCATCTTGAGGAAACCTGGGATTAATACTGTTGTTAGTTATTTGTAGATGGAGCATTATTAAAAAGAGGGCTTTGTAGACGCACATGTACAGTGTCATTCTGAACTTATTCCAGAATATGAAAACTTTATATTTTCGGAAAATGAACCCAGAGCCTGAAATAAACTCAGGATGACATTTTGGGTTTTACACAGTCTTGAACCCACAACGCATATCTTTTAACAAACAGTAAAAAAGTGCCTCACCAAATTAAGACAAGAGATAAAACGCTCGATCTTACTACTCCCAAAATAATGGGCATTCTCAACGCTACGCCCGATTCTTTTTCCGACGGGGGCAATTTTAATGAAGTGGAAGCAGCGTTGGGTCGCATTGGGCTTATGATTTCCCAGGGGGCTCATATTATAGATATAGGCGGTGAATCAACCCGGCCGGGTTCCGAGCCCGTCACCGAGCAGGAAGAACTTGATCGCGTGTTGCCGATCCTTGAACAAGCCCTATCACAATTTCCTAATACTTTTTTTTCGATTGATACTACTAAATATCGGGTGGCCGAGGAGGCCCTTAAACTCGGGACTCATTTTGTCAATGATGTGAGTGGACTCCAAAAAGAGCCCCGTTTTGTGGATTTATGTATCCAGCATAATGCAGCATATGTGATGATGCATTCGCAAGATGATCCTAAAACGATGCAAAAAGATCCCAGTTACGATAAAGTGGTTGCTGATATCAAACAGTTTTTAAAAGTGAAAATTGATGAGGCTAAAGAAAAGGGGTTAACAAATATTATTATTGATCCCGGTATCGGTTTTGGAAAGACCCTGGAACATAATTTAAAGTTAATTGCCCATCTCGATGAATTTCAGGATTTGGGGTGCCCTGTATTAGTGGGGGCTTCCCGAAAATCAATGATAGGTGACATACTCAATGATCGATCGGTTGATGATCGCCTTACAGGCACTATAGCTGTCCATTATCATGCGATGATGAACGGGGCTAACATTATTCGAGTACATGACGTCAAAGAAGCTCACGATTCCCTTCAGGTATTTAATGCTATTTCATCAGTGGAATAGGCAACGTTGTTTCAGAGTTAGCGAATATTTGCAAAGTAGGTTTTTGTTGGATTGAAGCTGAAAAACATCCCCATACAAAACTTCGCCAAATAATACTTATATTCCGCTAAACAATATCCAGAAAACCGAGGTGCACCGTTGATCCCCATTGGCTTCCTTGAATTTGGCATTCGGGACTTCGTCGAAGTCCTGATTATTACCATGGTGCTGTTCTACCTGTACCGGTGGATTCGTGGTACATTTGCTATTCAAGCTGCTGTTGGGCTCGTCTTTATCATCATCGTGAATGCGGCTGTAAGTGCCCTTGGGCTAACCACCATCAATTTTATACTTCGTGGTATTTTGGATGTGGGGATTTTGGCGGTATTTATCATTTTCCAGCCCGAGATACGCAAGCTGCTCTATAGCTTGGGACAGAATACGAATCTCGACCGCTTTTTCGTGCGTTCCAACCCCAATACGATTATCGATGAAGTAGTCGATGCCGCCCGTGATATGTCCCATACCAAAACGGGTGCCCTGATTGTGTTTGCGCGAACTTCAACGCTACAGGACTTGGTCGATGTTGGAGTAAAACTGGATGCAAAAGTAAACAGCGAACTGCTGAAAACTATTTTTAATAAACACACTCCGCTGCATGATGGAGCTGTAGTGATTCGGAACAACCGGATCGTTGCTGCAAGTTGTTATCTTCCTATCTCACAGAATCAAAATATCTCGTCCGTATTTGGAACACGTCATCGGGCTGCAGTAGGTATTACGGAAACCAATAATGTTTTTGTGGTGGTTGTATCCGAAGAAACGGGACGGATCTCTATTGCAAAAAACGGTTCGCTTACCAGCGGCTTGACCATTCAGAAACTTCGCAGCGAAATGCAAGAAGCGCTTGGCGAGCAAGATATTGACGAAGAGGACGTTGCTTTTTCTTCTGCGCAAAGTGAGCTGAAGCTTAGCTAATAGCTTCTGTTGCTATAACAATTCCGCATATCTTACGTACGATGGTTTCCAATTTTTAATAAAGCTATTCCTATATGAAATTTTCTGTTTCAATAATGATTACGGTGCTGTTATTGCTGGGAGCACTGTCTGTAGAAGCCCAAAATAACGAATATAAGTTAGATCAGGATTATGGTATCGCTGCGGACGGAACTGTCTTTTTGGAAAGCGACGATGCCGAAGTTAATATCATTGCCAGTGATCGTTTTGACGTCAATGTTAATGTGTATCATCGTATTGATGTCGATGGAATTGAGTGGGGATCTGACGGTGATTTCAAGATGAATGTAAGACAACGGGATGGTGATCTTTACATTGAGGAAGCCGAGCGTAACAACAATAGCCTTCGTATAGGACATGTTGACAGGGAGTATCGAATTACTGTTAGGATCCCGCGAGGAGTATCCATAGATGTAAAAGGAGATGATGGAGCTTATGAAATATCTGATGTCGGGGGAGGAATTAGTATGGTTGCAGATGATTCTGATATCAACATAGAAAATGCTACCGGAGAGAGCTTTTCTTTTAAAATTGATGATGGGGTCATCCGAATGGATAAAGGACAGGGAAAGCTCACAGCTACGCTTGATGATGGAGAGCTCCGAGTAGAAAACGGGAATTTTAATGAGATTGATGTCCGTGGAGATGATGCCGACCTCTATTTCGCCACAGTATTATCAGATGCCGGCCAATATTATTTTGGTATCGACGACGGTGATCTTGAGCTGGATATTTTAGATGGAGGCGGAAGCATTGATATTGCTCATGATGATACAAATATCAATACTATTGGTACGTTCTCTAAAATAAGGGATGAGGACGAACGAACCGTTTATAAAGTGAAGGGTGGGAATGCCAGTGTTGAGATTGAAAGTGAAGATGGAAAAATTGTATTACGTTACAGTGAGTAGCGGTTTGAGGTCAATTGGAGTTGCATGGTTCTACTTTTGCATCTCCCTAAAATATAGATCCAGCAGCTTTTGAGCAGCTTTGAAAGAACTCATCTCCCCGTTTAATACTTGTTGTTCAATGTGCTTCTGTTTCTTTTTTACAGCGGGATGGTCATAAAAATGCTCAGTCAGACGATTGGTAATGGTGTCGTACATCCAGTGCTTGGCCTGGCGGTTCCGGTTGTTTTCGAAATAACCGTTCTTTTTTGTCAATTGTATATACTCTTGTATGATTTCCCAGATATCGGGAATACCTTTATCTGTTAGGGCTGAACAAGTAGTAACTTTAGGATCCCAGCCTGATTTTGTTTCGGGATAGAGATGCAGTGCATTTTTGTATTCCCGAACAGCCTGACTGACTGCCTTTTCACCGGCTTCGTCAACTTTGTTGATTGCAATGGTATCGGCCATCTCCATGATACCACGCTTGATTCCCTGCAGTTCATCGCCGGCACCGGGCAACATCAGCAGCAGGAAGAAATCAACCATTGAATGTACGGCTGTTTCTGATTGTCCGACGCCCACGGTTTCAATAAAGATGGTATCGTAGCCGGTGGCTTCACAAAGATAAATAGTTTCGCGTGTTTTGCGGGCAACGCCACCCAGCGAACCACCCGTAGGAGATGGGCGAATAAAAGCCTGATCATTGTTGGCAAGTGTTTCCATACGTGTTTTGTCCCCAAGAATACTTCCCTTGGTACGTGTGCTGCTGGGATCGATGGCTAATACCGCCAATTTATTTCCCTGATTAATAATGTGGTTACCCAGCGACTCGATAAAGGTACTTTTTCCTACACCAGGAACACCGGTAATGCCTATTCGTATGGAGTTACCGGTCTCAGGTAAACATTGCTCGATAATATCCTGTGCCAGCTCTCGGTGCTCTGTCTTGGTGCTTTCGATGAGCGTTATAGCACGGCTTAGAACGGTTCGGCTGCCTGACTTTATACCATTGACATACTCTTCCAGTGAAAGCGATGAGCCTTTGTTTTTGAAGCGCTCCAATCCTTTAGTATTGATTGCGCTGCTTTGTTCAACGCCCTCACTTACTGAAAGGGAGGAGTCGTTATTTTGTTTTTTGTCAGGCAAATTAGAAAACGGTTAAAATCCTGCAGGTTTTGGAAACCGACAAGATCTAATGAAAATGAATTATTTCTGGCTGTCAATGAGTATTTCTAAAATCTGTTGGGCGGCCAGAGAAATAACGGTGCCCGGCCCAAAGATACCGACGACCCCTTTGTCATATAAATACTCATAATCCTGTTCCGGCACTACACCGCCGACAATTACCATAATATCATCGCGGCCCAGTTTTTCAAGCTCATCAAGAACTTGAGGTACCAGCGTTTTATGGCCACCGGCCAGACTTGACACGCCCAGGATATGGACATCATTTTCGACAGCTTGTCGCGCAGCTTCTTCGGGGGTCTGGAATAACGGACCGATATCTACGTCGAAGCCGAGATCGGCGAAGCTGGTGGAGATTACTTTAGCACCCCGATCATGACCGTCCTGCCCCATTTTGGCTACCATAATACGGGGTCTTCGTCCGGCAAGCTCGGCAAATTCATCCGCCAGCTGTTGGGCCTTTTTAAAGTTTTCGTCTTTATCTATTTCTGAAGAATACACACCTGATACTGATCTAACGGTTGCAGTATAACGCCCGAACGCTTTCTCCATAGCATCAGAGATCTCACCCAGTGTCGCTCGCTTACGAGCTGCTTTGACTGCCACGTCAAGCAGATTGCCGTCTCCCGATTCTGCTACTTTTGTAATGGCATCAAGCGCTGATTGTACTTCCTCTTCGTTGCGTTCTGCCCGCAGTTTTTTAAGCCGGTCTAACTGAGCTTTTCGGACTTTTTCATTATCAACTTCAAGAATATCAATCGGTTCTTCTTTGTCAAGCTGATATTTGTTGACTCCTACAATGGTTTCCTTGCCGGAGTCGATGCGCGCCTGCTTTTTAGCAGCGGCTTCTTCAATCCGCATTTTGGGGACTCCTGTTTCAATTGCTTTAGCCATACCGCCCAGATCTTCTACTTCTTCAATCAATTCCCAAGCGCGGCGAGCAATGCGATCCGTAAGGTATTCTACATAGTACGAGCCTGCCCAAGGGTCAACGGCTTTGGTAATGCCCGTCTCTTCCTGCAGGTAGGTCTGTGTATTTCGGGCAATGCGTGAGGAAAAGTCTGAAGGAAGGGCAATTGCTTCGTCGAGTGCATTTGTGTGCATCGATTGGGTGTGGCCGAGTGCGGCTGCCATAGCTTCAATAGTGGTTCGTGCCACGTTGTTATAGGGATCTTGTTTGGTCAGGCTCCAGCCCGATGTTTGGCTGTGTGTGCGCAGGGACATCGACTTGGGATTTTTAGGATCAAATTGCTTAACCAACTTGGCCCAGAGCATACGACCGGCGCGCATTTTGGCGATCTCCATAAAGTGATTCATCCCAATAGCCCAGAAAAATGAAATGCGCGGAGCAAAATCATCAACATCAAGGCCGGCTTCTATACCGGTCCGCAAGTATTCAAGTCCGTCAGCCAAGGTATAAGCCAGCTCAATATCACAGGTAGCACCGGCCTCCTGCATGTGATAACCCGATACCGATATGGAGTTAAACTTCGGCATATATTGTGATGTATATTCAAAGATATCACCTACAATGCGCATTGATGGTTTGGGGGGATAGATATAGGTGTTGCGCACCATAAATTCTTTGAGAATATCATTTTGGATAGTACCTGCAAGCTTATCTTTGGATACGCCCTGCTCCTCGGCTGTGACAATATAAAATGCCATAATGGGAATGACAGCCCCGTTCATTGTCATGGATACCGACATTTCATCCAGCGGAATCTGGTCGAAAAGCACTTTCATATCAAGGATAGAGTCGATAGCTACCCCTGCTTTGCCGACATCACCGGATACCCGTGGATGATCGGAGTCATAGCCCCGGTGGGTAGCTAAGTCAAAGGCGACAGAAAGTCCCTTTTGTCCCTGGGCTAGTGCCTTGCGATAAAACTCATTGGATTCCTCGGCGGTTGAAAATCCTGCATATTGACGTATAGTCCATGGGCGAAAGCAGTACATGGTGGAATAGGGGCCTCGCAGGTACGGAGGAATGCCGGCGGCATAATCGAGATGCTCAAGGTTCTCAATATCCGACTGTTCAAACTGTGGTTTTACCGGAATTTGTTCAGCAGTATTCCATGGTTCTTCGCTTTTTGCTTTGTGATCAGCAGAAATCGAAGAATTAAATGCTATATCAGAAAAATCAGGTCTCATATTACTTGCTTTTGTGTCATCCTGAACTTTTTTCAGGGTCTATTAATTTTCGTAAAATTGATTGCAGTAGATGCCGAAACAAGTTCGGCATGACACCTTGGTTATTTAATTCTTAATTACATTAAGCTTTTTTTGAAATCGTGTTAAGGTGTTAAGTACATTGCATTTCGAGTAAATAAATTCATCAACACCGGCCTCTTTGTAAGTTTCTACATCCTCTTCGGGGTAACCGGCAAGTACTAAGATCGGGGGATTATCCAGATTCGAAACGGCATCTGCTATAGCCGGAACGAGATCTTTGTATTCCTTATCTGAACTGCAAATTACAGCAATATCCGGTTGCTGATCTTTAATGGCATCAATGGCTTCTTCAACATTTGCATAGCCAATGGGATCTTCAATATCATAACCGGCACAGCCGAAAAAGTTGGCTGAAAAGGTTGCACGCCCCTTACGCCATTTCTTGTTTCCTAATGGGAGGTTTAAAACCTTGGGCGTATTTTGATGTTTTTCGGTTGCCAGACGCAGTTCTTCAAATGCCTGGGGACCTCGATACGGAGCCACCGTTCGGTATTGTTGTCTTTGAAAATCAAAGAGTCTTTCAGTTACATCGGCCATAGTGGCTCCCTGTGAGAAAGCGTCAGATAGATATTTTACGAGGCTTTGAGCATTACTTTCAATGCTAATTTCATCTGATTCACGAAGGGCTACCGTTTGATTGGTTTCCCCAATATCATCGCTCATGTTTTCATTTGCATTCGTGTACTGGTTTGTCCCTACAAACGTGCGTCCTCGTTTGGCAATGGTCTGGTTGCGCTGTTCCTGCGATTTCTGGATAGCTGATTGAACCGTTCCATTTTCAATAGCTTTGAAAAGACCGCCTTCTGATTCTACATCCTGAAAAATACTCCAAGCTTTTTCAGCGATTTCTTCTGTTAAATTTTCGAGATAATATGATCCCGCGGCCGGGTCTTCGACCTTATTGAAATAGGCCTCTTCACTAAGAATAAGCTGTTGGTTGCGGGCAATACGCTGCGAAAATGCATTAGGCTGACGAAAGTGTTCATCAAATGGCAACACCGTTAAAGAATCACAGCCCGCAATAGCGCCAGACATGCTTTCGGTGGATGTACGTAGCATATTCGTGTATGGATCGTAGAGCGTTTTATTCCACCGTGAAGTTTCCCCGTGCAAATAAGCAGCGTTTTTTTTCGAATCTATTCCATAAGCTTCAATAAGATTTTTCCAAAGCAGTCGGGCAGCGCGGAATTTGGCAATTTCCAGAAAGTAGTTAGATCCTATTGAAAAGCTAAAGAATAGTGACGGTACGGCATTTGCAATATCAAGGTTATTGTCGGTTAGTATCGCCAAATATTCTGAGGCGGAAGCCATCGCATATCCTAGTTCCTGCACGATAGTGGCTCCGCTATTATGATAAAATCGTCCGTCGACACCTATCGGTCGAACTGAAGGCAGGTTTTTAGCCGTGAATTGCCCAAGGTCACTGATGTCCCGTTCAATATGTTCTTTGTTTTTTGAATAGTGTCCATGCTTAAGCAGATAGATAAAAGGATCATAGCTAAAGGTTGCCTGAACTTTTTTCGAATCAATATTTTGCCTTTGAATTTCATCCCAAAGCATTGCCAGTAGGGCGGGGGAAGCCAAGCCTGTATCAAAGTGGAGAGGAGTGCTTTCCAAGGAAACTCCTTCTAACAGTGATGAAAAGTCAGATTGGCTTTGAATGGGTAATCCATGGATATCACCATCCAGCATTCCTTCGGTACGACGGACAGTCAGCTGAAATTGTAAGGCATCCGCACCCCGATCGAGCGCGTTTCGGGCCGCTTCATTAGCCTTGGGGATACTATGCTCGAAAATAGGTTCGCGCATTTCCCAACTGTTGGCCTCAGTATCTTCATATGATTTTGGAATTGGTGCTGTGCGGTCGAGGTCGGACAAATTCTCACGCCGGTAAAAGGGTAATGGTTCGACACCTTCCCCGGTTTTCCAACGGAGCTTTTTTTTATAGTCAGCTCCTTTTAAATCCTGTTTTATAACTTCTTCCCATTCCTCAGTGGAGATAGGAGGAAATTCTTCAAAAAGAGAATCTTTTTTATAATCAGCGTTACTCATAGTAGGAATTTCATCTTAGTTATCATTCCTGAAAATAATGAGCTTGCCGTTACTTTACTAACATTGTATTTGAGTATAAGATTTGGGATTACTTTTAGGCCGATATTTTGATTTTGAATCACTATATTAAGAGCGAAATTTAGAACCAAATTGAATACTAAAAGGCTATTCCATGGATAATGTAACCCAACAAATGCCCGCATTGACTACGCTAACCGAAGATGAAAAGATGTTGCAGGAGGCGGCTCGGGATTTTGCAGAAAGCGCAATAAAGCCCAAAGTACATGAGATGGATGAAAAGGCTAAGCTTGATCCCGACCTTGTTCAGCAGTTTTTTGATATGGGATTGATGGGTATTGAAATTCCCGAGAGTTACAGCGGGGGCGGCGGATCATTTTTTATGTCTATTGTGGCGATTGAGCAAATATCCCGCGTGGATGCTTCAGCCGGAGTGTTTATGGATGTACAAAATACGCTGGTGAACAATGCTTTTCTGAATTTTGGTAGTGATGATATTAAGGAGCGCTATCTTCCTCAGCTGGCAACTGAAAAGGTGGGTGCTTACTGTCTGTCGGAAGCCGGCTCGGGCAGTGATGCTTTTGCGCTGAAAACGTCAGCTAAAGAAGAGGGTGACCATTATGTATTGAATGGCTCCAAAATGTGGATCACAAATGCCAATGAAGCTGATATCTTTTTAGTATTTGCAACAGTAGATCGAGATGCGGGATATAAGGGCATTACGGCATTTATTGTTGAACGTGATTTTGAGGGCTTTTCGGTATCCAAAAAAGAAAATAAGATGGGAATTCGAGCGAGCTCTACTTGTGAAATTCTGCTGGAAGACTGCAAGGTGCCCAAAGAAAATGTATTGGGTGAAGTAGGAAAAGGCTACAAGGTTGCCATGGAAACACTAAACGAAGGCCGGATCGGTATTGGAGCACAGATGATAGGTATTGCCCAGGGAGCACTTGATGCTACGTTGGAGTATACCCAAGAGCGCGAGCAGTTCGGACAAGCCATTTCAGATTTTCAGGGTGTTCAGTTCCAGCTGGCAAAGATGGCCACAGATATTGAGACTGCACGATTACTGGTATATAATGCTGCACGGATGAAAGAAAATGACGACAATTTTCTGAAAGAGGCGGCCATGGCTAAGTATCATGCCTCCGAAGTTGCGGAAAATGTAACTTCTCAGGCAGTTGATCTATTTGGTGGATATGGCTACGTAAAAGAGTATCCTGTTGAAAAGTATTACCGTGATGCAAAGATCGGTAAGATTTATGAGGGGACTTCCAATATGCAGCTTAATACTATTGCTAAACTGCTATTGAAGTAACCATGATATTTGTGTAGAACTGTCAGACCTTGGGAAGCCAATTGCTTCCTAAGGTTTTTTTATGATCAGGGGTAAACCCGATTTATTTTAATGTTAAACTACTTTTTACCTAAATTCTTTTAAGAAAAATTGGATTTGTCGGAATGATTGGGATTTGTATTGTTGTTGATAAGAAGTATTAAAAGCAAGGTTGGCACATAAATCGCCTATAATCATCTATTAACCCAGGACTAAGTAACTTTTTAATATGGAATCACCAGATATTGATGCACTAAAAAAATGGTGCAAAGATGAAGAATCATTCAAAGAGGTTAAATCATTTGTAGAAAGTATTGTCGAAGAAGGTAATGAGTTAGAGAAACGATTAAAACTTCTTGAATCGGCAATACGCAGCGACTACGATTCCATATTAATTACTGAGTTAACCCTTGAAAAGCCCGGACCCAGGATTGTATATGTTAATGATGGTTTTTGTGAGATGACGGGGTATTCCAAGGAAGAAGTTATTGGTAAAACCCCACGGATTCTGCAGGGCCCTAAAACCGACCGAGAAGTGTTGGATAAATTGAAAAGCAGATTGAAAGAGGGACAATCCTTCTTTGGTCAAGCAATTAACTATCGAAAAGATGGTTCAGAGTTTGTCAACCAGTGGGATATTCATCCGCTTACTGACAAAGAAGGTAATGTAACACACTGGGTTTCCTATCAGCATGATATAACAGAGCGCAAACGTGCCGAAGAGCAACTTGTTGATCAAAAAGTTGAATTTGATGGATTGCGAGAGGAATCGAAGCGTACGGTTGTAGATGTTGATGTACAGGGTAACATCGTGATGGCAAACAAGGCATTTCGCGAACTTGTTGGATATGGGAAGGATGAGCTAAAACAGATTAAAATTTGGGATCTCTTTCCTGATAAATATATGAGCTCAATTAAAGGGCGTTTCGATAAAGAAGATGAGGATGCCTATTTCAACAACGAAGAATTTAAAGGTATTATCAATCATAAAAATGGATTTCCGATCCAGGTTAAGGGTAGAACGTCCATTTTAGACCTCAAAGATCAAAAGCTCATTCGTGCGGAGATCGAAAATATTTCGCTTAAAAAGCGTATTATGGATACGCTTAAAAAACGGAATAAAGACTTCGGTCGGGTTGTACGCAGGGCCTCGGAATTTTCCTACAAAGTAGAACAAAAAGATGATCAGCCAGTCTTTAAAACGGTTTCCGAAGAGTTTTCGGAGATAACGGGCCTTTCAGCTGATGCTGTTATCGGAAAGGCTGATGCCGATAACTTTATTCACAAAGACGATCTCGATAAATTTAAGTCGCACCTGCAGAAGATTTTCGAGGGCAAAGACTCCACCTGCGAATATCGCATCAAAAATAAACAGGGAGAATTTGTTGAGGTCTTGGATTATGGCGAGCCCGAATGGGATGAAGACCAGAAAAATGTAGTGACCGTTTGTTGTGCAGTATCGGTTGATCCGGCCTATGAGAAGACAAAAGTATAACCTTATATTCTATGAAGTTATTTGTATTTTAATGGTGTTGCAGATAACTATAAACATTGAATAATGGCTGATATTCACGAAGTACAGCGGCAAATTATTAACGAGTTTAAAGCCCTAAGCGACTGGACCGAACGTTATAAGCATATCATAAAACAGGGCCAAGAATTAGACCCGTTGGATGAGGAGCATAAGGTTGAGGAAAACTTGGTGCGTGGATGTCAATCCCAGGTATGGCTGCATACTCGTCTTGAGGATGACAAGGTTATTTTTGAAGCTGATAGCGATGCGGCCATTACGAAAGGTCTTGTGGCGCTGATGGTTCGTTTTTATTCCGGTCAGACACCTGAAACCATTATAGATACTGATCCCACTTTTATTAAAAAGATCGGTATGGAGCAGCATTTGTCCCCCACTCGATCAAATGGCTTGGCCTCGATGGTTAAGCAGATGAAGATATATGCCATGGCTTATAAGACCAAGATGCAAAAAGAGCAGGCAAAGGCTTAAGCCCTATCTTTTATTAGTTTCTTTTAATATCATTCGATAGCTATATTCGTTTTATTATTGTTAAGTGTGCGTCTATTGGATTATCTATAAATAGCTATTACACCGAATGTCTTCATTATCAAGTATTAAAAAGATAGCCTTTGCCAGAGATCTGGTACAAGACAAAATTGAGCAGATTAACAGGACCGGCATTATTGTAATGCATCATGTGTCGTTTTCGCTCGCGGCAGTAGCCATCCTGTTTTTGATTGCCTTTCGTCTGAACGAGTCTATTTCGTTGTCGTGGTTTTTTATGAGCATTAGCGTGGCTTTTATGCTTATTCCTGTTTTGGCACGCAAAGGATTTGAGAATACGGCCAAGTTTCTGCTGTTAGCTTATATAAATGTCTGTATCCTTATTCTGAGCTCGGTATTTGGCAAAGAAATGTTAATTCAGGCTTTTTATCTCCCGGCCTGTGGATTGGCTATTCTGCTATTCGACAAGGACCATCAGCAACTGCGTAATATTGGGATAGGTATGGCCGTAGCATGCTATGTTGTGCTTGATTATGTGATTTTTGATCAGATTTATTTAACTGCTGATGAAGGTATTATTATAAAATGGAGTATTCTGGCCGCGGCATTTATAACGACATGGCTTACATTTAACAAGTTTTCTGAATCAAAGGAACTGGCTGAGGAGGAAACACAAAAACTGCTTAACAAAACACAGTCCCTTAATAAGGAACTGTTAGAAAAGAAGAAGCAGTTAGAAGAAAATGTAGAAGAGCTTGAAAAGGCGAAGCAAAAGGTAGAGGAGGGGTCAAAGGCCAAGTCTGAGTTTTTATCGACGATGAGCCACGAAATTCGTACTCCTATGAACGCAATTATTGGAATGACGAATTTATTAGTGAAGGATAATCCGCGTGAAGATCAGCTTGAGCAGCTTGAGATCCTTGATTTCTCTGCTAAAACCTTGCTTTCGCTTATTAATGACGTGCTTGATTTCTCAAAAATTGAATCAGGAAAAATTGAGTTTGAGAACGTTGCGTTTAATTTGGAGAATCTATTAAACGGCGTTTTGGAAAGCTTCCGATTTACGGCTGAAAAGAAAGATGTCCCGTTATACCTGGATTTTGATGAAGATTTACCCAAAACTATTGCCGGTGATCCTAACCGACTGACTCAAATTTTAAATAATCTTGTTAGCAATGCAGTAAAGTTTACTGAAGAAGGCAGTGTCGGAATTATTGTGGATCTCGAAGAACGTAGTGATGATCAGCTGAAAATTCTGTTTACTATAACCGATACCGGTATTGGAATATCAGAAGATAAACAGGAGGAAATTTTCAAAAGCTTTACTCAAGAGCGTAATGAAACCTCCCGGGTTTTTGGTGGAACAGGACTGGGCTTAACGATCAGTAAAAAATTAATCGACCTCCAAGGGGGTTCAATTGATTTGGACAGTGAGAAAGGGAAGGGAAGTACGTTTTATGTAGAGCTACCCTTTAAAACTGAAGAACATGCTGATGAACAGCGAGCCACCTTACGTAAGAATGACGAGGAGTCGCCGGATTCCTTACGGGGCACAAAAGTAATGTTGGTAGAAGATAATGCCATTAATCAAAAGGTGATGATGCGATTCCTGGAAAAATGGAATATAGAAGTAATCATTGCCGAGAATGGGAGTGAGGCAGTTAAAAAGATGAAGGAAACAAAGTCTGTCAATTTAGTATTGATGGATCTTCAAATGCCGGAAATGGATGGGTATGAGGCTACACGGCAAATTCGAGAGCTGGAAGATAAGTATAAATCTGATGTACCGATCATTGCCCTTACGGCAGCAGCCTTAAAGGAGGTTAAGGAAAATGTTTTTGCTTCTGGTATGAATGATTTCCTAACGAAGCCCTTTAACCCCCCTGAACTTCAGAAAAAGCTGGAGTTCTATATTTTAGATAAAACGTAAGCTATCCTTTTAGCGTAAAGCCGACTTTAATAACAACCTGCCACTGTGAGACAGTGCCATCTTCGATAGAACCTCTTGTTTCAATAACTTCAAACCAGCGCATGTCGTCTACGGTGTTTGAAGCCTTTTCTATTGCATTTTCAATAGCTGCCTCAAGGGATTTATCAGAGGTGCCTGTTAGTTCAATTTTTTTGTAGGTATGGTTTTCCATGGGAATACTCTTTTGTGGCGGTTGATTACTTACAATATAATGGGAACCGTAAGCAATAAAAAAAGCGCTGCCTTGATAACAGCGCTTTTAAAATAATGATATCTAAATAATCATATTACAAGGGAATCACCTCTTGTGCTTGTAATCCTTTTTCGCCTTCTGCAACAGTGAATTCTACTTCTTGGCCTTCTTCTAATTTTTTATAGCCTTCCATTTCGATTTCACTGAAATGAACGAAAATATCTTCGCCTTCTTCTCTGGTTATGAATCCGTAACCTTTGCCATTATGGAACCATTTAACAGTTCCTACTTCACGTTCTGCCATGATAAATCTCCGAAAATTTTTACTTCTTGTGCTACTTAAATGTTTGATAACGCCTTGCTAACGCAATAAATAGCGCTTAAGAGCCTAAGTATAGTATATTTTTTGGGGATTCCCTACTATATGTAAAATTTTGTGTCTTAATTTTTAATATTTTTTTAAATAAGCTTTGAACCGCCGAATGCAAGATCAAAAATGACAGGGCAACAACGGTTATTTGAACATTACAATCCCATCGAAAGGAGGGTGGGAGAATCGTTTTTCGAGAAGCTTTCCACCGAGCCGGGGATATACAAAATGTATGGACGATCAGAGGAGTTGTTATATGTGGGAAAGGCAAAAAATCTAAGGAATCGACTGTTTACTTACCGTCGCGCTAAGATGGGCACCGCCTCACGCAAAACGATTCGCTTAATACGGATGACGCGTGACATTGAAACACAGGTTTGTAGTTCAGAAAAGGAGGCACTGTTACTGGAAAACGAGCTTATCCGCAAACATCAGCCCAAATTTAATCACGCCAAAAAGCACCCGGAAACGTATTATTTTATTGGGATAAATCAAGAAGACCAATGTCTTGGATTTAATCTTGTGATGCAACGGCCGGAAGCTGATTATACGTTTGGAGCTTTTAAAGGACATCGGCTCGTACGCAAATCAATGGGTGGCATAATTCGAATACTCTACATTTTAGAACATGAAACCTCGTCTGCATTTCGGTTGCCCAGCCCATTGACTCAGAAATTAACGCCTATGCAGTATAATTTGCCTATTGATCGAGAAGGGGAATTAATGAGTACTCTATGGATACCCCTATTGGAGTTTCTAAAAGGTCAGAACACCTGTTTTATCGATCAGGTTATCCAGATATCCAAAGATCGTGGATTGTTGGAGTCATTTCTGGGATCTATGATTTTGGATGATATGGATTCTATAAAATGGTTTTATGAGCGGTGTTCATCGAGAAATTATCAAATGAGTAAGCAGCTGGAATTAGAGTCACACCTGATACCACAGGAAAAGCTGGATGATTACCTGATTGAGTGGGTTTTTGGCAGAGCAAATGATTAATCGAATATGGGAGGCTCTAAGAGTAAGAGAGCAAATAGGGCAAGCCGGTCTAATGTTTCTTCTAAGAAGATCTTTTCGTGATAGGCGTGAGCACCTTCCCCAACAGCCCCCAGACCGTCAATAGTGGGAGAATATAAATTTGAAAAATTACCATCAGAGGCTCCGCCAGACATTCCCTCTTGCAATTCGAGATCGAGTTCTTTTCCAAGCTTTTTAGTAATATTCCAGAGCTTTTGGTTGGCTTCTTTTTTTTCCAGCGGCGGGCGATTAATATCCCCGGATACTGTTAGCTCAACACCCTCAATTTCAGGTTGAAGATTGTAGATTTTTTCTTTTATCCGTTTCCCATCTTTTTGTGTTGGTATTCGTACATCGACAACAGCTTTACTTTTTGCTGCTATAACATTAGATCGTTCACCTCCTTCTATAGTTCCAACATTGACGGTAACACCATTGGCCGGGTCGTTTAAACGAAAGAGTTGTTGTACGATATGAGAGAGACCTAAGATGGCACTTACTCCTTCTTCGGGAGCTAATCCTGCGTGGGACGGTTTCCCATTAATTGATATTTCAAAATCGCCTACACCTTTACGCCTGGTTTTAATTTTGCCCTCTTTACCCAGTGAAGGTTCAAGTACAAATGTTCGTTCTGCTAACTTAGCTTGCTCAACGATGCGATCTTGGGACTCATGACTGCCAATTTCTTCATCCGAATTAATAAGGAATATGGGCTGTACTTTTGGAGTTTTATCAAGATAGTGAATGGCCTGTATCCCAAAAACCATCATGGCAATTCCTGTTTTCATATCATAGACTCCCGGGCCAGCCACTACATTATCCTCAATATTGAAGGGCATCTCGTCAAGGGTTCCTACATCCCAAACGGTATCACTATGGCCGAGGATCAGTTGTGTGGGCTTGGAAGGATCGAAATCCTCAGGCTTGCAAAGCAACTGTCCGGCAGTGTCATTCCCCTCAAAATGTGTAACCGAATAATTTAGGTTTTTGAACTGTTCTGATAAGAGTTCCCAAACCACAGAAAATGTTTCTGGCTGATCGGAGGGGGTTTCAATTTCAACCAGCGATTGAAGAAGAGATAGAAAATCTGCTTTATGCTCGCTAATGTAGTTACGTATCGGTCGCACTCGGTCGGTCATGTTTTTTTAGCGTTTGAACTCTTTTGGAAATGGGAAAACGTTACTTTCTTTAATGACGCTGAATCGGTTGGGATGCAAATAAGCCAATAAAGGATTGTCGTAAATTAATTGCCCTTCGCCAACACCATCACCAACTTTTCTACTCATCTTTTTATTGATCCTTGCAGCAACAATTTCACCGACAATCAGTTCCCATTCTCCGAACTTGCCCAGACACTCCGTTAGCTTACATTCTAACTGAAAATAAGAGTCCCTTACAAAATATCCGTCAATTTCTTGTGCAGGAGTGGTGGGTATCTGATCGAGAATAGGTTTGGAATCGTCATCTTCGCGTTGGGTAGCGGCTAAACTCGAGACCGTAAGTTGACTTGGCTTGGGATAGCTTACCGTAAATACTTTTTCGCGCTGTATATTTCGGTATGTACTTTTCCGAGGTGTTCCAATAAATCCAAAGTGATTGCTAAAACCCATGGGCATAGCCATGTGTTTGGGGGCAAAATTGTAATTCCCGTCTTCTTCTTTACTGCCAATAATGAGCAGGGAATATACGGTATACGTTCGATCCCAAACATCCTGCTCAACATCAAGTTCAATCATTTCATTACTGTTTTCTTCGCTCATAGTAATACCTAATCTGTATTTATAACATTGGGTTGCCAGCTATTGTCAAGTTCCAGAATCTCAAGTAATTCGAAAAATACTTCCGGGGGGTTTATTAAATGTAGTTCTTTTCCCTCTTGTTGCCATTGGTGCAAAAAAATAATGCCTTCGCTGTCGATGATCTTGCACTCGGTGAGATCAATTTTAAGAAGATTTGTTTTTTTATTGATATGATTTAGAATCATGTTTTTAATCCACAAATTAAAACCACCTTGCATCTTAATGTTCAGCGTGGATCCGTCTTTATGTATGTTTGGAATACTCATCGGTGATAAAAGATTTTATTTGTAGACCAAATTCTGAGTGAACATCAACAAGATCAAAGTTAAAGGGGATACAAATTTTTTGTAGTCGCAGGTAATCCGATTCATTATGAAAATAAGGAGCCAGCCCACAGTAAATAAAACCTAAGCCGTCAAGTTTACCCAGCTGTGCCGGGGTGGCCGAATTTTCGAGTGGTAAGTCTAAGTAGATAGCGTTGGGATTTTCCTGCTTGATTAGACTATTTAACATTTCTTGTAGTACCGAACGGAAATCAGGACCGTATTTTTTTACAATAATGAGTGCTGTCGAATCTGCATAGTTAATTGCCAGCTCGGCATCCGATTTTTCAGCCATCTCGTAATATTCAGGCTGCTTGGGAGTAATGGGAATGTCAAGCAAATTATATGTTTCCAGCAGGATATCGTGATATTTTTTGGGAAGAAAGATTTCTTTTGAGGTTGTTTGCTTGAGTGGTAATACGTCAATCACCACAGAAACAGGCTGCGGATAATCTTCATCAAATCCTTTAAATACGACATTTTTTGTTTCTAGGAGCATTAACCCCGTTGATATAAATCCGAACTTTTGATTTACCCGTTGACTTACCGGATGGATTGTCACTGCTTTGCCAAAAAGTGCATCGAAATGATGTTCACGTGCCACTTTTATAAGGTGTTCCATCATGCCACTCATGATCCCCTGCTTGCGGTAGGCGGGCGAAACAACCGCTTCCCCTACTTCAGCAATATTAGAGTCGCTTTTCTTTAAAATTGCAAAGTATCCTAATGCTTCTCCTTCATCACTGCGAGTGATAACCCCAAGTTTTTCTTTGCCCGTTAGTGTCTGTTCTATTTTTTTGGGAAAATAGAGTTCCTCTTTTGTATAGGAGTATTCGTATGTACGATAGACAAGCTTGGCAATGTCCTCGGCATCGCTTGGAATAATTTGCCTGATACTGTATGGTACTTTAGACGCTTGACCTTCAGGTTCTCTTGGTTTTTCGGATCTGGATAACTCCAGAAGTTTGTCAATTTTATGAACATCTATGGACTTTTGTAATCTGAACTCTTTGCCTTCTTTACCACGATTGATGAATAGGAAATCGTCCGTGAATCGACGAATAATTCGCAGTCCGGCCCCTTCAAAAACCCCGTTCTCTATAGCCTCTTGGGCATTATATCGGTGTTTGTCCGGATCAAAAGGTTCTCCAATCTCGCTGGCTATGAGTTCAATGTTTGAGAGGGTTTGGCGGAACGTAAGATCAAAAAAACCTTGACTCTTATCAGGATAGGCAAATAAAATGATATCAGTAATAAGTTCGCTGACGGCAATAGTAAACTTAGTGGCTTCCTGTTCAGGCAAACCACAATTGAGGCACCAACTATAGGTAAAGTCGCAAATCGGACTTATAGCTTGTTCATCAGTTGATATATGAAATTGTATATCCATTGATGTGCGCTTTTATGAATCTTTATTTAATGTAGCATTTCTCCCGCTATTATGCCTCTGATAATAAGATAAATGCCAAAAGTTGCTGCCAAATAGGGTATAAATTTGTTAATGCGCTGACGCCATTCAAGGCTCACAAAACCGGGTGCCAGCGACATCACCATCATAGCAGGTATGGTACCAATCCCAAAGAGCATCATAAACAGGCTGCCCTGCACGATCGAACCAGTTGTGACTGATCCCGCCAATCCCACATAGACAAACCCGCAGGGCAAAAGTCCATTTAAAATTCCAATAAAAAATAATGTGAGGGTACCGCCCTTTTTAAATTGAGAGAGCATAAGTTGTTCAAGGCGATTGAATAATATGTTAATACCAATCTTTGCTTTCCATTTTTGTAAGAATGAAAACTGAAATAGTGCACCGACAAGTATTAAAGCACCCAGTAGTATTGATACTGATTGTTGAATTCCGGCAAGAGCTATGGAATGACCGATAATGCCAAAAATGCCCCCCAGAAAGGTATAAGTAAGAACTCTGCCTATATTATAGAGCAGTCGTCCCCAGACAAGTGAGAAGGTGGATTTATTTTTCCCGGGCAGGGCTAACGCAATAGGACCACACATACCAATACAATGGAAGCTACCGAAAAAACCAATTGCGAGAGCAGACCAAATTTCCATAAAGCTTATTTCAAGTAATTGATTAGATATGAAGCCATTACCAGATTCGTAATATGTTAATTATTTTATTCCACGAATATTAATTATAGTCGTGTGTTTTTTACTTTATATTTTAGCTGTTGTTTGATGTTTTAATGATTTATTTTTGGACAGCTTTTAATATTACAGTTTACTTAAAGGGGATCTGTAACAATCATTTTATAGTAGATTTTTCTTAGAAACAATGTTGATTAATCTGCGCTCAAAGAAGTGGTGAGCTCACGAATTTTTAACAGGGGTCTTAGAGACTACTAAATCCGATCTTTTATATATGTTATTATCAAATGCTTGTGTTTATGGGTTAAGAGCTTCAGTTTATTTGGCTGCGGTTTCGGACGACTCTTATGTATCTATAAAAAAAATTAGTGATGATCTCGATATCTCGCATCACTTTTTAACGAAAGTTTTGCAACAGCTTACTAATGCAAACCTGATGGAGTCAATGAAAGGACCTAAGGGAGGGGTTCGATTGATACACTCTACTGAAGATGTTACGCTGCTTGAGATTGTTGCTGCCATCGACGGAATGGATATTTTGACCGAATGTGCATTAGGCTTGCCGGGCTGTGGAACAGCGAAGCCTTGTCCGATCCACGATAAATGGGCTGATACGCGTGATGAAATTCGTAAAATGTTATCCGATACATCACTGCAAGATCTGGTAAATGAGGGCAAGTCCGGTAATTTACGTATTACGGCGGATGGTAATTTTAAATGGGTGTAATGATAACTTAGGAGTCATTACACTTCTATTTGTTCGCACATCTTCATATTCCATTCAAAGTAGCGGCCTACCATTGGATATGAAATTGAATTAGACATTTCTACCATTTGAGTACATGATTTTTATTGATAACGAAGGTATTACAGATCCGCATATAAATTTAGCGCTTGAAGAATATGCGCTCCGTAATTTTGATTACGATCACGATTACCTGCTTTTCTATATAAACGAACCCTCTATTATCATTGGGCGGAACCAAAATACGCTTGAAGAAATCAACCACGAATATGTAGAGGAAAAAGGAATCCACGTGGTGCGGCGAATATCGGGTGGTGGAGCTGTATATCACGATACCGGGAACCTGAATTTCAGTTTTATTACCGATTACGATAAGAAGAGTCTTAATAACTTTGAAAAGTTTACAGCCCCGATTGTGCGTGTCCTAAACACCATGGGAGTTGATGCCGAGCTTAGCGGGCGTAATGATCTTCAGGTTAATGACCGCAAGATATCGGGGAATGCGCAGTTTTCGAGCGTAGATCGTATGTTTAGCCACGGAACGCTCCTTTTTGACAGTAATCTGGATGAGGTGACAAATGCGCTGGATGTCAAGATGAGTAAAATTGAATCGAAGGGGCATAAATCAGTTCGTAGTCGCGTGGCAAATATTAGTGAGTTTATGGAAGGCTCAATGGAAACAGCTACGTTCCGACAAAAGTTGTTAGAGGGATTGTATGAGGATCGTGATGAGTTTGACACGTATCATCTAACGGAAGCCGAATGGAAAGAAGTGCATAATCTCAAGAATGAGAAGTACGGACAGTGGGACTGGAATTTCGGAAAGTCACCCGACTTCAATATACAGCGAACACGGCGATTCGATGCCGGAGAAATTGATCTGCGACTGGATGTTGCAGACGGTCACATCGATAATATTAAGATTTACGGTGACTTCTTTGGCAGCGAACCGGTGAAGCAGCTCGAAAATTATTTAGAGGGTGCGCGGTATGATCGAACAGAAATTGAAAATCGGATTGAGCCTATAAATATAGAGCAATATTTTGGGGCAGTACCCAAACACGAATTTATTGAGCTGGTATATGGAGCGGATGAATAACTAAAGTCAGATAGCCAATGGAATCTGTTTTTGAAGAGTTAACCGTGGTCGAACTCGCGGGGGTGCTTGCCGGTCCCGCCGTTGGAAATTTCTTCTCCGAGCTTGGAGCAAAAGTTATCAAGGTTGAGAATAAACGAAGTGGCGGTGATGTGACCCGCCAATGGCGTCAGCCGGGTGAGTCATCCGAAGGGCCGTCGGCTTATTTTTCATCCGTCAACTGGAATAAGAATTCTCTGCTCTTAGATCTGGGTGATACGGAGGATAAACACAAAGTTAATGAGCTCATCGAAGAAGCAGATATTGTTATCACCAATTTTAAAAAAGGGGACGATAAAAAGTTTGGGCTGACCTTTGATGATTTAAAAGCAATAAATCCTACAATAATACAAGGACATATTTCCGGTTTTGGAAGGGAAAGTGACCGCCTTGCCTATGATTTGATTTTACAGGCCGAAACGGGATTTATGTCGATGAATGGACAGCCCGATAGCCCACCCACAAAGTTACCGCTGGCCCTCATAGATGTGCTGGCGGCGCACCAGCTGAAAGAGGGCATTTTGTGTGCAATGCTCAAGCAAAAGGAAACCCCGGGGCAAGCTTTTCGGGTAGACGTAAGTCTTTATGACAGTGCCATTTCCTCCCTTATTAACCAAGCTACAAACTGGCTGATGAATGGCAATGTACCCCAACGAATAGGGTCGCTGCATCCCAATATTGCACCGTATGGCGAAATATTTACCACTGCTGATGACCGTCTGATAACGTTGGCCATCGGCAGTGACAGGCAGTTTCGGGACTTATGTAAGATTCTGGGGGCTGATGAATTATCCAATCAGTCTGAGTATCGACATAACGAAGCAAGAGTTGAAAACCGAAAAGCATTATCAGACATTTTGGGTGAGCATATCGGCAAGTTTGAGGCTGATCTGTTTTTAGAGCAATGCCAAGATAACTTTGTGCCTGCAGCAGAGATTAAGAACCTGCAACAGGTTTTTGAATCTGAAAAATCCCGGCAGCTATTATTAAAAGAAGAGAAAGAGGGACGGCAGACCATCCGACCAAAAACGACCGTATTTAGCATCCAGCCGTAAGATAGGTTTAGATAAAAAACATATTGGGAGGGTTGGTTATATATTTAGGATAATATACTCTTTTTATTTGTTATATTTCGGTTACTACTTAATTCATTAGTAGCGAATTATGAAGACCTCAACCGATTTAACGTCTCTTACCTCTGCTCTGGAAGAAAATATGGATCTGTCGGACTTGGGAATAACCAAACATTTTAAACCCGGCGATACCATTGTAACAGAGGATGCCCCCGTACGATCCATACCGATAGTTACCTCCGGGAGCATAAAGGTAATGCAATCTGATGATACCTATAGGGAGATGGTTTTATATTACTTGCGGCCCGGAGAAACCTGTATTATGTCGTTTTTGGCTGGATTATATCATGATACCAGTAAGGTGAAGGCCGTTGCAGAGGAGGAGTCAGAAGTTCTATTTATTCCCGTCAATAAAATTCACGAGCTAATTCGAGAACATCCCCAATGGCTAAACTATATTTTTCAGATCTATCATAAACGGTTTGAGGAATTATTGGAGGTTGTGGATGCAGTGGCATTTAAAAAGATGGATGAGCGTCTTCTGCAGTTTTTACAGAAACGATGCGAGGTGATGGAAACCGATACGTTGACAATGACGCATGATCAGCTGGCACAAGAGCTGGGAACGGCGCGTGAGGTCATCTCTCGATTGCTGAAAAAGATGGAGGCTGAAGGATTTGTCGAACTGGGAAGAAATAAGATTACACTTATGTGATAAAAGTCACTGACATTGGATGAACAGTCAACTATAATAGCGTTCAATTTGAAAATCGAGATATTTAACAATGAATGAGTCGACGAAATACACCTTGCTAAATAACTGGCATCCAATGCGCTGGGTTGCTCTGGGCGTGGGAGTACTATTTGTCGGTATGGGTGCTTGGCATGCAGATATTCTATCGGTTTTGCTGGGTGGATTTTTCCTGTACCAGGCAGTAACGAATACCGGATGTCTGTGTGGAAATTGTGCAGTACCCGCACGGGCAACGACGAAATCCGGAAGTGGTAATATTGAAGAGGTGGAATTCACCGAAATTAACGAGGACTGATATGGCTAAGACGAAAAAAAAGAAAACGACATTTAACGAAGTTATTAACGGAGAAAAGCCAGTGCTGGTCGATTTTTATGCCGATTGGTGTGGACCTTGTAAAATGATGAACCCTATATTGAAAGATTTAAAAAAGAGTATGGGGGATGCCATCAATATTATCAAAGTGGATGCCGAAAAGAATGCTGATGCAGCAATTAAGTATAACGTCCGTGGGGTGCCAACACTGATCCTTTTTAAAGGTGGTCAGATACTTTGGCAGCAATCCGGGGTAGTACAAGCCAAACAACTGGAACAGATTATTAATCAAAAATTAGGACAGAAATGAGCGACAAAAAACACGAGTACCACGTAGATTTAGATTGGAAAGAGGGGCGTATCGGGTCCCTAAGTTCTCCTGAACTTGAGGATAAAATTGAGGTGGCGACACCACCGCAATTCGACGGTGGCGTGGAGGGTACTTGGTCACCCGAACACCTTTTTGTTTCGTCGGTAAGCAGTTGTTTTATGACTACATTTGTAGCTATTGCCGAGTATTCAAAGCTTAATTTTGAAAACCTTAGTGTGAATGCCACTGGCAAGCTTAGCAAAGAAGATGGAAAATTTGTGGTGTCAGAAATAACAATGAATCCTGAGCTTACAATAGCTGACGAAAAGTTTGCTGACAAGGCTAAGCGTATTATGGAAAAGGCTGAAGAGGCTTGCCTGATCACCCGATCAATCAAGACCACAATTCACTTTGAACCTAAAGTGACTATTGCAGCCCTTAAGTAATTTTTGAGCAAATTGTTTCAAAATCAGAAAACATAAATACATTCTATTTAATCTAAGAACACATACTTATGAGTGATTTAAATCAAATCGGCTTGGATAAAGCCAAATCAAAAGAGTTGGCAGACAAACTGAATGAGCTTCTGGCAAACTATTCAGTATTCTACCAAAATACGCGCGGATATCATTGGAATATTAAAGGTGATGACTTTTTTGAGCTTCACGTGAAGTTTGAAGAATTGTATGATGATTTACTGGTAAAAATCGATGAGGTGGCCGAGCGAATTTTAACGCTCAACTATTCTCCAAATCATCGATACTCCGGTTATATTGAGAAGTCTGCAATTGAAGAAAGTAACCATGTATCAGATGGCAAAACAGCGGTTCGTGAGATTTTAGATGCATTTAAAACAATCATCACGCTGCAACGAGACATATTGGAGCTGTCTGATGATGTGGGTGATGAGGGAACCAATGCCTTGATGAGTGATTACATCCGCGAGCAGGAGAAAGAAGTTTGGATGTATTCCTCATATGTTGATGAGAATTAATGGATGGAACGCAGTTTTTAGTAAAGGCCTTTATGTTAATTCATGAAGGCCTTTATTATTGGTAAGTTATTTCTGTGAAAGGTAATTAGTAAACTATTAAGCCCAATTAGCTTATGTCATATTACTACAGTAAAACATTAGATGATTCTTTTGAGGATGCAATCGAAAAAACAACGGAAGCCCTCAAAGAGGAAGGGTTTGGCGTTCTTACTGAAATTGATATTAAGGCAACCCTGAAAAAGAAGCTGGATGTTGATTTTAAGAAGTATCAGATTTTAGGGGCCTGCAATCCTCCGTTGGCTCATAAAGCGCTATCATCCGAGGATCACATTGGATTAATGCTGCCCTGCAATGTCATTGTACAGGAGCATGAAAACGGAGAGGTTGAAGTTTCTGCCGTGGATCCCATTGCTTCTATGCAGGCCGTCGAGAACGACGAACTCGGGGGAATAGCCCAAGAGGTTCGTGACTTGCTAAAAAAGGTGATAGATAATTTGTGATCCAGCCGGTTGGCTAAGGTGTTTCATAAACCACTGAGTTGATATTCATGCCTGCCCCAACGGATGATAGAACGATCACATCGCCGGAATGTATGTGATGGTCGTCCATCTTTCCGCCCAAAATCAGATCAAGTAAGGTAGGCACAGTAGCAACGGAGGTGTTACCAAGCCACGAGATAGTCATGGGCATAAGGTCATCGGGCACATCCTCTTTGCCGTATAATTTGCCAAGTCGTTGTATAATGGCTTCATCCATTTTAGCATTAGCCTGGTGGATGAGCACTTTATGGACATCCTCGAAATCGAGGTCGGCTTTATCCAGGCTCGACTTTACAAGGTCGGGCACATTGGTTAGCGCATACTGATACAGTTTACGCCCGTTCATATGCATGTAAAGTGGGGCATCCGCCATTTTTGGATCAAAAGGCGGTTCCATCCGTAAAAAGTAGGCTTCTTCTTTGGCATCTGTACGTGCAGCATGACTTAAAATGCCAATTTCTTTATCTGTTTTTTTTGATTCCAAGACGGTAGCTCCGGCCCCATCGGCGTAAATCATGCTGTCCCGGTCATTGGGATCGCAAATGCGCGAAAGTGTTTCAGTGCCAATCACCAGGCAGCTGGAGGCGTCTCCGCTTTGCAGGTAATAATTTGACTGTATTATACCTTGCGTCCAGCCCGGACATCCGAAAGGAAGATCATAGGCCACACAATTCGGGCTTTCGATTTCCAACTTTTGTTTGACCCGCGAAGCAAGACTGGGGACCATGTCGGTTACGGGATTGTCAGCACGAACATCCCCAAAGTTATGTGCCACGATGATATAGTCAAGTTCTTCAGGATCAAGTTCTGCATCTTGAAGTGCATTTCCACCAGCTTCAGCAGCCATATCAGAAGCAAGTATATCATCTGCTGCATACCGTCGTTCTTTAATACCAGTAATTTCCTCAAACTTCTGGATAATCTCCTCGTTTGTTTTGTCAAAGGGAGAGCCATCAGCATTTAAAAAAGTACGATTCAAGAAGTCATTGTTGGTAACTTTTTTCGGCGGAATATATGATCCCGTGCCGGTTATTATTGAGCGATAGGAATGAGTCATAATTATCAATTCCAGTAGTAAAGTATTGAAAATGTCCTATTATTTAATGCTGTATTGTGGTTATATTTTTGGCGAACTGCAAAAAGAAAAGTCAGCATATATAAAATTCGTATTTAAAGATCTTTTTTTCTGCAGTCTTCATATTCCATACATATTAAAGTGATTATTTCGAGCTGATTTTAAGAGTTTTTACCTTGTGGTACGCGTTGATACCCTTGTATATAAAAGAGATTTGAAATCACTTTATTGATAACAATTTAACTACTTTAAGAACCCCATTTTTATGTCCTATAAAGATAAGTACACCACTGCAGAAGAAGCCGTAAAGCTAATTAATTCGGGAGACCGCGTCTTTATCCATAGTGTGGCAGCAGCGCCCCAGCCACTTATTGATGCTATGACGAATCGTGCTCCCGAGCTTGAGAATGTTGAAATTGTTCACTTGCATACCGAAGGAGACGCACCGTATGTAAAGCCGGAATACAGCGATACTTTTCATACCGACGCCTTTTTTGTGGGTGCCAATGTTCGAAAGGCTGTGAACGAGGGAAGCGCCGATTATTTGCCAATTTTTCTCAGTGAGGTTCCGGGTTTGTTCCGACAGAATATTATGCCGATTGATATTGCACTTGTTCAGGTTTCACCACCGGATAAGCACGGCTACTGCTCCTTGGGTGTTTCTGTGGATGCTACTCGTGCTGCTTTGCAAGAGGCAAAACGAGCCATTGCTTTGGTCAATCCTAACATGCCGCGTACACACGGAGACGGTATTTTTCATGCCAGCCGATTTAATGCGTTGGTTGAGGGAGAAGGGTCATTGCACGAATTAAATATCCCTGAGCCCAATGAGGTGGAAAGAAAAATAGGTCAAAATTGTGCTGATCTCGTCGATAATGGTGCTACGTTACAGATGGGCATTGGCGCTATTCCCAATGCGGTATTAGAAGCGCTTGACGGACATAAAGATTTGGGAATCCATACGGAGATGTTTTCTGACGGTGTTATGGATCTCGTTGAAAAAGGGGTCATCAATGGAAAAGAGAAGGCAACACACCCCGAAAAAATTGTTGCAAGTTTTGTGATGGGAAGCCGCGAGCTCTATGATTTCATGGATGATAATCCCATGATAGCCATGCTGGATGTGGAGTACGTAAATGATACTGCGGTAATCCGGAGAAATCCCAAAGTGACGGCTATAAACAGTGCGGTAGAAGTTGATATTACCGGCCAGGTTTGTGCTGATTCTATTGGTACTTATCACTATTCAGGTGTTGGAGGACAGATGGATTTTATCCGTGGGGCATCACTCAGCGAAGGCGGTAAGCCAATTATTGCGCTTCCATCAACGACCAGAAAAGGACAAAGTAAAATTGTGCCTTATCTAAAGAAGGGGGCCGGCGTGGTAACGACGCGTGCCCACGTACATTATGTTGTAACGGAGTATGGCGTAGCCAACCTCTATGGCAAAAATATGCGTGATCGTGCCAAAGCACTTATTGATATTGCACATCCCGATCATCGCGAAGAACTGAATAAAGCCGTACGGGAACGGTTTAAGCACGTTTGATAAAAGCTTGAACAAAAACTTCCTGTAATTATTTTTCTATGGCCCCACCAGTATTTGGGTGGGGCATTATAATGCAAAGAAAAAGATAGTTTCTGGGACCCGATTTAACGGAGCTATTATTATCCCGATAATCCGGGATGTTCATATCTAAAAGCTTTTGAGCTTGTACTTCATTTTTGGGTATTGAATATTTGAGAATGCACTCATTGCAGCTAATCGTTGAGAGAAAATCATTCACGCCTCATATATTTTTTTCAACTCCTTTTATCAGAAGATGATATTAAATAAGAATTTGTGTCTTTGAATTTGTACCATATGTGGTAATCCGAAATAAGTAGCCCTGGCACACATTATGAAAGAACATAAAGGGATGCGTCCGCAGGATGTGGTTATTCTCCTGAAAATTATTGCGATGGGAGATCAGAAGTGGTATCTGAAAGATCTGGCTGCTCAGCTTAATATTAGTAACTCAGAAGTGAGTGAGTCTTTGCACAGATCGGTAATTGGGGGACTGATAGAAAGCGACAAAAAATCAGTTGAAAAACAGAAATTGCTGGAGTTTTTGGTATATGGGGTGAGGCATGTATTTCCTGCTATTGAGGGAAGGTTAGCCCGGGGGATGCCTACTGCTTTTTCGGCTTCTGTATTAAGTGGAGAGTTTGTGGTTGAGAATCCGTATATATGGCCAACTCAAGGATATCGAACAAAAGGCATTTCTATTGCGCCACTGTATCATACGGTGCCTCAAGCCTGTAAGAATGATGCGTTACTCTATGACTTGTTAGCATTAACTGATGCCCTTAGAATGGGGGCTAAAAGTGATGTTTTGATCAAGCTTTTATCCCAGCGAATGGGCATCAGTTAAGCTAATTGTGACTATAGATTAAAATCCTACCTGAAGGATGGCAAAGAAGTTTGATTGATCAAAACCATCATTGGTTGGGAATGAATAGGTGAATTTCAGCTTGGTGAATTTGTTAGGACTGTGGTTGAACCCAACGAGAATCTGTTCGGTATCCTGCGCTAAATTGTCCCCTTCAAAAGCATCCCATCGGGCCAAGAGGCGACTGTTCTCCGTAACAAAATATCCGGCTGTAACATAATAACCGTATGGGTTACTGTCGGCTCCCAACTCTGGGTTTCTCCATGCGTTAATAAACTCACCGTCGAGTAATAGCTTCCCTTGCGTGGTACTGGCATAGGTGGTCAAGAGGGTTTGATGTCCCACATATCCGGTTGAGAGATTTCCACTTCCCGGTGTATCTTTAGTTTCATTAGCCAAACTTACACCCAGTTTTGTTTGGCTGGCTCCATCACCAAAATAGCTTTCAACACGGCCTATGTACAGAAATTTGTTGTCATCGTTACTGTTGCCGTTATAACCATTGCCATTAAAAACACCGCCGGTAAAACGGAATGTTTTTCCAGAAGTATAGGTATCTATCTGCAGCCCTAACTGTCGTTTGAGACCCAGCCGATTGACAACGGTAGAACGTCCTGCAAACAAGACCGATCCTGCTCCTGTCAAGTATTCATGAGAAAAGGGAGACTTAAAAAGTCCTGCTTTTACTATAACTTTTGAAGATGGTCGATAATAAGCATTAGCATCTAACACCGATGGACTTTTAAGCATAGTGGCCTGCAGTTTATAGCCGAACTTACCATTGAATGTCCCGCCCATCTTAAATCTTCCTTTTGATGCGTGGAAACCATTGCCGGCATTTCTTTCCAGTTGAAAGTCGGCTTGTCCCTGAAGCAAAATTCCAAAAGAAAAGTAGTCGTTTTTTAAATGCTCTTGAAGGTTTTCGACTTGCTGTTCAAAATTTACTGATTCCTGTGCAAAAGTGTTCGTACTCATAGACAGAAAAATAACTGCGGTGAGTATAGAAGTAATTAGATTGATACTATATTTCATACTGAATCCCAATTAGGTTTATAGATTATACCGTTAGGATCAGTTATCGTAGAACTGGAAATTTTCTTAAGTAAAAATGAGGGGGCTACAGGTGATTTGATATCAAATCTATAGGGAAGGCTGGGGCAATAAATATATTAACCGCTGAAAAGATAGTTGTCAGTGGGAGTTTTGTTTAAAACAGGAGGAAATAGTGCTTACCAATATATCATAACTGCCATAATTTTTCCTGACGATACCATTTGCGTGAGAAAGAAGCGTACTGCGTTCTGCATCGCTTAGTTTCTTTCCGGTATATACTATTTTGGGAATTGAAGAAAATCGCTCATTATTATTTACTTGCTTTAAAAAATCTAAGCTATCTGTGTCACGGATAATATAATCGCTAACAATACAATCAATATGGTGATCTTCAAGAGCCTGGTGCGCTTTTTCTATGGTATTTACCGCTATACAGTTGGCAAAAGTGTAGGTTAGATATTCTTTGACAGCTAAATTATGAACTTCACTGTCATCAATTACAAGGATTGTTTTATTTCTATGATTCAGTTGTTTGTTATTGTTAAAACCGAATTGGCCAGTGCCCGTTTCTGCTGTTGATATACTCTCTGATAGTTTATCGTATGCTGGCAGATAAAGGGTAAACACAGATCCTTTTCCAACCTCACTTTTAACTTGGAGCGCACCCCCTATTTTTTTAGTTAATTTCTGAGAAATATCTAATCCAAGTCCTGTACCTTCTTTTGAGTTTTTTGTGCGTTTATAGCGACCAAAAATGGTATCTAATTGGTCTTTGGGGATTCCAATTCCGGTGTCCTCAACTCTAAATGCTACAGCATTGTCACTATCAATTTGCATGGTGGCAAGTTCTTGATTTGTAGCCGAGGAAATCTCAAGAGTTACATTACCTTCATTCGTGAATTTGAAGGCGTTTGAAAGTAAATTCTTTAAAATACGTTTAACATATGTTTGATTGGTCGAGATATAAGATTGCTGCAGAGAAGAGGTTTCGTAATTAAAATCAATCCCATTCCGTTGTGCAATAGGTTTAAATACTAAGTAGAGTTTTTGTGCAAACGAGTCCAGGTCTAACGAGTCAGATAAGATATCTTTTGATGTTTCATCGTTATTACTCGGATCAAAGAATTCATTTATATAGTTAAGAAGATGTTTCCCCGAAAAGTGAATGGCTTGCTGAAATTTACCAAACCCTTTTTGAAAGTCCCCGGGCTGTTTATCAAAAAGCAATTTGTTGGATAGAATAATGGACTGCAAACTGGTGCGCATATCATGCGCTGCGTTTACGAGTAGCTCTTCTTTTTGTTGGTGCTTGGAAAGGTATTGCGCTGCAATTTTTCGCTGTCTTTGAAGTTTGCGAACCTTATACCATGAGCTGCTTATATCTTTATTTATTGCCAAAATATATGATTTGCCATCATATGATATTTTATTTAAATGGATTTCAGCAGGAAAAACGACCCCCACCCCTCGAACGATATTGGTGCAGAGAGAAATTGATTTTTGTTGTTCTTCTAAAAGGGGTTGAACTAATTTCTTAAATGATTTTGTGGTGTATTCGGAAAAAATATCTGAGGGAGTAATCTCCTCAAGATCTATATTTCTGTTTTTAAAATTATTTGCCGCTGTCTTGTTAATGTAATGACATCTAAGCGTCTCTGCATCAAAGACGAAAATGCTTTCAGAGCTAAGATTTAGTATATCGGAAAAGAGTTCTGAAGAGTTGGTTATTAATTCTTTTTGAGGTGCCGATTTACCTGTCGATAATTCACGTTTCAATATGGTGGGGAGGCGGTATAAGTCTTTAGGTGACATACAATCCGTGGCTCCCCTATTGGTCAGATCATGAAATACATTTTTGGTAAGATTCTCAGTAAAAAAAATTACAGGACTGTTGGGAAAGTCTTTTGCAACGACAGGTAGCAGGCTAAAGGAAGACGAAGATTCTTCAGAGAGAATGACGGCATCCCAGTAGTTATTATCAATTGCCCTCTGACTAACATCTTCTGGATGCTCCATTATCAAATAATCAACATTGATACCTTCCGTTTCAATGCATTCAATTATCTGAGAACAGTAATCTTCAGAAACATTAATAAGTAATAGGTGTAGCTTCACTTTTGTCAATAGTCCTATTATAAGCCGTGTAGAGCCAAATTATCCACCGGTTGGCAGAGGAGGAAATGTGTTATTCCTTAATGATATTTCATATAACCAAATATCAATAAAAATCCTCGCAACATCATATTCAAGAGGCAATTAAATTTTTTTAATATTAATTTTTTTTAATAAATTCTTTTCGGAAATGACTCCCAAAAAAAGAGGGTATTTCCGGGGTACAGAATTACATTTAGGACTATTAGAATTACATGTTGGCTTATGAACAAGGATGATACTAATGACGAAAGTAGTGACGAACCGTCTGAATCAAAATCCGGGAAGATGCTTCGAAGCTATTTTACCGGAGAGTTTCAATCTGTTTACATAAACAAGAATAATATTCGGTACGAACAGGTTAAGACGACTTTAGAACTTCAAGAAGAAATTGTTTGCGATAAAATGCACAAGGCCATGTCGCCCATAAGCGCGATATCAGGGTACTTGGAGTTGATGAAGATTATGCTTGAAAATGACAAAGACAAAGAATCTATTGAACGTTATAGAAGTAAGGTTGAAGAGGGCATAGGAGAACTCGGAGAAATTGTTGAGGAACTATATGATGCTTTTGATGAAGGCATACAAAAGAATAGGTCTAAATTCTCTACAGAAATAAGTTTCGATAACACTACTACCCAGGCAAATTAGTATGTGCTACCAAAGCGTGTCGTACTGTTGGCCCTTGGGATTTTGAAAGATGTTGACTTGCAAATCATAGAGGTGCTGTCGCAAGATGTGAATTTTTTGAGCATCAAAATTAGATATCAAGGTATTCGGATTGAAGTCTCTTGCAAGTAATATCTTGGATTGTAATAAAGTTAAATTTTTATGTTCAGCAATAAAAAACTGTTGAAATAGATCACTAAAATCTTTCTCCGGTAACAACTGGAGAAAGTCTGATTCGCTTTCATCATTTCCTCCCGCAGTTATGGGATGCGACTCTTCATGATCAGCATGGCCTTCCTCTCTTTCTTCATCAATATCAGGAAAATCCTTAACAGGTTTTGATTGTAAATCAGCAACGTATTCCTGAGTTGGATGTACCCCTTCCAGAGCCGGTATATTAGAGGAAAAACTTGTCTTTGATGATCGAGGAAGCATGATCGACTCTACTTAGGAAGTCTTGATTTTTGTTAAGGTTTATTTTTAGGGTTATCGGTGATATTAGGCTTTTCTTTAAGAATTTTAGAGCAGGGCGCCAGCGAAATAAAAAATATCATCAACGGAGTATGAATCATTGTACAGTTATTTATTTCGTTTTTGGTAAAAAAATTTAAGTGATGCCGCCTACCGACGATAACGGAATATGAATAGCTAAAACTATTTGTTCCCGGTTGATGATAAGGTCCGCCGAGGTCAAATCTGTAGTAATATTTTTACCTAAAAGTACTGGAGTTAATAATGAGTAAAATAAAAGCACTCGTAGTAGACGATTCAAAAATTATGAGAAGTGCTGTAAAGCGTGCTCTCAATAATCTTATGTTAGCTGATTTTGAATACGTGGAAGCCAAGGATGGTGAAGATGCACTTGAAAAATTTAATAAAGAAATTGAAATCATGTTCGTTGACTGGAACATGCCTAATATGACAGGAGTTGAGTTTGCCCAGGCCATCCGGGAGCAGGGTAACGACCACATTCCCATTATCATGGTGACAGCCGAAAAGTCTATGGGTAAGGTTGACAAGGCTTTAAATGAAGGCGGAGCCAATGAGTATGTAACAAAACCATTTACGGCAGATAAAATGCATAAAGCCATCAGCGATTACTTTGACGAAGAGGGAAATATTGCCGGTGGCGGTGATGATGAGGAAGAAGACAAAAGTTTTTTCAAAGGCATACTAAACTCTTAAAAAAGCAGGTAGCAAATAGATGAAATTAGCAGAGATTGAAGAATTAGAGCAGATCCCGGAAGAATTGGTGGAAAAGGTTGAGGAGTCTGTTTTGAATACATTTGGTTCAATAATTGGCGAAGAGCTGGAGTACATAGAGTACGAAAACGGAGATAAGCCTTTGAATGGGATAATTGGAAATATTGCGGTTTTCAATACGGATCATACGCTTTCATTGATGTTGGCCATTCCCAAAGATACGGCCTTATACTTTTCAAAAGTATTTATCGGGATGGAATTACCCTTTGAAAGTGATGATATGGGAGACCTGGTTGGAGAAATTTCAAACATTTTAGCCGGTGATGTTGCTGCAAATGTAGAAAAGGTTGGATTTCGAGGACAGTCATCATTGCCTACGGCAACACGAGGCAGTGATTTAACCCTCTTTATGCCGAACAAGCCTCCAACTAAAAAAATGAAGTTTATTAGCGAGAATACAGAATTTTTGCTGACGATGGTATTAAGTGAATCTAACTAAACAGTATTGGGATGAGTAGCATAAATCAACAGCGGATAGAAGATCTAGGAAATATAATGCGTGCGCTTGCCGATGTATGGCCGGCCGATCGCGATAATGTTGCCGTTGCCGGAGCCCAGTTTGAGGAATTTATTTCCACCTTTGATGAAGATCCCGGGCAGTTGCAGCGACTTATAGATATGGCTTGGAAAGGATTAAAGTATCTTTTCCAGGAGGATGATTATTTTATAAGTGTCAAGACAGCTACCATGCAGGCTGTTAATACGATTCGCGAGTATTTGGTAAATGAAGGTAATATCGAAGTCGAGGTTTTTGAGAAGGCTTATGATGATCTTGTTGATGCATTAGAGGGGGAAAAGGAATCTGCTGATGAACTGATAGAGCTTGAGGAGGAATCTGCAAAATCTGTTGAGCCAGATACGCCGAGTGAAACGAAAGTTGATGAACCTAAAACTCTGAACGATTTAGCCTCTTATATAATGGGGCTGGAAGAAGACGATGCTTCAGGTGAATATATAGAAAGCTTGAATGCTATTACGGTAGCAGTAATGTCTAATGCTCGACCGGATATTGCAGAAGTTTTGGAAGGGGCTAAACTACATCTTGATAAGGTTCGTACGGATGGTCGGGAGAAACATGAAGGTTGGTTGCAAGAGATTGCATCTATTACTGAGAAAGCTATTGAGATTGAAGAGGCTCAAGAGTGGGATGAAAGTCAGCAAATAGAGACTGAGGAAGATTCGGCTTCAGATATCACGGATAAAGAAAATATTTCTGAGGAGTTGCCTTCGCTATCTGAGGAGTTTTATATCCCCGATGATATTGATACCGCTATGGTGGGGGAATTTATTACGGAGTGTACGGAGCTTTTGGAGATGGCCGAAGGAGCGCTCCTGGATTTGGAGGAGAATCCGAATGACAGTGAGCTTGTTAATAAGGTATTTCGCGCGTTTCATACTATTAAGGGTACCTCTGCTTTTATGGGGCTGGACCCCATATCAGAATTTACGCACCATCTTGAAACAGTGCTTAGTATGGTGCGGGATGGGGAAATCAATTTCGATGTGGCATGTGCCGACATCTCCCTGGAAGCTATCGACGTTATTACCAAGATGCTTGACGTTGTTGAAGGTGCGGAAGCGGGAGATCAATTGCCTAAACCCCTGAATTTTGAACGATTGACCAAGGTTCTGCACCGTGTGGAGGATGAAAAATTGGCTCCCAAGAAGGCCCTCGAAGAAGCGGGAGGGATTCAATATGAGAATTCGCCCACTACTGAAGAGTTGTTGGCAGACAGTGGGGGACAAAAAACAAATGGAACGTCTAAAGAGGGTTCTGATGACAGCCAAACAGAATCATCGGTACGTGTAAATGTCAGTAGGCTCGATCAGCTTATTGATATGGTGGGTGAGTTGGTTATTGCTCATTCGGTAGTAGCACAAGATGAAAGCATTCCCGATCATTCTGAGCTGCAGAAGAAGATCAATCATACCAGTAAGATTCTTCGGGAACTACAGGATACAAGTTTAGCACTGCGGATGGTACCCCTGAAGGCCACCTTCCATAAAATGAATCGCCTGGTCCGGGATCTGTCGCGAAAGGCCGACAAGTCAGTAAAGCTTTCGACCTTTGGTGAGGACACTGAAATTGATCGCAACATGGTGGACATTATTAACGAACCGCTTGTACATATGGTTCGTAATGCTATTGACCATGGTATTGAAACACCAGAAGAGCGAGCGAAATCCGGAAAGCCGGAGGAAGCGCAAGTATGGCTGCGAGCTTCGCAGGAAGGAGGCAAGGTTGTAATAGAGATTGAAGATGACGGTAGGGGAATTAATAAAGATAAAGTTTTAGAAAAGGCTATTTCCAAGGGTCTTGTTGAGCCCAACCAAAAAATGACGGACAAAGAGATCTATAATCTCATTTTCTTGCCAGGATTTTCTTCTACTGATGAGGTGACCGACTTATCGGGACGGGGTGTTGGAATGGATGTAGTTCGTAAATCGATTGAGGACCTCAAAGGAAAGGTTGATATAGAATCGGAAGAGGGTAAAGGAACCAAAATTATTATAGAGTTACCATTTACTCTTGCTATTACCGATGGAATGCTCGTCCGTGTTGGATCACAGCGATTTATAGTGCCAATCCTGAACATTGATCAAGCGTTCAGGGCACAGCGTAACGATTTATTTACAGTAATGGGTAAGTCGGAAAAAGTTTCTATACGCGGTGAAACGGTACCAGTTATTCGATTGCATGATCATTTCAATATCAGTGATGGAATAGAAGATCTAACGGATGGGACCTTGTTGGCGATACGAAATGCCAATAAAAAGTATGCTTTATTGGTAGACGAAGTGATAGGGCAGCAACAACTTGTGGGTAAGTCTATCAATATGGCTGCACAGATGGACCATATTTCAGGAGGTGCTATTTTGGGTGATGGTACGGTCGGGCTCATACTGGATACCGCTGCATTGATACAGAATTAGAGTCTACAGTATAGTATCATCGGTTCCCGGTCGATCTGAAGATTGAAATGAATTAGTAACAAGGTGCCTAAGATAGGATTCGAGCATCTGCTCTTAAAAGTGTTGAAGAATGAATTTAAAACCGGCAGAATTCAAAAAAATACAAACCAAGATTTATGACTATTGCGGTATAAATCTGCATGAAGGAAAACAGGCTCTCGTCCGGTCGAGAGTTATGAAACGCATTCGAAAGTTGGGGCTACAAAACTTTGCCCATTATCTGGATTATCTTGAACGTGATTCTTCGGGCGAAGAGTTTCTGGCGTTGGTTGATGTATTAACAACAAACAAAACCAGCTTTTTTCGGGAAAACCAGCATTTCAAGTTTATACGTGATAATGTATTGCCCCAGATAAACGGCAGGCAGGTAAAGTGGTGGTCAGCCGGTTGTTCAACAGGAGAAGAGGCGGTAAGCTGCTCAATTATTATCCGCGAAAATATTAATCCCAAGTCAGTCAAACTTTTGGGTACTGATATCTCTCGTGATGTGATAAAGACAGCTAAAAGAGGAGTATATCCGGCAAAGTCTGTGGACGGAGTATCACCAAAATTGATCAGCAAATATTTTCGAAAGGCAAGCGAGGATCAGTATCAGATTGCAGAAAATATTCGAAAGATGATTACATACGGTCGATTGAATCTTAAGAAGAAATGGCCGTTAAATGGTCCTTTTCAAGTAATCATGTGCCGTAACGTAATGATCTATTTTAATCGAGAAACACAGCAAGAGTTAGTTGCTCGGTTTCGGGAAATTTTAGAGCCCGGAGGATATCTCTTTTTAGGGCACTCCGAGAGTATAGCAAGTGCAGACAGAAGCTTTGAAAATATAAGTCCGGCCGTATATCGGAAGAAATAATCCATTGGCATGAAAACAGTAGTAGGTGTAAGTGATTTAAGAGTCTCCGGGAATACCGATGAGACTATTATTACATATGCGCTGGGTAGTTGTTTGGGAATTGCTGCATACGATCCCACTATTAATGTCGGCGGTTTGTTACATGTAATGCTCCCATTATCTAAAGCCGATCCCGAAAAGGCGAAGCTGAAACCTGAAATGTATGTTGATACCGGTTTTCAGCTTTTGTTAGATGGACTCTACGATTTGGGAGCCAAGAAGCGAAATATCAAAATTACCGTGGCAGGTGGGGCAAGTATGAGATCGAAAGACAGGGATGATTACTTTAAAATTGGGAAACGAAATATTACTGTCCTTCGAAAGCTGCTCTGGAAAAATAGATTTATGATATCCAGCGGGGATGTAGGCGGGAATATTTCCCGTACGATGGCTTTGCGGATTGCTGACGGATATATAACTATTAACAAAAAGCCCATTGGTGTAAATAAATAAGATGGAATATTAAATTCTTCTAATTTTTGAGCTTTGGTGTCAATTTGATTGAACTCTGCAGCATTTGGTTCGATAACATAGAGAGCTGTTGTTTGTGGATAATGATCAAAAACACTCATTCCAACAATCATTTTGGCGATGAATATATTAGTTGTAGAAAATAATAGAACAAGAGGTACAGGAATTGTTCATGTAATTCGCAAAATAAATTTAAAGCTGGAAAACTTATATCAGGCTCATGATGTCAGCAATGGATTGGAAATTTTGAAAACCCGTTTGGTAGATTTGATGCTGGTTGATATCGATATGTCAGTAATAGATGGTTTGGAAGTGCTGGGTAAAATGCGTTCTTGTACTGACGGTACTGAAGTACCAACAATAGTAGTATCTTCGCGAAGAGATATGAAATTATTCAATGCTGTTACAAGCAGTGGGCTTGGGTATCTTCACAGACCATTTAGCTGGAGAATGTTGCGACAAAAGATATTAAAGTTTAAAAATGGCGATGTCACGTATGTCATATAAAAAAGAAATATATGAAGCTGCTGCGAAAACATTTGAGATAACATGTTTTCTGTTTCCTCTGGAGGAAGAGGAGGTGAACAATGAATCTCAAGAGCAGTTATCGCTTTCACATATGCAGTCAGTGGTCGAGTTTAGCGGTGCAATTGATGGAATGGTGGTTATCACTCCGTCAAAAGCATTACTAAGTGCAATGGCAGGAAATATGTTGGGAATTGATGAACCCAATGACGATGAAAAGGAAGAAGCGTTATGTGAAGTGGCAAATATTATAAGTGGCAATATAGCTCCTATTTTCAGCCAAAAGGGAGATATATGTTATATAAGCCCTCCACAGCTTTTTGACAGTAGAAAAAAGTTAACAAAAAAGATTAAGGATTCGTTGAAAGAAACCGTTCGGATATTTCTGGACGAAGGGGCCGCCGATATCGAAGTTCACTATCAAGATCAGGAGAAATTATGATAAAAGTATTAGTAATTGACGACTCGGCATTAGTTCGGAAACTGCTTACCAAAGAGCTGGATAAGGAGTCAGATATCATGGTCGTAGGTACAGCAATGAATCCCTATGTGGCGCGGAAAAAGATTGCCGAGCTCAAGCCTGATGTCTTAACACTTGATCTTGAGATGCCACGGATGGATGGCCTTTCTTTTTTGTCAAAGCTTATGAAGCATCATCCCATGCCGGTAGTGGTCGTAAGTTCATTAACTCCTGCCAATAGTGAAAATGCGCTAACAGCACTCCGGTTGGGAGCTGTTGATGTAATTTGTAAGCCCGGATCGGCTTATTCTACGAAAGAGATTTCAAGAAAAATTATCAAATCGGTGCGTACTGCTTCGGTGGCAAGTGTGAAAAAATCAACTACGCAGCTGACCCAGAAAAAACAGGTTGGAAATGCAAATAGTTTACCCAAGGCTCGATTAAAGACAACGACAAAAAAGTTGATTGCCATAGGATCCTCAACAGGAGGAACAAAAGCTCTTGAAGAGATCTTGCCGGCCTTACCGCCCCGTTTGCCGGGTACGGTGATTGTGCAACATATGCCTCCTGTTTTTACGAAGAGTTTTGCCGAACGATTAAATGAGGTTTGCAGAGTAAATGTTAAAGAAGCTGAAGACGGCGATTGGATTCAGCCCGGACAAGTGCTCATTGCCCCTGGAAATTATCATATGCTTGTGCAAAAGAAGGGGGCCAAATATTATACAAAGATTAAACAGGGTCCTCCCGTGCATCATCATCGTCCCAGTGTGGATGTAATGTTTAATTCGGTAGCTGAGGCTGCGGGTATCAACGCAACGGGTGTTATTTTAACGGGTATGGGGTCCGACGGAGCGAAAGGTCTAAAAAAGATGCGAGATCAGGGAGCACATACAATCGGCCAAAACGAAAAAACCTGTGTAGTGTATGGAATGCCCAAGGTAGCCCAGGAAGTGGGTGCTGTTGCCGAAGTCTTACCGCTATCAGAAATTGCTGAGGCTATTGTCACCCGAACCAAGGAAAAGGTTGTGTAATGCAGGTACTATTTTTACTCAAATATTGTAGCTATGGATATTAAGATTTTGGTGGTGGATGATAGTCCAATAATGCGAAAAGTAATTGAGCGGACTTTTAATATCTGTGGTTATGAAAGCACATCGATATTTGAGGCCAGCAATGGTAAGGAGGGGCTTGAAATTTTAGAGCAGCATGCCATTGATCTGCTTATCGTGGATATTAATATGCCTATTATGGATGGCGTGCAGATGCTAAAAGAGGTTAAGAAAGAAGATCAAACCAAAGAAATTCCTGTCCTGATTATTTCAGCGGAGAGTAATGAAGAGAGAATAGAAAAGTTGAGCCGTTTTGGGGCAACTTTCATCCACAAACCATTTACGCCGGAAAAACTGATGGCAAAAATGGAGCAGCTTATCTGAGGTTAAAGAAATTCCTTTCAAAAATTATTTAAGAAGTTTGACAGCGAGACGATAAGAGTACTGTAATTTAGGAGTGGAACAACTACTTGTCTGATTGAATGAAGTTCAATTGGATCGTCACAAATTTCTTAATAGAACATTTTTGTTATGAGTGAAACAATAGCTAAAGAAAAAGAAGTGGATAGCCAATCTAATGTGGATATCGACGGCGGCAAGTTCTTGACTTTCTTTCTTGGAGAAGAGGAGTATGCCATCGAGATTCTGAAAGTACAAGAAATTATCGGGCTGATGACCATAACACCGGTTCCCAAGATGCCTGATTATATAAGAGGGGTGCTAAATTTACGCGGTAAAATTGTGCCCGTGATGAACTTGCGTACCCGTTTTGGTCTCGAAGAAATCGAGGATACCGATGAGACCTGTATCATTGTCATTCAAAATAAAGAATACCTGATGGGGGTTTTGGTCGACAAAGTTTCGGAAGTAGTTGATATAGCAACGTCAGAAATTGAGGATGTTCCTTCGGTAGGTACAGGCGAACAAAGTGAATATTTAGCCGGTATCGGGAAAGCAGAGGATTCGGTAAAAATGCTGTTGGAAGTAGATAAAGTGCTTTTTGATGTGCCTCAGAAGGTGTTGGATAGTTCGGACGAGGAATAAGAAAGCAACACAGGTTTAGAAAAAAATAAAATAAGCAGGGTGAGAGTATGAGTTTTTTGGAGAAACTAATAGGTGGTTCGGGTTCAGCCGCTGGAAGTAATAATTGGACCATTGGGAAAAGGATTAAGGTGCTTGCGTACGGAGGAGCAGCTGTTGTTTTAATGGTTGGTGCATTAGCGACCTATTCTTTGTTAAATATTGAGGAGTATGCCGGAATGATTGATGAGGTTTATGTTCCGGAATGGGGTACTGGTACCGCTATGGAAAGGGCCGTCCGTACCGCCGATGGACATTTTAGGCTTTATATGAAAACATATAGTGATGAAGACTATGAGGCAGCAACCGAACGATTCGGGAAAATAAACCAGGAATTAGGGGAGTTCCAGGATTATGTTGAAAGATTTGATTTGCCGGAGTTGGAAAGTGTTCTTCCGGACTTAGAAAGCGGTATCCCTGATTATCAGAAAAGTTTGGAGCAATATAAGATAGTTGCAGAGGATTTACAGGCCAGTCGTATGGAAGTTGAGTCGATTACTAACGACGTAGTTTCAGCCTTTGATGTATATCTTAATAATCCCCGAGCCCAGAATGTGCAGCAGGTACGAAAACTCAAAGTGGATTTAATGGATAATGAGAGGCGCATTTGGAAGGTCGTGCTGCGAAATGATGAACAGCGTTGGAATCGTATCGAGAATAATTATGAGCAAATAAGTTCAAATTTAGAGACTGCCCGCGAAGAAGTAGAGGTGGGTACACAAAGAAGAACACAGTTGGACGAAGTGAATGATTTGCTAAATCAAAGTATTGCTTTGGTTCGAGAGATGCGAAGCAGTAATCAAACTATGTTGCAGCAAGAACAGGAAGCGCTGAATGTTTTTGATAATCTAATCGAAGATGTAATAGTGGCAACAGAAGCAGCTGAACAAGGTACTCGAGATCAGGTTCAATTAACGGCTTCTACTGCAAACTCATACTTTTGGGTTATTCTGATCTTTGGAGGTATATCTGTCATTGGATGTGTCTTATTAGGATTTTATATGGAACGATCTATCACTTCAGTTCTTAAGCAAATGATTGTACGACTTAGTGGAGGTGCAAGTCAGGTTGATGCTTCGGCTGATCAGTTGTCACAATCCAGCCAGGAGTTAGCAGAAAGTGCGAGTGAGCAGGCGGCGAGTCTGGAGGAGACAACCTCATCTCTTGAAGAGATTTCCTCTCAGTTAAAGCAGACGGATAAAAATACGGCGGAAGCCGACGCGGCAATGGATGAAGCCAAGAGAGTTGTTGGAAAAGGAGTTACTGCCATGGAGCGAATGAAAGAGATGATGAGTAATATTAAAGAGTCGGCTGATGAGACCTCGAAGATTATCAAGACAATTGATGATATTGCTTTTCAGACCAATCTGTTGGCGTTGAATGCCGCGGTTGAGGCGGCTCGTGCCGGAGAAGCCGGCAAAGGCTTTGCCGTGGTGGCCGAAGAGGTACGGAATTTGGCGCAACGCAGTGCTGAAGCGGCTCAAAATACCTCTGAGCTCATAGAAAGTTCCCAGGAGCGTACTAAGCGAGGGGCAGAGGTTGCAAGGGAGGTTTCTGAACATTTGGAAGAAATTAAGGAAAGCGCCGGAAATGTAGATGCTTTGGTTCAGGAAATTTCAGCTGCTTCCCAGGAGCAGTCAAGCGGGGTTCAGCAGATCAACTCTGCGATGTCTGAGATGGATGAAGCCGTACAAGGGAACGCGTCCGCTTCTGAAGAGTCAGCCAGTTCGGCGGAAGAACTTTCTTCCCAGGCAAAAGAACTCAACCATGTTGTGGCTGAGCTTACTGAATTAGTGGGGGGCATCGATGGAACCCACGGTGAGCACCAAAGGAATGGTTGGAAAGCAGAGTCGAATGGTCATTCAAATGGAATGAGGTCGAATGGCAATAAAGGTTCGCAGAAGATAAATAAGAAAAATAGAAATGAGCATTCTCATAACTCGGACTTTCATAATGGATCACAATCCCCCAGCAAAGATGATGGGCGTGAGCTGATCCCATTTGACGAAGATGAAGACGACTTTAGCGGATTTTAAGTGCAGGATGGATGGTGTTGAACTGCGATAGTACAATTAAAAATGTAAATGCAACATCTGTACAAATATGTAAACCCTTAAAGGGAAGGTGGCGAACGGCTGAGATGAATGCCGGAAGTCAACAAAAACAAACCAGATAAAATCATGAGTATTAAACAGAATATTCAATCAGTAAAGAACTGGACTTTAAAGAAACGTCTAATTGTTATGACTATTTCGTTGATAGTTGTAACAGGTCTTCTTTTAACAGGAGTTACGATATTTACGGCCAACAGTAGTTTGGAGGAACTTGCTGATCATACATTAAACATGAAGCTCGATGGTGACATTAGTGCTTTAGAGGTTTATGCTGATAATCATTTTGGAGGAGTACAGTTATCTGATGGAAAACTTGTAGATAGAAATCAGACTCCCATTGCTGGACGTTCTAATATTATTGATGAGTTTGCAACAAGCATGGAGTAGCAGCAACTATTTTTCAGCGTGATGGAAATGATTTTACTCGAATTGTAACAAGTATACGAAAGAAAAACGGGAAAAGTGCTGTAGGGACGCAGCTTGGAACAGCGAGTGATGCCTATCAACCTGTCATGAATAAGTCATTATATATTGGCAATGCTGATATACTTGGAACCCCCTATATAACCGCATATGATCCTATTCTTAATGAGGAAAATGATATAATCGGGATTTATTTTGTAGGAATTCCAATGACTGATGTGAATGCGATTATTTCTAAATCTCAGGCTCAGATTTGGCGAAATGCAGGAATATTTCTTCTGCTCGTAGTATTAGGGGGCTCTTTTATAGCTTGGGCTTTTAGTAATTCTATTAACAAAACCCTGACAAGTATTATAGTACGCCTTACCGGTGGCGCAACCCAGGTGGATGCTTCTGCCGGTCAGCTTTCACAATCGAGCCAGGAGCTGGCGGAGAGTGCCAGCGAGCAGGCGGCAAGTCTTGAGGAGACGACCTCATCCCTTGAAGAGATTTCCTCTCAGCTGAAACAGACCGATCAAAATTCGGCTGAAGCCGAGACGGCTATGAGTGAGGCGAAGCCGATGGTAGAGCAGGGCGTTGAGGCAATGGATCGTATGAAGGATGCCATGGAAGATATTAAAGAGTCATCCAATCAGACCTCAAAGATTATTGATACGATCGATGATATTGCTTTCCAGACCAATTTGTTGGCGTTAAATGCTGCGGTTGAAGCGGCGCGTGCCGGAGAAGCCGGCAAGGGATTTGCTGTGGTTGCCGAAGAAGTACGAAATTTAGCACAACGCAGTGCCGAAGCGGCTCAGAACACGTCAGAGCTTATTGAAAGTTCTCAGGAAAGCTCGAAGCGTGGAGCCCGGGTAGCCGAGGAGGTTTCTAATAACCTGGAGAAGATCGAAGAAAGTGTAAATAACGTAAGTACGCTGGTTGTTGAAATTTCTGCTGCTTCCCAAGAGCAGTCAAGCGGGGTTCAGGAAATTAATTCTGCGATGTCTGAGATGGATGAGGCCGTGCAGGGGAATGCGTCGGCCTCAGAGGAGTCGGCCAGCTCTGCAGAAGAGCTTTCTTCACAGGCAAAAGAACTTAATCACATTGTGGCTGAGCTTACCGAATTAGTGGGAGGCATCGATGGAGCCCGCGGGAAGTCCCAAACGGATAGTTGGAAAGCAGAGTCGAATGGTCATTCAAATGGAATGAGGTCGAATGGCAATAATGGTTCGCAGAAGATAAATAAGCAAAATAGAAATGAGCATTCTGATAACTCGGAATATCATAATGGGTCACAACACCCCAGCAAGGATGATGGGCGTGAGCTGATCCCATTTGATGAAGATGAGGACGACTTCAGTGGATTTTAAGCAGTAAAAATCACTGAGGAAAAACGAATATTCCTTATAACCTAATAGTCCTCAAAGTGTTACCCTTGATAGGGGTAGCACTTTTTTATTTGCAGATCAAAAGTTTAAAAGATTTCTGAATTTTATTTAAGAAAGAGATTTGCCCGCCGATAAAATATTGACAAGCAAGTAATAAGACTGGTTAAGGCTAATTCAAACGTGGAGTCAAAATATTACGGTTAATGTGCCGAGAAAATCCACATCACAGTTTAAATGCTATTTATGAGTTTTTTTCGAAAGATACTACGAAAGTTAGCGTCAAGATACGGAAATGAACAACGTACGATCGGTAAGCGTATTTTATTTATAGTGCTGGGAGGGTCTATGATGACCCTGATAGTAGGGGCCGTAGCAATTTACTCCCTGAATACTATCGATAGTAATACCAATGAGTTGGTAGATGTAAATATTCCAGAGTGGAATATTGCCAATTCCATTGAAAATAATATGTGGGAATCAGGTTATAACCTGTCCCGGTACAATTATACTCATCAAGATACGCTTTATAAAAAGGCCGTAGCTAAATTAGATAGCGTAGATACAAGGATTGAAGAAGGAAAACGTATCGCTGAAGCGTATGATGTTCCTAATTTTGAAAGAACAATTATTCAAATTGATGAGTCTTTTACTGCTTATAAAGCTTCAGTAGATTCTTCATATAAGGCCGTTCAGGAACTTGATCAGTATCGTGGGAATATGGCTTCGGCCACGGGTGAGTTTGTTGATATTATGAATGAGTATACAGCTGTTACCAATCAGAGTATACAGTCCCTTACTGATGCTGCGGAGATTCAGGCCGTTCAGGAAGAACTTGCTTCAGCTGATGATATCACGAAAAACTTCTTACACAGTGTGAGCAAGTTGTGGCAGTCTGAAGCTTTGCGCAATACGGAAGATCTCATGGAGTTGGAAGATGAGTTTAACGAAATGCGTTCTCAGATGGGAGAATTATATGAAGGCACCACCGATCCGGAAAGAGATATGCAACTAAGTATTGCCCTGGCCATTCTCAACGACAATGTGGGTGCCGTAAAAGCTATGATTGCTGCGCGTAACACAGTAGATAAACAGGAGCAGATACGTATTGAAGCCTATGAAAATATCGTAGGCAACGCTGCCAGTCTTGCCAGTTCTTCTCAGCAATGGGCTACCCAGCAGGGGCAACTGACAAATGCAACAGTAGCTAACACAATTTGGATATTGATTGTATCGGTGGCTATAGCAGTGGTTGGTGCAATTTTATTCGGTCTGTTTATGAATGAGTCCATTTTACAAGTACTTAGTAATATTATTGATCGTTTGTCGGCCGGGGCCCGACAGGTTAATGATTCTGCGACGCAGATGAGTGGCACCAGTCAGGAACTTGCTGAGAGTTCAAGCCAGCAGGCTGCCGGACTGCAGCAAACCACCGCCTCTCTTGAAGAGATGTCAGCCCAGTCCAAGCAGACGGCACAGAATGCCAAGGAGGCCGAAGTCGCCATGAAAGAAGCGAAGCCCAAGGTTTCGCAAGGAGTTGAAGCTATGGAGCGCATGAATGAGGCCATGGATGAGATTAAGGAAGCTTCCATGGAAACGTCGAAGATTATTAAAACCATTGATGATATCGCTTTTCAGACCAATTTGTTAGCGTTGAATGCCGCAGTTGAGGCGGCCCGTGCCGGAGAAGCCGGAAAGGGATTTGCCGTGGTGGCCGAAGAAGTGCGGAACCTTGCACAACGAAGCGCAGAGGCGGCAAAAAATACTTCAGAATTGATCGAGAGTTCTCAGGAAAGTTCACAGCGGGGTGCTAATGTTGCTGAGGAAGTGTCCGAGAATTTACAAGAAATCCAGGATAGCGTGGAGAGTGTCAACACCCTTGTTGTTGAAATTTCAGCAGCCTCATCCGAGCAGCAAAACGGTATCGAGGAAATGAATTCCGTGATGAGAGAACTGGATGAGAATGTCCAAAGCAATGCCTCCAGCTCAGAGGAGTCGGCAAGTTCGGCTGAAGAGTTGTCCTCTCAAGCTAAAGAGTTGACAAACATTGTTGACTCGTTGATTGATCTGGCAGGGGTGGAGGAAGAGGCTGGTCAAACAACAGTAAATACCAATGACGGACAGGGTGCAGCTGAAAATGAACATGATGATCAGTTTGAATCTGGCAGAAGTCCGAAAAATGGTCATGCCCAAAACCAAAGTGCCGGAAATGGTCATCATGCTCAATTTGAAAGCAACAATTTTAATGGGTTTTAATGTACTTCAATTCCATACGTATATAGCGTACGTACAAACGAAATAAGGTAAGATTTAACCAGTAACAAAAACATAACGTAGTCATGAACAGTACAAAATATCTAAAAAAAGTAATTTCACTTGTATCCGTTTTAGCATTTACCATTATTGCTTTTGGGCTTAATCCAACAGCAACAATGGCACAAGATGCTGAAAAAGTTCATACAGTAGTAGACGAGATGCCGGAAATCATCGGGGGATTGCCCGCTCTGTATAAAGAAATTGATTATCCGAGAGAGGCTGTAAAGAAAAATATATCCGGACGTGTTTATTTACAGGTTATCGTGAATACAGACGGTAAAGCTGAAAATCCCAAGGTTATAAGGGATATTGGCGCTGGATGTGGTGAGGCAGCTGCTGAAGGAATTACAAAGGTGGATTTTAAGCCGGGCAAGCAAGACGGGAAAAAAGTAAAGGTTAAATATTCACTGCCGGTAACTTTTAGAATAGATAAATAATAATAACGACAATTGGTTGGGCTGGATAGAAATATTTAGACAGTTTATCACCAATATAAGAAGGGTGGTACAAATGGATGAGATACCTACGGATTTAGAGATTCTTGAAGATATCTATTTTCGATATCACGATGATTTTCGCAAGTACGCCAAAAAGGAACCCGACCGCATTGCACGCATAAGGGTGCCTATAGATGTAGAAGTGGTAGCCGAGGCTTGTGGGGTGGAAAAGGATATGATTTTTGGTCGTATATTCTATCACTTTAACAAAAAGTACAGCTATACCGACACTGATGGTGAGGTGACCACCTTTTTTATAACGGAAAAATTTGAGGGATTAAGCGTGAATTTTCCTTTGGTGGCTTCGGTTCTTGCAGATAAATATGCCGAAAAAAAGCAACGCGAAAGCTTCTTATTCATTGCTGGGACGGCCGTCGTTCTTTCAATTGTATCGCTGCTGGTTTCTTTTTTTGTATAGTACAAGGTTCTAAAAAATAATTATCTAAGGTTGGAGTAATATGAAAATTAATGTATTGATTGTCGAAGATGACGCTGCGATGCGGGTCGTGCTCAAAAATACGGTACAATCGGTTGAGATGGATATCGAAATCGGAACGATATATGAGGCTAACAATGGGAAGGAAGGAATTAAAGCACTAAAAGATAATGATCAGATAGATCTGATGCTGGTGGATATTTATATGCCGGTTATGGATGGGCTTGATATGCTTGACTATGTCCATGACCATCCGGATTTCCAGCATATTCCGGCTATAGTTGTTTCTACTGAAAATGATGAGGAACGTATTGATGCTATTCTTCGCCAGGGCTTGGGCTTCGTCCCTAAACCATTGACGCACGTACTGTTAAAAGATCAAATTGTAAGTATGATTGGCGAAAATGTAGGTGAGAAGTAATTAGGCTCAGTGTCTCGGTAAGGAGACATTAGGTTTATTCAAATTAGTGATTAGAGCACCCTGTTCTGCAGGGTGTTTTTTTATGGATAACGTTTTATTGCTTGTTGTATGTCTCTTTATCAATGGTGGTTTGCTCACATCGTTGACCATTGAGTATACCTCCGATGTATACCCATTACTATAAGTATACTATAAAGAATATCTTTAGACAGGAGAATCGAAGATATACTGATAGCAGAAATTGGAATGCGCAAATATTATATAGCGTATTCCCAATGATTCAGAGACTATGTAGCAGTCTTTGGAATTATAAAAGTGAAGGTGATTGATAATCCTCAGATGGCGGCAGACAAAAAAGAAATGACGTTTCTCTGAATGGATTATTGTCAGTAAGAAAGATTGATCCATAGTAACGTTTGGCATAGAGCAAAGCCATCGTTAAGCCAATCCCTAACTTCCTTGCTTTCGTGGTAACAAAAGGATAGAAGAGTTGTTTGGAAATCGATTCCGGAATAGGATTCCCGGTATGAGAAATCTTGATGGAATTCGGGGAAGGTTGAGAAATCGTTATTGGCTGTTCATCAGCCGGAGCATATTCCACCGCATTCTCAATTAAAAAAGAAAGGATGCGGCGCATATCTCCCGAATTACATTGCAAAGGAATAGAATGTTCTGCTTCCTCGATGATGATGTTTTTTTGTATTTCAGCGGGATATTCAGAAATGATATCACTGATTATTTTTGCTGGATCTGCTGAAAAGTTATTTAAATCTATTCGATCAAGGGAAATCTTTTCTAAATCATCTAAATCAGCAAGTAACTCAAAGAGTTCATCAACACCGTCAGTAATTTTGTTAAGATATTTTTGGGACTCTTCAATATCACTGTTGTCTTCAATCAATTCGGCATATCCCTGAATACCTGTAAGCGGGGAACGTACTCGATGCAGTAAGAATCCAATCATATTCTTAAGAGATTGCATCACTTCAAAGTCCGGAACTCCTTCGCGACGTTCGAGCCGTACCTTTAAGTGTTGACTCCCGTCCCAAAGAAGTGTTTCCTGCTTAAGGGTGAACCACTCTTCATCAAAATATACAGGGGTAATGTTTGGACCTGCATTTGGTACGATGTGTGCTACTTCTCTGAGCTCTTTACCAATCGGGTTTTGATTGGCATGTCCTGCAATGGCTGCATCATTAGCTTCACAAATTTTTTTGCTTCCCATCTTTATTATAAAGGTGGGGTCAGCACTGTTAAATGGTATCATCCCTACTGAATTCCCGATGGCATTATTTATTTGAAACATCATAGTTAAATGTATTGAGACTAACAAAGGAGTGACTCTACAAAAGTAGAGCTGTTGATCCTTCTATTGACCAAGTTATCAGCAGAGTTTTTACTTACTTAAATATCGAATGATTTGGAATTCATTTAGCGTGTCAGGAAAAAATTACCTTCGGGACGGTTATTTATGCAGTTGTGCTGCTTAAGAAAGAAATCTTATATGTATTAAACCCGCCGGTGCTATGAATTTCTGTATCTGGCATAACAATTGCCTGTAGTATTAACGCACGTTGATACTTAAGTAAAAACATTTTGTTCCGAGATTAGGAAAAATTGGTAAGAAAACGTCAGCCAATCGGCGCAAAATGTGCAAACATAAATGAAATTTGTTGCTATGCAGATAATAGACAGTGGCCATAGTCAGCTTATGGCAAAAGCGATGGATAGCTATTCATTGCGTCAGGAGATCTCCTCATCCAATATTGCAAATATTGATACTCCGGGATATAACCGCCACAGTGTAGAATTTGAAAGTGCATTACAAGAAGCGCGGGAAACCGGAAAAGCTATGCATGAGGTTAATCCAAGTATTAGGGAAACCGGAGATGAAGTAGTTCTTGAAAATGAGCTCTTGGAGATGGCAGATACACAGATGAGAGTGCAACTTGTTACCCGCGCGCTGCGCCATCATTATGATACTCTCCAAACCGGTATTACAAGTACAACTCGATAATTTTTAAATCATTACGTCATGATTCCTGATAGACTTTCTTCCGCTTTTCAAACTGCAGCAAAGGGATTGGCGGTACAGCGAGAACGTATTAATGTAGCTTCACGAAATATTGCGAATGTTAATACAAGTTCTGTTGAGGGCAGTAAGCAAGGGTATCGTCCCCAATCCGTACAGTCGGCAGCACCACAGCCCACGAGCTTTCAGCGGGTATTAACACAAAGCATGGGAGGATTGAGTAAAACGCGTGAACAGCATTTATCTCCAAGAATGCCGGTTAATAACAATTTCGACCGTCAATCGCTTGGTCCCAACTACACTATTGCTGAAAAGGATAGTTTTCGCTACGAATATGAGCCAAATCATCCCGATGCTAATGAGGAAGGCATGGTGCGGTATCCGGATATCGATATGGTTGAGGAGATGACCAATATTGTAAGTGCTAACCGAATGTATGAGGCTAATCTCAGTAGTATTGAAGCGGAAAAGGAAATTATGAAGCGTTCACTGCAGATATAAACCCTGATGACATTTAGAAATTCTATTAATGCCAAATTTTACAGATAAACAGATCTACCCATTATGATTGAAGGAATAGAAGCAAGCGGCCTCTTGCAGCAGGTGAATGATATTGAGCAAACGTCGCCCCAGCGTGAAATTGTAACTGAAAAAGAAAATCAGCAATCCTTTTCGGATGTATTATCAGATGCTATTAACGGTGTTGATCAGACAATGAAAACGTCTGATTTAAAAGTACAGGAGTTTGTGGCCGGCAAAACCGACAATGTACATGATGTTATGATATCGATGCAACGAGCAAAACTCAGCTTTGATTTGATGGTAGAAGTCCGAAACAAAGTTGTGGAGACCTACCAAGAAGTTAGCCGTATGCAAATATAGGATAGATAAATGAGTTCATTTGTAGAAAAGTTTAAAGAATTTCTTGAACCGCTGTCCGCAGCACAGCGTACGCTGTTTTTCGGCTTAATTGTGGCGATCCTCATTTTTGCCGGAACGGTTTTTTATTGGGCATTAAGTCCCAGCTATACGCTGTTATTTGGATCCCTTGAACAAGATGCAGCCCAGCAGATTGTTACAGAGCTGGATGAGCGCGGGGTGAATTATGAATTGGATAATGGCGGAAAGTCGATTTACGTGCCCGGCGAACGCGTGGACCAACTTCGACTTGAACTGGCCCCGTTGGGAGCGCCGCAATCTGACATGAAAGGATATGAGCTTTTCGACAATAATTCGCTTGGAATGACTGACTATATGCAGCAGCTCAATAACAAGCGAGCACTGGAGGGTGAGCTTTCCCGATCAGTGAATAGCCTGCAACAGGTGAAGTCGTCACGAATACATCTGGTATTACCGGAACGATCACCTTTTCAAGAGACTACAGTCAAAGCTTCGGCCTCTGTGCTGCTAACTCTTAAACGAGGAGAACGTCTTGATAAAACCAGGGTAGAGGGCATTACTTCGCTGATAGCGGGTAGTGTTGAAGGGTTAGAGGCCAAGGATGTGACAGTCGTAGACCATGCGGGTAATCGGTTGACAGATGATAAGCAGGGTAATAGTGGCTTTGCCTCTGAAGAGTCTTGGATGAAGTCGGAACAGAAGGCTGAAAACTATTTAACACATCGCGGACAAACTATGCTGGATCGAGTTCTGGGCCCGGGGAATAGTATTGTTCGTGTTTCAGTCGATCAAAATTTTGACAGTTTGGTTCGTGAATCTAATAAGATTGATCCTGAAAGCAGGACCCTGATTTCGGAGCAGCGCGATGAGCAGGTGCAAACCCAGGAAGGATCGGAATTGGTGCCTATGGATGAGTTTACTCCTGTTAATGATCGCGGAGAAACTTCAGTTATATCATCAAGTGAAAATGAGAGCAGTTCGCGAACTCGAAATTATGAAGTTAGTGAAACCAAAGAGGTATACAAGAAAGCACAAGGCGAAATCACCAATATTTCAGCTTCGGTACTGATAAATCACAAGCAGATTGAGTCGGTAAATGAAGGAGGGGAAACCGTGTATGAAACGGAGCCCTATAGTGATGAAGAGTTACAGGAATTTCGGGAAGTGATTACCTCGGCATTGGGGATCCAAGCCAAACGGGGTGATAAAATCACCATTCGGCAAGTTGAATTCTGGGAGCCGGGACAGCAAGCACCAAGAGGACAATTTGTTGATGGTGCTTGGCCTTGGTCACGGGTTCTGCGATGGGCTGTGATCTTTGTAACACTTGGATTAATTGCTTGGCTGTTATTTGGTATCCGTCGCCAGATGAGCGGACAGCAGGGATTGGCACTGCAGTCGCCATTTGGTGGAGATGGCCAAGAAGTATTTACGGATGGAAAGATGGATCCTGAACTACAGGATATGAATAAAGAAGAGCTTATGGGTGAAGAAGAAAACGAAGAAATGCGGGCCTTGGAAGGTAAGAAGTATGATATGGAAGAGATTGTAAATATGGTTGATATGAAACCTGAAAAGGCAGCAAAAATTGTACGCGCAATGTTAATTTCAACAGACGAAGAATAGAGCGGAATGGCACAGCAGAATAAGAAACGAGTCATCAGTAAGGTAGATCAGCTAACCGGGGCTGAGAAGGCAGCAATTTTCATTACCAATTTGGGTACGAAGAATGCCACACCGCTATTTAGATATATGAAAGAACAAGAAATTGAGGCTGTTACCCTTGCTATCGCAGGAATGGATAATATAAAGCCCAATGTCGTAGACTCGGTAATGAGTGAATATTACCGGATGATGTCGAACGATGAGTTGCTACTGGAGGGGGGACAGGACTATGCAAATCAGTTGTTGGAAGAGCTGGGTGATGATATAGATTCAGAGAAGGTGCGCCAAAAGCTGAAGGCAAATTCTGAAAATACGGCCTTTGCCGATTTTCAGGAAAGCAAAATAACCCAGATTACTAATTTCTTGAAAAATGAACATCCACAGGTGATTGCCCTCATTTTTTCTCAATTGGATGAAAAGCGTACGGCCGAAATATTAGGGCATCTTGACGGTGATTTACAGGCAGAAGTAATTTATCGTCTTACCACTATGGAAAAAATTTCTACTGATGTAATAGAAGAGATAGAAGAGGTTATTAAAGAACAGATGGGAGGTATGTACACCGTGGGTGATCGCATTAAAAGTGGGACAGATGCTGTGGCACAGATCCTTAATGAAGCTGAGATTTCAGTTGAACGCCATATTTTAGGCAAAATTCAAGAGCGCGATGCACAGCTTGCTGATGACATCAAGCAACAAATGTTCCTCTTCGAAGATATTCTATACTTCAACGATCGAACGGTACAAACGATCATTAACGAGATGGAAAAAACCGATCTTGTTATGGGTCTGAAAGGTGTGGACGAGGATGTAAAAAAGAAATTCTTGGAAAATATGTCGGATCGTGCCGGGGCCATGCTGCAGGAAGACATGGACGCTCTTGGACCTGTACCGCTTAAAGATGTGAAAGAGGCTCAGTCACGAATCATTCGAAAAATTAAGCAGCTCGAAGAAGAAGGACAGATTACTACCCGCAAGATGGGCGAAGAAGAAATTGTTGAATAGCGTACCATGGAAGATCAGAAGATTTTACATACCGAAGAGATTAATTGGTACGAGGAGGATGATCATCCGCTCGACTATGAAATGGCGTTTGACGGCAAGGGGTACAAAAAGTCTAAAAAGAGCAAGAGTCCAGAACCCCCTTCAGAGAAGAAGGTGGATGTCAAACAGCTTATTGAGAAGCGCGATGCCAAGTGGAAAAAGCGATTGGCAAAAGCCCGAAAAGAAGCATTCGAAAAAGGTCGTGAGCAGGGATATCAGGAGGGCTTTGAAGAAGCTGAACAACAAGTTGAGGATAAGATTGATCGTTTGGAACACCTGGTTGGAAAGGCACACCGGGAGTGGAAAGAGCAGCACGAATTGTTAAATCCGGGCTTGCTGGATCTGGTGTTTGATATGGTTGAAAAGATCGTGGGTCTCCCCGTAGAAAATTCGGCTATACGTGAACAGCTCGAAGAGGAGTTGTCAGGCCTGCTGCATGAGACAGAAGGTAATATCAAGCCTCAGCTTTGGGTGAGTGAGGAGGACTACCGATATGTAGAAGAGTTGGTTGAAAAATATGCGCCCGAACTTTCGCTTTCTATCCGGATAAATGAGGACTGCAACCCCGGAGAATTTGAGTTTGAGACCCAGAAGGAAACGGTAGTCTATCGATTTAGGGAAAAACTTGCCGATCTGAAAGAAAATATGACCCTGCCTTCATGGAAATGACAGAAACTACAGATCTCCAAACGCATATCGAGCAGATACGACGTCATCTTGATGGCTTTACAAATGGCAGCAAGAGGTATGGAAAGGTTGCATCCATTGTAGGTACTATTATTAAATGTACGGGATTGCAGGCAAGTGTCGGTGAAGTCTATGGCATCGAGAATATTATGGACAATGTAATACCCGCCGAAGTGGTTGGGCTCGAAGATCAGTATGCATTGCTGATGCCGTATGAAAGTATCAAAGGGATGCAGTCAGGGTGTAAGGTTGAGTATATGGGACAGTCGCTGACAATTTCTGTCGGCCCTGAGATGTTGGGACGCGTTGTCGATGCTAATGGAGATCCCATTGACCAAAAAGGCCCGATTTTAAGTGGACACCAAGAACCGGTACATAACGATCCTCCATCCCCGGTTGAGCGTGAGCCCATCGACGATATCATGAGTACCGGAATTCGAGCGATTGATGCCTTGAATACGATTGGAAAGGGTCAGCGTGTTGGATTATTTGCCGGATCGGGAGTTGGAAAAAGTGTTTTACTGGGGATGATTGCCCGCCATTCTGATGCCGATATTAATGTTATTGCGCTTATTGGTGAGCGTGGACGCGAAGTACAGGAATTTATTGATGATATACTTGATGAGGAGCTGCTGGAACGGTCGATTATTGTGGCAGAAACATCGGATAAGTCAGCGATGAGTAGAATTAAAGCGGCGTATACGGCAACTTCTATAGCAGAATATTTCCGTGACAGAGGAAAAAATGTCCTTTTAATGATGGATTCGGTGACGCGTGTGGCTATGGCCCAACGGGAAGTAGGGTTGGCTACCGGTGAACCTCCAACGACCAAAGGTTACACGCCAAGTGTCTTTTCTATGCTCCCTAAATTTCTTGAACGAGTAGGCAAAACATCGAGTGGAAGCATCACAGGAATATATACGGTGTTGGTTGACAGTGATGATATGAATGAGCCCATTGCTGATGCTGTACGATCCATTTTGGACGGTCATATTGTGCTCTCAAGGCGATTGGCCCATAAAAATCATTATCCTGCTATTGATGTTCCCGAAAGTATTTCGAGGGTTATGCCCAATATTGTGACCCAGGAACAAAGGGAATTGGCCGGAAAGGTTCGGGATATGATAACCACCTATCGCGAAGCTGAAAACCTAATCAATATCGGGGCTTATGTGGAAGGTTCTAATCCCCAGATTGATAAGGCAGTGGAAAAACGTGAGGATTTGGAATCATTTTTGATACAAGATATTAACGAAGCGGACTTCGACAGTAATCTGTGGGATTCGCTTAAAAAAATAATTGAATAGAAAGGACTAAAGCACTATGAAGTTTGAGTTTTCGTTGGAGTCAGTTTTAAAAGTGCGAGAGCATGAGGAAAAAGTTCAGAAGCAGAAGCTTGCAGAAAAGTTGAATAAGAAGAAGCATTTAAATGCGCTTAAAGAAAAATTGAAGCGAAAGCTTGAAAGTCACATGAATGAAAATGGGAATAGCACCTATGAAAATTTGCACGATTTACAGCGCAAGCAGCAGTACATCAATGACTTGCATAATAAGGTAAAGAAAGTAAATAGCAGCCTTGAATCGGTAAAAAAAGCCGTTGATCAACAGCGAGATAAGTTAGCTGATGTTCATAAAAAGCGACATATCATGGAAAAAGTTAAAGAGGGAGAACGGGAAATATTTTTGGAGGAGATGTCGAAGCAACAGCGAAAAGTAATGGACGAGGTTGCAACGCAAACGTTTAGTAGATAATAATTATGTCAATTAAAAAAGTTCTTAAAATTCTGGGATACATTTTTGTGCCATTGCTCCCGATGGTTATAGCTATCTACTTTTTATTCCCATACGTCAACGAGGAGAAACATAAGGAGGTGGCGGAAAAGTATAGCGATGATTTTGTCATTGGCGATTCAACAGATGTAACGATGTCGACTTTTCGTCCTACAGCCGCAAGAGGTGATACTATTGAGGATCTTGGAGAAGATTATGCAACGATGGAAGAAAAGGTGAGCCGATTCCAAAAGGATATTCAAGAATTGAAAATGAAAGTAGATTCATTGACGATAGTTAATGATTCACTTACTCAACAGCTTGTCCAAAGAGATTCTTCAGCGAATGAAGTTTTAACAGCTGATACAGAGATATCTGAAGAAGAGTTTTCAGAGAATATTAAAAGTTTGCTCGACCTGGATATCGAGAGTTTGTCTCCGATATTGAACAAAATGAGTGATGAACAGTTAGTGAAAATTTTTAAAGCGGGATCTGGATTGCAGCGAAAAAAACTTTTGCAATCTCTTGAGTCTGATCGTGCAGCAAAATTGATGTCTGAGGTGCTATAATGTTAAGTAAGTTATTATCAAATATTAGTGGCGGAAATGTTACTTCCGGAGAAGAGGTATTGGGAGGTAATAATGAGGGAGGAGAGAATTCTTCTAAAGCGGTTTTTAAATCACTGTTACTCTCTTTGCAAGATGAGAGTTCATCAGGCAAAGTAAGACAACAGCTGTTGGGCTTGTCTGATACTTCCTCAGAACAGGGAGAACTTGTTGAAGAAGAGGCTATCCAGAAAAATGTTCTTGGAGGATCCTTCACAGCCATGGGAGAAGTAGATGCTGAAAATCTACAACAGGTTGACCATACTATTCTCAAAGAACTGCAGAAGGAGTTCCAGAATATAAAAAATCAGCTTACGGGTGATACGAGTGAGACTCCGTCTGAAGATGAAACAAAGGTTCAGGATCAAAAGGGAAAATCTGAATCGAGTGATAGGCAGTTGGTTGAGGAGTCAAAAGTTGATACAAAAGAGAATACGAATGATAGCAATGGATCTAAGGATTCAATGTCTAAGGAGTTGGATAGTAGTATAGTAGAGGGCTCCGGAAAGCAGGTAGAAGAAAACGGGGAGCTGAAGAAGACTTCGAATCAGAAAATTTCTGCCAAACAAGAGTCCGATTCAAAAGGTAATATTGATAAGCCTGTTTTGGAGAATTTAAAAGGGATAAAAAATGAGAAAGCAGAATCTGTTAACAAAGAAGTTCTAACAGGTATTGATGGTTCAGATGAGAATGTGGAGGGGAATGAGGGCAATTCCCAAAATAATAAAGAGAGAACAGAATCAGCTGTAAGTAACAAAAAGACTGAGCTTGCCTCGGAGAAGAAAGAAGTGTTTTCAAAACCCAATGGGTCATTCGATAAAATGGAAGAGGGACAGCAAAATTCTGGGCCTAACCTGGGGGATGTGCAAGTAACAGGAAAGGAGAAAGCAGAATCAGCAGAGCAATCTTCACAAAAGAAAGGCAATGACCTCCCAAAAGGGACTATAGATAGTCTGGATAAATCGTTTGAGAAAGCTCAAGGTTTTGCTGGTCGTGCGATGCAACCGGAAGCTGTGAAACAGACTAATGAAGGGCAGAAGGTAAAAGACCAAAGTGCGAAGCCTGGGAAAATTCAGGCAGGCGTACAGCTTGAGGGTGGGCAAACGGCAAAGACGGAATTAACAGAGCAGCAGAAGAAAGTAATCGATCCGTTCTTCCAGAAAAATAATGCCTCGACAATTTCTACTAAGGGGTTGGAAATGAAGAGTGTACAGCAGGAAAAAGGAAAGAACGAAGCAGAAAATAGCAAGCAAGGATTAGGAAAGGAATCATCAGAAGGAAGGAATAAGCTGCTAAGCCGTTTGGGAATTTCGAGCGTTAATGCTCAAAAGCAAGCCAAGCCTCTTGATGTGCAGAACTTTTCGGGTATTTCGGTTGGCGAAGCAAATCCAAGTTTAGAAGAGCAGAAAATAAACTGGGAAGAACAGCTTTCGAAAACAATGGACTCGTCCTCCGACAAGGAATCAAAAGCCAGTTCGGTGCGACTGGGACAGATGCCCATAACAAATGCATCATTGCGAAAAAGGATACTGCCCGGCTTAACGCAACGTATTCAACAGGCGGCCTCTTCTTCTAAAGGAGATAGTAGTAATTGGCAGAAGCATAACTTTACGCTGGATGATGGAAAAAATATTCAGCTTTCGGTTCGAGAGTCGAAAGGCGTGCTACAGGTCAAAATGGGTTCGATGAACCTTGACTTGAGCAAGCTTTTGCAGCAGAACTTACAGCAGATTCGTGAGCATTTGAGGCAGGAGTTTGGTTCTGAAGTGGACCTGCAATTTGAAAGTCAGCAGCAGGGAGAAGAGTCACAGTTTTCAGAAGATACAGAGTCATCTGATCGTAAACGGAACTACAGAAATAATTTTGGAACAAAAGGTGTAACAGTAGAAACAGCAGAAGAAATACGTACAAAAACAGTCCGCAATTTTGGATACAACCAAATGGAATGGACCGCATAAATTAATGAATATCATAGTGTTATGGATATAGGACAGGTTAATGCACAGTCACAATTAGCATCGCAAAATGATAAGTCCCTAACGGGGAGTAATAAGCTGGGACAAGATCAGTTTTTGCAGCTTCTGGTAGCACAGATGCAGAATCAGGATCCAATTAATCCCATGGATGGCAAAGAGTTTGCCTCGCAGTTGGCCCAGTTTAATTCAGTTGAGCAGCTTATAGGGGTTAATAATGGATTGTCAGAGTTGAGTCAAAGTCAGCAGTTAATGCGTGCAGAGTTGACGAACTCGATGGCATCGTCACTGACGGGCAAGGAGGTGCGGGCATTGAGTAGCAAAGTGAATTTGCAAGCCGGCCAAGATGCCAATATCAACTATGATTTGAATAATTCTGCAAGTGAAGTGGAGATTGTTATTCGTGATTCTTCAGGAAATGAAGTACGTCGCGAAACAATTGATGGTGCTACAGAAGGAGACAATAGCTGGAGTTGGGACGGTAAAAGTAATGACGGCGTAGATGTACCTGACGGACAGTACAATGTGGAGATTAACGCCACTAACGGTGATGACAGTGTCAAAGCACGAATGTTTATAGAAGGAACCGCCAATAAGGTACGGTTTACCGGCAATGGGGTTAGGGTTTCAATTGACGGCGTAGAAGTGCCAATCGGTGATATAGAAACAGTAGCAGCAAGTAAACAATAATCAGGAATACAAACGAATCAGTTTAACAACAATCAGACAGTGAATATTAGTAGTAGAAAGCTGTAATTATAAAATAAGGAATAAGTTATGTCTTTAATTAAATCGCTAAATTCAGGTGTAAGTGGATTAAAGAGTTTCCAAACTAAGATGGATGCTATTGGAAACAATATTTCGAATGTGGATACTACCGGATTTAAATCTTCGAGAGTTACCTTTTCGGAATTAATGAATGAAAATATTGGTGGTTCGGGAGGCGGAGAGTCGGCTCCTTCACTGAGTAATCAGGTAGGGCTGGGAGTTCGCGTAGCTTCTGTAGATCGTGATTTTAGTCAGGGTACCATCGAGAACACGGGGAAAACGACTGATCTTGCTATCGAAGGAGATGGATATTTTGTGGTGAATAACGGGTCGCAGGACCTCATGACACGAGCAGGAAATTTCACCTTTAATAAAGATGGTAACCTGGTAGATCAAACGGGTAACTACGTGCAGGGATATAATGCCAACGACTCTGGAAATATTCTTGGCGGGGGAGCAACCGACAATATCAGAGTAGATTTTGAAAATGTGTTAGAACCTCAAAGAACCAGCGAGGTAAACGTAGGCGGTAATTTGAATTCGAATACAAGTACTGCACAGATCGTTCAGGCTCAGAGTTCATTCACTGATGGGAGTGGCAACATCGCATCATCAACAACCGAGCTCAATAACTTGAGTCAAACTACTACCAACTTCGATGGCAGTGAAACGATCACCGTTAACTATGTAGATGGTGATGGAAATACGCAAACAGCTGATTACAACTTGACGGGTGCCAATGATACTCTCGGAGATGTCGTTACCGGCTTAAATGGAAATATCAGTGAAGGAGAATTAACACTGGTCGATGGTATGTTGAAGTTAAAGTCTAATTCGCTGGGTGACAGTGAACTTGATGTAGATTCAATTACCATAAGCGGCGGAACCGGTGATATGAATACTCCGGGATTCCAGATAACCCAAGAAGGTCAAACGGGTGCTAAAACAATGAGTACTACCGTATATGACGACCTCGGCCAAGAGCACTCACTGTTGGTTGATTTTACGCAAACTGGTCCCAATGAATGGGATTATGAAGCCACCTTTGCTGATGGAGAAGAAATTACGGGTGGAGCAGCAACTGGTACCGTAACCTTTGACGAGCTGGGACAGATTGATTCCGGGGATACATTTAATATTGAATTTAATCCGGGTAATGGTGCAAGTACCTCCAGCTTTGAGGTAAACCTTGGAGGTGCTGAAGGGACCGATTTTACGCAATATGCAGGTGCTAATACCGCGAAGGTATTAAGTCAGGATGGCTATACCCAGGGAGCCCTTGTAGATGTGCGCATCGACGGTGACGGACGCGTGCAAGGAGTGTACGATAATGGTCAAAACCAGAATTTGGCCCAACTGGCTCTCGGTAATGTCCAGAATGAAGATGGATTGGAGATGGTTGGCGGAGGCCTATTTAGGGCTACATCCGCAGCCGGCGAAGTGTTTGTAGATACTGCTGATAACGTAGCAAACAGCAGTATTCAGTCGGGATCTCTGGAGGGCTCAAACGTTGATTTGGCCCAGGAGTTTACAGAGATGATTACTTCGCAGCGAGCCTATCAGTCAAGTGCACGTGTTATCAGTACTTCTGATGAGATGCTGACTGAGGCGGTGAATCTCAAGCGGTAATAATGTAAGAAGCTAATTTTATAATTGACAGGTAGCTAACGCCCCGGGTTTGTATTGGGAGATACAGACACGGGGTTTTTTATATTCGGTCATATTTGGTGTAATAAAATCATTAAATAGCATATCTATACGCAAGAATTTGCATGAACCTTAAGTGCCAATTCCGGGTATCGTCCTCCTTTTCTAATTTTCTTATTAAGAAAAGAGTTAATTAGACGATAACCTTACCTATGTTAGATAGATCAACCATCATAGGATTCGTATCAGGGTTCACGTTAATTTTGCTGGCAATTGTTCTACAGGGAAACCTGATGATATTTGTGAGTATTTCATCAGTCCTGATAGTTGTCGGCGGTGTTTTAGCTGCCACACTGGTAAACTATAGCTACGAAAATATTAAGTATAGTTTTAAGGTGATTAGCAAAATGATGGGGGCTAAGTCGGTTGATTTACGGACCGACATGGAATTGATGCGTATGTTTGCCAAGAAGGTAAGAACCGACGGTATTCTTACGCTTGACGATGAAATAGGCAGTATCGAAAATGATTTCTTGAAAAATGCGCTTCAGCTGGCCGTTGATGGGTACAGCAAAGACAGTTTGGGAAATATCCTTGATGATGAAATTCAAAGTCAAGAGCGGCAATTATCAATATCGGTGAAGGTATTGGATTCAATGTCGGAATATGCGCCTGCATTTGGCATGATTGGAACATTAATTGGCATGATCCTGATGCTTCAAAATATTGATGATCCTAAGTCACTGGGAGCCGGCCTTGCGGTTGCTCTCATTACCACCCTTTACGGGACGATATTTGCGAACATGGTGTTAGGGCCGCTGGCCGGAAAACTGGAGTATTTGAGCAAGTTAGATTTGAATCGAAAAGAGATGTTTCGTGTGGGTGTTCTTTCGATGGTTGAAGAAGAGAACCCGCGTATTATGGAAAATAAGATGCTCATATATCTTGAACCTAAAAAACGAGCAGAATACAAGAAATATCACGAAAAACTATCATATGGCACAGACCGTGTAGATCGACTTTACCAAAAATGGCCTAAATATCAGACTGAAGAATGGGAGAAATTGAACGAGAATCTGGAACTGGAAACTGGCTAACAACATACAGCGACATGGTTACGCTGTTGTTAGTCTTTTTTGTACTGCTGTATGTTATGACTCCCGGTATTGATGAGTCTACATTCAACGATATCATGTCTTACTTTCAATCTTCCACCAGCGTTGTATTTGATAAAGAGGCAGCCAGCAAAAAGCAGGATGATGGACAAATGAGAGAAGAATGGCAGGAAGTACAAAAGTTCTTGGAAGAGCAGGGATATTCAGAGGAAGCAAATATTGAACAAACAGATGAAGGAGTAAAGATAACGCTCAATGATTCATTGACCTTCAATAGTGGTTCTGCAAAGCTCTTAGCGCGTTCAGAAACGGTATTGAAGCGGATTGCAGAAGCTATTGGTCCCGATGTTCGGGAAGTTAAGACTCACGGTCATACAGACAATGTCCCTATATCAGAGAATTCAATTTATCGTACCAATTGGCACCTGGGTGCGGCGCGAGCCGTATCAGTAGTATTATTTGTAAGTGATGCGGCAGATCTTTCTTCAGACAAGTTTGAGGCAAGCAGCTATGGCGAATATCGACCGGTAGATACGAATGAAACCCCCGAGGGACGTCGACGAAACAGGCGGGTAGAGATATATATCAATTATGAGCAGAAGGGACAGCCAATAAAAGTTGATATGACCAAATTGAATGTCGATTCGCTTCGCAAGGTTGTGATGAAACAAATGAATTAAGAGGTAATTTTCTATGGCAAATAAGAAAACTTCAATAAAAGATAAGAAGATATCCAAGCAGTCAATTTTTCGACGATTTGGAAAATATTTCCTGATTTTGTTTCTGGTTTTGGGTCAAGTATTTGTCGCTTATTCCATTGTGAATAAAAATTATGATGCTATTTATGACTATACGCAAAGTTTAGTGCCGGTAGAGCACGGTAAAGCAGAGCTCAATGAGATCATCATAAATCCTGCAAATACCAATGGCCAGCGCTATTTGTTGGTGCAATTATCCCTTGAACTGGACAGTATAGAGGATCAGGCGGTGATTGAAGAGCACCGATCCAAGATTCGGAATAACATCATAAAGTACCTGTCTGCCAAAACAGTAACTGAGCTGCAGGGTATTAAGGACAAGGAAGATCTGCGTGTAGAGCTTATACAAATAATTAATGATGCAATAGATTCCCGTTCGGTACGCAATTTGTACTACTCTAAATATGTAATGCAATGATGGAATTAATATCCGAACGAAACAAAATTTATGGAATCGCCAGAGTCTGGGCAGCAGCTTGCAGATGTTAAATATGTAGAGACCTACGACTTTAAACAGCCAAAGCTGTTTAGTAAGGAGATTATGCGAAATCTCCGTTCGCTGCACGATATTTTTGCTCGAAGTGTCAGCCGTATTTTTAGCAGTGCTTTGCGTGCAAAAGTGGATGTGAGTTTGGAGAAAATCGAACAGATTTCCTCAAGCAAATTCATCAATAAGATTAAAAGCCCGAGTGTAATTTATTTGTTGTCTGTTGATGATTCTTCGGGCAATATTATTATGGTGATGCCTCCGGGATTCTGTATTCACCTTGTGGAGCGACAGAGCGGTGGATATGGAGGAGACCTTTCGGAACGTCGTACGCTTACCATAATTGAAGAGAAAATTATTTCTCGTATCGTACGGAATATCAATGATGAAATTATGAAGGCTTGGGAACCCTATATGGAGTTCAAAATTAAGTCTTCAACGTACGAGAGCAAGCCCGAGAATATTCATTTGGCTTCGGTTGATCCCACCATTGTTGTAGGAATTTCGGTGACTTTTGGTGACCGTAAGGTCAATTTTCACCTTTCTTACCCCTATAGCCTTTTAAAAGAGGCGATGAATAATTCGGTGCTCAAGAAGGGAAAAAAGACCGAAACGGTAGAGCTTTCCGAAGAGCAGCTGGAATCATATAAATATACCCTTTCGAATGCCGGCGTTAGTATTAAGCCACTTCTGGGGGAAACCACCCTCTCTGTGCAGAATATTCTCGACCTTAAAGAAGGAGATGTAATACCGCTTGAACAGCGTACCGATCAACCGTTGAAGGTGAAGGTAAATAATGTTCACAAGATGTCGGCCTATCCGGGAGTTTTACGCGGACGCCGAGCTGTCAAAATTTATGACATGATAGAAGAGATTAACGAACAGGAAGTTATATAAAGTTTAATTATGGATATCCTAAAAGAAACCTTAGAGCAATATGTACCAACAATAGAGGAGTTTTTGACCTCTATTTTGCTTGAAGAAACTAATATAGAAGTAGATGCTTTTCAGGAAGTAAAAAATGACATTGCCTTAGAGCATCTCAATAATACCGATGTATATCTGTATGCCCGGGAGCAGAATATTAGCTCTGATGTAATTATCGTACTTGACCAAGAATGGTTTGGGCTGCTATCAAGTATTATGCTGGGAATTGAAGAGAAAGAGAAAAATGAGCAAACCATCGGATTGCTTGAAGACTTTGCCGATGACCTTGCCGCTGCTATTAAGGAAGAAGCTGCATCAAACGGGTTGGAGTTTGATTTTAGTGATGTAAAGGTGTTGTCGAAAGTAGAGATGCAGGAAGAGCTGTGTCATGAAAAGTATATTTGGACGAAGCTTGATATCGAAGGCATTGCTGATGAGGTGGTTCGGGCCGAATTTCTGCTGGGCGATCCGGAAACAGAGATAGAAAAAGAAGAGGAAGAACCTGTTGAAGATGATCAGGATGAATCTGAAGAGGAAGCAATCAGTGAACTGAGCTCGCTTGAAGAAAGTGATGATGAGGAATTTTCTACCATCAATACAAGAGCCGAGCCCAAAGAGCGGAAGAAAGAGAAGGTGATATCGGCGCGTCATATCGAATTTGCAGAATTTGCCGAAGAGAATGGAAACGGCAATGGAGAAGTTCACAGCATGGATCTGTTAAAGGATGTGGATCTTGACGTGTCTGTTGAGCTGGGTCGTATTGAACTGCCGTTGGGCAAGGTACTGGAACTGGCCAAAGGTTCTGTGATCGAGCTCGAAAAGCTGGCCGGTGAACCGGTTGATATTCTGGTAAATGGCAACCGCATTGCACTGGGCGAAGTGGTGGTGATTGATGAACACTTTGGAGTTCGTATATCGAGCTTGGTAACTACAAAGAAACGTTTAGCAAAGATTAAGAATGGACCTGAGGGATAAGCTTTCTTCGCTGGATGTTGCACCCGGCAAAATTCTAAAAATTGTTCTTGGATTGGCGGTCATACTTTTGCTGATGTGGTTGTTTACCTTATCGCATGTCGATTACAACCAGGGTCCGGGAGCTGAAGAATATATTGCCTCGCAAGCCCAGACTGATTCAGCCGAGGTTATTTCAACCAAAGGGCAAGAGGAGCAGGCCAAAGAGATTCAATCTTATGAGCAGTCATCAGGGGTATTTACCAATGGTCTCATCACCTTTTTAGTGCTGCTTGTTGTGTTAATCATGGTTTGGTTCTGGGTTGATCGCAAACAGTCGGGACATACAAAGAACAGGGGCCGCGAACTGGATAGCCAAGTGCTTGGTGAAGGGGCTAAACTCAAAATTATCCAGATAAATGAAGAGATATGGGTAGTAGGGGTTACATCAAATACAGTGAATTTGCTGCACCGTTACCCGCAGGAGGAATGGAAGGAAGAAACGCATGAGCAGGCTTCAGAAAATAAGGACTTGTTTGGGAAGCTTTTTAAGAGTCAGATGTCGTAATATGAATATTTTTGGTACTATTTCGTGGAAAAAAATTGGGATTATCACCGGTCTGTTGGTGTTAATTCTACCGGCCAGCGGATGGGCAAGTTCGCTCTCGTATGCAGGCTTTAATATGACAGCATTTTTGCAGGCAACACCTCCTATCGATTTAGGGATGGAGGGCGAAGATCTTTCAGTCGCCATCCAGGCATTAATTCTGGTCACCATTCTGTCGTTTGGGTCTGCATTTATTACGATGATGACCAGTTTTACCCGTATTGTTGTGGTGTTTTTCTTTCTACGGATGGGACTGGGTACCCAGCAGTCGCCGCCTAATAAGGTTTTAATAGGGTTGGCACTGTTTCTTACCATTTTTATCATGATGCCCACTTTTGAGCAAGTCAATGAACAAGCAGTGCAGCCTTATCTAAATGAGGAAATAACTCAGATGGAAGCGTTGGGAGAGGCCTCAACACCCCTCAAGGAGTTTATGGTTAAGCAGACGCGCGAAAAGGAACTGCTCTTTTTTATGGACATGGTGGATATGGAATCAGTAAGCAGCACAGAAGAAATCCCCTTTTATATTGTGGTTCCTTCTTTTGTGATGAGTGAGCTACGAGTGGCTTTCCAGATCGGCTTTATGATATACCTGCCGTTCGTAGTAATTGATTTGGTTGTAGCTGCGGTGCTGCTCTCTATGGGTATCATGTTCTTGCCCCCGGTGTTGGTGTCACTGCCGTTTAAAATACTGGTGTTTGTACTTACAGACGGATGGTATCTGCTTGTACAATCCCTGGTACAAAGTTTTAATTAATAAGGAATAAAAGATTATGAATACAGAAACGGCATTATTTTGGTTACAAGAGATGTTAACAGCGGTAGTGGCTTTGTCTGCACCGCCGTTGATAGCAGCAGTAGTAGTTGGTTTAGCCGTTGCTATTTTTCAGGCGGCAACTTCTATCCAGGAGCTTACCCTTAGTTATGTGCCTAAGATGGCGATAGTTGCTATTATTCTATTCCTTTCATTTGGTTTTATGTTGCAATATGCCATCGGATTTACAGAACGTATTTTTGAGATAATCCCTGAGTTGGTTAATTAGAATGCCATCCGGTAAGAAGATAACGGTGGTATTATGACGCTGCTGTCGTCCAACTTTGTATTAGCACTGTTCCTGATATTTGTCCGCATAAGCAGCCTCATCATGACGGCGCCTTATTTTAATTCTGCTGCTTTTCCACGCAGGGTTAAGCTTTTTTTTGCACTGATACTTACCTTTATTATTTCTTTTGTTATCCCGGAAGAAAGTGTGTTGGGACCATTACAGCCAACGCTTCCCTTTGTTGTTACGGCAATTGTTTTGGAGTTGCTGGTGGGGGTTGCCCTGGGATTAGTGGGACAGCTGATCTTTGCGGGTATCGAGATGGCGGGACGGCTTATTAGTCTTAAGATCACCTTAAGCTTTGCCCAGATTGTAGATGCAATGTCTCAGCAGAAGACTGATATTGTGGGCAATCTATTTACAATGCTTGCCGTCTTGGTTTTCTTGTCGATGGATGGAGACAAGATCTTTATTAATGGGTTGGTAAAAAGCTTTGAGGTTATTCCTCTTAACCAGGCAGAGCTAAAGCAGGCAGGTCCGTTTATGCTTGAGGTAGCAAACTATCTCTTTGTAATAGCTGTTCAGATTGCAGCTCCATTCTTGGTCGTGCTTTTTATTTTAGACCTCTCCCTGGCTATTTTTGCACGTATTATGCCTCAGGCGAATATTCTCTTTATTGCTATTCCTATTAAGTTATTGCTGGGCTTTACGCTGCTTTCTTGGATGTTTCCTTATATGCCGGATGCCTTTGGGAAGATGTTCGATAGGCTGTTCCAGTACCTGGTGAAACTGTTGGGTACCATGGCCTGATAGTTCGTATGAATACCTCTACACCTATCTCTATTTATCATAATAAGTACATTTGGTTAATCCGAATATTGAGGTGAGTATCAGTATCGCATTCTTTCGAAGAATGCGAAGGAAGGTGAGGCTTTTAAGGAAACCGTTTATCCTTAGGTGGGCTATATAGGGAGTGCAGTATAATAGTGTACCACCAGCCGATGGAGATAAGGGCTATAAGCTGAGGGCGTTGTCTGTAAGGTGGATAAAAAGATAAAGATGTACAATAGCCCCAACCCAAAAGGGGAATATACCTCGGTGAATATGCTCGCTAAAGTAAAAGGCTTATTCTACCGTTACTTTTTCTTTTATTAAATCTCCTTTGAGCTGAACAAGAATCTGGCCGATCAGCTGGGATATTCGAGCTTCGGATAGTTCAAGTAGTAGGGCCACTTCCTGCATGGTCATATCCTCGTAGTAGTAGAGTGTGAGGATGAGACGATCGCGTTCCCCGAGCTGGCCAATTTTTTCTTTGAGGATTTGAGCCCGTTCTTTATTAACCAGATCCTGGTCGGGCATTTCTACATCGGTGTTTTCATGTACCTCGTAAAATGAATTCGAGTCGTCGTTGTTAAAGCTGCTGTCGAGCGACAGGGCGTTACGCGTTTGTACGTTAGATAACAATTGACGATAATCTTCGATGTCCATGTCTAGTTCGCGAGCTACTTCCCCGTCGCTGGGCTGACGACCAAGCTGTTGTGATAGCTCTTTAATTACTTTCTTGACGGTGCCGTAATCTTTGCGTTTTTGGCGTGGTAACTGATCAATTTTGCGAAGATAGTCGATGATATTACCGCGGATGCGATAGTAGACAAAAGTATTAAACTTAATGTTTCTGCTGCAGTCATATGAATCCATCGCTTGAATGAGTCCGCTTATGCCGGCACTTTCAATATCTTCTTGTTGTGTTAGCGGTTGGTCAGGTATGTTGATTTTGCCAATGATACTGCGGATAAGTGGCATAGACTTACTAATAATGGCATTTCGCAAACCATCAGATGGGTTTTCGCAGTGTAGCTCGGCAAGTTCCTGTAGTGATTTGTTGCTCATCATGATTCTCCACTCTTATTCTGTGATTTATTGCCTTCAGTTGCGGCTGATCCCTTAGACATCGCGTTGGTGTTTTCCTGTACAATATTCAGTAAGAACATCGAGATGTACACCAGCGAGAATAAAATCAGGAATACCAGTAGACCACGATACAGGGCGATGTTAATGCTTTCGCCTGATACCATGAGCAATAGGAACTGGATAAGAGAGATAACCGCTATAATTCGTAATAACATGGTGCTTGTGTTTTGTTAGTCCTGCAATTTGTTGTTTTAGTCTTTTATACAATGCGTTCTATTAGGCTCGTAATAATTTGCGAGCAAATTTCTCTGGTTTAAATGGCAATGGGTCACTCAAAATTGATGGACCGCTACTGATATATCGGATCTTGTAGTCGGTATTGGCCAAAAGCTGTACGGTTTTACCCCATTTCAGCGACTGGTCAATGTGTGTAAGTGCGATATGATCGGCTTCTATATCTTTTGCCAGGGGATCGTTAAAAGCCGTGCCGCTGATGGAGGTGTTCACCAAGTAATGGGTTTCAATATTTGTTTGCCCATGTAATTCCTTAATAGAGTTGATGTCATCAACGAGTGATTGTTCATCCATTTCAAGCGGGGGCGTATCGATTAATACGTGATCATAATCCTGCCACTTTTGGATGGTGCCTCTTGCCTTTTCGATGCTTTGAATACGATAAAAATCAATTCCGTGATCGCTGCAAAATGGTGCAAGAATACTGTATCGGTTTTTGGCACTTCCATTAATCGGGGCAAAAGATGCAATAGCTATCTCTTTATTTGATCCAAAGAATGACTGCGCTGCCAGTTTCATGATCAAGTGAGTTTTGCCCGAACCCGACCGGCCGGCAAATAATATAGTTTTGTTGGGGCGTTGAGCTTTCGATTGCTGCAGTAGCTCATCAATGCGTTGCAACAATTTGGAATAGAACAGTTCGGGTTGTTGGATCGGTTGAATACCTTGTTCAATGACACTTTCGAACCAATCGCGAATTAATTTTTGAGATACTCCTTTGTGCAGTAGTTTATGAAATAGGGGATGTTCAGAATAGGCAGTATCCGGGGTAGAAAGCGCCAAGTGTATAAGCGATTCCAACCTGTCTAATCGTTTGTAGAGATCGTCAGGATTTTTTTCTTCTGTTTTATCTTTCCTATTGGCAACTGGAGTTACTCCGTTAGGCAGCTCTTCAACAAATTTGTCGTATAACGGTTCCGATTCATATTCTGATGGGGGTTCCATATTATTTAAAGTTACCGTATCAAATTCTTGGTTGGGACTCTTTTTGTCAGTAGAAGATTTCTGTTGCCTGATATCTTTTCTGCTATAGACGTTGTTTAGAGATTGTTCAGTTGTTGATCCCTTTTTGTCTGTTGTGCTGGATGGTTCGGCATCAGCGGAAGTATCTGATTTATCAAAGGTTTCTCCGGTATTTTCCTCAGCCTGTTGTGCAGCATATTTGCGGATAGATTCCAGCTTCTTTTCCAATTTCTTATTGGGGGAATGCTTGCTGTCCCGTTTTGTATTAGCAGATCGCTCAAACACTACGCCGCGAGTTGTTTTCCTGTCCATCGGGCGGTTTTTGTTTGCGGATTCATGTTGCTCCCTTTTGCGCTTGTCGGAAGGATTATTTTCATCATTTTCTTCCTCTTCGGGCATCATATCCATTAACTTTGAATAGTCATCCCCATAGATTTGCAACGCGCTTTTTTTAGCAGCTTTGAAGGTGTTGTTTATAAATTTGCTAAGTATCATACTGTTGCAGCTTCATTTAATTCCGCTTGTTCGATATGCAGTCGGTCAAATGTTTGGAACTGCACATTTTGGCTGATGTCGTTATACGACAGTACATTTATATCAGGCAAAATTGGTGCCAAAAACTCGAAAAGAGTGTGTCGCAATACCGGTGAGGTCAGTAGAATCGGGTCATAGCCTTTGTGAATCATATCTTCAAAAGTGCTGGAGGCATTCTTATAGAGTTGCTCTACAAGATGGGGTTCAAGCCCAAGAGTATTGGCATTAAGTCCGCCCTGCTGTGCTTGCTGGATGAGTCGTGACTCCAGGTTAGAAGCCATCATTACAACTACAATCTCATTGTCTTCTCCAACAAAACGTTTGGTTATAATTTCTGAAAGTGATGCCCGACAATATTCTGTTAGAATATCGGTGTTCTGCGTTTGCTGGCAGTGATCAGCAAGTGTTTCCAGGATTGTAACTAAGTTATTAATAGGAATACGCTCACGCAGCAATCGCTTGAGTACTTTCTGTATTTCACCAATGCGCATACCTTCGGGTACGAGCTCTTCAACGAGTGCAGGAGACTGTTCTTCAATATTATCAACCAGCCGTTTAACCATTTGACGGTCGATAAGCTTGTGAGCATTTTTCTTAAGCACTTCCATCAGGTGAGTCGTAATAACGGCCCCGGCCTCAATTACTGAAAGACCAAATTTTTCCGCTTCCGACTTATTTTTTCCGCTTACCCATATAGCGTCCATTCCAAAAGTGGGGTCTTTAGTTTCAATTCCCTGGATATTTGCATCAAAATCGGAAGGAACAAGGGCCAGATGATAATCTGGTAACAGTTCTCCGTCACCTTGTTCAATGCCGCGCATTTTAATGATGTAACGGTTAGCGTCGAGCTGAACGTTGTCGCGGATGCGAACTGAAGGTATGATAATCCCCAGCTCCGAAGCCAATTGCTTACGCAGTGACGTAATACGGTCGAGAAGATCACCACCCTGCTGTTCTTCAACCATAGAGATAAGACTATAGCCAATTTCAAGCTCAAGGGTATCAAGCAGCAGGTAATCTTCTACACTATCGGTTTCGCCTTCAGGCAGTTCTTGCTCTTGTTGGGCTTCGGCTGTCTTTTCTTGTTCTTCATCCTCATGTCGTTTATAAGCAAGAACAATGAAGAGTCCGCCCATAAACGCAAAGGGGATAAAAGGCATACCCGGCATAATACCGAGGAAAAGTACAAAGCAGGCGCCCAGCATTAGCGTTTTGGGATCGCCCAAAAGTTGAGTGATCAGTTCCTCACTTAAATTTCCTTCCGAAGCGGCGCGCGAAACAATGAGGCCGGCTGCGGTAGAAATGAGCAGGGCGGGAATCTGTGAGACCAACCCATCCCCGATCGTCAATAGCGTATAAAGCTTGGCAGCTTCTGCTATTTCCATCCCGTTTTGAACGGTTCCAATGACAAGGCCGCCAATAATATTGATACAAGTAATGAGCAGTCCGGCAATAACATCACCACGCACAAACTTACTAGCACCATCCATGGCACCATAGAAATCAGCTTCGCGGGCAATTTCCTCACGTCGTTTTTTGGCCTCCTGATCGGTGATAAGTCCTGCACTTAGGTCGGCATCAATAGACATCTGTTTCCCCGGCATCGCATCCAAGGTAAAACGTGCTCCCACCTCAGCAATTCGGGTGGCACCTTTTGTAATAACCACAAAGTTGATAATGATTAGTACAGCAAAGATGATAATCCCTATCACATAGTTGCCTTGGACAATAAAGCCCCCGAATGATTCAATGATAGACCCTGCATATCCTTCACTGAGTATAAGTCGGGTCGAAGCAATGTTCAGAGAGAGTCGAAAGAGCGTTAAAATAAGCAGCATACCCGGGAATACAGCAAACTCAAGCGGCTTGAGTGTGTAAAAGGCCACCAGCATTACAATGATGGACAGTGACACGTTGAGTGCCAGGAAGAAGTCCATCAGCATCGGGGGAAAGGGGATAATCATTATCAGCAAAATGATAATGATGCTCGATGAAATTAGAACGTCGGTTTGTAGAAACCGGCTCTTGAGTTTGCTCGTTGAAATATTTGTGAAAGCCATGCTTACCGTTAAATATTGTGTTTGTTTTTAAGCTTATAGACGTAGGCCAGTATTTCGGCGACAGCCCGATAGAGATCTTCGGGAATGTGTTGGTCTACCTCGGCCGAAGCAAAAAGGGCTTGTGCAACTGGTTTGTTTTCTACTATGGGGATATCAAATTCTTTGGCATATTCTTTAATTTTTTGGGCTCGCAGCCGCTGTCCCTTGGCCATCACCAAAGGGGCATTATTTTTTTCGGGATCATATTGCAGAGCGATGGCATAGTGGGTAGGGTTAGTGACAACCACATCCGAGTCCATCACTGCATGATCCAGTCGCTTTTGCATAAAGGATCGCCCCATCTGTTTTCGCTTGTTTTTCATTTCAGGGTTTCCTTCGGATTCTTTATGCTCGTCCTTCACTTCTTTCTTGCTCATCTTAAGATCTTCTTTATGCTGATACTGCTGGTAAATCGCATCAATAATGGCGAGGATGGTAAGGGCTACAAACGTTCTGGTTAAAAAAAGAAGTACATAGCTTCCTGCCTCGCTAATATTGTATTCCAACGGCATCACAGAAAAGGAAACGAAGTGTTCCATGTTGGGAAAGACCGTGAAATAAACGATGAATCCCATAATTAGTAACTTGAAAAGCCCTTTGACCAACTCCATGAGCCCTTTTTTCGAAAAAATGTTTTGAATGCCGGTAATGGGATTTAGCTTTTCGGGTTTTGGCTTAATTGCTTTAAGTGAAAAAGCGCCCTTGGTTTGAATAAGATTTACTACCAACGCAGTAGCAATAAGGGCAATCAGAATGGGCGTCATTGCTTCAATCCCATGTTGAAAAGCAATTCCCACGAAAATCATCGCGTTATTTTGGTTCTCAAGCGCCAGCTGGGCATTTAGAAAGAAGGTTTCGAAGAGTGCTTCAAAGCGGCCATACATAAAATCGCCCATGCCCACGAACGTCATTACTGAAACCACCATTATCATAACCGAGGAAATTTCGGTGCTGATAGCGACTTGCCCTTCTTCCCGTGCTTTCTCAAGCCGCTTCTGCGTGGGGTCTTCAGTTTTTTCTTGATCTGATTGTTTATCGGACATAACGTATTGTTATATCAAATACGGTACCATTATTTAGAACAATTGATTTAAGTCTCATGAGGATGGGATTTACTGGAGTGAGGGAGAAATAATCCACTCGGACGGAAAACATTTCCATTTCAGCGGTGTTTTTAACCGTTGCCGCTATCTCGGCACAAATTGCTTTTAGTTAAGCTCATTAGGCTAAATAAAAGAGAGGCTAATCCATCATTATATATAAAGAGGAGCAATTCCTGTTGTAGCTGCCCGGCAAAAAAGAAGTACTATAAGCCGGTCAAAAATATTGGTGGCATAGAATTTGAAAGTCTTACACCTCAGCCGGGACGACCGGACTTTTAAACAACGAAATAATGAAGCATTCAAAGACATCATGATTGATCGATTACAGGCTCAAATGCAGGCGATGCAGATGCTGACTAAGATGCAGGATGTTACAGCTAATAACCTTGCAAATATTAATACACCGGGTTTTAAGGGAAGTAACGTTTTCCAAAAAATGGTGCAACAACGTATTGACGGGCAGATGGTAACGAAAGCCGTGCCTCAGCAACAGGTTGATATGCAGCAGGGCGTGCTTGAACCTACCGGAAATCCCCTGGATTTTGGGATAAAGGGGAAAGGCTTTTTTGTGGTAGAAAATTCAGAGGGTGCTCAGCTGACACGGGACGGTCGTATGCATTTCAACAGCAATGGATTTCTCGTAGATGAAAATGGATCGCGCGTAATGGGCGACTCCGGACCTATTCATATGCCTGAGTATCTAAAAGCGACGGGGCGGGGAGGAGATGAGGCTAACTTGGAGGTTGCCGATGATGGAACTATTCGACTTGATGGAGAGGTGTTTGATCAACTTCGCATTGTTCAGGTCGAAGATACTTCCCAGTTGCAACGTAGAGGAAGTAACTATTTAAGTGCGCCTGAAGGGGCAATGATTGACGATCCTTCGAGCAAGATTATGCAGGGCTATTATGAATCTTCGAATGTAGATCCGCTTAATGAAATGGTGGATATGATGAAGACCACAAAGATGTTTGAGTCGCAGCAACGGGCTATGACAACAACCGATCAAATGATGGGTAGAGCTACACAGCAATTAGGAAAATTTTAATTCAATAAACGAATAACACTATGCCTTTTAGAGCTTTAACAACTGCCTCGCTCGGAATGAGCGCTCAGCAAAAATCGGTAGATAATATTGCTAATAACCTGTCAAACGTAAGTACCACTGGGTTTAAAAAGAGCAATATTGCTTTCCAGGATCTTTTTTATGAGGATATTGCTGTTTCAAAAGCCGGGGCTTCGGCCAATCGAATTTCCAATGACAGTCCGCGATTGCAGCTTGGGCATGGTTCGCAGGCAGTGTCAACAATCAGGAATTTTACGCAGGGGTCCATCTCTGAAACCGGAAATCCTTTGGATATGGCGATTAGCGGTGATGGGTTTTTCCGCGTTGAGAAGCCTGATGGTTCAATTGGCTATACGCGTGACGGAAACTTTACCCGTGACTCTTCGGGAATGTTAGTTAACAGTTCCGGTTTGCCTATGGTAGAACAAATTGAAGTACCTATGGAGGCTAAGGCGGTGGATATCTCACAAGATGGGACTGTTACGGCCCTAATGGGAGGAGACAATCGTGAAATTGAATTGGGGCAAATTGAGTTGGCTCGATTTTCGAATCCTGCAGGACTCAAGGCTGAGGGCGGTAATCTGTTCAGTGAAACACAGGCTTCAGGAATGCCCTTTGTAGATCATCCCGGATCAGAAGGATTTGGAAATGTTCGGCAGGGCTATCTTGAAGGATCCAATGTAGATGTAGTGACCGAAATGGTTCAGCTTATCGAAGCCCAGCGGGCCTATGAGACAAATTCTAAGATGGTACAATCGGCCGAAGATATGATGTCGGTTACCAATTCTATTAAGCGATAAATCCAATGATTTTATTTGCTCGACTAACCGTTATTAGCCTGCTTGTCTTTATCGGCCTGGGCGTTATACCTGCCCGGGCAGATATTGGCATTGCCGGAGATGACGAGATGAAGTCATTTATCATAAAAAAGGCTCATAAACAGTTAGAGCAATATTTCACAACCGGAGAATATCGCTTCGACATCCAACCGCGATGGATGCCCAATCAATTGTTACAACAATCGCCGGCCCAAGTTCTCAGTGTTCAGCTTAGCGGACAAATACGACGTTATACGAATTTTGAAGTGTTATACAGGCAACACGGGAACCGTAAGAGAGCAGAGATTCAGCTCAAGGTTATTGCAGAGCAGAAGTTGCCCGTGGTTACCGATCGTATCCGAAGGGGAGCAAAGCTGCAAGAAAAACATCTTGTCTATCAATGGGTTTCGGTAGCAGAAAATGGGGAATCATACATTGCCAGTTTTGAAAAATTAATTGGAAAGACGCTTCGCCGAACCCTTTTATCCGGCCAACCTGTACGCAAGTCGTATGTAAGCCGAGATTTAATTATTAAAGCCGGTGACGAAGTCCAGATTTTTATTAAACGAAAAGGAATACAAGTACAAGTATCCGGCGTGGCGCGTGAGGATGGAGCCAAGGGGGATCGAATCAAAATTTTTAGCAACGAAACAAATCACAAATATGTGGGCGAAGTTCTTCGTCCGGGAGTAATACAATGGAAAAGTACACTTTAGTCGGGAAATATTTTATAGCCCTGTTATTAATTGTAGGAATTTCAAGTACAACCTATGGGCAACGGTCGTTATACAAAGATAACAAAGCGGTTCAGGTCGGTGATGTATTAACAATCATCTTGCAGGAAAATATATCCGGCAGTACCAGTTCGGATGCACAGAATGCCTCAAATGCGGGGGCAGGGGCAGGCGGATCAATGTCCGGCAATTTTATGCCTTTCCAACCTACTTTTGGTGCTGATGCCGAAGTGAATTATGAGTCAGGTGAGCAGGTCTCTACTAATCAGGGACAGTTGCTGGAAGGGTATATGAGTGTAGAGGTTACGGATATGACCTCCTCTGGGAATTTAATTGTATCAGGTACCAGAACGACTGAAATAAACGGTGAAAAACACCAGATAGATTTAAGTGGGACTGTACGTCCAAAGGATGTAAATGGACGAAACCAGGTGTTATCGTATCGACTGGCAAATGCTCAGATAAGCTATGAAAAAGAAGGTGGTTTAAAACGAATTACCAAAAAGGAAGGATTTATTAAACGAGCGGCCTTAACGGTAGCTGGAGTGGCGTTAAGTGCTGTGGCAGTGTTAAAGGCAATGGAATAGAAATACTGTTATATCATTATTTATAAACTCATGAAACAACGAATACTCATATCAATAGTGGTGACTGTTCTTGTGGCAATGGTCACAGTTGAAAGTAGTGCCCAAACGCCATTGAGCCGATTACTAAAAGTAAAAGGGGCTAATACTACCAAGGTGGTGGGATATGGATTGGTGGTAGGATTAGATCGATCCGGAGATCGAACGATAAGCAGGCGCGGTGCCCAGTTTACGGTTCGCTCCATTGCAAATATGCTTAACAATTTTGGAATAAATGTTGATTCGGAGCGGCTTCGAACCCGAAATGTTGCTGCTGTAATTGTAACGGCTGATATCGGACCGTATCATGCATCCGGCAGCGAAATTAATGTCACGATATCGTCGATGGGGGATGCGAGTTCTCTTGAAGGGGGTGTGCTGTTGGAAACGCCACTCTTAAATCCTGAAACAAAAGAAATATATGCCCTGGCCCAAGGGCCGTTGATAGTGGGCGGTATCAATGAAGAAGTAGGTAGTTCTCGTTTTTCTCGTAATAGTTCCTTAACCGGAACCATTCCCGGAGGAGGTATCGTAGAATATGATAATAATTTTCAGCTGAATGCCGATCAACCGCTGCAGTTGGTAATGTCTGAGCCGGGTTATACGAATGCGCGTCAGGTTGTCGAAGTAATTAATGAGAGTTTTGATGAGGAGTTAGCCTCGGTCTATAATCCCGGTGTTATCCAGGTAGCGTGGCCGGATGCTTTTCAGGAGCCCGGGATGCGTAATATGTTTATCAGTACCATCATGGACCAACAGGTTGAGCTTACAAAGCCTGCTCGTGTAGTTATTAATGAACGTACCGGTACCATTGTAGCGGGTGGTGGTGTTACGATCGATAATGCCATGGTTTCGCATGGCAGCGTACAGGTACGAACGCAAGTTACGCCTTTCATTAGCCAGCCGCCTCCGTTTAGCGGGGGTGACACAGAAGTAGTTCCTGTTCCGCAGGTAGGAATTAGTGAAGAGTCAGCACAAAATGTAGTGCTGGAACCTGATACGAATGTTCAGCAGCTGGCCAATGCCTTGGATTCGCTGGGACTAAGTCCGCGGGATATCATTTCCATTTTCCAGGCACTTAATCGTGCCGGTGCGCTACAGGGCGAACTTATTGTAATGTAGTATTAGATGAATTAGAAACAGCATAACTATTAAACAAGATTATAATGGATATAAGCAGTTTAGCACAATCAATGCCAATGGGATTGGATAAACAAGATCTGGCCCAGGAGAAGAAGGAAGAAGTTGCCATGGAATTTGAAAAAATGTTCGCTCGGCAGTTGGTTAACGAGATGACTAAAGATTCCTTTAAAATGGGCGATAAAAATGGTGTTGCAGGACAGGCCAACAACATGTATCGACATCACATCACAGATACACTTGCTACAGAAATTGCAGAACAGAGGAAATTAGGAATGGCTGATATGATCTCGGAATATCACAAAGTGTGATAGCCTGATATTAATAATAAAGGACTAAGGAAGGATAGGTATGGAATCAGAAAAAGCGTTTAAGGAATTTGAACAAATTATTGACCGGCTCGGCAGGTTGTCTGATGATCTGGTAGAAGTAATTGATAAACAGATTTCGGCCGTAGTGTCATCCAATGGGGAAGATGTTGAGCAATATGTGGAGGAATACACTCATTTGCGGGGGGTGTTTAAGGAGCAAGAACACAAGTTTATAGATCACTTGCAGATGATGTTAAACAACGCAGGGGTCAAGAGTATCGAAATACGATTAGAGAACTTGAAGGAGGCCTACCCCGAAACAGCAGATACAATATCTGATTGGCAGGAAGAGCTTGAAAAGCAGATGGAAATGCTGAAAGCGAAGCATCAGAAATTAAATAACCTGTTGGAATTTGCTGTTGAGAAAAATATGCAGCTTATGCACTCAATTTACAGTCTGCACAACAAAAAGAATACACGATACAGTGCGGGAGGCAGTAAAGAGGAAATTTCTTCCGGAATTGCACTCAATAAAGAAGCTTAAAAATGAAAACATTATTTGAAATAGCGAAGAGTGGTCTTCGTGGATCAGAGCGATCCATGTCGGTTACATCCAATAACATTGTTAACGCGGATACCCCGGGCTACAGTCGGCAGCGTGTTGAGAAGTCGCCCAATGGTATGCAGATGGATAATTATCATGTGGGATTAGGGGTAAACATTGATGACGTAAGCCGATTGCGTGATAAAATGAATGACCAGCTTTTGAATAAAAAGCAGCAGGACATGGGATATCTGCAAAAGAAAGCCGATATCTATGAAAAGCTTGAGTCATCCATGGTTTCGGATTATGGGGATAACCTGGACAGTCAAGTTGGAGGGTTGTTTGATAACTTTTCGGATTTGGCCAGTAACCCACAGGATCTAAGCGTTCGTAATAACCTGATTAGTGAGACGCAGCAATTTACGAGTAAACTGCGTGAAACCAGCCGAAATGTGGACCAAAATAGTGAGTTGGTCAAGAATTTTGCCGGCAAAACACTGGATTCTATTAATAGCATATTGAGTGATATTAATGAGCTCAACAGTTCTATAAAACAAGCCCAAGCCAAGGGTGATCCTGATTTTGCCAGTCTTGACAGACGTGTGGCTAAGATGAGTGAACTCTCGGAGTTGGTTGAATTTGAAAGTCAGGAGACGAGTACCGGTGCTGTTGAGATCCAGATTGATGGACACAGCGTGGTTGACGAAAATCGAGCATATAATATTACCTCGGAAGTAGATGATACCAATAAAAAATTCCGCCTCCGGCTCGAAAATGGACACATTATTGCCCCGGAGGGTGGACAAATTGGTGCAGAGATTGAGATGTATGAAGAGGGTATCCCGGATATGAAGGAGCGTCTCGATAAAATTGCTTCTACTATTGTAGCCGAAGTGAATAATATCCACAGCAATGGGTATGGCCTGGAAGACAGTATTCAGCGCAACTTTTTTGATCCTTCCGGAATTACGGCTGAAAGTATTTCGATCAATCAGGATTTAGTTGAAAATTCAAAATTGGTTGCTGCTTCCGATACGGATGGTGAAGCCGGAAACGGAGAAATCGCATCGCAGATTGCAGAATTGCGTAATGAGAAAGTCATTGGTAATACAACACAGAATCAGTCATTGACAGATTTTACGATTGGTACCATTAGCGAGCCGGGTATTCAGTTGGATGCGGCTAATAATCGTATTGATGCCCGCGATTCGGAGATTCAGATGCTCAAAACACAGCAGGAGGAAGAGGCTGGCGTAAATATTGATGAAGAACTTAGTCAGATGATCAAATATCAGAATGCCTATCAAGGAGCAGCAAAGGTAATGAGCAGTGCCCAACAAATGTATGACACCTTAATTAGTATAGTGAGGTAATTTTTATGCGCGTAACACAGAAAATTATTTTTGACAATTTCATGAGGGATGTGAATAAAAACCGTAGAGAGATGGCTGAAATTCAGTCCGATCTTTCAAGCGGCAAGAAAGTTCGCATGCCCTCCCAAAGTCCGGTAGATTTTCAAAGTAGCCGAATTTTGGAAGCCGACCTGAATAAAATAGAGCAGTTCCAGAATAATATTAGCAGCGGTTTGCGTCAGGGGAGGTTGGCCCAGGACACTATGAACGGGGTTCTCGACAGCCTGATTAATATTAAGAACTCAATGGTACAGGGATCTTCTGACTCTATTGGAGAAGATGAACGGGTGAATTTAGCTGATGAAGTCTCGGGGATTCGCAAGCAAATTGTCGACAGTTTAAATATTCAATACGGTGAGCGGTACCTGTTTGCTGGGACTAACAGCGGTGAGAAGCCTTTTGAGCTGGCCGGGGGAGTGGTAACGAATAACAGTAATAACAAGCCACCCCATGTAGTTGCGGCAGATGGCGTAGAAATTGATATCAGTATTACAGGCGAAGAGGTCGCAGATAGTCCGGCCGGTGATATGTTCCAGTTTATTGGGGACGTGGAAGATGCTTTACGGAATAATGATAATCAGCAACTTAACAATTTGCTTACGGATGCTGATCAGGTAATAAATCATGTTACGGACCTCACGTCCAAGCTGGGAGATAACATCAATCGCATGGATTTCATGTTTGAGCAGTACGAGTCTACTAAGATTACACAAGAATCAGATATAAGTGAGTTGGTCGATACCAACTATGCCAAAGCATTTTCTGATATGCAGCGCAACCAGGTAGCTTATGAATCGGCGATGGCGGTACATGGTAAAATGTTCGAAAACACCTTGCTGAATTACATCTAACCACAAAGGACAGCTTTGTTAAATAAATGAGGATATTATGGAAGCGGGACTTAAACCAATATCAAATACAAATAAGGAGAACAAGAGTTTAGATTGGCTGACGGGCGTTCTATTTCTATCTGATCTAAAATTTTATGATGTAGAAAAGGTAAAACTTTGGGATACCTATTTCTCGGAACTGATTGTTGCAGGAATAGGGAGAAAGCCCGAAAGCTTCCCTGATAATGTACATTGGCATGCATATGAGGATGTCAGTCGATCAGAAGTATGGAATGCCATCAACAAAAAGGCGAGTAATTCCTGGGTACTCTTTTTAGAAGATGATGAACAGCCTCGGTTTAGTAGTTTTCCCAATGTTCAGAGCTTGGAAAAAATGAAGTGGTCACCGGCTATTATAAATATTCAAAAGCAAAGTACTACGCATCATTTTTATCAGATGCGTTTGGTAAATGTATCGATCAATGAGGATGATATTTTCAGAGGGTATCATTTAACTGATGCTACTGAGTTTGTGCGTTCCCAGGGAGTTGACTTAAGCAGCAAGCCGATTATTATTGAACGGGAAAGCAGTGTTTATTCTCATATTGATATTGATAAGGAGTTGTCACTTAAAAAGCAGGCCCCCAAACTATATTTAGTACAGGGGAATCGATATTTGCAGGAAAAAAAATACGTTCGTGCAGCCGCCCAGTTCCGCCAATTGTTAAAAAAAGAAAGGTTGTTACCTTTTGATCGTTTGGCTGCCGTTAATGGGTTGGCCAGCTGCTTGGCTGAGCAGCATAAGTGGGAGAAAGCGCTGTCTTTAACAAAGCAATCGCTTGAGGCAGAATCATTGCAGCGGTTACCTTATTTAATACAATTTCGTATTCATGAGTTGCGCAAGGAATGGCAAAAAGCGTTTGATGTATTAAGGCAATATTATGATAGACTATCATTATTTTCATCTGCCAGTTTTGACCGTAAGATTGATGAGGAGAAAAGTTTAATAAACCTTGCCAATATCGCGTTAAAAGCAGGACATCGTGCGAAAGCGACCGACTATTTTGATCGGCTGTTTTCATTCAAGAGAGGCAATGCCGATGAGGCAATGTTAGAAAAAGCATTATTGCTTTCGATTGAATTGAATGATCTTGACCGATCGGTTTATTTGTTTGAGCGAATGTATAACGATCATTTGCCGCCGAACAAGATGAATGGCGAGTCGAAGAAGCAGATAGATGAAGTTATGACGATGTTTATGAAGAAGGACTGGTACGACTATGTCTCAAATATTTATAAAAAGTTACATGAGGCTTATCCGGAAGATCAGGAATATAAGCGAAAACTAATTGTGACGCTCACCAAGACAAATAGATTAGACCAAGCTAAAAGGATGGTCGCAAATATTGTGTGAATTCAACATTCAGGGAGGCAAGAGCTGTTTCCCGCAGGAGTGATATTATTCGGAGGGGAGGCTGCGAGTTTAGCTTCTAAAGCTTATTTAAAAAAGGAACTATGCGTTCTCCTCATCGTTTTCCGAAGCTTTTCTAATTTTATTTCGGATGGTACGGTCCGTAATCCCTAAAATCTTAGCGGCCTCTTTTTGATTTCCCTGCGTATGTTCCAATGCTTTTTTGATGAGTTGAAGCTCCATATCTTCAATCGACATCAAGGGCATATCAGAAAGTACTTCTTTACTGACTTCCAGATCTACTTTTGAAAAAAGATTTCGCTCAATGTGATCGAGTGTGATCGTATCATTTTTGCTCGACAGTATAACGCCCCGATGGATTTTATTTTCGAGTTCACGCACGTTGCCCTTCCACTTTTTATTAACCAAGTGCTGCATCAACTCATCAGACACCTCCTTTGGTTCCAGTCCGTATTGCTCGGTATAGCGATCAACAAAAAAGTTAACCAATAATGGGATATCATCCCGGCGCTCACGGAGTGGAGGGATCGAAATAGGGAAGACATTTAGGCGATAATACAGATCTTCGCGGAACTGCCCGTCCGTAATAGCCTCTGCGATGTTGCGATTTGATGTGGCCAACACCCTCACATCACATTGAATTGATTTTTGGCTACCTACTCGATTAAATTCGTTCTCCTGGAGAACGCGCAACAGCTTAGCCTGAATATTAATGTCAATCTCGGTAATTTCATCCAGTAAAATAGTGCCGCCGTTTGCTTCTTCAAAAGCACCTTTTTTGTTGGAGATAGCGCCCGTAAAAGCTCCTTTTACGTGACCAAAGAGAGTGCTTTCGACCAGCTCTTTAGGTAAATTCGCGCAATTTATCTTGACATAAGGTTGATCAGAGCGATTGCTGTTTTCATGGATAAGATTTGCAAAAACCTCTTTTCCAGTTCCGCTTTCTCCCTGTATCATTACCGGTGCGGTACTTTCTGCTATCTGAGGAAGAATTTCCATCAGTTTTTTAATCTGCTCATCTTCTCCGATAAATCTTTTCTCGCGCGGTTGTATTATTTCTCCATCATTTTGTTGAGAAGAGGACTGCTGGTCTGTTTTATCGGTTGTTCCAGATAGTGCTTTAATCTTATGGTCTTTATGAAAGTCGATCTTATCGGACTCGAAAAAGCGGTTGACTCGAAACGTAATTTCTTTGGCCTTAAAGGGCTTGGTGATATAGTCAAAAGCTCCTTTTTGGAGTGCCCGGACAGCGTGCGTAATATTGCCAAAGCTGGTCATCATTATAACACCGGTTTCAGAATAGTGTTCTTTGATATGAGCTAACACTTCATCACCGGTCATGTCATCCATTTTGACATCTGTCAGAACCAAGTGTACATCGTTATCTTTCAAAAAGTCGATGGCGTCAAGTGGTTGGTCAAAAGCTTCGACTTCGTAACCGTTCATGCTCAAATTTTCGACCAAAAATTCGAGCAGCATTTTGTCATCTTCAACTATTAAAACACGCTCTTTCATATCAATGATATTGAGAATGGTTATTTACAAAAGAAATGGGAGTAAATACGCCGAGGTTTCTAATATTTGTACCCCGTAAATTGACTAAATATAAAAAGCTTTTCTGATGAAAACTTCAATGAAAAGTTGGGTTGAGGAAAGAGTTGGTCTCGATGCTTGAAAGTTATTAGGACTCAAGAGGTTATGTTAAAGGAATAACCCCAAATAACATTTTGTTAACTATATTTAATCTTATTTAAGGATCTTTGAGGCAATATCTCCCCAGACTTCCGGATCATTTATTTTCCGACCCATCTCTGTTTCTTGAGCAGCTTCAGCGGAATGCTCCGAAGCATTAAGAAACTCAGAAACCTGAGCTTTCATTTCCTTAAACTGTTGTGATGAAGATTCGTTTAGTTTTTCCAATTCGAGTTTGGCAAAAAGTTGATCGTTATTTCGAAACTGATAATCGCCAAGCGAAACTTTGTCTTTAGGAGTATTTCCAGAAGATTTTGATGTCTTCTCTGAAGCATTTCCTTCTGAAGTTTCGTTAGTCTTATTTATGTTATTATCGTTTATGCTATTTAATTTACTAATATCCATAGTCCTATAATTGAGTTCCTGATAATTTATGAAACTTTGCTATCGTTTTAAAAGCTGATAGCTTTTTTCGGCCTTATTCCTTTTTATTGCATCGTTTAGCCGCTCTTTTGACTCCTCTAAAATGTAACTCAGTGCTTCTTGTATTTGTTGTTGTTGTTGCTTGAATCTATTAAAAAGTTTTTCCAGTGATTCTTTCTCTTTCTTCGTGAATGTTGTTGTATCAACTTCCGAAGTTATTTTTATAAACTCATTTGTATGGTTGCCCCGTTCCTCAAACCGTTCTTTCAATAAATCAATATCAGCTTCGTCTTTGTGGAGCTGATTAAGAATCTTTCTATTAACTTTTATCAACTTTTTTAGTTGATTGGCAACGTTATTCATTCTGTTAGAATCCTAATGTTGACTGCTGATTCGCAATTTGATTAAACTGTTGTTGAGCTTGTTGTTGCATCTGGTTGATTTCAGCAAAAATTTCCCGTTGGCGTTCCTCATAGCTTTCCAGGTATTTTTCTTCCGATTCAATACGGTTATCCAGAAAATCTATTTTTTGATCCAAGCCGCTTTCCAAGGATGAAATGGTACCACCTGTTTCAGTAAACGTTTTCGCGCGTTCATACATCTTGGTAACAGGAGAATCATCATTGGAGAATAGATTTTTAACTTCGTTGGGTCGATCGGTTAAGGCTTGACTCAACTTATCCGCGTCATCCACCTTCATTTTTCCGTTATTTTCGAAGGTGATACCGATTTCAGATAGGTTGTCAAGTTCTCCGGCTCCTGCAGAACCCATATCCGTAAGCGCCATCTGACGCATATTTATAGTCAGATTGCGCACCGAGCGCATGTCTTGCAATGGTCCTTTGTTGCCGGTCTCGCCATTGATAAAGGTTTGGTTGCGAATTTTGGTATTCATTTCATTGTACTTCGAAATAAAATCATCAATATTTTCGCGGGCCTTCTCCGTATCTTTTGAGACGGTAATTTGTTCTTGCTGAGTCGTTGAATTCAGTAATGTAAAGGTCATGCCTGATATAGCATCATCAACGGTATTTTTTCCACGGCTGAATGTAATACCATCTACTGTGAACTCAGCATCGAGCTTTGTCGTGTCTGCCTGTTGATGCGACATATTACTGGTAACATCAGCCAGTGCTCCGGTGGCATTGGCAAACTGGACGCGCTCATCATAGCCGGTCTGAGCACTTTTAATCGAAAGCTGTACATTGCCATTGTTATCCACTTCAAAAACATCGCTGTCAGACTCTTCGCCCATTAAATCATTGACAGCCTTAGAAAACGATTCTAAAATTTCTTTGTTTGTCTTGTCCGTACCGTCGTCATTGGTACTTAGAATACTGATCGTTTCTGTTTTATCACCAATAGTAATATCCACAGAGCCATCTCCGCTGGCCGCCAGATCTGTTGCTGTCCCATCCATTACGTTCGACAGCATAATATCTTTTGTGGCTTTTCGGTTTACCGAAATGTCATAAGTATTGGGATCTTTTAGCCCGGATATAGAGTCAACTCGTATGGCATCTTCATTACTTATTGTAGCCTTTAAGGGATTAAAGCTGTTTGAGGTGGTACTGGTAAGTTCATCAACCTGGGAAGTAAAGTCGGAAATTACGGAACTTACTGTGCTAAGAGCAGACTGCTTGTCGCTGAGCTGACTTTTCTGGTCTTCGAGCCGAAACTTTTTTTGGCTCTCGATCAGCACCAGCTGGTCAACAAATTGTGAATAGGGATTGGTTTGTTGTAATAAGCTACCGATAGAATTCATAATATTATCTTTATCGGGTTAATCAGTTGCTGGTTCTTCTGTTTGCCCCTTTGAGGCTTGCTCCCAGGCATCACGCAGCGGTTCAAGAATGTCCCGAATTTCCTCGTAATTCTCATCACGGGCTAAATCCTGACAATATTGATAAAGTTGGAAAAGCTCCTCAGCAGGTTCATGATCGAAATTCAGACTTTCCGTCAACGTGTTTAGCACATCACGTACCCTGTCTTGATCTTTCCGGTAGGTTGCCTGCAGTAGCAAGTCGTATAGCTTTACGACCAGTTGTAATGGCGATGCGTTCATTATCGCTTGTTGCTGATAAACCTGTTGTGGATTCTGCATGGTACTTAAATTTCAGTATTAGTTTGGTCTTGGGTACCAGTCATTATCGACTATTTTGAAAATTACTTAAGGCTGTCAAGATTAGAACCCTCTAATCTCATTACCCATGGTCGATATTATATATGCAAACAATATGCCATGGCGGTATTTTCGGCGATCTGTACTGGATTACTCTTAATATGTGACGGCCACGGCCATCTCCAGATCTTGAATAAAAAGAAATGTTTTAGGTGTAGAAGCACGAGTAGCGTTTCTGTTGTTATATCCAGGGTTGGGCTGTTGTTGATACTCCAATGTGACGAATAATTCTCTGGTTTTAGCGAAATATTCCCCTTCAAAGAAAAAAATTCCGTTAACAGGAAGCGAATACCAGATTGAGGTCGCTTTAAGTACAAGAGAAGTAATTAGTTGGGCTTGGCATTTTATTTGTGAACACATCTGATGTAGTTCAATACCAAAGCCAACGAATTCTCTCGACTGTGCAGAAAAAGATCAAACAAGCCCAAAAATACTTGGAGTGGGAAAAACCCAATCAGGCCATTGCCGAACTGAAACCCACTTTAGAAAGCAAGCAGATACAACAAGAGTATAAGTGGGTGCCCCACCATATGATGGGCATCGCTTTATCGCTCAAAGGTGAGCATGAGGCTTCGGCAGGATATTTGGAAAAAGCGGTGAAGTACGGTTCAGAGCAGCCTGAAACCTACCATATGCTTTCGGTAAACTATTTTAACCTTGCACGGTTTGACGAGGCTGAGAAGTATGGCAAGGAAACAGTAGTTCGAAAGAATGACTTCTTAAAAGCGTGGTTGAATTTGGGTTCGGTGTACCGGGCGCAGGCAAAGCTGGATGAGGCGTTGGAATGTTATCAAAAAGCGAATCAAATTGATCCTACTAATGCTGGCGTAGCTTTCCGGATAGGTGAAATTTACCGTGATCAGGGTGATTTGGAGCAGGCCATGAAATTGTTTGACATCACTTTGAAGATAGAAGAAAATCATATCCGTGCGATGCTTGAGAAGGCGGATATCTATAAAAAGAAAGGAGATTTGGATGAGGCGATTCAGAATCTTGAACAGGCAGAGGCGATTCACGGAGATCAAACCCCCATTGAAGTAAGTAAGGCCGAAATTTATAAGTCCCGCGGAAAATATGATGATGCTATTGCCCTATATGAACGGTTGCTTGAGAAGCACCCTGATAGCGGAGCATTGCGCGTAAACTATGCGTTGTGTTTACAAGAGGTGAGCCGGTTTGACCAATGTGAAAAGAACTACCGGCGCGCTATTCAGGATATGGAGGATCCCGGGAGTGCTATTTCGAATTATCTGATGGGATTGCACTATAATCCTCGAAATAGCAAAGAGTATATATATAATGAGCACGTTAGACTTGGTAAGACCTTTACACCTCTAAACGGATCAGATCGTGCAGTACCAACCGATGTGAGCCTGAATAAAAGGCTGAAGATAGGTTTTGTATCTGCAGGATTTCGTCGTCACCCGGTAGGTTGGATGATTGCCGGTGCCTTAGAGCAACTGCCCGAAAAAGATTTTGAGCTATACTGTTATACAACAAACAATAAGTTCGATTTTGTAACCCGTCGGATTCATGAAAATATAGATACCTGGCGATCGGTTGTGGGATACAGTTCTGAAGTTATTGAAAATATTGTCCGGGAAGACGAACTGGATATATTGGTGGATTTGTCGGGGCATTCCGCTGATAATTGTCTTGAAGTGATGGCGAATGAGCCAGCACCTGTCATTGTAAAATGGGTAGGTGGACTGTTTAATACTACCGGTCTCGAAGCCTTTGATTATTTAATTACTGATGAGTATGAGAGTCCGTTGGGAGAGGAGCAGTTCTATACAGAAAAGCTGGTGCGAATGCCTGATGACTATATTTCATTTGCGCCTCCGGCCTATGCCTCGGATGTAAAGTCTCTTCCGGCAAAAGAGAAAGGGTACATAACATTCGGATGTTTTAATAATCCCACCAAAGTGAATGATGTAGTCCTGAAGAAATGGGCTGAAATCATGCGCCGGGTATCGAATAGCAGACTTTACCTGAAGAGCAAGCAGTATGATACCGACTCGTTCCGAGAGCAGATACTGAAAGTTATGGAGAAGGAAGATATAGCTGAAGATCGCATCGAATTTGAGGGACATACTTCCCACGATGATCACTTAGATGCATATAATAAAGTGGATATTGCCCTTGATCCGTGGCCGTATTCAGGAGGATTGACGACATGTGAAGCACTATTTATGGGGGTGCCGGTTATTACGATGCCGGGGCCTACCTTTGCCGGACGACATTCGACAACGCACCTCATAAATGCCGGATTGGAACAGTGGATTACAGATAGTTGGGGAGCATATACTGAGAAAACAGTTACCCTGGCGAACAATTGGGATGAATTGCAGAAATGGCGATCGACCTTGCGTGAGCAGTTGCTTAATTCTCCTGTTTGTAATGGTAAGCGTTTTGGAGCTCATCTTTCTGTTGCTTTTCGGGAAATGTGGAAGCAGCGGGTGGAAGGGTATGAGAATGGTGTTGAGGAATGGCAGGATCATATCACGATAAATTCTCTCTCGGAGGAGGAAGTGCAGGTGTTGACCGACGGTCCGGAGACTACTCCACTTATTACTGTCAAAGGTACGACGGGTATTGAGGCCAATGACAGAACGAAGAATGAGGATATTCAAAATAAAACAATGGAAGAATCAATGATTGACACCAAGGAGATCGTAAAAGAGGTAACACAAAATGGGAATGGACAGCCTAAGAAGAATGGTACGACTGGAGCACATGTCAATTCACCTGATAATGACCAAGAAGATTATTTTATAGAAACAAAAGATGGAATCACTATTTGTACTCCTGCTGATTTGGATGTATTGACAACCCATGTGATGCTCGAGCAGGAAGAATGGTTTGAGCCTGAACTGGATTTTATTCGTGATTATCTAAAGCCCGGCACACAAGTAGTTGATGTGGGAGCTTCTTTTGGCGCGTATGCCTTGCCGATGGCCAAAAAGGTGGGAAGTGAAGGTAAAGTGGTTGCTTTTGAGCCGTCTGTAAGCTGTCGATCCTATCTCGAGAGAAGTAAGGTGGAAAACAGGGTGGGTCAGCTGGAAATAATTAGCCGAGGGTTATCAAATAAAGTCGGGAAAGCAACATTCGTTGAAGCTGAAACGCCGGAATTTAATACCACTTCAGAGGAAGGGGATACAGAAATATCTGTTACTACTCTAAATGCCTGGTGGAATTTTGCCGGACAGCCGGAACTGGATCTCATTAAAATTGATGTCAATGGTATGGAGGCAAAGGTTTTGGAAGGGGCTACAGAAGTTCTTGATCAAGTGTCGCCCGTTATTCTTGTGGCTATTGGAGAAAAAGAAGATAGTTTTTATACACTCCGAGATACATTGCAGGAGCTTAATTACCGATTGTTTGAATACATTCCGGGACCGGGAGTATTAGCGGAGCATGATCCTGAGGGGGGAGTTGATCCCTATTTGATGAATGTGATTGCTATTCCTGCAAGCAGGATAGAAGAGGTTAAGGAAAACGGCTGGATTTTTGATGAACATGCAGATGTGGAGCCTGTGGATGTACATGAATGGAAGAGTGTGTTGAGAAAGATGCCCTGGGCTGATTCTCAGTTTGAAAAGTGGGAAAAGCAGATAAGTTCACAAGAACATAGTGAATACCTGCAGGCATTGAGCTTGGCAGTGGCCGCTGAAAAGATGAAGGTTGTTAATGATAATCCCAAGGCCCGTACCCAGAAGGGAGCGCGATTGTTAGAGGCTGCTCAAAAACTAATCGCTTTATTTAATAATGGTAATGCTGGTATCGCTGCTGCAATGACATACGTACGCGTGATGAGTCAGCTGGGTAAGCGCCGCCAAGCAGTGGAGATGATGAAGCAGCTGATGGAAACAGTAAATTCCGGCAACAATGTTTCAGTTGGGTTACCTTTTCTCCCCCCGCTTCAAGAGCAGGATGAGACCAAAATACAGACCGATTTTTCCAAATGGCTGATGGTACGGATAGTAGAAGGATGGATTTCGTTGAAGAATCCTACGATCTACATGGCTGATGAGAAAGATCGGCAGATGTTGGAGGCGCTGGAAGGCAATCCGGAAAGGGCCAATACAATTTTACTAAAACCAAAGAAAGAAGAAGGGATTAGGAAAGTAAGAGAACAAGCGGGACAATCGATCCCTAATGAAAATAGAAAAGAAGGAAGAGACTCAAACGCATTATGGTTTAAAACTGCTTTAAATCTAATCAAAGTTAATGGTCCCAAAAGCATTCGCAGTCACAATTTGCCTAATAGGTTAATTGTATCTCTAACTTCATATCCGGATCGTTTTGAGCAACTTCCTTTAACTCTTTTAAGTTTAATACAGCAAACGGTAAAACCTGATAAGATTCTTTTGTGGATTGCCCATGAAGATAAATCTGAGATAACTTCTGAAATTAGATTTCTTGAGAAATTAGGAGTGGAAATATCTTTTTGTGAGGATTTGAGATCATATAAAAAGATAATACCTACACTTAAAAAGTATCCCGATTCATATATAGTTACTGCTGATGACGACTTGTATTACAAAAATAATTGGTTAGAGGAATTAGTTGATAGTTGGGATGGAAACAATAAAACTATTGTGGCACATCGTGCACATAGAATTAAGTTTAACAACAACGGGGATATTAAACCATATCGTGAATGGGGATGGGAGTATAAAAAGGACCACGAGGCATCTGTTTATAATTTCGCTACTTGTGGTGCTGGGGCATTATTTCCACCAAATGTCTTTCACGAAGATGTCTCGGAGGTTGAGCAGTTTGAAGCGTTGGCGCCAACCGCAGATGATTTGTGGTTATATTGGATGAGCAGGTTAAATGGGGCAAGAATAAAAGTAGCCAATCAGCCACAACCACTTGTTGAATGGCCATTATCTAAACAAAATAGTCTGTGGCAGAAAAATATATTGGAAGGCAAAAATGATGAGCAGATAGAGAATTTGATAAAAAGTTATGGGTTACCCCTAGAGAAGGAGGAGCAAGATGAAGAGACAGGTATAAATTCATCCAAATATTGGAAAAACCGCTATCAACAAGGGGGTAATTCCGGAAGTGGTTCGTATGGGCGGTTAGCTCAGTTTAAGGCTGATACGATCAATAAATTTTCTGATGAGTATAATGTCGAGTCGTTTATTGAGTTTGGATGCGGAGATGGTAATCAGCTTAAATATTTAAATATAAATGATTATTTCGGCCTTGATGTAAGTGATAAAGCAGTAGAGATATGCCGTAATAAATACCAAAATGATTCAACAAAGAAATTTAAAAATGTAAATGACTACAACGGGGAAACTGCAGAGTGTGCCTTATCATTAGATGTCATTTTTCACTTGGTTGAAGATGAAGTATTTGAGAACTACATGGAACAGTTATTTGATGCTGCAGAAAAGTATGTTGTAATATATTCATCAAACAAGGAGAGCTTTACGCCATCCCCCCATGTTCGACATAGGCTTTTTAGCTTATGGATAGAACAGAATAAGAAGGAGTGGGAGCTTAAGGATTACATCCCTAACAAATATCCTTTTAATGGAGATAACAGTAATACCTCGTTCAGTGATTTTTACATATACGAGAAAGAAAACGTACAAAAGTAAGTCTGTTAAAATAAAAATGAGCAATGATTGTCAATCACAGATATAAGTTTATCTATATAAAAACTCGTAAGACGGCGGGTACAAGCTTAGAAATAGCTCTATCAAAATTCTGTAATCAGAATGATATTATTACTCCCATTTTGGAAGATGATGAGGAGATACGGAGAGAACATGGGTATCCCGGTCCTCAGAACTACCAAGTTCCCCAAAGATATTATTCAAAGATTGATTTGATAAGGTTAAAAAAGATGGGAGTCATCAAAGAGTATTATAAACATGCGAATGCCAGTTTTATCAAGAAAAACATTGCTCCAGAAGTTTGGAATAACTATTTCAAATTCACTTTTGAACGAAACCCATATGACAAAGCATTGAGCTTTTATTTTTTCGAGATGAAATCAAAAGACCTGGATATGAATATAGATCATTTTTTATATGAATATGCTCATTTGCCTCGTTTATCAAATTGGCATATGTATACGATTAATGATCATCCGGTCTGTGATTTTATAGGGAAGTATGAACAATTAGAAAAGAATCTGGATTTTATAAGGAAACAATTAAATTTGCCGGATAAAATTGAGATGCCCAATGCAAAAGGTGGCTTTCGAACAAACAGGGATCCGTATCAAAATATTATTAGTAGTAAAGGCAGAAAGCGTATTGAAACCGTTTGCGCAAAAGAGATATATCATTTTGGATATCAATGGGAATAAGAATTGGTCAAATTGCTTTGAAGAGATTGCCCTTCGATTTAGCTGTTCTAATTGACACAAAGTAAATTGTGAGAAATGCTATAAAGCTTATAGCCACTGGCAAATATTATTTTGCACATATATATCATTCTACCTCAAAAAATCTTACTGGAGTTGATGCATTTCTTAAAAATTGAGACAGGGAAATAGCAACCTAGGAGGAAGTAGTATTTTATGCCCCCCTAAGTTAGTCGCACCTAATATTTCATTTATCTCAGTCGCTAAAAGAATCAGAAGCTTTAGGCGAGAGTATTCGAAGGGAATAGTTTATCTATTCTTATTTCTTTTTCTTTCCGAATCTCCCTATTCAATTTTGAATGATTATCGCTTGAGATGATCAGGATGTTTTAGCATAGTATGCTACTCTATTTGTACAGTAATAAATTAATTTTTAAAAAATATTTAAGTCGGCTTGTGGGGCTCCGATAACTCATACTGCAAGCAGGAAGTAACATATTTATTACTAACAAAAACAGAGGAGCCTTATGGCAAGTTTTGGAGATTTAAACAGAGTAAACACAAACATACAGTCGCTGGACTCCCAGCTGTCGCTGAACAAGATTAACAAGCAGATGGCCGAGAACCAGCTGAAGATGTCAACGGGTAAGCGGATTAACCGCGCTGAAGACGATTCGGCGGGCTTTTCCATTGCCACGAAGCTGCGCAGTCGTATTGGTGGGTTGAACCAAGCGATGCAGAACGTAGGTGATGCGAAGTCGGTCTTGGATATTGCCGAGTCGAGCTTTGGTACGGTCATGGATAACCTGGTGGAGATGAAAGGATTGGCCACGCAGGCAGCCAACGATACGCTTGGCGATGATGAGCGAGGATTTATCGGTGATCAGCTCAAAGCGTTAGGAGAAGACATTAATAAAATCGCCGACCAGACCGTCTATCAGGATTATGAGTTGTTAAACGGTGATGATTCAACGGGTACGATGTCGGGAACATTGTCGCTGACGTTCCAGGTTGGTGAGCGAGAGTCAGACACGATTACTGCAGATCTGAGCGCAGTAAATGTTGGTGAGCTTTTTGCCTCAGGTACGGCAGCCGGTGGTACTGTAAATCTTGGTGACGCTACCGGTGCCGGTGCGACTGGGGATGGATCTGCTATTACAGCAGTAGCCGCTGATACTGACAGTGCCGGTTCGTTAACATTTGGATCTACAGCCAACTCTGCTGATTACCGATCCTTTATTGGAAAGGTTGATGAGGCGATTACGACAATGTCAGAGAACGTAAACGACATTGGAATTACACAGTCATCGCTGTCGGTACGTGAGCAGACGCTCTCGGAGTCGATCAGTGCGAATGAGTCGGCGAAGTCCCGAATTATGGATACCGACTTTGCGAAGGCGCAGAGTGAATCCGTGAGGTTGCAGATCTTGCAGCAGACGGCGACCTCCTCGTTGGCGCAGGCGAACAACGGCCCGCAGTCCGTTCTTGGATTTATTGGATAATATCCAGTACCCCAATAGTACTATACATGCAAAGCGATACCACGATCAAGTGGTATCGCTTTTTTATTTTGGGGATTCTAAATTTGGTATTTATTCTTTCTGGTACGGTTCAATATCATAATCAGTTGAGAGGATCCACGGCCGGTAATCTGTGATTTCTGCCCGTTCTCGTACACATTCATGGATGATCGGTTGATCAGTTCGTTCATTAGGCCAACTGCGTTCTTTTTGTGTGTAAACGATTTGTTGCCACCATCCACTTCTGGAGTTATGCATGAACGCATCAGCTTGCGGGGTTATCTCTAGCTTCTCTTCATTATAGATTCTTAGGCCGTGCTTCATTGCTTTTCGACACATCCAAAGAAAGGGGATATGCGAAAGGTCATCTTTCTTGTATCCGCCGCCTACATCAGTGTGCATACCTGGAAACCACACTTGTTGTAAGGTCTGATAATTTTCAATAGTTGAATCCCATAATTTGGGATGAAAGGTTTTTCGCTCATCATCAATGGCTAAGGCATGATAAGCATGTTCAACACTTTTGCTAAGCTTGTAATTATGAAAATTATGTTGAAAGAACGGTATTCGATCCAGGATTTCGCTTATCCCTTTAATGGGAAAGCCGAGAGCAGATACCGTGTCAAAACATCCCAGAAATTTAACTCGGGTCCACATCGTGTGATGTTTGTCAATAAATGCTTCTGCTTTGGCATTTCTCTTGTTGCTATTCGTGATCTTGTAAATTTTATACGCTTCGTCAATTAGGTCTTTACGGGATTTGGGAAGAATCCCAAAGTGATGGATAAAACTGGAGAGGCTTCGTACAGTTGCTGCTCCTCTGCTGAATCCAAATAGAAAGATGTTGTCTCCGGCCTGATAATTTTCAAACAAGAAACGATAACAGTCTTTGATGTTTTGAGATATGCCATAGCCGGAAATCTGTTTAACAAGTTCAATGCCACTGGTGCCAATACCGGGGTCATAAAAAACAATTTGATCATCGGTTCGATTTTCGATGGTATTAAAAATCTTATAAATGTTGGTATTAGATCCTTCACCTCCCTTTTGGCCGGTACCGTCCGATAGAATGATAATGTTCTTACCCATAGCTATTAAATTTTAATCCCCAAATCGTGTTAAACTGCGTAGCGAATGTTTGCTAAAATGTACATATGTATGTCGTCCGAAAAAAGATAGTGCTATGCATTTTTTTAAAAAACATGGATATATATCAGAATATTATGGATGACGTTACTATGCCAAGTTATAATTCATTCCGTACTCTCAAAGCTATGCTTTCACGTTTTATCGCTTTCAATAAGGGAGTATCATATACATATAACAAGGGATTCATTTTTGTTGTAGGGCTACGTTTTGTACTATCCAGTCTTAATGTCTGCAATTCGAACCCATTACTCAATATATTCCCTTATGGCTACTTGTGAATTTGAGATCGCCTATTCTAAAAGTACGGATGAGGCGAAACAAATAATTACCGACGAAATCACCAGCAATGATGGAGACATTGATATTATCGATAATAGCGGATCATTTGCCATCTCGGTACCGGGTGGCCAGGTGACCGGTGAGATCACCTTTAATGGGGATACCTTGTCAGTGAGTATTACCGATAAGCCAGCTTTAATTCCTTGCAATATCATCAAGTCAGTGATAGAGGGGTACCTATGATCCTACAAAGGCGTTATTCGCAGGCAATTCTTAGCTTATGAGCGTTCTAGGAAATGTGTCTTGCCGGGTACGCTGTCCATGACGGCGGCCTTGGTGATGGTATCGGCCCCGTGCCGGTTGTTGATGGCATCTTGCACAAGGTGGAAGTTTCGGGACTTTGCCTCTTCTTGGAAAAATAACTCTCGCTGGCCCGAGTGATCCACAGTGACCGTGCCGATGCTCATCCGTCGAAGAGAAAAACCTTTGTTTAATAGAGCCTCAATACGGGGACGTGCTTTTCGCATGCACTCGTAGTGGATATAGTCGTCGAGGTTGGTGAATCCATCGGTGCTGAACCGAAAGCCTAAACCCTTGTGGTCTTTATGCTGTATGCCAATAAAGCAGAAATATTTTCGAGCTCGCATTCCATAGGCTCGCATCCGATAGCCGAGGCGGGTTATGCCCCGCATCATCTCGCCCCGAACCTGGGTAGGATCATCAGTTTGAACGCTGAAGGTATGGTTGTAGCTAAGTTGTTCCTTGGTGGCGTGTTGGCCGGTAAGCACCTTGGCCCGGTCTTTCCCTGCGACCATTTCCCAAATGATCTTCCCAAAGTATTGGCCAAAAAGCTCTTGGAAGATCGGATATCCACGAGCGATACCATCGGCGATGGTTACCAGTCCTTTCTTCCTGAGTTTTGCATAGCGCTTGTGTCCAATGCCCCAGACCTCATCCAGAGGCATTGGGCCAAGTAGGTCAGTGGCCTCCTGTTCATCGAGCACTAATGTTAACCCATGGGGTTTGTTGATATCGCTGGCCAGCTTGCTGTAGGTTTTAGAATAGGAGATGCCGATGGAGCATACGAGCCCGATCTCTCTGTAGATAAGGTTGCGAAGATCCTCTCCAAACTGCTGAATTTCTTCCCGCGACTTATTCTTCAAAAAATTGATGTCGAGGAAGTACTCATCCATCGAATACTTTTCGACGGTGGGGGCAAACTCTTCGAGCACGTCTTCAATCAGGGCACTGACGCCTTTGTACTTTTCGTAGTCGGCCTGTAGGCCTATGACGTATGGACAGATCTGCTCGGCCTCATAGGCGCTCATGGCCGTCTTGATTCCCAAGGCCCGGGCCTCATAGGAGCTGGTGGCCACGATGCCTCTTGGTATTCCTTGTTCTCCTTTGTACCACCCACCAATGTAAATGGGCAGTCCATGGAGCTTAAAGCATTGTTGCTCAACCTGCGCATAAAAACAGTTCATGTCCAAGTGCAGGTACAGTCGCTCTTTGATCGAATGGTGCTGCATGTCCCGGCTTACGCACCGGTAGTCAGTAATCTTGTGGACGTCCTCCTCGGGAGTGTAGGTTCCAACCTGTATAGCGGGATACATTAATATGAAAAGATGTTGAATTAATAATCCATTTATTCGTAATATACATGAAAAGATATATGGAAAGAAGTTTCAAGGTAATGTTATGCAAACCGTCCTCAAAGAAAAGGTGAACGTCGATGCGGTCTTTCGCAGCTTTAAAGATGAAGGACCTTCAACTCGTAGCGGATGGGAGCACAAGCGTATTGAACCCCGCTACGTAAAACGCAAAAAAGGTGAGGTCCTCAAAGTCCAAGAAGTGCGTCGCTCCTATGGCCAGCGGAAGGGAAAGAGGCTACAAGTTCACTTTGTGATCCACTGCCAGGACGACCGTTATTTTCATCTGGTTTATGATGCTGATAAAATTATTTGGATCCTGCTATACGAGTTTGATGACCAGATACTCTTTGACGAGAAGGAAGTCAACGTTGAGATCCAGTGGGATGGGTTATCCGGATCAAAAAATTAAGCCCAAATTATTGTCTTTCTGTCGAGCTTTTGTTGACAGACGTTAATGACTGATACCTACTCTTCTATGTAAGCTATAATATTGCCGAAGATGAGGATTATTTATCAATCTATGGTCGAATAGGTAATTAGATATTAACGCTGTGTGAAATTAGGTCCCTTACACTTTATGTAACAGAACTGAATTTCCTATATGGACTATCCAGGCCGGGTAGTTCCCTTTTTATTTAAGCAGATGCACTAAAATGAATTCATAATTATCCACGCAGAAATGGTTGCAAAGCCAACGAATAAAACAGCATGTCATGCAATAGGAGTGTTAATGTTTTAGAGTTATTCCTTTTTCAATTAATAGTTTATAAAATATATATTATGTCAACTTATTATTGACATAATTATAAAATAATAAACTATTATTTAGGGATGTATTAGCATTATTAAATGATAAATAATTGACTTTATTCAACGTAATTTGATGCTTGTCAAGCAAAGTTAATGGGTGCTGGATAAGCTAAAGACCAGAATAGTACTCTAAAAACACATCAAGCGAACTCCAGGCAATTCTGGGAGAGTTCCCGGAAAACGAATGAATAAGTCTGCTGTTTAATTGAAGTAGACCTAAGTCCTAAGAGTGAACTTAAAAACGTTCGTTTTTTAGACTTGTTCTGAGGGGGTTGATTTATATCTACCGGGACAATAAAAATAGTTTAAAAAATATAATATTTGTCTATATTTTACTTACAAAGTATTAACAATTTAAACTCATAAGTTTAAGAATATTTAAATACGTCTATAAAATATTGACAAGTATTGATAAAAATAAACCAAATATTACAGAAGTGGCCTCAGGGCACTGTTATAACCACTGACTGGTTAAAGAAACAGGGGGTCTCCAGACAATCAGTTAATAACTATAAAAATAGTGGGTGGTTCGAGCGAATAGGCCGAGGCGCATATAAAAGGAAAGGAGAAAACATATCGTGGGCTGGAGGCTTATATGCGTTGCAGAAGCTTCAAGGTATTCCGGTCCACGTGGGAGGCAAGACCTCCTTAGAGATGCAAGGGTATGGGCAATATATCAAAATCTCTTTCTTAGATCGGGTAATATTATGGAAGAACCCTGAGGTAAGACTTTCAGCATGGTTTAAAAATTGTGATGAATGGAAGGATAAATTAGAAATACGTTCAGCCACGCTGTTTCCTAAAGGAGTTGGTGCTCTTTCTGAGGCAAGAATAAGACAGGTAGAAGTTCAGATATCATCCGCTGAAAGAGCGATATTGGAATATCTGTATGATGTACCAAAGCGAGAAGATTTTGATAGGGTAAATAACATTATGGGTAGACTTGCTTCATTGCGTCCAAAAGTATTACAGCAATTACTTGAAGCTTGTAATTCGGTGCGAGTGAAGAGGTTGTTTATGTATATGGCCGAGTATCATGATCATAGTTGGTTTCATAGATTAGATCCTTCAAAAATTAATTTTGGAAAAGGGAAACGGGAAATAGTGAAAGGCGGTAAGCTGAATAAGAACTATATGATTGTAGTGCCGGAACTTCGGAAGGAAGACGGATGATTAAAGAAAAAAGCTAAAAAAAGAGCAAAGAATCGGGTCAAATATTTAGCCGATGATTATGTGTCATTTCGGGAAAAGGGGATACTGTAGTCAGATAAGGCTGAAAAGGTAAGAGACTCCTTCTTTTTTAGATTAAGATTTAGAGTTTATTTCTGTTATCCTATTTCTCAACTTTTTAAAGCTCCCGATTTGCATACTCTACATATCTTTTCGTATATACTTCTTTTGATCATTTACTTAAAGCAAAATAAATAACCAAGACATATAACTATGGATGAAAGCACAGCTAGCCTATTCAATAAAATGAAACAAGAGTGGGAAAAATTGGAAGAAAACCACGAAGACTTCGATCAGAAGGATAATAAAGCTGCTGGTCGTAGAGCCAGGAAGGCTGCCAATAACTTGAAGAAGTTGTTGACTCCCTACAAGAAAGCTTCTGTAGACGAAGCCAAAGAAATTTAGGGAGCAGGTATAGTAAGAGTTAGGCAAGGGGATATGGATTATTCCGTATCCCCTTTTTTGTTATTTAAAAAGGAATTGACGAAGAAAGTACGAGCTCAGCATTATTAATTTAAAGAGATAGCAGAAAGTTGGGAGCCGGTGACGAATTCTATGGTTGCTGTAAGTTAGTCCCGAAGAGATATACAGCTTATTTGGAAAATGAACTATTTAACAAGCTGCTGAGTAGAAGGATTTTGATTTGTGTCATACGCACAATCGGTGCAATTTTACCTTCAGGGTAGTTTTGTTGTACCCTCAGCGTATCCTTAGATATTTTCTGGCTCTTTAATAGAGGTATATTTATCAAAACAAAAAAGCCTCTAACTACTTATAATATAAGTCAGAGGCTTAGTAGAGAGTACGCCTGAGAGGATTCGAACCCCTAACCTCCTGATCCGTAATCTATGCGATATATTCCTGTGCGTGAAATGGGCCGCGATTTTGGGATTCCATGTAGTACTATATGTAGTACCGAAAGGGAATAGAGGGAAACCGTTTCCCGAAAACTATTGGATAAAAATCTGTTCACTTACTATTAGAAATAAGTGAACATTTCTTCTTTTGACTAATATCCATATTTGGGACGGGTAATAACCAGTATATGAATAGAGTTTTTTGAATTTGAACGTATTTGTTTCAAACTTGATTGTTTAGTTGTTGACGAATCAAGTAATCTATTAACGTTATGCCACGAAAAAAAGAATATGATCCAAGCGAAGTCCTTCAAAAAGCGATGTATGTTTTTTGGCAAAATGGATATCGCTCTACTTCGCTTCGCATGTTAGAAAAGGAGCTGGGAATCAATCAATTTTCAATTTATTCCAGCTTTCAAAACAAGCATAATCTTTTTGTAGAAGTGCTGAAGAAGTATCGCGAACACATGCGTGAGGGAATTGTTCAAATCCTCATAAATTCAGAAGGAGATCTTAAAGATATTGAGCATTTTTATAAAGCCTTTATTGATGCTGTCCAAAACGGAGAGTCACCCAATGGATGCCTTGTTGCAAATACCGCCGCCGAGATTGGATCATCAGATAGCCAAATACATGAAGCACTTAAAGCATATTTTGGGATGATGGAAGAGGCCTTTTATGAACTCTTGAGAAAAAGTAAGGCTAAGGGACAGTTGGACGAGGATATCGATCCGCGTGAAAAGGCAAGGTATCTCGTAACTTGTACCGAGGGGTTGTCCCTTTCTTCCAAGGTCATGGATGAGTCTGATCTCCATTCATTTATTTCATCTGTGTTAGCTTCATTGCAACGCTAATTTTTTTTGGACTTGAATCTAAGTGAACGCTTAGAAAAGAACTACTGTTGTTTATGTCTTATTTCTAAGCAATCGTTTAGTAATGTCAAAAATAAATCGATTAATACTATGAGTAATACAGAATCAATATCGCTCGAACCCGCTACACTTGATAATGCACCTGAAAGCTCAAAAGAGATACTGAAAGAGGCGAAAGGGAATCTTGGATTTATTCCAAACATGTACAAATACATGGCTCAAAATCCATCGCTTCTGGATTCGTACTACCATGCTTATAACTCTTTTCGAGAACAAGCAGGTTTTTCTCCACAAGAACAAGAAGTGATTTTGTTATCCATCAGTTATGAAAATGGGTGCCACTATTGCATGGCTGCACACAGCTTTTTAGCAGAGAATGCGTCCAATGTGCCTGAAGATGTAACCCGTGCTATACGCAATGGAGACCTTGTGCCAGATACCAAATTGGCAGCCTTGAGTAAATTTGTTCGCACTATGGTAGTGAACCGTGGAGAGGTTTCCGATGAGGAACTGGCAAACTTTTTGGATGCCGGCTACGAAGACAAACATATTCTTGGTGTGATCACTGCTATAGGCGTAAAAACGTTGTCAAATTATATGAACCACGTTACCAAAACGCCCGTCGATGATGTTTTTGAGGGACACTCATGGAGCAAATAACCTGAATTACTAGGCAAAGCCCCGGCTAAAATCCGGGGTTTTTAAAAAACTGTAAGAAGAATTGGTTACAGGGCGTCAAAATTATCATAAGCGTGGAGAAATAATTTGTTGCCATTCAAAAGTGATAGCGCATTGTTTTATATAGTTGATTTGAAAAATCATATACGCTCTCTGTAACAAACCGATCTCAACAATTTCAACATAACTCTAATGACAATCCCTGACTAACGTCAGCAAAACAAAAGCCAAATGGTTACATCAATGAATAAATTTACCATTCTAACAGTACTTTTAGGTCTATTATTTATAACAGCTGCATGTTCATCTGAGAAATCAGATCCGGCTAATCAGACACAAGAAGCTGATACTGATTCGACATTGCAGGAAGCTCCCAATTTTCAAGTTACTACTATTGAAGGTGACAGCGTTAGTTTAGACCAGTCGATGGCCGAAAATAAGCCCATGGTGGTCTACTTTACTGCTTCTTGGTGTCCTATTTGTGCTAAAAACTGGCCAGTCCTTTCGGAAGTGTATCCCGATTACGAAGATAAGTTAAACCTTATTGCAATTGGTATTGATCCAACTGACACGAAAGACGTAATGACAAAACTTGCCAAGGAAGAGAACTTTAAATTTCCTACTACCTGGGGCCATCCGCAGATTATGGTGGACTTTGGAGTAGAAAGTCAGGCGACAACGGTAGGGATCAACCGCGATGGGAAAATTGCCTTTCAGAAAAATAAGACAGCTCTCAGCGAACAGGAATACCGCCAGCTTTTTGACCAGTTAGTTACTCAATAATTATGGAATTTATTTACTTCTCCTTTATACAAGGGGTATTTGCTTTCTTGGCTCCCTGTGCGGTAGCGCTGCTGCCTGGCTATATCGTTGCCTTTATTTCACGCAACTCGCAGAATGATCCTGGGGTAGGCAGACGGCTGTATCGAGGATTGAAATTGGCACTGTTGAGCATACTGGGAATCTTGGTGGTGTATGCCATCGCCGGCGGACTCATTATCGTAGCTGCCCAGATGCTTAAGGATTACATGAAATGGATTACCATGGGAATGGGAGCCGTTTTAATCGTGATGGGTATGTTTATGGTTGCCGGTAAAGATCTTTCGATTTCCATCAATATGAACAATCCGACTGATAGAACTGAAGCTGTTGAAGCTTTTGTGTTTGGTATCGCTTATGCCATTGGAGCGCTTGGCTGCCTGTTTCCCCTATTCCTCGTAGTCGCCACGCAGGCGATGGCCGCTCCATCGCTATGGTTGGGGGCTTCGTACATTGGGGCCTATTTTGTGGGGATCAGTGGGATGATGATTGCAGCTATTTTGCTTTCCACCTTTGCCAAAAATTGGCTGATGAAGTACCTGCGTAAAATTCTGCCGCACATGGAGCGCATAACCGGAGGATTGCTCATTGTGGCTGGGGTCTATGTGATCTATTATCAAACAGCGCTGCTTTGAAGTAAGAAAGTATGTTCTATTAACCCTGAATTGCCAGCTAAAACATCTAATATAAAGAGGAGTCAAGAGTTGGCCTTTTTATACCTCAGTCGAATAAAAAACTTGAGAGTGTAAAATAAACGACTAACCGTTTTGCTACTTGGCTCACGAAGATGCACTAATAATGATTACCTTTTCCCTGATCGTGTTTCAGTTTTTCGTGTCCTCCTTTGTACAATTTTCTTAAAAAGAGATAAAACTGTAATTCTGATCTTTATTAGGTAACTAATACCTTAGAGCATCTAATGCTAACAAGTAGCCGATTTGAACAAAAAAAGACTTGAACAGAAGTTTATCGACCAAGTTATGGATGCACAGGGGATCATCCATAAAGTGTGTGGTATGTACTGCGACAACGCAGAGGACCGGAAAGATCTGTTTCAGGAAATCCTTGTCAACTTGTGGAATTCGTACTCATCGTTTCGCGGCAACTCAAAGTTTTCAACCTGGATGTACCGCGTGAGTTTGAATGTGGCGATACAGCGGATCCGAAAGGCAAATAAAAAGAAGGAGGATGTCACCCTACCTGCAGATTTTGATGAGATAGCGTATTCCGCTGAAGAGACTTTGCCGGAAAAGGAATTAAAAATGATGCATGCAGCCATCAACCAGTTAAGTGATGTCGAAAAAGCCATCGTAATGTTGTACCTGGAAGAAAGGGGTAATGAGGAAATTGCTGAAATCATGGGGATCAGCCAGAATTATGTACGGGTGAAGATGACGCGCATTCGGAAAAAACTTAAAAAAATGGTGGGGGCTTAACCATGGAACTTGAGCAACTAAAAACCGTGTGGAAAAAAACAAGCAAGCAAGAAGTTGAAGGTTACTTTGTAAGCAAGGAAGAAATTCAGCGGCTGATCGGCAAACGATCAAACACCACAATTTCTCAGATAAAACGGAAGATCAGGAATAAAGTATTTATGGCCGGCGGTATTGGGTTGCTGCTACTGGCATTTGCATCGTATGCGCTAGTCACAAAAGAACCCGTCTTCGATTTTTTTGAATTCATTTCTGACTCGAAGCCAAATTTAGAGGTTGGAATTTTTTACCTGATTTTTGGGCTGGTGATTTGCTTCATATCGGTATTTAATGCATTTAGCTATCGCAAAATTCTGAATATTGAAAAACGGGAAAGCGATTTAAAGTCGTCCATAAATACTATTCTGGCGATCGTAAAAAAAGCCATGAAGGTTAAAGTATACTCAGATTCTCTCGTTGTGCCCGGCACCGTTTTGGCACTTGTAATTATTGATTTAGTACACGGAATTGGTCTATTCCCAAATGTAACTACACTTTTGCTATTCGTTTTAGGGGCAATAGCTTTTACATCATTTTCTTATTTCATAACCAGATATAGCCAGAATAAAAGGTATGGCAGTCAAATTCGTGCCTTGGAAGAGTGTTTACAGGAGCTTGAAGAAGAGAGATAGATGAGCAAAAAGTTTCCGATACCGGCATTTTGAAATCCTACCTGAAGCAAACGTAAATTGGTTTGCAAACCGGTTTAGTAATATGGGTAGTCGTGTGGATCAGCGTTTTTGCAAAAAGTTTAAGCATGAGTGTAATTCTGAAATACTTTTCTGCAACTAACCCTGTGAACCCAAAAATTATTCTAATCCAATACCCGAGAAAATGAATCTATTACAAAAGCTTAAAAAGCAAACGATTGCTCAAACAGTGGGAGGCCTGTTCATTTTGATAAGTGGTATACTCGTGATAGCAAGAATATCTGGTATGGCTCCTGACTTTGAACTAATAAATAATAACTGGTACTGGTCGCCTTACAGTAACTTGTCGTCTTACTTTTTTCTGATAGGTGCCTTTCTGTATTGTTCCCCCAAAATTATTAGGAAGTTAAAAAAACTTAAAAGGAATTCAGTTACCCATTAGCAATGAGGAGGCTAAAATTACTGCGCTGATTTAAAAGTAAGAAAGTATATCCTGTCATCATCAATAGATATCACTCTTAACAACTAAATATCAGGGATTACTCATGGATCAACTAAATAAACTGTCGGGAATAGCACACTGGTTACCGCGCTTATCTTTAGCGGCAATATTTATTTTTCACGGATTTCCAAAAGTGGCGATGACAGGAGATGTCGCCGCGATGATGGGGATGCCGTTTATTATGGTACTTATGCTTGGCCTTGCTGAAATAGGTGGTGCCTTGTTAATGCTTTGGGGAGGATTTGGTCCGGACTGGGCGACACGATTAGGTGGACTTATTTTCACAGTAATAATGATTGGTGCCATCGCGATGGTTCATGCCCAATATGGGTGGAGTTCAATAAATATGGGGAATAACGGTGGACGTGGAATGGAATTTCAAGTGCTTATTATTGCCGTTTCCTTGCTCTATGCCTTTAAAGGAAATGCCATTCAACAAAAAGTAGAGTCAGCTAACTAGATCGACTTACTATACCATACAACATCCCATCACAAACCCGATAGGGGAAGGCTGGAAATGTCTTCCCCTATTTTTATTGGTTTGCTGTCAACTTCGCGGCTAACTGTGGCAAATTCGGTTCAACATAGTGTGGGTCCGGTGCCAAGGGATACAACTGTTGCCCCGGCCGGTTCAGAAAAGCTGCTTTCATTCCTGCCGACATAGCTCCCGCGACATCCCAACCGTGAGCAGCAATAAAAAGGCATTCTTCAGGTACCGTCTGCATCTGCCGTGCGGCCCATCGATAGACATGCCGTTCGGGCTTATACAATCCAATGTCCTCGACGCTAAACTGTTGTTCAAAATAGGTGCCAATGCCGGCATTATTCAGCTGCTGTTCCATCCCACTGCGTGGAGAATTGGTAAGGGCTGCTAATCGGTATCCGTGATCTCTTAACTTTCCAAGTGCTTTGGGAACTTCAGAATGAGGCGGCGTAGTGCGAATTGGTTGCAATACTTCCCGAGCAGATGATAGATTCATAGCAATGTCCCGCTGCTTGGCCAGCATCTGAAGTGTAGCGGCTCCGATATCTCCAAAATTCTGGTATTCATCAGTGGCGTTTGCAACCAGCGAATAATGAAGCATCATCTCAAACCAGAGTGACACGACTTCATCACCGCCCTCCAGAGCCTGGGCTACAGAATTCCGGACCTCGGTTAGATCAAGTAGCGTTTCATTAACGTCAAAAAATAGAACTTTTTTGTTGTAAGTGTTCATAAGAGGTTCACTCTATCAGTTAGCGTTGAGATACCTATGAAAAATGATATTTCCCTTGTTGTCCCAAATTTCTATGCTCTTACCTCTATTTTTGTAGTAGCGAACAGCCATGAATCCTTTAGTCCGAGATGTAAAAGCGTTTGCAAGGTTTTTCTTAACATAAGAAGTTCTTGAAGCTGAACCGCTGACTAAAAAATACTGGTTTGTATTCTTTGACTGATGAGGAATAAACTGAAGACTGTGTTCGTGGCCAGAAGCATAGATGAGGCCGTCTTTACGTTCAAAGCTTTTCAGGAGTCCATCTTTTAAATCATTGTAGTTTGCGACATCCTGATGGTATCCCCAAGTATTACGATAGGCAACATACAATGAGCCCAAAACAGGTGGCAAAAAATGAGTTTGAACGGGGAAGTTTCCTCCATGTCGTCCATAAGAAAATAATGGATGGTGAGCAGTAACAATAACTTCATCATCGTTATGAGCACGAATTATCTTTTCTACATCAGCAATAATCTTTTCTTTTTGCTTTGTTTCACTTGAAATACCTTTAGAAAGTGGTTTGTCGTGTGGATGCAGCCACCATTGCGTATCCAGTACGACCAATTGAATGTTGAAGTTCTTTGCTGAATCTTTTATTGATTTGTGTAATGAAATAGAAGCTGGACCCGGATATCCACTGTCGGGTAGGAAGGTATTACCCCTTTGAAGGTAGTTTTCGATATAGCGCTCTTGCCGCTGTATTTGGTTTAGTCCCTTTCGCTTTGAAGAATGCCAGTCGTGATTGCCGGGGATAAAGATGATGCGGCCAGGATAATCCTCTACGGTTTCTAGTTGAGCCCTTAGACGGCGTTCGGCTCGCTTTCGGGAACGCCGCCCCTCGGCCGGTAAACCGCTGGGGTAGATGTTATCACCAAGGAAAATTACGGCACTTTGCTTACCGCTCTTATCTAGTTGCGATTTGAGGATTTGCAAGGTTTGTTCTCGGGGATTCAGGGAAGATTCTCCGGTATCTCCAATTAAGAATACTGAATAGATAGGTTCTGAGTCCGGTGTCACAGATGAGGCCGTTACCCCAGCACTTGTAGATGGATAGGTAGCCGTGTTGGCACAACCCAATGTAGCAACTACCATGGCAAGGAGCAGAAAGAATCTAGTACGCATATAGGATGGGTATTTATTTTAACCTAAACCACAGCATCGGAAAGTTTAGTTAGTTTACGGATTCGTTTCACAAAGTAGGTGAGCAGTCCCTGACTCATTTGTACACGATCTTCCAAAAGATCGTAGAAATCGATTCTGTCAATAACAAGAAAATGCGATTCTTCTTTACAGATGGCAGATACTAGTCGTTCCTCACCGTCAAAAAATCCCCAGACTCCGATGGCTTTTGATTCTGTGAGCTCTTTGCGTAGCATGCCGTTACGAAGCAATTGGACGTTGCCATCTATTAAAAGGTACATCGACTGGGAGGGGTCTCCCTCTTCAAAAAGAATGTCATCAGTGTCGGCGGTAAAACTTCTAGTGATACCTGCCAGATGAGCCAGTTGCTCAGAGGGAACATCTGCAAACAATTCAATTCCCTGCAGGAAAATTACCCGTTCAATAGTTGTTTCCATAGTGATCTAGTTCGATAGTTTGGTATTTCGTTTAATAACGAGCTCGGCCGTTTCTTTAATCAGCTTGTCGGACGATGTTGCAGCTTCTTTTACTTTTGACTGTAAATGAGTTGGGCAGTGAGGCGACACACTGTAAATAGCACAGATCTGTAGCCAGTGATCTTCCCCGTTAATAAGCTGAAGTAACCCTTCATCATATTGTTGTTCAGAGATTTGAAATAGTTCTTGGCCAACGTTTAATTTTTCTTGCTCTTCTCGATTATCGACAATTGGAAATAGGTACCTGCGATCTTCCTCAGTTAATACATTGTCTAAAAATTCAATAGCTGCCGATTGCTTATCGGAGGAAATACTTTGAAGAGCCAGATAAGTGCCATACATATCTCCGGGGTCGTAAATCAGCCCCAATAAACGGAATATACGTTCTGTGCTTTGTCCCATTTTTTCATCCAGAGCTTTCAGTAAAATTTTGTTTGGATGATGCGGAGGCTGAAGCAGCTTCATCGCGAGTAGCTCAAAAAAGTTGTTGGCTTCACTTTTAAAGGTCCTCCGTACTTTGTCGGTGTTAATATTGATGGAAGGTTGCTCTCTTAACAGCTTATTAAGCGCTTTGATAACATGATAACGAAGATCCGGATCTTGGACTTCAATCATTTTCAAAAGTTGATTAGCCGTAGTTTGGCTGGGTAAGTGAGAGAAAATACCGGGAATACTCTTGCGAACTTCCTTGGAAAGTGTAGCATCAAAAAAACGATCTTTGTATAAGATCAGGTAATCGGTACCATAAGAAGCGAGCGATTTTCTGATTTCAATTTTAAATTCAGTATTTCCCAACTTTTCAAGTAGTATTGGAATGAAACGGTCATTTTGCTGTCTTCCCATACTTTCAATTGACTTTCGTATCACAGAGGGGTGACCATCATTGAGCAGTTGGGAAAGGTATTTCCGAGATATTTGATCATCTTCAATATAACCCAGCGCATCGGCAATCTGGGTTTTAATAACGATTGCATCTTTACCATCCTTATTAAGTAGTTCTTCAAAAAAGTCCATATCCACCAAGTCCGTTGCCGACCCACCGTGCTTACTGGCACAACCGAGGGCTGCTGATTTTAATTTGTAATCATTATGTATCAAATAGGATTTGATAACACTGGTGGGATCTTCTTTTGAATGTTGGCAGAGGTAATAGATCGTTTCGAGCCGAATATCAGGATCTTCATCTTTCAGTAATTCCTTTATTTCTTCCGTGAGATTCAGACTCTCTACATCCTGTAGTAGTTTTAATGCTTTTAGTTTTATCTCCTTGTTGGAGTGATATAGAAGCTGTCGAAGATCATCGGCTAATGATTCTATGTCGCTTTCATCCAACAAAAATAGCGTATGTAAAACCTCAGAGTCTCTAGAACTGTGTAATGATTCCTGAATAATCGAAAAGATAGTAGGCTCATTAAGGTTAAGAGCCATGCTACCCGTGCCGATAAGCTGTTTCTGAACTGAACTTCGAAACTTTTCCACATACCCTCTTTTGACTCGAATAGCGAGTAGAATCCATCCGATCAACAGTGCAATAACAACAAAGGTTAGCCAATATACCGACCAGCTGAGTACAACTATAAATCCCAGTAAAAGCAGTCCTCCCAGTCCGCGGGAAAACCGATCCACAAAAATATCGATAAAGATTTTAGTCTGCTCCTTGGTATGCTGTGAAAGAGGCAAAAAAAGCAGTTCACGACCGGTTTTATCAATAGAATAACGGGTGGCGCCGTCAAATCCATTAAGTATCACAACTGAGGCCAGTACGGGTTCTATGGCCATTAGAACAGCTCCGATCATCATCCCCACGGGTCGGGATAAAACAGCTCCCGAAAGCCCCATTTTTTTGATGATTTGTGAGGAGAGTAGGACCTGTACTGCCAGTGAGGCCAAACTTAGCCCGGCATAAAAGGTACCCATAAAAGCCGTCAATCCGGCTGTATCCGGATAGGCATCAAACGCCAGGGCTTTAAACTGGTAATCGGTAAACGTGGTCGTGATCATAGTCAGACCAATAATTACAGTCAGGGAAAGTTGATAGGGCGAAGAAACAATCTTTTGAGCTGCTTTTATTGTGGATGTATTGGTCGTTTGGTTACGCTTGGGAGTAGTATTACCCTTTTTTGTTGCTTGCCGGGGAATAAACAAAAGCATGATAATTCCAACAACGAGCAAAAAGACACAAATATATAACAGATTTTCAGTGGATAGGTTTAGCAGGGAAACAATAAGACTGGAAGCTTCACTGCCTGCAATAGCCCCCAGGATGGCTCCCAGCGTCAAAAAGGAAAAGATGCGTTTAGACTGAGATGGCTTAAATATGGCATTAGCTAACAACCAGAATAGTGAGATTACCAGTATTCCAAAGATTCCAACCCAGATATAAAATCCCATAAAAATCCACTCCATCTGGTATTGGAACAGCCATCGAATAAACAGGATATTTGCTGCCAGTAGCCCTAGAGTCCATATGAGAACGGTTCGAACAGAGTAACGCTTCATTACGCTAGTGATTAACTGTGTAACGGGCATAGAAACAACTGCCAGCAACATATAGACGTAAGGGAGGTCACCAGGACCATTTTCAGTTAGAAAGAGGCTGTCGCGGGCCGGTTTCAAAAAGTACAGGATCACCATTAGAATAAAATGGAGGCCGAACATTAGCAGTACCGATCGCCATTCATCCCTTCGGATATCATAAAATATGGAGATAAATTTTTTCACTGGCAGTTATTCAGTTTTTAATATCTGATAATTGTGGCTTTTTACAACGCTATCTCTTCGATATTTGCTTTATTTTCAAACTCATGTCCGACATATCGTACTGCTAATATCCAGAATACCAGAATAATTAGGCAGGCAATCGAAAGCCAGCGCACATGTTCCAATCCTACCCAGGCGGCCACCCCAAGGTTAAGTACAACGGCTAGTACTTTGGCGAAGCGCTGTACGAACATATCAATAAAGGCTTTGGCCTTGTACTTCACATCCTGTTCCGTAGGTGTATAGAGTGCCTCTTTGGCCGATTGATTGATAGAATAGTTCAGGCTGTTATCACTTGCAGACATCATTGTTACAAACAGCAGGCTTGGAACTACCAGGAAGCCAACTGATCCGAGCGTGATGACGATAGGCAAAAATAGCAATGCAATACCTACCCCGTACCGCTTCATAACAAAACTGGTCAAAAATAGCTGCACGACGAGGGAGATAATGCTTGTAATTTGTCCTACGAAGCCAAAGTACGCATCCTTCTCAAGGTCACCACTGATGCCGGAAGCGATGGTAGCGGAAAGCTGGAAATCCACAATATTTGAAACCATCTCGTAAAGTGCGATGATACCCACGATAGCCAGCAGGTACTTTGATTTAAAGACGATATTTGCTCCCTCGAAAATGGCATTACAGCGTTTGCCTTCTGCGCATGCTGTTTGTGTATGTTCTTTTTGGGTTTGGGGGGTGCGGCTGTTCACTATATATCCAATAACAATCATCACAGCCAAAGGAATAAGACAAAGGTAAAGAAGGGTGGGTCGCCCCAATTCATTCACATATCCTACTACTACCGTTGAACCCACAATACCCCCAATAATGCCTCCCAGTCCAACTATACCATATGTTCGTTTGGCCTGATCAGAGGAAAAAATATCGTTTGAATAAGCCCAGAAAAAGGTAACCATCGCAGAATTAAACATATCTCCAAGTACGTAAAACGACCAGCTTGTTGCGGGACCGGGATTGCTCATCAGGCTGGCAAAGAGAATAAAAAGACCCGCGAAAAAAAGATTAAGCGTCAGATTCAAATGCTGGCGCTTCAGTTTTCGGGAAAGTAGCGTGAACATTACCACAATTGCATACACCACAACCATATTCACAACTTTGGCAAGTTGTTCTACTTCGGCCCCGGCAAAACTTGTACCCAATAAGTGAAGTGGGTTGTTTTCGTAAAAATTAACTAACAGCCCGCGCTTGAGCGGTTTTAAAACCCAAAAGGTGGCAATCACCATAAAGAAAAAGAGGGACATCATGATGACATTGGGCCACTCCTTCTTTTTAATATCAAAGAAATTTTTACGGATATTATTGATAATTCCTTTTGCAGCCATAATGATACCCGCTTATTCTTCTCGTTGGATCCCCACGACTCTTGGACCTGATGATTCGAGGGCCACATATACCCGGGTAAACTTTTCAGATATATCGGCAGCGGTTCTTCGAGTAAAGATTTCAAACTTCAGAACAACAGGTTTCCCGTTAATATTAGATGCAGAGATATCTGAACTATCTACTGATATTAATGGGTTTTCTGATCTTCGATCTTGCAAAATATTCTTTCGATCCACCAAAGAAACAGTATAATCGTAGTGGGTGTTGCTCGGTTTAAAGAGGGATCCCTCAATCCCCAGATCGCTGAATGAAAGGACGATATCTCTACTACTTTTTTTCACCTCAAACTTGTCAATGGGATTGATTCGGCTAAACCAGTAGCGCCCGATCTTGTCTCTACGTTTTATCAATACTTCAGTAAGATACGCTTCGGCTTTTGGATTAGTAATTTCACCGGTCTCTACAATGGCTCTTATATCTTTATCGCTAAAACTCATGACCTGTTTGGCGCCCCAAAAAGCATCGCGGAGGGTCATGTTTTCATAGGCTGGCAATGGATGGGCAGATACCCATTGACCCGGCTTGAATACTTCGGCACGGAAATAGCCTACGGATGGATGGGCAATGTGCGCCTGTGTATCAACCATTTCCCACGAGTTTACATTAAATCCTAGGGAGATTGCATTTATAGCCATATATCGGGGATCGATAAGGTAGGCCTGCCCGTAGATAGGTTCGTGGATACTGGCTCCGTTGGCCCCGAGTGTATTGCCAAAGTCCTGCACAAAATGTTTAATATAGCCTCCGTCATCGTATACGGCCATGGTGTTTGCGTCACGACGATCAGTATCATTCAGCCAGGAGCTGATTACACGCATGCCTCGGATTTCTCGTCGGTGTTCATGGTCTACTCGGTCGTTGGGATCGTCGCTGCGTGTGCCTTCGAAGGCCCACTGTCCAACGGGAATGCCATCTACAAATTTGCTGGCCAGGGCTCGAATCTTACCCTGCTCATTTCGGGGTTTATTTGCAATGATACTGCGGTAGTCTGCCATAGTCATTTGACGCTCTTTCCCCTTTTCTTCCACCATGACATCTTCACCGACTGTTACTTGGTCGGGATAAAAATAAGTTATAGTGGACTCAGGTACGTTATAGCCGGCACCGTAGAATATTTTGGTGCCTATGACCTCGGCCGAAGTCGTAAGTTCAGGATATTGCGGGCCGTCGAATTTAATGAGAAATCGATTTCCTCTGGCATCTTCGATAAAAAAACCGGGATTAGCTCCTTCCAGCTTAGCGGAGAAAATCGTCCAGGGGCCCGAAGTATCCGGCTTAACTGTATTGGGACCCCGAGCCAGCTCTTCCGGAGTCATAGGATTGTAGTAGTGGCGGTAGTTGTACCAGCTCGATTCGGGAGGTTCATCTAGGCGGTTCACATTGTCAGCCTGTTTAGCATCGGCAACTCCTATTACACGGCCGGCAGTACGAAAAATGTTGTTCAGATCGAGCGGTTTTTCGAGCTGGTGGAAGACGGTATTGTCAATACGATCCCAATACTGATACGATTCATTTTCCGGCGGTCGAGGAATGTCTGTCGTGTCCGGATCAAATGTCTTAATCGGATCCAGGGTGTAGGGTTTGGTACTGCTACAACCCGAAATAGCAGTTATCGCTACTAGTGAGACAAGTAACCATCTGCCGATATGTTTTTGTACTGCAGTCACTGGAATGATCTAAAAATTTGGGTTGATATTAAGTATTACACGAGACGATTCTTTGCTGAAAGCAAATTCAGAGCGGAAGGAAAACCCCTTGGTGGAAATTAAATGAAATCCAAATCCATAACTTGTGTGAAAATCGTTAATTGAAATATCAGAGTACTTATTAAAAACTTGTCCTTCATCTACAAAAAAGACGATATCGGCAAAATTCCACATGGGATAGCGGTATTCCAGGGTAAGCAAAAGGGAGCCGTCGTCCCGAAAACGGTCAGAGGAAAATCCGCGCAAGTTGTATGAGCTTCCGAGACTGGGAGAATCGAAAAAGGGAATTTCTTTGTCTCCCAACGGGGCGGCCTTTTCCACACTTGTTTTGAATGCCAATCGTCTTGAGTTTGGCAGAAAAGGGAGCGGCAGAAATTGCTGCCACTCCAGATTATAGGTCAAATAGTGAAACTGATCGTTGGTCAAAGAGCGGTTCCACTGTAGCCCGGCAATGTACCGGGAACCCCGAAACGTTCTTGGCGTTCCTTTTACAAAATCAAAACGTAAGGTGCTCCCAAACGACAGCAAGCTGGTTGTGCCTCGGAGCTGTTGTGGGATAACCAGAAGGGGATCTTCCGCTATTGTTTTGTTGTTATTTATATCCATCTTCCAATACTGGCTGGCAAGGCTGATTTGCACTGAGGAAGAAATTGCGTTGCGATATTCTATCGCGCCCTCAAGCTCTTCTGTGGCGTAAAGTTGCTCGCTGGATATAGTTGAGCTGTTTCCGCCATATAATGATTTCACCGGATCGTTGGAGTAGCTGGCATCAAGATTAAGCTGGCCGGTATTTGAGATAAAGGAGGGAATGGTGTATTCAAAATCGAAGTCGTTATATTCCTCAGATCCAAAAAGGGCTTCGACTCGTACTTTGTGATCGTATCGCAGAAATTGATTATGGTACAGCAGTAGCCCATATGCAACGCCTACATCGCCGCCCAGTTCAAATAGGGGGTACACACCATAGGGAGCTCGTTCTCCCTGTAGTAGTTCGGGCAGTTTCTTTTCAGCCCATTTTACACCCCACCCGATGGGACGCGTACCCCAATGCAACAGGTAGGATGGGAAAGCCAGTATATGTTCTCCGACCTTTTTTTCTGAAGAGTAGGGTTCAGCCGTTACTCTATCTGGAGCATGATTGGTAGTATCGGATTTGCCAGCTATCGTAGATTGTGCTTGGACCTCTATAATCCCCAAGAATAATAGTATGCAAATGAGGTAGGCTGTTCTCTTAAGTGTAATTAGTCTTAGATTTATCAATTTTAACCCCTACTAAAGTGATCGCCTATTCATTCTACTATTATGAGGAGGCTAAGTAGCAATTTCTTACTTCAATAGTCTTGTAAAATACATTAAGAAAATAATTTAGAGTTATAACTCATCTACAATTTATAGCTAATTGTCGGATAGACTAAGCTGAACATTATTCGGAATTCCGGTCTCAATGGGATTCTCCGGATCATTGCACCACTCAAACCACCCACCGTCATAAACCGAGATCTTGGGCCAATCCATCAGCCAGGCATTCATAAAGGCTTCGCTTCCGCGCCAGCCAGTCCCGCAATAAAAAGCCACATGTTTGTCGGGGGTAATCCCGCCTTCTTTCCAGGCTGATGCAATTTCTTGGTACTCCCGCATCGTATGATCAAAGTTGCGGTAGTTTTCCATATGGTAGGCGTCACTTCCGCAGTTACCAAAAATAGCCCCGGGAATTCGTCCTTTTCGTTCGATATAATGGTAGCCGCTGCGGTTACCGATAAACTCCTCCCAGCTTCGGATGCTTACCAGCTCTCCCTCATTAGATTTTAGCAGTTGCTTACCTTCAGAGGTATCTATCATGTATTCGGGATGGGCAGGAATCGTTGTACCAAAATTGTCAGTGGGAGTGGGTTCTTGTTGATCTGTTGAGAGCTCATAGCCATCTGCCTCCCAGCTCGTAATGCCGCCATTCAGTATCCTGATGTCCTCCACTCCCGCATACAGCATAATCGCTGTACACCGCAGTGCGCCAAGATGTCCGGCGCTTTTACCAGGAAACTTTTCTTCATCATATACAGGAGCGGAAAACCGCCCATAAATCACTACGGTTGTATCGTGACGAATGCCTAGCCCTTCCAGGGTTGCACGGAGCTCTTCGGGGGAGCGACGGTTCCAGGTTTCGGTCGACTCCAAGCTATTGGTATCCACCGGTATTGCACCGGGAATATGTCCATTGTGATAATCCCCGATATGGTCGTAGTGCGAATGGCAAATAACGTAGTCATCATTGTTGTATTGGGGCGGTTGCTGGCCCTCAATTAGCTGTTTTACCCACTGGGGATACACCAGGTGTTTGTATCGCGGCAATTGATCCATGGGAAGGTCTGGATTGCCGGCCCATTCATCCACAAAATGATTATAGGTCGAAACCTGCTCGTAGCCAAGCTCGTCTAATTTCTGGGCCATCTGAAAGTTTTCATCACTGTCGTACCCATATACTACTACAGGCTGTTTTCTGCTGATGTTTTTCTCCTCCAGCACCTCAATCCAGTCCATATACTGGGTCCACTGCAGGGGAAGGCTTTTTGCTTCGGGGATATGACCGCCCCGCTGCTCGTGTTTCAGTGTCCATCCATTATAAGCGGCAATGGGCCGAATATCGATGAGGATAACATTGGTTTCTTCAAGCTTCGAAATAAGTTCTTGGGTAGATAATGTATTCATGAATATTATTTTTTCTGCAGGTATTGAAGTGAAAAATAATCGTTGGTATCAGTCCATATCTTTTCCATCGAAAACCATTCGCTTACCAGGTTTTCAAATTCCGTAATATTATATTTGTAAGAGTTTTCGGTATGAATGGATTCTCCCTTCTCAAAGGAAAACACTTGTCCTTCAATTGTTACCGTTTGATTTAAGCTGGAAATTAAATGCATTTCTATGCGCCCTTTCTCCTCGTTGTAAAATGCTTTATGTCGAAAGTTGCTCAAATTAAAGTTGGCATCCAGCTTACGGTTGATATGCCGGAGTATATTCTTGTTGAATTGTGCCGTCACTCCCTGACGGTCATTATAAGCGGCTTCCAATACGCTGATATCCTTTTTCAGGTCAACGCCCATAAGCATACGATCTCCGGAATCCAAAAGCGCGGAAAGGTTACCTAAAAACCCTTTGGCCTGTGGAGGTTCAAAATTCCCGATCGTAGAGCCCGGGTAAAAGAAAACGATGTTGTTATAGGCTTTTGAAATAGAAGGCAACTGAAAGGGCGTCGTATAATCAGTACAAACCGGATTGATCTGCAAATCGGGGTACTCCCTGTTGAGATTTTGGACGACCTTTGCCAAGTATTGCTCAGATATTTCTATTGGCACATACGAAGTGATACACGACAGGTGATCCAATAGTAGGCGCGTTTTCTTACTACTGCCGCTTCCCAGCTCAGCTAACATGATATCACTGCCAAGTGTACGTATAATATCGGGCATATTGTTTTGCATTATGGACATTTCAGTCCGGGTGGGATAGTACTCATCGAGCTCCGTGATCTCTTCAAAGAGTTGAGACCCGCGTTGATCATAGAAATATTTGCTCGGCAGCGATTTTTGATCTTTTCTTAATCCCTCAATAACCTCCTCCAGCATTGTTGGAGAAGTTAACGTAACCTGCTCATCCATAGAAAACCTACATTCTAATTATTGAATTTAAAATTAGTAACGATTAGCGATGTTCAGGATTGGGGTGATCAAACCGGCAGCCTGCTTCCCATTCCGAACGCTGGTTGCCATGCGCGGGCAGGCCACCCGCCTGATCGAGCATGTGGGCCATGTGCATCAAGTTCCAGGTCATAAAGGTGGTATTGCGCTGGGTGAATTCGTTATCAAAGCCCACGGGACCGTCTTCTGTTTCGTCGCCGTAGCTGGGTCCGGGACCAGCTTCGCCAATCCAGCCGGCATCGGCTTGCGGAGGAATAACGTAGCCCAGGTGCTGCAGGCCGTAGAGGATGCTCATTGAGCAGTGCTTAATGCCGTCTTCATTGCCGGTGATGAGGCATCCGCCCACGCGTCCATAGTAGGCATACTGGCCTTTATCATTGAGGTTGCCGGAATAGCCATACAGCCGTTCAATAACTTTGGTGGCCACCGAAGACTTTTCGCCCAGCCAGATCGGAGATCCGATGACTAAAATATTGGCATCCATCACCTTTTGCTGGATTTCAGGCCAGTCGTCTTCCTCGAACCCGTGTTCGGTCATATCCGGATAGACGCCTGGGGCGATATTGTAATCTACGGGACGGATGACTTCGGTGGAGACATTATTCTTTTCAAAAATGGATTGCGATACCTCGATGAGCGTCTCGGTATGCGAATCGCTGGGATTCGGTTTGAGCGTACAGTTTAGAAAAAGGGCACTCAAATTGGAAAAATCCGTTTCGTTATCGTCGCAAAGTTGCTCTTGTTTTTCTGATAAGGCCATGGTAATTCAGTGTTATTTAATAATGTGGTTTAATAGTGTCAGTTAATTCCCTGCAGCGGTTTGGGCAAACTTTTTGAGGGCGCCGCTTACCTTTTGGAGTTCTTGGTCACATCCCTTTATACCATGTCGCTTTTTTAGGTAATCTGGAGAATTATATCCTACCTGGACCTGTCCATCTTGATCTTCCCAAATCAGCATTTTTTGTGGGAGATCAATAGCAACCTTGGGGGCGCATTGCATCAGTGGCGTACCGAGTTTTGGATTGCCAAAAATGAGTACTGTTGTCGCGGGTAGCTCCATACCGACTGAGGCTGCTCCCTTCTGATGATCGACTTTTCTGAAGATGGTAAGTCCGTTTTCTGTCAACGCACTTTCTAGTCGGTTGGTAGTCTTTTCGACAGAGTAATTACTTTCCAGCGTAACCATACCATCTTGGGCTATGCTTTCGCTGATAAACAACCCTGTTAAGAGTAGAAATGTTAAAAATGAAGTGATTTTCTTCATGATAGCTTGGCTCTTGAATTAATATTTATATCCTTGCATTTCTTCTTCACTAGTCTCTACGCCGAGTCCCAAGACCATGCGATTTACAAAGTTGAAATAACTGATTACCAAAACAGCATCAAGAATAGCTCGGTCTGAGAGGCCAGTATTTTTAAGAGGCTTGATATACTTGTCTTCGTCCATCCTATCAGGATCTTTGGTTAACACCTTGGCCAACTGGCAAAGCCGTTTATCTACATTGTCCAGATCCAGTTTGTTGTAATCTTTGCGGAGTTTCTCTACGCGCTCACGATCTTTCCAGTAATGATTAAGGGCCTGGCCGTGATGCTGTTGACAATATTCACAATCATTTGCAGCCGAAACGACCACCGCCATCATCTCACGCTGGGCCCTGCTCAGTGGTGATTGGCTAAACATGACCGACATATATAGATCCATGTGTGCCGTTATGGTCTCCGGGTTTAGACTCTGGATTTTATGAACCTGTGCCAGTTTGCCCCGCTTCTTTTTAAGATTCTCATAAATTTCTTTGAGTGTTCCCGTTGCATCCTCTGGTTCGATGATATCGATAAATGCCATTTGTAGTATTTTTTATAGTAAGATCGACAGAATTCTCCATCCATATTCAAGATGTACTATAAGTAAGCGTTCTTACGAAGATTGTAAAAACTGTATCCAATCTTTGATATATGGTATTTCGTAAGATTATTAGTGGGTTATTAGTCAGTGTATCTAAAAAGTAACAGATGGGGTATAGTTAATGGATGAAGATCAGCTAAAAGAGAATCGCTTTTATTTGAGCCGCAAGCTTATTGTAGTGGTGGGTATATTTATTGTGGCCGCTAGTGGACTGACGGTGCTCACTAATTTTTCTATCAATATCATTGCGGCAGCCGGGAATTATTCAACCTTACTTTCACAATGGAACCGTCTTCACTACCAGTCTGCTATGTATGTAGAGCGATTGGCTCGAACTGGTAATCCGGAGCATTTCAAATCTTACCAAGAGATACAGACTCAAAAGGATTCGCTTCAACGTACCGTGGATGAGCTTTTTTCGGCTGATCCTGATGTGGCAGGAATATTTCAGACTTTTGATAATGAGCAAATAAAACCCAACGAAATTAGTGGGTTGATTACTGTCTTTGATTATTTTCACTCGTCGGATCAAGTCAGTGAGCTAAACCGGCAATGGAAAACCCTCAAAGAAGTAGAGAATCGGCAGCATGCATTGGTTAAAGAGTGGTACAGAAATCTCCCAAACAAGGATATAAAAGAGAATCGTATCCCAAAAAAGATGGAAAACTATAATGCGTTGCATGAGCAATGGACGCAGCGCAGCAAAACACTGATGGCTTCCGTCGGTGATGCGTCGGGGGTGATCAAACAGTTTGGGCTCTGGATAAGCGTTATTCTGGGCATTTTATTGGTATTGATTGGGATCGTGTTTACAGTTCGCGCGAATAAAAGTATCGGCCGGTGGGAGGAAGCCTTACATGAAAAAGATGTACTACTAGCTGAAATCCACCATCGCGTTAAAAATAATATGGCCGTTATTTCGGGGATGCTGGAGCTTGAAAGTATGAATGGGGGCAATGCAGATCGGGCATTGCGGGAAAGCCGCGATCGCATCAAGTCCATGTCGATGATTCATGAAAAGTTGTATCAGTCTAAGTCGTTTTCAGACATTAATCTGGCTGACTATTTAGACGAGCTTACAGATTATATTTGCAGCACATATATCGGGCATCAAAACGAGATTACTGTCGAGACAAATTTTGATCCTGTGCAGCTAAATATTAATCAGGCCGTGCCGGTGGGACTTATCATCAACGAAATAATGGCTAATGCCATAGAGCACGGCTTTAAAAAAAAGAGTACAGGTACCATTACCATTGCAGTCCATGAAATAGAAGACAAGGTACAAATCCAGATAAGTGACGATGGGGATGGGTTACCTGAAGATGTGGACTTTACCAGTTCGGATAGTACGGGATCTGCTATCGTAGGTGCCTTAATCCAACAAATAAATGGCGATTTGACGGTAGAAAATGACGGAGGGCTGAAGGTGAAAATCATTTTTCAAAAATCGGATGCCTCTGGGTCGAGTAATGCCTTATTCTAACGTTATCTAAAACAGGCTATGGTTATGAGGAATAGAATAAAGCGAATGTTTAACATCGCCTTAACGGGCTTTATGGCGAGCTTAGTTATGTTTTTGTTCATTTATATAGGAACCGATGTCACGGGCATTGCGCCATTTAATGTGGCGCCATCGCAGGCGTTTCTGTATAATCTCGGAGTAGAACAATCGGGGTATGCCCTACTGCTCCATTTTGCCTATGGTATTTTATGGTCCTACGTCTTGGTGTATACCTTTGATGATAACCTTTCAATTATGAAGGCTATTATGTTAGCCATGGTACTCTGGTTGTTCATGATGTTTGTGTACAGCCCGTTAATAGGCTGGGGCGTGTTTGGATTCGGATACGCCCATCACCTACCATCGAATCATCCTCTTTATTTGGAAGGAGCGCTTTCATATATCTTGATAACATTATCTGTTCACCTAGTATACGGATGGGTGCTGGGATATATAAGTGGTCGGTGGCTTGGAAGGGGATATTCTCGGTAAAGTTTACTCTCTTATACGGTCGTTAGTTTCCATTTTCAATCGCTCGAAGAGCTTCGAGCAGGGCTTGGTACTCTTCGCGACAACTGCCACATTTGTCAAGGTGATCCTTGACCAACGGTTTAGCTTCTGCTGGTGATTTGCCCGCAAGTTCCAGTTCGGCAAACTCATGGAGCTCATCAAAACACTCATCGCAACCTATTTCATGGTCGGCCGCCATTTGCGCCGATTTAATCAGGCTTTTTAATATGTCGGGTGTCAATTCCATCTATGATTAGTGATAAATTCTTTATTTATAGCTACTGATGAGGTTAACTCCATAGTTCTTACAGTTTATTCAGCATCTCATCGGGATCGATCCCTTCAATCTCTAACTTGTTCTTAATCTTAAGCCGTGCATCGTGAACCAATTTGTAGAGCGCATTCCGATTGGTATCCATTTGCTTAACAACGACCGGAACGGGCAGTCCCTGAATCATGAGAGCATTAATGGCTTGTTTTTGCTTATCGGTGAGTTCTTCGTTGATGATGGTCATCACCTTATCGACTAAATCCGATTCGTGTAATGAACGGTCGGGGCTGATTTCATTGCCGGCCACTGTAAGGGAAAAGACTTCACGGCTGTCATCATCCGGCTTCAAATCTTCGATGGAGATATCATCATAACGCTTGAGCCGGAGTTCGGTAAGTCCTTCGCGAACGGCAATCTTCATGGCCCAGGTCAGGAGCTTGCTTTCGCCACGGAAGGAATCGATATTGTCCAGCACTTTCAACAAAGCATCTTGGGCAACATCCTCAACAAACTGGTCGAGTTCGCGGTCAACATATTTATGCAGGGCCGGTTTAAGTCCCCGAATTAACTGCTGGCGAAGCAGCTTTACCGCACGCTCATCTACTGGCGGTTTGAGCGCCTCGATCCATTCTTCGTTTGTCTCGTAAGAAGCTTTCTCCTTACGACGTCTTTTAAACCAGTTAAGCATATAAAATTGCTGACTAAGATTAAGCCCGTAAATAATAAGAGCTATGCTTTCATTCAACCCCGTTTGGCTAAGTTATATAATAATCCTGTGGTTTGGAATTGCATTCGTAAATGAGACGAATGCCCAAAAATTGCAGGGATGGGAAACCAATACCGAGAAGTCACTAATCAACCTTGATGAACTTAAACAAGGAGGCCCGCCTAAAGATGGTATTCCTTCTATTGATGATCCGAAATTTGTATCCATTTCGGATGCAGCTTCGTGGATATCAGCACAAGAACCGGTAATTTCAATTGAGTACGAGGACAAAGCTCGTGCTTATCCTTTGCAAATTTTAATATGGCACGAGATAGTAAATGAGAACATTAGTGGTGATCCGCTGCTGGTTACTTTTTGCCCGCTCTGCTATTCGGCACTAGTGTTTGATCGAACAGTAGATGGAGAGGTTTTGGAGTTTGGGGTTTCTGGCTTTCTGCGCCATTCCGATCTGGTGATGTTCGACCGCAAGACCGAGACGTTATGGCAACAGTTTACCGGCAAGGCTATTGTCGGTGATTATATGGGGACGACCTTGAATCAGATACCAAGTCAAATTATCTCGTTTACCCAATTCCGAGAAAACTATCCCGATGGGAAAGTGTTATCTCGTGACACCGGATATGACCGAAACTATGGAGCCAATCCATACACAGGATACGACGATATTAACAATACGCCCTTATTTGGGGCGGGCAATGACGACGGGCGCCTGCCACCCATGGAGAAAGTAATAGGCGTAAAGATGGATGAACAGCAAAAAGCGTATCCCTATTATATTACTCGAAAAGAGCACGTAATTAATGATAAGATTGCTAATACTCCGGTGCTTATTATTCATACAGATGGGGCGACCTCAGCTCTGGATGCGAGTAACATTGCGGAATCCAAAGAATCGGGATCGACCGGCGTTTTTAAGCGCATGATCGAAGGTAAAGAATTATCGTTTGCAGTGAAGGATGGCAATATTGTAGATAAGCAAACAGGTTCGATATGGACCGTAACGGGTCAGGCTATAAAAGGACCACATAAAGGTAAGCAGTTGGAGGCTGTTACCTTTGGGGACTATTTTGCCTTTGCCTGGCTGGTCTTTTGGCCGGAAACAGAAATTTATAGTAATAACTAATACACAATTATTATTTATGAACAGTAAGAAAATCGAATTTCCTGGAAGTCAGGGAGTAAAACTATCAGCGCGCATTGATGAGCCGGATAACGGAATAACAAAAGGAGCCGTTCTTTTTGCACACTGTTTTACCTGCAGTAAAAACCTGCGGGCCGTGGGACATATCAGTCGAACATTAACAGAGCACGGGATGGGGGTTTTTCGCTTTGATTTCACCGGCCTGGGCGAAAGTGAAGGCGACTTCGCCGACACCAATTTTTCATCCAATATTGATGACCTGCAAGCTGCGGCCAAATATATGGAGCAGGAGTGGGCAGCACCTCGCATGTTGATTGGTCACTCGTTAGGAGGAGCCGCAGTCCTTCAAGCAACCCATCATATTTCCTCGGCTGAAGCTGTAGCGACGATTGGCGCTCCATGTAATCCGGAGCATGTCACGCATCACCTGATGGATAAAATGGATGAGATTGAGCAAAAGGGGGAGGCCCGTGTTAAACTGGCCGGACGTGTATTTACGATTAAAAAACAGTTCCTGGATGATCTCAAAGAGCAAGCGATGAACGATGTAATTGAAAACCTCGACCAGCCACTGCTCATTTTTCATTCACCCATTGATCAAACGGTGGGAATTGATAACGCTGCCCATATCTATAAGCTGGCCAAACACCCCAAAAGCTTTATTTCATTGGATGATGCTGACCATCTTCTTACCAATGAAGATGATGCCCAATATGTCGGCTCAGTTACAGCTGCTTGGGTGGATCGATATTTATGATTTAGAAAATAACTTTTAAATAAATTCCTGATGATTCCTGTATTAAGTGGTTTAGGCTATCGATTAGCGCGTTTCCTTACTCAGCCAGACGAAGAACAGGAATCTGTAGCTACTTGTTCCAGAGAAGCCTTGGAGAAGACTTTGCAACCGGGAGATGTGTTGCTAATTGAGGGCAGTAGTCGAATTAGCATGGCCATCAAATATATCACGCAATCAACGTGGTCGCATGCTGCCATTTTTATAGGAAAAGTTGAATCAGAAGACAGGAATTCCGGCAGCGAGCCGTTGCTTATCGAAGCGGATGTTAAGGAGGGTGTTCGTACGGTACCGCTTAGCAGGTATTGCCAAAACCATACCCGCATTTGTCGTCCTTTGGGGCTAGCACCCCAAGAGATGAAGCAGGTAATAGATTTCATGAAGGAGCGGCTTGGCTACAAATATGATTTGAAGAATATTTTTGACTTGGCTCGCTATTTAATCCAAACGCCACCGGTGCCGCAAAAATATCGTCGGCGGCTGTTGGCGTTGGGCAGCGGGGATCCTACAAAGGCCATTTGTTCTTCATTGATTGCCCAGGCGTTTCAGTCAGTAAAGTATCCCATCCTGCCAAGTATTGATATTGATGAATCCAGTAGTAAGGCCGAAATAAGTACTCAAAAAGAAATTCTTTATATTCGTCACCACAGCTTGTTTGCCCCGCGTGATTTTGATGTGTCGCCCTATTTTGAAATTGTTAAGCCCACCCTGCAGAGTAAATTTGATTATCGGAAGCTACGATGGGCCAATAGGTGACACATTTTAGTAACAATCTTTTTCTTGCTGAATAGGTGGGCACGGATGGTCTCCATAAGAACAAAAAACACAGCAGTCTCCCTGTTTTGCTTTTAGGAGCTCACCACAACGGGGGCATTCCCAAAAATACTGGCACGAATCCTCCGGCATAGTTTTTTTGGTCTGTTTCCCACAATTAGGACAGGTTATTTTAGATGTGAGTGAAATCTCATTCATAATGCATCATAGTGGTAAAATTTAAAGCTTCATTTAATCCAAAGGTTCAAGATTCTCCAGCATTGTGGGGATAAGCTCTGAAACCGTCGGGTGGATATGAACCGCATCCCTGATGGTGGTGTATGGTTCATCGGCATACATCATATCAATAATAGAGTGGATAATTTCATCGCCTTCGATACCCAGGATAGCAGCGCCAAGTATTTTTTCGCTGTCGGCATCAACGAGGATTTTCATAAAGCCCTTGGTTTCTCCTTTCTCTTTGGCCCGGGCAATTCGACTCATTGGGCGCTTGCCAATCAGTACATTCCTGTCAGATTCCTTGGCCTGGGCTTCGGTCATTCCCACACGACCCAAGGCGGGATCAATATACAATCCATAACACATAATACGGTCGGACAGGCGGCGGGGATTATCATCAAATAGGTTGGCAGCTACAATTTCGAAATCATTGTATGCTGTGTGAGTAAAGGCCCCTTCGCCGTTACAGTCACCAAGGGCCCAAATGCCGTCTGCGGTGGTTTGCAACTGATTATCAACCTGTATAAAGCCTTTTTCGTTTGTTTTAACGGCTGTGTGTTCAAGTCCCAAGTCATCGGTGTTGGGACGTCGACCAGCTGCCAGCAGCAGATGCGAACCTGTTACTTGGGGAGACCCTTCTTTACAATCCAAATTTACGACCACCTGTCCATTGTTATTGGATCCGCCTATACATTCGGCACCCAACCGAAAAGTAATGCCTTCGTCTTCTAAAATCTCTTGGATAGCATTTGATACATCCTCGTCCTCCTTCGGAATCAGGCGATCAGCCATTTCAACAATGGTAACTTTGCTGCCAAACCGCCGATACATCTGTCCGAATTCCAAGCCGATGTAACTACCGCCAACAATGATCAAATGATCGGGCACTTGATCCAGCTCCATAATGCTGGAGTTGGTAAGATAATCGACCTCTTCAAACCCATCCGGGATAAACGCACGTCCGCCAACATTGATAAAAATTTTATCGGCGGTGAGCTTCTTATCTCCAACGGAGAGGATTTTTTCGTCCTCAAAGCGGGCATGTCCTTCGTACACCGTAAGGTTTTCGGTGCTTTTAAGCCAGTTTTCCACTCCTTCCGTCGACTCTTTCACAATAGCATCTTTTCGGGCTTTTACTTTCTCCATATCCACGGAGATTGATCCGTCGATCTCAACGCCGAAATCGTTCATCCGGTTGGCCATATGCGCCGCACGGGCGCTGGCTACCAATGCTTTGGTGGGCGTACATCCCGTGTTTACACAGGTTCCCCCAAATTTATCACGCTCAATAACTGCTGTATTTAGTCCCTCTTCGGCACAGCGGGCTGCAAGAGAAGGTCCTGCTTGTCCGGTCCCAATAACAATAGCGTCAAACTGTTCCATAGTTGTTGTAGTGGTCTGTTTATTTAATGGATTTCATTTCCATAGATGGGGCTTATTCCAAGATTCTTACAATCTTGTATTACTTATCGTAAGAATATTGAGGGTATAGCTATCTATAGTTTCGATAGAAAGTAAATACTACCAGGTAACAGATGATTAAAACCTACCGAGATACCGAGCTCGACAGTCGGATTGTATTAGCTGACCAGGAGGCTGATCTTCATCGATTTGAAGGACAGGATTTCTTTAAAATAATCTGGAATCGCGGGTCTGAGATGCCTCTCAATATTGACGGCGAACAGCTGCCGCTGGCGGGGGATCAGATGATCTGCCTTACGCCCATCCAAAATCCCGGCCTATCCAACCTTGCCGGAGATTATTATGTGCTGTTGTTTAATCGTGAGTTTTACTGTATCCACGAGAATGACCATGAAGTCTCTTGTGAAGGCCTGCTCTTCTGGGGATCCTCAGAACTGCCGGTAATACAGCTTGATGAGGAAGAACAACCGAAATTCGAAACGCTCTTTCAAATATTAACTGATGAGATGAGCACCAAGGACCGAATCCAGGGAGAGATGCTTCGGATGCTGCTAAAACGTCTGATTATTAAAGGGACGCGCCTAGCTCGCAAGCAGTTATTCCCTGAATCCGTGGGAACCAAACAGACAGAGCTGATCCGACAGTTCAATATTTTGGTGGAGCAACATTTCAGGGAATATCATCAAGTGAGTGATTACGCCGAAATGCTGTATAAATCCCCGAAAACCTTGTCGAATGTATTTGCTGATGCAGGACATAATTCGCCACTGGAGATGATTCATTACCGTATCGCCCTGGAAGCCAAGCGTCAGCTCTCAAAAACTGAGAAATTTGCCAAGGAGATTGGCTTTGAGCTGGGCTTTGAAGAGCCTGCCCATTTCAGCCGTTTTTTCAAGAAAGAGACGGGAATGTCGCCTTCCGCCTATCGAAACTCTTCTGTAAAACTACAAGAAGGGAAAAATTGATAAGGATACGGGAATAGTGGTCATTCGCCTTCTGGTTTGTTTCAGTCATATTGAAGCAGAATCGAAATTGAAACAAACCAACTTGTGCTATGAAAGAACTAAACTGGAAGAAGGCGATTATCGCTGGAATAATCGGAACTATTTTATTTGATATCGTTGGCTTTCTTTTTACAGGCCAATGGTGGGACATTCCCGGTCTGCTGGGACAAAAAACAGGACTGGGATTTGTCTATGGAATCTTTGGGCACTACGGAAACGGAATTTTATTGGCCATTCTTTACACTGCAATTGCTCCTCACCTTTGGGGACCGTATTGGGTCCGCCCGCTCATCTTTGTAACAGCTGAGACGATTGCATTGGTCTGGCTTTTTATGCTGCCGCTGCTGGGAGCAGGGGTTGCCGGTATTAACCAATCACCGATGACGCCAGTTGTAACGCTGTTACGCCACTTCGCTTTTGCCCTGCCACTGATCTTCTGGGTGAATCAAGAATTCATCAACCCACCTAAACAGGCAAAGGCTACGGCATAAGAATATTTCCACTAATAACAATTAACAACAAACCGAATACTACTATGAATTTTCCAATTCACAACATTGATAATGCACCTGAAGACGCTAAACCACTCTTAAAAGCAGCAAAGGAAAATTTCGGCTTCGTCCCCAACCTGTTGGGTGAATTTGCCGAAGCTCCGGCTGTGTTGGAAGGGTATCTCACATTGAATGAGATTGTCGGCAAAACTGACTTTTCTCCCGTCGAACAGCAGTTGGCAATTTTGGCCGTAAGTATTGAAAACAAATGTCATTACTGCTCGGCCATCCATTCTACCATCTTGAAGAATCAGCTAAACGTTGATGAAGGGATCGTGAATGCAGTACGCAATGGTGATCCAGTGCCTGATGAAAAACTTAATGCTCTGGTTACTTATGTTACAAAGGCTGTTACAAGCAGGGGCTTCGTAGAGGAGGAAGATCTACAGGCATTTATCGAGGCCGGATACAGCAAGCAAAATGTGCTGGAGGTCAATCTGATCATAGCCTTAAAAACAATTAGTAACTATACTAATCATCTGGCGAATACTCCGATCGATGAAGCCTTTGAGGCAGAAAAGCTGGAGTTTGAAACAGTATAAAAGTTGATAAACAAATTATCGCACTATGGGCCCGGAATGCTCCGGGCCTGTAATGCGATTAAAATAACAAAGAGCGAAAACATAAAAACTATGAGTTTTTTTGACCGTGTTAGAAATAAAACTTCCAATTCTAAAAACGATAAAATGTGGGATTCGATTTCAGGAACAGGAAAAATATGATTCCATATTGCAGAAATCAGATGAAAAACCTCAGCTGATTTATAAACACAGTCACCGCTGTAGTGTAAGTTTTATGGCTAAACAACAGCTGGAAAAATTTACCAAAGAAATAAGTGACAAAGCCAATTTGTTTATGATTGATGTAATCCATCAACGAGATCTGTCAAATGCAATCGCATCGCAGCTGAATGTACGCCATGAGTCGCCACAGGTTATTATTCTAAAAGACCAAGAGGTCATCTGGAAAGGTTCGCACTGGCAGATCAAAGGGAAGGATATACTGTACACCCTAAATAAGTAAGGTATAACTCTCAGAAAAAGATTCTCTGAGAGTTATATAGATTTTTATTAATAAGTCACTACTAAAAAATATTACTAAATATTTTTCTTAAGATTCCACCTGTACGAACTAATAATCTTCCGCCAAACTGATCAATTGTAATTCGCAGTTCATGTAGAAACAGATCAAGTAGTCGCTCCTTTTCTTTGGGAGAGAGTTTGCTTCCTTTCTCGCTTTTAGGATCTGTGTATTGGGCATACAAGCGAAGAATGTCTTGGGCTTTTTCAAAGAGATCTCGCACTTGAACCGATGCAGAAAGTGCAATCAAGCCAAGGAGAACCACCCCAATTTCAGCTAAATTATTTGGAGCTAGTAGGCTTGATAGCCAGTCTGTAGGGAATAGAACTAAGAGGGTAATGAATAAAGAAGTTAGAAAGATAGTCATCGTTTGTTCTTTTTTGTGTTGTGGGTTTTGTATTGAGAAATATCCATGGCTTTGACTTGAAGGTCGGAGCGGTCGTCATCAAACAGTGAACTGCCAAGATCAGATACTTGGTTTTTTTGAATCTGTTTGAGCCACTGGCGACCTAATGCTGTGGCCTGCTCACCTCGCAGGCCTTCTCCGTTGCCTTTGAGTAGCTGGTCTATGCCATTTACTTGGGACGCTCCGGAGGAAATGGCTACCATTCCGTACAGGTATCCAATGGTTTCCAGAATGGACAGGAGGAGCAGCAGGGTTGCATCAATTCCAGATGCAGACAGTTTTCCTGTTGATATGAGACCGGCGATTGAAAGGCTGGCTACTCCGCTTTTTACAATTCCTTTTCCCTTTTCAGGTGTTTTGCTTTTGAACAAAGCGATTAAAGTCGGTACAGCCTTAATAATCGGTTTTAATATTTTTAGCACTAGAGGTGTCTTCTTTAATTTGAGATTTATACGGGTGGATCCCGCGCGGAATTGTCTCGAATTCAATAGAACGAATTCGCCTGTTTTGATCTTTGAAACGTTCATCCGCATGCTGGACATGCGTTTCTAAGCTTTTTTCCAATCTGTGGAGATTGTCAGCCTGCACTTTCACTTTCTCATTGATGCCAATCATCAGCTGGTACCACTTTTTGATTTCAGCGGTTTGATTATTGATCGAATCGTAGATACCGGTCAAAAACAGGCAGATAATCGTGGTGACTATGAGCTCTTTGTACTTTTTGAAAAAGCTATCCGTTTTTAAGTTGTTCACAGGGCATACCTCCATATCGCGTCATCCAGCGTAATGGATTGTTTATTCGATTTGCAATAGAAGTATCCACCGGTTAGCGACTGGTAGTAATACTGGCCGCCAATTCGCAGCCATCGGAGCGGACGCTGTGAGTGTCTGTTTCCGGACCATCCATCCACATGTAGTCCAATTGCCGGTGTTTCTTCTCCTTCCTTATTAGTAAAAGTCCAGTCGAAGTATAGACCCACGCCACTAAATCCCCAGGTGGTTGCGAGCAGCCAATGCCGGAGCGCGGACGGTTGACTGACCAGCCACTGGTCAAACAGTAGGACATCAAAAGCCAGGCCTTGGCCGTGGGACTTCGGATCTCCTTTGCGCCAAGCCGAGGAAATAAGGGTGGAGATGCCGTGCCACTGGCGCCAAGCTAGAAAAGACCGTAAAAAGCCTATGTCCATGCGACCAATGGTGCCGGGACCTTGGAATTCGAATTCGGAGATCGAAAAATGATTGCCGTAACTGTCGAGGAGGGCCAAGTAATCATTTCTGTTCATATTAGTTTCCTCTCGTGGCTAAGGTGAGAAGGAGGATCAGTGCTACTCCACCAGCAATCTTATAGCTGGTCGGTATTTCGCCGTTAATGTATTTTTTGGCTTCACTGATAAGATCTTTTTGCGTTTCTGGGGCTTTGTCTTCTCCCAGTCCTCCGGTGCAACCGCATCCGGATTGGGAGGTATTACCAGCAAGACCGCTTCCAGCGCATCCACAGGATTGTTCATTTACAAAAGAGGTTTCCATAGTATTTCACCTGAATGTTTTGAGTTTTTAAAAGAGGATTTTCCAAAGAAGCAGGCTGCCTGCAATTCCGCCACCTGCCATTGCCGCATGGGTTTTCTTTACCTGCATGCCGCCAATACTAAAAGTACCCGCTAGGATATCCTTGTGGGAATTAGGCTGCTGCTTGCTGGCAGATTTGTTTGTGGTTTTGGATTTAGTGGTCGGCTGTGACTTTTGAGTAGAGGTTTTCTTAACTGTGTTGATTTTCAGCTTTGGAGGAGCAGGTACCGGATTTTTGTCAATAACCGGCCGAGGTAAAAGAACAGGCTTTGGTTTTGGGATAGGTCGTGGCCGTATTCGTGGCCTAGTTTCCCGGTCTCTATTGCGCGGCATAGGTTCATCCAGTACCGGGCGAAGCATAGTCGGTCGCGTCGGCATTCGTCCCAATCCTTGGGTTTCCGTAGGTTCTTCGTAGATATAACGTGATTCAGAGTTCATGGGCGTTGAGTGGTCATATAGTTATAAGTTGCAAAGGCGATAGCAGCCATCGGAAAGATGTATATGGACAAGCTGGTTGCTTGGGAAAGGCCGAGTAGCCCGCTGATGAGCTTCTTTCGCTCCTGCACATCATGGCTATAATCCCCTCCGGTGGTAACCGAATCCGGTGGTAAGCCCGCGTAGATGGCGGTACGCACTTTATTGGGACCGGCGTTATAGGCGGCAACGGCCCGGGCAGTATTTCCGTTGAACTGTTGGAGCAGTTTAGCCAGATACTCAGCGCCATAATCAATATTGGCCTGATGGTCAAAGGGGCTGTGACTCTCGGTAAACCCGGGATGATATCGCCGGTCTATTTGCATAATCCCGATGGCGTTACCATGATCTCCGGTGCCATCAGTAGATAAGGCAAGGCCCATTCGACTCTCTCGGGAAGCCACTGCCAATAGCAGTGCCAAGGGAACGCCATAGCGCCTAGAGGCTTCGGAGAAATATCCCATCAGTCCGCGAATACGAGCATAGGTAAGTTCAGCCGATATCGAAAAAGAGTTGGTCATTACACCACCATCTTAATCTTGTAGTTAACCTTATGCATTTGACCGGCCATGATGGTAAACTGATCGGCAGGGGCTAGGGCTTTACGAGCAACTAACTTGGGTACCCACTCATCATAATTGTCTCCACGGTTGGCGTAAATCCCTACTTCTTTAATGGTGATGTCGGTAGCACCGCGATTTTCAAATACGCGAGCTAAGTTGAAATATGCTTCATTGTTGGCTTCATCAATGGTTACCTGGTCGTCGATGATCATCCCGTGATGGATCAGCAGGCCATCTCCGCTGCCATGGGTAATGCCCCCGAGGTTGTAGGGCGTCTCTTGGGTAGCATCCGGAGACAGGTCTGCGTCTGTCATCGAGACAAATTTGTTACTTTGGCCCAACCGGAGTCCCAGATGCCATCCTTTGTTGATTTCTGACGCCCGCCGTTCCAGAGAGGTCATCGAGGTGCCTCCACCGGCGATACACATCAGTTCCCGCCAGTTGGTATTGGTGTTTTCGACCGCTTGTCGCCGGAGGGCGCCCACAAATTCAGCGGTAAACCCGCCGTTGGAACCGTTGAGGTCGGTATCTTGGTTGAAGTTTTCAAGCTCAAACCGGCATTCGTAGTCCAAGGTCAGCGTTTTGCCATTCGGTAGATTCAGGGCTGCCGGCAGCACATCGCGGGCATAGAGGGTGGCAATGGTGTTGATTTCATGGCGGTTGACATTGATATGGGTCATCAGCCCCATTTCTGTGATAGCTAGGTCACCCCCGGATCCATTGGTAAACGGGGCCGACACGGTAAAGACGCTTTTCTGCTGGTCGGTAACCACGCCGGAAACCGATCGTGCCCCACGAGCCAGTAACGCGTCAATGGGATTATGAAGGCCCACATCAGAGATGCTTACGGGGCGGCTGCCTTGCCCGATGGTCGGTAAGATAACGCGAAAAGGTGGGCAGTAGCTTTCGGTGGTCGTAATAGGGTGATAGTGTTTGGCAATGACTTTCGCCTGGTCTGGGGCGTACGTCGCCGGATCAAAATTCGTAGGCGCGTCTTTGAGGCGTATGTAGTAGTCGCCATGGGTGCTTTCAACTTCCCAGGTGCCGTTGATCTGTGGGACCGAGCTGCACCCCCAGATGTGTACCCACACCGGCTCCTCGCCGTTGGGATTGACCCCGTGCATGCCGCTGAATATATATTGCAAGTAGTACTGACTGTAGATTTCCAGGGCCCCATCAACGATTTGCATAGACGTTATTTTCCCGTCCTGCACGTAATCGTCCCCGGGGCTAATCAGGCGATTGGTTTTGCCGCCGTGCATCATCCCGTGGACGTCGCGCAGGAGGTTGCCCACGAACGACTCGCAGTGCATCCGAAACAGGTGCTCCCCGTCGATGCTAACGTTGCAAAACAGGTCCATCCCTGATTTCGGGGTGCCAATAGAAAGGGTTTGATTGATGCTATTCATAAGGTTAGCTAATAATGGAAATGGGGTTGGTGGTGGCATTGCTGCTGGTGGCTCCCGTCAGCTCCGACAGGTTATTATCTGTTGATAGTCCACTTGTAAGAGGTTGTGATATGGCTTCCGGCTGGTGGTCGGCCCGGATATCCGTGACTGGGGTGCAAGCCAGATATCCTTCGTGCCCATCGATAGGTTGCAGCTCCAAGATGACCTGGCCGGTCGGAGACTGGGTAGTCCGCTGGACATCATCAGGCGTAATGACCGAATAAATACGAGATTGGCCGACCTGCCCACCTGCGGTCTTGGATCGAACCCGGAAGTAGTGCCGAGCATCCAGGTAGGTGATGGGGAAATAGAGCGTGTGATAACGGACCATCTCCCCGGGCTCGCGGTGATATTCAGGGGTCGTTGCCAGGTTCTCTGGATCCAAGCCCCAATCCATTTGGGATGAGGCTTTTTTGCCGGTGGCCCAAGATACCTGGATAGAGCCGTCGACCAGCATGCCACTGACCACGCGCATTTTAAATCCTTCGGAAAACTCTTTGCCGGTAATTTCGCTCATGCTAGGTGGTCCAGAAGATTTCGGTTACGAGGGCTTTTGAGGTCTCCAGTGCTCCGGAATCTTCATCCCACAGGCCCATCATGCCGCCTTTGTAGAGTTCTTTGAACTGTCGCTCGTCCATGTGGAGGGTTTCGCCGGGCTTCAGCCGAAACGTATAGTACATGTCGTCGATGCGATTCTCGTCCAAGGCAATCATGAATTCGCCGTCGCTGCTGTTTTGGATGATGACTCCAAGGCGCATGGGGTTGCCGTTTACGAGTTTGACAGGACTTGCCCCCTGCTTGAGGACCGGGGAAATAGAGGTCCCAATACGTCCGGCGGGTCCGATCCCGATGGAAGGTGCATTTACCTTGAGTTGATCTAATAGGGCATCCATTTTCTGGGTGAGCTCGCAAAGCGACTGGATGAGGCTATTCCACATCGGTTATACCTCCAGCGGGTTGGCATCGGACTTCTGAACCACGTAGGTCTCTGCAAGGAAGCTTACTTTGGCCTGCTGCGCTCCTTTGTTAGAGGCATACACTTGAAACGGCATGTTGGAGCCAATGATAAAGGGGACGTTAGCATAGAACTGGCCGAACTCGTCGTTAATCTGCTCCAAATACACCTCGTTGCGGATAGTCGTATTATAGACCTTCAGGCTGGCGGTGATATCGCCCGGTCGGTCGCTGCTCATCGCCAGGCGTCGGGCTTCTACATCGATGCTTTTGGCTTTGACGCCCATATCGATATTGACTGCACCCGGGGCCAATGCGGCTTGCCCGTAGAGAAAGCGCGGTTGGGGCATCGGACTGTCAATGTCGGAGTAGATGTTGATCAGCTTGGTAAGGCTGTAATGATCGTAGCCTACCAGCTGGATGTTGACCGTCTGAGCTGCGTTGTGGGTATTGGTCAGCTCGAAGACCAAGCTGTTACTTTTTTGGATAATGAATGGGGCTAACAATCCATCAATGTGGCGGAACAGCTGATGAACAACCGACAATTGCAGGTCGCGGAACAGGTACAAATCCTCGTTAAGTCGAGCGGAGACAAATACCTTGTTCATATCCAAGGCATAGGGCAATATCTTTCGGACGCCGAAACTTTCCCCGCCCATGCCATTCATCATCATGTGCCGGGTGCCACCGGCTGGGATTTCAATTGCTTTGGCCGGATTAAAAGGCGTAGATTCGGTTGGTGGAATAAAATTCTTTACAATTTTCATTTATGGTCAGCTAGGAGTTAGGGCAATAAAAAAGCCGGCAACGACCCGATGGCCGCTGCCGGATAGAGGGATTATTTTTCGGGCTTCATTTCAGCCACGACAATGCTTGCGCGCAGGTACAGCAGGCCTTGGCCAGAAGTCGTCCAGTTTTCGTCACTGGGGAACACCGAGGAATCCTCGAAGTGAACCGAGAGAGACAAGGTTTGATTGACCGCCAGATCGAAGGGATCGGCCAAGCGGTACTCGTCTGCTGAACGAAGGGCTGCGATACGTTTGAAGACCACCGGGGCATCTACGGTATTCGCCGTGCCGGCTACCAACTGCACGTCCGTGCCGGAGAAGTTGGAATGCTTGGAGATGGGCACGCGCAGGAACTCCTTGTTGTCATTATCGGCCTGTAAAATGACGCCAGCATCTTTTAGCGAGTTGACGATCCCGCGGGCATCGATGCCGTTGGTCTCATCGTCCTCGATGAATTGCTTGGTCACCTCGAAGGAAAGCGCGAGGATGCGTCGCTTGAGTTCGCCCGGGAAGGGATTGCCTACGTAATTATTGCGGGTGATTTTCCGCGTCGAGTTAGGAGGAAAGAAGTTAACGACAGCGCCGTTTTGGGTGACTTGCTGGGTATCAAAATAGGTTTTGATGCGCGCGCTGGCGGGGACAATAGCTTTTTTAGAAATTTGGTTACTCATAGTTCGTTATTAGTTAAAAGGGTTATAAGTGGGGCCGTTGTGGCCTACTGCTTGTTCCCGCAGGCAGTCCCTGAACAGTAAGAGCTATGAGAAAAAATGGGTTGCCGATTACACCTCCACGGTATCTTCAAATACAGTTTCGATTTGAGCGACGTGGCCGGTTTCTTTGGGGAGGGGGATCGGTGGCGCTGGTTGTGGCGCTAAGTTCTCCTCATCCCATAGGTATTCGCTGCCTTCCATCAGGCCTTGGGAGGGCGTCCAGTCGGGCATGACGAACTTGATCAGTTCCATTACGCCTTGCACGCCGAGCCCCATGGCCAGACCGCGAAGGTGTTTGTTTTTGGTGAACATGGTAAAGGCCATGCCAAGGGTGAGCGGGAGGCCAACGCGGGCCGCTTGCTGGACGGTAGCCGAGCTTCCGCCAAGGATAGCGGGTACGGCCAGCCCGTTAAGCTGCGCACCAATTGCCTGGCCGCCCACAATGTATCCGGCAGTGATAAGCTGCTGCTTAAATTCGCTTACCGCTTTTTCGGTAGTTGTTTGTTTTGCCATAGTTGCAGGTTTAGGGGTTGTTGGGTTTTCGATTATATCCAAGTGAGTTGGATTTTTTGCAAATATTCGTTGGGTCATAGGTTGGTTCGATAAGGGTTAATTAAGGATGCCTCGGCCGTCAATATTCAGGTTAGTGATGATATACACGTCTCCATACCGGAATATGGGACGCTTCCCATCGTCGAAATAGTGGTAGTACTGGTGGTTTTCGCCCTTCTCGTCGCCAGGGTATATCACCTTATCGCTGTCGTACATAATGCGTTCGGCGTGACCGACCGCCGTTAATTCGGCACCGGAGGGCGGAAACAGCTCGTAGTCGTATTCGTCCGGCGGGAAATGGTGGAACTCCTGGTACATCTGCTCGGCATCCCCGTTGTCAAAGGCTCCTTTTAGGAGCTTCATTCGCTGGGTTGGAAAGGCAAACAGCGTTGTTCCCTCGGCGTCGATAATCATCGCCATGTCTTGGTCCTCCGCAGCGATGCGCTGCATAAATCCTTTGGTGTCGATAAACTCTAGTTCACCGACGCTGCCAGCGTATACCAGCGGGTCACTAAACAAGGTTCTCAGAGGCATGGGGAGAGATTTCGTTGTCTGTTTACCAGACCGATTCGGGCGTATCTTCTTATCTGATGAACTATCGCGATAAATACCAACCTCACGCACCCGAACAGTTCCTGTTACGCCATAAGTGGGCGCAATGCGGTTGAGTTCTTCGTACAATTCAGACCGGTCAGAAAATTTGGTTTTGACCAGCTCATTGACCACATCTTGCAATTTGGTGACAGTATCCTGGTTGGAAGTGAGATCCAATTGAGCCTGTTCCAATTCTTTTTGGGTTTGCTGGTGGGTGGCCTCCAGCTCTCGAAGCGTTTTCTTCGATCGGTCCAGTTCGGAGGTGATTTGCTCGATACGGGCCGGGGCGGACTGTTGCCATCCTTTTTCGAGGGCTAAGAAGAGACCCGCCAGTTTGTGTTTAATGATGGGCAGCCAGCGCTCGGTGTTGTACATGCCCAGCTGTTGCTTGATTTGATCAAAGGTAATTTCAGTGCCATCGCCGTTTGTTTTGGCTTTCTCTTCTTCAATATCAATTTCGTAATGGCTGTAAAAGTCAGACTCATCCGCAATAATATTGCCCTTGTTTCCCGCCAGACTTCGGCCCGATTGGACCGGCTCGTCCATACTCCAGCCGAATACCTCATACAGTTGGTCACCGGCCATCTGTTTTATGGAGCTCCATTTGATCTTGTTGTAGAAGCTTCGATTAGGTGCGTTCGGGTCAGGAATGAGGTTAAACAGCACCCGTCCGTTCGCGTTATTTTTCGGTACTTCGAGGGCAAGATCGTGGCGGAATCGGGGAATGCGCTTGCCGTCCGAGGAGAGGTTGTTTTCGATGGTACCAATCTCTCCGCTGTAATCCAGCCAGCCGATGCGAATGAGTCCTTGGTCAAGGGCGTGTTGGGGTGATTTCGGCAACTCTGAATTAATAAGGGATTGCTCCCGCTGGATTGCCGATTCCATTCGCTCGGAGCGTTTAGTTACATCCTGACTTGCTTGGGACAGTGAAGATTCCAAGCGTTGGGTCTCGCTGAGCAAGGACTCAATACGACTTTTCAGGACCTTCGTTTGGGCCTTGGACTGGAAAAACTCTTTGACGCGGGGATCGGAGTTGGTGGCGGCCACCATTTGCTCATATTCCAGGGATTCCCCGTCCGAGTCAGCGGCGGTCTCCCGTCCGTCGCCAAAGAACAGCTCATCAATCCAGCTTTGCTTCTTGCTGACCAGCTCCAGGCGGTACTGATCAAACGAATCCTTCATCAGGTAAAAGTGGATATTCACTTTTCTGTGTTGGTTGCCCTGGCGGAGCCCGCGCCCGTTGCGCTGCTGAATCTGTGAGGGCGTGTAGGGCACGTCCATGTGATGTAGGTCAGTGGTCCATTTTTGCAGGTTCATGCCTTCGGCAATGGATTGGTTGCCAATCAGAACGCGGTACTTGCCAATGTTGAAATCGTCCTGCACCTCTTTTTTGAGGGCTTCTTTATCATCGGAGGAAGAGACAAAATAGTCGTCTCCTTTAGAATTAGTACCAATAATCGACCCGTTAATAATGGCGATTTCTTTGGCCGGAATACCGGCTTCGGCCAGTTCCTGCTTTATCAGTTGATGATAGCTCCCGCCTTTTTGGCCTTCCACGGAGATCCAGTCGCAGAAGATAATTTGGTTGCGGAATACGGGAGCATCTGGATTTTCTCGGGTCTCATACAGGGCCTCTACGATCATCACCGCCCCATCGAAGGTTTCTTCCATAGAGTCTGATCCATCGGAGAGCTTTTCCCGCTGCTTATCGATTTTATTCAATAGGAATTGTTTGCCTACAGGAACGGCGTGGAGGTCACCCTCGGTAGCTTCGATTTCACGGGCTACTTCTTCGAAGTATCTCAGAGATTTTAACTCCTTAATAAGTTTGTGGCGGGACTGACCATTATATGGGTTCGGATTTTCTCGCATATGACGAGTACCTTTGGAGAAGAAGTCTCCATAGATGCTTTCCGGAACTGGAGCAGGGTTGGGATTTTCGCGGTAGGCGTAACTTTCGGCTACGTTATCGACCAGGGCGCCCAGCTTCAGGAATTTCCCATCTACGCCTGCAAAACTGTGGTCATAGACGCGGAGATCCGTAGCTATCTTGCTACCGTCCCCGGTAATAACCAGGAAGTTGTCTTTGGTCTGGCACCCGCGCTGGCGCATACAGTCCAAGATGTTATCGGCCCGGAGAATGATATCGTCGAATAACAATTTGTGAATTTCGCTGGGTTCAATAACCTGCTGCTTTGTCGCGGCTTCGGGGCGCTTGAATTTCGGTTTTAGCGCTTGGGGATTGCCTTGGTTATCGGTTACTACATTTCCGGACTCATCTTTGAGCTGGTCTGGAAACTTCTCGTAGAATCCCACCAGCTGATCATAGCTTTTGATGTCCATAACCTCGTCGATAATCGCCCGCATTTCGGGGAGGTTGTAGTAGCCGGCTACCACACGTTCGGTCCGGTATTCGCCGTTGGTCTTTTTGACGATCTTTTCTTCCTCGCGGACAAACTGATTGATAAAGTTGTCCAGGTTGGCAATCTGGTATTTTTCGAGCAGATCCGGGGCGCAGAGGTTGAGCATGTGCCACACCTCCACCGGGGAATTCACGACCGGCGTAGCAGTCAAAACAAAGACGTTTTTAAAACCTATTTTCGAAAACAGCCACTTGGTTTTTTGGAGGGCATTTTCTGCGCGCTGAGACGGTTTGTTTGCCGCAATGCCAAGTTTAGTGGCTTTGGCGCTGCCAAGGGCATTTTTGTAGAAGTGGGCTTCGTCAAAGAACAGAGCGTCCACGCCGAGTTCATCAAAAAAGATATCGGTGTCTAGTCGTTTAGCAGTTGCTACATTTCGAAGCTTGGCCTCCCATTCTTCTTTCATCTTCTCCAGTCGCGTGACCATCGACTTTTTGGCCGTCGAGCTGAGGGCATCATCTTCTTCGATGAGCTCGTCGAAGCTATCAATCATTTGATCGAAGTACTCAACGCGCTCTGAGTACATCTGCTGCTGCACCGCTGGGGACAACGGCAGGCTCTTGAACGCATGGTCAGCAATAAAGATCGCATCCCAGTTGTAGAGCTGAGCCATGGTGAGCTCTTTGTGGCGCTCGGAGCCCGTCATTTTCATATTGAGGATTTTGGCTTCCGGGAACAGCATGGCGTATTCCTCGACCCACTTTTCCTGGACTTTCCCGGGCACCACAAACATGGGCTTGTTGCAGGCTCCCTGTTGCAGCAGGACTTGGGAGGTAATAATGGAGGAGAGCGTTTTCCCGGCGCCCACGTCGTGGCAGTTGGCCCCGCGCCCGTTCCAAACTAGTTTCTCGGCGACCGCGCGGTTGTGTTTGTACACCGCAAAGTCTTTGACGCCGTAGAAGGTATCGGACATGCCCCGAACGCGGAGGGTGGCCCCATCGAATTGGGGATTGATGTGGGCATTATATTCGTGGTTATAGGCCTCTTCGATCAGTTCGCGAATCTCCGTGGAAGCCTTGGTACGTACCCATTGGTTGAACTTTTGTGGCACGCGCGTGAGCATCTGGTCGTTATGGGTCCGTTGTTTGGCGCGGGAACGCTCGATCAAAGCTGTAAGGCCTTTTTCTTCGGCTCGTTTGAGCGTCATATTCGGGAGCACGTTGTAGTCCTCATCGTAGAAGACCAGCGGGAAACTGGAATCCTGAATGTAATTATTGATGATCTTGCTGAACGGCGTCTCGCCCCAACCCTGGTTCCAGTCATCGGCCGTTTCTTCTCCATTTTTAATATACCGCCCGCCTTTGCGAAGTTTCATATAGAAGCGGTTACCGAGATCGGCTTTATCCTTGACGAGGCCGATATGTACATCCCGATAGCCCAGCTCGTCTTTTATCCACTGGGTAAGGACTTTTGTGGGCAAGTAGGTAAAAATGTGGCGGGGAACCACGGTGATGCTGTAGGCATCAATCCATTCGGGAAGGACTGCCTTCAGGGCTTCGGTATTTTTCTCCAGTTGATTGTCTTCGGCTATTTCCAGCTTGCGGCGGACATTACCGGCCAGGTATTGATAGCGAAACTCGTAGTTATTGGACTCTGGGTTATAGAAGAAATCCGGGTGCTGCTTAATAGCTTGAAGAAGTTCGGCTCGACTGGCGGTTCCGCCCTTATAGGTAGACCCGTAGAAATCAAGCGTGAGCTCTTCGCCGATGGAGCGGCCGTACATGGCAATTTCGGCCAGATCATCGGAGTCGGAGACCGCAGGCACGTAATTGCGGTTGAATAGGGAATCCGCATCGATGATGTCAGCGTAAACCAGGTCTCTGCTGATGGGATTGCGCTTCACAAAGGTCGTAAGCTTATACAACCGGTTGTCGTAACGGAATATCTCGCGGATATCCTCGTCTTCATCGGGAATGCCGTAGGCATTGATATGGTTTTCGAGTAGCTCCTTAAACTCCCCGCGGAGTGGCTCTTTTTGCTCGGTGCCACGGGCCAGCGCCGTCACGAAATCATCGTATTTGTCTAGCATCTGGCAGGCGGAGCTTATCTTGGCGCGAAGCCCTTCACCCGTTTTACCCGATCCACCTACGGTAATAGGTTTGAAGTAGTGGCGCTGTTTTTCGTAGAAGGTTTCCTCGTGCCAGACAATATTCCCGGCGTGATAATCGCGGGTCGTCTCCAGGCGCACGCCCTCATCGGGGATCCTGTAGAACGGCATCTTTCCCGGAAGCGGGTACGGGAAGCGAAGATCATCTCCAAGTACCTTGCCGGTCATGGCCTGATCTACTTGACCTTTTACGCCCATGCGGGTCAGAAACTGCATGTCGTGTCCCTGAATATGCTCACCTAATACTTGTTGGGGGTATTTCTGATAATAGGGATTGTAGTAGGCCCCGTAAGACTGGTCCTTATATTCGGTGATACTTACCGTGAGATCCTCATAGGCAAACAGCTGGTTTAATTCACTGTTTACGTCAGGATGGGTTTCGCCGTCAACATCGGGGTATTTCTGAAACAGGATGAGATCCGTCGTGACCAGCGTATCGGCATTGTCCTTGAATGCGGTCGAGGGCAACCGGTAAGCACCCACAAACCGGGCGCGCTGGACCATCGCCTGGCGGATGGCCGGATCCTTCTTGTCCATGGTACCGACCGAAGTAATCACGGCTAAAAATCCGCCGGGCTGAAGGGCATCCAGGGATTTTAGGATAAAGTAGTCGTGGATGCGGGGATTCAGGGAAGCCAGCGGGTCGCGCTGGGTGTGAATTTTGATATCCCCAAAAGGGACATTGCCTATGGCGCCGGTCAGATTATATAGCGACAGGTCGGTCTGGGCAAAGTTTTCGTGGCGGACCAGCTGGCTCGGGTACAACAGCCCCGCAATGCGAGAGCTCACTGCAGACCGTTCAACCATCAGCATGCGATAAGCATCACGGTTGGGAAGAAAGCCTGCAAAATTGCCGACGCCTGCCCCGGGTTCTAAAATGTTGCCACCATCCACGCCCATGGCTCCGAGTTTATCCCAGATGAGTTTCACCAACGGGTAGGAGGTGTAATGTTCGTTGAGCAGGCCACGCTCGGTTCCGGTTGCGTCTTCGCCATATCCGAGCCCACCGGCACCGGTGTATTGTCGGAGTAGATCCAGGTCCGATTCGGTAATCGCCCGGTCCTCTTTTTCCAAAACGGCTAGCGCCGCCTCGTTGGCTTTCCGGCGCTGGGGCTTCGACAGTTTGATAGGCTGAAAATTCTTCAGATCGAGGCCAGAAAAATGGCTTTCAAATTCGGCTTCTCCCGCGCGATCTATAGAAGGTTGGTATGCTTGATCGTCTTCTTTTTCAGGGGTTTTCGTGTCCTGTTGGGCCGCCGAGAAAACTTGGTCAAAATCGACGCCGATTACTTTTCCATGACCACGAAATAGCTCCAAGGCTTGCTCGCGATGTTCGTTGGGAAACCTGTCGAGGGAAAAGGCGAGGGCCAGTTTCTTTACGGTTTCGGTGAATGACTCTTGGAGCTGTTGCAGCTGGCTCGAAGGATTCTCGCGGGTCGTCAATTCGCTGGTTAGTGTTTCTGGATTTCCAAGGAGGGAGTCAATAGTACTGGCTGCCTGCTCATCACCTTGATCAGCTTGCCAGGCCAGGTTGGTAAGCTGATGCATTCGATTAGTGTTAAGCTGTCCTTTCTTGTACGGCGTGTGAGCGGCTTTTGCTATTTGTGCCATCCGCTGGGTCTTCACCTGAATCTCAACCGGAATATCACCAGCGGTGCCAGCCATCACGATAAAGTGATGCGCTCGGTAGCCACCGACCGGTTCGGCGTATTTGTCTTCATGTTCAAATACTTCTCCGATTGCTCCTGATACAATTTGTTTTACCACCTGGTTCAGCTCGGTTTGACCAGACAGTACGATCATGCATCCGGCCATATCGGTCAGCCCCTGGGTGTAGCTCTCACCAGCATTAGTCTGCTTGATATCAGCCTTAATGCGTTTTCGACGCAATTTGTTGATGACCGAGTAGGGAGACTTTACGCGGCCCTTGACCGTAGCTTTTGGTTGCAGGGTTTTGAGCTTGCTGGTTACCTCGTCCAAGGCCTGCTGGTAGTCGCCTCGAAGGTCGATCAGCTGTTTGATTTCGTCGGTGAGTTTGGTCTCTTCGACGGTATCGATGTCGCCAGCCCGTTGTGGGTTGGGATCGTCGGCATTCGGGATCCCGTCTCCATCGAAATCGCCGAAGATTCCGGGATAGTCCTCGGTTGTAATGTCTTCAAAAGGAGTAACAGTAGGATTGTCTCGCATGGGGTTAGCCCAATACTTTGGTTAGGAAGGCATCCAGTTTGGCTTGGCTTTCTTTGGCCGTTTGAATGTCTACTTGCTGCTGGGATTTGGCATCAGATGTACTGCCCTTCTCTTTTGGTTTTTCTTTCGCAGTAGTTTTCTTCGATTGCTTAGCAGGAGTTGGTTTCTTTTCAGCAGCTGGTTTCTTCTTGGTCTTTGGCGCAGGTGAGTCGGCCGCAGTAGATTTCTCCTTTTTGCCAAGCGCGCGTTCTTGGCGTTTATACTCTTTGGCGCCCAACACCACTTTGGCGTGATCTTGCTTAAAAATCCGCACTTCCAGATCGCCATATTTGTTGACCAGTTTTTTCCAGCACGCTTTGAGCCCGCCCCCTTTGCCTTCCGTGCAGGCTTGGTATTCCAGATGACCGTCCAGCAGCAGATCCATGATGTACCGCTTCTTTGGATAGTCGGCTGTGTATCGAATCGACAGGTGGGCATTTTCAGATTCCCCGGAATGCTTGGGCGCATAGCACGGCATTTTGCTGCCAAACATGGAGTTGATGCGTTTCCAAGAGCGAATCTTGTGGAGGGTGTCGATCTCTTTGAGGGTGATCTTAAAAGGGGTATCCACCGGATTTTCGCGGGTCTCTGGGTTGCTTTCTTCTTTGGTAGTAGGTTTGGTTGGTGCCACCGCGCGGTCTTGGGCCGTAAAGGGAACGGCGATAGCGGTTAGTTCCCGGTAGCGATTCTTTTCGGTTTCGGCTCCACCTTCTTTAGTGACTTTGATCTCGATATCACACTCGTGGGCAATGCTGGTGTTGCCTTTGTATTGCCCGTCCTTGGTGGCATGGGAGACCATGACAAACATGATCCCGTTTTCGCGGCACCACTGGGCCAGCTCCACGGTTTCTTTGGCGTTGGCATCAATCACCGAAATGGAATCCAGGATGCAGGCGAAGGACCGGTTCTTGAGCAGAATTTCTTTGAGGTCCTGAATCGATTTCCATTTGGTGAAATTCAGGTTCCGGTGAGTAGCTCCCAAGCGTTTTACGCGGTCGACTAGGGTTTTGCCAAAATGTTCTTCGGCGGGGATATATTCGATGCGGCCATGTTCGGCTAATGCGTCAGCGAGTCCCAGGCTCATCGTTGATTTGCCGGCTCCTTTTTCGCCCCAGATAAAAATGACGGCATTCTTTTCGGGTTCACCGAGCAGCCGCCCGTAGGGTTGTGCTACTCGAATGCCTTTGATATTCAGTTTTGCAAGCTGCTGGGCAGTCATGGATTCCATATTAATCTCGTTTCGTTCGTTTGATTGCGATTCCAATTCCAATGAGGGCGATGGCCCCAATAGCAAGGAGAGCTGGTTTGGGTAAGGCCCCTTTTGTTGGCACTTGTAGGGATTGTTGGGTAATGCCGAGCCTATTGAACAATTCTTCATCAGCTATACCGCTGGTCGGGAGTCCCAGTTGTTGTTGGGCCCCTTTGACGGCTGCCTGCGTTTCTGGGCCAAAGATGCCGTCGACGCCATATTCGGGAAGCCCGATACCAAGGGCCTTCAGTGCTGATTGCAGGTGCATAACCTGGGGACCTTTGTCGCCTATGCTAAGAGTCATGTTGAAGATCGTTTTCTGTTATATTATATAAGGAGAGACCGGCGACACCGATGGCAATACCGGCCGAGAGAATACCTGCATGTTTGATTATTGTCGCAGGGTTGCTTTTAGCGACCGAGTCCTCTAAGCCGATCATATCGCTTACCGCCTGCAGGTCGACGTGTTCGAAGTACTGGTTGATGACGTCGGCATTTTGGTTGAATACTTGCTGGAAGGAGCGCCTGTCTTTGGTCAGATCAGCCAGGACAAGGGCCGTAGTAGCAGCTTGTCCTTTTCGACCGCTCAGGGCGCGGTCGGCTAGACCGATTGCTTTTTTAAAAGCGTTTCGACTGGTTTGGCGCAGGTAACTGCTGAGATCGCCCATTCCGTCATCAACGATCTGGTAGTCTCGGCCTTCAATTAATTCATGCATTAGATTTCTCCTTCTGTTTCTTGTTGCGCCCGGCCAACTGCTTTACGCTGTCTCGAAGTCCGGGCATGAGGGGAGCCAGGAAATACGCGCCCGCGCCAATACCAACCAGCCACAAGGCTTTGGTGAGCGTACTATTGACGCCGCTAAATGCCCTTTGTGGGTCCGGTAGATTGATGTCATACCAGGACTCGGTGGGCTGGGCATACACTCCGCTTTGTTGACCTTCCTCGATATCCAGGTCAAGGGTCATCACATTCGAGGAGGCCAGTGGCGTGGCTTGGGAGATATTTGCCTCGGTAACGTTGCTGTAGTGAAGCTCAAATATGACGGGATGATTTCGGTCGGGCCGGAACGAACGCCCAAAAACGAGGCGGGCTTGGCCGCGACAGCCGTCCCACATGCTGGTAACAATACGGGATATCGCTAAGACCGATCGGTTTTGGGGATCCAGGGCCGCGACTACCACATCCGGGCAAACGACCAAAAGAAACGAGTTCCAAAAGGTGCGATAGATATCGACCTCCACATCCACTGAAAAGGGTACTCCGGATTTCGGCAGCCCGCGCTCGGGGTGACGTCCGATGATGCGGAGTTCTCCGGCTTCCGAGCTAATAATATTGCCCGATATACTCGCCGAGCCTAAGCCGTTGTCACTATAGTTAGAATAGCTCACTGGTTACCTCCTTCGGGTTATGATTCGCAGCGCCAGGTATCCCCCGGCAATCCATCCCAGCGTAGCTTTGTTGCGACCAAACCACGCGCGAATGCCTTTGGTGGGATCCTCTTCGGCCAGGCGGCCGCAGAGGGTTTGTTTGGGTTGATCCGTTACCTCCGCACCCTTTGCTACTTCTTGCAACTGCACGGTGGGTTGCAGATACATGGTTTCTTGCGAGGTCGTTGGGTTGGGATACCGTCCGTTGGGAATATGTCCGTCAATAAAGTGAGAGATCCCTATCGGATGGGTTGTTGTTTGGATAGCTTCGGTCATATTAGGACTTCTTTTTTAACAGGGTATACGTGACAGCTCCACCAACGATGACAACGCCGCCAATCAGCAGGAGGGAGGTCATATTTCCGCCCGACTTCTGGGCTTGCATCAGCGCCATCTGTTGCTCGGGCGTCAAGCTAGTGCCCCCAGATTGGGATTTCCCGCCATTGATAACTCCATCCACAGTTACGGCGGTATCGGCCGCTGTGGTTAAAAAGCTGGACAGGTCATTGAGGATACTGCCAAACTTGGTTTTCTTTGAGGTGGTGGCCCCGGATCCCACGGGAGGGAGGAAACTGTTTGTGTAGTTAAACGGCTGGGTCGTTTGTAAAAAGTCTAACTGATCGTAGGAGCTGTTGTTCATAGGGGTTGGGATAAGCTATTGCGATTTGGATTTTTTCTTTTTGGCGACCAGCAAAATGGAGGCTCCCAAAATGGCAACCCCGCCCACCGCTGCGCCCGCAATCATGGCCGTACTTGCGGTCTCTTGCTTGGCAGCCGTATCGGTGACGTTGTGCTGTAAGGCCGTCATGAGCTGCTGTTTTTCCTGTTCGATTTTTTTCTTTTCGGCTAGCTTGCGCTCGTGGGCTTTGCAGAGGGCTTGCGATTTTTCGCGCTTGCGTCGGCATCTTTTTAGGGCCCCGAACATTTTGCCCTTGCAGCTTTGGTTGGCATACCGGCAGGGATCATCTTCTTCCCAGCCTTCCAATCCACCGCCAGGTAGGTGGCTGGATATGATCAATTGATCATTTTCGGGTTGTATTGCAACGGGTTGCAGGTAGGAACTACTCATAAACAGTTGTTAGTGGTTGAAGGCCCAGTAGCTGATCCCGCCGAGCGCGGCAAGCCCGGCTGAGAGTCCGCCGTACAGGAGCCATTTTTTGTTTCGGGATTGTTGTTGGCTGGCCAGAAAGCTGTTGTCCAAACTTCCAAATTTGTTTAGGTAATCAACGGCTGGTTGCCCATGCTCTTGGATAACCTGGGCGTACTGCTGGAGGATGGCATTATCCTTTTGGGAAAACGAAATCACGTCCGAACGAACTCCTCGGGCCATTAGGTAATCCCGCCATTGCCCGCGTTGGGTGCGTTCGCCTTTATCTTTGGCGCCAAACCATTTGGAAAACAGCGGTTTCATAGCGGCTCCCGTTTTCAGAGCTGTCGTGGCAGCAGCCGTCAGGGTAATGGGGTCAATGCCTAATCCATCCGGCATCCGGTTGGGCAGGTGCTTGGACTTTTTGATCAGTCGCTCGTCAAATTCGAAACCGGCATATTTAGCGACGGTTGTATCAAAAGATTTCCACCCTTCTGGGGATCGGAAAACGGTATAAATATGATCGTAGGTTCGCCCCGTTCGGCTCACAATGCGAAAGCCGGTTTGGATGCCCAGGCTTTGCAGCAGGGCCGCCGACAAGATCGCGTGGTCGTCGCAATCTCCGGCTTGTTGCCGGATGGTGACATCGGGGGATTGGATCCGCTCGATATTCCATGGATCGCGCACGTAGTTGATATTTTTGGTTATCCACTTATAAATGGCACCCGCAATTTGATGTACATTCCGCAGGTCAGGAAGACCGGTGTTAATATTCCTGGGAACCTTCCGGGTAATTTTTAGCGCTAACCCGCGGATATCCTCGCGCCCGGTATATTTGGTAACCAGCTTTGAAGCCAGTTCTAGGACGTCTTCGATCCCAGGATAACGCCTGCGACTTGCAATAATAGAGGCGGCAGCATCTCCGCGGGGGGAGCTTGCTGCCGCCTTAGTGCTCATCACTGAACCATGGGTCGTGACTGCGTTGCGGGAAGTCGGTATGGGATAGCTGCTACTCAATAGTTGTTGATAGCGTTAATATGGATATGATTACCGGTTGGTTTTGACGAGCTTCTGCAGTTCACTTATGACATCGGTGAGCAGTCTCCGGACCTGCGGGCTGACGCTGGTGCCCGTAAAACTTAGCAGTTGGTTGCAAGCGAAAGGGGCAGGGATATAGCAAAGCGTATTAGCGTGTTGCCCTAATCCATCCACAAGGGGATATATTGTTTTTGCAATGCGTTCGGCTCCTATATCCCTGCTTATCGCTTCCACAGAAAGTATCTTTGCCATTCGAACCCAGTCGGCCGCGGTGATCGGTTGCCCGCCAGCCTGCAACAAGGTCAGCTGCGAGGTTATGCGCTTGGCATAGCAGGCGTATCCGCAGGATTGACCCGCCAGGTATTCCAAGGCCATTTTCAAAAGGGTTAGTTGTCCGGGGTTCATCGTGGTCGTTACAGGCTAATGGTTGGTTCGGCTTGGCCGTTGGTTGGAGGTGCCCCGAACATACCGTTTAGAGTGGCTGGGGTTTCAAAATCGTCGGATTCCTCTGAGTTCTCATGGGAGGGAAGGTGCCGAGGAGTCTCCTCCCTGGCACCTTTGGGTTGGCTCGCCTCGTCGGTAGAGGGGCTATGGGGTTGTTGGGGTAGCGAGCCAGAAGTAGGTTGAAGTTGGGTTTTGAGCGATTCAGCCATGGCCTTGGCCTGCTCTTCGCTGATATCAGGGGTGGCAGACGTGGGGTTCAATTGTTGATTTTGCCCGCCCTGACCGGCAAAAAGTTGGGTGATCACAGTAAAAAACATCGGGGCATTTTCTTCCAGCATATCCAGCATGCGGCTTCCGGCATCGCGTCCGCCGGCCCGCTGCTCCATTTCCATGCGGAATTTCACCTTTTCCAGTTCTCCAAGTTCTTTTTCGAGGGCCTTGAGGTTACTGCGTTGAATTTCTTTGAGGCGGTCAATTTCGTTGCGGTGGGATTCCTTGAGGTCGCCCAGCTCTTTTTGGTGGGTCAATAGCGTGGCCGTTTTGTCTTCGGAGAGCTGTCGCTTAAGTCCCATGATTTCATCGACGAGCTGACGAATCTTGCGGTCGGCGTCATGCAGCTCGCCTTCCAGGCGCAGGGCTCGTTGCTGGTAATAATTTTCAGGTGCGGTTCCGCTGGCGTCAGCCGGTGTTTGGGCTAGAGTATCTGGTTGCTCGTCAGGCGGGTCAATGCGAAAGCCTATAACAATATCTTCGTCAATGCCCGTGTGGAGAGAATACAGCCCGGGTTCTAATTTGAATATCGCTTTGACCACGTTAAAGGGCTGCCGGAAATTAAAGGGGAGCTCTTTCTCAACTTGCTGGAGCCCGTCGGTGGTACCGGTGATGCGTCCAAAGATGGGCAGCCCCTGCTCCAGCTCCTGTAGGCAAGTGGCATAATCCCGCTCTTGGGTTTCGTTCGGCAACTTTTCCAGCGTTTCAAGCATCGGCATAGCGTTGGTTGGCGTAATGCAAAAGCATCACTGTGATCAGTAACTGATGCTAACGTAACACTAATTCAAATCAGGAAAAATACCCCGGGATAGGCTGGAACGGGGTGCAATGGGCTGTTAAAGAATGGGACAGATTGGGATTAAAAGGGATGGGCAAGCTTCATTATTTTAAAATTTCAGTAGATTTATTAGATTTAAAAAGAAATTAATCAAGGGCTTGGCTCTTTCGGTTGGATTAGGATTCTTAAATCCGATGTGGAGCGTGATAATTGTGGCCCTCTTAATACTCATGATAGTTGTAAACTTGAATGATAAATGGAGAAAAGCCATGGTTAGTACAGCAAAAATCATAGGAGCGGTTGGTGGAGCTTCCACGGAGGGCAATTTCACCACACTCGTATGTAAGGATTCTTCCAATTCGAATTCCAAGGTTGGAAGCGCGGGGCGAGAGCCCCCACCCTCCGCCATTAAAACTCAAATTTAATATATTGCTATGAGTAAAAGAGAAAGATATCACGTCACAAAAACGGAAGATGGTTGGAAAGGTAAGAAAGAAGGAGGAGAACGAGCCTCAGCCACTGGAAAAACCAAGAAAGAGGTCCTAAAGAAAACTACCGATATTGCTAAAAAGAAAGGTAATAGTTCAGTAGTCATTCATAAGTCGGATGGCAAAATCCAAGAAGAGAGAACGTATCCTAAGAAAAGCGATCCTTATCCACCTAAAGGATAATCTTTGAAAGCCCAACCGGCCTTTACGCGGACAACCTTCGCTGGTTCTTGTTTTTAACCCCATCTTCGTTAGTTGCGAATAACAGTAATTCCGTGTGTAGGATTGCGCTATTTTTTTAAATATGGCAGAATTAGAATTCGAGAAGAGAAAGATTAAGGAGCTACAACGTCAGTGTTTACATCACAATATATTTCCAATTTTTCTTAATCATTGCTTAGATGGAGAGCCTCCAGCTGTATACTCAATTTTAAAACCCCTATTAGAAGAAGCGAGAGAACAGCTGTTAATATTAGACAACGTTGAATTAAAGAATGTTATTAATTCCCTTCCTTCTGGGCTCAGAATGTATCTTTTGCCAATTCATAAACCAATTACAGAGGAGTATTTGAGAAGAGTTGCTGAGTATTGTATAGCAGCAGAAGTTCAAAAGGGTTATTCTCCAATCTCTTCAGTATTAGATCAAGAAGTTGGGAGTGAAGTTTTGGCCAAATGTCCAGAGTTAGAAAGACGATTTGATGATGATGGGCTGCTTATTTTGAATGAAGACTTCACTTTGCTTGATGGTGGAATAAAATACGAAGAATATTTTCTTCATTATCATCAATTTCTAAGAAGAGGTTTCGCTTCTAATCCTAATTTTGATTTCACTGGTAAACTTGCACGTTATCGACAAGAAACGGGGGATAAAAATTCTTTCAGGGTGGCAATAGATCATCGTCGAATCATGAAATTCGAGGATTATCGAAGTTTTGTTGAAATGGATACTTGGTTTGGTCCTGATTTTAATCCTGAAAAACTGGATGACCCGAACTATGTTGGACTTACTGTGGTTGGCCGAAGTTATCGTACTTTGCTAGATAGCTATCCATTAATCAAAACAGAATTCTTGTGGAAGACTAATGAAGGAGAAGCTATTAAAACCTTAGAAATTGAAGAAATATCTGATCCAGAAAAGCCCTACGATAAATGGCAAATTAACAGGTATGTTCATTCAGAAAGAGATATGAGTCATCAAATTTTTCAGCATCTTGATGGTGCTGCAAAAGTTTATCCCAGTAATACTTACAAAGAGCGTTTAGATGAAAATATGCCTAATAATATTAAGCCTGCCCATTACATAAAACTTTTTCGTATTGATGGGCAAATCGAAATAAATGACTGGATTAGTTTAATATCTATGTTCTATAAAGGAAATGAGATGGTGGTAGAATACTTTGATCCGAAACTCTACAAAGAGAAAATTGAGCCTCGTAGAAAATTAATGTGGGAAAATTAGCACTGAACAAAAATGTAGCAAGTTCACATATTTAATCAAACAAATCTCCCTCATCTCTTTGCCTCCCTTTAATTTATTAATTAATCTTCGTTTTAAACTAAGTCAATGCTCCAGAGCGGTAGGGCACCTTGTCATTTTAGATCTTCAAAATAAACTAATCATCAGATATGAATAGAGATTACAAAAAATTAACTCAAGAAATAATTGATAGACAAAACCCCGAGAACATTGCTATTTCAAAAGCATTAAGGGAAGAACTCAGATCAATAGAATACAGTGATGTGTTGCTATTTATTAGGACATCAATGAATGAGGTTGATCCTGATTATACAAAAAAAAGTAAAGAAGCTGGTAAAAGGGTTAAGGATCATCTAAAAGGTCACTTGGAGAATGTTGAATATCGATATCAAGGATCTGTAATGACCGATACTCATATAAAAGGCTACAGTGATATTGATTTACTTACAATTTGCAAGAAGTTTTATTCCTATGATTCTAATTCCGTTAAAAAAGTATTAGGACGGAAAGATATTAGGAGTCAATTAAATGAGAACCAGCAAAAAAAGTTAAAGCGTGAAAGAGATGTACCCTCTTACAAAGGAAATGCTATAGAAGATTTAAGAACACTTCGATTAGAAAGTGAAAGTAAATTAACTCAAGTTTATTCAAAGTGTGACACAACACACCCCAAAGCTATTAAAATTGAAAACCTTGACTTGCATCGAGAGGTCGATATCGTAACTGCTAACTGGTACGATGATATAGCTTCAATTTTAAATGACAAAGGTGACTTTAGAGGGGTTCAAATCTATAATAAAAGGAAAAATAAAAAAGGACCTGTTGATTTCCCTTTTTTAACAATAGAAAGGATTAACACAAGGAGTTCAGAAACAAATGGCAGGCTTAAAAAAATGATTCGATTTCTTAAGAATGTTAAAGTACAAAGTGACGTAGATATTGATCTTAGCAGTTTTGATATCAATGCAATTTGCTATGACTTATCTACTTCTAGATACAATAATGCAAGCTTCCAAGAACTTGTGCCAATATTATGCGACCATCTTAATAGTATTTGTACCAATTCATCTCATGCAAATAACTTAAAATCTGTTGACGGCCGTGAAACAATATTTAAAGATGAACTCGATAAATTAAGGCACTTAGAATTGTTGCTGAATGAAGTTGAAACTATTAATAAAGACCTACAAAAAGTTATCCAGTCATGAGAGAACAACGAATTTTCATAGGAAGTACGACCGAGGAATTAGATTTAGCTGAAGAAGCTGAATCGATTTTAGAATCAGATTTTGATGTAACAATATGGAATGATGACGTTTGGGAATCGTCCGTGTTTAAAATAAATAATAGTTTCTTATCAGATTTGCTCAAAGCTTCTTTGAAATTCGACTACGGCATCTTAATAGGCACATGTGATGATAAAGTTACCTATAGAGGTAAGGAGGTTCTGCAACCAAGGGATAATGTATTATTTGAATTGGGGTTATTTGTAGGTAGGCTTGGAATATCCAAATGTGCGTTTGTAATTGAAGAAGAACTAAAAGTTTTGAGTGATTTACAGGGAATTTCTTTAGCTCGTTTTACAAAAAAAGATCCTGATTCCTTTAGTGAAGCTATTAATAAGGTCAAGGATTTTTTTACTGCAAGTAAAACTCCTGACATAAACTTCTTTCCTTCATCTACATTAGCCGCAGTTTACTTTGAAAATCTTTTAAAACCAACATGCGAGTATTTAATTAAAAATAGTGGTTTCCAATATGAGCAGAAAAAATATGAGAGTTATGAAATTAATGTAGTTCTCCCAAACAGGATTAACACAAACGTTAATCTTCAGTTTGAAAAACTAAAATCTAAGATAGATACTGAGACTGTTAGTTTTGAACATGAAGGGCGACCTAGATCAATAAATCTAGATTCACAAATTGAGGATGGGAAATTAAAGTTTGTGGATTTTCCAACAATTATAACAGGTATCAATTATTCACTTGCTAATCTTTTGCCTCAAGAATTTAACCAGCTAAATCAAGATTACAATTTAGTATTAGAACGAGAATTAAAAAGATTCGAAGTTACCCTAAAACAATTGTTGCTTCGGGATGGTTTTGAAGAAATAGTGAAGATTGTAGGTGAAGAAGATCTATAAGTAACGTATTTACTGGCAGTAGGGTTGGAATTTTTTTCAAGAAATTCTTTGATTAAATTTTAGTTAGTTATCTTTTTATAAATCAAAAAGAGATAAATATGGCTGTTAAACATAAACCATCTGGAGAAGTTCATCGAGGCAGAAAAGGTGGAACAACAGGTTGTGGAGTAGATACAAGAAAAAATCCGTTACATTGGGTTAATTCTTATGAGAGAATTACTTGTAGTAAGAATGGTTGCAAAAATTAGATACCCAATCAGCGGCCGTCAACTATAAACATAGTGGGGTGAGTTGTATGTGTACTCTTCTCAGCTAGTTACAATATCTATCTAAGCTCCCAATCAATAGCTTTGAGCCGTTCGGATAACCTCTGAATATCTCTCAGTACAGCATCATCTTCCGGAAGATCACCAATAACCAATTCTTTAAAAGTACCGTTATAAACAGACTTGATCTTATCCCAAGTCTGTTCGGGTTTGTCAAAAAGCAGGGCTGAGGCAGGATGCTCATACAGCCAGTCGTATTTGTCGCCATAACTTTCGATATCATCGGCTCCGACTTGAAGCAGCATCTCATCCAGCTTTTTGCTTTCAAAGAAGTCTTGAATCGCGGGTTGCTTTAGCAGCATGTGAATATCGTAGATATGGCGGACTTTATTTCCGAGATCCTCATACGGGTTTTCGGCATATGAAAACCGGACCAGAGACATTATTTTTTCGCAAAAGGTCCGTTCTATCGTTAGTACTTTCAAGAGGAAGGGAGCTAATCCATATTTTTCAATTAATCCTTCCTGGCCTCTCGCTTTCATCATATCGGCAATAAAAGAATGAACCGCTACTTCTTCATGAGGCTCGAAATGTCCCAGCCTTGATACTTCTACAATAATTTTATCACGAACCTGGCCATAGGTTTGGCCGTATCCATGTTTCGCATACTCGTAGGCTACTTTTCTATTCTTCCCACGTTTCATGGTAATTCCAGGTAATTCTACTTCCTCCAAATCAGTATTATCAACCACCTTGCTGACGTCCCGGACTCTTTTGTCCATTTGGTTGTTGGATAGGTCGGGATCTTCTAACACCACAAGATCGATATCTTCCGAAAACCGGTTGATCGCCTGGTAACATTTGGAAAGCGAGGTGCCGCCCTTAAATACGGCAATGTCTTTCATGTCGGAATGAAAGATGGCGTGAAGGGCATAGGTTACCCAGTAGTCTTTCTCGATATAGATTTCTCGAATATTCTTATGATCGGCGGTAGCCCTGATGGCATCCCGAAAGATTTCGGCATCTTCGTGTAGGTTCATCTAAACAATATTCCAGTTTTGAGCTGTAGGCAAGCTACTGCTTAGACTACCGAATTCATAACTCGACAAGGGATTCAAGCTATTCTTCAGTTTGGGGAAAGCGCTGTTGAACTCCTGGTCGGTAAGCAAGGCTCCCAGCAGCGCCCGTACGCGGGGAGGGTATTGCAGAGCATAAGTAATCAGCTTGTTTCTGTCGGCATCATTCAAATCATGTATGCGGCCTTGTAGTTGCCCGATAGCATTATCGATATCCAGATCTGGGATTTTTTTGAAATCCTTTATGGCATCCAGGATCTCCAGAAAGCGGATGTTCTCGTCAGTGGGATCCACGTAACTTTTGACCGATTTTATCTTCAGGTTATCGATCTCTGTATTGATCCTCTTTTTATTACAGGCCAGGGTAACGGTTTTGGGAACCTGCGTCGTAAGCCCCATCCGATTGTACAGAGACAGGCCGGTGATATAAGCGATACGGTTGTCGCCTTCGTACATATAGGGTTTGAGTAGCTGCTCTTCATTAGGTTTTAAATCGCCAAATACAGACTTCTTGGGTTTGTAAAACAGGCCTTTGGAAATCCTTTTTACCACATCGTTAGCTATCAACCGCTCGATGGCCTTGGTAGCAGCCCCGTACTCGCTGTTATCTATACCGAGCTGGTCATATTTAAAAATCGTTCCTTCGTTAAAGGAAGAAACTTTATCTTTTATTCTTTGTGCAGTACTCATAATGCTACATGTTATGCGAATGGTCTTTTAACAGCTTGTATTAATATAGCATTAAATCGTTAAATATGTCAAGTATTTTACGTTGTTTACTTGACATACTGATTCATCATATTCACTATTTGGGCGTGTTTTGGGAAAGAAATCTTTGAATTCGTCATTGAATGTGCTGTAGCTATCCTATGAATAGATAGGTGTAGGTTCCTAACTGTTTGCTCTGATCTTTCTGGAACTATTGGGGATTGGCTTCTTTTTCTTCTTGGTAGTTTTTGATGTGCTTTTGTAGGAGGTCTTTGTTCATCGATTCCAATGTTCATTATAAATAATTCAGTCTCTGCGAAGTAGGGAAAAATAAAAGGAGATCAATTATCAATCTAAGTTGCAAACTTGCGTTAGTAAAGAGCTACCTATTGTCTATTATTTGTTTTAATGAATTTATAGCTTCTTTCTTTGTTTCCATGTTAACATAAATATCACTGCCATTTTCTTTGTAAGAAGCTCTCCAGTAAAAACCAATATCATTTCGGGCATTGAGATAAATCTTTTTCCCTTTATAAGTAATGGAATCTTTTTTAGGCTCTTCATACTGAGGATCTCTGATCATCCACTTATCCACTTCGCGCTGATGGAATATCTCTTCATCAAGTGACATAAACTGTGAATAATCAATGTATGTACCCGCATGCTTTTTCCCATCATTAGTTATAAAGTAAATTGATCCTTGAACCTGAGGAGTTGGATTCTCTGAAGCTTTATACCATTTATCACGTTCATAATTAATAGACATAGTATAATCTTTTGTACTATTTAAATTCTTAATTCATTTAAATGAACTCTCAATTGCACTTTGATGCTTCTTTGAAGAGGTAATAATTTTTGTAGCAATTTCATCCCATCTATCATCTTCAAAAATTCTATCGCTATTTCTTCCTTTATCTATATCAACCAAGGCATGCTTTAAGTCCTTACCATTAACATCACCCCAATCAGATAAAGTGTCGATACCAAATTCTTTCTTTAATCGATCATAGTGATCTATAATCAGATTCTTAGGCTTTTTACCAATATTAGGTACAAATACATTGAATGGAATTACCGATAATAACTCATCAACTTTAATTTCTTCCTGAAGATTATCGATATAAAATTCAACTAAATTGAATGACATCCCAGTCTTATAAGCTGTAATAGTTTCAAAACCCTCTCTAACATTTTCACTCTCGATATTATCTACTTTCGTTGGATAGCTGTATATCTCTGTACCTTCAATCGGTAGAATTGAAATAAATCCATTTCCATCCCTGTCTTCAGGTATTAAAGGCTTAATTTTATTCTCTATAAAACGCTGCGGATTTTGCGAATCTTCTGGAGGATAGATGATACGAGTATGCAAGTACTGGATTGACTCGGGTAAAAAATGAGGCTTTTTATAAGAATAAACTACACCAGGATAGCTGTCTAATAAATTTTTAATTGCAGGAATTCTTTGATAGTTATTAGCAAAAATAAGGAACGCTTTTCCAGATTTATTGTGGATTTGCTTTGATAGTTTTTCTCTTATTCTTTTTTCAATTTGATCAATATTTAATTTTCCTCTGCTAATTAAAATCGCTAATGTTTTTCTAAATTCTTCTATTTGATCCTTTTCAAATTTTAATTTAAGACTCAGATTATAAGTCTTGTCATATTTATTAGTCATTGCATCAATCTGTTTGGCGTAATCCAAACTATCAGATTTAGCATTTAACTTTTCACCCATTTTATAATTGTAATAATATTGGGTAATAAGTTTCGATTCATCACTAATGTTCAGGAAATCATATTTCTCAAAAATTCCTGCTATTATTTTTTTATATGAATCTACTCTTAGTAGATTTTCCTCTCTATCAATTTCATAGCACAATAAAGCACAAAATATTCCATCCTTTTCAACTTTACTTGCTTTATCCAATTTATTCCGAATAAGCCAATCATAAACTTTCTCCTTTTTTTGATGATCAATGTTCGTATCATCAATTTCCCTAACAAGATCCTTGGGAATAGCCTTATATGAGGTGTAGTTCTTCAAAAATTCGTTAAAGTCTCGGATATGGTTTTTAATATTTTTTCGTCGAGCTTTTTGAACTTTTCGATTCTCATAAAATTCAATTAGTGGATCAATGAACAAAAAAAGAGTAGCCGCAATTATTGAGAAAATTGTGCTGTAGAAATACTCTCCTGGTTTATCTAAGAAGGACGCAAGAAATATACTTGCTGCTACTATGATGGCTCCTAAAATCTTAATAAACAATTTAACTGTAATCTTGATCATTGTTTTTTAGACCTTAAAACATATTGCTGAATTGTACCCGAAAATATGCATCCTATTTTGTAAGTTCTTTTTATAGCTTACCGATTTGATTAAAAAGGCAAATCATCATCAATTTCGTCAAAATCAACTTCATCATCAGTATTATTATTCTGTTCCTCAGATTGGTCATTATCAGTAATTTCCGGGGGTTTGAATTCTTCTCGGAAAACTTCTCGAAAATCATCCTGGTCATTTAATCTTAACTGCACAGGGTTATCACAGCTCGATGCTTTCCCATAAAAAACAGCCTGACGTGCTTCTAAATTTTGCAATATATTGGCGTAGTCTTCCCCAATATAATTGGCTAAAAAGTCTTTGCCTGTCTGGTCAAAAGTACGCATAGCAAAGATAGTGTTACATTGATTTAGGATAGTTTTTGTAACATTAGCAGTACGTTGGGTTATCAAAAGACAACCCATCCCAAATTTTCGTCCTTGTAAAATTGCTCTGGCTGTCCCATTAGTTGCTGCTTTATCACCTTCTACTGCTACTGATGTCCACTCCGGTACAAGAGAGTGAGCTTCTTCAAATACTAAGCATACCCTTGCTTTATCTGTCATTCCTTGTTCCTGACAAACTTCTAATACACTTTCACTTATAATCTGTGTTAATTCTGTAGGTGTTAAAGAAGCCATTGCCGCTTCTCCTTCATATATTCCTCCTGTCTGTCTCCATACTTCAAATTCGGTTGGATTATAAATTTTTAAAACTTCATCATCATTATCTTGATCTAAAAAACTTTCCATCTCTTTTTGAAATTCAGCTTTAAACTCATTTACTCCCCCTCCCTCTTCAACATTCTTTTGAAAATTTCTTCGCCCTCCATCAGGTACTACATTTTGCAATTCCTCTATCCTCTTTTGTTCATATTGTGGTCTGTAGAAATCTGATAAATGTTCTGCATATTGATTTGTTAAATCAATACAAACGACTTTTATATCCTCACTTATCATTCTTTCAACTAATTCTATCGATAACATAGATTTACCAATACCCAATATTCCAAGAATAGCAGTATTATGGGTGACTAACTCATTAATATTATCTATTTCAGTTACATAGTTTGTATTTGGGAATCTCCCAACTGTATCTACTGTTGGCTGATAATCGGTCGAGGACTTAAGATATACCGGTGAATTTAATTGAGGGAACCAATTAGCTTTTTTAAACTTTTTCTCCTCATCATCCCAAACACCAATCTTTCTTGCTTCGGCTCTTGCATAACCATATTTATTTTTCTGCTTTATAGTTTCTTCTTTGGTTAATCCATCAATTACTTGGTAAAGCACCTTTTGATCACGTAAATCAACTTCTACCAATCTACCTTCCGCTATCTCTCTATCTTTTACCACTTCCATGTAAAGTTTTTCAACAGAGGTATTAACCCCAACTAAGCCAACGAATTCATTTTGATTATTTAACAGATAATTATGAGCTGTAAGATTTTTGATTGCTTCGTCATCTTCTAAAATCGCTGCGGTATTATTACTAATAGATTTTAAAGTGTTAGAAATATTTTCTTCGATTTCTGGAGGGACATCAATTTCTAATACACGCAATAATATGGATTCATCACGACCTGTATAATCTATAGTGACTCCTAATTTTACTGGAGCATAGGGGTCTTTGAGTAGTAAAACCTTACCAAAATCTAATTTTTGATTATCAAACTGTCTTATTAAGACTATCCTTGGTGATTGATATGCTATTATTTCGCCAATAATTTTTTTAGAAAAGCTCTGAACCCAAATTCCTTTAATTCTTCGCCAAATTTCTAAAAGATTCTCTAATGGATTAATTACAACAACAATAATCCAAGCTGCTCCAACAAATATTAGTTCTTGTGGATCATTCCTGTGAAAAACAAGTAAAGCGAAAATTATTAATACACTAAAAATTGCATTGGGACTTCCCAACTTTTCGGAAAGTATTCTAAATGTATTAGATAGATTTTCCACCCATTCTCTTGAACTGTCTTTGGTATAAATCTGGGCAAAACTTAATAGTAAAACCAATGTAAAGTAGGATAATGCGAACCAAAATATAGTCCGATCAAAAACTAGCCAATTACTAAGATCATTAACTATATATAAAGCTATAATTGAAGCAAATGCGTATGAAATTGCATTTCTTGGTTTAGAATAGAAAGGTGTGATTAAACTATTAGCCAGCAAAGCATTTAAAAGAGCTGAATAAAACCATAGGCCCTGTTCTCCTGGTGGTGGGAGTAGAGAACCAAATGCCCATTTGTTAATAGCTATTAGCAACAAGCATTCAATTATAAATAACGTCGCTCTCGTTTTTTGATCTTTATATTTTGCCATAGTTTAATTTGATTTTATTCCACACTCTCCTCCACTATCCCAATTTCCTCCTCACTCAACCCATAAAGTTCATATACAAGCTGGTCTATTTCTTCCTCCAGCTCGCTGGTATCGGTTTCGGGATCTTCTTCTTTGGCGGTGAGGATTTGATCGACTAGAGATCTTAACTCCTTATTATTTTCAAAGGAATCAGGTAACGGCATATCCATTAAATACTGTCTCTTCCAACGTAAATAGCCACCTCGAATTTCTGAGCTTATCAATGCAAATAGATAAGTCCAAAGTTTGGAATTCAGTATGCCAACTAACTGCTTTGAATTATTATCAATCATATAACCAGTGGCATCTAAAAATTGATTATCTGTATCAATTGTAAATTGCCCTGTAGTAGCAATCTCAGTAAATATTATTTTATCCTTCTCAAATACATCATAATAACTACAAGCTCTCAACTCCCACCAATATTCACCTTGATCATACCTCTGTTCTGCTCTTTCTTTGTATTGTTCTAAATGGTTAGCTATTGCCTTAACATTCTTTTTTATCCACTTCCATTTATTTGAAGCAGATACATTTTCATTGGTCCATCCGTTAGGAAACAGAATGACATACTTTTCGGCTTTTGGACTTGCATATCTTTTTATGTCTTTTCCCTTAAGATAAGGCTCAATAAACTTGGCGCTCTCCGAGTCCTTTGAAATTAAGTTTTCTTTTTCTTGCTCGGTAATTACAAAGGCATCATTTAAACCTGTTAATAACCCCCTGTAAATATTTTTATCTATAAAGTCTTCAAGCGTTCGATTTTTATTTATTAATTTTTCAATCAATACTTGTTGCTTTTCATCCACCAACATCCATGAGTCATCCAATAACTTTTTAGGATTTACATCAAAACTATACTCTTTGAAATAAGTTTTTAAGTCTGAAAACCCAAGAGTTTCAACTTCTACAGCCTTGAAATTTGAAGTATCGTTATTTCCTTTGAATTGAAGTAAACATGGATAGGCACTTGCAGCTTCAAAAACAGGTAAATCTTTAAAATCTATGATTGATTGAAGGTTAATTGACTTAAGCCACTTTCTAAATGTTTCTCCATAACTAGCTCTCATCCATTTATTAGAAATTATATAATGAAAGTAGCCTTGTTCTTTAATCAGATCTCTACCCAATTCAACAAAATATGTATATAGATCAGCTCTACTGTGATAAGCTGTATAGTTTTCTTTAAAATATTCTTTAATAATATTTAAATCTTCTTGACGAATATACGGTGGATTCCCAATCACTGCATTAAAGCCGGTAAAATTGCCATCTTCATCTAACACTTCTGGAAACTCAAACCGCCATTCAAAGGCCTGATCATAGAAGGTCGCATTTTCGAGTTCTTCCAGCTCTTTTTCTAATTTTCCAATTTTCTTCTTGACCTTTTTAATCTTCTTCTGCTCCTTTTTGCTCTTCTTTTCCCCTTCAAAAAGATCTAGCTTTGCCTCTTCCTTAATCAGAACCTCGCGTTGTTTCTTCAGTTTTTGTCGGACGGGGTGCAGTTCTTTCAGTCCCACCGAAAAACTTTCCTTAATGGAGCTGATCTGTTCTTTCAGCGCCCGCTTGTCCTCTAGGTCGCCGGTTTCTTTATAGCTTCGGACGGCCTGCTTGTATTCCTCAATCGTCAGGTCGTCGTTGTTGGCCAGTATCTGAGAGAGGTCTGCATCGAGGTCGAATCGGCTTACCAGTGAGTTGCCCTGTTTGATGTTAATATCAATATTGGGCAGCACTTCGAGCTGTTGAAAGTCCGTACTTTCCTTATAATAGGCATGTTTGAGCAGCTCAATCCACAGGCGTAGGCGGCAGATATTCACTGAGTTGGGATTGATATCCACCCCAAACAAACAGTTTTCAATAAGGATATTCTTTTCGCGGAACAGGGCTTTCTGCAGGCGCTGGGTGTCGGGGCCCACGGTACGTTCAATGGTTCCATTCTCTTTCCACTCGGAATGCACGCGGTATTCGAAAAACGGATCTTGTCCCACCGAGATGCTGAGCTCATCATTGTCCACGCTGATCTCCACATCCCGGATGCGGTGGTTATCCTCATCCACAAAGATGCGAAGATCACTTTTAATGGCAATTAGCTCATTCAGAGCCGAGACCAAAAAGTGTCCGGATCCCACGGCCGGATCACAAATAGTGATGCTATTAACAACTTCGTTGGCTTTATCATATGGGATGTCATGGCGGGATATCTTGGCGGCTACATCGTCAATGTCCTCACAGTCCCAGTCCTCGTAGGTTTCATTAAACTTTTGTACCACCGCCCGACGAATGGTTTCGCGGCACATGTATTCGGTGATATAGCCGGGCGTAAAGAACGACCCATCTTTATAGCCGTTAATCTTCTCAAAGATGCGTCCCAGCACCGAAGCGTTAATAAGCGTTTTAGCTTCTTTCTGGACCTCAGCCGTACCTTCCGTGTTAAAGTTATAGGCATCCAGGAAACGTAGCAGGTATTCGAGAGCAGACAGTTTTTCTCCTTTGAGGCGCTCCCCGTCCCGGTTGCGAATTTTACTGCGACTGTACACCGGCATCTGTAATCCGTCCTCCAGCTCCGAGATACGAATAGTATCTTGCTCGATATCAGCCACATCAAACAAGGAGCTGTTTAGGTAGGGGATATGACCAAAGTGTTTGTTGATGCGATCGGAGCGATCTTCCTGAGGGACGGCCAATACCTGGAAGAAGAGTTTATTTAGTCCATCATACTCATGAATGTCGCGGTGACTTAAAAACCGAAACCTATCGTCTTCCCGGTGATATTTAAAAAGTTGGGATTCCAGCAATTTCAAGAAAAGGATGCGGTTGATCCAAGTGATCAATAGCTGAATGGCTACATTGAACAGTTGCTTGTCTTCATCTTCGCCAAACTCCGATCGGTTGGGAAGCCGCGAAATCACATTCAGGCTTTTAAGCTGGGTAATGGTGTTTTCAATCAGGGAAGCATGCTGGCGGTTTTCCTCATCCAACCGGGTAATGTAGTGGGAGCCTTTCTCCTTGTATTCCTTCAGGCCCATGATATAGAGCAGCTCACGGTAAAAAGCCTTGTTGAGCTCATTGCTGTCGCTGGCAAACGGTTGTTTGAGTAGGTGCGTAGGCGTAAATAGTTTAAAAACCGGAACCAACTTTTTCTGCTCGTCGCGGCTGAGCTCATCCTTTTCCAGCAATTTTCGATAGTTGCTCAGATCTAATTCAGCTGCTGTAATGTTTGCCTCAAGCTCATCCACAAATTCCGAGAGGTGATCATAGACAAACTGCGTGCGGGAGCTTACTTTTTGTCCCTGTTTCCATTCTTCATACCAGCCGGTTAGTTTCTTGGACTCGTAGAAATGCCGTTCGAAATCTTGGGCGTCAAAGATATGCCAGCTGTACACATCGGTAATAATGATGTGTTTAATATCTTCGTTACCGTTATCGATGCGTTCCCGAAGGTAGTAGAGAATAGCCTCGTGAAAGGCTTTCCGGTTTAGATCATCCCCGGTAATCATTTCCGAGCTGTTGGAGGGGCGCTTGGCTTCGATAATAACGCCTACGTTCGACTTTCGGGTTTTGCCATTATGGATGGCCAAATCCTGTCGCTCCTTGGTGTTGATGTAGTGGTCTTCTTCAAAATTGGTATTGCTGAAGAAGGGTTTGATCAGGTTTTTTAAATGCTCTTCGGATTCGCCTTCCTCCACGGCATCGTCAGCCTGACTCAATAGCTTTAACAGTCGCTGGCGAAAGGTTTCAAATTCCGTCTCGGTAATCGACTCTTGCAGGAATGCATTGTCAACAGCTCGTCTTGGGGATATCGTCTCTATCTGCATCAGAAATTGTAAATAAACCAACTTTTTTGTTTGACCTCATTCTAAGGACTGGGAGGGGAACAAGCAAAAAAGATAGATACGAACTAAAGTATTATAATTTAGGTATTGATTTTTTCTGATAGATTTCGCGCAGTTTCTGCTACATGCCCCAACAATGTCGTTTGTGATTTTGAATCCTTTGTAAGTTTACCAGATTGGATATTACCGAACCACTTATCTGCTAGGTCCTCTTTAATTTGAAGCTGTTTTTCATCATCAAACTTAGCTAAATACATATCAATTGAAGAGAGCTCTAACTCCATTTGTCTATTAACTCGTTCAATCTTCGAATTAGTATCTGCTTGCTTTGCTGAATATCCAGCAAATAAGGCAATCGCAACCGTAACAAATATGCGGATACTAGCTGATCCTAAGGTTAGTTCAGTTCCATTTGATGTAGCTGTTTGATACATATCAACTGAAAACCAAATCAATACCCCTAATGAAAGTACTGTTGCTATCTGCCATATTCTTTTAGTCCACATTGCTTGATTAGCAACCTTTTGATAACCACCGGCCATCCCTGCATTTGCAATAACGCCAACTCTGGTTAATGCTTCCTCCTCTTTTTCTTTTAGAACATCAACTATTTCAGATGTTTGAGAGGATATAGATTCTAATTCTTGTTTTGACTTTTCTTTCAGGGATTCAAGCTGTTGGTTAAAGTCAGTAGTAAACTTTTCTATTTTTTCCTGAAAATCAGATTGTCTTGCATTTTCATTCTCTTGGAAATTTTGGACTTGTTTTTGTTGAAGTTCTGAAAGTTGATTTTGGAAGTTATCTACAACTCCATCAATACGTTTATTCTGTTCAGAGATTTGGTTTTGGAGTGCTTTTAGATCACTATTTATAGTTTCTTTCGTAGTAGTGAAACTTTGTTTTAGTTCATTTAGCTCATCTTTAAAGTATCTTAGGTGTTGGCTAGCTGAACTCCTGAAGCTCTTTAAAACTTCAGCATAATCCTTTTCAATGTCTTCGGTTCCCACGAATAAGTTTTTTGAATTAACCAGCGTGGCTTCTACAGCCCTTTCAATTTTATCTAGATGGCTGGTGTTATTTCTTGATTTGTAATTGTTATATTCATTTTGTGCTTTCTTAAGATTATTTTGCAGAGAACTAACCAAATACGTAGGTGCAGTATAAAAATCTACCGATTCAAGTCTTTCCTGTATAATATTACATAGTTGATGAATCCTCTTGAAGAATTCACTATGCTCACCCTCTTTTTCAGATTTAAATTTATTGATGCAATCATCTAAAGTGTTAAAAACCTGATGATTTGTGTATTGATCCTTTGAATACATAGTTCTTTATTTTTGTAATTGTCTGTTTACTTAAATTTAATCCCGAAATGTTTGAATAGCTTCCTTAAGAAGCTCTTTAAATTGCCAAAAGAAAAGCTATCTTGGTCAAGATTATGCTGGCGCCATAACTTTATTACATAACGTGCACCCCGATTAAACTCTTCATCTCTTTTATTTCCTTTTTTCGGGCAGTTTCCGCAAGGTAGAGATAGGTCAACTTGACCATGACGGATATGAATATTTACACAAATTACATTAGTATCAACTATTCGATCATGGTAGGCATCTTGTAACCATTTTGTAGTTATATTTGGGGTGCTTCGCCTCTCATCTCCTCCGAAATCGATAGTAATAATAATATTGTGTCTCTTTTTGTTAGTCGTTGCTTATTTCGATACATAAGCAGGTTGACCGACAACATGATGTCACCACATTTGATTAGAAGTCTTTAATATAAAGGCGTATTAACACTTAACGGGCAAAGATTTCATACCAATCTGCTTGGCTACAAAATAGGTCGAATTCCCATCTACAATATCAAAAAGATCTATTTCTGTTCTATTTGGTCTAATAGAAATAGATTTTCGTCTAGGTATTAATCCCTGATATGCCTGACGCATATAGATAAAACCGTTGGCAATTCCTTTCGGGCGCTTTCTCGTAGGTCGAAGCCAGTCGATAGGCAGAATAGCTGTAGCTTCATCCATTTCGAAAAAACGATCTATACGGTTGGGATCCAGGCAGAACATCTGCTTGTAGTTTTCAAGGTACGTCCCAACTTGTTCCATATCGAGCCAACTGGTGAGAGGTGCCTCTACTTCCTTGTCATTTGTATAGCTGATCTGTATGAATTGGCCTGTTTTATCTATAGACAGATGCAATTTGTTGTAATCATGATACTGGGAATTGATTCCATCTACTTGTTTCTGCAAAAGATCAACTTCTGTAGCTGGTACTGTTATCGTATTGATCATTCTATCTACATCATTATAGGTTTTCGGCCTGCGGATTCTCCCTAATTAGCCTAATTATGCCGTCCACTTCCGACTTTTTGCATAGTTTAATAGCCTTACGTCCGTTTGTTATGTTTCGGCCATAGCTTCGGACGGTCAGCAGTTCGCGATATCCACATCGATAAAAGGAGGTGCGAGAAATTCGGCCAAGCTGCTCACACATATAACTAATTGCTTCGCCAATAGTCATGAAATCCTCATTGCCCGACGGGTTGTTTGGGACTTGAGATAGATCGTTTTCAGGATTTTCAAAATTAGACATAACCTTTCTTATTTTCTTAGACGCCATAGTTAAGTGTAGTAAAAACTGATAGTTAACCGCCTAAGAAATCGCCAAAGATTCATCTTAGATGTCTTAGGTCAATCTTAGAGTTCTTGGGCGTTTCTTAGGTGATTTCTTAGATATATTATTATTAACTAACTTATTATTTATTATATACTTACAGGGTGTTGTTTTGGTAGAGAAATGAGGATCTAAGAAAATAAGACGCTTTTTTAACATTCTTAGATAATCTCATGTTTCTGGGAAATTCCTTAAAATGGTGGTTCAATTTTTGAACCACCCGTAACAATGTGCTCATCGGTTTGTTGGGATTGTTGTTTCATCATGATTGCTGCTTCTTCGCGTTTGCCAAAGGCCCGAAGCCAGGATGGTGTTAAGTTCGTTCTGGGAATATGGTATCCATGCCGGTTCTCTTGAACGGTACCTTTTATAGGATCCTCATAGCTGTAATAGTTGGTTTTTGCCTTTCCGTGCTGGTCTAAGGCTTCTATTTCTTCCCGGATAATATCCTGGCTGATATACTCGCGTCCTTTATTGTAATTAGTGTAGGCGTCCCAGATACCACTCCAATACATAACGAGTCCATCTTTGCTGTTCCACCCGTAATAACGTTTGGGGAGTTCCCCGTTATCATTCATGATCTCAATGCTGGCCAAGAACTGTTGCAGGGGCGTTTGGTGGACCTCCTTTTCTGCTGAATTGGCTAAAAAAGTGACCCCATAACGGAAAATCTCTGTGGAGATGCGGTTGTCACGAAGCAGCTGTTGCATTTCCTGTCGATCCTCAGGACTTACCGTGAGTTTGTTGTCCTCTTCTAAGGACTGTTGGACGAATTCAGCTAATTCGACATCACTGGGTCGGCAAACAAATAGATCTACCGTAATAAGAGCCGCCATATTTTCGATCTGCCGGTCTTTAATCTGAAATCGCACGCCTTCCTGGTCACTTCGACGCCCCAATTCCTGTTCCACGGCTTCCGTAAGCAAGCGTTTGGTCCAGAGTAGCTCACTTTTGAACAGCTCGCGATTGAAATCATTAAACTTGTACAGCAGAGATAGAAAGAGCCGTTGCAGTTCCTTTTTATGGTTGTCAAACCACCACAAATTGTGAACAGAGCCCCGTTTGTCTTTGGCATATTCAATCATAATGCAACGCGACCGGAAATGGTCTTCGGTAGGCTTATAGTTTGAGATAAACATCAGCTGTGACCGTACCGGGCTCCAGGCGTTTTTAGATCGATCATGGGAAGCACTTACACCACGCTGTCTCAATTCGTACCACATGTTAAAAACTTGTGGCGTGATCTTGCCTTTTCCGGGGACAAATTCATCCATGATTACGGGAATCTTGCTGTGGTTGGCCAGCTTGTTTTCGGCAGACTTCAGCGTAGGGTTGGAATCAACATCCGTAAACGACTGCCCAAAAAAGTTCAGCATGATCTGCGAGAGCTGTCCTTTACCTGTAGAAGGCTCTCCATACAGGTAGAGAAAGATTACGTGCTTAAATACATCGTAGATCTCATCGAAAAACAGAAAGGAGAGCATATAGGAGAAAATAAGGTAGCCCTCGGATTTCTTTTCGGGTTGTTGTCCAGCGATGAGTTCCCCGAATCTATCGCGGACGGTATCGGTAAAGTACCGGAGCTCATTGCCGGTAAAAAGATGGTGTTCGTCCTCACTGTAGAATCCTTCCTTGGCTGGGGACAGGTCTAACAGTGGCGATGGTTCTATGCGGCCGGGCTTCACGTAAAAGGTAGTGTCGGCAGCTACCATTGGGAATAGTCCGGAATCACGGTCAGGGGCGATAATATACTGCGGCTGGTGCAGATGATCGTCGGGTATCGTAATAAGGGCATTACGCGTCAGATAGAACTTGTAGCCATGGTGCTCGACAAATCCGTAATAATTGAATTCGTAGACCGTCTGTGGTTGCCACCGGTTGCAAAGAAAACTCATGAAAAAGAGAATTTCATCATCGGACTTGAACCGAGCCGACTGGTAGGAGTGCTTAAAAATCTGAATCTGGAATGCTTTCTTGGACAGCAGGTCTTCCGGCTCCAGTACAAAGAGCTCGCTTTGGGTCAAGGTGCGCGTCTCCGGGGTAAGCCAGCTCACCTGGCATTCGTAGAGCGTCGAATCCCACTTCAGTGTTTCAGGATTGTAGCGGATGATCTTGGAGTGTATTTCAATGTCGAAGGTCCCGATCCGTCGGCTGGTGCCATCGGTTTCATTGCGATACCAACCAAAGTCCAGGGGATCGGAGCTGTCCACATATTCAAACGGTTCTTTTTGGGAATTGGAAACGCCAGATGGTTCAAATTCATCTGGACTGTTACGACTTTTAGGTGGTAGTAGCTTTAGAGAGCCTTCCCGGCTTTTGCTGCTGCTCATTTAGTTGTTTTTGAGATATTAAAATTTTGTGTTCACTCACGTGGTTGAGTTCATAGAGGTTGTCTCCATATCCATAAATCACCCAGAGGTCATAACCTTGTACAATTTGGGTTTCAATCATGCGGACGATCTCCTTGCGCTCGATCCCCTCGCTATCAATAAATTCAATCGTATCGCCGAGAGTATAGTTGGTACGTATATTGGCCATAGTAATTTGTCAGGTAGATAGTTGAATGCCTTTGGCCTTACAGAGAGCATTGGCCGAAAGGTCAAACTCATTGGTAAGACGAGAGGCGAGTGTCTGCTCAGATATCCCTAATGCTTGCTCCATGGTGCACAAGCGCTGGTCTGAAATGTAGTATGGTTTTTTGAACCACTGCCGAAAAGTGTTAAGCTTTACTTGCGGGTAAAGAGCCCGGCGAAACTCATCAATGGTGTCGTATTGATCGATTATTTCACCTTTGATGATGCTTAGCCGAAGCTGATTTATATCATATTTGGTTATAGCTGGATGCACTGAAAAATTCTCTTTTTAATATTGTTGGTTAGCATTATTATAAGCGCGTTATCGGTAAACATTACCGTTACCGCAGGGCCTAATTTAGTGACGCGATAACAACGAAACAACATAAAAATGTTGCTATCACAACTTTACTATAAAAGAGAGAGCATAAGTACGGTTAAAAAAATTATTTAAAGAAGGACATATAACGTGAAAGAATTTGAAGAAGACATTCTCCAGGAAAATATTCAGTACTTGTTAGATGAATATTACGATGGAAACGTATCGGAAATGCAGCGACAAACCGGGGCTAATCGCTCGGTAATATCTGAACTGAAAAATGGGACTAAGAGTGAGGTAAACAGTTCGACCTTACGCCATTTTGCAGAGGCAGGTATCAATATTAATTGGCTATTGACCGGAGAAGGGCCTCATTTTGTGATCGGCAATGAGGAAGAGCTTAAAACAGAGCTGAAGCAAAAGCAGCTGCTTGAGAATAGAATGGTCGAGATCAAGGAATTGGTATCAGAGATCGATCAGCAGCTGGAAGAACATCCGGAGTTAAAACTGGATCCGGATGTTATGTCAGCCTTACTGGACTTGCTAAAAAGAGCACTGTAGGAGCGACGAGGAGTTCTATCCATTCTGCTTAAACATTCGTTCTATAACACGACGCTCAAAGTATTTTCGACGTGCACCTGCCTGAAAACTCGGGATATGCTTTTTGTGGCCGGGAAGAAAATTGCTACGATTTAGAATCGTGCGATGTGAAATGCCAAACTCTGCCTGAATCTCTTGGGCCGTCATATATTTCGATTTATCAGGTTTGACCATGATGGAATCTAACACAAAATCTAGCTTGGCTTCCAGGGTAGCTATTGTTTGGAGTAGAGAATCTTTGGGGTCTGATGCTGTCATGAAGTTCCTTTGATGCGTGATTTTTTGGACGCAAAAAGAAATGACTTTTCAGAACAAAATGCACTTTTTAAATCAACATTTTTTAAAAAATTTTAATCTTTAATTCCGGTAATAAGTCCATTTCTATTAGCCGTGTTGAGCAGGTCATTAGCTACGAGGTGGACATATTTATTGGTTACCTCCAAGCTTTTGTGTCCCAACATATTCTTTACCTCGATTACATTAAATCCGTTGCGTAATAGAAAGGTAGCACAGGAGTGCCGCAGGCCGTGAAAGTGGATCGAATCTTTTAGGTTGGCTTCCTCAGTCGCAAAGTATTTGAAGCGTTTTGATACATTACCCCCTCTGAGAGCTTTATCACCACGGGGAACTGACATGGGACTTGGAAATACGAGTCCTTTCTTAGGGTTATCGTTGAATTTTTTCCACTGTTTAAGCTCGGTATAAAGTTTGTCAAAAATAGGAACCGTGCGTTCATATCCATTTTTGGTATCGGTAACGCGAAGAAACCGACTGTTAAGGTTTACATGCTCCCATCGAAGCTGAATGATTTCTTTTCTTCGTAGTCCGGTATAAAAGGCGAGGGTAATGAGGGGAATAAACCAATGTTGTTTTTGCTGATCGGTTTTGATAGCTCCTGACTCTTGGTGTTTCTTCTGATAGGCTTTGAACTTCTCAAATATTTCATTGAGCTGTTCCTCATCAATAATTTTATCTACGAGGTTATCACGCGTTTTAGGTATGCCAATATTATCACAGGGATTAGATTCTAGAATCTCTTTATCAACTATCCAATTGAAAAAAGCTTTAAGATGTATGAGGTAGTTCTTTTTGGAAGCGTTGGCCAGATGAGGCTTCAAGCAAAATTTTTTGATATCACTACTGTTGATCATGGTTACAGGCATACTGTATCCCACCTCCTCCATGAATTGGCTAATAATTTGCCGGTAAGTTTTTTTGGTCTTTGCTGTTACGTTTGTTTTATCCTGCAAAAACTGTTTCTGTAGGGTGCTAATAATTGGACTGGTAAGCGAGGTGCCATCAAGCTCTTGTTCTTTTTCATATTCCTGGAGATTCCAGTCATCATCGAATGGATTTATTTTACCAGCATCATAAAGCTTTTCGTATTCGAGCTTTTTTTGTTCTGCTACCTTTTTGTATTTGGTCCCGAGGGCGTAGGTCTTTTTATAAGACTTACCATTCAGGGTGGTTTTAAAGACGATCGAATAGTTCCCACTTCTCTTAGTTAGACTTGCCATATGTATTTGATCGGATTGGTTAAGAGTACACCAGAAATGTAGTACCAAATGTAGTACCGAGCAAGGAAAATAGGGGCTATTTGGGAAAAGGTTTCCCGAAAAGGAGGGATGGTAACTAGTGTATATACCAACAAAAAACCCCGCTCATCGTTAAATAAACGGGGTTTTGGGATAAAAAAAGAAGAGTACGCCTGAGAGGATTCGAACCCCTAACCTCCTGATCCGTAATCAGGTAAGAAGAAATATCTATAAGCTATCATATCTTTACTTAAGATGTTATAAATATATGTTATTCATGTATTTAATCAAATAATTAGGTATCATAGCTATTCAAATGTATGCAACAGTGAATGATATTTTGTGACCCAACTGTGACCCAAAGTACATTTAACAATTAATTTCTAACACTATCTGTTGAATCTAAATCTTCCTTAGGATGACAGGTTGTATAAATTATTGAGATAACATGCCGAAAATAAAGCTAACTCATCATGGTGTTTCTTCCTTTAAGGGAAGTGATAGGCCAATTTCTTATTATGATACTGTAGTTAGAGGCTTAATACTGCGAGTTTCTAAGGCGGGAACCAAAACTTTTAGCTATCGCTATCGCCATCAAGGTCGGAAAAAAAGATTTAAGATTGGACGTTTTCCTGATATTAGCCTTTCAGATGCAAGGAGTCGAGCGAGAGAGCTAAAGGTAGCAGTTAACGATGGTAATGATCCACAGGCAGAGAAGCAGAAACGGAAACGCGTACCAGATTCGATACGATTTAAGAAAATAGTTCAAGAATATAAGGATCGGTATTTGCCAGATCTTAGAAGGTCAACTCAAGAAGAATACAAGCGAATTATTGATGTTGAGATACTCCCTAAACTTAAAAATATGCATATAAATGAAATAGAGGAGTATCACATAAGAGAAATATTAGAAGCAAAAGCTATAAAAGGTAAATCACCAACAATGGCTAATCGTATTCGTTCAGTGATTTCCAGCATATTTAGTTTTACCCAAAAAAATATGGGAATCCAACTAAAAAAAGACCCAATAAAAAATACTAAAATCTATAAATCAGGAGAGAATAAGAGAGATCGTGTTTACACTGAGGAAGAGATTCGTGAGTTATGGGGTTATTTTGTCGAGTTTGATGAGCCCATTCAATCAGTATTTAAGATGTTACTACTCACTGCACAGCGCAAGACAGAGACTATGCATATGAAATGGGAGGATATAGAGAAAAATAAACCTTATAGGCGAAACAGAATTAATGAAAATAGAGAGCAGGTTTCAGAGGCGTTTTTGGTTGATGTTTGGACTATCCCAGGTAGTATAACTAAGAATAAACAAACACATGAAGTTCCGTTTTCAAAGGACGCCATGACTATTGTTAATAAAATGAGGGAGATTTCAGGAGATTGTGATTATGTCTTCGAATCTCCCAGAAAGAATAACAAACCAATAGAATGGATTAAATCATCAGTAAAATTGATCAAAGATACTTCTAATGTGCCAGACTTTAGGATTCATGATTTACGTAGGACTGCAGCTACATATATGGCAGAGGGTGGTATTGATCCCATGATCATTGGTAAGGTTTTGAATCATAAAGGCCTGGCACAAGAGAATAACATTACAGCTCGTTATAACCGGCATAATTACATGGAAAAAAAACGCCGAGCTTTGAATCATTGGGCCCATAGATTAAACCAAATACTGGAAGGAAAATAAGAATAAAGTGTTAGTTGGAGAGTACAAAGTGTTAACTTTCAAAGTGATTGGGTTTTTATAAGTTCTCGCACAGACTCTTAAAAAGGTGATGAGTGAATTATGATTGATAGTTGATTAACAACTGATTAACAACTAATTAGAAAAAAATGGAAAGAACTTTTAGAAGCTATCAGGAAGGATTTTATAACTAAATAAGTTAGCAAAAACTTTTTCCGAGATTGAGTTTTATAGATCTTAAATTGTAGTAGTTAAAAAAGCCAACCCTGTTAGAGCAGGATTGGCCTAAAAATTACTAACTGGCATTAGAGCCAATTGTCCATCTGAATATATCAAATATACTTTTTTAATGACAGCTTCAAAGAATAGTATTTGATATATCAGTTCCTGTCTCTTTTGCTAAAATATTGATCTTATGAAAAATCTTAGAATTATTCGAGCTAATGAGCTGGCTGAGCTTCTCAGTGTGTCTATTACTACTATTTTCAGAATGTATAAAAACGGGGACCTCCCGCCTAAGGTTAAAATTTCTAAACGAGCGGTTGGCTGGACTGAATCCGATATTGAAGAATGGATTCAAGAGAGAACAATTGATAAAGAAATAAATTAATGAAAAAGCCAACCCGAAATGGGCTGGCTTTCGCAAAAAGTATCTTCTCGGATGACAAGGCCGAAATTACTGATTGCAATTTAGTCACCCCACCAGAAATATACAAGATTTATGTTTTGGAGTACTCTGCATTGCAGCAGTGCTTCCACATAGAGGAACTTCAGTCGATGGTAGAAGGCAACGTGCAGGCATATCTGCATGGAAGGTCCAATGACTTTGTGACCATAGCGGTCTCTTTAGATGTTCAGAGCTTAGAAAGCCTCATTGATACACTGCGAGAGGTACGGCCATGAAGCATACGATAAACCCATATCGAAAGTGGATTGGCTGTCAAATACCCAACTGGCTGCTTAAGAGAACGGAGCCGTCGCAAGGTGCAAAGCTTTGCTATGGTCGCCTAACGCAATATGCTGGCAAAAATGGTAAAGCATTTCCAAAGCAAAAGGAAATAGCCAAGGAGCTCGGGGTGTCTTCAGATCGAACCGTCCGGAAATATCTTAAAGAGTTGCAAGACTATGGACTTATTAAGATTAGACAGATGGGGAAAAAGCAAAGTAATACCTACCACTTTTTAAACCATAAGTGGATGGAAGGTGATAGGAACAATACGGCCACTCAATGCGGAACGAACGTTCCACTCACTGAGGAACAGGAGTTCCAGTCACACAGGAACAATAGTTCCGATCCATATGAAGAGAATCAGTTAAGTGAATCAATTAAGAGTAGTGCCCAGGAGATAATTGATTTCATTGCGTCAGATTTAGAAGAAGTGCAAAAGCTGGAAAAGCAGTTGACCCCTAAAGAGGCAGCTAAGCTGGTTGAGGCTTATGGAATAGATTTGGTAAGGCAAAAACTGGAGGAGATGGAAAACTACAAAAAGCTTACGAAGAGCTACAATGCAGTATACTTTACTGTAAAACGGTGGTGTAAAAGAGATCAAGATAACAAGCCTTCGAGCTCAACACTCAGGCCGGGGGCCATGGACTTATGAAACCAATAGCCGAAGAAATGGAAGCAGCGGTATTGGGGCTTGCCATGCAGGATCCGAAAGCCAGCGTTGGAATGCTCAGTGAGCTGACCATAAATGATTTTGCAGAACCTCGCCACCGTGTCATCTTTGAAGGGATTAAAACCCTGTTCAACGAGGGGAAAGAGGTTAATTCAGTAACGGTTCGAATGTACCTAAAAGAAACCAGCCAGTTGAATAAGGTGGATGGAGAGCACCTCACGGATCGACTTGTTGAGGCTGGTAGGAGTGTTAATGCGGAAGGCATACTTCAAGCATGTAGGTACCTGAAAGAATACACAACCCGTCGGGCATTTATGCATCTTTGCCATAATTATTGGCAGAAAGCCCAGGACCGGGCGAATGCTAATAGCGACCTTTTCTCAAAAGCAGGTGCGGAATTTTTTGCTCTTTTAAGCAAAGGCAGAACGAATCGAGAGTCAGATAGTACGGAAAGTATTATTGACGCTGTGACCACTGTACAGCAACCCTTTGATGATAGCGAACGCATTTATATCGGAAATGATGTCGATCAAATCATCAAAGGGTTCCAGCCCGGGGAGTTAGTCATCGTTGCCGGAAAGACGTCCCATGGGAAAAGCGCATTTACCCAAAACCTGATGGTCAACTGTGCCAAGCACCACGGTCATGTCGCCTTATTTACCTTAGAAATGACCAAGCAGGAAGTGAATGAACGGGTACTGGCGATGGAGTCAGGGGTCCCGTTGGAGGTAATAACAGAGAGAACGCTTAACGATCAGGAATCAGAGCAACTTGAAAAAACAGGCTCCAGGATCAAAAACTTTCCATACAGCTACACGATTGTAGACGATGGAGGCATAACAATAGAGCGCTTATATGCTTCGGCGCGCCGGATAAAATTGCAAAAAGATACGAAGCTGATCATTGTAGATTACCTGCAAAAGGTGAACGCTCAGGCCAATACCCGAGAGCAAGAAGTAGCAAAGATATCTGGCATGCTCAAAGAAATCGCCATGGAACTTGAGATAGTGGTAATCGGCTTAAGTCAGTTTAATCGGCAAGCTTCGAGCGGCTACAGTGATCGCCCGCAGTTGCATCAACTCCGGGAGTCCGGGGCCATAGAGCAAGATGCCAATAAAGCCTTGATCCTATGGAACCCAACCGTTGATGGGATAACACATTTTAAAACCGGCAGTGCGGAAGGACGTTGGGCAGGCAAGCCAACGAGAAATGTCGTTGAGGTCCATGTCGCTAAAAACAGAGGGGGTCGAACGGGGCGCGCAAAGGTGGGATTTGATGGTAGTAAACAGCGGTTCTATAATCTAAACCAGTAATGGGATAACAGTAATGATTTCCGCTGAAGAGTTACATCAAAAGATACTTGAGAAGTATCCTGACTTTCAGGTACCTAAACATAATACCTGTGAAGAATTTTATTATCCCCCAAGGCCACCACTGACACTGGAAGAATTGGAATTACTGGAAATGGGATATCCTGTGAAGCCGAGTTTTGATCCCTTTAGAGACGATGAATCAAAAGAATATTCGCACAAAATAGTAGGTCAGATATTTAACAAAATGGATAAGAAAATTGAGATTGATTTTTTTGAGTCTGTGAGCATAGGCCCTAAAAACTTGAATTTACTTGAACCAATTTAGACCGTATGGCCACCCTTAAAAACAACCATAAGTCGTTTATAGTCAAAGAGTTAGCATGCTTTACGACCCCCTCTGAGATTGCTGGGCGAGTTCAAGAAGAATATGGGGTTACCGTTACGCTCTCTCAGCTCTCTTTTTATAACCCCGAGAACGCTCAGGCGTGCTATCAGCTATCAGAAAAATGGAGGCATCTGTTCCAGGAGACGCGGGACGATTTTATAGAGGGAATCATCCAAATCCCGATAGTCCATAAGCAATATCGGTTGTCACAGCTGCAGAAGAACTATGAGATGCTATATGAGAGAGGGGAGTATATACAAGCCGTGAAAGTACTGGAGCAAGCGGCCAAAGAGATGGGAGGAGTGTACGGAGATATCCAATCAATGACTGAAAGCCAAAGGTAGGAAAAAAAGAAAAACTTTTATGAAGAGATTAACGAGAAAATCAGAAGAACTATTTTGGAGGAAGATGGCGAGTTGTGACCTAAATTCTCGTGCAATACCCATCCTTCCTGGTCTAAAGATGGAAGGCTTTCCTATTTAGAATCTTGGTATGGTATATGGATTGATGGGAAATTATTTTATCCCCATAACACAAGCCTTAGCACCCCATCTTGGTCGTATGATAGCAAACATCTGGTTGCTTCGATTGGAGATTCGACTTCACAAGGATCACTCTATTAAATCAGTCTTACTGATACAACAGCAACACCGCTTGTTCAAGGAACTGGGTCATATAATTAAATGATCATTTTTACTTTATTTTGGCCAATTTTCACCTTCATTTCTAGATTCTTGACGTCTTTGCCAACCTTCTTCAAGAGAATCTATTCGTTCCTGTAACCCCTCTATTCTACTTTTAAGAGATTGCAAAACAGATTTAAGTTCATCTTCTGAATCAATTAAAAAGTAACCATTAGTATTACTACCAATTGGTATACTCTCATCGAGAATAGCTTCTCTGATTAGTTCGCGCGTAGGTTCTGCTGTTCTTCCTGCATCTAATCCGAGTGATGCGCCTATATCATCAGCATTTTGATAATTTTGAGAGCCATCATCGAGTTGTTGAATTAAATCTTGGATAGTTGCCATAATCATTTATTAAAATAGTTGAAAAGATTATTTGACCGTATAACGACCAGGCGCATAAGCTGCACACGCACTTCTATTGAATTAACAACTAACGAAAGATGAATTTTAAAACCAAGAGCGGCAAAGAATTGGCGAGGCGTGTCCGCTTAATGCGTTGGTTAGGGGTTGTTTTCTATGCGTATTTTGTTAAAATCTTCTCGAATATTCTTGACATACCATATTGAAAACTCTTTGACTTTATCTGGCTTGAAGTGATTTAAATAGGATGTATAAATTTCTATATTTATTGAAACCAATAAACTTGTTGTAACATTTAGCTTTTCCCATGTACGTAATAAAGGGAGACTTAATTCAGGCCTTTTAGAGGATAGATCAAATCTGGAATGCAAAAGATTATTGTGATGGACATCTCCTGAAAAATATCTATAGAAAATTTGATACCAGCTTGATAAACCTACTTCTGAAGCAAGTTGTTCAATATCTTTTGGTCCATCACGTAAATAATACCAATCGGGGTTAAAATTATATTCCTTATTAAATGCTTTGATTTCCTCTCTAATCTTTTTAAAAGTGCCATCCGATAATATTTTTCGGACTAACTTGAGACGTTTTTTCACATCTTCTTCTTTGTAAAAAGAATCCATATCTGGAGGATCAAATTTTCCTCCTTTCATTTTAGATCTAAAGTCCTTTCCCTGTTGTGAAGATTTCAAAAACTTCTTTAATGTTTTTTCTTCATCCTTCCAGTAAAAATAGAAGTAGGATTTACCTCTAAATTCGCTGTTTTCATCCATTATATATTTGACATAGAAAGTGTTCTCAATAAGCACTCTCATTAAAGGATTGCAGGACTCTTCTATTCCATTTCCAACTAAAGTGGTTATTGAATCAGTTAATTCAATATTTTTATGTAAAAATGGAATTAATGGGAGAGTCTCTGAAAAATTATTTCGTTCTTCAAGACAATGTTCTAAAACTTCAAATCCATAGTTGTTAACTTTTTGTAAAAGGTTAAGATAGAACTCTAATTCTGGATGGTCTTTGAATGATTCTCCATCGATGAATCTGCTCATTGTTAATGGAATTAATTTAAAAATACCCTAACGACATTGCGTATAAGCTGCAGGCGCCATCGTGTTGAAATTATTTACAAGTGAAAGGTTAACTATTAAATTGGGAGTTGCAAGGATAGGCGAGGGCTGTCCGCTTAATGCGCGAGTTAGCCAGCTACTTATTTGAGTTTATGTAACTATAAAGGGTTAATTGCAAAATGAAACGAAACAGAATAATAGTATTAGGTGCAGGCTTTTCCCGTCCAGCTGGACTACCACTGGGGAATGAACTTTTCCCAGAAATTTATAAAAGAATTGAAGATCAGAATAGTACTGATAACATTTTTCAAGCCGAATTAGAAAGATACATTAACTATCGGAAAATTTGTGACAATGTAAGTTTACAGATTGAAGATATTGACTTCGAAGACTTCTTGTCCTTTTTGGATATAGAATTTGCGTTGGGGTTGAAAGGGAGTGAAACATGGAGCGAGGATGGGAATAAAGCACAAGTTTTAGCCAAAAAAATGATCGGTAAAATCATCCACGAAAAAACACCTTCGAAAGAAAATATCCCAGATTTATATCTGAAATTTGCTGATAATTTAATGCCGGGTGACTTTGTTATAACTTTCAACTACGATGTGTTACTTGAGAGAGCTCTTGAAGCAGTTGGGAAGTCTTATCGCTTATTTCCGCACCGATATAAAGAAATTGGGAGACACTCTAATATTGTAGATAGTTCCAAAGATGAGGTTGTAGTTCTCAAAATGCATGGTTCATTAGATTGGTTTAGTCGGGCTACGTATTCAAAGTTGGAAGAAGAGTTTGAAGAGAAAAGCCATAATTTTAAACCAAGGGATCCGATTTTTGAAGATCCGGAAGTTTTTCGACCTGAGAAAATACTTTCTGGAGTTCGAAGCGATGATGACCCATTAAGAAATATGTATAGAATTAGGGAAGTTGACTTGTTCTATTCTACAAGTGAACCATCAAGTGCTCCTTGGATTCTATCACCTTCCTATGCAAAAATATTATACGCTGATACTTTTAGAGATTTTTGGTATGGACTTGGACAAACGGGAGGATGGAATCTCGGTTTAGGTATTATTGGTTTTTCCATTCCAGAGCATGATGAATATATCCGGCAAGTACTTTACAGTATGATCAGAAATTACCAAGAATCTTGGTGGGATGATGAAATTGCTGGTATGAAAAAAAGTAATGTTAAAATTGTCGATAAAAGAGCTGGAGAAGAGGCCAAGAATAGATTGAGGAACAGATATAATTTCGTTGACTGGGGGAAAGCCGAATTATTTTTCGACGGGCTAAGCCCTGAAACGGTGGATAGGTTTTTTGAGCATACTCGGTAGCTGGCTAACAACATTGCGCATAAGCTGCACGCGAATGAATGTTGAGTTGATAAATAATGAACGGTGAGCTAAAAAGCCAGAAAAGTGGCAAGTCTTGGCGAGGCGTGTCCGCTTAATGCACTGGTTAGGCAAATTAGTTCTCTCTTTTTTGTTTTTGGTGAGTGATGTACTCTTGAAAAACCTCCGGTAGTTCCTCTTCAACTGTTTCAAGAAGGTTACTTAACTCTTCTTCTGTTACTATATTTACAATAGTAAACGGAGTACCAAGAATATCATCATACCAAACTAAAGTACTTCTCTTTACTTCTGTAAGAACAGGTTCATTACTACTATCCAACTTACATTCAAACAACTTTTCATCAGTTACAATTAATGGATAAGCTATCATATCCAACCCAAATCGGCCTTCATCCTCATTATCAATATTGGCTTTAACGGCATTTATTACTTGATTGACACTTTCATATGCAGAATCCTTTCCAGTATTGAAGGATTGTACCACACTATGACCTGCTTCATGAGGGATTCTAAATAATTCTAGTTGGGCTTTGAACTTTACCTTTTTTGAGAGCTCCCACATAAATTCGTTGAGTGTTCCAGTATGAGGAGTAATCGCAACATTTAGTCCAGGAGATGAAGGATGATTATGTGGAGAAGTAAAAATAATCCAAGGCTTATCAATAGATGATTTACATTCAACAAAAAATTTGAATCTAATATTTTGCTTTAAATCTTTCGGTCTTTTGGTAGCAACTACATCGAGCTCTCTCGATTTTTCTGTAAAAGGGTCTTTATAATATGATGATTGAGTAACCTGATATCTATATTTTGAAAATTCTTTAGCTACCCTCATTTCGAAAGGATAGCCTTCATTATTTAACCAATCTGCAACATTATCTTTCAATGAGTTTTCTTCTGACATGATTTATGAAACGGCTTAAAATTTAATTTGCCTAACCTATTCTTATACATATGAATTAATCAATATAGCTGGGACACATAATATTGCAAATGCTCCAATAAAGAGTTCAGAGGTGGTTATTCAACGTATTATGTGTATTTTTTTTCCATCCAAAATACATAGCATGTATGCATAATAGGTATTATCTGTACTGAGTATCAGGCTTTTTGCTCAAGTAATTCTTCCGAATTAATCTTTACGCTATTGACAGCTTTGCTGACCTGATAATAATCGATGATATCATCGGGAAAGAGGGGGAGCTTACAGTAGCACGAAAAATTAACACAATTGATAATCTTATAAATAATAAGATTGATATGGTAAGGATAAATCTATTTATTGAATTGAATTATATAAGAATAAAGCCTTTAACTAAATAATAAAAATGGCGAGAAAACCATATACTGGAGGTCCTTTAAACAAGTTGAATGGGAAAGCAGGTATTAGTGCCCCATACAGGTCTGTTCCAGTAAGCAAGCTTGTAAGGAAACATAATCCTAAAAGTGCAGCTGAACTCGAAAAATTAATAGAAGAACATGTTGGTGGCGGATGTTCTTGTGGGGTGATTAGTCAAGGAACTATTCAGGACTTTGGCAAAAATTTATATGAAGCTCAAAAAGAATATTGGGGTGAATATAAATTTACTTTAGATGAATGTATCCAATGGGAATATGATCTCTTTATTCTTCAAATGTTAAAAGGAACAAGGATGGAAGATAAATGCAAGGAAGAACTTACTTCTAAATTAGGAAAAGATTATTCGGTAAAGGATACCAGTAATTTTATAGATGAAGAATTACGTGTAGACCTTGAAGTATATAGGGGTGAAAAATTGATAGCAGGTATTCAAGTTAAGCCTGAATCATTTAATAAAGTTCGTTCAAGTGTCCAGTTATTTAACAAAAATGCCAATGAACAATATGGATATCCTGTCTTGTACGCTGATTACAATTATGAGAAAGAAAAATTTTTAGAGCTTGATGAAATAACAACCGAAATAAGGAAACTATAAGAGTTTACCCTTTGTAGACTTTAAGTAACATTTGTATATTATTTTATGATGATTGAAGAGACTCAACACAGCATATTTTTTGGTAACGCGAAAAATTTATCGCGTATAGACGATAATTCAGTATCATTAGTTATTACCTCTCCTCCCTATCCAATGATAGAAATGTGGGATGATAGTTTTTCCTCTCAGAACCCACAAATTAAAAAGGCATTAGATGGTGATAAACCAATGCAAGCATTTGAGTTAATGCATAAGGAATTAGATGAAGTTTGGAAAGAATGTAAGAGGGTTCTGTGTGATGGGGGATACGCTTGTATTAATATTGGTGATGCGACCAGAACAGTTAATAAAAAATTTCAATTATTTCCGAATCACGCGAGAATAATTTCAGCATTTCTTGATCTTGGATTTTCTGACTTGCCTAATATCATATGGAGAAAACAAACTAATGCTCCAAATAAATTTATGGGTTCTGGTATGTTGCCTCCTGGGGCATACGTAACTTTAGAACATGAATATATCTTAGTATTTCGTAATGGAAATAAGCGGGAATTTAAGTCGGAAAATAAGTCGAATCGTAGAAAAAGTGCATATTTTTGGGAAGAGCGGAATCAATGGTTTTCAGATCTATGGGATCTAAAAGGTGCACGTCAATATTTGAGTGATAATGAAGCACGAGAGCGAAGCGGTGCATTCCCTTTTGAGGTACCTTTCCGTTTAGTCAATATGTTTTCTGTAAAAGGTGATACTGTTTTAGATCCTTTTGTAGGTACTGGTACAACTTTACTTGCTGCAATGTCATCAGGCAGGAATAGTATAGGCTATGAGATTGAAAAAAGCTTTGCACCTATTATCCAAAATACGCTGACATCAGATTCGAGTCTTGAAATAATAAATAATGCTGTTCGTAATCGAATTGTTAGTCACAAAGAGTTTGTTAAAAAAAGAATTGATGAAAAGGGAGCTGATAGTTTAAAATATACTAATGAATGGTTCGATTTTCCTGTAATGACTCGGCAAGAGAAAACATTAGCTATTCAATTTATTAAGTCTATTGAGGAGTCAGGGAATAACACGTTTACGGCATCTTATATTGAAGATGCAGTGTTAGACTATCTTGGTGAGCAAACTCTTTTCTCGGAAGCCGTGGATTAGAAATCAAACTGTATCGTTATACCACCTTTCTTCTTTTCGTAGTAAATAATATCTGCATTTATTGATTCTGATAAACTATCTTTTGACCAACATACTTGGGACGTGTAGCTTGGGAGTTTTGGTTAGTAAGAGTTATTAATTGAGTTGTAGATTTTGGAAAGTTTGGAGCATCAGTTACAATCGCTTTTTTAAGCTCATTATTTTTGATTTTGCTCTCTTTCATAAAGTTAATACTTGATTTGAATAGTGCTTAGAATTATTAAAGGCTTTGATGATATTGATAAGGAGAGTCAATGCAAAAGTTATGGTATTTCGACACTGGTAATAAGTTTATTTAACTGGTGATATCAATCTCGAAAATTGTTATAATGGCATTCGATGTTAATTACTCTTTAAAACGAAATAATTTTAGTTAAAACCCGGGAGCTACGCTATGGCTTTAGCAAAAAAAAGTATTGAAGAATTACTTGGTGATGAAGCGGAAGATCTGCTGACACACGAATGTGAAACGATTCCAAAAGATAAGTTGCATTTACCCAGCCCAACATATGTCGATGATATGCTGGGAGGATCTGATCGAAATCCGCGTGTATTGCGAAGTTTGCAAACATTGTTGGATAATGGTCGATTGGGGGGCACAGGATACTTGTCTATTTTACCTGTTGATCAAGGTGTTGAGCATTCGGGTGGAGCTTCATTTGCCCCTAATCCTGATTATTTTGATCCGGAAAAAATTGTTCAACTTGCTATTGAAGGTGGATGCAATGGCGTAGCATCGACATTTGGAGTGTTGGGATCTGTAGCGCGCAAATATGCCCACAAGATTCCTTTTATCGTTAAGATTAATCATAACGAGCTGATGACCTATCCCAATGAGTACGATCAGATTATGTTCGGATCGGTAGAGCGTGCTTTTGATATGGGAGCTGTTGCGGTTGGAGCAACTATTTACTTCGGATCTAAGGAATCAAACCGTCAAATTCAGGAAGTGGCCAAAGCATTTGAGCGGGCGCATGAGTTGGGAATGGCTACTATACTATGGTGCTATACGAGAAACTCAGCGTTTAAAGTGGATGGTAAAGATTATCATTCTGCGGCTGATCTTACCGGTCAGGCGAATCACTTGGGTGTAACCATGCAGGCAGATATCATCAAACAAAAACAGCCAACTACAAATGGAGGATACAAGGCGCTTAATATGGGCGATTCTTCGTATGGAAAGTTGGATGAGGATATTTATGACGAGCTCTCCAGTGACCATCCCATCGACTTGACACGTTACCAAGTAGCTAATGATTACATGGGGCGTGCGGGATTGATTAACTCGGGCGGCTCTTCCGGCAAAAATGATTTTGCCCAAGCAGTCCGTACTGCAGTAATTAATAAAAGAGCTGGTGGTATGGGATTGATCAGTGGGCGTAAGGCATTTCAGCGTCCTATGGAAGAAGGCGTTCAGCTATTGAACTTTATTCAGGATGTTTATCTTGATGACGATATTACGGTAGCATAACAAGTCTCCTAACTTTTTAGGCCTTATGGAGTTTTCCATAAGGCCTTTTTTATGAAATAGTTTGTAGTCATATTATGGAGTAATCATTTATTTTTTGATGATTTATATCAAATCCACACGAGGAAAAATAGCTACTTAATTCTACTGTAGAACTACTTTTTTGTCAAAGAAAGAAGAACAAATACAAGAGGATCCAAAGAGATATTTTTCCAAAAAATATCTCTTTATTTCTATTGGATTAAGTGTAGCCACAATGGCATTTGTCATTTGGCTAACATACACACCCGGGGTATTAACGCATCTTAAGGCGAAGCGACTTCCGGGTATTTTTATTGCGGTAGTAGTTTCTTTTATGCGATTGGGGTTTTCAGCTGCAAAGATCAGGTATTTATCAGAGAAAGCGCTCGATTGGGTGGCATCTTTCAGGGTAATGCTGAGTTGGGATTTCACCTCCTCGATCACGCCATCGGTCGTTGGTGGCGCCCCCATGGCTACTTATGCTTTGACAAAGGAGGGATTTAATTTTGGACAATCTACGGCCATCATGCTTTATAGCCTGCTGCTTGATCAGCTATGGTTTGCAATGGCGGTACCAATTCTATTAATTTCCGGAATTTTCTTCGAGGTAGTGCCGAATAATACCGGATTTATTGGCCACGCTTCGATGATGTTACTTTATGTTGGCTTATTAAGTTATGCCGGCCTGATGGCTTACGGTGTATTGAAAAATCCCAATGCTATTCGCAAAGTTGTACACTGGTTATTTAAACTTCCCTTTTTGCGACGTTGGAAAGATACCGTTGCCGGTGAAGTGGATAATTTGGTTGAGTATGCACACGAGCTTCGGAAGAAACCCAAGAGCTTTCTGTTCAAAGCATTTTTTCTGTCTACAATGTCGTGGTTATGTCGCATTGCCCTGCCGACAATTGTAGTACTGAGTTTACTCCCGGCTGATGTTATCTTATCAGTTTTGCGCAGCCTGGCTATGAATCTGGCCTTTCTTATAATGCCTACTCCCGGCGGTAGTGGTGGAGTTGAGGGACTGTTCGCTATTTTCCAGGGGCCACTTATGGATCGGAAAGCCTTTATCGGATTGGCGGTTTTTGCCTGGCGGGTAATTAGTTACTATATCAGCATCGGATTGGGAATGATGGCCACGACCTGGTATATCAACCGTTCCATGGTAGATACTTTGAGTGATGAGGCTGCCGAAGAAAAGATTGAGAGCGATTTACCATCCTAAAATAACGAGTATTTATGCCTAAAGATCGGATACAATATGTTTGTGGAGATTGTGGACACACTTCTACCAAATGGTTGGGGAACTGTCCCAATTGCGGCGCTTGGCATACGTTTAAGGAATTCAAGGTAGAACGGAAGACCAAGTCCGAGAAGGAACATAAAGGTAAGGTAGAGGGGATTGAGCAATCAGAGCCCCCGCAAAAGCTCGACGAAATTGATACCGAATCACAGGAGCGGTTTTTGAGCAGGATTCAGGAGTTTGACCGCGTGCTGGGCGGGGGATTCGTCTCAGGTTCATTTGTACTAATTGGTGGTGACCCCGGTATTGGAAAAAGTACGCTCACGCTGCAGATTGGGAAAGCAAATCCGGAGTTGAAGATTTTGTACTGTGCTGGAGAAGAATCAGCGGGACAAATTAAACAGCGCGCAAAACGCTTGGGAGTAAGTTCAGATAACTTCTACATATATACCGAAACGGACATTAATAAAGTGCTTAAACAAGCACAGAAACTTGATCCCGATCTGTTAGTTGTTGATTCTATTCAGACGGTATATCGTACAGAGTTAACAAGTATGGCCGGAAGCATTCAGCAGGTTAAGGAGTGTGCGGCGCTGTTGCAGCAGCTGGCTAAAAAGCAGGATATAACCACGTTAGTCATTGGACACGTAACGAAGGAGGGTACTATTGCAGGTCCCCGCGTGCTGGAGCATATGGTAGATACCGTGTTGCAATTTGAAGGCGACAGCAATTACAATTATCGAATGCTACGCAGTATAAAAAACCGATTTGGACCGGCACAAGAAGTCGGGGTTTTTGAAATGAAAGAAACCGGGCTGGAAGATGTGCTAAACCCATCTCAGCTATTTCTTTCAGAGTACAACAGCAAGGTAAGTGGGAATGCTGTAATTTGCTCGATTGAAGGGTCGCGTCCACTATTGGTGGAAGTACAGGCCTTGGTAACGCCCAGCAACTATGGAACACCACAGCGCACGGCTACAGGCTTTGACCATCGACGCCTATCGTTGTTATTGGCAGTGTTGGAAAAACGTGGGGGCTATCAGTTTTCTGGTCAGGATGTATACCTAAATATAGCGGGGGGATTAAAAGTGAACGATCCGGCTGCTGATTTAGGAGTAACCCTGGCATTAGTATCAAGCTTTTTGGATAAGCCGATTTCTAATAAAGTAGCATTTTTAGGAGAAGTGGGGCTGGGAGGAGAAGTGCGGACGGTGAATAAAATTGATCACCGTCTTACCGAGATCAACAAGCTTGGATTTGGTCATGCTATCATTCCAAAATCAAATGCGGTGCAAGATAGCAAAGACCTGAAAACAAGTGGTGTAGCAGATATTTCATCAGCGATAAAAAAAGCCCTTTAGCTTGAACTAAAGAGCTTTTCAAAAATCGTAAAAATATTGTTAATACTGGTTTCGCTTCCGTCTGCGCTGTTCACGGATGTTTTTCTTCAATGCCTGACGACATTGATACCGATTCCCAATAGCGATTTTGAACAATATCCAAGAGTTTGATCTTGTGCTGGGCGGGGGTTTTGTCTCTGGTTCTTTTGTAGGTACTGGTACAAGCTTGCTTGCTGCAATGTCATCAGGCAGAAATAGTATAGGCTATGAGATTGAAAAAAGTTTTGCACCTATTATCCAAAATACGCTGACATCAGATGCGAGTCTTGAAATAATAAATAATGCTGTTCGTACTTGGTGAGCAAACTCTTTTCATGGAAGCCGTGGATTAGAAATCAAATTGTATCGTTATTCCACCTTTTTTCTTTTCGTAGTAAATAATATCAGCATTTATTGATTCTGATAAACTGCCTTTTGACTTATATGTTGTAGGTTTTATACTCACTGGCTCCCCATTGATATAGCCATCGATACCTTTACTCTCATCACTTTTATTAGCAAGCTGATAAGTTGTGTTTTTCATGTCAGCCACTTTTTTTAAAATAGCTTCTTGAAAACGTAGTCCGGCAAAAGTTTTGTAAAGTACTAAGTCCTCAACCCATGTTTCAATCATTTCACGGTCAATCTTTGACATAGCCTTCTTCATTTTATTGACCATTTTCTCAATTTTATCACTTGCTTTTTTACGGGCTTTAGGGTGCTTTTTCTCATACCAATTTTTCCACTCTTCAAATGTCCTACCGTCAAACTCTTGGATTAAATCGCTCATTTGCCCTACAACCTTGGGGCGTGTACCCTGAGCATTTTGGTTGGCTATATTTATAAGTTGCGTAGTGTATTTTGGAAAGTCAGGAGATTCACCAATTACAGTTTCTTTAATTTCGTCATTGTAAATTTTTACTTTTTTACTCATAAGTCCTTGAATAATCTACTTAACGAAATCCCAAAGCCTTTAGCAATTTTTTCTAAATTGACAAGAGATACGTTTCTTTTACCAAGTTCTATACTTGCTATATAGGTCCTATCTAAGCCACAGAGATGTGCGAACTCTTCTTGACTTAAATCCCGATCATGCCGAAGCTCTCGGATTCTATTTCCTATTTTAGTTTTAATATCCATTAGATTTACAATAGCATAATTGTTGGCGATACGTCAACGGACTATGAGTCACATTTCAAATTAGTTCTCTTGAAATATTACAGAGTTAGGCACAAGAAATTTACCTTGAAAAAATAACAACAAAACTAATCGACCTTTGAAATAATGGATAAGTGACTTCTGGATCTTTAGCAGCATAGTTTTCCTATGCATGTAGGCTGCATTCTCGAATAAAAAGTATATGGACCTGTATATACGTCCCGGTTCCAGCCGGGAGAAAAGGGAAGAGGTAATTGAAGAGTTTTATCGGAAGGAGTTAAAGAATCAGATCCCGTCGCTGATTGATAAGTGGGAGCAAAAAATGGAAATAAAGGATTGACAATTCCTCCAAATGAAGACCAAATGGGGGTCGCGCATTACGGAGGATCAAAAGGTCATCCTCAATCTTGAGCTGGTCAAAAAGTTGACCGAGTGTCTGGAATATGTAATTGTCCATGAGATGGTGCACTTAGAAGAACGTTTGCATAACGAGCGATTTAAGAAGCTGCTGGATAAATATATGCCCTCCTGGAGAGCACGACGCGAGCAGTTAAGTGAGCTGGTTTTTTGAATGTATGAGGAGATAATTTAATGGCAGAAATTGTGAATACAGGTTCAAGATTATATTGTAGCATAAATAGTGTTTAGAGCTCGTAGCAAGTATATTGATGGTCGTGATGCTCGCAAAATCTTGATATGTCTTGACTGTTTTAGGGGTAAGAGGAAGTAACATTACTCTCCTTTATGACCAATAAAACAGACTGTCCCATCAACTTTTGAAACGGAAAGGAATTTCGATGATCCAACCCTTGGTTCATCGAGCAGTGAAAAACTGATTAATATTTCATTATTGGGATTAGACCGGTATATCCTACTTGGGGGGGATTATTCGGAATGTACTTCCAATTCAATGTTATTACTCAAGAATTTTCTGGCAAGTTTTAAGGCTTCTTTTTCATTCATGGAATTTATATTATTGTTTCCTTCTTGAGGATAAATAAGATTCAAAGTTTAAGCAATAATCATGTATTCCTGATGAATAGGTTTTTTACCCCCATAAAAAAATATAGCTATATATTAATTGGACTCACTTTTTTAATAGCAACATTCTTTTTACCTAATCCTGCAAATGCTCAGTCAGACTTTTCGAAATCACAGAGGGTAACTGTGATTGATAGTATGGAAGTACCTGCGAACTTAAGTAGAATGCAGGTGGAAGACGATCTTCTGAAGCAGGCGCGAAAACGAGCGGTTGAGCAGGTTACAGGGGTAAGAGTTAATGTAGCAAATGTGAGTATTGCTACAGAAAGTGGAAACGATGTGTTTGAATCATATCAAGAACTGGTTCGAAATTCGGTTTCAGGACGTATAATTCAGGAAAGTGAACCAAAATTCTCGTGGGGGAGTAGCCAGGTCCTTTATATACACTACTCTGCTACCGTTGCCAAAGAAACTGAATCTCGGGATCAATATTTTGATGTGGAGATGGAAATAAACAAGCCTGTATTTACTGTAGGTGGAGAAATGCAGTTAACAGTTGAACTATCAAAAGATGCTTACATAACCATCTTTTCCATAACAGAGGGTGGCAAGGTAAGTGTTCTTTTCCCAAATGCATATATGACAGAAAATTTTGTAGATGGTAGTACTCAGCGCATTATCCCGAATGATAAAGAGAAAGATAAATTATCATTCACTCTTCAGTCTCAATCAGACAATCCTAAGTCGAAATATGCCGAACTATTGTTGTGTATAGCGACTAAGGAAAAAGTATCATATGATAAGCTTCAAACTGATATGAAGTACAATTCTAACTGGCTCGAGCTTAACCGGTGGTTAATGAAAATTCCAAGAGATCATTGGGCTCAATCTTACGTCTCCTATCAGGTATTTCCAAAGTAGGCCAATGCGATTACAGATAAGAATAGGGAATCATAAAATGACCAAGTGAAAGGTTATTGCTAAAAAAAATACAATTAATGATTCTTAGCATCATAATTATTAGATTCTTTATTTATAAATAAATAAACATCTTAAATATGGTTTTGGGGAATAAAGCTACTCTTGTAAGAATAATAAAGTCATGTGTGATTGCGTATTTTATCTTTTCTACTTCACCAGCTAATTCGCAAAATATTTATGAATTAGATCAACAAAATGATCTCAATGATGTTCATATTACCAATGAAAATATTTCTTGGATGGTTGGAAGGGATGGAACAGTATTAAAGATTAATAAATCAAGTGAGCCTACAAGGATAGACTTAAAAACCAATAAGTGGTTGAAAAGTATATATTTTACTAATGCTAATGAAGGTTGGATTGTTGGGAGTGACGGAGTAGTCTACCATACAAAAGACAAAGGGGACACATGGACTAAACAAGAGTCCAATGTTGAAAAATCTCTACGTGGAGTTTATTTCTTTGGAAGTCAACATGGATGGATTGTTGGAAATGATGGCTTGATTTTATCTACAAGTAATGGAGGTAAGGACTGGAAAAAACGATATTTCAACGAAAGTATAATTCTCGAAAGTGTTTATGCTCTTGATTCAAAAAATGTATGGATTGTAGGAAATAAAGGAACAGTTATTAATACATTTGATGGCGGTGAAACCTGGAACAAAATCAAGTACACAGGTAATTGGTTAAGATCAATTTATTTCGTTGATAATCAGCATGGATGGATAGTTGGACAAAATGGTACAATTCTAAAAACTGATGATGGGGGTAAAACGTGGGATAAACAGGTAAGTGGAACAAAAAAATGGTTAAATGACGTTTTCTTTGTGTCGAAAAATGAAGGGTGGTGTGTTGGAGATAATGGTCTAATTCTGGAAACTAATAATGGTGGAAGTACCTGGATACCAAAAGAAAGCAACACGTCCAATTTTCTCAGAGGTATATACTATAAAGAATCTGGAATTGTGGTCGGGGAAGCGTCGATGGCATTTAATTTTTCTAAAGATGAATTAAAATATTTTGTCCCTTCTAATGACAAGAAATTAAGCGAAAAAAAATTATCGAGACCTCCTGATATAAAAGTGTCAGATCCAATTTACAGAGATTCAAATGGAGATAATCGATTAGAAGGAAAGGAAAATGCCACGATTACTTTTGTCCTTTCTAATGAAGGAGAAGGACCAGCAAAGAATATTCAAATTAGTGGAAATACTAACTCTGCCATTGAGGGGTTAAAAGCACAAGTCGGAAATATAAAACCTGGTGAAAAACGTAGTATTTCTCTCACCTTAAGGGGGGAGAAGCATATACAGGATGGTGAGGCTGAAATAACATTTAATTTTACAGAAGCGAGTGGGTTTGAACCAGCTCCTATTCGATTAACTATTCCTACTCTTGCCTATCGACCTCCAAATTTGAAAATTACAGACGTAGCCGCTGAAGACGACCAGGGACGAGGTATTATTAAGCCGGGTATTGTTGTTAATATTACAGTAAGAGTTCAAAATAAAGGCGTCGGTACGGCTGAAAATGTCAAAGTTAGTCTACGTGCTGGAGATAACATTTTTATTGGTGGAAAAGAACGAGGAACATACTCAGAAACTATTGGAAAACTTGAGTCTGGAGACTGGCATGACATTTCGTTTGAAGCTTTTAGTAATAACCGAGCGGAAAGTTTTGCTATCAATGCGACCGTTGAGGAATCGAATGGTAAATATGGAGTTGCTGATCAAAGCCTTGGCCTTGAAATGGATGAGCAACAATTAACTATGCGTGAATTAGAAATAAAGGGTCAAGAAATTGAAGAAAATAGAAATCGTGAAGCTCCTTCCCTAAAGGTTGATATTGAAAATAATATCCCAAAAACTAATGACATAAATAGTGATGCCATTGCTGTTATCATTGGCAATCAAAACTATCGTGGGGATACTCCCGATGTAGCTTATGCCCTCCGTGATGTTTCTATGATGCGTGAGTATTTACAAACAACTTTCGGATTTAAGCCTGGAAACATTTTGTATTATGAAAATGCCTCCTTGGGCGATATGAGAACATTATTTGGAACAGAATCAGGACCGGGTAGGATTCAGGATTTAGTCCATGATGGAGAAAGTGATGTATTTGTATTCTACTCTGGTCATGGGGCACCAAGTACTGATGACGGTACTGGTTATTTGATGCCCGTTGATGGCAATACCAATAATTTAGATGCAACAGGATATAAATTGGACTTGTTATATGAAAATCTTTCAAAAATTAATTCCAACTCTACAACCGTAGTAATTGATGCTTGTTTTTCTGGTGCTTCCGGGTCGGGTGAAATGTTAATAAACAAAGCTTCACCGATTGGCATAAAAGTAAATAATCCTGCCGAAAATTTAGGGGATGATGTTGTGGTTGTGGCTGCAGCAAGTGGAAGTCAGATAGCCAGTTGGTATACGGAAAAACGTTATGGGTTACTAACCTACTTTTTTCTAAAAGGAGTAAAAGGAAATGCAGATCTAAATGGAGATAAAAAAATTACAGTTGGAGAACTACGAAAATATTTAACGGATTCCTCTGATGGGTTACCTTATAAGGCACGAGCTCTCTACGGTAGAGAACAAATCCCTCAGGTGTTTGGAAATGATAATAAGGTTGTTTTAGAATTGGATTGAAAATACGAAGTAAATTATTTGCTTATGAAAATATCAAGAGAGTTACATTGAGCCTGCCTGGGAGGAGCAGGCTTTTTCTATTGTTTTCTTATACTCAGTATATGGTATCTCGATAGTTATCTTTACTTTATTATATTCTGTTTTAAAAAAAATCATTTACATCCCCAATCAGTTGGCTTTAATGCAATTAGAGAAGAAATCACTGCGAGAAACAATCAACAAGGCTTTTCTCAAGGAGACGGTGAACCGATCTACGGTTAATTATTTTAAGTCGAAACTGGGACAGCTACTGGCTAATATAGAGTTGGCGGAGAAGAAAGTGGAATATGAGGAGGAGATAAATCAGTTGATCAATGATTTGTATAAAATAAATCCTGAAGAGATGTCTATCATCGAGGAAGTTGTAGATTAACTAATTCGTTATCGATATGAATCTATCCTTCAATTCTGATTTTACAATTAAAGGAGAGTTTTGGAGACCAGAAGCTCCTGAAAACATTGTGAATGGTAGGATTGAATATGGCTCCGACAATGAAATTAAACTGATTCTATATGGTCAGTTCTCAGGGTCTTTGGATGAAGTGAGTATAATTAACGGGACAAAAAATGGTGGGCAAGATTTAACACTGATAAATAATTTAGTTAAAAATGCTCAGGGTGGATTGGAAAAATTCACCGAAGTGACCTATTCCTGTGAATATATTTTTTATGGCAATTTATATGAAAGAGAAGAAGATATAAAGTTTGATATAATCTCATTTAGTTATACAAATCTGGATGAATGGTTTAATCATGACTGCTTTAATTACGACGGTATATTAACGGATGATTGGAGAGTCTCGATTAGTCATTTGCCTTCTAAAGAGATTGAGATACAAAGTGAGAAGTTTACACTTGAAACATCTTCTTCATTTAAATTAGGAACTTCTCTTGGTACTCATGTAGAAATTGACTTCTCTACTTTTTGGATTTTAAAATCTGATCAAAAGCTATCCATTGCTTATCTGGTAGACTGCATTAAACTTATACAAAATTTTTTGACTCTTTGTGTAGATACCGCCTGTTCTACCCAGTTTATTAATGCACAGAGCTTGGAAGAGGATAGGGGCTCAATACAGATTGTTAGGTCAAGAAGCTTTGATAATGACTACCAGAAAAAGATGCACCATGATATGGTAATCACCTACCAAGATATTGAGGATAGGATAGACTTAGTGCTAAATAACTTATTTGATCTAAAAAATAGTTTTGAATCAATTGTTAATCTATTCACAGCTAATTATTACAAATCAGATACGTATCAAGAGATACGTTTTTTGAATTTAACTCAGGCCTTTGAAGCATATTTCAGGTTAACTAAAGATACTTTATATATATCAAAGGATAGGTATGAGGAGCTTACTGATAAACTAATGAGTTGCTACCCATCAGAGAGTAATCATGCCTTAAAACAAAAGATTAATAGTACAATCAAATATGCGAATGAATACTCATTAAGGAAGAAGCTAAAAGTCTTTATAGGTTCTTTTGAGTCCAAAACCTTGGAGTACTTCGGGATTGAAGCTTCAACATTTGTTGACACTACTGTTTCGAATCGAAATTACTATACCCATTACGACAAAGACCTTAAAGAAGATGCCCTGAAAGGAGTAGAACTATTGAAAAGGGAAATCAAGCTAAAATATCTTCTTTTGATATATCTTTTTAAAGATTTAGGATGCAGTGAAGAGCTGGTTTTGAATGGTATTAAAGAAAGTGGACATGCAAGCTTCTTCATTCAAAAGGCATAAAAGTTCTAATACAGAAGACCCATAATTATGGAAAAACAATTTGAATATCTCGTAAAGCTGGCCAAGAAATATCAAACCTATGAGGAGGATGACCAGGCATTATTTGATGCTTTGCAAAGTCTGGATCGAGATAAGCTAAACAGTATTTATGAGGAATATGGTGATCCTAATTTGGGGTATGAGCCCGTCAACATGCTTCGCGCCGAGGTTGCAGGAAAATTGTTAAATGGTGATGAGTTCAATCCAGAGACTGTTGAAATAATAAAAGGAAGCATTATTGATAAAAAAACGAGGGAACTTGAGTATTTGCCCCAAGAGCAGTTGGATACGATCGAATCTTCCACTAAAAAAACAGATGCTTTTTCAAACTGGAAAAGATATTGGTCTTTATTTCATACCTTTTTTTATCGAGATGCTGTAAAAGAAACAGTGCGTCAATATTTAAAACAGATCAGTAATGATTTAATTATAGAATTAGATTTACCTGATTACAAAGTCCATTTTGTAGATTTTAACGGTGTCAGAAATTTGGGTAGAGATTTTTGCTGGTTAGCATTGTATCCCGCAAGTAAAGAATCACACAAAGAAGCCTACCAATTTTTTATCAGGTTCAGCAGTGAGCCCAAGGCTGGATTAATGGCTGGTAGGACCTTAAAAGATTCATTAGATGAGGGTCAGCCAGAAGAAAAATTGGAAAATGTATCGTCTTATGCAGGAATAGTAGAGATACATCGTGAGTTAAAAGAAGAGATATTACAGCGTAATCAAGGTCCTCGTAATTATTTTAAATTTAGTCCAGGATCTCAGGCCATAGATTGGGATTGGTTTAAAGAAGAAGAAAGGATTGGGGTGGGATATAAGGATCTTGGAATGGGGGATATTTCCGATGCCAAGAGCAGGCAGGAACTCAACGAAAAGGCTGGGCTACCCACTGATAGTGAATCCAATCAAACTTGGAATACTTGGTTGTTTAAAACGGCTAAAATAGGGGATGTTGTATTTGCCAATCAGGGTGTAAATAAAGTATTAGGGATTGGTATTATTACCGGTGAATATGAATATCATGAAGGGGATAAATATCCCCATCAACGCAAGATGAAATGGCTTACGACTAAAGTTTATGAGTATAAGTCAGAAACCTATCAGAACTATACCAATCTGTTCCGGCCAGACACATTCAGTCCAACTAAAACGTGGCAGTTCATTTTTAATGAGTATGTGCGTCTCTATCCTGAGTTGTCAGAAGTTTTTGATAAGCATGACTTGGACTATAGTACAGTTGATGCTACGACCCAAGACATAGATTCTGAAATTGATGAGCAAACAGAGACTAATTATTGGTGGCTAAATGCCAATCCATCTATATGGAGCCTTAGCGATCAGAAAGTGGGAGACCGGCAAACTTATACGTCTCGTAACGAGAAGGGAAATAAACGAAGGATCTATAAGTATTTTGAGTCGGTCCAGCCTGGGGATTTAATAATTGGATATGAGAGCAGCCCTTCAAAGCAGATTCGGGCTATCATGCAGATTACCGAAGAGCTGCATCAATCCGAAGATGAAGGGGAAGTTATTGAGTTTGAGGTTATTGAAAAACTTGAAGTACCGGTAAGCTGGAATGAGTTAAAGAGTGATCCCAGCCTCAAAGACTGTGAGGTGTTTATCAACAATCAGGGCAGCCTTTTTTCCCTGACCGAAGAGGAGTATGATATTATTCGGGCAACGATTGATCAAAAGAATATATCCGAAGAGCGAAAGTTGGAAAGCAGTACCCGGAAGCCGTACGATTTTGATGAAGATCCAGATAAACCCTTTTTGTCCAGAAGTAAGTTTGATGAGATTATCTCAATCCTACAACGCAAGAAGAACATTATCTTGCAGGGGCCTCCCGGAGTGGGTAAAACGTTTATCGCTCGGAAACTGGCTTATCAAATTATGGGATATGAAAACGATTCCCAGATTGAGGTTGTACAGTTTCATCAATCTTATAGCTATGAAGATTTTATCCAGGGACTCCGCATAACCGAAAGTGGTACGAATCTTCGCAATGGCATCTTTTATGAGTTTTGCCAAAAAGCACATACCCACAAAGAACGGGATTTCTTCATTATCATTGATGAGATTAATCGGGGTAATTTGAGTAAGATTTTTGGTGAGCTACTGATGCTTATTGAAGCTGATAAAAGAGATCCTAAATTTGCCACTAAGCTTACTTATGCTGAAGATGAAGAAGATACCTTCTACGTTCCCCCCAACCTGCACCTCATAGGGACCATGAATACCGCGGACCGTTCGCTATCTATTATTGATTATGCTCTACGCCGCCGTTTTGCTTTCATAAGCTTAGAACCAAAATTTGAAGACAATTTTTTGGCTTTCCTTGATAGTCAGGGTATTTCCCAATCATTGAGCGGCCATATCCAGTCATCCATTAAAAAAGTAAATAAGGTTATTAAACAAGATCTGAATGAGGGATTTCGGATCGGTCATAGTTACTTTTGTACATTCGAAAACAATCAAAGTGAGGATAAGTGGTATCAGGAAACCATTGAGTATGAGATTAAACCCTTACTTGAAGAGATCTGGTTTGATAACTCCGATCAGGTAAAAAAGATGTATGAAAAACTAAGCCGCTAACTACATGCAGATACCTGTTGAAAACATATATTTTTTGCTCTGCTATGCCTGGGACAAGCTTGAGGAAAAGGATCGGGTTAATGTTTCTACTGATGGTACAAATGATCTTCTCGAATTACTTTCCCAGGTGTTAATTAATGGATCCCGCATTCTTCTGAAGCGCGGGCTGGAACATGATTATGTGGCAGTTACCGAGGAAAATGTTGGGGTAAAAGGAAAATTGGAAGTTAGCAAATCTGTTAAACAAAATTCCTTCCAACGGCTGCGCGCCGTATGTAGCTATGATGAGTATTCGGCTGATATACTGCATAACCAGATACTTTATACAACCTTATTTAAGCTGTTGTATGCTGCTGATCTGGATGAAAGGATAAGAGATAATATCCGAAAGGTTCTACGGCGGTTCCCTCGGATCCAGATTTTAGATCTTAGTCCATTTGTGTTTGACCAAATAAAGATCCACAGGAATAATCGGTTCTATGAGTTTTTACTGAACGTCTGCCAGCTTATCTATGAAAATCAGTTGCCCAACGAAGAAGAGGGTACCTGGACCTTTTCTGATGTTACCCGTGATGAAAAGAAGATGGCTACGCTATTCGAAAAGTTTGTACTGAACTTCTATAAAGTTGAACATCCTGAGTGGGATGTCAGCGGAGAGTATATCTATTGGAGCTTCGATTCCGATGATGATACTAACCTGGAGTTCCTCCCAAGAATGGAAACCGACATTACTTTACGGAAGCCAGATGAAAAGATCATCATAGATACGAAGTATTATCAAGAGACGATGCAAAACAGTTATGAAACTGATAAGGTAAAGTCTGGAAATCTCTATCAACTGTATAGCTACTTGATGCATCAAGAGAATGGTACTCCACGTAATTTTAAGACCAAAGGGATGCTATTGTATCCTACGATTTCAGAAGAATATAATCTGAAGTATCGATATAAAGATCATCCAATTGAGATTCGGACGGTTAATCTCAATCAGCACTGGGAGGGAATCAAGGAGCGGTTGATGGCTATTATTTAAATAAACTTTATCAATTTCAGGCAATCGTGATGACCTTCCATCTGGATCATATAGGAGCTAAATAATAATGATTAGAGGTAGTACACAGTATTATAGGACCCAAGTGTGACCCAAATCCAAATCTCAACTCATTATTAATCAAAACAAAAAAGCCTCTGAATAGGTGTAAGTTGTTGCTATTCAAAGGCTTAGTAGAGAGTACGCCTGAGAGGATTCGAACCCCTAACCTCCTGATCCGTAATCAATGTGAGATATTGCTGTGCGTGGCACAGGCCGCGATTTTGGGGTTTCATGTAGTACTATTTGTAGTACCGAAGGGGAACTGGGGGAAATGGTTTCCCGAAAATTATCCTGTGTTTATATGGCTGATTTACATTGCAAACGAATCTATTATTGTAGAAAATATGGTAATCCTATCAGAAGTTGTTAGTTCGACAAGGAAGAGTATTCTAATTAAAGCGTATCTATTTTACGCATTATTTGCAGGAGGAATATCTGTAATAAATGCATTACTTGAACCTTTTACATCTGCCTTTGTAAAGGTTAGTACGAAGTGGGTCCCTTCGCCTTTAGATTCATAGTTATATTTACCGTCTAATTGCTGAGACAATGTGTTAATTAATTGAAGTCCCAACGAATCGGTATTCTGGGAGGCCTGAAAATCCGGTGGAAGCCCCTTTCCATTATCTGATATTCGAAGTGTGACAATGCTATGTGCTTTTTTTATTTCCAGCTGAAGGGTTCCTTGGTCTTTATCGTCAAAGGCATGTTTGAAGACGTTCGTAACAACTTCATTAATAATAAGGGAAACCGGTACGGCTTGGTTGATATTCAGATTAATCTCCTCTAACTCATATGAAATATCTTAATCAATCTTGGGTTGAAACGTTTTAGCAATATTGGTTACTAGTTTTCTAATATTTGTGCCGAATTCTACGCTTGAAAGACTTTTTGATTGATAGAGCAGTTCGTGGATTGTTCCCATAGTTTGAACACGGCTGACGCTGTCCGTTAATTTTTGCCTGAGCGTTGGGTCATCTTCATCAAAGGCCTGGAGTTGCATCATACTTGAGACCACGGCCAAATTGTTTTTCACTCGGTGATGTATTTCGGCCAGGAGCGTGTCTTTTTCTTTAAGGGAATCTTGCAACGCCCGCTCATGCTGTTTTTGTTCTGTAATATCAGTCAATGTGCCGCGCACTATGACTCCTTGTCCCCGTTCATCTCGTTCAATGACACGTCCGGTTACCGATAACCAATGTATTGAATCGTCGGGATACACTACACGGAAGTCAAAGCTATAATCATCAGGCCCGCCCGGGGCTACAGCATTCTGAATGAAGGAATGAGAATACTCCCGGTCGTCGGGATGTGTGGAATTTAGAAATGTATTGATATCCCATTTGTCTTGCCAGTCAAGTCCATATAACTGGTCGTGATTCTTGGAGCGGCTCATGGAATTCGTATTGAAATCATATTCCCAAACGGCAATATCTGCCTGCTCGGTGGCCAGGCGCAACCGCTCCTCGCTTTCAGCTAATTTCATTTCATACCGCTTGCGATCGGTAATGTCCAAAAACGTGACAGCGCACTGTTTCGGACCAGCCGGAAAAGCAGAAATATTATAATAATTTCCTAATAGTTCCGAGCCTTCTTCAAACTGAATTGTGTTGCCGGTAAGTGCAACCTTTGCATACCTTCCAATCCAATCGGCTTCATCCTTTTCGATGCCTGGTAACACCGTTGTAAGGCGCTTGTCAATGGCATCTTTTAAGCTCAACCCGGTAGTTTTGGCAAAAGCGTTATTGGCAGCAAGTATAAGAAGGTCAACCGGGTTGCCATCTTCGTTTAGAACCGCTTCAAAAAGCACGAACCCGGTATTCATGTTTTCGAATAGCATACGGTACCGAGCTTCACTTTCCTCGGCTTTGTTTTGAGCTTTTATTAACTCCTGTTCTCTTGTTTTTATTTCGTCGATGTCTTGGAATACCCCATAAAGTCGCCGGCATTTTCCATCGATTATTTCCGGCTCTCCTTTCGAACGAACCCATCGTTCATTGTCATTGGCGGTCACGATCTGTAATTCCTTGTCCCAGGACGTCCCGTTTTCAATAGCTTGTTTAACCGCTTCTTTGATGGCTGTTCGACTTTCTCCTTCCTTGTAAAAATTGAGGGCTGTTTCGAAGTCCGGCTCAAAATCCGGGCCAACCTCGTGTAGCTCGTTGGTCATGGGGGACCAATACAAGGCCTCTTCTTCCAAGTCTAATTCCCACGCTCCGATGTGGGCCATACTATATGCTTGCTTAAGGAGTTGTTCCAGTTCTCGTTGCTCTGTCACGTCCCTTAGGGCGCCGATCATGCGAATGGCATCACCGTCTTCATTGCGAATGATATATCCATTTTCGACGACAATTGCATACTCGCCATCGGCTTTCTTAAATCGGTATTCGTGTTTCCAATGATTTTTGGAGGGATCTTTTAGGACCCGATCAAACGATTCCTGAACTTCAGTATGATCCTCTGGATGTATAAACTGGGTATAATCCTCCAAAGAATAGGTGTTTACGCCGGCGTCATGACCAAATATATCGTTGAACGCTTCCCCCAGGTAAAGCTCGTCACTGGTGATATCCCAGTCGTAAACCGCATCATTGGTAGCTTTTGTGGCATAGTGGTAACGCTCCAAGCTTTCTTGCAGTTGCTCTTCGTATCGTTTTTGCTCGGTTATATCCGTTAAAGAGCCGACGATAGCAGTTGTTTTTCCATCTTCTACTACCGGAGCCTCATTGACGCGAACCCAAATTTTATCACCGGTTTTCTTTTCCAGCTGTAATTCATAAGGGGGTTGTGGCTGGCCGGTTTTAATAGCGTTATCGGCATATTCCTTTCCCTTTTTATTAATAGGATGATCGGTTAAAAATTCGGTCCATTGTTGTTTTGCCTCTTCAGGGGAACACCCCAAAAACTCCTCGGACTGCGGGCTTACGTAGGTAAGCACGTGATCAGGCCCATGGCGGTAAAATAGATTGGTGCTGTGGTCAACAATATCCTGGAGTTTTTGCTCGGTTTCTTTGCGCTCAGTAATATCTCGAAAAACTATGCTGGTTCGTCGTTCTCCTTGCATATTGGTGTATACAGACGTGCTGATTTCAACAGGAATTTTGCGGCCCGAGCGGTGAATGAAGGTCAGTTCCCCGGAGAACGCTCCGGTCTGGCTGCGTCTTTCAAGTGCCTCCTGAAGTTTCTCGTCCTTATAGACGAGCCCCTCCCGGCCTAATTCGATAATTTGATCCTCCGACATCCCCAAGATTTGGCATGCCGCTTGGTTGGTCCGGTAGATTCGGCCGTCGGGGCTGGTGAGCATGATTCCATCCAGGCTGTTTTCCAGCAGCAGTTGCAGTTCCTGTCGATACTGGATTTTGTTTGTCACATCCTGGATGGATACCAGTTTGTACTGGTGGTTATCATGGGAAATGGGATGCGAAAGCAGGCGGACAAACAGCAGGTCCCCGTTCTTTTTTTGATGCTTCCAGATGCCCGCATTATTAAAGGTGTCAATCTGTTTTGAAACCTCCTCTTTTAATGTTGGGACCTCGCCTTGGGGATGGAGATCTGAAATACTTATTGATAGAAATTCGCTTTCAGCGTATTCATAAAGGTCACAAGCCGCCTCATTTACTTGCTTGATGGATAAGTCCGCCGGGTCATAGATCCACATGGGGTTGGGATTCTCAGAAAATAAAAAATCAATATTTTGGATGTCCATTCTTTTATCATTACCCCTGAATACCAGCCCTAATCAAAATGTGGAATTACCGTTCTATGTATATAAATAAATGATACGTGGAAATTATATAGCCTGCAAGTAGCATTTAATACAAGGAGTAAGAGATAGTAGGGAGGGCAAATACCTGGTTTAAAAATAGTGCAGGAAATTTATCGCCGAGTAATTTCTGGCTATCTATCAACAGCATTTTTTATCTTGTTGCATCGGTGGACACGGGGTGTCTCCATAGCTGCAGAACACGCAGCAGTCTCCTTGTTTGGGCTTCAAGACTTCCCGGCACTCCGGACACTCCCAAAAATACTGGCAGGAGTCAGTCGGCATGGTCTTGTTGGACTCGTACCCACAGTCAGGACACGTGATCGTGGATTGTAGTTTTACCTGATGATTCATCTTCTAAGTTGCCTTCCGGTTTCACTGTTGCCGTCCAAGGCTTCAAGAATCGGACAATCTCCGATAGGCCCATCTTCCGAACAGGAATCAATAAGATCAGCTAACGTCTCTTTGATCCGTTGTAGATCGTTAATCTTTTGGGCAACATCTTGGTACTTTTGCCGGGCCTCTTCCTTGATTTTTGAGCAAGATGTTTTTTCATCGACTCGTAATTCAAGTAGCTCTTTAATCTCTGTGAGGGTAAAGCCTAACTGTTGGGCACGTTTGATGAATGTAATCTGATCAATATGTCGCTGGGTAAAGATCCGGTAGCCTGAGCGACGACGATCTGGTTGCGGAATGAGTTCCCGCTCCTCGTAGTACCGGATGGTCTCTTTGTTGACATCTGCCCGCCTGGCTACGTCACCAATTTTGTACGTGGTGATCCCGTCATATTTTTCCTCCATATCCTCAATCATAACAACCAATAATTTGAAGCATCTGAGGTATTATACCCCAGATGCCTAATTACTCTTAATTTTTCTTGACCATCGTTTTCCCACAGCAACAGGTCGGGTTTTGCGTCCCCGAGCAGTCGCTGGGTGCTCCTTTAGTTACGGTGACTTCGCAGCCGCAACGATCGTCGGGGCACCGATAAACTTCTCCTTTTTTAAGTGGCATAACAATACCTCTTGTTTATTAGGGATTGCAATTCACCAGTAATATAAGGCCTGTACCATGGTCGAGAGTCAAATGGGTAAGCATGTTTGTTGAAATGAAATTAAACTTGATGAATCAAAACTCTATATTTCATTCAGAAACTATTGCTAATTACCTCCTGAGATAGTCGTATATGAAGAAGAATGTCCTGATCATAGATGATGAAGAGCGGTTCCGTGATCTTCTTGCCCGCGTAATTGGATTGGAAGGCTTTGAGGTCTTTCAAGCTAAAAACGTGCGAGAGGGATTTATTATACTTGAAAAGGAGCCGATTAGCGTAGTTGTCACAGATGTGAAACTACCGGATGGCAATGGATTAGAGGTACTGGAACGTATTAAGAAGGAGTATCCGCTTATTGAGGTAATTGTTATTACGGCCTTCGGAACTATTCAGGATGGGGTGAATGCCATGAAGCAGGGAGCTTTTGATTATATCACTAAGGGAGATGAAGACGATCACATCCACGTGGTTGTTGAACGAGCTGTGGAAAAAGCGCAGATGCAGTCTAAGCTCCAGCATTTGGAGCAGCGCATGGAAAGCCAATACAGTTTTGAAAACATCATCGGAGAATCTACCCCGATTATCGAGGCCAAAGAGATGGCGAAAAAGGTCGCCTCTTCTGAGATGAGTGTGCTGCTGCAGGGAGAAACAGGTACGGGGAAAGAACTTTTTGCACAGGCCATACACCAGGCCAGCGACAGAAAGAATGGTCCCTTTGTGGCACTCAACTGTAGCGCGTTTCCCAAGGATTTGTTGGAGTCTGAACTGTTTGGTTACAAAAAAGGAGCGTTCACTGGTGCTGACCAATCAAAGAAAGGATTGATCGAAGAAGCGGATGGGGGAACCCTTTTTCTCGATGAGATTGGTGAAATGGCCCCTGGACTCCAGGCTAAACTCCTGCGCTTCTTGGAAAATAAAACCTTTACCAAGTTGGGCGACACCAAGCAGCAATCCGTTGATATTCGTGTTGTCGCGGCAACGAATAAAAACCTAAAGCAGGAAGCCGAACACGGAGCTTTTCGTGATGACCTATACTACCGGCTTGCGGGTTTCACTATTGAGATCCCGCCACTGCGGGAACGCAAAGAGGATATCCCCATGCTGGCCAGTTTCTTCCTGCAACGGGTCAATAATCGCGTTCGGCAGATTGATGATCAAACACTGAACCTGCTAAAAGACTATCCGTGGAAAGGAAATATCCGGGAGCTAAAAAATATTATCGAGCGGGCAGCCGTATTAGCCGATGGGGATCGCATTACAGCGGACTTGCTGCCAACGGAGTTACGCCAGAATCACGGAGCAGATATCACTGTGTCAAGTACGTTGGATGAGGTCGAGAGAGCGCACATACAGCGCGTATTGAATGAGGTGGACGGGAACAAGACCCAAGCTGCCCAGATATTGGGGATTGGAACCAGCACGCTGTACCGAAAAATCGAAGAATATGACCTGTAAGCTCTCCCAAATTGGGATGCCGATCTTCCCAAAATGGGAGACTATTACTATTTGTTTGACTCTTCATTTTTTAGGTGCCCTTTCTTATATGCTTTAAATCCCGAATATCCATTTATATTGCGTAGTGATACCCCGTTGGCACAATATTTTCATTTTTTAGCAATAAAGACTCCCGCTATGAATATCAGTATAAAATCAAAACTCTACGTTGGAATTGGCCTGCTGGCAGGATTTGTAATCTTGCTGTGGATTAGCGGCTCCGTATTTATTAATACGCTTGCCGAAAATTCGGGGGCAATTATCCAAGATAACATTCGGTCGGTTAGCTACGCCCAGCAAATGGAACAAACGTTAAATGATGTATATACCTCGCAAGTTACGGCTATAAGTAGCTCAAACGCTATTGGCCTGTTGGAGAAGGAAAGTTATCAGCAATCGGTCCAACGGTTTGAAGAGCTGTTGGGCAAGCAGCTTGCCAATATTACAGAAACAGGGGAACAGGAGCTTTCGAATCATCTGCAGGAGAATTACGAGAATTTTATTGGGATTTTCGCCTCAACCATTCAATCTCCAGCCGCACCTGCACAAGTAATTAATCAACGCTTAACCTCAGCCTATCATCGTCTGCAGCAAAATTTGAGTCAGCTGACCACGATGAATGTCGATGCTATTCACAGGAAGAATAGTATTGCCCAAGAAACGGCATCAAGTGTGACCCTTTATATGAGCGTGATAGGAGCGTTTTGTTCTGTTTTGGGTATCCTGATGCTCATTCGTTTTCCCAGCTACATTGTTGATCCTATTCATGAGCTAATCAGGCGCATTAAAGAAATTGCCAATCGAAACTATGACCAATCGCTGGAATTTCACACCGGTGATGAGTACGAAGAGCTCGCTGATGCGTTCAACAAAATGGCCCGGAAGCTGCAAGAGTACGAAAACAGCAATCTCGACCGAATCATGAGCGAGAAAAAGCGCGTGGAGACCATTATCAATCATATGGGGGATGCGGTCATAGGCTTGGATGCCGGCAATGACATTTTATTTGCCAATGACAAAGCCATTGAGCTTATCGGCCAGCCAAAAGAGGATATTGTGGGACAGTACGCCCCGGATGTAGCCTCCCGGAGTGATCTATTTCATCAAATCATGCAATCATTGTCAGGAGAAAGCCAGGATGAAGTCGGCTATCTGAAGGTTGGGGATCAAAAGGAACGTTATTATTCCATTGAGGTGGTTCCCGTTCCCCGTGATCGTAAAGCAGAGGACAGCGACCAGGGCATGCATTTGGGAAACATCATTACCCTAAAAAATGTCACGCGTTTTCATGAGATGGATCAAGCGAAAACAAATTTTATATCCGTCGTCTCTCATGAGCTTAAAACCCCAATCTCATCCATCAATATGAGCCTTCGCCTGCTGGGAGACGATCGCGTGGGCATGCTTAATGAGGAACAGCAGGAGTTGGTTTCCAGCATCCAAAAAGATGTTCGCCGAATGAAGCAAACCACCTCTGACCTGTTGGATCTGACCAAAATTGAGTCGGGTAATATTCAGGTCAGCACCAGCGAGACGGTTCCCAAGGAGTTGTTGGAATATGCCTATGAGACGATGATTATGCAGGCTTCACAAAAAGATCTTTCAATGGGGATGCAGGTGAATGGGAATCTACCAAACGTACAGGCCGACTCGCAAAAGACCGTGTGGGTGCTGGTAAATCTTATCTCCAATGCCATACGATATACTGGACCTGATGGACAGATTACCCTTGAAGCTACCTTGGCAGAAGACCCGGAGTTCGTCCAGTTTGCCGTGAAAGATACGGGCGAAGGAATCGCTGCCGAGGATTTGGACAAGATCTTTGACAAGTATTATCAGGTGGATAAGGATCAAAAAGATCGGAAGGGATCCGGACTCGGACTCTCCATTGCAAAAGAATTTATCCGGGCTCAGGGTGGCCGTATTTGGGCAGAAAGTACGCCCGGGACTGGAAGCCGTTTTTATTTCACATTACCCCAAACAAAAAAAGACAGATAGTTATGGAATTCTTAGGCACACATCGTGGAGCTGCACTCTACAAAGTTATGGTAGATGATGGAAGTCTGCATGGTAAGGTCATCGAAGAAAAGGTGAGGGCTGAAGCTGTACATCCGGGACAAAACAATTTAAAAGTGGACTTTGAAGCGGAAGGAACCAGCCAAAAAGAAGCCATGAAGAACCTGATTAAGAAAATTGATAACTACCTGGATGAATACGGGTTTGATGAGTTTGATCTCAGTCAACTTGAGCAGAAATAACCAAAGGTATTATCAATGGTAACATCTATGAATAATGTCAAACAGACCGAGCATCTTCTTGCCGAAAAAGCGCAATCTATTCTTGAACATCAGCAGCAGCTGGAGTCGCTTAAAAAACAGCGTCGCAAGCTACGGCAACAGAAGCCTACAGCTTCCAAAGAACACCTTTCCTATGAAGAGTCCATCGCATTTTCGAAAGAGGTAAAGCAATATGAATCAAAGTTGAATGACCTTGACATTCGCATTCAAAAAGTAAGCAGGGAGCTTAACGGGTTAAAGAAACAGACGAAAAAGCTCCTGCCCGTTTCCAACGTGAAAGTAAAAGTGTCAACCTATCCCAGTGGTGAAGATTCCATCCATACGTATTGCGTAAAACACATCGAGGAGGATAGCGGAGATCAATCAGAAGAGCATTTCGACATTGAGCAACTGCAATAAAAAAGGTATTTGTAGTCAGCTAATAAGTTAATAGGTTCGGGTTATGAAATTTCCCTACAATTGGAAACAAAAGTGGATTGCGTTGCGACGGCGTTGGCGGACCTTTAAAAAGAAAATGAACCTCTTTCTGCATTTCCTGCAGGATGATATTTATGAAATCGACAAGGTTGCCCATCCGTATATACGAGCCTTTAACGTGATTCTAAGTTTGCTGGTGGTAGCCAGCATTCTTATTCCTATTGGATTTGAGCTCACCCCAGAGTTGGTTCAGCTAAATCGCCAGATAGAGGGTTGGATCCTCTTTGGATTCGTCGCCAGCTTTCTTGCACGTTTAGTGCTGACAAGTGATCGCACTACCTACTTAAAAAAACGATGGTTTGAAGGCGTCGTCTCCATTTTTTCAGTCCTACTTCTGATAGATATCAGTATTTCGACCATTGGGATTATCGATTTCTTTGTCGGTGATGCAAGTAATCCGGAGTCTTTATTCCTACAATTGCTAAAGGGGTATTTGCTGTTTATTGTTATCGTAAAGTTTGTGCAATATCTCCCGGATCTGTTGGGCCAGCAAAAAAATACGGGCCGATTTCTGGTGTATAGTTTTTTGTCATTAATAGCAGCAGGTACTTTACTGCTGATGTTGCCTGGTGCCACGCAGGACGGAGAAGGACTACTGTTTATTGATGCACTGTTTACATCGACGAGTGCCGTTTGTGTGACGGGACTTATTGTCGTTGATACCGCTACGCATTTTACGCTGTTTGGTGAACTGGTTATCCTAACCTTAATACAGCTTGGTGGAATTGGAATAGTCACCTTTGCCACTTTTCTGTTCTTGTTTATCAGCGGCGGTTTAGGCGTGGGCCAAATGAATACCCTGAAAGATGTCGTTGGGGAAAGTAACACCAGTTTGGTGACCGCTACCTTAAAACGAGTGGTCGGATTTACATTTTTGGTTGAGGCCATAGGTGCGGTGGGATATTATTTGAGCTGGGAGGTCTCCTTTCCCAGTCATGGACAAAAGATTTTGTTCTCAATATTTCATGCGGTTTCAGCTTTCTGTAATGCCGGGTTCTCGCTATTCACGAACAGCCTTGCCGACGGGGCCAATGCAACCAGCCTGGGCATTAATATCACTACCATGGTTCTCATTGTATTGGGTGGATTAGGCTTTACCGTTATTTGGGAGATGATTCGCAAGCGAACGAATCAGTCTCGTTGGCGGCGACGGCTTTCCATTCATACGCGAGCAGTGCTTGTTACTACAGCCGTCCTTATTGCAGCTGGCGCTGTACTTATTTTAGCTATGGAATGGAACGGGACGTTGGCCGGATTTTCTTGGGGAAATAAGGTCATGGCTTCCCTGTTTCAGAGCATTACCACGCGAACAGCCGGATTCAATACGATTGATACTGGGGCCATCGGAATATCAGCAACGTTGGTTATGCTAACTCTTATGTTTATTGGTGGATCACCGGCTTCGACGGCAGGCGGAATCAAAACAACAACCTTTGCAGTTGTCATGCGGTCTATTGTGATGACTATTCGGGGATATAACAAGATGGAACTATTTAAGCGAACCGTGCCGAATCGCGTGATTTTTCGTGCTATGACTGTAATTCTATTGGCGGCTTCGTGTATCAGCGTAAGTACTATTTTATTATCGCTGGTGGAAGATCACGCCTTCATGGATCTGTTTTTTGAAGAGGTCTCGGCCTTTGCTACAGTCGGATTGTCGCGGGGTATTACCGGCGATCTAACTTCGTGGGGAAAATTTATTATTGTAGTCTCTATGTTTTTAGGCCGGGTGGGGATTCTCACGTTTATGGCCGCCTTTGCAAGTAAAGTGGATACCAATAAGTATAAGTATCCCGAAGAAGATATTATGGTATCTTAATTCAAATGAATAACGGTTTCTATTATGAAGCAACGAAATGAACTGCATTTTGCAATTATTGGTATTGGGGCTTTTGGAAGTGCGTTGGCGAAAAAGCTTTCCGAGGAAGGAGCCTATGTCATTGCCATCGATAATAACATGGATCATATCAATCAGGTCAAAGAGTACGTCTCCGATGCTATCTGCTTTGATGCCACCGACCCTGAGTTGCTGGAAAGCCATGGCATTACCAATGTGGATGTTGCCATTATCTCTATTGGAGAAACCTTTGAACCGGTGGCTCTTATTGCCATGCATCTGCTTAATGCTGGCGTTAAAGAGGTGTATGGACGAGCAGGAAGCCGGATTCAAGAGCAAATACTGGAACAAATTGGCATAACTGATATTATTCATCCCGAGCGACAGGTAGCAGAGCGCATGGGCACTTCATTGGTTCGCCGAGGGATGTCGGATGTGTTTGATATTGGTGAGGGGCTGGCCATGTTTGAGGTAGAAGCACCCACCTCGATGGTTGGGTATACCCTGGCAGAGCTTGAAATACGGAAGCGTTACGAGTTAAATCTTATTACAATAAAACGACTGATTGACTTGAGTGGTGAAATTGGCCCAGAGAAGCAATATAAGCCGATTGGTATTTTGTCGGGAAAAACAACAGTTCAAGAAGGAGATCGATTTTTGCTAGTGGGGCGTAAGGAAGATGTTGACAAGCTACTTGAGACGAATTAATCTTATTATCTTGAAAGCCGTTCGATGATGCCTTCTGTGACAGAGCGAGGCTTGTATTCTCTGTTCCGTGTTATGATCACAGTGCCATCCGAGTGTTCGCCAATCTCTTCTGGGATGGAACCAAACAACGCTTGCCGTATGGCTGTACTTCGCGTTGCACCAATGCATACGGTGTCGTAGCTTTCAACGGCTTCCAGGAGCGTCTCGCGAACATTATCTGATATTAGCACTTCTGACCTAAATTGTTCAGGATCCAGCCCAGCTTCCCGCGTCACCGAATGGATAAGCCCTTTTCCTTCTGATTCAGGGTCGGTGCTGCTATCTGTAGTTGGTTGCTGAACGGTTAGTAAGGTAAGAGATGCTCCCTTAGTACTGGAAACTAAATCGTAACCACGTTTTATCGCCAATATCGTGTTTGGTCCGGTCCCGATTAATACCACAATATCCTTAACCGGCTGATTGCCTGCTTTCACAAGCGTGATTTCACAGGTGGCTTCATCAACGATATGGTCGATATTTGATCCGAGGATATGTTGATATCGCTTACGTTTGCCACTCCAGCCTAACACGAGATGCTGAGCACGTTCCTCTTTTAGTACGTTTAACACAGTTGAACTAATGCTGTGAGCAACAATAGCCCGGGTGCGAAGGCCTAATCCAGAGTTTTGTGCAGTTTCCCGAGCACTATTTAACAGATCTTGTTGTCGGCGGACACGCTCGTCTTCATACTGAACGCTCTGCTGAAGAGAAGTTTGCTGAGGAACATCAAGAACACTAACAGCAACAATTTCTGCTTCCCCGTAGTTGGCCCCAATTGCTCCTCCAATATTGATCAGATGTTGTTCGGTTTGGGGGTTAGCCATTGGAATGACAATGCGATAACGCTCATTTGGGGCTGGCGTTTGGCTTCTGGCGGCAATGGCATCACCAACCAAGCTGGGTTTGATCGCACGACTGGCGGCGTATCCGAAGTACCAAAGGATGCCCAACAGGATAATACCTCCACCGATAATCATGACGAGCGGACGCATTTGAGCTACGATGACCAAGCATGATATTGATCCAAGCAAGGGAATGGCGGGATATGCCCAGGAAGAAAGTTTAAAATCAGGGTTGTAATCCTCAGGTTCCGCTCGCCGCATCACAATGACGGCTATATGAACCAAGGCATAGGTGATCAGATACAGAAAACTGGCGACATCAGCCAGAGTTTCAATGCCAACCCCAATGCCAATGAGTAGCAGAATAACCACTCCTGTAATCAGGATTGCTCGAAAGGGCGTGCGGAATTTGTCGTGAATTTTGTTGAGCCAGCTGGTAAGAATTTTATCCCGGCCCATTGCAAAATTGACCCGTGCAGCAGAGAGAATAGACGCATTCGCGCTGGATACGGTTGCCAATAATGCTCCTACCACCATCATTAAAGCTCCAATGGTGCCAAGATACTCGCTTGCGACATCGGCTACGGGTATATTCGAACCGGCAAGTTCCGCGACCGGCAGCACGCCTGTAGAAACCAGCATTACCAGTACATAGAATACCATAGGTGTCAGCACGGAGGCAATCATCGATAGTGGCAGGTTGCGCCCGGGATTTTTTATCTCTTCTGCGCTGGTTGCGATAACCTCAAAGCCAATAAATGATACATAGACGGTTGCTGCCGTAGAAGCCACCGCTCCCCACCCGTTGGGGTTAAAAGGTTTAAAGACGGACCAGTCAATATTAAATACCCCAAATGCCAAGAAGACGAGAATAAAACCAATTAGTAATATGACGATAAGATTCTGTAGGGCTCCGGCTTCTTTCACGCCCCGATAGTTCACGCCAATAAGCAGAAAAGCCATTCCCAAGGCAGACCAGGCCACGGGAATATTGCCATAGAAGAACGTCAGATATTGTCCAAAGCCCAGCATATAGAATGCCGTAGCGAACATAAGACCCGCCCACATGCTCCATCCAACAATGGATCCAAAGAAGCTTCCCATCGCACGGTTCACATAGTAATAGCTTCCACCAGCCTTGGGCATGCCCGTGGCCAGCTCAGATAAAGAAAGTGCTGTGAGTAAGGAAACAACGCCACCGATGGCAAATGAAATCATACCGGCCGGCCCGGCGTTATTTGCCACGATGCCAGGGAGGACGAAGATTCCGGCGCCGATCATGGTCCCAACCCCTATGGTATATGCTTCGAGAAAGCCAAGGTCGCGAGCTAGTTCTTGGTCCCCTGCTGGTTCAGCCATACCGCGTATCTTGTTATTATTGGAAAAGCAAGTGAGCGAAAAGGTACAAATTTATCATTAGTTCGCAATATTAATTGAAGGAATTTTAAGGGTGGGGAATTGAGATATGCTATAAGCCGATTAACCTTTTACTGCATCACTACAAACCTAACAAGACAAGAAGTAAAATTAATACTATTAATCCGAAAAGGATGAAAAGACTAACGCGAAGTGAAGGCAAATAATCGTCAATACTTTTTTTGCCCCATGACGAGCTCTCTTTTTGATCTAATGGTTGTCCACAGTTATGGCACACGTTAGCTCGTTTTGTCACGACAGTACCACATTTGGGACAGGTTGTTAGGGACATAAGTACTATAGGTCAAGAACCCTACTTAAAAAGTTTTTATGATAGGGATTAAAGGTATCAAAAAGAATACATAGGTCAAGCAAATTGTAATTTGTTCAAGAAACTTATTGAGAGTTAGGGTATGGATTTTAGTTTTTAATTGCTTGAGTTAGAGATCGGTTGAGGATGAAATTTCATGTACCATCATTTGTCACATCAGGATGGAGAAAAGATGAGCTTTCCCGTGTTTCCCCAGTTAGGATAAAATGAAACCAAAATAAAAAGTGCCCGCCAAGAAATGACGGGCACTGTACTTGAGTACGCCCGGGAAGACTCGAACTCCCAACCTTTTGGTCCGAAGCCAAACGCTCTATCCAATTGAGCTACGGGCGCTTATAGCGTGTGCCAGGTTATCTGCACTACTCCTGTAAGTTTGTCTGACTGAGTAAAACCAAAGAACTAAATACCAACTGTAATCCCATTCCAAGCGGCCCTTATTGCAAGCATTGCAACTGGATTGTCTGACTGGCCTGTTCCGAAGCCAAACTGATATGTGGCTTTATGATTCAGAAAGGCTGATTTTGGGATGTCATGTTACATCATATGTAACAACTAATATGAAAACTGGGAAGCCAATTCATTGGAGATATTTGTCTCCTAATCCGTAATTAAAGCGTGATATTGCTGTGCGTGAAATGGCTCAGATTTGGGAATTTAGTATAGTACTATTTATAGTACCGAAAAGGAACTATGGGAATAGATTTCCCGAAAAGTAGTTTGCCTTCTAAAATTATACGAGTAGCTTTTTTACATTACATGCCAAATATCTAACTTTCTTCTGCTATTTCTTATTTTATGAATTTATGCAAAGCCTACTAAAAATATTACTGCTGTTGCTCGCCATTCAGCTACCGTCAAATTCTGTAGCGGAAACGGGCTCATCGCATGGCTGGGCTGCTATACAATCCACGGAAAACTCTCAGTTCCCCTTGGGTTATCCGGTCGGGTCCCCCAACTTGTATACTATCCATCATCAGGCAGAGAGTCCGGCTGAAATAACAAATCGGGAACCTCAAGTCCAATCTACTACAGAACGGAAATTTGAATCATTTAAAAGTTCTGCTCCTGAATCTGTTATAGAACAATGGTTAATTTTTTGTATCAGATTTGGAAACTTAATTGAGCCGGGCCTTACAACTAGAAAGCTTATTTTCCCTTTCCATTTCTTTTTGTAAACCGTATACCACTCAGATTTCCGCAGCGGTCTGATCGGTTGTCTGAGTTTTTTGCACTTTTTTAACGGAACTATACTAACCATCGACTTAGACGGAGCTGTATATTAATTACAAAAAAATATCGAAATGGATATCGACTTAACAACTGTTATTATCAGTATTATCGCTTCTTTGTTCTTTATTATTCCAATTGCTATAGATCAGTGGAAGAAAAAAACAAAGGATTAAAAATAATCAAGTGTATCAGGAAGCAGTAGTCTCAGGAACAGAGACTACTGCTTTTTCTTTTAACTGTCTTTATAGTAAAATTATTATATACACTTGAATAGAGCAGTAATGTATAACCGATCAAAAAAGGGAAACACTTTTATAAACAACATTGATGATATGGCCGAAAGTGGTTGTATCTCTAACAGCAGGATTTACGTCGGGCAATGCATCCAACATTTTTGAGAGATGAAAATTAATAGCTACATTTGGGATTAATGAAACGGCTTCGCCTACATATTGCGATTCTTTCTGCTTTCGTCTTCCTACTTACGGGACCGGGAGTCTCTTTTTCGCAGGGGGTTGAAGAGAATCAGCCTACCCATTCCTATCATGCTTTCACCTCATATGAAAACCCATTCACCCATTTTGATTCTGGGATAATACAGACACACCTTGAGCCAGAGCTATCTCCATTTCCGGAGCTTTACAGTATATCCGATCTTTTTGATAGTAAATCCCATAAGACTACAGCTGATTCGCCGACCCTGTCTTTCGTAGATTCGTCATTACCAATTTCTATTTCACCGGATGAAGATGAGACGATTCCTCAGAATGTGCTTATTTCTCATACTGGTCATAATTATTATTCTCAGTCCCCGTCTTTCCCGTCTCAGCCCCCCGCTAAAAGGATTGCACTCTGTCCGATGGAAAGTGGCGTAGCCATTGGCGCTCCTTAATTGTCCTTCTCTTTTCTGTCGAGGAGCTTCAGTTTTTGATACTCATGTTATAGGGCTATCAGTTTACCGGTCGTAGACATTCTAATATGTGTCCGGTTAGACTACAACAATGGATAGGACTATTCCCGTGTTGTAGTCTAAATAAAACCTCTCGTTCCATCGACAGATCATTCTCATCTACACCAGCCACATCAAAAAGACAAAAACAAGGATCAATAATTATGCGATGGTTCGAGACACCAAATTTTAATTTTATGAGCTACAGGCGTGTGGCTTTCATCTTTTCGGGACTACTAATCCTGGCCTCCCTCATCGGCTTTTTAATAATGGGCATAGAATACGGAATCGATTTTAAAGGAGGGAAGGAGTTTGTTCTCGAATTTGAGAAACCCGTTGATGCAACAGAAATAAGAACACAGCTTACCGAATCACTGGGCAGCACGCCTGAAGTAAAGCGATTCGGTACTGAATTAGAAATCCTTATTCGTACCGATCACTCCGGAGAGATCAATACGGTTCAGAATATCATTCTTTCCGGCATAAACAAACTGTATCCCGATACCGGCATATCGGTTATAAAAACCGATATGGTCGGGCCCCGTTTTGCGGAAGATCTGAAGATGGGAGCACTGAATGCCATTATTTTTTCGATCATTGTAGTATCGATCTATATTCTGATTCGATTTAAGAAATGGACGTTCTCGGCGGGGGCCATCATTGCCCTTATACATGATGTATTGATAACTCTCGGAATGATCACCCTCTTTAGAACGATCCTGCCATTCGGTATCCAGGTCGATCAGACAATTATTGCCGCATTCCTGACGATTGTGGGATACTCGTTAAATGACACGGTTGTTGTTTTTGACCGGATCCGTGAAAACCAGGTATTCCATAAAGAAATGGATTTATTGGAGCTGATGAATAAAAGTCTGAATGAAACGCTGAGTCGAACGGTCATTACTTCATTGACCACCATATTTGTTATTACCGTACTTTTTGTATTCGGTGGAGAGTCATTAAAAGGGTTTTCCTTCTCGTTATTAATCGGCCTGTGTCTGGGTACCTACAGCTCGTTGTTTATTGCCAGCGCATCCGTACTGGAGTTTCATGAAAAATTAAGCGGGGAGTAAGTCTAATTATCTATTTGAATGAGAAAAAATAAAAATTATGAATGAATTTTTAGAAATCTCTCAAAGTAATATTATTTATGAAACCATTTCCTCTCTAGGAACCATACTGACGTTCGGTATTGTCGCCTTTAAATTTCACCTTTCATCTCTTAGTTGGGCTTTTGGAATGAGTGGGATTGGTTTGGCCTTCCTAAGCTACTATACCTTCGTCCGGAAAAAAGAATGTAATAATAAGTTATCACCAGTGGTAATGGAGCAATCCCTATCCCTGCTTAATGAAAATAGCTACCGGATCCTAGTTCCTATCTCCGAGCTTGAAACAGCGGAAGAATTGATCGACTTTGCGACGCAGGCCGCATTAGTTCGTAACGCAGATCTTTTGCTGGTTCATGCAATCACCAAGTGTAAACAGTCATCTGATACTATTGAACAGCAAGACCTAAAGCGCCCCGAGAGGATCATTGAAAAATTGATGAAGAAGGCTGCCGAACGAGGTGTTAAGGTGAGTTCTATAATAAGGCTTGCACAAAAACCATCGAAAGCCATTATTGATTCGGCAGAGGAGTATGGAGTAGATATGATCGTAATGGGGTGGAAAGGGACCTCTAGCCATCCGCTCGCAGTAATAAGTTCCAACATTGACAAAGTTATGCGTGATGCCGATTGTGATGTGTTGGTACTCCGTGGCAAAGATTTCAGAAATGTTAAAAATGTCTTTATCCCAATTGATGATCCACAGCAAGCCCGTTTAAAGCTGGAGGTTGGCAAAATATTGGAAATATTTCAGGATTCCGATATTGACCTGCATCATATGATTTCTTCTGATCTTAATCGGAATGATAAAGCCAAACAGGAACGGTTGGCAGAGCTTTATGAGGGGTTGGTTAAATTTGGACAGGGGATGTATAATAAACAGGAGGCCCAGCATATGATTAATTTAGAGGTCACGGATAGAATTCCACACAGCATTATGAGTTTGTCCTCATCTTATGATCTGACTATTATAGAAGCCGCTAGCGAGGGCTGGTTCCAGAATCTTGTGGTCGCGACACGGGCCGAATTGATAACTAAACGTACAAGAGGAAAATTTATACTGTTAAAAACAAGAACCAGTGATTCAATCGAGTAATGGATGTCGACGGATTTTCAGAAGTTAGGAATCCGAAATCAGATCATGAAAAAACAGATTTCATATCTTCTATAGAAGGCTTGGAGCAATATGAAGTGCTTCTTCCTGAAGAATGGGGTACATAACAATTTGAAATTATAACCTCGCAATGACCGTTATGGTTCACTTCAAATAAGGGGAATCCCAAAATTTGTCGTTTTAGCTATGAAAATTATCATGGTTATTAAGTCCGCCATTTTCAATTGCTTCAAAAGGCTCAAACAGAGTATTTAGAAATTCGTTGATCTTGGTTTCTTTATCCACTATTTCAATGACGATTGCATCTCTTCAGAAAAGCCCACTATTTTGCTTTTGTGTATAATGCTCACAGCTCCATAGTATATGACCCCTTTAAGAACTGTAGCTCCGGCAAGTCTCTTATTCCGAAATACCTTTATATCTTGAGTGAAACCATATGTAGGCTTCCCGGCACAGCAAGAGAACGATTGAGATCCCCAGTACGACATAAAGTGTAGTCGGCTCGGTGGTATAAATGTCATAAAGCAGTAATCCCATCGCGGCCCCGCATCCCAGCGAACCCAGAATGGGCAGCCCTTTCTTCCATCCCTTGAAAATCTCATGTCTGTAGCCCATATAGTTGACTATCGAGAAAACGAAGAGAAATACCAGGCTCGAAAAGGTGGTTATCTGTTCAAGATTTCCAAAGAACTGTACAACGATCGCCAGAGCCGCCATGAGCAGTGCAAAATTAACCGGGACTCCCGATCGTTTTCGGTCGGTTAGTTGATGGGGAAGCTGACCGTCGTCGGCAATACGCTTGGCCAGCCGGGAGATGGCAAAAATAGTCGCCAGTATGGCGGATGCTGTTGAAAATACAGCTGCCACAAGAACTATTACGACTCCTGGTTGCCCCAAGACAGGCTCGGCCAACATCGCCAATACCGTCTCCTTATGCTCGGCGATGGTATCTGCACTCAACGAACCCGTGAGGACAAATGCGATGAGTATATAGATACACAATACGGCCGTAATGGAAATGATGATCGCTTTCGGAAGGTTGTTTTTGTGATTTTCTATGGTATTGTAGTCGTACGTCAGCAGTTGAAAACCTTCGTAAGCTACGAATACCAGCGCCCCGGCCTGGATGGTGCTGCCGACGCCCTGGTTGACTATTGGATAGATCTTATCCGGGTGGACCGTCACAAATCCGATTCCGATCAACCCGGCCAAGATTGTTACCTTGGTATAAACAAGAATGTCTTCTGATATTCCTGATTCCCGGACACCCGATAAATTCAGAAGGGTAATGAGGGCAACCACGCCACTGCCCAACCAGAAGTTCGGGCCCGAACCAAAACCAAACAGGCGCCCGGCATAGGCTCCGAAAGTATAGGCATAGAGGCTGATTGTAAAAATATAACCCAATATCAGAAACCAGCTGATCGTTCCGGCAAACCGGATACTGGTGATATGTTCCATAAAAATGAAACTCCCGCCCGCCTCATCGAATTTAACGGTAAGCTTGCCGTAGACAAGTCCGGTAATCAGGGCTAAAACACCACCCAAACCCAGACTGATAAAGGCGGCGTTACCTGATGTCATTACGGCTTCTCCCAATACGGCAAAAATACCCCCACCGACCATCCCGCCGATAGCCATCCCGCAGGCATCAAACAGCGAAAGCTTGTTATTTGAAGACATATTTGATCCGAATGAATTTGATAATCAATGGGAATTAAACAGATTATTCATTGGCTGCTGCCAGCCGATTGCTGTACTGCCAAAGCCCAAGGATTGCGACAAGCGTAATCAGTTGTGCCGCTAAAGTCTGCAAGGTAGGATACAGCCCGAGTAGAGGAAAATCAATAGAGGTCGAAAGGCTGATGATCCCAAGATAGCCGGCCTCTTGGAATTCATGAATTCCTTTGCCTACCAGAATTAGGGCCAAAATGGACAGGGCAAAGGAGGAATATTTAAACAGGGAGCGGACCGGAACTTTTCGGCTAACTTTCATGAGCAGGATACCGACTGCCAGCACAACCGCCCCTGCCGTTATTGTACCAAGCAATATACCTGATTTTCCTGTAGAATCGGTCTTGATGCTGATAGAAGAAAGAAAAATAACCGACTCGAAAGCCTCGCGAAACACTACAACGAATGACAAAAAAGCGAGTCCCCAGTGATTATTTTCATCCGCCAGCCGGTGAATCTTTTCCTTTATAAAGCGGGTCCATTGGGAAGCATGGGTCCGGTTGTGCAGCCAGAAACCGATATAAATCAGCAGAACCACGGCGACCAGCGAACCGATGCCTTCCATCAATTCACGGCTTAGTGAACTCATGCCGATCAAAGCATCGGCAAAAAACCAGCTAATGACCCCGGCAATGACGGCCAGGAGCCAGCCTCCATGTATATACCGGACGGATTGTTGTGCGTCTACGGATTTCAGCACGCCCAGTATGACCATAATTACAAGAAATGCTTCCAGCCCTTCCCTCAGCAGGATTGAACCAGCTGCTACGGCTGAAAACCAGAAGGAATATCCCTGTCGGCCGACGATATCTTGCGCCTCCCTGATGGAAGCCGAAGCTGCTTCCACTTTTTCTTTTAATGCCTCTTCCGGTTTCCCTTCTTTGATAGTTGACCTAACCGAGATCATCTGGTTCTCGATGCGGGATACCAGCGCGGGATTGGTGGCCTTGATTTGCGCTTCCACCGGTTCTACTCCCTCCAGATACGCATTTAGTGCCAATGTACCTGCTCGTCCCGATTCTCCCTGCCTGTAGGCCTCAGCGGATTGCTTTAGAAGCTCGGTGGCATGGGCCAGGGATTGTTTTTTATCGGGACGGGTGGCTTGTTCCAGGGAAGGATCCATCGACCTCAGTACCACCATGGCCTGCGACGGATCGAAGTCCCGATTTTGCAGCCAAGTATACCACTTTTTATTCGGTATCGTCGTCAATGTCTCCAGGCTGGCCGTGTCCTTGACCGCTTCCACGATACGCTGTTGTTTATCTGAAGGCACTTCTTTGACATAATTCAGCGAATTGATATAAAAAGCCACATCCCAGGCCTCCTGCTCAGAGAGTTCCCCGAAGGCGCGCATTCCTGTGCCGTCAATACCCAGCCGGATGGTATTATAAGCTTGCAATGGTGAGAGCTCTGCTGCCAGCGTGGAGTCATGAAAATTGGAAGGTGCCGGAGTTAAGTTTTCGGCCAGGGGTCCGTCGCCGAAGCCATCGGTACCGTGACAGGACTGGCAATGGGAAGCAAATACTTCGGCGCCATGCTCTAAATTCGGCCAGTGAGGTGGCGTTACCTCGATCAGATTCATCTCCAATATCTTTTGTCGAATATTCGAGGTTAGTTTAGAAATTGTTTCTGGCTTTTTCTTTTCTCCAATTCTCTGTTGCAGCTCTTTAAACATGGGTGATAACTGTGAAAATGAGGACCGGTCCACCTCCAGCTCAACGTTTCGGAACACCTCTAACGCCCGGCGGCTAAATTCTTTCATTTCCCGGTATTCCTCTTGGTTAATTATCTTTCCAGCTTTAACCGCATTGGGATAATCTTTTCCCATATAATCCAACAGGTTTATCAATACCTGGAGTTGTTTCTTTTGAGATTGTTGTTCGTCATTAGCAGCTTGGAGGGAGTTAGAAAAGAGGACTAATCCGATAAACAGGAACAATATTATCTTTGGGCGCATAGCAGGAATAAGTATTATTTAGAATCGATCTAAATATAATAATTAGATGGCAGGCATTCTAAACATTGCCAATTTTTAAGTGGATAAGAAATAATAATCCGATCCATTTTTATTTACCTTATAGCGGTATGTCTTTAAACTGAAATGAAAAATATTAGAATAATTAATTTCGTTATAGTTAGCAGGTTAAATAATGATTATGTGGTATTGCCGTTTCATGGTAACTGTCGATTTTTTACTTAGGCTACTACTTTTTCAGGTTCAGCTTCTTTTTCATTATCAATCTGCTGATTAATAACTAACTGCTGACCAATAGAAACAATATTATAAGTTAGATAATAGAGGCTGAGTCCGGCCGCAAAATTGTTGAAGATAAAAAGTAGCATAAATGGGAATACATATTGCATAGCCTTCATATTCATACCTCCCGTCGAACTGTCCCCGCTACTTCCCGATCCCATCCCGCTGGTAAACTTACTTTGAACAAACATCGAAGCTGTCATCAGTAGTACAAATCCCGCAATATGATCTCCGAGAAATGGAATATCAAAAGGCAAGTGTACTATATAATCCGGAGCCGACAAGTCGTTGGCCCATAAAAATTCTTGCTGGCGGCTAAGAATTGAATTTCGGAAAAAACGCCATAATGTAACCAAGATAGGCAGTTGCAACAGTCTGGGCAGACAGCCCCCCAGCGGATTTACCCCTTCTTCTTTGTACAACTTCATCGTCGCTTTCTGTTGCTTCTCGGGGTCGTCCTCGTACTTCTCTTTTATCTCTTGCATCTTAGGCTGCAGCTCTTTCATGGCTGCCATACTGCGATAGCTTTTTTTGGTCAGGGGATAAAGCACCATCTTAATAAGAACAGCAAAAAGAATAATCGCTAGGCCGTGACCTATAAAATTATCCACAAAGCTAAAGTAGGGGATGATTAGGTATTTAACGAGTGGATATGAAAACCAACTCAACCAACTGTAGCCGGTGTCAACCATATTATAAGCTTGGTCTTCATAATCCTTGAGTAAATGATAATCCAGCGGACCTATAAATATCTGGAAAGAAGCAGTACCTTGCTGAGAAATATCCGTGGTAATAAAAGACTGATAGCGATGTTCTGTTGTAGATAGATCAGTGGCACCTGATTGTTCTGCAACCAGCAGTGCATTTTCTGTGGGATTTTGAGTTTTAATAATCTGCGTGAAGAACTTGGTACGGGTTGCCACCCAGTCGATATCACCATTATAGATCTGTGTATCGCGTCCCGCTTGGCTGATCTTGAGCCGTTTAGTTTCATCACCTGTATGTGCGTAGGCTGACATATAGGTGGCTTCAGTAGTTTGGGGTTTTTTTTCTGTAAAATTGAGCGGCGATTTCCATCCAAAATCAAATTCTCTGTTAACCACATTCTGTTGCAGGCCATCAAATGCTATATCGAGATCCATTTGATGGGTATCGCCATACAAGGTGTAGGTATAAACCAGCCGTTTATCCTCGCTGATATTCAGTGCATATTGTATCTGAGTAGAATCATCCTTGCCAATTGACAGTTCCTCTTCCGGCGTAAGCTGCTCAAAAACAAGCTCATCTGTTTTAACATTGTAATTTTCGGAGGTAAGAAATTCCAGAGAGTAGGCCGATTCGGCCGTATCCTTAATCATCTGCACCGGCTTGTGATCCCAGGTCTCATAATCTTTGAAAACAATTTTTGAAGGACCGCCGCCCACATTGGTAAATGTAGCTTCGTACAGCGGAGAGTCTACAGTAATTTTGGAGGTACCCGAGATACTTGCAGCAGAAAACATGCCCATCTCCTGCTGTTCTTCTCCTTCCTGACGCAATATTTGAGATTCTCTTTCTCCTTCTTCCGGCTCTGTTTGCTGTTCTTTATTCCCTTCTTTTTCTGATAAAGTTTCCGCAGCTCGTCCTTGGGTATCAGCTTGGGCAGCAGCAATACTATCTCGACGAGCCCGTTCCGCCTGTCGGCGCTGCAGCCCTTCTTGCGAAGGCATGGTAACATAGGCCCATGCAATCATTACAATAAATATTAATACTAATCCGGTTACGGTGTTTCGATCCAAAAGAAAATCCTCAGTTCTAAATTCTAATTAGTTTTTTGCTTTGGAACAGAGCTTTATCTGCCTTTACTCTACCATAGACACTTTCCGATTTGTATTTGGGCGGTTTCATCCATAGTGCACATAACAGTTAGAATTTTGACAAAAGGTTCCTGAAAAGCCCCTTGAGTCGCCGGAAATTCTTCTTTTCAAAACGCCAGACAAAATCAAGTTGCCCCAGGATAAACCCATACAGGAGAAAGAAAATCTGATAGGAGGGGAATACAACCACCATCCAGGTAACCGCTTCTTCCCAAAAAGGAGTCTGTTGATCGAAGCCCAACCATTCGAACGCAAATTTTCGTACGTACAACGCTGTCATTCCTGTGATGGAAAAAATGAACAGGATCAATACGATCTGCCAGAAGTCTTCAACTCCCCAACGTTTTTTTAGTTTTTCAAAAAGCTTTTTCAACATGGTGATGATATTTGTATTAAGATGCTAGACAAACCTTGTTTATTAGATTAAAAGTAGTAGTGGGCATAACGCATTATGTGTCATCGGGATTTTCCAAAGTAATTTGTTCCGGGACATCGTATGGTTGCTGGACTTCGGCTCCATATTCCGGGGTACGGCTTAAAAAGTAATATCCGAAAAGGCCGCTGACTATGGAACCGGTCAAGATGCCAACCTTGGAAAATTCCAGCAGCTCGAAATCGCTAAACGAAAGGTCTGCGATAAACAGCGACATCGTAAATCCAATACCTCCCAGCAGAGCCACTCCATAAACCACTTTCCATGTTTCCCTGTTATCAGCAAGCCCAGAAAAGCCCAGTTTGGTAAGTAGCCAGGTAGCTCCAAAAATTCCTAGTTGTTTCCCAAAGAACAGTCCCAGTGTGATACCCCATGCAAGCGTGGAGGTGAACGCCTTCGTCATTACTTCAGGATTAAATACCAATCCTGCATTGGCAAAGGCGAACAGGGGCATAATGACAAAATAGACGGTGTTGTGCAGGGTATGTTCCAGCCGGTGAAGCGGCGACTGGGCGTGCACTACGGTTTTGTCCATGTGATGAAGGGCTTGCTCCCTGGTTACCGGCAAATTTTCGTCAGCGGCCTGCTTAAAAAGGTCAAATCCCTCTTGGGCATACTCTGTCAATTTTTCGATGCTCCATCCACGGCTGGCAGGAATGGCAAATCCCAGTACTACACCTGCAATGGTGGAATGTACCCCAGATTCCAGTACCGCCCACCACATCACAAAACCTACAAGCATGTAGGGAGCTAAGCTGTTTACCTTCTTATAGTTAAATGCCAGCAGAACAAGTAGACATATACAGGCTATTCCTAGGGCTCCTATATTTATCCGCGCGGTATAAAAAATAGCAATTACCAGTACGGCAAAAAGGTCATCCGCTACGGCGATAGTGGTGACAAATACTTTGGCCCAGACAGGCACTCTTGATCCCAGTACGGCCAGTACCCCGATGACAAATGCGATATCGGTCGCCATGGGGATGGCCCATCCGTCCATATACTCCATACCACCGTTAAAGCCCCAAAAAATAAGCGCCGGTAGGGCCGCTCCGCTAAAAGCGGCAATTACCGGCAAGAGGGCCGACTGGACCGAAGATAATTCTCCATATTTCAGTTCCCGCTTAATCTCCAGTCCGACAAGCAGGAAGAAGATGGCCATTAGCCCGTCATTGATCCACTCATGAAACGAATGCTCAATCATGAGAGTGGGGAAACCGATAGCAAATTCCAGTTCCATAAGATGATGATAGGCCTCACTAAGCGGACTGTTGGCCACCAAAAGAGCGGCTATAGTGGCAAAAAGGAGCATCACACCCGCTGCCGAATCCTTTTTAAAAAAGTGGAGAATTGAACTATACAATGTTGAATTGGTCATGCTATCAGGAGTTAACCTTATGAGTGTTTATAAGTATAAGTTTAAAAATGAAGAGCTGCCGCTGCGGTCAGGCAGCGGCAGCTTTTCGGGATAGTGACAGGTTTTGTGCATATAAGAGCAGGTATCACTATCTCGGTTCTGGGTCAAGGGAACGGCTGCCGTTCCTATCCGGAGACGACAGCCTTCGGGGTTGTGATGGGACACGTTGGTTATCGTATGACATCGCCATCGATTTACCCGATTTGTATACAACATGATTAAAATTACTGAACAACAAGTTTGCCTTTCATTCCCCCTGTAAAATGTCCCGGGAAGGAACACAGATAGTCGTATTCTCCGGTTTCCTCCGGGATGGTAAATGTGACTTCTACGGTTTCTCCTCCGGCAGCCAAGTCGGTATGCGTGATAATATCTCCGGTTCTGTCTTGTGGAATATAATCGTTTGTTTTTGCTTGGGTGGCTGCCTTCGAAAAATCCGCCGGATCGACACCCATCTTCAGAAGGATCCAGTTATGCGCCATGGCCGAGGATGGGAGATCGCTCACGGTAGTCAACCGGATACGTAGTTGTTCGCCCGGATCCGCCTCGATATTTTTGAGCAGCAAATACGTTTCTCCATTGGAGGTTTTGATTGTTCCGGCCGTTCCGATCAGTTCGTCCTCTTCTTTGACCACGTATTTCATCTGGTCCACGCCGATGATGTCAATAGTCCGGACATCCTCGGTTTGGGCTTGCGCCGGTTGTGTTTCCGGTTCTGTGGTTTGGGGTTCCTGTTGCTGTTGTTCTCCTCCGCCACAGGCGGATAAAAAGAGTAATATGGGAAGCAGATAGGTAAATAAACGCATAATCAGAAGACTTTAAGGTTATTATTGTGATGTTTTGGGATTTTGATTCTTGCTAATTCTTTCTCTGGAAGTAACTCGGGCATATCAATTCTCAATTGTTTTTTATGACAATTGGAAATCAAATTATCAGCCGTTAGCTGAATCGGTTAGTACCAAACTGTTAGTTAAGACTGTAAGGAAAGAGAAGGGCCTAATTCAGAAGGACAACAGTTCGCAGATTGGAAAGAATGACATTTTCTATCGGTAATTGATAGAAAATGTCTAATGAATTGGTAAGGGTACGTGCCGGGGTAAGGGTAATAGAGAGGCGGGAGTTCAAGAGATGATTGACCTGATGGGTATCAATATCATCAACCGGCAGATCTATTGAATAGATGTCAGGTATAGGAAGATTTCTGGTGGAGTTTCCGGGAAAATCGGAAGGCTGAGAATCATAAACTGCTGATGTTGTTAAGCGCTGTAAGTCGCCGGAACGATCTGATACCCACGTTTCTGATTCCCCTTTACCCTGTTCTTGTTGGTATTTGCCAAAATCCGGGACAGAACTATTTTGATAAGCCGGAACACCAGATAGTTGGAAACAAAATACTATAAGGAAAGCGAAGAAAATAGCCCCAACCTTATCGTGGGTTAACTCTGGCAGTATGAAATTGTTATTTCTCACAGACTAAAATATAACGACCACATTAGTTTTTAACGTATCAGTTAATTTAAGAATTTTTGAGTTAAAAATCTTTTGCCTACTGTATTTATTTTGGCTAGAGAGGTTATAATTTCATTCGTGCCAAGAGTGTTGTTAAAACATCTAATCAGCCTGTTTAATTTCATCCTGCTTCCTGCAAAGCGGCCCGGTGATTGCTATACATCCAAAGACCAACGATAATACCCGTAATGAGGAATTGTGCCCCGATGGTCTGCAGGGTGGGATAAAGACCGACGGTTGGTAGATTCCATTGCAGTGGAAATGAACTTATCCCCAGGTATCCCGCTTCCTGAAATTCGTGTATGCCTTATCCAACCAAGATCACCGCAAGTATCACCAGGGCGACGGAAGAATACCTGAACAACGAACGAATGGGGATTTGCATAGAAAATTTTACAAGGAAGAAACCGAGGATGATCACGGCCAGGACAGATGTAAACAGCGCTGCCCGCAGAATAATATGTAAGATACGGTTTGACATCCGTTTGGCAGATAAGAATTGCGGGATATTATTGCCAGCGGAAAGTATAGGGAGGTTAAGCAAGTGAAATATAAATCAACTTGAATAACTATCGGACAAGCAACCTCCTTCTTTTAAAAGGATGAAATTAGAATTCCTTTAATCTTACTATACGGTTTGAATGACGGGAGGTCTCAAACATTTTTTCGCAGGGAAAATAAACCATTACATTTGAAGACCATAATAAAAGACATACCAATGGAATAGAGTCGATTTACAAAAAGATTTTATAATTATATTGATGATTCTGATGAAGCGAACAAAAGACTGAAACGAGTAATTTAGGACATGACAGATCTGCCAATTAGTGATTAACTGGATCTATTTTAGTTTCCGGCACTTGTGTTTGAACCAATACTATACCCAGAACCGCCAGTCCGGCACCTACGGCAAACGGAGTTATAAAACCAAACCGGATAGTATATCCTGAGATAATAGTCCCGGCTGAGATACCTAAGCCAAAGGATACGGTCAGAACGGATAGTTGAGCCCCGGTTTGTCCCTCTTCTGTAAGGTCGCCCGCCAGCGCAAGGGCCGGAGCAAACACCATTGCTGCACTTATTCCCTGTAGGGCGCGGGCCAGTATCATTTGCCAGGGTTCCGTTACCATTCCCTGAGCCAGGGTTATGGGTGCTAGACCTATTAAGCCCGCAACAATAAATATCTTACGTCCATAGCAGTCACTGGCTTTTCCAACTAACGGTTGCACGATGGCAAGTGCTCCAATCAGCATACTGAATTCAACCGAAAACAGGAACGCGCCCTGAGAGAGCCGTTGGTTGACCTCCGGCTCGATGGAGGTGAGCAAAGCAAATCCCAAGCTCATAATGAATGTGGCTAACCCAAGCGTGAAAATCGGGTCGAGGACGCGGCCCGGTTCTTGCGAGCGGAACCGGATGGCCATCGACTTGGTACTGGGCTGTGTTTCCTCGGGGTCCAGCACCAACAAGGCAACAAGCACGGTACTGAGGAATGCTCCGCCTGCAGCCACACAAAAAGCAGCCACGAAGCCGTTGATCTGACCAACCATGGGTAGCGTAAAGGGCCCGGATTCAATGAGGATTCCGCTGGCCAGCGGACCAATTCCAAAACCTATCAACCGGAAGAAGTTGTAAACGCCCATATTTCCGCCGCGATTACCGGGTAAACTCAATTCGCTGACAAGAGCAAGGCTAGCCGTAATGGTCAAGGCAGCAGCCATCCCTTGTATTGTTCGGACAACCAGCAGAGTTAGATAATTGTGGGCCAGCACATAGGAGAAGTTGGCGATCGTAAAAAGGATTAGTCCCAACAGTACAAACAGCTGGCGCTTCCCGGCTCGGTCAGATAGTCGTCCGGCAAACGGTTGGCAGGCGCTGGTTACCAGGCCAAAGAGTCCCAATACCAAACCGGTAATCAGTGACTCAGAGAGGCCAAGAAAATTACCCGATACACTTCCGCTGGCGATGTAAAGCGGCATTACCACAATAAGAAAGGAATTACCTAAAGCATCGGCCATTCTTGCAATCCCAAGGGCTACCACACGCCGATCTGTGCCAAAGAGTTTATTGGATTTATCTTGAGTACTTTTATTCATATTTCTGGTTATCCGTTGCCTGTTATTTTCGGATGTAAAAGAGTTGGATGAGTTTGTCAAAGGCTGCTGAAATAGCAGCTGTCTAACATACAGATGACAGATCGTTTATAAAAAACGCAGGCTCTCACAATCTGGATTTTGGGATGAGATGAAATCCGCAATCAAGTGCCGCTTGTTCGATATCTTCAATGGGAACTATAGAAAAATCATCGGCATGAATGGTAAACTCCACGGGATAGGTCTCCGTATTTATTCCTACATCATGTACTCCATCAACCTTTAAAACATTTTCCGCTATTTTTCGAAGTTCAGCAGGTTCTTCAGCATTAGTTCGAAATATTTTGCCTGTTTCGCCGGGTAATACATTTTCATTGAATAAGCTCATTCTAAATATGTCCTTCTTATTAGATAATACCTCATGTTTACCCAAATTAAGGATTCACTGAGTTGTAGATATTGAATATTTAGTCGGTTTAATAACGACTTTTTAAATTTAATTGGTAAGTCCCATTATCGCAATCGTCAGAATGGATAAAGACTACTAAGCATTGTATGTTTAGAGAAAGATAAAGATCCTTTCTTCAGCTGATATGAGTGCTGATACATGTACACTATGTGATCTCCCAACCCCTGATCCTCCTGTAACAGATCCTGGCGTAGAGGGTACCTTTTGTTGCCAGGGATGCCTACACGTGTATGAGCTTTTGCAGGAACTCGATGCCGAACAGGCAGAACGGGTTCGCCGGGAAACCATCAATCGTAAACACCGTGAGTGGGAAGCCAAAGCCGAGGAGCCGCCCGATAAAGCCGAACAGGCATTTTTGAAAGTGGACGGTATGCACTGCTCGACCTGCGAATCGTTCATCGAGGCGATGGCGCGGCGGCAGAACGGCATCTACAAAAGCGAAGCCAGTTACGCTTCCGAGATGGTAAAGGTGTACTATGATCCCGACCGCCTGAGCAAGGAAGAATTGCCTGATCTTATTAGCAAAATGGGGTATAGGGCACACCTAAGGGGAAGTGATTTGGGGGATGAAAAATCTAATACTACTATTCGTCTGATTTTGGGGACTATCTTCAGCCTTTACGGTTTAATTGTGTACATCCTCGTACTGTATCCGCTTTATTTGACCGGAGACTTTGTTATTCCTTTCGCCCCCGAAGTCCGATACTTTTTCCTGGGTAACGTATGGGCAATGACCTCAATCGTGCTGTTTTTTACCGGCTGGCCTATTTTAAGAGGGGCCTGGGTTTCTGTCTCTGTCCTGAAACCGAATATGGATTTGCTAATCTCCATAGCAGCGTTGAGCGCCTATTTGTATAGTACTGTTGCTCTGAGCATGGGATTAAACGAGCTTTATTTTGATGTGACTATGGCCATCATCATAGCGGTATCCTTCGGTAACTATTACGAAAACCGGATCAAAAAAGATAAAAACTCGTTGCTCAATGCGTTAATGGAAAACCGTATTAAGCAGGCTCGTGTGCGGCGAAACGGAAGCTTCGAAATGATGGAAATTGATGAACTGGTCCCTCAGGATGAAGTATTTGTTAAAGCGGGAGAACGAATTCCTGTCGATGGTACGATTATCAAAGGTAAAGGCGTGGTGAATGAAGCGCTTATCACGGGCGAATCCCTGCCGGTTTCCAAAGAGCCGGGCGACCGAGCTATGAGCGGAACGGTGCTCACACAAAATGCCCTTACCATTCAGACGGATCAGCAGGTGCAAAGTACCATTGAAAACATGATTCGCCTGATGTGGGATATTCAAGCCAGTCGTCCGGGCAAACAGCGTCTGGCTGATAAGATTGCTGCCTGGTTTGTTCCCGGAGTTCTGCTATTAGGCTTTGTTACTTTTGTGTTTTACCTAGTAGGTGGTACCGCAGCCAGCTCAGCTCTTCTCGTGGCTCTTTCAGTACTCATTGTTTCCTGTCCATGCGCATTGGGATTGGCTACGCCGCTTGCGGTCGCCTCGGGTCTTCGGGATGCTTTTAAAAATAACATCATTTTCAAGACGGGAGCCGCTTTTGAAGAGGAAAGTGATATGGATATCCTCGCATTTGATAAAACCGGAACATTGACCACCGGCAACATGCGCTTGCTCGACGAAGGCAATTCACCGAAAGCCTTGGAGTACGCCCGTGCCTTGGAGCAATATTCCTCGCATCCGGTAGCCGAGGCAATCACTGGAGAATCACCTGATGCAATCAATGTGCATCAGTTCCAAAACTCGTCCCGAGGGGTAAGCGGTAAGGTAGACGAGAAAACAATGTATGTCGGCCAGCCCGAATGGCTCCAGGAGAATGGATGCCAAATTACATCTAAACAGTGGTCCCGCATTTCTCGAGCCCGACGGCAGGGATATGTTTCAACGGGTGTAGCCTGGAATGAACAGGTTCAGAGTTTGTTGGTTGTGGGAGACCAAATACGGGAAGAGGCCGAAGGTTTTATTCGATCTCTGAAACGGCAAGGCAAAAAAATTGCTATCATCACCGGTGATAGTGAAGAGGCGGCACGCCCCATCCGCCAGAAACTGCAGCCCGACTTTCTCTTTACTGAAGTGCGCCCGGAATCCAAAACGGAAATTATCAAAAACCTGAAAGAAAAGGGTTCGGTAGCGATGATCGGCGACGGAAGCAATGACGCGCTGGCTCTGGCCGATGCTGATCTGGGAATTGCTTTTGGAGATCTGACCGCCATTGCGGCCGACTCGGCCCAGGTTGTCATCCCTGAAGACAATCTGCTTAAAATAACAATGGCCTTCCGTGCGGTTGAACAGACCAAGAAACGCATTCGGCAGAATCTCGGCTGGGCGTTCCTATATAACATCACTGCGATCCCCCTGGCAATTGCCGGGCTTATCAATCCGCTGTTTGCTGCCATAGCAATGGCTGGCAGCAGCTTGTTAGTAGTAGCAAATTCATCGCGGAAAATGAAATTTGAATCCGTTAGTTAACATCTGTTATGGAGTGGATCATGGCCGGTATGACATTCGGATTTTTGGGCAGCTTTCATTGCATAGGAATGTGCGGCCCGCTGGCATTGGCGCTGCCGGGAAGCGACAGAAAAACGTCTTCTTTGGTAGCATCCCGGCTGGTCTACAATGTTGGCCGGGTCATTACCTACTCCTTTTTGGGTGCTGCGGTTGGGCTGTTAAGCAAGATGATTTCCATCGGTGGTTTTCAGCAGTGGCTGTCGATAGGTGTTGGAGTATTTATTTTGCTTGGACTTTCCATTTCAAGGCTACGGAACAAACTAAACCAATTGAAAACATATCCCTCCAAGCTGATGAAAAAAGCGGGGTCTCCCATTAAATCCCTGTTTAAAAAGGGAACCACAGGATCGCTCTTTGTAATCGGTCTCCTGAACGGGCTGCTGCCCTGCGGGTTTGTCTATATGGGATTAGCCACGGCCCTAACTTCGGGCACTGTAATCAAAAGCGTTTACTTTATGATGGGATTCGGCTTTGGTACTATCCCAGCCATGCTGGGGGTAAGCCTAGCAGGTGGGCTTATCTCGGTATCGGTGCGAAGAAAGCTCAAAAACTATTCGCCCTATTTTATTGCATTCGTTGGAATATTGCTAATCATTCGGGGGTTAAACCTGGCAATTCCCTTTTTGAGTCCGGGATTGTAGAGTACTTCATTGGATCCAGATTACAATATGATTATGAAGATTGAAATTGATGTGCTTTGAAAAAAATTACGTAAGATATCTACCGGGAAAACTTTCTATTTAATAATGGGAAAGGTATTTCACTATTAAGTAATAACATTACACTGCAGTATTTATGAAGCTCCCAAACAAAAAAGTGTTTATTACCGGCGGAAGTGCTGGAATAGGCAAGGCACTAATTGAGGAATTATCAACTTATGGTGTTGAAGAGATCGCCGTATTTATCCATGACGGTTCTGTCGGTGTCGATGTACATAGGGTAGGTGACATCATACTTCTCTATAAAGGGACGAACTACCGATTCGCCTTGCTCATCAACCGATACCCCGAGGGTCACAAAGCCTTCGTCTTTATACTTCTCGTACAAATCCACCAGGTCGGCTGTTTCCTCTCGGCATGGGGCGCACCAAGTAGCCCAGATATTCATCAGCACGACCTTTCCCTGTTGATTGGAAAGGCGAAAGGTCTCTTCGTTCAGAAGATCCACTTCAAAATTAGTAGCCTGTGCCTCTTTTTGGGCCGGATACAACGGAGACGAAGCAGGGTCAAGCCGTTTAACAGGTTCGGTTTTCCCATCACTCTGGGCCTGCTGTTGAGGACCATTGTCTTGTTTGGCTCCACAAGCAGTGATAAATAGCAACGAAGTTAAGTAGATAACGTATTTCATAGTTATATCAATCTATTGAACAATCAATTTTCTCCATATACCCATAGTAAAGGAGCTAGATGACAAGCAGTATTGTGTTATTAGTCTCAAGGTTTTTGAGTTACCGAATCCGCTTGTTGAGACTTCCATTTATCCTTTAGGACGATTTGCCCGGTTGGCGTAATTATCTCTCTGGGTCCTGGTTTCTCCATGGGGAATTTGTTGATGCCGACCCCGGAATCTCGGTTTTCAGGGACGTAATGATTGTGTGAGCCGTGATTTACGGCTGTGTACGGTTTGGGGTTAAAAAAGCCCAGTGAGTCTGCCAGGGCAAAGCCGGCGGCAATGAGCACTCCCAGTATAAACAGGTATTTATATTTATTTTTTGATGTCATAGCGTCATTTATGATTTAATCTTTCCAAAATATGCGACTTGGTCGGGTCCATTAAAAAAGTATACGTCAACGGGTCCAGGCTCTTCCGCCATACCCGGGGATTGAGACGGCATGCCGGGTACAGTAATACCCTTGGTGTTGGGTTGTTTTTTAAGCAGTTCCCGAACTGCCTTGGCCGGGACATGCCCTTCTACGATGTATCCCCCGACAACTGCCGTATGGCAGGCACTGAGTTTATCTGGAACACCTTTTTGTTTCTTAACGGAGGAAAGCGTATCCGTCGGCTGTTCGGTCACCGAAAATCCATTTTCCTCCATATAGGTAGCCCATTTGGAGCAACACTGACAGTTCGGATTTTTGTACATAGTCACATTGACTGGTTCGGCTTTTATCGACTTTGTTTTAGGCTCTTCTTCTTGAGTACAAGCTGACGTTCCAACAATTAGAAAGAGCGCCGCCAAGATATATGATGGAAAAAGTTTGTAATTCATTTTTTAGAGAGTCTAAGGTTACAGATTTATAATTTTTGGGATTATGTTGATTTTTTTCGCTCGCGATCCCAGTGGCGGAGAATAGAGACACTGAATCCGGCTATCAGCACAAAGGTGCCCAGCCATACCAGCGACACAAACGGTTTTTCTTCGGCCGTCAGCAGTATCCATTCTTCTTTAGGTTTTTCGGTGATTCCTTTGAGGGTCAGTTCAATCTTGCCGGATTCTGGAAAAACGCGGGTAAATTGGACTTCAATATCATGATTGGCAAGTTTAGCAGGTGGCGAATATACCCAGTTTTTACCTCCGTCGGAATAAAGAGCGAATAAAGGGTTAATGCGGTATGGGGTTTGGTTGGCGTCATATGTTATGTCTACCAGCGCTCGTACAGCTATAGAGGTACTGTCGGGAAGCTGAGATTGATCTACGGAGTTGTATTCCTGAAAGGTAAACGTATAATTCCCCATCTGAACCGAGTCTCCATTTGCAAGATTGATTTTTTGTGTCGGGATCGAGTCCTGTTGTGCCTTCTCCAGTTTTTTTGAGCCTGGTTGCATTACATTTTTGCCTTTATCTTCTTGCCTTTTTCTGAATTGTTCATTCTTGTGTTCCACATAGGAGCTGCCGGCCACATAGAGATAGATATCACTGAAAAACCCTGCCATCACATCTACATCTACCGACCAATTAATAGTGGTATCGGCCCTGCCCATAGGATATACCTGGGGAGACAAATAAAAGGTATCATCATTTCCAGGTTCGTTCAGTCGTTCAAATTTGATCTTATATTCCTGTTGGCCGGGGCGCTCTTGATTGCTGAGGGTGTACCCTTGATAGGTAACCTTGTATTTGTTGTTCACAACTTTGGGTTCATTCAACTTCAGCTCCAAAAAATTGACCGGCTGTGTAACCATGGTTCCATCTTCGTCTGTTACCTTGCCTTGTTTTATTGCTCGATTGTATTGTCTCACGGAATGATCTAATAAATTGCCGTCATAAGCCGAGGAGGCCAGAAAGCCCAGCAGCATGATGCCAAATCCTATATGGCTCAAGGAGCCGCCGATCAGTCGCGGCTTTTGACGGGCCAGCCGAAACATAATGGAAGCATTTCCGAACAGGGCAAACCAGGCCGAAAGCAGGTATACCATGTAGTAAAGATCGCGTACCTCGCTAATAAAAATGGTTGCCAGGGTTGCCATACATGCACCAGCAACAGGCCAGAGCAGTTCTTGGGCCAGTGACTCAGCGTCCTGCCGTTTCCAGAACAGATATTGGCCGAATACCGTAAGAATAGCAGCCAATATAGCCAGCGGCATCGTCCACTCGTTATAAAAACTGATTTCCGGCGGTGTCGGATTTTCCACAAAAAGGCGTCCGATAATCGGGGAGCTAGTGCCGAGCGCGATAACCAAACTAATTAAGAACAACACCATAGCACCGGCGAAGGTCATGAATTCCCGACTTAACAATTTGGATTCATTTCGCTGTGATGGAAGATCCTTGTACCGATATCCCAGCATGGCAATGCCTGTTCCCAGAATGACGATCATAAAAATGATAAGCTGATTGTATAGACCCAGGTCCACAAAACTGTGGACGGAGGAATCGGCAAGCACGCCCGACCGGGTCAGAAAAGTTTCATAAACCACGGCCACATAGGCCAGCATGGCCAGAATGATGGACGCCTTCTGGGAGGTGGAGCTTTTCCGCTGGATGAGCATGGTATGGATGCCAGCCGTCCCGATTAGCCAGGGAATAAAAGAGGCATTTTCTACGGGGTCCCAAGCCCAATAACCGCCGAATGAGAGGGTGACGTAGGCCCAGTACCCTCCCAAGAAGATCGCGGTAAACAGCGAAAGGTTAGCCCCGAGCGTCCAGGGCAGTGCTGCGTTTACCCATCCGTGGTATTTGCGTTTCCAGAGGGCGGCCATAGCAAAGCAGTAGGGCACGGCCATCATAGAAAACCCTAAAAATAGTGCTGGAGGGTGAATGACCATCCATGGGCTTTTGAGCAGATCATTCAATCCTTTACCATCAGATGGCATAAAATCGGGATTGGACTGGATAAACGGGGCATTGGGCATGGCTTCGGCCAGCGAGCGGAAGGGGGAAGCGCCCAGGGTAAAACTGCCAAAATCAATGCCCAGAATCATTGAAAGTAGGAACAATTGATTCAGAGTCAGAAAAAACAGTACCGGCCCGCGATACGGTTCACGCACCCACTTCATTAGGCCTAATCCCATCAGCGCCGAAAACAAAATCCACAACATAAAACTACCTTCTTGTCCCCCCCAAAAAGCGGAGATCAGGTATTTAAGTTGCAGGCTACTGCTGGTATAGTTGTAGACATAGTAATAGTTGAACTGGTGGGTTAGGATCAGATAAAGCAGTATCCCGGAAGCAGCCAGAACCAACAGACCTTTGAGGCCAAACAGCCAGTTAGAAATCGTCAGATATTGCGTATTCTCCTTTTGAGAATACAGAAAGTATCCGATCAGGGATAAAAATCCCAGTAGAAAAGCGGTATTGATTAGTATGTTGCCGATTGTACCAAGCATGATAAATCTGAATTAGGAAATAATGATTAATGAGTAACGGATATGCAATACGAAATATGACGGAGTTATCTCGTATTGGTTGAGAGAGTAAAAAACCTGAATAAAATTCTATCTCGTGGCTAATTCAGAAAGGTACTATTTAACAAAAAGATAGGAGGAGTGGGATAGGGAGTGAAAGTATCCAGCGAAAGATGACTGAATGGACCCTCATCGAAAAAGGTATAGATAAATGATTGGGTCGGCCAGGTAGCCTTCGTCAAATCTTTTTCGACAGGTAGCAGAGTCTTAAGATCAATAAAAGAATGGGAGAAAGTTTGCTGGCAAACTTCCCTGAAGGTACAACTATCTATTGGGTCTGTATTAGTCGAACTATTCGCATTCTCTACGTTACTCTCTGGACAGCATTCCACAGACTCATTAGAAACACTAGCCACAAGTTGTGGCGTGGTTTCCATTTGACAGTACAGATTAACCGCGTGAAGTACGGATGGCAAAGTTATATTTGCTGCAAACATGATCAGCAGCAAAAGTACAGCATGACGGTATTTCCTAATATTTCTTTCCAACGGATAGTTTCAATTCTAGAATGAAAAGAAGATAAGAAATTAGGTAATCATAATAAATTAAGAAAACAACAGGACCCAATGCTGGTCATTAGTTCAGAAGGAATTACAAACCACTATCTTCTTAATCGTTTTGTTTGCGTTCATATTGGTTGTGGTTTATTTCTACTCCTGAAGTATAAGTTGGTTAGATAGGAGAAAATATATCCATCCCCTAAAAATCAAGAGAACAAATAAGGGATAGATGGCAGCGGGGATGTTTTGGTGAATCAAGAAAAATGTCATGGAAATAAGTAAAACTCCGAGGATGATTAGTTCAGTAAGTCGCCATGCTTCTGAAGGGCTTTTCTTTTTAGTGGTGAATAAAAAGAAACCTACAGGTGCTATTAGTGTCCATACGATATTTGCATTCCATTTGGTGACTGGATATGCAGAGAACAGCCAAAAGAAGACAATGAGGATTCCCACTCCGCCAACAATATTAAAGAGAATGCGATCGACCCAACTCCAGAATAATGTCTTTTCGGGGAAGGCAATTCCGAACGGAACCATAACAAAAAACAGTGACCAGAACGCAAGTTTTGGTGTTAAAAGTGGAGGGATGAGGCCCGTGTTATTCGAGGGAGCATAAATCGTTTGGCTAGTAACCAAAGCAACAGAAGTGTCAGTCTTTTGAATATTAGCATTGCCAAAAATCTTTTTGAGTATGTCAGGTAGAAATAACGTTTTGGGACCGGTGGGAATATCGTCTGCAGGAAGCCCTAACAATATATTGATACCTAATTTAACCCATGGAACAGGTCTAAGATAGCTGTTAATAAATTGCCGATAACTTTTTTGATCGGCGTTTAATGATCTTTGTAATAGGAGGCTATCACCGGTTGCGGCCTTAATAGCTTTAAATATTCGAGTCGTGCAATTATCATAGAAGAACTCGTAGGAATAGTACCGGTTTTCAGGTTGGGCATTAGTCTGCAGGTAATTGTATAATCGCTTGGTTTGCTTCGAACTAAGGTTGAGTCGTTGTTCAATTACAGCACGTCCATTTCTCAGGTAATCTTTCTTTGCGTTTTCAAAAGGAGTTATCGAAAGAAAGTATTGCAAGTTACCCAGCGCGAACTTCCAATAGAAGTCATCGGTATTAAAATCGAAAGTGCCATAATTATAGGTTTGGTCAATACCAGTTACCGGATCCTTAATCCGCAATGAGGTATGCCCAAAAAGGCTAAATAGTTGATCTCCCGGTTCAATGGTAAGAAGACTTGCTTTAGCTTTGCTTGAAAGGTCCTGCAGATTTGAGGGGGAAGATCCCTTTGCAGGAGATAAACCTGTAAACAGTAATAGAATTAATAGGTTTAATCCGCAGAAGATCATCCGCCGCATAAATAGTCAACCGTTCCTTACATAAATAGTTATTCCTTCAGGATAAAGCTCATTATTCATATCCCAACAACCGGAGAGCATTGAAAACAACCAAAATAGTAGATCCTTCGTGCCCAACCACAGCCGGTCCAATATTAAGTCCAAAGATGGTCGCCGGTACCAGAATGGCAACCATGCCCAGGCTGATCCAGAGGTTTTGTTTAATAATAGATTTTGTTTTACGGCTGAGTCCAATCGCAAAAGGAAGTACGGAAATCTTGTCAGCCATGAGTGCTACGTCGGCGGTTTCTAGGGCTACATCAGAGCCAGCCGCGCCCATAGCGATGCCCACTGTGCTATTTGCCATAGCGGGTGCATCATTTACTCCGTCACCCACCATGGCAACATGGCCTTCGCCTTCACGCAGTTTTTTAACAGCCTCTACCTTGTTTTCCGGCAGCAGGTTCCCCTTGGGATCATCAATTCCAATAACTTCAGCCACCGCATTAGCTACGCGCTGGTTGTCGCCGGTAAGCATAATGAGGTGAGCGAGACCGATATTGCGCAGTTTTTGTATCACTTCTTTGGCATCATCTCGAGGAGTATCCATCAATCCCAAAATCCCCAAGTAGCGATCACCGCTTCTAACAATCATAGTAGTTTTGCCCTCGCTTTCCAGGGTTTCAACCTGTTTTCTTAGTTCATCAGATAATTTTATACCCTCTGATTCTTCAAATAATTCCAGGTTGCCAATATGTATAAGGGAACCGTTAAGTTTGGCTTTTACGCCGCGCCCGGTGATCGACTCCAGGTCTTCAGCGTCTGGCAAATCCGGGTTATTTAATTTTTCTTTTCCATCACGAACGACCGCAGCCGCCAGTGGGTGATCGCTGAGTGTCTCTACGGCCACTGCTATGCGTAGAAGTTCGGCTTCGTTTGATCCGTTGACCGGAATTATATCGGTCATTTTAGGTTCACCTTCCGTCAGGGTCCCGGTTTTGTCAAAGGCCAGCGCTTTTAAAATACCCAGATTTTCCAGCGGACGCCCTCCTTTGATAAGAACCCCACCACGAGCCGCGCGTCCTATACCGCTGAGTACGGCACTGGGAGTAGATATTGCCAGCGCACATGGACTTGCAGCCACCAGCACTGCCATCGACCGGTAAAAACTGTCAGCATATGATTCATCAATTACTAAGAAAGCAAAATTGAGCAAGACCACGAGGCCCAGTACGGCAGGGACAAAATATTTTTCAAATTTGTCAGTAAATTGCTGCGTTGGAGATTTTTGAGCTTCCGCTTCATTAACCAGATTTATAAGTCGTGATAATGTAGAATCCTTGGAGAGTTTGGTTACTCGGACCTCCAAGCTACCGCTTCCGTTGATTGTTCCGGCAAATACCCGGTGTTTGTCTTTGATGGATTTTGGATCCTGCTCGATAACTTCCATATCCGTATATTCATGCTTGTCAATGGGAACGCTTTCGCCAGTGATAGGTGCTTGATTTACGTTACTTTCCCCATTAATGATGATTCCATCAGCGGAAATCTTGTTATTGGGACGCACAACAATGGTGTCACCTACCTTTAGGTCTTCGACGGGAACTTCTTTGGTTTCTCCATTCTTTTTTTTCAGGGCCGTTTTGGGAGCTAGGTCCGCTAACCCTTTGATTGCCTCTCGGGCACGTCCCATTGCATAGTGTTCCAGAGAATGGCCGAGGCTGAATAAGAACAGCAGCAAGGATCCTTCCGCCCAAGCCCCAAGAATTGCGGCTCCTATGGCTGCTACGAGCATCAGGAAGTCGATTTCAAAATTTTCGGCTTTTATTTCAGTGTAAGCTTCTTGAACCAGGTAATACCCACCGAAGAAGTAAGCGCCGCAATACAGGACAAGTGATAACCAGCCGGGGATACCGCTGAAAAACGAGAGTCCGAATCCCACAGTAAGCAGGCCACCGCCAATAAGCGATAAAATAAGCTCGGTTTTCTCTCCAAAGATACCGCTGTGTTGTTGATCATGTGATTCGCCATCTCCATGGGCATCATTATTATGAGTCCGTTTGTCAGCATGGTCTTTTGATGTATCATACGATACGTCTTTTTGTGACCCATCCTTTTCGTCAATTATTGGCTTTTTATCATTGAAACCATCTGCCTGTTGTTTTACCGACAGGTTCATGGATTTCAACATGTTCAGAATTTCCTGTTCTGTAATTTTACTTTTGTTGAACTCAATACGAATCCACCCCGTTGCTCCAGCATAGGCATCAACAATTCCTTGTAGTTCTTCCAAGCGGCGGGTAATTGAACGAGCCCGCCGAGGATGAGGAATTTCTTCCACTTCTACTAACAGGTGTCCAAATTTGTCATGGAGCTCAGCTCCAGCCTGCCGGGCAAGAGATTTAATTCGATGCAGCGTAATTATATCGGGATCAAAATGTATGCAGAGTTTGGGCTTTCCGTTACTTTTTATATGTACTCGAAGAACTCCTTCACGCCCCTCCACCATATTTATCAGCCGGGAAACACATTGATCCTCAGTATCGGGAATATCAGGCAGTAAAAGGGGAAGCTCGAGCGTTAGTTTCTCCATGGCATTTCTTGTTAATGTTCTTCTCGGGTCCATTTCCACGCGTCTCCAGCCCGGTCGATAGGAAAGAATTTAAGTTCCTCTTTTGTAATAGGGTCCATAAGCTGGGTGCCCCACTGTTGCCATTTCTTTTCGCCAACAATGGCTATACGATCAAAATAACCCATGTATTCGGCATCAAGCTGCAGGTCTTTCCAAAACGATGCAGTATCGTGCCATCCCCCAAAATCTTCCAGAATCATAATTAAATGGGGGTCATCAGATGCAGTTGTAAATTTGTTTAAAGCCGGTTCGAGGTCATCCAGGTCTTCCTTCGAAAGTGTTCCGGATGCTTTAATGGCAAGAATATCGTCATCAGTATGGGCATTCACTTCAATCATAATACTCTGTGGTTTTCTTCGACCTTTAATTTCTACTCCCAAAATAACTTCCGGCACCAAGAGGCTCTTGCATCTTTTTGTTATTCTTGTGCAAAATTATGAGGAAAATGATCCGGGACAGCGTGTTATAAGGCATCATGCAGTCAGCAGACTTGTTAGTGATTGATAGAAAAGTGGATTCCTGCTAACAGCAATGTTGCTCTTCCTGTTGAACAGGAGGACAGGGCGTATCACCAAACGAACAAAACACGCAACAATCACCTTTGTTGGGCTTAAGTAGGGTACCACAGCTGGGGCATTCCCAAAAATATTGGCAGGAATCGGTCGGCATGGTTTCAGTCAGTTCTTCTCTGCATTCAGGACAGGTAATTGTTGACTTTAACTGCAGATTGTTCATAATCGATCAATTGAATTTCGTTTATTTTCCTTGATCTCTTTGAAATGCGACGGCGACAACCCGGTTTCTTTTTTGAACTGCCGGGAAAAATGTTGCTGGCTGCTGTAGTCGAGTTCCAGGGCGATCTGGCTTAGTGGTTTTTCACCGTACACGATGAGTTCTTTGGCCCGTTCAATTTTCTGCAGGATAAAGTAACGCTCGATAGACTTGCCTTCGACTCCGGAAAACAGGCGGCTGAGGTGTTGGTAGTCTTTGTGAATGTTCTCAGAGAGATAATCTGACAAGTTCTTTTCCAATGGTTCATCTGATCGAACTTGTCGGATAATGAGCTGCTTAATCTGTTCTACAATACGGCTGTTTTCATCATCGATAATGTCAAAGCCATTATTGCGAATAATAGATACCAATCGCTCATAATCTTTCTCGCTAACAGCTTCGGAAAGATATAGCTCACCAAGTTCAATCTTTTGGACATCGAAACCGGCATCGGTGAGTTTTTCCTGCAGAACTTCAGCACAATGGCTGCACACCATGTTTTTGATATGAAAATGTTTGTTATCCATAGACTAAAAGTATGATAATTTGAGAAAACTGCCACTGCGGTCAAGCAGTGACAGTCTCGGGGATGGTCATGGGATTTTGGTCATCGTATGACATCGTCATCAGTTTCCCCGGTTCGGATTCGTACGGCTTTTTCAATATTGGATACGAAAATTTTTCCGTCCCCGTAATTACCGGTCTGCCCTTCCTCAACGATCACAGAGATTATTTCTTCTACTCGCTCTGTCGGGATCACAGTTTCCAGCTTGACCATTTCAACTAATTTTGCCGGTCCCTCTTTGGGATGTCCCCAGCCGCGCACGTCACTCAGGGTAATACCGGGAGCGTCTTCAAGAGATTCCAGTGCATCCACGACATATCTAATCATATTTGGTTTAATAAATGCTTTTAGTTCTTTCATAGCAGTAAAGGTTTAATTAAGACCTGCCAGGTTTCCCAAAACCGACAGGTCTATCTAATTGGAAATTTACAGTTCAACTTCTGTCTTCGTCTCGGCAAACCACCGATAAATTGATGGCAACACGACCAGCGTTAGCAACGTGGAGGTAAACAAGCCGCCGACTACCACGGCCGCGAGTGGTCGCTGCACGTTGGAGCCGATATCATTCGCCAGCAGCAAGGGAATAAGCCCCAATATGGCTACGGTAGCCGTCATCAGTACGGGGCGCAATCGGTGTTCGGCGCCTGTTTTTACCGCCTCCATCATCTCCATGCCGCGATCGCGCAGCTCATTGATGTAATCAACCATGACCACACCGTTGAGTACGGCCACACCGAATACGGCGATAAAGCCAACGGCGGCAGGTACCGACAGGTAAAGTCCGCTAACGAATAGCGCAACAATACCGCCAATAACGGCAAACGGGACGTTGAAATAAATGAGCAGCGCATATCGCAGGCTGCCGAACGCCAGGAATAGCATGAGAAAAATAAGTCCCATCGTGATCGGAACTACGACATAAAGCCGGTTCATGGCTCGGCGCTGGTTTTCAAACTGCCCTCCGTATTCCATAAAATAGCCGGGCGGCAGATCCACTTGTGCTTTAACTTTTTGTTGTATCTCGTTTACCACGCTACCCATATCGCGTCCGCGGACGTTCATCTGCACATAGGTACGCCTGCTGGCCTTGTTACGCGAGATGGTTTTCGGCCCGGTGAATGTTTCTACATCAGCCAGTTGAGAAAGCGGGACTAGGGCTCCTTTAGCCGTACGAATAGGTAGCTCTCGGATTTGTTCAATACGAGAGCGTTGTCCTTCTTGAAGTCGCAGGAATACATTGAACCGCCGGATACCTTCAAACACCTGTCCAGCAACGGATCCGCCAATGCCGGTTTCAACCGTGCTCAGGAAATTATCTATGCTGATGCCCAATCGGGCTAATTGATCGCGGTCAGGCCGTACTAGGATCTGCGGTTTACCGCCCTGTTGTTGGGCACGAACATCCACCGCTCCAGGCACCGTTTGGATAACTTCTTTGATTCGCTGTGCTTTTTGAGCCAGCGTATCCAAGTCCTCTCCATACAGGCTGGCAACAACTTGGGCGCGCACGCCGCTGAGCATCTCGTCGGTACGCAGCTGAATGGGCTGGGAAAAGTTGGAGGATACGCCCGGCAGATCGGCAGAAAGCTTTTCGGCCATGGCCGACTGCAGCTCTTCGTAATCTCGTCCAGATTCCCATTGGCCTAATGGTTTTAAGTTTACAATGTTAAAAGCCACATTAACCGGCTCGGGGTCGCCGCCTACTTCGGCACGACCTACGCGAGAATACACGCCGGTAACCTCTGGAAATATTTCCATCGACTTCTGCATACGCTTCGTGTATTCTTTGGTTGTAGGTAAGTTGGCACCTGGCGGCAGCACCGACCGAACGGCAAAGGTGCCTTCCCTAAGCGTGGGAACAAACTCGGAACCCAAAAAAGGCGTCAGAGCCAGGCTTGCAACGAGCATCACTACCGCACCACTTACCACGCTAACGGGATGTTGTACCACCTTGTCAACAAGGGGTCGATATTTGTCCTTCAGCCACTCTACCAATTTTGGTTCCGATACTTTTGTAGTCTTGGTAAAAACAAAACTTGCCACAACCGGAACATAGGTTAGTGCCAGAATCAAGGCTCCCAGCAGTGCAAATGATATCGTATAGGCCATCGGTGAAAACAGCTTGCCTTCGACCCCCTGAAGCGTAAACAGTGGTAGGAATACAGTAATGATGATGCTAATAGCAAAAACCACCGGGCGGCCAACCTCCCGCGTGGCCTCTCCAACCAAGCGAACCATAGAGATGCCCTCCTCTTCGAGGTCCCGTTCCTCAAGGTGCCTAAAGATGTTTTCGACGACCACCACGGCCCCATCAACCATCATGCCGATGCCAATGGCCAAGCCCCCCAGACTCATCAGGTTACCGGACAGGCCAATCCAGTTCATTCCGATAAAGGCCACAAGGACTGACATCGGCAGGGTAAGAATGACAATGATGGTAGATCGAATATTACCCAAAAACAGGTAGAGAAAAATGAGTACCAGGAAAATACCTTCAAGCAAAGCACTTTGGACCGTACTCATCGCTTTTTCTACCAATTGCCCCTGGGAATAAAAGGGCTCAACAGTCATTCCTTCCGGCAGAGCTTCGTTGATCGATGATATTTTTTGATTGACTTCTGTTAACAGCTCCTGAGTGTTCGTGCCAATTAATTTCAGAATGAATCCTCCTACAGATTCTTCCTGGTTGGCAATCATCGTACCTCTTTTTATTTCGGATCCGAACTCGATTTTAGCAACGTCACGCACATAAACAGGTGTACCATTATGATTTCCAATAATCACATTTTTGATATCTTTCAATCCCTGTTTGTCCGGGCGGAACCAACCGTAGCCACGAACGAGATATTCTTCTCCGCCGCGCTCAAGAAAAGAACCTCCGACATTTTTGTTGTTTGTGCCTAGCGCCTTCTTTACGTCTTTGAGAGTAAGTCCCCGGGATACCAGCGCATTCATATCCACATTGACTTGGTATTGACGTACATCTCCTCCAAGAGAAAGGACGCCTGTCACACCTTGAACGGTTCGTAGTTGAGGTTTAACGAGCCAGTCTTGCGCCGTCCGCAAATCCATCAAAGAATTGTCAGCTCCTTTCTTGTTTTTGACCTGGTACATCATCACATTACCCAAACCGGTTGTAAGTGGACCAAGCTGGGGATCCCCAAGACCAGAGGGAATTTTATTCTCTGCTTTGGCAAGCCGTTCGTTAACCAGCCGTCGGGCAAAATAGATATCGGTTCCTTCTTCAAAATAAATATTCACCCGAGAGAGCCCGAAAATAGAGGTGCTTTGGACCCGCTTTAGCTTGGGGATTCCATACATCGAAATTTCAATGGGGTAGCTGATTTGCTTTTCTACATCCACCGGCGAAAGTCCGGGACTCACGGTAAATACCTGTACCATGGGAGGCGTCACATCCGGGTAAGAATCGGTCGGAACTTCCTGGAATGACCAGTATCCCGCACCGATCAGGGCAACCAGTCCAATGGTGACCAGCAATCGATTCTTCAGTGCGTAATCAATTAACTTGTTAATCATAGTTGGTTAAATAGTTTTGAAATTCTTGAAAAAATAATGCAATGCGTTTTTCAAATGGTTTGTCTTTTTTAATGAGCAGCACTACGGCTTTGTGAAGTAAGAGCAGATTTCAAATCAAAAGCTCCTGCTATAACAGCCTGATCACCGGGTTGCAAGCCAGAGGCAACTTCAACATAGCCTTCATTTTCGTTGCCTAACATAACCTCAACTGGTTTATAGCTGCCGTCTTCTTTGCCGGGTACAAACACCATCTTGTTACTGTTGATGGTTTGTACCGCATCCACTGGAATCATGGCTACGTTGCGTTCTTTCCCTGTTGATATGCGAGCAGTACCGAACATCCCAGCCCTCAGTTTTCGATTCGGGTTTTCAACAACCGCGCGAACCGGCATAGTGCGTGTCTGTTCTTCAAGGCTATAAGAGACCCAGTCTGTTGTTCCCTCAAAGGTTTCTCCGGGGATGCTTCGGACCGAGAGGCTTACGCTTTGTCCTTTGCTCAAATACCGGATATCCTGCTCGTAGGCATTAATCATCACCCACATTTTGGAAAGGTTCGCTACGTGGATGGGGGTCTCACTGGGACTGATGGTTTGTCCGGGCGAAATATCCCGCTCCTGGATCACCCCGTCGAGTGGACTCGTTAGGTAAAAGTGAGATAAGGGCTGATCGCTGCCTGCCTGAATATTTTCGATGTCCTTTTGTGACATACCGTACAGCCGCAGAGCTTCAGCCGCAGAATTCAATTCAGCTTTAGCCTCCTGGTAGTTGGCCTCAGCATCCAGCAGTTCGGCCTGTGAGGATATTTCCTGCTTATACAGCGACTGCTCGCGTTCATAGCGCGCCTGTTCGGCCTTCAGCTGTGCCCTCAACCGAATGTAGTCGGCCTTGGCTTTGCCTAGTTTCACGCTGCTCATCAGGGCAATGGGCCTTTCCTTTTGGACGCGTTCGCCCAAATCTTTCATGACTTTTACCACTTTTGCCTCAATACGCGGGCCAACCTTGGCAATCTGATCCAGATCGTACATCACGCTGGCCGGCCGCGAAATAGTTGAAGAAGCGCTGCCGCCCGTTAGCGTTTCCACTTTAATGCCCAGGCTATTTTCCTGCTTCTGCGTTAGGTGTACTTCTTGAGCATGCTGTTCGGTTTCTTCATTGTGTTGCGATTCCTGTTGATGTTGTTCGGTTTGCGTGTTGGCCTGGGAATCGGAATTAGATCCACAGCCTGTCAAAAGACTTCCTAATAGAAGTCCGATAAGTGATAATACCGTTAGATTCTTCATAATTGGTGGTGCTATATTCGTTCAAAAATTAGTTTGCAGAAATTTCAGAGAGCGGTGTGCCGATGAGGCGTTCAACTTCGGCCACGGCACGATTGTATTCGGCCAGCGCCTGTATGTATCGGGTTTCGGTGGAGAAGAGCGTGCGTTGCGCATCCAGCACTTCCAGGTAGTCAAACTTTCCCTGTCGGTAGCCGGTCTGGGCTGCCTCGAATGCCGTTTTAGCACCAGGCAGTACCTGCTCTTGCAGCTGGTTTACTTCGTGCGCTGCTGCTTCAAGCTGATTGTATGCCGTTTGCAAAGCCTTATAGGTTTGCGAAATGGCGCCTTCTCGCTGCGTCTCCAGCCGATTTAAATTGTACCTGGCCGCCCTGACATTTCCCTGGTTGCGATCAAAGAACGGCAGTGGGATGGAAACGCCTACAATGGCAGCACTGGCGCCCAAATCCTCAGCGCGTTTGTATCCTCCGCTAAGCGTGATATCAGGGATGCCTTTGGCTTTCGCCAGGTCAAGCGCCGATTCGCGCTGCTGCAGTTCGGCAGCCCAGCGTGCCACATCAGGATTCCGCTGAATATACTGTCGCACGCTTGCATATTCGGGAACTGCAGACGGCATGCTCAGCTGGCCTTCCAGGCGTTGAAACTGCGGCTGCTTATTTCCCCAGTAGGAAGCCAGCGTGCTTCTTGCCGATTGCAGGCGACTGCGTGCGTTCTCCAGATCAATCCTGGCGCGGGAAAGCTCAACCTGCGCCTTCGTCTGCGCCAGCTTCGATACCTTTCCAGCCTTAACTTGTGCAGAGACGGAGTTATAGAGGTTCTCCGCAACACCCACCAGCTCTTTCTGCTGTTGCCACTGCCGCTGGGCTTCCAAGGCAGAAATATACGCCTTGGTAACACCGGTAAGCACATCAAGCCGTTGAGCTTCATAATTCCATCCGGCCAGCTCTTTGGTGGCACCGGCCAAACGTTTGCGCTTGAGGCGATCAGCACCAAGCAGGATCTTCTGTCCCAGCTTTATTTTGATTTCCCGGGCATCGTATCCTTCAAACGGACCTGTGCCGCCGAAGTTTTCCATTTCGGCATTCAGTTGCGGGTTGGGAAGCAGGGAAGCCTGAATGCGTTCTGCTTCTTTCACCCGCACCTGCCAGCCGTAGCTTTGCAGCTGGGGATTTTCGAGTAGGGCTTTGGACAGCGCATCCGAGAATGTCAACGTATCTGAAATGGTGACCTGGGATGCCGCATCTTGAGGGTTCACATTCTGATTTAAGGCGGGAGACGCCTCATAGGTTTTATCTCCCAGTGTGCTTTCTGAAGGTGGTTCGATAAGGGTTTCTTCTGTGGCGCAACCGGCAGCAAGCATGAGCATGCCGAGAGCCAGTAATGGTCTTAATAATTTCATATAGTCCAGCCAATTTTTGCTGTTATAAAGGAGCAAGCAGAACCGGCAGGATATAACTGTTCCTCACCTGATTACATTACTTGCAAATGAAATAGCGATATGGAAAGGGCTGGAACTACTTAGTTGTAGAGAATGCGGACAACTGTTTTGAGCGAAGCTGTTATGGTATCCTCAATTAAAGGAGGGGAGTAAGAAACAAGTTGAAAGATTCGTGATTGCGGGAGGCTTTCAACCTTAGTGTAAAGAATACTATCAAGAAACTTGAGCGTGCGTTCCTGATCAAAACGGGTTGTTTGTTGTTCTTTAGTACAGTTCAGCGACAACGGTATATCGTTATGATTGTCCAGATTCGCCTTAAGAGTAGGGGTAGTATGTTGATGTGTATCTTTAGCATGTATCACATCTTCCGCGGGGATGGAGAAAATGCTGCCGGCCTCAGACTCGATATTGATCTGCCCGTCTTCTTCAAAACAATAGACAAGACTATCAACAAACCCGTGAATGCTTAGAAAATGCAGTCCAAACAGGAAAAGAAGGGCAAGGGTTATGCCCTTCAGGCTTTTCTTGTATGTGGATTTAATCTTCTGCATTTGAAATGCTTTATTAGATCGAACCCAAAGTTAGGGAATAGCTGGAAGGGAAAAAAACTAAAAAGGCAGTCTTTGTTTATTAGAACTGCCTCTTTTAAAAAGCATATATGCTTATCCAAAAAGTTTATTAAATACCTTTCGGACGAATCCACCAACTCGAATTAAAATACGTCCACCGAACTGATCGATTACAATCCGCAGTTCATGCAAGAAAAGATCCAACAGTCGCTCCTTTTCTTGGGGAGAGAGCTTTCTACCTTTTTCGCTATTGGGATTGGTGTATTGCCCGTACAGGCGAAGAATATCTTGGGCTTTTTCAAACAGAGTTCGGATTTGTAAGGATGCAGAAAGGGTAACCATTCCGAGTATAACCACGCCGATCTCAGCCAGGTTATTCGGAGCTAGCAGGCTGGTTATCCATTCACGGGTGGTAAGTAGCAGGATAGTGGTAAATAAAAATGTTAAGAAAATAGTCATCGGTTGTTCGGTTTTGAGTTTTGGGTTTTATAATGGGAAATATTCATGGCTTCGACTTGGAGGTCGGAGCGGTCGTCATCAAATAAGGAGTTTCCTGGCAGCTTTTGATATTGGTTCTTCCGGATGTGGTTGAGCCACTGCCGTCCCAGGGCTTTTGCCTGTTTGTTTTGTAGGCCTTCTCCCTTGCCTTCAAGTAGTTGGTCTATCCCGTTGGTTTGAGCAGAACCGGAAGAAACAGCTACCATTCCGTACAAATACCCCAGGGTTTCCAAGATGGACAGGACGATCAGTAGGGTTCCGTCAATTCCCGATGTAGAAAGCTTTCCAGTGGAGATAAGTCCAGCTATGGAAAGGCTAGCCACCCCGCTTGTTACGATTCCCTTTCCTTGGTCGGGAGTCTTACTTTTGAACAAACTAATCAAGGACGGTACTGCTTTAATGATGATGCGTATGATCTTTGGCATGGGAGGTGTCTTGGGTTGAAGGGAAGGTGTTTGAGGGTGGTTTGTATGGAAGGACTTCAAATTCGATGGTTCGAATTCGCTTGTTATGGTTGTTGAAACGATCATCCGTCCGTTGGACATGCGTTTCCAAGCTTTCTTCCAATTTACTCAGGTTATTAGCGTGCACTTTGACCTTTTCATTGATGCCAATCATCAGCTGGTACCACTTCTTTATTTCAGCGGTCTGGTTGTTGATGGAATCGTAGATACCGGTCAGAAACAGGCAGATGATCGTGGTAACGATCAGCTCCTTATACTTTTGGAAGAAGCCATCAGTTTGTGGGTTGTTCATGGCCCGTACCTCTTGATTGCCTCATCCAGCGTGATGGATTGCTTGTTTGATTTGCAATAAAAGTGGCCACCGGTTAGCGATTGGTAATAGTACTGGCCGTCGAGTCGGAGCCACCGGAGCGGGCGTTCGGAATGGGTGTTTCCAGACCATCCGTCGACATGGAGGCCAATGGCAGGTACTTTGGCGCCTTCTTCAGGGGTGTATTTCCAATCAAAGTACAAGCCCACGCCCTGGAATCCCCAGGTTGTGGCCAGGAGCCAGTGCTGGAGCGCAGACGGTTGGCTAACTAGCCACTGGTTAAACAACAGCACGTCCACGGCCAACCCTTGGCCGTGGGATTTGGGATCTCCTTTGCGCCAAGCCGAGGAAATCATAGTCGGGAGGCCATGCCACTGTCGCCAGGCCAAAAAGGAGCGCAAAAATCCGATGTCCATACGGTTAATCGTTCCGGGTCCCTGGACTTCCAGTTCGGACAGTGAGAAGTGATTGCCATAGCTGTCTAAGAGGGCTGTAAAATCTTCGGTTTTCATATTAGCGGCCTCGCCTTTTTGCTACTAAAAGTAGTCCGATGACTCCAATGCCTGCTGCCACTTTTACTTTGGTTGGGATTTCTCCGTTAATATATTTTTTGGCTTCCGTAATGAGGTCCTGTTGCGTTTCGGTCGTATCCTCGGCCGGAGATTCTCCCAAGCCTTGCCCACAACCGCAGGGGGTGCTGACAAATCCTGTTGAGCTGCCAAGTCCGCGGCCATTACATCCACATTTGCATGTGTTCCCATGGGTATATGCTGATTTTTCTATCATTGAGTACCTATTTCAGTGTTTAATTTGTAGTGAGTTAAAAAAGTAGTTTCCAAACCAAGAGCCCGACGGCCGTGGCACTACCGGCGACGGCGGCCTGTTTCTTGTCAACTTCCAGTCCTCCGACCTTGATCGTCCCATCCAGTATACCTCCGCTTCCACTGGTCGATTTGTTATTTGCCGTTTTCTGAACGGTGACAGCTGCCGTGGGTTTTGGGGTAGAAGCCGGATTATTGGTTGCATTCGATGATTGCCTAGTTGCCGGTTTCCTGGACACAGGGGTGAGCCTCTTAGGAGGTGGCACGGGATTTTTGTCGATAACCGGTCGCAGTGTTGGTAGGCTGCGCGGTCTTACGATCGGTTTAGGCAAGGGTATTCGTTTGGGTTGGATGAGGCTTCGGCTGCGCACCGTTGGGGCATGAGTGGTTGGTAGATTGCGATTAAGGATAACGGGCCGGATACGTCCGAGTCCGTCATCCTCGTGGGAACCAGAATAGATGTAGCTAGATTCAGTGTTCATTGTTCTTTTGGGTCAGGTGGTTATAAGTGGCAAGGGTGATAAAGGCTATTGGTAGCACGTACACAGACAGGCTGGTTGCTTTGGAAAGGCCGAGTAGCTGGCCGATCTGCTGTTTTCGTTGCCGAATATCCCGGCTGTAATCCCCGCCGGTTGTTACCGAGTCCGGTGGCAGCCCTGCGTAAATGGCGGTCCGCACCTTGTTTGGTCCAGCGTTATAGGCGGCTACGGCTCGGGTGGTATTCCCGTTGAACTGCCGGAGTAGTTTCGCCAGATACTCTGCTCCATAATCGATGTTGGCTTGGTGGTCCAGTGGGCTGTGGCGACCGGTAAACCCGGGATGATATCGCCGGTCGATCTGCATGATACCGATGCCGTTGCCCTGGTCTCCGGTGCCGTCAGCCGATAGGGCAAGACCCATGCGACTTTCCCGGGAAGCGATGGCCAGCAACAATATCAGCGAGATACCATATTGCTTTGAAGCCTGACTGAAGTAGGGCATCAGGCCGCGCAGGCGCACGTACGTAAGTTCGGTTGACAAGGAAATAGAAGAACCCATCAGGCCACCATCTTTATCTTGTAGCCTACCTTGCGCATCTGCCCGGCCATAATGGTAAACTGGTCGGCTGGTGCCAGGGCTTTACGTGCAATGAGTTTAGGCAAGAAGCGGTTGGTACTATCGTCGTTCTTCGCATATAGTCCAATCTCTTTAACGGTGATATCGGTGGATCCGCGGTTTTCAAATACTCTGGACAGGTTGAAATAGGCTTCATTGTTGGCCTCATCGATGGTCACGTTATCGTCAATCATCATGCCGTGATAAAGAAGTTGTCCGTCCTCGGTGCCGTGTGTAATGCCGCCCAGGTTGTATGGGGTTTCGGGACTAGCATCGGGGGAAAGGCCGGTGTCGGTCATGGAGACGAACTTGTTGCTTTGTCCAAGTCGGAGCCCAAGCTGCCATCCTTTGTCCCCCGTCGAAGCATTGGCCTCCAGTGCACACATCGAGGTGCCACCGCCGCCGATACACATGAGCATCCGCGCCCAACCCGAATGGGTGGTTTCAACGGCTTGCCGGCGGAGCCCCTTGGCAAATTCGGCCAGGAATCCGCCGTTTGTGCCATTCAGATCGGTATCTTGGTTAAAGTTCTCCAGCTCAAAGCGGCATTCGTAATCCAAGGTTAGGGTCTTGCTGTCTGGTAGGTTAATGGCGGATTGCAGGAGGTCCCGGGCATGCAGGGTTGCAATTGTTTTAAGGTCATAACGGGACACGGCGATGTAGGTGACGAGTCCCATCTCACGAATCGTGATGTCCCCACCGGTGCCGTTGGTAAAGGGAGCGGAAATCGTAAAGATTGACTTTTCCTGGTCGGTAACGACGCTGGAAACCGATACGGAACCACGCGAAAGTAGCGCGTCAATGGGATTATGCAGCCCAACATCAGAAATACTCAGCGGCCTTGTGCCCGCCCCCACCGTCGGATATACTTTCCGGAAGGGCATGCAATACCGTTGGGTAGAAGCGATATTTTTATAGGCTTTGGAGATACAGGTGGCGTCATCTTCCAGGTAGGCAGAAGGGTCGATCGTCATAGGTGCGTCTTTAAGACGGATGTAATCATTGTTGGTATGAGCACTTTCAACTTCCCACGTGCCGTTGAGCTCTGGGACGGACTGGCATCCCCAGATATGGACCCATACGGGCTCCTCACCGTTCGGGTCTCCAGAATGGGAACCGCTGAATACATTTCGCAGATAACTGCGATAAATTTCCAGGGCGCCATCTACGATATGAATACTGGTGATGGTGTAATCAGGGACATATTGTTCCAGCGGGGAGATGAGCCGCTCGGTTCGCCCGCCGTGCATCATCCCGTGGATATCACGTAGAAATCCGCCGATAAAGGACTCGCTGTGGAGGCGAAGCAGGTGCTTGCCGTCGATGCGAATGTTGCAGAACAGGTCCATGCCGGACTTTGGGGTGCCAATTGATAAATTGTGGTTAATCGTATCCATAGTTAAGAGATCGTGGTGATTATATTGGTGTGGGCGTTTCCGGTTTCGGGGCGCTGTTCTTCCGAAATATCTGGGTCTGTTTGCAGCGAAGCTGATATCGGCCCGGAGCGAGAGATGGGGTCGTGCTTTCCAGCAGGGGTCGTAAAGGACAACTGCTGGAACTCGAATTCGGTGGTGCCGATAGGAGTAATATCAAGTCGGGCGATGCCGAATGGGGACTCGTTGACTTTCTGTACGTCATCAGGAGTAATCACCGAATAAATGGGGGATTGTCCGATGATGTCACCAGCCGTCTTCGAGCGCACCCGGAAAAAGTGGCGGGCATCCAGGTAAGTAATCGGAAAATAAAGGGTGTGGTAGCGGACCATTTCGGAGGCCTCGCGGTGATATTCCGGAGTTGTGGCTAGGTTATCCGGATCCAGTCCCCAATCCAGCTGGGACGAGGCCTTTTGGCCGGTGGCCCATGACACCTGGATGGAACCGTCGACGAGCATGCCGCTGACCACTCGCATTTTAAATCCTTCGCTGAACTGTTTGCCGGTGATTTCGCTCATAGGGCTATTGGGACCAGAAGAGTTCGGTTACGAGGGCTTTGGACGTTTCCAGCGGGCCGCTGGCTTCGTCCCAAAGGCCCATCATCCCGCCTTTGTAGATTTCTTTGAATTGGCGCTCGTCCATGTGAAGGGTTTCCCCCGGTTTTAGTTTGAAGGTGTAGTGCCGGTCGTCGATGCGACTGCTATCCAAGGCAACCATAAACTCTCCATCGCTGTTGTTATGGACGATGATCCCGAGTCGCTGGGGGTTCCCGTTGACAAGATTTATGGGGTTGACGCCCTGTTTGAGCACAACAGATATAGAGGTGCCAACGCGGTTGCCCTGGGGCATGCCCGAGGAGGGGCCTCCGCTGCGGAGTTCGTCAAGTAGGGCATCCATTTTTCCGGTGAGCTCGCAGAGGGCGTTAAGTAGCGTGTTCCACATAGCTTAGACCGTTAATGGATTATCAGGTTCTGTTTGACCGGCGACATAGGCCTCGCAAAGGAAACTAACGTGGGCTTGGGAAGGGCCTCTGTTCGAGGTGTACACCTGGAAGGGCACATTGGAGCCAACAATAAACGGGACGTTGGCATAGAATTGTCCAAACTCGTCGTTGATCTGCTCCAGAAATACTTCATTGCGAATGGTCGTATTATATACCTTCAGGCTGGCCGTAATATCGCCGGGTCGATCGCTGCTCATCGCCAGCCGGCGGGCCTGCACGTCAATACTTTTGGCCTTGACGCCCATGTCACTATGTACAGCGCCCGAGGGAAGGGTAACATGACCGTAGAGGAATCGGGGTTGCGGCATGGGAGCGGAAATCTCGCTGTAGATGGCTTGTAGCTTTGATAGCCCAAAATGGTCGTAGCCGATGATCTGGATGTTTACTGGTTGTTCGACCGGTCCCACATTTTCGAGTTCAAATACCAGGCTGTTACTTTTTTGGATAATGAACGGAGCAAGCAGGCCTTTGGTCCCTTTGAACAGTTGGTGGACGACGGCAAGCTGCAGGTCTCGAAACAGATACAGGTCTTCATTGAGCCGTGCGGATACCAGAATGTGGTCCATATTCGGGGCATATGGCAATATGCGTTGGACGCCGAAACTCTCTCCACCCATGCCGTTCATCTTAATTTCTTTGCTGTCACCAGCGGGGATATCCACAGTTTTGGCCGGGTTGAAGGGCGTAGATTCGGTCGGGGGAATAAAATTGGTTACAATTTTCATTAGCAGGGTTGGTTAGCGGCGGTTGTAAAAAAACACCACCGGCTGCAGCGGTAGCCGCCGGTGGTGGGTGATGTTACTTCTCAGGTTTCATTTCGGCGACGACAATGCTGGCTCGCAGGTACAGCAAGCCTTGGCTGGAGGTCACCCAGTCGTTATCGCTTGGGAATACCGAGGCATCTTCAAAGTGAACCGACAGCGAAAGCGTTTGGTTGACGGCTAAATCGAACGGATCAGCCAGGCGGTATTCGTCTGCGGATTTCAGAGAAGCAATGCGCTTGAATACCACGGGGGCATCGGCGGTATTGGCCGTACCCGCTACCATATGCATGCCTGTGCCAGAGAAATTGGAATGCTTGGAGATGGGGACCCGCAAGAATTCCTTGTTGTCATTGTCGGCCTGCAGGATACAGCCGGCATCTTTGAGAGAGTTTACGATCCCCCGGGCGTCAATATTGTTGGCCTCGTCATCTTCGATGAACTGCTTGGTTACCTCAAAGGAAAGGGCCAGCACGCGGCGCTTGAGCTCTCCCGGGAAGGGATTTCCGACGTAATTGTTGCGGGTAATCTTCCGGGTGGAGTTCGGAGGGAAAAAGTTAACGACAGCGCCGTTTTGCGTGACTTGTTGCGTATCGAAATAGGTTTTGATGCGCGCGCTGGCGGGTACAATTGCTTTTTTTGAAATTTGGTTGCTCATAGTTCGTAGTTAGTAAAGGGGTTAAGGTGGTGGCCATGGTGGCCTTCTGCTTGTTCCCGCAGGCAGTCCCTTTGGCAGGTGGAGCTATGAGTGGAAAGGTTACACTTCTACCGTGTCCTCAAACACTGTTTCTATTTGAGAAACATGGCCGGTTTCCTTCGGTAGAGGAACGGGAGGCGCAGGTTGTGGGGATAGGTTGTCTTCGTCCCACAGGTATTCGCTGCCTTCCATCAGGCCTTGGGAGGGCGTCCAGTCGGGCATGACGAACTTGATCAGTTCCATCACGCCTTGCACGCCCAGCCCCATGGCCAAGCCGCGGAGGTGCGGGTTTTTGGTGAACATGGTAAAGACCATGCCTAAAGTGAGCGGAAGACCGACGCGTGCGGCCTGTTGGACCGTGGCAGAAGTTCCGCCAAGGATTGCAGGGACGGCCAGCCCGTTGAGCTGCGCACCAATCGCCTGGCCACCCACAATGTATCCGGCAGTGATCAGCTGTTGCTTGAATTCGCCGACAGCTTTTTCCGTTGTTAGTTTTTTTGCCATAGTTGTGCGTTTAGGGGTTGTTGGGTTTTTGATTACATCCAAGTGTGTTGGATTTTTAGCAAATATTCGTTGGGTCATAGGATTGTTGGATAAGGGGTTAGTTAAGAATGCCTCGGCCGTCAATATTTAGGTTGGTTATGATATACACATCTCCGTATTGGAATACCGGTCGCTTCCCGTCGTCGAAATAATGGTAGTAATGGTGGTCATTGCCTTTTTGGTCGCCGGGATATATTACCTTGTCGCTGCTGTACATGATCCGTTCGGCGTGGCCAATGGAAATCAGCTCGGCATCAGCGGGTGGAAAGAGCTCGTAATCATATCCGTCGGCCGGGAAGTGGTGGAACTCCTCGTACATCTGCTCGGCTTGGTCGCTGCCGTATGCGCCTTTAATTAATTTCATGCGGGCTGCCGGGAATCCATACAGGGTTGTTCCAGCTGCATCGATAACCATGGATAGATCCTGGTCTTCGGGCAAAATGCGTTGCATAAATCCGTTAACGTCGATGAATTCCAGTTCACCAATAGTGCCAGCGTAAACCAGCGGATCACCAAATAGGGTCTTAAGAGGCATGGGAAGAGTCGTTAGCTTTGGCTGTTTGCCGGACTGGTTAGGGCGAATTTTTTCATCTGCGGGCTGGTCGCGATAAATACCGATCTCGCGGACGCGTACAGTCCCTTTGACCCCGTATTTGGGGGCAATGCGATTCAGCTCTTCGTAGAGTTCGGAGCGGTCGGTGAATTTGGTTTTGACTAATTCATTGACGACATCCTGCAGCTTGGTCACCGTTTCTTGGTTGGACCTCAAGTTGGTTTTTGCCTGTTGCAACTCCGCCCGCGTTTGCTTGTGTAGTGTTTCAAGCTCTCGCAAGGTTTTCTTGGATCGAGCCAGTTCAGAGGTGATCTGCTCGATGCGGGCTTCGGCCGACTGTTGCCAGCCCTGCTCCAGGGCCAAGAACAGTTCGGCCAGTTTGTGTTTGATGATGGGTAGCCAGCGCTTGGTTTTGTACATGCCCAGCCGCTCTTTGATCTGATCATAGGTGGTTTCCGTGTCGTCAGGATTAGCAGCTTGTTTTTCGGCCTCGATATCTACCTCGTAATGAGCGTAAAAGTCGGACTCATCGGCAATGATGTTGCCTTTATTTCCGGCCAGGCTTCGGCCCGATTGTACCGGCTCGTCTAGGCTCCACCCGAATCTGTTCGTGAGTTGGGAGCCAGCCATTTGTTTGATCGAGCTCCATTTGATCTTGTTATAGAAGCTTCGGTTTGGAGCGTTCGGGTCAGGGATGAGATTAAACAGCACCCGCCCGTTGGCGTTATTTTTGGGCACTTCCAAGGTGAGCTCGTGTCGGAATCGGGGCACGCGTTTTCCATCGGAGGAGAGGTTGTTTTCGATGGTGCCGATTTCATCGCTGTAGTCCAGCCAGCCGACCCGGACCAATCCTTTTTCGAGCGCTTCGGCATGCGTGGTGGGCAGTTGGGAATCAATAAGGGCTTGTTCACGCTCAATAGTGGAGGTCATTTTCTCCGAACGCCGGTCGATATCTCCGCTGGCTTGGCCGAGGGAGGACTCCAGGCGCTGGGACTCGCTGAGAAGCGACTCGATCCGGGCCTTCAGCACCTTGGTTTGGGCCTTGGATTGGAAAAACTCTTTCACTCGTGGGTCGGAGTTGGTAGCGGCGACCATCTGTTCGTATTCCAGTGACTGGCCGTCATTGTCAGCCGAGGTTTCCCGACTATCTCCGAAGAAAAGCTCATCAATCCAGCTTTGCTTTTTGCTGACCAGCTCTAGTCGGTACTGATCGAAGGAGTCTTTCATCAGGTAGAAATGGATATTTACGGTTCCGTACTGGTTGCCCTGGCGGAGTCCACGACCGTTTCGCTGCTGGATTTGCGATGGGGTATAAGGGACATCCATGTGATGTAGGTCGGTGGTCCATTTCTGGAGATTCATGCCTTCGGCGATCGACTGGTTGCCGATAAGCACGCGGTATTTGCCCAGATTAAAATCGTCCTGAACCTCTTTTTTGAGGGCTTCCTTGTCGTCGGAGGAGGAGACGAAATTATCGTTGCCGTTGGTTTTGGTGCCTATAATGGAGCCGTTGATAATGGCAATGTGCTCCGTTGGGATGCCGGCCTTGGACAGTTCCTGCTTTATCAGCTGGTGATAACTGCCGCCTTTTTGGCCTTCCACGGAGATCCAATCGCAGAAAATAATCTGGTTGCGAATGGCAGGGGCCGCCGGATTCTCCCGGCCAGTGTACAGGGCTTCCACGATCATCACCGCTCGGTCGAACGTCTCTTCGGTAAGGTCGCTGCCGTCTGACAGCTTCTCGCGCTGGGACTCAATTTTGTTAAGCAAAAGTTGTTTGCCTACCGGGACCTCGTGGAGGTTCCCTTCGGTGGCGCGAATTTCTTGAACCACCTCATCGAAATGACGTAATGCCTGAAGTTTATCGATAAGTTCATGGCGGGAGATTCGGGGATCCGCGTAGGGGTTCGGATTTTCCCGGGCAGGGGCAGGGTTGTTCTTCGAAAAGTAATCGCCATAAATGCTTTCGGGCGTATATTCGGGGACCGGATTTTCCCGGTGGGCGTAACTTTCGGCTACGTTATCTACCAGTGCTCCAAGTTTCAGGAAGGTCCCATCTACGCCTGCGAAGCTGTTGTCATAGACGCGGAGGTCCGTGGCAATTTTACTGCCGTCGCCGGTGATGACCAAAAAATTGTCTTTGGTCTCACATCCGCGATTGCGCATGCAGTCGAGAATGTTGTCGGCCCGAAGAATAATGTCGTCAAATAACAATTTGTGAATTTCGCTGGGTTCAATGACCTGTTGCTTGCTGGCGGCGTGGGGGCGTTTGAATGATGGTTTGAGCGCTTTGGGTTGGCCCTGCTCGTCTTTTATGACATGGCCGCCCTCATCTTTGAGCAGGTCGGGGAACTTCTCGTAGAATCCTACCAGCTGATCGTAGCTTTTGATGTCCATGACTTCGTCAATGATGGAACGCATTTCCGGGAGGTTGTAATAGCCGGCTACCACGCGCTCGGTGCGGTATTCCCCGTTGGTCTTTTTGACGATCTTTTCTTCCTCGCGGACGAATTGATTAATGAAGTTGTCGAGGTTCGCAATCTGATACTTGTCCAGCAAGTCAGGAGCGCAGAGGTTGAGCATGTGCCAAACTTCGACCGGGGAATTCACTACCGGCGTAGCGGTCAGGACAAATACGTTCTTGTAACCAACTTTTGAAAACAGCCATTTTGTTTTTTGGAGCGCATCCTCGGCTCGTTGGGATGGTTTGTTGGCCGCAATACCCAGTTTAGCTGCTTTTGCGCTGCCGAGGGCATTTTTGTAGAAATGGGCCTCATCAAAGAACAGGGCGTCCACGCCAAGCTCATCAAAGTAGATATCAGTTTCCAGCCGTTGGGCGCTGGATACGTTGCGCAGCTTGGCCTCCCATTCTTCTTTCATCTTCTCCAGGCGTCGTACCATGGACTTTTTGGCCGTGGAGCTGAGCGCATCGTCTTCCTCGATAAGGGCGTCAAAGTTTTCAATCATCTGATCGAAATACGCTACGCGCTCGGCGTACATCTGCTGCTGGACGGCCGGGGACAGCGGGAGGCTCTTGAAGGCATGGTCGGCAATAAAAATCGCGTCCCAGTTGTAGAGCTGGGCCATGGTGAGTTCCTTGTGACGCTCGGGGCCCGACATTTTCATGTTGAGAATCTTCGCTTCGGGAAACAGCATCGAATATTCTTCGACCCATTTCTCCTGGACTTTCCCGGGCACGACAAAGAGCGGTTTGCGGCAGGCGCCCTGTTGGGCCAGTACCTGCGAGGTGATAATAGAGGCCAGCGTCTTCCCGGCGCCCACGTCGTGGCAGTTGGCCCCGCGCCCGTTCCAGACCAGCTTTTCTGCTACCGCTCGGTTGTGTTTGTAGACCGCAAAATCCTTGACGCCATAGAAGGTGTCGGACATGCCACGAACGCGAAGAGTAGCCCCGTCAAATTGGGGATTGATGTGAGCGTTATACTCATGGTTGTAGGCCTGTTCGATCAGTTCCCGAATGTCGCTGGGCGCTTTGGTGCGGACCCAGTGGTTGAACTTTTGCGGCACGCGCGTGAGCATTTGATCATTATGGGTACGCTGTTTGGCTCGTGAGCGCTCAATTAGGGCCGAAAGCCCTTTCTCTTTGGCTCGTTTGAGGGTCATGTTTGGCAGGACATGGTCGTTCTCATCGTAGAAGACCAGCGGAAAACTGGAATCCTGGATATAGTTGGTGATAATTTTGCTAAAGGGCGTCTCCCCCCATCCTTGGTTCCAGTCATCGGAGGTTTCTTCTCCATTTTTAATGTACCGGCCCCCTTTTCTGAGTTTCATGTAGAAGCGGTTCCCAAGATCGGCTTTATCCTTGACCAGGCCGATATGGACATCACGGTAATTAAGCTCGTCGGTAATCCATCGGGTGAGGACATCGGTAGGCAGGTAGGTGAAAATGTGGCGGGGGTCTACGGTGATACTGTAGGCATCGATCCACTCGGGAAGAACCGCCTTGAGCGCCCCGATATTTTTCTCCAGTTGGTTGTCCTCAGCTATTTCCAGCTTATGGCGGACGTTGCCGGCAAGGTACTGATAGCGAAACTCGTAGCCATTGGACTCGGGGTTATAAAAGAAATCCGGGTGCTTCTGGATGGCTTCAATCAGCTCGGCCCGGCTGGCGGTGCCGCCCTTGTAGGTGGACTGGTAAAAGTCGATCGTCAGCTCTTCCCCAATGGAGCGGCCATACATGGCGATCTCGGCCAGGTCGTCAGAGCTGGTGATCGCGGGCACGTAATTGCTGTTGAACATCGAATCTGCCTCGATAATATCGGCGTATGCCAGCTCACCGCTGATGGGATCGCGTTTGACGATAGTCGTGAGTTTGTAGAGGCGGCTGTCGAAGCGGAACACTTGGCGGATATCGTCGTCTTCGTCCGGAATGCCATATTGTTCAATGTGCGTTTCCAGCAACTCCTTGAATTCCCCGCGTAAGGGTTCTTTCTGCTCGGTATCTTGGGCTAAGGCCGTGACGAAATCATCATATTTGTCCAGCATTCGGCAGGCGGAATCGATGCGGTTGCGGAGTCCGTCGCCTGCTTTGTCGTTGCCGCCTATAGTAAGTGGGTTGAAATAATGGCGCTGTTTCTCGTAAAATTTTTCTCCGTGGACAATGATATTGCCGGCGTGATAGTCCCGGCCGGTATCGAGCATGACGCCTTCATCGGGGATGCGGTAGAAAGGCATCTGCCCCGGCAACGGGTAGGGAAATTGGAGTTGGTCTTCGAGGACGCTGTCGGTCATCGCCTGATCCACCTGACCGTTGACGCCCATGCGGGTCAGAAACTGCATGTCATGGCCCTGAATGTGCTCACCTAAAATATGCTGTGGGTATTTGCGGTAATAGGGATTGTAGTAGGCCTCGTAGGACTGGCCGTTATGTTCAGCGGTGCTGACGGCCAGCTCCTCATGGGCAAACAGCCGGTTAAGGTCATGGGCGGCGTCAGGATGCCGGTCGCCCTCAAAATCGTGGTACTTTTGAAACAAAAGCAGATCGGTCGTGACCAGCGTGTCGGCATTATCTTTGAAGGCCGTCGAGGGAAGCCGGTAGGCGCCCACGAATCGAGCCCGCTGGACCATCGCTTGTCGGATGGCCGGATCCTTCTTGTCCATCGTGCCCACCGACGTGATTACGGCCATGACGCCGCCCGGTTGGAGGGCGTCCAGGGACTTCAGGATAAAGTAGTCGTGGATGCGAGGGTTGAGGTGGGCTAGCCGGTCGCGCTGGGTATGAATTTTGATATCCCCGAACGGCACGTTGCCCACGACGCCGGTGATATTATAGCGGGACAGGTCGGTTTGGGCAAAGTTTTCGTGCCGGACCAGCTGGCTCGGATACAGGAGCCTCGCAATGCGCGCGCTCACCGCCGACCGTTCGACCATCAGCATGCGAAAGGTTTCGCGGTCAGGTAGAAATCCGGCGAAGTTTCCCACGCCAGCGCCGGGTTCCAGGATGTTTCCTCCGGTTAGCCCCATGGCCGCCAGTTTATCCCATATAAGCTGGACCAACGGGTAGGAGGTGTAATGCTCATTAAGCAGGCCGCGCTCGGTTCCGGTGCGGTCTTCGCCATATCCTAGTCCACCGGCGCCGGTGTACCTGCGAAGCAGATCCAGATCGGATGTAGTGATGGCGCGGTCTTCTTTTTCGAGGATAGCCAGCGCTGCTTCGTTGGCTTTGCGTCGCTCGGATTTCGAGAGTTTAATAGGGGCGACATTTTCCAGTTGAAGGCCGGAAAAATGGGCCTCAAATTTCGATTCTCCCGGCCGATCTCCAGAGGGTCCGTATGATTGGATGTCTGGTTTTTCCGGGACGGGAGTTTCCTGTTGGGCCCCAGAAAAAATACTATCAAAATCGACGCCAATACTGCTTCCGTGCTCGCGAAACAGCTCGAAGGCGTGGTCGCGATGCTCTTGGGGAAAACGGTCGAGCGAAAAGGCTAGCGCCAGTTTCTTTACCGTTTCCGTAAAAGATTCTTGGAGCACCTGCAGCTCACTGGACGGATTGTCCCGGGTCGCCAGCTGTTGGGTTAGTTTCTTCGGGTCGGCAAGGAGGGAGTCGATATTGTTGGCTGCCTGCTTATCACCTTTATCAGCTTGCCAGGCCAGCTCGGTCAGCTTGGTCATGGCCTCGGTATGTAAGGTGCCTCGCTTGTAAGGCGTATGTGCCGCCTTGGCTATGCCGGCCATGCGCTTGGTTTTGACCTGTACTTCGACGGGAATGTTACCATCGGTGCCAGCCATGACGATAAAATGATGGGCGCGATAGCCGCCTACCGGGTGTTGGTATTTATCCTCATGCTCGAAAACGGCTCCTGCAGCTCCGCGTTTAATTTGGGTGACGACATCCTCCAACTCGGCTTGCTCATCCAACTGGATCATCGCCCCGGCCATGTCGGTCAGCCCCTGGATGTATTGCTCGTCCTTCTTGGCTTTTGTTATCGTTGCCTTGAGTCGCTTGCGGAGCAACTTGTCAACGGTCGAATAAAAGGATTTGACCCGACCCTTGACGATGGCATCCGGGGTTAGCGATTGTAGCTTCTCGATGACCTGCTGGAGAGCAAGCTCGTATTGGGGGCGCGTCTGCTCCAGAAAAGTCTCGGCCGTATCAGCGAATTTCACTTCCTCTACGGTGTCGGTGTCGCCCGGCTGGGTAGGATTGGGATCGTCGATATTGGGAATACCATCGCCATCATAATCTTCGAATATGGCGTGGTAGTCTCGTTTGGTAATATCTTGAAAGGGGGAAATCGCAGGATTGTCTCGCATGGGATATTAGCTAATAATTTTTTCTAGGAAGGCGTCAAGTTTAGCCTGACTTTTTTGGGCGGCCTGGATATCTATTTCCGGTTCGGTTTGTTTTGGAGGTGCCGGCTTTTTGGCAGGCGTGGAAGATTTGGTGGTGGATTTTTTGGGCTTCGCCTTCGGTTGGGGCTTTTTGGGGGCCGGTTGTTGCTGTTGGTTCGCAAATGCTCGCTCCTGTCGCTTGTATTCCCTGGCGCCGAGTACCACTTTCGCGTGGTCCTGTTTGAAAATCCGGATTTCCAGCTCTCCATATTTGCTGACCAGCTTTTTCCAACACGCCAGCACGCCGCCCGCCGAACCTTCAGTGCAAATCTGGTATTCCAGGTGTCCGTCCAGCAGCAGGTCCATGAGGTACCGCTTTTTGGGGTAATCGGCGGTGTACCGGATCGACAGATGCGCGTTTTCGGATTCTCCGGAATGCTTTTGGGCGTAGCAGGACATCTTGCTTCCGAACATCGAATTGATGCGTTTCCAGGAGCGTATTTTGTGAAGCTTGTCCAATTCTTTAAGGGTAATTTTAAACGGGGTATCCACGGGGTTCTCGCGGTCGACTGGGGTCTTTTGTTTCGCTGGCTTAGTTTTGGGGGAAATGTTTCGCTCGGCAGCCGTAAATGGGACGGCAATGGCCGTCAGCTCCCGGTAGCGGTTCTTTTCGGTTTCGGCTCCGCCTTCTTTGGTAACTTTGATTTCGATGTCGCATTCGTGGGCGATGCTGGTATTGCCTTTGTACTGCCCGTCCTTGGTGGCGTGGGAGACCATGACAAACATGATCCCGTTTTCGCGGCACCACTGGGCCAGCTCGACGGTTTCCTTGGCGTTGGCATCAATCACGGAAATCGAGTCGAGGATGCAGGCGAAGGACCGGTTTTTAAGCAGGATTTCTTTGAGCGCCTGAATGGATTTCCATTTGGTAAAATTTAGATTAGAATGTGTGGCCTGTAGTCGCTTCACGCGATCGACCAGGGTTTTTCCGAAATGCTCTTCGGCGGGGATATACTCGATGCGTCCGTGCTCGGCCAGCGCATCGGCCAGCCCCAGACTCATGGTAGACTTTCCGGCTCCTTTTTCACCCCAGATAAAGATAACTGCGTTCTTTTCCGGCTCGCCGACCAGCTTTCCGTACGGAGGGGCGATGGTAATACCTTGTATGTTGAGCTTCGAAAGCTCGCGTGCACTCATTGATTCCATATTATTTAGGGGTCGCTTTTTTGATTGCAATTCCAATTCCGATGATGGCTACGGCTCCCAGGAGCCAAAGGCCAGAGGGCGTAGATGGTTTTTGCTGTTGTGGTTGTAGGGCGTTGTTATCAATCCCGAGTCGGCGGATCAGCATCTGGTCGGCTACGCCGGTTGGGGGCATGCCCAACGCTTGCTGGGCCTGTATGACAGCCGACTCGGTTTCCGAACCAAATATTCCGTCCATCCCATAGTCGGGAAGGGGGATGCCCATTGCTAAGAGGGCGGATTGCAGATGCATGACCTGGGGTCCGTTGCTACCTTTGCGTAAGCTCATGGTTGTTTGCGTTGTCGGTTATACAATGTTACTCCCGCTATTCCGAGCAGGATGCCGGCGCTGACATATCCCGCGCCCCTTAAGGCCGATGAGGATGACTGGACGATGCTGTCCTCTAGGCCCATAAGTTCACCTGCTGCCTGTAGGTCCACATGCTCGAAGTATTCGTTAATTTCTTGCTTGTACTTGCCAAAAGTAGCTCGGAAGGCTTCCTTGTCGGCGGTGAGGTTGGCCAGTAGAATAGCCGTTGTAGCGGCGTTGCCTTTCTTGCCGGCCAGCGCCCGGTTGGCAATGCTCATTGCTTTGCGGACGGCATTGCGGCTGGTGCGAGACAAGTAGCTTTGCAGCCCACCCATTCCGTCGTCCACCACCTGGTAGTCCTGACCTTCTATAAGTTCTTGCATGATCAGGCCTCTCGGGGTTTGGCGTTCTTGGTGGCAAGGTCCGTAACGCTGTCTCGAATGCCGGGCATAAGAGGAGCCAGGAAATACACGCCCGCCCCGATGCCTGCGAGCCAAAGCGCCTTGGTGAGCGTACTGTTGACGCCGCTTAATGCACCACTGGGGTCGGGGAGGTCAATCTGATACCACGGCTCAGTGGGCGGGGCATATACGCCACTTTGCTGGCCTTCGTCGATATCTAAATCGAGCGTCATTACATTAGACGTAGCCAGTGGGTTAGCTTGTGCTATATTCGTTTCGGTAACGTTGCTGTAGTGGAGCTCAAAGATCACGGGGTGGTGACGGTCCGGAACAAACGACCGGTCAAACACGAGACGGGCCTGCCCGCGACATCCTTCCCACATGCTGGTAATTATGCGGGATATCGCAAGCACGTTCCGGGTTTGCGGATCGAGGGCGGCGACCACGACGTCCGGACACACGACCATCAGAAATGAATTCCAAAACGTGCGGTAGATATCCGCCTCGACATCTACGGAAAAGGGGACGCCGGTTTTAGGACGACCGCGCTGGGGGTAACGTCCGATAATGCGGAGCTCACCGGCCTCGGAGCTTATGATATTGCCAGAGATCCCCGCCTCGCCTAATCCGTTGGCAGTGGTAAACGTGGAGTTGCTCATCAGTGTTTTCGTCTGGTTACTATTCGAACGGTGAGATAGCCAAGGCCAATCAAGCCAAGGGTTCCTTTGTGGCGTTGAAACCACTCGGTGAGGGTGGGCGGATTCTGCTCATCAGCCAGGCGTTGGCAAAGCGACATGGATTGGGCGTCTTTTATGGTCGCTCCCTCGGCCACTTGTTGCACCTCGACCGTCGGTTGGAAATAGATTCTGTCGTCGGGATTGCCCGGCGTACGCTGGGGAGCATTCGGAACCTGTCCGTCAGTAAAATGGGAGGTCCCCACGGGATGGGGCGCGAGCGTGTCGGTGGAGGGAGTGATCATGTTATTTGTTGTTCTTTTTAAGCATAGAGAACATGAGGGTCCCGCCGGCGATTGCTACCCCGCCAATAATGAGTGCGGTGGTCAAATTGCCAGAGGAGGCCTTGGCCCGTTGGGCTTGCATCAGCGCCATTTGTTGCTGGGGGGTGAGCCTGCCGGATCCAGAGCCGCTTTTACCGCCATTAATGATCCCATCGACGGTGACAGCGCTGTCGGCGGCGGTCGTCAAAAAGCTGGACAGGTCGTTGAGGATGCTGCCAAACTTGGTTTTCTTGGAGTCGGTCGGCTGGGGTGGCAGCCCGCTGGTGGAAAAACTGGGGGTAAACGGAACGGTTGTCTGAAGGAAATCGAGATTGTCGTAGCTGCTGCTATTCATAGGAGAGGGGAGGTTAGGTCGATTTGGTGTTGGACTTCTTCTTTTTAGCAATAATGGTAATGGCTGCGCCAAGAATGGCAACACCTCCAATGGCGGCACCGGCGATCATGGCCGTCGAGGCCGTGTGCTGTTTTTCGGCGGTGTCGGTGACGTTGTGTTGGAGGGCCGTCATAAGCTGCTGTTTCTCCTGCTCGATTTTTTTCTTTTCGGCAAGCTTCCGACCGTGAGCCTTGCAAAGGGCCTGGGACTTCTCCCGTTTCCGCCGGCAGCGTTTAAGAGCACCAAACATCTTGCCCTTACAGCTCTGGTTGGCATACCGGCAGGGATCATCTTGCTCCCAGCCTTGTAGTCCGTTTGGGATGGGATGGTCGCCGGTCATGACCCCTTGGGGGTCATCCTCGTCGGCAATAATAGCTACGGTGGTTAGGTACGTGCTACTCATAAACAGTGATTAGTGATTAAAGGCCCAGTAGCTAATCCCGCCAAGCGTAAGAAGTCCAGTCGAGAGTCCGCCATACAAAAGCCATTGTTTCTGTTTCGTTTTCTGCCTGCTGGCAATGAACGAGCTACCTAGATCTCCGAATCGGTTCAGGTGATCAATGGCAGGTTGTCCAAATTCTTGGATGATTTGCGCGTATCGCTGGAGGATTTCGTTGTTTTTCTGGGAGAAGGAAATAACGTCCGATCGTACTCCTTGGGCCATCAGATAATCCCTCCACTGCCCGCGGGCGATGCGCTCGTCTTTATCTTTCGCGCCAAACCATTTGGAGAACATGCCTTTCATGGTTACCCCCGTTTGCAGGGCCGTCGTGGCCGCGGCGGTAAGCGTAATCGGGTCGATGCCCAGTCCTTTCGGCAAGGCGTTCGGGACGTGCCGGGATTTCGTGATCAGCGACTCGTCAAACGCAAAGCCAGGATATTTGGCGACTGTGGTATCAAAGGATTTCCATCCCTGAGGGGATCGGTACACCGCGTAGATATGATCATAGGTGCGTCCGTTGCGACTTACAATGCGAAAACCGGTTTGGATACCCAGGCTTTGTAGCAGGCAGGCCCCGAGGATGGCGTGGTCGTCACAATCACCGGCTTTTTGGCGGATAGTCACGTCCGGCGATTGAATACGTTCGACATTCCAGGGGTCGGCTGCGTAATTGATATTACGAACCATCCACGTGTAAATAGCTTCCGCTACCTGCTGGGTATCGCGCAGATTCGGCAGGCCGGTGTTGGCATTGCGGGGGATACGGTTGGTTATACGGAGCGCTAAATTGCGAAGCTGTTCCCGTCCGGTGTAGGTGGTCACCAGCTCGGAGGCAACCATTAGTACCTGGTCGATGCCCGGATACCGCTGGCGGCTGCTGGTAATAAGGGCGGTAGCATCTCCGGTTGGGGAGCCTGCTACCGCCTGTGTGCTCGTCGCCGTACCGTTGGTCGGGACTGCGTTGCGGGAAATCGATATGTCAGAGTAGGCGCTGCTCAATATGAGGAGGATACGTTTGGAATGAAGATCTGCATGCCGTGCGTTGGGGTGGTTCGGATGATCTCGCCAAGGCCGGTCACGGGCTCTTGGTTGACAGTTGGCATAACGAATGGGGGTTATTTCGGTTGAAATGGGGCTTGTCGGCTGGCCTTGACCAGGGTTTGTAGTTGGACAATGACATCAGTCATCAGTCGCCGCACTTGGGGGCTTACTTGCGTGCCGCTAAGACTGAGCAGCTGTTGACAAGCGAAAGGGGCAGGGATATAGGATAGCGTAGTTGCGTATTGCCCTAATCCATCCACAAGGGGATATACGGTTTTTGCAATGCGTTCGGCTCCTATATCCCTGCTTATCGCTTCCATAGAAAGTATTTTGGCCATTCCGACCCAGTCGCCGGTTGTAAGCGGCCGACCACGGGATTGCAGCAGGGTCAGCTGTGATGTAATGCGTTTTGCGTACACCGAAAAATCGCTGGACCGGTCGCCCAGGTATTCGAGGGCCATATTTAAAAGGGTAAGATGTCCGGAGTTCATAGGTGGTGGCGGTTACGGGGTTGGGGTGGGGTCCGAGTGGCCGTTGCGGTGAGGGGGCCTGAACTGGCCATTAAGTGTGGCCTTCCCGCCAGAGATAGTCGGTTTTGCTGAATTGGGATCGTTGTTGGCGGGAAGGTGCCGAGAAGTTTCCTCCTCGGCACCTTTGGATGGTTCGGCTTTGTTGTTGGGGAGAGGTTCTTGTTGGGGTAAAGGGGAAGATTGTGGAGCTTGCATGGACTGGGTCAAGGACACTTTCAATGTCTCGGCCTGCTCGGGGGTCAGTTGGGGGTGGCCGTTTCCGGGCCGCTGGGCAAATAGCCCTGAGATTACCGTGAAAAACATAGGAGCATTTTCTTCCAGCATATCCAGCATGCGGCTTCCGGCGTCACGGCCGCCGGCTCGCTGCTCCATCTCCATGCGAAATTTTATCTTTTCGAGCTCGCCGAGCTCTTTTTCCAGGTCCTTGAGATCGGTTCGGTGACGTTCTTTGAGGCGATCAATGTCGTTGCGGTGGGTCTCCCGGAGTTCGGAAAGTTCTTTCTGGTGGGTAAGCAGGGTGGCCGTTTTGTCTTCGGCCAGCTCGCGTTTTAGGTTCATGATTTCGTCGACCTGCTGGCGAATCTTGCGGTCCCCGTCGTGGAGCTCGCCTTCGAGGCGAAGGATGCGGTTGTGGTAAAAGCTGTTGTCGGGTTTTTCAGCGGACGTTGTGCCAGCGGCTGACGACATAAGGTCATCGCTGTCGGACTCTACCGGTTCAATCCGAAAACCTATTTGAATATCACCGTCCATTCCGGTGTGTAAGGTATAAAGGCCGGGCTGCAAGCGAAACATCGCTTTGACAATATTGAACGGCTGGCGAAAATTGTAGGGAAGCTCTTTGCTGACCTCTTTTAGGTTGTCGGTCATCCCGGTGATGTGCCCAAAGATCGATATTCCCTGCTCCATCTCTTGGAGGGTTTGGGCGTAATCGCGCTCGTCGGCATCGATTTGAACGTCACTTAGCGGTTCAGGTATGGGGTCAGCATTCGTTAGCATAATGCGATAACATCGTTTTAGTTAATCACTGATGCTAACGTAACATAATTTCAAATCAGGGTAAATACCCCGGGATGGGCTGGAATGGCCTGTAACGGTCTGCCAGAGAATGGGACGTATTGGGAACGAATGAAATAAAAGGAAACCCTTAATGAGGTATCTCATATCCAAATATGTACGAATAACATATATTATCTGTACACATTATGTGTATAAGAGCCAATTCAATTTGTACAGATAATGGGTGCAATTTCCTGGATCAGATTACATTACTCCCATTTTTGGATGTTATGCATACAATAAATAGTATTGAAACGGTATGTATAAGACTAGGTTAAAGGGCTTAACTCTTTTCTCATACTTATTTCTACATCAAAAATATTTCTCAACAGCCCCTCTCTTAATAAGCTCATTTCCCACATATAAACTATTGACCTCTTTTATAATGGCAAAAAATAATTAATAATATTGTAAAGCACTATTGACATATATCCAAAATAGCTGTACTATATGTAAAGTTAACTTAACATATAGACAAACAGGTATTACATATGAATAGTGATAAAAGAAAATCAGGTGACAGGGAGAAGAGGAGCAGCGTAAAAACGGTATCCCTGGCAATTTGGACTACCCTATGGGTTTTATCGGTTGCATTAGCAACTTTTGGACACGAGTTGTTATGGGGATCAAATGATCTTTTTAACGTGCTTGTCATACTGCTGAATTTTGGTATTGGTATTGGCATGATCATGGCGATCATCAAACATTTGAGGGAAATGGATGAGATGTTACAAAAAATTCACTTAGAGTCGATGGGAATTTCATTGGGTCTGACCGTTATAGGCGGCATCAGTTATTCAATGTTAGACGCCACAAATGTGATACCCTTTGATGCGGAAATTGCTGGAGTAATTGTTTTAATCAGCCTTTCGTATTTCATTTCTCTGTTAATTAACCTAAGAAGATACAAATGAAAAACCGATTGAAAGTACTTCGGGCTGAACGCGACTGGACACAGGCTGATCTGGCCAGTGCCTTAGATGTATCACGGCAGACCGTCAATGCCATTGAAACAGGAAAGTATGACCCAAGTTTACCCCTGGCATTTAAAATTGCGAGACTTTTTGATAAACAGATCGAAGACATTTTTGATGACGAGGAATAACAGAAGATCTACGATATAAAGAAGCACTTTTACTTTACCTGATACCTTTATTGATAACAACCCTTAAAACAACACGGCTAAATAAAATTTGGCATAGACTCTAACAATTAGAATATAAAGAACATGAAATCATTACTAATAACAACACTTTTAATCGCATTCTCCGTAATGAATGCCCTTTCACAAGATATTTCCGGGGTATGGCACGGTACTGCAAAAAATCCGGACAACAAAGAGGTCCTATTTGTTTTTCTATTTGAGAACACACCCAATGGCCTTATTTCAACGATGGCTGTTCCTACTTTTGAGGTTTCAGAGATCAAACCAAAATCGACCACTTTCGAAAATGGAGTATTGAGTATCGACGGTTCCAATGTTGGAATGGAATATGAAGGTACTTGGAATGAAACCACCGGTCAAATAGAAGGAACTTATAGAGAAGGAAATATGAAACTTACCCTAGCACTAAAACAGGGTAATCCATCGATGACAAAGCTTAACAGGCCTCAGGAACCTGAAAAGCCTTATCCTTATTACGAGGAGAAAGTGCTTTTTACAAATACCGAAGCGGGTATTTCACTTTCCGGTACGTTTACAAGGCCAACTCAAAAAGGAGCCTATCCTGTGGTTATTTTGATTAGTGGAAGCGGACGGCATGACAGAGATGGAAGTATGTACACACACCGGCCTTTTTTAGTGCTGTCGGATTATCTTACTCGGAAAGGTATCGCCGTATTGCGTTATGACGACAGGGGCTTTGGCAAATCTACAGGTGATTTTAATAAAGCCACTACCGCAGATTTTGCTCAAGATGTTTTAAGTGCGGTTAGCTATTTAAAAATGCGAAAAGATATTGATACAAAATATATTGGGCTCATTGGACATAGTGAAGGAGGCATAATTGCTCCTTTAGCTGCCAATCGAAGTTCTGATATCTCATTTATTGTAACATTGGCTGCCACAGGTATACCAGGTAGCGAAGTGGCTATAACACAATCAAAAACGTTACGACCATTTCCGGTTCCTGATGAAGATACATTTGCAGAAAACGTAAGAAAAGCAATAAGAATTGCTACTTCTGATTTAGAGACCACAGCCAAAAGAAATGCATTACATACACATAATGAGGTTTACCTGACACCTATATTAAAATCATTAGGTGCCTCAGATGAAAATATTTCAAAATTTATTGAGAATGAAACGGAGATCGTGTTAAGACCCTGGAGTAAATATTTCTACAACTATAATCCTGCAGATGAATTCGAGAAATTGAATATTCCTGTGCTTTCATTATATGGTAGTAAGGATCAGCAAGTAGTTGCAAGTATTAATCAAAATGCCATTCGTAATGCTTTAATCAAGGGAAATAATGATGCATATAAAGTAGTAGAGCTTGAAAACCTGAACCATCTATTTCAAGAATGTAAAACAGGCAAAATTGAAGAATACAAAGAGTTGGAACAAACAATATCTCCAATAGTGCTAGAGGAAATTTCCAATTGGATTTTTGAAATAATTCAAGCAAAATAAGTGAAACAAAATACTAAACATACAAACAGGAATAACATGAAAAGAGTTCGTGTTATGCAACAAGTAACTAATAGAATAAAACCATGAAAAAAGAAAAAAAAATAGTTCTGGGAATGTCATTTGGTGTTGCAATTGGAGCTGCGATTGGAGTGTTGACGGATAATCTGCCTTTATGGATTTCTTTAGGAATAGCAATCGGTGCCGCATTGGGTATGTCCTTAAGTCAAAAACTGGAAAAAGAAATTGACAATGAAAGCTAATGTTAAAATAACTGTTAAAAGCATATAAACTGTATCATCACGCAGTTTAAAATTACCGTTAGAACTTTTTTACGAATATAAAAAAGCCTTATAACTCGGACAGGCTTCGACATTTGATTGCCTCTCTTTCATTTTATAACTATTTCGACATTCCAGTGCTTCTCGGTTATGCGCCAGATTTTTATAGTGCTTACCATATATTCTAACTTGCTTAAATATTCATAAATGAAACGTATCCATCTATTCGAATTTGAAGATTTTGCCTGGTTCCCCGAGTGGTTACGAAGATGTATGACGAGATTAATTTTAGTTATGCACAAACTACTGGGAACTAGTGAAAAGCTTGCTGATTTGCTTGCTAAAGTTTTAAGAAAATCTGAAACATCAATGATTTTGGATCTATGCTCTGGAAGCGGTGGTCCCATGCCTGACGTTCTACAGATCCTGCGTGATAAGCATGGCATGCCAAACATCAGTTTAATCTTAACGGACCTCTATCCCGATTCTAAAACAGCAGAAATCTATAATAGTCAAGATGAAAATAATATTAACTATCTGACTACCCCCGTTGATGCTACCCAATTAGATAGCCAAATGAGCGGACTCCGAACAATGATCGGAAGTTTTCATCATATGAGACCTCATGAAGCAAGAAATATATTAGCCGCTTTTCAGGAAAGTAGTAAACCTGTCTGCATCTTTGAAGTTAGCGATAATAGTACTCCCATTGGTCTTTGGTGGATAGCCTTTCCCATTAACTTTCTCATGACGTTTTTTATAACTCCCATGGTTAGACCTATGACTTGGCAGCAACTTGTTTTTACTTATATCATTCCTGTTATCCCAATCTGTTTCGGGTGGGATGGTGCTGTTTCAAATGCAAGAGCATATACCCTTAATGATTTGGATGAGTTATTAAGTGGTATTGAGTCCAATAATTATGAATGGGAAAAGGGAATAATCGAAGGAAAGACTAATCAAATTTATTTGCTCGGTCTTCCAAATTAAACTAAAAATATCTTTCAAGCCCTATAACCCGCCTTTAGACAACCACTCTTGTTAGAACGCCATTCGGGATTTAATTCTTGCAGTTCGTCCGTTCTATTTCAAAATTGATTTCGAGTTAACTTTTTGTGGTAATAGATTACTATAGTATAACCGAAATCTAAATTTTGCGAATATGGAATACAATAAAGATAAAGTTGACGAGGTGGTTCTTGCGTTACTGCAGCTTACGGTGTTTGACGACAAATTTAGTACCCGGGCTTGGAAAGGGCATAGCTGGGAGCATCTGGATCGACTGTACGAAAAAGGATTTATTGACAATCCTAAATCGAAGAACAAATCAGTAGTGATCACAGAAGAAGGTGAAAAGAAATCACAAGCATTATTTGAAAAGTATTTTGCCCTATAGTATTCATTACGTTAATAGATAGTTTGCGCTGAAATACCAGCTTCACTAAGTATTCGTCTCATTTTTCAAGAGCATCCCAAAGTTCAACGATAGTATTATTCAGTTTGATGTGAAGGGGAATACGCAATTGCCTGATCGATATACTTTGATGTGGAAAGGTTACTATACCCGAATAAAAAACTGTTAGTTAATAAGGTGAAATGTATAGGCTATTTAACCTTTCGGCCTTTAATATACGATTAATTTAAACTATCGGGATTTAATATTTTGTAGTGGCACCTAAGAAGGCAAACGTAACCGGATACCCTCCTGATCAGCTTCGTTTGGATCCATAAAGGCATTCGTGGTTGTTATCTGAGCTCGTGCCTCATCGTAATGTTCCCAATTAATGTCTTGCACATACTTTTGACCAAAATCGAGCGTTCGGATTAACGGATCTGATTGCCGATTGTGAGTTAAGGCCTTTAATGCAGCCAGGTAGTTATTTCGGTAAACCGTAGGGATGATAATTTTTTGTTGATCAGCTGCAACCAGTTCTGCATTCATCATAATACGAGCTATCCGTCCATTGCCGTCCGAAAAAGGATGTACTTCACTAACCAGGAACATCATAAATACTGCCTTCTGGAACGGGTATTCCAAGCCGCGATAGATCTCAAACCCGCGTTCCAGGGTAGCCATGACAAGCTCGGGTTTTACAAACTGTGTGCTACCGGCCACATTCATTTTGGTCTTAAACTCTCCAGGTTTTTTGTCTTTCCGCAAAGCCATCACGGTAGAATGCCGATTCTTTAACGAGGCTATAAACTCCTCGAAGTCCTCAGGTATTTTTGCCATTTCCGAGTAGTTGGAAACAATTCGAAAGGTCCCCATTACATCATGGGCATCTTCTGGCCGTTCAGCCGGTATCGCATTATTAAAAACGATATCTGCAGCTTCATCTACTTCGAACTCCGTTCCTTCAATAAAATTGGAAAAATAGGCTTCAAAGAAGGAAAGGTTTACTCTTTCGTCCTGCGAAAGGTTGGACGCAGAACGAGTGTGAGGAGCAAAATCCGATAGATCTTCAAAAAGTTTGAGAAACAGATCTACACGATCGGGATCATATGGTTTTTGAGATTTCCGGGCTTTACCGACATCTGATTTGATGTTGGTATCTCGCGTGCCCTGCAGGCTGCCAATGAGATCGTCAAGTTTTTCATATTCTTCTTCCATATCCAGCTGCTGTGCTATCTCCCGGGCTCGGTCGCGGATACTGTTGACGTGGTCGGCCCCGCGAACTCGAAAGAGTTTATCCAGGCGTTCTTCCATTTCTTCCTGCCGAAGCGTCCTTGGAACGGATCCTTTTCGGGCTCGGGAAGGTCGCATGTTTTCAAGATATGCTCTGGGTTCGGAGCTAATGTAGAGGCCATTTATAAAAGGTCGGTCACTATCCAACGGATCGTGGCCTTTACGCGGATTAAAAATCAAGCCGGGAATTTCGGTAATACGCTTTTTGGATGATACGATAAATACCGATCCATCCTCGGCCGGTTTGTTTTCCAATGCCGTCCGGTCAGCAATAAGTGCATCGGGATAGTATTCAGATAGTAGATCGACCCAATGTCGTTTGGCAATAATTTCGGGATCATCGGTCAGGTTCTTTGTGTATAGCCGGGACCCAATCTTTTTAAGTTCTCCGCGTGCTGCTGCCTGTGATACCTGGGAGGAAATATCCGTATGGGATACGAATACTTCCGGCATGTCATCTAAAAAATTTGCCATTTAAGCTACCTTTTTCAGGGAATTTATTAAACTTTCGGGATTTAATAAATAATAAATTTAAATATATGGGATTTAGTGTAGGGTATGGTTCGGAAAACAGGGAAGGTTACAGTATTGCTTCAACTCCTACTTCTTCTCTAATTGATTAATTTGTGGTAACCATTGTATTTGTTACCGGCTCCCAACTCTCGGCAATCTCCTTCAATGAATAGTGTTGAGCCTTTTCAGGATTTACAATATAAAAGTCATCCGAGTCGTGATAGTATATGGTAACTCCACCGCTTTTGGTGCGAAATAGACTCCAATTATCCTTTCCATTCTGATTAACTAACAAATCCTCCTCTGCATGAGGAAATTTCTCTTTCAACAGTCTTTCATGTTTATCCATGTCTACACATTATTTTTATTAGTACCTACATAAAATCCTCTACCTATAAGTGTTCCGAAAAATGGGGTAGCGTACAAAATGACACTAATTATTGAGGAATTTGATTGTATTGGGACGATAGAATTTGTTAATAGTCCCATAGTTCACTGTCATATGAAGTAAGCCTTTTACTTTGAGAATTCTAAAACATGATCGCAATCAATCAGTCCACCTTTTCCTTTTCTATCAAAGCCCATATACCTGTTCCGAATCTCATATGCCCATGAATTTCTTACGGTAAAACCAGCTCTTTGCGCAAGTTTTGAAATAAACTTTGCTGTATTAATTTTGAGTCCACTTACAGAACTATTCCCAACGATCATCACATAGCTACCATTATCTTGTAAAGCATTGAAAGCGGTTTCTAAATGTAATTCCATTTCTTTAAAAAAATCATAAACTATATAGGCGTGCTTTTCTCCATTTTTTTGATCATTGAAATAAATTTGTTCAATATTTTGATCTAGTTCCTCAATGTCTAGCTTATCATTTTCAATATCTAGGGTAGAGTATTCCTTTTTAAGAATATTTTTAGCTCCTAAATACTTTCTCTTTTTTTCATTTTGTTTTGGCTGAGTTTCTAACTGAAATAAGTCACCAACCCAAAAAAGTTCAGCCATTTGATTATATATATAATCAATAGATTTTATATAGGGTGGAGAAGTTATCATTAAGCCTATATCATAATTTTTACCTAGTGTATCTAAATATTCAACATTTTCATTGTATATCTTAGGTAAGATGTAATTACTATTAACTATATCTCCAAGTTCTCTTAAATCTTCTACACCCTTCTTAAAGTTTTTTTCAAATTGCTCGAATACGTCTGCAGGTTCTTTAAACCTAGTATGAGATACGTAGGTTTTTTGAGATCTGTTATCAGCATTTGAAACTTTTCTAATAATTGAAGAAAAGATGATTATCAAAAAATCATATTCATCTTTATTTATCTTTCTTTCCTCATAGAGGCTTTCTATGTGTGTTCTTAATTTGCTTAGTTTTGTTACAGCCTCATCGCTAAACCAATGGCTTAGATTGTCTATTTTGGGTATATGATTCGTCTCTGTTAACTCATGGAAGTTGCTAAACACTTCTTCCAAATAATTTAGTCTATCATCTGGAATTGGTGTTGTTTTAACTTTCGTAATTAGACATGATAATGGATCAATGTCTATACCTATTGATTTAAAATTACGAACTGAACACTCTAATAAGGTTGTCCCCGAACCGCAGAAAGGATCGAGAACATAACTAGAGTTAACTTTTTCTGAATATTTATTTAATGCCCAGGCAGGTAGCTGCGGTATAAACTTGCCTGGATACTTATGTATGCCGTGAGTTAAATGGCTTACATTGTTTTCTTGAATTGAAAGTATTGAATCTTCTTCAATTTTGGGTGGTAACTCTTCTACTTTAGTTACATTCATTTCTTTAATAATATTATACTTTCTCTTAAATAATGATCTATAGGTTCTAAATACTTTTTTTGTTGAGAACTTGTAGTCAGATGTCTAACCTTTGCTGTTTCTTCTAGGTTAAATCCCACTCTTCTACCAATATCTCCTACAAGTAAATCAGTTGGAATTATACAGCCAGAATAAGCAGAATTGCCTACCACGATAGCTACATATCCATTTTGAACTGTATTTTCATATAGTTTATTTAATAAACTATGCATATCATCAAAATAACCGCCAACTACATCAATCAACCTATCGTCCCATAAATCTCTGGATTGAAGTAAGTCTGTTAATTCTGTTATATATTTATTCTTATAAGAAATTCCCTTTCTTCCTAAAGAAGTTGTATTTGACCTGAAACCTGATCTTTTGAGATTTAATAAATCCGATTTACTGTTAACAAATTCCCCCATCCAAAGTTCGACTTTATGTATTTCAAAGTAGTCGAACGCATTGCAGTAGGGTGGTGAAAAATAGGTCAATTCAAAGTTATCATATTGATCATAGTCGAAGTCTATACAGTTTGTATTTTTTATTACTGGTTCTGAACTGGTTGAACCATATCGATTATTTATGTCGTATTTTATTTTTTCTACTACCTCAATGAATGTGTGTTTAACAAATGCGAATTTGTCTTCAGGAAAATAATTTTCTTCCCACTTTTCTTGGTCTAAATTCTTATAGCCATCTTTAGTTCTTTTGGTAAACAGATACTTAATTCCATTCCCTTCTTTTTTTACATTTGATACCCTTTCTAAGATTGATAGCCAGGTTCCAAAAAAAAGATTTTTTATCTTGTCATTTTTAATCTCATCTATTTCATCTCTTATGCATAAAAGACTATCTAAAATTTGATCGTTAAAGACTTTATCGATTAAATTAAAATTTATTTTTCGATCAGATTCTTTGAAATCAAGATTTTTAAATTGTTCTAATTTACCTGATAATAAATCTTTCTCAGTAGCTGTATAGTTTTGGTTTGAAACCTTAGCTATTAAAGTTGGATAAGGATTTATATCTAATCCAAGAGAGGGTAGGTTATTTTGTCTTGCAGATAGTAAAGTCGATCCAGATCCACAGAATGGATCGAGAATATTTCCAGTTATATTTTTTTCTTTAATAAAATCTGATATCAATTTACTTGAATATCCTTCCCGGTATGAAAACCATCTTTGAATGGGGGTTGTAGAAGCTTCCTGAAAATTGACTAAGTTTTCATATTGAGGTGAGTAAGATATGTGTGCTTTTTCTTCAAGCTGATCAAACAATTTTTTTTGTTTTGCTAGAAAAGCATCAAGATTAGTGTTATCAGTATCTGGGAAAAGTTTTTTTTGTTTTGCGTTGATATCAGTCAAACCTAAATCTCTTCTTTTTCACTAAAGATTAAATCGTCAATAGCATCGTCGTTAAATTCTATCCTATAATTAGTAGGGGCTGCATAAAGTTTTTTCTCTTCATTTTTTTCAACTGGATTCTTTATGATTGCTAAATAAACACCTTCAGAGGTAAAGTACACACGGTAAATGAAAAATCGATCTTCCTGTTGAGTAGCTGCGACCCATTCATTTCTAGTAAAATTAACTCTGTCCCAATATTGTTCAAGATCTGGTTTTGTAGTTCTTTTTGTTGATTTCACTTCAATATATCGAGCAAATTCAGGATCAGTTTTATCCCTACTTGCTTCAATACTAAGTATGTCATAACCTAAACCTTTAGAAGTACCTTGATGTTTAACTTTGTTTACTAAGCGCGGATGAAACTCTTTAACAAGTTGTTTCTCATATTCTAATACAAACTCTTCTCCTTCATTGCCTATTTCATGAGTAGTCTTGGTGTCTTCAGGAGATGTGGGTATAGATAAAGCTTTTAAGCTTGTTGCGAAAGCTTTTAAGTCAATATGATCTAAGGAACCGTAGTAATAATTCCAATCAATGGACATTTGTTTACGTTGTTCCTTTGAGGTTACGTCATAACTATAAATTTTGAAGTGTAAAGGGTTTGATAGGTCATTTATAAAGTAATTAATAACTTCTTTTTCATTTCTATTTAAAACTACTTTCTCTCCGTTTTCTCGTATTAGATTTGCAAATTTTAAGTAGTCAAACTGTTCTTTTATATGTTGCCAGTTGTAAGATCTCTTTTTGTCAGGACGTCCAATTTCGAAAGATTTATTTTGCTCTCTGTACTCAATTATTGAGCGAATGACATCTGAGGTTGCAACTTTACCCTGCATAACGTCAAGATTGTTTAAACAAAAATACCCTATTTCTTTTTTGCTTAATTCAATCCCGACGTTATCAGCAGCTTTTAACAAGGCAATTACATAATGGTATGGTTTGAAAGCAATATCATTTTCAAGGTCTTCCTTTATTGTGGTAATTGATTGAGCAGCATTTGGTTGTTGAAAGTTAAAACATACACTTTTAAAGAAGAGGGGTTGATCGTCATCTTCTAGAAACTGCTTAGTCCGTTCGCTCAAATAAACTTTACCTCGATGTTTAAGTACCATGCCAAGGATACTTTCAACATTCTCAGTTCTGTGGTTACTTATTGCCTTTTCAGAAATAGGAAGTTTATCCATTAAAAGTTGATCGAACGTGTCATCGTATAAGGACTCATCAATAGGGCAGATTTCCTCAAGTGTTTCAGCATAGAATGGCAGTAGATCGTCCATTCTAGTAATCGTCTTTCCCCGGATGATTGTACATCTGTATTGGTTCTTTGGATCGTAATCCATTCTCAACTATATTTTTTTGAGATATTGATGGTAAAGTAATCTTAATGGTTGGCGTATTCAAATTGCTTTTGTGAAACTTGGATTTTTCTGTTTTCTATTCAGCCCACTATTTTAATGGGCAAGGACTTCATCCCAATCTGTTTGGCGACAAAATAGGTCGAATTTCCATCCACAATATCATAAAGACCTTTTCCTTTTGCACTTGGTCTAATAGAAATAGGCTTTCGCCTGGGTATTAACCCCTGGTAAGCCTGTCTCATATACATAAATGCATTGGCAATGCCCTTCGGACGTTTTCTGGTTGGACGAAGACAGGAAATAGGTAGGATAGCGGTAGCTTCTGTCATATCGAAAAAACGATCTATACGGTTGTGATCCAGGCAGAACATTCGCTGGTAATTGTGGAGGTATGTCTCAACCTGTTCCATTTCAAGCCAACTGGTGAGCGGAGCATCAATACCAGCGTCACTGGTATAGTTAACCTGAATAAATTGCCCCGTATCATCTATTGATAAATGCAGCTTATTGTAATCGTGATACTGGCGGTTGATTTCATCGAGTTGTCCAGTGATATAATTCAATACAGTAGATGGATTAATGGTATTGGTAGCTGTTTTCATATTTCTCATCTACAGGTTTTCCACCTGCGGATTTTCCCTAATTAGGTTAATTAGGTTGTCAACTTCTGATTTTCGACATAGCTTGATCGCCGAGCGACCGTTCTTCTTGTTACGGCCATAGCTGCGGACCGTCAGCATTTCCCGGTACCCACATCGATAGAAGGAGGTCCGGGATATCCGTCCCAGTTTTTCACACATATAACTGATCGTTTCTCCAATCGTCATGAAGTTCTCATTGCTGGATTCCTTTTTTACCGGAGAACGGTTGGTGTTTTCGAGATTTTCCAAATTAGACATATCCTTTCTTATTTTCTTAGATGGTGGTGTTAAGTGTAATAAAAACTGGCAGTTAACGGTCTAAGAAATCGACAAAGATTCATCTTAGTTATCTAAGACCGATCTTAGACTTCTTCGTCGTTTCTTCGTGGTTTTCTTATATATATTTTTATTTACTAACTAACTATATATTATATACTTACGGGGTGTTGTTTGGTCGGAAATGGAAGGTTCTAAGAAAATAAGATGCTATTTCCAGTTTCTTAGTCGTTCTCATTTTTCCGGCTATTTTGGTTAAAAAGGTGGAGTGTTGTCACCTACGGCCATCGCGAATTCGCTGGACGTTTGTTGGGATTCCCGTTCCATCATCAGCTTGGCTTCCGCCCGTTTCCCGAACGCTCGCAGCCATGAGGGCGTAAGATGTTTCCGGGGAATACGGTAACCATGCCGGTTTTCTTTCACGGTGCCTTTCACCGGATCCTCGTAGCTGTAATAATTGGTTTTGGCTTTTCCATGCAGGTCCAGGGATTCTATTTCTTCCCGAACAATGTCCTGGCTGATATACTCCCGTCCCTTGTTATAGTTGGTATAGGCATCCCAGATGCCGCTCCAGTACATCACCAGTCCATCTCTGCTGTTCCAACCGTAATAGCGTTTGGGAAGCTCCCCGTTTTCATTCATGATTTCTATGCTGGCCAGGAATTGTTGAAGCGGGGTTTGGTGGACTTCGCGCTCTGCAGAATTGGCTAAAAACTCCACCCCGTACCGGAATATCTCGGTGGACACCCGCGACTCACGAAGCAGGTCTTGCATATCCCGGAGATCCTGTTCACTTGCAGCAGCTTTACTTTTGTCATTAAGAGATTGGCCTACGAACTCAGCAAACGCAACATCACTGGGCCGGCATACAAATAGATCAACGGTAATAAGGGACGCCATATTTTCGATTTGCCGGTCTTTAATCTGGAAACGGACCCCTTCTTGGTCACTTCGTCGCCCGAGTTCTTGTTCCACGGCTTCGGTAAGCAAGCGCTTGGTCCAGAGCAGTTCGCTTTTAAACAACTCCCGGTTAAAATTATTATAAGTGTATAGCAGCGACAGGAAGAGACGTTGCATCTCTTTTTTATGATTATCAAACCACCACAGGTTTTGTACATCTCCTCGTTTTTCTTTGGCGTATTCAATCATAATGCATCGCGACCGGAAGTGATCTTCAGTCGGTTTGTAATTGGAGATGAACATCAGCTGCGATCGGACGGGACTCCAGGCGTTTTTGGTCCGGTCATGGGAGGCGCTTACCCCACGTTGTCGCAATTCGTACCACATGTTAAATACTTGTGGCGTGATCTTCCCTTTTCCGGGGACAAACTCGTCCATAATCACCGGAATCTTGCTGTGGTTAGCCAGTTTGTTTTCAGCTGATTTTAGGGTGGGATTGGAATCTACGTCCGTAAACGATTGGCCAAAGAAATTCAGCATGATCTGCGAGAGCTGGCCTTTTCCTGTCGAAGGTTCTCCAAACAGGTACAGAAAGACCACATGTTTAAATACGCCGTAGATTTCGTCAAAAAACAGGAACGAGAGCATATAGGAGAAGATGAGATATCCTTCCGGTTTCTTGTCGGGCTGTTGGCCGGAAATGAGTTCCCCAAATTTGTCGCGAACGGTATCAATAAAATAGTGGAGCTCTTTCTCGACATAGAGATGGTGTTCCTCCTCACTGTAAAATCCATCTGTGGGCGAAGGTAAGTCAAACAGAGGCGCGGGTTCAATTCTTCCGGGTTTCACGTAGAAGGTAGTGTCGGCAGCTACCATGGGGAACAGCCCGGAATCCGGATTGGGGGCGATGATATACTGGGGCTCGCGCAAGTGATCATTGGGAATATTAATTAAGGCATTCCGGGTTAAATAAAATTTGTAGCCGTGATGCTCGATGAATCCGTAGTAATTAAATTCATATACCGTCTGCGGCTGCCACCGGTTACACAGGAAGCTCATAAAAAAGAGGATTTCATCATCGGACTTAAACCGAGCAGACTGGTAGGAATGCTTAAAGATCTGAATCTGGAATGCTTTCTTAGACAGCAGGTCCTCCGGCTCCAAGACAAAGAGCTCGCTTTGGGTCAGGGTTCGGGTTTCCGGCATCAGCCAACTCACCTGGCATTCATAGAGCGTGGAATCCCATTTTAATGTTTCGGGATTATAGCGGATGATCTTAGAGTGTATTTCAATGTCGAAGGTGCCGATCCGGCGACTGGTGCCATCGGTTTCGTTGCGATACCATCCAAAATCCAGGGCATCGGAGCTGTCGACGTATTCAAATGGTTCTTTTTGAGAATCGGATAGGGCAGAGGGTTCAAGCTGGGTTGGTTGTTGCCGGTTGCTTGGGGACAATAGCGTTTGGGATTCTTCCCGGGTGATGCTGTTCATGTAGTTGTCGTTGAGATATTAAAATTTTGTGTTCACTCACATGGTTGAGTTCATAGAGGTTGTCGCCATATCCGTAAATCACCCAGAGGTCGTAACCTTCCACCAGTTGGGTTTCAATCATGCGGACGATTTCCCTGCGCGGCCTTCCTTCGGTATCAATAAATTCGATGGAATCACCAAGGGTATAGCGGGTACGTATTTTGGCCATAGGTAATATGATAGATTAAAGGGTTAGTCGGATTCCTTTCGCCCGACAAAGGGCGTCGATGGGAAGGTCAAACTCACTGTTTATACGTTCGCTAAGTGTGTGCTCTGAAATCCCTAATGCTTGTTCCATTTTACACAGGCGGAGGTCCGAAATGTAGTAGGGTTTCTTGAACCACTGCCGGAACGTATTCAGTTTAATGTTAGGGAAGAGGGTCTCTCGGAACTCGTTATACGTATCATATTGATCGATTATCTCACTCTTTATGATATGTAGTCGCAGTCGGTTTAAATCATATTTGGTTATTGTTGGATGCACTGCAAAATTATCTTTTTAATATTGTAGGTTAGCAGTATTATAAGCGCGTTATAGGTAAGCACTACCGTTACCGCAGGTGCTAATTTAGTGATGTGATAGCATCAAAACAACTAAAAAACGTTGTGATGGTGACTTTTTTTACGAAAAATGAGAGATAGGAAATCAGCAAAAACAAGGACATAAATAGAATAATACCGTGAAAGAAATTGAAGAAGATATTCTCCAGGAAAATATTCAGTATTTGTTAGATGAATATTACGATGGGAACGTATCGGAAATGCAGCGACAAACGGGAGCGAATCGCTCGGTTATATCTGAACTGAAGAATGGGACAAAAAGTGAGGTAAATAGCTCAACCTTACGTCACTTTGCAGAAGCAGGTATTAATATCAACTGGCTATTGACGGGGGAAGGGCCTCATTTTGTGATAGGCAATGAGGAAGAGCTTAAAACTGAGCTGAAGCAAAAAAAGTTATTGGAGAATAGAATGGTCGAAATCAAAGAACTGGTATCGGATATCGATGAGCAGTTGGAGGAGCATCCGGAGCTCAAACTGGATCCGGATGTGATGTCAGCCTTGTTGGATTTATTAAAAAAGGCGATTTAGGGTCATCCGAGAATACTACTCGTTTTGTTTAAATAACCGTTCAATCACATTTCGTTCAAAGTATTTACGTCGAGGACTTGCCTGAAAACTTGGAATGTACTTTTTATGGCCGTGATGAAAATTACTTCGGTTTAAGATGGTGCGATGGGATATGCCATACTCTTTTTGGATTTGTTGCGCCGTCAAATATTTTGACTTATCAGGTTTGAGCATGATAGAGTCTAAAACAAAATCTAGTTTGGCTTCCAGGGTAGCTATGGTTTGGAGAAGAGAATCTTTGGGGTCTTGTTCTGTCATGAATCACTTTTTGATGCGTTATTTTTTAGCCGCAAAAAGAAATGACTTTTCAGAATAAAATGCACTTTTTAAATCAACATTTTTTAAAAAATTTTAATCTTTTGATTCGGTGATAAGTCCGTTTCTGTTTGCCGTATTGAGTAGGTCATTAGCTACCAGGTGGACATATTTGTTGGTTACTTCCAGGCTTTTGTGACCCAACATGTTTTTTACTTCGATCACATTAAATCCATTGCGCAGAAGGAAGGTGGCACAGGAGTGCCGAAGACCGTGAAAATGGATCGAATCTTTTAGGTTGGCTTCTTCGGTTGCATAGTATTTGAATCGTTTTGAAACGTTTCCCCCCATGAGTGCCTTTTCGCCATTGGGAACGGACTTTGGACTTGGGAAGACAAGCCCCTTTTTAGGGGTTCCATTGAATTCATGCCACTGCTTTAGCTCGGTATAAAGGGTATCGAATATGGGAACGGTACGTTCGTATCCGTTTTTGGTATCCGTTACGCGTAGGAATCGATCGTTGAGATTGACGTGCTCCCATCGGAGTTGAATAATCTCTTTCCTGCGAAGGCCGGTGTAAAAGGCAAGAGTGATAAGGGGGATAAACCAATGCTGCATTTGCTCGTCGACTGAAATTGCCCCAGACTCTTGGTGTTTTTGCTGATAGGCTTCGAACTTTTCAAATATTTCGTTGAGCTGTTCTTCATCTATAATTTTATTAACGAGGTTATCTCGCGTTTTAGGTAACCCAATGTTATCGCAGGGATTGGACTCTAATATTTCTTTTTCTACGATCCAGTTGAAAAAAGATTTGAGATGTATCAGGTAGTTTCTTTTTGAGGCGTTGGCTAAATGAGGCTTCAAGCAGAACGATTTGATATCACTGGCATTAATCATAGTAACAGGCATACTGTAACCAACCTGTTCCATAAATTGGTTAATGATTTGTCGGTAGGTCGTTTTCGTTTTCTCAGTGACGTTCGTTTTATCTTTTAAGAACTGTTTTTGAAGGGTATTAATAATTGGACTGGTAAGAGATGTGCCATCGAGCTCTTGCTCTTTTTCGTATTCCTGGAGATTCCAATCATCATCGAAGGGATTTATTTTTCCAGCATCATAGAGCTTTTGATATTCCAGCTTTTTTTGTTCAGCAATCTTTTTGTATTTGGTACCCAGCGCATAGGTCTTTTTATAAGACTTGCCATTTAAGGTGGTTTTGAAAACTAATGAGTAGTTCCCTTTTCTCTTAGTTAGACTTGCCATAAGTATGGATTGGGTTGGTTGAAGAGTACACCAGCAATGTAGTACCAAATGTAGTACCGAGCAAGGAAAATAGGGGCTATTTGGGAAAAGCTTTCCCGAAAAGGTGGGGTGGTAGATAGGGTATATACCAACAAAAAACCCCGCTCATCGTTAAATAAGAGGGGTTTTTGGGATAAAAAAGAAGAGTACGCCTGAGAGGATTCGAACCCCTAACCTCCTGATCCGTAATCAGGTGCTCTATCCAGTTGAGCTACAGGCGCAGTTCAATAAGAGGCCAAAGATACGCCTATATTTATTCCATTTCAACTCTTTTTATAACAAGAATTATTTCTAAATAACCTTAACATTTTAAAACATTTTTCAACTCACACCGTAAGGCATTTCTTATTACATTTAAAATGTCACTTCTTAAACATCAATCAATAAACAATGTTATGAAACACTCATTTCTGATGATACTGTGCATTGGTCTTGTGTTTTCAGCGTGCTCAACGACCGAGCAGGCTGTAGATAAACAGGATGAAAAAGCACAGCAAGAAAATAAATATGAAGAGCTGACCAAAGAAGCTGAAAAGTACGAAGGCTATTTCGACCTTTACCAGAAGGATGGTGAGCTCTATTTGTCGGTTAACAAAGATCAATTGGATGAGCAATTTCTCATGAACTTTGAGCTGGCACGGGGTATTGGAGCTGCAGGGCTTTACGGTGGTAGCATGCTTTCTGTTTTTGAGGGATTGGTCGTATCTATGGAAAAACATGAAGGAAAAGTGATGTTGGTACAGCACCCTCATCGATACACGGCCGGGGGGAATGAAACCTTGGAAAATGCCCTTAACCTCGCATACGGAAGCTCGGTTCTCGAAACGGCCAAAGTGGAAGCTTTTAATGCTGACAGTTCCCAGATGCTGATCAATGTATACGATTGGTTTGTGGGGGACTTGTCGGGCATTTCACAACGCCTGAAATATGCTGTTGGGGAAAATGGTCGTCCGGGCCGGGTGACATTTGATAAAAGTCGTTCCCACCTTGAAAAGGTGCAGGCCTTTCCGGAGAATGTAAATATTCAAGCCAAACTTACCTTTAATAATGCTGAGGATAACGCTCCTCGAACGGTAGCCGATGGTCGTTACATTCCCCTATCGTTGTTTTATACGATGGTGAAGCTTCCTGAAGATCCAATGGAACCGCGTATAGCTGATGATCGCGCGGGTTATTTCATGACCGTCCACAAGGATTTTTCGGATGAATCCGATGATTTTTTCAAACGCTACGTTAACCGTTGGCGATTGGAATGTGAAGGGGAGGTGGATAAAGGAGAATTGTGCACACCCAAAAAGCCGATCACATATTATATTGATCATACCGTGCCCGAAAAATATCGTGAGGCCATGATGAATGGCGTTGAGGCATGGTCTGATGCTTTTGAAGATGCAGGCTTTAAAAATGCGGTACGGGCTAAAATGTTGCCCGATAGCGTAATGGCCGAAGATATTCGCTATCCGACTCTTCGTTGGAGTACCTCCGATCAGCCTTACTATGGAGCCATAGGCCCCTCGGTGGTAGACCCTCGTACCGGGGAAATCATGGATGCTGATATCCTTTTTGAAGCAAGCATGCTACTTGGTGACAAGAACACTTACCGAAATTTAGTTGAGCCACGATCTGCCATTGATGAGGTCTTTAATGTAAGTGAGAAGGAGCTGGCACTGATGAGTAAAGGAGTAAAGACAAAATCCTTTTACAGTGAAATGAATGCTCAGTTTGATTTAATTCACAGCTTCTTATTGGCTAATGGAGAGATTAAAGTAGGAGATCCCGTGCCGAAAGAATTTGTTGATCAGGCTTTGAAATGGGTTGCGATGCACGAGGTGGGGCATACGTTGGGACTGCGACACAACTTCCGGTCTTCTATCGATACACCGCTCGATAAACTCTATGATGAAGAGTGGGGTGAAGAAAAAGGAGTGTTCAGTTCGGCTATGGAATATCCTTCTATTAATTTACATCCCGAAGATAAATCCGAAGATGCCTATTATTATAATCCGGGAGTGGGTTCATACGATCGATGGGTGATTTCGTACGGATATACCCCTGATGATGAAAGGGCAAAAGAAATTGCACGTCAGGCTGCACAGCCGGGACATGCGTATGGCACTGATGAAGATGCTCGCGGAGCCGGGGCTGTAGATCCTCATGTAAACGTGTTTGATTTAGGTGCTGATCCGCTGGCTTGGGGAAAAGAGCGGGCCCAATTATTACAGGGACTTATTCCCAAGATTAGTGACATAAAATTGGAGGACAATGCGCCATACTACGAGGCAACGGATCTGTTTCAAAGTTATCTCTATCAGTATGCTCGTGTATTGACGCCGGCTGTAAAATATATCGGCGGACAGCATCAGTATCGTGATCATGTTGGTGATCCCGATGGACGTATGCCGTTTGAGCCAGTCGAATATGAAGAACAAAGGGAAGCACTCGATATGATTGTGAACTATGCTTTTGCTGCGGATGCGATGAGGTTGCCACAGGATATCTTCCAGAAAATGGGTGCCAACCGCTGGAGTCACTGGGGCAATAGTACTACCTACGGCGGACGCGTAGATTACCCGCTTCATGGAACCATGCTCGGTATTCAAAGTTCACTTTTGGAGGAGCTGTTAGATCCGGTTCGGTTGTCGCGTATCCGGGATACAGAGGTTAAATTCGGCACGGAAAAGACAGTGACTATTCCGGAGTTGATGAGTGCACTGACAGAGTCAATCTGGTCAGAGGTTCTTACATCACCCGGCCAGAATATTGAAACCAATCGACGAGACTTACAGCGTAATCATCTGAATCGAATGGTGAAACTGGTAACTGATGCTCCGGATGAGATGCCTGCCGATGCTCGGTCTATAGCAAGACAGCAGCTTCAAATGTTGCAAAATCAGTTAGACGCTCGTCTTGCTCCGCCGACGTTTGATTTTAATGATTATACGCAGGCTCATTTAGAAGAATCTGTTTCAAGAATTGAAGCAGCTTTAGAAGCGAGCTATGATATCGAGAGTTAGTTTTTACTTAGCTCGTAAAAAAATAAAAGGGAGTCCACTTCAAATTGGGCTCCCTTTTTTAATTTAAACTAATCAGTAGATATGCTTCGGTTTGCAATTCTGTCGAAGCATCCCCAGAACCTGCTGGAAATCGCCCGGCAGATCAGAATCAAATTCAACCATCTCTCCGGTTGTGGGATGTTCAAAACCCAGTGTTTTGGCATGTAGGCACTGTCGCTGCAGCGAGGCAAATAAATTTTGAAACATTTGCTTTCGGCTTCCGGTGTTAGGACCATATCGAACCGAATCTCCGCCGTATTGTCGATCTCCGAAAACCCAAAGGTTATTATCGGCAAGGTGCACCCGAATTTGGTGTGTGCGTCCGGTTTCCAGTTTTAGTTCGAGAAGGGTTAAGTGATCAAAGTATTCGACTACTTTGTAATGTGTTGTGGCATGTTTACCTTCCTCATCTGGTACAACCGCCATCCGTTTTCTATTATGTGGATCGCGACCAATAGCCCCGGTAATTGTACCTTCCTTTTCTTCGGGAGTACCCCAGACGATAGCCCAATAGGTGCGTTCAATATCTTTTGTACGAAAATACTCACTTAGAATGCGATGGGTTTCATCATTTTTGGCAACCACAAGTAATCCGCTCGTATCTTTATCTAGTCGGTGAACAATACCGGGTCGGACGGTATCCTCCTCAGGTTCCGAGAGATCATCGGTATACCACATTAACCCATTAACCAATGTGCCCGACCAGTTTCCTTTAGCAGGATGGACAACCATGTTGGCACTTTTATTTACGAGCAGCAAATCATCATCTTCATAAACAATGTCAAGGGGCATTTTTTCGGGTGTAACTTCAAGAGGTTGAGGAATAGGAATGCGAACATCCAAAACATCACCGACTTCAATAGGATAGGATGCTTTTTCTTGTTTCCCGTTAACTGTTACAAGCCCTTCTTTTATGGCTTTTTGTATCTTGGTTCGGGAGGTATCTTCTATTTTTGCTGCCAGATACTTATCTAAACGAGTGTCCGAGGTTTCTTCTCCGGAAATTTCGAAATGATATTCTTGGTATTGCTCGCTGTTATTATTGGACATCAGATGGTTTAAATAAGGATTTAGATTAATTTCTGAAAAAACTACAAAAAAACTGAAATTATTTTGTAAGGATTGCCTTCCTTAAGGGTCTTACTAATGACTGTTCATTAAGATAGATACCTTGAGGGCACAAACAAATTAGGCTCCCGTAAAAAGCGGGGGCCTTTTTTATTTTGGTGAAATTTTAAAGCAATAATTAGTCTTTTTGTATTCTCCTTAGAGATACAGAGGATTTTTTTGATAAAGATAGAGCGAAGAAAATTATTGAACGGATAAAGGTGATTAATCAGTGTTCATTTTTTTGTACTTTTACGGCCTAACTAAACACCGACGGCTATGATACAATCACTTTATATAAAAGATTTTGCATTGATTGATGAGCTGGAAGTTTCCTTTCAGGAGGGGCTCAATATTTTAACCGGTCAAACAGGGGCGGGTAAATCAATTATTGTTGGAGCACTGAACATGATTTTAGGTGAACGTGCTGATACAGAAGTGATTCGCCAAGGAGCAGATAAAGCTATTGCCGAAGCTATCATCGAGATAGGAGAATACGAAGAAGTTAATAAATTACTCGAAGAAAACGCTGTTGAGACACGGCCTGAGCTAATTCTCAGGCGGGAAATACGTTCATCGGGCAGCCGCGGTTTTATCAACGATACACCAGTAAATATTTCAGTATTGCGACAGGTAGGTAATTATTTGGTCGATCTGCATGGACAGCACGATCACCAAATGTTACTCAAAGAAGAAAATCACCGCGGAGTTATTGATGGGTTTACCCAAGTACGCCCTGCATTAAAAGACTATAGGCAGTCGTATGATGAGATGGTGGGGCTTCGAAAGGAATTGCGCAGTTTGCAAAAACGAGAGCGTGAGCTTCAGGAAAAGGTGGAGCTGTATCAATTCCAGGTTGAAGAACTTGAAGATGCCGACCTTGATCCGGAAGAAGAAGAAAAACTTGAGGAGGAAATACATCTGCTGGATAATGCTGAGGAGCTCGATCAAAAAGCTGGGGAAATTGTAGAGATGGGCGATCGCAATGAGATCAATGTGATGGAATTGTTAAACCAGATTAAATTGCACCTCGAAGATATTGCTCGCATTGAGCCGGAGTTTGAAAGCTATTTGGAAGAAATTTCCTCAGCGCGTATTAGTATTCGGGAGACAGTACAGTTTGCCGAACGCTACCGAAGTAAGATTGAATTCAATGCCAGTCGCTTGGAAAAGTTACGCAAGCGTCAGAACCAGTTAAATAGTCTGCAGAAAAAATACCATCGAAGCATTCCGGAGCTGATTGAATATCTACATGAAATCAAAAAAGAGTTAAGTTTGGCAGAAAATTTTGATCTTGAGATTGAAAAGTTAGAGAAGCAGATAAGTGATCAGGCTGATGTGCTGGCTGAGAAGGCCAAGGAGCTACATAAAGTTCGTGAAAAAGTGGGTGGGCAACTTTCACAACAGATTGAGGATGAGCTGAGCAAGTTGGGAATACCACACGCTAATTTTGAGGTTCGTGTGGATTGGATGGTGACCTCGGAGTCGCAGGGATGGATCACAATTGACGGCCAGCCAGTAGAGTGTACCGAACACGGTTGTGATGAGGTTCGGTTATACATTTCTACGAATAAAGGCGAAGAACCAAAACCTTTGGCCAAGATCGCATCGGGTGGAGAGATTAGCCGCGTGATGCTGGCCCTTAAATCCATAATAGCCCGCGAGCAGAGCCTGCCGGTGATGATCTTTGACGAAATTGATACGGGAATAAGTGGCGAGATCTCTGAAAAGGTGGGGCGCACGATGCGACGGCTGTCCGAGCGATGCCAGATTATTGCGATTACCCATCAGCCGCAAATTGCCAGTCAGGCGCACAAGCACTATAAAGTACAGAAAATAGAACAGGATGGACGAACGGTTTCGCGTATCGTTCCATTGGATGACAATGAGCATGTGACAGAAGTGGCAACGCTGATGAGCGGCGAGGATATAACGGATGCAGCTCTTGAAAGTGCTCAGGAACTAATTAATAAGAATACCTTTTCAAATTAAGTTTGCTTGTCATCCTGAAATTGTTTCGGGATCTCAAAAATTGCCGAGCTATTAAATAAGAGTTTTGAATGAATCCAGGGTAATAAATTTTTAAAGCTAAATTATCATGGGAAAACATCACTCGGATCGTTTTGTAACGCTTGTTGATGACGCTAAAACTCGTATTGAGGAAATTACACCAGAAGAAGTACGGCAGAAACAGAAATCTAATGATGATTTTGTGTTGTTAGATGTTCGTGAGCAAGATGAATGGGAAAAGGCACGGATTGCTGGAGCCGAATACCTCGGTCGCGGAGTTATAGAGCGTGATATTGAAGAAGAGTATTCCGATTTAGAGAAAGAAATTGTACTGTATTGCGGGGGTGGATATCGTTCGGCTTTGGCTGCTGATAACCTGCAGAAAATGGGATATCGAAACGTAAAGTCATTGGCCGGTGGATTTCGATCTTGGACAGAAGCAGGATATCCCATTAAAAAGCAAGAGGCATAAAAAAGAGGTTGGATGCGTATGCACCCAACCTCAAATCAAGGTATGGTAATAGAAGTCTGCAGATGCAGATGAGCTTAGTATGTAGTCGTGTTTTGACTTCAGGTTAATAGTTTGGGTCGTCTCCGTTATCGCCTGACGAGGGAGTACCTGTTTGTATATCGTGGTTGTGGTCTTCATTGTTAACCCATACGACCTCGGTATTGGGTGCAACTTCAAGATTTTCGGGTACAAACTGGTTGTTTTCCATTGAAACGGTATCTCTATTTACTGCTTCTACATTACTCGTCACCGTAATTTTACCGGTCATGTCCGGAGTATGGATAGTACAGTAATAATCAACGGTTCCCTCTTCCTGAAAGGTATAACTATAGGTTTCTCCGGGTGCAATGGATCCGCTTGAAAAGTTTGCAGATTGATTCTGGTTGTTACTACTCTCGTTGTTAGGGTCGGTACTTGAATCACTACATCCTGTAACAATAAGAAATAGTGAAACAAAAATAGTAAATAGCATACTTCGCTGGTTGCTTATTAGCATAATAAATCCCCCATAATTGTGACTAGACTGTTAAGGCTTGTTTCTTACCTATACAGCAGTTTTGTGATGAGGGTTGCCTATCAATTAGGAATTTTATTTGGCGAAAGCTTTAGCAAGTAGCTGAGCAGGATGAACGGCCTGCAAGTTTATACCATCTTTAATCTGGTGACGACACGAAAAACCAGGTGCGCAGACCAATGCATCTTCGGGGAGATCGTGTAGGGCGGGAAACAACCGTTGCTTTCCGATATCCATCGATACCTCATAATGATCATATTCATACCCAAAACTGCCCGCCATCCCGCAGCATCCGGTGTCTCCGATTGTGACTTCATAGCCGGCACGTTCCAGCGATTTTTGTATGGCTGAATTTCCAATGAGTGATTCAGCATGGCAATGGCCGTGTACGAATACCTTCTTGTTTTTTGAGGATACAGGAGAGTTTGCTAGCAAGTCAGCGGCGAATTCCTCAAAGGTATAGCTGGCATCGGCCACGATTTGTGCTGAGTGAACCTGATCTTCGTCACAAAGATCGAGGTATTCATCGCGAAGCGTTAAAATTTCTGAGGGTTCGAGACCGATAATGGGGATGCTCAGATCGGCAAAATTGGCTAATTTGGGTAAATTGGTATCCAAGATTTTTTTGGCGTGAGCAAGCATGCCCTTGGATATTTGTGGTCGCCCTACCTCGTGAAAATCGGGGATAATGACCCGACAATCTTGAGATTCTAAAAACTGAACGGCTGCCTTTCCAATTTTGGGTTCGTGGTAATTAGTAAAAATATCAATTAGCAGGACGACCTCTCGTCTGCTGGTTGGATTTGCTGTTGGATGAGCGTTGCGATTATTCCACCAATCCATGAATGTTTTATGAGCAAAGGTCGGCAAGTTGCGTCGCTTGTCAATCCCCAAGAACTGTTGCATTAATTCTTTGGTTACAGGTTGTTTTATAGCCCAGTTTGAAAGCTGTGGGAACTGTGAAGCAAGTGGATACAGTTTAGCTGCCTGACCAAAGAATCGTTTGCCCAACGATATCCCATGTTCTTCATGCCATCCCTGTGTAAATTCGGCTTTCATCTTAGCCATATCCACATTAGCGGGACATTCGCTTTTGCAGGCTTTGCAGCTTAGGCACAAGTCGAGTGCATCCTTCAGTTCTTCAGATTTAAAAGCCTCTTTTTGCTTGCCCGAAAATAGCTGACGAAATAGGTTTGCCCGTCCGCGGGTAGAATCCTTTTCCTCTCTGGTAGTCATATAGCTGGGACACATAGTGCCACCACTTTCTGACAGTTTTCGGCAAACGCCCGCCCCGTTGCAAAGTTCTATCGCATCCGCAAAACTGTCTTCCTTGCGCCAGTTGAAATGGGTATGCACCTTGGGCTTTTGGTACGATGGAGAATACCGAAGGTCCTGCTCCATAGGTTTGGGATCAGTAATTTTACCGGGATTGAATATATTTTGTGGATCCCATATCTGCTTGACCTTTTTGAGCAGTGGCATCATGTCAGGACCAAGCACCTTTTCGATGTATGGAGCACGGGCCCGTCCGTCACCATGTTCACCGGATAGTGATCCGCGATAACTGCGTACTAAGTCGGCAATTTCCCCAGCCATCTTTTTCATCTTTTCAATTTCTTCTGGCTTCTGCAAATTAATAACCGGACGCAAATGCAGTTCTCCAACTGAAGCGTGTGCATAAAACACGCAGTCGGTTTCATGCTTGTCCAATATCTTTTGAAAGTCATCGATGTAATCGGGCAGGTCGGGAACACGAACAGCCGTATCTTCACAGAAAGTAGGAGTACGCCCCTCCGAGCCAAGCCCCATTAATAATCCCAATCCTGCTTTGCGCAGGTTCCATACACGCTTCATTTTATCTTCATCAGTGATGATAGGCGTCGCTTCACTGAGCCCGATATTTTGAAGTCGTTGAGAAAGCTTTTCTGCTTTTTGGTGAAGAGTATTAGCATTGTCACCATCAAATTGGACGATAAGAATTACTTTGGGATCACCTTCTAAAAAAAAGCGGTTCTCCCGCTGCTCGATATTTCCTTTGGTTGCATTTAGGATGACATCGTCAACCAATTCAACGGCGGCAGGGGCTTCCTTCACAATTTCAACAGTTGCTTCAAGAGCTTTGCGAATGCTTGAAAAATGCGGCACTAAAATGATGGATTCGGAATCACAGGGGACGAGCCTCAACTTTGCTGAAGCCGTCATAGCTAAGGTGCCTTCACTGCCACAAAGCAATTCAGCCATATTGAATTTTCTCCCGTCGGGATTGAAGGGCTGCATCTCGCAAAGACGATCAAGCGCATAGCCGGTATTTCGTCTGATAATTTCGGGATGAGGGTAGTTTTCTAAGATCTGATCGCGATGTTCACGAACAAGTGCGATAATCTCTCTATAGATGTGTCCCTCGAGCGTATCAAGTTCCATCTTGGCAGCCAGTTCAGTTTCGGTAAGCGGCTGGAAGGTAACCTGAGAACCGTCGCTTAAAACGGCATCGATCTCAAGGATATGTTCTCGCGTAGTTTTATATTTGATCGAAAAGATTCCGCATGAGTTATTTCCAATCATGCCGCCGATCATACAGCGATTCGTAGTGGCGGTATCGGGACCAAAGAGTAGGTTATATTGTTGAGCTTTCCGGTTTAAAGTATCCCGAATGACGCCCGGCTGTACCTGTGCAAACTGCTCGTGTTCGTTAACTTCAATAATCCGGTTCATATTGTGTCCTACATCCATGACGATGCCACCGCCTGTTGTTTGTCCCGCAAGGCTGGTTCCCGCACCACGTGCAGTAATACTCTCCCCTTGTTTTTGAGCCCACTGTACAAGTTTGACAATATCATGTTGCGACTCCGGAAAAGCTACGCCTTTGGGTAACTCTTCATAACTGGAGGCATCGTTGGCATACAGGCGGCGGGTTTGGTCGTCTGTATGAATGCGTGGAGTAGAGGGTTGAACAGATATATCCATAGGAGGAAGATATACCAATATTTGAAGGCCTTTGCAAGGGATAGGAAAGTCCTCGGAACGTTAGATGTGTCGGGGACTTGAACTATAAAGCAAATTATATAAAAGTGTTTTCGGCGCGCTTTAGGATCTCATCACCAATCGCAAGGCCGGCCGTAGCGGCAGGGCTCGGTGCATTAAGGACATGAATTTCGCGATCGGTAACCTCAAACTGGAAATCATCCAGAATTTCGCCATTAGGCTTTAGGGCCATTGCACGAACGCCTGAGGGAGAAGGTTTGAGGTGTTCGGGCCGAATAGAGGGAATGAGCTTTTGAAGGTCTTTCACAAAAGCTCTTTTGGAAAATGAACGATACCACTCATCCAATCCCATTTTCCAGTACTTTCTGGCTAAATTATAGAATCCCGGGAAGTTAAGCGTTTCGATGGTCTCCTCAAGATCAAAAGAGAACTTTTCGTACCCTTCGCGTTTAAAAGCAAAAACGGCATTGGGCCCGCATTCTATTGCGCCACGGACCATCTTGGTAAAGTGTACCCCAAGAAATGGGAATGCGGGATTAGGCATGGGATAAATCAACCCATTAACAAAATGCTCGACTTCTGCCTTAAGCTCGTAGTACTCTCCTCGGAAGGGCACGATTTGTATATCCGGTTGAATGCCCGCCGATTCGGCCACATGATCACTGTACAAACCGGCGCAGTTAATGAGATAGCTTCCGTAGAAAGAATCGGTCGTGGTTTTTACGGAAAGTTCATCTTTACTTTGATCAATGTTTGTGACTTCTTGTCCACATGCCACCCGGTTGCCGTTTTGTTTAATAAGCGTACGCAGTTGTTGGCAAACACCCACAAAATCCACAATACCGGAGCAGGGTACGTGAATGCCTTTTACACTATTGGTTACGTAGGGTTCAATCTCGGTAACTTCCTGTGGATCGATCTTTTTGATGCCTTCGATACCATTGATTTGGCCCGTTTCAAAAATATTATTCAGTCGGGGAATATCCTCTTCTTCGGTGGCAACGATCACTTTACCGCAGATTTCGTAATCAACCCCATGTTGTTCGCAAAAGTCTACAAGTTGATGGCGCCCGTCAACGCAGTTTTTTGCGCGATAGCTGTTGGGCTTGTAGTAGATACCGGAGTGAATAACACCTGAGTTGTTGCCGGTCTGGTGAGCAGCAACACTATTTTCTTTTTCGAGCACCAGGATATCTAAATCGGGGTAGGACTCTGAAATTTTATAAGCCGTTGAAAGCCCGACGATGCCGGCTCCTACTATAATAAAATCGTATGTGGCCATGAGCTATATTTTGTTCATCCCTAAAATTAGTCGCCTAAAATACAAAAACGAAGACTGGGGATAAATAAAAAAGGCCATCCCAAATTTCTTGAGATGGCCTGCTAATAGTGAGGTGGAATTATTGGCTTATATTTTCATTCTCGGGAATGGGAAATGAAACCCAAACATTGTCATCGGGTCGATCAATAGGTAGTTCTCCCAATCGGTCATATCGACGCATATCCACCCAGCGGTGCCCTTCGAAGAAGAGTTCATAGCGACGCTGGTTGAGCATCTCGTCAATAACTTCGGCCTGGCCTCCCGCACCGCGGCTGAAGTTGCCGAGCCCGGCGGCATTGCGGATGACATTCAGATCGTTTTCGGCGGCATCCAAATCACCTGCATTATTTCGCTGTGCCAATGCTTCGGCTCGGATTAACAGTAGCTCAGCATTGCGAATAATCGGCATGGGAGCGGTTTGTGTTTGATAAACAAACAGTCCGTAATCACTGGTGAGATCATCAAGAGCAGCGGGTTCATCGCGGAGCTGTACTTTCTCATCGACTCGCAGATCACCGGTTTCGGAATCTGCTACCCAGGAGTTATGTGCTACCCAGCTGTCGCCCGATCCCGCTTGCGGATCAGCGAAAACCTGATTTAACAAGTCGTTGGTAGCTGTTGAGAATAGATGATAAGACCCGAAACGGAGGTCTGTCGTTTCGTCGATAAACGATTCCGGCAGATAGCTTGTAAGAACCGCGTTCCAGTCTGGCTGCGGTCGATATACTTCAACGCGTGCACGAAGAGCACGGTTAAATTCCCTAAACGTTGCCGGTGTATTTAATCCATTAAACCCACTCGATAGGTTAAAAGGAAATATCGTTCCTGCATTTGTCAGGTTTGTCGCAGCTTCATCCAGGAGGTCAGCAATAAGTTGGTACGATTCGGCAGTATTTAGCAGTTCGCCGGCGTTGAAAATATCAGTTTCGAGTTGCTCACGAATACCATTTTCATTGGTCTGGGTGATAGCCATCAAATATTGGTAGGCTTTCATGGTTTTGGCAAAACCCAGTACACTGTTGAGTTCTTGATCCGAATAAACACCGTTATCGTTGAGTGTTGTGGAAGCTTGAATGGTTATATTTGCGTTGCGGATGACTCGATAGAACGAGGCCCATGTTCGGGTGATGTAATATGATCCGGCATCAAGCTGTGCGTTACCTTTACCGAGTAAATCTCCGGTATTACGGGGTTCAGCAGAAAGGAAACGGTACATTTCTCGGCCTATCATCCCCATATTAATATGATAGATGCGTAGTTCGGTGCGGAGTCCGGCTTCGGTTCCTACAGCAAGAGTGCTAATATCTGCTCGCGTAGGATTATCAAGAATACTCTGAAGTTCTGAATTATTGGGATCGGCACGGTCGTCGATTTTGACTATATCGCAGCTGAAGCCCCAAAACATCATTACTGCAGTTAACAGTGCAATTTTGGTAAATCCTTGGTTAGATAGTTTCATAATAATATACCTGCTTGATTAAAAGTCGATCTTGAAATGGAAATAATATTGCTTGGATGAGGGATAGGGTGCTACCTCAATGCCTTGTGCAATAGGTTGATTTCCAAAGTTGGAGGCCTCAGGGTCATAACTGCGATAGGGCGACACGGTAAAGAGGTTGGTTGCCGAAGCACCCAGTCGAATGCCGCGAATGCCGTTGCTGACGTTAGCCAGCCATGCGCTGGGAACGGTGTAATACAATCCTATTTCCCGCAGGCGTAGGTACGAAGCATCCTGTACGAATTGGTCGGTGCTGATACCCAGCAGACTTAGTCGTTTAATACCGTTAGGTGTGTCATCGGTAATTCCTGCTGCTTGATTCTGGTATTCGGCAAAGGTTAAGTCTGTATCATCATAATCAGGTGTTGTCCCGTTGAGATCGAACAATAGCTCCGTGAGGTTGATCATGTCGCCGCCCTGTTTCCAGTGGAGCAGGAATGAAAAATCTACGTTTCTGAAGATTTTAAACTCATTCTGCATCGACATCTGGAAGTCAGGTTCACCGTCCCCCAGTTTCTTCGTTAGAATGTTCGGGTTACCGTTTGTATCGGTGACCAGGTTTCCATTACCGTCGACTTCAGGATCAAGGCCAACGATTTGAGTAGCTGATTTCCCCTCTTCGATTCGATATACTCCTAATGAGGTGCCGAAACCACCTACATCAAAAGCGGGTACAGGTAAGTCAGTTACTTTGGAGACATTTTTCCAAAAGTTGATGTTTGTATTCCAATTAAAGTTTCGTCTGTTCACAGGGAGCAGGTTCAAGCTTACCTCAATGCCTCGATTTCTCATTTTTCCCGCATTAAAGCTTTCGAAGCTAAATCCGGTTGAGGGTTCCAGCTCGCGCTGCAATAACATGTCTTCAATCTGTTTTTGATAGACCGTAAGCTCGAGTGATGCGAATCCATCTTTGACGGAGATATCAAAACCTGCTTCGATCTCTTTCTGACGTTCGGGTTTAATGTCATCGACTCCACGAATATTGGTCAGCAGAACGCCTCCCAATCCACCGGTATTGGAGGGCGCCAGGGATGTAAATTTAGCTCCGAACGTGGAAAGGTTACCAGTTTGTCCGTAAGCAACACGGAACTTGAGGTTGTCAATGGCATCGGCTGACCAGAAGTTTTCGTTGGTAATATTCCATGCCAGTGAGGCTTTCGGGTACAGATATATTTTGTTCACGTCACCGTTTCTATCAGATTTATCCCCACGTAATCCCACGGTTGCGATATAAGTATCGGCATAGTTTACTTCTTCCTGGAAGAAGTAACCGCGGTCACGCTGAAATATTTTAGTCTGATCTACTCGCACAGATACGGCCTGATCTACATTGGTCTGCGTACCAAGCACTCCATTTGATACATTTAGAACCCGGTTTTGGTCATTATTAAAGGAGGTGTATCCGGCCTGTGAAACAAATGAAAGCTGATTGCTTGCTGTAAAATTATGTACCAGCAGTGCTGAGGTATTGGTGTTTAAATTATTGGTGTTGGTTTCTATCAGGGTACCGGGTGCTCCACTGGCTTGTTCAAACTGTAATTCGCTAGGAAATACGAGCTTGTTATTTTGACTGAAGTGATCCACACCGCCCGTAAATCTGAAGTTTAACGTATGTTTTGATTGCTGTATGATGCTGTAATCTACGTCAACCGACGTTAGTATTCTATTTACGAATTCACCGTTTGAAAACAGGTCACGTGTTTGTAGCTGGTTGGCTGAGTTAAACGGATGATTGGGATATATTCTGTTGGCATCGGGACGCAAATCAATGAAGTTAGGAGTAGCTACCATCGATACTCCGAAGGTCGTGCCGGTGTTGTCGTTATTGGTTAATCCCCGAAACGTTTCGGAGTGGATATAATTTGAGGATACTTTAATATTTAGATCGTTAGTAAACCGATGATCTATATTAGCTCGTATTGATTGTTTCTCATATCCTGTCGTTGTAATAATTCCTTCATCATCCTGCAAACTGCCGCTGATATAGAAGCTGGTAGATTCATTGCCAAAGCTACTGCTTATTTGAGTACGAGCCAGCATACCTTCTTGACCATACATTAACTCTTCGTAATCGAGGAATCTTCCTGAGCTTTGGGCTTCATTAAAAAGCGCTAATCCCGTAGGTCCGAAAGCACCTTCGGCTGTTTGGGCTGTAAAATCACGTGCACCCAGTTTTTTGATGATGGTATTGAAACCTACAGACTGGGAAACGCTGAATTGTGGCTGTCCTCCACTACCACGTTTTGTTTGAATGATTACCACACCACTGGAGGCTCGTTGTCCATAAATGGCTGCAGCTGAGGCTCCTTTTAAAATCTCAATACTTGCAATTTCATCGGGATTAAGGTCAGCTATTCGATTTACAGGGTTATCTTGATTGGAAGCACTACCGCCGGCCGCGGCCGCCGTTACAGCATTGGATCCATTTGGAATAGCATCGTTATTAAGGTAAATGCCATCTACAATATATAATGGCTCCGAAGATCCGTTAATCGTTGTAACACCGCGTAATTTCATCGAAATACCACCACCGGGCGCTCCTGAGTTGGCACTGATATTAGCCCCGGGAATTTTGCCATACAAATCCGAGCTCAGCGTTTGGGATTGCGTAGTCCCTCTCAATTCAGCGGATGAGATAGAGGTGACCGCATTAGCCAGATTTTCTCTTTTTATGGAGCTGGCAAGACCGGTTACCACTACTTCTTCCAGGTTCGCTACATCAGAAGATAACTCGACTACGAGGTCTTCTGTATTGGTATCTACATTAATGTTTTTTGCGATATAACCCACATAACTAATGCGAAGAATGGCCTCAGTTCCGGGTAATTCAATCGTAAACTCTCCATCGACATCTGTTGTCGTGCCTGCACTTGTTTCGGCATGAAATATATTTGCTCCTACAAGTAGCTCTCCGGTGCGCTCGTCTACTACTGAACCGGTTACTGTAAATTGTGCTAAGGCTATATTAGAATACAATAGCATTATAGCCAGCGCTAAAAGTGATTTGTAACGGTTGTACATAGCTATAAATTAGTGTTATTATTATACTTATATGCAATATACTCGCAATAAGTATATGGGTGAACTTTTTTTAGCTGAAGGAGAGAAAAACAGAAAAAAGTCAATAATTGAACCTGTTTTCCTAAATTGGGTAAAGAAAAAAAGCTCTTTTCTTTATTTATTACGGCTGGATGTCAAGAGTGTGCCACCATTGTATCCCCGGATGATATTATTTGAATGCTTATCTTATGATCTCTGTTTTGTATCTTTGATAAAACAAAATAATCAATAAGATTTGATAAGATGAGAAATTATTCTTGGGTATTTATACTTTTATTCGCAATCAGTTCAATTGCTTGTGGTGGAGCAGATAAACAGCAGAAGGAAGCGGCAAACACAACTGAAAATGGCAATCAAGCCGATCAAAATTTAACAGAAGCCGAATATGTAGAACAGGCTACGTTTACTGATTTTGACGGGAACAAAGTCTCTATTTCAGATTTTGAAGGGAAGGTTGTACTCATTGATTTTTGGGAGACATGGTGCAAGCCCTGCCTGGCAAGTTTTCCAACCATGCAAAAAGTGCAGGATGAATACCCTGACAGTTTTGTTGTTCTGGCCGTTACACCCGGATTTACAGATACAAAGGAAGATGCCGAAGCTTTTGCTCAAGAGCATGATTATACCTTTAAATACCTGATGGATTCAAATAATCTGCATCGTAAGTTAGGCGTGCAGGGTATTCCCTTTAAGGTATATGTAGATGCCGAAGGGAATTTTATAGAGAAATCGATGGGAACATCCGGTCCACAGGGAGATTACAAGAAGCTGAAAAAGATCATTAAGAAGCATAAATAAAAAGTAGCCTTGCTAAGGAATGTATTTTTATTTGCTGTTGTTGAGTAAGGTCGGTAAATCTTGTATTTTTAGAAACTTTCACAAAACGGAAATTAAGTAATAAAATTCATGGCACAGAAGGTAAAAGAGAAACTTCCTTACAAAGTTAAGGACATTGAACTGGCTGATTTCGGTCGAAAAGAGATACGTTTGGCCGAGGCAGAGATGCCTGGTTTGATGGCACTCCGCGAAGAGTATGCGGATGAACAACCGTTGGAAGGAGCACGCATTGCGGGCTGCCTGCATATGACGGTACAAACAGCAGTATTAATTGAAACACTCGTTGAGCTGGGAGCCGATGTACAGTGGTCTTCCTGTAATATTTTTTCAACGCAGGATCACGCTGCAGCAGCCATAGCTGACCAAGGTATTCCCGTGTACGCCTGGAAGGGAATGAACGAAGAGGAGTTTTGGTGGGCGATCGAGCAGACTCTCTTCTTTGAAGATGGTAAGCCATTGAATATGATTTTAGATGATGGCGGAGATCTAACAAAATTAGTACATGAAGATTATCCGGAACTGCTCGACGGCATCAACGGAATTTCTGAGGAGACTACTACCGGTGTGAATCGCCTTTACAAAATGGCGAAAAACGGAACGCTTGGTGCTCCCGCAATCAACGTTAATGATTCGGTAACCAAATCGAAGTTTGATAACAAGTATGGCTGCCGCGAGTCTTGTGTAGATGCGGTTAAGCGCGCTACCGATATTATGTTGGCTGGAAAAGTAGCGGTTGTTGCCGGATACGGTGATGTCGGTAAAGGTTCTGCTGCCTCGTTGCGTGGAGCCGGTGCCCGTGTAATTGTTACAGAAATTGATCCTATCTGCGCACTACAAGCAGCCATGGAAGGCTATGAAGTGATGAAGATGGATGATGCTGTCAAAGAAGCTGATATTGTCGTGACGGCAACCGGTAATAAGGATATCATTACTGAGCGTCACTTCAAGAATATGAAGGACAAGACGATTGTCGGTAATATCGGTCACTTTGATAATGAGATTGATGTGACCTGGCTTAAAGAAAATTCTGAGCGCGATAATATTAAGCCTCAAGTTGACCTGTTTAAGCTTGATGACAATGGAAAAGAGATTATTCTCCTTTCTGAAGGTCGCTTGATGAATTTAGGAAACGCAACTGGACATCCATCTTTTGTGATGTCAAACAGCTTTACCAACCAGACGTTGGCTCAGATTGCACTCTGGAATCGTCCTGAAGATTTTGATCTGGAGGTAAGTGTACTTCCTAAAGAGCTTGATGAGAAAGTCGCTCGTTTGCACCTTAAGAAAATTGGTGTAGAGCTTGATGAACTTTCTGAAGATCAGGCTGAATATATTGATGTTCCTAAGGAAGGACCATACAAGCCTGATCATTATCGCTATTAATGGTTTAATAGCAGATTAGCAATTAATATTGGCCTCATTCATCTTGCGATGGATGAGGCCTTTTATTTGCAGGGTTAAAAGCTGTTTAAAAGTGATTTAGCATCACTTCCATACGAAATTAGTTCGCTGCCATATAAAACTTCTCCCTCTCTTGAAGTTTCGTATTTAACAACGCCGCCCGGAACTTCTTTGTCCGCACGCCACATTTTAAGAGAGGTTCCTCCGGTGATTCCAAAGTTCAGCAAGTCGGTTGTAAATGTTCCTGCCGGCGTTTCAACAGATACATTGGTTTGTTCTTGAGCCCCTTCAATTGATTCTTGGGTCAGCTCTGTGGGTTGACTGTACCAACCTTCGGAAACCGGCTTTTCCTGTACTTTTCCACCTTCTACCTGTTCCCGGTATCGGAGTATGGACTTTCGATTTTCGGAAAAGAGTATTTCAGCGATATACTTTGGTTGTTCGGAATCTTTTTCAAGAAGTGCGACTTGCCACCACTGTTTGCCATTATCCAACTCTTTCAGAAAGGCTTTTTTCATAATTAGCCCGTCATCATCATCGGTTGTGATTCTCCATTTAGTCATTTCTGATTGTTCATAAGAGTCTAACTCAAGGCCATAACCGAAGCTGCTAAATAAATAGTTGAACATCATGGGATACATGTTGGCTGAGCCAAACGTTATTCCACTCATTCCAGTATACGTAACCTGCTGCGTTAGATGGCGGGTAAACGTTTCATTATTGTCGGATGGCATGGTAAGCGTAAAGTTTGAAGGCATATAATTATCTGCCATTACGCTAACAGTGTAAAGGCCAACGCTTCCAAAGCGTATGGTAGCTACACCCTTTGAATTCGTGGTAGATTTACGGCCGTTTGAAGCTTCAACCTGTGCACCTTCTACAGGTTCATCATTTTGATTTAGAACTTTTATTTCTGCTGAATGCACGGGTATATCATTTAGCAATTGGGCACTGGGCGAACATCCAATGAAGAGAAAAATTATAAGAACGACTGCAGTAAGTAATTTGTAAATTGAGGAACGCTTCATCGTATAGGTAAACAACTTCATAATAGATGTTATTTTGTTGAGTTTAGAATCAAGATTATTGGCATGTACATGATTTGTATTACTAAGGTTTTGCAGAAATCTTCTTTAGCATTATGAGAAGTATGTGTGATTATTATAAATACTGAAACTGCTAATGCTTCAGTAGTATATGCGTGATTGATGAATAAAATAGGTCAAATACTTTGCTGTACTTTTTAAAAAAATGAGAAGTTTTGAATATTTTAAACCAAAATTTTTAATAAAATGATATTATGTCTGATAACAAGAAGGAAATAAGTATTACGGTAGAGCTTGACGATAATAATGTGCCCGAAAAAATTGATTGGAATGCTACCGACAAAGAGGGGGAAGGTATTGCCAACTGTAAAGCGATGTTTTTATCAATGTGGGACCCCAAGAAACAGGATACTCTGCGTCTGGATTTGTGGACGAAAGAGATGACCAAAGACGAGATGAAAATATTTTTTCACCAGACGTTGGTAACAATGGCCGATACACTGGAAAATGCTACTGAAGAAGAGGGGATGGCCGAAGATATGCGTGATTTCACTGCCTACTTCGCTGATAAAATGGAAATTCTCGATAAGTAGGGTAGCGAAGTGGTTTGTCATTTCGAGCCCAACGTAGTGAGGCGAGAAATCTATGTTTTGCAGTGATAAAACAAAGATCTCATACTCACGTTCGAGATGACAGGTGTTCACTAAAGAGAATTGAGCCAAATGTTACGGCACTATCGCGCTCACGCTCATCCCATAAGTCATAGCTTAAAATTTCTCCCCCGATGTTAGGCATAGTCTGAAGGAAGGTATATAAAGGGGGGAAGCCACAAATACGATAGGGATCATATTCTTTTTTCATCAATTCGAGCATAGATTCTTGCTGATTCTTAGAGCCATATTCCAAAAACTGTTTGTCAAAATTCGCTACATCATCAAACATTGTTGCAGCAGGAGCGTCATCTCCAAACTTTTGACCAAAGTGAGCTAAGTCTCCACTAATCAAAAAGAAGGTTTCACTATCGTCACCGTACCTGTCTCTCAGAAATGTGGAGAAGTGATCAAGCTGCTGACCTAAATGACCATTTTCCATATAATACAAGTCGTCGAGCCCGCGAATAACAAAAGGCAAAATTTCGTATTGGTGATCCCAAAGGTAGCTCAAAAAAAGCAGGTGTAGTTCAATACTATGTTCCATGCGGTGGGCGCGATCATTAAATGAAATTCCGAGGTCAGTATTGGCCTGTTGTAATTCCTGAATAGCTTTCTGATCTCGGGAAATTCTGCCCAATGGCATATTAAAATCTTTATCAATCAGAATAAATGGATTGTTTTGATATAAGTTGGGATAAAGTCCGGCATAATGAGAGGTGGCCAGCATAATTATGCGCTTGGGTTTCAAATCCCGAATGGGTGCAAAAGCTTTTACATAACTTTCCAGTGCTACCCGTGGATCGATATGGGGAGCATAAAGGGCTTTGGCTGAATCGGCAGCTTTGATATTGTCTTCAGCATGTTTGGCAAAAGCATCATCCAGATAATCTTTTAGTTCATTGGGATCGGCAGGGTAGGAGCTGCCAACTGTTACGGAGTGATGGATTGGTGAGGCCTCATATTCAGCCTCGAGTGTTTCAGCATGATGCTCAAAATAATCGGAAGCCAGCACCCGGTTCTTATCCAATAGCTGTATGAATTGTAACAGATCATCTTTGCTGATGCCCTTTCCTAAATGTTGCTCCAGGTCATTAATGCTTTTTTGTCCATCGAACAGCGAAAGAAGTTGTCCCGCCTCCCGTTTTAAGGCAAAGTCTTGGGTAGTATATCCCCGTTGATCATGAAAGTACAGTAAAGTACTGCCATTATCTTGCACGGGGATGATCTGAAGGTCACGACGTAGTTCCGGAATGGGTTTTGTTTTTGAACTAAATAGCTTTTCGTGACTCATAAAATCATATCTTAATACTTGAGTCATTCTGAATTCGTTTCAGCATCTTTACGTAAGGAATAGATCCTGAAACGAATTCAGAATGATATATAGGTAGTTGGTCAATTTTCTCTCATCGCTTGGCATTCGCAGTCAATCCCATACTCTTTGCACAGTGGATGATCAGGCGGTTCAGAAATACGCGATTTACAGGCATTCCGTCCATGGTGAATCATCAAATGCGAAAGATTAGTCCAGTGTTCCCTGGGAAATAAGGCCATCAGGTCACGCTCAATTTTATCCGTATTTTTTTCGTGTTCGGTAAGGCCATATCTGTTGGAAAAACGACGCACGTGCGTATCCACAACAACTCCCTTATTTATGTTAAAGGCATTGCCAAGAACCACATTGGCTGTTTTTCGAGCTACGCCATAAAATTCCAGAAGGTCATCCATATTTTGTGGTACTTCCCCATCATGCTTTTCAACAATAGCTTGTGCCGATCGTTTTAGCGCTTTGGCTTTATTGCGATAAAATCCGGTGGAACGGACCAGTTCTTCCAGTTCCTGGATGGGAGCATTGGCCATAGCTTTGGGAGTTGGATAAGCTTCAAATAAATCCGGGGTAGTCTTATTAACGCGAACATCAGTACACTGTGCACTTAAAATAGTAGCACATAAAAGTTCAAACGGATTTCTGTAGTCTAATGCACAATGTGGATTGGGATAGTGTTCATAAAGTTTATCCAGTATTTCTTTGGCACGGGCTTTTTGCTTTTTCGTTTTTTCGGGAAGCTTTGGGAGGTCGTCGTACTGCTTTTTTTTCGCCATTTGTGATGATTCTGCGGTGAATTATTCTTTTGATGTCATCCTGAATTTGTTTCAGGATATAAAACTCTAAATAATTTGAATAACTAAGGATAATGTAAATCCAGTGTTATTTAAGGTGGAAATAAACAAACATTTTATCCTACCTTTAGCTTCACTAAATAAAGGAAAACAAATGCAATGACGCTACCTAAACAGAAAGCTAAAGAGTTGGTTTCTTCTCCCTACGCTTGGTTGGTGCTGGGATTACTAACGCTTATCTACATTTCCAGTTTTGTTGATCGCCAAATTATTGCGGTGCTGGCGCCAGCCATTCAGGATGAGCTTTCACTAAGTAATTTCCAAGTCGGAATTCTATATGGTACTGCTTTTTCATTCATTTATGCATTGTGTGGCATTCCGATGGGCCGGCTGGCTGATATCTATTCTCGAAAGCTGATGATTGTAGCTGGATTGGTAGTCTGGAGTTTGATGACGGCCGTCAGTGGATTTGCAACTTCACTCACCTTTCTAATTGTTGCTCGTTTTTTTGTGGGGATGAGTGAGTCAGCCTTGAGTCCGGCGGTGTATTCCTTGCTCTCGGATTATTTTAAACCTGAACAGAGGGGTACTGTTTTTTCCATTTATGCTGCAGGAATTTTCGTGGGAATCGGGGTATCCTTTTTAGTTGGCGGAGGAATTGCCGAAGCCTACGATTGGCGCACCTCGTTAATAGCTGTGGGAGCACTTGGACTATTGATTGCTGTCGTAGCTTGGATTGTCATTAAGGAATTTCCCAGAGGGATTACGCAGTCCGAAGAAAATCGGCGATTTGATACCGAACAGAGTTTTAAAGAAGTAGTACGATATATCATCCGCAAAAAAACGGTACGTTATCACTTTCTTGGATTTTCTTTTATGGCCTTTACCGGTTATACCATTTTAGGATTTATTGGTATTGTCCTTACTGATATCCATCAAGCTGGATCTCTTGTTCCGCAGTATGGCTGGTTCATGATGGCTACGGGGTTAAGCGTGATGGCTTCAGGAAAAGCTGCTGATTGGCTGGCGCAAAAATTTACGGCTTCTTATCGATTCGTCCCGGGTATTATAGCGGCTTTGGGATGCCTGCCGCTGTTTTACTTTGGATTGTTTGCAGAGTCAGCGACGACAGCACTGATCTTAATTGGGCTGGCAAATGTAATTTCATCATCCTATAACGGAATATCGGTAGCAATCCTGCAATATTTGGTAAAGCCGAATATGCGGGCCCTGGCCAGCGGGTTATATTTATTCGTAATTAGCGTTGTGGGATTTGGTATTGGCCCCCCGCTTACCGGTTGGCTGATGGATACCATTTTTACCGGGAACTACGGTGCGGCTAAGGCACTGATGACGGTATTTATCTGCTGCGGAATATTGGCAACAGTGTTCTTTTTGATGGCCATGCAGTATTACGATCGTGATGAAGAAGAAGGTTAATCCACAATTTATATAGCCAAAAGAGTTTTTTTAATGGCAATAAATGCTCTTTGCCGTGATCTATACATTTGTTTATGAATACAAAGCTCTTAACTTTTGAGTGCTATAAGTGAAATTTTAATCATTATTAATTCAGCAAGAAATGACTATGAGATCATTAATCGTAAAACTCGGAAGCTTCGCTTTGTTATTGGTATTTATGGTGGCATGTGGCGGTGAATCCACAGAAACAGTGGAAAGCGGAACATATGAAGGAACTATTCAGGAGGTTAATGCAGAAGAATCTGAAATATATGTAAACATTTCAGACGAGCAGACTTTGGAACTCTATTTCATTGAAGAGACCGAGCTTGTCAAAGATACTACTGCGGTTCCGTTTGATAGCTTGGCGGCGGGACAAAAAGTGCGCATTGAGGTTGAAAAAGTAGGACAGCGTTTAGATCCGCTACGCGTAGAGATTCTTGAATAAATAATTTAATTAAATGCAAGAGCCGTTAAGTATGTGGCGGGTGGAGTTGATCCACCCGTTTGTTATTCATATCCCTCTCGCACTACTGATAGTTGGGAGTATCTTTTGGATTAGCAGTCTTTGGCTGCATGAGCGTTATGATTTTCTTCGCCCGTCAGCGCGTTTATTACTAGTTATTGGCACAATTGGTGCGTGGATTGCGGTATATACGGGTTCGCTTGCCGATGCCGAGGTTGCACGCACATTATGTGATCCAACGATAGTAGAACAGCACGAAAACCTGGCCTATATCACAGGATATTTATTTTCAGCTTTTATCACAATTGATTGGTTGGCTTTGAAAGGGTACTTGGCTTTTTTTAAAAAGCGATATCTGCGTTTTGGATTGGCAGTTTTGCTTGTTGCAGGATGTGGATTTTTAGGATACGTGGGACACTTGGGAAGTACCCTTGTCTATCAGCAATCGGCCGCGGTATACCAACCCACTGAAGAATGTGTTGAATTTGAGTAAGATAAGACTTAAAGGTTGTAGGAAATCATCTATTTTGGTTGGGATAGTCTATTTGTCATTTTTATCAGAATGTATCCTGTATGGCTGACCTTTTAGCCATCCTAAAGTGAAAAGGTAAGCTAAACCATGTATTAACGGGTTTGGTGTCTATTTTCCCCGGAGTGAACTTGGTTCCTTTAACAAGGTGAAGAGCCTCTTTTGATAGCATTGGATGGGGTGAATATTCAATATAATGTCCGATTCCATTTCCCTCTTTAGTAACCAAAAAGTTGACAATTACTTTTCCTTTGATCCCTCTATCCCTGGCTTCTTGGGGATATTCCATTTTGGACAACAAGTATTTGTATCCGCCTATCGGCTCAGGTTTTGAATCTACATCAGCTACAGAATATGTTTCAAGAGAATCGACAGGGATAGTATTATTTCGGGGAATCTGATAGCTTGAACCGCAACTCAAGATCCAGATGCTGAGAGCCAAAAATAGTACAAGAAGCGAGATATTTTTGTTATACATCATCTAAGGATTTTGCCAGGGACTGCAAGGTTTTCTTAGCATCCCCGAAAAACATCTGGTTGGATTCTTTATAAAAGAGCGGATTGTCAATGCCGGCAAAACCGGGGCTAAGGCTTCGTTTAAAGACAATCGTTCGCTCCGCTTCATCCACATCCATAATCGGCATCCCGTAAATGGGACTGCCGGGCTCTGTTTTGGCAACGGGATTAACTACATCATTAGCCCCGATTATTAGCACAACATCTGTTGATTTAAATTCCGGATTAATTTGCTCCATATCATAGAGTTGGTCATAGGGCACATCGGCCTCGGCCAAAAGTACATTCATGTGTCCGGGCATTCGTCCTGCAACAGGATGAATACCGTACTTCACTTCCACGCCTCGTTTTTCAAGTTTATCAGCGACTTCTTTAAGTACGTGCTGAGCCTGGGCAACAGCTAATCCATAACCGGGCACAATTACAACGCGATCAGAATAGGCACATTGCAGGGCTACATCATCGGGCGTAGTTTCTCGTACTGTTTTGTCGGTGTCTGCTGCCGGTCCGCTTCCCGATCCTCCGTCTCCGCCAAACGCTCCAAAAAGCACGTTGCCAAGCGTGCGATTCATCGCTTTACACATAATATTTGTGAGAATAAGTCCCGCGGCTCCAACCAGTGCACCACTGATAATCAGCAGATTGTTGTTGATTACAAATCCGGCCATCGAGGCAGCGATCCCCGAGTAGGAGTTCAATAACGAAATGACGACCGGCATATCAGCACCGCCGATGGGAATGACTGTTAAAACTCCGAGCAGCAGGGCAATCCCGAATAAAAGCCAAAAGGTCAGTTGGCTGGTGGGATCATACGTAAGCCAGCCTACCAGTCCCAGGGTACCAATGGTTAATAATCCGTTAAAAATGTTGTGACCGGGAAAGGTGATGGGGTTACCGCTGATGAATCCTTTGAGTTTTCCAAATGCAATAAAGCTTCCGGTAAACGTAATCGAACCGATGAGAATACTGAGACCAATCGTTACTAAGTCCTGCGTGGCAATAGCAGAAGCTTCGAAGCGGGTGAATTCACCCCAGGCAACTACCGCTGATGCGCCACCGCCAAACCCATTAAAAATGGCAACCATCTCGGGCATGGCCGTCATTTCTACTTTTTTTGCTGCATAGGCACCGATCGCGGCTCCAAATACGATACCTGCAATAATGTATTCATAAGTGATAATTTGCTGATCGAATAAGGTGACGACAACACCAATAAACATGCCGAGTGCTGCCAACTGATTGCCCGATCGCGCAGTTGCGGGGGAACCGAGCCGCTTAATCCCAATAATAAAAATACCGGTAGCTACCAGGTAGACCAGCTGGATTAAATCAGGTAGAATCGATTGGATAGATGGTGGTAAAAAATCACTCATTGTTCTTATCTTTTTTCTTGAACATTTCAAGCATACGGTCAGTTACCATAAATCCGCCTACCACATTGATCGTTGCAAAAATGATGGCAACGAATCCGATATATTGGGCGATTTGACTATCTATTTGTCCCGCAACAATGAGCGCACCCAAAATGGTAATCCCCGAAATAGCGTTGGCCCCCGACATTAGTGGAGTATGCAGCGTAGGAGGTACTTTTGAGATGAGTTCAAAGCCAATAAATGAGGCCAGTACGAAGATAAATAAATTAAAAATGAGTCCTGACATGACTGTGTAATTAAATTAGGAATGAAGAATTAGGAATGGGATAAAAACCATTAACTCCAAATTCTCCATTTTTAATTATCCTTTAGCATAGGGCTGATAATTTCACCCTGGTGCGTAATAGTAGTATTTAGTGTAATTTCATCTTCAAAGTCGAATGTTGCTTTACCGTCTTGAATCAGATGACTCAACAGCGATAGCATGTTCTTTGAATATAACTGGCTTGCGTGATAGGCCAGCTGGCTTGGAATATTCAGCGGCCCGATAATTTTCACATCATTTTTTACGGTTGTTTCACCGGGATCGGTAAGTTCACAGTTACCTCCTTGTTCGGCAGCTATATCTACAATAACCGCTCCGGCGTGCATATCTTTAACCATCTCTTTGGTTACCAAAAGCGGCGCAGGTTTTCCGGGAATGAGCGCTGTTGTAATAATGATATCTGATTTTTTTGCGTGCTCGTGAATAACTTGCCGCTGTCGTTCCTGCTCATCTTCAGCCAATTCTTTGGCATAGCCGCCCTCAGTTTCTGATTCCTCATCTAATTCAGGGACTTCTACAAAGGAAGCTCCCAGACTTTCCACTTGTTCTTTGACGGCGGGCCGGATGTCAAAAGCTTCTACCTTGGCTCCCAGTCGTTTGGCCGTAGCGATAGCCTGCAGTCCGGCGACTCCCGCACCCAGAACTAAAACTTTAGCCGGAGCCACGGTGCCTGCTGCCGTCATCATCATAGGCATATAGCGATCTAATTCGTTGGCGGCAATAAGGGCAGATTTATATCCGGCGATTGAACTCATCGAAGAAAGTGCGTCCATACTTTGAGCGCGCGAAATACGCGGGACGGCATCCATCCCCAATGCTGTAATATTATTTTCTTGTAGGAAGGAAACAGTATCCTCGTTTTGAAGTGCCCACAGGAAACAGATTAGTATGCTTTCGGACTTCATTTGTTTGAGATCATCTTCCGGCGGTGTTTGGATACTGATAAGGATATCGGAATCAGTAAAAAGTTTGGTACGATCGGTAATAATTTCAGCCCCCGCCGACTGGTAGGCTTCGTCTAAATAGCTGGAAGCGTTACCGGCATCAGATTCCACCCATATCTCGTGGCCATTTTCGATAAGCTTTGAAATGGTATCCGGAATAAGAGCCACCCGGTTTTCTCGTTCGTCCGTTTCTTTTGGAATAGCTATAATCACAGTAGATACCCGAAAGTTTAAGGTTAAAGCACAACTTATTGAAAAGTCACAGTATTGCAAATAGGATTTATAAAATAGAATCATTGTAAAATCTATATTTATGGTTCCCCTCTGAACGTGTAACCCTCCGGAGTAAGATTTATGTTGCTTAAATCATCGAAGAGAATAAGCAGGATCTTAATTGATGTGTTCTATGAAGGGGATAGGAAATATCGACTCAATTCTTACCTCTTATTTTTGTACTTTTACATGAAATTATTAAGTGAAAACAGATAAAGTTACTCATGGAAGATATTGCAGGAAAAACGTTTGATGTTGTCATCGTGGGAAGTGGACCCGCAGGGTTAACGGCTGCACTGTATGCGGCACGGGCTGATTTGAATCCCATTGTATTTGAAGGTCCCGAACCCGGCGGACAATTGATGCAGACCACGGATGTAGAAAACTATCCTGGATATCCCGAAGGCGTAATGGGGCCCCAGATGATGCAGGACTTTCGCGAACAAGCGCAGCGCTTTGGTGCCGATACCCGTTACGGAATGGTGACCAATATCGAGTTCGATGAGCGGCCCTATAAGATGACCATTGATGAAGAAGTAGAAATACAAGCTAAGTCTATTATTATATCTACAGGTGCATCCGCGAAATGGCTGGGCCTTGACAGCGAACAAAAAATGCGCGGTAAAGGTGTTTCGGCATGCGCCACATGTGATGGTGCTTTTTTCCGTGACCAACATGTAATTGTGGTCGGCGGTGGAGATACAGCCATGGAAGAAGCAACGTTTTTAACCAAGTTTGCCAGTAAAGTTACGGTATTGCACCGACGACAGGAGCTACGTGCTTCAAAAACTATGCAGCAGCGTGCTTTTAATGATGACAAAATTGAGTTTATGTGGGATACCGAACTCGAAGAGGTGCTGGGTGAAGATGCCGTTGACGGTGTAAAAGTCATCAACAATGAGACTCAAGAGGTTACTACGCTCGAAGATGTGAAAGGAGTTTTCATTGCGATTGGACACAAGCCCAATACTGATCTGTTTAAAGGGGTTTTGGAAATGGATGATGTCGGATATATCCAAACAAAAGGACAGTCTACAAAAACGGATATGCCGGGCATCTTTGCTTCTGGCGATGCAATGGATGCGGTATATCGTCAGGCTGTTACGGCAGCGGGCACCGGTTGTAAGGCTGCGCTCGATGCGGAAAGCTACCTGGCTGAAATGGAAGTTTCCAGAGAAGCCGTAGCCGAAGAACACTGGAAATAATTTGCAGTAGGCAGTTGGCGGATTGCAGGAATATCTTGCCAACTGCTCACTGCTCACTTCTTTTCATTCTTTCCAACCGTTTTATCTGTCTTTTCTTCTGATCGGGATTGTTCATTTTTGTCGGATGTTTCAGTTTCTTCCTCATCTCGAATTTCTATAAAGTCAGCTTCGACTTCATATTCGTCCCCATGTTCGCCGTTTTCTTCATCAGGATAGCGTTCAACGATGACTTTCACATCGTTCATAAACAGGGCAAACATTCCAATAGCCGAAACGACAGGCGCAATGCTTGTCAAAACAGCTGCTCCGCCTACGCCAACAGTAAGTTGAGACTGAAATAAGACTTTGCCTTCCGAGTTTTTGATCATTACTCGTCGAGCATTGCCTTCCTTAATTATTTTTTTGACTTGATTGATAATTTCAGAAACGGTACCTCGTATTTCTTCCGTAAATGTTTTGCGAGAGTTTGAAGTATTCATAATGTAAGTTTTCATCTTGGTATTCGGTGCTATATTGCTGAAAAACAAACTCCTTTTGTAAGGAATCATTTGCTACATGGTCTTACTACGTTAAATAATTGTAAATGATTCACCAGGAGCTATTATGTTATCACGTGTATATTGTGCCTCTACCATCGGCGTTGATGCCCGTCTTATAGAGGTGGAAACAAATATGTCAACCGGTGTGCCAAAATATTTTTTAGTCGGATTGCCGGATCGGGCGGTAAGCGAGTCAAGTGATCGTATTGAAGCAGCACTAAAGAATTCCAATGCTGAATTTCCAAAGGGACGCATAACAGTAAATTTAGCTCCTGCTGATCTACCCAAGGAGGGGAGTGCTTTTGATTTACCCATTGCTGTAACACTGCTTAATGTATCCGGACAAATTAAAACAGATAAGGTTGAGGAAACGTTAATTTTAGGAGAACTGGCGCTCGACGGTAAATTGCGTCCGGTAAATGGCGTATTGCCAATGGCGGTACAGGCACGTGATAAAGGATTGGAAAATGTGGTAGTTCCGGCTGCCAATGGTCCGGAAGCTGCCGTGGTGGAGGGTATCGATGTCTATGCATTTGAACATTTGACAGAGGTGATGGGCTGGTTGCATGATATAAATTCGTATCAGCCATTGAACATAGACGTCAAAAAGATGTTTAGGCAAAATGGAGAGGGAGAAATATTAGACTTTAGTGATGTGCGTGGACAGGAAAATGTTAAACGTGCATTGGAAGTTGCCGCGGCCGGCGGACATAATGTAATTATGGTTGGGCCGCCGGGATCGGGAAAGACCATGATGGCACGAAGGTTACCCACAATATTACCGCCGTTAACACTTAACGAAGCCTTGGAAACAACGAAGATCCACTCCGTAGCGGGATTATTACCAACGGGAGAAGCGTTGGTAACGAAACGACCGTTTCGTTCTCCCCACCACACGGTCTCGGATGTGGCTTTGGTTGGAGGAGGAAGTATTCCGATGCCGGGTGAAATTTCAATGGCCCACAACGGAGTTCTGTTTTTAGATGAGCTGCCCGAATTTAAACGCAGTGCCTTGGAAGTGATGAGGCAACCGCTTGAAGATGGGTCTGTTAGTATATCGCGTGTGCGCATGAGCGTGAGTTATCCCAGTAGAATAATGTTGGTGGCTTCCATGAATCCGTCTCCGACAGGCGATTGGTATAATCCAACAGATCCCGGTGGCGCCTCTCCGTCACAAATGCAGCGTTATCTGAGTAAAATAAGCGGTCCCATGCTCGATCGCATCGATCTCCATATAGAAGTGCAAAAAGTTAGTTATGATGAATTGTCAAGTAAATCAAAGGGAGAGCCGTCGCTTGAAATAAGAAAAAGGGTCATTCGGGCACGTGAGGTGCAAACACAACGTTTTATGGGGATAGAGGATGTATATTGTAATGCGCAGATGAATACCAAGATGTCGCGTAAAATATGTACGCTTGATGATGCCGGAAAGCAAATGCTGAATAAAGCTATTACTTCATTGGGGCTATCGGCTCGTGCATATGATCGTATTCTCAAGGTATCCCGAACCATTGCAGATCTTGAGCGATTGGAAAAAATCCATTCCAATCACATAGCTGAAGCAATCCAATATCGTAGTTTGGATCGGGAGGGCTGGTTGGGGTAGGGATAAGCAGAGATTTCGTCAATACTTTAATTTATTTTCAAAGTTATTCTTCATCATAGTTTGTTCTATGTTCCTTATTGTAAAGGAGAAGCCGCCTTTACTTATTGTTAATTAGTTTGTACCATTTTTATCGGGAAAATTTAAAAGAAAAAGAATATTGATATGAGAGTTTTAAATAAAGGGATAAAGCTAATCATTGTGGCATCGCTTTTAATGATGGCTGGATGTGCAACCAGCGGTACTACAGGCCAAGAAAGTACTGCTGGTACTGATGGAACAGAAAACATGACATTAGAAGATCATCTTCGTCGCATAAACGGTGTTCGGATTTCCGGAAGCGGTGATTATGCTAAGGTAGTATTGCGTCCCAGAGGAATTTCGGGAGTGAGCCGAGGAACAACCTCTTCAGGAAAAGGTGATCTTGCAACAGGAGATAGCGACCAGCGCCAGCCATTGTTTGTTGTTGACGGTCAGAAAGTGGGACGAGATTTTCCGAATGTAGCTCAGATGTTTTCTCCGGGAGAAATAAAGTCCGTACAGCTATTATCCGATTCAGAAGCTTCACAGTACGGGAGCCAATCGGGTTATGGTGTGATTGAAATTATTACAAAGGCTGGAGCAAACAATAACAAATAGGAGATACACAGGTAATTTTCAGCACCGGATTATATTAAGCTCGGTGCTTTTTTATTGTGTAGGTGTTTTTCTTACAAATATCTGAGGTATTAGAGAATTTTTTAAAGGAATAGCATTTGATACAAAAATAAATAGGTCAAATTATCTGGATAATGGTAATATTCAATTAAAACTCACCTTAGTAAGCCTCAGGCTTTGATAACGTCCTCTCTACATTTATGTATATGAACATGTAAAACACTTTTACATGAAGGTGGCGCCTAATTTATAGGATACTTTTAAATGGAATTGGTATTTAAGGATTCTTTTAATTCGATGCGTTACAAGTAGATATAGCTTTTTGTTTAGCTTTTGTGGTGTCAAGTTAGTTGTGATGACTGAAAATTGTAGAATATTTTACACTTTGAATAATTTTACATATCTAAGAGAGTGGTTAAAAGACCATTAAGAGAGTGTTAAGTCTATTTGCTTGGCACTCTCTTGGATTTATTCTAATCATAACTAAAACAAATCAGGGCTATGGTAAAAAGACTACTATCTCTATTTACGTTATGCCTGATATTTTCCGCTACTGCCTTTGCGCAGTCCGGGACAATAACAGGTACAGTAACCGACCAAAGTTCGGGTGAAACATTGCCTAGTGTAAACGTCTATGTGGTTGAGTTGCAGCGAGGAGCTGCCACCAACGCGCAGGGTGAGTTTACAATAGAAGGAGTTGAGTACGGTACATATACCGTGCGCGCCAGCTTCGTAGGCTATGACACATTCGAGCAACAGGTCACAGTTGACCAGTCTACGGTCACACTAGACATTGGACTAACCTCTTCAATGCAACAACTCGACGATGTTGTTGTAACTGCTTATGGGGTGGAGCAAAGCATGAACGATCTTCCCTATTCTGCACAGCAGGTAGATGGTGAGATTGTTGCTGAAAGTCGAAGTGATAATTTTGCTGCATCTTTGAGTGGGCGTGTAGCCGGTCTTAAAGTGAGCCAGACAAGCGGAATGGGCGGATCCACGAATATTGTAATGCGTGGATATAAGTCTATTTCCGGAGATAACCAGGTACTATTCGTCGTTGACGGTGTGCCTTATGCGAACCAGGAATTTAATGATGCAAGTACTGAAGCTGGTTTTGCAGGGTATGACTATGGAAATACCGGTGTCGATATCAATCCGGATAACATTGCATCCATTAACGTGCTGAAAGGACCTGCAGCGGCAGCGCTCTATGGTTCACGTGCATCAAACGGTGCGATTGTTATTGAAACCAAAGGTGGAAAGACGGGTGATCGTCCTGTTGAAGTAACATTCAACTCCAGTGCCACTATCCAGAAGATTAATAAGAACACATTTATTGATCACCAGATGGAATATGGTGGTGGATATGTGCCTTCTTTTGGGGCAATTGATATAGATGGAGATGGTACTGATGAAACCATAGGTAACCCTTGGGATGACGGATCTTATGGTCCGAAATTTGAAGGACAATCTGTCTATCAATGGGATGCCTTTGTAGAAGGAGGGCCTAACTTTATGACTGCTACTCCTTGGGTTGCTCCTGAGAATACACCAATAGATTTCTTTGATACGGGTACAGACTTTACTAATAGTATCCAGATTAATGGTGGTTTTGAAGGTGGATACTATAACATGGGGTATAACCAGACCAATACGACCGGTATCCTTCCCAATGCTAAGCTTGACAAGAATAAGCTGAACTTCTCTGCCGGCTATGATGTAAGCGATAAGTTTACGGTCTCCGGTAAAATTCAGTATTCTCAGACTGAAGGTCGTGCACGCCCTGCTCGCGGTTACAGCACAATGATGAGTATGTTCCGCCAGTGGTGGAATACATCAGTAGATATAGAAGATCAGCGTCGTGCTTATTTCCGCAATCGCACGAACGAAACGTGGAACTGGGCCCAAGGTAGTTTAGGTGAAAGTCCAATTTACTGGGACAATCCTTACTGGACCCGGTACGAAAACTTCTCTACTGATGAGCGTAACCGTTATTTTGGAAACGTGGAAGCGAATTACGAATTCACCGATTGGTTGAATGTAACCGGTCGAGTAAGTATTGACAGTTACAGTCAGCTTATCGAGGAGCGTAATAACGTTGGTAGTATTGGCCACGGATCCGACTGGACAGGTTATCATAAGCGAGTGCAAGACTTTGCTGAGTTTAACTATGACCTTCTTGCCAACTATAATAAACAGCTAAACGAAGATGTTCGTATTAGCGGTGTAGTTGGAATGAACTTGCGTCGTAATCACACGCAAAGTACTGTTGCTGAAACAAATGGCGGTTTGCTTGTTCCCGGTGTTTACTCACTGAACAACTCGGCAAGCCCAATTCAGTTTCCAGCAGAAACAGATGAACAACTTGCAGTAAATGGTTATTTCGCGAGTTTGAAATTGAATTATGGCGGATTCTTGAACGTAGAGGCTACAGGCCGACGCGACAAGTCATCCAGTTTGCCTGACGGAGAAAATGTGTATTATTATCCGTCTGTTTCAGCCGGATTTACTTTCAGTGAGTTTATTGATGCTGACTGGTTATCATTCGGTAAAATTCGTGGTAGTTGGGCCGAAGTTGGTAATACAGCACCGCCCCATAGTTTGAACGATACCTATAATCGTCCTTCAAACTTTGGGCCTACAGGTCTTTATACACTACCAAGTACCAAGAATAACCCCAACCTGAAGCCTGAACGTACAAAAAGTTGGGAAGTTGGTATGCAACTGGGCGTATTCAACGATCGTGCTACTATTGACGTGAACTACTACGATCAGAATACTATTGACCAGATTCTTGCTACCGAGGTTTCTCGTGCATCCGGTTATGCAACGAAGTTTGTAAATGCCGGTAACGTAGAAAACCGTGGTTGGGAGGTTTCTGCAACGTTACGTCCACTTGTACAACGTAATTTTACTTGGACTATGAATATCAACTGGAGCAAAAACATCAACGAAGTTAAAGAGCTTGCTCCGGGTGTAGATAATTACCAGTTGGCTTCGCCACAGGGTGCTGTTACAATTAGTGCTGCAAAGGGTGAACCTTATGGTGCAATCCGAGGCACTGACTTTGTTAACCTTGATGGAGAATCCTGGAGTGAAAATGGCGGTAAGCGTTTGATTCAAGGTTCAGGTTTTTATGCCGGTACATACGAGGTAACTTCTTCCTCTAATAACATTATCGGTAATATGAACCCCGATTGGACTGGTGGTATTTCCAACCGTTTGAATTACCAAAACTGGTCATTGAACTTCTTGGTAGATGTTCGATGGGGTGGAGATATCTTCTCTCTTGACCAATACTATGGTCAGGGAACTGGATTATATCCTAAAACAGCAGGTACAAACGATTTGGGTAATCCCAAGCGTGATGCTGTGACAGGCGGAAATGATAGCGGTGGGGTTGTCCTCGATGGCTATCTCGCTGATGGAAGCAAAAATGATATACGGACGCGTGCTAATGTCTACTATGGAGCTTACGGATGGGTTACAAATCCCGCTGCACAGTTCATTTATGACGGCAGTTACGTGAAGCTTCGTGAAGTAGGTTTAACGTATAATCTGCCACAGAACCTGATTGACAAAGTGGGGCCAATTAAAGGTGCATCTGTATCTGCTATTGGTCGTAACTTGTGGATTATCCACAAGAACCTACCACATGCCGATCCTGAGCAAGGAATTGTTGCAGGTAACGTGCGGGGTTATCAAGGTGGTGCATATCCGACCACACGTAACTTCACGTTTAACTTGAAACTTGAATTTTAGGATTGAATACCATGAGAAAACTATTATTACCTTTATTAGTATTTGCACTGGTACTCAGTTCGTGCGAGGATGATTTAACAAGCTTGAATGAAGATCCTAAAGCCGCGTCTGAAGTAACAGCAGATCCTTTGTTTTCCAACGCTCTCGTTAGTCTGGGAACGTTGAAAACAAGCGTTAACTATAACATCAACATGTTTATGTTCATGTCTCAGTACTGGGCAGCAACGACTTATGCTGATGAATCCCAGTACAATTTGACGGGACGATCTATTCCCTCAAATTACTGGAGTGAGGTTTACCGTGATATTCTAAACGACCTCAAGCGAGCAGAGACTCTCGTTGATGATGAGCAGTTTACGCCTGATGCGCAGAAGACGGCCATGAAGGCTCAAGCGGAAGTTATCAATGTTATGGCTTACCACCAGTTGGTAACCATCTTTGGTAATATTCCGTACTCTGAAGCCTTGGATCCGGATAATGTTTCCCCGGCCTATGATGATCAGGCTGAGATTTATTCAAACCTGATGAGTCGTCTAAATACGGCCATTGGCAACTTGGAGACTGCAGTTGCGAATGATACTCCCGGTTTCAGTGATGCTGCTGATGTATTCTATGCGGGTAACATGGAAGCATGGTTAATGTTTGCCAATTCGTTAAAAATGAGGATGGCCATTCAGGTAGCAGAAACACCGGGTGCGGTTGATTTTGACCCGCAAACGGCTATTGAAGATGCTTCCCCGGCTGCATTCCAGTCTAACGCAGATAATTTAGCGTTGACATTCACAAATACCCCACCAAACAGAAATCCGGTGTGGGAAGATGTGATCAATACAGGTCGTAATGACTTTGTAGCAGCCAATACGATCATCGACATGATGAATAACCTGGAGGATCCCCGTCGTCAAATCCAGTTCACAAAGATTGATACGACAGGTGATACCACTCCGGATGCGTATGTGGGAGGACTATATGGTGAGTCTAATGACTACATCGACTATTCCCATGTAAGAGGTCCATTACTTCAGCCTGATTTTGAAGGTATGCTCCTTGAGTATGCTGAGGTTGAATTCATCCGGGCCGAAGCAGCTGTTTATGGCTGGAACGTCAGCGGAAGTGCCTTAGAGCATTATAACAATGGTGTTGAAGCTGATATGCAGTACTGGGATAATGCAGCTTCCGACTCAAGTATAACCCAGTCGGAGATAGATGCTTATCTGCAGCAAGCGCCAACTCAAGGTCCTGCAGCATTTCCTGTAGCAGGTTCGGAGCGAGATCAGATTGAAGCCATAGCCCAACAAAAGTGGTTAGGTCAATACATGAATGACAATCTGCAGGCATGGACTGACTGGCGACGATTGGATCATCCAACGTGGTATTTTGCCGATAATCCCGGCGCTGATACCGAGGATGATATCCCCGTTCGTTTTATTTATCCTGTTGACGAGCAGAACCTGAACTCGTCTAACTGGAGTGATGCTGAGTCAGCACTTGGTGGTGATGGAGACGAAACATCAACACTCTTGTTCTGGGATATTGATTACGCAAGTAGTAGATAATGTAACTTAAGCTTATCGTAAGGTAAGTATTCTATTAAAAGGGCTCCGAGGAATCGGAGCCCTTTTTTTATTGGTATTATATATTGACTCACAGCCACAGAATGAATATGCTTTGCAGCAGTTCGTAACGATAAATAAAAGCAATAGATAGCCTTGTCTTTATACGCAGATATTGTATTCCCAACCGCCGTTCGGCGGCAGTTTACCTATAGCTTGCCCGAAGAATTTCAGGCAGATGCTGAAATTGGTAAACGGGTATGGGTACCCCTGCAAAAGCATAAAAAAATAGGGGTTATCGTAAATATTCATGATGAGGAGCCAGATTTTAATACGCGTCCGGTTCAGCAGGTGCTTGATGAAAAACCGATTATTTCCAAAGAATTATTAGAGCTTACCGAATGGATACACCGTTTTTATTATTGTGGATGGGGGGAGGTGATACAAGCAGCCCTTCCGGTAGGATTAAATTTTTATGCTCAAAAATATCTACAAGCAATAGAACGTGAACTGCCTAATTTTCTTGATGATGATGAGACTGAAATTGTAAAAGAAATTCAGCAGAACGAATCCTACCTGCTTGTGGAAGCACAAAAAAGATGGGGCGATAAGATCATTGATAAGCTGGTGGGACAAAAAGTGCTGGAAGTTTGGGAGCAGCCGGCCATGAAGATGGATCCCAGTACGGATAAACTGTGGCAATGGAAGGAAGAAAAAAGTAGAAAAGAGGCCAACAGTATTGTCAAAGAGCATCAAGAAGAGGGTAAGAATTATAAGTGGATACAAGCATTAGAAGTCTTGCTTGATTTAGAACTGCCTGAGTTCCAAAAGGAATTAACCGACTTTGAGTTGCTTGAATACTATACGCTCAATCGAATTTCTGAAGAGGGATTACTTACATATGATGAGGTAGAGACTACAAATTTGAGTATGAAGCTGGAGTATGATCCTTCACAGCTTAATACCTTGAATGATGAGCAGCAGGATGCTTTTGATGAAATCAAGAAATCTATTGGTGAAGAATCTTTTGGCAGTTATTTATTATACGGCATAACCGGTAGTGGAAAAACAGAAGTTTATATACACGCCTTAAAGAAAGTCGTGGAGCAGGGAAAGGGGGGATTGGTTCTTGTTCCTGAGATTGGTCTGACACCACAGATCGTAAAACGATTTCACCTTATATTTGGTGACGACATTGCGGTGCTTCACAGTAGGCTTACCGACCGTGAGCGATATGATTCATGGCGCGCGCTGCAAAAGGGAGAAAAACGTATTGCTATAGGTGCGCGTTCTGCTGTGTTTGCCCCCGTTCAAAACTTGGGTCTCATTGTAGTGGATGAGGAGCACGATATGTCGTATAAGCAGGAAGATCCCGCCCCCCGTTATAATGGTCGCGATGTAGCAATAATGCGAGCTAATATCAATAATGTGCCGGTGGTTATGGGGTCGGCAACGCCAAGTATGGTTTCTTTATGTGGGACCAAGAAAGGTAAAAGCGAATACTTAGAACTTAATGAGCGTCCCTTTGATGCGAAGCTTCCTGAAGTAAAACTGCTTGATCTAAAGCAGTATCGATCAGCAATGAAAGGACCACTTGCCATTCCTCTTTATAAGGCAATTGAGGAGGCTTTGGAAAAGGATGAACAAGCCATTCTATTGTATAACAGGAGAGGATTTGCGTCCTACCTGCAGTGCGCCACGTGTGGAGAAATACCCGAATGTCCGAACTGTTCGGTAAGCTTGACCTACCATAAATCAAAAAAACAGCTGCGATGCCACTATTGTGGTTATTCTGAACGTCAGCCCAGCCGATGTAAAGAGTGTGGGAATGATTCGGTGGAATCTCGGGGAAGCGGGACGCAGCAACTTGAGGAGCAGATTGCAGATTTGTATCCCGAAGCGGAAACGCTGCGGATGGACTTTGACACGACTTCGGGTAAAAATGCGCATTCAAAAATTCTTAAAGCATTCGGAAGAAAAGAGGCAGATATATTGGTGGGAACACAGATTGTCGGTAAAGGATTGGATTTTCCTGATGTTACGGTTGTCGGAGTGATCGATGCTGATACCGAGCTGGCGTTCCCGTCCTTTCGTTCGGGAGAGCGGATGTATCAACTGTTGAGCCAGGTGGCCGGGCGTTCGGGCCGAGCCGAGAAAGAGGGGAGGGTATTTTTTCAGACCTGGCAGCCCGATCATCCTGCAATACAGCAAGCAAAAAATCACGACTATAAATCATTTGCCCGACAGGAGCTCGCTTACCGTAAAATGTTACAGTATCCACCGTATTCTCGCATAATCAGGTTTATATTTAAGGGAGAACAGGAGGGACGCGTTCGGAGGGTGGCTGAAACCTATACCGAATGTCTGACAGAGGTACTGGGAAGCTTTGATTCGATATTGGGGCCATCACCGGCAGCCATTGCAAAAATGCAGAATTTTTTCCGTTGGGAGAGCTTTATTAAAATACATCCTTCCAATGGAGCCTCAGCAATTGAGCAAATGCTTGATAATACGTTTGATCTATTTGATGATCGAAAACCCAAAGGGGCCAGCTCAGTCCGCATCAATGTTAATGTGGATGCGCTGGAGTAGATTTTCAGTCAATAGTATGATCGGGTTTTTGGGACCTGATATCTGGTTTAGGAATAAAAAAATGACCCTTCTTTAGATTGGTTTTACGTATTAGGTAAGGGGAGTCTGAATTTGGTAGGTAGAGAATCCCTCGAGAGCTAATACTAAAAAAACTAATATAAAACCATTTCTTGTTATGAAACGATTGTTACCCATATTCATCATCTCTATCTCACTCATCTTTATGTCATGCGGTGATAACAGCACCGGTCCTGATCCAGAGGAGGGCGGTGGCACTACAGAAACTGCGACCTATGATATATCTCTGTCCGCTAATCCGTCTGAGGGAGGAACTGTATCACCATCGGGACAAAGTACTTACGAAGAAGGAGTGCAGGTCGACCTACAGGCGCAGGCAAATGAGGGCTATGTTTTTGCAGGGTGGACGGGTGATATAAGCAGTTCGGATAATCCCCATTCGCTCACAGTTGATCAGGACTATTCAATTGCGGCAAATTTTGAGTTAAAAAATTATGAGCTTATGATCAATACTGAAGGAGAGGGGACAGTTAGCGAAAAAATCATTGAGCAACAATCCAAAGAGTACGAGTACGGAACCGTTGTAGAATTAACGGCAAATCCGGCTAAGGGATACAAATTTGTTGAGTGGACCGGTGATATTACCGGTACTGATAATCCGATTCAGATTACGGTGGATAATCCCCGAGAAGTAACAGCTGTGTTTGAGAAAAAATATTTTGGAATATCCATTACCAAAAACGGGGAGGGTTCGGTAGTCTTAAGTCCCGATCAGCAGGAGTTTTTGTATAATTCGACCGTTGAATTAGAAGCTAATCCCGCTAATGGATGGTCATTTGTAGAGTGGCAGGGCGATGTTTCTGGTACTGATACTCTTATTACAGTAACGGTAGATACTGCAAAGACAATAACGGCTTTATTTGAGAATCATTTCTCTGGAGGGAATGGGACGGAATCGAACCCTTATAAAATTTCGACAATCGAGGAACTGCAGAAAATTGGAGAGAATAGCATATATTGGGAATCTCATTTTATTCAAATTAATGATATTGATGCTTCAGAAACGGCAAATTGGAACAATGGGAAAGGATTTTTCCCAATAAGTTTGGTTGGTTCTTATGACGGGCAGGAGTTTGTGATTTCGAATTTAACCATTGATCGAGACCAGGGCTATGTGGCGTTATTTGGATATATAGACGAAGCAGAAGTAACAAATGTAAAACTCGAAAATGTAAATCTTAACGGTGACGGTTCCACGGGAGGACTTGTTGGAATGAGTGGAAAAGATAGTAGAATTTCTGATTCTTATGTGACCGGAAAGGTACATTGTACCAGTGGACGCTGTGGAGGCTTGGTAGGGGATAATTATGGAACAATAGAAAACTCTTTTGCTGATGTTGAAGTTACTTCAATAGCTAACGACGTAGGGGGATTGGTTGGGATTAATTGGTCTGAAATCAGGTATAGTTACGCAGCCGGAAATGCATCAGGGATAAATGGAATCGGAGGGCTGGTTGGAAAGAATCTAAAAGGAAGCGCTGGCCGTAACCAAATATTTAAATCTTATGCACAGGGGCAGGTAACTGGAAAAGACGATATCGGGGGACTTATCGGTGATAATCGGGCGGATACTCGCATTGATTATTCGTATGCAACAGGAACGGTTTCACCCTCAACTTCCAATTCTCCTACAGGAATAGGTGGATTAATAGGAAGGTTTAGTACTACAAATACTACACTCAGTAATTGTTATTGGGACACTGAAAATACCGGCCAAGCCGAGGGGGTGCCGGGCGGTGGTGGATATAATATTGTGGGGCTTACAACAGCAGAAATGACTGGAAGTGCAGCCCAGACCAATATGTCAGAATTTGATTTTGTAAGTATTTGGCAGGTGGCGGATGGTGATTATCCGGTTCTGTTTTGGCAATAATTAACTAAGGTGATCTTAAATAGGGATAGTAGGGTGACCGATTGAGTTCGGTTACCCTTTTTTAATGGATTGAATCGTTAAACAAAGCCTGAATATCGTTTAGTTTGAAAAGATACTTTTAGTTAATAAGCTAACAGCTATTGACTGTTTTTATCAAATTATTTGATTCTATATTGTGTTAGGCGGTATGAATAAAGAAGGCTTGCATTCTGTTTAATAAATTCGATTATTACAGCGGAAAGATACCTTTGTAATTAATAAAGAGGTGCCTATGGGCGAATCCCGGGTAAAATTGGCTGATAGTCAGGAAGAAGTACAGCGCTTTATGAAATATGTGTTGAAAGACCTTCGAGCGCTGGATCGTATGCTTAATGAGGGAGATTGGTTTGAAACTGATCCTATTCGAATAGGGGCTGAGCAGGAGCTTTGTCTGGTTGATCAGCAGGCCAAAGCCTGGCCTCACAATATGGAAGTACTCGAAAAGTTGCAGGAGGGTGAAAACGGAAATTTTACGACGGAATATGCCAAATTCAATCTCGAAATAAATATGGAACCCCTTGAGTTTAAGGGAGATTGCCTTTCGAGAATGGAGGAGAATCTCCAGACGCAGGTTGACAAAGTTCGAGCGGCAACGGAAGAGCTCGGAGGAGAGATTGTATTGACGGGCATTTTGCCGACGATACGCAAGGTTGACATCGATCTGAAAAACCAGACCCCGTTGCAGCGATACAGGGCGCTTACTCAAGCCATCAATAAGTTGCGCGGCGGTGATTATGATCTGCGTATTCAGGGCATGGATGAATTGTTAATGAAGTTTGATTCTCCGTTGTTGGAAGCTTGTAACACTGGTTTTCAGGTGCACCTGCAGGTAGGACCTGAGGAGTTTGTCCCGAAGTATAATATTGCTCAGTTGTTAACCGCTCCGGTACTGGCATCAACGGTGGGTTCACCCATTCTTTTTGGTAAGCGATTATGGAATGAAACCCGCATTGCTCTTTTCCAGCAATCCGTAGATACGCGAACGGTCGGTGATCACTTACGGGAAAGCAGTCCGCGCGTAACATTTGGTAACCAATGGGTGGACGAAAGTATTCTCGAAATTTTCCAGGAAGATACAGCTCGGTATAGGGTCATGCTGAGTTCGGAGGTGACTGAAGATGTGGAGAAGTTATTGGATGAAGGTACGCCCCCTGCTTTGCGAGCGTTACAGGTGCATAATGGGACGGTATATCGCTGGAATCGTCCTTGTTATGGTATTACTGACGGGAAGGCACACCTACGTATCGAGAACAGGGTTTGTCCCTCTGGACCTACTGTTACGGATGAGGTGGCAAATTCTGCCTTTTGGTTGGGGCTGATGAATAAGATGGGAGATTATCATCCCAATGTTTCTGAGGAGATGGATTTTGATGATGCCCGAATGAATTTTATAGCGGTTTCTAAGATGGGCCTCGATACAAAATTGCGATGGTTTGATGATCAGCGTATTAATGCGGTAGATCTGATAACAGAAGAGCTGTTGCCTATAGCCAAAGAAGGACTACAAGAAGTTGGGATAGATGACAGCGATATTACAGAGTATTTGGGCATTATTGAGGAGCGGGTAACGGCTGGACAAACCCCCTCGCACTGGATGCTGAATAATTATGCCTCGCTGATGAAAGAGCATGGATCGAAAGAGCAGACGCTGGCGGCGATAACAACGGCTATGATCAAAAATCAGAAAAAAGGGGAGCCGGTACATAAATGGGGACGTGCTCGGATGGAGGATCTTGAGCACTGGAAGCCTTCGAGTCTTATCGTCGAAGAGTTTATGACTACTGACCTGTTTACGGTACAAAAGGATGACCTGCTGGAGTTTACGTCGAACTTGATAGATTGGCGACGTATCCGGTATGTTCCGGTTGAGGACGATAAAAAACACCTTGTTGGCCTGGTAACGATGCGGATGGTTTTTAATGCTTATTCGAAGTCCGTCAATCATGATGAAAACGTTGTAGAGACGGTTGAGGATATCATGATTGAGAACCCCATCACTATTCATCCGGAGGCTTCTATTATGGAGGCAATGGAAATTATGGACAGCCAGCAGATAGGCTGTTTACCTGTTGTAAAAAATAACAGGCTTGTTGGAATTATTACCGAACAGAATTACATGAGAATTGCACGCAGATTGTTGAAAGTATTACATTTGAATAACGAGGAGAATGAGGAGTCCGACGATTAGTAGCACGGTAACAGAAACAGAAGACGATCGGATTTTAGGGATAGTTGAAGGGGATCCTGATGGGCCTACTGTCGTAGTAGTGACGGGGATGCATGGAAATGAGTTTGCCGGAGTTGATGCGACCCAGAATATATTTGATATGCTTGATGGTATCCGTCCCCGGATTAATGGGCGACTGGTTGCTCTCCGAGCCAATTTGCCGGCTCTTAAGCACAGGGTTCGTTATCTTGACGAGGATATGAATCGTCTGTGGTTTCCTTCAATAATAGAAAAGGTTCGAGCTACCCCGAAAGCTGAGCTCAAATCGAATGAGCGTAGGCAAATGAAGCATTTGCTCCCTATCCTTGATAAGATCGAAAAGCAGAGTGAGGGGCCGGTTGTCCTGGCGGATGTGCATACATTCTCGGCTGAAGGGAGCATGTTTAGTATTACAAGTTCTGATCCTCGTCAACGCAAATTGTTATCAAACTTGTATGTGCCCATGGTTTTTGGGATTGAGAAATCGCTGAGGGGGACGGCATTAGGGTACTATCAACAGCAGGGATTCATCTCATTTGGATTAGAGGGAGGACAACATGAAAATGAGCTTACTGAATATAATATAACAGCTTCCCTTTTACTGTTGTTACATGCAGTAGGAGCTATTGAAAAACAGTATGTAGAGAAAATTAAGGAGTACGAGCGTCACCTGAAGGAACACACACAGCATTTGCCGGTGGAGACTGAACTGGTATATCAGCATATTATTGAACCCGGCGATGGTTTTGCAATGCGGCCGGGCTACTCAAATTTTGAACCTATTAAGAAAGGAGAGTGGCTTGCCAATGATAATGAGGGGAAAATTATCGCACAAACAGATGGGTATATTTTGATGCCCCTGTATCAGAAACAGGGTAACGATGGCTTTTTTATCATTAAAGAGAATGAAGGGTAAAAAATTTGTTATTTTATGCCCTTTGTAAATCAGCCGTAATCTAAAGAAGAATTTTTCCTATAACGGGATATAGTTATGCAAGACTACCAATTTGTTGACGGTACGCGCCTGTCTTCAGTGATCGAGGCGCTAATTTTTGCCAGTCCGGAGCCTATATCGGAGGAAAAGATTTGTGAGATTATTGCCAAAGGGGAGGAAAACTTGGGATTGGAAGTGGATGCAATAGAGCCTTTTGTTGAGAAGCTGAATCAGCGGTACGAAGAAAATGGCTTATCATTTAATATTGAGCATGTAGCGGGTGGTTATACCTTTTCAACCAAGAAGCGTTTTGAACCTTGGCTTAGCATTTTTCAGCACGAAAGTGCCTATCGCAAGTTATCACAGTCGGCTATTGAGACCCTTGCTATCGTAGCGTATAAGCAACCGATTACCAAGCCAGAAGTGGATGATATACGGGGTGTGGATTCGGGTTATATGTTGCGGCAGTTATTGGAGAAGGTTCTTATCGAGGTGTCGGGTCGACTGGATGCTCCTGGGAAGCCCCTGTTGTATCGCACGACTAAACACTTTTTAAAGCATTTTGGTATAAATTCAATTGATGAGCTTCCGAAGCCGCGCGAAATTGATGAGATTCTCAAAGATGATGATATGGCTGAGCACCGGCAGTTTTTGTTTGATCGCCAGTTAGAGCTTAAAGAGCTGCAGGAGACCGCGGAAGATGAGGATGCTACCGAAACGGCGATATCATTAATTGAGGCCGTTGAAAAAATTGATGAGGAGGAAGTGCCTGACCTGGATGAATATACAGCGGATGTATTGCAGCTTGATGACGAGGAGGAAGAAAGTGATGAGAACGATGAAGCAAGTGATGAATTGGAAAATGAATCGGATAAGATCCGGAAAAATTTAGAGGATGAGTCGACGAAGAAAGAAGAGGAATAAAAGAGGAAAAATTGAGGAGCCTGATCATCAGGTTGACCAGAATTATGATGAAGACGAGGAGATTCGTCTGAATAAATATATTGCCCACTGTGGCTTTACCTCCCGACGTAAAGCGGATGATTATATTGCTGCGGGAAAGGTGAAAGTAAATGATGAGGTGGTCACCCAGATGGGGGTCAAAGTGCAGCGTACCGATAAGGTGGAGGTAGAGGGACAGGTCTTAAGTCTCGAAAAGTTTGTCTACATCTTGTTGAATAAGCCAAAGGATACGATCACAACGACCGATGATCCCCGCAATCGGGATACAGTAATGGATAAGATTGAGAATGCTACAGGGAAGCGCGTATATCCCGTAGGGCGACTCGATCGTCATACGATGGGGCTGTTAATTTTAACCAATGACGGTGACTTGGCGAACAGGCTGATGCATCCCAGTTACGAGGTGCGAAAAACATACGAGGTAGAAACGGAACGCGGCCTGAAAGATGATGAGCTTCAAAAGTTGTCGCAAGGCATTGAGCTTGAGGATGGTACCGCCCAGGCGTACAACATCGCCCGCACACCGGATGGTTTTATGCTTTCCATTTTTGAAGGACGAAATCGACTTGTACGCCGAATGGTGGAGTATTTTGGTACTGAAGTGACGAAGTTAAAACGCGTTGAATACGCCGGTCTCACGCTCAACAATGTTAAGATGGGTCGCTGGCGCTACCTCAAGAAAGGTGAAATTAATGGTCTGCGTAAGTTAGTAAAACTTGATCCACTCGATTTTGATTAACAACTGATCTTAAACGATTATGCTGAGTTTTTTCTCGGGATCTCTTTAAGAAGTTTCTCCAGTTGCCACGCTACAGTGATGAAATAAATTCAGCATGACAGGATTTAGTCCTTTACCCTACATCGGTTCGAGATTACATGAAATTGTAAAACAAGTTTAAAATCATATAGACGTAATTATCTTCATGAAGAATGTAAAAGTATCCAAAATTTCCGGTTCTATACCATCTACTGAAGATCTTCCCATTTATTATGATTTCTATTATCCTGAAGTTGATAAAGCAGCATCCCTGCCTGTGATATTGTTTCTGCATGGATTTAAGGGATTTAAAGACTGGGGAGCCTTTCCGGAGGGTTGTCAAGAGCTAAGCAAGGCTGGATTTGCAGTTTTAGCAATAAACTTTTCGTTGAATGGGGTAGGTGAGAGTATGACTGAGTTTGATCAGTTAGATCTGTTTGCCCGTGAGACACTGACTCAGGATTTGGAAGATGTGGGAACGGCCATCGAAGCATTAAAGGAAAATGAGATTACTGCACGAAATATTTCTTTAGATACAGATACTATTGGCGTTTTGGGACATTCTCGCGGTGGACATACAGCCGTGGCTGCATCAGCGGAATATCCCGAAATAAAAGGGGTGGTTACGTGGTCTGCTGTTGCCGATTACAATGCCCGGTGGAGTGAGGATATGATTAAGGATTGGGAAGAAAAGGGCGTTACTGAAAAAAAAAATGGTCGAACCGGACAAATAATGCCCGTTAAAGAGTTGGTTTATAAAGATGCTATAAAAAATGCTGATCGTCTGATGGCTGTAAAGCGTGTCCAAGAATTAGATATACCTGCCCTTTTTATTCATTCCAAAGGTGATGAAGGAGTACCCTACAGTGAAGCGGAAAAGTTGTATGAACATTGTAATTCAGAGGATAAGAAAATAGAGTTAATCCCTGATTCCGGCCATACCTTTGATACTGCCCATCCATTTGAGGACGAGGAATTTTCTAAACCATTTGAAAACGTTTTAACTATAACGGCAAACTGGTTTAAGACACATCTAAAATAAGTTAGGTTTGAATCAGTTATTAGAGTAAAAAAGTGAAGATTATCCGCTACCTATTTCTTCTATTCTTTGTATTGGTTGTTGCCCTGCCGGTGCCAGCACAAGTTCCCGAACTTATAAATAATCCGGATTTTAGAACGGATGCCAAGGCCGCTGTAGATTCGGTGTATAATTTGAATTTTGCGGGTGCAGAGGAACAGCTAGCTACATGGAAAGATAAACATCCGAATCATCCTCTATGGACTCTTTTTGAGGGTATGCAACTATGGTGGAGAGTATTGACGGATCTTCACGATCGCTCCCATGATAAGCAGTTTTTTGAGATGATGAAAAAGACTGACTATCAAGCGGGCAAGTTGCTCCATCGTCAGCCGAAACACGTAGACGGCCTATTAATTCGAGCAATAAGTAACGGTTATATGGCTCGGCAATACGCAAATCGCGAAGAGTGGATAACCAGCATAAATTATGGTCGTAAAGCGATACAGGCTTATAATTATCTTCTTGATATCCAGCCGGAGCTTAATGACTTGAAACTGGCGGAGGGGCTCAAGCTTTATTATTTGGACTATATCCCTGATGAATATCCCGTGGTAAGAACCGTTAGCTGGGCATTGCCGGATGGCGATAAGGAAAAAGGATTAAAAGCTATAGAGGAGGCATCAAAAACCGCAATTTTTGCCCGGGCAGAAGCCATTTATTTTTTAGGGAATATACACTACAACTATGAGAATAATTTTGGTGTAGCAGTTCGTAATTTTGAGAAGCTCCACCAGCAATATCCTGATAACAGTTACTATGTTCGGATTTTAGCGAAGAGTTATTTTAAGCAGGCTCGGCATGACAAGGCACTGGAATTTATAGAAGACAATTTACAGCGGTGGGAAGCTAACGAACTTCCGGATCTAAAAGTGGTGCAAGAAGAATTGCTGACATGGAAGGGACGTCTTCTGGAAAAGAAAGGGCGTACTGACGCAGCTATCGATTGTTATACCAGGGCTTTTACATTGGGGGAAGAACTGCCGGACACAGCGAATCGCTCTTTTTATGTTGTTTCAGGATATTTAGGTGGAAAGTTATTGGCAAAAAATGGCAGTAAGGATAAAGCAAAGAGTATGTTACATAATGTAATAGAAGCGGAGGCTGAAAAAGAATATCGCAGACAGGCAGAAGAGTTGCTTACAACAATAAATTAAAAAAGCGACATCCTTATCAGAGTGTCGCTTTTGCAAAATGAGTAAATACTAAGGATTTAATTCCGGTTTTGCATTCCCTTCATCATCCCACTCATATCACGATATCCTTCCGGTACTTCAAAGAGATCATCAGAAAGTGATTTTTCTTCAATCTTTGTGGCCTTCATCTGAACGGTTCGCTTCCCGTTCTTTATTTCAACAATCTCAAGAGGCATAGATCCCTCTGCTGCAAATTTTTGAGCCCAAGTCGGTGCATTGCGTTTTTGCATTTGGTTTTGTGGCATCATAAAAGTACCCATACCTTTAGCCATACAAGTCTCAAAGGTGCCATCTTTGGAGTCCATTCTCCAGACTTCACATGCCCTGCCGGCAATAGTCTTGGTTTTACCGGTATTGGTCATGTCTGCGTCCGATGCTTTATCATTTTCGTTATTACCTACGTCATTATTTAGATCCATTTCTATATAACCCTTCATCTGTCCAATAATCATCACCATTTTGGATTGCTCGGGAAGCATAAGCATGGCATTTTTTTGGCCTTGTTGATTTATCTCCATTCTTCCCTTATTTCCTTTCACCATGTAAGGCATTTCGCCCATCCCTTGTTTCGCCATATCTGCCATCTCAAAATAAATAATACCCTCAAAATCTTGTGCAGTGGAGGTGGTTGGCATACCAATGAAACAGATAATTGATAATATGAATACGAATAGTGATAACTTCTTCATAATAGTAGCGCCTCTGTTTTAAATTAATAGTAGAACTGTGATAATAATAGACATTACTTTTTTTAAAGCCAATAATATTAACCAGGTGCCGATCATTTGAAATCTCCATTAAAATCTTATAACTATCTAAAAAGTTAAGAACAGAAGAAAAATACTATGTTGATTGGACTTATTTCAGACTCTCATGACCATGTTCAAAATATTGAAACGGCCGTTACTATTTTTAAGGAGCGTGAGGTTGAGCTCGTATTACATGCCGGTGATTTTTGCAGTCCTTTTACCATTCCTCCTTTTGAGGGATTAACTCTTAAAGGAGTTTTTGGTAATAATGACGGGGATCATTATTTGATCTTGCAAAAGTTTAGCAAAATAGGAGCGACACATTTGGGGAGTTTTGGTGAAGTAGTCGTTGATGACAGAACCATTGCCTTATATCACGGGACCGATGCCCCTATTACGGAAGCATTAGAGCAGAGTGGAAAGTATGATGTGGTTGTCTCAGGGCATACCCATGAAAAGAAGGTCGAATTTATTGGCAATACCTTGGCAATAAATCCCGGAACGGTCCATGGATTTAACGAGGAAGCTACTGTAGCACTGTTGGATACAGAAGCTATGGATGTTTCGTTTGTGACGTTGAATTAAAAAAGCGCATTGGCATTTCAACAAAAGTTCTTTGAAATACACAATGCGCTAAACAAGAGGGATGAATAAGAAGTTATTTTTTTAGATTCTTAACGACCGCCTCGGTAAACGTAGTTGTTGACCCGGTTCCACCAATATCCGGCGTACAAACCGATTTGTTTTCTAATGTGTAGTACACAGCCTGTCGTATTCTGTCTGCACGATTTTCTTCACCGATATGTTCAAGCATCATCAGGGCAGAGAACAAAAAGGCAATAGGGTTTGCTTTATCTTGTCCTGCAATATCAGGTGCAGAGCCGTGAACTGCTTCGAACATGGCAGTATCATCGCCAATGTTAGCAGCACCCGTCAAGCCGAGTCCACCAACCAATCCCGAAGCCAGATCTGAGAGAATATCCCCAAAAAGATTTGTTGTTACGATAACATCGAACTGTTCAGGTTGCAATACCATCTGCATCGCCATGTTATCAACAATAAGATCTTCATACTCAATTTCAGGATAATCCTTTGAAATCTGTTCGCCGACCTCCATGAAAAGGCCACAAGTAAATTTAAGAATATTGGCCTTGTGTACGAGCGTAACTTTTTTGCGATTTTTCTTTTTTGCGTATTCAAAGGCAGCGCGAATTATTTTTTCACTCGCACTTCGGGTAACAACAGCAATACTTTCGGCGTGGTTATTTTCTTTCACCCACTGTTCTTTACCTATATACAGACCCTCTGTATTCTCCCGGAACATAACCAGATTTACATCATCGAACCGGCTTTTGATATGAGGTAAGGTTTTGGCCGGACGTATGTTACTATAGAGTTCAAACTTTTTGCGCATTGCCACATTAACAGAACGGAAGCCAGCCCCAACAGGAGTGGTCAGTGGTCCCTTAAGTGCAATACGGTGTTTTTCGATAGCAGCAATGGTATCACCGGGCAGAGGATCCCCCAATTCTTCATGGGCAGAGAGGCCAGCGGTGCAGCGTATCCAGTTAATATCTGCACCGGCTTCATCTAATATTGTGGTTACTGATTCTGTGATTTCGGGGCCAATGCCGTCTCCGGGAATTAAAACAATATCGTGCATGAGAATGTAGGGGGTTTTGAATGACTCGAATTAAATTTCATCTGCTAATATAGCCCGCAAAGATACAAATAATAGGACTTTATGTCATAACTTATCTAAGCATCAATGTTACTCCTTGCCGATAGTTAGCACAGCCGATCCATCAAAGTTACCGGCTCGTAAATCATCAAGTGCTTGGTTGGCTTCGGTTAGAGGATAGGTTGTAACTTGAGATTTAATCGGAACTTCAGGAGCAATCTGCATGAACTCGGCCCCATCGCGACGGGTAAGGTTGGCTACAGACTCGATGGAACGCTCTTCCCAGAGATCGTTGTACGGAAAACTTGGGATGTCACTCATATGAATGCCGGCACAGACGACTTTTCCTCCTTTCTTTATTGCTTTTAATGCTTGTGGGACAAGTGGACCTATGGGGGCAAAGATAATGGCGGCATCCAACTTTTGAGGGGGCAAGGTTTCAGATCCGCCGGCCCATATAGCTCCAATATTTTTGGCGAACTGTTGTCCTTTTTTATCCCCGGGACGAGTGAAAGCATAAACCTCCTTATCTTGATGGAGCGCGACTTGTGTAAGAATATGGGCCGCTGAGCCAAAGCCATAAAATCCCAACCGTTGTGCATTGTGGGTTTTTCGTAAGGATCGATAACCGATGAGCCCGGCACAGAGCAGCGGAGCGGCCTGAGTAGCCGGGTAATCCTGAGGGATCGAAAAGCAAAAGCGGGCGTTGGCTACGGTATATTCAGCAAATCCTCCATCGATATCGTATCCAGTAAATCGAGCATTATCGCAAAGATTTTCTTGGTCCTGTTGACAGAATTCGCATTCACCGCAGGTATATCCGAGCCAGGGAACGCCCACTTTATCACCTCTTTTGAAACCTGTAACGTTTTCTCCTACTTTTTCTACTGTACCTACAATTTGATGTCCCAATACAAGGGGCACATTGGGATATTCCAGCTCTCCGTCAATAATATGAAGATCTGTTCGGCAAACACCACAGGTATGTACGTTTAATAATAGCTGGTTTTTGTCGGCATTCGGAATGGGAATATCCCGAAGCTCCAAAGGCTTGCCCACGGTATGTAAAACCATTGCTTTCATAGAAGTCGTGTTTGTTTAATAACGTCTTCTATTTCTTTTTTGTAGCTTGCGATCCAAACTGTATTTGCCGGGACCGATGAATAATAAACCTGCCATTACGATGGCAATTTCAATGCTGTGGGAATAGCTTACAAAGCCATCTCCGGCTCCAATATGCTTGATAGTAGCTACCACCATTACAATAAAAAGAAATATAACACTGGGCGTAAAAAATAAGCCACATAGTAAAAATATGCCCCCAAAAAATTCCGTAACTCCGGCCATGAACCCAAAGAACATAGGAGCAAAATTAATACCTAAAAATTGCATGGCCGACCCTACCTCAACCCAGGTGTCGGGCCCGCCGAACATTTTGGGGTAACCATGTAAAATGAACATGATGCCCAGCCCAATTCGAATAATTAAAAGTCCTACATTTCGATAAACGCCTCGTTTTCGAAGTGGTGTCATTTATATAATTTATTTAACCGTTTTGATAACTAATGCGATAAATTATGCCGCTGTGATCGTCAGAGATAAGTACTGATCCATCCGGCAGTTGTAATAAATCGACAGGACGTCCCCATACCGATTCATTTTCCTGAAGCCAACCTTCTATGAACGGTTCATACGAAGTGGTTTTGCCGTTTTTAAGAGTAACCTTCATTATACGATACCCGATTTTCTCTGTTCTGTTCCAACTTCCATGCTCGGCAATTAATATTTGGTTGTGATACGCCTCCGGGAACATTTTTCCGGTATAAAAAATCATCCCCAGAGGGGCCACGTGGGGTCCTAAAGCTTGGGCCGGGTCTTTGAATTTTCGATCTATAGCTTTTCCCTTTTCTCCAAACTCAGGATCCCAAATATTGTGGCCGTGTTTGTAGGGATATCCGAAATGCTGACCTGTTTTGGATAGATGATTTAATTCACAGGGTGGACGGTTATCACCCATCCAGTCGCGACCATTATCAGTAAACCACAAGTCATCTGTTTTTGGATGCCAGCCGAAGCCTACCGTATTGCGAATTCCTTCCGCAATAATTTCGCGATTGGTTCCGTCGGGATTGATACGGGTAATACTGGCAAAAATTTTGTCATCGGGCTTACAGATATTGCAAGGTGCACCTATCGGTACGTAGAGATTGTTATCAGGTCCGAAAGCAATAAATTTCCAGCCGTGATGTCCATCATCGGGATAATTATCGGTGATAACGGTAGGTTCTGGAGGGTTCTGCAGGTTGTTTGCAATATTATCAAAGCGGTATATGGTACTAACAGCAGCCACATAAAGCGATCCGTTTCGGTAAGCAATACCGCTCGGCATGCGGAGATCTTTGGCAATAGTATAAACCGTATCTGCTTTGTAATCTTTATTTTTATCTACTATAGCATACACAACACCCGCCTCTCTGCTTCCGGCGTAAATAATTCTATTTTCTCCCATGGCAAGCTGACGAGCGTTGGGTACTTGATCGGCAAAAACCTGTGCCGAAAATCCCTCCGGTAGCTCAAGTTTTTCGAGAATATTGTCTGTGCTGGGAGATGTGGAAGTGCAACCCCAGAGAAAGGCGGTAATAAACAGCAGAATGCTGTGATGGGAAACTCGTATAAGCCTATTGACCATTCCTTTAATTTTTTGCAGCCAATATTTAAATGCTATTTCCTAATATACTGCACCATTATACAATCCTTTCGCATTAATATCGAGTGGCGTGGCTGTTTTGTTATTTAGGAATTGGAAATATGAATGCAAGAATAACAGGGGGCAGTAGAGGAAGTTAAGTTTTGGAATAATTTGCGACTTTACGATGGGATATCCTAACAGCAGTAATCTGTTTGGAATATTGATACAAGGATTAGGTAGAGAACTTTGTAATGGAATGTCCTCTGAGACTGCCAGTCAAAATACGGTTTGTGATGTAATATAGGAACTGTGCAGTTAACCGGTGGTTAAATAATATAATAACCATTGTCTGCTGAATATTTGAATAGCTTACAATGGAATGAATAAAATAACTAACTAATGGTTAAACATTATGAAAGCTTTAAAAATTGTACTGTTACTGCTAATATCACTTGCAATATTAGCAGCAAACTCAGTTTTAAATCCTGAAAAAACAATATCAGATAAAGTGGCTGAGAAAGAAGATCTTTCAACGTTATTAACTGCTTTAGAAGCAGCTGATTTAGTTGAAGTCTTTAAAAGTGAAGGACCTTATACGGTGTTCGCTCCTACGAACAAGGCATTTAACAATTTACCTAAAGGTAAACTTGAGAGTCTGCTGAAAGCCGAGAATAAAGAAGAGCTTATCAAGATTCTCAAATATCATGTCTTTGCTGGGAAAATCCATGCTGGCGATATTGGTGAAGAAACTATGATTGAGACGTTAGAAGGAACTCAACTCAAACTCACGGCTCAAAGCTCAGCAGGTGAATACATGGGTGATGAGGTTCAAGCGATGAATAAAGTTATGGTTAACAATGCTATTGTGATCGAAGCAGATATTATGGCATCAAATGGTGTGATCCACATTATAGATGGTGTTGTTATGCCTACAGATATGGAAGTACTGGGAGCAAAAGATTAGCAAATCTTTCCTAAAATAAGGATGGAAATATATTCGCATCCCCAAATAATGCTTCTTGTTAGAAGAAATAAAAAGGCCGGAGAAATTTAAGAAATCTCCGGCCCAAGTGAATGGTGATCAATGTAATAGCGTTAATCGATCACAATGCCAAACATTAAATAAGAATGTTTGGCAACTCACAATCCTAAATAAAAAATAGAAGGTAAATATGAAGCTTTCAAGAACTTTAGCATTAATGCTGGTAGCCGTTGTGTTAGTGGCGTTTACACAAAATTCCGTAACCGAGCAAAAGATTGATCACCATAATAAAATTGTATCAATTGCGCAGGATACCGACCAGTTGTCTACTTTAGTGACTGCTGTAAAAGCAGCTAATCTGGTTGAAACATTGAATGGAGAAGGCCCTTTCACAGTTTTTGCACCTACCAATCAGGCATTTAGTAATTTGCCGGATGGTACGCTAGATATGCTGCTGAAAGAAGAAAACAAAGGGCAGCTGCAGAGTATTTTAACATACCATGTGGTTTCCGGGAAAATTATGGCTTCCGATCTTAAGGACGGGCAAATGGTAGAAACCGTTCAAGGGAATAAAATCAAGGTTTCGTTGTCTGACGGGGCGATGATAAATGGTGCCAAAGTAGTGAAGGCAGATGTTGAAGCATCAAATGGTGTAGTTCACATTATTGATGCAGTAGTTATGCCATCTGACAATGAGAAAAAAGAAGATATGGACTCAGGTTATTAATATCTTGAATCCCTGAAAATGAAAAAGCGAGGAGTATTGAACTCCTCGCTTTTTTTATTGTAAATAGTTTTAATGTGTGATTTTGGTTCCAAGTACATCAAGAAAAGCACTTAACCACTTGGGATGGCCCGGCCAGGCCGGCGAAGTAACTAAATTCTCATCAACCACTACTTCGGTTGCTTCCACATCCTTGTAGTTAGCTCCGGCTGCTTCCATCTCGGGACCGCAAGCAGGATAGGCTGTTAATGTTTTCCCATTAATAACATCGGCAGCGGATAAGATTTGGAGCCCATGACAAATAGCTGCAACGGGTTTGTCCTCTTCAAAGAAGTGACGCACCATATCCAACACGCCATCTTCGCGACGCAGGTATTCGGGGGCACGTCCGCCGGCAACAACCAGTCCGTCGTAGTCAGCGGGATCAGCTTTATCAAAAGTAGCATTAAGGGCAAAGTTATGACCCGGTTTTTCGGTATAGGTTTGATCACCTTCAAAATCGTGAATAGCTGTTTTTACGGTATCACCCTTCTTTTTGCCAGGACAAACAGCATGCACGGTATGACCGACCATCTGTAATGCCTGAAAGGGAACCATGATTTCATAATCCTCTCCAAAATCTCCTACGAGCATTAATAATTTTTTACCATCCATAATAACTTGTTGATATTATTAATATTAATAGTGTTTTCGCACCTTTTGGTTTGTAGCTATTGTATTAACTTTAGATTGATAAGCAGCGTTCTGTATTCGTTATTCTGATTGTAACAATACAATCGAATAGACGTAATTATAGCTGAATAAGAAGCGGGATGGAAATGAAAAATTGGATACGATATGCGTAAGAAATATGGGCTTTTGATAGCACTCTTGATATTAGTTATAGGTTTTTCTTCTGGTGATATTTTTGCACAACAAACGCAGGACGAATCAATAATTGCAGATATTGATTCGCTGAAAACAACCGTCGATTCTTTACTGCAGGAACACCATATACCGGGCGCAGGAATAGCCTTGGTGCATCAAGATTCTATTATTTGGTCTGGCGGTGTAGGTTATGCAGATTATGACGATAAAAACTCGGTAACGGCGGATCATCTGTTTCGGGTGGGATCTATCTCGAAAACATTCGTGGCTATGGGCATAATGCAACTTGTGGAAGAGGGAAAACTAAGCCTCGATGACAAGGTTCAGGAGTTAGTACCCGGTGTTGAAATTAAGAATCATTGGAAAGAAACGGATCCGGTTCGGGTAAAACATCTGCTTGAGCATACTTCGGGATTTGATGATATGCACTTCAGTGAGTTTTATAACACGCAAGATGACCCTAATATATCTCTTGAAAAAGCCCTGAGTATTAATCCGAAATCAAGAGTTGTGCGCTGGCGGCCGGGTACGCGTTATTCATATTCCAATCCTGGCTATGCGGTGGCGGGCTATATCATCGAAAAAGTAACCGGGAAGTCTTATGAAGATTACCTTCGTAAAAGCATTTTAAAACCGCTGGGTATGAGTCAATCTTCGTTTGCTTACGGTGATTCTGTAAAAGGGGCGATGGTTACCGGATACAAGGGAACATATGATCCTGTGGAATATCAGCATATTTATTTGCGCCCGGCGGGCATGTTACATTCTTCACCCATTGATATGGCAAAGTTTGTACAACTATTGTTAAATGACGGATCGCTTGATGGACAAGAACTCATTGCTGATAGTTTACTTAGCAGGATGGAAACAACTGAAACAACACTGGCTGCCAAACATGGATTTACTAAGGGATACGGTTTAGGGATTACCCATTCTGAAATGGCTGGCTATCCCAACTTGAATCATAATGGCGGTATTGACGGATTTCGAGCTCAGTATATGTATTTTCCGGAGTATGAGTTAGGATATGTGCTGCTCTTGAATAGCTCTAACGGTTTTGGAAATATCCGAGAAGCGATCACAAAGTTTTTGCTGGATAATACCGAAAAGCCGGAGCCACAATCCACTGTTAAAATATCCGGTAAAAAGCTGGACCAATATGAGGGGTATTATGCATATCGCAGTCCACGGAATCAGTTGTTTATGCCGTTGAATGTTTTGTTTGAGGGATTAACGCTTGAAGTGTTAAATGATACGCTGCGTACGCGAGGATTTATGGGGTCTCCAAAGCCACTGTTACCGGTTTCAGAAAATGAATTTCGCAGGGAAGACAAAATAATGTCCTCTACCTTTTTTATGAGCACGGAAGAGTATGGACAGGTGATGCAGCATGACAGTAATTTTTATGTCAAAACCGGAAGTTGGAAAAAATATGTCTACCGTGGCGCGTTTTTCGGCGGCCTTGGGATGCTGGCAACCTTACTATTATTTAGCATATTTTGGATACCATTTGAGAGTTATCGCAAATACAGCACAAAACATACCACATTTTCATATCAATCCCTTTTTGGGTGGCCCTTTACAGCATTGTGCAGCATCGGGTTGATAGTATTGGGAGCATCACAACTTGAATTGCTGACAATCGGTGAACGCACCATGGAAGCCATGGCTATCACCGTAGCTACCTATCTGTTTGGGATCAGTTCTGTTGGTGCGCTATGGACAAGCATGCGAAGTTGGCAAAAGGATATTCATCCTATAATGAAAATTTACTTCTCCATAATTTCAGTCACCTTAATAGGGTTCACCCTGTTTTTCATCTACTGGGATTGGATGGGACTGCGACTTTGGGCTTATTGATTACGACTGCAATGATCAATAAGTCGACTAATAAACTCACGCTGAGCAGGATTGACTTTCTTGCGTGCCTCGAAAGGGCCAAAATATTCGATGCGATCAATTTCGGGGAATAGTTCAGTTTTCCCCGAATTGGGCGGCCATTCCATTTCGAATTCATTGGGAGCGAAGATAAAATCATCGGGGATTTGATATTCTACGGCCCAACAGTAAACGGTTTTGCCGCCTTTCTGTTTAACCGAATCCAGATCAATAAATTCCCCTTCCGGGATGAATCCAAGCTCCTCTTGAAATTCCCGTTTGGCGGCATCCAGCAGATCCTCATCATCTTCAACTTCTCCCTTTGGGATCGACCATGCTCCCTCATCTTTATCCCACCAATAGGGTCCGCCCGGATGAGCTAACAGTACTTCCAGGCTGGGCTTACGATTGAATAGCAGTATGCCGGCACTTAAATTTGACACTTTTGTGAAAATAGTTTTAAAGTTCAAGAATTACATTCGATTCCATACCCAGTTTGGTATCAGTTTTGCCAGCCACCCTACAAATCGCCATCGCTTAGTGATATAAGCTTCATTCTTTGTTTGTTCAATGGCGTCGGCAATCTGTGTTGCAGCCTTGTCCGTCTTTTGTACCCAGAACATACCCTTTTTATTTTCAGTCATCTCGGATTCTACAAAGCCCGGCAAAATAGTTGAGACGGAAATATCTGCATCCGAGTGGTTAGCTTTTTGACGGTATCCCTGCAGGTAAGTGTTGACGAACGATTTGGAAGCGTTATAGGGAATGTTTAATCCCCATCCAAAAAGTCCGGCTACTGATGATATTCCCACGATATGACCGTGACCCTGTTCCTCGAATAGATTGAAGCTGTAGCTGGTCAGGTTGGCAAAACCGCGTATATTAACATCGACTACGTGTAGATCGGCCTCCCGACCTACCGACTCTTTTTGATAGTTCGAAACGCCTGCATTGAGTACAATGATATCCATTCCCCCCATATTCTCTTTAAGTTGGTGGAGCTGGTTGATGGTATCATCTAACTCCACAACATCCATAAACTGAGTATGGATTCGCGATTCAAGTTGGTGTTCTAATTCTTGCAGTCGCTCGACCCGGCGACCGGTGGCACCAACTACATATCCGCGTTTATGCAATTCAATTGCCAACGCCCGTCCGATGCCAGAAGTAGCACCAACAATAACTATTCTCTTTTTCATAATGATGTCACTTTTTCTCGGAATTGATGGGTGGCAAGATTAATCCACTCGGGATGCTTTTCTTTTCGGAATAGTGAGGGGTGAATGATCTCAGCCAAGATACGAGCTGAATCTACAAGGCGAGGTCCCGGACGGTTGAAATAATGATCACCGTCAGCAATGTATACCTGTTTATTTTGGACAGCATGCAGTTGCTCCCATCCATTACGAGAGGTAAGTTCCGAAACCCCTGAGAGGGTCTGTTCAATAGAATAGCCGCAGGGTATGATCGTGATGATATCCGGATTGAGTCGTTTTATCTTCTTCCAAGATATTTCGGGAGAATGTTCTCCCGATTCAGATCCAACCGGAATGCCTCCCGCAACTAGAACCAGCTCGGGAATCCAGTTTCCGGCCGTCATCAGTGGATCCATCCATTCAATAGAAAGCACCTTCGGGGGTGTAAGTTCAATGGTTTTCTGCTGGATGCTCTGCAGCTCCGATTTCATGCGACTGGTAAGTTCTTCGGCTGCTTCTTGGGCATCAATGGCCTCAGCTATTGTTCGGATCGACTGTACCCAGCTTGACAAGTCAGTGGGTGATACCGAAACCACGTCTACATCGCTGTCCAACGTTGATTGCACCGCCGATTGAACCTCATCAAACGAAGCTGCACACACCTCGCAGTGGTCTTGCGTTAAAATGATATCAGGGTTCAAGGTTTTTAGCTGATCTTCATCCACGCGATACACGGACAAGCCTTCCTGCAAAAGGGCCTTCACCCGCTGGTCAATTGCATAGCTGTTACCGTCGGGATTGAATTTTAGTTCGGTACAGGAGGGGAGTGAGGTAATTCCATCAGGATAATTACACTCATGAGAACGGCCGACGAGCTCATCCTTTTTGCCGAGAGAAGTGACGATTTCAGTAGTGCTGGGCAAAAGGGAAACGATTCGCATATTCAAATAGTTGTTTGCGGTATCAGTTAGTTAAATATCCCAAAATAAAATAGGGAATTTTAGTTATTCCAAATGCTGTCTGAGGTAAATTTTAAGATCAAATATTTAAGGCATTGAACTATTTGGAGAAATTTGTCTATATTCCGTTTCTATTTTTGAATATTATTTATTTCAAAGCGTTTTGATCACTCTTAAAAAAACATATCAATTTGCAGCGGTTGTTACACTGTTGTTTCTTGCAAGCAATATTCTGTTGCCTGCTGGAGCAGCAGCCGTAAACTTAACCTGCGATATGGATAAGGAAGTGCATAACGTACGCGATTGTTGTGAAGCTTCCGAAACAATGCATGACAATTGGTCGAATGATGTTGATGATTGCCTGAGTTTATCGTACTGTGAGCAGGCCGTTGATGGTGAACAATCGGATGTTCCAGCGATATTACAGCATAAAATTACTATTGTTGCTGTAGATTTAGCTAATAGATTCGATATTTCTTTGTTGGATGATGAAGAGCCTGAAATATTCGAGGATCAATTTGTCCAGCAACAACACACTCTTCCCCTCTTTTTGCTGAACAGCGTTTTTCTGAATTAGCGATTACCCCTCTCTTTCTTAGCCTGCATTTCATTTCAGGCAATAATCTTACGCAATACGCAATACGCACTAAGCAATAATTTAAGCGTATTTGTATTGCGTATTTCTACTCATTCCACTGATCAAATAATTCATCGCTAATTCAATGCTCGACAAAACCATACGTTTCTTTCTTGAAAACAAATTAATCGCCGTTCTATTATTGTTAGGAATGGTTGTTTGGGGGATTACCGTTGCTCCTTTTTCCTGGGATATCGACATGCTGCCTCAAGATCCTGTAGCGGTCGATGCTATCCCTAACCTGGGGCAAAATAAGCAAATTGTATACACCTCATGGCCGGGGCGTTCCCCCCAAGATGTAGAAGATCAGATTACCTATCCGCTTACTACACAACTGCTTACTGTGCCCGGTGTTAAAACAGTGCGAAGCAGTTCTATGATGGGTACTTCAAGCATTTACGTCATTTTTGAAGAGGACGTAGATTTCTATTGGAGCCGTTCGCGAATTCTCGAAAAATTAAACTCTCTGCCGTCGGGAACGCTGCCACAGGGCGTGCAGCCATCACTGGGGCCCGATGCCACAGGGCTGGGTCAAATTTTCTGGTATACGCTCGAAGGACGGGATAGTAAAGGAAATGCTACCGGAGGATGGGATCTGCAGGAGCTGCGAAGTATCCAGGATTTCTATGTCGGATACGGCTTGTCTGCCGTTGAGGGGGTAGCAGAAGTGGCGCCAATCGGCGGATATGTCAGCGAATACCAGGTGGATGTGGATCCGGAAAAGATGCAGGAGTATGGTATTGCTATGTCAGAAATATTCAAGGCCGTGAAAGAAAGCAACGCTGAAGTTGGGGCGCGAACTATTGAAATGAATAACGTGGAGTACCTGGTGCGAGGACTTGGATATATCAAAAGTATTGAAGACCTCGAGCAGGCAGTGGTAAAAGTGGTTGACAATATACCTGTTCGAATCAGCGAAATTGCGAATGTCAGTCGCGGACCTTCACTGCGGCGCGGTGCTCTTGACAAAGGTGGGGCCGAAGTGGTTGGAGCCGTTGTTACGGCCCGCGAAGGTGCGAATCCTATGCAGGTGATTGAAAATGTGAAGGCGAAAATAAAGGAAATTGAGCCGGGACTTCCTTCGAAAACGTTAGCTAATGGTACAGAGTCACAGGTTTCAATTGTTCCTTTTTATGATCGCAGTACGCTCATTCAGGAAACGCTCGGCACACTTGAAGAAGCGCTTTCACTTGAGGTGCTGATTACTATCATTGTGATTGTGGTGATGGTACTGAATTTACGGACGTCCATTCTTATTTCTGGGATGCTTCCTGTTGCTGTATTGATGACCTTTATCGCAATGAAGTTGGCCGGGGTGGATGCTAACATTGTATCCCTCTCGGGAATAGCCATTGCCATCGGTACCATCGTGGATATGGGGATTGTGCTGTCGGAAAATATGCTGCAGCATATGAATCGGGCTGACCCGGAAGAGTCGCTGCTCGAGGTTATTTACCGAGCATCCAGCGAGGTGGCGCATGCTATTATTACGGCGATTACGATGACTATTGTCAGTTTTCTGCCGGTGTTCACTATGGTAGCAGCGGAGGGTAAGCTGTTTCGACCCCTGGCATTCACAAAGACCTTTGCCCTTGTGGCAGCGATTATTATTGTGATTACGCTCATTCCGCCTTTTGCCCACTGGTTTTTCTCCATCAAGATTAAGAAACGACCTATTCGCATAGTTTGGAATAGCTTGTTAATTGTAGGGGGAGTATTTATCGCAGCCAGTTTTGTGGCTTGGGCCGGTATCGTACTGGTAGGTTTCGGATTGATCAATGGTGCATCATTATTTATTAATGATAAGCGGTACCAACTTTGGCTACCCAGATTAAATATGGGCTTGATTGTTTTAGCAGTTAGTTGGTTGCTAACAAGTGAATGGCTTCCCTTGGGACCCGGCGTTTCATTTGCCGGTAATTTTATTACGGTGGGGCTACTTCTTACCGTTATTATGGGCAGTTTTTGGCTGGTGATCTATTATTATCGTCCTATTTTGGATTGGTGTTTGACCAATAAAAAACTCTTTCTCTCAATTCCAACATCCCTTGTCGTATTGTCAATGGTTATCTGGCTTGGATTCTCGGGGGTATTCGGTTTTATCTCCAGTGGATTTAACTCAGTTGGTCTCGATATTGAAGAAACATCTGTATGGCAGGCGGCCGAGTCTACATTCCCGGGGTTGGGCGAAGAATTTATGCCACCGCTGGATGAGGGTTCATTTTTGTTGATGCCGACGACGATGCCTCATGCCGGTATTGAAGAGGCCAAGGATGTCATGCAAAAGTTGGATATGCGTGTGTCTTCCATCCCCGAGGTTAAAACGGTTGTTGGTAAAATGGGGCGTACCGAATCGGCTTTGGATCCTGCTCCTATTTCTATGTTTGAGAATATCATTACTTATAAAACGGAGTATAAGACCGATGAAAATGGGCATCGGGTGCGATTTCGTACAGATTCCCGGGGTGATTTCGTCCGCAATGACAGTGGAGAACTTATTCCCGATCCCGATGGTCAATATTATCGACAATGGCGCGATCACATTAAGTCGCCCGATGATATTTGGGATGAGATTGTACAAGCTGCTGATATTCCGGGGACGACATCGGCTCCCAAGCTGCAGCCAATTCAAACGCGTCAGATTATGTTACAATCGGGCATGCGTGCTCCGATGGGTATCAAGGTCAAGGGATCAGATCTACAAACAATAGAGAATTTTGGGCTTCGCCTTGAGGAAGAGCTTAAGCAGGTTCCGAGCATCAAGCCATCGTCGGTTTTTGCAGATCGCATTGTGGGAAAACCCTATCTGGAAATCGATGTCAAAAGAGAAAAGATAGCTCGCTATGGATTGTCAATGCAGGATGTGCAACATTACCTGGAGGTAGCTCTGGGCGGCATTCAGCTCACGAACACGGTAGAGGGACGAGAACGATATCCTGTGCGGGTGCGCTATGCGAGGGAGCAGCGTGACGATCCGGAGAAGATCAAACGGATGCTCGTGCCTACAGGAACAGGATCGCAAGTTCCGTTGGAACAGCTGGCAGAGATTCGTTACCGGCAAGGGCCACAGGCGATTAAAAGTGAGGATACATTTTTAGTGGGATATGTAATCTTTGACAGCGAGGATTCTGTGGCTGAGGTTGATGCGGTTGAGAATGCGCAAAATTATTTGGATGAGCAGATCGATGCCGGAAACCTAACAGTACCGTCAGGGATTAGTTACGAGTTTGCCGGCAACTACGAAAATCAGGTACGTGCCTCAAAGCGTCTGTCCATTATTTTACCTATAGCTCTGCTGATGATCTTCTTGATCATCTACTTCCAGTTTAAGTCAGTGCCCACCTCTATGATGATTTTTAGCAGTATCTTTGTGGCTTGGGCCGGAGGATTTATTCTGGTCTGGCTCTACGGACAGCCATGGTTCATGGATTTTAACATGTTTGGAACAAATATGCGTGAGCTATTCCAGATGGGAACTGTAAACCTGAGTATCGCTGTGTGGGTCGGGTTTATTGCGCTCTTCGGTATTGCGGCCGAGGGGGGAGTGGTTATGGCTACCTATTTGGATCAGGTGTTCGACCGTGACAATCCCGGAACCCTGCAGGAGATAAAGTCGGCCGTAGAAGAGGCCGCCGGCCGACGAATACGTCCCACTATGATGACTACCGCAACTACAATTTTGGCCTTAATCCCTGTGCTAACTTCTACTGGCCGTGGTGCAGACATTATGGTGCCGATGGCAATCCCCAGCGTGGGCGGGATGTTCTTGCAAATTATTACCCTGTTTGTGGTGCCGGTGCTCTATGCCATGTGGCAAGAGTGGAGGTTGAAACGTCAGTTAGAAAGCAGTGAGGTTTAAAATGATAATTCCTAAGAGATTCAAAATGATGAAGTTTGTTGAGATTCCAACAGTATCAAACTTATTCCAAAGTAGGACATCAAAACGAGATATTATTGCTATTAAGTCCCCTTTTGAAGGGGGTTTAAGGGGGGTAATCATATTTTTGATATTTATGATTACTCCATTCTTTGTGATGGGTCAACAGGCAGATACAACTGATGCTCAGATTGATCAGTATCTACGAGAGGCCGCTCAAAACAATCCCGAGCTTAAGGCACAGTACCGGCAGTATTTGTCGGCCTTGCAGGAATCGCCCCAGGTAAGTACACTGCCCGATCCTGAATTGGCTTTTGGATATTTTATTAATCCGATAGAGACTCGGGTTGGTCCCCAACAGGCACGATTTGGAATTACACAGATGTTCCCCTGGTTTGGCACCCTGAACGCCCGTGGTAATGCGGCAACTGAAAAAGCCCAGGCAAAATTTGAGGCATTTCAGGATGTGCGAAATAAATTATTCTATAATGTGCAAAAGAGTTGGTACAACCTTTACAGAATTGAGGAGTCTATCCGCATTGTGCAGGAGAATATTGAGCTTTTGGATATTTACGAATCGCTGGCTACGCAGAAATACGAGACCAACCAAGTTGGTCAGGCCGATGTACTGCGGGTACAAATCGAAAAAGAGGATCTAAAATCTCGGCTCGAGCTTCAAAAAGATAATAAAGAGGTTGCAATACAGGAGTTTAATGAGCTGCTCAATCGCTCTGCACATACAAAAGTTCAAACACCTGATAGCCTGGATAGCACAATACTACAAAAGTCATCTAAGGAGCTTCAACAGATTGTAGTACAGAAGAATCCAACACTTGAGAAAATGCATTTTGAGGCAGCCTCGGCACGCAGCTCAATCAGGGCTGCCCAAAAAGAGGGTATGCCCAAATTTGGAGTTGGGGTTGATTATATGATAACGGGTGAACGTGATATGTCACTGACGGATAATGGTAGGGATGCTCTTCTTGCTCGCATAGGTATTCAGATACCGTTGTATCGTAAAAAGTACCGGGCAAAAGAAAAGCAGGCTCATATCCAATTGCGTACTGTCCAAGATCGCCGACAGGCGGCAGAAAATCGATTGTTGACCCAGCTCAATCAGGCGCTGCGTGACTATCGTGATGGTCAGCGCCGTCTGAATCTTTATAAGGATATCCAAATACAGCGTACCCAGCAGACCATCGATATTTTGACCGAACAGTATGGTACGGCGGCTACGGATTTTGAAGAGTTGTTGCGACTTCAGCGCAAACTGTTGGATTACGAACTTGCTCAACAGCAGGCCTTGGTGGATTTAAATACAGCGGTTGCACGCATCGAGTATTTGTATGGCAAGCATAATACCAACCCCAAAGAAATTGAACTGGAGTAGCGAAGTAAAATGGCTCTCATTGTTGCTCCCATCACACGATTTATTATTTAATACTAAATATCAAACATCATGAAATCACTTAATTTTAAACAAATTGGAAAAACAACCGGAATATTAGCCGCAGGACTCTTGTTGGGTTGGTTGTTTTTTGGCGGAGCCTCTCCCGATCAGTCGAAAAATATGGATGAGCATATTGAAGAAGCTCATACCAATGACCAGGGTGAAATTATGTATACGTGCAGTATGCATCCCAATGTAAGACAATCAGAGCCGGGCAACTGTCCCATTTGTGGAATGGAGCTTATTCCGGCTGGTGAGACGGACTCTGGGAGTAGTGCCGGAACCGGTGATTATGAATTAAAAATGACCGAGGCAGCCGCCCGACTGGCGGAAGTTCAGACTACAAAAGTCGTTAAAGATATAGCAGTTAAAAAGGTGCGCATGCCCGGAAAAATTGCGGTTGATGAGCGGCTCGTGTCAAATGTGACGGCCCATTTCCCCGGTCGTATTACTCAGCTCTATGTGGATTACAAGGGGGCCCGAATACAGAAGGGAGAACGCCTGGCTTCAATCTATTCTCCACAACTCTTATCGGCTCAGCGCGAACTCCTCGAAACCAGGAAACACAAAGAAAGTAATGAATCGTTGTATAAGTCGACTCGTCGCAAGTTGGAACTTTGGGAGCTTCCTGAAGAAGAGATCCAGAAGATCGAACGTAGTGGTGAGGTAATTAATGAGCTCGATATCGTATCGCCGGCCGAGGGGTACGTGCTGAAACGGAATGTCTCGGAACAGGATCACGTGATGGAAGGTACCGTCATGTATGAAATTGCGAACCTTTCAACAGTTTGGGTGACCTTCGAGGCCTATGAACACGATTTGGCCGGGTTGTCAGAAGGCGACGATGTATTATTTACGGTAGAAGCTTATCCGGGCAAAACATTTGAAGCCGAGATTACCTATATCGATCCTACGCTAGATCCGCAGTCGCGAACAGCAACTGTTCGGGTAGAGACTCCGAACCCTGAGAGGCGGTTGAAGCCGCAGATGCTCGCAGAAGGCGTCATCTCATCAGAAATTTCAGGTGGCAAAGAGCAGACGCTTATCCCAAGATCGGCAGTACTGTGGACGGGCGAACGCTCGGTGGTTTACGTGCAAAAGCCTAACACTGAACAGCCGACGTTTGAGTTTCGGGAGGTTGAGCTTGGTCCACGGGTTGGTGATCAGTATGTGGTTAAATCCGGAGTTGAAGAAGGAGAAGAGGTTGTCACGAAAGGTAACTTCAAAATTGACAGTGCTGCACAGTTAGCTGGAAAAGCCAGTATGATGAATAAAAATCCGGATGGGAGTAAACCTGCGGGACATAATCACGGTTCCATGGAAGAGACAAATGAGCAAGATGAGCATATGAATATGGACCAATAAAATATTAGAATGTGTGTTTTATATCCGGAATACAAGTCATTTTTGTATTTCAGCAGTGAAACCGAGATTAACACTGGAAATATCAAAATACTGTAGAATTGATTTTATAATGTAAATAGAGGCTTAAAATAGAATATCATTCGAAAGTATGCGTTGCCTGTTTGAAAGCCATTACGTTTAGGGAATAATTTGAAACTCAACATATGAGTTGGGCGGTTATTTTATTTCGGAATAAATAATCTCTATCTTATTAGGGCTTAATTCAAAGCAAGATCTATTTAATTTTAAATCACTCAATTATTTTATGAAGTTTTTTAAACAATCCGCGGCTTTTGTACTTGGTTTTTTATTAATGGCCGGTTCGGTTTTTGCGCAAGGAAATCCTATGCAGCAGAAAATGCAGCAAGCACAGCCAGATAGTATTACCAATGAAGAGCTGAAAAAATTCGCCTCTGTCACCAGTGATGTTAATGAAAAAATTGATGCCGAGATAGTCTCGTTACTAGCTGACAAAGAAATGGATCCCGAGCGGTTTCAAGAAATTATGATGAAGCAAAGAAATCCTCGAACTGATTCTGCGGATGTTACTGAACAAGAGCAGAAAACGATTGATGAAGTTCAGCCGAAACTGATGAAAGTTCAGCAAAAAGAAATTATGAACGCAATGGAGAAAAACGGACTCCAGCCTCAGCGTTTTCAAGCAATTGTAAAGGCCTTGCAATCAAATCCTGAGGTCGTTAAGCGCTATCGGAAAATCACACAAGAACAGCAGCAAAAAAGCGGTCAGAACTAACGCTCTTTGTTGAGATTCTTTTAAAGCCTGTTTCGCTCAGCGAGACAGGCTTTTTTATTTTTGGCTTACCCAATTGCTTTCTTGAGGATAAAATCGCCAGGGGAGTTTAGCATCTTCGCCGGCGTAATCCACTCCAATCCGTTCCGTTGCTACCAGGGAAGAACCAGAACCTAACTGTCGATCCTCTATCCAGATCGTATTTTCTTTAAGTATTGTCCCATCAAAGTCAGTAGTGATGCCCAATGCCTGGGACAATCGACCGGGACCCGCAGTTAGTGCAGGATTGATGTTTTGTTTGTTGCGCCGCTGCAACATCTCTTTTTTTCCATCAAGAGGTTGGATAGCACGGATAAGAACAGCATCAGCTTTGTTTTCAACATTGGTAACCACATTAAAAAGGTGATGGATGCCATAACACAGATAGATGTATGCAATGCCTCCGGCTTGATACATGGTTTCTGTTCGATCAGTTCGGGTGCCGTTGTTTGCGTGGCAGGCTTTATCGCCTCTTCCGCAGTAGGCTTCTGTTTCGGTAATTATACCGCTGGTTACAGGTTCTCCATTAATTTGGGTGCACAATACCTTGCCCACAAGTTCTTGGGCTATTGTTACCACATCTTGCCGTTGATAAAATGAAGGTGAAAGCTTTGCGTTGCTCATTCTTAGGAGATCGTCGTGTATGGATTTTCTTGTCTGCTTGTATCCTCCAGAAATACTTCTTGATATGATTTGGCTATAATGGTCGTAAAAACGAAAAGGGCTGCTGAATAGAACGCCCAGACACCAATGATAACAAGAATCGTATATCCTTGGTAAAAATAGCGATAGGAGCTCAAGGCATAATCGAGATAGTAACCGACTCCCATCTTTGCAAGTTCAAAGAGAGCCGTATAAACGACTGTCGCTAGTAATGCTACTCGGGGTTTCATCCGCTTTTCACTGATATATCGGAAAATGATATAGAAGAGGATGAGGGTAAAAAGAATGGGAATAAGCAGGTTTAAAAAATCATATACCCAGCTGAGCTCAAACACGATATCGGTATAGGGCAGGGAGAATTTATCTATCGATACTAGTGATACTAATGAAATTACAAGGCTAAAGAATAGAAAAGCTCCACCTACCAAACCAAACGTAAAAAAGTTATAAACCATCTCGAGGATGGGGTGGCGCCGGTCTTCAATTTCAAAAATATCGAAGACAACGTGCTTAAGGGTATGGAAAAAACCTTGAGAGAAAAAGACCAGAATAACCGTACCTATAATCCCGAAGATGCGTCGCACCCCGATCAGTGGTTCAAGGAGTGTTTCCAGCGTTACGGCTCCTCGAAATACATCACTGCTGCGTGATTCGTAAGTAAAACTCGGAAATAGCTCGCGTCCATAGCGTAATATTTCGGCAAATGCTTTTTCATAGGAGAGAATATACCCGATGATCGAAATCATCAGCAGTATAAATGGAATAGCACAAATAAAGATATTAAACGTGATGGCGGAGGCGTTAAAAAAGACGTCTTTCTTTTTTACCAATTTTACGATGAGCCGCCAGAAATCCTTATACTTCTGCACTGATCAATAAATGCTGATTAATGAGTTTACGAAAGTTACATTGTTCGCTTTTGTTTTGCTACTCTAATTTGATCAAAAGATAACGAACTTTACAAAATTAAATTCTAAGCACAAAAATACTGCTTGTAAATGAGTACCAAGTCCAAATCACTAACCCCGCTGATGCGCCAGTATCACCATATAAAGGAAGAACATGAGGGTGCTATATTGCTTTTTCGAGTGGGTGATTTTTATGAGTGCTTTGCTGATGACGCAGAGTTGGTCAGTAAAGAGTTGGGTATAACGCTTACCAAGCGTAATAACGGGGGGGATCAAACTCCTATGGCAGGGTTTCCTCATCACGCGTTGGATACGTACCTGCCCAAGTTAGTAAAGAAAGGGTACCGGGTGGCCGTTTGTGAACAGGTAGAAAATCCATCCGAGGCGAAGGAGGCCGGACGTAAGATTGTGAATCGCGAGGTGACGGAGATTACTACGCCCGGTGTAACGATGTCGGAAAAACTGTTGGAACACAAGCGGAATAATTACGCCGCGGCCGTATATTGGGATGGACAAACCGCGGGTGCCGCTTTTGCTGATGTTTCGACCGGAGAATTTTCGGTAAGCGAAGTTCCCAAAGATCGGCTCGATGATTTGATGCAGTCCATTGCTCCGGCAGAGCTCTTGTTGCCACAAAATCTAAAAAATAATGTGCCCGAATTTCTGCTCGATTATAACATGACGTTTATCGAGGAGTGGGTGTATGAGGGCGATTATGGATATAATTTATTGACCGATCATTTCGAAACCCATTCGCTCAAAGGTTTTGGCGTTGAGGATTTGGAGGTAGCCCATGTAGCGGCCGGCGCGCTGATGCATTATATCCAAGAAACACAGAAGGCTTCGCTGGGACATATTAAGCAGATTCAAAAGTTTGAAAGCAACGATTTTATGTCGCTTGACGGCTCCACAAAACGGAATCTGGAGCTTACAACGACGATTCAGGAGGGAGCCGGCAGTGAGGGGACGCTGATCTCTATTTTGGATGATACTGCTACGGCTATGGGCGGACGAATGCTCCGAAAGTGGATTATGCGTCCGCTCAAGCGGATGAAGCCTATCCGTGCGCGCTTAAATGCGGTGGAATCATTGAATGTAAATCACGATGTGCGGGAAAAGGTACGGGAAGAGCTTGATAAGGTCGGTGATCTGGAGCGCTTAATTTCACGGATTTGTGTTGGCCGTGCAAATCCCCGTGATTTGGTGAAGCTGAAAGACTCGTTGGCACAGACGCCAATCATAAAATCACAGTTTAATCACCTCGATGAGTATCTGCTCAACGATATACTGGGGCGCATGAAGTTGCTTATTGAGGTTCAGGAAAAGATTGAAGAAGCCATTGTTGAAGATCCGCCTACCAGCTTGCGCGATGGTGATATTTTTAAGGATGGCTATAATGATGAGTTGGATGAGCTGCGTAATATCGCTCGAAACGGCAAGGACTATATCGCCGATATTAAAAATGAGTTGGCCGAAGAAACGGGAATTGATTCGCTGAAAATCGGCTATAACAAAGTGTATGGGTATTATATTGAAGTGACGAATACCCATGCTGATAAAGTGCCGGAGCATTTCATCCGAAAGCAGACACTGGTGAATTCCGAACGCTACATTACCCCCGATCTTAAGGAGGTGGAGGAGCGTATTTTATCTTCTGAAGAGCAGAGCAAGAGTTTGGAGTATGATCTTTTTGAGGAGTTGCGGATCGAGATTGCAGAGTATGCTGAGGATGTTCAGCAGGTAGCACGGGCAATCGCTGAACTGGATTGTCTGCAGAGTTTTGCTGAGGTCGCCTACCACAATAATTACTGTAAGCCGGCTATTGCTGACGATCAGAAAATTGATATCACAAAAGGGCGTCATCCGGTCGTGGAAAAAACGCTTCCGCCGGGCGATCCTTTTATTCCAAATGACATTCATGTGGAAAATGAGGATGAGCAGATCCTGATTATTACCGGTCCCAATATGGCAGGGAAGAGTATTATTCTGCGGCAGACTGGGTTGATTGTCCTATTAGCTCAGATCGGTTGTTTTGTGCCTGCTGAGGAGGCGCATATTGGTTTGGTGGATAAAATATTTACCCGCGTGGGAGCGTCGGATAACTTGGCGGCGGGGGAAAGTACCTTCCTCGTTGAGATGAACGAAGCTGCTAATATCTTAAATAATGCCACACGTAACTCATTGATATTGCTTGATGAGGTAGGGCGAGGAACGAGTACTTTTGACGGACTCAGTATTGCTTGGGCGCTGGCCGAGTACCTTCATAATCAACCGTCGGTTGCTGCAAAAACATTGTTTGCTACGCACTACCACGAGCTGAATGAGCTCGAAAACATGTATGACCATATTGTTAATTATAACGTGTCGGTGAAAGAGCACGACGATAAAGTGATTTTTTTGCGTAAGCTGGTGCGTGGCGGGGCCGATCACAGCTACGGTATACAAGTGGCTGATATGGCAGGTTTGCCTTCTATTGTGATTGAGCGTGCCAAAGAAATTCTATCAAACCTCGAAAGTCATAGTTTAGATCTTACGGACAGTAATGGTACGCTCGAAGAGGGCGCTAAGAAAAAGAAAGCGGCGGTTAAAAAAGCTGCCAAAGAGATGGAAAAGCAGGAGCAGATCACTCAGCCATCGTTGTTTCAGGCACAGCTCGATCCCAACACGGAGCAGCTTATCGATAAGCTGGAGGCTTGTGATCCCAACCGAATGACTCCCATTGAGTCGCTGATGCTGGTCTCGGAGCTGAAAAAGCTCGTTGAAAAACGAAGTTAATTATTCAGTACACCTACTTTGTGTTGAAAGGTAGATTTGTAACTATGACCAAAGTTTTGGGGTAGGTCAAACCCATCAGTTTGACTGTTAATCCTGATAATCCGGTCACGCAATGAAGTCCCTTTCCATTTGGTATGGCCAATTCTGTCTTCAAAGTCACCTTGGTGGCTTCGTATTCTTTTTAACAGCTTCAGTGCGCCGGTTGGATCATATCCCGCCCGATACATATATATGATACCCCAATAGTCTGCTGAAAACTCATATTTCTCCAGTCGATCTTTGATCGTATATTCATACATTTCGTTTGCCAGCTGATTGAGGTTTTCTTCTGTTTCCTCATATTTTTTCTCTCGGTCTCCCAATTCATTTTCCAGCTCTTCGAAGCGCCTGTCTGCCTTAATTTTAGTTTTCCGCTGCTTGCTTTCCTTAATGCCGTGATTATGTACGATGTGGGCTAATTCATGGGCAACAAAGAAGGTGAATTCTGTTTCGCTTTGCATAAGTTGCAAGGCTCCTTTTGAAACAAATATCATTCCGTTGGGCGATGCATACCCACTTATTTCATTTGTATCGAGTATATAAACTCGAACAGGTGTTTCGTAGCGATGGGAATTCTCTGCCAAAACCAAAGCTATATGCGTTAGGTACTGCTGCAATTCTTTGTTGTCAACCAATCCCTGTTGAGCAATTACATTGGCAATACCCCATCCCGCTTGTTCTTGCATAGGATTTAATCCTGGTACATTGTCGGGATTTATCTCGAGTCGATCCTGTGCTTTTTGCCAGCTCCAGTGTTGGAGTCTGAGCTCTCGAAATTGCCGGTATTCACTGGGTTCGAAAAAACCGTTGAAATCATTGAGAATGGGGCTTTTCTTATTACCGGTTTTACGAGATGTAAAGTCTGTTGCAAAGCCTTTAACTGCTGCAGCAACCTGGGCCGGCGAAGCATATGGATCTTCGTTTGTGCTATCTTGCTCACCCAGTTCTTTAAAAGCTGCCTGTGCTTCTTGGGATATCTGTTCTTGGTCGGGAGATGTTTGTTTTTCGTCTTTTTCTACATAGGCTGCCCGTTGCGGAATCCAGCCTTCTTTTTCTTTAGCTTTTATCTTTAGCCATTGTTGTTCTTTTTCAATTTCGGATACCTCCGTCTCGGTATTAAGCCGCAGCACAAGTTCATAGTATGATCCCGGCCCATTTCGCATATCAACAGTATTTTTAATCGTAAGTGTTTCGGTCTGTTTTACAAACGCGGTAATTCCGGTAATGAATAGTACAAGCAGTGAAAATAGTATGTATCTGCGTGCCATAAGATTACCTCATTTTGTTTTTAGGTGAAAAACCCCATCCCAATCTTTTGGTGGAGGCTCTTCTTTGAATTTTAAACATCTCTCGATATATGTTTCAGAAGGTCCATCCTCTGGTTTGAGCGAAAGTACTTGCCGAAACTTTTCAATTGCTTGATCCCAGTTTTTAGCCAGGTAGTAATCCAACCCCTCTTGGTAAATGGATATGATTTCTTGGGTATGTTCGGCACCGGGGGCTGATCTTTTAGCCATTAATTCAAAAACCCGAACAGGTTCTGTTTTGCCTTTCACAACCAGCAGGTCGAGCTGACGACAATAAAAATGTTCTTTTACACCTTCATAGGTCTGTTCCGAAATCATAGTGCTGCTGCCAAACTGTTTATTAGCAGCTTCGAGGCGTGCTGCTAAATTCACCGTATCTCCCAAGACGGTATAATTAAATCGATTGTAAGAGCCGATATTCCCGACAATCATATCACCGGTAGCAATGCCAAAACGAGAGTGAATATTGGTATTCTGTGGAGCTAATTCTTTTACTTTTTTCATCATTTTCAAGGTGCTTTGACATGCCAGCTCGGCATGATTGTCTTGACCGATGGGAGCTCCCCAGAATGCCATAACAGCATCACCAATATATTTGTCCACGGTACCGGAATGCTCAAAAATAATATCGGTCATGGCCCCAAGGTATTCATTTAGAAATGAGACCAGTTCTTCGGGTTCTTTTTTCTCAGAAATTGATGTGAATCCGGCAATATCAGAAAAAAGAACGGTTAGTCTTTTTTTCTGTCCGCCCAGTTTCAATAGATCCGGCTGCGCAATAAGTTGTTCTACAAATTCAGGTTGTACGTATTGACCAAAGGCCGATCGAATTTCTTTTTTCTGTTTTTCTTCTGCAAAATATTTATAGGCTGCCGAACCACTGTATGCTATTGTTGCTGTAATAATGTATAGGCCTGTAGAAAACCAGATGCGTTCATAAATGAAGAGTGTTAAGCCTACTCCAATAATCAAGAATAGAATCCCCAAAATTGCAGCCCCACCTTTTGCAGGTCGGGAGTAGGCAACAGTAAAGGGTATGCCAATAGAAATTAGCAGAAGTATCAGTATTGCTATCCAGGTGGGAGGTTGGGTGATAAAATTGGTCCCTATTAAATTGTTGAGGATCGTTGCCTGTATTTCCATGCCGGGAAATGGTTCCAGCGAACTCATAGGGGTGCTTTTTATATCTCCCAACCCGGCAGCAGAAGCTCCAACAATAATAATTTTATCCTCAAGTTCTGATGGGGGAACTGATACCTTAGCCTTGGGGTTACGTATTTTTTGAGTGGCACTTTTGACAATAGCTTGAAATGAATAATAGGGGAATGTGCCATTCCTTACGCCCCCTTTTTCGTACCAGTTGATTAGATAGTCGCCATTGTCTTGCAGAGGTATATTCTGTTTGCCTATGCGTAATCCGGTGTTGGTCCATTCAAGAGAAACTGAGTCTGGTTGCAGCTCTAAATATGCTGCCATGGATAGGGTGGGAACAAATCCCTTGTGAGCAAGGCTGTCAAAAAGATGAGCCGATCGAATAAGTCCGTCTTCATCAGGATTCATAACGGTGTTGCCGAGACCGGTTGCAGCTTTGGTAAATGCGTCCAGAGGCTTTGATGTTAAAAGGTGAGGCTCTTTGTAGGGCGGCTCATTTTTAATATCGTTGGCTTCGATAAGTGGTTCATTATTTATGGAAATATCAGCAGAAGGATCTTCATTTGCTGTAGATTTGAACGCAAGAATCGCCTTATTGCTTTGTTCAAGCGATTGTACAAAGCGCCTATCACTCATCTGGCCCGATAAATTTCTGCGATCAAAATCAGGGGTATCAAAAAGAATATCGTATACTATTAGCTCAGCTCCAGATTGATGGAAATAGTCTGTAACAATCTGATAAAATTCCCTCGGCCAAGGCCAGTACATCCCATTGCTATTGAAATAGGAAAGACTTTTTTCATCAATGGATACCAGCACAATTTTGTCGTTTGGGTCTTCCTGTTGAAGATATCGGAACTTATAATCGAGAACCATTCGATCAATTCCATTAAATACTCCCGTGTAAATGCTTAAAAATCCTATCAAGAAGAAAAGGGAGGCTAACAGTGATAAGCTGATATTTTTGTTTGAACTAATAGCAGTCTCCTCAATTATACTGGGTTATAATTTTGTGGATCTTTCTATGGAGCCCCACCCCGACTATTGTTTTGAATAATGTTAGAAAGAAAAAAATGAATTGCAACTGCCCGACTGGATCAGCAAATAGCTGAAAAGAAAATAAATGTCATTTTGTTTGCAAAAATTTCAAAAGTTTCAAATTATAGGACTGCACTTTAGCACAGTAGTAATTATCAATATTATTTATGTCAAAGAATAGAGATCTTACCCAACAGATTGTAGCTGATTTTGCTGAGGGATACAGTAATTTTGGGCTGAATCCATTAATGGGGCGCATAGTAGGACTCCTAATTATATCCAAAGACCCACAATCGCTCGATGATATTGTTGAACAGCTGGAGATGAGCAAAGGGCCCATTTCACAAATTTGTCGGCGCCTTAAGGAACGCGGACTGATTGAGAAAGTTTGGATTCCAGGGGATCGCAAAGATTATTATCAAGCAACAGATGATATTTTTGGCAAGGCCTATGCCAACCAGATCAATAAGATGCAGGGTAACATAGAGATTGCGGAAAAATATCTTACCATGGCTCAATCGATGGATTCAGAGAATGCTGAGTTCATTAAAAAGCAGATGAAAGTTATGAAATCCTTTTATGAGCTAATGGATGAGTACAATAAAAAGTTTGTTGAGGCGTGGGAGGAAAAGCATGAGGAATTAAGGGAGTAATTTTTTTATTGATTATCGTTTGGAACTTTTCAAATATTTAATAAATTAATTTTCTATGACTGATAAAAAACGAAATACAGTATTTTTATTAGGCTGTATACTGTTTCTGGTCTTTTCTTCAGGCAGTATACAGGCTCAGGTTTCCCGTTTTGCAGATCTGGATTACCCCTATTCCGTTCAGTATCAACAGGTAGAAGATGGACAAGAGGTTGCCTATGTGGATAAGGGGCGTGGACCGGCGGTCATCCTTATTCATGGTCTCGGTAGTTACATTCCTGCCTGGAAACAGACGATCCCTGCATTATCTGAAAAGTATCGTGTAATCGCGTTAGACTTGCCCGGATTTGGCAAGTCATCCAAAGATATAGAAGCTTACTCGATCCCGTTTTTTGTTAAAACAGTGGCAAGCCTGCAAGATTCCTTAGGGATTGAAAAAGCTGCGTGGGTTGGACATTCCATGGGGGGGCAAGTTGCGTTGCGTGCAGCGATAAGTTATCCAGAGAAAATCAGTAAGCTGGTATTGTTAGCTCCTGCCGGGTTCGAAACCTTCACGGAACAGGAAGGCACAATGATGAGCAATTTTGTAACGCCTGAATCTGTTAAGCATACTCCCGATTCCCTCATCAGCCAGACCTTTAAGGCAACGTTTTTTGATTTCCCAAAGGAGGCCCAGTTCATGATAGACGACCGGGTAGCTATTCGATTAGCAGAAAATTTTGATGGTTATGCCCGAGCCTATGCTGGGTCAGTACAGGCCATGTTGGATGGACCGGTATTGGGAGAGTTATCAAGTATATCACACCCGTCGCTTATCATTTTTGGTAGACAGGATATGCTGATTCCAAACCGACAGCTCCACCCTAATTTATCTACAAAAAAAGTAGCGGAATCGGGACATGAGAAATTGCCAAACAGCCAGCTAAAGATGGTCGATAAGGCCGGGCATTTCATTCACTTTGAGCAGTCAGAAATAGTAAACAAAGAGATTCTAAATTTTTTAAATGACAAATAGATTATGGCGGATTTCACAGGAAAAATAGTATTAATAACAGGCGGTGCCGGTGGCATTGGTCGGGAGACGGCCCAACAATTTTTAGATAAGGGCGCCCATGTTGAACTATGGGATATGGATAAGGAAACCGGTGATAAGATAGTAACGAAATGGGCAAATGACGGTCACAAAGTTCATTTTGAAAAGGTGGATGTCACCGATTTTGATGCCGTAAAGCAAGCAATGAGCAATCTGAAGGAACGCTGGGGAGAGTTAGATGTACTGATTAATAATGCCGGAATAACACGCGATGCTACACTTAAGAAAATGAGTCCCGACGAATGGCAGCAGGTCGTAGATGTAAATCTAAACGGTGTGTTTTACTGTGGAAAGGCGGCAGCAGAGTTAATGAGGGAGCAGGAGTCGGGCGTTATCCTCAATGCCAGTTCCGTTGTAGGAGTATATGGGAATTTTGGACAAAGTAATTATGTAGCCACGAAGTCCGGTGTAATCGGTCTTACCAAGACATGGGCCAGGGAGCTTGGTCGAAAAGGCGTGCGCGTCAATGCTGTAGCACCCGGATTTATTGAGACGCCGATGGTCAATACTGTTCCCGACAAGGTATTAGAGAAATTAAAAGGGCAGACGCCTTTGGGACGCCTCGGAAAACCGGAAGACATCGCTTCGGCGTATGTCTTTCTGGCTTCCGAGCAGGCAGCCTTCATTACCGGAACCGTACTGCAAGTGGATGGGGGGCTCGTATTTTAATGGGATATTCCAAAATTATTGCAAGTGGTTCATACGCCCCCGAGCAGGTTATTAAAAATGAATGGTTCAATGAGCAGCTGGGTGAGGACGTCGATACCTGGCTCCGCGAAAATCTAACGATACGCGAGCGTCGGTGGATGGAGGAAGATCAGTCGACCAGTGACCTGTGTGTAGAAGCAGGTAAAGCGGCATTGGATATGGCAGGTCTTCAGGAAGAAGACATCGATCTGTTGATTATAGCCACCGATACTCCTGATTTTATTTCACCTTCAACCGCATCGGTAGTACAGCAAAAGATGGGATTGGTGAATGCAACCTCGCTGGATACCAATACCGCCTGCGCGGGCTTTCCCACGGCATTGACAATAGCCAATAGTATGATGGTTGCCGATGAGGTCTATAAAAAGGTAATGGTGATTGGAGCTTACGGGATGAGTCGGTTTTTAGATCTGAATGATAAAAAGACGGTTACGCTTTTTGCTGACGGAGCCGGAGCAGTAATATTAGAGCCTGCAGAAAATAAAGATGAAGGATTTTTAGCTTCTGACTTACGGACGAAACCGGAGTATTATAAGCACATGGGTATTTATGGAGGTGGCGCAGCTGCTCCCGCAGCGCGAAGTGAGTCGAAGGGTGGAATGCAGTGTCTTCAGTTTGTTGAGAAGTTTCCCAAGGAAATCAATCCAAAAGTGTGGACCGAAATGATTCGGACCGTAGCTCAAAAAGGGAATTTTGATACGAATGATATTGCCGGTGCTTATATGACACAGATAAATATCAACCAGATTTGGGAGACGATGGATAATCTTTCATTGAAGCGTGAGACAGCTCCAACTATTATGGACAAGTTTGGTTATACCGGTTCGGCAGCTATCCCGATGGTGTTCGATAAGGCACTTCGCAGTGATTCGATTTCAAAAGGCGATATTTTAGTATTTGTAGGATCCGGTGGAGGACTCCATTTCGGAGCCTGTGCCTATAGATGGTAATCTAATTACAATGTTATCCTGAGCTTTGCTGAGCTAAAATAAGAAATACCAATTTGATCAGGATCTAATAGTAAACTATAAATAATGGAATTAGCGTCATCATCAATGGTAACAGCAGGCTGGGTGCTTATCCTGTGCTATGCTGGAGTAATCCTATATTTTGTTATTCGTGGTGCGGGCCAGACCAAAGAGATGGACGATTACGCGCTTGGCAGTGTATTGTTTTCGCCCACTGCCGTAGGACTTTCATTGGCGGCCTCCATAACCAGTGCGGCGACGTTTATTATCAATCCCGGTTTCGTTTCGCTGTATGGATTTAGTGGCGTTATTGCTATGGGATTGGCACTCCCGTTGGCAACACTGGGTTCGCTCATCTTGTTTACCAAGGGGTTTCGGAATTTTGGGACCAATGTCAAAGCTCTGAGTATGGCCGACTGGATCCGAAAAATGTACGACAGCCGACGCTTTGGAATTCTGTTCGGATTTCTTTCTTTCCTGCTTATTACGTTTATCGTTCTTATTTGTGTGGGTCTTACTAAGGTACTTGCAAGTACCCTCAATATCAGAGAATTTTACGTTCTGTTGGGCATCGTCATTTTTATTTTTGGATACATGATGTACGGTGGTGCGAACTCTATGGTGTATACCAATACCATTCAAGCCATCCTTATGGTCATTGTCGCAATTATGTTATTGGGATCGGGATATGATCACTTTAGTAATGGTGTAACCGGTTTCATGGAGAAGCTCAATGCTATAGACCCGAAGCTTACACAGCTGACCAACGACAGCAGCTTTCTGTTTCGTGATTACTTCGAGATTTTTGTGGCACCATTTATTGTGGGTATCGCCATCGTTTGTCAGCCGCACATTCTGACGAAATCACTTCTCCTGGATCGCGAAGAAGATGTGAATCGCTATTTGATTGTCGGTATCACGACGCAATTCTTATTCTTTTTAGTAGTAATTGCAGGACTTTATGCACGAATTAGTTTTCCTGATTTATCAGTAGATGGTGAAGCCCTTGCTATGGATGGCATTGTTTCGGCGTATGTCGTTAAAGAATTTAAGGTTGCTATAGCCCTTATTATTGTATTGGGATTAATTTCAGCTGGTGTATCAACGCTTGAGAGTCTTATTCAGTCACTTTCTACTTCTATCACCAATGATATTATCGAGCCCTTGTTCGGGAAAGGAATTTTTGAAAAAGATATTTTTGGTCTCCCGGCCAAGCTGGTGTACAATCGTTTTGTGATTGTGGCTATGGGGATCGTTACCGTGTTTCTATCCTGGCAGCAGTTGGTTAATCCAAAGTTAAGCGTGGGTATTTTTGCCCAAAACGGAGTTTATGCCTACTTCTCAGCAGCTTTTGTCCCTATTTTGATGGGCATGTTTTTTAAGAATGTCCCCAAAGAAGCGCCCATTTGGGCTTCTCTTGTAGCGGTTACCGTGCACTTTACGGTGTACTACGGACAGATTCGCGTACCGTTTTCTGAGGCCGATGGCGAAAATCCTGCCGTTGCAGCAGCTTTGGCTATTACAAGTGCGGTTATGGCAGGATTTGCTATCTACGCGATAAAGAACAAAGGCATTCAACTTCGAAGTGATAACGAGAAAGCAACAGCCTCGGTATAGATTATGAATTACAACAACTGGCTTACAAAAAGAGAGCGATATGCGCCGCAGAAAGAGGCTGTGATTGATACAGTTGGTGGCAAGCGGTATTCGTATCAAGAGCTCAATCAAAAAGCGAATCGACTGGCAGGATACCTGCAGCAGGAATGCGGGTTGAAAGCAGGAGACCGTCTGGCGGTTGTCTCAAAAAATAATGTCGAATATGTGATCCTATTTTTTGCCTGTGCCAAGGTTGGAGTGATTATGGTGCCGTTGAATTATCGATTGCCGAAAGCCGGGCTGAATGAACTGTTGGAGGATGCAGATCCTCACTTGGTTGTTTATTCTGATGAGTTTTCTTTTGTGAAAGAGGATACTGCCGAAGTTGTTTCGTTTAATTCGATTGCAAAGGTTTTGGACAGTTCTCAGCAAGATCTTGAATTATATGAGGCTGATGCCGAAGACATTGCCATGATTCTGTATACGTCGGGCACGACAGGGAAGTCGAAGGGAGCGATGATCTCATGGCGGCAGATTCACTGGAATTCCATAAATACTGAGATTAGCCTTGAGCTTACCGGACAGGATTGTGCTTTCGTCAACACGCCTTTCTATCATACCGGTGGCTGGCATGTCCTTTTGATGCCGCTTATCCACCACGGAGGAAAACTGGTGCTACAGCGTGAGTTTGATGCTGCTGAATGTAATGAGCTTATTGAAAAAGAGGGTATTACCATTCTGTTTGGGATTCCTACGATGCTTCGAATGATGATGGAGGAGTCCAATTTTGATGAAGTAGATACAAGCAGTGTTCGATTTGCGATATGTGGGGGCGAATCGTGTCCCATTCCCATTATTAATCGCTATAAAGAGAAAGGAATTCCTATCCGCCAGGGATATGGATTGACAGAGGCAGGCCCTAACTGTTATTCATTACCGGCCGAGGATGCCATTCGCAAAAAGGGATCCGTAGGCTTTCCGAACTTCCATATTGGGGTTAAAATTGTGAATGATAACAATGAGGAGGTTCCGCAGGGAGAAGTGGGCGAACTGCTGATGAAAGGTCCGCATGTGTTTGCCGGCTACTGGAAAAATCCGGAAGCCACCGAAGAAAATATTGATGAGGGCTGGGTACATACGGGCGACTTGTTTCGCTGCGATGATGACGGCTACTATTATATGGTGGGACGTAAGAAAGAGATGTATATCAGCGGCGGAGAAAATGTATATCCCGTGCAGGTTGAAAAAGTTATTTACGAGCATGACGCCGTTGCGCAAGTGGCCGTTATTGGCGTGCCCGATGAGCAGTGGGGCGAAACCGGATGCGCTTTTGTGGTCCTCAAGGATGATGCTTCTTTGACAAAGAATGAGTTGCAAAGCTATTGTCGGGAGTATCTGGCCGGATATCAGATACCAAAGCATATATTCTTTAAGGATTCGCTGCCGATCGGAGATTCAAATAAAATCCAGAAGCGTGATCTGGAAGAAGAATTTAAGGAGATAATGCATGAGTAGAATCAACCATCTTCCGGGAATATCGTCGCAGTTTATAGAAACCAGCCGCTTGAGCATGCATCTGCTTACGGTAGGCAGTAAACAGAATACACCAATGTTATTTTTGCACGGTAATACGTGTACTTCCACGATATGGGAGGAGTTCATGCTGCGATTTGCAGATGAGTTTTATTGTATTGCACCCGACCTGCGTGGGTTTGGAGACACCGAAAAAAAAGTTATTGATGCAACACGAGGTATCGGGGATTGGCTGGATGATATAACGGCACTTATTAAAAAAATGGATCTGTCCCCATTTCACCTGGTGGGACATTCATTGGGTGGTTTTGTCTGTTGGGGACTTATTGCACGGCATGCGGCAGATATTTTAACAGTAACGCTTATTTCTCCGGGTCCTCCGATGGGATTCGGCGGCATCCACGGTGAGCAGGGGGAGGCTAATAATCCTAATTATTCGGGTTCCGGAGGAGGTATTGTTGTGGATGCATTTGCTGATCGATTAATTGCGGGCGACCGTTCGAAAGATCATCCCCTGTATTCGCCCAGAAATATGATGAATAGGCTTTTTTGGAAAGAGGGGTTTAAAGCGGACCGCGAGGATGATATTCTCACGGCGATGTTGCAAATCCATACCGGGGATAAGCATTATCCCGGCGATTCTGAGAAATCTGAATACTGGCCGGGTGTGGCACCGGGTAGATATGGGCCTGTGAATGCGCTTTCACCGAAGTATAATAAAACGTTGTTGAACAATTTTTTAAATGCCGAACCCAAGCCCCCACTACTGTGGATACATGGCAAGGATGATAATATCATTTCGGATACATCTTTTTCGGATCCGGGGTATCAAGGTAAAATGAGTTTGCGAGGGGGTTGGCCTGGTGAGGATAAGTATCCGCCCCAGCCAATGGAATCACAGATTAAATACAGCCTTGCTGAATATCAGTCGAAGGGAGGTAGGGTTTATCGTAAGAAAATAAGCGATTGTGGTCATACACCTTTTATTGAAAAGCCAGATATAACGAACCAGGCACTATTGAATCATGTCCAAAAAATCATAAAACAATAATTTTTTTCGGAATAGTATTTGAAAGTTTTAAAAACTTTGATAACCATAGAAGTAAAGTATGTAGATTTTCAACCTTAATAATAAATCCCAACAAAAAGGGGAATACCTATGAAAATACAATCAATAATAGCAGTGTTTTGCTTTCTGTTGTTCTCGGCGATGGGGGCGACAGCGCAAAATACAGGGACTATAGAGGGTACGGTAACAGACCAAGAATCCGGAGAGGTGATGCCGGGTGTTAATGTTGCTCTAATCGGGACCACGAAAGGAGCAGCAACGAATGAGGCCGGCGAATATGCAATTACAGAAGTTGAGCCGGGTACTTATACCGTAAAAGCAACGTACTTGGGCTATGCCACATTCGAGAGCGATGAATTAACGGTAGAGGCGGGCGAAACGGTCACGCTTAATATCGGTTTGGAACAAACGGTGTGGCGTGGCAATGAAGTGGTAGTATCCGGATCACGCAGACCGGAAAAGCTGCTTGAATCGCCGACAACCATTGAGCGGGTTTCCCTGGAGGATATCGAAACCTCAGGCGGATCTACATTTATGTCTACGCTGTCGAATTTAAAAGGGGTTAACTACACCAATGCCGGTATGAATACGCAGTTGATTTCTGCCCGTGGGTTTAACAGCAGCTTTAATACACGTATGCTGTTTCTAATTGACGGTCGACTGGCAACTCTCGGTGGTACAGGGTTGCCGCAGGGTAACTTCTTGCCGTCCAGTAAAATTGATTTAAAAAGCATAGAGGTGGTGTTAGGACCTGCAGCTGCACTCTATGGACCCAACTCAGGTTCGGGGGTAGTAAATGTAACTACGAAAGATCCTTGGGACCAGTCCGGTGTAGCAGTTGAGGCACGAGCGGGGAATCAGTCGCTTCGTGATATCAATTATCGTATAGCCGGGACAGTGAACGAGAATTTCGGCTACAAAGTGACCGGTCAATATATGCAGGCCGTTGATTTTAAACCTCAGCGTGAAGATAGCCTACATTTCTATCAGGCAGCCGGGACAAAACCTACCGCTGCAAATACAGTATTTGAAACCGATGTAGTTGAAGATTACGATGTAGGGGCGACTAAGATTAATGGATCACTGTATTACAAATTAGGTGATTGGAAAGTGAGCGGTACCTATGGATGGTCGTCGACTGATCAATTTTCACTGACCGGAAACGGACGTAATCGTATTGAGGATTGGCAGGTAGATTACCAGACATTCCAGGTAAGCCATGCGAATTGGTTTGCACAGGTTACTCGTACCGGGAATAAGGCGGGAAGTTATCAATTGAACCAGGTAGTACCAGCCGTGCAAGCGATGGTGAATGCCGGTATGTCGCTAGATCAGATTGATATTGAAAGCATTCGGGAAAGCGTTGCTTTTATCGATGATACCGAAATTTATGACTCAGAACTACAATACAACGACCAGTTCGGTGATTTGAATGTAGTAGCGGGAGTGAATTACCGAAATTACTTGCCGGAGTCGCAGGGAACGTATCTCGCAGATGGACAAGGACAGGATATAAGTCGTGAGTTGTTCGGCGGGTATGCGCAACTTGATTACGATGTAGTGCCAGACAAACTGCAGCTGGTAGCAGCGGCACGCGTAGATGCCAATACTGATTATGATACACAGTTTAGTCCCAAGGGGTCGGTTGTTTATACCGCCGTGCCGGGACACAATATTCGTGCGACATATAATCGTGCATTTACAACACCAACAATCCTGCAGAGTCATGCCTATATACCAGTACCTGATCTATTTGCACCGGGATATTCGTTTCTAATTGGCGGTAATACCGAGGGATATACTATTGAAGATCCTTCGGGCAATGTTGTAAATACGATTGACCCTACTTCACCGGAAGAAGTTAATTCTATGGAATTAGGCTACAAAGGAGCTTTTGGAGAGAAGCTTTTTATCGATGTGGTAGGATATTATTCGTGGTATCAGAATTTCATTGGTACGGATGTTGTTGCCGATGGAATCAATACTGTCGCATATCGTAATGGAGAACAAGTAATGGTAGATGGTAGCACTTTCACAGCCTTGCAAACCTATATTAACTTTGGAGAGGCTGAGGTGCAGGGCTTCGATCTTGGATTAAATTACTACTTCAACGATCGATACAGTATGAATGCAAATTTATCTACGATCAAGTTGGTTGATTTCACAAATGAGACTACCGATGCTCAGCTGCCGTTGAATACACCACCCCTAAAAATTAAGGGTGGATTTACAGCTAAACAGCTCTTTGACAGTGATGCACTTCGAAATCCTTTTGTTAAGATCAACGGTCGCTGGCAAGACAGTTACCAGTTTCTATCCGGCTACTGGAATACGAATGTCTTGTTGGATGATAATGGGGATTTTACGGATAAAGAAGAGCTTCCTTCAAAGTTTGAGCTCGATGTTTCGCTTGGATTCGATGTTATGGATACCGGTCTTTCATTACAGGCCAGTGTAAATAATGTGTTCGATACTGAGAAAGTAGACCAGCTGGGAACTCCACCGATGGGACGTACATTCTGGATATCCCTCAAGTATAACTTCGAGGGGCTGCGCTTATAGTAACTTCTTTAGCATTGATGAAAAGCCTGCTTCGGTAATCGGAGCAGGCTTTTTTTATTTTTAATTCATCTGTGAGAAAGAGCAGTGAAACACCTATCTTTTGTGCGTTAATTGTTAACATTATTCGTACCCGTTGAAAACCTCTGCAAAATATATAGCTGATCGCATCCGCCTGATGATTGCAACCAAGCAGTTCCAGGTGGGCGAAACTTTGCCGTCGACCCGTGAGCTGGGTCAACAGCTTGAATCCAGTTTCCATACGGTTCGAAAAGCGTATCATATTTTAGCAGACGAAGGACTTATTCGCGGAGAACGTGGTAAAGGCTTTATCGTAGAAAGGCAGAATACGAATCTCGACAAAGCAGATCGGCTTGAAATTGGGGCTGAGAAGATGCGAAAGCTCTTGGAAGAGTTGATTGGCTATGGGCTGGATGAATCAGAAATTGATGAGTTATTTCAGGAACAGCTTAGCTTTATGGATTGGCCCGATCGTATTGAAACCTGTGCCAGTATTGGCGAAACCAACGAGCTTGGACACATGCTGGCGGAGGCTATTAAAAAAGAAGTGGGAGTCCGTAGTAAAATTTTAAATGCTAATCAGTATAACGAAACGGTTAAGTTTGATGCCCTTTTTGTACCGGTTCAACTGGTAAATAAGTTTCGGGGATTTGCCGAAAAAGGTCGGCTGTTACCCATTGTGTATAACATCAATCCCGATACGCTATTATCTATTGTGGATCGTGCAGCCATTGACACTATAGGGTTAGTAACATCTGATGATCAGTCAATACCCAAGATTATTGATGAGCTAAAGGTAAGCATCAAGTTTGGCGGATCGTTTGTAGCCGGAGCTACCTATGGCGAATCGTTACCCCTTTTTGTCCGAGAAACTGACCTGATTTTATACACTTCAGAAAGTGCCAAGCTGGTAGAAAAAAAGATTCCTGAACGCAGGCGAACGAAGCTTGAGTACAGCATTTCTGAGCAGAGTGCAAATACGATTCGTGCCGAGCTTTGGGATCAGTAGGAAATTAAGAATTTTAAATGAAAAAATAGGAATTATAGAAGCGGTTGACTTTTCATATTCTACCTTCACATTCCAGTAACCAGTAACCAGTAACCAGTAACCAGTAACCAGTTGTCTGATAAGAACATAAAAAAGTTGTTGAATCGCGCGATCGAGGCGGTTTCCTCAGAGATTGATACCGTACGCGCAAAGCCGGCTCGGGATGTGCTTTTTGATGGCAAGCGGCGCGAAGATCATCCTCCGAATACGTTTTATTATGAGTTTGAATCACGTAATACGTCTCTCCGATTTGCGGAAGTCATCAAGGGGGAAATGGAAGATCATGAGGATGAGCTGGAGCTGTATCCGGTGACGGTGGAGGATGAAAAGGTGGTGCTTCACTTTCCGCATAATTTTGGATCCACGTTGCCTAAAGTGAAATTGGAGTGGGAAAATGATTTCGTATTGCGTCGGCTGCGGATGGAGCTGGAAAAGCTGCTCGATTCAAATAATAAAGAAGCTCGTAAACGAATGGGGCGCTTGTTTTACCCGGATTCCCAAAAATATCATACAGATGATGAGAGTACTCGGATACTGGATGACAGCCGTAGAAATGAATCACAGCATGAGTCACTTATAAAGTCCTTGCAAAATGAAGTGCTCTACGTTTGGGGTCCACCGGGTACGGGCAAGACTTCTACACTTGGATTTATGATTGCCAACTATCTGATCAAGGGTAAGCGCGTATTGTTTGCCGCCAACACAAATCGGGCGGTGGATGTAGGATTGTTGAGTGCATTACAGGCTTTAACTTCAGTAGAAAAGGAGCACCTTGAAGAAAAGGTAACACGATTTGGTGAGATGGCCCTGGACAGTGATCGTCTGGCGAATGTGCTTTTTGATCAGCATGTTGAACAGAAGAAACAGGAGGGCAAGGAAAAGGCAGGGAATTTAGATAATCTATTGGGGGAATATCAAAAGCTGCAGAAAGAAATTGATAACCTGATGGAGCACGGTGAAAGTGTTCCTCAGGAGCTGGATGAACGTATCAATATGCTGGGGGAACGTGTAGATGAACATGGGGGTGAAGCTGCTCTCGAAGAAAAAATTGATCGATTGATTACGGTTAATGAACGAGTTGAGTTAGAAAAAAAGCAGTTGGTGGCTACTACCTTAGCCAAGGTATGTACGTCTGATCTTTTCGACGGACAAACGTTTGATGCGGTAGTGATTGATGAGGCTTCAATGGCCAATTTGCCCTACTTGATGGTGCTTGCAGCCAAGGCTAAGTCGCATATTGTGGTAGTTGGGGATCCCATGCAGTTGCCCCCGATTGCGTTGACGGATGATACGCATGCACGTAAATTTCTGGAAGAAGATATTTTTACTTTTGCATCCGGTGCTGATACCACTGAAGATTTGTTTAAATGGCATGATAAGAATCGTCCCTTAACTACTTTTTATGATACACAGTACCGATTGAATGAAGATCTGGCTGAAGTGTTGAGCACGGTGTTTTATGAAGGGCGATTGAAAACAGCAGAAGCAGATGAGGATTTAGATCCGGCTATCACTCCGCAAGAGAGTAGTGCGCCCACAGTTAATGTGATTGATAGCCAAAAGTATGGTCCGGTTCTAACGCAAAAGGATGAAGGGCGTGGATTTAGCCCCGTTAATGAAGTACACAGTCATATTTTGATTAAAATGGTAAGGCGACTGGTTCTGAAAAATCAGGTGCCGGTCGAGGAGATCGGAATTATTGTGCCGTTTCGAAGTACGGTGTATGATATTCGAAATGAGCTGTATGAAAATGATTTTGGAATGATCGAGGTTGGGACGATCCATACTTTTCAGGGACGAGAAAAAGACGTCATCCTTTTTGATACGGTAATGAGCGGTGAGCAGCAATACGGCCGACGCCGTCATTATTCGGTACGACCATTCGATGAAGAGAAAAACGGACTGGCTGTGCCGCGATTATTGAATGTGGCATTTTCGCGCAGCAAAGAGCGGTTGGTGTTACTGGCAGACATGGATCATATCAACAAGGTATATGCCGAAAAGTTTTTAGGGCGATTGCTGCGGCGTTTTCAGAGCCAGGAAAAAAGCCAATAACTTTTATTGATAGCTGTAGTTGCTATCGGGAAGGGAAGCTAATCAAAATCTCCTTCTTGATAACGGCGGGCGTAGTGCTCTTCGTTGATGCGACTAAAGTCTGCCAGCGGTTCCTCACTTTGGGAAGCAACAATCATTTCTCGTTTACCCAAAGCGCCCTGTGTTTTGGCAACCTTCCATCCAGCCCACGCCATAGCTCCCTGCGCCTGCGAGGCCGCACAATAGGTGGTCAGTACTGCATAACTGCTGCTGACATTGCCTAACTTTTTAAATGTATCACCCGTCCACAATTCAGGATTTACATCTGGAGAAAAAGCATCATGGAAAATGTAATCAGCTTGTAAGTTATTTGGATGGAACTTCTCAAAAAGTCCGTTAAATAAACGAAGGGTAATATTAGAGGTGATCGAAATATCATTCATCCCGTCAGATAACTCATTAAATATAACGGGTAAATGATCAGCCAGTTCGGGATGATTGAGATGCTGGTCGTAGTTTAGGTTATCTACAGTGTGGGGGCTGATTGGAAACCCCTCAACAGAGTAGAAATCAATAGTAGACTCTGATCCCGCTTCCCGCATATAGTCCATCAGCAAAAGAAAATTAAGCCCGGTGCCAAAGCCCACTTCCAAGATGGTAACAGAATTGGAACTTCTAATATCATCCAACAGTGAAGACTGCTCAAAAAAAACATGCTTGCTCTCTGCTACAGCACCGTTGGGATTGTGGTAGTGCTGCTCAAACTGAGAAGAATAAACTGTGTGGGAGCCGTCGCGTGTAATTACCAGTTTTGATTGTTGTTCCGTTGGGTCAGTCATTAATTATTCGTGCTGATATTTACATTTCCATATCCGCAGTTGATAACGATTGGCAGCCCGCCACTGTTAAGTGTGCCGGTAATACTACCCCTATTTTTAGTACCATTAAAATTAAATCCGTCCTCCAAATTTACTGACGTGCCGGATATATCCAAGTCGGCATCGATGTCTTTTGGCAATGATAACGAGATATTACCGGCAGAAGTGGAGAAGCGCAACTGATCTTGAACTGATTTAATAGAGGAAGATATATTGCCGCCGGAGGTTTTGGCAGTAATGCTTCCTTCGGCATCTTGTATGTCAATATGACCGCCGCCTGTCTTAACATTGAGGTTTCCGCCAGTTTGGTCCATCTTGATATGTCCACCTCCTGTACTCATTGTTATGTCACCAAAAACTCTATTGGCGGTGATGTGTCCGCCACCTGTTTTGGCATTGGTTGTTCCGTCAATATCTGACAGGGTAATATGTCCGCCGGAGGTATTTAGTTTTTGGGACTTCTTTAATTGGCTTGCGGTAATATGTCCGCCGGATGTTTTAGCTAAAAGAGCAATATTCTGGGGGACAGACAAGGTGGCCTCCAGATTTATCATTTCAGAAATTGAGCTTCCTTTGACAGTGGTAACCTCAAATTTCCCTTCAGAATTAGCACTATTTTTCAGGATGTTCAGTTGTTTGGTAATTACAGCGGGATTTTCAATATCTCCGGTCGCGCGAAGGGTGACTTTACTGTTAGATGACCCATTGCCTACGATGTTCAGGTTTCCAAATTCAATTGAGAAGTCGACCGATTGTAAATCTTCGGCAGAGAACGAGTCTTGATATACAAAAACGCCGGAGCTCACTTCTGTCCACTGCGATTCATCTACATCGTACTTTTGATTGATATACAGTTTTTGATCTTGGAGCTTGACGTTGAATTCATTTTGGTTAACTTTTTGCAGTTCCTGCTCGAGTTGTTGCAATTCAACTTCTAAACTTTCCTCATTGATCTCATTCTGTGCATGCTGCTGTATAAACTTATCGAGATTCTTGATTTCAAATTCGACTTCTTTGAGCTTCTCCAAATCTTTGATGTTACGAAGCTGGTCAAGATTCTTAAGCGATTTAAGATTTTGGAGGTCTATTACGATGGCACTCGGCATCGAAGGGGGTGTTGGAGCTGTTCGAAGGTTTTTTTCTGAATCCGATACGGCATATGTAGAAGAGGAATCAGAAGGGATATTAGCAAGCAGATAAATGGCAATGCCGATAAAGGCGATACCGGCTAATACAATTTCCCAGGAAATATTACGCTTAATCATAGTTTTCTGGCTAAGTCATTGAATGATACATTTGTTTAACTTGAAAAGTGTACGATAAATGCATCGATATTGTTGCAGAATTATCTTCATACACTGTCAATAAAATTTCTATTTTCAAGAACAACTCATCTCAACAAAAAAAGAATATATGGAAGTAACTAAATTTAAAGAGAAGGCAAAAACATATCACAGCAAAATGGTGGATATGCGTCGCCACCTGCATCGCCATCCGGAGTTGAGTTATCAAGAGTATGAGACGACTGAGTATATTATTGAGCAGCTTGAAGAACTTGATATTGCTGTTGACCGTCCCCTTGAGACAGGGTGTGTTGGGATAATTGAAGGTGGAAAGTCTTCTCAAAAAGTTGTGGCGTTACGAGCCGATATCGATGCTTTGCCTATAAGCGAAGAAGGAGATCACAAACGTGATTTTTTATCTAAGAATGCAGGGATTGCTCACTGCTGCGGACATGATGCTCATACAGCAAATTTGCTGGGAGCCGCTCACATTCTTTCCGATCTGAGAGATGAAATAGAAGGGACGGTATTACTGGTTTTTCAACCCGGTGAAGAAAAACTTCCGGGGGGCGGTCGAATTCTCTGTGAGACGGGATACCTTCAGCAAAAGGGGGTAGATGTTATTTATGGATTACATTCCTACCCAGGCTTGGAGCCCGGGCAAATTGCCGTAAAAGAGGGACCGCTGATGGCACGTCCTGATGAGTTCAAGGTCGAAATTGTTGGAAAGGGCGGACATGCTGCATCCCCACATGAGGCGGTGGATCCCATAGTAATGGCATCACAAGTTGTGAGCCAACTGCAAACGATTGTTAGTAGAGATGTGAATCCCACTGAGCCAGCAGTTGTAACAGTGGGAAAGATCAGCGGAGGATCAGCACATAATATTATCCCCGAAAAGGTTGAGTTGCTGGGGACAGTTAGAACATTTGCCCAGGAAACAGCTGATATGATTAAAACTCGTATTGAGGCAATTGTTAAGGGAGTAACAGAAGCTTCGGGAGGTGAGTACACTTTTGACTTTGACTATGGATACCCTGCGGTAACAAATACTGATTGGGCGACGAATAATTTGGTGCAAGTTGCTCAAAATATTTTGGGTGAGGAGCAGGTGCATTTGTTGGATGATCCCATTATGGCCGGTGAAGACTTTGCTTTTTATCAGCAAGAGTTTCCGGGAGCGTTCTTCTTTTTGGGAAGTGGCAGTAAAAAAACACAATCGACTTATAGCTGGCACCATCCCAAGTACAATATTGATGAAGAATGCTTTTTAACGGGTGCGGCTTTAATGGCCTCAGTGGTTTTTGAGCCGCTTCCGAAAAGCTAAGGAGCTTTATTTATTTTGTTTTGATATGACCAATTAGTTTGTAAATAATGATAAACATATGAGTTATTCGTCATCGTTCTGGGAAGAAGATTCATTCTTGAAACCGTATGATCTTGCTATTGTCGGAGCCGGGATAGTGGGATTATCGTCGGCTTTGTTTTATAAGCAAAAAAATCCATCCGCCAGAGTGACGGTACTTGAACGGGGATTTTTGCCAAAGGGAGCCAGTACTCGCAATGCTGGTTTTGCTTGTGTAGGCTCGATTGGAGAACACTTGGCAGATATGAAAAAGGAATCCGAGAAGAATATTAAAAGACGAATTAAGCGTCGTTATGAAGGGCTTCAGCTATTGAAGAAAACGCTCGGGGAAGAGGCAATTGGGTATGAACACTGTGGAGGATTTGAGTTTTTTAGATCCGAAAAAGAGTTCGAAGAAGTAGTTAGCCAAATTGATAGTTTTAATGATTGGATGAGTGAGCTGATCAATGAAGATGAGGTATATTCCAAAGGTGAGCTTCAGGGTTATCCGGTTATACGAAACAGGCTGGAAGGTGCGCTTCATCCTGGTAAAATGATGGAGGCGCTGGTCCGAAAGGTAAGCGAGCTGGGTATAGATATTAAATGGAGTAGTCCCGTGCAGAGCGTGGCTGAGAATGGGTTGGTAAACATTGAAAATGGTCCGAGTTTGCGAGCAGGTAAGGTATTATTTGCAGCGAATGGGTTTGTGAAAAGATTGTTGTCGGATATTGAGATCAATCCGGCGCGCGGATTTGTAATGGTCACGGATGAACAAGAGAGTTTGCCTTGGAAGGGGATCTTTCATCATGATCGCGGTTATATCTATTTCAGGAATATCGGGGACAGGTTGTTAATCGGCGGTGCCCGTAACTTGGATAAAGATGGAGAACAGACGGATCAGTTTGGGAACAACGAAATGATTAAGGCTCATCTTAAAGATTTTGTCTCTCAAACCTTAATGCTTGGGAACACTTGGGAGATTGACAACGAGTGGTCGGGTATTATGGGATTTTCATCTACCAAAACACCTATTATAAAACAGCTCGATCAAAAACGATTTATAGCTGCGGGGTTAAGTGGTATGGGCATTGCTATTGGAATGGAAGTAGGGCGGAGTGCATCGTCAATGATAGTATTGTAAGGCATATACTCTTTTGATAAGCTGGATGTTATTTTTGTGAAAGAGGTTAAACACATCCAAACAACTTATTTTTGGGAGGCTGATCCATTTTGTTGAGTTGGTTGGACGTGGAAGCTTTTATAGATAAAAGGCCTTTTTAAAAGTTTTTATGATTTTACAGCAAATTGAATCTAAATAAATTTATGGCTTGAAGTTATATTAATTTAATACTTAATTGCCTCCAAACAATTGGGCATGCTAAATCAAAATAAAGTCTCTTGTTATGCCAGACGAAGCAAGTAAATCAACGAACAGTAACGAATCTGGAAAGAGTTGGGAAGAACAAGATCCGGATATTGTTCGCGAAGTAACCATCGATGAGTATAAACCTTACGGAACATTAACGCTCACGTTAATCTACTTTGCCATTGTAGCATTGATGTGGGTATTTATGTATTTCGTAGAGTTTGCCGGAAATGCACCTTCCATCATAGAATAGTTAACACACTAAAAATATGCATATACATAAGTTCGAACAGTTCTGGATAAAACTATCCTTTGTACTGATTGCCTTTTTTGTCGCTACCGTAGTGTATGGTTTTGTAGCGATGGATTTAAAGGTAATTGGAGATCATGCAACCATTGATCCTCAAAACCTAGCTGACACTAAGTTTGGCAATCCGGGTGTACGCGAAGTTACTCGTAATGGTCAGACTGAATATGAAGTTTATGTACAAACTATTCAGTTTGCCTTTAATCCGGGTACCGCCCAGCCGATTGAAGTACCAGTAGATACCAGGGTTACCTTTTATATAACAAGCCCTGATGTGTTGCACGGTTTTGATGTCGCGGGTACCAATCTAAATACGATGGCTATACCGGGACAGGTGGCAAAATTTACGACGATCTTTCCTGAAGTACGAGAATATGGAATCGTTTGTAATGAGTATTGTGGACCGGCCCACCATGTTATGGAGGGTAAAATAAAGGTAGTACCTAAATCTGAGTTTGATAAAAGTAATCTGGTAGAATGACATTTATACACAAGTATCCGAAAGCTGCAAAAGTTGCCAAAGCTAATTTCATTGTCGCTTTTATAGCGCTTGCTATTGGAGGGTTCTTTGGATTTGTCCAAGCCCTGCACCGCACCAATGTATTTCGCGGATTCTTCAACTCCGGCGAATATTATACGCTACTGACAGGACACGGCGTGTTACTGGCCCTCATTTTCACCACCTTTTTTATTGCCGGATTGTTTGTCTGGGGGGTAACCCGAAGTCTTGACCGCGAGCCTGAAAATTTGGCTTATACCTGGTCGTGGTTTTGGTTAATGACGATCGGTACGATTATGGCTACTGTGGCCATTCTGGGTGGTCTTGTGCCGGATAGTTCGATCCGAGCTGCGGTCCTGTATACTTTTTATCCTCCCTTACAGGCGCATCCCCTATTTTATATAGGTTTGGCGCTGGTCGTTGTCGGATCATGGATGGCGGGTGCCGACTGGTTTTGGTCATACCGAAAATGGCGTGGAGAAAATCCGAATGAACGGATTCCTATCCTCTCATTTATGACCCTCTTTACGATGCTGATGTGGTATGTTTGTACCATTGGCTTAGCGCTCGAGGTTGTGGGACTATTGATTCCATGGTCGCTTGGGTTGGTTACAGAAATCGAACCCTTACTGCCAAGAACGCTATTCTGGTTCTTTGGTCATGCTGTTGTGTACTTCTGGCTGTTACCGGCTTATTATGTATGGTATGCTATTTTGCCAAAGCTTTCAGGCGGACGCTTATTCAGTGATTCAATGACTCGGATTGTCTTTATCATTTTCTTGCTGCTTTCTACTCCGGTAGGGTACCATCACCAATATGCTGATCCAGGTATCTCGGTTGGATTTAAGTTCTATGCTATGGCAAGTACGCTTCTGCTTCTGTTGCCAAGTTTAATTACGTTGTTTACGGTTGTGGCAAGTATGGAGCACGGAGCGCGTCAGCGCGGAGGAAAAGGATATCTCAAATGGATTGGAAAGTTGCCGTGGGATCGACCTGCTTTTGTAGGTTGCGCTTTGGCGGGAATTATGTTTGCTGCCGGTGGATTCAGTGGTATGATCAACGCGTCGATGAATATAAATCTGTTGATTCACAATACAATCTGGGTGCCCGGACACTTTCACTTGACCGTGGGAACAGCAGTAGCCCTAACCTTTATGGCCATTACATATTGGCTACTCCCACAGCTTACCGGTAGAAAGCTCAAGCATAAAACGCTGGCCTTGATACAACCCTACGCCTGGTTTTTGGGAATGACGTTAATGTCAAACGCAATGCACCGTGCCGGACTTGCAGGGGTACCCCGACGAACTGCAGAGCCTGAATATATGGGCTTCGAGTTTGAGCCTATTTTTGGAACGATGACTGAAATGAAATGGCAGATTGCTATTGGTGGAACCATACTTACTATTTCACTGATACTCTTTCTTTGGGTAGTAGTGGCGTCATGGCTTGCCGGCGAAAAATCTGATAAACCTGTTGATGATCATATTCCGGAACCATTATCAGGTGTTGAACATACACCGGCTATATTGGATAACATGAAACTCTGGTTTACATTAGCACTTGTGCTGGTAATTCTGGCTTACGCCTTCCCGCTTTGGGAGATGGTGGCCGATGGCATCTTTTCACCCGGAGCATTGCCAAGGCCCTCTTGATAACCTGAAATTTGTTAGATGAAAGAAAGTCCTTGTCTGTTATCAGTTTTAAAACGGACAAGGGCTTTTTGTTTTTGGATAAAGTCTTATTTGCCGAATTAAGAATCTTTTATTGAGACGTTATGTATGAGGAAAAATCCGATAATTCTACTAAGAAGTTGGTTAAAATTTTAGTGATTGTAGGAATTGGAATTCCTGTACTGGTGGAGTTGATGACCCTTTTTAACCTCATTAATGTTCAGATTTTTGAAGACGAAAAAGATGTTAATAGCAATGATACCAATGTAACAGAGGTACGGGGATTTGGTGAGGGAGATACCCTTTTCGCTAATCAGGAATCGGCAGTTCTTATTGATCAGCTTCGTGTAAAAGTGAGTGCACAGGAGTGGCGGTTTGCGTTGGGGATAACTTCAATGGATAGTACAAGTCAGGAGAAGCTGCAAATCCGAGTTGATAGCCTAAGGCTACAGAGTAAAAAAATATTACTGGGTATTGATAGTAGCAGTTGGGAGGTAAGGCAAACAGTACCCGCACAAATATATGGGGAATGGGCTTTGCCCAATGGCGATATTCCTACAAAGCTTTTTGTAAGCATTGAACAGCAAGAAGCAGATTCTACAACTCGGGTAAGCCAAGAGATCCCATTACATAAAATACCGGTTCGCTATAATCAGGAATAAAACGTATCGGTTTTAAGATTCATATCTCGCGAAGAATTTCCTACTACCAAAAGACTACTTGTTGCCATGGCAACGGCGGCAAAGAGTGGGTTGATTGTTCCTGCAATAGCGAGAGGTATCGTAATGATGTTATAGAGGAAGGCCCATCCCAGATTTTGGCGTATACGATTTTTAGTTAGTGATATGGCGTTAAAGGCAGCAGGGATCAGTGTTAATCGCTCGTTTGGAATAACAACATGAGCAGAGTCAGCGGCAATAGCCGTTAGGTTGCCGAAAGCAATACCAAGATCGGCTTGAGCAAGAGCTGGAGCGTCGTTGCTTCCATCACCGATCATTGCAATGCGCCCAAATTTACGTAGTTCCTCAACAATATTTGACTTGGAATCGGGACGTGTTTCCGTAAAAAGAAAATCTGGATTTAACTTTTCACGTATTGCATTTCCCGCTTGTTTGCTGTCACCGGTAATAATAGCCACCCTCTTGCCGGCTGCTTGCAGACTTTTGACGATGTCTGAAGCTTCTGTCCGAATTTGATCTCCGACAACAAGTATGCTTTCTACCTGTCCATTCCATCCCACTGCAACCGGGATATTTCCTTCATTTCTGCATACATTAACTTTTTCCCATTGGGGTTCAGTAACTTTTAGTTGATCGCTAATCCATTCAGGCTGTCCGACAAAAATTTGGTTGCCATCTATTTGTCCGTAGACTCCCGTAGAACAGGAGGTGAAATTTTCAACATTGGTTTGATCGATTGCATATACAGCAATAGGTTCTGCAATTGGGTGCGTTGCATATTGCTCTAACTGGGCCGCATAGCGCAATGCTTGTTCATTTTCTCCTTGATCAAGGAGTTGCATTGTACCTGTTGTTAAAGTACCGGTTTTATCAAAAGCGACCGTAGACGTTTCCAGCTTTTCCTCAAACACCGCTGCTGTTTTAAAAATGATTTTGTGTTCAAGTCCGCTGCGAATACCCGAGGCAATGGCAAGGGGAGTGGCCAATCCCAACGCACAGGGACAAGAAACAATAAGTACCGCCAGTGATGAGAGCATGGATTCAGTGGCCCCGGCACCACTTAACATATGGTAGCTGAAGGTGGCTATTCCCAAAAGGATGACAACAGGAACGAACCAGGCAGCAATGCGATCAGCCAATCGCTGTTGGCCGGGTCGGGCCGACTGTATATTCCACATTGTTCGCATCAGGTTCTCAATAGTACTTTCAACGGTGTCGCCTATTTCGATAGTGAGGGCATTTTGGGTAAGAATAGTGCCGCTCAGTACAGAATCCCCAATATTTTTGGAAACAGGCTTTGATTCACCTGTCATCAGTGCTTCATTAACAACGCCTTGACCATTTATAATAGTACCATCAATGGGGATACGTTCACCGGCTTTTACCAAGACACGATCACCCGGCTCAAGGTCTTCAATGGATATTTTCTTGGACTCACTATTTTCAAGAAGTCGCGCGTATTGAAGTTGTTTCTCGGTAAGCTTTTCCAATAAATCTTGTTTGCCCGCCTTGATCTTTTTTTCATAATAATTACCGATTGAAACGACCAGAATAATGGCCATAGTAACGTCAAAATAGACTTCCGTAGATCCGGTCAATAGTGCTCCGACACTATATAAATAGGCGCTTACGGCCGCAATGGTAATGAGTAAATCCATGTTCGGTTTTAGCACAGAAATAGAAACCCATGCCCCCCGTAAAATAGGAAGGCCGGTGTATCCCAAAACAAAGGTAGTCATCACAAAAATGTTGGAGGTAAAGAACAGCTTTTCTGAGGTTGTCAAAGGAACGATACCTCCACTGCCTAAGTAAGTGGGATACAGAAAAAGTACATATAGCAGTAGCCCAATAATCCCAAAAAATCCACCGATGATAATTCTGGCCACTTCGTTGAGTTGCTCTTCTTGTCCTGATGATTCCACAGGTTTAACCTTGTAGCCCATCTTACTTAATTTATCCGGCAGAGACTCAGGGCTTATTGATTGCGGATCATAATAAACCTTTATCATTTCCGAAGCATAACTGGCTTCGCTTTTATAAATACCATCTTCTCGATCTGCCAATGTTTCTACGAATGATTCGCAGGTTGAGCAGTGCATACCATTGACCTTAAAAAAAGCTTCAGCATAATCTTCAGGAAGGGGGCCTTTTTCCTGCTCTTCATGTCTTTTTTGAATGGTTTGCCGGCGAAGTTGCTCGGCCTGTTCCCCCTCCATATTTTGCAGTAGTTTATATACATGCAGGCACCCCGTGCAGCAAAAAACGCCATCAACTTCGGAATCAGTAATGGGCGGATCTGGAGTTTCAAGTTCACAAAGAGTACAGTATTCGGCCTTCATTATGGCGTAAGGGAGTTAGCTTTTTTTATTAGCAAATTCTCGGCACAGGTCGAGGAATTCATTGAGCATCATAGCAGTGGCTCCCCAGAGGGGAACTTGGTGGACATCCCAGTAAGGGACCCGGTAGGTGTAAGAGTGGAGATCCCAGTCTTCGACGGTGATATTTTTTTTATGTAGCAGAGACTGTAATTCTACAGCAAAAACCTCCTCTACTTCAGCGGGGTTTGTGATAAAATCAGGTTTTCTATTTGTAAAGCCAACAAAGGGTGTAACGAGATTATTTGAGTGACTTACATATAGATCGCTTAGTTCTCCAATGATCGTTACGCTATCAGTGGGTACTCCAATTTCTTCTTTTGCTTCGCGGAGTGCTGTTTGTTGCAGGGACTCCCCTTTCTCAGTACGTCCTCCGGGAAAGCTGATCTGTCCACCGTGATCAATATCATGGCTTCTGAGTGTTAACACCAGCTCCAAATCATCTTTTTCATTGGGGAAAAGTAAAATTAAAACACTGCTTTTATTGACCTCCGGTGGGGGTTCCATTTCTCGGATTTCACCCCCATCGACCGGTTCCGGGGCCATCTCGATTTGAGCCTTTCTACCCGGCAGATTTTGGGATAAGCGTTGTTCTAAAAACTGGATGAGCTGGTGCACGATAGCAGAAAAGTGTTAAAAATTAGTAGCAGCCTTATTATATAAAATCGACTTCGGCATTTCTTGTTAAAGAAACCTAAAGGTGTAAAATAAACAAGTGAAATTAGGATTAAATGAGTGACAAATGTGGCTTCTTGTTGGAGTAAAGTCTACAATAGAGCTATTGAAATGTTTCGACAGAACTTGATGAGATGCTTGCGAGAGAAATATTAAGATATTTTAATGTTTATTATTTGTTTTATCCGTAACGGATGGGGTGTTTTACAATCTTTTAAATCTATAGCGGGAAGTTTTGGTTGCAAAATTAATTTAGGGTAATAGATCAAAACATTTAATCCTGCTCTTTCATTTTCGCTAAAATGGCGAATGTAATTTTAATAAATCAGGGATAAATTATGCAAAACGCATTATTTAGAGGAACCTTGGTTGTAGCATTGGTTGTTTTTGGGATCACCGCATGTGATCAACCAACTACTAATGTCGATCAGGAAGATCAACAAGAAGAACTAAAATCAGAAACCACACAGCCTATCGAGGGACAATACATTGTGGTCTTCAAGGATGAAGATACGCAAGGTAAATCTTTGGCTGGTAATGTTGAAAGAACAAAGGAGGTACGTAATCAAATTCTTACGGATAACAACATAGAGGAGAAGTCTCTTCTTAACGAGTACGATGTTGCACTGCAGGGATTCGCTGCTTCGTTGTCAGAAAGCCAGTTGGCAGACCTCAGGAATGATGATCGTATTGACTACATAGAAGAGGATCAAATGTTTACGTTGGCGCCTCCGGGAGCTTGTTCACCATGGCCGGGCTGTAAAGATGGAGATGATGGCGGTGATGGTGGAAGTAACCAAGTAACCCCATGGGGTATTGACCGTGTTGGCGGTGCTACAGCAAGCAGCGGTACTGCTTGGGTAATTGATACAGGGGTTGATCTGGATCATCCCGACTTGAATGTAGACGAAACCCGAAGCGCAACGTTTATTACTAGCGGTAAGGATTCTAAAAGTGCTGATGATGGCAATGGTCACGGTACTCACGTAGCTGGTACTATTGCCGCACTGGATAATGATAGTGGCGTTGTAGGTGTTGCAGCTGGTGCCTCGGTAGTAGGTGTTAAAGTGCTGGATAGTCGTGGAAGTGGTTCTTATTCTGGTGTTATTGATGGTATTGATTATGTTGCTCAAAATGCATCTGCGGGAGATGTTGCTAATATGAGTCTCGGCGGTGGAACTTCTAATGCTGTAGATGATGCGGTACGAAATGCAGCTGACCAAGGCGTATATTTTGCCGTGGCTGCTGGTAATGATGGTGATGATGCTAATAATTATTCACCGGCCCGTGTTGAGTATAATAATGTCTGGACAATTTCCGCTACGGATGAAAGTGATGTATTTGCATCATTCTCGAACTGGTCAGGACCTACCGATCCCCCAGTTGAATATGCTGCACCTGGTGTTGACATTCTTTCTACTTGGAATGATGGAGGTACAAATACAATCAGCGGTACCTCAATGGCAAGTCCACATGCAGCAGGAGTGCTGTTGGTTACAGGTGGTAATCCAACAAGTAACGGATCTGCCTCAAGTGATCCGGATGGTGATCCTGATCCGATTATTTCCCAATAAGGATTAGTGTCGAGTTTTATTGTTTTTGGCATCTGCCTTTAATTAGGCAGGTGCCTTTTTTATTTGCAGATCTGAACTTTATTGAACCGTTAAGAGTTCGTATTTTCCGCTCATTATTTGATAGACATAATTTCAGTATGAATAATTAAATCCCTATATGAAAAAGAAGTACAACGTTTACGGTATTGGAAATGCGCTGGTGGATATGGAGTTCGAAATTGATGATGCGTTTCTCGATAAGCACGATGTCGAGAAGGGGGTTATGACATTGGTGGATGAGGAAACCCAGTCGCGCCTTATTAATGACATTAGCAGAGAGGAAACGGTTGAAAAGCCGGGTGGTTCAGCAGCCAATACTGTTTTTGCTGTTAGTCAATTTGGAGGGAAAGCATTTTATTCTTGCAAGGTGGCTAAGGACCACTTTGGTGATCTGTATTTGGAGGATATGAAAGAGGCCGGTATTGATACCAACTTTGATCGACAGGAGCGAGAAGACGGTATAACCGGTAAGTGTTTGGTGATGGTTACTGACGATGCCGAGCGAACAATGAATACCTATTTGGGGATTACCCAAAACCTTTCAACCAAAGAAATTGATGAACTGGCCATTCGTGATTCCGAGTATGTATATATCGAAGGTTATTTGGTTACTTCAGAAAATGGTTTTGAGGCTATGAATAAGACGAAGAAAATAGCCCAGCAAAATGATGCAAAAACAGCACTCACCTTATCTGATCCTGCTATTGTAGAGGGATTCAAAGGTCGTTTTGATGAGATTATTGGGGCTTCGGTTGATCTTCTTTTTTGCAATGAAAAAGAGGCAAAAATTTATACCGGTAAGGAAGATTTAAAAGAGGCACGAGAAGCCCTGAAAAAGGAGGCTAAGCGTTTTGTCATTACACAGGGGGCCAATGGTGCTATGATCTACGATGGCGACACCTTTATTGATATCGAGCCCTACGATGTAAGTGCTATTGATACCAATGGGGCAGGCGATATGTATGCCGGGGCCTTCTTGTATGGTATTACAAACGGAATGGGATTTGCCGGAGCCGGGAAATTGGCAAGCCTTGCCGGATCAAAAGTTGTATCTCAATTCGGTCCTCGCTTGAAATGGCATCAAATGCAGGAAATATTGAATGAAGCAAAAGGTGCCGAGTAAGGGAGGGGACAATTAAAAATTATGGATACTATTGTTTTAGCTTCGCGCAACGAGCATAAAATTGAAGAGCTTCGTGCGACACTGGCCCCCTTGGGTATTGAGTTGAAATCAACCTATGATTTCCCTGCTTTGGAAGAAGTCGAGGAGGACGCCGATACACTTGAGGGTAACGCTCTAAAAAAAGCACGATACGTGCATAATGAGACGGGTTTCCCTGCTTTATCTGATGATACCGGACTGGAAGTTGATGCTTTGAATGGACGTCCCGGGGTGTATTCGGCCCGTTATGCCGGCGAAAATGCATCCTATCAGGAAAATGTAGACAAGCTGTTGGAAGAGCTATCGGGTGTTCCCATGGAGCGTCGGGGTGCTCAATTTCGAACTGTTGCCGCGTTAGTTACGGATGAAGGATTCTATACCTTCGAGGGTGTTTGTCGAGGTACTATTAGAACAAAAGAGCAAGGGGCCGGAGGATTTGGATATGATCCGGTTTTTGTCCCTGCTTCTTACAAAAAGACATTTGCCGAATTGGATCCCAAAATAAAAAACAAGATCAGCCATCGAGGCAAAGCCATTCAAAAGTTTTATGAGTGGGTAGAGGAGCAATAGAGTCCATTTATTATAGGAAAGATAAAATCAGATAGGGTTTTATCTTTTATCTAGTTTTTTATATCTGACAAAACCCTCTATGGCCTCGTATTCGGCAAAACCAAGTTTATCATATAGCAGGGCAGTTTTTCGGTTACGCTGTTCGGCACGTTGCCAGAACTCACGTTCATCAGGTCCGGGGAATAGCGGACGATCCTTCTGGGATTGGTGTTTAAAAATGGCACGCCGCTTTTTTGCTAATTCTTGGGGGCTTAAGGGTACAGCCATCTCAATCTCGTTGATATCCCATTCCTGCCAGGCTCCGCGGTAAAGCCAAACGTAGCAATCACCTATCCAGTCATCGTTTTTGCATATGTCGAGGGCAGAAAGAATCGCTTTTAAACAAACGCGATGTGTGCCATGGGGATCAGATAAGTCTCCGGCAGCATAAACCTGGTTTGGTTTTACTTTGCGCAGAAGGTCAACAATAATATCAACATCGGCTTGGGATAGGGGTTTTTTCTTGACGCGTCCCGTTTCGTAAAAGGGCATGTCCAGAAAGTGTAAGTGTTCCTCAGGGAGCCCACAATAGCGGGCGGCAGCTTTAGCTTCACCCCGTCGAATGAGTCCTTTAATTTTCTTTATTTCATCGATGTCGACCTCGGCTGGTTCCTTTTCATTTATAAATTGCTTGACGTTGGAGAGCATCTTTTCGGCTTCCTCCTGCTCTATATCAAAAATCTTGTTGTAATCAGATACAAAATCCACAAAGCGAATAACATCATCGTCAAAGACAGCGATATTGCCGGACGTTTGGTAAGCTACATGTACCTCATGATTATGTTCCACAAGACGAATTAGCGTGCCACCCATCGAGATAACGTCGTCATCTGGATGGGGACTAAATACAATGACCCTTTTGGGGTAGGGCTCAGCACGTTCCGGGCGGTTTATATCTTCTGCATTGGGTTTTCCACCGGGCCATCCGGTGATAGTATGCTGTAATTCGTTAAAAACTTTCAGGTTGATGTCGTAAGCCGGCCCAAATTGGGTTAGAAGGTCTCCCATCCCGTGTTCATTATAGTCTTCATCGGTTAGTTTTAAGACCGGTTTTTGCGTTTCCTGGCAGAGCCATACCACACCTTTGTGGATGAGGTGATCATCCCAGTTGCAGGTGGTTAACAACCAAGGCGTTTTACGCCGCGTCAAATGTTCGGATGCCGCCTCATCCAAGATTACTTGAGCGTTGTCGTGCTCTTGGAGATAGGTGGCAGGAATGCTTTCGCGTACTGATCCTTCCACAGCATCTTGTATGACGGGCGCTTTGCCTTCGCCCCATGCCATCATGATAATACGATCAGCATCTAAAATGGTACCCACTCCCATGGTTATAGCACGTCGTGGCACATGTTCTTCTCCAAAGAAATCACTTGCTGCGTCTTTGCGGGTTATGCGGTCAAGCGTAATGAGTCGGGTACGTGAATCAGGGCGCGATCCCGGTTCATTAAATCCAATGTGGCCCGTACGTCCTATGCCCAGCAGTTGAATGTCAATACCGCCCGCATCTTGTATCTTTTGTTCGTAAGAGCTACAGTATTCATTTATTTCTTCCTCGTCGATTGTTCCGTCGGGGATATGAATTTGATCATCAGGAATATCGATGTGATTGAAAAGATGTTCATGCATAAATCGCACATAACTCTGTAGTGAGTTAGGCTGCATGGGATAGTATTCATCCAGGTTAAATGTAATAACATGCTCGAAGGAAAGCCCTTCTTCTTGATGCAGGCGGATAAGTTCCTCATAAACTTGTTTAGGCGTTGAACCGGTAGCAAACCCCAATACGGTGGCTTGGCCAACGGCATTGTTATCTCGGATAAGGTTTGCAATCTCTTGACCGACATGTTTTGAGGCTACTGTTGCATCCTTAAATATATTGGTGGGAATATTTTCGTAGTATGTTAAACGATTTTTCGAGGCGTTACTGGGCATAATAATGTTATTTGATTAAGTCCAAGTCAGAGTCAAACCCGGAAATTTTAAATTTCCACAAAATTATTTGGGACATAAAGCTTGCTTTTACTGCTGAATAAAAGTCGATGTAAGTATTCATGCAGGGAAAGAAATCTTCCCAAAATTAATGGTTTTATTGCCGGTTGAATCTATTGAAAATCCATCACCGGCAAGCATCTCGTTTGCTAATATTGCAAAAATGACGGCCTCTTTGGCATCGGGATTGAAACCAATGTTTGCAAATGAATCAATATTAAAGTTGGGCAACAGCTCCTGAAGCCACTCCATCAGTACCGGATTATGAACCCCGCCACCACTTACAAAAAGTGAGGAGTGAGAATCTTCTTTCAAAGTGATTTTTATCGTCTCAGCAATGGTTTCTGCTGTAAACCGCGTTAGGGTGGCAACTAAATCCTCAGCAGAGAGGTTGGTACTGCCCGCTTTTGATAGCTGGCTTTCAACCCAATCAAGATTAAAAACTTCAGGGCCGGTAGTTTTGGGTATTGGTCTATGGAAATAGGAATCCGATTTGAGGACTTTAACCGTAGCAGCATGTACTGTGCCTCGTTTTGCAATACGACCGTCATGATCATAATCCTTATCAAAATATTTTTTGACAGTCCGGTCAATGAGCGTATTACCGGGACCGGTATCGGTAGTAATTGCTTTTGTATCGGATGAGTGAGGTGGCAGGTAGGTAAAGTTGGCAATGCCCCCGATATTTAAAAGAATGCGCTCTTCGGTTTCATGCGTAAATAGTATCTCATCAATAAAACCGGCCATCGGCGCTCCTTCACCTCCGGCTGCTGTATGTTTTTGACGAAAGTCGCTGATGGTTAGAATACCTGTTTTATGAGCTATATGATCGCCATCCCCAATTTGAAGGGTGGCATTGGGCATATCGGGTTGATTGTGCTGTTTTTTGGGAGCATGGTAGACAGTTTGGCCATGACTGGCAATACAGTCGATCTCTGTTTGGTCAACTCCCCATTTCGAAAGTGTTTTAAGTATTAGTTTTCCGTGATAATTACCGAGATGGCTGTGTAGTAGACAAACCTCTTCCATTGAAGCTTTTGGGACGGAGGTAATATTTTTGAGAGGTTTTTTAAAGCTTGGTTCATAGGAAAGGGTCTCAAAATTTTGGAGTTCAATATCAGTATGTTTGCCACTCCCATGAATTTGACATAAGGCGATATCAAGTCCGTCCAGCGAAGTTCCCGACATTAAGCCGATAATAGTTCTGCTCGGTTTTTGAGCAATCTGATAGAGTTTTTCCACAAGGGGATTCATAAATATGCCATGTTGGATTTATGAGATATCAAGTAGTTGTAATCAATGGTATTTAAGTATTGATAGCAATGAAAACTTATGCCAATCAGTTTTGTAAAATTGAATTGCACATGATTCATGAGGATAATTCAGCTTAATAATATTGTATGTTCTGTAATCCTAAAAATAAATCGCTATAATGACGACTTTGAAATAATCGGTATAAATATCAATAAATGAACGCATAGGTGGAATTTTCCATAATAGATTATATTGTCGTTGTAGTATATCTTGTTGGAGTAGCGGGTTTGGGGATATACGCTGCCGGTCGTCAGTCCTCTACTTCCGATTATTTTTTGGGAGGGGAAGGGCTGCCGTGGTGGGCAGTTATGTTTTCAGTAGTGGCAACCGAAACAAGCACCCTTACGTTTATCAGTATTCCCGCGGTAGCCTACGGAGGGAATCTCACATTTCTGCAAATTACGTTAGGTTATATTGTGGGGCGTATTTTGGTCAGCAAGTTTCTGCTGCCGGCCTATTTTAAAGGGAAGCAGACTACGGCTTACCAGTTTTTGGAGCAGCGATTTGGACCCTCCATGCGTAATGCAACAAGTACTACCTTTATGATAACCCGGTTGTTGGCCGATGGTGTGCGTCTTTTTGCAACAGCTATTCCCCTCGCCATTATACTTCGCCTGGGAGGTGCTTTTGTAGGATGGACTGACTTCGAAGTGTATCTGTTATCTATTGCGGCGATATCTATTATTACACTTATTTATACCCTTATTGGAGGGATTAAGGCTGTTGTATGGATGGATGTAATGCAGATGGGAGTGTATATCGGGGGGGCGGCGCTGGCCATAGGAATTATACTTGTTGATTTGTCGAATGGCCTGAGTGGCGCAATGTCCATTGCTGCAGATGCAGGGAAGTTGCAAATTCTTGATTTCGGATTCGGACAGTCATTTTCGGATTTTATTGCCCAGCCTTATACCTTTTTTACAGCCTTAATTGGTGGGGCGATATTTTCCGTAGCCTCGCACGGGACGGATCAACTTATTGTTCAGCGTCTTCTTACTACTCGTAACGTGAATAACAGTCAGCGTGCTTTGGTATGGAGTGGTGTAGTAGTAGCGTTACAGTTCGGACTGTTTTTGTTTATTGGATTGTTGCTCTACGCTTTTTACGATGCACAGTCCGCTCAGGAATTGGGATTGGCAACAACCGATGAAATTTTTGCGAAGTTTATTGTAGAGCAGTTACCGGTTGGTCTGTCCGGATTAATTATTGCTTCACTGTTTGCGGCAGCAATGAGTAGTCTCAGTTCGTCTCTTAATTCGCTGGCATCCTCAACAACACTGGATCTGTATAAGCCTTATTTTGGGAGTGATAATACCCAAGCCGAAGATCTTAAAATATCGCGTATCATTACGATGATATGGGCCGTAATTTTAACCGGATCGGCCTTCTTTTTTGCCTATCTGCAGTTGCAGGAGGGAGAGCGTCCTGCCGTTGTAGAGCTTGGTCTTGGGATTGCATCGTATACCTATGGGGGATTACTCGGAGCCTTTCTACTCGGGCGATTTTTTACAGAACCCGACAAGACCGATGCCATGATTGGTTTCTTCGTGGGTTTAGTCTCGTTGCTGTTTATGGTAGAGGGACCTATTCATACTATTCTACCCGGGGAACCGCTTGTGATTGCTTGGCCACTGTACACTGTTGTTGGCAGTGCTATTGTGATATTAGTTGGGAACGTGTCGTGTTGGATTCGTAGGAAAATTAAATAAAGATATGACTTGCTGAAGTTTGAAAGCTTCATAAGCCTTGGTTAAAAATAACACTTCCCCTTACTCCGGATCATAATTCAAGTTAGGTCCCAGCCAACGTTCTACTTCCTTAATGCTCATTGCTTTGCGTTCGGCATAGTCTTCAACTTGGTCTTTCGTAAGATTACCCACGTTAAAATAATCCGATTCCGGATTGGCAAAATATAATCCGCTAACCGAGGCGGCGGGATGCATAGCAAAAGATTCTGTTAATGTAATTCCTGCTTTATCTTCCACATCCAGCAGATCAAATAGAATACGCTTTTCGGTATGGTCGGGTTGTGCCGGATAACCGGGAGCTGGCCGAATACCATCGTACTGCTCTTTAATGAGTTCTTTATTGGTTAATTCTTCATCCGGTGCGTATCCCCAGATATTTGTTCTTACCTTTTCATGTAGCAGTTCGGTAAAAGCTTCGGCCAGCCGGTCGGCCAGTGCTTTAGTGAGTATGGCATTGTAATCATCGTGATTGTCCTCAAACTGCTTGACCAGTTCGGGAGCCCCAATGCCACAGGTCACTGCAAAACCGCCCATATAATCTTTAATTCCTGAATTTTTGGGAGCTACAAAATCAGAAAGTGCTTTATTGGGTTGTCCCTTTCGCTTCTTGGCTTGCTGACGTAGCATATGAAACGTTGTGAGTACTTCTTCGCGATCGTCGTCGGTATAGAGCTCTATATCATCACCTACCGAATTAGCAGGATACAATCCAAGAACTGCCCGGGCTTTGAGCAATTTCTGATCGATAATTTTATCCAACAATTCATTCGCATCCTTGTATAATTTGCGTGCCTCTTCGCCGTACTTTTCGTCTTCTAGGATATCCGGGAACTTGCCTTTCATTTGCCAGGCAATGAAAAATGGTCCCCAGTCAATATAATTTCGGATTTCTTCCAGTGGATAGTTATCAAACTCTTGTATGCCCAGCTGGTTTGGTTTGATGATTTCTGATGAGTCCCAGTCGATTTGAGTGGCATTTTCTCGGGCTTCTTGTATCGGCAAATAGGTCTTGCGGCTGGAACGCCCCTCATGACGTTCTCGCAGCTTCACGTAATCATTTTTAATTTTCTTAACGAATTCATCATGTAGTGTTTTAGATACGAGGTTCCCCGTTACCGATACACTTCGTGAGGCATCAAGAACATGTACAACAGGTTGATCATAGTTTGGTTCAATTTTGACTGCTGTATGTGTGCGTGAGGTTGTAGCACCCCCAATCATTAAGGGTTGTTCGAAGTTTTCTCGCTTCAGCTCTTTGGCTACGTGCACCATCTCATCCAGTGAGGGCGTAATGAGGCCGCTCAGCCCAATAATATCTACATTGTGTTTGCGAGCCTCCTCCAGGATTTTATCAGCCGGAACCATAACGCCGAGGTCAATCACGTCAAAGTTGTTACAGCGCAGTACTACCGAAACGATATTTTTCCCAATGTCGTGGACGTCGCCTTTAACAGTTGCCAGAAGTACTTTGGCTTTGGGTTCGCTATTTTGATTTTTTTCTTTCTCTTTTTCGATATAGGGGATGAGATGTGCCACGCCTTTCTTCATCACGCGCGCACTTTTTACTACCTGCGGCAGAAACATCTTCCCCGATCCAAAAAGGTCGCCAACGACATCCATTCCGGACATCATCGGACCTTCAATCACTTCAATAGGATGATCATATTTCTGTCGGGCTTCCTCCACATCGTCTACAATATGATCGACAATGCCTTTAACCAGCGCATGCTCTATCCGTTTTTCGACGGATTTGGTGCGCCATTCCTGAGTTTTCTCTTTTGTTTCGGTTTTATCATCCTTGATCTTCTCAGCATAATCTACCAGGCGTTCAGTGGCGTCATCCCGACGGTTGAGGATGACATCCTCCACAAGTTCACGCAGTTTTTCGGGAATCTCTTCATAGATTTCAAGTTGGCCGGCATTAACGATAGCCATATCGAGCCCCGCTTTGATGGCATGATAAAGAAACACCGAATGCATGGCTTCGCGGACTTTATTATTGCCACGAAAAGAAAAGGAGATGTTACTGAGTCCGCCACTTACTTTTGCAAGGGGGAGGTTCTCCTTGATCCATTTAGTAGCTTTAATAAAATCTACCCCATAGTTGTTGTGTTCTTCGATGCCGGTCGCAACGGTAAGGATATTGGGGTCTAAGATAATATCTTGGGGTGCAAAGCCAACCTCATTGGTGAGAATATTGTAAGCACGTTCGGCAATCTCAATACGCCGCTCGTAGCTGTCGGCCTGTCCTTTTTCATCGAAGCCCATGACCACAACAGCACCACCAAAGTTGAGGATTTCGCGCGCATGTTCCTTAAACTCTTCTTCTCCTTCTTTTAGTGAGATAGAATTTACAACACATTTTCCCTGGGCAGCTTTTAGACCTGCCTTAAGTACCGACCATTTGGAGGAGTCGATCATGATGGGGACACGTGAAATATCGGGTTCTGCGGCAATAAGCTGCAGAAAGTCGACCATCACTTCTTCGGATTCGAGCATGCCCTCATCCATATTGATGTCAATGACCTGGGCACCGTTTTCTACCTGTTGACGTGCAACAGAGAGTGCTTCTTCGTACTCTTCATTTTTGATGAGCCGCTTGAATTTTCGCGATCCCATCACGTTGGTGCGTTCACCGATATTTACAAAGTTAGTGTCAGGACGAACAACCAGCGGCTCCAGTCCGCTGAGTCGTAAGTATGGCTTTTGCTCAGGAATTTCGCGGGGCGTACAATCTTGAGCTTCTTCGGCAATAGCTTCAATATGTTCGGGAGTTGTTCCACAACATCCGCCTACAAGATTCACAAAATTCGATTTGGCATAATCGCGAAGCTGATCAGCCATAAACTCAGGCGTCTCATTGTAATCGCCCATCTCATCGGGCAGACCCGCATTGGGGTAGAGACTTGTATGGCAATCTGCGATATTGGCCAACTCCTCGATATAGGGACGCATCTGTTTGGATCCGAGGGAGCAGTTGAGGCCTACACTCAGTAGATTCTTGGTGTGGGATACTGAAATCCAAAAAGCTTCGGTCGTCTGCCCGGATAAGGTTCGCCCGCTTTGATCTACGATGGTTCCCGAAATCATGACGGGAATTTCGTTACCGGTTTCTTCCTGGAATTTGTGAATAGCGTAAATGGCAGCCTTGGCATTCAGCGTATCAAATATTGTTTCTACAAGCAGGATATCAGCCCCGCCATCAACTAATCCGCGAATTTGTTCGCTGTAAGCTTCTTTGAGTTGGTCAAATGTAATTGCACGATAGCCGGGATCTTCCACATCCGGTGACAGCGACAGCGTTTTATTTGTAGGTCCGACAGCACCGGCTACGAAGCGGGGCTTATCGGGATTTTTATCCGTAAATTCGTCGGCTACTTCCCGAGCGTTTTCTGCAGCCGCAACATTGAGCTCATAGGCTAAATCTTCCATCTGATAGTCGGCCTGTGAAATGGAAGTACTGTTAAAGGTGTTTGTCTCTATGATATCAGATCCCGCAGAAAGGAACTGGCGGTGAATATCTTTAATGATATCGGGCTGGGTGATACTCAGCAGGTCGTTATTACCTTTGAGATCATCAGCTTTATCAAAATTGGCAAAACGTTTGCCGCGATAGTCGTCTTCGGTGAGATTATGATTCTGAATCATAGTGCCCATGGCGCCATCCAGAATCAAGATGCGATCTTTTAACAGATCGGTAATTTGATCAAATTTCATGTAAGTTATTTCCAGGTAATAGGTTATAAGGTGCTTGTGGTTGCACAAAAACTTTTCAACTAAGCTACGAAGTGATTACCTTAGACACTGTTAGATTTTCTCTATGAAAATCGCGTAACTTGCAGAAAAGTTTTTGGATCCCAAAGGTACAAAGAAAAGTATAGTAAATGAAAGTCATTGAGCATTACAGTAGAGCAACGGAACCATTAATTTCTTTTGAGATTATTCCTCCAAAGAGAGGAGGATCGGTGGATAAGGTTTTTGAGTCACTGGACAAAGTGATGAAGTATAACCCGCCCTTTATTGATGTGACATATCATGCCGCGGAATCATATTACGAGGAGCTGCCGGATGGAACAATAAAGCGTCACATCAAACGAAAGCGTCCCGGTACGATAGGACTCTGTGCGGCCATAAAGCATAAATACGATGTGGATCCTGTTCCTCATTTAATTTGTGAAGGGTTTACGAAAGAGGAAACGGAAGATGCCTTGATCGAGCTTAATTTTCTTGGGATCGATAATGTGCTGGCTATTCGCGGAGATGCCAACGATGATTCTACTCCCCGTATCAAAAATGGCACTTACAATAAATATGCTATTGATCTGGTAAAACAGGTAAAGGATATGAACCGAGGAGAATACCTTGAAGATATTGTTAATGCCCATGAGACGAATTTTTGCGTTGGGGTAGCCGGGTATCCCGAGAAGCATTTTGAGGCACCTAATCTTGATTTTGATATCGCAAGACTGAAAGAGAAAGTTGATGCCGGCGGCGATTACATTGTTACACAGATGTTTTTCAACAATGATGCCTATTTTCGTTTTGTTGAAAAATGTCGAGATGCCGGAATAGAGTGTCCGATAGTGCCGGGGTTAAAGGTTCTTACACGCAAGCGACATCTTAACTTTCTGCCTAAGTTTTTCCATTTGAATATACCGGAAGCTCTGTCGAATGAAGTACAGGCCGATCCTGATAATGCTCGAGAAATTGGTGTTGAATGGGCAGCTCAACAATGCACCGAATTGTTAGAAGGTGGCGCTCCGGGAATCCACTTTTATATTATGGGAGATCCTACTCCTGCGCTTGATGCGGTTGATAAAATTCCACTTGGAAAGACTGCTAAGGCAGGCAGTTAATAGTATTAAACTTCCGATCCCTGATTAGAGCGAACTTAGCCGAATATAAATATTATAAGGGCACGCTTAGCGTGCCCCTACTTGATGGAAGGTAGTTGTTAGCGAATAAAGACAGGTTTCGTTTTGTCTTCAGTGTGTTCTTCGCTGTAGCTGTAGTCATTGCCGTTAAAGCCCAATAATCCTTCATAGCTATCCACCTCATTTTCGATAAGGTAACGTGCCATGGTACCTCGGTTCTTCTTAGCGTAAAAGCCAATCGTTTTTAAGTTGCCATTTTTGTAATCTTTAAACTTTGGCTTGATGACATCTACTTTTAATTTATCGGGTTGCAGCGCTTTGAAATACTCCTTACTGGCAAGGTTCACAAACAGTTCATCATCTTCAAGTTCATCATTGAGGGCTTCGGTGAGACTGTTTCCCCAGTAGTCGTATAGTCGATCATGTCCATTAACTTGTAGCTTAGTTCCCATTTCAAGTCGGTAGGGTTGCATCAAATCCAGTGGACGAAGGATACCATACATCCCGGATAAAACACGCAGGCTATTTTGAAGGGTATCAATATGAGACTCATCAATGGAGTACGCGTCTAATTCTTTATAGGCTGATCCGTCAAATGCATATATACAGGGACGAGCGTTATCTTTATTGAAGGGAGTAGAGAATTTCTGGTAACGTTCGTAGTTCAGGTCAGCCAGGTTCTGACTGATATCCATGAGGTCTTTAAGTTCATCCTTTGATTTTTGAGCCAGTTCGTTGTTGAGTGTTTCTGCCTCATCTAAAAACCGTGGTTGTGTGGCTTTATCAGTTGGCAGTTCGCTTTCATAGTCCAGTGATTTTGCCGGTGAAATAACAATTTTCATAAAATAATGTTGTCAGCGTTTAATATTTATTTTCTGATTTTGGAGAGTATAACCTGTTTTCTAAAAGAGTAATTCCATAAAATGTGGGATCAAATATAATCATTCTCCCATAGGTCCAATATTTCCCCGCAGTTCTCCTTTTTGATTATCAAATGTGCTGATATTGATATAAAGTTCACCTTTTTTCAATAGTGCTTTTTGGGCCGGTGAAAGTATAAATCGATTTTGTTTGCCCAGTAGCTTTCCGCCTGTTTTCTTATCGTTGAGGTCGGCTTTTAAGCGGTACAGCTGATTACCACCCTGACCACGAATGCTCACCATCAGGTAAGCCCCGGAGTAGTTAGTACTCAAATCTTCAAATTTACCTTGTACTGTTAAGGTGTCGCCATGCAGGGTAACGGTAGCGAGGCCTGATCCGGTGGTAGAAACGGGCGGTTTAAGTTTATAGCCTGCCAAAATTATCTTTTTGGATTGTTGAGCTTTAATATCCGTTGTATTACTCAACAGCCAAAATATTCCCAGCAACAGCGTAAACGTGAAAGTTAATGTCCTTTTCATAATTGCAGGTTTCTATAACGGTGTTTATCTAATTAACTCGTAATATGCCTGTTTTATTTTGTAGTTTAAATAGTTCATCAAAAATATGTACTATCCAAATTGTGCTGTAAGACTTGTTATATAAAATAATAAAGTGAACGGATTATATTTTGAAGCGAGATAATTGCTTGTGCTATGGCTAAGAAACCTACCATTTACGAAATTGCAAAAAAAGTTGGGGTAAGTACAGCTACTGTTTCCCGGGTACTTAATGATTCACCGCGGGTTTCAGACAAAACAAAGAAGCGTATTTTAAAAGCAATGCGTGAGATGAATTATGCTCCGCGCTTAACAGCTCGGAAGCTGGCCAGCAGCAAGGCGGAGCTTCTGGGGGTAGTGGTGCCATCATTTACAACGCCCTATTTTAATGAGGTACTTAAAGGGATTAAAGACGAGATCGGTCACACCGATTTGGATATGATGATTTACAATACCGGATCGGATACTCCTCAACAAGGCCTGAAAGAGTTTTTCGGACGAGGGATTGCCGATTCGCTGATTATTATTTCAATTGATATTCCCGAACGGATCCACAAGCAGCTGCAAGCTACTGAAGTAAAAACAGTACTGGTTAATGCCACACATCCCGAGCACAGCTATTTTCAGGTTGATGATTATCAGGGTGGATATATTGCTGCTGAGCATTTGGTGAGTCAGGGATATGAATCAATCGGTATTATTTCGGCAGCAGAAAAATCAGCTATGACGAAAGAGCGTACCCGAGGATTTCAGGACTATCTAAGTGAACAGGGGCTTGAGGTAAAAGAGGAGTACTTTGTTCGGGGGTCTATAAGTAAGCATGCCGGATTTTCAGAAGAATCTGGTTTTGAGGCTATCCACAAATTCGATAAGCAAGGAGCATTTCCGGAAGCTATTTTCTGCTTGAATGATACCCTTGCTACGGGAGCAATGTACGCGCTGTCACGCTTGGGTATATCGGTGCCTGAGGATGTCGCTGTCATGGGATATGACAATATTAAGCTAAGTAAATACCTTGACTTGACAACCGTTGATCAAAAAATGTATACCATTGGTGTTAATGCTATAAAGCAGATGACCAAACTGATTGGTGCAGCTGACAGTCCCATTGTTCAAGAGGTTTCTGATCCGATTTTGGTCAAGCGAGGATCGACGGAAAAACACGCCTAATTGCTACCGGTGGTTTTGAAACCAATCGATAAGTTGCTCCGTAGTTTTGGTATTTAGAATACGCTCCTTTTCGAACTTGCCTTTGCGGGCGATGCGCACCCCGTAGGAAATGTAATCAATGCCTTTTTTACGGTGTGCGTCTGGGTTAATAGAAGACATCAGGTCTACTTCTTTGGCTTTGTTGCCATGACGCCAGTCCAAATCAAGTCGGCGGGGATTAGCATTGATTTCAATTGCCGTATTGTGTTCTGCGGCCAGCTCAATGAGTTCGTTCATATCTAAATCACTGCCGTCGCGCTGGAGTAAAAGGCGCCCGGTAGGATGCCCGACGATATCTGTATATGGGTTTTTGATGGCATTGCGAAAGCGTGTCATCATTTTATCGCGCGACATATCCAGTCCGTTATGTACGCTGGCGATAACAAAATCGAATCCTTCAAGAACCTCGTCTTCATAATCTAAGCTTCCGTCGCTCAGAATATCTGATTCGATTCCCTTAAATATTTTGAAGTTAATGCCGTTATCATCGAACTCTTTATTAAGCTCATCAATCTCTTTCCACTGCTGTTTGATTTCATCAATCGACAGCCCGCCGGCATACGCAGCGGTTTGAGAGTGATCACTCATTCCTAAATACTCATAGCCGCGATCGATACAGGCTTGGGCCATCTCCCTTATAGAAAATTTACCATCGCTGTATGTGCTATGGGCATGAAGGACTCCTCGGATATCATCTTCAGTTACCAAATTCAGGGACTCATGGGATTCATAGAACTCGATCTCCCCGCGGTCTTCGCGCAGCTCCGGAGGTACAAAATGAAGGTCCAACTCTTCATAAATATCCGTTTCGGAATTGTAATCTATAGGCTGATCGAAATCGGTATCCCCATTGTCGTCAAGCTGGAATAGCCCGTATTCATTGAGTGAAAGTCCTCGTTCTCTTGCGCGTTGACGCAGTACCACGTTATGTTCTTTGCTGCCTGTGAAATACATGAGAGCGGCGGGAAACTGTTCGGGTTTTACGATACGAAGGTCGACCTGTCTCCCGTTCCCGGTTCGGATAGAGCTTTTTGTTTCTCCGCGACCCAGCACTTCGACAACCAATTCGTGATTCACAAAGGCATCGAAAAGATTTGAGATATGCTTTTCGTTGGCTCCAATGAGAATGTCCACATCGCCAATGGTTTCCTTAGATCGACGGAGTGAGCCTGCAATTTCAATGTCCTCAACGCCTTTCTGATCTTTGAGAAAGTCGTACATGGGCTCTGCAATTTCGGTGGCTTCGTCAAGACGGCAGCGTTCGTCAAACTGTTCCATCCATTCAATAGATTTCAGAATTTTCTGCGCCGATTTTTCTCCCAGTCCGTCGAGAGAAGCTACCCGGCCATCTTTACAAGCTTCTTTTAGTTCTTCAAGTTCTGATATTCCCAGTTGGTCATGAATTTTTGCAATATTCTTAGGTCCTAAGCCCGAAATGTCTAACCATTTGATAATGCCCTCGGGAATACGTTCGCGCAGGCTGTCCAGCACTTCAATAGTCCCTGTTTGGGCGTATGATTTGATGTCTTCTGCAATTGAGTTGCCGATGCCTTTGATATCAGTCAGCGAATCATTCTCAATATAGTTGCTAATATCCTCATTTAACGATTCTATCGTTTGCGCGGCGCGGTCAAAAGCTATAGCACGAAATCTGTTTTCGCCGGCAAGTTGCATCAGTTGATAAATTTCACGCAGACGATCAGCAATTTCATCATTTGTTACAGACATAAAAAGCGGGTAGTTTTGTTCTTAATTTTCTGATAGATAAAGGTAACAAATAGCACTCTTTTTTAGCAGCGCTATAATGGATTAATTACTTCCTTTTGGCTTTGAAATTTTTTATACATTCCACAAAACAAATTCACTCTTTATTATGACGCAAAAAAGGATCACCTATATCGTAATCATTCCTCTTCTTGTTATGTTGATGACCGGTTGCTCGGCAGGGGATGACCAATCTCGGAAAGTGCAGAAAAAAGCAATTAACACCATTTTGGATGATTGGCACTTGGCCGCCTCGGAAGCTAATTTTGAGCGCTATTTTATGCATTTTGCAAGTGACAACTCCATTTTTATGGGCACAGATGCTACCGAACGATGGACCGTTGCTGAATTCAAACCTTGGGCTAAGCCTTATTTTGATGAAGGTAAGGCCTGGGATTTTACTCCCGTTGAACGACACGTTTATCTATCTGATAACGGACAAACGGCTTGGTTTGATGAGTCGCTGAACACGCCTAACTTGGGGCCGGCGCGTGGATCCGGGGTGCTCGTTAAAAAGGCAGAATCCTGGAAAATTGCTCATTATAACTTGTCGATTTCTATCCCCAATGCCATTGTAGATACCGTTGTAAAGCAGGTTGATGAGGCGTTAAGCGAATAACAGAAGACGTTTTTAGAATCGATGAATACGCTCCATTCTATGCATTGCTAACTATTGATCACCAACAAATATTATGAAATTAATCTCTCGCACACTTTTATGTTTGTTATTTCTTATAACGCTTAGTACTTCGGTACAAGCGCAAAATGAGATCCAATCGCCATCCGAATTTTTAGGTTATGAGTTAGGTAGCCAGTGGACCCCCCATTATAAGGTAATGGATTACTTTTGGTATGTCGCTGAAACATCAAATATGGTAAAAGCCAAGGAATATGGAGAATCCTATGAAGGACGGGAGTTAATGCTGGCATATGTATCAGATGAAGAAAATATTGCTCGTCTGAAAGAGATAAGAACTAATAATTTAAAGCGGACGGGACTAATAGAGGGTGACCCTTCCACAGACTCTACAGCAATCGTTTGGCTCAGCTATAATGTGCATGGTAATGAAACATCCAGTAGTGAGGCGGCCATGAAAACAATTTATGAGCTAACACGTCTCGATAACCAGAAGACCAAATCGTGGTTGCGAAATACCGTTGTGATTATGGATCCGATGTTGAATCCGGACGGGAGGCAACGATATGTGAGTTGGTTCAGGCAGATGGTAGGTGAAGATTTTAATGCCCACGTGGAAGCTCGCGAGCATCACGAGCCGTGGCCGGGCGGACGTACTAATCATTATTATTTTGATCTGAATCGTGACTGGGCTTGGCTCACGCAGAAGGAGAGTCGTCAGCGTGTGGACGAATATCAAAAGTGGATGCCGCATATTCACGTTGATTTCCACGAACAGGATTATAATTCGCCCTATTACTTTGCCCCTGCTGCTAAGCCCTTTCATAAGGCCATTACGGACTGGCAGACTGAGTTTCAGTACACGATCGGCGAAAATAATGCCAAGTATTTTGATAAAAATAACTGGCTCTATTTTACCCGCGAAGTATTTGATCTTTTCTATCCCAGTTATGGAGATACTTATCCAACTTTTAACGGGGCCATTGGCATGACCTACGAGCAGGCCGGCCACAGTATGGCGGGGCTGGGCATTGTCCAGGCTGAAGGGGATACACTAACCCTTGACGATCGATTGACTCACCATTTTACAACCGGACTTTCGACCATAGAGGTTAGCTCAAAAAATGCAGAGAAACTGGTAAGAGAGTTTTCGGATTACTATCAGACAGCCCGGAATAATCCCCGTGGAGAGTACAAGACATTTGTAGTTAAAGGTGATAATAATCCCGATAAATTGGAGGCCCTCTTTGGCTTGTTAGACAAGCACCGGATTGATTACGGGAAAGCGACCCGTGAGCAAACGTTGGGCGGGTATAACTACCAAACCGGCGAAACAGAACGTATCCGGGTCACTGAAGACGATTATTTGGTGAGTGTTCATCAACCAAAGGGGGTAATGGCTCGTATATTGTTTGAACCTCGTCCCGATCTGGCTGATTCAGTGACCTATGATATTACGGCATGGGAGCAGCATTATGCTTATGGAATTGAAGGATATGCCCTGAAGAAACAACTGGAGGTAGAAAAGGTTGATTACTCAAAAGAAGAAATGGAAAGCAGTTTTGGGGAATCCCCTTATGCATATTTAGCTCGCTGGCAGGATTTAACGGATGTTCGAATGTTGTCTGATTTATTGAATAACAATATAAAAGTGCGTTATGCCAGCGAAGAATTTAAAATTGATGATCGCATGTATGATCGGGGAACGTTGATCATTGCACGAGCTGATAATAAAAGTATGGGCGAACGGTTTGACCAAGTAGTACAACGGCTTGCTGCCAAGCATAGTCAACAAATTCAGACCGCTGAAACCGGATTTGTACAGTCGGGACCTGATTTTGGATCATCTTCGGTCCTCTACCTCAAAAAGCCACGAGTAGCTTTACTGGCCGGTGAGGGGACAAGCTCAAACAGGGTGGGAGAAGTCTGGCACTATTTTGACCGGCAAATTACTTATCCCATCACGCTGCTTGATACCAGCTATTTTGATGATGTTAATCTCAATAATTATGATGTGCTGATTTTGCCATCTGCAATTGATGATGATAAGTTGAGCGACGAGCGATTTCAGGAAGTTCGAAAATGGGTAGAAGCGGGCGGTAAGCTCATTGCGTTAAAAGAGGCTAACAATATGCTGGTCGGCAAGGATGGGTTTGATCTTCAGTGGAAGGAGAATAACGAGGATTCTACTGCTGAAACATCCTCGAATGCTAAATTAGATCGTTATGGAGAACAGCAGCGCGAATATATCACCGGCAGTAATACCGGATCTGTTTTTGAGATATCGATGGATACGAGCCACCCCCTTGCTTTTGGGTATGAAGATAGCTACTTCTCCCTAAAACTTGACGCTGATGCCTACGGCTATCTGGATGACGGATGGAATGTAGGGGTTGCCAAAGAAGATGCTCATATGAGTGGGTTTGTAGGATATAAGGCAGAAGAAGAGCTCGAAAACACCCTAACATTTGGAGTGCAGAATATGGGGCAGGGTTCGGTGGTTTATATGGTTGATAATCCGCTGTTTCGTGCTTTTTGGTACAACGGGAAACTGTTGTTTGGCAATGCTGTATTTATGGTAGGGCAATAGATAGTGAGGCTATCCAATGGCTTGTAAAGAAATATTTTCGTGAAATCTGATGGATTTTGCTCAGGTTGATCAGAGGATGTTGGGTAGCCCCAATCTTATTTGGAAAACTCAGTTAGTGTGAGTCAAAATATTCAAGGTTCTGATTTAAAGAGGGATCGCTATCATTTTCTATTTATTCCATCCCTGTACACCTTCCAGAAGTGCATCGTCTAAATCATGGTTAGGATCGTCATGATGAAGTACTGCTATGTCACCGGTTGACTCCATTACTACGGCCTGTACCTGGGTCATCTTTGTTACATTTGCTTCCCGAAGCTTAGCTCGTAAATCGGAGTGTGTTACTTTCGCTCTTTTTAAGTTCTCTTCAATAATTTCCGTGTTTTTCATTAGTAGCAATGGTTCATTATCAACCAATTTGCGCATTATTGCAGAATTGCCTCGGAAATAAGCTACAAGCATCTGGATTCCGAAAAGTGATCCCATCGCAACCGCGGCATGTACTAAAGATGGAGGCCTGAATAAAATAGTACTGGCCAGGACAGAACCAATAGCGACCGTGATAGCAAAGTCAAAACTCGACATTTTGGAAAAAGAACGAAGGCCGGATATGCGGGTGAATACAATTAAAACAATATAAATACCAATTGTTGATATAAGCGCCATAAAAACGGTCTGCCAAGAGGTAAAAATCCAAGAACTATCCATAATAAACTCTATTTGTATTTTTAAACAAGTCTGATGAAGGTTGTGAAGAGAAAGAAACTAATTCTGAACTTATATCATAGTATCAGTACATATTCGATTAATCTAAAATTATCCACGCAACCCTGTATTTACTCATAAATAGCATGCTCCTGAGATAGAATAAATATTTCTGATAAGGTTGTAGGATCTTTGATGTGATTTCTATACAAGAATCCTGTTCAACGTGATTGTTTTATGTTAAGAGTGGTGTTCGAGGATACGCACCTGAGCCTATTAATTTTTCAAACTTATTTTGAAGATACGAGCTAGGGCTCTTATCTTTGGACTGAATAAAAATCACCCAAGGTTGGGGGTGCTTGCAACAGCAGGCTGAGATCATACCCTGAGAACCTGAACCGGATAACACTGGCGTAGGGAAACCAAGGCAGCGTAAATAATCATTCCGCTGCTGGATTGATCAGCATTTCTTGCAAGTTCATCTCCCGCTCTTATGAACCTAATAAGACGGAGGAACTTATGTTTTCCAAACTACTTAAAAGCACAATATTCCTGTGCTTAATATTTATTAGCAGCACATCTCTTTTTGCCCAAACAATAACGGGTAAGGTACTCAACGAGGAAACGGAACAACCCATTGTTGGGGCAAATGTTTACGTGGTAGACTCTAATGATGGAGCAGTAACGAACGAAAGTGGAACGTTTAGGATCGATATTCCCGAGGATGCCGAGACATTGAGAGTCAGTTATGTAGGCTACAAAACGAGGGAGGTCTCGGTAAAAGATAATCTTACGATTTACCTAAGTCCGTCGCTAAGTCTGGAAGAGATTATTATACAGGGCGTACGGGCTGAATCGGATGACCCTGTGGCCCAAAGTATTGTTGAAAAGGAAGAGCTCGAGGAGGTATATAATGGAGAGCAGCCCACATATTACCTGGAGGATTTGACACCGGCTATATTTTCATACTCGGAGTCTGGTACTAAGTTGGCCAATTACGGTAGTATGCGTTTGCGGGGCATCAGCCAGGAACGCATTAATATTACCTTAAATGGTGTTCCGCTCAACGACATGATCGATCACGGGGTATTCTTTTCTAATTTTACCGACATCAGCAATAGTTTTGAGTCGGTGCAGGTACAGCGCGGCGTTGGCACCAGTAGCAATGGCGTTGCCTCCTATGCCGGATCTATCAATTTTGAGTCGATTAATATCGAGGGACGCGAGCAGGGTGGACAGTTGGAAGTTGGGCTGGGATCCTACGATAGTTACCGCGTAAATACCAGCATGTCTTCTGGCATGATTGACGATAAATGGTCGTTATATGGCAGCTTTAGCAAAATTATGTCAGACGGCTACCGGTATAACACTGAAACGAATTCACACTCATTTTTCTTTTCCGGTGGCTATTTTGGTGAAAATGATATGATCAAGATCAATGCGTTTGATGCGGGATCCAAAAATGGGCTGGGCTATATGGCCGTGGCTGAGAGTGATCTGGAAGAGGATCCCCGAACGAATTATTTGAACGAAAACGACGACGATGATTTTGGGCAGCGGTTGGTACAGCTGCAGCATACTCATATTTTTAGTGATAAATTTTCGACAACGGCGTCACTGTACTACGGCGGATCGGGAGGCGACTATTTTTATACCTATTCTGATACGGACTCTACGCTGGAGCAAATTAACTATCCCCTTTACAATGATCGTTACGGATTAATGATCAACGGGTTTTGGGATTCTGGGAACTGGGAGGTTAGCTCCGGTATTCACGGCTACCTTTTTTATCGGATAAATGAAGAGTCATTTGCCCCTGATTTTGATAATCCTTACTACTTCGAGAAATCAGACAAGAACGAGTTCAGCTGGTTTGCGAATGTAGAATGGTCGAAGAGCGACTGGAAGGTATTCGCCGATCTGCAAATCCGAACTCAGCAGCTATCAATTAATCCGGATTACAGTTTTATCGGTATTTCACCGGAGGGGCCAATTGAGAAGAGTTGGACGTTTATCAATCCCAAGATAGGATTCAGTTATTCAGTTACCGAAAATACCACTGCCTATGCCTCTGCCGGAAGGATGGGCAGAGAACCTACTCGTATTGATATTCTTGGCGGATTCCGGTTGGGACCCCCAAATTACAGTCAGGCCCGTGCCGATAATTTTGACCCGGAACATGTGGATGATTACGAGGCAGGACTCAAACTGAATTATCAGGATCTGGCCTTTAAGGCGAACTATTTTTATATGGATTTCCAGGATGAAATTGCGCCCATCGGTGAAGTGATTGCTTTTGGAGTACAGAAGCGTCGGAATATCCCCGATAGTTACCGTACAGGATTAGAGTTGCAATGGAATTATCTGCCCGTAGACTTTTTGACGTTTAAAGGTAACATGACATATATGCAAAGTAAGATAGATTCATTTACTACGGGAGCGGGAAATACGTTTACAGATAAAACACCGATTTTGAGTCCGGAATGGATCGTTAATGGAAAGCTAAAGGTTTTTCCGATCGATCACTTGACTATTGGTCTGTCTGGTAAATTTGTTAGCGAATCATTTTTAGAACTTACCAATAATCCTGAAATGACCTTGCCCTCTTATACGGTTTTTAATGCCTCTCTGGGCTATGAGTTAAATAAACTCTCATTCCATTTAGAGGTTAAAAATCTGGAAGATGAAATTTATTACACGAGTGGAGCGCCCGTTGATACCAACTTTGATGGTGTCCCTGACGAGCCAGGGTATTTTGTCAATGCGGATCGTCACTTTTTCTTTTCGGTGAAATACGAATTATAAAAGAGGCGCAATATCATGCTGCAGCTTTCGTTTAATTTCTAGATAGTTATGTTTAGATGATTAGTTTGGAAAGGCGGGTCGGCAGGCCCGCCTTTTTATTTTGCGTTATTAGGTCAGCTTTCCTGTTTTGTTTCGGTGAAGAAGGTTAAGTCCTCCTCTTTTTGTGTACGCATTGTTGATGTAGCTCCTGCGTCACTGTCGATGACTTGAATAAATATTGCACCGGTGATAATAAAGGCCGCGGAAATGATTTCCATCAGGCTGGGATTTTCACCGATACTAAACCAAGCTATTACCAAGGCTGCAATAGGTACCATATTCCCATAGAGCACTACCTGGGTTGGTCCCAGTATTTTTAGTGCTCGTACCTTTACCCATTGACCTATCCCTACTCCGATAGCTCCACCGGCTAAAATGGCGATCCATGTCCAAAAGCCTAACGACAGCCAACTTACTTCAATTAAATCCGGGGTGGCAATTAAAATGTATAATGATCCCCCAATAGCAGTACGAAGAGCTACGATAGAAACAGACCCGTATTCGCGTGCCAAGGGCTTAATAGCATGCAGCTCAATAACAGTGAGAGCTAATGCCACTATAAGAATGAGGTCGCCCAACCAATAGCCTTGTTCGGGTTGCAGTCCATCCCAAGCCAAAATAACAGTACCTATTACGGCAAGCAGGACTCCGGCATATCCGAATATTCCCATTTGTTCGGTGCGGAACAGGTATCCGATACCCGTACTGATAGCTGGTCCGAGAGCCAACCAGAGCGAAGCACGTGCTCCATGGGTTAGTCCTAATCCTTCAATTCCGAGCCATGGGGCTAGTGTAGCACCGATTACAGAGACAAATAGCAGTCGGGGCCAGTCATCCCTTTGAATTTTCGGTAAAAAAGGAACCGCAGATGAAGTATTACTGCATTCGGTTCGGTATTGCAGGTACATCACCAAAAACATAGCAATGCCTCCCATCGCAAAGCGCGAAACACTGAATGCAATGGGAGACATTTCGGTAAGAGCAATTTCGGCTAATATAAAATTAGCGCCCCAGAAAAAAACGAATAATACAAGTAGACCGTGATGGGGTAAGGCTTCCCCGCTTACCGATGATTTAAGAGGATTAAGTTTCGAAATAATGTGCTTTATATATTAATTGTAAAGGGCACTTTGGTCGTATCCCAGCGTAATACCACGGTTGCTGATTCATTTGAGACATCCTCAAAATAGAATAGCAGACGCTCCATAAAGTCTGCTTCTTGAGGTTCTACCGTAAATCGGAATACGTCTTTAGATTTATCGTACTGAGTACCCCATGAAAGCTTTGAGTTAATAATGATGGTCCATTCGTCCTTTCCTGGGATAGTATAGAGTGAATAGGTGCCAGCTTCCAGTTCGTTTCCTTCAATTGTTACGTTATCAGAAACAACTAAAGCCGTTGATTCATTAGCTCCTGTTCGCCAAACTTCGCCGTAGGGGACCAAATTACCAAAGATGGTTCGGTCATTGACAGCAGGACGCCCATATGTAATAGTAATATCCGTAGTGCCAATAGTTTGGCTCACCGTGGCATTAGGACTTACCCGAGGTTCATCATTAGCGCGCTCTTGTGCAATTGTAGTTGTAGCTATAAATAAGCTCATGAACGCAATAAGCGAAATCTTGTAAAAGGTTGATACAATAGTTTTCATAATAAAGATGATTGGTTTAGGATTGTTGGTACACAGGTTTTTAACTTAAAATGTAATGCGATCGTTTAATTTTAATGTTCTGAAATTGTTCGTAAATAACCTATTCCAGTTTGAGAGAGTAGTTTGGTGATTGAAATTTAAACATTAGTATTTTCTAATAAGAAATTTAATCCTTATATATACGATAATAGGTTTTGGTGATTTAACAAACTGACATTAGGGGTATATAATAGATGGAGGAAAAACCAGGCACTCGTTTTTCTGACGATATAGAACAGCTTTTTAGCAGCGGAACGGTCATTTTATTTACGTGTGCGGTTACATCGGATTTTCCCATTCTTTCTGTTAGTCAGAATTCCGAAAATATTTTGGGATTCAAGCCTTCTTATTTTGTTGAAAACAAGAACGGCTGGTCGAATCGCATTCACCCGGAGGATAAAGAAGATGTTTTTAGACAGTTCACCAGAGTGATTAAAGAGGATGGTGGAGCTATTAACGAGTATCGCTTCAAGACGAAAGGGGGAGAATATATTTGGCTTCGGGATGAAATAAAAGTTATTGAAAATGAGGATGGAGATCGGCTTATTTATGGCTCTTCTATAGATATTACCGAACGAAAGAAAGCAGAGATAGCCCTAAAAGAAAATAAAACGGAAGAGCTGAAGCAGGAGATTACTCGGAGAACAAAGGCAGAAGAAAAGTTGCAGAAACGCCTTGAATATGAAAAAGTGATTTCTCAAAGCTCAAAATTACTGTTGGAGAGTAATTCGTCAGAGGCGCTCGAAAAGAGTTTGGATCTGCTTCAGGATGTAACTGATGCTGATCGTGTGTTTCTGTATAAGAATAAAGAAATTGAAGATGAGCTCTATTTGGATCCGGTATTGGAGGTAACCAAAGACGGAGTTGAGCCCATCATCGAAAACCTCGATCGAACGTTTAAATATTCTGATGTTCCCTGGTTGCATGAAAAGTTGTCATCCCTTCAAAAGGTCCATGCACAGATCGATGAGTTGCCGGATCCCGAACAATCTATTTTACAGGACCAAGAGGTAGAATCAATTTTGGTTATTCCCTTTTCCATTGAAGGCGAGTGGAAGGGATATATTGGGGCGGCAGATACGCAAAAGAAGCGTACTTGGGATGAGGAAGAAATTTCGCTGTTGAAAACCGTTTCTCGAATTATAGCTGCTTTTGAGAAACGGAAAGCTATTGAAGGATCGCTTGTTAAGCAGCGAAACTACACTAATACGATTTTAGACAGCTTGCCAAGTATCTACCTGTTGATGGATGAGGATTTCCATTTTATTGAGTGGAATAGTTATGCCGAGCGCTACACCGGTTATTCAGGTGATGAGTTAAAAACAAAAACAGCTTTTGATATTATTAAGCCTGAACACCATGAGTTGCTGAAAGAAGCGATAGAGCGGGTTAGACGAAAAAAAGGAAAGGGCACAGAGTTAGATCTGTTAACAAAATCGGGGGAAACCGCTCCCTTTTTCTGGCGGGGGTATTTCATTGAAATCGATAATGAACAGTATTTTTTGTGTGTTGGGATTGATATTACGGAGCAAAAAAGGACGGAAAAGGAGCTGCGGCATGAGAAACGATTTAACGAGGCTTTGTTAGAAAGTTTGCCCGGTGTTTTCTACATGTTTGATGAGGATGGAAATTATCACCGATGGAATCAGAACCTGCTTGACGAAACAGGCTATACGGCAGAAGATATGCAGCAGATTTCGCCGGAGGTATTTTTTGGAGAGGAAGAATTGGATGCTGCACGCCGAGAGATCGGTAAAGTTTTCGAAGTTGGGCAGGCAGAGATAGAATCGAAGCTCAAAACAAAAGATGGACAGGAGATACCTTATTATTTCACGGGTAAGCTATTTAAACAAGATGGAAACAATTATTTGCTCGGCGTTGGTCATGACATGTCGGAGCAGGTAAAAGCCAGAGAAAAATTACGCCGGAGTGAGAAACTTTTCCGCGATCTGTTTTTGAATGCGCCGGCGGGTATTGTAATGGTGGATCCTGATAACAAGGTGGTGAATATTAATAAGAGCTTTGAAGATATGTTTGGATTTGCCGAGGAAGAGCTCAAGGGTAAAGATGTTGATGAGTTTATTGTTCCGAAAGAAGAACGTGAACAGATTCCCCGAATGCCATTGAAAGAATATGCTTCCGACAGTTTTAACAGGGAAGCCAAGCGTCTGACCAAAGATGGAGAACCGATCGACGTGATTATGGCAGCTATTCCTGTTTATATTGATGGTGATCCTATAGCGGGGTTTGGAATGTATATTGATATTACGGAAGAGAAGAAGTATGAACAGGAGATAACCAGCTCACTTAAAGAAAAAAAGGTGATGCTGAAGGAAATTCACCACCGGGTAAAGAATAACCTGGCTATTGTTTCGGGATTACTTCAGCTACAGATGTATGAAACTGACAATCCCCTCTTGCGTGATACGCTGGAGGAAAGTGAGCGCCGTATTCAAACGATGGCGCTTATCCATGAGCAGCTCTACAATTCCGAAAGCCTGGGTAATATATCTTGTGATCAATATATCGGGGATTTGGTAGAAACGATTCGAAATACCATTGGTTCTTCCCAAGATGTCAATGTAAGGACTGATATCGAAAGCATTGAGTTGGATATTGAGCGGGCGGTGCCCTTTGCACTTTTGGTGAATGAAGTGGTCACCAACTCATTTAAACATGCCTTTGATGGTCAAAGTGACAGTACAAACACGATAGCGATCCGTATAACGGAAGATAGTGGACAGGTGCATGCCCGGTTACGTGATAATGGCAAAGGGTTGCCAGATGATTTGCAGCCCGAAATGAGTGATACACTGGGTATGAACCTTATCGACAACTTTGCTCAGCAGTTAGAAGCAGATTGGGAGATAGGTAGTGATAATGGCACCTATGTCCAGTTACGGTTCAGCAAAAATGGAGAAGCGTAAAGGACCTGTGTATCCTTCCTTGTCAGATGTATCGCGGCTGATTTTTGGTATTAGTCTTTCACCTTATCTTTAAGCAAGTGTGGAAAGTCCTTTCGGAACTTTTTGAGCTTGGGAGCGATGACTACCTGGCAATATCCCGCATTGGGATTATTTTCGTAATAGTTCTGATGATAGTTCTCGGCTACCGAATAATTTGAAAGAGGCTCTATTTCAGTAACAATAGGATCTTCCCAGAGGTCAGACTTGTCGGTCTTTTTAAGCGATTTTTCAGCAATTTCTTTCTGTTCTTCATTATGATAAAAAATAGCTGATCGATATTGGGGGCCTACATCAGCACCTTGTCGGTTCTTGGTGGTTGGATTGTGCGTGTGCCAAAAGACTTCAAGAAGCTGTTCGTAAGATATAATGGAGGGATCGAAAGTAATGCGTGCCACTTCGGCGTGTCCGGTTTGCCCCGAAGATACCTGGCGGTAGGTGGGATTCGGGAGCTCCCCGCCTGCATACCCGGCGACGGCTGATTTTACACCCTTGACCTCCTCAAAAACAGCTTCGACGCACCAGAAACAGCCGGCTCCGAAGGTAGCTTCTTCCATTGTTGTTGAGCTCATGGTTTCAGTATTCTTATTGGTTTGAGCCTGTACCACAGCCGATGAACATATTACCAAAGCAATAGCTGTAAACAGTAAGGCCGTAATTCTATTAGGTTCCATATTATATGTAATTATAAGTCGTCCGTCTTGGTTACATCCAGTAACACAAAAGCTGGCCCTACCGTTTATAAAAGAGAAGTAAATGTAAGGGGATCTATTTACGTATCTCTTCGTATGCTTCTATAAACTCATCCGGCGTATGTTTACCTATGATGGTTGCGATAGGCTCCAGGGGCAAATCAGTAACCATGTTGAAGCGAAGGCAAGAACGACCCATATCCATTTTTTTACCGGCCTTTTCAAACTCTTCTTCTAACCATTCTTGGAGTTCCTCATCCTGATATACCGACATCAGGTAAAGTGAGTTGTGATTCTCTTGTGCGGCTAAACCTATATAGTTGAGCGGCTGATTGTTATAGGTGTCCGGGTATTTTTCAAGTGGAATTTCATAGCTGATCATTCCCCAATTAATGGTTTCTTCATAGCCCTCGGGAATATTATCCAGAATCAGTTCCCGAATTTGTTCTATCGGTTCTCTGCGATACTCGGGAAGTTCTTCAATGTATTCTTCTACAGTTTGAGCCATACTCTTTGCCATGACAGAAATTCGTTGGTTAATTTTTGAAAATTAGATCATACCGAGAAAAATGAGCGCAGTAAATTACTATAGTAAAAAAAATAGTATTGTTCGTGCGATCATATTCATAACCGGATTTCTATCTCGTAGAAACCCATTCATGTTGCACACAATATAAGTGCTATAAATGCCAATTTCCGCCCTAAACTGTTCTTGTTAATTTGTCCAATATTTAAACGATTTTACGTTGAAAATCCTTGTAGTTGTATATTGTAAAACACTATTAATTAAATTATCAATGAGCCAAGAATATTATTATGGAATATAGATTTTTAGGACGATCAGGACTTAAAGTTTCCGCGCTATCATTTGGATCATGGGTTACTTTCGGTGATCAGATTGACGAAGACGCAGCTTACGAGTCGATGAAAGAAGCCTATGACGCGGGAGTCAACTTTTTTGATAATGCTGAAGTCTATGCTGAAGGACGGTCAGAAATTATGATGGGTAATATTATTCAAAAAGCAGGATGGAAGCGTACAGATTTGGTACTGTCCACGAAAATATTTTGGGGCGGAGAAGGTCCCAACGATCAGGGACTTTCTTTTAAACATATCAAAGAGGGTACCGAAGCCGCATTAGAACGCCTCCAAACTGATTATGTGGATCTTATTTTTTGCCATCGGCCGGACAAGCATACTCCTATTGAGGAAACGGTCCGGGGCATGCATCAGATGATACAAGAAGGGAAGGCCTTATATTGGGGAACCAGTGAATGGTCGGCTCGTCAAATCCGTCAGGCATATGATTTTGCACGCCAAGAGCATCTTCGCCCACCGTTGATGGATCAGCCCCAGTATAATATGTTTCGGCGCGACAAGGTGGAAAAGGAATTTGCTCCGCTGTATGATGAGATCGGTCTGGGTACTACTATCTGGAGTCCGCTGGCCAGCGGGTTATTAACGGGCAAATATAACGATGGGGTGCCTGAAGGAAGCCGGTTGTCGCTCGATAAATACGACTGGCTGCGTGAAAAACTTCTCGAAACCGAAAGTGGTCGTCAAAAGCTAAATAAAGTGAAGGAGTTGGCTGAAGTAGCAGAAGGAGCTGGAATTCCCATGCCGCAGTTCGCACTGGCTTGGTGCTTAAAAAATGAGGACGTAAGCACCGTGATTACCGGGGCCTCAAAGCCAGAGCAGGTAAAGCAAAATATGAAAGCTATTGATGTAGTAGATCAGATGACACCGGATATTATGGAGCGAATTGAAGAGATCCTTGATAATAAACCGGAGCCCGAACCTGATTTTAGGAACAACTAAAGATTAGTTTCTATTGATTTCTAATTTCATGCCCGGGGATAACACTCCGGGCGTTATTTTTTAAAAATGATATCCCAGATTAAGCTTTACGGCATAGCCGCTGGTAAGATTTGGAGTTGACAGAGCCACCTCAATGGGGCCTACAATTGAAGTGGCACCAACAGCAAGGGAATATCCGGTTTCCAGCCGTTCTTGATCCAGATTAAATGTCCATTGTTCGGCAAGATGTGCAAGGTTCATACCCCCGCTGATATAGATTTTTTTATTTATCCTGAACTGAAGGTTTGAACGGAGGCCTTTGATATTTGCAGCACGAAGCTGTTGCGCAGGATGCCCCATAAAAGGTAGCTGTTTGAGGTCAAAAACCGGGTTTTGAGACAGGCCTCCTAAATAATAATAGTAATGCAGAGGCAACTCTGAGGTAGAAGAATATCCGGCAAAAAGTTCGTTGGAAATATTTACTCCGTCAAAAAGCTTAATGGTAGAGAACCACCTGCCGGAAGTCTGAAAAAAGGTTGACGAGCTTCCCCATCCGGGCTCTGAAATTTCGGTTTTTAAACTGAGATCTTGTCCTTTCGTCGGGAAATAGGGGCGATTCAGCGTATTGAAATCAACACTCAAAAAGGGTTTGAGTAAAAATGTAGTATTGCCGAATACAAGCGTATTTCCAATGGCTTCATTTAAGTTATAGAGCTCCGTTTCGAAGCCAACTTCAAAATCGACTTGTTGCCAGAACCGCATGGTGAATGAGGGTTGAAATGACAGCTTTTCCACATCAATGCTTGATAAAGCCTGGTTTTGGTCGTAATAATTGATGGGAGAGCGCTGGAGGTTAAACCTTGTTTTCATGTGAGTAAGTGGAACAAGGCTGGTTGGAATGCTGTAATCTGCGGTAAGCTCCAATATCTCACCGGCTCTCAGCTGCATGGTTAACCGATCGTTCAAAAAGATATTGTCTGTAAATGAGGCACCGAATAATAGCGCCGCTTTATATTGGCTGTCGTATCGCATGCTAAAACCGGCATATTCCTGTTCTTTGTGTTGGAATTCCATGACTAGATGACTGCCCTTGTTATTCTGATCTTTTTGCAGGCGATATGATATTTGGCTGAAGAGCCCTGAGGCGTAGAGTTGGTTTATCTTTTGTTCGAGTTGTGAGAGGGTAAGTGTTTCCGGTGGTTGTATATCAAGCCCAAGAAATACTTGTCGCTGCTGTACTAATCCGGTTAGATTATTAAGTGAAATACTTGAGACAAGGATGGTATCCTGACGTGTTGATCGTATGGGTTTAAATTCGGAAGGTGCTGTTTGGTGTTTTGCCAGTGCTTTCTGGATTTTCGGGAGTGCTTTCCGGGTGGCCTGTTCTCCGCGGCGAATAATCTCATCTACCTTTTCATAGCTGAATGTAGAAAAGCCGCTGATATTCGGACGGATATAGATATCCGTTTTTTCTTTTTGGATAGTATCTGATTCCTGTTGATGAAATCCTACAGATTGGAAGAGTATATCAACAAATGTTTTAAGGCTGTCGACATTTTTAATGGGTTCTCCCACATCGGATGCAATAACGAAGTCGGCCCCCAAATTTTCTACATCTTCGACGGGTATATTTCGAGCAACACCTCCGTCAATATATGTTTCTCCGTCAATGCTAACCGGTTTAAAAATGCTGGGAATGGCAATGCTGGCTCGGACAACGTCGGGCAGATAGCCACTGGAAAAGCTTTTTGGTTTTCCCGTAGCCAAGTTGGTTGCCACCGCCGAGAATGGGATGGGGAGCTCTGTAAAATCTCTAGCATCATGAAAGGGAAGCATCAGCCGATAGAGCATCATTGAGATGTTTTGACCATCAATAAGGCCGGTCGGCAGCGAAAGCTTATTGTTATCGAAGGGAAACGTAACAAGATAGGTATCCTTTTTTAGGATACTGTTTGAGATTTGCTGTGGATTAATTTGATAACTGTCATTTAAAAGAATATTCCAGTTCGTAGTTCGAGCTATTTCCTCGATTTCTTGTGGGGAATAACCGATGGCATATAAAGAGCCTATTATTGATCCCATGCTGGTGCCACTGACCATATGGACCGGAATTCCTTCTTCTTCCAGTACTTTAAGCACGCCGATATGTGCAAATCCCTTGGCGCCTCCTCCACTTAAGGCAAGTCCCAGTTTTATTTCTTTTTGAGCCTTAGTGGTTGTGTTTTCCTGCCGGTCTTGTTGGGCAATTCCTAAAAAAGGTATGAACAAAAAGCATAGTAGAAGTACGGAGCTTCGTATGTAGAATTTTTGTAAGGTTAGACCTGCCATCCGTGTCGAATTTGATGAATTTTATTGGAATAAATATATAGTAATATAAAAAGATCAGCTGACGAGAGATATTAAATTACATTTATTTGGAGCGTTCTCTTCCAAGAATATTACATAGGATTTGAGGGATGGGTTGATCCTTAGAGAGTAGTTTTATTCGAGGGAAAAATTCAATTTTTGCTCATAAGCAAAACCACTTTGAAGGGGATCTGAAAGCTCTCTGAATGTTACCGGTACCGACTTTGATCCGGCCAGAACAACAAAATGCAAATGTGGGGTGGTCGAGAATCCGGTATTGCCGCTAAAGCCGATAACTTCCCCGGCGTAAACTTGTTCACCAACATCGACGAGGGCTCCCTTATGTCGCAGATGGGCATAGACGGCTATGGTTCCGTCATTATGGCAAACCATAATTTTATTGGCTTGTTGCAAATAATCCTCATTGTCGCCGCCCTTTTTATTATTAACACTTACAAATCCGACCGTTCCACCGCGAGCAGCACTGATCAGACTGTTTTCGGGCATCTTAAAATCGAAGGCATACTTTGAGTTTGGCATGTTGTGGGTAAAAGCCGAGTTATTTCCCTGTATAAGTATATGAGACTTTCCCTTGGGGTAGGGCAGTAAATATTTATAGCTTGAATCGTGAATTGCATTGGGATTACCAAGCGTGAGATGGTATCGCACCTGTCCTTTGAATTCGGAAGGAGAATCTAATGAATCGATGGGCAGTTGAATAAGCTTGTCTTTCCCTCCCTTTGGTACAAAGCGCTCAAACTTGGTATCCAGTGAATCGGGTTCAGCTTTTAAATAAACAGGGCAGGGGAGATTGTTTTGAGCCCATAGGGTGAACTCCTCGTTAGAGATATCGTCCCAAATAAAGACTGCCTGGGCATTGGAGTCCTGAACAGTACCCACTAATGGGAGAAGAAATAAAAGTAGGATAAGTGTACGCATATGACCATTTGATAATAGTTGGTTTCCCTACCCAGTTTAGACTATGTAACAGTATTTTGTATTACGAAGTTTAACCGTTAACTAAGTTTGCTGCCATCAGGGATATTTTTATCGGGCACTGCCAGTACTACGCCTTCATCGTCTCGGTAAAAGCCGGTAATGAGACATTCAGAAATAAAGGGTCCAATTTGTTTGGGAGGAAAATTTATGACGCCAATAACTTGTTTATCGATGAGATCGGTTGTTGAGTACAGGGATGTAATTTGGGCACTGCTCTTCTTGATCCCAATTTCTTTGCCGAAATGTATCCACAGCTTATAAGCAGGTTTGTTCGCTTCTGGAAATTCCTCGGCCTTGATGATCGTTCCGACTCGAAGGTCGACCTGTTCAAATTCTTCCCAACTAATTGTTGACATTAATTGACTATTGGTTTTGCCATTCGAATGATTCAGTTCGCGGAAACTGCATAACAACATCTAATAATTTATCAGGAGGTTTTCCTAACTTTCGTTGTTTCAGATTTAGCCAGGCTCCATCAACAATGATTTGGGCTGCTTGGTCACCGTTCTGCTTAAATATCTCGTGGAGAAAAGACCAACGCGAACCATCCTTACGCATCGTCAGCACTTTACAAGTAACTGTAATTTGTTCTGATAGCCCGATCTCTTTAAAAAACTTTGTTTCTTCCCTGAATAAGATAGGCCCAAGATTCATTTCGGCAATGTCTTTAATGGGTAGCCCAAAACTCTGGAACATAGCGATACGTGTTTGGGCAGCATAGTCATTATATACCGAATGCCGCATGTGACGATTGGGATCCATATCGGCCCAGATCACTTCGTATGTTTTGCTATAATCTTTTTTCTGCATAAGAAGGCTATTCGTTGTATATCAAGATAGATGAAAGTGATCTGATGATGTAGTGTTATTGCAAATAGAGTTTCGTTTTTACTGGTTGTATACACTATTGTAAAAGAAATTCTTTCGATAAGCGAGCAATATTTAAATGAGGGAGTTAACTATGTTAATAGTAGCCCTTGCCCAAAAAGGTAACATAGAGATATTAATGGGAGGGGAATTGAGTGGGCGGGATGGGGTATAGTTTAAATTGATTCACGTAATTTTCCGATCATTTTTTATCGGGGAGTTTATCAGGATTTAGGATCGAGAATATTCTTATGATTGTATTTTTCTTGAGGCTAAATGTCCAGATGCTGTGGAGTTCTCCCTTGATGTAGACTTTAAACCCAAGCCGATTGTTTACATGGGTGAACTCTATTTCGACATGCCCTTCATTTTTATCGGCGATGCTTACTAAGAATTTGCTTATTTTTTTAGCACTTATAATAGGTTTGGGAGCAGCCTCAGCCTTGCCGCCACCGTCAGAATATAAAACAGCATCATCGGTTAAAAGAGCTTGGAGCTTGTCAATATTCCTATCCTGCAGCGCTTGGAGAAATTGCTCAATAATGTATTGTTCTTCTTCTTTGGGTAGATCATCCGGAAGAGTATTACTTTGAATTCGTTGGCGGGCCCGTTGTGCCGCTTTCCGACAAGCTGCGGCGTTCTTATCGACCATCTCAGCAACTTCCTCAAAGGTATATCCGAAGATATCGTGGAGCAAGTAAATGGCCCGCTGATCAACCGGCAAGTTTTCAAGCAGGTGTAATAAGGCAATAGTTAGTTCATCGTGGAGCTCGATATTGCTATCAGGTTGGTTGTTGCTGACCCCTATTATTGGTTGTGGCAGCCATGGACCGTAATACTCTTCTCTCTGATTCTTTGCAGATCGAAGGCGATCAATACAGAGGCGACTAATAATGGTTTTGAGGTATCCCTCCGGGTTCTTAATATCATCGGTAGAAACGTTTGTCCATCTTAGATATCCATCTTGCACAATATCTTTTGCATCGTGTAGACTGCCCAGCATGCCATAAGCAATATTGGTAAGTTCAGATCGATAACTGTTAAAGATCTTAGTCTTATTATTCATGGTTTAAGGCTGTGAGTTACAAAGGCTGTCAGATGCTATTCCAAGAGGTCGGTTTATCAGGTTATAGTAATTTTCCAGGGCATTGAGCCAGGTTATCTCTACTATTTCTTTCTCATTATAATGGGTTTGCAGCTCTTCAAATACCACATCACCAACTTGTTTTTCAAGGGTAGCTTGTTCGACATATTGGAGCGCTGCTTTTTCGGATTTATCAAATACATCGCTGGATTGGTAATTCAACAGCTGCTCATATTTGCTGATATCAATATTCTCTTGGGCATCTGCTTTAGCAATGTCGATACAAAATGAACAGCCATTAAGTGTGGCCACAAAGCTTTTGATATAAAATATAAGTTCATCTGAAAGCGAAAGGTTATCCTCAATACTCATCAGTTTTTGCGAGAGAGAAAGCGTCTCGGGCATGCGAGCCTGAACAACCTTTACAGGTGTTATGACCTTGCCAAGCTTCTTTTTGGTGAACCAGTAAGCCAGCTTTTTTTTAATGCCGGTGGGATTATCAATGGGTTTGAGCCGGGGTTCATCTTTTGATGACAACTCGGTTATTTCGTCAGTAGTATCCATAATGCTACGTTTTAATTCAATGGTAACATTAATAGACGAAATGGAGAGCTTGAGTGTGACAATAATTCCCGAACTTTTTTTATGCGCTACTATTCCACTCTGATTTAAGAGTACGGTAAATGATGCGGTCTTTAAATTTGTCCTTCAATTGAATGGTTTCCTTTTGGCTCCCTTCTTGGGTGAACCCAAGGCGTTCCGGAATTGCTCTGCTCTTTTTATTATCGATGGCACAATAAATTTCAACGCGGTTCAGATCCAGCTTATTAAAAGCGTGGCGAACCACTTCGGAACAGCATTTTGTCATAATTCCCCGTCCCTGATAGGATTTGCCCAACCAATATCCCAGCGAGGTTTTCTGGTTTTGCCAATCTATTTTGTGGTGTCCAATGGTTCCTGCAATATTATTATCTACAAGGATGGCAGCCTGAAAGCTTTGATTTTCAACCCACTGTTTTTGGGTCTGTTTTATGAAATCAACAGTATCGTCTGGCTGTTGGACCGAATCAACCCAGGGAAGCCATTGAGCAAGGTATTCTCGATTCTGGTCTGTAAGCTGAAAGAGCTCCTGGGCGTGTCGCACTTCTAACTGTTCAAGACGTTTATGATCAGTTATCTGCCAATCGAACATGAAAATGGATGATAGTCTTGCTTAAAAGCCATTCGATAAACAGAATCATTTAGGAGTTAACCTTTATAAATCGACCGGAGTATTCCAGGCAGAGTAACAAGGTAATGCCATACCCAAGATGCATAATCAATCCTGCTGCTATATTGAGTACCGGAAACCAGGTATCCATATAAAATATGCCGAATGATTCGCCTCCGGCCATAGAAATTGCGGGGGATACTATAACAGCAGCAATAATTGATATCACAACACCATAGATAATGCCTTGTGCCAGCCAGTTAACCGGGAGTTTGTTATCCAGAAAGACAACCCATATTAAGGCTAATAAAATACCACCTATATAGTATGCTGCATTGCCCCATAGAATGTTGTAGGGGGCCTGTTCATGGATATGATTAAAAATTTCCTTTAGCATGTATCCTACATCAATAACAGGCAGGCCAATGCCGCTTGATAAAAATGATAGCATCGACATCATAAATGTAGCAATGAGCCCGCAAATAACTGTTTCCGAAAAAGAATAAGTGCGTTCCATAACAGGTGTACCCAACGTAATTAGTTTAAAAGTTTATTTATATATAGATACTATATTACACAGAAACAAATAAGAGCTGTTTTTGTAAAGAGATTCTTCCAGAATATTTATTCGTGAATAAATTTAGAGAGGTATAATAAACGATTATTAATTTTTATATCGGTATGGGATTGGTGTCAATTTAAAGGAGGTAACCGTACATGCAGAAACGATAAGGAAGACTATGTTACCTTGAAAGCAAGAGGGGGGGTAAAGTTTTGATGTTTACAATGAGAGTTCAAGCCAACCTTGCCTAAATAATAAAAGCCCGGAGCAGTACTCCGGGCTTTTCAGCGTTTAACAGATAATGTTATTTAATCACGGGCTAATCATCATTATCATCTTCGTCGTCCTCATCCTCATCATCATCGAAATCATCTTCGTCTACCTCAATTTCTTCAACGCCATCTTCGAATTCGGCTTCAAACTCCAACAGTTCGCCGTATTCACTCCAGTCGTACTGTGAAAGATCATAAACGGACCCGTCTTCTTGCTGCAGCCATCGGGTAGGATTGATACGGACTGATACAACTTGTTGTACGTTCTCTTCGGTGATTTCGAGAGGCGGTTCAAATTCCCGTTCAATTTCGATTTCAGCTTCGGCAAATACGTTAAACGATTGTGGGTCTCCATCGCTGGGAGTAAAAGAACCCGTAATCACCATACTGGCTTCATCCGGCCATTCGGGAAATACCGTTCGAATGGAATCAGCCAAGGCTGTGTGTTCTTGTTCTTCCCCTTCTTCTCCATCGTCGAAGTCGAGGTCTTCGACTTCAAATTCAAGTTCTTCATAAAGGCCGGCCTGTATAGCGCTGTTGCCCAGGCTTAATGTCTCCTCGCCAAGCGGCAGGTCGACCCAGAAAGCTTTTGATTCAAATTCATCGGGTTCAACCTCAACGCTGTCATTGTCGCTGTCGGCGGCTTCCAACTTGAACTTTGCGACGATAAACCGGATGTCATCAATCCGAAGGGTGCCATTCGACCCTTCAATAACTAACGAGTCATGGGATGATGAAGTGGTAATGCCAGATGAGACAGTTTTAGCAGAAGTGTTGCCAGAAATGGTTTTAAATTGGAGGGCAACATTTCCTTCTCCCGGTTCCGGGTTAGTATTGGTGGTATCACAACCGGTAAGAAAAGAGATCAGTAGGAAAGATAGCGCAGTGAAGGATAGTAGCTTTGTAAATTTCATGATTCTGATATTATAGATGATAATTTATGCTTTGAAGAAGCAGGGAACGTATATGACGATCGAACTGTAAAAAGGTTACCTGTCTTCTAAAAGTTGACGTATATGCGTTTATTTCAACTGACTACGGGTACAAATGTTTCAAAGTACCTAAGCTCCCTCAATGAAAGATGGATATGCTATAACAATTTCATGAAAGCGTATAGGTAATTAGCCAGGGCAACAGAGGTTGCTATCATATTGATTAATCTCCCGATATAGAGTATTCTGAATTAATTAAGAACAGAGTAGTTGAGTGAAAGTAGTTATAAGGTAAAAAGCCAAAAGAAGAGGAAAGGATACTGTTACAGGCTTTTGATATGATCTGTAATCGAAGTATTTAGAGGATGAAATAAAAAAGCTGTAAACCATTTTGTGCAACGATTTACAGCTTTTCGAGTGGTGCCCTGGACTGGAGTCGAACCAGCACTCCCTAAATGGGAACTGACCCCTCAAGCCAGCGCGTCTACCAATTCCGCCACCAGGGCAATAAGTAAAATAAGGAACTAAACCTGTTAAGTCCGCCGAAACGTCAGTGTAGGCGGACCATCAGGGTAAAGGTCAAAATTTTCGAGGCCTCAAATATAGGAGTTAATCCCGAAAATTAGAAACAAAATTTATGCGGAAAAAGGCCTGCTACATTTCGCCCAGCTGCTCCTTGACGTATTCGTTGTCCGGATCCATTTTTCTGGCTTGCTGATAGAACCCTTGAGCCTTTTCATCTTGGCCGGCGCGCTGTAAAAGGTCGCCCATCAAGATCCAGTTTTCTACATCCTGTGGATCTTGTTTGATACGATTGAGCAGGTATTCATTGGCCTTGCTGGCTTCTCCATTCATGATCATATACAGCACCTTGTTACGGTGAGCAGCCGGAGAATCATCCAGGTCGATGGCCTTATCGAAGTCTTCTATAGCTTTATCAAGGTTCTCGAGCTGCATGTTGGCAAAACCGCGCAAGTTATAGTATCCGCTGTTTTCCTCTTCCAACTCAATGGCTTTTTCGAGTGCTTCAATACTTTTTTCCCATTGGTTGAGCTTTTGGAATACCAATCCTTCCAGGTGGAAGCCATCAGAGTATTCAGGCTCCTTTTTTTGTAGCTGATGGGCAATATCCAGCGCATGATCAAAGTCGCCTTCGTGCAGTAGCGATAATCCTTCTTCGAGCTGATCTTCGTAGTTCATGAGAAATAGCTGCTTTCGAGGTTATGGGTAAATGAAATAATGCTTCGAAAGATAAGGAATGTTGAAGCGTTAATCAGATGATTTTGAGGTCGTTTTTTCCTCGTCGGTGATTTCCTCAAATTCGGCCTCTTCAATTTGATCAAAATTCTGTTTCGAAGAATTCTGGGACCGTGAATTGCGGTTCTGCTGATTCTGTTGCTGCTGATACATCTGATAGAAAAAGTTTGATCCTTTTCTGCTTTTTTTCTTTGAATCGGAAGGCAGAAAAAGTCGGCTGATGACCTTAATAAGAAGATACATCACCAAAAAAAATAAAAGGGTGCGAAAAATCATTACGGTTAATCTGTGATGTGTATATGCGTATTGCCGCGAATGGGCTGATTGAAAATTTGTTCTTCTATATAATCTAAGTGTTTTTCGTTACTAACGAAATCAATCTCTGATGTATTAATGATCATCAGGGGTGATTTATTGTAATGGTGGAAAAAATGATTGTAAGCATCACTGAGTTCCTTCAGGTATGATCGGGAGATGTCGCGCTCGTAATCCCGGTCGCGCTCCTTAATATTCTGCATGAGTCGATCCACGTTGGATTGCAGGTAAATGACAAGATCAGGCTGTGCAGAAATGCCCGCCATAATTTTGAAAATGGTATCGTAGAGCGCCAGTTCATCATCTTCAAGATTGAGCCGGGCAAAGATGCGGTCTTTTTCAAAGATATAATCCGAGATGGTCATCTGTTGAAACAGATCCTTACTGAGCATCTCTTGCTGCTGCTGAAAACGACTTGCTAAAAATGACATCTGAGTGGGAAAAGCATATCGCTCCCTATCTTTATAAAACTTGGGCAGAAAGGGGTTTTCTTCGAACTGTTCAAGGACGAGACGTGCATTATGACGTTCGGTTAGCAGTTTTGCCAGGGATGTTTTGCCTACTCCAATGACTCCTTCAATGGCAATAAAATCGAACTCGTTTTTCATAGTTACCAACGTAGATCTGTTTTTTCAAGTCTCAGCTCTGGTGCCGCGGACGTTAGTTGTGCTATGGAAGTTCCGGATTTGGGGTCGTTCCAGTCGGGCATAACTTCTGCCAGGGGCGTTAACACAAAAAGTCGTTTCTGATATTCCGGATGCGGAATGATAAGATTATCCGTTTGAATCACCAAGTCGCCATACGAAATAATATCGAGATCGATCGTGCGAGCACTCCATCTTGGCTGATCAGCACTGCGCCCATGTTGCCGTTCAAAATCTTTAAACGTTTTGATCAGCGGTTTCGGATTTTTGTTACTCTCCATTACTACAACCGCATTATAAAAGTCCCGCGTAGAGGGACCTACCGGCGCTGTAATATAGATCGATGACTTTTGCAACGGATATTCTGATTGCTGCTCCAAAAAATCAGCGGCATCCATCAGGTGTTGATGCCGGTTGCCTACGTTTGATCCCAGTGCTACAACTACCGTTGCCATTGCATCGTAATCTCAGAATATGCGGTTTCTACGTCGAGAGGTGGATGAAGCTTGCGTACAGATACTTTAAGGGATGCGACCGTGGGAAATTGCTCGAAAAGTTGGTCACCAATTTTCTTGGTGAGTGTTTCAATGAGCTTAAGGGAAGGGCCGTTCATCACTTTTTTAATGGTGCCGAGCACCTTTTGGTAATCAATTGTATCTTCGAGTTGATCTGTTTCTCCAGCTTTGCGTAAGTCGGCTGAAAATATGATGTCAACTTCAAAATCATTTCCCTGCTTGCGCTCTTCCTCATAATATCCATGATATCCTTTAAAGGAGAGACTTTTAAGCGTCAGGGTTTCCATAAGTTACAGCGTGGATACTTCAATTTTCTGATGCAACTCTTCTACGATGCGCTTGTGCTTGGCAGTGGTCTGCATGCGTTCTTCAACAGTAGATATGGCATGAATAACGGTTGAGTGGTCGCGTCCGCCAAAGTGAAGTCCGATGGTTTTTAAGCTCGAGTCGGTAAACTGTTTCGACAGATACATCGCAATTTGCCGAGCTTCTACGATTTCCTGCTTGCGCGTTTTTTCGCGTACCTTGTTGGTGTCAATGCCAAAGTAGTCGCACACATAATCTTGGATCTGCTCAATAGAAATGGTGGTCTGTGACTCCTGGATCATATCTTTGAGCACGCGCTTGGCCATCTGAGGCTCAATTTCATCAACATGTTGCAGCGATGCAAAAGCAAGCAATTTAATAATAGCGCCTTCCAGATCGCGGACGTTCGACTTGAAATTATGAGCAATAAATTCGAGTACTTTGTGTGAGAGCTCGATGCCATTATCCGAGGCTTTGCGTTCCAGGATAGCGTATCGGGTTTCGTATTCCGGAACTTGCAGGTCGGCGCTGAGTCCCCAGCTGAATCGCGAGATAAGGCGCTCCTCGATGTCAGGAATTTCACGTGGGGCACGATCACTACTCAGAATAATCTGTTTGCCATCCTGATGGAGGGCATTGAAAATATGGAAAAACTCTTCCTGTGTTTTTTCCTTACCGCTGAAAAACTGGATATCATCGACAATAAGCACATCAATCTGCCGATAAAACATTGTGAATTCACTGGCTCGGTTATTTCGAATAGCCTGAACAAATTCATTCGTAAAGCTTTCGGAAGAAATATAAAGGACGGCAAGCTCATTGCCGTGTTCCTGCTTTACCTTATTACCAATACTTTGGATAAGGTGTGTTTTGCCCAGCCCGGTGCCGCCATAAATAAAGAAGGGATTGAAGGAACTGCTCCCCGGATTTTCTGCAATAGCCATCGCTGCCGACCGTGCCAGCCTGTTACAGTCACCCTCTATATAGCGATCAAATACATAGCTTGAATTAAGATTTGAGTCGATCTTTGTTTTTTGGATACCCGGAATAACAAAGGGGTTTTCAATTTTACCCGGGCTATACTCCGAATATCCTTTAATTTCCTGACCCTGATTATTTTCCGGCGGCATGGGGCGTTGCGGTAGTCGAACCGATCGGTTATCGGTATTATCATCAGACTTTTCAAGGACTACCGAATATTCAAGTTTGCCATCCTCACCCAGTACTTTCGCCAGTGTAGATCGCAACATCCCATAATAGTGTTCCTCTAACCACTCATACCAGAACTGGCTGGGAACTTGAATAGTAAGCGTATTTTCCTCCAGCTTCACCGGTTCGATAGGCTCGAACCACGACTTGAACTTCTGGTAGCTGATATTGTCTTTAATAATTTCTAAGCACTGCTCCCATGCAGCCTCGGAAGAAATATTACTCAACGTCTCTTAACCTCTTGTATATTTAAAATTATTACTCAGAATACCCTACAGTTATCCACACATTTTTGTGCTGTCCCAATTTTATCTGAAACGAAGATGATAATTTCGAGGACAGATGTCAAAAAAATATTACCCGCGTGCGTAAAAGTTATCCACATTGCTCTAAACATTGTAAATGTATGCGAGGCAAGGGATTAGTATTTTATGCACATTTCTATCAAATTTCACTTGACAGTACATAATATTACGCTAACAATGATTTTACCTAAAAGTAATATGCAGAAACCAGCCGAAAAAAAGTTTTCCACAAGTTTTCCACAAGTTTATTATGGAGTAAATAGTCCAAAATATGTAACTAATATAAATGGCTTAAAAGGGAAGGAAATATCGGTTCAGCGCTTCTGAGCTATAATAAAACGAGGCTTCTTATCATAGTCATTTTCTACATGTGCTGACCACTGTTGTTCATCAAAAAGAGCTAAAATTTGATCACTATATTTTTCGTGCAGTTCCAAATATAAAGAGCCGTTTTTTGTCAGATTCTGGAATGCAAATTCAATGATGCTATTATACATTTTTTCGAGATCATTGAAGAATAATGCTTCGGCCGGCTCATAGTCTTTCACTTGGGGCTCCAGTATATCTTTTTCTTCTGGCTTAACATAAGGAGGGTTAGAAACAATAAGATCTAAAGGATCTTGAATAGAAATACTGGTAGGATTTAAAATATCCCCCTTAGAAAAAGAAACGTCAGTATCATTGTGTTCAGCATTTTTCCGGGCCAGACTTAATGCCCCTTCAGAAATATCGATCCCGGAGACTTCCCAGTTGGGTTGCTCCATTTTTAAAGCGATGGGAATACATCCCGATCCGGTACCAACATCGAGTGCAGATAGCTCCTCTTCTGACTGATGTTTCTCCAGAATAATCTCAACAAGTTGTTCGGTTTCAATACGGGGGATAAGCACCTGCTCGTTGACCGAAATCCGGGTATTCATAAAGTCGGTATACCCAATAATGTATTGCAGGGGTTCGTGCTGAGCTCGGCGTTTAACCATCGGTCGTAAGGTGTCGAGCTCCTGAGGAGAGAGCGGCCGGTCAAACTTGAGATACAGGTCCAGCCGCTTAATATCGAGTGTTTCGGCTAAAAGCCATTCAATGCTATGCCGGGGATCGGGAATGTTCTTATTCTCAAAAAACTCAGTACCCCATTCCAACATGGAAAGGACAGTCCATTCCTCGACCTTTTTACTCATATTATGGAGATGAAGTAGTTACGACTCGCCTTCTTCGACTTGTTGTTCTTTTTCTTGCTGAACGGTAAGCCCAAAACGTTTGCCAAAGTCTAATATAAAATCAATTACTTCATCATCAATAGTGCGTTTCTCTTCGTCCAGAGAGCTTCCCCGAAAACCCATGCGTCCACCGGTTTTCTTAAGTTCAAACCGATTTTGTTTACCGGTAAATTCAATAATACAGGTGAGGGTAACGCTTGCGTTAATTTGTTTTTCATACTCTTCATAAACAGCAACATGAACTTCGTCGCCGTTGTCTGATGATTGGTATTTATATAAATACTTAGGCTCAATATCATTAAAGAGCTGTTCGGGCATTCTACGCAGTGTATCTGCTGGCCCAAAAACAAGATACTTGCTTACAGTAGCCATAATATGTTAACTTCGATTGGTAGATTGATAGGTTGTAAAGAGCCTGAATAAAAGTTTTTCTATACTCAGAGTCAAATTTGTTTGTAGGTTCGTATATATTTATTTATAACTACTAAATTATCTTCATAATTTTTTGGTTGAACGATTGTTATCTTAATACGTTTATTACTTAGTGAAAGTTCAACACAGCGGATCCACACATGAATGAATCGATGACAAAATATATATTTTCTGTACTTGTCTTGGCACTGCTGTTGAGTGGGTTGTCAGATACAGCTCTTGCCCAGATTAAAGAGCCTGAAGTTATTGACATGTCAGACCCTAAAACGCCATTGTCAGAAGGTTATCATAATAGTCTTGGGTTTGATGTGTTTGTCAATAATTTTGGATTCGGAATTGGGGGTACCTATGGTCGTATGGTAGCTCCATTCACAGAAGTTACTTTTCGTACCGGAATAACAGGTATAAGAGATGCAAGTGAGCAAAATTTTCAGAGCTTTTTGACAGGCCAGCAAATTGTGCCTAATAAATATAAGCGTGGGTTAGGTTTTCCCTTTCTGCTGGGAGTAAAACAGCGTCTCTTTGCTCGCCATATTGAGGATAATATGCGCTTCTTTGTTAGCGCAGCCGGCGGTCCTGCTTTGGCTTTTACTTATCCCTATGTAAGTGACACCGTAGTTCCGGAGTACGGGGAGCCCAATGGATTTCGAGATTTTCAAGTAGGCCCCAATGGATTTTTATATCCCGTAGAACGAGTGAATGACTTTTTCACCGGATGGAGTGAGGGAGAAACCACGTGGGGATATAGTGGTGCAATTAAAATAGGAGTGGATTTAGGTAGTGAGTTTGATTCACGAACAACCATTGAGTTTGGATATTTCTTTTATTACTTCAGCGATGGGCTGCAAATTATGGAGCCATACAAGCCTACCGAATATAACGCAGACGGAGAACCGATTTTTGAGTCAAGGGTGGAGTTTTTTGATGCCCAAAAATACTTTGGGACACCACAGATTAAATTTACGTTCGGCGGTATGTGGTAAGACCCTTGACAACCAGTATGCCACACAGTCGGGGCTTAAACTACCCGATTCTTCAATACATTTAGCCGATTTGTTGTGAAGTCTTAAAAACTGCTACTGGCCTTTCTTTTCTCTTTATCTGTAGATAAAAACCTTGTACCTTTGTCTACAATTTCCACGACAATAAATAAGATATTACAATGAGTTTTATTGAAGAAATTATAGGGCGACAAATAATTGACTCAAGAGGAAATCCTACCGTTGAAGTCGATGTGATTTTAACGAACGATATGGTGGGTCGAGCAGCGGTGCCATCGGGTGCATCCACCGGAGAACACGAAGCAGTTGAGCTCCGTGATACTGAATCGGATCATTATCTGGGGAAGGGGGTCAGCAAGGCGGTTGAAAATGTAAATACTGTGATTGCCAACGAACTACGCGGTCATGAGGTCTTTAATCAGGTAGAGATTGATAACACCCTTCTCGAAGTTGACGGTACCGAAAACAAAGGAAACTTAGGAGCGAATGCTATTTTAGGAGTATCGCTTGCTGCGGCCGATGCAGCTTCAAATGCTCTTAATTTACCACTTTGGCGCTATATCGGAGGGGTGAACGCAAAGGTCCTTCCACTGCCGATGATGAATATTATCAACGGGGGGTCGCATGCAGATAACAATGTAGACCTGCAGGAATTTATGATTATGCCCAGCGGAGCAAAGTCGTTTTCCGAAGCAGTTCGCATGGGATCAGAAATTTTTCATCACCTAAAGAAAGTATTGAAAGATAAAAACTATAATACTGCTGTTGGTGATGAGGGCGGTTTTGCACCGGACTTGGACTCCAATGAAGAGGCCGTGGAAGTAATTTTAAATGCAATTGAAAAGGCCGGTTATATTCCGGGTGATGAAGTGGTGATTGCCCTTGATCCCGCAACCGCCGAATTTTACAATGCCGATAAAGGAGTGTATGAATTCCTATGGAGCGATGGCAGTGAGCGAAGCAGCGAAGACATGGTTGAATTCTGGAGCAACTGGGTTGAAAAATATCCCATTGTTTCAATCGAAGACGCTCTTGATGAAAATGACTGGGATGGCTGGAAAAAGCTAACCGATGCTATTGGAGATAAAGTTCAGCTGGTTGGGGACGATCTTTTTGTAACTAACACTGAGCGCTTGGCACGCGGTATAAAGCAGGGAGTGGCCAATTCAATCCTTATTAAAGTAAATCAAATCGGTACACTTACCGAGACACTTGATGCCATTGAGATGGCGCATAAGAATGATTACACCGCTGTTATCTCACATCGATCTGGTGAAACGGAAGATACGACCATTGCTGATCTGGCAGTGGCTACAAATGCCGGTCAGATTAAGACAGGTTCCATGAGCCGTACGGATCGCATTGCAAAGTACAATCAGTTGCTTCGAATCGAAGAGCAGTTGGGTGAAAATGCAATATTTATGGGTAGTGATGCCTTTGGATTCTAACGGACTTCAAATTAGGTAATTAAGGTATGATAGCGCGGGTCTTTGCCCGCGCTATTTTTTTAGTTGATAGCAGGTGCCAATGAAGATCACAAAGTTAAAATTGCAGAACTTTCGGAACCACGAGGAAACCGTGGTTGAATGGGCACCGCACATGAATGTGATCGTTGGCCAAAATGGTGCGGGTAAGACGAACCTGATTGATGCAATTCATTACCTGTGCATGAGTCGCAGTTTTGTATCCAGCAGTGATATGTACGTAGTTAATCAGGATGCTACGTTCTTTATGATTAAAGGGCATTTTGAGGGAAATATACGCGCTAGTTTTGATGTGGGATGTTCCTATTCCCGTGGAGAAGGGAAGAAGATATTTGTCAATGAAAGTCCGCTCGATCGCCTGTCTGATCTCATTGGAATGGTGCCGGTGGTGGTACTTTCTCCATCCGATAAAAAGTTAACCAGTGAAGGTCCCAAGCAGCGTCGATCATTTATTGATTCGTTTATTAGCCAGATTTCACCGGCCTACCTGCAGGATTTACTCGATTTTCGCAAAGCCCGCAAGCAGCGTAATAAATTGCTGCAGGAGTTTAGGGGGAATCGCGAAGTTTTACTGGCTTACCTTGAGCCGTGGAATGTGCAGTTGATGGAGTACGGATCGCGTATTGTGGCTAAGCGTACCGAGGTGTTGAATAAATTCCGTGAGTACCTGGCGAAGGAGTACGAGGTGATATCCGGAATGCGGCACGAACCCCATTTGGAATATCAGACGTTTTGTGAACCATCCGAGGATGAAGAAACCGTACGAGAGCGTTACAAGGCAGAGCTTGAAAAAGAGCAGGATCATGAGCTTGAACGAGAACTGACGCTCATCGGGCCGCACCGCGACGAGATTGTTTTTTATCTGGATGACTTTGAACTACGTAAGTTTGGCTCCCAGGGGCAGCATCGCCTGTTTGCTCTTGCTTTGAAACTGGCCCAGCTTTTGTATTTTTCAGATGAGTTGGATGATCTGCCTATATTTCTGCTGGATGATGTATTTGGTGATCTGGATGCCCAGCGTACCGAAGTGTTGCTTAATGCGCTAATTGAACATGCCGGACAGACCTTTGTTACGGCGGCCAATCCTATTCCGTTTGATGAATACATAACCTTTGATGGTGAACGGAATAGAAAATACAAAGTAGAGCAAGGACAGGTTTCTGTTGTTAAACCGTAATCAATAGTAGCAGTTATGGGACGGTATAAATCAAATTCTCCGAAATCTTTAAAAGAGGCATTAAAAGATTTTTTGGATACATATCCTCATCGCAAAAGATTAAAGCGGGGGATGATCTTATCGCTCTGGGAACAGACGGTGGGTGAACGAATTGCTGAACAGACAGAGAATCTGCACTTTGAACATGGAAACTTAGTAGTTCACGTTAAAAATCCGGCATGGCGGCAAGAGATCCATATGAAGCGTTATAGCATCGCCAAAAAGTTAAATGATCAGGTGGACGAGAAAATAATCAAAGAGATTGTTGTGCGCTCATAATGTATATTTGATTATTGACATGGGCTCAAAAATGATCGATTGATCTGAAAATTATTTATGGATACATCAAAAATTGAGGAATATAAAGAGAAGTTACTGGCGGGTTGGGAGTCACTCCTTCAAAAGTCAAGTGAGGATGAGATTGCCGGCTTTGGTCGTGAACGCATTATCGTTTTTATCGTAGCACTTATTTTGGCACTGGCTTTATGGATGATGGTCAACCTAAGCCGTGATTATACATTAAATATTGAGCTGCCTATTGAACTTGGAGGTGTTCCCGCCGAAAAAGCATTAGTTGAGGATCTCCCTTCCACAGCAACGGTAAGCGTGACGGGAGAGGGATGGAAGCTGATAAATCTATATAATAATCCACCTACCATAAATATAGATGTGAGTGATACTGAGGTAGATCTATTTGATCAGGTACAGCAAAAAATGAATGCGATGCTGAATATTAATATTCAGCGTGTGCAGCCCCAGGACCTAACCGTGAAGTTGGGAGATCGGGTTTCAAAAAAAGTACCTGTGCGTTCTGCTGTAAACGTTAATTTCAATGAGCAATACGGGTTTTTAGGTTCACCGATCATAAAGCCCGATAGTGTTACTATTGACGGTGCGGCATCACTTCTCGAAGATGTTGAAGAGTGGTCTACTGATTCCGTACGAATTAACAATGTCAGAAAGGATATTTCTCGGTCTGTGCCTTTAGAGTCTTCACCGAATGGACTAATCAGTTTATCGAAAAGTGAGGTTAGTTTTGAGGCTGAAGTTGCTGAATATACTGAAGGAGAGGTGCAGGTCAATATAACTACGCGCAACTTGCCTCCGGGACGTATGGTCAGTTACAGTCCACTCGCTATTACCATCAAATATGATGTGCCCATTGAAGAGTACACGGATGTGCAGGATGAAAATCCTTTTAACGTGTATGTGAGTTACCAGCAGATTTTAGAGGATTCGACTGGTTTCGTGACTCCGCATATTGAGGAAAAAAATGATCGTTATCATATCAAGTTGCGATCATTTCAACCGCGGCGCGTAGCATACTTTATTGTACTTGATAGTTAGTAATCCCGTTACGCTACTTCGTCCAGCTTTTCCTCAAATGGTTCAATCACTTCTTCTACTGATCGGGTATCTTCAAAATAATCGAGGATCTTAAGCATAACTTCGTCTACCAACACATCGGGACATGAGGCTCCGGACGTGATAGCAATATCAACCGGCTGATCTTTGGACGACAGCCAGTTATCAGTTTGTTTGATCTCTTTTTCCCACTGATTAAAGTGCTGGATTTTTTCGGGAGATTCGATTTCCTCTGCATCCCTAACGTGATAGGTAGAAAAGGAATCCTCCAGAATTTCAACCAAGTGCATGGTATTTGATGAATTATATCCGCCTACCACGATTGACAGGTCGGCATCGGTCTCAGCCAAGGCAAGAGTTGCCGATTGGTTCTCGTTGGTGGCATAGCAAAGAGTATCCGATGTGTCGGCAAAGTGATCAAGAATGTCGGCCTCACCGTATTTTTCGATAGCCGCTTCTTTGAGAATTTCCATCACTTCTTCCGTTTCGGTAGCCAGCATGGTTGTCTGGTTGATGACCCCGAAGTGTTCGAGATCTTTTTGAGGGTCAAAGCCATCCGTGCTCTTATGGCCAAAATACTCTTCAAAATCTGATTGCGGACGTTCACCTGTCATAATATCCGCTAAAATTTGGGCCTCTTCCGGATTCAGGACAACGACACATTCCGAGTGGTCTGCGCTGTGCGAAAAGGTAGCCCGGGTTTCTTCGTGATAATGTTTTCCGTGAATTACCAGCGAATAGCCTTTTTTACCCAACTGCTTACCCCGCCGCCAAACTTTCTCTACAAAGGGACAAGTGGTATTGTATTCGTAGGGATCGATGCCCTGTTTTTTTAGCTTTTTCTGAATTTCAATAGTGGTTCCAAAGGCGGGAACAATCACAATGTCATCCTCGTTCAGCGACTCGATGGGAATGATCTCGGTTCCATCGGTTTCGAAAAGAAATTTAACGCCCCGAGCCTGTAGATCTTCATTCACCGTTGGATTGTGAATCATTTCGCTCAGCAGGTAAATATCTTTTTCCGGATAGTTTTTTACGGTGTCGTAGGCGATATCAATTGCATTTTCTACGCCGTAACAAAAGCCGAAATGTCGCGGTACAAAAAACCGAACAGGGCCAAAGTCGAGTACGCTGGGTTCAAGATCTTTTTTGGTAGGATCTATTACTTTATTGGCATCTTTGACCTTGCTGATAATAGGCGATTGATAAATGTCGGGGATGTTAAATTTTTTGCGAGCCATAACTATTTGCTGGATTTTCTTTAGCCTTTAAATATACGGAGATGAGCGCGAAACATCACAAATAATAACAGTAAAACTGTTGCTTTCGATCGTGATAACAACAGGGATATAAAGGGAAGGCTAAACGGTAATGTTGCAGACGAATTATTTAGACTTCGGCAACTTCATCCAGCTTAACGCCAACAAGGCGACTGATGCCTGTTTCCGGCATCGTTACACCGTACATCATTTCAGCTTTGCTCATCGTCTTTTTATTGTGGGTGATGATGATGAATTGGGTTTCTTCACTGAAATTACGAATCATGTCAGCAAACCGCTCGATGTTGGCATCATCCAATGGGGCATCAACCTCGTCAAGAACACAAAATGGAGAGGGCTTAACAAGATAGATGGCAAACAAGAGGGCTATAGCTGTAAGCGTTTTTTCGCCACCCGAGAGCTGATTAATGGTTGAGGGTCGCTTCCCCTTGGGGTTGGCCTTAATTTCAATGCTCGCATCAAGCGGATCTTCGGCCTCCTCGTCAATTACGAGGTCGCAGTAATCATCCTCGTTAAACAGCGTGTGAAATACTTTTTGGAAATTGACGCGGATCTTTTCGAACGTTTTGTTAAACCGCTCAACGGCTGTTTTGTTAATCTCATTTATTGTTTCCTGAAGTTCTTCAGCGGCTTGGTGCAGATCGCCAACCTGCTCTTCGTAAAAATCGAGCCGCTCTTTTTCCTCTTCATATTCTTCGATGGCCAGCGGATTAACTTCCCCGATTTTATTGAGTCTTTGCCGCAGCCAAGCGATACGTTCTTTGGCTTCATCGGGCTCGGTATCCTCGGGAAGTTCTTTATCGATCTGATCCATTAATACGCCATAGGTTTCCCAGATGTGATCAGATAGATTTTCGATCTGCATTTCATACTTTTCCTTGGACATCGCAAGGTGGTGGACGAGTTCCATATTTACTTCCTTGCGTCGGCGAACTTCCTTCAGGTCCTTCTCAACCTCATTAATGCGTCCGCGCTGCTTGCCCGACGCCTCCTCAGCTTGTTCCAGCTGCTTGTCAGCCTCCTGCTTTTTCTCTTTAAGGGTACTGAGATCGTCTTTAAGCTGCTCAATGGTCGACTGGTACTTGTCGATACGTTCTTTCGCCTCTTCGGTCTTCTCTGAGCGAATTTTGAGCCGTTTCTTTAGGTTTTTAATTCCTTCTTGCGCTCGTTTAATATCCCGCTCGTGATTCTCAACTTTGTTTTTCAGATCCTGATGCTTCAGCTGTGCGTCGTTGTATCGGCTTTGAGCAATCGAACGCTCTTCATCAAGTTCGTGGAGTGTTTCTTTTTTCTTCTCCTGCTGTTCATGCAGATCCTTTAGCTTTTGCTGTAATTCTTTTTGTTTAGGTTGCAGTTGATCCAGCTGTTGTTGAGAAGAATCCTCATTATCAATTAGTGATTCTCTTCTATTTTTAAGCTCCCCAATATTTTTCTGATAGATTTCAATCTTGTGCTCAAAGCTGTTAATATTGTTTTCAATTTTTCGAACTTGCTTTTCTTTTTCTTTGAGCTCCTGCTCCAGTTCGTTCAGATCAATAGCTTCATATTGCTGTTGAACGTCCTCGAGATGATCTTCAGATGATTGAATCTCACTGCTGATGGATCCGGCCTTATCTTCCAGCTTGGTAATTTTATCTTTTAAACCAACACGGATGCCGGCATTTTTGCTTTTACTTCCACTTTTTAAAAACTGTGCATTTGTGATGACTTCCCCATCAAGGGTTACGCCCGTCTGTCCGTTATTGTTGAGCGAAGAGTAGGCTTCATCGACAGAGCTGAAAACACGGACATTGCCCAGCAATAGTTCTTTTAAGGCATTGAACTTTGATTCGGTTTCAACTTGATTGGCAAGGGAGTCAGAAGCAGTATTATATGAGTTTGAAAGCTGGTCGAGCGGGATAAAAGTTGCCCGGCCCTTATCATGCTCTTTGAGCAGTGTTGCTGCTTTTCGAGCATCATCAAGCGTATCAACCACTATATAATTGAGCGCATCAGCTAAGACCGCTTCAAGGGCAACGGCGTGTTTTTCATCCGTTGAAAGTACATTCGATACGACCTCTAACTGGGAAAACTGGGCAGCATGATTTTCCAACAGAAACTGTACACTGCTTGGGAAAGCTTCATTGGAGTTTGCAATATCCTGCAGTAGCTGAATTTCGGACTGTACGGAATCCAGTTTGCTTTGGTGGCTGCGGATCTGATCCTTGAGGGTATTGCGTTTTTCACTGAGTTTCTCGCGCTGCTCACGAGCAGATTGCAGTTTTTCTTGTTGCTGGTCGCGTGCTTTTATTGCTTTTTCAAGTTTTTCGTTTGCCAGCTTTTTCTCTCCGCGAAAGTTCATGATCTCGTTTTCAAGATCTTCAATCTCTTCACGGATGCGAATTAGGTCCCCTTCGGTATTTTCTAGTCGCGACTCAATTTTAATGCGCTTGGTCTGCAGATCATTAAGATCCTGGTTCGCCTGAGAAAATTCTTGTTCCAGTCGATTTAGTTTTTCCTGCTCCTTGTTATACTCTTGCTGAATTTCTGAGTAACGCTCTTTGGATTCCGCAAGATTTTTTTCCGCTTTTTCAAGATCATCATCGAAGGTAGCGAGCTTCTTTTTGCTGCTTTCAAAGGCTTCCCGGAGATCTTCCAAATCTTTCTCGCTCTGCTCAATATCGTTGGTGTACTGCTCAATTACGTTCTCTTCATTAGAGATCTTCTCCTGCGTAATCTCGAGGGTTGTTTCGGTATCCCGAATTTTAGAGTTGAGCTGGCTTACTCGTCGTTGGGCTTCAGATTGCTGACGTTCTTTTTTGCTTAATGCCTTGCGAGCTTCTTCGGCTTCTTCTTCAAGCTTTTCCGCCTTGGCAATAATCTCCTTCTTTTCTTTGTCCGCATTGTCAATACGTTCTTCAAGCGGTTCAAGCTCTTCTTTTATTTTAGAATATTCGTGCTTGTTTAATGCTTTGTCGAGATGTTCTAACTCTTTTTTGAATTTCTTCGCTTTTTGAGCTTTTTCAGCCTGTTTTTCGAGGGAGTTGGTTTTCTTACGAACCTCAACAAGAATATCTTCAACACGTTGAAGATCGGCTTGGGTTTCGTCGAGTTTGCGAAATGTTTTCTTTCGTTTTTCCTTGTACCGGGTAACGCCCGCAGCTTCCTCAAAAAGTCGACGCCGATCGTTGTTTTTATCATTAAGGATTTCTTCGACCATCTTCAGCTCAATTACCGAGTAGGCGTCCGAGCTCATGCCGGTATCCATAAACAGATCGGTAATATCCTTGAGCCGGCAGGTCGTGCCGTTGATGAGATATTCACTTTCTCCAGAACGATACAGGCGTCGGCCAATAGTAACTTCGTTATATTCGGTGGGAAGCAGGCCTTTGTTATTGACAAAGGTTAGGTAGACTTCTGCCATGCCCAGGGCATTTTTCTTGGCAGTTCCGTTAAAGATAACGTTTGACATGCTTGAAGAACGGAGCAGGGTAGGGCGCTGTTCGCCGAGTACCCAACGCATAGCATCAACAATGTTGGATTTACCGCAGCCGTTGGGTCCTACAATAGCGGTTATGCCTTTATCAAAAGAGACATTGGTTTTGTAGGCAAAACTCTTGAAGCCCTGAAGTTCAAGTTCGGATATATACATGTATTATGATTCAAGTAACAATGTTCTAATAACAGTCTTCACTCCGTTCAAGCCCCTGATTTGAAGCTGTTATTGCTTAGGCAACAGGACCTTTTAAACGGTCATTATCTCTTTTTCCTTTTTCTCAGAAAGGTCTTCTACCTTATCAGTATGCTGATCAGTTAATTTCTGAATTTCCTCTTCGGCCTCGTATAAAGAATCTTCGGGAAGTGATTCTTTCTGTACTTTCTTTTTTACTTCGTCATTGGCATCGCGACGAGTATTTCTAATAGAAATGCGTGCTTCTTCAGCCAGTTCGTTAACACGCTTCACGAGTTCCTTACGGCGTTCTTCGGAAAGTATTGGCAAAGGTATCCGAATAATATTGCCATCATTATTGGGATTTAATCCCAGCCCGGCAGACATAATGGCTTTTTCAATCTCTTCCATAGCTGATTTGTCAAAAGGCTCCACGGTAAGGAGACGGGCTTCAGGAGCACTGACGTTAGCTAATTGGTTTAAGGGTGTTTGCGACCCATAATATTCAACCTTGACGCCATCAAGAATCGAAGGTTGAGCCTTGCCGGCGCGAATATGAGAAAGTTCCTTCTTATAGTGTGCAACAGCCTGGTCCATTTTTTTGTCGGCAGATTTAATAATGGGCTCTAACTCTGGTGGTATCATAATATTGGCGTGTTGTTTGATTCTTTTTTGATGATGCTATTATTTAGTCAAAATGAATTTAAGAAATCTACGAATCTTCCCAAACCACCTTTGACCCCACTGATGCATCTTCCTGCAAGACTTTTTTCAGGTTTCCAACTTTGTTCATATCAAAAACAATAATGGGCGTTTTGTTTTCTCGACAAAGGGTAAAGGCTGTTAAATCCATAATGTCGAGCTGACGTTTTAATACTTCTTCGCCAGTGATAGTGGGAAATTTTTCAGCATCAGGGTTTATTTCAGGATCAGAATCAAAAATACCGTCTACCCGGGTTCCTTTGAGTATAACATCGGCTTCAATTTCAATGGCACGAAGTGAAGCAGCGGTATCAGTTGTAAAATAGGGATTCCCGGTTCCCGCCCCGAAAATGACTACGCGTCCTTTTTCAAGATGCCGGGTAGCACGCCGACGAATATAGGGCTCGGCAATTTCTTCCATTCTAATGGCCGACATCAGCCGTGTTTGCACTCCCATTCGTTCCAGAGAATCTTGAAGTGCCATACTGTTAATCATGGTTGCAAGCATGCCCATATAATCTCCTTGAACGCGATCCATTCCTTCAGTGGCACCCTTAACACCTCGAAAGATATTTCCACCACCCACAACAACAGAAACTTCAAATCCTTCGTCGTGTATAGATTTAATCTCCTCGGAATACTGGGTAAGAATATCTCCGTCAATACCGTGTCCCTGTTCTCCTAAAAGTGCTTCTCCGCTTACTTTTAATAAAATCCGATGATATGTGCTGTTCACTTTGCTATCCTAACTAATTATTGAATTGACTGTCTTTTTAATACGATCTGATCAATCTTATAATCCCTTAAGCATAAAAAAAAGGCTACCGAATTGGTAGCCTTTTTTTGAGAATCAAAATGATTACGAGTCGTCTCCGAGCTGGAGTCGATGAAACGCTTTCACCAGCGGAGTATCGTTGTTTTTGAGATACTCCTCAACAGAGAGACTGTTATCCTTCACAAACTTCTGTTCCAGAAGAACACGTTCTTCGTAGAAGCGTCGCAGTTTACCCTGAGAGGCTTTCTCAGCAATCTCTTCGGATTTTCCTTCTTCGAGAAGCTGATCTTTAGCTATTTCGAGTTCTTTCTCAACAATCGAGCTGTCAACGCCCTCTCGTGTAACCGCCAGTGGACTCATAGCTGCAATCTGCATCGCAACATCTTTTCCTACTTCCGGATCTTCTACATCATCTTTAAATTCAACCAATACACCGAGTTGATTGCCGGGGTGAATGTAAGAGATGAAGAAACCATCCGTTTCAGCATATACTACACGGTTGATCTTAATCTTCTCACCGATTTTGCCAACCATGTCTTTTACGTGATCAGCGATAGTAAGTCCATCATGTTCGGTTTCAAGCAGTTCATCAACAGATTCGATTTGGTTTTCAAAAACGATGTCTAAAAACTGTTGTGCACGGTTTTGAAAGTCATCATTGCGAGCAACGAAATCAGTTTCACAGTTGATTTCGAGTGCTGCAGCTTTACTTCCGTCATCGCTTACGCGTGTAACTATTAAGCCTTGGTTGGCTTCACGATCGGCACGCTTTTCAGAGAGCTTTTGTCCCTTTTTGCGAAGAATTTCAGTTGCTTTTTCAAAATCACCGTCAGCTTCTTGGAGGGCCTTCTTGCAGTCCATCATGCCGGCCCCGGTTTGTTCGCGCAGTTCTTTTACGTCTTTTGCAGAAATACTCATTGTTCGAGTTACGCTATTTAAATTGTTGTTCTAGGTTTAAAAAAGGATAGTACAGCCGTTTATTACTCTTCTTCGTTCGAAGAGTCGTCGTCAGAATCTTTCTTCTTGCGACGTTTACGGCGTTTGCCTGTAGCTTTGGTTTTTTCTTTTACTTGTTGCTCCTCAGCTTTTCGAGCTTCTTCAGTAGCTTGATCCATAATTTGCTCTTCACTTTGAGCTTCTCGCTCAGCATTGCCTTCAATAATGGCATCGGCAATTTTAGAAGTGACAAGCTGAATACTGCGGGCAGAGTCATCATTGCAGGGAATGATGTAATCCGGAATATCGGGATCACTGTTGGTATCTACCATTGCAATAAGAGGAATATTGAGTTTAACCGCTTCGTTTACGGCAATGTCCTCCTTGATTGTATCGACTACAAAGATTGCTCCGGGAAGATGTCCCATATTGGCAATACCACCCAAAGTATTTTCGAGCTTCTCATACTCACGCTCAAGCATCAGGGCTTCTTTCTTTGTAAGCTCTTCAAAAGTACCGTCTTTGCTCATTCGATCAATCTCTTCCATTCGAGAGATACTCTTTTTAACGGTACTGAAGTTGGTCATCATTCCTCCTAACCAACGGTGAGTAACAAAAGGCATACCGCATCGGATAGCCTCTGTTCTAACAATGTCTTGCGCTTGCTTTTTTGTTCCTACAAAAAGGATAGACTTTCCGGCACGGGCAAGCTTGGTAACTTCGTCCAGTGCTTCCTGGAAAAACTTCTGTGTCTTTTTGAGGTCTATGATGTGAATCCCGTTACGTTCCATGAAGATGAATTCCTTCATTTTGGGATTCCATCGGCGGGTAAGGTGTCCAAAATGGGCACCGGATTTCAATAGTTCTTCTAAGTCAGGTGTAGTAGGCATAGGTTAGATTTATTTTTGAGTTAATCCTCTATGCAGATCATCCCCGGCGCTAATCCCAACAGATGTTGGGACACTCGGCGCACTGAGTAGCTGCATATGTGTGATTGAATGTTGTATATGTGGAAAAAGAAAACGTATAAACGCGATCTATTAACGCTTGGAGAACTGGAACTTCTTACGTGCACCAGGTTGACCGTATTTCTTACGCTCTACCATACGATCGTCGCGTGTAAGTAGATCATGCGCTTTCAATACATCGTGCCACTCTTCATTATGATCGTCAAGAGCGCGGGCCAAAGCGTGCTGTATGGCACCGGACTGACCGGTAATACCACCGCCGCTTACGTTAACTAAAATATCAAACTGTCCGTCTGATTCGGTAACGTCAAGCGGAAGCTTGGCTATATTGCGATGTGCCTGAGTGCAAAAGTATTCATCCAGCGGTCGTTTGTTTACAACAAACTCACCTGATCCTGGTTGAATATAGAGTCGCGCAGTAGAAGTCTTTCTTCTTCCGATGAAATTTTTCTGTTCCATTCGTGATTAAAGCTCGATTTTTTCTGGTTGTTGTGCTTCTTGTTCATGAACCGGACCGGCATAAATTCGAATATTGGTCATAAGCTTGTCGCCCATCTTGTTCTTTGGCAACATTCCTTTTACAGCTTTTTCAATAACCAATTCAGGATTATGGTCCAGCATTTCTTCTGCCGAAGTAAAGCTTTCGCTGCCGGGGTATCCGGAATAACGGAAATATTCTTTCTGCTGTAATTTCTTGCCGCTCAGTTTAACTTTGCTGGCATTAATTACAACAACGTTGTCACCGGTGTCCATATGCGGAGCGAAGTTTGGCTTGTGCTTGCCTCTAAGTAGACTTGCTACTTTAGAAGCAACTCTTCCAAGCGCCTGATCTTCGGCATCAACAAGAACCCAATTCTTTTCGATATCACTCGGTTTTGGGGAGTAGGTCTTGTAACTGTTAGTATCCACGGTTAAAACTTGTTTATAATTGCTTTTATGTGAAGTCTCGAAAAATAGGCTTATTTAAATCCATTTGCAACGGTGAAGTCATGAATATTTTCTAAGCCATACTTAAATGCTTTGATTGCAGGATTTTTTTGTTGAAATAAGGGTATTATAGATGAAATTTCTAAGGTTTAAGATAAGATATTCTTAAAAATTAATTGTATCTTACGGGCACGAAATAGGCCTATTTAAATAGGTTAAGCCAAGTTTAAAAAGGACAATCAAGAACCATGAGTAAAGAGAATAAATTTTTACAGACGAAGACCCCGTTTGATACAGGCAACGGTCAAGCGCACCTGTATAGTTTAAAAAAGTTGGAAGAAATGGGGTATGGAAATGTGAGTAAGCTTCCATTTACCATCCGTATATTACTGGAAGCTGTGCTCAGAGAGTACGATGGCTATGTCTTTTCCGAAAATGATGTAGATGTTTTAGCGAATTATAATGCCAAAAACCCTGAGGGAGAGATTCCATTTAAGCCTTCGCGAGTTGTGCTTCAGGATTTTACCGGCGTGCCGGCCATTGTTGATTTGGCGGCACTGCGTTCTGCCATGGAGCGTATGGGCGGTAATCCGACTTCCATAAATCCGCAGGTGCCGGTGGATCTGGTGATTGACCATTCGGTACAGGTCGATGAATTTGGTCAGGAGTATGCGTTTATGCATAACGTAGAAAAAGAGTTTGAGCGAAATCGTGAGCGGTATGAGTTTTTGAAGTGGGGACAAAAATCGTTCGATAATTTTCGAGTTGTTCCTCCCGGACGCGGAATTGTTCACCAGGTAAATCTTGAATACTTGGCAAAAGGAGCATTCAGCAGAGAGGAAGAAGATGGAACTACGGTTGTATATCCCGATACGCTTGTAGGTACTGATTCGCATACCACGATGATTAACGGTCTCGGTATTTTAGGCTGGGGCGTTGGTGGTATTGAGGCCGAAGCCGCCATGTTGGGACAACCTATATATATGCTCGTGCCCGAAGTGGTAGGCATGAAGTTAACCGGCAAGCTTCGTGAGGGCATAACCGCCACTGATTTGACGCTGACCGTAACGCAGATGCTTCGAAAGCATGGTGTTGTCGGGAAGTTTGTGGAATTTTATGGTGAGGGGCTCAGCAACATGAGTTTACCCGATCGTGCAACAATTGCCAATATGTCTCCGGAATACGGAGCTACGATGGGCTTCTTCCCAATGGATGATGAGGCAATGCGCTATATGCGTCGTACCGGTCGTGATCCCGAGCATGTGGAAATGGTCGAGCGCTATATGAAGGAGCAGGGACTGTATCGCACGGATGATACGCCCGATCCTGAATTTACGGATACGCTTGAGCTTGACCTTGGTGATGTGGAAACATCGTTGGCCGGCCCTAAGCTTCCCCACGATCGTATTGCATTGCCGAATATGAAAGAAACATTTGAGAGCAGCCTGACCAGTGATGACCCAACGATGGGCTTTAACCTGGCACAGGAGAAACTTGCCAATAAGGGAACGTTCAAAAATGGACAGGAAATTGAGATGGAGCATGGTGATGTTGTTATTGCTGCCATTACGTCCTGTACTAACACTTCTAACCCAAGTGTAATGCTGGGTGCTGGAATTGTGGCAAAGAAAGCTTTCGAAAAAGGATTAGAAGTTCCCCCATATGTCAAAACTTCCTTGGCACCCGGTTCTCGTGTAGTTACGGATTATCTTGAAGAAGCCGGACTAACAGATTATATGGATCGACTCGGATTCAACTTGGTGGGTTATGGATGTACAACCTGTATCGGTAATTCCGGTCCGTTGCCGCAGGCGGTTGAAGATGCCGTAAAAGAAGGCGACCTGATCGTAGCAGGAGTGCTCTCGGGTAACCGTAACTTTGAAGGACGTATCCATCCCTATGTAAAAGCCAATTACTTGGCTTCGCCCCCATTGGTTGTAGCTTATGCATTGGCCGGTACGGTAGATATTGATCTGGAACAAGAGCCGCTGGGTAAAGACAAAGATGGTAATGATGTATACCTTAAAGATATATGGCCAACATCTGAAGAGATTGCCGAGCATCTCGACAATGCTATCCGTCCCGAGCTTTTTGAAAAGCAATATGGAGATATTTTCAAATCTGAAGAGTGGGATGAAATTCCAGTAGGCGGAGGAGAGCTTTATGAGTGGAAGGATGAATCCACCTACATTCAGGAGCCGCCGTTCTTCATGGATATGGGTGAAGATCCGGATCCTATTACTTCTATTAACGGAGCGCGTGCGCTGGTTAAAGTAGGTGATTCTATAACTACTGATCATATTTCACCGGCTGGAAATATTCCAAAAGACAGTCCTGCTGGAGAATATCTGATTGAGCATGGTGTAGAGCCGAAAGATTTCAACTCTTATGGATCACGCCGTGGTAATGATCGCGTGATGACCCGGGGGACGTTTGCCAATGTGCGTTTTAAAAATCAATTGGCACCGGGCAAAGAGGGCGGTTATACGAAGTACTTCCCCGAAGATGAGATCACAACCATCTACGATGCAGCGATGCGATATAAAGAAAATGATACGCCGCTGGTAGCATTGGCCGGAGATCAGTACGGTACCGGTTCATCCCGAGACTGGGCTGCCAAAGGTACAATTCTATTAGGTGTTGAAGCTGTTATTGCAACATCCTATGAGCGTATTCACCGTTCTAATCTTGTTGGAATGGGTGTACTGCCGCTGCAGTTCAAAGAAGGCGAATCAGCTGATTCACTCGGACTGGATGGTTCGGAAGAGTTTGATATCCATTTGGATGATGAGCTCGAAGCACAACAGATGGTGAAAGTGGACGCTAAAAAAGAAAACGGAGAAACGGTTTCTTTTGAAACGGTCTGCCGTATTGATACTCCTGTTGAAGTAGATTACTATCGCAATGGCGGAATCCTGCATTACGTCTTGCGGGAATACTATCGAGCTGAACAATCATAGCAGAGTTTATTACCTGCTAATTTAGAATACGAAATAGTCAAAGCCCAGACTTGATCAGAGTCTGGGCTTTTTTTATTGATATCAAGTTGTAATTCCTTTATATATTCTAAATAAGATCAAGAATATTAAATAGATAGAGAAAAGAGAGTAAAAAACATCAGGTTAAACGGGCTTTGAGGTTAAAATGTCATTATCAAATAGGGATAAGATTGCAGGAAAAATATCATACGACGAAAAAACAAGCAGTAGTCTTCAAATTCTGCTGAAAAATATCAGCAGTGTTAATAGGGCTGTTGAGCTTAACACTGTTTTGCGAGAGAGTGTTGAGGTTGTACAAAACGTGATGAATGCAGAAGCCAGTTCTTTAATGCTTTTGGATGAAAATACCGATGAGTTAATTATAAGCATGCCTACGGGTCCGGTTAGAAAAGAGGTCAAGGGCAAAAGAATTAAAAAAGATGAGGGTATCGCAGGATGGGTTGTTAAAAAGGGAAAGCCATTCTATTCAAATGATGTAACTGAAAGCGATTTGTTTGACGGTGATATAGCTGAAGATTTCACCAGTGAAAACATTATCTGTGTACCTCTTCGAGACAGCCATAAAAAAGTGATTGGAGTGTTACAGGCTATAAATAGGCGCGATAGTGATTTTACTGATCAGGATATTCCGGTATTTGAGGCACTGGCCGATCATGTAGCATTAGCGATTGAACGGACCAAAGAATTGCAGGAAGCTCAAAACAAGATCGAAGAACGAGATTTAATGCTAACGGAGGTACATCACAGGTTAAAGAATAATTTATCTACGATAACCGCGCTAATTGAACTGGAGCTACCTGATATTGAGGACCAGACGGCAAAGGAAACGTTACAGAAAACGATGGCTCGTATTAAATCAATGACAGAGGTCCATGATTTTCTGTATAACAATAAGCCTGGTAATGAGATTAGGTTAAAGTTATATGTCGAGCGATTGTCTGATAAGATTGCTAACATTCTTTCACATGCCTCTCAAGATGTTAAAATAAAAGTTAAGGCTGATGATGTATCTCTGGATACCGATCGCGCCATGAGTTGTGGATTACTGCTCAACGAATTATTGGTTAATTGCTATAAGCATGCCTTTAGTAATGAAATCGAAAATCCCAGGATTATTATTGAGCTTCGGGAAATAAATAATGAGACTATTGAGTTTAAAGTTTCTGATAACGGGACCGGAATTGGCGAAGATTTTTCTATTACAGAGTCAGGTTCCATCGGGGGATGGCTTATTGATGTCCTTATTCGCAGACTTGAGGCAAACATAGATATTCAACGAGGGGACGGGACAACTTTTTTAATTCGTTTTGACAAATAAGGGGGCAGTTTAAATGGGCCATCGCTCAATGCCGCGCATCGTAAATATATTCGCCATAAGTTGAGAGATAGGAGACTTTAGCATAAGAGAAACCAATATTTTTCGAAAAAAAGGGGTATTTATTTTTCTGCCTAATTTCATGTTCATTTCTGCTCTTCGGATAGCCACTTTAGCGGCGTGGACTCTGCGTTTTTGATATTGATTTAGGATGGTATCTTTCTGTAAATTATTATATAGCGCCTGAGGTAATGTTTCTGCTAAATCACGGGCATCAAGCCATCCTAAGTTCATTCCCTGTCCGCCTATGGGGCTAACGATATGAGCCGCATCCCCAATTAAAATTATACGCCCTTTAACCATAGGATCGGCCAACAGTTTTTGTACCCCAAAGCTACTGAGCATCGTATGTTCGGTATTGTTCATAGAATGACCAATTCTGCTCAAAACGCTTGAGGTCAGTTGCTCTCTTGAAACCTGATCAACATAATCATCTGTTTTGACAACCCACCGACGGCGATTATTGGGTAATGGAAAAGACTCAATGAGCCCTTTGTCACATAAAAAAATAGCTGCATCAGAACCGAACTGGGTGTTATCAGTAAAATCTCCCATAATATACGTATCGGGATAGTATTGTCCTTTAAAAGAAATGCCAGACTGCCTGCGAATCGAGCTGTTTTTTCCGTCACATCCTACAAGGTACTCAGCTTTGGCAGTATGTTTTTTTCCTTTGTATTCAAAATGGACGTCGACATGGTGTGCATGCTCCCTAATGGTATGGACTGTTGCGTTACGGAGCAGAGCGCTGGTATTTTTTTCAGTCAAGGCTTGTTCCAGCAACAATTCAGTTCGGTATTGAGGAAGAGCCAGAATAAAGTTGAATGGTTTTGGACAGCTTTTAAATGATAGAACGCCCAGCTTTTTTTTATTTAAAAAGGTGTGTCCTTTTTGAATTGTAACTCCATCACGAATAAAACTGCTGGCTATATTCAACTCCTCAAATAATTCCAGTGAGACTGGATGAATACCCAACGACCGCGAGCCGGGGCGTGGTGCAGATCTCTTTTCGAGGATGATATAGGAAATACCTGCCTGCTCAAGACACAAGCCAAGGTAGAGTCCCACCGGTCCTCCACCAACAATAACTACCTGGTATGTATTAGAAAAGTTATTCGTGGTCATAGGTTAACAATAGTCGAAAGGGGAAGAGGTTTTGTACTTTCCAGTTCGGCGGGACAATCGCTTGTAATTCTTTTTGGGTGTAGCTTCGTTTAATGGAAGTAAGTCCATCTTCGGTTATGAAGGAACTGCGAAAAATAGGTCGTGAGAAAATATTAAAAAAAAGATAAGCCCAGTCGCTGCGACGGAGATCATTAAAAATAACAGAAGTCGTGCTTAGTGCACGAGATTGTTTTAAAATGTTATGAAGCTCTTCGATTTTGAGATGATGTATGAGATGATTAGAAATTACGAAATCAAACTGTTCTTCAGAGGGATTTAATTCGGAAATACCACATTGCAAAAACGTTATATTTGGAGGATAATCAAGCTCCGCCACAAAGTTTATGGCCCGTGGATCAGGATCTACAGCTGTAATGGAAAGATTAAATCCATCTTCTGTAGCCCATCGAGTCAATGCAATTGGAATATCGCCGCCTCCAAATCCAATATCCAGAAGGGTATTTGGGGCGTTATGCTGCAGCTGTGGACGAATTTTAGATTTGTAAATATAGCTCCATTGCGAAATCCAGGCGTTGACTCGTCCAAATTGGTGGTAGGTATTTTGGAGTTCATCCGGATCACAATCGCGGCTATCCATGCGTTCCCGGCTTTCAGTATCCCGCTGAGATAGAAACAAAGGCATCAATTTGGTTGAATTTTTTGAAGGAGTCCGCTTTCGATGGTTAAGCCGGGACCAAAAGCCATCGCCAGAACAATTTCCTGATTTTGCGAAGCCGGCTGATCTAACAACTCTTTAAGTACAAATAGGATCGTAGCGCTACTCATATTTCCATATTCTGCCAGTACTTTTCTTGATGGAGATATCTGTTTTTCTTCAAGTCCAAAGTTTTTCTGTACTTTATCGAGAATTGCACGTCCGCCGGGATGTAGTGCCCAGTGATTGATATCATTTGCAGTAAGTTGGTAGTCGGTAAAAAGTGGTTGGATAGACTGTCTGAGATTTGCCTCAATAATATCTGGGACATAGGTAGATAATACCATATCAAAACCGGTATCGCCGATCGTCCATGCCATATCTTTTTCACTTTCTTGGGCGATAGCAGTAGAAAATTGGGTCAGCTCGAAACTGCTGGTAGCTTGTGGTTTATTACTGTTGATTATTACTCCTGCTGCACCATCAGCAAACACAGATGCGGAAATCAAGTTATCGGTGACTTCCGAGGGTTGCAGATGGATCGAGCAGAGTTCGAGACAAACGATAAGAATATTTGCATCAGGTTGAGAGGTGCAAAATGATTTGGCCATCTTCATTGCGGGAAAAGCGGCAAAACATCCCATGAAGCCAAGATGAAAGCGCTGTGTAGAGGTTGGTAACCCCAGTTTTTGGATGATTTCAAATCCGGGTTCCGGGGCAAAGAATCCAGTGCAGGAAACGGTAATAACGTGGGTAATATCAGCACGATCAACGTTCGGATTTTCGTCAATCGTTTGGCGGGCCGTTTCTACAAAAAGCTCCTTGGCTTTTTGGGTGTATAACTTATTTCGAGCTCCGGTAGAAGGTACGTTTAGGGTGCCATCCTCTTGAAAGAAAAATCGGGGATCGCCGTTGGCATTAAAATCTGGAATAACGGTATGACGTTTGTCAATGCCTGACTTTGAATAAATGCGATGGATAATACGCTGCGTAATTTCTTTATCGCTGATATATTCCTTCATGCGGTCACGCAAAAAGGCCTGATCATATGAGCGTTCAGGAACCACTGTGGAAATATTTTGAATATATGCTGACATCTACCACTATAATTAGAGGATTAGAGAATGTACTCTATAATACCCTAATTTTGTGGTAAAAATTCCGAATTCCTAATTATGACCTATTTTTTGTGAGCAGGTAAAATCGGATATTGTGTAAAATAGCGGCGATTGTCAGGCCGGCAATGAGTCCCATCCATAATCCCTGGGGACCAATACCGCGAGTAATTCCTAAATAATACCCAAGTGGCAGTCCCACCATCCAGTAGGCAATAAAATTAACGACCATAGGTACGGTGGTATCTTTAAGGCCGCGCAATGCACCGTAACCGCTGACTTGCAGTCCGTCCGAAATTTGGAAGATAGCGGCCATATATAGCAGACTGACTGCTACTTTTTGTACTTCCGCATCCTGAGTGTACATGCTGGTAATGAGTTCGGGGAAGAGGTACATAATTATAGCGGTAATACTCATAAAAAAGGTAGCCATGGTAATACCAAGATAGCCTCGCTTGCGAGCTTCACTTATTGACCCCTTACCGATGGCATTACCGACGCGTGTAGTAATAGCCGTTGAAAGTCCGAAGGGGACCATAAAAGTCATCGCTGAAAAGTTAATGGCGACCTGGTGGCCGGCTACGGCCACAGCGCTAAGTGATCCCATCAGCAGGCTGACAAGAGCAAACATAGTGACTTCCATAGTAGAACTGAGTCCGATTGGGATGCCCACCTGCAGAAGTTCTTTTAGGTACTTCCATTCCGGAAGCCGCCAAGTAGAAAAGATTTCGAATCGGTCGTAAGGTTTGTGATTCATGGTAAAAAGAAGCATTCCCAAGAACATTACATAACCTACGAGTGAGGAGGCGTATCCGCATCCGACCGCACCGAGTTCAGGAAAACCCAGTTTCCCATACATTAACACATAGTTGGCTCCAATATTGACAAAGACCCCGACGAGGGCGAAGTACATGGCCGGACGTGTTGCTGACATCCCTTCGTTAAAAAAGCGCAGGGCCATATATCCACAGACGCCGAAAACACCCCATGAAATAGCATTCAGGTATCCTTGTGCAAGCGGAATAATATCCGGCGTTACATCAAGAAAATGCATGACAAACTCAAGATTACGAATAAGAAAAAAGATGGGAACAGCCAGCATCAGGCAGAGCCACAAACCCTGCCGGACATTAACACCAATTTTATCGAAATTACGTCCGCCAACATGTTGCGCTACGATAGGAGTGAGAGCCATAAGCGTACCCGCAGCAAGCATCATAAAAGGCATAAAAACAGCCCCGCCCACAGCTACTGCCGCAAGATCTTGTGCAGAAAGGTTCCCTGCCATCACGGTATCCACAAAGTTCATCGACATTTGTAAGAGTTGGGCGATGATTACCGGCAGACCGATCTTTAGTGTAATGCCGGCCTCTTTACGAAGGCTATATTTTTCGGATTTCAAATAAGCGAGCATTTAAGGGTATACTGCTTTAGGAAAGAGAAAATTTCGATTTCAGGGAATCGCGTATGGTACAAAAAAAGAGAAGGAAAAGTAAGCCGGGAGCGGATGTTATTTCTGTGGCAGTTTAATCACAAAGGTGGTGCCTTCGCCTTCGACTGATGCAAAGCTGATACCGCCTTCGTGGGCCTCAATAATTTTTTTACAAATTGCCAGTCCCAGACCGGTGCCACTCGATTTGGTCGAGAAGTTGGGTACAAAGATATTGGGACGATCGTCTTCGGCAATACCACTGCCGTTGTCTTCCACTTCTATAAATACATTTTGCTGATGATGGTACAGCCGAAGTACAATCTCTCCGTTTTCATCGGGCATCGCTTCGTACGCATTTTTTACCAGGTTAATGATGACACGCTTCAGTTCATCTTGAATTCCTTGAACCTGGACAGGGTGCGGTGGTACTTCCAGGTTAATAGTAACTTTTTCATCGTGCTCATACAGTTTTGCGACTGAGGTTAAAATGGTTTTTAAATTGACCTCCTTAAAATCTTCGGTCAGGGGTTGCGAAAACTTTGAAAAGTCAGATGCTATATTGCTGAGCGACTGGATTTGTTCGATTAAGTTGGCAGTAATTTTCTGTACCCGTTTTTTAAGCTCTTCCGGATTTTGACTATCGCTTTTGAGTTGTCGTTCCAAGTGTTGAACATTTAGTTTCATTGGGGTAAGCGGATTCTTAATCTCATGGGCTACCTGCTGGGCCATCTCTTTCCAGGCGGCTTCGCGTTCGGCAGCAGCCAACTCTTTTTGAAGCTTTTTGAGTCGGGTAACCATGTTGTTATAAGCTTCGGCAAGGTTTCCGATTTCATCGTCACTGGTAACCGGAATAGTGGTATCAAGATTCCCGCCCGATATCTTATTGAGTCCGCGCTGGATATAAACTAAAGGACGCGTAAGTTGTTTTGAAATAAAGGTTGAGGCAAGGATAAATAATCCAAAAACAAACAAGTAAACGAGTATAAGATAGCTGATGGTCTCTAATAATTGTTGGTCGTACTTTGGTGATTCTAAAAACGTAGGAATGGCAATAGTAGCTATCGGTGTACTTTGATTGTTTAGGATGGTGCGATAGCCGATAAGTAGGTTCTGTCCGGCCAGCCGTACATTTGAGTAAGCATCCTGCCGGTCGCGATTGATTAGCTGGTTATATATATCATAAGGCAGTGCTGCGGGCAAAAGATGCTGCTGATAAATCTGTGGAGTTGTGGTTTCTGTAACGGTTCGTCCGGTATAAAAGCTGGCGTCCACGTCAAGGGGAGTAGTTAACGAGTCTAATGAGAATGAGGATCCGAGCTGGTTTTTATTGCGAATAACTTGGTTCGACTCAATGGTGTTAGATAGGCGTTCAAGCTTATCAACCAGCTCTTGTCGTACAATATCACGATTTTGCTGTTTTATAGCATAATGGGAGGAGGCGATAAGAAATCCCAGAAAGATTAGGGTAGCCAGTAGGAAACTGTCGATCAGGCGATCTTGAAAACTTATGTTAGAGCCAAGAAATCGGGAAGTGAAATTTGGCAGTGCCTGCCTGATTAACAAAATGAGACCACCGATCAACAAGAGAAAAAAGCTGAAACGGAAAAATGAAAAAAGAATGACCCTGTAACCCGGCAGGGTAGTACTTGCTTTGATGATGTTGTCTTGGGATTCATTCCAAAACAAAGTACGGTACGAGAATGTGTCAGTTTGGTTAGTTACATAGATGAGGGTATCATTTTGTAAAGCATTAAGTTGACTCTCGTCTAAGGTACGGTACTTTGGAAAATAGTTGGTAAAGCCCTGCTGCACTGAATTTACAAGCTTTGCGTTTTGGAAGGTTTGCAAGAGATAAGGCGTGTTCAGGTCTTCAAAGCTAAGCCTGGACATGACCGTACGGATAGGCTTATTGTATTCTGGACGCTCCTGGTATACCGAGCAAAGAATCCAGGCGATGGGCTCTTGATCAGAAATACCGAAAATGGGTATCCATCCACGATAAAAAGTGCGATACTCTTGCTGGTTGACAAGTTGTGGTAATTGCACAACCGGTCGGATTGTGGATTTGGTAATCTGTTCAATTTCGGTGACAACCTGCAGTGTCGATATGTTATACCTATTCACCCAATTAGGCGAGTTGAGGTCAGTAGCATAATCTCCAATCAGTTCTCCTGAGGAGTTGACAAGCTGAAGGTTTAAGGAATAGGTATTGCTTCTGGGAGAAATATAATCACTTATCGTCTGGGTAAATCGGGTTTGTAAATTGGATCTGTTTTCTTGCAGGTCTTGTGTGGTAATCCCTCGAAAACTTTCCTCAAGTCTGATGAGCAGGTTACGAGTAAGGCGTTCTGCAAAGTGATCTTCTTCTTGAGCATAGCTTGATGCCCTCTTCCACAGTTTGTCATCGGTGCTATTGAGGGCTGCCTGATATATTGTTGGCAAACAGACAATGGCAATGAGAAAGGATCCAATAATGGTTTTTCTGAGGTGTGATTTGTTAGTTAGATTGTTTAGATCCCTTTCATAAGTGATGGCAATGGTCAGTACAATGATAAATCCCATAATGCTGCTGTAGAACAGCCAGTTGAAGATAAACCGCTCGGGAATAAATAGCTGGGCAACAAATAGGCTGATGATAAAACTGACAGATAATACTGAGGAAGTAAGCTTGAGATGTTCGCGAGAAAATCGAAATAACATACGATTTATAACAACCAGTATGTTGCCAGCAGCTAAGGTTGCCATGCCCAGTACAAGGTATAAAATGATGGTTCCCGGTTCGGGGAAAATGCGTAAGTCGAGAAGGGCGACGCCTGCATCATTGGTTGCCTGAAATAGCATCTTAAAGAAGCTAAGAATGGCTAAGGTATTAACAACTCCAAAAATGCCAGCTAAACTAATGACGCTTAGATACCAGTCGGCTTTGAGTTCGTGCTTGTATTCCTGCAGCTTTCGTGTTATCACTAAAGAGGCAAAAAGTGCAAATGCAGCATTTGTAAATGAATAACTTAAATTGGTGACTAAATTAACCCACTCTGTACTATCCGATGATGAGATCGAAAGTATCCAGTAGGATAGTAGGTTTGAATAGGAGAAAATTGCCCATCCAATGATGACAAAGAACAGTTGTACCAAGAGGGCTTTCCATAAAGAAAGATTTTCGGCAGCTATAAAGAGGATGAAAATAATGATTGCAAAACTGAGGGCGGCAAAGATGGATCGCCAAAAGGTATTGTTTGCTTCCCACTCTGCCCGGTTTTGTTCAAATTCATCGGCGGTAGCGTAAACTACACCAACAGAATCTCCCTGAAGATTTGTTAGGGGCTTACTTTGAACGGTTTGGGCCGGCGGATCACTAAAAATGCTAAAGCCAAGGGGATACGAAGTTGAGAAATTATCAGAGTTAAACAGGCTGAATTCGCTATTGTCGCCTATAGAGAGAGGATTGTTTTGTTGGACCCGATAGGTGGTAAATAGGTCGTATTCGACTGTGCCTGAACTGTCTTGAATACTGAACGGAATATGGCACTCCCAAAAAATAACATTGTTATGTCTTCTGAGGGTGAGATTAGGGGTGGATGAATCTTGATCGTGAGCTTGGGAAGTGTTTTGTAGCGCAAATCCTCTCCAGATGACAGGTTCATTATCATGATATAAAGCTGCACCCCATAAGTCGGGAATCTGGTTAATAGTATTATAAAGATACTGGTCGGATCTGTGTTGAAGAAGCGGTACTTGAAGAGTATTCGCCAGATTCTGTGTGTTAGATAGTAGTCTTTCTTGCCTTTCCTGAAAATAATCGGAGGCTTGGGTAAGGCTGTTCTCTATGACTTCTTTATTCGTTGCGGCTGATGGCTTTATCCCATAGCGCCATCCCTCGAGGAGTAATAGCGTTACAAGCAAGACCAGTAACGACCAGCCCAGCCAGCGATAAAATTGTTTATTTGAAGAAAAGTTAACCATAGCCTCAACAATCAGTTCCTTGATACGGAATATGAACCGAAATTAAGGCTGAATCAAGTTGGGAATTTCTGAAGCTGGCTGGCCTTCTAATACGCCAATGATGGCATCGGCTGCGAGCATGCCGATGGCTTCACGGGTTTTATGGCTGGCACTGGCAATATGTGGTGTTCGAATGCAGTTTGGCGCAGTTTTGAGTTTGGGATGCAGATCAGGTTCATTTTCAAAGACATCAAGGCCAGCCCCTCCAATTGTTTCGTTATGCAGGGCATGAGCAAGAGCCTCTTCATCAACGACGGGTCCGCGTGAAGTATTAATTAAAATAGCATCTTCCGGCATCAGGGAGAGTATCTCTTCATTTATCAGGTGATGCGTTTCTTCGGTGAGCGGACAGTGAAGGGTTGTGATATCCGACTCTGCAACGAGCTCTTGAAGAGTTGAACAGTATTGGGCGTCAAGTTGCTTCTCTAATTCAGAGTCCACTTTACTTCGGTTGTGGTAAGTGATTTGCATTCCCAGTGCTTTCGCCCTGCGAGCTACGCCCGTTCCAATACGTCCCATGCCGATGACGCCAAGCGTGCTGCCGTTCAGTTCTTTTCCCAGAAAACCGAGCGGTTCCCAGTTATTGAACTTTCCGTCCAACAGGTATTTCTGCGCTTCAACTAAGCGGCGCGATACGGCAAGCATAAGTCCGATCGTAAATTCTGCACAGGAATCGGTGAGTACGTCCGGCGTATTGGCCACCGCCACGTCGTATTTTTGGGCTGCTTCAAGATCAATATTGTTATAGCCGACTGCGTGATTGGCAATAATATCAAGATTAGCACCCGCAGCAATAACCTTTTCTGTTATTGGATTAGAGAGCATTGGCAACAATGCATCATAGGCGGGAATATCATCAATTAATTTCTGCTCGTTGTTATAAGTGCCTCGCTCTCCTACATCTACTTGATATCGTTTTTTGAGCTTATCAATTACGGACGGAATGATGGGTTCTGTAATGAGGACTCGTTTAGACATAAATCTTACAAATGATATGAGCTGCCGTTAACGATTACTTTTGTTTGAGTGCTTATTTCTTCTTCGGCGATGTCATTATAGATATATGAGAAAGGAGTGAGCACTTGAGAGCACATCATGTCGGGATTCCGCCATGCCTGTATATCCAAATGCAGCGAGTCGTCGACAGTGCGATGGCTAACATGCTGGAGTTTTGTGCAGGCATCCGGAAAAGTTCCACTGATCAACAATGCGGGCTCGTCGTGATTTGATAATTTTTTAACAGAGTCGATATACACTTTTGATTGCTGATACGGTTCATCGCCGGGCTTCTGAATAGTTACCAGGTTTTCATAGGAGTCCACAGTATCACTTTTTTGTGACGAGGAAGCGCAGCCAATGATCAAAATAAAAATTGTAACAGTATAAAGTAGTAGTCGCACGCTATTGGTTGTCTTCTATTTTTCGAACAGGAGCATCGTTCCACATCCGTTCAAGAGCATAATATTCACGCAGCTCCTTTTTAAAGATATGAACCACAACGTTTACGTAATCAAGAATAACCCATCGGCGTGTTTCCCGACCCTCTTCTTGCCAGGCTTTTTCATTTAGTTGCTCTTTGGTTTCTTTATTGACGTTGTCAGCAATCGCTTTAATTTGCACATCGGTATTAGCATGACAAATAACAAATTTGTCGGCCAATGTAGTTAGTTCATGTACGTCAAGCACGGTAATGTCTTCGGCCTTGCGGTCGAGGAGGGCTTCACCAATAACCTCGATAAGTTTGTCAGAATCAACCGTTCTCTGGTCACTGGAACTACTAAACTGTTGATTTGTTTTGGGGGATGTTTTTGTCATATAGTATATATTATAATTTAAGTGATTTGTAATCGGAACCGATTACCACGGTAGCATCCAGGTAAAAGTCTTCTGATGCTTCTATGAAAACATGTTCTTCTGCGATGCCAAGTGCATCGGCAACGCGCTTAGCATTTTTTGTGTCGAAAGTCCGGGCAATAACAACGGTATTCTGCATATCAAAATTTTTGAAATTCCCGGTTTCAACCACGTCAAAGCCATTTTTACGCAATGCTGAGGTAAAGTTGTTGGCCAGGCCCGGAACGCCACAACCGTTTAGGACTTCAAGTTGGATAATATCTCCAATTAGCTCTGGATTATTTGTAGCTCGCTGATTTTCGATACGCGGATAGATGATTCGTGTAAATAATCCGAAGATAAGAATCGCCAATAAAAGGCTTAGAAAGCCAATGGTAGCGTTTAGGGCAAAAGAGTTCGTTTCGCTATTCTTTGATGTCATTAATTATTATTGAATCCGAGACTCAAAAGTTGCGATCATGGAATGGTGATACAAAAGGATTATGTCGCATGCCCGAAGACCATGGATTCATTCCGTATCCATAACTGGGTAGCTGTTGGAACTGAATGCTGATGTTACTCCGATCGCTAATCTGATAATTAAGTTCAGCGTTGCGGATTAAAAACTGGGTATCCATACCGCTGCTGGAATTTGGAGACATCATGCTGTTTCCAAACGGTGAATGCAGCAGGGATAAGTCTACTCGTCCGGTCAGATCTTCCGAAAAGAAGAAATGCATAGTGTTGGTATAGGCATTCATGTTTTGAAATTGTCCGCCGGCGCTCGAAAACATCATCGAGTAGGAGTGATCCATCTGCATGTTAAACAAGTTGCCAAGATCAGCACCTTGGCTGGGATCGTTTTGCTTGATGATGGGGCCCATCAATTCAGAGCTATTATTGACTTCTGATCTCAGTTGAGCATGAGAAACCGAGCTTAACCCGATCAAAAATAAAACAACTAAGCTTACCGTTGATATAAATGCTGTTTTTTTCATCATAAGACAGATACTAGTTTTTGAATCTCTTAACAGCTAATATTCTCTTAACAGCTAATATAACGATTAGCTCTCAAAGAAAGTATAATAAAGTCTCTATCTAAGATAAAGAACTGAGTACGATAAATTAATAGGTAATAAAAACCGTAGAAGATACAATTGCGGGACTTGCCAAAGCGTGATTAACTGGCAGGGTAATAGTAGGTCTATGCGGAGGTGGAGGGATTCGAACCCCCGGAACCCAAAAAGGTTCAACGGTTTTCGAGACCGCCCCATTCGACCGCTCTGGCACACCTCCATGCTAAATATTGCCGTTTGTCCTACGGAATAAAATAGAGTATATTTGGAACGCTTTGAATCTGACTAAAATACCGGTTAAGCAAAACAAATAAAAGCCCATAGTTCGATAATGAAACTTACCGATTTTAAATTTGAGACAGAAGACTTTAATGTTCCCGAAGAACCTGTACAGCCCCGTGATGCTGCTAAGCTGATGGTTTTGAATCGAGAAGATCAATCCATCAAGCATGAAACATTTGCAGACATTCACAAATACATGGATGAGGGTGATGTTTTAGTATATAACAACACGAAGGTTTTCCCCGCACGATTAAAGGGTAAGAAAGAAAAAACCGATGCCGATATTGAGGTATTTTTACTTCGGGAACTTGTGCCGGAGAACATGCTTTGGGATGTATTGGTAGAGCCTGCTCGAAAAATTCGTATTGGGAACAAATTATATTTTGGCCCCAATCTGATGGCTGAAGTGATCGATAATACAACCTCCCGTGGCCGAACAATCCGTTTTCTTTTTGAGGGGTCAAACGAAGAGTTGTATCATATTCTGGATAATATCGGTGAGATGCCCCTCCCTCCATATATAGAGCGTGAAGCACGTGAGGAGGACAAAGAGCAGTATCAGACTATATTTGCCAAAGAACGCGGGTCGGTTGCGGCACCTTTTGCAGCCATGCATTTTACCGAAGAGCTGGTTGAAAAATTGGAGGATAAAGGCGTTGAGATGTTACCTATCACTATGCATATCGGATGGGGAACATTTCGTCCGTGCGAGGTAGAAGATTTGACGAAACATCGAACCGATTCTGAGAACTATTATATATCTGAAGAAACATCGTCCAAAATTAATGAAGCTCTGGCTGATGATGATCGCAAAGTTGTAGGATGTGGGACAACCTCGGTACGAACTATTGAAACAAGTATTACTGCAAGCGGTATTTCAAAGCCGGGTACAGGCTGGACCGATAAATTTATCTTTCCGCCATATGATTTTAAAATAACCGAAGGCGTTATTACTAATTTCCATCGCCCGGAGTCAACAATGTTAATGTTGGGTGCTGCTTTTGCCGGGTATGACTTTTTGATGGAAGCCTATGAGGAAGCGCAGGAAAAAGATTATCGTTTCTTTGCTTTCGGTGACTCAATATTGATACTCTAAGTTGTGACTACCAAAGTTCTTATTATTCCAGCTGCTGGAGCGGGGAGTCGTATGCAGAAAGATACTCCCAAGCCTTTTTTGCAGCTGGGAAATCAGACTATTCTTGAGCAGACTATCCGTCGCTTTTTACCGCTCGATGGGTTGCAGCAAGTGTTAGTTGCCACCTCGGGATCTTTTGTACAGAAAACGGAAAATATTCTTAAAAAGGTTCTTCCGTCGGAGATTAAAGGAGGTTGCCTGGTCGGTGGAAAAACACGACAGGAGTCTATATATAATGCTCTGCAAGAAGTATTTGCGGCTGATCTTGTCATAGTTCATGATGCTGTTCGTCCCTTTGTGAAGCTTCAGCACGTTCAACATTGTTGCAGTGCGGCCCGGCAATACGGTGGGGCAGTCTTGGGGGTACCCGCGAAGGATACGATCAAAAGGATTAATGATCAGCAGGAAATAAAGGAAACGCCGTCGCGCAAATATTTATGGCAGACTCAAACGCCACAGGTATTTCAAAGAGATTTGCTTGTTCGGGCTTACAAGCAGGCACTCGAAGATGATTTTGTTGGAACGGATGATTCCTCTTTGGTAGAACGACTGGAGGAAACGGTGAAAATGGTAGAGGGAGATCGATCCAACTTTAAGATTACCTATCCGTTGGATTTGGAAGTCGCAGAATTGTTAATCAAAAAAGATAAATAGTATGCGTATCGGATATGGATACGACGTACACCGGTTTGAAGACGGTGGTTCGCTTATTTTAGGAGGGGTGAAGATCCCCTTTGAAAAAAGTTTGTCCGGTCATTCCGATGCCGATGTTTTGCTCCATGCCATTACGGATGCGTTACTCGGCGCTTGTGCATTAGGCGACTTAGGAAAGCATTTTCCAGATACCTCTGATGATTATAAAGACATTGACAGCAGGGTGCTGCTGCGAGATGCATTAGCACTTATAGAGGAAAGAGGATTATCCGTTGGAAATGTCGATGCAACCGTTGTAGCTGAAAAGCCCAGGCTAGCTCCTTATATAGCGGAAATGCGTGAAGTAATTGCAGGAGATTTAAGCGCTGATATTGATCAGGTATCCGTAAAGGCAACAACATCCGAGGGGTTAGGATTTGAGGGTAGGGGCAAAGGGATATCAGCAAGAGCAGTAGTTTTATTAATGGAGAGTGAATAATGGCTGAGCAATTTGTTCAGGAAACGGTACAGTTTATTAATACGCTTCCTCCGTCAAGTATTTACCTTGTTTTCTTTTTGGTGGCCTATGTCGAAAATATTGTACCGCCCATACCCGGTGATGTGTTGGTTGCATTTGGCGGATACTTAGCTGCAGAGTCAGTCATTGGATTGGTTCCGGTTTTGTTGCTTACCACTGTAGCCTCAGTAATAGGATTTATGAGTATGTATTGGATTGGCAGTCGCTGGGGAATGTTGATTCAGGAAAAGAAAAAGCAATTCTGGTTGCTTCGATTTATACCACTAAAATATGTCAACAAGGTACGGGCATGGATGCGAAGGTGGGGGATGGGGGTGATTTTGGCAAATCGTTTTTTGGCCGGTACCCGATCTGTTATTTCATTAACGGCGGGATTAAGTCACACCCGTATTGGCAGCACTATTTTTTATTCAACAGTAAGTTCTCTTTTATGGAATAGTATTTTACTCGGCTTTGGATGGATCGTGCACGAGAATTGGCAACTTATTGGGAAGTATCTGTCAATTTATGGAAGAATTATTTTAGCAGCTATTGCCATATTTATAATTATTAAGGTGATACTCTACTATTACAACAAACGGAGCACGAATTGATAGATTTATAAAGCCTCTAAAGAAAAAAGATTTAATTACCAATTTTGTGTTGACAAAAATAAAAACTGTACTTAGTTTTGGAGTCTTTCGGCCAAGGGCTGATTGTTGCATTGGAACGTCGGCCTAAATATTGAAAAGAGACTCGATAAGCCAGCGTAGCTCAGGGGTAGAGCAGCTGTCTTGTAAACAGCCGGTCATCGGTTCGAATCCGGTCGCTGGCTCACTTGGTTCGTCGAGTATTCTGAAAGTTTGGCTGAAATTAATTTTGACATACTGATTTCGCTGGGGGGATACCAAAGTGGCCAACTGGGGCAGACTGTAAATCTGTTGGCGTGAGCCTTCGTAGGTTCGAATCCTACTCCCCCCACATTAAGCGGGCGTAACTCAATTGGTAGAGTGTCACCCTTCCAAGGTGAATGTTGCCGGTTCGACTCCGGTCGCCCGCTCAGCCCCATGCGGGATACGCACAAGCCGTTATAGCTCAGGGGTAGAGCACTTCCATGGTAAGGAAGGGGTCGTCGGTTCAATTCCGACTAACGGCTCTGCAAGTGCAGAAACAATTACTGATGTGATTCTGAACATTTAACTGTAAACTTATTTACTCATGGCAAAAGAGACATTTCAGCGAAACAAGCCACATGTAAACATAGGAACGATAGGTCACGTAGACCACGGGAAGACGACCCTGACGGCGGCGATTACGACCGTAATGGCCAAG